>Ga0268359_11804_pt1 | contig 2252652 bp, 1858 predicted proteins | sample BioMet11_FD_194416 | JGI IMG/M metagenome (GOLD analysis project Ga0268359, IMG submission 194416) | Sewage microbial communities from Oakland, California, United States - Biofuel 11 (PacBio Assembly) | ecosystem: Engineered > Wastewater > Sewage > Unclassified | place: USA: California... | reverse complement strand
AACCATGTTTTCTCGGTAGTAGATGTGGATGAGGCAAAAAATGAAAACTTGCAGCAAAATACGAAGCCTCGGGTTCGGCATTGCATGTGGTACAGGTAGTGAAAGGCAAAGAAAAAGATGAAGACCTGACCAATTTTGCATTCAGCTATTCGCGCAACGAACCGGAAAAATTCATCAAAGGGCTGAAGGATAAAATTTCAAAAAAATTAGCTAATTAGCTAATTATCACATTATGAATTTCTTTCAGCAACTTCTCGACAGTACAACCGCACCGTTGTTAACGGCATTCCTTCTCGGTTTAATGACTGCCATCAGTCCGTGTCCACTGGCAACTAACATCACCGCCATTGGTTATATCAGCAAAGATATCAAAGACCGGCGAAAGGTGTTTATCAACGGTTTGCTTTACACTTTGGGCAGAGCCATCACCTATACCGGATTGGGTGTTATTTTGTATTTTGGAGCAAGCAAATTCCAGATTTCACGACTATTTCAGGCAAATGGAGGAAAAATATTAGGCCCATTGCTGCTCATCGTCGGGATTTTAATGCTTGATGTGATAAAATTCAGGTTGCCCGGAGGAGGTAGTCTCACCGATAAAATCAGCTCAAATTTAAAATTTAATTCCGGCTGGAGTGCTTTGCTGCTTGGGATCATTTTTGCAATAGCTTTTTGTCCGTATTCCGGTGTACTGTATTTTGGGATGCTCATTCCCATCACCATAACGAGCGTAAGCGGGCTTTACCTTCCATTGGTCTTTGCCATTGCCACAGGCTTGCCGGTAATAGTCATTGCCTGGCTTTTAGCTTACAGTATTTCGGAAATCGGTGTTTTTTATGACAGAATCAAAACCTTCGAACGATGGTTCCGAAGGATTGTAGCAGCTATTTTCATCCTTGGCGGAATATATTACCTGTATGTATTTTATTTTTAACAGAAAACCATGAAAATCCTGATTTTATGTACCGGCAACTCCTGCCGCAGCCAGATGGCAGAAGGTTTCCTCCGTTCGCTGCATCCGGAATGGAAAATCTTTTCGGCAGGCACAAAACCCGAAAAGGAAGTCAATCCTTTAGCTGTAAAAGTAATGAAAGAGGTTGAAATAGATATAAGTCATCAACAACCTAAAAGTATTCAACAATTTATTGACTATGATTTTGACTATATGATTACCGTGTGTAACAATGCCCGCGAAAGTTGCCCAATGTTTACAGGAAAAGTAAAACATCGTCTGCATATCGGTTTTGAGGACCCTGCTGATGCCCGTGGCAATGAAGACGAAAAACTTAAAGTTTACCGTCGCGTACGAGATGAGATAATGAATCAATTTGCTAATTTGAAAATTATTTGATTTGAAAAATTAGATGTTATGAAAGCTGACTTTTACATAAAAAAGATTGCCATAAAAGAAGCCGATGAAACGGAATATTGGCTAACACTCTGTGAAATGTCAAAAAATTATCCTAAAAATGAACAGTTAAAAATAAAAACTTCAATCCATGATCAACATTCTTTCTAAAATAATCAGTTCATCGAAAGCTATTTGAGTCATTTTCAAATTAAACCATTTTCAAATTTTCAAATTATAAAAATGCCTTCACAAAAAATTAAAATTTCTCGACCGTTATTTAACGCTCTGGATTTTCCTGGCCATGTTTGCCGGAGTGATATGGGGCTATCTTTATCCTGGAATTGCAAAATTTTGGAATACTTTCAGTTCCGGAACCACCAACATTCCCATTGCCATTGGGCTCATCGTGATGATGTATCCGCCACTGGCAAAGGTGAAATACGAAGAACTGGGAAAAGTCTTTAGAAATTGGAAAATATTGTTGCTTTCGCTGGTGCAAAACTGGCTCATCGGTCCGGTGCTGATGTTTGCGCTGGCGATTCTGTTTCTTCAGGATTACCCTGACTATATGATCGGACTGATTCTGATTGGCTTGGCACGATGTATCGCCATGGTGATCGTATGGAACGATCTTGCCAAAGGCGACACTGAATATGCTGCCGGCTTGGTAGCCTTCAACAGCATTTTCCAGGTGTTGTTTTTCTCAGTTTATGCCTGGGTGTTTATCACCATTTTGCCCGGAATATTTGGATTGAAAGGTATAGAAGTAAACATCACCATTGGCCAGATTGCCAAAAGCGTTTTCATTTATTTGGGTATTCCTTTCCTTGCCGGCATCATCACCCGGTTTCCACTTATCCGGCTGAAAAGCAAGGAGTGGTATCAAACCCGTTTTATTCCAAAAATCAGTCCGCTCACACTCATCGCTTTGCTATTCACCATTCTGGTCATGTTTTCGCTCAAGGGCGAATATATTATACAATTGCCATTAGATGTGGTCAGGATAGCCATTCCGCTACTGATTTATTTTGTGGTGATGTTTCTGGTTTCCTTTTTTATGGGAAAGAAAATCGGAGCCGGTTACCCGAAAACGGCAACCATTTCGTTTACTGCCGCGAGCAATAATTTTGAATTAGCCATAGCCGTGGCTGTAGCCGTGTTTGGAATCAATTCCGGAGAGGCTTTTACTGCTGTAATCGGCCCGCTGGTGGAAGTTCCGGTGATGATAGGGCTGGGTGAATGTGGCTTTGTACTTTAAAGGAAAATACTTTGCAAAAGGTTTAAATTATCATAGTAATGAATCAGTGGTTGAAAATAAAGGATTAAAAAATCGGAGAAATAGTTTTTCTCTCTCCCTGTCAGGCAGCCGACAAGCCATCGAAAATGGAGCTGTCCTGGTTGATATACGGGAAGATTTTGAAATTGACATGAAAGCTTTTGCCGATAGAGCAGATTCTTTTTGTGCAAACGGTAGCCTGAAGTCGGATTTCCATTCTCTGCCTTTGGGCAAACCGCTGATAATTGCCGATTCCGTAGGATTGCACAGCAAACCGGCGGCGCTTTTTCTTTAGAAAACGGATTTACCGATGTGGCAGTACTTAACGGTGGTATTGCCGACTGGGAACGCGACGGGTTGCCATTGCTTGTCCGATGCCAGTCAGCGGTTGAGCGGACAATGTATGTGCCAGTTGAAACCACGCGAAAAAAAGAAATAACCCGACCTTCCAGAGTCATTCCGAAGGCAGACCTGGAAAAGTCAAAAAAAGATAACCGACTCTGGCAGGTTCGCCTCCGGCGAATTTACCAGGTCAAAAACCAAATAATTAATAACCATTAACAAACAAATCATGAAAACACCTGAAAAAATCAAAGAAATCGTACAGGAAAAGTACGGACAAATTGCTAACCAGAGCAAAGCTCAAAATGAAACGTCCCTCTGCGGATGCGGCACCTCTTGCTTTGGTGTTGAATACTCTGTATTTAACGAAGACTACAAAAATCTGGAAGGCTACAACCCCGATGCCGATCTTGGCTTGGGCTGCCGGATTGCCTACTGAATTTGCCCTGATAAAAAAGGCGATACGGTGATTGACCTCGGCTCGGGAGCCGGCAACGACTGCTTTGTTGCCCGTGCCATCACCGGCGAAACCGGAAAAGTTATCGGCATAGATTTTACGGAAGAAATGATCCAAAAGGCCCGTGAAAATGCCGAAAAATTAGGTTTCAACACGGTGGAATTCCCGTTTGGCGACATCGAGAAAATGCCTGTAACCGCCAATAAAGCCGATGTTATCGTAAGCAATCGCGTACTTTAACCTGGTCCCCGACAAACAGAAAGCCTTTGCCGAATTTATCGTGTGCTCAAGCCTGTGCGAGACATTTCCACAGGCATTTCCGATGTAGTGCTCACAGGGGGCGAACTTCCCGAAAAACTAAAGGATATGCCGTCATGTATGCCGGATGTGTTGCCGGTGCGTTGCCGCAGGAAGATTACCATGGCATTATTGCCGAACAGGTTTTTAAAATGTAAAAATTTCAAAAAACCAGGGTCATTACCCTGCCCGACGAAATCCTGCTGCAATATCTTGATAAACAAGAGTTGGATGCTACCCGCAAAGCGAAAACGGCATTTTCCAGCATCACCGTGTATGCCGACAAGCCCGGCTGCGGATGTGGGAACAGAGTGTTGCTAAATTATAATTCAGTCAGTGATTTAAACGCTGGCTGATTATTCATCCTATTAATCTAATATTTCACCCTTTCTCACTGATCTGACGGAGCAGTTTTTCATTTACTATTGTTATTTCACGGTTTTTAATCTCGAGGATTTTTTCGTTATGAAACTCTGTAAGAATACGGCTGGCACTTTCCCGTGTGATACCGGTCAAATCTGCCAGATCTTGTCGCGAAACCGGTAATGTAAATGTGTTGGAGCTATAAATTTCATTGGCAAAAAACAGAATAGCTTCAGCAACCCTGCCAAGGTTTTGTTTCTGTGCATTATTGAGACAACTCTGGAAATTTTGTAGTTCTCCTTTACTCAGATCAAGAATAATTTGATAGGCAAAATCGCTATTCTCATAAATAAATTTCCTAAAGATATTAACATCAATGAAACAAACGGTAGTATCCTCAATAGCAGAAGCCGAAAAATGATTCACCTTATCGCCAAAAGTACTCGGAAGACATAGATAGGCCGGGGCTTTGGTTATTTTTTTAATTTTTTCTCTGATAGGTCCTTTGACATGAATTTTAAACCAAACCGGACTTTATATATACCACATTTGTAGAAAGGGCATCCTGTTTAATAATAATATCTCCTGTTTTAAAATGAGCTTCAGCACAGTTATTTTCCAATATACTAATCTCATTTTCATTTAGCTTTGTGTCGCAAATGATTTCAGATTACAGGATTTGCAAATAGTTCTTTCCATTTTTATCTGTTAAAGTTGCAAAAGTAATAAAATGTGATTTATATCACACGATTTTTTGCTAATCCGCACTACCTAATTGAATCTACATATACAAAAGCTTACTAATTTTGTTGGCAGATTATAAATACGTTGAAAAAACTGAAACATGTCATTAGAAGTAGAAAATCAATTAAAAATACTTGAAAATCAATTAAAAAAACTCCAGGAAGCACAACCCAATGATCAAATATCCATCATTGTTTTTTCAGGCGATTTGGATAAGGTTTTAGCAGCAATGATTATTGCCACCGGGGCTAAAGCAATGGATATGGATGTGAAAATGTTCTTTACTTTCTGGGGAACCACGATGTTGCGCGATAAAAATAAATCGGTAAAAGATAAAAACTTCATGTCGAAAATGTTTGGTTTTATGCTCCCCAAAGGTAGCACCAAGCTTAAACTATCCAAGCTTAACATGGGTGGCATGGGTACTGCAATGATGAAAGATCTGATGAAAAAAAAGCATGTTGCTTCGCTCGAAGAAATGATTGCCACCGCCGGCGAATTGGGTGTTGAAATTTGTATCTGTCAGATGTCAATGGATCTGATGGGCTTCAAAAAGGAAGAAATGATAAATTACCCCAATCTTAAATACGTTGGTGTAGGAACATATCTGGCCGATGCCGGAGAGAGTAAAATACAACTTTTATATAAAAAAGATGTCTCCGGGAGATTGTGGTTATAGTCATACTATTGCACAAACCTGTTCAATCGGCATATCTAAAAACGGAAAATAAGAATATCTAAAAAATCAATACTTAATAAAAAATATTATTATGACAACTGAAGAATTAAAAGCATTAAAAAGTGATAAATTAGTAGATGCACGGGGAACTGCTTGCCCAGGTCCGTTATTGGCTGCAAAGAAAGCTGTTGCCGACATTCAGCCCGGACAGATTATGGAAATATTATCGTCCGATGAAGGTACTACAAACGACATTCCCAAATGGTGTAAAAAAAATGAATTACGAATATTTCGGTACCATTGAAGAAGATGGTATGTACCGATTGTTTTTAAAGAAATAATTTAATGAATATTAATCCACAGCCTAAGATACTGGTTTTTTCTACAGAAAAAATATCGGATCCGGCACTGGATTTAGCTGGACTGCTGAAAAAACACTATCCGTTTACCATTTACGCCATCAGCGTACCGTGTTCAAGTTGCATTAAGCCCCGATGGATCATGCATGCTTACGAAAAAGGCTTTGCAGGTGTATTCATTGCTGCCGATGGAACCGATTGCTCGTATGGCGAATCGTGCGGAGAAAAGACTTCACAAACTGTAGCAACAACTCATCAAATGATGCGTGAAAAAGGATTAAAGCCTTCACAGCTAAAAATGGCGGCTATTTGTTCGGTGTGTGCTGAACCTTTTGTAAAACAAATAACCAGTTTTATGAAAGAACTGGAGAAAAAAGAAAACTCATAATACCGGCAAAACATAAAATGGAAATAAAAAGAACAGATTATGATGTACTGATTATTGGAGCAGGGATTGCAGGCGAGGAATCTGCTCTTAAACTCGCCGATATGGGTTTTCGTATTCTATTAATTGAAAAAGAACCTTCCATCGGCGGAAAGATGATTCTTCTGAGTAAGGTTTTTCCGACTCTTGACTGTGCAGCTTGTATTACCACACCCAAAGTATCCGAAACGGCCCGTCATCCGAATATTACCCTACTTACGCTTACCGAAGTCGAAAGCATCATTAAAGAAAGTAGCGGCCTTTTTTCGGTCATCCTGAAAAAGCATCCGCGCTACATAACAGAGCAGGACTGTACCGGTTGCCAGGAATGCGAAACCGTTTGTCCGGTGGTAGTAAAAGATCAATTTCAGTTTGATCTGGTTGCCCGTAAGGCTGTGTACATTCCTTTTAACATTGCCAATCCGCGCATTGCACTCATTGATATTGAAAATTGTATGTTATGCGGAGCCTGCGAACAAAAATGTCCATCTCATGCTATTGATTTTACCCAACAGGAAGAAACTATCCAGATACAGGTAAAATCGGTAATTATTGCTACCGGGTTTAAATTGTTCGACCCTATTCATATTGAACATTACGGATACGGAAAATTCAAAAATGTGATAACTTCCATGCAAATGGAAAGAGAACTTGCCCCTACACGTCCCTTTAACAATATATTAAGGCCATCGGACGGGAAAGTGCCCGACAAGATTGCCTACATTTTCTGTACCGGTTCCCGCGACCATACTGTTGGTAATCCTATTTGTTCGCAGGTATGCTGCATGTATTCCACCAAACAAGCTCAGTTGCTGATGGGCGCTTTGCCAATGGCAGATATCAGCTTGTATTATATCAACATAAGGGCTTTTGGAAAAGGTTTCAACGAGTTCTACATGCAAACCAAAGATATGGGCGCAAATTATGTGAAAGGAAAAGTTGCTTCTGTATCAGAAAAAGAAAACGGAAATTTAGTTCTGCGTTATGAAGACATTGCTTCCGGAAAGGTTTCCGAAAGTGAACATGATCTGGTAGTTCTATCCGTAGGACTTCTGGCAAACCCTGAAATAATAAAGGTTTTCAAAAATATAACGCTGGAAACGGATCCTCTTAACTACATCAAACAACCTGATTTGCTGCAAAATCCTGCATCAACATCCATTGATGGAGTATTTGTCGCCGGAACGGCTACCGCTCCTATGGACATTCCGGATACCATCATGTCGGCTGGCGCTGCTGCATCTGAAGTTTCCGGTTATCTAAAACAACTGTCATGAAGAAAAAGATAGGTGTATATGTTTGCCACTGCGGTGGAAATATTTCCGATTACGTTGATATTGAAAAAGTAAAAAAAGCTGTAAAAGACCAAGCCGGTGTTTTTCTCGTTAAAAATACTCTTTTTGCCTGTGCTGATTCTTCGCAAAAAGAAATGATAAACGATATTCGGGAAAACAATCTTGATGCCATCGTTATTGCTTCCTGTTCTCCCAAGCTTCATGTTCCTACTTTCAGAAGCGTAGCCGAAAGAGCCGGATTAAATCCATATAACTATGCGCAAGTCAACGTAAGAGAACAAGGTTCCTGGGCACATTCCGACAATCCTGAAGGTGCAACCGAAAAAGCCATCCTTTTGGTAAAAGCTGGCATTGCCAGAGCGTATGAATCAGAAGCCCTCACCCCGGCAAAAATACCGGCTATAAATGCTGTTGCTGTAATTGGTGCCGGTATCGGAGGCATGCGTTCGGCTATTGCTTTGGCAGACATGGGAACAGAAGTCTTTTTAATTGAAAAGGAAAGTTCGGTTGGAGGACATTCTGCCCAATGGGGATCATTGTTCACCACAAATATCGAAGGAAAAGAATTGGTAGCCAACCTGCTTTCCGAAGTTAAAAAACGCCCAAACATCAAACTCTTTACCGACGCTGAACTAATCGAGAAAAAAGGAAGCATCGGAAATTTTGATATTAAAATAAAAAGAGGAAACGACATTCTTTCTTTACGTACAGGTGCTTTTGTGGTAAATACCGGTTTCGACTCATATGAACCAAAAAAAGGAGAATATGGTTTTGGAGAATCTGAAAGTATCATTACCCTTCCCGAATTCAAGAAACTTATTGATACCTCCGAACCAGGAAGCCTGGTGTTCAAAGGAAAAACTATTCGCAAAATAGCTTATATCTATTGTGTAGGAAGCCGTCAGGATGAGGATGGAAATAATAAATATTGTTCCCGTTTTTGCTGCACTGCTGCCATTCATTCTTCCATCCTGGTAAAAAACAAGTTCAAAAACATCTTTAATTTCCATTTTAACCGGGGCGTCCGGACTTATGGCAAACAGGAACTTCTGTACGAAGAATCGTCGAAGAACGGCGATATTTATTTACAATTTTCACTCGACAACATCCCTCAGATTGAACAAAAAGGGAGCAAAACCTTTATCAAAGTAAAAGACATACTTACGGCTGGCAAAGAACTGGAAACAGATGCCGACTTGGTAGTTCTTGTTACCGGCATGGTTCCGCGTAAAAATGATGACCTGGAGCATCTGCTGAAAATACCGGTAGGAAGAGATGGCTTTTTTAATGAAATACACATGAAACTTCGTCCGGTAGAAACGGTTATCGATGGTGTTTTAATTGCCGGCACCTGTCAGTCGCCTAAAAATATTTTGGAGACTCTAAATTCATCAATGGCAGCCGCAGCCAAAGCAAACTCGTTGCTAACCAAAGGCGAAATAACCATAGAGCCTACTCTGGCAAGAGTCAACCCTGCAGCCTGCAACTGGTGCGACAAATGTTCCTCGGCTTGTCCGTTCGATGCCATCATACAAACGGATTATGAAGGTCATAAGGTGGCAAAAGTCAACACTTCCAACTGTAAAGGATGCGGTATGTGCACTCCCGTTTGCCCGACCGATGCCATAGACTTGGCTGGTTTTACCAATGCTCAGATAGAAGGCATGATTGATGCTTTGGCCGAATCTTAAAATGCTGATTATGGAAAAGAAAACAAAAACCGTCAATATTCTGAAAGAGAAAAGAAAAGTGCCAGCCCATGTTGCCGAAGGACGCAAAAAATACATTCAAATCCGCAAAGCGATACTGGAAGCACTAAAGGAAGGCGGGAAAACCATCCCACAAATTGCAATGGCTACACAACTTCCTTCGTCGGAAATCACTTACTACCTGATGACGCTTCAGAAATTTGGGGAAGTTACCGTGGAAGGCATTGATGATATGGACGAATATTATATTTACCAACTGAAAAAGTAATGGCAACGATAAATCCTGAATTTGGCAAAGAATTAGAAAAATACGGCGCTTTCGATTTTAATGCCTGCTACAACTGTGGTACCTGTACGGCTATCTGTTCCTTGTCAACCGAAGAAGATTCATTTCCAAGAGAGATGGTACGACTGAGTACCATAGGAGACGAAGAAGATATTAAAGCATCGCTAAAACCATGGCTTTGCTATTATTGCGGCGAATGTTCGTCCAATTGTCCACGTCAGGCCAACCCCGGCGAACTGATGATGTCGCTCCGGCGATGGCTCACCTCGGTTTACGACTGGACAGGATTATCCGGACTATTATATAAATCATTACCAATAAGCATCATTGCTTTTATATTTACAGCCATTGCCGTTATTGGATTCAGCGCTTACGAAGATTTCAATTTAGAAAAGATCATGCACGCTGGCCATTATTTTGAGATGATTGCTATCGGTTCTGTTTTTGCCATCATCCTGCTTCCCAACATTATCCGGATGTGGTGGTTTGTTATCGAAAAACCTAAAATAAAAGTTCCGTTCACCGCTTATTTCAAAGCTCTGGGAGAACTTTTCATCCATATGTTTACCCAAAAAAGAGCTTTGGGCTGCGACGATAACCAGTTCCGCTGGCTCGAGCATTTTATACTGGTTATTGGCTACTTGGCCTTGCTGTTCACCACCGTTTTCCTCAATTGGTTTTCGTCGAAGAGTATGTTTATCATCCTGCTGGGCTATGCCGAAAGCATTATCATCTTTATTGTTACCTTTGACTTTGTACGGAACCGCATTAAAAAAAGCAAAGAAATAAGCAAACATTCACAACCTTCCGATTGGTTCTTTGTAATTTGGCTACTCCTGATGGGACTTACGGCTTTTACCGTTCGCCTGTTCATTGATATTAATATTCTTGAACAGAATAGCTGGATGTACCTTTTTCACCTGATAGTGCTGGTACAATGGGCATTGATTATTGTTCCTTTCGGAAAATGGACACATTTCCTGTATCGTTCTTTCGCCATGTATTTGGCCAGGCTGAAGAAAGAAAAATGATCATTACCAGGCATTTTCATCATTAATGATTATCAAACGCTTCAACTCTAAGGCATTATTCTGTGTTTTTTAAATAGGATACTATTGCATCCAGAATTGCCGTTATAATAACACGTTTTCATCTATTGATACTCTATCTGGTCAATAGAATCGTTACTTTATAATTCGAAATGACTAAAAAGCTTAAAAATATCATTTCTCTGTTGCTGGTATTCATTTTTATGATGCCATTTACAATTAAGCTTTTAGATAGTTCTTTCCATCATCATAATTATTTTGTTGATAACATTAAGAATGAAAATCATCTCCACGAATATCATCATAGATGTCCCATCCCCGGTTTTGAGTTTTCTCTGTACTCATTAAACAAAATAATACCTGAAAAGCAAAAGCCGATTTATGGGGATAAGTTATTCGCAAACTACATTTCGAATCATTATTGCGATAGATCAAAATATTCATTTTTATTACGGGCACCCCCTTTAAATATTCACAATATAAAATTTTAGGGTGATTCATTGAGATTCGCCCTCTTTTTGTTAAAGCAATTTTAATTGCTTCCTAATCATATTGTATAATATTTAATCGTAAATTCAATGAAAAAACAATTATTGTCTTTATTTATTCTGCTATTATGTTCAATGGCAGGATTTACCCAAAAAACGTCAGATATACATGTAATGGGACATGTAACAACTAAAAACACCAACGAATACATTCCGTTTATCAATGTTGCATTAAAAGGAACAACCTTGGGAACAGCAACCGATGCAACAGGTCATTATTTTTTAAAAAACCTGCCGTCAGGTAAATTTACCATAGTCGTATCCGGCGTTGGATATAAACCTATTGAAAAAGAAATTGATTTAACTTCCGTAAAAAGTCTGGAAGTGAACTTTGAAATGGAAGAAGACGCCATCTTGCTCGAAAATGTTGTAGTTTCAGCAAGCAGAAATGAAACCAACCGCAAGGAAGCACCAACCATTGTAAATGTTATAAGTCCTAAGATTTTCGAGAATACCAATTCCGTATGCCTTGCACAAGGATTAAACTTTCAACCCGGATTAAGGGTGGAAACCAATTGCCAGAATTGTGGGTTGCAGCAGGTAAGAATTAATGGTTTAGACGGACCTTATTCACAGATATTAATTGATAGCCGTCCTGTTTTTAGTTCTCTGGCTAGTGTTTATGGTATCGAACAAATTCCAGCAAATATGATAGAAAGAGTGGAAGTAGTTCGTGGAGGTGGTTCCGCCATCTTTGGCTCCAACGCCATTGCAGGTACTGTAAACATCATCACCAAAGAGCCAGCAATCAATTCTGTAACATTAGCAAACACAACTTCTTTTATTTATGGTAAAACCCCGGATATCAACACTTCCTTAAATGCCTCGGTTGTTTCCGACGATTATAAAACGGGGATAATGATTTTTGGTTCAACAAGGCAAAGAAATCCTTTTGATTATAACAACGACGGATTTTCTGAAATCACAAAATTAAACGTGAAGAATATCGGATTCAGAGGCTTTTACAAAGCAACTAACCACAGTAAATTAACTATCGAATATCACAATTTATATGAGTACCGCAGAGGTGGAAATGATTTTAACTTGCCCCTGCACGAAGCAGACATCGCAGAACAAGCTGAGCATAACATCAATACCGGCAGTTTGAATTATGACATTTTTTCTAAGAATAATAAGCAACATCTAAACATCTATTCATCGGCCCAAATAATCGACCGTAACAACTATGCCGGAGCCCAGCAAGATTTGAATGCCTATGGAAAAACCGATGGTAAAACTTTGGTTGCGGGTATGCAATATACTTATTTAATGGATACGCTACTCTTCATGCCGGCAGAACTTACTGCCGGAGCAGAATATAATACCGACAAATTACATGATGAAATTTTAGGATATAACCGCACAACAGATCAAACGGTAGACACCAAAAGCGTTTTTTTGCAAAACGAATGGAAGAATAAGAAATTCAGCATTCTTTTAGGTGGTCGTTTTGATAAGCATAATTTAATCAAAGACCCGATTTTAAGTCCTCGTCTGAATTTGCGTTATAATCCAAATGGGATCATTAGTCTGAGGGCAAGCTTTTCCAGCGGATTCCGTGCTCCACAGGTGTATGATGAAGATTTACATGGCTCCGCCATTGGGGGTGAAATTGCTTTTATTCAAAACAGTCCTAACCTGAAAACGGAGAAATCGCAAAGCTACAGTGGTTCTGTTGATATTGACAAAGTCTTTGGTAATGTTCAAACAGAATTACTCATAGAAGGTTTTTACACTAATCTGGATAATGTATTTCTATTAGAAGAAATCGGGACGGATACAGCCGGAAATTTAGTTCTTGAACGAAGAAATGGCTCAGGAGCGGTAGTAAAAGGAATAAACATTGAAGGCAAAGTAGTTCCCTCAAAAAATTTACAATTCCAGTTTGGAATGACTTTTCAAAAAAGCGAATACAAAAAAACACAGCAATGGAGCGATGACGAAAATTTAGCCCCACAGAAGAAAATGTTTCGCTCACCCGATAATTATGGCTATTTAACAGCTTATTATCGAGTTGTAAAAAATCTCAATGTCTCCTTATCCGGAACCTATACGGGAAGTATGCTGGTTCAACATTTTGCAGGATACATAGCCGAAGACAGGGAGAAAAAAACTCCTGATTTTTATGATTTGAATCTTAAGCTATCCTATGATTTTAAGATCCATAACAGTACTACATTGCAGCTAAATGCAGGCGTACAAAATATTTTCAACAGTTATCAAAACGATTTCGACAAAGGCGAATTCCGTGATGCAGGATACATCTATGGGCCTGCATTGCCAAGGTCTATTTCCTTTGGAGCTAAAATTATAATTTAAATTCTGTTGCAATAATCAAACAAACAGCTTTGTCAGAGCTGAAAAACCCTGACAAAGCTGAAATTCTATTCTTTTTTACGTACCGGGGTTTTTGCCGTTCCCACTACTACACCAAATCCCCATTCCTGGAGGGCTTCTTCGTTGCCACGGTAGGTTTCTAAAAGAATATTACGAACAGAAGTTAATAAATTATACACCGTTCCGGGTGTCTCGGCGGTCTGTCCTTCGGCATAACCCAAAAAACTTTCCGATTCCTGCATCAGCTTTTCGCTGGCATCGCGTTGTTTAGCTGCTTCTCTACGTTTGGTTTCAGCATCACTTACAGCTATTCTCAGTGCATCTAACTTTTTAGAACCTTTTAAAGGGCTTTCGTCCCCTAATTCGGCGCTTTTTTCCTCTATCCGCTTGCCTAAGGCTATCATTTTTTCAGCCTGCCGCAGGTAGAAATCAACAGTTACTGTTTTTTTTGACATAACGAATTTTTTGATGAATAAATTTGAAAACAAATATACAACATAAAAATGCAAATTTTGATTTTGCGTACAATTTTTTTATTCAAAAACCAAAAAAAAATGAATTTTTTTCTGATTTTCTTAAAATCATCAGTAAATCTGAAAGTTGTATAACCAGTTTGTTTACTCAGATATCTGAACTTGGAAGTCAGACGTCTGAACTGAAGAGTTTGATGTTTGAACCGTAGAGTTTGATGTTTGAACCGTAGAGTTTGACGTCTGAATCTGTCAGTCACTCGTCCTCATCGCTATTTCGCAGGTGAAAATGGCTTGTTTGGGGATCAATTTTTGATAAAGGACGAGTGAGGAAGAGAGTCAGTCGTCTGAGGGAGAAGTTCAGTTGTCCGAGAAAGCGGTTCAGTCATCTGAAGTAGAGATTCGGATATCTGAGGCAGAAAGTCAGTCGTCTGAGAGAGAAAGTCAGTCGTCTGAGTCAGAGAGTCAGATATCTGAGAAGCAAAATCAGGCAACCAAACATCTTATTCAAACAACAGCGTACTTAATCAAACAGACAATACCTGCGATGGGCATTAATAATAAAAGTATAAAATATCAATACTTAAATTAAGTTTTGATTTGCCTTTACAGGTATTTTTTATTTTACTAAATTTATTTAAGTTCATTGTCAATTCTTTTCAGCTTGTCATCTTCCGAAACGGCAACAAAAATAAATATACCCTCTATCACTTTTTCCCGTTTTTCACCATACATTTCTTCAGCAAAAATACTCACATTTATAATCAACTTAATACGGTCGACCTTTTCAATTTTTCCGATAAGTTCAATAATTGTATTATGATATACAGATTTTAAAAATTTGATTTTTTCAATGGATGCCGTAACCATTTTTGTCCGGGTATAACGTGTAGCCGTAATATAAGCTACTTCATCCATCCATTGCATCGCTTTCCCTCCAAATAATGTGTTGTGATTATTCAGATCGCCGGGATAAATAACTTTACATTGCCTTGTTTCTGATTGATTTATTCTTTCTTCCATTAGGTTAAAAAATTATTTAGCAAAATTAAAAAAATTATTTGAATTGAACAAATGTTCATTATCTTTGCAAACGAACAAATGCTCGTTTAAAAGTATGTCGCCTAGAATTAAGATACTAAGAAAAGTTTCAAGTCCTCCTATAATTAAGGGGTTCAAACCTTATGGGCCGGATTCCGGCAAACTTAATTCCGAACCTGTTCTTCTTTTATACGAGGAATATGAAGCTTTACGCTTATGCGATTACGACAGGTGTAATCATCATCAGGCATCTGTTATGATGAGCGTTTCAAGGTCAACTTTTACAAGGATATATGCTTCTGCACTTCAAAAAATTGCAAGTGCTTTTGTTGAAGGAAGACGGATTTCTATTGAAGGTGGAAAAGTTTATTTTGATAGTGATTGGTATCAATGTACAGGATGTAATTGCTATTTTAATAATCCGGAAAAAGATAAGATGATCAATAAATGTCCTTTATGTGGTAATAGTCAAATTATAAATTTTGATTTTACCAATGATGTAGAAGATGAAACTATAAAGCAATACAATGATACTTGCATTTGTCCTAACTGTGGTTTTGAACAAGAACATCAATATGGTAAGCCGTGCAATCATCATGTTTGTCCAAAATGTAAGAATTTAATGAGAAGAAAATGAAATTCTGATTATAGAAGTTTAAAAAAGACGGATATGAAAATTGCTATTACATCAACAGGAAATACATTGGAGTCAGCATTAGATTTTAGTTTTGGACGTTGCTCATTCTTTGTAATATACAATACAGAGAGCAGAGCATTGGAATTTATTCCTAACCCTAACAAAGATTTAGAAGAGGGTGCCGGGCCAGCTTCAGTTCAATTGGTAGCATCTAAAAATGTCACTAAAATAATATCGGGTGAATTCGGAATGAAAATAAAACCCTTACTTGATAGCATGAAAATACAAATGATTGTAATAAAAGACAAAAAAAAAATTAAAGAAATCATAGAAATGTTAAACCATTAAAACATAAAAAAATGCCAAGACTTGATGGAACAGGACCGGAAGGAGATGGTTCTCATTCTGGACGCAAATTAGGAAAATGCAGTGAATCGACTGCTGAAGAAAAATTACAAAACCTCGGAAAAGGAGTTGGTAAAAAACATAAATCCGGAGGAGGACAAGGTAAAGGAAAACGTTTAAAAAGCGGATTAAAATAGTATTAACAATTTAAAAAAGGAGATTATTATGCCTAGGTTTAATCAAACAGGCCCAATGGGACAAGGTCCTATGACTGGGCGTAAAATGGGGCATTGTACCAATTTTGGTGCAAACCTAAAAAAACAATCTGTTACAGAAACCGAAAATTCAGAAACAAACCTTTCTGAAAACATGACCGGAAGCGATAAGGGTTTTGGTTGGGGAAGAGGTTTGGGTTTAGGACGCGGTAATGGTGGCGTTGGTCGCGGTATGGGACGGCAAAATCGTTTTAGAAGCGGCAATTAATTAATTCAACCATAGAGGATCCTTTTCTCCATGGTATTTACTTTTTAAATAATTAACCCATAAAATTATGAGTGAAGTACGTTATTTATTAAAAACTTCTGGATATTCGGACAAGGCTATAGAATATTATGAAAATCATTTAAATGTCGGGATTATTGAAAACCCTGATGCTCATTCCGTTTTTACAGGTCCCTGCGGCGATACAATGGAAATATTTTTGAAGATTTCATCGAGTGTAATAACAGATGCAAAATTCCAGGCTATAGGATGTGCAGGCTCTTTCGTCTCAGGTTCAGCTCTTACTAAAATGATAACCGGTAAAACATTAAAGGACTGTGAAAAGTTGGACGAACACGATGTACTAAACCATCTGGGCAAGATGCCGGAGCAGAAAGTCCATTGTGCACGCTTAACTGTATTGACCTTACAAAAAGCGATAGCACAATATAAAAAAAACAACGATTAACAACTATTTAAAAATAATTTTAAAACATAAATGAAATGAAAAAGATCATTGCAATTCCATTAGAAAACGGAGTATTATGTGCTCATTTTGGGCATTGTGAACAGTTTGCAATTGTTAACGTAGAAAATAATGTGATAACTGAAATTAAAGAAGTAATTCCACCGGAACATATACCCGGTTTGTATCCGCGTTGGGTCGCTGAATTTGGAGTAACCGATGTAATAGCCGGAGGTATGGGACAACAGGCTATTTTATTGTTCAATCAGCAAAAAATTAATGCTTTTGTTGGAGCACCAGTAAAACCAGCTAAAGAACTTGTCAACGATTTTTTAACTAACAAGTTAAATCTTAGTGCCAATTATTGTAATCACGACGAGCATTCTGAATATGGGAATTGCAAACATTAATTTGCATGTTACGGTTGACGAACGTTGTAAAAGTTGTTTCCTTAATACTTATCAACGTTTGTTTGAAAAATTCAATGTTGAAATAGCTAAACGTCAAATGTTTAGTGCATTTTATCAGGAAATAATTAATAAGCACAACTACCTTTCAAGTCCTGAAATACAAAGGGAATTGAATAATAAGTTTTGCCAAATTATAAACGTTGATGATCCTTTTAAAGAAGAAAAGGCCAATAGCAATCATATTGTCTTAGAGCTATACAAGAAATGGAAACCGAAAGTACTTTCATCGGCTAACCCTTTTGACTTAGCTTTAAGGCTTGCTATTGCCGGAAATATTATGGATTACGGTGCAAATAATAGCTTCGATATTCATAAAACTATAAATGCAGTTTTAAAAGCTTCATTTGTTATTGACCATTCCAAAAGCCTTAAAAATAGAGTGACCCAGGCAAAAAAAATTCTATACTTAGCTGACAATGCCGGAGAAATAGTTTTTGACAAGCTTTTCATTGAGACCATGATGCACAACCATGTTTTTTATGCAGTTAAAGATGCTCCTGTGCTCAATGATGTAACCCTTGAAGATGCCAAAGAGGTAGGAATGGATAGGGTTGCCGATGTAATTTCAAATGGATTTGATTCCCCTTCAACAGTTTTGCATAAATGCAGTAAAGAATTTCTTGATATTTATAATTCGGCAGACCTCATCATATCAAAAGGACAAGGAAATTTTGAAGGATTAATGCGACAAAAAGATTCAAGAATATTTTTTCTACTCATGGTAAAGTGTGATGTGATTTCCGAAATGTTAAATGTTAAAAAAGGATGTTTTATTGTTTACAATCAAAAATAGTGAAAGATGGACTTTGTATTTATTATAACTGCACTCTTTTTGACTAGTATTGGATGTTTAATGATTGCAAGTTTAATGCTTTTATTAAAAGACAAAGACCTAAACCGGGTTTCAACCTATTTTCTATATGTAGCAAGTGGAATTTTATTAGGAGCTGCCTTCTTGGGAATGATTCCAAAAGCCGTTGCCTTAGCAGAACCGATTAAAATCACGAGTTTTATTTTAATTGGTATTTTATTTCTTTTTACGTTAGAAAAATTAGTGTTGTGGAGGAATTGTGGAAATACAGATTGCGACCGACATTCCAACGCATCATCATCAGTAGTTTTAATTGGCGATGCCTTTCATCATGTCATCGATGGAATTGTAATTACTTCCTCGTTTTTAATTTCCATCGAAGTTGGAATAATGGTAAGCATTTCGATTGCCTTTCATGAAATCCCCAAATCATTAGGCGATTTGAGCATCTTGATTAAAAACAGACTGTCACGAAAAAGAGCCTTTTGGTATAAAGTTTTATCGGTAAGTACTGCTTTGATTTTTGGGGTCTTGGCGTTTTTTTTATCCAATGCTATTAAAACTATCATTCCTTATGTACTCGCCTTTTCGGCTGCCAGCTTTCTATATTTATCCATGGCTCAGCTAATTCCCGAGATGCACCGTAAAACCGCACTGAAAGATTCCATTATCCAGATTTTGCTCTTTTTATTAGGGATAGTAATTATTTATGTGAGTTTACATTTAAAATAACCTTGTTATGCAAAAAATTAAAATTGGAATAATTATTTGCGACCGTTATCATACTTGTGCAGGTGGAAAATGTTTTAGATCTCTACAAAACAAAGAAGGGGCTTTTGAAATGTATAAAGATAAAGAGGTAGAACTTGCCGCATTCACTACTTGCGGGGGATGTCCCGGCGGAAACATTGAATATGCACCCGAGGAGATGAAAAAAAAATGGTGTAACACATGTTCACTTTGCTACGGGATTGTTTGTTGGCTATCCGCCCTGTCCCTATATGGGGTATTTTGAAAAATTTATCTCTGAGAAATACAGCATGAAAGTAGTTTTGGGAACACATCCTATTCCCCAGAAATACTACTTAGTACATGAAAAACTTAATACATGGAAAGCTCCATTTCTTCAAGATATTATTAAACAAACCTTAACCGATGAAAAAATAAGGCTAAGCTATGACTAAAAATAAACCCTTAAAAATTGCTATTGCCAGTGGAAAAGGAGGAACCGGAAAAACTTTACTTTCAACTAATCTGGCAGTTTTTTTGAGTATAAAACAAAAAACTTTGCTTGTTGATTTGGATGTCGAAGAACCTAATGATGCTATTTTCATCAAAGGAATAACCGAAAGTTTTTCTGACCAGTATAAAATGATACCTGCTTGGGAAGAAAGCAAATGCACATTATGTGGTATTTGTAGTAAAGTATGCAAATATCATGCAATAGTTCAACTTGGGACTTTTATCGCAGTATTTAAAGAATTATGCCATAGTTGTTATGCTTGTTCGGAATTATGTTCCATGAATGCTTTGCCTATGCAAAAGCAAAAAATAGGAGAAATCAAAAGAATATCAAACGGAAATCTTCTGTTCATCGAAAGCAGGCTTAAAGTAGGAGAAGAACAAGCTGTTCCATTAATTTATCAGACACACGACCTGGTAGATAAAAATTATAATGATATTCAGATACAAATATTTGATTGCCCTCCAGGAACTTCTTGCCCGGTGGTAGCAGCTACTAAAAATACCGATTTTGTTGTACTGATAACTGAGCCAACTCCATTTGGATTAAATGACCTTAAATTGGCTGTGGAAACCATGCGGAAACTTGAAAAACCCATTGGTGTTGTTATTAACCGTTATGACATAGGGAACAGCGATGTTGAATCATATTGTAAACAACAAAAAATTCCCATTCTGACCAAAATACCATTTGACTTGCAAATAGCCGGATATTACTCAAGGGGAACATTAGTTTACGATAAGGTTGATCAAATGGCAAACTCTCTTCAACAAATAATTAGTTATATTGAGAAAACAATTTGAAAATATGTACGAAATAGTAGTTCTATCGGGTAAGGGAGGTACCGGAAAAACTTCAATTGCTGCATCATTAGCTGTTTTAGCCCAAAAGGATGCAATAATTGCCGATTGCGATGTAGATGCATCAAATATGTACCTGTTATTAAAACCTGATTTTGGTAAAACTATTGATTTTTATAGTGGAGAACTTGCCGTAATAAATCAGAATTTATGTATTCGTTGTAGTAAATGTGCTGAAATATGCCGATTTAATGCGATAATTTTTATCCATAATCAATATCAGATTAATGCCCTTGATTGTGAAGGATGTTGTTACTGTGCAAAAATATGCCCTGTCAATGCCATAACCATGCACGAACAAAAGTCTGGCTATATGTATATTTCTAAAACGAAAGTTGGAAGCAAAATGGTTCATGCTAAGTTAAATATTGGTGCTGAAAATTCAGGGAAATTGGTTGCTAAGGTTAAGAACGAAGCAAAATCATTAGCTGTCGAAGAAAACAAATCGTTTATCATTGTTGATGGTTCACCAGGAATAGGTTGCCCTGTGATTTCATCATTAGCAGGAGCAAATTATGTTGTTCTGGCCACAGAGTCTACTATGTCTGGTTTACATGACCTTAAACGAATATATACTATAATTAAAAAATTTCGTATAAAAGCAGGTTGTATTATCAATAAATATGATCTAAATAAAGAAAAGACATTGGAAATAAAAAAATTTCTTCAGAAAGAACAGATTAATCACTTAGCCGATATACCCTATGACATTAATTTTACAAAGGCTATGATTGAAGGAAAAACAATTGTGGAAATTCAATCACCTCTAAAACCTTTATTGGAGAATATTTGGAACAAAATAAAAGAACAATTAAATAACAAAAATTTATAACATGAGAATTGCATTTACAGCTACAGGAACAAATTGGGATTCAATAATTGATCCCCGTTTTGGGAGGACAGAATATATCGTTATTTACGATGAAAAAGAACAAGTGTTAAGTGCTATTGACAACAGTACAGTTAAAAATGAAACACATGGGGCAGGAACCGCCACTGCACAAAAAGTATTTGAACTAAAACCGGATGTGCTTATCACTGGTAACGGACCGGGTGAAACAGCATCAAATGCTCTTAAACATCTTGAAATGAGGATATTTATTAATGCTCATAATTTGACAATTAAACAAGCTCTTCAACAATATAAAAACGGGATGCTTCAAGAAATATAATATTGAAGTTGCTATATTTCATTATTTATTAAATTTCGACAAATATGCCTGGATATATCCATTTATATACCGGCAACGGAAAAGGTAAAACAACCGCAGCAATGGGTTTATCACTTAGAGCTGTTGGCGCTGGTAAAAGAATTTTTATTGCCCAGTTCATCAAAGGAATGCATTACTCAGAACTTAATGCACTGAAACGCTTTCCTGAAATTGAATTGAAACAATACGGGTTGAATTGTTTTATTGTGAATAAACCTACCCAACAAGATATTGATGCAGCACGTAAAGGACTGAAGGAGGTTTCTGAAATTATTGCAAACAATAAGTATGAATTGGTGATACTCGATGAGATTTGTATAGCGCTGTATTATCACTTGTTTGAAATTAATGAAGTTTTACCATTAATTAACTCAAAGCCTAAAGAGATGGAAATAATTATGACAGGACGCTATGCTCCTCCTGAACTTTATGAAATTGCAGATTTAATAACTGAAATGAAAGAAATAAAGCACTATTACAATAAGGACGTGCAGGCAAGAAAAGGAATTGAATATTAATATAAAAAACATGATACATCATATAGGATTACAAATTATTGAAAATGATCTTCAAACTTTTTATATTAAAGTATTGGGTTGTACTCCGCTCAGAACATTTAATTTACCTAAAGAAGAAGCATTTTTAATTTTCAATCTTTTAAAAGATATTGAAATTTCTTATTGCAAATGCAATGATGTAGAGTTAGAACTCTTTGTTGACAATAGTATAAAACCCCCAACTTTTAACCATGTATGTATACATACGGATAATGTTATGGAAATAGTAAACAAAGCAAATGCTGTAGGTTTCCGTGTTTATATTAGAGAAAAAAAAGATAAAACCAAAACTTATTTTGTAAGCGATTCAAACTATAATTTATTTGAGATAAAAAATTATCATTAAATATAATTTTATTTATACACTTCATTAATAAAAAAATGGCTATTTGCAGTAAATGTCGTACACGGTTTATATATTGGATAAGCCTTACCATCATAAGCATTGGTATCGGCTTATTATTCGATTTAAGCATTCTCACAACCAATAGTTTCCCATTATTTATAAGGATAATAGGATTAGCAGGGATAATTTTTACACATTTCCTTTTAAAAAGGACAGGAAAATTGCTCAGGATGTTTGGTGAGTCTGTACTGTGGGGATGGTCAACCAAATTGATAGTTAAAAATGTATATAAATGTGTCCGTCACCCGCATCACTTGGGTGTTGGGATGTTCATGACCTTTCTTGGTTTATTGATAGGCTACCCCGTAACTTTTATCATAATTACCGTTTCTCAATGGCTTTGGGTTTTCCTTTTTGTGCTGTTTATTGAGGAGAAAGAATGTCTGGAAAAATTCGGAGATGAATACAGGGAGTATAGTAAAAATGTACCAATGTTTTTTTGTAATCCTATTTGTATTATAAGAGAGATGTTCACTCCGATAAATAAATGATTTATGTTCAGAAATAGAAATAACAGAAATAAGAACCTTTATCAGGGAAATCTTGCAAAGAATTCATCAGGTCTTTGTATGTGTCCTCAATGCAATTATTCAATTCCTCATAAACGTGGAGTGCCTTGCTTTACATTGATATGCCCATTATGCAATATTCCGCTTGCAAGACAGGATCTGTCTGAAAATAGTAATAAACAAAAATTCCAAGTTTCCCCCAAAATTGATACTAAACTATGTTTAGGTTGCGGAGCATGTGTGAATGAATGTTTGTCCGGTGCCATTATTATGGTAGATAATAAAGCGAAATTAATAAATGAAAAATGTATAAACTGCCGAGCGTGCATTAATGCCTGCCCAGTAGAAGCCATTATTTAATAATTAAATAAGAGAATAAATAATTAATCTGACTAATATGAACAATCTTTTTGAAAAAATCCCTATGGAAGGGGTAAAAAATATTATTGTAGTAGCTTCCGGCAAAGGAGGCGTTGGAAAATCAACTGTTGCAGCCAATCTATCAATAGCATTGGCACGGAGTGGTAAAAAAGTTGCTTTAGTAGATGCGGATATTTACGGACCTTCAATCCCTAAAATGTTCGGTATTGAAGATGCAAAACCAGATGTAACATCGTTTGGCGATAAAGAAATGATGTTTCCAATAGAGAAATACGGTGTAAAAATAATGTCCATCGGGTTCTTTGTTAAAAAAAATCAAGGTTTAATTTGGCGTGGACCAATGGCGGCAAATGCCATTACTCAACTTTTTGAGAACACACAATGGGGCAATATTGATTATATGATTATTGATTTTCCTCCGGGAACCGGAGATATACAACTTACCACGGTTCAAAAACTGAATCTGCACGGAGCTATTATTGTAACTACCCCTCAGGAAATTGCCCTGAACGATGCACGAAAGGCGGCATCCATGTTTATAAACCCTGATTTAAAGGTACCTATACTTGGTATCATAGAAAATATGTCATGGTTTACGCCAAATAAGCATCTTGATGAAAAATATTTCATTTTTGGTAAGGGCGGCGGAACAAAAATGGCATTCGAATTTAACACCCAGCTTCTTGGACAAATTCCTTTAGTGGTAGAAGTTAGCGAAGCTGCCGACCAGGGCAAAAGTACATTTAGCCAGGGCAATAAAACGGTAGCAGAAGTTTTTGAAACGATTGCCGAACAGTTGCTATCAATTACAAACATCTAACCATGATAAGTTTTGGCCCTGTCCCGTCAAGAAGATTAGAAAAAAGCCTTGGGATCAATAATATTATTGCTCCCAAAGTTTGTTCTTATAATTGTGTATATTGTCAGGTAGGGAGAACCAAAGTGTTTAGTAAAGAGAGGCATGTTTTTTTTGATCCTGATGTAATATTTAATGAAGTAACCCACCACCTTAATCAGCTCAAAAAAGAAAATTTTCCTGATTATTTAACATTTGTATCTAATGGAGAACCAACACTTGATAAAAATCTTGGAACTACCATTCAATTGTTGAAAAAGTTGGGAATCCCAATTGCTGTAATAACCAATGCCTCTCTGTTACTTATGAGTTCGGTGAGAGAAGATTTACAAAAAGCGGACTGGGTATCAGTAAAAATAGATGCATCAGACAATCAGACATGGTTTAAAATAAACCGTCCTTGTAAAGGGTCAGATTTTGGGCAACATGCTAAGTTCATCCAAGGTTTTGCCAAAGAGTATAAAGGTATCCTTTGTACCGAAACTATGCTTGTAAAAAAAATCAATGATAGCGTACCACAATTACAAAGCCTTGCAGGGATAGTTAAATTACTTGATCCGGAAAAAGCTTACCTGTCTGTTCCTATCAGGCCACCGGCTGATGTAAAAGTTAAGATTCCCGATGAAGAAAAAATAAATGAAGCTTGGCAGATATTTAACAATAAACAGATACAAACGGAATTGCTTATTAATTTCGAGGGTTCCAATACAGGTTTCACTGGAAATGCGTTCGAAGATATCCTTAATATTACGGCAGTTCACCCGTTGAGAAAAGAGTCAGTAACCGAACTTTTACACCATGACAATGCTGATTATTCTGTGATAAATTCCCTGCTTCACCAACAACTGATAAAAGCGGTATTATACAATAACAAGTGGTATTATATAAGAAAATATTGTGTTTAAAAAATGAATTTATCTATTGTATTATATGGTTCATCCATTCTTAGAAAACACGCTGATGAAATTACTGCGGAAGATAAGCATAGGCAGTTTGTTAAAAATTTGTTCGACACACTTAAAAATAATGAAGGAATTGGACTAGCAGGCCCGCAGATAGGCATTCTTAAACGGGTATTTGTAATTAGCACATTACAACTTCCCAAAAACGACAAATCAATCGAAAAGTTTGAACAGGCTTTCATTAATCCCCAAATTATTTGGCAAAGTCCTAAAATGAATATTTATAAAGAAGGGTGTCTGAGCATTCCCGGCATATTTGAAAATGTTTCCCGTCCTGAAAAAATAAAGGTCAGGTATAACGATCTTGATTTTAATATTATTGAAGAAAATATTTCAGGATTAAAAGCTCGAATATTCCAGCATGAGTATGACCATTTGAATGGCATTTTGTTTATAGATAAAATAGGAACGTTAAAACGTATTCTTTTATCTAGTAAACTGAATCAAATAGCAAAATCTTTTAAGAATTTAAAAACATAATGAAATGAATGCTTTAATACATTTTTTACAGATGTGTTGCATTTTGTTTTTTATTATACAATTTTATAACAATCAGAATTCTATTTAAATTTATATTTGTTATTTAACGAATATAACCTACTGAAAATACATCAAATCCATTTTCTTTGGCTGCCTGCATAGCTGCCTGCTTTTGCATAATGTCGCCGCCCCAATAATTGAAATCAAAAATATTAGGTGTTTTTAAACCAGCTTTCGATGTTCATAATGATTTGAATATTTTTTGTTTCATTCTTCGAAATCGAAAAAGAAGAAGCTGGAAGGTTTACCTTGAAATAATTTTGTACAAATCCTGTAATTGAATCTACATCAATCACATTCCCTTTATAAATCTGACCAATACCAAGATGAAAATTAAAATTATTAATGAAATCAACAGTATCTTTCCATTTCCCATTAATCTGCATATAATGGTAACCTCCGCCAAGCACAGTTGGCCAAAACATGTTTACTTCGGGTGTATTAACAAATAGGAATGTTTTATTCTTTTCTTCATTGATTCCAAAAGTAAAACTAATAGAATCATAATTTCCCTGGGGAATATCATCATATACCTGCCAGGTAAGGGTGGAAGGAATGGTATTGTCCACATAAAAAATATCTTTCCATTTGTTTATGACTGTTTGAGTACCATCCGATTTATGAAGGGTAACGTCAGAAATAAAATATTTTACCTCGGTTACCATGTAATGATTCCCTGCCTGATTTATATACATCAACGTATCTGTTTGCAAAGGCAATCCATCTACGTAATTTGCAAATTCAAAAATTATTTTTCCTGTGTCCTGCTCAGGAGGTTCCGTAGAAGAATCTTTTTTACAGGACAAGAGCAATCCAACAAAAAAACATAAAAAGTAAGAGATGCCTTTCATCTAAAACTGTATTAAAAGATTGATGAAAAATAATCTGCCGGGTTCGTACAGTTTACTGGTACTGCCTATAATTTTTCTGTTTAAATGTTCATAATAAGGTTTATCAAAAATATTTTTTACACCAGATGCAATAGTAACAAATTTATAGGGAGTATAAGTAAGCGAAAAATTCAGTAATTGAAAACCTGGAGTGGTCGCTTCATAAAAAGCATTCGAAACCTGATTTTGTTCCGCCACTAAACGCCAGGATAAAGATGGAATAAGTTTATTATTCAGTAATTTATAATTTAATTCAAGCGTGGATTCAAATGGAGGAATTTCGGGTAAGGGGTCGTTATGAATTATTTTTTCACTGGTTACTTCATTATTTACAACAATATATTTAGTGGTGGAAGGGATGATAGCTCTTGTATAAGCCACCTGAAGACTTCCACCAAAACGATACTTATCAGGCAATTGATATTTTAATTCAAAACCCGTAAAGTTTACTTCATCTACATTTTTAAACTGTTTTACACCCAATACTCCCTGCGATTGAGGTGTGGCTACCGATGGGGAAAGCATTTGCCCGGTAATATAATCCGTAATATGCGAGTAAAACCCATTTACCAGGACATTTCCAAAGGTTTCATTATCATATTCAAGGCTGATATCCAGTTGATGGTTTTTTTCCGGCTTTAATTGAGGATTGCCCAGATAATCATAATTATCAAAACCTACCGGCATAAATTTAATATAACGTTCCAACATGTTGGGGCTTCGTGTGCCCATTCCAATAGAAAAACCAACATTAAAATTCTCCATTATTTTTCTGCTTATTGTAAAGCCAAAACTATAATTAATGAAATTGGAACTATTATCCGTAAAATAATTTGTTCCATCCTTTTCCAGCGTTAAAGTATCATCAGAAGAAGCTGCATTATAATCACCCCTTAAAGAGGCTACTACATTGAACGATTTTATATTCGTAATATATTCGGCAAAAACACCGGTATTTTGAATCAAAGCTTTATTCCAGATATTGAACTTTTTCGTTGACCGTGTAATAATACCCCCCATATCCATTATCATGGTCATTTTTTTATTACCATCTTTATCTATTCTTTCATAATCAGTTCCAATGTTCAACATGCTTTTTCCCAAAAGAAATCCTATTTCCGTTCTTCCTCCGCTGTTTAATGCATCAACATCTGAAACGGCTTCCATGGTGGAATAATTCGCTCTTTTACTGTTATCCATCAGATGGTCTACTTGCGAGCGATAAATTTTACAATCAAAAAATCGTATATTTTTAGCTAACTGCTTTGCATGATAATCAAGCGAAAAAATTCTTGTGTCATCGCTTTTTTCATCCATCGCAAGTGCCGGAAATAAAACATCCCTGCCATGAGTTTCATAATAGGATAACATTAGCATCTGATTCTGTTTAATGCGATAAGCCAGATTACCTGAAAAATTGTATTTTTGGAAGGAAGTTTTAATCGTTTTGTCATTTCCATCTTTGTAATTCCCAAAATTCTTATATCCTCCCGAAACATTAAAATAAAGACTTTTATTACCACCATAAAGGGAAAGATGTTCACGCTGTCCGTTTGCATTGGTTTCGAAACCGTAAAATGCCCTGGTATGTAATTCCGGATTACTGTAAAAGTGAGGCATATCCGTAATCATATTAACAATGCCTCCAAACGAAGGTCCATATTTTAACACATAAGGACCTTTAATAACTTCAATGTTTTTAACATCTTCTTCCTCTACATGCGAAGTAACCGGATCCATCCTGTTGGGACAGCCTCCTTCAATTTTCGTTCCATTATTAAGCATAATATTTAACTGGCTATAGCGAAAACCCCGTATTACCGGGTCTATACAGGCTCCTCCTTTCCGAATACCTGATACATTGGGTACGGTACGCAACAAATCCCCGATATCCGGGATACTTTTTACTTCAAATAATCTGGATTTAAGTTGAATAATAGTATGAACAGGCTTTTTGCCTTCAATCAGTACTTCGTTTAAATGAATTAAGGTATCCGTAGTATTTTGCGCTTTACAAATGGAAAATCCACAAAATAATACCATTACCATACTACTTATGTACAAATATTTCATTTTTTATTTCATTTTTTTTATTTTATCATCTTCCGAAACGGCAACAAAAATAAATCTGCCCTCAATTACTTTTTCCCGTTTTTCACCATACATTTCTTCAGCAAAAATACTCACATTTATAATCAGTTTAATATGGTCGGCCTTTTCAATTCTTCCGATAAGTTCGATAATTGTATTGCTATTTACAGGTTTTAAAAATCTGATTTTTTCAATGGATGTCCGTAACCATTTTTGTCCGGGTATAACGTGTAGCCGTAATATAAGCTACTTCATCCATCCATTGCATCGCTTTCCCTCCAAATAATGTGTTGTGATTATTAAGATCGCTGGGATAAATAACTTTACATTGCCTTGTTTCTGATTGATTTATTCTTTCTTCCATTAGGTTAAAAAATTATTCAGCAATATTAAAAAATTATTTGAATTGAACAAATGTTCATTATCTTTGCATCGTAAATGAAAAACTAAAGGAGATGGAAAATCGTTACTTGCTTCACCTGTTGCTGATACCATTTGTACTTTTTTTAGAATATGTGGATATTTATAATTATTGGCTGTGTCGCCTCCGGTTGCGGAATGAAAGAAAGCTTTTTTTGCGGCAGCTTATTGTATTACAGGAAAAATAGTTTTACTAATCAACAGGACTATTCTTTGTTACTTTGCTGTGTTTTGATATTAAAAAAATACGCAAAAAAAATAAATTATGCCAAGACCAAAAAGAGAACGACTAATATGTAACCCGCCCCAGATGCAGGGATTTCGTCCTTTCGGCATTCCGATGGACAAAATAGAAACCGTAACCCTGACATTTGACGAGTATGAAAGTATAAATCCTGCTGGATTATAAATTAATGAATCAGGAACAGGCAGCAGAAAAGATGAACGTATCGCGTCCTACGCTTACCCGTATTTATGAAAGTGCAAGACGAACCATTGCCTAACGCTTTTATCGAAGGGAAAGCAATCGTAATTGCAGGAGGTAATGTATATTTTGAACAGGATTGGTTTCGCTTGTAAAAAGTGCTTTTAAACTGATCAATGGGGCTGAAAATCATATTAAATGTAAAGGTTGCACGACCTTCGGTACCGACGAACTTGTACAATTAAATCATAAAAAGGATGAGTAATTCGGATTATTTTTCTTTGTTACAAAAAGATATCCGTTTCAGGGAAGGGATTGAATGCTTGCATCGATTGCGGAACGTGTACAGCCATTTGTCCGGCAGCCCAGTTTTACGATTACGATCCGCGTATAATTACCGATACCGTCCAAACCCGCGATAATAATAAAATAGAAGAATTGCTGAAAAGCGATACCATTTGGTATTGCGGCGAATGCTCTTCGTGCAAAACACGTTGTCCGCGCGGAAATACTCCCTGGATACATCATCCAGGCATTAAGAGCCTTAGTCTGTAGAAACAGGATTGTTTGCCGAAAGCGAAAAAGGCCGGCAGCAATTAGCAATTAAAAGAACGGTAGGCGAGAGTATCCTGAAATTCGGTTATTGTATTTACATCGACGATGTGGATACCCAAATGTATCCTGAGCAAGGTCCGGTATGGGACTGGTTGAAAAACAACCGTGAAAAAATACTGGAACGTACCGGCGCAAATTATAAAGGAAATGGTTCTGGTACTTTGCGGTTAACTCCGGAAGAATCGCTTGTCGACCTGAAAAAGATTTTCGATGCTACCGGCGCAAGTCAGCGATTCGAAATCATAGAAAAATATTCAGAAGAAAAGGCAAAGCAATTAGGCATTCCTTTCGGAAAAGGCAAGGATAACGAATACTTTGAATCTGTTTACGAAGGTGGAATAGAAGATGAATAAAAAGGATCCGAAATATGGCTGGGCTGATTATCAGAAAGAAATTGCTGACGATCATTATTATTTTGCCCGAAGCTGCATCCGTCAGAACTTTTTCCCGGCAGCAGAAGGTGTTTTTTTAAACATTATCCGAAACGAACTTGGAAAAGATATTTACGACGATGCTCTTCAGACTACCTGCACCGGCATAGCTTACCATTCCGGCATTCTTCCGTTGGAAACCATCATGACCGTGGTTCGCCCGGCAGTTTGCCCTGATGACGGAAGCCGGATATGAAAACTACGTTTGTTCCTGCGTAACTTCCTTTGGTATTTATTCCGAAATGCTGGAAATATGGGAGAAGAATCCGGAGAAACTGGAAGAAACAAGGAAAGTTTTAAAAGAAACTACGGGAAAAGAGTTTGTGATTCCAAAAAACATGGTACACGCCAGCGATTTGATATACAAATTCCGGAACGAGATAAAAGCCAGGGCAAAATACCGTCCTTGTAAACAAGCAAAGCAGTGAACCATTAAAGGTGGTTGACCATGTAGGTTGCCATTATGCCAAAATATTTCCTGCAAGGGGAGTTGGTGGTGCCGAATTTCCGGAAGTACTCTCCGGATTGATAGATACCTGGGGTGGCACACAGGTAGATTATCCTGAAAGAAGGCATTGCTGTGGATTCGGCTTTCGCCAATATTTAGTAAAGGCAAATCGAGGTTATTCGGTGGCTAATTCCAAACGTAAGCTGGAAAGCATGCACCCCTATCATCCAGACCTGATTATTGCCAATTGTCCCGGCTGTACTTTTTTCCTCGACCGCTGGCAATATACCATCGCAGAAATGGAAGGAAAAACCTACGGCGAAAATGGCTATGGCATTCCCGGTGCTTACCTATGAAGAGGTTGCCGCTTTACTGCTCGGGTACAATCCATTGGGATGCCGGTTCTGCAACTGCATCAGGTTTCGGTAGAACCGTTGCTTGATAAAGTTGGCATAGCTTACAATCCGGAAGATAAATATAAAGGCAAAAATGGAGAATATCTTGGAATGCCGGTAAAACCTGAAATTTTAAAAGTTTATTAAAAACATCAATAATTAATAATATCAACTATGGAAGTAACATTCGACGGCGGTAAAGTAATCACCGCACACATAAATGGTCATATCATCAGGACTGACCAACCTGAAAAAATTGGAGGAACCAATACTGCACCTACAGCCTTTTGAATCTTTTTCTAGGCTGCCATCGGCACCTGTGCTGGTATTTATGTAAAATCGTTTTGCGACATGCGTAAAATACCAACCGAAGGCATAAAAATCGTTCAAAATGCCGATTACAATCAGGAAACGGGTTTACCGACAAACATACAAATCGAATTCAGTTACCGGAAAGTTTCCCGGAAAAATATATTAATGCTATCGTAAACGTAGCTGAACAATGTAAAGTCAAAAATACAATTAAAAGTCAACCTAAAATAAGTGTTAATTCTTCAAAAATTTAAAAATCAATGGATATCAAAGAGACTGGTTTCAATACAAAATTAATTCACGGCGCTGAAATTGAAGATCCTTTTGGTTCAGCCACAGTGCCTATTTATCAAACTTCCACATTTGCATTTTCAAGCGCAGAAGAAGGGGCACAATGTTTTTCGGGCGAAAGCGACGGGTATATTTATACACGGATAGGAAATCCAACAATCAATGCATTGGAACGCCAGATAGCTTTATTGGAAAATGGATTTGGAGGCATTGCTGTAAGTTCGGGAATGGCAGCAGTAAATGTTATTTATCAGGCATTTCTTGCACATGGCGATCACATGGTAAGTACAGATGCAGTTTATGGTCCTTCGCGTGCTATCATGGAAAATCATTATCCAAAGTATGGTGTGGAAAGCACCTATCTTAACACCACAGATATAAAAACATAGAAAGAGCATTTCGTCCCAACACCAAATTACTCTACATAGAAACACCTGCCAATCCCACCATGGATATTACTGATTTGGCTGCCTGTGCCGAAATAGCACATAAACACAATGCACTTTTGGTAGTAGATAATACTTTTTGTAGTCCATACCTGCAAAATCCATTAAAATTTGGCGCCGATATTGTTTTCCATTCCATGACAAAATTTATCAATGGACATGCCGACGTTGTAGCAGGAATCATTGTTGCAAAAGAAAAAACAATTTATACAAAGCTTCGTGCTATGATGGTAAATCTGGGTTGCAATATGGATCCTCACCAATCATATTTGGTAATGAGAGGGCTAAAAACATTAGGTCTTAGGGTAGAACGTGCTTCAAAAAATGCTGAAAAAATAGCCGTTTTTCTTGAAAAGCATCCGAAAGTTGCTTGGGTAAAATATCCGGGATTACCATCACATCCCCAGTATGAGCTTGCCAAAATTCAGATGGAAGCTGGCGGCACAATGATCAGTTTTGGATTAAAAGGAGGATATGATGCAGCCAAAACATTAATGAATAACGTAAATCTTGCTTTATTAGCCGTTTCACTTGGCGGAGTGGAAACGTTAATTCAACATCCCGCATCAATGACACATTCCAAAGTATCTGCTGAAGGTAAACTTAAAGCTGGTATTACTGATGATTTAATTCGTTTTTCAGTCGGAATAGAAGATGTAAATGATATCATCGAAGACTTATCCAACGGACTGAATAAGTTATAATCTTTAAATAATTTAACTATGCCACACTTAAACGGAACCGGTCCGGAAAGTAAAGGATCCAAAACAGGTCGAAAACTTGGCAAATGCCATAAAACGGAAAAAGAACAAAGCGAAATTGGCGTTCTTGGAAAAGGCATGGGAAAACATCGTCATTCCGAGGATAAAGAAGGCAAAGGTAAACGATTAAAATACAACAAATAAAATAATCAATTAAATTCAAATAAAAATGAAATATCCATAAGGGTTATGCTCATACCAACCGAGAATGATATTTTATGAATATTCCTTTTGACCAATAAATTAAAAAATTAATAACAAATGAAAATAGCAGTTCCTTTAACAGAAAACAAACAAATTGATGACCATTTTGGCCATTGTGAATATTACGGAGTTTATACAGTCTCAGATAGCAAGGAAATTACGGACATGCAAATACTTCCCTCGCCTCAGGGTTGTGGTTGCAAATCAAACATAGCAATGGATCTTGCCGGAGATGGCGTAACGGTAATGCTTGCCGGAGGGATGGGTGAAGGTGCCGTTAACGTGCTTAGCAACTTCGGGATAAAAGTTATCCGTGGCTGTTCAGGCGACGCAACAGAGGTAGTAAAAATGTTTATCTCCGGTAATCTTACCGATAGCGGAGTAAGTTGTATGCAGCATGAACATCACAATGGCGAAGGGCATAGTTGCCATAATGATTAAGTTACAATTTCTAAATTAAAAAAGGACGCTTTGTTTAGTAGCGTCCTTTTTTTGTAGAACAAACGTTTATATCTTCTGTCCCTTCCTTTTCTCGTATAGAATCTCCCATGTATCCTTTAATATAAAAACCAAATTGGTAGGCTTAATTGATTTTTTTCCTATTTTTACCCCGGATTTAATCTTAATCCAAAAATAAAAAATAACCAAGTCATTATTCATGGAACTCGAATTCGAGAAAATTTTAGAGAAAACCCGCGAATTTACTTACGATAAAGGGATAAGGAAGATGTCGATGGACGACATTGCAGATATTTTGGGCGTCTCTAAAAAAACACTTTATAAATACGCAAAAAACAAAGCTGAACTGGTAACTAAAGTTCTGGATTTTGAACGCGAAGGCTTTAGGATAATTTTTGAAGAATATAATTTTGAAGGTGTAAATGCTATTGATATATTGATGATTGTAGGCAAGGAAATCAGTAAACGTTTCAAAAAAGTAAATCCGATGGTAACCTATGAAATTCAGAAATACTACCCGGCACTTTACCAAAAACATATTGAAAAGAGAATAGATTTCATTTACGAAAAAATGAAAATCAATATCGAAAAAGGTATTTGTCAGGGGATGTATCGGGATGACCTGAGCGTAGAGCTTGTTGCCCGTTTATACATCAGCCGGTTGATTGACATGCATAATCCCGAACTTTTTCCCCCAGATAAATTCTCGTTTCCAGTTCTTTTTGACGTTATGTTCGATAATTTTGTACGGGGAATTGCAAATCCAACCGGTATAGCTTATTACGAGCAAAAGAAACAAGCCCTGAACTTAAAATAGCCCATCTTTTGCTTAGCAATAAATGAAAAAGCCCATCTTTTCAGAGGAGCTTTTATGATAATTATCCAAAACGTTTATTCATACTTTATGGCCGTAACCGGATTTTCGGAAGCGGCTTTTATGGAATGGAAACTGATGGTGGCCATGGCAACAATCCAGGCAAGCATGCCCGAAAGGAAAAAGATAAACCAAGTTTGGTTCACATGATAGGCAAACTGTTGCAACCAGAAATCTAATGCATAAAAAGCAATGGGTGTTCCAATAATAAAAGCAACCACAATCAACAAGGTAAATTCCTTATAGAACATATTTGCTATCTCCATCAACGACGATCCTAATACTTTACGAATGCCAATTTCTTTGGTTCGGCGTTCAGCAGTGAAGGAAGCTAGTCCCAACAAACCTAATAAAGCAATAAAAATGGAAATCACCGAAAAAACGGTAAATATTTTGTTAAGTTTAGCTTCTGCCTGATACGATTCATCAAAATTCTGATCCAGGAAATAATATTCAAAAGGATTTTTAACACCATATTTTCCCCACACCGACTTGATGAAATCGAGCGTAGCCGGTTTATTTTCCGGCTTAATTCTTATGTTTAACGCAAAGCCGGGTCTTTTAGTCAAAAACATGACGATAGGTTCAATTTTATTGTGAAGCGAGGCATAGTTAAAGTCCTTTACTACACCAATCACCTTTGTGTTACGGTCGGCCGTGCCATCCAACTCAATACCATACTGGATTTTTTTCCCCAGGGCATTATCGCCCCAGCCTAACTTTTTTGCCGCCGTTTCGTTTATGATCACTCCTTCTTTAAGATCGGTTCCCATATTTTTATCAAAGTTCCGCCCTCTTACCAGTTTCATTTTCATTAAAGGAATATAATCATAGTCAATCTGGAAATTATTCAGTGCCAATTCCTGCATCTTACTTCCGGTTTCTACTCTCATCACCTGTATTGAACGTATTTTACCGGGAACGCCGGTGGAAGCACTTACCGCTTCAATAGCGGGATTCTGAAGTAATTCCTCCCTGAATGCCGGTATCTTTTTTACAAAAACCGTATCCTGAATTTCGGCCACTACTATATTCCCCTTATCGAAGCCTAAATCTTTTGTTTTCATATAGCGCAACTGCCGGCTAACAGTCAGCGTGCCAATAATCATCATTATCGAAATAACAAACTGAAAAACAACCAGTGTTTTGCGAAGATAGCCACTGTTCCTTCCCGAATCAATTTTTCCCTTAAGAACACGCGCTGGCATAAACGAGGACAGATAAAATGCGGGATAACTTCCCGAAATCAATCCGACAACCAAAGTGATAGCAATGATCCCTATGAAAATAAAGGGATTGGAAAAAACTCCAAAAGTGAGATGCTTGTCGGATAATTCGTTGAACAAAGGAAGAAACAACTGGATAAAAGCCAAAGAAATGATCAGTGAGATGAAGGCGAGCAATACCGATTCGCTTAAAAACTGACGACTCAACTGTGCCCTAAAGGCACCCATCACTTTACGGATACCTACTTCTTTGGCGCGGTTGGCGGAACGCGAAGTAGCCATATTCATATAATTGATGGAAGCTATCAGGAGAATAAATAAGGCGACAAAGGAAAAAATATAAACATACGACATACTCCCTCTGGGCAAATCGCCTTCCAGATTTTTGGTGCTAAGATGTATATCAGCAAGATTGGTTGTTATCAGTTTAAAGTCGGCATTGATTTGCTTGCCTAAAGGTTCCATGTATTTTTTGTTAAAAGCAGGAAACTTGGCATGGATATTTTTGATATCGGCATTTGGTTTCAACAGGATATAGCTGTAGATACCCACATTCCAGAATGCTTCCGGTTTAAGGCTGTTAAATTGGTCTTTTCCATATACCTTAGCTATCGTTGCCATTGAAGTGAGAGCATCGTATTTAAGATGAGTATTTCCGGGAAGGTCCTTAATGACGGCCGTAACTTTATAATTCATATTGTCCCCATCACGCAACACTTCGCCTAAAGGATTAGCTTCACCAAAATATTTTTTGGCAAAACTTTCGGTAACCACCATAGTATTAGGCTCGGTAAGTGCTTTGTCGAGCGAACCTTTCAGAAATTCACAGGTAAACACTTTAAAATACGAGGAATCGGCTGAATAGATTTTCTTTTCATAAAACTCCTTGTCTTTATACCTGATAAACATATTACCATTATCCACAATGCGGGCATATTGTTCAATTTCCGGATATTCCATTTTCATTGCCGGAGCAATGGGAACAGAAGTAACGGCAAACTTGTCGTGTTTCTCGGATATTCTAAAATCGGATTCAAGGCGATAAACGCGTTTATAGTTTTTATTATACTTATCAAAGGAAAGTTCATCCTGAATATAGAGCAGGATAAAAATGGTGGATATTAGCCCGATAGAAAGTCCAAGGATATTTAGTACGGAATAAAATTTATTACGGGTAATATTCCGGATGGCACTTTTTAAATAATTCTTGATCATGAGTACGGATATTAAACAAAGAAACGTTCTTTAATATTTTCAGTTACAATCTGTCCATCGAACAGACGGATGATGCGTTTGGCATACTCGGCATCGCGTTGGGAGTGAGTAACCATAATGATGGTCGTACTGTTATGATTAAGACTTTCGAGCAATTTCATCACCTCTTCACCGTTAGCGGAATCGAGGTTACCGGTAGGTTCGTCGGCAAGGATAAGATGTGGCCTGGCCACCACTGCACGGGCAACCGCCACCCGTTGCTGCTGACCACCCGATAGCTGCAAAGGAAAATGTTTTTTACGGTGGACAATCTGCATTTGTTCCAAAACCTCCTCTACCCTCTTGCGGCGTTCGCTCGCTGAAAAGCCTAAATAAATTAATGGCAATTCCACATTTTCGAATACATTGAGTTCGTCGATCAGATTAAAACTCTGAAAAACAAAACCTATATTCTGCTTACGCAGATTAGCCCGCTGACGTTCGGAAAAAGCGGAAACTTCTTTATCAAGAAAAAAATACTGGCCGGACGAAGGATTATCGAGCAATCCAAGGATATTGAGCAATGTAGATTTTCCACATCCCGACGGTCCCATAATGGCTACAAATTCGCCCGGTTCAATACGGAATGAAACTTGATTAAGTGCCGTGGTTTCTACTTCGTCGGTACGGAAAATTTTGGAAAGGTTGAGTGTTTTAATCATGGGTTAACTTTTTATTAGAGGAATAAGATGTTTGTTAGACGAATCTTCAGAAAAAAAGTTACAAAAACTTGCTGGTTCTCGACTATCGACAAGGTGAAGAAGGCAGAAAGCAGTAGGCAAAAGGCAGAAAGCAGTAGGCAGTAGGCAGTTGAACGAAGCAAAATTTCAACTTGTCAAGGGTCAATAAAATATCAGATCATTCAGAATCTTGGAGAAAACAAACCAATGGTTAATCGCCAATTACCTTTTATAAACATGGAATGTCTTTCAATCACAAATCGTAATTCGTACATCGTAATTCGTAATTGTTAGTAGGCTCTTGTATTTCGTCCCTCGATATAATTAATAAAAGCCTGGTTTACCACTTTATTTCCTCCGGGAGTTGGATAATTGCCGGTAAAATACCAATCGCCCAAATGATTCGGGCAAGCTTCGTGCAAATCTTCTATGGTTTGATACACTATCCTGACGTTCGTTTTCACTTCTTTTGAAGTAACCAATTGAGCTATTTTTTCGGAAATCTGGTCGGCAGTAAAGGGACGGTAAATATCTTTTACATGATTGATAATTTCTTCCTTTGGAAGATTTTCCTGAGCCTTCGACTTCGTATAAACTTCGTTGATTATATTTTCCTGGTGAGTATCCTTCAGCAGTTCGATAGCCGCATTAAAAGCAATAAAGTCGTTGAGTTTTGCCATATCAATACCATAACAATCGGGATAGCGTATCTGAGGAGCCGACGAGGCAATGACAATCCTGACAGGTCCCAGCCTGTCGAGGATACGTATAATACTTTGTTTTAAGGTTGTGCCACGAACGATGGAATCATCTATCACCACTAAGTTATCCACGCCCCGGCGGACAATGCCGTAGGTAATGTCGTAAACATGAGTTACCAGGTCGTCGCGTTGTTTATCCTGAGTGATGAAAGTCCGGAGTTTAATGTCCTTAACCGCCACTTTTTCCATCCGCGGAGTCAGCGAAAGGATTTTATCAAGTAGTTCGGGAGTTAATTTTCCCTGAGATTCTAATATTTTGTCCTTTTTAATTTTGCTGCAAAAGACGTCCATTTCCTTCATCATGCCATAAAAAGCTACGGCAGCCGTGTTCGGAATATAGGAAAAGACGGAGTTTTCGATGTCGTAGTCAATGGCTTTAAGGATAGACGGGCAAAGCAGTTTACCCAAATTTTTACGTTCCTTATAAATGTCGGCATCCGTACCCCGCGAAAAATAGATGCGCTCGAACGAACATGCTTTCTTTTCATTGGGCTGGTGGCAAAGCACTTCACTAACCGAACCATTCTTTTTGATTATTAAAGCATAGCCCGGCTTTATTTCTTTTACCGATTCTTCAGAAATATTGAAAGCCGTTTGAATTACCGGACGTTCCGAAGTTACCACGGCTACCTCATTGTCGTGATAATAAAAAGCGGGACGTATGCCCGAAGGATCACGAATAACAAAGGCATCGCCATGACCAACCATGCCAGCCATAACATAGCCTCCATCCCAGTAGGAACATGCTTTGGCTAATATTTTCTGAATATCGAGGTTGTCGGCAATGAGTTGCGAAATATCCTTTTTTGCATACCCCAGATTCTTAAATTTGCGGTAAAGATCTTCGTTTTCCTCGTCGAGAAAATGGCCAATCTTTTCAAGGACTGTAAGCGTATCGGTGGTTTCAACCGGATGCTGGCCCAAATCAATTAGTTTTTCGAAAAGTTCATCCACATTGGTCAGGTTAAAGTTTCCCGCCAAGGCTAAATTTTTGGTCATCCAGTTATTAAAACGAAGCACCGGGTGAAGATTCTCAATTTTATTCCGTCCAAACGTTCCATAGCGAAGGTGGCCAAGGAATAACTCACCGGTAAATTCCACATTTTCTTTAAGCCAATCTATATCCTGCAAACGGTAGGGATTTTTTTCTTTTATCAGGTTTATCTTATCATAAACGCCCTTAAAAATATCGTCGATAGGCTGGGCTGAATTGGAACGAACGCGGTTGATGTATTTGATTCCCGGCTTCAGATCGAATTTAATATTCGAAATCCCTGCGCCATCCTGACCACGATTGTGCTGCTTTTCCATCAAAAGATGAAGTTTGTTTAAGCCATAAAAAGAGGTTCCGTATTTTGCCTGATAAAATCCCAGAGGTTTTAATAATCGTATTAATGCTATGCCACATTCGTGTTTAATGTGTTCGCTCATTGCTGGTTTTTGATTAAGAAATTATATTATTTTTACCAATAATTTTTCTGAAAAGAAAGTACAAAATTAGTCAAAAAATCGGTAAGACATTTCTTTAATTCACGCTTATGACACCATTTGTTTATCAATATTCGTCACCCGTTGGTTTACTTGAGATTTCGGGAAATGAAAACGGGATAGAATCTGTTTTATACGATTCACAAAGCAGTCATACGGTAACCATTGTTCAGGGCTTGCTTAAGGAATGTATTGAACAATTGAACGAATACTTTGCCGGCAAACGGAAAAATTTTGATCTGCCGCTGAATCCGCAGGGAACCGACTTCCAGAAAAGAGTATGGGCCGAACTGCAAAAAATACCTTACGGGAAAACGGCAAGCTATCTTGATATCGCACGCAACATAGGCGACGCCAACAGTACCCGGGCCGTAGGAAATGCCAATGGAAAAAACAAACTGAACATTCTTATTCCCTGTCACCGGGTGATTGGTATCAATGGCAGGCTTACCGGCTATGGCGGAGGCTTATGGCGCAAACAATGGCTGCTTGAACTGGAAATGGAAAACAGCCATATAGGATTGTTTGGAAATTAAGCCCGGTTAACATCTGATTCTTTCAGAAAATATGGGAAAATACGCTGAATAGGGTAAATCATTCCAGATATAATTCGTTTTATACTCCCGATGAAAAGTTTACCTTGCAGCCGTTCCGGTTTATCCTGCCGCCTTCAAAGAGGCTGTAAAATAAACTGTGTCAAAGGGAATAAATAATTAAATTTGACACAAGAAATGGGAAAATGTAAATTTGATTTTGAGGCCTACAAGCAGGAAGCGAAAGAGAGGCTTCGCCGGGGAGAACCAGCCGGAGGCAAAGAAGGCATATTTCAACCTTTGTTAAAACAGATGTTGGAAGAGCTACTGGAAGCAGAAATGGACGAGCACATGGATGAGCAACAGCGATCAGTTGGCAATCGTCGTAATGGTAAAATAGGAAAGAGGGTCAAAAGCATCGAAGGGGAATTCGAGTTAAACACACCCCGGGATCGTAATTCAGATTTTGATCCAAAGGTAGTACCCAAGCGGCAAATCATCATCAACGAAGAGTTGGAAAACAAAGTGCTACGATTGTATAGTAAAGGGGTAAGTACCCGGGATATCTGTGAGCACATTGAAGAGATGTATGGGTTTACGCTCTCGCCAACAACCTTGAGCAACATTACCGACCGTGTTATTCCATTAATCAGAGAATGGCAGCAACGCCCGTTACAAAGCGTGTATTGCTTTGTATGGATGGACGCTATACACTACAAGGTGAAAGAAGATGGCAAAGTGTCTTCCCGTGCAGTATACAATATACTTGGAGTAGATAATAAAGGAATAAAAGATTTGCTTGGGATGTATGTAGCCGAAAGCGAAGGCTCCCGGTTTTGGTTACAGTTGTTAAATGATCTTAAAGCCCGGGGTGTTGAAGACATGCTTATTGTCAGTATAGACAATCTGAAAGGATTTGCCGAAGCTATTGAATTGGTATTTCCTAAAGCGGAAATACAATCCTGCATTGTTCATCAGATTAGAAACACACTAAAGTATGTTGCTTCTAAAGACAGTAGAGAGTTTATGAAAGATCTAAAAACAGTTTACCAGGCTATTACTAAAGAAGAAGCAGAATATAACCTGGATGTGGTAGAAGCGAAATGGGGAAAGAAGTATACGCCGGTTTTTACCTCCTGGCGTAACAATTGGGAACATCTGAGTAATTACTTTAAGTACCCCGAACCTATTCGCAGAATTATGTATACTACCAATACGATAGAAGGTTTTCACAGGCAAATACGTAAAGTAACCAAAACCAAAGGAGCTTTTACCAGCGATATGGCATTACTAAAACTTATTTACCTTGCAACCCAGAATATTGTAGAAAAGTGGACGGCACCTCTGCCAAACTGGGGCATAGTAGCATCGCAGCTGGATATTATCTTTGCAGAAAGAGCCAGAATAAACATAAATACAATTTGATATGGGTTTTTTAAGGCATTTTACTCCAGAATTATTATCCATTAAAAAAAGCGCTACATTTGCACATAGCACTTTTAGGATAATTATTCCGTCGGTCGGGTTTATCCCTTCACTGGTTGCTCCTCAGCAGAGCCAGTGTCCGTTTATCCCGACAAACAAAAGTACTGAAAATTTTTATGACACAGTTCGTTTTACACTCCCCCTTCAAACCTTTGTTGGCTATCCGAAAACGTTAGTTAGTGGCTCGAAAACATTAGCTAACGACATGAAAACCTTTGTTAGCGACCCTCCGGAGGCTTCTGGAGTGTTTTACACCTCATAAATTATGTTTTCAGGTAGGCTCTGGAAGATTTTCAGTGCTTAAATTATGTTTTACAGTAGTCACAGTAAGATTTACAGTACTCAATGGATGTTTTTCGGAGTATATTTTGACTTTTGAGGGCTTACAGGGCGTTTTACTATCCTTAAATTGTGTCTTACTACTCTTAAATTATGTTTTCGTGTAGCCTCAGTATATTTTACATCACCCCTCATCGTGTTTTTCATGGTTTAAATTTACTCCGGTATTTTCCACTTTATTGCGTTACCTGGTTACAATACAAATCACAGGTATTAAACCCAAATTATTCATTAGAAGCGAAGCGAGCTAATGAATTAGTTGGGTTTAACCCCGATTTAGAAAAACTTGAATGATAAAATGATAAAATTTCCTTACCAATAAAAAAGATAAATTCTTAGTTTTTCTTAATCGTTTTGCCGTTACAAAAATGTCAATAATAGTTCATTACTATTGTATTTTTCTAATGATTGTTATTTGAAAAAAATCTAACGGCAAATCTGGGTTGAATTAAACGGGTGTTGCAATAAAATTACCCTTTTGAATTTTAATGCCGAATAGCCATCTTTGCAAAAAATAAGAATATTGAAATAGGTAAGGTGATTACTGAAAGAATACCAAACGACGATGAATTTTAAAGAAATAAAAATTATAGGTTTCGACGGTGACGATACGCTGTGGGTAAACGAACCTTTATACCAGGATATCGAAAAGAAACTATGCCAATTGTTGAAGGATTACCTGCCTGCAGGGCAAGTATCGGCCGAACTTTTCAAAACGGAAATGAGCAACCTTGAGCTATATGGCTATGGAGCCAAAGGATTTATGCTTTCGCAGATAGAAACAGCCATACGCATTTCAAAAAAACAAATACCCGCTTCGGTAATTGACCAGATCATTGATATGGGGAAGCAGTTGCTTTCCAATCCGGTGCAGTTGCTCGACGGCGTGGCAGAGGTTTTGAAGGAACTAAAGCAACGCTACAAACTTATTGTCGCTACCAAAGGCGATCTGCTCGACCAGCAGCGTAAACTAACCCAGTCGGGATTGATTGAGCACTTCCACCATATCGAAATAATGAGCGACAAGCAGGCCGAAAATTATATGCAATTGTTCACAAACATAGCGGTGGAACCGCAAAGTTTTTTGATGGTTGGAAATTCCATGAAGTCGGACATCCAGCCCATACTCCAGATGGGTGGAAACGCCGTTTATGTTCCGTTTCATACCACCTGGCAGCACGAAACAACGGACGAAGAACCGCAAACCGGCAACAATTATCTGAAAGTAAAAAGCATCAGCGAAATTTTACATTTCCTTTAAGCCGGCAAAGCGATTTACTGTCTGAATATATTATTTTTCCGGTTTTTATAGCGAATCTCGAATGGTAATTATGGATTTAGTTAAAAAAAATCGTCAACTAATTAAAAACCCGAGCAAGTTTCGGGAACAAATGGTGTCAAAACAACAGCTTTTCATTAAATAAATATAAAAAATTGAACCACTCCGGAAGTCAAAATAGTCAGCAATGCCGCACAAATGCTAAAACACCAGCACATACCAAAGTTATCATCTGTAGTTAATCAGTAGTGAAATTATGTGTTTCGGTATTTTAGTGGCGGCATTTTGATTTTCGGAGTAGTTCCAATGCTAATAAATAGTAAACTCATACCCTTGAAAAAATTTTATTTTTTTGTTTTTCTTCTGTTCGTCCAGACAACTTTTCTGTTCAGTTTTGCCCAGGCACAGAACGCCCGGCTTGGAGGTAAAATAGCCGATAAAAAAACAACGAACCTCATGGCAGGAGTGGATATCGTGCTGACCAATATTTCCGACAAGACGGATAAACATTTTGCCGTAAGCGATAACAATGGTGATTTTATGGTTACCGGACTTACATTGCAGAAAAGCTATGAATTGAAGGCAACGTTAATTGGCTATAGCGATATTCGCCGGACAGTATTCATCAAAACTAAGACAGAAAATATAGGATTGCTGATGATGAGCGAACAGGTAAAATCAATCAAAGGAATAGAAGTAACAGGCCAGATACCGGTAGCACAACAAAAGGGCGATACCACCGAACTAAATGCGAATGCTTTTAAAACCAATCCCGATGCCGTGGCCGAAGATCTGGTGAAGAAAATGCCAGGCATTACCGTGGAAAACGGAACGGTGAAAGCTCATGGCGAGGAGGTTAAAAAAGTTTATGTGGACGGGAAAACTTTTTTCGGCGACGATCCTACGGTAGCTATGAAAAATCTTCCGGCAGATATTATTGATAAGGTTCAAATATTTAACAAACTCAGCGACCAGTCCGAACTTACCGGTTTCGACGACGGACAATCGTCGAAAGCTTTAAATTTCATCACCAAAAAAGATCGCCGGAACGGAATGTTTGGTAAATTCTTTGCCGGACACAGCTACGACGACAAATATAATCTGGGTGGAAATTATAACTGGTTCAATGGCGACCGACGGATAACCATTCTTGGGTTGAGTAATAATGTGAATCAGCAGAATTTTGCAACCCAGGATTTTCTTGGAGCCATGAATGGTCCCCCACAGATAGGAATGGGTGGCGGAGGCCGGAACTCAAGAGGAGGCGCCGGAATGCCAGGTTTCATCGGGCAACAGAATGGTATCACTTCCAATAATTCCATTGGCATCAACTACAGTGATAACTGGGGGAAAAAGATAAATGTTTCGGGCAGCTATTTTTTCAACAGTAGTAAAAACAATACCAACCAGCTTTTAAACCGGCAATATCTGCTTTCGGCCGATTCCAGCCAGTATTATACCGAAAACAGTAAGTATCACAACAATAATTCTAACCACCGTTTCGACATGCGGATAGAATATGCCATTGATTCATCCAATACCATCATGTTTATGCCGCGACTGAACCTGCAGGATAACAGTTCATCAAACATCCTTTCCGGTTCAAATACTTTAGCCGGAGGTGAAATCCTAAACCAGTCGAATACGGTTACTACCACCAAATCTTTTGGATATAATTATGGAAGCGACCTGATGTATCGTCATAAATTCGGAAAAAAAGGACGTACTTTTTCCATTGGTCTCAGCGCTTCGGGCAATGAAAAGGATCCTAAAACCACTCAAAATGGAAGTACAATCATTGGCGGGGAAAACACTATCATTCATCAACGTTCCACCTCGGATAACAATGGAAGCACCGTTTCATCCAATCTTGTTTATACCGAACCTTTCCTGAAAAACGGACTGATACAACTTAACTATAACATCTCATACAACTCCAATACCACAAATAAAAAAACCTACTCCATAGATTCCCTGACAGGAAGCGAAGTGCTGGATACTATGCTAACCAACAATTATCAAAACAATTATCTTACCCACCGCGGAGGAATAGGCTACCGGCTGAAAGGCGATAAATACAACCTTATTACCAACATCGGTTTCCAGGAAACAGCATTGGACGGCAAACAGGTTTTCCCGCTACATTCCACTGTCAACAAAACGTTTGACAATATTCTTCCTTCGTTAATTTTTAATTATAAATTTTCGCAGAAGAATAATTTACGGATAATGTACCGTACGTCTACCAATATTCCTTCGGTATCGCAACTGCAGGATGTGGTAGATAACAGCAACTTGTTGTTGCTTACCACAGGTAATCCTGAATTGAAGCAGGAATACAGCCATATGCTTATGGCCAACTATTCTTTTGCCAACGTCGAGAAATCAAGAAATTATTTTCTGTTTCTTTATGCCGGATACAAGCAGAACAACATAAGCGATGCTACCTACATCGCCACCCATGATACACTGATCGGAAATATAGCCCTGCAAAAAGGAGCCCAGCTTACGCGCCCCGTAAACCTGGATCATTCATGGAATCTCCGTTCAATGATGACCTACGGATTTCCTGTCAACTTTATTAAAAGCAGCCTGAATATAACCGGAGGCTTTACGTATACGCAATCGCCGGGGATTATCAATGGGAAATCGAATATTTCGAATGCCTATAATTATAATGGCGGATTGATACTTAGCAGCAACATCAGCCAGAATGTAGACTTTACACTTTCGTACAATGCAAATTATTACGAAGGGTTCAACTCGTTGCAAACGCAAAACAACAGTCATTACTGGAACCAATCGGCAGGTTGTCGTTTCAATTGGATTATCTGGAATGGTTTTTTTGTTCAGAATGATGTTACCGGACAATTTTACAACGGATTATCCGGCGGATATAATACCAATTATGTGCTTTGGAATGCAGGTGTAGGAAAGAAGTTTTTGAAAAATCAAAAAGGAGAACTCCGGCTTAGTGTTTATGATATACTTAATCAGAATACCAACGTAAGCCGTACCTATTCCGAAACGTATATTCAGGATACCAAAGTTAATACGCTGAAGCAATATTTTATGCTTACGTTTACCTTTAGTTTCAGCAAAGGAGCCGTTCCCGAAATGCGTCGCAACCATCATGGCGACAGGCCCGACCTGAGAGAAGGTCCTCCGCCTGGTAAAATGGATGGATCCTCTCCGCCACCACCACCTCCGATGGATGGAAGCGGGCCTCCGCCACAATAAAAAGGAATTGCCCTCTCAGCAAAGAAATTTTGCCGCCCGGCTGAAAACACTTTCAAATGCCTTGTCAACTAATGGAACCAGCGTCTGGTTGGTAACGGGAAATGGCGTTTCGTGGGTGTATTCGTATGGAAAATCGAACATTTCGGCATTTCCGTCAAGGGTATAAAAAGTATCTTTGGCAGGAACTACTTTATCGTTTTTAAGCGTAATAGGTTGATATTCGTTTTCGCATTTCCCGGAAACGTTGATCGCGGAAACGCTGGTGGTTTTTAAAATCAATCATAGAATGAAAGCTATAACCTAAGGAATTAGATTTCAAGTAATCGGATAAAGGCCTGTTGTGTTCCATTTCCTGGTCGATATCGTGCATGTAAAACTTGTAGATGCCATCGAAAGCCTTTTTATCCATGATAAGCTTGGAAATACCATTCATAGCACTGAAGACCGAACCTCCGCAAAACATAAACAGCCTTGTTTCTGAAAATAACCCGTCAGGATTTGCCAGCATAATAATTTCGGAAAGGAAAGCCCCAATGGAGTAGGCAAAGATATCGGTTTGACCATCCTTTTCAAATAAAGGATGCCCGCCATTATGTATTTGCCCGACCAAACGTATAATATCGTAAGCACTCTGCCTGCCGGACGTAAAAAATCGCAGGGGATCGTCCGAAAGTCTTTCACTTAATGCAACATTTACAAAAGAGGCGGAATCAGCCGTCGGCTGGTTTTTTTTGCGATAGTTAAGCAAGGGAAGCATCGCCCTGGGATTAGCCCAGTCGAGCGGCGAACGGTTGATATGAAAAGCTATCGGAAAAAGAATGACCGGCCTGCCGGTGTGTTCGGCAAGATAATAAGCCCAGGGAAGATATTTGAGCCAGCTTCGTTCATTCAATCCATGCAGCAAAAGTATGGGATGATTATATTTTTCCTGGTTTCCCTTTACAAACACCGGATAGGTGAAACGATAGTTTTCGCTTATTTTGCTGTCGGGCGAGGGATAATAAATGGGAATGGCCGCCTTGTTATCCGAAATATCCGAAGATGAAAAACCATCCGAAGAGGAAAATTCCTGCATCCGGATGCTGATATCCGAAAAAGGGATGTTAATCCGGTTCGCCTCGAGGTTGAAAAGCGATTTCAATCTGGTGTACATTTCTGTGAAAAGCATTGATAATTGAAGTTTAAAAATGCAAAGAAAATACAGACTTTTTCCCCTCACAATTAAAAGGGATACCACCGGAAGTAATGGGACGAAAAGGAAAATAATGGGACGAAAAAGGGAATAACGGGATAAAAACCATCCGGACGAAAGTATAGCAGTTACCATAAAAAGTAGATGGTTTGGGATAAAAAATGTATTTTTGTCCATCAGAAAACAAAGTAAATCATGTTCGATATTCATCAGCCCATACCCGCATATCTTCTTGCCAAAAGCAATATCGTTCGGCTAATTATATTTACAGCCGCTTTTGCCTTGTTGTTTATTAATATTTATGCGCCTTTCGATTTGCAATCGTGGTATAAAGTTACCAAGTGGCAATTGCTGGTATATTCAAGCCTGGTAACATTAACCGGAGTGCTGGTAGTGGTGGTGAGCCGCATCATCATGTATCATTTGTCGCACAAGGTTCAGTTGCAACTTTGGCATTATCTGGTCTGGATTTTTGCCGAAGTGTTGTCAATGGCTCTTTTTTATGTGTTGTTCGAAAATATCTTTTTGAACGATCCGCGCTCGTTGCCCGAGTGTTTTAAAATAACGGTTCAAAACACGGCGCTTATCCTGTTGCTCCCTTATTCGGCAAGCTGGCTTTATTTCTCATGGAAGGAAAAAAAACAAAAAATTGATGACCTGACTCATGAACAAAGCACTCCCGACACTTCCAAAAACATGATCCCTTTTCATGATGAAAAAGGCATACTACGCTTTTCTTTAAAATCCAACGATTTGCTTTATCTTGAATCGGCAGATAACTACGTTGCCATTTATTATCTGAATAAAGGAAAAGTATTACATTTCCTGTTGCGTAACACGTTGAAAACAATGGAGGAATTTTTTAAAGGAAATCCGGTAATTGTCCGTTGCCATCGTTCCTACATCATTAATTTTGAAAAAGCCAAACTTTTGCGCAAGGAAAAGGACGGTTTACTCCTTGAACTGGATGCTCCCGAACTTATTGATATTCCTGTATCCAAATCATACGTGGACAAAGTGATGGAAACCTTTTCGCGATTCTGTTCCAACACAGATTGAAGGTGGGAGAAGCAATATTCAAATTTCATCGTTTTGGTGGACCAACCCACCGTTTCAGTGAAAATTCCACCGTTTTGGTGGACCAACCCACCGTTTCAGTGAAAATTTCACCATTTTGGTGGATCAACCCACCGTTTTGGTGGATTAACCCACCGTTTCAGTGAAAATTCCACCGTTTTGGTGGATTAACTCACCATTTTAGTGGATTTATTCACTGTTTTGGTGGATTTACACATTATTTTGGTGAATTATTCTGTTGAAATGATCGATTTCGTGGTGGAGATGGAGAAATTCATCAGAAAATTGCGGATGCCGGAAAAATGAATAAAACCTCACTTTTGCAACGGTTTCAGAAATATTTTGTAGGTTTGTTTTTTTTAACGTTTCGGATGAAAAAGATACCGTTGGCTAATCGTCGTTTGCATTGGGGGCTCACCATTTACGGAAAAAGCCTTCTGTTTTTTATACTGATATTTTTGTTTCTTTTATTTGTTAAAACGATACATCCTTTTTTGTCGAAAAATGCCCCGATAAAAGCCGATATTTTAATCGTAGAAGGCTATTTGCCCGATTATGCCATGAAAGATGTGTTGAAAGAATATCGGCATGGGCACTACAAAATGATTATTGTATCGGGCAATCCGGTAGATTTTGGTTTTTATTACAGCCGCTTTGGGTCAACTGCCGATGCCGGGCGTGTTACGTTAATAAAATTGGGATTGGATAGTACAAAAGTGGTAGCCGCACCCGCACCATACGAGCAACGCGACCGCACCCATGCCGGAGCCATTGCAGCAAAGCATTATATCGACTCTTTAAAAATTCCATACCGCACAATTAATCTTTATTCGTTTGGCTGCCATGCCAGGCGAAGCTGGATGTTGTTTCAACATACTTTTGGCAAACAATACCAGGTTGGAGTCATACGGACGAATAAAAATTCATACCGGCCCGAACGATGGTGGAAGTACAGCGATGGCGTAAGGGAAGTGGTGGATGAATCGGTGGCTTATATTTATGCACGGTTCTTTTTCAGTTATAAATAAAAAAAGCCATCCTTTTGGAATGGCTTATATTGTTTGAATGAATTCGAATTTAGTCTTTTACAGCCTCTACAATAGCTTGGAAAGCTACTGGGTTATTCATTGCAAGATCTGCTAAAACCTTACGGTCGAGTTTAATATTCTTTTCATTTAGTTTACCAATGAAAACAGAATACGACATTCCGAATTGACGAACACCGGCGTTGATGCGGGTAATCCATAATCCACGGAAGGTACGTTTCTTAGCTCTACGGTCACGGTATGCATACTGTTGTCCTTTTTCGTATGCATTTTTAGCTACCGTCCATACATTTTTTCTTCTCCCGAACTGTCCTTTGACCTGTTTCAGGAGTTTTTTTCTTCTTTGTCGCGAGGCGACTGCATTTACACTTCTTGGCATTTTTTTACATTTTTGTTACTTCAGCGACCCCTTTTCGGGATACTTTCCGGCTGAAAGCAAGATTAATAATTTATTATTTACTTTGCAAGCAATTGTCTTACGGTATTCATATCTGCTTTATCAACAATAGCGGAGTACGTTAAGTTACGTTTCCGTTTGATTGTTTTTTTAGTCAGAATATGACTTTTGTAAGCATGCTTTCTTTTGACTTTACCTGTGCCGGTAAAGGAGAACCTTTTTTTGGCAGCAGATTTCGACTTCATTTTAGGCATTACAAAAAATTTATTTGGTTTATATTAAATTAGTAAAAAACTATTTTTTTGGAGTTAATATCATGATCATGCGTTTACCCTCAAGTTTGGGCAGGCTTTCCACTTTACCAAAATCAGCCAGATCCTGGAGCAAATTTCAGCAAAAGAATTTCACCTTTTTCCTTATATACGATGGACCGTCCTTTAAAAAAAACTTCAACTTTAACTTTGGCTCCCTCCTGCAGAAAATTTTGTGCATGACGCAGTTTAAAATTAAAATCATGGTCGTCGGTATTCGGTCCCAGCCGTATTTCCTTGACAATAATTTTGGCAGATTTTGCCTTTATTTCCTTTTGCTTACGTTTTTGTTCATAAAGGAATTTTTTATAATCAATTACTTTACAAACGGGAGGATTTGCACTGGGTGAAATCTCAACCAAGTCAAGTTCGAGATTATGTGCAATCTCCAACGCTTCCTTGATGTTGTAAATTCCAGGTTCTATATTTTCACCTACAACCCGTACAACCGGCCATTTTATTTTTTCATTAATACAATGAAGATCTTCTTTTTTTTGAGGACCCCTGTGATATGTTTTAGGGGTATAAACTGTTGTTGCTATTATTTAATCTCCTTCCTTTTAGTTCATAATATATTTATCCCGAAGAAATTATTCTTCGAGTAATTTCTTAATTTCATCATTTATGGTTGCAGCAAACGCTTCAACACTGCACGTTCCCTGGTCGCCTTCGCTTTGTTTACGAACGGAAACTGTATTTTCGGCTTCTTCTTTTTCACCTACAATAAGCATATAGGGAATTTTCTGTAATTCGGCATCGCGAATTTTTTTACCGGTCTTTTCGTTACGTTCGTCAATTTGGGCGCGAATATCGTAATTATTCAGCAAATCTAAAACTTTTTTTGCATAATCGTGATATTTTTCACTGATTGGTAGTATAATAGCTTGTTCGGGAGTGAGCCAGAGGGGAAACTTACCGGCGCAATGTTCCAGAAGGACAGCTACAAAGCGTTCCATGGAGCCAAATGGTGCGCGGTGTATCATTACCGGACGGTGTTTTTGATTATCGCTTCCGGTATATTCCAATTCAAAGCGTTCGGGCAGGTTATAGTCAACCTGTATCGTACCAAGCTGCCATTTACGACCAAGGGCATCTTTTACCATGAAGTCCATTTTAGGTCCATAAAAAGCGGCTTCCCCGTATTCGATAACCACATTTTGAAGTTCTTGTTCTTTTGCAACTTCCAGGATGGCGCTTTCCGCTTTTTCCCAGTTTTCGTCGGAGCCAATATATTTTTCCCGGTTGTTGGGATCGCGAAGGGAAATCTGGGTGGTAAATTCCTTAAAATCGAGTGCACGAAAGATATGTTTCACGATATTGAGCACGCCTATGAATTCATCTTTCACCTGGTCGGGGCGGCAAAAAATATGAGCATCGTCCTGCGTAAACCCTCTTACGCGAGTCAATCCGTGCAGTTCGCCGCTTTGTTCGTAGCGATATACCGTTCCGAATTCGGCTATACGAACAGGAAGGTCTTTATATGAGCGCGGTTTCCAGCTGTATATTTCGCAATGGTGTGGACAATTCATTGGTTTAAGCATAAATTGTTCACCTTCCACAGGAGTAGAAATAGGCTGAAACGAATCTTTACCATATTTTGCGTAGTGTCCTGAAGTAATGTATAACTCTTTATTTGCGATATGCGGAGACATTACTTGCACATAGCCTGCCTTTTTCTGATCTTTTTTCAGAAAAGCTTCGAGACGTTCGCGAAGGGCTGTTCCTTTAGGAAGCCAAAGCGGAAGTCCGAGGCCGACTTTTGCAGAAAAAGTGAACAATTCCAGTTCTTTACCTAACTTACGGTGATCTCGTTTCTTAGCTTCTTCAAGTAGTACAAGATATTCGGATAATTCCTTTTGTTTAGGAAAGGAAATTCCGTAAATGCGGGTCATTTGCTTACGTTTTTCGTCGCCTCTCCAGTAAGCTCCGGCAATATTAAGCAATTTAACAGCTTTTATCGGGCTGGTATCCGGAATGTGGGGTCCGCGGCATAAATCAACAAAATTTCCTGATTCATAAAAGGTTATTTGTCCGTCGGTTAAATCGTTAAGCAATTCCAGTTTATACTCGTCGCCTTTATTGGTAAAATAACTGATTGCTTCGGTTTTTGAAACTTCCTTACGGATAAACGATTGTTTTTGACGTGCAAGTTCCAGTATTTTTTCTTCAATTTTAGGCAAATCGTCGGCAGAAATAGTTTGTTCGCCAAGGTCGATATCGTAATAAAAACCATTGTCAATATGAGGTCCTATACCAAATTTCACTCCGGGATAGAAATATTCTATCGCTTCAGCCATGAGATGGGCAGAGGAATGCCACATGGTGGCTTTTCCTTCATCGTCGTTCCAAGTCAGGAGTTTAAGTAGGGCATCGTGATGGATAGGGCGGGTTGCGTCCCATAGTTCTCCGTTTACTTTTGCCGAAAGTACGTTACGGGCAAGCCCTTCGCTGATACTCTTAGCAATATCGAGTGGCGTAATTCCGCTTTCGTATTGGCGTATCGAATTGTCTGGTAATGTAATATTTATCATTTCTGAATTAAAAGAAAAAAGTGCGTGCAAAGATAGTAAACAAATATGGAAGAGTAAAGGTTTAATGTATTATTTCAATGAAATAACCAAAAATTAGTTTGCCAGGGATCTTTCATGATTGGTAATTTCATTGACTAATGTGGTAATGGCAAGAATTTTTCCACCTGGTTCCCTGATGGTAGTGAGAAACCATTCGCAGGTGATGGTGAGCCCGTTCTTGGTGCGGTTTTTAATGATACCGTGAAGCGGTTCTTCGCCGGAAATTATTCGTTCCCAGATAGAATCGAATTCCGAAAGGACATCGTTGAGTATGATTTTATCGAATATTTTTTCACGGAGAGCTTCGGTTTTGGAATAACCAAAAATTTTTGAAGCCACCGGATTCCAGTCTATTACTTCTTTATTTAAATCCCATTCGATATACCCTATAGGCATTAGCTTGACGTGTTGCGACAGTTTTTGCTCGGTTTTTTTCAGGGCTTGTAAGGCAAGGTGCTGTTCGGTAATATCCCGGTCAATACCACGGTATCCCATCAGGTTTCCGTCAGTGTCAAAAAACGGAACGCCGGAAGTTTCCATAAAGACAAGTTTCCCGTTTTTATGCACAAGCGTGTTAAACAAGTTTTTAAACGAAATGCTTGCTTCTGCTACATTATTGAAATACTGCTGAATGTATGTTTTTTCTTCAGGAACTATGAAATCGAAAGGTGTTTTGCCAAGAATTTCCTGCGGATAATATCCTAATATTTCTTCAATGTTCGAGCTGGAAAAAGTATACAATCCATTTTTGTCTATTTCCCAGATCCAATCGCTGGTATTTTCGACCAAAGCCTGATATTGAAGATAATATCGAGTTAATTTTTCTTCCGTTTTTTTTCGCAAGCGAATTTCCCGTTTTAATAAAAGGTTTGTCTTTCTCAGATCATCGATACGCTCTTTTACTATTTTTTCGAGGGATAATTTATAATTTTTAATGTCGGCAGAATTAAATTTGCGCTGTGTAATATCCTCAACAATACCTTCATAATATATTATTTTACCTTTAGCGTTGCGTACCGCCCTTGCAAATTCTGAGACATGAACCATTGTATGATTTTTGCGCAACCACACCGATTCAAAGCCGGTTACCTCGCCTTCGTTTTCAATACGTTCTTTTAACTTTAAACGATCAGCTTGATCTTGAAAAATAACTTTCTCTATATTTCTGTTTTTCAATTCATCAAATGATGAAAAGCCCAGCATGGAAACTAAAAACGGATTGGCCATTAAAATTTTACCATCGGCAGAAATCCGATAAATACCCACAGGCAATTTGTGGAAAATAGAATCTGATGAAATAAAATCCTCCGGCATTTTAAACCTTATTGAAAGCTATGGCTTATTCAATTACTATCCGGGACGAAATTACAAATTTTAATTTACCAATTAACAATTTAATTTTCGATAACTTTGAATTCCGTGCGACGGTTAGCAGAACGGCCCTGTTCATTATCATTGGAGGCTATAGGAAGGGTTTTGCCAAAACCTTTAAAAGCCAATCTGCTGTCGGGAATTCCGGATGAAATAAGATAATCGTAAACCGATTTTGCCCTGTTTTGCGAAAGTTGCAGATTGTAGCTATCACTTCCGACATTATCGGTATGTCCATCTATTTCAATTTTCATATTTTTGTTGTCTGTCAATAATTTAGAAAGTTTATCAAGTTCAATTTTCGATTCCGGTTTCAGGAGGTAGCTGTCGGTATCAAAAAAAATATTTTTCAGGATAACCGTTTCGCCTAAGGCAATTGGTTGAAGTGGAATGTCTTTGACTTGAGGTTGGCAATTGGAAGCATCCGACAGAAAGGCAAATGTTTCGGAATAAAACAAATAGCCTTTTTTTGAAACATTCAATGCATAGTTTTTGCCCGCAGGCAGGCATACCAGGAATAAACCGGTTTCGGATTCGGAAAAGGATTCTATGATCGTTTTTCCACTCGATAAATCAATAAGCTCAAACCGGGCTTGCAAGCGGATGAAAAGTTTTGCTGTCGAAGACTTTCCTTTAAAATAGGTAACCATGGCTGGTCGGGCTTCGCGATAAAGTTCAAAGCGATAGATGTCGTAACGCCCTTTACCTCCGTTTTTATCCGAAGAGGCATAAGCATAATTACCGGCAGCATTCACAATAAGATTGATTTCGTTGCCTGCCGTATTGATGGGGTAGCCAAGATTTACTGGCGTTTGCCAATGGCCAAGACTATCCTTTCGTGATACAAATATATCCATTCCGCCCATACCGGTATGTCCTCTGGACGAAAAATAAAGCGTTTGATTATCCGGATGAATAAATGGCGACATTTCATCTTCGGGAGTATTGATCACATTGCCGAGGTTTACAGCTTTTCCCCAGCTTCCGTCGGATTGCCGCTGACTCATCCAAAGGTCTGAGTTTCCAAATCCTCCTGCCCGATTGCTTGCAAAATACAAAGTATTGCCATCCGAGGAAACCGAAGGCTGCGATTCCCACCTGGAGGAATTTACATTCGGACCAAGATTAACAGGGGTGCTCCAACGATCACCCTGACGGTTGGCCATGTAAATGTCGCAACTTCCGTAGCCTCCCTCGTTGTAGCACGAAGTGAAGTAAATATATTGTCCGTCGGGCGAAAGACAGGCGGCGCCTTCACCTTCGCTATTTTCCGAAAGGGAGATTTTTTTTGGTTTGGTCCAAAAGCTACCTTTGTTTTCGGTAAGGCATAAATCCTCGCCTGTAATTTTGTCCGGATTTTTCGGTTGGTATTTTCTAACCGTAAGCAACATGGTTTGTTCGTCGGCAGTGATGGCACTAATGTATTCGTCGGCTGGCGAATTGACGCTATCATTTAAGTTAACCGGTTTAAATGGTACCGGGTTAGCTACGGCTTTAATAGCAAAATTACAATCCTTGAGCCTTTTTTCGGAAATTGTTTTGTTTTCAGGATTTAACCCATTATATTTTAGATATCTGTTATAATGAATTTTGGCTCGACCATAATCGCCTGTTAAAAATTCCATCTGGGCAAGTTTAAAATAAACGGGCGGATAAAATTCAGGAGCAAGTTCGGTAGCACGACGGTAATTGCTAATCGCCAGGGTTGCATTTTCAGCCTTTAAGCCAGTTGTTTCGGAATAAAGCTCGCCGAGCATAATATAGGCTTCTATAAAGCGAGGATCGGCCTTGAGCGCATTTTTTAATTCTTTTTCAGCCGAAGGATAATCGGATGATTTTAAGTGTTTTTCTGCATCTTTATAAAATCCGGCAGCTTGCTTGGAGGTAGTGGTTAATTTTACATCTTTCTGTGCAAAGCCGTTGAAAGTTAAAATCAAAAAAACGAAAGCGATGAATTGCCGGAAGTTCATTGTTGTAAATGATGGTACAATTAGAATGGTAAAAATACTTATTTATTGAAAATAACGGCAAGGCGTAAAGAGAATTGTATAAAGAGATAAGCAGAGCTAAAAATAGCCGAAGATATCAATCGTCAGGAATTTTTCAGATATACTTTACGGTATACGCATATACTTGTGAATCTTGCAGGGAATAGTTCCAGTGGGGATGTTCCTTTACAAAATCAACAATAAGAGGCATAATCTGGTTGCGTCGGCTCCATTCGGGCTGAAGGCAAAGAAAACATTCGGGCGAAACCTGGGCTGCATTTTTTTCGGCCCAGTCAAAATCGGTTTCGTCATAAATAATGACTTTCAGCTCATCGGCTTTAAGAAAAATTTCAGGTAGCGGAGGATTTTGTTTTTTTGGCGAAAGGCAAATCCAATCCCAGGAACCACTGAGAGGATGAAAACCAGAGGTTTCGAGATAAGTTTTTATTTTATGTTTTTTCAGTTGGTTACAAAAGTAATCGAGATTATATAGCAGCGGTTCGCCACCGGTAACAACTACCGCTTTGGCAGGGCAAAGAGCAATATGTTCCACTATTTCGTCGGCAGAAGTGAGTTGGTGAATTTCAGCATTCCACGATTCTTTGACGTCGCACCAGTAGCAACCCTACGTCGCAACCGCCAATTCTCACAAAATAAGCAGGCTTTCCGGCATGAAACCCTTCACCTTGTATGGTATAAAATTCTTCCATCAGGGGAAGTTGTTTGCCGGTATCTAAAAGTTTATTGTTCAATTTTTGAAGAAATTAAATTTCTGATTTATCAGAAATCAAAACCCGATTTTAAAACATCAAATTAAAATATTTCCTTTTTAGCAGCCTTTCATGGTATTTTTCAGCAAGGAAACAATCGTCATCAACCCGACGCCTCCGGGAACCGGGTGATATAGCTGCATTTAGGGAGCAACTTCATCAAATTTTACATCGCCAATCAGTTTGTAACCCGACTTGGTTTCCGTAGAAGGAATGCGGTGCATACCCACATCGATCACCACTGCATCTGGTTTTACCATGTCGGCAGTAACGAATTCTTGTTGGCCAATAGCGGCAATCAGGATATCGGCCTGGAGGCAAATTTCTTTCAGATTTTCGGTTTTGCTGTGGCAGAGGGTAACGGTGCAATTACCAGGATAGCCTTTGCGGCTCATCAGTATACTCATTGGTGTGCCTACGATATTGCTTCTTCCTAAAATTACACAGTGTTTTCCTTCCGTTTCGATGTTGTAACGTTCTATCAGTTGCATGATGCCATAAGGAGTTGCCGACAGGTATGAAGGAAGGTTTAAAACCATTCTGCCAATATTTATCGGATGAAAGCCATCCACATCTTTGGCAGGATTTATCCTCTGGATAATTTTATCGACCGGAATATGTTTGGGGAGTGGCAGTTGAACGATGAACCCGTCCTACATCTTCGTCATTATTCAAAAAATCAATAGTTTCAAGTAATTTGATTTCCGAAACCGTTTCGTCAAAGCGATAAACCGAAGAGATAATTCCTACTTCATGACAAGCTTTTTCCTTGCTGGCAATATACGTTTGACTTGGAGGGATCTTCGCCAACGAGAATGGCAGCCAGATGAGGTGATTTTTCGCCACGATCAATCATTTCGGCTACTTCTTTTGCGATTTCATGTTTTATTTCGGCTGCGATTTTCTTACCATCAATGAGTTTCATGTATTATTGATTTTTTAATTTATTGGTCAAATAGCCTGTATCCATAAAATATCACCTTAGGGTTGTTTATACATTGTCCTTATGGATATTTATGAGTTTATTTTCTTTTAGCGTTTCGCATCATTTTCATCATGTTGCGCGGGACCGCCGCCGGCAACCATCTTCATCATTTTTCTTGTTTCGTCAAATTGTTTAAGCAAACGATTCACGTCCTGAATATCTGTTCCGCTACCAAGGGCAATACGTTTTCGGCGGGTGCCATTGATAACCGCTGGATTTTCGCGTTCGTATGGAGTCATCGAAAAAATAATAGCTTCAATTCCTTTAAAGGAGTTATCATCAATTTCCACATCTTTCAATGCTTTGCCCATGCCTGGGATCATGCCCATGAGGTCTTTGACGTTACCCATTTTCTTTATCTGTTTTATCTGGCTGATAAAGTCGTTGAAGTTGAATTGATCTTTGGCAATTTTACGTTGGAGTTTCCGTGATTCTTCTTCATCAAATTGTTCCTGGGCTTTTTCCACCAAAGAAACGATGTCGCCCATGCCTAAGATACGATCTGCCATACGGTTTGGATGGAACACATCGAGAGCATCCATTTTTTCGCCAATACCAACAAATTTGATCGGTTTGCTAACCACTGCTCTCACGGTAAGTGCAGCACCACCACGGGTATCGCCGTCGAGTTTGGTAAGTACTACTCCGTCGTAATCCAAACGGTCGTTGAACGTTTTAGCAGTGTTTACGGCATCCTGGCCGGTCATAGGAATCTACCACAAATAAAGTTTCCTGCGGATTAACCGCCTTTTTTATGGCGGCGATCTCATTCATCATTTCTTCGTCGATAGCCAAACGTCCGGCAGTATCAATGATGACTACATTCCAGCCTTTATCTTTAGCAAAATTGATGGCGTTTTTGGCAATTTTTACCGGTTCTTTACTGCCATCTTCGGTATAAACTTCCACACCCACCTGTTGTCCCAACACTTTTAATTGCTCGATAGCGGCGGGACGATAAACGTCGCCGGCAACCAGCAACGGATTTTTTCCTTTTTTGGTTTTCAGATAATGGGCAAGCTTGGCAGTAAAAGTAGTTTTACCCGAACCTTGCAGCCCTGCAATAAGGATTATTGCTGGAGAACCCTTTAGGTCGAGGTCTGTTTTTTCTCCTCCCATCAGCTCGGTAAGCTTATCGTGGACGATTTTTACCATCAACTGTCCGGGCGAAATGGATGTAAGCACATTTTGTCCGAGGGCGGTTTCTTTAACTTCTTCCGTAAATTGTTTGGCTATTTTATAACTGACATCGGCATCCAAAAGGGCTTTACGCACATCTTTCAGGGTTTCGGCTACATTGATTTCGGTAATGTGTCCGTGTCCTTTCAGCAATTTAAATGCCCGGTCAAGTTTATCGCTCAGATTTTCAAACATAGTATTATTATGATTTTCGTTTGGTTTGCAAAAGTAATCATTTTGCCAATAACTGAAACCTGCCATTCAAAGGAGGCTAAATATTATTTTAAGATTAGCATTTGAATATTTTTCATTACCTTAGCCACCTTGTTTCTTGTTGTTTGCAAATAAGCTAAATAATGAAATATCCATAAGTGCTATGCTCATACCAACCGAGAATGATATTTTATGGATATTCCATGTGACCAATAAAATTAAAAATTAGTAACACATGAAAAAATGTATTTTCCTTGTAGCTTTGCTGTTGTTGGTCCAGTATGGCTTTTCCCTTACCAAAGGGGAACAGAGAGCTGCCGACAGCCTCAAACGTATTTTTGCAAAATCAAAGGAAAAAGAAAAAGTATCCATTTTGGCAAATCTTTCCTTATGCTACTCTTATGAAGATTCTGCGTTATCCATTGCGTATTCCCGGCAGGCTATTGCCTTGGCAGAAAAGCTTAGGGATTATCATTGTGAGATCATTGCCCATTTTTATTTTTCAATGTTTTATAGCAATCATTTTAATCGTCCGAAAGAGTTAAACCAATTGTTAATTGTTCTCGATATTGCTGAAAAACATCATGATAATGAAGAAATAGCAAAAATCTTTGGTGAGATTGGAAGATGCTATATGCTGATGAATAATTTTAATGAAGCGCTGAATTACCAACAAAAGGCATTGGAGTTATTCACACAGTTGGATAATAAAACCGGCGTTGCAAAGACGATTCACCGTATGGGTACTGTTTATCTGCAAAAGGAGCAATACCGGGTAGCATTACTCTATTTTGAAAAAGCGTTGCAGCTCCATCAGAAAAATAAAAATTCAAGCGATATAGCAAAGGCTTATTATCATATCGGATTTTGTTATTACGAAATAAGTGATTACGATAAAGCTATTGCATCCTTTTTCCAATGTCTTCCATTATATATCAAAATACCGGAATGGGCTAATGTTTGGAATACTTATGATATGCTGGCAAGTACGTATCAGAAAATGAAAAACTATCCCAAAGCCCTGGATTTTTATTTTAAGGGACTGGAAGTAAAGAAACGTTATTCAGTATACCTTGCTTTTGCCTATTCATACAATAACCTTGGAGCCGTGTATAACGAAACGGGCAAATACGACCTTGCCCTGCAATATTCCATGAAATCGCTGAAGATTAAGGAAAAATACGGCGAAAAGAAAGATATTGCCAATTCATTGGAATACATTGGGCGTATTTACAAAAACAAGGGATTTTATGAAAAGGCAACGAATTATTCAAACAGGGCGCTTCAGTTATACCACGAAATATGGTATAAAGAAGGTATGATTGCCGCCATCGAAAATCTTGGCGATGTGGCGATAAAAGCGAAAAAATATTCCGAAGCGTTGAAAAAATATACTGAAGCACTTTCATTGGCAAATACCCTGAAAATACCGGACAAAATACGCGATATGCACTTTAAACTATCGGAAATTTACAGCAGTACCGGTAATAACAAAGAAGCATTAGCTCATTATCGTCTTGCCGATCAGATGAACGACAGTATTTTTAGCCGCGAAAGCCAGGATAAGATTGCAGAGTTGCAAATACGTTATAATGTAGAAGACAAGGATAAAGCAAACCTCCTGCTTGCGCAGCAGTTGCAGATACAGAAAAACAGAAAGATATTGTTCCTGATATCAGGCCTGGCTTCCTTTGTCATATTGTTATTAGTTATCGTTGTCTACAGGATAAAAAGCCGGGCGCTAAAAGCAAAATATATGGCCGAAAGGGAAATTCATCGTCTTGAAAAAGAAAGGATCCGGTTAACTCTCGATGCCCAAAACCGGAAGCTCACGACGGCTGAACTGCACCTTATGGAAAAGAATAAAACGCTGACGGATATCAAAGCCGTACTTGATCCGGCAACTGTAAACGATAGGTCGGTCTATCATAAATTACTGAGCTATATCAATAGCAGCAATCACTTTGATGAAGAATGGGATAAATTCACCCTGCATTTCGAGGAAGTCCATCCCGGCTTTTTCACACGCTTAAACGAAATTTCGCCTCATCATTTAACAAAAGAAGATTTACTGTATTGTGCGTACGTGCGTATGCATCTCAATAGTAAAGATATTGCAAGGGTAAGACACATCCTGCCCAGGAGTGTAAAACAGCATCTCCGGCGACTCAAGTCCAAGCTGCATCTTTCGCACGAAGAAAAGTTGTCCGATTTTTTGAATTCGTTGTAAAAAATTATCGTAATTAATCGCAAAAATAGTAATTTTGTAAAAAACATAAAGCTATGGAAAAAATTATCAACCTGCATATTGAAAAGCTACCCGAAGGTTTCTATCTGGCAACATCGTCAGAAATACAAGGTTTGGTTGCCCAAGGTCGTACGATTAATGAAACTATAGAAATTGCCCGCGATGTGGCTAAAAAAATATTGGAAGCTCAACAGGAAGAAGAGCATAAAACTTTTCCCCTACATCCGATAAAAACATCGTTTGATTATCCTTTAGTGATAGGCTTATAAATATGGGAACGCTTTCCGGTTATAAATACAGGGAGGTTGTACGACGATTGAAAATATTAGGTTTTGTTTTTTATCGTCAGGCCGCTGGCAGCCATGAAATATGGTATAATCCATATTCAAAACATTTTACGACTATTCCAAACCATCCTGGGGACTTGCCTGAAGGTACTTTACGGGCTATTTTAAAACAAGCCGATATTACACCCAAACAATTTATGGAAGTAAAATAAATCCAACTAATTCATTAGCTTCGTTTCTAATGAACAATTTGAGACAAACTTACAGTATTTTTTCTGAGTAAAATCTTAACTTTAGGCATTTCAAGTATTTTAGTCACTTTAAGAATCCCGATTAAGATTCGCTAAGTCGTTCCTCCTTTAACCACAATAGGCACAATAGGGCACATATAATTTATTTGTCTACTGCATTCTGCCTACTGCTTACTGCTTTTTATGAACCACAATAGGCACATTAGAGCACATAGGAAATAAATGAATCAGCCAACCGTATTCTGGATCAACACCTAACTGCCTACTGCTTTCTGCCTACTACATACTACACTACTCGTCTATAAACCAGCGAAATAAAATTATTATCGCCCTTGTAGCCCTTTTGTAACCCCCTAAAATTTGGCGAACGGCTATCCCCCGTCTAAATTTGTGTCTGATTGAATAGTTAACCGTTCTTTTTTATGAAAACTGAAGAATAGTACCCGAAAGGTAAAAACACATGCGACGAATCACCTTGCGTCGCTGACGGACGACCTTGCGTCGGTGATGGGAGAGCTTGCATCGTTGATGAACAACCTTCTATCGCTAAAGCATAACCTTCTGTCATTGATTCGAGACCTTCCGTCGCTGATGGACGAATTTCCGCCACTGACGAATAATCTTGCGTCGCTGATGGACGACCTTGCGTCGCTGACGAACGACTTTTCGTCGTTGACGAGAGACCTTCCGTCGGTGATGGATGATCATACGCCTGTGTAGTAATAATTTACAATTACGAATTACGAAAATCAATTACGAATTAAAAATTACGAATTACCAAAACCTGACAGCGTACGAAGTACCTGTCAGCGTTTTAAATGAAGAAAAAAAAGATTGTCAAATTACCTAAACCTATCAACAATCAACAATCAACTAATCCCGAAAAGGTCGGGACTTCGCTAACGCTCAGCAATTATCAACTATCAACTAACAACTAACAACTAAAATCATGGAAGCAAAATCATTAGTAGCGCTTTACAGAATGCCGCAGCCGGCGCTGGCACAGGAATGCGACAAGGGACTTATGCTTATTGACCGCGATGGCGATCTGTTCCTGAAATCCTACGGGATAAATGATGAGTTTAAAGACAAACTCTTTCAGAAAAACGATTTGTTTAAGAATACGCCTTCCGATGCCGAAATCTTATCTATTTTAACATTTAAAACCCGCGACAGGGATGCGGTGGCCGATCAATGCCGCATGGCAATACGCAGCCTGATGCTAAAGGTAAAAAATAAATTCGGCGAAAACAGTTTGGAATATAAGAGTTTTGGTACCGGAGGCATGAATAAATTAAACGGTAAAGAACTCTTTTTCTTAGTTAAGACAGTAAACCGTGCCGCCACTACCTACCTTCTGCCGTTAGCCGAAAAAGGCGTAACCCAGGCTACCATCGACGAACTCACCCAGTTGGGTAAAAACCTCGATGCGGCCATAGATGAAAAAGACAAAGCCGAAAGGCAACGGGCTAATGCTACGGCGGAACGCATCTCGCTGGGCAACGAAATTTATAAGATGCTTGTCGAACTGTACGATTATGGAAAGGACTACTGGGTAAGCCGTGATGTGGTAAAATTTAGGCGAATACATCTTATATAATACCCCGACCGGTAAGCCCGAAACGCCAACGGCTACAGGTGTACTGACCGGAAGGGTTACCGATGCCGCTACCAATAACCCTTTAGCCGGAGTTACCATAACCATTATCGGTACCCAAATTACCATGCAGACCGACGAAAACGGCGATTATGGCAGGGATGGAATACCCGCAGGCAAAAACAACGTGAGCGCCACCCTTACCGGCTATGCTCCTTCCATCAACCAAAATGTGGAAATAATTGCCGATGAAGAAACTACGGTGGATTTTGTGATGAGGGCGGAATAGATAAAGTTGAATTACGAGCTAAAAGACATTCCATGTTTAAAACAACAAAATCAAAAAATAATAAACTTTTTTCCATTATGAAGCAAACCGTTTCCCGGTCAATCTCTTTAAAAGATAGGGATAAGGCGATGAGTTGGTTTATGAGCAGGACTAAATAATTAACAACTTAAATTACAAATCATGAAAAAAACCATATTGTTATTGTTTGCCATTTGTTGTTATTTAATTACAAATGGCAATATTAATTCGAACGATAAAAATACAAATACCAAAAATTTGATGATTGAGGTTTTTAGTCATCCAGATTCGGCTGATTATAAAATAGCAAATCTCAAAACAAAAGAAATAGAATCTCTTTTACAAGTATGTAGTTCTGATAAAAGAATCATTCTATTAAATAGTGCAAATACCTGGAAACTTTTAAAACCAGGTACATGTGATTGGATTGTCTTTCTAATAATAATCTCTGCAAATATTTTTTTGATGTTCGTGGCAAGAAATATTCAAAAGAAAACGATCAAAGAAAAAGAAGAAAAAGAAAAAGAAGAAAAAGATGAAAATATGGAAAAGGATATGTATTATTCTTCTGGAGAACCATACATGTCAGACACTTTAAAAATAAAAGGATGTGATATTAATGATAGATATTGTATCCACCGTTTTTTTTCTCACGGGCAAGCAGCATAAAGCAAAAGGACTGTTTTTGCGTGATTTTGGTTCACTTTCCTATGACATGGCAACACATTGCGACAGGGCAGAAGTTTCAGAGTATAGAGGAATTTTGCATTGGCACCGTGATGCTACTGAAAAATTCATAAGTCTTTTTTTAGTTTTAGCTTTTACTTTTTTCCTTTCCAAAGCGATAATGTATAGTATTTCCTATCTAAGTGGTGATGCCTGGAGGCTATTTTTGATACCATTGGATTTAAATATTGTTTTATCATTTATTGGATTTGCGCTTATTATAGATGGCTTAATCATTGTAGCTGCAATGACTGATGCTCCGGGGATTGGGCGAATATTGGATTCTGTAATTGTTGTATTAGCTGGCGTAATTGTATTATTAGTGGAAGCAAAACCGGGAAAAGAATCGCTGATAACTTTTTCGTTAGGAAATAATCCATGGATGACAGCTATTTTAGCATTTGCAATAGCATTTTTGTTTTTTACCCGATGGATTATAAGACACCACACTATTGTTGAATGGAAGGGAAATTCAAATAATTATAATGGAAATGTAAAATTAAAAGAGCCTAATGATAAAAAAACAGACTAAAAAAGCATCATTATAACTCTTTGTAAAATTTTTATTAATCTAATCATTTAGAATATTCTATTAAATCACAAAACCTTAAATATTTAATCATGAAAAAAATTGTTTTACTCTCTACATTTTGCTTACTGATTGCCATGTATTCGTGGGCACAAACACCTACCCCCATCAATCAGGTACGTCCTTTGCCTCCCGGAACAGTAGTAACTGTTCAGGGTATACTCACTGCTGACCGCGCCACTATGCGTTGGACCGGCTATATGCAGGACGAAACGGGTGGAATTGCTTTTTATGATAGTAATCATCAACTCGACAGCCTTAAACCGGGGGATATTTTTATCATTACCGGCACGCTGAAGGACTACAATGCACTACTCGAAATAAGCCCTGTTTCCAACGTTACCCTTGTTTCGAGTAATAATCCTTTGCCAACGCCTGTAGTTGTTCCTATTGACCAAATTGACGATAGTTATGAATCAATGTTGGTAAAATTAGAAAATGTACATTTTGATGCTTCTGTCCAGGGACAGTTTTTTAGTAGCAGCACCTCCGGCATCAACTACAACATTACCGATTTGGATGGTAATACTACTCAGGTTCGCATACTTCCTTCAACCAATATTGTGGGTACGCTTATTCCTATCGGAAACATAAATATTACCGGTTGTATGTCGCAATACAGCCCATCAAATCCAAATGCCGGCTACCAGCTTATTCCGCGTTCAGTTAATGATATTAATAATTTCGAAGTAACGTTTAATGTTGATATGCATGGGGTAGGGCTTAATGCTGGAGAAAATGTATATATTTCTGGAGATTTTGGCGGTATCTACGGATATTGGGATGAACCGGGAACAAACATGAATAACTTGATGACTGATGTTGACAATGATTCCATCTATTCCATTACAATGGATATTCTTGCCGGTTTATACCATTATAAGTATTTTAAGGGCAACGGATGGAGTGGCGGCGAATGGACTGGAGACCCCAATCGTACAATTATTGTCAATGGCGACATTTCAACAACAGTTAAATGGGGTAAAAAGCCATTTAATCTTACTTTAAATGTAGATATGCACGGAGCTGGGCTTGTTACTGATGAAGTTGTTTATTTGGCCAGTAATTTTGGTGGAAGTTATGGCATATGGGATGAACCGGGAACAAATCCTGCGAATATACTTACAGATGCTGATGCCGATTCAATTTATACTATAACGGTAAGCCTTGATTCTATTGGTACTTATGAATTTAAATTCTTTAAAGGCATAGGTTGGAGTGGCGGCGAATGGACTGGAGACCCAAACAGGATTATTGCAATAACAGGTAATACTACTGCAAACTTCTTATGGGGTATTATTGGTAATACAGGCTATAACGTAAATGGTACACTAACTTATGCCAATTCCGCTAACACTCCAATGTATGGTGTAACGCTTAATCTTAAAAATGAAATAGGTAATACGATAGGAACAATAATTACAGATGCTTTTGGTAATTATAATTTTGTTGGTATAAGCAATGGAAATTATACTCTTGAGCCGACAACAAATAAATCATGGGGCGGAGTTACTGCCGGCGATGTATTACTTTATAAAAAACACATCGCAAGTATAATTTCATTAAGCGGTATCTATTTTGCTTCCGGCGACGTTAATGCTTCTGGTAGCTTAACTGCTTCTGATATTTTGTTGATAAAAAAACGTATTGCATCCATAATCTCTTCTTTTCCATCCGGCGACTGGCTTTTTAATAATGGCGCCATTAATGTAAATGGCTCCAATGTAATGTATAATTTTAACGGTTTGGTTTATGGAGATGCCAATGGTTCGTATATTCCAACAGCAGTTGATTTATCAGCCGTCAAGAAACAAGGAATAATCAGCATGGAAGAGGTAAGTGACGTTAAGGGCGCGAAATAACCGTTCCTGTTCGTATTTCGGATATGCCTGATCTGGGATTATTCCAGTTTACCATTACCTACTTCCCCGACAAAATCCAGTTTACCGGTATTAATCATTGGTATGATGGAATAGCTGATGTAACTGTTGGTAATTCTGTACCGGGACAACTTACTTTTGTCTGGGCAGCCGATGATAAGGGCATAAACATTACTGACGGAATATTATGCAATCTCTGGTTTACCACTAAAACGTCAGGAGAATCAACCTTATCCTTTGAAAATAATCCGACGCTCAAAGAATTCAGCGATTATGATGGCAATTTGTTTATGCCCCAGTTTATCAATGGAAGTATTGGCTCTGTAAATGGTATTGGCGAACTAAATCATCATGGATGGATTATATATCCCAATCCCTTTACCGGCAATACCACCCTTACCTTTAGGATGGAAAATAAAGCGCTGGTAAATCTAAGCCTTTATGATTGTCTTGGCAATAGAATAAGCGAATTATTAAACAAGGAACTCCCGGCAGGTGAATATCAGATACCTTTTGATGGAAGTGGGTTAAAGAACGGGGTGTATTATTATATACTTACTTATGGCAATACCACGAAAACGGGGAAGATGGTGAAAGTGGAGTAATCAATTACGAATTACGATTTAAAAGACATTCCATGTTTAAAAGGCAATTTAAAAACGGTTTGTTTTTGCAAAAGCGATAATAATATTTATTGTCATCAAAACATGGAATGTCTATACGCTGCGAATTACGAAAACCATCCAAATCTGACAGCGTACGCAGTACCTGTCAGCGTTTAAATGAAGAAGAGAGTTTGAAGTAATTTTAACTCTTCCAGGTACTTCGTACTCTGGAAGATTAAGTATCAGACTTCAAGGGTAATTCAATACCATTGGTTAAGATTTCAGAAGCCATCGGATTGGAATGATTAAAATCGGCTTCATTAAAAGGATGGGGTTCAATGTCGATGGAAAAATTGCGGCGGAACACCATTAACTGTATCTGGGTCTCGATAATATCGTTTATATCGGGCATTACAATGGCTAAATCAATGTCGCTATCCTTAGTGAATGTACCTTTGGAATACGAACCAAATAAATATGCTTTATTGATCCTGAGTTTTTTTTCGTTTATCAGAAAATACAAGTAATCTGATGCTATTTTAAATGCTCTTCTTTTATCCATCGGTGGTTTTATCCTCAGGATTTTTATTATTCTTTGCCTTCTGCATTATTGATTTATTAATTAATACTTGAGCATAGATAATCATTTTAAAATCTTATATTGGAAATAGTAAAAAAAGATTAAACATTATTTAAGAACTTCCAGCGCCTTCAAAAATGTGGGATCGGTTTTCAGATAAATGGGATAAAAACCTTTGTCGTCGAACAGATTGCGGCTAATAAGTGATTTCAGCAGGTTTTTAATTTTTTCATCAGTATCATTTTTAGCTACTGACGTTTTTTTGACACCTTTTTTAACTGCAAATGATTCAAACTGGGAATAGATAGCTGGTGAAATCCGGAAGTTTCTATCAAACACTTCAAAAGATTTATATTTTGTAAGTTCGCTCCGGTTGCGGTCGGTATAATCAAAGGCAAATTGATAAATAAGTCCTTTGTTCATCAGTGCACTATAATACGAATTGCGGTCATTTTTTTTCGAGCGAAACATATACATCGGGCATAATACCGCCACCGCCATACACCGTTTTGCCTTTTGGTGTTTTATATTTGAGCGATTTGTCGAGTTTACACTGTCGGCATTTGTCATTTCGCCATCGAGATAGCGTTGATACGATTCGTTGTAATATTGTTCCAGTCCGTCTTTATATGGTTTTTGAATGCAACGTCCGGTAGGCGTATGGTAGCGGGCAATGGTAAGCCTAACAGCAGAACCGTCGGACAAATCGAGTTGCTCCTGAACCAAACCTTTTCCAAAGGAGCGACGTCCGATGATGGTACCGCGGTCGTTGTCCTGAATAGCGCCGGCAAGAATTTCGCTTGCCGAAGCCGAGCCTTCGTCGATGAGTATAGCCAAAGCTCCGTTTTCAAACATTCCTTTTTCAGTAGCATATGCATTTTCGCGGGGATGACGTTGTCCTTCGGTATAAACAATCAGCTTTTTATCCGGCAAAAATTCATCAGCCAGTTTGATGGCTGCATCTAAATATCCACCGGAATTACCTCGCAAATCGAGAATGAGTTTTTTCATTCCCTGCGATTTAAGCTGATTAAGTGCTTTTTCAAACTCGCTGTAAGTAGTAGCCGAAAATTTGCTAAGTTTGATGTATCCTACGGTAGGTTTTGGCATATACGCCACATCGATGCTCCAGGTTGGGATTACGTCGCGGGTGATGGTGAAATCAATCAATCCGGCAACGTTACGACGTAAAATACTAACTTTAACCTTGGTATTTCTTTTCCCCTTGAGGCGCTTCATTACTTCCTTGTCGGAAATTTTGATCCCGGCAACTTTTTTCCCATCTATTTTTATGATACGGTCGCCACCCAGGATGCCTAATTTTCGGATGGACCTCCGGGAACTGTATTTACTACATAAATGGTATCTTTTTCCATACGGAACTGCACACCTATGCCTTCAAAATTGCCAAGCAAAGGATCGTTGGCTTCTTTAAAATCGGCAGCACTGATGTATTGCGAATGTGGATCGAGGCTTTGAAGCATGCCTTCAATGGCAGCTTCTTCCAGTTTTTCTCCGCCAACAGTATCTACGTAATCCTGCTTCACATAATTGATTACATCGTTGATCTTATCATGTTGCCTGGTTCCGGGCGACAACTTCTGCCCAATGAAAATACCGGCAACAAGTACCAATGCAATGATTATTGGAAGATAAACGGCTAATCTGTTATTTTTTTGTTCCATCATTTGTTATTTGTCAAAAAAATCAACAATGTTAACGTTAATTATTCATTAATCTTATCTCTTTTCGTAACTAAAGTTTGGAGCAGCTGAATTCTTAGTTTGCTTTCCATTTGTCTGTAATGTTCTTTTGATTTTACAATTAAATATTTTATGAATCCCGAATCGCTTTGCTCGACTTTATAAACCTTAACTTACTTAAAAACAAATCTTCCACGACCCCACCCCAGCCCTCCCCTCGCGAGGGGAGGGAGCTATACTCCTAAAAATTAGGAGGATGCCTGAAGGGTAGGGTCAGAAGAGTAATAAGCTTTTAATGTTAATAACTACTGTTATTATTCATGTTTAGGTACTTCAAGTACTTTAGCTCAATTTGCCTATCCCGATGAAGAATTGCTATGTCGTTTCTCCTTAGCGATTCTATATCGGTATTTCGCTCAGCTTTATGAATCCCGAATCGCTTCGCTCGGGACTTCGCTATGCTCAGCCTTATAAACTTTACAAACTTTACAAACCTTATGAACTTTATAAACCTTACAAACTTTAATTCCTAATCAGTTACCACTAATTTTTTCTGACCTTTTTTAAATAGTCTGTTCGATTTTCTTCTTTTGAGTCTGACTTTCATTCCAAAAGCAATAAAATACATTGCCGGAACAAACACCAGGGTAAGGAAAGTAGCAAAACTTAGCCCGAAAATAATAGTCCAGCAAAGCGGGCTCCAGAAGGCAACATTATCGCCACCGAAATAAATCTGGGGATTGAGCTTGGTAAACATGGTAACAAAATTGATGTTGAAGCCCACGGCAAGCGGAACCAAACCAGAGATACAAGCCATGGCTGTCAGAATAACCGGAGTAATACGGGTTTTCCCGGCTTCTATAATGGCTTCTCTTGTTTTCATTCCTTTAGCTTTTAACACATCGGTAAACTCAACCAACAGAATTCCATTACGAACAACGATACCCGCCAGAGCTACAATTCCCATTCCGGTCATAATAATGGTAATGTTCATATCAAAAATTACAATTCCAAAAAGAACGCCGATAATGCTGAAAATAACTTCGCTCAAAATAATAAATGCTTTACTGATGGAATTGAACTGGCTTATCAGGATAAAGAAAATCAAACCAATGGCAATCATCATGGCTTTTCCAAGGAAGCTGGTCGTTTCATCCTGTTTTTCCTGTTCACCTCCCGAAAAGGAGATTTGCACACTATCGTCCTTTTTAAAATTTTTGGTTATCCTTTTAATATTGGCAACCACTTCGTTGGCAGTATAGCCCGAAAGTACTTCGGATGAAAGAGTAATCATCCGCTTCATATCCTTACGGTTAATACCACCATAGGTATTTGAATAATCTATCCTGGCAACCGACGAAAGCGGAATCTGGCGAAGGGTGCCGGTATTCATATCCCGGTAAGTAATTTTAAGATCGAGCAGACGATTGATGTTTTCGCGCTGCTCTTTGACATAGCGGATATTGATTTCGTACTCATCTTCATTTTCTTTATATTTCGAAACTTCTTTTCCGAAAACAGCCGCACGCACCTCCAAGGCGATTTGCCCGGTGGATATGCCTTCGCGGTTAGCACGCTCGCGGTCAATATCAATAACGATTTCAGGCTTATTGAGTTCAAAATCCGATTTCAGGCGTTCCACACCAGGTATTTGCAGCGAATCGAGATATTTTTTATATCGGTTGGCATCATTAACAAGTATGGGCAAATTTTCACCTGAGATTTCAATATTGATGGGTTTCCCGGTAGGAGGACCATTCTTTTCTTTTTCAACAATAATTTCGGCTCCGGGTATGCCTTTAACGGCTTCGCGGACCTTGTCCATAATCGGATTGGTCTTTATGCCATGACGATATTTGTGTTCAACAAAGTTTACTGTTACCTTTCCAAGATTGGACTGAGCCTGATTTCCACTAAAAGTATTGGAACTGGCACCTACCGAAACATTCGAAATTACAGATTCGACCACAGGGTTATTTTTGCCAAGCACTCCAAAAACCTTCTTTTCAACTATGCTGGTAATGGAATCGGTAACCTTTTGATCGGTTCCGACGGGCATTTTTATGTAAACAAAAAACTCGTTGGGCTGGTTATCGGGGAAGAAAAGTACTTTGGGTGATTTAATCCCTACAAGAATAAAGGAAAAGAAAAATAAACCGATGATACTCCAAAGCAAATGATAAGGACGGCGACCACGCATGAAATAACGAAGTGTTTTTTCGTAGCCTCGCATAATACTTGGCCAGAGCTTAGTCTGAAAGTTATAAATAGTCCGGCGCAGAATGTAATAATAGAACAGGATAAGCAACAATACGAATATCATAAGGTTACCCATGCCAACCCATCCCAACAAATAGAATATCAGTGCAGAAGCAATAAATATTACCATTTTGGTCAGAATTTGTTTACGTTCCACTTTCAGGTTTACATTTTCGTATTCGTGTTTCATAAACGTTACGGCAAACACGGGATTGATAATGTAAGCCACAAAGAGTGAGGCAAAAAGAGTAATAATGATGGTAACTGGCATGAAATACATAAACTTACCAACAATTCCCGGCCAGAAAGCCAGTGGGAAGAATGGCGCAAGGGTGGTAAGCGTGCCCGAAAAGATGGGAAGAAAAACTTCCCCTGCCGCTTGTTTGGCCGCTTTAACAATATTGGTTTCGTATCGATGGATGCGGTGGGTGTTTTCGATAACCACAATGGCATCGTCAACAATAATACCCAAGGCAAAAATGAATGAAAACATCACCATCATATTCATGGTAAAGCCAATACCCGGCATTACCATATAGGCAATAAAGATAGAAAGGGGAACCGACAGTCCAACGAAAAAGGCATTTCCAAATCCCATAAAGAACATCAGGATAATGGTAACCAAAATAAACCCGATGATAATGGTGTTGTTGAGTTCTTCGAGGGTGCTGCGGGTGTAGCGTGACTGATCGCCGGTAAGCGTAACCTTCAGATCGGGAGGAAATACTTTGTTTCGCAGATCATTATCCACAATATTTTTAATCTTGTCGCTGGCATCCAAAAGGTTTTTACCGCTTTTCTTCACCACGTTGAGTGTAATTACGTTTTGGTTGTTCAATCGGGCAAAGCTTTCCTGTTCTTTAAAGGAATCTACTACCTGAGCCACATCTTTAATATAGACAATAGCGCCGCTGGTCGAATGCAGCACAATGTTTTCTATCTGCCGGGGATCAGTAAATTGTCCGCGGACACGAAGCGAGCGTTTCATCCCATCAACAGGCACATTACCAGCCGAAACGGTAACATTCTCGCTGGCTATTGCCCGTTCCAGATCGCTCATGGTAACTCCGGCTGCCTGCATTTTGTACATATCCACATTTACCTGAATTTCGCGTTCCAGGGCGCCGACAATATCTACGCGGGTAATTTCAGGAAGTTCTTCGATACGATCCTGGGCATCTTCGGCAAATTTTTTCAGACGTGCCAGATCATAATTACCAGAAATATTCAGATATACAATGGGAATCTCCGAAAGATCAATATCCATAACATTAGGCTGGGTAGGAAGATCGTTGGGAAGATTGGTTTTGGCTTTATCCACAGCATCTTTTACCCTTTGTTTGGCTTCTGCTTTGTCGATACCGGTATTGAATTCTACGGCTATGGATGAAAAATCCTGCACCGAGGTGCTGGTAATATTTTTTACGTCGCTCAGGGCTTTAAGTTCTTTTTCCAGCGGACGGGTTACAAGGTTTTCCATATCCTCGGGCGAAGTTCCCGGATAAGGAGTGGTTACCAGCATAGTAGGAATAACAATTTCGGGAAAAGTTTCCTTTGGCAAACTCTGATAGCTAAATAACCCCAGCAGCGTGATAAAAACCGTGATCACGTAAACACTTGTACGGCTATCAATTGCCCAACTGGTGGCGAAAAATTCTTTGAATTTGTTCTTTTTCATTAGAAACCCGTTTAAAATTTAATTAATTGTCCTTCATTCAAATCCTGATAACCAAAGGTGATAAGATTATCGCCTGCCGATAATCCGGCAGTTACCTCTGTTTGGCCGTTATAATTTAATCCTAAGGTTATTATTTTTTTCTCGGCTGTTTTTCCCCCGTTTACATCTTTTACCACATATACAAATTGTTTATCGAAGGATTTCTGAACCAGATTAAAAGGTATGATAATCGCATTTTTAGCCGAATAATCATTGATTTTAAGCACGGCGAGCATGTTGGCTTTAAAAGTAATTTCTCCGGAATTTAATCTGGCTTCCACAATAAATGTGCGGTTGACCGGACTGATATATTTGCTCACAAAACTGACTTTTGCCGGTATTTCTTTATTAAAATCGGGGAAAAAAATCAGCACTTTATCTCCGGTTCTCACTTTTGGAGCATAGGCTTCGGCAAGTTCAGCCGTGATTTTTACCCTCGAAAGGTTAACAACCCTGAATGCAGGAACGCCGGGTGAAGCCAACTGACCAACTTTTACCGGAACTTCTTCCACGGTTCCATTGATCGGCGATTTAATACGGGTCATATCCAACTGATCTTTTAGCGTAGCAAGCTTATCTTCGAGCGCTTGTTTATTGTTTTTTGCTGTCAGAAACTGCATTTCGGAACCAATTTTTTTGTCCCACAGGTTTTTTTGTTTATTATAAACATCGGTAGCAAACCTGAGCTGAGTCTTCAGTTCTTCGATTCCCTGGCGCATCACCTGAGCATCCATTTCGGCAAGGATTTGTCCTTTTTTTACGACGTCGCCTTCTTTGACTTTTACAGAGGTAACTACGCCAGCCGTTTGAGGTGAAACGGCAACATTCTCTTCGCCGTCAAGTTTGCCCTGAACTTCAACATAATGGTTGAATTCCTTAGGTTGAACGACTGCAACGGCAACATTTTTTACTTCTCCCATTGTGGCAGTTCCCGATTCCTTGCGGATTTCATCTTCAAGTGCAGCAATCTGCTGGGCAATTTTATCGTGTTCCTGTTTTAAGCGTTGCAAGTTTTTGTTTTTTGTCGGTGGGACGGCTGCAAGCGGCTATCATTACGAGGATGCTGAAAAATAGAATTTTGGTTTTCATGTTGATATTTTTTCGTGGTGTTATTTTATTGACTGATTAATAATTGTTTAATGCTTTATTTAATGCCGACTTGGCGTTAAGTAATTGAAGAATACTATTAAAATAAGTTCCCTGAGCATTAAGTAACTGATTATGTGCCTGTGTAAGATCGGAACTGGAACCAACGCCTTCGTTGTATTTCAAAACATTTTTATCATAAATGCGCTGGGCTAAATCCATATTTTCTTTATTGGTAGCATATTGATTGGTATAGCTACGCAGGTTCGAACGCTGGTTTTGCACTTCAAGCTCCAGCCCCTGTTTTACCTGATCCATCAGCACCGTATTTTTTTCCAGTTCTATCCTGTCCATTTTATACTGATATTTTCTGTTCCCTGAACTCCAGATCGGAATGTTCAGATTCAATCCCCATAAGGAAGTTTTAAACCAATCTTTATCTTTATGCGTAAAATCGAAAGTATTACGTTGAGCATTATACTGGTAGCTGTAAATAGCAACCAGCGACGGCAGATAAGCATACATGTCTTTTTTCAGGTTAAGTTTATACAGATCCTGCTGAATGTGCATTAATTTCAGGCTGATGTGCTGTTCGGGATCAAAACTTTTAGTAAATAAATTCTGGCCAATGGCATCGTTCAGCAGTGCATCGAGCGGATCGGTAAGCGTGATGTTTTCATTGATATCCATGCCCATCTGATATTTAAGCATGTTGTTGGCCAATTCCAACTGCTGATCAACGGTGAGAAGGGTATTGCTCAGCGACGAAACGAGTAGCTGAACCTGATCCACATCGGTATTTTCGATAAAACCATTTTTATAAATTTCCTTCATTTCGCCAAGGTTTTTATTCAGATTTTCGAGGGTTGCAGCCAGCACTTTGCGGTTTTCCTGAGCTACCAAAACCAGGTAATAAGCTTGAGCCACATCCTCACGAACATCTTGTTCGGTCTTTTTCAGACTGTTGGTCGAAAGGGAAACATAAATTTTGGCAGCCTGGAGTCCGACAATATACGAACCATCGAAAATGAGCTGACTCGCCGAAATACCTGCCGTTAGGGTGTGTTTGGAACCGAATTGCACCTTAAATTTATCGCTACCCATACCCGTAAGTGAATCAGCGCTGAGCAAATTATGTTGAACCAGAACAGCTTCTACGGCGGGCGTAAGAAAGTTGGGCATCAACTGGGTGGGGATATTAACAAAATGCTGATAACTGGCGCTTCCACTAACTTGCGGTAAGCCGATAGCAGTAGTTTGCGAAACCTTGAACTTGGCAATATTAATATCCTTGGCTGCATTCTGCATTTTGTATGAGTTTTGTACAGCATATTCCTGCGCCTGTTTAAGGGTGAAAGCTTTAGCATTAGTTTGCTGTGCTGATAGCCATGGCGTGGCAAGCAGAATTAAGACTAGCACAGCGATTATTTTGTTCTTCATGATTTAAATATTGTCGTTTAAAAATTGCTTTTGTTTTTCAAAATATTCTACTCCTTTGGTGTTAGCAATTCCTCGTATATGATTTTCAAACATCACGCGAAAGACTTTCTCAAAGGAGAGATTCCCGGAGGCGATGAATTCCGGGTTGTGAAAATCGACCAAACGCTGAACATATAATTGGGCAACCAACTCTACATCAAGGTCAGGACGATAAATTTCCTCGGCTATACCCCGTTCAATATTGCATTTGATCTTTTCAAAAATATATGCCTTTTTTTTGTCGAGCATCTTTTTAAAGATTTCCGGATAAAATTTCTGCAGGTCAAAAGTGATTGAAGGGTTAAATCTCTGCATATCTTCGCACACATGTTTACTTACTTCGAGCAGAATATCAATGGCATTCAAATTATCGTGTCTGTTTTTATAATCCATTGCCTTTTCATGTTGCTCATGACCATATTCCAGAATCTTGGCAATAAGATCCGCTTTGCTTTCCACATATTGATACATGGTTTTTTTAGAAATGCCCATATCGCGACAGATATCGTCCATGGACACACTTCGTATCCCACATTTCTGAAAAAGTTTTGCCGATTCGGCAAGTATCTTTTTAAATCTCTCGTCCATCCTATTTTTTTGAGCCGGCAAAAGTAAACATTAAAACGAAAGAAACAATCAATGTATAAAATGTTTCCATTAAATAATTGTTAATTTTAATTATTTATTCCGTATATTGCTTATTATGAGTTGTTTTTAATAACTGATAAAAAAATAGATTTACGGCTTTTGGCCGATGAATTTAAAAAATTGCCGATAAATTTCTCCGTTTGATAGATTTTTTCCGATTTATTTTCGCCCAATTGCAGAACATGGCGTAACAAAACGTAACTTTGTCCGTCATAGTGGAACAAATTTATATTTCATGAGGAATGCCAATTTTTTAATACTTTTTATTTTATATGTTAATATACAGGCATTTACACAAAATTCTCTTCCCGAAAAGAAAATATATTATACCCAGAGGGTTACCGGAACTTTACCGGTAATTGACGGGCGATTGGACGACGTCGCCTGGAAACAGGCAAAATGGGAAGATGGCTTTATTCAGCGCCAGCCTTACGAAAATGCCGCTCCATCACAAAAAACCGCCTTCGAAATTTTATACGACGATAACAACCTTTATGTAGCCATACGAGCTTACGATTCGTTGCCCGATAAAATAGTTACCCGCTTATCCCGACGCGATAATAACGAAGGCGACATGGTCGGTATTCAATTCGACAGCCATGGTGACAAGCTTACCTGCTATGATTTTTTTGTGAGTGCATCCGGGGTAAAAAACGACGGTTTTATATCGGATGATGGCAATAACGAAGACATGACGTTTGATCCCATCTGGTATGTCAAAACATCGGTTGACAGCCTGGGTTGGTGTGCCGAGATGAAAATTCCACTCAGCCAGCTCCGGTTCAGCAAGGCCAACGAACAGGTATGGGGCTTACAGGTTGGAAGGTATCTTCATCGCAAAGAGGAGTATTCGTGGTGGCAGCATATACCTAAAGACGCCACAGGCTGGACACATCTTGCTGGAGAATTGCGTGGGATCAGGGATATTAAACCCAAAAAACAATTCGAAATTCAGCCTTACCTTGTCGGGAAATATGAAACCGATCAAAAGGACAATGAAGATCCTTTCAGCAAAGCCGAAAAAACAAAAGCATCGGCAGGTGTGGATGGGAAAATAGGTATCACCAACGATTTAACCCTCGATTTCAGCGTCAATCCCGACTTCGGACAGGTGGAAGCCGACCCTTCGGAAGTAAACCTCTCAGGCTTTGAAACCTATTACCAGGAAAAACGTCCTTTTTTTATTGAAGGGAAGAATATCCTTAGTTTTACTCTTACACCGGGGAACAACGGTTCTTCACTCGACAATCTTTTTTATACACGGAGAATTGGCCGCAATTACCAGCGGGACATGGATGATTTCGATTATGTTGATTCGCCGGACAATACAACCATTCTTGGAGCTTTTAAATTAAGCGGAAAAACGAAAAACGGATTGTCCATTGGAATAATCGAAAGCGTTACCCAACGGGAAACGGCAAAAGCCGTCCTTGGAGATGTAAAAAGCACGGAAGTGGTGGAACCTTTTACCAATTATTTCGTCGGTCGCCTTCAAAAGGATATTGATAAAGGCAATACCCGCATTGGCGGGATGTTCACCGCAACCAACCGCGACCTGAACGATCCCGACCTCAAATTTCTTCCCCAATCGGCTTACACCGGAGGACTTGATTTTGATCATAGCTGGAAAAATAAAACGTATAATCTTAGCCTTAAAGCTGTTTTTAGTCTGGTTCAGGGCGACAGTTCGGCAATAACCCGTCTGCAACGCTCGTCGGTACGCTATTTCCAGCGACCCGATGCTAATTATGTCAGCCTCGACAGCAGCCGTACCCGCCTTGCCGGAAATGGTGGAATTATTTCTTTCAGCAAATTAGGCAAAGGCCATTGGAAATATCAGACCTGGATCAACTGGCGTTCGCCGGGCCTTGAGCTTAACGATGTTGGTTATCTCCGCCGTACCGACGATATTTTCCAGGTAATATGGGTTGGTTACCATTACTGGAAACCCTTCAGCATTTTCCGCGAAATCAATGTGAATTTCAATCAGTGGACCGGTTGGGATTTTGGCGGAAACAGCACTTACAAAGGTGGAAATGTCAATTTTTCCAACCAGTTTAAAAACTACTGGTATTTTAACTGTGGAATAAACATTGATTTAAACAACATCGACAATTCAATACTCAGAGGCGGGCCGTCTATGAAAATTCCCGGTGGCTGGAACTATTGGTTTTCGGTGGCAACCGACCAGCGGAAAAAATTTACTGCCGATGCGTATACTTCTGCTTACTATGGATTCGATGACTGGACAACCAATTACAATTATGGATTCGACCTTAGCTATAAACCCTGGGACGCTTTAAGCATCACCGTGAATCCAGACTTCAGCATCAATAAATCCGGACTTCAATACATTGATACCGAAAATTTTGGAACCAGCAAAAGATATATCCTGGGTTCCATCGATCAAAATACATTGTGCCTGTCCCTGCGCCTCGACTATTGCCTTACGCCGAACCTAACCCTGCAATATTATGGCCAACCATTTATTGCCACCGGAAAATATACTTCGTTGAAACGCATCACCGATCCAAAGAATAACAACTACCGGAAAAGCTACCAGCTATATAACAACCGGCAATTATCGTACAATGCCGATGATAACATTTTTACTATTGACGAAAACGAGGATGGAACGATAGATTACAGTTTCGATAATCCTGATTTTAAATACCTCGATTTCATTTCCAACCTGGTTCTGCGGTGGGAATATATTCCCGGCTCAACGATTTACCTGGTTTGGTCGCAAAACCGGAGCGACAGTTTCGACAACGGCCGGTTTTATCCCGATACCGATATGAAAAACGTGTTCAGGCTATTTCCCAAAAACATTTTCCTGATTAAATTCTCGTACCGCTTCCGCGCATAGTTGATAATAGTGGGTTATTTCACCTTCACGGTGAATTATTCCACCTCCACGGTGGATTGTTCTCACCTCCACGGTGGGTTGTTCCACCTCCACGGTGGGTTGTTCCACCTCCACGGTGGATTGTTCCACCTCAGCGGTGGATTGTTCCACCTCAGCGGTGGATTGTTTCACCTCCACGGTGGATTGTTTCACCTTCACGGTGAAAATTCCACCTCCACGGTGAGTTATTCCACCTCCACGGTGGATTATTCCACCTCAGCGGTGAATTATTCCACTTTCATGGAATTTTGTACATTTACGCAATAAAATAAGCATTGATAATGCTTAACAAAGGCGTATGAAAGCCAGGATTAGCGGCAAGATGAAGAAATTTGTTGCCAGATTAATGAAAAACAGCAAACAAAAAGAACAAGTGGAACGTTGTTATTCAGTAAATAAACAAGAATTGATAACACATACGATGATAAGGGAATAAGATGAACAACATAAAAACCATTACCGTGCCGGTTACAGGGATGTCGTGCAGCAATTGTGCTTTGACCGTGGAAACGAATGTTCGCAAACAGCCCGGTGTTGCAGAAGCCAATGTGGACTTTGCCGGCGAAAAACTGACTGTGGCTTTCGACATGGCACAACTCAGCGAAAAAGATATCATTGCCAGCGTAAAACAGGTAGGTTATGGTGTGGCCACCGGCAAAACAGAATTACCCATCACTGGAATGCAGGATCATACCGATGCGTTAAAATTAGAGAAAATACTCGTCAAACAAAATGGCGTACTTTCTGCAAAGGTTGCCTATGGAACCGAACGGGCTACGCTGGAATATATTCCCGGAATGACAAGCATAGCCGAACTTGCCGCTGTCATCCGCAAAGCAGGTTTCGACCTTGTGCAGGCAGGCGAAACCGAAGAAATGGAAGACGTGGAAGCCAAGGTACGTGCTTCAGAACTTCGTAAACAAAAACAGCTTTTGTGGATTGGACTTATATTTACCGTTCCATTGATCATCTTCAGCATGTCGCGCGATTTTGGTATCGTCGGTTTCCGGCACGATTTGTATGCCATGCTTTTTGCGGCAACGGTAGTACAGTTTGTTGTCGGCTGGCAGTTTTACGTAGGCGCTTACAAAAGCCTTCGTTTTGGCAGTGCCAACATGGATGTGCTGATAATGTTGGGTTCGTCGGTTGCTTATTTTTCCAGTCTTTGTGTTACGCTTGGGATTATTAGCAGTCCCAATGTGTATTTTGAAACCGGGGCAGCTATCATCACTCTGATCAGGCTTGGCAAATACTTGGAAACACGGGCTAAAGGTAAGACGTCGCAGGCATTAAAAGCTTTGATGGGATTGCGGGCCCGGACAGCGACGGTGATTCGCGACGGTGTAGAAAAAGAAATCAGCATCGAACAGGTGGAAGTTGGCGATACCGTAGTAGTACGACCCGGCGAAAAAGTTCCGGTGGACGGGATAATCAGCGAAGGACGGTCGGCATTTGAAGAATCCATGATCACCGGCGAGTCCATGCCTGTGATTAAAGGTCCCGGCGATGAAGTGATAGGGGCAACCATCAACCGTGAAGGGTTAATCAAATTTGAAGCGGCAAAGGTTGGGAAAAACACTACGCTTTCGCAGATCATACGGCTTGTGCAGGAAGCGCAGGGGAGTAAAGCTCCTATCCAGAAACTCACCGATGAAATCGGAAAGTATTTTGTCCCCATCATCATTGGCATTGCCTTATTTACTTTCCTTGGCTGGATGTTTGTTGCTCAGATCGACTGGACCGGGGCGATGATGAATGCCATTGCCGTGCTTGTTATTGCCTGTCCCTGTGCCATCGGATTGGCGACGCCTACAGCCATCATGGTAGGCACTTCCAAAGGAGCCGAAAATGGTATTCTTTTCAAAAACAGCGAAACACTGGAACGTGCCGGCAAGGTAAACAGCGTTGTACTCGATAAAACCGGAACCATCACCCGCGGCGAACCTTCGGTAACAGATATTATTCCTTTTCAAAATTATACGTCCGATGAAATTCTTCACTTAGTAGCCAGCGCCGAGCGGGGTTCGGAACATCCGCTGGGACGAGCCATCGTAAAATCGGCTCAGGATAAAGGGTTGGCTCTTGCCGAACCTAAACAATTCCGTGCGTTTGGCGGTTTTGGCATCCGGGCTTTGGTAGATGATCAAGCCATTGTTATTGGCAATCCGCGGATGATGCGGAATGAAGGTATCGTGATAGAACCATTTCAAACGGACATAACAGGACTGCAAAACGAAGGAAAAACCGTGATGATAGTAGCCGTCAGTCCTGCTGATGGTAGTGAGAAAGCTGTGCCCATCGGATTATTAGCCGTTGCCGATACGGTGAAACCCGGTGCAAAAGAAGCTATCGCCGAATTGCGTCAACTGGGCTTGGATGTGGTAATGATTACCGGCGACAACCAAAGCACCGCCGATGCCATTGCTCGTCAGGTTGGCATTGAAAAGGTTGTGGCAGAAGTTTTGCCTGGCGGAAAGGCTGATGCGATAAAGAAAATACAATCTTCCCGCACGTTGGGCAACTATGCCCATCCTGTGGTAGCTATGGTGGGCGATGGCATCAACGATGCACCGGCATTGGCACAAGCTGATGTGGGTATTGCCATCGGAACCGGAACCGATATCGCGATGGCAACTGCCGGCATCACGCTGATAAGCGGCGAGCTGGCCGGAATAGGTCGCGCCATTGCCTTGTCGCGCGGCACCTCCCAAACCATAGTTCAGAACCTGATCTGGGCATTGTTCTATAATGTCGCACTGATTCCCATTGCAGCCTATGGTTTGCTAAGTCCGATGTTTGCGGCGGGAGCTATGGCGTTCAGTTCCATTTTTGTGGTAACCAACAGCCTGCGTTTACGGGCATTTAAAATGCAAACGTTCGCTCCGAAAAAAACATTGTTGCGCCAAACCCTCGAATTTTTACCGCGAACCCTCCTTCCAACAATTGCTCTAATAATTCTGATTATTATTCCTATGGTATTTATGCCCGATGACATGGAAACAAAAAGGGCTGGTGCAGAAACAATAACACCTTCTCTAATGACGATGGCTATTGCCAGTGTCCTGATAGCCTATGCATCTATCCTCTTTTTTCTGACCGTTTTTCTGAAAAAACGTAAGAATATGCCCTTTACCTGAAATGCTTTATCGTTTGGGATGTTTATCATTACTAATGGTATAACTTATATTATGCATAAGATAGGTCTGCAGTGCCCGTAAATAGGCGGCAGGCAATCTTGGGTTTTATTTGTGCCACTATATGAATAAAATGAGCAATTTTTATTTAGTTTGCCTAAAAATTAGTATATTTGATGTTCAAAAACTTTTTAAAAATGAAAAAAATACTACTCATTGTTTTGTGTATGCTGGGGGGATTTATTCCTCCAACAGTTTTTGCTCAGGATACGATTGAGCGTAGATCTGTTGATGAATTATTTCAATTGAATCTTGATGAATTTATGAATGTTGTTATTACGCCATCAAAGCTACCACAGTTAATGGGAAATGTAACGCAAAAAGTTGATTTAATTGATGCGAGAGAAATTGAAACAACGGTTTCCGGCAACCGAAATATTTGTGAAGTCATAGCAAAACTACCGGGTGCTTCGGTGAGTATACTTTCACGTAACGATGCCAATTGGGGAACTTATGGAGGTATTGGCCCCAAATATAGCACGTACATGCTTCAGGGACTTCCCGTTGATGCGTTTGTTGATCCTATGTCGCTCGATCTGAATGCAATTGATCATATTGAAGTGCAGCGCGGCCCTGCATCGGTTATCTATCCCAATTACTTGTCGCAGGATTTTGCCGGAAGCCAGAGCCCTCTTGCCGGTACAGTCAATCTGATTTTAAAAGATAAGGTGGAAAAACAAAAAACAATATTCCAGACTTCTTTCGGCTCATACAATACGCTTAATGGCCAAGTTTTTCATCAAAGCAAGGTTAACAGACTCAATTATTTTTTCGGCTCAACCTACGAAATGTCAGATTATACTAACTATGGCGTTGAAGGATCGTGGTTAAACATGAAAAAAGATCCGGAATATCGAAAGACAAAAGTTTATGGAGGATTGACATTGTTTTTGGATAAAAATGAAAAACAGAAAATCACCATTTTTTGTCATGAAATCTGGCATAACGGAGATGCGGGACGTGTATATAAAGGGTTCGATAACCGATATGGAACTGTAAATATTGGCTATGATATTGCCTTCAACGACCGGTTTAATTTACAGTCACATATTGGTATGCGTTCATACGACCGCTCGTGGCAGGAAAGCAATTTCGGGGTCATCGATACACTGAAATCCGATAATGGCGTTAACCAGTTAATTATTCCGATCGATATTTCATTTTCCTGGCTTCAGGGGAAAGCAAGTTCATTAAGCATTGGAGCCGATTATCAGGGCGCAAGATATTATACATGGTCCGATCCTTTGGTTGGATACCGTATTTTTGGCAATAAATCTTCTGCCATGCAGGAAGGCATTTACATTCAGGAAGAATGGCAGCCAATTTCTAAATTAATAATTCGGTGTGGACTGAGATACGCATATATTCAAAATTCCATCAATTTGATAAATGGTGGTAATGCTGCCGACAATAATTTGTCGTGGAGTAAATTATTGTGGAGTGTTGGTACACGTTATTCGATAAACGACAGAATTGCATTTTATGCAAACGGCGGTAGCAGTTTTAGTACTCCAGGTCTGAAATCTATTGGTGGAACCATTTCTCTCAGCGACCTTGGCGTTATAGGCAAAAATGGTCAGTTGCCCAATCCCGATCTGAAGCCGGAAAATGGCATTGGCACAGATGCAGGAATAGATTGCAAACTTCCGGCTCGTCTCCAGTTGAGCATTCGCGGGTTCTACACCATATTGCAGGATGGTATTGTAGATAATATTGTGAGTCTGAATCCTTCGCAAACCCAATCCATAAATACGGAATCAACTTCCTGGGGAAGCGAAATTGAAATATCACAGCGGCTAAATTCCATTTTTTCGTGGTATGCTAATGGAACATACATATCGTCAAATATCAAAAACGACTTAAATTCAGACCAAAATAATGTGGAAATCCCATTTTCGCCAAATTATATTGTAAACATCGGGGGAAGTGTAAATACACCATTTGGACTTGTTTTCACACCATCTGTCAATTACAATGATGATTTCTATGATGCCATTTCTAAAACCGACCGTAAAAAATATACTCCCGGTATTATTTTGAATACCTACATTGCTCAGCAATTGGTTAAAAGCGACTTATACAAGGTGGAATGCTTTGCCCAGCTTTATAATATTACCAACAATGATTACAACATGCCCTGGCAGTTTAAAAATACCGGGTTTTCCTGTATGTTTGGTATAAAAGTAACAATTTAATAATGGTATTTGACAATAGACTTAATTGTTAATGTTTTAATAAACAATGATGAATAAAAAACACGTACGCTTTACTTTTATAAAACAAAAAATAAAAACAGTGCTTCTTGCTGTATTAATGGTTGTTTGCGGAACAAAACTCTTTTCGCAAACCACGGATGAATATACCATGAAAGCTATTGCATTCGAAAAATTAGCACTGTTTGTTACATGGCCGGCTAGCACATTAAAAAATAACCATTCGCAAGAATTTGTCATTGCTGTGCTCGGTCAAAATCCGTTTGGTGATATTCTTGAAAATATCTATAAAAATAAAAAAATAAAAGACAAAAAGGTTAAGATTGTTTATGTAAAAAAATTACAACAACTGCCGGAGTGCCAGATATTATTTATTTCCAAAACGGATTCGGAAAAGCTACAAAAAATATTGGATGATCTGAAAGGAAAACCCATTTTAACAATTTCAGATACCGAAGGATTTGCACAAGCCGGTTGTTTTATAAACTATTATCTGAATGAAAATAAACTTCGTTTTGAAATAAATCAAAAAGCAATGCAAAACGCTGGATTTACTATTGATTATCGTTTACTTCGAGTTTCTAAAATATTAAACCCGACATAAGAATGAAAACCTTTAAGAACCAAACAATAAAAATGAAGCTGGTAATAATCATAACATTTACCAGCCTTATTGCCGTAGTTGCCGGATTGGCTACCTATTTGGCGTTTGACATGGTTAACGTTAAAAATGAAGTGAAAAAGAATGCCATCCTTAATGCGACATTGGTTGGCCAGTATTCAGTTGTGCCGCTATTGTTTGATTATAAGGATGAGGCTAAAGATGTGCTTTCAAAACTCAACGCCATGCCATCGGTATTGGATGCTTGCATATACCGGACAAATGGTGAAATATTTGCAACCTATCATAAAAGAGCCGATGATCCTTTTTCATTTCCTAAATCCGGATCAAATAAAACCGGGTTTACAAATAATTTTTTACATGTTTTTAGCCCGATAACCTATAAGGACAAGAATTATGGCGTTCTGTATTTACGGATTTCAACCAGTATTATTCGCGAAAAATTATGGACAAACATAATGATAATGACCATTTTGGTATTATTGCTTCTAATAACAATATATATTATTGCCTCCCGCTTGCAAAAGATAATATCTGCACCAATTTTAAAACTGGCTGAATTAACCGCATCTATTTCTCAAAACCAGGATTTTACGGTTCAACTTAAACCTCAGGGAAATGATGAAGTTGGTATCCTTTATCAACAATTTAATACGATGTTGTCGCAACTATTGAAATGGCAAACGGAGAGAGACCTTGCGGTAAAGGAAGTTACTTTTCTTGCTCATGTTTTTAAGAATATTAATGAAAATGTAAGTATTACCGATGTAGATGATAATATTATTTTTGTTAATCAGTCGTTGCTGAAAACATATGGTTATAGCGAAGAAGAACTGATAGGACAAAAAATTAACATCCTTCGCTCGCCTACCAATCAATCTGAAGTCATCAATGAAATTTATCCTTCAACGCTGAAAGGGGGGTGGAAAGGCGAATTGTTGAACAGAAGAAAAGATGGCAGCGAATTCCCAATATTTTTAAGGACTACCATTATTTTCGACAAGGCAAATCAACCTGTCGCTCTGGCAGGAGTTAGCAACGATATTACCGAAACTAAAAAAGTGGAGGATGAATTAAAACTTTATCGCGAACATCTCGAAGATCTGGTAAAACAACGTACTACTGAATTGGAACTGGAAAAAGAACGTGCCCAATCTGCCGACCGGCTAAAGTCAGCTTTTCTTGCTACAATGTCGCATGAACTACGTACACCTCTTAATTCTATCATCGGTTTTTCAGGAATATTAATGCAGGAACGTCCTGGTCCTTTAAACAATGAGCAGAAAAAGCAACTCGGAATGGTACAATCAAGCGCCAGACACCTGCTTTCGCTGATCAATGATGTTCTGGATATATCTAAGATTGAAGCAGGACAACTTAAAGTAAATATCGAATTATTTACACTTCCGGATGCTATTGATAAAGCTGTGGAAACATGCAAACCATTGGCAGAAAAGAAAAATCTTCCCATACATGTTTCCATTACTCCGGATGTTAACAACATTATGAGCGACAAACAAAGAGTTCAACAAATTCTCATAAACTTAGTGAACAATGCAATTAAATTTACCGAAGTTGGCTCTGTAAGTATTGATTGTTGCATACTAAATGATAATGTTCAGATTAAAGTGAAGGATTCAGGAATTGGTATCGAAAAAGATCAGATGGATATGCTTTTTAAGCCGTTCACTCAAATCGATACAGGACTTACACGGAAACACGAAGGTACGGGTTTGGGACTGTCTATTTGTAAAAAACTATTGGATATGCTTGACGGTTCAATTGAAGTGGATTCCGAATTCGGTACCGGAAGCACATTTACTGTAAAATTGCCAATAAATAAAATTTAATGTAGGATGAACTATTTATAAGGATTATTCCTGAGCCAATCGAAAATGATATTTTATGAATACCAAAAAATTAATAACAGATGAACCAAAAAATTCAAATAATTGAGGATAATTTGCAAAACATGTATATGCTCACTTATCTCCTTGAAAGCAATAATTATGTAGTATTTCAATCGTTCAATGGAATGGATGGAATCGCTCTTGCTAAAGAAATTAAGCCCGATGCAATTCTTCTCGATATACAATTACCGGAGATGGATGGATATACGGTAGCACGCGAACTTCGAAAAAATGCAGAGTTAAAGAATACACCAATTATTGCCGTTACATCCTATGCGATGACTGGCGATAAAGAAAAAGCATTTGAATCAGGAGCTACCGGCTACATCGAAAAGCCGATAGACCCGGATACATTTATATCCCAATTACAGGCATTTATTTAAATAGGCGGAGGAACCCAAAATGTTAAAAATACTGATTGTTGATGATAAGCCGGAAAACCTTTATCTGCTGCAAACAATGTTTGAATTTAATGATTTCCAAACAATGCAGGCAAATAATGGTCTCGAAGCATTAAAACTTCTCCGCACCGAACTTCCCGACCTGATTATATCAGATATCCTGATGCCGGTTATGGATGGGTTTACCCTCTGCCGCGAATGCAAAAAGGATGAACAATTAAAAAATATTCCTTTCTTTTTTTACACCGCCACCTATACAGATACCCGAGATGAAGAGTATGCATTAAGCCTTGGTGCCGACCGTTTTCTGTTAAAACCACTGGAACCCGATAATTTTCTTCAAATCATCAATAAATTTTTCGATGATTTAAAGGCTCATACCGTCCAGCCGAAGGAGGTCGTTCAATTACCAGAAACCGTTGTATTAAAGGAGTATAACGAGGTATTGGTAAGAAAGGTTGAAGATAAAATGTTGCAAACCGAAAAAGCAGAAAAAGAATTAAGAACGTATGCAACATTGCTTGAGAATGAAATTAATGAACGGAAGAAAAGCGAGGAACGTCTTCGCTCCACCCTGGATAATATGATTGAAGGATGTCAGCTTATTGGTTTCGACTGGCGCTATCTCTACCTCAATAATGCTGCGGAAAATCATAACCGCCGGGCTAAAGAAGAGTTGTTGGGTAAAAAAGTAATGGAATGTTGGCCCAATTTTGAATCTACCGATTTATTTGCCCTCGAACGACAATGTATGAATGAAAGAGTACCCCATCGTCTGGAGAGTGAATTTACGTTTAATGATGGTTCTATCGGATGGTTTGAATTTAGTATTCAACCTGTGCCTGAAGGAATCTTTATTTTATCCATGGATATTACGGAACGGAAAAAAGCGGAAGAGGAAATTAAAAAACTTAACGAAACCCTGGAGCAACGGGTAACAGAACGCACCGCACAGTTGGAAGCCGCCAACAAAGAGCTGGAAGCATTCAGCTATTCCGTTTCCCACGATTTACGTGCCCCTTTGCGGCATGTCAACGGGTTTATCAGCCTTTTCCTCGAAAGTAAATCGTCGCAACTAACCGCGGAAGAACAAGGTTATCTTACTTATGTAACAAAATCGGCCGACGAAATGGGTAAATTAATAGAGGCGTTACTATCCTTTTCAAGGTTCAACCGCTCCGAACTTCTTAAAACATCTTTCGACACCTCGCTGATGATCCAAAGAACAATACAAATATTTGAGGAAGAAATTAAAACACGGACTATTGAAATCAAAATAAATCCTCTTCCCGAAACCTATGGCGATACACAACTCATCGGTCAGGTTTGGATCAATCTGTTGTCCAATGCTATTAAATACACCGGTAAAAAAGACAAAGCCGTCATCGAAATAGGAAATTATGCCGAAAATAACGAAACCGTTTTCTTTGTTAAAGATAATGGAGTCGGGTTCGACATAAATTATGCCGATAAGTTGTTTGGTGTATTTCAACGCCTTCACAAGGCAAGCGATTTTGAAGGTGTGGGTATCGGCTTGGCCAACGTTAACCGCATCGTAACCCGCCACGGAGGTCGCTGCTGGGCCGAAGGAGAAGTGGATAAAGGAGCAACTTTTTATTTTAGTTTGCCTAAAAACAATAATCAGGATTTGCCAAAAAACCATTAAAACCACGAAGTGGTTAACGATGAATAGTCCCAAATGATTCAACCCCCAGGGTTTGCAAAACCCTGGGGATTTTGAATGGTTTCAGTATTCGTAAACAAATTTATGATGCCGTTTTAGCTTCGCATTCATCGGATCGTGTTCAAAGGATTCGATGATGTTGCCGCGACTATCGTATTTGTAGATATCGGACCAGATTACATTGCCAAGCTTTCCCAGCGAGACTTCAATCAGGTTGTTTCGTTGGTCGTAAATGTGCAGATACGTGGCAATAAGTACCCAATCCAGTTCAAACCATTTATACACTAATTTTTTCGACAGGTTTCTGCGGTCGTCGTACTCGTAATTAATCATATTTTGGCGCGTACTGTCGTTCAGATACGAGAATGATTGCGAAAGGATACCGTTTTCGTCGAAATTATTGGAGGTAACCAGAAGAACGCTTCCATCATTATCGTAACTAATGATGCGGTTTTGAAATCCGGCAGAATCGTATTCGAATATTTTCCGTTGAATAAACGAGGAATCGCCTGAATTCATCAATGTACGTTCTTCAGTGATGTTTCCTTTTGCATTGTATGTATAATCTGTATGTGTATCCGGTTTACCATAGTCATCGAAAATGATTTCCCGTGTTTGCTGTCCCCTGCTATTATAAAACATCTGCATTTGCAAGCCGGAGGAATCTTTTTTCTTATACTTTTCCCAGTCGAACACGCTACACGATTTGATATGATTACGTTTGATCCTCAGCATTTGCGCATTTGAATTTATATCCATCGCTGTAAATTGTGAAAAAGCTGAAAAATTAACGGCAGAGATGAAGATAAGAATGAGAAAACCCCGTTGCATAATCGAACCGATAAAGTGACGAATCAAAAGTACAATTTTAAATCAATTTAGCCAACAAACAATGACTAACGCACACTTATCAGCTTGACTTCAAATATTAAAACAGCGTTAGCGGGAATTGATCCCGACGATTGTTTGCCATAACCTAAAGCAGAAGGAATAAGCAAAATACCATTTCCGCCTTTTTTAAACTTAGGGATGCCTTCCTGCCAGCCTTTGATCACCTGGGACAGTCCAAAAGTGATGCCTGCAGAAGTGCTGTGGTCAAAAACGGTGCCATTGGTTAAATAACCTTTATAACTAACGGTAACGATGGATGAAGCCACCGGTTGTGTCCCTGTGCCCGGATTAATAATCACATAATATAATCCTGAAGCTGTGCGCTGGGCAGTGAGATTGTGTGCCGCAATATAATCGGTGATAATTTTTTCATCCGTTTGGGCTTGTGCAGAGTTATCGTCTTTTTTACAGGCGCTGGCCAGCATCAGAAGAAGAATTGAAAGTAAAAAAACTGATTTTTCTGGTTTCATCTATTTATTATTTGTTGTTAAATATATTAATTCTGAATAATTTAAAAGAAAGCGCTATGCGCTGATACTTCTGTCTGTTGTTAATTCCTATCGTAATCCTGCTTTTTGAAATTATCAATCATAAAATCGCAAATCTGAAATCTAAAATCTACAATCTAAAATTTACATTCCCCATTTTTTATTGGGTTTACTTCCCATTTCAAAAACGATGCTTCCGCCGTCTTTGATTTCGCCGAAAGGTAAAAAGGCTTTGTTCCATAGTTTTCCGTTAAGGAACATTTTTTGGATATAAATGTTTTTATCGGAAAGGTTATTGGCTTTCATTTGCAGGGTTTTCCCATTGGATAACTGAACCGTTGCCTGCTTTACGCATGGACTTCCGATGGCATAGAAATCGTCCACCGGACAAACGGGATAAAATCCAAGAGCATTAAAAATATACCATGCCGACATCTGCCCGCAGTCGTCGTTACCGCAAAGGGAATTTGGCTTATTCCCATATTGGGTTTTCATAATCTGATGAACGCGTTGCTGTGTTTTCCAGGGTTGGCCGGCATAATCGTACAAAAAGATAATGTGATGACTGGGTTCATTACCATGCCAGTATTGTCCGATAATTCCATGAATATCTTCTATACCTTTTTCATTTTCATCGGTATTGGCAATAAATAAAGAGTCGAGTTTAGTGCTGAACTTCTTTTTACCGCCCATCAGACTTATCAATCCCGGTACATCCTGGGGAACATACCAGGTATATTGCCAACTGGTAGCTTCGGTAAAGTCGCGCGAGCCTTCGTAATCGTCGGCTTTGAAAGGAGTACGCCAGTTTCCTTTGGAATCCTTACCACGCATAAATCCGACAGAGGAATCGAAAATATTGCGATACGACTGCGAACGTTTTAAAAAGTAACGGTAATCTTCGTCGTAGCCTAAAGCTTTTGCCATCGATGCAACGGCATAATCGTCGTAGGCATACTCAAGGGTTTTGGATACACTTTCATTTTCCAGGTCGCAGGGGACGTAACCTAATTTTGAATACGTAAGCACATTGTCGTAATCGGGATTCATGGCTGTGGTTTTAATGGCTTCGTAGGCTTTTTTATAATCAAAATTTCGTAGGCCTTTCAAATATGCATCGGCAATCACCGATACCGAATGATAACCGATCATACACCAGGTTTCATTGTTGTGAAATGACCATTCGGGCAACAGATGATCTACACTCTGATCGTAATGCGCCAACATAGATTTTACCATGTCGGTGTTCCGTTCGGCCTGTATAAGGTTGAATAAAGGATGGGTAGCCCGGTAGGTATCCCAAAGTGAAAAAACAGTGTAGTTGGTAAAGCCGTCCGCTTTGTGAATGTTCTGATCAAATCCGCGGTAATTGCCGTCCATATCCTGATAAAGCGTGGGCGTAAGAAAAGCATGATACATCGAGGTATAAAAGGTTTCTTTGTCTGTTTCGCTGCCTTCGATGGCAATTTTTTGAAGTTCTTTATTCCATTTTCCTTTCGTTTGGGATACTGTTTTTTGAAAGTCCCAGCCCGGGATTTCGGAATCAAGGTTTTGGAGAGCGTTGGCTGTGCTAATTGCCGAAATACCTACCTTTACCATTATCACTTCTTTATTTCCGGTTTTATATGATGCAAAATACTGAAGTTTTTTTCCGGCGGCTTCCAAATGGCTGCGGAAGCGGTATGTATTATAAATCACCTTTTTGCCATCGCTGATGATGCCGCAATCGTCGAAGGGCTTAGAATATCTTGCCGCGAAATACAGGTATCTTTCCTTGGCCCAGCCTTTCACCTGGTGCATGCCGGTAACCAACTGGTTATTTTCGATGCGTACATCCGACCAGATGGTTTCCCATTGCAAAACATGGCTAAGGTCGGTCATGATGTTGGTACTATCCGATTGGGGAAAAGTGAATTTTAAAATTCCGGCTCTTTCGGTGGCTGTAAGTTCAACCAATACATTATGCGTAGGAAGATAAACCGAATAATAGCCGGGCGAAGCCGATTCGTTGGCATGGGAAAAAGGAGTAATGTATCCCGAATCGGGATTTTGCTTGCGCCCGGGGAAATATTTAATTTTTCCTACCGAAGGCACAAACAGAAAATCACCCAGGTCGGGAATACCGGTTCCGTTAAAATGTGTCATGCTGAAGCCATAAAGCGTACTGTCGGAATATTCGTAACCCGAAGCGGCTCCCCAATCCTTTTTCTCAGTATCAGGACTTAACTGTACAAAGCCAAAGGGCGCTACCGCACCCGGATAAGTGTTGCCATCGCCTTGGGTTCCTACAAAGGGTTTTACAAAATTTGTGTAATCATTACCCGAAGGCGCTTGGGCAAAAATTGCTCCGCAAAGACAGGCAAAAGTGAAAGTCAGAAATATTTTTCGGTTCATTTTAATTAGTAATAACGTTTTATTCAGATTCTTTATCTGCGATTTATTTTTCAACGCCCCATTTTTTATTGGGTTTATTGCTCATCACAAAGATCATTTCGCCGCCGTTGATAATATCCTGATGGGTAATCCACGGATGGTCCCAGGTTTTCCCGTTAAGGGTAACTGATTTGATGTAAATATTCTCTTTTCCACCGGAAGATTTTACTTTGATGATGAAATTCTTTCCATTTTCGAGCCGGATATTAGCTTCGTCAACACAGGGACTACCGATGTCGTAACGATTGCTACCCGGACAAACGGGATAAAATCCCAAAGTACTGAAAATATACCATGCCGACATCTGTCCACAATCGTCGTTTCCACAAAGCCCGTCGGGTTTGTTTTTATACATGGTGTTCACGATGCGATGGATTTGTTGTTGTGTTTTCCAGGGAGCACCGGCATAGTTAAACATATACGCCACATGATGGCTGGGCTCATTGCCATGGACATAACTGCCTAAAATGCCGTCGCGGGTAATATCCTCAGTTTCGGCAAAATATTTATCCGGCATTTCCATGGTGAACAGTGAATCGAGATGAGCGATAAAACACTTGTTTCCACCCGAAAGCTGGATAAACGATTTAATATCTTGAGGCACATAAAGCGAATAATTCCAGGCATTACCTTCAATAAAACCTTCGCCGTTGGTGTGCATAGCATCAAAAGGAGTCTTCCAGCTTCCGTCGCTATTCCTGGCACGGATAAAACCGGTGGATTTATCAAAAAGATTTTTCCAGTTTCCGGAACGTTGCAAAAATTGTTTCTGAATATCAGTTTTACCCAAAGCGCCGGCAAACTGGGCGATGGTCCAGTCGTCGTAAGCATATTCCAGCGTAAGCGAAGCACCTACGGCATTTACATCTAAAGGCACATACCCGTATTTGATATAATCGCCTACACCAAAATATTTGGTATTGTTTGCCGAAGCCAGGCAAGCTTCCAGGGCTTTGCCGGCATCGAAACCGCGTATACTTTTGATATAAGCATCCACAATTACCGGAACGGCATGATAGCCTATCATACACCAGTTCTCGTTACCAAAATGCGACCATACCGGCAAGAGTTTATGCACGCTTTGATCGTAATGAGCCAGCATGGAATTAATCATATCGGCATCGCGCTGGGGCTGAATGATGGTAAACAGCGGATGTAATGCACGATAGGTATCCCAAAGCGAAAAAACGGTATAATTGGTAAACCCATCGGCATGATGGATGCTGGCATCCAGTCCACGATATTGTCCATCCACATCCATGTATTGTACAGGGCTTATAAAAGCATGATACATCGAAGTATAAAAGTTTTCCATACGGTCGGCAGGAGCCTTGATGATAATTTTACTCAGTTCGTTATGCCATGCGTTCCTGGCCTGAGAAAATGTTTTTTTGAAATCCCAACCGGGAGCTTCTGTCTGAAGATTTTTTAATGCGCCTTCGGTACTCACGGCCGAAAGGGCAAACTTAACCATGATAGTTTCTCCTTCGTTGGTGGAAAAGTCGAAGAATACCCGGAGTTTCTTTCCGGCCATTTCCGGAAAATTGTCTTCCTGGTTAAATTTTCGCCAGAATCCTTTATAAACAAGTTTTTCATCATTTTTACAGCCAAAATTTTTGATGGGTTTGGATATCACCATGGCAAAATACAGGTAATTGGTGCGTGCCCAGCCGCGGGTGATACGGTAACCGGTGATCAGGGTATCGTTTTCAACCCTTACGGACGACCAAATGACTTTGCCGTCGTAATTATAGATGCCATGAACTAAGTCGAGGATCAAATGGGCTTTATCCGATTTTGGAAAAGTATATTTATGAAAACCTACGTGGGTGGTTGCCGTAAGTTCGGCAGTAATATCATAATCATCCAGTTTAACGCGGTAATATCCGGGTTCGGCTTTTTCGTTTTCATGGCTGAAGCTGTGAACGGTAGCCACTTCCCGGTTTGGAAGATTCACCTGGATTTAATTTCAGTTTGCCGGTAGTTGGCATCAGAAGAAAATCACCCAGGTCGGAATGTCCTGTACCGCTGAGATGGGTATGGCTGAAACCAACAATGGTTTTATCGTTGTATTGATAACCGGCACAATAGCGGTAAACATCCGGGTTGTATTTTCCCGTCCTTTTCGTAAGGGATGGTATCGGTATCCGGACTAAGCTGTACCATCCCGAAAGGGACACAGGCCCCGGGAAAAGTATGCCCCATTTCCTGGGTGCCGATGAGCGGATTTACATAGCGTATAAGTTCTTCCGTTTGAGGAACCGGCTGAGAAAACAAATAGCCGGAAAACACTACTCCGGCTATGGTTAAAAACAATTTACGATGCATAAAATCTTTTAAAATGAAATTTATTTTTTCATCAAAGCTTCAATTTCTTCTACTTCAATTGGAATATTTTTCATCAGGTCGACGGGACCGTTTTCGGTGATCAGAATGTCATCCTCGATACGGATACCAATGCCTTCTTCCATGATGTATAATCCCGGTTCGCACGAGAAAACCATACCTGGCTTCAATACTTCCTGTTTAGAACCTACATCATGAACGTCCATTCCCATAAAATGGCTGGTTCCGTGCATATAGTATTTAAAATATAAAGGTTTGGCCGGATCCTGATTCTTTACGTCCTGTTCGGTAAACAAGCCTAAGCCTATCAGTTCTTTTTCGAATAACTTGCATACTTCTGCATGGTATTTATCGATGGTATTGCCAACGACAAGCATACTGATGGCTTTTTTCATTACGCGACGGATGGCGTTGTAAACTTCTTTCTGGCGGGGCGAAAATTTTCCGTTTACCGGAATGGTACGGCTGAGGTCGCCGGCATAGTTGGCATATTCGGCTCCAATATCGAGCAGCAATAAATCACCATCCTTGCATTCCTTATCATTTTCGACATAATGAAGCACACAGGCATTTTTACCGGAAGCAACAATCGGATTGTAGGAATGACCGGTAGCGCGGTTACGGATAAATTCGCGGGTAACTTCGGCTTCCACTTCATATTCCATCACACCGGGTTTAACGAAAGAAAGCAGGCTACGGAATCCCTTTTCGGTGATATCGCAGGCTTTCTGAATCAATTCCACTTCAAGAGCAGATTTGATAACACGCAATTCCGATAGGATGGGCGCCGAACGTTCGTAATTATGAACGGGATAACTGCATTTTAATTCTTTTGCAAAACGCAGATCACGGTAAGGAACTTCGGAAGAGAAACGGATATTTTCGTTGGTGTTGAGGTAAACATTATCGCAGGTAGCCATCACTTCGGCCAAGGGCTCCTTCAAAGCTGTCGAGCCAGTAAATGTTCTGTACGCCGGAAGTTTTACGGGCTTCTTCCATCGTGTATTTATGACCATACCACACAGCAATAAGATCATTGGTTTCCACCAGAAACAAAGCTTCGCGCCATTTTGGATTCGGACAATCGGGCGCCAGAAGTAAAATGCTTTTTTCCTGATCGATTCCACTCAGATAAAACATATCGGAATTCTGACGGTAAAGGAAATTCTGGTCACCGTTGCGGGGCATTTCATCGTTGGAATTAAAAATTGCGACGGAATTGCGTTTAATTTTCTTGCAAAAGTTTTCCCTGTTTTTAATAAAAAGCTCGGGATTATAGGCAGATATTTCATTGTTAAAATTTTTATTGGTTTTAATTCTTTTTATTGTATTTTTGAGATTGTAAAAGTAGACAAATTATTTTAAATCGTTAGTGCTATGATAAGATATTCTTCGATTACAAAAAAAATAGTGATGGCGCTTGCCGGGCTATTCCTCATCGTATTTTTGCTGGTTCATCTAAGCATCAATCTTTGCCTGCTTCGTTCCGACGGAGGTCAATGGTTTACGGTCCGCCGCCGACTTTATGTCGTCCAATTATATTGTGAAAGTATTTGAAATTGTCCTCCTTGGCGGATTTATCGTTCATATTTTTACCGGTATTGTGCTTCAGATTCAAAACTGGATGGCGCGCCCGAAGCGTTATAAGGTGGAAGGCTATTCGCATCAGTCGTTTTTCAGTAAATACATGATACATACCGGAGTCGTCATTTTTATTTTCTTAGCTATCCATTTCAGCAATTTCTATTTCGTGAAATTAGGCTTAGTGACAGCGCCCGAAGGCGTGGCAAAGCATGATTTTTATACCATGGCCAATCTGCTTTTTGCCCACCCGGGTTATTCGGTGATGTACATTGTTTTTATGATTATTCTTGGGTTTCATCTGAACCATGCTTTTCAGTCGGCTTTTCAAACGCTTGGAATGAATCACAGCAAATACACCCCGACCATCAAAATCATCAGTACTATCTATTCCATAGGCATTGCCGCCGGATTTTCCATCATTCCGGTGTTCTATTTGTTTTTTAAATAGGAGAGTTTATAAAGTTCTTAAGGTTTGTAAAGTTTATAAGGCTGAGCGAAGCGAAGTCCCGAGCGAAGCAATTCGGGATTTGTAAAGCTGAGCGAAGCGAAGTCCCGATATATAGTCGCTTAGGAGGAACGACGTAACGAATCTTCATCGGGATTGTTAAAGCTGAACGAAGTGAAGTCCCGAGCGAAGCGATTCGGGATTCTTGAAGTATTCCAAACTTCAGGCGGCTTAAACTAATGTGAAGTAAATTCCGTGCCAACGGAAATATAATCGGGATAGGTAAGCGGATATTGCCCGATCATGAGGGTTGGCTTAATTTTCATCATAAAACGAGTGGGTTTGTTGCCGGCTCCGGCAAGATTGAGTCCGAAATTGAGGATAGCATCCGCCGTTTTGCCTTTGAGTATTTTCTTTAAATCGAGGTTGATGTTCAAAGGAATGACGGCAGATCCCTGGTTGGCGGGTATGGTAACCGCCTGCGAAACCCTGCCGCTTACCATCTGGATGTTATCAATAAAAAGTATCCATTCCATGGCGCTCATTCCGGCAGCCGAAGTATTAGGATTCCTTGCACCCACATTCAACGTAAAGGTAAGCGGAAACGAGTTGGTAGCTATGGCTGTCATCAGCCGCTGAACATCCATCAATCCCAGTTCGTTTTTCGACTTTATATTCTGAACGTTTATCCCCGCCAGTCTTATATTGTCAACGGATTGTATCTTAAACTGGCATTGGGTAAGATTTACCATTTTCTGTGCCTGCTTTCACCACATCGCAACCGTAGAATATCATAGCCATCAGCAATGGTAACGCAATAAGGATAACGTTTCTTTTGATTTTATGCATGGGTATATTTTTAAAGAGACCGTCTACAAAAGTATGAGAAAAAATGAAAATGCTGCCGGTTATTTTCATTAAACCGGACTATTTTTATGCTAAGCCATTATGCCGGAATACAAAATGTATATTCATCAGTTCTCAATAGCCATTCCAAAGCCCCATTCCTGTTACGACTATTCCTTTAGAACGATTGCGAAGAAGAGGTTACGAAGCTAAGCTCTAAATGATGATTCTATATTACGCCACTTTGTGGCTTTTTATCATTCACGCATCTTTTACCGATGGGCTTTACCCATCGTTTTTATATGACGTCCCTTCGGGACTGATTCTTTTATTACATAATATCATTACTTTCCGGAATATGCCCTGAAAGGGCATCATATCCTAACGCAGGGCAAAGCCCTGTGGATAAAAAACGAAAAGAAACAAAGCCCCGAAGGGGTGAGATGACTCTTCCATTCCGTTTATAGAATGATAAATTCTGCTATGTTCCGGGCGAATACTGAATACTCGGAAGCGCCCAATGGAGATTACGAGGCAATGCTTACCGTTTACCAGAAAATGGCTCCGTCCCGATGCATCGGGAAACCGTCCCGATAGCTATCGGGAGCGGGACAGGCTATTCGATTATTGGCTGGATGATTTAGTTAAAGTCATTTATCTTTCATCTTTTTCTCCATCTTGAATAATTGATTTTCTAAGCAATTTCTAGGTAAATCTTCACGTTTAGAATATTTATATCCTGATAAAATAATCTGACTATCAATATCAATTGAATAACCTTGTTGGTTTTTTACAGCAGGAACAAACATGAAGGGTTTATCACATGGCTGATTTTTCAGAAAATCTCTAATATGCTTATCATAAGTGTATTTGATTGTATGCCAAAAGGTCATTTGTATTATTAATCCATCTTGCTTTTTATCTTCTTTCCTGTTGTCCATAATATTAGCTGCAGCAATAGATTTAAACATTTTACTTAAATTTTTTCTGTATGGACTTGGATAAATATAAAAAGCGAAGGCTCCATTTTTTTCTTCTACAATAGAAAGAATAATATTGTTATCACTATCACTAGATTTTCCAAAATTCCAAGATTTATAGTATTTAAAGAACTTTCTAGCATACTCAATATCTTTATAAACAAAACTAACAACATTTACATTCTTTTTATAATCAAGCTTAGAAACAGTCATTACGTTATACCATTGACTATAATCTACTTCGAAATCAGGGTAGGAATTAACAATAATTGAAGTATACTTAACAATAGCTCTGTCAAAAACAAATGATAAAGCAAATAATCCAAGTCCAATACCAACACTTATAATATAACTTTCTAGAGATAAAAAGATTGTAACAAATCCAGCTATTGCAATAAATCTAACAATCCATTTAAGTGGTTTCTCAAACTTTTCGTGGACGTACAATCTTGGTAATTTACCATCTTTACGAATTTCAATAATGGTTTGCAAGTCAACTTTTAAATTTTTATCAATTCGGATTTTCATGTCTTATGGTTGTTTGCTTGCAGTCATCGTAAGCCTTGCCATTAACGGAAAATTATATGTTGCGTAGCGGATTACGGTACAATTGTCTGCCCGTGAGGACAAAGACAATCGGGGCGAGAATCCGCCCCACGCATACCACTGCAACCGCTATGAAAAATACAAAATGTTATGCCACGTTATTTTTTTTCATTGTCAATCATTGCTGATGATAACTTTTTTAAATTTTCAAAATTACCTGAGTTGAAAGGATTACTATAATCCTCTATTCGACTGATTGATTTGGGATCATCAAATAAATTATTGATTATTTTAAGTTGTTTTTCTAATTTTTCCTTAAGCGGCTCAAGTTTATTTTTTAGTTTATACAGTTCTGCTAATTCTTCTTCAATTGATTCATATTTTTCAAATATTTCTTTTTCAAATTTTTTCAATTGGTTCCATTCTTTTATCTCTAGAATATCTGGTTTTTCTTTTAATTTCTTGTTGTATATTAAATCAAAGAAGATTTTTTCTAATTGCTTATTTAATTCAATTGAATTATTTAAATCGTTAAACTTATTTAGAAAAGTCTGATATCTATCCCAATCTTCAATGTTAATGATTTCTGGCTTTTGTGCTTTCAATTGTTGTTCAATTTCTTCTTTTGAATTGTAATTTCTTATGTTTAAAATACATTTTGTAATATAAGCTTTACCAATTATTGTTTTAATCTCTTTCCACGTTACATCTTCTAAATTTTTTGGTTTTTTTATTGTTAATATCTCTTCAATAGACCAATTGTAACTTTGATTAACTAATTGTGCGATTAGGCTAATAATCTTTTTATGTGCTTCAATTTTTAATTTTATCCATTCTTCATCATTAATTAATTCTGGCTTTTCTATATCTAGTATTTGATAACTAAGAGAAGTTTTAATATCGTGATGTGTATCTTGATTATATATTTTTCCAAGAGCTTCATTTCTTATATCTTGCCATTTCTTTGCAGAAACGAACCAAGGTCTTTTCCTTTTTAGTATTTTATCGTAAGGTTTATAGTTAATATCAGAATTAAATGAATCAATTGTTATTGACCTTATAATAAATGTTATTAGAATTAAATAGATGAATGCAAGAGCTATCGGAACGAAATTGAGTGAATTGCCTTTCTCGAATACCTTTTTAGCAATTCCTTTAGAATGGTTTATAGATATGGAATTCTCAGAAACTCCTTGACCTGAAGATTTTAGTATAATTTTGATACCAGCTTTGGGTGGAATGTTTGGGTATATGATTTCAAGAGATTCATTCGTTTTTAGTATTTGAACAGAATCGGTACTTGCAACCTTTAAAACATCATAATCTAGAATCTCGGCATGAATTTTAATAATAATTTTTTGAATCTCAGTTACACCTGTATTTAATATCTCAAGTTGTTGAATGCTTTCCGAATCATTCCCATCTATAAAAGTTGTTGGGATCCTTTCAGAAAGAATGTATCTAAGTTCAATTTTGTCATTGAATATGAATTTAGCGGCCAATCCTGTAATTAAAATTAGGATTATTCCTGATATAATTGAGCTTTTCATCTGCGTCAAATTTAATGTGGCATAAATCATTTATACGCCTGACAAAAACATCCTTTACTTCCCAATATTGGTGGAGAGGTCTGATAAATATCAGGCTTATTTTTACAAAATTAATCTTTTTTATTTTACATATTATAGAATGGAATTTTATTTTATGCAACTCCCTTTTCAATCTTCCCATAAAAAACAACCAGCATTTATCTGCCATTCCCGCTTACAGCTAATTTTATCCTTATCATAATATTTTACAAATCCATGATGAAATTCATATCCATGTTTTGTTAATTCAGATTTAATTTTCTCGAAGAAGAATTGATACCCTTAATCATTAAACAATGAATCTCAAATTTTAAGTTTTTTTCGTCTGATTTTCAGAAACGTTTTTATTATATGTATCATTTCTTTACAATTAACGCCAACGATTGTGTAACTACCGAATGTCGGTTATTTCACAATCTTTATCACTTTTTCGTTCACAAATATAAAAACATTTTAAATATCCAAATTATCTAAGGACTTTTTTATTTTACCGGTAACCGGCAGATAAAAATAAACTCCGTCAATGTTTGTAAATCCTGACGGGAATATATAGTAATCTGTTAGTATATGAATTATTTATCCTTCGGTCTTTTCTCCTTCTTCTTCAGTCTTGTCCCAACCCCCGATAATACGTGCATTCATATATTCGATATAAAAATCGAGCTGCGATATTTTATAATTAAGCATCATTTTAGTCAATACGTTCCTCAAGTATAACCATACAGCTGTCAATTTCATCATCCAATTGTCCGGTAACTGTTTTCAACACTTTTTGTTTTTCACGGCTGTTTGGTAACATCGATTTAAACAGTATGATTGCTGAATGACATTCCGTAATCAGTCTCTTCAGGTAATGCCATAAGGAATCAATGATCCGGCATATGGAGTAATCATATCAAGAATACCAAGCAGGACGTTCTACAACCACTATTTCACGCCCTTTGAGCAGGTTCTTTTTGCTTAAACTAAATTTTTGCTTCAGCTCTTCATTAGTAGTATCTGCCGCCCATGCAAAAATGGCTCCGATGATAGGTAATAAAAGGTCGGCGACTAATTTTTTCTGATTCAGTTTTGCATCACCCGAGGGCTTTTTCAGCATTTCCTGCTTTTGGATTCAGTTTCTCCTGCTTTTCCCTTGCCTTTATCTAATTCCGTTACGGCCGTTTTCATCGGAACATTAGTTTTCCATAACTCTTCCCGGTCAAATAATATTTGCAATACCGTCAGGATCATTTTAAATTTATTTTCTAATCTCTTTCTCATCGCTAAATCATTTTAAAGTAAAGTTGGTTTAACTACATCTTTGATTACATGAAAATCATTTAATTTTTAATAAAATCTTTTATTTTTTTTATGGTTTAAAATAAATCACATTGAAACACACATAGATAAAAATAATTACTCAAAATTAATCATTTTTTAAAAAATCTGTTTTCGAAAACATAAAATATTTATTAACAATCAGGTGTGATTTATTAACAATACATAGATTGATTAATCCGGACATAATAATACGAATTAAGAAAAGGGATATTCTCTGTGCCCTTTGTGAAATCCTTCGTGCCCTTTGTGGTTAAATTTTAACAGATTAATCCACACAAAACACAAAAATAATACTAAAGATTAAAAATCTACTTTAGAGGTTTATTCCTATTGAATTAACTTGATCATGACTATCATTTTTATTTTTACAATGAAATTATAATCACGAACTCTGGTTAAATCTGCAATTTTAATCCAATCAGATATTATTCACTGGATTATTTCCAATTGATCACCGGTATTATTTAATAGAAGCGGGGAGATTTCCATTTTTACAGCGTATATTTTTATTGAAAGGGAAGATATTTTAATTGCAAATAGATGTTTCTTTATTGTAATTCTTTAAATATACGTTGTAACTCTTGTAATTCTTATTGCAAATCAATACATTCTTATTGTAAATATGGAATTTCTGGTTGTAAATTAATATATTCCTATGGTAACTGCGGATATTCCCATTGTAACCATGCATTTTCCGATGGTAAATTGACAATTTATGGTTGTAACCCAATCATTTCATCTCCATAAAGCACAATTCGAGGCTGTAAAATAAACTGTGTCAAAGGGAATAAATAATTAAATTTGACACAAGAAATGGGAAAATGTAAATTTGATTTTGAGGCCTACAAGCAGGAAGCGAAAGAGAGGCTTCGCCGGGGAGAACCAGCCGGAGGCAAAGAAGGCATATTTCAACCTTTGTTAAAACAGATGTTGGAAGAGCTACTGGAAGCAGAAATGGACGAGCACATGGATGAGCAACAGCGATCAGTTGGCAATCGTCGTAATGGTAAAATAGGAAAGAGGGTCAAAAGCATCGAAGGGGAATTCGAGTTAAACACACCCCGGGATCGTAATTCAGATTTTGATCCAAAGGTAGTACCCAAGCGGCAAATCATCATCAACGAAGAGTTGGAAAACAAAGTGCTACGATTGTATAGTAAAGGGGTAAGTACCCGGGATATCTGTGAGCACATTGAAGAGATGTATGGGTTTACGCTCTCGCCAACAACCTTGAGCAACATTACCGACCGTGTTATTCCATTAATCAGAGAATGGCAGCAACGCCCGTTACAAAGCGTGTATTGCTTTGTATGGATGGACGCTATACACTACAAGGTGAAAGAAGATGGCAAAGTGTCTTCCCGTGCAGTATACAATATACTTGGAGTAGATAATAAAGGAATAAAAGATTTGCTTGGGATGTATGTAGCCGAAAGCGAAGGCTCCCGGTTTTGGTTACAGTTGTTAAATGATCTTAAAGCCCGGGGTGTTGAAGACATGCTTATTGTCAGTATAGACAATCTGAAAGGATTTGCCGAAGCTATTGAATTGGTATTTCCTAAAGCGGAAATACAATCCTGCATTGTTCATCAGATTAGAAACACACTAAAGTATGTTGCTTCTAAAGACAGTAGAGAGTTTATGAAAGATCTAAAAACAGTTTACCAGGCTATTACTAAAGAAGAAGCAGAATATAACCTGGATGTGGTAGAAGCGAAATGGGGAAAGAAGTATACGCCGGTTTTTACCTCCTGGCGTAACAATTGGGAACATCTGAGTAATTACTTTAAGTACCCCGAACCTATTCGCAGAATTATGTATACTACCAATACGATAGAAGGTTTTCACAGGCAAATACGTAAAGTAACCAAAACCAAAGGAGCTTTTACCAGCGATATGGCATTACTAAAACTTATTTACCTTGCAACCCAGAATATTGTAGAAAAGTGGACGGCACCTCTGCCAAACTGGGGCATAGTAGCATCGCAGCTGGATATTATCTTTGCAGAAAGAGCCAGAATAAACATAAATACAATTTGATATGGGTTTTTTAAGGCATTTTACTCCAGAATTATTATCCATTAAAAAAAGCGCTACATTTGCACATAGCACTTTTAGGATAATTATTCCGTCGGTCGGGTTTATCCCTTCACTGGTTGCTCCTCAGCAGAGCCAGTGTCCGTTTATCCCGACAAACAAAAGTACTGAAAATTTTTATGACACAGTTCGTTTTACACTCCCTTTTCATCCTTCTATGTAAAGCTCCCCGATGGCCGGATAAACCGGAGATGTCGCAACGAAAGCATCGCAGGAAGCAGGGAAAGGATTTCCGAAGGCTGACTAAACCGGTTAAGGGCTAATTAAGCTATATGCAAAAGAAAATTGTTTATAAAAATAAATTTACCACATACCCATTTGTGAGAAATTATTATTTATTTTTGGAAAATAAAACTAACAGCTATCGACGCAATACAACTGGTTTAGGAGGTATTGGGAGCATTTGTCAGACATATAAACTAGTTGGGCGCAAGCGATGAAAACCGCTACAATTGAGCAAATCGAACATAATTAACAAAAAAATACAAATAATGGAGTCGTTTGATTCAACAAAAAGAAGTCTTTACGAAATACTTAAAGACGTTAATTCCGGAAAAATACAATTGCCAGACTTTCAAAGAGGCTGGGTTTGGGACGATAACAGGATTAAAGGGATAATTGCTTCTGTTGCCAAGTCTTTTCCAATTGGTGCAATAATGCTATTAGAGACTGGTAATGAAAATATCAGATTTAAGACAAAGCCAGTTGAAGGAGTTGTAGGGCTAAATGGAACAAAACCTGAAATGTTGATTCTTGATGGACAACAAAGAATTACATCTTTATATCAAGCAATTATAACAAATAGAGTTGTAAATACAAGGAATTCTAAAGGATATGAGATAAAGCGTTGGTACTATATTGATATGGTTAAAGCTTTAGACCCTGATTCTGACTTGGAAGAAGCCATTTTCTCAATAAATGAAAACAAAATCATTACTGAAAATATTGGACGTGATATAGTTTTAGATTTATCGACAGAAGAAAATGAATTTAAAAATTTAATGTATCCAGTCAGCATGGTTGATGATTATGATGAGTGGCGTACAAAATTTTCCGAATATTGGGATTATGATAGGGATAAAATTAAATTTTGGAATGAATTTGAGAAGAAAATAATAAAAGGTTTTAATGGATACAATCTGCCTGTAATTGTAATGAAAAAGGAAAATCCTAAAGAGGCGGTTTGTCAGGTATTTGAGAAAGTTAATACGGGGGGTGTTTCATTAACAGTTTTTGAATTATTAACTGCATCGTTTGCATCTGATGAATTTGATTTAAAGGCAGATTGGGAAAATATCAAAAATGAATTTAAACCATACAAAATTCTCAATAATACGAGTAATACAGACATAATACAGGCAATTACGCTTTATTCAACATTCAAAAAAAGATTAGAAGCAATTTTATCAGGGTTATCTGACAATATTCCTTCTGTAAGTGCCAAACGTAAGGAAATGTTAAATTTAACGCTATCTGAGTATAATAAATACCGAAACGATATAGTCAAGGGCTTTATTAAAGCATCTAAAATTCTTGTAGAGAATCATATTTTCAATTCTCGTGATTTACCATATAGTACTCAGCTTGTTCCAATGGCTGCGATTTTAACTAAGCTCGGTGATAAGATTGATAATATTGGCAATAAAAATAAACTAATGCGTTGGTTTTGGTGTGGCGTTTTCGGTGAACTTTATGGTTCAGCAAACGAAACTCGTTATGCTTTGGATATGCTGCAAGTTACTGAATGGATTGAAAATAATGTAGAAGAACCTAAAACAATTTATGATGCAAACTTTTCTCCATCTCGATTAAATACTCTACGTACAAGAAATAGTGCTGCCTATAAAGGCGTATATGCCCTAATGATGAATGACAATACAAGAGATTGGCTTTCTGCTACAAAGATTGACTTTAGTACATATTTTTCAGAATCAATTGATATACATCATATTTTTCCAGTAGCATGGTGTGAAAAAAACAATATTTCACGTAATGATTTTGATTGTATTATTAATAAAACGCCTTTATCGGGTCGGACAAATAAGATTGTGAGTGGTGACGCGCCAAGTAAATACTTAGAAAGATTAAAAAAACATGCTGGAGTAAACGATTCTGATTTTAATAATATTTTGCTTTCGCATGTGGTAAGCCCTGATTCTATGTACAAAGATGATTTTTATGGATTCTTCAACAATAGAAAAGAGCAGATTATACAAAGGATTGAAAAAGTAATTGGTAAACAAATACCAAGAGAGCAATTGATTGAGGAAGAAGGTAAATTTGTGGATAATTCAATTGAAGACGATGAAAATTAATTAACGCCAGCGCCCAACAACGTGTATAAAACATTGCCGCGACAGTAGGTTATTCAAGGGCTGTAGCCCGCTCAAACTTTCGTGTCGGTGGACAGGAAACTGCTCAGCAATCCCTTACGGCACATACACTCTTCCGTCATGCACCATTTAAGAAAAATATAGAAACATGCGATTGACGATATTACGAATGATCATCTTGATTTCTGTCATGATTTTATCTTGTGATCCAGTATTTAGAACAGAAGTCGTAAATAAAACTCATTCAAACGTTTTATTAGAGCTAAAATTTGATAAAACTGAAATAGAAAGTGTTTGGCAAGGAAGGCCATACATAGATTACATTAAAGGTGTTCTTAACGGCGGTGGTACATTGTTAAATTTTGATACCATAAATCTTGTTTCAAATCTAAAAATCAGCCCAGATGAGTCATTCACTCTTGAAGGTGGTGTTGGGGTAAGGCCTGATTTCTTTGGTATTAAATATATAATAGTTTATGCTGATGATACCCTATTACTCGACAACAAGGATAAAATGAAAAAAGCCTTTTTGGAGACAGATGTGAGGAAATACCAACTAATTTTAAAATAAACGGTGCATAATTGAGAGACTCTCCCCGCTCCCGATTAATCGGGACGGTTTCCCGATGCATCGGGACGGAGGAATTTTTATATAAAGGTCAGGCATAGTCTCGTAACCTCCGTTGGGTGCTTCCGAGTATCCTGTATTCGCCCGGAACATAGCGGAATTTATCATCCTATAAACGGAATAGAAGAGTCATCGCACCCCTTCGGGGCTATATTTCTTTTCGCCTTTTATCTACAGGGCTTTGCCCTGCGTTAGAATATGATGCCCTTTCAGGGCATTCCGGAAAGCAATGATATTATGCAGTAAAAGAACCAGTCCCGAAGGGACATCATACAAAAACGATGGGTGAAGCCCACCGGTAAAAGATAAATCAATGATCACTAAGCCCCGAAGGGGCGTAATTATAAAATCAACGTTTGGAATCAGAAAAATGGAGCGAAAACAGCTGACTCCTTTTATCCGTCCCATCAATGGGATGACTTCGACTGATAATCATACAATCATTGTTTTTAAATTACGATTTTTATCCCGAATCAGATCTGAAAGGGTTCAATGATAACCATATTAAACCCCTATTGGATTTCCGGATTGCAAAACATTTTAACCTTCAATTGCATTCGGGACAAATCATCGTTAACTATTTCATTGTTTTAATGATTTTTCAGCAATTCCTGTTTAGGATTAAAAATCATTTGGTAATTATGCGAATATTCGTAATTTTGCAGCCCTTTTAATGGAGAGATGGCCGAGTGGTCGAAGGCGCACGCCTGGAAAGTGTGTAATCGCCAAAAGTGGTTCATGGGTTCGAATCCCATTCTCTCCGCCAGCACAAAGCCCACCTTTTGGTGGGTTTTGCGTTTTTATCCGATAAAAAAATTGTCTGTTCCAAACCGGGCATCTGATTAGTTGCCAAATCGAATAAATACCTAAATTTATATTTCATTCGTCCAAACACAATATTCCATGAAGATTCGAACCATCACTACGGGCATCTCGTTGCATTCCATCAACGATAGGGAGCCGATTTTGATTGCCAATCAGTTTAATGACAAGGCGAAGAAGTTTTTTGAAGATGCCGGTTTGAACGTTCAAACCACACGCATTGCTACCAATTCGTGGGAAGAATATACCGTTGGCTTAACAGATGCTAAAATTCTGGACGAAATTCAACATTTGGATAATTTTTGCCAACAGCATGCAATTCATTTTTTCAGCATAGGTTATGCCCAAAGCCCCCAAAGGTTAAAGCTGATTCCTGAGATAATCAAACGCACGTCGGCTCTGTCGTGTTCGGCTGAAATAGGAAACCATGAAAAAGGTATTGATTTTGAAAATGCTAAACTGGCTGCCGGTATTATCCGGCGAATATCCGAAGAAACAGAAAACGGTTATGGGAATTTCAGATTTTGTGCCTGGTCGAACTGTAAAGCAGGCATTCCCTTTTTCCCGGTAAGCTATCACGAAGGTGCTCTTCCGGCTTTTGCTATTGGGCTGGAATGCGGCGATCTGGCAATGAAAGTTTTTTCGGAAACCAGAAATTTCAGGGATGCCGAACAGTTTCTGAAAGAAATTTTTGAAAACGAACTGGGAAAAGTAAACGGCATTGCCATAGAAATAGCCGGGCAAAATGGCATGGAGTTTATCGGTATTGACTCTTCGCTGGCTCCTTCGCTGCAGGTATCAGAAAGCATTGCTTTTGCTTATGAAAAACTGGGCATGGGTGAGTTTGGTATGCATGGAACACTTGCCATTTCGGCAATGATTACCCGTGTTTTAAAAAATCTGAGTATAAAAACCTGCGGCTATTCGGGATTGATGCTTCCGGTGTGCGAAGATGCAGGATTAGTAGCCCGTGCCGGCAATTATAATCTTAGCAATTTGTTGTTGTATTCTGCTGTTTGCGGATGCGGACTGGATACCGTACCTCTGCCGGGCAACATTAGCGTACACAAACTGGAAGCTATCCTTCTCGATATGGCATCGCTGGCTAATAAACTCAATAAACCGTTGTCGGCACGACTTTTGCCTGTACCGGGAAAAGAATCCGGTGAAACAACTCATTTCGATTCACCATACTTGCTCGACTGCAAAATCTTTAACGTAGGATAGTTATCAGGATACCTGCAATATAGCCCATTCCAAAGCTTCCTGAAGCATTTGCTGGGGAGGATCCGAAATGAAATGCTGCTCCTGAAGCATATGGGTCATTTTTCGCGAATATTCAATATCATTTTTTGCTTTCTCAAAAGCTTCTGTTTTTGATAAATGAACACGGGCAACCCCATCTTCAATGGCTTGCATAGCCACATCGGCAGCTTCCTGAGGAAAGACATCCGCTTCGTCCATTTTGGGGACAATATTTTCGGGGCTGATGCCCCTTTTTTCGGCATAATCGGCCAATGAATGAGCCGCCCGTATAGCCATAGTATCCGTAATTTTTTGAGCCCTGACCATCAAAGCGCCTTTCAGTATACCGGGAAATCCGATGGAATTATTCACCTGGTTTGGAAAATCGCCTCTGCCGGTAGCCACAATATAAGCTCCGGCTTTTTTTGCAGCGTATGGATAAATTTCCGGAACCGGATTAGCACAGGCAAAAACGATGGATTTTTCGGCCATAGAAGCGACCCATTGAGGTTTTATGGTGTCGGGACCGGGCGTGGATAAAGAAATCAACACATCTGCACCTTTTATGGCTTCATCAATGCTGTTTATTTTGTTGGGATTGGTTGTCTGGCAAAGTTCCCATTTCCTGTAGAATCGTGCGTCAGTCTGTATATCGCTTCTATCCGAATGCAACGAACCTTTTGTATCAAATAAAATGATATTGGCCGGATTGGCTCCATCGGCAATGAGAAGACGGGCTATAGTTGTATTGGCAGCCCCGGCACCATACAACACGATTTTTATGTCAGAAATTTTCTTTTTTGCTAATTTCAGTGCATTAATAATTCCGGCAAGGGTTACACAGGCTGTGCCCTGAGCATCGTCGTGCCACACAGGAATGTCGCATTCTTCGCGAAGCGCATCCAGCACTTTGTAGCAATTAGGTTGCGAAATATCCTCCAGATTGACCGCTCCGAAGCTGTGTTGAATCATTTTTACAAACTGAATAATTTTTTCAGGATCATTTTTCCCTTTTTCATCTTTACTATCAATGCATAAGGCAACGGCATCCACTCCGCCCAGGTATTTCATTAAAAAAGCCTTGCCTTCCATCACGCCTAATCCGCCAGCCGGTGTGCAATCGCCATCACCGAGCACCCGTGTGGAATCGCTGACTACAGCTACTAAGTTTCCACGGTTGGACAATTCGTAGGAAGTTAAATTATTATCGCGTATGGTCGTCGAAATTTTAGAAACTCCCGGCGTATACCACACATTGAACCAGTTAAATCCTAATACCGGTGCTTTAGGTGCCGTTTGAATTTTACCACCGTAGAATTGGTGCGAACTTTCTGAAAGCTTTTTCAGAAACAGCGTTTTTGCTTTGGCTATTTGTTCCTGGGTAAAATTTTCCGGAAAAACCTCATCCAGATTTTCTAAGGTTATTTTTAGGTTCTTCATTCGTAAAATGGTTTTAAATTTTGTATCCAAATGGTTTTACAAATTTACACGAATTTTGTATTCATGGGTTGAAAAATTTGCATAGCAATACGCCAGACTAAGTTTCCCAAATAGTCATTATTCTGTTCTATTCAGCTTAATTATAATTAGATGCAGGTAAGAATGGAAAACATTTTGAAATAGGACAAACTATACCAGTTGCATCCGAACTGAATCCTGTTTGATGAAAATAAATAATAAAAAAGTAAAGGCCAATAAAGATGAACCTCCATAGCTGAAAAAAGGTAATGGGATACCGATGACGGGAGCCAATCCAATGGTCATACCGATATTTACCAGAAAATGAAAGAAAAGAACGGAGGCAACTCCGTATCCATAAAACCTGCTAAAATCCGAACGTTGACGTTCGGCCACGATGATCAATCGAATAAACATGCAGATAAATAAAGCAATAACAATAAAACTACCGGCAAACCCCCACTCCTCGCCTACGGTACAAAAGATAAAATCGGTACTTTGTTCGGGTACAAAATTGTATTTGGTTTGTGTTCCGTTAAGATACCCTTTTCCCAAAAAGCCTCCGGAACCTATAGCTATTTTCGACTGGTTTACATTATAACCGGCTCCTTTCAAATCTATTTCTTTGCCTAACAATACATTGATACGGGTTTTTTGGTGCAATTCCAGAAGATTGTTGAAAGCGTAATTTACGGTAAATACAAATCCGATGGTTAGTGCCAATAAGCCAAGGAGCGAGAGGATGTTTTTCCGGTTTCGGCGGATGAAAAAGAACAGAATCAGGGCAACACCCCCTACAATGCTTGTTACAATTAATGTATTGAAAAGCAAGGTTATTAAAAAAAGTATTGTAACAATTACTCCGATTAGCAACAGGTTGCCAGGTAAACCTTTGCGATACAGAACCAGGGCAAAAGAGAAAAAAACCAATGCAGATCCGGTGTCGTTTTGTAAAAAAATTAGAAGCATCGGTACCAGCAAAATGATTACCGGAATAGCCTTATCCCTTAAACGTTTGAGATTGAAATCAGGAGCACTTAAAAATTTGGCTAAGGCAAGGGCTGCGGCAAACTTGGCAAATTCTGCCGGTTGTAGGGCGAAGCTACCTATTTTTATCCATGACTTGGAACCGGAAATTACATTGCCTACCCCTAAAACCACCAGTAGCATAAAAATACAGATGATGTAGATCAGGTAGGCAAACTGAGAAAAAAATTTGGCGTCAATAATCAGCAGGAAAAGGGCTAACACAAAGGATCCGGCTATCCAGATAAGTTGCTTGCCATAGCTTTGCGAAATGTCAAAGATGTTCTTGTGCAAATCGTTGTATACGGCAGCATAAATATTTGCCATTCCCATCAGGACCAAAGCCAGATACATCAGGACTAAAATCCAGTCAATGTTCGCAAATATGTTTTTTTGCTCTCTCATTTTACCGATAAAAGATTAAAATCAATCATGCGTTGTTCCACGTCCTTTCGTTTTACTTTTCCGGTAAGATATTTTTCGATCATCAGGCTGGCGATAGGCACGGCCCATGTGGCACCAAACCCGGCATTTTCCACAATTACCGAAATGGCTATTTTAGGATTATCTTTGGGAGCAAAGGCAATAAACAAGGAATGATCGCGTCCGTGCGGATTTTGTGCCGTGCCGGTTTTTCCACACATCGGGATGCTATCAAGCTTATACCATGCGGCTGTTCCGTGTTCAACTACCTGGAACATAGCTTCCGCAATAATTTCATAATTTTTTCTGTCAATAGTAGTTACGTGTTTTTCCTGAAAACGTGGAATTGTATTTCCTTTCTTGCCAATGTAGCGAACCAAATGGGGCGTGTAATAAAAACCACGGTTAGCAATAATGGCTGCCAGATTAGCTAATTGTACGGGCGTCAACAATATTTCTCCCTGGCCGATGGATAGCGAACGTACTGTCATCGCATTCCAATGCCCTTTGCCATACATTTTATCGTATCTCGACGACGGAGGAATATTTCCATTGAGCTCAAACGGTAAATCGGAACCAAATTTTTCGCCCAAGCCCATACTTTTTACATGACGATACCAGACATCATAGGCATTTTTAATTGATCCGTAGGAATGCTTTTGAAGGATCGCCCTGAATACCTGCCAATGGTAAGGGTTACACGATTGTTTAATGGCTTCTTTCAAATCGAGAGGCGATACATGGTGATGCGTACATTTTATAGGTGAAGTTTCCGGACCCTGACAGGAATAATATGTTCCGGGTGTAAGCGTTCCCTCCTGCAATCCGATGAGGTCGTTCACAATTTTAAACGTAGATCCTGGCGGATACTGTCCCATGATAGCGCGGTTGAGCAAAGGTTTTATCGGGTCTTCATTTAATTTCAAATAATTTTCACCTCTTGTCCTTCCAATCAACAGATTAGGATCATACGTAGGGCTGGAAAGAAAAGCTAAAATTTCTCCGGTAGCAGGATCAATAGCTACAATACTTCCCCGTTTACCTTTCATCAGCAATTCTCCATAAGCTTGCAGATCGGCATCCAACGAAGTATATAAATCCTGGCCCATCACGGCTGTAGTATCGTATTTACCATTTTGGAAACTGCCCATTTCGCGGTTAAACACATCTACCATACGGATTTTCATTCCTTTTTGTCCGCGCAATTCCTTTTCATACGATTTTTCCATCCCGCTTATACCTATGTAATCTCCGGATTTGTAATAGGGATCTTTGTCGAGCACTCCCTGGGTTGCTTCACCAATGTAACCAAGGGTATGCGCGGCTATAGGTTTAGGATATTGCCGCATGGTTCGCGGCTGAACATAGAACCCCTGAAATTTATAAAGCTTTTCCTCCAGATAACCATAAGTTTCTTTAGAGATTTGTTTTTCAAAAGGCGATGCTTTATAGGGAGAATATACCCTTGCTTTTTCAATACGCTCGAGGAAACCGTCATAATCGATGCCAATCAAACGGCAAAGCTCCATCGTATCAATGTTTTTTACCTGATTAGGCGTTACCATCAGGTCGTAAACGGCTTCATTATATACAAGCAACCTGCCTTTACGGTCATAAATCAATCCTCGTCCCGGATATTGGGTTACATAACGAAGTACATTGTTATTTGCCGATAATGAATAACTTTTATCAATTACCTGGATATAAAACAGTCGAAAAATAAAAATAATACCTGCCAACAGAAAGACGCCGATAATAACGTACTGTCTGTTTGAAAAGTAGGTATTCTTCATAGGAATGGAATGCTTTGGGGTATTAATTATATAAAATTACAACCCGCAAAAGTACTCAGATTAAGGATTTGTTTAATGTTTTTTTATAACAATATCGGGTGTCTCAATCACATTACTTTGATGAAGCGCCCGGTCGACAATATACACTTCAAATTTTATGGTATCAAAAGTTGATGCCGGATTGTTGACATAAAGCGTATCCTCAATATCTCCCTTGATGGATTTAATATTTCCGCTGGGCGTAAGCACAGGAATGCGCGCGTTGAGTGTAGAAGGTAAATCTACTTTTTTATAAATGCCATTTTGTTTTTCAAAATAAGTAACATACAGATTGAAATCGTAAGGAGGTAATGTATCAGCCTGAGTCAAGCCAATATCTCCGTCGCCATCGGTAAATGAAAACTGTAAGATCCCTCTTTCGGTGATGCTGTCCTCGTTCAGCAGCAATGTAAATCCCTGGTAACTGATAAAGGGGATCACCGGATAAGTTTCAGGTTTGGAACAGGAAAAAAACGCCAAACTTAAACCGCCTGTGATAAAAAATATTATTTTTGAATAAAATTTCATACCTGTTTTTAACGGGATAAAATTACTAAAAATTGCAAACCGTCAATATTTTCCTGAAAGATAACTTCAAGAAATTTAAAGAGCAAATTTTCAGCATCACTTCTGACGATGAATTTAACCGTCTGTCCATCGAACTGTTTAATGTTCAATACCGGTATAATAGCATTTATCATCTATTTATTGATCATTTGGGAATAGCTACGAATGATCTAAATCATTATTCGCAAATTCCATTCCTGCCAATCTCTTTTTTTAAAAGTCATCGTATTATAACCGGTGAAGCCGTTGTTAGCACTTATTTTTCGAGCAGCGGAACCTCGACAACAGGCCTCAGCAAACATTACATCGTTGACGGCGAAGTGTACGAAAAAAGTTTTCTGAAAGGATTTCGGTTGTTTTACGGACAGCCTTCCGACTATTGCATCCTTGCTCTGCTCCCTTCCTATCTCGAACGGGAAGGCTCGTCGCTGGTATACATGGTGAAGCGGCTGATTGCCGAAAGCCGGCATCCCGACAGTGGTTTTTATTTGCATAATCTTGACGAATTGGCTGTAAAACTATCAGATAATGCAAAACGGAAACAAAAAACCTTGTTGATTGGTGTCAGCTTTGCCTTGCTCGATTTTATTGAAAATTTTTCCATTAATTTTCCCCAACTTATGATTATGGAAACCGGAGGTATGAAAGGTAGACGTCGGGAACTGATACGTGATGAACTTCATGAAAAGCTGTGCAAAGGCTTTGGCGTTGGAGCCATTCATTCCGAATACGGCATGACCGAACTTTTCTCGCAGGCCTATTCTTCCGGCAACGGCATCTTTTCGACACCGCCCTGGATGAAAATCCTGATCCGCGACACCCACGACCCGCTTTCGCCAGCAACCGACGGAAAAAACCGGAGGCATCAACGTGATTGATCTCGCCAACTTTCACAGTTGTTCCTTCATCGCCACCCAGGATTTGGGCAGGCGCCATCCCGACGGTTCCTTTGAAGTCCTGGGACGATTCGACGACAGCGACCTGAGAGGTTGCAACCTGATGATTTCGTAAAATAGTTGTATTTTTGAAAAATATTCACCCAAACAAACAACCCGATGAAAAAAATGATGATTCTCATGGCAATTCCGCTGATGATGTCCTTTGGCGGATGCAAAAACAAAGAAATGCAACCCGCCACTGGCGAGGCCTCTTCCATTACGAAAACTACCGTTGATAAAGTAATCAAAGATCTTACGGCCAAATATGGCGAAGCCGTAAAGACACGCCTCGAAAAAAGCGTTACCCAGGCTGCTGCACTCTGGCGCTCTACTGATGGCAGTGATACGGATTTTGAAAAGTTCTGCGCCGACAATTTTATGGCCGATACAGCTAAGCGTACAGTGCTTTTCAACAAACTTCAAGCTGCCTTTGAAGTCCTTTGGGGCAACTACAACAAAATGGGATTAGATCTTCGCATCCCGGTTGATCTCGATCTGGGCGAACTTACACCCATAGACGAATTGATGGCTTCCTACTCGCCTTCGGCTCATCTTACCGACGACATGTTTCAAAACAAGGTTGCTTTTATCACCATCCTCAATTTTCCCTGCTATACCTTGAAGGAAAAAACCGACCTGGCTCCTCAATGGAATCGTACCCAATGGGCGTATGCCCGCATGGGCGATGTGTTTACTTCACGCGTTCCCGCAGAATTGAGCCAGAAAGTTACCGAAGCCCTTGCCAAAAGCGATTTATACATCTCCTCGTATAACATCATGATGGGTAATCTGGTGGACAAAACCGGAAAGACATATTTTCCCGCCGATATGAAACTTATTACCCACTGGGGCTTGCGCGATGAATTAAAATCGCACTACGGTAAGCCCGACGGATTGGCTAAACAACAAATGGTTTATTCCGTGATGAAACGCATCATCGATCAGAGCATACCCGAAATGGTGATCAATAACAAAGATTACCAATGGAATCCGGTCAACAATAAAGTGATGAAGAACGGCAAGGAAATTCAATTTACTTCCGAACCCGATAAACGCTATGAAATGCTGCTGAATGATTTTAAAGCCGAAAAAGCCGTTGATCCCTATTATCCTGTTTATCCTACCTATAGCCAGCGTGCCTTTGAGCTGGGGATGGAAATTCCGGAAGCCGATGTGGAAAAACTTTTCACCAGCCTGATTACCGCTCCCGAAATAAAACAGGTAGCCGATCTCATCAGCAAACGCCTCGGACGCAAACTTCAGCCTTTCGACATCTGGTACGATGGATTCAAGTCGCGCAGTTCGCTGAATGAAGATGATCTGACGGCTAAAACATCTAAGCTGTATCCCAACACAGCCGCTTTTGAAAAAAATACGGTCAATATCCTGAAAAAACTTGGCTGGCCGGCCGAAAGGGCTGCTTATATTGCTTCTAAAATTCAGGTTGATCCTGCACGCGGTTCAGGCCATGCCGCCCAGGCTGCCATGAAAGGCGACAAGGCACGTCTGCGTACCCGCATTACCGAAAAAGGGATGAACTATAAAGGATATAACATTGCCGTTCATGAATTCGGACATAATGTGGAACAAACCATTGATCTTTACGACATCGATAACTATATGATGTCGGGCGTTCCCAACACGGCATTTACCGAAGCCCTTGCTTTTATTTTCCAGAACCGCGACCTCGAACTGCTTGGAATAAACGACAATAATCCCGACAAGGAACATTTGGCGGCTCTCGATGCCATCTGGATGAGCTACGAAATCATGGGTGTTTCGCTGGTCGATATGCAGGTTTGGAACTGGATGTATGCCAACCCTAATGCTACGCCTGCCCAATTGAAAGCGGCCGTTATTGCTTCCGCCAAAGAAGTCTGGAACAAATATTATGCACCGGTATTCGGGATGAAGGATGAACCTATCCTTGCCGTTTATTCACACATGATAGACAATCCGCTTTACCTGCCCAATTACCCGGTAGGCCATTTGATCAATTTCCAGGTGGATGGTTTTATGAAAGGAAAGAATTTTGCATCAGAAGTGGATCGCATGTTCAAACAAGGACGGCTGATTCCTCAGGTTTGGATGAAGGGTGCCGTTGGCAACGAGATTTCCGTCAAACCATTGCTTGACGCTACAGATGTTGCTCTGAAAGCGGTGAAATAATGATTAAATCGATCAAACCCCGAGGGTTTTAAAAACCCTCGGGGTTTGATGGGATTTTTAAATTAACCGTGCAATTACCCCCGGGAAATGCGCATATTCCAGAGCATGCACTTTTATGGCAAGGCTTTCCGGAGTATCTTCAGCCAATACAGGACAGGTTGCCTGAAAGATAATCTGTCCTGCATCGTAATGTTCATTTACGTAATGTATGGTAATGCCACTTTCCTTTTCACCGGCAGCGATCACACTTTCGTGAACCTTCGTCCCATAAAATCCTTTTCCCCCGTATTTCGGCAATAAAGCAGGATGGATATTGACGATGCGGTCAGGATAAGCTTTTAGCAGGTTGCCGGGTACCTTCCATAAAAAACCGGCTAAAACCACCAGATCAATCTGCATTTCGTGAAGTAAATCGAGGATCACATCCGTTTCATAAAAAGTTTTACGGTTAAAAGTTACCGTTGGAATATTGTGTTTTCTGGCTCTTTCCAGCACGTACGCATTTTTGTCGTTGGACAGGATAAGCGATACCTCGGCGATACCTTTCTCGTTAAAATATTCAATGATATTCTCGGCATTGGTTCCGCTGCCCGAAGCAAAAATAGCAAGACGTTTCATGTGTTATTAATTTTTAAATTTATTCGTTGCATAGCCTGTATCCATAAAATATCATTCCCGGTTGGTATAGGATGGATATTTCATTCAGAGAAATTATCAGGCAAAGATATAAGGAAATATAATAAAATTTCAGTCCATCATACCAGTTTATTGAATCAAAATTGGTTTTCGTTTCTCTCCGGTTTTGCAATTCTTGTTAACTTTGCTGAAATTTTATAGAATGCTTAAAAAATTAGTCGTTTTAACCGGTGCCGGCATCAGTGCTGAAAGCGGAATTAAGACGTTCCGCGACAGCGACGGTTTATGGGAAAACTATCGCATCGAAGATGTCTGCACTCACGATGCCTGGCTTCACAATACCAAAGTTGTCATTGATTTCTATAACCAACGCCGCAAGGAATTATATAATACCAAACCCAATGCCGCTCATGAAGCCCTGGTAAAATTGGAAGACAAATACAATATTCAAATCATCACCCAAAACATTGACGACCTGCACGAGCGTGCCGGATCCAGACATGTACTTCACCTCCACGGCGAACTGAAAAAAGTTCGTAGTTCGGTGGACGATGACCTTATTTACGACCTCGACGGCTGGGAACTGAAGATGGGCATGAAATGCGAAAAAGGTTCACAACTTCGTCCGCATGTTGTTTTTTTTGGCGAAGCTGTACCTAATATTATGCCAGCCGCCGAATTGGCTCAGCAAGCCGACATCTTTGTGGTTATCGGAACATCGCTTGCCGTTTATCCGGCAGCCGGGCTTATTAATTATGTATCCAATTCCTGCCCAAAATATCTTGTAGATCCCAAGGATGTTTCGGTCAGTCATATTCCCAACCTGACTTTTATCCGTAAAAAAGCCGGCGAAGGCGTACCCGAACTCGTTGATAAACTCTTAGCTGCTGCGGAATGAAACATTTATCGTACGCTATGGCACTTTCCAAAAGTCAGCGTTTTTGCAGTTATCAGGAACGTTGTGTGTACGAAATACGCTTAAAATTAAAAGACTGGGGCATCGGCGAACAAGATGCCTCAAAGATTGTTTTGGAATTGATAAAAGAGAATTATTTAAACGACGAACGGTTTGCCCGGATTTATACCAGCGGAAAATTCAGGATTAAACGATGGGGAAAAATTAAAATAAGTCGCGAACTTAGCAAACGACAGATTGATGACTCGTTTATCCGGTCGGCAATAAATGAGATTGATCAGGATGAATATCTGAAATTGCTCGAAGAGCTTCTCCGTAAGAAATCCAAAGAAATTAAAACCGACGATACGTTCATTTTTAATAATAAATTAGCTGCATACGCCGTTTCGCATGGATACGAAACGGATCTGGTCTGGAAAACAATTAATGCAATATGACAAACAAGGAAAACATAAAAGACTTACATCAAAGGCTTGGCGAGCTGAGGAGGTTCCTTTGACGTTGACGGGAAACTGTCGGCTATAGCCGAAAAAGAAGAAATAACCCACGGTCCCGGCTTCTGGAACGATCCTAAAGCGGCAGAACAGGTGATGAAATCCATACAGGACATCAAACGATGGACCGATAAATATCAGCAAGCTCAGGATAAATTTGAAGATTTACAGGTAATCTTCGATTTCTTCGAAGCTGGCGAAGGCACCGATGCCGATCTCGACAAGCAATTCAAAGAAACCCTCGAAAAGGTTGAAGAGCTTGAGTTCATGAATATGCTCAGCGGCGAGGAAGACAAAATGGGTGCTATCCTCAATATTAATCCCGGGGCTGGCGGCACCGAAAGCCAGGATTGGGCACAAATGCTCATGCGCATGTATATCCGCTGGGGCGAACTCAATCATTATAAAGTGAGAGAACTCGACTTCCACGAAGGCGATGTTGCCGGTATTAAATCGGTTTCCCTCGAATTTGAAGGCGACTATGCTTTTGGTTATCTGAAAGGCGAAAACGGCGTTCATCGCCTGGTACGGCTCTCGCCTTTTGATGCCAACAACCGCCGGCACACCTCTTTTGCTTCGGTGTATGTTTATCCCGTAGTTGACGAAAACATCAATATCGAAATCAATCCTGCCGACATTTCGTGGGATACTTTCCGCTCCAGCGGTCCCGGTGGCCAAAATGTGAATAAAGTGGAAACGGCTGTACGCCTGAAACACGAGCCGACAGGCATCATTATTGAATGTCAGGTTACCCGTTCGCAGTTGCAAAACCGCGATAAAGCTTTGCAAATGCTTAAATCGCAGTTGTACGAAATAGAACTTCGTAAAAAACAGGAAGCCAAAGCCGAAATTGAAGGCAACAAGAAAAAAATTGAATGGGGTTCCCAAATCCGTAGTTATGTGCTTCATCCGTACAAAATGGTGAAAGATGTCCGTACCGGCTTCGAAACCTCCAATGCTCAGGGAGTGCTCGACGGCGAACTCAACGATTTTATCAAGGCTTACCTTATGGAATTCGGGAATAGCTGATCCGTGTGTTTTTAAAACATCGGAAATTTCATTCAGCCGGGATTTCAATAGAAGATGCACAATGGCACTCCATAAGCTCACAATGGCCGCTGACGGTCTCACAGTGGCTATTGACGGTCTCACAATGGCCATTGACGGTCTTCACAATGGCTACTGACGATCTCACAATGGCCGAATCTTGTTAGGGATTCTGCCCGGCTGAGCAGCAAATGCTTTGCCACTCGAGACCGTTTAGCGGAAGATTGAAAATTTTCCTGACAGCAATAAATCAGCCCGACTTGCTGATTTTAAATAATCGTTCAAAACTGATGATTTCAATCTTTTTCCCGCTCACCTTGATGATGCCGTCAGAATCGAAATTATGCAGGGTATAAATCACATTTTCCTTGGAACAGCCGGCAAATTCAGCAATTTCCTGCCGGGATAGGGATAATACAAATTGGTTGCTCTGATAAATATCTTTCGACAGGTAAATTAAAATGTCAGCTATCCGGCCATAAACCTGTTTGTGAGCCAAACTGATGAAGCTGAATATCGAGTTTCTGAACATCCCGGTAGACATTTTCAGGATGTTGAGCATAAAAATCTGGTTGTTAAACGCAAGCATCTTCAGATTATCCATATCAATCAGGCAGCCGCTGCATTCTTCTATGGCGATGATCGAAAAAATGTTGACATCTTCGTTCAAAATATTTGCCAATCCTAATAGAGTTGGAGATTTTGATATGGTAAGAATTAAATTCTTGCCGTTGGCATCTTCATAATTGAACTTAACAATACCTTTCCGTAAATAAACCAGATGGTTGCCTTTCATGCCCTGTTTCAAAATCACTTCCCCTTTTTTATAATTTTGCTGAACAGTGCTCTGAAACAACATCTCAAAATCCGACTGACTAATAAAATAATCGCAGGCCAATTTAAAAAGGCATTCTTTACAATCTTCTAATATTTCTTTTGCTTCCATCCCGATCAGATTTTTTCAACGTCAAAAGTAGTATAATTTAAAAGGTATAAAAATGGAATTTTATACCTTTTTAACTACATTCTTATATTTTTTAACATGAATAATCCAACCGCTAATTTAGGTTCATTTACATTGGGTTAGGATATTTTTGCGTCCTAAACCAATTTTAAAATGGATATTCAAAAAATAACTGTCATTGGTGGCGTTGGGAAAAATGGTGAACGTGAAAAAGTGGACCATTTTGAATTAAATATGGGCGATATCATTAGCATCGTTGGCCCGACAGGTTGTGGAAAAACAACCCTGATTAATGATGTTGAACTATTTGCCAATTGTAATACACCTTCGGGAAGGCAGGTTTTAATCAACGGCAAACCAATATCTGAAGATTTCTCTTTCGACCCCAAAAAACATCCGATTGCGCTGATTTCCCAGCATACTAATTTTCTTTCCGATTTACCGGTAGGCGAATTTCTACAAATTCATGCCACGGTGCGCGGCGCCGAAAATATTGAACACATAATTGCCGAAACCCTCGATTTTGCTAATCAGCTAACAGGAGAAGCCATCGTAAGGGAAACAGCCATGACCGAACTTTCCGGCGGACAAACACGCTCGCTCTTGATTGCCGATGCCGTCATTATCGGGAATTCACCTATTATTTTATTAGATGAAATTGAAAATGCCGGAATCAATCGTACCAAAGCATTGGAACTGCTGAAAAACTACAAAAAAATATTTGTCTTTGTTACTCACGATCCCTCTATTGCCTTGCTTTCCGATTTTAGGATTATCATGAAAGAGGGCGCTATGCAAAAATTAATATGCACCAATGCAGAAGAACGCCTTGCAGCAAACGAATTGCGCAAAATTGATGACGTTTTATTGCATTTCCGTTCGCTTATCAGAGCAGGCGAAGAAATTTCGGAAAGTGTTTTTAAAGAAAGTATCCAATCATTAACTTATACAAAATGAAAGTAATAATATTTGCCGGTCCGCCAACCTGCGGAAAAACAACGGTTATTCGTCAGGTTATTCGCAGAATGTTGAAAAAAAATTATAAACCCTCGTTTATCAAAATTGATGTTTTATATGCCGATGAAGATGTAAACATTCATGATGAATTTGGTATTGCTACCAAAAAAATATATTCCGGCGAACTTTGCCCCGACCATTGCAATGTTGTTGTGCTTGATGAGGCGGTAGAATGGGCCGAAAGTACTGGCAGCGATTATCTGTTTGTAGAAACAGCCGGATTGTGTTTGCGTTGTTCGCCATACATCGAAAATTCGTTAGGAATTGTGGTGCTGGAAGCTACAAGTGGAATGAATTTGCCACGAAAAATTGGTCCCATGCTCACCTTAGCCGATATTTCGGTGATCACAAAAATCGATTTGATTTCGCAAGCCGAACGCGAAGTATTCAGATATCGGGTGTTGGAAGCTGCCAAAGAAATTAAAGTGTTGGAAAGCAATGCTCTTTACGGAATTGGTATCGATCCGATTGTAAAACAAATTGAAAATACCCCACATATTCAATTACCGATGTTTCTGCGAGGAAATCCACCCGTGGGAACATGTACCATTTGTGTGGGTAAAAAAGAAATTGGTGCTAAAAACCACTTTGGGGTATTGCGTACTAATGGAACAGGAACTTTTTTATGTAGGAGAATAATGAATCAGCGTATTTATCTTGATAATGCTGCCACAACCCGTTTAGACGATAGAGTTTTGGAAACAATGTTGCCATATTTCACCGAAAATTATGGCAATGCTTCCAGTTTGCATTCTTTTGGCACTTCAGCCTAAAGATGCCATTGAAAAATCAAGGGCACAAATAGCACATTTTCTGCATTGCAACCCCGAAGAAGTAATTTTTACGGCGAGCGGAACCGAAGCTAATAATTTTGCACTTAAAGGAGTGGCACTGGCAAACCACGATAAAGGTAATCATATTATTGTTTCATCCATTGAGCATGATTGCATTCTGAATACCTGTAAATGGCTCGAAACACAAGGTTTTGTTGTTACCTATTTGCCTGTCGACGAAAAAGGTTTCGTTGATCCCGATTTTATCAAACGTTGCATCAATCCAAAAACAATACTTGTTTCGGTAATGCACGTTAACAACGAAATAGGAACGATTCAACCCATTTCTGAAATTGGAAGTATCTGCAAGGAACAAGGTGTCTTATTTCATTCCGATGCCTGCCAGTCGTTCGGAAAAATTCCCGTGGATATTCACAACGTGGATTTGCTTACCATAAATTCCCATAAAATTTATGGTCCGAAAGGTGTAGGAGCATTGGTAATTAAAAACAGAATTCCGACAACTCCTTTGCTGCATGGCGGAGGTCAGGAAAATGGATTGCGTTCTTCCACCGAAAATATAGCTGGAATCGTTGGTTTTGCCAAAGCAGCGGAGTTGTGTTTTTCAGAAATGAAAGATGAAACAAAACGGATATCCGGCTTACAAAAAAAGATTATTTCCCATTTAACCCAAGCCATCGAAGAAATTTATTTCAACGGGGATTTGGAAAGACGCCTGCCAAACAACATCAATTTTTGCATCAGAAACCTGGAAGGTGAAGGTATTCGTTTGCTTTTGTTGCTCGACCAGGAAGGAATAGCTGTTTCTTCCGGTTCGGCATGTTCGTCCAATGGTGATAATTCCGCATCTCATGTTTTGCAAGCCATTGGTTTAAATCCGTTTGAGGCTCGCGGTTCTATCCGTGTAAGTTTAGGCCGGTATACCACCGAAACAGAAACAGATCTCTTTTTAAAGACAATAACAAATAAGATTAAAAATTTAAACTCAATATTTTCAGTCGTATGAATATAGAAGTAACATCAAAAACAGAAGAAATCCTCGGATTGTTGCCGCAATTGGATTGTGGCGCTTGTGGATACAAATCGTGTGCTTTGTTTGCCGGTTTTGTAGAAAAAAATCCTGATGAAATGAAACGTTGCATCCATCTGAATGGGAAAACTCAAAAATTGCAGAATGTAATAGGTTGTCATGGATGCGCAACGCATTCATTAGGCAATAAATTAGGGTGGAAGGACAATCTAAAACGCGATTTTGATTTTATCTTGGACTGTTTTGAAAATGAACCCGGTCCCAAAGAAACCATTTTGCCGTACAATCCGGCACTGGTAAAAGAACTGGAAATTAAAAAAGGAGATATTCTGATCGGTCGTCCGATGGGAATGTCGTGCGGATGCCCCATTACCCACTGCGGTATCGTTACAGATTCTGATCCAAGAAACGGAGTAATCCATTGGTGTGTTACGGGTCCGTTACGGCCACGTAGTGAAGGTTTTAAAGATATAGGTTATTATGTATCGCAGGCTTACGAAGGAATAATAAAAGAGTCAAAAATCCCTGTTCAACTTGGAACTCGTCATTGGTTTTTACCACGTCGTTGTATGCTTCAATGGCGACACAGTGGATTGGTAAACGCCGTAACCCATCTAAAAGACGGAAGTTATAAGGTAAGAATTGAAGGATTGCTTATTGGTTAAGCAATCCTTCTAGTACCATAATAAAAGTATTGTGCATTAAATAGCTGGCAAATAAACGCTCCTGCTTTTTAATGCAAGACTTTGAAAAAGAAATGTATAATTATATCTGAAGCGTCGAATTAAATCTGAAGTTTAAAACGGCAAATCATCATCCGGAGCTGGTTGAGGTTCGGTATAATGAATATTTTCTTCTTCATGAGGAAGTATGTCTCCTTGTGCATGTTCGCGACCACCACTCAACAAAAGTAAATTGTCGGCAATTATTTCCGTAGTATAGCGTTTTTTGCCTTCTTTATCCTCCCAGGTACGGGTACGGATTTTGCCTTCAAGATAAACCTGCTTGCCTTTTACAAGATATTTTTCGGCAATATCGGCCAACCCACGCCATAGTACGATATTGTGCCATTCTGTTTGAGTTGTTTTATTCCCATCCTTATTTTTGTATGTTTCGGATGTGGCTAACGAAAAAGATGCTTTTTTAACACCATTTTCAAAATTCTGAATTTCCGGGTCCCTTCCCAGATTCCCTAATAAAATAACTTTGTTGATTCCAGCCATGATTGTCAAATTTTAGTTGTTTTTATATTGGTTATCTAAAGCTACAAATATAATACAAAAAAAAGTAAACGAAAAATATTTTTATTTACTTTTTTTTGAAAATAATGAAAACTTCCAGAATTACCGTAACCATTCAGGGAAATCGATGCGGAAATTATCAATAAGTTTCGAGATGGGAAGTCCATTGAACTGGTCGGCAGAAACCAGTTGTGCATTGGATTGAGAAATTAAACATTTCCTTAATTGTATTTTCCAGAAAACAGCCGAAATAATCTGATGGCTTAAAATATGACGGTAAACAGGTGTTTTTTCAATAATTGTATATTCATTGTTGCCGAAAATATTTTCCCATTCCTCGGTTTGGATCAACTCATCCTGATCCATGAAATGGGCAGTTTCAACATTCGGAAAATCATATAAATTTCGCCATATGTCTTTTCCGGTACGTTTGTTAACATAAAACCTTTCCTCACCGGTTTCCCTTAAAGTAATAACCAGATAATTAAAAAATCGTTGACGCTGATCAACCGCCTTGGCTTTTACAGGAAGCTTGCCGACAAGATTTTTAATAACAGCAACGCATTGATTATTAAAGCAACAATTTTTACAGTCAGGATTTTTAGGTTTGCAATACAAAGCTCCGAATTCCATCATTGCGGAATTAAAAATACCAGGATTATGGGTATCCATATTTGCTGAAACAAAACGTCGTACCTCATTAACAGCAATTGCTTTATTAATAGCAGTTTCGATTCCGCAAAAGCGGGTAATGAAACGCATCACATTTCCATCTATAGCCGGATAAGGCTGGTTAAAGGCAATGGAAGCAATAGCAGCAGCCGTATAGCCGCCTATACCTTTAAGTTTAATAATATCTTCAATTTTATTGGGAAATATACCATTATACTGGTTTACAATTATTTTAGCTGTAAAATGAAGATTACGTGCCCGGGAATAATATCCTAAGCCCTGCCAAAGTTTAAGAACCTTATCTTCTTTGCTATCAGCTAATTCAGTTATTGTTGGAAAAGCTACGATAAAATGTTCGTAATAAGCTTTACCTTGTTCAATACGAGTTTGTTGAAAAATAATTTCAGAGATCCATATTTTATAGGGATCGGTTGTTTTTCGCCAAGGTAAATCTCTCTTATTCAGATTGTACCATTGCAAAAGAGTGTCTTGAAAACGGATTGTTACCATTGGACAAAAGTAAAAAAATGAGAAATTAAGTAAATTTTTTTATTTTTTTTTTACCATTGAAATAAAATGATTTATATTTGCAAATTCTTTAAAAAATTTATTTTCAAACCATTAAAAAACAAGAAATATGACTAAAGCAGAAATCGTAGCAGAAATTGCTAACAAAACCGGAATTGAAAAAATTGCAGTTCAAGCAGTTGTAGAATCTTTAATGGATTCAGTTAAAGAATCTCTGGTCCACGGAGAAAATGTTTATCTGAGAGGCTTTGGCAGCTTCACAATTAAGAAAAGAGCTAAAAAAACTGGTAGAAATATTTCAAAAAATACTACTATCATTATTCCTGCTCACAACATTCCAGCATTCAAACCTGCCAAAACCTTTGTAAACGAAGTTAAAACTAAAGTAAAATAATTTTAAGATTCTTTAATTCATAAATCATGCCTAGCGGTAAAAAGAGAAAAAGACATAAAATGTCTACCCACAAGCGTAAAAAACGTTTGCGGAAGAATAGACACAAGAAGAAGTAGTGCCGACTAATCAAAATCTAATAGAGGTTGCTCGTGAATCAATTAATAGAGCAACCTCTTTGTTTCCTCCTAATTTAACAATTCCTGCAATTTTCGGGGTTATATCATCAATTTTTTTATTTTGTTATACTTATTGATGATTTATTTTCCAAACAATTAAAAATAAAGTTTTGAACAGGGAATTAATTATAGATTCAAGATTATCGGAGGTTACTATTGCCTTATTAGAGGATAAAAGCCTCGTTGAACTTAATAAAGAAAAAACTGATAACAGTTTTGCTGTGGGTGACGTATACCTTGGCAGAGTCAAGAAGACTATGCCCGGGCTAAACGCCGCTTTTGTTGATGTGGGTCACGAAAAAGATGCATTTCTGCATTATCTTGATTTGGGACCACAGTTCAACTCATTTTATAAATTTACTAAACTTTCACTTAATAACCAAAAGCCTCAGCTATCGGCTGCCAATTTTACACTGGAACCCGATATTGAGAAATCAGGAAAAATATCCAGCGTTCTTAGTCCCAACCAGCTTATACTGGTTCAAATAGCCAAAGAACCCATTTCGACCAAAGGTCCAAGAATTTCTTCCGAAATATCATTTGCGGGAAGATACCTCGTACTGGTGCCTTTTTCAAACCGGATTTCTGTTTCTCAAAAAATTAAGAGTCCGGAAGAAAGAAACCGTTTAAAAAGACTTATTACAAGCATTAAACCCAAAAATTTTGGCGTCATTATCCGTACCGTCGCCGAAAATAAGAAAGTGGCAGACCTGGACACTGATCTGAAAAATCTGTTGATCAAATGGGAAAGCCTGAGTTCAAAATTACCAACAGCCAAAGCTCCCACCAAGATCGTCAGCGAAATTGCCCGGACTTCGGCTATTCTGAGGGACTATCTTAACGAATCGTTTAATAACATCCACGTTTCGGATCCTTCTCTTTTTGAAGAAACAAAAAACTTTATCAAGACCATTGCCCCCGATAAATTAGAAATTGTTAAACTTTATAAGGGGAAAGCACCCATTTTTGAATTTTTTGGAGTAGATAAACAAATAAAAAATTCTTTCGGAAAAATTGTAACCATAAAAAGCGGCGTTTATCTTATTATTGAACATACAGAAGCGCTTCACGTAATAGATGTGAACAGCGGGCACCGCGTTAAAGCCGAAAATACGCAAGAGACAAATGCGTTGGACGTTAACATTGAATCGGCCATAGAAATTGCACGTCAGCTACGTTTAAGAGATATGGGCGGCATTATTGTGATCGATTTTATTGATATGCACGACGCAGCTAACCGCCGTAAGCTTTTCCAAAAGCTGAAAGATGAAATGGCAAAAGATCATGCCAAGCATACCATACTTCCGCCAAGCAAATTCGGGCTGGTACAGATTACCCGCCAACGGGTACGCCCCGAAATGACCATTCAGATACTCGAAAAGTGCCCGGTATGCGAAGGTACCGGCGAAATAAAACCAAGTATCATCTTTATCGATGAAATTGAGAACAACCTCAATTATCTTATCCGCGACCAGAACGAAGCTCATCTGACGTTAACCGTTCATCCTTATATTTATGCCTATCTTACCAAAGGTTTATTCTCTATCCGTTGGAAATGGTTCTTTAAATATGGAAGATTCATTAAAATTAAACACCTGGCGTCATATAATTTCCTTGAATACCATTTCTTTAATAATAATGGCAACGAAATTAAAATATAAGGGTTGAAGTTGAAGTTTATTTGAACAAAATGGGTTATTCCTTATTCGGAATTTATCATTATTCAAACCCATTCAGCACAGGAAGGAAACATATTGTTTAATTCCGGCGTCCGTTTGCTGTTCCCGGAAACGGGATAAAATCTCGGACATTAATTTTTTTAATTAAAAACCGATCAGAAAATAATATTTTTTGTAATTTAGCCTTATGGAAATTGTTGTAAGTGGAATCAGACCTACGGGTAACCTGCATCTTGGTAATTATTTTGGTGCAATCAGAAATTTTATAAAAATGCAGCACGAAAATTTGTGCTACTTTTTTATTGCCGATTATCATTCGTTAACCACACATCCTACGCCTGCCGATTTGCATGGGAATGTAAAAAGTGTGCTTGTTGATTATCTGGCTTCCGGATTAGATCCCGAAAAGGCGGTTTTATATATCCAAAGCGACTTGCCGGAAACTGCCGAACTTTATCTTTTGCTAAATATGAATGCTTATTTAGGCGAATTGGAAAGAATTTCTTCCTTTAAGGAAAAAATACGCCGCCAACCCGAAAATATAAATGCCGGATTGCTTACTTATCCTACATTAATGGCTGCCGACATCATTATTCATAAAGCAACTAAAGTCCCCGTAGGCAAAGATCAAGAACAACACCTTGAAATGACGCGTACTTTTTCCAATCGTTTTAACCGAATGTATCATGTTGAATATTTCCCCGAACCGGTAGCCTATAATTTTGGTGAACAACTCATCAAAATCCCGGGATTGGACGGAACCGGCAAAATGAGTAAATCGGACAACGAAAACAATGCCATTTTTCTGGGCGATACGCCCGAAATGATACGCAAAAAAGTAATGCGTGCCGTAAGCGATGCCGGTCCTACGCAACCGAATCAACCTAAATCGGAACCGGTGGAAAATCTGTTTACATTACTTAAAGTCGTTTCGAATAACGACACTGTTCAACATTTTGAAGAGCTTTATAATAATTGCCAGATACGATACGGCGATTTAAAAAAGCAACTCGCCGAAGATATGATTATCTTTACTGCTCCTATTCGCGAACGGATAGCGCAATTAAATGCCGACAACGATTATCTGCGAAAAGTGGTAAAGCTTGGAGCCGAAAAAGCACATGAAAGCGCTTCAAAAACAATAAAAGAAGTGAGGGAAATTATTGGATTCAGAAGTTTTTAACTAAATCACAAAAATCATGAGCGCAAGAAAATCATTAATAACTTTTACCGATTGGTTACTACGAATTGCTGTTCTGATTTTTGTTTTTTCGTTTTTTTTCACTTTTATTCAACAAACAAAATTTGAAATTCCCTTCTGGACTGGCTTTTTTGAAATTGCTTTGAGCGCATTGTTTTTAGGTATTACCATCATCATCCTTTCCCTCGATCATAGTAACTTTGAATTGTTCGGTTTTTTCCTTGTTTTTATAGGAAGCGCATATAAAATTCTTTATATATTATTTACCCATGGGCTTCATAATGATTTAGCCACGTATTTTATGCTGCTTTCCGTAGCTTTTTATTTTATGTCGAAACCTCTGCGCACAAAAAGAAAATCCGGGGTTATATTTTAATTATCCATGAAGGCATTCAAATACATAGCATCTACTTTGCTGGTAATTGCTCTTATGGCTGCAGGTTTGTTGTGGTATATCGGTTTTTTTGCCAGATTTGTTGTAGTGGAAAAGATTGTCGGCCCCTATACCATAGTCTATCGCGAAGTAACAGACGACAAAACCAATTCAAGTGAAGTAATGAACCAGCTTTTTTCCTCGCTTCGCAGCGATGGGTTCAAGCCGCAGAAAGGTATGTGCATTTATTTTGATAATTCTAACAACAAAAACAGCAAAAAGTATCATGGTCGAACCGGTTGTGTCATTGAAGGCGAAGATACGACACGATTAAAGGATTATTTGCTAAAATATAAAGTGCTGAACATTGAAGAACAATTAGCAGTAGCTGCCGAATTTCCTTATCAAAACAATTTTTCGATGCTTTCGGGAATGTTCAGGGTTTATCCTGCTATTAAACGGTATTGTAAAACGAAACGATTCCAGATGCAGCCTATTATTGAAATTTACGACAATCCCGGACATAAAATCACATATATTATGCCAATCACAACCGACCGTATTGAAAATACAGAGATACAAATGCCGGTAGTAGATACAATTCCTTCGCCTTTGCCTTAATTACAAAAGAAGGAGAGCTAACTGCCGGAAATAAGCCTCTCCTGTCAAAGAATAAGCCTCTGTTTTCTGAAATAAGCGTTTGTTTTTTATAAACAAGCCTCTGTTTTTGAAAACAGATATCTATTCTTAAAAATCAGACGTTTCTTTTATAAAAACAAACGTCTGGTAAAAGAAAATAAACATCCTTTTTTCAAAACAGACGTTTGGTAAGAGAAAACAAACATCCTTTTTCCAAAAAGCAACGTCTATTTTTAAAAATAAACGCTTCTTTTTTCAAAACAGACATCAATTTTTTATTGAAATAAAGCCTATTTCTATAAAATAAAGCGATTTATGCAAATCCGGATTTGTTTTATCCAGCTTTGATTTGAAATTATTTACGGATAAAACACAATTTTTTAAAAAGAATTTTTGTCAAAATGTAGCATTGACGGGCATTTTAATGAAATTGAAAAAAAATTTCATTAAAATGTAAAAAAAGGCTAAAATTTGCGTATATTTGTGATGTTTATTCTTAAATTTTCATAATTATGGCCAAAAGAAATGTAAAAGTAGATCTTCGTTATGGACAGCCTGTACCCATGATTGAAACCAGCGAATCCATAATAAAGAAACATACGGAATTGGGAGATAATTCTCCTTTAAAAACGATCAATATGCAAGGTTTTACTACAATTAAACAAGTAGCGGCAGATAATCTTGTATTAGGTAACGAACATAAAAAAATAGCCGATAAGGCTTTTGCCGAAAGTGATCTGGCATTGGGCATAGCCAAAGGGCAAACGTTACAAACCCCGGATACCATTTATTATTATTTAGCATTAATCCGCGATCAGCTTCTGATTGCTTATAAGGGACGTGAAGAACTCATCGAAGAATGGGGCTTCAATGTTCAGATAAGCGAAAGCAGCGGCCCGCATCGCGGTCAGGGTGGCAATTCCGAGGGGAAGTAATCCTTACCCGGAAAAAACGGGCTTATTTTTGTTTTCAGCGCCGGTATTCCAACGGATGCAAAGGATGTGGTATGCTTTTTTTAACAGGCTAATGTTTTTTAATTTTATTCGTCCATTACAACCGGATAGTCAAGCGACAAACAGGCTTTCTGGAAAAAGACCGGGGCAGGTTTTCATCCAAATTATTGAAAGTACAAAGCCATAAGCGAACCGGAATAAATCATTCTCACGTTGAAATCAAAAGTAATCTTTGTTACTTTTGTGAACTTTCTATTTTAAAGCAATTATTTTAATGAAAAGGCTGATTGTTGTTTTAGTAATATTTTTTTTAAGCCAGAGTTTGTTTGCACAAACTCCAGGTTATTCCCGCAAAGTCATAGATACACTTGCTTCACCCACAATGCAGGGCCGGGGCTATACAAATAACGGCGATAAATTGGCAGCAGCCTTTATTAAAAATGAATTTATCGCCGATAAGCTCAATGCTTTCGGTAACGACTATTATCAGCATTATACTTTATCTATTAATACATTTTCCGGGAAAATGGAAATGATGATTGACGGGAAAAAACTTGTTCCCGCTTACGATTTCTTAATTTCCGGTTCTTCGCCATCACTCAACGGAACATTTAACTTGATTCCCATTACTAAATATATTATCAAACACCGCCACGCATTAAATAGGTTCGTTAAAAAGAATTTTTCCGACAAATTCATTGTGATTGATCGCTCAAAAATAAAACCTAAGGACAAAAAAAGTATCGCATTTCTTGATTCTATCCGGAATTATAATCCATGGCATGCAAAAGGAATAATAGCAGTTAAAAATACAAAGCTAACATGGGGAGCATCGGGTGCAAGAAAAATAGCTTCGTTTACCGAAATTGATGTTCAAAAGGAAAAGATGCCTCGCAGGGCAAAAGAAATAAGTCTTGATATTGAAGCCAACTTTCTTAAGGATTACCCTACTCAAAATGTTATTGCTTTCATTAAAGGGAAAGTACAACCGGATACTTTTCTGGTCTTTTGCGCCCATTACGATCATCTGGGAGAAATGGGAAAGGATGTTTATTTTCCGGGAGCCAATGATAATGCGAGTGGTACGGCTATGATTCTCGATTTAGCGAAATATTATTCAAAACCCGAAAACCAACCCAATTATTCTATCGCTTTTATGGCTTTCAGTGGCGAAGAAGCCGGGCTGTTAGGTTCGCAATATTATGCCGAACATCCACTTTTTCCTTTAAAGAACATCAAATTGCTCATAAATCTCGATATGGTAGGTACCGGAAGCGACGGGGCAACTATTTTAAACGGAAAACCGAATGAAAGTATCTTCCATCGTTTCGAACAAATCAACACTTCAAACAATTATTTGAAAAAGCTGACCATGGGAGGCGTTTCTCGCAGCAGCGATCATTATTATTTTTACAAAAATGGTGTTCCGTCCATTTTTATCATTACCGGTGGGAAAGATTATACCGATTATCACAATTTATACGATCGTCCGGAAGCTTTACCATTGACCGCTTACGATAATTTATTTAAACTTATTACCGATTTTGTAACCGTTTTTTAAAATTTTATGGCAAAACTTTATATTATACCGACGCCTATAGGCAATCTGGAGGACATAACGCTTCGTGCCATCCGCATACTGAAAGAGGTGAATGTAATCCTTGCCGAAGATACGCGAACTACCGGGAATTTGCTGAAACATTATCAAATTGAAAACAAACTGAGCCCTCATCATCAGTTCAACGAACATAAAACGGTTGCTCAAATTGCCCAACGCATTGCTGGCGGCGAAAATATTGCATTGGTAAGCGATGCCGGTACGCCTGCTATTTCCGATCCCGGATTTTTATTGGTAAGAGAATGTCTTAATGCGGGTGTGGAGGTAGAATGTCTGCCTGGAGCTACGGCTTTTGTTCCGGCATTGGTCAATTCCGGACTTCCTGCCGACAGGTTTCTTTTCGAAGGATTTCTTCCTCATAAAAAAGGTCGTCAAACCAAATTAAAACAATTGTCGGAACAGGATTGTACGATGATATTTTACGAATCACCTTTCCGTCTGGTGAAAACCCTCGAACAATTTGCCATAACTTTCGGATCCGAACGTCGAGCTTCCGTTTCGAGAGAACTTACTAAAATATACGAAGAAACTTATCGCGGCACCCTGGAAGAAATTATTGCCTGGTTTAAAACCAAAACTGTCAAAGGCGAAATCGTCATTGTGGTGGAAGGGAAAAAATAAATTCTTTTATCTAAAAATTTGTTTTCAAGCGTTTTATTTCTGTCATTTCCGGATTATTCCGTCCGCTTGTAACCTTTTTATTATCCCGCCGTCTAACCATTGCATTCAGAAAACAAAAGTTCATTGCTTACTGTGTACGAAACCGGACAAAGCTGTTTGCAGCCGAACATAAATTGACCTTTAAATTAAAAACTTTCAATTTAAACGACGCAAAAACAGATTAATACAAAGTTTGGCACAGGATTGGCAATAACAATAATGTAACTAAGAAATTAAGAAATTTAAAAAATATAAATCATGAAAACAAAAATTTTAACCCTTGCAATGGTATCGATGATGATCTTTCAATTTGCAAAAGCACATATTCCTCCTCAACTTGTTTGGCTGACTCCACTTACTCCGTGCGAAGCTACTTTTGACGAAGAATTTTCAGGAAACAATTTATATCCTGTGATAAAAATTTCAAAACTTGCTCCCGAAATACCAATGGAAGCGACTTTTGAAGATTATATGCCCGAATATCAAATTTTAGCCCCGGAATTACCAACCGAAGCCGGTATAAATGAAAGCGAAATGTTGGAAATTGATAATTTAAGGTATAATGCGCTTGCTCCTGCCATACCTGCCCAGGCAACCTTTGATGAAATAGTAAATGATGAAACCAAAACCATGAACATTATATATTCCCTGGCTCCGGAACTGCCGGTTGAAGCTGACTTCGCTGATGCAGTTTCGGAGATTTGACTGTTTTGCTCTTAATTAATTATAGTTAGTTAATTTGATGGATGGAAAGCCCGGCATAGCCGGGTTTTTTTATTGATCAAATGATAAGCGATACCGGAAACAATACCGGCAATTAACTTTATATTAGCTCGTCGCAGCTATCAGCCCGCTTTCTTATCGTTTGCTAAAAGTATATTATGAAATTTTGAAATCTGCTGAAGCTTGTTGTAGCATGTATAATTATAATAAGGCTTGCCATACAAATCCTTACGGGTTAACCCATTTTCCTTTGCTTTGCTACTCCATGCTTTATTTATTAAGAACCGAACCAATCCTTTGGAGATATGGGGAGAAACGTAATAATCTTCCTTTTTGTTTTCGTCAGGCTTTTCGATATCTTTTTTTATTTTACCAATGCTCCGGTATACCGTTGAACTTAATTTATTGATAAGGAAGCTATTTTTCCCGGCAGCTAAAATGCCACCCATGCCAACGGCAATTCCGAATCGCCAATGGAAGTTCATTCGTTGGCAGAAGTTTTTTATTACCTTTAGAGCATTGTTACAAATCTCGGGTTGGGGAAATCCACAATTGACGATGACATAAACTTCTGTTGTCTTTTCTGATTTTTCTTTGCTATTGGCATACTGAGAATAATCTTCGAGGTATCGTATCAGCATTCCAGGTAAACAATACGTATACAATGGAAAAGAAATGACGAGAACATCGGCATTTTCGATGATTTTAAAATCGGCTTCCCGCCTGCTACCTTTGGCATTTATAAAAGTGGTAGCATATTTTTTGCTGTCGATGGATTGATTTAATTTTTCCAGAAAATGCAGTGAAACTCCGTTTTTGCCTTTGGGGCTGCCGTTTAATAAACAAATATTCTTCATTTCGTACCTTAGTTATATTGCTTTACTGATATTCTCAATTATTTTTTTATTCTCGTCCTGTTTTCTGATAACAAATGCCTGTTTTACCTGTTTCCGATACTGGGCAATCATATCGAGAAAAGTTTCTTTTTCGTCCGCGCTGATGTCGTTGTTATAACCGATCATTATTTCCTCAGGATACTTTTCATACCTGCGGGGGTGAACCGAGTGTCCATTGACTGATTTAACGAAGGGCAACACATTAGCCAAAAGCCGGTCGAATACATCTTTGATATTTGCGCCGTATTGTCCGAAGACGACAGGCGTTAAAAAGACAACCTTGTCGCTGCTTAAATAGTTTTTATGAATGACCTTCATCAAATCGTTGCTGACACATTCGCCAGGAGTTTTGACCCAGCAACCGAAGCAACCCGTACAGCTTGCCAGCATACTTTTTTTTATTTCAATGGTTGTGGTTTCGTAGCCTTTGGTTTCGAACAGTTTATTCAACTGCGTTTTCATATCAAGCGATGTATTTGTTTTAACATCGGCATCTTCTATAAATAATACTTTCATTCGTAATACTTCATTTGTTTTTAAATACTATTCCATTGCATCCCGTTATTCGCAGGATCAATTTCACAGTAAACAATCGTAAAATTATTTATCATCGTAACTTCATCCAGAGACAGGCTTTAGGGGCTCAGATATCCGGATGCTTTGTCCCCTGTCATAGAAAACTATAAGCAGGTATATGAATCAAAGGACATCGTGAAGCGGCAAAATTATCTTTTTTTTCTAAATAAGCCGTTATTAATTCTTCATGATATAAAAACGTGATTGGAAAAGGTTTATTTTTTAACCAGACTATGCATTAGAATTATCTAATACGAAATTTGAGTTTAACTATTACTTATATAACAGATTTTCTATCAATTAAAAAAACCGTCCCCAATTAAATGGAAACGGTTTTTTATTTTGAAATTCTTTAATCAAAAAGACTATTTGCTGATAACCATTTTTTGCATAGCAACTTTATGATTATTATCAACACTCAGGATATAAATTCCTTCGGGAAGATTGCTCAAATCAATGTTTTTGGAGAAGTCAGCATTAATTGTAACGTTTCTTTCTTCAAACATCACCTTTCCTAACAGGTTTGTTACCCTGATGGTAACTGGTTCCTGTGGAACAGTATTGAGAATAAGTGCAAATTTACCATTGTTCGGATTAGGATAAACATTAAAGCCGGTGAGGCTGTTTTCGTTTATGCTGGTGATTGAACCAACCGAACCATTGATAAATTCAGGCTGGAAGATGTTACCTTCAAAATCACTGAATTCCATAGGTGTCGGAGCATTAGCAAGTGTTATTGATGAAGCCTCTGCTGAATTAGCAATAAAGTGAAGCGTGCATAAAGAAGCATCGGTCATATCAATTCCATTAACATCGGCAGCCCAAACAAACGTAATGAGTCCAGGAGCAGGAGTACCTACGGTTACCTGATCAATTCCGGGATACCAGTTAGTAATGTCCGATAATTGTAGCTTGTTGGCATCGTATTGAATAGTGAACTGGAATGAACCCAGATTCTGCATATCTGCCAGATGAACAGGAACGGTAACTTCACCCTTGGCGATAGCTACAGATTCTATATGCAAAATACCCTGCTGAGCAACTTCACGTGATTTTGCTGCGGGGGCATAGGAACCATTAGCATCGCCATAAACAACACCATTGATATTTTGAGTTATGTTGGTACTTCCTACGGCAAACGGAACATTGTTAAATAACCAATCACCCGTTTGGAAAGAAGTAATGAGAGCAGCAATGCGTTTTTTAATCAAAAGTACATCGGAAGCGGTTAAACTACCGGAAGCATTCACATCGCCAGAAGCCAGATAAATTCCTGATAAAAAAGCAACATTTGCGATGTGCTTTCTGTATAATAGAATATCGGTTGCGGTAACACCACCCCAGGGCTTTGTTGCTGTGATTTCAAAAGTATAGTTACCAGCCGGAACAGCCGTAAATGAATAAGCACCGGAAGCATTGGTTGTGGTAGTACCTAAAACCGTACCGGAAGCATTTTTCAGTTTAATAGTTACATTGTTCAAGGCAGTATTAGCTGTATTAGCATACGTAAGGTTGCCGCTTACTGTCATCCCGACAGGTGCGACAACTGGGAAAACAATATAATCGAGCCATGCGCAATCGCTACCGCTTGCCTGGCTAGCATCTTTCATATATTCCCATTTAAAGGTATGGCTACCGGCAGCAACCGGGAATGCAACTCTTGTCCATGCGGTTTCTCCCGACCACTGTCCAATACTGGTATTATCAATATAAAATTTAAGATAATCCCAGCCGCTTTCGGATGAGGTTTTTAAATAGAAGGATATACTGTCGGCACTGGTAACATCCATTTGTAGCGAAAGGTCAGATTTCTGATTGTTAGTGATTGTACCTGATTTAGCACTGTAAGCACCTTCGTAAGGAGCAACATTGGTGATTGTCCAAGGTTGATTTCCGCTTTGAGCCCAGGCAAAATGAGTAAAATCGCCGGTTTCAAAATCTTCGAGTATTATACCCACTTTGGAGATAAAAGTTTTTTGAGCATTGTATTCCCCTGACGTAAGAGTATAATTTACATCGACCACCGAACCTATAGGTGCGTTATCAGAAACTGTAATATTAAATGTAGCGGTAGCCGTTTGATTTACCGCTAAGGTATCGAAACTAAAGGTAGAACTGTTGATGGTGATGTAAGGATTAGAAGTAGCAATGGTGCCAATGGTATTGGGAGCTTTACTATGTCCAACATTGGTAGAAGTGATCATCACATCCACCGTTTCACCGGGATCAAGACGTCCGTTTCCGTTACCGCTGGGGTCGGAAATTGTCATATTTCCTACGGTAAGTACCGGAGCATTAACCGGAATGGAAAAGCTGCCGGTCCATGTATCCGTTCCATCAGTCATAATCAGGTTGAACGGCACGCTATGTCCATCGGGTATAGCATTAGAAACTTGAAAAGCAAAAGCATCAGCAGTTGTCAGGATTTCGCCGGCAGGAATATTACCAATGTTTTGAGTGGAATCCGTCAAGGTAACATAAGCATCAGTTGATCTTAAAATAACCGACACATTGTTTGCTGTTTCAATGCCAACATTTTTCAGGGATACGCCCAAAAGAATGTTTTCACCAAAATCAACTAAGCCGTTATTGTTTCCGGTGGCATCGTTGATGGAATTATTGTTATAGGTAACAAAAGGTCCTTCAGCAGGAATAATAGGTATATCAGCAATATAAGGAAGGTGATTATAAGCTGTAATGACCATATGAAGAGTATCAATTGCTGACAGAGCATCAAACGTAAGGGTTGCTATTCCGCCGGTAATGTTTCCGGTGGCAATCACCTGGTTGTTGATGGTTAAAGCTACCAGTCCGCCTTCTGCATCAGCATTAATGCTGAAATCTGAAGCGCCAAGGAAAATAGTCGGCATATGCGAAGCCGTGATAGTTTGGGGCATGGCAGTACGAACCATCACCGATGGGTCACCAAACAAATTCCATGTATCCGTCATTTCATTGCCATCTGCGCCAAAAGCATCATTCATCCCCATGCATCCATTCATAGAGATGCCACCAAAAGTACGTTTGATATTATTAGTATAGGTTTCGGTAAGAATATCGTTAAATTCATCGGAACCTTCCATAGGCGGATTCCAACTTTGATTTATTGTCGACATCAGGGTAGCCAAGGCTCCCGAAGGCTGGCCATTATGCGTTGCCCGTAACCAAGCTTCGGCAAAACAGGTTCCGCTTACAAAATCACCATTTACACAAGCCACCGACCAAATGAAAGGCAGCATGTTATCATTGGTAAGTGCAGTAACATTGGAATTTGAAAATCCAGTGGTTCCCCAGGATGTCTGGCTTCCATGTCCGGTATAATTAATGATACTTGCGCCAGCATTTACGTTTGTAGTTACCATAGCCGGAGTTGGACTACCCGGAGCATCCAAGCCACCTTGACTTCCATCGTATAATTCGGATACAGCCGTATAATTATAGTCCATAAGTTTTGTCCTGATATTGCGAATATGCTGATAATCGTATTCGTTATCATCACCCGGTCCCTGATCGGAACCTATGCCAATACCTGTAGAAAACCAATCAGAAGTTGTTACAGGATTTTTTTCATAATTTATAACTTTGGCGACCTGTGTTTCAACCTGCTGAACATTTTCAGCCGAAAAACGGCCAACAAACAGGTCGGGATAATGATCATTTCCTACAATATAGCCATAGGCATTGTCGGAAGGTCCGCCTAAGTTACCACCCGTATTGGTAGGAATCTGAGGACCGTCGCCAACCAGCAATACAAAGGCTAAATCGTTAGTATTATAATAATTGGTTATATAATTTTTGATGGCAGTAGCTGTGCTTCCGATAGTGGAAACATTCACAATTTCAGTGGAAATACCTTCCTGGTTTTTCCAGTCAACCAATGGTTGCATAGCGCTCATAAACTGTCCGTAGCTGATGATAAGCATTTTGCCTTGTTCATCTAACGGAGTGTATCTTAAGCTTCCTGCATTCAGAAATTGACGATTATAAATTTTATTGAATTCGGAATTGACTTTTGTCAAATTTCCTTTACGGTCGAGTGGATTGATTCCCTGTTCGCCGGTGCTGTAAACTTTAACTTCGATGTCGGAATATACCCGAAGTGTTTTAGTAACCGCATTATACTGAAACGGATAAACCACTACGGTTTGTCCACGGTAATCGCGGATAACATAGGGATTGCGGAGTTCAACAATGTTTTCGGGGAAAAATTTATTTTCATTGTATACTTTTCCATAGTTAAATGGCACGTTAGCCGGATCAATATTCCGATAAAGATTCCCCTTGGAAGGTGCTACTTCGACATTGGTAAAATCCTTGTAATTGGAATAAACTACTTCAACGTTCATTTTTTCCCTGTCGGGGATTATGACGGAAGCCGTCAGTTTAGCCAGGTCGGGAGCTCCTCCGATAAGCATAGGTGTGGATCCTCCAACGCCTATAACATAAGACGTTCCTTTGGGCGTCGAAACAGGAACCATTTCAAATCCCTGAAGCGAAAAATGTATGGTAGATGTTTGAATATTGGATGATACAAGCTGTATGTTAGCCGGTTGCTGAGTGCCCGATTTCAGAGTTACCCAGTTGGAACCGAAACCAACCATAAAGCTCAGCAAAATGAGTAGTGTGGTGATTAGTTTTTTCATAGAAATGATTTTAATGATAAAAATAATAAAAAAGGCTGTTCTTAAAAATCATCAGCTTTTGCTTTTGCATTTAAGAACAGCCTTTCAATAATTAGCTTATTTAGTTACTATCAGTTTTTTAACGATAGTATTATTGTTGATTTTTAGTTTACAGAAATAAACACCAGCATTAAGATCAGAAGCGTTGAATTGCAAACTGTAATTTCCGGCAACCTGGTTAGAGGCATTGGCTAAAACAGAAACTTCCTGTCCCATGGTGTTGAATAAGGAAACTCTGACATTGCTTGTAGCATTAGTAGAATAAATAATCGTCGACTGGTTATTTACCGGGTTAGGATAAATATTCAAAGACGAGCCGGCAAGTTCATTGATTCCGGTAGTAGCGCCATTAGCAAAAACAGGTGCAAAAACATTACCTTCATAATCGCTGAATTCAATAGCTGTTGGTTGGTTGCTCCATGCCAGGGTTGATTCATCATTGGTCAACGAAGTAAAATTCATATTGAATAATGTAGCATCGCTGATGGATATGCCGCTGGTTTCAGCAGCCCAAACAAAAGTAATAGTACCGGGAACATTGGTTCCAATAGTTACATCCTGAATGCCAGGATAAAAATCAGTAACATTATCAAAACGTAATTTATTGGCATCGTATTGAACCGTAAACTGGAATGAACCCATATTCTGAATTTCAGAAGCATGAACCGGAACACTAACGATACCCTGTAATGAATTAACCGTACCTATGGAAATATTTCCCTGGGTATAAACCGGATTAATCACTGACTTAAGATCGGTAGGAATATTGGAACCATTGGCATCGCCATAAACAATACCTTTGAAATTCTGTGTAACATTGCTTGTTCCTACGGTTACTGCTGTATTATTAAACATCCAGTCGCCGGTTTGGAAAGAATTAATAACTGCGGCAATACGTTTTCTGATGAGAAGCACGTCGGAAGCGGTAAGGCTACCCGAAGCATTCACGTCGCCGGAAGCAAGATAAATACCGGATAAAAGGGTAACATTGGCAATATGTTTTCTATAAAGAAGTACATCGGTGGCCGTAACTCCGTTCCAGGGTTTGGTACAGGTAACTTCCATTGTATAAGTGCCTGCGGTAACATTTGAAAATGCATAGTTTCCGGTAGCATTGGTAACAGAAGTTCCTACGACATTACCGGAAGTATTTTTCAATTTAACGGTAAGTCCGCTTAACGGAGTATTGGCTGTATTAGCATAGGAAACAGTTCCATTTACAGAAAGTCCGGGATTGGATGCAACTGCAGGGAAAACAATATAATCAACCCAGGCACAGTCGCCACCACTTGATTGACTACCATCTTTCATATATTCCCATTTAAAAGTATGATTACCAGCAGTTACAGGATATGATGCTTTTGTCCAAGGAGTTTCGCCCGACCATTGTGAAAGTTTGGTGTTATCAATATAGAATTTCAGATAATCCCATCCGCTTTCGGAAGAGGTTTTATAATAGAAAGAAATGGAATCGGCCGTAACTACATTCATCTGAAGCGAAAGAGTTGAATTTTGGTTGTCGTTTATATCACCCGATTTGCCGCTGTACACACCTTCGTAAGGACTATCATTTGAAACTAACCAGGGTTGTGTTCCACCTTGAGTCCAGGCAAAATGAGTAAAGTCACCCGATTCAAAATCTTCGAGAACTAAACCAATTTTAGAGGTAAAAGTCTTCTGAGCATTGTAATCGCCATAAGATGTTACGTTATAATTTATATCGGCTACCGCACCTATAGGAGCATTGGCAGCAGCTGTAATATTAAATGTAGCTGTCTTTGTCTGGTTTGCTGAAAGCGTATCAAGCTGATAAGTAGCGCTATTGATGGTCAGATATGGGCTGGTAGTCGTTATTGAAGCAGCAGTATTCAATGCTGCACTATGACCGGTATTTGACGAAGCAATGGTTACATCAAAAGTTTCGCCCGGATCAATTCTGCCATTTCCATTTCCGGTAGGATCCGAAATAGTCATTCCGCCAACGGTTAAAACAGGAGAATTAAGTTTTAGAGCTAATGTGGAATTCCATGTATTGGTTCCATCCGTTAACGCTAAGTCACACATTACATTATGCTGATCGGGTACAGAATTAGCAACGGTTAATGCAAAAGCATTGTTACCAATGGTGCTTTCGCCGGCAGCAATATTTCCAAAATTAAAGGTAGAACCCGTAATGTTTACGGTTGGATCGGAAGTAGTGATCGTTCCGGTAACATTAGTTGCCGTTTCAACACCTACGTTATTTACTTTAACATTCAGTTGAACCGATTCGCCATAGTCGGCTAAGCCGTTATTATTTCCGGCAGCGTCGTTGATGGTATAACTGTCGAGAGTAATATATGGTCCCGAAGCCGGAGCCACGGTAATTTGTGCAATATGTGGCTGACGATTTTGTTTGGTAATTACAATGTCGGCAGTACCCGGAGCAGTGATAGGATCAAAATTCAGGGTTACAACTCCTGTTTCATCAGCAATGTGAGCAGCCAATAATGTACCGTTCATTGAAAGAGCAACATAAGCATTGGCTTCGGTGTTTACGGTAAAGGAACTCATGCCAACCAATAATGCTGAAGAATAGTTGGCAGTTACCGGTTGCGGAACGGAAAAATAAACAGATAATGAAGGATCGCCCATCAGGCAGTAAATTTCCCAGTAATAAGTTTTCATGGTAGAACTGGATTCTTCAACAGCCATATTTCCACCAACGACCATTTGTCCCTGGGTTACATACCATGCCGAAGTCGGTTCGCCGTGATCGTGGAAGGTTACATCATAAGCACCTAAATGAGCCGCATTATAGGTTGGATTTACAACTACGGTTTTAAATCCGCAACCCCACCAGTAATCTTCGTCCCAATAGGAACTGTTTGAACCTCCAATGTATCCTAAGGCTCCTTTGTTGGCAGCCCGTAATAATTCTTCTCCAAAACAATCTTCGTTATATGTACTGGTTTGGCAACAATTACCAACCATCAAGGGATATTTATGTGCATTCTGCAATCCGGCAATATCAGAAATTAAGAACGACGGACTGTACCATCCGTCAGGACTACCGTGTGCGGTATAGTTGGCATAACCAACACCATTGCTCACGTTTTGAATAATTTGTGGTCCACTACTTTCCGATTGTGGATAGAGATAAGTATGCGAGGTCAGTCCATGAGCCGCATTAAAGTAATAAGTAGTACCATAATTAATTTGTCCATTGCCATAAGTTGGTGCATGCGAAGCATCTGCTCCGGCTATCATAACAACTTCAGTTCAAAAATGAAGGATCAGGCATCAGATATTGTTCGTATTCAAGCGTTTTATCAATCTGTGGCTGAAGTTGTGCCACATTGGTAGCTGAAAATCTTCCGTAAAATACTTCCGGAATTTTATCTCCGGTATATTCGCAATAATACAAGTCGGTAACATGCGAACCGGCTGTCCCATTGAAAGCGGGAATCTGAGCAACATCACCTACGAAAAGAACAAAACTGGGTACATTATATCCTGCAGGCGGGTTATCATATATCCCGTGCAAATAATTTTTGATAGACGTTGTGGTGGTTCCAACCAATGGATTGTTGGTATACGCTTCAATAACCTTGAAACCTTTTTTGGTTTTCCATTGGATAAAAGGCTGGAGTGCTGCCTGAAACATAGGATCGGAAACTATAACATAAGTTACCGGCGATGAAGTAATCAAAGCTTTGGAATCAACAGCTTTGTAATTGGCTAGCATCTGGTAAGTTCCTTCAAAATAAGGAGAATAGGTTTTATTTTTCAGAGTAATGGTTTTATTGATGTCGCCATTGGTAAATACAACTTCCACTTCAAGTTGGTCATAAACCCTGATTTTTTTGGTAACAGGATTATATTCAACCGGAGAAATTTCGAGACGTGCCATATTTACACCACGCATAATTCCAACCGGAGAAACGCTAACTAACTGATTTTTAAAAAATTCATTTTTTTGATATGTTTCCTGATTATAGGCAAACTTAATCTGACTTGGATCTTTAACACTTTTGGAAATAGGAAGCTGAGTCGGCATGATCGGGAAATTGATATTCAAATCCTTTAAATCATATTCCTTATAGCTTTTACTCAGAATGTTAATATCAAAACTTGCTCCAAAGGGAACCTCGATGAGTTTTTTCAGAACCGGCAAGTTAGGATCGCCAAATCTTTCGCTGAACCCATATCCCTCGGCGGTAAGTGTGGAAAAAGTTCCGGCCGAAGTCTGTATTTCAGTTGCATCAAACTGAGTTATTGAATTGTTTACTTGCAGTTTATAATACGAATTTTCGGTAATTTTTAAATTCGTTTTTCCCTCTTTTATCCGGATTTCTCCGGCCAGGGCACTTAACGAAGTGAAGAGAATACAAAAAGCAATCCAAAAAAATTGCTTTTTGAATACTTTGCATTGAGAGTTTAAAATTTTCATGTTAATAATTATTTAGTTATAAAATAAGTTTCTAATTTTAGCGCACAAACTTAAATAAAATTTTAAGACAATCCCGAAAATTCTAAAAAAAATAAAATCCTGTAATACGCTGTTTTAATTTTATTTATCTACGTCTGAAAGAAAAGGACATCCCTCAGGATGATAACCAGCCATCCTGCACATAAAAAATATACGTACCGACTTTACTATCAGATCTATATTATCAAATGCCTGATTTATATCTTTCCTGTAGCAAAGCAACCATGTTTTTCCCAAATCACTACGCGGTGTTTTTCAAGGGCTTTTACAGTTGCCATGGCAATATCTTCAGTACCTGGAGTTTTAAAAGGCACATAACCAATGCCTTCTGGAAGAAACATCTGGGTTTCAGGATGCATTTTCCAAATCAGGTCGTTGATAGCTGCTTCCGATTGATAATCAGAAATATGAGTAAGTGCAATCAACTCATTGACATGGGTATGCAAAACAGCCTTTTCTTCTGCCTTTTGTTGAACCAAAAACTGGTGAACGGCAAGATGAGCCGGCAGTTCGGAAGTGGGAAAAACTTTGCTGGTTTTTTCCTGATATATCTGGAGCTGGCTTCCGTTATCAACAATTTGAAGCATGCAGATATTTTCGGAAGGATTTTTTGAAACATCTCTCATCCGGCTTCCGGAAGTGGTTACCAGTAAAAAATTATCGTTCAGTTCAGGATAGCGTTTTTCGAGCCTTTTCTGTGGATAATTGAGCCATTCCAACTCATATTCACCAAGTTTACCGGTTATATTTACAGACATGTTTCCGGCATTGCGCTCGGCCCAGCCCCTTTGCCAAAGAAAACCGGCAACTTCCGCCATCTCTTTCTGCACATTAAAACTAATTTGATTCAGATATTCAATGGTTTTCATGACAATTATCTTTTCGTTTTAAAAAAATTTTTTATCAATGCCGCACATTCCTTTTCCAAAATTCCGGAGGTAACTACCGTTTTAGGATGAAGCAAGTTCTGGGTAATCAACGAGTATCCCCGTTTGGGATCTTTGGCTCCAAAAACGATACGCGGAATTTGTGTCCAAAAAGAAGCGCCGGCACACATCACACAGGGTTCCACGCTAACATATAATGTACAATCTGTAAGATATTTAGCACCAATAAAGCTGGTTGCAGCCGTAAAGGCAAGCATTTCGGCATGAGCGGTAGGATCGTTAAGCGTTTCCGTAAGATTGTGGGCACGGGCAATAATACGGTTTTGACAAACAATTACCGCACCGATAGGAACTTCATTCTTTGCTAAGGCTTTAGCTGCTTCTTTCAAAGCTTCCTTCATAAAAGTTTCGTCGGAAAAAGCGGTAAGTGGCATGATTTTTTAAATTGATAAACAGAACAATTTTACAATAAAACAATAAAATACCATGCAAATTTATCATTTTAATTATTATTTACAATAATCCTGCTAAGATAACGTAATAATTTGTAAAATTGCAGTTCGTTTCTAAAAGCCTGTTTTTTTGATGAAAAAATTCATTATCAAGCATATACATTTTTTTATTTTATTGTTTTTTCTCCTTGCCTGGCTGTATCCGGTGCAAAATCTGACAGCTGCTTCCGTGGCTGATTCGGTAAAGACAGAAAAAACGGCCAAAGAGTTTAATCCAGGAGAAATGATTATTGACCACGTGGTAGATAATCACGAATGGCACATTCTCGAATGGGGCGAAACCGCTGTTTCCGTTCCCCTGCCTGTCATTTTGCTGGATAACGGAACAATTCATACTTTTTTTTCCAGCCGTTTTCATCACGGAACAGTATCCTACGAAGGCTACAAACTGGAAACGGAAGGAAACAACAAAGGTAAAATCGTTAAAGTTTTGCCTGGAACGATGGAAACCGATAAGGCAGCAACTATTCCGTTAGATTTTTCGATCACAAAAACGGTACTTGCTATGTTTTTTAGTATGATTATTTTAATACTCCTGTTTGTTTCGGTAGCAAATGCCTACAAACGCCGTCCAAATCAGGCGCCAAAAAAATTACAGCTTTGGTTAGAACCTGTTGTCCTGTTTATCCGCGACGACATTGCCATCCCTTCTATCGGAGAAAAGAAATATGAACGCTTTATGCCCTACCTGCTTACCTTGTTCACATTCATTTTAATGAATAATTTAATGGGTCTTCTTCCTTTTTTCCCCGGTGGTGCCAATGTTACCGGTAATATTGCCGTTACCCTTGTGCTTGCTGTTTTTACATTTATCATCACCACCGTTAACGGAAACAAGGCTTACTGGAAACATATTTTTAATGCTCCGGGTGTTCCCTGGTGGCTTAAATTTCCAATTCCCCTGATGCCGATTGTAGAATTGGTTGGCGTTTTTACCAAACCTTTTGTATTGATGGTCCGTCTCTTTGCTAACATAAGTGCAGGGCATATCATTATCCTTGGATTTATGAGCCTGATTTTTATTTTCGGAAAAATGCACTGGGGACTCGGACTAAGCGTATCGGTAGTATCGGTTGCTTTTACCCTGTTCATGAGCCTACTCGAACTGTTGGTTGCCCTCATTCAGGCGTATGTTTTTACACTTTTGTCGGCGCTGTATTTCGGTATGGCAATGGAAGAACACCATGGGTAGTTTTAGATTGCGAAATTCAAATTTTAGATTTTTTAAATAAACACCAATAACTAAATACTTAAAAACATGTCATTATTAGCCATTTTATTACAAGCAGCCGTCAGTTTGGTTCCCATCGCAAAAATGGGCGCAGGAATTGGCGCAGGAATAGCAGCCATAGGCGCAGGCGTTGGCATCGGTAATATCGGTCGTGGAGCAATGGAATCCATCGCACGTCAGCCGGAAGCCGTAGGCGACATTCGTTCAAATATGATTGTTGCTGCTGCTCTTATCGAAGGAGTTGCTTTCTTTGCTATCGTTATTTGTTTGCTTATATTATTCTTATAACAAACATTAACTTATCGTTTCGCTATTCCCGACGGTTGGTCGGGAATAGCGAGATGTTGAAATGAACATTATAAATTAAAGGATATGCAAATAGTTAGCCCGGGACTCGGTTTAATTTTTTGGATGACGTTATCGTTCCTCATCCTGTTTTTCGTTTTAAAAAAATTCGCATGGAAACCCATCGTGAATGCTTTAAACGAAAGGGAAAAAACCATTGACAACGCCCTGCATTCAGCCGATAAGGCACGCCAGGAAATGGCTGCCCTGCAATTCAGCAATGAGCAATTGCTCCGCGATGCCAAGGACGAACGCGACGCCTTGATGCGCGATGCCCGTAAGGTAAGAGATAGCATTATTGAAGAAGCCAGGCTGAAAGCCAGTCAGGAAGGTCAGCGGATGATCGAAAATGCAAGGGAAAGCATACAAAATGAAAAAATGGCCGCCATCACGGAACTGAAAAACCAGGTAGCCGACCTTTCCATCGAAATAGCCGAGAAATTGCTACAACAGGAATTATCCGAACCCAATAAGCAGAAATCTACCATTGAAAAATGGTTGAAAGACGTCAAAATAAATTAATTGACTGTTCTTCAAAAACCAGACAATGCAAGATACACGAATAGATAAACGGTACGCAAAAGCACTTTTTGAAATTGCCCTGGAGCATAACCTCGTGGAAAAAGTATATGCCGACATGAACGCCATCCGTAAGGTTTGCACGTCGAACCGCGATTTTGTGCATGTTCTTTTCAGCCCTATCATCAAATCGGAAAAAAAGACGGCAATTATCAACGAACTTTTCGGCAAAGAATTTAATGTCGTTACGCTCGAATATTTAAAAATCATCATCCGTAAACGACGTGAAGAATTTATTTCCGGTATAGCCGAAGCTTTTATTCAGCTGTACAAGGAACACAAAGGCATCAAAACGGCTTGCCTCAAAACAGCCGTGCCTGTTGACACCACGCTTCGCAACCGGATTATTGAAATGCTCCGTATCCAAACTGGTTGCGAAATCGAGCTGGAGGAGATCATAAAGAAAGACCTCATCGGAGGTTTTGTGTTAAGCATCGACGATAAACAATACGATGCAAGCCTACTTAAACAGGTGAAAGAACTGCACAAAGATTTCGATGTTAATTTATACATTAAAGGATTTTAATAAACATAAAGATTATGGCAGAAATTAAACCCGCCGAAGTGTCGGCAATATTGCGGCAACAACTGGCAGGATTTAAAAACCAGAAAGAGCTTGAGGAAATAGGAACCGTTCTGACTATTGGCGACGGTATCGCCCGTATCTACGGGTTGACCAATGCCCAGTCGGGCGAACTACTCGAGTTTGAAAAATCATCGCTGATGGCTATCGTGCTTAACCTTGAAGAAGACAACGTGGGTGCCGTGCTTTTGGGCGAATCCTACGACATCAAGGAAGGCGACACGGTGAAACGTACCGGACGCATTGCTTCTGTCAATGTGGGAGAAGGTATGCTTGGACGTGTTATCAATACGTTAGGCGAACCTATCGACGGCAAAGGTGAAATCAAAGGTAAGACTTACGAAATGCCCCTTGAACGTAAAGCTCCGGGAGTAATCTATCGTCAGCCGGTGAACCAGCCTCTGCAAACAGGTATCAAGCCTATCGATGCTATGATTCCTATCGGTCGTGGTCAGCGTGAGCTTATCATTGGCGACCGTCAGACGGGAAAAACGGCTATTGCCATCGATACCATCATCAACCAAAAAGAATTTTTCGAAAAAGGCGAACCAGTATATTGTATTTATGTAGGTATTGGCCAGAAAGGTTCTACCATTGCCAACATTCTTCAAACTTTAGAGAATAAAGGTGCCATGGCATATACAGTTATTGTATCGGCTACGGCTTCCGACCCGGCAGCTATGCAGTTTTATGCACCGTTTACCGGAGCCGCCATTGGTGAGTTTTTCCGCGACAGCGGGCGTTCGGCACTTATCATCTATGATGATTTATCGAAACAGGCCGTTGCTTACCGCGAAGTCTCGCTGTTGCTCCGTCGTCCGCCAGGGCGTGAAGCATATCCAGGCGATGTTTTCTATCTGCATAGCCGTTTGCTCGAACGCGCAGCCCGTATCATCTCGTCCGACGAAGTAGCAAAACAAATGAACGACCTGCCCGAAAGCATACGTCCGATGGTAAAAGGTGGCGGCTCGCTTACCGCATTGCCCATCATTGAAACCCAGGCCGGCGACGTTTCGGCTTACATACCTACCAATGTGATTTCTATTACCGACGGTCAGATATTTCTTCAATCGAACCTGTTCAATTCCGGTATACGCCCGGCTATTGATGTAGGGATTTCGGTATCGCGTGTAGGAGGTAATGCCCAGATCAAATCCATGAAGAAAGTTGCCGGTACTCTTAAGCTCGATCAGGCAGAATTCCGTAGTCTGGAAGCCTTTTCCAAGTTTGGCTCCGACCTCGACGCCGCTACCAAAGCCGTGCTTGATAAAGGTGCCCGCAACGTGGAAATTTTAAAGCAGGCACAGTATTCGCCTATGAAGGTGGAAGAGCAAATCGCCATCATCTATTGCGGAACCAAAGGTCTGCTTCAAAAAGTACCTCTGGATAAAGTTAAAGATTTTGAAGTGGAATATCTCCATTATCTGGAAGTGAATCATCAAAACGACGTGCTAACTCCGCTAAGGGAAGGCAAGCTTACCGATGAAGCCATAAAGATTATGGAAAAAACAGCAAGTGAAATTTCACGTAAATACGAAAAGTAGCCAAAGGGGCTGATCAAAATACCGTTGTGTATCCTTTGTGTTCTTAGTGGTTGGTTTCTAAAAAATAATAAACCACTAAGAACACAAAGAACACTAAAAGAAAAGGGAAAATACGTTTTACCAGCCCTCAGATGCTTCTTACAAATTTTTTGGGAGAATATTTGAAATACTAAAGAAATGCCAAACTTAAAAGAAGTCCGCACCAGGATCGTTTCGGTGAAGTCAACGCAGCAAATTACCAGTGCCATGAAGATGGTGGCTGCATCCAAGCTGCGCCGTGCCCAGAATGCCATCCTGAAACTGCGTCCTTATGCCAACAAGATGAATGAGATTTTAAAAAATCTCAATTCAAGTCTCGAAAACGGCGACGACAGCCCCTACTCACAGATGCGCGAACCCCGCAAAGTGTTGCTGGTGGTTATTGCTTCCAACCGTGGTATGTGCGGCGCTTTTAATTCCAACATCATCAAGCTGACCAATACTCTGATTAACGAAAAATACGCTGCACTCTCCCACAGTGGCAACCTTGAACTGATCTGCATTGGCCGCAAGGCTTCCGACTTCTACAAAAAAAAGAACATTAAAGTAATTGCTGTACTCGATCAACTTTTTGACAGCCTCACCTTCGATAATGTGGCTCCCGTTGCCGAACAGCTTATGAAATATTTTACCACGAAGGAATACGACCGGATAGAATTGGTGTATAACCAGTTTAAAAATGCCGCCGTTCAACGGTTGATCAACGAACAATACCTGCCCATTGCACAGGCAGAACCTACGGCAATGGTTAAAACCAACGGTAAAGCCGACTATATTTTTGAACCCGGCAAAAAAGAGATTGTGGAACAACTCATCCCTAAATCGCTGAGAATACAGCTCTATAAGGCTTTGCTCGATTCCTTTGCTTCGGAACAGGGAGCCCGCATGACAGCCATGCACCAGGCCACCGACAACGCTTCCGAACTTCTTAAATCGCTTACCATTGCCTACAACAATGCACGGCAGACCGCCATCACCAACGAGATACTCGAGATTGTGAGCGGAGCCAATGCGCTAAAGAAGAACTAAGCCGCCAGCAGGGCAAACGCTTTTCCCTCTACCCTATCCGCTAAAAAAAACGGAAATCATATTCCAATAAACGTTGTGTTTATTGCCAACAGGCTCGTTTACGTTTACAATACGTAGAAATTGCCATCAATAAGCCCAACTAAAATAGTTGCTTCTCCGGAGGATACTGTTTTTATAAATTTCGTTTTTTTGTAAAAAACATCGATATGGATATCCAGACAAGAAAGCTACATTTTATACAGGATTTTCTAAGGCTTGCAAACGATAATATCTTACCCAGGAACGGGAAAAAATACGACGATGAAATAAAGCCTCTGACAATGCAGCAGTATTGATAAGGCTTTTGATGAATTAAAAATGCAAAAGTAAAGACTGCACAAGAGCTAAAAAAGGAGTTTATTCCAGTTCCTTAGCCGGATCCCAGAACACCCGGTCAAAATGAATAATCCGGTCGTCGGCCACTTCTATGCCTTCGCTTTCGAGCAATTGTTGCATCACCTCTTCGCCTCCGAAATAATGCTTGCCGGTAAGTTGCCCGTTGCGGTTTACCACACGGTGAGCCGGAACATTCTGCAACGGAGTATGCGCTTTGTTCATCGCCCAGCCAACCATGCGTGCAGAACCCCGGGTGGCAAGAAAGTTGGCTATGGCGCCATACGAAGTTACCCTCCCGTAAGGAATTAGTCTTACTACTTCATATACTTTTTCAAAAAATGACTCATCCGTTTTCATTTTCCTGGCTCATTTGAAATTTCAGATAATGGATATTCAGTCCTTTTTCAAGCCACATCTGTTCGTAAAACGTCTGCACCGGAAGAACTTCTTCAATATCTTTATTCATTTCGGTATGATAAAGGTCGGCGGTGGCATACAAAAGCCGGTGGTTATCCTTCGAAATTACACCTAAGGTATAGTTGAACAAATCCGCATTATCGGTTTTCAGATGGATGATACCGTCAGGTTTCAATAGGTTGCGGTAGCGTTCAATATATTCGGGGGAGGTAAATCTTCGTTTGAATTTATTTGGTTGCGGCTCGGGAAAAGTAATCCAGATTTCGCTTATTTCATTTTTACCGAATAAAAGTTCTATCATTTCGGAACGGGTACGAACAAAGGCAACGTTTTTAAGCTGTTGTTCCTGGCTGGTTTTACCGCCACGCCACATGCGGGCGCCTTTTTTATCAATACCGATATAATTCCGGTCGGGATGTTTTTGCGCAAGAGCCACGGTATATTCGCCTTTTCCGCAACCCAGTTCAATGATCATGTCGTTGGCATTACCAAAGAAATCTTTAGCCCAGTTGTTTTTTAAGGTAAAGCCCTCGCGGAGCTCATCAAACGAAGGCTGAAAAAAATGATCGAAGGTGGCGTTTTCGGCAAAGCGCTGAAGTTTTCTTTTAGCCACAGTAAATTATGGATTTAATTTATTTTGTTAAAATCCAGGCTGAGGCATGAATTTCGGAACTGATGTCATTTAATTTATCTGAAGCTTCATCCATGGTGCTGAAACCATCTACACTCACGCGGTATAATCCTGTTTTTGTCTGGTCGAGAATCGCCGCATGATGGCCGTTAGCATTGAGCCGGTCAACAAATTTTTCGGCATTTTCTTTTACCTGAAAAGCGCCTCCGATAATAAAATATTTCAGTTCGGGCTCAACAGGGGCTTCAGCTAATTTTTTTAAAGAAGGCAGGATGGAAGCTTCGGATATTTTTGTTTTGCTCATTAATTTGGGAGCAGCCATTTCTGTTCTGGATGAAAAAGAAGGCATTAAATTTGAATGGCTAATGTAGAAATCCTTAATGTTACTGGCATTAAACGCACCCCACAAAGAAATGGCTAATAAAGGCGTTGCAATGGCAGCCCAGCGTAATGTTTGCGGTAAAATTCTGCGATGTGAAGCCGGCTTGCGATCGATAAAACGACTACTCAAACGTTCGCGTTCGGTTTCGCGGCGAATGGCTGGCGAGATAAAAGAAGTAAGCCCAAAAGAATCTTCGAGATAATTTATGGTATTGTCAGGTTCAAATTGTATACTTCCTTCCCGGTTCATGGTTAGGGCGCCGATATTTTTCAGTTGAAGTTTATTGCCATTTTTGAGCCGGATTAAAAACACTTCCACCTCACGATGAATCAGATTAAGCGATTCGGTGAACGAAATATTTTCGGTATACGACACGTAATTGGCTAATAACCCATCATTCTTTTTCAGATCGACATTAAAAAGAATGTCCTTGGATGGGGGCAGGAAGGTATTGTTAAACGGTAATATTCGTGCCGGCGATGGGTTGGCTACGAATCCACCAAAACCGGGGACAATCACACAATCATGCTTATAAAGCAGCTCACTTATGTATTTTTCGAGTTTCATTGCCGTATTAATTTGAAGGTGCTAATTTAGATTAAAAAGACCAGTTTTTCAACGATTGTTAATAAGTTTTGATAAATCATCGGGTGTATCTATCGAAAAACTTTCAAAATCGGTTTGTTTGGTGTAAATGTGGTAAGCATTTTCGAGCCATCGCAATTGTTCTAACGATTCGGCAATTTCGAGAGGCGAGGATTCAAGCATTGTTAATTTCTGTAACGTTCCGGTCCGGTAGGCATAAATTCCAATATGTTTAAAATACGTATGGTGTTTAAGCCAGTCATTTTCGGGCATCCCTCTTAAAAACGGGATAGGTTGCCGGCTGAAATACAATGCTTTTTTATCATTCGCCGTAATTACTTTCACTACGTTAGGATTAAAAAGTTCTGTTTTATCAGAAATCTTTTTTATCAACGTAGCTATTTCCACTTCGGGATTCAAAAAGCAAGAAGCCACCGTTTCAATTTGTTCGGGGCGAATAAATGGTTCATCCCCCTGAATATTTATAGCCACGTCAAATAAACGTGGCATATCGGTTTGAAGCCGCTGAATTACTTCGTTACAGCGCTCGGTACCACTTTTATGGTCAACGGAAGTCAGCATCACCTTTCCACCGAAACTTTTTATGTGATCTTCGATACGCTTGTCATCGGTGGCAACCCATACTTCAGATAAAATATCAGCCTTGCACGATTGTTCGTAAACCCGTTGAATCATACTTTTGCCATCAATCATAGCCAAAGGCTTTCCGGGAAAGCGGGTTGAAGCATAACGTGCAGGAATAATACCAACAAATTTCATTCGTGAATAAATTTTAAATTAAGGTTAAATACAGCTTATTCCGGATACCAGAATCTGGCTTGCAATGAAAAAACAGCCCGCATAAAGCTAAATTCTGTACATCTGAAATTAAAAAAGTCCATGAATTTCAGCCATAACTTTTTCGATAATATTTCCAAGATCTTCGGGGTTATCGGAAAAATTAATGTTGTCCACATCCACAATCAATAGTTTACCATTATTATACGAAGATATCCATTCCTCGTAGCGATCGTTTAGACTTTTTAAATAATCGAGGCGTATGGAGTTTTCATAATCCCTGCCTCGTTTCTGGATTTGCCTGACGAGAGTTGGAACGCTGGCTCTTAGATAAATCAACAAATCGGGTGGTTGTATAAACGAACTCATTAATTCAAACAAAGATCTGTAATTTTGAAAATCGCGTGAGGTCATCAATCCCATATCGTGCAGATTAGGTGCAAATATATGGGCATCCTCATAAATAGTGCGATCCTGTATAACAGTTTTGCCACTTTTGCGGATTTCTACTATTTGCCGGAAACGGCTGTTAAGAAAATAAATCTGCAGATTGAACGACCAGCGTTGCATATCTTCATAAAAACTGGACAAATAGGGATTGGTATCCACATCTTCATAATGGGCTTCCCAGCCGAAATGTTTTGAGAGTAAACTGGTGAGCGTCGTCTTTCCTGAGCCTATATTTCCTGCGATGGCTATGTGCATAGTTGGAATGTGTTTAAATATGAATTGTCAAAATTAAGATTTTTTAAAACGCCAATTTATTGAAACGATAAATAGTTTCTGAAAAAATTAATGGCCAGTCAATAAAATAATTAAATAAATTTAAGGATTTCATCCACATATTTTCGTTCGTTCGACAACCGGGGAACTTTGTTTTGTCCGCCCAATTTATCTTTAAATTTCAACCATTTATAAAATGTACCCTGAGGCAAAGTTTTAACCACAGGCGGACGAAGCACCATGTTATGATATCGTTTAGCTTCATAATCGGAATTGATGGATTTCAAAGCATTGTCAAACGTTTCGATAAAATAATCAAGGTTAAGTGGCGGATTTTCAAATTCGATAAGCCATTCATGAGCTGCATTCTGATTGCCTTCAAAATATATCGGAGCTGCTGTATATTCATTTATTACAGCATTCGTTTTTTCGCAGGCGATGGCAAGAGCTTTTTCAGCATTCTCGATAATCAGTTCTTCGCCCACAGCATTGATAAAATTCCGGGTACGACCGGTAATTCTTATTCGAAACGGATAGAGGGATGTAAATTCCACCATATCACCTATCATATATCGCCATAAACCAGCATTGGTCGAAATAACAATTGCATAATTTATTCCAGTTTGAACCTGATCGAGTTGCACGGCTTGAGGGTTTTCCTTTCCAAGCTGTTCATAAGGAATAAATTCATAAAAAATTCCATAATCGAGCATTAACAACATATCGTTGGCATCATTTCTATCCTGTATGCCGAAAAATCCTTCGGAAGCGTTGTACGTTTCAACATAATGCATCATATCCGAAGGTATAAACTGTTTAAACTGTTCGCGATAAGGCGAAAAGCTGACACCGCCATGGAAATAAAGCTCCAGATTGGGCCAAACTTCAAGCAAATTTCTTTTACCGGTAATTTCGAGTATCCGCTTAATAAGCAGGAGCGTCCAGGAAGGCACACCCGAAATGCTGGTAACATTATGGTTGATTGTTGATTCAGCCATTTTTTCAATTTTGCTTTCCCATTCGTCCATCAGGGCAATAGAAATATCGGGCACCCGGATAAACTCGGCCCAAAACGGAAGATTTTGAATAATGATAGCCGACACATCGCCATAATATGCTTCGTTGTTCACTTCGCTGATATGATGACTGCCACCCATAGCCAGTCCCCGGCCATCAAAAAGATGGGTATCCGGATTATTATTGCAATAGATGGAAAGCAAATCTTTTCCTCCTTTATAATGGCATTCCTCCAGCGCTTCTTCGCTTACCGGAATAAATTTACTTTTATCCCCCGTAGTACCCGATGATTTGGCAAACCATTTTATATCAGAATTCCAAAGGATATTCTGTTCGCCCTTTTGCATGCGAATGATGAATGGTTTCAGGCTTTCATAATCATTTAATGGCACCCGCTCTTTAAATTTTTCGGCATTGGCTATGGATTTATAATCATACGTTTTACCCCATTCCGTATCTTTGGCCGAAGAAAGAAGCTTTTTAAGCCATTCATTCTGTACTTCAAGTGGATATTTAATAAAAAGTTCTATCTGGTGCATGCGTTTCTTCATCAGCCATGCCAAAACGGAATTAATTAAAGCCATAAAATGTGTACGTATTTTTGATTTTTTATCTGGAATCAAAATTACAATTTTATCTTTGAAAAAAATGTGTACGTTTGATTTTAAAATAAAAGAAATTGAAGGAAGAACTATCAACTAAAAAGAAAAAGAAACGTAATCCACAGGCAGAGATGTCATTTTGGGATCATTTGGAAGAATTACGTTGGCATCTTATTCGCATTTTAATTGCCATTGCTGTTTCCACCACGTTTGCATTTTTGAACCGGGAAATTATTTTTGATGGCATTATTTTAGCTCCTAAGGATTCCAATTTCATCACCAACCGTCTGCTGTGCCGTTTAGGCGATTTTCTTTCCATACCTACGCTCTGCATGGATCAGTTACATCTCAAAATTATTAACATCAATCTTTCGGGGCAATTTCTTACCCACATGTATATTTCTTTTTTTGCCGGTTTAATCATTGCAACTCCGTATGTTATTTGGGAAATCTGGCGATTTATTAAACCGGCTTTGCATCCGAAAGAAAAAAAACATTCACGGGGTGCTGTAGCCATTATTTCATTGTTGTTTTTTCTTGGAATACTTTGTGGTTATTATCTTATTGTTCCTTTTTCGGTTAATTTTTTTGGCACCTACCAGGTAAGTCCAAATGTTGAAAATCAAATAACGCTCAGTTCCTATATCAATACAGTGGTTTCTTTATCATTTTCCGTAGGAGTTGTGTTTGAATTACCTGTCTTAGTTTTTTTTCTGGCTAAAGTCGGAATTTTAACTCCCAGGTTTCTTATTGTAAATCGCAAATATATGCTCATCGTTATTTTAATAATTGCAGCCATCATTACCCCGCCCGACGTAGTAAGCCAGATTTTGGTAACTATTCCAATGTTGATTTTATACGAATTCAGTATACTGATTGCTAAAAAAGTAACAGCAAATAAAATTGAATAAATGGCTGAATAACTAAAGATTATTTCTTACAGGCAAAAAAATGTAACCTTTTGCTATAACCAACGTCTAAGTTTTAAATCATAAATCATTATAAAATGGAAGAAACAAAAAAACTATACCGAAGCAATACCCAAAAGGTAATTGGCGGAGTAGCCGGTGGATTGGGTGAGTATTTCAATATTGACCCGGTAATAATAAGGGTATTATTTGTATTGCTAATTCTGGCAGGAGGCGGAGGCCTGCTGCTTTATGTTATTATGTGGATATTTATACCTCAAAATCCTGATTTTTTTTTAAACACTAATCCTAAAAACATGCAAGAAGAAAAAAACAATGTGGGAAGCAATGATGCCACACCACAACAAGACAAGCATTGTAAGAAAGAAGGCAATTTAATGGGTGGACTTATTCTGATAACTCTTGGAATATTGTTCCTTTTGCCTACTTTTTTTAACTGGCTCGATTTCGGTGATCTATGGCCAGTACTACTGATTGTAATTGGCGCCGTCATTATTTACAAACACACTAAAAAATAACAGTTATGAGCTATAAAAAAGTATTTTGGGGCGTGGTTTTAATAATCATAGGCATCCTTTTCATTATTCGTAATCTGGGTTGGGTTGATTTCAGCTGGTGGGGAGTTTTCCGCCTATGGCCGGTATTGCTTATCCTTTGGGGAATTTCGGTAATACCCATCAAAAATTATCTGAAACTTATTTTATCCTTTGTTGCTCTTCTTGTTGCAGTAGTATTCCTTTGGAAATATGATAATAACACAGGTTGCCGGTTTGGAATGTGGAATTGGAATCACAACGGAGTGGAATTTAATGATGATGAAATTATTATAAATGGTAAGGATCAGAATTTTACAGTCCCTTTTGATAGTTTAACTCAAAAAGCTGTGTTAAAATTTGAAGCTGCAGCCGGAGATTTTACAATAAACACGGTTACCGATAAATTGATAGAATTTGATAAAAAGGGTAATGTGGGAAACTACCAGCTTAAAACCGAAGACATTGACAGCGCGAAAGTAGTCAGTTTAAAACTGGAAGAAGGTCATTTTCGCTGGCACCATAATGGAAATACCGTTAATTTGAAATTAAATGTTGTTCCCGTTTGGGATTTTGATTTCGACATCGGAGCCGCCAATATTAATTTTGATCTGAGTCCTTACAAAACCCGTGATGTAAAAATTGGTTGCGGTGCTTCGGATATCAAATTAACTATTGGTGATAAATATCCGTCTACCAATATCAAAGTGGATGCCGGAGCTTCATCCATTCATATAAAAATACCTTCAAAATCGGCTTGCCAGATTAACACAGATTCATTTTTAACGTCCAAGGAATTTCAGGACATGGTTAAAACTTCTGATCATACCTATCAAACCCCAGGCTTTGATAAAAATCCAAATAAAATTTATATTAAAGTAGATGTCGGCGTTTCGAGCCTTAAAATTGAAAAATATTAAACCATTACGATAATATCTTCCTGATCCACGCCCTACCGGCGTGGATTTTTTTATGGGCCAACGGGTATTTTATTAACTTTGCCGACACTATATAAAATTTGTAAAAATCTGATAATTAAATAATTTACCTGTGAAGGAATCTAAAAATATTTACATCGAAACCTATGGCTGCCAAATGAATTTTTCGGACAGCGAAATTGTAGGCTCCATAATGCTTAAGTCAGGTTTCCAGATCGTGGACGACGAAAACAAAGCCGATGTAATTTTCATCAATACTTGTTCCATACGCGATCATGCCGAACAACGGATCAGAAAACGTTTGCACGAACTCCAACACCTGAAAAAGAAAAAACCCGGTCTGGAAATTGGTATTTTGGGCTGCATGGCCGAAAGAATTAAAAATCAATTACTTGAAGAAGAGCAACTTATTGATTTGATTGCCGGCCCTGATGCTTACCGCGATTTGCCCAATCTTCTCCAAACGGTTGAAAATGGCCAAAAAGCCATTAATGTATTGCTTTCCACCGAAGAAACCTATGCCGATATTAATCCTGTGCGTTTAACAAGTAATGGCGTTTCAGCTTTTATCTCAATCATGCGGGGATGCCAGAATTTTTGTTCCTATTGCGTAGTACCTTATACGCGTGGTAAAGAACGCAGTCGTAATCCGGAAACGATTGTCAACGAAGCAAAAACTTTATTTGAAACCGGTTATCGCGAAATTACTTTGCTTGGGCAAAATGTAAATTCTTATCAATGGAGTTCTGACAAGGAAACAACAAATTTTGCAAACCTGCTCGAAAAAATTGCCATACAAAATCCTTTGTTACGAATACGTTTTGCAACTTCCCATCCCAAAGATATTTCCGACGAATTGTTACAAACCATTGCTCGTTACGAAAATATCTGTAAATCCATCCATCTTCCAGTTCAGTCGGGCAGCAGCCGGATTCTAAAATTAATGAACCGGAAATACACCCGCGAATGGTATATGAATCGTATTGAAGCCATTAGAAAAATTATACCTGATTGCGCTATTTCTACCGATATTATCAGTGGCTTTTGTAATGAAACAGAAGAAGATCACCAACAAACGCTTTCGCTGATGGAATGGGCCGGATTTGATTATGCATTTATGTTTAAATATTCGGAAAGACCGAATACTATGGCTGCTAAAAAATTAGAAGACAATGTTCCGGAAGGAATTAAAAGCCGTCGTTTGGAAGAAATTATTGCTTTGCAGCAAAAATTATCGCTAACAAGTTATCGTAGAGATATTCACAAACAGTTTGCTGTTTTGGTGGAAGGTTTTTCAAAACGTTCGAAAGACCATCTATTTGGCAGAACATCTCAGAATAAAGTAGTTGTTTTCCCAAAAAACAATTACAAACCTGGCGATTACGTCAATGTTACCATCACCGATTGTACGGCTGCTACGCTGAAAGGAATTCCTGCTTAATTACTTCAATTCCACTTCTTCTATAGTTTCCAGTGTGTCGGGATTAATCACTTCTAATGTAACTTTTTCGCCATCTATGTGAAAAAAGGCCAAAGCAAATTGAGTCGTGAATTTTTCTACAAACCGGCTCCATGGCATTTTCTCCTGTTCATAATTCGGTGCGCCAGCAGAACCATTGGTAATTTGCCAGATGGGTCGTAAAATACTGATTTTTTCTCCTTTATAATTTTCAGGATAAATCGGTGTTGCACTGGTAAGTTTCATGCGGCTGTAATTGTGTTCATCGCCACAAAGAATGGCAACCACTTTGCTGCTTTTGTTTGATAAAATATCAAGAATTTCATCGCGTCGCTCAATGATGCCTTTTTTAACTGGTTTTCCGGAAACATATGGTCGAAAATTATTATTTCCATTATACCACATATCATTATCGGAATGACCACCATTAGGAAATGCTGGTGTATGCAACGTTACAAATACATGATTGATAGTACTGTCCTTTTCAAACATTTCAATAGTTTTCTTTAACCAGGCAAGCTGATTATCCATGATGTAGCCATGAAGATTTCCCCCGATTTTAGGAATATTTTCTTCCGACGGATTGTACCAATAATCAGAGTTTAAAACAATCATTCCCAAATTACTATAGGTATAATAGTATACGGATTGATTATATGTAGGGAAATCCACTGCTGAAGAATCGGGATCATAAACAGATCCATCCTCACTTTTAGGTCCGTTTGATGGGTTGTTAAAAGCATCTGCAAAACAAGCTTCTGCGGAATGAGTTGCAAAAGGGAAACAATCAACTGATATTTGTTTCCCAGATTTGCTACTAAATGTACTTTGAATAATTTCATGATTTCCCATTCCTACGTAAAACGGAATACACGCTGCAAAAGGAGAAATAGAACTTTTCCAGTTTAGTAATTCTAATTCCGATTCTTCACGTTTATTAGTATAACCACTTATCAGATCGCCTGTAAACTGAATAAACCGGGCATTTTTAAATTGTGATAATGCCGCTATCTTCTTCATCACATAAGCATTAACGCCATAAATGTTGCGTTCGCCTCCTCCGGGGCCACTACGGCTGTCGCTTGTGTATGCAAATACAAACGATTTCCCCGATTTGGGCTCAGGTGCCGTTTGCAACTCATACTCATCTTTATATTTTCCGTATTCAACTGAATATTTGTATTTTGTATCCGGTTTCAGTCCACTAATTTCAATTTTATGCAACCATACGGCTCGGCGATCGTTGAAATCTTTTCCATCTATTACGATCTTTGTAAAAGCCATACGATCGGACCGGAAACATATGGTCGCTCCGGTTGAAGTTAAATTAGTTACAAACGGACCTTCGCTTAAACAAATGTCTGAGAAATATTTATTGTTAAAACCAATATTTGCTTTACCATCATAAAGCATATCTCCATTTTGACTAATAATGCGATAGCCTATTCTCAACTGGGAGCTATCTGATTCCTGCCTGTCGAAAGTATGTTTTAAATCAACAAAAGCTTTTCCTTTTTCAATTTTAAATACATTACTTTTATAAACCGGTAAAGGAAACTTTGCTTTTCCATAAGGGAAAAGTCCTACATATAAATAGCCACCCAAATTGGGTTCATTAAAATTAAAAAACAAACCATCGGTATTTCCTGTAGGAATTGTACGGAAATTTTTGGTGCCATGCTCTAATTGCGGTTGCTGATAAATATAAACCTCCGGCAGCTTACCATCTTTAAACAGCAGATTACCAGTTTTATCACTGTAAATATTTGAATAAATTTTAGGAATTTTGGTTTCCTTCTGTGCCTTTGCCATTGATGTGAAGCACAAACAAATAACAAAAATTAATAAATATTCAAACGGGAAATGTTGTTTTTTCATAAAAGCCATATTTTTTTGCAAATATCTGAATTTTTCAGACGAATTTTATTAGGGCACTTACGTTTAATAAATAATGTAATTTACCAACATTAGTTTTTGTATATTTGCAAACTTTTAAAAAAAGACCTCATTTACATTTTTATATGATAATTGAGATATTAAACATGTGGCTTTTAAAGTAATTTTATTATTTTTGCCACAATGATTTTATTCATTTGGCTACTTATTAAAAAACTTATACAATGAAATTAATGAAAACCCGTAAGCCTTCTGCCTTTTTATTTTCGTTAATGTTACTTATTACAATTGCTTTTTTTACTTCCTGTGTGCCGATACAAAAGCAAAAATATCTTCAGGGATTAACAAAAAATGACACTTCTTCGTTTCAGGAATTCAGAAATGCTAAAGTCTCAAATTATAAGGTTAAACCTGGAGACAATTTATATATCCGCATTTCAAGCCTTGATCCAAAAACTTATACCTTTTTTAATAACGAAACTTCCGGAACGTATTCCAGCGCTCAATATCTGACTAACGAAGCCAGTATTTATCTAAACAGCTATATGATTAACGATACCGGATACATTGATTTTCCAATTATTGGTAAAATTTTTGTTCAGAATCAGACCATTAATCAAATAAAAGACAAAATCCAGGTAGCTGTAGATGAATATCTCAAGGAAACTAATGTTCAGGTGAAACTGGTAAATTTTAAAATTACCCTGCTTGGACAAGTTGTTCGACCCGGTAAATATTATGTTTACCAGGACAATATCAATATTTTTGAAGCCCTTGGACTTGCAGGCGATGCTACCGATTTTGCTAATCGCCGAAAGATAACTTTAGTCCGCGAAACAGATAAAGGCTCCGAAATACATGTACTCGACATGTCAAAGCGCAACATCCTTGCTTCCCCATATTATTACCTTAAGCCTAATGATATTATTTATGTTGAACCACTTAAGGAGAAAACATGGGCTAGAACTGCTTTCCCCTATGAATTGATTTTTTCGTCAATCACAACTACAATTATTATTTTACAATACTTCAGATAGACCAATTTATCAACAAGCAATTTAATTACCGATTTAAGATAATACTTTTCCATGGATAACTTAACAGATATAAATCAACAAAAAGAAGAATCAGTTGACTATAAAGCGCTATTCTTTAAATTTTACAGATATTGGTATTTTTTTATTATAACTATATTTATAGCCCTGTTAATCGCTTTTTTATTCAATAAATATACTAAGCCTATTTATAAGGTTACAACTACTGTTTTGGTGCAGGACGAAAAGAAAAATGCGACGATGGATCCGAGCAGTTTCATGGAAGGATTTGGTCTTTTCAGTTCAAAAAAGAACCTGGAAAATGAAATAGGCGTTTTAAAATCATATACCCTTACCAGCCGGGCAGTAAAGGAGTTGAATTTTAATGTTTCTTATTACGCTGAAGATAATTTCATAACCCGTGAATTATATAAAGAATCGCCGATTACTGTAATTTTAGATAGTATACAACCACAGGCAATAAATCTACGGTTTAATATAACTTTCATTTCAAACCAAAAATATAAACTGGAGGTTGATGGAGAAAATGTTGATTTATACGATTTTAGAGAGTATAAAAAAATAACTGATAAAAAAATTGAAAAAATTAGCCTGAATCAAACCTATAACTTTGGCGACCAGGTTGTAAGCAAGTATTTTAAATTTAAAGTGGTTTTAAATGATAATTATTTGAAACACACCTTGACTTCTAAAAGAATGTCTTTCGTTTTCAACGATTTGGAATCATTGGTTTCTGAATTTAAAAACTTTTCAATCGAACCTATTAATAAAGAAGCCACCGTTATTGAAATATCACTCAAAGGAAGTAATATAACAAAATCCGTTGATTTTTTAAACAAACTGGCAAGCGTTTACATCAACCGAGGGCTTGAACGTAAAAATCAGATTGCAATCAATACCATTCTCTTTATTGATGACCAATTAAAGGGAATGACCGATTCACTTACTTCCACAGAAAAATCGCTGCAGTCGTTTCGTACTCAAAATGTTGTAATGGATTTTGATTATCAAACCCAAAAAGTGGTTGATTATATGAAAGAACTTCAGGATCAAAAAGCAGAGTTGGTGGTAAAAGGAAAATATTACGATTATTTAAAAAATTATCTGTCGAAAAAGAGCGAAAAAATCGACGATTTATTGGTTCCGTCTGCTATGGGAATTGAAGATCCGAGTTTGGGACAAATGATTCTGGAACTCACCAAAACCTATGATGAACGTAGCGAAATGCTTGCTCAATCAAGCACTAAAAATCCATATATCAAAGCATTAGATCAAAAAATAAATTCTACCAAATCAACTATTTTAGAAAATATTAAAAACATTGTTAATACGTCAAATATTGCCATCAAGGATATTGACGGACGTATTAACACACTGACTGCCGAAATAAACAAAATGCCGGGAACGCAGCGCCAACTTTTAGGTATCCAACGTAAGTATAAACTTAATGATGAAATTTATACCTATTTGATGCAAAAACGTTCGGAAGCCGCTATCGCCAAGGCTTCCAACCTTCCCGATAATGAAATTATTGATCAGGCAAAAGCCGGAGATAAATCAGAACCCGTATTTCCCAAAAAATCATTGAATTATATTATTGCATTGATCTTGGGAATTGTTTTGCCAATACTTTATATTCTTGGAAAAGATTATTTCAACGATACTGTAGTCGAACGCAAGGATATCGAGGATATTACCAAGGTTCCTATCCTTGGGCATATTATTCACAACACTAAGGAAAGCAAAATTGTAGTTGCCGAATCACCCAAATCGTCTATTGCTGAGTCTTTCCGTTCCGTCAGAACCAATCTGCAGTTTGTAACCAAAGGAAAAGAAAAAGTAACCATTCTTGTTACCTCCGACATGGTAAGTGAAGGTAAAACTTTTACTTCCATGAATCTTGCTACTATTTTTGCCCTTTACGGCAAAAAAACTCTGCTGATGGGCTTCGACCTTCGTAAGCCTAAAATCTATCAGGATTTCCGGCTTACCAACACCGAAGGTATCAGTTCGTTTTTGATTAACAAAAGCAAATTTGAAAATATTACTCAGGTTTCCCCTATCGAAAATCTTGACATCATGATGGCTGGTCCGGTTCCGCCAAATCCTTCGGAATTAATTGCTTCTGAAAAAACCGACGAACTATTCAGATTGATTAAGGAAAAATATGATTACGTTATCATTGACACTCCGCCCGTTGGCTTGGTTACCGACGCGTTCTTACTGATGAAATATACCGATGCCAATATTTTTGTTGTTCGTCAGAATTATACAAATAAAAAAGTCTTTGCTTCTATTATCAAAGATGTCGAGTTACGTAATATTCCTAATGTAAACATCCTTATCAATGACGTGAAGTTAACCAAGGGTTCCTATGGTTATGGATACGGTTATGGTTACGGATATGGATATGGATATGGTTACGGATATGGTTACGGATACGGATACGGTTATGGCTATGGTTATTATTCCGACGACAAGGAAAAAGAAACAGAATCTTCGTGGAAAAAAATGTTTAAACGCTCGTAATTATCTGTAAAATAAACAACTATCACCATAGCTTAAAAAACGAAACTGGTGATCAAGGGCATAGCGATATGCCCTTTCCCATTCCTGGCCAATAAAAGCGGCAATCAAAAGGAGTAAAGTACTTTGGGGTTGATGGAAATTGGTAATGATCCCCTGAGCAATACGGAAACGATAGCCTGGAACTATTATTAATTGTGTACTTCCCGAAAGTGTTGTATATTTATTTTTATCCATGTAATTGATTATTGCAGCCAGTGAATCACGGTACGAAATATCATCAAACCCCGATTGTTCATAAGGTTCCCATTGATTAATTTCAAAAGAGGAGCATAGTCCATGATTTTTTATTAGCTTTACACCAAACCAGTATAAACTTTCGAGCGTTCGCATAGTTGTGGTTCCAACAGCAATAATTTTACCATCCTTGTGCTGGATAAGATTCTGAATTATTTGTTTTGTCAACAAAATCTGTTCAGTATGCATAGAATGCTTGGCAAGTATATCTGCGGTAACCGGTTTAAAAGTACCCGCACCAACATGTAGGGTAACATATTCTCTTTTAATATTTTTCTTTCCCAAATTGCTGAAAACCTTTTCAGTGAAATGCAATCCAGCGGTAGGAGCAGCTACCGAACCGTCATAATGTGCATAAATGGTTTGATAACGTGTGACATCCATTTCATCTGCCTTACGGGAAATATAAGGCGGCAGGGGAACCAAACCGGCTAATTCGAGCACTTCGGCAAAGGTCATATCCTGAGGTTCCCACGAAAAACAAATTAAAAAGTCTTCATTTGCCTGATTTATTTTTTCGGCTTTAAGCCGAAAATGGTGGCCATTTTGATTTAATATTTTTTCAAGATATCCGTTTTTCCAGCGCTTGGCATTTCCAACCAGGCATTTCCAAACCGAAAATCCTTTTTGAAGAAAGGCGGACTGTATTTCGGACGTCGGTTCAACTGGTTCGAGACAAAAAATTTCGATAGCTGCTCCGGTTTCTTTTCGAAATTCGAGACGGGCATGAATCACTTTCGTATCATTAAAAACAAGCAGACTATTTTCGGGTATAAAATCAGCAAGTTTCGTAAAAATACTCTCCATAATTGTACCATCTTGATATATAAGCAATTTAGACTGGTCGCGTTCGGGAAGAGGAAACTGGGCAATGCGTTCGGAAGGTAATGAATAGGTATAATCGAGTATTGAAATTGTGCGGGGATTAATCATCAATTAGTGGCTATTTTTTAAACAAATCATGAATATCTATCTGATTTTCGTATAATTGAATTACTTCGTCCAAATCTTGAGTAATAACTTTTTCAATTCGATTGATTGTTTTCTGATACCATATTTCAACAAAAAAATCTGAAAAAGCATACAATTTAATATCATGCAATTTATCGGTTCTGCTCATAATTTCCACGCCCGATTCAAATACTTTTTGAACGCGAACGATTACCGGCATGGCATCAAACTGGTCTTTGGTCAGCATACATCTAAAATTTTTCTGAGATAAAAGAAAAAATATTACATAATAAAATACTGATTGCAAAGGTATTGATAATTTTTATTATCGCAATAATTATTTTTTCGAGTCTTGTTCAATTTCGAACAATTTTGCATAAATTAGCCCATTCAAAAAATCTGTTTTATGGAAGCAAAAGTGTTGTTTAATGAAGAGCAGCGGTTTAAGCAGTGGTGGCTTTGGTTAATTTTAATAGCCGTAGCTTTGTATTTTATCTATGGTTTTGTACAACAAATATTTATCGGCAAGCCTTTCGGCGATCATCCCGTTTCCGATCTCGGAATTACTCTTCTTTTACTCGTTCCCTTCGGAACACTTTGGCTACTTTGGAAAGTAAAACTTACTACAAAAATCTGTACCGATGGTATTTATTACCAGTATTTTCCGTTTCACTGGAAATTTCATAAAATTACCTGGGAAGATGTAGAAAAAAGTTATGTGAGGACGTATAAACCCATTATAGAATATGGCGGATGGGGACTCCGAAGCGGAGTTTTCGGTAAGGGACAAGCTTTTAATGTTTACGGGAATATCGGCTTGCAACTTGAACTAAAAAACCAAAAAAAACTTCTTATAGGAACTCAAAAAAAATATGAAATAGAAAAAGCACTTGAACAAATAAAACGCAACCAATCCTTAGATTATGAGTAAAATAGAGGCAAAAATAATGATCGTCGACGACGATGTGGATGTATTATTAGCCGCCCGGCTATTTCTGAAGCAACACTTTACCATAGTACATACCGAAAAAAATCCTGAAAATATCCCAACTCTTTTCAAAAGCGAATGTTATGATGTGGTTTTGCTCGATATGAATTTTTCACGTGATGCCACCAGCGGCAAGGAAGGATTCCATTGGCTAAACAAAATTCTCGAAATCGATCCTGTAGCCGTGGTTATCTTTATCACAGGCTATGGCGATGTGGAACTTGCCGTTCAGGGAATAAAAGAAGGAGCAACAAATTTCATTCTTAAACCATGGGATAACCAGAAATTACTTGCAACCATCACTGCCAATCTAAAAGTGCGACACTCTAAACAGGAACTGGAAGAACTCCGTTCCAAGCAAAAAGTATTGATTGCTAATCAGGATCAGGCTTATGGAAATCTTATCGGCAACTCTGCCGGTATGCAAAAGGTGATGTATACCGTAGAAAAAGTGGCTAAAACCGATGCCAACGTTCTGATACTTGGCGAAAACGGAACCGGTAAAGAACTTATTGCCCGCGCCATCCATCGATCGTCAAGCCGTAATAAAGAAATTTTCATAAACGTAGATTTAGGTGCCATTAGCGAATCGTTATTCGAAAGCGAATTGTTTGGTTTTAAAAAAGGAGCTTTTACCGATGCCAAAGAAGATCGTGCAGGACGTTTTGAAGCGGCCAACAAAGGCACAATTTTTCTTGATGAAATTGGCAATCTTACCCTGCCCCTCCAATCAAAATTACTGAGTGTTTTACAAAACCGTACGGTGGTAAGGCTTGGAACCAATCGTGATATACCTATAGATATTCGCCTGATTTGCGCAACAAATATGCCGTTGTATCAAATGGTAAAAGAAGGAAAATTCCGTCAGGATCTGCTTTACCGTATCAACACCGTGGAAATTCAACTTCCGCCCCTGCGCGAACGCATCGATGATATTGCACTGCTGGTTAATCATTTTCTGGGAATTTATTGCAAAAAATACAAAATGCCCATGAAAACGCTTCATTCTTCAACATTAAAAAGACTTGAAAAACACAATTGGCCCGGAAATATCCGCGAACTTCAGCATTCGGTGGAAAGAGCCGTCATTATGAGTGAATCTCATATCCTTCAACCTCAAGATTTTTTCATGTCATCCATTGACGACAATACCGAGAATGATCTGCCCAATTTGACCAATCTTGAAGAAACCGAAAAATTACTTGTCCGCAAAGTAATTGATAAACATGGCGGAAATATCAGCAAGGCAGCTAAAGAATTAGGATTAACCCGTGCTTCACTTTACCGGAGGATAGAAAAACATGGTTTATAAAAAATTCCGGTTTCTCGTTATTTTCAGAATACTGTTGATTGCAACATCCATTTTTCTGATGTTGTTTGCCTTCGGTCAGGAAAAACATACCGTTACCGGAATAATTTTAGCAGCATTAACAATCTTTCAGATTATAAGCCTGATACGCTATGTTGAGCGTACCAATCACAAGTTGTCTCAATTTCTTGAAAGCATCCGCCATTCCGATTTTGCATCCTCATTTTCCGACAAGGATATGGGTAAAAGTTTTGAAGAACTAAACGCTTCCTTCAATGCAGTTATCAATGAATTCAGAAAAAACAGAGCGGAAAAGGAAGAACATTTCAATTACCTGCAAACAGTAGTTCAACATGTAAGCATTGGTATTATTGCCTATCGAAAGGATGGTAAAGTCGATATCTTTAACAATGCCGTAAAACGGCTTCTGCGAATTAATCATCTGAAAAGCATCTATGATCTGGCGGAAGTAAAACCCGAACTACCTGAAATACTTCTTAAATTGAAAGCCGGTGATAAAACCCTGATTAAATTGGTTTGTTGCGACGAACTCATGCAATTACTGATTTATGCCACCGAATTCCGGATGCGTGGCGAAGAGTTTATTTTAGTTTCTTTACAAAATATCAGCACCGAACTGGAAGAAAAAGAAATAGAATCCTGGCAAATGCTGATCCGTGTGCTTACCCACGAAATCATGAATTCCATCACTCCTATCTCCTCCTTAGCATCCACCGTAAAGGAAATGCTGATGGAAGAAGTGAACGGGACGCCACACCAACGCGAATTGGATACCGAAGATATGGACAGCGTGAATAGTGCTCTTCTTACCATTGAAAATCGCAGTCAGGGACTATTGAACTTTGTAGAAATATACCGCAACCTTACCCGAATTCCCAAACCCAATTTCCGCTATTTTCAGGTTAAAGATATTTGCGACCGTGCTCAAATGCTACTCCAGCCCAAACTGGATAAATTCAAGGTCAATTGTTCGTACCGTATCATACCCGAAAATCTTATGGTTACCGCCGATCCCGATCTTATTGATCAAGTGGTTATTAACCTTATACTCAATGCTATTGATGCAGTAAAAGATACTGAAAATCCAATCATTTCAATCCTCGCATCAACCAATCTCAACGGAAGAATTACTATTGATTTTGCTGATAATGGCTATGGCATAAAACCCGACATTATGGACAAAATATTTATGCCCTTTTTTACATCCAAAAAAGAAGGCAGCGGCATCGGGTTAAGCCTTGCACGCCAGATTATGCATCTTCACAAAGGCACGATAACCGTAAAATCGAAGCCCGGCGAAGGAAGCATATTTACCCTCACTTTTTAAATCTTCCTGCTTCCCGGAATACACTTTGGGGCAGAATCATTCTCCAGATTTTTTGGACAAACTGTCGGAACCGGTAACAGTATTTTTTCAATTTGCATCTTTCCTGTCAAAGAATTAAAAACATTTTTCTATATTTGCCTGATTTTATCATGTTCAGGAATTAAACATACTTACCTAATATGGCGAAAAATGCATTGGTTACAGGTGGTTCAAGGGGAATAGGCAGAGCAATATGCCTGAAATTAACCGAAATGGGTTATCATATTTTAATAAATTATAGTTCAGGCGTTGACGAAGCCCAAATTACCCTTGCCATGATTCAACAACATGGCGGAAGTGGCGAACTGATAAAATTTAATGTAGCTAATCAGCAGGAAGTAGAAAAAACTTTGGACGATTGGATGCAAACTCACCCCGACGAATATATCGAAGTATTGGTAAATAACGCCGGAATACGCCGTGACGCCTTGCTGATGTGGATGAAAAACGAAGAATGGTCGGATGTAATTTCTACCAATCTCGGAGGTTTTTTTCATGTAACCCGCTTGCTGATCAAAAATATGCTTATCAAAAAGTACGGTAGAATAGTGAATGTTGTTTCCCTTTCGGGGATAAAAGGCTTGCCCGGACAAACCAATTATTCGGCAGCCAAAGCCGGCATTATTGGAGCTACCAAAGCGCTTGCGCAGGAAGTAGGGAAAAAACGCATCACAGTAAATGCTGTTGCACCTGGATTTATCCGCACCGACATGACAAAAGATTTGGATGAAAAAATGTATAAATCCATCATCCCGGTCGAACGTTTCGGCACACCCGAAGAAGTGGCTGAAGTTGTTGGTTTCCTCGCTTCCGAAAAAGCCTCCTACATCACAGGAGAAGTAATATCGGTAAACGGAGGTATGTATACCTAATTACCTGTATTGTAATATTAAAAAATTTTTATTGATTATGAGACGTGTAGTTATTACTGGATTAGGAATTTATTCCTGCATAGGTAAGAATCTGGAAGAGGTGAAAGATTCTTTATTTGCCGGCAAATCTGGTATTGGTATTGATCCGCTGCGAAAGCAAATGGGATTTCGTTCGGGCTTAACCGGAATAGTAGAACGTCCCAACCTAAAGGGAAAACTCGATCGCCGAATGCGTGTAGGAATGGCTGAACCCGCCGAGTATGCCTATATGGCGACACATGATGCACTTAATAATGCACAAATTGCTGACGATTTTCTGGAAAATAATGAAGTTGGCATTTTATATGGAAACGACAGCACTGCTGAAGCCGTAGTGATGGCAAACGATATTGTTCGCGATAAAAAAGATACGGCATTGCTTGGTTCTGGTTCTATTTTCCAATCCATGAATTCAACTGTTACCATGAATCTTTCGGTGATTTTTAAACTGAAGGGAATAAACTTTACGATTAGCGGAGCTTGTGCCAGTGGTTCACATGCCATAGGTATGGGATATGTAATGATAAAAAACGGTTTGCAGGATTGTATCATCTGCGGAGGAGCACAGGAAATCAATCCTTTTGCCATGGCAAGCTTCGATGCTCTTAATGCTTTTTCTGTTAAAGATGATTACCCGGAAAAGGCTTCCCGGCCTTTCGACCGCGACCGCGACGGCTTAGTTCCCAGTGGTGGAGCTGCTACAGTCATTTTGGAAAGTTACGAATCGGCTGTCAGGCGCGGTGCTCCCATTCTCGCTGAAGTGGTGGGCTACGGCTTTTCGTCCAATGGCGAACATATTTCCCAACCCAATGTTACCGGCGCTGTACGCTCTATCGAAATGGCTTTGCGCGAAGCAAAACTCACTGCCGCACAAATTGATTATGTAAATGCCCACGCCACGGCCACTCCTATTGGCGACATGAACGAAGCCATTGCCTTAGCCCAGGTTTTTGGTAAGGAAAAAACACCTATCAGTTCCACCAAATCAATGACCGGACACGAATGCTGGATGGCCGGAGCCAGCGAAATAGTATATTCCATGCTGATGATGCAAAACAATTTTATCGCTCCGAATATCAATTTTGATAACCCGGACGAACATTCAGCTAAACTGAACATTATCAATAAAACCATTCATAAAAATATTGACATTTTCCTTTCCAATTCCTTTGGTTTTGGAGGAACGAATTCAACACTAATCGTTAAAAAAATTAAACATTAATACTGGGAGACTATCTATGCAAAATCTTGAGATTATCAATAAGATAAACGAAATTTTGATCGACGAGTTTGAGATTGAACCTGAGCAGATAAAACCGGAGGCTAACCTGATGAAAACACTCGAAATCGACAGCCTCGATTTGGTGGATTTAGTAGTTCTGATTGAGAAAAATTTTGGTTTTAAAGTAAAAGCTGAAGAATTTGCTTCTATAAAATTATTACAGGACTTCTACGATTATATCATAAACCGCATGCAACAAGCTCCAGCCTATGTAATTTGCAGCATTAACCATAACTATGAAACGAGCAGGTTCGTTAAACACAAACACGGATGAGAATTCACCGCGAGTTCCATCCGACCTTTAAAAAACAAATTATTTACAGATGAAATCATAGAGCGGAAAAACCCGCGGCGGAATTTTAGGATATAAAATTTTTGTCTTCCTGCTTCGCAAGGTTGGGATACGTTCTGCCTATTTTTTGCTTCGTGTAGTTTCGCTTTATTATGTTTTATTCGCTCCCAAAGCCTGCCGTTCAATATACTACTACTTTCACGTTATCAGGGGATACCCGCCGGTAAAATCATTTATTTCCACCTACCGTAATTTCTATGTCTTCGGACAGGTACTGATTGATAAAGTGGCTTTGCTTTCCGGATTGACCGACAAATTTACATTCGATTTCGAAGGCGAAGAATACATTCACCAGATTGCTTCCGATAAAACCGGCGGTATATTAATGAGCGCTCATGCGGGCAACTGGGAAATTGCCGGACAGCTTCTCAACCGCATTGATTGCCCAATCAATATTCTGCTGCTTGATGCGGAACATCAAAGGATTAAAAAATTTTTATCGGAAATAATGGTTGGTAAAACCGAAAACCGGCAAGTACATATTATTGTGGAAAAAGACGATATGTCGCACCTGTTTGAGCTCAATCAGCTTTTCAAACACAATGAAATCCTTGGGCTACATGCCGACAGGTTTTTGCCTGGTGTAAAAGTACTTAAAACAAATTTTTTAGGTAAAGAAGCGGCATTTCCTTATGGCCCGTTTTATCTGGCTGCCCGTTTTGGCGTACCTGTTTCGTTTGCTTTTGCCATGAAAGACAGCCGGAATCATTATCATTTTTACGCAAGCAAGCCCAAAATTTATCCCTGGCAACGAAAAAACAGTGAACTTATCATCAAAACAATACTCAACGATTATGTTTTGGAATTGGAGAAAATTCTGAAAAAATATCCCGAACAATGGTTTAATTATTATAATTTCTGGGAGGCTACCTTATCATGATTCCAAAGAAAATTGTGTTCGTTTCTGCAAATCAATTTGTTGTTCCTTATCCGGTATATCCCATCGGCGTATCCTGTATTGCTACTCATCTGCGCAAGCAATACCCGGAATTTGACATCCGTATTTTCGATTTTATTTTAAACAATTTAGACGATTATCAAAAACTCCTTTCCGAATTTCAGCCCGATTATATCGGCATATCCTTTCGCAACATCGATAATGTCAATTTCCTGGAAAAAGAATACTTTATTTCCGGTTATCAAAAAATCATTAATATCACCCGGAAATTGAGTAATGCCGTTGTAATTGCCGGTGGTGCCGGTTTTTCCATTTTCCCCAAACATCTCTTCGATTATCTCCGGCCCGATTTCGGCATCTATGGCGAAGGCGAGGACAGCATCGGTAAACTTATCCATTGCCTCGAAAACAAACTGGAATTCTCACATATTGAAGGGTTGGTATATTCCGACAAAAACGGGACACACATTAATAAACATCAACATTATTTTCACGATTTAGATCTTGACTTTGAACCAGAATTAATTGATTATTACTGGAAAAATTCGGGTATGCTCAATATCCAAACCAAGCGTGGTTGCCCCTATCATTGCATTTACTGTACCTATCCATTAATCGAAGGCTCTACCGTACGAACCCTTGATCCGGATAAAATTGTGGAAATACTAAAAACCCTGTATTACGAAAAAGACATCAACTATGTATTTTTTACCGATTCTGTTTTTAATATGTGCAACGATTACAACATCGAGCTCTCTAAAAAAATTATTGAAAGCAGAATTAATATTCATTGGGGAGCCTATTTTTCGCCACACAATCTCGAACCCGAACATCTTAAACTTTTTAAGGAAGCTGGACTTACGCATATTGAATTTGGTACGGAATCGCTTTCCGACACCCAGCTTCAAAACTACGGTAAACATTTTACGGTAAACGACATACTCGAAAAATCGGAGCTATGTAATAAATACAACATTTTTTTCTGCCATTCCATGATACTTGGCGGCTATGGCGAAACAGAAGAAACACTAAACGAAACTTTTGAGAATTCCAGAAAAATCAACAATACGGTATTTTTTCCATTTGTCGGCATTCGGATTTACCCTAACACTAAACTGTACCAGTTATCTTTAGACGAAGGCATAATTGCCCCCGACGATATCTTGATGGAGCCGAAATACTATGTTTCTAAAAACATTAACCTGGAAACCATTAAAGAAAAAGCAATGGCAACAGGCAAAAGCTGGCAATTTCCCGATAGCGACATTTCAGGAATCATGGATAAAATGCGTAAACGTAATAAAAAAGGTCCCTTATGGCAACATCTGAGAAAATAATTTGTAATGCTATAGAAATTCAGAAACTTATTCCCCAACAGCCGCCAATGGTTATGGTGAATAAACTTATTTCGTGCAGCGATGGCAAAACGGTTTCGGCTTTCATGGTCGATAAAGAAAACATTTTTTGTGAAAACGGAGTATTTACCGAACCCGGCTTAATCGAAAATATCGCTCAGACGGCTGCCGCAGGCGTAGGCTACCAGCTTATGTCGGCACATGCCGCCGATGCGGAAATTCCCATCGGCTACATTGGCGCAATAAAAAACCTGAAAATACATTTCCTTCCGCCTGTCGGGCATCAGATTCAAACCGAAGTGCAGATAGAACATCAGGTGATGAATGCTACCGTTATTTCGGGAAAAATCAGGTCGGAAAACAACCTTGCCGTAGAATGTGAAATGAAGATTTTTTTGAAATAACCGTTTACCGGAAAAATTAAACTGTCCGGAAATTTCCGGAAAATCAGGAAGCATAGATTTTATCTAAAAATTTGAAATAACAGAACAATTAATGTAATTTGAGTTATTTTTGCAACACAAATAAAATTTATTACTGCGCATATGGAAGAAAAACTTTTCCCTGAATTTGACAAAATGCCTCCTGAACAGAAACCGCAAGAGCTTTTTTATTCTTTTTCGGAAGACGGAAAATTTCAAAAACGAGTGGATATTCATAGCGAAGCCGAACAAACCATTATTCAACAATCGTGGAATGTTTCCAACGAGCGTGCCCTCGATGCACGCCAGCGGGTAAAAATGGGGAAAACCAGCCCCCTTGAATACTACATGGAACGGAAAACATTAGAATTAGGAATGTTGGCAAAAATGGTTGGCTTTCCGAAATGGAAAGTCCGGCGGCATTTCAAACCACGGATATATAACCGGCTCAAACCCGCAGTTCTCCAAAAATACGCCGAAGTTTTCGGTATAAAACCGGAAGAGTTGAATAATGTGGATAACTAAAAACAAACGAATAAAAAACAATTAATAAAAAAGCAATCTACAATTAAACATGATAAATTCATTTGAACACCGGCAAGCAGGACATTGCGAAAGCGGGGTAACCTCAAATTTGCTGCATGATATGGGAATGGAAATTAGCGAGCCGATGGTGTTGGGTATTGGTGCCGGTTTGTTTTTTGCTTATCTGCCCTTTGTCAAATTTCAGTATGCTCCGCTAACGACTTTCAGGATTCTGCCCGGCATGATTTTTAAACGTGCCACCAAAGCACTTGGTGTAAGCATCTATAAAAATACTTTTAAAAATCCCAAAGCTTCCATGGATGCCCTTGATCGCGCCCTCGAACAGGGACATCCCGTAGGCTTGCAGGTTGGCACTTATCATCTTCCTTTTTTCCCTCCCGAATACCGTATGCACTACAACATGCACAACATGGTAGTGTACGGAAGGGAAAACGGAACCTATCATGTCAGCGATACGGTTTTGCCAAAAGTTCAAACAATATCCTACGACGACCTGATGCGCGTTCGCTTCCCCAAAGGCGTTTTTGCTCCCAATGGCAGGATGTATTATCCCATAGGCGTCGTTAAAAAGAAAGATTTGCACAAAGCCATTTACGATGGCATCAAAAAAACTGCCCACGATATGATTAAACTGCCTGTTCCGATTGTGGGCGTTAAAGGAATACGGTATCTGGCTAAACGAATGGCTAACTGGCCCGAAAATTTCGGAGATAAAAAAGCTTCGTATTATTTAGGACAGGTACTTCGCATGGAAGAAGAAATAGGTACAGGTGGCGCAGGTTTCCGGTTTATTTACGGTGCTTTTTTGCAGGAAGCCGCCGAAACCCTGCAAAACGAAAAGCTATCGGAATTGGCAATGGATATGGGACGCAATGCCAACCGCTGGCGCGAATTCTCTTTTCTGGGTGCCAAAAATTGTAAAAACCGCAGCAACATCGAAGTATCTTTTTCCGATCTGTCGGAAATATTGCTTGATTGCGCCGATCGCGAAGACAAAATCTTCAATCAATTGCTTACCATTAAACGATAATGTCCGAAAATACAGCCATCATAGAAGTTGAAAAACTCACGCGGGTATACAAAAACATGGATGTACCGGCGGTAAATGCTCTTTCCTTTAAAATAAACCGTAACGATATTTTCGGTTTGCTGGGACCCAACGGAGCCGGAAAAACAACAACGCTTTCCATCCTTTGCGGATATAGCCGTCCCGATTCAGGTAAAATTGTAGTGGATGGTATGGAAATGGGCAGAGAATCCGAAAGCATTAAAAAAATTATTGGCGTGGTTCCCCAGGAAATTGCACTCTATCCTACCCTTTCGGCAAAGGAAAATCTTCGTTTTTTCGGAAAAATGTATGGACTTCGTGGCAAACAACTCACCGAAAAAATCAATCATTATCTTCATCTTTTCGGGCTCGAAAAAAATGCTTCCCGCCTGACCGGAACCTATTCGGGTGGTATGAAACGGCGGGTCAACCTTATTGCCGGCATTCTTCATGATCCGAAAATCCTTTTCCTGGACGAACCCACCGTAGGCATCGATGTGCAAAGCCGGACAGTTATCCTTGAATTTCTGCATCAAATGAATAAAAACGGAACCACCATCATTTATACTTCGCACCTGATGGAAGAAGCCGAAAACCTGTGCCGGCAGATCGCCATCATTGATCATGGTAAAATTATTGCCAAAGGAAATCCGGAAACGCTGATCAAAGCTTCGGAAAAATGTCATAATCTGGAAGACATCTTCCTGCAGTTAACCGGTCGAACACTTAGAGATTAACTTATGTCTAAACTTCTATCATCCATTTATAAAGAAATTCTGGTTCTTATCCGCGACCGGGCAGGTCTTGCCATTTTGTTCATCATGCCGATGATTATGATTTTTGTAATCACACTGGTTCAGGACAGCGCCTTTAAGAATCTGAAAGAAACCAAAATTTCACTTGTTCTGGTCAATAACGATGCCGATTCGCTGGGGGCAGCCATCGCCGACGGGTTAAAGAAATCGGAATATTTTGTGCTTACCGACAAAATCAACGGAATGCCAGCCACCGATGAATCGGCCCGCAAAGCGGTAGCCAATGGCAAATATCAAATCGGTATCATCATCCCGAAAGGTGCCACCGAAACCATCCGGCAGAATGCACGGATAAAAGTTACACAGATTTTTATCAATTTGGGATTAGATATGGGTATACCCATAACTTCCGCCAGGGACTCGGTTCGTGTCAATATCCTTTTCGACCCGGTGATTAAAAAATCATTTAAAAATTCCATCGTCAGCACCCTCGATAAATTCACTTCCAAGATCGAAGCCAAGATTGCTTTCAGTGAACTTTCGGCACAATTAGCAAAAGTTTTTGGGAAAAATCCTTCCGATTTCGGTTTCGACGACATGGAAACGGTAAAAGTGCAAAGCAGCTATGCTTCGGGCGATCAGGAAACTATTGTTCCCAATTCGGTGCAGCATAATGTGCCGGCATGGACAATGTTTGCCATGTTTTTCCTTGTTATTCCCCTTGCCGGAAATATGATAAAGGAGCGCGACGACGGAAGCCTTTTCCGCCTGTTGACCATGCCCGGAAGTTATCATAAAATTTTTGCCGGTAAAATTATCGTTTATCTTTTTGTTTGCCTCATCCAGTTTGCCCTGATGCTGATGGTAGGCATATTTTTTCTTCCCATGCTTGGACTTCCCCGGCTCGACCTGGGAAGCAATTTTGCAGGTTTAGCTATCATAGCCCTGGCTTCAGCGCTGGCGGCTACGGGTTATGGCGTAGCGGTGGGTACCATTTTTAGCACGCAGCAACAGGCAGCATCCTTTGGGTCGGTTTCCATTATTATTCTTGCGGCTTTGGGCGGAGTTTGGGTCCCGGTCTTTTTCATGCCTCAGGTAATGCAACATATCGCAGTTTTTTCACCATTAAACTGGGGATTGAATGGTTTCTACGATATTTTTGTACGCGGAGCCGGCGTTAGCACCATTTTGCCCGATGCCTTTAAACTTCTCGGCTTTTTTGCCGTTACCATGGGGATTGGATATACCGTTTTCCGGATAAAGCACCGGACATAAAACTAGCTTTGCTTTATTCTAAAAAGGACTTAAAAAAGCTTCCGCAACAGCGCTTTACGTAAAAACAATAAAAAAATCGGGTTGATGAATGAAATCACACCCGGTATCAGATAAATTTTACCTCTTCTGAAGCAAATCAGGGAGAAGCTCTTCTTTAAAAAAGAAGAATGCACTCACGAAAGCCCAAATAGCCATTAGCCGTTTGCTGTTAGCCATTAATCATTACACATTAATCATTAGCTAAAAGCCAATAGCCAACAACTATCAACTAACAACAATCAACTAACAACAGCCCTACTTGTGGACTTTGCGTATAAATTCTTCCACTTCGGGAACTCCGCCCTGGTAAATCAGGTATCCGTTATATGGTTCGCGTTCGGTAATTTCACCGTTGACAGGCGTAAGCATCATCCGGCGTACTTCTTCGGGGTCGTTGGTTTGTCCCAAAACCCAGCCTAACTTAATATATGCCACTTCGGGGAGCATATTTTCGGCGGGGATAATTCCTTTGGCCATCAGGTCGCGGCCGGTATCGTAAACAAACATGTGAACATATCCCCACAGGGTTTGAACCGTCATAAAGATATGCACGCCTTTTTTAACGGCGCGTTCAATGGCGGGATAAATGGGCTTGTTCACGTGTCCCAGACCCGTTCCGGCTATCACTATGCCTTTATATCCATTGTCAACCAGCGAATCAATAATATCTGGCTTCATGTTAGGATAATAATAAACAATAGAAACCATTTCCTCGAAATAAGGTTTGATGATAGCGTTGCGGTCGTTGCGGCGATGGTTATATTCCGTTTTGATAGGTTTAACACCGGCACGGGTAACGGTGGCTATGGGTGTATCGCCTATGGTGCGGAAAGTAGAGCGATAGGAAGAATGCATCTTGCGAACGCGGGTTCCGCGGTGAAGGAAGGCATACTCATCGCTGGTAGGCCCGAACATACAAATCATCACTTCGGCAATGTCGCCATGACCGGCAGCCGTAGTGGCATGCATCAGGTTAAGAGCGGCATCGGAGCTTGGACGGTCGCTCGAACGTTGCGATCCGACAAGGACGATCGGGATAGGCGAGTTTTGAACCATAAATGTCAAAGCAGCAGCGGTATGATGCAAGGTGTCGGTTCCATGACCGATAACGATGCCTTCGATACCATTTTCAATTTCTTTGCCGATGGCTATGGCTAATTTTTTGTATTGCTCCGGCCCCATGTTTTCGCTAAACACAGCAAATACCTTTTCGGTGGTCAGGTTGCAGATTTCGGCTAATTCGGGAACAGCTCCATAGAGCTCACCGGGCGAAAAGGCAGGAATAACGGCTCCGGTACGGTAATCAAGGCGGGAAGCGATGGTTCCTCCGGTTCCGATAAGTTTAACCTTTGGCAAACCGGCAGTATAAGGGAATTCCTTTTCGGGAATCTTGTAATTTGCCTTTTTATAACCGGTTTCCTTCATTGTGGTTATGGTTTCTATATCCAGACCAATGTTGTAGCCTGTCGGAATTTTCATAACGATGTGCAGGTCGTCGTCGTTTTCGGAACGCGGCAAGATGGTTCCGTTAAAACTTCCGCGGGTAGTATCCACTACAGCCTGTCCCCAAACCCGTACATTATATCTTTTAAGCACTTCCAATGCCCGTCCTTTATATCCCTGAAAAATATCTTCACTCATTTCGATTGACGATTTTTGATTGTTGATTGACGATTTTAGTTTATAAATTCTTTAAGTTCTTTCATGCTGATGTTACCTACGGCTATTCTTCTCAGTTCACCCATGATCCAGCTTTTTTCATGTTCTTCCTGTTTAGAGATGCGGATTTCGGCAAACTTCTTTTTCAGGAAAGGAATCTTGGCGATAATTTCTTCTTTAGGCATCCTTTTGAAGTTGATACTGGTAAGCACCGATTCAAAATCCATCTTTGGATGCAGATAAATAACGGGCAGCATTTTCTTGGCTATTTCAAGGTCGAGTTTATTATCCAATAAATAGCTAAACATCTCGAGGATGATCTTATGGTCGAACTCGGCAGCCGGCGTATAATGTCCTTCAACAAACTTAAGGGTATGGCCAAAGAATGTCCCCACAAAAACAGGATTAAGTCCTAATTTGTTAATGATATTTTCGATTAACGGGTAAAAATTCTTTTTAAGGATGTAAGTATAGGTATCTTCGGGTATGTTCCACTGAGCTAACTGACGGTTACGGTCGATAACTTCCGTTGGGATCGTTTTCTTGAGTTCTTCGATATAACTATTTTCCAATGGAATTGGAGCAGAATCGGTATCAGGATACATACGGTCGGCACCCGGAAGCACTCTTTCAAAAATCGTAATACCGTCTTTTAATGATTTACGGGTTTCTTTGGGAACGCCTTCAAATGCCATACGGCAACGTTCTTCTATGGTTTCGAGAGCCGTTTTTATGTCTTCTTCCGGTCCCCAGAAAATAACCTGAGCATCGTTTTCTCCGGCATTAAGTTCCGCCCTGATTTTTGTCATTTCTGCTTCCGAAATTACAGGTTTCAGCGCTTCGGAATGGGTCATATTAGGTAGTTCGAGGCAGGCAACCACTTTTAAACGTTCGGCAAAATCATCGGCAAACATTTTCCCAGGCAGTGTAAAATGGGAAAGGATGCCCTTAAATTCGGGTAAATTAACGGCAATAAGTTTATACTTTTTGTTGCGGGCTTCCTTCAAAGGTTGGTATTTTGAAGTAAATCCGTTATATTCAATACTGAGATGAGATGGGTTCCAGTCTTTGGGATTTTTTACCCGTTGGTTCAGAATATCTTTAATTTTTAATAAAGCCCACTGGCGGAAACATTCGTTATGGGTAAGCTCGGGTATCCATTTGATATGCGATACACCTTTTATTTCAACACGCGTGCCTCCTTTGCAGCTCACGTTTACATCTTCGCGTCCGGCGCCTATGCCGGTACGAACTCGACCCGTGCTACGGTTGAGAAAACGGATATAATTACCGGCTTCTTTCACCTCGTCGGGATTTGTACATTCGGGATAAGTAACGGTTTCAATAAGCGGCATACCAAGACGGTCGGTACGGTAAATGCGGGTATGACCAATATCGGAAACTTCGCGGCAGGCATCTTCTTCGAGGCTGAGCTGGATAAGTCTGATCTTTTTATTTTTTAACGGAATTTCGCCTTCCACACCAATAATAGCCGTTCGCTGAAATCCGGTAGGGATACTTCCATCGAGATACTGTTTGCGGGTGATGTGAACTTCGCCAACGATATTCAACTTGGAAAGCAGGGAAATTTCAATGGCGTATCCCAAGGCTTCACGGTCAACCTTGAAAGGAGGAGTATCGTCCACTTCATAAGTACAGGCCGTTTCATTTTTAATGTGATAAATGATCTTTTTCCGGGTCTTGAATTCCATCAACGCCGTACCGTCATATTCGCCAAGTTCGCTCAGAGTAGGACGCATGTGCCGGATAATTTCGGCATCCCAGTCATCGGCTTTCTGAAAAATACCGGCAGGACAATGACAGAAAAGTTTCTTCTTTGTCTTTAACTGCTGGTGAACTTCCAATCCTGACATGAAACCTAATTTATCGTACGTTTCCTGGGTAGCTTTGGCACGGGGAATATAGCCCACAGCCTTTTTCGTTTGATTATAATTGGATTTGGGATCGAATTTATTTTTTGTTTTCGCTAAAGTTGTACCGCTTTGTTTTGACATTTTATTTGAAAATAAATGATTTGCAATTTTTATAAAATGGCTTCAAAAGTATATATTATCTGCCAATATCGAAAGGAAATGGCGAATTAAATTTTAATTCTGCCAATTACTTTTTAAACAGACAGCAAATTCCTTGATGATTAGCCACTGGGAAACGACAACGGGCAATTTCAGATTAACCGGTTTCGGCAGGGAAGAGCAGATATACTAAGCCAACCTGATTTTTTTGATCTGATATTGCAAAACCATCAGGGTAATAAGCGAGGAAATAAAATCGGCAGTGGGTGAAGCCGCCCAAACACCATGCAACCCCCAAAAATGAGGTAGGATGAGCAATGCTGGAATCAGAAATAATACCTGACGTGATAAAGAAAGAAAAATGGAAATTTTTGCCTTACCGATAGATTGAAAAAAGTTGGTAGTTACCATCTGAAAACCAACGATAGGAAACATCATCAGCGAAATTCGCATACCCACCGTAGCCAGATGAATCAACTGCTGGTCGGAAGTAAAGGCATTGGCAAGAAAATGCGGAATAATTTCGGCTAATAAAAATCCCAATATCGTAACACTGGTTCCGGCTACCAGGGTAGCTTTAAAAACCCGTATCACCCTATCGAACTGACGGGCTCCGAAATTATACCCGGAAATGGGCTGCATTCCCTGATTAAATCCCAGTACAACCATAGCAAAAAGGCTCCCAATGCTGTTGATAATTCCATAAGCACCTATAGCAAAATCGCCACCGTATTTTGCCAAGCTTATGTTAATAATGATGGTAACAAGGGTAGCACAGATAAGCATCAGGAAATTCGACATGCCTATCGAAAAAATATCCCGGAAAATCTGTATCTTCAGCCTAAAATAGCCCCTCATGAAATGGACATAGCTGCTTTTACTCATAAAATGAATAAGAACCCAGATAGTCCCAACCATTTGAGCAAAAACAGTAGCCAAAGCGGCTCCACGGATTCCCCATTTAAAGGCAAAGATAAACAAAGGGGCAAGCATCAGGTTGACCCCAACGGTAAGCAACGTAGTGATCATTGCTTTGGTGGGATAGCCGGACGCCCTCATGATATTATTCAATCCAAAATACAGATGTGTGAAAATATTGCCGCACAGGATTACCTGCATAAAATTTCTGGCATAGGGAAGTGTAATTTTACTTGCCCCGAAGGCATATAAAACATCGTCCAGAAAAGTGAACATAACGACAGCATAAACGATGCTTATGATTATATTCAGAACAAAGGCATTGCAAAGAAAAGCCGTAGCGCTTTCGCGGTTGCGCTGGCCAAGCCGGATGGAAACCATGGTGGCGGCACCTACCCCTATCAGCGAACCAAAGGCGGCAGCAAGGTTCATCAGTGGAAAAGTCAACGCCAACCCCGAAATAGCCATCGGACCAACCCCATGACCAATAAAAATACGGTCGATGATGTTGTAAAGCGAAGAAGCAGCCGTAGCAATGATAGCCGGAATGGAATATTTCATCAGCAGCCTGCCAATCTTTTCGGTTCCTAATATATTGGGATTGTTATTATCCGGCATATTTTTCCTCTTCCTTTTTCAACGTGCAAAGGTCGTTAAAATAATGGCATTAATGAAGAGAAGATAATTTTAGATTAACCGATTGCAGACTAAACCTGACAGCGTACGAAGTTCCTGTCAGCGTTTACAATTACGAATTAAAAATTACGAATTACGAAAATTTTCTTAAACCTGACAGTGCTTAAATAAATAAACCTTCAAAAGTTAATTTCAAATTAGCCGATTGCCAATTCCAGATTGGGGAGTTTAATCATAAATTTACCGATTTTATCATTATAAAGGGGTATCGCAACATTGAAATCCACGATTTCATCATTACAAAAGGGTATCGCAACATTAAAATTACCGATTTTGTCATTCTAATGGGGTATTCTAATGTTGAAACCCACGATTTCATCTTTCCGAGGGGGGGTATCTGGTGTTGAAATAAACACCTATTCCCTTACGAACCGTTAAAACTACGGTAGTAAGGTCGCAGGGTGTGGCGGTTATTATTTCTACTAAGGGTAAAGGGTGAAAAATAAGGTTTCCCCTTTTTTGTTTACCCGACTGAATGGAAAATGTTTTGCCGTCCGGGACAAAGCGGAACTGCAAATTCCGCTCAGCGGGGAGGCATTCAGCAAATCTTACTTACCGGAACTCTTTGTGAATAATGCAGGTTAACGTTAGAAACTAAAGTTTCAGATTTTATCTCTGTATTTTGAAAAAAATTGTAGTTTTGAAGAAATTTTAAAACATAAAATCATTATCATGCAAGTTCCTGAAAATTTAAAGTATACCAAAGATCATGAATGGCTTCGGGTAGAAGGTAACGAAGCTTTTATCGGTGTTACCGATTTTGCACAAAGCGAATTGGGCGATATTGTCTTTTTAGACGTAACTACCGTAGACGAAACGCTGGCAATGGGCGAATCCTTCGGAACAATAGAAGCTGTAAAAACTGTTTCGGATATGTTTATGCCTGTTTCGGGCAAAGTGTTGGAATTTAACGAAGATTTGGAAGCCGAACCGGAATTGGTTAACCAGGATCCTTATGGCAAAGGTTGGATCATCAAAATCAGCATGAGTAATACTGCTGAAGCCAATGATTTATTGGATGCTGCCGGATACAAAAAACTTATAGGTGCATAAATTTCAGAATTTTATTCCAGCCATTCTCTGGTTTGGATTTATTCTGTTGCTTATCGGGCTTCCGGGAAATGATTTCCCGCGAATTGGTCATTTTTGGCTTCGATTGCATCCCGATAAGTTAGTGCATATTTTTTTATGGTCGTTTTTAAGCATGTTTCTGATAGCCGGTTTTAATTATAAAGGAATAAAACCGGCTCTTGGAAATGTGTACATTGGCTTGTCCTTTGCAATTTGTATGTTTTATGGCGGGATGACGGAAATACTTCAAGCCTATGTTTTTGTCGGCAGATCGGGAGATATTCATGATTTCCTTGCCGATTGTTTTGGAACGCTTGTCGGGTTATTTTTATTCCGGTTGTTTTACTATAAACGATTCAGACCTTCCGCCCATAAATAATTTTATCATCACCTGAATCATAAAAATCTTTGATTTGGGCTTCTTTTTCAAAATCATTTTTTTCGTAGAATTTTTGTGTCGGCAAATATTGCTGACGCGAAGATGTTTCGGCATATAATTTATGGCCTTTCATTTCACGGATAACCTGAGATGTGAGGGCAAGAAGTTGTTTTCCTATACCTTTTCCGCGGAAATCGTTATGCGTAACTATCCAGTACAGATCGAAACTGGTTTTGGTACAGGGAATGGGGCCGAAACAAGTATAACCTGCCGTTATTTCATCAATTTCGGCAAAAATAAAGAAATACCCGCTGGCATCGCCTTTGGCCAGGCGTTCTTCCACCAGTTCCACCGCCACATCCACCTCGTCGGGATAAAAAAAACCGGAAGATTCGGCAAGTTCCCTTACTCGCTGTATATCTTTTTCCCGGACTTCAAAACGGAATGTCAGATTTTTTTCCATATCAGTTTTTTGTATTTATTGCGTCGAAAATGATACGGGCTAAAACTTCCTCAAAATCAATTCCAGCCTTTTGCGTAGCAGCAACAAAGCCACTGTCGGGAGCAATGCAGGGATTGGTGTTTATCTCCAGAACCCATGGATTCCCGTTTTCATCCACACGAAAATCAACCCTGGCATATCCTTTCAGGCGAAAAGCCTTCCAGCAAAGCAGGCATATTTCACTGAGTTTTTGGCGTAACGGCTCATTTTCATCAAGGGTATCAAAAGTCCGGACGGTATGCTGAAATTCAAAGGAAGATTCATCCCATTTTGAACGGTAGCCCACAATTTTTAATTTATCCTCCGGAAAATCGGAGAACCGGATTTCGGCAACGGGAAGTATCTGCGGAAGAATTGCTCCGCCAAGCATGGAAATATTAAATTCCCGTCCACCGATATATCGTTCTGCAAAAACCGGAGTGCCATTATGCTGATTTTTTTGCAGGATTTCTTTTATTTTTTCCTTTTCCGAAAATAAAACTACCTCTTTTTCATCCATGCCTGCCGAAGCATGTTCCATCAGGGATTTGATCAGAAATTGTTCATCATTTTCGATCGTATTATCGTCAATATTTTCCGAATCTATCCACGACGGAGTGGGTATTCCATAAAAACGGAATAGTTTTTTGGCAATGATTTTATTGGATGTTACATACGTAGCTTCTGCCCCGCATCCGGTAAAAGGAAAATTAAGATGCTCGAATACTATCGGGGCAAGATGAATAAGACTGCCCGAACCTTGTATGGTTTCCACCAGATTAAAAATAAAAGCAGGCTTTATTTTATGGATTTTAGCTGTATTTTCGGGTATGGAAAAAACAAACGGCAACGAAAAAGTTTCAAAGCCTGCTGTTTGAAGACCTTGCGACACAAAATCAACCTGCTGAAGCACATCCTGTTCATCGGGAGGTGCATCCGGAGGGACTTCGCTATGAAAAATGATGACCCGTGGTTTTTCCATGCAAACTATTTCTGTCGTTTTAATGCCGATTCCATTATCCAGGCAATCAATTGCTGGTAGCTGATGTTGTGCTTATAACCTATGATTGGCAGGTCGGAATCTATGGGATGAAGTCCGGCAAGCGGGTTAACTTCAATAAAATTAACAACTCCTTTATCATCCATTCTCACATCCACCCTTCCGCCGTCGCGGCATTGTAATCCCCGCCAGGCTTTTATGGCGAGTTGTCCGCATTTTTCTTCTACTTCTTTTTCAGGAACAGAATAATCCATCAGTTCCTGATAATTGGATTTGTTTTCGTAGGAATAAAAATCCTTAGCCACAGGCTTAAAAATCACTTCCATCGCACCTATAGCACGGGCTTCCTTACCAGTTCCAACAATACCGACGGTAAATTCCCGGCCCGGCAAAAAGGTTTCCACTAAAACATCCTGATGATACTTTTGAAGCAATTCAAGGCAAGTTTGTTTCAATCCGCTGGCATTATTTATTTTGGAATTGGCATTGATGCCTTTTCCAGTTCCTTCAGCTACAGGTTTGGCAAAAAGCGGATACGGTAACTTTACTTTTTCAATATCATCGGGCGATTGAACAAGATAGAAATCCGGAGTCGGGATTCCTAAATCGCGAAGAATGTGCTTTGTCATTCCTTTATGAAGAGCAAGAGCAAGCACCATAGGATCGGAAAAAACATAAGGGATCTGATATATATCGAGCAAAGCCGGAACCTGGGCTTCTCGTCCTATACCATGTAATCCTTCACAAATATTAAAAACCAAATCCCAGCGTTCACCTTTGGTTAATTTTCCGAGAAGGCTTTTTACATTACCTATCCGTACCGCTTGATACCCCAGATTGGTTAATGCCTGCTCAATGCCGGCAATGGTTTCTTCTTTATCAAATTCGGCAGCCTCTTCTTCCGAATAGCCTTCGGCAAGGTAATCGGATTTTAAGTCATAAGTGATACCAACTAACATGTTTCGGTAGCTTTACAATTGTCGGGATAGCGAAAGATTTTACCTTCGTAATTTTTCAGAATTACATTATTTCCTTCTCTGCCCATAAAATATTCGGGCAAAAGCGGAATTTTACCTCCGCCGCCAGGAGCATCGATTACATAATTGGGAACAGCATAGCCGGTGGTAAATCCACGTAATCCCTGAATAATTTCGAGACCTTTCTCCACCGGAGTACGAAAATGAGCCGAACCCAAAATAGGATCACATTGATAAAGATAATAAGGACGAACCCTTATTTTCAGCAAGCCGTGGACTAAACAGGTCATGGTTTCCACATTGTCGTTCACATCCTTCAGCAGTACAGTCTGGCTACCCAAAGGAATCCCGGCATCGGCCAAACGACCGCAGGCAAGGGAAGTTTCGGGAGAAAGTTCCTGGGGATGTGTAAAATGAATACTTATCCAGAGAGGACTATATTTTTTAAGCATATTGCACAAACGGTGCGTAATACGCTGAGGCAATACCACGGGGACTTTAGTTCCTATACGGATAAATTCCACATGCGGAATGTTATATAAACGATTTAATATTTGTTCCAAGGCATCATCAGACATTGTCAATGGGTCGCCGCCCGAAAGAAGGACATCCCGGATTTCAGTATGTTCTTCAATATATTTAAAAGCCGGCTCCAGATGCTGCATGGAATAATGGCAAGTATCTTTTTTCGCAACAAGATGTGAACGTGTACAATAACGACAATATGTTGAACAAAAGCCTGTTACTAAAAATAAAACCCTGTCGGGATAACGGTGGACAAGGTTTGGACAAGGACTATCGTGCAATTCGAAAAGCGGATCGGAAGCTTCGCCATCGCTGACAATGAATTCATCGAGACGGGGAATGACGGTCTTTCGCAGAGGCTGCCCGATATTATCTCTTTCGAGTAGACTCAGATAGTATGGTGTAATTTTAAAAGGCAATACATTTTGATTTCCATGGCAAGTACTGCTTTCCCTTTCTGTAAGCGACAGAAAATCTTTAAGTCTTTCAAAGGATGTGATGGCATTAGCCAACTGCCAGTGCCAGTCGTTCCATTCTTTTTCGGAAATATCCGGGAAATATCGTTTTTGGAATTCGAGTGATTTGCTGCTTTGGATAAACTTTTCTTCAGAATCAGCAACAATATTCTGTTTTACATTGGGTTGATTAAGTTGTACGTTTTTCAGGGATAAACCCGCACTTGGAGGTTCTTCATCTCCTATGCATTCGTTTTCAGTATTGCAAAACACCGTTTCAATGATTTGTTCCATTATTAAAAAAATTTATTGGCTGTTTTAACGTATGTTTTAAAAATTTGTTTTGAAATTTAACATGTTTTTAGTTTTTAATGATCAGATGTCCCTTGGAATCGAAAAGTAATTCCAGTTCGTTCCAGTCCTGATCATAAATAAAAACCTGATATTGTTTGCCTTTGGTTGGCGTAATTATTACATTGGCATTGCCGGTCTGCCAGTTTTTAAACTGACTTTTTTGTAGTGAATTTTTAACGATGGCAGGGAGTTCACTTTCCTCAACAGAATATTCCGACCAAGCCCATCTACCGGAGGGTGTAAAATAAGCAAAATAATAAATGCCTCCATAAGTAAAAGATGCCTTAAAATAGCTGCCTTTTTTTACCCATTCCACATCCTGGTTATCAACATACTTTTTGTTAAAAGCATTCCGAACCGGCAAAGGCAATTGCTGCTCTTTAATTTCCTGTGAAATGATAGGTTGAAGGATGAAAGTAAAAACAATAGCAAAAACAAGGAATTTCCTTTGAAAAGAAAATTTAGTAAAATTCATGATATTAAACATTTTAAGCTAATCAAATCCAATTTTATTTTATTTTAAAAAGGAGCACGAAAGTAAATCTATTTTAAATTCATTGTTCCAAAAATTTATAAAAATTTATTACCAGATAAACGACTGTAAATCATTAATATAGTCTGGGATATTTTTAAGAATACCGTAGATTGGGCAAAACGAATTAGTTGCCGGTATTCTTTTTTTGAAAAAAATCGAAAACAATTTTCCCTTTGGCTGAGCCGATGGCTTGTTGAAGCTCTTCAAGGGTAGCGCTTTTGATATTTTTTACCGATTTGAATTTAATTAGAAGTTGTTGAGTGATTGTTTCGCCAATTCCTTCAATATCTGTAAGTATTGATTTAATAGCCGCTTTTCCGCGTTTTTTTCGATGATGTGTAATACCGAAACGATGAGCTTCATCGCGACATTGCTGAATAATTTTCAGAGTTTCCGACTTTTTATCGAGATACATTGGAAATGAATCGCCCGGATAATAAATCTCCTCCAGCTTCTTGGCAATGCCGATAATACTGATTTTTCCGCGCAAACCCAGTTTTTCGAGGCTGGTAAGCGCTGAACTTAACTGACCTTTTCCACCATCAACAATGATGAGTTGCGGAAGGGGTTTTTCTTCTTCCAATAAGCGCTTATAGCGGCGATAAATCACTTCTTCCATGGAAGCAAAATCGTTGGGACCTTGCACTGTTTTGATATTGAAATGCCGGTATTCTTTTTTGTTGGGTTTGGCATTAACAAAACAAACCATGGCGGCTACCGGAAATTCGCCCTGAATATTGGAATTATCAAAGCATTCAATGCGGACCGGAGGTTCCTTCAAACGCAAATCCTTCATCATCTGGTTGAGTATCCGACGGCTGTGTCGTTCGGGATCAACCAGTTCTTTTTGTTTTTCTTTATCTAAACGGTAATATTTGGCATTGCGTTCCGAAAGATCAAGCAATTGTTTTTTGTCGCCACGTTGTGGAACAGTAAAGGTGGTTTTTGGTATGTCAATATCTATTTCAAATGGAATAATAATCTCGTTCGATTCGCTGGCAAACCGTTGGCGGAAATCCATAATGGCAATGGCAAGCAATTCTTCGGTACTTTCGTCGAGCTTTTTACGAAGTTCAATAGTATGCGACTGAACAATAGAACCACTCATCACTTTCATGTAATTGACAAAAGCTGCATTTTCGTCGGAGACTATCGAAAAAACATCCACATTTTGTATGGATGGATTGACTACGGTGGATTTACTCTGATAGCCGTCGAGCAGTTCAATTTTTTCCTTTACCATCTGAGCCTTTTCAAATTCAAGTGTTTCGGCAAAAGAATTCATCAGGTTGACTAATTGCTGCTTCACGTTCGTAATGTTGCCTTTAAGGATTTCACGTATCACCCGGATGGCATCAAGATAATCTTCCAGCGATTGTAATCCTTCGCAGGGGCCTTTACAATTACCAATATGATATTCGAGACAAACTTTATATTTTTTACTCCTGATGCTGGCTTCGGAAAGATTGAGATTACAATTACGCAACGGATAAATATGCCTGATCAGATCGAGCAATGTTCGCATCATTTGTACAGAAGCATAAGGCCCGAAATAGACGGAGCCATCCTTTATTACATTCCTTGTCGGAAAAACTCTTGGAAAGGGTTCATTTTTTATGCATATCCATGGATAGGTTTTGTCATCTTTCAACATCACGTTGTAGCGTGGCTGATGTTCCTTGATCAGGTTGTTTTCGAGCAACAAAGCATCAAATTCCGTATCCACCACAATAAAACGGATATCTTCTATTTTAGAAACCAACACCCTAACTTTTCCGCTAAGCGATTCATTTTTATTAAAATATGAAGAAACCCGCTTTTTCAGGTTTTTGGCTTTGCCCACATAAATTATTTTACCATCCTTATCGAAATACTGATAAACTCCCGGTTTATCGGGTAGTGTTTTTACGATAGATTTTATATGGGAATCTTTTATGGTCATTTTTCAACAAGAAATATTGGTAATCATTTTCTCATGTGATTCCAGCCCTGGGCGGTGATGGGAACAAGAGTTCCGGAGTTTAAAATCAGGTTGACCCCCTCGCTGGCGTCGGTGATATGACCGATAATACTTATTCCTTCTATTTTTTTTATTTTTTCATAATCGCTTTGGGCAATGGTGAAAAGCAGTTCATAATCCTCCCCGCCGTTTAAAGCGGCTGTAACAGGAGCAATGTTGAATTCCGCGGACATCATGCCGGTCAGGGTATCAACCGGAATTTTTTCTTCATAAAGATTACAACCCATGTTGGAATCATGACAAATATGCAATATTTCGGAAGCCAGTCCATCGCTGATATCAATCATTGCAGTGGGCTTGATGCCGTTTTTTTTCAATAATTCAACGATGTCGGTGCGGGCTTCGGGTTTCAACTGGCGCTGAAGGATGTAGTCGTGGCCACTGAGATCGGGCTGCATGGTAGGATCATCTTTAAATACTTGCTTTTCGCGTTCGAGCAAAAGTAGCCCCATGTATGCGCCGCCCAAATCACCGGAAACACAAACCAAATCGTGAAGACCGGCAGTATGGCGATAAACGATATCCTTTTCATCGGCTTCACCAATAACGGTAATGGAAATAAACAATCCGTGAACACTGGATGTGGTGTCGCCACCAATCATATCCACCTTATATTTCTGACAGGCTAAATGTATTCCGGTATAAATTTCATCAATAGCTTCCACCGAAAAACGGTTGGAAACGGCTATGCTTACAGTAATTTGCCGCGGTATCCCATTCATGGCAGCAATATCCGAAAAATTAGAAACGGCAGCTTTGTAGCCAAGATGTTTCAGGGGAGTATAAACGAGATCAAAATGCACCCCTTCTATCATTAAATCAGTAGATACAAGAATTTTACTCTTGGGATAATCGAGCACGGCAGCATCGTCGCCAACACCTTTAACCGTGCTTTTATTCACTATTTTAATGTTTTTTGTCAGATAATCGATCAGTCCAAACTCTCCCAACTCGGAAAGTTCGGTGCGTTTTTCAGTAATTTCGTTCATAGCAAGAATTAATTGAGTGGCAAAGGTAAACAAATATGAGTTTACAGATTAAATCGTGAGAAACATGGATTAGTAACTTCTAAACAGCCGCGCCCTTATTTAATCAATTCATAATATTCGTTAAATATTCACGTTTCAATTTAAAATATTTCTCTGATATGAAAATTTTGAGTACTTTCGCAAATTAAATTTTTAAAGCCGTGAACGATAGTTTAGTAATCATACCAACATACAACGAGAAGGAAAATATCGCCAAAATCATCCGTAAAGTTTTTTCTCTTCCAAAGAATTTTGATATCCTTATTATTGAAGATAATTCACCGGATGGTACTGCTGATATAGTAAAAGAACTTATGCTGCAATATCCAGGCAGTCTTTTTATTGAAGAAAGACGTGGAAAAATGGGGCTTGGAACAGCTTATATTCACGGCTTTAAATGGGCTTTAAAACGTGGTTACGAATATATTTTTGAGATGGATGCCGATTTTTCGCACAACCCCAGCGATTTGTTACGGCTGTACGAGGCCTGCGAACAAGGCGCTGATGTAGCCATAGGTTCCCGTTATATCAAAGGTGTAAATGTGGTAAACTGGCCCATGAGCAGGATGCTGATGTCTTATTTTGCTTCATCCTACGTGCGCACGGTTACCCGAATGCAAATCATGGATACTACTGCCGGTTTTGTATGCTATCATTCGCGGGTGCTGAAGACAATCAACCTCGACAAGATAAAATTTGTAGGCTATGCTTTCCAGATAGAAATGAAATTTACAGCCTGGAAAATGGGATTCAATATTGTTGAAGTGCCCATTATCTTTACCGACCGTTCCGAAGGTGTTTCTAAAATGAACAGAGGCATTTTTAAAGAAGCTTTTATTGGTGTGATGCGGATGAAAATTGCCAGTTTTTTCAAAAAATACAAAAAAGTTAATTAAACTCCTCATTTAGATTTAATTCTTCTGATGAGCCTTACGTATTATCTGACGAATGCTTTGATAGTGAACGAAGGCAAAACCTTCCACGGAAGCATCGAAATTTCCGAAGGATTAATTCAAAAAATTACCTGCGACGATGAACCGCTTCCGGTTAATCCGGATGCTGAGATCATTGATTGCGCGGGATGTTTTGTTATCCCGGGAGTGATAGACGATCATGTTCATTTTCGCGAACCCGGCTTGACTCATAAAAGCGATATTTTTACCGAAAGCCGTGCCGCCGTTGCCGGAGGCATTACTTCTTTTATGGAAATGCCCAATACCTTACCAGCCGCCACTACCATCGGTATTTTAGAGGAAAAATACCGTATCGCTTCCGCAAAATCTTTAGCCAACTATTCGTTCTACATGGGAGCCACCAATGAAAATGCCGCCGAAATAGCCAAAATCAATCCTGCAGAGGTTTGCGGAGTAAAAGTTTTTATGGGGTCTTCCACAGGGAATATGCTGGTGGACGATTCGCAGGCGCTCGAAAAATTGTTTTCCAATAGCCAAGGTTTGCTGGTTGCCATACATTCGGAAGACGAAAACATCATCAGCGAAAATAATCGTTTGTTCCGACTAAAATACGGGGAAGACGTTCCGGCACAAAGCCATTCCCTTATCCGAAGCGAAGAAGCCTGTTACCGTTCCACAGCTAAAGCTGTGGCATTGGCACAAAAAAATAATACCCGCCTGCATGTGCTTCACGTTTCCACAGCCCGCGAACTGGCTTTGTTCGACAATGCCCTTCCTCCGGCACAGAAACGCATCACAGCAGAAGTATGCCTGCATCACCTTTGGTTTAGCAATCGCGATTATGCCCGATGGAACAACCTGATAAAAGTTAACCCGTCAATTAAAACCGAAAACGATCGTGATGCATTGCTTAATGGCGTTTTATCCGGAGTTATAGATGTGATTGCTACTGATCATGCGCCGCATACGCTGGAGGAAAAAAAACAAACTTATTTTAAAGCACCTTCGGGCGGACCTATGGTGCAACATGCCTTAGTTGCCATGCTCGAATTTTATCATAACGGAATAATATCTATCGAAACCATAGTGGAAAAAATGTGCCATGCCCCAGCCCTATGTTTCCAGATACAAAAAAGAGGGTTTATTCGCCAGGGCTACCACGCCGATATAACTATTATTAATCCTAATTTGCCATGGAAAGTATCTAAAATGAACATCTTATCCAAATGTGGCTGGTCGGCAATGGAAGGAAATATTTTTAAATCAAAAATTACCCATACTTTTGTCAACGGAAATTTAGTATTCCATAACGGGATTTTTAATGAGGAGGACAGTGGCCAAAGGTTGTTGTTCGACAGGTAAAACTTCCTCAGAAAGAAATTATAAGATTATATTTAAAGAAAAAACAGTACACAAAAAATGAAAAAGACAGCATTTTTCTTAATCATCATCATTATAACATTTACCGCCTGCCGCGGAAGATTACATAAAAAGGTTACCGAAACTTACCCCGATGGTTCGCCAAAAACAGAATTGTTCTTCAAAGGAGAAGGCGCTAATCAGAAATTGGTTAAAGAAATAAAGTTTTATCAGAACCACCAGAAACAGGACGAAGGCGAATATAAAGACAGCTTGCGCGACGGTAAATGGACCTACTGGCGTGAGGACGGTAAACTATGGAGCGAAGGATACTTCAAAAAAGGCCTCAGGGATGGCAAAGGAAGCGTTTATTATGAAAACGGTAAGAAGTTTTACGATTGCGAATATAAAAATAACGAACGCATAGGAATTTGGAAGTTCTGGGACGAAACCGGCAAGCCGATGAAGGAAATAAATTACGACACGGCTACCAAATAAACCGTCGCAAAGACTGTTAAAATAAATCAACTAAATTTTTCCCAACAGTCGATTTGTGTGCAACTAAATCAACTAAATTTTTTCCAGCAGTCCTTTTATAGCCAAATAGCCCAGTCAGGGTTTAAAACCCTGACTGGGCTATTTAAAACATAACATCCAGGGATTTGATCAGATAAAAAATCCTCTGGATAATTTGGATATTTAAAATGTTTTTATATTTGTGGACGGAAAACAATAGCTATTTACAAAATAATCGCCATTTGGTGGTTATACAATTGTTAGCAAACATTAAATGATGAAGACACGGTCGATACCACATATTTGGGCAATGCTTGCAGGATTGATGTTACTTGCAGGTCCGATTTATCTGATTTTCGGAGTACTTTTTAGACTTTATATTCGAAACCAAAGAATTCCTGACGAGGGATTTTTTTCAATTGGAATCTTCGCCACGATAGGATTTTGGTTTTTCCTATTGGTGGTTTATTTCGTTAAAATTATTATTACTTCTAATGACAGGATAAGTATTATTTTCCCTTTTAGATTTAAACGTTTTAATTATAACATTTCAGAAATCGAAAAATATAAAGTTTATACCAATAGCGGTAAATATAAAAATTACGAAACATTGCATTTCCAGACAACAGACAAGAATGTTTTTATAATAATGCAATATGAATATTGGAATTATGAAAAAATAAGAAATTTCTTTGAAACCAATTCCACGACAGGAGAATTATCTAGATATAGTAATCTTATAACCAGTTTAATTTTACTAGTTATTGCTATCGGTATGACAATTGGATTAATTCTAATATTTAACCATTTGATAATATATTAATTAACGTGTGCTAATCAAGTAAGACCGCCCTGCCAGTAATTAACTGGCAGGAAGAGCCTTTCATCCCAGCCATTCGCTACAACCTGCTAATACTTCGGGACGTTACCCTGCGTATAAAGGATTTGCATCCTTTGGAAAAAACGTCAGTCGTTTTGTTGTACTAAATAGATATGGAATTTATACGGACTATACATTCCTAAAATCCTGAAAGGATTTAATTTGAATAGCCCCGAATGCTATTCGGGGGATGAGTCAATTCTATTGTCAGGAACCCTGAAAGGGTTCAATGATAACCATATTCGTAACTATCCGTTTAATCTGCGTCATTCGTATTCTATTGCTCATTCCCTTGGACGAAGCGCTAATGATTTTCGGGCAGGCGCTAATCCATTTGATCAAGGCGCTTACACCTATCTGATAGGAACATAGTCGGTATTAAAAATCAGTGGTAAAATTTTCGATATCCCGCCGTTCTTTTTTGGTAGGACGACCCAATCCCCGGTCGCGACGGAAGAAAAAGCTTTCCTTCTGGACTTTTAATTTCTCATACTCTTCGGCAGGCGTAAGATCAATGGCATAATCGGGAACTAATTTGGCGGAAACCCTGTTATGCAGCAAGGTTTTTACCTGAATCGTTTTGATAATCTGGCCTCCCTGAATCGTAAAAATTTCTCCGGTTTTCACTTCGCGTGAAGCTTTCACATGTTGTCCTCCGATTTTTACTTTACCGCCTTTACAAGCCTCGGTTGCCTGGTTGCGTGTCTTAAAAATCCGAACAGCCCAAAGCCATTTATCAATTCTAACGGATGTTTCTTTAGAATCAGGCATCGCTTACGTTTATTTCTGACGGAAAAAGATTTCCATGGGAACTCCCGAGAAATCAAAATTCTCCCGCAGTTTATTTTCGATAAATCGTTGATAGGGTTCTTTGATGTATTGCGGAAGATTGCAAAAGAACACAAATGCCGGATAAGCCAGCGGAAGCTGCGTAATATATTTTATTTTAATATACTTTCCTTTATTTGCCGGCGGGGGATTATCCTGAATAATGGGCAAAAGAACGTCGTTAAGTTTGGAAGTACTGATTCGTCGTACGCGATTTTCATACACCCGATGCGCCATTTCCAACGCTTTTATAACCCGTTGTTTGGTAATAACCGAGGTAAAAATGATGGGAATGTCGGTAAAAGGAGCTATATTTTCATAAATTTGCTGTTCAAAAAGCTTATGGGTGTTGGTTCCCTTTTCTATCAAATCCCATTTATTAACCACCACGACTATCCCTTTGTGATTGCGTTGCGCCAAACCGAAAATATTCATATCCTGACCTTCGAAACCCTGAGTAGCATCAATCATTACCAAACAAACATCGCTGTTTTCGATAGCCCGGATAGAACGCATAACCGAATAAAATTCAATATTTTCGTGAACTTTGCCTTTTTTACGGATTCCGGCAGTATCAACCAATAAAAAATCGAAACCAAAGCTATTGTAATGAGTATATAGGGAATCGCGAGTAGTACCGGGAATGGATGTTACAATATTACGTTCGTCGCCAAGCAAAGCATTGATAAGCGACGATTTTCCGACATTAGGTCGGCCGATAACAGCAAACTTAGGAAGCTCGGGCGTTTCTTCCTGGGGAAGAATAATGAATTCTTTTACCACTTCATCCAGCAAATCGCCTGTACCGGAACCACTGATGGACGAAATGCAATAAATATTGCCTAAACCAAGACTGTAAAACTCGTTGGCATCATCGGTATGGTTAAAATTATCTACTTTGTTGGCAACTAAAAAAACTTTTTTATGGCTTTTGCGAACCAACTGCGACACTTCTTCATCCATAGGTGTGATGCCTTCTCTTGCATCAACCATAAAAAGAATAACATCGGCTTCGTCCACCGCAAGGGACACTTGTTTCCGTATTTCTTCTTCAAAAATATCTTCCGAATGCATGGCATAGCCTCCGGTATCAATCACCGAAAAGGTATAACCATTCCAGTCGCTTATGCCATAATGGCGATCGCGGGTAACACCGCTTGTGGGGTCAACAATGGCTTTTCGTTCTCCGGTTAGCCGGTTGAACAAAGTGGATTTGCCTACATTGGGTCGGCCTACGATGGCTACAATATTGCTCATGTTTTTCTGATTGGTTAAATTTCATACCCGAATCTTTTCAGTTCGCGTTCGTTCTCACGCCAGTCTTTGTCTACTTTTACGCGAAGTTCGAGAAAGACATGCTTATCGAGAAATTCTTCGATATCCTTGCGGGCATCTGTGCCCAATTTTTTGATAGAGCTTCCCTTGGCGCCAATAATTATTGCCTTTTGTGATTCGCGGGCAACATAAATCATGGCCGAAATGCGGATCAGTTTTTCCTCTTCGGTAAAGGTATCGATGGCAACTTCAGTAGAATAGGGAATTTCTTTATGGTAGTTTAGCAATATCTTTTCGCGTATGATTTCCGAAACAAAGAAACGCTGAGAACGGTTAGTCAGTTCGTCTTTTGGAAAATACGGCGGATTTTCGGGAAGTAGTCTGATGATGTTCTGAAAAACAGTATCTGTATTAAATTTAAGCAAAGCCGAAACCGGAAAGATTTCAGCTTTGGGCAGGAGCTCTTTCCATTCATTTATTTTAGCTTCAACCTTTGGCTGGTCGGAAAGATCAATTTTGTTGATCAATAAAAGCACCGGAACTTCGGTGGTTTGTAGTTTTTTCAGGATATCTTCATGATCGAAGGTCTCCCCCATCTCCGTAACAAAAAGAAAAATATCGGCATCGAGCATGGCCGTTTCCACAAACTTCATCATTGATTTGTGAAGCAGATAATGAGGTTTTACAATGCCGGGGGTATCGGAATAAACCATCTGGAAATCCTCGCCGTTAACAATGCCCATAATGCGATGTCGGGTTGTTTGTGCCTTAGAGGTAATAATGGAAAGCTTTTCGCCGACCAAAGCATTCATCAGGGTCGACTTCCCGACATTGGGATTGCCAATAATATTAATAAATCCTGATTTATGGGCCATAACAATTAAATGCTGAGAAAGGATACAAAGTTAAAAAAAATCCCTGCAAACAATAAATTTACAGGGATTTTTAGATTGAGTAGCGGGGGCAGGATTCGAACCTACGGCCTTTGGGTTATGAGCCCAACGAGCTACCACTGCTCCACCCCGCAATATATTTTTTAAAAATTATCTTTTCCTATTGAGGTTTGCAAAGGTATAATAAAATTTGAATTGTAAGGCATTTTTTTGTTTTTTATTTTCTGAATATAAAGGAATATAAAGAAAGACTTCTGTAAAAAGACACTTCTTAATTTTATTAGGAATACAACTTTTTAATAATCAATGATTCGATTAAATACAGGCGAAGCTTAGTAAAAAATTTTGACATTGTTTTCAAACACTTCGTTTCCGTTAGGACTAAAGAAAATGTTTGTAAAATACGGGAATATATTATTTGGAAAAACCGAAGTATTTAGTACTTTTGCACACTCAAATCAGGAAAAGGGTACTGGCATAAGAACGTATCCGAAATGACTTGGCATAGTGTTCGTTAATTTTTGATCGGGATGTAGCGCAGCCTGGTAGCGCGCTTCGTTCGGGACGAAGAGGCCGCTGGTTCGAATCCAGTCATCCCGACTCTTGCCTCTTTAGCTCAGCTGGTAGAGCAGCTCATTCGTAATGAGCAGGTCGTCGGTTCGAATCCGATGAGAGGCTCTTTTTCCGGTTTTGTAAGTACAGAGCCGGAAAAAGAGCTATTCAGCTAAAATCAATAATTTATTACGATGCATTTCCACCACGCCGCCTTTAATTTCAAAGGTTTTGGTACTTTTATCGGGGACAATAATCTTAACTGTTCCTGCTTTTAATACAGAAATTAACGGGGCATGGTTGTTTAATATTTCGAAAGATCCATCAATACCTGGTAGTTGTGCCAAACTTGCTTCCCCTTCGAAAATAACGGTATCAGGAGTTACTATTTCAATATTCATAGTTTTTACTGAATTAACTACTTGGCGCTTGCAAGCATTTTCTTTCCTTTTTCAATAGCTTCTTCAATGGTTCCTACCAAATTGAAAGCCGATTCAGGATATTCGTCAACCTCTCCGTCTATAATCATATTAAAGCCTTTGATCGTATCTTCGATGGACACAAATACACCGGGTATTCCGGTAAATTGTTCGGCTACGTGGAAAGGTTGCGACAAGAAACGTTGAACACGACGTGCACGGTGAACCACCAATTTATCTTCTTCCGACAATTCGTCCATACCCAGAATAGCAATAATATCCTGAAGTTCGGTGTATCGCTGGATGATATTTTTTACGCGTTGTGCGGTATTGTAATGTTCCTCGCCAACAACATCAGGCGTAAGAATACGTGAAGTGGAATCCAACGGGCTAACAGCCGGATAAATCCCCATAGCCGAGATTTTACGATCGAGAACGGTTGTAGCATCAAGATGGGCAAATGTTGTAGCCGGAGCAGGGTCTGTAAGGTCATCGGCAGGTACATAAACAGCCTGAACAGAGGTAATGGAACCACGTTTGGTAGAAGTAATACGTTCCTGCATAATTCCCATTTCGGTAGCTAATGTTGGCTGATAGCCAACGGCTGATGGCATACGGCCTAACAATGCTGATACTTCGGAGCCAGCCTGGGTGAAACGGAAAATATTATCAATAAAAAGTAAAATATCACGTCCGCCCGATTCTTCATCGCCATCGCGGAAGTATTCAGCCATGGTTAATCCCGATAAAGCCACACGGGCACGTGCTCCCGGGGGTTCATTCATCTGACCAAAGACCAAGGTAGCCTGCGATTTGGCTAATTCATTACGGTCGACTTTGTTCAAGTCCCAACCGCCTTTTTTCATGCTTTCTTCAAATTCTTTTCCGTATTTAATAACTCCGTATTCGATCATATCTCTTAGCAGATCGTTCCCTTCACGGGTTCGTTCCCCAACTCCGGCAAAAACGGAGATGCCGGAATATTTTTTAGCGATATTGTTAATCAGCTCCATGATAGTAACCGTTTTACCAACTCCGGCACCACCAAAAAGACCAATTTTACCACCTTTGGCATAAGGTTCAATCAAGTCAATCACCTTAATACCAGTGAATAACATTTCTCTTTGAGTCGTAAGATTCTCAAATTTAGGAGGATCACGATGAATGCTTTGGGCTTTCATCTTTGGGACTTCACCCAAGCCATCAATAGCTTCGCCAATTACATTGAACAGGCGTCCTTTTACCTCGTTTGTGGTTGGCATGGTAATGGTTTGTCCGGTAGAAACAACATCCATTCCCCGACGTAATCCGTCGGTTGAATCCATGGCAATGGTACGCACGGTGTTTTCTCCAATATCCTGCTGACATTCAAGAACAATGACATGACCTTCGTCATTTTTAACTTCCAGAGCATCATAAATATTCGGAAGCTTAACATCCTGTTCAAAGGCAACATCAATCACAGGACCAATAATCTGCGAAATGTGACCAACAATGGTTGTTGACATAACTTTAATTTAAAATTTAATAAGGCGGCAAAATTACTAAAAACTGTAGTACTAAACTGTTTTTTTGAAAAGACTTTTTTGAAAGATTATTATTGCCAGAACTCCAGTAGTAATAGCTGAATCTGCAATATTAAAAACAGGACGGAAAAATAAAAAGTCCTGCCCTCCTAAAAAAGGAACCCAGGCAGGATAATTACCCGAAATAATAGGAAAGTAAAGCATATCAACAACTTTACCGTGCAGAAAGCTTCCATAACCACCGCCGGCAGGTAAAAAAGTGGCGGTTTGCATAAAAGTGCTTTCGCTAAAGAGTAAACCATAAAAAGCACTATCAATGATATTGCCCATAGCTCCGGCAAAAATCAATGAAATGCAGGCAACAAAGCCAAAATTAGCTTTTTCGCGGATAAGCGTATAAAGATAATATCCGATAGCTCCTACGGCTAAAATTCGAAATAAACTCAACATAAGCTTACCGTAATCGCCACCAAAGCGAAGCCCAAAAGCCATACCATAATTTTCGGTAAAGTTGATGATAAACCAATGGCCGAAAATGGGAATATCCTGGCCAAGCAGCATATGAGTTTTGACCCAAAACTTTAATATCTGATCGACAAGCAGGACCAGAAAGATGATAAAAAGCGACTTCTTAAGCACCGGAAATTAGTTTTTCCCTTGATTCAATTTAGCATCAATGCTCAAAGTGGCATGAGGAACAATACGCAAACGTTCTTTGGAAATCAGCTTCCCCGTAACCCGGCAAATGCCATAGGTTTTATTTTCGATACGAACCAGTGCATTTTCCAACGCTTTAATAAACTTATCCTGTCGGACAGCCAGTTTGCTGTTTTCTTCTTTTGATAAAACCTGATACCCTTCTTCCAAAACTTTGAAGGTTGGAGAAGTATCATTTATATCATGCTCATTATTATTGGTATATGCCTCAGTGAGCATTTTAAGATCCCGGCGGGCTTTTTCCAGTTTTTCAACAATGATTTGCCTGAATTCTTCAAGTTCCTCATCAGAATATCTATTTTTTTCCTGTAGTTCTTTTTCCTCTTGTAATACTTGCTTTTTCATGGCAACAATTATTAGTAATTAGTAATTTTACCCTTATCTTTTAAACCATTTTTTGGATGGTGATAAAAGTTTTTAGTCCTTCAATGATCTCAATTTCGATTTTTTCCTCGTTGTCAAGTACTTGAACGAGGTCGAGGGAGTCGGCTAAAGTTTCCGAACAAATGTATGCAAAATTGTTTTCGATAGGTGTATTTATTTCAGAATTTTTTTCAATTTGTAGCTTAATTTTATCGGTAACCTCAAAACCTTTATCCTTACGAAGGTTTTGAATGCGGTTGATCAATTCACGGGCTATGCCTTCTTGACGCAGGGTTTCGGTAATGGTAATATCGAGGGCAACCGTGAGATTTCCCATATTGGATACCACCCAACCCGGAATGTCTTCGGTAATGATTTCCACATCAGTAATCAAAATTTCTACCGGTTGATTCTCTACGGTGAGTTCTATTTTGCCAGAATTTTCAATGGTAGAAATTTCATTAGGTGTGAAAGTATCAACGGCGGCGGCAATCTGCTTCATCAGTTTGCCGTATCTGGGACCAAGCGTTTTAAAGTTTGGCTTTATTTTTTTAACCAGAATACCAGCCGATTCGTCAATATATTCTATTTCCTTAACATTAACTTCCGACAAGATCAGATTTCTGACCTTTTCGATCTGTTGTTTAAAATGCTCATCCAGCACAGGGATCATCAGCTTATTAAGTGGCTGACGTACACGATTGTTTGTGCGTTTACGAAGCGAAAGTACCATAGATGAGATTTTCTGAGCCAATTCCATACGTTCTTCCAGGTCTTTGTTGATAAGCAAATTATTGCAGACAGGGAAATTGGTAAGATGAACCGAATCAGCTTTATCTTTACCGGTAATATTATTCAGATCGGTAAATAAACGATCGGCAAAAAATGGAGCAATCGGAGCCGAAAGTTGAGCAACCGTAACTAAGCAAGTATATAATGTTTGGTAAGCCGAAATTTTGTCTTCGGTATAATCGCCTTTCCAAAAACGGCGACGGCACAAACGCACATACCAGTTGCTCAGATGCTCATCAACAAAGTCAGAAATGGCTCTTCCGGCTTTGGTTGGTTCGTAATCGGAAAAATAATCGTCAACATTTTTAACCAACGAATTGAGTTCTGATAATATCCACCGGTCAATTTCGGGGCGATGTTCGTTGGGAACTTCCGGTTCGGAAAATGTAAATCCGTCAATATTTGCATATAAAGCAAAGAAATTGTAGGTATTATATAATGTTCCAAAAAACTTCCGTTGTATCTCAGCAATGCCTTCCAGGTCGAATTTTAGATTGTCCCAGGGCTGTGCATTAGTTATCATATACCAACGGGTAGCATCGGGTCCATATTTTTCAAGTGTTTCAAACGGATCCACGGCATTGCCAAGGCGTTTCGACATTTTATTGCCGTTTTTATCTAAAACCAATCCATTGGATACCACTGTTTTAAAAGACACACTGTCAAAAAGCATCGCAGCTATGGCATGAAGAGTAAAAAACCATCCACGAGTCTGATCAACACCTTCGGCAATGAAATCGGCAGGAAAATATTCGTTCAGCGTTTCTTTATTTTCGAAAGGATAATGATACTGAGCAAAAGGCATAGAGCCGGAATCGAACCATACATCAATAAGATCGGGTTCGCGGAACATTTTTTTCCCGGAAGGGGAAACCAGAAAAATATCGTCAACATAAGGACGGTGCAGATCAAATTTTTGATAATTCTCTTTGGAATTATCACCAGGAATATAATCGGCATATGGATTTTGCTTCATAAAGCCGGCTTCGATGGATTTATCAATTTCTTGTTTTAACTGTGCCACCGAACCGATGCAGATTTCCTCGCTGCGGTCGTTGGTAACCCAAATGGGCAACGGTGTGCCCCAGAAGCGTGAACGCGAAAGGTTCCAGTCAACTAAATTTTCGAGCCAGTTGCCGAAACGTCCCGTACCCGTAGCCTCGGGTTTCCAGTTGATGGTTTTATTCAAAGCTATCATCTTTTCTTTTAAAGCGGTAGTCTTGACAAACCAAGAATCGAGCGGATAATATAAAATGGGTTTATCCGTACGCCAGCAATGCGGATACGAATGTTCGTACTTTTCAGTTTTGAAAGCCTTGTTTTCCTTTTTAAGCTTAACAATAATATCAATATCAACGTTATTAGGGTTTTTTGGATCGAAATCGGATGCGTACTCTGCTTTGACATATCGTCCGGCAAATTCACCCATAACGTCTATAAATTTTCCTTGTTTATTAACCAGCGTAAGCGAACCTATACCGTTTTGCTTGCCAACACGAAAATCGTCGGCACCAAAACTTGGGGCAATATGAACAATACCGGTTCCGTCTTCAGTAGTTACAAAATCGCCTATCACAACACGGAAAGCGTCGCCGTCGTCGGGTTGGGCATAGGGCAAAAGTTGTTCGTAACGAATTCCTTCCAGGTCTTTTCCCTGATACGTTTCCGTAACTTCAAAAGGAATATTTTTTTGTCCGGCTTCATATTCGTCGAGTTTCAGACCTGCATTTTTTTCGGGGAAGAAATTCCCGAGCAATTCTTTAGCCAATACGACACTAACCGGCTGAAAAGTATAAGGATTATATGTTTTAACCTTTACATACTCAATCTTTTTCCCGACAGCCAAAGCAGTATTTGATGGCAAAGTCCATGGAGTAGTTGTCCAGGCAATAAAAAAAACATCTCCAAAAGCATTTTTAAACAGAAACTCAGATTTATCGTTACGAATTACTTTAAACTGTGCAACTACCGTATTGTCTTTCACCATACGATAGCAGCCCGGCTGATTCAGTTCGTGAGTGCTTAACCCGGTACCCGCAGCAGGCGAATAAGGCTGAATGGTGTAGCCTTTGTAGAGCAAGCCTTTTTCATAGAGTTTCGAAAGCAAATACCAAACCGATTCGATATATGTATTATCAAAAGTGATATATGGATCATCCAAATCGACCCAGTAACCAATATTCAGAGTGAGTTCATCCCACAAGTCTTTGTATTTCATTACCTCCTTGCGGCAGGCATTGTTATATTCCTTTACGGAAATTTTCTTTCCGATGTCTTCTTTGGTAATGCCTAAAGTCTTTTCTACAGCAATTTCGATGGGAAGCCCGTGGGTATCCCAGCCGGCTTTGCGTTTGACATAAAAACCTTTCAGCGTTTTATACCGGCAAAAAATATCCTTGATCGTACGTGCCATCACATGGTGTATTCCCGGCATACCATTAGCCGAAGGTGGTCCTTCATAAAAAATATATCGTGGGTTATCCTTACGGTTTTTAAGACTTTTTTGAAAAATATCCTTCGACTCCCATTCCTTCCTGATGTCTTTCCCAATGGCTGTCAGATTGAGGTGTTTATATTCGTTGTATTTGACTTTCATTAATTAATTGATATTAACTGCTTTTAAAAAAACGAGGTGCAAAAGTAACTATTTTTAAAATAATAAATTTAAAACTAAATTCGGTAAAATGATTTTTTGTATTTTAGTTGGCTGAAAAATCCTTAAAATTTTGTGTTATGTCGAAATCAAAAGATGCTGTTAAAAAGGAGGAAAAAAAGAAGCCCCTTAAGACTGCGAAAGAAAAAAAAGCTGAAAAAAGAGAAAAAAAATTAACGAAATAAGCTGTTAAGATATTTCGTTAATTTTTCAGGAATAACTTTTAATTGACACCTCAAAAGAATCGGGTGTTGATTAGAGGTTATTTTTTATTATTCAAACGACACGATGGATTTCTTAATCAAACTGATAGCATCGCGAAGTTGTTCTTCGGTGATAACCAAAGGAGGAGCAAAGCGAATAATATGCTGATGCGTTGGTTTTGCCAAAACTCCGTTATCTCTCATCTTCAGACAAACATCCCAGGCTTCTTTTCCATCCTTGGGTCTGATAATAACGGCATTGAGCAATCCCTTTCCTCTGACTAATTCGATCATCGGAGAATTGATCTTGCGGATTTCCTCGCGGAAAATCTTGCCAAGATATTCAGCTTTTTCGGCTAATTTTTCATCTTTTATCACTTCCAAAGCAGCTACGGCAACTCTGGCAGCTATTGGATTTCCTCCAAAGGTGGAACCGTGTTCGCCGGGTTTGATGGTAAGCATAATATCGTCGTTAGCCAACACAGCCGAAATAGGCATAGTACCGCCCGAAAGGGCTTTTCCAAGGATAAGAATATCGGGATGAACGTTTTCGTGGTCGCAGGCAAGCAATTTACCCGTGCGGGCAATACCGGTTTGAACTTCATCGGCTATAAATAAAACATTTTTCGATTTACAAAGTTGGTATGATTTGGCTAAATAACCATCATCGGGAACATACACCCCGGCCTCGCCCTGAATAGGTTCTACAAGGAAACCAGCAACATTGGGATCTTCCAGCGCTTTTTCCAAAGCAGAAATATCATTGTAAGGAATAGATACAAAGCCCGGGGTAAACGGACCATAATCTTTATAGGCATCCGGGTCGGACGACAGGGAAATAATGGTAATGGTACGTCCATGAAAATTACCGTCGCAAACAATAATTTTTGCCTGGTTTTCGGGAACACCTTTTTTAAGATAAGCCCACTTACGACAAAGCTTTAATGCTGTTTCATCGGCTTCGGCACCGCTATTCATTGGTAATACTTTATCGTAACCAAAATATTCGGTAACGTATTTTTCGTAAACGCCGAGGCAATCGTTGTAAAAAGCGCGTGAAGTTAAGGTAAGCGTCTGGGCCTGTTCTATCATGGCATTGATAATTTTAGGATGGCAGTGTCCCTGATTTACTGCCGAATATGCCGAAAGAAAATCATAATATTTTTTTCCGTCCACATCCCAAACTAAGGCTCCCTGGCCTTTGGTAAGAACAACCGGCAATGGATGGTAATTGTGTGCGCCGTATTTGTTCTCAAGCGCTATCGCTTGTTCTGAAGTCAACTTTGCTGTCATAACATAATTTTTATTGAGTGATTGAAATTGTTATAATTTTTCGCAAAATTAGGATAATTCGGAATACAAAATTTTAATTCATTTTGAAAGATTGTTTCTTAAAATTGTATTTTTGAACGAAATTTTAAAAAATCAACCATGAGAACCAACATATACCTTTATTTATTCGTTTTTTTATTTAGCCTTAATTCATTGGGCTTTTCACAAGAGATTCAGACTCCGATAGAATATAAAGCCATAAAGAAATGGGAAACTCCTCAGCAGTTTAAAACTCCAGAATCTGTAATTTACGATGCTTCACGCGATATTTGTTATGTGAGCAATGTTAACGGTAATCCGACTGCTCGCGACGGCAACGGGTTTATATCGAAACTTTCTCCGGATGGAAAGGTAATTCAATTGGAATGGATCAATGGACTTAACGGGCCTAAAGGCATGGCTATTTATCAGGATAAACTGTATGTTGCCGACATTGACCGTGTAGCCGAAATTGACCTTGCTTCCGGGAAAATTCTTCAGTTTTTCAAACCCAAAGATGCTATCTTCCTGAATGATATAACGGTAGACAAAAATGGAATAATTTATATCTCAGATACTGGCAACGATAGGATTTATTTCATAAAAAATGGGAAAATTGACTCCTGGCTTAGCTCGGACAAACTGAAAGAAGCCAACGGTGTGCGCATAACCGGCGAAAAGTTATTGGTAGGTACTGCCTATGCCGTTCAAAGTGTGGATTTAAAATCAAAAAAAATTAAAACCCTGATTCCCGAATCCGGAAATATTGACGGGCTTGTAGATGTAAATGAAAGCGATTATTTCTTTTCGGATTTCAATGGTAAAATTTGTTGGGTTCGTCCTCCGCAACCCTATCACATCTTGAATAATACTACAGCACAGAATATTAAAGCCACCGATATCGAATTCATTAAAGAAAAAAAGCTCTTGCTGGTACCGACTTTTAACGATAACCGCGTGATGGCTTATGAGATTGTAACCGTAAAGTTATGATATGCCATCAATAAAAACATGGATATCCCCGGCGCTAAAAAAAGCTGTCCGGAATAGTTTTTAAAAATAAGCTTACTTTTGCCGCATGATAGTGATAGATAATACCATTGTTTCGGACGATCTGCGGGATGTTCATTTTGTGTGTAATCCCCAAAAATGCAAAGGCAATTGCTGTGTTTATGGCGATGCCGGTGCTCCTTTGGAAACGGAAGAAATTTCAATTATTGAAGACTGCCTCGACGATATCAAACCGTTTATGACCGCACAAGGATTAGATGTGGTTATGAAAAACGGAGTATTTGATTACGATGCCGATGGCAACTTTGTAACTCCTTTAATCGGAGATAAAGACTGCGCCTTTATTTGTTTTGAAGACGGCATTGCCCGCTGTGCCATCGAAAAAGCATTTAACGAAGGTAAAATAACATTTCAAAAACCAGTCTCCTGCCACTTATATCCGGTAAGAATACAGAAATGCAAGGATTATGATGCAGTAAATTATCATCGATGGGCTGTATGCGAGATGGCTTTGGTAAAAGGCAGACGGCTCGGCGTCCCTTTATATGAATTTCTAAAAGAACCACTTATCAGATATTATGGCAAGCCCTGGTACGAAAAGTTAAAACGCCGGATAGAGCAATGATTTTAACATACTTTTAAATCTCTTTCCTTTGTTTTAGCCAGAAAGCAATGACAAGCAATAATAAAACCGGACTTCCGTAAAAAGATATTCTTCCGATATAATCACCGTATCGGGTGTAAAAAGTAATTTCATCATTGGCGTTCAACCGTTGACGAATCACTGCCCGTTTCCAGTATTCAGTGGCCTGAAACACATCACCGCGTTGGTTAACGAAGGCAGAAGTGCCGGTATTGGCCGAACGGGCAATGCTACGACGCGATTCGATGGCGCGAAGCGAAGAAAAGGTAAGATGTTGACGGTGTCCTGCAGTATTGCCCCACCATCCGTCGTTAGTAATCACAAATAAAAGGTTGGCACCTTTGCGGATAAAATTTCCAAGATATTCGCCATAAGCCGATTCGTAACAGATAGCCGTTCCGATTTTAAGATTATTACCAGCGGCAAACGGGTAATGTACGGCATCGGTACCTAAACTGCCCACGGTTCCGCCAAGATCAATGGCATATTTTTCGATAAATTTCATGTAATCGGCAAACGGCATTTCTTCTACACCGGGCGTCAGTTTTGATTTGTGATGCTTTTGTATATTAGCAGAAGTGTCGAGCAAAACGGCTGTATTATAAGAATCATAATACATGTCGGCATCGGAAAATTTACGGGCTGTATGCGGAATGGTATCCCCCTGCTGATAGGCTCTGCGGGTAGATATTCCTACAACCATTTTCAACCTGGGATAGTTTTTCATAAACATTCTCAAGCGATCAAAGCTCTGACAACGGTTCATCATATTCTCCCACGCATATTCCTGAAGAGCACTTTCGGGACAAACCACAAAATCGGTTTTCTGATCAACTTTCTGTGAAGCCAGATCAATGATCCGCTGGCAAATTACAGAAGGTTCAAGTTCGTATTCTTCGGTATAGGGATCAACATTGGGTTGAACCACGACTACATCCACAGGATTAGTTTTTTCGGTGTAGGTATAATATCTGACAAGAGATAAAAAAACAGGAAGTATGATCAGGGTAAACGTTCCCAGGCACATCCATAACCAGGAACGCAAAACCGTTTTAACGGCCAGGTATCTTTTTATGCAGGTAAAAATTAAAATATTTACCAATAATATCCATAAGCTTCCGCCAAAGATGCCCGTATATTCATACCATTGTATCCATTGCGGATAATTGGCAAAACCGTTCCCCAACTGAAGCCAGGGCCAGGAAAGATCCCAATCGAGATGAATGAACTCGAAAGCTATCCAATAAAAAACAAGAGAAAGATACGCCAGAGGAGTTTGTCTGATATTTCTCCGTGTAATATGAAAAAGAGTAAAAACAACAGACATGAAAAAGGAATTCAACACAACGGCTAAAAGGGATCCGATAAATGTTGAATTATAAATCCACCAGGTGGTGAGTAAGTTCCAGAAGGCAAAAGCGATAAAGCTGTAAAAAATAATAGCGAAACGGCTAAAGTCTTTTTTATTTTGATAGAAATAATCTTCAACAAACAAAAGAGGCACAAATCCGGTAAGAAGCAACAACGGAAAACCGCGGGCAGGCCAACCAGCACTGAGAAGAAGAGCGCTTAGAAGCGATAATAGCAAAAGGTGAAATTTCTTCATTTTTATTTTTTGTTAAAATCATTCATGGTACGATCTATACCAATGGTTACAAAACTTTTAATGGCTTCTACAGCCATCTCCACCCTTGGAATCAATATCTTTTCCTCCGTTTTCGACCATCGGCTAAGCACATATTCCACCTGATATCCACGGGCAAAATCGTCGCCAATGCCTATTCGAAGGCGGGGGAATTCGTTAGTAAGCAAGGTTTCGATAATGTGGTTTAATCCGTTGTGGCTGCCACCGCTACCACGAACTTTCAAGCGCAATACACCTAAAGGCAGGTCAAGATCATCCAAAACGACCAGGCTGTTTTCGAGAGGAATTTTTTCTTTATCCACCCAATATTTCACGGCTTTACCGCTAAGATTCATGTAAGTAGTCGGCTTAATCAAGATCAGCGTCCGACCCTTGTATTTCGCTTCCGCTTTAAAAGCATGCCGGTCGATGGTAAATTTTGCATCTAAGGCAGCGGCTAAAGCATCGAGTACAATAAAGCCAATGTTATGCCTTGTGTTGGCATATTCCTCACCTATATTTCCAAGTCCGGCAATTAAATATTTCACTTCACCAATAATTTGTCTGCGAAAGTAAAAAAAAGAGGGACATACCGAAGCATGTCCCTTATTTGTTCAATGAATTAAATAATTATTCAGTTTTTGCGGCAGCAGCAGCTTCGGCAGGAGTAGGTTCAACAGCACGTGTAACCCTGACTCCAACAACTATTGCTGTCGGTGGCTCTAACAATTCAATATTTTCCAACGCAATATCGCTTATTTTTATGGAATCGTTGATATCAAGTTTTTCAATATTGATTTTTATTTCGTCGGGTAAATGTTCAGCTAATGCTTTTACTTTTAATTTCCTGAACTTTTTTATCAAACGACCGCCTTTAAATACTCCGACAGCAGTTCCTTCAAATGCAACAGGGACACTGATGACAATGGGTTTTCCCGGTACCAGTTCCATAAAATCAACATGGAGTAAACTGTCGGTTACAGGGTGATATTGTGCATCCTGAAGGGTGGCATTATATTCTTTGCCATTAATGTTTAAACTTACCAAATAGGAATTGGGAGTAAAGATTAATTTTTTAAAGCTTTTTTCTTCAACTGCAAAATGAACTTGTTCCTTTCCGCCATAAAGTACACATGGTACCAAGCCTTTGTTCCGGTTCATTTTAGCATCCTTTTTCCCTACGTTCTCACGCAGAGAACCGCTAATAGACACTTTTTTCATGATAATTGAAATTTAAGATTAATATATTGATTTTTAATTTAAAATTTAAATAACGAACTGATGGATTCACAATTTTGAACCTTGCGTATCACATCTGATAACAAACTGGCACAGGATATCACCTTAATCTTATCGTTTTGCTGACGAAGAGGAATGGTATCGGTAACAAAAATTTCGGTAAAAACTGAATTATTAATGTTTTCGTAAGCATCTTTGGATAAAACCGGATGGGTACAGAAGGCGCGTACACTTGCCGCTCCGTTTTCCATAATAAGTTTGGCGGATTTGGTAAGTGTACCACCGGTATCAATAATATCGTCCACCAACACTACATTTTTATTTGTTACATCACCAATCAAAGCCATATTCTCTACCTGGTTAGGCTTGGAACGCTGTTTATAACAGATGGCAAAACCGGTATGCATAATTTTGGCATAGGCAGCAGCACGGCGGGTTCCACCGGTATCGGGTGAAGCCATAATCAGGTTAGGCAGATCAAGCTTCTGGAGATACGGAATAAATATGGAAGAAGCGAAAAGATGATCAACGGGCAAATCAAAAAAGCCCTGGATCTGGTCGGCATGAAGGTCAATGGTAATGATGCGGTGAACGCCGGCGGCAGTCAATAAATTAGCAACTAATTTGGCGGCAATGGAAACCCGGGGTTTATCTTTGCGATCCTGACGGGCAAAGCCAAAATAAGGAATAACTGCAATAATATGCCGTGCCGATGCTCGTTTGGCGGCATCTATCATCAATAACAATTCAAACAAGTTGTCGGATGGAGCAAACGTAGACTGCACAATAAAGACTTCATTTCCACGAATATTATCTTCAAATGAAGGTTGAAATTCGCCATCGGCGAAATCGGTGAATCGCACATCACCTAATTTTTGACCATAACAGTCGGCTATCTTTTCGGCTAAATAACGGGAACCACGCCCGCAGACTATGTTTACCAAAGGATACATGGAAATAAATTATAAGAAGAGTACTTTTATTTTGCGGCTGCAAAGATATAACTTTTCTCTACCAACCCCAAAAGATATACTGAAAATAATGAGGCCGGAATGGCACCCATAAAAATTTTTCTTTGTAAGTTCAAAAAAGCTGTATCTTTGCCCTGTCAATGTTCATGCTATACGCCCGGATGGCGGAATAGGTAGACGCGTTGGTCTCAAAAACCAATGAGGTAATTCTCGTGCCGGTTCGATTCCGGCTCCGGGTACACGAATAAATTAAAAAGTCTTGTAAGCTAATGTCTTATGAGACTTTTTGCTTTTTAAGGGGAACACTCAGGGGAACGTTCCCCCTTTAAATAAAAAAGCCTTGCAAAACATTTATTTACAAGGCCTTTTAATTTATTTGCGTACCCAAGACAGGACTTGAACCTGCACAGCCGTACGGCCACTAGTCCCTGAAACTAGCGTGTCTACCAATTCCACCACTTGGGCAAGTGTATTTTGTTGAAGATTTATGATTTGCGATTGCTTTTGTAATTGAGAATTTTAATAGCTCACTTATACTTAAATTGCAAAACATTAATTGGTTGTGCCCAGGACAAGAGTCGAACTTGCACGTCCTTGCGAACACCAGCCCCTCAAGCTGGCGTGTCTACCAATTTCACCACCTGGGCAAAAAACACATACTTAACTTTTCAAAATGCATCTACAAATATGCTCATGCGTTTGTAAAAGTATCAGCAAAATGGTTTGCAAAGGTAAAATTATTTTTGAAAAAATTATATTTCATTGTCAATATTTATAAATAGCATAAAATAAGATAAATACAAAAACGCCGATAAAAAAGATTTTTTTATTTTTTAAAATAAGTAATTGTAATTCAAAAGAGTTTATCTTTGCAGAAATTTTAAAAGAAAGTTCCTCCCTTCTACTGTTTTTGTCAAGCCTCAGAACTTCACGTCAGTTTAAGTTTATAACACTTTTAAATTTAACCAAAAAGTATTAATTATCAAATTTCAAGTATGAACATTTACGTTAGTAATCTTAGCGATAAGATTAAAGAAGAAAATCTTCGCCAAATTTTTGAAGAATTTGGACAAGTAAGCTCAGCCAATGTAATTACCGATAAATATTCGGGAGAAAGCAAAGGTTTTGGGTTTGTAGAAATGAATGATTCCACAGAAGCAAACACAGCTATTGAAGAACTAAACGGAGCCGAATTTTTGGGGAAAAAACTAATTGTTAACGAGGCAAAACCCCGTACTAACAATAATAACAGATCACGCAATAATTTCAAAAGTGATTATAAAAGAAGATCGTATTAAAATTTTTAAAGAAAAGTAAAATGAACGGAAAAGTAAAATGGTTTAACAACCAAAAAGGTTATGGATTTATCGAAGATGAAAACGGAAAAGATATTTTTGTACATCATTCAGGTATAATCAATGCAGGCTATCATAGTTTAGAAGAAGGTGAAGAAGTTACCTTTGAAGTAACCGACGGACAAAGAGGCCCTCAAGCAATAAATGTAAAGCTTAGATAAGTTAAAGCATCCTAACATAAAAATCCTTCCTGATTTATTCAGGAAGGATTTTTTTTTGATTTTAAAAAATAGAGAATGTTTGTGCAGAAATTTTATATTTTTGACTTGTTTGAAATTCTTTAATTTATTAGATGATGGTTTAATCAAATAATCAAAAATATGCTTACCGATAATGATTTGCAACAAATACAAACTAAGGGTATTAATGAAAAAGAAATTGAAAGGCAATTAGCTAATTTTAAGAATGGTTTTCCTTTTATCAACCTTATCAAACCGGCAACTACCGGTGATGGAATTATCCGGTATGGCGAAAAAACGGTTAAGGAAATGGCTTCTTTTTATGATAATGCGTCAAAAGACAGACAAATATTAAAATTTGTTCCGGCATCTGGCGCTGCAAGCCGAATGTTCAAACATTTATTTGAATTTCGCGAAAAATACAAAGCAAACCTTGCCCATGATGAAAATTACCGGAATGACAAAGAATTTCATTTGGTTAACCAATTTATTACGGAAATACAAAATTTTGCATTTTATGAAGATTTAAAATCGGTAATGAATAAAAATGGCGTTGATATTGACCTTTGTATCAATGAAGAAAAAATCACATTGGTTATTGACTATTTACTTGATGAAAAGGGACTCGGATATGCAAATCTTCCCAAAGGTTTGCTAAAATTTCACCGGTATTCCAACGGCTCACGAACTTCGGTTGAAGAGCATTTAGTGGAAGGCGCTAATTATTGCAGGCAATCCGACGGACAGGTATTTGTCCATTTTACCGTTTCTCCCGAGCACCGGGAAAAATTTGAACAAAAAATAGCTGAAACAAAACGTATCTACGAAGCACTATTCCATTGCAAATATACCATTTGCTTTTCGGAACAGAAATCGTCGACCGATATCATTGCCGTTGACATGGACAATGAGCCTTTCCGCGAAGATGATGGGCGTTTACTTTTTCGTCCGGGCGGCCATGGCGCTCTTATCGAAAATTTAAATGATTTACATGGCGATATTATTTTTATCAAAAACATTGATAATATTGTTCCCGACCATTTAAAAAAACAGACATACCTTTACAAAAAAGTAATAGGTGGCACATTACTTCGGCTTCAGCAGCAAACGTTTAGCTATCTTGAAATGCTCGACGATGGAAATGTATCGGATGCGGAACTCGAAGAGATAGCCCAATTTGCTAAAAATGAATTAAATTTAAAAATCAATGAACTGGAAGGCTTTTCCGACATTGAAAAAATAGATTATCTTTATAATACGCTCAATCGGCCTATGCGGGTTTGTGGAATGGTAAAAAATGAAGGCGAGCCCGGAGGCGGTCCTTTTTGGGTTGAAAATGAAGATGGTGAAATATCATTACAAATTGTTGAATCATCGCAGGTTGACCGGAATGATGCCAAACAAAAAGAAATTTTAAACAAATCCACACATTTCAATCCTGTTGACCTGGTATGCGGGGTACAAAATTATAAAGGAGAAAAATTCGATCTTACCCAATTCGTTGATGCTTCTACAGGTTTTATTTCTGTTAAATCGAAGGATGGACAAAGCCTGAAAGCCCAGGAACTTCCGGGGCTATGGAATGGCGCAATGGCTGATTGGATAACTATTTTTGTAGAGACTCCGATTATCACATTTAATCCGGTAAAAACGGTGAACGATTTGTTACGTAAAGAGCATCAATAGCAAGCTTGGAACAGATTTTATATATCGGTTTTTTCTATTTTCAAAAAAATTAAATCGTTTTTTGCTTTTGCTTGGTCCAGATTAAAATACCAATGCCAAGCAAAATCAATGGGATGCTCAATAATTGTCCCATGTTCAGTACCATTTTATTTTCAAATCCAACTTGTGGCTCTTTCAGAAACTCGATTAAAAAGCGCATGGTAAATGTGGCAATAAGGAATATCCCAAAGCAAACGCCCTGTATCGGAGCACCGTTTTTCCGGTAATAATAATTGAGTAGAAAAAGAAAAATGGCAAGATATGAAAAGCCTTCGTAAATTTGTGTTGGATGACGCGGCACTTCGTCATAATGTTCAAAGATAAAGCCCCATGGCAGCGAAGTTGGTTTACCGAAAATTTCAGAGTTCATCAAATTGCCTGTTCGGATAAGCAATCCCGAAAGCGCAACCACGATCACAATTCGGTCTATTGTCCAAAGGAATGGTCTTTTGCTTTTTTTGGAAAAAATCCACAATGCCAATAAGATACCAATTGCGGCGCCATGGCTGGCTAAACCACCTTCCCATATTTTCAATATGTCCAACGGGTGACTAAAATACCAGGCCGGTTCATAAAACAATACATGTCCCAGGCGGGCACCAATAACGGTGCCGATAAGCATATAAGTTGTCAATTGATCGAGTACTTTCTGCGGAACGCCCTCTTTTTTAAACATCTGGTTAATTATAAGATATCCAAAATAGAACGAAAGTGCAAATAACAAACCGTACCAGCGGATGGCAAAATGCCCGATGTGAAATATTTCAGGATTTACATGCCAGGAAATAAAATTCAGAAGCATAAACTATTTTTTTGCAAAAGTATAAAAGTTTGGCATTCAAATTTGGGTTGCCAAAATGGCAAGCCGGTGTTTAAGCAAATCGGAATCAGGTTTTAATTCTATGCCCTGAAATCCGGCGGCTTGGGCAATGGCTTCTGTAATAGAAAGATTTTTTTGTGCCATTGAATAAAAGTGTTGATTTTCACGATGATATTTAGCAAGATATTCCTGTTCCGTTTGTCCGGGAGTTGGAATAAAAATCGCTTTTCCCCCCAAAGCGGCCAAGTCCATGATGGTGGAATAGCCCGAACGGCATAAAATTATTTTCGATTCCGTCATAAATTTCTGAAGCAATCTGGTTTCCAAATGAGAATACGCTTTAACTTTTGAATTTAAATCAAAAACCATTTCTTTATCAGTAATCCCTTGTACTACAATTGTTTTTAAATCTGAAGTTTTAAGCTGATCAAAAACTTTTTTTTCCAGAATACTTCGTTGAGGTTCGGGACCCGAAAGAATAACCAACAGATCGTATGAATATTCTATAGTTAAACTATCTTCACCAGAACTAAATCTTGATAATGAACCAATATAAAAAACATTTTTACCGGCGGTTTGTCCGTGAGATAATGCTCCCGAAAGATTTTCCGTTCCTTCAAAATCGGGAATCCAGCATTCATTATAGTGGCTTACAAAAAAACGGATAACGCAACGTGCTAAAGGAGAAGCAAATCGTAAATATGCCGGAATTTTAATAAAAAGCTGATGCGTCATAAAAACGCAGGGTATTTTTCGGGTAAACAAGCCGTAACGATTATCGGAAATAACAGCATCTATCTCGAAATCATCTATTATTTGTTGCAACTTGCGATGTTCTTCATAAATTCCTTTTATGATTAATGGTGTGGATAACAACATTTTAAAAATAAGGCTTCCTTTTTTCTGGTATCGGATTTTATAACCTTCAAACGGGATAAAGGTAAGTTGTGGAAACTCTTTTTGAAGAAAAGCTAAAGAACGTCCTGAAGCAGCGATAATAACATTGAAATTGTATTCAAATAATTGATAAATAACAGGTACACACCTGGTAGCATGTCCAATACCCCAGTCAAGCGGGCAAACTAATATGTTTTTTCTGGTTTTCAGTAAAATATTTTTTCAAAATTAGGAATAATTCCATATTTTTGATCATAAATTTTTAAGACATTGTTGCTGTACCAAATAGCATTGACATTAATTTCCGGAATCGGTGATATAACCGCCAAAAAGCTGATTGCTTATTGCGGAAGTGCAGAAGCTGTGTTTAAGGAAAAAAAGAAAAATTTTGAAAAAATACCAGGAATTGGTGAAACGCTGGCCGGAGCTATTATAAATCAAAATGTTCTGAAACTTGCAGAAGATGAACTAAAATTTATTGAAAAATATAAAATCAAAACCTTTTATTTTTTAGATGCAAATTATCCTTCACGACTAAAGCAATGCGTTGATAGTCCGGTAATGCTTTATTTCAAAGGGAATGCCGATATGAATGTTGAAAAGGTAATTGCTGTTGTAGGTACCCGAAGTGCAAGTGATTATGGTAAGGGATTTGCAAACCAATTAATTGCAGATTTGACAGAGCAACAGGTTTTGGTGGTCAGCGGATTGGCTTATGGCATAGATACGGCAGCGCATAAAGCCGCTCTGAAAAACAATTTGCCAACCATCGCTGTTTTGGCTCATGGATTGGATCGGATTTATCCACCGCTCAACAAAACGCTGGCAGAGCAAATGGTGAAAAATGGGGGACTGCTCACCGATTTTATAAGTCAGACCAACCCCGACCGTGAAAATTTTCCTAAACGAAATCGTATCATTGCTGGCATGTCAGATGCGGTGGTTGTGGTTGAAGCTGGGAAAAAAGGTGGCGCCCTGATTACTGCCGATATTGCCAATTCCTATAATCGGGATGTTTTTGCTGTTCCCGGCAGGTTGGGCGATACCTATTCCGAAGGCTGTAATAATCTTATAAAGACTAACCGTGCGGCACTTATTCAATCGGCTGACGATATAAAATATATTATGGGATGGGAAAAACAGATTGCTTCTGAAAAATCCCAGCAGCGCGAACTGTTTATCCAGCTTACTCCGGATGAAGAATTGATAATTAATATATTAAAAGAAAAAGGAGTTACAGGTATTGATGTAATTTGTTCCGAAAGCCGACTTGGTCCGTCAAAGGTAGCTTCTGTATTGCTTAATCTTGAGTTTGAGCAAATTGTAAAGTGTCTTCCGGGGAAAATTTATAATCTGGTTTGAGGTTCTTCGAATGATTTGCTATTGCGGTAATTGTTTAAAGCTTTTACATACAATGAAATGGCAATTGCAACAGAACCCGTTCCAAAGATTCCGAGAAGAAGATAGTCATTGCTGAAAAGACAAAAATCGTAAATCCCGTTAAAAAAAGAAGCTGCCCCTAAGCCTAAAAAACAATCCCACCATTTAAATTTTTTAAATCGGCTTTGCCCTACAAAAAAACCCATAAGAACAGCAAAAATGATACTTCCGGGTATTGAGGTAAATGCTCGTATAAGTGTAAAATTTTGCCCGCCATTGTTAAATACATAATAAACATTTTCCGCAGATACACAACCTAAAGCAATCATAATAGTAAAAATAATCCCATGAAAAGACCGTGAAAAACCTTTATGATAAAGAACCATAACCGATAAAAGAACCATTATGCTGAATTGTTTACCTGAGCCCTGTACTACAAATGCAGTAAAAAGCGTTCGGTTGAAACTGCGGGTAGTATTCAGATCATAATATCCGGCAAGAGAATTAATCAGATAAAAAAACGCATAGGATAAAATACCATATAAGAAGCACATTTTTAATAAAAATCTGGCATCGTTGTCCAATCCGGGCTTATAAATTAGGTAAGCAAATAATGCAATTACCGGCGCTAAAAATAGTATTAAAAATGGAATGTAATTCATAATAAAACTATTCGTAAATTTGTCTGTAAATTTATAAATAAAATCATCAGTATTTAAAATTTTGTAAAATAATGGATAAATCAATTATAGAAAAATTGTCAGAATCAGAAATTGAAGCCCGAAATATCAGGCATTGGCCAATATGGGAAAAGGAAATTTCAAGATTTCCATATACTTATGATGGCGATGAAGAATGTCTGATTTTGGATGGCGAAGTAGTAATAGAAACAAAAGAGGAGCATTTTACCATCAAACCAGGTGATTTTGTAACCTTTAAAAATGGGTTGGAATGTGTTTGGGATATCAAAAAACCGGTTCGCAAGCATTATAATTTCCGATAATTATTAAAATTTTGAAAGGAATAGTAATCAAATCAACAGGAAGCTGGTTCACCGTAAAACCGGAAACCGGGCCGCGCGTGGAATGCAAGTTAAAAGGTCGTTTTCGTATTCAGGGATTAAAGGCAACCAACCCGGTGGCGGTAGGCGACAGGGTTTTATATGAATTTTTAGAAACGGAAGGCATAGGTATTATTTATGATATTTTGCCAAGAAATAATTATATCATTCGGCGAGCCACCAAGTTGTCGAAAGTATTTCATATCCTTGCAGCGAATATTGACAGGGCTTATTTGATTGTAACTGTAGTAAGTCCACGCACGTCTACCGGTTTTATTGACCGGTTTTTAGTAACAACCGAAGCTTATCATATTCCGGCAACGCTTGTCTTTAATAAAATTGATATTTATGACCAATTTTTGCAAGAATATCACGACCAAATGGTAAAAGTTTATGAAACAATTGGTTATAAATGTATTGCTGTTTCGGCCTTAAGAGGCGATAATATCGGTGATTTTATACATGGCTTGAAAGACAAAGTAAATTTATTTGCCGGACATTCCGGTGTAGGAAAAACGGCTTTGCTCAATGCTATTGAACCGGATTTAAATTTAAAAATTGGTAAAATTTCGTCCGTTCATCAAAAAGGGATGCATACCACTACTTTTGCTGAAATGCATGAACTTTCGTCGGGTGGATTTATTATTGATACTCCGGGTATTAAAGAAATGGGACTGATAGATTTGGATAAAGTAACTATTGCGGAGCGTTTTCCAGAGATGCGTGCATTGATGCATCAATGCCATTTTAATAATTGTACGCATATTCATGAACCTGGATGTGCCGTAAAACAAGCGGTGGAAGATGGAAAAATCGATGCTCAACGGTATTCAAATTATCTTGGAATACTAAATGACGAAGGCTTGGAAATTTCGGAATGGAGCCTGTAAAAAATCTGCAGATACCACAAAACAAATCATAAATAGCTGTTTATCAAATGCGTACAGTAATACAAAGAGTGTCACAGGCTTCGGTTAAAATTGATGGTCAAATAAAAGGAAAAATCGGCACCGGCTTATTGGTTTTGCTTGGCATAGAGGAAGCGGATAGCGATGACGATATCGAATGGCTTAGCGGAAAGATCGTACGGCTTCGTGTTTTTCCTGATCGCAATGGCGTAATGAATCTTTCAATCGCTGAAGCGGATGGCGATATTTTGCTAATCAGCCAGTTTACACTTCATGCCAGTACCCGGAAGGGAAACCGCCCCTCGTATATTCGTGCCGCAAAACCCGAAACCGCCATCCCGTTGTATGAAAAATTTATTCATCAGCTGGAAAAGGATTTGGGAAAAACCATTCAAACCGGCGAGTTTGGCGCTATGATGCAAGTTTCGCTCATCAACGATGGGCCGGTAACCCTTGTGATGGATACAAAAAACAAAGAATAAAAAATCCGAAAAAATTTCAAGCATACTTACTTAGCTGAAAAATATTGTATTATTTTTGCCATTCAATTTTGTAAACATGCAGTCCGGAAAATTTCAATTATTCCTTTACCACAAATTTGGCCGTGGCTTGTACGAATGCTGGATTTGTTAGCCTGAGCCATTCTTTTCCGTGGTAACCATTTCGCCATCCGGCGAGTGTTTTTATTTTTTTTTTCAAAATTTAAATTTATGTCCGAAAAAGGATTGATTTATGACATCCGAAGATATTGCGTTCACGACGGGCCTGGTATTCGTACCACGGTTTTCATGAAAGGTTGTCCTTTGCATTGCTGGTGGTGCCATAATCCTGAAAGTCAATTGCCGGAAATGCAAAGCCGGACGAAAGAAGACAAGCTTGACGAACGGACATTTTCCTATTCTGCGACTATAGGCGAACCGATGACGGCTACTGAACTCATGCAAAAGTTGGAAAAAGATGCCGTATTTTTTGAAGAATCGGGAGGAGGAATCACTTTTTCGGGTGGTGAACCGCTGATGCAGCCTGATTTTCTGACAGAAGCTATAACTGCCTGTAAGAATAATCATTATCATGTTGCCATTGATACCTGTGGTTTTGCAAAACCGGAAGTGATTGAAAAAGTTGCTGCCCAAGCCGATCTTTTTCTTTACGATCTTAAGATGATGGATGAGGAAAGTCATAAAAAATACACAGGTGTTTCCAACAGGCTGATCCTTGAAAATCTAAAATTACTGATTAAAATAAGCGTTCCCGTTGTTATCCGTTTTCCGGTCATTCCGGGGATAAACGATACTGAAGCAAATATCAGCCAAATGCTTGATTTTTTTAATACTACGAACAAGTCTCTTGAAATTCACCTTCTTCCTTATCATAGCATCGCAAAAAATAAATATCGGAATTTAGGTATGGAAAATAAACTGAACGAACTTCAGGATTTAAAAAATGAAGACGTCAAGTGGATAAAAACCGCATTTGAATCTGCCGGATTTATGGTTAAAATCGGAGGATAGATATTTTTATACCAAACAATTAATAAAAATAATCGTTAATATTAAATTACCATGAACCAACGTATAAAACAACTCAGAGAACAAAGTCTGGCAGCAGTCAACCGAATTTCGGCAGAACGGGCATTGCTGGTAACCGAATTTTATAAAACCGGAGTCGCTCAGGAATATTCCTACCCGTTGCAACGGGCAACGTGTTTTAAGTATATACTTGAAAATAAACACATTTGCATACTTGATAATGAGTTGATTGTGGGTGAACGCGGACCTGCTCCCAAAGCCACGCCCACTTATCCTGAAGTGAATCTCCATTCGCTGCACGATCTGGATATTCTTAATTCAAGAGCTAAAGTTTCCTTTAAAGTAGATGCGGAAACCCGCAAAGCCTACGAAGACATCATCATACCCTTCTGGAAAGGGAAAAGTCAGCGGGAACGTATTTTTAAGAATATGACTCCGGAATGGTTAAATGCTTATGATGCCGGAATATTTACCGAATTTCAGGAGCAACGCGCTCCGGGGCATACGGTTTTAGGCAATAAAATTTATACAAAAGGGATGAACGATATCCGTAAGGATATTGCCGATGCCATTGCAAAACTGGATTTTTTTAACGATGCCGAAGCTTTGAATAAAAAAGAAGAACTGACGGCTATGGATATTTCGGCTATGGCCATTATTCAATTTGCAGAACGTCATGCCGAAAAGTTAAAGGAATTAGCTGATTTGGAAAAGAATCCGATGCGTAAAGCCGAATTGGAAGAAATAGCCCGCGTTTGCGAAAACGTTCCAGCTCATGCTCCGCAAACGTTTCACGAAGCCTTGCAGTATTACTGGTTTGTCCATCTGGGAGTCATCACCGAAGTAAACCCATGGGATTCCTTCAATCCGGGACGGCTCGACCAGCATCTTTATCCTTTTTACCAGAAAGACATAGCCAACGGCACCCTGACAAAAGAACATGCCATTGAGCTTTTGGAAGCTTTCTGGATAAAATTCAACAATCATCCGGCACCGCCAAAAGTTGGCGTTACTGCCGAGGAAAGTAATACGTACACCGATTTTTCCCTGATCAATCTGGGCGGAGTCAAACCCGACGGTTCCGACGGAGTAAACGAACTTTCGTACATTATTCTTGATGTGATTGAAGAGATGCGGTTGCTTCAGCCCAGCTCCATGGTCCAGTTGAGCAAGAAAAATCCCGATCGTTTTCTCCATCGTGCTTTCCATATTATCAAAACTGGTTTCGGACAACCTTCTGTTTTTAACACCGATGCCATCATTCAGGAGCTTCTGCGTCAGGGAAAAGACATCGTGGATGCCCGCAACGGAGGTGCCAGCGGTTGCGTGGAAACAGGAGCTTTCGGCACCGAAAGTTACATTCTTACCGGATATTTTAATCTTACGAAAATACTGGAACTCGTCCTTCATAATGGTTTGGATCCCCTTACGGGAAAACAGTCAGGCTTAAAAACGGGCAATCCGGAAGATTTTGAAACTTTCGATCAGCTTGCGGATGCTTTTCAGAAACAGCTTCGATATTTTATTGATATTAAAATAAAAGGAAATAATATCATCGAAAAGCTGTTTGCCACCTACATTCCTGTGCCGTTTCTTTCCATCCTGATTGACGATTGCGTTGCCAAAGGGAAAGATTACAATGCAGGTGGAACGCGTTACAACACCAACTACATTCAGGGTGTTGGCCTGGGAAGTCTGACCGACAATCTTACATCGCTTAAATATCATGTGTTTGATAAAAAAACGCTGATTATGAGTGAAATGATTAAAGCTGTAGATGCTAATTTTGACGGATGGGAGGAATTACGTTATCAGTTGGTTTACCATACGCCAAAATACGGCAACGATGAGGATTATGCCGATGAGCAGGCAAAACTTATCTTTGAGATGTATTACCAGGAAGTTAACGGAAGACCAACGGCAAGAGGCGGCACTTACCGGATTAACATGCTGCCAACTACTTGCCATGTATATTTTGGAAGTAAAATCAATGCTATGCCCGACGGGCGGAAAGCAAAAGAACCGTTATCTGAAGGTATTTCTCCGGTTCAGGGAGCCGATCACAACGGGCCGACGGCAGTATTGAAGTCGGCATCCAAAATAGACCATCTCAGAACCGGCGGGACTTTGCTGAATCAGAAATTTTCTCCCAAATTTTTTGAAAATGATGACAACATTGCCCGTTTGGTTAGTCTTGTCCGCAGCTATTTCCGCCTCGACGGGCATCATATTCAGTTTAATGTGGTGTCGGCAGAAACACTTCGCGAGGCGCAGAAACATCCGGAGAAATACCGCGATCTGATTGTCCGCGTTGCCGGCTACAGCGACTATTTCAACGACCTTGGCACCGATCTTCAAAACGAAATAATCTGCCGGACGGAACATTCGGGGATGTAATTCTTTTTGGATCATTTTGCTTATCTTTGAATACTAATTTTTAAAAACAAATAGTTATGAACACACAAGAAAAAATTATTGCTTTACGAAAGCTGATGGCTTCCGAGGGCATCGATGCTTACATTATTCCTTCCAACGATCCGCATATGGGCGAATATATACCCGCACATTGGCAGGCGCGTCAATGGATTTCAGGATTTACCGGTTCGGCAGGGACGGTGGTTGTAACCCGCGACTATGCCGGTTTATGGACAGATTCCCGGTATTTTCTCCAGGCCGAAGATCAGCTAAAAGGGTCGGGAATAGAACTTCAGAAACTAAAAATTCCGCACACTCCCGAACACATTGAATGGATTGCTCATACCCTGAATGTCGGAAATACCGTAGGCATAGATGGAAAATTGCTGTCGCCAGCTATGAAACGCCTGATGGAAAAGTCTTTTTCTGTAAAAGAAATTCGTCTTTGCCTGAAACATGATTTCATTGGTCAGCTCTGGAACGATCGTCCTGCTTTGCCTGATTGCCCTGTGTTTATTCACGACGTGGAATATACCGGTAAATCAACGAGAGAAAAATTGGCTGAATTACGTTTGGGTATGACTGCTGCCGGCGTCAGCCATCATCTTTTTGTAACGCTGGATGATATTGCCTGGCTGTTCAATATTCGTTCTGCCGACGTGGATTTTAGCCCGTTGGCCGTTTCGCATGCTCTTGTTTCGATGACGGATGCCTGTTTATTTATCAATCCTGCAAAGATTACTGCTGAAGTCCGGACAACTCTTGAATCGGAAGGTGTAAACGTGTATCCATACAAGCAAATAAGCGACGCTCTTGCCAAGCTAAGCAAGGATGATAAAGTAATGCTTGACCCATCCAACGTAAACATGTGGCTGATGGAAAGTATTCCGCAGGATACAAAAATTGTGGAAGGCGCTGCCCTTACCTCGCTGATGAAAGCCGTAAAAAATACTACCGAACTTGCCAATATTCATCAAACGATGATTAATGATGGAATTGCGATGGTGAAATTTTTGATATGGCTCGAAGAAAACGTTGGCCAGGAAAAAATTACCGAAATTTCGGCAAGTGAAAAACTGCATGAATTTCGTAGCAAACAACCCGGTTTTATGGGCGAAAGCTTCGGAACCATTGCCGGATACAAAGAACATGGAGCCATTGTTCATTATGAAGCTACCCCCGAAACAGATGCAGAACTTCATCCCGAAGGGCTATTTCTGCTCGATTCCGGTGGACAGTACCTTGGCGGAACCACCGACATTACCCGTGTAATTGCTTTGGGAGATCCTTCGCCACAGGAAAAACGCGATTTTACCCTTGCCTTAAAAGGAACCATCGCTTTGTCAATGGCGGTATTTCCCGAAGGGACAAAAGGCTACCAGCTGGAAGCTTTTGCGCGTATGCCTTTATGGAAGTGTGGATTAAATTATGGTCATGGTACCGGCCATGGTGTCGGATTTTTCCTCAATGTTCATGAAGGACCGCAGAGCATAGGCTCGTCGGCAAGCGGAGCTGCTGCAGTTCCTTTGCAGCCCGGAATGATCACATCCATCGAACCCGGATTGTATTTGGAAGATAGATATGGTATACGTACCGAGAATATGGTGGAAGTTGTCGAAAAAAATACTTCTGTTTATGGCAGGTTCTATACTTTTGAGCCGCTTTCGCTTTGCCCGATTGACCGAAAATTGATAGATATAAGCTTGCTTACCATTGAGGAAAAAACCTGGCTTAACGATTATCATGTAAAAGTGTTTTGGAAGCTTTCGCAAAAGTTGACCGTGGAAGAAACAACATGGCTTCAAGCCAGGACGTATAGGATTAGGTAATGCAATTATGATTTACGGTATGTTAAAACGATTTATAAAATATCTACTGGTTCTCCTGCTTGCTTTTGCTCTTTCGGGCAGTCTGGTTGCACAAAATCTTTATGAACTGCTTAAAGTTTTGCCTGGAATTACGGATGTGCAAAAGATGGAAACCAACGCTAATTTCAAAGAAGCGTATATAATTATGCTTGCCCAGCCGGTGGATCATCATAACCCGGCAGGACCTAAGTTTCAGCAACGGATATTTCTTTCGCACGATGGGTACGATAAACCCACCGTAATGGTTACCGAAGGTTATAATGCCAATTATGCTGCTAATCCCAGATATTCCGAAGAGCTTGCCCGCCTGCTCGACGCAAACCAGATCGTGGTGGAACATCGGTATTTTGGCAAATCGGTTCCTAATCCTAAGGATTGGAAATACATGACTGTGGAACAGGCTGCTGCCGACCATCATGCTGTAGTCCAACTTTTCAAAAAACTATATACCGGCAAATGGATTACCACCGGCATCAGTAAGGGTGGACAAACGTCCATCTATCATCATTATTTCTATCCTAACGATATGGATGCCACGGTGGCTTATGTGGCACCCATTAATTTTGCCCAAGAGGATCCGCGTGAAGATACCTTTTTGCAAAAGGTTGGCGACAAATCGTGCCGTGCACATATTTTCGCTTTTCAGCAAAACGTGTTTAAAAATAAGAGCAAGCTTCTGCCGTTAATGATAAAGGATGCAGAAAAAAGGAATCTGCATTTTACCCATTTATCGCCGGATAAAGCTTTTAATTATATGGTATTGGAATATCCTTTTTCGTTCTGGCAATGGGGAAGCGACTGCGATAAGATTCCGGCAAAAAACATTTCGTCGGAGAAGCTCTACGATTACTTTTCAAACATCGTTCAGCCCTATTATTACAGCGATGAGGGCATGACGGCGTTCGAGCCTTTCTTCTATCAGGCAAATACCGAACTGGGCTATTATGGATATGACGAAAAACCTTTCCGGAAATGGCTGAAAAATGATGATTATCCCAATACTATTTTTGCGCCCCAGGGAGTAACTACGGTTTATCATCCCGAAAGTATGCAAAAGGTAGATGAATGGTTACAGTCCAAAGCAACTAACCTTATTTGCATTTATGGTGGCAACGATCCCTGGGAAGCTTCTGCTGCACGAATTGATAAAAATACAAATACCTTGAAAATGATTGGCAAAGGCGGAAGCCATGCTACCCGCATTGCCACACTTACCAAAGAACAACAGGAACAAATCTATTCTACGCTTGAGAAATGGCTGGATATGAAAGTGAAACACCCCAAATAATAAATCCGGCAGGTAGATGATTTTTGTTTTAGGCCGACAGTTAATCCCGCTTTAACTGAAGCCTTGGACCCGGTAGCTTTACAGCGCCGGGTTTTTATTTTATGTTAACAGGAAAATTCCGGTAGCTTTTTAAAACTTGCCGGGATTGCTGACTCATTGAATAGCTAAAAAATTATTATTTTTGTTTTTTCAGAAGGAATACTAATAACTTATGAAACTTTTTTATCGTCAGTTTGGTTCGGGTAAGCCCATCATTATTCTGCATGGTTTGTTTGGTATGTCCGACAATTGGGTAAGCATAGGGAAACAATTATCAGAACATTTTGCGGTATATATTCCCGATATGCGAAACCACGGACAATCGCCTCACGATGCTGTTTTCAGTTTTTCCGCTATGGCGGATGATGTATTGGAATTGATTAACGATAATCATCTTGGAAAGGTAATGCTTATCGGCCATTCCATGGGCGGAAAAGTGGCTATGCAGTTGGCGATGAATCATGGCGACAAGATCGATCGGCTGATGGTAATTGATATCAGTCCTGAAAAGTATCCGCTACGTCATAGTCAGCAGCACGTGGTGGAAGCCATGCAGCGTGTTACCTTTACTGGCATCGCATCACGCAAAGGGATAGAGGATCAGCTTATATATTCCATCCCCGATTTTCGTACAAGGCAACTGGTAATGAAAAATCTTTTTCGTACCGGTGATAATTCATTTGCCTGGCGGCTGAATCTTGGTGCGATTCACCACAATATGGATAAGCTTTTCGACAGCGTGGAAAGCGACTCAGCCTTTGGCAAGCCGGTACTTTTTATACGTGGCGGTCAATCGGATTATATAAATAATAACGCTTGGGAAAAAATCCTGAAACTTTTTCCTGCTGCTATGTTGGAAACCATTCCCCAGGCTGGTCATTGGATTCATGCCGATGCTCCCGGGGAACTTCTGATAATTATGAATGATTTTTTAAATCGTTCCTTCGTCTAACTTTTTGCCCCATTCCTTAAACTGGCGTTTTTTCCAGTCGCCCTTATGGTAAATATAACTTGCGATTAATGGCAGAACGGTAGTGGCTTCGGCATATACCATTTGTTCGTAAACAGTATTTACCTTGCCCCAGGATGCGGCTTCCTTAAGTGTAGAACTTGAACAGGCTCCATCGCGGACATCGGCAACAGTAAGCTGAACGGCATATTTATGTTTGGGGATGTCTTCATATCCTAAGATTTCGGCACAAACAACTGTATCTTGCGCAAAATTTTTGGGAACACCTCCTCCTATCATAAACAAACCGGTGGTATGGGCAGCTATTTTTATTTTTGTCAGTTCCAGAAAATCTTTAACAGAATCAATGCTAACATGTTTATCGGGATGCTCAACCTGATGTTTCACCAGTCCGAAACCTGCGCTACTGTCGCTGAAAGCAGGACAGAAAATGGGTACATTATTCTCAAAGGCTGTCTGTACCAGCGAATCTTTCTTGACGGAATGTTTGGTCAGATATCTTCCCATTTCGCGGATGAATTCTCTTGAGGAATAGGGACGTGGTTCCAAGGATTCGGCAACGGCTTTGATGCCCATATCGCAATGCTGAAGTTCTTCTTCATCAATAAATGTATCGTAAATGCGGTCGATATAAAGGCTACGCAATAGATTGTCGTCGCTGAAAGGAGTACCTTTATAATGTTTGAAACCGAGGGCTTCAAAAAAGTCCATATCCACAATGGATGCTCCGGTAGCAACAACCACATCAATCATTTTATTTTTAATCATGTCGACATACACTTGCATACAACCACCAGCGCTGGTACTTCCGGCAAGGGTGAGTATGTTGGTGCAACCTTCTTCGTTCACCATCATCCGGTATATGTCGGCGGCAGTTGCGGTATCTCTCGATGTAAAGGACATGCCACTCATAGCATTTATTATCTGAGTGGAATCAAACGACTTAATATCAATATGCTTAATGGTTTCCTTTAGTAAATCACTTTTTTTCATCCGTAAATAATTTTTTAGTTATAGATCAAATGAAATTCGTTCTTCCAGATACTCAGAAGGACGAATTTCACGACCAAAATGTTTGGCAAAATTAATGAATTTATTCAACGTGATTAATAAACTTATAGGTAAGCATCTGATAAAGCAGTTTAGCAGCCAGAAAATCGGGCGCTTTATTATGCCTATTGGGGCAAAGTTCAACAATATCAAAGCCGACAACGTTTGTTTTCTGGTTGATAGTACGCAAAAAATCAATCACCTGATACCATAACATCCCGCCAGGTTCGGGAGTACCGGTAGATGGCATGATGCTGGGATCGAGTACATCCAGGTCAAAGGTGATGTACACATTTTTGGTCAGTTTATTTAGCAGATCGAACATCCAGTTGTTGGACTCATAAATTTTATCTGCATAAAAAATACGATCGGTATCAATATGTTCACGTTCTTCGGCACTCATACTCCGGATCCCTACCTGCAGGAAGGGACCCATTTCCTTAACTCTGGCCATAACACAGGCGTGACTGTAGGGCGAGCCTTCATATTCGGGACGCATGTCGGCATGTGCATCAAGCTGAATTACAGTCAAATCGTCATATTTTTCAAAATATGCTTTTATGGCTCCGATGCTTATGGAATGTTCTCCACCAATAGTTACCGTAAACTTATTTTTTTTAAGGTACATATGGACTTGTTCATAGACTTTCTGAACCATTTTTTCGGGTTTTTTTTCCGATTTCAGAAATGGAGCTGTGAAAATACCTTTTTTATGAACCTCACTGTCGGTATCAATATCGTATATTTCCATGTTTTCCGAAGCTTCGAGCAAAGCTTCCGGTCCTTTATCCGAACCTTTTATCCAGGTACTCGTTCCATCATAAGGAACGGGTAAAATCACAATTTTGGAAGATTCTAATTTACAGAATTCTTCCGGTAGACCACCAAAATTCATTTTTTTTAGGGTTTAAATTTTTAAAATTATAAAGTAAAAATACTACAAAAAATCGGAATGATGAGCTAATATCCCAAAATTTTTAACATTGATTTGTGACTTTGTTCTTTAGCAAAGAGTTTGGTAGTATATTCCCCTTCCTCATCAAGGTCTATGATAATATGTTTAGGTGCTGGAATCAGGCAATGTTGTATTCCTCCAAACCCACCAATAGATTCCTGATAGGCCCCGGTATGAAATAATCCGATATACAAAGGTTCATTAATATCCTTAATTTTAGGCAAAAAGATGGCATTGGCATGAGCTTCGGCATTATAATAATCTTCGCTGTCGCAGGTAAGACCGCCTAAGAATATTCGTTCATACTCAGCATCCCAATTATTTACGGCAAGCAGGATAAACTTTTGATTTACAGCCCATGTATCGGGTAATGTAGTCATGAATGAACTGTCTATCATATCCCACAGCTCCCGGTCGTTTTGTTGTTTCTGGTCAATTATCGAATAAAGGGTTGCGCCACTTTCGCCAACAGTAAATGATCCAAACTCGGAAAAAATATCAGGATCGGGTACTTTGTTTCGTTCACAAATATTTTTAATCTGCGCAATAATCTCTTCCGACATGTATTCATAATCATAATCGAAGTTCAATGAATTCTTTATTGGAAACCCTCCGCCAATGTTTAATGAATCGAGTTCGGGGCACACTTGTTTCAGTTCGCAATAAAGATTTACGCATCGCGAAAGTTCATTCCAATAATAGGCCGAATCACGTATGCCTGTATTAATAAAGAAATGAAGCATTTTTAATTCAAAACGGGGATCGTTTTTAATTTTCTCGAGATAATAGGGAATAATATCGTTGTAGCGGATGCCTAAACGGGAAGTATAAAATTCAAATTTGGGTTCTTCTTCTGCAGCTACGCGGATACCAATTTTACATTTTTCCTTCATCAGGTCGTCGTATTTATCCAATTCAAACTTATTATCGAGTATTGGAATGACATTGGTAAACCCATTGTTAACCAGATTGCATATATTTTCAATATATTGCGGACGTTTAAAGCCATTACATATAATAAAATTATCCTTTGCAAACAAACCTGATTCATGAAGTTGTTCGATAATCGGAATATCAAAAGCCGATGATGTTTCGAGATGCACATCGTTTTTAAGCACTTCTTCGATGACAAAAGAAAAGTGGGAGCTCTTGGTGCAATAACAATAATGATATTCGCCATTGTAGTCGGCTTTAGCTATGGCTACATTGAACATTTTTTTAGCCTTTTGAATTTGGTGGGATATCTTTGGCAAATAGGATATTTTTAGGGGCGTTCCATATTGCTTAATGATGTCCATTAAAGGAATATTATTAAAGTATAATTCATTATCAACAACATGAAATTCCTCCTGCGGAAAATCAAATGTTTGTTCAATAAGGTCGATATATTTGTTTTTCATTACACAAAATGCTTAATTGATTTAAGGGCTGCAAAAATAATCTATTTGTGATAAAAATGAAGTAAAAAATTAATGTAAGTCATTTACTTTAGCAAAAATTTACCAATCCGGCAACGTTGGATGTTTTAATTAATACGAATTTTTAGTAACCCATTGTTTTTGATTTTTTTTTAATGACCATAAATTTTTTTATTTTACTTTTGGAAAGATTTTAACGCCTACAATCATTGATGCCTAAAATACCGTTTAATCCTTTTTCCGACAAGAAATTCTGCATTATCATTCCTACGTACAATAACTCGCAAACGCTTGAAAACATCTTGCTTGGTGTTATTGAATACACAGAGAATGTTATTGTTGTCAATGATGGTTCTACGGACAAGACTTCGGATATTCTTGAAAAATTTCCGCAATTATCCGTTATAAATCAGAAAAAAAACTTTGGTAAAGGATATGCCCTGCGTACGGGTTTTAAATATGCTGCCGAAAGAGGATTTGATTATGCGATTACGATTGATTCGGACGGACAGCATTTACCCGGCGATATTCCTGAATTTTTAAATGCAGCCAAGGAAAATAAAAATGCAATTATTATTGGCTCCCGCAACATGGAACAGGAAGGTGTGCCACGGAAAAGCAGTTTTGGGCATAAGTTTTCCAATTTCTGGTTCCGGGTCGAAACCGGCATTAAGCTATCCGATACTCAGTCGGGATATCGGTTGTATCCATTGAAAGAGTTGAAAAAAATACGTTTTTTTACGCGCAAGTTTGAGTTTGAAATTGAAGCCATTGTTCGTGCCGCCTGGAGAGGAATTCCTGTAATTTCAGTACCGGTAAACGTTATTTATGCTCCCAAAGAAAGCCGTGTTTCGCATTTTCGTCCCTTAAGAGACTTTACGCGCATAAGTATTCTGAATACATTTTTGGTTTTTATTGCCATATTATGGGTAAAACCTTTTTCATTTGTAAGGGGATTGAACCGGGAAAATATCCGGAAATTTTTCGACAATCAGTTGTTCAATCCTGCGGAATCGCGCAGAACCAAGGTTTTTTCGGTAATGTTGGGTGTATTTATGGGTGTTTCTCCTTTCTGGGGATATCAGATGGCTCTGGCGCTTTTTTTGGCTTATGTATTTAAAATTAATAAGATGATAACGCTCATCGCATCCAACATCAGCATACCTCCCATGATTCCATTTATTATATGGGCGAGCTATGCTATAGGCGGTTTGACATTGGGAGATAAAGCAACCCATCTGGATTTGAGCAATGGAATTAATCTTGAGTTTGTGAAGATAAATTTACTTCAATATATTATTGGTAGCCTTTGTCTTGGAATAATATTGGCTGTTTTTTTTGGAATAGTTACGTATTTAAGTTTAGTGTTTTACAAAAAAATCAAGACAATAACTGAATAACATGATAATATGGCAAAAATATTTTTATTCTTATATAATTTTTTTAAAAAACACCGGATAATATTTGTCCTTCTTATTGCTGCTTCATTTTTGTTTGTTGGCTATTATGCATCAAAAATAAGATTGGAAGAAGATATTTCCAAATTCATTCCACAAAACCAGAAGACTGAAAAATTCAATTTTGTATACCGGAATTTGAAGTTGTCGGATAAATTGATGGTCAACATTTATTTTGCCGATTCCAATGCAAAACCGGATCCAGAAAAATTGATAGCCATATCCAATGACTTGGTCGCCAGTTTGACCAAAAAATTTAAAAATGAATATATTAAAGAAATCACCCATCAAATTGTCGATGATGATCTTTATGGCGTTTATGATTCCTTTTATCAATACCTGCCCATTTTTCTTGATTCCACCGATTATCCAAAAATTGACAGCATAATTTCGGAGAAAAATCTTCAAAAGAGAATAGAAGGAAATTATAAAACATTGATTTCGCCGACAAGCATAGTGCTGAAAAAATTCATCAGTCGGGATCCTCTTGGCTTAACTTCGCTGGCATTAAATAAATTGAGAGGTCTTCAGGTTGATAATAATTTTGATGTCATTGACGGGCATATCTTTTCGAAGAATCATCAAAACTTATTGTTGTTTATCGTTCCGGCTAATCCGGTAAATGAAACTTCAAAAAATGGCGAATTATTAAAAGGTTTAGATAAAGTTATTGATAGTCTTACTCTTGCTTCTGACAAAAAAATAAACATTGAATATTATGGTGCGGTTGCCGTAAGTGTAGGCAATGCCAATCAATTGAAAAAGGATACGATTCTTACACTTACACTGGCGATTATTATTATTGTATTGTTTATCAGCATTTATTTCAGAAAGAAATTTGTTTCCTTAATTATTTTATTGCCGGTGGCCTTTGGAGCGGCTTTTTCGTTGGCTATCATTTATTTAATAAAAGGCTCTGTTTCAACTATTGCTATTGGAGCCGGTTCTATTGTTTTAGGAATTGCCATTAATTACTCGCTTCACGTTTTCAGCCATTTTCGTCATAAAGGAAATGTAAAGACGGTTCTTAAAGATTTGAGCAACCCGATGACGCTTGGAAGTTTTACCACTGTTGGTGCTTTCCTGGGATTACTTTTTGTAAAATCGGATACTCTTCGTGATTTTGGCCTGTTTTCGGCTTTATCTCTTGTGGGTGCAATCATTTTTTCGCTCGTGGTTCTGCCTCACATGCTTGGAAAGGATAAAACACGGGAAGATCAGCCATATCATCCGAAGGAAACTTTTATTGACCGGATTTCGGAATACCGGATAAAACGACATACCGGTTATTTTGCCTTCATTATTTTCATTTTGACGATTGTTTTCTTCTTTTTTTCGCAAAAAGTTGGTTTTGACGGCGATATGATGAAACTGAATTTCGAATCCAAGAAAATTAAAAACGCCGAAAATAATCTTAACAAAATTAGCGATATTTCAGTAAAATCAATGTATCTGGTTTCGACTGGTAAAACGCTGGATGAAGCGCTGGAAAACAGTGAAAAAATTCAAAACGATTTGCAAAGGCTTAAAAAGCAACATGTAATTGCGAATTTTACCAATATTTCGTTCCTGTTTCCGTCCGAATCACTTCAGGAAAAAAGAATAGCAAGTTGGACTCGGTATTGGACTGATGAAAAGAAGATAAAATTGCTTCATTCATTGACTGCCGTTGGCAAGGAATATCATTTTAGTAACCAGGCTTTTGACGGTTTCGGCCAATGGCTGTACAGCGATTTTAAACCAATGGCTGCGGAACAATCTGATAAAATTCACCGGTTGTTTCTTGATAATTGGATAACGAAAACTCCAACACAAAGTTTGGTAGTTACCATGTTGAAAATTAGTCAGGAAAATAAAAAGATTATTCATAAGTCCTTTGAAAAAAATCCCGATATCATCGTTTTTGATAAATCCTTCCTCACCACTCAATTTGTAGATGTCATAAATAAGGATTTTAATTTAATTTTTTATATCACCACCTTTCTTGTATTTTTCACTTTATTGATTTCGTATGGCCGTATTGAACTGGCAGTAATTGTTTTTATTCCCATGTTAGTAACATGGTTCTGGATTATGGGTATTATGTATTTGTTGGGAATGAATTTCAATATCGTTAATATTATCATTTCAACCTTCATTTTTGGTTTGGGCGACGATTATGCGATTTTTGTAATGGATGGATTGCTACAGGAATATAAAACAGGGAAAAGCAATCTCTCATCCTACAAAACGGCAATTTTCCTTTCGGCTTTTACCACAATTATTGGAGTGGGTGTCCTGATTTTTGCCCGGCATCCCGCCCTGAAATCCATAGCTTTAATTTCGATTATCGGAATGTTTTCGGTGGTTTTTATTTCCTACACCTTCGAACCGATTATGTTTCGCTGGCTTATTTATAAAAAAACGAGGCGGCGTTCGGTTCCCATTACCTGGTTTTGGATTATTTATACGCCTCTTTTCTATGCTTTTTATTATCTGAATTGCCTGGGTACGCTTCTGTTTGGGCTAACCGTTTTAAAAGTTTTGCCATTAAAACGGAAATACCGGAATCTGCTTTTCAGAAATGCGATGATGATAGCTTCGCGAATGACCATTTATGTTATGTTTTTGGTAAAAAAGCGTTTTATCAACTGGAATAAAAATACCTTTGCCAAACCCGCAGTGATAATCTGTAATCATCAAAGTATTATTGATATTCCTTTATCAATGATGTTTACGCCCAAAATGATTATTCTTACCATTGATTGGGTTTGGAACAATGCATTTATTGGCAAAATAGCCCGCATGGCTGATTTCTATCCGGTTTCTTCAGGACTTGATGCTTTGCTTCCACAATTACAGGCGAAAGTGAACGAAGGCTATTCTATTTTTGTATTTCCCGAAGGTCATCGATCTCAAGATCTTAAAATTCATCGTTTTCACAAAGGTGCTTTTTATATTGCCGAAAAATTGCAATTGGATATTTTACCAATGGTGATGCACGGTACCGGCGATTACGTTTCTAAAAATGAATTGTTTGGTAAAAAAAGCCGGATTACCGTTAAATTTCTTGACAGAATTGTTCCTTCCGATCAACGGTTTGGAAAAGATTATTCGGAACGAACCAAAAAAATTAAAGAATATTTTAAAAACGAATTTGAGGAAATAAGAGAAACCTATAATACACCTGAATATTTTAAAAACAGGCTTTTAAAAAATTATATTTATAAAGGTCCTGTGCTTGAATGGTATGTTCGTGTAAAACTAAAACTTGAGAATAATTATAATTCCTATTTGGAATACATTCCTAAGACAGGCAATATCGTTGATTTGGGTTGTGGATATGGATATTTCACATTTTTGCTGGCTTTTTTGTCGGAAAATCGGAAAATCACAGGGGTTGATTATGATGCTGATAAAATAGCTCTTGCATCTCATTGTCAATGCAAAAATTCAAACACTCAATTTGTTTGTTGCGATGTGATGGTGTATGATTTTGAACCGGCCGATGCTTTCATATTAAATGATGTTCTGCATTATTTGCCGGAAAAAGATCAGGAAAAATTATTGAGAACCTGTATCAAAAATCTTAATGCCGGAGGAAGTATTATCATACGCGATGCCGATAGCGAACTTTCCGAAAGACATCGCGGTACCCGTTTTACGGAATTTTTTTCGACGAAAACGGGTTTCAACAAAACGGTGGATAAACACTTGTATTTTACACCAGGCCATCTTATTGAAAATATAGCATCGGAATATGCATTGAAAACGCAAAGGATTGATAATTCAAAACTTACATCCAACATGTTGTATATCATTAAAAAACCAATGCTATCGTAGAAATGCAAACGTACGACGTAGTTATCATCGGAAGCGGATTGGGCGGATTGCTTTGCGGATATATGTTAGGCAAAGAAGGCCTAACTGTTTGTATTATAGAGAAAAACAAACAGTTAGGAGGTTGTTTGCAGGTTTTTAAACGAAACGGAAGCGTTTTCGATACCGGAGTCCACTATATTGGCAGTCTCGATAAAGGACAAATTCTGCACCGGTATTTTAGCTATTGCGGCTTGATGGATAAGCTGAAAATGAAAAAACTTGATGCGAATGGTTTCGATTTGATTGGATTCCGGGACGACGATAAAAATTATGCTTTTGCCCAGGGGCACGATCATTTTTTAGATACCCTGTTGACTTTTTTTCCTGAAGAAAAACAAGGACTTACGCTTTACATCAATAAAATCAGGGAGATAGCCAAGGCTTTTCCATTAAACAATCTCCGGTATTCGGAAGAAAATGAAATGGATTTAAGTTATTTTAAAGAAAATACCCGCGATTTTCTCCGGTCGATAACTTCCAACAAAAAATTGCAAAATGTGCTTGCCGGTGGAAATTTTTTGTACGGTGGAGATGCTGAAAAATCGCCATTATACGTTCATGCATTGATAACCAATTCGTTTATTGAAAGTTCCTGGCGTTTGGTTGATGGAAGCGCACAGCTTGCCGATTTGCTTGCCCAGGGAATCATCAGCCAGGGAGGTACTATTCGTAAAAATAGTGAAGTGCAAAAATTTATCTGTAAAGAAAATATTTTGAAATACGTTCAACTTGCCGATGGTGAATGTATTGATGGAAAATATTTTATTTCGGATATCCATCCTGCGCTGACGCTTGATATGCTCGAAACATCGGCAATCCGGAAAATATATCGCGAGCGCATCGCTACCTTGGAGAATAGCCTGTCGGCTTTTATTTTGTATATAAATCTGAAAAAGAATTCATTTCCAAAATTAAATCATAATTATTATTATTTTCGGGATGATGATGTGTGGAAAGCCTCAAAATATCAAACCAACGATTGGCCAGCGCAATACATGCTTTTGACTCCCGAAAATTCTGTGTCAAGCGATTATGCCGATACCATGATAATAATGAGCTATATGCGTTTTGATGAGGTAAAACGATGGGAAAGCACCAGCGTTGAACAAAGAGGCATAGATTACATATCCTTTAAGCAGAAGAAAGCCGAATTATTGCTCGACCTCGTCGACCAAAAATTTCCGGGAATAAGAAAGCACATTTCCGCCTATCATACATCCACACCGCTGACATTGAGGGATTATACGGGTAGCAGGGAGGGCTCGATGTTTGGAATTTTGCGCCAAAGCGACGATCCGTATAAAACAAGAGTTTCGGCCAGAACCCGTATCCCCAATTTATTTTTCACAGGTCAGAATACGATTATGCATGGCATACTTGGAGTTACCATTGGTTCGGTAGCTACCTGCGGAGAAATTGTTGGGCTAAAATATTTGATTGAAAGGATTAACCGATGTCAATAAATAAAAGAAAGATTAAAAAACGGTTGTTGATTGTCGGCGCAATTTTAGTGATAGCGATTGGGCTGCTGGCGATTTATTTTAAATACATAATTCCGCTTTCGCCTCCCCAATGGAACGATTTACATGCGCTGAAAACAGAAAGAGTAAAAGCAGGAGATAATTTTTATGTGCTGGGGAATAACTGGCTCAAAAAAAATAAACAGGGACTCTGGGAAATGTATGTGGAGGGCAATGCTTTCGACCGCGGGGTGGTGAATGGCAAGCTTAGTCAGGATCTTCTGATAAATCAGGAAAATACATTTGTTAATCAAATAAATACACTTATACCTTCAAAATTTTACCTTGGTTTTCTCAACAACTTTGTTGCCTTGTTCAACCGGAACATCGATAAGTATGTAAACCCGGAATATCTTTTGGAAATTTATGGTGTTTCGCAGTCGGCGTCAGACAGGTACGAAAAATATGGTTCAAAATATCAACGGATACTGAATTATCATGCGGCACACGATATTGGTCATGCGCTGCAAAATCTGCATATGGTTGGTTGCACTTCATTTTCGACATGGGGCCATAAATCATCCGATGGCAATCTGCTCGTAGGCCGGAATTTTGATTTTTATTTTGGCGATGACTTTGCGAAAGATAAAATCGTGTGTTTTTACCATCCTGATAAAGGTTATCCATTTATGATGATTACCTGGGGCGGCATGATAGGTGCTGTTTCGGGAATGAACGAAAAAGGATTAACAGTAACTATCAATGCTGCCAAGTCGGAAATACCGTTTGGAGCACGAACACCCATTTCCATCGTTACCCGTGAGATTCTGCAATATGCCGGAAATATCAGCGAAGCCTATGCCATAGCAAGCAGACGCCAGACTTTTGTTTCGGAATCTATCATGATAGGTTCGGCGGCGGATAATAAAACCGTGATTATTGAGAAAACTCCTTCACAAACAGTACTTTATTCTACCACCAACGATTATATTATAAGTACCAATCATTTCCAAAGCAAAACGCTTGGGAAAAGCAAACCCAATGTGGAATTTATGAATCAGGGTTCAACAGTATACCGATATCAGCGGGTGGAAGAACTGTTGAAACGTTGTCCTCGAATAAATTATCTCAATGCCGCAGAAATTCTGCGGAACCAAAAAGGCCTTGGCGACAAGAATATCGGTATGGGTAATGAAAAAGCAGTAAACCAATTAATTGCACATCATTCGATAATTTTTGAGCCATCGAAATTGTTGGTTTGGGTTTCGGGTAATCCATATCAGCTTGGCGAATACGTTTGTTACGATTTGAAAAAAATTTTTTCAAAATTCAGGGGGCTAAAACATAATATTGACATTAGCGAAACGGATTTAAACATTCCTGCCGATACTTTTTTGACTTCCAAAGGCTATCAAAATTATCAGCTTTACCGGAAATATTATCAGAAAATAAAAGAATTTAAAGGTTCGGGACAAGAAATTTTACAAAATCAGGAAATTATAAATCAGTTTATTTCTTCAAATCCAGAATATTATGCAGTATACGCAGTTTTAGGCGATTATTATAGTAGAACAAAAGCGTATGAACAATCCATAAAATATTATAATTTAGCCCTCTCGAAAGAAATTCCGAATCGTAACGAACGGGATGGAATTATTAAATTAAAAAACAAATGTTTATCGCACTGCCGTAAACAGATGTAAACTAATATAAAAAAAATATTGGATAAGCAACATAGTATAAATTAACGACATGCCATGAAATTCAAACTCATTTACCCTAAATGGGAAAAGTTGGAAGGTCAGACAACCTTTAATCTGCCACCGCACGGTCCGGTAGTATTTGCCGCTACTCTTCCTGAATATGTTGATATAGATTTTGTTGATGAAAATGTGGAACCATTGAATCTGGACGATCCCTGTGATTTTGTCGGGATTTCGATGATGCTGACCACACAAATAAAACGGGGCTGGGAAATAGCCGACCATTACCGCCAACAGGGTGTTAAGGTAATGTTTGGAGGTATTTCCACCATGCTTCATGCCGAAGAAACGCTTCAGCATGCTGATGCCATATTTTTGGGCGAATCGGAAGGCCGGATGGAAAAAGTGCTGGACGATTGGCGAAACAACCGTTTGCAAAAGGTTTATAATTTTATGAACAATCGTCCGGATATTGCTCTGGTCGGTCCTGCCCGCCGCGATATTCTTAACCGCGACCTTTATTACCATAAGGGTGTGCAAATGGTTGATTTATTTCATGCTTCGCGGGGTTGCCAATTCAGTTGTTATCCATGTGCCGTTTCGTATCTCGGAGGCAGAGATTTCCGTCCGCGCCCCATACATAAAGCCATCGAAGAATTAGAAACCATTGAAAATAACCGTCTTTTTATTGTAGATAATTCGTTGGCACAAAATACCGAGTGGGAAAAAGAGCTTTTCAAAGCCATGATCCCGCTGAAAAAGAAATGGTGTAGCCATACGATAGAAGATAAACCCGAAGTGCTCGAACTGGCTGCCAAAGCTGGCGCATGGTATGTATATCAAGCTGTTTTCGATACGTCGGATTATATTAAAAATCGTATCAAACAATACCATGATTTTGGAATCGGTGTGGAAGGTACTATTCTTCTTGGCCTTGACAATCAAACGGAAGATGATATTTTACGATTGATAGATTTTCTTTTGGAAATTAACCTTGACCTTGCCGAGTTTACCGTACTTACCCCTTTCCCGCATACCAAAGCCTGGGATGATATGGTGAAAGAAAAACGCATTTTTAATTTCAACTGGAACGATTACAATGCTGGAAAAGTGGTTTTTCAACCCAAAAATATGTCAGCCGAACGTTTACAGGAACTTTATCATTATGCCTGGGATACATTTTATAAAGATGAGACACAAAACCAGAAGATGTTCAATTTATTCCGCAAGGTGGTTGATAAGGAATTAGACGATGGAACTTATCGTTCGCGACGTGTGGATCTGGCAAATACCAGTTTTGGGCATAAAGTGGAGAGAAAAGTTGCAAATTTGTAAATGTTTATGTTACTAATATGTTGAATAATAGTAAATATTTGGATAAGATTTATCATTATAAAGGAGAATGGGATGTTGATTCCCAGTGTGGATTGAAAATAAGTCCGGCCAAAGACGGGAAAATTGTAATTATTGCTACCGAACTTTACGATAAAAATCCAGGAACATCGGTTACACAATGGAATACCAATCTGGCTACCGTATTATGCAGGGAAAATGGAATAGCGCCCGATAAATTAATTTTTATTGAGCATACTCCGGATAAAGGATCCAAACTGGCGTTTTATAATGAAACTTTTTATAAAGTAGATTTCGAGTGGGATGGCGATAAATTTATCAACCCTAATTGGGAAAAAATTTCAAAAGACACGGTTGAGAATCTACTCAAAAAATAACCAATAAAGGATTTTATGGGCGAAAAAATTCATTTTCGTAAATTGCCGCCTGCTTTTATGATGCAGTTTGTTAATGAATTTCGCCATTACCTTTATCGTTTACGCATGTTGCTTAATCCTCCGGGGATTACTCTTTTTGAAATGATTCAGGATTTCTGGGTGGCAAAAGCCCTTGGCGTAGCTATCGAACTGAATATTGCTGAAATCCTTTCTAACGGAGGTCAATCAATAGGTGAACTTGCTATCCAAACCCAAACCCATGAAAACTCTTTATACCGCTTGCTTCGGGTTTTGGCAAGCCGCGGTATTTTTAAGGAAAGAAAAGGAAAAATATTTTCAAATACCTATTTCTCCAAAGCGTTGTTGGACGGAAAAGGCTCGATGAAATACATGATTCAGAGCCATATTACTTCCAACCAACTTGAATTGTTCGGCGAATTATTTTATTGTATTAAAACCGGTGAAAATGCTTTTAAAAAAGTAAACTCCCAAAACACCTTCGATTATTTATCAGCCCATCCTGAAGAAGCTGAGATTTTTAACCGTGGCATGAGCAATGCTTCCGAACTGATGACTGAAGCCATTCTTTCAGCTTATTCGTTCAAACGGTTTAAAAAAATAATAGATATTGGCGGAGGTGAAGGGCATCTGCTTGCCGCGATAATTTTAAAAAATCCAGAATTAACGGGAATTTTGTTTGATTTACCGAATGTGGTAGAAAGCTCTGCCGTTAATTTTAATAGATTAGATGTTGCCGACAGGATAGAGGTTGTAAAAGGAAGCTTTTTTGAGGGTGTCCCTGCAGGAGCTGATGTGTATTTGATGAAGAATATCCTTCATGATTGGAATGATGAAAACTGTCTGCGCATTCTGGAAAAAATACATCAATCCATGCCCGCAAACGGAACATTATTGCTTATTGAAGCCGTGATAGGTGAGGATAATAAGCCTTCGTTTGGCAAACTGATGGATTTATTGATGCTGGTAGGTTCAACCGACGGGAGAGAGCGTACGCGTAACGAATACAAAAATCTACTTCAGAAATCAGGTTTCAGGTTTAGCCGAGTGATCGCTACCGTGGCTCCTTTTTCTATTATTGAAGCTGTAAAAGCAGACTGATTATTGGTTCAGTTCGTTTATAGCAATCCATGCCATAAATCCCATGCCGGTTTCAAGGCATTGCTCATCCACATCAAAAGTAGATGTATGAGCATTAGCAACAATTCCTTTGGATTCATTTCTGATGCCAAGCCGATAAAGACTGGCCGGAATTTGTTGGGAATAATAAGCGAAATCCTCGGCAGCCATGCGCAAATCGAGTTGCTCCACATTTTCTTTTCCAAGGTAATCAATGGCGTAGGTTTGTATCCGATTTGTCAATGCTTCATTATTGATGAGGTAAGGATAACCATTGTCGATAAAAACATTACAACTTCCCCCCATACCTTCGGCAATTGATTGAGCCATTTTTGTAATTTTTTGGTGGGCTTCGGCCCGCCATTTTTCATCAAAAGTACGTATGGTACCTTCAATAATCACTTCGTCGGGGATGATATTTGTACGACCGTTAGCCGTTATTTTACCAAAGGATAAAACCGTAGGAATGGTTGGAGAAGCATTGCGGCTTACGATTTGCTGAAGGGCTATGATGATGTGTGCCGCAATAACAACAGAATCGATATTCAATTCGGGTGTAGCTCCATGACCGCCTTTACCTTTTACGGTAAGGTAAATTTCGTCGGTAGAAGCCATATATTTTCCGCTATGTACTCCAATTTTTCCAACGTCGAGACTGGATAGAACATGCTGGGCTATAATATTGGCAGGCTCCGGATTTTTAAGCGCCCCTTCATTTATCATCATAAAAGCTCCTCCAGGGAATTTTTCCTCAGAAGGTTGAAAAATAAGACGGATGCTTCCGCTGAATTGTTGTTTCATCCCGTTAAGTATCTTTGCTGTACCTAACAATGAAGCGATGTGTACGTCGTGTCCGCAGGCATGCATTACTCCGGGTTTAGCGGAAACATATTCTGTTTTATTTATTTCGGTGATAGGGAGGGCATCCATATCGGCACGGAGAGCAATGGTTTTGAGGGAAGGATTTTTGCCTTCGATGGTTGCTATAATACCGGTTTGGGCGATGCCTTTTTGATAGGGAATGTGATATTCGTCCAGTTTATGTGCGATATAAGCGGCTGTTTCCATTTCCTCCATTGATAATTCGGGATGCTGATGGAAATGTCGCCGGATAGCTATAAATTCAGCAAGATATTCTGCCGAAAGTTTTTTGATGGTATATTTTAGTTCTGCAATGTTCATTGTTAATTAATCAATAGCATCTTTTTTACCTGCTTTGTTTTTTCGGTATTTAATACCAGATAATAGATTCCTGAAGATAAATTTTGGGGTTGCCAGTCTATCTGGTAGGTTCCCCCGTTTTTTGAACCGTTGAATAGAGTAGCCACGGTGTTTCCCGACATATCGTTTACCTGTAAAATTATGTTGGATTTTTCGTTAAGGGTAAAACTTATCCGTGTTGAATTGGTAAATGGATTTGGCGTATTTTGTTCCAAATAAACCTGATTTTTGCCAATGGGCGATAGAATAGAAGATGAAGCTATTTGAGGGCTTCCTGCCTGTATCCAGGCGGTATAAATCAATTCGGTCAACGAATGAGAAGCGTTTTTGAACAAAAGAATGGTAAAATTTTTAGTTTTATTCCAAAGAGCTGCTTTATATTCGGAGGAATGAGTGTTGCTGTTGATGCTTTTGGCGTAATCGTCGGCTAAAAGTACCGAATCGATGTAGGTATAATTGGTATACAGATAATTAAAAATATATTGGTTTACATTGGGTATCACCGAAATAGAATCGCCCGAATAATTAATTTCTGAAATATGATCGCCAACCATGTTTGATTCGTAACGTGAGTGAATTCCGTCGTTACCGGTATCGTAGCCATTGTAATTTTTAGTAATATGCATTGGCATGTGTCCGTCGCCTACGTAATGTCCAAGGTCGGCAGCAAAGAGTTCTGCCTTATCCCAATCGTGGCGCTGGAAACAATTTCTGAGCGAATCGAAAGTAATCATAGTTGCCCAGGGTAGAATTCCGTTTTCATAAACAAATGATTCGCCATAAATAGCTATAATAGAATCGAATGTCTGTGGGATTCGTCCCGTATAAATAAACTGGTTATAGCTGTCAATATCAATATAATGCTTTGGCGCTTCGGTTGGATCGGCATCTTTACGGGTGTCGGCATCGGAAGCATGAAGAGCAAGTATGGGAATCCATGCATTAAACTGACTCATTTGCTGGTTAAATGATAGCCCGGCATTTGTATTTATTTTGTTATGACCTTCCCATCCCCAACTCATAAGGGTTATGGAAAAACCAACTAATGTTGCAAGTAAAATGATTCGTTTTTTCAAGAGATTTTTTTTGATAAAATTTTTTCCAAAAGTAGTTATTATTCACTTATCAAGGGAAATACTGTGAAAAAAATCCAAACCGACAAGTTGTAATCGAATTTTCGGAACAAATTATAAAATTAATCTGCAAGCTCCTTTCTGAGCATATTAAGGGCTGTAACTGCTGTACGGACGATGTTGCGGTTACGTTCGTCGCCAAAATGAAACTGTCTGGCGATGGTTTTTGTGGGTGTTGCAATGGCTATCCAAATCGTTCCCACGGGTTTTTCGACCGTTCCTCCGTCGGGTCCGGCTATTCCGCTGGTGGCAATGGCATAATCGGTATGGAATTGTTTTTTAATATGATTAGCCATTTCCGTTACGGTCTGTTCACTTACTGCGCCAAATTGCAATAATGTTTCATGAGCGACTCCCAAAATCTCTTCTTTGATTTCGTTGGCATAAGCCACTACCGAACCTTTAAAATAGGCCGAACTTCCGGCTATGCTGGTGATGCGATGAGCTATGTATCCTCCGGTGCAACTTTCGGCAGTGGCAAGGGTTTGTCCTTTTTCTTTCAGCAAAGTTCCAACGATTTCTTCCAGCGAATCCTCATCATAACCATAAATGAGGTCTGCAATTAAAAGCTGAAGCTGATGCAAATGGTAATTCACCTCGGTTTGAAGTTCACGTTTATTGTTTCCTCTGGCGGTAAGTCTAAGCCGAACAATACCAGGCTGCGGAAGGTAAGCTAATTTAATGTGAGATGGAAGGGCATCTTCCCACGATTTTATTTTTTCGGCAAGGAAAGATTCGCCTATTCCCTGGGTGAGTATGGTTTTGTGAACAATGGCATCGGCCGAAAAACGTTGAGTAAGTTTTGGAATAACATAATCGCTCATCATGGGTTTCATTTCAAAGGGAACGCCAGGCATGGAAACATATATTCTACCTTCTTTTTCAAACCACATCCCGGGCGCTGTGCCGTTAGGATTGGGGATGACCATACAATTTTCTGGTACTTCGGCTTGCCTACGGTTGACTTCGGTAACGTTAAATCCCCGGAAATTAAAAATGTTCTGAATATTTTTAAAAACTATTTCATTGAAAATCAATTTTGTATTAAAATAATCGCAAAGCGTTTGTTTGGTAATGTCATCGTTGGTAGGTCCCAATCCGCCTGTGATAAGAATAATATCAGCACGTTTTGCTGCTTCGGTAAGAGCGGTGATGATATTTTCTCTGTCGTCGGAAGTAACGGTAATCTGAACAACGTTTAATCCGACATTATTCAGTTGTTGTGCCATCCACGAAGCATTGGTATTTACCACCTGCCCGATGAGTAATTCGTCGCCTATGCTAATGAGTTCTGTTTTCATGATGAGAGTTTTTTACAAAATTTGTAACGATATTATATTGAGGTGTAAACCTATAACTCCTTTTCCCAGTTATATATAAAATTTTACTTATTTTTGCGTTATTAATTAGGCTACAAAAGTAAAACTTTGATTGAAGAAATAATGGAAAAGATTAAAGAGTCGGAATTAGTATTGCAACCAAACGGGAATATTTATCATTTGAACCTGAGTCCTGAAAATTTGGCACATAATATTATCGTTGTTGGTGATCCGGGAAGAGTGCCTGTGGTTTCAAAATATTTTGATAAAATAGAATTTCAAACGCATAACCGTGAAATGCACACACATACCGGAATTTTTAACAATAAACGCATCACGGTACTTTCTACCGGGATGGGAACGGATAATCTCGATATTGTGATCAATGAACTGGATGCTCTGGTAAATATTGATTTGAAAGAACGGACGATCAAGGAAAAACATACCTCGTTGAATATTGTTCGTTTGGGAACATCCGGCGCATTGCAGGCTGATATTCCTGTGGATTCGCTGGTGATGTCAACGCATGGACTCGGTCTTGACGGTTTGCTCAATTTTTACAAAGATGAAAATGGAATTATTGACAAAGTGTTGACCGAAGCTTTTATCCGGCAAACGGGCTGGGATCCCAATCTGGCGAAACCTTATGTGGTTAAATGTTCCGAAACTTTGGAAAACAAAATGGGAGATGGTTTGTTAAAAGGAATAACGGCGACGGCTTCGGGGTTTTATGGTCCGCAGGGCAGGGAACTCCGTTTGAAACTTGCTCATCCCGACATGAATGAAAAAATTGAAAATTTTGAATTCAATGGTCATAAAATAGTTAATTTTGAAATGGAAACATCTGCATTGTATGGTTTATCTGCATTGCTTGGGCATCATGCACTTACTATTTGTGCCATTATTGCCAACAGGGTAATCAAACAATTCAGCAACGACCACGAAAAAATAATTGAAAATTTGATTCAACTGGTTTTGCAACGATTAACTAAATAATTATCAATGTCCGATTTACCTGAAAATACGGAATATTCAGCTCTGGTCAGCCTGATGGATGAACCTGATAGTGGTATTTTTAGCCAAATCAGAAATAAAATTATTTCCCTTGGCCCGGGAGTGGTGCCATATCTCGAAAATTCCTGGGAAAATTCCTTCGATGATACTGTTCGGCAACGTATTCAGGAGATTATTCATACCATACACTATAAATCGCTTTATCAGGAACTTATTCAATGGAAGAACTCCGGATCGCTTGACTTGCTGAAAGGCTTTATGTTAGTCAACCGTTTCCAGTTTCCTGAAACTGATGAAAGCAAAATTACCCGTCAGATTGGCAGAATTTCACAGGATATCTGGCTCGAACTGAACGATGGGTTAACGGCTTTGGAGAAAATTAAAGTGTTCAATCATGTTTTTTATGATATCCTTGGTTTCAATGGAAATATCGAAAAACTAAGCGCCCCCGAAAACACTTACCTTAATGTTTTACTGGAGACCAAAAAAGGCAATCCATTATCTTTAGGTGTGTTTTACAGCATTCTGGCTCAAAGCCTGAAAATGCCGGTTTACGGTGTTCCTTTGCCCGAACATTACATCCTTGCTTATCTTGCCGAGCCGTATGAAAACAATAAAATTACCGATGAACAAAAAGAAGTATTGTTTTATATCAATCCCTTCAGCAAAGGGGAAGTTTTTACTAAATTAGAAATTTCACGCTATCTGAAACAGCTAAAGATTGAAAGCCAACCTTCCTATTTTCATCCTTGTGATAACCTGTTTATTATCAAAATTATCTTTTTTACGCTCATAGCTATGTATCAAAATGTCGGAGCCAATGATAAAGCTGACGAATTAGAGGAGCTGGTAAAAATTTTTGAGTAAACTTTCTATCGGTAATAAGTTGAGAGAAATTTTCCAATGTTTTTTTCTACGCGTTCCAACAGGTTTGGTTCGTTCGATTTATGAAATTTTTCTCCGGTAATGCCTTCGTAAAGTTCGATATACCTTTCGGATACTGAATTTACGAATTCATCGCTCATCAAAGGAACATTCTGACCTTCTTTTCCCTGAAATCCATTTTCCATCAACCATTCGCGAAGAAATTCCTTGGATAATTGTTTCTGGGGTTTGCCCGTCTTCTGACGTTCGTCGTAGCCTTCTTTATAAAAATACCGCGACGAATCGGGCGTATGAATTTCATCAATCAGGAAAATGCTACCGTTGGCTTTACCAAATTCATATTTGGTATCAACCAGAATTAATCCCATTTGTTCAGCCATTTCCGTTCCCCGACGGAAGAGAGCCTGAGTATATTTTTCGAGTTGTTCATAATCCTCAGCGCTCACCAGCCCGAGTTTGATAATTTCTTCTTTTGAAATATCTTCATCGTGGCCAATCACTGCTTTGGTGGTTGGCGTGATGAGTGGCACGGGAAATTTGTCGTTTTCTTTTAGTCCTTCAGGCATTATTTCGCCGCAAAGGCTACGCTTGCCTTCTTTATATTCCCGCCAGGCATGTCCCGAAAGGTATCCGCGAATCACCATTTCTACCTTAAAGGGTTCGCAAAGTCTGCCAATGGTTACCATAGGATCGGGAACAGCTATTTTCCAGTTGGGAACAATGTCTTCGGTTGCATCTAAAAATTTAGCAGCTATCTGATTTAAAACCTGACCTTTGTTCGGGATGCCTCGGGGGAGAACCACATCAAAAGCCGAAACACGATCTGTAACAATCATTGCCATTAATTCATTGTTAATCATGTATACATCACGTACTTTTCCATGGTAAAGGTTTGTTTGTCCGGGAAAATGAAAATCGGTTTCAGTCAAAATACGGTTCATGAGTCAGATTTTATAATTCAGATTTAATTATCAGGTAGATGGATTTTTTTTACAGTCTAAAAATTACGGGATAAAATTACTAAGTTTTTTATCAGAAAATAATTTGTTTTTGATGAACAAATGAAATTGCAGGTATCGAAAAGGATAATCGTACCTTTTTGTAGCTGTTATCAGGATGGATTTTTGATTTTTTTTTAAAATATTTTTTCGGTCGAATACCTATCCGCAGACAAAAAGTTTGCGTATTGTTGATCCTGAAAATTTAAAAATATTTTGGATAGATTTCCTTGAATAACAACACATAGATTGGGGAAAATTAATGGTAAAGAAAAATAAATAATTAAAAATATACGTAATGTACGTAATAAAATTCAGAAAAATGCGTAGATTTTTCAAGGTAATTCTATTAGTTAAATATGGTTACTTGTTCTAAATTTGCCCGCACAAAACCTTTAAAAATATGATATTAGGAATATTAAAAGAAACAAAAGACGAACGCCGGGTGGCTATGTTGCCCGAAAGTGTCGCCGCTTTGGTTAAAATGAATGTAACCGTGATGGTTGAAAAGGATGCAGGGCTGAGCGCATATGCCAGCAATGCCGAATACGAAGCCGCCGGAGCAAAAATGGATACCAAGGAAAATGTAATCAATCAATCGGAAGTATTGGTAAAAATTAATCCTCCTACCGACGAAGAAAAGAGTCTGATGAAAGAAGGAAAAGTTTTTCTTGCCGTACTGAATCCATATTTTAACACCGGTCTGGTGAAAGAATTAGCAGCCAAAAACATTACCAGTTTCAGTCTGGATGTTATTCCGCGTACAAGCCGTGCCCAGGCGATGGATATTTTATCGTCGATGGCTACCGTAGCCGGATACAAGGCAGTACTTACCGCAGCCAATACGTTGCCTAAGTTCTTCCCTATGTTTATGACTGCTGCCGGAACTATTACTCCTTCCAAAGTGTTGATTCTTGGAGCCGGAGTTGCCGGATTGCAGGCCGTAGCTACCGCTCGTAAGCTTGGCGCCGTAGTGGAAGTATTCGACGTACGTGCTGCAGTTAAGGAACAGGTTGTCGGACTTGGAGCCAAATTTGTTGACGTAGAAGGTGCCGTTGATGATAAAACTGCCGGTGGTTATGCCGTTGAACAAACCGAAGAGTTTAAACAACGTCAGGCACAAGCTGTACACGATCATGCCATTAAATCCGACGTGATCATTTGTACCGCCCAGATTCCTGGTAAAAAAGCTCCCGTTCTGCTGAAAAAAGCTACCGTGGAAGCCATGAAACCCGGTTCAGTGGTTATTGACATTGCTGCTTCTACCGGTGGCAACTGCGAATATACCCAGGACAATAAGACGGTGGTTCAGAATGGAATTACCATTATCGGTAATTCATTCTTTGCTGTGGATATGCCTTCGGATGCCAGCAAGATGTTTGGCAAAAACGTAATCAATTTCCTGAAACTGATGGTTACCAAGGAAGGTGCCCTGAATCTGAACTGGGACGACGATATTGTAAAAGGTACTGCCGTTACCCACAACAAGGGAATCGTTCACGAAAGAGTAAAATCAATTATTAATCAATAAAAAACATATTTTATGGAAGATGTATTAAAATTTTTCCTCGAATACAAAGACTTGATTTTTATCATTATCTTGTCAGTATTCCTTGGAATTGAAGTTATATCGCACGTTCCGGCTGTCTTGCACACTCCGCTGATGTCGGGTGCTAATGCCATTCACGGGGTTGTAATCATTGGAGCTATCATTGTGATGGGGCATGCCAAAGATACTTTACCGATGGTACTTGGCTTTATTGCCGTTATTTTAGGAACGCTTAACGTAGTCGGTGGTTTTGTGGTTACCGACCGTATGCTCGAAATGTTCAAGAAAAAGAAACCGAATAAATAAGCAAAGCTATGGATACAATTCAAAAAGTCATTCAATTTTCGTCCGAAATTTCTATACTCGAAATTTCTTATATTATTGCTTCTGTTTTATTTATCCTCGGATTAAAAAAACTGAGCCATCCCGATACTGCACGTAGCGGTAATCTTTGGGCTGCTGCCGGTATGATTGCAGCCATTCTCTTTACAATTCTTTTTCATAAAATAGATGGAGAAAATATTGGAAATATACCCTGGATTTTAAGTGCATTAGCTATTGGAACTATTGTTGGCTGGTATGCGGCTCGCAAAGTAAAAATGACTGCCATGCCGCAGATGGTTTCCCTGTTCAACGGAATGGGGGGGGCTTGTGCCGCTTTGATTTCCCTGATGGAATTTCCCAAAATGCAAAACATGCTGGCCGCAAAAGATGCTACCAATTTGCTTCATGGTGGAGAAGGAATTGCTATTCTTCTCGGACTGATGATCGGTGGTGTTTCTTTTGCCGGTAGTATGATCGCTTTCGCTAAACTGGATGGCCGTATCGGCGATATCAAACATCCTATTCTTCGAATTATCAACCTTACATTTCTTGTGGTTTTACTTGTTGCAATAGTAGTAATTTTGACACTAACCCCAGTTAAGGATAACAATCTTGTTATTTATCTGTTTGCTGCCGCTGCACTCATCTATGGTGTTACTTTTGTAATGCCTATCGGTGGCGCCGATATGCCGGTTGTAATTTCCTTGTTGAACTCTTTTACCGGCGTTGCTGCTGCCATGGGCGGTTTTCTTTATAGCAACCAGGCCATGCTCACCGGTGGTATCCTTGTAGGATCATCGGGAACTATCCTTACCATCCTGATGTGTAAAGCTATGAACCGTTCGCTGATTAATGTTATTATTGGTGCCTTTGGCGGAAGTGCTGCCGGCGCTGCTTCTTCGGGCGACAAAACCGTGAAGGAAATTACCCTCAGCGATGCCTCCATTCTGCTCAGCTACTCACAAAAAGTATATATCATTCCAGGTTATGGACTTGCTGTTGCCCAGGCTCAGCATCTGTGTCACGAACTGGATGTATTGCTCGAAAGTAAAGGTGTGGAAGTAAAATATGGTATTCATCCTGTTGCCGGACGTATGCCCGGACACATGAACGTTCTGCTTGCCGAAGCCGACGTTCCTTACGAAAAACTCGTGGAAATGGATGACGTTAATAACGAAATTGGAAATACCGATGTTGTAATGGTAATTGGTGCTAACGATGTGGTGAATCCCGCTGCCGAAAATGATCCTTCCAGCCCGATTTACGGCATGCCTGTTATCAAAGCATGGGAAGCCAAAAACATCATCGTGATGAAACGTTCGATGGCAAAAGGTTATGCCGCTATTGAAAACGATCTGTTCTACCATCCGAAAAACCGTATGCTCTTTGGCGATGCCAAAGCTACCTTACAAAAACTGATTGCCGAAATCAAGGCTCTGTAAAAATTAAGGAAACACACATTTTTGAAAAAGGCCGCTCTGCAAGGGTGGCCTTTTTTTATGAATTGGTGTTAAAAGAAGGAATTTCCTTCTCAAAGAGTCGGCGTTGGCTTTTTTAGATTACACACTGTTATGAGATAGTGTTAAAGCATATAAACCAAGACCTATTATACTTCAACCAATGCCTGTTTCATTCATTCCCGTTGAAATGTTTAAACAGTCTTTACAGATTGAAAGGAATGTTTTGCAGGTTGCCGAAACAAACCACTTTGTAAAATTCCTTATTATCCTGTCTAGGGTACGCAACTAAAAAACAAGGCCTTGTAAAACATTCATTTACAAGGCCTTGTTTTTTTTTGAATATTTGCCTGAAATTGGCAGTTTTACGAAAATCTCTCTCCTTTGGTATTTTTTTAATTTTCAAATCCTTGAAGATCATTCATCAGTTTTTTCCTCGTAAAAAATATCCTGCTCTTGACCGTGCCAATTGATAAATCAAGCTTGTCGGCTATTTCCTTATATTTATAACCGGCATGGTGCATTTCAAAAGGTAGCCGTTGATCTGCATTTAGGTTTTTTATCGACTTTAAAATTTCTTTTTCCGAAATAATAGAGTCGGGCTGAGGAAAATCGGACTTATTGTTTGTATTTATGAAGTATAAATCGTTGGTTGAATCTACAATTGTATTGGATTTTATTGTACGCCGGTAATTATTTATAAATGTGTTTTTCATTATCGTATAGGTCCAAGCTTTAAAGTTGGTATCAGCTGAGAATTTATCCTTATTTACCAAAGCCTTAAGGTTTGTGTCCTGGATCAAATCGTTGGCCTCTTCACGGTTTGAAGTTAAGGTGTTTGCAAAATACCTGAGGTGATTTTGAACACCAAGTAGCTTATAGTTGAATTCAATTTCTGACATCCTGAAAAATTTTTATGTTATACTAGTTGTTTAACAAAAAACGTGCTAAGTTAAACATTATTTCGTTAAAATCAACCTATTTTTAAAAATTTTTATTTGAAATTTTAGACAAATTTTATTTACTTATTTGTATATCTGTATTTTAGCCTGATTCATTTTAAATATGTCATGTTTAAAATGTATTTTGGATGTTTAAACATTTTTGTGATCATTTTGATACTAAAATATGGAATATCAAGCTTTTAAGTAACTGATTACTTAAATAAGCAAATAAAGAAATTTTTGACTGAATGATCTATAAAATTGCCCATCGGAGTATAGATTTTCCCAAAAAGGAAATTAAACTCCCCTTAAGCGTAAAAACAGAAATTAAATACTGGCAATTTTTTCTTTGAATCTGGAAAGTGAACTAATTTTAATAAAATTGGGTGGCAACGAAGGATTAAAGGAAATTACCTGCAAGCCGGTAATAAAAACTTTGGTGGATGGATATAATAACGAAAGCCTTTGAATATAACTATCAAACTCCCTGTCAGAAAAAACAGTTGTAAATGATGTTACCACGGCATCGGGATTAATAATCGGAGTTATTTCCTGTAATTCGTTAAGCGGAACAGACTGACCAAGATAAACTATTGAATGGCCATTCTTTTTAAGAATATAGGAATAAAAAAGGAGCCCGAGTTCGTGCCATTCGTTTTCGGGGAGAAAAAGAAGAAATTTTTTGGCATCCGGTTTTTGATTTGGCATTTGTCCGTCGATGGCTACAATTAGTTTTTGCCGGAGAAGGTTTGTCATATAATGCTCGTATGCCGGATTTATTCTTCCGGCAAGCCATAGAATGCCAATTTTTTCAAAGAATGGATAAATAATATCGATAATGGTGTTTTCAAAACCAATGTTAATTGAAGAAGAAGCAATGATTTTATCAAATTTCTGTTCATCAAATTCCATCATGGATTCCAACAGGCTATCAATCTGATATTCATTATTATTTTTGATGGAAGAGAGCCCAATAACTTTTTCATTTAATTCTTCATTCGTCAGGGTTGCAATCTTTGAAATTTTAAACTTTTTTTTAAGTAAAAGCGATATATTCAATAATTTACGCAGATCTTCGTCCTTATAACTTCGGACATTACCCACCGATCGTTCCGGAGTAAAAATTTTGAATCGGTTTTCCCACATACGTATAGTATGGGCTTTTATACTGGTGAATCTTTCCAGGTCGCTTATGGAATACTTATTTGGTTTCATACCTACATGAATTTAAAATAATAACAACCAATAAAGAAAAAAGTTTAAATCAATTTTGTCATAAATTTTTAATATTATTCAGCCACTTTTATCTGTTCCAAAATGTTTTTTGCCTTCTCGAATGCCATATCCAAACCTTTAGGATTTTTTCCTCCGGCAGTAGCATAAAACGGTTGTCCGCCTCCGCCGCCCTGAATATTTTTTGCCAACTCTCTGATAATTACACTTGCATTCAAATTTTTACCGGTAACAAGGTTTTCCGAAATCATAAGACTTAAATTTGCCTTATCATCAATTGATGAACCACTGACAAAAAACAAATTTTCAACCCGGTCTTTTAAGCCATATGCCAGATCTTTAACACTATTTAAATCTAAATCAGATTTATAAGCAATAAAATTTATCCCGTTTATCGGATTAATTTTTGAGGCAAGTTCCGTTATAAGATTTTTAATTTTTTCGTGATTCAGTTCTTCAATCTTTTTATGAAGATTTGAATTTTCGTCAATCAGTTGTCTGGCGCTACGAACGATATCTTTTGAGTTTTTAAAAAGATCGTTAAGTTGCTCAATAATAGAAAGCTGATTATTAATAAATTCTTCCGCTTTGTCGGCAGTGATGGCTTCTATGCGTCGTACGCCTGCCGCTATGGCACCTTCTGACACGATCTTTATCATGCCAATTTGTCCTGTTGCTGGCACATGAGTTCCGCCACAAAGTTCCACCGATTCGCCATAACGAACAACCCTGACTTTATCGCCGTATTTTTCGCCGAAAAGAGCCATGGCTCCCATCTCAACGGCTTTTTTTATAGGAAATTCACGAAATTCGGTAAGAGGAATATTGGCACGTATTTTTTGATTAACCAGCTTTTCCACGCTGGCAATTTCTTCCGGGGTGAGTTTTGCAAAATGAGAAAAGTCGAAACGAAGATGATCGGCATCAACCAACGAACCTTTTTGTTCCACATGAGTTCCGACAACCTGACGCAATGCATAATGCAACAAATGGGTAGCCGAATGGTTGTTAGCGGTAAGTCTTCTTTTTTCCGAATCGACACTTGCAATAAACGACGATGCTACATTCGAAGGTAAGGTAGAAGTGATATGGATAACAAGATTGTTTTCCTTTTTGGTATCTTCCACAATCACCGTTTCATTAGCCGAACGCAACGTTCCGCTATCGCCAAGCTGTCCGCCAGATTCGGCATAAAAAGGAGTCTGGTTTAGGACAATCTGATAAAATTCCTTGCCTTTAGTCTTTATTTTACGGTATTTCACTATTTCGGCTTCGGCTTCAAGGAAGTCGTAGCCTACAAACTTTGTTTCACTTTCCTCTTTCAAAATAACCCAGTCGGCAGTGTCGACCGCAGCAGCTTGCCGCGAACGGGCTTTCTGCTGTTCGAGTCCTTTGTTAAACCCATCCATATCGACGTTCCAGCCGTTTTCCTTAGCCATCAAATCGGTAAGGTCAATGGGAAAGCCGTAAGTGTCGAATAATTCGAAAGCAAATTCGCCATCAATTATTTTAGCACCGGCATTTGAAGCAATATAATGATTGAATTTTTGAATTCCGAGCGACAATGTACGCAGGAAGGCCTGTTCTTCTTCCCTGATGACCCGGATAACCAAATCCTGTTGTGTTTTCAGTTCGGGGAAAGTGCCTTGCATTTGTTCCACCAGCAAGGGTACAAGCAGATTAATAAACGGCTCATTAAAACCGAGAAAAGTATAACCGTAGCGAACGGCCCGACGCAGAATACGACGGATAACGTACCCGGCTTTGTTGTTGGAAGGAAGCTGTCCGTCGGCAATGGCAAAAGCAATGGCTCTCAAATGATCGGCAACCACGCGCATGGCAATATCCGTTTTTTCATCCAAGCCATAGGGTTTTCCGGCTATCCGGGCAATTTCCTGTATCAACGGCTGAAAAATATCGGTATCGTAATTGGATTTTTTACCTTGCAATACCATGCTCAAACGTTCGAAGCCCATGCCAGTATCTACATGCTTTGCCGGCAGCGGAACCAAACTTCCATCCGATAGCCGGTTAAATTCAATAAATACCAAATTCCAGATTTCAATAACGAGGGGATGGCTTTGATTTACCAATTCCCTGCCTGGAATTATTTTTTGTTCGGCTTCGTCGCGAATATCAATATGAATTTCGGAACAGGGACCACAGGGACCGGTTTCACCCATTTCCCAAAAATTATCTTTTTTAGAACCGAATAAAATATGGCTTTCGGGCACGATTTCTTTCCAGTATCCGTAAGCTTCATCATCAATGGATGTACCATCGTTTTTATCGCCTCCAAAAACGGTAACATACAGTTTTTCGGGATTAATTTTATAGATACCCGTCAGGAGTTCCCATGACCAGGCAATGGCTTCTTTTTTAAAATAATCGCCAAACGACCAATTGCCGAGCATCTCGAACATGGTATGATGATAGGTGTCGTGCCCTACCTCTTCCAAATCGTTATGCTTGCCGGAAACCCGGAGGCATTTTTGGGTGTCGGCAACTCTGGGTGCAACAGCAGGAACATTTCCCAGGAAAATATCTTTAAACTGATTCATACCCGCATTGGTAAACATAAGGGTAGGATCATTTTTTACTATCATTGGAGCCGAGGGAACAATATGATGATTTTTGGATTCAAAAAAATCGAGAAAGGTTTTTCTTACCTGAACAGAATTCATAAATGCTGTAAAATATTAATTAATGTTTTTTTAAAAATGACGAAATACTTCGTTACTATGCCTGAATTTTTCATTATTTAACAAACAAATCAGATGTTTGTTACAATAATCGGGCTGCAAATTTAGTTTAATTAAACAACCTCTGAAAAAATATTTGCTCAGAAAAGCCCCAAATTAGCTCTTGAATAATTGTTACCGGGTCAGCCTGGTTTCGGAAAAAATTCGTAGGTTTGCAAAGATAGGTTTCAGATGAGATAACAACACTGACAAAAGATGGCTAAGATCAAGTACCATTTTAATATTCATTCGCTAAAAATTGAAAAGGTAAGGATAACCCTGAGGGAGCGTTTGGTTAAGCTTTTAGGGGTATTAGCATCGGGTATGGTATTTTCGGCAGTGGTGTTGTTTTTTGCTTATAACTTCTTCAATTCGCCAAAGGAAAAAATGCAATTGCGGGAAATTGAACAATACAAACTGCAATTTGAAATCCTGAACGACCGTATGGGGCGTATGCAAAAAGTATTGGACGATTTGCAGGACAGGGACGATAATATTTACCGCGTCATTTTTGAAGCCGAGCCTATCCCCGCCTCCATGCGTAAAGCCGGCATTGGCGGCGCCGATCGTTATGCCAAATTGGCCGGATATAAAAACTCCGATATTATTATCAATACCACCCAAAAGCTTGATCAGATAGCCGGACAAATGTACGTACAGTCAAAATCGTTCGACGAGGTGTTTAAACTTGCCAAGGGAAAAGAAAAAATGCTGGCCGCCATTCCAGCCATACAACCGGTAAGCAACAAAAACCTGCGGGCACTGAGTTCTTTTTTCGGTTACCGTACCGATCCGTTTTATAAAGTATTAAAATTTCATGAAGGCATTGATTTCTCAGCTCCCTCGGGGACCAAGATTTATGCTACCGGCGACGGTATTGTAATTAATGCCGGGCGTGCATCGGGATATGGCAATCAAATCATCATTAATCATGGTTTTAATTACAATACCATGTATGCCCATCTCTCGCGCATGAATGTCCATCGCGGGCAGATGGTGAAACGGGGACAGGTCATCGGATTTGTTGGCAATACCGGAAAATCTACCTCTCCGCATCTTCATTACGAAGTGCTGAAATTTGGTAAGCCAATAGACCCCATCAATTTCTTCTTCAACGACCTTACCCCTGCCGAATACCAACAAATGCTCGAATTATCGTCGAGGCCTTCGCAAACTATGGATTAATCGTTACTAAGCTATGGCCGTAAAAAAGAAACCAATAGAAAAAATTTATTACTCCATCGGGGAAGTATCCCGGATGTTCGATGTAAATGCTTCGCTTATCCGTTTCTGGGAAAAAGAGTTTGACATCATCCAGCCCCATCGTAATAAAAAAGGCAACCGGATGTTTACCAAAGAGGACGTGGACAATTTCCATATCATTTATCATCTGGTAAAGGAACGCGGATTTACGCTTCAGGGAGCAAAGGATAAGCTGAATGAAAACAAAACCGATACCATAGACAATCTTGAGATTATTAAATCGCTTACGCAGATCAAGAAATTTTTGTTAGAAATCAAGAAAGACCTTTAGCCGTTGGCGATTGGCGGTTGGCGATTGGCTGTTAGCTGTTAGCGATTGGCCATTAGCTAATAGCTAATGGCTATTTATGCCCCTGCAACTTCGCAGATGCAATAATAAAACTTTAGATATGCCTCTGCAACCTTGCAGATACAATAACAAAAGTTTAGATACGCCTCTGCAACTTCGCAGATACGATAATAAAACTTTAGATACGCCTCTGCAACTTCGCAGACACAATAATAAAAGTTTAGACATGCCTCTGCAACTTTGCAAATACAATAATAAAACTTTAGACATGCCTCTGCAACTTTGCAAATAGAGGCTGTAAAATAAACTGTGTCAAAGGGAATAAATAATTAAATTTGACACAAGAAATGGGAAAATGTAAATTTGATTTTGAGGCCTACAAGCAGGAAGCGAAAGAGAGGCTTCGCCGGGGAGAACCAGCCGGAGGCAAAGAAGGCATATTTCAACCTTTGTTAAAACAGATGTTGGAAGAGCTACTGGAAGCAGAAATGGACGAGCACATGGATGAGCAACAGCGATCAGTTGGCAATCGTCGTAATGGTAAAATAGGAAAGAGGGTCAAAAGCATCGAAGGGGAATTCGAGTTAAACACACCCCGGGATCGTAATTCAGATTTTGATCCAAAGGTAGTACCCAAGCGGCAAATCATCATCAACGAAGAGTTGGAAAACAAAGTGCTACGATTGTATAGTAAAGGGGTAAGTACCCGGGATATCTGTGAGCACATTGAAGAGATGTATGGGTTTACGCTCTCGCCAACAACCTTGAGCAACATTACCGACCGTGTTATTCCATTAATCAGAGAATGGCAGCAACGCCCGTTACAAAGCGTGTATTGCTTTGTATGGATGGACGCTATACACTACAAGGTGAAAGAAGATGGCAAAGTGTCTTCCCGTGCAGTATACAATATACTTGGAGTAGATAATAAAGGAATAAAAGATTTGCTTGGGATGTATGTAGCCGAAAGCGAAGGCTCCCGGTTTTGGTTACAGTTGTTAAATGATCTTAAAGCCCGGGGTGTTGAAGACATGCTTATTGTCAGTATAGACAATCTGAAAGGATTTGCCGAAGCTATTGAATTGGTATTTCCTAAAGCGGAAATACAATCCTGCATTGTTCATCAGATTAGAAACACACTAAAGTATGTTGCTTCTAAAGACAGTAGAGAGTTTATGAAAGATCTAAAAACAGTTTACCAGGCTATTACTAAAGAAGAAGCAGAATATAACCTGGATGTGGTAGAAGCGAAATGGGGAAAGAAGTATACGCCGGTTTTTACCTCCTGGCGTAACAATTGGGAACATCTGAGTAATTACTTTAAGTACCCCGAACCTATTCGCAGAATTATGTATACTACCAATACGATAGAAGGTTTTCACAGGCAAATACGTAAAGTAACCAAAACCAAAGGAGCTTTTACCAGCGATATGGCATTACTAAAACTTATTTACCTTGCAACCCAGAATATTGTAGAAAAGTGGACGGCACCTCTGCCAAACTGGGGCATAGTAGCATCGCAGCTGGATATTATCTTTGCAGAAAGAGCCAGAATAAACATAAATACAATTTGATATGGGTTTTTTAAGGCATTTTACTCCAGAATTATTATCCATTAAAAAAAGCGCTACATTTGCACATAGCACTTTTAGGATAATTATTCCGTCGGTCGGGTTTATCCCTTCACTGGTTGCTCCTCAGCAGAGCCAGTGTCCGTTTATCCCGACAAACAAAAGTACTGAAAATTTTTATGACACAGTTCGTTTTACACTCCCTTATTAAATAAAAATAAATACATTTTAAATGTGGTTAAAGCCTCTTCAAATGCCATTTAGTCAGTTTTAAATCAAAACCGGGACTTTTCAAATACAAAACAAGAGATGTTAAAAAGAATAGGATGCGGATGCTACGGATAAAGCGGATAGACGCAGATACTAAAAGCGAATCAGAGGTTGAAAACTTCTCTGTGCCACCCTGTGCATTCTCTGTGTAGCTCAGTGTTATAATATGTTAATTACGCAGAGAGCCACGGAGTCCCGATAACTATCGGGATCACGGAGGACCACAGAGTATTCCGTCCTGAATGAGGTTGACTTTCCCCGGTTTTTTCTAACCTGTTCCCGGAGAAGCCTCGGAAAATTGGACCTGTCTCGTCCTAAAAAAAGTTGACAGTATTTCAATAAATCCTGAATAGAGTTGACTTTCCCCGGTTTGGAAACAAACCCTCCCCAACCCCTCCCTTGAAAAGTGAGGGGCACATAAGGAATCAGCATTAGTTGAAAATTGAAAAAAGCTGATAAATAAAAAAACAAATTAAAAAACAAACCTTTCCTTCTTCCACCATTCTCTCCCCTCTCTTCCCAAGAGAGGGGCCGGGGGTGAGTTTGCTGAAAAAGTTGACAGTATTTCAATAAATCCTGAATGAGGTTGACTTTCCCCGGTTTTCCCAATCCGTTCCCGGAGATGTCCCGGAAAATTGGATTCTACCCTTGCCCTCCCCTTCTTCTCTCAGGACTACCTTATTCCGGCCAAAGGGAGAAACCCAATACACAAAAAGGTTTTCGGCAAATCCGGATAAAATTGTTAATATCTTTTCGTAAACTGTTAATAAAATTATTTGCAAAAAACATACTTGCTGTAATCAGATTTAGTAACTTTGTAGAAGTTTCCTACTAAAATCATCATAATGATACAAATACATCAATTTGCAATGCTGTACAGCGCAAAAAAATCATCATCTATTCCATAAAATTATCACTTAAAAAAAATTCCATGAAAAAATCACTAATCAACAAATTAAAAATGATAGAAACCCTGTTAATGGTATTGCAGGGCAGGATATCAATCTGGACATCGTCGCTTCCGTTTACCACAGCCGTTGGCGAATTGACTCTCCAAAAACAACAGATAGAAGAGCAGGTAAAACGACATGAAATCCTGAAAAAACCTTCGGCTGAAGCGAAAAATAATCAAAAAACACTAAGTATTGACCTCTCTCTTCCGTTGTGCGGAGCCACGTCGGCTTATGCTACCGATACCCATAACACCGAGCTATGGCAAAAAGTAGATTATTCCGAAAACGAACTGAAGAAAGGCAGCGAACTGGTATTCGCCCAGCGTATGCTTGGCATTAACGAAATTATTGAACCCTTACTCGAACAACTGATCCCTTATGGCATCACCAAGGCGATGCTCGACGAGCAACATTCGGCGGTTGAACTCTTTATCACCATGCTACCCAACAGCCGTGAAAAACAAAAGCTGCTGAAGAGCCTGGGCGACCGTATGGAGGCAACATTCGACCAGGCCATGGATTTGCTTTACCGCCGCCTCGATAAGCTGATGCTGATCTATAAAAAATCATATCCCGATTTTTATACCGAATATATGAATGCCCGTATTATCGGGGGTTGGGGCAAGAATGGAGAAGAAGAAAAGGATGAAGGAGAAGAGGATGAAGGAGGAGAAAAGACCGAAGGGTAAATAGCTCATGTGCTGACAGATTAATGTATATCCCCCGTCAGGACTTACAAACACTGACGGGGTTTATTTTTATCTGCCGGTTACCGGTAAAATAAAAAAGTCCTTAGATAATTTGGATATTTAAAATGTTTTTATATTTGTAAACGAAAAAGAGATAAAAATTGCGAAATAACCGGAATTTGGTGGTTACACAAACGTTATGCGCAATGCTACGACAGCCCAGCAACAATTAACTAAACTTAGAAAATATGGAAATAACATTTTACAATAAAACTGGACATCCGCAGATTTATTTGTCAGTTGAAAACGAATGTTCATTTTATACATGGGATGGACATGCCGTTGCCTATGTATATGATGATAAGATTTATGGGTGGAGAGGAAAGCATATTGGTTGGTATATTGACGGGATTATTTATGATTTACATGGTTACAGAGTTGGTTCGATAAAAGAGAAATGTCCTTATTCTGTATACTCTGAGTATTCGAAGTATTCGAAATACAGTAGATATTCGAGATATTCAAGATACTCACCTTATGCAAAACCTTCTTTTAGTTCATCGTATTCAAATACTGATTTAATTGATTTTATAACCCAAGATAAAGTCTAAAATAAAATTATCATGGATACAAAATTTTACATTGATACTGAAGCTAATGATGATAATGCTTATAAATTGGCAATGCAGTTTGCATGTGGACTTGCAAAAAAGGATTCTGCGATAAAGAAAATAATTCTCTATATTCATACAAAGCAAAATACTGGTTGGTTTGATAGGTTGTTTGGTCCAGAAACAGTTAAGAAACTATTTAATGGTTTGAAGTTTAGTGATTGCCCTGTACCATTTAAATTTGAGACTAAGTTGACTTATAAAAACGTAATGTATGGCAATGCATCAGATATTGTTATTTGTTGCGGGATTGACTCTGACGATATATTAAAAATTGATGATTATTACTCTGTAAAGTATATTATTGCGATACCTTGGTTAAGGAAATTAACAGATAAATGGATAAAAACTTGGAATGCTATTGAGATTTCTGGCAAAGAAAAAAAAGAAGGATCATTTCCAGAACCGAGTTGTATAGTAAAACTGGCAATGCAACAATTGACAGATTCAATAAATATGTCAACTGGAATATCATACCAAATGGATAATGATAGAGCCAAAACCTTTATTAAGGCTTTACATAAGTATGAACCAGAATTAAACGCAGATATTATTGGTTCATATTTAGTTAGAGAATTAAATTGGGATACGAGACATGCTAAAGATATAGAGAAATTAATTGAGACATTAAATAGTGGTCGTTTCTTTAAAGGTGGAGAAAAGACTGGATTACAGGATTACTATAAAAGATGGAAAAATGAATGTAAATAAGCACAGCGCATAATCAAGTAGACTGCCTTACAAGTACTTAGCTGGCAGGGAGAGCGGAAAAAAGAATGTTGAACCTTGCCTGCCCGGATTAAAACCGGAGGTTACAGGCAAGCGTTGAATTTAAGATTTCGGAATTGATGATTATTAATTTGACCATTTGCTAATGACAAAACGGAAATAAACGCAATTGCGGTTATACAAATGTTGGCGGTAATTTTAAAGGACTTGTAACAAACAAAAATGAATATTCAGAAAGGAATTGTTAAGGACATAAATCAATTTGCTCAATCAAGTTTATTTGATGGAATTAGGAAAGATTATCCCAAACACGACTTATGGTGGGAGAAAGCTTTGAATCGTGACTGTTGGTTTTCAATAGTTGAGAATGAAATTATTGCCGCTTGCATCGTAAAAATTGAAGTTGGTGAAAATTGTGATTTTTCAACTAAAGAAGATAAGATTCTAAAAATAAGTTTATTTATTATTTCAGATAAATATAAGAATCTTGGACTGGGTAGTGCTTTGTTAGACAATGTCGAAAACTTTGCAATTGAGAATGAAATTAATGATATCTACGTTTCAACGAAAAGCACTAACGAAGAAGCAATAAATTTTTTTATTAAAAATAATTTTCAAATAATTCAAATTTTAAATAATGAGATTTATTTGCAAAAAAGAGGTTTTAATAATTATATAGAAATCAATAGAAAGGCTTATGACTCTCTGAGTCATGAATACAAAACCAGAGGAGATATAAAAAGTGGATATGAGGAAACACCTACATATCTGACTGGTAATATTTTAAACCTATTACCTCAAAATACTTCTTTTACCATACTTGAAATTGGCCCAGGTTCAGGAGAAATAATCGAAGAGTTTGAAAACAAGGGACACCGAACTATTGCTGTAGAATTATCTTCTAATATAGCATATTATGCCAAAGAAAAATCGCCAAAAACTATATTTATTAATTCAAATATTTTAGATATAAATTTTTGAATGGGCAATTTGATATTATTTATGCTGGAGCTTTAATCCATTTATTCAAAGAAAGTGACGCACATAATGTTTTAAATAAGTTTCAACAATGGTTAAAAACAACAGGAGTGCTGTTCATTAATACAACTATTTCGGAAGTAACAGAAGAAGGATTTTATTATAAAAATGATTATAGTTTAAAAGTAAAAAGATTCAGAAGAAAATGGAAAGAAAATGATTTTAAATATCTTGTTAAAAAATATTTTAAAATAGAAAAAACATTATACACAAATGAAATTGACAGACAAAAAATTTGGGTAGGCTATATTTGTAAAAAGTATTAAGATGAAAATAAGTATACTATCGAAAATTCAAAAGTATGTAGGACGAACTTTGAGCGTTGTAAGTCAAATTGTTGATTTTGAAAATATTGGCATTATTGAATTTGAATTTATTGAGAGAGAAGAAGTTGCTTTAATTATCCCCATAATAACAAAGGGTAAAACGATTATTCTTGAACAATATAGGGCTTCTATTAATAGTTTCATAATTGAGTTCCCGGCTGGGAAAAAGAAAAAAGAGGAAACTATTCTTGATACGGCGATTAGGGAATTAAAAGAGGAAACTGGGTATAAAGCAAAAAAAATAGAACAAATTGGGACTTTTCTTATTGCCCCTCATTTTACTAATGAAAAGATTTATGTTTTTGTTGCAACAGAATTGGAATTTGAAAATTTTAATCCCGAAGAAAAAGAAATAATTAGTTCTAAGGAAGTTTCGTTAAGAGAACTTATAAAATGCCAGAAAAAAAATATTTTATTAGACGCTAAAACTAATGTAGCCTTGACAATGCTTAAAAACTGGAGAAATGCAGAAAAATAAGAAATTTTGGAAAACAATTTTATTAATTACTGAAAATGTACCAACAATATTAACTGTTATTATTGGTGCCTATGTTGTAATAAAAAACCAGCAAGAACCATATGGCGTTTCCAAATTATTGGAATGGACTATTACTATACTTTGTCTTATCGCAACGTCAATGCTTATTGAACGATTTATACGGTTGAAGAACATTGAAAAAAATGTTGTTGAAACAAATGAATTTATGAAGTTAAAGGAGGGAAAAGCATCACTAGATGAAATAATAATTACAAGAAAAGATTTACAACCGTTAGAAGAAAGATTGAAATACACAAAAAACGTTCAGATTTCAGGTGCTTCATTATTTAGATTAACTACAGAATATATGAATCTATTTGAAGATAAAGCAAATGAAGGCTGTGTGTTTAAGTTTCTTTTACTTGATCCTAATTGTGAGGCAACAAAATTGGTTGCGACTAATATTGTTTATGAAATAAACGACATTGTAATGTATATAAGCAATATAAACAACACTATTAATAGCCTAAAACAACTGCAAAAGAAATATCCTGAAAATATTGAAATTAAAACTGTTGATTTTTTACCTGCTTACAGTCTTATTATTACTGATTCGCATAAAGAGAGTGGCGTAGTTAGACTTGAACTTTATACTCAATTAATTCCTACAAGGAATCGCCCTCAATTGGTTTTTTATAAAAGCAGAGAACCAAAATGGTATGATTTTTTTGTAAATCAATTTGATATTATGTGGAATAATGCAAGTTCAAAAACAATATAAAAACTACCGCCAACACGTCGCTATAATTAATTGCCGGTTTCGTTCGGACAACAAAGCACTTAGCCCGCATGAGCGGCGGTGCGGTGCGACAGGAAAACCGCCCGCAGTCGGCAACTGCATATAGTTAAACCGTTAGCGCCAAATTTACATCAGATATATTATCACATTCAGAGAATTTGAAACATATAAAAATATGAGTAAAAATAAAGAAAGAATGATTGTAACTGAACATGTCATGGAAATTAGACATCAGGCAAGTGGTAGATTCCTTGATGTTCGTGGCTATGTTGCAGACCATTTTAAATCCAATGAATTATTTCCTCATTGGCAAATTGACTCAAATGTTGTACAGTTTCGAGATGACCCAGAAGCACCAAAAAAAATTGGAGCTTTTGCTGGATATAAATCGGCAGGTTTATACACATTTGACCCTGATACTAGGAATTATTTTGAAGAAAAAGCTGGTCAATTTTGGAAAACTCTTGTGAAAAATCAATTCTATACTATTCCAGAATTACAAAGATTTGGTTGTAGAACAAAAGCTTTCTTAAATTGCTCGAATACATTTGAGGAGATTAATGATAAATTATATAAAAAATTCTTCACTGAAGAATTGCGCCAACTTGTAGGAGATAAAGAAAAGGACTTACAAATTGTAGTAAACTTAGTATCTGGAAAATTTCAAATAAACCTTACATGCGGTCCGATTCATAAAAATGAGGCAAATAACTTCTTTAATTTTAAATCAGACCATTTTGAAGATACTGGGATTTTTCTCGATATAGATGTTTATATCGCAAATAGTATTCAAAGTTCTATAATTCCAAGTTTAGTAAAAGAAGCAATGGTTTTAACTTGGACAAAAATTGATAGTATTTCTAAAAGTGTTGGATTGTAATGGCATTTAAACGTGAATACATAGAAAATTCATTACCGGAGATAGGAAAAACATCGTCTCCTTTGGATAATGAAAGAATTGTTGATGATTTTAATGAGGCTAAAACATTTGATAGCTTGCAGGTTAATCAGCAATACAATTCGGATTCTGATTCAGCTAAAGGCAGAATTAGTACTGGTGCTGTTATACCATGCGATATGACTGTTAAATTGATACGTGCAGATTCTGCAAATTGGGAAATATTTATTACAGCTTTTAATTCATTAACATTAACAATTTTCGGTATTTTTCTTGGCGTTTGGATTTCAGATTCAAAGCAAACTATTAAGACATTTAGCTTTTTAGAAAAGGTTGCTACTTTGTTCTTTCTTTTTATATCCTTAGTATTGATTATTATTTGGATAGTAATGAAAATAAATCAGAGTAAAAAAGGAGTGAAGATTCCACAAGAATTTTTGAATAAATTTGAAGACAAATAAAAAAAACTGGCGCTAATCAAGTAGACCGCCCTACTCCCGATTGATCGGGAACGGGGAGAGAATGTTGAACCTTGCCTGCCCGGATTAAAACCGGAGGTTACAGGCAGGTGTTGAATTTAAGATTTCGGAATTGATGATTAATTAATTTAACCATTTGCTAATGGCAAAATGAAAATAAACGCAATTGCGGTTATGCAATTGTTAGCGGTAATAAGGCCAAAATAAAACTTAGTGAATGAAAACATATATTTCAATATTAAGGGGAATAAATGTGAGTGGAAAAAACACTGTTAAAATGGACGAATTGAGAAAACTTTTCGAAGGTTTGAACTTTCAAAAAGTTACAACTTATGTTCAAAGCGGAAATATTGTTTTTTCAGCCTCACAAATTGAAGCCGAAGAAATAGAAAAATTAATTCATTCACAGATAATTAAAGAATTGGGATTAGATTTACCTGTTATTGTGTTCACCAAGGAAACACTTAAGCAGATAATTGACAAAAATCCTTTTGCTAAAGACAAAGAAAAAGCGTTTTTGCATTTTACATTTTTAGCAAAAAGTATTGTAGACTTTAACAAAGATGTCGTGGAGAGTAAAAAGGCTAATGACGAAGAGATTTGTATTGTTGAAAACGTCGTATACTTATATTGTCCAAATGGATATGGAAAAACCAAATTGAGTAATACGTTTTTAGAAAGTAAATTAAAAGTAACAGCGACAACTAGAAATTGGAAAACAGCTACAGAACTTTTAAAAATTGCCGAGCAAATTATATGAGTAGCCTGCCCTACTCCCGATTGATCGGGAACGAGGAAAACCTCTCGCGCCATTCCGTAAAATAGAAAAGAACATTGAAAATAAATAAAAGCAGGAAATTGCAAATTTCCTAAAATTCCAAGCGGCATTGCAAATGCCGCTTAGCAGGGCCATTTTCCGGTAAACGGTAAGCATTGCTTCATAACCTCTTCTTCGCAATTGTTCTAAAGTAATCGTTGTAACAGGAATGGAGCTTTGAACTACTGGCCAGCCCATTCGGGTTCTGCTCCAACCAATTATTTTTGTGATGCCGGACAATAACCGACGGTGATTTTTAAACTAAAAATCGTATCCTGTGTTTCGCATTTAACGTATGGAGTAGTCTGCTCCGCCAACTGAACCCTGGGTTGCAGAACATTTTTACCCCGAATTGCATTCAGGAACAATACAGCATTTAAATGCTGTCAGGTACAACGTACGCTGTCAGGTTTTCCAAAAAAAAAGAAGCTGCCCTTGCGAGGCAGCTTCTTTTTTGAAAAAACCGAAATTTTATTTCATCAGTTTTATTTTCTGATTTACATAATCTTCAATCTTTTTACTGAGTTGCGTTTGATTAAATTGTTTGGAAACAACGGCCAAACGATGTAAAACGCTCAGGTTTTGCTGTTTTTCGTTATCATAATTATCGCTAAACTTTGCCGGAAGTGAAAAATAATAGTTCAGGTTATCCTCGTAAACTTTAGCAAGAATTTCCACCATTTTATTACCTTTAGCTACGGCTCCTGCCCGGTAATAGATTTCCGGAATCGGCGACATGTAAATATCGAAAGGTATTTTATTGTTGGGGAAAATTTCAAGACAGCGATCGAGCACTTTAATGGCGGAATCTTTTTTATTTTCGATTACCAAAGCCTGGGCAAGCCGCATGAAATTGTTTCGTGGTATCTGCGAATTACGCATACTTTCAGGGTCAACCGTAACCTTGGGATTACTCAGATTTCCCCATTTGCATTTGTTCATCAATATATCATACGATTCGTGAGTGTCCACGGCTCCCATGCCTTCGTTATCATTACCGGGCTGCACTGGCATAAACTTATATACCCAGCCTTCCATCTGGCAATACTTTCCTACATTAAAGACATTGCTAACCGTAGAGGGGCTGGCAAAATAAATGGGGCGTTTCCAGTCGTTACTTGCCAGAAAATCGAGTAGCATCAGGTCATTTTTATACAAATAATTGGATTTGATATCCCACCGTACTTCTTTCACGATTCTGTCGGCAAACCGCTGGGGAACGATACCATTTTTAAGCACCTTTTCCTTATCAACAGTCAATTTCAGATGTTTGGTCGGGTAAAAAGCCATGGGTTTATTATCCTGATACGTAATTTTGCTGTTGGGATCGTCGCTGGCAATAAAATGAATCAAATCTTTAACCTCAACCGTATCTTTGATTTTAGCATCATAATAACCGATGTATTCGTTCACTCCTTTATTGTATTGATCGGGAGTAAGCGTAAAATTGATAGGGTCAGATTCATACGTTTTCCGGGCAAGCTGATGAATATACCAATCACCCGAAGAGAGTATAAAATTAACCACACGTACATCCTGACGTATACCTTCCACTTCCTGAGCATACCATAAAGGGAAAGTATCATTATCGCCATTAGTAAAAAGTATCGCATTGGGTTCGCACGACATCAGATAATCTACAGCATAATCGCGACAAGCAAATTTTCCGGAACGGTCGTGATCGTCCCAGCCTTCTTTTGCCATAATGCCGGGTACTAATAACAAGCAGACAAAAGTGATGGCTACAGCAACGACGGTTTGATTTAATTTAAACTTTTTCAGGAAATCAAAGATGGCAAAAACGCCTATTCCTATCCAGATAGCAAAAGCATAAAACGAACCCGCATACGCATAATCCCTTTCGCGCGGTTGATCTGGCGTTTGATTAAGATACAAAACGATAGCCAAACCAGTCATAATAAATAAAAGCGCAACGATAGCAGTGTCTTTGTTGTTGCGATTCATGTGAAACATAAAGCCTAACAATCCCAATAATAGAGGCAACATGTAAAATTTATTTTTAGCGGCACTTTGCATACTCGACGGTAAATTATCCTGATCGCCGAGGCGCCAGTTATCCAGCGCACTTATGCCACTAATCCAGTTACCGTTATCGGCACTGCCATATCCCTCAACATCGTTTTGCCTTCCGGCAAAATTCCACATAAAATACCGGAGATACATGTGTCCAACCTGATAGGAAAAGAAAAAACGAAGATTTTCGGCAAACGTCGGTTTATAAAGCGTTTGCGATGAACCATCGTTTCCCGTTACTTCTATCGGAGTTCCTGTTATTTTTCCCCATTCCTTATACGCAGCAATATGACTTTGCTTCTGATTGCTCCACATCCTTGGGAAAATGGTGCAAAACCGGGGATCATACACGGGAATAGATTGTTTACGGTCGTCGGTAATAATATATTTTCCTTTGGCCGCATCTTTAATATAAATAGGGCTTCCATCCTTATACTCCACAGCCGGAGCATTATAATACTGACCATAAACTATTGGCCAGTCGCCATATTGCTCGCGGTTAAGATAAGAAAGCAAACCTATGGCATCGTCGGGGTCATTTTCGTTGATCGGAGTATTTGCATTAGCACGGATAATCAGCATAAAAAAGGATGAATACCCGATTAAAATAAATGCAAAACATAAAATAACCATATTTAATACCGAACGGTTATGGTTCCGGGTATAAATCAATCCCCAAACAATGGCTCCGATTATGATTGCGAAATAAACGATTGTGCCGGAATTAAAGGGCAAACCAATGGTGTTAACAAAAAAGAGTTCAAAATTTCCTGCCAATTTAACAATCCAGGGGATGATAACATACATTACCACTGCAAGTATAAAAATGGAAATAAACGCAGTGGAAATAACTCCCTTGGTTGTCGCTTTGTATTTTTTGAAATAGTATACAAAAGAAATTGCCGGAATGGCCAATAAATTAAGCAGATGGACACCAATGGACAATCCCATCAGGAATGCAATAAGTAAAATCCACCGGCTGGAATGCTTCTGATCGGCCACGGCTTCCCATTTCAGGATTGCCCAAAAAACAACGGCAGTAAAAAACGATGACATGGCGTAAACTTCGCCTTCAACAGCCGAAAACCAGAACGAATCGGAAAAAGTATAAGCTAAAGCGCCAACGAAGCCGCTTCCTAACACAGCCCACATCTGACCGTTGCTCATTTCTTTGTCAGCCACAAGCTTTTTAGTTATTGCCGTAATGCTCCAAAACAAAAATAATATAGTAAAACTACTTGCCAATGCCGACATGCAATTGACCATAAGAGCTACTTTCGACAAATCGCCAAAAGCAAAGAGTGAGAAAAAACGTCCAAGCATCTGAAAAGTAGGTGCTCCCGGGGGATGTCCTACCTGAAGCTTAAATGCCGTAGAAATATACTCGCCACAATCCCACCAACTTGCCGTTGGCTCGGCTGTTTTCAGATAAACTACTGATGCAATTGCAAAAGTAAACCAGCCTAACAGATTGTTTAATTTCCGATAATTGTTCATTAGGTTACTATTTAATTATTAATTAACTTATTATGGCTAATCTTTCAACCAAATTTCCTTATAAAATTAATCAGCGAAAGTAATAAAATATTCAATCTTCCGATAAATCATAACCCAAGATATTCGATGATTCATGTTCTTTTCAGTATCCATTGAAAAATTTTGCATCTAATCAGTAAAAATTTTAGAGGAAATTGTTTTGGTATAAAAAAAATATTTACTTTTGCAGTCCTTTTACACGGGGAATCTGTCCGATGGTGTAACTGGCAACACGTCTGATTTTGGTTCAGAAGAGTCCAGGTTCGAGCCCTGGTCGGACAACCAAAAATGCAGGAAACTGTGTTTTAAATTAGGAGATTTGATTGAGAGGGGACGGATGTCCCCTCTTTTGTTCATTTGCTGAATGTTCATGATAACAGAAACAAGAGTATCGGAAATCGTTTGCAGCTACCTGAAAGAAACTGATAAATTTCCGGTAACGATAAGCGTCAAGCCCGGAAATAAAATATCCGTTTTTATTGATGGTGATACGGGCATTACGATTGATGATTGCAAAGCGCTTAGCCGACATATCGAATCGCAATTTGATCGCGATTCGGAAGATTTTGAATTAAACGTTTCTTCCTCCGGACTCGATATGCCGTTTCGGTTATTACGCCAATACCATAAAAACTTAGGTCGCCAGATAGAAATTCTACTTACAAATGGTACAAAAATAAAGGGTATCCTCCAAAAAGCAAATGAACAGGAAATTGAAATTGAACAAATAGTAAGTAAAAAATTCAAAAAAGATGATAACGATAAAATCCAACGTGTTCCTTTATCGCAAATTAAGGAAACCCGTTGCGTAATATCTTTCAAATAATTAACTTTTGATACCTGAGTATATGGAACACATCAATTTAGTAGAAACTTTTTCGGAATTCAAGGAATTCAAAAATATTGATCGCGAAACCATGATGCGCATCCTCGAAGATGTTTTCAGACACCTGCTGATTAAAAAGTATGGCACCGATGAAAACTTCGACATCATCGTAAACATCGATAAAGGCGACCTTGAAATATGGAGAAACCGTATCATAGTGGAAGATGGACAGGTAGAAGATTCCAATCGCCAGATTGCTTTTTCGGAAGCCATTAAAATTGAACCTGATTTTGAAGTAGGGGAAGATGTTTCGGAAGAAATTAAACTGGGTGATTTTGGCCGTCGCGAAATATTAACCATCCGGCAAAATCTAATGTCTAAAATTCAGGAGTATGAAAAGGACAATATCTATCGTAAATATAAGGACCGTATCGGTGAGATAATTACAGGCGAAGTCTATCAGGTTTGGAAAAAAGAAATCATGATTCTCGACGACGAATATATAGAGCTAACGCTGCCTAAATCCGAACAAATACCTTCAGATTTTTACCGCAAAGGCGATGCTATACGCGCCGTAGTATCCAAAGTGGATATGCGCAACAATTCCCCCGTCATTATTTTGTCGCGTACTTCTCCCGTATTTCTCGAACGTCTGTTCGAATCGGAAGTTCCGGAAGTATTCGACGGACTGATTACAATTAAAAATATCGTTAGAGTTCCTGGCGAAAGGGCAAAAATTGCCGTTGAATCCTACGACGACCGTATTGATCCAGTAGGCGCTTGTGTTGGAATGAAAGGCTCCAGAATTCATGGCATCGTTCGTGAACTGAGAAATGAAAATATCGACGTAATCAACTTCACATCTAACCCTTCATTATACATTCAGCGCTCGCTTAGCCCGGCTAAAATTTCTTCCATTGTAATTGATGAAGAAAACAAACGGGCTGAAGTATACATGAAACCCGATCAGGTTTCCCTGGCAATAGGCAAAGGTGGTTACAATATCAAACTTGCCGGAAAACTTACCGGCTATGAAATAGATGTGTACAGAGATACGGATACAGATAGCGATGACGTTGATTTGCAAGAATTTTCTGACGAAATAGATCAATGGATTATCGAAGAATTGAAAACAATAGGATGTGATACGGCAAAAAGTGTTTTAGCCATTCCGGTAAACGAACTCGTAGCCCGTACCGATCTTGAAGAAGAAACGATTAATGAGGTAGTACGAATATTGAAATCAGAATTTGATTATGAATAATCGTACCTTTGCAATTAATTTATAAGGTGAATACCAATTATTGAATATGGAAGACGGAAATAAAATAATGAGGCTTTCCAAAGCTGCTAAAGAATTTAATGTAGGTATTACTACTATGGTAGACTTCCTTAAGAAAAAGGGATTTACAATAGATAGCAATCCTAATGCCAAGATTACGCCTGCCATGTTCGATTTATTGGAAAAAGAATACCAATCGGAAAAAAACGTCAAGGAATCTTCTAAAAAAATTGAAATCGAATACATCCGACATCAATCCATTTCGTTAGAAGACAAAAAGGTTGTTGTTGAAGACGTTGAAGAAAAAGAAAAAGAACCTCAGGAATTATTTATTAAAAATGTTCCCTTCGATTATTCCGATTCTTTTAAACATCATGAAAAAAAATCCGAACAACCTTCTGTTCCCGAAAAAGAGCCTGAACCTGAAAAGGTTATACCTGCTGAAGTTCCTGTAAAAGAAATTATTGAAGAAATAAAAATCGAAGAAACACCTCAGCCCGAAGAAATTAAACCAATAGAAACACAACCTGTTGAGCCTGTTGAACCGGTTTTGGAATCTGAACCTGTAGCGGAAATACAAGAAACTTCTATACCCGAACCCGAAATTTTCATACCCGAAAAAATTTCAGAGGAAAAACCCGAAAAGGAAATAACTGAAGAAACTATTCCAACCGAAGAAACCGCTCCGGTTCAAGTCAAATTAGTTGGCTTTCTGGATCTGGACTCTTTAACTCCCCGCAAAAAAACAACCCATAAAACTAAAGCGGAAAAGAAAAAATCCACAAAAGATAGCGAAGAAGAAAAGCCTAAAACAGAAGAGGAAAGCACGGAAACAGCCAAGGCCGAAACTCCTGTTGAAATCGAACCAACAGTAGAAATTACTCCCGAACCCGTAGCTCAAATTGCTGAACCAGAAGTAGTAGTTGAACCGCCGGCTGAAGAAAAGATTTCAAATTTTATACCTACCGAACGTCATATTTTGGAGGGACCAACCATTGTTGGTACCATGAAACTTCCCGAGCCCAAAAAACAGGAACCTAAAAAACCCGTAGCCTCTTCCTCCGACGAATTGATGAAAGCGAAGAAGAAAAAACGGAAACGCATTAAAAAACAACATCCGGGAACCGAAGAAGCTGGAAAAGAACATCCCAAAACAGACGCTTCAAAAGACAACAAGTTTAAAGATAAGAAAACCAAGAAAGAAATTTTTAAACCTGAAGTTTCAGAAGATGATATTCAAAAACAAATCAAGGAAACACTGCAACGGCTTAGTAGCACCGGAAAATCCAAAGCTTCGAAGCACCGTCGCGATAAACGTCATTTGATTAGTAAACAATTTGAAGAAGAACAACATAAGATTGAAGAAGAAAAATTAGTACTGAAGGTTACCGAATTTGTAACAGCCAACGAGCTGGCAAATATGATGAACGTACAGGTAACCCAGGTCATTTCCACTTGTCTTTCCCTCGGGTTGTTTGTTTCCATCAACCAGCGTCTTGATGCCGAAACACTGGTTCTGGTAGCTGACGAATTTGGTTATAAAGTTGAATTTGTAAGTATTGATGTACAGGAAGCTATTCGCGAAAACGAAGAAATTGATAAACCTGAAGATTTACGCCCCCGCACTCCGATAGTTACCGTGATGGGGCATGTTGACCATGGAAAAACTTCCCTGCTTGACTATATCCGCCATACTAATGTTATTGCCGGTGAAGCCGGAGGTATTACTCAGCATATTGGAGCTTATGAAGTTCAATTAGAAAACGGAAAGCGAATTACATTTCTCGATACTCCGGGTCACGAAGCGTTTACAGCCATGCGTGCCCGTGGAGCACAGATTACCGACGTAGCTATTATTGTAATAGCTGCTGATGATACCATCATGCCTCAAACCATCGAAGCCATTAATCATGCTCATGCCGCTAACGTTCCTATCGTTTTTGCTATCAACAAAATAGATAAAGCGAATGCTAATCCCGAAAAAATTAAAGAAGAACTTTCAAAACGTAATATTCTGGTCGAAGATTGGGGAGGTAAATATCAAAGTCAGGAAATTTCTGCCAAAAAAGGAATCAACGTTGGACTTCTTCTCGAAAAAGTACTACTCGAAGCCGAAATGCTCGAACTGAAAGCAAATCCTTCCCGTCCGGCTACAGGAACCGTTATTGAATCCTCCCTTGATAAAGGAAGAGGTTATGTGGCTAAATTATTAGTTCAAAACGGAACATTAAAAATTGGCGACATCGTTTTGGCTGGCTCCTGTTATGGAAAAGTTAAAGCCATGTATAACGAACGTAACCAGCTTATTAAAGAAGCTGGACCTTCTATTCCATTATTATTGTTGGGGTTAAATGGTGCGCCTCAGGCTGGTGATGTTTTCAATGTGATGAGCGACGAACGCGAAGTAAAAGCCATTGCTACCAAACGTTTGCAATTGCAACGCGAACAAGGTATCCGTACACAAAAGCATATCACGTTGGATGAAATAGGTCGCCGTATTGCCATAGGCGATTTTAAAGAATTGAATATCATTGTTAAGGGCGATGTCGATGGTTCTATCGAAGCATTATCCGATTCCCTGCTCAAACTTTCCACACCCGAAGTTCAGGTGAATGTTATTCATAAATCCGTTGGTCAGGTTACCGAATCCGACGTTTTGCTGGCTTCGGCTTCCAATGCTATTATCATCGGATTCCAGGTACGTCCTTCATTAAGTGCCCGTAAACTTGCCGAACAGGAACAGATTGATATCCGCCTGTATTCTGTTATCTACAATGCAATTAACGAAATAAAAGACGCTATCGAAGGTATGCTTTCGCCCGAAATAGAAGAAAAAATTACCTGCAATATTGAAGTTCGTGAAGTATTCAAAATTACCAAAGTCGGAACTATTGCCGGTTGTATCGTTCTGGATGGAAAAGTAAACCGTAACACCAAAGTCCGAGTTATCCGCGACGGTATTGTTGTGTATACTGGTTCATTAGGTTCTTTGAAACGTTTCAAGGACGACGTCAAAGAAGTGGCAACGGGTTATGAATGCGGTTTAAATATTGATAATTTTAATGATATCAAAGTTAATGACATTATCGAAGGTTACGAAATAATCGAAGTTAAACGTAAACTTTAAATCGCACAATTATTGCCATTTAACATCACTGTGTAATATTTTTGCACTAAAATTTCCTCCTGATTTTTATTTTCGTAAATTTGCCTTTTTAAAATAATTATAAAAATGGATTTAAGCAAAATACTTACTATCACAGGAAAACCAGGATTATATAAGCAAATTGCACAGGCTAAAAATGGAGTTGTCGTGGAATCTATTACCGATCAAAAACGCTTTCAGGCTTTTGGTAATGAAAAGATTAGCTCTCTCGAAGAAATAAGTATTTTCACTACCGGTGAAGATAAACCGCTTAAAGATATTTTTAAAATCATTTTCGAAAAACAAAACGGACAACCGTCCATTGATGTTAAATCGAGCAATGATGTATTAAAGAAATATTTTGAGGAAATCGTACCCGATTATGATAAAGACAGGGTTTATGTTTCGCACATCCGTAAAATCATTAGTTGGTACAACCTGCTTCAACAGGAAAATTTGCTCAATTTCTCGGAAACTACACAAACAGATACCGGGGACGCTTCTGCCAGTCCAACGATAGAACCTGAGAAATAAAATACGAAGTCCATCAATTATGATGGACTTTTTTTATACGATTAGTTTTGTTTCGACGTTTATTTTCCGACCTTTGTAGTTCACATTTTCACCAACGATGAACATAAAATATCAAATCATGAAACGTTCATACACACAAGGGGGGTAAAGTGATGAGAGTGATAGAGTGATGAAGTGATGGGAGTGATGAAGTGAAAAAAATGAATTTATGGAAATAAGGAGTCACAAGGATTTAGAGATTTGGAAACAATCAATGAACTTAGTGGCAAAGATATATCTTGTCAGCAAAGAATTTCCAACATACGAACAATATGGGTTGACATCACAAATAAGAAGATCTGCCGTATCCATACCATCTAATATTGCTGAAGGAGCAGGACGTCAGAATACAAAAGAATTTATTCAATTTTTATACATCGCTTTAGGTTCTTTGGCTGAACTTGACACGCAACTTGAATTATCTCAGAAAGTCGGATACATCAGTAATTACAATGAATTTGAAAACGAATTAAAAACTATTAGAATAATGATTAGCAAACTTATTACAGTACTTAAAAATAAGCAGAATAATAAATAAATCTTTTGAAAAACAACACTAAATATATTATAACTCCATCACACTCATCACTCCATCACTTTCATCACTTTTATCACCTAAACATAAAAAATGAACCGCTAACAAATCATAAACAGATGAAACGTCTTATTTTTCTTTCAATAATTTTTTCCCTGTTGATTTCCAAACCTAATTTTGCACAGGAAAAAGCCTTTCGTTTTGGATTTCATGTTGCACCCAACATCGGCTGGCTCAAGCCCGATGCCAAAAATTATTCATCAGATGGTCCTGTTATGGGTTTTACCTGGGGATTAATCGGCGATTTTTCCATCACCGAAAACTATTTTATATCTTCAGGATTTAATCTGACTTTTAATAATGGGAAACTGAAATATCCGTACGCCCCTGGTACAGTACTTAATCGGAAATACAACATTAAATCCCTTGAGATACCTTTAGTGCTTAAAATCAAAACCAATGAGTTTGGCAAGTTTCGCTATTTTGGCAAAATTGGTCTGGGCACTTCGTTTCGTCTTTCGGCCAAAGGCAAGGATGAATACACTTCAGGCAGCATTACCAAGAAAGAAACCAACAATATTGATAGCGATGTCCGGTTTTTGCGCGAATCGCTTATCGTGGGTGCCGGTGCCGAATATAGCCTTACAGAAGACCTGTCGGCTTTTGTGGGAATAACTTTCGACAATGGTTTTACCAATATTCTTAAAGGTAAAAATACCGTTAATACTTCGGTAGACCAATATGCTATTACCAATTATTTTGAATTAAACTTAGGAATTCTGTTTTAACCAGAATACGATGAAGATAGCGCTGGCTCAACTTAATTATCATATCGGGAATTTTGAAGGCAATATCCAAAAAATTATCCGGACTATTCAAAAGGCCAAGGATCAAAAAGCCGATCTGGTGGTTTTTGCCGAATTATGCGTGCCGGGTTATCCGCCCCGCGATTTTCTCGAATTCAACGATTTTATTGATAATTGTTATACCGGCATTGATGCCATTGCCAAAAACTGCATGGGAATAGCCGCCATCGTAGGTTCTCCGGCCATTAATGCCTCCGGCAAAGGCAAACCGCTTTTTAATTCTGCTTTTTTTCTTTACGATGGCAAAGTTCAGGCTATACGGAATAAATCGTTGCTGCCCAATTATGATGTATTCGACGAATACCGTTATTTTGAGCCCAACCGCAAGTCTGAAATCGTTGAATATAAAGGCTGCCGTATTGCACTCACCATTTGTGAAGATTTATGGAATATTGATGATAATCCGCTGTACGTATCTTCGCCTATGGATGAACTGATCGGACAAAAACCCGATTTCATGATCAATATTGCCGCTTCGCCGTTCAACTATTGCCAGGCTGAAATCCGCAAAAAAATATTTGCACAAAATGCCATAAAATACAATCTACCCATTTTTTATGTTAACCAGGTGGGCGCCCAAACAGAATTACTTTTCGACGGAGGTTCCTCGGTGGTGAATAGCAAAGGTGAAATAGTGGATGAACTGGCTTTTTTTGCCGAAGATTTCAAAATCTTTGACTCCGCCACCATTAACCAACAACCAATCCCGAAAAGATCGGGACTAAGCCTACAGCTTAGCAAACAACAAACAACTATCAACTATAAGCCATCCCTGATTTATCAGGCTCTGATTATGGGCATACACGATTATTTCAGCAAGATGGGCTTTAGCAAAGCGATACTCGGTTTGTCGGGAGGCATTGATTCGGCGTTGACTTTAGTACTAGCTGCCCAGGCGCTGGGCACCGAAAACTGCCGGGCTATTTTATTACCATCACAATTTTCGTCCGATCATTCGATAAACGACGCAAAAGCCTTAGCCTTGAATCTTGGCGTATCTTACGATATTATCCCCATACAGGAAGCCTTCCACAGTTTTGAACAAAGTTTGCAGCCCTTATTCCATGGACTTCCTTTCGGGCTTGCCGAGGAAAACATTCAGGCACGAACCCGTGCGGTTATTTTAATGGCTATTGCCAATAAGTTGGGATATATTCTGCTTAACACTTCCAATAAAAGCGAAGCGGCCGTGGGTTATGGCACGCTTTACGGCGACATGTGTGGCGGACTTTCCGTACTTGGTGATGTGTATAAAACGGAAGTATTTGAACTGGCACATTACATCAACCGCGAAAAAGAAATCATCCCGCAAAATACTATTATTAAACCTCCATCGGCAGAACTGCGTCCCAATCAAAAAGATTCGGATTCGCTACCCGAATATGCAATTCTTGATAAAATACTTTATCAATATATTGAATTACGCAAAGGTCCGCGCGAACTTATCGCCATGGGATTCGACGAAACCATCGTTCGTCGCGTATTGAAGATGGTAAATACCAACGAATGGAAGCGGTATCAAACCCCTCCCATTCTTCGTGTTTCGCCCAAAGCTTTTGGCATGGGCCGGCGTATGCCTATCGTTGGCAAATATTTATCCTGATTCCCGCTATACTGATTCAACCGCCGTTATTTCGGGCAAGGCTTTTTTGATAGCCTCTTCCACACCGTTTTTCAACGTCATCTGACTGTAAGGACATGAACCGCAGCTTCCCTGCAATTCCACCATAACGGTATTATCTTCTTTTAATTCTACAAATTTCAAGTCTCCACCATCAGCCTGAAGGTATGGTCTTATCTGGTCAATTACATTTTTTACTTTATTGGTCAATTCTATATTTGCATTCATTTTTTGTGGTATTATTATTTATTCGTGCGTTTATGTTTTGATATTAGTTTTTTTTAAGTGATGAAATGTGATGGAGTGATGGAGTGATGGGATTACAATATTTTTAGTATTATTTTCCCAAACATTTATTATTCTGCTTATTTTTTAACTACTGTAATAAGTTTGCTAATCATCACTTTCATCACCTTATCACCCCATCACTTCATCATCACTCCATCACTTCTAGCAATAAATGCTTCATTAAATTAATCGTGTGTTTTTACCGGTACGGTCGGAGCCATTGTCTCGTTACGAATGGCTACCTGGCGGGCTACATTTTCGGCCAATTGTTCAAAAGCCTTAGCCACTATCGAATTATCGTCGAGGGCTACCGGATTTCCGTCGTCGCCCGATTCACAGATACGTTCGACCAAAGGAATCTGTCCCAGTAAAGATACCTTTGCTTCCTTAGCCAGACGTTTTCCGCCTTCTTTGCCAAAGATATAATATTTGTTATCCGGCAATTCGGCAGGTGTAAAATACGACATGTTCTCTATCAATCCAAGGATAGGTACATTTACATTTTCCTGAGTAAACATGCTCAAAGCCTTTCGTGCATCGGCCAAAGCCACTTCCTGAGGAGTACTTACGATGGCTACTCCCGTAACAGGAACTTGTTGTACCAGGGTAAGATGAATATCACCTGTTCCGGGAGGCATATCCACTACCAAATAATCAAGTTCGCCCCAATCCGAATCGTTGAAAAGCTGGATCAGTGCATTGGAAGCCATAGGACCACGCCAGAGCAAAGCTTTGGAAGGGTCGACAAAAAAACCTATGGACAGCAATTTGATGCCATGCTTTTCCACAGGGTAGATAATGCTTTTGCCGTTTTGTTCTATCACTTTAGGATGAACATTCAGCACATCGAACATCAGCGGAATGGAAGGTCCGTAAATATCGGCATCGAGCAGGCCGACTTTTGCACCGGTGCGGGCCAAGGCAACAGCAAGATTAGCCGAAACGGTGGATTTTCCTACACCCCCTTTGCCGGAAGCAATGGCGATGATATTTTTCACCTTTGCCAGCTGGCTTTCAGTCTGTTTTCGTAAAGATGTTACCCTCGAGGCCATTTCAATTTCTACCTCGGACGAGGGATCAAGCTGATGAATGGCATCGATACAGTTTTGCCTCATCAAATTCTTCATCGGACAGGCAGGGGTGGTTAACACCAATTTAAAACGAATAATATTCCCTTCTATCCTGAGATCTTCTATCATGTTCAAACTTACCAAATCCCTTTTCAGATCAGGGTCTTCCACTTTTCGGAGTGCATTCAGTATGTCGTCTTTTGTATAATTCATCGTCGAAATTATTATTGTTATTTGGAATCGGTAAAAATAGAAATATTTTTACTTTCGCTATCAAAAATCTAAAAATATACTTCCATAAACACCAATAATCGGAAATTGTTTTACTTTTGCGAAGTAATCATCTTAAAACTACTGAAAATATGAAACATTTTTTACAATGCGCCGCCTTTTTCGTATTGGCAGGTACAACTCTTGTTTTTATTAACGGATGCAAATCCAATCAAAAAGTTAAAATGGAAAAAGAACTTTCTGCTTTTATTCAGAATTATGAATCGAAAGCTATTCCCCTGACCAAGGAAGCCAACATCGCTTACTGGAATGCTTCCATCTCGGGCAAAGACGAAGATTATAAAAAATCGGAAAAACTCAACATCCAGCTTACCGCAATTTATTCGAATAAGGATGAATTTGCCAAGCTGAAAAAGATTAAAGAATCGAATGCGGTAACTGATCCTGTATTGAAACGTCAGCTCGACGTGCTGTATAATTCCTTCCTGAGCAATCAGGCCGATACTGCCAAGCTGAATCAAATGATAAAGATGCAGACGGAAATTGAAAAGAAATATTCAAATTTCCGTGCCGAAGTGAAAGGAAAAAAACTTAACGATAACGATATTGAGACCATACTGAAGAAATCCGTTAAATCGGACGAATGCCGCGAAGCCTGGCTGGCTCACAAAAATATCGGAACTCTTGTTTCCAGTGATATTATTAACTTAGTGAAGCTGCGCAACGAAATTGCCAAAGAACTCGGGTTTAACAATTATCATGAAATGAGTTTAAAACTGAGCGAACAAGATCCTGAGGAAATCAGCCGGATATTCGACGAACTCGACAGCCTTACCCGCCAGGCCTATGCCCAGCAAAAAGATGAAATCGATACTTATCTTGCCAAAAAATTCAACCTGAAAAAGGAACAATTGATGCCATGGAACTACCAGGATCGTTTCTTCCAGGAAGCCCCGCAGATTTTCACCGTCGACCTTGACAAATACTATAAAGGCAAGGACGTAACCGTTCTGACCAAAGAATATTACAAAAGCATCGGCATGGATGTAGAGGATATTATGAAGCATAGCGATCTGTATGCTAAAGCGGGCAAAAATCAACATGCTTACTGCATCGACATCGATAATATTCAGGATATACGCGTGCTTTGCAACGTGGTGAACGATGCTAACTGGCAGGGAACCCTGCTTCACGAATTCGGACATGGCGTTTACGACAAATATATCGACCAAAAATTACCTTTTACGTTGCGCAATCCGGCACATACCTTCACCACCGAAGCCATAGCCGAGATGTTCGGACGTTTTTCAACCAATCCGCAATGGCTCTTTGATATGAAATGTATCGACGGACCGGAAAAAGATAAAATCGCTACCGATTGTCACAAAACCCTTCGTCTGCAACAATTAGTCTTCAGCCGCTGGGTACAGGTGATGTATCGTTTCGAAAAAAGCATGTACGAAAATCCCGACCAGGATCTGAATGCATTATGGTGGAATCTGGTGGAAAAATACCAGATGATTAAACGTCCCGAAAACCGTAATCAGCCCGACTGGGCATCCAAAATCCATATAGCCACCTATCCGTGCTACTATCACAATTACCTGCTTGGCGAACTGTTAGCTTCGCAATTGTATTACTACATCACGAAGAATGTTATTAAATCCGACGATTTCAGAAATCAGAGTTTTGCCAATAAGCCCGAAGTTGGCAAATATTTAATTGATAACGTCTTTATGCCAGGTGCCCGTTATCCCTGGAACGAAATGATAGAAAAAGCTACCGGCGAAAAACTGACGGCAAAATACTATGCCCGCCAGTTTGTGAACTAAACCGGATATTTTGTTAACAAATCCCATCGTTGGTCAGGAGCATTACTTCCTTCCGGCGATGGGATTTTTTATTTAATCATTACAATGATATACGGATTATTGAACGTTATAAATGTTAATTTTATAAGGATTATTCAGGAGAATAAATCATCAAAATATATTCTATCAAAACAAAGATATAAACTACTTGATATCAGGGCAATATTAAATCTTTTATTTTAAAAATATGCCTTATCGGCTTTAAGTTGCCATTATTTCGCCCAAATAACGATGAATTTTTCTCAACTCGTCATTATTTCGCTCAAATAATGATGAATTTTTTTCAACTCGTCATTATTTCGCCCAAATAACGATGAATTTTTCTCAACTCGCCATTATTTCGCCCAAATAACGATGAATTTTTCTCAACTCGCCATTATTTCGCCCAAATAATGACGAATTTTTAATGATATAGTATTTTGAAGTATAAATAATGCCCTATTTTTGAAAAATATATAAGTAATTAAAATCAAATATTATTGTATAGTCGGATTTCAACGACTCAAGAATAAAAACATAGATTTTGCTGTGTTTATATTATCATCAACATTTATCCATTTTATCCGCGAAATTTGCGTCCTACTTTTGATATACTATTTTCTATTTATCCAATTATTTAAATAGAAAACGCTGTGGCTTTCTGTGTATTCTCTGTGGCTCTCTATGCAATTTAAAATACTATAACACAGAATTATACATAGAATCTACAGCATTGCACAGAGAAGGTCTCGGTTCTTGATTTATTTAGGGATTGAACGCCGTATAAATTTTAATAATTTTTAACATTTTATATTCAAATATTTTGCTAAGGCTAAAAATAAAAATTATTATCTTTACAATGTTAAATTTTCTTAAAAAAAATTGCAATGTTAAACCCATAAAAAGGAGGTAATTATGCCTTACATTCTCAGACCAAACAATGATACCGATCGCAATAACGTGATTAATCATATGTCTGAATTAATCTTCACTCCCCAGGGAGAAATAAAAGAAGATGCTGCAAAAATTTTCTTAAATGAAACTGCTGAACACTTGAAAAAATTTATGCCGGTATATTCAACGGCATATAAAAACCGGGATCTTGCTTTTTCGGACCGAAGCAGCGCCACCAAGCAAAAAAACATACCCAAAGATTTTGTAAAAAAGAATATTTCACACTTTTTCCATACATTTAATAATGGAATTGAACGTGGTACTTTTACTATTTCGGAAAGAAGATTGTATGGACTAAGTATCGAAAGCATGGATATTCCTTCACTAATCACAGAAAGTGATATTCTGGAATGGGGAGATAAAATTGTCAGTGGAGAAGCTATCCGCATAGCCCAGGGAGGAAAACCAATGATCATGCCTTCGGCTGAAGAAGTAAGGGTAGCATTGGAAAATTATAAAATTGCCCAAAAACAAAAATCGGATAAGCAAATTGGTTTGACTAAGGAGCAGGAAGGAATGCAGGAACTCCGCGACGAAGCCGATGATCTGATTAAAGATTTATGGGATGAAGTGGAATTTTATTTCCGCAAGAGTGAACCTGCGGCACGCCGTGTACAATGCAGCCAATGGGGAGTAATCTATAAAAACAGGTATGGAGATAATGGAGACAATACTACCGAAGCCAATCCTACGGTAGCTCCCTGAAATAATTGCCGGTTATTAATTATTTAAACCGATAGCAGACAAAATGTAAGTTAATAAAATAAAAAAGTGAAATGCGGTAACGACCCCGTCAGGGATTAATAACCCTGACGGGGTTTATTTTTTAAATTGACTAATTATTGATAAAATAAATTTCCTGTCGGATAATTTGGAAATATAAAATAATTATATTTGTCGACAGGAAAAGAAATGATTAATTATAAAATAGGTGATATTTGGTGGTTATGCAATCGTTATGGCCACATTAAAATGATAATAAACCATATGAAATATCAAGTACTACGACAATATAAAGATTTAATTACATTGGTAGTTAATTTTTATACCTCTAAAGCAACAGATCCAGCATTGAATTTTTTGAAAATAAAAAATTAGAACAAATTTGTAGACTTGACATTGAATGCAACAATGTATTTCGTTCTTTATTTATATAATAAGCATAAAAATATTCTTTAAAAATATATAATAGTCTAATCAATAAAATTAATATTAAAAAAATAAAAAATGGAAACAACAAAATTACATCCAATAATTTGGATTAGAACAGTTCAAGGCGTGTTCATTAAGCAAATTTCAGATTTCGAGGAATTGCAATTATTTATGAAAGAAAATAATATTTCTGATTATTTTAGACTTGAAAGTGAAATAAAAATAGATGGTATTATTTATATTGTTAAGAAAATTAAATTTTGCTTAATTACTCCCGAAGATTTAAGATATATTGACGGTACAGCTTATAATTTAAGCCTTGACGTTATGGTTGAATAATAAAATATTTAATTCCCGGCTAAGCGGAAATTGCAATTTCACTAAGAAAACATTAGATAATTTGAATATAATTTATTGGCTATGGTCTTTTTTCTTTTATATTTATATGTAGAAACTGAATAAAATGTTATTACATTAGTGATCATAAAAAATAACTTGATTAAGAATTACAACTAATTAAAGATTAAATCAAGATGAATAAAATAGTTTATATACTTGGAGCAGGTTTTTCTAAATGTGCTAATGCCCCCTTGCAATCTGAACTTATAGATGAAATATTTAAGATTAGGAATGATATATTACCTTCTGAGTATCGGCAAATATTTATTCAAAATCGAAATGATTTTGAAAAATTTCTTTTGGATACAATGTTTATTGATAAAAATAACTTTGGAAAAATAAGCCTTGAAGACATCTATACTCCAATAGATAGATGCATTATTGATAATCTATCATTTAGAAATATTTCTCCTAAAGATTTGATTGATCTGAGACAAAAAATTAATGGTTTAATAATTATGATGTTAGATCATAAACTTCGCATTACTCAAAAAGTAAATAGTCATATTGAAAGTTTTACTAATTATCTAATAAATATTAAAAAATCACATAAAAAAGATGATCCTTTCGCAATTATATCAACTAATTGGGATATATTAATAGATAATTCTTTTAAACATAAAATAGAAAATTCAGAAGGTGTTGTTGATTATTGTTGCTATACAACTCCATATGAAAAAAATGAGCCAATTATGCCTGGCTTACTTGCTTTAGGCAAAGGATTATACAATATTAAATTGCTTAAACTTCATGGTTCTATGAACTGGTTACATTGTAAGCGTTGTCAAAGATTATTTGTAACATTCTTTGAAAAAATTGCAATTAATGAGTATGTAAATAAACCTATTTGTAGGATTTGTGAAGAAAATTTTAGTAATGAACATACAAGCGATGGTGGTGCATTATTAAGCAGTCAATTGATAATGCCAACTTTTCTTAAGGATTTAAGTAATGTTCAGCTAAAACTGATTTGGCAAAATGCAGGTATTGAACTTTCAGAAGCATCAAAAATAATATTTATGGGTTATTCTTTCCCGATGGCAGATTTTGAATTGAGACAGTTGTTGGCAAGGAATGTAAGACATAATGCTAAGATTGAAGTTGTATTACGGTCTCAAGACAAATCAAATAATGATAAAGACAATTCATCCGCTGAATATAGATTTAAATCATTTTTTGGTAAAAGAGAAATAAATATGTTTTATAATGGAGTAGAAGATTATATAAAGAATTTAAACAATTAATGACTGCTAATTGAATTCTAAGACCCAACCATTTTTTTTATTTTTGTAATACAGAACAACAGCCGACGGTGATTTCTAAACTGAAAATTATATGGAAAAGGGAGTAGCCTGCCCGTTTTACCGGAAAATATTTTTTTACGTAAACCAATATCTTTTTATTATCACTTAAAAAATTAATACCACATGAAAAACATTAAATGGACACAGGGATTTTTTGGATTTCTTGGCTTTCTCGGTACGCCTGCAATTACAAAAGGCGACTGGAAGGAAGCCTTATGGTTTTTATGGTTTATCTGGTTTATTTATTTCATTCCAAAGAAAGAAAAGAAATAATAAATACCACAAGCTAAGCTTTTACAATAAAATATCGGGATTCCGTCCCAATATGATTGAATTTGTAATTCCGCAAAGAAAATATTGGATAATCCGGATATAATTTATTGGCTATATATTTGTGCATGGAAACGTAATAAAACGCCATTACATCAAGGTTTATTTAAAGAAAGAAGGATGTTCCTGAAAAAAACAGGAACAATCCTTCTTTTTGCATAATTAGTTAAACCCAGATTTGCCGTTAAATTTTTTTCAGATAACAATCATTAGAAAAATACAATAGTAATTAACTATTATTGACATTTCTGTAACGGCAAAACGATTAAAAAAAACTAAGATTTATTTTTTATTGGTAAGAAAATCTTATCATTTTATCATTCAAGTTTTTCTAAATCGGGGTTAAACCCAACTAATTCATTAGCTCGCTTCGCTTCTAATGAATAATTTGGGTTAAATTTTCTTCCCGATATAGAATACATAGCCGTAATACTCTTTATACTTATGGTATAACTGAGCTTCATGCCGTTGGTATGTTATAAGCTCTTTGGCAGTTGTATTACCTGCATATTTTTTCAGGAAGGGTTCCTGTACCTTAGCTTGCAGAACATAAAAATGTTCAGTCCAGCAGTTTTCGGGCAGGATAAACGTAGCGACGGGAATATATCCGCTTTTTTGCATTTGGGCAACCTTGTTTGGAATGGTGTCCATCTCAGGATAAGCATCCATCCAAAACTCGTTGATCTCGGCAGGCCGTTCCTGGGTAAACCACGATGCTTCTGTAACGGCAACATAGCCTCCTGTTTTCAGAAATTTCCGCCATTCATTCAAGCCCCGTTCAAAACCGATATTATAGATTGCTCCTTCCGACCATATCAGATCTAATTCTTCATTCCGAAAAGGAAGATTATCCATAGAACCTACCATACCTTTTACTCTATCCTGAAAATTCAGCTCACCGGCATTAAAGTTGAAACGGTCAACAAAAGCGGGAAACAAATCGATGCCTGTAATGTATCCCGGCACATGTTGTGCCAGCACCATTGTCTGACCACCGGTTCCGCAACCAATGTCGGCAATACGGGATTTGTTGGTAAGATTATCGATAAAGTCCAATGCTTTAACAGTTACTTCCGGGCTGCCGGGCCCTTGTCTTTCTATGCTTGAAAAATATTCGCAGATTAAATTAAAGTCGAATTCGTGAATTGATTTATTTTCGTTATTCATGATGTTTAAATTTATTTGGTTGAGCCCACGGCATAAGAATTATACCCTTTGCCAGGTCTCGAAATATTATTAATATATAGGCATAATGATAACTCCGGCAAGAATATGCCTGAGTATAATTGAAGGGATAACCTTGAGCCAAAAGACTAAAGGCTATTTACCTCACCAGATCCGTTTTAAATTTAAACATCCAAAGGTTTTAGATTTTGCAAAAGTAAAATTTTTTTTGATTGTGTATATTGTCAAGCAAAATTAATTCGGACGTTATTAATTTTTAAATTTATGGGTTACATCGCCTGTATCCATAAAATATCATTCTCGGTTGGTATAAGTAATTCGTAGGTTCTATTACTTAAATGACTGATGGGCTAAAAACCCCATCGAAGCACTTTTTATATCATTCCACAATCGAAACGAGGGATTAAAATGCCGGAACCATTTTTCTGTATGTCCTTACAAAATGTTTTTTATTCATCGAATATTTGTCTTTTAGGTTACATTTCAGAATTTTACCTTAATTTTGGCGGCTTAAAACTACGGTAAGGAATGATCATATTCGGAATTGTTGTTATTGGCATTCTTGCAGGGATAATGTCTGGGCTGTTTGGCATTGGCGGAGGCATTGTTATTGTTCCTACACTTATTGCTTTTGTTGGAATGGATATTTTAAATGCCAATGCAACCTCATTGGCAGCGATGCTTCTTCCGGTTGGAATCCTGGGTGTTATTAACTATTACAAAGCGGGATATATCAGGATAAAAGATTCGCTATGGATATCTGCCGGACTGTTGATCGGATCGTATGTCGGGGCAGAACTTGCATTGTCGGTAAATGTTCATTTACTGGCTAAATTTTATGCTGCTTTTCTTTTATATGTGGCTATCAGTTACATTAATATACCAGCGATAATCGGGAAGAAAAAAGCCGAAGCAGCTATAAAAGGTGAACTAAGAAAATATTCGTTTTGGCATTTTTCGGGGTTGGGCGTTTTTGCCGGAGTTATTGCCGGAATGTTTGGGAAAGGAGGCGGAATTGTAATTGTTCCGATGCTGACAAAGTTTTTCAGGTATGATCCCAAAACAGCAGCGGCTACCTCGTTGGCTGCATTACAATTACCGGTAGGATTGCCCAGTGTGATTGTTTATGCCCAGGGAGGTTATTTTAACTGGCTTTACGCAATACTCATGGCCTGTGGAATTGTTACCGGAGTTCTTGTCGGATCGAAAGTAGCTATTAAATTGCCTACGGTTATCTTTAAAAAAATGTATGCTCTATTTCTTGTTGGTGTAGCAATTTTTATGGTAATTAAATACTTATAGATAAACAAAACACTATTCTGTTATTGAGTTAAACGACTCAACGGGAAAGAAAAAATTTGACAAAGAAATAAACCAATGACAAGTTTAAAAAGTAAGATATTCAATTTTTTGCTAAGAAACAGACATCTTTTTCAAGGCAAATGTAAAAAAGAAGTTTTCGATTTTAATACTTCTATCGCTGATTTTAGAGAACAATGCGAAAAAGGGGCAAAAAGATATGCGAAGATACCTAAAGAAATAACGGTTAAAGAACAACTTATCGAAGGGATTAAATCCGAATGGCTGATACCAAACGGAGCCGATTCAAAGAAAGTTATTTTATATGTTCATGGTGGTGGTTATGTGTCTGGCTCCTGTAGCGACCATAGAGGATTTGTTTCAAAGTTCGCAATGAATACCGGAGTTACCAATTTAACCTATGAATATCGACTCGCTCCTGAATATCCTTTTCCTGCAGCCTTGGAAGATTCTCTAAAAATATATCAATGGATTCTCACCTCTGGATTTAAACCTGAAAATATTATTATTGCAGGTGAATCGGCCGGTGGAGGATTGTGCTTGGCAATTCTTCTTGCTTTAAAAGAGCGCAATATTGCATTACCTGTTGCGGCTGTTGCCATTTCGCCATGGACCGACCTAACTTGTTCAAGTGATTCATACAAAACCAAGAATAAAGTATCGCTGGCTCCTTTCAACTCCTGGAATGTTTTTAGCAAGTATTATGCTGGCAGTAATCAGGCAACATTTCCGCTTATATCCCCTTTATTTGGCGATTTAAAAGGCCTGCCACCAATATTAATCAACTCTGGGGTTGATGATGAATTGTTTGAAGACGGAGAAAAGTTTTATGTAAAAGCAAAGAATGCAGGAGTTGATATCATATTCCGATCCGGCATTGGGATGGTTCATTGTTATCCTTTATTGGCTCCGATGTTTAAGGAAGCTACAGAAGCAATGGATGAAATTATTATTTTTATCAAAAAACATTTGCAGATAAACCAATAAAGGCCAACCGAGAATGATATTATATGGATACAGGCTGTGTAATCCATAGATTAAAAAACTAATAACACATGAAAATTAATCTAATATTCATTATTATGATGCAAATGGCAATTTTATCGTGCGTGCCCAAAAATGAAGACACAACCCCTTCCATAAAAGAAGGGATGATCAATGTTACAGGCGGTAGAGTTTGGTACAGAATAGTTGGTGCAAACAGAAAAGGTATTCCATTGCTTACATTACATGGAGGACCCGGAGCGCCCCACGACTATCTGGAGCCAATGGAAGCACTGGCCAATGACCGCCCGGTTATTTTCTACGATCAACTTGGATGTGGCAACTCCGACAAACCTTCGGATACATCTCTATGGAATATACATCGCTTTGTGGAGGAACTTGAACAGGTACGCACAGCCCTGAATCTTAAAAAAGTTCACCTCATGGGTCAATCGTGGGGCACTATGCTTGCTGTGGAATATATGCTGCGGAAAAAACCTAATGGTGTTGTCAGTCTTATTCTTTCTGGTCCCTATCTGAGCACGCCACGCTGGGTTGCTGATCAGCAGTTTTTGATTTCTCAATTGCCCGAAAACGTTCAGGATACCATCCGAAAATATGAACAAAACGGAGATTTTGCTTCGCCATCATACCAGGAAGCCATGATGGTGTTTTACCAAAAACATCTTTGCCGTATGAATCCCTGGCCCGATGGTTTGAACAAAGCCATGGAAAAAATGGGTGTAGAAGTGTATGAATATATGTGGGGACCCAGCGAATTTACGATGACAGGTACGTTAAAAGATGCTGATCTGACAGAACAGTTGAGCCAGATCAAGGTGCCGGTCTTGTTTACCTGCGGCGAATTTGATGAAGCTCGTCCAGTTACCACCAATTATTATCAAAGCAAACTTCCCGGTTCTGAAATCCACATCTTCCAAGGTGCATCTCATTCACACCAATTGGAAAAACCGGATGAATATAATCAGGTGGTTCGTAACTTTCTTAAAAAGACTGAAAAGTAAATTTGTCGATTAACTAAAAATAAGCAAAAAGCTAATAGAATGCAATAGCCATATCAGGCTTGCAATGATTGCTATGGAATCCCCGCATTTAACCATCCTTTAAATGGTTTCGGGATTAAAATCTTTATAAAATCTTTATGCCTTTCCATACAATCTTAACATTTTCTTTATAGTATACAGGATAATTTTGTTGCGTCCAAATAATCTATTGTATGGAAACAACAATCAAATTATTCGCATCTAAATTACTGGTCGCTGTACCCGAATTGCTGACCAAAGGAAATTATTTCCGGAACGGATTTATTATTCTCACCTACTTCGCAGGATTAGTCATCATATTCTTGTTAGGATGGAGTATCGGACACAAAATGGGATTAAAACATTTTTTTAATAATTAAAAACAATGACGGCATTAGACTATCTTCAAATCATATTATTTTTTATTTGCCTTATTGGGCTTATCCCCTTGCTGGGCAATTACATGGCAAAGGTATATAAAGATGAAAAACATGGAATGTTGTTTATGGCAGGTCGTCCCGAACGCTGGATTTATAAAATCAGCGGAGTAAACCCCGCTGAAGGGATGAACTGGAAAACTTATACATGGAGCCTGTTGCTTTTTAACTTGATGGGTTTTCTGGTAGTTTTCCTGCTTCAACTGTTTCAGTCGTCGCTGCCGTTAAATCCGCAAAAGCTTCCGGATACTTCGTGGCATTTAGCTTTTAACACTGCCATAAGTTTTGTAACCAACACCAACTGGCAGTCCTATTCCGGCGAAACCACTCTAAGTTATTTTGTACAATTGGTTGGGCTTACGGTGCAAAACTTTGTAAGTGCTGCCACAGGAATGGCCGTGCTGATAGCCCTGATACGGGGAATTACAGAAAAAACTACAGATAATCTGGGTAATTTTTGGGTCGACAGTACGCGGACTGTTTTATACATCCTTTTGCCGTTGTCGGTTATCGTTGCCATTTTGCTGGTGGGACAAGGCGTAGTTCAAAATTTCACTCCCTATATTAAAGCACATACGCTTCAGGGGAATGAGCAATTGATTCCCATGGGGCCGGCAGCTTCACAGATTGCTATCAAACAATTGGGTACCAACGGAGGTGGTTTTTTTAATACCAACAGTGCTCATCCTTTCGAAAATCCAACGCCGTTTACCAACTTTATTGAAATGTTAGCCATACTACTTATTCCGGCATCTTTAACTTTTACGTATGGAAAACTTACAGGATCGGTACGTCATGGATGGACGTTGTTCAATGCTATGATGGTATTGCTTGTGGCCGGACTGGTTCTCTCACTGATTTCGGAATATGCTTACAATCCGGTCATCGGGCATTACCTGCCGATGGAAGGGAAAGAAACACGGCTGGGCGTATCAAATAGTGTGCTGTGGTCGGTGGTTACCACAGCCGCGTCCAGCGGTAGCGTCAATGCGATGCACGACAGTCTTTCTCCTTTGTCAGGAATGGTAGCGATGATTAATATGATGTTGGGTGAAGTTATTTTTGGCGGTGTTGGTGCAGGTTTATATGGAATGATTGTTTTTGTAATTCTTACCGTATTTATTGCCGGTTTAATGGTAGGTCGTACGCCCGAATATCTTGGAAAAAAAATAGAAACTTTTGAAATGAAAATGATAATGGTGGCGGTACTGGCTCCCAGCGTTGTCATTCTGTTGTTTTCGGCATTAGCCTGCACTACCGGTTCCGGGTTAGCCGGATTAAATAATGCCGGGCCTCATGGCTTGTCCGAAATCCTTTATGCATTCAGTTCTGCTGCCGGAAATAACGGAAGCGCCTTTGCAGGATTAAATGCCAACACCCCATTTTACAATATTTTAATTGGTATTGGCATGCTCATCGGACGTTTTGGTATTATTATTCCGGTACTGGCTATTGCAGGCAGTTTGGGTCGTAAAAAAATCACGCCGCCTTCGGCAGGCACTTTCCGAACCGACAACAGCCTTTTCCTGATGTTGCTCATTGGTGTAATTATTATCGTTGGCGGATTAACCTTTTTTCCTGCCATTTCGTTAGGTCCCGGCATCGAACAATTACTTATGCACAGCGGTATCACTTTTTAAAACTGTAAAACAATGAAACAGAAACAAAATATCAGCCTTTTCAATAAAAAAATTATTCTGGCAGCATTAAAAGCTTCCCTGATCAAGCTCAATCCGGTGCAATTGATAAGAAATCCGGTTATTTTTCTGGTTGGACTGGGAGCCGTACTAACCACAATGGTAGCCATCTTTGATTTGTTTAGTTGGAATAGCAAACTGGGATTTGACTTACAAATATCATTATGGCTTTGGTTTACCGTGTTGTTTGCCAATTTTTCGGAAGCCATTGCCGAAGGTAGAGGAAAAGCTCAGGCCGAAAGTCTGAAAAAAAACCGTACCCAAACCATGGCCCGTAAAATGGTTAACCATCATGAAATATCAGTCTTGGCAACAGAATTAGCCAAAGGCGATATTGTAGTTTGCGAAACTGGTGACCAGATTCCCGCCGACGGTGAAGTGATAGAAGGAATAGCCAGCGTGGACGAATCGGCAATTACCGGCGAATCAGCTCCGGTAATTCGCGAAAGTGGTGGAGACAGGAGTGCCGTTACCGGAGGCACCAAGGTGATTAGCGACCGCATTATTATCCGGGTTACTTCCGAACAAGGAAACACCTTTATCGACCGTATCATCTCGCTGGTGGAAGGTGCCAAACGGCAAAAAACGCCCAACGAAATTGCCCTTACCATCCTTCTGATCGGACTTACCATTATTTTTATCCTGGCGGTGATTACGCTACCTGCTTTTTTCCGATACAGTCTCAATGCTTCCGGCACACCATCGGCTCCCAATCTTTCGCTTACCGTTTTAATTGCTTTGCTGGTTTGCCTGATACCAACCACTATTGGCGGATTACTCAGTGCCATCGGAATAAGCGGTATGGACAGACTTCTTCAACGGAATGTTATTGCTACCAGCGGACGAGCCGTCGAAGCTGCCGGCGATGTAGATGTACTATTGCTTGATAAAACAGGCACTATCACGTTGGGTAATCGTATGGCTACTGATTTTATTCCTGCCGAAGGCATCACCTTGGAAGAACTTGCCGATGCCGCCCAACTTTCGTCCTTAGCCGATGAAACCCCCGAAGGTCGTTCGATAGTGGTACTTGCCAAAGAAAAGTTTGGACTCCGCGGACGTAACATCAACCAGCTTGAAGCTGTTTTTATTCCTTTTACCGCTCAAACGCAAATGAGCGGCGTGGATATCACCGGCAGTAATGATGAAATACATTCCATACGGAAAGGTTCTGCTTCAGCTTTGCGCAAATTTATCGAACAGCGGAATGGCTTTTTCCCTAAAAAAGTAGAAGAAACAGTAAAGAATCTCGCCCGCGCCGGAGCTACTCCTCTGGTGGTTGCCGAAAACAATAAAGTGTTAGGTGTTATTCATCTGAAAGATATTGTCAAAGGAGGAATCAAGCAACGTTTTGTTCAACTTCGGAATATGGGTATCCGCACGGTAATGGTTACCGGCGATAACCCGCTAACGGCTGCTGCCATTGCTGCCGAAGCCGGTGTAGATGATTTTTTGGCAGAAGCCAAGCCGGAAGACAAGCTCAACCGCATCCGACAGGAACAGGCTAATGGTCGCCTGGTTGGCATGATAGGCGATGGAACCAATGATGCCCCTGCCCTGGCTCAGGCTGACGTTGGCATTGCCATGAACACCGGAACCCAGGCTGCCCGTGAAGCGGGAAACATGGTAGACCTCGACAGCAATCCAACAAAACTCATCGAAGTGGTGGAAGTTGGCAAGCAACTGTTGATGACCCGCGGTGCTTTGACTACATTCAGCATTGCCAACGACGTTTCTAAATATTTCGCTATTATCCCGGCCATTGCCACCACATTATATGCTACAGGGTTTAAAACCGGACCAATGGCAACACTTAATATTATGCAATTAGGCACGCCACAAAGCGCCATTCTCAGCGCCATTATCTTCAATGCCTTAATCATTATTGCTCTGATTCCGCTCGCATTAAAAGGAGTAACTTACCGGCCACTATCGGCAAACGCCGTGTTATCGCGCAACCTTTTTATTTATGGCTTAGGCGGACTCATTGCTCCCTTTATTGGCATTAAACTGATTGATTTAATTATTAATCTTTGAAAAAATTATGTGATAATATATCCATAATGACTATTACCAACCGAGAATGATATTTTATGGATACAGGCTGTGTAACCAATAAATTAAAAAATTAATACCACATGAAAACACTTTGGATTTCCTTAAAAATGTTGTTGCTGATGACTCTTCTCACAGGGATATTATATCCTTTTGCTATTACGGCTTTTTCAAAACTTGTATTTCCGAATCAATCTATGGGAAGTCTGATAAAAATCAATGGAAAAATCGTTGGCAGCAAACTGATAGGCCAAAAATTCGATAGCATTGCTTATTTCTGGCCAAGGCCTTCGGCTGTCGATTATAATCCCTTGCCCTCAGGCGCTTCTAATTACGGGCCTACCAGTGCAAAACTTCAAAAGCAAATTTTGAAGCAACATAAAGATTTTATAGATAAAAATGAACTAAAGGAGAACGTTTACGTTCCATCCGAAATGTTGATGGCTTCTGCCAGCGGTTTAGATCCTCACATTTCGCCCGAAGCAGCATATTTGCAGGTTAATCGTGTAGCCAAAGCAAGAAATTTTAACCAAAACCAACGCCGGCAAATGGTGGACATAATAGGCAATCTGATCGAAAAACCACAATTTGATTTGTTTGGTCAAAGCCGGGTAAATATTTTATTATTAAATTTGGAAATTAATTCTATCCGATGAATCCCTACGATACAATACGGCCCGATCCCGATGAATTGTTAGCTTCGCTGAAACAGGAGGATGAAAAAAGAAACCGGGGAAAACTGAAGATTTTCTTCGGGATGTGTGCCGGCGTGGGTAAAACCTACTCCATGCTTAAGGTGGCACAGATAGACCGGTCGAAGGGAGTAGATGTAGTAATTGGATATGTGGAAACTCACCAGCGGGCAGAAACCGAGCAATTGCTCGAAGGTTTGGAAGTCGTTCCGCGAAAAGAATATCCTTACAAAGGAACCCTTTTACAGGAAATGGATCTGGATGCTGTGCTTTTACGCCATCCTCAGGTAGTACTGGTAGACGAACTGGCTCACAGCAATGCTCCCGGAAGCCGCCATAGCAAACGGTTTCAGGATGTGCAGGAAATCCTCAACAACGGCATCGATGTTTATTCCACAGTTAATGTTCAGCATCTGGAAAGCCGTGGCGATACTGTTTCACAAATTACCGGCGTGGTTATCCGGGAATCTCTTCCTGATGAAATTTTTGAAAAAGCGGACGAGGTGGAACTGGTCGACCTTACCCCCGACGAATTGCTTGAAAGGTTGTCGGAAGGCAAAATTTATGTTCCCGAACATTCGCTGACGGCTATGCAAAACTTTTTTCGCAAAGGCAACATTACTGCTTTGCGCGAAATGGCACTACGTCTTGTTGCCGACCGCGTCGACAAGCAGGTGCGTTTGTATATGCAGCAGAAACGAATTCCCGGACCCTGGAAATCGGGACTTCATCTTTTGGCTGTTATCGGACCCAGCCCCCAATCAGCTACGCTAATCCGTTGGGCAAAAAATCTTTCGTATACCATGGGAGCCAGCCTGCTTACCCTTTATGTGGAACCGCTGGCAAAACTTTCCGAAAGCCAGAAAGATCAATTAGGCAAAAACATCAATCTTGCCAAACAACTGGGTGCCGATTACCTTACCACTTCCGGTCCCGATGTTGTTCGTGCTATTCTAAATGTTGCTCATAAGGAAAATATCACCCACATTATTATTGGCAAACCCCGTCAGTGGAATCTTATTGCCTTTCTCAGCCTGGGTAACTTTCTCAATCGTCTTATCCGGCATAGCGGAAATATTGATGTTTATGTTCTGGGCTCCGATCGTACACAGAGAAATGATTTCTTCAAATACATTTCCATTCCTTCGTTCACCTCGCATCTGTCGCAATATTTCCTTTCGGCTGCAACAATTGGATTAACGGCTGCCGTTTGTTATCCTTTTGCCCATGTTATCGGTTATCAGGTGGTGTCGTTTATATTGCTTTTTGTGGTTTCCATTCTGGCAACTTTTATGGGAATAGGCCCTATTCTTCTTGCTTCCACCCTAAGCGCTACGGTTTGGAATTATCTGTTTATTCCTCCAAAATTTACTTTGGACGTGGCACGGACAGAAGACATCCTTATGCTTGGAATGTTTTTCTTTATTGCTTTGCTTAACGGGATTCTTACCTCCAAAGTGCGCAGGCAGGAACGCCTTACCCGCGACCGTGAAGAGCGTACCAATTCTCTCTACCGCCTTACCAGGGCACTCTCACAGGCATCGGGACTCAAAGAAGTGTTGGAAGTTGCGGTAAAAGCCATCAAAAAACATTTTTCGCTGGATACCGCTTTCATCCTTCAAAACGGGAACAACGTCCTTACGAACACTCTCCGTCCTGTACCAATCTTCGATTTTACCGAAAACGATTTCAGCGTGGCGGCATGGTCGTTCCGTCATGATAAAAAAGCAGGTAAGTTCACCGATACGCTTCCTTCGTCGGCGCTTACGTTTTATCCTCTTCCCGGAACACGTATTAAACTGGGAGTGATCGTCATTAAACAATCCAAATCGCTGAGAGGCGACGAAGAAATTTTTTGGGAAACTTTTCTTACCCAAATTTCCAATGCTATTGAAAGAGAGCTTCTCGACGACATGGCTAACAAGTCGCTGATTTTGGAAGAATCGGATAAACTATATAAAACGCTGTTTAACTCTGTTTCTCATGAGTTGCGTATTCCCGTAACCACCATCATGGGTGCTGCCGACACACTCATGTATTCAAAACATACAGCCCAGACACAAACCAGTCTTTACAAAGAAATTTATACCGCCTCCGAGCGGCTAAACCGCTTGATAGAAAACCTACTCAACATTTCGCGTCTCGAAAGCGGACGCATTACCCCACATCTTGACTGGTGCGATGTGCATGATCTGGTAAATAAAGTTACCGACGGATTGAAACAGGAATTATTACTTTTCAAATTAGATGTGGTAATTCCAACAGATATGCCTTTGGTGATGCTCGATTTTGGACTTATCGAACAAGTGCTTCACAATCTTGTTTTCAATGCTACACAATATGCACCTGCCGGCACGGTAATCCGGATAAAAATGTATTACGATAATCAAAGTTTTGTCCTTCAGGTAACCGATCGCGGAACGGGTTTCCCCGAAAACGCCCTGCCGTTTATATTCAATAAATTTTTCAGGGTTGAAGGCACCAAAGCCGGTGGCACAGGTTTAGGATTATCCATAGTTAAAGGCTTTGTGGAGGCACACAACGGTAAAGTGAAAGCCGAAAACAGGGAAAATGGCGGTGCGAGAATAACAGTGGTTATTCCTTCACCCAAATCGGAAATGTCTGAAATTACTCAATGATGGAAACGGAACACTCGATACTGATTATAGACGATGAAGTGCAGATACGACGCCTGCTCGAAATTACACTCAGCGCCAGCAGCTACAAAATTTTTGAAGCCGTTACCGGAAACGAAGGAATTATTGCCGCCGCTTCGTATTCGCCTTCGCTTATCCTTCTCGATCTGGGATTGCCCGATGCCGATGGAGCAGAAATCCTGAAAAAGCTGCGCGAATGGTACAACAAACCTATCATTATTTTATCGGTTCGCAACGCCGAGGACGACATCGTCCACGCCTTAGATAACGGAGCCAATGATTATCTTACCAAACCCTTCCGCTCCGGCGAACTGCTTGCGCGCATACGTTCGGCTTTGCGACTGACAACGACTCCCGGCAACGAATCCCTGTTAACTTTCGGCACACTTATCATTGACCTGGCGAAGCATACCGTAAAGAAAAACGACGAAACGATTAAACTTACCTCCACAGAATTCTCTCTCTTAGCCCTTCTGGCAAAAAATGCCGGTAAAGTATTAACCCACCAGTTTATATTAAAAGAAGTCTGGGGACAGCATTACATTGGGCAAACACAATATCTACGGGTTTTTGTGGCTCAGCTACGAAAAAAACTGGAAGAGAACCTTACCCATCCTACCTTTATCATCACCGAATCAGGTATCGGTTACCGGTTTGGTAATTAGTGCACCTGGTAAAGTATCGAAAATTACGTTCAGCGGAGAAAATAGTTACGCCTGCACAAATAAAGGATGCAAAATTGGCATATCGTGCCGGCAATGAACTGAAAGCGATGCCCATGCCGTTGAAGTACGAAAGCGAATAAACAATCTGCGTTAAAACGCTTTAACATGATTAATACGGTTGACAATTATGTAATTGTTTACTTGGTTTTTATTGCTGATTCATAAAGAAAATCTGAAAGACCTCAGACAACTCTAAAAATGATGGTAAAGATATTTTAAACGAATTCGGTCTTTTTTAAAATGATGGTAAAGATATTTAAAATAGATACGGTCTTTTTTAAAATGATGGTAAAGATATTTTAAATGAATTCGGTCTTTTTTAAAATGATGGTAAAGATATTTTAAATGGATACGGTCTTTTTCAGAAAGGTATACCATGAGCACCAATAGCTTGGTCAGGGTTTGAAATCCCGACCGGGCTGATTTTAAAACTCATTAGATTAATGCCATTCATTAGTCAATACATATAAAAGGCCGCTTTGTCTATCGACGAAACGGCCTTATAGGGAATATCATCCGAAAATGATGATGAATAATTTATCTTGCAGGAGGAGTATACGATCCGTTGGCATCACCATAAACCAGACCATTGAAATCCTCAATGAAACTATTGCCATTTACCGTAATGGGAGTGCAATCATACAGCCAGTCGCCGGAAGAAAATGAAGTCGTAACCATTGCAATACGTTTACTAATTAAAAGGATATCGGTAGCGGTTAAACTGCCGGAAGCATTCACGTCGCCGGAAGCAAGAAATATCCCTGATAAAGGAGAAATGTTGGCGATGTGTTTCCGGTATGCCAAAACATCTGCTGCACTAACGCCACCCCAGGGTTTGGGGGATATTACCTGAAGTGTATAATCACCGTTGGCAATCATGCCGAAACTATAATTACCCGACATACTTGTTGCGGTAGTTGCCACAACCGTAGCACTGCTGTTTATTAAGTTTACCGTTACATTATTCAGCGGAGTATTGGATGCATTGGCATAACGAAGAGTTCCAAATATGGCATAAGCTTCGGCAACAGCATTCCCGATAAAATGCATGGTATAGTTGGTATCAGGAGTATAAATCGTGGCAACGGCATTGAGTATACCCACGTTTGTGGGATGATAGGTTACTGAAAAATTTAATGAACTTCCAGCCCCCAATTCCCAGGATGAACCAAAGTACCATAAAACAAAGCTGGAGCCAGGCCCGGATATATTACCAAACGAAACCGTAACGTTTTCTTGTCCGTTATTGTGGAGAATAAAACTTTCACTTTCATACGAATTAACGATTACCGTTCCGAAGTTAAGTGTATCGTTTGATAATGTGATTGCCGGTCCCTGAGCAAACAAAGTACATGGTATAAACCATAGTAAAAAACAAAAAGAGTAGATTTTTTTCATAGCAGTTATAATTTAAAGATCAACTGCTAAGGTACGAATAATTATATGAGTTTATTCTTATTTCATAAAAATATTTTAAAAATAATTTATTAATACAAGTAACTCATTGTAAAACATTTGAATATATCTACAACTAACCAGTATAAAGACAACATATTGTAGCTTTTTTACCTGAAAATATGGTAAATTTTACTCGCTATCAGGATAAAAAACGGAAAAAGAGCCTGAGAAATGTCCAATATCAGTTTTAAATCCAGTACAACATCATCTTTGTCCATTAAGCAAAAAAAGGGCGCTCCTTACAAGAGCACCCTTTTTAGTTTCTATGGAATTTACGTATTACTTAGCGTGAGTATAGACGTTTTCGGTATTCCGGTATCCGCTAATGTTTTTATACCAGTCGGGATAGAGCGTACCGCCACTTTGTGCCCAATCGGCAAAGTGCAGATAGGTCGAAAGGACGTCGACTCTTTCCTTTGGATAATCAAAACTTTCGTAAATATTGATTGCCCAGGGAAGATTATTCGAGGTTTTGTAATAACGGTTTTCGGCAGGTATACTGTTATCTTCAGCCGTTCCAAAAAGGCTGTGATCTACCAGACTCGTTGGAGGATAATCGGGAAGATGAACTTCGTGCCCCCTGGCTTTGGCTCCGTTGGATGAATTGACAATGATAAACGGATTAAAATTGGCAATATCCAGTTGATTATAAGTGTACATATTGGATGTGAAAACAAGATGCATACTCATGGTATCAGGATTCACATAAGGTGCATCAGGTGTAGTGTTCACACCTATACCAATACCCGGAGGAGGCAGAAGGTTAAAGATATTATCAAAAACAATAATGGTTGCTTTTTCCTGCCCTGCTTCGGTACCGCCGGAATTTAAGGTGATAAAATCTTCGCGCAGGTCGTAACCCGTAACGGTAATAGCGCTGGAAGGAATAGCCGTATTAGCCAACTGGAAGCCGAAGCCATTGATAAGTTCAGCGCCGGAAGCCTTTACAATAAAGGTCGGAAATACCTCCACCAATTGGTTTTGAGCATTGGTCACCGTTTTAAAACGATAATCAATTACCACGTCATTCATATCATAATCGCCTTTACCTGGCCATAAATCTTCAAAAGCAAGGCTACCATTTCCGTTGGCCGGATAATAATTATCGAAAGCTCTGGTAGGATCCAAAGGATAATCGTCTTCATTATCGGGAACGCCGTCGCCGTCGCTGTCGTTACCACTGCCACCCTGGATGATGTAAGCGCCCGTAGCCATATCGCTGTCGGTCATGCCGGTTTTGTAAGCATACACTTTAATGGTAATGTTAGAGCCTACAGTTAAAGGAATGGTATAGACGATTCCGTTGGTTGCACTCGGGTTAGTACCATCAATGGTATATTTGATCGTAGCGCCGGAAGTAGCGCAGGAAAGGGTAACCGTTTGAGCGGTAGCATAAGTTCCCGGAACAGGTGAAAATGTCGGAGTGGCAACCTTAGCCTGAATAACATAAATACCGGTAGTAACATCGCTGTCGGTCATACCGCTCTTGTAAGCAATAGCTTTCAAGGTATCGGTAGAAGCAATGGAAACAGCAGTGGTATAAACAATTCCATTGGTAGGGGTTGGTGTGCTACCATCAAGGGTATACCTGATGGTGGCTCCGGAAGTCGTGCTGGTGATGACAACCGATTGTGCGGTAGCATACGTTCCGGCAGCAGGGGTAAACACAGGCGCTGCCACTTTTTCCAACTGAATCGTATATAATCCGGAAGCCACATCGCTGTCGCTCATGCCGTCCTTATAAGCAATGGCTTTTAAGGTAGTGGTAGAACTAATGGAAACGGTTCCGGTGTAAATGATACCATTGGTGCGGCTTGGTTCTGAACCATCAATAGTGTATTTGATCGTTGCGCCGGTAGTGGTACATGCAATAGCAACGGTTTGTGCCGAAGCATATGTTCCGGGAATAGGAGTAAAAGTTGGCGTAGCAACCTTCGCCGGAACAGTACAACCAAGCACGGTCTGAAAATCTTGAAGGGTAAAAGCAGCAATCTGATAATTTTGTCCGGCTTTGGCAAGAGTTTGTTCAGCCTGAAGGCTGGTAAGCGTATAGGTTATCGTAAATTTCCCGGCTTGACCATCACCAATTCCATTCGTGCCATCAATCTTAAAACCTTGGAAAGGAGTGCTGGAGCCTAAATTTGGTCCCATATCAATATTGGAATAGGTCATATTGCCTGAAATAATATGTACACTGACATTCGAATACGTTCCCGGATCAGCCTCTACCGAATAATGACTCAGTTCTTTGCAGGAAGGTCCGCCACAGCCGTCATGTTCCACGGTAAGAACCACAACATACGAGCTGCCATTTTGAACTACCGATGAAAGCGTAGTAGTGAAACCTCCGCCATTAACTTTGGTAATGGCACATTCACTACCGCTTTGGATAACATACATTCCCGAAGCAATTTCGCTGTCGTTCATGCCACTCTTGTAGGCAATAGCCTGAAGGGTGGTATTGGCGCTGATGCTTACCGGCGAACTGTAAACCTGGCCATTCGATTGACTTGGCGTCGTTCCATCGGTAGTATATCTGATAGTCGCTCCGGCGGTAGCACTGGTTATGGTAACCGACTGTGCTGAAGAATAAGTTCCCTGTTCCGGACTGAATTCAGGTGCAACACATTTAATGGTATAAATACCGGAAGTAATGGTGCTTTCTGTCATTCCATCTTTATAAGCTTTGGCTCTCAGGGTCGTGTTCTGCGAAAGGCTAACCGGACTACTGTAAAGAGTTCCATTGGTAGAAGTTGGCTCCGAACCATTGGTAGTGTAATAAATGCTTGCTCCCGAAGTTGCCGAAGCAATAGTAACGGATTGAGTTCCGGTATAGGTTCCTGCAGCCGGAGTAAATGAAGGGGCTGCCACCTGTTCAAGGGTAATGGTATAAATACCCGAGGCTACCTGGCTATCGAGCATGCCTGTTTTAAAAGCAATAGCTTTAAGAGTAGTATTGCTGCTCAGGCTTACCGGCGAACTATAAACCAATCCATTGGCTTGGCTTGGTTCACTTCCGTCGGTAGTGTATTTAATGGTTGTGTTGGAAGTTGCGCTGGTAATGGTTACCAGTTGTGCCGAAGAATAATTGCCTGGCGTGGGATTAAATATGGGTGTTGCACATTGAATATTATATATTCCAGAAGTTACATCACTTTCCGTCATCCCATCTTTCCATGCAATTGCTTTCAGAGTGGTATTTTGTGTAACATTTACCGGACCCGTGTACAAAGTTCCCGTGGTATGTGTTGGAACACTTCCATCCATGGTATAATAAATACTGGCACCTGTTGTAGCGCTGGTCATTGTAACCGGTTGAGCTGAGGTAAAATCGCCGGGTGCCGGACTGAATGCGGGAGCAGCACATTTGATGTTGTATATACCGGTAGTTATCGTACTGGCAAGCATTCCATCCTTATAGGCAATGGCTTTCAGGGTCGTATTTTGAGAAATCGTTACCGCACCACTATATAATGTTCCCGTTGTTGCCGTAGGTTCGGAACCATCCGTAGTATAACGTATGCTTGCTCCGGTAGTACCAGTTGTAATAATAACGGATTGGGCATTGGAAAATGTTCCCGCTTCGGGAGTGAAAACCGGGGCAGATACCTGTGCAAGGTTTATGGTATAAATTCCTGAAGCAATTTCACTATCGGTCATTCCGGTCTTAAAAGCAATAGCTTTAAGAGTGGTTGTTGAATTTATGACTACCGGAATAGTGTAAGTGGTACCATTAGTCGGACTTGGAGTGCTACCATCGGTGGTATATTTTATGGTAACTCCGGAAGTTGAACTGGTAATACTCACCGACTGAACGGTAGAATATGTGCCGGCAGGAGGATTGAACACAGGCATGGCACATTTTATGCCATAATCTCCGGAAGTTATCTCGCTATTGGTCATTCCGCTTTTTACAGCCATGGCTTTCAATGTGGTATTTTGTGAAATAGTTACCGTGCCTCCGTTGGCTAAGGTTGTACCATTGCCAGGATCGGAACCATCAGTGGTATATTTTATGGTTGCTCCGGGAGTCGAACTGGTAATAGTTACCGATTGCGTGGAAGAAAATATTCCGGGCAATGGACTGAAAGACGGGGCTGCACATTGTATATTGTATGTTCCTGTAACAACGTTGCTATTAAGCATGTAGTCCTTGTATGCAATGGCTTTCAGGGTAGTATTCTGAGAAATAGTAACCGGACTGCTATACACAACACCGGTAGTCGGGCTTGGCGTAGATCCATCGGTAGTATAACGAATAATAGCGCCGCTGGTAGTGGTAGAAATAGATACCGATTGTGCAACATCATACGTTCCCTCTGCGGGACTGAATGTAGGATCTGCAACGGGTAAAAGATTAATCGTATACGTGCCGGAAGCAATGCCGCTTGGGGTCATTCCACTTTCGTAAGCAATGGCTTTCAGCGTAGTGGTTGAATTAATAGCAACGGGATTCGTATAAATAGTACCCACCGTAGTACTTGGGTTAGTTCCGTCGGTAGTATAACGTATGGTTGCTCCTTCAGTAATACATGAAATCGCTACCGTTTGAGGCGAATTAAATGTCCCGGGTAAAGGATCAAATGTTGGAGTGGCGACATTATTAATATTATAATCGCCTGATTTGACATCGCTATCACGCATTTCATCTTTAAAAGCTATAGCCTTCAATGTTTTATCAACACTTATAATTATAGGCCCGGTATACAATATGCCATTTGAATGGGTCGGTATGGAGCCATCAAGGGTGTACATGATGGTAGCATCGGGAGTAGTTGTAGCAATGGTAACCGTTTGAGGCAAATTATAGGTTCCAGCTCCCGGAGAAAATGTTGGTTTGGCAACTTTTGGGAGAGTAATTTTATAATAACCCGATGTTATCGGGCTATCCAATTCTCCGTCTTTGTATGAAATGGCTTTCAGAGTGGAATTAACGGTAATACTTACAGGATCAGTGTATATAATTCCATTGAAATGACTTGGTATACTTCCGTCGAGGGTGTAACGTATAGTGCATCCGTTGCCGGCAGTAATAACCACCTGCTGGTAAGTATTATATGTGCCTGGTCCCGGATTAAATACCGGTTTCGTACAGGTAACACATTTTCCGCAAATAAAATAAGTGTCTGTGGTAATATCACTTATATTCCCATGGTTATTATTCTGATACTGCACAGCTTTTAACGTAGTATTTACCGAAATGACAATCGGATCGGTGTATAACGTACCATAATCAGCCGTCGGATCAGAGCCATCGGTTGTGTATCGTATGGAAAAATTACCCGAACTTCCATTAATGGTAACCGTTTGTGCCGATGCGTAAGTTCCTCCGGGAGGATCAAATGTAGGAGCTCCAATATTTGCAAATGCATTTCCCGAAAGCAGCAAAATCGCCATCAAGGCGATAATTATGCTATTAAAGCGTATAAATATCCTTTTCATGATAACTAATTTTACTTACTAAAAGTATAACTAATAACTGTTTTTGACAGTTGGCAAGTGATATCCTGTCCATTATAAAGCAAATGAATGGATTTTTCGTAGGAAGGCAAGGTCAGATTTACGCTGTATGGTACATTTTTTACCAAAAAAGCCTTGTGATAAACGGTTCCGCTGGCAGAAGCGATTCGCAGAGTGTGATTGGAACTACCTGTAACCGTAAATTGATAATCTTTAGTGGTTTTCCAATCAAAATTTTTGCTGATTACCAATTGATCCATAGTTGTAGGACTTGGATCAACCACCGGCTGGATTGTTTCCTTTCTACAGGATGCAAAAATCATGATTCCTAAGATGAGTAAAAAAGTAAACCTTTTCATGATAAATTATTTTAAGTGTATTAACCATACTTCAATTCCCGTGCCATTCCATAATACCGTTTATATTTGCTTAATTTATAGTACATTATCATAACTGCTATTTAATCAAAAAAACCGTAACCGGGATTACTTTTCCATATTGGGACACTTTTGATTGTGTTTTATCCTGTTTTCAGCTATTGATTTGTATATTTTAACACATTATCATTAACATAATCCAGTTTTATTCCAGCCCGCCGGAACATTTCTTCCGATTCTTTTCCTGCATGATATTTATACTGACAAACCACTCTGACTATACCACAATTGATAATCAGCATGGCACAGGTACGGCACGGAGTCATACGACAATACAGCGTTGCTCCTTCCAAAGCAATACCTAATTTGGCTGCCTGGCAAATGGCATTTTGTTCGGCATGAACCGTGCGGACACAATGATTACTCGAATTTCCTTCTTCATCGGTAACCTGTCGCATGAGATGTCCTACCTCATCACAATGAGGCAGTCCGGTGGGAGACCCCACATAGCCGGTAACCAAAATTTGCCGGTTGCGGGCAATCACGCAGCCACTTCTGCCTCTATCGCAGGTAGCCCGCTTGGCAATCGTATTGGCTACTTCCATGAAATATTCATCCCAGGTAGGACGGACGTATGGTTTTGGATTTTCTTCTGACATGAGACAACTATTTTTGATTTATGATTTTTTGCAGGATTGTTTCTACTTGTGCATACAGGTCTTCCCTATTTCCATTGTTGGTGAAAATAAAATCGGCCATGGCGATACATTTTTTCAGATTCTGATGGTTGGGATCGGTAGTTTCAAACTCGCGTTTTTCGTTGGATATGAATATCTCAAAACTAACATTGTCGGTTTCGGATTTGCGGATTGTAATACGCTGGTAACGAATTTCAGGATTGGCATCCACCGCAAAAAGATAAAAATTGCTTTTTTGCCGGAGGGATACTATTTCGCCCGGAGTGCGTATACTTTCAATCACACAATTTTTCCCTTTTTCTTTAGCCAACAGATATAGCTGATCGGTAATGTATGAAGGCGAATGCAAGGCTCGTAGCTCATTGGCTACCGAAGTCATGCTGTCGCGATTCACGGGTAAATTTCTCCGTTTGATTTCTTCCGTCAGGTAAGCCCTGACCGAATAATGATGATAACCTTTGTTTTTAACAAGGTAATCAACAATAGTTCCTTTGCCCGCACCAAGTGTTCCTGTAATTCCAATTATTATCATTGGTCAAAAGTACAAAATTCTGATTATACATTTTACAAAATAAAATAACAGGAGCCTCCGTTATTTTCATGTATTTTTGCCGATAATTTTACCCGCCCTAAAAGAAATTTAGGGCTATAGCTATTTATCTCATTGAAGACGCCCGATTTAATTCAGTTTTACCGTCAGGATGAACGGATCCGGAAACTAATCATTCATCTACGCGAAAAAGAAAAATGCCGCATCCAGCTTTGCGGGCTTAGCGGTTCGTCGAAGGCATTGCTTTCATCAGCAGTATTTGAAGAAGAACAGGGTGTGCAAGTATTTGTAATCCCCGAAAAAGAAACTGCTGCCTATTTTTTCAACGATCTCGAAAATATTTTCGGCGAAAACGAATTGGTATTCCATAAAAAAAATGTGCTGTTTTATCCAACATCCTACAAACGGCCCTATGAGATAGAAAAAATTGACAACACCAATGTACTACTTCGTACCGAAGTACTGAAAAGAATTGCAAGCCATAATAAAGGCGTTATCATTGTTACCTACCCCGAAGCGCTGAGTGAAAAGGTTATCACTCAGAAATTCCTTCAGAAAAACACGCTAAAATTACAAACAGGCGAAAACCTTTCGTTGAATTTTATAGAAGACCTGCTTTCTGAATATCGGTTCGAACGAGTTGATTTTGTGGTAGAACCCGGACAATATGCCGTCAGAGGAGGAATTGTCGACGTATTTTCGTTTACCAACGATTATCCATACCGCATCGAATTTTTTGGCGATGAAGTGGAAACTATACGTTCCTTTAATCCCGAAAGCCAGCTTTCTATCGATAAGCTCGATCATATTACCATTGTACCTAATGTTCAGGACAGGATGCTCAGGGAAAACCGGCAGACATTTGCCGAATATATCCCTAAAGATGCGGTCTGGTGGTTCGACGATCTGCAACTGACCAGCCACCGTCTCGATTCCGAATTTGAAAAAGCACAAAAAGCCTATCAGTCGCTGAAAAATGAAATCAGCCATCTGCCACCCGAAGATTTATTTATCACCGGGGAAAAACTCAATGATCAGATTACCGGCTTTTCCTGTGTAGAGTTTGGGAAGAAATCTTTCCCCGACAATACTCTCGTTCTTACATTCGACACCCAACCGCAACCTTCGTTCAATAAAAATTTTGAACTGTTCATCAATGCGCTGTTGCAGAATTCGGAAAACGGAATACAAAATATCGTGGCTTCGGACAATCCCAAACAGCTCCAGCGGCTCCAAACCATCGTTGATGATATTCGCTTTAACAGAAATATAAAGCAGGAAATCCAGTTTTCGACCCTCAACCTGGCACTGCATGAAGGATTTTTAGAAAAAAAATTAAAAATTGCCTGCTATACCGATCACCAGTTATTCGAACGTTACCATCGTTTTCAACTCAAGGACAGTTTCAAAGGAAAACAGGCGCTGACTCTGAAAGAGATTTATGATCTTCAGCCGGGCGATTACGTATCGCATATCGATCATGGCATCGGACGCTTTGCTGGATTGGAAAAAATCAACAACAACGGCAAGCTGCAGGAAGCCATCCGGCTGGTTTATAAAGATAACGACATCCTTTATGTAAGTATACATTCGCTGCACCGTATTGCAAAATACACCGGTAAGGAAGGCGCCATCCCATCCCTCGATAAGTTGGGAAGCAATGCCTGGAACAAGCTTAAACAAAAAACTAAACAACGGGTTAAGGATATTGCCAAAGACCTGATAAAGCTTTATGCTGAACGCAAATCGTCCGAAGGATTTCAATTTTCGCCCGATACTTACCTCCAGCACGAACTGGAAGCTTCGTTTATCTACGAAGATACGCCAGACCAGTATAAAACTACCAACGATGTAAAACACGACATGGAAGAACCCAATCCTATGGATCGTCTGGTGTGCGGAGACGTTGGCTTTGGCAAAACCGAAATTGCTATTCGTGCCGCTTTTAAAGCTGTTGCCGACAACAAACAAGTTGCTGTGCTGGTTCCAACAACAATCCTTGCCTTGCAACATTACAAAACATTCAAGGACCGACTGGAGGATTTTCCCTGCACGGTAGATTATATCAACCGCTTTAAAACTCGTAAGGAACAAAAAGAAACGCTCGACAAGCTATCGAAAGGCAAAGTTGATATCCTGATAGGAACTCACCGGCTGATAAGTCAGGATGTAAAATTTAAAGACCTGGGATTGTTCATTGTGGATGAAGAACAAAAATTTGGCGTAGCCACCAAGGAAAAACTCAAAAAGATAAAGGTCAATGTGGATACGCTTACGCTGACCGCCACCCCTATCCCCCGCACACTTCAGTTTTCGTTGATGGGCGCCCGCGACCTGAGCATTATCAATACGCCACCCGTTAACCGCTATCCCATCCAAACCGAACTACATACTTTTAATGAAGAAACCATACGCGACGCCATACATTACGAAATGTCGCGCGGAGGCCAGGTGTTTTTTGTGAATACACACGTACAAAACCTCGGCGATCTGGCCGGCGTAATCCAAAGAATGGTTCCCGACGCCCGCATCGCCATGGCGCATGGTCAGATGGATGGTGAAAAACTGGAAAAAATCATGCTCGACTTCATCGAAGGAGAATACGACGTGTTGCTGGCAACCACCATCATCGAATCGGGATTAGATATCCCAAACGCTAACACCATTATCATCAACGATGCACACCATTACGGGCTTAGCGATCTGCATCAACTGCGCGGACGGGTTGGCCGGACAAACAAAAAAGCCTTCTGCTACCTGTTGGCTCCACCGGCTTCCACACTAACCGACGAAGCCCGCAAACGACTGAAAGCCATCGAAGAGTTCAGTGACATTGGCAGCGGTTTTAATATCGCTATGCGCGACCTCGATATCCGTGGCGCAGGAAATATCCTTGGCGGCGAACAAAGTGGTTTTATCAACGAAATCGGATTCGAAATGTATCACAAGATATTAGACGAAGCCATACGGGAACTTAAAGAAACTGAGTTTAAAGATATTTACCACACCGAAAGTCCCCGTGAATTCATCAGGGATTGCCAGATAGAAACCGACCTCGAAATACTTATCCCCGACGATTATATCAGCAACATCACCGAAAGGTTAAGTCTGTACAAGGAACTGGACGGTTTGGAAGGCGAAGAACCGCTGATGGCTTTCCAGGCCAGACTTATCGACCGCTTTGGCCCCATTCCGAAACAAACCGCCGAACTTATCAATACCCTACGCCTGCGATGGAAGGCTCGCACCATAGGTTTTGAAAAATTAGTGCTTAAAAACAACAATCTTATTTGTCATTTCATCCGTAATCAGGAATCTGAGTATTATCAGTCGGTTGCATTTACCCAGGTTTTGAATTTTGTTAAAAATCATCCCACCCAATGCTATATGCGGGAAACCAATGATAAACTGACCATGACATTCCCCGGCATCAACTCCGTGAATAAAGCACTGGCAGCCATCGGTGAGATGGAATAATTGTAAAAAGAAACCGCAACATCCGGCAGGATTTTAAAAGAAACCGTCGGTTCGAAGAAATTTTGATTTGCCGGATTCGTTCTTTTCACCGGATTACATCCGGCGTTATTAATATTAAGCCCTTCGGGCTCTTTATCGTATTATTTAGCGCCAAACCCCGAGGGTTTTAAAAACCCTCGGGGTTTAAAACCAAACGAAAAAGATAAAAGATTTAACATCTTTTAAGCGATGAGGATTGTTTTTTTATTATTTTTGTTACTATAAAATTTACAGCTATGATAAACGAAAATGTAGAAAAAGCAATCATCAATCAGATCAAGCTCGAAGAACATTCTTCCCGTCTTTATCTGGCTATGGCTTCGTGGTGCGAAGCCCATGGGTACCCGGGCGCAGCTTTCTGGCTTTACAAACAAGCCGAAGAGGAACGCTTTCATCAGCTAAAGTTCATCAAGTATGTGAACAACCGCAACGGCTATGCCCGTTTGCTCGGTCTCGACATCCCCGACAGCGCATATAAATCGCTTAGCGATATTTTTGAAAAAGTGCTCGCTCACGAGGAAATGATTACCGACAGCATCAACCAGCTTTATGCCATCGCTATGGCCGAAAAAGATTTTACAACAGCCAATTTCCTGCAATGGTATATTACCGAACAGATAGAAGAAGAAGGTAATGTACATGCCATCCTGGATAAAATCAACTTAGTATCTGCCGACAAAAGCGGGGAATACCTTATCGATAAAGAACTGGATACGCTGGCTGCTGCCAAAGTTGTTCCGTCCATCTTTACTACCCCTGTTTAATTATTCATTACCGGAGTCTATCCCTGCGGAAGCCTCCGGTTTTTTATTCATTAAAAAAACAAAAGTATGGAATTAACACATTTACACCCCTTACTGGTTCATTTTCCTATCGCACTGATTATTGTCGGCTTCCTTTTTGATGTGGTAAGCCTTTTTTGCAAAAAAGAAGCCTGCCTGTCGAAAGCCGGTTTATACCTTATGGTACTCGGAACCTTAGGTGCCGTAGCCGCTTTTCTGGCAGGAGAATTTTTTACTCCCGAACTGACCGGAGATCTGGGAGAACTCAAGGAAAAACATGAAATTTTTGCCAAAATCACCATGTATGTGATGATTGCAGCATCCGTTATCCGTTTGGCAATACTTTATTATAAAAAAACCGAATCCTGGTATAAATGGCTGGTGTTTGCATTGTTTCTGATAGGAACCGTTAGCGTTGGTATCACCGGCTATCTGGGTGGCTCCATTGTTTATGATTAACGAAGGACAGAATGATTGCTCCTCCCTATCTGCAGCCCGGTGATAAGATAGCTATTGCGGCTACTGCGCGTAAAATTTCGTGGCAAGAAGTGCAACCCGCCATCAATATGCTCAGCAAATGGGGATTGGATGTGTGTTTAGCCAGTAATCTTGTAGGCAATTGCCATCAGTTTGCCGGTACCGACAGGCAACGGACAATTGGTTTGCAGGAATGCCTCGATTATCCGGAAATCAAAGCCATTATTTGTGCCCGCGGAGGTTATGGTACGGTGCGTATTATTGATACAATTGATTTTACCCCTCTTCGCAAGAATCCCAAATGGATTATCGGCTATAGCGATGTTACCGTCCTGCATTCGCACATCCATACCAATCTGGAGATGGAAACCCTGCACGCTACCATGCCGGTTAATTTTCCTTCCGATGGGTCGGAAAACGAATCCACGGAGACACTTCGTAAAGCTTTGTTTGGCGAAAAACTGTCCTATTCCATCAAAACCGGAAGTTTATCCCGTCAGGGAAAAGCTACCGGCATACTAACCGGAGGCAACTTATCCATAATTTATAGTCTGCTGGGTTCGCCCTCCGATATCGATACCGAAGGGAAGATTCTTTTTATCGAGGACCTGGACGAATATCTTTATCACATCGACCGCATGATGATGAACCTTAAACGCAACGGTAAACTCGCTCATCTTGCCGCATTGATTGTAGGCGGAATGAACAAAATGAACGACAATACCATTCCTTTCGGAAAAACAGCCGAAGAAATCATAGCCGAAGCCGTTTCCGGTTATTCCTATCCGGTTTGTTTCGGTTTCCCCGCAGGTCATCTCGACAATAATCTCGCTCTAATCTTAGGCCACAACATCCGGTTGGCTGTTGACGAGCAACAAACCACTGTCGAGTTTTAAATTCATCATTCATCCAATCTATGGCAGAGCATCTTGATTTCGGGAAACAAGGCGAAGAAACAGCAAAGAATTTTCTTGCCGGAAAAGGATACAAAATATTGGATACCAACTGGCGTTTTGGCAAGATGGAAGTGGATATCATTGCCACAGATAAGAATTTTGTCGTTTTTATAGAAGTAAAAACGCGGAGTTCTACCGTTTATGGCGAGCCGGAAGTTGCCGTAACGCGCGATAAACAACGTTTCCTGATACGGGCTGCCGATGCGTATATCCAGAAAAAAGGGCTTACCAGCGAAGCCCGTTTCGACATCGTATCAATAGTGGTTGCCCATGGTAAAACTACCATCAACCATATTGAAGACGCCTTTTATCCTACGTTATAATAGAGTTTGTAAGGTTTATAAAGTTTATAAGGTTTGTAAGGAACTTCAAGTGCCTAAAGTTTGGAATACTTTAAGAACTTTATAAACCTTAAGAACCTTATAAACCTTATAAACTTTAGGCTCCTTCTACTGATTCTGGTTATGATAATCCTCAATTTTATGGATAAGGTGAGCACGTTGGGGACCGCGGACATTATGTTCGTGGTCGGGATAAACAAAATAATCTACCTGTTTTCCTTTATCCACGCATTTTTTAAGGAACATCAGACTGTTTTGCCAAACCACGGTGTTGTCAATGGTTCCGTGCATAATCAGTAATTTGCCTTTAAGATTATCCACATAATTCAGCAGGCTGGCGTTTTCATATCCTTGGGGATTTTCCTGCGGGGTATCCATATAACGTTCGCCGTACATCACTTCGTAATATTTCCAGTCAATCACCGGACCGCCGGCGGTAGCACATTTAAATACGCCCGGATTTTTCAGCATAAGCGAAATGGTCATAAATCCGCCATAACTCCAACCATCTAATCCAAAACGGGTAGTATCGGCATATGGCAATGTTTTCAGATATTTTACACCTAGCATCTGATCGTCCACTTCGATGGTTCCAAGGTTGCGAAAGATAGCCTGTTCAAAAGCAAGCCCGCGGTTCGACGTTCCATGATTATCCATCGTAAAAACGAGGTAACCTTTCTCAGCCATATAATTTAGGAATAATCCGCCATCGGCAAGCCATGAATTGTTAACCATTTGCGAATGGGGACCACCATAAACGTAGATGAAGACTGGATATTTTTTGGTGGAGTCAAAGTCCACCGGTTTAATCATGCGGCAATACAGATCCGATCCATCTTTACTTTTAAGCGTAAATACCGATGTTTTTCCGAGTTTATAATCCTGAAGCGGGTTTTTGTTTTCGAGGATGGTTTGCAATTCTTTTCCATTGGCATCCATCAGGCGATATTCGCTGGCAGTAGTATAATTGGAATACTGATCAATCAGGAAATTACCGTTTGCCGAAAGAAAAGCCGAGTGTGTTCCGCTGGTGGACGAAAGTTTGCGGGTTTTTCCGCTCTTCATGTCGAGTGCATAGATTTGTTGTTCGATGGGGCTATCCTGAGTAGAAAGGTAAAAAAGTTTGGTTTCTTTTTCGTTGAAGCCTATCATCTCCATAACCGTCCAATTGCCTTTGGTAAGTTGTTTAACAAGCCTTCCGCTCACATCATACAGGTACAAATGGTTGTATCCGTCGCGTTGGCTTTGCCAAACGAAAAAGGCAGGCTTGTTTTTCAGAAAATATAAACCATGCAAGGGCTCAACGTATTTATCGCTGGTTTCTTCAAAAAGGGTTTTGATAAATTTTCCGTTTTCGGCGTCGTATTCATTAAGCCAGAGATGGTTTTGTTCGCGGTTGAGCACGGCAATATAAATGCGTTTTTCGTCGGGCGACCAGGTAATATTGGTCAGAAACTGGTCTGCCGGTTCGCCGGTTTTAAGAAAGATCGTTGATTTAGTATTCAGATTATAGACACCTACAGTTACCTGGTGGCTTTTTTCGCCAGCCATGGGATATTTGGTATTTTCCACCGTGGCAATGCGGGTATTAATGTTCACCAAAGGATAATCGGCAACCATAGTTTCGTCCATTCGGTAAAAAGCAAGCAGGTTTCCTTTGGGCGACCAGAATGTGCCTTTGCTGATACCCCATTCGTTGCGGTGAACCCGTTCACTACCGTTTACAATGCCTTTGTCTGTATCATCGGTAATGGCTGTTTCTTTTCCTTTGCAGGAGATATACAGGTTATTATCTATGGTATAAGCTATGGCAAGGGTATTATTTTCGATATCCTCGTTTTCAGCTTTTTCATTAAACATGTTGACGGATTCAAATTTTTTGGTCAGCAAATCGTAGTGTATAATCTGATGGTTGCTGGTAAAATAAAAAGCGGTATTGCTGATCCAAGTGATAGCGGGGCAGCGTTTTATTTTTTCGAGGCTGAGATTTTCCATTCCGTTATTAAAATTGGAAAGGCGTAATAGCGTATCCCTGTCTTTAGTCGATGTACTTCCTTTTATGATGCCTTTAGCCGAAGTAAAAGTAAATTCATTGGTATTTCCTATCCATTGCAGGTTGCGTAATTGGGAAGGGTAAAGTGCGGGATTAGTCATCATTTCTTCGGGAGTCAACAGTTTGTTTTGCGCCGGAGCTATTAGACAAATTGCTGATAATGCAAGTAAAAAACAGTATTTAATTAATCTGAACATGAGTAAAAAATTATGATGTTATTGTAAAATTTATTCTTTGATTTTAGTAATTGCCTGGTGTATTATCAGCAATTTTAGTTATTTATAATCAACGGACTGTATGGCCTGTGCAATGTCGGTAATTAGTTCCGGTGATTTTTCAAAAGCATTTCCAACCACAATCATGTCGGCGCCGGCCTGGCAACTCAAAATGGCTTTTTCCGGTGTTCGTATTCCACCACCAACAATAAGCGGGACGTTAATATTTTGTTTTACCGATTTAATCATGCTTTCGGTTATGGGATTTCGAGCGCCGCTACCTCCATCTAAATAAATAACTTTCATGCCCAGCATTTCTCCGGCCATAGCCGTGCATACAGCAACATCATCTTTATCGGCAGGTATCGGGAATGTATTACTTATGTATGATGCCGTGGTAGGCTTTCCGCTATCAATGAGCATATAACCTGTTGGAATAATTTCGAGACGGCTCTCTTTGAGAAAAGGTGCGGCTATCACGTGTTTGCCGATAAGCATCTCCGGATTCCGTCCCGAAATCAAGGAAAGTAACAAAATGGCATCAGCAAATGGATTTATTTGCAAGGTATTACCAGGAAAAAGTACGACGGGGATATCTGAATTTTGTTTGAGCAGCTTAATGCAATTTTCGAGATTGCTATTCGTAAGCAGGCTTCCTCCGACAAAAAAATAATCAACATTAGCATTATTTCCTGTTCCGGCAATAATGCTTATTCGTTCTGATGTAATTTTATCCGGATCGATTAAAACGGCAAATTGTTTACACTTTTCTGTTTTCTTTTTGATGATACTGGAATACAGATTGTTCATCGGATTGGTTTTAAATTACAAACGTACATATAATTTTTCAAACAAATAAAAAAACCAGTTCCGGTTACCCGAAACTGGTCGAAAAAATTAAACACACAAATTTATTGATCAAAAGCCGTAAAGGCAAAACACATTAAAATTTAAAACCAAGCGTTAGTATAAAATTATTGTTTACCAAATCATTATTTACTGCTGGTAAATTCAGATAATTATAAAGATAATATTTTTCACTGGATTTAGTCAGTACATACGCAAAATCAACAAAGAAGCTCTGTTCACGATAGCCTAAACCGCCAGTGTACGATGTTCTTTCAGCATCATTAATTCCCGATTTGTATGGACTTCCGTACAAAGCATAGCCACCGCGGAAGCTAAACTGGTTGTAACGCCATTCGGTACCCAAACGAATATTGCTTTGATCCTGGTAATTATTGCGGATAGCATTGTTAGCATCCACAAAATCATCATCATCGGAGCGTAATTTAGCGTTTGAATAATCTACGTATTCATAATCGCCACTGATCACCCCATAATTTCCGATGATAAAGGCAAGACTTCCGATAGCCCGCATAGGTGTTTCGAGGGTATAATCAAATGTGCCTTGAGGCGAATCTTTGGAATAACCGCTTCCGTCGTTAAAATGCGAAGTCATAGAACTACTCCATTTGTCGCGCATGTAATTGTAAAAAGTAGGTGTGTGTATGGCTGCACCTATTCTTACCCAGTCGACGGGACGATAAATCATACCTAATTTCAAATTAATACCGTTGCCTTTGGTTTCCAGATTTTGATTATAGGTAAAGGAGTTAAAATAATTATCGGGATAATCGGTATTGGTTTCACTATAGGTTGATTCTTCAAAATAGCGCAGTTGCGGTAGACCGATAGTTGCTCCAAAATATAATTTATCGTTATAATTGGCACCGAAGGATAAAACGATTTCATTGATACAACCATTGGTAGTAACTGATTTTGATTGGTAAACGCCGCCATTAGGCATATCGTTATGATATTCTTTATTTCCAACAGTGTCAAAAATCAAATCGGTATTATAGGCCAGACCCAGATCAAATGAACTTAAATCAGATGGTGCAATACCGTGAGCTTCATCTGCAAACATCGAAAGCATAGAAGACGAATTGTTGAATCCTTCGATCATCATACGGTTGTTAAAATTGGCGTAACGGTTCATTCCAATACCAAACTGGAAATTTTTCCAACCCGATTTGCTTATTTTTTTGTTCGGTTCAAAAGCGATAACTAAACCTACATTACTGATATTCAAATTATATTTCGAATCATCGTTGCTGGTTCCATAAAAGCTGGAAGATGTTTTGCCACGATAGAACGAAGGAGTTAACGTAAACTCTGATTTTTTGTACATTGCAATTCCTGCAGGATTAGTACTCAGGGATGAGAAATCGGCGCCCAGTGCACCAAAGGCTCCTCCCATGGCCATGGAACGAGCAGTTCCCCCAAAGGTCGTTTGGGAATACCTAAGCGCATCCACTTCATTTTGAGCATTTACTGTAATAATAGATATCAAACTGATTAGGGCTATTAAGCTGATCTTTTTCATATACATTGTCATTAAGTTTCTCTAATTTAGTTTAAATTATTTTCTGCGTCCTGAACCTGAACCCGAAGAGGAGGAACCGGAATTGCTTCTGCCCGATGACGAGGATGAGGGAGCAGAATAGCTGTTGCTCGACCGCGAGGGCGTTGAATAGCTATTGTTGTTGGAAGACGGTGTCGAATAATTGCCACTGCTTTCGGTACGTTTTGGACGGGTGTAAATCTTCCGGCTATTTTCGCCCTGCTTTTGAGGTTGCACTCCCTGGCTACCATTGCTTTGTCTTTCAGCCGGAGTCGTATAATTTCTGTATTTCGGACTGGTATATTCATCGCTTGATTGGGGCTTTGAATAAGTTGGCGAACTGTAAGGTTTGGGACGACGATATTCGGTTTGGGCTTGATTACCTGGCTTTACGTACTGTTCCTGATTACTTGTCCGCACAGGTTGGCGATAACGGTAAGTCTGGTTATTGCCTGATTGTGTTGTTGCCGGTTTGGATATACGATTCCTGTTATTTTGATTATTTACCGGAGTCGTTTCATTTTTCTGGCTATTCCGTTGGTTAACTACGGGTTTCTGAGTTTGGTTGTTTGTAGGATTGGAAACAGAATTCCGGCTGCCAGTGGTATTGTTATTATTTATGGTAGAAGGTTCTGTAGTTACCGGATTTCTCCTGCCGGTATTTACATCGTTGGATGTTCCGGTGGTTGTTTTTACAGCTTTAGTATTATTAAAAGCATTTCTGGAATTTTGGCTATTAGAGCCTGTTCCTGATGATTGCGTAAAAGTACCGCCTCTTTTTTCATTAGCTATGGCATTTTCATATCGTTCGCCGAAAGTGGAATTGCGGGAATTATTATTGGTATAATAATCATTTCTTCTTTCTCTTGAAGTTGTGCCGGTAGTTGAGCCACGGCTTTCGCGGCGTCCATAATAATAGGAGTTATGGTCGTAGCTGTTGTAGTAGTTTCCATACCAGTAGCCATCATAAAATCCATCCCAGTATGAATTATAACCATACCAGCTATTATAACCATAGCCGTAATACAAACCAAAATAGCTGTAAGGTTGATATCCCCATCCAAATGAAAATGAAGGTCCCCACCAGTTGTATCCCATATAAATACTTGTTCCCCAATTGTATGGATTATAATCGTACCAGTAGCAATTGGTATAATAATCGTTGTAATAGCTGGGGTAATAAAAATCGTTGTGGAAACGGCGCAGACGGGCTGAATAAGCATAATCGTAATAATCATCGGAGTTATAGCCATAATTATTAATGATGGTTGTTCCCTGATTATTAGAATTATTTTTTATTGTGTCGGAAGAGTTAGCTACATTTTCCTGGTTATTATTATTTTGGACCATTTCCTGGTTAGTAGCCGGTTGTTGCTGATTGATTTCATTTTGAGCAGGATTTTGACTAAAATGGATATTTTTCTTCTGAACGGTTTGTGCAGTTCCATTATTTGGGGATTCAGCCTGAACTGTTCCCAAATCACGGGATTTAGGTGAATAGTATACATCGTCATCTACATTAGTTGCACGATAGGAAGTTGTACATGCAGACGCAAAAAAAATGGTAGCTATTCCTAAAGCTTTCATTGTTTTCATCACATTATCCTCCAATATTTTATTTAAAGTCCTCATTTTTCGGTATTATTTTTTAATTTTGTCCGCCCGATACGGGATTGAAATCACAAATATAAAAGCAAATATTATACCACAAACACAAAATGGCTAAAGATTTTTCAACACGAGCAGAAAATTATGCTCAATGGTACAACGACCTGGTCATAAAAGCCGACCTGGCCGAGAATTCAGCCGTAAGAGGCTGTATGGTAATAAAACCCTATGGATATGCGATTTGGGAAAAAATTCAGGCAACTTTGGACAAGAAGTTTAAAGATTCCGGACATGTTAACGCCTACTTTCCTTTATTTATTCCCAAATCTTTTTTTAGCAAGGAAGCCAGTCATGTGGAAGGTTTTGCCAAGGAATGTGCCGTGGTAACTCATTACCGCCTAATGGCTAACCCAAATGGGAAGGGTGTAGTTGTTGATCCTGAGGCAAAACTGGAAGAGGAACTTATTGTCCGGCCAACATCCGAAACGATTATCTGGGATACTTACCGTACATGGATTAAATCATACCGCGATCTGCCATTGCTTATCAATCAGTGGGCTAATGTTGTTCGTTGGGAAATGCGTACCCGACTTTTTTTACGTACGGCCGAATTTCTTTGGCAGGAAGGGCATACAGCACATGCTACCAAAGAAGAAGCTATCCAAGAAGCCGAACGTATGCTGGATATTTATGCCGATTTTGCCGAAAACTGGCTTGCCATACCAGTAATTAAAGGTATAAAATCGCCAAACGAACGTTTTGCCGGAGCCGTCGAGACCTACTGCATCGAAGCATTGATGCAGGATGGAAAAGCCTTGCAGGCAGGGACATCTCATTTTCTGGGACAAAATTTTGCAAAAGCTTTTGACGTAAAATTCCTGAGCAAAGAAAACAAACTTGATTATGTTTGGGCAACCTCATGGGGCGTTTCCACGCGACTGATGGGTGCATTAATCATGGCCCATTCCGACGACAACGGTCTGGTTTTACCTCCCAAACTAGCTCCCACCCAGGTAGTGATTGTGCCTATTTATAAAAATATCGAACAACTGGCTCTGATTTCCGAAACCGCCAATAAAATCAAAACAGCCCTGCAAAATAAAGGAATCAGTGTAAAATACGACGACCGCGATACCTTTAAACCTGGTTGGAAATTTTCGGAATATGAATTCAAAGGTGTTCCGGTACGTATTGCTATCGGCCCCCGCGACCTGGAAAATGGAACCGTGGAAGTGGCCCGCCGCGACACCCTCGAAAAAGCTATTTATCAAGTTACCGATATTGAAAATAAAATCGTTAATCTTCTCGAAATGATACAGAAAAATCTTTATCATAAAGCTTTTGCTTTCCGCGAGGATAATACTTTTAAAGCTGATACCTGGGAGGAATTTGTGGATATCATCGAAAACAAAGGCGGCTTTGTCCTGGCTCATTGGGATGGTACTCCCGAAACCGAACAGCGCATCAAAGACGAAACCAAAGCCACCATCAGGGCTATTCCATTAAACAACAAATTAGAAAATGGCAAATGTATCATGACCGGCAGACCTTCTATCCAACGTGTACTTTTTGCCAGAGCATATTAATATTTCATTTATTTTGCACAATTCTAACGACTGTTTTTGAAAACTCATCTAAAATAAATAACAAAATGAAAATCAAATATTTAATTACAACTATTGCCTTTTTGGCTGTCGCCGGCTTTTTGCCGAAAACTTATGCCCAAGAAGCTGCAAAAAAGGATTCTGGATACGTGTTTACCGTTCAGAAACAACTTAAGGCAACCCCGGTAAAAGATCAGTATAGTTCAGGCACCTGCTGGAGTTTTTCCACCTGTTCTTTTATCGAATCGGAATTGCTCCGTATGGGCAAACCCGAATACAATCTTTCGGAAATGTTTTGCGTACGTAACGCATATAGCGATAAGGCTACCAAATATGTTCGTTATCATGGCGAATGCAATTTTGGTGGTGGTGGCGAACCTCATGATGTATTAAATACCATCCGGAAATATGGAATAGTTCCAGAAGAAGCTTACAGTGGACTGAATTACGGAGAGAAAAAGCACATCCACGGCGAAATGGACGAAGTGCTTAAAGATTATCTAGACGGCGTGGTAAAAAACAAAAACGGAAAACTGACTCCCGTTTGGCATGACGGATTCAATGGTTTGCTGGATGCATATCTGGGTAAATATCCCGAAAAATTTAATTTTAAGGGAAAAGAGTATACACCGCAGAGTTTTGCTAAAGAATTGGGTATTAATCCCGATGATTATATTACCCTGACTTCGTTTACCCATCATCCGTTTTATTCCAAATTTGCCATCGAACTTCCTGACAACTGGGCTGACGAAACCGCTTTCAACCTCCCGCTCGATGAGATGATGCAGGTTTTGGATAATTCTATTGATAAAGGATACACCGTTTGCTGGGCAGCCGATGTCAGCGAAAAGGGTTTTTCATGGAAAAATGGTGTGGCTGTTGTCCCGGAAGCAGATACGGTAAAAATGAATCAGACCGAACGCGATAAATGGGATAAAATGTCGGATAGCGAACGAAACAAACAACTTTATGTTTTCGACAAACCCGGGAAGGAAAAAGAAATCACCCCCGAAATTCGTCAGGAAGCTTATGATAATTATGCTACTACCGATGATCACGGATTGCATATTACCGGTATAGCCCACGATCAAAACGGTACTAAATATTATTTAGTGAAAAACTCATGGAATGTTACCGGAAATCCCTACAAAGGTTATTTGTATGCTTCCGAGACATACGTCCGCTATAAAACCATATCCATTATGGTTCATAAAAATGCCATTCCCAAAGATATAGCTAAAAAATTAGGTTTATAATTTTAAATTTTATCACCATTGAAAACCGGTTCCGAAATTTCAGAGCCGGTTTTTTTATTTTCTAAACGAAATTTTGATACTTTTGAGCGTTTTTCCTGACGTATTTATCGGAAAATCAATTGTAAAAATAGTATTGTATTTATAATCTTCCAGTTATAAAATAATAGATGAAGCGCACCCCTTTTATCCTTTTCTGTCTTTCCATGGCATTATTGGCAGGCTATGGTATTTTTCGAAAGACTCATTCCTTTGAACGTCAGCGATACGAGGAATTTCTGAAAAAATATTATGCCAAAGCTCCAAAAATTTCAGATAAAAAAGAGAGCCCCGATCAACCTGATGTGGCAGCCTATCAGGATTTTTTAATGACTTTGGATCCAGCCCTGGGAAGGGTTCCAACCGAAAGATTAGTCATGGCATATCAACAGACTAAAGCCATTATGGAAAACAATAAATATAAATCCGGTTTTTCATCGCCTGTTTGGCAAAATGTCCCTACCAACATCGGCGGGCGTTCGCGTGCTATTATGTGGGATCCCAACAATCCGGCGGGAAATAAAGTGTGGGCTGGCGGCGCTACCGGAGGTTTATGGTATAATAACGACATTACCAATGTTTCATCTACATGGTTTCCCGTAAACGATTTCTGGGCAGGACTTTCCATCAGCTGCATCACCGCCGATCCCAATCATCCGCAAACGTTTTATGTCGGAACCGGTGAAGTGCAAACCGCCATTATCACTTACCGCGAATCGTCGGGCAGAGGTGTGGGAATTTATAAAACAACCGACGGCGGAACAACCTGGCAATTGCTTCCTTCCACCGAAAATTTTGCATATATTACAAATATAAAAGTCCGGAACGAAAATGGTTCCAGCGTTATTTATGCCGGCGTAGCTTCAGGAAAATATATGGGACAAAATCAACTTCGGCTTCCTTCCGATGGTTTGTACCGTTCTACCGATGGCGGGCAATTCTGGGAACAAGTATTGCCTAATATTACCGGACTCGATATCCCCTATGCGCCTTCGGACATTGCTTTGGGCGCCGACGGTAGAATTTATGTGGGTACAGGCAGAAATATTGACGGACAAGGCGGAGCTACCATCCTGTATTCCGATCTGGGAACCGCCGGAAGCTGGACGAAATACGATAACTATGTAAACATTATCGCAAATTCTCAGTATCCTTTGGCTGGCAGGGTAATCCTTGCCACTTCTCCTTCGGATGCCACTGTGGTGTATGCTTTGATTGCTTCCGGAGGCATAGACACCGAAAACGGATTTAATTTTTTCTATTGTAATTATATATTAAAATCAAGCAATAAAGGCGTAAGCTGGACTGCTAAAAACCTGCCTACCGATTACCAGGCCGGCAACAATTTTGCTTATATCGCCTGGCATGCTATGGATGCCGCCGTTGACCCCAACAATCCAAATAACGTATATATTGGCGGGCTTGATATTCACAAATCAACCAATTCGGGCAATTCGTGGACAAGAGTCAGCGACTGGAGCCAGATGACCGGGCAAACAGGTACCGATTATGTTCATGCCGACCAGCACATCATGGTTTATAAACCGGGCTCTTCTTCTAAAATGCTTTTCGGTTCCGACGGCGGAATTTTTTACACAGCCAATGCCACAGCTACCCAGCCTATTTTTGAGCAAAAAAACAATAATTACAATACGTTACAATGTTATACCTGCGCCATTCATCCTTCCATCAATCAGGCCAAGTATTTAAGCGGACTTCAGGATAACGGAACGGTATATTTCACCGGAACGCCAATTACCAATAATGATATGATTGATGGTGCCGACGGAGCTTATTGCTTTTACGACAAAAACCAGCCGAATTATTTCATTACCTCCTATTATTATAATGCCTACACCTTTTATAATAATGGAAACTATGTCAGCACGGGATATTTCAATAGCGGAGTTTTTATTAATCCCTCGGATTACGATAGTTATAATAATAAACTCTATGCCAATGCCGTAAATTTCTTAGGAAGCCGTGCTCATCAACTTTTGCGGGTAACCAATATTCCCAACAACCCTTCCGGAAGTTATATTACGCTGAATAACACACCTGCTGTGATTTTTTCACATATCAAGGTTTCACCTTTTAGTCCAACGAATAAAACTACACTTTTTGTCGGAACTCAGTCGGGTCGCTTGTATAAAATTACCGAAGCACAGGCTACGCCCATACTGAAAGACATTGGAAGTCGTGGTTTTCCTACCGCCAATATTTCGTGCGTAGCTGTTGGGGGTTCGGAGGATACTTTGCTGGCAACTTTTTCAAATTATGGTGTTTCTTCCGTTTGGCAATCGTGCAACGGAGGTGGCACCTGGCAGCCCAAAGAAGGCAATCTGCCGGATATGCCTATACGATGGGCTATTTATCATCCCCAAAATTCAGGGCAGGTAATGCTTGCCACCGAACTGGGAATCTGGACTACCGACGATATCAATGCCGATCCGGTGGTTTGGCAACCGGCCGTGGAAGGTATGGCAAATGTGCGGGTGGATATGCTTCAAATCCGTCCTGCCGATAATATGATACTCGCTGCAACTCACGGAAGAGGTATGTATACAGCTGTTTGGCTATCCAGCAAAAGCAATCCGATGACAGGCATAACCCAAGAATACAATCCAATGTCTGTTTTCCCCAATCCAGCCTCCGATCATTTAATGATAAATATACCGGTTCAAAAATCAGCCACCATTCAGATTTTCAACCTTAGCGGAAGTCTGGTGTTGGAAAATCATTTTGCTTCGGGTGCCAGTAAACAGCTCGATGTTTCCACCCTGCCTCGTGGCATTTATCTTCTCGGAATTTTACAAGGCGATAAAAAAGTTTATCGTAAAATCATATTAAATTAATTGTTAGATTAATAGCTAATCATGATTTTTATTTTTACCGGAGAACAAGGCAGCGGAAAAACCACTTTCCTGAAACAGGTGCTTGAAATTCTTTACCGGCAAAATCTAAAAGTTTCGGGCATCCTTGCCGAAGGACACTGGGGAAACAACCTGCGCTCAGGCTTTGAAATAATGGATATTGAAACCGGAGAAAAAGCACTCCTTTGTAACCGTTTGGAAGTTGCCGGAGATATAGCCTACCGGAATTTCTGGTTTAAACCCGGCGGGCTTGCTTTTGGTAAAAAGATATTAAACAATGCTTTGGCTAAAATGCCAGATATCATTGCAATAGATGAAGTGGGCGGTTTTGAGCTTGAAAATGGCGGCTGGGCGGAAAAAATAGATCAAATACTTCATTGCTGCAATACACCAATGATTTGGACGGTTCGCCAAAAATTTATCGAAACTGTTATCCAAAAATGGCAATTAAAGGATTATCAAATAATTGATGTTAAAACAGACTGTGCAGCTTCTGTGACAGAGGCAATTACTTGTTTTATATTAAACAAAGGTAAAAAAAGCGTTGGCAAAGAAATTCCAAACGGTAACGATGGCAATAGCAAATAACTTGGACAGGTAAAAATTCTTTTTAAACTTAGTTACGAGTATCCATAATATTAAGGTATTGATTGCTAATCCAATCATCGAAATTATAAAAAATTCCGAAAATTCGACGCCAATATTTGGATTTTGGCTGTGGAAAGTCCAGATGCGGTTGAGAAAATAATTGGAAGTTGCCGCCACTGAAAAGCCAATGGCATTGGCAATATATTTGGGTATTTTGACGATTTCCTTTCCAAAAAAAGTGGTTCCGAAATCAACGCCGACTCCTGTAAAACCGACAACGCCAAATTTAATAAATTTAAAAAATAATTCACGCGTAAGCCATTCAAACATGCTGTAGTATTTTATTTATAAAAGTAACTGATTCTTATAATTGAATTAACAAAACTTCTTTTTTTCCATTACGGATCACTTCCACGATGACGGTTTGCCCGTGTTTTAGTTTTTGCAACCGCGACATATAATCGTAAATATTGGTAACCAGTTGTCCGTTCATTGCCACGATGAGGTCGCCTTTTTTAATTCCGCCTCTGTCGGCCGGTCCGTCCTTGCGAACGCCGTCAACGCCAAGTCCCTTTTTATCCGTAGAAGCAAAATCGGGAACAATGCCGAGCGTAACCTTCAGCCTTCGGCCGCTCTCGGGTTGTGCCTTGGGACCCGCTTCTTTAAAAGTTAAAGGTTTATCCATCGTTGCTAAGATAAAGACTAACTGGTCAGCCATTTTTGCTGTTTCTGCTTCCGAATCATAATCTATTTTATCCGCTTTGTCCATCGGCGTGTGATAATCCTCATGAGCACCGGTAGTAAAAAACAAAACGGGGATGTTTTCGCTGTAAAATGCAGCATGGTCGCTTGGACCGTAGCCTTCGGGCGAACGGCTGAGGGTGAATATCCGGTCAGCAGAAACTATTGTCAGGATGGAATCCAGTTCTGTGGCAGTACCTGTGCCGCCTATTGAAATTACCTTGCTGTCGGGTTTTAGTCTGCCAATCATATCAAGATTTATCATGGCTTTTATCTCATCCTTGGCGACTGGTGGATGTTTAATAAAATATTTTGAACCGATCATTCCCATTTCTTCGGCATCAAAAGTTACAAAAAGGATACTTCGCTTCAGATTTATGTGTTCGGAAGCCAATTTCTGAGCCAATTCGAGCACAGCCGCCACACCCGAAGCATTATCGTCGGCTCCGTTATGAATGGCAACAGTATCGGGCATACGCGAACCGGAATTTTTCCCACCAAACCCAAGATGGTCGTAATGTGCACCTACCACAATGTATTCGTTTTTCAAAACCGGATCGCTGCCTTCGAGCAGGGCAACAATATTTTGTGCCTTTGCCTTTACAGGAATCACTTCCGTGGAAGCATCTATTGTTACCGGAAGATAAAATGATCCGGATGCTTTTGATTTGATCAGTTCTTTTTCAATCTCTTCAATGGATTTTTGCGTTGATTTAAGCAAAAGATCAGCCACTTTTCGTGTGATGTTGATCACGGGAATACCGGCATCAGAAGCCGTCATATCGTAAGCTAATGGGATCAAGCGGTCTTTATCATTCATTTCCACACCGGTAACAAAAATAATACCGGCAGCACCTTTATCCTTAGCCGTGAGCATTTTACTGCGCTCCTGACTTACATTTACAAATGGGCTATTTGAATTATTCGGATCGGGTTCGCCACGGAGTATCATCACCCATTTTCCTTTAACATCTACGTTTTGATAATCGTGAAGCGAAATGCTGTCGAAATCCACATCAAAACCAAATCCTGCAAATACTATTTCTGCCTGCAACCGGGCATTAGCTGAAAAAGACAGCGGAATAAAATCTTCATTAATTTTCCCGGTAAAGCCGTTGAATAAAAAAGAATTATTCGTTCCGGCTTTCATATCGGTAATTAAATCAAAGGATTGAAACCCATCGACATCCAGCAATTTAAGCTTATCGTTTCTAAAATTATTACAAATATAGGCAGCAGCAATACCACTCTCTGGAGTTCCCGGTTTACGACCCTTCAACGAGTCGGAGGCTAAAAAATAAACATGTGCCTTTAATTCTGATGATGTAATTTCCGGATTGATTTGACTAAAAACCAGATTACCGGCTGATAAGATTATTATCAGAAGACATAAGATCTTTTTTTTCATGGGATACCGTACGAATCGCCAAAAGTAAGAAAATATAAACAACCGGCAATTATTTGTAAAAGCAACCCATACAAATTGTGGAAATTCAAAATGCTAATAACCTTTTAAAACAAAATTATTTCAAGCACAATAAAGCAACCGGAAACAGTTAAAAATTTATTAAAATAAATACTTTCAACTCCTGAACGAAAAAAATACTAAGAATTCGAATTTGGATATTAATAAATATTTATAACTTTGCGGGGAAGTGGCAATTTGCCAGAAAAAATATCGTTAGGATTTAGCAAAACGGATTTATTAATAACCATTGTAAATAACTATTGTATTGAAAATGATGCCTATTTTAGGTTCAATAATAAAAAGTGCTATTGAATTCCGGAGTAAGATTCCGTTAGAAGTAACAAAGAAACCATCAGCTATAGCCCAACAACGTAAAACATTAAAAAAGCTTTTACGCAAGGCACAATTCACTTCTTTTGGCGAACAATATGGTTTTCAGGAGATAATATCTGATAAAGACATTATTAGTGCATTTAAGAAGAGTGTTCCGGTGCATGATTATAATTCCATTTTTAAATCCTGGTGGTACCGTACCCTTAACGGTGAAACCTATGTTTGCTGGCCTACTCAGGTGAAATATTTTGCTTTGAGTTCCGGTACATCCGAAGCTTCAAGTAAATATATACCGGTAACCAACGATATGATACACGCCATAAAGCGGACAAGCATACGCGAGTTGCTTTCGCTGGCGCGCTACGATTTTCCCAAGGAATTTTATGAAAAAGGCATTTTGATGTTGGGTGGCAGCACCCATTTGCATTATAACGGAACCTATTACGAAGGCGACTTGTCGGGCATTACGGCTGGAAATTTACCTTTCTGGTTTCAGCATTTTTATAAACCGGGGAAGCGGATAAGCAAGGAACGCGATTGGTCGACCAAGCTTGACGAAATTGTACGCAAAGCCGGCGAATGGGATATCGGTGTAATTGTCGGTGTTCCGGCCTGGCTTCAGATTTTGCTCGAACGTATTATTAAATATTACAATGTCAAAACCATTCATGATGTTTGGCCCAATCTTTCCATTTATGTTCATGGAGGTGTCTCTTTTACACCATATATTAAAGGTTTTGAAAAATTGCTTGCCCATCCGCTTACCTATATCGAGACGTATCTTGCTTCCGAAGGATTTTTAGCATACCAGAGCCGTCCAAATACCAGCAGCATGCAATTAGTTTTGGATAACGGTCTGTTTTTTGAATTCATTCCTTTTTCGGATGAAAATTTTGATTCCGATAATAATCTTAAACCTGATGTAACAACGCTGACCGTTGATGAAGTTGAGGAAAATAAAGAATATGCCCTGTTGCTTTCGAGTTGTTCGGGCGCATGGCGCTATCTGATAGGCGACACTGTAAAATTTACATCCAAGGAATTGCATGAAATTGTCATTACCGGTCGTACCAAACATTTTCTAAATCTGTGCGGCGAACACCTGTCGCAAGATAATATGAATCGAGCTATTCAAATGCTTGAGGAAGAATTTAACATCGAAGTCAGGGAATTTACCGTTGCCGGAATACGGCACGAAAGCATGTTTGCTCATAAATGGTATATTGGAACCAATGATGCTATTGATCTGGAATTAGTCAGAAACAAAATTGACGAATACCTTAAAATCCTGAATGATGATTATCGCGTAGAACGCATTGCTGCAATCCGTGATGTAAAGGTGGAAATTCTTCCGGTGGAAACATTTTATGAGTTTCTGCGCAGGCAAGGTAAGGAAGGAGGCCAGAATAAATTCCCACGGGTTTTAAGAAATGAAAAAATAACCCAATGGGATAACTTTTTAACCGAAATTAAAGGAAAGGAAAAATAACAATGTACCCATTTTTGGAAGGCATCATTTTAGGGTTTACGCTTGCCATTATGTTGGGTCCAGCTGTTTTTTCGCTTTTACAAACCAGCATCCATCGTGGGTTTAAAAGAGGTGTGTTTTTGGCGATAGGTATATTTATAAGCGATATAACCCTGGTTGCGCTCTGTTTTCTTGGAGCGCTTCAGCTTATAGACGATAGTAAAGCCAACAATGTTTTTTTCGGAATTATTGGCGGAATTATTTTGGTATTGTTTGGCGGATATACCTTTTGGCATAAATACAAAATGTATGAAGACAACAATCAGGAAGAAGTAAAAAAACCGAGCCTGATAACGTATATTTTAAAAGGCTTTTTCCTCAATTTTACCAATCCGTTTATCTGGATTTTCTGGATAGGTGTGATGGGATTGGTAAAAGCCAATTACAGCCCCGATAACGATAAAATCATTGAGTTTTTCCTGGGCACATTGTTAACAGTGTTTTCGACCGATATTTTAAAGTGTTTTATAGCAAACAGCATAAAGCAACGTTTAAATAGCAAAGTATTGGTAATGCTCAATCACATAGTAGGGATCTTGCTCATTCTATTTGGATTAGCCTTAATAGTCAGAGTTTTAATCGCTTTTTAACTTGAAATTCTGATTTCTTTGATGTTGAGCTGAATTTCTTTATTCCCGTTCCATTCATTTTCTTCCACGTGATAACAGATATCAAAAGCCAAGCCTTTTTCGATATCGGAAAGATATTCCCCTTGTTGAAAAGCGATAGCCGGATAGGGACCACCCTGGATTTCGGGATGGACAACGTCTAATTTTAAATGATTTTTTCCGACGATGCGGGCTGTATTGGCTTTAACAATTCCATTCGTACGAAAAACGGGCGACATATTGCCGGGGCCAAAAGGAGCAAACTGCTTGAGAATATGTAAAAACTTGGAATTGATGTCGCTAAAATTGAGTTCATCATCTATCTCTACTTCGGGTGTAAGCATTTCTTCAGTGATGGATTGGGAGGCAATTTCTTCAAAACGTTGGCAAAATTCTTCCAGCCGTTCTTCTTTAAGCGACAAGCCTGCAGCATATTTATGTCCACCAAAATGTTCCAGCAGGCTACTACAGGCATCCAGAGCATCATATACATCAAAATCTTTAATAGAACGTGCCGAACCGGTAATTAAGCTATCGGTTTGGGTAAGTATAATAGTTGGGCGGTAATATGTTTCGATAAGCCTTGAGGCTACAATACCGATTACCCCTTTATGCCAGTCGGGATTGAAAAGAACGGTAGCCTTGGCTTTTTGCAGATGCTCATCATTTTTTATCATTTCCAAAGCATCAAAAGTCGTTTGTGTGTCAAGGTTTTTTCGTTCGGTATTACATTCATTTATTTGTAAAGCAATTTTTTCGGCAACCTCCATAGTACTACTAATCAGAAGCTCGACCGAATTTTTACCACTTTCTATCCTTCCGGCAGCGTTGATACGCGGGCCAACAAGGAAAACCAAATCGTTGATAACCAATTCACGATTAAAAATGAAATCCGGGGCGGATTCGCTGGTTTCTTTTCGTCGGATTATCCCGCTGCATCTGAGTATGGCTTCTATTCCCGGACGCGGTTTGCTATTAATAATTTTTAATCCATAATAAGCCAGAATGCGGTTTTCACCGGTAATGGGAACAATATCGGAAGCTATGCTTATGGCAACCAGATCAAGATATTGTTCGAGTTCAGAAAAGGGTAAATCCTTTTTTTGGGCTATTGCCTGAATGAGTTTAAAACCAACTCCGCAACCCGAAAGCTCCTCAAACGGATACGAACAATCGTTTCGTTTAGGATCCAATACAGCTATCGCCGCGGGTATGCTATCGCCAGGACGGTGGTGATCGCAAATAATAAAATCAACACCTTTCTCTTTGGCATAGTTGACTTTTTCTATCGCTTTTATACCACAATCGAGTACAATAATTAATGAAAAATTGTTGGCGGCAGCAAAATCAATTCCTTTAAAAGATATGCCATATCCTTCGCTGTAGCGGTCGGGAATATAAAAATCAATAGTATTGGTAAAATTATCTTTAAGGAACGTATAAACTAAAGCCACTGCTGAAGTGCCATCCACATCATAGTCGCCATAAACGAGTATTTTTTCTTTTTTTTCAATGGCCGTTTCAATACGCTGAACCGCCTTGTCCATATCCTTCATCAAGAAAGGGTTATGTAGTAGCGACAGTTGGGGACGGAAAAAAGACTTGGCTTCGTCATAGGTGGTTATGCCCCGCTGAACAAGCAGATTGGCCAAAGGGTAACTGATATTTAAACTGTCAGCTAATTGACTAACAGTTTTATCATCACCTTTTTCTTTCAACTTCCAGCGTTTATCCATGGATTGAATTTTTTCGTAAAATTAAAAAAATAAAAAGATAAACATTAAAAGACAAAAGCAATATTTTATTTAATTGCAGAATTAACCGTAATTCGTTGTCGTTCGATTAAAACGGCAAATACAAAAAACTCCTGTTGCCAGAAGCAACAGGAGAAAACGTAAGTATTATGAAAAACTACAAAAAATCTTCTATAACCTCTTTAAACTTCGAGGGGGCTTACAGAAACATAGGATTTATCCTTGCTTTTCTTTTTGAAAACGACAACGCCGTCAGTTAAAGCAAATAAGGTATGATCCTTACCCATTCCAACGTTGATACCGGCATTGTGAACTGTACCTCTTTGTCTTATGATGATATTGCCAGATTTAGCAAACTGACCACCAAAAATTTTAACACCTAAACGTTTACTGTGTGATTCTCTACCGTTACTCGAACTACCGGCACCTTTTTTATGAGCCATTTTATCGGAATTTTATATGTTTACAAATTAAGCAATTATCTCTTCAATGTGAATTTTTGTCAAATCCTGACGATGACCGCTGGATTTTTGATATCCTTTTCTTCTTCTCTTTTTGAAAACGATTACTTTATCGCCACGATCATGGGAAATAATTTTAGCTGATACCGAAGCACCTTCTACAATCGGCATTCCAACGCTTACTTTACCATCGTTGTCAACCAACAGGACTTCCTTAAAATCAACTTTAGCGCCTTCTTCTCCATCTAAGCGGTTGACAAAAATATCTGTATCTTTCTCAACTTTAAATTGCTGTCCGGCTATGTCAACTATTGCGTACATCTGAATTTTTTTAAATTTATTCACAAATTTGGAGGTGCAAAATTAAAAAAAAAATCAACTAATCAAACATTTTTACCAAAAAATATGGAATCTTTTCAAAAATTTGCCCGTCCACTCAAAAAACCAAGCTACTCCGGTTTCTGGAATATGCCATCGAAGAAACGTGTTCTGTAATTACAATTAAATACTTATCCATCACTTGTTTTAACTCAAAAATCATATAACATATTCATAAACAACGGTTTTTGGATATCAAAAAAAACGAATCACAATCTTTTCTAAAAAAAAGTGATTACAGAACCCTTTTTCCCCCTAATAATATCTTAACGGTTAATGTTCTGATTTGTTTTATTGATATTTTACAATGTATCCTCGGATAACCATCTGTTAAACAGATTAAGAATATGTATTTTGAGCGGCGGGCATATGTGTTTGCTTAGCAAATACATGGCTATTAAACAAAAAATTAACTGGAGAAGCCTTGATAAATGATTTAGCTGCCTGTAAAAAAATATTTTATCATCTTATAACATAAACAATTCATTATTAGGATAAACAATAATTGATGGATTTCATAAAAAGAGCATCATAAAAATTATCTATTAAAAAATTATAAAAAAATTTAAAAATATTTTGTCATTTAATGAAAAAGGTTATACTTTTACCCCTCGGATTTGACAAATAACATCAGATCAGTAAAGTGCAGGTTGTGAATTTTTTTTAAAATAAAATCACAATTCGCTAAAATTATAATCAAATATATTTCAAACAAATAAAGTATTTTCTAATTTAAAGAAAGGAGGAAAAGCACTAAACTATCACAAAGAACATTTTATTATTTATTGCAGAAAACGAATTGCAGTTTGATTATTTAAACTCAATTCCGGATGCAAAAAAGGGTTAATAATAATCTTGTTAAATTATTAAATCAAAACTTAATTACTAACTAAATTTAATCATTATGAAATCAAACTTACGGTTTCTTAAGATCTTTATGGTCTTAATTGCCTTTTTGGTGGGGAATTTTGCTTTTGCCCAGCAAAAGGTTTTAACAGAAAAGGGAAAATTAGCAAACGAAGGGCTGATTAAAATTGAAAACATAGCAACGGATAACAATAATATTGTTGTTCCGCCTATTGGCTATAACAAAGCTCTTTATCAGTTTGTAGATTTTTCCAAACACTCTCCTAAAGGACTTCTTATTGATAATGGTCCTTTTGTAACCAATCCAGGAGGGGGCCCAGGAGGCTCAGACATTAGTTTATTGGAATCGCCCAATACTAGTTACGGGTCAAACTGCAATTTTACAGGTGGTTATTATGTAGCAGATGATTTTACTGCTACCAGTACCTGGGCGGTTGACTCCTTAGTGTTTTATGGTTACCAAACCAACTCTACCACAACCTCAACTTTTACCGGACTCTATGTTCAGATATGGAATGGAGATCCCAGCCTGGCAACAAGTTCGGTTGTATGGGGTGATTTAACAACCAATATTTTAACTTCAACTTACTGGTCAGGATGTTATCGAGCCACAGATTTGGTTACCACAGCTCGTCCAATTATGTGTAACGTAGCAGCTACTCCGGGATTAGTTTTACCGGCAGGCGACTACTGGGTTGAATGGACATGTACCGGATCTTTAAGCTCTGGTCCATGGGCTAATCCTATTTCTATTCTTGGACAAATTGTAACTGGTAATGCAAAACAATGGACAGGTGCCGCATGGGCTGACATTATTGATTCTGGTAGTGGTGGAGCAAAAGGCTTGCCTTTCCTTATTTACGGAACAGGAGGATCCTTGCCAACCAATGATATGGCAATGATGTCTATACTTACTCCTATTACCGGACCTAACCTGACAGCTACCGAAACAGTAAGCGTAAGGGTTATAAATAATGGCACTGCCACCCAATCGAACATACCCGTAAGCTATACCGTTAATGGTGGTACAGCCGTGAATGAAGTCATTCCGGGACCCGTTGCTGGTGGTGCACAGTTGGATTATACTTTTACTCAAACGGCTGATTTAAGCGCTGTTCAAACCTATGCTTTTGTTTCTACTGTAAGCTTATCCGGAGATGAAAACCCGGCTAACAACAGTAAGACAAAATCCGTTACCAATCTTGGCAATATGATTCTGATGCAGAATGGAACCATGTCCGCTTGTGACGGAACGTTCTATGATTCAGGCGGGCCTGATGGAACCTATCAAAACAGTGAAAATTATACCTTAACTCTTGCTCCTTCTACCGCAGGCGCTAAAATTAAATTTAATTTCACATCATTTGATCTGGAAACAAATTGGGACTACTTGAAAGTATATGACGGACCGGATGCAACAGCCCCAATGATTGGCAATTTCACAGGAACTACTATTCCTGCTGCTTTGGTAGAATTGATAGCATCTCCTTCAAATACCTCAGGCGCCATTACTTTTAATTTTACTTCCGATGGTTCAGGTACCAATTCGGGCTGGGTAGCAGCAATAAGTTGTGTGCTTCCTCTAACCCACGACCTGGCAGCCTCTTCGGTTAGCGGGAATGTTACCCCCACTTCGGGAACATCTTCCGATTATACCGTTACGGTAACCAATGCCGGTGTACAAGCAGAATCAGGCGCTAACTATACCGTATCATTATACGATGCCAACAATGTTTTGATTGGCACGGCTAATGGTGTTGATATTGCCGTTGGACAATCTATTCCATTTGTTATTCCTTGGACACCAAGCACTACCGGACCTACCTATATTTATGGTAAGGTAACCTTAGCAGGCGACCAAAACCCGATCAACGACCAGACTCCTAACTTTAACGTTAACGTACAGGCAGCGGGTTTAATCGTGGTAACTATTGGAACAGGAACGGAATTACCCAGTTCACCAAAAACGCCATTCGACTTTTACTGGAAAAACAGTTTAGCTGAATCGTTGTATTTCCCCGATGAAATTAATCAGGCTGCCGGTACTCAAATTACTCAGATTGCTTATCATAACAGTTTTACGAGCGATATTACCAGTACTCCGATTAAAATTTTTATGGGTGAAACCACTGTTAATGACTTAACAGGCGGTTGGATTAGTGCCAACGATCTGACTACAGTATATGACGGTACTGCAGCATTTCCTGCAGGAATCAATGATGTCCTTATTCCTTTAACCACTCCTTATACTTATAATGGAGGAAATCTGGTAATAATGACCAACCGTCCTATGGATACTCAGTATTATCTTTCGGCTGATAAATTCTTTTCAACTACCAGTACTACTCATACTTCAAGAACATTGGCAGTAAATAATGATAATACATTATTTGATCCCTATGCTCCTCCTACCGGTACAACCCCATTGGATCTTTTCCCTAATACTACTTTGTATTTTACAGGAGGAAACCCATCCTCAGCTATTTATGAATCAGATTTTGAATCATTTACAGCAGGTGGACAAGTAGCTTGTCAGGATCCAACCAACTGGACAACCTGGAGCAACGCACCCTGCGGAACAGAAGATGCTTATGTAAGCACCGATTTTGCTCATGGTGGCGTTAATGCTGTAAAGGATGAACTTTCCAACGACCTTGTACTCCCGATGGGAAACAAGACAGCCGGTAAATATGAATTTTCATTCTGGATGTATATTCCTGCCAATCACGGTGGATATTACAATTTGCTCCATAATTTTGCAGGCAGTTCCAGCGAATGGGGATTAGAATTTTATTTCCTTGATGCCGGTACCGCTGAATTGCATGCCGGTGGCGTGGTTACTTCTGTTCCTTACACCCACGACCAATGGTTTAAGGTTAAAAATGAAATTGACCTCGATGCCGATCAAGCAAAAGTTTATCTTGATGATGTTTTGGTATATACCTGGCAATGGAGCCTTGATCCAACCAACGGAACCGCTGGTTTGAATCAACTTTCAGCCGTTGACTTCTTCTCAGGAAGCGGTGCCACGGGTATCGTTAACCCCTTGTATTATTTCGATGACTTGGTTTACAAAGAAATCGTTGTAACCCCGAGCCTCTATGCAACCGATTTTGAATCGTTTACAGCAGGCGGACAAGTAGCTTGTCAGGATCCAACCAACTGGACAACCTGGAGCAATGCTCCCTGCTCTCCAACGGAAGATGCTTATGTAAGCACCGATTTTGCACATAGTGGCGTTAATTCCGTTAAAGACGAAGGCGTAAACGACCTGGTTTTGAATCTTGGAAATAAGACTACCGGAAGTTATGAATTCGACTTCTCCATGTACATTCCTACCGACTTCTGCGGATATTATAATATTCTTCAGGATTTTGCTGGATCAAGTAGCACCTGGGGATTGGAAGTATATTTCCATACTGATGGATCGGGTATTATTAATGCCGGTGGCAACGGTACTGCTACATTCACCTACAACCATGATTTGTGGATGCCCATCAAAAATGTTATTGATCTGGATAATGACCAGGCCGAACTATACATTGACGGTAACTTAATTTATACCTGGCAATGGAGTCTTGGCGCAACAGGATCCGCAGGAATAAACCAGTTATCAGCTGTTGACTTTTTTGCTGGTGCTGATGCTAATTATACTACCGATGTGCCAAAATATTATTTTGACGACATTGACTATAAAGCAATGGCCGCTCCTGCTGTACCGCGTATCGTGGTTACTCCGGCAAGCCTGGCGCAGGATTTGATGCCCAACACTACGGCTACTCAAACACTGAATATTGCCAATACCGGTGGCGCTGACCTGACTTATAACATTGATATTGCATACAATGTAAAATCAGTAAAGGTTATCAACCATAACGCAAAATACGAACGCGTTACCGAAAATGTTCCTATGAAAGGCGGACAGGTAATGGTTGAAAAACAAGGCAGCAAGCTTATTCCTTCGGTGGTTAATCCTGCTGACATTGCTATGAGTTCAAAAGCAGTAAATAAATTTGCTCCTCAATTTAGCCGTGCAACTGTTTATTACAATCAAACAGGCAATCCTTCAGCAGAAGGAGCTATTGCATCTCAGAACTTTACTGATCTACCAGACTACGCTTGCCAAGGCGCTGACGATTTCGTAGTTCCTTCAGGCGCAACCTGGAATGTAAGCCATGTATTCGTAAACGGTATCTACTATAACGGTGGTTTTGAAGTACCGGCAGCAGACGTAATATTCTATGCCGATGCAGCCGGAATACCCGGAGCCGCTCTGTATACATTTACCGCCGTTCCTGCCGTATCTGATGCAACAGGAAACGTAAATGTTTTCTTACCCTCCGCTGCCACATTAACCGCAGGTACTTATTGGGTTTCTGTAGCAGCAGCCATGGATTATACTACTCATTTCCAATGGATGTGGGGCAAAGAAGCCTCACCAACAATGATGAGCGAATTCCAATGGCAAAATCCAGGTAATGGTTTTGGTACTGGTTATACAACCTGGACAAGTGGTGCAATCGTATGGTCAGGTACTGTAGATCAAAATCTAAGCTTTGCTTTAACCGACAGCACACAGGCTCCTCCTCCAGAAGGCTGGTTAGCCGCTAATCCGTTATCAGGTACTGTTCCTGCCGGCGGTAATGTTAATATTGAAGTTACCTTTGATGCTACGGGATTACCGCTTGGTACATATAATGGAAATATTGCCATTACCAGCAACGACCCAACTCATCCGGTTACCAATGTTCCTGCAACATTAACTGTTAAAGTACCTGGACAGATGCCTCTTATAGAAGATTGGGCATCGGGTAGTTTTACAACCAATGAATGGACATTTGATCCAAATCAAAGTAACTGGTCGGTAACTACTTCTACTGGCAATCCAGCTCCTTCAGCTCAGTTTAGCTGGTCGCCAAGTATTACCAATTATAGTGTCGCTTTGGTTTCCCGAATGTTGGATGCCAGCGCTATAACCGATAATGTAACATTAAAATACGACCTGAATCTAAACAACTACTCCACGTCAACGTTGGAAGGTATGGCTGTAGAAGTATATGATGGCACTACCTGGCAATTGGTTCATGATTATCAGAATACCAATGGTAGTTTCGACTGGATTTCCGAATCGTATAATATTACACAGTGGGCTGCAGGACATTCCTTTAGTGTTCGTTTCCGCGCTTATGGTGCCAATTCTTTCAACATCAACTACTGGTACTTGGATAATATTAAAGTTTACCAACAGGTTGTGGGTAATCTTGCAGGTACTGTTACCAAATTTACGGGTGGCGCTCCTGTAGAAGGTGCACTTATCACCATTAACAATGCATTAAGCGGAACTTACACGGCTACTACTGCTGCTGATGGCACTTATGCTATCAACGGAGCCGAAGCCGGCGATTATGCATTAACCGTTGCAAAAGAAGGTTATAATGTAATTGACGATAATGTTACTATCGTTGGCAATCAAACCGTAACCAAGGACTATCAGATGACGGCTCCTACGATTTCGGTTGACCCGACTTCAGTAACCGTAACTGTTCCGGTAGGACAAACCACTACCAGCACAGTAACCCTGCACAACGATGGAGACGGTCCTTTAGCATGGAATGGACATTTACAATCCAATAAAGAACAAGTTTCTATTCCTGCAAGCAATGGCAACTTCGAACATACTTCTGCTTCTGCAGGCGTTGCTCCGGTTGTTAATAAAACAAATGTTACCAGCACTTACAAAGGTGCTAAAGGTTCGATAGCTTATGGATTTGACGTAAATAATGGCATTTTCATGTCATTCGATATAGACGATCCTTCCAATCCTACAACTATTGCTAATGTATCTATTACTCCTTTTGGAGGTACCTTTGATGCTTCTAATACCGACTTCATGTACGTTATTGATTACAATGATGGCGCTATTAAGAAAGTAGAAGTAGCTACAGGTAATGTAACTACTGTTGGTCCTGCCGGCTTACAAAGCGGTAATACCCCAACTGGTTTAACCTGCGACAAATCGACTGGTACTTTGTATGCCGCTTGTACTGATGGATCAGAATCTCCGCTTTATACTGTTGATCCATCTACCGGTGCAGCTACATTGATTGGACCTACCGGAATTCCTGCTTTGATTGATATTGCTATCGATGGAACAGGCCAGATGTATGGTTATGACATTGTTAACGACAACGCTTACATGATTGACAAAACTACCGGTACATCAACCGTAATTGGTTCTATCGGATTTGATGCAAGCTATGCTCAGGGTATGGGCTGGGATCCTGCATCCGACGCTATTTATATGGCAGCTTACAATGTTTCAACTGGCGGAGGTGAATTACGTTTATTTGATAAAGTAACCGGTAATACGGCTGTATTAGGTTCATTACCTGGTGAAATTGATGCATTCGCATTCCCAGGCGGCAGTGGTGGCGGTTGGGCAAGCATAGAACCTCCTTCAGGAGTCATTGCACCCGGCGGATCGCAACCTGTAATTATTACTTTCGATGGTAGTTATGTTCCTCCTCAGAAAGATTTAACTGTAACCGGCAACCTGGTATTTAATTCCGATCCTAACGTTGGACAGGCAACAGTTGCTTTATCTATGACCATTCAAGGTCCGTTCTTTGGCATCTTAAACGGTACTGTTACTCACGGTGGTACTCCTGTTGAAGGCGTAACCGTAACAGCTACCCGCGAAGAAAGCCCTGTTTATACCTATGCTATGGTTACTGGCGCTGATGGCACATATTCATTCCCATCAACCATGTACGGTACTTATGACATTACCGCAACTAAAGAAGGATTCAATCCTTACGAAGCTTTAGGTATTGTTGTTGTCGGTGATCAAACCACCACTCACAATATCAACATATTAGCTCCTGTTATGGTTATTAATCCTACGGAAATCATTGATTCAGCAGCGTTTGGCTCAATTATTACCCGGACAATCATTGTTGACAATACTACCGGAGATGGTACTTTGGAATGGGCAGGTAATGTCTCAACCAATAATAAACAAAAGGTTTCAATTCCGGCAAGCAATGGCGACTTCCCACGCGGAACCGCTCCGGTTTCCATTGGACGCGCTCCAAATGCTGCACCGGCTTCTCCTTCAGCAATTAAAAACTTACTGAGAGGCTCAACCGGTTATGCTTTTGATGTTTATCCTGGTTATACCTTCTTCTCCTTCGATACCGACGATCCGGCTACGCAAAATGTAATCAGTTCGATACCCGACACCTATTATGCATTTGGTGGCACATTCGATGGTACCAATACCGACTTTATGTATGTTTTGGATGCAAATGTAAATGCATTGACAAAGGTTGATATTGCATCGGGTAATGTTACTACTATTGGACCATGTACTCCTTACGGAGGTCAATCATGGACCGGTATTCAGGTTGATAAAACAGCCGATATAATGTATGGTGTTTCTACCGACATCAACGAATCGTATATTTATCAAATCGACATGACAACGGGTGCAGCAACAGTTATTGCTCCAACCGGAATTCCTGGATGTATTGATATTGCTATTGACGGTGATGGTCAGATGTATGGTTTCGACCTTGTTGGCGACAATTCCTACAAAATTGATAAAGAAACTGGTACTTCTACCATGCTTGGTTCTATAGGCTATGATGCTAACTATGCCCAAGGCATGAGCTGGGATCCTGAAACCGATAACATTTATCTTGCTGCTTATAATAATGCAAGCGGAACCGGTGAATTACGTATCCTCGACAGAGTTAGCGGAAATACTGAATACGTAGGTACTTTCGGTGGCGAAATTGATGCCTTAGGATTCCCAGGTGGCGGAAGCAACTGGTTAAGCATTGATCCGAAATCTGGTATTGTTCCTCCGGGCACTACCCAGGAAGTTACTGTAACTCTCGATGGAAATTATATTCCTCCTCAGAAAGATTACACGCTTACCGGTGATATTACCTTTACTTCCAATCCTAATGTAGGAACAACTGCCGTTCCTGTTACCTTTACTGTTGAAGGTGACATTTATGGTATACTTACCGGTACGGTAACTCACAATGGAAATCCCGTTGCAGGTGTAATTGTTACTGCTCAAAAGCAAGGTAGTAATTACAGTACTACTTCCGGTACCGACGGTGTTTATGCATTCCCGCAAATTTTAGGAGGAACCTATACTGTTTCTGCTGAAGCAACGGGCTACAACCCATTCTCAACTACTGGCGTTGTAATCACCGGCGGACAAACCACTACATTATCGATTGCTCTTACTGCTCCTATTATGGTTATTAATCCTACTTCTCTTACTGTTAATGTTTTACCTGGAGCAACTATTGATCAAACGATTACAGTTAATAATACAGGTAATGGTGATTTAGACTGGACTTCTACTTTAGTTACCAACGGAAAACGCTCTGTTACTCCGCTTCAGTTTACTGCTGAACCGAGAATTGGTGGAAGCGCTACCGGCGAAGCAAGCCCAATACATACAACCACTGTCGGTACTCCGATCCGTGCTTTATGGGATATCTTATTCACATTCAACGGTAACTACGCTGCTCAACCGGGTGTTGAAACTGATGGTCAGTACATCTATACTTCATCATGGCAGAGTGGCTATGGCTCATGGTTCCATAAATATGCTTTAGACGGCACATGGATTGAAGATTTTGATATTGCAGGCGCAACCGCTATCCGCGATTTAGCTTACGATGGTCAATACTTCTATGGCGGCGCCAATGGCTCTACCATTTACCAGATGGACTTCACCAATAAAGTTCTGATTGGTACTATCAATACTTCGGTTCCCGGAGTACGTCATATTGCTTACGATCCACAAGCCGACGGTTTCTGGTGCGGTGGTTGGAGCGATATTCAACTTGTTGACCGTAGTGGAGCTATTATTAATAGCGGCTCTACCGGATTAAGCGGAATGTATGGCTCAGCTTACGATCCCTGGACAGCCGGTGGTCCTTACCTCTGGATATTCGATCAGGGTGGAAACGGTGTTGACATTCAACAGTACAGCATTGCCAATGGCGCTTTAACCGGTGTTATGCACGATGCTTCTGACATTCCTGGTTTCGTTTCTGGAAGCAGCCTTGCTGGTGGCTTATGTATTTCCAATACAGCCGTTGCTGGTAAAATTGCCCTTATTGGTAATATTCAGAATGATCCTCAAACGATCTTTGCTTATGACTTAGGCGAAGCTACCGCTCCTTGGATTACACGTACTCCTGCTTCAGGAACTCTTGCTCCTGGTGCAACCCAGAATGTAACGGTACATTTTGACGCTACCGATCTTACCGTAGGTGACTATACAGCAACTATTACTTTTGCTTCTGATCCTAACGTAGGTACTGTAATCGTTCCTGTTCTTTTACATGTAGGTTTTGTTAATCCAACAACTCTTACTATTGCTAATGTTACAGCAGAAACGGGTAGTCCAGTTTCTGTTCCTGTTCACGCTGTATTAGTTGACAATATGGGCTCATTCCAGTTCTCTATTGAATATGATCCTGCTTTGTTGACCTATACAGGTACATCCAACTGGTTTGCTGGAATTGATGCTGTTACTATTGGTAATCCATCTCCCGGTCATCTTACCTTTGTTTGGGCTGCCGAGATGGAAGGTATCAACATTCCTGATGGCAACTTCTTTAACATGGACTTTACATGGAACGGTACAACAGGTCAAACTTCACCATTAACTTGGAGCGATGACCCAACACCACGTGAATTTGGTGATTACAATGGTGTTATTTTCACGCCTACCTATGTTAACGGTTCGGTAACCGGTAGCGGTCCTGTTCCTACAGTTACGATTACCAATAATGATACTATTGTTCCTGGTGGTCCATTTACTGTTGCAGTAAATGCAAAGGATATTGTTAATATGGGCTCATTCCAGTTTACTATCGAATATGATCCTACAATCATGACTTATGATACTATTGCTAATTGGTACCCTGGCATTACTGCTGTTACCGTTGGTAATCCTTCAGCAGGTCATCTTACCTTTGTTTGGGCTGCCGATCTGAACGGAATTAATATCCCTGATGGTAAATTCTTCGATATTGGTTTTAATTGGATTGCTGGTTTTGGTGTACAAAGTATGGTTACTTGGAGTGATAATCCAACTCCACGCGAATTTGCTGATTATGACGGAAATATTTTTGTACCAGTGTATGAAAATGGTATAGAAACTAGTCTTGTTGGCATACCCGAAATTGGTATTGCATCCAACAGTGTATTCCCGAACCCGGCTACTGACCTTGTTAACATCAAAGTATCCAATGATATCCGCACTGTACAAGTTATGAATAATTTAGGTATGGTTATTTCTTCTGCAACTGTTGCTCAGGAAAAAATCATTAACCTGAATACTTCTAACTACAGCGCTGGTACATATTTTGTACGCTTTATTTCTGAAAATGGTAAGACAACCGTTAAAAAGCTTGTCATTATCAAATAATCATTAAATTGATATTCTTTAAGGGGTCTCCGATGAGACCCCTTTTTTTATGTCTCAAAATTTTAGCATCTTTACCGTTTGCCATTTTACCTAAGCACTTTAGACACTCATAATTTTAGCTCACTTTAGATACTGGTTGATTACAAATTAAAAAGTACTTTTGAAAAAGAAAAAAGAAACGGACGTTTAGCCAACAATTCTTCATTTTTAAACAAAATAAAACCATTGCAAATATTTGATACTCTCATCATCGGAGGCGGACCTGCCGGGCTGTTTGCGGCAATACACTGCCAAAGCCTTAAAATAGCAGTGCTCGAAAAAAATGCTGAGCCGGGTAAAAAGCTCCTTATTTCCGGCTCGGGGCAATGCAATTTTACCCACGAAGGCGATATCTCAGATTTCCTGAGCCATTACGGTTCCAATTTCCGCTTCCTGAAACCGGCATTACGAAAATTTACTAACATCCAACTGATGAATTTCTTCACTCAACGGGGTCTCGAAATCATCACCGACAAAAACGGAAAAGTCTTTCCGGCTTCCTTGCGCTCATCCGATATTTTAAAAATACTTACCGGTGAATGCGTCAAGCACAATATCAGCATATTTTCTCATGATGCCGTTCTGACGGTCGAAAAAACTGCCGACGAATTCCTGATAAAAACTACTGCCGATAAATATAGCTGTAAAAATCTTATTATCGCCACCGGAGGCATGTCGTATCCATCCACTGGATCCACAGGCGATGGTTATCATTTTGCCAAGCGGCTGGGACATTCCATCATCCCGCCCAAACCAGCACTTGCTCCGGTTTTTATCCGTCATTTCACTATGGCCGGACTTGCCGGCGTTTCCCTGCACGATGTTCCCATTTTTCTTTTTCGTGCAAACAAAAAAATTGCCGAACACTGCGGCGATATTGGCTTTACACACAAAGGTCTTTCCGGCCCGGGTATACTCGATTTTTCGCGCAATATCCAGAGCGGCGATGTCATAAAATTGAATATTATCAAACAAAATACGGAAAATTTCCGCGAAACCTTCATAAAAACTGCCGAAAAGGAAGGAAAAATGACGATACAAATGCTGATGAAAAATTATGACATTCCCCGCAACCTGATGAAACTTATTTTGGACGAACTAAATCTGGAACCCGACCGTAAACTTGCCCAAATTGCCAGGGAACAACGGAATAACTTAGTGATTTTGTTTTGTGAATATCCTTTTGAAGTCGAAAGTACCGGTAATTTCAATATGGCAATGACCACGAAAGGAGGCGTTTCGCTGAATGAAGTCTCATCAAAAACCATGGAATCGAAACTGGTGAAAAATCTTTATTTTGCCGGCGAAGTCCTCGATATTGACGGAGATACCGGCGGCTATAATCTTCAGGCGGCTTTTTCCACGGCTTATCTGGCTGTAGATGCTATCAATATCAAAAGTTTATCATAAAATTTCTCTGTATGTTTAGCATTTTTTTCTTCGGTCGTAAGCTGTATGTAAAAAAAATCGTGTATGTTTGCTTTTGCTTTTTAAAAGAATAGCTTAAGGTCGGAATAAAAAGCAAAATTATAATTCATGTATTCATTTATAGAAGGTAAGTTAGCAGAAACCAACCCGGCATACGTTGTGGTTGAAACAGGAGGTATAGGATATTTCCTGAATATATCATTACAAACTTATACACTTATCAAAGAGCACGAACGGTATAAGCTGTTCACCCATTTGATTGTAAAAGAAGATGCGATGATGCTGTTTGGTTTTGCACTCGAAGCCGAACGTACCCTTTTCCGTCATCTGATTTCCGTTTCGGGTGTTGGCGCCGGCACAGCCCGTATGATTCTTTCATCGCTCACCACCGATGAAGTTTACCAGGCGATAAGTCAGGGAAAAGCCGGTGTATTGCAGTCGGTAAAGGGTATCGGTGCCAAATCGGCTCAGCGTATTATCATTGACCTGCGTGATAAACTTGGGAAAGAGATGATAGCTAAAGATATTTTGGATATTTCACACAATACACATAAAAATGAAGCGTTATCTGGATTGACGATGCTCGGTTTTAATAAAAGCCTTGCCGATAAAACACTTGAGAAAATTATTTCCTCTGATCCGGCAGGCGCTGACCTTTCGGTGGAACAACTAATAAAGAGTGCGTTAAAAATTCTGTAAGTCAAGCCTCAATGCGTAGTAACAGAATCAGAAGGGAATCAAATTCCGATAAATTGTGATAAATAATTAGTCGAATTAAACTTAAAAATTCATTGAAGCAGCTTACTCTACATTCCTTTAAATTTTTAGTTTTATCTTTATTTTTAGCTTTAGTATGGGTTGGTACAGCCTCAACTAATAAAGTACGAATAAAATACAACGCTTTTCCGCCCGATTCCATCGGACAACCGGATACCGGCAAAAAAATCCCATACCCTTTTCATCAGGATCTGGAAAATCCTATACCCGTCCAAAACAAAAGCGGGTTATATTTAAAAGACCCATCCAACGTTACTGCTACTGAAGAATACGATCCCGCTACCAATCAGTATATTCTTAAACGAAGAATTGGCAGCCGAACTTTAGGAGAACCTGCCGTAATGTCTTTTGACGATTATCAGAAACTCGATCAAAACCGTTCGCTACAGAATTACTGGCGTCAACGCTCGTCTTCTACCAGCAAAGCAAGCGCAGACGGAATTATTCCGCCTATCCGCATTGGAGGCGAAGTATTTGACAAAATTTTTGGAAGCAATACCATCGATATTCGCCCACAAGGTTCTGCCGAACTGACATTTGGTATTTTATCGAACAAACGTGAAGACCCTGCGTTGAGCGTACGCCAACGTCGTACAACCAATTTCGACTTCCAGGAAAAAATCCAAATGAATGTAGCGGCAAAAATTGGTGACAAAATTGAATTTCAAACCAATTACAATACCGAAGCTTCTTTTGGTTTTGAAAACAAACTGAAACTAAAATACGAGGGTAAAGAAGATGAAATTGTAAAACTTATTGAAGCAGGAGATGTTACTCTCCCACTTAACAGTACGTTGATCAATGGTAGCCAGAGCCTTTTCGGATTAAAAACTCAATTGCAGTTTGGAAAAGTTACTTTTACCGGCGTCTATTCCGAACAAAAGAGCCAGACTCAAAATATTACCGTTCAGGGTGGAGCTCAAACCAGTAAATTCAACATCAAAGCCGACGAATATGAAGAAAATCGGCACTATTTTCTTTCGCAGTATTTCCGTAATAATTACCAGAAATCTCTTTCTCAACTTCCTATTATTCAGTCTAATATCAATATAACCAAAATTGAAGTCTGGATAACACAAATTGGTGCTGCTGTAACCGACAATCGTAACATCGTCGCTTTTGCCGATCTGGGTGAAGCCGCACCTTATAATGGAAAAATTAATAATAATTATAATGCCAACGCTTATCCTTCCAACGAAACAAACAACCTGTTTGCTCTTGCTTCGGATACCTCCCAGCTTCGCAATGTTTACAAAGCACCCAATTATCTGGTAACTTTGCCTTATAATTTTGTTGCCGGTCAGGATTTTGAAGTAGTGGAAAGTGCCCGTAAATTGAGTTCTTCTGAATTTACGTTCAATAGTAAATTAGGTTTTATCTCTTTAAACTCAGCTATTAATTCTGATCAGGTGCTTGCTGTTGCTTATCAATACACAGTTATAGGCGACAATCAGGTTTATCAGGTAGGTGAATTTTCTGATCAGGGTATCAATACCCCGGGAAGTCTACGGGTAAAACTTTTGAAAAGTACAGCCCTCAACACCAGGCTCCCGATGTGGAACCTGATGATGAAGAATGTATACAACATCGGCGCTTATCAAGTCAATTCTTCTGATTTTGTACTTAACATCCTCTATTCGGGTAACGATAATGGTGTCCCTACCGGTTATTTTACCGAAGGTCCGTTAAAAGGCACACCTTTGCTTCAGGTATTTAATTTCGATAACCTGACTCCGCAAGGTAATCCGCCACACGATGGTATGTTTGACTTTATTGATGGTGCTGCCACTAACGGTGGTACAATACAATCGTCGAGCGGGCGCGTATATTTCACCATGCTTGAGCCATTCGGAAGTTATCTTCGCGAGCAATTAAATGATCCGACATTTGCCAATAAATATTGCTATGATTCCCTCTATACCATGACCAAAACAGGCGCACAGCAATATCCGGCAAAAAACAAATATGTTCTTGATGGGATGTATAAATCGAGTGCCGGCTCTGAAATTTCGCTTAATGCGCTTAATGTGCCCCAGGGGTCGGTTAAAGTTACCGCCGGTGGCACTCCACTTGTCGAAAATGTAGATTATACGGTGGATTATACCCTTGGTAGGGTTCGTATTATCAACGAAGGCATTTTAAACTCCGGCACACCGGTAAATATTTCACTCGAAAACAATGCCCAGTTCAATATCCAGACCCAGCGACTGATGGGTGCTCATGTAGATTATGCAGCAAACAAAGATTTATCCATAGGCGCTACAATACTCAATATGCGCGAACGCCCCCTGACCCAGAAGACCAATTTTGGCGACGACCCCATTTCCAATACTATCTGGGGTATGGATGCAAGCTATCAAACCGAATCGCGCTGGCTGACAAAAATGTTGGATAAGTTACCATTTTATTCAACAAAAGCACCTTCCAAAATTACATTCAACGGCGAATTTGCACAATTTATCCCCGGACATTCCAAAGCCATAGGTAAATCGGGGACCTCGTATATCGATGATTTTGAAGGCGCCAAATCAACCATTGATCTGAAAAGCGCCATCATTGCCAATTGGTTTATGGCAAGCACACCCGAAGGACAGACCGAATACGGCATGTTTCCCGAAGCCGCACAAAATACGGGCATTAAATATGGATTCAACCGCGCAAAATTAGCGTGGTATATTATTGATCCTTTGTTTTACGACCGTACAGGCAACCTTAAACCGGCCAATGTTGATAAAAACGAGCTCTCAAAAAATGCAGTGCGTTATATCCGCGAAAGCGAAGTTTTCCCTAACATTGACCCGCCAAATGGACAGCCGACGAATATTCCGGTATTCAACCTTGCTTATTATCCCCAGGAGCGAGGCCCAAACAACTATGATGTTACCGGTGTTTCGGGTGTTTCGCAAGGGTTAAATGCCGACGGAACACTTCGTTCGCCCGAAACCCGTTGGGGCGGTATCATGCGCAAAATGGAAACCACCGATTTTGAAGCAACCAATGTGGAATACATAGAGTTCTGGATGATGGATCCTTTTGCCGACGATACCATTGCCAATCCTCCGGGTGGTGATCTCTATTTTAACCTCGGTGATATTTCGGAAGATATTCTGCGCGACGGAAGAAAAAGTTATGAAAACGGATTACCCACTTCTGCTGATGTATCGGATGTAGATACAACCATCTGGGGAAGAGTTCCTCGTTTACAGGCATTGGTTTCCGGATTTTCAAACGACGCCGCTGCACGCAAATTTCAGGATGTTGGTTACGACGGCTTAGGCGATGATGATGAGCGTTCATTTTTTTACGGCAACTATCTTAGGCAAATTGAATCACTTTACGGTACAGGATCCGAAGCCTATTTAGAAGCCTATAACGACCCTTCGGCTGACGATTACCATTATTTCCGGGGCAGCGATTACGACAAAGACGTAAAATACCGAAGCATACTCGAAAGATACAAACAGTTTAATGGTTCGGAAGGCAATTCGCCCACAGGAGCTATTGAAACCCAAGCTACAAACCTTCCCAACGTAGAGGATATCAACAAAGATAATACCCTGAGCACCGGCGAAAGATATTTCCAATATAAAGTGGAGCTCCGTCCCGAAAAAATGGTAATCGGGCAGAATTATATTTCCGACATTTATACCGCTCAGAATATCCCGCTCGATAACGGTAAACGCGCCACCGTGAAATGGTACCAGTTTAAAATTCCTATTCATTCGCCTGACAAAGTTATAGGCAATATCCAGGATTTTAAATCTATCCGCTTTATGCGTATGTTTTTTAAGGGTTTTATACAGCCTGTGGTCTGTCGGTTTGCGACCCTCGAACTGGTTCGTGGCGAATGGCGCAAATACGATCAGAGCTTACTGGCGAATGGCGAATATATACCCGACGATGAGCAAAATGGAACCCATTTCGACATCTCTGCCGTAAGCATTGAAGAAAACGGTAGCCGCAAACCTATACCTTATGTGCTGCCTCCCGATATTGAACGCGAAGTCAACCTGGGAACTACCAACATGCAAAAACTCAACGAGCAATCGATTGATTTTAAAGTTACCAACCTAATGGATGGAGATGCACGCGGAGCTTTCAAAACTACCGATTTCGATTTTCGTCAGTACAAACGGTTGAAAATGTATGTACATGCCGAAGAAGTGAACCATAACGATAATCTGAAACAAGGCGACATGACTGTTTTTATCCGCATGGGCTCCGATTTTACACAGAATTATTATGAATATGAAGTTCCGGTATCCTTTACTCCCTGGTATACATCCTCTGCTAATGCCGAAGCCATTTGGCCCGATAGTAACAGTTTTAACATTGAACTAAGCAAACTGGTGGATGCCAAAGAGCTCCGGAACAGTGATATTCGCAAAGGAGAAAATTCTGTTTCTACCTCTTTGCCCTATGTGGTTTACGATGGAAATAATAAGATAAGCGTTGTAGGTACACCCAGCCTTAGCGATATCAAAGCATTGATGATAGGTGTCCGCAATCCTAAAAAACGTACCATAAACGATAAGGATGACGGAATGGCAAAAAGCGCCGAGATCTGGCTCGATGAACTCCGGCTTACCGACTTTAACGAAAAAAGCGGGTTTGCTGCTACCGGTCGTATTGCCACCACCCTTGCCGACCTCGGGACGCTCACCGTCTCAGGAAGTCATAGTACCCCGGGTTTCGGAAGCATCGAAAAGAAAATTAATGACAGGCAAAAAGAGGCAATTACCAACTTTGATATAGCTACCAATCTTGAACTCGGAAAGTTCTTTCCCGAAAAATCCGGTATCCGTATCCCTATGCATTTCGATTATTCTGAAACACGAAGCAATCCTCAGTATAATCCGTTAGATCCCGATGTCTTATATAAGGATCAGATTAAAGACATGACCAGTCAGGAAAAAGATTCCCTGAAAAAACGCGTTCAGGATTTTACCATGAGGAAAAACATCAACTTCATGAATGTACGCAAGGAAAAGGTGGGTACTTCCAAAAAAAATCACGTTTACGATATCGAAAACTTTGATCTAACCTATGCCTATTCCGAAATTTACCACCGTAACATTGATATTGATTACAACCTGCAAAAAACATATCGCGGAGGCATAGGCTATAACTTTATTAATCAGCCTAAAATAGTAAAACCGCTTGATAAAATTAAATTTCTTACCAAATATAAAGCATTCCAGATATTTAAAGATTTTAATTTCTATTATATGCCAAAAGTATTCTCGTTCCGTACCGATATGAACCGGGAATATAGCGAACTCAAATACCGTAATAAAAGTGATGCCCTTGTTCTCATTGAGCCCAGTTATGTCAAAAAATGGGATTGGAACAGAACGTATGATTTAAAATTTGATCTTACCCAGGGACTAAAAGTGGAATATCATGCCGATGCTAACGCCTATATTGATGAACCTGCAGGCCGTATCGATAAACACGATGTAGATTACAAGGCAAAACGCGATTCCATTATCGATGAAATCCTCGGCTTTGGTACGCTTCAACGATTTAATCAAACTTCGTCGGTTTCCTATAATATTCCTATCAACAAACTGCCTTTGCTAAACTGGGTTACCCTGACTACCCAATATCGCAGTACCTATCGTTGGGAAGCTTCTCCTGTTTCGCTTCAGGAACGGCTGGGAAATACCATCGAAAATTCAAATACAAAACAACTGAACGGCGCATTTAAACTCACAGGAATCTACAACATGATTCCTTTCCTGAAGGACTTGGATAACAGTAAATCTAAACAGCCCAAAGGTCCCAACGCTCCCAATCTGAAAAACATAAAACCTAAAAAAGCAGCCAACGATACCATAGAAGAAATTAAGCCTAAAATTAATTATGCGAAAATAATTTCCAAAACCGTGTTGGGCATACTTACCGGTTTCAAAGACGTTTCTTTCTCCTATTCCGAAAACAACGGAACGCTTTTACCCGGCTTTACTCCCAAACCCGATGCTTTTGGTAACCGACTGAATGATATGGCACCAGGTCTCGGTTTTGTTTTTGGTAGCCAGAAGGACATAAGTTCCTCTGCTGCCAATCACAACTGGCTTTCCAAGGATTCCTTGCTTAACAATGCCATGTATACCAAGAAAAGTAAAAACCTTACCATTAAAGGAACCATTGAACCTATACCTGATTTCCGGATAGACCTGAATGCCGATCGCACCGAAAATCTGAACCATCAGGAATATTTCCTGTATTCGCAGGAAGATGGCGGATTTGTTCCAAAATCCCCAGTGGATAACGGTAGTTTTACTATTTCGTACAATATCTGGGGTACAGCTTTTGAAAAAGATTCAAAAGATAATAAATCGGCTGCCTTTGAAAAGCTCAAAAGCAACCGCCTCGAAATTGCTAATCGCCTTGCAAAACAAAACCCCAACTGGAATCAACAATACGATTCCACTGGATTTCCTGTTGGTTACGGTAGTAAATCGCAGGATGTATTGTTAGCATCCTTTTTATCCGCTTATTCGGGTAAAAGCGCTTCAAGCGCCAGTATTAGTCCTTTCCCAAAAATACCAAAACCTAACTGGAGAATTACGTATAATGGATTAACAAAGATTGATTTCCTTAGCCAATACCTGAAAAATATTACGCTTTCTCATTCTTATCGCTCTACCTATAGTTTGTCGTCCTACCAGTCGAATATTCTTTATCATCAAACCAATGGCTATGCCGATTCGGTGGATGCCTATAATAATTTCAGATCAAAATATACCATTTCTGCGGTTACAATTACCGAACAATTCAGTCCGTTGATCGGCGTTGACCTCACCTGGGTTAATAACCTGAGTACACGTGCGGAATACAAAAAATCGCGTAACCTGGCCTTGAGTTTCGTCAACAACCAACTTACGGAAATCCGTAGTTCCGAATTTGTGTTTGGATTAGGCTACCGTTTCAAAAATATGGAATATATCCTGAAAACTCTCGGTGTGCAAAGCAAAAAGACAAAAGTCCAAAGCGATCTGAACATCAAACTTGATGTTTCCATACGAAACAATAAAACCGTTCTCCGCAGGGTGGACGAAGATATTGACCAAATTTCGGCAGGGCAGAAACTGACAACCATCAATTTCTCAGCCGACTACATGATGAGCCAGAATTTTAACCTGAGATTCTTTTTTGAAAAATCGAATACCAATCCGTTTATTTCATCGCAGTATCCCAATTCCACGACCAATGCCGGCATTAGCCTGCGATTTACCCTTGCTCAGTAATATCAACAAGTAAAAATAACGAAAAAGAATTAACAGTTTTAGAAATAGATGCACATCATCATTCTAAAACTGTTAATCCTTTTTTTGAAATTCCCGCAAAGCGGTTCCAAGTACCCGGATTAGCTTTGTTTCGGGCAGAAAAGCAGTTTTCTACAGATTTTTGGCAAAAACAGTTTTCGGAGTAGCTTTAAAATTCAAGCTGTCTTTTCCCCAAAAATTATATTTTTTCGTCAGATCAGGTGAAATATTTATTTAATTTTGCAAAAAGAATACCAATAGGGGTGCCCTAAACTAACGGGCTGAGATCATACTCTTTGAACCTGCTCCGGATAATGCCGGCGAAGGGAATAACAAGCATCTATCAAATTTTTTCCCTATTGATTAAAAGTTTAACTTAAAATTTTAATCAAATGAACAAAAAACTGTTACTCTTTGCCTTGTGGGCTATATTGCCCTGGGCTGCCTTTTCTCAATTTACCCTTACGGGAAAAATTACCGACAAACATTCGTCGGAAGCCTTGCCGGGAGCCAACGTCCGGCTCGAAAACACTTTTATGGCAAGCTTTAGCGATGCCGACGGAAACTTTACTATTAAAAAACTGAAAAAAGGAATCTACACCCTGAAGATTTCATTTATGGGTTATCAGGATTATTCGCAACAAGTAAATTTAACACAAAACATTTCGCTAAAGATTGAATTGGTAAAAAGTTCTATTCTGCAGGAAGGAATTATCATTTCGGCTACCAGGGTCAACGGCAAACAACCGGCGACGATTCATAACATCGAAAAACTGGAGATAAAACAACTAAATCTCGGTCAGGATTTGCCGTATATGATGGAAAATACACCTTCGATCGTTACCACTTCCGATGCCGGAATGGGCATAGGTTATACCGGCATGCGTATCCGCGGCACCGACATGACACGCATCAACGTTACGGTAAACGGAATTCCGTACAACGAAGCCGAAAGTCAGGAAGTATATTGGGTGGATGTACCCGACATCAGCTCATCGGTGGATAATATACAGATACAACGTGGCGTAGGCACTTCCACCAACGGAGCTGCTGCTTTTGGCGCTTCCATCAACATACAAACCAGCAAAGTAAATACAGAACCTTATGGCGAAATTAACAGTTCATGCGGATCGTTCAATTCGTTTAAAAATAATGTTGACTTTGGTAGCGGGCTTATCAACAAACACTGGTCGTTTGACGGACGTTTATCCAAAATCTCTTCCGACGGCTACATCGACCATTCGGCTTCCGACCTGAAATCTTTTTTCGTCTCCGGCACGTATGTCGGAAATAAATCGTTGATCAAACTCAATATTTTTTCAGGAAAAGAACGTACACATCTTGCCTGGAACGGCGTACCTTCCGACTCGCTGAATACCAACCGTACCTATAATTCCTTTACCTATCCCAACGAAACCGACAACTATCAACAAGACCATTATCAACTCTTTTATTCCAGAGAGATTAATCCAAATCTATCCCTGAATGCCGCCCTGTATTATACTAAAGGACAGGGATATTATGAACAATATAAAGCTGACGGCAAATTTGCTGATTTCGGCCTGGATACACTTTTTATCGGCACCGACACCATCAGCAAAACCAACCTTATCCATCAGAAATGGATGGATAATGATTTCTACGGAATCACCTATTCGCTCGATTATAAACTGAAAAAAGTAACTGCCACCCTGGGTGGAGCCTACAGCCAATACGACGGCGATCATTATGGTAAGGTAATATGGACGGAACTTGCCTACAACGCTGATAATTATCACCATTGGTATGATAACAACAGTCATAAAAAAGATTTCAACTCCTACGTAAAAATAAACTACCAGATTAATTCAAAACTTAATCTTTATGGCGATCTGCAATACCGTTATGTCCATTTTAAGATCGATGGGCTGGACGACGACGGGAAAAACTTAGCTCAGAAACACAGCTACAATTTTATTAATCCTAAAGCCGGAATCAATTACGACATTAACCAACAAAATAATGCATACATTTCGTTTGGCGTGGCCCACCGCGAACCTAACCGCGACAATTTTAAAGATGCCGACCCGGGAAAACTTCCCAAGCCCGAAATACTGAACGATTACGAATTGGGTTACAACTACCACTCGACCGGTTTTTCGGTAGGTGTAAACCTGTATTACATGGATTATACCGACCAACTGGTTTTGACTGGAAAAATCAATGATGTAGGCAGCGCCATCATGACCAACGTATCGAAAAGCTACCGTACCGGCATTGAATTCAGCGGAAACGCCAAAATTCAAGACTGGTTCATCTGGCAGGCAAACTTCACGTTAAGTCAAAATAAAATCAAGAACTTTACCGAATATGTTGATGACTGGGATCTTGGCGGACAAAAAGAAAACAAGCTTGGCAATACCGACCTGTTGCTTTCGCCCGACCTGATTGCAAACAATATTTTTACTTTTATACCTTTTAAAAATCTTAGCCTCAGCTACGAAACAAAATATATTGGCAAGCAATTTATTGACAATACTTCAAGCGACGATCGCAAACTGGATCCCTATTTTGTCAGCAACGTCCGTCTGCATTATGCTATCGCCACCCGGCTTATCAAAGAAATTGGATTCAATCTGATGGTAAATAATCTTTTCAGCGAAAAATACGAAAGTAATGCCTGGGTATACCGCTATTATTACGAAGATAAATATCAGAAAATGGACGGATATTTTCCAGCAGGCAGGGATTAACTTTTTGGCAGGTGTGAATCTTAGATTTTAATTACCTTTGCCGATTCGGTCGACGATATGGCAAACACTATCAACATAAAAAACAAAAAGGCTTCGTTTGAGTACTTCCTGCTGGAAGAATTCACAGCCGGAATTCAGCTTACAGGAACTGAAATCAAGTCGTTGCGCGAAGGAAAAGCCAACCTTACGGATGCCTATTGTATGTTTAAAGGTACGGAGTTGTTTGTTATCAATATGCACATTTCGGAATACAAGTTCGGAACGCATTACAATCATGAGCCAAAACGCGATCGCAAACTTTTGCTCAACAAACGCGAGCTTAAAAAAATACTCAGCAAAACACAGGAGAAGGGATTAACCATCATCCCTACTCTTGTTTTCCTGAGCGAAAATGGTATGGCAAAGATTAACATTGCCATTGCCAAAGGGAAAAAGTTGTACGATAAACGCGAAACCCTCAAAACAAAGGATACGCAACGCGAATTGGACCGAAACGATGAACACTGATACTAAATTAATTTCATACTATGAAAAAATCTACTACCTTTAGAATTCAGCCGGTAATGACTGTAGGCTTACTACTGATTATGGCTATGCTTTCGGGCAAAGTGTCGGCTATACCGCCCGCCGACAATCACGGTTTCCGACTCATCGAGAAACGTTTCGTCAAAGAACTGAATGCCGATTGCTATTTTTATGAACATATCAAAAGCGGCGCACACCTGGTAAAAATTGCTGTCGACGATCCCAACAAAACCTTCTGCATTGCTTTTAAAACCTTTCCCGAATCGGACAACGGCGCTCCGCATATTCTTGAACATTCCGTGCTGAACGGCTCAACGCATTTCCCTGTAAAGAGTCCTTTTGACGTTCTCCGTAAAGGTTCGCTCAACACTTTTCTCAATGCCATGACATCTAAAGATTTTACCATGTTCCCTGTGGCAAGCATGAACGACAAGGACTATTTCAACCTGATGCATGTATACCTTGATGCCGTTTTCAACCCTTTGTTGTGTACCGATAGTCGTATCCTGCAACAGGAAGGCTGGCATTATGAACTTCCCGACAAGGATAGCCCCGTTACCTACAACGGAGTTGTGTATAATGAAATGAAGGGCGCTTATTCCAGTCCTACCCGCGAGCTGAGTTATCAGGCATTTAAAAATCTTTTCCCCGACAATGCTTACGGTTTTGAATCCGGCGGGCATCCCTCAACCATTCCTACCCTTACCCAGGAAGCTTTCGTGAAATTTTATAAGCGCTATTATCATCCCGAAAACAGCTATATTTTTCTTTACGGCGACGGAAACCTTGATAAAGAACTTGAATTTATTGATAAAGAATATCTTTCGGGATATACCAAAACCGGCAAACTGCCTGTAATAACCGATCAGAAAGCTTTTACCGCAATGAAAGAAGCTACTTCTTATTATTCGGTGATGGAAGGTTCGGACACAACCAACAAAACCTATCTTTCGCTCAATATTGTTGCCGGACATAATACCGATCAGGCGCTATGCATGTCGCTCGATTTACTGTGCGATTTGCTGGTAAACCAGGAATCGGCTCCCATACGTCTTGCCCTTCAGAAAGCAGGTATCGGCCAGGATGTTTCGGCTTACAGCAATAATTACAAACAAAATGTTATTCAGATTATTGTTCAAAATGCCAATGCTTCCGACAAACAGAAGTTCTACGACATCGTGATGAACACGCTTAAAGACGTGGCTAAAAAAGGCCTCGACAAACAAGCAATGGAAGGCGTTCTCAACCGTATGGAATTCCAGCTCAGGGAAGGCAACGATGCCCAGAAAGGCTTGACATATATCTATCAGTCGCAGCCAGGCTTTTTCTTTGCCAACGACCCTTTCCTTGGATTGGAGTATGAAAAACCTTTAGCCGAAGTTAAAACAGCCCTTACCACCAATTATCTGGAAAAGGTGATGGAAAAATATCTGATCAACAATCCCCATTCACTTTTGCTGATGGTTGCCCCTAAACCAGGCCTCGATAAAGAAAATAATGCTAAAATGGAAGCACAGCTTAAGGCATATAAAACTTCGCTGAGCGAAGATGCACTCAATGCTTTGGTAAAACAAACACAGAATCTTATTGCTTTCCAGAAACAGGAAGATACTCCCGAAGCCTTAGCTACCATCCCCATGCTCGACATTAAAGATATAGATACCCAGGCAAAATGGTATTCGCTCGACGAAAAAGAAGTGAACGGAAACAAGGTTTTATTTCATGATGAGTTTACCAATAATGTGGTTTACACCAATCTCTTCTTCGATCTGCATGCAATAACCACCGATTTGCTTCCTTATGCCGAATTGCTGTCGAACGTGCTCGATATGCTGGGTACCGAAAAATACAGCTATGGCGAATTGGACAAAGCGCTGAACATTCATACCGGAGGCTTTGGCGCCAGCCTGAATTCCTATCTCGAAAACTTAGACGACGACTTGTTGGTACCGAAATTTGTGGTAACAACCAAAGCGCTGAACACAAAGGTGGATAAAATGTTTGAGCTTACCAGCGAAATACTGTATAAAGCCCGTTTTACCGATATTGAACGACTGAAAAACATTCTGATTCGCCACCAGTCGCAATTGGATGCCCGGGTAAAACGCAATGGAAACGTATATGCCAGCACCCGTCTTTCTTCTTACTTCACCAATTCGGGTATGTTTGATGAGCTTACCAGCGGACTGGAATACTACTGGTTTGTTACCGATCTGGTGAACAATTTTGATAAAAATTCGAGCCAGATCAGCGCAAGTCTTGCCAAAGTTGCTTCTTTGCTTTTTACAAAAGATAACATGATAGCCGCAACCACTTGCAGTGCCGGTGACTTACCCGCATTCAGCCGCGGACTGGAATCGTTGATTAAAATTATGCCGGCAACTACCACCGCCTGCAATATGTGGGAATTTAAACTGGAAAAGAAAAACGAAGGACTGCTTACCTCTTCCAAGGTACAATACGTTATCGAAGGATACAATTTTAAAAAACTCGGCTATCAATGGAATGGCAAAATGCGCGTGCTGAATCAGGTGATCTCTACCGACTGGCTGCAAACCCGCGTTCGGGTGATCGGTGGTGCTTATGGCGGATATTCCTCTTTTTCGCCCACAGGCCTGGTTACCTTTAATTCCTACCGCGATCCTAATCTGAAGGAAACCTTGGATAATTACAAAGGAACTCCCGATTATCTCAGCAAATTTGAAGCCGATCCTAAACTGATGACCCGTTACATCATCGGCACGGTAGCTTCTATGGACAGACCTTTGACACCTTCCGGAAAAGGAAGTCAGGCGGTGAGTATGTATTTTACTAAACGCACACTCCAGGACATTCAACGCGACCGCGATGCCGTACTTTCAACCACTCCTGCCGACATTCGTAATTTTTCCAAAATGGTTAGCGATGTCTTAACCCAGCAGACGTATTGCGTCTACGGAAATTCCGATAAGTTAAATGCCAATAAAGAATTATTTAATAGCCTGCTTAAGATTGAGCGGTAAAATAAACGAACAATAATCTACAAAAGAGGGCGCTTTTGCAGAAGCGCCCTCTTTGTTTTTTTGCACATAATAATTTCGGATTGCTTAATACAATCAATAGCGTTTGCCGGCGTCGTAGGCAAAGGTTAAAATCCGGCTGTTTTCCGGAAATTCAGGAAGCTTTTTGGCTAATGTTCTCATTCATCTTCTAAATGGTCTTGCTGTCTAAATTTACTATGCATTTTTGAGTAGTGTTGGGATACGCTTGCAACGGTTAGTAGTCGAGTAGGCAAGGGCATTTCAGCCCGAGCCTCTCACAGAACCGTGCTTGATAGTCTCCCATCACACGGCTCTTGTTATACAAATCCCTATACAAAATTAGTAAAATCCTAATTGCCATTGGTAAAATAAATACGGAAATTGAATCCGAATTCTTCCTAACCAATCATAAGCCCGGTTAACACTTGTTTTGTAACGCTTATACCGTCCTCTTGCCCATTGCACTAATTTACGTCTCAATAGTTGAAAGATGGGATTCAACATTGACCTTCTGTAACTTTCCGTAGTAATTTATCCAACCTCGAATATACGGATTGAGAAACTGCGCTACTCCCACAATACTCCTGTGAGTTAGTCCCGGTATGTTCAGCTCTTTCATTTTTGCAACTACGCGTTTCTTAGAACTGATGCTGATTGCACAATCGAACCCGAGAAAAAGTTTTCCTTTTCCTTTAGTTGCTGTGCTTCGTGGTTGAAAACTGTAACCAAGAAAATCAAATTTAACATTCTTGAATGCGCATTGTCTCCTGTAATCTTTGCAGTAAACAATCTTTGTCTTTTCCGGATGTAATTCCAAGCCACAATCTTGCATCCTTCTACCTAAGTTAGTCTAACACATAATCTGCTTGTGCTTTACTCCTACAGTGTAATATTGCATCATCGGCATAACGCACATACTTAACTGTTGGATGGGTTAGTTCTAACCATTTGTCCATGGCATAATGTAGAAACAGGTTTGCAAGTAGTGGACTTATTACTCCTCCTTGTGGTGTACCTTTGCCTTGCTTGTAAATCAGATCTCCTGATTTTACTTGCACTGGCGTTGTTAACCATCGTTGGATGTAAAGTAAGCACCACCTTTCTCTTACGTGTTTCTCCAATGCTTTGAGTAGTTTTACATGGTCGATATTATCAAAGAATCCTTTAATGTCTAAATCTATTACCCAATCTGTTTTCCTACAGTTATTCCGGACTGCTTCTAATGCTTGATGTGCATTCTTGTCTGGTCGGTATCCATAAGAATCCGGACTGAATATCTTCTCAAACCTCGGTTCTAAGTAATCTTTTATTACCATTTGACCAACCCTGTCGCTGATTGTCGGAATCCCAAGTTTCCGTACTTTTCCATCTTTCTTGGGAATTTCTACTTCTTTGACTGGTGGTGGAAAATAACTACCCGATGCCATTCTATTCCATAGTTTGTACAAATGCTCTGACCTTTTGGCATCATATTCTTCCATGCTTATCTGGTCAACACCTGCTCCGCCTTGGTTAGAACGCACTTTCTTGTAAGCCTCCCAAACCATCTGGCGGCTTATTGGTACTGATTTTGTCTCATTCCATAAATTCATCCTCTTCCGAGTTGTTAAATGTTATTTGACCGTATAACCTGATTCCTTCGCTCCGCTTCCATTACAGTTGCATCTTCACTACTTCAAATCAGTCCGTCCCATAATTGGGCTTCGATTTTCTGTCTCTGGGGTGTTCCCATTGTACATTTCTCTTTGCATCCCAATTCTGGTTCCCGAGTTCCGTAAATAAGCCCAAATATAGTTCCTGCTGCCTGTATGACGCCTGTCGTGTAGCCAGTAATCAGGTTGCCGCTACACTCTTTAACTCCGTTCATACTCCGTAGCTTTTGACAGGTTGTTCCCACTTCTCGACACCTCTTCGGCAATTTACTTTCGTTCAACTCCTATATTCATATCTGACGGTCTCGTTAGACCGCCTTTTTCCAAATCGCTCAGCACCACAGCTCTTTACCGCAGCACCATTTGGTGATTTGCTCCCCCTGCCTGAACAGTGAAAGCGGTGGTTCAGCTTACAAATGCCCCCACCATCTTATTTACAGCATGCAGAACTTTGTTTTGCCGATATTCTGCTTCTCGGCACACTATGAGTAGTGGCAGATTGCGTGGTAGTTTCCTGTCAAACCGCTACGCAGTTTGAGCGGGATACAAACCTTGATATTAGCCACATCGCCTGCCATTACTTATACAAAATGTTGTGTGCAGTAATTGATTCATTTTATCTTTCAACAATCCTGTCCCAATCCTTTTTCCAATGTTTTGCATGTTTATTTAAGCCAATTACTAAAACAAAAACAAAAATGAACAATAGAATGATTAATATTTGTAATAACCAATCAATTCTTGTTAATCCACAAAAAAAAGTTTTGTCCCATTTATAATAAACCATGACGGAAGTAATTATTGAAAATCCCATGAATATGTAGAAGAAACTATAAGTTAAATGTGTACCACCACTCAATATAAAAAATGATTTTCTATCACTTTTATTCAATTCGATAATGTAAGATTCCCAACCTTTTACATTTTCACCAAATAAGAGTGGTTCTAAAATCTTCTCAATATAACCTCCAATTGTTTTAATCGAATATATTAAACGGATTATTATTATGAATGAGGCTAATAGAACAAACATTGAAAAATTTGATAATACTAGAACACTAGAGATTAGCATTTTCTCTTTTGATAACAAAAATCCCATAACAGTTGTAATAGTTGCAAGTGTAAATGCCAATATGTATAATTGGGCATCTTGTTTTTTAGTAATTGATTCTCTTAATGATTTATATTCCTCAAGTAAGAATTCATCTTTTGTATCCATTTATCTTCAATTTATTAAAAGGTGAAACAATACAAGTGTATTTATTATCACAATTATTACTACATCTCTTAGGTATGTTATAATCATTGTTAAGGTGTTGTAAGTTCTTTACAATGTCAGTGTGTTCATCATTATGATAATTTCCAGCAAATAAATCTAATCCACAAATCCATTGTATATTTCCATTGTATTTAGCTAATAAATAGTGCTTTTCTAAAAATTTACAACGATGGGCAATTTTGCCATCTTTTAAGTAGTCATACAGAAAACCATAAATATTAAGCCCATTTTCATTATTAATTAAACTAGAAAGATTGTCCAATATAGATTCGTATTGGGTGAAAAATAAAGAATCTTCCTCAACTAGTAATTCTCTAAGTCTCCAAGTTCTAAGTCCCAAATTACAAATCAGGTTTTTCATATCATGAATATCGACTAGGAGATTATCTGTTAAGATGCTACTAACTATAGTATTAATATTTGCCTTTTGTAGTTTTTTTATTGTTTCTATTTTGGCTGGAATAGTATTTCTCTTTTTGGAATAAAAAAAACTATCATTTGTCGGGTGGTTGAAACTAATTTCTAATTCGTTAAGATACTGATATGTTTTCAATTTCTCTATCTCATTCTCTGATATTAAAAGTCCATTTGTGTTTATTCTAAAATCAATTTTTAAGTTCTCAACAAAATCTAAAATTTCAAATAACCATTTACATGTAAAAGGTTCTCCTCCCGTAATTGAGATTCTTGAAAGTCCATGCTTTTGATTTAAAAAGTATATGAAGTCTTTCATAGAAGAAATCTTCTCATATTCATTCTTATTGCAATTATCAATCAAACAATATTTACAATCAAGATTACAATTATTCGTTATTTCAAATCCTGCAAAGAATATTGGATTTTCATTGATTTTCCTTGCCTTGTCCGTTATGTTGACCTCATTAGCTTCAAATAGAAAGTTATCAGGAAAAGAATACTCTTTTTCAATAGAGTCTATATAAATGTTTTGAATCATGTTTTAAATATTTTTTTTAGTGTCAAGCTGCACCTGCTTTTTTATTGCACACAACGGTTGGCGGCTTGGCGTTCGGGCAGAAAAACGGAACGAAGTTCCTGTCGACCGAGACGAACGCTTGATGCGAGAAAAAAATTTTGATTACCAAAGTAGCTCCCGACTGACGCTAAGCCGCTGTTATGGGCCGTTAGATTATTTCCATGGATCATTTTTAAATTCATTCCCTGAATACAATATGTAGTAATCTCTGAGCTCTTTTGTTTCGAGATAAAAATCATAAAATGTTGATGACCAAGATTTCAAAGAATTATTATTTAATTTATCAATTACAGACAAATCCTTCGCAGTATATCTCAAAAAATTATTAAAGAGTTTATAAAGTCTTTTTAGTAATCCGGAATCAATGTATGGATATCTTGTCGTTTCGTCAATTTCATTTACTATTCTTGCCCAATTGTTATAAATTTTATAACCAAAATGACTTTCAAAGATGTCAGCGATATTATTTGCAAATTTAAAAGAATGTTCTTTAGGGTTTACTGCTTCGCAAACTTCATCTAATTGCTCTTTTGTAAGATTCTTATAATTGTATGGAAGATTTGATAATCTGATTATTTCTTGAATTAACGAATACGATGAAAAAATTATCGATTCACATTTGTTATTTATGAAAGGCGAAATATCTTTCTTCTTCTGTCTTTCAGGAAAATAAACTACTATAACATAAAAAATTACACTTAGTATAAAGCCAATAGAAATATCCCAAATAAAATTGTTAGCATTTGGAAACTGTAATAAATATTTTTCAATTGGAGTATTCTTGAATATAGCGATGATGGGCTCATTAGAGCTCTTTATAGCCAAGATTATAAAAATGAAAGTCAATGTCAACAGCAAAATCGATGTTGACTTTCTTTGCAAAAAGAATTTAAGACGTATAGTTTTCGAAATCATGTTTAAAAGAATTTTTTCCTAATTGCCCATAACGGATGGCGGTATGGTTAGTTGCCGATTTCGAAGCACATACCTATCAAGTTATAACTACTTTTGATACGAGCTGTGCCACTCGAATACGCACTGCACCGGCAATTAACTATACCGCGTGTTACCGCCTGGTGTTCTTTTGTCTGTCCTCGTAAACCATTGTCAATATTGAATTTTATTAAAATCTAAAAAACCACGGTCTTTGACCGTGGTAATGTAAATTTAGGCTTTGCCATTTCTCTTTGTAAAAGTAAGTATTCATTTGTGAAAGAAAATTAGTTGAATTGTTGTTCTTCTTTTAATGTTGGCGATTCTATCGAAGGTTCTTTAACGCCTATGGCGTTATCCTAATTTTAAAGCCACCTTCTTTGAGGGTGGTAGTTTACTGTCATTGTCATTTCTCTTTCTTGTCGGTTCGTGTGTCTCCGTTTTTTATTTTTTTAAGTGTCGGGAAATTTTTTAAAACAATTCTTCTTTCTGCGTTGGCTTTACAAGCTCTTTGACAAAGCTTTGGTTGAGTATTGTTTTGCAGGGCTTTGGCAATATGCTTGCAAATATACTGGATATTTTATGGCTTTAATGCTTTTAATATAAAGCTTGATAAATCAGATTTTCGTTTTTTCATATACGTATTAAATTGCTCATCGCCCATCCTGAAATAGTTTGTAATAAGTGGACGAATAAGAAAAGGGAAAACATTGATTGAAACTACAGTCAGAATGAAGTCAAATGGATTAATAACTTCCTTATTCCCTTCTAATAATTTATTTCGAATAATTACGATCCTTCTTAAAACAGTGATATTTGATGGATTGTCCTGTAATAGTATTTTTAATACTTTTTCAGGATTACTTGAAATTTCGTTAATGATTAAGTTGGGAAGATAAGGATAATTTATTAACGTTTCAACATACTCATCAATCAGTTCCTTGATAATTACTTCAAGATTATCTTCTAATTTAATAATTGAAAACAGTTTTTCTTTTATTATTCCGCATGCTTCAGTTAATACAATTTCAAAAAGTTTTTCTTTCGACCTATAATAGTAATGAAGTGAAGCCTTGTTTACTTTAGCTAACGAAGCTATTTCTTCCATGGTGGTTCCACTATACCCCTTACTATTAAATACTTTTCGAGCAGCATCAATAATTGCTATCTCTGTTTCATTAGTTAGTGACATGGACGGTAGTTTTTGAAATATTTTGTACAAGAAAATGTAATCTATTTAAAATATTAACCTTACTAACACCGGAATCAAAGTCAAGATATAACAAGTTGACATTTGGGTAAAGACTTTTGATTTTCATTTCCATACCTTTACCAACAATATGATTGGCTATACAGCCAAAGGGTTGAATACAAATAACCTGATTGATGTTTTGTTCTGCAAAAGCGGCGATTTCAGCAGGTATCAGCCAACCTTCACCATACTGATTGTTTAGGTTAAGTATTTTAGTTGCTAATTGAGCAGAGTGTGATATGTTATGAACTGGCCGATAGAAATTGAAATTTGAAAGTATTCGCTCAAATTTGCCAATATAGTGATTGGCTATTAGCTCAATACTATTTCTAATAAAACTGGAAGGACTCGGATTTTTAATGTATTCTTCCTCACGAACGGACGAGTTTACAAAGGATTGCATGAAAAATTCCATTAAAGGAGGCAATACAACCTCAATATGGTTTTCAATTAACCAGTTTATTATATTAAATTGCCCAAACGAATTGTATTTCACATAGATTTCACCAACCAGGCCAACTGCTTGCACATTTGCATTGTTAATGGGAATAGCATTAAAATCCTCTACAGCTTCTTTCAGAAGTGGAATAAACTCATCATATATACGGCTTTCCAATAGCTTATTTGCCTTTTCAAGATATTTGATTTTCAGCTTATTTGAAATGATACTACCCAATTCACGCGAAGCAGTTGCATAATACATACGCGATAGGCTATCAACAAAAAGAAGACTAATGAATGCTGGTTTAATTAATTTAAACCAATTGGGTTTAAATCCGGGCTGATTTTTTAACAAAGCCTGAGAGGCTGCTACTGATACGATAGGAACATTATTATATCCTTCATTTATCATGGCTCTTTTTATTAAGGCCAAATAATTGGTCGCCCTGCATTGACCTCCGGTTTGCGTTATCCCGATAGCGATTTCATCAGCATTATATTCCTTGCTTTTCAATGCCCGAATTATGTCACCAACAACTAAAGTGGCTGGATAACAGATTTCGTTGTTGGCATATTCCAGTCCTAAATCCACCGATTGTTTATCAGATGGAGGAAGGTTTACAATTTTATATCCGGCAAGTTTCCCGAGTGCAGGTATCAGTGGCGAATAAAAATCTGAGAACCAAGGCACAAGTATGGTTCTTTCCTTATCGGAAGTAGTGAAAACAGCTTGCTGATTATTGGAACTTGGTGCGTTTTTTTCAGAAGATGCTTTTTGTTTTTTTAATCTTAATGATTCAACCAACGACCGCAATCTCAGCTTCGTTGAACCCGGACTGGAAATTTCATCGATCCGAACAAGTGCAAACGACAAACCGGAACGCTTGGTCAGGTCGCTAATTTCATCCATTATAAATGAATCAAGACCACAACCGAATGAGTTTAGCTGAATAAAACCCATAGTAGTATTTTGCTGTGATGCCCACCAGGCTGCATGAAGTATTCGGTTAGGATATTCCCATTGTGAAACAGTATGAAAAGAATCAAACCCTTCATTCTTGTAGCCAAAAGCAATATCTTCATTAATCACGCTAACACCTAGATCTGAAAGTATTTGTGAAACTTGTTGGTGTATTAGATGGTCAATATGGTATGGATGGCTGGCTACCAATACAACAAGTTTGTTATTCTTTATGGCATCAGTAAGAATTTCTGTATTTTTTAGTTTTATTTGGGCTTTAAATTCATCCTGAGCAATTATGGCTGCTTTAAAGGCTTTATTAAAAATTGCACTACCTACCTCTAATTTTTTACAATAATTCCAGCATGCTTTTCGTAACAGGTTAATGTTGTCAAAGCTGATAGCAGGTGAATCGAAAGGAATATCGACCGATCCGGCTAAAAAAGTTGTATTTTTCAATACCTCGGAATACCCTGTTACAATTGGACAGTTGTAACTGTTGGATGATTTTTCGTACTCATTTTTCTCATAAACTACAAATGGCAAAAATATACGGTTAACCTTTTTTTCAATTAAGTTGACGATATGACCATGAGAAAGTTTTGCGGGAAAACAGATATTGTCGGACATCAGTGCCCCAATTCCTTTTTTGTAAAGTTGATGGCTACTTTCATCTGAAAGTACAACTTGAAAACCACAATTTGAAAACAATGATTGCCAAAAAGGATAATTCTCATACATGTTCAACACCCTTGGTATACCAATGCGAATCTTGCCTGACGATTGGATGTCCTCCGACTGCCTGTTAAACAGGATTTGTCTTTTGTAGTCGAAAATATTCAATCCCCGGAAGTGCGGAATTGTATTATTGGTAAATACTTTCTCACATTTATTACCGGAAAAGCAATTACTACCATTCGGAAATTTATAGGTAGTGATTTGGCAATTATTCGTACATCCTTTGCAGGTTGATAGTTTAATGGTGTAGTCAACTGTCTTTTCAAGGTTTTGAAATCCTATAAAACTACTGCTTAACCCTTCGGAATTGCTTTTATTCAAAGCATATAAAGCTGCTCCATAAGCGCCCATCAATTCTGGTTTATCTGATACAACTATCTTTTTTCCAGATAAGATTTCAAGGCTTCTAAAAACCGCTTTGTTTTTGAAAGTACCACCCTGAACCACAATATTATCCCCAATTTCAGAATTGCTTTTAATATGCAGAACTTTATTTAGGCAATTTTTAACAACTGAATATGCTAAGCCAGCAGATAGATCAGAAACAGTTGCGCCATCGCGCAATGCTTGTTTCACTTTTGAATTCATAAAAACCGTACACCGTGTACCTAAGTCGTATGGAGCTTTGGATTGTGTTGCAAGTGTAGAAAAATCACTAGGGTTATAGCCAAGGGTATTGGCAAAACCTTCTATAAATGAACCACAACCCGAAGAACAAGCTTCGTTAATTTCGATATTTGCGATGGTATTATTTTGTACAAAAATCGCCTTAATATCCTGTCCGCCAATGTCGAGGATAAAAGAGACCTCTGGTTCAATTTTTTTTGCCGCAAGAAAATGAGCTACGGTTTCAACTACCCCATAATCCATACCCAGAGCAGATTTTATTAATTCTTCGCCATACCCTGTTACTGCCGATTTAGCAATATGTATTATTGTGTTGTTTTGGTCAAGTCGAACGGCAAATTCATTTAAACCATCGATAATTGTTTCCAAAGGTTTTCCATTATTGTTTTTATAATAATGATATAAAAGAGAACCATCTGAATCGAGAATAACAATTTTTGTTGTTGTAGAACCCGAATCAATGCCCAAAAAGCAGTTTTCGTCTTTTTCAAATTTCTTTTGTGGTATTGTAATAATATGTCGGTTAGTTTCCCAACTCGCAAATTCATCGATGTTGGTAAACAAAGGGTGAAGCGTATTATTTTCAGAGGAAACCTGTTTCGCTGATTTAATATTGTCTATAAATTTAGTAACTTGAATGGGTTTCTGAGTCGAAGGAATTGATAAAGCAGTTCCCAAAGCGGTGAACAGTTCAGCATGTTCGGGAACAATAATGTTTCCCTTGTTGATCTTTAGAATTCTTGAAAATGATTCCCGCAAATAGCTGATATAAGTTAATGGGCCACCGCAAAAGAGAATCTCAGGTTCAATTGAACAACCCCGCGCAAGTGTATTAATAATTTGACCAGCAACAGCTTCAAAAATAGACGCAGCAATATCAGCGGTATTTATCTTTCGACTGACTAGATTCTGTATGTCAGTTTTAGCAAAGACTCCGCAACGGGATGCAATAGGATAAATTTTTGAGGATTGCCAGGCTAAATTATTTAGTTCAGCAATTGAAACATTCAATAACGCAGCCATTTGGTCAATATAAGCACCTGTTCCCCCGGCACAATTACCGTTCATTCGGATATCTGGATTATTTAAATCATTGAATAATACCAATTTCGCATCTTCTCCTCCTATATCTATAAGACTTTTTACTTTAGGATATCGTTTTACAACAAGAGATGCTGCAGCAATTATTTCTTGTACAAATGGGGTATTTGTATTTTCGGCTATTCCCATTGCTGTGGAACCTGAAAATGCTACTTGCAATGATATGTCTCCAAATCTATACTGAATTTTTTCAAGCAACCCCAAAAGAGTATCAAGAATTCGGGTGTTATGTCTTACGTAATCAGAAAAAATTATTAAATCTGATGTGTCAGTTAGAACTACTTTTGCTGTTGTGGAACCGATGTCGATTCCTAATCTAAACATGTTCATATTCTCCTTTTTATATTTTGACAATTAAGTTTGACATCTGTGTCAAATTATTAATAAAAAAAATCAATCTGGCTTTAACCATTTACGAAGGATTCTTTTAACTTCAATTTTGCGAGAAACCATAAACTGAGCTAATTTTTCTTCGTTCTTGTCAAAAAAGAATTCCATTAATAGAGGTTTCGCTACCAAAGGGAATGCGCAAAGAGATATAACATTAACGAATAAGTCCTCAAACTTAAATGGAATAAGTTCTCCTTGAGCAATTTCATCATTGATTTGCAAAAATATTTTTTCAAAATCCAAATTGTTTTGTCTAATAAACTCAAAAATCCAATTCGGTTCGCGCAATAACTCAGATACCATAAAAGTAGGAATCATGGGATATTTAATTATCAGGTTGATATATTCATCAACAAATGATTCAATTTTATCAATCGCGGACAAATTATCGTCATTTATTAGTATGGAAATTGTCGGGACAATTTTGTTTTTCAAACTTATGATGACCTTCTGAAGTAGGTTTTTTTTACCCCTAAAGTAGTAGTTTAAGGATGTGCGACTAATTCCAGCTTCATCGGCAATCTGACCCATCGTGGATTTATCTACACCATATTTAAGAAACACGTTGTTGGCTGCTTCGATTATTTTTGTTTCAATATCTGGACTATCGTTATTTACTGTAATCATTTGATTTGACATTTACGTTTGACAACAGCGTCAAAGATACAAATTGTTTTTGATATCTATCAGAAATTTTAATTTTATAGTTTCGAAAAAATGGCCCTTTTAATTTTGCCGAAGTGTTGGCTATGGTGTGTCGGGGCAAAAGCAAATAAACACAAATGTGCCATTGTGGGCAGGCAATAAATTGTTTTTAGAAAATTTGCCGTGGGGAAAAAATAAAAAACATCGGGTCGGCTTAAGTGTCAGATTTCTTGTCAATATTTCTTTTTTTTCTATCCTTCCACAAAGGGTTACTTTCTATTTTGGTTCTGTTGTCTGTTTTTTTACACTTGGCGGTAACGTTTGTGTAACCACCATAATGGTGGTTATTTCGTAATTAGCTATTGTTTTTCGCTTACAAATATAAAAAAATTATTTATGCAATAGATAGTTAAAGATTTTCATTGTTGTCCCATAAAAGCATTCGGATTAAAATCTTTTAATCCATAGCAAATAGTTAGTTAAGCAAATCAGCGGTTAAAACCTTCTCTGTGCAACTCGGTGATTTCTCTGTTAAACTCTGTGTTATAATATTTTAATTACACAGAAAACCATAGAGTCCCGATAACTACCGGGATTACGGAGAACCACGGAGCTTACCATTTATATCTCTTATTTTCAACTCTTGATCTGCATTATTTTTTTGGGCTCACCTGAATTGAAACGCTGCTTCACAACAGTGAAGCCCTACTTCACAACAGTGAAGCTCTACTTCACATTAGGGAAATTCTACTTCACATTAGGGAAATTCTATTTCACATTAGGGAAGTTCTACTTCACATTAGGGAAACTCTACTTCACAACAGGGAAGTTCTACTTCATATTAGGGAAGTTCTACTTCCAATTATGGAAACTCTACTTCTAATTATGGAAGCTCTACTTCCAATTATGGAAACTCTACTCCTAATTATGGAAGCTCTACTTCCAATTATGGAAACTCTACTTCCAATTATGGAAACCCTATTTCCAATTACGGAAGCTCTACTTCCAATTATGGAAACCCTATTTCCAATTATGGAAATTCTATTTCCAATTATGGAAGTTCTACTTCCAATTATGGAAACATTATTTCATTTTTTTATCAAATTTGATGGTTTATTTAATATCTATTTTATTTTTTCATAAAATAACTTGAAATCTGTTCATATTTTTATTCCTGTTTCTCAATATTGAATTCCCATAAACAGCCTTTAATCGTCAATTTCTTTCTTGCTTGTTTTTGAAAAACTCCTATTTTTACCGTTCAAATCAAATAGCTAAAAATGTTTAGAAAATTTTCCCTCTTTATTATCTGCTTTATCGGGGTTTTAAGTCTTCGGGCAACTCCCGTTCAGGATATTATTCGTCGCTCGGGCAATGCTTCGGACTATCCCAACAATAACCTATTGGTGCTTTTCGACAGCACCCGCGTGGATGTTCAGGAAAGCGGTCTTTCGTATTATTCCCTTCATCAGCTTACCAAAATACTCACTCCCCAGGGAGCCTTACGGATGAAGACGGTGAAATATGGCTACGACCCGCTGTCGGCTTTTGTCGAAATACAAAAAGTGATAGTCTATCGCCACAACGGTAGCATTCAAAATATTCCCGTCTCCACCGTTATGGATTACCCTGCACCTGCACGTGCTATCTATTGGGGTGCCCGCGAAAAGATGATAGAAGTAGGTCGGCTCGAACCCGGCGATGCCGTGGAAGTATTTATCTTTAAAAAAGGCTTTACCTATGCCCTGCTTCAGGATGGCGACGACGATCAGTATATCCCGCCCATGCGCGGACATTTTTACGATATTGTTCCTTTCTACAGCTCCGATCCCGTCCTTTGCAAATCGTATCAGGTGTATGTTCCCAAAGATAAAACCATACAATACGAATTTTATAATGGTACCTGCACTTCCAAGGTTCTTTTTCTCGGCGATAAAAACCTGTATGCCTTTTCGGCAACAAACATTCTGCCTTTGAAGGCTGAATCCAACATGGTAGCATGGGACGATGTAGCTCCCAAACTGCTGCTTTCCACCAGTCCCGACTGGAAAGCCAAATCGCTTTGGTTTTATAACGTTAACGAAGATTATCACAGTTTCGATCCTACACCCGAAGTCAGGGAAAAGGTATCGGAATTAGTTAAAAATGCCCGCACCGAACTCGACAGCATCTCTCTGCTCACCCATTGGGTAGCCGACAACATGCGCTATTCCGGTATCTCCATGGGCAAAGGCGAAGGATATACCCTGCATAATTGCAAAATGAATTTTACCGACCGTTGTGGCGTTTGTAAGGACAAAGCAAGCATGCTTATCGCCATGTTGCGTGCCGCCGGTTTTAAGGCATATCCTGCTATGACGATGGCTGGCTCCCGTATTGATTATATTCCTGCCGACCAGTTTAATCACAGCGTTACCGTGGTTAAACGTCGTAATGGACAATACCAGTTGCTCGATCCCACCTGGGTTCCCTTCCTCCGCGAACTGTGGTCGAGCGCCGAACAACAGCAGAATTATCTTATGGGTGTTCCCGAAGGTGCCGATTTAAAAATTACACCCGTCTCTCCTCCCGAAAATCATTATTTTCGCATCAATACTCAATCGACGCTTGCCGGCGATGGAACGCTGACCGGTTCGTTCACACTTACCGCCGAAGGACAATCTGATGGCTCAGTCAGAGGGTTTTTCACGCGCAACTTCAAAAGCGATTGGAAAATGAGTATTGAGAAAGAGTTCCTCCGCATCTTCCCTTCGATCATTCTTTCGAATATTGATTTTGGCGATCCCTACGATTACATGTCCGGTCCCATAAAAATCACCGCCGACTTTACCATCCCGGGATATGCACTTGCCGGTAACAGTGAGCTTATCGTTAAACCCATCACCACTACCCAGCTTTTTGCCTCAGCCATGTCGTATTTATGGTGGAATACGGATATTGACCAGCGGAACTACGGTTTCCGCGACCGCACTTCACGTCTGGTGGAACTGGAAGAAAGCATTACCCTCCCCGACGGAGCCATTGCAACCAGCCCATTTCAAATCTACGGAAATCAAAGGAACATCCAATTCGGGGAACTTCGCCTGGCAACAACAGGGGAATACATTAAAAATAAACCAAACCTCGGTTTTCGGTAAACGGGTTTATGATGCATCCGATTGGCCCGACTTTAAGAAATGCGTACAGGCTCAAAAAGAACTGGGCGAAAAACCTTTCATCATCAAAATCAAATAATACTCGAATCAAACATCATTATTCCCATGAAAATATTCCGTTTTATCTATCTCATCGCCCTGACGGCGTTCTTTATCACTCCCGTTGTGGCACAGAATGAAAACGCCGACGCTGTTTATAAAAAACTCGTAAAAGAATATACCCTGAAGCCCGACGGAAGCACCGTTTACCGGCTTCAGAAACAAATAAAGCTCTTATCCCAGCTTTCGTTCAACCGACTCTACGGCGAAACATTTATTGTTTACAATCCGCAATACCAGAAACTAAGCATCAACAAGGCTTTTACCGTTACCGCTGACGGCAAAACAGGTAAATACGCCCAAGAATGCTTTTAACGAAGTGCTGCCAGGTTTTGCCGCCGATGCTCCGGCTTTTAATCATCTGCGCGAAATGGCGGTAACCCACACAGCCACCGAAATTGGCGCTATCATCAATCTCGATTATAGCCTTACCTCATCCAAAGATTTTATTCCTTTTCTCAGCGGGCAGGAAATCGTTGGCGAAAATTCACCTATTGACGAACTGGTTATCCGCATCAGGGTTCCCCAAGGCAAAACACTAAATTACCGGATGTACAATTGTGCCTTACAACCCGACAAAAGGGAAGAAAGCAAAATGGATGTTTACGAATGGCGATTCAAAAATGTCCCGGCTTTAAGCAATGAATCATTTCAGGAAAAAGACCTGAATTGTATTCCGCATCTTTTTTTCAGCTCCGTGGATATGCCTTCGGCCATTCAATGGATGACTTCCAAAACAGGATTTAACATAGGGTTGACTTCCGAAATTAAATCAAAAATCGACGAACTGTTGAAAAATGAAACCGGCAACATCCAAAAAATCCTTAAGATTCAATCGCTACTGGACTGATGAAATATCTACGCTCAACATTCCGATGATATATGCCGGTTATAATCCCCGCACTCCTGCTCAAATCTGGGCTTCCAATGCCGCAACCCGCCTCGAAAAAGCCATCCTGTTTTCACAAATCTTAAATTATGCAGGCATCTCTGCCCATCCGGTGATGGGTTTTCCGTCCGTTTATTTTAATAAAAACAATGGAAATCTGGCAGGCACGGACATCCTTGTAGAAGTCAAACCTCATAAAGGGGAAACGTTATTCCTTTCGCCCGACCAAAAAGATATTCTGAATAAAGAATATGCCGTTGGCGGCCGTACGTTAATAAATCTCAGTTCAACAAAATCGTTTACATCAAAAGCCTATTCCTTCCCGAAAATCAGCTTACCATGGAAGGCAACTTAAATTGGAACCCCACGGCAAATACGCTGGAAGGAACATTATCGCTTACCATGACCAAAGCAATGAATCCTTATTTTGATTTTAGCAAGGATTCATCAAAAGTGAAAAACTACCTCGCCGGCGGATTGGGGTCAAAGGACATTTCTAAGGTAAATATTAGTAAATTAACGGAAGAAACGACCAAGGCTCAGTTGACCGTTGCCGATAAAAGTGCTTCCCGTATTCAGAATGACTATTATTTTATGGATATTCCTGCCTTTAAAAACGGAAGTGATGAATGGCATCTTAGCGTTATGCTCAGCGATCGTAGCATCCCATTGGAAATACCCAATCTTTTGGAAGAAGATTATGAATTTGATCTTACCGATACCCGACGGTTTTGTGATGGCGAATAAACCGGTGGAAATAAAAAATGGCAATACTCTTAACATCAGCATATATCAGTCGGGCAATCACATAAAGATAAAACGCAGTCTTCATCTTGCACAAAAGACACTAAGCCATGCTGATTATACTAATTTTAGGGAAGCGATGATTCAATGGAATAATACCAATTACCGCACAATTATCCTGAAAAAGACAAACAATTAAAACCGGATATCAACGGAACATCAATTCCTATTTTAAAACCGGCAGTTTATTTTGATGAATATACGCTATCTTTGCAGCATCGAAAAAATATGCCGATGAAGCTTAAGGAAATACTACTACTTATAACCCTTCTGATGACAGCCGGTGCTTATGCCCAAAAGAATTCCATCATCAGGCTGGAGCAAGGCAACGACTTGAAATACGACAAGATGTTAGGGATATCCACTTACCGTGTGGTAGGCAATGTTATCTTTGAACATCAGGGAGCTTTCCTTTATTGCGACAGCGCCATCATGGACGAAAAGACCAATAATGTCATCTGTTTTGGCCATGTGCGTATCAAATCGAGCGACACTTTAAATCTATATGGCGACCTGCTCAATTATAACGGCGATACTAAAATTGCCGACATCACCGGAAAAATAGTTAAGCTGGTTGATAATGAAACGACACTAACAACCGACCATCTGTATTTTGACAGGAATACAAATATAGCCAAGTACGAAACCGAAGGAAAAATCCGCAACAAGGAAAACCGGCTTACCAGTAAAAAAGGATATTATCATACCGACAAAAAGGAATTTTTCTTTAAGGATAAGGTAGTGCTTACCAATCCCGAATATGTGATGAATTCCGATACGCTTATGTACAACACCGTGTCGCGTACCGCTTTTTTTTACGGGCCAGTCCACTATCAAAGGAAAGAAAAATTTTATTTATTGTGAAAACGGCTGGTACGACACCAAATATGAAGTATCCAAATTCAGCCGTAACGCCTATCTGATCAACGAAAATCAAACCCTGAAAGGCGACAGTCTTTATTACGACCGCACCAATGGCATTGGCAAAGCTTTACGCAATGTTTCCATTATTGATACCGTACAAAACATCGTTTTTAAAGGAAACTTAGGCGATTATTTCGAAAAAACCGGTTATGCCGTACTCACCGACAGCGCTTATGCCATCATGATCGAGAAAAAAGATTCGTTATTCCTCCATGCCGACACCCTCAAAGCTACGTTCGATACGGCAAGGGTTACCAAGGAACTTTTTGCTTTTCATTATGTAAAATTCTTCCGGAACGATTTACAGGGCATGTGCGATTCCCTGGCATATATAGTTAAAGATTCTACCTTAACACTTTTCAATTCGCCTATCCTCTGGTCGGGCAAAAATCAATTGACTGCCGATACGATACGCATTTTTGTAAAGGACAAAAAAATCAACGAACTACGGCTTTACAATACTTCTTTCATCGTTTCCAAAGATACGCTTACCAATTTCAACCAAATTAAAGGCAAGAATATGATTGGCTATTTTAAGGATAATCAGATTTACAAAGTTACCGTCAGTGGAAATTCGGAAACACTTTACTGGGTACGCGAAGATGATAAGTCGCTGATAGGCATCAGCAAAATGATTTCTTCGGATATGGTTATCGGCATCAAAGAAAATAAGGTGGATAGAATAAATTACATAAGCAAGCCCAAGGGCGCTTTATATCCTGAAAAAGATTTAACATCCCATGATTTGCTTCTGAAAGATTTTAAATGGCTCGACGACAAACGCCCGTATACCCGCCTCGATATTTTCAAAAAATAAATTTACTTTCTTTTTAAAGTATCGGCCAGAGTATTCGTTTTTTTTGCAGGTGCAACATATTTATTTTTGGAAGCACTTTTCCCGAATACAGAAATGCTGACATAGCGTCCAGGATTAAGCTTCATATCTTCAAGCAATTCGTCAAGTTGCCGGGCAGCGCCGTCAATACGGTTATATAACTTATTGTCGTTCACCAATAATCCCAGCGAACCTTCACCGGTATTAATTTTCTGGAATACAGCTGATATCTGAGTTATTGCCGTATTGGCATTAGCCAGTGTTTGATATACATTAGCTCTTGCCAAGGTATCGGATATTTGTGAAAAGTTATTGATAATATTGGAAATTTTGTCATTGTTCTGACGGATATTATACGAAATGGATTCGATGTTGGAGACAATACCAGCCAAACGATATCTTTGGGTGCCAACGAGGGTATCAATATTGTAAGTTGTGTGTTCCAGGTTTTTAAGCGTAATTTTAATACTTTCGAAGCTCTGCGATAAATTTTCACGTGTATCAGAATTTAAAATACTGCTTATAACAGTAACCACGGAATCGATTGATAGCAACAGGTTTTCTGCTTTTTTCTTGATGGGTTGCACCTGGCGATTTACTTCTTCCTGCAAACTACCGCCCACTTCCGATTTCAGGGTGTCGCCGCTTTGAGCCTGTACAAACGAATCACCCAGAAGCAATTCAATGGCTTTTGAACCCATAAGGTCATAGCTGTAAATCCTTGAAATGGAATTTTTAGGAATGGGAATATCGCTTGTAAGTGTTAATTTAACTACAATATGGGTAGAAGGTTTATAGACAAAATAAACATCTTCAACTATTCCGACTTTTAACCCTTTCACAAAAACGGGATTTGCTTTTACTAATCCATCCACTTTTTCGTAAACGGCGTAAAAAACCCGTTTTTTCATAAAAAAATCTTTACTTTTCAGGAAACTTATTCCCCAAATAAAGAGAGCTAACGTAACAATGACAAAAGCTCCTATCTTAATTTCACGTTTATGTTTCAAGTTGGAAATTTTTAAATTTAGCAAAACAAAAATACAATAAATTTCTATTGTTTATTATCCGCTGTTAAGGCTATTCGTTGATTGTTGAGAAAAGCCACCACAAAAGCATCTTTATATCCTTTTTTCTTCATTTCCTTCATCAGCGCTACGGCTTCCTTTATTGTTTTTTTGTTTCCAACGGTATATTTATACAAGCCCTGGTGAAAATATTTACGAACATCTTCCAGCCCGACGAACGCTTTTGAATTTAATGGTTTTTCCTTGTCCGATGTGGCGAATTGAACACGGTACTCGACTTCTTTTTCCGTCAGGCTATCCATTTTGGGTGCGTTTTTTTGAACCGGGAAAGTATCTTTTACTGCTTTTCCAATAGGTTCATTTGCAACTATAACCGGTTCTGTTGCTGAAGGAGAAGTATTTGCTGAGGATTTTTCTCCGGTTTCCGGACAGGAAGACGTCTTTTTATGGGATTTTGATTTATGTTTCGAAGATTTTTCATCGGGATTGACTTCATTGGATTTTTTTGCGAGTTTTTTATCATCAAATTGTTTTTCACATTCCGATTTGTATTTGACAAAAGCAGAACATATAGATCGGGCAATGGCTGATTGTCCTTCGTTGCTTTCTAAAAACGACCTGTCGTTGTCATTGCTGATAAATCCCGATTCGACTAATATTCCGGGCATGGCTGTTTTATAAAGCACCAGAAAACCAGCCTGTTTAACTCCACGATTAAATAATTTTGTTTTTTCGGAAAACTGGCTTTGTATCTTGGAAGCCAAATCAAGGCTTTGTTCGAGAAAAGCATTTTGAAACAGCGTAAAAATAATGTTGGCTTCGGGTGAATTGGGGTCAAATCCATCATATTGAACCGAATAATCGCTTTCAAGCAAAATGGATGAGTTTTCCGTTTTGGCAACCTGTAAATTAGCACTGCTTTTATGAAGTCCCATCACGTATGATTCGGTACCGTATGATTTGGAGGAAGGATTGGAATTGCAGTGAATAGAAATAAACAAATCGGCCTTAGCCTCGTTGGCAATTTTCGCACGTTTATACAATTCTACAAAAACATCGGTAGTGCGGGTATAAATTACGTTGACATCTTTACAGGAATTTTCAATCAATTTACCTGTTTTCAAGGCAATAGCAAGATTAATATCTTTTTCAAGGGTTTTTCCGTTTCTTGCGCCGGAATCATGCCCACCATGTCCCGCATCAATCACTACCGTGGTTATTTTATGATCTTTCTGGCCCGACAAACAATACAAGGGCATTAACAGTAAACCCAGTATACCAAATATTAATTCGAGACGTTTTATTTTTAACATAATGAATTACTATCGTTGAAATCCCTTTAATTTATACTTTGTTTGATTTTGATTCACTTTACAAAATTGATATGCCGAAATTTTGATACTTTTGCAGCTTCAAAAATATTATTTTCCAGGCAAAGCAATATTTTTAAACATTCAAAAGTAATAAAAACAATCAAAGCTCAGCAAAAATCAGCATTTAATTAACTCAACCATCAAAAAATTGTTAGCTAATTTATTAACAATACGCTTTTCAGGAATCATTTATTTGTTTGTTATTCTAATCACTTTTTCTTTGAATACAAACGGACAAAATTCTATTGAGGCAAAGCCTTCGGACAGTAGCCTTAAGGTGGTCGTTGATACCACGAAAAAGGATAGTTTACAAATAAAAGCCAATAAAAAAGCCCTTAAGGTAAAAGTGGAGTATAATTCCGACGATTCAATTTGTTTCGATTTCAAGATTCAAAAGGCCTTTTTATATAAAAATGCAGAAATTAATTACGAAAAAATCAATCTCAAAGCAGCTTATGTTGAAGCAAGTTTCAAAAATAATATTGCTTTTGCCAAAGGTGTAACGGATTCTACCAATAAAGAAACGGGTACTCCCGAGTTTAAAGATGGTGATCAAACGTTTAAGTCGAAGACCCTTGAATATAATTTTGATACAAAAAAGGGGGTAAGTACCAACGTTATAACTAAAGAGGGCGAAGGTTATCTTCATGGAAGTATCATCAAAAAAATGACCAATAATACAACCAATGCCTACAAAGGTGGCTACACAACCTGCGATCTGGATCATCCGCATTATAGCATGATTTACACCAAGGCAAAAGTTATTCCTGATAATAAAATTATTACCGGACCTGTTTTTTTAAATATTGAAGATGTTACACTTCCCGTTTTCCTTCCTTTTGGGTTGTTTCCCAACAAGAAAGGTAGAAATTCCGGTATTTTGATTCCAAGTTATGGCGAATCTGCAAACAGGGGATTTTATTTTGAAAACGGTGGATATTATTTTGGCATAAGCGATTACATGGATTTGGAAGTCAGGGGAGATATCTACACCCATGGAAGTTATGCCATTAAGCCTGCTCTTGCCTACAAAAAAAGATATAAATATTCGGGTAATTTCAGTTTTAATTATGCCTTGAATAAAACCGGTACCGAAGGAACTCCGGATTTTTCCAAAAGCAAAGATTTTTCTATCCGGTGGACACATAGTCAGGATCCCAAGGCAAGACCAAACAGTACTTTTTCGGCAAACGTTGACCTGCAGAGCCGCAAATATAACCAATACAACCCGGTAAGCGCCAGTAATTATCTTTCCAACACCTTTTCTTCAAGTGTGGCTTATCAGACTACGCTATGGGAAAAATGGTTTTTCACATCCAACCTGAATCTTACTCAAAATACATTAACAAAATCGGTTACCGTTACCTTGCCCGAAATATCTCTTTCCACCAACCAGTTTTATCCCTTTCGCAGCAATAATGTGGTTGGCAAAACCAAATGGTATGAAAACATTTCGGTAAATTATAAGATGAACGCCCGCAACGAATTGGATACCTACGATACGCTTCTTTTTAAATCCGAAATGTTCGACCAGTTTAATTACGGGATGCAACATTCCATACCTATAAGCAGTTCCATCAAATTATTCAAACATTTTAATCTGACCAATACGCTCAGTTTTAATGAACGCTGGTATCCGAAAAGTATAAGCGAACATTGGGTAAACGATACGTTGAAAACAGCAACGGATACGGTAGTGGGTTACGTTCGCACGGATACAATTAATGGTTTTAAGGCGGCTCATGATTTTAGTTTCAGTTCTTCACTTTCCACCAAAATATATGGCATACTACAATTCAAAAAAGGGCCTGTTAATGCCATTCGCCACGTAGTCACTCCAAACATCGGATTTTCATTCCGTCCCGATTTTGCCGATCCATGGTGGGGATATTACCGAAAGGTTCAGGTGGATTCAACCGGAAGAAAAGAACTTTATTCAATTTTTGAGGATGGAAATTATCATTCGTTGTACGGCACGCCGCCTTCGGGTAAATCGGGAAGTATCAATCTGAGTCTTAGCAATAATCTCGAAATGAAAGTGCGTTCGCGAAAAGATACGGTTACCGGCACAAAAAAAATTATACTGATCGATAATTTCACCATTTCCACTTCATACGACTTGGCTAAGGATTCCTTAAAATGGGCGCCAATAAGCATGAACGGGCATACCACCCTTTTTAAAAATCTACAAATTTATTATGCTTCGGTCTGGAATTTATATGCACTCGATTCCCTGGGTCGCACAATCAACCGTTATGAATGGGATGTAAATCATCGCCTGATGAGATTTAACAATAATTCATGGAGTTTCAGTTTAAACTGGAACACTTCCTCCGAAAAATTAAAGAATAAAAATAAAAAAGACGAGAAAAAACCGGTTAGCGGTACTCCTGAAGAGATAGACGCGGTGAATAACAATCTTTCCGATTATTTAGATTGGAATAATAGCTGGAGTTTAAATATCGCTTACACCTTCCGCCGCACAAGTACTTACGTAGCGCTGACAGATAAAACTAAAAAGAGTATCATCCAAACGCTCTCGTTTAACGGGGATGTAAGCATCACTCCCAAATGGAAATTTTCCTTTAATTCGGGATATGATTTTGAAAATGGTAAATTTTCGTATACATCTGTTAATGTGATTAGGGATTTGCATTGCTGGGAAATGCGTTTTAACTGGATACCCATAGGCGGAATGAAAAGCTGGAATTTTGCTATCAATGTAAAATCATCCGTTCTGAAAGATTTGAAACTAACCAAGAAAAAAGATTTCCGCGACCGCTGGCAATAAATATCACAGGACAAATCTACATCTGGCTTTAAGTTTTTTGTTGCTGCTGATTTTTCTTTTATTTTTGTAGCGTGGAAGTAAGGAGGGGTTTAACGCAAATGAAACGGTTGGGTTCATGGTGGATGATAATATCTATGGTTTTTTTATCCATCCATTCATCGGCTCAGCTTAATGTTAATTTTACCTTTTCTCCCGACAGTTCTTGTTCGGGCAATGCCGTTCAATTCACCGCCCTGGTGAGTGGTGGCGATAGTACCAAATATATTTTTGACTGGAATTTCAATGATAATACTCCACATTCTTCCGAAAAAAATCCCACCCATATTTTTGATGTTTTTGGTTGTAGCTTACAGCCCAAAGATGTGATGTTAACCGTTACCGATACAACATTTACCAACATACAACAAGGCTCGCAAATTAAATTCGTCAATGTGAGAGGCAGACCAGTTCCATTATTATCCGATCCGCTCACGTTCAGCAATTGCGACAATCATCCCACGCCCGAAAATCCCGATTTTACCGTTACCGTCAGTAATATAACCCAGGATACGTCATGCCTGGTACCTAACAATTTTTCCATAAACTGGGGCGATGGTGTGGTTTCTACAGGATTATCGGCGCATTTTACCAATGTTCAGCATACGTATCACAGACTGGGAGTATTTAGTCTCGAACTTGCCGTTTCCGATATCTATGGCTGCGAAGGGAAAACTACCTATTGGGTAGGTAATGAATCGCCACCCATGGGAACTTTCGATACCATAGGTACTTACCAGGCACAATGTGCACCTGTAATTTACCGTTTTCGAATTTCGGGCATTGACGACAACTCGCCGGAAACTAAATATCGGTGGAAATTTGGCGATGGAACCGAGGTATTATGGAATCATGATTCCGTTGTAAATAATGATAGCATTATCAGTCACACGTATCTAACTTCTTCCTGTAATTTGCCTGGTAGCCAATTCACTGTAAGATTAGAACCAACAAATACTTGCGGAACTTCACTTACGGAACATTATACCGCCCCTGTATACGCCAAAGGTAAAGCAATGATAGATACTGCTCAGGCTAAAGGCTGCATTGGCGATGAAATACAGTTTACAAATTTGTCCACTACCGGATATGGGGATGGCTGCAGCCCGGGTTCGACATATTATTGGGATTTCGGAAATGGCCATACTTTTAGCGGTACTGTTCCGCCACCACAAACCTATTCTGCCAAAGGAAATTATGACTTGATGTTAATCAATATGAGCTATTGTGGCAACGATACGTTGATCTGGACTGTTCGTATTGACAGTCTGCCCTATGCGAATGCCACGCCTCAGTCGGTTAATAATTGTATTCCCAAAGAAGTTACGTTTCTCAATCATTCCACGGGTGGCAACCTTCGTTATACCTGGACGGTAACACCGGCACAAGGCTGGCATTTTATCAGCCCAACCAATGAACACTCGGCAGAGCCGACCCTCAGTTTCGACACGTACCTGACTTCGGGATATCAGGTAACCTTAAGAGTAGAAAATAATTGCATACAGACAGATGACACAACTTTTACAATAAATGTTGCCAACAAACCTACGGCAACTCTTGCCCATCCTCCCAACCGGCGCTGTGCCCCGTATTATTATACACCTCAGGTAAGTTATGAAGAAAACGGAAGCCCATTTCATTCTTACCATTGGAAGTTTGAAGGCGCCTTTCCCGATTCAAGCCTTTTGGCTCATCCCGACTCCATTTTATATACCCAATCAGGGACTTTCCGGGTTATACTAAAAGCGGCCAACGACTGCGATACGGTAACGCTTATGGATTCCATTTCCATCATTTCCTATGTTCCTGTTACATTACAAAATGGAGATACAAGCATTTGCCGCAACGAACCTTCGTTTCGTTTACAGGCAACCCCAACCGACGGTTCATGGTTTGGCAGCATTGTCAGTTCGAGTGGTTGGGTTAACACTTCGTATGTTGGCGTTTTTAAATGCCTTTACATACGCGGCTATGGAGCATGCGAGTCACGCGACAGCATTTATATTATTGTGAAACCATTGCCTGAAGTTTTTGCGGGAAACGACCGGGGAATGTGCATCAGCGATGAGCCCATCGACCTTTCGGAACTCGGAGCGACCTATTCCAACGAACCTTGGTGGAGCGGCTCCGGAATTACCGATAATATCCTCGGAACATTTGACCCCGGCATCTCAGGAGCTGGAACATTTATTATCACACTTAAAGTTACAGATACTGCCACCCATTGTTTTAATTTTGATTATATCAACATTACGGTTGACCCCTACCCGATTCCTGATTTTGTTGCCGATACTTTTTGTGTAGGAATAAACAAACAGTTTGTTAACACCACCACCGGAGGATACAGTTATTCATGGAATTTTGGCGACGACAGCACTTCCAGTCTTCCCAATCCGTTTCACGTTTATGCCGATACGGGAGAATACAAGGTACTGCTTATTGTAAGTTCCCGCTATGGGTGTGTCGATTCCATCGAAAAGACCATTCATGTGATTTTTCCGCCTCCACAACCTTTTTTTACAATATCCTACGATCCGCCAAGCCAATGCGGTCCGGTGGATGTACGCATTCTTTTCGACCATTCCATGTATAACAATCAGGTTAGCTATCGCTGGAATTTTGGAAACGGAAGCATTATCACCTCCAGATATTCGTTTTCCGACACCACCATCACCTATTATCAGGGTGTAATTGCCGATACAACCTACCATATTACCGTCGATTTGATTATTAACTGCGGAGTGCTCAGCGAATCGTTGCCCGTGGAAGTACGCACCATGCCTGTAGCCCGGTTTATGCCCAATACCCACATTGGTTGTTCGCCTCTACGGTTGAGAATCTCCAATACTTCGAGAGGCCTTCCGGTTTATAACATCTGGTCGTTTGGCGATAATACTCCTGTGGATACTATTTCGTCGAAAATTTTTGAACACGTTTTTTATAACGAAAGCAGTGATGCGGTAACGTATTATCTTTTATTAAAAACGGTCAATGGTTGCGGACGCGACAGCATTACTGATTCCATTACTGTTTATCCTAATTTCTCCAAAGCTTTTATAAGCTATGATAATAATATGGGCTGTCCTCCGCATACAGTCCATTTCCATGGCGATGGCTCGCAGGGAGGCTACCGTTACGATTGGGAATTCGGAGACGGGAGCGTGAGCCATGAAATGAATCCAACATATACCTACACTTCATCGGGAATTTACCGCGCAAGGTTATTGGTTTCGGGATACGATACCTGTAGCAAAGACACGGTTTCAACCTTGATTCATGTTTCGAACCTGCCCGTAATTAATTTTTCTATGTCTTCCGATTCTGTTTGCATTGGCGAGGAAATTCAATTTACTAACTTATCCGAACAATTATCGTTCATCCGTTGGAATTTTGGTGATTCTACTTTTTCCAATCAAAGCAATCCTACCCACGTTTTTCAATTCCCCGGCTGGCACACCATATGGCTTGCCGGTACCAGCCAGTTGCTGGGTTGTAGCGATTCCATCAGTAAACCCATTTTTGTAAAAACAAACCCAACAGCCGTCATACTGAATTCGGCTGAAGGTTGTGAACCGCTTACCGTTACCATGGAAGGCGATGCCGGAACCTATCATCTCTGGAATTTTGGCGACGGCACTCCCTGGTCGTCGAATCCTGAACATACTTATTCATCGGCTGGCGATTTCAATGTTACCCTGATATCGGAATGGAATAACGGATGCCGCGACACGGCAGTTTCTGTGGTTCGCGTTTTCCATCAACCGGCAAGTAAGTTTACGTTAAATTATTCGTCTGCCAATACCAATATCAACAGTTTGCCTGCCACGCTGCAACTGACCAACAAAACAACTTTTGCCGATCGCTATGAATGGGACTTTGGTAATGGCGATACTTCAACTGTGGAAAATCCTGTAGCTACGTTTAATTCCACGGGAAATTACCGGATCCGATTAACGGCAAGCAATCAATACGGGTGTTACGATACAAGTTCGGTCGTTTTCAATTTATTCTTCTACCGGCTTTACATTCCCAATGCTTTAAAATTCAGTAGTGGCAATCCCGAAGATCAGAAGTTCACTCCCAAAGGTCATGGAATTTTGAAATATCATATAGCCATCTACAACCGATGGGACAATCTGCTTTGGGAATCGGATAAAGTTCAGGACGGGCAACCTGCCGAAAGCTGGGATGGAACTTTCAATGGACAAAGGGTTTCGGAAGGAACTTATTTTTGGATCATAAAAGAACTTCTTTTTGAAAACGGAAGTACACGCCCGGGCAACGATTTTAAAAGTACCGGAACAATCACCGTGATTTATTAATCTTTTCAAACGTCGTTTTCCTATGTGATGCTATCGGAAAAGTGAACTTATTTTCGTACTTTTGCCATAATCTTTAAAAATATACAACATGAAAAAAATAATCCATACCGAAAAGGCACCCAAAGCCATCGGACCTTACAGTCAGGCTGTGGAAGCCAACGGTACTCTTTACATCAGTGGGCAGGTTCCCATCAATCCCGAAACAGGAAATGTAGCCGAAGGCGGCATCAAAGAACAAACCGAACAGGTAATGAAGAATATAGGCGAAATCCTGAAAGAAGCCGGTTATACCTTTGCCGACGTAGTGAAATCCACCTGTCTGCTTAGCGATATGAATAACTTTGCCGCTATGAACGAGGTTTATGGTAAATACTATCCCCAAAACAGTCCTGCACGCGCCGCCTTTGGCGTGGTAAAACTTCCTTTGGGCGTTCTGATTGAAATTGAAACAATAGCTGTAAAATAATAGTTCTTTGATTGATTGTTCATCGTTATAACGAACAAATTTTTCCTGATCACCGAGGAGTTCTTTAAAAGATCCTGATGAGTTCATTAAAAGATCCTGATAAATTCATTAAAAGATCCTGATGAATTTAAAACTGATCACTGATGAGTTTTTAACTGATCACTGATGAGTTTACATTTGATTACTGACGAGTATTTTTCTGTTCTTAAACTATTTTATAATTTCCCATTTTCCAAGCCCTAAGTGGTTTGGATTTAACCCATAAAATCTATCGCTATGAAGAAACTAAACTACTTATTACTTATTTCATTTTTCTTTGTGCTTGGCATTAGCCCGACAATGGCACAATACATCACTCCCGGCACGGGTGTGGTGTGGAATCTCGATTCCTTAGTGGCTCACTCCAACGGCGTAGTTATTGCCAATGGGGGCAGCTATCAAGTGAAAGCCGACCTTACTATCGAAACCGGCGACCAATTCAACATTTTAACTAATGCTATGGTGAAATTTGATCCAGCCGTTTTACTTACCGTCAAAGGCTACTTTACCGTCAATCCACCGGAAGGTGTAATGCTGACGGCTACCGACACCCTCAACAACTACAAAGGAATTACCTTTGAGGATAATTCGGTTATCGTTATCCGAAAATCCCGCATCGAATTTGGCGGAGGCATACGCAAGCTGGGTGGCAGTCTTTCGATTGATTCCTGCATCATAAGGAAACAAAGTAAACTTAACTCTACCAGCGCAGCACTCGAACTTTTCGGAGGAAGCTCAACCATAACCCGTTGCCAGTTTACCGATAATATCCGTTCTGCCATCGCTTCCGGAGCCAATATTTCGGCAGCACCGGTAATCAAACACTGTTTTTTCTATAATAATACTACTGATAACTCCAATCGTCCGCAGATAAACCTGGGACCTTCGGGCGATGGCGATACTACTTTTATTATCAGTAATTATATTTTAGGAAACAGGGCAAATACCAAAGCAGGCGGTATCGCCGTTTCATCCCTGCTGGGTGTAACCTGTAATGCTGTTATTGATAGTAACATGGTAAAAGATAACCGTTACGGAATTGCTTTTACAGGAAACAACATGAGCGGACAAATCAGGTACAACAACATTCAGGATAACAATAGCGAAGGAAATCCGATGCTGGGTGGTAGTGGTCTGAACTTTTATGGTGTCCAGAACTACCATGCTATGGTAACCGGCAACACCATTACCGGTAACCTTTGGGGAATTACTGCCCAGAGCCATGCCATGATTAATCTTGGCGATACGGCTGCAGCTACGTACAATCCGGGCAACAATACGTTTGAAAACAACGGAAACGGAGGCAATACCATCGCTTTCTACAACAATACTCCCAATGCTGTCAGTGCCATGAATAACTGCTGGGGCATTAATAACATTACACCCGCTACCATTGAGCAGGTAATCGTTCACAAGGTGGACATCGATTCGCTGGGTCTGGTTACTTTTGTTCCTTTCAGCATGTGCGGAGCCGGCGGGCATACCGTGAGCGGAACCATTCATTATTCCAACAATGCAAACACCCCGCTGAGCGGATTAACCATTGATCTGAAGGACGGCAACGGCAATGTGGTGGCTACGGCTACTACTAATGCTACAGGTGCTTATAGTTTCAGCAATGTAGATGATGGCAGTTATACGCTTAGCGTAAGTACCGCCAAACCCTGGGGTGGCGTTAGCGCTTCCGACGTGTTGCTTTATAAAAAACATATTGCCAATATTTCCCAATTGTCGGGTATTTATTTAGCTTCCGGCGATGTTAACGGCTCGGGCAGCTTATCGGCTTCCGATGTATTGCTGATAAAGAAACGCATTGCCATTATCATTACATCCTTTTCGGTAGGCGACTGGTTATTCAACAATGTACCGCTTACAGTCAATGGCTACGATGTGATACAGGATTTCAACGGTCTGGTTTATGGCGATGCCAATGGATCGTACACTCCTCCGGCAAGATAAATTATCATTATCCGCCATCATTTTCGGATGATGTTCAAAAAAGGTCGCTTTGTCTGTTGACAAAGCGACCTTTTTTATTGAAAAAACGCTTTTGTTTATTAATGAATGGCAGTAATCTAAAGAATAAAGGTATTTAGTAAACACAGGTGCCAAAATAAATAAACACCGTCAATAGCTCCTCGATACACCGTTGATCCGCCAAGCAAACCAGGCGACATTATTATTAATTATTGTTTTATCATTTTCCCACGATATAAATTATTCTTTATAAAAATTTCATAAAAATAAACTCCAGAATTCAAATTGTCAGGAAAATACTCATAGTTATTCTGATTTCTGAGCTTTGTTGTAAAAATCAAATTTCCCAGCATGTCATAAATTCTTAATGTTCCTTCAATAGAAGTACGATCATTAAATCTAAAAGTTGTATAGGTACTAAATGGATTGGGATAATTTTCAAATTTAACTTTTTCAGTTTTCTCCGGTAACCCAACAGTAAAATCAAATATTGAATCGGACTTCACAACCCATGCTTTGCCAACTTTATAACCGGAAAATACGAACATACTATCGGTGGTCGAAATAATATCTTCAGCACCCGAAGGGAATGATGGTCTTAAATACCGGGTACTATCACCATTTGAATCAAGCCTGATAATCCGGGCATAAGTATCAGTATAATGAATATGATAAACTAATCCCTCACAAGCAGCAATGTATCCATTATTAAATGTCTGAATGATTTTATGGCAATAAAATTCGTTAAAAAAATGATCTGGATCAATGTATAACTTCGTCCAGATTACATTTCCGTCCTTATCTGCTTTAGTAAAAAACAAACATCCACTATTGTTTCCACCAATAATATAACAACTATCATTTGTTTTACAAATAGTTGTTCCCCGATCAAAATCATAAAAACTGATCCTTTTTGTCCACAGGCTATCACCTTGTTCATTGATCTTATACAACCATGAACCGTTTTCCTTATTGCAGATACAAATATATCCACTATCATATGCCTGTATTATTGCAGTACCTTCGGCAAACGGGCCATTGTTGAATCTTTTTGTCCAAACAGTATCGCCCTGATCATTTATACGAATAATAAAAAGATCATAAATCATATTGGCAGTATAATAACGCCCAACAATTATATGTCCATTATTTATACTAACCAAATCCATAGGCTCAGCCAACGAAGTTAACAAATATTTATTCCATAAAAGGTGATCGTTCTTATCGTATCTTAAAACCCACACTGATGTATCTTGGCCTAAAACAATATAACCGCTATCGGAAGTATTGTTTATGCAACAAACCCGACCATCATTACCATGACAGAATGTTGAATCATGAATAATGTCGCCTGAAGGATTCAATCTTGTTATGTTCCATTCCTGAAGCATAGAATAATATTTTGCCCCTCCATATACATATTCATTATTATAAGTTTGAACAATAGAATTCGCACAATGAGAACTATATGTTCTATCCCAAGTCAGTTGCGCATTGGAATAAAGTGTTGTGCACAAACAAAAAATGATTAATAGTTTTTTCATGTTTTTTCTTTTTATAATGATACCCAGTGTTGTTTTATGTCTGACAAAACTTTCTTTTACCTCCCGGAAGGATAGGTCTGATACATGTCAGATTTATTCTTACAAAATTAATCTTTTTTTATTTTACAAATCATCATATAGTAATTTTTTAAAATTTTTTTCACTGACATGGGCGTATTTTTTCAAAATTCAGGGCTATCTTAACTAACAAATGACAGTAATCTGAAGACTATAGGCTCTTATTAATTAATAAATGGCGTTAATCTATTGAAAAGACTCCTTTGTTTATTACTGAATGGCAGTAATCTAAAGAAAAGACTCCTTTATTTATTAATAAATGACATTAATCAATTGAAAAGAGGTGTTTGTTAATTAATAAATAGCAGTAATCTATTGAAAAGACCCTTTTATTTATTAATGAATAGCATTAATCTAAAGAATAGAGGTATTTATTAACTAACAAGTGGCATTAATCTATTGAAACCAATGGGTATGGTATACAGATGCAGAAACGGATAAATAAAAAAGGGGTAAACCGTTACCAGTTTACCCCTAACCAAAAAACCATGAAACACCCATGGATGAGATTAATTTACATAATCTCTACAAACCATCCATGGGCAGCTCATTTAAAAATCTTCATTCGGAATCGTAAGCCCATTTAAGGTATACGGCTCCCCAGGTGAACCCGGCGCCAAAAGTTGCCAGTATAAGGTCGTCGCCTTTTTTTAATTTAGTTTCCCATTCCCAAAGACATAAAGGCAAGGTAGCAGAAGTAGTATTGCCATAGCGCTGTATATTAATCATTACGCGATCCTTGCTCAGATTCATGCGATGGGCTGTTGCTTCGATAATACGCATATTGGCCTGGTGAGGGACTAACCAAACGTTTTCGGCTTTGAGATGATGTCGTTGCATCATTTCTACCGATACATCCGCCATGTGCATAACAGCAGCCTTAAAAACGGGCTGTCCTTCCTGATAAATATAATGTTCGCGGGCGTCAATGGTTTCGTGAGTTGGTGGTTTTACCGAACCGCCGGCTACCTGATGCAGATGTTTACGGCCCGCACCATCGACATGCATGATAGCATCCATTACCCCAAACTCTTCGGTAGTAGGTTCCAGGAGAACAGCTCCTGCGCCATCGCCAAAGATAGGACAGGTTGCCCTGTCGGTATAATCTACAATAGACGACATTTTATCGGCACCTACTACGATCACTTTTTTATGAGATCCTGATTCCACAAATTTAGAAGCCGTTACCAAAGCATAAAGAAAACTGGAACAGCCGGCATTGAGGTCAAAACCGAAAGCATTTTTAACGCCTGTTTTGTCGCTGATGATGTTTGCCGTAGCAGGAAAAAGCATATCGGGGGTAACAACGGCGCAAATAAGCATGTCAATTTCCGAAGGGTCGGTTCCGGTTTTTTTAAGCAAACGTTTAACCGCTGCCGCTCCCATATCGGAGGTGCCTTTTCCTTCACCTTTTAATATCCGACGTTCTTTTATACCGATGCGGGTCATTATCCATTCATCGGTAGTATCCACCATATGGCTAAGTTCTTCGTTGGTTAAAACGTAGTCGGGCACATAGGCAGAAATTCCGGTAATAGCAGCTCTTATCTTATTCATTCGGGGTTATATTAAATCCGCTTCTTACACCTCGTTGGTGATAGCGTAATCATTGATAGCATTTTTAATTCGTTGCGGAAGTTTAGCATTAAAAACGTCTCTGGCAAGCAGTATCATATTTTTATTGGCAACGTCGTTGGAAATGCCATGACCTAAAATAACGGAAGCATTAACACCTAATAAAGGAGTGCCACCGTAATTTTCATAATTAAACCGGCGGAAATAGTCGTCAATCAAACCGCGTTTAAGCATCATGCGATACATGGCTTCGGCTTGTTTCAGTACAATATTACCGGTAAAACCATCGCAAACAATAACGTCGGCTTTGCCTTTATAAAGGTCGCGTCCTTCCACATTCCCTACAAAATTGAAATTTTTGGAATTCTTCATCAATTTATAGGCTGCCTGACAAGCTAAATTACCTTTTTCTTCTTCGCCACCAATATTCAGCAATCCCACCCGAGGGTTTTTAATCTTATGCACATAATCGGCATAGAGAGAACCTAAAATGGCAAACTGATGTAAAACATCGGGTTTAACATCAGGATTGGTTCCAATATCTAATAAGACGCTTACTCCGCCATCTTCCTGAGGGATAAATCCCGAAGTACATGGCCGGATAATTCCCGGAATGGCATTTACACTGAAAATGGCACCCACTAACATAGCACCACTGCTGCCAGCTCCCGAAAAGGCATCTATTTTATGATTCTTAAGCAAATTGAAACCTACTCCAATGCTTGAATGCGGTTTTTTGAGAAGCGCCTTGGTGGGATGTTCGCCCATGCCAATAACGTCGGGAGCATGAACAATATCAAAATCCTGAGGATTTGCATTCTCTGCAAGTAAGCTATTGCGAATGATGTCTTGATCGCCTATCAGCACTATCCGGTCAGCAGGAGACATTTCTTTATGGGCTAAAATTGCACCTCCAATACATGCTTTTGGGGCAAAATCACCTCCCATAACATCAATTCCGACTTTCATGGATGTTTTTCTTTAAATAAAACTTATTCAGGACTTAAACCGCAGCTTCTTTTTCAATGGCGAGTTTACCTCTGTAATAACCGCATTCAGGGCATACTCTATGATACAACACCGAAGCTCCGCATTTGGAGCAAATAATCATGGTTGGTACTGTAGCTTTATAATGTGTTCTGCGTTTTGCGCTTCTCGTTCTCGAGAATCTGTGTTTTGGATTTGGCATTTTATAAAAAATTTAAAAATAGTATAACAATCAATTATTCATTTAATTTTATGTTTTTCAAAATATCCCATTTGGAATCAGTAGTTTTTTTCACCGATAACTCCTCTAATTTTTTAATGACTTCCGGATCACAAAGGCTTTTCCCGTTTTCGTCTTCGGGATGGACCCGGTGAATAGGAAGTAACAAATTGATGTACTCATAAATATACTGGCTTATGTCGAGCTGAAATTGTCCCATGGGAATAATAATTATTTCATCGGATTCTTCTTCAGCTTCTTCTCCAAATTTAACGATTAAACGTTCCTTGCCGGCAATGGGTTGGTCGTAGGTATCCAGGCAGCGATCACAAATCACTTGAATTGTTCCCCGGATATCAAAATCCAAAATCAGCATCTGCTCTTGTTTTTCGAACCGGAGCTTAACGTTAACGTTGCCTTTTTTAACTTCTGAATACTCAAAATTATCAAAGAACTTATCATCAATTTTAAAAGTAAATTGATGGTTTCCAATACTTAATCCACTAAAAGGGATTACAAATTCATCACGGAAATCCACAGTATTATTTTTAAAAAACAGGGGGTGCAAAAGTAAAAATTAATATTGTGATACGCAAATAATTATTTAAAAGAGCTTTCCAATAAACCGTCGCCTTCAAATTTCAGGCGGTGGAAATATTCCGGAACAGGCTTCCCGTTTAGTTTATCCACATAGACTTTTGCCAGGTATTGGCTTAACATAAAACCATGTCCGCGCATGCCAAGGAATAAACCCAGTTCCGGGTCAATATACATTCGGGGTTCAGTATAATAACCGGCCCAAATGGCTTGAAATCCGACCGATGAAAGTTTGGGGAACCAATCTACAAAAACTTCTGCCGAAATTTCGAGAAATTCCTTGGAATTTATCTTCAGGTTTTTGCCAGCTTCCATAGGTTCAACTGCGGGTGAAGCACAGGCGATAATCTGTCCGGTTTCGCCCAGCTGCTGACCATAAACAGCAATGAATCCTTTATACTTCCGGCGGTCAATGATCATATCAAGCGGACTTCCGTTGATACCCATCATCGGAAGCCGGCGGGTAATGAATGCCTGATGTTTTATTGGATACAATCCGGTTTCAATTCCGAGCATGCGGGCAAATTTTTCACCACCAGCGCCAAGAGCATTGACAAATATTTCGGTACGAAATTCTATATACTCATGATTATGAGTTTGTACCAATACTATGAAGGTTTTCCCTTCTTTTCGCACATCCACCAACTGGCAGTCTTCCAAAATAGTACCACCTTTGGCAATGCCTATCCGGCGAATAAGATCAATAACCCTGCCCGGAGTTGCCTGCCAACAATCGTGGGTAATCTGAGCTGCGATATACGTTTTCAATCCCGGATTGATAAAAGGAGAAATTTCCTTAGCAAAATCTTTGGGTTCTACCATGTATGCATCGGACCAGGCTTTAGCTTCTTCCAATGCTTTGTAGGTAGCCTCGTCGTGAGCAAAAGTTACATAGCGGGTACCTAATAAATTAATATTATGAATTTTTTGTAAATCTTTGAAAATTTCATGGTTGTGGCGGGCGATATCTGCAATTTCGGGAAGGCTGAATGCGGGTCGTCCTCCGGCAATATTTCGCCATGAAGAACCCCGGTCGTAATTGATCATGGTCGGATTCATACCGGCTTCCGATAAATAACGAAATAAACTGCTACCAGCGATTCCGCCTCCGGCAACAAAAGATTGTACCTCTATGGTTTTTATTTTTTTATTAGAAATATTTGTAATTATTTTTTCGTGTTGGGAATGGGGATACAGTTCACCAAGAGCAAGTTGATTGGAAAGAGGTCCGCGTGGAGTAGCTTCGCCAACAATCTGAATACCTGAACCAGCCAACGTTTGTTTCAGTCGCTTGATGCAACGTTTTCCGCGGCAAGCGCCCATGCCTAAACGGGTAGTATGTTTTATTTCATCCACCGAAATAAATTCCCGTTCATCAATGGTTTCCATTACTTCCGTTAATGTAACGTCGTCGCAATGACAAACATAAACATCTGAAGTGGGTTCATAATGGGTTGTTTCCATTTTTATTGTTTCGGGGTATTTTTCCTTAACAATAAAACCTCTCACTTTTATCAAATCTTCACCATGAATATCGAGCGATTTTACACGAGCGACATTGGTTTTGTTTGGTTTAACCAATAATTTCTCAATTATTCCTTCTCCAAGTTTTTTTCCATAATTATCGACCAGAAATACTTCCGATTTTTCCTGTACATCAAATTCCACCGGAAGGAATAACCAGTCTTTATTCAAAGCATAACCAAAAATAGCGAGTCCGGGACATTGATAAACACAATCCATACAACCGATGCATTTCGTATAATCTATCTGAGGAACGGTACTGGTGGAAGTTTTGGTAATGGCTCCATGAGGACAGGCAAATTCGCAGGGATTACAGGCAAAGCCATACAGACAGTCGATTTGAACAAAAGGTTTTTGAAACATCCTTTCTTTGTCCGGCTGATATGGTTTTTCAATTACCCTGGAAGGATGCTGTTGCGAATCAATATATTCCTTGGAAATGGCTAAAAATTCGTCATAATTATAACGTTTTCCCATATCTTCCAGAATTTCAAAAGCAAGCTGTTTTCCGCGAAGAACAGCACTTGTGCCTTCACCTATACGGATGGAATCGCCGCCACCATAGCAATGACGACCAAAAATTTCGTGTCCTTTAATGATTAACTGATCATCGGGAACCAATCCTGTACAAATATTAATAGCATCTATGCCCGAAAATATTTTTTCAGTTCCCGGGATAGCTTTAAAATCTTTACATTCAGCAATAACTGCACCGGTAATTCCATCGTGATTTTCGTTCGGAATGGCTTTGAGCAGAATGTGTGAGGTAAGAACCGGAATTCCAAGACGGCGAATACGATTTGCCTGAACCGGAAACCCTCCTTCGGAAGGCATGGCTTCTATGATAGCTTTTACATTGGCTCCGGCTTGCATTAACTGATATGAAGTAAGATAGCCGATGTTTCCGGCACCAACGGTAAGAATATTTTTCCCCAGAAGCGTAAATTCGGTATTCATCATTTTCTGGATTACTGCCGCAGTATATACTCCAGGAAGATCGTCATTTTCAAAGGTCGGCATAAATGGAACCGCTCCGGTGGTAACAACCAGAAAATCGGCTTCCACATAATAAATTTCTTCGGTTTTAATATTTTTAACGGCAATTCGCTTTCCCTCAAGGATATCCCAAACCGTAGAGTTCAAGAATATGCCTTCGTGATTATCACCGGCAAGCGTTTTAGCAATGTCGAAACCACGCATACCACCGAATTTTTTTTCTTTTTCAAAAAAGAAAAATTGGTGAGTCTGCATATTGAATTGCCCGCCAATCTTTGCATTATTGTCAATCACAATATTATCAATATGGTGATTGTTCAATTCTTCGCGGGCAGCCAATCCTGCCGGACCGGCTCCAATGATTGCCACCGTAGTTTTATAAACATTAGTCGGTTTTTCAATTTCAAATTTACGAACCTCCGGAGTAAAATTTTTCGGAATTTCACTCACTTCCTTTATTCCATCAACAGGAGTAATACAAATTCGCCGTATCCGACCGTCAACCAGCATTTCACAGGCACCGCACTTTCCGATGCCACATTCGAGACTACGTTCACGGTTGGCTAAGCTATGACTATGGACCGGAAACCCTGCCTGGTGCAGTGCTGCAGCTATGGTAAAGCCTTTTTCTCCGCTAATCTGATGTCCTTCAAAAGTAAATGTAACTTTTTCAGTTACAGGAATATCTAAAATGGGATGTTTTTCTATTTTATTCATTGGCAATGAATTTTATAAGTTCTGGAGAAGTGTAAATTTTATTGGTTGGCAAAATTATAATTAATTTATGTTGGTTAATAAAACAATGATGAATTTAATTTTTTTCGATAAGAATATCCTTGTTAATAAGCGATTACCCATTTTTAAAAACAAAAACCGACATTCCATATAAAACTTTAGAAATGAATTAAAAGAATGTGCAGTTAGGATTTAATTAAAAAATTTTTTAGTATCTTTGCATCCGATTTCAAGAAAGAGTTGTGGATTATTATGGAAAAAACTAGGATCCTGTATGTAACACAGGAAATTACACCATATCTACCGGAAAGCCAGATGGCGACAATTTGTCGGTATTTACCACAGGCAGTTCAGGAAAATGGAATGGAAATACGAACTTTTATGCCGCGTTTTGGCTGCATTAATGAAAGACGTAACCAGCTTCACGAAGTCATACGCCTATCGGGTATGAATCTTATTATTGACGATACCGACCATCCTCTTATCATCAAGGTGGCTTCCATCCAGCAGGCTCGAATGCAAATTTATTTTATTGATAACGAGGATTATTTCCAGCGAAAATTTATTTTTACCGATAAAAATCAAAAATATTTCAGGGATAATGATGAACGTGCTGTTTTCTTTTCAAGAGGTGTTCTGGAAACAGTGAAAAAATTGGGATGGTCGCCCGACATTGTGCATTGTCATGGCTGGATGACCAGTCTTGTACCCTTGTATATCAAAAAAGCATTTAAAGACAATCCTTTATTTACTGATACCAAAGTTCTTTATTCCATTTATAATGACGATTTTGAAGGGAACATGAATAAAGATTTTGCCCAGAAAATCAAATTGGAAGGAATAACAAATAAAGATCTTAAATACTATCGCAAAGCAAACTTCGTTAGTATGATGATGGCAGCCATTGACTATTCTGACGGAATCATTATCAGTTCTGAACAAATCAATCCCGAAGTTTTAGAATACCTGAATCAATCGGGTAAGTCTTTTTTAGACTTTAAGCCTATGGATAGGTATATTGAGGCATATTCAGATTATTACAAAAATATTCTTTTACAGAATAATGTGGCTCCAGAATAAAAATTTTAGCCAATTTTCATGAACAATTCAAGCATTGTGAACCACAGCTCCCGATTACTCATTTCTGTAATCGTACTTTTTTCATCACTATTTTTTTCGTGCCAAAAAGAACCCGATAAATTAGGCTTGGGAATAACTCCTGTGGGCGACAGGCTAAATTTGAGGTATTGCGATACCTCAACAGTAATAGCATATTCGGTGTACGATGACTCCATTCGTACTGACCAAGTTTCCCCAGCCTTGTTAGGTTCCATTTATGATCCCGTTTTCGGAAAAACCGTTGCAAGTATATATACGCAACTCAGCCTCTCCGAATATGATTATAATTTTGGCACCCAACCGGTTCTTGATTCTTTGGTTTTACAGTTGCAGTATAATGGATATTATGGCGATACCACCACTCCTATGACAGTTAAGATTTATGAAATGGCAGACATTCTGTCGCTGGACAGTGTTTATTATTACAATCAAAAGAAGAATATTCACTCACAAGAGCTGGCACGTTACACTTTTTATCCCCATCCTACCGATAGCGTAAAAATTGACACTGTAAAATACACCCCATATTTGCGCATTAAATTAAATTCAATACTTGGAAATAAAATTCTTAATGCTTCGGCAACTAATTTAAGTTCAAGCGATTATTTTAAACAATACATTAATGGAATTTATCTTACCGCTACTCCGGTAAACACTTCTGGGAAAGGTTCAATCTTGTATTTTAACTTGTTAGGAACATACAGCGGATTAAAATTATATTACCATAATACAACAGATACTTTGGTCTTTAATCTTGTAGTAGATAGTTATACGCCCTTTTTCAATCATTTCGATCATTTTGGTTATCGTCATGCCAATGCTGCGTTCAGACAACAACTCAGCGGAGATACGCTGAAAGGCAGAGACAAAATATACGTTCAGGCAATGGGTGGCGTTAGGGTTAAACTCCGGTTTCCCTACCTGAAACATTTACTCGATTCCGGGAAAATAGCCATTAATGAAGCACAACTTATTTTTAAAAATGCCGATATTGATGGAAAATACACTCCACCTTCGTCATTGAACCTGATGAGATATACCGAAAATGGCGGACACAAGGGATATTTAGCTGATTATGTAGACGAAGGCACTACCTTTTTCGACGGGGTATATAATTCCACATCAAAAACTTATCGTTTCCGGATTTCACGCTATCTTCAGCAGCTCTTGGATGGCAAGGTTGGCGATTATGGGCTAAGCCTTCAAAACTCTACCAATGCTCCGAGGTTAATTTTAAATGGTTCGAACGCTACTACCGGAAAAATTAAGTTGCAATTGATTTACACCAGACTTCAAAAGTAATCGTTTGAAATCCTTTATTTTTTGTAGATTTCTGAGTGCTCAGTGTAAAATCGGGATGAATCCCTTCGATTTATATTTTTAGATTTTCAATGAATAAGACGTATCTTTGCTAACGTTTTTTAAAAAATTATGATATGTGTGGAATTGTTTCTTACATAGGTCCGCGTCAGGCAAAGCCTATTTTAATGAAAGGCTTGTATCGTTTGGAATATCGTGGATATGATAGTGCAGGAATAGCCATCCTAAACTGGCAGTTTAAAATTATTCAAAAGCAAAGGAAAAGTTTCTCAATTAGATAATCTAATCAAAGATAAAGATTTAAGCGGAACGGTAGGAATTGCCCATACCCGCTGGGCTACTCATGGCGAACCCAACGATATCAATGCTCATCCTCATTTTTCCCCTTCTAAAAAATTAGCCATCATCCATAATGGCATTATCGAAAATTATGCCTCTTTGAAAAAAGAATTGATCGGTCGTGGATATACGTTTACAAGCAATACCTGATACTGAAGTATTGATACATTTAATTGAAGATATTCAGGTTAACGAAAAAGTAGATTTAATAGAAGCCTTACGAATAACTTTGTCGCAGGTTATTGGAGCCTATGCCATTGTTATTATATCAGCAGGATAATCCAGATATGCTGATTGCCTGCAAAGAAGGCGAGTCCGCTGGTGGTTGGAATAGGAGATAATGAATTTTTTGTTGCCTCCTGATGCTACTCCTATCATCGAATATACTTCAAATGTAGTTTATCTTAACGATGAAGAAATTGCTATAATGAAACGTGGCGAAGATTTACGCATCATAACCATAGCCAACAAGGAGAAGACGCCATATATTCAAACACTGGAAATGAATCTTAATCAACTCGAAAAGGGCGGTTATGAACATTTCATGTTAAAAGAAATTTTTGAGCAGCCCAATTCTATTAAAGATTGTATGCGTGGCAGGCTTAACGCACAAAAGAGCATCGTTCAATTGGGTGGTATTTCTGATTTCGAACAGAAAATAACCAATGCCGAACGTATTGTTTTTGTTGCTTGCGGCACTTCGTGGCATGCAGCATTGGTTGGCGAATATCTTTTTGAAGAATTAGCCCGCGTCCCTGTAGAAGTGGAATATGCTTCGGAGTTTCGTTACCGCAATCCGATTATTTCCGAACAGCGATGTTGTAATAGCCATATCTCAATCAGGCGAAACAGCCGATACCCTTGCAGCCGTGGAACTTGCCAAATCGAAAGGAGCTACGATTATCGGAATATGTAATGTGGTTGGTTCATCCATTGCCAGAGCTACGCAAGCGGGTGTTTATACCCATGCAGGACCAGAAATAGGTGTAGCTTCCACTAAAGCATTTACAGGCACAGGTTACTATTCTAACACTCATGGCTCTTTCCATTGCGAAAACCAAAGGGAGCATAACCAAATCAAGATTTCAGCAGATTATCAATGCCATGGAACTTATTCCTGAAAAAGTGGAAGAAACCCTGAAAATTAATGACCAGATTATTGAATTAGCTAAAATATTTAAAGATGTCCGTAATTTTCTTTACTTAGGACGCGGCTACAATTATCCGGTTGCCCTTGAAGGCGCTTTAAAGCTGAAAGAAATATCCTATATTCATGCCGAAGGCTATGCAGCCGCCGAAATGAAACATGGCCCCATTGCTTTGATCGACGAAAATATGCCTGTTATAGTTATCGCTACAAAACACGGAACGTATGAAAAGGTTGTTTCAAATATCGAAGAAATTAAAGCCCGTAAAGCCATGATAATTGCTATTGTTACCAAAGGCGATACTACCGTAAGGCACCTTGCCAACTATTCCATAGAAATACCTGATACCGAAGAAATGCTTACGCCTTTGCTGGCAACCATTCCTTTGCAATTGCTTGCTTATCACATAGCCGTTATGCGCGGCAATAATGTGGATCAGCCTCGCAACCTGGCAAAGTCGGTTACAGTAGAATAAAAAATCCCCTGTTGATTTAAAACAGGGGATTTTTTTTATTTAAATACCATTTAAAATCTTTGGGCAACAGCATCCCAATCGACCAATTTCCAGAAATCGGAAATATAATCAGGACGTCGGTTTTGCTTATCCAGATAATATGCATGTTCCCACACATCGCAGGTAAGCAAAGGTGTATGCCCATTGCGTAAAGGATTTCCGGCATTGCTTTCCTGTACAATTTCCAGCTTGCCTTCGGGTGTTTTTACCAGCCATGCCCAACCCGAACCAAACAAAGTAGCCGCGGCTGCAGAAAACTTATCCTTGAATTCGGCAAAAGAGCCAAATTTCTGAATAATTGCTTCGGCTAATTTACCGGAAGGTTCTCCACCGCCATTGGGTTTTAAACAATGCCAATAAAAGGTGTGATTCCAAATCTGAGCGCCATTATTAAATATGCCACCGGTAGCTTTTCGAATGATTTCTTCCAGAGTGGCATTTTCAAACTCTGTTCCGGGAACAAGTTTGTTAAGATTAGTTACATAAGCCTGATGATGCTTCCCGTAATGAAATTCGAGTGTTTGTTTCGAAATAAACGGTTCAAGAGCATCCATTGCGTACGGTAATTGAGGTAATTCAAAGGTCATATCATTAAAGTTTTTAAAGTTAATACTGAGTTGTGAAAATAAAACAAATTAATGTGAGGTTTGTTCTGAAAAAATAAAATTTTTTAACCGTGGAATGTTTTATTTATCTACTTTTGTTTTATTCAAAAAAAGAATATGGAGAATCCTTTCCCAGAAGATGTTTATTTAAAAAGAACCGTAAAGCGAAAGAATGATATACGAGGGTATTATTTTCGTGATCAAACGGCAATTATTCATTCCATGGCTTTCCGAAGGCTGAAAAATAAAACGCAGGTCTTCTTTGCCCCTGAAAACGACCACGTTTGTACCCGGATAGAGCATGTGCTTCACGTAGCTACAGTGGCAGCCACCATTTGTAAAGGATTGAATGAAGCCGGCTGGAAATTGGATACCGAATTAGCTTATGCCATAGGCTTGGGACACGATTTGGGACACACTCCCTTTGGGCATTCCGGCGAAAGTATGTTAAACCAATTGCTACTGCCCGAAGGATTTAAACACGAAATAAACAGCTACCGGGTAGTTGAATTTATCGCCAATGCGGGTAAGGGCTTGAATTTGACCTATGCCGTAAAAGATGGCATCATCAATCATAATGGCGAAAAATTTGAAGAAAATAACATTGAACCCCGAAGGGAATTTGTGGACTTAAATACGATACACGACCGGAACTATTTCCCTTGCACCTACGAAGGCTGCATTATCCGCTTTGCCGATAAAATTGCCTATCTGGGCAGAGATATTGAAGATGCCATCACGGCTAAGTTTATTTCCGAAAAAGATATACCCGATATTATCCGGAAAAAAATAGGAACCCGTAACGGTGAAATCATTAATCATCTGGCTCTCGATCTAGTTTCCAATTCCAAAAAGAAAAATAAAATCGGCTTTTCCGACCCGATGCACGAACTTATTAAAGAGCTGGGAAAATTTAATTACGATAGAATTTATAGGCACCCCGAAATGTTAATCTATGAAAAGATGGGGCAAAATATAATAAAGGAACTCTTCGAACACTTCAGCCAGCTTTATTTGGAATTTGGTCATAATTATAAGGAATACCAAACTCGTACATTAACAATAGATAAAATGTTCGGCACATTTTTAGAACATCTGGAAAATCGCTACAAACAAGAGGGAAATATACCTAATCGTATTGCAACCGATTATATTGCCGGCATGACCGATCCGTTCGCTCTTGATGCCATGCAACAAATTAAAATTCCACGTCCAATTAATTTTAATAAATTCTAAAAAAATTAGAGTTTATTAAAATCACAGCCTCAAACAAACAATGGGATAAACTATCAGCCTGCATATTGCTACGCTCAGGCTATTTTTTACAAGGTGCGTATTCATTATTTCGGTTATTAATTTCATATCTTTTGTAACTGAAAATTGAATTTTATGTATGTTTGCGGCTAATTAATTCAAGTCATTTATAAAAATTTCAAAACATGAAAAAAATTCTATTATTGTTTTCAGCGATGATTGCTGTAACGGTAAGCTTGTTTGCAAATCCTGTTAATCAGAAATTTGCAAAAGAAATAGCTACCGCTTATTATCAGCATTATGCGCCGGCTCAAATTACCGATTATTCGGTAAAAGAAGCCTTTGCTACTCAATATGAAGGTACGACTGCGTTTTATACCTTTAAATTCAATGCCGGAGGTTGGGTAATGGTATCTGCTGACGATGCTGTTATTCCTATTCTTGGATATTCATATACCAGCGATATTTCCGAAAATATCGAAAACCCCTCTACCAAAGATTGGATAGATGGATACAGCAAAGAAATTTGCAATGCAATAACAGCAAAATTACCGAATACCGAAACTATTAAGATTTGGAATAATATCAAAGCAGGAAATTTTGAAAAAGCTACCTTAGATGTTTCTCCTTTATTAACCACTACCTGGGATCAGGGTTGCTATTACAATGCTTTATGCCCGGCAGCATCTGGCGGTCAGTGCGGACACGTATGGACAGGCTGCGTTGCTACGGCCATGTCGCAGATAATGAAATATTGGAACTTCCCCACACAGGGCGTTGGTTCCCACAGTTACGTACATGCGCTCTATGGCTTACAATCTGCAGATTTCGGAGCCACTACTTATAATTGGACTTCGATGCCAAACAATGTAACTTCCACCAATAATGCCGTCGCTACGTTGATGTATCATGCAGGCGTATCTGTGGATATGAACTATGCAGTTGCCGGTTCCGGAGCTTTTAGCACGGACGTTCCCTATGCTTTATCAACCTATTTTAACTACGATCCTACTGTTCAGTACAAAGCTCAGGCTGATTATCCAAATGTGGAAAACTGGAAAGCTTTGATACGTACCGAGCTTGATAATTCACGTCCGGTTTATTATTCGGGTCAAAGCACAGCAAGCGGTGGTCATGCTTTTGTATGCGACGGTTATCGTACCAGCGACAGCAAATTTCATTTTAACTGGGGCTGGTCAGGCTACGCCGACGGTTATTTTGCCATTGGTGCTTTGAATCCTGCCGGAAGCAATTTCAACGACAACAACGCTATTGTTATCGGAATAAAACCAGGCAATGCCAATTTAATTTGCCGTATCAATTCACCCGAAAACGGAACTACTTTCAGTCCCAATTCTACCATTTCCATTGCCGCATCTGTTTCTACCGGTACACCAACCTCTTTCAAATTATACATTGATGGTGTAGAAAAAGCTTCTGTTACGGGAACTACCATAAATTATGATTGGAATACGGCTGGTGTTGTTTTAGGACCTCATACGTTAAAAGTTGTTGCTACCGACGCTAACAGCAATACAGTTTATCACCAAATATCTATTAATCTCAGTGCATGGCAAATGCAAAATACTGGATTTACCACAGCATCGCGCGGTATTGACCAGATTTGTATTGTTAATGAACACACCGTTTGGGCAAAAGCTTACGACGGAGTTACACCAACCAACTACATCCGTGAATTTGCCAGAACAATTGATGGTGGTACAACCTGGACTCATGGAACAATTAACTTTTCGGGCGCATCCGCCTTTGGCGTTTCAAATATGTTTGCTATGAGTGATACCAAAGCTTATGCCTGCATGTTCCCAAAATCAGGAACCGGTGGAAAAATTGTTGTTACCAATGATGGTGGCGCAACCTGGACCGTACAATCCACAGCTAACTTTACCAATAGCTGGGCCGACTGGGTTCATTTCTTCGATTCTCAGAATGGCGTTTGTATGGGCGACTCCTATCAAAATAAATTCTTTCTTTTCACTACTAACGACGGTGGAACAACTTGGGTAAGAGTTCCCGATGCTAATGTTCCTCCTGCTTCAGCAAGTGAAGCCGGTACTGTTAACATGTACGACGCTTCCGGCGACAATATCTGGTTCGGAACAAGTACAGGACGTGTTTATAAATCAACCAATAAAGGATTAAACTGGACGGTTAGCGAAACAAATATGGGTGCTATCCAGGCCGATGTAAGATTTAAAGATGCAAATACCGGTTTTGTTTATGGTTCGAATACTGGTATTACTTGGGCTATTAAAAAAACTACCAATGGCGGTACAACCTGGAATACGGTAAATCCTACGGGAGCTTTCATGCAGCAACATATTGCTTATGTTCCCGGTACACCCGCACAATGGATGAATGTTAGTGCCGACTATCAGTCAACTACTTTGGGCGACGGCTCAGCTAAAAGTATCAACGATTTAGCTTCATTAACACGTCTGGACACTGCTGTTCAGTATACTACTGTCAAATTTTTTGATATCAATACCGGATGGGCTGGTGGATTCAATACCAGCGCTACCGAAGGTGGAATTTACAAATGGGTAGGTGTTGATCCCCAGGATACGGCTGTTAACTTCTCTGTAAGTGCAAATAAGGTAACTGTAGGCGATACCGTTCATTTTAATGATATTTCCAATTTTAACCCAACAGCATGGTCATGGTCGTTCCCGGGTGGCACACCAGCTACTTCTACCGAACAATTCCCGCAGGTACAATATGCTACCATAGGCATTTATCCTGTAACATTGACCGCCAATTATGGTAATGTATCTTATAGCATTACAAAGAATTTCTGCATTAATGTTACCGCTCCCCAGGGAAACACGATCAGTGGGTTGATTACTTATCCTAACACCGCTGCCACACCGTTAAGCAATGTTGTTTTAACGCTGAAAAATAACGGTACTTCTGTAGGTACATTTACTACCGGAACCGATGGAACATATCATTTTGATGCCGTTCCTAATGGCGATTATACTCTTGAAGCTACTACAACAAAGACTTGGGGTGGTGTTACCGCAGGCGATGTTCTTCTGTATAAAAAACATATTGCCAATATTTCAACATTAACCGGCATTTTCCTGAATTCAGGTGATGTAAATGGCGCAGGCGGATTAACAGCTTCTGACGTTTTATTAGTTAAGAAACGTATTGCTTCTATTATTTCTTCCTTCACCGTTGGCGATTGGTTGTTCAACAACACAGCAATTACTGTTAACGGAGCCAATGTAACCATGAATTTCAATGGTCTGTGCTATGGCGACGCCAATGCTTCATTTACACCTGCAGCCAAAAACCTTGCCGGTGATAGTCCATTAAAAGGAATAAATGCTGGTAATTTAACCATTCAGACTGTTGATGCACAAAAGGGCGAACTTATTGTTCCTGTTTACGCTTCTGACATACAGAATATGGGATCGTTCCAGTTTACTATTACTTACGATGCTTCTAAACTCACTTTTACCGGTGCCGATAACTGGTTTGCTGGTATTAATGATGTTACTGTTGGTAATCCGGTTGCTGGTAAGCTTACCTTTGTTTGGGCTGCCGATGCTCAGGGTATTTCGATGAATAACGATAAATTATTCGATTTACACTTTACTTCATCTTCAGCAAATGTTTCTTCGGTAGCTTGGAGTGATATTCCAACTTCCCGCGAGTTTACAGATTATGAAGGCAATATTATTGAACCCGCTTATGCCAATGGTTCTGTAGGCGCTGTTACCGGTATCGGAGAATTATCAAACAACCAATTAGTGATATATCCTAATCCAGCCAACGATTTCGTTACCGTTAAAAATAACGAAAACATGGTGTCGGTTAAAGTATTGAACTATACCGGTCAGGTTGTTCTCGAACAAAAATGCAATGGAAAAGAAGTTAAACTCAATACTTCTGATTTCAAATCGGGTGTGTATTTCATCCAGATTGAAACACTTACCAATAAATTAAGCCGTAGTATTACTATCAAATAATACGGGTTAATAATTCATTCTTGAGAAGGGAATCTTGTATAGGTTCCCTTCTTTTTTTTATTCTTCCGAAAACTCTTTAAGCATTTTGCGGTAAGCCGAAAAAACATTGGCACGGGAAAGAAAACCGATGTATTTACCATCGGCTAACACCGGCAGATTATAATGAACGGTGTTATGAAATTTCTGAGCCACATCCTCCATGGTTTCGTTAACCTCCACAAGGGTATCGGGCATAAACATCAGGTTGCGGACGTAGGTATCGTCGTACATCTCGGGTTTGAAAATGATATTACGCACATCGTTTATAAACACAACTCCTTTAAAATTATTGTTTTCATCCACTACCGGAAAGACATTACGTTTCGATTGTGAAACCACTTTTACCAGGTCGCCCAGCGTTGCATCCGGTCCGATGGTATTGAAATCTTTTTCGATGAGCGGATCTATTTTCATCAGCGAAAGCAGCGCTTTATCTTTATGATGCGTGATGAGTTGTCCATCCTGGGCCAAACGTTTGGTGTAAATGGAATGCGGTTCAAAATAATTTATGGTAAGATAAGAAATGGTCGACGTAATCATCAGCGGGATGATAAACTGATAGCCGCCGGTGATTTCTGCTATCAAGAAAATAGCCGTCAGCGGAGCATGCATTACTCCCGACATAATTCCGGCCATACCCGCTAAAGCAAAATTCTTTTCGGGCAAATGTATTGTTGTGAAATAGCCAATCAATCGCGTAAAGAAAAATCCGGTAACACCGCCCACAAACAAACAGGGTGCAAATATTCCGCCTACGCCTCCACTGCCTGTGGTTATTGCCATGGCAACCACTTTTATTAAAATAACCAGTAAAAGAAAACCAATAAAGACCAATGCATTATCCTTAAACTGATAAAAGAAGCTACTGTTAAGCAAATTATCACCATTCCCGTTAAGTATCGCTTTTAATCCCTCGTAGCCTTCGCCATAAAGTGGCGGAAGAAAGAAAATTAATATACTCAGTGAAATACCTCCGATCAATAACTTCTGCCAGCTTTTTGTAATCTTTGAAAATTTCCCTTCAATAAAAAAATCAGCCCGGGTGAAATATAAGGAAACAAATCCGGCAAAAGCCCCAAGTATCATATAAAATGGAATGTTGCCTAAGCTGAAAGGATTTGTAACCGTAAAACTGAACAGAACTTCTTTTCCCATCAAAGAATTGGCTATGACAGCACCGGTAACTGCCGAAATGAGCAAGGGAAGCAATGAAGCCATCGTTAAATCGAGCATCAGCACTTCGAGGGCAAAAACAATACCGGCAATCGGAGCTTTGAAAATACCGGCAATGGCTCCGGCCGAGCCGCAACCGATAAGTAAAATAATATCGCGATAGCTAAGCCTGAAAGCCCGGCCCATGTTCGAACCGATGGATGCTCCCGTTAATACAATAGGCGCTTCCAGCCCTACGGAGCCACCAAAGCCTACGGTAATGGTGCTTCCAATCATGGACGAATAACTGTTGTGGCGTTTCAGTATACCATTGTTGCGGGAAATGGAATATAAAACCTTGCTGATGCCATGTCCGATGTTATCCTTTACAAAATATGTTACAAAAATTATGGTAAGGAAAATTCCAATAATCGGATAAGCTAAGTAGAGCCAATTCTCCCCCTCCGCTTTAAAACCGTAGGTAAGCAAATAGTTGGTATAATAAACCGTGGTCTTTAAAACAACGGCTGCCAGTCCGCTGATGGCTCCTGTAACCAGGCTCAGCAACAACACAAAGTTCCGCTGGCTAATGTGTTTCAATTGCCAGGTAAGAAAACGATCGATAAATCTTGTTTTCGGCATAGGCATGCAAATATATGCTTTTCAATAATAATCCTAATCGTTTTTTTTGAAAATGACATTTTTTGATATTTCCCGATATTGTACAGTATCGTTGAGGAAATTCATTTATCCGGGAATACCTTCCGGAAAGAAAACCATCCGGCGTATTTTCCGGCAGATAATACCGCTTGCACGCAGGTAAGCATCCGGTGAATTATTACAACCATTCGTAGCATCGGCAATGCATTTTGAGCTTTTGGCGAAAGGCATATTTTGTTTTTATACTAAATTTTATACTAAAAAGAATAATTTTTATTTTTCAACAAATAAATCTTTTCTCTCAACGAACAATTCTTTTCTTTTAACGAATAAATCCTTTTTCTCGACGAAGATTTCCAGGCAGGAAATGATCATCGAAACACCGTACCACTTCTTCGAGAGACCGTACTACATCGTCGAAATACCGTACCACTTCTTCGAGAGACCGTACCACATCGTCGAAATACCGTATCACTTCTTCGAGAGACCGTACCACATCGTCGAAATACCGTACCACTTCTTCGAGAGACCGTACCACATCGTCGAAATACCGTACCACTTCTTCGAGAGACCGTATCACATTGTCGAAATACCGTACCACTTCTTCGAGAGACCGTACCACATCGTCGAAATACCGTACCACTTCTTCGAGAGACCGTACCACATCGTCGAAATACCGTACCACTTCTTCGAGAGACCGTACCACATTGTCGAAATACCGTACCACTTCTTCGAGAGACCGTACCACATCGTCAAGAGACAGAATAAGATTGTCGAAAGGCTGAATCTAATTATTGAGGCACATCACCCCATCACTTCATCACCCCATCACCTCATCACTCCATCACCCCATCACTCCATCACCCCATCACTCCATCACCCCATCACTTAAATAATGCCGAAGCTGCAAAAAAGATCAGTAGCCCATAAAAAATGAAGTACAGCAGCCAAACGCTCATATTTTTTTTCTACTTTAGCCAAAGATTTTTGAAAACCATGAAATATCCATAAGGGCTATGCTCATTCCAACCCAAAATGATATTTTATGGATATTCCATGTGACCAATAATTAAAAAATTAATACCACATGAAAAATATAATTTCCTATAACGTCAACGGCATCAGGGCAGCCATTGGCAAAGGCCTGCTCGACTGGCTCAGGATCGTAAATCCGGACATTATCTGTTTCCAGGAACTTAAAGCTCAAACCGAACAGATTCCCGTACTTGATTTTGAAGCGCTCGGCTATCATACCTTCTGGTTTCCGGCGCAAAAAAAGGATACAGCGGTGTAGCTTTGCTTACCAAAACCCAGCCCGACAATGTTGCCTTTGGGATGAATATTCCGAAATACGACTTCGAGGGACGAATGATACGGGCCGATTACGGCGATATTTCCGTGATCAGTGTCTATCATCCTTCGGGTTCGAGCGGCGACGAACGGCAGGCTTTCAAAATGATATGGCTCGAAGATTTTCTTACGTATATCAACGAACTAAAAAAAACACGCCCCAACCTGATCATCTGTGGCGATTATAACATCTGTCATAAGCCTATCGACATCCACGACCCCATACGAAATGCTACCAGTTCCGGATTCCTGCCCGAAGAACGCGAATGGCTGAGCCGGTTTATCGACAGCGGATTCGTGGATTCGTTCCGCCATTTTAACCAGGAACCCCACAACTATACCTGGTGGAGCTTCCGCGCCAATGCCCGAAGCAAAAATCTGGGCTGGCGCATCGACTATGAAATGGTAAGCAAGCCCATCGAACCGTTGATGCGCAGGGCGCTTATCCTCCCGCAGGCCAAACATTCCGATCATTGCCCCATTACCCTTGAAATAGATTTCTGACAAAATTTTTGGCACATTAAAATAAAAAAAGCTTTTAAACGCTATTTATTACAGAGTATCAACCCATATCCGGATTACAGGGAGGCTGATGCTATTGTTTCATCACTGTTGTCCGATAAAAGTATTCGGACTAAAGTCCTTGAAGTAGTTACGATTTGTAACTCCAGGCTTATGCTTAGAGTTAGTAAAACGCAGTAAATATTGGGCTTTAGCCCTTCAAAGAAATTTTTTATCGGACAATAATGTTTTTTAAATAAATAATCCGTTAGCTAAAGAATCACAACCAGGGATACCTGGGCAGAACGAGTTTTATTAATTTTTAATTAAACCCTTTTTAAGATGAAATCTCCTTTTTTACAATCGTTTGGTATTTTAATATTGGCTTTGAGCCTCTTTTCATGCGTGCCGGCTAACCAACTGAAAGATTTGCAGAAGAAATGTCTCGATGAACAATCGGAACTTAAACGGCACAACGAGGATTTGACCTTAAAAAACGACCAGCAAACAACCGAATTAGCTAAACTGACGAACAAAATTCAGCTTCTGATCAACGACACCACCGCAATGGGAGAATCGTTGCGGAAAATAAAGAACGATTACGGCCAGCTTAGCCAGACCTGCGAGCTATTATCCGCCAAAAACCGGGAACTGAATTCGGGCGATAAATCAGAATCGAAACAGATACTTGCCGAACTCCAGTCCACACAGGAAAATCTTTTCAAAAAAGAAGATGAACTGAAAAAATTAGAACAGGAACTTACACAGAAAAAGGAAAACTTAGACAAACTAAGCAGCGAATTACAGCAAAAGCAACAGAAACTAACCGAACTTCAGTCCATACTCAACCGCCAGGATTCCGTAATGAATAATCTGAAGAAAAAAGTAGCCGATGCCTTGCTCGGATTCGAAGGAAAAGGCCTGACGGTTCAAAGAAAAAATGGTAAAGTGTACGTTTCGCTGGAGGAAAAGCTTTTGTTTGCTTCGGGTAAATATGACGTATCGAAAGAAGGCGCCGATGCCCTGAAAAAATTAGCCAAAGTGCTCGAAAATAATACCGATATCAACGTTTTGATCGAAGGACATACCGATAATGTGCCTTACACCGGAGCCGGACAGCTTAAAGACAACTGGGATCTGAGTGTAATGCGTGCCACGGCTATCGTAAAGATTATTCTGGAAAATGACAAGATTGATCCCAAACGGTTAAGCGCTTCGGGAAGAAGCGAATATCTGCCGGTTGAAACCGGAAATACTCCGGAAGCCCGTGCCAAAAACCGTCGTACCGAAATTATACTCACACCCAAGCTTGACGAGCTTTTAAAAATTATTGAAACGAACTAAACGTCGTTAAACAAACACATGATTTTTTTGTTATTTCTGTAAATCATCCTAAAATTTATAGTTATGAACAAAAAAGTCTTAGTCGTTAGCTATTTGCCTTCGGGCGAATATTCAAATACCAAAAAACTGCTTGATTATTTTCTGACCAACGTAAAAAATGCAGAAATCGAGCATCTTGATCTGATAGAAACTCCTCCGGAATTTTTCGGTTACGAAGCCATGAGCGCTTATTACAGCCGCAATTACAACGGAAAGAAGCTTACCGATTCCCAGCAAAAAGCCATTGCTCCCATGGATAAAATGTGCGAGCAGATGCTGAAAGCCGACATCGTGGTGCTGGCACATCCGATGCATAATTTTGGTATTCCGGGAATAGTCAAAACATGGTTTGATTCGGTATTGCAGAAAGGAAAAGCCTTTGATTACGGCGACAAGGGTCCTTTTGGTATGCTTACGGATAAAAAAGCGCTGAGCATTTATACCAGCGGCGGCAGTTATACCGATGATAAAGTTACGACCGATTATCCGAATTGGAATACCTTGAAATTTTTGACAAAAATCAATTTCGGATTTGCAGGATTCAATGAAGTGGAAGTGATCGGAGCCAGCACGGCTAATCCGCAGAAATTAGAAGCCAATTTATCCGAAGCAAAGAATGAGATTGATCGCGTAATTGCTAAGTGGTTTTAATTTCAGGCTTAACCAAACAACTTTTCGAATATTTCCTGATTTTAGAAACGGCAACAATTTCGATATTGTATTTGCTTTTATCTAATCCTTTGTGGTTATATTTTGAGATAAAAATACGTTCGAACCCTAATTTTTCGGCTTCGCTGATGCGTTGTTCGATGCGGTTTACCGGACGTATTTCGCCCGAAAGGCCAACCTCGGCAGCAAAGCACTGCTTCTGACCTATCGGAATATCCTCGCTGGAAGAAAGCACTGCAGTAACCACGGCCAGATCAATGGCCGGTTCGTCCACCTTTAATCCTCCGGCAATATTCAGGAAAACATCTTTAATTCCCAATCGGAAACCGCATCGTTTTTCGAGGACAGCCAAAAGCATGTTCAGCCGCCGGGAATCAAATCCGGTAGCCGAACGTTGAGGCGTTCCGTAAGCCGCACTACTTACCAGTGCCTGAATTTCGATTAGCATAGGACGCATGCCTTCGATGGTAGCCGCAATAGCTACACCACTTACGTTCTCATCGCGCTGCGAAATTAAAAGCTCCGAAGGATTGGAAACTTCGCGTAAGCCCGAGTTCTGCATTTCATAAATACCAAGCTCGGATGTGGAACCAAAACGGTTTTTGGTTGTCCGCAGGATGCGATAGCCGTAATTGCGGTCGCCTTCAAACTGAAGAACGGTGTCCACCATATGTTCCAGCACCTTGGGACCGGCAATAATACCTTCCTTGGTAATATGCCCGATAAGAAAAACGGGCGTTCCCGTCAGTTTAGCATAACGTTGAAATTCGGAAGCACATTCCCGTATCTGCGAAATGCTGCCCGACGACGATTCGATAACTTCGGTATGAAGCGTTTGTATGGAATCCACTACCACCATTTCCGGAACGAGCTGTTCAATCTGCTGAAAAATATTCTGTGTGGATGTTTCGGTAAGGATATAACACGGAGGATTTTTAAAACCTATCCGTTCGGCGCGCATGCGAATCTGCTGATCGCTTTCTTCCCCGGTAATATAAAGCACTTTAAGCGATTTTACCTTCAAAGCAATCTGAAGCATAAGCGTTGATTTCCCGATGCCGGGTTCGCCGCCTACCAGAACCAAAGAACCGGGGAACAATTCCACCGCCCAAAACGCGGTTTAGTTCTCCATCGCCCGAATCAATGCGTTGTTCTTCATCATAACGGATTTCGGTAATCAGTTTAGGTTTATCCGCCCGGAATGCTTCTGCTCTTTTTTTCCCAACCATGAGCCTGTATCATTGCTTTTTCAACAACCTCTTCCACATAAGTGTTCCACTCCCCGCACGAAGGACAATGGCCCTATAAATTTGGCAGCCTGTGCTCCGCAGTTCTGACAGAAATAAGTGGTTTTGATTTTTACCATGGGGATTATTAGTTGATAGTTGTTTGTTGATAGTTGATTGCTGATTGCTGAGCCGAAGGCTTAGTCCCGACCTTTTCGGGATTGATGGTAGATAGTAGAATTCTATATTATTTTAGAGGCATTGCGTATTTTTTCTTCTATTCCTGTGGTAGAATAACCGGGTAAAAAGTCGAGGGTAACCACCTTGCCTCCTTTGGCAGTAACAATGTCGTAACCAACAATTTCTTCCGGTTTGTAATCGGCGCCTTTAACCAGCACATCCGGCTGAATAATCTTAATCAGATCGTAGGGAGTATCTTCGGCAAACAATACCACGGCAGAAACAAAACCCAGCGATGCTAAAACCATAGCCCGTGCATGTTCATCGTTGATGGGACGATGGCTGCCTTTGAGTTTGCGAACGGAATCATCGGTATTTAAACCAATAACAAGCACATCGCCCAAGCCGGCGGCTTTGGCAAGGTAATCAATATGTCCCAGATGAAGAAGGTCGAAACAACCGTTGGTAAATACAATCTTCTGATCTTTAAAACGCCAGTAAGCAAGCAAATGTGCTAAGTTTTCAGGCTTTAGTATTTTCGATTGAATGAATTCTATCTTTTCCATAATCATTTTTATTATAAATTGGTAAAAGAAGAGTGGATGCTACGCCAAAAATAACGATAATTACATTTTGTGACAACCAGATGAGCCAGCCCATGGCATAACCGGTGGTTTCGGGAATAGAATAAATAAAAAGTGTTTCGGCAACAATAGCAGGATATATTCCAATTCCTCCCTGAACTACCATTATACCTATGCTTCCGAAAATCAAAATGGCAAAACCGGCATCCAGGCCTAAGGAACTGGTTTGAGGCATGGCAAAGAAAACCACGTACGCCATCATCAGGTATAAAAACCAGATAATAAGCGTATAAGTAATAAATAAAAACGGTTTCTTTATTTTGAGCAACGACTTCATGCCTTCAAGCAAACCAAGAATAAGGTTTCTGATTTTCAAGTAAATTTTGGAATAAATGATTTGTTTTCGGAAGATCCAGAAAAGCAATACCAAGACGATAATTACAGCCAGAACCAGATAGGTAAGCGAACCGGTAAAATCTATTTTGTAATTAAACTTTTGCGACAATGGCAGGTAGACCTTTTGTTCTATATACGAATAAAGCTTGGTAAGCTGAAATGCCAGATTGATGAAAAACAATAAAATAAAAAACAGCATATCAATGGTTCGTTCGGTAATTACCGTACCAAAAGATTTGTTAAAGGGAATTTTTTCATATTTGGTTAAAATTCCGCAACGGCTTACTTCACCCAATCGGGGCAAGGCAAGGTTAGCCAGATAGCCGATAAAAACCGAAAAGATAATGTTTGTTGTTTTCGGCTGGTAGCCTAAAGGCTCAAGCAACATCTTCCAGCGGACGGCACGTACGACATGGCTTAAAATACCAGGAACGATAGCCGCAACGATCCACCAATAGTTAGCTTTGCCTAATGAAATAATGATTTCATGTTTTTGTTCCGGAGTTAAATTCCGGAGAAATAGCCAGATAAAAAATATTCCGATACTCAGAAATAGCGAAAACCGTAATACGGAAATTATTTTTTTCTTCACTCTTTAAGCTAATTGGTTTTGGCTGTCGGGGAAAACTATGGTAGGCTTAAATCTTTTGGCTTCTTCAAAATCCATATGTGCATACGAGGCAATGATGACAATATCGCCGGGAACAAATTTGCGGGCAGCAGCTCCGTTCAGGGAAATAATGCCTGTATTCTTTTTTCCTTTAATGATATAGGTTTCAATACGCTCTCCATTATTGATGTTCAAAACCTGAACTTTTTCAAATTCGATCATGTTGGCTGCATTCATCAGGCTTTCATCTATGGTGATGCTTCCAACATAGTTGATGTCGGCCTGAGTAACCGTTGCACGGTGAATTTTCGATTTTAAGATTTCAATTTGCATTTTGCAAAATTACTAAAAAAATATAATATTGTCTATTAAACGGATTTCGCCGCAATAAACAGTTATACACCCAATAATGTTTTGACTATCGTACCAGTTTTTTACCGGAAGCAATGTCTGAGCATCAACAATTTCAAAATATTCCACTTTCAGTTGTTCGTGTTGTTGAATCTGTGTAACAACCCATGTTGTAAGCTCATCAACGGAAATTTGCCGGTAAGATTCCAACAGCTTTTCCTTTGCACGACTAAGTGTTTGATAAATAAACGGAGCTATCGTTCTTTCGTCGGCAGTCAGCCGTTGGTTGCGGGAACTTTTTGCCAGCCCGTCGCTTTCCCTGACAATGGGACAGCCAATAATCTGAATGGGCAACTGAAGATTCCGGGTAAAATATTTGATAATTGCTAATTGCTGAAAATCCTTTTCACCAAAATAAGCATGCTGAGGCTGAACGATGGAAAACAGCTTAGTTACCACCACGGCCACGCCATTGAAATGTCCGGGACGAAATTTGCCTTCCATCACTTTATCCAAACCACCTAAATCGAAAATAGTGGTATCGGGTTCAGGATACATTTCCTCGGACGTAGGTGTAAAAACTACATTACAGCCGGCTTCTGCCAGCAAAGCCAGATCCTTTTTCAGGTCGCGCGGATATTTTTCAAGGTCTTCGGGATTATTAAACTGGATGGGATTGACAAAAACACTGCAAACGACAACCTCGTTTTCGCTTTTTGCCCGTTCGATCAGCGAAAGATGCCCGCTATGTAAAGCGCCCATGGTTGGAACCAAACCAACCGATTTATTGTTTTTACGCAATCCGGCAAGATGCTCTTGCAGGGAAGCTATTTTTTCAAAAACGTTCATTATTAATCTCCAAGTATTTTCAGAAAATCCTTTTCAAGGGTGTCTTCCGGGGTTTCGGTTATCCGTCCGATTTCTTTTGCGTTACGGTAAAAAATAAAAGTAGGTACAAGGCTTATTTTTAAATCTTCCATCGGGATATCGCCGGCTTTTTTGGTACGGTCAACGCAAAGAAGAGTTAGCTTAGTATAATCAAAGCTTAGTTCATCTAAAATCCTGTAGAAACGCGGAACCTGTTCCTTGCTATCGCCACACCAGCTTCCCATGACAATGGTAATGGTTAAATCGCTCATTCTCGATTTTAGTTTTTCCATCACCAGCTTGTCGGTAACATAAGCCTGATAATTTACCTGATATGAACTATCAAAGGCGCTGGTATAAAAACCATCGCGGTTGCAGTATCCCAACAGGATTTCCTTTCCCGATTTTTCATCCATCATTTTCTGATTTATTTTTTGAGCATTTACGGTTAATACCGGTAAAAGCATTATCAAAAAGGCTATTTTATTCATCGGTTATTGATTATATTTTTCATTAATCAAATGGCCTGTATCCATAAAATATTATTTTGGTTTGCATTGGCACAACCATCACGAACATTTCATAATGTTAAACAATTAACTCCAGGCAAATAAAATTTTGGCAAAGATACTCATAGCAATCGAAAACGGGAGCATAATCTACCATATAATAATTAATGACTGATGACTCAGGATTTTCAATAACCACAAAAACAATACGTAGTGGTTGCTTATTCATTTACAATTATTCGTCAATGGCATAAAGTTTTTTGCCTTTGGTTTCGGGGAACATCCATACCCAAATACCTGTGAGAAGGGCAAAAATTGCGGCCAATGATATGCCTCCTCCCAGACCGTATCGGTTTGCAATCAGCGAAATAGCTACCGGTGTAAAAAACTGGATACCTCTTGCCAGATTAAAAGCCGAACCCATAGCTGTGCTACGAATGCTTGTGGGAAATAATTCGGAAAACAAGGCTCCGTAACCTCCAAACATACCGGTTCCAAAACCTACCAAAAACATAAATCCAAGAATTACCGGCGGATAAACAATAACATATTCCCACATCAAGGTAATCATTACCAGTCCTAATGCCATAATGAAAGAATAGATGCTGTAAGCCGGACGCCTGCCGAGCTTATCGGCTACAAAACCAAAAAAGAAATAACCAAGGAAGCCACCCGTTTGTGTTACCAATATCCATAAAGCCGACTTTACCAGTGAAAATTCCCGCTGCTGGTGCAGATAACCCGGCATCCATGAATAGGTTAGCCAATAAGCCGACATGTCGAAGATTGCCAATACCAGGGCAAAGATGAACACCTTACGGTAAGTTTTTGAGAACAACAGCAGAAATTTACTTGTTTTGTCCTCAACAGTTGCTATTCGATTCGTTATTTTTTCTTTGAGTATTTGCCTGCGTTGCAGCCAAAGGTCGGATTCGGGCAAGCCTCTGCGGATGTAAACCACTAATAATGCAGGAATAACGGAAATAAAAAAACAAGCTCTCCAACCAATTTCGGGCGAGAGTATACCTCCAACTACCGATGCTAAGGCTACTCCCAAAGGAGCTCCGGTCTGCATGAATGCGCAATATCTTCCCCGTACTTTTGCAGGAAAAGTTTCGCCAACATAAGTCTGTCCGGTAGCCCATTCTCCACCCACACCAAGTCCTGTTATGATGCGAAAAAGCATAAATACCCACAAATCCGATGCAAAACCCGAACATAAAGCGCCAAGGCTATACGTAAGTATCGTCCATTGAAGTGTTTTTTTACGCCCAAATTTATCAGATAAAATACCAAAAATTACTCCGCCTATCGCCGTGGCGGCAAGGGATGCTCCAAGCAGATATGAAAGTTGCAAACTACTGAAATGAAATTCCTTTCCTATAGGAATGAGTAAAAACGTAAACAATAACAGGTCATAAAAATCGAAGACCCAACCTGCCCAGCTCATTGCTAATATGCGATAGTGAAGCCGGGTTGGCTTTTCGTATTCGTTGAGTAGTTTTGTAGCCATGATATTCTTTTGCTTTCACAATTAGAACGATTTCTAAAAATCTGTTTTTCAGCTAATATTCATTCATCAACTAAAAATTACACATCCCGATTCCCTGTATCACAGATAAAAAATCAGAAACAATATCCCAGCGATAGGTATCCACTCCGGTTATACAATTCTCCGTCAGCAGAATGTTGCATCAAATTGCTTAATCCAGATTTCCCATACAGGCCTAACTGAATTTTCATAAATTGAAAACCCACTCCATAATTGACGCCGGCTTCGTCGCGACGGAACATTTCGTCAAAATCAATGGATTTACCACCTGCTTGACCGGCAAAGTGATAACTGTAATAACCGCCAAGCAATAAGAAAACCCTTGGATTATAATCCTGTGTGCTGGAAACCAAAAGCAGGTTTACCGGCACACTAACCGATTGCATATGCAGGTATCCCAATTCATGTTTACCACCTTTGTTTTCGTAACAAATTTCCGGTTGAAGTACCAGATGATGATTTAATTTAATCTGTGTAAACAGACCAGCATCAAAGGCAAAAAGTTTTTTTCCCCGATAAAATCCATCTTTGTATTGATGATAATTGCTTCCTAAATTGAGCCGTGCACCCCAATTAAAAGCTGATTGTCCTTTTTTGCCTTTAACTATTTGTAATTTATGAATGGGCTGAATCGTATCGCGTATGGAAAGATTTTGCACAAGGGATTCAATATAATCACAGATTTTAGCCATACCTTCATAGTCGAGCAGATTGCTGTCGTCCTCTGGTTTATGATAGGGCGATTTTGTTCCGGTAAATACATGTACGGCAGGTATGCCTATATGTCCAAAATCACGGGTATCGGTGCGCATAACAATATTTTTAGTCTTTTTAATTATGCTTAATCCTTTTCCTTTATTCGCCTGTTCGGCAATGGCACTGCCATTCTCCATCGAACCTATGCCTAACAATTCCACCCCTTTATTTTCGGAATACATCCCCACCATATCAAGACTGAACATGATTTTAATTCGGGAAGGATCAACCACTTTTTGAGATATAAATTTGCCGGAACCTATCAATCCGCTTTCTTCCCCATCAAAAGCTACTAAAATCACACTTCTTTTCAACTGGTTGCGGTGAACCTGCAAATATTTCCCTATCTCCAACAGAGCTGCCACCCCGGAAGCATTGTCGTCGGCTCCATTATAAACTATTTTATTATCGCCTTCCATTTTCCAACCCAGATGATCATAATGAGCGCCAAGCACAATATATTCATTTTTTAAGTTTTCATCCGTTCCATCAATCACGGCTATCAGGTTATTTCCTTCAATCTGTAAGATACTCTGCTTGAAACCAAAACTATGCCGGTAATCGTTGCCTAAAGGTTGCAATCCTGCAGACTTCATTTCACCGATAATATACTGCACAGATTTTTCGATGCTTCTGGAACCAAAACCCCGACCTTCCATGGAATCGGCAGCCAAAGTATATACATGCTTTTTAAGGCGTTCAACGGTTGCTTTGTCCTGCGCACAGGTATAACCAAATGTAATAATACAAATGAGAGCGGTTAAAAGAGATTTTTTTGTCATACGGTAATCATTTTTAAATACTATTCAAGACGAAAATAACTAAAATATCAATTGGGAGTATTGTTTTTGGAGTAAAAAAATATCGGGAAAAACTTCCCGATATTTTTTACAAATCCAGTAAATTAGTTTGAAATTAATTTCTGTAGCTTATTAGAATATAACTTTGAACTCCACACGTCTGTTTTTGCTTCTTCCATCAGCAGTTTTGTTATCAGCTATTGGTTTGTCTTCGCCATAACCTTTTGCTACCATTCGTGTTGTAGAAATACCTTTATCTGATAAATATTTTAACACTGCTTTGGCTCTTTTTTCTGATAATACCAAGTTTTTCTCAGCACTACCCTGACTATCTGTGTGTCCATTTATTTCAAGATTATACGTTGGATTATCTTGCATAACCTTTACCACCTGATTTAAGATATAATATGATGTTTTTTTGATTACATCCTTACCACTTTCAAACTGTATACCCGTTAATGCCTGCTCAAAGATCTTTTTCGTTTCTTTTTTCACTTCGGGGCAGCCTTTATTTGCAGCTATACCAAATACGTCTGGGCATTTATCCAGATAATCGGGTATGCCATCTTTATCTCTATCTGTTGGGCAACCATCTCTATCGACGGTAGCACCTTTGGGTGTATTGGGGCATTTATCCAGATAATCGGCAACGCCATCACCATCAGAATCTACCGGGCAGCCGTCTTTATCTACGGAAACGCCTTTGGGCGTATTGGGACATTTGTCTAAATAATCCGGAATTCCATCTGCATCAGCATCCAACGGGCAACCCGATTTGTCAACTTTAACACCTTTGGGCGTATTGGGACATTTATCTTCGCTATCCTGAACACCATCGCCATCGGAATCAGGGCATCCGTTGAAAGCAGCAATACCGGCAACATCCGGGCATTTATCCAAATAATCGGCAATACCATCTTTGTCTTTATCGGTCGGGCAACCGTCTAAAGTTACGGAAACGCCTGCCGGTGTTCCCGGACATTTATCTAATTTGTCGGGCACCCCGTCTTTATCGCTATCTTTGGGTTTTCCGAAGCTAAATACCAACCCTAACGAATTCTGGCCATAGCCGTCTTTATCCTTAGCTACATGCCAATCCCTGCTGTCGTGGTCTGTAAAAAAATACAAAAATTGGTATTGTAATGCCACCGAACTGGATAAATTACATTTAATACCAGCTCCTACAGGCATGACAAAATCAGTCCCTTCCATATAAATATGATCTGCATTGCCTCCATACACGGCAAATCCTGCCCCAGCAGCAAGATATGGCGCTAATGTTGCATTCTTTTTAAATATATAGCCGTTATCGAATTTATAACTTAACAACAACGCCCCATCTCCTTTTTGACCTCTAAATGTCTCCGCTTCATTCAAAGTCCAGGTTTTATGATAACCATAATCACCGTAGCTGCCTTGTATCCCTATATTAAACGAAGAATTAAGATAACGGTTTAGGGATAAGCTCCCAAAACCATATAAGGCTTTGTCGAATTGAAACAGGCTATTTCCATAATCACCATTGTATTGGTTAACGCCTCCCATCAACCCTATTCCCCATTTTTTATCGGGGGTTTGTGCATTTGTTATCCCGATTATCAGGAAAAATGCCAGTAAAAAGAAGTAGTGTTTTTTCATTGCTTTAAATTTTAATGATTAATAATTTTATCATCCAAAAATAGTAATAAAATTTGATTAAAAACCTATTTTTTGTTGAAATTTTTATCAAATTTTTTGTAAAATTTTTATCGTATGCAAGCCACCTGAATAAAAAAGATCAGATAAACCTGAAAAAGCTTAGCTTTCATGATAAATCATAACGACTCAATTGGTCATTATTAACCAAAAATATGGTGGTACAGATTCCTTGTAGTTCGCTTTGCAGCAAAGAATACCGGAGAAATTAAAGCTCTATAATTTTATTTTTAATGGCAAATTTAATCAGATCAACGGTAGTATCTAATTCCAATTTTTGCATAATATGGTTTTTATGCGATTCTACCGTACGGATGCTTATGAAAAGTTTGTCGGCAATTTGCTGGTTGCTCATACCTTCGGCAAACAGTTTAAGTATTTCCAATTCACGCTTCGAGAGCGAAGCCTGAGTTTTTTCGTCGGCTTCATCGCCGGTTTTCACCTTCTTAATATAACTTTTCAGAATAATATTGGAGATCGATTCGCTGAAATATTCTTCACCTTTGCAGATTGCATGGATGGCATCAACAATTTCTTTCTGGGTCGTATTTTTAGGAAGATAGCCTTTGGCTCCGGCTTTGATAGCATTGAATATAAAATCCTCGTTGGTGTACATCGAAAGAATCATGGTTTTGATTTCTGGATGCTCCAACGTCAGTTTCCGCGATATTTCTATACCCGAAATACCCGGCAGAGAAATGTCGAGAATGATGATATCCGGTTTCAATATTAGTAGTTCTTTAAACAATTCGTTGGCATCGGAAGCTTCGCCGACTACATCCAAATCTGGAATTTCTGTTAAAAGAGCTTTGATTCCGTCGCGTACAATCTGATGGTCGTCAACTAATATGATTTTTATCTTTTCCATTTCTATGTCTGAATGATTTTAAACTTTCCCTTGTTCTGATTTTTTTAAAGGTATTTTTATTGTAATGCTTGTTCCTTTTCCTAAATCGGAAGTTACCGTAAACGTTCCGTTGAGCAAGGTAACCCTTTCGCGCATGTTATGAATGCCATTGCCCATTTCGACAGTTCCATCACCAAAAGTAAATCCTTTTCCGTTATCCTCAATTATTAATTGAATAAAATCCTCGTCTTTAATCAATCTTACACTTGCTTTGCGTGCTTCGGCATGTTTTGCAACATTGATAAGAGCTTCCTGAGCGATGCGGTATAGATATGTTTTGGTTTTTTTACCGAAATTATCCGGTATTTTATCTGATTCAAAAGCAACTATTATTTTATGACGTTCCGATATTTCATCACAAAGGTTGCGCAAAGCGGTTACCAGTCCGAATTCGTTAAGAACAGCAGGCATAAGGTCGTTCGACATGGAGCGTATTTCATCTATGGTATGATCGAACATATCCTTAATCTGGTTGGTAAGATAAATAAATTTGGAACGGTCGGTATGAATAAGTGTTTCGAGCTTGAGTTTGATGGCAATGAGTAACTGTCCCAGGCCGTCGTGCAATTCGCGGGAAATGCGTTGACGTTCCTGTTCCTGTCCATCAAAAACGGAACGCATACGTTTGAGCCTTTCCTTGCGCAGTTCCTGATCTTTTGCTTGTAATTGCTCTGTCATTTGATTAAACGATTCGGTGAGGGCACCTATCTCATCATTTTCCCTTACCTCGAGCAAGTTGTCGTATTTTCCTTGTCCAACCCGTGTTGCTGCTTCCTTCAGCTTAATAATTGGTTGAGTTATCCGCCGGGAAAAGAAAAAGATAAATATACATAAAACCAAAGCAACGGCTAAACTGATACCAATGGTTTGGTTTCTTATTTTATAGATGGGTATGATGGCTTCCCTGTAATCCATTTCGGCAACAATTACCCAGTTCAGACCAGGGATATTCAGTTTGTCGTAAGAAGAAAGAACTTTAATGTTGCGGTAATCGCGTATACGTTCAGTTCCATTTTTTCCCGCAAGGGCATTTAATACAGCCTGAGTTTTAACTTTGGTTTTATATGCTGAATGGGTACGAAAACGTGAATCGTTACGAATCAACGAATCGCTACCCACAAGATAGGTTTCCCCCGTTTGTCCAAGTCCATTGGGCAGATTTTTTTCGATCATAATATTATTAATAGCTTGCAAGGCTATTTCGAGAGTTACCATTCCGCTAAGGCGGTTATTTTTATCGAAGATAGGTGAGCAAACATAAATAGCCGGATTGACAGACTGACTGGAATTAAAATCTTCGATTTCCGTATGCAGCGATTTTCTGACCTTTTTCCAAAGCAGGGTTAGAGGTGGTGTGGCAATATTGGGAGAATAAAATATAGTAGAATCGGCATTAAGGCTGGTAGTCGTTGATAAACCATTTCCTTTTTCGTTGCATATAAACAATGTTTTATAATAACCGCAGGCGTTTAAATAGCGGCTCAGATAACGGTTACGCGAAAAGCTAATCTGCAAAGGTTTATTCGTTTTATCGGGGGTTGAAAAGTGGCGGTTTAAAAGCAATAAAACATCCTGTATATCCTGAGAATTGGCAACAAGACGAATGTCCCGCTGACGATCGTTAATAAATGTTTCAACATGGTTTTTTTTGAGTACCCGAAGCGAAGTAAGTTGTTCGTAAGTACGGTTCATCAGGGCGTTTTTGGCTGTATAAAACGATAAAGAACCAACAATGACAATGGCTCCTATGCCAACAAATAGTAAATTAAGTATTAATTTTTGGGTAAGAGTAGAGCTGCGCATTTTGTTTTAAAAAAAGAGCTTCAAACTTACACGATTTTTTTGGATTTGAATCAGTTTCTTTTTTATCGATGCAGAATTTGTTTTTGACTGGTCGAACAAAAAAGCGATGTTTAAATTTGTTGTAAATATCCCTGATTTGCGCAACACTTCGTTTGAATTCTATCTTCGCTACATTATAAAAGCGTTGCCGCCTCAAGCATATTGAATAAAGAATCTGTAAATTGCCTAATTTTGCAATCTGTACTCGTTTGGCGAGAAGCCAACACTCTTTTTAAACATTCGGCTGAAATGCTGAGGATATTTAAACCCTAATTCGTAAGCGATTTCACTGACTGATTTACTCATATCAAATACTTTTTCTTTGGCAATATCCATTAACTTCAACTGGATGTGCTCCTGTGCCGATTTTCCTGTCCCTTTTTTAATCAAATCGCCAAGGTAGTTTGCCGATAGATGAAGCTGATCGGCACAATATCGTACCGAAGGCAGTCCTAATATCTGGGGTTTATCCGATTGATAATAGCCATCAAGTAAATTTTCAAACCTTACCAAAATATCTTTGTTGACATTGTCCCTGGTTATAAACTGACGATCGTAAAAGCGCACACAGTAATTGAGAAGTAGTTCAATAGTTGTTACAATTAAGGTTTTGCTGTGTTTATCAATGGCATGTCTCAATTCAAAATCGATTTTATTTAAACAGTCAATCACAATTTCCCGTTCTTTCTCCGAGAGATGAAGTGCTTCATTCACTTCATACGAAAAGAACGTATATTCTTTAATGTTATGCCCAAGCGATGTGCCACGAAGTAAGTCGGGATGAAACAGCAATGCCCAGCCATGGGGTTGAATATACTCTCCCTTGCTATCAACGCCAAAAACTTGCCCCGGGCCAATGAATACAAGAGTTCCTTCCTGGTAATCGTAATAATTACGTCCATACCTAATGTCGCCACATTTGATATCTTTTAAAAACATGGTATAGAATCCCAAATTCATACGGGCATGTTTCATCGGTTTTATCTTCGAGAAGTCGATTACGCTTACCAGAGGATGTAGCGTTTCCTGACCCGCTAATGTGTTGTAGTGAGAAATATTTTCAATCTTTAATATTTCATCCATAACTTCTTTGGTGTTTAAATCAGGAGCAAAGATAGGCTTCTTTTTCGCATAAAATCAATGCTTACCATCAGAATCAGTAATAATGGTATAATATTCCGTAATCCGTATAACCGTCTATTAAATAATTGGGGAGACTTTTGCACCGTAAAATTTAAACGATAATAATAAAAGACTAAATATGAAATATTCATAAGGGCTATGTTCATACCAATCGAGAATGATATTTTATGAATATTCCCCCGAAAAACCGGGGTAGGCTATATGACCAATAAATTAAAAATTAATAACACATGAATAAGAACGTTTTAGTACTATCTTCCAGTCCACGAAGAGGCGGAAATTCCGACCTGCTTTGCGACCAGTTTGTATTGGGAGCGAAAGAGTCTGGTCATCAGGTAGAAAAAATTTTTCTGAAAGACAAGAAGGTAAGCTACTGTACCGGGTGCGGGGCATGTCTTAATGGAAAGAAAAGTTGCCCTCAAAAAGATGACATGGCCGAAATTTTGAATAAAATGATTGCTGCCGATGTGATTGTGATGGCAACCCCAGTTTATTTCTACACCATGTGTGGACAAATGAAAACCGTGATTGACAGAACTTGTTCCCGCTATACCGAAATCAACGACAAGGAGTTTTATTTCATCGTTACGGCAGCCGATAGCAACAAGCAGGCAATGGAAAGAATACTGGAAGGATTCAGAGGATTTACCTACTGTCTTGAAAATGCAAGGGAAAAGGGCGTTATCTATGGTACCGGTGCCTGGAATAAAGGAGAAATTATAGGCAAACCAGTGATGAAACAGGCATTTGAAGCAGGTAAAAATGTATAAATAAATAAAGGAAGTATTGCTAAGTGCCGTTACTTAGTTATTGCCTTAAGTGGGATATCCCCGAACATTAAATGCCATCAGGTGTTTAATGATGTAGCGCCGGAGTAATGAGTTAAAGAGTTAAATAATAATATTTAAAGATGAAGAATCATGAATTATAAAGAATTAGCAAAAACAGGAGAAAAAGTATCGGTAATAGGTTTAGGATGTATGGGAATGAGTGCTGCTTACGGTAAAGCAGATGATAAAGAAAGTATTGCTACATTACACTATGCATTGGATCTTGGAATTAATTTCTGGGATACGGCTGATGTGTATGGCAATGGCGCTAACGAAGAATTGATTTCCAAAGTACTTGTATCCAATCGTGAAAAGATTTTTATTGCAACAAAGTTTGGCTTCCGGATAAAAGGCAGCGGAGATGTTTTTGTTGGCGGAGAAACGTATGTTGACGCTTCACCAAACTGGATGAAGCAGGCCGTTGAGAATAGCCTGAAACGATTGAAAATAGAGACCATTGATCTTTATTATGCACACCGTGTAGATCCGAATGTTCCGGTAGAAGAAACGGTTGGAGCCATGGCGAAATTAGTAGAAGAAGGCAAAGTTCGTTACCTGGGTTTGAGCGAATGTACACCCGAAGATCTGAAAAAAGCACATGCCGTCCATCCGATTACTGCAGTGCAAAGCGAATATTCATTACTTACCCGAGGCGTGGAAGATGCCATTTTACCATTAACCAAAGACTTGGGAATTACTTTAGTACCCTTTGCACCATTAAGCCGTGGATTGATTACCAATAAATTAAATGTAAGTACTCTCGCTTCTACCGACTTTCGTGCAAATCTTCCACGTTACCAAGGCGAACATTTGGAAAACAACCAGAAACTGACTGCTGCCTTTGCCAAAATTGCTGAAAGTAAAAACTGTACACCTGCTCAGTTGGGTATTGCGTGGGTAATGGCGCAAGGTGAAAATATCATTCCGATTCCCGGAACAAAACGCCGAAAATATCTGGAAGAAAACGCAGGAGCAACTGATGTAGTGCTTACAGCCGAAGATTTGACCGGAATTCAGGCAATTGTAGACAACTATCCCAATATCGGTCCACGTTACAGTGCCCGTGAAAATAAATTTGTTAAAAAATAAAATAAATAAGGAGAAAAGAATATGTATAATTTTGATTTTTATAATCCGACACGGATTTTCTTTGGAAAAGACAGGCTTGACAATATTGACAAATTTGTTCCGGCCAATGCTAAAGTATTAATTACTTATGGAGGCGGAAGTGCTAAAAAAAGCGGCCTCATCGACAAGGTTAAAGCCAACCTCGGCAACAGAAAGGTTTATGAATTCGGTGGCATTGAACCCAATCCACACTACGAAACTTCGATGAAAGCTGCCGAAATTGTTCGCGACAAAAATATTGATTTTATGCTTGCTGTGGGCGGAGGTTCCGTGATTGACGGAACTAAATTTATTTCACTTGCTACTCATTATAAAGGCGATGCACGCGATTTGTTAAAGCATGGCTTTGCGCCAATCACTTCTGAAATGGTAGAAAAAGTAGTTCCGTTTGGTGTGGTGTTAACGTTGCCAGCTACCGGGTCCGAAATGAATAACGGAGCTGTAATCAGTTACGAACACGGAAAATTCCCCGTTATGAGTGAGTTGGCATTTCCTAAATTTTCAATCGTAGACCCTACCATTACTTTTACACTTCCTAAAATTCAGGTTGCTAATGGTGTGGTAGATGCATTTGTACATACGGGTGAACAGTATATCACATTTCCTGTAGATGCCAAGGTTCAGGATAGAATGGCCGAAGGTATTTTACAAACGTTGATTGAAATCGGTACTACTACGGTTAACGAACCCGAAAATTACGATGCCCGTGCAAATCATGTGTGGAGCGCCACCATGGCTTTGAATGGGATAATTGCCGTAGGGGTACCACAGGACTGGGCTACTCATATGATCGGCCACGAACTTACCGCATTGTTTGGCATCGATCATGGACAAACGTTAGCCATTGTTTATCCGGCTTTACTCGAGGTACAGCGCAAACAAAAACATGCTAAAATTTTGCAATATGCCGAACGGGTATGGCATATTGAAAATGGTAGCGAAGAAGAAAAGATTGATCTGGCAATTCAAAAAACCAGAGAATTCTTTGAAAGTTTGGGTATTAAAACCCGCCTTTCCGAATATGGCGTTACAGCCGGTAAAATCCCGGTTGTAGTTGAACAACTAAAGGCTCATGGATTAACAGCCCTTTCGGAAACCAAGGATATAACTTTGGAAGTAAGCCAAAAAATTCTCGAAAAAGCGTTATAATTCAATATTATTTAAAGCTATAGAAAAAAAGAAGCTCTGTGTTTTCAGGGCTTCTTTCATTTTTATTAAACCCAACTATTTCTTTATCGACAAGCACATTTGAATCCACACTGAAAACTAAAAGTTACAAAAAAACTTTTCAGCCCATCATACTCCAATACACTTTGTAAGGGTTAACATTTCGATTGAAAAGAATCGATTATATTTATCGGACGGTATAATTCTATGAGAAGATATTTGAAACAAAAAATGTATCGGGAAATTTGGATTATTTGGATTTATTCTACCTTTGTACAAAGATGTAGTTTTAATCAGAAAATTACCGTAATCATATTTGTTGTACAAACTTCAGCAAGCCGTCTATGAAAACCAAAACTAAAAACTATCTGATTGTTTTAATAATAACTGTTTTAGGGTTATTGTTTCAGTTAAAGTATATTAATGAGTTTCCATCACATATTCATGCCTGGGCACAATCGGACAGATATGCCCTATCACTTGGTTTTGTAGAAAACAATCTCAATCTTTTTAAGCCACAGACTTTCGTATTGAACCACCAATTTCCTGATAATTGGAAAACTCCTACAAAATATAGTATTACAGCCGTCGATTTTCCAATTCATGATTACATTCCCGCTGTCTTTATGAAAATTTCAGGCACACATTCTGTATGGATTTTCAGACTTTATATTCTGTTATATAGTTTTATCGGACTGTTTTTTTTATTCAAGCTGTGTTATTTACAGACTAATGATTTTATTAAATCTATTTTTGTAGTATTATTTGCGGCCACATCTCCGATATTTGTCTATTATCAGGGCGGTTTTTTACCAACGATTCCTTCGTTGTCCAATGCAATCATCGGCATTTACTTTTATCTGAAATACCTTAAGCAAAATAATCAAAAGGATTTTTGGCTGACAATTGTTTTCCTTACCCTTGCAACGCTTAGCCGGACTACATTTGCCATCATTCTCATTGCAGTATTTGGCCTGGAATTCCTGAAAATGATCCGGGGAAAGAATAAATTAAGGCATAAATTATTCCCGGTTGCATTTTCCGTTTCTATCATCATAATTTATCAACTCTACAATGCTTACCTGAGAAAAACCTATGGTTCCATTTTCCTGAATCACATTTTACCTGCATCATCTTTTAAAGAAGCAAAGGAAATTATCAACATAGCATATACTAATTGGTCAACACAATACTTTTCAAAAATTCATTATTTGATTATTATTGGGAGTTTAATTTCTGCATTGTATTTTATTTTTAAGAAAAAAATCAACATAACTCACGTTACCGGTCAATTATGGTTGCTTATTTTAATAATATTCGTTGGTTATCTTGCATTCGCAGCATTAATGCTTAAACAGTTTCCCGCCCATGATTACTATTTTCTCGATACTTTTTTCTTTCCGATAGTCTTATTATTAATCGCTATAATATCCTACATCCCTAAATTTGATTTTAGGCATTCAAATTTATATATCTCTGGTATTGTCTTTTTATTGAGCATACCTTTGGTGGTTAATGCCGTTCATTCGCAAAAACAAAGAAGAAATACCGGTTATTGGGATAAAACAAATACAACCATTGCTAATTTTAAAGATTCAGATGCTTTTCTGGATTCTTTAAACATAAAACAAAATGCAAGGATACTTGTATTGGATGCCTGTGCTCCCAATATTCCGTTTATTCTTATGAACAGGAAAGGATATGCTGTGATGAGTACGTCAAAAGAAAATATTCAGGCGGCCCTGAAGTGGGATTATGATTATTTAATCATTCAGGATGCCTATTTTATTTCAGATATTTACGCGGAATATCCCGAAATTATCTCAACAATTAAAAAAATAGCTGATAATGGAAAGATATCCGTTTTCACGCTGGCAAAAGAGAAATCGAAACAAAGTCTTCTCGAATTCCTGCAGTTAAACGATAAAATTCCGGTTTTTGAGCAAACAATCACCTTTGACACCGTGGCTGACCAACACTGGCAAAACACTCAGTCAACATCGAAGTTGTATCACTCGGCTCCTAACTCGGCTTATATAACCCAGGAAATGACTTACGGAATATGTTATAAAACTTCGGATTTAAAAGCGATTACCGAAAAAAACAGAACCCTGCTCTTTTCCGCTTATCTTTATAAAGACACGTTAAATGATTGTGAAATTGTTGCTTCCATTAGTTCAAAAGGTCAAAATGTATATTACATGTCCTACAATTTAAAAGATTTGCTTAAAAAAAGCCATTCCTGGGAAAAAGCAGATGTTGTATTTCAAATACCGCACATTGATGATGATAATTATGAATTTGCTATTTACATTTTGAATAGCGGACGGAATAATTTTAATGTCGACGATATATCATTGAAACTATTTTAAAAAGGAATTGTTTTTAATCTGGCAAACCTATCTTTTCGATAAAAATATCCGTTTAAAGAACTAAATCCGTAAGGAGTTATTTTTAAAGCACCCAACAATTCAAACAATGAAACAAAACGTATCTTTAGTATTATCCGGAGGGGGCGCCAGGGGAATTGCCCACATCGGCGTCATTGAGGAATTGGAAAGCCGGGGATTTGAAATAACATCTGTCGCCGGAACGTCTATGGGTGCGCTTGTAGGTGCTGTTTACGCTTTAGGAAAAATGGAAGAGTTTAAAAACTGGCTCTATACTCTTGATAAAATTAAAGTCTTTAGTCTTATTGATTTTACACTCAGTTCCCAGGGTTTGGTAAAAGGAGATAAAGTATTCAAAAAAATGAAGGAGTTCATCTCAGATGCCAACATTGAAGACTTAAACATATACTATGCCGCCGTGGCTACAGATATTATTAACAAAAAGGAAGTGGTTTTTACCAAGGGAAGTATCTACGATGCCATAAGGGCATCCATTGCCATACCCACCGTATTCACGCCGGTAAAAAAAGAAAACGGATTGCTGGTGGATGGCGGCGTTGTAAATAATATTCCCATCAACCATGCCAAAAGGTCTCCCGGCGATATGCTGATAGTGGTGAATGTTAACGCCAATATTCCTTTCGATAAACCAGTCGTTCCCCCCAAAGAAAGGGTCGTAAAACGGTCAATTTACCAGCAAAAGATCAAAGATTTCTACAATCAGCTGCAAAAAAACAGATCTCCAAACAAGGATAAAAAGCTTGGTTATTTTGACTTGATCTCTAAAACCATTAGTTTAATGACCGATCATATCGCACAATTGTCGCTCGAAAAATACGCACCGGATATCCTGATCAATATATCCCACGAATCGTGTAGTATGTACGATTTTTACAAGGCAGAAGAATTGGTTGAAATCGGACGGCTCGCAGCCATTAAAAGTCTTAAAGAACATAAGGATAAATTACAATTAACTTAAGAACGTTTCGTTTCAAATCAGCTTTGTTTTCAGTTTACACCCGAAATAAAGGCAAAACCAACAATCATGATCATCGCACTATCTCTTATCATCATATCAGGCATCGCTGTGTTTGCTTTTCTTCATCAACCAAAGTTTGGTAAAATGCCAAGCGAAAAACGACTCGAAAAAATCAGGCAATCGATACACTATAAAAACGGAGCATTTCAAAACCTGAGTCCCACACCCATAATGACAGAAGGGATTAGCTATTCCAACGTTTTTAAAGATTTTTTCTTTACCAAAAATAAAAGGCCTGTCGATCGCATCCCTTCAATAAAGACTGATTTATTGAAATTGGACAGAAACAAGGACATCATGGTATGGTTTGGGCATTCATCCTACTTTATTCAAATCGACGGGAAGAAAATCTTGGTCGATCCTGTGTTAAGTGCCGCCGCTTCTCCAGTTCCATTTACCACCAAGGCATTCAATGGAACGGATATTTACACCACTGACGATATTCCGGAAATTGATTACCTCTTTATCACTCACGACCATTGGGATCATCTTGATTATAAAACCATCCTGAAATTAAAACCAAAAATCAAAAAGGTAATTTGCGGACTTGGCGTTGGCGAACATTTAACATGTTGGGGCTACAATCCGGATATCATTGTTGAAAAGGACTGGAACGAACAACTTTTGCTTGACAGTGGTTTTACCGCATATACCATTCCTGCACGCCATTTTTCGGGAAGAGGATTCCGGAGAAATTCGTCCCTTTGGACATCATTTGTTCTGCAAACGCCTACAATCAAAATCTTTATTGGATGCGACGGTGGCTATGACACCCATTTTGCCGAAGCCGGGAAAAAATTCGGAGAATTTGATGTGGCTATTCTGGAAAACGGACAGTATAACAAAAGCTGGAAATACATTCACATGATGCCCGAAGAAGTGTTACAGGCAGCCAACGATTTACACGCTAAACTCCTTTTCCCCGGCCATTCGGCAAAGTTTGCATTAGCTAATCATGCATGGGATGAGCCGTTAAAACGAATTACAGCCTTAAACACTAATAATCATCTGTCGTTGCTTACCCCTATTATTGGAGAAGAAGTAAATCTGAAAAACAATACGCAGATTTTTTCGCAATGGTGGAAAGACCTGAAATAAAAAACAGAAATCCAGACATAAACACCCAATCTTAAGACAATACTGTATTTTCACGCATCCGTAATATTATCTACTGAATAATCAGGTTATATTTTACTTACAAAATACGCCAGCCTATCCCATGACAAAACCATCGCCGTAACACCGTCCAGATCGCGCGGCTTGTCAATGATTCCGGCATCGCCTACAAACATACTGATAATCGGTTTTCCTTCTTCGCGGCTGTATTTCATTTCCCAGAAAGCGCCTTCCGATATTTTCAGATTTTTGGAAATCAAAGCTACTACTCCATCGCAAGCCTTGATCTTTGAGCAGCATTCTTCCCGCCATGTTGCCGACATGGGTTCCTTTTCCTCCAGGTAAACCAATTGATAAGGAACATTTTCTTTTTCTGACTCTTTCAGAAACTTTTCAAGCCATTCTTTATCTTCTATGGCATAGCAGATAAAAATTTTTTTCTTATCCATACTTTTACTTTTTTAAAAACGTATTACGATTAACAGCCTCAAAATGACCCGGACAATTTTACTGGCAGGCAACATAAAGGCTTTTAAATTTTGAGTGCAAAAGTATTTTAGCGTAATTTGCGATGAAATAGTGATTATTCATCATTTTTATGAAAACTATGCTACAAGATCTCATAGAAAAACATAAGGAACTTACCGATTACTATTTCTGCAACGTAAGTGAAGAAGATTATGCTGCCTTTGAGGGGCAGAAACAACTTTTGCTGAAAATTTCGGAGGTGGAAAACAGCGCTATGTCGGTATATGATATGCACCGGAAGGAATACCTGCTTTATCGTTCAAAGTTCAGCAAGGAAACAGGTTATCATCTGAACCCGGAATATCGTACTACTCCGGAATTTTTTTTAAAGATGCTGCATCCGGACGATCTGCCGTTTATTTTCGATACACAGATTAAAACATTTGAATTTCTAAACAGTCGTCCCGCCTCCGAAAGGAAAGATTATAAGATGGTAGTCGACTTTTGCCTGCGATGCAATAACGGATTTTATCTCCGTTTCGTCCAGCAATCAGTAATCATTGAGTTGGATAAAGATGGGAAGCTCTGGCTGGCGCTTATGCTTACCGATCTGGTGTCGGGGAACGTGCCGCATGAACCTCCGCAAAGGCAACTGATTCATGTAAAAACCGGTAAACTTTGCCTGTTTAATGATAATAACGGGCCGGAATCCAATAAATCGTTAACCAAAAGGGAAATTGAAATCTTAGGGTTGATTTCGCAGGGATACGATAGCCGGGATATTTCCGAGCGGTTGTTTATCAGTGTAAATACCGTGAATAATCATCGGCAGAATATCCTCAGCAAGACCAAAACAGAAAATACTACGCAGGCTTTGCTGTATGCCAAAAGGATTGGGATCATTTGATTGATGATAGACTCGGACAGAAGTTGGGTTACGATAGATAGTAAGTAGTAGGCAGAAAGCAGTAGGTAGTAGGTAGTGAAAAGCAGACTGTTGAATTCAGCATCATTTTATGGAATGTAATTGCTCATAATTTTACGCTTTAATATGGAATTACCGAGCTCTGTAAATAAATTATCGAGCTTAATAAATGGATTACCGAAAGACCGGATTAAGTTATAGAGCTTAATAATCTGAGTTCGGGTTAAGCAGCGGGAAATAATTGTAGCGCTAATCCGCTTTTTCCTGCGGAATCTGCGTCCTATGTAACATTCTATTTATCCAATTATTTAGGTGTATACCTAAGCGAGATTATAAAAGAAAACCATGTGAAGATTTTTCCCTGTTTAAAATAAAAAAGTGTCATCGGGCAGGTAAACCGATGGCACTTTTTTATATTTGTTTTTGAATTAATTTAGAAATTCACATTGGTTACTTTGTTGCTAACGGTAAATGATTTTCTGAAAGTTCCGCCCGAATAGGTGCCGCCGGTATACAATCCATTGTTGTTGTTTCCGGTGCAGGTGCCGCCAGTATAAATCGAATAGGTTGAACCACTCTGCAAGGCTGATGATGAGAATACAATAGAATTATATCTGCGTGCCGGCTGGAAGGTAACTACATCGTTTCCCGATGCATCCTGTATATGGAAAAGAGTAGTAGCCGACAGGTTTTGATTTGTCATTACCTTTACACTGTATTGGGTCGAACTATTGCTCGGTGCCTGAACCATATTTGAATTGGGCGCCGAAACAACCATAAATCCGCCATTGACATTGCAGATACCGTTGAAATCGAGTCCTACTTCCGGAGCCTGAGGAGGTCCGTGTACGACAATAGTTCCACCATTGACTGTTACATCGCCATTGCTGTCGAGCCCGTCGCCGCCGGTAGTGTTTACCACCACAAATCCACCGTTGAATGTCATCATACTACCATCGTTTTGTTCACCACCATTGCCAAATGTGGTATTGATGCAATCGTCAGAAGAATGAATGTTTACATCGCCACTGTTGATGGTAATAAAAGGAGCTTCGATGCCTTCTATAGAATTATTAATGGTGATGGTTGCATTATTAATGACAATGGATGTATCCGACTTGATTCCGTCATCAGCGGATGAAACGGTAATATTTCCATTATTGATAACTATAGCTCCGTCACTTTTGATGGTTTTTGCTTCGGCATAATTAGCATCATTACCTGTACCCGATACATAGATGGGTGAGCCAGTAGTAGTAACATTGATTACAGGTGAAGAACTATCTGTGCCAATATTAAGACCACTATCGGATGAAAACCCTTTACCACCCGAACCCGAACTTGACGTAATGATGGTTCCGCCTGTAATATTGATGATGCCATTGGCACTCAGGCATGTCGAAACATAGGCATCTGCTTCGCCGGAAGAATTGACATAGGTTGAACCGTTTCCGGTACTGGTAACATTGACGCTTCCGCTTGATATTTCGATATCGGTATCTGAAGAAATGCCTTTACCGGCTAATCCGCTGGTAACAATCGTAACATCGGCTCCGTTGATTGTTACGTTGCCATCGCATTTTATGGCTGTACAATACGAAGGATCGTATCCCGATCCAGATGGTTCAAGCACGGCATCTCCCGAATTATGAATGGTAACAGATCCACCGCTCAGGATAATGGCATATTTGCTTTTCATGGCTTTCGACTGGTCGCCGCTTACTGTTAAATTAAGAATTCCGCCCGAAACCAATAAGGTACTATCGCATGAAATTCCTTTTACATCATCGGACGAATTGGTGGTGGTAATATTTCCACCCGTAATGGTAACGCCGACATTATCACCGTCGATGCCATCACCGGTAGCGTTGACATTAATTGTACCACCGGAAATGTTTATACCATCATTGGCATGAATTCCATCTTTTGAAGCACTAACAATGGTAATAGCTCCGCCTTCAATATCGATGACGTCATCGCTGCATAATCCATGCTGATCGGAACCATTACCCGTAATGGTAAGGCTTCCCGTGCCTTTGAACACAAGATTTGCTTCACTAAAAAAGGTGCCATCCTGGTCTTCCTCTTCTCCATTACCATTAAGAGGTGGATCAGCATAAGTTACACCATCGGCCAAAGTATTAGTAGTACCGTCAACAAGAGTTACGGTAGTTTTTTTCTCAGACTGAACATTGATGGCCGGTCCGATTGGATTGGTGATATTTACTCCGTTTAATAATAAATTATAGCGTTTTTCGCTATAAATTTTGAACATGCCGTTGACTGTGGTTCCTGAAATGCTGTAATTGATATCCTTTGTTTCTGTGGTAGATGTTACGGTAACGTAGGCTCCATCCACCGCCACCGCCACGCCTTCGAAAGCCAGCGGATTGATCACCGAAGCTTCATTACCATTATAGGTAATGTAAATAGTATTTGAGTTGACACCAAAGGTAATACTGTCAATTTCGGAAGTGGTAAGTTGTAGCAGTGAATCACCAATCTGAAAAAAAGACTGGCTGCCATCTGCATTAAAATAGATACTATCCGTCATCGAAATCGGAACGCCCAGAGTCATTTTGTCCGATTTATGAATATACATTTTTTCCTGAGCAAAAGCCGAAATGCCCATTAGCAGGCATAATGCTAATAAAATTCTTCCTTTCATAGCTTGATAAATTTAGATGAACGACCATTGGCTATCAGAAAATACAACCCGTTTTTCAATGTACCGATGTCTAACGTTTCCTTTTCTGAAGAAACCGTAATCTGCCGGATTAACCGGCCGTCGGCACTGTAAAGGGATACAAATGGAGTCCCTTTTGGAATACCCTGAACAACAATATAAGTAGCAGCAGGATTTGGGAACAAACTTAGTCCTTGTCCCGTCAGAGAAGTCGGCTCTTCAACAGAAGTGCTCATATCGAAATACAGTTTATCAATGGTTGACAAACCATAAGCAGATGTAGCCCCGGATTTAAGAGCAACCAGCAGATCATCGACGGAGAATTTGAGATTCTCCACTGTACTCAGGCTTTCCGAAATTTCAGTACCATCGTTTTGCCGGATAATCAGGTTCTGAGCCTGTGTCCTGACCAGGACTGTACTAAACACCAGAAACAGTAATACAAATAGCGTTTTTTGTTTCATTGTACATTGATTTTTAATTAATAATAAATAAAATATTCGGATTCGTTTATATTGTTACGGTTTTTTTAATCACCCGGAACAAACTACCGAAGTTTACGCAAAAGTAACTGCAACAGGTATGTATTGAAAATATTATAGACAAACGGCTATATTTTACGGATAGACAATCCAAAAAGAAGGACAGAATTGCTAAATCAAAAAAATGATCTGCTAAAGAAAACCGGAAAAAACAGACTCGTAGCCAAGTTGTCTTTGGTTTGTTGACGCATCCTGCTATCTAACCGATAACCGGAATCATGAGCCCAGACAATATTATGAAACAAGCATCTTTGCTAAACGCAAACACGGATGGACAGATAGATTATCTGCCAAAATTCTTATACTTAATTCTTTTTTAATCTCTTATATGCATTAATAAACCAGTTCCTTCTTTTAACAACATGCAAAACCAGGAAGATCAATAGTATTAACGTAATTTTATCGTGTATTTCAATAAAAAGTTTCCTCTGAAATTCACCATCGTCGAACTGAGCATAATACCACGAAGCGTAACCTGTAAAAGCCGTAAAAAGAAAAATCAGCAAGAAGAAGATTACCTGCCTGTTACGGGCAAGCCGTTTTTTTATTATCATGGTTTTAAACCACTGATAATGCCAGAATAGATGAACGATGACCAATACCGAAATCAGGACGATAGAAATTTTGTGAAAACCCGACCATTGATAATAGTCCAAACCCCAAAACTCTTCCGTAGCAGCAATTTGCCCGTGATGTCCCATGTGATAGTTGAACTGAATCATAAATCCTGAAAAAACCATTGCCAGAGCAGCAATTACAAGGCTTATATTCAGAATAAATTTAAAAAAAGCATCTCTGTTCTGTGGCTTTGCATGGCTATGAGAGTTTCCCATGAGTTCAAATGTTGTCTGGCATCCTATTCAAAAATGTTTGCATGTTTTCTCCGATCTCAATACTATTTCCATCCGGATATGTCTTTCATTTTTTGCTTCAAAATTAATATTTTCGTTGTTCCTTGGAAAAATATCCGTTGAAAACGGGATGAAAACGGGATGAATTTTTTGTTAATTTCTAAAATACTGTCCTCCGTTTACTTTAAATAACTATTTTTGCTAACAAGGATAAAAAATGGCAGATTCGAGCCATTTAATAAATCCCTGAATCGAAATCAGAAATTAATATCGTATTTCATGAAGAAAATAGTACTCTCAATCATTATTATCCTGATTGCCACAGGCAGTCTTTTTGCCCAAAAGGGCACCATCTTTGGCATCATAAGCGATGCCAATACCGGAGAAACGCTCATCGGGGCAAACATTGTTTATGGACAGGGCAAAGGAGTAAGTACCGATGCTAATGGTAAATTTACGCTTCAGCTTCCTTATGGTGATTATACGTTTTCGATAAGCTATGCCGGATATCTGCCCGAAACGCGCAAGGTAAAAATTGGTTCCAAACCTTATCAACTTGATGTAAAACTAAAAACGACTATTCTCGATGAAGTGCGGGTGGTAGCCGACATTGCCCGTGTACGCGAAACTCCTGTGGCATTCACCAATGTGCTTCCTACACGTATCAGCGAACAGATTGCCGGTCGCGATATTCCGATGATGCTAAACAGCACCCCTGGTGTATACGCTACCCAAACCGGTGGCGGCGACGGCGATGCCCGCATTACCATTCGCGGTTTTAGCGCCCGCAACGTAGGCGTACTTTTAGATGGCGTACCTGTTAACGATATGGAAAACGGACTCGTTTATTGGTCCAATTGGTTTGGATTGGATGCCGTAACCCGTAATATCCAAATTCAACGCGGACTGGGGGCTTCCAAATTAGCCCTTCCTTCGGTAGGAGGAACCATCAACATCATCACCCGTGGTATTGAAGAACGCCGGGGCGGAAGCATCAAACAGGAAATGGGAGATAATGGATATTTGAGTACATCCTTTGGTTATAATTCCGGAAAACTGAAACATGGCTGGGGGATAACCGCTGCCGGAACATACAAACAAGGCGACGGCTGGGTGGATAAAACCTGGACTAAAGCCTATTTTCTCTACGTAAAAGTGGATAAATTTATCGGCAAACATATTATTTCTTTTTCGGCTTATGGCGCCCCCCAAAGCCACGGTCAACGTTCCTACAATATGCCGGCTGCCTGCTATAGCACAAAATGGGCAAGAGAACATGGCATAGACTCGGCCGACCTCACCAAATACAAATCGGAATATACCTTTGGACATGGACTGCAATACAACCAGCACTGGGGAACCATAGAAGAATACCAAATTACTAACTATGGAAAACCTAATGCCGATACCACAAACCGTGGTCATTTTAAAGATAAAAACGAAAGAATAAACGAATATTTCAAACCACAACTCACCCTTAAGGATTTCTGGAACGTCAATCAAAGATTATCCATTTCCAATATTGCTTACATGTCCATTGGTAGTGGCGGTGGCATACGAAGCAAAAAAACGATGGCTTTGTTACCCAATGGCGAAATGGATTTTCAGACCGCATATGATTACAACAGTTTTCATCGGATAAGCAAAAACGATTCTACTTACAGCAGCACGCTCCGTAGCGCTAACAACTACCTCATAGAACGTAAAAACAACCATCTCTGGGTAGGAGCTTTGTCTACATTCAACTTTAAATTTACGGATGATATTACCATGGCTGGCGGAATTGACCTTCGTACTTACAAAGGCATTCATTACGAAGAAATATATGATCTGCTGGGTGGCGATTATGTGATTGATAATTCCGACCAGTCGGCAAATCATAAAAATCCCGATGGAAGTTTTAACTACCAATCCTTTATGAAAAAAGTGGGTGATAAACTCAATTACTATAACGACGGATTGGTTCGTTGGGGCGGATTTTTCTATCAGGCGGAATATAAAAAAGATCGCTGGAATGCTTTTATTAACCTTACCGGAGCTCGTACCGGTTACAAACGGGTTGATCATTTCAAAATAGACAGCCTGCAGGAAACCGCATGGAAATGGATCAACGGCTATACCATAAAAGGAGGCGCCAACTACAATATTACCTCAAACCTTGGAGTGTTTATAAATTTAGGTTACTTAAATAAAGCTCCGCGATTCAGTAATGTTTTTGATAATAGCAATCTTCTTTTCCGAGATATAAAAAATGAAAAGGTAAAAGCAATTGAACTGGGAGTAAATTTCAGCACTCCAAAATTTTCGGCCAATCTAAACGTATATTATACTCAGTGGGATAATCGCCCTGTAGATTACGCACCCTACGTTTCCATTACCGATTCCATACCCGATCCTAACAATCCGGGACATATGATAGCCGGTCAATCAACAAGCTATTCAGCCAATATCAATGGGCTAAAGGCTCTTCATAAAGGAGTGGAACTGGAATTTGCCTGGAATATATGCCGGCAGTTAAAATTACAGGGACTGGCTTCGATAGGCGACTGGATATGGAATTCTGCCGACTCCGTTCGCGTTCATGACGATTATGGGAAAACCATTCTGGTTCAGTATGTCAATGCCAAAGGATTGCATGTGGGCGATGCCGCCCAGATTCAACTGGGAGGTGAACTGCGTTATGAACCCATTAAAGACCTTTATTTTTCCGGTAATGTTACGTACTTCGATAAATATTATGCCAATTTTGATCCCATGTCGTACGATGCCAGCAATTCGGCCAATGCTTCTAACTTTGATGCCAAAGGTAATCCCGTTGATCCCTGGAAAATACCGGCATACTATCTTGTAGACTTTCATGCCGGATACAGTTACAAGATATTCAAAAACTACCGCTTGCAATTCCGGGCTAATCTTATCAATGCTTTCGACGAACTTTACGTTTCAGATGCCGATGATAATTCCAAAAATATCGGACAAACGTTTAATTCCCACGACGCCCGTTCGGCAGCCGTATTTTTTGGCTTAGGCAGACGTTATACCGCTTCCATTGCTTTACAATTTTAAAAATCATTAATAAACAAATACTTATTCCTATGAAAAAATTTACTTTACTCTTTACATTTTGCTTGCTGATTGCCATGTATTCGTGGGCACAAACACCTACCCCCATCAATCAGGTACGTCCTTTGCCTCCCGGAACAGTAGTAACTGTTCAGGGTATGCTCACTGCTGACCGCGCCACTATGCGTTGGACTGGCTATATGCAGGACGAAACGGGTGGAATTTCTTTTTATGATGCTGCTAGTAATCATCAACTCGACAGCCTTAAACCGGGAGATATTTTTATCATCACCGGCACGTTGAAAGATTACAATGCACTGCTTGAAATCAGTCCTGTTTCCAGCGTTACACTGATTTCGAGTAATAATCCTTTACCCACACCGGTAGTTGTTCCTGTTGACCAGATTGATGATAGTTATGAATCAATGTTGGTAAAATTAGAAAATGTACATTTTGATGCTTCTGTCCAGGGACAGTTTTTTACCGGAGGTTCCACAGGATTTAATTATAACATTACTGATTTGGATGGTAATACTACTCAGATTCGTGTACTCCCGACAACTGATATTGTAGGTACGCTCATTCCTATCGGGAATGTGAATATTACCGGTTGCCTGGCCCAATACAGCCCTTCCAATCCAACTACCGGCTATCAACTGATTCCCCGTTCGGTTAACGATATGGTTGTTAATTCAACCATTAAACTTACCGAAGCTGTCAGTGTGGTTGACCTTACGCCAACAAGTATCAATCTCCGCTGGATAACCGATAATCCAGGTTCCACTTTGTTGAAATATGGTCATACCTCCGCACTGGAAATGGGTACCTTAACCGGACCGGCCAATGTAACCGAACATACCATTTCTATTCCCGGAAGCGCAAGCGAAATATTTTATGCACAGGCTTTATCGGTAAGCAACACCGTTGCTACGGATACCGCCAAATCGGCTATCGGAGCTTATATTACCGCTTCCACCTCAACAGGCGATATGAAAGTTTATTTCAATACACCCGTTGATAATACGGTTTCTACCGGCACCAATGCTATCTATCTGAACGAAGCTATTGACGACACGTTAATCAATTATATCAACCGCGCAAAACACAGCATAGATATTGCAATTTACAGTTTCGAAACCGAACACCTGAGCGATATTGCCGCAGCTATTAATGCAGCCAAAGCACGAGGCGTAAATATCAGGGTGGTCTACGACGGAAGTACAAACAGTTCGGCTATTGATTTGTTAGATGCTTCTATCAACAGAATCAGTCGTCCGGAAGATCCCACCTACGGCGGAATTATGCACAATAAATTTATGATTATTGATGCCAACGATCCGCTGGACGCCATCGTTTGGACAGGATCGTTTAACTGGTCGAGCGACAACATGAATACCGATGCCAACAATGCCATTATCATCCAGGATCAGAGCCTTGCCAAAGTTTATACCGTTGAATTTGAAGAAATGTGGGGATCATCCACATTTGTTCCAAATGCATCCAATGCAAAATGGGGCGGCGACAAAACCGACAATACACCTCACGATCTGAGAATAGCCGGAAAACGGGTGGAATGTTTCTTCAGCCCTTCGGATAACGTAAACAATACCATCATCAATCATATACGCACAGCCAACAGCGATCTGGAAGTTGCCGTAATGCTGCTTACCCGTCGCGAAATCGCTTATGCTGTTTCTGATGTAGCCGATTCAAGCGTGATGGTTTCTTTCCTGGTAAACAGTAAAGAAGGATGCATCACCCAGACAGGTACACCAGCCGTCGATGACTACCGCGTGGTTAATGCCATCGTATCGGCTTGCCAGGGTCGCTTCATCGATTATACTGGCGGCGGCATTATGCACAATAAATACATGATCGTTGACCAAAGCAACACCGCTTCCGATCCTTTTGTTTGGACTGGTTCCCATAACTGGAGCGCAAGCGCCGACATGGATAACGACGAAAATTCCATTGCTATTCATGATGCAACCATTGCCAACATCTACTATCAGAATTTTGCCAAAATAATTACCATGGGCGATGTTATTTACGATATTACTGATTTCAAACTACCGGCTAACAGCCTGAAGGTTTATCCGAATCCGGCCAACGAACAATTTACTGTTTCTTTACCGGAAACAACAGCAACAACCAGCCAGATAGCTTTATATGATTTCACCGGAAGATGCGTTTACTCAACGATGAAATCCCGTGAAAATTCTTTCTCTGTTTCAACCGTAAATTTCACACCCGGCCTCTATATTCTACAGGTTCGCTCGGGCGAAAAAATTTACAACCAAAAAGTTTTGGTAAAATAAATCGCATATCCCGACATAATTATTGAAACCCGGAATCGCTAAGCGTTCCGGGTTTTTTATGCTATTTTTTCAAGTCGTTTTTTATTGGTCAGATAGCCTGCCCTGATTTCTCGGGGAAAATCATCCCCGAAGATTAGAGCCTGTTTCATATCATTTCTTTTTCAAAACAATTAATTTTAAAATCTTATTTTTTAATTTTAATTCAAAAGGAAATAAAAGATAATTTTTATTATTTTTGCCCTTTGGATTAATTAATCAATTTTATACAACTTTATGAAAACAAAACAACATTGGCTGGTTTATGCCATTATTACAACACTTTTTTGGGGCGTTTGGGGAGCATTGATAGAAATACCTCAGAAAGTATTTCCGCCGACGCTTAGTTATTGTGTATGGGCATTAACCATGGTACCCTGTGCTTTGGTAGCCTTATATATTATCCACTGGAAAGTAGAACACGACTGGAAGTCTATTTTATTGGGTTGCACGGTAGGTTTTACCGGAGCCGGAGGGCAGCTTTTGCTTTTCCAGGCCCTGCGCCAGGGACCGGCTTATATTATTTTCCCGTTTATTTCGCTCTACCCTATTCTTACCATCTTTTTATCGGTATTGATTTTAAGAGAGCGTACCAACCTTCGAAAATGGATAGGGATAGGCATTGCGTTGATTGCCATTCTTCTTCTTTCGTATCAGGATCCCAGCCAAAATACTATAAAAAGTAATCTCTGGCTTATTTTATCCATATTGGTTTTTATTGCCTGGGGACTTCAGGCTTACGTGATGAAATTCAGCAACGAAACCATGAAAGCTGAAAGCATTTTCTTTTACATGACCATCACCGGTTTGCTGCTGATGCCGGTAGCTTATCTGATGACCGATTTTTCCCAGCCTATCGAATGGGGTTTCAAGGGGCCCTACCTGGCTGCCCTCATTCAGGTATTAAATGCCATAGGTGCCCTTACCTTAGTTTATGCCCTGCGATACGGCAAAGCCATCATTGTTGTTCCCATGACAGGATTAGCTCCTTTGATCACTATTGTTTTATCGCTGGCACTTTATAGCGTGATTCCGGGTATGGTTTTATCCATTGGTTTGGTGATGGCCGTAATAGCTATGTTTATTTTATCCTTTGATTAACAAAACGATCTATTTAACTTTTCCAGTTAAAAAAAGAGGCTGTCCGGAATATTGGACAGCCTTTTGTATTGGTATTTACCCTGTCCTTGTATTACTGATTTAGAAATGACCTTCTAAAAGAATAATCCGAACCTTAAAGGAACGTGAACGAAGGGATAAATAACCCGAAAACCGAAGTAACGGATGGATGGTTTTTCTCAAACAATTGCAACGGGCAATTTCGCAAATTGTACCTTTCCGGACGGACGTATAACCATCCCATACGCCGCAAAATCTATCGCTAACAAAAGGACGCAAATCAGGGATAAAAAAAGAGGCTGTCCTGAAAACAGGACAGCCTCTTCGGTGTGTTAATTTTTTAAATTACTGTTCATCCATATTTAGCAGGAATCCTTCCGAACCTTTATCGGGTAAGTATCCAAAATCAGACCAGCCACTATCCATAATGTTTAATCCTATACGGACAGCATTCCCATTTAAACCGTTGAGTTTGGAACGGGAAATAGCAAATTCATACATGGTTTTTCCATCTTTTTCTTCGATGGCTCCCACCTTGTAATATTCATTTACCTGAACAGAACTCCAGTCCCAATTGGTTCCGGTTCCGTTGTATTTATAGCAATCAAACCATTTATCGGCTACCTGCAATTGTCCTTCACAAAGGATTTCGGCACCCATTTTTGTAAATGCGCCCAATTGAAAACCGGTAGAACGACTGGAATCAGCATCAATATACATATCCAAAATGGTGCCGTCGGCAACCGAACCGGCTTGCTCCACATAGATATAAATATAGTTTGCATCATAATCAAATTTTGCCTTGCGGGCGCCCATACCATCAGGTCCGCTGATAATCACATTCCGGGTTACGGCATCCCAATCGGAAAGTGTTCCGTCGTCAAGTTTTATGGGTGACGATTTATCCAAATAAATGACGGTAGAAGCTTCATACTTTTTTCCATCACGGTAAAGGGTAAACACATAGCGTCCTTTTTTGGGGTAGCGGTGAACCACCGAAGCCGTTTGTTCTACAGAAGTAGTTCCATCTCCAAAATCCCAGAAATAATCGCCGGTGAGTCCGGTGGAGGCATCGGTAAAAGTTACCGTAAAACCATCATTGGTATAGGAGAACAAAGCTTCTTTTCCAGCTCCGTTGTCATCATCCTTTTTACAGGAAGTAGCCAGTATCACCATCAGGATGAATACTGAATATTTTATAAAATTTATCTTTCTCATATAACTATTATTTTATTCATTTAAAATATAATAAATTACCTGTTACGGATTTTGCACGCATAACGGATTAGCTAATTTTTCATCAACCGGAATATAATAAATGATACGTGGATTGGTATAATTTACAATTTCATTAGCATATCCCTGTGGCTTGGTTGCAAGATTGATATCCGATTCTTTTAACCCCGGTAAGTGATAGCCCCAGTACGATCTGTCCATCGAAAGTTTATTTCTATAGACATCAATGGTACGATGGCCTTCGAAGGCGAGCTCGATGCGGCGTTCATTTAAAACAACCTGCAATGCTGTTAATCCTTGCGGTACAACGCCATTATACAATGAGTTTTCGAGTCCACGATTCTGACGTATTATATCCACATCGGCAAGAGCCAAAGCGTCATTTCCCTGTTTAGCATACGCTTCGGCACGGTTAAGATACATTTCGGCCAAACGGAACATTACCGGAGAACTCAGGTTGGGATCTCCATCCTGATACGAGAACTTCTTAATATAAAAGGTTTCTATACCATTCTTTTTAACAATTCCGCCGTTTCCGTCTTTCAATGAATCGATGTAAGCCCAACGAACATCTTCGGGATGAGCGCTCATCGCATCACGCAGGGAAGAAGAAGCAAACTCTTCGCCCCAGCCCGAATTGCCGTCGGAATAAAGCATAGAAGCAATAGAACCGAATTTTCCTTTGTTGTCAGCCTGTGTGAATGCCACCAAAAAGATGGATTCGGTTGAACTTGCAGCATGGGGAAAATACGTTTTATAGCCTTCGGCTGTTTCGAGTTGAAATTTGTGTGAATCAATTACAGAGTCGGCATAAGCAATCGTGTTTGGTTTATCATCCATATACAGGTAAACCCTTGAAAGAAATGCCCATGCAGCTTCCTTGGAAGCATACTGTACACCACGGGATTGATTCATAAGCTTAGCAGCCTTCTGAAGGTCGGAAATAATAAAATCGTAGCATTCCTTAACCGTAGCTCTGGCTTTCTGTGAAGGTTCGGAAGTTGAAGAACGGATAATTATTCCAGGGGCGTTAGGATCAATAGTATACGGCTTGGCATAAAATTTCAAAAGATTGAAATGGCAAAAAGCACGCAGAAAATAGTTTTCGCCCAACAACTGATTAACGCTGGCATCTTTATTAGGCATCTTATCGGCAATCTCAATAACGGTATTGGTGCTGTTGATGATCTTGTACGAAACATACCAGAAAAAACGGGTATTTGCCTGATCGGGTGAATGAGTCAGGGTAAAACTATAAAACAAGGGATCTTCGGTAACCTGACCGCAGGTGATATCATCGCTTGCAAAATCACAAAGCTGAAAATACTGGCGCAGATAATTATTGTTCATATCCACAAAACCGTTAAATTCAATATTGTCCTTGAACAAGGCATAGCATCCATTGGTAACATTGAGCAAACCATCTTTGGTAGAAGCCAATGATTCGGTATTGATGGCATCGGAAGGAGTAACATCTTTTACACAACCGGTATTCCAAATCAATAAGCCGAATAATAATAAAATTTGAAATATTTTTGTTTTCATACGAATATTTTTAAATTTACGTGATTAAAATTAAAACTTTAGTTCAAGGGTGAATAAATACTGCTTGTTGGGTGGATATTTGAAATCGGATACACCAGGCATGGCATAACTGGAAGGTGTAATGGTAACTTCAGGATCCTGTCCCCAATAATTGGTAAGTGTAAGTAGATTGTCGCCACTGAAAGAAACGGCAAGTCCTTCGAGTTTTAATTTTTTAACGATGTATGAAGGAATTTCATACCGCAAAGTAACATTTCTCATTTTCAAATAACTTCCATCTTCAAGATATCTCGAAGAGTTTTCGGTTGAAAGAGCTGAATTCTGCATGCTTGGATGTGTTGCTACGTCGCCTGGTTTTTCCCAACGGCTCCAGCCATCTTTCCATTCCGGGAGGTTATAATAAGGTTCATGTCCATCGCTGTCCATAATTTTACGGGTAAAATTATAAACATCGTTTCCGCTCATATAGGAGAAATTCATCGAAAGAGATAGTCCTTTATATTTCAGGAAGGTATTGAATCCACCCTGGAATTTTGGTAAAGCATGACCCACTTCCTGTGGTGTAGCCTGAGCATAATCGCTGGTAGCCGTACGACTTATCACTTTGCCATTTTCATCTTTTTCGAGATGTTCCCATAACGGAGCTCCAGTTTGTACATCAACACCTAACCATTTTGGCATATTGAATACATATAGTTCTCCATCGTTGCGGTAAATCTGAGAAATTCCATTTATTGTTTGATAAATAGGCTGGTTTATTCCCTGTAATTTATTGGAATTGGTTCCGTAAGTTACATCAAAAGTCCATTCAAAATCGGAAGTCTTAACTAAGATTGTGGATAACGTTAATTCTAACCCATGATTATTAACTTTACCTACATTTTCCCATTTCTTTTCAAAACCCATAGAAAGAGGTTGTGCTACCTGAATCAGAAGATCTTTGGTTACATTACGATAATAATCAACATTTAATGAAACACGATTGAAGAATCCTAAATCCAAACCAACATTAAATTGCTGGGTTTTTTCCCAGGTAAGATTCGGACTGGCCAACTGGTAAGGAGTAGCAGCACTTTCGGAATTGTATTGTGTATTTAAATTAAACAATCCCATGTATTTATAAGCGCCAATGTCTTTCATCCCGGTAAGTCCGTAGCTTGACCTGACTTTAAGCATATTAAGAATATTCTGGCTTTTGAAAAAATCTTCGTTGCTAACCAACCATGAAGCAGATACCGACGGGAAGTGAGCATTACGATTCTTGGATGGGAAAGCAGAAGTAGCATCAATACGGTAAGAACCCGTAAGGAAATATTTTTGCTTGAAATTGTAGTTAAACTGCGATATAAACGATTGCATATATATTTCGTCGTTATAACCGTGAATGAGTAATTCTTTGGAAGCAACATTGGGAACGGAAAAACCTTCGGGCAATCCCTTGCCTTCGGCACCAAGATATTCATAACGGTTCTGTTGTCCTTCAAAGCCAATCAGTCCACTGAAAGAATGAACTTTTCCATCAAAATTAAATTTTAACAGATCGGTAGTAATGCCTCCATAATTCAAACCATTGGATTCATTAATGTATCCTTTTCCATTATAGGTTCCGGCTGCAAGTTTGGAAACAAAATCATGAGATTTGGTGCTGGAAGCACTCAAACGGTTTGATGTGCTAAAGCTTAACCATTTGGTAATTTTATAATCCAATACCAGGTCATAGTTTACGTCAAATCCTTTGTATTCGTGTTTTGAATTTTTTATGGTATGTAAAGGATTGATTTTATCGCGCGACCACCAATTTGTGGAAGTTCCGTCAACATAAAGCGGATCGCCGTTTGCATCGTAAGGGTTGTCCCAGGGAAGAGCTAAATAGGCATAGTACATATCCATGTAATCATAGCTTGTACCTTGATTGGCACTAATATTGAAATTATTGTCAACACGCACCTTATCGGAAAAATGGTAAGTTGTATTGGCATGAACATTCAACTTTTTATATCCGGTATTAATAAAAGTACCATCTTCGTTAAAATAGGAACCTCCGATATAATACGACGATTTATCACCTCCTTTGCGTGCCGAGAGGTAATAATTCTGCACACTTGCCGGACGAAACATTTTTCCTTCCCAATCATAATTACGATCACGAAGTTCGCGTGGACGTTCGGAATAGAATTTAAGAATATCAATTTTACCGGAAGCATAATCGCGATACAGTTCTTTTTGAGCATCGTAAAGTTCGGAACCGCTCATCATGGTTAGATGGCCCTGGTCGGCAACGCGTTGTCCAAACGTAGCTTTAAATTCAAACTGAGGTTTTTCCGATCTTCCTTTTTTAGTTGTAACGATGATTACGCCGCCGTTGGCTTGTGAGCCATACATACCAGTAGCGCCAGCATCTTTAAGCACTGTAATAGATTCCACATCGTTGGGATCGTAATTTCCACCAATGATACCATCAACTACATATAAAGGACCTTGCGGTGCATTTACCGAAGCAACGCCACGGATACGTACTTCTGCTGTTTGTCCGGGCGCTCCGTTGCTGTTAACAACTTCCACACCGGCAACCTTGCCCTGAAGCATGTTGGCCACGCTGGTAGTTGTAACGTCTCTTAGCTTTTCGGCAGGAATGATACTTACCGCACTGGCAATTTCGCTACGTTTCTTTTCGCTGTAGCCCATCACCACAATTTCGCCAAGATTTACCACTTCTTGGGTCATGGCAATATCAATATCCTTTTTGGCACCAATTTTAACTTCTTCAGTTTTATATCCCAGAAATTTAAATACCAAAACATCTTTGGACGATGGAATTATAATCTTGTAATTCCCATCCACATCCGTGGTGGTACCATTTGAAGTCCCTTTAATAAATACATTTACTCCGGGTAGCGTTTGATTACTTTTTGAATCGGTAACCCGCCCCCTGATGGTTGTTTGAGCAACCAATGGCATGAATGATCCCGTAAGGACCAAAAGCAATACCAGAATTAGTTTTTTTCGTGCAACGCTTCTCATAGGCTTAGTTATTAATCATTTTTGTAAATTTGTTTGATAATTTTGTTTGTTTATTGATAATATTGATTTAAAGTAAAATATTTATTTTTTCACCGGATATACCATCAGCAGCAGGAATTTATCGAATGTTGCATCTATTTCCGGTTTGGTAGCCATTATTTTTCCGTAATCTTTTTTATTAAAATAATCGAACACCTTATATTTTTTATGCGTTAAACCTTTTAGCCGAATTTTACCTTTCCAATCCTTAGCATAAAAGGCATAATACAGAGTATCACCTTTTTCTATAACATGAGTTTCAGGTTTATCGTAGCCAATATCATAAAGTTCGCCCAAATAATTGCCTGTCGAAAGCATTTTCTGGTCGTAAAGATTTATCCATTTTTTCATGAGCGCTTCTTTTTCAGGAGTTAGCACAAAATGTCCTTCGGTAACAAAGGGATTATCCTTTGGCCAGGTAAATTTTGATCCGGGTACTCCGCCTATGCCTATGGTACTTGCAAAATCATCGGCATTGTCGCTCAATTCCACATGGTCGCCAAAATAGGCTGTTTGAGGTGCAATCGCTTTGTAGGTTTTACCCTTTGAGCGAACCTGCTTGCTCCCAACGGGATCGGAGGCTACAAACTGGTTGGTATACGGAATATTATAAAAAGACATAGCATCACCGCATGGACAAAGTTCAACAATGGAATGAGGTTTTAACTGTCTTGCCGTTTGATAAATCAGTTTAAAAAAAGCAGGTACACCTTCCGGTGCATCTTCCGGATTATTCAACGGATGTTTCCAGTTGTAATCGGGAAGACAGGCATTCAGATGTTGTCCATCAAGCTTTAGCCCATCGTAATTCCAGTCGCCTATAAATTTCTCGACCATGGATTTGGTGTGGGCAAGTGTGCCTTTATTGACCGGCGACATATAATAGCTATCCCACCAGGTAATATATTCCGGAGCACCATCGCTGGTTTGTAAAACAATATCAGGCTGCTCTGCATACAGTTTGCTCTGCGGATCAACGGCAAGTGGCGACCACCAAATTTGTGCTTTAAGCCCGTTTTCATGAATTTTATCCACCAGTTGACGCATCTGGGCATCACCACCGGGGAAGGTTGTAGAATTTACATCCCAGTCGCCTTCGGCCTGCTGAAATCCGTCATCAATGCCAACCCATTTAAAACCAAGTTCTTTTACTTTAGGAAGTGTTCCAAGAACTTCATCAACAGTAAATTTGCGCATATATCCCCAGGCACACCAGATGGGTTCAAAAGCTGCTGGCTCCGATTCGGGAACAACAATGCCTTTTTTCTGCATGAACAAGGTGTACTGACGCAACGTATGAAAATAGTCGCCACGATGAACACTTACAAACGTACCATAGGTGTTCAAGGTATCGCCAGGATGCAAGGTATCGGGCACGGAAAATTCATACTCAACACACATTGTGGCTATTGAAGCTTTCTTTTCCATTTCCACCGGAAGGGAAACCAATTTGGGAACCATTTCGGTATGTCCTACGGCAATTCCGGCATCTTTTCGCCAGAGATCAATCACCGGAATGCCCCCGCCATAATCCGAACTATTCATTCCAAGAAAATTTTTCTGATAAAAATTGGGATTTATGGGAAGTATCCAATCTTTACGGGCCGAAGTAGAGCTACCCTGAAACGACCAGAAATCGGGAGTATCGTTTTGGGTATTGATTCCGTAGTCGTTATTTATCCATTTGTTAACCACAACATCTTCAGTGCCGGCATTGATATACTGCACTTTGTAAAATGCCCAGTCGGGAAAATTTTCGTAAACGGAAATGCTGACATTTTTTGTAATCACCTCCGGATAGCCAACGCTTTTACCACTGAAAACCCAGTTTGTACCTTTGCCTGTCCCATCCGAAAAGTCCACTTTTTTATTGCCGGAAAGTCTAAAATTCTGAACAGTATTATGTTTGGTAACCAAAACCTCAGAATTCTGGAATTTATCCATTAGCGGTTTTACTCCGTTTTCGACAGACGAAACACGGGTCTGCATCTGAGCATTGACTTCAATCTTCAGTTTTCCGTTTTGGATTTCAGTTGTCTGCTGTGCATTTGCTGAAACAACCCAAGCCAATATCAGACAGGAAAAAAATATCCGGATAAGGTTATTTTTTATTTTCATACATTTGAATTTTTAAAGCGTTATCCTTATAAAGTTTTTTCAATATTTTGTCACTCAATCCAAAACCATTTAAAGGCCAATGATAATTGAACATTTCCGTTTCGTAAAAATGTTCATCTTTGGTTTCTAAAATACGAAAAGTTGTTTGATACATATGTTTGTCCATTCCCATATCGGTTCCGTAAAGGAGGCGATCCTGATATTTGGTGTAAAATCCGTCCATATATCGCGGAATGGGAGCCGTTTCGCCATAACGGGCAGCGATGTCCATATAAAGATTAGGATATTTATCGAGCAATTGGGCTGCTTTGTCAAGGTTGTAGCAGAGATTTGCAAAATGGCAGGCAATAAATACCGTTTTGGGATTATCGCGTACGGCATTTTCGAGGGATTGTATCAGTTGTTCGTGGCTAAGTTTGCCATCTTTCACATCTACGTGCCAGTCGCCGGCATTCATCATTCCGTCGTTGGTGGAATCGGCAGGTTGAAACATCCAATAATCTTCTGCCACATGAATATTGATGGGCATATGCAATACTGCACATTCTGCCAAAAGGAGTTTCATTCGGGGATCATCGATATGAAGTCCATATCCCGGAACCGGTTTTGAATAAATTTCACCGGCACCTTTATCACCCAGTTCGCCAACCCCTTTGGCACCCATTTTATAACAACGATCCAGCTCTTTAACGGCGGCAGGTCCAAAACCAGGTTTGTCGTATCCGGTATAATCGAAACCGCACCAAAGTTCAAAACGATCTTTATATTTGGAATAAACTTTTACAATAGAATCGAACTGATATCCTGTGGCAAAAGTCAGGATAATAGTTTTTTTAATGCCCATTTCATCCATGTTTTTTACCCATTGATCAACTTCCTGAGCACTATTGGCATAGGGATGCGAGTGCATATCGATTACGGGATATTTGGCACGATCGGGTATCGTTACCGGAATATGATAAATGGATTTCGGACGGTAATTTTTAAGTAAAATATCCGAAGGTTTTTGCTGTGCAAAACCGGAAAAACAAAGCAAACAAATAAATGCTAATACGCTGATATTCTTTTTCATTTTTATATTAATTACATTCTGACTACTAATAATTTTTTACGAATTAAACTCACCACTTTTTCGGTGGCCGGAGGAAAGACTTTCCGAAGGTCTATTTCTTCGTTCGATTTCAAGATTTCCTGTAACGATTTCATGAACATATTTTTGGTTTCGGTAGCCAGGTTCACTTTTACGATGCCGTTACGGATAGCTTCTCTGACCATCGGATCGGGCACTCCCGAACCTCCGTGAAGCACCAGGAAAGCCGGAGTAATGGAAGCGATTTCGTGAAGTCGTTCAATATCAAGCTTAGGTTCCTGTTTATAAAAACCATGAGCCGTACCAATGGCCACTGCTAAAGCATCCACGCCGGTACTTTCTACAAATTCTTTGGCCTGAGATGGTTCGGTAAAACCGGATTTCCCGGAATCCTGTCCCAGTTTAGCTACATAGCCCAGCTCGGCTTCCACATTGGCACCTGTTTTTTGTGCTAGGGCTACCACCTGGCGGGTTATCCGGATATTTTCTTCAAATGATTTTTCGCTTGCATCTATCATCACCGAATCAAAACCGGCTGACAAACAAGCTTTGGCTAACTCTATCGAAGCACCATGATCGAGATGCAGCCAGGCTTCCACTTTAAACTGATCAATGGCTGCACGTGCCATTGCCGTGGCCACTTTAAGTCCCAGATAGCGGATTGAACTTTCGGAAAGTTGCAAAATAACCGGTTCGTTTAAATCGGAAGCAGCCTTGAGCACACCAGCCAGTGTTTCAAAATTATAGAAATTGGCTGCCAGTATGGCTCGGTTTTGCTGTTGAAATTGATTTAATTTTTCCTGTAGTTTCATCACTTTGTTTTTTAAAAAAAAGAAGCATTAAACTTTTTCCTGCTTATTTCCGGTAAGGAAGCAACATCGGCAAAGGCTCCGGTTCCTCCGGCGGCAGTAGTAGATATCGCTCCGGTTAAGGTTCCGAATTTCAGGCATTCGGATAAAGGAGCTCCATCGATGAATTTTCGGATAAAACCGGCATTAAAACTATCGCCAGCACCAATGCAATCAACCACTTCTGCATTTAAAAATGCAGGTTGATGCATAAGCGATTCTCCGCCCCATAAATAAGCTCCTTCGCTTCCGTTTTTAACAACCAAATTATGAGAAAATGACTGTAATTTTTCTATACTTGAATTCAGGCTTTCGGAATGAGCCAGAAACATTAATTCCTTGATATTAGGCATAAAAATATCTACCTGTGGCAAAAGCGTTTTCAGATCGAGTTGCCATTTTTCGGCAGGATCCCATTGGGGATCGAGGGAAGTGGTAAGTCCCATTTCTTTTGCCTTGCGGAAAAGAGTTGCCACATCGTTACAAATGCCCGGCTGTAAAAATATCGACGACAGATGCAGGTGTTTTGCTTTGGCTAAGAAATCAAAATCAATATCTGCTAAAGATAAATCCTCCATAGCGCCGGGATAAGTTACCATGGCACGATCCTGATCAAAATTCAGAACGATGGTTGCTCCGGTATTTAGCTTATCGGAATGTATAATGTGAGAGGTGTCCACATTTTTAGCCTTTAATGTGTTGACTACCGTGTTGGCGAAGCCGTCGTTGCCTACTTTCCCGATAAATGCCACCCTGGCACCCAGCGAGCTGAGATTACTGGCAAAAATTGCCGATGAGCTTCCCAATGTTACGTCAAGGTCCTTAGCCAAAATTTCCTTGCCTATTTCCGGAAATTTAGCGATGTGGTTGAGGATGATGTCTACATTAAGTTCTCCTATTACTATTACATCAAATTCTTTTGCTGCCATGGTATTTAAAATTTATAATATTGCGTTCAAACCGGTAAGATTAAACTGGTAAAAATATTTATCCATTGCCCTTTCAATATGCGAAAGTACAATATCTTCGGCTTGGATACCAACCCCTTGCAGATTATCATACAACAACGAACGCGATGCTATTACTTCCGGTTTTTGCCAGATGTAGCGACAACCGGTTTTAATAAGCCATTCCTGCCGTTCGGGAGAAATAGTATAGAAATCTGATGGATTTTCTCCTGCCAGAACCCATTTTTTCCACCTTCCCGAGGCTATCACTTCATTCCAAAGGGTTTTTCGCATCAACGAAAGCTTGGGAATGCTATTTTTATCAAATAATTTATTTTCAATCGCTTCGAGTTCCATCAATCCATCGTATTCGCATTCGGTAAACTCGGGACCAATATTGGCAGCTCCCATGCCCGAAAGTGGATAATCGTGTGGATTCGTAACATTATCGGTATAATGGCCTTTGATAACGCTTCCATAAGCCGACGCCGCAGCGGTAAGTTTTTTAGCCGTTTCCGGATCAAAAGTTGTCGTATGCAAATCCGTTCCAACTTTACCTACCACAAAGCATGGCCAAACATCGGTTAATCCTTTTTCGTTCAATCCCGATTTCAAGAGATCCAGAAAACGGTTAAAAGTTTTAATGTCAGCTAAACCTCCGTGCACTTCTTCCGTTCCAACTTCATAACTGATCTGAGAATAACCATTTTTTAGCCGGAATTGTTCAGTATGAACAATAAGTTCTACCGTACGGGCGGCAACAAGCTCTATAGGAATAGTAGTTCCGGCAGGAAGATTAATATCTATGGTAGGATCCACATGAATGAGATCGTATCCGGCAGCAATAGCTGCTTCGAACGATTTTTTAACTTCGGCAAACGTTTCGTTAAATGTCAGGTTGGTGAGCCTGTGTTTATCTTTCAGCCAGGGACCTCCGTGATCGATGGCAATAATAACCGGAACCTCCAGGTTAAGCTTCCGGGATTCCGAGCGTATGGTATTTACAAATTCTTTCTGATTCAGTCCCGTATATCCATAATCCGTATCTACCTGATTTAGCGTGGCAGCAAATTTTATAGGGCTGTCGCATCGTTTTGCCGAACGCAAAGCGGCTTTTATTACCGAAATGGAATTGGGACAGGCAGCGAAAATGGTCCGGCGGATGCCGGTTTCCTTTTCTAATTCTTTAATCCGGTAAAGGATAAAATCCATCAGCGGCTGATGGTGAGCTTTTGCTCTATTTCGCAAGTCTGAATTCATTATCAATAATTTATTAATGGATAAATAGTAACACCCTGAACCACTCGCGAAATAGCTCCGCTTTCGGAAGGAGTGTCGGGGCGAAGACCCAATTCAATGGATTTAAAGAATCCGAGCATCTGTGCCGGAATAACACTGCAAACCGAAAGCAAATCTTCGTCTAAAAGATTTTTTTCGCCTAAAACAATGGCTTTGTCCAATGCCACAGAAGGTTTGGGAGCTTCCATAATTCCAACTTCAAGCAAGGCATCTTTACCGGTTTTCATGGCATTTACCAAGTCATTTTCGTATTGAACAACATACGGTTGATTTGAAAACAGATACACAACCAGGGTAGTATTATCGATCACGGCTTTAGGTCCATGACGGAATCCTAGGAAAGAGTCGGTTTTGCAAATAATTTTGCCATCGGTAAGTTCCTGAAGCTTCAGATGCGATTCGGTGGCAGTTCCGAATTGTGGTCCCGAACCTAAAAAAACCGCACGTTGGAAATTCAGTTTCGCTATTTCGTGGATCGTTTGGGCATAATGATTAAGAATTTTTTCACCATAATTGCACATTAAGTGCACCTTATCCTGCAATTGCCTGATTTCGTCTAAACGGGCAATAAGAATACCGGCTAAAAGCATACCCGTGAAACTGCTGGTCATCGCCAGGCTTTGATCGTTGGTTTCGGGAGGTAGCAGAAAAACAAACTTTCCGTTTTTCGATTCATAATTGGCTAATTTCCCGTCTTTATCGCAGGTAATGATTAAATGATAACACTTTTGGCAAATCTGGTCGGCAAGTTTTACGGCTGCCACACTTTCGGGACTGTTGCCCGAGCGCGCAAAGGAAACAATGAGCGTAGGCACTTCGGGATTCAGGTAATCGAAAGGATGCGAAACAAGGTCGGTGGTGGAAATGGAAGAAGTGAATTTATGCAGCGAACGGTTAAATGTTCCCTGCAACGACAGCCCGATAAAGGCACTGGTTCCGGCTCCGGTAAGGATAATATGAAGCTTTTCGTTTTGTAAAATTTTGTTTATAAATACCTGTATATTATCTTTTTGCCACAGAACCTCATCATATATTTTTTGCCATACCTGTGGTTGGCGGTAGATTTCCGTAGCGGTATAATAAGCTCCTTTTATTTTGAGCTCCTCAACGGTATAATTCCATATTTTCATTTCGAAATTGAATAAATTATCTTTCTTTTTATTTCTTTGCAAATGTAAAATGTTTTTTTTCATTACGATTAAATTATTTTTATTTTTTTTAAAAAAATTATAATTGTTTCGGTAACAAATATTTTTCTATTTTTGCCGGGTATTAAAAAAATGAATTTTATGGCAAAAGATGAAACACGAACCACTGTCGAAAGAAGAATGACGATACTTAACATGCTAACTGCCAATGCTCAGGTTTATGTAAATGAATTAAGCAAAACATTTGGCGTGAGCGAAGTAACCATTCGAAACGATTTGAAAAATCTCGAGAAAAAAAAGCTTCTTATTCGTGCCCGTGGAGGGGCCATGAAACTGGAACCGGTAGTCAGTTACGACCGTTGGCTTTGGGAAAAGGATAAAATAAACTACCAGGAGAAGCAGAAAATAGGCAAAGCCGCCGCCGCACTCATTAAGGAATCGGATACCGTAATTGTAGATTCGGGAACCACCACCATGGAGGTAGTGAAAAATATCTCTCCGAAAATCACTAATCTTACCATCATAACCAATGCTTTGAATATTGCCAACCAACTGGTTTCCAATCAAAACATAAATCTTATCATTCCCGGAGGTTATCTTCGCAAAAATTCACTGTCGCTGGTAGGCTCATTGGCCGAAAAAAGTATCCGGAATTTTTTTGTTGATAAAGTATTTATAGGTGTAGATGGTTTTGATCCCCACCAGGGAATTTCGACACCCAATATTGATGAAGCACATCTTAATCAGATAATGATAGACATTGCCAAAGAAGTGATTGTGGTAACCGATTCAACCAAATTTTTGCGCAAAAGTTTAGCATTTATTTGTTCGGTCGATCGCATTGATACTGTAGTTACCGACAATGGTATACACGACGACGATAAAAAAATATTGGAAGATGCCGGCGTTAAAGTAATTATCGCCTGATACATTTTCTCCACAAAAAAAGCCTCCCCGTTTTCAACAGCATCATCATTTCGGACCGACAACATCCGGATAAATGCCCACAATGCCTCCCTTTCGGGGAGGTTGTGTGGGGATTGGATAGTTATTCCACTATCGTCATTTCATCAACCAGCCGCCGTGCTCCGGCATATTTATCAATAATAAACAGGCAATAACGGATGTCGAGGGAGATGTTGCGGCATAGCGAAGAGTCGTACATCAAGTCGCTCATGGTTCCTTCCCAGTTGCGATCGAAGTTGATTCCAATAAGTTGTCCATCGGCATTCAGCACCGGACTACCAGAATTGCCTCCGGTGGTTTGGTTGCTTGCAATAAAAGCCACATGCATGCTGCCGTCCTTATCGCCATAGCGGCCATAATCTTTTTGATTATAAAGTTCTTTCAGCTTTTTCTCTACCACATAATCATAGATAGCAGGATCTTCTTTCTGCATGATGCCATCGAGGGTGGTAAACCAGTTATATTTTACTGCATCAGCAGGCGAAAAATCGTCCACCTGCCCGTAAGCCACACGCAGGGTGGAGTTAGCGTCGGGAAAAAATGCCTTGCCCGGCTGAAATTCCATCTGTGCCTGCATATAAATACGCTGAAGGCTGTCGGTTTGCTTATCGAGAGACGACAATACAGGCTGAATATTGTCCAGGTAATGATTATAAAGGTTTAACGACAATTGAAATGCCGGGTCTTTTTCTATCTTTTTATAGTACGAAGCCTTGTATCCGTCGAGGAATTTTCTCACTTTTTCTTCGGAAACAAAGATGGATTGTCCAAAAACCTTTTGGGCATAGGCTGCAAAATCACCTTTATATTTTTTATCCACCATGCCGAAGATGGAAGGTTGAAGGGTCGGAAGGTTTTTATGATACACCGAAAGCAGTTCGGCAAATACTTTCTGATCGAGCGGAGCGTGGTAGTTTTTAAAATATCCGGCAGCAGCACTTTTCAATTGTTCCACGGCTTTATCTATATCTCCGGCTTTGGTGGTTTTGTCTTTGCTCAGGACTACCAGCCGGTTGAAACTATAGGCATATTTCACAATTTCTACCCCCAGACCGGCTTCAAAAAAATAAGTCGAGGCCAGGTTGAGCGGAGAAGCAGCAATATAATATGTTTCAAACGTGGGAAGAAGTTGTCCATATTTTTTCTTCCGGAGATTATCGGCATCGGCCCAGGCCTGGAATTCCTTTTCAAACTGTTGTTTCTTTGCTATGGCATTTATCCGTTGTATGCCGCGGCTTTCGCCCATCATCTTTTTCCAGTAGTTGGCCACCCCCTGATATTTGTTGGAATACTGAATGCGGACAAGGCTGTTTTCCTTCATAAAACTACCCATGATCTCGAGGCGTTTCTGACGAAGTTTCACAGCGGCTGGGTTTTCAACGTTAGCAATCCCGTTCACGGCATAGGACGGAAGATATTCCTGGGTAGTTCCCGGATAACCGAACACAAAAGTAAAATCACCTTTTTGTTCTCCTTTAAGGGAAATGGAAAGATGATATTTGGGTTTATAAGGTACGTTATCCTTGGAATAGTCGGCAGGTTCGTTGTTCTTATTGGCATAGATGCGGAAAACGGAAAAGTCGCCGGTATGGCGGGGCCACATCCAGTTGTCGGTATCACCACCGAACTTTCCAATGTTAGAAGGCGGGGCGCCAACCAGGCGAACGTCGGTAAACACTTCAGTGATAAACAGAAAATACTGATTACCGTAATAAAACGACTTTACTTTCGCTTTGTAATGTGTGCCTTCCACGGCGTTTTTTTCGATATCGGTAATATGTTTTTTAACCAATTCAGCACGCTGGATTTCGGTCATCCGGGGATTTATTCCTTCCAGAATTTTAGCGCTCACATCTTCCATACGAATAAGAAGGGTAACGCTTAGCCCCGGGTTCGGCAATTCCTCTTCCTGTTTACCAGCCCAGAAACCATTGGTCAGATAATCGAACTCCACCGAACTGTGGCGCTGAATAGAACCATAACCGCAATGATGATTGGTAAGAACAAGCCCCTTGTCGGAAACAATTTCGGCTGTACAACCGCCACCAAAGAGCACAATGCCATCTTTAAGGCAACTTTTATTGATGCTGTAAATATCCTGTGCGCTAATCTTCATGCCAAGGCTTTTCATGTCGGCTTCATTGAGTTGTTCCAGGAGCATGGGTATCCAGATGCCTTCGTGGGCAAAAACAGAGAAAAGGCTTAAACTAAGACAAAGACTGAGTATTATTTTTTTCATAACCGAAATATTTATTAAAAGGCGTGCAAGTTAGCATTTTTTTTAAAAGATTTACTTCTACAACCGTTCGCTTTTCCAGCCATCGGCGGTTAGTTTCATCTGGCTTTTGAAACCGATGCTCCGGAGTATGCCGGAGGCTTGTTCAAAATAGTTTGATATTTCGGCCGGCTGATGAGCATCGGAACTGATCATAATCGGGATATTCCGTTCGTGAAGTTTTTCGAGGATGTCGTTGCCGGGGAAAAGCGAATCGGAACGTTTTTTATAGATGCCGCGGGTATTCACTTCCACGATCAACCTGCGTTCGGCTATCAGTTCGATGGTTTCGGAAACCAACTGGCGATACCATTTTTCATCCTCGGTAAAATACCGGTTTTGATTGTGCATTTTAATTTTATCCATATGCCCCACCACATCGAAGTGCTGGGTTTCTATCATACGGTTCACCTGATGATAATAAGCGGTTACCGCCTGACGGATGTCGCCGTTGAACAAATCCTCCAGCCCCTGATCGTAGATTTCGCGCAACGGACCATCAATAAACCATAAAGCTTCCTTTCCGGGAAGGGTAATCAGATGCACCGAACCGATGGCATAATCCAGTCCGCAGGAATCAAACACCGAAAAATCATCAGCTAATTCGGGAATATAATCTATTTCCATACCGAGATATATCTCGATTTGTTCCTGATATTTTTTCTGAAGCTGGCGGATGGTCTGGCAATATTCAGACAGTTCCTGTTGCTTGATAGCAAATCCATTCGCAAAAGCTACGGGTGCATGTCCCGAAAATCCAAGGGCTGAAAATCCCTGACGGATGGCTTCTTCTACATATTTTTCCGGTTCTGCCGAGCCATCGCAGAAACGAGTGTGGGTATGAAAATTATACATCAACAATTTTATAAACTTTATCACCTCTTCTCACTAATTCTTTCACCGGAATGGAACATAAATCACCTTTACCGGTTGAGAAAACGCTTTTTAAATCCACACGTATTTCCGAAAGCTTGTCTTCATATACTCCGGTAGTAGGTCCGGTGATATGTATTTCATCGCCCAGATTCATGTTCTGGGTTTCCATTTTTATTTCGGCAACTCCAAGTTTAGAAAAATAATTCATCACTTTGCCGACATAAACACGTGTCCGGGTAGCCTGCGAGCCATAACGTTCGGTCCATTCGCCGGTTTTTCTGCCAAGGTAGTATCCATCCCAGAAACCACGGTTATAAACAGTTTTCAACTGATCGTTCCAGCGCTGGATATTCTCCGGTGTATAATTTCCTCCAAAATATGCTTCTACGGCTTCGCGATAACAACGGGTTACCGTTTTTACATACTCCGGCGAGCGTCCACGGCCTTCAATCTTAAGTATCGAAACGCCTGCTCCTATGATTTTATCCAAAAAATCTATCGTCTTCAAATCTTTAGGCGACATGATGTATTCATTGTCAACTTCCAGTTCCAGGTCGCTTTCTTTGTCTTTAACGGTATATGCCCTGCGGCAAGCTTGCAGGCAGGCTCCGCGGTTGGCCGAATAATTGAAATTATCGAGACTGATGTAGCATTTCCCTGAAACAGCCATGCACAAGGCTCCGTGAGCAAATACTTCTATCTGTACCGGTTTGCCCGAAGGTCCCGTGATCTGCTGCTCATGAATATTTTTTATGATAACAGCTACTTGTTCAAGACTAAGCTCACGGGCGGTAACCATCACGTCGGCATAACGGGAAAAAAACCGTACGGCTTCCGTATTGGTGATGTTGCATTGGGTGGAAATGTGAACTTCCGTGCCGGTCTGCCGTGCATATTCCAGCACCGAAAGATCGGAAGCAATAAGGGCAGAAATCCCGTTGGCTTTGGCTGCATCTACGATGGTTCGCATTAGCGGTATTTCATTATCGAAGATTACTGTATTCAGTGTAAGATACGAACGTACGTTGTTCTTCCTGCAGATTTCCGAAATCTTAACTAAGTCGTCGAGGGAAAAATTACTTGCCGAACGGGCACGCATATTCAGTTGTCCCACCCCGAAATATACCGACCCGGCTCCGCCCTGTATGGCTGCCATCAGCGATTCGTACGAACCTACCGGCGACATGATTTCGATATTTCTATTCACGGATTTGATTTTTTGCAAAGGTAAGAAGAATCCGGCAGCGTTTGTTCAGTAAGAAAGATTATGTAATGCATAAATTTTTCATTAATTATTTTTTAATATATTTGCATATTAAAAAAGATAACAGAATGAGAAAATACTGGATTTTCCTTTGCATTTTAATGCTGGCCAATGGAGTAAAAGGCCAAAAAACAAATCCGTATGGCAATACGATAAAAGGATTTGGAATCATTCCCCCATTTGCCTACAGTTATATGTTAGGATATGAAAGAATGCTAAATCGGCATTTTTCTATTGATATTTCAGGAAGGGCCGACGATATTGAGAGTCTTTTTGGCCATTGGGAGCATAAATCCTGTGAAGCCGGATTAAAATATTATCCCGGTAAAGAGGATGAATTTTCAAAAATTTTCTGGATAACAGGTCTTGCAGGTTATTCCAAAGAAAAATTAGACCCGGAACAGCAGCATGAGGATGATTATTTACATGCTACTACCGAATGTTATGGGGGAGGGCTGGCTACGGGTCTGAGAATCTTCCTGTCGGAAAACCACCGGTTGGTTTTTACTACCGGAATAAGAGGTATGGTATATTACCGGAAATACATAAAGTATAACAAATATACAGACAGTAATTGCAAGTATATTCTACATCATTCTCCGGAATGGATAATTTTTCCTTCGATGGTTTTAAATTTGGGATACAGATTTTAAAAGGGATATTGTGCAGAATTGCAACCTGAGTACTTAAAACCTCCATGTTCCGGGCGGAAAAACATTTTCCGCTTAGCCAGGGTTTTAAAAGGGATATTGTGCAGAATTGCATCAAGGATATGCTGAAGTCTTACTTTATCTCCTAATTTACCTCGCATATATCAATTGTTTTTCATCATCAACCAATGGTTTGATGTATTTGGATAAGCCGTTTGAAGAAACTAAGTCCACTTTTGTGTTTAATAATTTCTCCAGGTCAATCTTCATCTGAACAAATTGTAAACCGATCTTTTGAGAATAATCGAGATCAACCAGAATATCAATATCGCTTTGATTATCTGCTTCACCACGAACATATGAGCCAAATAAATAGGCTTTCAGTACGGGACGGGCTCTGAAATAATTATGAATTGCCTTTATTTTTTGGTCATCTAAAATCATAAGGCAAATATACAAATTTTGAGGTAATGGATACCCATTTTTTATTGATACACACAAATGGTTTACCGTGGTATACAGGCATGGATTTTCCCTCCTCCGGAAAACTATTGAATTACACTTTTGCAGAGTTTTTATTCCACGGAATTATAAATTCTTTTTATAGATAGTCAAATGGATATCTTACTCTTTTCCCAATATTGATTGAGCCGCGTAATTTCCCATCGAAAAACAACCCTGAAGCAGAAAACCTCCGGTGGGGGCATCCCAATCGAGCATTTCACCAATGGTATATATCCAGGGGTATTTCTTCAACGAAAAGTCATCGTTTACTTCTTCCAATTGAATTCCGCCAATCGTAGAAATGGCCTCTTCCACCGGTCGCAACGATTCAACAGGAATAGCCAGTTTTTTAATGCTACCGATAAATTCCGTAACAGAAAGGAAACTATCTTTAGTAGTATAGGCTTTTATAATGGCAAGCTGAACGGTACTTAAATTGAATAACTGTCCATAATCCTTTGTTCCGACGACTTTCCCTTTTATTTTCTGCAAAAGCTGCTCTCCGGTATTTCGGGGTTTAAAATCGATATAAATAGTTGCCGGAATATTTGCGTTAAGCATAGCACGTATTGCCGGCACTATGGGATAAACAGCATTGCCTTCCATGCCGTAATCAGTAATTACCGCTTCACCTTTTACTTCAGAATCGTTGGTAAACAACCTGATATTTTTAACAGGTTTCCCGACATGATATTGCCCCACAGCCTCCGGCCAGCAAATATTGATGCCACAATTGGACGGCTGAAAGGGTTGGGTCGCAATTCCCATGGATTCAAAAACAACCCGCCATAAACCGTTTGAACCCGTTACAGGCCACGAAGCTCCACCCAAAGCAAAAATGATGTAATCGGCTTCAAGTACAATCTCCTGCCCCTGGTTTTTAAACGTAATATGTCTGTTATTATCGAACTCAACAAACTCATACTGCGTATAAAACTGTACGCCTTGTTTTATCAGCTTCGCTTTAATCGTGTTCAGAACATCGATTGGTTTGATGCCTTTCTCCGGAAAAACCCTGCCGCTGGAACCAACGAAGGTGGAAATACCTATTGTGGAGAGCCATTGCCTGAGAGCTAAGCTATCGAAATCCGATAATGCTTTATCCATAAACCCAGCTGGCGAATATTTACCAATTAATTCTTCTCCCTGCGCACTATTGGTTAGGTTAAACCCGCCCTTCCCGGCTAACAGAAATTTCTGCCCCACGTTTTTTTCTTTATCGTATATGCACACATTATGAACAGGACTGAGCATTTCTGCAGCCATTAAACCCGCCGGTCCGCCACCAATAATGATGATTTTTTTCCTTTTCATTTACAAATTTAAGAATTTTTGCAATTTATGAAAAGTTATCGGAGATGATTGAAACATTAGAAAATTTGCAATTTTCTAATTTCATTTATTTTATTTCGTTTTCAATGCTTTATGCTTTTTCCTTCTGCAGAATTATAAATTCCGCTCAGCCAGGTTCATTATTGAGATTATGTAATTTTATTAACTCGTCGTATTCGGTTTCAAATGTGCGTTTCTGATGATGTTGTTTCTGATTACTAATATATTCAAAAACCTTTTCAACAGCCGATTCGCTAACCGAATAGGCAGCATAACCGGTTTGCCAGGCAAATTTTTCACTTAAAATATTTTGCTGGTTGATAAAATGAGAACTGCTTCCTTTAATTTGTTTAATAATTTCGGTAATAGATTTTTGCGGGTTTAACAAAAACAAACAATGTATGTGGTCGGGCATTCCGTTGATTATGCGTACCGGGCTGCCTGATTCCTTTAATTGATTAGCTACCAACGAAAATACTGTTTTTTCAATTCCGGGTTTTATCAGTAGCATACGATTTTTTGTTGACCAGATTGCATGTATCCAGATTTTATTATACGAATGCGGCATACAGATATTATTTAATGATTATAAAAACCGTCACAACGGTTTCGTTTTATGTTTCATTTACCATAGCCCACGGTTTAAACCGTGGGCTATGTTTTTATTTACATTCTTCATCCCCTCTGTATGGATAGATGGTTCTTTCACTACTATCATTTGGGCTTTCAATTCTTATATCATCAAACCAGATAGTTCCTGGAGATAAAATATTCGCCTCAAACCGAATGTTGTCATTAGTCTTTGGTATTTGTAAAGAATATTCAAAATATTTCCACTCCGAATAAGTCTCTTTTGTCCGGATAACCGTTTCAGATATCCCGGGAATCCCTTTCATACCAGTTTGAAGATAAACCTGAAAAGTGCAACCATGATTAATTACCCAGAAGCTAACTTTATACGTTTCTCCGGGAATCACCTTAAATTCTTTAAAGAATCCGGGTGAACGCCATCCTCCAATGGATTCACATTCTTTAACCTGAAACTTCAATGATATGTTTCCCTCCTTAAATAAAGTATTATCGCACAGTATTTCAAAGTTACCATTTGATACTGTCTGTGGAGCATAGTAGCACCAGTTAACTGGTAGTCCTTTTTTCATTATTTCAAAACTACCATTCATTTTGCAGTCATCACCTTTTACCATAATGCTCATTGGTTTGCAGCCTGCTTGCATTATAGAAAAGATGCATACTATTATCCAAATATTTCTTGTTTTCATACAGTTGATTTTAAATTTGGTAAAATATACAAAAAATCATTGTTTAAATATTAATGGGATTTGTAGCCATACGAAATGTCAAGACCAATCGGGAAAATCTCAAATTTTTTATCAATTGGTTTTTTGTCAAATATATGAGCAAGCCAGATTTTGCTTTGAGCATTCTGGCATGTATTGTCACACCGAAACTCTACACCAGGGACAATCAGTTCTCCCTTGAAAAGCAGCGAGAACACTAAAATTTAGTTCATTATGGTCATCAACCCAATAGCTATAGCAGGGACCGAACATTATAGCACCACTAAGGACAAATCTTACACCTATCTCAGAATACTGGGCAAAAACTTTTGGTTGAGATAACAAAGTTACAGGAAAAATTAAAAGCCAGAGAAGATGTGATTTCAAAAAATTCATATACTCTTGTTTTAAGTTTTTTATCTTGTCTATATTTCGTTTTGCTATCCTTTCACAATGGTTTACTTTTCAATTTTATGTCTGTCGCTTCTTTTTCATATACTTGGCGCCAACGGGTGGCCGCTAAACACAACAAAGTTCGAGCCTTAGTTCGAAGCCGTAACAGCTTGTTTTATTCTGTTTTAGCGGCATGTTAGTTGTAATCTATTCTATTTATTGCCATCAGGTTCATACTTAATATTAAATCTTGCTAAATACTCTTTTAATGGTACCAAACCAATCTCTTTTCTCCATACATCAACCTTTGATGCATCTTCCAGTGGGTATAGTTCTTCTTTTTGCATCATTTCGTTATATTGTGTATGCGTGCCATATCTTTGAGGCTTTTTATCATACCACAGTGCACGATCGTACATGACGGCATACTGTTCCCAGGGCAGTTCATTTTCCTCGCATATTGTTTTTACAGTAGGAAGGTATTTAAGAATTAGCTGGCTGTTTGAATGGAGGATGATAGTAAAGGCTGCTCTTGCGGCTTGTTCCCCAACATCTTTAACCCGTGGCCAACCATATTTGGCAATCAAATTATCGAGCTCATTCTGAAGATTTTCACCTATGATAAACTTGCATTCCCAGATTCCTCTCACTACGGAGGAATTAGCTCCAGTTTTTTTAATGGCAATTCCAATTTCGCTAAAACCAAATTGATCGACGGCTCTCATTCTCCATAGGTTCTTTGCAAATTCCAGGTTTTTATAAGGATGGTTATATTTGATATTTATTTGATCCACCACCCTGTTCTCTATGCCAATCCACCTCTTATCCCTGCGAAGTGGGCAGAAATCTGGATCCGTAAGAATTCTTAATGTGGTATCTATAGTCATGTATTCATTCAAATATTTTATGCAGCTATCATTCTGTCCGAACAAAGATAGCGCACAGGCATAGTTGTAAAGGATAGTTTTATTATCAGGATTCTGTTTGTACAACCTGTTATATTCAAGCACAGCTTCTTTCAAATTGCCCTCGTTTCTCAGACTATCGGCCTTATTTTCTAATGGTCTATTCGTTGATTGCGAAAATGATAATTGATACATCCCAAGCAGGAATATCAGTTCAAACATTCTTATTATCTTCATTTTATGCTAATTTTATTTTCGAGTATTAAGTATAAGAAATATGCAGACTTTTCTTAATAGATCACAGCCAACGTTCGCAGCTATGCCCAGTAGCTGATTTGCGGGGTTCATCAGTGTTACCCGGCACAATATTTCTATGGGAAACACGGCTTCAAGTTGCTCTTTCATAGGCTATGGGCATAAGTGCTGTTAACTGCTATATTTTCTTATTAATAAGGGATTGTAATTATTTCTCCCTGTTTGTTTAACAACTTTATTTTAGGGTCATTATTGTCATTTGTTATGCGATCACCAGGGCCAATATGATAAATGGCTAACATTTTACTACTAGTCTTTAACATAATTCCTTTTTCGTTTGCGTTCATAAGTAACCAGACGGGAATAAAGGACCATTCAATATCTTTTAATGAGGCAATGACTTCGGTTTGTCCGGTATCTCCTGAAATGAAAATTCTTTTATTGTGCCAGGTAATCAGATAGGAATAGTGCCTGATAGAGAATCTGTGTTTCGTCTTGAAAGCTTCAATTTTGAAGTCTTTTAATTCTGTACTGAGTTTTAAAAGTTTTTTTATACTCCAGGAGGTATAAATTTTACCATTGAGCTTTTTGGCATATTGCTTAACTAACTTTCCTGAATAATGGTCTGAATGTTTATGCGTAAAAATAAATATGGGATTACTCTTCAAACTATCTAACTCAGATGAATTATAATTCATATAGTGGTGAGCACCTGATTTGTAAGGAAAGTCGATATAGATATTGGAAATTCCATCAGTCATATAAAGTCCGCAGTTCCCAATAAATTTAATACTTATCTCAGAAGTCTGACTATACGTTGTAACCGTAAAACTTACTAAAGTTATCAGTCCAACTGTTTTTAAAAATCGTATCATGTTTTTTGTCTTTAATATAGCAGTTAACGGTTCCGCGGTAAATTTATCGGCTGGGATGAAGACGCCTGCGTCTTTATCCCCCGACAAATTGAAACTAAGGTACGAAAAGTTTACTTTTCGGCAATTCCGCCCAGCTGCAATTTACCGCGTGTTGTGCATAGTATATTCTCAGTTATATACTTTTCTAAATTCATTTTCAATCTCGTTTTTTATTTTCTCAAGTTCTTGTCTACTGATATCTAATTTTGCTGATTCCCATAAACCTGTAATGATATTTGTTTCTTCTTCCAGCATTATTGTTGCACTTGTATATTCAAGTCTACTTTTAAATGGAACTCCTTCATCGTAGAGTGTTATAAATTCATCTATTGTAGAACAACTAGTATCAATTTTTTCACATAGTTGCTTTGGAAGATATATTTTATTTGGTTCATAAGAGTCGATGAAACTATTTCTTAACTTTTTGACTTGACTTAAGGTATCCCAAACTTTAGTATCGCTCGTCCTAAATATTTTGTCTTCAGAAAAAACTTCTCGAAATATGTATATTAATAGCTTAGAAAAGTTTTCATAAATATGCTGAATGGCTTCAGTTTCTTTTGTTGTTTTTCTTGTATATTGAATTTCGTAGGCTAGTTTTTGCTTGTCAAGATATTGTTCGTATTTTTTTAAACTTGCTTGAATACTTGCTTGAATAAAAGTATCACCAAGTTTTTTTACGATTATCCAAAATAAACCAGTAGTTATCCCGCCAGTCAAGAAAATCGTAATAATCAATTTCAATGTTTCATTCATGTCTTTCTTGTATTATGCATAACGTTGGTGGTATGAAAAGTTGCCGTTTGCGGGCGATGTCTTATCAAGCCGATAAAAACTTTATGCGGGGCATAAGCCTTGTATAATGTACTGTCCCGGCAATTTTTTATACCACGTGTTACCAAACGTTTTTATTTCTTTTTCTCAAATTTATATATAATTTTTTCTACTTTTTCACAATTTCCTCTATCTATTTCAGTAATTATATCATGACATCTACTACACACTGAAAATAAAGTAAACAAAGGTTCATTTTTTCTATATCTACCTATTGTGTGATGGACTATTATCGCTCTCTCGCACAAACAAGACTGGCATATATAGTTATCACGTTTTAAAACAATCTTTGTAATTTCTTGCCACCTTTCTGATTTCAAATACTCATTATAATCATCCCAGTGATCAATCTGTTTAGTTTGTGTTTTTTGATCACTAATTCGCTTACCTATCATTACTAAATCATTTTGAGCGTCCTTTAATATTTCCTCTAAATCTTTTCGAGATTTTGGTAAATCAGTCTTTTTGAAATCAGTCTTTTTCATTGCTGTCCCGATGCGCTTGCCACAATGTTGACACTGATTATAAACTCTATAATCATCTGAATCCTGAAAAGATTCAATTTCATCCAAATAATCTCTAACTGGAATCACATCAGGGTATACGCAACATTTTCCCTTTGAACTATATTCAATTTTTTCAAATCCGCAAAAATCACAATGTAGATATTCTGCAATAATTTTATCCTCAATTTTTAGTTCTTTTTTACAAATAGGACATTCCATTAAATCATTTTTTATTCAATCTATTTATGGTAGTATCTTTTAAAATGTTTGGTAACTTGTATATTGCTCTGAAAAAAACCCCATATACCCTAAATTGGCAGTATTGATCCCATAACAGCCGATTCTATTTTTCAAAAGCAAATAATTATTTTTTATAAATCATCAACCGATGTTCTTTTCTGCAATAAAGTTCTTTTATTGCAAAATCTTTTATTTTTATGTCCCACCTTTTCAAATCACAATCCCCAATCGTAATTCACAATTCGCTACTTCGTTTCCGGTTCTTCCTTCTCATGTTCCCCGCCATGTCCCAGATCAATTATCATACGCGCGCTCTGGTATTGCATGTAAAAATCGGGGTAAACACTGCGGAAGGCAAGCATAATATGATCCATCTTTTTCTTGAGAAAGTCGTTGGTTTCGGCAAAAACTTCTTCTAAGTTACGGGTAGCGGCTTTGGATACTCCCGTTGCTGCACGTTTTTTGGGAATCATGGCATTAAAGTCATTGCGTTTGGTGTTCAACAATTCCAGATCGGGTTCACTAACTAAAAAAGCGGCAATCTCTATTTTTATGGGCATGGCTGCATCATATACCAGTTTTCCCACATCCACCAATTGCATTTCACTGATGTGGTTCAGCTTATTTTCGGTATAATATACCGAATCAAGCAAGGTATTGTTGCCGGTGCTGGCAGCAAAGCCCCTTACTCCGCCACTCACTTTAAGTATTATTTCTACATATTCTTTCTTTACTTTCTGTTTATCGGTAGTGATACCGCCAGTAGATTTCATTTGCACAGCATATTGCTCATCAATTTCGGTTATATTTTCTTTAATCAACAGCCGGCCCTGTTCGGCAGCGGCTACTGTTTTTACTTTTTCCTGGTTATCGTCCAGATTTAGCTCCACATTTTTAAACATGCGATGCCAGTTTTTTTGAGTTTCATTCATGATGCTTCTATTTAGTAGTTTAGATCGCTAAAGTAAGCAAATTCTATATCATTCTTTTTCATTTTACAAAATATTTTTGCAAATTTTTTTAATAAAACTATTAAATTATTATATAATAGAGCATTACGTGTTAAAACTTTTTTAAATATTTGATGTGTAACCTGCCAAAATCGCTGGTTCTCTAACCCTATTCATTAAGAAATTACCTGAGTTTTAGATTTACGCCTCTTTTTCCTCGCGAGGGGAAGGTTGGGTTAGTATCCAAAAAATTGAGATGCCACTCAGAAATTCTTTAAAAAATAGCCACAAAAGAGTCAAAGGATTTCATAAAAAAAATTACTGGATTCTCTGACCCCATCCATTCAGCAATTACCTGATTATTAGATTTACTCCTCCTTCCCCTCGCGAGGGGAAGGTTGGGTTAGGGTCCAAAAAACAGAAACACCATTTCTAACACCCAAAGATGTCGTCCCGGTAACCAAAGGTGTTACTCCAATACCCGAAAAAGTCATTCTGAAACCCCAATATGCCACTCTGACACACGAAGACGCTATTCTAATACCCAAATATGCCACTCCGACATTCAAAGATGTCGTCCTGATACCCAAAGATGATGTTCCGGGACTCAAAGACGCCATTCTAAGATCCAAAGATGTCGCCCTGGGATCCGAAGCCATCATTCCGGAATCGAAAGTACGTTACCGCACTAAAGTTACCGTCCCTTTCTGCTGAACGGTGTTTCCCCGCTGGGTAGTAAAACTAAGCACATATACATAAACTCCCGTCGGCATATCTTCTCCATTCATTCTGCCATCCCAGCCTTCGGATTGCTCCGTTGTGGTGTATAATTGCTGTCCCCAACGGTTAAAAATGGTTAAACGGAAATTGGAAATTTCAGCCTTGATAAAATCTCCCGGCGAAAATTTTGGATTTATGCCATCCGGGTCTGAAAGCATTGGGTAAAAAGAGTTTCAGATTTTGAAATATCACTATGGAATTGGAGTTGCAATAGCGGTATTGCAGCGAATCGGCTATCCCATCGTTAAGCATGGATCGGGGAAGTACCACCGCCTGCACCAGATAGTCAAATTCCAGCCCAAGATTTTCGTAAAGCGATATCCGGTCGTAGTATAAAAGAGAATCAGCAGGAAGTTGAATCACCGAATCGGCATAACCAGGATATTTTCCGTAAAATCAGATATGCGATGACCGAGTCCGACAAACTTTGATATGCATTCCAATGCAGGAAATTGGTACGGCTGTCTTCGACCTTTCCACCCAGATGTATGGAGTTGGCCATATCGTACAGGTATGGAATAAAACAACTATCGAGCGCCACCATAGCATACCTGTACCATTTATCGTTGACCCATGCCGTGGAATCCCAACCCGAAACGACAGATGTATCGCCCTTTACCGGAATATATCCCATAAAAGTATATCCATTTTCATCCTCTGCCTCACGGCTAATGCCAACATAGCCATTAATCTTCAGCGAATCTATCAGACACGAAATGCTGACACCTTTATTCTGATACACGGAAACCGAATATGCATCCAGGACATCCGGCTTTGGGAGGATAATGTGCGGTAAAACACTGGGAACAACTCGTAGATACTTTTTTATCGGCATCCGATCCGGATACTTGCTACAATGCGGAAACAATAAATACTATCCCGTTTAAACTCAAAACCGCCAGGTAAAGAAGTGTAATCGTAAGTAGTATCCGTAGTGATTGTAAATAAAGAATCCAGTTTTAGCCGATCTGTTCGTAAGATAAACTTCATAATGATTGAAGCCGGGAAAACGGTAGGCATATCTCCAATTAAGATGTATGGTCCGGAAACAATTTTCAAAACTTATCTTATCCAGAAAAATAGTTCCCCTTGCATCCGTAAGATTTGCTCCGTTGCTCCAGGAAGTATCGGTACCGGATAGTTTGTAAGCGACAATGCAATAATTCTGATTATTCGAACAGGGATTATTGCTTGCTTTTGTATCAACATATTCCCGGGAATTAATGCCGGTTATAATACCCAGGTCCGTAATAGCAGTTCCATAAGGGCCTTCTAGATGAGAGATCCGATATCCATCGGTATTGCTTGTATTGGGAGTCCAATAAATGTGCGACTGCCCGTTAACTACAACAATGGAATCCATAACAGGCGTTGGTATTTGTGCCAGCATCGTCAGCTGGCAAATACAAAACACCAAAACACCTATCCATCGTTTCATGACATTCTAATTTATTTGCCAGCCATCACCAGCCACATTTCTTCTTCGTTAAGATATTTCTGAGCCAGATCAAGCAGTTGCTGAGCCGTTATGGATCGGATAACATCAAGATAACGACGATAAAAATCCATATCTTCACCAAACTCCATTACTGTCCGGAAACGGTTACCCAATTCAAACGGACCATCTATACCCCTGAGGAAACTTCCCAATACATAATTCCGTACCAAATTTAATTCTTTTTTCTTTATCGTTTCCTGTTGCAGTTTGTTTATTTCTGTTTTTATTTCTTCCACGGCATTATCAGCAACATCCGCTCCCACTTCAGAAACAATACGAAAGACACCCGTTTTTAAATATGAAGAATACGTGGAACCTATTCCATAAGTATACCCCTTATCCTCGCGTATGTTAGCCATCAGCCGTGAACCGAAATATCCTCCAAAAACAGTATTCAGAAACTGTAGCCCGGCATAGTCGGGATGAGTGCGGATAACCCATGGCTTTCCCATTCGTATTGCCGACTGAACGGCATCGGGCATATTAATTTTATGATAATGTTCTGCATCGGGATGCATCTCATATTCGACAGAAGCTAAATTATTATCTTCCGTAAACCAGTCGTTGCCGCCGAAATGCTGATTCAGCAATTTTATGATAGTATTTTCTACCTTACCGGAAATAATCATGCGACAATGTTTCGCATCATAATGCCGGCGATGAAAATCTGCAAACACCGATTTATCAAGCTGATCAAAACTATCGAGATTCATTATTTTACCATAAGGATGCGTTTTGCCAAACACGACCTCATCAAACTTTCTCCGGACGAGATATTTTACCTTCTGACTGTTGATGATATAATTCTGGCGTTCGCGCTGAAGAAAGACTGCCGTTTCATGCTCGGGAAAAAGGGGATGCTTGACTCATTTCCTCCAGCACAGGCATAAGCTCGGGCAAATGTTTGTTAAGCGAGTATAATGTCAGGTATGCATTGTCTTTGATGAACCGGTTTCGAGGAAAGCAGCCATAGAAATCGAAGCTTTCTCGGCAATAGTCTTCCGGAAGGAAAAAGTTGGCAGTTCCTTCTTTCATCAGACTATTGACGGCATGAGCCACCAAACGTTGCGGTTGATACCACGAGCCGGCCGGAAATACCAGATCTATTTTTACAACGTCAATAATACCGGAATTGATGGTATATACCGGGAATGCCGTTATCGAGCACGTGCTTTTGAGGAAGGATCAGATTGAAACGAATCCTACGCTTGTAATTCCCGGTTTTTGTTTTCGATTAAGATTTATCATGTCAGGATTTTTTTGCAAGGATAATAAACTGCGGAACAATTTTCCGGGAATGAATATACGCTGTGCTACCCGGCGCAGGTCTTCGGCACTTACTGCCATATAATGTTCCATTTCTTCGTTATATAGCGATGCATCGCCCATCAATTCGGCATAGGCAAGACCTATGGCTTTTTCCAAGACTTTCATTTCCGAAAATACGATCATGGATTCCATCTTGTTCTTTACTTTCTGAAGTTCACATTTATTTATTGTTTCCTTTCTGAAGTTTTTCCAATTCCAAAACAATCGCTGCTTCGGCTTTATCCATAGCTACGCCGCTCACTAATTTGCCAGAAATAATGAACAACCCTTCGTCTATATCGCCCGTTATCCAGGCATTGATTTCGGAAAATAAACGTTGTTTTTTAATTAATTCCTGCTCCAACCGGGATGAATCACCATCAGAAAGCACTTCTGAAAGTAAATCGGTAGGATAATAATCGGCATGAGAGCGGCTGCACATGTGATAAGCAAGATAAATAGCATCATACGGCACATTGCGTTCCACGGTTAAGGTGCGTTTTGTGGTTTGCGGAGGTTCAGCAGGTAAATTCCGGAGATATTCCCCGCCACGGGGAATCGGACCGAACCATTTTTCCGATAGTTGTTTTATCTCTTCCGTTTCCACATCACCGGCTACCACCATAATGGCATTGTTGGGATTATAATATTTTTGGTAAAACGCTTTTACCTCGTTAAGCTTGGCATTTTGAATGTGTGAAATTTCTTTACCAATAGTCGACCACTGGTAAGGATGAACTTTATATGCCAGCGGCCGAAGCAAAAGCCAGACATCGCCATAAGGCTGATTAAGATGACTTTCGTTAAACTCCTCGGTTACCACATCGCGCTGAACACGCAGGCTTTTTGGCGAAAAAGCAAGTTCGAGCATGCGATCGGATTCCAGCCAGAAAGCTGTTTCGAGGTTCGGTTTGGGAATAGTTAAATAATAATTGGTGATATCGTTGGTGGTAAAAGCATTATTTTCGCCACCGGCACATTCCAGCGGCTCATCGTAGTCGGGAATATTTGCCGAACCGCCAAACATCAAATGTTCAAACAGGTGAGCAAAGCCGGTTTTGTCGGGCTGCTCGTCGCGGGCACCCACATTATAAAGAATATTCATGGCAACAATGGGTGTGGACGTGTCGCGATGAACGATGACTTTTAGTCCGTTGGCAAGTATGAATTTATCGAATTGCGTCATTCGTTGGTTTTACTTTAGTTGTTATTTTTTACTAATCCGTGTCCTAAAATACCTGAAGTTCTTGTTCGTTTTTCAAATTGTTTGTTAAACTTTTTATTGTCCGTTTAAAATAATTCAGGCATGTGTAACTTTAGTTCACTTTAAGTGTTTTAATAACTCAAACGGGAAAAGAAAGATAAAATTACATTAGGGTTATAACAGAAATGCCTATACGTTCCGTTTAGGGAATTTCACTACGCAGAAAAGACCGGAATTTTATCAAAAAAACCTAATAAATCCGTCGTCAATAATATTTTCTTTCGTCCTGTGGTATAAATAAATTTTTTAATTTTGCCGTTCCATTTACATACTAAGTAACCGATTCATTTAAAAATATTTTCATCATGCAGAAAGACAAGGAAATCTTTGATTTAATAAAAAGGGAAAAAGAACGCCAGATGACCGGTATCGAACTGATTGCTTCCGAAAATTTCGTAAGCGAACAGGTATTGAAAGCCATGGGTAGTGTTCTTACGAATAAATATGCCGAAGGTTATCCCGGCAAACGTTATTATGGCTGGTTGCCAGATCGTGGATCAAACCGAACAATTAGCCATTGACCGCGCCAAAGCATTGTTTGGTGCCGAATGGGCCTAATGTACAACCGCACAGTGGTGCCCAGGCAAATATGGCAGTACTGATGACCGTTCTTAAACCCGGAGATACTTTTATGGGTCCTTGACTTATCACATGGGGGACATCTTTCGCACGGTTCGCCGGTAAATTCATCAGGTATTCTTTATCATCCTGTAGCATATGGTGTAGAAGAAGAAACCGGAGTGGTAAACTACGATAAAATGGAAGAAGTTGCCCTGCGCGAAAAACCAAAACTTATCATTGCTGGTGCATCCGCTTATTCACGCGACTGGGATTTCAAACGCATGCGCGAAATCGCCGATAAAATCGGAGCTATATTGATGGCCGACATCGCTCATCCTGCTGGTTTGATTGCCCGTGGATTGCTTAACGATCCCCTGCCCTATTGCCACATCGTTACCACTACCACCCACAAAACCCTTCGTGGACCTCGCGGCGGTATGATTCTGATTGGAAAAGATTTCGAAAACCCATGGGGATTAAAAACACCAAAGGGTGAAACCAAGAAAATGTCGCAACTGCTCGACTCTGCAGTATTCCCTGGCGTACAAGGCGGCCCGCTGGAACATGTTATCGCAGCCAAAGCCGTTGCCTATGGCGAAGCTCTTTCCGACGAGTACATGGATTATATTCTTCAGGTAAAGAAAAATGCAGCCGTAATGTCGAAAGCTTTTGTCGATAAAGGCTACCATGTTATTTCCGGAGGCACCGACAATCACCTGATGCTTATCGACCTGCGCACCAAATTCCCGAACATCACCGGTAAATTAGTTGAAAATACGTTGGTAAAAGCCGACATCACTGTCAACAAAAACATGGTTCCTTTCGACAGCCGTTCACCGTTCCAGACTTCGGGACTACGCGTTGGCACGCCTGCCATTACTACCCGTGGACTGAAAGAAGAACAAATGCCTGTGATAGTTGATATGATTGACGAAGTAATCAGCGACATCGAAAATGAAAGGCGTCATTGAATCCGTTAAAAAACGGGTAAATACAATGATGGCCGATTATCCGTTATTTGCTTATTAATAATTCCTCCATACCCGGGTTTCCGGTATGAAGAAAATATAAGATAAACATTCCACCCCAGACCATCCGGGATGGAATGTTTTGTTTTAAAAAATACCTATCGAAAAAATGATAAAAACCATCTGTGTATTTTGCGGTTCGAGCATGGGAAATAATGGCGTTTACCGCCGCAAAGCCGAAGATTTCGGACAAATGCTGGTAAAAAACAACATCAACCTTGTGTACGGCGGAAGCAACATCGGGTTGATGCACGCCCTTGCCGATACTGTTCTGGATTTAGGCGGAAAAGTTACCGGAGTTATGCCCCGCCATCTGGCTGATAAAAATCTCGTTCATCAACATCTTACCGAAATGCACATCGTTGGCAGCATGCACGAACGGAAAGCCCTGATGGCCGAACTGTCGGACGGCTTTGTTGCTTTTCCGGGCGGCTTTGGCACACTCGACGAATTGTTCGAGATTTTATCATGGAATCAGTTGGGTATTATTCAAAAACCTTGTGCCCTCCTGAACATTGACGGTTATTATAACCATCTTCTTGACTTCCTCAACCATTGCGTAAACGAAAACTTTATCCGCTCCGAACACCATCATAATCTTATCGTGGAAACCGACGAAAACCTCCTGCTCGAAAAAATGCTTGCCTTTGTACCTTTGCGTGTAAACAAATGGATTGACCGGCTTAAGGAAATGGGCTGACCTTTCCCTGTTTCAAACTGAATTTAATTCACCTTTGAGCTGAATAGCATTCACCTTTGGACTGAACAGCATTCACCTCTGAGCTGAATAGCATCCACCTTTGAACTGGATAGCATCCACCTTTGAGCTGGAGAACATTCAACTTTGAACTGAACAGCATTCACCTTTGAGCTGGATAACATTCAACTTTGAACTGAATAGTATTCACCTTTAAGATGAACAGCACCACCTTTAAGGTGGATAGCATTCACCTTTGAGCTGAATAGCACTCACCTTTTTACTGAATCAATGCTGTTAAAAACCGGATTAATTCATTTTTAAACCAAATTTATTTTGTACTTTTGTGCTATGGCAGAAAAGAAACTTCCGGTATCATGGTTTAAAACCATGGGGCAGGATTTTTTGAATTGCCAATAACAGTTATGTTCTATTCACAAAAAACAAAAAAAATGAAAACACTGGATAGTTATAATTTTAAAGGTAAACGGGCATTAATCCGTGTTGATTTTAATGTACCCCTGGATGAATCCCAGAAAATTACCGACAGCAACCGCATTGATGCGGCCATACCTACGGTCAAAAAAATAGTAACGCTGGCGGTTCGGTTATACTGATGTCGCATCTTGGACGCCCCAAAACCGGTCCCGAAGACAAATTTTCGCTGAGGCATATTGTTGATTATTTATCCCAAAGCCTCGGTATCACAGTTAAATTTGCCGACGACTGCATAGGTGAATCCGCCATCAAACTTTCTGCCGGATTAAAACCCGGCGAAGTGCTGTTGCTCGAAAATCTCCGCTTCTACAAAGAAGAGGAAAAAGGAGATATAGAATTCAGCAGGAAATTAGCCGCTCTTGGCGATTGCTATGTTAACGATGCTTTTGGCACGGCCCATCGCGCCCATGCTTCTACAACCATCATTGCACAGTTTTTCCCAACGATAAAATGTTTGGCTACCTGATGGAAAACGAGGTAAACGGCTCTGAAAAAAGTGCTTGAAGATACCCGGCATCCGTTCACAGGTATTTTAGGCGGAGCCAAAGTTTCGAGTAAGATACAAATCATCAATCATCTGATGGATAAAGTGGACAACCTGATTATCGGTGGCGGTATGACGTTTACGTTTATCAAAGCCATGGGTGGCGAAGTCGGAAATTCCCTGATAGAAAATGATTTTCTGGAATTAGCCAAAAACACACTCGAAGACGCCAAAAAAAGAGGCGTAAATATCTACCTTCCCGTGGATGCCATTGATGCCAGCGCTTTTGATAATAATGCCGAACGCAAACTAACTAAAGTTGATGAGATACCTGCCGGATGGATGGGCCTGGACATCGGACCGGAAACCGTTAAGTCATTTGACTGAAGTGATTACAAAATCGAAAACTATCCTTTGGAACGGACCTATGGGCGTATTTGAGATGAGCAATTTTGAAACCGGAACCAAGGAAATTGCCCTTTCCATCGCCAGGGCTACCGAAAAAGGAGCCTATTCATTGGTCGGTGGCGGCGATTCGGTATCGGCGATCAACAAATACCATTTAGGGAAAAAAGTCAGCTATGTCTCCACAGGCGGCGGAGCCATGCTCGAATACATGGAAGGCAAAGTGCTGCCAGGCGTAAAAGCAATCTTAGAAGATTAATCCATGAATAATTCCGGCATTACCGGCATTATTTTAGCCGGAGGGAAAAGCAGCCGGATGGGCAAAGATAAAGGTTGGGTTTTATTCCGAAAGAAACCATTGATTGACTATGCCGTCGAATTGCTCGGCGGTATTTGTCAATCCATAGTTATCAGCGCCAACAACTCAGCTTACGACAAGCTGGGGTTGCCCGTTTATCACGATATCATTCCCGATTCAGGTCCAATGGGTGGCATTTACACCTGCCTGAAAACATTCTTCTACCAAACAAAATTTAGTCCTTGCCTGCGATATGCCATTCGTTTCGGGCGATCTTCTGAATTATTTAATCAACCATTCCAACGGTTTTATGGCTGTAATACCCCAAACATCCGACGGAAATTACGAACCTTTGTGCGGGTTTTACCACAAGGAGATGGTTGAAGTTTTAGAAAAGCTAATCCTGAGCCATCAATTTAAAATGCTGAATATTCTTGAGGAATCATCCGTTAACGTCTTATCCTTTTCACCGGAGCTGCCATTCTATTGCAAAGAATTATTTTTAAACGTCAATACGCTGAACGATTTGAAATGGGAGCGGCAGGAACCCGAAATGAATATGCACAACCCGAAACATCATGCACGATAAACAAATAAAAAATAACGTTTTATCCGACGTATGGCTCAAGGCAGCTGTAGTCGGTGGCTTATGGGCTTCCGTCGAAATAATCATCGGAAGTTTTCTTCACAACCTTCGGATACCTTTTGCAGGTTCTATTCTTGCCTCTTTCGGAACTATTTTTCTGGTTGCTTTTTTCCAACTCTGGCCTGTCAGAGGGTTGATCTGGCGCGCCGGAGTCATCTGTGCACTGATGAAGTCGCTCTCGCCAAGTTCGGTTATCTTTGGCCCGATGATCGGCATTATGCTGGAAGCCTTTTTGCTCGAAGGTATTATTCGCATTTTTGGTAAAAATCTCTTTGCTTTTCTGCTCGGCGGCTCTTTCAGCGTACTCAGCGCCTTGCTACATAAAATAGTCGGACTGCTGATTTTGTATGGCTTTAACCTCATTCAGATTTATCTGAACATTTTTTATTTTGCTGCCAAACAAATTCATATTCAAAATGTGGATGCCTGGGTATTGGTTGATCTGCTTATCGGAATTTATGTCGTTATTGGTTCGCTGGCTGCATTAACCGGTTTTTTTATCGGGAGAAAAAGCCGTTTGCTGCAAAAGGGAAACAGAGAACTTTCATTAACCAATATCCCTAACCGGGAATTGTTTAACATGAATTCCGGACAACAATTCAGGCTTGTTTTACTGCTGATACATCTCTTAATCATACCCGCCGGACTCGCTGTGCTTAATTTTTTCAATTTTTATATAGGAACAGCCTTGGTTGCCTCATATGCCGGATTTTGTATTTATTACTACCGGAATATCCTCCGGCGTCTGAAAAAGCCCATTTTTTGGATTCAATTGATTATTGTTACCCTTTTGGCAGGCTTCTTTTGGGAAAATGGCAATTTTACCGGTGGATTAGTCATAGGTTTGGAAATGAACGTTCGTGCCATTCTGATTGTGCTGAGTTTTTCGGCTTTAAGCGTTGAATTACGGAATCCGCTGGTTAAGACATTTCTTTTCCGGAAAGGTTTTCGGAATATTTATATTGCCGTTTCGATGGCATTCAGTATCTTACCTGTTATGATAGGAAACATTCCAAAATCAAAGGAAATGATTGGTCATCCCATAAAATCAATAGCCGGCATTATTTGTGATGCCGGCGGCTGGCTTGAGATGATGAAATCTCAAAATAAAGAAATCTGAAAATGATTATTTATCAACGGTTTATTCCAAAAATATCAATCTGTATAAAACAATAAAATTTAATATTATAGAATTTTTTGTTAATTTTATATCTGTTTTACATATCGTTTAACCAATATTTTATAATATTGCATTAAATATAAAACAAGCTATGAAACGGTTATTTATTTTAACTTTTATTTTTATTCTGATTGAAAGTCATTGCTTCAGTCAAGCGACAAATAAAGAGTATAATAAACAAAAAAAAGTGGAAAATGCAATCAAGGAAATTTCTTCCCGGCTTCCGGTATTGAAATTGCCTCCAGATTACGATCCCAAAACTCTTCCCTCCTATGTGGACAATTCAAAACTAATTTTTTTTCCAGAAATAACTAACCAGTTAACATTCCCTTCCTGTCAGCAGGAAAGTGGCGTTTATTATAACTATACTTACGAAACAGACAGACAAAGAAATATTCCTGCCGATATACCTGAAAATAAATATCCTTCGCATTATACCTGGAACTATCTGAATAACGAAGGCTGGAATGGTTTAAATTTTCTCTACAGTTTTGATGTGATTAAAAAACAGGGAATCCCCAGTATTGCAGATTACGGCTACGATTCTATTGTTGGAGATAAGTTGTGGATGAATGGTTACGACAAATATTATCATGGTATGCATAACCGCCTTTCCGAGGTTTTCCGTATCCCGTTGAATACGGAAGAAGGAATACTAACTGCAAAAGCCTATCTTTTCGATCATCTGAACGGATCGCCTACTGGTGGCGTTTTTACATTTAATGCTTCCAATCCGTGGAATTATCATATTATACCGGCAGGAACCCCGGAAGCCGGGAAATATATTATGCCAAACTGGTCATCACCGGCAGGTCATGGCATGACCATCGTAGGTTATAACGATTCGATACGTTATGATTTAAATGGAGACGGTATTTACTCTAATCAACTCGACAATAACAATGATGGTGTAATTGATGTAAGAGACTGGGAAATTGGCGCTTTTATTTATGCAAACTCTTTTGGAAAGGATTGGGCTAACTCCGGCTTTTGCTATGTTTTGTATAGCGCTATGGCCAAAAACTATGGCGAAGGAGGCGTTTCGGAACAATCAGGGTATACAATTCGGCCCAAAACAAATTATGAACCACTATTGACAATGAAAGTAAAAATGACTCATAATAGCCGGGAAGATATTTGTATAAAAGCAGGGGTAACTACCGATACATCAAAAATATTTCCTGACCACGTTATAGATTTCCCTATTTATAATTATCAAGGGGGGGCACATTTTATGCAGGGAATTGATACCGCCGATTTCTATAAAACCATTGAATTTGGATTAGATATCACCCCTTTGTTAAGCTATATCAACTCCGGAGAGCCAGCGAAATTTTTCCTGATCGTTACCGAACAAGATGCCTCAAACAATGCAGATGGGATTGTACAGGATTTTTCTGTCTTCAGCTATAATAACGGAGTGCAGGAGTTTGAATCTCCACAGCACAATGTTACCATAGCTAACAATTCCTCCACCATACTTGTAGCAAATGGAATTGTTAATTTTAACAAAGTACAAATTACCAACAACTCCATTCCTGCATTTGTCCCGGGACAACCTTACTCAGAACAATTACAAGCACAGGGAGGTAGCGCTCCATATTCCTGGAATCTCGTAAAAAATTATTTTAAATATCCGGCGAATATTCCAATACCTCTTATCACCCAAAATAGCTTGGATCCGCCAAATCTTTCTGTTCCAAGCGTTGGAATTGCACTACCCTTTCAATTTCCATTTTATGGTCATTTATACGATTCCATTTACATAAACTTAAATGGTTTCATTGCTTTTCAGAAAAACACCTATCCCTATCCATATTGTAAAGATGAAGTATTAATGATGAAATCATTAAAAAGTATTTGTACAGCATTTTCTGAAAAAATGGAAGATTTTTCCAACATTAAATGCTGGTACGAAATCAATTCGCAATGGGCTGGTATTCGATGGAGTATTGCCGGCACCCAATCAGGCTTGCCCATTACTTTAAATACATGTATCCGGCTTTATCCTTCCGGAGAATTTGAAATCATATACGGAGATATGCTAAATGCAAATCAATATCCTTTTGCTTTGGGAATTTCCGAAGGAAATGAAGTAAACTATCAGTTGGAATACGAATGGGATATGAATCAAAGAGCTTTAAAGTCGTATCGTTACTTACCGGAGGAGTATCCAAATAACCTTATATTAAGTAAAGACGGTATTCTTACTTTTGAAAACATCAATACTTCCAATATTTATGATGTTACCGTGCAGGTAAATGATGATGATATGATCTCTACTCAAAAAACTTTTACGGTTTCCAGCGGGCTGAATATTAGTGCAAGTTATTCTGCCGGAAACGATGACAAACTTCAATTGGGTGAAAATGCAAATGTTGATCTTTCTGTAAAAAACATCAGTACAATACCCTTGCAAAACATTATACTTCACCTTAGTGACCCCAACACTATTTTTAATATCGTTGATAGCACAGAAACAATTCCACTTTTAAACCCCGGTGATAGTATTTTTATTTCCAATGCATTTTGTTTTAATTTACAAAATTTTCTTCCCGATGGCTTTATTTCTTCCCTGGTAATATCTGCAGAATCAAATAATAAGGAATGGAACAAAAAATTTCCGGTAAGCATTGCTTCTCCAAGAGTTGAAATGAAAGAACCTTATATTTTTGACGGTAGTAACAAGGAGCTTGATCCTGGCGAAACCGTGGAACTGATTATTCCCATAATTAATACCGGATCAATTACCTCAAAAGAAAATACTGTAGAACTTACTCTTAATGACCCTTATGTTTCTTTACTATCGTCAGGAACACTTTATATAGATTCACTGAAACCTTTTCTTTGCTCATATCAGCGGTTTTTAATTTCCGCCTCTAGAAATACTCCTTTGGAATATACTACAACCTTTTCTGTTTCGCTGAAAAGTAGTAATGGTAATGATACTGTTTTTCATTATCCTTTGGAAATCGGGACTCCTTCAGTGATAATTATTAACCTTTCCTCAAGTTCTGTTACTGCCGACAGTCTGCAACCCATTCTTAATTCCCTGCAGATGTCTTATAAAATAATAGATTCAATCCCTCCCCATTTGAGTCCTGCTCCATGTGTATTTTTATTGCTTGGATTTTTCGGGTTTTCTCATACACTAACTGCTGCTGAAGGAAATTATTTATCTGAATATCTAAACAATGGCGGAAATCTTTATATGGAGGGATATAAAACATGGCATTTTAATAATCCGGTTTCTGTTCTTGAATTATTTCATTACAATCACGAATTATGCTCAAGATATTCTTTTGATACGATAATCGGGCAAAATAATACAATCACCCAGGGACAAAACTTCAACTATATGGGGCTGCCTTACATTGCTATTTTCCGGATTACTCCCGGCTACAACTCTTATTCTCTGTTCAATAATGTAGCAAATAATCCGGAATGTGTTCAGTTTGCCCATACCGGAACAAACTATAAAACCATCGGCTCCATGATCGAGTTTGGTAAGTTAGTAAATGATAATGACCCGCTGGCAAAAACAAAACTGTTTAACGATTATCTCGACTTTTTTAATGTCCACAATCCAAATATCCAAATATTTTTTCATGCAGATAATACCTCTGTTTGCCAAAATAGTACCGTTAATTTTGTAGATGATTCCTATGATAACATCCTTTCGTGGCAATGGTCTTTCCCCGGAGGCAATCCATCGTCGTCCGATAAAAAACAACCTGCCGTTACCTATGAAAGTCCGGGAAAATATGACGTAACCCTGACGGTTTCCGATGGCACAAATAATATTACTCTTGAAAAAAAAGAATTTATCACCGTAAATGATTGTACACATATCCCGGATAATAGCGAACAATCCCCCATTCTGATCTATCCAAATCCGGCAAAAGATTTTGTTTTTATTAAAAATATAAACAGTAAAAATACATTTAATGGGATAGAATTAATTAATTTACATGGGAAAACATTGATAAAAGAAAAAATAAATGCAGAAAATACAATTGTTTGTCTGGATATCAGTAAAATTACCAGAGGTATCTATTTCCTGCGACTGACCGGAAAAAAATTTACTGAAGTAAAAAAGATTGTAATTCTGTAATTATACCTAACTTTCATGTTAAAAACAGAATAATACTGATAACCAATACCTGTTTCCCGGGAATAAAGAAAAACTAAATTTTTGTGTTTTTGTTTATTAAAAATCCGGTTTTTATTTATTTTTGTAATAAATTTACATGCCCATATATAGATTTAATAAAAATAACGATTTTAATTAACACAGAATTTGCATGAAAACCCGAAGGCAATTTTTAAAAATATCTGCAATAAGTGTTGGTGGTTTGGCACTTGCCGGCGGAGGGCTACGTCTGGCAAAAGGAAATTCTCCGATCACCAAACTTTTCAGCCAGCTCCCGTCAGGTCATCGTATAGCCGGGCGAACACCCACATACTGTGAAATCTGCTTTTGGCAATGCGCCGGATGGGTTTATCATCATGAAGACGGAAGCATCAAAAAAATAACAGGCAACGAGGATGATACACATTGCAATGGCAGACTTTGCCCCCGCGGAACCGGCGGCGTTGGTATGTACTACGATAACAACCGTCTTAAAACTCCATTGATTCGGACTTCTGAACGGGGAAAACAAGGTTTTAGGGAAGCAAGTTGGGACGAAGCCTTTGACTTCATTGCCAAAAAGATGAAAAAAATTGCTTCCGAACACGGTCACGAAAGTATTGCATTATTCAAACACGGTTCTGGCGGTAAATATTTTACTACGCTGCTCCGTGCCTTTGGTTCCAACAATACGGCAGCTCCTTCGTTTGCGCAATGTAAGGGACCCAGGGAAATAGCTTTTCTGGCAACCTTTGGAACTGAATTACACTCGCCTGAACCATTAGATATACGTGATACCAAATGCATGGTTTTAATTGGTTCGCATCTGGGCGAAAACATGCACAACAGTCAGGTTCAGGAAATGTCGGATGCCATTGACAAAGGTGCTGTCATCATTACCGTTGATCCCCGTTTTTCGACGGCTGCCGGTAAATCGAAATACTGGTTGCCCATCAAACCCGCAACTGACTTGGCATTGCTACTTTCGTGGATACATGTGCTGATAAAAGAAGAATGGTACGATAAAAAATTTGTTGAGAGATATTGCAATGGTTTTGAAGAACTGAAGTCTCATGTCCAAAGTTTTACTCCCGAATGGGCTTATGGAATCACTACCATTGCCCCTGACGTTATTCGTCGCACGGCAAAAGAAATGTTTAATGCTTCTCCAGCAGTACTTGTTCATCCGGGACGGCATGTAACCTGGTATGGCGATGACACCCAAAGGATACGTGCGATTGCAATTTTAAATGCACTCTTAGGTTCCTGGGGCAGACGGGGTGGGTTTTTCATTCCCGATAGTGTTGCTCTTCCGGAATTTCCTTTACCCGAATTTCCAAAACCCGCATGGGAATGGAGCGCACTCGCCGATGGAAAATTTGCATTTGCAAATACCGGAGTTTCGAATGTTTTGGTAGATGCTTCCATCCCTAAACCGGGAAGAGATAAAAATATTAAAGCCTGGCTTGTGGTTGGAACCAACTTAATTACAACACTCCCCGATAAAAAGCAAACACTCCAGGCAATCCAAAACCTTGATTTATTGGTTGCCGTGGATACCATGCCTATGGAAATTACCGGATGGGCTGATGTAGTTTTACCTGAATGCACTTATCTGGAACGCTACGACGATATACGGGTTGCCGAACAGCGCGAACCGCTTATCGCTTTGCGTATGCCTGCCGCAGAGTCCCAAAATAATACCAAACCCGCCTGGTGGATGGCAAAAAAACTTGCCGGTAAATTAGGTCTGGAAGCCTATTTCCCTTTCAAAACCATAGAAGAAGAACTGGACTGGAAACTGAAACAAATGGGAACTTCTTTAAAAGAGATGCAAACCCTGGGTGTTAAAAAATATCCGAGGCAAGATGGAGATTTATATATTCCCGATGGCTCGGATTATAAATTTGATACCTCTTCGGGTAAAATAGAACTTTTCTCCAACGACTTTCTTGCCGCCGGATTCGAGCCATTACCGGTTTATGTTCCTCATCCCGAACCCCCCGAAGGTTTTTATCGTCTGAATTATGGTCGTGCACCCATGCATACCTTTAGCCGAACAGCCAATAATCCTAACCTTACCGATTTGATGGACGAAAATACTCTTTGGGTCAACCCGAAAGTTGCCACCGAATGGGGCCTAAAAAAAGATCAGAAAGTTTACCTTCAGAACCAGGATGGAGTTGTTTCGAGCTTTTCCATAAAAGTCAGGATAACCGAGCGAATCCGCTGGGATAGCGTTTATATGGTTCACGGATTTGGACATTCCGAAAAAAAACTAAGCCGGGCATATGGCCATGGCGCTAGCGATTCGGAATTAATCACAACGGTGATGACCGATCCCATCATGGGCGGAACCGGCATGCGGGGAAATTTTGTAACTTTTAAATTAGATAAAAAGGAGACGATATCATGAGATATGCCATGGCGGTAGACACTAAAAAATGTGTAGGTTGCAGCGATTGCGTAGTTGCCTGTCAGACGGAAAATGATGTTCCTTTAGGTTATGCCCGCGATTGGGTGGTAGAAATTACGGATGGCACATATCCCGATCTGGTAACAGAAATCCGTTCCGAACGCTGCAATCACTGTAAAAACGCACCCTGTGTGCGTTGCTGCCCAACGGGTGCCAGTCATTTTGAAGATGGCGGGGTGGTTTTGGTAACTCATAGCAAATGCATCGGATGTGGCGCCTGTATCGCTTCCTGTCCGTATGATGCCCGTTTTCCTCATCCTGATGGATATGTGGACAAATGTACTTTCTGCCTGCACAACCGTGTGGATAATGGACTCGATCCATCCTGTGTTTCTGTTTGTCCTACCAAATGCCTGTATTTTGGCGATCTGGACAACCCATCAAGCCCTGTTTCAAAAGTGCTTGCTCATCGCAAATGGAAAACCCTGATACCCGAAGCCGGAACCCAACCTCAATTGTACTTTTTAATTTAGTTGATAGTTGATGGTTGTTTGTTGATAATACGTTGATTGTATATGGAAAATTTAGCTGGTTATAAAGAATATACAGAATTGAATGTCTGGTTAAAAAGCCGGGAACTGGTAAATTTGATTTATCAGATTACTACTAATTTTCCGCAGAATGAAGCTTTCGGACTGATCATTCAAATGCGGAGATGTGCCGTTTCCATACCATCAAATATCGCCGAAGGTTGTGGAAGAAACCACAGCAAAGATACGTTACAGTTTATTTATATTGCCAGAGGTTCGGTTTATGAATTAGAAACTCAGACCTATATTTCGTTTGATCAAAAGTATATTAATGAAGAAACATTAAACATCGTTCTGGATTTGATTTCAGTCAATAAAAAATTAATCAACGGATTCATAAACTATTTTCAAAAGAAAATCTAAAAGCCCTAACAACTATCAACAAACAACTATCAACCATCAACTAATAACATGAGAGAAGAATTTATCATAAGCGGAAGAATGAATCCTTCCATCGACCCGCAACTTAATATCTGGCACTGGCAGATTCCTTTATATCTGTTTCTTGGAGGACTGGCTGCCGGTATATTATTTTTCGCTGCTTATTATACGCTGCGTGGTAAAGAAAAAGATTATCCCATAGCAACAAAAATAGCTCCTTTCATCACACCTTTTATTTTGATTATCGGTTTGATTGCCCTTTTCTGGGATTTGAAACATAAAATGTACTTCTGGCAACTTTATTCCACACTCAGGCTTGAATCGCCTATGTCGTGGGGAGCATGGACGCTGATGGTGATTACTCCTGTTTCTTTTATATGGTGTGCCTTGAATATAACGGAGCTTTTCCCCAACTGGGACTGGAAATACAACTGGCTGAAAGAACTTGAAAAGTTCTTCAGAAAAAATATTAAGATATTATCCTGGATTGCTTTATTCTTTTCAATCATACTCGGAGTTTATACCGGCATTCTTTTTTCTGCTTTTAACGCCCGTCCGTTATGGAATACTTCCATCCTCGGACCTTTGTTTTTAGCTTCCGGAATTTCTGCCGGAGCCGCCACTATCGTATTGATGAGCAAATCGCATTTCGAAAGAATGAGTCTTGCCAAAATTGATCTGATGATTATCGGAATAGAACTTTTCCTGATCATTCACATGTTTATGGGTTTACTGGCAAGTACCCAGGTGCAGATAGATGCGGCACAGCTATTCCTTGGTGGAGAATACACAGCCCCCTTCTGGATTTTTGTGGTGCTTATCGGAATGATTATTCCCGCTATCCTCGAAATTCTTGAACTACGTAAATATCATGTTCCGGCAGTCATTGCTCCGGTTCTTGTGCTGTTTGGAAGTTTAATGCTTAGATTTATCATTGCTTATGCCGGACAAACAAGCCGGTGGCTGTATTAATTGATGATTTACGAATTACGAATTACGATTTTATATCAGAATAACTATAAAATAATTAACAATGAAAAAGACAAAATATCTAAACCCTTACCTTGGAGGCGTATTATTAGGGCTGGTGCTACTGGCATCCAATTTTATTTCCGGACGCGGACTGGGAGCCAGCGGAGCCATCAAGAGTACGATAGTGGCAGGCGTACAAACAGTAGCTCCCCGGCATGCCGAAAAAGCATTGTTCTACAAAGAATATTCCGACACACACCCGGGAAACCCAATGAATTCATGGCTGGTTTACGAAATGCTTGGAGCAATTGTCGGCGGATTCCTATCGGGAGTTGTGGCCAAGCGTTTGAAATTTAAAGTGGAGCATTCACCAAAAATCACTTCGCGCAAGCGATTAATCATGGCATTGATTGGTGGAATACTGTTCGGTTACGGCGCTCAGTTTGGCAGAGGCTGCACCAGCGGCGCTGCTCTAAGCGGCATGGGCGTGCTTTCGTTAGGCGGATTTCTTACCATGGCCTGTATCTTCGGAACGGCTTTCGCTTTCGCCTATGTATTCCGTAAAAACTGGATTTGATTAGTTGATTGTTGTTAGTTGATTGTTGATAGTAATTAGAAATTATTCTTTTAAATTTTTATTTAAACCTTAATCTCATGGGACCTTTAGTAGTAAATGGCATTATATCTGAAAACACTAACCTGTTTTTAGCCTTTTTAATCGGCATTGGCTTTGGCTTTGTGCTGGAGCAATGTGGTTTTTCGTCGAGCCGGAAGTTAGCCGGAGTATTCTACGGCTACGATACTGTAGTGCTAAAAGTATTTTTCACGGGAGCCATCACCTGTATGCTCGGATTATTATTTTTCAGCCTCTTCGGCTGGATTGACCTCAGCCTTGTGTTTGTGAACGAAACCTATGTCTATTCCGCCATCGTAGGAGGAGTGATCATGGGTATAGGTTTTATCATCGGCGGATTTTGTCCGGGAACCAGCATATGCGGAGCTGCCATCGGAAAGATTGATGGTATGGTGTTTGCTCTTGGCTTGTTTATCGGTATTTTTATTTTCGGCGAACTTTATCCTTTGGAAAAAGGTTTATATTTAGCCAAGAATTTAGGTTCACCTAAGTTTTCCGACTTCCTTGGATTGTCTTCAGGTTTTACCGCTTTGCTGATTATCATTGCTGCAGTGATAATGTTCTGGATAGGAGAATGGGCCGAAAAGAAATTTCCAAGGGAAGAATATTAATAGTTGATAGTTGATAGTTGTTTGTTGATTGATTGTTGATAGTTATTTGCTAAGCCATAGGCTTAGTCCCGACCTTTTCGGGATTGATTGTCGTTTATTGATTATTGTTTGCTAAGCCGTAGGGCTTAGTCCCGACCTTTTCGGGATTGATAGTTGTTTGTTGTTTATTTATTATTTGCTAAGCCATAGGCTTAGTCCCGATCTTTTCGGGATTGATTGTTGTTTATTGATAGTTGTTTATTGATTTTAATAAATTGAATAGTTATGGAAAAGATGCTTAAACCAAGAATAATTCTGTCGGTGGTGATTGTATTTTTAGGACTGATCATTGCTGCGGTGCCTGAGAATAAAACCAAACCCTATAAACTGACAGCAAAACAATTGCTTGATGAAGCCAAAACGGGGAAGCAATTCATGACAACCGATGAAGTTGCCGATATGTTGGTTAAAAAAGATCCCCTGCTGCAACTGATTGATGTGCGCAGCAAAGCCGAGTTCGACAAATTCAGCCTGCCGGGAGCGCTGAACATCCCGCTGAATAACCTTTTAGCCAAAGAAAATGAAGACATCCTGAATCAAAGTCAGAAAATGAATGTCCTTTATTCCAACGGAACCCTGCAAGCAAATGAAGCCTGGATGCTTATGCGGCAATTGGGTTACCAGAACATATACGTTATGCAGGGCGGATTAAACTATTGGGCAGAGACCATACTCAACCCTCAACAGCCTCCGGCAACCAGTCCGGATGATGAGTTTGCAAAGTATGATTTACGCAAAGGAGCCGGCATCACCTTAGGTGGAGCAGCCCCCGTCGCCACTCCCGGAGCCATAGCGGCTCCCGCAGGCGGAGGAGCCAAGCCCCCGATGTTAAAATCGGGAAAGAAGAAAGGCGCTTCCGGCGGTTGTTCCTAATCTCCAACAGACACAGTGGCAGCTTCCGGCATTCACAAAGCCATCTGCCGGTGATAGCATATGTGCTACTGGTCGCACAGCGGCATCTTCCGGTTATCGCAATAGCGCTTCCGGTCATCACAAGGTGAATTTCACCTGACACAATGACTGTTTTCGGTGCTCACAAAGCCATCTGCCGGTGATAGCATATGCACTGCCGGTCGCACAACAGCATCTTTCGATTATCACCATAGCATTTTCAATTATCACTACAGGAATTTCTATTATCGCAATGCCGGTTGCATTTTCTGCAATGATGTTTCCCGTTTTGGCAACATCCGTTATAGCCCGGTAATTGTTATCAGGCAATAACGGTTTATCCTTCCCCATTTACAAACAGGCAAAAGAGGCATCGGGATACAAACTGCGATACAGAAAATTATCCCAAAGCCTCCCCGATTCATATTTTAATGATATTCAGCTACTAATGCATTTTTGATCAGTATACCATTGTATACTAATGATTTATATTGTTTTTTAAAAAATTTTTTAAAAAAAGTTAAAAAAATTTGATTATTTGCGTACATATTTTATGATAATTTACTACTTTAGTAGTCGAAAACCAACTAAAAACCACTACCATGAATGAAAAACAACGTAACTGGCTTCGCATGTATAAAAATGTGACGCTGGTGCTGGACGACAACCAGGAAATTGTAGAAACCGTCGCTCCGGCTAAGGAAGGCAGGTTGCTGCTTAAAGAAAATACTGAAGATATAGACGACCTGAATGCAGTACAACTGAAATCATCCGAAGGTATCACCGCCGACAAATTAGTAGTTAAAAACGATTATATCGGTTCCATACTCAAGGTATGCGATGGAACCAAGGGTTTTGCTGCCAGCGCTGGTAACAATACGCTACTGGGCATGGTGAATTATACAGAGTATAAATTGAACCGGATGAGTGAACTCCAACTGGTGAATGCCGGTAAGGTAGTGTATGATGCCGCCATACCGCATAAAGAAGGTCTTGCCGGATTGATGGTAAGCGAACAGGATCTGGAACTGCTGATGACCAAACGCGCCACTTTTAATGCCATGATACCCAAAAAACGTGAAGCTGTGGGCATAAGCAAGACAGCTACCCGTAATATGGAAGAGATTTTTATAGAAACCAACGATTTTCTGAAGAAAAAGATGGATAACATCATGCTTGCTTTCCGTACTACTCATCCTGATTTTTACCAACAATACCTGAGCGCCCGTATAATCCTTGACCTGGGACATGGAGGCGAACATACCAAAGAGGAACCGGAGCAGGAACAGGATAGTTGATAGTTGATAGTTGATAGTTGATAGTTGATTGCTGATTACTGATTGCTAAGCCGCAGGCTTAGTCCTCCCGAGTGCTCGGGATCGGGATTGATTGCTGATTGATGATTTAGGAATACAGAAGGATAATGTGCTAATTAGTTAATGTGCTAATTAGTTAATGATACGCAAAGCGCAGACTTGTGAGAAGCAAAGAGGATATAAATGAAAGATTAATTTTAAAACATAACCATCAAAGGATTTGATAAAATAAAAAGCCCTTTGGATAATTTGTAAAAAACAGATAACACTAATCATACATATACGACAGAACCGAGAGGCAATAGTATGATTTTATCATCGGTATAAACGAGTTAGCGGTGATTTTAAAAACAGCGACACACGTTCTTTAAGAGCTTGAATTGTAATTTAGATTTCCTCTTTGATGCGACCTTATCAATCGGGGTAAGAATGGACTTCTCTTTAATTGTAACTGGATTATTAACTTTAATAATTATGAGTATGAAAAAAGTGGGACAAAATTTGAACTTCATTATAGGTGCAATCGGAATGGAGGTACTCCTGGGGAAGTCCGTTACCCCGATTGTAAGTAAGGTAATTCAACGGAAGTTTTTATTACATTGATTCAAGAGCTAGTACTGGGGGAGAAATCCCCCCTTCCCCCCAACTTAAACAAAATGATAAATATGAAAGTTCCGGAACATTTAAGTCATAAACCAATAATTGCGGTAAATGATTATGACAAAATTGATGCTATTTATGCAAACGATACAGATGTAAGGGCATTGTCAATTGGACAAGCTCAATATGACGAAGACGAACTTTCCGTTAAGATTTGGAGACATACAGGTAATAAATGGAGTCGACAAAGTGAAGAAATGCCACTTCATAGGGCACTGGATTTAAGTATTCTTACCATTGGTGCAATCTTAACTGATACAAAAGCTAAATATCCATTGACAAGCTTGCGTGAAGAAATAGTTTTAGAAAATCGGGTGGCTGAAATAAAAGATTATTATAAACAGAATGAAAAAATGTTACGACCAAGATTGGAAGAACTAAGGAAAATTCTGAATACTTTTTTTGACAAAGAAAAATAAAAACCACCGCTAACAAGGGCTCATAAGCAATTTGGGTTTAAGTGGTTGAGCGTGCGTCGCTCTCGCTTGCGAGCTCGGTAATGGGTGATAAGTTCGCGTCCACGTAGTCCCCAACTGCTCATATCCCCGACCGTTAGTGGCAACCTTAGCAGACACCCAAAATGACAACATTCAAATTGAAAATGACAGGACTTGGAAACTGAATTAAACAAACGAATTAAAAATAATCTTTAAAAAATTTGTGGAAATGGGAACACCTAAAAATAAATGTAACGAATGCGATAAGTATCAAAAGGCAGGACATAATTATTGCAGAATGTGCGGCTATCATTTGACCAAAGGTTATGTTCAAAATGTGAGACTTGCACTTGCGTATTATACAAATGAAAAATTTTGTGGCTATTGCGGAAAATTAAGAAACAATTGTAAATGCTAAAAATGAAGAAAATTCAAATATTTACAGACGACACAAGAGACGACAAACAAACATTTCAAGTAATATCTTCAATTTGGGGCGAAACTGACAATTGCAAAGCATACATTGACGAAGTTGAAGCAATTATTAAAAGCAACAAAAAACTTGGTGCCGACTTCAAAGGTTTGCATTCTTACAATCTGAATGACAGCAATTGGACAACTCTTGGGACGACATTTGAAGAAGTTTTGAATAAACTTTTTGAATATGTTGCTTCTAACAAACTTAACATACAATTGACGTTAGTAAGCAGAAATAAATACGAATCAAATGCAGGATACTTAAAGAATTTAATAAAAATTCAACTTGAAAACAGAAGTTCTGTTATTGGTAAACAATTTGCATCACTTACCGACACGGATCTTCCAGCTTTATATCACCGAATTGACCAACTTTTTGTTTATCTCTTGTATCGTGACAAATTTGGCGACAATGGCGACCAATTTGAATTTTATCCAGATTCAACGGGAAAAATATTGAATTACAAAGAAGAAGTATTTCCAATGTCAGGAAAACTTCCAATCATTTGGGATTTGAAGTTTTTTGAACTAATCAAAATATTAGGCAATTCCTTAGCAAAATGTATAACTTTGACAGGTTGGCCAGTTAAACAACAGGAATTGATAAAATTTGAACCTCAGAAATGGAGTGAAAATTACTTGACACAAAGTTGCGACATTTTAGCTAACTTCTTTTTTAACTACTTGCGGTTTAACTTAGGTAGAACAGAAAAAAAATATGAATTAAAAGCAAAAGCATTATCCAAACATTTTCTAATTAACGAGTTACTTCCTGAAATAAAGAAAGCGATTACATTAAACAAAGACACTAATGACGTTATTTGTATTGATCAAAACTTATTAGTTACAATTGACGCAGTTAAATGAACATAAAAGGCAGCCACTAATCAAGTAGACCGTCCCGCTCCCGATTAATCGGGAACAGGGAGAGCCTCTCACACCACTTTATGTATAGCGTCCGTTAGAATGCAAGGCAGATTTATTAATGCAATTAGAAACCTATTAAATTCAAATTATTGTAGAATTAACGAAACAGATAGAACTGAAATTATAGAACACATATACAGCATTCTATCTCAAAAGAGAACTTTAAACCGGTTGGATAACTTGTAGTAATCAGCGTCTCCATTCTTTTTAGACGCTGATTTACGCAGATTTAAACGGATTTTTTTTCATCCGTGCTTTTCCGCGTCGATCCGCGTTTTAATTCTTTATCCGTGCCTTTCCGCGTTAATCCGCGTCTCTATCTTTTTAGACGCTGATTTGCGCTGATTAAAACGGATATTTTCATCCGTTTCTTTCCGCGTTAATCCGCGTCTTATTTCTTTATCCGTGCCTTTCCGTGTTAATCCGCGTCTTATTTCTTTATCCGTGCCTTTCCGCGTTATCCGCGTCTTTATTTTTATCTGCGTCAGTTACAAACTTTCATCTTCAACAATTTCCATTTATCTTTTTCTCCTAAGCCTTTGTACAGGAAATACACCTCACCCTTGTATATCTGGACTTTCTTGGGAAAAATATAGGGTATACTCTTGCAATCGTCCAATTCACCGGTATAAAGGTTGATTTGCTTAAGATGGTAAATGCCATTTTTTATATTATACGTATACGCCTTTTCGGCAGGGACATCCATCAGGATATTTTTACCCCATTTATCTTTTCCGGAAATAAAAGATTTTCCGATGTTATCAAAAACATGCCCGAGCTGGTTTCCGAAATTAAGCTCTTCCTCTTTATGAAAGGTAATGGGCACGCCGCTGATGATGTTCGTTCCCGTATCCAGAATTTCGATGGAATCATTCGGGAAATTGAATAGCAACATCCGGTCTTCGCCAAATTTATACAGGGGTACATTAATTCTTTTATAGAAAAGTCCGTTAGCATTCGCGTGGGGCTTATTCGGCTGTCCTCCCATTACCGACATCACTTTTCCAAAACGCAGATCATCTTTCATTCGCCATATCATTTCTTCATCCCGGATAAAACGGGTATAATGTTTCCCTTTGGAACTCTGCCAATAACCAATGCTGCTGATGAATCCATCGGGGCTATATTCCTGAAAATACAAACGATTGTTAATCGAAAAAGTAAAACTCTTCATAATATCATACAAGGTATCGTATTGGGTAATGTGTGTAAAAATTAACTTTTTTGCCCCTGCGTAAAAGAAGCACTGGTAGGCTCTTCCGTCCTGGGTAACATAATGCACATTCTCTAAAGCATCTTTATATAATTTTGAAGGTATTTCGGGGGCATCGGTATAATCAAGCGTATCGCCCAAACGGGTAAGCAATACCAGTTGCGAACGCTTGAGGCGATAACGGTAAACAAGCAACAGCAGGTTATCATCCATAATTTCATAATCCATAACCGAATAATGATCGTCTTTAAAAACAGGAATAACAGGACTCGCCGAAATAGCAACTCCTTCCAGCATATAAATTTGTGATTTAAGCGGTATCCTTACCGTATCGCTGACATATCTGGTAATATCGAGCATCATGGTTTCGTAACCGATAGCCGTAAGTTGCAATGTTACCGGCAGTTTTTTCAAAGGCAGAGTGAATCGTCCGTTCCTGTCGGTGAATGTGCCGGTTTTACTGCGTTCTACCTTGATGGTTACCCCCTGAATGGGTTTTTGTGAAAGGTCGTCAATAATTATTCCTTTCAGTATATGGGTTTGTCCGTAGGACGCAAGGACAATCAGGAAAAAACACAGGGATAGCAGCAAATTTTTCAGGTTTGCTATGGTTTGTTTCGCCAGTTTTATGTTGCTATTGAACTGCATATCTTATCGAAATCAACGATATAAAACAAACTCCCTTAATTACAAATATTCTGCAACTAAATACACTTCAATATTAATACATCTATCAATACAAAGCACATAAATGTTAGAAAAAAGAAATAATATTTTTTTCATTTCCTGCTTTGTTTAATAATAAATAACTGATATTATGACAAAAACGGGTAAAATAAATTTTACGAAACTATTTTTTTATTTGTGAACTGATTTTTTGTACTCTTATAGCATTAATTCATTATTCACTTAAAAATAGAATGTTATGGCAAGTCTCAGCGAAACCGGCCATGATAAAAATGTTGCCGGTACAGAAAAATTAATCGCCGAATGCAAGGCGTTGGGAACGGATTACAACCCATCCAATCCGGTCTTGGGTATTCCAATGCTCGAACAGATGTTTGGCAATGCAAAACAATCGTTGCTTAATCTTAAGACGGTAAAACCTGCTTTCGATACGGCTACGGCTGCCCGCGAAAACGGGTTTGACCCCCTGATTAAATTAAATTAGTAACGCGAAGTATCGCCGCACTCTCTTCATCGGGAGCGCCGGCACAAATTACCGGGGACGCACGCACGCTGGCTCGTAAAATCCAGGGACGCCGTGCTACGCCCAAAACTGCACCCGAAGGGAATTCCACTACCGGGGAACCCGAAGGAGAAGCTAAAAACATTTCTGTATCCCAACAGAGTTACGATTCACTTATCGAACACTTCGATGCCCTTATCCAGTTGTACAAAGCCGAGCCGATGTATAATCCCAACGAACCCGACCTTAAAACCGGCGCATTAGAGACCTATTGCGGCACGCTTCGCACCCTGAACACGGCAGTAATCAATGCCAGCATCCCTTATTCCGAAGCCATGAATAAACGTAATAAAATTCTGTATGATCCCGTAACAGGGGTGGTGGATACAAGCAAAGCCGTTAAAAAATATGTGATGTCGGTTTTAGGCACTTCCCATCCTACCTACAAACGCATCAATGCCATTCCTTTTAAAAATCTGCTGAAAAATTAAGAGTGGAAATAGGGTGAAACTTGCAACCACTATGGTATATCTTATTACCGCTTTGATAAAACTAACGATTGCTTTGATAAAACCCGCGACCGCCTTGGTAAAACTCGCATGCACTACCATGTAACTCGCGACCGCTATTATGCTTTTTTCAATCACTACGATAAAACTAACGATCGCTTTGATAAAACCTGCGACCGCTTTGGTAAAACTCGCATGCACTACCATGTAACTTGCGACCGCTATTATGCTTTTTCTAATCGCTACAATAAAACTAACGACTGCTTTGATAAAACCCGCGATCGTTATGCGTTATCCCGCATCCGCTATCTTATATCAACCTACAGTAATAAACATTCCATGTTTTGAAACCATCAAATATTATTGTTGATTATCGCACGTCTTAAGGCACGTCTTTGGTTTATTACTTTAAACATGGAATGTCTCTTCTTCTGATTCGTGATAAACATTCCATGTTTTGAAACCATCAAATATTGTTGTTGATTATCGCAAGTCTAAGGTATGCCCTTGGTTTATTACTTTAAACATGGAATGTTTCGTAATTCGTAATTCGTAATTCGTAATTGATTCCCGTAATTCGTAATTGATTTTTTCTATTTCATGGCATCAAGCATGGCTTTAATCAAAGCTTCGGTATCAATGGCTATATCGGCAATGGTAGCATCGAGCATATAACAGGGAACGGTAAAAATAAGATGTTCTTTATCTATTGCCACTTCGCCATGATTGGTTTTCTTATGAATAATACCCATTTTCAGGGCTTCATTCAGCGAACCGGATTCCCCGCCAAGGGTAATAACCACCTTACCGAATACTTTCCCAAGAATAACGGGAGCAATGCACATAGCGCCTATGGGTTTTTTCAGGGCGGCAGTCTTTCGCAGGGCTTCGGCAAGCGGAGGATACACTTCACAGGCAGCACCTTTAAAAGCAAAGTTGCAAAGATTTTTGGCAATTCCGTTACCGCCGGGTATCACCAAAGCATCAAAATTTTCGGGTTTGTATTCGCCCAGTTCTTTAATCTCGCCACGGGCTATGCGGGCAGCTTCCACAAGCATATTCCGTTTTTCAGGCATTTCGTTAGCTTTGTAATGATTCCAAACGTAATGCTGATCCTTGTCGGGAGCAAAAATCTGGTAGTCGGCACCTGATTTTTTAATGGCAAGCAAGGTAAGTGTTGATTCATGGATTTCGGAACCGTCCATGGTTCCGCATCCGCCTAAGATTACAGCAAATTTCTTCATTGGTTTTATTTTATTTTACGTTTTATTTCTTCGGTTTCTTTTTCATAGCCTGGTTTGCCAAGCAAAGCAAACATATTTTTCTTATACGCTTCCACACCCCGCTGGTTGAATGGATTAATGCCAAGCATATATCCGCTCAAAGCGCAGGCAAACTCATGGAAATAGATCAGTTGTCCCAAATATTCCTCGTTCAGTTGCGGAATGCCGATAGCAATATTGGGAACACCACCTTCCACATGGGCAAGCTTGGTTCCGAGTTCAGCCATTTTATTCACATAATGGATGGGTTTGCCCGATAAATAATTCAGGCCGTCCAGGTCTGTAGGCTCGTAAGGAATATTGAGGGAGTGATACGTCTTTTCCACCGAAAGCACAGTTTCAAAAATGTTGCGTAAGCCTTCCTGTATATATTGCCCCATAGAATGAAGGTCGGTAGTAAAGCTGGCTCCCGATGGATAGATACCTTTATTTTCTTTGCCCTCGCTTTCGCCATACAATTGTTTCCACCATTGGGTAAGATAAATCAGTTTAGGTTCATAATTTACCATTATTTCCAGTTGTTTTCCGCTACGGTAAAGTGCATTGCGGGTTGCAGCATATAATGCGGATGGATTTTCATCAATATTGTCGGTCTTTGTTACCTGTTTTTGCATCGCTGCTGCCCCGCCTACGAGTGCGCGAATGTCGAAACCAGCCACAGCTATCGGTAATAAACCGACAGGTGTCAATACGGAATATCTGCCACCAATATCGTCGGGAACAACGTAAGTTTTGTATCCTTCGTCGTCGGCTAATTTCTTAAGCGCACCCTTCGATTTATCGGTAATGGCAAGGATGCGTTCTCTGGCTCCGGCTTTGCCATATTTTTTTTCAAGATGATTCTTAAGGATGCGGAAAGCAACGGCTGGCTCGGTAGTAGTCCCCGATTTTGAAATAACCACCAGGGCATACGAATGAAGATTGAGCACTTCCAGAAGCTCTGCCATATAATCTTCGCTAAGATTTTGCCCGGCAAAGATTATTTTGGGATAAGAGCTTTTTAGAAAAGGACTGAAATTATGACTAAGAGCCTCAATAACGGCGCGTGAACCAAGATAAGAACCACCGATCCCTACAACTACGAATATTTCGGCAGTGTTCTTTATCTTTTGGGCATCATCCGCGATGTCGTTGAACATTTTATCTTCCATTTCGTTTGGTAAATTTACCCACCCCAGAAAGTCGTTGCCTTGTCCGGTTTTTTCGATAAGCATTTGGTGGGCAGAAGTAATTTCTTTTTGTAATAAATTAATTTCGTTACGATTTATGAAATTAAAAACGTGTGAAATGTCTAAAGTTAGAAGAGCCATAAGTATGAATTTTTTAAGAAATTAAAAGTACAACAAAAAAACATAAGAAAATAAAAAAAGTGCGGTCATTGACGAACGCACTTTTAAAAACAAACAACAAAATCATTGGAATCAGCAATAATATCTTTACAGACAATTGAAAATCATTGATATTATTATTTGCTGAAAATAATTACTTTTACATCGAAATAATTCTGGTCTTTTCGGGATGCAAATCTATTTTAAATACCGGAGGGCAAAAGTTAAAGACTTCTAACAAACGTTAAATTTTGTTAACCTGGAAAATAGTTAATTACCAGGCAGTAATTTTGCAAAAATGAAATATTCTCACGAATCAATATTATATAAACCGGAAACAACAATAATGGGTATTCTATTTAACCATTAAAAAACAAATCATTTACGGATGAATAAAAAGAACATAATCGTAGTAACCATCCTCGTTTGTTTAGTACTTGTTGGCCTGGTAGGAATCCAAATCTATTGGATAAAAAATGCTTTAGCCGTAAAACGAACTAATTTTGAACGGAATATTGTAGAAACAGCAACCATAGTTGTCAATAAATTAGAAAAATTGGAAGTCGCCGACCAGATTAATAAACAATTAAATACCAATCAAAAAGGGCAGGATTTATTTACGACCATAGATTCTATTAATTATCTGTATCTAAAAGAACTCGAAAAACGATCCGGTGAGAAGAAAAACGAAAATCTGTTTGGAGTTTCTTCTGAAAAAATTCAGATTCAATATTCCGAGAAGAAAAACGGAAAAACGGTAAAACATTATGATACAACCATCGTATCCCGTTCAGGTCATGGAACATATTCCCCTGAGCAACCGCTTTATTCCGAAAAAAAAACAATAGGCAAAATTCCCGATCAGCCATCCGATTCTGTAAAATACAATTCAAAATCGCGGATGAAAACGCTGATGCAAAAAAAGAATACGCTGGTTAAGGAAGTTTTCAATGAGTTATTTAATTTTAAACATGTTCAGCCCATCGAAGAGCGGGTCGATCCCAAAATTCTGGATTCCCTGCTGACAGCCGAATTACGAAATAAAGGAATAGAAACACCATTTGAATTTGGAATCTTCAGCTCAGTCCGTAACCGCATGGTTTATCAAAAAACGGGGGATTATACCAACGAACTCCTGAAAAAAAGTTTAGGATTTATCCTTTTCCCCAACGACATGCCCATTTCGCCCGATTATCTTATGATATATTTCCCCAACGAAAAGAGATATTTATTTACCAAAATTGCGGGCATGTTGTCAATCTCCATTATTCTAATTATTACCATTATCATCTTATTCTCGTATGCTATAAGCACTATCATCAAGCAGAAGAAAGTCTCGGAAATGAAAAATGACTTTATCAACAACATGACTCATGAATTTAAAACACCCATTTCTACCATCTCTCTTGCCTGCCAGGCTTTAAATGATCCTGATATTAAAAAAATTAAAGGATTACCCGATAATTACATTCACATCATCAATGAAGAGAATAACCGTTTGGGTGGGATGGCCGAAAAAATACTCCAAACGGCAATCATTGAAAAGGGTAAGTTAAATCTTAAAAAAGAATTGATCGATGTACATGAAATCATTCGGGATGTTATTAAAAATATGAGTTTACAGATAGAAAGCAGGGGGGGCAGCATTACAACCAATCTTCAGGCTAACCAGTCGCAAATCAAAGCCGACAAAGTTCATATTACAAACTTGATAAATAACTTACTGGATAACGCTAATAAATATACCCACGAAACGCCGGAGATTGTTGTAGCCACCGAAAATTTTCCCGACGGTGTGCTGATTAGTATAAAGGATAATGGCATAGGAATAAGCAAAGCCAACCAGAAAAAAATATTTGAGCATTTATATCGTGTTCCTACCGGAAATATTCATGATGTAAAAGGATTCGGGCTGGGATTGACCTATGTAAAAGCGATTATCGAAAAACATGGCGGCAGTATTTCGGTAGAAAGTGAATTAAAAAAAGGTTCAAAATTTAAAGTATTTTTACCATTTGATAATAATTCCGAATATTAATTCAATAAAATGAAAAGTGATGGAAAAAAATAAGATTCAGGTATTACTGGCCGAAGATGACCACAATCTGGGCAGTATTCTCAAAACATTTTTAGATGCCAAAGGATATTCCACAACACTATGTGTTAATGGACTTGAAGCATTAGAGACATATCGCGAAAGAAATAATTTCGATTTTTGTATTATTGATGTGATGATGCCTGTAAAAGACGGGTTTACGCTTGCCAAAGATATACGGAAAGAAAACAAAAAAATTCCGATACTTTTCCTAACAGCCAAATCCATGCAGGAAGATAAACAGAAAGGCTTTGAACTCGGAGCAGATGATTATCTGACAAAACCTTTTAATATGGATGAGCTTCTGATGCGTATGCAAGCTATTATACGACGCTCAGGAATTAAAAACCGTGATAAAACTCAGAATATTTTTAAATTGAGTTCTTATGTTTTCGACTATAACCGTCAATTACTGACAAGGGAAAGTTTCGAACAAAAACTCACCTCAAAAGAATCCGATTTACTCGAGCTTTTATGTGAAAACCTGAATGAAGTTGTTGAACGTTCCTTTGCTTTAAACAAAATCTGGCACGACGACAGTTATTTTAATGCCCGCAGTATGGATGTGTATATTGCCAAATTGCGCAAATATCTGAAAGACGACGAAAATATTGAACTAATCAATGTTCACGGCATTGGATTCAGGTTGTTTGTAAACGAGTAATCCTATTGTATCACAATTTTCTGGCTCGCAATTATCCGTTTACCAGCCGTTGAAAGCTGAATGAAATATACTCCTTTGGAAAACGCCCTGGAATTCCACCGGACAACGTGTTGCCGGGGCGTAATTTCTGAAGAATCTATCTGTAAACCCGATGCATTAATAAATTTCAATACCGAATTTTCATTTACTTTACATTCAATCACTACTTCCCCTGCCGACGGATTAGGATAAACTTTCAATATGTCAGGATCTTTGGGGAGTGGTTTTTTCGTTCCCAGATAATCTTGATCCCAAATGGCTAACGTATATTCTCCTCTTTGCAAATTGGGAACAATCAAATTACCTATGCTCCAGGCACCCTGCCGGCTAAAATTTACCGGTTGCCAATCGAAGGCCGGGCTTTGACGGTATAAAATGACTAACGAATCGGAAGAATTTGTAATTAACGTATTATCGAGGTTGGCATTTTTGTTATAAAAAAAATATCCGGTAGCATTAAAATCGGAAGGCAAAATTCCGTCAATTTTCCAATAACGGTAATCAGAAAGCCGTAAACCGGGAACCGGTGTTTTTAACGAATCAGGAGCGACCCAGTTATGTTCAACACGAATAAATGCCGAATCACTTACCTGATGAACTTTAAATTTAAAGAAACAATCCGGATAATTTAATGAATCTCCGGTTTTCACAACATTGATATAATCAGTAATGGCGTCGCTGAGTTTGTCGTTGGGATCCATCAAAACCACCAAGGGCTGAAAAGGTAAAATAAACGTTTTGCTTCCGGTTAATCCCGAAAAGCTCATTGTATCATTATACGATTGCCAGTCGGAATTAAAAAAACCTAATTCTACCCTGTTGGAATTAGAATATATATTGGTTCCTTTCAGTCGTTGTTTTACAAAAACAGTAACCTGATAAGCAGAGCCATTGGGTAAAACAGAAAACGAATCGACAGAAAATTGAGGAAAACCTGGCTGGAAAACCCAAGTATCAAAAAAATCATTCATATTGATACCCGTATAATTGGTGATAAAATCACGCAGATCAACTGATGAAGCATAATGATAGGCAAATTGATTCAGATAGGCTTTTATCGTACTAAAAAAAAGACTGTCGCCGAGATAGCCCCGTAAAGTATGGGCTACCTGCCCTCCTTTATCGTAAACGGTACTTCCGTAAGTATATTCCGGAGGAATACCGTACAATGCCCGGTATCCGCCATCTTTAATATGAGTAAATTGCAAAACATCCTTTAATTTGCTTCGCATAGTTGTCTTATAACTTTCTTTTCCATAAAGACCTTCACGAAAAACCGATTCGCAGAATACCGCCCAACCTTCGTTCAGCCACATGTCGTTGGCCGAAGCACAGGTAACTTTATCGCCGAACCACATATGCGAAAGCTCATGAGCATAAAGCCATTCGTCGGAAAGCGACCCATTAATACTCGAACTGGGATAAGTGATATTGGTTGCATGTTCCATCGCACCTTTAGCAGCGCCCACATAACCAACCCTTTCCCAAGGATAGGCTCCAAAACAGCTTTCGTATACAGATAAAATATCTTTTAAATGTAAAAATGAACCAGGAACATTTTGTACATGCGTCGGAGGAACATAAATGGCAATAGGTATCTGGCCATTTATTCCGGCAAAGGTATCGTTGACCGGAACATAATTTCCAACAGCTACAGAAGCAAGGTATGTTGGAAGGGTATTATTCATTTTCCAGTGAAATGTTCGGGTTCCGTTACCATTATCTATTTCCGAAATCAACGTACCGCCACAAACGGCTGTATTTATGTCGGAAACAGTAATATACATATCATAAAGTGCCCTGTCGGTAAAATCATCAACGCAGGGAAACCAGGATTTACCAAGATTATGTGGATTAGAATCAAAACCTACACCAAGATTAAAAGCATAAGATCCAACAAAATGAAAACCACCCCAATCGGAAGCATCAGTAAAAGGATGACCATGATAATATATCCGGGCTGCCACCGTGTCGTTATTATTTAAAGGCGTTGCCAAAGGAATTTTCAACAGCGTCGTATCGTTATAAATAAATGAAGTTTTTATATTGTTGATAAATACCGAATCCACTGTTAATGTCAGTAATTCAAGTGGTAGAACATTTAATCCGTTAATTTTTGATGTGATTTGAAGATCGGTAAAACCATCAATTGTTTTCGAATCAAAATCCAGAACGCTAAGATGGATGCCGTAGTGAACCACATGGATACTGTCGCCGGGAAGACGTGAAACGTTAAAATTCTGATTTTGTGAAAAAGCAAACTGGCTGATAACTAAAGCGATTAAAAACCAACAATAACAAATTATACGATTCATGCTTAAAGAATTGAGATTAAACTATATAAAAAAGGCAAAAAAATGCGTTAGTATTTGATAGAAGCAAAATTAGCTAAATTTACGACCATTTCTCCCAATTGTTTTCAAAAAAATGTAAATTTGAATTTTCTTTTTAAAAATCATTTAAAACAAGATAAAATGTTCGGAAACGTACTTAAGCTGAGCGTTGGTGGACAAATAAATTTTTATTATAAAATTAATTTATTATAAAACAGCAATATGCCAAAAATGGCACGATATTTAATCATTACGGTGAAACAATTAAATAAATTTTGCATGAAACGAATTATCATTGGGTTTTTAATGTTATTGATGGGAATTACAACGGCAAATTCTCAGACAATCAAGAAAACATGGTCGCTGGAAGAATGTATTAATTATGCTTTGGCAAACAACCTTCAGATAAAACAACAACAATTGCTTGTGAATGTTGCCAACGAAAATTTATTACAAAGCAAAATGAATTTGCTGCCCAACCTGAACGGAGGCGCAACGCACTCATATAATTACGGACAAACCGTTGACCGTTACACCAACCAATTTGCAACGGCAAGAGTCCAATCCAATAACTTTTATTTACAAAGCCAGATTACTCTTTTTAATGGCTTTCAACTTCTGAATACGGTAAGACAAAATCAACTCAAATTAAAATCGAGTCAATACGACGCCGATAAATATAAAAATGATATCGCCTTAACCATTGCAACATCCTATTTACAGGTTCTTTATTATCAGGAAATGTTGGATATAGCTAATAATCAGCTTTCCATAACAAATCAGCAGGTCGACCGTATGGTAAAAATGGTTGATGCCGGAACAATGGCCAAAGGCGATTTGCTAACAATTGAAGCTCAGGCTTCCGCCGAAGAATTAACTGTAGTTGAATCTAAAAATCAACTGGATCTTGCCTATTTAACACTAACCCAAATGCTTGACCTGCCGTCAACCGAAGGCTTTGATATTGAACGCCCAAAGATAAATTTACCGGATACGCCATCCATTTTAGAATCCCCCGATAAAATTTCGGCTTATGCCATGGAAAACCGTCCGGAAATAAAAAGCGCCAGGCTTAATGTGAAAAGCTCAGATATCGGGCTTCAAAAAGCTTTCGGCTATATGAGCCCAACTCTTTCGCTAAGTGGTTCTTGGGCTACGGGCTACTCCGGAGCTAGTACAGAGCAAATAAACAAAGAATATATAGGAGATATATATACGGGGATGTTTACAGAAAATGGATTAAAGGTTTATATGAAGAATTACTCATACGATGTAAAAACCCGTTCGTTTGCTAAACAGTTTAAAGATAACGATAACAAAACCGTTGGACTTTCATTGAATATTCCTATTTTTAATAACTGGCAGGTTCAAAGCGGAATAGCAAAATCGAGAATTGATATTAAAAATGCAGAGCTGAATCTGGAAATTACAAAAAATCAGGTTGATAAAAACATCCGCCAGGCTTATCTGGATGCACTTGCCGCACTTAACAAGCATCAGGCTTCCTTGAAAAAAGTTGCCGCTTCGGAAGAATCCTTCAAATATTCAGAACAAAAATTTAATGTCGGACTGCTCAATTCCGTGGATTACAACAATACTAAAAAAGAACTTTCCAAGGCTCAGTCCGAACTTCTTCAGGCAAAATATGATTTTATATTCAAAACCAAGGTGCTTGACTTTTATCTTGATAAACCTTTGACGCTAAAATAATATCTGCGAATTAGATTTTCACTATCTTTGGTCAAAAATAGTAAAAGATGAAGAACAAAAAGAAAATGCTCATCCGATATTCAATTATAGGATTGATTATCATAATATTATTTCTTATTATTGGTAAAAAGGCCGGATGGATAGGAAAAGAAGAAATCACCAAAGTTTCTACTGATTTTGTTCAAAAACGAACAATTACCGAAACTGTTTCGGCTAATGGGAAAATTCAGCCAGAAGTTGAGGTTAAAATGTCGCCGGATGTATCGGGCGAAATTGTTGAATTATATGTAAAAGAAGGCGATCAGGTAAAATCGGGTCAACTTCTTGCAAAGATTGATCCCAAAATTTACATGTCGAACTACGATCGCATCGTTGCCTCTCTCAATACCCAAAAGGCAAGCCTGTCCAATGCCAGAGCACGGCTTTCGCAGGTTAGATCACAATTTACCAATGCTAAAACTACATTTGAACGCAATACTAAGCTTTGGAATCAACAAACCATTTCACCTTCGGATTACGACAACGCAAAATCGGCTTTTGAAGTAGCCAAAGCTGAAGTATCGGCCGCCGAAGAAACAGTAAAAGGAGCAGAATTTGGCGTAAAAAGCGCAGAAGCAGAAGTTAAAGAAGCCAAAGACAACCTAAATAAAACCTCCATTTTTGCTCCTATTGATGGAACCATTTCCAAACTTGACGTTGAAAAAGGCGAACGCGTGGTTGGTACTTCCCAGTTTGCCGGTACCGAAATCATGCGAATTGCCAATCTTAATACCATGGAAGTAGTGGTTAGCGTCAATGAAAATGATATTGTTCGCGTAAAATTAGGTGATACCGCACTTATTGAAGTCGATTCATATCTTAACCGGAAATTTAAAGGGATAGTAACCGAAATCGCCACCTCAGCAAATGTTGCCGGAACCAGTGCCGATCAGGTTACCAATTTTGATGTCAGAATTCGTATTTTGAGCAATTCGTATCAGGATTTAATTGATAAAAATCATCCTAACCTTTCTCCTTTCCGGCCAGGAATGTCGGCTACCGTTGATATCCAAACATCAACAGCCAGAAATATTTTAACTATTCCAATTCAGGCAGTTACCACCCGGGCCGATTCTTCAAAAATAAAACAAACCAAGGCATTAAATCAAAGAAAAGAAGAAGCCAAGAAAAACGGAAATGAGGCAACGGCTAAAAAAACCGAAGAAAAACTCCAGGAATATGTGTTTTTGTATGTCAAAGGCAAGGTGAAACTGCAAAAAGTAAAAACCGGTATTCAGGATAATTCATTTATTCAAATTACTGACGGGTTGAACGAAAAAGATGAAGTTGTCATCGGCCCCTATCGCGCCGTTACTAAAAAACTAAAGGATGGCGATCCTGTACAAAAGGTCAGAAAAGAAGACTTATTTAAAGAAGAAAAATAGCGTTATCGCCTGAAAAGCAATTTTGATGGGAGTAATACTTAATTTGGAAACTGCCACTGCGGTTTGTTCTGTAGCTTTGGCAGTTGACGGCAAAATCGTAGCATTAAAAGAAACATCTGAAAAAAACTCACACGCAGCTCAGATAACTCCATTTATAAGTGCTGTTTTCGCGGATGCCGGGTTGGATTTTTCCCAGCTCGATGCCATTGCCGTAAGCCAGGGCCCCGGTTCGTACACCGGTTTGCGGATTAGCGTTTCAACAGCCAAGGGATTATGTTATGCCCTCGGAAAACCACTCATTGCAATCAACACCTTACAAGCCATGGCATTTCAGGCAAAAAAGCTGATTCGTCCAAGCGATTTTGAAAGTGAAAATACTTTATTTTGCCCGATGATAGATGCACGAAGGATGGAAGTATATTGTGCCTTGTTCGACGCCAGTCTTGCCATGATACAGAAGGAAAAAGCGATGATTATTGACCAAAACTCCTTTGAAGAAACGCTGGATAAAAATCCGGTTGTTTTTTTTGGTGATGGCGCTCCAAAATGCAGGGAATATTTAGTTCAACATGCCCATGCCCTTTTTTACGACAATATACTTCCTTCGGCTACCGCCATGGTTGAGCTTTCGGAAGAAAAATTAAAAACCAAAAGTTTTGAAGACCTTGCCTATTTCGAACCTTTTTATTTAAAAGAATTTATTGCCGGTAAACCAAAAGTAAAGGGTTTATATACTGATAAATAAATTTTAGGAGTCAAATTTAGTCCTGCAATTTAAAATATGTGTAATTTTGCAAACTAATAGCATTTTGTATATGCAGACTTAAAAATAAAATGGCTAAATTTTAATTATATTCAAATGGCTAATTGGTTAGAAGAAGCGGAGCAACGGCAAAAACGGCATCATCACGATCCGGAAAGCCTTTCTCAAAAAATACAGGAGAAAAAAGAAGCCATAAAAGAAAATTATCGGCTTAATCATCAAAATTATGATCAATTTATTGCCCATTTGAGTAATTTTGTTCTGCGGGTAAACAATCTTCCACCGGAAGATCGAGAGGCATTCGGAAAAATCAAAACAACAACCAAAAAAACCAAATTAGACAATCATCTTGCTGTTTTTGCCAGTAGTCAACGTCAGAACAAGACAAAATTTCTGTTTTTTTTCCCTTTATTAAAAGACGAGCATTCCAAAAATATCCGTGTAGTATATCTTTGCGTATCCAAAAAATTAGGAATGATTGATGTGGAAATCCGGGAAACACAGCTCATCCGAACACGACTGAAAGAAAAAACAAAACCTGAAAAAGTCATATTTCCAGATGCTAAGGAACGAAACATCCATCATCATAAACACATACATCATCAAATTGAACCGGAAACCGGAGATGGAAAGTTTCATGTGCTTTATACCTTTGAAATCGCAAAATTATCCACTGACGTAGCCATAGAAATAATTGAATGGCTCGCATTTAAACGGGAAATTACAGAAATTTCTATCTATGAATCGGTAGACGACGATCAAAAGATTTTCCTTGGCCGGAAATCTTAATATTCTTTTGCTTCAATTTCGCCTCTGAGAACCATTAAACCGTTTAAAGCTAATGCTCTCATTTCATCTTCGCCAGGATAAACATGCACTGGTGCTATACGTCCTATTTTCCCTTTAATCAAATCTACAAACCGGGAACTGTTTGCAATGCCACCTGTAATTAAAATAGCATCTACCTCTCCGTTGAGTACAGCATACATGCTTCCAATAGATTTAGCAACCTGGTAAGCCATAGCTTCAAAAATCAGCGAAGCTTTTTTATCGCCGGAAGCAGCTCTTTCTTCCACTTCGTGAGCATCATTGGTACCCAGATGCGCTGTTAATCCACCATTTCCCTTAGTCATTTTAAGTAGTTCTTTTTCTGTGTATTTTCCACTAAAGGCAAGGCGGATAAGGTCTCCGGCAGGAAGGGTTCCGCTTCTTTCGGGCGAAAAGGGTCCCTCGCCATCCAAAGCCTGGTTTACATCTATCACTTTACCCTTTTGATGCGCTCCTACGGAGATTCCTCCGCCAAGATGAGCAACAATCAGGTTCAAATCTTCATAATTTTGTTGAATGGATTTGGCATGAATACGGGCAACCGCTTTTTGATTCAGGGCATGGAAAATGGAAACCCTTTTAAATTCTGGGTGGCCCGAAACTCGCGCAATATCATCTAATTCGTCTACAACCACTGGATCGGCAATGAAAGCACGGGCATTAGGCAAAGCATGGGCAATATCATCGGCTATCAAACCACCCAGATTGCTTGCATGTTCCCCAAAGGGACTTTTTATCAGATCGCCTTTCATGCGTTCGTTTACCAGATATACTCCCGAAGGAATCGGACGAATTAAACCGCCACGACCAACTACCGCCTGTATAGTATCCAGTTTAATTTCAGCAACTTCTAATTCTGAATAAATAATCTCTTTACGAAACGAATACTGATCGGTAATTTTTTCAAATCCGGCCAATTCTTCCGAGGAATGACGAATGGTTTTCAAAAATACCGGTTTTTCATCTTCATAAACGGCTATCTTGGTTGAAGTAGAACCCGGATTGATTGCAAGAATGCGGAAAATATTCATAATAAAGGTTGTATTTTATTTGGCCATCAAAGCCCCTAAAGCGATGGAATATAATTTAGTTTTCATGCTGTCGCCACGCGAAGAAAGCACTGCCGGAACTTTGGCTCCAAAAACAATGGCGCCTAATTCACCGCCGGCTAATTTAGTATTGGTTTTATAAAACACATTGCCCGATTCAATATTGGGAAATAAAATACAATCGGCATCACCGGCAACATTGCCGCCAATTTTTTTAATTCCCGCCGATTCTTTATCTATGGCAATATCCAAAGCTAACGGACCGTCAATAAAGGCATCTTTTATTTGTCCACGTTCACCCATCTTAGCGATTATTGCTGCATCTACACAAGCCGGCATAGAAGCAAGCATTTGTTCCGTAGCCGCAAGAATGGCTAATTTCGGCTTGGGAATATCAAGTGCATGAGCAGTATTTATCAGATATTTGGTAATGGCTATTTTTTGTTTCAGATCAGGAAGAGGAATAATAGCAACATCGCCACAAATAATAAGTTTCGGATAATTTGGATTTTCTATAACGGTAACATGGCTTAGAATAGCACCCGGGTTCATCAATCCATGTTCTTTATTTAAAATGGCATGCATGTATTTATCGGTGCTCACCAAGCCTTTCATCAATACATTTCCTTCGCCATTGTTTATCAGTTCCACAGCTTTAACAGCAGCTTTAACTTCATTTGCTTCCTGAACAATATGAAATTTGTTTACGTCAATTTTTTCGTCTTTACAAACCTGTTTTATTGTTGCTTCATCGCCGACAAGCGTAGCATCTACAATACCCAGATCAATTGCCTGGCTTATGGCGCCTATGGTATGGGCGTCGTTAGCATAAGCAGCAACGAGACGTTTTTTCGATTTGTTTTTTAAAACATCAAACATTTGTTCAAGCCTGGTAATAGCCATTTTTATATCCTCCGATAATTATGTGATTTAAAATAAATTGAGATGTAATCTGTAAAAACAGATACTTTTAATTATGAATTTGCAAAATTATAAGAATTTTTCTGAAAAATCAGATTTTATTTATTTTAATTACTTATTGTGCATAAAAATCAATCATTCGTTGAATAGCGTCGGAGCATACCGGACAGAAATCGTCGTAAATAGTCGATTTCATAGAGCAATCTATTACCGGACGATAAACACCTTTGGCAACATAGCCGCCACCTTCAAATACACCGAGAGTATTTTTATATTGCTCATTATCAGGTGTAGGTATGGGGGTATTTTTATCTAAACGATTTTTCCATTTGGAATTAAAATTCACCAGCGTGGTAAGATTCGGTTCCCAAGGTTCAATTTTCAGATTATAAAAATCCTGGTATGATACTTCAGAGTCATAATACTCATCGGCTAAACCGGCAAAAGCGTGTCCGAATTCGTGAATAAAAACAAAATTGGAATATTTATTGTCGCTGGAACAAACTGAATAGAAATTGTAAATACCGCCACCTCCATATTTTTCTGTATTAACCAAAAGGAAGATCTGATCATAAGGAGCATTGGCAGCAAGATTATGAAGCGATTTATTATCGCTGGTGGTCAGATATCTTTCCGAATCAAAGGTATAAAAACTGGAATTGGAAATAGTTTGTTTCCAAATATTGGCTCCGGGAATATCGGTTCCCGATTCCAACGATGGAGCTTTTACGGCCCAAATGTTTATTTTATCAGTATTTTTATTATACGGTCTGCATTTTAAAAGATATCCGGCAAAACGCTGGCAATCTTTTTCAAATTTTCCCATTTCTTCGGTCGTATATCCATCGGGGATAATTACAATGTCGAGCTTGGAAGAAGGTTCGCCCGAATAATGAATTTTAATCGCCGGAAAAGGGGTTTTCTTTTCTTTCGAAATAAAATAATTTTTAGGATCAACCTGGTATTCAAATTTTTTCTCCCAATTTCCATCCCAATTACGCTTATAAAAATCAATATTTACTATGCTTTTGGGAAAGGGAAATGTTATCGTTTCCGAAAACGATTTCCAGGTTTTTTTGGCTTCGGCAGTAGTTTGCCATTCAGCGAATAATGAAGAATAATGATGGGAATAAATAATACTACCCGACGATACATCCGTTACGGTAAATTTATATTCACCATAGTCGAAAGGATCGAGTAATTGTGTTGTAGGACCGCCCCAGTATGGTTCTTCAATCAGTTCATCAAACGAAAAAATATCTTCTTTATCGTTACCGGTATGAAAATAATCGAACCGGAGTGATTTGTTCATAAAAAAATCGTCAAAGGCAGCATTGGCCGAAAAAACGAATGAACATAATAATATTGTCAGGAATCGTCGCATGGATAATAATTTTAAAACCGGGCAAAGGTAGGTATATTTATTTTTTGAGCAGTCGGTCAATCAATATTGATTTGTTGAGCTTTCGCAATGTATTTTTAATCCATAGCTGGTTTTCGGGTTTGTACCAGAAAAAGAATTTCCGCTGATTGAGTTTTTCTTCTTTGGTGCGGGCAACATAAACGTTTTTTCCGGTGTAGGGATTCAATCCGGTGTAATACATTACGGAAGCAAGAGTCATGGGTGTGGGCGTAAAATCCTGAACCTGTTCCAACTGAAATCCGAGTTTTTTCGTTTCAGCGGCCAATTCGGCCATATCTTCAAGCCGGCAACCCGGATGGCTGGAAATAAAATAGGGAATAAGCTGTTGTTTCAACCTTTTGCGATAATTGATCTCATCAAATTTTTTCCGGAATTCGTAAAAGAGCTGGAACGATGGTTTTCGCATCATTTTCAATACTTCACTCGAGGTATGTTCGGGAGCCACTTTTAATCTTCCGGAAACATGGTGGACAACAAGTTGTTCGATAAATTCATTTAGTCCCAGTTCATTTTCTTGTTTTTGATTTGCACCTACCAATAAATCGTAACGAATTCCGCTACCGATGGTAACTTTTATAACTTCCGGATAAGAAGCTGCCTTCCGGTAAAGCGAGGTTAGAAGTTTGTGACTGTAATTCAAATTATTACAGATGGCAGGAAAAATACAAGATGGTTTTTGGCATTTTTCACAAATTTTTAAGTCTTTACCCTTCATGTGGTACATATTTGCCGAAGGGCCGCCCAAATCGCTGATATAGCCCTTAAAATCGGGCATTTGTGTAACTGCTTCTATCTCTTTCATTATCGAAGCTTCCGAGCGGCTCACCACAAATTTTCCCTGGTGTGCCGAGATGGTGCAAAAGCTGCACCCCCCGAAACAGCCACGATGAATATTGATGGAATGCCGTATCATCTCGTAAGCCGGAATGCTGCCGCGTTTATTATATTTAGGATGGGGAAGACGGGTAAAAGGTAAATCAAAAGCAGCGTCCAACTCCTGACTGCTCATGGGCTGAAAAGGCGGATTGACTACGACTGTCCGATCTCCCGTCTTTTGAATCAAACGCTGGGCATGCCATTTATTGGATTCCTGTTCAATGATTTTAAACGATTCTCCAAATTTATGTTTATCCTTTAGGCATTCTTCATGAGAAGCCAATTCCTGAGTCGTCCAATTTTCGGCAAGCGGAAGATCTTCGCCTTTCTGTAAAAGAAATGCGGTTTGCGGAATATCCCTGAGCGAAGCAAAGGATTTTCCCTGTTTCAAAGCCCGAAGCAATGCATTCAATGGCTGTTCACCCATGCCGTAAACCAGTAAATCGGCACCACAGTCGGCAAGGATTCCCGGTTTGAGAGTATCCGACCAATAATCGTAATGCGTCAGACGGCGAAGCGAGGCTTCAATTCCTCCCAACACCACCGGTATTTCAGGATATAGTTTTTTAATAATCCGCGTATAAACGGTTGTGGCATAATCGGGGCGGAATCCGGCCTTTCCTCCGGGAGTAAAAGCATCGTCAGAACGCAGGCGTTTGTTTGCGGTATAATGATTGATCATGGAATCCATATTACCTGAAGTTACTCCGAAAAACAACTTCGGCTTGCCAAACTTACGGAAATCGCGCAAATCGTCCTGCCAGTTGGGCTGAGGAATGATTGCAACCCGGAAACCTTCTTTTTCAATAATTCTTCCGATGACGGCGGCTCCAAACGACGGATGATCCACATACGCATCACCGGTAACCACAACAACATCCACTTCTTCCCAACCGCGGTCAAGCATCTCATCTTTTGTGATGGGTAGCCAGTCGGAACGTTTATGAAAGTTTGACATGATTTGATTATTAAATTGCATTCCGAAAAAACAGAAGCTTCGGCTATTTTTACTGATTAATCGTTTCTTATCAATTATTTGTAACGAGTTCTTTGTATCTGAAGCAATTCACCATATGGTCGTTGATCATTCCGACTGCCTGCATAAAAGCATAACAAATAGTGCTCCCGACAAATTTAAAACCGCGTTTTTGTAAATCCCGGCTCATCGCATCGGATTCCGGCGAACGGGGTGGAACTTCTGCTACAGAATTCCAGTGATTTATTATTGTTTTATGATCAGTAAATTGCCAGATATATTTATCAAAACGGCCAAATTCCTTTTGAACAGACAAAAAAGCTTTGGCATTCGAAACACAGGCTTTTACCTTGGCGCGGTTTCTGATAATCGTTGTGTCGGTAAGCAGTTGAGCAATTTTATCATCATCATAAACAGCAATCTTTTCGGCATCAAAATTGGCAAAAGCTTTACGGAAACCTTCCCGCTTGCGAAGGACAATCTGCCAGCTCAAGCCTGCCTGAAAAGCATCTAAAATCATAAATTCAAACAATTTACGATCGTCGTGAAGCGGCACACCCCATTCGGTGTCGTGGTAAGCAATCATTTGCGCATCGGCCTTGGGCCAGGGACAGGTGTTTTCCATTTGCAATTTCAGATGTTAAAATTGGGCTACCGGATATTTTTAAATAAGTTAATAATGTTGATGGAATCGGGCAAAATTATTCCTTTTTCGGTAATTATCCCGGTGATATATTTTGCCGGTGTAACATCAAATGCCGGATTAAGCGCTGGTGAACCGGGGTTGCATACCCGAATTTCTTCGTTCCGTCCGTCGCGGGTAATTCCGGTTTGATAAAGAATTTCATCTTCGCTTCGTTCTTCAATTTTTATGTTGTTTCCCGAAGTACAATTCAAATCAAAGGTTGAAGATGGAGCAGCCACATAAAAAGGAATGTCAAACTCCTTTGCCACAATAGCTTTTTCCAATGTTCCTATTTTATTGGCCACATCGCCATTAGCAGCTATGCGATCGGCACCAACGATGATTAAATCAACCTTGCCTTGCGACATCAGCCAGGCGCCGGCATTATCGGAAATAATCCGATGAGGAATTTGTTCATTATAAAGTTCCCATGCGGTAAGTCGTGCTCCCTGGCTACGGGGACGGGTTTCGTCGGCATAGACAACGATTTTTTTACCCTTTTCATGGGCAAGATAAACCGGCGCCAACGCACTTCCGTAGTCCACAAAGCCGAGCCAGCCCGCATTGCAATGGGTAAGTATCCGGCAATCATTTTTTATAAGCACTTCTCCAAAACGAGCAATTTCCCTGGAATCGGCAACATTTTCATCGGCTATAGCCTGAGCTTCATTCACAGCAGCTTGTATTCCACGCTGGATTCCAGCCTCATAAACTCTTTCACTGGCATAAAAAAGATTGCGGGCGGTGGGACGGGTAGCAGTTGATTTGATGTTTTGCATTTTGTATCCGGGATTCATCGTTTTGAAACTCGATGAAAGCCTGTGCCATGGCAAAACCCGCAGCAGCACCTATGGCTCCCGCACCACGGACAATCATCGTCCTGATCGTCTGGACAGGTTTCGGAATAACTGTTGGATTCAAATATCCGGAATTCAAAAGGCAACAGGTTTTGTTCTATCATAAAAACCGATGAACCTTCCATCCAGATGGTACGGTAATGTTTTCCGTTGACTTTCATCTGTTTATAATTTGTTTTTTATTGGTCAGATAGCCTGCCCCGATTTCTCGGGGGAACTTCGCCAATAATCATCCTCATGTGTGAGAAGAAATTTTCATGGCTCGGTTCATTTATTTGAATTTTCCATCAAATTTAAGACAAATTTCCTCTCCGTTATACATGATAACCTTGGTTTGGAATATTCCCTCATCTAAAGTCCTGGTTTTGAAATCTATTTTTAAAATATTATTTTCCAAAGGGATTAACAATAGAAAGAAACTTTATATTATCTGAGTTCATCAGTGCTAAATCCCGTTTAAGGTTATAAGCAAGCGTTTCTTTTACCATTTCCACGAGACATACACCGGGAACAATCGGATTTCCGGGGAAATGGCCGTCGAAAATAGAATGGGCAGGATTCAGTTCCACCGTTGCCGTAAAACCTTCGGCAATATTCGCAATTTCAGTAATTTTAAAAAAATCGTTCAGCAGCATTTTATTTTTCCGGTTGCAATTACCGGCCTCTTTTTAGTTGTTTTCAATCAGATCGAAACGCATCCGTAATCCGAAATTCAGGTGAACCATTTTAATGGTTTTTGGATAATTATGGTCAAAATCAGCTAATTTAACCCAAACTTTTTTGCGGTGAGCCGACCATTGTTCGATTTTTACCATTTTATGGATGAGAGAATCGGAATAATAATAATTATTGAGACGATTATACTTGAATTTAACGACATTATAATGGTTAAGTGTATCGAAAAGTATTACAGGTTTTTGCATGGAATAGCCACTCATAACAAATAAATTCAAATCGTTACGCAAAGTGTTGATAATTATTCTGTGCTTGAACTGTTTAAAACAATACATCACCTTAAATTTGTTGTCTCGAAATTCGAAATCGAAAAATTTCATTCCCAACTCATTGGTGAAAACAGTACGTATGCTGTTATCGGACATTTTTTTAACAAGCAACAGTCCGGTAATTTGATTGTTGAACAGATGAACGCTGGTCCGGTAAACAAGTTTTTGATAATTGGCCGGAACAACTTCCGGCATGGCTTGCTGAGAATTGCGTTCATCGGCTTTGACCAGCCCAAAATAAGCTTTGGGCGAACAGGATACTGCCAGCCAGATAACCAGCAGGCTACTTAAGACGAAATTGACTGTCCGGAATTTCATGGTTCATTTTTTTATTTATAAATTCTATGGAAGTGAAATCATTGGATAATTCAATCATTTTCAGCTTATCAACTGAATAATCTTTTTTATTGATATACAGTTCTATGCTTTTCAAAAATTGCTTCATTTGTTTCTGAAAAGGCGTCAGCTTTATCATATAATATTTAGAACCTTCAAAAAAAGCGATTTTATAAATTTTCCCTTGTTTCTGGATATTTCCCTGAAGGCAATCGGTCATAATATTATTTATTTCGCTGAAAATCTTATTTTTCTTAATGTCGAAGGATGAAGTTTTTTGGCCATCGTTGATATACATTTTTACGCCATCGAGCAAAATGGTATATTTAACGGGTTCAAAATATTGCCAGCGAAGCATTCCCGGTTTACGAAACCAGAAACGTCCTCTGGAGGACATGGGCTCCGCCATGATGGAAAGGGATTTTTCCTGTACGAAGTCGCTTTCTATGGTTTTGAGTTTTGAAACGGCAGCATTGAGTTTGATTTTAAAATCTTCGGCATTTTTTAACGGTTTGTAGCCGGAAGGCTGTGCATGAAGTAAAACGGTAGAAAAAAGTAAAATAATAAAAGTAGAAAAAATTTTAGTCATTGGAATAGGCGTTGATAGCTAATAATTGATCAATAGTTACGATTTTATAATTTTGGTTTCGTGCAAAAGTTAATAATTCGCGCAATATCCATTCGATATCCGGATGAATTTCGTGAAGTAAAACAACTTTCCCTGGCTTAAGTTTACGGGTAATTCGTTTTAAAATTTTATGTTTATTGTGGATTACGGTATCCAGCGACCGGATGCTCCAGCCGATGGTTTGATATCCCATTTGTTTTACGGCTTTTTTTAATGGCGGATTGGTTACGCCAAAAGGTGGTCTGAACAAATGTACCCGTTTGCCCGTAGCTTGCCAAATCAAATCATCGGTTAATTTTAATTCTTTAAACATCCTGCCGGAATTTTGAAAATCGAAGGTATTGGAATGGGAATAGCTATGATTGCCAATAATATGACCTTCATCCACCATACGTTTTAGCATTGCTTCCCTGCCGGTAATATTTTTCCCGATACAGAAAAAGGCAACCTGAACATCAAATTCCTTTAAAATGTCGAGGATACGGGGGGTAATTTCCTTTGGACTATCATCAAAAGTTATGGCTATTCTGCGGCTGTCTGCTGAACCCTGACAAAGTGTTCTGAGATAAACACCAGATGCAATATCAAACGAAGAAAAAACGAAAACAAAAATGATGAGGAATGCACTCAGCCAAAGAAAAACCGGGCATAAAAAATAAAAATAACTGATAATGAATATAACCAGTAAAATTGGTGCAAAAACAAAGAGTATCAGCCTGGAATAATTCATTTTGAAAGCAGGATAAGAGAATGTTCCAGATTATGATAATGGTTGTAAATAAGTATTTTCCGTGGCGAAACATTACCAAAAGCATTGAGCCTGATTTCCTCGGGCACCACTCCCGTTTTTAATATCCGGGCAGCCATCCACACAGCGAAGGAAACGGCAGTAAAATATTCGCCACAGCAATGCTTGAAGGCACAAAAATTCATATCTCTGAAATAAGATTCCATAAGCCGATGATAGCCTTCGTTTAACAATCCGTCGCCATTAATTCCCAAAATGATCAGATCGAGTTCACTTTTTTTAATTTTCGATTTTTGCAAGAAATCCGAAATCTGACTTTCTGTTTCATCCTGATTTTCGGGATTAAAAAAAGTTGTGGCGGCAACGATCTGCGCATAATTTTCGGATGAATTTTCACTCGTCAAAAGAAAAAAAGCCGAACCTTCGCCGGGTAAAATCGGGATGTGTTTATTCTGATGGGGAAACATCAGCCTGTTATTCCGGTACAGACCGAGACGGTTGATAATTTTCAGATAATTCGGCGTTATTTCATCCACGCTGCCAAACAAAACATTTTGAGCTTCCTTTTCGTTGAGCAGCATCATGCTATCGAGCAATCCGGCTTCAAAGGAAGAACCACGGTTGACGTAAGTTATATTGTAGTTATGGCATTTGAGATCTAAAGCAATCTGGGCACCAATGGTATTATGAGTTGATTGAATGAACGATGTGGGAGGAAGCAGTTTTTCATCATTTTGAATAATATTGATGATAAATTTTTCGGTATCCTCGATGCAGCCCAAACCGGTAGCGGTGACAATGGCATCTGGAACTTCAACTTTGGCATCGGCAAGGCACATTTTTGCAGCCGAAACACCCATTTTCAGAATCCTGCTCATCCGTCGAGCCATGGCAGGATTAATAAATTGTTTATAATCCGGCTCTATGCATTTCAAATAGCTATTGTTGGAAATATTACTGATAATCTGATTTTCATTTTCCGATGCCGGCAAAGGCGAAATATTCCCAAGCCCTTTTATAAATATATCCATATTAACTCCTTGAAAATATTAATGTTGAATTATTTCCGCCAAAGCCGAACGAATTGGACAGCACATGATTAACAGTAGCATTTTTAATTAATTTGATGTTCGGCAGAAAATTTAACTCTTTCATCTTTTCCGAAAAATTCAGGTTGGGATAAATCAGACCGTTGGTTATGGCCAAGGAAGCCAGAACAGCTTCCACGGCTCCGGCAGCGCCCAGGGTAGTGTCCGGTAAAGGCTTTGGTAGAACTTAGCGGAGGAATAGCATCGCCAAAAAGTTTTTCAACCGCTTTGCCTTCCGAAAGGTCGTTATTCTGTGTGCCGGTACCATGAACATTGATATAGCTTATTTCTTCCGGTGAAAGATGGGCTGTATCCAACGCTTTTTTCATGGCCAGCCAGGCACCGTAGCCATCGGGCGAAGAAGCTGTTTGATGAAAAGCATCGCAGGCATTTCCATAACCTCTTAGCTCACAATATATTTTCCGATTATTTTTTATAGCGCTTTCTTCTGATTCGAGAACAAGATAGGCAGCTCCTTCGCCAAGATTAAGTCCGTTGCGGTTTTCATCAAAAGGCTTGCAGTGATTTTTGTCTAAAATCATCAACGAATTAAAACCATTCATGGTAAAGCGGGTAAGCGAATCGGCGCCTCCGGCAAGAACCCTGTCAACATATCCGTTTTTTATCAGCCTGGCACCTAACATAATGGAATTTGCCGACGAAGAACAAGCTGTACTTATGGTTGTTAAAAATTGTTTTAATCCCAGTTCACGGGCAATCGCTTCGGTGCTGTCGCCACAATCGTGGTGAACAATATTGCGAAGTCGTCCTTTGTCCGGATTGGAAATAAATTCAGGATAAAAATTTTCACTTTTATCCATTCCGCCCACCGAAGTGGCAGAAACCAATCCTGCTTTTTGACAGCTCTTCAACCGATAATCCAGCATCCTGTACCGATTGCCGGGCTGCAAAAATGGCAAGAAGGGCTGTCCGTGTAAAATGTTGCACATTTTCAACCCCGGCCATTAATGCCAATTCTTCGTTGGAATGTTTTATTTCGGCTACCGGCAAAATAGTCTTTCAGATTCGTTTTAAGATATTGGGCATAGCCAATACCCGAATGTCCGGTTTCGATGGAGTGAAGTGTTTCGGTACTATTTTTACCGATAGATGTAAAAATCCCTATTCCGGTTACAAATATTCTCATCCTGCAAAGTTAATATAATCGGTGGTAAAGATAAGTCAAAAGAGTACATGTCGAAAAACTTATAAAAATGTGTAATAGAGAATTATTTTTCAATGCGTTGTACTAACAGGAGACTATGTTCGGTATTATGGTAATGGTTCCAGATGAGAATATTCCCGACAGGTAAATCCGACGAATTTTTAATGAGCATGTATTCCGGAACCTGTTGTAATTTTAAAATAACAGATGCCATGCTGAGGGCAAAAGAGGTGGAGGTAAAAAATTCTCCGCAAAGGTGTTTATAAGCAGCTGTTGGTTTTTTGTCGAATATCTGATTACAAACCCGGTGATAAACCTCATCGCTATCAACGTCCCCGTTGAATCCAAGCATCAACAAATCAACATCTTTTAATGCTATGCCGTTTTTATCCAAAAATTTCTGAATATTTTGAGCCATCTTTGCCGAGGTTTTCGGTTTGTAAAACGTGGCAACATCTGCCAGACAGGCATAACTTGTGTCAACAGGTTGAGCCGTAAGGAAAAAATAAGCGGCTCCTTCACCGGGAATGGTACCCTCGGTGGAAGATTCGAGTAGATGAAGACTGCTCACCGTTTCTTTTTTCCAGATTCCGAGTTTACCGGAAATGGCATAATGATTGGCTGTGATTTCATCCACACCGCCAACGAGCACATTACCGGCTCTTTCTTCGGCGATGAGCATCATCGCATCAATCAACGCACTTTCAAAAGAAAAAGCCCGATGGACAAAAGTATTATTGTAATTAGTACAGGAAAGTTGAATGGCTATTTGCGAACAAAGGGTATTATAAGTCGATTGCATGAAATGTGTCGGATTAAGCAGGCGTTCCTGATTTTCCAAAACAGAGTAAAGAAATCGTTCGGTATCCTCGATGCAACCTAATCCTGTACCGGTGATGATGGCTTCGGGCATAGTCGCACCGGCATCGTTCAGGCATATTTTTGCTGCTGATACCCCGGCTTTGATTATTCTGCCCATACGACGGCGAGCCATCAAATCAATATATAATTTATAATCAGGCGGAATTATCTGAAGAAAATTGGCGGTATATTCTACCAATTCCTCAGGAAAACCTTTTTGCTCGCAGGTTTTTTGAGGTGATATATTTCCGATTCCGCTGATGTATGCTTTCATCCGTAAATAATTTGTTTTTTAAGGTCGGATGGAACTCGTTGTGAATTTTCATCCGTATTTGCGTTTAGCGAACATGCTCGTTTCATATCAATACCTCGAAAAGATTAATGATGTATCATTACCGCCAAATCCAAACGAATTGGAAAGCACATGATTGATTTTTGCATTGGTTACTAAATTTTTCACCGGTAAAAAATGCAATTCTTTCATTGCGGTTTTAAAATTCAGATTGGGATAGATGAGTTGGTTTTTAATAGCCAGCACACTGAGCACAGCTTCCACGGCACCTGCCGCGCTGGTAGTATGTCCTGTAAATGCTTTGGTAGAACTTACCGGCGGAATGCGGGAACCAAAAACGGTTTCTATGGCAATGCCTTCCGACAAGTCGTTATTTTCGGTACCCGTTCCATGAGCGTTGATATAATCAATATCCGAGGGATTAAGGTTGGCTGAAGCAAGTGCTTTCTGCATGGCAAGTACAGCGCCAGTGCCTTCGGGTGACGAAGCTGTTTGGTGAAAAGCTTCGCAGGCATTGCCAAAGCCGGTGAGTTCGCACAGTGCTTCTTTGCCTTCCGCTTTCACCACCTCTTCCGATTCGAGGATCAGATAAGCGGCTCCTTCGCCCAAGGTAAGTCCCTGACGGTTTTCGTCAAAAGGTTTACAAGGTTGGGTATCCAATATTTGCAATGAGTGAAATCCGCTGATATGGAATTTTGAAAGACATTCGGTGCCACCGGCGATAACGCGATCGAGTTTTCCGTTTTTGATGAGGCGAGCACCAAACATAATGCTGTTTGCCGAAGAAGAACATGCAGTACTGATGGTTGTCAGAAAATCGCTTATTCCAAGATAATCGGCTATTTTTTCGGTGCTGTCGGCACAATCGTGGGTATCGATATATTCGTTGTGAAAATCATTTTTCAGAAAATCCTGGTAATAAAGCTCACTTTTATCCATTCCGCCAACGGTGGTAGCCGAAACCAGCCCTGTTTTCCAGGCGGAAATATCGGTTATGCCACTGGTTTCAAGAGCTTCTTTTGCTGCCATAAGTCCCAGCAGAAAAGTACGGGAAATTCCTTTCTTTTCCGGAATACCAAGCAAATGAAACAATTCGGTATTACAGCATTTAACTTCCGATACAGGAATGATTCCCTTATGGATGGTGCTGACATGAACAATCTCACCAATACCCGAATGGGAATCGAATACCGAACTCAGCGTTTCATCGGCATTATTCCCAATACCGGTTATGATTCCGATTCCGGTAATAAATACCCGTTTCTCCATCAACAAGCCCTACACTTTCTTATTGGTTGTGATATATTCTGCCAGTGTACGAATGGAATAAAAAATCGTTTTCCCCTCTTTGGGATCTTCAATCTTTATACCGTAATTTTTTTCCAAAAGAACGATAAGTTCAAGGGCATCTATTGAATCCAGTCCCAATCCGCCTTCTCCAAAAAGGGGCGAATCGTCATTAATATCTTCCGGTTTTATGTCTTCGAGGTTGAGTTCGGCTATAATTTGCTCTTTCAGTTTTGCAATTAATTCTTCCATTCTTTAATTTATTCCTTGATGATACAATGTAGTTAAATTTTCAACGGTAAAAATAACATTTTTACCCAAACCGTTATCAATTTTTTTTTCGGCTAAAAAAAGAAAAGCCTGGTAATTGTCGTTCCCGCATTCTATCCATCCGCCAAGGCAGCTTTGTATTTTACCTGTTGCGAACGAATTGTCAATAATATCGTACAAAAAACCGGCGTCGAATTTTGGAAAAATGAACAAGGTGTTTTCTCCTTTTATTTTATGACGGATGCACAGTTCGCCAATCATGATATTGGGCAAGGTATATACAAAAACCGCCGGACTGGGGAAATAATTTGTTTTGTCTTTTATCGAAGCGGCATGTTTGAGATCGGAATCGAGGCTGGAACTGCTATTCTGAAACAGTATTCCGATATCTTCAGGCTGGTAGCGGGTGAGAAAACCAGTATCTTTCAGCAATACTTCTGCAGCAATAAATGCTAATTTGCTCAGATTATCCATTTTGAAAAACTTCGGATAATCCACCTTATAATTTCGATACGCAGCTTTGATAAAATCGGTAAACAACATAGCACTGTTGTCCTGAACAAAATCAGTCTGTCCATTCACCGAAATATGATTGCCGCTTATGGTGCAATAATTTGTAATTTCTATCATGAAACATTTTTTTTCTGGAAAACAACGGCAGCATTGCATCCTCCGAAACCCGATGCCATCTTAAGACAGGAATTTACAGGAGCAGATGTTAGTTTTTTAATAATATTTAAATCCACAGATACGCCGTGTTCCTGATAACCTTTGGTATTGAAAAGAATGTTTTGTTTCAGTGAATAAAGACACACTACCGATTCGATAATCCCGGCGGCGCCCAGGGTATGGCCAAAATAACTTTTGAGGCTGTTCACCGGCACATGGTTCAATCCGGCCAGGGCAAGGGCTTTGGCTTCCATTTCGTCGTTATAGGCGGTAGCCGTACCGTGTGCCGAAACATAATCAAGGTTTTCGGGCAGAATGTCTGCTTCATTCATGGCTCCTTTAATGGCCAGGTATAAGCCATCGCCGGTTCGCGAAGGACCCGAAATATGGTTGGCGTCATTGCTGCTATGGCCTCCGGTTACCCGAATCAGGCATGAATCATCGACAAGCGACGAATTGGAGGTAAGAATGATGGTTCCGCAACCTTCGCCTATGTTTAATCCGGTTCGCTTTGCATCGAAAGGTTGACAAGGTCCCTGGCTCAGCGACTGGAAGGACTGAAATCCGGAAACGACAAACTCCGACAGGATATCACCGCCGGTTACTATCACATTTTCGTACTTCCCCGCTTTTATCAGGCGCATCCCGGTGATAATGGCCAGCACTCCCGAAATGCAGGCATTGGAAATAACAAGCGGACGATTGGGATTCCCGAAAAATTCAGCCAGCCGTTTAGCCGTTTCCCATAAATATACACGTTCGGGACTAAAGTAGTTTTGCCGGGTTTCTTCCAATAAATCTATGTTCCCTTTGGTGGACGAAAGAATGATCAGTGTTTTGGCATCGCAAACATCGACTTTTGAATTTTTCAGGGCTTCCGTAAGAGAAAGAATCTGCATCTTTTCGAAACGGGTGAAAAGGGTAACGTCGGCTATTCCGGCAAAAGAATCGTTCAGTCTTTCGGTAGACAAAGGAGATGCCCAAAAGGGTGTTGGATATAAATTTTTATCGGTACACAATCTGATACCGGAAATATCATTTTTCAGGTTTTCCACATTTTCGTCAGTGGTAAAACCCAGGGAGGTCATCATGTTGTTACCGGCAATGTATACTTCAGGCATTTTTTCAGATTTTAGGCTATTCCCCATTTTTTCTTCCACCCGGCAAAAAACGGAGGAACGGTTAGCAGTAATTCTTTATTTTCATTCAGAAATACCTGAATGCTTTCGCCCGTGGCCACTACTTCATGGTTGGATGCACGGTATATTTTAAAATGAAAAATCAGTTTAGCGGCTTCGCTATCCACATACGTGGTTTCCACAATAGCCTTTTCGCCAAAAGTCAACGGATATTTGTATTCGCAACTCACCTTGACGATAGGAGTTAACAGATGATTGTTGAAAATATCGCGATAGCTGATGCCATATTTATAGCCAAAGTCTTCGCGTCCATCCTCAAAATATTTGATGTAATGCCCATGCCAGACGATGTGCAATGAGTCGACTTCACAAAACCTTACGGTAATTTCTGTTTCCGAAACAAGCGTTTTATTATCCACTTTGTAGCTGATATTAATGATACGGAAATAAATTGGCAGGCAAAAGTACACAAAAAATTCAACATACGGGTATCTTATTGTAATATAATCAGCGTGGTTCGACAAATTTGGTCGATGTGCTTAAATTTTTTTTGCCTGTGTATGGAATGATAAAATATTTTGTACCTTGCACAGGTTAAAATTTTTAGCTATGAAATATCCATAAGAGCTATGCTTATATCAACCAAGAATAACATTTTATGGATATTCCATGTGACCAATAAATTAAAAAATTAATAACACATGAAAAATCTTTACTGTATCCTTACGTGGATCTTTGCCGTTATGGGCATCCTGCTGATTTTGATCGGAGGCATCGCGTATCTTTCGCCCGGTTTTTTGGGAGTACAAAATTGGGTTAATGCTTATTATGCCAGCCAACCCCTTTTGGTTGTAGCCATTTTGTTTTTATTGGCAAAACATAAGGACTGTAAAAACCAATAAAAAAAGCTTCTTTACAAAACACCGTTATCTGTAAAAAAGAAGAGTAGGCAAAGTAAAAAAGCCAGGCATCTGCAATAGGAAATCCGGAGACAGGCGATAAGCCAATCCGGAATACTGGTAGCGGAGCGCTGATTTTATTGTATTGCCTCCGGGCGTCTAAAATTCTTTGATTGCCGGAAATGGGAAAAACGTTCTGTTCAAAACCTGAACAGCAATCCTTGGCCTACTCACATATCACTTCAATACCAAAGTGCATCATCATGCGCTGGGGTTTTCCTTTGAAATAGGCTGGCTTCCAGTCATTGTATTTATCCAGCAAATGCTGGGCTAATTTTATATCATACCCAAAATCCTTGCCTCCGCTTACGTTCACCACCTGAGCTGTACCATCGACGTCTACACTAAATTCGGTACTTACTTTATAGGGTATATTCAGAAGTTTTGCGTAATGTTCCGGGTATTTTTTCTTCAATACCGCAAGGATGGTTTGCCAGTAATCCTGGTTATATATTCCAAACTGGTTCATACCGCCCCCTTTGAATCTGGGACCTACATAATTCTCTTCGTAATTGTATTTCTTGCCATCCGTTGAAATGCTTGTCCCGTGAATCAGTTTTCCTTTTTTATAGGTTTCTCTGTAATATAGGGAACCGTCGGGGTAATATCCCGTCCATATGCTGTCCTTTTTCCCGTCTACTAAGTTGCCCGTTTCGTAAAACGAGGCATCAATATGAAACTCATAGCCCAGACCCAGAGCCTTATCTACAAACGATTGCTTACTGACTTTAAAAACAGAGGAATTGTCTTCGGTAATATTGTCCCACTCTTTTCCATAATAATAGGTAACTCCGCGCTGGGCGAAAGCTGGGACAATTAAAATAAAACAAACCGCAAGCAGAAAAGTATTCTTCATCGAAACGGGGTATCAGGATTGGTGAATAGTAATAACATGCAAATGAAATAAAATATCTGCATTTATCCAAAATACTTTGGCTATGCGGTAATATTTTTTGCTGCTATGATGGGGCTCTCCTACCGTTTCTTTGTATTTTTCAATAGTGCTATTTCCCCCTTTGTTTTTAATCCAGTTGGTTGGTTTTGTTCTCTATTGAATTTTATTATACAAGCCCAAACCTCATTTTTTTTCTGTTGCTTCAGACCTTTGGGAAATATATTCCATCGCCTGTTTCTCGTCTTGTTCTATCGCTATCTCTACTGCCCGTTTGGCCGTTTCTAAAAGCTGATCCGATTGCTTCTTTAACTTGAAACTTTCTTCAACCAATTCCGCAATCTTTTGCTGTTCTGAATAATCAATAACAGGTACAACTACATTTTCTATTTCATCTAAGCGCCAATGCAGAATAATTGAACCTCCGGCATCTCTTTCGGCTTGCATTTGAACCAATTTTGAATTTAAAACAAGGGTCAAGTATTCCGGCAATATTTGTTCTTTATCTCTTACTGTAAGATGCAGAATAGCCCCAGATGTAATAAAATTCTGATCTGCCCTAAGCATATAAGCAGTTCCAACACTACCGTCTTTAGAAAAAAGTATTGTTTCTTTCTTTGGCTTAAGTTTTTCAAGCAATCCTTTGTTTTCTTTACAAAATAGAGATGAAAGTTTCTTTTCCGGTTCATTCAAACCAAATTTGTTAAAATCTGCTACACGTAAAAATGGTAAACCCTCATCAGAATAAACATCCGAACCCGGCTCAATTGACTTTCTAATCTTAACCAAATTAGCCAAGCGCTCATGTTTTTGATTTTTAATACGCGCAACCACTTCTTCATACTTCTTTTGATAATACTCCGCATCCAGCCTGCCGGTAGATAAAAACGAATCTTTAAAACTTTTTACGTTTACGGGGTTGGTGTTTGGTGTAAAGTCATTTATGCCGAGGGTTTCTAATAAGAGGGTTTCGGCAATTGAATAGGTTTGTTTTGAATTGTTTTTATGTTTTTTTGAGATTTTTATTATTTCATCTATAACATTTTGAAAATTATCCGAAAAAATTGGCAATGGAATCTCTCTAACCCGCCATAATGCAATTCCTTGTTGCACCATGCCAGTTTGATTTCTCTCGAACCAATCTTGTCCAACTTTACTATTTAAATAAGTTAATGCAACTGTCGGCAATATGGATTTTTTTTCAATTTTAATACGTGCAACATCTTGATCAATATTTGAAGGTAACACATCAGAATCAACAATAGCACAAAAACCAACCGTACCACGTGTAGAAAGAATTAAATCATCTTTCTTTAATGAAGAACGTTTATTATTATCATCTACCCATTTAGCAATCCTATCTGCATCAATATCGTTTGCAAACCAGCCTTTGGCATTTTTTGCTGTCAAATGTCTAACTGGAGAATTTTCATCAACCTCATGATAACCATGCTGCCCATCGGTAATAAAAGCAATTTGGCCAAGATATTTATTATCGAATTTTCCCCTATTAGAATCTTCCTTCAGGTATTCTTTTTTGAAATATTGGCTATCTAATCTAAAAACATCATTTTCAAAACTAATTTTCGACTTAAAAATCTCCGCTACTTCCAGCCCCTCCAGCAAAGCCTTGTATTTGGCTTCATTGAAAGGGCTACCTAAAAAAAACTTAGATGCTCCTTTTTGGCAAATTCGGCAAAGGCTTCGGCTATGCCGTCTTTGGTCAGCCCATCGTGGTTAAACAAATCATGTTTTACGATCAGGTGCCCGTGCGAATCAAGAAAATATTCTTCGTATTCGGAAGGAGATTTAGCATAACGAGGTATGGCTTCCCCAACCTCATCTCCTGCCTCATTCTCAATTTGAGCAGAAAGAGAACCGGGAATATCTTTTTTCCGTACAAAGATTTTATCGCCGCTATTATCCTTACTTGGCTCCTGCATGGTAGCAAAAAAAATAGGGTAATCATCCACTTTGGGGCAAAGGGTATCATCCCATTTTTGTACAAATAATACGCTGGTTTTGGTACCAGTATGCGGCTTAAAAACATTACCATGCAAACCTACTACTGCCAAAATCCGGCATCGTTTGACAATAAATTCCCTTATTTGTTTATCGCTACTATTGTTGAACCTTCCTTGCGGAAGTACAATTGCCATGCGTCCGCCGGGCTTAAGGAAATCGAGATTACGTTCAATAAAAAGAATATCCCTGCCTACTTTGGCTTGGTACTTTCCATTGGCATTTTTTCCCAGTTCGTATTTGGCAAGTATCCGGCTTTCCTTTATATCGCCCGCAAAAGGCGGATTTGCCATCAGAATGTCAAATCCAAAATCCTGGTTGCTGTTTTTATTTATCCTTAATCTTTTTAATTTCTTCCAACCTTCGTTATATACGTCGAGCCAATCTTCATCGTCTTTGGTTTTTTCGTCCCAGCGTTCCCAATCAAGAGTATTCAGATGTAAAACGTTTGTTTGCCCGTCGCCGGCAATCAAATTCAATGTCCGTCCCACGCGTACCGCTTTTTCGTCAAAATCAATGGCAAATACTTTCTCCTTAACATAATCGGTACATTCGGGAGGTTTATTTTCGAGGGTAAACAGATGACTTTTGTCTAATCCTTTACATTTCAGAATTTGCTCCCACACATAAAACATGGTATGTACTGGGAAGCCGCAGCTTCCGGCAGCCGTATCAATCATGGTTTCGGATTCTTTAGGATTAAGCATTTTTACAGCCATGTCAATTACATAACGGGGAGTGAAATACTGTCCTTTTTCGCCCTTACTGCTTTTGCTCATCAAGTATTCAAAAGCTTCGTCAACCACATCAAGATTGGAATTGAATAACTTTACATCCTGCAACGAGGAAACACAAACCGAAAGATGCGAAGGAGCAAGCGTTATTTTGTCGTCGTCGGTAAATACACCTTCCCATTTCTTTTTAGCCTGATCGAACAAATGCTGTAACTTGGTTTTTAATTCCGTTTCGGTATCTCCATAATTTCTAAACTCTAAGTATCTTGAGCGGTTTCGCCCGCTTTCCAATTCATCATATAGTTTGGTAAAAACAAGTTTGAACATTTCTTCAAATACATCCACCCCGGCATTTGCCAGTACCTCATCTTCCATTTCAAGAATAAGATCCTTGAGCGATTTGTGTTCGGTTACCAATTTATCTTTTGCAATAAGGTCGTCAATAGTCCAGCGTTCTTCCAAAATATCGGATAACTTTTGGTCGGCACGGGGTATGTTAGGAATATCTTCAAAATAATTGGGGTCTTTTCGATAATAGTATGAAATAGAGTCTCCGTTGCTCCATATACCAATAGGCGCACCCGTTGCATTACAATACGATTTCAATTGCTCTTTACCTTCTTTTAGTTTAGGCTTTTTCAGTTCCACTATAATGAAGGGTGTGGTAGTTTGGTCTTTATCAAAGATTACGATATCAGCGCGTTTTTTTTCTCTTCCGAATGTTACACCATATTCAAGTTCTATTTTATCGACAGAATATCCGAAGTCCAGAGTAAGTACCATAACATACAATTGCCTTATCACTTCTTCGGGGGTAAGCCTGATTTCCTTCTTTCGTATCAGGCAATTAATATAGGGTACATCCTTGCCTTTTGTTTCTTTTACAATGATGCTCTTTTCGAAAGTTTTTATTTTATCTGAATTGAACTGTGTGAGTTTATAATCGGAATCTTTGAGTATTTCGGCTAAAGTCATGGTTGGGTTCTATTATTACTAAATTTAGTTGTCAAAATTAGTTTTTTTATTTAATTAATAAATGGATTTTGGCTGTTAAAAAATTATTGTTACTAAAATAATGCTCTATTTAATATTTTTTTCTTTGTTTTTAATTTTTTTGTATTTTTACTGTGTTAAACTATTTAGTATTTATCCTTTAAAATCCAGGAATCATGAAAAAAAATTACAAATTTCCTCACCTGGTCATGTTGCAAACCTGCCAGGTTATCGTAACCCTTCTCATCACCGAAATCATCTTGTTTACCGAAAGACGAAAATCCATTACTGTTGAATTTGCCCAGGCTTTGCTCAAACGCATTGTGGATGGCATAAAATTGGTTTCCACCGATAAGCTCATCAACCAGAAAAATGCTACCCTTTTGGTGGGTTCTGTCGTGGAAGATGCACGTAAAAGAGCCAAAACTCTCTACACCGACCTTTGTACCGTCTATGCCAGGGACAAAGTCCGGCTGAATTTCATCCTGCAAACCCTCGGCTTCACCCAGTGGTATGCCAAAGCATCTAAGGGAAACCAGGGAGCACTCGAAGGCTTACTGTTTGCCTTTAATCAAAATATTGAACCGCTGAGGGCCGAGTTGATAGGCAAAGATATCAACGCCGCCACCCTCGATGATCTTAGCAACGATGCCGCCCAGTTCAACGATGCCAATACGAAACAGGAAGGTGAAAAATCTCTTATCAGCGATTTGAACGAAACCCAGCAAACCGAGCTGAATGATATTTATACCGAAGTCATGGCTATTTGCAAATTGGGCAAGGACATCTTCAGCGACGATCCCGGCAAACAAAAAATGTTCATCTTTAGCAATATTGCTAAAGGCTTCCAGGGCAGAGGCAGCAACAAGCCCGATGAAGGTGAAAAGCCTATTTCTTAGACCTTTCCCTTACCCTCCCTTATTTTTGGGGAGGGCTGGGTGGTGTCCAAAAATCCAGGCTTATCCGCCTGACAACATTCGGATAAATACCAATAGCATCACCCTTTCAGCATAACAACATTTTGATAAATACTAACAGCATCACCCCTTCCGCATAACAACATTCGGATAAATACCAACAGCATCACCCTTTCAGCATAACAACATTCGGATAAATACTAACAGCATCACCCTTTCAGCATGACAACATTTTGATAAATACTAACAGCATTACCCTTTCAGCATAACAGCATCTCCTCTTTGGGCGAAGGCTGGATTGATATTACCTCTTATCAATAAATTTCACCGGCTTCCGGCTCATCTCGGGAAAAAGGATTTTGTTGACCGAGTCCACCGTTTCGATCTTAACGGTAGGTGCCACCCGTAGTTTTGCCCTGAAGTGATCTTTGATGGTTTTATCGAAATCGGGGATAGGCTTATTGCACCCTATGCGGATAAGGATATCGTCGGTACCGATATTGTTGATCGAAACTTCCACCACGTAATTGGCAACGTTAGGGATATTGTCGAGGATATCGTAAAGGGCAGGAGGATAGAGCGAAGTACCCTTGTATTTAATCATCTGTTTTTTGCGTCCGATAATAGGTCCCACCCGCAGGGTATTGCGTCCGCAGGCGCAGGGTTCGGTATAATGGTAGCAAATGTCGCCGGTTTTGAAACGCAGCAGGGGCATGCCTTCCACGCCAAGGGTAGTAAAAGTAACTTCACCGGCTTCGCCTTCGGCCACCGGATTATTATTTTCGTCTAAGAATTCAGGGATGATCAGTTCAGGATGATGATGTCCCCCGCGATGCTGGCCACAGTCGGTAAAGCATCCGCTCATCTCGGTAGAGGCGTAAGTGGTAAAGAGGTCGATATCCCATTTATCTTTGATTCGTTTACCGAGGGTGGTAAGTGAAAAATCGGGATTCTGCAGGGGTTCGCCTATGCACACCGCTTTACGGATACTGCTGTTGCGGTAATCAATTCCATGGGCTTCGGCATATTCAATAATCCGGAGGATAAAAGAAGGAACAGTAATAAAAGCATTGGGCGAAATCCGGTTTATGGTATCCCATTGCAGTTCGGGTATCCCCGACCCTACCCTGACGATGCCGGCACCCATGCGTCGTATACCCATAAAATAAGCCAGCCCGGCCATAAACCGGCGGTCGATGGTAGTGATAAGCTGGTAAATGTCGTGTTCAGAACCGTTGGCACATACAAAGGAAATGTGTTCGTTATACGCCAGACGGTTCAGGTCGCTATCGGTCAAAGCAAAGGTTACCGGATCGCCGAGGGTTCCCGATGTGGTGCAGTAATCGATGACTTTGCTTTTGTCTACGCATATAAAATCGGAATTGTATGCCTGAAGGTCATCCTTGGACGATACAGGAATATGCGTAAGGTCGCCGAGGGTTTTTATTTTGGAAACGTCAATATGGTTTTCGCGGAACAACCGGGAATAAAATGGCGAGTTTTGGTTGAGGTAAGCCAGTTGTTGCTGTAGCCGTGCTTCCTCAAAGCGTTTGATATCGGCCGGCGACTGGGTTTCAATATCAGGGATAATCCTGCCGGAGGATTCACCCGAAGATGGTTCAAAAAATCTATTCATTACAAGCTTATCGTGCCGATTCTTTTTCGATAAATTCGGCAATGGTATTGATAGAAGTTAAAATAAAACGGGCGAGATTCTGGTCGTCCATACGAACATTATACTTGCGCTGAAGCGCCATTATTATTTCGAGGGCATCTATCGAATCCAGGCCCAACACATTGTCGGTTCCAAACAAAGGAGCGTCATCAGGCACATCTTCAGGTTTTATATCCTGAATTTTAAGCGTATCAATAATCAGTTGCTTTATTTCAACTTTAAGCTGAGTAGAATTTTCGGGCATTTTATTCAATTTTGTGGTAAAAATACTAAATTTTTATTTTGTTTAACTGTGTGAAGAATTCTTTTTCTACAATGGAACGTTCGTAAATCATATGGCTAAGCTCTTTCATCCGTTCGGGACCCATATCACGGTTCTTTCCGATGCGTGCGGCAAAAAGGGAGATCTCCCGCCAGCCATCGCCTATTTCCATCATTTTTTGAGCCATCGCAAGTAATTCGGGGTTATTCAGTATTTCGGATGACTGGCGCAAAAACGTAGCATACATGTACCGGAAACCGGCTCCACCCGTCCCCTGGTCTTCCAGCAGGACATTTATTTTCATTATTTCGTGCGAAAGATGTTCTTCGTTGCGGGCTAAGTTAGGCCAGTCGACTACCTTTTTTGAGAACCGTTGGATGCCTTTGATTCCGATAAACGGAACAGGAGTTTTCAGCATAAAAAAGATTGCGTTTTTAATTCCTTTACGGATGACTTTCGGATAATCTATTTCCTTGGGAACAGAAACCGGATAAAAGAGAAACCCTTTCGGAGCCATGTTGCCACGGGCAAAACGTCCTTGTTGCATGGCATCTATGTCAAGTTCGGCAAGCTGGGGGAAATAGCAGTCGCTGACGATATATTTGTCTTCGTTTTTTCCCACCACGGTAATATAATGCATGTTGATATGCACACGGTACCACGAAGGCAGGTAATTCATGTAAAAGAAATCAACCTGAACACCTACCGGAATATTCTGATCCAGCAGGCGGTCGAGTTCTTTTTTCCCTTCTTCGGGCGATGAAAAATGTTGTGTTGCAAATTTTACTCCCAGACGGCGGGCAATATTTTTGCGCATCTGTCCGGGCTTGTTACGAACAATAAACGTAGGAAAGGTAAGACTTGGCATCTTGCTGAAATAACCGAAAAAAATGCCGCTCGAGATGCCGAAAACCATAGGCTCGGTAATTTCAAGCCCAGCATGATTTAAAAGAGCGGCAACAGTTCCCGACTCGCAGTGAGCTGCCATGTGATGCTTAAATTCTATTTGACTCACTTATTTTTCTCCTCAATTTTGGTTTCTACTATAAATGGGTTGTTGGTTTTTTTCTGTTCGATAAGTAATTTATCCTTGGCTGTTTCTTCTTCAAAATTGGCTTTCCATTTCTGATCGTCGCGGGTTTCGATCAACTGAAAAAGATTAGCTACCGGAATATTGAAGACTTCGGAATAATGCTTGAGCTGAGTGGTAGTAATTTCGCCAAAATGCTTCGTTAGCAAATGTTTTTTCACTTTGCCCACACGTATACCAGTCCGAGCAGCAAGTTCAGAAACCGAAAGATCTTCCATCATCATGTAGTAATATACCGGGCTGATTTCACCCGCTTTTAGTTTTTCAATGAGCGTTTCATCCAAATGGGTGTGTTTCTGGCGGAAGTCGTCCAGATAGTTTTTAGAAATATAGGAACCCGTCTGTACAGGTCCAAATGAATTATCGTCCTTTTCGGCATAGACGATAAGCTGATGTGGTTTGAAATCTATCTTGATATCTTTTTCCTTCATGGTGTGCTTGTTTAATTGCGTTTAACAAAACTGAACAAAGAGATAAACTGTGCAACGGCAAAAAACGAAACTAAAAACAGAACATTTGGCAACACAGATAAAGCATTGCCTCCACGCACAAAAATATTTAAAAAACCATCTATTCCCCAGCGTATGGGCGAAAAAATACTTATCGCCTTGATGGATAAAGGCATCAGATAAACAGGAATAAAGATTCCTCCGAATATTCCGAGAATTACCACCATCACCGAGCCGAACATAGCCGCCTGTGCAATGGTGTTGGCAAGGGTTCCGACCAATAGTCCAAAACCGATAGCTGCCAGCGCCGAAGCCGTAGCCACGAGCAAAATGGCACCATAATTAGCTCCGATTTCTAAGGCGGGAATGTTGAAAAAGGCTGGGAATACCCAGATTCCCACGATAAACATCAGGGTAATCTGTAATAAACATACGATAAGAAAAACGAAGGTCTTTGCCGCCAGAATGGTATAATAGGAAACAGGCATAGTACGAAGCCGGTTGTAGGCTCCTTCGTTGCGTTCGTTGATCAGGCTTCCAGCCAGGGGAATAACAATAAAGAACATGGCAAACAAGGCAAAGCCGGGAACATTGTTCTGAACTACCGTTGGTTCTACATGGGCTTGTTTGTTGAATGCATAAACTTCCTTTACCTTTACGATATTTCCCGATTTCCAGGGCAGATTTACCGATTGGGAATCGAGAGTGATGTTTTTAGCCATTTCGGCCGGAGGCTGTTTTACATTACTGAAGTCAATGCTTTGAGGAGCATACGCACCCATTTTCAGTTTTATCTGCCGTTTAAATTCATTTTCCATTTTCTCGAGTTGTTTTTTCAGCTCCCGTTCTATGGGCTTTTGGATTTGGGCATTGATATGGGCAGGAAGCATAGCCGAAAAATTATCGGTCAGTATCTTCATTTCAGCACCCTGAATAAGCATATGGAGCGAACTGATGATGGAATTTTTATAAGAAAAATTAATAGCCGGATCTAAAACAACAACAATATCTGTAGCACCACCGTCTGCTTGTAACGAAATGGCAGAAGTTTTTCCCTGCCGGAAGCTTTGACTGATGATGTCTTTTGCCTTTTTTTCGGAAGCCTGCCACGAACCGGCTGGAATGATAATCCCGACTTGATATTTACCATTGGCTATGTTTTGATATGCTTTTTCCTGATTGCTATTGCCGGATGAGGTCTCGTTGACAATTTCAAAAACGCCGGTATCTTCCAGTCCTGTCTTTATCGCTTTACTCAAAGGCGAATGGTCGTTATCGACCAGAAGCAGGGTAACTTTTGCCTGATTTATCTTCCGCATGGCCGTCATCTGCGTAAGCGTAACAACGATGACTAAAAACAGCGGCATGATAAAAAGCAGAGTCAGTCCGGGAATATCACGGATAAGCGAAAGTGTTTCTTTATGGATGTTCGCCAGAAATTTTCTCATATCAATCCCTTAAATCTTTACCGGTAAGTTTAAGAAATACCTGCCCCAAATCGCTGCAGTCGGGAGTTTCTTTGATCAAGGCAGTGGGAGAGCCATTTTTGATGATGCTTCCATTGTCGATAATGGTAACCCTGTTGCAAAGGTCTTCGGCTTCTTTCATATAATGAGTGGTGTAAATGATGGTCGTTCCTTCGCTATTCAATTTCCGGAGGTATTCGAAAATGAGATTACGCGACTGGGCATCTACGCCAAGTGTTGGTTCGTCAAGAAACAAAATTTCGGGTCGATGAATTAGCCCCGCTATAAGGTTGGTACGGCGTTTTATTCCCCCCGAACAGCGGGAAATTAATTTATGTGCATGGTTTTGAAGCATAATCACCGATAATAAATCTTCGATTCTGTCATGCAGTTGTTGACCAAAAAAACCATGCAATTTGCCAAAATAATAAAGATTTTCCCTGACAGTAAGCGTTGGATAAAGTGCAATATCCTGAGGAACTAGCCCGATGAACCGGCGTATTTGTCGTGGAAAATGGTTTACATCCACTTTTCCCACCACCACACTTCCCGAAGTGATGGTAAGCAAACCGCAAATGATGGAAATGGTGGTAGTTTTACCTGCACCGTTGGGTCCAAGCAAACCAAAAAATTCTCCTTTGTATACTGTTAAATCAATTCCATTCAGGGCTTCTTCATCCGATTTTTTATATTTCTTCCGAAGCTGACGAATCTCTATCACCTTAACCGCATCTGCCTGCATAATCGTCAAAAATTACTGGCAAACCTACGGTTATTTTTTATATTGTACAAACACAAAATACCTAATAGATTAGTTGATGGCTGTTTGTTGATAGTAAATAGCTGATAGCTGAGCTAAAGAATTTGATTTTTATTTCAAATAAAATTTAGATTTTTGTAAAGCAAAACAAAGTGTTATGATTAACCAGGTGATGATTTATTATTTCTCCGGAACGGGCAATGCACGGAATGCTGCACACTGGATAGCAGAAGTAGCTACGAAAAAACAAATACCGGTGTCAATGTTTGATTTAGCTAAAATTGACCGCAAACACATCGCTTCCCCACCCCAAAATGCGATGCTTGGATTTTGTGGGCCCACCCATGGATTCAATTTTCCACCGGTGGTAATATATTTTATTTTTCGTTTTCCGAAAGCCAACGGAAACACAGTTTTCCTGGTGAATACCCGCGCCGGAATGAAGTTGAGTAAATTTTTTCTTCCGGGACTTAGCGGTATTGCCTTGTGGCTTGCTGCGGTTGTGTTATGGATCAAAGGATATAAGATTGTCGGCTTACGTTCCATCGATCTGCCATCGAACTGGATTTCGTTACATCCCGGCTTGCGCAAAAAGGTTGTGCAATCCATACATGACCGGTGCAAACGCATCTCTCAAAAATTTGCCGGAAACATTTTTAGTAATAAAAAGGATCTGCATGCTTTTTATGATATTATTCAGGACATGATTGTTGCTCCGATAAGCTTAGGCTATTTCTTTATCGGACGATTTATTTTTGCAAAATCCTTTTACGCCAATCTTTCATGCGATAATTGCAATGTTTGTATCCGGAACTGTCCTGTTAAAGCCATTATTACCGTGAATAAACGTCCGTTTTGGACCTACCGCTGCGAAAGTTGTATGCGGTGCATGAACACTTGCCCCAAACGTGCCATCGAAACTGCCCATGGTTTTATCGTTGGGATCCTATATTTTACCAGCGCCGTGATGATGTGGTATTTCTGGAAACTACTTTCTGCCCTTAATATTTTTCCCGGACATAATTTACGGATACTTTCGACCATTCTGGAGATGATGATAACATTTATCGTCGTTGTGCTAAGCTACCGCTTGTTTCATTATCTGATAATTTTTCCGGGAACCGGCCAGATGATAAAGTATACTTCCCTTACAAGGTACAAATTCTGGCGACGATACAAAGGACGATGACTGTTAGTTGATAGTTGATTGTTGTTTGTTATTAGTTGTTTGTATTCTGGTGAGGGCTGGCGCTTTTGTATAAAAAAGAACTTTTATATCGAGCATGTTACCAATTTAAATTTTTTTGGTCAATTTGTAAATGTAATTGTGAAAAGTATTATATTTGTTGCGGTTTTTAAAAAAAGGCAGAATTGGAGCTGATATTCAAAGGATGAAACCAAATACGGGGTATCCTTTTGATGAAGCATCCCGAAATCAGGTGGATTTAAGACCGGAAGAAAGAAAATAATTGCGCATACAGGAATTAGTTCTTAATAGATTTTATACAAAGAAGAATGTCGTTTTATCAGGTTGCCTTTTAAAGCAAAATATACAGCAAAAATTGATAACCCAATAACCTCCACACCGAAAGGCGAGCCGGCAAAAGGTACTTCATAGAACTTCTCTATATAAAAAAGTATTAATTTAAAATTTTAATGTTATGCCTACCAATGAAAGCGGACACGCAAAAAATGTTGCTCTATTTGGCGACCTTATCACAGGTGTGCAAAGCATGGGCAACAAGTACCATCCTACAATTCCTTTATTGGAAATTTCCTCATTACAGGCCAAGCATACATCGGCTAAATCAGAAAGTACAATACAGGAGGCAGTAAGCAGAAAGCAGGTGGTAGTAAGGAGTAGGCAGTAAACAAAAGGCTGTTGAGCGGAAATAAGAGTTAAAATAAATCTATGTGCCCTAATGTGCCTATTGTGGTTCAGAAAAAACAGTAAGGAGTAGGTAGTAAGTAGTAGATAGTAAGCGAAAAGAAGATATAAATTAATTTCTATGTACCCTAATGTGCCTATTGTGGTTCAGAAAAAACAGTAAGGAGAAAAAATGAATGAGAACAATAAAAGGAGTATTTACTTTAAAATCAATGAATGATGATCAACAAAAACAGAATTAAAAATCAATTGCTAATGGTAATGGTTCTTGCCTTAGCGTTTGCCTATGGTTGTAAAAAAGACTCGCCGGATTTAAAATCAATCAGCCTCGACAAAACCACCCTGTCGCTTTATTATGATGAAGACTACTCCTTCACGGTATCTTATTTCCCGGCAGATTTAAAGACGCCCGAATATAAATGGACATCGAGTAATGAAAAAGTGGCCACCGTGGATAATGCCGGAAAGGTGAATGCCGTAAGCGTTGGACAAGCAACAATCACCGTTAAAACGACAGATAACCGCTTAGCCTCAGAATGCGAGGTTACGGTGATGCCCTACAGCAATCTTTGCAAGGAACCGGTTACCGAATTTGGAACAAGCCGGGCAAATATAAAAAACAAAGAAACGAGAACGCTTTGTGATGAGACGGATGAAATACTTCTATACTACGGCGAAAATGAAAAACTGAGATATTGCGGTTATATTATCGAAGCAGGAAAAATGACTTACGGATATTTATTTCTCGAGAACTCAGTTCCAACGTATACGGAAGCATCAACATTTTTAGCAGAAAGATACACTTATTTAGGTGAATCGGCGGGAATACTTTGTTATACCAATAAAATCATTTGTGTTGGATTAACCTACGACGATACGCTGGGTTACATTGCCGTATATTTTCCATACGCAACATCTAAACAATCCGATGTGAAGTCCGTGTGCAATGTTTTAAGCGCTAAAAAAGCGGAACTTACCGCGGTCTGGAGAAGAGCAACAGGGCTAAAGCCGGAAGAAAGAAAAAAATTATAATTCGCTTATGATTATTTACAACAAACAAAAATAATAGCAGAACCGAAAAGCTAACGAGTAGGACAACAATCAAATTAAAAAACTTATGAATTTTTTTACAAAAACACTATCAGTAATTGCAATGATTACTATTTTTTCAAGTTGCGCTTCAATTGTAAGCAGAAACCATTGGCCATTGACTGTAACTACAAATCCCAACGGAGCAAAAGTTGAGATAACTAACAGAAGGGGAAATGTAGTTTATACCGGAACTACTCCGGCGACAGTATCTTTGAGATCAGGAGCCGGATTTTTTGTTAACGAGTCTTACAAGGTTAAATTAACCCTGGTTGGATATGGTGAAAAGGTTATCCCTGTGGGATGCACATTAAATGGTTGGTATATCGGGAACATTTTTATTGGCGGATTGATTGGACTATTGATTGTTGATCCTGCCACCGGAGCCATGTATAGACTTGACAGGGGATATATCAATGAAACGTTTGAAAAAATTACTTCGAGTGCCGAGCCATCCTTAAGAATTATAAACATAAACGACATACCGGAAAATCTGAAAGAATATCTGGTTTGTGTGAAGTAAATTATAAACCGTGTTCCAAAATGAAAACAAAAAATTTCGTTAAAAGACTTATAGTAACACTCTTTGTACTCTTTATTTTCCAAACCTCTTTTTGCCAGGAGAATTATTTGCCCGGATATATCATCACCTTAAAAGGCGACACATTACATGGGTTTATTGATTATCGTAACTGGGATAGGAATCCGGATAAAATATCCTTTAAGGAAAAGTTAAGCGATAATAAATTGAATTATTCCCCATCGATAATTAAAGGATTTGGCGTTCTCGACGAAGTTTATGAAAGCGCAATAGTAGAAACAGAAATAAGCTCTGATCAAACAAACAACTTGCAATATAATAATGAATTACAAATCAATGTTGATACTACCTTCCTGCAAGCAATGATAAAGGGTGAAAAAAGCTTGTATTATTACAAGAATAAATTCGGGAGGGATCAATTCTATATCAAAAAGGGTTCGTCGTATGAATTATTGGTTTATAAAAAGTATCTTAAAGACCAGGAAGGACAAACGACCATCCGTGAAAATAAAAGATATTTAGGTCAGTTGACAATTTATTTTCAAGATAGTCCAGCCATGAAATCAAAAATAAATACTACCGGCTATGAAAAAAAGAGCATGGAAAACCTGTTTCTTTCCTATTATAAAAGCATCAAATCGGATATTAAATTTCAGAAAAAAACAGAACGAATATCCACCGAATTGGGCGTGCTGGCGGGAATGTCGTTAACTTCATTAAAATTTAGTGGCGATGATTTTCCTTCCCTTGTAAAAGCCGGTTATCCTCAGTCGGTAAATATAGCAACCGGAGTGTTTTTTGATTTTGTTTTGCCACGCAATCAAAGGAAATGGTCGTTGTATAACGAGCTTATTTTTACGTCCTACAAAGTAAAAGGATGTTATAAAGATTATGAGCACGAAAATAAATATACCATTACACATACCACAATTGGGTATTCGTACATTAAAGTTAATAATATGCTGCGGTATAAATATCCGGTTGGAAAATTATTTGTTTATGTAAACGGAGGGGTTTCAAATGGGTATGCCATATCTGAAAACAATTACAGAAAAACAGAAACGAAGTTTTATTCTACTGAAAGTACTAAAGAAGGACTGGCTGTAGATGGCGCTAAACGCTATGAATTTGGATACATCTTAGGTTTAGGCGCTAAATTAAAAAAGTATTCATTTGAAATCAGATATGAGAAGGGAAATGGTATGTCCGACTTTTCTTCATTAACGTCCGCCACTAAAAGATTTTATTTCTTACTTGGCTATCGATTTTAATTTTGCGGCATACACAATTCTGTTTCCACTTAAATTTCAATTAAAAAGGGCAATCTTTCTCGGAAAGATTGCCCTTTAATTTGTGACCCCGGGGGGATTCAAACCCTCGACCTTCAGAACCGGAATCTGACATTCTATTCAGCTGAACTACGGGGCCGGTTTTGGCGTGCAAAGGTAACAGAATTATCTTATTTTTGGCGTAGTGTTTATTATTTAAAAAAAAGTAATAAATTCGCAATGTGATAATTTTTATATCCGTTCCAAATTTTAAAATATCTTTATGAAAAAAATCATTTACCTTTTATTACTAACCTTAGTAACAGCTAATATTAGCATCCAGGCGCAGATTACTAAAAAAAATAATCAGTCGTTACAGGACAGCCTTTCCCAAAAGTTAAAGCCAATTTCTGAAAAGGATTTAATGCTGTTAAGCAAAATTCCGGAATTGCCTTTACCAGCCGGATTCCAAGCTCGTTCAATTCCTTATTGGGTTGATAATTCCACTCAACCCTATATGAGACCTCTTTTTAACCAGGTCGGGCTCGAATGTGGACAAGCTAGTGGAATAGGCCTTAATTTCACCTATGAAATTGATTGCAAACGGAATGTTCCGGCAAATGTTTCCCAAAATCAATACCCAACCCATTTTGCGTATGATTTTCTGAACGGTGGCGGCGATGCAGGAATTAGCTATTATGAAACCTGGGATATTTTAACCCATTGCGGAACACCCAATGTTGTTGATTATGGCGGGATGTCGTATGGTGGACCTTCAAGATGGATGACCGATTATGAAAAATACTATAACGGTATGCATAACAGAATTGCCGAAGTGTATTCCATTTTAGCTAATACCCCGGAAGGATTGACGAAAATGAAAAACTGGATACATAATCATTTAGGTCAACAGGAAATAGGCGGAGTGGCCAGCTTTTATGCCCAGTATACTTCCCCTTCCGAAACCTTGCCTCCGGGAACTCCCTGCGAAGGAAAATATGTTATCACTTCGTTGGGCGGAAGCCCCAACCATGCTATGACAATAGTAGGTTATAATGATTCCATCCGGTGGGATTATAACGGCGACGGACATTATACTAACAATATTGATATCAATGGCGACGGTGTGGTGGATATGCGCGACTGGGAAATTGGTGGTGTCAAAATAGCCAATACTTATGGTGGTATAAATTATTGGGGCGATCAGGGTTTTTCATACCTGATGTATAAAACCCTGGCTGATGACCTGGGTAGCGGTGGAATATGGGGACATTCTGTGAATGTTCTCGATGTAAAAACCATAGACAATCCGCAATTGACTATGAAAATAAAAATAAAACATACCAGCCGCAATAAAATTAAAGTATTGCCGGGTGTCTCAGCCAATTTATCAGCAACTCAACCCGATCATATTCTTAATTTACCAATTTTTAATTTTCAGGGCGGTAATCTTTATATGCAGGGCGGTAGCACTGAAGCCGACAAAACAATAGAATTTGGTTTGGATATTACCCCCCTTTTAAAATATATAAATAGCGGTGAAACATCTAAATTCTTTCTCCAGGTAGTCGAAGATGATCCATCTAACGAAGGAAGCGGCGAAATCCTACAGTTTGCAGTAATTGATTATACCAATGGTGCAAATACCATAAACTGCAGTACCGTACCCACCCCCATCACTCCCAACGGAATTACAACACTTTCCATTAACGCTGCTATTACTTTTGACAAGCCTGTGATTACTACCGATACACTTCCACAGGCAACAGTTTATCAACCCTATGCCTATCAGATGGAATCTTCCGGTGGAAGTGAACCTAATCGTTGGAGTATCAAACATGATTATTCACAAACAAACGGTACTGAGGCTTTCCCTATGATTAATGGATCGCAACTTACTTTAAACAGCAAGGATTTTGTTGAAAAAGATCTTGATTTTGAGTTTCCTTTCTATGGAAAAAATTATTCAAAAGTTTATCTCCATGCTGATGGTTATTTGATGTTTGACGATCAGATATTCCCCTGGCCATACATTACTATGGAAAGCATTATGTTCAGAAATACACGTAACATTTCACCTTTTATGTGTAAAGTAATTACAATGAATTCCGGGGATGGAATCTGGTACGAAGGAGATCAAAACGGGGCTACTTTCCGGTGGAAAACCTCTATCTATTCGCAACCTTCAACCAATAAAGTTAATTTTGCAGTAAAAATATTCCCTTCCGGTGAAATCAAATATTACTATGGCGATATTTTAATACCTGATTACGAACAAAAGAATATCGGCATCTCAGAAGGGGACGATGATAATTATGTATGGTGTCTTTCATCCGACTCTATTCCCCCTCTGGCCAACAGAACCATAGATTTTTTGCCCAACCCCTATCCTGTAGAGATGAACATTTCAACCAACGGAAGTTTCAACGGAACCCCTCTCCAGCCTTATTCAAATACCAACATTAAATTTGCCGTAACCGATAACAATTTTATTCAAGTTACTAAAGTTTTACCATTTATCGTCAAAGGAATAATGATAGATTATACTGTTAACTCCGGAGGAAATAATATCATAGAATATGATGAAAACCCACAGCTAACAATACAATTACAAAACATGGGTTTCGATACGCTAACCAATGCAGTGCTGACGCTGTCATCGCCTGACCCCTACGTTACTTTAACCGACAGCATTGAAAATGTAGGAATACTTGCAACCGGACAGACACTCACCCTAAATAATGCTTTAGGATTTCATGTTTCGGGTAATGTACCTGATCAATATCCTCTCAATCTTATCATCACCATTACTTCCCAGCAATTAACCATTCAACGGCCCGTCTCTTTAACAGCCTTTGCTCCTAAAATACAAGCCGGACAGCTTACCATTATTGATGGACAAAACGGTAGCCTTGATCCGGGAGAAACTGCTGATATCGTAATAAACCTGAAAAATACCGGAGGTGCAAAAGCTACAAATTTAAATGCTTTACTCTCTTGTGTTGACCCTAATATTACTATTAATAGCAGTACATTTAACCTGGATACTCTTTACACCGGTACCTCTAAAAATCTAATATTTAATGTTACCGTTTCGGCTAATGCACCCATTGGATATAACCTTCCGCTTAACCTGGCAGTTACAGCCGACTATGGATATAATGCTATGGATATTGTCAACGTGATTATTGGTTTGGTTGGCGAAAATTTTGAAAGCGGGACATTTCAATCCTACGACTGGCAATTTGGAAACGACGCTGACTGGGTGATTGATAATTCTAATTTCTACGAAGGTCAGTATTGCGCCAAATCGGGTCTAATTGATGATGCTCAAGAATCGAGCTTGTTATTAACTTTAGATATAACAGCTAACGGAGACATTAGTTTTTATAAAAAAGTATCCTGCGAAAACGATCCAAATGGAACAAATTATGACTGGTTAGGTTTTTATATCGATAATAACCTGAAAAATAAATGGGATGGCGAAGCTAATTGGAGTCAGGAAGTCTATGCGGTTACTGCCGGTCAGCATACTTTTAAATGGGTGTATCATAAAGATGGTTCGGTAAGCAATGGAAGCGATTGTGGTTGGATTGATTATATTGTATTTCCTCCACTTGTTCCTCCGGGACGCACACTTAGCGGAACTATTCAATATCCAAATTCAGCTCATACTCCTTTAAACAATGTGTTACTGAATCTTAAAAACAGTTCGGGAATTACCGTTGCCACTACACTTACAAACCAAACAGGAAATTATACCTTTATTGGCCTTCCCGACGGCGCATATACTTTACACCCTTCGACAACAAAATCATGGGGAGGTGTTTCAGCAGCCGATGTTCTTTTATACAAAAAACATATCGCTTTTATTTCATCGCTTTCCGGCATTTTCCTTGCTTCGGGCGATGTAAACGTTAGCGGCGATTTAACAGCTTCCGATATTCTTATCATCAGAAAAAGAATTGCTACAATTTTAAATTCATTCCCTTCGGGCGATTGGTTGTTTAACAACGCTCCCATCACTATTAATGGAAGCAATGTTGTATATAATTTTGACGGTTTGGTTTATGGCGATGCCAATGGCACCTTTGTTCCTTCATTAACTAAAAATATAGAAAATCCTTTGCCGGCAATTACTGATGTTTTCAAAAACCAGCCGGCATCGTTGCTTGTCATTGAACAAGGAAAATTACAAGGTGACAAAATAATATTCCCTGTAGTTGCCAACAACGTTAATAATTTAGGATCCTTCCAGTTTTCTATCAATTATGATCCTTCAAAATTCATCTTTGCCGGTATCAGCGATTGGTTCTCAGGAAATGAGTCGGCTACCGTCGGACAACCAGAAGCAGGCAAGCTGACTTTTGTATGGACAGCTGATGATCAGGGCATTTCTTTAAATAATACAAAATTGTTCAATTTGATTTTTTCACCGCTTTCCGGCGATGAATCTTCCATATCCTGGAGCGATTCTCCTACACCAAGAGAATTCGGCGATTTTGATGGGAATCTGTTTATGCCTAATTTTATCGATGGAAAGGCAGCAACTTCTATAATAAATTCAGAAGATGCTTCCATCATCATTTATCCTAACCCATGCCAGGGACAATTTACAATAGAAACCATAGGTTCAATGGATAACATTAAAACTGTAAAAATCAGGAATGGTGTTGGATCGCTTGTTTTTGAAAAACAAAACATTCTGAATAAAATAATATCAGTAAACGGATTATCAAAAGGTGTTTATGCAGTTGAAATTCAAACCGCAAATGATTATTTTGTCAGAAAAATGGTTGTTAATTAAACCATTGATAGCCCACTAAGTTAAAAAGGAGTTTGAACTTATCAGACTCCTTTTTGTTTTTATCCTAAGTTAAATTGGAAAATAATATCATTTATGGAAACATTAAAATTTAAAACAAACATCAAGTGCGACGGTTGCATTGCAAAAGTCGGTCCTGTTCTGGATGCCGATTCAAGCATCGAAAAGTGGGAGGTTGATCTTTCGCATCCCGATAAAATTCTTACCGTTTCCGGTGAAAGAATTTCCGAAAATCTTATTAAAAGTGCATTAAAAAATGCAGGCTATACTGCAGAGTTATTATAATTATGGCTCAAAGTTCTAATAATAAATAAAATACACCAGAAGCGCTTTAACAATAATTAACGATAAAAAGATATTTGAAGCGTTTTTGCCACGTAAATTTGCATCGTTAAAAAATTCAACAATAACTTAAAATTTGAAAAAAATGAAAAGTGTAAAAATTTTTGCTACAGCAATCTTATTAATTGCCGGCATTTCGTTCAGCCAGGTTTTTGCTCAAACCCCGGTTAAAAAAGAAGAAAAGAAAGTAACTACGGAGAAAAAAGTAACTCCGAAAAAAGAAGCTAAAACAGAAGTAGCTCCTGCAGCAACAGATCAGAAAGCAACTCCAACAAAAGATGCTAAAAAGGCTGTTAAAAAACACAAAAAAGGTGTAAAAAAAGCTGAAGTAAAGAAAGCTGAAAATGCTACCGAAACTCCTGCCGTTAAAGCAGAACCTAAAAAAGCTCCTGTAACAAAGAAAGCAGAAGAACCTAAAAAAAAGTAATTAAATCACTTTAATTAAAAAAAGGAACTCAATGAGTTCCTTTTTTTATTATATCTGGAAAAGTAAAACTCCTGTAAGATTTTAAAAGTCTTACAGGAGTTTTACTTTTGTATGATTTGTTGTTATTCTTTAATATCTAATTCGCTCATGATGTTCTGAGCATTGGCATATTTGTCAATAACAAAAAGTACGTAGCGGATATCAACACAGATGGTGCGTTGCAGTTCGGGTTCAAAGGCGATGTCGCCGCTCATAGCTTCCCAGTTTCCGTCGAAAGCCAAACCAATAAGTTGACCGTCGGCATTGATAACGGGGCTTCCCGAGTTTCCACCGGTAATATCATTAGTAGTTAAAAAGCAGGTTACCAAATCGCCGTTGGAGCCGTAACGTCCAAAATCTTTTTTCTGATAAAGGTCTTTCAGTTTTTGGGAAACAATGAATTCTTCGTTGCTTGGATCCTCTTTTTGCATCACACCGCTAAGATGAGTTACATAATCGTAATGTACGGCATCGGCTGGATAATAATCCAAAACTTTACCATAGCTCATGCGCATGGTTGAATTGGCATCAGGATAATATACTTTATTGGGATTCATTTCGCGAAGTCCGGCAATAAACAGACGTTCTGCGCTGCTCATTTTGCTTGCTCCCTGACGATATGCCGAAGAATATTTCATCTGGAACTCCATAAGCTGATTCATCATTGTATATGCCGGGTCTTTGTCTAATTTTTTATAGCTTGGATTATCGAGGAAAGCATTCAGGCTGGTTTCGTTGGCAAAGATTGATTTTGCATACAAATCGGCGGCAAATTTATCAAAGTTGCCTTTGTATTTTTTTTCTATCATCGCAAAGAAAGCCGGAAGCTGATCCTTGGGTACGTCGGTATAATAAAGTTTGAAAAGAGCGGCAAGTGTTTTTTGATCGGTAGCCATGTTGTAATCTTTAAAATGGTTTTTTGCCGATTCACGCAGACCGTCGATGGTTGTTTTGATTACATCCTTTTTATCCTTTGAACTTTTTTCCAATAACCCATGCAGCACATTATATTCCTGGGCAAGCCCGAATATTTCAGCACCATTCATTCCTGCTAAAGCAGCATAATAAAGTGGAATTACATCCTGCGACATGTTTTGGTAAGCTGCTTCAATATCTTTGAGACAGTTTCCGTATTTTTCCATCCGTTTAGGGTCGGCATTTACCCAAGCCATAAAATCGGTTTCAATCTGGCGTTTTTTATCGGCAACTTTTAATTTTTTAAGCCCGCGAATTTGTCCGATATAATTTTTCCAGCTATTGGATATGCCAAAATATTTTGATGAATATTTGATACGGATAGCATCGCTGGCATCCATATCGGCTTTCCATGTTTCCAACTGTTTTCCCCATATTTTCACGAGAGCCGGCTGGGATTTTTCGACATTAAAACTAATACCATAAGAGGTAAGAAAGCGTTCGGTGCTTCCCGGATATCCCCAGATCATGGTAAAATCGTCCTTGGTAACCCCTTTAAGGCTGATAGGAAGATGGTATTTGGTTTCAAGGGGAACATTTTCCTTTGAATATGCGGCAGGCGAACCATCGGCTGAAGCATAGATACGAAGAATGCTGAAGTCGCCGGTTTGACGGGGCCACATCCAGTTGTCGGTATCGCCTCCAAATTTGCCTATGGACGAAGGTGGAGCGCCAACCAAACGAACATCTTTGTAAGTCCGGTAAACGAACATATAGTATTCGTTTCCGCTGAAAAAGCCCTTAAGAGCCACTTCATACTTTCCATCTTCTGTCGCATCTTTTTTCAGCTTGGATGTGATTTTTTTGATTTCGGCAGTACGATCGGCTTCGCTCAGCTTGGGATCCAATCCACCCAATACTTGTTGGGTAACATCTTCCATGCGTACGAGGAAAGAAGCTGTCATGCCTTCATTGGGAAGTTCTTCTTCGTATTTGGTTGCCCAGAAACCTTCGGTAAGATAATCATGGTCCACCGAACTGTGTTCCTGTATAGAACCGAATCCGCAGTGATGATTGGTAAACAATAATCCTTTTCCCGAGACTACTTCGGAAGTACAGAAGTAACCGTTAGGGGCGCTTCCGCTTGCCAGCCCGACAATAGCATCCTTTAAGCTGCTATGATTAATGCTGTATAATTCGTCGGCAGTGAGATGCAATCCCATCTTTTGCATGTCGACATAATTAAGCCGCTCTACAAACATAGGCAGCCACATTCCTTCATCGGGCAGGCTCGACGAAAATGCCGAAAAGCCCAACGCAAGGGATAAAACAATAGAAATTAACAATTTTTTCATGAAATACGTATTAAATAATTATTTAAAATTTTTCAAAGCAATCTTCAGTCCGGCACCTGGCATTTGCAAGAGGCAGTATTTGAAGATGCGCAAAAGTAAATAAAAAATGTTCGTCCTCAAATCTATTGGCAATTTGAGGGCGAACAGTTTGTTAATTAATCGTTCAACCGTTGAAAATGAACGGTGAATTGTTATTTTTAAACGTTGTTATAAACCAAGCGTTTTGACACCCTGTTCAAAAACAATATCAACAGGAATTTTAGCTGTTTTTAGTTTACCGATATCGGTTTTTAACGAAGGACGAACGATACTGTTTGTTTCAAGATATTTGGAAGCCCCGGCATAATCGCCTTCGCCTTCAAATTTCAGGATGAGTGCCGACCATTCATCGGCGGCTTTTTTTGTTTTAGCCATATCCACTTTGTAAGTTCCGTTAGCGTTGCGGGTAAACGCCCCTTTATCTTCAAAAAAGTTAAAACACATCATGTTTGCTTTGCCATGAGCATCGGCAGCCCCAAAACGAACCGAACGGATAATACCCATCATATAGGTAACGTAAGCATCGTTAACGGTAACATTTTTCAATTCCCCTTTTTCGATGAGTTTGGTAACCATAAACAATCCGAGGATATCGGCTTTGGCTTCTTCAAAAGCGGAATATTTTTCCTTGAGGGCTTCGCGCACGGTTCCTTTTCCGGAAACGGTATTTTTGATGCCGAGGCCATGAGCCACTTCGTGGAACATCACATTGGAGAAGAAAGCATCGAAAGTGATATTGTTAAGTTGGGACGGATCGCAGAGAACTTTGGCAATAGGCTGGAGGATGTTGTCGAATTTGGCTTTCATGGCATTTTTAAGCTGAAGGCGACGCGAGCCTTTTTTCAACTGAACCTTTTCGTCATTGGGCAGGTTAATAGCGATGGTTTTGCCTCCGCAATTGCTGTTGCCGGCATAATAAATAATGTCGTAGGCATTAAGATCGGAATTGGAACCCGGTTTTTCTTTTTTGTATTTTGCATCCACCGGAAGCTGGGTTTGCAACTCGGGAAGCATGGCAGAATATTTGGCTAACTTCAGACTCCAATCCTTATCCTTTACCAGCAAGGCGGCTTCGTGGGCAGTTTTATAGCCGAAGAGTTCATCCTCATAGTTTTCGATGGGACCCACCACAAAGTCGAGGGTGTTATTTTTCATATCCATCCAGGCCATATCGCTGGCAAAATAATCGTCGGTGAGCAGAGCCTGGGCACGCAGGTTGAGGTAATTTTTAAGACCCGCATCTTCGGCAAGCAGGGCGGCTTTCTGGAGCAATGCAGCGGCTTTCTGTATTTTTTCCTTATACGCTTCGTGATACCATACGCATTTCAGCGATTTATCGTCGTTGCGACGGATAAGGGTATACTGGCTGGTTTTGTTTTTATCGCCGAATTTTTCAAATTCTTCCTTGGTCATGTCGGCAGGATAGAAGTTAGCACCTTTAGGCTTTTCGCCAAAGGAAGAAATAAAGGGCGCATTGTTGCCGAGGCGTTCCCAGGGACCGTAGTTGATTTCGGCAAACTGGCGTGTAGCTTCATCCTTGATGCTGTCGAGGAAAGCCTGTTTGTTGCCCAAGGTTTGTTCCCAGAAAATGTCGTCCATCAGTTGAGCCGCTTCGATAAGGATAGGGATCATTTGTTTTTCCTTTACGCTGAGTTTGCTCAGATCGGTGGTCAGTTTGACGGTAGCAAATTCGTCGAGTTTTTGTTGCATGGCCGTATCGTTTTTAGTGGCGGAAGCAGGTTTCTTTTTTGAATCGCATGCGCCGGTAACCATGATTAATGCTGCAATAATCACGGCAGGAATGAGTTTTTTTACCATAAACGTTTATTTTTAAATGAATCGTTGAATTTTGGGTACGAAGATAATTATTTTATGGATAGAAGGAATAAAATGCCTAAAGTGAACTAAAGTTGCAGGATGGATAATAAAAAACCCAAACTTTAGGCATGTTTGTTCCAATCAGGAAAGCCTCCGTTGTTACGATTTCTGGTTCCTGTGTCTGATATATCGGGTTGTACGAAAGACGAAATATCCAACAAGAACCAGATAGGCGATTAATTGTACCCAGTCCGTTTTTTGTCCGATATGAGTTTGAAAAATAGTATACCCGAAAATTATAATTAAAATAAGCATTAAAAATAATGGATGGATGGATTCCTGATATTTTCGATAAGCCGCATCCGTTTTTAACAAAAAATGAAAGGCAAAGAATGAAAATATCGCAAACGCGAAAATGAGGATGTACTCTGTTATATTCATTTTATTTTTAAATTTATTGAATTGAACAATGATTGATTTTTATGCAAAAATAATTTATTTTAAATATGTTTCGATAATGGAACTAAAAAATAAAAGTAGAATTCCAGCCGCTTTTACCCAGAAAGTTTGACTTTTCAAACAGAACTTTAGAAACAACACCATGAAAAGAACGAGATTCTTGAAGAAAAAAGAAAAAAGGTAAGGCCGGAGATCAGACAATATGTTAACAAATCGTTTGATGTGGCAGACCGTATCTGCGAAATTTTGAAAGAACAGGGAAAGGATCAGAAAACCTTGGCTCGCAGTCTGGGTAAAATTGAAATCGTTTTAAGTGAGCCCCTGATTGAGGTAACCCAAACAATACCATCTCAGGCCACAGCAAAGGATTTTTCCAAACTATCATCAAAATCCACTATTTATCCTGCGTAAAAAAACGACGAATAAACCAATTTTTATAATACTTTTGCTTCTGTATTCAAAATCAATTTTAAAATAAAAACTCTTATTATGCTTAAACGTACACTATTCTTTGTTTTTACACTTATTACATTTATGGGATACTCACAGGAACGCGAAGAAACCGAACCGGTAAAAGTGATAATACCGGCCGAAAAATTAGAAGCTGTCAGCAATGTTGATCTGCAAAAATTTGCGGGTAAATGGTATCAGGTGGCAGCTTACCCGTCACGTTTTCAAAAGGACTGCTATTGCTCCCAAGCCGAATATACCATCACGGAAAAAGGCTACATGAAAATCGTTAACAGTTGCCGAAAAGGCAGTCCCGAAGGCAAACTAAAAATAGCCAACGGCAAAGCATGGGCTGTAAAAGGCAGCAACAATGCCAAATTAAAAGTTCAGTTTGCCTGGCCATTCAAGGGTGATTACTGGATAATCGGCCTCGAAAAAAATTATCGCGCCGCTATTGTTTCCGATTCCAAACGGAAATACCTGTGGATACTTTCGCGCACACCAAAAATGGAAAACGATGCTTTTCAGAAGGTATTGGAAGTGGTTCGTGCCAAAGGTTTCGATCTTACCAAAATTGAGCTCGACAGCCAGGAGTGCAAATAAAATAGCTATTCGGCTGCGATTATTTTTCCCTGTAAATCACTTCGAGCATCGTTTGTCCGACAGCTTTCAGGGTATTCTTATCAATCACGGAAAAATCGTCTTTTAGGGTATGCCAATAGGGATAAAATCCGCTTTGGGTGGAAGGATCATGTTGAATAACATCAATTGTGGGAACTTTCATGATTTTATTCACATACAAATGATCGTCGGTGATGCCTCCGGTTTGCTGGGATGAAAAATAGCCCGAATAACCGGCTTCGCTGGCAATATCCCACACTTTACGCATGATGTCGGGAGCATAGTACATTGAAGTTTCTTCCATAGTAAATGTAGCATTAGCAGCACCAACCATATCGAGCAGAATACCAAAACGGGGTTTATAACCGCTTTTATGAGGATTCGCCGACCAATATTGGGCGCCTAACGCCCAGGTATCATCACTGTTTTCCACCTGAATACCTTCGGGAACTCCATAATCTTCGGCATCGAACAACACCAAGTCAACACCAATATCCGGCTTGTTTTGACTAAGCTGCCTTGCTATTTCGAGCAACACCCCTACCCCACTGGCTCCATCGTTGGCTCCAATAATAGGCTTGCGGTGATTTTTTGCATCAGGATCCTGATCGGCATATGGACGCGAATCCCAGTGAGCCGAAATAAAAATTCGTGCCGCTTTATCGGGATTAAAGGAAGCAATGATGTTTTGAAAACGGAGATACGTTCCGTTCCAAGCCCTAAGTTTGCCGCTTTGCACCGCAACATCGGGCGTAAATAATTTAAATTTGGATATAAGATAATCGGCACAAAGATCATGTGCCTTGGTATTATTTACCCGCGGCCCAAAATCGCATTGTGCTTTCACATAAAGGTAAGCCGAGTCGGCATTAAACGAAGGAATATTCACTTCTGCTGTTTTTTCTTCGACTTTTTCAGTTTTTGGTTTTCCTCCGCCACACGAAGCCACCACTACTGCTGTTGCTGCAAAAAGAACTAAAGATATTTTGCTTTTCAGATTCATTTATACTCTTAATTTTTGAATAATCTGGTGCAAAATTAATGTTTTATTCCTAAGCTTACCGTATTGATGAGATAATTATTAATTTTGACGCTTCTTATTTCTAACTAAAAACATCAATACAATATGAAGAAAAGCCTTATCATTATTACTTTTGGTTTGCTATTAACTGCATTTGCCTTTCAATCGAATGCCTGTACCAACTTTATTATTTCCAAGGGAGCCACCGTGGATGGTTCCACGATGATCACCTACGCCGCCGATTCACACGTGCTTTATGGTGAATTATATTATCGTCCGGCTGCCGACTATCCTGAAGGCGCCATGATGGATGTCTACGAATGGGATACCGGCAAATACCTTGGCAAAATAAAACAGGTTCGCCACACTTATTCTGTAGTAGGAAACATGAACGAATTTCAGGTAGCTATCGGCGAAACCACCTATGGCGGACGCGAAGACCTGCAAAGCCAGCCCGACGCCATCATGGACTACGGCAGTCTGATGTACATCACCCTGCAACGCGCTAAAACGGCACGCGAAGCTATTAAAATCTTCGGTGAATTAGTTGCCGAATATGGTTATGCCAGCGAAGGTGAATCCTTCTCCATCTCCGATCCTAACGAAGTATGGATATTGGAAATGATTGGCAAAGGCAAAACCCCGCTAATGGACGTAAAAGCTAAAAAATCAAAAAAAGCAGTAGCACAGAAAGTGTTAGGCGCCGTATGGGTAGCTCAGCGCATCCCCGACGGATACATTTCCGGTCACGCTAACCAATCGCGTATTTCTACCTTCCCGCTCAACGATCCCGAAAACTGCATCTATTCACCCGATGTTATCTCTTTTGCCCGCGCTAAAGGATATTTCACAGGCGAAGACAAAGATTTCAGTTTCTGCGATGCCTATCAACCCATCACTTTCGACGGAGCACGTTTCTGCGATGCCCGCGTGTGGGCAGGATTCCGTAAAGTTAATTCAACCATGGATAAATATACCGATTATGCCATGGGAGCAAACCTTAAAAACCGGATGCCTTTGTGGATTAAACCCGATCATAAATTAAGTATTCAGGATGTGATGAAAATGATGCGCGACCATTACGAAGGAACACCTATGGACATGACCCAGGACATCGGTTCAGGACCTTACAACCTCCCCTATCGCTGGCGTCCGATGACATGGTCGGTTGACGGAGGAAATTATATACACGAACGTGCCACCTCCACCCAGCAAACCGGTTTTTCTTTCATTGCCCAAAGCCGCAACTGGCTGCCCGGACCTATCGGTGGTATTAATTGGTTTGGCGTGGACGATACTTACAGCACAGTGTATACACCCATGTATTGCGGTATGACAACCGTGCCCGAAAGCTATGCCGTAGGTAACGGCTCCATGATGGAATTCACTTTCAATTCTGCTTTCTGGACTTTTAATATGGTCTCCAACTGGGCTTATACCCGTTACCGCGATATGATACCCGAAATTCAGAGCGTTCAGTCGGAACTTGAAGGCAAATACATTGCCAATACTTATGCCGTGGATGCAGCCGCTTTGCAGCTTTATAACAAAGATAAAGCTTTAGGCATTAAATTTATCACCGATTACTCGGTAAATGCCGGCAATGCAACCGTAAAACGCTGGCAGGAATTGTATGCTTACCTTTTTACCAAATATATGGACGGTAACATCAAAACCAAAGACGGCAACAACATGAATCCGAAAGTTAAACAACCCGGCTATGGCGATGAATGGCTCCGCCGTATCGTTAAGGAAACCGGAAGCCGCTATAAAGTGATTGAAAATAAATAATCCGCTTTCAATCTTTTATCAAAAAGGAACTTCAACAAACGAAGTTCCTTTTTTTGTTGCCCATTTAAACTCAATGGCGTATATTTGCACATTGAATCGTTATATCATCTTTTATCATGGAACAAAATAATACAAATACCAATATTTACAAGATTATCATTGCCCTGCTTCTCGTCATTATTATTATTTTAAGCTGGAGGCTGGTAGTGAATAAAAATAAACTGGAAGTCAAAACAGTTTTTGTAGAAAAGGCTAAAATGAATAACAACCTTCAGTCGCAGCTGGATTCCCTGCTTGCCGAGCATGAAAAAATCAAGGGTGAATACGGAACTCTTTCCAATAGCCTGAAGGAAAAAGACGAAATTATCCAGAAAAATGCCAGTGAAATTCGCCGCCTTATTGCAAAGCAGGGCGACTACAATCAAATTAAACACAAACTTGATTTGCTTCGCGGCATTGCCCAGGGTTATATCCGGCAGATAGATTCCCTTTACACCGTTAACCGTGAATTAAAAGAAGAAAATGTTCAGATAAAAACGAATTACCAGCAGGAGCAGCAGAAAAATGTTGTGCTTTCGAAGGATCGCGAAGATCTGAAAGGAAAAGTAAGCAAGGCTTCCGTGCTTAAAGCATATAACATCACGGCCAAAGCTGTTGTACTCAAAGCCAGCGGCTCGAAGGAAAAAGATACCGAAAAAGCACGCCGTGCCGATAAACTCAAAGTTTGTTTCACGCTTAGCGAAAATCTTATTCTTACTCCCGGCATGAAAACCATCTATGTCCGTATTGCCAGACCTGATAATAAAATTCTGGTGAAAGGTAAATCGGACGAATATTCATTTATGTTCAACAGTGAAAAACTTCAGTATTCCATACGCGAAGATGTAAACTACCAGAACCAGGCCATGGACATCTGCACCTACTGGATTAACCGTGAGGGCAAAAATGCTCTACAGGAAGGCAAATACTTTGTTTCGGTATTTTGCGATAATGCAATGATAGGCGAAGGAAGTATTGTACTGAAATAACCCCTCCAACCACCCCAAAGGGGAGGAGCTGTTGTGCGGAAAGGGTGATGCTGTTAGTATTTATCCGAATGTTGTTAGGCGGAAAGGGTGATGCTGTTAGTATTTACCAAAATGTTGTCTGGCGGAAGAGGTGATGCTGTTAGTATTTATCCGAATGTTGTTAGGCGGAAAAGGTGATGCTGTTAGTATTTATCAAAATGTTGTTAGGCGGAAAAGGTGATGCTGTCAGTATTTATCCGAATGTTGTTAGGCGGAAAGGGTGATGCTGTTAGTATTTACCAAAATGTTGTCTGGCGGAAGGGGTGATGCTGTTAGTATTTACCCGAATGTTGTTATGCTGAAGAGGTGATGCCGTTAGTATTTGCCCAAAAACAAACACCCCCTTATCCGATCGGAAAGGGGGATGTTTGTAATAAAAACTTACTTACTTTATTTATCAACAAAGGCAATGGCAAAATGCCGTTGTATCTTTTTATTCGCTAACTTCTTTACGCATCGCATAAACCTTTTTTGCACCGTAGGCAGCACCTAACAGTAACAAGATGCTTAAGCCACCATCAATGGGTGCACCACCACCAGGAGCACTTCCACCTATAGGGCCACCATTTGTAGTACCGCCGCCTACTCCACCATTATTGGGTGCAGGTTGGCTAAAAAGCATGGGAGCTGTCAGAAGAAATCCTGTAACGAGTAATAATCTGATTGTTTTTTTCATATCGTTTGAATGATTAATGATTATTTTTTAATGTCTAATGATTAATGATTAATGATTATTTTTTAATGATTAATTTCTGCTTTGAGCCGTTTTACGAGATGCAACAAAAATGGCCGTCAACTCTAAAGACTCTTTGAGTAATGGTTGAATTAATTCCATCTTCAATAGGTTTTCTTCAACCAAAAACTCAAGCCAAAAACAACTCTCATCTGCTTCTTCTATCACAATTCCTAATTTTGAGATAAAACTTTTTTTTGACTGAGCAACACAAGCTGCACGATAATTGGCTGCCACCGACGTTGAACATCTGATTAATTGACCTTCTATATGACTACTCAATTTGCCTGAAGGCAGAGAAATTGCAACCTTTATACACCTATGTGCAAATGTTTTTGTCCGTTGTACAAGATCTTTCTCCATCTTATTTGTGCAAATGAATTAGAAATTAATCATTAATCATTAATCATTTAATAAATACTTTTTGTGTATAAACGCCCTGAGCGGAAATTAATTTCACCATGTAATAACCCATAGGATTGTTAAGACTAATGCTGTAAACCGACGATTCGTTGTTCAGACGGTTCTTCACTATCTGGTTGCCGAGAATATCATAAACAATCACTTCTCCCTGCAATTTTGTGGTGCCCGGGTTGATGAAAATGGTATTGCCATTGGCGTAGATTTTAACATTTTGTTTATTGTTTTCACCAATTCCGGTCGATGATTTGAAACGAAGAGTAAAGCGATCGCTGTTGTCGCCGGCATTTGCCGTAAAAGTATAAACCGGAGTAGTGCATAAATTCTGAGTTACATTCAAAACATTATCTGTTAAAATAACAGGTGTTGCCGCATCAAAATTCAGTATTTCGGTTGCATTAATGGTAAAATTACCTGTAACTCCAGCCTTGAAATTCAAAGGAACGATTGATGAAGTTTCTACCGATGGCAGAGTGTTAATAGCTAAATCTACATTATTGTCGAGGCTGGTGTATAACTGTGGAACATTGTCGGCAAACAATTTCCAGGCATCATATGCATTGTCGGCTCCGGAGGTTGCATTGGCATCAAAACGGACAACCGTTTCGTCGGAATAATTTCCGTTGGTAACCTGCAAACGAGGAATGGATTGGTGGTTTCGCTTTTGTAGAAAGCAGGAGTAGTATTGTTCACGCGTATACCATTAGCAAATCCCAGATTAGTAGCAGGAGTAGCTGTAGCTTTTACAAAAAAGCCCTGCATGGCCGGAATAATATTGGTTCCGCCGTTTACGCCAGTTCCATCGAGATAATATCTGTAATTGGCTATAGAGTTATCCCAGAAATAAACACCGTTATTCATTTCAGCAGGTTTGCTCCAACCACTGGTGGCATTCCAGTCAATAGCCGAAGGATAGGGATTTCCAACTAAAGTTCCAGCCATCGCCCAATACCAGGAGTATAGGTTAATGCTACAGACTGAGCGCCGGTATTCAAAGCGCCGGTAAATTCAAGGGTCTTGCTGGTAGGAGCGCCACTTTCGTAACTATACATGGTGGAATATCCTTTACCAACAGTGCTAAGCGTAGTACCACCCGGTATGTTTGCATACAAACCAGTGAGTTCGTTAAATTCTTTCAGATAGCAATAGGTAAACACATCGCTTGCCAAAATACTGGCAACCGGCTGTGAAATCAGATGCCATTTATCGTTAGTGCCAAACAATGCACCTTCTATTGTTTGCTGTACGGTAGCTATTCCAGCAACAGTTAAAAAGCCACCATCGAGCAACGAAGCCCCGGAAGCAATAGTAATATCCTGACAACTGCCATTGGCCGTAAGTACAGGATAATTGGTTAAGCCAGCAGGAATAATAACATCTAATCCCTCGTAAGGTACATTATTTGTCCAGTTTCCTGCATTTGCCCAATCGGAATCTACAGCTCCGGTCCATGTAGTAGAATTATATAATGCCCACACATCATTTGTTGCAATCGTACCAGAAACGTTTAAAATACGGTTAGGCTCTCCATCCCATTCTCCATAATTCCAGCTACTATTTTTAAAATACTTATATTGATAAGTACCGGCCGGAAGTTGTAATGTAATGGTATACGTTAAAGTAGAACCAACCCGAGACATTTGCAAATCAGGATTTGTGCCAGGTTCATTCCAAACAGCGCCAGGGAAACTACCTGCTAAATAAACAACATCAGTACCGGGAATGAATCCGGTTGCTGTACTCATATCCACGTTGAAGGTTACGGGGTTGTAGACCGTTATATCTGCAAGATTACGGGAAGTCAGTTGTATAGCTGCATTATATTGTCCAACTAATACAACCAAATCTAAGTTATTAGAAGGAATAGGCGTACCAATATAATCAGACTCGGCAAATGTTGTTCTAAAAATACTCGTACCACTTGCATCAGTAATATTGTAATTAGTGTTTACTGCAAAATTACCTGTCGGATCATCAAAATTACATTCTTAATTTTTATAAGTTTTGCCTGATCGGCAGAAGTAATTGAAGCCAATGTTTTTACTTCGGGGGTTATCGTATTACCAGTAGATGTGGCTGCACCGGGATCAACAATCGGAATAAATTCCAGTAATTGGTTATAGAGTAATAATGTACCTGTTAATCCAGTAACGCCATCACCTATGTTATAGGTAGTGGTAATCATTCCGGCATTATCATCTATAAGTACAGCACCAGTAGCATCCTGCACATATTTTTGGTGACGGGGAGCGCGTGTATACGTAACCAAAGCTTCACCAGTAAGTTTATAAATAGTTCCATCCGTTGCACCAGCTCTTAACGTTGCAATATCTGCTACTTCAATAGGAAATGAATAAGTCGCAGTAGAGATTCCGCTAGCAGTCATTCCTGTTTTATATGCTTTTGCTTTAATGGTTGTAGTAGCACTCACCGAAATTGGAGTAGTATAAATAGCAGAAGTTTCGTCTGGGTCAAGACCATTCGTAGTATAATGAATGGTTGCTCCTTCGGTAGCACAGGAAATAGTTACATTTTGACCATCATAGAAAAATCCGCCTACAGGATTAAATGATGGATTATCAACCGTATTACCAGAATTATCAACAACCCAGGTTATTGTAATATCATCTATTGAAAGTCCATGATCTGAACCTGTTTGATCTGGATCGTCCCATTTTAACATGATATAATTATTATTGGCTAATGATAAACTTGGTATTTCAATATCCGTAAATTGAACAGAATTAGCAGATATATTACCATCAAGTGCTCCAGATGTTCCTCCAGTTATTGGGCTGGTGAAATTTAATGTCGATACAGAGGTCCAACCGGTATTTGCATTAGGATTTAAACTTGTTATCTCAGATGTAGCTATTTTATAAAAAAATGAAATTGTTTGAGCTGCAGCAGCACTATTTCGCCATTGTTCTCCCTTATAAGATATTTTTATACTTGTAATAGTATAACCTGATGTATTTTGTAATAGAATCCCCCAAGCAAAACTACCAGCAGCAGCATTCCCCGAACCCAGTGAACCTATTGCACGATCTGTAGAAGAAGTCGCCCCATAACTTTTTCTACCACCACCATTACTCGCACCATTATCTGCAGCATAAGTAGTACCAGTTCCTGTATTTTGCCAATACCAATTTGCAATAGTTGAATTATCAGTCCAAGCATTAGTAGTTCCACTATTAGCCAAAGTATTAAAATCCTGAGAATATGAACCTGAAGTTGTCATATTAACCTGCCCCCACCCTACTTTGACAAAGGCAAATAGCATAATAAAGCTTACTAAAAATGTAAATTTCTTCATTGTTTAAATTTTTTTGTTAATACTTATTTTATTTTTCTTTTATTTTTTGCAAAAATAATACAGATAATCAACCGGTTTGTTAACAAAAAGTTAATTATCGGAAATTGTAGCTAAAGTACAACAAATTGTTGAAAAAAATAATATTTTTGTTAATAAATATTTTTTAATGGAAAAACACCATTCTCAATCCCAAAAACGAGGCATCAATGCCTTTTTTAATAAGCTAAGCCGCAAATTGTTCGGGAGTTCTCACCACCACCACCATCACCATTCATCTGGAGAAAATTATATCGCCAATATTTCGGATAAACCAGCGCCATTCATGGCTTCGGCTACCAATGATAAATTTTCTCCATCACATCATCATTCGCACAGAAAAGGACACCATAAACGTGGTTTTTGGGCTAAGTTGTTCAAAGTAAGAAAAAAACACCGAAAGGAAAAGGATGTGCAAAAAAACTGGCAATTTGCCAGCGAACCTGTAAAAAAGGAAAAGCTCGAAATGACTTCCTACATCATTTATGCTGTCAATTCAACCATGCTTTACATTGCTGCCTATATGGTAGCTTTTTTCACGTATCAATTAGCCGTCATTTTTGTTGCTTCTCATTACGGAATTGATTCGGTACTTCTACTATTACGAAGTGTATTTCCCCTGCGGCAACAATTCTCCCCTCTGGACTCCCTTCAACATCATACTGATTACCCTCTCCGGTCCAATGATTTCCATTATCATGGGAACCATTTATCACCATGTGGTATTGAAACGCATGTACAAACCGGCAAACAAATTGTTTGTGCTTTGGCTTGCATTCCATTCCATCAATATGTTTTTCGGAGCTTTTGTTGCCGGCATTATCACCGATCAGGGTTTTGGCTTTGTAGCCGACTGGATGTATATGCATGTGGCTTTCAAATTCATGTTTGCCATCATTGCTATTTTCATCCTCGCTGTTCTTGGTTTTTATTCTGCCCGCTATTTTCTGGAAACAGCCACATCGGTTTACCGTATCAAATCGAAAAACAGGCTCGCCTTTTTCATTGCTCAGGGAATAATTCCCTGGTTTATTGGCGGATTAATCCTTTTTGCAATAAAATACCCGACCATACTTCCTCAACACGAAAACATACTTGTTTACGATTCCATTATCCTGGGAACCTTTATATTTCTGATTATTCCTATCATTTTCAATACCAAGGCCAAGCCAAAATTTATTGATAAATATTCCCGCTCGAAACGCGGGATCAATTGGACTATGGTTATAGCTATTGTGCTTCTACTGGTAGTTTTTCGCTTAGGATTGAGTGGTGGGTTGCATTTTTTTATAAAAATTATTGTTTCCATTTCTCCATGGCACTAAAAGGATCGGAAACCGAAAATGTAAGTCTATTTTCCTTCCGAAATCGGCCTGGATTTTCGCCCCAGGCTTCGGTTTCCCATTTTAAAACCGGGTTGGAATAAGCGATTATTTTGCTAGCCAGACGATAGCCCGGTCAACCAAGTTCAAAGAGTTTTTCATTCTTTGGACTTCGCTCTAATTTGGTTTTGATAGCTTTATCTTTCACCCATTTGATAGCCGTCCGGGAATCAGAATATACCGGAAAATTGCTTTGCCGCTGAGCAAGATAAGCCAATCCAGTGAACAATGGCAAGGAATTCGCCAATATTTATGGTTCCTTCGGGAAAAGGTCCCCTGCGAAAAAGTTGAATGCCCGACTGGGTATCTACGCCCCGGTATTCAAGAACTCCCGGATTGCCCGAACAAGCAGCATCCACCGAAAGACTGTCGGAAATCCGGACTGCCAAACTTTGCCCGTTGTTCCGGAGTTATTTGCTTCACAACCTTTTTACCGATAAATTGCCAGGGATTCGATTCGTAGGCTTTTTCGGCTTGTTCCTTAACTTCAAACGATTTATACAACGCTCCCTCAAAGCCTTTTATCTGTTTCTCGCACTCGGACCACCGTAAATATATCCCGGGCTCCTTCCCTTTCCAGACTACATAATATTTTTGTTTTGGCATGATTGCAGATACGTTATCTTTGCAGCAAAATTAACATAAAATGAAGCGTCGCATAGCTACTTTTCTTTTTCTTGCTTTAATTGCCTTATTTTCGTGCAATTCGTCCAATCGCGTATTTGAACAATATCATAAATTCGATAACGCCACCTGGAATCGCTTCGACATTCTGAAATTTGATGTTCCTGCGGAAAAACCTGGAATTTACGACGTTTCCCTTGTTGTAAGGCACACAGCTAATTATGCTTATGACGTCCTGCCTGTTTATATTACCATCATTTCTTCGGGTGAGGAACGTGCCAAAGAATACCAGTTTAAATTGAGGGACAAAAACGGTAAATTCCTCGGCAAACCTAACGAAGATATTTTTGAAAGCACCTTCCCTGTTCACAGCGAGCTGGAAATCACTAAAGCAGGAAGTTTTACTGTTAAAGTTGAAAATATTATTCCAAAATACGATACTCCCGATATCAAGGAAATTGGTTTGATTGTAAACCGACAAAAACTTCCAGAAAAAACGGAGAAAAAGCAAAAAAAACAATCAAGAATAGTTTTCGGTTCACCTCGATCGCCAGGGGTATTATATCAGCATTTGCCAATCATTTCCCTGTCTTCCGAAAGTTGTTTCTTGAGTAAATCGAGGTTATCGAATTTTTTTTCGTCGCGTATGCGGGCTATCAAGTGAATATTGATGGTTTCATTATAGATATCATCATCAAAATCAAAAATATTGGCTTCAATCGTCAGCGATGAACCGTTTACGGTAGGCCGGTTGCCAATGTTTGCCATGCCTTTGTATATTTTCCCCTGCCTTTCCACGTGGCAGGCATATACTCCTCTGGCGGGAATAAGTTTATTTCTGTCTTCCGGTTCGATATTTGCCGTTGGGAAACCAAGACGCTTGCCCAGTTGCTTGCCACGAACAACCTTTCCGGAAATAAAATACGGATAACCCAGCATGGCATTGGCTTCTTCAATTTCTCCCTTTTCGAGCAACAACCTGATTTTAGAGGAACTGATGCTGGTCTTTCCCAGTTTTTGGGCAGCAACTTCTTCCACCTTAAACTTTTTCTCAATGGCAAAATTCCGTAAATCAATAAAATCGCCACCGGCATTTTTCCCAAACGTATGGTTATAACCTACCACAACGTGTGAAGGATGTATTTTTTCGATAAGTATTCGTCCGATAAATTCATCAGGACTTAGCTCGGCAAATTTTTCGGTAAAAGGAATGATGAGCAAATGGTTAAGTCCGTCTTTTTCAAGCAATTTAATTTTTTCGGGAAGCGAATTCAATAATTTTATCTGGGCATTTTCCTTGTTTAAAACCAGTCGCGGATGAGGATTAAAAGTGATTGCCAGTGTTTCGCCCTGTTCGTTTTGAGCTATTTTTTTTAACCGGTCTAAAATTTTCACATGCCCAAGATGAACCCCGTCAAATAGTCCGATGGTTACAACGGCATTACTAATTTCCTGAAATTCGTTTATATCGTTATATATCTTCATAAATTTATCACCGTCTGATTACCGGCATAATTTCCCCGGTAAACTCCGTATTTTGCTTTTTGTTTAAATTTATTACCGGTTGTCCCGGATTTATTACCCTAAACCAACCGGTTTTTTATGATATACGCTGCAATTTGTATGGCATTGGTAGCCGCACCTTTGCGGAGATTATCGGAAACTACCCATAAATTCAACGATTTGGGCTGGGAATAATCGCGGCGGATTCGCCCGACAAACACTTCGTCCTTACCTTCGGCATATTTTGGCATGGGATATAATAATTCCGAAGGATTATCCTGAACCACAATGCCAGGTGTTTGACTCAACAGGTTTTTTATTTCTTCCGTTTCAAAATCATTTTCAAATTCCACGTTCACCGCCTCAGAATGGCCACCAAAAACCGGAACTCTGACAACAGTGGATGTCAGCCGAATACTTTTGTCCGATAAAATTTTACGGGTTTCATCCAGCAATTTCTGTTCTTCTGAAGTATAACCGTCAGGCTGAAAATTTCCGCCATGAGGCAAAACATTTAAATCAATCGGATAAGGGTAAGCCATATCACCGGAAATTCCATTGCGTTCGTTGTTGAGCTGTTTCACGGCTTTTACACCGGTTCCGGTTACCGATTGATAGGTGGAAACCACTACCCTGCGGATTTTATACTTTTTATGCAAAGGAGCCAAAGCCAACACCATTTCAATGGTTGAACAATTCGGATTGGCAATAATTTTATCCTTACGGCTTAAAACCGAAGCATTGATTTCGGGTACAACCAGCGGAATTTCATCAAACATACGCCAGGCAGAAGAATTATCAATAACCGTTGCCCCTGCTTCCGAAAAACGGGGTGCCCATTCCTTGGATGTGCCGGCTCCGGCTGAAAAGATGGCAATCTGAGGCTTACAGTCAACTGCCTCCTGCATGCCCATTACCCGATATTTCTGATTGTTAAAAACGATTTCTTTGCCTACCGATTTTTCGGAAGCTACTAATAAAAATTCAATATCTGAAATATCAGTAATATACCGTTTTTCTTCAAAAACTTTTCTCATCATACATCCCACCAATCCGGTGGCGCCAACAATCGCAATTTTCATGTTTTATTAATTTTTATGACCTGCAAAAATACTATATTTACAGTTTGTTAATTTACGGAAAATTTTTCTGCTTCCTTTCCCATAGTTAACGTGTTCTTATAAAAATAATTGCAAATGCTGACGTTCGATTTTCTTTGTTAAAATTGGATGTCAGTGGTTTAAGAGTCAATAACTAAAAATTATTTGCGAATGAAACGAGCATGTTCGCTAAACGCAAACACGGATGAAAATTCACAGCGAGTTCCATCCGACCTTAAAAAAACAAATTATTTACGGATGAAACGATTATTTTTTTTGCTCGTATTCCTTCCGGTATACCTTCAGGCACAAGTTTCGGACGATTTTTCAGATGGAAATTTTACGTCCAATCCCCGCTGGTCGGGCGATAGCGTTCAATTTAAAATAAATTCAAACCACCAATTACAATTGTTTTCTTCCGGCGAATCGGTTTCTTGTCTTTCAACTCACAATGCATTAATGGACAGCACAGAATGGATTTTTTGGATTAAAATGCCTTTCGATCCTTCTAATCAGAATTTTGCCCGGATTTATCTGGTTTCCGACCACTCCGATCTGAAAGCCAATCTGAATGGTTATTTTCTTCAGTTTGGTGAAAATGGCAACGACGACGCTATCCAGCTTTTCCGTCAAAACGGAATCACCCCGACTTCAGTTTGCCGGGGAAAGGATAGCTTGATTGCCCATTCCTTTGCTCTTCGAATTAAAGTTACGCGAAGCAGGGGAGGAGCCTGGAAAATTTTTACCGATCCCTCCGGAGGAACAAACTTCATCCAACAAGCTTCCGGAATCGATAATACTTTTACTACTACATCATTCTTTGGCGTTTATTGTAAATATACTTCAAGCAACAGCACTAAATTCTTTTTCGATGATTTTTTAATACGAAACATTCAGCCCGACAATTCCCCGCCAGGAAATAGTTTCCACAAATGCCATCCGGGAAAACAAACTCGGAATTTTATTTGACGAATCCATAGAACGAACTTCTGCTCAGACAATAACAAATTTTTCTGTGGATAAAAGCATAGGAAATCCAATTCTTGCCGAAATTTCACCCGAAAATCCGGCTTTAGTTATTCTGACATTTGGTAAGGATTTTACTGCCAATTTACTGTATACTTTATCCGTAACCAATATCAAAGACCTTTCGGGAAATATTCTCGTTTATGCAGAAAAAATATTCGGTTATTATGTTGCCCATCAATTTGATGTGTTAATCAACGAAATCATGGCCGATCCCAATCCGTCCGGTCAATCTTCCCGATTTCGAATATCTTGAACTTTTTAACCGTTCGGATATTCCTGTAGATTTAACCGGCTGGCAATTAGATATCGGTTCATCTAAAAAATATTTTCAGTCATCAGCTATACCTTCTCATGGTTTTCTGATTGTCGGAGATGTTGATGCCGAACCTTTTTTTAATAATTATGGGATATTCACCGGTTTTACGGGTTTTGCACTTACCAACACAGGAACAACGATTACACTAAAAAATCAGGAAGGAAAAATCATTCATTCCGTAAGTTATACCGATGATTGGTATCGCGACAATAGCAAAAAAGACGGTGGTTGGTCGCTCGAACTTATTGACCCCATGAATCCTTGCGGTGAATCGAGCAACTGGAAAGCTTCGGTAAACACCAATGGAGGTTCCCCCGGAAGTGTAAATTCCTGTGTTGTCCTGAAAATCAGGATAATATGCCGCCCGAAATAGCGAATATCAGCCTACCCGACAGCACAACACTCGGAATTTATTTTACCGAGCCTATGGATAGCCTGAAAATGAATGAATCGTCTGTTTATTTTGTTGATCAAAATATCGGAAATCCAGCCAGCATAAATCTTTTCTCCTCCCGACTTTCGCTCGGTAATACTTCATTTTCTGACACCTTTCAAAAAAATACGATCTACCATATTACGATTTCCGATACCCTTTTCGATTGCGCCGGAAACTCTTTAATTCAAAACATATCCGCCCGTTTTGCCAGACCGTCAACCATCGCATCCAACGATATCGTGATAAACGAAATATTGTCGAACCCAAAAGATGACGGGGTTGATTTTGTGGAAATTTACAACCGTTCCACCAAAATTATTGATCTTAAAGAACTCATTCTCTCTTCCTTCGACACACTGACGTCCACCCTCAAAAATGTTTGTCCCGTTACCGCCGAAGGCTACCTGATTTTTCCCTTCGGAATATATTGCATTAACTACAAATCCCGAAAAAGTTAAAGAACAATATTTTACTACAAATCCAAAAGGATTTATTCCAATGAACTCGTTTCCACCACTTAACGACAACGACGGCATTGTAGTGCTCGCAACCAAAGGTCAAACAATCATCGACAATTTTCATTATTACGAAGGCTTGCATTATCCATTGCTGAACAGCACCGATGGCGTTTCACTGGAACGCATCAGTTTCGACCGGCCCACTGACGATGCAACCAACTGGCATTCGGCTTCCGAAACCGCAGGTTTTGCCACTCCAGCTTATCAAAATTCACAGTTTATGAATTATACTAATGAAAAAGATAATATTACGATTTTACCTGAAATTTTTTCACCCGACAACGATGGCTATAACGATGTGCTGAATATTATTTTTTCTTTTGACGTTCCAGGATACATGGCTAACATCACGATTTATGATTCGAGAGGTAGATTGGTATGCAATCTGGTTAAAAACAAATTGTTGGGAACTTCCGGAAGCTTTTCCTGGAATGGCATAAACGAAAACAACGAAAAAGCATCCATAGGCATTTACATCATTTATTTAGAGGTGTTTGACTTAAAAGGAAAAGTAAAACATTATAAAAAAACGGCGATTCTGGGTGGAAAACTTTAGCTTCTGGCAAAAGCAATGGCAGCAATGCTTATTTTTACTTCGGGAATGGTGAGCAACGCATGAATGCTCGCTTCCAACGTAGCGCCGGTAGTAATCACATCGTCAACTAATAAAAGATGTTTCCCGGCAAGATGTTCAGCATTTTTTATTTCAAAAATTTCTTTCACATTTTCCCAACGGCCAAAGCGGGATTTTTTGGTCTGGGTTTCAGAAGCTTTTATCCGTAACAATGTATTGGTATTTAATTCAATATTCATCGCTTCGGCCAATCCACTGGCAAACATTTCGCTTTGATTATATCCACGTTGCCGTTCTTTTTTCCAGTAAAGCGGCACCGGAAGCACACAATCCACTGTTTTAAAAAATTCCGATTGCTTTAAGTCATAACCATATCTTTTCCCGATATATGCTCCAATCTCTTTTTGCCCATTATATTTCAACTGGTGCAGAAGATGCTGTACCTTACCGCCTTTACGGAAATAATAATATGCCGCCGCCGAATAAACCGGAACCCTTCCCCAGAATGTCATGCTTACCGGATTATCCTTTTCCAGATGAAAATTAGTCTTCGGCAAATGAAACAAACAAAAAGTACACAAGATTTCCTCATTCTTGAACAACGTATTTCCGCAAGCCATGCAAATCCGCGGATAAAAAAGTGAAAGAAAATCAGACAGAATGGTCATCTTCTCAATTTTTATGACGGTAAATATACAAATTTTCTCCCATTGCTCATTTAATTTCTTTTCATTTGATTCAAATTTCTACCTTTGAATCCTAAAACCGGCTTTAGCGGAATGGAAAAAAATCTTCTCGAAATTAAAAATCTATCCATTGAATTTCAATCGGAAAACAACACCGTAAAAGCCGTTGATTCTATCAGCTTTTCCTTGGAAAAGGGAAAAACCTTAGGCATTGTCGGGGAATCAGGTTCCGGAAAATCGGTTACGGCTCTTTCGGTAATGCGTTTGCTTGCGCCCAATGGAAAAATTACTTCCGGAAACATCATTTATTATTCCGATAACAGACAAACAGTTGATTTTCCTCGCCTTTTCCGAAAAAGAAATGCAAAAATTCCGTGGCAATAAAATAGCCATGATTTTTCAGGAACCGATGACTTCGCTTAATCCGGTGCACACCTGCGGCAGACAAATAATGGAAGTTCTTTTGCTGCATGCCAAGCTCAACAAAAAACAAGCAAAGGAAAAAACCATTTCGCTTTTTAAAGAAGTGTTACTACCCCGTCCTGATGAAATTTTTAATTCCTATCCGCACCAGCTTTCGGGCGGACAGAAACAACGGGTGATGATCGCTATGGCGATGTCGTGCAATCCTTCGGTGCTCATTGCTGATGAACCGACTACTGCACTGGATGTTACCGTTCAGAAAACCATCCTCGACCTGATGAAAAGCCTTCAGAAAAAATACGGGATGAGCATTATTTTTCATCACCCACGACCTGGGAGTTATCGCCCAGCTTGCCGATGAAGCTGCCGTAATGTATAAAGGAAAAATCGTGGAACAGGGACCCATACGCCAACTTTTTACTCATCCCAGCCATCCTTATACCAAAGGACTGCTTGCCTGCCGGCCTCCGCTGGACAGGCGATTACGCATATTGCCTACCATTTCCGATTTTTTAAAAAATAATCACTCGGATTCTGTGGAAACGTTCGTCTCTGATTTAATCGTTACCGAAAAAGAACGAAAATCATCACACGAAAAAATGTATACTCAGTCCCCTATCTTGCAGGTAAAAAATCTTCAGACTTATTTTCCCGTGAAAAAAGGAATTTTCGGAAAAACAGTTTCTTATGTAAAAGCGGTCGACAATGTTAGTTTTGATGTTTTTCCCGGCGAAACGCTTGGTCTGGTAGGCGAGTCAGGCTGTGGAAAAACCACACTGGGACGAAGTATTCTCCGTTTGATTGAACCTACCGGAGGACAAGTTATTTATCAGGGCAAAGATGTGGCAGCTTTGCATCGAAATGAGCTTCGGAAACTCCGGAAAAATATGCAGATCATTTTTCAGGATCCTTATTCTTCATTGAATCCAAGGATGGCAATCGGGCCAGCGATTATGGAGCCAATGAAAGTTTACCAGATGTATGAAAACAATAAAATTCGTAAGGAAAAAACCATTGAATTGCTCGAAAAAGTAAATTTATCTGCTGAACATTTTCAGCGCTATCCATATGAATTTTCCGGCGGTCAGCGGCAACGAATATGTATTGCCAGAGCCTTAGCTTTAAATCCTCAGTTTATCATCTGCGATGAATCGGTTTCAGCTTTGGATGTCTCCATTCAGGCTCAAGTTCTCAATCTTCTAAATAGCCTGAAACAGGAATTCGGATTTACTTACATCTTTATTTCTCACGATTTGTCGGTTGTTAAATTTATGTCCGACCGAATGTTGGTCATGAAAGATGGTAAAATTCAGGAAATGGGCGATGCTGATGAAATCTATTTCAATCCCCAAACAGACTATACCCGGCGACTTATCGACGCCATTCCCAAAGGAATTAATTAAAGTTTATCCTTTTTTCGATGTGACGGTTACTTTTATTTGTTTATCCGACCACTGAAAAACAACACGCTGTCCTTTCCGGTCAATCATGCGAAAGCCATCCGGTATTTCTTTAAAACCGGTAAAACGCTTCGATTGGCGGAAAGCTTCTTTAGCTTTCTCGTATCCTTCGTAACCAGAATTCTGATCAGCATAATCAAATATAAACAAACGATGATCTTTGTAATCAACGGTAATTCCCTCACGATAACCGGCTACAGTATTTTGTCCGAAAGAATAAATATTGGATAAAGCAATGTCTCCTTTAAAATAAACTGCCGAGTTGTTTATTGCTCCTTCTGTCGGATAACAACCCATCAAAAGAGGGGTTTTTCCTTCTGTTTGTACTTTTTCAAAAACAGATTTTGCCATATCGAATAATGGTTTTGCAAGTTGTGCCGAGTCGCCGTCGCCGGAAAGAATAAGAAACACATCCCCCTTCCATCCAAAAATATAACTTTCCCCGCTAACAGCTTCCTGACCTAACAAAAGGGGCTTATCTGCGGGACTCTTCTTCAATGAATAAATGCCGTAAGCCGCCTGAGCATCCGCCATCCGGTAAACTTCAGCTCTTATTTTTAATCCATCATGATTTTTATATTCTGCTTCCGAAACATCATTAAAACCATATTCGAGGAAAACAGCCGCCCCGCCATCGATCAGATAAAACAAATCATCGCCTTTGTAATGGATAATACTGTCCACCAATTGCCAGTCGCTGCCAAATTTCGCTCCAGGCAAATAATCGCTATCGCCTGCAACAGCAAAACTAATACTCAAACAGAGAAACCATGAAAAAAATAATCCCTTAAAAAAAACAGAACAACGCAACATCATTTATCTCTTTATCTCTTTTATCCTGACTTTAGTAAGATCTTTTTCACCCAACTTATTACCGTATGCTTTTTCAATAGCCACGGCATCATCCTGCGACCAGCCCAATTCCTTAGCACAATAAGCATCCAAAGCTACCGGGTCGGCAGAAGCAACTATTTTTTCCGGTTTTTTTATTTCACCCGGACCCGAAGGTCCGTTGGTTACAATTACTTCGGTCATGTCGGCAACCACTAAACATTCTTTTTTAATCATGTGAATATCCGCATTGCACTGCGCCAGGTAACCGGGATCGTTTTTCTTCGGACCGTTAAGATGCATGGTTACATTGGTGGCTCGTGTGCAAAGACCCATATAATTTTTGATGGCACAGCTTAGAAATGTCAGTTGATGATGTTTCGCAATAGGAACATTGATAATCACATCCACATTAAACAGCTCTTTTACCACCTCGGCATTATGCAGACATTTTGCCCCGGGTATTGTATCAAGTTTTACCCAATTTATTGAATCGTATTTTGCCGGAAATGTATTTACTTTAACGGTACGCACTTTGGCAAGCATTTCTTTATATTTCTCAAAAGATGAACTCCGCTGCCAATATTCCTGTTTAACATCCTGAAGACAAACAATATCGGAAGCCCCTGCATCATAACACATTTTAATGACGGCAATGGAAACATCGGGATTGACATAAACGCCTTTATCGGTAAAATCGGAATTGATCAGCAGACCGACTTTCATCCCTTTTTTGACAAACGTATTCATCCCGCCAAGCATATCTACCGCTTTAACCGTATTGGAAAAATAATCCATTCCCTGCACCACGGCAAGGTCGGTTTTCGATTTCTGTGAAAATAAACTCAATGGCATGGACAAAACCATGGTGCAAAAAACCATTGCTTTAATAAAATTCTTCCTGAATGTAATTTGTTTTATCATGAGTATTCGATTTGATTTTTGTTAAAAACAGCTAAAATTATACCATATTCCAGACATTTCTATCTTCCAAATAATTATTAAAATTTATAAGAACATCGTACATCGTAAAGTGTACATTTTCCTACAAAAATTGTTCACAAACGAACGTGTCATCGAACAATATGACTCATCGTTTCGTTATTATAACTACTTTTACGTTTTAATACGCAAGATTATGTCGAAAAAGAAAAAGTTGTCAAAGAAAGCTAAAAATCCGTTTGCAAAAACAGTACTCAATATTTTTATCAGTAATCCATTCAAGGGATTTAACTTCCGGCAAATTTCAGCAGCGTTGGAAATCGATGATAAGGCCAGTAGAGATTTGGTTAAAAATATTCTCTTCCAGTTGCAATCATCCCATCTCATTGTCGAAGAAAAACGCGGAAAATATCGTCTTCATCCCGAACAGTTAGCCCAAGCTATGCCAAGCACAGAAATTACTGGCAAAGTGGATATGAAGCAAACGGGAAAAGCTTATGTCATTTCCAAGGATCATCCCGAGGATATTTATATTTCTCCCAACAACACCCATCATGCGCTGCACGGCGATATCGTCAGGGTGCATCTGTTTCCTAAACGTAAAGATCATAAATACGAAGGTCGTATTGTCGAGATTATTTCAAGAGCTCATACCCAGTTTGTCGGAACCATTAAAATTGTCCGTCAGTATGCCTTCTTGGTTCCCGATTCGGTTAATGTGCCGGTGGATATTATTATTCCTCTGGAACATCTGAATAATGCACAAAATGGTGAAAAAGCCGTTGCCCGCATCACCGACTGGCCCGACAATGCCAACAATCCCTTTGGCGAAATTACTGACGTCCTTGGTAAACCTGGCGACAATAATGTAGAAATGAATTCCATCCTGGCCTCCTTCGACTTTCCGCTTTCTTTTCCCAGACAAGTCGAAAAAGAAGCCGAACATATCGAAACCGTCATTTCGCAGGAACAAATTAACAGCCGCCGTGATTTCCGCGACGTGTGGACCTGTACCATCGATCCACCCGATGCCAAAGATTTTGATGATGCCATCTCATTGAAAAAACTCGACAACGGAAACTGGGAAGTAGGCGTTCATATTGCCGATGTATCATACTACGTCAAACCGGGTTCTGCCATCGATGCCGAAGGATACGAACGCGGAACCTCAATTTATATGGTTGATCGCACCATCCCCATGCTTCCCGAAAAATTATCGAACATGGTTTGCTCCCTCCGTCCCGACGAGGAAAAACTCTGTTTCTCCGCCGTTTTTGAAATGGATAAAAATGCTAAACTCATCAACGAATGGTTCGGAAAAACAGTGATCAAATCCAACCGAAGCTACAATTATGAAGAAGTGCAGAAGATGATAGATGGCGAGGAGGGCGATTTTAAAGACCAATTGATGACATTACACCTTTTAGCTTCCAAACTGCGCACCGAACGCTTTAAAAAGGGTGCCATCGCTTTCCATTCGCAGGAAGTGAAGTTTATTCTTGACGAAAATGCTAAACCTATCGGTGCTTTTGTAAAAGAACAAAAAGAAGCCAACTGGCTTATCGAAGATTTTATGCTACTCGCCAATCGTCGCGTAGCCGAATTTATAGGCAAGAAAAATGGAAAGAAACCTGCCAAAACTTTTGTATATCGTATTCACGATGTACCCAATCCCGAAAAGCTTCAAAATTTCGTTGAACTCGTCCGGCGATTGGGATATTCCATGAAAACCGGAACACGAAAAAGCCTGGCCGATTCCTTCAATAATCTGTTTGTAAAAATTGCCGGAAAAGGGGAGGAGAAGCTTATCGAAAGCGTATCTATACGTACGATGGCCCGCGCCGAATATTCCACGCATAATATTGGTCATTACGGACTAGCATTTGATTATTATACCCATTTCACTTCACCTATTCGTCGTTATCCCGACCTGATGGTTCATCGCTTGCTCGAACGCTATCTTGAAGGCAAACCTTCGGTAAGCGCCGAGGAATATGAGGAAAAATGTGTCCATTCCTCCGATATGGAACGTAAAGCTGTGGAAGCCGAACGTGCTTCGGTGAAATACAAACAAGCCGAATACCTTTTGGATAAAGTAGGCCAGGAATTCAACGGACTGATTTCCGGCGTAAGCAAATGGGGACTCTTTGTGGAACTCGACGAAACCAAATGTGAAGGTATGGTTTCGCTCAAATACATGAATGATGATTTTTACTACCTGGACGAAGATAATTATCGCGTCATCGGTCAACGATATGGTAAAGAATATAAACTCGGCGATCCCGTACGCATCCGGGTTAAAAAAGTGGATTTAGGTAAAAAACAAATGGACTTTGAACTGGCGTAATTAACTTTCCGTTCCCTATTAAACCCTCAAGGTTTTGAAAACCTTGAGGGTTTGGAAAAAGAGTTAAAAAATTTTTACTCCTGTGTTATTTCCGGTTTTATCTTTATGCCATCGTAGCTTTTTTCGATACCGTTTTTATAATAAATCATCAGGAAAGGAGTACCGTCGTAGTTGAAAGATGTCCATTCACCCTCGCGGTTGCCCATCACATAATTACCTTCATCCTTACGATTGCCATTATCCCAGTACCAGATATGTTTTCCGTTGGAATTATCGTCGATATATGATCCTTCAAAACTCAGTTTTCCGTCCGGATAATAGGATTTCCATACGCCATTGCGCATTCCGCTTTTATAATATCCTTCTTCTTTACGATCGCCTGTGTTATATTTCCACAATCCTTCTTCCTGGCCTTCCAAATATTCGCCCTGGGTAATCACGTTGCCGTCCTCGTCGTATTCGGTAAATATGCCGTCTTCCAGTCCATTAATATAGTTTTCTTCCCTCAGCAACTTTCCGTCGGCAAAATACCATTGCCACAAACCTTCCGGTTTTCCGGCTTTATTATATTTACCCGTTTGTTCCAATTGTCCGTTCTGGTGAAAAAATTTCCATTCTCCTGTCCGTTTATCGGCATTATATACTCCCTGCGATTTAAGGCTGCCGTCGGTAAAAAACTCCTTCCATGGACCATCTTTTACTCCTTCGTCATCCACGATACCCTCGGCCATCTTAATGCCATTTTTGAAGGTATATCCTGCCACCACCTTACCTTCTTCCGAATATTCGCGGCGTACGCCTTCGGGAATATTGTTTTTATAGCTGGCAACGGTCTTTGGCTTACCATCGGGATAATAATCTGTTTTAACATCTAATTTCACAATTTCGGCAGCCTCTGCCTGTAAAACATCATCAACATACTTTGTTACTTCAATCAAATTGCCTTCCGAAGAATACTGTTTAAAATACCCGTTTTTCTTATCATCCTTGTATGTTCCTTCCAGGCAAACATTGCCATTATCATAAAACGTCTTCCATAAATCCTGTTTCAAACCGTTTTTATCTTTCCGGTTGATGCGTTCGCGGTTGATGATAAAGCCTTTCTTATATTCAAAAATAGTAATTACCGTTCCATCCTCGGCATATTCCTTGGAAATGCCGTTTTCCATACCTTTTTCAAAATTAATGGTTTTCATTATTTTACCATCGGGATAATAATAAGTGGTTAAACCTTGTTTTATATCGTTAACATAATTTTCGGTTATCACTTCCTTTTCGCGGTATGTTTTTTTTATTCCATTTTTCTTTCCGTTTTTATAATTGATTTCAAGAATCAACTTTCCATCGTCGTTATAAAACTTCCACAGACTGTCCAATTCATAATTTTTGCGGTTGCCTTCCGATTTAATGATTTCGTTTTCGTTGTATGTTTTCCAATAGCCGTCGGGTTTACCTTGCCGCATGGTTCCTTCGCTCGATTTTTTACCGTTAGCATGATAAAACACGTTGTATCCATCTTTTTTGACGTTACTTTGGGCAAACAATCCCATCGAAATCATTAAAATTAAAATCAGAATGCCGTTTCTTTTCATCATTATAATAAACTGATTTTATTTGATTATTTTTTTGTTTTTTGATATTTCGAGCATACGCAGAATAGGCATCTTAGCCTTTTCCATCGTTTCGTTGTCTAATATTATTTCAGGCTTTTCGTTTTTCAAACATAAATAAACCTTTTCCATCGTATTCATTTTCATGAAAGGACAATCGTTGCACGAACATGTTTCATCCTTAGGAACAATAATAAATTCCTTATCCGGCGAATTTTTCTTCATTTGATATAAAATTCCGCTTTCGGTAGCAATAATATATTTCTTACTGTCATCATCATCAGTAAACTTTAACATGGCCGCAGTAGAACCTATAAAATCAGCCAAAGCAAGCACCTGCGATTTACATTCAGGATGAGCAATCAACTTGGCATCCGGATTTTCTTTTTTCAATTGAATAATTTTTTCGGTCGAAAGAATATCATGAACCTCACAACTACCATTCCACAACACCATATTGCGACCTGTCAAGTTATTAATATATCCTCCTAAATTTTTGTCAGGTGCAAAAATCAATTTCTGATCCTTTGGAAACGATTCAACAATCTGTAAAGCGTTTCCCGAAGTACAAATAACATCCGAAAGAGTTTTTACCGCAGCCGAACAATTAATGTACGAAATAACTTTATGATCCGGATGTTGTTGAATAAACTGTTCAAAACTTTCGGCAGGACAGGAATCGGCGAGCGAGCAACCTGCATTAATATCAGGCATTATCACCTTTTTGGAAGGATTGATGATTTTAGCCGTTTCTGCCATAAAATGGACGCCGGCAAACAATATAATATCAGCATTAGTATTAGAAGCCTGTTGAGAAAGTCCCAGACTGTCGCCAACATAATCGGCAATATCCTGTATTTCATCTATCTGATAATAATGGGCAAGGATTACCGCATTTTTTTCTTTTTTCAACCTCAAAATTTCTGTTTTGAAATCGCGTTCTGTTTTTTTGTTCAATGAAGTTTCCTCCTTGTTTTTAATAATAATATTAATTTTAAATAAAGAAATTAGTATTATTATTAGCGTTGTTAATTTTGTTGAAAAGTTATTTTTAAATTATTTGAATTATTAAAAAATTTGTTTTTGTCAACAATCGACTCAGCTTTAAATTTTAAATATTTTGAAGATTTTAAATTAGTTGCAAAGTTATTAACAATACTGTTCATAATTTATTTGTTGATAAAAAATAGATTAAAAACCATTAAAAAATTGTTGAAATAGTCTTGATTTCTTTTTACAAATAATGGATAATTTTATAATTATGGCACCAAAACTCATAATTGTTAATAACCTTAAAAGTTGTTATAAAAATTTGAACAAAAATACTCAGATATAAACAAAGACTTGTTAAAAAAAATAAAAAATTGAGATTAAGTTATGTGGAATTATCTCGATGTAATGGAGTTTTTAAATAAAGAGTTTAAAATCACAAAGCTTACGATTTATTATTTTTTAAACTAAATTTGTCGGTTGAAAAAACTTATTAACAATGACAGATAAAAATAAAATTTTGGCATTAGGAAGCGACCATGCAGGTTATTTATTGAAGAAATTTTTGATAGAAAATCTTGTAAATAATGGCTATCAAATAAAAGATTATGGTACTTTTTCAGAAGAAAGCGTTGATTATCCTGATTTTGCACATTTAGTTGCACATTCCGTCAATGAAGGAGTATATGATAGAGGTATTTTAGTCTGCGGAACTGGCAACGGAGTTAATATTACGGCCAATAAATATCCAAAAGTAAGAAGTGCTTTATGCTGGAACGAAGAAATTGCTAAATTTGCTCGTTTGCATAATGATGCCAACATCCTTGCCTTGCCTGCACGTTTTATTGATTTTAATGTTGCACTCAATGTGATGAATGTTTTTTTAACTACCGGTTTTGAAGGTGGTCGTCATCAAAGAAGAATAGAAAAAATTGCAAAAATTTTATAAAATACTCTTAGCATGTCCGAAGCTTACGAAAAATTTATAATAGAATCTGAAAAGAAGGCCTTTGATAAAGAACACCGCCGAAAACTCGACTGGAACATATCAAGGTATGATTTAGCTGTAGTTAACGGCAAAAAACAATATTGTGATATTGAAACGGCTAAGCAACGTGTAGCACACATCAAACATAAAGTGCTTAATGATTTGGATAAATATCTTATTGAATTTGAATTCAATTTTGAGAAAAGGGGAGGTAAAGTTATTTGGGCTGTGGATGCTATGGATGCGATTACGGAAATTCTCGCCATTATGAAAAAATATCGTGCCAAGCATGTAGTTAAATCCAAATCCATGATAAGCGAAGAGTTGGAATTGAATAAAAATCTTGAAAGCCATAATATAGAATCACTTGAAACAGACCTTGGTGAATATATCGTTCAACTTGCAGGAGAAAGACCATATCATATTCTTACGCCGGCGATGCACAAATCGAAAGAAGATGTGGCTAAACTGTTTAACGAGAAATTTGGAATGTCAGCTCAAAGTACTCCGTTGGAAATAACTGCTTTTGTTCGAAAACTTCTGCGTGAAAAATTTTATTCCGCCGACATCGGCATTACCGGAGGCAATTTTATTATTTCTGATATGGGAGCAATAGCGCTTACCGAAAATGAAGGCAACGGTATGATGTCTGTTTCTTTTCCAAAAGTACATATTGTTATTACAGGTATTGAAAAGGTGATACCGTGTATGAAAGATTTGGATTTATTTTGGCCTCTTTTGGCAACTCATGGAACCGGACAAAACATTACAGCATATAATTCAATTATAACCGGACCCCGGCAAGAAGGTGAAACAGACGGTCCGGAAGCAATGTATGTAATATTACTTGATAATAATCGTACTCAGGTTCTGGCTCAGCGTCATCAGCGTCGTGCATTGTCGTGCATACGTTGCGGCGCCTGTCTCAATGCTTGCCCTATTTATCGCAGTATAGGTGGATGGACTTATGGAACAACTTACAGTGGTCCTATAGGTTCTGTCATTTCGCCGTATTTACGCGGATTGAAAGAATTTAAACATTTAAGTTATGCTTCTTCTCTTTGTGGAAGATGTACAGAAGTGTGTCCGGCTAAAATTAATCTTCATGAATTATTGTTGTACAATCGAAACGATGCCGTAAAAAATTATTATTATGGCTCTATTGACAAGATTACTATGTTTGGTTGGAAAAAAATAATGCTTAACCGTTGGATGATGGATTTTGGTAAAGCCAATATGAAAAATAAAATTTTAAATAAGGTATTTACCAAGACATGGGGTCCGCGGCGTACTTTGCCTGTGATAAAACAAAAGAATTTTCATCAGCTTTGGATGGAAAAAATTGGAGTTAAACATTAAAATTTACGAAGAATACTTTCAACCGGATTTATATAACTTTCGCCAAACAGGTTAACGTGAACCATTAGCGGATAAAGATTACAAATATCCAAACGGTTTTGCCAGCCTTTTTCAAGAGGATAATGTTGTTGATATGCTTCATAAAAGACAGGATTAAAGCCACCAAATAATTTCGACATAGCCAGGTCCATTTCACGATGACCGAAATATATTGCCGGATCAAAAATACAGGCTTTTCCTTGCGGGGAAACCATAAAATTGCCGTTCCAAAGATCACCATGAAGTAAAGCCGGTGATTCTTCAGGAAAAATTTCGGGTAATACTTTGAATAAATACTCGAAACGGCTTATATCATTTGCCGATATTTTTCCAGCATCGCGGGAAAGTCGGATTTGCTTTTCAAGGCGTTCTTCAATAAAAAAACTAATCCAGTCGTTATGTTTTTGATTGCTTTGAGGTAAAGATCCAATATAATTATCGTGATCTAAACCAAAATAATCAGAACTGTGCTTGTGTAAACGCGCTAAAGAAATACCGAAATCTTCCCAAAAATTCTTAATTTTATTTGCTTGATCTACAAATTCAAGCAATAGAAATGAATAATTGTCAACGAGAAATGATAAAATAACTTCGGGAATAAAGATTTCACCGGTATTTTTCAGAAGTTTCAAACCTTTAGCTTCTTTTTCAAACATTTCCGGATATTTGAAAGCATTATTCCATTTTAAAAAGAAAATTCCTTCCGATGTTATTATTTTTTCAGTTTGATTGATACAACCGCCGGAAACAGAATACGAAGATAGCAAAGCTACCGGATGCTTATAGCGGGATGATAAGTTTTCTGTTAATCCTTGCTCCAGCTTTTTTGGAAGCATTTGAATAAAATTAAAAGATGAATGCTTTATGCGTAGCCTCTGGTTTGCGTAATAATCTGTCGAAACCAAACAATAATGGAATAGCAAATAATACGGCAATAATCACAGGCGAACTTTTAAAAGAAGCAAAAACCCTGCCTAACGTATGAGATCCTGTGATGAGATAGTCGGCAATGGAATTTAAATAGATTCCTATGGTGTTAAAAGCCGGAAATTCACTTCTGAAACCAAAGTTTGTAAAATCAAAAAACAGGCAAAATATTCCAATGGAAATAAAAGCAACACAGAATATTAACCAATTAAGCTTGCTCAGCCAGGGTTTGGCTTCTACGGTTTCTGTAATTATGCCAGTCTGAATTTTATCCATGATTTTTAACGTAAAATCAGCCGGTGGTTGTTCCAAATCAACTTTATTCATCAAGTTTTTGATGAAATCATCTTCTATTTCTTTATCCTTTTCCATGTTTTTCATTTTTTAGTTGATTGCTGGTACTTTAACATTAATTTGCTCATTTAGTTCGGCATATAGTTTTTTTCGTATCCGGTGCAGTTTCACTTTCACATTTGATGATGAAAGGCCGGTTATTTGGCTTATATCTTCAACAGAATTTTCTTTTTTATAAAAAAGCATTAATAGTAAGCTTTCATCTTCAGGCAATTGTTGAATGGCCTGGTTGATTAATTCTGATTGTTCTTCATCGCTTAAGCGGCCTGCCGATTCATGAATTTCGTCGGTTGTAAAATTATCAATAATTATATCGTCAAGAGGTGCCAGCTCCATTTGTTTTTTTCTGGTTTTAGAAATGGCTGTATTATATACAATTCTATACATCCATGTTGCAAATTTCGATTCCTTTTTAAAAGTCTTTAATGCCTGATAAGCTTTCAGAAAAGCATCCTGGGCTATTTCTTCAGCGTCCTCCCGGTTATGTACTACTTTCATGGCAATGGTGAAAACCATTTCTTTGTGTTTTTCAACCAAATAGCTGAAAACGGCAACTTCGCCTTTAAGCACCCGTTCAATATAAATATTGTCGTCCTGGAATTTCACTCGCAAATAATTTGTTTTTTCAAGGCCTCGTGTAACCTACAGATGTGAAAAATATTTTTATTATTTTTTGTGTTTATCATACCTGTGGGTTTCATCTGGCTATTTGACGTCAAAAAAATTTTGGGGTTACAAGATACGAATTTTTTTTGTAAAAAATTGTAACCTGAAATAATTACCGGCGTCAAAAGCTATGTAAACATGATTTATGAACGCTAAAAACTTAAAAATATGACATCAGTATTTATCATCGGAATTATTTTCGGAACATTTTATGGCATTGTTAATCTTGCCATTCGCAGAAAAGACAGGCTGGCAGCTATGGAAAGAGGATTGGATCCTACCATGTTCGACAGCAAGACAAATTTTTTCAATCCACTTAAAATTGGATTATTGCTTGTAGGTATAGGTTCCGGTATTTTTATCGGAAATATACTCACAGCTACCACCCGACTCGATCCGGAAGTTGTGTATTTCGGATTAATCTGTATTGGTGGTGGTGTAGGGCTGTTGGTAAGTTTCTTTATGGAAAAGAAAAAAGAAGATGCCAAAGAAACAAAGCCTGAGCCTGAAACAGAAACGTTCAATGAAACAGAAAATCAATAATCAAACGATTATCTGTGAAAACGGAAACGTTTCCACCGCTTTATAGATAGGTCCTTCTCTTCGCAAAATACTTTCATACAGGAAAAAACGATTTACCGGAACTTCCTGTATGAAAGTATTTTTATGTTCATCTATTATTTCCTGAAAAAATTTACGATCTTTCAGCAATTTTATTCTTCCGATAGTCAGATGTGGAACAAAATGTTGGCCGTCGTCGTTAAATCCTATGGTTTGTAAATCTGTTTTTACATTTTTAGCAAGTTCAAACAGAACAGGATTACGATCAATTCCAAACCAGACTACTTTGGGTTGATAAGAACTTCCGAAAATTCCCACTTTGTTAATAGAAAGTGTAAATGGTTGGTTATGAAATGCAATATTTTTGAAAATAGAATTGATATCCGGAATTTTCCGTTCGTCGATTTCGCCAAAGAATTTTAAAGTGATGTGAATATTTTCCGGGTTTACCCAATTAATACGTTCGTTGCTAAGGTTAGTAGTCAGATGAGTATAAACATCAAAGAATGTTTTTTCAGGTTTTATTTTAATGGCGGCAAACAAACGCTTCATTTTCGCTAATTTATTATGGTAATCGATGCTATTGAATAATTTTTTAAAAATCGCAGGGAAAATCAAAAAAAATTTATCTTTGCACCCTGTTTTAGATTTTGGTTACAAAGATAACGATCATACTGTAATCTCAAATCTGCAATCTAAAATAATAACGGGGTATTAGCTCAGTTGGCTAGAGCGTTTGACTGGCAGTCAAGAGGTCAGGGGTTCGACTCCCCTATACTCCACCAAAGCAAGGCTATTTCGTAACAGAAATAGCTTTTTTGTTTATAGCCCATACAGTAAGGAAATAAAAAAACCGTAATATTCTTAAAAAGAATAATTACGGTTTTGAGGTCTCGAGCGGATTCGAACCGCTGTCAACGGTTTTGCAGACCGGCGCCTAGCCACTCGGCCACGAGACCATTTGGGTTGGCAAAGATAAGATAATTATCTAAATCAACAACAAATACAAGCAAAATATCAGTTGTTGGACGAAAGTGTAACACTCACGCTTCCAATTTTTCCTCCCAGCGGAGGATTTAATTTGGAAATTTTAACCTTACAATCTGTAATTTCGGGATACGTTTGGCGTACCTTGGTAAGAATACGCCTTGCCACATGTTCGAGCAGATGCGATTTCTGTTCCATTTCCGTTTTAATTAATAAATAAACAGATTGATAATTTACGGTTTTCGAAATATCGTCGGTAGATTCCGCTACTGAAGTATCCGTTTTAAGGGAAATATCAACCCTGAATTTGGTGCCTATAATTCGCTCTTCGGCAAAACAACCATGATAGGCAAAAAACTCCATTCCTTCTATTTGTATCCAACCCATAGGGATTTTAGATTGCAGATTTTAGATTTACGATTTGAGGATGCGAAATTACTTCAAAATTATCATTTTGCTAAAAATTATTCCTGTTTCAACAATTACGCGTATTTTTGCATATCATTAGAAAAATCAATTACAATGGGAAATGCAGATTCAGTAGATAAAAAAGAAGAAGGCGTTTTGGAAAACAAGCCTTTGAATTTTATTCATCAAATAATTGAAGAGGATATTAAAAACAATAAAAACGGAGCAAGAGTTCATACCCGTTTTCCGCCGGAACCCAACGGTTATCTGCATATTGGCCATGCCAAATCCATTTGCCTGAATTTTGGTACAGCCGCAAAATATAATGGAATGTGTAATCTCCGTTTCGACGATACCAACCCGGTAAAGGAAGATACCGAATATGTGGATTCCATTATGGAAGATGTTCACTGGCTTGGTTTCGACTGGGGCGACCGCCTGTATTATGCTTCCGATTATTTTGAACAATTGTTTGAGTATGCCGTAAAACTGATTAAAAAAGGAAAAGCTTATGTGGACGATACCAGTGCGGAAGAAATAAGTGCTCATCGGGGGACGGTAACCCAACCCGGAGTAGAAAGTCCTAACCGCAACCGCAGTGTTGACGAAAACATGGATTTGTTCCAACGTATGAGGGCAGGGGAGTTTCCCGATGGAAGCAAGGTTCTTCGTGCCAGGATTGATATGGCTTCGCCCAATATGCTGTTGCGTGATCCCATCCTGTATCGTATCCTGCATACTGATCATCACCGAACCGGCGATAAGTGGTGTATTTATCCCATGTACGACTTTGCCCACGGACAATGCGATTCCATCGAAGGCATCACTCATTCCATCTGTACCCTCGAATTTGAAGTTCATCGCCCGTTGTACGAATGGTTTATTCGTGAACTCGAAATCTTTGCCCCTCAGCAAATCGAATTTGCGCGCCTGAACCTGACATATACCGTGATGAGTAAACGCAAACTGCTTAGTTTGGTAAAAGAAGGTTATGTCAATGGCTGGGACGATCCGCGTATGCCAACCATTTGCGGACTGCGTCGCCGTGGCTTTACGCCCGAATCTATCCGAAACTTTGCCGAAACCATAGGTGTGGCTAAGCGCGATAATGTGATTGACGTTTCGCTGCTTGAGTTTTGCCTGCGCGAAGACCTGAATAAACGTGCCCACCGGGCATTGGCAGTACTTAATCCGGTGAAATTGATTATTGATAATTATCCGAAAGGACAGACTGAAGAATTAGACGCTGTAAATAATCCCGAGAATCCGGATGAAGGATTACGCAAAATTCCCTTTTCAAAAGAATTGTATATAGAGCAGGATGATTTTATGGAAGAACCGCCTTCGAAGTATTTCCGCCTCGCTCCCGGCAGGGAAGTGCGTTTGAAGTATGCTTATATTATTAAATGCGAAAGTGTGGTAAAAGACCCGAAAACGGGCAATATTACCGAAATTCATTGTACCTACGATCCCGAAACACGCAGTGGTATGCCTATGAGTAACCGTAAGGTGAAAGGAACCATTCATTGGGTATCGGCACAACATGCTGTGAAAGCAGAAATCCGGCTTTACGACCGCCTGTTTAATATGGAAAATCCCGAAGAAACCGAGGAAGGAAAAGATTTTATCTCCAACCTGAACCCTGAATCATTGAAAAAAATTACCGGTTTCACCGAACCTTTACTTGCTACAGCAAAGGCCGGAGATAAATTTCAGTTCGAGCGGATTGGATATTTCTGTGTTGACCCCGACAGTACAACAGATAAATTAGTGTTTAACCGTACCGTAACCCTGAAGGAATCGTGGAATCGCCCGGATAAAGCGGCTATACCGAACATTCGGGATAAAAATAATTTGTATAGTTAAAATCTTTTGTAATTTTGCACCGCAAAACAAAATTGTCCGATGGTGTAACTGGCAACACGACTGACTCTGGATCAGTAGAGTCCAGGTTCGAGCCCTGGTCGGACAACAAAACCATCCCAAAATCAGGGATGGTTTTTTGTTTTTATCCATAACCATTTGTTTATCCTGAATAAACATTCCCGCTGACATGATGACCCGGCTGAGCGGAATTTGCAATTCCGCCCGTAATAAAGTTGTACTGAGTACCCGGAAATGCTCATCGGGGGTTAAATAATAATGTCATCCTTTCGGGATTTGCCTCTTTTGTTATTTCTACTAAAGTTTCAAGGATAAAAAATAAGGTTTTTCCGGTTGAGAAAATTATTGCTACTTTTGTATAAAACAATGATTGTTTATGAGCAATATAAAGCTGTTTGAAAGCAAGCAAATACGAACGATTTGAACAAAGCCGAAGAGAAATGGTATTTCGTAGTGGAAGATATTATTTTGGTTTTAACCAATAGCAAAGACCCCAAGCAATATGTCAAGCGTATGCGTCAGCGTGATGAAGAACTTGCCAAAGGGTGGGTACAATTTGTACCTACCCCGGCTGAGCGGAAAATGTTATGCTTTATTTCAAAATATTGAGTTAATAACCTAAAAAAGTGAATTATGAATATTAATAAAATTCAAATATTATATGGTGTAATTGCTGTAGAAAATGCAGAAATTTATCTTGATGAAAACACCAATGTCGATGAATTAATTAGTCGGCATTCGTTGCAGGCAAAAGTAATTGATTCAAAACAATTCATTAATGAACTACAAAAAATAATTACTACTAAGATGCAATGTATTAAAGATGAAAAATTTGAGACAGCTGCGTTATTTCGAGATAAAGAATTACAATTAATAAAAAGAAATTTACCTGATTTTAGATATAATTCATGCACGAGCCACCTAATCAAAGATACATTAGTTTATATTTTGGTATCATTATTGTCCAATAAAGAAATATAGAGAAAGAGAAAGGAAGATAAATCCCGATTGAGCGGAATTTGCAATTCCGCCCGTAATAAAGCAGTACCGAGTACCCGGAAACATTCAACGAAGGCAAAAAAGGAGAAAAAATAATACTCTCCTACCTATACAGGAGAGTATTGAAGTTTTAACAAATAGTGCTGACGTAAAGCAATAATTAAAAAAAATTACCTCAGCGCTTTCAATGCTTTATCCATCCTTTCAATGACTTCTTCCCTGCCTAATACCGAAGCAATATCGGCCATACCGGGTCCTCTGCCGGCTCCTACCAGCGAAAGCCTCCAGGCATTCATCACCTGCCCCATACTTAAACCGTTGTCTTCGACATAATGATGAGTAGCCGTTTCTATGGTTTCTTTTTCAAAGTCGTTTAGCGAAAGCAACAGGTTTTTCAGTTCATGGAGAAGAGTAGGAGTGTTTTCCTTCCAGTATTTTTTAATCGTCTTTTCGTCATAAGTTTCTGGTGCAATAAAGAAATAATCGCTCTGGTTCCAAAGGTCGGGGATAAGGTTGGCGCGTTCTTTAATCAGCTCGCAAACTTTTTCTATCTTACAATCATTGGTTTGAATGCCTTTTTCTGCAAGAATAGTTTTAAGACAAGTGGCTAATTCTGCATTGCTTTTGGTAATAAGATATTGGTGATTGAACCATTTAGCCTTTTCAGGATCAAATTTTGCACCCGATTTGTTTACTCTTTCCAATGAAAAAGCCTGTGCCAGTTCTTCAATGGTGAAGATTTCCTGTTCGGTTTCCGGATGCCAGCCGAGCAACGAAAGCATGTTGATAAAAGCTTCGGGAAAATAGCCTGATTCGCGGTATCCTGAGGACACTTCTCCTGATTTTGGATCTGTCCACTGCAATGGAAAAACAGGAAAACCCAGACGGTCGCCATCGCGTTTGCTGAGCTTACCATTACCTTCGGGTTTCAGCAGCAATGGAAGATGGGCAAACTGTGGCATGGAATCTTCCCAGCCAAGGTAACGGTACAAAAGCACATGAAGAGGGGCGGAGGGAAGCCATTCTTCGCCGCGGATAACGTGCGATATTTCCATCAGATGGTCATCCACAACGTTGGCAAGATGATATGTTGGCATACCGTCGCTCTTGTACAATACTTTGTCGTCCATCAGCGAGGAATGAAAACCAACTTCGCCGCGTATCAGGTCGTTTACCAGAATTTCTTCGTTTTCCGGTGTTTTAATGCGTATTACATAATGTTCCCCGGCAGCCAGACGATTTTTGACGTCTTCCGGCGAAAGTGTCAATGAGTTTTTCATCCGGATACGGGTAGCTGGGTTATATTGAAAAGTAATTTTTTGAGCTTCCAGTTCCTTACGGATAGTTTCGAGTTCCTGTGGAGTGTCGAAGGCATAATAAGCATGCCCTTTTTCTATTAATGCATCAGCATATTGTTTATACAATTCCTTCCGTTCCGACTGACGATAAGGAGCATGGGGACCACCTAAGCCAACGCCTTCGTTGTATTGCAATCCACACCATTTCAGCGATTCAATAATATATTCTTCGGCACCGGGCACGTAGCGATTCTGATCGGTATCTTCAATACGAAGGAGAAAATCGCCTCCGTGTTTTTTGGCAAAAAGGTAATTATACAAGGCTGTTCTTACTCCGCCTATATGTAATGGTCCGGTTGGACTGGGTGCAAAACGCACGCGTACTTTGCGAGAATTCATTTTTTTAAATTTAAGTGTGCAAAAGTAATAAAAGGAAGCTTAGTGAAAGGTAACGATTTTTTCTGTCGCACTTTCATTGCCTTCGGTTATGGTTAACAAGTAAATTCCTTTGCGAAGGTTAAGCATAGAAAGTGAAAAGTCGGTTTTTTTACGTTTTTCATTAAAAATTAGCTTTCCTGCCATATTGCTTAAATGAACGGTTATTGTTGCTGAATTTGGATTTAAAAAATGCACCCGTATATTATCGGAAAAATAATCTGAGATTACTTTAAAATTTAATGAATTGGAAGGCTTATCAAGTTGTTGTTGAAGGCTGTTTATTTTTTTTAAAATCCAGTGTTGAGGATCGGGATCAACAGAAACAATATAGTTGTGGAAAGGAAAGGAATAGTTGCAAACATTAGACGTTTGTTCAAGACGTAGTGTTGTATCTCCGTTAAGGAAATGAATGCGGTAATTCATCGGCATGGTAAATAGGGGAGTAGAAGGAGCGGTTGCAGATTGTACTGAGGTCAGAAAAAGAGTGTCGTTTTTTTGTTTCCAGGTTATATCATACAAAGGATATCCTTCGCCGTAATACCATTGATCGAAAAATGATGTAAAATCCATTCCCGAAATACTATCGAGTACATTTTTAAAATCATCTCCTGTGGCTGTACTTCCTGAAAATTTATTTTGATATGTTTTTAGAACAGTAAAAAAAAGACTGTCGTTTTGGAGTTTATACCGTATCATGTGGATAATGGCAGCCCCTTTATTGTAAGAAAGATTTCCGTCTAAAATGCGTGCCGGATCATTGGCTTCGTAAAAGGGGATATAAACACTACCTTCTGGTTTTTCCAATGCAGATTTTTGAACAGAATTCATCAGGTTGTCGGCATCGTTCTGGCTTGTTAAATATTGGAAAGCAAGATACTGGGAATACGTAGCAAAACCTTCATTAAGCCAGATGTCGTTCCAAGTACGACAGGTTACATTATCGCCAAACCACTGATGGCTTAGTTCATGAACCGAAAGAGGCAGATTGTAATCCTCCAGTGTGGTCATTGTTTGATGTTCCATTCCTCCTTTTTGAGCCGATTGACAGGTTCCGTATTTTTCGTTTTTAAAAGGATATGCTCCAAATAATTTGGAGTACAATTCTATGTAATCTTTCATCCGGTCAATATCTTGTTTATGAAGTTGAATGTAATCGGAATTTCCACAGATATAATTTTGAATAAGAATTGAATCATTACTTCCTGCAAGTTTTGCATAAAATGAATACTCATTGTAATTGCAAACTGTTGCCGAAATCAAATAATAAGCAATGGGATAATGAGTTTTCCATTCATAACGCACTTTACCTGTAGGTAAAGCTGTTATTGCGGTTAGCAGTCCATTGGAACCGGCTTTATTTTCCGGGCTGGTGGTGATAAATATCCATGCAGAATCGGCTTTATCCTCCAGAATCTGTTTACATGGAAACCAGTATTTTGCTGCCAAAGGTTCCGACAATGTCCAGGTAACTTGTTTTTCGTGAGACCAACCAGTTTTTATTCCATAAAATGAATCGGAAACACGGGGAGTTCCATGGTAAAAAATCTGAACGGAAATTAACATGCCTCTTTGCATTGGACTTTCCAAAGGCACAAATGTTTCATCCGAATCGCGGGAAAATATAGCCAAATGGTTGTTTATTTTTATTGAATCGATAATCAGTTCGGATACTAATTCAAAAGCGAAAGTATCAAGTTGGGGCGAAATTACTTTGGAATCAATAGTTACATTCCCGTAAATGTCAATAGAATTTCGCTCAAGGCTAATGTCTAACTTATAAAATAAAACATCATAATTAGTTAGTAAATGGGTATACTTTAAACTTTTTGGATTGCTTGGAGATAAGTATTTTGTGGAAAGAGAAACCGGTTTCTCTTGGTATGGATATTGTTGGGCAAAGAGGGTACAGGAAAAGGAAATCGTGATCAAAAATAAAAAAATAAGACGAAAAATGAGGAATGAAATATTTCTGTAGGATTCTGTCATAGTTTAACACGACCATCAAATTCAATTAATGAGTACTTTTGCCAAAAGTAATTAATTTGTTTGAAGGTTATAAAGCTGGATTATAAAATAAACGGTTTTTATTTAAATAGAAGTGGATTAGATTAATTGCCAAGAGATCGTAAAATGCAGGATAATTATCAATTTTTAATTAATAAGTTAGATTCTTTTATCAGGAAATATTATAAAAACCAGATAATAAGAGGCTCAATTTCCACTGTTTCCATATTATTGCTTTTATTCATTGTGATTACTGTACTTGAATATGCAGCCCATTTTGGAATAGTTGTTCGTACTCTAATTTTTTATTCAGTTCTGATACTTGCCCTGCTTGTATTTCTTCGTTTTGTTTTGTTTCCGGTATTTCAATTGTTAAAAATTGGGAAAGTTATTTCCCACGAACAGGCAGCTGATATTATAGGAAAACATTTTTCGGATGTTAATGATGTATTGATAAATACATTGCAACTCAAAAAACTGGCAGAGAATTCTGAAGAAAACAAGGAACTAATCAATGCAAGCATTAATCAAAAAATTGTAAAACTCAGGCCAATTCCTTTTAATTCAGCCATAGATTTTAAAAAAAATAAAAAATATATAAAGTTTGTTGCTATTCCGGTTTTGCTGATTATTATTACGTTATTTACCTCTCCATCAGTAATTACAGATCCGTTTCATAGGATAGTCAAACATGATCAGTTTTTCGAAATCAAAGCTCCTTTTCAGATCAAAATTATGAATTCTAAACTTGAAGCGATTCAGCAGGAAGACTTTATTTTGGAAATAAAATTAATAGGAAACGAAATTCCTTCAGAACTCTACATTAAAACAGAAGACGCCACTTTTAAATGTAATAAGGAAAAAACAGTATTATTTAATTATTCGTTCAATAATATTCAGCAATCAACCAAATTTCAACTTATTGCTGGTAAATTTCATTCGCCGGTTTATGAATTAAAAGTTATTCCGAGACCAATTATTTTAAATTTCGACATTGCCTTAAATTATCCGAAATATACCAGAAAAGAAGATGAGGTATTAAGCAATGCTGGAGATTTATTAATACCTGATGGAACAAAGGTTAATTGGAGGTTTTATACCCGTGATGCCAAAAAGATACAGCTAAATTTTGAAGGGAAACCTGTTATTTTGAATTCTTCGTCATCCAATAAATTTTCTTTTTCATCACCATTTTATAAAAGCACGACTTACAGCATACAGGTTGCTAATGAATACATGAAAAATAATGATTCCCTTATGTATTCGGTTAATGTTATACCTGATGCATATCCATCAATAAATGTTAATGAATTTAAGGATTCAATTTATAATAACCGCTTATTTTTCAATGGCTATATAAAAGATGACTACGGCTTTACCCGCTTAACTTTTAAATATAAAATTTTAAATAAAGAAGGCGAACCGTTAAGCTTTCGAAATTTATTAAAAACAGATACCATTCCGATCAATAGTAATCAAACCCAACAACAATATTATTATTTTCTGGATGTAACCAAACTTGATGTTCTCCCAGGAGATGAATTGGAATATTATTTTGAAGTTTGGGACAACGATGGAATACATGGCGCAAAATCATCAAAAACACAAAAAATGGTTTTTAAGGTGCCGACATTGAATGAAATTGAAAAATCAACAGAAAATTCTAATAAAGAAATTAAAAAAGATATTCAACAAACCATTAAGGATGTAAAAGCACTTCAACATCAAATTGATGAATTGAATAAAAAATTATTGGAAAAGAAATCGCTGAGTTGGCAGGATAAAAAACAGATACAGGATTTGTTAGAAAAACAAAAAGAAATTCAAAAAAACGTTGATAATATTAATAAAAAGAATCAAACCAATAACATTCAGGAACAAATATTTAAACCTGTAGAAAATTCAATTGTTGAGAAACAGAATGAATTGCAGCGTCTTTTTAATGAAGTGATGAATGATGAAATGAAAAAGATGTTTGAAGATATGCAAAAATTATTGGATGAAGCCGATAAAACAAAAGTTAATGAAATGCTTGAAAAAATAAAATCTAACAATAAAGATTTGGAAAAGCAATTAGATAGAAATTTGGAACTTTTTAAAAGAATAGAGTTTGATAAAAAATTAACAGAAACTATCGAAAAAATTAACAAATTGGCAGATGAACAAAACAAATTATCAGAAGAAACAAAAAAGAATACCAATGAAAATACTCTTCAAAAACAGAATGATTTAAATAATGAATTTGAAAATATTAAAAAGAATATTGATGAACTTGAAAAGAAAAATGAAGAGTTAGAAAAGAAAAACGATTTAAAAAATACCGATGAAAAGCAAAATTCCATTGAGCAGGAAATGAAAAAAAGTCTTGAAAATATTAAAAATAATAAAGGGTCCAAAGCTTCACAATCGCAAAAAAATGCTTCAAAACAAATGGAAGAGCTTAGCCAGAGCTTAAGTAGTATGCAGCAAGAAATGGATTCTGAGGAATCGGGAGAAGATATTGCAGCTTTAAGAGAAATATTAGAAAACTTACTAAAAATTTCATTTGAACAGGAAAATCTGATAAAAATTACAAACAATATATCAAGTAATAATCCAAAATATCTTAAAATAATTCAACAACAAAAAGATTTAAAAGATGATTTTACTGTTGTTAATGATTCTCTTTTTTCATTGAGCAAACGTCAAATGATGATTCAACCCTTTGTTTTAAAAGAAACGACAAGAATTAATTCTTCATTTAATCAATCCCTGGAATCACTTGAATCAAGAAACATAAATATTGCCAAAAGTAAGCAGCAGTATATAATGACATCGGTTAATAATCTTTCATTGCTGCTTTCTGAAATTTTGAAACAAATGGAAAACCAGCAGAATATGCAAATGCCAGGAAAAGGAAAATCTTCTTGTTCAAAACCTGGTTCTGGGAGTCAGTCAATGAAAACGATGAGACAGTTGCAAGAGCAGTTGAATAAACAAATGGAACAATTAAAAAATGGTAAAGGTAAAGGTGATGGCAAGAGTCAACAATCCATGAGTGAGCAACTTGCAAGAATGGCTGCAGAACAACAAGCGATAAGACAACAATATCAAAAGTATGGGGAAGAATTAAACAAACAAGGCGCAGGAGTCGATGGAAATTTGAAGAAAATAGTTAGTGATATGGAACAGACCGAAACAGATATTGTAAATAAAGCCATAACTAATGAAACATTAAAACGACAACAACAAATTTTAACACGACTTTTAGAATCGGAGAAAGCCGAACAACAGAAAGAAAAAGAACCGAAAAGAGAATCTACTGAAGCAAAAAATACTCTAAACAATAATAATTCGAGATTATTAGATTATAAAAAGGAACAACTTACCCAAAAAGAACTTCTAAAGTATAATCAGCTGAGATTAAAAACATTTTATAAACAAAAGACCGACAGCTATTTCATTCACTTTTGATCGATAAATTTTAAGATGAAATATTCCTAAGGACGATATCCAAACAAACCGAAAATGATATTTTATGGATACAGGCTATTTGACCAATAAAAAATAAAATTAATAAAAAATGAAAGCAATAAATTATTTTTCTGAGGTTATAGATTTTGATCTGAAAAATCAGTCAGTGATAAAAAAATGGATAAAATATGTTGTTAAGAATGAAAAAAAAGAGATTGAAACGATTAATTATATTTTTTGCAATGATGAATACTTGCATAATCTGAATGTTGATTATTTAAAGCATGATACATTAACTGATATTATTACGTTTGATTATTCAACGGATAATATAATTTCGGGTGATGTATTCATTAGCATAGAAAGAGTTAAAGAAAATGCGATGTTATTTAAAAAAACATTTGATGATGAATTAAAAAGGGTAATTGTTCATGGAGTTTTACATTTAATTGGGTATAATGATAAATCTCCAGAAGATAAGGTTGTTATGACAGCAAAGGAAGATTTTTACTTGATGTTTCACGTGAAACATTAAAAAACCACTAAAATTATGAGTTTGTTAAGGGATTATGATATAATTGTTGTTGGTGCGGGTCATGCTGGATGTGAGGCCGCCGCCGCTGCCGCAAATATGGGTTCGTCGGTTTTGTTGATAACGATGAATATGACCAATTTTGCTCAAATGTCATGTAATCCTGCGATGGGAGGTGTGGCCAAAGGGCAAATAATAAAAGAAATTGATGCTTTGGGAGGCTATTCTGGGATAGTATCTGACCGTACAATGATTCAATTTAGAATGCTAAATCGTTCAAAGGGCCCTGCCATGTGGAGCCCCCGTTCGCAAAATGATCGCTGGCTGTTTACACACGAATGGAGGAGAATGTTGGAGGCTACTCCAAATGTTGATTTTTGGCAAGATAGTGTAATTGAAATTTTAACAAAAAATGATCATGTTTCTGGCGTTAAAACGGCATTGGGAATCGAAATAAAATCCGAAGCAGTCATTTTAACTAATGGAACTTTTTTAAACGGATTAATACATATCGGGACAAAAAGTTTTAGCGGTGGAAGGATGGGGGAAAGTGCCTCAAAGGGAATTACAGAATCTTTAATTAATTTAGGTTTTGAAGCCAGACGAATGAAAACAGGTACACCTGTTCGTGTGGATGGAAGAACAATAGATTTTTCAAAATTAGAAGAGCAAAAAGGAGACGAGATCCCTCAAAAATTTTCTTACTCTTCTACGTCCATAATCAAAAATCAAAAAAGTTGTTTTTTGGCTTATACTAACAATAATGTTCATGATATTTTAAAAACAGGGTTCAATCAATCTCCTTTGTTTACTGGAAGAATAAAAGGAGTTGGACCTCGATATTGCCCTTCCATAGAAGATAAAATTGAAAGATTTTCTGATAAAACACGCCATCAGCTTTTTGTAGAACCAGAGGGTTTTGATACCATAGAATATTATTTAAACGGTTTTTCTTCTTCTTTACCTGAAGAAATCCAATATGGAGCATTAAAAGCTGTAATCGGTTTCGAAAATGTGAAGATATTTCGACCTGGATATGCTATAGAATATGATTATTTCCCGCCGATTCAATTATATGCAACGTTGGAAACAAAATTAATTAAAAATTTATATTTTGCTGGTCAGATTAATGGGACTACGGGTTACGAAGAAGCTGCTGCCCAAGGTTTAATCGCAGGAATTAATGCGAATAATAAAATTAAAGAAAAAGAGGAATTTGTTCTCAGGCGGTCAGAAGCTTATATTGGAGTATTGATTGATGATTTGGTTACAAAAGGAGTAGATGAGCCTTATAGGATGTTTACATCAAGGGCAGAATATAGAATTTTATTACGACAGGACAATGCCGATTTGCGCCTGACACCATTAGGATATAAAATAGGGCTTGCATCGAAAGGAAGAAATGATAGGGTAGAAGAAAAAAATAAGAATATAGAAAGGGTAATCAATTTTATAAAAAACGTAAGCATCGAACCCGGTTTGGTAAATCAGATGTTGGAGGAAAAAGGAACTCCGGGAATAGATCAAAAATCAAAAATCATAAACTTACTTTTACGTCCTCAAATTTCCCTTCATCAGCTTATAAATACAATTGATTCTTTGAGAGAATTTGTAAATACATTGGGTGATAATTTAGAAGAAGAAATAGAAGAAACAGAAATCCTGGTAAAGTATGAAGGTTATATTTCTAAAGAAAATGATATAGCTAAAAAGTTAACACGCTTAGAAAATGTTGAACTAAAAGAAGATTTTAATTATCATAATTTACAATCCCTTTCGTTTGAGGCAAGGGAAAAACTTTCGAAAATAAAACCAAGAACGCTTGGACAGGCTTCAAGAATCAGCGGAGTTTCTCCTGCAGACATTTCAGTATTAATAGTTTATTTAGGCAGATAGTTGTGGTTTCACGTGAAACAATGAAATATCCATAAGAGCTATGCTCATACCAACCGAGAATGATATTTTATGGATACAAGCTATATGAACAATAAATTAAAAAATTAATAACGCATGAAATTATGGAAGAAATAAAAGAATGCTTAATTTGTGGAACAAAAGATTTTAAAATATATCTTCAAACAGAGGATTATTTTTTAACAAAGGAGAAGTTTACAATTGTAACCTGCCCCAATTGTGGATTTCGTTTTTTAAATCCCCGGCCAGTATCAAAAGAATTGGGTAGATATTACGAATCTCCACAATATATTTCTCACTCAAACAGTAAGACAGGATTGACAAATATATTATATCAGACAATCCGACAATTTACATTAAGAAAAAAATTTACTCTTGTTAACAAACTGGTTTCTTCGGGGGAAAATATCTTGGATATTGGATGTGCTACCGGTGAATTTTTAAACGAATTTCAAAATCATGGATGGTCTTCCCACGGGATTGAACCCAACAAAAATGCGAGAGAATTTGCAAGAAAAAATTATGGTTTGGATATTCGTCCTGAAGAAGAAATTATACAATATAAAAACAATTCTTTTGATGTTATCACCATGTGGCATGTACTGGAGCATGTAGCTGCTTTACCCGAAAGGATTGATGAAATTGTAAGGCTTTTAAAAAATGATGGAGTATTACTAATTGCTGTTCCAAACAGTGATTCTTTTGATGCAAATTACTATGGAAGGTTTTGGGCTGCTTATGATGTGCCGCGTCATTTATATCATTTTTCGCCCGTAACTATAAAACGATTATTTGAAAAACATGGTTTTGTTTTGCAAAAATCATTTCCCATGAAATTTGATGCTTTTTATGTGAGTTTGCTGAGCGAAAAATATAAAAATGGAAAAATGAATTATTTTAAGGCTTTTGGGAAAGGAATACAATCAAATTTGCATGCTCGAAAAGATAATAATTATTCCAGTCTTATTTTTGTGCTTAAATTTGCAGAAAAGCGAAATTAAGCCGTTATTTACGTTCAGGGCTTCTTATGGTATTGTACCCCTAAAATTCAAAATTCGTTCGTGTAAGGGCGTTATTTTAGGTCAAAATTATAATTTTGTTTTACAACTATTTACCTTAAAAATGGTGAAAAATGAGATTAAACAGAGATTTTAGAAATAAAACATGGCTGTTTTTTGTACTTTCAATTGTATTTTTTTTAGCAGGAATTTTTTTTACAAATACGCTAAGACAGGAAAGTGGAATTAGTGACATAACAAGTGATTTTGAAAATGTACTTCATGCTAAAGAAATTCGCACGGATAAATTATTAAGAGAAGTATCAAAACTATCATTAAAAAATCCTGCGTATAATTTTTTTGATGATCTCAGGTTTAAAAATCTGTTTGCTAAAGAAGGATTGGTAATAATCATTTATCAGAACAATAAAATAACATTTTGGTCCGATAATACTCCACAAATACCTGTTGATTTTGATCAAAAACTATTTAATAAAAATTTCCTGAATTTTGGTAATGGTTGGTATGTTGTCCGAAAAATTACTACGGCTAATAAAATTTTTGCCGGCTTAATCCTGATCAAAAACGATTATAAAAATCAAAATAAATATCTGGTAAATAATTTTCAAAAATCGTTTAACGCATTACCGGATACAAAAATTAATACCGCACATAAGGGTTACAACATTTATAATTGCAAAGGAAATTATTTATTTTCCCTTGAGTTTAAGGGAAACCAACAGCTTGACGATTCTTCTGTTTATTTGATATTTCTGGTTTATTTATTAGGGTTTATATTTTTTATTTCTTTTATCAGATGCCTATATGAATGCTTTCATTCAATTTTTCCCAATCAATTCGTATTTATTTCGACGTTTATTTTGGATCTATCCTTGCTCCGGTTCATTATTTACTATTTACAAATTCCTCAACTGATTTTCCAATCCAGACTGTTCTCGCCGCTTTATTATGCTTCTTCTGCTTTTTTACCATCCCTTGGCGATTTATTGCTCGACGTAATTGTAATCTTATTTATTTCCTATTTCTTTTATAAGTATTTTGAAATAAAGATCAAATTAAAAAGACTAATTTCACGATATTTACTATCTGTAATCCTTTTTACTTTTATCATTGGCTTATTTTATGGATTAATATACCTGTTCAGTAGCCTTGTATTGAATTCAACGATTATATTGGATTTAAACAATATTTTTTGGCTAAATTTCCCAAGTATCACTATTTATATCATTATCGTTCTTCTTATTTTTTCTTTTATTCTGATTGTTGCAAACATCAGTAATTTATTGATCGATTTAATAAAAAAATTCCATTTTCACCTTTTTATTTCTATAATAACTGCTGGGATATTTTATTTTTTACTTGGCAGATTTATCGAAAGAGACCTATTTTATTTGATATTTCTTCTGATTTATTTGAATATAAATTGGTTTTTGACCAAGAAACGCAAGAATTATTTTAATTTTTATAATCTTGTTTTTCAGTTATTGATGTTTGCTTTTTTAACAACGTATTCATTATATCAATACAATAGTCTTAAAGAAAAAGAATCACGGAAGATTGTAGCCATGAAAATTTCCACTCAACGTGATAAAGTGGCAGAGTTCATGTTTAAGGAAATTGAAACCAGAATATTATCGGATACTCTTCTAAATGAATACTTGCCCAAAGCTCCTTTTGATGAAAAGATGGAATTAAAGACCTCTGATTATATTTTACATAAATATTTTGAGGGATACTGGTCGAAGTATAATTTTAAAATCACCATTTGCGACGAAAAAAAGGATCTTTCTATCAATCCGAACTAATTTTATTATTAATTGCGATTCGTATTTTGGAGGTATAGTAAAAGATATTGGAGAAACAACACTTTCCAAAAGGTTATTTTATTTGAATGATGGTTCCGAGGAAATTAACTATTTGGCTATTTTGCCGTTCAGTACAAATTTTAAAAATCAAAGGAATACGGTAAATATTTTCATTGAAATCAATTCAAAATTTGTACCGCGTGGTGTAGGATACCCTGAACTGCTTGTAGATAAATCAATAGAATTTCCTTCTGATTACTCAGGTTATTCTTATGGCTTTTATGTGAATGGAGAGTTGGCTAAAAATGTTGGGAAATATTATTACAGCATTTATTTGGATACGTATGGAAAATTCAATTCCGATTTTGTTTATTTTGACCGTAATGGATTTAATCATTTATACTATAAAGTCGGTAACGGATACAGCTTGATTATCAGTAAAAAAAATCCGGATTTATTAGTAAAAGTCGCACCATTTTCTTATTTGTTCATTTTCTTCGGTTTATGCGCCATGCTTTTTTGGGGGATTATTCATTTTCCCCGGCATTTTCAATTTGTACCCCTGAATTTCAAATCACGCATTCAGTTGTATGTCATATCAATAATTGTTGTTTCGTTTATTTTTATCGGGATATTCTCTTTACTATACCTGATAAAGTTAAATAAAACAAAAAATATTGAAAATCTGAGTGAAAAGGGGCATTCAGTTTTGGTGGAAATGGAACATAATTTAGCCTCAGAAAAGGTTCTTACATTTGATATGAGCGGTTATCTAAACGGATTGCTCAACAAATGGTCGTTTGTGTTTTTTACAGATATAAATCTTTATGATTTGAATGGAAACCTGATTGCTTCTTCCCGGCCACAGATTTTTGATGATGGCTTGATTTCAAAAAAGATGAATTCTGTTGCTTTTAATCAACTAAATTTCAGTAATAAAACATTACTCATACAGGATGAAAAAATAGGAAATTATAAATTTTTATCAGCCTATTTGCCCTTTCGGAATAACCAGAATAAATTAATTGCGTATTTAAACCTTCCGTATTTTGCAAAGCAGGGTGAACTTAAACAGGAAATCTCTACGTTTTTGATTGCTTTTACTAATATTTATATTCTTTTGATTGCATTAGCTGTTTTGGTAGCTTTGATAATCGGGAATCATATTACACGCCCATTGCAATTAATTAAAAATAAAATAAGTAATCTAAAACTTGGTAAACCGGGCGAAAAAATAGAATGGCATCATGAAGATGAAATAGGTGGTTTGATTGTGGAATATAACCGGATGATAGATAAACTTGCCGAAAGCGCCCTTTTGTTATCAAAGTCGGAACGGGAAAGCGCCTGGCGCGAAATGGCTAAACAGGTAGCCCATGAGATTAAAAATCCATTGACTCCCATGAAATTAAGCGTTCAATACCTTCAGAAAGCCTGGGATGATAAGGCTCCCGACTGGGGCGGACGCTTGAAACATTTTACCACAACCATCGTCGAACAAATTGATACGTTATCGGAAATAGCTTCCGAATTTTCGGACTTTGCCAAAATGCCGCAGGGAAAAAATGGAAAAACCGATCTTTGGGAAGTGCTTGTTAATGTTGTTGAGCTTTACAAGGAAAGCCCTGATGTTACTTTTACTTTTCATCCTGAAGAAAAACAACCTCTTTATGTTTTGGCTGATAAAAAACAATTGTTGAGGGTTTTCAACAACCTGATAAAAAATTCGTTGCAAGCTATTGGTAATGCAGGGAATGGGTTGATTGAAATATCGGTTAAAGAAAAAGAAAATCAGTTTTTGATAAGCATCCACGACAATGGCAGTGGGATTGCCAGAGAACAACGGGGGAAAATATTTTCGCCAAATTTTACTACCAAATCCGGCGGGATGGGACTTGGCCTGGCTATAGTGAAAAGTATAATTACTGATGCCGGTGGTGAAATCTGGTTTGAATCCAAACCCGGGGATGGTACCTGGTTTTTTATCAGTTTGCCTCAATATAAAAAAGATTAACCTGTTAGTATTTTAGTAAACATCATTGTGAGAAATTTCATAAGGTACAACCTTATGATTTCTTTCGCCGGGAAATTTCTATATTTACTGCAAGAAAAATTATTTCCTTCAAAAAAGAAACTTGCTTTCCCAAGCAAGATAACTTATTACCTCAAAAAAGAAATTATACTTTCATCAGCAAGAAAAATATTTTCCTAAGCAAGGGTTTGTGCTTTTGTAAGCAAGGGAATATAATTTTCTAAGCAAGAAAATCCAGACGAATAGGCAAGGGTCTCTAGCCGAATAAGCAATGGCCTCTAAATGGATAAATAAGGGATTGAATTGACTTTTGTCAAAAATTCTGAATACTTCAGACGCAGATTTACGCAGAAAGGAGCGAATAGAAAATAATCTGCTAAACCCTGCGTCTGAGAAAAAGCCAAAAACCGTTATTTCACCTTCACCCGTATTCCTTCAGAATGGGAAGCAAATTCCGGGGCATACATGCATTGTATGGTGGTGATACCGTTAGAGAATTCTCCTTTTTGCGATACCACCAGTTCGTATTCAAACACCCAGGTTCCCTTTGGCAAACGGCTAAAGAAGAAGTTGGTAGAAGCATCCCGGGTAGATTCATAGTAGCCAAGACCACCCTGATATTGGTAACCGGAGAGAACGTTCACCGGTTCAAAAGCCGAAGCGCGCATATCCTTCATGTGAACATAATCCATGTCGCGGTCCACGCGCAGTTCGATGCGGACTTTTAATTTGTCGCCAACTTTCAGATGAGTTGCTGAGCTTACCGGTTCTATCACAGGGCCCGAAGGCGTGTTGCGTTCCACAAAAAGTTTCTTGTTTAGTTGAAGTGGCGTTTTCTGAGTGGTTATTTTATCCAACTGTTCAAAATGTTGCCAGTATAAAGCTCCCCAGGCAATGCCGTCGTCGGCTTTGCTAACGGTAACTTTCCCCATTTCCGGAAACACCTGTTCGCCGTTCCAGGAAGTCTTGAAATAACCCGTTCCGGCTTCTACTTTAGTCTCTTCCAATTTTTGCGGTTCGATGATGCGCTTTCCAGTCTGAATGGTAAGCCTGCTATCAGTAGTAAGCATCTCTCTTCCGGTACTTAAGAGTGCATAAATAGCTTCGGCGGTGGCTCGGGTGCTTCCCCAATTTTGTGTCTGCTTTTGTTTCAGCAGCCAGGTTTTCATCTCTTCCACAGCTTTTTTATCCCCATTAATGGTGTTAAAAGCTTCTATCAACAATGCCTGTGTTTCCACCGGAGCCTGATGCCAGAAATATCCGGCTTTGTTGTCGCGCCAGTACATTCCCATTTCTTCCGAATGTAATGCCTTTTCGGAAAAAGACCTTAAAATGGCTTTAGCTGTCACTAAATCGCCGAAACGATGCAGGGCAAGGGCAATCATCGCCTGCTGGCAAAGATCGTTCTGCCGCCAGTATTTCTGCGCCTGCTGGCGGAAATAAGCTATGGCTTCCGCCTGCTGTTTATTTGCCGGGATGGTAGCATCGAAATAACTTCTTGCATACAGATACTGGATTTTCATTCCGTCGAGATGGTTATTTTCCAGATAGGAGGTATCCTGTTTTTTAATATTTATAAAGTCATTCTTTACCACATTATCTAAAAATCGTACAGCATTCCGCAGCATGTTCCAGGTAGTTGCGTTACCAATCATATCTTTGATACCCAACTGATCCAAATGTCCAAGTCCGGTAACGATGTACTGGGTAATATATTCATCTTCGGGCATGCCGGGAAACCAGGGCCAGCCGCCGTTGGAAGATTGTTTTTCGCTGAGTTTTCGCAAACTGTTTTCCAACTCGTCCGACATTTTATTAATGTCGAAAAGCAGGGCAATCCGTTGTTTCTGTTCTTTTTCACTTGCAGCTTCCATTACCCAGGGCGTTTCTTCGAGCAAGGCGCTTTTCAACTCCTGATTTTTCTCCAGGTTGGAAAGAAATGCAGAAGGAGTGGAGTTTTTCCAACTATCGAAAACCCGTTTGATGGCGGGATTACGGTTTATCAGAGAGGTAGAGATACTGTTGGCATAGTAGCAGTTAAAGATGTTACTGACACATTCATACGTAGATTCCCTCAGGTAAGGTAATGCCTGCACGGCATACCAGGCGGGGTTGGACGTGAATTCGAGGGTGAGTTTGCCACCCCCCTTTGTCCCCCCGAAGGGGGGAGATTGGATCAGTTTATCCATTGTAAAATTATAAGTTCCCTTGCCGGGAATGGGCATCGGCAGGGTTTCGGTAACGAGCATACGGTTGGTAAGAACGGGCAGGGTGTTTTCTTCCCCGTCGCTGAAATTACCGGATTGAGCCGTGATGCGGTAGGTAACCGCCGGTGTTCCTATCGGAATAATTAGTTTCCAGCTGGCAACGGCACTCTGACCTTTTTGTGCATTAAATTTCTGTGCTTTTTGCGTTCCCGAAGCAAAGAGATTTAGCGGTTGCATGGTTACGGCATCGAAAAATTCGAGGAAAGCTGTTCCCTGCATGGTTTCGCTGGTAAGGTTGGAAATTTTTGCTTGAAAAGTGATGGTATCGCTTTCGCGAAAAAATCGGGGGGCATTGGGCATCACCATCAGTTCCTTTTGTGTTACGATCTCTTTGCTAAACTGTCCGTTCATCAGGTTTTTGGTATGAGCCAGACCCATCAGTTTCCAGCGGGTAAGCGATTCCGGGGCGGTAAATCTGATGAGCACATCCCCGTTTTCATCCGTTTGCAGATTAGGATAAAAGAAAGCTGTTTCGTTGAAGTTGCGGCGAAGTAATGGCTGTTCCGTATGCTTTGGGGAAACCGGCTGGGATTTGTTCCCTTCATCATTCATTTTTTTATCAACGACAACCTCATTGGCAACATCCATCATTTCTGCTGCTGCGGTTTCGTCCCTGTTTTTTCCTTTTGCCATGGATTTCACACCATCCACAAAGCGATAGGAACGTCCAAAATTCATTCCCATCCAGTTTAACTGGTCATATCTTTTAGGAACAAAACTTTCGATGATATTTGTAAAATTTTCTAAATCTTCAATGTTTGTATAGTTTGAAATGCCAAAATCATCTGAATTCCAGTTTTGTAAAAAAGCTTTTTTATTGAAAATATAAAAATTCCAGTCTGCAGGACGGAAAGCATCCAGCGAAGCGTCGTACATAGAAGCAAGCATTTCGGCAGCTACTTTTTCACCTTTTTTGCCTTTGATGCGGATACGCCATTCTTCGGCTTGTCCCGGTTGCAGTTTGTCGCGGAAAGTTTCAAAACTGAAATCGAGCATTTTGTTGGTGTAAGGCACTTCGATGATTGTTTGATGCTGATAAATGCGGTTGTGTTTTACAAAGAAAAGAGTAACAGCAATTCCACCCCGGTCTTCTTCTTGGATCGGAATTTCAAACAGCTTTTGCTGACGATTGAGTTTAAACCATTGTCCGCCGGAAGTAGGATTGCTGCCAGTTTCAAAATATACATTCACATTTTTATCGCGACAACCCAGCAGCAAAGATGCTTTTTCACCCGGTTCACCATTTCCTTTCAATTCGGTAAACCAGTCCATATCATTAGTTGCCGTTTCGCCAGATTCAGGAAGAAAAACGGTAAAGTATTTTTCGGTTTTCACTTCTGTGCCAAATTTATCGCTGGTTTTTATCTCAGCAACGTAGGATCCCGGTTCCCAGCGATTGAAATCCGGAAATATCAGCAGGGAATCCTTTTCTGTATTCAGCTTGCCGGAAAACTTTACAGATTTTTTCTCCCATTTGGTAATATCATCTTCATTATCATAAATATCGTATGGGAAAGAAGCCTCGAATTCTTCTTTGCTCATCACAAACTTATCGGGGCGATCCCAGTTTCGTGTGCGGAAAATCTTTTCTGGCTGGCGAAGTTGGGAAACTGTAATTTCGAGATTTGCCGGTTCTTTTTCCCCATTCAGATTGGTAGTAGTAAGCTCAAATCCGGATTTTGCTTTCCGGTTGACGTTTTCAGGGATGTTGAGTTTAATTATTAATGCATTATAACCGACTGAAACCGTTTTCTCACCGGAATGACTTTCGCCGTTGATGTCGGTAACATCGGCAGTTACGGTATAATCAAAAACCGGTTTCTGCCAGGAAGACAGATTCTTTTCGGGAATGGCGGTGAAATTCACCGTAAATATTCCGTTTTCATCGGTTTTGGCTGTTCCGCTGGTAATTTCCATTTCGGGCGATTGCGGACGAATCCATCTGCACCACCAGCCCCAGTATGGGAAATGGGTGCGGCGAACCACACGGTAGCTCACCTGGGCATTATCAATTGCATTTCCGGCATAGGCAACCGCTTTCCCTTTCACACTTACCGTTTCGCCAAGTTTGTAACTACCTTTTACCGGCTCAAAAGTTACCTCAAATTTCGGACATTTGTATTCTTCCACCGAAAATTCAGTACTTCCGTTCTCGTTGCTGATTTGCATATTTCCCGTAAGCCCGGACGACGGCGTAGTGAAACTTCCCTGGAAAGAACCATACTCGTTGCTGGTAAAATTCTGGGCGGAAACCGTTTGTCCGTTGGCATCATAAAAAGTTACGCTGGTTTTTTGCCCGGTTTTGATGGCATTGCTGGTGCCGTCGGTTTCGATGATTATTCCCTTGAAGTAAACCGTTTGTCCCGGACGGTAAATGGCACGATCGGTAAAAAAGAAAGTTTGCAGGTGCTTATTACGTTCCTGTTTGTATTGAGAAAGATAAAAGGAATTTCCTGGGTTGAATTTGTCATTTCCTGAAATAAATTTTAAAGAAATATTATTTTGGCTCAATATTTTATCAGGAACGGTAATTTCGGCGAAGCCGTTTTTATCGGTAGTATAGGTTCCCAATGTCTGTGTTTTCCAACTGCTGGTCCGGTAATTATATTCGCGGTAATCTGCATAGATTTGAACATTTTCCAGTGCGCTGCCTTCTTCGCGGTGTAAAACATACACGTTCAGGCTCTTTTTATTCGTATTCTGGCTTATGTAGCTGATATTGGTAATCCATAATGTATTGAAAATGATAGTATTTTTTTCTATGGGAAAACCATTGTCTTTTGAAACGATGATGGCGTATTTTCCGGCTTTCAGAGATGGAAATTTTATTTCTACAGCGTGATTCTGAAAGTCGCCGTCATTGAGAAGTTTTACACTGAACTGGTTTTCCACAGTCATTTTCAGGTATTTTTTCAACTCATCTTTAGGTTCCATCATTTTTTCATCTTCCCGGCCATCAAGGCGAACGATGCGAATAAAGGCTTCCCCGGTATTTCTATATGTCAGCAATCCCAAAAAAGGTTTTTCCGGGACATTGGCTTCCCCGGTAACAAGTTCCAGGGAGGTATTTAAAATATTTGTTTTTAAAATTTTACATTTCTTTGCGCCATCCGTTTCCGGAAATTTCTGAATGGCTTCGTCGCAATATTTTACAGCTTCCTTTCTGTCCCATTTGTACGATTCACCTTCAAGAGGCTGATATTTATTTCCATTTCCGTTCAACTGGCTGGCAAGGGCAAAATACACGTCTGCGGAAGCAGGATGAGAGGAAACTCTGTTTAAAAGGTTTTTTAAGCTTTCGAGATAGAGACTGTCTTTGGCTTCCATAATTCCGTTTTTGTAAACAAAATCAAGCCGTTTGAGGTCGGCATCCACCAAAGCCGTGGGGTCGGCATCGTTCAGGTGAAAACGGAGAATCTCCTGAAAAATCTGCATGGCCTGAAATTTCAACGAAAGTGTATCCCAGGTAGTGATTTTCACGTTTATGAAATCTGTGACAGGCTTAAAAAAGTCGGCATTTGCGATTTCAAATTTGTAAGCCGGTTGGGTAAGACCGGCTTCGTCGTTCATGAAACAATCGGCTGCCCGGTGAGCGAGGAAGTCGTAAAGCGTTGGACGATATTTCTTGGAATTTTCTTGTTTTTCCAGGATGGGATCGTATAATTTCAGTGATATTTTTTGCAATTCTGCGGGTTTCTGCAATGAAAGCTGGTATTCCGTAATTACAGCTACGACAATTTTTTGCAAATCCCATGTTTTCACGTCTTCAGAATTGAAATTCACCGTAACGCTCCGGTTGAAAATCTGATAGCGGTTATCTTGGTAATAATTCCGATATACTTCTGCCAGCATGGAATGCAGAATATTGCTTACCGGAAAGGCACTGGCAGCTATTTCCTGCTGAAGCATCTGAATATTTTTCTCCTGTGCATTTTCTTCAAAATCGGAAGAATATTTCAGTCTGGCAACAACGGATTTTACCAGTTGCGGGGCATTGTTTTCTGCCTTTGCATTTTTGTAAATGAAATTTGCAATTTCCAATGCCGATTTTGGAAGTCCTGCATTATCGAAAGAATCAATCTTTTTCCATTGTTCGTCGTAATTGATTTTTTGGGCAAAAGCCGACATACCGAAAAGGCATAGCAGGAGAAGGAGCTTGATTTTCATCCGTAAATAATTTGTTTTTTTAAGGCCGGATGGAACTCGCTGTGAATTTTCATCCGTGCTTGCGTTTAGCGAACATGCTCGTTTCATGATTATTATTTTATAACCACGAAGAGCACAAAGAATCACGGAATATTTCTAAGTGAACGTGGTGGTGTTATTTTATTTTAGAAGAAAATGGATTTGAAAGACCCGAAAATTGTATCAGTTCCATTTTTACGCTACCAACAATCACCGCCGACTGAGCCAAAATAGGTATATGATTTTTATCGTCAGAAACCCAAAGTGTCATAGGGTAGGGATTGCTAAATGTATTTCCTGTGGCAACCATGGGTTTAAATTTCAGACAACGGATGGTGCCCAGGGATGTTTTTACGTTTTCTCTTCCGACATACTGAATTACTGAAGTATAGACAGAATCGTCCAAAAAGAAGTTTATCGGAATATTTTCACCCACATGAATCCGGCTGGCATCAATAGTTCGTGCATAGTAATATGCCGATAAAATGTCCTGCACATAATGAGGCGTTCGTTTTACAGCACTACGGCTTTGAACTAAGTTTTTACGCTGGTGAAAAATGACATCGTCATCCTTTTTATACCCACCTTCGCGGGTGCGACGAATAAAAAGATAGGGAATCAGGGATTCTTCATCAAAAAAAGTCTCAAAACGGTCGTTGACTTTAAAAAACCAGTTGAATAATTTTGCCGATGTGCCAATACCAATTGCATGATAGGTACTTCTTCCGTCAAATTTTCTATCATCGTTGGTTATTTCGAGCTTAGCCGTGCCGGCAGTTACATTTCCGGTAACGAATGAATTATAATATACTCTGAATGTAAGCTTTTCACCCCGGCTGAAGGCTTCATTTTTTACGATTCGCTGATTCTGCGATACTGCCGGAACGGCGAGAATCAGAAAAAAAATGAATAAATGAAATGCTTTTTTCATGGACAGTATTTTAAAAAACGAAATTACAAAAATTGTTCCAAAGTAAAATCAATTACGAATTACGATTTATTGGATAAATTCTAATAATTATCATCAGTAACAAACGGTAAAACGTAATCAATTATTATCATAACTCATCGCATCAGGCTTCCGGCATCAGGTATTAGATCACAATGTTTATGATTTTTTTGGGAACCACAATCACCTTTTTCGGTGTTTTTCCTTCAATCCATTTTTGAGCTTCGGGAGCGGCAAGTACAGCTTTTTCCACTTCTGGTACCGGCATGTCTGCCGGAAGACTGAGTGAAAAACGCATTTTTCCGTTGAAAGAAACCGGATAATTGACATTATTTTCCACAATCAGGGCTGGATTAAATTCCGGAAAACGGGCATAAACCACGCTGGGCGGATTGCCAAGCAACTGCCAGAGTTCTTCAGCAATATGCGGTGCATAAGGTGAAATCAGTACCACCAGATCCTGAAGGATGGCACGTTTGTTACATTTCAAATCGGAAAGTTCGTTTACACAGATCATGAAAGTACTCACACCGGTATTGAATGAAAGCCGTTCGATGTCGTCCTGGATTTTCTGAATGGTTTTATGGAGAATCTTCAACTCGGCGGCGGTAGGCTGTTCATTGCTTACGCAGAAATTGTTGTCTGCATCATGAAAAAGTCTCCAGAATTTGCGGATGAAACGGAAAACACCTTCTATTCCCTTGGTATCCCATGGTTTTGATTGTTCAACGGGGCCAAGAAACATTTCGTACATCCGGAGTGTGTCTGCACCGTATTTCGCAATCAAGTCATCCGGATTCTGAACGTTGTGTTTCGATTTCGACATCTTTTCGACTTCCCAGCCACAGATATATTTGCCGTTTTCGAGAATAAATTCGGCATCGGTAAACTGAGGTTGCCATTTTTTGAAAGCTTCAATATCGAGGATGTCATTATCTACCATGTTGATATCCACATGTAATGGCTGTACTTCAAAATCTTTTTTCAGATGAAGAGAAACAAATTTGTTGGTTCCGTTTATACGGTAAACAAAACTGGAACGCCCCTGGATCATTCCCTGATTTACCAATTTTTTGAATGGTTCTTCAGCAACAGAAAGTCCGATATCTTTCAGAAACTTATTCCAAAAACGGGCATAGATAAGATGGCCGGTGGCATGCTCGGCACCTCCAATGTATAAATCTACATTCTGCCAGTAATTTACGGCTTCTTTGGAGAAATATTCTTCGTTGTTGCGGGGATCCATGTAGCGGAGATAGTAGCCACTACTTCCGGCAAATCCGGGCATAGTGTTGGTCTCTAAGGGGAAACCATCAAATGTCCAGTTTTTGGCACGGGCAAGCGGAGGTTCACCGTTTTCGGTAGGCAAATAGGCATCCACTTCGGGAAGACGGAGTGGAAGTTCACTTTCCGGAAGAGTATAAGGCATTCCATCCTTGTAGTAAACGGGGAAAGGCTCGCCCCAGTATCGCTGACGGCTGAAAATAGCATCGCGGAGACGATAGTTTACCTGACCGGTGCCAATTTCCATTTCTTCCGCCTTGCGGAGGATGGCATGGATGGCATCTTTCACCTTCATTCCGGTGATGAAACCGGAGTTGATGCAGATGCCTTCCTTGGAGTCGTATGATTCGTCCCAGGTGGCAGGGTCAGTAGGTTCTTCATCTGGCTTGCTGATAACCTGGATTATGGGTAGATTGAAATGACGTGCAAAAGCAAAGTCGCGGCTGTCGTGAGCCGGTACGGCCATGATGGCACCAGTGCCATAACCCATCAATACGTAATCGGCAATCCAGATGGGAATTGGAAAACCGGTAAAAGGATTGATGGCATAAGCGCCGGTAAATTCGCCACTTACCTTTTTCACTTCCGACATACGTTCGCGTTCGGAACGGTTTTTAGCCCAATTTACATAAGCATCCACTTTTTCGCGGCATTCGGGTGTAGTAATAACGTTGACTAATTCATGTTCGGGTGCAAGTACCATAAATGTTGCACCAAAAATGGTATCGGGTCTTGTAGTAAATATTTCAATCACCCCTCCTAAATCCTCCCCAAAGGGGAGGATTTTCTTCTTAGAAAGTTCGTACTTAATTTTTTGAACAACATCTTCTATGTTTCCGATTACTTCTTCGTTTTTAAAACGAATGACAGAAAAGCCATATTCGTTTAAAACTTTGGTTCTTTCTTTGTCTTCCTCTTTTGTTTGCTCATGAATTCCACCATCAACTTCAATTATTAATTTCTTTTCGATGCAAACGAAATCTGCAATGTAATTTGCGATTGGATGTTGGCGGCGTATTTTATAACCTGTTTGTTTTGCTTTTAAATAATTCCAGAGAATGGCTTCTGCTTCCGTTGGATTTTTTCTCATTTCCTGAGCATTTACAACAGAAGTTGACCATGTTAAAGGATCTGTCGTGTAATATCGGGGGCTTCCCCCTCCTTTGGAGGGGGGCAGGGGGAGGTGGAAATTAATGCTTCCGCCTTCGGAACGTCCGATCCAGTTTTTTTGTATTTCTTTGATGGAATCGGACCAGTCAATTTGATCTAAACCCTGAAGCAGCCGTTCGGCGTAAGCAGTAATACGAAGCGACCATTGTTTCATAGTTTTCCGGATTACCGGATGGCCGCCACGTACCGAAAATCCTTCGCTCACCTCGTCGTTGGCAAGCACGGTTCCCAACTCGGGACACCAGTTTACCATGGTATCGGCTAAATAAGCAAGGCGATAATTCATCAGTAGTTCCTGCTGCTGTTTTTCTGTCATGGCATTCCATTCTGCCGGAGTAAATCCTGGTGTTTCGCTACAAGCGGCTTGTACACCAGTGTTGCCTTCTTTTTCAAAAATCTCTATCAGTCGGCTGATGGGCTGTGCTTTTTGCGAATCTTTATCAAACCAGGAATGAAAAAGCTGAATGAAAGTCCATTGTGTCCATTTGTAATAATCCGGGTCGCAGGTACGTACTTCGCGATCCCAATCGAAGGAAAACCCGATTTTATCCATTTGTTCGCGGTAGCGGGCAAGGTTAACTTCGGTGGTGATGGCGGGATGCTGGCCTGTTGGATGGCATATTGTTCGGCGGGTAGTCCATAGGCATCGTAACCCATAGGATGTAGTACATTAAATCCTTTCAGCCGTTTGTAACGTGCATAAATATCAGAGGCAATATATCCGAGCGGATGTCCGACATGCAGTCCCGCCCCCGAAGGATAAGGAAACATATCGAGCACATAGTATTTAGGCTTACTGTCATCTGTTTCGGCTTTGTAAGTTTTGTTATCGAGCCAGTATTGCTGCCATTTTTTTTCTACTTCGTTAAAATTATAATCCACCGTTTTTTGTTTTTTGTTAAGCTTTTGTAAAATAGCGGGCAAAATTACAGTTTTTTTAAGAAAAAGGATAATGGTAATGTTTTAGGTTAATGATTAAATCATTATGAATATTTTTTAATTTTTATCAAATATTTTTTAAAAGATGTGTATCTTTACAAACCTCTTTTACCAAACAAACGTCCATATGATTATAATTGAACTTATATTCAACTTAGCCATACTAATAGCGGTTAGTGTTTTATCTGGTTTTATTGAAGCCCGGTGGAAACGAAAAACAATTCAGGGTGCGGTATTGCAGGGATTGCTATTTGGAGGAACTGCTATCATTGGAATGCTTAACCCCTTTGTGTTAAGTTCGGGTATAATTTTTGACGGCAGGAGTGTAGTATTAAGTCTTTGTGCTTTGTTTTTCGGACCTGTTGCCGCTATTATTGCTGCTGTTTTGGCAACTATTTATCGCCTTTACCTGGGCGGCGGCGGCATTATCATGGGTATATCGGTAATCATTTCGGCAACCATCCTCGGATTATTATTTCATCGCGTCCGCAGAATCGGAAAGATGCATATAAATGCTCTTAATTTATACTGTTTAGGCCTTCTGGTACACATTGTAATGGTTGGACTGATGATTGCCATTCCTACGGAAGTGCGATCTCTTACATTTAAAACCGTAAGTATAACCGTGCTGATCGTATATCCATTGGCAACTGTTCTTATCGGGAAAATTTTAAAAGATCAGGAGGATAATGCCGTGCTTATAGATAATCTGGCAGAAAGTGAACTCCGTTTCCGGTTGTTGTTCGATAGAGCTCCGCTTGGTTATCAGTCGCTCGATTTTGATGGCAATTTTATAGATGTCAATCAGGAATGGCTGGATACATTTGGCTATCAACGCGAAGAAGTAATTGGTAAATGGTTTGGCGACTTTTTAGCACCTGAATACAAGGAAGAATTCCGAAAAAGATTTCCAATATTTAAAGCAAAAGGTAAAATTGTTAGTGAATTTGAGATGATACATAAAAATGGCAATAATCGTATCATTGTATTTGAAGGAAGAATTGGAAACGATTTGGAAGGAAAATTTAAGCAGACACACTGTATTTTAAAGGATATAACCGAGCAAAAACGTATTGAAAAAGCGCTGAAGGAAAGTGAAGAAAAACTCCGTTTTGCATTGGAAGGAACCAATGATGGTTTATGGGATGTGAATATGCAAACGAATACCGTATACATGAGCCCCCGTGGTTGTGAAATTCTTGGCTTTACCGAAGAAGAAATGTCCAACAACTATGATGTTTGGATGAAACTGGTAAATCCCGAGGATATGGAAGCTACCCAACAGGCATTGCAGGATCATTTATCAGGGAAAAATCCCATTTTTATTGTTGAACAACGGCTGCTAACCAAATCAGGCGAATGGAAATGGATACTTACCCGGGGTAAAGTAGTATCATACAATAAAGCCGGAACCCCCCTACGCATTATCGGAACCCATACCGACATCTCTGAACGAAAATATGACGAAGAGGAAATACGTAAGCTAAACGAAAGTCTGGAACAGAAAGTAATTGACCGCACAGCACAATTAGAAGCCACCAATAAAGAACTGGAAGCTTTCAGTTATTCCATTTCACACGATCTGCGCGCCCCGCTTAGAGGGATAGGCGGTTTTACACAGATACTTCTGGAAGAATATCAGGATAAATTGGATGATGAAGGGAAAAGATATTGTACAATCATTCGCGAAAACGCAAAAAAAATGAGCCATCTGATTGATGATCTGCTTGCTTTCTCGCGATTGAGCCGTTTTGAATTACAAAAATCCAAAGTTGATATGAAAAATATGGTCAACTCCATCTATCATGAAGTTACAACGCCTGATCAGCGAAAGCATATCGTTTTTAAATTGGATGAAATACAGGAAGGCTATGGCGACCCCAACATGCTACGGCAGGTTTGGACAAACCTGCTCTCGAATGCAGTAAAATTTTCTTCCAAAGTGGAACAGCCTGAAATAAAAGTTTATTGTGAACAAACAGAACAAAAAACAGTATATTTGGTCAAAGATAACGGAACGGGGTTTGATATGCAGTATGCAAATAAACTTTTTGGTGTTTTTCAACGTCTTCACTCGGATGCCGAGTTTGAAGGAACGGGCGTTGGCCTCGCCATTGTGCAGCGCATTATCCTTCGCCATGGCGGTGAAGTTGGAGCTGAAGGTGAAACAGGCAAAGGTGCAACGTTTAAATTTTCATTACCCAAAACTTAGTGGAACATAAAGATGAATTAATGCTTAAAATAATATAAAAATGGAACAGCAATACCGAATTCTAATCTTAGAAGATCTTCCAACGGATGCGAGACTTGCTGAATATGAGATCCGGAAAGTTCTTCAAAATTTTTCAACGCGTGTAGTAGAAACAGAAGATGCATTCCTGTTTGAACTTCAAAATTTCAAGCCACATATTGTGGTTTCTGATTATATGCTTCCTTCCTTCAATGGATTGAAAGCTTTGCACCTTGTACAGGAGCTTTCACCCGATATACCCGTGATTATTCTTACCGGCTCCATGAACGAAGATACCGCTGTGGACTGTATGAAAGCCGGAGCTACAGATTATGTTATCAAAGAACACATTAAACGACTTGGCCAGTCTATTTTAAATGCAATTGAACAACAAAAAATCAAACATGCAAAACAGGAAGCACAGCAATTGTTGGAGCAAAGCGAGGCAAAATACAGATATATGTTTTCCAACAGCCCACAGCCCATGTGGATTTTCGATGTGGAAACACTGGCTTTTCTGGAAGTGAACGCTGCTGCAATAAAACATTACGGTTATTCTGCTGAAGAATTCCTTTCCATGACAAATAAAAATATTCATCCTGAAGCGGAAATTCCTGATTTACTAAAAGACATTCAGCTTGCCGGGAAAAATGATAACTATCGGGGTGAATGGAAACACCGTAAAAAAAACGGTGAAATCATTTTTGTTGAAATAATTTCTTTTTCGGTTGATTATAATGGAAGAGACGCTCGCCATGTAGTAATAAATGATATTACCGAACGCCATCTGGCCGAACGTCAGATAAAACTGCTTAACCGTGCCATTGAGCAAAGCCCTGTTAGCGTTATTATTACAACCCCTGCCGGAGAAATACAATATGTAAATCCAAAGTTTACCGAGCTTACCGGCTATAGCTTTGAAGAAGTTTTTGGCAAAAATCCCAACATTTTAAAATCAGGAGAGTATAGCCCTGAATTTTACCAAAAACTTTGGAAAACTATTTTGTCCGGTCAGCTCTGGCAAGGAGAGATACATAACAAAAAGAAATCAAACGAATTTTATTGGGAAGATGAAGTGATAGCGCCGATAATCAATGAAAACGGAGATATCGTCAATTTTGTTGCCATTAAAGAAGACATATCCGAAAAGAAAAAAATGATAGCCGAACTAATTGATGCCAAAGAACGTGCCGAAGAAAGCGACCAGTTAAAAACAGCCTTCCTGCATAATATTTCGCACGAAATTCGTACTCCGCTCAATGCCATTATTGGTTTTTCCGACTTGCTCAACGAGCCGGAAACAACCCCTGCCGACAGAAAATATTTTTCACATATTATATCTCAAAACGGATTAAAACTTGCCGAAATCATCAATGATATCGTAAATATAGCTACATTTGAAGCCGGACAGGAAAAACTTAATCTCAGTCCGGTCAATGTAAACTTTTGATGAATGATATTTATAAAAAGTTCAAAACGAGAGTTCAAAACAAAAATCTCATGTTTAATAAAATATCCACAATAAATAATTCCGAAGCTTGTATAATTACTGACGAATCTAAATTGATGCAAATCCTCAGCAATTTTTTAGATAATGCTGTTAAATTTACCGAAAAAGGTAAAATCGAAATAAGCTGTACCCGGCAAGACAATGTTTTACAATTTTATGTTTCCGATACAGGCGTCGGTATCTCAAAGCAACATCACCAGTTCATTTTTGAAAAATTCAAACAGGTGGAACACGATAATTCAAAATTTTATAGCGGTAATGGATTAGGTCTTGCCATCTCAAAAGCATATGCCGAAATGATGGGTGGAAATATTCGCGTAGAATCTGAACTCGGGGAAGGTTCCTCCTTTTTTCTGACTATCCCTTTTCATCCTGCCCCACAAGAAGAAAGTCAGAAAAGTGATGATTTTATCTCGGAAAATGATACGATGAATCAGAAAAGTATTCTGATAGTCGACGACGAAATACATAATTCCAGATACATAGAAGTAATTCTTAAAAAGTTGAGATACAATATTATTACGGCAAGTAATGGTAGCGAAGCCATAGAGATATGCAGAAATCATCCGGAAATTAATCTGGTGCTTATGGATATTAAAATGCCGGTAACCGATGGTTATGAAGCCACCAGACAAATAAAAATATTCCGGCCGGCATTGCCGATAATAGCTCAAACGGCTTATGCCTTAGCCGGAGATGAGAATAAAGCTCTCGCTGCCGGCTGCGATGCGTATATTGCCAAACCGATTAAAAAAGACCTGTTACTCGAAAAAATCAATAGCGTTTTGTCTTAAAATGACAGCACCAATCTCCTTTCACCGGAAAATTATATCTTTTTGCCGGTGAGCCGTTTTTATCATTTTGCTATTTCTGACTATTAAGCAGTTTCACCGACAATTTCCCCTTGAAAATTACCGGTAGTTTGATTGATTCGGGGGTCATTAGAATTTCGTCTATGGTTAAATCATCCAGATTACCGTTGATAATCACGTTATCCGCCACTTCTTTATTGGTGATGTTTTGTTGAATCAGTTCCTTGATTTGGTCGATGTTATCTTTAAGCGGAAACACCATTTTTTCACCTATCATTTTAGCAATAGTTCCGTGGGCTATCCAATCGGCAGTTTTGAGCAGGGCGTTTTTAGTCTTTAATTCAAAATCAAGATTGCGGATGGCTATGGCCGATTTTTCGGCATCGTAATATGGTTTGCCCATAAAATAGAGCTTCCCCTTGATACTTCCGCTGACAGTAGCTTCTACCACCATATTATCGTTGTTGGCATAAAGTTTCATGTCGTTGATAGTGATTGCGCGTTTGCCGCTGGTAAATGTTTTTCCTACCAGAAATTGTTTGGCAAGGCTGTCTATGGTGGTGAAAGGGATATCACTCATCAGGTTGATGGAAAAGCCCTCGTCGAGTTTATTCACAATTTTCAGATTGGGAAGTGTGGATGAAGAATCTGCGGGAGGTTCTTTTCCAACATAACATTCGGTTAAGGCTTTTATGCCAATGTTATGATGGATTTTCCCGTTTTTACCGCTGAGCGGAAGGGTGGAAAGCTCCTGGGGAGTAATTTTCAACCATACGTTATATTGTTCCGAAACTTGCATCGGACTTTGCATCATATCCCAGGCCTGCTGGGCATAATGTTTTACATCCAAGTTCTTGGTGATGGCTTTGTCGATTTCCGTATTGATTTTATTCTTGTTGGCTTTAAGAATAAGATCGGCAACAAATTTAATGTTCAGGTTTACCGGACCTATTTTTAATACCGGCGAACTGATCCATTCGTATCCGTCGCTTGTTGTTGTAGTGCTTATGCTCCAGTCCTTGTTGACAGAAAATTGGGTATGATATTTCAGGGCTATTTCGGCATTCAGTTCCTGGCATCCGGCCGAAAGCGAAAAACCCAGCACATGAGTTTGCGGACAGGTTTTAATCCAAAGTTTTAGCGGAATACGGTATGACAATTCGTTGTTGTTAAGTCCCAGTTTAAAATTGTCTTTTTTCCAGGCTTTTACCGACAGGTTTACTCCGTCGGCATCTTTCATTGCGGCGTTTTCATAAATCAGCCCCTGCAATTTGGCATTAAGCATGGTTTCGATATCATTGATGTCCATTTCCACCGGGAGGTTAATGGTTGACGGCTTGGGTTTAAACACAAAGCTCTGATAAGCTTCTGTCGGTTTTTCTGTTTGTATCTGGGCTGTTTTACATCCGAAAAAAGAAGCAAAAATGATGATTGCAGTGAATAATTTTAATTGACGTAACATTTTATTAGCAGTTTAAATTTTAAAATCGACTGCAAAAATACACACATTCCACGGAAATGATAACTTTTCGAATATTTACTATCCGACAAAAAACTCCGGTTTTCAGCTATTATATGCTTGAATTTGCAATTATTGTCATGATTCCTGCAATTTTTACCGGAGTAGCAGATGATAATTATTTATTTAAATGTAATATTCATGGATGCTTATGCTGTAAAAACATCTGCATAGGTAGAATTTAGTAGAAAAAATTTCCGGTTAAAGAAAAAGTGATATTTTTGGAATAAATTACATATCGAAATCCAAACCTATACAAATATTACTTTCCTTTATGCAAATGAAGGAGAAACTGTTTATAAAATTGATGATTAACAAATGATGTTAATGTTAAGTAATAAACACAGTGGTATATTTTTAAACTTCAAAGTATGAATAAAGCTATTTTATTAAGCGTTTTGTTTTTATTTTTGTAACAATAGATGGCTATACTCAGAACCAACATGATATAGATGGCTTAAAAAAAGATTTGACACTTCATCGCGATCAGGAAAAACAATTTTTAATGCTGGTTCGGCTTACTGATTTGTTGAAATACAACTGTCCTGATGAGGCGCTTGGATATATCCAGAAAGCTTATCAGTTAAGTAAAACTAAATCTCAAAAGCTGGAAGCCATAATCCGTATGGCCGACATGTATTATTCACGTTCAGAATACTCGCTTTCGATGGATTATGTTGTTAAATCCATTGATTATGCTACCGAAATAGAAAATAAAGGACTGCTTGCAGAAGCATACCGTATTCTGGGACGTATCAATATGGATATCGGTAAATATGAAGCCAGCTCCGAAAATTTTTACAACAGTCTGAAACTATTTGAAGAAATCATTGATAAAAAAGGCATTTCCAGGGCATTTAATAGTATAGGCAATCTTTATTTTGTTCAAAAAAAATATGATAAATCGCTCGAATATGTTCTGAAATCGCTCACTCTTTCCAAATCAATAGGAGACACTATTGGTATAAGCCGTAATTTGAATAACCTGGCGGCATGTATGCAAGTCTGGGAAACTTTACCAGTGTGGATAAGTATTTTCGTGAGGCGATCTTTCTGAATAAAAAATTCGGGTTAAGGATTTGGGAAGGAATTAACTATCAGAATATGGGCGGGTTTTTTAATGAAAGAAGAATCAACGACTCTACTTTGCTATATTTCAACAAAGCATGCCAGGTCTTCATCAGCATGAAGAGCTATTCAAATCTGGCACTGGTTTATCTTGACCTTTCTGATTATTATAAGAATACTGGCGACCCGATCCGTGAAATTGATTTCTCAAAACAAGCATTTGATATCGCTGAAAAGTATCATTTTAAAAAAATTAAAATCGAAGCTGCTGAGATGCTTCATCATATTTTCCTTAAAAGAAACGACCTTAAAAATGCTTATCATTACAGTACTATACAATATCAGTTAAAAGATAGTCTAAGATTGGAAGAAAGCCTTGTAAAATTATCTCAGCTTGAGTTTCAGTATTCTTTTGACAAAAAGGAACAGGAAAAAAGGATTATCCAGCAAAAAAATAATTTCATTATTGCCATTATTATCATCATACTTATTTTAAGTTTTTTAATAATTCTTCTGCTGTTTACAAAACAGAAAATGAAAGCCCGGAATGCTCGTCTTGAACAGCAACGTTTACAGGATGAGGTTGAATTTAAAAACAAAGAACTTACACTCAATGTAATGAATTTGATAAAGAAGAATGAAATTCTTACCGAATTCAGTAAAAAACTTTATCTTATTGAGCAAAAGACAAAAAATGAGGAGACAAAAGAAGAAATATACCAGCTTAGCAAAGATATTGAACATACGATTGATAGTAAAATTTGGGAAGAGTTCGAGAAACGTTTTATTCAGGTTCATGGCAAGTTTTATTCAAGCCTTATGGATAAATATCCCGACCTTACGCCTAATGAGTTAAAATTATGTGCTTTTCTTAAATTAAACATGTCTTCAAAAGACATCAGCGAGCTTACCGGGCAACAAATTTCTGCCATCGAAATAGCCCGTCATCGGCTAAGGAAAAAATTAGGTATTTCAAATACCCAAACCAACCTCATCGTCTTCCTGTCGCAGATATGATTTTAATATCATTGATTAAGCATAGTTTGTCATTATTGTTAAGGTGATGTTAAGCTATAAAATGCTTCTTTGATAAGGTTTTGTTATGTCTGTTTTCTTGGTTAACCATTTTTCTCTGGATATTTTTGCATTTTATTCAATAAATAATTTATGGAAACAAAAAATAACCCTGAGAAAAATCAATCGGAACAAAATAACAAATCGGAAGAGATGATGAATTTTATTGAAAAAAAAGAGATGCAAAACCAAATCCTGAAAAAGATGATTGTCCAAATTAACAACCAAGCAGAGATTTTACCCGAAGATTCATCGGATGACCAGACTAATCAATAGAATAACAATTAAAATTTTTAAATAAACAATTCAATAACAAAATTTCAAATCATGAAAAAATTTTACTTATTTTTAATGTCGCTGATAATGTTCGGCGGACTTAATGCACAAACCTTGGTCAATCAAAATTTTGATTCTTATCCGGCAGGAACCTTGTTTGTACAAGCCGATACCAATTCGCTTTGGATACTTGATTATGGCGAGCCTGGTGATACAACCTATGATGTGCGGGTTGTAAATGATACCGCTTCCAGTCCTGAGAATGCTTTGAGAATTCAAGACCAAAGTCAGCTTGTCCTTTTTATGGGCGATAAGGATTATGGAAAACACCGTGTTTCGTTTGACGTATTTGTGTATGATGGAATGGAAGCATTCATTGCAATATGTAATAAATACCAGGATTTTAGTCTGCCTTGGGCCTTAATGTTTAATTCCAGTGGCGAACTTTCATTGATGGATTATGTTAATGGTGGCGATTCGGCTATCGGTACTTTTGAGCATAATAAGTGGTGGAACTTCTCTGCAACAATTGATGTGGATAAAGATTCTGTTTATTATTATAAGGATAATGTGCTTTTGTATGCTCATCAATGGTCAAATAATGGAAGTTATGGTATAGGGGCGTTTTGCTTTATAGGTGTATATCCTGGTATCAAATGGAATATGGATAATGTGGAGTATTATCAGTATCCAACACAAAGTCCACCTATCAATCTTGCTGCAGTTCCTAATGAAAACTATGTAACATTAACCTGGGACCCGGCACCTGGTACTACACCCGATTACTATGTTGTGAAAAGAGATGAAATAGTTGTAAATAATCATGTAACCTCCAACACGTTTACTGATACGGGTTTGTTCCCACGCACTTATTATTATACAATTAGTGCACATATCCCTGATGTAGGAACAACCCCTCCATGTTCTCCCGTTGAAGCAACCATTACAGGTGGCATCGATCGTAAATATGTGCTTTTTGAAATAGCAACAGGCACATGGTGTCAATATTGTCCTGGTGCAGGTCTTGGTCTCGACGATCTTATCACAAACGGACAGCAAGTAGTAGGTGTTGAATACCATTGGGGAGATGATTTCGAAAATCCGGCAAGTAAAAGCAGGGTTGATGGCTATTATCAAATCGGTTCATTTCCCACAGCAATGATTGATGGTATTTATACCTACAGTGGCGGCGATCATTCTCAAAGCCTATATGATACATACCTTCCTCTTTATAATACCGCTATGTCCGTGAAAACGGTTGCTGATCTTTCCATCAATAACATTGTAAAAGTAAATGATTCTGTTTATTCGGCTGCCATAGTTGCAAGTAAGCAATGGCCTTATTTTAACAATAGTGTACAACTCAGAACCGCTTTGGTGGAATCAAATATAGAATTCAATTGGCAGGGACAGACTGAACTTGACTATGTGTGCCGCGGTATGTATCCTGATGCAACGGGTATTACCCTTGATTTTGCAAATGGTAGCGAATTTACCCAGCAGGTTGAGTTTGTTATACCCAGCGGGGCAATCAAGGACAACTATGAATTCATTTGTTTCCTTCAAGACGATAACACTAAAAGTGTGCTGAATGCCGATAAAAAAAATATATCTCATGTCGGAATTTCGGAAAAGGATAAAACAGACGGCTTACATGTTTATCCTAATCCGGCAAACGATGTTTTATATTTCCAAACAAACGGCAAAGGCATAATCCATATCTATTCATTAACCGGTGTGGAAATGAAAAAGATTACGGTATCTAATGGTATAGAAAGTATTAACACCTCCGATTTGCCAGCAGGAGTTTACTTCCTTAAATATGAAACGCAAACAACATACCAAACCATGAAAATAATCATAAAATAGTTTAAGTGTTTAAGTAAAAAAGCCCTGAATTTTCAGGGCTTTTTTATAGACTTTTTTCCATACAAATGTACTTTCCGGATCATCATGGTAAATTCCCTGGGTGCTTATTTATATCCGTTTTGCATATAAAAATATCTAATCTTATCTAAGTCACTTACTTTTTATTTTCTCATCACGCAATTCATTTTCCATGCGTTGCATCAATTTCGGCAATGTTTGCAAATCAACCGGTGGTTTTCGCATTCAGGTTGGTAATAGTCCATCAAAACCCATAGGGTTTCTCAAACCCTATGGGTTTATGTCTCTTTGCATTCAGGTTAGTAATAGCCCATCAAAACCCGTAGGGTTTCTCAAACCCTATGGGTTTATGCCTCTTTGCATTCAGGTTGGTAATAGTCCATCAAAACCCGTAGGGTTTCTCAAACCCTACGGGTTTATGCCTCTTTGCATTCAGGTTGGTAATAGTCCATCAAAACCCGTAGGGTTTCTCAAACCCTACGGGTTTATGCCTCTTCGCACTCAATCCGGCGAACTTCGCAAGTCATCCGGTGGATTTCGCATTCATTCCGGCGGGTTTCGCAAGTCATCCGGTGGTTTTCGCATTCAATCCGGTGGTTTTCGCAAGTCGTCCGGTGGATTTCGCATTCATTCCGGTGGTTTTCGCAAGTCATCCGGCGATGTTCGCATTCATTCCGGCGAGTTTCGCAAGTCATCCGGCAGTTTTCGCGTCCAGATTGGTAATAGTCCGTCAAAACCCGTAGGGTTTCTCAAGCCCTACGGGTTTATGTCTCTTCGCAGGTTATCCGGCAATTAATTTTCCGCTTTTCTTGGATATTTCAGGATATTGTTCGTCTTTGGCTCCACCTGGAATATGAAAGGATCGGATATTCCGGTAAAAGGCAGGAACGAATAATTACCTTGCTGGTCAGCCACATAAAAATAATAAGCAACGGTGCCGCCATCGACAGGCATAGGAATTTTTCCATCGTAGGTATTGCCGGAAATATGGGTCATCGTAACCGTTTGAAAAGAACAAATGTTGGGTAGTTTGTAAAACAATAAAACCGAGTCCGGATTAAGCGCTGCTCCGCTGTAAGGAGTAACATTTATTTGCACATGATAGTGATCCTGATAAAGAAGCGTTCCTGTTCTGGGATGATGGCCGATATATACCATATGCCTGTCGGCTAATCCCATCACACGGCAGTGCAATGCGTCGGTAGATTCCCAGGGTGTGGAAGGATTTTCGGTTATTCCAAACACTATGTATCCGGGCATAGCTTCCTGATAGCTTGCAATAGCTTCGTCGTCCCATTGTGAGCCGGTGATAGGGACAAAAACTTTATTGTTCAAAATAAGCGAGTTGGTATACGGCTGATTGTTGGGAGTATAAACCCGGAAAACCTGGAAAGGAGTTCCGTAAGTGCTTGTTTGGTTTTGCCAGTACGTAGCAGCAGCTTCTATAGCATTGTATTGTGGATGGTTTGCCGGAACCGAACGAACCAAAATTTTATCGGGTCCCAGAAACTTTGCCCAGCAGTCAATATGGTCGATGTAGGTATTGTTGGGATCTGCTACCACATGATAGTTATTTATTCCTAAATAATTAAGCATTTTCTGGTTGATTTGTGCATGGGTTTGTCCCGGATTTTCTTCCCAAACTAAAGTGGTGGAAGCCGAAAGTCCCATGCCGTCGGTCATGTAATTACCGCCGGTGTGCGAAACATTCATTCCAAACCATTCCAGATTCAGGGAATCGGCAACTTTTTTGGGAATTTCATCATCATTGGGGCGGGGACGGTTGTATGGAAAATCGATAATCCCAATCTGGTTATTGCCATAAGCCACAAACCATGGACCATAATCGCGTGTCCAGTACGAATCGGAGGCGGCACGGATAAACTTGCAATGCGCCAGATTGACTCCAGCGGCAGTATACTGGTTGATGACGCTATTTTGCTCGCTTTGGTTGGCAACGATAGTTGTAACAAATACATCATTAGCCATTTCCTTGATTAATGCTATGGGTATTCCGAAAGGATAGCGCACCAGAGCACCTTCCATTTTATCAAATTCGGCTATGTTTCTTACCGGCCCGGCGGGCGGATTGGTTTCTACAAAATTCTTTCCTATTTCACCTTTACGAAGCAGCTCATCGGCGGTCATCCAATGCTTTAGTTCTGACTGATTGGTTGTTTGCTGGGCAAAGGAAGTATTGACCAATAAAAAACAGCAGAGCATAGCGATGCAAAACGAAATGTATTTTTTTCTCATGGCAGGAAATGTTTTTATCTTAAAAAGAATAATAAATTACAGAAAAGGCAAAAATAGAAAAACTTATTTACAGACAAATCCTTAAAATTAAAAATATTCAATAAAAAATAGACATTCATTTCGCTTGCCATCATTTAAATTTCTAATTTTGACCCGTTGTAATCTTTTAGGAGATATTCAGAATTTAATTTCTGTATATTTGGCTAAAGATTTGAAATTAAAATAAATAATACTTCAAACTCAGGATCGGATTTATGAAGCAAAAATTATTAATCAGAGATTTAACGCTGCGCGACGGGCAACAATCCTTATTTGCCACACGCATGAACCAGTCGCAGGTCGACCGGGTATTGCCTTTTTACAAAGATGCCAATTTTTATGCCATGGAAGTATGGGGTGGGGCGGTGCCCGATTCGGTTATGCGTTATCTGAACGAAGATCCCTGGGAAAGGCTGGAAAAAATAAAAGCTCAGATAGGCGACGTTTCGTTGCTTACGGCGCTTTCGCGCGGACGGAATTTGTTCGGTTACAATCCTTATCCCGACGAGGTGATTGAAGGTTTTAACCGCAATGCCATCCAGAGTGGTATCGGTATCATGCGTATCTTCGATGCGTTGAACGATGTGAATAACATGAAATCAACCATTCGCTTTGTTAAAGAAAATGGTGGAAAAGTGGATTGTACGGTTTGTTATACCGTCGATCCCAAGTTCTCGACCAAGGATAAAATGAAAGCGTTGCTTCACGCCAAACTTTTACCATCGCGGATTTTTACCAAAGAATATTTTTTAAACAAGGCTAAGGAACTCGAAACTTTGGGTGCCGACATGATTTCCATCAAGGATATGGCTGGACTTATCCCTCCCGGAAAAACCGGAAGACTCATTGCTATGCTTAAAAAGGAATTGACTATTCCTGTGGATTTTCATACCCATTGCACACCCGGCTACGGGCTTGCTTCTACGCTTATGGCCATTGTTAATGGCGCTGATATTGTGGATACATCCATTGGTTGCTTTGCCGGTGGTCCGGCGGCTCCCGCTTACGAACTTATTCATATTTTCTGTCAGAAACTTAATATTGATACAGGCGTAAATCTCGAGGCTGTGCAAAAAATCAGCAGGGAATTGGTGGAAATACGCAAGGAAATGTCAGAATTCGACAGCTACAAAATGTTTCCCCGTGAATTTGATTTTACTAAAGATAAACTTCCCAAAGATATTGATCAGTTATTCGATCTTGCCATTGGCTATGCTAAAGCCGAGAAAGAAGAAGAATTGCTTGATGTTACCCAGCAGATTGAACGCTATTTTAATTTTCCGCCACCCAACGAAACTGTAAAATTTGCCGAAATACCGGGAGGAATGTATACCAATATGCTGGCACAACTCAAGCAGCTGAAACTCGAAAAGCTATTGCCCCGCACGCTTGAACTCATCCCTGCCGTACGTTTGGCAGCAGGTTGTCCGCCTTTGGTTACTCCTACCAGCCAGATTGTTGGTGTACAGGCTGTAAATGTGGTGATAGATGAAAACAAAGGAGTTCCCTGGTACACAACTAAATCCATTCAGTTTGTCAACCTGGTTAAAGGTGGTTATGGTAAAACGCCTATTCCCGTTGATCCCGAATTTCGTTATAAAATTGCCGGTGTACACGAAGAAACACCTTATGATACCAGCAATTATCGTAAACAGGAAAATACCGTTTTCCCTGAATATGGCGATGTAAAATTGGCTAAAAATGAAAAAGAAGAACTTCTGCTCGAACTCTTCCCAAGCGTAGCCAATGGATTTCTGAAACATAAAGTGGAAGCGGTTTATTTATCTGAAATTCACAGAGTTGAAGAAGAAAAACGACGTAAAATACAGGAAGAAAAGGATAAATACAATAAACTTTCGCCCGAAGAAAAAGCCAAACGCCTTCAGGATGGGCTATATAATTATAAATGGGTAACTTATCCCGATGAAAGTCTGGGACATTCGTAAAAAAGATAAAAAAATAAATTTTTTTTCTTTTTTGAAACCATAATTAAAAATTAGTATTATCTTTGTATCGAAATTACATCCATGTAATTTTTTTTCATAATATTTTAGTTTTTCTCCTGGCTATTCGTAGCCAGGAGTTTTTTTTTCATCAGTTTCAAAAACCCGACGATTCCATTTTAAACGTAAATTAATCCAAACCACAGTTTTTTTATACCTTTGCTGTGTAAAATAAAATTAGTATGTTAGAAATTAATGTTATCAAAGAAAAGCCTCAAGAGATCATACAGCGCCTTGCTATCAAAAATATAGATGCTACCGCAACGATCAACAAAATTCTTGAACTCGATGCTCAGCGTCGCGAAACACAGAAAAAACTCGACGATTACTTATCGGAATTAAATCAGATTAATAAAGAAATAGGCATTTTATTTAAAACCGGAAAAACGGCACAAGCCAATGAACTGAAAGAAAAAACGGCTCAGACCAAGATTCAGTCCAAAGAATTGGATGCTTTTTTAGCAAGTACCATTAGCCAGATGAATGATTTGCTGGTTCAACTTCCTAATACTCCTCATTCGTCGGTGCCCAAAGGAAAAACCGGCCGAAGATAACGAAGTGGTTTATCAGGAAGGAAATATACCTGATTTAGGGAAAGAAGCATTACCTCATTGGGATTTAGCTACTAAATATGATATCATTGATTTTGAACTTGGCGTTAAAATTACCGGCGCCGGTTTTCCTGTGTATAAAGGCAAGGGTGCCCGCCTGCAGCGTGCATTGATCAATTTCTTTTTGGATAATGCTTTACAGGCCGGTTACCGTGAAATTCAACCGCCGCTGATGGTTAACGAAGATTCGGGTTATGGTACCGGACAACTTCCCGACAAGGAAGGTCAGATGTATTTTGCCGAACTCGACAAACTTTATCTCATTCCTACAGCAGAAGTACCTGTTACTAACATTTATCGTAATACAATTCTGAAAGCAAGTGATTTTCCCGTTAAAAATGTGGCTTATTCAAGTTGTTTCCGTCGTGAAGCCGGTTCCTATGGCAAAGATGTGCGCGGGCTAAATCGTCTGCACCAATTTGATAAAGTGGAAATTGTTCAGATTCAACATCCTGATAAATCATATCAAACGCTCGAAGAAATGCGCGAATATGTTGCTTCGCTTTTGCAGAAACTCGAATTACCATTTCGTACCCTGAAACTTTGTGGTGGTGATATTAGTTTTACTTCTGCTTTAACTTACGACATGGAAGTATATTCTGCTGCCCAGCAAAAATGGCTTGAAGTGAGTTCTGTTTCTAATTTTGAAAGTTTTCAGGCTAACCGCATGAAGCTTCGGTTTAAAGACGAAAATGGGAAAACCCAGTTGTGCCATACCCTCAACGGAAGCGCTTTGGCTCTGCCACGTATTGTTGCAGCTTTGCTCGAAAACAATCAAACACCGCGCGGAATAAAAATCCCAAAGGCTTTGGTTGATTACACCGGATTTGAGCTCATCGACTGATTAAATAATTAAGAACTAAAAAAATAACCCGTTTTTATCGGTAAACATTAAAATTTTTTGGTATTCGTTCAGGATTCAAAAGCACTAACCATAATGTATAAATCTGTCAGGTATGCCATCTTGTTCTTTTTCCTGATAACGGTTGCCTGCCGATCGGTAGCCCAAACTCAGACTGATGAACAACTTGCCGTTCAATACATGATGGACAAGGATTATGAGAAGGCTTCCCAAATCTTTGAACGCCTTTTTGATAATAATGCCACTCAGTATAACTATTATAATTATCTGAACTGCCTGCTGGAACTGAATGATATTAAAAAAGCTGAAAAAACAGTTAAGAAACTTATTCGCCAGAACCCATCTGATTTACGTTACGTGATTGATTTAGGTTTTGTTTACAGCCGTGCCGGCGATGCATCCAAAGCCGAAGATCAATACAATGATGCCATCCGTAAATTAAAATCCGACCGTCAACAGGTTATAGATGTATCCAATGCTTTCCTGATGAAACGTGAAACGGAATTTGCCATCAAAACTATTGAAAAAGGACGGCAACTGATGCCCGGAGCGTATCCATTCAGTCTCGAAATGGCTAACTTGTACGAGCAATTGCAACAATATCCGCAAATGTTCGGTGAACTGCTCGATTTGCTGGCTTTTGATTTTAATTATCTTACCAGTGTGGAAAATCGCCTCCAGTCAACGCTGGCCAACGATCCGAATGGCAATAAAAATGAAGCTTTTCGTACCATGCTCCTGAAACGGATACAAAAATTCCCCGACCTGAGTTTTTATTCCGAAATGATGTTGTGGTATTCCATCCAGCAAAAAGATTTTGAATCGGCTTTTGCCCAGGCTAAATCGCTCGACCGTCGCTATAACGAAACCGGACAGCGTGTTTATCAGGTTGCTTCCATGGCTTCTGCCAATTCAGATTATGATGTGGCTTTGGAAGCTTATGATTATCTTATTAAAAAAGGAAAAGAAACCGGATTTTATGTCCCAAGCCGCATGGAAATGCTCGATGCGAAATTTCATAAAATTACTGCTTCTTATACTTTTGCTAACGATCAACTTCAGCAACTCGAATCTGAATATATTGCGGCATTAAACGAATTGGGGAAAAGTCCGATGACTATTCCTATGCTGCGAAATCTTGCTCATTTACAGGCATTTTATCTTAATAAAGAAGATTCTGCTATCGACGTTCTTAATCAGGCCATTCAACTGGGTGCGGTAAATCCGGATGCCCAGGCTGAATGCAAACTGGAACTTGCCGACATTTATTTATTTTCGGGTGAACAATGGGAAGCGCTGTTGCTTTATTCTCAGGTGGATAAAGCATTTAAAAATCAACCTATAGGAGATGAAGCCAGATACCGGAATGCTAAACTGTCGTTCTATATCGGTGAGTTTGGATGGGCAAAAGCACAACTTGATGTACTGAAAGCCGCCACGTCAAAATTTATTGCCAACGATGCTATGGAACTATCCCTGCTTATTAGCGATAATACCAATGCCGACAGCACCACCACTCAACTTGCCATGTATGCACGGGCAGACATGCTGTTTTTCCGGAATAAAGACAACTTTGCCCTGCAAACGCTCGATTCTATTCTCACGTTATACCCTTCGCATCCTATTGATGATGAAGTGCTGTACAAAAAAATGGAAATAAAAATGAAAGAAGGCCGGTTTGACGATGCCGACAGTTTGCTCAGAAGTATTGTCCGGCTTTATCCTTACGATATTCTTGCCGACGATGCACTCTTCAAACTGGCAGAACTCAACGAACAACAATTAAAAAATCCGGAGAAAGCCATGGATTATTATCAGGAACTTATGACCAAATATCCGGGTAGTGTTTTTACTGTAGAAGCTCGTAAACGGTTCAGGGCGCTTAGGGGAGATCATTAATAGTAAGTAGTAGGTAGTAAGCAGAAAGTAGTGAGCAAAAAAGGATTTGAATTAATTTTTATGTGCATTAATGTGCCTATTGTGGTTCAGAAAAAGGCAGAAAGCAGTTGAGCGAAGCGAAATCCCGATATAGAATCGCTTAGGAGGAACGACTTAGCGAATCTTCATCGGGATAGGCAGTAGACTATTCGTAATTTGTACAGCTATCAACAAACAACTATCAACAATCAACCATAATGCAAATTAGGGCAAAAAAACATCTTGGGCAGCACTTTCTCAACGACGACAGCATCGCCTGTCGTATTGTTGATAGCCTCACCGGCAAAAGCCAGGATGTGCTTGAAATAGGTCCGGGAACCGGTGTTCTTACCCGGCATCTGATCAAAAACCAAAAAATAAACCTTTACATGGTTGAGGTTGATCGTGAAGCCGTAGATTATCTTCAAATGAACATTCCGGATATCGGGAAGAAAATACTTTATGGCGATTTTCTGAAAATGGATATGCAAAAACACTTCTCCGGTAACTTTTCTGTCATTGGTAACTTCCCGTACAATATTTCGAGCCAGATTTTTTTTCGTATACTCGAAATGCGAAATCGTATTCCCGAGGTCGTCGGTATGCTACAAAAAGAAGTGGCCGAACGCCTCGCAGCTCCTCCCGGAAGTAAAACCTATGGTATTTTAAGTGTTTTTTTACAGGCATATTACGACATCGAATACCTGTTTACCGTAAACGAAAATGTGTTTACGCCTCCGCCCAAAGTCAAGTCGGCGGTCGTACGATTAACCCGTAACTCGGTTCAACAACTGGATTGCGATGAAGTGTTGTTTAAAACTATCGTTAAAACGGCTTTTAACCAGCGTCGTAAAACCCTACGCAATGCTTTGAAAAGTATTGCTCCTTCGCCCGCTTTGCTCGCCGGCGAACTTTTCGATCTTCGTGCCGAACGCTTGAGTATAAACGATTTTGTAAACCTGACTAAACTGTTCACCGTTTAAATCTGTAGAAAATTCTATTGTACCGGATGCCGTTAGTTTTTTAAATACGCTACCCGTTTCGACGTAATATGTATCTTTTGTATGGGCTGCGTTACCCACTTTTGATTTACAACAATTGCCGTAATTTTTACGGTTACACTTACACCTTTTATCGCATTATCATTGGATAGGCAAACGTAGTACATTCCCTTTAAGGGCGAATCCATTCTGGAAAAGTCATTGATAATTTTGCCCTTTTTGAGGTAGGAAAATTTTTTTCCCTTGAGGAACAGGTTAACATTTGTAGTATCCACAATATAGAAATCAATATCTTCTCCCGATTGCAGCCGCGAAAGATAGGATGCACCTCCGAGAGCCAGAGCGGCTAAAGGCCCGTATCCGGGAATTTTCGAAATAATCGGTCCGGCAGAAGCTGCCAGCTGTGTCGTTGCATTTTCAAATGCTTTTTGTCCAGTCTGATCTACGCCGATATAGTAACTCCAGGCAATGGTTTTTTCCGGCAAAGTAAAGTTAAGCGTGGTTTTGTTCCCACTCAGATTGGTGGATGAATGAACCTTTGCCACTAAGTCAGTCAGATTATAAACAAGGGTGTCGGGCTTAAGTACCTGTTTTTTCTCTATTGTTGTGTAAGTTGTGTCGTATACTGTTTTCCAGTATACTCCGGTGTTGAAATTTTTAGTCGCTTCGCTGGCCGGTATCCGTTGGATTTTAAATGTACAAATACGCCCGCAGATTGCCGCGTTGTAGAACCGGAATTTATAGACGCCTGTCTTGCTGATATGGATTGTTTTATTTTTGATTTTATTTGTTTTGTAATCCATAAATACTGGAGACGAAGGGAATTCAATAATCTCCACGGCTTTCAGTTTTTTCCCATGAAGTTCGGCAAAATTGAAGATGACCTGATCTCCTTCGGCAAAGCCATAATAAAATACTGTTTCGCTGAGACCACGAACCTTCAATGTTGATTCGGCAACATCTACAGGCGTCTGACTAAAAAGACGAAAGGATAATACGATAGTCAGTATGAGCGAAAGAATTTTTTTCATTTGTTATTAATTCTTTTTTATTGGTCAAATGGAATATCCATAAAATATCATTTTCGGTTTGTTTGGGCATTGTCCTTATGGATATTTCATCCGTTAATAGTTTGTTTTTTAAATACCGGATGAAATTTGTATATAAAATTTCCATCCGTATTTTTATTTAACGAACATGTTCGTTTCATTAGTGTGCCATATTTTTCAACTTACAAAAACCTTCCAAAGTCCGCAGGACTTGGAAGAGTTTAACCCTGGAAGAGTTAAAAATTTTTATATCATAATAACTTTTCCAGGTGCTTCGCACTCTGGAAAGTTGTTTTTAATTTTGGAACACTAACATCGTACATCATCTAATCTGTCGCAGGTATAGCTGTACCGTATTTTCCAATCCGTAGTACAAAGCGTCGCATATCAATGCATGACCGATGGAGACTTCCAGAAGCCCCGGGATGTTTTCTGAAAAATATTTCAGATTAGTTAAGTTAAGGTCGTGTCCTGCATTGATGCCTAATCCTGCTTTGTTGGCTGTCAATGCCGCCTTCACATAAGGTGCGATGGCCTGTTGACGGTCGTCGGGATAATTTCTGGCATAGCTTTCGGTATACAACTCCACACGGTCGGTTCCGGTGGTTTGGGCATGGGAAATCATATCCTCGTCGGGATTCACAAAAATAGAAGTACGTATGCCTTTCTGGTGAAAACGGGTAATAATCTCTTTGAGGAAATCCTGGTTTTTTATGGTATCCCAGCCATTGTTCGACGTAAGTGCATCGGGCGGGTCGGGAACCAAGGTTACCTGTGCAGGTTTCACGCCAAGTACCAGATCGATAAATGCTGCCGAAGGATAACCTTCGATATTGAATTCGGTGGTGAGCACGGGTTTCAGATCCAGCACATCGCGGTAACGGATATGGCGTTCGTCGGGACGGGGATGCACCGTAATTCCTTCCGCTCCGAAACGTTCGATGTCGAGCGCCGTTTTAAGCACATTGGGAAGATTGCCACCACGGGCATTACGCAAGGTGGCTATTTTGTTGATGTTTACACTTAGCTTGGTCATAAGTTTATTTTTTGGCAAAGGTAGCGAATTCATCAAATAGCGGTTTATTATCTACCCGTAAACAAATTAATTTGTAAGTTTGTACTTTAATTGCTCCGGCAACACGACAGCAAAAATAATCTGGCGGTAATTAATCAATGAACCCATGACAGCAAAAGATTTTATCAATCCTGGTTTTCTGCCCTTGCGCACCTCCGACACGGCGCTTACGGCCCTGAGTTGGATGGATGAATACAGGGTATCCCACTTACCGGTAGTTAATGGCATCGATTATTTGGGGCTTATCTCCGATTCGGATATTTATAATGATGCTGACCTGGACGAACCCATAGGTAATCATTCCCTTTCGCTTAACCATCCGTTTGTAGAGCAAAACCAGCATATTTACGACGTGTTGAAAATAATGGCTTCGCTTAAGCTAACGTTGTTACCTGTGCTTGATGATAAAAATCATTACCTTGGAGTAATCACTCAGGGAATACTTATAGATGAAATATCCAATATAACTTCCATTCAGAATCCGGGAGCTACGTTGGTGCTTGAAGTCAGTTCCAATAATTATTCCCTTTCGGAAATAGCTCAGATAGTGGAAAGCAACGATGCAAAAATATTGAGTTGTTTCATCACCTCCCGCCCCGACTCCACGGAAATGGATGTTACGATAAGAATTAACCGTATGGATTTCTATCCCATCCTGCAAACGTTTAACCGTTACAACTACGTCGTTAAAGCATCGTATGGCGAAAGCAACTATTACGAAGACCTGCAGGAACGCTACGATATGCTGATGAATTATCTGAATGTGTGATGCCGATGAAGAGTACCCTGTATCTTCGCTATTCCGTTTTTGCCTCTGTTTTTCTTTGGTTTTACATTTTTTCACCCCCGGTTTTTAGCCAGGATACCTCAAAAGTAATCATCGGTAAAATTTGTATTACCGGTAATAAAGTTACAAAGGAGAGAATTATCCTCAGAGAATTAACTTTTGGCAAAGGCGATACCGTTAGCTGGGGAAAATGGGGGATAATGCTCGAGAAAAGCCGTCAAAACCTGATGAATGCAGCCCTCTTTAATTTTGTGGAGATAGATACGCTTCGTCCGAACGACTCTCTTGCCATTACTGATGTTCAGATAAAAGTTACCGAACGCTGGTATACCTGGCCCTTTCCCATTTTCCAGTTTGGCGACCGTAATTTCAATACCTGGTGGAAAACGAAGGATTTTTCCAGACTTGACTACGGACTTTTTTTACAACAATTTAATTTTCTTGGCCGGAAACAAACCATCAATCTTCGTTTACTTTATGGCTACGACGAAAATTACAGCCTTATTTATGATATTCCTTACATCAATCGAAGGCAAACCCTCGGAACGGGTTTTGCCATTGGCTACGCCCGCAATCATGAAGTGCCTTATAGCACCGAAAACGATAAACTGAAGTTTTATAAAGACGAAAATGCGTATCCCAAAACCGATTTCTTTTCATGGTTTCAGCTTTCTTACCGCTTTGGAATTTACGAATCGCTCATCATGCAACTGCATTACGATAAATACCATTTTTCCGACAGCCTGATTTACAAAAACAATAACTATTCGCTCCACAATGCAACGGATATTGAGTATTTTACTTTTTATCTCCTTTTTAAAGCCGACCACCGCGATTATAAACCCTATCCCCTTAACGGTTATTATTTCGATTATGAGCTTACCAAAAACGGATTAGGAATCATGAAAAATGAGAAGACAAACGTATTGTTTTCAAAGTTCACCTTGCGTAATTTCTGGAAATTAGGCGGAAGATTTTATTTCGCTTCCGGATTAACAGCAAAGGTTTCGTCTGATAACATTCAGCCTTATTTTCTACAGCGTGGACTTGGCTACCAGCGCGATTTTGTAAGAGGATATGAGTATTATGTGGCTGACGGACAGAATTATTTTCTTGGTAAATTCAATTTTAAATATCAGCTTGTCCGGCAGCAGATCTATAAATTACCTTTCCTGAAAACGGAGAAATTTAACAGGATTCCTTATGCTTTTTACCTCAACCTTTTTTCCGATTTTGCCTATGTAAAATCTCTCCGGTACGAAAATCATGATACGTTCACCAATTCGCTACCCGATTCCTGGTTAAACGGAAACGGCCTGGGAATAGATTTTGTAACCTATTACGATAAAGTTATCCGCTTGGAATATTCTGTAAATAAAAAAGGCGAAAGCGGTTTTTTTATTCATTTTATGACTTCTATCTAAAATAAGTGCAACAACAAATTGCCTCTGCCTGTAAGTATTTTCTCCAGGCACATTTATTTTTTAATTATAATTAACAAACTAATTAGTTGTCGCTCATTTTATAAAATAAATAATAGTATTTTTGGAAAATTTTTTCAATCTTATCAACGGTTACGATTCAGATAATAAAATAGAAATTAATGAATATTGCCCTTTATGGACGTTCGGGTTCGCTCGAAATTAACGGATATGTCCAGCAGCTTATCAGTAAACTGGAATCATTAAACTGTAAACTATGGATTTATCAACCTTTTTATGAAAGCATCAGGCAAAAAATCAGCTTTAATTCAAAGATAAATTTTTTCAACAATCATCATGAGATCGCCCAGTCGATAGATTTTTTATTTTCCATCGGAGGCGACGGTACAATGCTTGATACCATTACATTGGTACGCGATTCGCAAATACCAGTCATGGGCATCAACCTGGGAAGGATGGGCTTTTTATCGAGCGTACAAAAGGAAATGATTATTCCGGCAGTAGAGGAGATTGTTAGAGGCAATTTTATACTTAACCAGCGTTCGCTGATTCAGCTTCAGACACCAGATCTTTTCGGAGGCTTGAACTTTGCCTTGAACGAGCTTACCATCAATAAAAAAGATTCTTCATCCATGATACTGATTCATGTATATGTAAATAATCAGTTTCTGAATTCGTATTGGGCCGATGGCTTAATCATAGCTACCCCTACCGGATCTACCGGATATTCGCTCAGTTGTAATGGTCCCATAATCACGCCTGATTCTGAGAATTTTGTTATTACACCCATAGCTACACACAATTTAACCGTGCGTCCCATCGTTATACCCGACAACAGTCTGATAAGGATAAACGTGGAGGGCAGGGAAAATCGCTTTTTAGTCGGGCTTGATTCCCGTTCTGTTACCATAGATTCATCCACCGAACTGCTGATTAGCAAGGCTGATTTTAAAATTAATCTGGTTAAGCAAAGCAACGATGATTTTTTTGCAACGATCAGGAAAAAATTAAAATGGGGACTCGATTTTCGCAATTAAATATCAAATTATCAGTAAAATATTGCTTCCGATAAAAAAGAATCTTAATTTTACAGCCAATTTTTAATGAAAAGATTTATAGCATTTGTCTTTGTACTGTTAATCTCTAAAGCGGTTTTAGCTCAGGATATTGAAACGGGTATATATGGAGGAGGAGCATACTATTTAGGCGATATTAATCCAGGTAAGCAGTTTACGATGGTTAAGCCGTCCTATGGACTGATTGCCCGTTACAACCTGGATACTCGGTGGACTGTGCGTTTAAATGTTTTACGGGGAACGCTCAGTAGCGACGATAAAGTTATAAAATATAAAGAAGACCGTTCAGCAAAGTTTAAAGCCGATGTTACAGAAGCTAGTGCACAGATGGAAGTGAACTTTCTCGATTATTTTACCGGTAGTTACAAAACGTATATCTCGCCATATATGTTTGCCGGAATGGGATTTTTTTCGTCGAAATATGCCAATTCATTTTGTGTGCCGTTTGGAATTGGAGTTAAATATAGTTTAACTCCCAAGATTGGACTGGGTGCTGAATGGGGCTTACGAAAGACGTATACAGATTACATTGACGGAATGGCTGCTACGTATTCGGATACTGATAAACGGCAATACAGCGATTCTCAAACCAATGACTGGTATTCGTTTGCAGGCGTTACATTAACCTATAAAATTGAAATCGGTAGCCGCCCGCGTTGTTTAAACAGTGTGAAGTCGTATAAAAAGCATAAATAACAGCATTACTGAAAAATGAGTTTAAAGGATAAAATAGATTTAGCCAAGCTTCCAAAGCATATCGCCATTATAATGGACGGCAATGGCCGATGGGCAAAACAGCGTGGAAAAATGAGAATTTTCGGTCATGAAAGTGCTGTAAAAGCTGTGCGTGAAGCCACCGAAGCTGCCGCCGAACTGGGTATCGATTATTTAACGCTTTATGCTTTTTCGACCGAAAATTGGAACCGTCCGAAAAATGAAGTAAATGCGCTGATGATGCTATTGGCAAAAACAATCAGCGAAGAAGTAAAAACGCTTAACGATAATAATATCCGCCTGCTGACGATTGGTAACACCAGAACCTTTGGGAATGTATGCTACAATAAACTTAATGAAGCTATTGAAAGCACTAAAAACAACACCCGTTCTTCATTGGTATTGGCTCTGAACTATGGCTCCCGATGGGAAATTGTTGAAGCCGTAAAATGCATAGCTGGTAAAGTTAAAGCCGGCGACATAAATCCCGATGAAATAGACTCAAAAATATTTACTGAATATCTAACAACGGCCAATATTCCCGATCCAGAATTACTCATCCGTACCAGCGGAGAATATCGGGTAAGTAATTTTCTGCTTTGGCAAATAGCCTATTCCGAATTATATTTTACGAATAAATTATGGCCCGATTTCCGTAAGGACGATTTATTTGAAGCCATACTCGATTATCAAAAGCGCGAACGAAGGTTTGGCTTGACCAGTGAACAAATTAACTCATAACTTAACGTAGATGAATAGCAACCCGTATATGGTTCTTAAAAAAATACAAATACCGGCATTCATTTTTTTGCTGATACTTTTTTTTAGCACAATTTCTTATGATCTCAAAGCTCAAATATCTGTGGGTAGCAATGTTGGAGAAATTGATTATCTCAATCCTCAAAAGTACGAACTGGGTGGTGTTACTATTTCTGGGGTACAGTATCTGGACAATAATGTTTTAATAATGCTCTCAGGCTTAACTGTTGGTAATTCCATTACTATCCCCGGAGACGAAATTAAAAAAGCCATCGAAAAATTGTGGGAACAGGGTTTATTTGAAAACATTAAAATTACGGCTACCAAAATCCAAGGCGACGTAATTTTTCTCAATATTGACCTTCGCGAACGTCCGAGACTTTCCAAATTTTCTTTTAAAGGCGTAAAAAAAGGAGAAGTAGATAAACTGCGCGACGAAATAAAACTCACCCGTGGCGACGTGGTTACTGAAAATGTCATCATGCGAACTACCAATATCATCAAAAAACATTTTACCAAAAAAGGCTATTTAAATACCGAAGTAATCATTTCGCAGGTTAAGGATACTTCCAAGGAAAACAATATGATCCTTGAAATTGCCATCAAAAAACATAGTAAAGTAAAAATCAGTAAAATAAATTTTACCGGTAATAAAATGTTGTCGGACATTCAACTTAAAAATGCGTTAAAAAACACCAAAGAAAAAGGGCTGTTTCGCCCGTTTGAAATAGTTGACTGGATGCTGCTCAATACGTATAAGCTGGCTTTTGGTAAAACGATGGATTGGTATACTACAGGCTTAGCTCAATCGATAAATCAAAATATTAAAATAAGAATAGCCAAAGCCTCCAAATTCATTGAGGATGACTATGCAGAAGATAAAACCAAATTGATTGCAAAATACAACGAGTTGGGATACCGTGATGCCCGGATTTTGGATGATTCTGTTTATAAAACATCCGATAATTCAATTGGTTTAAACATCAATGTTCTGGAAGGACATAAATATTATTTCCGTAATATCACCTGGGTTGGAAATACAAAATATCCTGCTGAATATCTAAGCGCTATTTTAAATATTAAAAAAGGAGATGTGTATAATCAAAAACGGTTGGAGGAAAATTTGATGCAAAGCCCGGGTGGATTTGATGTTTACTCTTTGTACATGGATGATGGATATCTGTTTTTTCAAGTCAATCCAGTTGAAAAAGCAGTGGAAAACGACTCCATTGATCTTGAAATGCGCATGTATGAAGGCAAGCAGGCTACCATTAATAAAGTAACCGTAAAAGGCAATACAAAAACCAACGACCATGTGATTATTCGCGAATTGCGTACAAAACCCGGGCAGCTATTTAGTCGTTCCGATATCATACGTTCACGTAGCGATCTGGCGGCTTTGAAATATTTTGACCAGGAAAAAATTGTGCCGGATGTTCAACCCAATCCTGTTGACGGAACCGTGGATATAGAATACAAAGTAGAAGAAGCTCCTTCCGATCAGATAGAATTGCAGGGCGGCTGGGGTTATGGACGAGTAATCGGAACCCTTGGACTATCTCTTACCAATTTTTCGTTAAAAGATGTTTTGAAATTAGATGCCTGGAAACCCATTCCTATGGGTAGTGGCCAAAAGATTAGTATTCGTTTCCAATCCTATGGCAAGGGTTATTATAATTATAGCCTGTCGTTTGTCGAACCCTGGTTAGGCGGTAGCAAGCCAAATTCATTTAGCGTATCGTATTATCATTCACTATACAATAACGGTTACGCCAAAAGCAATTCTTTATACGCATCGTTTAAAATTGATGGATTTTCATTTGGTTTGGGCAAACGTCTCGAATGGCCTGATGATTATTTCATTTTATCACAAAGCATTAATTTGCAAATGTATAACTTGAAAAATTATTCTGGAATCTTTTCATTTGGTACAGGAAACGGACAATTTAACAATTTTAATTATCAAATTAATTTATCGAGACGATCCATCGACGCCCCTATTTATCCCAGGTTCGGTTCCGAAATTTCATTAGATGTTGCCTTTACGCCTCCTTATTCAATGTTTAGCAATAAGGATTACAGTACTATGACCGAAGATGCAAAATACAAATGGATAGAATATCATAAATGGCATTTTACAGCCAATTGGTTCAAAACCATTATTGGCGATCTGGTTCTAAATACGCGTGTAAAGTATGGATTTTTAGGATCGTATAACAGTACGTTAGGTATTACTCCTTTTGAAAGATTTTTCCTTGGCGGTGATGGTTTGTCGGGTTCAACAAATCTGGATGGTAGGGAAATCATTGGCTTCCGTGGATATAGCAACGAATCGATGACTCCTGATTATTCCTCTAATCAAAACAGCGGAGGTACTATTTTTAATAAAAATACCCTTGAATTGCGTTATCCAATATCCCTCAATCCCAGTGCAACAATCTATGTTTTGTCGTTTCTGGAAGCAGGTAATGCCTGGAGAAATTTTAAACAATTTAATCCTTACGACATTAAAAAATCAGTCGGAGCCGGAGTCAGAATATTTTTACCCATGTTTGGCGTGCTTGGCTTAGATTATGGTTATGGTTTGGACGATATTCCAGGTCTTCCTTCGGCAAGCAAAGGACAATTCCATTTTTCTATCAACCAATCTATTGATTAAGCTTATATTGAAAATTTGTAATGCAATTATAAAAACATTTTAATGAAATATTTACAATGAAGTTAATTTCTAAGCCCTTATTCCAAAAAATATTTTAATTTTGCATTTCTCAAAAATTGGCAAGTAATTTGATATCAATTAACAAAAATCATCAAACATGAAAAAAATATTTTTAACCGCGATTATTTTATTTACGGCTACTGCTTTTTCATTTGCCCAGAAATTTGCCTTTGTTGATACGGAATATATTTTAAAAAACATTCCGGAATACACAGATGCTCAGGCGCAATTAGATGAATTATCAGTACAATGGCAAAAAGAAATTGAAGCAAAATTTACGGAAATTGATAAAATGTATAAAGATTTCCAGGCAGAAGTCATGCTTTTACCTGCCGATGCCAAGCAAAAAAAGGAAGATGCTATCGTAGCTAAAGAAAAAGAAGCAAAAGATTTACAGAAAAAACGTTTTGGAAAAGATGGCGATTTGGCAAAAAAACGCGAAGAACTGGTAAAACCTTTACAGGAAAAAATCTATAATGCCATCGAAGAACTCTCAACAGATGGTGGTTATGCCGTAATATTTGACAAATCGGGGAGCCTCACCATGCTGTATTCCAATCCAAAATACGATCTGAGCGATAGTGTGCTTGATAAAATGGGATATACGTATACCAAGAAAACCCAACCCGAACAAAAAAGTAGCGGTACAAAACAAAAAAATGAAGGTAAAAAATAACGGATAGTTAGCGAATTTCGATAAATTTGCATTTTATATTATTTATTAAATTGTCATTAAAACATCATCAAAAAAGTATGAAAAATTTATTTAAAACCCTTATTGTAGTAATATGTTTTATTTTCTCTGTTTCCGCTTCGGCGCAAACAAATTCTAAAATTGGTCATCTGGATTTTGCCAAATTATACAGCATGATGCCAGGAATGGATTCAATACAGAAAGTTTTTGCCAATTATCAGCAAACCATTAAAGGCCAATATGAAGCAATGCAAACCGAATTGGAAGGTAAATATAGTGATTATCAGACTAACGCAGCTACAATGTCTGCTATCATAAAGCAAACCAAAGAAAAAGAAATTCAGGATTTGCAGGATCGTATGCAGGCTTTTCAACAAAACGCCCAGCAAGATTTGCAAGCTAAAGAAACTGAACTTACAACGCCAATTATCGAAAAAGCTAAAAAAGGTGTTCGCGATATAGCTAAGGAAAATGGCTATACATATATACTTAACAGTGGCGATAATGGAGTTACTATTCTTTATACAGCCGAAAATAGCGACAATATTTTACCATTGGTTATGAAAAAGTTAGGAATTTCCGAAAATAGTCTTAAAGAAAACAATGCCAGCGAAACAACGGCACCTAAAGAAACAACTACCCCCCAAGAAACTCCTAAAAAAGAAACTCCTAAAGCTAAAAAGAAATAAGAGACAATAGAAAAAATAAAATTGTTGTTTATTTTACCGGCTCAGGTTATCCTGAGCCGGTTTTTTTATGCGAGTCCTCCCGATTATTAGGAGTTGGGACAAGCTTCATCCAACCGACGACTTAAAATTGTTTCCGGATGCAATAAAAATTCAAAAATGACCCTAAAAAATCGTATATTTGTGTTATTAAAAACAAACGGAATATAAACCAAAAAAATACGATTATGAAAAAGATTTATTTTACTTTTATTGTGTCCCTTTTTATGGTTTTTCAGGTAAAAGCTCAATGGGAACAACTTTCACATCCGTTACTGGAAGGCGGAGAAGTTCAAACTTTTTCGCAAACAGGATCTACCGTTTTTGCCTCAATTGATGGAGGTGTTTTTATTACTCAGGATATGGGCTTAAACTGGTATTACCGGGGCTTTGGTATAGATTCAAGTACCAACAGGGCTTCCGATTTGGTTAATTTCAACAATAATATCTATGCATCTGTCAGCGGCGAATCATCAACCGTTTACATGACTTCTGATTATGGTATCACCTGGACGGAGGTTATTACTTATGGCATTCCTACTCAAAATGGAAATAGTTTTGGCTTGGGAAGTGCCAATAATAAATTATTCAGATTTTTTCAGAAGTGGAATGGGCAAAATGCCGACAGCATTTTTGTTTATTATTCAAATAATGGGACAGACTTCACACATGGTCTTTATTTGGGTCCCAATGTTAATTATAGCAATTCTCCGGCATTTCTACCTCTGAATAAAGATAAAGCGATCATTTGGGCTTATGGAAACTTATTTTACACCACCGATGGAATTACTAAAACACAACTTCCTCTTCCTGACGGTTTGAGCTATGTTGATGAAGATCGATTGAACAGCGAACCCAATGGAAATTATATCTTTTATTATGATGAACAGACGTCTCAGCTTTTTAGATTAAATCTTACCGTTTTACCACTTCAGTGGGAAGATATTACCGCGAACATTCTTAATTCATCGGCTCAGATTATTTCTGCCCAAGGATCGGATGGTGTTATTTTAGCAACTGCTTTTTCAGATGCAGGTCTGAAATTTTATCGTTCAGTTGATCATGGTACAACGTTCGACACCATTCCGATAGCTGGCACAGGACTCTCCATTCCTGTTGTCGATAAACTATGGGCCGTATCGCCCAACAATCTCGTAGCTGATGTTTTAGGAAATTATATTTATTATTCGGCTGATAACGGTACGTCGTGGACAAAAAGAAGTACCGGTTTTTTGGGTCACGACGGGGGCAATTTAGAAGAAAGCAATGGCAAATTATTGAGTTTTCAAAAACAGGGGTCTGGAGTTATCCGTTCGGACGATAACGGCCAGATTTGGTATCCATCGGATACCGGATTGCCATCCATACTGAATGAATTGTATTTTATTAATGGATTGTTTAAAGTAAATGGAGTTCTGTATGTTATGGTTCAAAATATTGGACCCGACATGTCGCTTTCCAAAATTTTCAAATCCACCAACGACGGACAATCGTGGGATACGATTTTTAGCCAACCGGTTTCAGAAGAGAATATTCGGCTTAATTTTTTGGGAAAGAATGGGAATCAATATATCAATACGTTTTTCGTATCCAGTACAACCAACAACGGAACTACTTCGGTTTATCGTACAACCAATGGCGGAAATAACTGGACCAATATTACCAGTAGTTTAACCATATTTATTAATGAATTTTATGGTTTTCTGGGTAAAGGTGATTCGTTGTTTGCCGCCGGACGAAATAATTCAACAGGTTACGACAGAATTCTACTTTCGACCAATAACGGAAACAGTTGGCAGGTATCTGCTGATATTCCAAATGGAAATATTAAACGGCTACAAGGTGATGAAGGACTGCCCGTGGCCGAATATGGCGGAAGTCCTAACCGGTGGTTAGCTGTAATACGCGATTACGGTACATCTAACGTCAATGATGTCATTTATACCATTTCCAACTGGCAATGGACACCATTAAATCCTGTGGGTTTGCCCAGCAATGCACATATTTATAGAATCAAATTTATGGATGGTAGATGGTACCTTGCAACTACCTGTGGAGTGTTCAGAAGCGGAGATGCTAAAATTTGGGAACCTGTTAATAACCAAAATTTTTACTTGGGGATGATCGGAAACCAGATGCAAATGATTGATAATATTTTGTTTCTTGGAACCTATGGCAATGGCATTTGGGTAAACGATCTACTCGAAGGTACAGAAGATTTACCGGCAAATGATGGCATAAGCGTATACCCAAACCCTGTTGGCGATAAATTGTTTATCCAATTTAAAGATAAACCGGCAAAGAATATGGAAATAGAATTGTCGACCATCGAAGGAAAATGTGTGTATAAACAACCATCATCGTCAGAAAATAAGATTACCATAAATGTTGGACATTTATCAGAAGGCATTTATTTTCTGAAATTGACATCTGCTAAAGGCCAGATTGTTAAGAAAATTACTGTTGGCAGATAAATTACCGGATATAGAGCACTAATCCTTTCAGATATTCGCCTTCGTTATGAAAAGCATTGATGGGATGATCGGGTGGCTGTGAAAGTTGATGAAGTATTTTAACATCTCTTCCTGCTTCAATAGCAGCAGATATAACCGTAGAAGTGAAAAGATTACGGTCTATTGCTTGTGAGCAGGAAAACGTAAATAAAATGCCACCGGATTTGATTTTTTTAATAGCCTGATAGTTGATCTGCTTATAACCTTTAATGGCCTGATGCCGTTGATGAAGATGCTTGGCAAATGCCGGAGGATCAAGAATGATTAAATCATAATCATCCGGCATTTCAGGCAAAAATTTCTTAGCATCAATGTTAAATGATTGATGACGTGCATTGTCTAAATTATTTAAAAAAATATTTTTTTCGGCAAGTTCGATTGCTTTCTTCGAACTATCAACAGAATGAACCATCGTAGCCCCGGCTTTCAGAGCATAAACAGAAAATGCTCCGGTATAACTGAAACAATTCAACACTTTTTTATCGCCTGAATATTGGGCAACCAATTGCCGGTTTTGCCGCTGGTCGATAAAAAAACCTGTTTTTTGCCCTGTTTCCCAATCAATACTGAATTTATGCCCATTTTCAACAACATCATCATTAATTTTGTTGCCAAAAAGATATTGATCGGAAGTGTTTATTCCGGTCATCTTTTGCATGGTATCGGCACTTTTATCAAAAATTGCCTGTATTTTATCCCCATATATTTCCATTATGGCATTGCAAATGTGATTTTTAATATTGTGCATACCCATAGAATGAGATTGCAGAACAGCCGTCTGACCGTAAATATCAACAATGAGTCCAGGCATGCCATCGCCTTCGGTAAAAATCAAACGGTAAACATTGGTTTGATCCCGATCAACTAATCCGATTTTTTTTCTTAAATCGTAAGCTGCCTGAATTTTTGACTTCCAGAATGAATAATCAGGCACAACTTGGCAGTACGAAAATATTTTAACAGCTATTGAACCGGTCTGATAATGTCCGGTTGCAAGATATTGCTGATTATCAGAATATATTTCAACCACATCGCCATCCTGCGGATTGCCGGTTATTGCTTTAATGGCTCCAGAAAATATCCATGGATGAAAGCGTCGAACGACTTCATCTTTGGAGTGTTTGAGTATAATTTTGGAAAATTCCTTCATTTGTTAAAATTTTTTACAAAAATAGCTTTCTTCCTGAAATAAATAACTTCTTAAAAAACAATTAAATAATAAAATCAACGTTTTAAAAATATCATACTGAAAGCGTATAAATGCGAATATTTTTCCATTCCCGTTAAAATTGATTAAATAGTTGTAATTTTGCAGTCTAAAAATATTAACAAATAAAAAATACCGGCTATGAAAAAACTATTGTGGATATTACTAATCGTTCCCTTGGCGTTTAGTTGTAATCAAAAGAAAATTAAAGATTTACAAACAAAAAACGACAGCCTGATGAGTCAGGTGCAAATGAAGGACACTTCATTAATGAGTTACATTCAATCGTTTAACGAAATTCAATCAAATCTTGATTCTGTAAAGAAAAAAGAAATGATTATTAATGAAAATACTTCTGGTAATGTAGAAGTTAAGAAAAATGCAAAAGATCAAATCATTAAGGACATTCAAACCATTAATGATCTTCAAATTCAGAACAAACAAAAATTAGCTTCGTTACGTGCAAAATTGAAAAAATCCAATCTTAAAGTTGCTGAACTGGAGAAAATGATTGAACATCTGAATAAACTGATTGAAGAAAAAGATGCTGAAATTGCTGACTTAAAAGCTCAACTTTCAAAACTGAACATCGACAATGCTAAATTAAATGCCTCGGTTAAAGATTTGTCGGAGCAAACTGCCGCACAAAGCAAAACAATTTCGGAGCAAACATCCAAAATTGACGCACAAACTGCTGCTTTAAATACTGGATACTATTGCATTGGAACCAAAAAGGAACTAAAAGCACAGAAAGTGATTATGCGTGGCAACAAATTATTGGCCGATTTCAATAAATCATTCTTTGTAAAAATTGACATTACCAAAACCCTTGAAATTCCAATTGGTGGCAAGAAAATAAAGCTTATAAGCAATCATCCTACTTCTTCATACAAGTTGAATGCTGATGGGAAAAAGGTTCAAAGTATAACCATTACAAATTATCAGGAATTCTGGAGTGCATCCAAATATCTGATTGTTGAAGTACAATAAACACATTGTTATTCTTAAAAAAGCCCGTCTGATTCAGATGGGCTTTTTTTATTTTTTAATAATTGTTGAGCTATCCAAAACGGACGAAGAAATTGTCAGTTTTATTATCTGTCGAAAAAAGTAGTATTTTTGGTTAAAATTTATTTGATTCATGTCTTATTTTGTCATTCTGATATTAATACTTTTCAACGGGCTGTTTGCTATGTTTGAAATGGCTTTGGTATCGTGCCGTAAATCGAGGTTATACGAGAAATCGGAATTGGGAAACAGCAGTGCAAAAATAGCCTTGAGAATGTTAGAAAAACCTGAGAAGTTTCTTTCTACGGTCCAAACTGGCATTACATTGGTTAGTATCATATCCGGAGCCTATGGCGGCTACGCATTTTCGGGAGATTTAACGCCAGTTCTTATAAAATTGGGAGCTTCTGCCGTAACAGCACCAGCCTTGTCGCTGGCGATAGCTATTGCAACCATAACCTACTTGTCGCTGGTGTTAGGCGAATTGCTGCCAAAGACCATAGCTCTCAACAATCCGGAAAGGATTACCCTTTTATTGAGTCCTTTTATGAGATTTATTTCGCACATTACCTATCCGCTGGTTGTTTTTTTAAGTTTTTCTACACGAATGTTTTTAAAAATATTGAGAATAAAAACACAGGAAAAACCTCCTGTTACAGAGGAAGAACTTAAAATACTTATACGCCAGGGATCCGAACAGGGAGTTATTGATCAAAAAGAATCCGAAATTATTAAAGAGGTTTTTCGCTTTGGCGATAAAACGGCTTATGACCTGATGACTCCCCGTATGGACATTGAATTCCTTGATGTGAATCATTCTGAAGAAGAAATTATTGAGAAAATTCTTACAACCAGTTTTTCGCGCTTTCCTGTCTGCGATGCCACCGTTGACAACATGCTGGGTATGGTATCGGTAAAGGATGTATTATTAGTGTATACACAGAAAAAACAACTTGATTTAAGAGCAATCCTGTCCAAACCTTTGTATTTTCCAGAATTACTTCCGGCCTTAAAGGTTCTTGAAATATTCCGTGAAAAGAAAATTCATATTGGTATAGTGGTGAACGAGTTCGGTGCCGTAGAAGGACTGATTTCGTTACACGACCTTTCGGAACACATCCTGGGTGACCTTCCTGCTTTGCAGGATAACGAACAGCCCGAAATATTCCGTCGTGAAGATGGCTCGTTGCTTATTGATGGTAGTCTAAGCCTGGATGAACTGAAAGATCTCCTGGGAATGCCATCGTTGTCGGAGCTTATCGAGTCTAAAAATTTCTCTACCCTGGGCGGGCTTACCATGTTTATGCTTAATAAAGTTCCTTCTGCCGGCGATATTTTTGTAATGAACAACTTCCGTTTTGAAGTGATGGATATGGACGGCAACCGCGTGGATAAAGTGCTGGTGAAAAAGGTAATCTAATGCCTCGGTCCTAATCGTTTTTATTCTTATTAAAATTAGCTGCTAAAAAATTAGACCAGCCAACACACTGTTTTAACAGGAATTGACTTTACTGGTTAAAATTCCTTACTTTTGCAAAAATTTTTAAAAATGAGTCTGGAATTAAGCGAACAAGAAGCTATACGCCGCAATTCGTTGCAGGAGTTATATAAATTGGGAATTGATCCCTATCCTGCCGAAAAATTTGAAGTCAACGTTACTACAAAAGAAATACTCGATAAATTTCCCAATAACAACACATTATATCAGGAAATTAAAATAGCGGGCCGTATTATGAGCCGTCGTATCATGGGTGCCGCTTCGTTTGTAGAATTGCAGGATGCCGTTGGGAGGATACAACTTTATTTTAAACGCGACGATATCTGCACAGGCGAAGATAAAACGATGTATAATACCGTTTTTAAACGATTGCTCGATATTGGCGATATTATCGGGGTGAGCGGATTTGTGTTTATTACCCAAATGGGCGAAATAACCATACACGTCAAAGAATTTAAGGTGCTTTGCAAATCGCTTCGTCCGTTGCCCATCGTAAAAGAAAAAGATAATGTGGTTTACGATGCATTTACCGATCCCGAACAGCGTTATCGTCAGCGGTATGTAGATTTGATTGTTAACCCGGAAGTCAGAGATACTTTTGTAAAACGCAATCAGTTGGTTAATTCCATGCGTCAGTTTCTGAGTCAGAAAGGTTATTTGGAAGTGGAAACTCCGATATTGCAACCGCTTTATGGAGGCGCTGCCGCACGACCTTTTACTACGCATCACAATACTCTCGATCTTACCTTATACCTACGCATTGCCAATGAATTATACCTGAAACGGTTGATCGTAGGCGGATACGACGGTGTGTTCGAGTTTTCAAAGGATTTTCGCAACGAAGGCATGGATCGGTTTCATAACCCTGAGTTTACGCAAATGGAACTTTACGTAGCTTATAAGGATTATGAATGGATGATGAATACCGTGGAAGAAATGGTGGAAAAGATAGCTCTTGATTTACACGGAACGACTAAAATAACCGTAGGCGACAATGTGATTGACTTTAAACGTCCATGGAAACGTTTTACCATGTACGAAGCCATTCAGCATTTTACCGGAACCGATATTTCGGAAATGGATGAAAAACAACTGACCGAAGTTGCCTGTAAAGCCGGTGTGGAGGTTGATCCTTCCATGGGCAAAGGTAAACTGATTGATGAGATTTTCGGACAGACCTGTGAATCCCAATTGATACAACCAACCTTCATTACCGATTATCCCATAGAAATGTCGCCGCTTGCCAAAAAACACCGCAATAAACCAGGCTTGGTCGAACGGTTTGAAGCCATCTGCAACAGCAAAGAAATATGTAATGCTTTTTCAGAACTTAACGACCCCATTGATCAACGCCAGCGTTTTGAAGCGCAGCTTGAATTGGGACGCCGTGGCGATACAGAAAGTATGGTTCTGGATGAAGACTTCCTTCGTGCCCTTGAGTTCGGTATGCCACCAACGGCAGGTCTTGGCATTGGTATCGATCGTTTGAGTATGATCATGACAAATTCTCCATCCATACAGGATGTTTTGTTCTTTCCGCAGATGCGTCCCGAGAATAAAACAGTAACGGTATCATCATCAGATGAAGATTTTTTAGAAATGGGCGTTCCCGAATTATGGATACCTGTGATAAAAAAAGCCGGTTTTGCAACGGCTCAGGAACTTAAAAAGGCTAATCCCAATAAGCTTCTTAATGATTTGGGAGGCTTGCGCAAAAAAATGAAACTCGACATTCAGCCATTAAAAATTGAAGAAATCAAAGGCTGGATGTAAACAACAATAGCTTAAAATAAAAAAGGACGCTTAACGGCGTCCTTTTTTATTTGTGAAAAGAATGTTTAATAAATAAGAAGACGGTTGTCTTTTATTTTAGCTTTGTCTTTCATAACAGTAAATATCTGGTTGGCAGCCTGACTCGAAAAACTTCCCATCATCATGTTTTTCATGTTGTTATAATCATTAACGGGAGGCGCTGGTTGGTATTTGTCAACTAAAACAACAAATACGCCCATTTCACCTTTAATAGGTTTGGAAAGAACACCAGGTTTTTCGGAAAAAGCACGTCCGATAACACTTAATTCTCTGCCGTAGCCCGGAAGGTTATATCCCATAAAGGTAATGCTTGCTGTGTCAACTTTGGTAGAAAATTGAGCTGCTAAAGCGTTCAGATCTTTGGTTTTTGCCAGGGCGGAGTTAAGTTTTGTCGTTAGCATTTGTGCTTTCTTTTCCCTTTTTACCAAAGGTTCAATCTGCTTTTTAATCTGGTCCAGCGGGCTGATTCCTTTTTCACGGATTTCTTTTACAACGGCAACAACATAGGCACCTTCAACATCGAAAACGGTGGAAACATCACCTTTTTTTCTATCGGCATTGTAAGCCCAGCGAATCAGTTCGCGGGGAGAAGTAAGTCCGGCAATGGTATTATCCATTTCACGAACATACTGAGCTTCGCGCTTGTTTAAATTTTGTTTCTTAATATTATTTTCAAAAGCAGACATCGTTTTGGATGCTCCCTGGAAAGAACTTGCTTTTACGTAAATATCCTGGAATGTTTGATTACCGGGTTCAATAATACGATCAAGCATAGCAACTTTAATTTTTTTAACTGGTTCTTTTTTGCCGGTAATTTTTATTACATGATATCCGAAAGGAGATTCAACGACCGTATAATCGCCTACTTTACCTTTTATAACGGCTTCGTTGAATGGTCCAACCATAGAACCATCGGCAAACCAACCCAGATCTCCGTTATTTTTCTTTGCTGATGGATCATCGGATGTAGATTTTGCAATAGCATCAAATTTGGCGGCATCCTTTTTAACCACCGAACAAATACTATCGGCTATACGATTGGCTTCTTTTTTTGTACGTTTAACATCCTGATTGCCATTAGCTCCATTGAAAGAGATAAGAATATGGCTTGCTTTCATTGAATCGGGGCGCATTTGTACGGCTAATAGCTTTGCGATATGGAAAGCATTGTTTTCCTGATAAGGTCCGTAGAATTGTCCGACTGCTGCATTAAATAACATGGAATCAATCATAGGAGACAAAGTCCCTTTTTTATGCCAGGTGCTGTCGAAACGTGTATCGGAAACCGAATTTATAAAACTTTGTATTTCGGTAGTGGTTTTAAACTCTTCGTTCAGTTTATTGACTTCATCCGTAATTTTTTTAATATCGGTAGCCGAAGGTGTTACGTCAAATACTACATAATCAAGGTCACGCGAAGCTTCCTGATCGAATTTATATTTATTTTCGTCGTAGTATTTCTGAAAATCTTCATCGGTCAGTTTAACGGAATTGTCCGGAATGGCTTGATATTTCGGTGCAAAATAACGAATTTGAGCTAATTTGCTTGAAGCTTCATAGTTCATTTGAGCAAAAGCCTTAGGAACATAATATCCTTTGGTAATCAAATTTTTGTACTTTGTTTCGATACGATCAATTTTTATTGCTTTTTCGAGATAAAGGTAACGTTCCTTCATCTTGGGATCAACTTTATCAAGATTTTGCAGAAAGTTATTGACCAAAGCGGGGTTGAATTGTCCGGTCTCCGGGTCGCGGAAGTTTTGTTGAATATACTGATGTGGGTTTTTACCTCTGATTTGGTCGTCCAATTCTTCGGTAGTTATGTTTAACCCCAGTTTTTCATATTCCTCGTTTAACAATATATCCATAACCATTTGGTTCCAGGTGGAGTTTTTGATATTAAAACTTTCGGCTGCCGTAAGATTGTCTTTGCCGGAATTAAGTTTTTGCATATTAATGTTTTCATCCACTTTGGAGTTAAAGTCGGAAATAGATATTTGATCACCGTTAACTTTCCCAACATAATTTCCACCTCTCGAACGCTTGCGGGTGAAGTCGCCTAAAATGAATGCCGCTAATGCGATACCAATAACAATTAAAAGAAATGCTGAATGTTTTCTTATTTTACCTATTAATGCCATTTTTATTAATTTTTAAGAATTTGCAAACATACATGAATTTTTTCAAATACAAAAGCCCAGATAGAAATTGAAAATTGCGGGAATATAAAATTTAAGTAATGGAATGTTTGATTGTTAAATATAAAAGGTTGAATTACAAAAAAATAATAAATAATATAACCGGTAGTTGCCGGATGATGTGTATTTGCTAAGGGTCAGATATTTATGGGGAATAGGATTATTCGTTTACGTAAAAAATACCTTTTACTTTGATAATGTGCCATTTATCAAAATTTTCGTCGGATTCTAATCCGTCGCCATAGATTATTTTATCTTGGGTATGTATGGTAACGAATTTATCGGAGTAGATTATTTTCTTTTGCTGATCCCATACAAGATGCTCGGTATTCAGTCGTTCATTCTTCAAATAATTGAGTAATACGACATTACCTTTGGCTTCCATGAGTTTGCGTTTTTCGTATTTTACTCCGTAGTTGGCGGTAAGTTGATTTTTTTGGCGTTTAAGGGAATCATACATAACCACTTTAAAGCTTTTAGGGAACTCAAGAAATTCGTCCTCGCCCGGATGGTTAAGAAGCAATGGGCTGGTAAGCATAAGTTGTACCCGGCCTTGTTCGCTATAAACGACTTCAATATTTTTTACCGATTCAACCGGAATAGAATCGAGCTTGGAAATTTTATTTGCTTCATTCACATCATTTTCACACGATGTAATCAAAACCATCGGTGAAAGGAGCGAAATACCGAGAGAAATTTTAGTAATACCCGATAATAATAGGTGTGTAGTTTTCAACGGGATTAATCGTATTTGCTTTTTATAAACCATCGTTCGCTTAGTGAAACGCTTAGCGAAAATTTAAAATAATTCTCCTGTAGAAGGTTGTCTGCCGTGGTACCCTGTCTGCCAACTTCGATACTGAAATTGATGTTTGATTTTGATTTGCGCAAAGGCAATCCGATACCAAAACTGAATCCCATTTCGTTGAGTTGGTTGTTTTGCAATTCAAGGTATGTTTTGGAATAATGGAAACCTAAACGGTATTCAATACGGTCGAACATTCGTGGAAATATTGCTTTCTGAGGTACGTATTGTGCGCCAATAGCGGCACGCCAACTATTTTTCAGAGAATCCTTTTCGTTAAATGATTTGAACTTATTCCAGTTTTGCCATTGATAATCGGTAGCTACTAACCAGATATCGGATTTTTTAAGGGATAAACCAATTCCAAAATTTGTAGGAATAATAATGTCGCCTTTTATGCCCCCATTTTTGAAAACAATAGAATCTCTGGGTTGAATAATATCTCCCGATCCAATAGTATAGGTTTCCGAGAGTATATCTTGGGTGGCCTTAATTTTAGAAGACTTACTGAAAACAGCGCCTGCACCGAAGGTTAAATCATGTTTAAGAGGTTTAAAATATTGAATTCCGTAAGTAAAATAAAAGTCGTGAACATAAGTGGTTTTGCTGGTTCTGGAATTGAAATAGGTAGCAGAATCGGGGAATTCGGTGGCGGAAATTTTTTCGATAGAGCCAAACAAAAAGGTTGCATTTATGCCGATGGAAAGATTTTTATTCAGCTTGAAAGCATTACCCCAGTATACCTGGTTAATTCCTCCCGACCCTTCATATTTATCCTGATAGCTCAATCTGAAAACAGAATCGGGGTATTCCGGATATAAGGAATCTATACTCGTTATGTTGTTTGAAACGATTTTGTAACCTACATTGCTGAAGGGAACTAAGCCGAAACTTGATCTCCACCAATCTGTAACGGGGAATCCGAACAACAAATTACTTAACGAAGTATAATTTGACTTTTGACTCAAAAAATCTGTTTTAAGAGTTGAAAAATTGCTTATCAGTCCACCTTCGAACACAAATGAAGTGGTATCAAAGGCTGTATAGGAGGCCGGATTTGCCACATTGATATGCATTGGGCTTCGTAAAGCATAGGCCGTGCCGCCCATTGATAAATTATAGGTATTTGCATTGTTGAATAGACTGCCTATTCCAAAACGGGAATATGGGGAGCTGATACGGTTTTGTGCCAACATAGTACCGGAAATAAATACCAAAAACAGCAGGCAGAATAAAATACGAATGGTTTTATTTTTCAAGATAATGATCTAAAATGATGTTTAATCCGTTTAATACAATATTTGGGAATGCAAAGGTGTTATTTTTTAATCTATTATCAAAATATTTTGCATCACCACCACTTAAAATAATCTTTAAATCAGGGTAATGCGAACGAAAAAAATCAATCATGCCGTCCATTTCGGCTAAAGCACCATTCATTACTCCCGACAATATGCACTCCCGGGTGGTTTTACCCACTATTGCTGGGGGCATACTATTTTCAATTAACGGAAGTTTAGCTGTAAAAGTATGTAATGCCTTAAAACGAATATTGGTCCCGGGAGAGATGGCGCCGCCGAGATATTCATTCTGGCAATTGACCAAATCATAAGTAATGCAGGTGCCGGCATTAATTACCATAATGTTTTGATTTTTATATAAGCTGTTAGCCGCAACGATAGCTGCCAGGCGATCTTTCCCCAGTGTTTCGGGCGTTTGAAAGCAATTTTTCAGCGGGATGTCAGTGTGTTCGTCCAGTTCGATGAATGTAAAATTCAATTTAAGGTATTTATTTATTTCCTCGGGATAATTGATAACCGAAGATAGTATGGCTGCTTCTACAGGCGCATGTTCTTCGATAAGGTTTTTGAGCGTTTTTAACGATAGATTGTTGGTTGTGTGCAAATAGGTTAACATATCGGATTCATAAAAACCAACTTTTGTTAGCGTATTTCCGAAATCAATAATGAGTTTCATGTGTTATTAATTTTTTAATTTATTGGTCACATGGAATATCCATAAAATATCATTTTGGTTTGTATTGGCATAGCCATTATGGATATTTCACCATTTTAAAGTATTAAAAAATAAAAACCATGCCGGCACAAACGCCATAGCCCTGATACTTGTTTCGTTATGGATAAATGATGGGCTATTTTTAAAGGTGTAAAATTAGGATAAGGAAATAAAAAAATGCAGTTTACAGGAAAATATTTTTAAATTAAGAAAAAATATTTAATTTTGCACACTCAAATAATGAAGGTGTCGTAGCTCAGTAGGTAGAGCAACGGACTGAAAATCCGTGTGTCACTGGTTCAATTCCAGTCGACACCACCCTCAAACCAAGCCAGTTCCTTATAAAGAACTGGCTTTTTTTATGTACCATTAATTAAAAAAGATAGCTTCCGGCTTTCGCAATGGCATAATCTCCCGAAGCGGAATTTTTTTTGACAAGTTTTCCCCGGAAATAAATTTTGACCACAATCCTGCCTTTGCGAACATTTGATTGAGCGGCTACATAGGCATAATTACCAGTTTTACTTTCAAAAAAATGCGACCATTTTTTTTGAATCTCCGGAAGCTGGCAGGTTTTATCATCACCATCGTGATAGGTGAGATTATAACTTCCTTTGGAACCACAAACCTTGTATTGAACGGTACCTGTTAACGATTTTTTAATCTCAGGTTTAAAAAGTGAAGCCATTTTATTATAATTTTACAATTGCAATTGAACCTTAAATGGTTAAAATTATTTCTGTAAAAATAGTAAAAAAATGAACACCTTACAAACAATCGTTGAACGTCGCAGCATACGCAAATATTCCGGTGAAAAAGTTACCGATGAGCAGATTAATGAATTGCTAAAGGCAGCCATGTATGCTCCTTCGGCACGCAATACCAGATCGTGGCATTTTATCATCATTAAAGACCGTAGCTTGTTGAATGAAATTCCGAAATTTCATCCGTATTCAGCAATGGTAAGCAGCGCTTCGCTGGCAGTGCTTGTTTGTGGCGATTTACAACTTGAACCTTCGCCCGAGTACAATGCTTTGAATTGTTCGGCAGCAACACAAAACCTTTTGCTGGCAGCCCATGCCCTGAATTTGGGTGCTGTGTGGTTAGGCGTTTATCCGCGTGTGGAAAGGATGAATGGATTCCTTAATTTATTTAAGTTACCTCAGCATATTCTCCCCATAAACCTGATTTCTATTGGTTATCCAGCCGAAAAAAAAACGATACCCCAACGTTTTGAACCCGAAAAGTTACATTGGGATAAATGGTAGCAAACTCCAAACAAAAAGAAGTTTTTATTTCGATTAAATTTAAAAAAATCAGGTATAGCCGGATAAAAAAATAATTTTTTGGAGATAATATAAAAATCACAAAATGAAGCTAATGTGTTGGTAATATTTATCAAATTTCCCAATGGAACATAGACTTTTAATATAAAAAAAGAATTTTTTTTTAAAAGTTTTGTGTTTTTTAAAAAAACAGTCTATTTTTACCGCCCTACTTAGGAAACCCGCTTCCAGTATTTTTGGATGTAAATTTTTTAAAATTTTTTTCGCCTGTTAAGGGCGGAAGAGGTAGTATTAATTATGTATATATCAAACAATTAACGTATTTTTAATTTTATAGAAAGGAGGAAACCCGCTAAATTATTGACACATTTTTTCGCATTTGATCGGGCACGGATTTTTAATTATTTCCTGTCCCATCACCAATTTTTTTAACAGTGTTCAACGCATTGTTATTGTATTAAATTAATTTAATTACTTACAAAATCAAATAATTATGAGATTAAACTTACGGTTACTAAAGGTCGTTATGATCTTAGTTGCATTTTTGGTGGGTAACTTTGCAATTGCTCAACAAAAACAAGTATCGACCGAGAAGCAAAAAGTGGCAAAAGAAAGAGTCATTAAAGTTGCCGATCAGGCATCTGATGTTTCTTCTTTACCAAAATCTTCTCAGGTCTACAGCAAGAAAAGCCATGCTTTTGTTGACTTCTCACAAAAAGGTACTAGAGGATTGTTAATAGACAATGGTCCTTTCGTAACAAACCCAGGTGGCGGACCTAATGGTTCGGATGTTAGTTTATTGGAATCTCCAAATACAAATTATGGTTCCAACTGTAACCAAGCCCTTGGATATACGGTAGCTGAAGATTTTTCGGTTATTGGTACCTGGTCAATCGATTCATTGGCATTTTTTGGTTATCAAACCTCTTCGCCAACCACATCAACCTTTACAGGATTATATGTACGGATATGGAATGGCGACCCCAGCCTGGCAACAAGTTCAGTAGTATGGGGTGATTTAACAACAAATATATTAACTTCTACTTACTGGTCGGGATGCTATCGTGCTACGGATTTGGTTACAACCAACCGCCCGATTATGCGTAACGTAGCCGCTACACCGGGATTGGTTTTACCGGCAGGCGACTATTGGATTGAATGGACAGCTACAGGCTCATTATCTTCAGGACCATGGGCTAACGCTATTACTGTTTCCGGACAACCGGCTACAGGAAATGCAAAACAATACACAGGTTCTGCATGGACTGATATTTTAGATGGTACTAACCCACAGGGTATGCCATTTATGGTTTATGGTGCTGCTGGTAGCTTGCCAACCAATGATATAGCTATGAAAGCTATTCTTACTCCAATTTCAGGACCTAACATGACATCAACTGAAGTTGTATCTGTTAGAATTCAGAATAATGGTACTGCCGCCCAATCAAACATTCCTGTAAGCTATACCATTAATGGTGGTACAGCCGTGAATGAAGTCATTCCGGGACCTGTTGCAAGTGGTGCACAGTTAGATTATACTTTTACTCAAACTGCCGACTTATCAGCAGTTCAGAGTTATACTTTTGTTGCCACCACAGCTTTAGCTGGTGACGAATATCCTGCAAACGATTCCAAATCAAAAACAGTTACCAATCTTGGTAATATGGTTCTGATGCAGAATGGTACCGTTACTACTTGTTCGGGAAGTTTTTATGATACCGGTGGTCCTGACGGAACCTATCAAATCAATGAAGATCTTACAATGACTATTGCCCCAAGTACACCTGGAGCAAAAATGAAATTTAATTTCACCGCTTTTGATTGTGAAAATAATTGGGACTTTTTGAAAGTATATGATGGTGCCGATGTAAATGCTCCAATGATTGGAAACTTTACCGGAGCTACTATTCCTCCCGAATTGGTAGAACTGATTGCTTCGCAAACGAATACTTCCGGAGCTATCACTTTCCATTTTACTTCCGATAATTCAGTTACGCATTTAGGATGGGCTGCAACAATGAGTTGTGTTGTTTCGGCAAATCAGGATTTAGCTGGTGTTTCTGTTACAGGTAATGCTGCTCCGGTTGTAAATACCGCTGAAACATATACCGTAACCGTAGCTAATTCTGGTGCACAGGCTGTAACCGGAACAAACTATACTGTAACGTTGTACGACGCAGCAAATACCGTAATTGGTACTGCTAATGGTGTAGACATTGCAGCTGGTGAAAGCAAAACTTTTGATTTTAGTTGGACTCCTACCGCATTAGGCGCAACTCACCTTTATGGAAAAGTTGTCCTGACTGGTGATGAAAATCCAGCAAACGACCAGACACCTAACTTTAATATTAATGTAGTTCAAGGCGGTTCGAATCCTGTTATTTATTCTACCGATTTTGAATCATTTACAGCAGGTGGACAAGTAGCTTGTCAGGATCCAACCAACTGGACAACATGGAGCAATGCTCCCTGCTCTCCTACGGAAGATGCTTTTATAAGCACTGATTTTGCTCAAAGTGGTGTTAATGCTGTTAAAGACGAAGGTGTAAACGACCTCGTTTTAAGCATGGGAAATAAAACTACTGGAAAATATGAATATAATTTCTCGATGTATGTTCCTTCAAATTTCTGCGGATATTATAATATTCTTCAGGATTTCGCTGGTGGTTCCAGCAAATGGGGATTAGAAGTATATTTCCATACCGACGGAACAGGATTGGTTAATGCAGGTGCAAACAACGCAGCAACCTTTACCTATGTACACGATCAGTGGATACCTATTAAGAATATAATTGACCTGGATAATGACCTGGCCGAACTTATTATTAATGGTGTATCTATTTATTCATGGCAATGGAGTCTTGGTGCAACCGGAACCGGTGGCATTAATCAACTTTCAGCTTCTGACTTTTTCGCAGGTGCCGATGCTAATTTTACAACAGATGTTCCTAAATATTATTTAGACGACATTACTTACAAAGAATATGTTCCTGTTAATCCTCCTATTTATGCAAACGATTTTGAATCGTTTACAGCAGGTGGACAAGTAGCTTGTCAGGATCCTACCAATTGGACAACCTGGAGCAATGCTCCTTGCGGAACAGAAGATGCTTATGTAAGCACTGATTTTGCTCATGGTGGCGTTAATGCCGTTAAAGATGAATTAGCAAATGACTTGGTTTTGAATTTTGGAAACAAAACCACAGGAAAATATCAATTCTCTTTCTGGATGTATATTCCCACTAACCATGGTGGATATTATAACCTGCTCCATAATTTTGCCGGTAGTTCCAGCGAATGGGGTTTAGAATGTTATTTCCAGGATGCTGGAACTCTTAATGTTCAAACAGGTGCTGATACCATTACCACTCCTTATAATCATGACCAATGGTTCAAAATGACCAATGTTATTGATTTGGACAATGATCAGGCAAGTCTTTATATGGATGATAATTTACTTACCACATGGCAATGGAGTCTTAATGAACTCAATGGCAATGCTGGTTTAAATCAATTATCAGCTGCTGACTTCTTCTCAGGTTCAGGTGCAGCCGGTATTACTACTCCTTTATACTATTTTGATGATATTGAACTTACAGCTTTATCAGCCCCAGCAGGCCCACATATTGCTGTAACTCCAACCAGCCTTTCACAGGATTTAGCTCCTAATGCTACAGCAACTCAAACATTAAACATTGCTAATACTGGTTCTGGTGATCTAAACTTTACCATTGATGTTGCTTATCCAGTGAAATCAGTGAAGATTGTTAATCACAATACTAAATACGAACGTGTTATCGAAAAAATTCCTGCAAAGGGCGGAAAAATTTTGGTTGATAATCAAACAAGTAGAGCTCTCCCAGAAGTTGTAGATTATGCTACAATTACTAAGAGTACTACTAACGTTAACAAGCACATTGCAAAATTTGGACGTGCTACTGTTTTATATGATCAAACAGCTAATCCTTCAGCAGAAGGTGGTATATCTTCACAGGTTTTCCCAGATGCTCCTACTTACAGTAATCAGGGTGCTGATGATTTTATTGTTCCTTCAGGTTCAACCTGGACGGTTGGTCATGTATATGTTGCTGGCTCTTATTCATCGGGTGCACTTGGTGAAGTTCCTGCAGTAGATGTTATATTTTACAACGACGCAGCCGGAGTACCTGGAACAGCAGTAGCTACTTTTACAGCTATTCCTGCTCAATCAGATGCAACAGGCAATGTTAATGCTTTCTTAACAGCTCCTGTTACTTTAACAGCTGGTCATTATTGGATTTCGGTAGCCGCTAATATGGCTTTTGGTACGTATGGACAATGGTACTGGACAAAACAAGCAGCTCCTACTATTCAGAATGAATTTGAATGGCAGAATCCTGGTGGTGGTTTCGCAGGATGCACATCATGGTGTCCCGCTTCCACACAATGGCCTACTCAGTTAGATAAAAATCTTACTTTTGCTTTAACTGACAGTGTTTTTACTCCTCCTACATACAACTGGTTAGCCGCTAATCCAATTAGTGGAACAGTTACTGGTGGAAATTCTGTAGATGTTCAGGTTACTTTTGATGCTACCGGTTTAGCATTAGGTACATACAATGGAAATCTTGCAATAAACAGTAATGATGCAGCTCATGCTACCGTTAATGTTCCTGCTACTTTAAATGTAGCTATTGCTGGTGGTTTACCATTAGTTGAAGATTGGACATCGGGTAGTTTTACTACCAACGATTGGACATTTGATCCTGCTCAGAGCAACTGGTCGGTAAGTACTTCTACTGGTAATCCTGCTCCTTCAGCACAGTTTGGCTGGAGCCCTGCAGTTACCAATTATAATTTTGCTTTGGTTTCTGAAGCTTTAGATGCAACTTCCATTACTGATAACGTAACTTTGAAGTTCGACATTAATCTGAATAACTTCTCTACTTCTACCCTCGAAGGTATGGCCGTTGAAGTATTTGATGGCTCTGCTTGGCAGATGGTTCATGATTATCAGAACACCAATGGTAGTATTGCTTGGACAAGTGATTCATACAATATTACTTCATTAGCAGCCGGACACAGCTTTAAAGTTCGTTTCCGTGCTTATGGAGCTAATTCATACAATATTAATTACTGGTATGTTGATAATATTAAAGTTTATCAACAAGTTGTTGGTAATATCGCCGGTACTGTAACTAAATTATCAGATAACACTCCTGTTGCAGGCGCTACTATCACGATGACCAATGCATTAAGCGGTACTTATACCGCTACTACAGATGCCAATGGTGCTTATGCAATCAATGGCGCTGAAGCTGGAAATTATGCATTAACCCTTTCAAAAGAAGGATATAACGTAATTTCCGGTAATGTTACTATTACAGGTAATCAAACCTTAACTCAGAACTATCAGTTAACTGCTCCTACGATTGCAGTTGCTCCTAATTCATTAACGGTTACTGTTCCTGTTGGACAAACTACTACCCGCGACCTGACAATTACCAACAGTGGTAATGGTCCGTTAGCTTGGAGTGGACATTTACAATCCAATAAAGATCAGATTTCTATTCCTGCAAGCAATGGTAATTTTGAACATACTGCAGCTTCCGCAGGTGTTGCTCCAGTCGTTAACAAAACGAATGTTGCCAATACTTACAAAGGTGTAAGAGGTTCTACCGCTTATGGATTTGATGTAAATAATGGCATTTTCATGTCATTCAATATGGACGATCCTTCCAATGCTACAACTATTGCTAATGTATCTATTACTCCTTTTGGAGGTACCTTTGATGCTTCTAATACCGACTTCATGTACGTTATTGATTACAATGATGGCGCTATTAAGAAAGTAGACGTAGCTACAGGTAATGTAACTACCGTTGGTGCTGCCGGCTTACAGAGTGGTAATACCCCAACAGGTTTAACTTGTGACAAATCAACCGGTATTTTGTATGCCGCTTGTACTAGTGGATCAGAATCTCTGCTTTATACTGTTGATCCATCTACCGGTGCAGCTACATTGATTGGACCTACCGGAATTCCTGCTTTGATTGATATTGCTATCGACGGAACAGGCCAGATGTACGGTTATGACATTGTTGGCGACAACGCTTACAAGATTGACAAAACTAATGGTACAGCAACCATGCTTGGTTCTATCGGATTTGATGCAAGCTATGCTCAAGGTATGGGCTGGGATCCTGCATCCGACGCTATTTATATGGCAGCTTACAATGTTTCAACTGGCGGAGGTGAATTACGTTTATTTGATAAAGTAACCGGTAATACGGCTATATTAGGTTCATTACCTGGTGAAATTGACGGATTCGCATTCCCAGGCGGCGCTTCAAGTTGGGCAAGCATTACACCTAATTCAGGTGTTATAGCTCCTGGTGGAACAGCAACCGTAACGGTTACTTTCGACGGTAATTATATTCCTCCGCAGAAAGACCTTACCGTAACCGGTAATATGGTTTTTGCTTCCGATCCTAACGTAGGTTCTCCTTCAGTTGCTTTATCTATGACTATCACTGGTGAATTTACAGGTATTTTAAACGGTACAGTTAATCACGGTACAACTCCTGTTGAAGGCGTAACCGTAACAGCTACCCGCGAAGAAAGCCCTGTTTATACCTATACCATGGTTACTGGCGCTGATGGTGCTTATTCATTCCCATCAACCATGTACGGTACTTATGACTTTACCGCAACTAAAGAAGGATTCAATCCTTACTCAACTACAGGTGTTGCTGTTGTTGGTGGACAAACCACTACTCATGCTATTGCAATGGTTGCTCCTATCATGGTTATTGATCCATTATCTATTACTGCTACAGCTCCGTTTGGACAAATTATTACCCAAACGATTCATGTTACCAACAATGGTGATGGCTCTTTAGCATGGACTGGTAAGACAATTCCAGATAATAAACTTCAGGTTTCTATTCCTGCAAGCAATGGCAACTTCGAACATACTTCTGCTTCTGCAGGCGTTGCTCCGGTTGTTAATAAAGCAAATGTTACCAGCGCTTACAAAGGTGCTAAAGGTTCGATAGCTTATGGATTTGATGTAAATAATGGCATTTTCATGTCATTCGATATGGACGATCCTTCTAATCCTACAACAATTGCTAACGTTACCATTACTCCTTTTGGAGGTACCTTTGATGCTTCTAATACCGACTTCATGTACGTTATTGATTATAATGATGGCGCTATTAAGAAAGTTGATGTAGCAACAGGTAATGCAACTACCGTTGGTGCTGCTGGTTTACAAAGTGGCGATACCCCAACCGGTTTAACCTGCGATAAGACTGACGGAACACTGTATGCAGCATCTACCAATGGTTCGGAATCTCTGATTTATACCATTGATCCTGCTACTGGTGCAAGTACTATTGTTGGTCCTACAGGAATTCCTGCTTTGATTGATATTGCTATCGACGGCGATGGCCAGATGTACGGTTATGACATTGTTGGCGACAACGCTTACAAAATTGACAAAACTACTGGTACATCAACCATGATTGGCTCTATTGGATTCAATGCAAGCTATGCTCAGGGTATGTGCTGGGATCCTGCATCCGATGCTATTTATATGGCAGCTTACAATGCTTCAACTGGCTCAGGTGAATTACGTTTATTTGATAAACTAACCGGTAGCACAGCCGTATTAGGTTCATTACCTGGTGAAATTGATGGATTCGCATTCCCAGGTGGCGGAAGCAACTGGTTAAGCATTGATCCGAAAACAGGTATTATTCCTGCCGGTGCTTCACAGGATGTAATCGTAACTTTGGACGGAAATTATATTCCTCCTCAGAAAGATTATACCTTAACCGGAAACATTTTATTTACTTCTGATCCTAACGTAGCTACCACTTCTGTTCCTGTTTCGTTTACAGTTCAGGGTGATATTTATGGTATACTTACCGGTACGGTAACACATAACGGTGCTAATGTTCCTAATGTTACTGTAACAGCTTCTAAATCTGGTAATACTTACACTGCTACCTCTGGTGCCGACGGTGTTTATACATTCTCTCAGATTTTAGGCGGTACTTATAATGTTACGGCTGAAGCAATGGGCTACAACCCATTCTCAACTACTGGCGTTGTAATCACCGGTGGACAAACCACTACATTACCGATTGCTCTTACTGCTCCTACGATGACCATTACTCCTGCATCACTTGATGTTACTGTTCCTGCAGGACAAACCACTACCTCAACAATTACTATTGCTAATACTGGTAATGGTTCCTTAGATTGGACTTCTACTTTAGTTACCAACGGAAAACGCTCTGTTACTCCTCTTCAGTTTACTGCTGAACCGAGAATTGGTGGAAGCGCAACTGGTGATGCAAGCCCAATGCAAACAATAACTGCAGGAAGTCCGATTCGTGCTTTATGGGATGTATTGTTCTCATTCAATGGTAATTATGCTGCTCAACCAGGTGTAGAAACTGATGGTCAGTACATCTATACTTCTTCATGGCAGACAGGTTACGGCTCATGGTTCCATAAATATGCTATGGACGGCACATGGATTGAAGATTTTGATATTGCAGGCGCAACCGCTATCCGCGATTTAGCTTACGATGGTCAATACTTCTATGGCGGTGCCAATGGCTCGACTATTTACCAGATGGACTTCACCAATAAAGTTTTGATTGGTACAATCAATACTTCTGTTGCTGGTGTACGCCATATTGCTTACGACTCACAAGACGATGCCTTCTGGGTAGGCGGCTGGAGCGATATTCAGGAAGTTAACCGTAGTGGTGCGACTATCAATAGCGGCTCTACCGGATTAAGCGGAATGTATGGCTCAGCTTACGATCCCTGGACAGCCGGTGGTCCTTACCTCTGGATATTCGATCAGGGTGGAAATGGTATAGACATTCATCAGTACAGCATTGCCAATGGCGCTTTAACCGGCGTTATGCACGATGCTTCAACTGATATCCCTGGTTTCGTTTCTGGAAGCAGCCTTGCCGGTGGTTTATGTATTTCTAATACTGCTGTTCCTGGTAAAATTGCTTTGATTGGTGATATTCAGAATGATCCTTGTACTATCTTTGCTTATGATTTAGGCGAAGCTACCGCTCCTTGGATTACACGTACTCCTGCTTCAGGTACTGTTGCTGCTGGTGCAAGTCAGACTGTAACGGTTAATTTCGATGCAACTGATCTTGTTGATGGAACTTATACCGCAAGCATTACTTTTGCTTCCGATCCTAACGTAGGTACTGTAACCGTTCCTGTTACTTTACATGTAGGTATTGTTAATCCAACAACCCTTTCTATTGCTAATGTTACAGCAGAAACGGGTAGTGCAGTTTCTGTTCCTGTTCACGCTTTATTAGTTAACAATATGGGTTCATTCCAGTTTACTATCGAATATGATCCTACGTTATTAACTTACGTTGGAACTTCTAACTGGTATACAGGAATTGACGCTGTTACCGTTGGTAATCCTGCTGCTGGCAAACTTACTTTTGTTTGGGCAGCCGAAACCGAAGGTATTAATATTCCTGATGGTAATTTCTTTAATATGGACTTTACATGGAATGGTGCAGCAGGCCAAACTTCACCATTAACTTGGAGCGATAATCCAACTCCACGTGAATTTGGTGATTACAATGGTGTTATTTTCACACCTACCTATGTTAACGGTTCTGTAACCACTGGTGGTCCTGTTCCTACAGTTACCATTGGTAGTGTTGAAACTCTTGTATCAGGTCCATTTATAGTTCCTGTACATGCTAAGAATATCAGCAATATGGGTTCATTCCAGTTTACCATTGATTATGATCCATCAATTATTCAATATACCAGTGCAGACGCTTGGTATACCGGTATTGATGCAGTAACCGTTGGTAATCCTTCAGCAGGCCATATTACCTTTGTATGGGCAGCCGACATGAATGGAATCAATATTGCAGATGCTAATTTCTTCAATATTAATTTCAACTGGATTGCTTCTGATGTAATTAATACCAATGTTGCATGGAGTGATAATCCAACTCCACGCGAATTTGCTGATTATGACGGAAACATTTTTGTACCGGTGTATGAAAATGGTGTAGAAACTGGTCCTAACGGTATGCCAGAAATTGGATCTGCTTCCAATTCAGTATGTCCTAACCCAGCTTCTGACGTTGTTAAAATCACAGCATCCAATGATATCCGCACTGTACAAGTTATGAATAATTTAGGCATGGTTGTTTCTTCTGCAAATATTGCTCAGGATAAGACCGTTAACCTGAATACTTCTAACTACAGCGCTGGTACATATTTCGTACGCTTTATTTCTGAAAATGGTAAGACAACCGTTAAAAAGCTTGTCATTATCAAATAATCATTAAATTGATATTCTTTAAGGGGTCTCCGATGAGACCCCTTTTTTTATTTATACATGATACGGATTTTCGCGGATTTACAGAATGAGGTTCCTTATGGATTGCCTTGGAAAAAGGATTTACCGAATGTATGGCGTCTCTCGTTCCTCGTCCCTTGCCTTTGTCCCACTTCCCATCAATCTAAAATTAATATCTTTGCAAAAAAATTAGTTATACCGATACCACCATGTTTTCAGTAAACAACCTTTCCATCCATTTTACCGGCGAATATCTTTTTGACGATATCTCATTTAATATTAATGATAGAGACAGGATAGGCCTGGTGGGAAAGAACGGAGCGGGAAAGACCACCCTCCTGAAAATTATTGCCAGAAAACTGGAACCGCAACGAGGGACGATAGTCATTCCTTCGGACGGCACCATAGGCTATCTGCCGCAGGAAATGATCATCAGCAGCACCGACAAGGTGTTTGATGAAGCCATGAAGGCTTTTGCCAAAACCCTGAAATATAAATCAGATATTGAAAAATACACCCACGAAATAACTCATCGTACCGATTTTGAATCGGTGGAATATTCAAAGCTGATTGAAAAGCTAAATGACGCTAACGAACATTTCCGGATGATGGGCGGCCAGACTATGGAAGCCGAAACCGAAAAAGTATTGCTGGGTCTGGGCTTTATGCCCGAAGAATTTTCGTCGCCCATCAGCAAATTCAGCGGTGGCTGGAAGATGAGGGTGGAGTTGGCAAAAATCCTGCTCCAGAAGCCCGATTTAATCCTGCTGGATGAACCCACAAACCATCTCGACATCGAGTCCATCCAATGGCTCGAATCGTTCCTGAGCGATTACTATGGCGCCGTCATCATTGTTTCGCACGACAGGGCTTTTCTCGACAACGTAACCCAGCGCACCATCGAAATTTCCTTAGGAAAAATCTACGACTTCAAAGCCTGCTATTCCGATTATGTGGTGTTGCGTCAGGAAAGCCGCGAGTTGCAAACGGCAGCCTTTAACAATCAGCAACGGCAGATTGCCCAGATCGAACGCTTTGTGGAACGCTTCCGCTATAAAGCTACCAAATCGCGTCAGGTTCAGTCGCGGATAAAACTACTGGATAAAATGGATCGTGTGGAAATAGAGGATATTGATGCGTCGTCGATACATTTTAAATTCCCTCCCGCCCCTCATGCCGGCAAGATAGCGCTGGAAGCAAAGAACCTGACCAAACGTTTTGAAAATAAATTAGTCCTCGATAAACTCGAATTCTCTATTTTATCGGGCGATACCGTGGCTTTTGTTGGAAAAAATGGCGAAGGGAAAACTACGCTTTCCAAAATAATTGTTGGCGAACTGGATCACGAAGGCGAGTTAAAATTAGGGCATAATATCAAAATCGGGTATTATGCGCAAAGCCAGGCCGATTTGCTCGATGCCGAACGAACGGTATTTGAAACCATTGACGATATTGCCGTTGGCGATATTCGCCCGAAAGTGCGCAATATTCTGGGTAGTTTTTTGTTTAGCGGCGAAACCATTGATAAGAAAGTTAAAGTGCTTTCGGGTGGCGAAAAAAGCCGGCTTGCACTTGCCCGTTTATTGCTTTCACCGGTCAACTTGCTGGTGCTCGACGAGCCAACCAACCATCTGGATATGCAAAGCAAGGATATTCTTAAAAATGCCCTGTTGCAATACGATGGCACATTGATCATCGTTTCGCACGACCGCGACTTCCTTCAGGGATTAACCAAAAAAGTGTTTGAATTTAAAAATCGTACCATCAAACAATATTATGGCGATATCTACGATTTTCTCGACAGCCATAAAATCGATTCCCTGAAAAGCCTCGAGGCGACAGCAAACGTTGGTAAACAGAAAGAAATTCCCGACCAGCCATCGGTAAACAAAATCAACCGCGAAAAGAAGAAACTCCACGAAAAGGAAGTTCGTAAAATACAAAATCTGATTAAAAAATCGGAAGAACAGATTGAGGCTCTCGAAAAGGAAATCGGGGAAATGGACGTGATTTTAATGAATCCCGATAGCTTTAAACAAGCGATGAGTTCGGGCGATATTTTCCGGAACTACGACGAAGCAAAACGAAAATTAGATGTAGAAATGAGCCGCTGGGAAAAATTACACCAGGAGGTGGAAGCACTCGAAAATTCGTAAAACACGCTTCACCGTGGTTATTCGATGGTAAGCCTCGTCCGGAAAAGTTGGCAATATTTATTGTGATAAATCCGGAGATAGGTTGAGTATTTTCCTCCGTTGGTAAACGAACGCATTTCTGATCTTTTTCTTCAGCAATGGCCGTCATTTCGACCGCAGGGAGAAATCTCTAACACCAAACCTCCAATCCCGGGCATTTTGGGAAGGCTTCCGGGCATTTTGGGATAGTCCCCGAGGATTTTGGGAAGCTTCCCGAGGATTTTTGGATAGCCTCCGAGGATTTTTGGATAGTCACCAGGCATTTTGGGAAGTCTTCCGAGGATTTTTGGAAGCCTCCCGAGGATTTTGAGATGGTTCCCGGACATTTTGGGAAGTCTCCCAGGCATTTTGGGAAGCGTCCCGAACATTCTGGTACAGGGACGGAGTCTACGATTCCCGTTTCATCAATTGTTGGGCAAACTGTTTCAACTCGGCTTTTTTTCCTTCTTCCACAGCAATGGCGTCGAGATTTACCAGGGATTGATGGTAATATTTGTCCATTTCTTTTTCGGCTAAATCTTTAATTTTTAGATTTTCGTAAATACGTTTTACTTCCCTGTATTTTATTTCCTCATTAAAGTCGGTTCCTCCGAAATAATGTTGAAGTGTAAGCCGGTCGTTACCTGTGGCAAGTTCAAAAGCTTTGAGGTAAAGAAAAGTCTTTTTATTGCTCGTGATATCGCCTCCGCAATGTTTTCCAAATGTTGCTTCGTTACCAAACACATCCAGCAAATCGTCCTTCAGTTGGAAAGCCAACCCGATATTTTCACCAAAGCGGTAGATGTTTTCGGCATCCTGGGGTTCAGCGCCGGCAATAATGGCTCCTATTTTGAAGCTGGCCGCCGGAAGCACGGCTGTTTTAAGCCGTATCATCATCAGGTAATCGGCTATGGTAACCTTTTCGGCAGTTTCAAATTCCATATCGTATTGCTGCCCTTCGCAAACCTGGCGTGCCGTAATGCTGAATGTTCGTAAAATTTCGGGAATTAGCAAGGTGTCGGTTTCAATCAGGCAATCGAGGGCGAAGGCAAACATGGTATCGCCCGAAAGGATGGCTGTGTTGGTATCCCATTTCTGGTAAACCGTTTCTTTGCCGCGGCGCAGGGGAGCTTTATCCATAATATCATCGTGTAGCAGGGTGAAGTTGTGGAAGATTTCTATTCCTAAGGCCGGATTAATCGCTTTTTCAATATCGCCGCCAAAAAGTTCGCAAGCCATCAGCATCATCACCGGACGCATACGCTTGCCTCCCGGGGTGAGGGTATAAGAAATAGGTTCGTACAACCCGGCTGGCGACAGTTTGAAATTGATGGCAGCAAGTGCTTTTTCTACCTTTTCGAGCAATTCACCGAAATGATGCATAACGGATATATTTTATAAATCGGCAAGTTGAATCAGGTAATCGCCATAACCACTTTTCAGGAGTGGCTGAGCTATTTCTATCAGTTGGTTGCGGCTGATAAATCCCATGCGGAAAGCTATTTCTTCGATGCAACCAATTTTTAAACCCTGGCGTTCCTCTATCACTTCCACAAACTGGGAAGCCTGCAACAGCGAGGTAAAAGTACCGGTATCGAGCCAGGCTGTTCCCCGGCTAAGAATGCCGACTTTTAATTTCCCCTGTTCAAGATAGCATTTATTGACGTCGGTAATTTCGTATTCTCCACGGGCACTCGGTTTGATGTTTTTCGCTACTTCCACTACGGAATTATCGTAAAAATAGAGCCCGGGAACGGCAAAGTTGGATTTAGGTTTTCGGGGTTTTTCCTCTATCGAAATAGCTTTCAAATCCGAGTCAAATTCTACCACACCATAGCGTTCGGGGTCGGAAACATGGTAGGCAAATACTACTCCGCCATCAGGGTTGTTGTTTTGTTGCAAAATGTTCTGAAGCCCGCTTCCATAAAAAATGTTATCGCCCAAAACCAAAGCCACCTTGTCGTGTCCGATAAATTTCTCGCCTATCACAAAAGCCTGAGCCAATCCGTTGGGAATTTTTTGTTCGGCATAGCTGAAGGAACAACCCAGCTGGCTGCCATCGCCTAATAATTTTTCGAACTGCGGCAAATCGTAAGGTGTGGAAATAATCAGAATTTCGCGTATGCCTGCCATCATTAGCACCGATAACGGGTAATAAACCATAGGTTTATCATAAATTGGCATCAGTTGCTTGCTTACGGCAAGCGTTAAGGGATGCAGTCGGGTGCCGGAACCTCCGGCTAAGATAATACCTTTCATGTGTATATTTTTAGTTTGTTACTTTTTCGTTTTCTTCATTCTCCTCTGTCTGTTCAAGCATGGGAAGCATAGGATGTCGTATAAATTGCCGGGTATCCAAATGTTTTTCTAAAGATAAGAGTATGGATGGCAGTACCAATAAATTGGAAACCATGGAAACCAGCAATGTGATAGAAATCAATATGCCAAGAGCCTGCGTCCCCCCAAAACTGGAAGCTGCAAAGATGGCAAACCCACAAAACAGGATCACGGCGATATAAACCATGCTTAATCCCACTTCCTTCACGGTGTTTGAAACACATTTTGAATTATCAATGGATTTGCGGAGTTGATTCCGGTATTCTGTAAGTATATAAATGGTTCCGTCGGATGCTATACCAAAAGCTACGCTAAAGATCAGGATGGTAGTTGGTTTAAACATGATGCCGAAAAAGCCCATAATCCCTGCCGTAATCACTAACGGAACAAGACAAGGAATCTTGGAAAGTAAAATGATGGTAACGGAACGGAATAAAACTAATTCTATCAAACAAATAATAATAATGGCAATGATAAGGCTTACAAATAGATGATAGTATAAATAATCATTGCCCTTCAGATAAACAAGGCTATAACCTGTCAGAGATACTTTGTAGTCCTTGTTACCGAAAATGGAATCAACCTTGGGCTGAACCTGCGTAATAATTTTTTTCATCCGTTCTGAACCCACGTCGGCCATTTGATAGCTGATACGGGTAACTTGTCGTGAGCTATCTAAGAATGATTTAAACTTATTTTCCTTTCCGGTGATGGTTCCTGCATAGTCCGAAAGTTTTTTCAATTCCATAAGCGACGGCAGGTTGTAATATTTAGGATTGCCACCGCGATAACTTTGATAACCAAACCGCAAGGCTTCCACTATAGATATAGGCTTGGAAAATTCGGGATGCTTGCCAATTTCCTTTTGCAGACTTTTGATTTTATAAAGCGTAACGGCATCGTTTTTCAGCAATCCGTTTTTTGTTTTTGTATCCACTAAAATCTCGAAGGGTAAAACTCCGTGGAAGTTATGTTCGAAAAAATGTAAGTCATCGTAAATTGGGTTGTTTTTCGGAAGGTCGTCTACCACGTAACCTATTAGTCTGATGCGGTTCATCCCGACAATGGATATCAGGGTAATAATGACAAAGGTGATGTAAATGGCTTTTCTACGGTGATGCACCAGATGGTCGATGGTATTAATTACTTTATTGATCCTTGGTCCGGTAAGATGCCGGGTACGTTGCAGGGTGGGCTTGGGCAGATAACTTAAAATAATAGTGATAAAGATTAGTGCAATGGTATAGGTTACCATCACATTCAGCGCTGCCACCACTCCAAATTCCATCAGCATTTTACTCTTGGTGAAATAAAAAACGCCAAAACCGGCAGCGGTAGTCAGGTTGGCCAGGAAATTCGACTGTCCAACCTTGCTTACCATGCGCGAAATGGCTTTCATTTTGTTGCCATGAATAAGCAATTCTTCCTGATATTTGTTGGTCAGGAAAATACAATTGGGTAAACCAATAATGACAATCAAAGGGGCAATTAGTCCCGTAAGCAGGTTTATTCGATAGCCGAAAAGTTGAATCGTTCCCAGTGTCCAGATTACACCAATAATTACTACAACCATGGAATATGCCATCACACGGAATGACCTAAAAAACAATAGCAAAATGGCTGCGGTGACCGCAATGGCTAAAATCAAAAAGAGAATCAATTCCGAAGAAACCAACCGCATAAAAACGGTCCGGATGTAGGGCATACCGGAATAGTGCATCTGCAGATGATGCTTCTGACCAAAAAGATCAACTTTTGCTTTGATGGCGTCAACGGTGTTTATCCGTCCTTTGGAATTTAGCTTTTTATTATCAAAAGTTATAGTCATCAGGGTAGCTCCGGTTTTGGAATTGATGGCTAATCCTTCGTAAAAAGGCAAAGCGCTTATCAGGCGGTGTATGCTGTCGACTTCCTGTTGAGTGCGGGGAAGCCTTGGTACTATTGGTTTGAAATCAAAACGTTTCAGACTATCGTTCCGGACAATATTGTAAAGTTTGGCTACCGACAGCACATCTTTTATTCCATCAATTTTTTTGATTTCATTGCCTAAACGATACCAGTCGTTGAATTTTTCTAATGTAAAAAAGTTTTTATCCTTAAACCCGATAACAAAAACATTACCATCCTCTCCGAAAGTTTTTTTGAAATTTTCATAATCTATCAGCGCCTGGTCCGATTTAGGAAGCGGACGGACCAACTCGTACGAAAGTTGTATTTTTGAAGCCTGATAACCCATAAAAGCAGTTATCAGGGCGAGGATAATTATTAAAACGACTCTATTTCTTAAAATCCAATGTGCTAATTTTGCCCACATGTTAATATTCTAAATTGCAACTTTATAGCGTTTTAAGCCGTTGGTGGCTCTACCCATATAATTAATCAACGAAAGTAATGTTTTAATTGTAAACAGGAAAACTAAAAATATCGTAACTTCGTTATATTTTTAAATTACGTTATGGCTCTAAAAATATTGTTCATTGATTCAACTCATCGTTATTTAATGGATGAACTTATGCGCATGGGTTTTCATTGCGATTATTGTTCCTGTTATAAGCGAGAGGATTACCTGAATATTATTCCGGATTATACCGGTGTAATTATCAGAAGCAAGATTAAACTCGACCGGGAAATATTAGACAAGGCTGTTAACCTGAAATTTATTGGCAGGGTAGGGGCTGGTATGGAAAATATTGACCAGAAATATGCTGAAAGTAAAGGAATAATATGCCTGAATGCTCCCGAAGGCAACCGCGATGCCGTGGGCGAGCATGCTCTCGGGATGTTGCTTTCGTTGCTCAATCATTTAAACCGGGCCGATCGTGAAGTCCGTCAGGGAATATGGATACGTGAAGGAAACCGTGGCCTTGAGATTAAAGGAAAAACGGTGGGAATTATCGGTTACGGCAATATGGGTTCGGCTTTTGCTCAACGGCTGAAAGGTTTTGAAGCCCGGGTGATTGCCTATGATAAATATAAAACCGGCTATTCCGACGATTGGGTTACCGAAAGTACCATAGATGAACTTTTTGAAAATACCGATATCCTGAGCCTGCATGTCCCTTTGACCGAAGAAACGGATTATTTGGTTAATAATGATTTTCTGAAAAAGTTTAAAAAGAATATCTATCTTGTCAACACTTCGCGTGGAAGGGTTGTAAACACTACCGATTTAGTCAAAAATATGCAGGAAAAGAAAGTGCTTGGCGCTGCCCTGGATGTGTTGGAATATGAAAAACTTTCGTTCGAAAATATTGATAAAGATAAATTACCCGAAGATTTTCAATATCTCATCGCTGCAGATAATGTTGTCCTTTCGCCACACATTGCCGGCTGGACGGTAGAATCGAACTATAAATTAGCAAAAGTATTGGTGGATAAGATCAAAAAATTGTTTGAATATGATTCTATTCATTAATTTTGTAAGAAAAATGAAAATGATGTGAGGTTAATCAATAATTTATAATAGCACAAAGTATCTCAAAGTTTTGGCACAAAGTTTCTCCAAGTTAAAATAACAGTTATGAATGAAAACGAAATCAGTAAAATCATTCTCGATTGTGCGTTTAAAATACATACAACACTTGGTTCCGGTTTGTTAGAGCGTGTATATAGAGAATGTTTAGCATTTGAATTGCAAAAGAATGGTTTGTTTGTTGAACAGGAAAAAGGGCTACCTGTGATTTATGAAACGGTTAAACTTGATTGTGGATATAGAATTGACATCTTAGTTGAGAAAAAAGTTATCGTAGAACTAAAGGTAGTTGAAAATTTTACGGATGAGCATATTGCTCAAACGTTAACGTATATGAGATTTTCGGGATGTAAGCTTGGTCTATTGCTTAATTTTTACAAAAGATCTCTTAAAGACGGCATCAAACGGCTTATCTTGTAAAAAATATGATTTTAAAACACCACAAAGTATCTTAAAGTTTTTTCTCAAAGCATTACCAAATTAAAGATTTCTTATAGAAAACGTTGGGTAACTTTGTGCCAGAACTTAGTGAAACTTAGTGTTCCTACAGTATGGTTTATCTATATTCTACCAGTTCAGTATTTTCTTAAAATCGTAGTACTCCGGATTGGGAATATATTTCTTTGCAGCTTCATAGTCTTCTGGTGAGAGGTATTGCAACCCGTCTTCAAACACCATTTTTGCTTTCTGGCCGTTCATATTTACCAGTCGTGGACGTACTTTGCCATTTTCGTCTTCCACATCCTTGAGAAAGAGCGGATGGATGTCTCCTTTTTGGTCGGATGTTACCATGCAGCCTGTCAGTCCCTGATCGAAGAGATGTTTTACGCCTATTCCCAACAGGGAACAATACATCAGGTCGAAAGCCGTAGGCGAATGGCAACGAAGTTCGTAACCCAATTCCACCGGCCGGCTTTTGATGCTTACTTTTATTTCTTTTAGTTTATTCTGGAGAATAACATTAAAAATGTGCGCTTTGCTCACGTTGCCCAACTCGGGGTGGCCGTGTTCGTCGTACGAAAAATTGATGCCGCTCGAAAGAATTTCCTCGTTGGTCATAAAATGAAAAACACCTTCGCTCACCACAGCAACGCCATAACCTATGCCCAGAATTTTGCGTTTAAGCATAGCCGAAATAATCAACCGGATAATTTTATCGAAAGTAACACTTGTTTTATTGAACATCTCCGGGATAATAATCATCGGGAAATGGCAGGCAGCGCCGATGCCGAACGCCAGATGACCGGCTTCGCGGCCCATAGCCGAGATCACAAACCAGTTGCCACTGGTACGGGCATCTTCATAAACGGTAGAAGCTATGCGAACGCCTTCTTCCTTAGCCGATTCGTATCCAAAGGTAGGATTGCCTTCGGGTAACGGAAGGTCGTTGTCTATGGTCTTGGGTACATGAATATTTTGAATTCTGATGCTGTTAGCTTCAAGGTATTTCGAAATGCGGTTAGCCGTAGATGCCGTATCGTCGCCGCCAATGGTTACCAGGAGTTTTACGTTGTTTTTTACAAAAAAGTTGGTATTAAACTCCGAATCTTTAGGTTTGTAACGGCTCATCCGTAATGCCGAACCTCCGCGGTTGACGATATTATCGGCAAAAGTAAATGTTAAATCTTCAGTATCGGGATTGTCCGAAAACAAGCTTTTATAGCCACCATGCATACCAATGATGCGATAACCTGCTTTTAAAAATACTTTAATTACTGTACCTATGACCGAATTGATACCGGGAGCAGGACCGCCTCCGCAAAGAATGACTATGGAATCTTTCATTTTGTTGTGTATAGTTTAAGGCTGTAAAATTAGAAAAATATCAACTATCATCGTATTAATGATTACGATATTTTTAGGCGGGAAAAGGTTTTTTTTGTAATTTCGTTGACCAATATAAGTTTAAATCCTATTGCTATCAGAGAATTAGTTAATACCACCGGCATCGTTTTGGGACGGATAAAATATTCCGAAACAAGTATTATTGCCCGTATCTATACCCGACATTTCGGCTTGCAAAGCTACCTTCTCAAAGGGGTGAGAAACAGTAAATCGAAGATAAAAATGAATCTGTTAGGACATCTGTCTCTTGTAGAAATAGTAGTTTATCATTCCGAAAGAAATCAGTTGCAGCATTTGAAGGAAATCCGCAGTGCTTATAATTATACTTCTCTTCCCTTCGATGTGCGCAAAAGTTCCATCGCCCTTTTCCTGAACGAAATTCTTAATAAATCCATCATCGAAGTGGAACCCAGTCCTAACTTGTTCGATTTTATCGTTAACACGATCCAGATTTTTGATGTGATGGAAGATCATTTCTCCGATTTTCACCTGCTTTTCATGTTGCAACTGAGCAAGCATCTTGGATTTTATCCGAGGGAAAATTTTACGGCATTTCAGCCGGTTTTCGATTTAAAGGAAGGCCTGTTCCGTGCAGACATCCCTAATCATCCTGATTTTATCAATGCGCCCTTGTCCGAAAGTTTTTTCAGGTTGCTAAATACCGGCTTTAATGAAATGGCCGGTTTGAAAATATCAACGGAAACACGCCGCCAACTGCTCGAAACGCTGATCTCCTATTACGGATTGCACCTGCCATCGTTTAAGGACATCAAGTCGCACGAAGTACTGAAAGTGGTGCTGGGCTGAACCTCGAATGGAAAGGATTTTAAATCAAATAAGATTTTAAAATAGGGCGTTGCGTTAAACCCGGAATAATTCCGAAGCTATCCTGTCGGCAAATAACTTTCCTTTATCCGTAAGAATTAATATTCCATTGGTGTGGCAAAGCATGGAATTATCCATAAATTTTTTGGATTCTTTCAGAAGATAATCACCGTAATCCTTGCCGAAACGGTCGTACACTTGTCCGATGTTGCAGCCCCACATTGTTCGAAGCGAGGTCATCACATATTCGTTGTATTGCTGAGCCGGGGTAAGCGTTTCCATTTCAAACGACAGCTTTCCCGAAAGAATATTTTTAAGATAGCCTCCGATAGCCGCAGTGTTCCAGTGGCGCGACGAGCCATTGAAGGAATGAGCCGAAGGTCCGATGCCTAAGTAATGTTCGCCCTGCCAGTAAGCCGTGTTATGGCGGGAATGCCAGCCCGGATGGCAGAAGTTGGATATTTCGTAATGCTCGTAGCCATTCCGACGCATTAAATCCATCATCAGTTTAAAATGAAGTATGCTTTGTTGCTCATCCACCGCAAGGAGCTTCCCGCGACGGATCTGCATATCGAGGGGCGTTTTTTCTTCTACTGTAAGCGCATAAGCCGAAATGTGATGTACACCCAGATTAAAGACTGTCTCCAGATTGGTTGTCCAGTTTTCTTCGGTCAGTGTGGGAATCCCATAAATAAGATCAAGACTCAGGTTGCCGAAGCCATAGTCCTGTGCCATTTTTACCGCATCTGCGGCCTGATTGCCGTCGTGTATACGTCCCAGGTAGTTCAGGTCTTCATCAAAAAAGGATTGAATGCCTATGCTCAGCCGGTTGATGCCGATGGCTTTCCATTGCCGGAGTTTATCGGCGGTAATATTATCGGGGTTGGCTTCGAGGGTTATTTCCGGTTCGGATGAAAGAGGGAAGTAATGGTAAATGGCTTTAAGCAACGAGGCAATTTCCTTTTCGTCGAGTAGCGAAGGCGTTCCTCCGCCAAAATAAAGGGTGGTTACAGTATTGCCATCAAGATAATGCTGCTGCAATTCGAGTTCCTTGGTCATGGCGTTTATTATTTCGGGCTGATTGCTGAGCGAAGCCACCGAAAAGAAATTGCAATACCGGCATTTCCGGCGACAAAAAGGGATGTGAAGATAGATGCCAGCCATAGATTCGTATAAAACAGCACAAAAATAATTGTTTTTTAGTGATTTTCTAAATTCAATAAAAAAACCTGAATGCAGACATTCCGGAGATGCTTAATTTATCGTTGGAACAAAAATGTTTTTTGCGATCATTGAAATATTGTGCCCCCCTCCTGTAAAGATGAAATCGTGGAATTTAACATTGCAATACCCTTTTACAATGACAAAATCGTGGAATTTGACATTGTAATACTCTTTTGGAAAGATAAAATTGGTGAATTTATGATTGAATTTCCCAATCTGAAATCTGCAACCGGTTAATCTGAAATTAAAATGTTGCCACAATTTGCAACAACCATTAAAAACAAATTATTGTATCTGAATTTTTATGGACTGGTTATCATTTCCGGAAATGATTTGCAGAAAATACATTCCGGAAGTCACATTCTGACAATTAATGGAAGCACTAACTTCTTTTGAAATGCTTCCTTCCGAAATCAAATTACCGGTAATATCATACAGTTTGTAAAGATAATCTTTGTTTTCGGCCAGGTTTTTAATCTGAAAACTTCCTGTGGCCGGATTGGGATACACATATGGTTTTTCAGTATTGGTTAGAACATTGATTCCGGCGATAACATTCTGGTTTTCGTAGGCTCCCATGTCAATCCGAAAGCCAAAAATCCGCGGGTTGCCGGCCAGATCATAAAGTGGCAGGAACAGCCCGGTAGTATCCGGGTTTCCTGCATTGATACAGGGGGAATTGTCCAGCAACGACCAGTCTGCCAAAAGGCCATCGTATTGAATACCGCTTCCTTTAGATGGGCAAACAAAACAAGGGGGAGCATCAATATTCCCAACACCTTCAAATCCGTTTTGAACGTTGCAATAATTCACCTGAGTGGTGGTTTCTTCATTTGCTAACTGAATTCCAGGGTTATCTATATTGACGTTTCCGTAAATGATATTGTTTGTATAAATACAATAATGCGAAAAATCTTTTACTCCGCCAATTCCATAATTATTAACAATGGTATTATTATTCAAAATACCTCGGCAAAGCTGGTGCCCTATATAAATTGCATTTTCTTCGTTATTGCAAAAAACATTTTGGCTGGCAGATAAAAATAAATTGCTGGTATATAAAGCGCCTCCACTCACAGCGGTATTATTACTAAAATAATTATTGATAATTAACGGAGATTTATAAAAAACACTGGTGCAATGCAATCCTCCACCACTTCCCCAAAAAACAACCCAGGGATAAATAATAACACAACCATAAGAAATATTCCTGTATACCACATTTGAACGAAAAATTACGTCGCAGGAATCCCCGACATATACTCCGCCACCTTCATAGTAGACATGATTATGATGAATTTTGCAATTTTCTATTAATCCGTTAACTTTATTATTCATGTAAATGCCACCACCTGCATAATGGGCGAAATTATGACTAACATCCGAATGAGAAATAATCAGGGTTTTATAATTTTTGGCATAAATACCTCCGCCACAGGAATCGTAGGTTTGACTACGTAAAGATTTTCCGTATTGAATTTTGCAATACGATAAGATGGAAGTATCGCCGGTGGTATTATTTGTAAAACGCAGGCCTCCCCATCCTCCTTTCACCGAAGAGGTATCCGAAAAAAGGCAGGTGTCATTTACGGTAAAAACAACCGAATCGCCCTGTATACCCAATGCCTTTAATCGCCCATTGATGTCAAATGCAGAGGCATTCATTAGTAGAATTTTTGTTCCTTTTTCGATGATTAAAGTTCTTCCGGATGGAATTATAACATCACCTGTAATACTAATTGTCCCTCCTGACCAGGTGGTATCTGTTTGTATGATTCCTTGGAATTCATTGGTTTGGCTTATTCCTAAAAGAGAAGAAAATAAAATGGCTACGAAAAATAAAGATCTCAGATACATAATGTGATTTTTCTACTATAACGTTAATTATTTTATTCTATTTTATATTTAGATTTAAAAATCAGCAAAATGCAGTAAAATAACAGAATCACAAATTTAAAAATGACGTTAGTAATTGTTATACAATAGATTATTCATGTATAATTTATTTTCAAAAACTATGGATAATCCAGATTAACGGTAGATTCTATTTTTAATAATGGCAATAACCATCCTTTACCAAACTTCGGTGAAGTTTAGTTTATCCCAGCCAAGCATTCGTTTAACCTATGCTTGTGGCGGTTCGGGCTTGCTGCGTGGACTGTTGTCCACGGTAAATCCCATTCGCCTAATCGTTTGGGGTATTGCCGTAAACACCCAACAACAGGTCGCGGCTGCTTTTGATGATGCCATCAATTTCTACCAGCAAGGCATCGCGGTCGCGGTAGGCTTCTTCCATCAACGGCGGTATTCCTCGCCTTTGTTGTGCAGATCGAAACAGGTTTTTACTTTGGGACATGTAGTTTCCCAGTTGTGATCGGCCAACGAATTGAGCGGTGAATTTATGATTGAATTTCCCAATCTGAAATCTGCAACCGGTTAATCTGAGATTACACTACCTTGGAATCATTTTCTTTGGCATTTTTTTACGGAGTATGATACGGAAGGTAGTGCCCTGTTCCAGGGTTGAACTCTGGACAAAGATTTTACCATGATGGTATTCCTTTATGATCCGTTGCGAAAGCGAAAGTCCCAATCCCCACCCGCGTTGTTTGCTGGTGAAACCGGGCTGGAAAACGCTTTTGAATTTCGATTTGGGTATTCCTTTTCCGGTATCGTAAATGTCAATCACCACCGTTTTATTCTGTTCGGTAATTTCGATAGCTATCAAGCCATTGCCACCCATAGCATCTACGGCATTTTTGCACAGATTTTCTATCACCCATTCAAAAAGGTGAAGGTTTATTGGTACCAGGATAAATTCGCCGGGTGAAGGGGAGATGTCGTACTTTACTTTTTTGGAAGTACGCAATTTAAGGTATTCCACCGATTCGTAAATTACGCTGACGATATTTTCGGGCTTAAGTATGGTTGCCGATCCTATCTTGGAAAATCGTTCGGTAATAATGCGCAGACGGTTGACGTCTTTTTCCAGTTCGGTGATGGTTTCAGCGTCCACATTTTTCAGTTTCAGCAACTCCACCCATGCCATGATAGATGAAAGAGGGGTGCCAAGTTGATGGGCTGTCTCTTTGGCAAGTCCGGCCCATACCTGGTTTTGTTCCGAACGCCTCGACCAACTGAACAACAGATAAGCAATCATCAGGAAAAGACCGATAATGAAAAACTGTATAATGGGATAATAACGCAATTGCGTAAGCAGGAAGGAATCTTTATAAAAAATATAACGTACGCCCACATCTTTCAACACAATACGAATAGGATCGTTTTGGGAAGCCATTTCGGTGAGGGTTTGTTGCACATACATGGAGTCGCGCATCTTCTTTACATCCAGGTTGCCAGATTCCAGCACATTGTGCATGGAACTGTCGGTGATTATAACCGGTACGGAGGCGGAATTTAATGCCACATCGGAAAAAAACGACTTCACCAAATCATCCAGATATTTACGTAAATCGGCAAACATTCGCGAGTCTTTGTAATAGAAATAGTTTTTGTTTCCACCGAAATAGGTGAATTTGATGGGCTTATAAATCGTAAATTCCTTTTTAAGCGAGTCGGTCATTACCCTGATCTTGCTTTCGTTGAAATCCACGTTTTTTGTCGAAAGTATCTTTCCTTTTTCGTCGGTAAGTACTACCGGGATAGAAGTATTGTCAGCAATTATTTCGGAATAGAAGGTAATATCTTCGGTGCTGCTTGCATTAATCAGTTTCTTGGTGGCTTCGGCAAGCATTTCCACACGATGGCGTTCTTCCTGCTGGATTTTGGCAAAAAAATCGTTGGTATAGTTTACCAGACTTGCCTTGCGGTGAATTGTTTCGGCCCAAGTGGTTATTTTACGACGCTCGTCTTTGGCTATTTTTTTTACCAGCATATTGGTATACCAAAGCGAAAGGGCGACAATAAGTATTCCCGAGACAAAAAGGAACCATTTCCAACGACGTTTCTGAATATAAAGATTCAAAATAGAATAGTTAAAAATATTAAGGGGTAAAATTATAAATTATTTGCACGCAAACGCACACTATTTGTTTTATAACCGAACACTATGATAAGTAGGTTTTTAAATATAATCGTTGAAATACATAGCTTTATGATTTTGGCACAATAAATGATCATACTAAAACATCTGAAAATAGTTTACCGTTTCCATAATAGTATCTTTAGGAAAACGTTAATTGATAGAAACATAGTATGATAATTTACTTCAGGGAATGATTAATATTACAAACCTCCATAAATCTTACGACATGGGCAACAATAAGCTCCATGTGCTCAAGGGTATAGAATTAAATATTGAAAAAGGTGAAATGGTATCCATCATGGGTTCATCGGGTTCAGGAAAATCCACCTTGCTAAATATCCTTGGAATACTCGATAACTATGATGAAGGTAATTACACTCTTAATGGTTTCCAGATAAAAAACATGAGCGAAACTAAAGCCGCCATGTATCGCAACAAGTATATCGGCTTCGTTTTTCAGTCGTTTAACCTGATAGCTTTTAAAAATGCCCTGGAAAATGTAGCCCTCCCACTCTATTATAAAGGGGTCCCCCGGCGCAAGCGTAATAAAATTGCTATGGAATATCTCGATAAGATGGGTTTGAAAGAATGGGCCGAACATATGCCCAATGAATTATCCGGCGGACAGAAACAACGTATTGCTATTGCCCGTTCCCTGATTTCCAGCCCTAAGGTGATACTTGCCGATGAACCTACCGGAGCACTCGACACAGCCTACTTCTTATGAAGTGATGAATATTCTGAAAGATATTAATAAAGATGGAATAACCATTTTGCTGGTTACCCACGAAAATGACATCGCTCACATGACCGACCGCATTGTCCGTATCAAAGACGGACTCATTGAAAATGGAAAGTTTTAGTATCATTAATCCCCGGATGCAGTGAAAATAATAGATATTGATAAATGGCAGGAGATATTCAGCACCATCCAAAAGAATAAGTTACGAACTTTTCTTACCGGATTTAGTGTTGCCTGGGGCATTTTCATGCTGATTATTTTACTTGGTTCGGGCAACGGATTGGAAAATGCCGTTAAATACCAGTTTAATTCGTCGGCAACCAACACCATCTGGATGTGGAGCAACCAAACTTCTATGCCTTACAAAGGGCTCAAGTCGGGACGACCCATAAATCTGGAAAACGATGATTATAATGTAATTAAAAATACGGTGGAAGGAGTAGACCAGATTTCATCCCGAAACTTTATCTGGCAGAATTCTACGGTTACTTATAAAAAGGAATTTGGTAGTTTCGACATCTTTACCGTTTATCCGGATTACGGGAATATAGAGCAAATCCAAATACTGGAAGGTCGGTATATCAATAATATTGATATCGAAAAATTCAGAAAAGTAACCTGCATCAGCAAAGTTGTTAAGGAAATTCTTTTTAAAGGCGAACCCTGCATGAATAAATATGTAAAGGTAGCCGGAATTCCTTTTTTGGTGGTGGGTGTATATACTGATCAGGAAAATGGAGATAATGGTAATAATCTACGACAGATTTATGTTCCCATTTCTACGGCTCAAAGGGTTTTCAATGGCGGAAATAAAGTTCAAACCATTGCTTTTACTGTGGGAAAAGCTACGGTGGAACAGAGCAAACGCATACAGGATGAGGTGAAAATGAAAATGGCTACACGCCATAAATTTGATCCCCAGGATCAACGGGCAGTGCAAATGTGGAATGCCGTAGAAGAATATAAAAAGGTAATGGATTTGTTTGCAGGAATTCGTTTGTTTATTTGGATTGTTGGAATTGGGACTATTATTGCCGGTATCGTAGGAGTAAGCAATATTATGCTCATTGTCGTAAAAGAAAGGACAAAAGAAATCGGTATCCGTAAAGCTTTGGGAGCTACTCCCTGGTCCATTATCAGCTTAATTTTGCAGGAGGCAGTGCTTATTACCGGCTTTGCAGGGTATATTGGTCTGGTGCTCGGTATCGGTGTTTTGGAATTGATTACAAAATACATGCCGCCTTCCGATTTTTTCCGTAATCCTGAAGCTGATTTCGCTATTGCCGTGAGCGCAACCATTGTATTGATAGTGGCAGGAACACTTGCCGGATTTGTCCCAGCAAGGAGGGCTTCGGCTATTAAACCAGTGGAAGCGCTGAGGGATGAATAATTAACATTAAAAGAAGATAAAAATTAAACTACCATAAAAATGTTTGACCTCGATAGCTGGCACGAAATAATAGAGGCACTTAAAAAAAACAGAATCCGTACTGCATTAACTGCTTTTGGTGTTTTTTGGGGCATTTTTATGCTCATTATCATGTTAGGATCGGGACGCGGTTTGCAAAACGGAATTACCTCCGGTTTTGGCGATTTTGCCACCAACAGCTTTTTTATGTGGACACAGAAAACCACTTTACCCTATAAAGGATTCCCTCGCGACCGCTGGTTTAATTTTAAAAACGACGATATACAGGCTCTTAAAGATAATATTCCGGAAATAGCTATATTAGCTCCCCGTTTGCAGGGTGGCGGCCTCCGCGGAGGCGACAATGTAGTACGCGGTTTAAAATCGGGGGCATTTACCATCAATGGCGACTATCCCGAATGGAATCTCATTGATCCGGTAACCGTTACCCAGGGCCGTTTTCTTAACCATATGGATTTGATTGAAAAACGAAAGGTAGCCGTAATTGGCTCCAAGGTGTATGACGCGCTGTTCAAACCTGGCGAAAATCCGCTGGGACAATACGTCCGAATCCAGGGAGTATATTTTAATGTCATTGGTGTTTTTAAACCCCAAAATTCCAATGTAAACTTCGGTGGCGACAAGGATCAAACTATATTTATGCCTTTTACCACATTGCAAAAAACCTATAACTATGGTGATGTGGTGGGTTGGTTTGCCATAACTTCTAAAGAGGGTATACCCGTTTCTGTAGTTGAAGAAAAAGTGGTAAAACTGATGAAAGAACGCCATAGTGTTCATCCCGACGATGATCAGGCTATCGGACATTTTAACTTGGAAGTACAGTACAAAAAAATGAAAGGATTATTTACCGGAATCAACGGGCTGATCTGGCTGGTAGGTATAGGGACGCTGCTTGCCGGAGTGATTGGCATCAGCAATATTATGCTGGTTATTGTAAAAGAACGTACCAAAGAAATGGGAATACGCAGAGCTATCGGGGCTACGCCTTCCATAATTATCCGGCAGATTATTGCCGAATCCGTTTTTCTGACCACTATGGCAGGCTATTTGGGATTGGTAGTCGGAGTTGGTTTGGTCGAACTTATTAACTTCCTGCTTACCAAATCCGGAGGAGCAAAAGATACAATGTTTAAAAATCCAGAAGTAGATTTTAATGTGGCTTTGATGTCATTAGCCATTTTGATTGTTTCGGGAGTTTTTGCGGGATTAATACCGGCCAAAAGGGCGGTAAGCATTAAGCCGATAGAAGCATTAAGAGATGAAAATTAATATTTTAAAACCGAAAATATTTTGTACATGAAAAAAGCAATAAAAATTTTAGTCGCTATCATCATCCTTGGAGTTTTTGGATGGACGCTCTTTTATTTATATAACAAATCGAGACCAAAACCGGTCATATTTGAGACCAAAACCGCAATTGTTACTAATATTATCAAAAAAACTGTTGCCACCGGATCGGTGGTTCCCCGTAAGGAAATAGAAATAAAACCCCAGGTTTCGGGTATTATTCAGGAACTTTATGTTGAGCCAGGCAAAATAGTTAAAAATGGAGACTTAATTGCCAAGGTAAAGATAATACCTAATATGATAGAACTTAATGCGGCTGAATCGCGGGTGAACCGGTCCAAAATTGCTTTGGATGATGCTAAACAAGCCTACGACCGTCAAAAAATATTATACGACAAAAAAGTGATTGCTGTAGCTGATTTTCAGAAATTTGAAATTGCACTGATGACTGCCCGTGAAGAAGTGAATGCTGCCGAAGATAATCTTCAGTTGATCAGAGAAGGTATAACCAAAAAAACGGGTACCGCTACCAATACACTTATCCGTTCTACCATTCAGGGCATGGTGCTTACCGTACCTGTGGAAGTTGGCAATTCGGTAATTGAAAGCAATAATTATAATGCCGGAACAACTATTGCCACCGTTGCCGACATGGGCGAAATGATTTTTAAAGGTAAAGTTGATGAATCGGAAGTGGGAAAACTGCGCGAAGGCATGGAGCTGATTCTTTCTGTTGGTGCTATTGATACCACAAAATTTAAAGCCAAGCTTGAGCATATTTCTCCTAAAGGCGTGGAGGAAAATGGCGCCATTCAGTTTGAAATAAAAGCTACTGTTAAATTGCAAAAAGGCGAATTCATTCGCGCCGGTTATAGCGCTAATGCCGACATTGTTCTTGCACGAAAAGATAACGTGATGGCTATTCCCGAAAGTCTGTTGCAATTTAAAGACAGTATCGCATTTGTGGAAGTAGAAACCAAACCCCAGGTTTTTGAAAAACGGAATATTAAAACCGGACTCAGTGATGGACTGAATATTGAAATCGTTTCCGGCCTGAAAAAGACCGATAAAATTAAAGTTCTTAATGCAGCGCCGGCTCCGGGTACAGAGAAAAAATAAGTAAGAATAGCTCGTAGCAGTTATAAAGGATGGTAATTTCGGATGATTACCATCCTTTTTTTGTGTAAAATGTTTTCTCCTAGCATTTTTTCAAAACTGCATAATTCCTCTCTTTAAAGTTGATTTTTAATTCAAAAAAATGTAATTTTGAAACCTGATCGATTGGTGTTAGATACAATTTAAATTTAAACTAAAATGATGATTATGTTTAAAAAGCGTTACTCGTTAAAAATTACTTTTCTTCTGTTATTAACAGTTAGCCTCGGAGCTTGTAAAAAAGACGGCGGTATCAATATTTTTTCATTGGATGAAGATGTTACGCTTGGATTACAGGTGGATCAGGAAATAAAGAATAATCCACAGGAATATCCACTACTCGATACAATCCAATATGTCACAGCATATTCTCATTTAAACCGCATTCGCAATACCGTTCTGAATTCGGGAAAATTAAATTATGCCAATCGCTTTACATGGAAATGCCGGATAATTAAAAATGACAATGTTATCAATGCCTTTTGTGCACCTGGAGGAAATATTTACGTGTATACCGGGCTGATTAAACTTCTTGATAACGAAGCCCAGTTTGCCGGAGTAGTCGCCCATGAAATGGCGCATGCCGACCAACGCCATTCTACAGAGCAACTTACAGTTAAATATGGAATTGATTTTCTGATTGCTGCCGTATTGGGGAATAATCCGAACAATATTGCTCAGATTGTCGCTGGATTGGCTTCCGGTTTAGGTGAACTGGCGTATAGTCGTAAAATGGAATACGAAGCCGATAAATATGCCGTAAAATATCTTTATCCAACCACTTACGATGCGGCAAGCCTTGGAGATTTTTTTGTAAAAATGCAAAGTCAGTCGAGCCCACCCGAGTTTTTAAGCACTCACCCTTCGGATGAAAACCGTTTGACAAAAATCAATTCGGAATTTCAAAGTCTGGGAGGTGTTCACGGCGAAAAATATGCCGACAGGTATCAGCAGTTTAAAAGTAGCTTGCCGTAAAAAATTAAAATTCTTCTCTGGATAAAATTACTCAATAGTATTTAACTAATAGTAAATCACGTTTATAAAAACGTTAAAGATTTTTTTCTTAAAAAATTTAATTAAAAACTAAAAAAATAGTGCTATAACTAAAAAAATAGTTATATCTTTGCGGAAGAAAATTTCTCTTTTTTTATACTAAACAACTAAAAAATTAGTTATACAACTAAGAAAAAAGTTGAATAAGATTAAAAAAAATAATGAACAGAAAATGAAAGAATTAACCAAAGCCGAAGAGCAAGTAATGCAGATCATTTGGGAATTAAACAAAGGTTTTGTAAATGATATTATTGCCCAATTGCCGGAACCCAAACCGGCTTACAATACCGTATCAACCGTCGTCAGGATTTTGGAGAAGAAAGGTTTTGTGAGTCATCGGGCGTATGGAAAAACTTACGAATATTTTCCCTTGGTCAGCCGGAAGGATTATACCAAATCGTATTTCGGAGCCTTTATGAACAATTATTTCGGGAATTCCTATCAGCAATTAGTTACATTTTTTTCGAAAAACGGAAACCTCAGCCTGAACGATTTGGAAGATATAAAATCATTAATGGAACAGGAAATTGAAAAACAAAAAAACTCAAAACCATGAATGCCCTGATTTTTTACGGAATAAAAGCAATGCTGTGTATGGCTGTTTTTTACGGCTTTTACTTGCTGCTGTTACGAAAAATGACTTTTTTTTCTGTCAACAGATTCTATTTACTCGGAACGCTCGTATTTTCATTTATACTGCCGTTCATTAGTCTGCCTTTTACCATACTGAAAGCTCCTGCAACAACGCTTCCGGAGATTTTTCTTAATCCGGTTGTTGTCGGAAATCACCGGAATGGAATGGATACTGCGGTTCAAAACAATGCATTAAGTTGGCTAACACTGATATATTGTTCCATTACCGCCTTTTTCCTTCTGCGTTTGATGCTGAATATTTTTTACATTTTCCGGCTTTATCATAAAGGTAGCGTTGTGCAACGAAAAAGTTGCCGGATTGTAAAAACCCGTAAAAATATAGCTCCCTTTTCGTTTTTTAACCTGATTTTTATTCCCTTTTCGTTGGAAAAAAATGAAGCTGAAGGGAAAATCATTTCTCATGAATTTGTCCATTCTTCTCAGTTTCATTCCGTGGACATCGTTTTATTACAGATAATAAATGCAATTTTTTGGTTTAATCCGTTTATTTATGCCTATCGTACCTCATTAAGCCATGTTCACGAATACTTGGCCGACAGGGGTGTTTTAAACCATAAAATCAATATAATAAACTACCAGCAAATAATTTTGAACCAGGTTTTTGGAACTCGTTCGCTGGTATTAGCTAATACATTTAACCATTCAATTAAAAGGAGATTTATTATGATGACTAAAAATCGATCGCGCAAAACGGCCAAATGGCGGGTTTTGCTTGCTGTTCCGCTGTCGCTCATGCTGATAGTGGTGTTTTCTTCATTCAGGATTAGCGGTTCCGGTTATTCCACCGCCAATTCCCGAAGTCAGTTTGATGCTATAAAAAACATTAAACCATTGACAAACCTGATTTTAAAAGCTAATAATGCTATTTCTGAGCCTGAAATTCAGACACCTCAAAAACCTAAGACCCCAAAACCGAAGAATAAACAAGGGGTTGTTTTTACTCTGGTTGAGCAAGCTCCAGGTTTCCCCGGAGGTGAAAAAGCAAGAATACAGTATATGCTCGATAACATAAAGTATCCTGAAGAAGCTAAAAGTAAAGGTATTCAGGGCACAGTGTATGTAAATTTTATTGTAGAAAGTGATGGTTCCATTTCAAATGCGAAAGTATTACGAGGTATTGGCGGAGGATGCGACGAGGAAGCACTACGTGTTGTTAATGCTATGCCCAAGTGGGCTCCTGGCAAACAAAAAGGAAAAGATGTTGATGTACAATTTAATATGCCAATAAAGTTTGTTATTGACGATCGTCCGGCAAAATCCGAAAAAAAATAATATTTGTTTAAAACGGGTCCCGGTTTTGCCGGGATTCGTTTTTTAGTTATGAGCATAGACGAATGAAATATCCATACGGCTATGATCATACCAACCGAGAATGATATTTTGTATATAATACATGTAGCCAATAAATTAAAAAATTAATAACACATGGGGAAAATATCTGTTTTTAGTTTTTTACTTTTCCTTTCGCTGGTTTCATCGGCCCAGTTTTTTCATCGTAAAGTAAATAAATTTGATAAAAACGGCCTCCGCCAGGGTTTATGGATATCATACTTCGATTCGGACAAAAAAGCAATTGCCGGTATCGAACGTTTTAAGGACGGAAAAGAATTTGGTGTATGCCGGTATTATCATCCGAATGGAAAATTAAGGCTGAAATTCAAATTCCGCAATAACGATATCAAAGTCAAATACTTTGATGAAAAACGCAAATTGACAAGCAAAGGCACCGCAATAATGGAAAATACCACCAAAGAAATTCATTATTACTGGGTTGGCCAATGGAAATTTTACGGACAACGCCATCACATCAAATCCATTGCCATTTACCAAAAAGGAAGCCTTCCCGTGATCATAAAAGGCGAGCCACAGAACTGATTAATGGCATTTTTTTCATAAATCTAAATATCAGCAAACTAACCGGTAATAATTGGTAATAAATTTCTTCTTCAAATGGCAGCCTGACAACTTATATTTGTATTTTTGCAAGCCAATGATGCGTTTGTAAATGAACAAAAAAGTTAAAACCGCCCGTCTTTCCATCCTTTCCAATTCCGTTTTGATTGCCATGAAAATAGTCGCTGGTATTCTGAGCGGCTCGGTGAGTATTTTATCCGAAGCCATACACTCGGGCATGGATTTGCTGGCGGCTTTGATTGCTTTTTTTTCGGTAAAAATATCGGATACTCCCGCAGATAAAAAACATCCTTACGGACATGGAAAATTTGAAAATATTTCGGGAGTAGTGGAAGCGCTTTTGATTCTTGCTGCTTCTTTTTGGATTGTCTTTGAAGCTATACGAAAAATCAAATCGAACGAACAAATTGAAGCTATGGGCTATGGCTTTGCCGTGATGTTTGTTTCGGCTCTGATCAATTTTATAGTTTCACGAAAATTATACAAAGTTGCCCGGGCTACCGATTCCATTGCCCTGGAAGCCGACGCTTTGCATCTGAAAGCCGATGTATTTACTTCGTTAGGCGTAGCCGTGGGTCTGCTACTTATTTGGATTACCGGTTTTCATTGGCTCGATCCCGTGGTTGCCATTATGGTTGCCATTTTTATTCTCAGGGAATCATTTATTTTACTTAAAACGGCTTTTTATCCGTTGGTTGATACAGCCCTTACCACTGAAGAGGTGATGAAGATAACCGATAGTATTAAAAAATATTCAGTTAATTTTCACCATCTGCGGACGCGAAAAGCCGGGAATTATAAATTCGTTGATTTTCATCTCGAACTACAGGAAGATACTCACATTAAAGATGCACACGACCTCTGCGACAGGATAGAAGCTGAAATTAAAGACCGAATTCCAAATGTAGAAATTACTATTCATGTGGAAACGCTGGCTTCAAAATAGTAAAATTAAAACGTAGAGCGCATTGCTTCAATCGGGTTTAAGCGCGAAGCCGTAAAAGCCGGAAATAAGCCGGCAACGAGTCCGATAAACATCGAAACGCCCAATCCTAAAATGATATTTCCCTGGGTAAGTATCAGCTTCATATCAAATGAATAGGAAATAACCAGCGTTGCCATGTATATGATCAGCAATCCAACAATTCCTCCGATAAGGGATAGAAAAATGGCTTCAAATAAAAATTCCAACAAAACAAAATAGCGTTTGGCTCCTAGCGATTTTTGAATTCCAATAATGGTAGTCCGTTCTTTAACCGACACAAACATAATATTGGCAATGCCAAAACCACCCACCAGTAACGAAAATCCTCCGATGATCCAGCCCACAATGGCAATTACCCGGAAAAGACTGTCAAATCCTTTGGTGATAATACTTGTTTCGTTGATGGCAAAATTATTTTCTGCCGAAGGTTTTAGTTTCCGGACGGAACGCATAATACCGGTTAATTCATCAATCAGTTCTTCGTTAGTTACATTCTTTTTAGCTTTTACAACGATGGTACTTCCGGAACGTTCATTTTTCAGATCTATAAAATTGCGTGCAAAATTTATTGGGATAACCACCTGATTATCGGTTGAATTGTCGAAAGTGCTGTTTCCCTGTTTGCTAAAAACACCGATGACTTCAACCTTTTGTCCATAAAGAGTAATGCGTTTACCAATGGCTGAAGTATTTCCAAAAAGGTTTTTAACGATATCGCTTCCTAAAATTGCTACGTTTTTGCCCGAAGCCGTTTCCGATGGAACAAAATACCGTCCGTCGTCAATTTCGAAAAAGGTAACTTTATCAAAATCCTGAGTAACAGCCGTAATATTGGCATCTTCTATATAATTTTTTTCATATTTAACCAATCGGCTGTCTGAAGCTTCAAAAGCACAAGCGTCAGAAGCCTGGCTTCGCTTTTGAATTTCTTCCATGTCAGTCAATTGTGCTTCGGGACGTTTTATGTATTTCCACCAGGGATAATCCTTTTCGGCAAAAGCCCATGGCCATTTTTGAACATACAAAACATTGCTTCCCAGACTTTCAATACTTTTTTTAATTGTACTTTCAATCGAATCGAAGATGGTAAATACGGAAATGACCGAAAAAATACCAATGGTAATTCCGAGTAAAGATAATATAGTTCGGACCTTGTTTGCTAAAATAGATTGAATGGCAAACAAATAACTTTCGCGGAATAATCTTAAAAACAATAACATGCCTGATTATGTTGTTGAAGGAGTTTTATTTTGTAAAAATAATATAATTATTGAAAATTTATTGAAATTTAATTGTTTGTTAGAGCGTTTTTTGATAAAATTGCATGATGTTACCGAAAGGCAGCTTTTAGTAAAAAATAAGCGTAATTTTCGGGAATACAGATATATGATATCATTAATAGAAAATATTTTTAATGGAAGATTTAAGAAAAATAAAAACAGCTTTGCTTTCAGTTTATTATAAAGATAATCTGGAGCCCGTCGTCAAAAAATTACATTCGCTGGGAGTAAAACTGATATCAACTGGAGGTACATTTGAATATATTCAAAAACTTGGAATAGAGGCTATACAGGTTGAAAACCTTACCAATTATCCGGCTATACTTGGGGGAAGGGTAAAAACACTTCATCCCAAAATTTTTGGCGGTATACTTGCCCGTCGCGATGAAAAAAATGATCAGGAAACCCTGAAAACCTACGAAATTCCCGAAATTGACCTGGTTATTGTTGATCTTTATCCTTTTGAAGAAACCCTGAAAAAAACCAGCGACGAAATCGAAATAATCGAGAAAATTGATATTGGTGGCATTTCATTAATCAGGGCAGCGGCAAAAAATTATAGAGATGTTCTGGTGGTGAGTTCGTCGGAACAATATTCCGATTTGCTCCAGCTATTATCCGATAATCAGGGCTATACAGGAATTAAGGAACGTAAGAAATTTGCTGCCATGGCTTTTAATATTTCTTCTCATTACGACACGGCAATTTTCGATTATTTCAATTCCGATGGCGGGATGCAACGTCTTTAAAAAGAGTATTACTTCCTTCAAAAACATTGCGTTATGGCGAAAACCCACACCAGCAAGGAATATTTTATGGCAACCTGAACGAAATTTTTGAACAGCTTCATGGGAAGGAAATATCCTATAATAATTTGATAGACATTGATTCGGGAATTAACCTGATCAATGATTTCGATGAAACCACCTTTGCCATTATCAAACATACCAACGCTTGCGGATTAGCAAGTCGTAATAAATTAATCGACGCATGGAAAGATGCTCTTGCCGGAGACCCGGTTTCTGCCTACGGAGGTGTGCTAATAACCAATGCCTCTATTGATTTGGACACAGCACAAGAAATCAATAAATTATTTTTCGAAATTATTTTAGCACCCGGTTATCAAAAAAATGTGCTTGAACTTCTTCAATCAAAGAAAAATAGAATAATTTTGCAGTCGAAATCAAATCAGCTTCCCAAAAGACTGTTTAGGTCGGTTTTGAACGGAGTTATTGAACAAACAAGGGATGATATTGTTGAAACTTCCAATAACATGAAAACGGTAACTATCCTAAGTCCTTCAGAAGCTGAAATAAAAGATTTAGTTTTTGCTAATAAAGTTGTAAAGCATTTAAAATCCAATACGATAGTGATTGCAAAAAATAAACAACTCATTGCAAGTGGTGTCGGACAAACTTCACGGGTTGATGCGTTAAAGCAGGCAGTGGCTAAAGCTGGAGAGTTTGGATTTGATTTGCATGGTGCCGTTATGGCTTCGGATGCGTATTTTCCCTTTGCCGATTCAGCAGAAATAGCTGACAAAGCGGGGATAAAAGCCATCATTCAGCCAGGCGGTTCCATCAGGGATGCCGATACGATAAATTATTGCAACAGTCATGGTTTAAGCATGGTTTTTACAGGCGTCAGACATTTTAAGCATTAAAAAAAATAATTAAATATAAAAAATGGGACTTTTTTCGTTTTTAACCAAGGAAATAGCAATGGACCTTGGAACTGCAAATACCATTATCATCTATAATGATAAAGTTGTAGTAGATGAACCTTCGATCATTGCTATTGAACGAAATACAGGTAAAGTAATTGCCGTAGGGAAAAAAGCCATGATGATGCATGGCAAAACCCACGAAAACATCAAAACTATACGCCCTTTACGCGATGGAGTTATTGCCGACTTTCAATCAGCCGAATACATGATTCGTGAACTGATTAAAATGACCGGTACGGGAAAATCATTATTTCCACCCGCTTTAAAGATGGTTATTTGCATCCCTTCGGGTATTACCGAAGTGGAAGAACGAGCCGTTAAGGATTCTGCCGAACAAGCCGGAGCCAAAGAAGTTCGGCTTATCCATGAACCGATGGCTGCCGCTATCGGAATTGGAATTGATGTGTTGGAACCAACCGGAAATATGATTATTGATATTGGTGGTGGAACCAGCGAAATCGCCGTTATTGCCCTTGGCGGGATTGTAAATAATAAATCTATCCGGATTGCCGGTGATGATTTTAATGCCGATATTGAGGAGTATATGCGTAAACAACACAATATCAATATTGGAGAACGTACTTCCGAAACCATTAAAATTGAAGTCGGCGCTGCCATGACCGAAATTGACAATCCTCCACCCGACTATCCTGTTCATGGACGCGACATGCTTACCGGAATTCCCAAGGAAATTTTTGTCAATTATGCAGAAATCGCTCATGCCCTCGATAAATCCATTTCCAAGATTGAAGCTGCTGTTTTAAATGCTCTTGAAATGACTCCACCCGAATTATCGGCCGATATTTATCAAACGGGTATTTATTTAGCCGGTGGCGGTTCCATGCTTCGTGGTCTGGATAAACGTATTCATTTGAAAACAAAATTGCCTGTTCATGTTGCTGAAGACCCGTTGCGTGCTGTGGCTCGAGGCACCGGTATTGCTTTGAAAAACTATAATAAGTTTACGTTTTTGATAAGATAGCTGCCAAAACAGCCTAACTGATTGTATACAATATGCGTTACCTCTTTGCTTTTTTATGGAAGCATAACTTTTTCTTTCTTTTTTTACTGTTGGAGGTAATTGCATTTTTGCTGATTGCTAACGATAATTATTATCAGTCGTCTTCTATTTTAAATTCAACTAACAGAATAACAGGCTCGATATATACTACATCCAATAACATTTCCGAGTATTTTCATCTGCGAAAAGTTAACAAGAAACTTGCTGAAGAAAATGCAAGGCTTCATTCCTTGTCGTTGAATGCTTTTTTGAAAACGGATACCAATAATTTTTTTGTTAAAGATACTTTTTACAGGCAACGTTACGAGTATATTTCCGCAAAAGTAATTTCAAACTCTACCAGCAAACGGAATAACTATATAATGTTAAATAAAGGACGCAATTTTAACATCGAAAAAGACATGGCTGTCATTTCTGCCGGAGGCGTTGTTGGTATTGTAAAAGAAGTTTCTCAAAATTTTTGTTCGGTGATGTCGGTTTTACACAAAAAAACGAAGATAAGTGCAAAAATAAAGAAAAACAATCAATTAGGTACAATTGTATGGAACGGGCAAAATGCTACGATCGGCTCTCTGACCGAAATTCCTATCCATGTCCGGTTGGCTAAGGGTGATACTGTTATTACCAGTGGTTATTCCCTGCTTTTTCCGGAAGGGAGTTATGATTAGGTACGATAAAGAATTTTTATGTTGCCAAAGGAGATAATTTTTATACTGTAGATGTTAAATTTTCCACCGATTTTAATGCCATTGGATATGTGGAGATTGTGAAAAATTTGATGCGAGAGGAACAACAACAACTCGAGGATAAATCAATCGATAAAAAAGATGAATAACCTATTATTTAAAAACGCATTAAGGTTTTTCATTCTGGTAATAATACAGATTTTTTTATTAAACCAGATACGTTTGGGCGGATATATTAATCCGTATTTATATGTTTTGTTTCATTCTGCTTTTGCCTTTCGAAACTCCGCGTTGGCTTTTATTGATCCTTGCTTTTATTTTAGGATTGATCATTGATATATTTTCCGGTACTATGGGCATGCACACCGCCGCTTCGGTATTGATGGCTTTTGCCAGACCCGGCGTACTTAAAATGATTGCCACCAAAGCTCAGTACGAATCCGGAGTAAAACCCGGCATACAGGATATGGGGTTTCCCTGGTTTTTTTCGTATGCCGGATTGTTGATTCTTATTCATCATTTTCTGTTGTTCTATATCGAAGTATTCCGTTTTAGTGAGTTCTTTACCACTTTTTTTCGTATCATTCTCAGTTCCATCGTTACGCTGGCTTTAGTCATATTGTCGCAATATTTATTTTTAAAGATTAAAAAATAGAAACTTCCTTCATTATTAAAATTAAATATAAAAACCAAAAAATCAACAAATTAAAAATCAAAATGAAAAAACTGCTTCGTATTATCGTTAGCTGCCATCCTGATATTTGGCTGCACGGGAAAACACAAAAACGCACAGAACGAATTTACTATAAATGCAACAATTTCAGGCATTACCGATGGTAAAGTTCTGTTGCAAAAACGTGAAAACGGAACATTTGTTACCGTGGATTCAACTTTGCTTGCCGGAGGAAAATTTACCTTAAAGGGAAAAATTACCTTGCCGGAATATTATTACATTACCGTTGGTGATAAACCAGACAAAATCAAATTGTTTGTGGATCCATCGGATATTCAAATTACAGCCAATGCCGACAGTCTTTCTGAAGCTAAAATTACCGGCTCGGCTACTCAAGATCAGTATCAGGCGTATTTAAAATCCGTTGGTGATTTTGATAAAAAATTAGATGCTTTGGATGCCCAATACCAAAAAGCAAAAGAAACAAACAATATGCCGATGCTTAAAAAGCTTGATTCCCTGTCGGAAGCAGTAGATAAAGAAAAATCGGCTTTTACAGCAAAATATGTCAGGGAAAATCCTAAGACCGTGCTTTCTCCATGGCTGGTGATGAGCAATGCCTATCAGTTTACGTTGGAAGACCTTGAATCGTTCGACAAAGCCATTGATGCATCGCTTTCAAAATCCGTTTATGTGATAAAAATGAAGGAACGGATAGAAATACTTAAAAAAGTGGTCGTTGGACAACCGGCGCCCGATTTTACCATGAATAATACCGAAGATAAACCCGTTTCTCTGTCGTCGTTCAAAGGAAAATATTTGTTGGTTGATTTCTGGGCATCCTGGTGTTCATCCTGCCGAGCCGAAAATCCGAATGTGGTAGCTAATTATCAGGTATTTCATAAAAAAGGGACTTGAAATACTCGGCGTTTCGTTCGACCGTAAAAAAGAAGACTGGCTCAAAGCCATTAAAGACGACAAACTGACCTGGAACCATGTTTCCGACTATTAAAGGCTGGGCAAATGCTGCCGGTAAACTTTATGGAATTATGGCTATCCCTGCTAATGTTTTAGTAGACAAAGACGGAAAAATTATAGCTAAAGATCTCCGCGGAGATGCCCTGAAAAAGAAGCTCGAAGAATTGATGAAATAATTCTTCATTTTAAGTGCCTTGGTGGAAAAATAACTGCCGGGGCACTACTTTTCTACTTTTCAAGTTTGCAATTTAAAGAATCTGCAATCTAAAATCTAAAAATCAACGTGATTCCTCCCGATACCATACAAACAATTTTCGATACCGCTCATGTGGAAGATGTGGTAGGAGAATTTGTATCGTTAAAAAAGCGCGGAGGCAATTTTGTTGGGCTTTGCCCTTTTCACAACGAAAAAACGCCTTCGTTTTATGTTTCTCCGGCTAAAGGCATTTTTAAATGTTTCGGATGCGGAAAAGCAGGAAATGCCGTGAACTTCAGTCATGGAACACGAGCATTATACCTATCCGGAAGCGCTTAGGTATTTAGCAAAGAAATATAATATTGAAATAGAAGAAGAAGAGCAAACGCCGGAGCAACAGCAGGCAGCTAAATGAAAAGGAAAGCCTTTATCTGGTTACAGCATATGCTCAAAAATTTTTCACAAGCCAGCTTTTCGAAACTACGGAAGGGAAAGCCATCGGGCTATCCTATTTCCACGAAAGAGGCTTTCTGGACAAGACCAGTAGAAAAATTTCAGTTGGGCTACAGCACTGGCGAATGGGATGCTTTTACCAACGAGGCGCTTAAAAATGCTTATCAAATTCAGCATTTAGTAAAAACGGGGTTAAGCATTGAAAAAGAAGATAAACATTACGACCGTTTTCGTCAGCGGGTGATGTTTCCCATTCATAATCTTACCGGAAGAATTATTGGATTTGGCGGACGTATTTTGACCGAAGATAAAACAAAGTCAAAATACATCAACTCGCCGGAGTCGGACATTTACAGCAAAAGTAAAACGCTTTACGGCATTTATTTTGCCAAAAATTCTATCATATCCAACGATAATTGTTACCTGGTGGAAGGGTATACCGATGTTATTTCGCTTCATCAGGCAGGGATAGAAAATGTGGTGGCTTCATCGGGTACCTCGCTTACTACCGAGCAAATCAAACTCATCAAACGTTTTACACAAAATATTACCATTTTGTACGACGGCGACCCTGCCGGTATCAAGGCTTCTTTTCGTGGCATTGACATGGTGCTGGAAGAAGGTATGAATGTAAAGATTGTTCTTTTTACCGGTGGAGACGATCCCGATTCGTTTGTTCGCAAACACCGGACGGCTAGAAGTCAAGGATTTATTGAAAAAAACGCCAGTGATTTTATTACATTTAAAACGAATTTATTACTTGAAGAAGCCGCCAACGATCCCATCAAAAGAACCAATTTGATTAAGGAAATCATCAGTTCAGTCTCGTTAATTCCCGATGGCATTACACGTTCGGTTTATGTGAAGGAATGTGCCGGGATGCTTGACATTTCGGAACAGGCACTGATGACGGAATTGAACAAACTTCTGCGAAAGCAATTTAATAAAACACACCAAATAACAGAACGGGAAGCCATTCCCGAACCTGCGTCCTATACTGCTCCTCAACAACTGGAAGTTGATCCGTATAACATCGAATTTCAGGAGAAGGATTTAATCCGTTTGCTTCTTCAGTATGGAAATAAAGAAATACAGTTTGAAGTCGAAAATGAAGATAAGCAAATGATTACGGATTCCGGTGAAAGGTTGCTTTGTTTATTGTGAATGATTTAAAAAACGACGATTTGCAATTTGAAAATCCGGAGTATCAGAAAATATTTGAAGAATTTGTAGCCGGTTCTACCTACGGGTTTTATTCCCGACGAACACCATTTTATTACATCATCCCGACAGCGAAATAAGTATAATCTCCGTTGATTTAATCAGTTCGCCCTACGAATTAAGCAAAAACTGGGAACGTAAACGGATTACCTGTACCTACCTGAAGAGGAAAAACTGAAAGAAGCCGTGCGTTCGTCGGTTTTGGGATTCAAGTCCAAAAGGGTCTCGCAGTTGATGCACGATTGTCTTAAAAAAGATTAAAATTGCAAACGACGAAGAAGAAGTTATTGCATTAATGCAGCGGCTTCAGGTTTTGAAATCGCTGAGTCAAAGCATCAACGGACAATTGGGCAGAATTGTAACCAATTAGCCTTTAAACATTTTCAGATGGTTGATTTCTTCCTGAGCGAGAAACCGCCATTTTCCCCTCGGGAGATTTTTTTTGGTTAAACCGGCAAAAAGAACCCTGTCGAGTTTTACGACGGTATAACCAAAAGATTCAAAAACACGGCGTACGATACGATTGCGTCCTGAATGAATTTGCACTCCCAGTTCTTTTTTGCTGCTTCCTTCGCTGGTATATTCCATAGCATCAAATTTCACAAAGCCATCTTCAAGCTCAACACCTTCCATAATTTTAGCGAAATCATTTTTGGTAAGTTGTTTATCGAGTTCAACATGGTATAATTTAGTAACACCATAACTTGGGTGAGTTAGCTTTTTGGCCAGATCGCCGTCGTTGGTAAACAATAGTAAACCTGTTGAATTACGGTCGAGGCGACCTACCGGGTAAATCCGTTCTTTGCATGCATCCTGTATCAAACTGAAAACAGTTTTTCTATCCTGTGGGTCGTCGAGTGTGGTAATATATCCTTTGGGTTTATTCAGAAGTAGATATTGAAGTTTTTCTCTTTTTAGGGTTTGGTCGCCATACTGCACTTTATCGGTTGAAGATACTTTGGTTCCCAGCTCGGTAACAATGACTCCGTTTACCGATACCGCTCCGGCACGGATAAGTTCATCGGCTTCGCGACGCGAACAAACGCCGGCATTTGCCAAATATTTATTTAAACGGATAAGATCTTTATCCGGATTTCCGGATTTTGGTCTGCTGCTTCGCATCTCGCCTCTATCGGATTTCCCGAATTTTGGTTTGCTACGTTGATCTTCGTCCCTATCCGGTTTACCGAATTTTGGTTTGCTGCTTTGTCTTTCTTCTCTATCCGATCTGTCAAATTTCGGTCTGCTGCTTCGTTTTTCGTCCCTATCCGGTTTACCAAATTTCGGTCTGCTGCTTCGATCTTCACTCCGATCAAAAGATCGTCCGGAACGGGGAGCAGATGTGCTTTTATAAACACGCTTGGTGTCTGTTGCAGGTCTGCCGTCTGGTCTTTCTTTTCTACGGGACATGTCTTCTTCATCGGAAAAGGATTCTTCCTTATGGTTCGGTTTATTTTTGGGGTAGCCTTTTGGTTTTATTACAAATTTCGGTTTGCGACGGGAGTCGGCATCTGTTTTTCTTGGAGAATAAGCTGGTTTCATGTGTTAATAACTTGTTTTTTAATGGTTACATAGCCTGCCCCGATTTTTCGGGGGAATATCCATCATTATTATTCATGGCTTGGATGATTGTTGTTCCATGGATATTTCATGACACAAAATATAAGTTGCAAAGATACAAAAGATTATGTTAAAAATAACATTGACAGGTTTTTTAAAATTAAAAAAAATCTGCAATATTATTTTTGATTGAAACATTTCGAAATTAAAATACGTATTAATAATAAAATTCATAGCCATGAAAGAAGAAAAAATCATTTCCGTAGCAACCTATTCCTATTCGCGTGCTCATTTGCTTAAAGGGCGTCTGGAGTCGGAAGGAATAGAATGTTTTCTTAAAAATGAAAACCTGATCCAACCCGATATTTCTGCCGGAGTAAACGTTTTAATCCGCGAAAGCGATGTGGCGGGAGCGATGAAAATAATTGAAGAAATTAAAAAACAGTATGGGGAAGAACGAAAACCGGTTACCCTAAAAGAACGAAAGGAACGAAAAATCCTTCTTCCGGTCGATTTTTCTAAAGATTATCCTAAAACCACAGAGGTGGCGATAGCTCTTGCCGCAAAACTTCATGCCCAAATCAAATTACTTCATGTTTATTACGAACCGATAATAAGTCCTGTGCCTTATGAAGATACTGTTTTTCCAATACAGGTCAACCCAACCACTTTTATGACGGATACCGGGCGCGACCATAAAAAAGAAATGATAGAGCTTAAAAATGAACTGAATGATCAGTTGAAAAAAGAAGGCATTTCGGGGGTAGAAATAACATATTCGATGATCAATGGTTTACCATCCGAAGCTATCCTGATGTATAGCGATACCTATAAACCGGACATTATTATTTTAGGCACAAAGGGAAAGGAATCAGAAGATTCGCTCTGGGGAAGTACCACCAGGGAAATCATTGCAAATACAAAATATCCTGTGCTGGCTGTTCCCGAGAAATTCGTCTTTAAACCGATAGAAAGTATTCAAAATATCCTTTATGCCACCGATTTTGATGATTCGGATTTCGTTTCTGTCAGCCATTTGCTGAATCTTGTTCGTTTTTTCGATGTTAAAGTTCATTGTGTGCATGTTAGCCTGGGCAGGAAAAAACCCTGGGATAAAGCTAAGTTTGATGAAATGAACGAATATATGCAAAAGGAATTCGGAGAAATACGAATAATCTGCGATTTGATAGTAAGCGATGATATTTTCAAAGGTCTGGAAGCGTATATCCGTAACAATGATATTGGGTTAATCAGTATGACGACGCACAAACGCAACCTGATAACCAAATTGCTTAATCCCAGTCTAACGCAACGAATGATGTTTCACACTCGTTTGCCGTTGCTGGTTTATCCTTCGTAAAAAAGGAAACTTATTTCACTATTTTCAGACAAAGCTCTTTAAGCTGTTCCTCAGAAATCTGAGCAGGAGAATCAGCCATAAGGTCGCGTCCGGAATTATTTTTTGGGAAAGCAATAAAATCGCGTATGGAATCGGCGCCTCCGAAGAGTGCACACCAACGGTCGAAGCCAAAAGCAATGCCACCGTGAGGCGGAGCACCGTATTCAAAAGCATTCATCAGGAATCCAAACTGACTCTGTGCAATTTCTTTGGTATATCCAAGCACCTGAAACATTTTTTGTTGTAATTCCTTGTTATGGATACGTATAGAACCACCGCCAATTTCCACACCGTTGATGACTAAATCATAGGCATTGGCACGAACATCGCCTGGACGAGTATCGAGCAACGAAATATCTTCGGGTTTGGGAGCCGTAAACGGATGGTGCATGGCATAAAAACGTTGGGTTTCGTCGTCCCATTCGAGCAACGGGAAATCGGTTACCCAAAGCGGGGCAAAAACATTGGCGTTTCGTAAACCGAGGCGATTGCCCATTTCAAGACGGAGCTCACCAAGGGCTTTTTGTATTTTAAGCCGTTTTCCCGAAAGGATAAGCAATAAGTCGCCGGGCTTGGCATTGAATGCTTCCGCCCAGGTTTTAAGTTGTTCCGGTGTATAAAATTTATCAACGGATGATTTGAAGATGCCGTCGTTTTGATATTTCACATAAACCAATCCGCCGGCACCAATCTGAGGTTTCTTTACAAAATCGGTCAGTTCGTCCAACTGTTTGCGGCTGTATTCGGCGCAGCCTGTAGCGCAAATGCCGACAACAAGTTCGGCATCATCAAATACTTTAAACCCCTTATTTTTAGCTAAATCATTAAGTTCGGTAAATTTCATTCCGAAACGGATATCAGGTTTATCGCTTCCATAGTATTTCATGGCGTTGTGCCACGAAATCCGTGGAAAACTGGCCGGTTCTACATTTTTAATCACTTTAAAAAGATATTTTGCCAGTCCTTCAAAGGTTTGGAGAATATCTTCCTGTTCAACAAACGACATTTCGCAGTCAATCTGGGTGAATTCCGGCTGGCGGTCGGCACGAAGATCTTCATCGCGGAAGCATTTTACCAACTGAAAATAACGGTCGAATCCGGAAACCATCAACAACTGTTTGAATTGTTGTGGCGATTGAGGCAAAGCATAGAATTCGCCAGAGTTCATGCGGCTGGGGACTACAAAATCGCGGGCACCTTCGGGTGTTGATTTGATAAGATAAGGCGTTTCTATTTCGATAAATCCGATAGAATTCATGTAGTTGCGCGTTGCAATAGCCATCTGATGACGTAAAATCAGGTTGTTTTTATTGATATTCCGTCGCAGGTCGAGGTAGCGGTATTTCATACGAAGTTCATCACCTCCGTCGGTATTGTCTTCTATGGTAAAGGGAGGAAGTTTGGATTCATTGAAAATTTCGAAGTTTTCGACAATAATTTCGATGTCGCCAGTGGACATTTTGGGGTTTTTATTGCTGCGTTCGGCAACTATTCCGGTGGCTTTCAGTACAAATTCGCGGTTCAGCTTACGGGCTGATTCGCAAAGGGAAGCATTGGTTTCCATGTTGAAAACCAATTGGGTGATGCCGTAACGGTCGCGAAGATCAATAAAGGTCATTCCGCCAAGGTCTCTTGATTTTTGTATCCATCCGCAAAGGCTAACCTGTTGGTTAACATTGCTTATATTCAATTCGCCGCAAGTGTGTGTCCGTAACATATCGTTCAATTTTTGAAGTTGCGAAATTACAAAAATATAAGCCTGAATTATTCCTCTGAACTTTTTTCCGTATTCTGACGTTTTTATACTTATTTTGCATCCTAACTTTTCTGGAACTATAGCCGGGAGTGTGGAGCAAAAATGTCGGAAAATGAAAATAATTCAAAAAATAACAGTACGAATAGCTAAGATCATTCTGTGGTTTGTGCTATGCCTGTTGTTTATGATTTTATCCGTTTATATGCTTTGCCCGGTTTACCATTTTCCGGAAACACAACCATTTTCCGGCAATAAGATTTTTAATCCCTATCAGGAGGTAAGCGGTAACTACTGGAAGAAATGCAATTTTCATGTTCATTCCCGGGCCTGGGGAGGCATTACGGCCGGAAGCGAAAATTCCAGCCAAAAGATTTTTGGCATTTACCATCAACTGGGCTACGATCATCTTTCCATTTCCGATTACATGCGCATCAACACTTACCAAAGTGGCGACAGCCATTATCTTCCCGGATATGAACATGGCTTTGGAATGGGTAAAAATCACCAGTTGATTATCGGAGCTAAAAACGTTTTGTGGTTTGATTTTCCCTTTTTACAAAACAGGCACAACAAGCAGTTTGTACTTAATCATCTCAAAGGCAGAAGCCAGCTTTATTTTATTGCTCATCCCGAATTTAATCATTCCTATCCTCCTGACGATTTCCGTTACCTGACCAATTATGACGGAGTGGAGGTTTTGAATCATTTCCGTATCTCTGACCGGCAATGGGATGCTGCGCTTTCGGTTGGGCATTATCTCCCATTGATTGCCGATGATGATGGTCATGATATTTCCAATCCCAACGAAGCCGGACGTTGTTTTACGATGATCGATGCGCCTTCGGGTAATCCGTCGCAATTAGTTGCTTCGCTCAAAGCTGGCCGGACTTACGGAGTTGCTGATGAAAAATATGCCGGACTTTCGTACGAGCAAAAAGCCGAGCGATTTAAAAACATTCCTTTTGTAAAAAAAATAAGTATAAATAACGACAGTCTGATCGTGGAGGTGAGCGAACCTGCGAGTGAAATACGATTTATCGGGCAAAACGGCGTTAAAAAAATGACCATTGCCGGAAGTCGTCGTGCCGCTTATTTTATTTCGCCTGCCGATACGTATATTCGTACGGAAGTGCTCTGCAATAGCGGTTTTCATCTTTATCTGAACCCGGTGTTCCGTTATTCCGGCGATCAGCCTAAAGCGTATCCGTTGGCTACGGTAGACTGGCTATGGACATCTGTTTTACGGCTATTGTTCGTTTTGATAGTGATAATCATTGTTAGTTATTTTAAGCAAAAAAGAAGAAAACATTCCAAACATGAAATTTAAATCCGGCTTTGGGTATCCACTGATTTTTCTCATCCTTATTTCCACTTTGGTGAGAGGTTTTCTTGCGTTTACACTCGAGTTTAATAATGATGAGGTTTATTATTGGACCTATGCTTTGTATCCTGACTGGAGCCATTTTGATCATCCGCCCATGGTAGGATTGGTTATCCAGCTTTTCAGCGGTAATTTGTATTTCGATAGTGAATTTTTTATTCGTTTAGGGTCGGTTGTTTTCGGGGCGGTAAATACCTGGCTTGTCTTTTTGATTGGACGCAGGATAAAGGATGAACTCACGGGCTGGTACGCTGCCTTATTATATACGGCTTCGTTGTATTGCTTTATCATTGCCGGAGTATTTATTCTGCCCGATACGCCCCAGGTATTTTTCTGGCTGTTGAGCCTCTATCTGCTAATCCGGCTTTTGCCCGACAAGGAATTGACGACAAAAAACCGGGGCTATCTCCTGCTTGCCGGACTTACCATCGGATTGGCGATGCTTTCAAAATATACTTCTGTTTTTTTATGGGTGGGAGCATTAGCGTTTATGTTGTTTTATAACCGGAAATGGTTCCGGACAAAGGAACTTTATCTTTCCATCCTGATTTCTTTTGTCGTGTTTCTTCCGGTCATTTACTGGAATATTCATAACCAGTTTATCAGTTTTACTTACCAGAGCGAAAGGGTTGGTGTTGCCAAGGCTTTACTCCGTCCCGATTTTTTTGGTACGGAATTGTTGGGTCAGTTTTTTTATAATAATCCGGTGAATTTTATCCTGATTGTGGTAACGCTGATTGTCGTAGCCAAGAAAAGATTAACGCTTGAGACATCCTATGTCCGGGTTTTGTTATGGATGAGCCTTCCATCGGTCATTCTTTTCCTTACCTTTTCATGGTTTCGAAGCACTCTCCCGCATTGGACGGGACCGGCTTACCTCAGCCTGATTTTATTGGCAGCTTCGTATCTGGGTTCCTGTTCGTCGCGGAAGAATATCCTTTTTCCGCGATGGATCATTGCCTCGCTGGGATTTTTATTTCTCGTCATCGTTTTGGGTTACGGGCAGATTAATCATGGATGGTTTAATCCCGATAAAAAGCATGCCGGAGATGCACAGCAGATGGGAGACGACGATATTTCACTCGACCTTTACGGATGGAAACAGATGGGCCATAAATTTCAAAAGATAGCCGAAAGCGACCATTTTTTCAATCGGATGAAACCCGGTGCCGTATTGATTAGTTATCGCTGGTTCCCGGCTGCCAATCTCGATTATTATGCTGCCCGTCCTGCCGGATTGAAAATGTTTGCCGTTGGCAACCTCGAACGTATACACAAATACTATTGGATAAATCAATCCCGGGGAGGCTTGAAGCAAGGTATGGATGCCTATTTCATTACTACCAGCCACGATTATAAAGATCCTGTTCTTTTGTATAAAGAAAATTTCGACACTATACTTCCTTCCGATACCATTGCTATTTTCCGTGGAGGTAAAAAGGCGATGAATGCCTTTGTTTTTCGAATGAAGAATTTAAAAAATATGCCGGAATATAATTAAACTGGCGGCACACCGCTAAACATCCGTTCCTTGTTTTTGCTTTTTCACTTCTTTTTTCCCCGGTAAGGGAACCGAGAAATCCTTCAGTTGAAGACGGGGAAAAATAAAAGGAGCGACGCTGGCAACAGGTTTAAACAACAGGGATTCGGTTTTGGATTTGGGTGTGATGATGCGTTGCCCGAAATCAATGCTGGTGATCAAAAACAGGATGACGCTAAGCACAAAGGCGGTTTTGAGAATGCTAAATACAGCTCCGGCTATGCGGTTGAAAAAACCTAAAGCCACCATTTCCACTACTTTTTCGATGACTTTGCCAAGCAGATGAATGGAAATGAGGACAACGGCAAAGGTGATGATAAAGGATACAAAAGCAACATATCGGCCATTCCATCCGAAAACATCGTGTAAAAAATCCGCCGTAAACCACGAAAAATGCGAGGCAAGATAAATACCTAAAATCAGTCCGGCGAGCGAAGCGATTTCAATGACGAATCCCTTGGTAAATCCTTTATAAGCTGCCCATATCAGCGGTATTCCAAGAATAATATCTAAAACATTCATCGTTTTGCTAATAAAAAATCTTTAATCAGTGAGCCTAAAGTTCTGGAATGCCTAAACCAATTTAGCAATTAAACTCTTATTTTAACCTCCGGGTAAGTTCGGTAGCAAACACAAAATCGTTGAGTTCTTTGTTATCCGTATGCAAAATCTGAGTCTTATCGCCCGACCACCATAGTTCACCATGGTTGATAAAAGCTATATTATCGCCGATTTCAATCACCGAGTTCATGTCGTGAGTGTTTATGACGGTAGTGATGTCGTATTCCTGGGTGATTTCGCTGATAAGGTTATCAATCACATTGGCTGTATGCGGATCGAGACCGGAATTGGGTTCATCGCAGAAAAGATATTTCGGGTTCATGGCGATGGCGCGGGCAATAGCAACCCTTTTTTTCATGCCGCCGCTGAGTTCCGAAGGCATTACTTTATTGGAATTAACCAAGTTTACCCTCGACAGACAGAAGTTGGCCCGTTCGAGTTTTTCTTCCGGTTTCATCTTAGCGAACATCGTCAACGGGAACATCACATTTTCTTCCACATTCATCGAGTCGAACAAAGCTCCGCCCTGGAACAGCATTCCTATTTCCTGACGTATGTGTTTCATCTCGGCAAACGACATCTTGGAAAACTGCCGGTTGTCATAAAAAACCTGTCCAGCATCAATTTCATACAGTCCTACAAGACACTTCATCAATACCGTTTTTCCCGAACCACTTTCACCAATAATCAGGTTTGTTTTTCCCTTTTCGAAGGTAAAAGAGATATTTTTTAAAACCTGTTTGTCGCCGAAGGATTTGGATATGTTTCGTGCCTCAATCATGCTAATAACAGTTTGGTTAGGACAAGGTTGAACAGAATAATGATAATACTGCTTTGCACCACGCCTTTGGTACTGGCTTCGCCCACTTCGAGGGCTCCGCCTTTGGTATAATAACCGGCAAATCCCGATATAGAAGCGATGATAAAGGCAAAAACAATGGTCTTGATCAGTGCATAAATAACGTCGTAAGTATGGAAGGCGTATGTAACGCCGTAAACAAATTCGTAGGATGAAACAACCTGGCTAAGTGTGCCCGCTGCCCAACCCCCGCCTATAGCCAGGAACATGCTTAGCATAATCAGGAAGGGATTGATGAACATGGAAGCGACAATTTTAGGTAATATCAGGTAGCTTGCCGGATTGATTCCCATAATTTCGAGGGCATCTATCTGCTCGGTTACCCGCATGGTTCCTATCTCGGAAGCAATACGGGATCCGACTTTTCCCGCAAGGATAAGGCTGATGATGGTAGGTGAAAATTCAAGAATAATGCTCTGACGCGTTGCAAAACCGACGGAATACATCGGAATTAGCGGGTTGTCGATATTAAAAGCCGTTTGTATGGTAACTACCGCTCCCATAAACACCGAAATAATGGCTACGATGCCCAGCGAATCGATACCCAGATGGTCAATCTCAAGCAAAATCTGTTTGAAATATATGGATTTTTTTTCCGGTTTCTTAAAAACCTGTTTCAGTAACAGAAAATACCTGCCTATATCGTAAAGAAAACGCATACGCGAATTTTTTTGGCTAAAGTACGCAAAAATTAAAAATAATTACATCAAGGGGAAAAATTATGAATAGGGTAGGTCGTACTTTTTTGAATGTCCGTAAACCATTAAAAATAAAAGTAGCACAAGGTTGCTCAAGGCTTTTAATAACAGCCACTTTTAACTTTCCGGCTCTTTCGGTCCTACCCATCCGGCAAGGATTTGAATGTTAGGCTTGCAGGATTAAATTCTGGGAAACATACGACGATTATGATACGACGAATGCTGAAACTATTTGACTAAGGAACATAAAGTAATTGAAGGCCGAAGAAGATTGAGGGTAAGCGTTAAAAAAACCTGAATTAATTTTCGATTCCGAACAGGGAACTGTTTGGCAAGTTTGGCTTCAATTTTTGATTAGTTAAAAAAAATAATACCTTTGCCGCTAAAATAACTTCAAGCCTAATGATCCGTTTCCGGAGAGCTATTTGTTTGTTCTGTTTTTGTTTAACTGCCATGATAATTTTTGATTCATGTAGCGCTAACCGTCCGAAATATCATAAATTCCATAAAAAACATAAGCATTACCGCAGTTACGATTGCGGTTGTACAATGATACCCGATCGCACGAAGAACATTACCGCAGGATAATGGATAAGGAAATAGAAAATTTAAACCGCTATTTGCCGGGTCCCGCCGTGGATATTATCTATGGATGGCTTAAAGCAGACAGGATTCAGTTAACGATTACCCGTAACCGCAAGACCAAGTTAGGCGATTACCGAGCCCCGATTGACGGTAAACCTCACCGTATTTCGGTAAATCATGATTTAAACAGCTACAGCTTCCTGATTACCTTGGTTCATGAAATTGCCCATGCGAGGGTATGGGAAAAGTATAAACGCAAGGCCAACCCACATGGCAAGGAATGGAAAATGGTGTATAAGGAATTGATGGATAATTTCCTGAATGAGGATATTTTTCCACCGGAAATACTGCAGGCACTGAACCATTATTTCCAAAACACCTTTGCTTCAAGCAGTACCGACCTCCAGCTTACCCGCATGCTAAAGAAATACGATCATAAAACGTCGGGTATTATGCTCGAAGAAATTCCCTATAATACCGTTTTCAGCATAGCCGATGGCCGGACATTCCGCAAACAGGATAAACTGCGCAAACGCTACCGTTGCATCTGTTTAAACAATAAACGGCTCTATCTTTTTAACCCGCTTACACAAATTACACCGGTGGAACCGGAAGAATAACCCCAGGATTCTAATTTTACGTTTCTCTATTGACTACTTATCGTATCCGATAATTCCGGACAACGATACATAATATATGGATAAACCCCCAGGGTTTACAAAACCCTGGGGGTTTTGAATGGTTATGGTAAAACTTTGACAGAGTATGGTAAATGTCTTGACAGACTATGGTAAAACTTTTGCAGGCTATGGTAAGTATTCTGACAGGCTATGATAGAGATTTTGCAGATTGTGTAAGCAATGAATGATTGGTAGATAGTATTTGTAGAAGCAGTATGAATGAATTGTGGAGCCGGAGGTCGATTTGGTGTTTTTGTGCGTTGGTGGAAAGAATATTTTCGGAGCGGACTTAAATCTTGTGTGCAAAAACATGATGGGTTTTATAAAAATTATGTAAGTTTGGGTTTTATTTTAAAACACCATTTTATGAACGAAAATAATTACTGCATTATTATGGCAGGCGGCATAGGAGCAAGGTTTTGGCCCATGAGCCGTACAGCCCACCCCAAACAATTTATCGATATTCTGGATACAGGTGAAACCCTTATCCAGCAAACCTTTCGCCGTTTCGAGCATTTCTGTCAGCGCGATCATATCTATATTGTTACCAACGAACTTTACCGGCAGTTGACCCGCGACCAGTTGCCCGGCATTAGCGACGACCAGATTCTTTGCGAGCCTGCCCGTCGTAATACCGCTCCCTGTGTGGCGTATGCCTGCTATAAAATATTGGAGAAGAATCCCAACGCCAACATGATTGTTGCTCCTTCCGACCATATCATCCTGAGAGAAGATATTTTTAATGAAGTGGTGGAATCGGCTCTCCGGACAACTGCTGCCGACGACTGGCTGCTGACGCTTGGGATAAAACCGAGCCGCCCCGATACCGGTTACGGATATATTCAGTTTAACGAAGAAATCAGATGCCCGGAGGACGACCGCATTTTCAAAGTGAAGACGTTTACCGAAAAACCGCAGTTGGAGATGGCAAAGTCGTTTCTTGCCAGTGGCGATTTCCTGTGGAATTCCGGAATCTTTATCTGGTCGCTGAAAAGCATATTGAAAGCTTTCGGCGAATATTTGCCAGAGGTAGATGCTATTTTTAAGGAAGGGTTAGGCAAATATGGCACACCTGCCGAAAAAGAATTTATTGACCAGGCGTATGCCGTTTGCCGTAACATCTCGCTCGACTATGGCATCATGGAAAAAGCGGATAATGTGTACGTGCTTTCGTCCGACTTCGGCTGGTCCGACCTGGGAACCTGGGGATCGCTTTACGATATCCGTATGAAAAATGAAGACAGAAATGCCATCATGGGCAATAATGTATTCACTTACGACACGTCGAACTGCATTATCAACATGCCTAAGGAGAAACTGGTAGTGTTGCAGGGGCTGAAAGATTATATTGTGGTGGAAGAAGATAATACCCTGCTGGTTTGCCGCAAAGGCGACGAACAACAAATTCGCAAGTTTGTCAACGATGTAAAATCGAAAAAAGGAGAAAAGTTTGTTTAAAAGGGACAAGTGACAAGGGAAAAGTGACAAGAGAAAGGGACAAGGGAATAGTAGCGAAGGACGAGTGAAAGGAGACGAGTGAAAGTAATTAGGGATACTTAAAAAGATAGATTATGGGTGATAGGTTGGATGCTTTGTTGTTTTATCAATTGTCCTTACAGTTGTGGGATAACTTTTGGCAAGATTCCGAACTGATGATGAATGATATTCGCGGTAAAGAATTAGTTAAACAAATGACGAGGTCTGTCGGGTCAATTTCAGCAAATATTGAAGAAGGATATGGAAGAGGTTTTGGTAAAGAATATCCTCACTTTTTAAGAATTTCCCGGGGTTCTGCCCGTGAATCTAAGGGCTGGTATACCCGGGCAAAGTTTTTTCTTCCCAGTAGTACAATTGAACAATGAATTAAAATGATTAACGAAATTATAGCAATGGAAACCAAAACCATAGAAACACTTGAAAATCGTAATTTGCAAAAGGGACAAGTGAAAAGTGACGAAGGACGGGTAACAAGAGATAAGTGAAAAGGGATGAGAGATGAAGGCGGGTGAAAAGAGACGAGTAGTGAGTGTCCCTCGTCCTTTGCCCTTCGTCCCTCGTCCCTAAGAAAAAGAAAACAACAAAAGAGAAAATAATATAAAAATGAAACGACTATTAATTATTGCTTTATTAATTCTGGGAATGTTTCCTGTTCTGCGTGCCGACGAAGGTATGTGGCTGCCTTTGTTTGTGAGCCGGCTCAATTATGTGGATATGCAAAAGATGGGCTTGCACCTTACGGCAGAAGAAATTTATAGTATCAACCATTCAAGCATGAAGGATGCCATTATACAGTTTGGCAACGGATGCACGGCGGAAGTCGTATCGGCAGAAGGCCTGGTGCTTACCAATCATCATTGCGGTTATGGATCTATACAATCGCATAGCTCGGTTGAACACGATTATCTGACCGATGGCTTTTGGGCGATGAATAAAAATGAAGAACTGTCCAACCCCGGCTTAACGGCTAAGTTCCTGGTGAGGATAGAAGATGTTTCAGCCAGAGTGTTACATGAAATCACTTCTTCGATGACCGAAAAAGAACGGAGCGATAAAGTATTCGCGATAGCCAAAAAAATTCAGGATGAAGCCATCAAAGGCACACATTATGAAGCCAACGTCAGGAGCTTTTTTAATGGAAATGAATATTACCTGTTTGTTTATGAAATTTTCAAAGACGTGCGTCTGGTCGGAGCGCCACCTTCATCCATTGGAAAGTTCGGAGCCGATACCGACAACTGGATGTGGCCCCGCCATACCTGCGATTTCTCTATGTTCAGGATTTATACTGCACCCGACGGCACACCGGCAGAATATTCCAAAGCCAATGTCCCGCTGAAACCCAAACAATTTCTTCCTGTTTCACTTAATGGTGTTCATAAGGACGACTTTGCCATGATCATGGGATATCCCGGCACTACCGACCGTTACCTTACTTCCTATGGAGTAAAGCTTGCTGTTGACCAGACCGGACCAACCATTGTTTCGATCCGTGCCAAAAAATTAGATATTATGCGTCAGGATATGGATGCCGATGCCGCTGTCCGTATTAAATATGCTTCCAAATATGCGGGAATTGCCAATTACTGGAAATTCTTTATCGGGCAAACCAAAGGATTGAAACGACTGGATGTTTACGATCAGAAAAAACAAATTGAAGCCAATTTTACCCAATGGGTCAATGAAGATCAGGGTAGAAAAGAAAAATACGGCGAGGCGCTGAGTGATATTTCCCAGGCGTATGCCGAACTGGAGAAATACAATATTTCGCGCATTTATTTCTCAGAAGCTATCCGCGGAATGGAAGTAGTGGCTTTTTCAAGGAATTTTGAAAACCTGTATAATGAATTGAAAAATAAAACTCCCGATCAGGCAAAAGTTGCTGATCTGGTGAAGAAACTTCACGAGACAGCCGATAAATTTTTTAAGGATTACAACGAATCCACCGACCGGAAGCTGATGGCTGCCATGCTTGAGATGTATTATAAAAATGTGCCTTCCGACCAACAACCAGCCCAGATGGCAGATATTGTGAAACGTTGTAATGACGATTTCGGCAAATACGCTGAATGGACATTCAAAAAAACTTTTCTTGCTTGCCCGGTGATGGTCAATGTTTTTTTGGATAAACCTTCGTTAAAAACCCTGGAAAAAGACCCGGTATTTTCTCTATGGCTTGCTTTTTCGGCTAACAATAAAAAGTTTAGCGATATAAGCGATAAAGCCAACGAGCAGCTCGACCGTGGCAATCGTTTGTTTGTAGCCGGCTTACGCGAAATGCAACCCGAAAAAAAGTTTTATCCCAATGCTAATTCCACGATGAGGCTGACTTACGGACAGGTGCTTGATTATTATCCTGCCGATGCTGTTCATTATGATTATAAAACAACATTGAAGGGCGTGATGGAAAAAGAAGATTCCACCAACTGGGAATTTGTGGTCCCGGCCAAGTTAAAACAACTTTATAAAACAAAAGATTTTGGTCCTTATGCCGAAAATGGCGAGCTGATGACCTGTTTCCTGACCAACAACGACATCACCGGCGGCAATTCTGGAAGTCCGGTTATTAATGCTGATGGTCAATTGATAGGCCTTGCGTTCGATGGAAACTGGGAAGCCATGAGCGGCAATATTGCCTTTGAACCGGCATTGCAGCGTACCATCTGCGTGGATATCCGTTATGTGATGTTCATCATTGATAAATATGCGGGAGCTCGCAACCTGGTGGACGAATTGGTTCCTAAGGTGAATCAGAATTAGTTAAGAGTAAAACCCCAAGGGTTTAACAAACCATTGGGGTTTTTTCATTTCACTTTTTTCAGAATTGCTCCCGATAGCGTAGCAAGCCGCATTTTGTTTCCTTTCACCTTTGAATTATCGAGAAGATTGATAAAAGTACCCTTTTCGGGAAGCGTAAAATCTTTGCCGGAAGGTTCCAGATTAAATATCACATAGATACAGTCGTTTTTATCATACCTTTTATACATCAGCATTTTGCCTTCGGTAATTATAAATTCCATTTCGCCGGTACTCAGCACAGGGTTGCTGCTACGGATATGAACCAGTTTTTTATAAAAATCGAAACATTCCTGATTGAAACCTACCGAGTCGTAGGTTTTGATTCCTGGCTGGATGTTGTTACGGGTTTCCGGCTGAAATGTATATTCCTTCCACCACAAAGGCTTGCGGTTGTCAGGGTCAACGCTGCCCCACATGCCCATTTCTTCTCCATTCCAGATATTAGGCGTACCGACATTGGTAAACTGATGGATGAGATACAATTTTACCCTCTGATAAGTCTCTGCATCGGGTTTGCCGGTTTTATAAGCAGGATTTTCGTAAGGATTTGCTTTGTCTTTGTATTTGCCATGATTATAAAAACAGCTCAATAATCTTGGCGTGTCGTGAGTTGACGACACATTCATCATCGAATAACGAAATGGTGTTTCCAATCCAGACCATTGGTAGCGAAGGCTGTCGGCTAACTGATGCGCATTGATGGCATTGTCGGCATGTGAAAAAAAACTACGAGCCGGACGGTACAGGTGATAAAACATAACTGCATCAAACACCTCGCTATTAGCATAATATTCCGGTGGCATCATTTTATCCATCCACCATTGAATTTCGCCTACAAGATAGGCATCTGGTTTAATGTTTTTTACGAAAGTGCGATAATCGCGCCAAAATCCCAGGGGAATAAAATCGGCAACATCGAGCCGATAACCGTCAATTCCTTTGGAAACATCCCCATCGGGAGCCAGCCAGCGTTTAGTTACGGCAAAAATATGTTGTTTGGCTCCGTCATCCATATTGCCTTCATACGGATGGAAAAAGTCTTTAGCTGACGATAAATTGGTCTTCCGGATTTCGGGCATATATTTATTATTGAACCAGCCTAAATAGTCAAATTCATTTTTCTCCGTAACCGGATCATCATAAGCATAAATAGTATACCAGTTTTTGTATGCCGATTTTTCCCGGTTTTTAATGATATCGCGGAAGGCCCAGAATTCCACACCCGTGTGGTTCCACGAATAATCCATGATGATCCGGATATTCCTTTTGTGTGCTTCATTTATCAGTTTCAGAAAAAGTTTATCGGCAGCAGTCCATTGCCAGGTAGCCGGATCACCGGGATTTTCCAAAGCGATAATCTTATTGTCGCCCACCGGATCCGGACCAAAATTTACATCAATATGATGGTAATTCCGGGCATCGTATTTATGAAGCGTTGGCGCATCGTTCACCGGATTAAGATAAATGGCATTGATGCCAAGGTCGGCAAGATAATCCAGCTTATCTAATACTCCTTGCAGGTCGCCGCCAAAACGCCTGTCCTGAAGATTATCGGCAAACGATTTCCCGTTTTTAGCAGCCCATGGTTCTATTCCATACCAGTCCTGCGTCCAGGGAGTAATTGTCCAGTCTTTTGCCACCATTCCCGACAAGGCATTATACATATTTTCCGGTTTGGGATCGTTGGAAGAATCGCCGTTGTAAAAACGTTCCACAAAAATCTGATACCAAACGGCTTTCTTTGCCCAGTCGGGAGGTAGTTTTGAATTTTGCGCCATGCTGTTCCAGGGTAAAAGCAGTGCAGTAAAAAGCAGGATAAGAAAGTTCTTTTTCATGTGTTAATGGTTTTTTATCAAAAATTCAGAATAATAATCCTGAATGCCGGTTAAAACTCTAATTTTAATTGACCTTTGAAATGAAACGAAAGGCGATGGTATGGTGTAATTCCATGGATATTTATAGCCTGGCGGTGTTTCAAGGTAGGGTAGCCTTTGTTTTTTGCCCAATCGTAAATGGGAAATTTTGTATGAAGGTTTTCCATAAAATCATCGCGATAAGTTTTGGCAAGCACCGAAGCGGCAGCGATGGACAGGTAAGTGCTGTCGCCTTTTACGATACAATGATGTGGAATTCCGCTTTCGTTTTTGAACCGGTTGCCATCGATCAATAATAATTGAGGTGTAAACGCCAGGTTTTTAATTGCCCTTCCCATTGCCCGGAAGGAAGCGTTAAGAATATTTATTTCATCTATTTCTGTATTGCTTACGCTTGCCACCGCCCAGGTAAGCGCTTCGTTTTCGATGGTGGGTCTCAGCGATTCACGTTGCTTGCGTGTGAGCTGTTTGGAATCAGTAAGTAGTTCGTTTCGGAAATCTTTGGGTAAAACCACGGCTGCAGCATACACCGGTCCGGCAAGGCAACCACGGCCCGCTTCGTCGCAGCCTGCCTCTGTCAAATCATCGGTGTAATAAGGTAAAAGCATCGTTAAAAGGTAAAGGAAAGGTATCGTTCAATCAAAACGGAAAGTATCAAACCGATAAAAAGTATTTCCGGAATAAGTGGTTTTTTTACCGAGGTTAGAAATATGGCTATGTAGACCGATAACGGAATAAAAAGGATACATATCTGAATCTCAAAATTTTCACCCGAAAATATCAGAGAAACAATACCTGCAAACAAAAAATTGAATAATATGGTAAACCGTTTACGAATGCTTATTATTTTATCCCTGACCTCCGACATGGCTCTGGGAAATGAAATCAAAAAAATCAGGCCAAGCAAAGCATAAAAAATGATAAGTATTGTATCTGGATGAAAAACAATCTGTCTGAAATGTCTGAAAAAATACAAATAATCGTCTGGTAATAATGGCTTGTCGAACCAGAAGTTATAGACAATCAGAAAAAGGTAGGGCGTAATAATGCCCAAAAGCGAAATTGCCCATTCGCGCCACGAAAGCAGCCGATAGGTAATATAGCTGAACCATATAAACACAAGAAAAAATATGGCCGACAGATTAAAAAGGGAAGCTATTCCGACCCAAAAGACCGAACTGTATATTTCGGTAGAAGCATCATCTTTATTGAATGCTTTGAAAAAATCTCGTATCGAAAAGAGTAAGAAAAAATTAGATAATAAAACCGGATGAAATGTCAGGAGGTTTCCCGAATGGCTCATTAAAATCAGATAAATAAAAGCTACGAAAAAAGTTGAACGCGGCAGTATCCCGTTTTCAGAAATAATCAGGTTTAAATAGATGGCTTCAAATAAAATAAGCAATAAGGCGACTAATTTACTGAACCAAACCATCCCGGAAAACCAATCGGGAGAAAAGTGGATAATCGAAATTATTTTGGGATAAACCGCTTGCGGAGTCTGGGGCAAAAAAGCTTCAACCCAAAGAATAAAAGCGGCTAAAAAGAGTATGAAAAACTGAAGCGCAAGATTTGACTTAAATATCCGTGTAAACATCAGGGTCGAGTTTTTAAGGTAACTGCAAAAGTATAATAAAATTATCATACTTTTTGTTCGCTTTCGTACAAAATCAAGCACGGAACTGAACAAGTTAAAACAGGAAGATAATCCATTGAATTTATAATATTCTCATAATCCGTTTTTTATATTTGTGGCACAATATTAGTAAGTTATAAATTTACTAAAAGAATATTTCCATGGACCGAATCATAGAAAAAAAGAAATGGACGACAAAGAAAATTATAACGATTGCAGCTATAGCAGTTTTTGTGTTGTTTGTTATTTATTTGGTGTTTTTCCGCGATAATTACAGTCGCTTGTACGTCAATCAGAATGAGATAACTATTGCCACTGTTGAAAAAGGTAAGTTTCAGGAATTCATACCGGTGGATGGAATAGTATATCCTAAAAATACCATTTATATCGATGCCGTTCAGGGGGGCATTGTAGAACAGGTATATGTGGAAGATGGCGCTATGCTTAAAAAAGGTGACCCGATTTTAAAATTGTCCAACGCCGACATGGAATTGAATTATATGGATCAGGAAACCCGTATGTACGATGCTATCAATAATCTGGCAAATACAAAAATCAGTCTCGAACAAAATAAATATAACCGGCAAAAGGACATTACAAGCATTCAGTACGATATTGATAAATTGAAACTCGATTTTCAGCGGAAACAAGGTTTTTATAAACAGGATATGATTTCAAAAAAGGAATTTGAAGATGCCCAACGCGATTATGAATATGCCTTGAAACAACTGAACATTTCCTTACGGCTTCAACGTCTTGATTCTATTTCAAATATTACACAAGGCTCCCAGATTGCCTCCTCCATGGATCGCATGCACAATAACCTGGGATTGCTGCGAAAAAACCTGGAAAACCTGATTGTGAAGGCTCCAGCCGATGGCCAGTTGTCTTCGTTTCTGGTTGAAATAGGTCAGACCAAAGGTGCTGGTGAACATCTTGGCGAACTGAATATCCAAGGTGGCTATAAACTCCGGGCCAACGTTGATGAACGTTATATCTCCAGGGTTTTCAACGGTCAGGAAGCCGAATTCGACCTTTCGGGAAAAACCTACGAAATGCAGGTTTTTAAAATCTACAGCAATGTTACCAATGGCTCGTTCCAGATTGACCTTAAATTTAAAAATGAAGAACCACAGGATATTAAACGTGGGCAGACTTTGCAACTGCGACTCAAATTCAGCAGCCCTACCGATGCTTTCATCCTGAAACGTGGAGGATTTTTCCAGGAAACTGGTGGCAATTGGGTCTATCTTCTTGATGCTTCCGGAAAAACGGCAGTAAAACATACAATCAAAATCGGACGTCAGAATACCGACTATTACGAAGTGCTGGAAGGTCTGCAACCCGGCGACAAAGTTATTGTTTCGTCCTACGATTCCTTTGGAAATAAAGATAAATTAATTTTAAAATAACTCATAACGGACGAAAAGAGGATAATTAGCCTTTTCGTTTTTTTCAAAATAAATTTCAAAAATCAATCAATAATTATGATCAGGACCGTTAATTTATCAAAAATCTTTCGGACGGATGAGGTGGAAACCACCGCTTTAAATAAAGTATCGTTTGAAATTCAGGAAGGCGAATTTGTAGCCATCATGGGGCCTTCGGGATGTGGAAAATCAACATTGCTCAATATCATAGGAATGCTCGATAATCCTTCGGGCGGCGAATATTATTTTCTGGACAAGGAAATATCTCATTTTACCGAAAAGCAACGGGCAAACCTCCGCAAACAAAATATCGGGTTTGTTTTTCAGAACTTTAATCTTATTGATGAACTTAATGTCTTTGAAAATGTTGAGCTTCCATTGATTTACCTCGGTTATAACACCAGCGAACGCAAAAAACGCGTGGAAGAAGTGCTGGAGCAAATGCAGATTATTCACCGGAAAAAGCATTTTCCGCTGCAATTGTCAGGTGGTCAGCAACAACGGGTAGCAGTTGCTCGTGCTGTGATTTCCAAACCACATCTTATCCTTGCCGACGAACCTACCGGAAACCTTGATTCGGCTAATGGCGAGGAGGTGATGAATCTGCTGGAAACCCTAAATAAAAACGGAACAACCATCATCATGGTAACCCATTCCCAACGCGATGCTGAATATGCCGGACGTATTATTCGTCTGTTCGACGGACAAATCATCAACGAAAACATAAATGCTTCGAAAATGGCAGTATAAAGCTGGATAAATGAATTCGAAATCAGGAAAAAGATACGATGCTTAAAAATTATTTCAAAATAGCCATTCGTAATTTGACCCGCCAACAGGCATATTCGTTAATTAACATTATCGGACTTACTTTCGGCATTACCTCGTTTTTGCTGATAATGATGTATGTGCAGTACGAGAGTAGTTTCGATAAACAGATTCCTGATTATGGGCAGATTTACCGTATGGTGGAAATTCAGATTGAAGAAGGTGTCGGCGAGCAACATGTTGCCATTACCATGGGGCCATTGGCTCCTGCATTAAAAGCAGATTTCCCGGAAGTGAAAGATGCCGTGAGACTTCTGATGCATGGAAGAGTTCCGGTAAGGTATGAAAATAAACAGTTTAACGAAGATAACTGCTTCATAGCCGATCCTTCGGTGCTTGGTTTTTTTGGCATTCGGATGTTGTCGGGTAATCCCCAGACTGCACTCCTGGAAAAGCAATCGGTTGTGATTTCGGAAGATATGGCGAAACGCTATTTTGGCTCGGTGGAAAATGCTATTGGCAGAACCCTGGAAATAAGCAAACGACCGGGAATGAAAGTATCCGGTGTAATGGAAAATTTTCCCAAAAACATGCATCTGCAATGCGGCATGTTTATTTCGATAGCAACTTTCGAAAATCAATGGGATTGGCTGAAAAATGATTGGGGCAACAATTCGGTTGTAACTTACATTTCACTTAAAAAAGGTGCGGATTACAAACAATTGGAAGCAAAACTTCCTGACTTCATAAAGCGTCATATCGACCGTAAAAAAGCGGAATACGGCTATCTTTCCATGTATTTGCAGCCATTGTCCGACATTCACCTAAAATCAAACCATATAAAATTTCAGATACAATTTTACCAGGGTAGCATCATTTTGTTTTACCTTTTTTTGGCCATCGCCATTATTATTTTATTGATTGCCTGCGTAAATTTTATCAATTTAGCTATTGCGCAATCCGTTAAAAGAGCCAAGGAAGTCGGGATACGAAAAACACTGGGTGCCAACAGTTCCAACCTTATTTACCAGTTTATAGGCGAATCGTTTATTGTTACATTTGTTTCTTTGATATTGGCTGTTGGCTTTGTAGAATTGCTTTTGCCCCTTTTCAATTCCATTTTGGAAACCAATCTACGAATCGATTTTATGGGAAATCCGCTATTCAATGTTGGGCTTTTTATTATTTTATTGGTAGTAAGCTTGTTGTCGGGAAGCTATCCGGCGTTTTACCTTTCCAGGTTTCAGCCGGTGGTAGTTTTAAAAGGAAAATTAAACGGTAAAAGCAAACAGGTAAGCTTACGCAAAACGCTGGTTGTATTCCAGTTTACCATCTCGGTAATAATGATATTTTCGGTAATGATCGTGTTTGCTCAGATAAAATATGTGGTAAACAAAAATCTGGGGTATAATTATGATAATCTTATCTGTATTCCGGTGTATGATAAGGAGACACTTAAAAAATCGGAAGTCCTGAAAAATGAATTGCTGAAAATCCCTTTGGTAAACGATGTTGTTTTCTCTTCCGGCGCTAACGGTGCAAGCGGTTCGCAGGGCGGAATATGCGCATTTGATTCTACCCGAAAACGTTGTATGGTACGTTACGGTTTTGTGGATTACAATTTTTTCAAAATAATGGAAATACCGTTAGTGGAAGGAAGATATTTTGACAAAAAAAATGGTACCGACAGCACAGCAGCGGTGATTCTTAATCAGGCTGCCGTAAGGGAATTCGGCTGGAAGCAGCCCTTGGGGGAAAAAATACAGTTTATTGGTGATACTAAAGTGTTTACGGTGGTTGGTGTTATTCGCGATTATCATTATTATTCCCTGCATTCCAAAATCGAACCGGCAGCATTTTTTTTATTTCCTGAAAATTATAACACGTTATTGATTAAAATAAAAGCATCTACCGGTAAGCAAATTATTCCGGAAATAGAAAAAGTTTGGCAATCGGTTTTTCCGAAATCGCCCTTTGAATATGAGTTTGTTAAACAGCAGATAAAAAATCAGTATCGTACCGAAGAAAACGTTTTGATTATTTTCATCTATTTTACCATACTCTCGCTGGTGATATCATGCCTGGGTTTATATGGGCTTACGTCATTAATTGTGGAACAACGAACCAAGGAAATTGGCCTCCGTAAAGTGATGGGCGGATCCAATTTAAGAATAATAAAAATGTTGAATAAAGAATTTATTCGCCTGGTGTTTTGGGCCGGAATTATTTCTATACCCTTAACCTGGTATTTTTCAGGGGTGCTTCTGAATAATTTTGCATATCATATTTCTGTAGGATGGTATTATTTTGCTGTTTCCATTTTGACGGCTCTTTTCATTGCAATATTTACGGTAAGTTTTAAATCGTTGAAAGCAGCCAATGCAAGCCCTGTAAAATCGCTCAAGTACGAATAATTGAATTTAAAATGGATGCTTAAAAATTATTTTAAAACGGCTTTTCGTAACCTTTGGAGAAATAAAGGCTATGCATCCATCAATCTGCTGGGGCTTGCTATCGGGTTGGCAGCATTCATTCTTATTTCTTTGTATATCAATGATGAACTAAGTTACGACCGGTACAACATTAAGGCAGACCGTATTTTTATGATGGAAGAAAATGCGAACTGGACCGGCAAATGGGAAATATGCAGCATGACTTCGGCACCTATGGGGCCAGCTTTGGTTCGCGACTATCCAGAGGTGGAAAACCAGGTACGCATTGTACCTTCATTTAAAGCCACGTTGAAATATAAAGATAAGGCTTTCAGCGAATACCCCAATTTTGCTGATGCCAGCATCTTCGATATTTTTACCCTTCCGCTGGTGTACGGACAACCGGCAAACATGCTGAAAGACATCAATACCGTTGCTCTTTCCCAAACCATGTCCCGAAAACTTTTTGGAAATGAAAATCCTGTTGGAAAAGTTATTTCGTTTAATGGCAATATTGATCTGAGGGTGGACGGAGTGTTTGAAGATGTACCACACAATTCATATATTCAGTTTGACATACTAATTTCCTTTGAAACGCTTACCAATGAGAGTATTGGTTGGAAAGAAGAAATTAATAATTGGGGTCCACATAATAATTACACTTATCTTTTGCTTCGCAGTGCTGGACAAGCTAAACAACTTGAAAAGCAGTTTCCTGCATTTATTAAAAAGTACATGGACAAGGAAGACCAGGCGAAGTTCCGTCCCTTTCTTGAGCCATTGACTTCTCTCCATCTGAAGACGGCTTCCACTTCATTAAAAATATTTACGATTGTAAGTATTTTTATCTTATTACTCGCCTGCATCAATTATATGAACCTTGCCACTGCCCGTTCAGGAAAAAGGGCAAGGGAAGTGGGAATGCGCAAAGTAGTTGGTGCCAACCGGCGACAAATCATCGGACAATTTCTCGGTGAATCTGTAATTCTGACATTTATTGCTTTTTTGATTGCTCTTTCGCTGGCTGAAATTTTTCTTCCTCTTTTTCGGAATATTACGCAAAAGCCTCTTTTTATGGCTTCCATTTTTCAATGGAAGTTTTTACTTTTTTTAATTGGTACTACCATACTTGTTGGCTTGTTATCCGGATTTTACTCGGCATTTTACCTTTCCTTTGTTCAGCCGGCAATTGTATTGAAAGGCAAAATATTATCGCCCAAAGGTCAAAATGTTTTACGAAAATCGCTGGTAATTTTTCAGTTTATTGTTTCTATTTTTCTGGTTATTGCTTCCATTACGATTTACCGCCAGGTGAATTATCTGAAGAATTTCGATCTGGGTTTTGATAAAGAAAATGTTATTTATCTGGAACTTAATTCTCCCAACATTCAGGAAAAAGTACAGGTTCTGAAGCGGGAGCTACTTCAAAACCCGGAAATTTCAAATGTTTCGGCAAGTTTTTATATCATCGGCAAAGGCGGTGGTGGCTGGGGTGTTAAAACCGATCAGATGACAGAAGAAACTACAATGACGGCTTACCTGGTGGATCCGGATTTTTTATCAACTTTCAACATTAAACTTAAATCCGGAAGAGATTTTCTGAAAAACAGTCCGTTAGAATATCAAACGGCATTTTTACTGAACGAACTGGCAGTTAAAAAATTAGAATTAGGAGAAGGCGTTGGCAAACAAGTGGAACTGCAGGGTAAACGGGGAATTGTTGTCGGGGTGGTGAAAGATTTTAATTTTGCTTCGTTGCACAATGAAAAAGAACCGCTGATTATCTCTCTCGACGATCGCCCGTTTATGTTTCATTTCCTTAATCTGAAAATCAGAACTAATGATTTCAATAAAACCATTTCATTTATTGAAAAAACCTGGAAAGAGATGGAACCGGTTCAGCCATTTAACTATCGCTTTTTGGATGAAACCCTCGACAAACAGTATGCACAGGACAGCAGGATGGCAAAAATCATTTTTATTTTTACTGTACTTGCCGTAATTATTGCTTGCCTTGGACTCTTTGGACTTACCATGTTTACCATCGAACAGAAAAACAAAGAAATAGGGATACGTAAAGTTTTTGGAGGCTCCATTTCTTCCATTTCGCGTTTGCTGGCCGGTGATTTTTTGAAATGGGTGATTATTTCGTTTGTCGTTGTCGGTCCGGTTGCATGGTTTGTAATGGATAAATGGTTGCAGAACTTTCCTTACCGGGAAAAAGTTTCTATTGGCATATATCTTATCTCTTTTTTAATCATCGTAGCTATAGCGATGGCAACTGTTTTTGTTCAGATCCATCGTGCAGCCCGGATGAATCCGGTGGAAGCCCTGAAATATGAATAACAATTTAAAAACCGTAGCAATCGTTGATTTTTTATACTTTTGATAACAAAAAACGCACCTATTATGGAACCAGAAAACAATGATAATTACCGTCGGATGCCCCGGTGGGCTGCAAAAATAAACGACTGGGATAAATGGCCTCACAAACATGAACATCGCCACCGCAAAAAAAGCGATTTTGGTGGCGCAATAGTGACTAATCTTATCGTGCTTTATCTCATCAATAAAATTCCGGGCTGGAACCTGTGTTTTATTTCCGACGGCTTTCTGGCACTTTTATGGATAATAAACCTGAATCTTGTCATCAGGATTGCAGGAAACATCATCCTTCTGATTCATGATCAGCGGGCGGTTTACCGGTTTATTCAACTGGTTTTTCATGTGGCTGAATTTATTACACTTCTGTCGGTTTATTATATCTATCCGTTTCAATTTTCGGTATGTTATCACCATTGGGTCGACGTACTGATAAAATTAGGACTGATTCTTTCGGTAATCTTTACCGGAATTTCGGTAATCGGTCTTTTTTTCAAACTTGTTTTCGGAAATACTAAATAACGTTATGGTAACAGCAAAGCAAATAGAACAATTTCTGGCTCAGCCCGATTTTGCCGTGGTAGGCGTTTCGCGCAATCCCAAACAATTTGGGCACATTGTTTATAAAAAGCTTAAGGAAAACGGATTAAAGGTAATTCCTGTAAATCCGAATGCTACGGAAATTATGGGCGATGTTTGTTATCCCAACCTCAAATCGTTGCCTCAACCACCGGCTGCCGTGATTGTGCTTACTCCTTCTAAATTTACCGACAGTATTGTTAATGAAACCGTTTCGGCAGGTATCAAGCATTTGTGGATACAACAAACATCGCAAACTCCCGCTGCCCTCGAAATGGCTAAAAAAATAATATTGATGTCATTTCTAAGCAATGTATCTTGAAATTTGCCAGACCTGACGGGATTCATAAATTTCATCAGAATATCAATAAATTTTTCGGGCTCCTGCCAAAATAATTTTCAATTAATCAAAGCAATGGAAGAAATAGTTAAAAACATCCGGGATTACTGCATCGCAAACGCCAACCCGGAATTGGTTAAAAAATACAGTCGCTATTTTAAAGAAGACTACGATGCCTATGGCCTGAGTTCTGAACAAATGCAAACGAAAACGGCCAGCCTGCTTTCGGAATATAAGTTATCGGCCAAACAGGTTTTGGAATTAGGCAATATTCTTTTTCAAAGTGGCAAATACGAAGAAGGCACTTTTGCCATCGTGCTTTTGCAGAAACTTAAGAAAGAATTACAATCGGAAGCTTTAAACGGCATAGGAAAGTGGTATGAAAATGGCATCAATAACTGGGCGCATAACGATGTAATTTGCGGCGAACTGATTTCGTTTCTGTTGATCAAAGGCATCGTTTCCATGGATGATTTATCTGCCTGGCGGTCGTCAACCTTTCGTTTTAAAAGGCGGGCGGTCCCTGTAAGTTTGATAAAATTAGCCAAAACCAACAAAAAAATCATAGAAATGCTCGCTTTTATCGAACCCATGATGAAGGACGACGAACGGGTAGTTCATCAGGGATTGGGCTGGTTTCTGCGTGAAGCATGGAAAATTGACCCTGAACCGGTAGAAGTCTTTTTGCTGAAATGGAAAGATATCTCAGCAAGGCTTATTTTCCAGTATGCCACCGAAAAGATGACCAAAGAAAACAAGGAACGTTTTAGAAAAAGCAAATAAAATCCGGGAAATAGGTTGTGTCCGGCAGTGAATTTTATTGTTCGGTAAACAATAACAAAATCAATAAAATAGAGCATGGAATATTGTAATAATCCTTCAGGTATTAGCGATTCGGATTTGATTTCCGTTTATGATGAACTTCCCTTGTGGTCGGCACCATTTGGTTTGTTGTTGCTTGATACCGTCAGATTGAAAAAAGACATTAAAATTCTTGACATTGGTTGCGGTACGGGGTTTCCGTTGCTTGAGCTGGCACAACGGTTCGGAAAGGGAAGCCATGCCTGGGGTATAGATCCTTGGGAAGAAGCTGCAGAAAGAATAGCGTTGAAAAAAAAGGTAATGAACGTCGAGAATGTAACTATGGTTAAAGGAGTTGCCGAAAAATTGCCCTTTAAGGATAACTTTTTTCAACTGATTGTTTCCAACAATGGATTGAATAATGTAGAAGATTTAAACCGGGTTTTGTCGGAATGCTACCGGACAGCAAGCAACAATGCACAGTTCGTATTCACCGTTAACCTGCCCGAAACCATGATCGAATTTTATCAGGTATTTGAAGAAACGCTTTTTGCTTTGGGCAAGAAATCGGAAATCGAACGACTTCATGAACACATTTTTTCAAAAAGAAAGCTTCTGGCCGATTGGGTCGATGTCGTTAATGATGCTGGATTTTCGGTTATCGACATCAGGAAAAATAAATTTGACTACCGTTTTGCCGATGGCACTGCAATGTTTTCCTATTATTTTATACGCCTTGCCTTTCGGGATTGCTGGCTGAAAATTGTATCCGAAAAGGATATTCCCGAAGTTTTTGGGATAATTGAAAAAAAATTAAATAAAATAGCCGAACAACAAGGCGAACTACGGTTATCGGTTCCGTTTGCCTGTTTCGATTGCATCAAAGTATAAAATGGTTAATATAAATATAATCGAATGCAGCAAATCCCGATTTTCGGGACGCGTTTCATCCGGCTTTTAAAAAACAAATGAGTTAAAAATGAAGAAGGAAATAGTATCGGACAAAGGAATGGTTGCTTTTTGCGGATTGTACTGCGGAGCCTGCCGTTCGTACCTGAAAGGCAAATGCCCGGGTTGTGCTAAAAACGAAAAAGCAAGCTGGTGCAGCGTACGCAGTTGTTGCCTTCAACATCAATATCAAAGCTGTGCCGATTGCAAGGAATTTTCCAATGCAATGGATTGTAGCAAATACAACAACTTTATGTCGAAACTAATGGGATTTATCTTCCGTTCCGACCGCAATGCATGCATCGAAATGATTAAGCGCGTAGGTTATGATGCTTTTGCATCCGAAATGGCAGCCAGAAAACAGCAAACCGATCAAAAAATAGTACCGGAAAGTACGTTACAAAATACCATTGGTTTATTTTTCCTTTATCAGAAAAATATACACCGGGAAATGATCGCTGTAGCCTCCTGTCCAGGCACCGCCGGAAAAGGTAGCGCCACGGATAACCGGCATACTGACCGTCGGGCTGAATGAGAAACCGGCGGTTAAAAACTTTCGTTTTATATAGCTTATAGGTTGACTTATCGTCGCCCTAACAATGGCTGACTGACAATTATCTGATCGAAAAGGTTCCACTGCATCTTTATAGGCCAGCGAACCGATGCCATCCTTAGACATCTGCCACATAGGGTTGTATAAATCTTCCTGGTTTTACGTCTTTGATTTTTCCTTAGCGCCCAGAAACTGGGTAAGGCTGGGATCAATGGGATCGTCGTTAAGGTCGCCCATGATAATGATTTTAGCTTTGGCGTCGAGCTGCATCAGCGAATCGGCAAGATGACGTGTAAGTTTGGCGGCTTCGGCACGGTATTCCGGACCCTGTCCACGGGATGGCCAATGGTTCACAATCACGCTCATCGGTTCGCCGTCGAAAAGACCGGAGACCACCAGTTGATCGCGGGTACGAAAATCCTTTCTCCACGGCACATGCAATGGTGTGGCTTTGCTTGCAATAACTTTAAAAACCGATGGTTTATAGAGCAATGCCACATCAACTCCCCGTTTATCGGGCGAATCGTAGTGAACAATGTCGTAACCGGCATTTTTCAAGGCTGGCTGATGAATCAGGTCAACCAGCACCTGCTTGTTTTCCATTTCTGACAATCCGATGATGGTAGGACCGCCCTTTACCATTTCGTCGCCTATCTGGGAAATGGCTTCCGACATGTGTTGTAATTTCAGGTTATACCGTTCGGTATTCCATTTACTTGGCCCGTTGGGAAGATATTCCGCATCGTCCGTCTGCGGATCATCAATGGTGTCAAAAAGATTTTCAAGATTATAGAAAGCAATACATCCGGCTTTATATTGCTTTTGCTGAGCATAAACATGGTTAATTCCGGAAAGGAAAATAATGATGATAATGCAAGTAAACCAACGGTTTAAAGAAGAAATTGGGAAATTCATAGGCTAAAATTTGCTGGCAAAGATAGATGGAAAATTGAAAGCTAAAAGGGTATCAAGATTAAAATAATCAAAAATTTATGACAAAAATGCAAAACCCAACGAAAAAAGTCGTTTTTTTGTACCCCCTTTTTAAAAAAACAATAACAAACAAATAAATAATTATTCACACAAATTACAGTTTAATGAAACAAATTCTATTGCTGATTGCATTAATCTGGTTTACGACAACGGGAGCTATTGCTCAGAATGTTAAAGTTACCGGTTCGGTTACCGAATCGGAAGCGGGCGGTCCTCTTCCCAATGTTACCGTAAACATTAATTCATTTCAGGTATTGACGAATGAGAAAGGTTTTTTTGAATTTAATAATCTTAAACCCGGGAAAAGCATTATTTATTTTTCGGCCGAAGGTTACGAATCATTCTCACTTCCGGTGAATATTGGTAAAACTAATATTGATCTGGGAAAAATTAAATTAAAATTTTCCAAACCAATCGAAGCAGTTGAAAATGGTTTGGCGGAAGTTAGCCTTTCGTCAGACGATATGGAAACTGAAGACCAGGATATTTCGGGTTTGCTGAATGCATCTTCCGATATTTTTGTCTCTACGGCTTCTTACACCTTAGGTTCGGCTTATTTTCGCATCCGGGGCTATGATGGTGAAAACCAATCGGTATATATGAGCGGCATACCCGTGAATGATCCCGAAAACGGCCGTGCTTCGTGGAGCGAATGGGGCGGATTGAACGATGCTATGCGTAATAAAGTAGTTACCAATGGCACCGAACCCTCAGATTTTTCCTTTGGAAATGTGGGTGGCGCTTCCGACATCATTACCCGCGCTTCGATGCAAAGGAAACAAACCAAGCTTTCCTATTCCTTATCCAACCGTACGTATACCAATCGTTTGATGCTTACCTACAGTACGGGTATGCAAAAAAACGGATGGGCTTTCACGGTAAGCGGTTCGCGTCGCTGGGGTCAGGAAGGGTATGTAGATGGCACTTTCTACGATGCCTGGGGGTATTTCCTTGGTGTGGAAAAGAAACTGAGTGCTAAGCACAGCCTTGCATTTACTGTATATGGAGCGCCAACTCGTCGGGGAATGCAAGGCGGAGCCGTTCAGGAAGCCGATGATGCTGTTGGTAGCAATTATTACAATCCCAACTGGGGCTACCAGGATGGCGAAAAACGCAACGCCAAGGTTAAGCATTTTCATGAACCCATGTTTATCCTGAACGACTATTACAAATTAAACGATAAAACCAAAATTACCACTTCGGTTGGCTATACCTTTGGAACAACGGGAACTACCGCTCTCAACTGGTACAATGCCGCTGATCCGCGGCCTGATTATTACCGCTACCTTCCCGACTATAATGTTGATCCTGCCAGTCCAAAAGCAGAATGGCTCACCGCTAAAATAGCACAGAAATGGAAAACGGACCCGAATACCAGCCAGATTAACTGGGATAAATTGTATCAGATGAATCTTTTGGGCAATCTTTTTGGAAAACAGGCAAGCTATATCGTGGAAGACCGGCGGATGGATCATAAACAATTTGATTTCAATTCGCATATCAACCATGATGTAAACGAACACATTGCACTGTCTGGAGGGTTAGAATACCAAAACTACACGGCCAATTATTATAAAACTATTGATGATCTCCTTGGCGGAAAATACTGGGTGGACATTGATCAGTTCTCCCAACGTGATTTTAAGGTGGATCTCATTAAATGTCAGAACGACCTTCACCATCCCAACCGGGTGGTAAAACAAGGCGACCGTTTTGGTTACGATTACGACCTTCACAAGAATTCAGGACAGTTGTGGATGAATTCCCAATATAAATTTAGTAAGTTTGATTTTTATTTTGGAGCTTCGGTTTCGCATACCACTATCTGGCGTGATGGAAAAATGTTGAATGGGCGCGATACGGTTACTTCCTATGGAGAATCAAAAAAACTCGATTTTACCAACTTCGGAATAAAAGGTGGGCTAACTTACAAGCTCACCGGACGAAACTTTATTGAAGGTAATATCTCATATATCACCCGGGCTCCGTTTATTCGCAACGTTTATGTCTCGCCACGCATCAGCGCCAAATCTATAGCCGGGCTGGAGAGCGAAGAGGTATTCAGTACCGACCTGAGTTATGTTTATCGTGGTCCTATTGTTAAAGCCCGTGTTACGGTATATAACACCAATTTTACCAACGGAAGCGAAGTAACCAGTTTTTATCTGGATTATGGGGATAGTAAGACCTTCGTGAATTATGCCATGAAAAACATCAATAAAACGCATCAGGGATTGGAAATAGGGCTGGAAGGTAAGGCGACCTCGCGACTGACCCTTTTTGGTGTGGCCGGTATTGGCAATTTCCGCTATACCAATCGCCCGACGGTTACCATTTCGTATGAAAACGGTTCACAACCCGATGTTACCGATAAAGTTTACCAGAAAAACTTTTACGTGCCGGGAACTCCACAGACAGCCCTTTCGGGTGGATTTAAATATGCCGCGCCTCATTACTGGTTTTTTGATGCCAACGTAAACTACTTCGACAATATTTACCTCGATTTTAATTCCGACCGTCGTACGGAAAAAGCCATTGAAAACCTCGGTGAAGGAGATCCTCTTATCAAAAAGATTACCGAACAGCAAAAACTGAAATCAGGTTTAACCATGGATGCTTCCATCGGGAAGTCGTGGAAAATAAAACAGTATTTCCTTAATTTTAACCTTGGCGTTAGCAACATCCTGGATAATAAAGATCTTATTACCGGAGGTTACGAGCAAAGTAGGTTTGACTATAAAGACCATGACGTTTCTTCGTTTCCGCCCAAGTATTTTTACTATTATGGCCGGACATTTTTCATGAATATTGGTTTCCGTTTCTAATTAAATAATTTGATCATAAATAATAAATACAAATATGAAAAGAATAAATAAACTCAATTTAGGATTAACCCTTATCCTTTTGGCAGGCATGATGGCCGCTTGCGTTAAAGGTGATTATGATACGCCACCCATTAATGTTCCTACGGTGGATTTTAGCGCTAATTATACCATTTTAAAACTAAAGCAAACCTATACAACCCTCGATTCCATCGAAGGGGATACCATTATCAAAGGAGTAATCATTGGTAATGATGAATCAGGAAATATCTATAAAAAACTCATCATTCAGGACGGAACCAGCGGCATTGAAGGTAAATATTGACCGTACCAATATGTACACCGAATACAGATTAGGACAACGGGTTTTAATCAAATGCAAGGGAATGTATATAGGCGATTATAATGGCCTTATTCAAATTGGCTATAAATACAACGGTGGTATAGGCCAATTGCCTTCCATCTTGGTGGCGGACCATATTTTCAAGGACAGCCTTCCCGGAAAAACTCCCGAACCGGTTACCATGTCAATTCCGACAACCATTAACTCTTCTAATATGCAGCTAAAGTAGCACATTAGTGTAAATTTGAAAATGTACAATTTGTTGAAGCCGGACAGGAATATTGCCCGCAAAGCTGTTACTTCAGCCATAAACCGTACCATAAAAGATGCTAATGGAAAAACCCTTGTGGTACGCAACAGCAAGTATGCATCCTTTGCCGGAGTATTAATGCCTTCGGGCACAGGTACTGTTGTTGGTATACTGAGCGTTTTTGGAAGTACTCCCCAGCTTACCCTACGCGATACCAGCGATGTTCAGGGATTTACTAATGGTGGCGGTGGTCAGCCTACCGGAGATTATGTATATCCTAATGCCGGACTTACCGCATTAACATCATTAAACGAAAACTTTGCATCCGTTACCACCAATGCTGACATTTCGTTAGCCGGCTGGACAGCTAATTATTCCAAAGGAACCCGTAACTGGCAGGGAAAAGTATTTACAGGAACTCCTCCCGAACAATATGCTCAGGCAACTTCGTATGGAAGCACTAATACCGACGCCGAGAATTCGATGTGGCTGATTACACCACCAATCACGTATTCATCCAACTTAAACTTAGCTTTCAAAACGGCTACAACTTATTGGACTCATGATGGATTAAGCGTTTGGATTTTAACAAATTTCAATGGAACAAGCGGAACATGGACTCAAATCGACGGTTTAACTCTTGCCAATCAGGCCTCGTCCACCAAGTGGTTCAAGCAACTGGATAAGCACTTCAAAAGCTATTTCCAGCATAGTTCCCAGCGGTTATACCGGAACATTTTATATTGGATTTAAATACGAAGGCTCAAAGCCCCAGTCAAAAACTACTACCTATCGTTTGGATGACGTAAGTATTCAATAAAACAGGTAACCGAATAAAAAAGCCTCTCCATGAAAATGAAGAGGCTTTTTTTTTGAAGGAATAATGTCTGGCTATTGAGCCGAAGGCTTAGTCCCGATCTTTTCGGGATTGGCTGCTGAGCCGAAGGCTTAGTCCTTCCGAGTACTCGGGATCGGGATTGGCTGCTGAGCCGAAGGCTTAGTCCCGACCTTTTCGGGATTGGCTATTGGCCATTAGCCAATAGCCAATAGCAATTTACGCCTCTGCAAAGCCTGAAACGATGCCTCGTTTTCTCTAAAAATACCCGGCCATGGGCTTTTTTCAGGGAAAGTTCCCTCTTTTAGAAGCAATGGTTCTTCTTTTAGAGGGAACGTTCCTCCTTTTTGAGGCAATGATTCCTCTTTTGGAGGAAACGTTCCTCCTTTTTGAGGAAACATTCCTTCTCAGGAAGGCATTAATTCCTCTTTTAGAAGGAATGTTGCTTCTTGTTGAAGCAATGCCGGACCTTTTGGATGGAATTTCACTTCTTTTTCAGGGAAGGCTGCAAAAAATAACCTGCCGGACTTAAACAATCCCGGCAGGTTATAAAAACCGGAATCACCGGTAATGATTTTATTTCATTCCGGGCGTGCAGTTTAAATGAACAGATAGCCCCTTTACTTCCGGGTTATTAATCTAGATTAGCCATCCGCGGATATTGTAAGGATAGTTGTTTTTTGTGAAATTACAAATTTCGCTTTATTCCGAGCGGAATTGCAAATTCCGCTCAGCCGGGTCTTTTATTTGATAGCCTGTTGGCATATCGTTTATTGTAAATGCAAAGTCGCAGAAATGCAAATTATGGTTATATTAATCGTGTTTGAATAAAATTTATTTTTGTTGTTCTTCTATTTTTTTATTGATAAATTGCATTAATGCTGGACTCATTTTGTAATAATTACCATTCTTAATGATGTGAAATCGATCTAAACAAATTACATAATTTATTATATCATTTACTTTGATCTTTATTTTAATTCTAATATCCGCAGATTTAGTATTTTCATCTTTAGAAAGCCCACTTATGCTATTTAACAAAAAATCGAAATCTTTTTGGTTGGTGATGGTTATGCTTTCTATTTGTTTCCCAAACAAATTTTCAAAGTCGTCACAACTGACATCAATTGGTGTCATGATATTAAGATCAACGTATTTAATGATAGCTATACTTTCGTACTGATTTTGAGATGAACAACTAATAGTAAGGAATAACATAAAAATTAAGGGATAAGATATTTTATGACTATTTATTTTATTTGGGTTCATTCTCATTTTCTTTTGGGGTGCTAATAGTTGGTATATTTGTTATTTCAGTTGATGTTGGACTACTTGTAGGAAATAAAGTACCACCATGGTCAGTACGAGTTACTTCACCATCTTTAATTTCGCCCAATTTTTTTGCAGTTTCTTGTTCAGACCCAGTTATTACTCTTTTTTCTTCATTATTCCCATACATGGGATTATCTTGCTTTTGATCAACTTTCTGTTGTTCTGGATGTTTATCAGATTGATTTGCGTGATCAGCTTCGTGATTTAAAATTGATGTTGGGGACAATGAAACTCCTTTATTTGTTAAAAGCATTTGATCTGAAGCCCAAAAAATAGTCTTTTTCTCTGGATCAAAATTTGAGATTTTTCCTGTAGCTTCAGAAATATAATAGACTTTTGAAGATTTTTCTAAGGATGCAAGTATTCCATCTGCTTTATGGTCTTTAAGATATTTAACGGCAGTAGTAAAATCTTTTTTGAATTTCTCTGAAGTTCCAGGAGCATATTTGATTTTTCTGCCATCAGAATCAATATATTTTAATGGATTATCTATACAATAAACGTATGGTGAAGTATTTTTGTATTTTTCTGCCAACGGGTCCACCGTAGTCCATCTTCCAATCACCGGGTCGTACATCCTGGCCCCGTAATCGTACCAGTTAAGACCATAATCTTCCTGCAATTCCTTGCCATTATACAGGTAATTATTCTTTAAATCTGCACCGGAGGTATAGCCCAGGGCTTCCAATTGCATGCCAAAGGGATAGTAATGCTGGTATTCCATTACCTGCGGCAGGCCGGGGGCGGCAGCGGCATAGGTGGCACGGGTATTACCAAGGTGGTCTTTCATAAAGTACTCGTAGCGGTAAGTGTTGCCAGTAGGTACTAAGCGTCCTTCGGAGGTAAGGATGTATTGCAGGTTTTTATCCCAGTCGTATACAAAATTACCTAAGTAATATGATGAACCACCAAGGATGGCATTATTGGCCATTACCTTTTTTGCTAATTTTACACCGGTAGCATCGTAGATATATTGTATTTTGTTATTTGATCCAAAGTCAAGTAGTTCCGGTTTGTTCAGGTAGTTATAATAAATGGAGTCAATACTCTTATGCACATCTGACGTCATATTACCATTAAGGTCGTAATGATAATTTTGTGTTGTGGAAGTATTACCTGTATAATCAATAATTCCCGGTACATCGCCCATGGCATCGGTAATATAGCTTACCTGATTGCCGCCATTAAGATAGTTGTAGTTTAACTGGTCAATTTTTACTTCATTATCAGCATAGCGGTTTAAGGTAAGAATGTTGCCGTTGGCATCGTAGGTAAAACCATTCTCGTCAAAAGAGTTATCGTGTACCCAATTTTCCCCAGTATTTTTCCAGAAATAGGAATTATGGAGGCGATTTGCCTGGTCGTAGTTATAAATATAAGCATATATATCTGGTTTGTACTGCGAAGTAAAGGTTACCGCCGAAATATTGCCGTTGTATAGAGGGGTGCCTCCATAACCCGGCCCGCTGCTGTTATAATACAATTCCATAGCAAACAAATCATTTTCAGAGGATAGGTTGCCCCAGTTATTAATCTGGGTAAGCCATCCTCTGATATTGTAAAGATAGTCGGTTTTTTGTAAACAAGGACCAAAGGTTCCGTTATTTTTTTCGGAATGATAAATTTCGTTATGCTCCAAGCGGAAAAAACATCTTGATACCGATAGCAATCGGGATATTGGGATTGCTCAGTTGGGGTTTAATTGCATGTTGAATAGGGATTTGAACATTGATCTTCAGGAGAAAGCCATCCAATCTTCTTTTTCTTATCAACATCATAATATGACACACGTAACCACTTCCCTTTGCAATCAAGAATATTAAATGGATAATATTCTGGTTTAACTATTGTTGACTTTACTTTTGACCTAATATCAGGCTTACAATAAAGGTTTATTGGAGTGAACTTACTTGGATAAATACCTAAAAATTTTATTTGAATCCAACCAATTTTAGCTATAGTATCATAAAGAGTTGCATAAGCACTTATAAGTGCTCGATTATGTTTCACTTTAATAATATTTATTCCAAAGTAATCCTCGGTAATAGTATCATTCATAATGAAACAAGTTGTATCTCCTTTGTTATCTAAAACAGGTACCTTTATTTGTTTTTGAGCCAAGATAACACTGCAAACGCACACATTTTTTTTAGATTTATTCTGACCAAACAAAAAGTTTGGCATAATAATTAAGAATAACAATATTAATCTCATAACTACTTTCTCCTTAATTGAAGTAAAAACGAATTAACACCATCCAATTGACTATGAAATTGATTCCATTGACTTGGGGCAATTAACAAACAACCTTCAGAAACAGCACGAAGTTTTCCATTTTTATCATATTTCCAACCAGCCCAACCAGTATTATTAGATCTATGAATAAAAACTCCTTGTAAATAAGCAGGATTTCTATAGGGATAAGCAGGATTGAAATTATCTTGTTCTGGAATTTTTGCATCTCGACTTTCTAATACTAAATCTGATCCATATGGGCCCTTTCTATCATCTTGAGCTAACCTATTAACTGTATAATCACCATCAGCAACAACTCCAAATTTTGATGGATCTGAAGTCATAGTAAACCCTTTGTATGACTTTATATCATCTGCACCTTTAGGCCCATAAACGGTAACATCAGCAAGTTTTGCATCTTTGCCAAATAAATTTTGTCCTTCACCTAACTTTTCATCTTTTGAACCATCAAAAGTTACGACAGCCTCTTGTCCTTGCAATACAACCTCTTTTCCATTGTTATCTTTAACACCAGTGTAGTATTTTTTTTCATCTCTCCAATTCCAAGTGGGGTCTTTTTTCCCATCTACGGAATAATAAAACCATTCCATTCCATTTGGATCAATGAGCAACACAGGATTGTCTATGCAATATGTATAAGACGAAATAGAATGATACCTTTCCGCCAGCGGGTCAACAGTAGTCCAGCGAAGGATTACGGGGTCGTAAAATCTGGCTCCATAATCGTACCAGTTAAGGTTATAATCTTCCTGCAATTCCTTGCCGTTGTACAGGTAATTATTCTTTAAATCATTACCGGAGGTATAACCCAGGGCTTCCAACTGCATGCCAAAGGGGTAATAATGCTGGTATTCCATTACCTGGGGCAGGCCGGGAGCAGCAGCGGCATAGGTGGCTCGGGTATTGCCCAGGTGGTCTTTCATAAAGTACTCGTAGCGGTAAGTGTTGCCGGTAGGTACTAAGCGTCCTTCGGAAGTAAGGATATATTGCAGATTTTTATCCCAGTCGTATACAAAATTACCTAAGTAATATGATGAACCACCAAGGATGGCATTATTGGCCATTACCTTTTTTGCTAATTTTATGCCGGTAGCATCGTAGATATATTGTATCTTGTTACCGGAAGTAAACTCAATGAGGCATGGTTTATTAAGATAATTGTATATTATGTCGTTAAAAATATTTTTGGTATAATCATGTATCATATTGCCATTATAATCATATCCATAGGATGGGTAGGTGGTTCCATTATAATCTGTTACATTTGCCACATCTCCTATTGGATCGGTAATATTTGATATTTTATTTCCATCATTGTAATAATGATAGGTGAGCTCATCTATTTTTTGCTGGTTGGCAGCATAGCGGTTCAAGGTAAGGATATTGCCGTTGGCATCGTAAGTAAATTGTTCGGAAAAAGAGTTATCGTATGTCCAGCTTCCGCCGTTGCTTTTTTGTGCAAACAATGCATTATTTAAACGGTTGGCTGCCGGGACTGTATGGCCGTTCAACATTCCGGCTGCTTTTAGTATGGCGTTGTGTTTGTCCTGGTTCTCTTTGTGCATGATAAAATCAATAACATCAAGGTTTTTGTTCCCGCCATTGCGGGACAGGCTATGGGACAATTGGAACTAAAACAATATGCCGTTTGCGTTTTGTAGTAAAGCTGCATACTGGGCGTTTTGTCCTCGTGAAACTGACAGCACAAGCGGTTCTGCTTGTCGGGTTTAAGGCCGTAATACTGCAACACCGTTGCCATTGATAGCCGTTGTTTTATCTCGCTTATTTCCATAGTCAAACTATTTTTTGATTAAAAAAGCAATCGTACAAAAATAAATACAGTTGATTAATTAATCAAATACATTTTGAACTAATTTTAAATATATTGCCTAAAGCGGCATTAATATTTAAATTTGTTGCTTAGATAGTAAATTATAAAACAATGAACATCGGCGACAACATAAAACGGGTTAGGGAAGCTAAGAACCTTACACAAAAAGAGGTAATTATGGCCATTGACATGGGAGCGGCCATGTATTCCCGGATTGAAAGCGGTAAAACCGAACCGTCTTTAACTACACTGGAAAAGATTGCTAAAGCTCTGGGGGTTTCGCTTGTGGAGCTCATCCAGTCCGATGAGAGCCTGAGCGATGTAAATTCCGTGGATAAATCGTTGATGGAAAAACTATACGGCTCATGGAAGCCCTGAGCGATGAAGAGCGCAAAACCATTTACACCATGCTGGACGCCTTCATCGGCAAGAAAAAACTAAAGGACGCCCTTGTGAACGTCCTTCATGATGTGCATTAGGTTTTTGTATATTACTCGATAAGAATTTGTTCTACAACTATATCCTCAGGAATAGTTTCAAATTTTACATTACCAACGCCTAAATTTTGGTTATTGCTGATATTGAAAAAGCAAGTGACTTGATTATCGTTTTTAACTTTCAAACCAAAATAGCCATCTGGGTATGAAGGGATTGTTTGCGATAAATCGGACTTGACATCAATAAATTTAGCTCCTATTTTTAAGCCTTTCATTCCAACAATATCGCTACTAAGCACGGTAATTCGTTTTACAATACTCGTATTTTCCCAATTCGTTTCAACAAAAAGCAAAACAACTGATTTGTTATAAAAGACCACTCCTTTCCATTGAGCTTCATCTTCTGATTCAAAAACAGTGTCTTTTAAACTAATCCCCATCGGATATCGAAAACTCTTGATTTCATTAATATTCCTGTTTAATAAAAGTTTCAAAGTATCAAGATTGTATACATTTAAAACAGAGCCAGCTTCATCCTGTGCAGTGATTTTGTTTTTTGGCGTACTATTTGAACAGCCTATACATGCTATAAGAAGCCATAACAAAGTGATTGCCTTCATTTTACTGTAACTTTTATATTGGGATTTTGTTGAAGCCATGATGCAATAAGAGCCCATGGATTACTTACTCGGGTATTATCCTGTGCTGCTGTATATTGCTCCGGCTTAAACGGTTCGTTTGCTTTGGCTTCTTTAACATTTTTTAATTTTTGATAATCGCCACCATAGGTTGTAAAAAACTCTTCATTTGTTACTGAACCATAGTTTTGATTCTCAGGGTCTATTCGATTGCCTTCACTGTCTTTTGCATCGATATGAAGGTGTGCGTTTGTGGTTCCGCTCTTTCCAGTCTCGCCTAATATCTGACCTTCATATACAGTGCTGCCAACTTCAATGCCATTTGCTGTAGAATTTATATGCCTAAAAGTAACTTTATCACCATTGCCATATTCAACAGTAATATAATTTCCCCCTTTTTTGCTGCTCCCCATACCAACGACTTTACCATCTCCTAATGAATAAAACGAATTTCCTACTGAGGCTCTATAATCAATTCCACAATGAGGATTAGAAGCTCCTGGCGGTCTATTTCTATCCAAATAGGTAGATGTCCTAACTACTGTGTTTGTTAAACCATACCCACCGCCTGCAACATCTCTTTTATTTACTGCACTTGTTCCCTTAACTGGCCATTCGATAAGGCCATTTATATCAATATATCTTAATGGATTGTTAAACGCATATCGATAAGGTGTCCAGTTTGGCATTTTCTCAGCCATTGGGTCAACCGTACTCCATCTTCCAATCACCGGGTCATAGAACCGTGCCCCGTAATCGTACCAGTTAAGGTTATAATCTTCCTGCAATTCCTTGCCATTATACAGGTAATTATTCTTTAAATCTGCACCGGAGGTATAGCCCAGGGCTTCTAATTGCATGCCAAAGGGGTAATAATGCTGGTATTCCATTACCTGCGGCAGGCCGGGGGCAGCAGCGGCATAGGTGGCACGGGTGTTGCCAAGGTGGTCTTTCATAAAGTACTCGTAGCGGTAAGTGTTGCCGGTAGGTACTAAGCGTCCTTCGGAAGTAAGGATATATTGCAGGTTTTTATCCCAGTCGTATACAAAATTACCTAAGTAATATGATGAACCACCAAGGATGGCATTATTGGCCATTACCTTTTTTGCTAATTTTACGCCGGTAGCATCGTAGATATATTGTATCTTGTTATTTGATCCAAAGTCAATTAGTTCCGGTTTGTTCAGGTGGTTATAATAAATGCCAACTATGCCTTTATCTCCGTCATGTGTTATATTGCCGTTAAGGTCGTAAAAATAGCTTTGTGTTGTGGAATTATTGCCGGCATAATCAACTACATCAGGCACATCGCCCATAGCATCTGTTACATAACTTATCTGGTTGCCATTGCTTAGATAATTGTAATTTAACTGGTCAATTTTCACTTCGTTGTCGGCATAGCGGTTTAAGGTAAGGATATTGCCGTTGGCATCGTAAGTAAGGTTTTCGGTAAAGGAATTACCTCCCTGCCAAATGCCATTGCCGTCCTTTTTCCAGAAAGCGGAAGTACATAAGCGGTTTGCCTGGTCGTAACCATAGGTGTACGCATATATATCGGGGGTGTATTGCGAAGTAAAGGTTACCGCCGAAATATTGCCGTTGTATAGAGGGGTGCCTCCATAACCCGGCCCGCTGCTGTTATAATACAATTCCATAGCAAACAAGTCATTATCAAAGGATAGGTTCTCCGGGTTGTTGATCCGGGTAAGCCATCCACGGATGTTGTAAAGATAATCGGTTTTTTGCAAACAAGTACCAAAAGTTTCGCCGGTTTTTTCGGAATGTGTTTTTTTTGTTTGCAGGTTTCCTAAGGCATCGTAGGTATTGGCGGCAAGCAGCACATCCACCTGCCCGGGTATCTGCATGGTATGGCGAAGAAGCCGGCCCATATGGTCGTAATCAAATACTTCGGTATATTCTATGGTATTATCAAACGCGGTATGCTTGGTTTTTTGCTGCAGCAACCTGCCGGTAAAGGAATACTGGCTGGTAACAACATCCTTTCCATCCACATCCGCATTATCGCCTACGGTTTGCAAGGTGCGGTACTTGCTGTCGTAATAGGGAACTTCGAGCATCCAGTCACGCATATCATCTTCGGGATTCAATATACGGGTCTTGGTGCCGGTAAGCATGCCTTTTACATTTCCCATTACCTCTGTTGATGCAACCAAACCACCATTGTTAGTATCGAAAGTATATTCGGAAGGGAAAATGGTATATTTATCATAATAGTTTATGGTAAGTAAATTCAGAGTACCGCCGAGGGCTGTTAGCACATTATGAGTATACCCATGATTAACGTTATAATTGGTAGTGATATTTTCACTAATCGTAGTAGAAACGGCAGAATTATAAAAATTATTCATTTCTTCCCTGTTTAAAGCCAATGTACCAGCGAGGGTATAAATTCCAGTCATTACCGGGCGGTTAAGATTATCGTAACAGGTAAGCAACCATTTCTTAGGGTCTTCGTTTCTCATCTTTCCATCCTGCGTAAGCACTAAACGGTCACGTTTATCATATACCATGTACACCCAATCGGCACCGGGAAGTTTTTTCATTTTCATACGTTTACGGTTATCGTAACGATACTGATATGATAAATTGTAGTCATCAGGCGTGATAGCTTTGGGAGGAACCACAGCACACAACTGATCAAAGTCATCGTAAACATACAACGTACAGAGGGCGTCTGTACCACAAACCGTTTCGGTAAGTACCACTTTTCCCTGAAGGTCTTTATATTCCCGTTTAATGTGCTGGTCTTCATCCATTGTTTCGGTTAAATACAGCTTATTCGCATCGTATGTTATGACAGGATAGTCATCATTCGGAGGGTCATACTTCCATGAACTAACAACATTAGCATTGGTTTTATAGCTGAAACAGGTTTCTTTTCCGCTGCCGTTTCGCCAGTCGTAACCCGGGGCAGCTTGTTTCACTGCCCTGTTGAGTGGCGAGTTTTCAAAAATGGTTTGAGAATATCCATTACAAGCGTCTACGGAACTAAACAGAGTATTGAGAAATGAATGCTGATTAGTGCTGGAACTCCCATCAAATTGCCCGTTGTTTTGTGTACCTGGGAATACGTATGCAATATAATCTTTATCTTTTCTGCCCGCAATATCATAAGTGGTAACTTTTATCATATCCTTTTGGTCGGGGCTGCCCATAACGGAAATATTTTGCACTTCACGTCCCAGCCCGTCGAAATAGACAATCTGCTCATTTATATCATAAGAGGTATAGGAGGATGGAAAAGTGCCATCAAAAGCAATTTGCGGAGTACGTGTACATATATAATTTATGGTATTGGTAGGAGAAGTTGACTGCGTATTAGGTGAGGGCAAGGGATCCACCGGAATATTTTCTATGCTGTTTTCACTGCCGATGTAAGCATGGAAATATATTCCAGCCTTTGTACTAAAGCCGGGTTTCAGAACCACCTGCTTTTTTGCTTCTACCGTAAGGTTAACAATGATTTCCCTGTCAAGTTCTGTGGTGTCGGAATTCAGTTGTGCTTGTAAATGCAGGGGAAACGCAAAACATGTTATTAAAAACAGCCAAAGGAAGAAGAAAGTATCGCTTTTATATATTATTTTCATAATGAAAAGGGTATTTATTCAATTTACAGTTATTACTGATTGGCATAGTGATATTCATATTTTTTCAGGATTTTGCCATCGTTATCCTGTATTGCCGATAACCTTCCAAAACCGTCATATTTATAAAACGTTTTTATTCCTGCTGCATCTGTTTTTGAAGTTATACCAATTTGTGATTCGTATGTATATGCAACTATAGTGGAAGATAAAAGATTATTTCTTAAATAAGCAGCCGCATTTAAAATATATGAGCTGTCGCACGACTCTTGCAGTGTAGTTATAGTATAGTTTCCCTCCTGTAATTTAGCTGCTACCTCCTCGTATGTTGAACCGGTAATTTCTGCCACTGGATATGTGTTGTGATACCCCCAAAGATAAGTTACAGGTATATTATTTTCGGGTTTAAAAGACTGAATTTTGTGTGTAATATCATTATATTGAAAAACAGCTTCCCTTTCGCCATATAAATAAGGATTGTCTTTGTTGAAAGAGAGAATGGAGCCAAGTTCTGTCCTTGCTATATATATTTCCGTTGGTTGCCCAATTTCGTTATACCTGGTAACCTTTCCATTTACTAATTTTTGGTTGATCGTCTCTCGTTCATCAACAGGAACATTAATGATATGTTTATCTACCAAACTCTGGAAATTATTGGTTATGGCATTCTGTGAGTAATCCTGGGGAAAATATGAATATGCTTTTATTGTGTCTCCATTGCTATTTACTCGTATAGTGATATTAATTAATGCATGTTCCGGATTATTATATTGGTAAAAAATAGTTTCTTTTATTGGATTTTGCCCGTTATCGTCATACGTATATGTCTTTAGCGTATCAACATAATTCCATTTTGATATTATTTCATATTGTTGGCCATCAAAATTATCAATTGCGTCATGATTTATTATGGTATCTCCGACATTATGACCATGACATTCGCAATAATTCTTTCCACTATTGTTATTGCCTGGTGCTATACATCTTACTCCAAAAAAACCAAAAAAATAATGATGCCTATGATTGGCATTGCAATAAGTACTAATAACTCCGGTATCCTGTTTTTCACATATAAAACTAAAGGGTCTGGTATAGATGTTATCATAGTTTTTTCGAAAAGTATAACCGAATAATATTTTTTCTTTTCTGGAATCTTCTTTATATGTGTAATAAGTTTCCTTTAATGGTATAATCTGTTCATTATTTTTTTTAAAAATCAATTGGTATTCAGGCAAACCACTATTCCAACTGCAATTAGTTTTTGTAGCGCCAACAATGTTATTACTACTCCATGATAAAATGTAGCCTTGTATATCAACGGTTATCTTATATTGATTTTTTTTCGCCTCCATTTTCATAGTTATCTCCATAGGAAACTATGACATTTTTATACATAACATTATTGCCATTAATATTATAATTATCGTTAACACTGTTTGAATGCAAAGTGAATGTTTCACGTTCATACTGTATTTGATAGCAGGTAGGGGTAATTACTCGCGATGATATGTATGTGGGAACATAACCTGTTATACCGGATGATTTATTGGGTTCTTCAAGAGTTGAATAATAATAATGGGTGATTTCATTTATATTATTTATATTATTATTTGATACGGTTTTTTTAATACGAACACCTCCGCATAGAGAATTAAAACTTTGAGAAGTCGGTGGCTGTGCATAGTAATTTAATTTAAAAAAAACTGTCGTTCCTTCTCCACTTGCAGTTAAGGTAATTGTATAATCATGATTTTTATATAATTGTATTTGTGGAGCAAGCATCATTCCAAGATCTATTGCAATACTCTGATAAACATATTTCGCTTCGGTGTTATCATATATATTTACCTTTCCTATATGATGTAGTGGGTCGTATTGATATTCCGTAGAATCATAGCTAATCCATGCATAAAATCTTTGAGTTTGATCAGTTGTACTATTGATATTTCGAGAAATTGAATTCGGATATTTGAGTCCCCTACCGTTGGTATCAATTTGAAAAACTGAAAGTGGTGGGTAAACCAGCTTCGTTTCATAAAAAGTATTAGGCTCATAATATAAGGTAGTAATACCGCCTGTGGGATATATTATTTTATTTAACAGTCCCATTTTTGAATATGCAGAGTCGGGTTCCCTGTTTCCTCCGATATTATCAAACAAAGGATAGTCTGGACCGGGGTTGGGAACTAAATAATTATTTTGTTTTCCATTAAAATAGCCCCAATAATCCTGAGCATATGATAGCCTTACCGGTAGCTGATTCATTTCAATGTAATCAAAATTATATTTTTGAGGATTTACATTATCAGGACCATTTACATAAACATTCCTTAAAAACATTCTATGTTTCAAATCTTGGTTAATATAATAATCAATACCATTACCTGCTGAAAAAGTTGTACTATTTGAAAAAGTATAATCCATATTAGCTTTTTTTATAACATTGCCCTTGTTATTATAAACTTTGATACTATCTAATTTTGGATCGTCAAAATCAGTTCTATTTAGTTTTGTAGAAAAAAACACAACAGAATCATTACAGGATGATGTTATTTTTCGTAAATGAAATGTTTTTAGTCTGATGCTTTGAATACATTTTGTTTCTTGATATGGGTCAAATGTATTATTATCACAATATGCTAAAGGTTGAGATATTTTACTTATTGTCTGGCTTATTCCGGTAAAATAATCAAGTTGATTGCTTTCATAAGTAAAGGCAATACTACTGCCATCCGGATGCTCAATGGTCTTTAAATACCAAGATGTTTTCATGGGTTCATTTCCGTATTGTTTATTGCATTCCTGTCCAATGGATAATACTTTTGAAGTTTCAATATATTCTTCACCGAAAGTATATTTTATACCATCAGGTGTTGTAATACGAAAACCCATAATCTCATATGTTAAATTTGGATCAAGAACTTCAATTTTTAAATTTGAATATGGTATCAGATATGCAACATAAATACTATCGGATTGGAGGACAAATTTACCCGTATATCCGTTAAAATTAAAAGTATATAAATCGGGTTCTGTATTGGCTTTTTCAGCCCAACTGTAATTTAAGTAATTATAAGTTTTTTCACAAAAATTAGTAATTTCCGGAGGTATGGGATATTGATTTGCTTCATCATCCCCCCCTCTTATGGTTCTTGTAACCACCCCTCCGGCATTTAACGACCATCCTAATCCCACCCAGGAAGCAATTTGATCTACTTTTATGCCATTACTATTATAACTAAGAGATAGCGGTAAGCTAAGTTTGCCAATATTTAGAATAAATAACGGAATATTGATATTTGGTGTACCCGTTGACAATGAAACAGGAACCATACCATATTTGCCTAATTCACTTGTAGTAGGTGATGAGGGAATTATATTGGGCGAATAGTTTATAGAACCAGGAACTTCATTTTTTTGAGCAAAAATATTGCATGAAAAAAACAGAGAAAAAATTACAAATTTGACTATTCTATATTTCATATTAAAATATTAACTTGTTTAAATTATTGTTATTTAGCTCACCTTATTGTATCACTAATTTTTTCACTGCAACCGCTTCCTTCGTTTTCAGTATCAAAGCATAGGCTCCCGGTTCCAGTCCGTGCAGGGCAAAAGGAATATTTTCGTCCTTATGATGGTTGGTTATTACCTGCCGGTAAATATTTTTTTTCATAGGGTCGCGAATGATAATGTCAACCATATCATAGTCTTTGGTAAGGTAAAGGATAAACTGCCCGTTGTTTGGGTTCGGGAATAGGGAAGAAGCCTCCGCCAACTCTTCGGATTTCGTATTGGTTACGTTTTTAATCACGTTTACCGTTATCCCGGCATAGCCTGTACAGCCTCCGGCATTTGCAACATTTACCCATATATGGTTAGGCCCTTCAAAACATTCATTCGCTTTAAGAATAATAGCGGAATCTTTGGAACCGTTGCTCCATTCCCAGGTGGCATATTCCCCTTCCGGGTGCAGGTATAGCCATTGCTCTCCACTTATTGTGGTATCTTTACCTAAGCTTATTTCGGGAGGAGCAACCTCAAGCACCTTAACGGTATCATTGATCAGACAACCGTTCTTGCTTTGCAGTTCCAGCGGGTAGTTGCCACCTTTCCGTACCGTAAAAGTTTGTTCCCGACTTTCACCATTATTCCAGTTGTAGGACGTAAAACCAGTTCCGGCATCCAATATCAGGAAACTGCCACTACACAGCACTTCAGGATTGCGAAAATAGGGTTTCTTTGCATTGCAGGGTTCTATCCTCCCGGTAAAGATATCTTCTTCTCCGTTGGAAGTTATCGTTATGCCGGAAATATCCATTTGCTTACGGAAGGAACCGCTGAGGTAAATATATTTTTGCGGACTAAGGATAAGGGTTTGGGGATAGTCATCGGCACTGCCGCCCATTTGTTTTGTCCAAAGAGCATTGCCCGTTTTATTCAGAGAGGCAACAAAAATATCATTGCCGGTCCCTGCCGAATGCAGGAGTAAGTTGTCTATGTATAAAGTATCCGAAAACGATCCGCTGAAAATTAGTTCATTTTCATTTGCCACCATGCTGCTTACCCTGTCGTTCCTCAGGTTACCGATTTGTTTATTCCATTGTAACGAAAAATCAGTGCTCAATGAAAAGATACAGATGTCGTCGTTGCCTGCGGATGCGATAGTTTGACCGTCAAAGGCAAGGTAATCGCTGAAATTGCAGGCAAGATAAACATTATTGTCATAGCCTGCAAGGGCAATCGCCTGTACATTTTTACCGGTGCAAAAGCCTTTTGCCTTTATCATCTTTCCGGTTTCGTCGAGAGTGGCAAGAAAGACACCCTTATATTGCAGGTTTGAGCTTTCCAGTACAAAATTATTGGGAAGTATTACTTTTCGCTGGTAATTGCCGGCAAGCATCAAGCTGCCGTCGTTTCTGGCGAGGAGGGTATTGATACGATCGTCACCTTTTCCGCCAAAGGAGAGTGAGTAGCTGAGTTTTCCGTCGGAATGGAAACATAGTAAAAAAGCATCCGTCTTTCCTTTCGATACCAATTGTTTGCCCTGAACGGTGAGCGTATCGTAAAAATAGCCGCCAAGCAGGATGTCGTTATTCTTTTTGCTGATGGCAATGGATGTCAGATAGTCAATATTGGTTCCGGTAAACTGGGTTGTCCATAAACCGATACCATTGGTATCCAGGCAGGAAATATAAAAAGTATATTTCTTGGGATCAGCCTTTTTCCCCTTTTTTACTTTACTGCTACCACCGGCAACAATCAGGTTGTCTTTCGAGTTAATGGTAAGCAGGCTTCCGTATTCGGGATTTATCCCGGCAATGCTTTTTACCCAGGTAAGTTTCCCAGTGGTATCGTATTTCGACAGGAAAAGATATTTTTTAAAGTTAAGCGCTGCATTGTCACTGGCAGTTTTAGATGTGGTATCGGAAAGACTACCGGTAAGATATAGGTTACCGGTGGGGTCGCAGGTTATGGCATTCACGATATCCCAGCCGCTGTTCCCGGTATGGATTGCCCATTCCGATAATGCAACCTGCGAATAAACAGGCAGCTTAATAATAACAATCATCAAAAAAAGGATTGTTTTTAGGACTGTATTTTTATGTATCATACTTGTAATGTTTTTTAACCTGTAAATTTTTATTCCGGTTATTTCAATACTATACTTTATTTTTTAGTGCTTAGCGCACCTTCACAGATTAATAGCCAAGCCTGCAATGCAATTAATGGTTGGTATTCTGTGATTCCAATTTTTCTATTCTTTGATTCAGCAGAATGATGTATTGTGTCAGTTCTTCCACTTTTTTCAATAGCTGAGCATTCATTTCTCCCACACTCACTCCTTTTTCGCTTACCGTTTGTGCATCGGGAATGCCAGGCAGATGCTTGTTGGCAGTAACATACTGTTCCAGTTCCTTAACAGGCATCAGCTTATATCCTTTGTCAAATACATAATCAGGCCATGATGATAAAGCTTCCACTACTACTTCGGTACAATGGATCTTGCCGGCAACGGCTAATTTATAGTCTCCCGGAGTTGTTGTTCCTATACCTACATTGCTGTTATAGAAAGTCATCAGAGGTTGGGGAGTATTATAATTTCCATAAAGATATCCTTTTCCGGCAGCGTCTACTCCCATTCCGTAACCGTATTGACTGTTTGCAACCCACATTTGTGCATTCGGAGAATAGGTTAATACTTTACTTTCGCCATTATTATTACGAATTTCCAATTGTGTTTGAGGGTTGGTTGTGCCTATCCCAATCATACCCGTTTTGCCAATAGTAAATGCAATTTTTTTTGCAATAGAATCATCCGGTAATGTTCGAGTTCCTCCTGCCGGATTATTAGTATAAATAGGCACAAAATTCATATCTCCGGCACAGGATGTGTAAATAATGCCACCACCGTTATCACCCCGGCCTGAATTGGAATTTATTGTCCAGCTTCCATCTGTTGTTCTTTCAGCATTAAATCCGATGTACCGGCAGTCCCATAATGGCGCAACACATCCGGCATCACCTAGTGTAATCTTTGACATACCGGAACCAATATTGACTGTTCCGCCCGACAAAACACTAAACAGGCTATTACTATTAGCTTCGGCATTCTGCAATTCAAAAACCGTGTTATTGTTTGCTAAACTACCTCCTACCACTAACAATCCTTTACCGTTGGCATGGCGGTTCACTATCCTTGCTACTAAGGTATCATTAATACTGTCTTTTACATCCAGACGGTATGCCGGTACAATATTTAATAAACCTATACCCACATTGCCCTTGTTGTTTATTTGCATATTGCATTTTAATGAATAGGTCGTAGTATAATTGTAAAATTTAATTCCCCCCGGAGTTCCATTCCCTTTTCCTGCATATAATGAGAGCATGCCTTCTTTAGCTGTTAATCCATCGGGTGCCAATTCAATTCCTGCCCCATAATTAACGCCTCCGTTTGCATAAATACCTAAATACTCACTTGTTCGCGCACCATCTATTTTTCCACTAAGTTTTATACTGCCATTTACATGAAGTTGCGCAGATGGATTGGTTGTACCAATGCCAATGTAAGTATCGCTACTTGTGAACCCTGTAATTGTCTTTTGATAGATGATACTATTACCAATAGTTGAGGTTCCCGAAAATTTGGGAATGTAATTTGCTGTTCCTGAACCGGTAATTTGAGCATGTATTGTACCTGCTGTAGTCAATAATATAATAAGAATTATGCTACGTAGTAAAAATTTATCTTTCATAATCTGTTCGTTAATTTAATTAGTGTTTAAAAACTAAGTTTAAGTAAGTAATAGAACCTATAAATTGTCGTATAATTAAATTTGAAAACCTTAAAATCAGCGTCTATCTGTTTTTTTCCGTGAAATCAGCATCCTGGTTTTTTTTGATATACAACATTCTATTTGTTCAATTACTTATATCATTTTTTTGAAAATAATCTGGATATTAATGGCATTCGGATGATTTTATTTATGTAAATATTTTAATTTCAAGAAAAACCTCAGGTGCGATGTATCGTTCTTTATTAAGTTTTTAGTGTTAATAAACAAGTAAATATTCACACAGCAAAACGGAAATGCAATGTCTTGTTCACATAGTATATTCATCGCACAACAATACTAAAAATGTTTTTATCAATGATTACCCGATAGCAAGAAGTTATTAACAATACAACCAAATAACAGATAAACGAAAGATTGTCAAGGCCAATATTGTTAATAACTTTTTTACGAATGGCTTGCATTATAAAATATTTTGTCATCGGATTTTGTATCTTTGTTACTCAAATAACAAACTGTATTAGTAACCATAAAACTCCATAATCATGAAAAAAAAGTATTCCTATGCCCATCTTATCATGCTGCAGGCTTCTATGGTGGTAGTCGTAAATCTCAACGGCAGGATAGCAGCCTTTACTGCCCGTCGTGCAACCCTTACCCCCGAATATATTGCAGCGCTTACCCAACGCATTGAAGCCGGGCTAAAACTGGTAGCTGCCGATACGCTGTTCGACCAGAAAAATGCAACCCTGTTGGTCGACCAGGTTATGCTCCAGGTAAAAGATTTATTACTCGATTTCCGGGCCGGTATTAAAGCCAACTTCCGTAAGGATAAAGCGCGGATAAATTTTATGATGCAGTCGCTGGGTTTCGAAAAATATTATGATGCCGTTGAAAAAAAGAGTCAGGAAGCTACCGTTGGACTGTTATTTACCTTCAACGAAAATATTCCTCAGTTCAAACAGGAAATCATTGATAAAGGAACCAATCCACAGCTTATCACCGATATCTGCGACCATGCCAAAACACTTCAGAATGCCGATATTACCCAGGAAAGCCTCAAGGGCGTTTCAAAAATACTAACCGAAACCCAACAGCAGGAACTCAATGATATTTATGATGAAGTGATGTCCATTTGTACCGACGGAAAGTTCATTTTCAGGAATGACCCTGCCCAGAAGGAATTATTCAGTTTCGACCGTATCGTATCCCGTTTGACTAAACCTGCACCCGATAAAACAGAACCCACAGGCGAAGCTAATTAGAAGGACTAAATAAGGCTGAGCGAAGTCCCGTTGAGTTCCACACTCCTTTACGAACTCTTCTACTTTTCTTACGCGAAGTTCTACAGTTCTTACGCGAAGTTCGACGGTTCTTACACGAGTTTCGGCGGTTCTTACGCGAAGTTCGATAGTTCTTACGCGAGGTTCGACAGTTCTTACGCGAAGTTCGGCGGTTCTTACGCGAAGTTCGGCATTTCTTACGCGAAGTTCGACGGTTCTTACAAGAGATTCGGCAGTTCTTACGCGAGGTTCGACAGTTCTTACGCGGGTTTCGGCGGTTCTTACACGAGATTTGGCAGTTCTTACACGAGGTTCGGCGGTTCTTACGCGAGGTTCGACAGTTCTTACGCGGGTTTCGGCGGTTCTTACACGAGATTCGACAGTTCTTACACGAGATTCGGCGGTTCTTACGCGGAGTTCGGCGGTTCTTACGCATAGTTCTACCTTATCGTATAAAGCCAAAGCTATTATACTGTCAGGGTCAGTAATAATCGGGAAGTTCCTGGCCGGAACGACAGATAGCCGAAACATCCCAATTTTTCATAAGGAAGGTTCTGTAAAGATGCTGTCCTAAAAAATCCACCCCTTCATGTCGCCCGAAAACAGAACTCCGGACCTGGCAGAATACCTATAAACGGTTTGAATCATCGTTCTTCGGTATGTCTTCCGGGTCCGGAGACCGTGTTGTTTAATAAACTATGGCAGAAGCACTATTTTCTTCACTAAGGTTTGTCCGTTAACCGTTAGGCGGCAATAATAAACACCGGGCACCAGCAGATGTCCGTCGGCATTGAGGGCATTCCATCCGTACTGATGGCTGCCAGCCTGAAGATTCCCGTTGAAAACTGTGCTTACTTTTTGTCCGTTCTGGTTAAAAATACTGATATCGGCATTTCCGTTAGTTGGTAAAGCAAACGATATGTTCGTCTGATTTGTCAATGGATTAGGATATACCGACCATGAAGTGTTGTTCAGCTCACTGATTCCGGTAACGGCACCGACGGTTCCGTTAACCAGTTGTGGCTGCAACAGCGTACCATCGTAATTGCTGAATTCGGCAACCGTAGGATTGTTGCTCCAGATAATATCTGACTTTTCGCTGGAAACGGAGTTGAAAACAAGATTGCACAACGTAGCGTTGGTGCTATTGATACCCTTTTCATCAGCGGCCCAAACAAAGGTAATTTTACCCGGTTCGGGATTGCCTACGGTTACATCCATACTATTCATCCAGTTATTAGCTTCCACAAAGCTTAGCTTTTTTGCATCATAGCTGAGGGTAAACTGGAAAGCGCCAAGGTCGGGGATGCCGGCAATATGTACCGGAATGGTAAGCTGTCCGTTGGTTATGGCAACCGGTTCCATGCTCAGGATGCCCTGAGGAATTATGGATTTCTTAGCCGATGGAATGTAAGAGCCATTGGCATCGCCATAGACAATACCGTTGAAATCGGCGGTAACATTGCTGTTGCTTACGCTAATGGGTTGATTGTTGAACAGCCAGTCGCCTACAGAAAACGAATTAATAATGGCAGCAATACGTTTGCGGATAAGCAATACATCGGAAGCCGATAAACTACCGTTACCGTTTACATCGCCCGAAGCAAGAAAAATACCATTGAGCAGGCTTATGTTGGCAATATGTTTTTTGTACAACAGCACATCGCTTGCCGAAACATTATTCCAGGGTTTGGACGTAGCAACGGAAAGAGTGTAATCGCCTTCCTGAACTTCCGTAAAAGAATATGTGCCCGAAGCATTAGTGGTGGTCGTTGCCACGGTCGTTCCATTGGTTGTTTTCAAATCAATAGCCACGTTGCTCAACGGAGTATGGGAAGCGTTGGGATAGGTAACGGTTCCGCTGATGGTGTATCCGTTGAAAACAGAAATGCCAAGTGTTCCATCAAGGTGGATATTCTGGGCATAAACATCTCCGTCGTCGTTGCGTTGATCTTCCCAGGCAGCAATGTATTGTGAATTCAGGTATGATCCAAAGACGGGATGCAATTTGGCACTTTGTACGGTGCACATCGGTATTTTTTGTCCGTCCCAAACGTAACCGCCATCGTTATTAATACGCATTGCCATAATTTTACTGTCGTTGGTATTTCCAAAATCATAATATTGATAAAATACTACCACATCATTTTCGGCGGCACGGGCAGAAATAAAGCTTTCGGAAGTAGAAATCGACATAGGAATAAATATTTTACCGGTATTTCCCCACAAACGGTTACCGTCGATGGACAAGCGTTGTCCGTAAAGTCCGCGGTAGTTTTGGTTATAATCGCGTTCGTCCCAAAAAGCATACACTTCGCCGCTGTTGTCGAAGCAGGCAATCGATGGGTCAATCTGATGGTCGTTTGAATTGGTTGACAAAAGAGCACCGTTGGGTGGCATCACTACGTCGCCATTGGTAGTAACATGTTGTACATAAGCGCTGAAAACACTTCCGCTGACTTCGGCATGCCAGGTTACAAAAACGCCATCGGCATGATCGGGAATAATTTTTATTTCGGTAGAATAAGGAGGAATGCCATTACCTGTAAATACACCTACGGGAGAAGCCCATACAGGACTTCCGTTTGCATCAAATTTCTGGGCATAAATCTTTTTAACCGTTGCTGGAAAGTTTCCGGTAGCTTTGTACCATACCATGATAAAATTATTTCCATCGGAATTAATCATGTATGGAGAGGAGTTGTCATTAGTAGTTTCCTTAATATCAATGCCGCTGGTTCCCCACAACAATTGGCCTGTGGGCGATATTTTCTGCAGTTTGATATATTCCTTGCCAACATCGGGGAAGCATTGTATGGCAAAAATGGCATTACCGTCGTTGCTGGCAAGCACTTTGGGACTGTATTGTATTACCGAACTGTTGAAAAGTGCAATACCGTTGGCACCGTATAAAAATTGTCCTGAAGGTGAAATGCGGTAAGCATAGGTGTTGTTAAGTCCGGTACGTATATCCTGAACAGTAATCAGAGCGCAAGTATCGTTGTCCACAGTCATATCATAGTCGGTAATCCAGGAGTCGGAAGTATTGCCGCTGACCAAAATACCATCGGCTGGCCAGAGGGGATTGCCATTGACATCTAATTTCTGAAGACGAACATTATAGTTACCGTTATCGTTGGAGAACCAACTGATATAGGTGATTCCGCTGGCAGCATGGGTAGCCACTTTGGGCAACGTTTGTTCGCCGGTCATGCTCGAAATTACGTTGTTTGCGCCAGGATCGCTGCTCCATTGTTCGCGGGGAATTGTAGTAAACGGAATCGTCTTCAGCGACGAAATGTTGTTATAATCGGTAACTTTAAAGGTAACATCCCAGGATTGATTAGCTTCAACAGGAGTACCGCTGAAAACGCCATCGGTAGATACAAACATTCCGGAAGGATAGGGAGGCGCTGTAAACGATGTCATATAGTTATTCGGAATCTGATAATTACCGCTAATTCCTTCAAAGAGATAACTGTTGCCTCCTCCATTGGAAATTCCGGCGGTCCAGTTGGTTCCGGTTGTAAGATTATTGCCATAATAAAATTCTATTTTTCCGGAAGGGTATAATTTAACAGCCATATCAATATGAGTGGACGGGTCGCCAAATAAGGACGCTTTCCAGCGGAATGTTGCCTGGGTAGCGTCGCCGGTGTAATAAATAGCATCGCCGTTGGAAGGATAATATTGCAGATCGGTTCCATAAGGAGTGATGCAACGTGTTGCCGTCAGGTTGGCAGCATTACGTACATATTCAAAATTATTATTAAAGAGCAGGGATCCATCGGTAGAAACTGCTAATGTGTCATAATATTTTCCATAAAAAGGAAATGGAAAATCAAGTTTCTGGAGGGCGAAACCATCATCATCGCTCGAAGGATTTAAGGTTTGGCTGGTGATTGCCGGAAAACTTCCCTGAAAAGCAACTTCGGAATAATCTACCTGGGTATCCCATTTATATGGAGGCAGACCACCTTCAGCACTGAGTTGCTGGCTGTATAACTGATTAGCGGTTGCCGAAGGTAGTTCGTTGGTTGTAATGTTTGGCGCATTGAAAGCAACGGCTTTTTCAACCGAAAGGTAAATTGTTCCGTTTTCGTTGATGGGAACATTTGTTTGTGTGGAAGCTACTTCCTGCGGGCTGGTTCCGGTATAATCAATCACAGAAAAAGAGATGACCTGGCCGGTTCCGGCATTATTTGGATCTTGCCCATCGACTCGCAGGAAAAATTTAGCCGGTTGTCCGTTAGTAATGTAGCTAAGCAAAGGTGTGATATCCAAACCAAATTCAAGGGTTTTATCAGCTTCCGAGGATCCGCCTTTCATATTCATGGCACCACCCTGATAATTAAATATAGGGAAGTCAAGGCTATGTTCGGGGACTGTTGCCGATATATCGGAGGAGACACCAGCAGATATCTTTATTTTATTTCTGCTATTGTGCTTAACGGTAGCTTTCACGGTAAGCAATGGAGTACACGATGGTTTGGTGGTGATAATATGGACGGTATTATTCCAGATTCCACCGTTAGTAGTAGCTTCGGCAAGCGTCCGGTACATCACATAAGCTTTTCCGCCGTTGCCCCAGCTTCCGCCCCAGCTATTCGCCATTTTCACTCCGCCGATTTCCCAGTCGCGCATATCCACCACGCCGTCGCCGTTGATATCAAGGTTGTTGGTGTATTGTCCATCATTGTTGTAATCGAAGCGTATGGAATCGTTGTAGCCTATAAAGGTCATGGCATGATTAACATCGGAATCCCAATGTGTAACAACCATCTGACCTGCTTCGGGTGTACCTGAAGGCAAATAATTGGTTTGAAAATTGCCAGAAACACCGCCGCCAAAGCAGGCAACACCACCGACATCGGAACCGTTGGCATGATCGAAAAACCATTGCTTTAATGTTTGTAAGCCTTCGGGTGTGGAAACATTGATAGAATAAATGTCGAGCACGCGATTGCTCATTCCGTTGTAATATGACGAATAGCCACTCAGCCAACGGGTTTGTCCGCCAGACCATGGAGTTCCGCCATAATCGGCAACATTAACGCAACCGTCGGCATTGATGATTTGCCAGCCATCAAAATACCACGAACCGCCGCCATTACCACCATTAAGAAAATTCCAGGTGTAATGGGTAGGATATTGATTTTGTGTAGTATTTGCAGCAATGCCACGGGCAAAATCCAGTTCATAGGTAAAGGCATAACCAATACCACTTGCCTGTCCGCAACTTCCACCATCCTGATTAAAAATAGGACGGAAATAGGGTTTGGTGGAATTATCAACACTAACAGGTAATGTTCGTGTACGGTATTCTGCCGGTATTTTGAATTGTGGCAGACTGTTCAGATAATCATAATCGGATTGGGTAAGCTGACGTAATCCACCGGCATACCAGGGTTCTCCGTTTTTGTCAGGATTCAGATTGATTAAATCCTGAGTTTTTGCTATGTTTCCGACTACCAAAAGGCAGAAAAATAACAAGATAATTCGTAATGATGTTTTCATGATTTTAAAATTTAGTTATTCAATAATAGCTGTTTTTTTATTTTCAATGGTTGGGCTTTTTACAGGTGTATACGAACCGTTGGCATCGCCGTAAACGATACCGTTAAAATTCTGGGTAACATTGCTATTTCCCACAGTGATGGTGGTGTTGTTAAATAACCAGTCGCCTACCGAAAAAGAATTAATGATGGCAGCAATACGTTTGCGTATCAACAGCACATCGGAAGCGGTCAGACTGCCGGAAGCATTGACATCGCCGGAGGCTAAATAAATGCCGCTGAGCAAAGAAATATTGGCAATATGTTTGCGATAAAGCAACACATCAGTAGCGGTAACTCCGCCCCAGAGTTTGGTATTGGTAACTTCCAATGTATATGTTCCGGCGGTTACCCCGGAAAAGGAATAACTTCCGGCTGCATTGGTAGTGGTGGTTCCAACTACGTTGCCTGAAGCATTTTTAAGGCTAACGGTTATTCCGCTCAAAGGTGTGGAAGCTGTATTGGCATAATTGATATTCCCGCTGACGGTTTGCCCCGAAGGAACCGGCGACGGTAAAACAATAAAATCGAGCCAGCTACAATCGCTGCCACTTGCGCTGCTACCATCTTTCATGTATTCCCATTTAAAGGTGTGGTTTCCGGCAACAACAGGGAATGCTACCCTTGTCCAATCCGCTGTACCCGACCATTGTCCGGCGACGGTAGCATCGATAAAAAACTTAAGATAATCCCAACCACTTTCCGACGAAACCTTGTAATAGAATGAAACGCTGTCGCTACCGGCAACATTCATTGCCAGCGACAGGTCAGATTTCTGACTGTTTCCTATGGCACCCGATTTGGCACAATAAACGCCTTCGTAAGGCTGAACATTGGTAATGGTCCAGGGTTGGTTGCCGCCCTGTGCCCAGGGAAAACTGGTGAACGTTCCCGTTTCAAAATCTTCGAGAATCAATCCGACCGAATAACCGAGAGTAAAATCTTTGATATAAGTTCCGTTGTTGGCTGTAAAATTGATATTTACACTAAAAGGATGACCGATAGGGGTATCTGGCGAGGCGGTTAGGGTAAAGGTCCCGTTTGCGGATTGTCCCTGAGCAAGGTTTCCGAGATTGGAAGTACCAGTAACAATGGTAATGTAAGGATCGTTGCAGGTAATGGTTCCAACAGTATTTTGTGCAGTGATGTCGCCGCCGTTGCGGATGGTGAAGTTTAGATTCACCGTTTCGCCACCGTCGATGCGTCCGTTGCCGTTACCGCTTGCATCATCAATGGAATGATTGAGCATGGTAAGATAAACACCCGAAATAGGTTCGAGCTTCTGGATGGCATCCAGATCGAAGCCGATGTGATTACCCGAAGCGGAGCCATCACCATCATCCATAATTTTAATATAACGAGCTTCGGGAATATTAGCATTAGCCAGATCAAATTCATGGGTACCGGTTGCATTGCCAAGACTAATCCAAGGGCCATCCATGGCTGTTGACACATAGCAGGAATAACCTTCGGGAGAATTATCACCTTCAATTACTTTAAAATCATTGCCCGGACCTTCAATAACCGGAGTGCCCATATCTACAATTATCCAGCCACTTTTGCCGAGGGAGTAATACGTTCCGTCCGGCGGTCCGATAACGCCGGGCGTATAACCGACATCTGCAAAATTATTACCGGGTATCTGGCAACCAATCACTTTATACACATACTCTGCATTGGCTATAGGTTGAAGCACAATATTATTGACAGTACACTGGTTAGCTGTTACCACAACATTAGGGATAGTCTTGGTTTGATATCCATTAGCCACAATTTTTAGGGTATAGGTTCCGGGAATCAGGAAACGGTGATAATCGCCAACGGTGGAATCAGTATAGGCAGGAAAATCAGAACCAACAAAAATAGCAGCTCTTACGGGAGCACCGGTAACAGAATCGGTAACCAGACCGCTGATGCCATAACCGGCATATTCTATCATCTTGAGCATGGCAGGGCGGTTGTAATTCCAATACATTGATATTTGTGATGCAGGCGGTTGTTTATCGTTGGAAACTTCGCACGACCAGGTAATGGAACCCATAGTAGCATAATTGTAATCTTTGGAACTTCCGTTGATGGGATACATTCCCGAATAGCCTTGTCCGTAGGGTAAATTTTCGTAGCCCGACGAACTGTGATAAAGTTGAGCGAGATAATCAAGATGCGGTTTATCGGGTGCAATTTCAGGACGATAGCTCCAGGGATAGGATAAATATTCGGTACCACCATGATAAGAAGTATGGACGGTAAACTGATGATTGAGTACTGCCGAACGCAGGGCATGGGTTTCGGGTTGAGAACTGGGTGCCGGAGTCCCCGGATCCCACATATATCCCCAGTCGCGGTTTACATCCACACCGTTGGCATTTTCACGTTGCATAGCAATGCGTCCGTCGGGATTAACATTGGGATACAACCATATTTCGCGGCTGTTCACCAGATCGGTAACCGTGGTATTGCTACCGTAATTGGTGCAGAGATAACGAGCTAAGCGTATGGTTATTTCCTGTCCTATAAGCTCGTCGCCATGAATGCCCCCATCGAACATTACTTCAGGTTCATTTTCATTGACCGACACATTATTACTGACTTTTAATCCATAAATAGGATGTCCTCCGGCGGATACACCAAACTGATAGCGTTTACAAATATTTGGATAGGCAATCTGAAGACTATCCATCAGAGCTACATTCTGGTCGTAATTATGATAAGCTTCGAGCATGGTGGCATTATCCTTGAAAAATTGGCTCAGATTGGCTTTAGTGATTTCATAGCGTATGCCTAATTGCTGTATTTTCAACAATTCATCGGGTGTAACATTATATAAGCCATAGCCCTGTAGGATAATAATCTCCTTTGAGATGGAGATCGTATAAATTTTTTCCTTGTTCAGAATTATTTAAATAAACCCTTACTTCCATTTCATCTTTATGCCATCCTTGGGCAAAAGATGTAAGACTCACGAAAATAAACATTAGGCCGATTAAAAGATTTTTCATCGTAACGTATTAATTATTGATATGATATAATATAAATTGATTATTCCTTCAGTGCAAGCGTATGGACTTCAAAAATATAAAAATTCTGAAATAGAATTTAAAAAGAATAAAAAATTCTAAATGCAGTATTTTTATTTAAAAAAATCAGAAAATGGATGATAATTGCCGATAAAAAATGCTTTTTATCTTTTCAGGATCATAAATCCGGAATAGGTATTATCGTCTATTGGTATCGTTGTCAAGTTTATTCAAAGCAAAAGCATAAGCGCCAACAGATACAGCATTGGAAGTTCCCAATTTGGTAACACCAATACCCACACGTTTCATGGGATCGTAAGTTATTTTTTTATCGCTGAATGGTATTTTTATTTCGCGGACATCGCCTTTGATAAATTCGGCAAGTTCGTCTTTATTTTCAAGGTTAAATACCTTAACTTCGAGACGATTAAGCGGAGCGCCGGTCATGGTTTGAAAATGATAATTCATAGCATTGGTCATGGTCTGCAGAAACAAAGGTGCTGCGCCAGCTAATCCTCCGCCAAGGACGATTAATCCATCCACAAGCGTAATGGCATTGGCTAAGGAATCACCGCCAACGGTAGCTAACTCGTTATATGCTTTGATTGCAGCATTCTTATCGCCTTTTCGTATTCCCATCCCGATTTCAAATATTTCTTTTGGATTGGGACTTTTAATGATGTTGATGCCGGCTTCGATGGCATAAGCACGTTTTACGCCGCGTATGCTAACGCTTTCTTCCACGCTGGCGTTATGGTGCCAATGATTGCGCATGCGGTTGATTTCTGCCTGAGCCGAATTATCGCCGGCAAAAAGTTGCCCCCTCGATACTATCCCTCCGCCAAATCCGGTTCCAAAGGTAGCGCCAAAAAGATTGTTATAACGTTTCGGGCTGCCGGCTTCTTCCAACTTTGAATTGATAAAAGGCAGCAATCCGGCAATAGCTTCGCCATAGGCAAACAAGTCGCCATCGTTATTGATGAATACGGGAATCCCGAATTTCTCCTCCAGCATGGGGCCTAAAGCTACACCTCCGCGAAAAACCGGCAGATTTTCCAGATCGCTGATGATGCCTAATTCATATTCGGCTGGCCCGGGGAAACAAAAACTGATGGCTGTAGGTTTTTGGGTAAGTTGTTTTTGAATTTCTTCAAATCCGTTGATAATGGTATTGAGTACGATTTCGAGAGCATCGCCGTGAGCAGGAAGGATAATGGGTTTTACGATTTCCTTTTCGCTTTGAACGGCTGAAAATACAAAATTAGTTCCTCCGGCATCGAGTGTCATTACTATCCGGTCATCGTCAAGGTATCTCATTGGTCAGGTTTATAAACATCTACAAAGATATCAAAAAGTTTGATAACCGGTTCAAAAAAAATCAGATGATAAAATCTTCGTTTAAACGTATTATAAACATTCGTTTTCCCGGATAAACCTGAAATTACTAATGTGCTTCCAGCCAGTTGGTGCCGGTATTCATTTCCACATCTACAGGAATCAGTAGCGGAATAGCATTTTTCATCCAGGTTGCTGATGATGGGTTTTACGATTTCCAATTCTTCTTTATAAACATCAAAAACCAATTCATCGTGAACCTGCAAAATCATCCGGGTTTTAAGATTCCTTTCGTTTAAATCATTGTAGATATTGATCATCGCAATTTTAATCATGTCGGCGGATGAACCCTGAATGGGAGCGTTGATGGCGTTTCGTTCGGCAAAACCACGAATGTTTGCATTACCGGATGTGATTTCCGGCAGATATCGCCGGCGTTTCATGATGGTTTCCACATAACCGTTGGCACGGGCAAAAGCAATGGTTTGTTCCATATATTGCCTGATGCCAGGATATTTATCAAAATATTGTTTAATAATTTCGGCGGCTTCGTTGCGTGAAATGGATAATTGTTCGGACAATCCAAAGGAAGAAATTCCGTAAACGATGCCGAAGTTGACGGTTTTGGCCCGGCGGCGCATTTCCTTGGTAACATCCTTGAGTTTAACGTCAAAAACTTTTGCAGCGGTGGCGGCATGGATGTCGAGTCCCTGGCGGAAAGCTTCCATCATTCCTTCGTCCTGGCTTAGGGAAGCAATAATCCGGAGTTCAATCTGGGAATAATCGGCCGAAAGCAGGATATAATTTTCGTTGCGTGCGATAAAAGCTTTGCGGATTTCCCTGCCTCTTTCGGTGCGTATGGGGATGTTTTGCAGATTGGGATTGTTGGAACTAAGTCGTCCGGTGGAAGCCACAGCCTGGTTATAAGAAGTATGCAGTCGTCCTGTAGCCGGATTTGCCAATGCCGGTAAAGCATCTACGTAAGTGGATTTTAGTTTGCTCAGTTCGCGGTATTCAAGTATCTTGGGAACAATAGGATGTTTGTTTATCAATTTTACCAGCACTTCTTCACCGGTAGCATACTGTTTGGTTTTGGTAAGTTTGGGTTTACCGGCAAGCTGAAGCCAATCATAAAGCACTTCACCAAGTTGTTTGGGCGAAGCGATATTAAAATTGGTTCCTGCCAACTGCTGTATGTCGCTATCGAGCGTGGAGATTTCTTTTTTGAGTTGTTCGGAATATTCGCTCAACGTATCAATGTCGAGTTGCACACCTTCCGATTCCATCGACGCTAAGACGGGGATAAGCGGCATTTCTATTTCGTCGAACAACTTCCGGGTATCGGTTTCGGTAAGCAATGGTTCAAAAATTGTCTTAAGCTGAAAAGTAATGTCGGCATCTTCGGCAGCATATTCTTTGATGTTTTCTGCATCCACCAGGCGCATGCTCAGTTGATTTTTTCCTTTTTTTCCAATCAATGTTTCGATGGATACCGGAGCATAATTCAGATACGTTTCGGCAAGATAGTCCATGTTGTGACGCATATCGGGCTGAAGCAGATAATGTGCTATCATGGTATCGAATAAATTGCCCCGGACGTTGATGTCGTAGCGGTGCAGCATTGCGATATCGAACTTGATGTTTTGTCCTGTTTTCCCGATTCCGGAATTTTCAAACACAGGTTTAAATTCCTGAACTATAGAATAGGCTTCCTTGTAATTATCAGGTAAACGGATAAACCAGGCTTCGTGAGAAACAAAAGCGAATGAAATACCTACCAGCTCGGCTGTGGAAGTATCCAGCCCTGTGGTTTCGGTATCAAAACAGAAAGATTCTAAATTTTGGAGCTTAGCAATTAGTTCAGCCCGTTTTTCGGGCGAATCAACCAAATGGTATTGATGAGGTGTATTATAAATATTGGCTTTGCTGCTTTGTATTTCGTTAATGTTAGCTTTATTTTCTACAAAACTGAAAAGGTCGGGTTGGGCATTGGGTGATGATAAAATGGTTTCCGGCGATGTTAGCGAAAGATCGGTAAATACTCTTTTGGCGAAAGCCCGGAATTCGAGTTCGTCTAAGAGTTTTTTTAATTCTTCGATATTGGGCAAACCCATCTTAAGATTTTTTTCTTCAAAGGCGATGGGCACATCAAGGATGATGGTTGCCAACTGTTTCGAGAAGATGGCTTGTTCGCCAAATTGCTGAACTTTCAGCCGCACAGCTTCATTTTTGATTTCGGCGGCGTGAAGTACAATGTTTTCCACGGTATCGAATTCTTCGATTAAGCGTTTGGCGGCTACCGGTCCCACACCGGGTATGCCCGGAATGTTATCGGAAGCATCGCCGGCAAGGCCCAGAAAATCCTGAACCTGTTCCGGGCGTTTGATGCCAAATTTTTCACAAACGTCCTTTGAAGTATGAATGCTGGCTTTTTCGCCGAATTTTCCCGGTTTGTAAATAAAAATAGAATCCGAAACCAACTGTCCGAAATCTTTGTCGGGAGTCATCATGTAAGTGGTAAAACCTTGCCGTTCGGCTTCTTTGGCTAAAGTTCCAATGACATCGTCGGCTTCATATCCATCAACGTAAAGAATAGGAATGTTAAAAGCATGAATCAGCTGTTTGATGTAAGGTATGGCGATGGATAAATCCTCGGGCATTGCCTGGCGGTTTGCCTTGTAAGCTGCAAAATCATCGTGACGGACGGTGGGGGCCATGGTATCGAAAGCTACGCCAATATGGCTTGGTTTTTCGGTTTTTAGCAGGTCGTACAATGTGTTGGCAAAACCCAAAATTGCGGAAGTGTTTAATCCTTTGGAATTTTTGCGCGGATTTTTATTCAGTGCGTAAAATGCTCTATAAATGAGAGCCATTGCATCTAAGAGAAAGAGTCTTTTATCGTTTTCGGGCATGAATTACAATTGAAATATTGGAAGGCTAAATTACATTTTTTTTATTGAAAATTCCAACGTTTTTCATTCAAACCCGAAATGAAAATTCAACAAAATTAACTTCAGGCTTATCTATGCAACAACCGTAGTATCAAAAATGTAGTCTGATTAAAACTAAGCACAAATCGAAGTGCTATAAAAAGCATGAAATGCTACTCCGGAAAATGTCAGAATCATTCTTCGTCGGGCAAAATATGGAGTTTATTTTCCAGAAGATATTTGATGATATTCTGAATATCCTTGTATTTAATGGTATCTTCCGAAAAGCTGGGTACAATGGCCCGGAGTGCTTCATATCTTTTACGTGAATAGGACGAAAGCTTGTCGTGGAATCCGAGGAAATCAATGGCCTGAAGTATGGTCATTATTTCGATAGCCAGCACCTGGTAGGCATTGTTAATAACCCGCCGGGTAAGCAGGGCGGCATTGGTTCCCATACTCACTATATCCTGGTTGTCGTTGTTGTTGGGAATACTATGGATATACATGGGGAAGCAAAGGGTTTGATTTTCGGCAACGGTGGAAACTGCCGTGAATTGTACGCCCTGCATTCCCAGGTTAAGACCCAGCTTGCCAAGGTTGAACAAAAGGTGGAAGTATTCCATTCAGTTTATCATTCAAAAGGTAATTCAACTGCCGTTCGGCAAGCATGGAAAGCCTGCTGACCACAATTTTTAATTTATCCATTTCGAGCGAAACATAGTCGCCATGAAAATTACCGCCATGAAAAACGTTTTCGCTTTCGTTGTCGATAATCGGATTATCGTTGATTGAATTTATTTCATCCAGGGTAACCTGTTTTGAATAATTGATGGTGTCAAGGACAGGACCTAATATCTGCGGGACACAACGAAGCGAATAGTATTCCTGTACTTTATTTTTAAACACTTCTACCTTTTGGGTTTTTCCGTTGTATAGATGATCGGCACGGCGGCGAACCAGCTGGCTGTCGTGAAGTATGTTCCGCATCATTTTGGCTATCTGTCGTTGTCCGGGATGACGTTTTACGCGGTTGAGTTCTTCCGAAAAGTGGTCATCATACGATTCCACGATTTCAATAATCATTGCCGAAGCAAGTACCGACCAGTTGAGCAGGTTTTGAGCATGAATCAGGTTGATGAGTCCGATGCCGGTCATGACTGAAGTACCGTTGATCAGGCTCAGGCCTTCGCGGATATGTACTTTTACAGGTTTTAATCCAAGGGTTTTGAAGACTTCTGCGGTAGGCAGACATTGGCCTTTGTAATGGACTTCTCCTTCTCCGATAAGGATAAGAGCAAGATGGGCAAGTTGCACCAGATCGCCGCTGGCACCCACACTACCATGCTCGGGGATGTAAGGAATAACGTCGTTGTTGATCAAATCCCAGGAGCAGGTCGACACATTCAGGATGTATTCCCGAATGAGCCTGCATCAGCGTATTGAGACGGGCTATCATTGCCGATTTTACATTGGTATCCGACAAAGGTTTTCCCAAACCGCTGCAATGGCTGCGGATAAGATTGTATTGAAGCGATTTTGCGTTTTCGTCGCTTATTTTATATTGAGCCATAGGTCCCAAACCGGTATTAATACCGTAGATAACTTTACCCTTGGCAAAAGATTCTAAAAAATTATAGTTTGCTTCCACCTCTTGACGGGCATTGGCATCGAGTTCAATTTTTTCTCCTTCAAAAAGTATTTTATATAAATCGTCGAGTGTAAGAATATTCTTTCCTATACTTATCATTGTTTGCAGATGTTAGTCGGTATAATTATAAAAAAAATAATAATATAAGAATTGCTTTAATTCCGTTGCGAATTTACATTTTTTTTGATTCATGGAAATTATCAATGCAAAAGTTTCCCAACTTTGTTTGTAAAAATAGAAACAGTATGATTTTACAGGGTTTCGGTTCGGATGAATACGGAAGAATTCCTTGTTCTGTCTGGCACCATTCTTAGGATAGTGTCCAAAGGATTTAAATGGCAGGAGTATTTAGCTATTAACCGTTAGCCAATAGTAGCAGCCCTATGTAGCCTCACCAGGAATCGAACCTGGATCTAAAGTTTAGGAAACTTCTATTCTATCCGTTGAACTATGGGGCCGATTATTGTTTTCTTTTATTTTTTTACGCCTGGATCAAAAGTTTAGTCCCGATCTATCGGGATATCCGTTGAACTATGAGGCCGATTAATTATTTACGATTTACAGATTACCGAAAATTGATCGCTAATCTTCTTGCCTTTTGATATTTTTTCGTTGCAAAAGTCCGAAAAAAACGGCTAATTGCAAAACATAATTGCTTACCGTATTTCCGAGCCGTTTTTTACGGTTTCGGAAGGAGCAACAAAACAAAGCTTACCGTCAAAATCTTCCGCCATCAAAATCATTCCCTGCGATTCGATGCCTTTAAGCGTTCGCGGAGCCAGATTAACGAGAATACTTACCTTCTGACCGATGATTTTTTCGGGTTCATAATATTCGGCTATGCCCGAAACTACCGTTCGCTGGTCAATGCCGGTATCAATGGTAAGCTTAAGCAGTTTCTTTGTCTTGGCAACTTTTTCGGCTGCAATGATAGTTCCTACGCGGATATCCGTTCTGGAAAAATCGTCGAATGTAATGTCAGGTTTTTGAGGATTGGCATGAAAACTTTCGGCTTCGTTTGCCTTTTTAGTGTCAAGCAACCGTTGAACCTGAGCATCTATGGCTTCATTTTCAATTTTTTCGAACAATAAGATGGCTTCCCCTAACTCATGACCGGCTTTCAGGAGGTCGGATTGTCCGGCTTTTTCCCAGGTAAATGGTTTACAATTGAGCATCTTCAGCAGCTTTCCGGCGGTAAACGGCAGGAAGGGTTCGGCCACGATGGAAAGGTTGGCGCAGAGTTGAAGCACAATGTTCATCACAGTTTGTACCCTTTCCGGATCGGTAGCAAATATTTTCCAGGGTTCGTTGTCGGTAAGATATTTATTCCCCATCCGGGCAAAATTCATCATTTCGCTCAAGGCTTCGCGAAAACGGTAGTTTTCGATACTCCGGGCAATTTTTTCGGGATAGTTTTTAAATTCTTCCAGTACGTTATTGTCATAATCAGTCAGTTGGGTAATCTCAGGGACTTTCCCATCAAAGAATTTCTTTGTCAGAATCAACGTGCGGTTTACCAAATTACCCAGGATGGCTACCAATTCGTTGTTGTTTTTAGCCTGAAAATCCTTCCATGTAAAATCGTTGTCCTTGGTTTCTGGAGCGTTGGAACATAAAACATATCGAAGCACATCCGGTTTGCCTGGGAAATCTGTTAAATATTCGTGCAGCCACACAGCCCAGTTGCGGGAAGTACTTATTTTATCATTTTCCAGGTTAAGAAATTCGTTAGCCGGAACATTGTCAGGCAATATATAACTGCCTTCGGCATGAAGCATAGCCGGAAAAACGATGCAATGGAAAACGATGTTATCCTTACCAATAAAATGAACCAGTTTCGTTTCTTTATCCTTCCAATATAATTTCCAGTCAACGTCTGCCATCTGCTTTCCGCCTTCTGCATTCTTCTTTTCTGCCCATTCTTTGGTAGCAGAAATATATCCGATAGGCGCGTCGAACCAAACATAAAGCACTTTCCCTTCGGCTCCTTCAATGGGAACTTTCACGCCCCAGTCCAGGTCGCGGGTAACTGCACGGGGTTGCAGTCCCTGATCGAGCCACGATTTGCATTGTCCGTAAACATTGGTTTTCCAATCGTCTTTATGTTCTTTCAATATCCATTCCCGAAGCCAGGGTTCGTATTTATCCAAAGGAAGGAACCAGTGTTTGGTTTCTTTAAGCACAGGAATATTTCCGCTAAGAGCCGATTTGGGATTAATCAGGTCGGTAGCGTTGAGCGAGGTCCCGCAGTTTTCGCACTGATCGCCATAGGCACGTTCGTTGCCGCAATGCGGACAAGTGCCGGTAACGTAGCGGTCGGCAAGAAACTGTTTATGCTCTTCGTCGTAAAGCTGCATGGACGTTTGCTCGATGAATTCTCCTTTATCGTAAAGCGTTTTAAAGAATTCTGAAGCGGTTTTATGATGTACAGGATTGGAAGTCCGGGAATAAATATCGAAAGAAATGCCAAGCTCTTCAAAGGATTTTTTGATTATTCCGTGATATTTATCCACCACCTGCTGAGGTGTAATTCCTTCTTTTTTTGCTTTGATGGTGATGGGTACGCCATGTTCATCGCTTCCGCCGATAAAAAGTACATCCTCGCCTTTGGAGCGCAAATAGCGAACATAGATATCGGCAGGAATATATACACCGGCAAGGTGTCCGATATGAATAGGCCCATTAGCATACGGCAGGGCCGAGGTAACGGTATATCTTTTGAATTGATGATTGACGATTGACGATTGCTGATTGTCCATTTAATTTTTTATTAGATCACCGAAGCAAATTGTTTGAGGAAACGAAGATCGTTTTCAAAGTATAACCTGATGTCGTTGATATTGTATTTAACTAAGGTCATACGTTCGATGCCCATACCGATGGCGAAGCCGGAATAGATTTTGCTGTCAATTCCGCAATTTTCAAGCACATTGGGATCGACCATGCCGCAACCAAGAATTTCGACCCAGCCTGAATTCTTGCAAATATTGCAGCCTTTACCACCGCAGATATTGCATGAAATATCCATTTCTGCCGAAGGTTCGGTGAACGGGAAATAGGAAGGCCGAAGCCTGATTTGAGTTTCGGGACTAAACATTTCCTTGGCAAAATAAAGCAAGGTTTGTTTAAGATCGGCAAACGAAACGTCTTTATCTATATACAGAACTTCTACCTGATGAAAAATGCAATGCGAGCGTGCCGAAATGGCTTCGTTGCGGTAGACCCTTCCGGGGAAAATAGCGCGCATAGGTGGTTTGTGAGTTTCCATCATGCGGGCCTGAACGGAAGAGGTATGAGTACGCAATGCAATGTCCTTGGAAACGTTGTCCGATTTTTCGATAAAAAAAGTGTCCTGCATGTCGCGGGCGGGATGTTCTTCGGGAAAATTGAGTGCCGAAAAGTTGTGCCAGTCATCTTCAATTTCCGGTCCTTCAAAAACCGTATAACCGATATGTGAAAAAATATTTACGATTTGATTGCGGACTATTGACAGGGGATGGCGCGAACCCAATTCCATAAAATCGGCTGGAAGGCTAAGGTCGGATGGTGCTCCTTCGGATTTATGATTTTGAAGAAATTCTTCTTTAAGAGTCTCGATTTTTTGCTGAACATGATTTTTCAGGTCGTTAAGCAACTGACCTACTTCCTTGCGTTGTTCGGGAGCGGTGTTTTTGAATTCGGAAAATAAATCGTTTAACTCGCCCTTTTTACTGAGATATTTAATACGCAATTGTTCCACATGTTCCTTCGACTCGGCTTTAAGCTCGTCTATTTCATGGAACAGTTTCTGAATTTTTTCTTTCATTTTTGTTATAAATCAGTCTATTTATCAACAATAGTAATATTCATTTTGATATCTTTCAGTGGTTTGCTTCCTGCGCCAACTTCTACGGAGGCTATTTTATCCACCACATCCATACCTTCGATCACTTCACCAAAAACGGTATAGTCTCCGTCCAGATGAGGAGCGCCACCCAACTTTTTATAAACTTCGCGTTGTTCGGAAGTCCATTGGTGACCGGTCTGGGTGTACATATTATCCAATTGCGCATCATTAAAAGTCCTGCCGTGAACAATATAAAACTGTGAACCGGAAGAAGCTTTCTGGGGATTATTGGTGCGGGCGGCACATAATGCTCCGCGTTTATGGAAAAACTGGGGTTTGATTTCGGCTTTTATGGTATAGCCAGGATCTTCTTTTCCCTTACCGCTCATGCCGCCTTGTATCATAAAATTCTTGATGACACGATGAAAAATAGAACCGTCGTACCAGCCACTTTTCACCATTTTGATAAAATTATCACGGTGTTGAGGGGTTTCGTTATATAATATGGCTTTGATATTTCCAAAATCGGTGGAAATTAAAACGATGGTTTGCTTTTTTGCTGCAGTGGTATCCTGCGAAAAACTGTTCATGCTTAAAAAGGTTATAAAAATTAACGATAGAAGAATTGTTTTTTTCATTTGTTATTAATTTTATTTTTTATTGGGCAAATGGAATATCCATAAAATATCATTTTCGGTTTGTTTGGACATTGTCCTTATGGATATTCCGTAGACTTTGGTTATTTTAAAATAGTTACTGTCATTTTGATGTCTTCTGTCGGGCGATTGTTTTCATCCGTTTTTACGGCAGCAATTTTATCCAGCACTTCCAATCCCTTGATCACTTCACCAAAAACGGTGTAATTTCCATCCAAAAATGGAGTTCCACCAACGGTGGTATAAATTTTCCGTTGCTGGTCGGTAAATTTAAATGGCTTGGTTTTGGCAAATTCTGATTCCACCATAGGTTGAAGTTCATTAACCAGTTTTATATAAGATACAGAGTCGTTTTTCGTGCGGTATTCGGTTAATTTTGCACGATAAGCTGCATTTTCGGGTTTTTGCAGAAATTGATCGAAAAACTTCATTAAATTTCTTTGATTTATTTTTTGTTCCAATTGTGTAAGTTCCGGGTCGGTATACGCTTTCCCCTGAACAATATAAAATTGTGAACCCGAAGAAGCTTTTTGCGGATTCACTTCATCTCCTTCGCGGGCAGCGGCAATTACCCCTTTTTTATGAATTAAAGCCGGATTGAATTCGGCGGGAATATCATAACCGGGGCCACCTTCACCTAAAACTTGTCCTTGCGATGCTTTGCGCGAATCCGGATCACCGCCCTGAATCATAAACTCATGGATAACACGGTGAAAAAGGGTGCCGTCGTAATATTTTTCTTTGACTAATTTCAGGAAATTGTCGCGGTGTTTTGGCGTTTCATCATACAATTTCACCACCATATCACCGTATTTTGTACTGATCAAGACTGAATTTTTCGGATACTTGTTGCGATTACAGCCTGCAACAGCTAAAAGCACTAATGACGCTATTAATAACTTCTTCATTGTATATCTTTAATAAAAAACGTGCAAAGTTATGCAATTCTAAGTAAATGTACGTAGCATACAGAAAAAAAGGCTGTCGTTTACCGGCAGCCTTTGTAAAATTAACAGTAATCGGTTATTATCCGCAGCAGCAACCGCAGTTGTCCTTTGATTTAATAACACCTAATTCTTTACCGATTTTAGTAAATGCAGCAACGCATTTATCCAAATGTTCGCGTTCGTGAGCGGCCGAAACCTGTACACGGATACGAGCCTGTCCTTTGGGAACTACGGGATAGTAGAATCCTGTAACATAAATACCTTCATCTAACAGTTTGGCTGCCATGTCCTGTGATAATTTAGCATCGTAAAGCATCACGGCAACAATAGCGCTTTGGGTTGGTTTGCAATCGAAACCAGCTTCCACCATTTTTTTGCTGAAATATTCAGTATTGGCATGCAGTTTATCCTGAAGTTCGTTTGTTTCGCTCATCATTTCCACCATTTTAATACCGGCTGCAGCTACCATTGGAGGCAGAGAGTTGGAGAATAAATATGGACGTGAACGCTGACGTAACATTTCAATGATTTCTTTTTTACCGGTAGTGAATCCACCAACGGCACCACCAAATGATTTTCCTAAGGTTCCGGTAAGAATTTCAACCTTGCCTCTCAAATTATAAAGTTCGGTAACACCACGACCGGTTTTGCCAACCACACCGGCAGAGTGTGATTCGTCAACCATAACCATAGCGTCATATTTATTAGCTAATTCTACAATTTTATCAACAGGGGCAACATTGCCATCCATCGAAAATACACCGTCGGTAACTACGAGACGGAATTGCTGTGCCTGAGCTGCCTGGAGTTGTTTTTCCAAATCGGCCATGTCGGCATTAGCATAACGATAACGAACGGCTTTGCAAAGACGAACACCGTCGATGATAGAAGCATGATTCAGAGAATCGGAAATGATAGCATCTTTTTCTCCCAATAAAGGTTCAAACACACCGCCATTAGCATCAAAACAAGCTGCATAAAGGATAGTGTCTTCGGTTCCAAAAAACTCGGCAATTTTCTGTTCCAGTTTTTTGTGAGTATCCTGAGTTCCGCAAATAAAACGTACAGAAGACATTCCGTAACCACGGGTATCCATGGCTTCTTTAGCGGCAGCAATCAACTTGGGATTATTGGACAATCCAAGATAATTGTTGGCACAAAAGTTAAGTACAGTTTGTCCGGTACTTACTTTGATCTCGGCTCCCTGAGGAGTTACGATGATTCTTTCGTTTTTGTACAAGCCGGCTTCCTTGATGTCAGCTATTTCTTTGTTTAAATGTTGTTGAAATTTGGCGTACATTGATTTATGATTTAAAAAATTAATACTTTAGTGTGTTTATAAATGTGGATGCAAAAGTAAAATAATTTGACGGTTGATTGACGATTTCTTAATAAATATTTTAGTTAAAAACTTTTTATTCATCATTGGCATTTATTAAAATTGATTACTTTTGCCCGAACGAAACTAAAATAAGTTAAAATACTAAAATCAAATAACATGAAAAATATTTTGATCATCGGAGCAGCCGGACAGATAGGTTCGGAATTGACCATGGAACTACGCAAACGTTACGGAAGCAATAATGTAATAGCCGGGTACCGCAAAACACCGCTTACAGGCGATTTACTAACTTCGGGGCCCGCCGAACAGGTGGATGCAACCGATCCTGTACGTATGGCAGAAGTAGTTAAAAAACATAAAATTGATACCATTTACAATCTGGCAGCCATTTTATCGGCCGTTGGCGAAAGCAAACCTCAGGCAGCATGGCAGGTAGGCATAGGCGGCCTGATGAATTGCCTTGAAGTAGCCCGCGAATATAAATGTGCACTGTTTACTCCAAGTTCTATTGGTGCTTTTGGCGGCGGCACTCCCCTCGACAATACTCCACAGGATACCATCCAACGTCCGGGTACCATGTACGGTGTAACCAAAGTTACCGGTGAATTGCTCAGCGATTATTATCACAAACGTTTTGGTGTGGATGCCCGTTCGGTACGTTTCCCCGGCATCATCTCCAACGTAACTTTACCCGGCGGCGGAACCACGGACTATGCCGTTGAAATTTATTATGAAGCTATCAAGAATAAAAAATATACCTGCCCGCTGAAAGCCGGTACTTTCCTCGACATGATGTATATGCCCGATGCTTTAAATGCTGCCATTGATCTGCTGGAAGCCGACCCAAGCAAACTGAAACACCGCAACTCGTTCAACGTAACGGCCATGAGTTTTGATCCTGAAATTATTTATGCAGAAATCAAAAAACACATCCCCGATTTCGTGATGAAATACGAGGTGGAACCCATCAAACAATCTATTGCCGAATCGTGGCCTAACAAGATGGACGATACCTGTGCCCGTGAAGAATGGGGCTGGAAACCCAAATGGAATCTCGAAAAAATGACCGTTGATATGCTTAAAGTTATCGGCGAAAAACATAAAAAAGGATTAATCTAACATTATCCCGATACTATTCAAAGGCATGCCTCGATTATCGGGCATGCCTTTTTTATTTACTTTTGCAAACTCAGACAAATTGATTTTGTGTTTTTAAACCTTAAAACACATAAGGGAAAAATTATGGAAATAGCAGCATTGGTCTCCGGCGGAGTGGACAGCTCGGTGATGCTTCACCTGTTGAAGGAACAAGGATACGATCCCACCATTTTTTATATCAAAATTGGCATGGACAACCAGGAAGGCTGGGATTGTCCTTCAGAAGAAGACTTAGAAATTACTTCCTGGCTGGCACATAACTATGGTTGCCGGATGGAAGTGGTGGATCTACAGAAAGAATATTGGGATCTGGTAGTAGCTTATACTATTGATTCCGTGAAAAACGGCTTTACGCCCAATCCCGATGTGATGTGCAACCGGCTGATAAAATTCGGGGCGTTTGAGGAAAAATTCGGTAAAGACTTTGATAAAATAGCTACCGGGCATTATGCTACTGTAGTGGAAGAAAATAATAAATTTTTTCTTGGCACAGCCAAAGATCCTGTCAAGGATCAGACGGATTTCTTAGCTCAGATCACCTATCATCAACTGTCGAAACTGATGTTCCCGGTGGGAAAGCTGATGAAAAAGGAAGTCCGCAGGATTGCTCTCGAAGCAAGCTTACCCAGCGCCACCCGCAAGGATAGTCAGGGAATTTGTTTCCTGGGAAAGATCAATTACAACGATTTCATCAAACGTTTTATCGGCGAAAAGGAAGGTCCCATCATTGAACTGGAAACCGGTAAGCAACTGGGCACGCACCAGGGTTTCTGGTTTCATACCATCGGTCAGCGCAAAGGCTTGGGTTTAAGCCAGGGTCCCTGGTTTGTGGTTAAAAAGGACATCGGGCAAAACATCGTTTATGTTTCCAATGGCTACGATCCTGTTTCGGCTTACGGAACAGAAGTCAACCTGCACCATTTTAACTTTATCAGCGGCGATCCCTGGGGCGATTTTCCGGGGCAGATACCTATCCGTTTTAAAATCCGCCATGTGTCGGGTTTTACTCAGGGACACATCGAAAAACAGGGCGACAATTACCGGATTATTTCTTCCGAACCGGTACTTGGAATAGCTGCCGGGCAATTTGGGGTAGTTTACGATGCCGAAGCAAGGATTTGCTACGGAAGCGGGGTGATTGCTTAAGTAAATTGGGGAAAGTATGATTGCAGAAGCGTCAATCTGAAATCTGCAATCGTTAAATCTGAAATTCCTTTCCGAAGGTTTGTTTATCTAAACGCTGATAGCTTTTAGAAAATTTTCGTAGTTCGTAATTTTTAATTCGTAATTGTCTTTTAAACGCTGACAGATACTTCGTATGCTGCCAGGTTTAATCTGCAATTGTCGAATCTAAATTCAGATAATCCCCCTTGGAAAGATGAAATCGTGGAATTCAAATTTGAATACCCCCCCCTCGAAAATATAAAAATGACGAGTTTAAATTTGAATATTTTAATTGGAAATATAAAACTGGCAAATTCAAATTTGATTACCCTCCTTGGAAATATAAAAATGACAAGTTTAAATTTGAATATTTCAATCGGAAATATAAAACCGGCGAATTCAAATTTGATTACCTCCTTTAGAAATATAAAAATGACAAGTTTAAATTTGAATATTCCAATCAGAAATATAAAATCGGCGAATTCAAATTTGGATTCATCAATCTGCAATCGTCAAACCTGAAATTCCTTTCCGAAGGTTTATTTATCTAAGCGCTGATAGCTTTTAGAAAAATTTCGTAATTCGTAATTTTTAATTCGTAATTGTCTTTTAAACGCTGACAGGAACTGCGTACGCTGTCAGGTTTTTTTTGGCTATTGGTTGTTAGCTATTAGCAATTAGCCAACAGCTAACGGCTAAAAGCTAATAGAAAATCCTTCAGCACTGGTTTAAAACTTTCGGGGAATAGCATCCTATTCCATACTCCAAACAGCGCCTTCTTTGGTGTCCTTTACGCTGATGCTTATTTTCGCCAGTTCATCGCGTATTTTATCGGAAGTACCAAAGTCCTTGTTGGCGCGGGCATTTTGCCGGAGCAAAAGGATGACGTCCATCAATTCATCGATCAGTTTGTTTTGTTTGCCCGAAGAGCTTTCGTTGATCAATCCTAAAATATCGGTAACAAAATCGGCAAACAGTTTTTTCAGCAAAGCCAAATCTTCGGCAGTGATGCTTTCTTTTTTATCGTTTACCGAATTAATAATGCGAACGCCTTCAAAAAGATTAGCGATAAGAATCGGGCTGTTGAAGTCGTCGTTCATGGCTTCGTAGCATTTGTTTTGAAGTTGGATGATGTCGGAAGTAGAAGTTGCCGATGGTTGAAGTTTTTGTAACGTTTCCATTCCCTGAAGCAGGCGTTTCAAGCCTTTTTCGGCAGCTTGCAGAGCCTCATTACTGAAATCCAACGGACTGCGGTAATGCGCCTGAAGGATAAAGAAGCGGATAGTCATTGGACCGTAAGCCTGGGAAAGTAAAGCATTGCTACCCTTGAAAAATTCATCGAGCGTAATAAAATTACCGAGTGATTTTCCCATCTTTTGTCCGTTGATGGTAATCATGTTGTTGTGGAGCCAGTATTTTACCGGTTCAATACCGTTGGCAGCCTGCGACTGGGCTATTTCCGATTCGTGATGAGGGAATAATAAATCCATACCGCCACCGTGGATGTCGAAACGTTCGCCAAGATAACGGGCACTCATGGCTGAACATTCGAGATGCCAGCCGGGAAAGCCATCACTCCATGGTGAGTGCCAACGCATAATATGTTCGGGCTGGGCTTTTTTCCATAATGCAAAATCAAAGCTGTTGCGTTTTTCTTCTTGTCCTTCCAGTTCGCGGGTGTTTGCCATTAAATCTTCGAGTACCCTTCCCGACAGTTTACCATAATGATAGGTTTTATTATATTTTTCCACATCAAAATACACCGAGCCATTGGCTTTGTAAGCAAAACCGGCATCCAGAATTTTCTGAACCATTTCCATCTGTTCGATAATGTGTCCGGAGGCCCGTGGTTCTATGCTTGGATGTTTTACATTAAGCGCATCCATGTTGTCACGGTAACGATCGGAAAAATACTGAACCACTTCCATAGGTTCGAGCTGCTCGAGGCGGGCTTTTTTAGCAATTTTATCTTCGCCTTCGTCGGCATCATTTTCAAGATGTCCCACGTCGGTAATGTTACGGATATATCGTACTTTATAACCAAGGTGTTGCAGGTAACGAAAAACCAGATCGAAGGTAATAGCTGGGCGGGCATGTCCCAGATGAGCGTCGCCATAAACTGTCGGACCGCATACATACATTCCGACCAATGGTGGATTGAGTGGTTCAAATAATTCCTTTTTCCGGTTTAAGGTATTGTAAACAAAAAGTTTGTTTTCCATGATTTTAATGTGTTTTACGGCTATATTCTATTCATTTGCAAAGATAGAAGTAAAAATAATAAAAATTCATTGAATCATAGTTGTGATTTCCCGGATGTACAGAATGAAAGCAATTAATTTGTTATTTGTTTATTTATGAATAATTTGTGTTAAAATTTAAAAGTAATGAACCCTTAAAAATTTGTTTTTGATACCGATTATCCAAATTTATGTTAGATAACTATTAACTTTTTATTTGAATTTTAAAAATATTTATTGAATTTTGCAAAGACGATATTTTTAATTTTTTTTCGGATGATTCTTGTTTCCCCGGAATTGTTGCGAAAAGATAATTTATTTAATTTAAATTAAAAAAATATCTGATATTCATTAAATTAAAAATTTTAATTTCAGACAAATGAGAAAATTTATTTACTTTATTGCATTACTTGTTGTGTTTTCATTGCCGGTTACTATTCGTGCACAAGGATTAGTAATAAATGAAATAATGTCTGCAAATGCCAGCACCATTACAGATGAGGATGGAGATTATAGCGATTGGATAGAATTGTATAATGGAACCAATGATGCTATTAATCTTGCTGGTTATACATTATCCGACAAACTCAGCCAACCAGCCAAATGGACTTTTACGGATTATTCGTTGGCTCCTAATTCGTATTTAATTGTTTTTGCTTCAGGGAAAGATCGGCAAGGACTTCCGTATTTTCATACCAATTTTTCGATAAAAGATGAAGGTGAAGATGTTTTACTAAGCAATCCTCAGGGAGAAATTATCTGCCATTACAATCCGGTTCCATTGACGGATGATAACAGTTATGGATGTCGCACCGATGGTGATACCGCCAATTTAGCATTTTTTCAGGGAGCCACTCCAGGGAATACAAATAATAATCAAGCGTTACTTAATACGGTTGATAGTTTAATTTTTTCACACCCACAAGGTTTTTATACTCAAGAATTTGAATTAACTATTTCACACACATTGCCTACTGCAACGTTGCATTACACTTTGGACGGAAGTGATCCAACACCGCAATCTCCAGTTTATACTGCGCCCATTCCTATTCAAAATCGCCAAAACGAACCTAATGGAATTTCTATGATTCCAACCAACCCATTGGACACTCCTTTTCAGTGGTATGTATGGAAAGCACCACAAGGTAATGTTTTTAAAGCTAATGTGTTAAAAGTGCGTTCTTTTAATGATACAGTAGCATTGTCTGGAATTGAAACTCAGAGCTATTTTGTTCATCCCGATATTTTTTCGAAGTATCCCAATTTTTCAGTTGCATCTTTGGTTACAGATACTGCTAACCTGTTTAATTATTATACCGGTATTTATGTTCCAGGACTGTATCACGATCTTGATACAACATGGTCTTGGTGGTTAGGCACTGGAAATTATTGTCAGCGTGGTGATGATTGGGAACGACCGGCTAATCTAAGCTTTTTTGAAAGCGATGGATCGCTGGCTTTTCAGCAAAATGTAGGTATAAGAATACACGGAGGTGGAAGCAGGGTATTTCCCGAAAAATCATTACGAATTTATGCCCGCGATTCTTATGGGAAAAGCGATATTCATTATAAATTCTTCCCCGACAAAGACGTAACAGATTATAAACGTATTTTATTTGCTAGTAACGGACAGGACTTTTTTTATTCAACGTTAAACGATATTATCAGTCAGTATCTTGTAAAAGATATGAATCTGGAGGTTCAGGCATACAGGCCTTCGGTAATGTTTATCAACGGGGAATTCTGGGGAATCCACAGCGTAAAGGATCGGCTCGATAAGTATTATCTTCAATATACCCACGGAATTGATCCGGAAAATGTTGATTTGCTTGAAGATAATATGAGTGTAGAAGAAGGCGATACGCTTCAGTATGCTGCAATGCTTGATTATATCCGGAATCATGATGTAACCCAGCAGGAAGTGTATGACTCAATAGCTTCGATGATGGATATTGATAATTATATTGAATATAGCATAGGTAAACAATACATGGCTTCCGACGATTGGCCCGGTAATAATACATCCTATTGGAAGGAAAGAACTCCGGGAAACAAATGGCGTTGGATGTTTTTTGATAATAATAACGCTTTGCTGTGGCCCGATTTGAATACTATAGAGATTTCTACTGCGGTTGGCGGCCCTCCATGGCCAAATCCCGATTGGTCTACATTTCTTTTTCGGACATTACTTCAAAATGATACGTTTAAACAACAATATTTACAAAAATTTGAATACCATTTGTTAAACACATTTCGTTCAGATCGCATTCTCCATTATATTGATAGTTTATCAGCTCTTGTTTTACCTGTTTTACCCGAACATATTGCCAGATGGAATTATCCGCAGGATATTGATTTTTACCAATGGAACATAGACCAGATGCGTTTATTTGCAAATGAACGTCCTTGTAAAATGCGTCAGTTTATTATGTCTTATTTTAATATTACAGACACAACTTATGCTGCCGGCTTATGTGATAATGCAGGAATCAATAAATTGCCTGTAAGTTCATCGCGTGTTTATGCCGTTGGAAATGCTATAAATGTAGATTTTCCCGTTGATTTTTCAGGCAAATTATTTATTTATAATATTATGGGACAGTTAGTAACAAGTGAAACCATAGATAAGAAAACGCATTGCCAATATCATATTGAAGGAACTAAAGGATGCTATATTGTCCGTTTAACCTCTAACAATGATACATATAGCTGGAAAGTAATTCTGCCTAACTAAATTTGCATTTAGTTATACATGTAATAAAAACCTGTAATGTTACAATGAACATTACAGGTTTTATTTTGATATTTATGGAGATGTATTAATTTTGATTATTCGCTTTACCCCGTCTTTTTAGATTTATATAACCCGAAGCTGCCAAGGCTATGAAAAACAGAACAACGGTCAGCGTTTCGATAAGTCCATTGTTAAAGCTAAGTCCGGTAATGCGTTTTAGCAGATAGCTTACGTAGGAATCCGGAAGGTTGGTTTTTCCGAGATGGTGAAGTACTGTCCAATGCCAGTCGGTAAGTGGACAATATCCTATGCCATAAAAAATACCAAGAATAAACCACGAAGAACCAGTTAACAGGAGGGTGATTAAATTGATTTTTCTTGCTGGTTTCCACAGCCAGCCGAAAAGATTAAAAACAATGATAACAGAATGAAAAATAATGAAAAACAGGTCAATAAATCTATACCAAAACATAGCGTTTGGTGTAATTATCTTAATTCAAAATTAGTGCCAAGATATACTTTGCGTACCTGCGGGTCGTCGGCAAGCTCCTGCGAAGTGCCAGCTTTAAGCACCGAACCTTCGAACAACAGGTATGCACGATTGGTAATGTTAAGCGTCTCATGAACATTATGATCGGTAATCAATACACCTATGTTTTTGTCCTTAAGCTTTGTTACTATGTTTTGAATATCTTCCACGGCAATGGGATCAACCCCGGCAAATGGTTCATCGAGTAGGAAAAATTTGGGGTCAACGGCAAGGGCGCGGGCAATCTCGGTACGGCGGCGTTCGCCTCCGGAAAGGGTAATTCCATAACTTTTGCGTACCTGTTGCAAACCAAATTCACTAATCAGTGATTCTAAACGGTCCCTCTGATCAGCTTTGGTAAGTTTGGTAAATTCAAGTACGGCGCGAATATTGTCTTCTACCGTAAGTTTACGAAAAACCGACGCTTCCTGTGCTAAATATCCTATACCCAACTGTGCCCGGCGATACATCGGCTCTTTGGTAATTTCCTTATTGTCCAAAAATACTTTTCCTGTCAGTGGCTTTATCAATCCAACAATCATATAAAACGAGGTCGTTTTTCCGGCACCGTTAGGCCCCAAAAGTCCGACGATCTCTCCCTGTTTAACTTCTATGGAAACGTCGTTTACCACCGTGCGATGACGGTATTTTTTTACAAGATTTTCGGTACGGAGAATCATTTGAATTTTAGATTTATGATTTTAGATTTAAACTTCAAGCTAATAGCTGCCAAAGGTACAGATATTTTTAGAAATCAAACCACATGGAAACCATTACTGCAAATTTATTGATTTTCGGATGATCGAGATAGGAAAGCCGCCACAGGGCATCTACCCTTATAAACCGTAGGATGTTTTCTACAGCTACACCGCCTTCAAAATATGGTTTTTTCAAAAGATATGTATCCTTAATTCCGTCAAAATTATTGTATTGTTTATTTTCGTTCGTTATTGTGCCTATAACTCCTTTAAGATATCCCACTTCTCTCCATTTGAGTCTTCGCATCAAAGGTATTTTATTAAGGAAAAACCCGCCGAAATGGTGAGTGTAATAAAAACTTAAATATTGGTCGCTTACGAATTCATTGTAATTCATCAGGTTAAATGCTGTTTCGTCCCACCAGAAGGTTTCGTTTCCTTCATGATTTTTAAGCAAGGGATAAGGAAGCCTGCCCCAGATTTTCCCCGCCTCAATATTATATCTCGACCAACCAAGCGTACCAATATTAAACCAATGCCGTAAATTAAGCTGAATACGGTGGTATTCGTAATTTCCATTCCAAACATTGGGAATTCCATATCCATAATTGATATCAAGGGTTGGATATTGCGCTCCTATGCTTACGCGTTCAAACTCGCCACTTACAAAACGCTCTTTATATGCGAGATGTGTTAAAAGACCTATTTCAGAAGTGGTAATGATCCGAGTATATAAAGTATCCTTGTTCTGATAATTAATAAACGGAGTGTTTCCAATAGCATGCAGGTCGCGATGAGTAAGCGTCAGGGTATTGGAAAAACCAGTCATCCATTCGTGTTCATAATATCCTTGAAATTGTTCTACCATCGAAAGCCGGGTAGATGGATTCCGGCGGATGAGCGAGGTAAACAAAAAATCCTGTCCGAAAGCATTTTGGCTTTCGCCCAATTGTTCCAGATCTCTTTTGTAGGAAAGGTTTATACATCGCCGGGGATTTTTATCGAACATATACAGGAGCCCTCCGCCATATTTAAAATCTTGATCTTTAGTTCCATATGCCAAATGGCCGTCGAGCATCAACTTTTTGCTGAATTTATTACTGGTCCGACCCCCGATTTTAAAACGATTGCCTTCTATCTGGTTAAAACTATATATCGAGCCTACCGGTCCCCACTCAAAATTACCTTTAATATAATATCCAATCGTAATCATCTGAATAATATCAACGTAAGTTTTAAATACAGGAAGCGATTTCAGGGTATCTATCATATGATAGATGGTTTTTTCATCCTGAGTCAGGCTGTCGTGACGTGAGGTTTCCCAATATTTTTTATCCTTTTTCAAGGCATCATCAGCTATGATGATGTTGGTGGGTGAAGAATAAAACTCTTTGTTTTTTATCTGATTGAATAGAAAATTCCGGTAGCTTGTCGTTTTGGTACCATAAAAACCCAGCGTTGATTTTGATTCTTCGATCAAGTTAAAATCTACGATCATTTTATCCTGGGTAATCATCCAATATTTATTATCAATACGTTCGTATTCCTGATTAATTACCAAATCGTTGATAAAATTTATGTTTGCCCCTTCCGACAACCGCATATCCACCTTTTTAATCGCAAAAGTTGTATCGTGGACCCAGAATTTTCCGGTAAACGTTAATTCCTGAGCGCGTCTTGGCTTAAACATCACCTGGTAACACCATTGATTACCAAGATAAGAGCTGTCAATCAGATAATACTTATAGAAAAGCAATCCTAAATTTCCTACCGGATTGATAAAGTTCTTTTGAAAGACATCCAAGTAATTATCATAAATGTTGATATTCTGAATCATATCTCCCAAAAACTGAGAAATGCTTGCATTTTCGATACCCGATATTTTTGAAGCTTTAATATATTCTTTTTCAGATTTTGGATCCTTACGGTAATATACATCTGATAAAGTTTCCGATAAAAAGATAGGTAGATAGGCTTTGCCATTGACGGTAGAGGTATCCATATTCTCAAAAACGAATTGGAATGGCTTGAAAATTCTCCGATTACGGAATTTTTCACTTAAGTTATTGGCATCAAACTGAATTTTGGTATACGCTTCATATTGATAAGCATCCAGTTTCTCACGATTATTATTTTTCCGGTTTGCTAAAATTTTTTCGAGCAATACTTCTGCAGGATTCCTTCCCGGATGAATTTCGACGGTAGCCAGATTAAATTTATTCGGCTTAAGCTCGAAATTAATCGTCTGGAATTTATTTTTCACAATTTTTTTGGAAACAGTAACATAGCCCAAAAAAGAAGCAATTAAGCTGTCTGAGTTTTTTTTTGTTTCTATGGAATAATTACCTTCAAAATCGGTAAAATTTCCAATGGTAGTTCCTTTCAGGTAAACGTTCGCAAAAGGAATGGCTTCATGGGTTTGGGCATCGGTAACTTTGCCCATGATTTTTGTTGATTGTGAAAACGAATTATTTGCAATGCATGATATTCCGAGAATTACACATCCGGCAAATATGTTTTTAACAGCGTTGTAAACATGAATCATAAAATGTTGTTCATTAGCAATAGCTTGGATCTTCAGTATAATTTAACTATTTTTTTCAATTTCATCCCAGAATTCGATAGCTCGGCGGGTATGAGGAATAACGATAGTACCCCCTACTAAATTGGCAATGCCAAATACTTCAAAAATTTCGTTACGGGTAACGCCATTTTTATGACATTGCAGCAAATGATATTTAATGCAATCGTCGCAACGAAGTACCATTGATGAAACCAGCCCAAGCATTTCCTTGGTTTTTACAGGTAAAGCTCCTTCAAGATAGGCGTTGGTGTCGGCATTAAATATCCGTTTGATGGTTTTTTCGTTAGAAGCCAACAAACGTTCATTCATCCGGAGGCGATAATCATTAAAATGATCGATAGTGTTTTCCATGGATAACGTGATTGTTTTTTATAAAATTCCTTCTTTCAGAATATCATGTAGATGTATTACACCCAGATATTTACCGTTGTCTGCAACTAAAAGTTGGGTAATATTGCTTTTGCGCATCCTATCCAGAGCATCGGAAACCAACGTTTTGCTTTCGATGGTTTTAGGATTGCTGCTCATGATGTCGCGGGCTGTCAGATTTTTAATTTCAATATTTTTTTGCAACATCCGTCGCAAATCGCCGTCGGTGATGATACCCAGCAATTTGCCATCATCCAAAACTGCCGTAGCGCCCAAGCGTTTTGAAGAAATTTCCATAATTATTTTGTTGATACCATCCTCGGCATTTACTGAAGGTTTTTCATTATTGATATAGAGATCTGCCACTCTGAGGTATAATTGTTTACCCAGTGCACCGCCAGGATGGAAACGTGCAAAATCTTTTACGGTAAATCCCCGGCATTCGAGCAAACTTACAGCCAACGCATCGCCCATCACCAATTGAGCTGTAGTGCTGGATGTTGGAGCCAGATTGTTTGGACAGGCTTCCCGTTCCACGGTAGCATTTATTACATAGTCGGCTTGACGGGCAAGGTAGGAATCCGTATTTCCTACGATAGCTATCAGTTTGTTCCCAAATAATTTAAGTAATGGAGCCAAAACTTTGATTTCCGGGGTATTTCCGCTTTTTGAAAGACAGATGATAATGTCCTCTTCCTGTATTGTCCCCAAATCGCCATGTACGGCATCGGCTGCGTGCATAAATATAGCCGGAGTTCCGGTAGAGTTCAGTGTTGATACGATTTTAGTGGCAATATTTGCACTTTTCCCTATGCCGGTTACAATCACCCGGCCCTTTGAATTATAAATTAACTCAACACAACGGGCAAAATCATCATTAATACTATTCTTTAAATTTTCAATAGCAATAGCTTCGCTCGAAATTGTATTCCACGCAATTTGCTTTATTTCACTGCTTGTTTTCAATGTAATTAATCTTTTTACAACAATTTAACAAACGTACATAAAATTTCCCGAATATCTGTTTATCCAATAAATAATGTAGGTTCTTCCGAAAAATAGAAAATTCTAAAAAGTCCTACAAATAATTGAATGAACGATAACCAGATAACAAGGTAAATTTATTAAAAGAACACAATAAATATCCTTTTATTGTGTTTTTTATTGTGTTCGAGAGGAATTTTATACCTGTAAATTCTTACAAAAGAAACTATTTCTTAATTTTGCAGGAAAAAATAGAAAATTCAGTAAATTAAAATGTGGATGTTTTTTTATTGATTTTCGATTTTTCAATTTTTTTTTATTATATTTGTATCAGGTATAAAATAATCCGGTATTTTCTTCGGAAAATATATACTTTTGCTTTCGATTTTGAGAGAGATCGTATAATTAACAGAATATAAACGATATAGAAAAAATCCATTTTTTTATAAACTAATGGCAATTAAAAAAGAAGAGTTATCGCTCAACGAATACTTAAAGAAATATTTTGGTTACGATTCATTTAAAGGGAACCAGGAAGCGATAATAAAAAATGTTTTAAACAAGAGAGATACTTTTGTCATAATGCCTACGGGTGGTGGGAAATCAATGTGTTACCAACTCCCGGCTTTGATGCTAAAAGGTACGGCTATCATTATATCGCCATTGATTTCCCTGATGAAAAATCAGGTGGATGCCATGCGAAATTTTGGTAACGAAAAAGGAATCGCTCATTTTTTAAATTCAACACTCAGCAAACAAGAAACTATTCAGGTCAAAAAAGACCTTACCCGTGGCAAAACCAAACTATTATACGTAGCTCCCGAATCATTAACCAAAGAAGAAAATGTTAATTTTCTGAAAGATATTAATATTTCTTTTTATGCTATTGATGAAGCTCATTGCATTTCGGAATGGGGTCATGATTTTCGTCCCGAGTATCGCCGTTTGCGGCCGATTATCGAAAATATCGGGAAAAAAGTACCCGTGATGGCTTTAACAGCCACAGCCACACCTAAGGTTCAACAGGATATTCAGAAAAACCTCAACATGATGAATGCTGTGGTTTTCAAATCATCGTTCAACCGGCCAAACTTATATTATGAAGTACGTCCCAAGGGACCCGATGTGGTTAAGGAAATTATTAAATATATTAAGCAAAATTCCGGCAAATCGGGAATTATTTATTGTCTGAGCCGCAAAAAAGTGGAAGAAATTGCCGAAACCCTTCAGGTCAACGGCATTAAAGCCTTACCATATCATGCCGGTTTGGATGCTCAAACCCGCGTAATCAATCAGGATAAATTCCTGATGGAAGAAGTTGATGTTATTGTGGCTACCATTGCTTTCGGTATGGGAATTGATAAACCCGATGTTCGCTTTGTTATCCATCATGATATTCCCAAAAGCCTGGAAGGTTATTATCAGGAAACCGGTCGTTCGGGTCGTGATGATGGGGAAGGCAATTGCATCGCTTTTTACAGTTATGACGATATTCTTAAACTCGAAAAGTTTATGAAAGGCAAACCCGTTGCCGAACAGGAAATAGCCAAGGTTTTGCTCATTGAAACAACGGCTTATGCCGAATCTTCCGTCTGCCGCCGTAAACAATTGCTGCATTATTTTGGTGAAATTTATCCTTCGGATAATTGCCAAAATTGTGATAACTGCCTGCATCCAAAAGCCAAATTTGAAGGAAAAGAATACGTGGTTTTATTGTTGGAAACGGTGCTTGCCGTAAAACAACTCTTTAAATCAAAGCATATTGTCAACGTATTGATTGGAAAAAATTCCGCCACCATCAAAACGATGAAACATAATAAGTTGTATGTCTTTGGTAAGGGTATGGGCAAGGATGAAAAATTCTGGGATTCCGTAATTCGTCAGGCACTTATCGAACGATTATTAGTAAAAGATATTGATAATTATGGTTTGCTCAAAGTCAGCGCCGAAGGAACAAAGTTTTTGAAAAAACCTCATTCCTTTATGCTTACGAGCGACCATGATTATGAACATGTGGAAGATGAGGAATTTTTTGAAGGCGGAGGCCATAAAACAAGTACTACCGATAAAACCCTCTTTGCCTTGCTTAAAGATTTACGAAAAGAACTTTCACGCAAAGAGAAACTTCCACCTTTCGTAATATTTCAGGATGCTTCGCTGGAAGATATGGCTATTCAATATCCCATTACCAATGAAGAATTAAAACAAATTACCGGAGTCGGAGCAGGAAAAGCTCAAAAATATGGTAAAACATTCCTTGAACTTATTGCCAAATACGTTGAGGAAAATGAAATTATCCGTCCGATGGATATGGTGGTCAAATCGGTTGTCAATAAATCGGGATTAAAAGTTTATATCATTCAGAATATTGACCGTAAAATCAGCCTTGAGGATATAGCCCTTTCCAAATCGCTGACTTTCGATGAATTATTATCCGAAATTGAACATATCGTCGCTTCCGGTACCAAAATCGACCTTAAATATTATATTGATGAAACTGTTGACCCCTATCACCAGGAGGAAATCTTTGACTATTTCAAAGAAGCAGAAACAGATTCTATTGAAGATGCATTGAAGGAATTGGGAGAAGAAGAATATACACAGGATGAAATCCGCCTGATGCGTATCAAATTTATGTCGGAAGTTGGTAATTAATTTATTTTAAAATGTCAGAAAATATTCCCACAGACGAAGTATTGCAGGAAACAGCATCCACCGATGTAACTTCTTCAATGGAACTTCAACCCAAAAACTCAAAAAAAAATAATCTTCTGCTGTTTGCCAATGTTATACTCTTGATTGGCTTAGTCGTTTTATATATTTTGTTTTTTTTCGGAAATAAGCATGAAAAATCATTACCTGAAATAGCTAAAGCTTCTTCCGGATCTGTTTCCATCGCCTGCGTTAATTCCGACTCCATTTTGGAACGTTATGAATTGGTGAAAGTAATGAGACAACAGCTCGAATCGGCACAAAAGAATAAAGAAGCCGAACTGGTTAATCTGAAAAAAACGTTCGATAAAAAAGTAGCTGATTATCAGCAAAAGGTATCGTCAAATGCACTTACGCCTCAATTAGCTAAACTGAATGAAGAACAGCTTCTGAAAGAGCAACAAAATCTCATGTCGCTTCAGGAAAAATATACCAATGAACTTTCCCAACAGGAAATGAACCTTAATATCCAGCTGCTCGATTCCATTACCAATTTTCTGAAACGGTATAACCAGAAATATAAATTCGATTACATTCTCAACATTAAAAAAGGCGGCGATGTCTTTCTGTCGAATAAAACACTGGATATTACCGGTGATGTACTGAAAGAACTTAACGCTGAATATAAGGCTAATCAGCAAAAATAATGAAGTTGCTTCGCATTTTCGGGTTATTAGTATTTATTTCTCTTTTATCGGCTTGTCATCGCGAAAAGAAAACATCCGGCGACGATGCCATTATTTCAAAGGATGAAATGGTATCTGTTCTTGTGGATATGCATCTGGTGGAAGCTAAAATTAAAGCATCACAGACTTCCGGCTACAATCAGGAATACTATCTGAAGTTTTACTTCAACAGTATATTGAAAAAACATAATATTACTTCAGAACAATTTCGCAAAAGCCTGCAATACTATCAGAATGATGCAGTGGAAATGGATAAAATATACACCGATGTAATTTCGAATTTAACAATGTACCAGGCGCGCCTTGCGGCTCCCTGATTATTGTTTTTCGGCTGTAGCCGTATAGCTTACGGCATCGCCTCCGGCCGTTATCACATAATTCCAGTTCATCCTTCCGGCCGAAATATACGTTCCCGAACCGCTTATCAACCAATTATCGCTGGTCGTTTGAGGATTGACCACAATTTGATTGGTCGTTACTATTCCATCAACGGTACTTCCTGTACCCGGATTTCCGAAGTTTTTCAGAATCACTTGAGCGCTGTTTGACGCATCTTTGCTGATGACAACTAAATAGGAACTGGTTTCCGATGCTTTGGTGGATTTCTTTGTAATGGTTTCGGTAAAACGCCATGTCCCGATAAAATTGTCGCGGTAGTCCCCTTCGGAATCGCTGTTACTATCGGGTGTGCATGCCCATAGCAAGAGGAACATAAAAAACACCGAAAATATCTGTGTTTTCCCGTTTAGATAATAAAATTTAATACTCATTTTTTAACGGATAATTTATGGTTCATCACCCAATAAAGATAAGCGCTGAACAAAGTTGTAGCAATAAGTTGCGAAATAAGAAATACGGTTTGTGTTTCCGACATAAAAAATGCCCATGAAAAGAAAACCAGATAAAGCGAATAACAGAATATTTTACTGAAGATAATGCTCAGAAAGATGCTGATAAACGTCCGGCTTGTTTTTTTGAATATAAAATAAAATAACCACACGTTAAGAACCAGTTCGGCAGTAATGATAAGCATTTTCACTGCTTCCGGGTGTCCGGAAAAAAGAAAAGACACCAGAGGAAGACTAAGTGCAAAGGCATAGGCATTTGCTTTGGAGGTATGAGCCAAGGCTAAGATCAGCATCAGTCGCATAGGTTCGATATAATAAATGGGAAAGTTAGCCAAGTGTGCAAGTGCCGGAGCCAAAACGATGAAAAGGATGGCTGCAAAGCCGAAAAGAAGATTTTTTAAGAGTTCTTTGGAACCGCTTAATGTTGCAATGTGTTTCATAAATATTGATGATTTAATGCCATGGATTTTTAACGTAAAATGATCAATTTAGTTTTTTCCAAAATTTGGGTATCGTTAGCTAAACTTAGCAAATAACATCCCGGTGAAAAACCGCCCAAAGGTAATTGAATTTTTTCTTTGTTCTGATTACTAATTAAAACGGTTGCTTAGCTAAAAGAACACCCGTAATATCGTATAACGAAAGATAATATTTGCCGGGACTTGCTTCTATGCTGATGTTGGCATAATCCCGAGCAGGATTTGGCAACAAGGTAACGGCATGGTTTTGTTTTTTTATGATTGCGGGAAGTCCAACACTACACGGCTGATAAAAACCTCCGTAAGAAGTAATAATACTGTCTAATATTTCGGTATCGGGAGGCCAGATATATTTTTCAACAATTTGCTTGTTGGGAGCAATGAGTATAACTGTAGGATGGGATACAATTTCATACATACGGTCAATAGAATCGCCGCCACCCTGACGTCCGCTCACCGATGGAAAGGTGATTCCATAAATGCTGTCAAATTCATGAACGCTCTGATTATCGGCAAGCGTATTCATGGCTAAGAAAATAACATTTCCCTGATTGCATCCAAAATCAAGATAGGACTGGTTGACTCTTGGAGCATAAAGTTGGCATGCTCCACAGGTAGCAGTAAAAAAATCAATCACAACAAATTTATTACTGTCCAAATAATTAAACAGATGATGCACATTTCCTGTTATATCTTTGCATGTAAAATTGACGGCCGTATCCAGAGTGGTTTGTGCCGGGACACGGAGAAAAGATAGAAAAAGCAGAAGGATAATAAAAAATCGTTTGAAGGTCATTTCTTGTCAACAAATTAGTTTGCAAAGGTAACAGATTGCCGTATTACGGTGGTAAAATTACGAAAATTTATGGTTTACTTTATGATCGTCGTTAAATTTATAAACCATACTTTTGTATCATGATTTTTGTAGATACACATACCCATCTTTATCTTGAAGATTTTGATGCCGACCGCGACCAGGTGATAGCGGATGCTCTGGCCTGCGGTGTTAACTATCTTTTGTTTCCAAACGTGGATGCTACCACCACTGAGGCCATGCTGACACTTTGTTCAAAATATCCCCATCATTGCTATCCCATGATGGGATTGCATCCCACGTCGGTAAATCGGGATTATGAGGAGCTACTCCTGCAAACAAAAAAACTGCTGAGGACAGGAAAATATATTGCCGTGGGTGAAATCGGGATGGATTTATATTGGGATAAAACCTTTGTTGAAGAACAGAAATATGTCCTGACTGAACAATTACATTTAGCCAGTGCCCTACACCTGCCGGTAGTTATCCATTCACGAAATTCGTTCAATGAAATTATGGCTGTAATTCAACAAACGGCTCTTCCGGGTTTAACCGGTGTATTTCATTGCTTTTCGGGAACGGTAGAACAAGCAGAACAAGTGATAGCACTGGGCCTAAAGATTGGCATAGGCGGAGTGCTGACGTTTAAAAACTCAGGAATAGATAAAGTAGTTCAGCATTTCGGGCTTGAACATTTTTTATTAGAAACCGATTCACCGTATCTTGCTCCGGTACCTTATCGCGGCAAGCGTAACCAAAGTGCTTATATTCCATTGATCGCCCGAAAAATGGCAGACATAAAAAATGTCCCCCTTCAGCAAGTAGCTGAAATTACTACGCAAAATGCAAAAGAGCTATTTAAGCTTCAGTAAGTTATTAATTTAAACTTACGTTGATTATTTCTCGCTGATTTTTTATTGGATTTGCAGGAAAACGGAGGTGCATTTATTTAAAATCTCCCAAAACAAAAACCTTATCCGAAAGCGAAATACCTCCGGGATTGATTCCTGGTTTTCCTTCCGGTATAGCACAGTTTAATCCGGAAAAGTATGAAATCCATTCCGGAAATATTTTATTCGTTTTAGGACTTATAAATGTCATGGGTTTTAGCTCAAATAGTGGCGATCCGTCATCATTTTTAAAAAGTTCGTAAATCAATTCCGAACAATAATAGGAATCATCGTCCATAATGTAACAATCGTCATAGGATTTGCCGATAAAATCCGGATAATGTAAAAGAGCATTGTTTTTGGTAGCGGAATATTGTTCTTTAACACGGGCGAGTGTGTTCCCGGAATGTGAAGCCGTTCTGCTCAAAAACGAATCGATAGGGGTTAATTTAACTACCGGAGAAACTGCTTCCAGAACCCATAATGCATTATTCGCTGAAACAACAATACCGCAATGGGTGTAGTCATGATTGTGGTACGATTGGGTAACTCCGGCAATGGCCCGGCATAAATCGCCACAATCGTATTCCTGAAAGATAATATCCCCGGGCTTCGCATCTGTAATGCATAGCTGAGCCCATAAGGTAAACGGAAAGCTGAGCAGCATAATAAAAAGAACGCTCTCTTTCTTCAGAAATCGCCGGTTGTTTCTTTTTTTATTAATCATTTTTTAACCATTTTTATCAGGCAATAAAGAATAGTACAATTAAAACACAGGATAATTATATTTTCTTTACGTAACATCTTCTCCTTTTATGCTGAATATGTTCGTAATTTTTCCAGTTTGTTATTACATTCTGATTTGTTTCGAATACACCGGTAGTCTCTAACTGAGTAACCCCCGCTTTCATCATTTCTTCCTGAAGTGCCGATATTAAAACTACAGCAATGCCTGCATTTTGATAATCCTGTAAAACTCCCGTAAGCAACATGTCTACCACCTCAGGCTTTTTCAATGCCTTTAAAATATGGAATATCCCCAATGGGAATAAATGCCCGTTGGCTTTCTGCATGGCTTTGGATAAGGAAGGCATGCCTACAAAAAATCCTATAGGCTGTCCGTCTTTCACCGCAATTTTGATATAGCGGGGATTTAAAATTTTAAAATATTTATCGGCATAAAGTTGTATGGTCTTTTCGTTAAAAGGAGATACATAGGGCAGGAACTGAAACGCTTCGTTTAATATTTCAAATATTTTTTTAGTATAAGGTTTAAGCTCAGAAATAGAAGAAAAATTAAGAACGTCCACTCCGTATCTTTTCTTTATTATTTCGGCGCCACGCCTTGCTTTGGTTAATGGCGCTTCGGTAATGGTTAAACGAAATTCTATCCAGTCGTTTTCTTTTTCAAAGCCAAGCTTTTCGAAATGCTCCTTGTAATAAGGCAAATGATATACCGAAGCAATGGAAGGTAAATAATCGAATCCTTCGATTAGCAAACCTTGTGTATCGAGGTTGGTATAGCCTAACGGACCGTGAACGTATTCCATTTGCTGTTCTTTAAGCCAGGCAATGGCTGTAGCGATTAGTTTTTCGCTTACTTCATAATCATCAATAAATTCAATACGATTTATCCTTCCGAACCGTTGGTTTATTTTCTCGTTATAATTTTTATTAATAATGGCTCCAATGCGTCCTACACATTTTCCGTCTTTATAGGCCAGAAAAAATCGTGAATCACAAAAATCATTGGCAGGATTATCTTTCGTCAACGATTTAATCTCTGCATTTTTTAAAGGCGGAACCCAGTATTTGTTGTTTTTATATAAATCGAACTGAAAATTAACAAATTGTTTACGATCCAGTTTTGTTTTTACTTCTTTAATTGTTATGGCCATAATGAATGATTTTATAAAAACCGTTTCAGCAGTTCAATCCTATTCCTTTTTTCCGCAAAGCGAACTCAAAATTGTTATCAAACGGGAATAATTGTTTCTTGTAACGGTACTGTTATACATAAAAGTGTTCAAATTTAGCATAATTGTGCATGGCGAATCCGGGTTTGCTGAATTTTTTTTAAAAATAATACTTACCACTTTTTTCTTTTTTGAGAAACCTGACAGCGTTTAAACTTAGCTATTGGCTTTTAGCCGTTAGCTTTTAGCCAACAGCTATACACGGTAGCACAATGTTTCACAAAGTTCCGGCACAAAGTTGCACTACGAGGTTTTAGTCCATTATATCTGCGAAGTTGCAGATATAGTATTCCGTTTTTAATCCGCTATTTTCAGTAAAAATCCGTGTTCTGTTTTTAAGGTTTTTAAATTTAATTATACGACTATAGGTTCTATTACTTAATTACTCATTGTTTTTTGCCTGCCGGTGGCACGTACGACCCGTTGGCATCGCCATAGCAAATTCCGCTAAAGTTGTAAAGGAAAATACATCCATTATAATTTATCGTTGTATTGTCAAACAACCAGTCGCCGACAGGAAAATCGGAGATGATATGAGCAATACGTTTTTTAAGTAACAGTACATCCCCTGCCGTAAGGCTGCCCGAATCGTTTACATCGCCCGAAGCTAAGAAAATACCGGTTAAGGGAGCTATACCGGCGATGTGCTTTCTATAAAGCAATACATCTGTTGCCGTTACTCCTCCCCAGGGTTTGGAACGAGAGGGATTTAGAGTATAATTACCAAAACCATTCATCCAAAATAAATAGTTCCCTTCTGAGTCTGTAGGAATGCTACCGATGGTAGTTCCCTGAGAATCTTCAAGTGTGATATTTACTCCTCTTAGGGGTGTGTTAGACAAAGAGGGATAGGTAACTTGTCCGTAAATAAAGCAACCAGGTACATCATAGATATAAAGATAAAGATGCCGGATAGAGTTATTACTTATTGTGCCCGATAGTCCTGGTTCATTATCTGACTGGTAAATGCAATGAGCATAATAATCCGACTTTGAAGCAATGCAAGGGAATACGCATTCATCATAAGCATGGAGTATATCATCGGTAAAATCCGTGGGATAATTCCAGATTTGTCCACCATTAGTACTGGCATTTACCCAGATATGATGGTAGTTCAGCGAGCCGTTATCAAACGTTTCGGTAATTCCGGAATAGAACAGGTATATCATGTTATTATTGCCAATTACTAACTGAGGCATACTGGTAGGTCCTAAATGATTGTAGGAATCGGGTAATCCTACGATGTCCAATTGTCCGTTGCCGTTGATGTCCTGCATATATGCGATAAGTCTGTTTTGCTCGTAAACCTCGTTGGGGTCAAGGCAGTTGCATTGTTCTACATGGGTTCCGCCTACCCATGTAGGAAGATTTTCGTTCCAGTAGGCTATCCCATCCACCCAGGGGAAATATTGAATGGTAGTTCCGTCGGAAATCAGTCGGGTTAGTCCGAAAGCCACATGCAGCAGTCCGTTGTTATCGAAAGCGCCATGAGCCGAACCGTCGGGACAGTAAAACGTATCGGTGGCAGAGATGCCGTCCCAGTGCGGATACGGATGTTGCCAGATCACCGTCTTCTGCCAGGTAGCGCCGGCATCGGCGGATCTCATCACAAACAAATCGTTTTGGTTATCACAAACGATAAAGGCTAAGTTGTCGTCCTTTGGTTCCACCCAGGAATATTTATCGGGATGGAAGTTAACATAATCGGCAGACCCCATACCGTTGAGGATAACGTTGCCTTGCGTCCAGGTGGCGCCACCATCGGTGGAGCGGGAATAGACTAAGGCACCGTCCTGTCCCTGGTAAGGTGTGCCGCCTTCGGCAACCGGAGCCGTCAAGGCAAAAAGATGAACGATGTTATGATTGCTTCCGCCGGTAACTAATCGCGGGTACATCAACTGATGCCCGTCGGGACCGTTGAATATAGTTTGCGTCCAGTCGCCGCTTCCTTTGGTGCTACGGGTGCTTATCACCAGCGGTTGCGTGGCGCTGCGGTGGGCTGCAATGATTTCGCCATTGGCTCCCAAAGCGGCATAGTTTGGCCATCCGGCATTGATTGTACCTACGTCGCCTGACGCTTGCCACGAGGTACCGTCGTAATAATTATAGCCGGTACCTAAGGTTGTGGAGTTAACGGATTTTGTCCATACGGCACCCATGGTTCCGTCGTCGTAATAGAAATACCGCCCGTAAGGGGTACACGACTTCGACTGGAGGTCGTAATTGGTTTGCCCGATTTGTTCTTCATACAATAAACGGGATGTTGGCGAATTTTCCGGTTTAGCCGCTACGGATGTTAAGCTGGTTCCGGATGAAGGGGTTTTTACCTGCGAAAGGTTAACGGTTTTGTTTTTAAGGGAAGCCGGTAGGGTAACTCTTTTTTTCTGTGAGTAGCCCAGACAAACGATGCCTGTGAGCAGACAAAAGAGTAGAAGTTTTTTCATTTGTTATTAATTTTATAATTTATTGGTCAAATGGAATATCCATAAAATATCATTTTTGGTTTGTTTGGACATTGTCCTTATGGATATTTCATGATGGTTGCGTTTTAGATTCTTATTATTTCCCTGTGGACATTTTATTTTGTGGTATATACGAAGCATTGGCATCGCCATAGCATAAGCCGTAAATATTTAGTGTTACATTGCCTCCATTGATAGTAACAGGAGTAATATTGCTGAACAACCAGTCGCCTGCCGGAAAAGAAGTAATGATGCTGGCAATACGCTTTTTGATAAGAAGAACATCTGTTGCTGCAAGCTCACCCGAAGCATTTACATCGCCCGAAGTTAAGAAAATACCGGTTAAGGGAGCGATATTGGCAATGTGTTTTTTATAAAGCAATACATCAGTAGCCGATACCCCGCCCCAGGGAGTGCAAGTGGATGGCTCAAGAGTATAGGTTCCGTTAGTAAGGTTACAAAAGGAATAGTTTCCCGATATATCGGTTGTGGTTGTGGCGATAACCGTTCCGTCGGCATCCTTCAGATTAATACTTAGGCAAGGTATTGGGTATCCATTGGCATAAGTAATAATGCCCGAAATGCAATAAAACGGAGGCGGAGGCGACGTTAAATATGCAGATAAATGCCGGATATAATTATCGCCGTAGCAACCATGATCCAAACCTAAACAGAGCCCCGGTTCATTATCGGCCTGATAGATGCAATGAACTTTGTCGTCGGTTAAGGCTGCAATGGATGGGAACACGCATTCGTCGTAGGAATGAAGCACATCGCCCGTTAAATCCTGAAACCCGCCCCATGATTGACCGCCATCGTAAGAAGCCCTTGACCAGATATGGCGGTATTGTTGAGTGCCGTTATCGAAAGTTTCGGTAATGCCGGAAAAGAGCAGGAAGATATTGTTGTTTTCGTCAATGGTAAGTTGGGGCATGCTCGAAGGATTCAGTCCGTAATTGGCTAAAACGTAAACGGTACTATCTATAAGATCAATTTGTCCGTTGCCGTTGATATCCTGAATCCAGCCCACGAGGCTTCCCTGTTCATAGAGCAGTTCGGGATTAAGGCAGTTGCATTGTTGGTCGGTCGTGCCTCCGGTCCAGGAGGGCTGGTCTTCGTTCCAGTAAGCAATGCCGTCCTCAAAGGGGAACCAGTAACGGGTGGTGCCGTTGGCATAAGCCCGGTCAATGCCAAAGACGATATGCAGTTTGCCGTTGTTGTCGAAAGCACCGTGAGCCGAGCCGTCGGGACGGTAAAAGGTATCGGTAGCCGATATGCCATTCCAATGGGGATACGGATGTTGCCAGATCACCGTCTTCTGCCAGGTAGCGCCGGCATCGGCAGATCTCATCACAAATAAATCGTTACGGGGATCGCAGACAATAAACGCCAGCATGTCTCCTTTCGGCTCCACCCACGAATACATATCCTCATAATAGCAAACATAATTTGAGGAACCCATCCCGTCGAGGATGATGTTATTTATATCCCAGTTTACGCCACCATCGGTGGAACGGGAATACACCAGCGCGCCGTCCTGTCCCTGGTAGGGAGAACCGCCATTGCCTGACGGAGCCGTAAGTCCAAAGAGATGAATATAATTATGATCGGTTCCACCGGTAACCATGCGTGGCCAAAGCAACTGATGCCCATTGGGACCACTGAAAGAGGAAAACGACCAGTCGCCGCTTCCTTTGTTGATACGCTTACTGATGATAAGAGGCAAGGTAGCGCTCTGATGGGCAACGATTATTTCGCCGTTAGCACCCAGGGCGGCATAGCTGGGCCAGCCGGTTCTCACATTTTCTATTCTCGAGGCAGGCTCGGCGCCCCAGTTTGTTCCATTGAAATAATTATAGCCGGTTCCCCTGTCGGTAAAGGGATATCCTCCGGTTCCTCTTGTCCAAACCGCTCCCATGGTTCCGTCTTCAAAAATATGGAAACGGCCATAAGGTGTGCAGGCGTTGCTTTGCAAATCATAGCCCGTCATGCCAATCTCTTCTTCGTTAACGGAAGCAGGCGATTGTTTCTGATGAGTCCCCGCAGGGTTTTGGTTATACGTGCCGGATTTTTCAGTAGGATATTCTGCTACCGCTATATGACGCAGGGAAGCAGGAAAAGGTACGCGTGGGTTTTGTGAAAAACTCAATAAAACAAAGCTTACGAATAAGCTAACAAGCAGGGACTTTTTCATCTTTTTAAGTTTTTATGTTTTCATTTTTTTCTTCATTTTTATTTAGCCGTCGGCACATACGATCCGTTGGCATCACCATAAATCATCCCGTTGAAATTTTCAGTTACCGTAGTATTTGTGTTGGGAATGGTTACCGTGGTACAGTTAAATAACCAGTCGCCGGCAGGGAAAGCGGAAATAACATTGGCAATGCGTTTTTTGATTAACAATACATCTGTTGCCGTTAGTTCACCCGAGGCATTTACATCGCCCGAAGCTAAGTAAATGCCGCTTAGGCTGGAAATATTAGCAATGTGTTTGCGGTATAAAAGAACATCCGATGCAGTTACTCCGTCCCAGAGTTTAGTAGTTGAAGGTAGCATCGTAAAGACGCCGTTATTAATGTTATTAAATTGATAATAACCATGAGCATTTGTATTTGTTTCCATGATAAGGGTATCCTGTTGTAATAAATTAATATGGACATTACTTAAAGGAGTTCCAACAGTATTGGGATAAGTTATAACACCATTAAGGGGAGAAGGAATAGTTGTTTCAATGCTCCGGTAAACACAGGTAGGATAATTTGATGAAGTATAAATACACCCGGCTCCGTCCATATCAAACGTTTCTGTTGCATTAGTTTCCAAACCTGAGTTAATATATTCAAATGATTGCCCGTTATTTTCTGATCGTAATACGCCTCCATTATTAAAAGATGAATTATTACAGGAAGCAAAGATTACTCCTATAGTGTTAATAAATAATTTTTCTACATCAAGATAATCTTTTAACAATATCCATGAGGTTCCATTTCCCGTATATTTATAAATACCCGAATAACCGCCGGCAAATACTTCTCCCGCCGAATTTACTGCAATTGATAAAAGCCAGTCATTTGATAATCCAATATATTCCCAGTTAGAACCATTATCAATGCTACGATAAACGCCTCCTCCATTAAAGTAGTGAGTAGTACAAGTATAAATCGTACTGTCGGGTGCTCTGGCAAAATCTCCTATCGGCTCACTACCGGACAATTGAAAAACAGTATCCCATGTCTCTCCATTATCCAAAGAACGTAAAACGCTATTATGTGGGGAACCTGAAGCACTTCCTGCAAATACCAAGCCATTTCCAAAAGCTTTTATGGCAACCCAATTTGCTACTTCACCAACATAAACCGGGTACCAGGTATTGCCATTATCGACGGATTTAAAAATAGTGCCACTGGCGCCGGCAAATATTTCACCTGTCGGTGTTACTTCTAATCCATAAATTGTAGAATTTTCCAAGGGTCCGACAAATTCCCAATTTGTATTTCCGGGTATTAAACGATAAATACCTTTTCCATCGGAATTATAATAAGTACCGATAAAAATTGTACCATCAGCAGTAGTAGCTAATGATAAAATATTAACTCCGGATGGTGCGCCTAAGGGTTCCCAGAAGTTCTGGGTATAGCCGGTAGACATACAAAAGAATAATAGTGCAGTTGTAATTAAAGAGGGTAAATTGCGTTTCATATATAGTTATTATTTGTGGCGTCAATATTAAAAATATTTTTAATCGATTTTTACTATTTTTTTGTTTTTTTCAAAGAATTTATTATTCGTAGGGGTTTATCGAGTATTCGTAGGAAAAGTAGGGAAAAAGAAACCCAATTTTTTTTCATTTTTTAGCAAATTCAGTACAAAATCACACGGTATTTTGTTGGCTGTTGGCAATTAGCTTTTAGCCGTTAGCCATTAGCTGTTAGCTATTGGCTAATTGCCAACAGCCATTTTTATAGAAGAGCTTTTTATCTTAGTAAAGCATCCGGTTTTTCTGACCCCACCCTTTGGTAATGCCCTAAAATTTAGGCATACGGCCCCCTCCCCTCACGAGGGGAGGGCAGGGAGGGGTCTCCAAATCTAACTTGTCTTAAGCTAAAAGAATATCTGGCCAGTCCCGTTATCCTGGTTCCATTTGTATTATTGCATCTGCGAAGTTGCAGAGGCGTATCTAAACTTTTATTATTGTATCTGCAAAGTTGCAGAGGCATATCTAAAGTTTTATTATTGCATCTGCGAGGTTGCAGAGGCATAAATAGCCCTTAGCTATTAGCTGTTAGTTATTAGCTAATGGCCAATAGCTAACAGCTAATAGCTAACAATCTCATTCCTTCACCCATTTTCCGCTTTCCACTATCTTATCTTTATTCATAAAGCGGTACACATAGACACCTGCCGGTAAAGCAGACGTATTAACGGTGGTGGTTCCGTTATTTACCGGCTGGCTGACGACGGTTTGCCCGTTGGTGTTACTTAGCCCAAATGTTGCATCCTTCAGCGAGGTAAATACCGTTAATTGCCCGTTGCCTGGATTGGGAAATACAAGCGAGGATACTACTTTAACTGCCTGCCCGGGTTCCTGAATGTCCGTTGGTATTCCCTGGTCGTTTACTTTTAGCAGGTAAATATTACGTTTATGCGCCGGATCGTCCAGTGAATAACGCGTACCTGCCATCAGGCAACCCCCGTCGGAACAGGCGGCCACATTATACATCTCATAATGAGCATCGCCTCCGTAATATTTCATCCATTGCGAATTGAGCGAACCATCGGTCTTGTTAAGCATAAACCACGACGAAGCGTTATAATGATCGGGATAGTAAATATTGGTGCTGCCGCCAATATAAACGGAGGTGGTATCCGTAAAATCCACAGCCTGTATGTTGGCAGGTTCGTCGTTGATTAAACCTTCCTTGCCAAAGATGATCTGATTATCGCAGGTATGATCCGGGGTTATTCTGGCGCAGGCGACCTGGTATTTGGTATCTGCCGTAAAATGACGGTAACCAACAATGTAAACATAACCATCATGTTCTTTAAGGCTTATCGGAGGGAAGTAATTTAAAAACACCTGCCCGGTATTAAGATAATCATAATTTTCGGTACAGCTTACAAAATCGAAGTTGATACTACCGGCAAAGGCAATGCAGTTATACAAAAAACCGGGATTTTTGTTGGGTATTAATGAAACAAAGTTGACGCCATGTGGATATTCCAGCGGCTTGATGTGGAGCAGGTGCCCGTCGGAACCGTACTGAAAGATAATGGGATTGCGTCCCTTATCCGTAGGATAATCGCCCCAGATATTTATTCCGCCGTCGGGCATGCGAATGATCCGGAAATATGTCATATCGTAACGGTACATAAAACTATAGGCAATGGAATCGGAAGAGATAAGATTAAGGTTCTCATCAAACTGACGAAGTGAAAGCACATAGCCGGTATCTATGCGGCATTTGCATTTTTCAAAAGTTACGTAGATAAAAATACCGTTTTCGTCACGATATAAGCCGGCCATATGGCTGAAACAACCGGGGGTATTAAAAACCAAACGTTGTACAAGATTACCATTATAATCCATTTTTAGCAGGTTGCCGGTATATTGCAGCGATGCTGTCGTATCGGCTGTTGCCTGGCAGGAGCTTATGATGTATTCGCCCGTTGAGGTTGTTCCTAATCCGGTGATAATTTCGTCGAAAGGGCTGGATATTGTTTTTTCAAAAGTAACCTGAGAAAAAACATTCAGGCAACTAAACAAAATGACGTATAATAAACTAAGTTGTTTTTGCATTATCGTAAAATTAGTGATTATCATTACCGAGTAATTGTTTGATGTATATTGTTCCTTCCTGGCTACGTTCCACGGAATAGTAGATGTATTGATATTTTCCGGCGGGCAGGTTGCTTACATCTATTTGCATATTGGGTTGTTCAATTCTTTTTTCGATAACAATATCTCCTTTTTCATTTTTCAGATCGAAACAGGAAGGCGAAGCAAAGCTGGTGCTGGAAAAAACATTAACGGCATTGCCCTCGGTGTGTACAATGGCATCGCCACCCGAAGCAGCAGAGCGGGTAGTATCGGTAACATATCCGTCGGCATTTACTTTAAGTAAATAAATTAATTGGTGCGGATCGGAAGAATGATAATCGTAACGCGAAGCGAAGGCAAGGCAACCACCATCGTTGGTGGCTATGATTTTGGAAACTAAATAATAGGCATCCCCTCCATAAAAGCGCGTCCATTGAGTTTGTATATTTTCATCTGCACGATTAAGTATAATCCATGATGGTATTGAATCAACTAGCGGATCCATACAAAGGGCATTAGCGGTACCCCCGGAGAAAATAGCGGAAGTATTTTTAAAATCCAATGAACCATACAGCGCTGGATAATCATATACATATTGGCTCAGTCCGTATTGCCTATCGGTAACATAATTGAATGCCGAATCTGCCACTAACGTTGTCAGTTGTCCATTAAAGTGAGAATCATAGCACGAATATCCGTTTACATACCATTTTCCGTTGGTGTATTTTGCTGAAGCAGGATACCATCCTGGGCACAAAGGGAAAAAATAATAATAAGGGTCAATCATGTGCACATCGGTTACATTTAATATGGAATCAAAAGAAACAAAATCAAAGCTACCTAAAAAAAATGAACCAATAGCTAAGTAAGGTTGTTCCGGATTACCGGTAAATTGAATATAGCCGCCTGATAAGGGTGAACTATATGTTTTTTTAAAATTTCTATATTGAATACTATCGCCGGCAACGGTACAGCGGTATAAGAAAAAATACTTATAGGTATCATATTCATTACCGCAAACAATTATCTCTCCCTTATCATTTACTGCCGCCCCGATTTCTGTATAGGAATGTTTATTGTTTAAATTTAATTGACGATTGCTGAGTAATTGTAAGGAATCGGTATAGCAACTTACATACATTTTATAATCCGTTGTGCTATCCCTCATGGCTTTGTCATTTAATATGGATAGGATTATATACCTGTTCATTGTAAAGGAAAGAATTTTTAATGATTTAACTCCTTTAACCTGTTTTATTGGTAAAAACATCCCTTTTATCGAATCCCCGCCGGCGGTAAGTTCCATGATAAAACAACGGGCGGTATCGTAATCCTGTCCGTTAAAACCATAACCGGTAATCAGCAAATGACCGTTTTCTTTTTCTATGGCATCCGTAATGCGGTAATCCGTGCCAAAATGTAACTTGAGTGTCTTTTCATACGTTTGCTGTGCCCTTGCATTCAGCATAAAGCATAAAAACAAGGCAAATAAAAGCAATTTTCGATTTTGTAACTCTGTAAAATTATTAATTTTCATTATTGATAAATTGTTTTTGTTTACCGGGTAATTGTTTGATGTATATTATTCCTTCCTGACTGCGTTCCACGGAATAGTAGATGTATTGATATTTTCCGGCGGGCAGGTTGCTTACATCTATTTGCATATTGGGTTGTTCAATTCTTTTTTCGATAACAATATCTCCTTTTTCATTTTTCAGATCGAAATAGGAAGGCGAAGCAAAGCTGGTACTGGAAAAAACATTAACGGCATTGCCCTCGGCGTGTACAATGGCATCGCCACCCGAAGCAGCAGAGCGGGTAGTATCGGTAACATATCCGTCGGCATTTACTTTAAGTAAATAAATTAATTGGTGCGGATCGGAAGAATGATAATCGTAGCGTGAAGCAAATACGACACACCCCCCGTCGCGGGTAGCTATAATTTTCCATGTAACGTAGTTAGCATCGCCTCCATAGAAGCGTGTCCAGGCAGGTTGTATTTTACTATTGGCTCGGGTTAGCATAATCCAGGTGGGAACAGTATCAGCTTCCGGTCCGGGATGAGTAAGATTTGACGTACAACCAAAATATACAACAGAAGTATCACGGAAATCCAGCGAACCGCTGAATGCTGGATAATTATTAAGATACTGACTTAATCCCCAATATTGATTGTTGAGATAATTAAATGCGGAATCTGCAGTAATTGTTATCTGTTGCCCAAAATAATGCGATTGTGAACAGGACGTACCCTGCAGAAACCATTTTCCTTTTGCATATTTGACTGTAGATGGATAACTAACACACCAGCCAAAAGTGCCATAAACAGAAGGATATTCTATACTGTGAATTTCAGCAATATCCATTCGGCTGTTAAAATATACAAAATCTACATAACTTTGAATGGCACATAAAGATAAATACGGCTTTGCTGTATCGCCTGTAAACTGAACAAAGGATTCGGATGCAGTAAATTCATTATACAAATCCTGTCGGTAAGTCTTATATTGAATACTATCCCCGTTTACATTACAATGGTATAAAAACAATTGATTATGCATACCATTAATAGATTGATCACCGCTTATAATCATCTCCCCGGCATCGTTAATGTCAGCACTTATATTGTTAAAAATATATTCAGGAAAAAAATTCAACGGGTGGGAAGAAATTACCCCAAGAGTATCATCTACACAGGTAATATCTGCCTGAAAATCGCAGGTTTTTCCGGGACTATATACCACTGTATCGTATACGCTCAGAATAACAGTTTTGTTTTCTGTCCAGTTGAGAATTTTACTGTTGATTTGCCAACTGATATGTTGAACAGGTAAAAAAATGCCGCGTATTGAATCACCTTCCGGCGAAAGTTCTATCAGGAAACCCCTTGCTGTTTTATAATCCTGTCCGTTGAAACTATAACCGGTTATCAAGTAATTCCCATTTTCTTTTTCTATTACATCTGTTAGTCGGTAATCTTTGTCAAAATGCAAATCAAGTGTCTTTTCATACGTTTGTTGTGCCCTTGCATTCAGCATAAAGCATAAAAGCAAGACAAATAAAAGCAATTTCCGATTTTGTAACATTAGATTGATTTTAGAATTGAAGTAAAAGCACCGCTATTGATTTATTGCTCAATAGCGTTGTAGATTATGGGATTATTATTAATCGGGATCTGGTATTGTTATTTGAGTTCCGTAATAAACGGTATAATGAGTATAATTAAAGCTAAATTCTTTGGGATAACCACAACTGCCATTAAGAGAAAATGTGTTATAGAATTGTACGATAACTGTGGTTATTGTTCTGTGTGATACTATATTTTATCTTTGCCGCGCTTCCTCCTTTGTTGGTGTATACTATGTTAATTTCGTTGTTAATTTCGGTTTTGCCTCCACGGGGGAAGCTTTTTATTTAAACTTTATTCCTTCTGTTCCGGCAAAAATGTATCCTTGATTATTTACAGTAAGGCTAAGTATATTCGTACTATCAGGGAAATAAAACGTGTCCCCAAAACTCTGCGTATGGCCGGTAAGGGTACAAAAGAATAATGCAGTTGTAATTGAGGGGAGTGGTTTGTGTTTCATATAGAGTTATTATTTTTGGCTGCAATATTAAAAATGTTTTTTTATATTTTTCAAAGCATTTATTATTCGTAGCAGTTTTACGAGTATTCGTAGGGGTTTATCGAGTATTCGTAAGAAAAGTAGAAAAAAAGGAACCCAAATTTTTTTCATTTTTTGGCAAATTCAGTACAAAATCACACGGTATTTTAACCATGCCAGTCCCGTTATCCTGGATTATATCTGCTTTTAGCTATTAGCCGTTAGCTATTGGCCAATTGCCAACAGCCAACCGTCATTTTTATAGAAGAGCTTTTTATCTTAGCTGACCCCACCCTTCGATAACGCCCTAAAATTCAGGCATACAGCCCCCTCCCCTCACGAGGGGAGGGCAGGGAGGGGTCTCCAAATCTAACTTGTGTCTCGTCATGAAAAAGTTGACAGTATTTCAATAAATCCTGAATGGGGTTGGCTTTTCCCGGTTTTTCTGACCTAAGTATCCATAAGGACAATGTTCAAACAAACAGAAAATGGCTTTGTCAGAGATTCCTCCTTTCAGTCGGAATCATGGCCACAAGTAGATGATAATACGAGAGAGCGTGGGCGGCGTAGCCGCCCACGCTCTCACTTCTTCTTCTCTTTAAGAATGACAGCCCTTCCGACCGAAGGGAGGAATCCATAACAGTCGTCCACCAGCTGCTCCACCTTCTCTCTGCAAAGTTGCGGATACAGCATTCCGTTTGTATCATTGCATCTGCGAAGTTGCAGATACAACATTCCGTTTGTATTATTGTATCTGCGAAGTTGCAGAGGCATGTCTAAACTTTTATTATCGTATCTGCGAAGTTGCAGAGGCGTATCTAAACTTTTATTATCATATCTGCAGGGAGTGTAAAACGAACTGTGTCATAAAAATTTTCAGTACTTTTGTTTGTCGGGATAAACGGACACTGGCTCTGCTGAGGAGCAACCAGTGAAGGGATAAACCCGACCGACGGAATAATTATCCTAAAAGTGCTATGTGCAAATGTAGCGCTTTTTTTAATGGATAATAATTCTGGAGTAAAATGCCTTAAAAAACCCATATCAAATTGTATTTATGTTTATTCTGGCTCTTTCTGCAAAGATAATATCCAGCTGCGATGCTACTATGCCCCAGTTTGGCAGAGGTGCCGTCCACTTTTCTACAATATTCTGGGTTGCAAGGTAAATAAGTTTTAGTAATGCCATATCGCTGGTAAAAGCTCCTTTGGTTTTGGTTACTTTACGTATTTGCCTGTGAAAACCTTCTATCGTATTGGTAGTATACATAATTCTGCGAATAGGTTCGGGGTACTTAAAGTAATTACTCAGATGTTCCCAATTGTTACGCCAGGAGGTAAAAACCGGCGTATACTTCTTTCCCCATTTCGCTTCTACCACATCCAGGTTATATTCTGCTTCTTCTTTAGTAATAGCCTGGTAAACTGTTTTTAGATCTTTCATAAACTCTCTACTGTCTTTAGAAGCAACATACTTTAGTGTGTTTCTAATCTGATGAACAATGCAGGATTGTATTTCCGCTTTAGGAAATACCAATTCAATAGCTTCGGCAAATCCTTTCAGATTGTCTATACTGACAATAAGCATGTCTTCAACACCCCGGGCTTTAAGATCATTTAACAACTGTAACCAAAACCGGGAGCCTTCGCTTTCGGCTACATACATCCCAAGCAAATCTTTTATTCCTTTATTATCTACTCCAAGTATATTGTATACTGCACGGGAAGACACTTTGCCATCTTCTTTCACCTTGTAGTGTATAGCGTCCATCCATACAAAGCAATACACGCTTTGTAACGGGCGTTGCTGCCATTCTCTGATTAATGGAATAACACGGTCGGTAATGTTGCTCAAGGTTGTTGGCGAGAGCGTAAACCCATACATCTCTTCAATGTGCTCACAGATATCCCGGGTACTTACCCCTTTACTATACAATCGTAGCACTTTGTTTTCCAACTCTTCGTTGATGATGATTTGCCGCTTGGGTACTACCTTTGGATCAAAATCTGAATTACGATCCCGGGGTGTGTTTAACTCGAATTCCCCTTCGATGCTTTTGACCCTCTTTCCTATTTTACCATTACGACGATTGCCAACTGATCGCTGTTGCTCATCCATGTGCTCGTCCATTTCTGCTTCCAGTAGCTCTTCCAACATCTGTTTTAACAAAGGTTGAAATATGCCTTCTTTGCCTCCGGCTGGTTCTCCCCGGCGAAGCCTCTCTTTCGCTTCCTGCTTGTAGGCCTCAAAATCAAATTTACATTTTCCCATTTCTTGTGTCAAATTTAATTATTTATTCCCTTTGACACAGTTTATTTTACAGCCTCTTTAATAACGGCTTAACCATAGTTAAAATGTACTTAACTTCATTTAACGAGGACATAACCTCATTTAAAATATTCTTATCTTCATTTAATGAGGACATAACCAGATTTAAAACTGACTAAATGGCATTTGAAGAGGACTTACCTTCATTTAATGAGGGCTCAACTTTATGTAACGAGGGCTTAACCTCATTTAAAGCGGACTTATTCCGGAAATGAAAAATGAATCGTGGAATGTAAAACAGGCTGGCAGGGTAGGACGGAAAAGGCTGTTTATATATCCGGCATTTTTGGGTTTTTCATCCCTTTCTGCTTTCATCCTATTTCGTGGCAGGGCTCTCAACTTTTTTCTTATTTTTGCAGCATGGTAACTAACGAAGAACTTTTCCGAAAAATTATTTCCCATGCCAAAGAGTATGGGTTTGTGTTTCCGTCGAGCGAGATTTACGACGGACTAAGCGCTGTGTATGATTATGGTCAGAACGGTGTAGAACTTAAAAACAACATCAAAAGCTATTGGTGGCGAGCCATGGTTCAGTACCACGAAAATATCGTCGGGCTCGATTCGGCCATCTTTATGCATCCTACCATCTGGAAGGCTTCCGGGCATGTGGATGCTTTCAACGATCCGCTGATTGATAATAAAGATTCGAAGAAGCGCTACCGTGCCGATGTGCTGGTGGAAGATTTCGTGGCTAAGATTGAAGATAAAATCAATAAAGAAATAGAAAAAGCGGCCAAACGATTCGGTGAGACCTTTGATGCAGCCATGTATCGCAGCACCAATCCCCGCGTAATGGAATACCAGGCAAAAATCGACGCCATCAATCACCGTTTTTATTCTTCGCTGGAGAAAAACGACCTTGCCGACATCAAAGCGCTTATTGAAGAATTAGGAATTGCCTGTCCGGTGAGCGGCACCAAAAACTGGACCGACGTTCGTCAGTTCAATCTGATGTTTGCTACGCAAATGGGCTCGGTAAGCGAAGATACGGGAACCATTTACCTGCGTCCCGAAACTGCTCAGGGTATTTTTGTTAATTTTTTAAGTGTTCAAAAGAGCGGACGGATGAAACTCCCCTTTGGAATAGCACAGATAGGAAAAGCTTTCCGCAACGAGATTGTGGCCCGGCAGTTTATTTTCCGTATGCGCGAGTTCGAACAGATGGAAATGCAGTTCTTTGTCCGCCCCGGCGAAGAATTAAAATGGTTCGATTACTGGAAAAAGGAACGTCTGCGCTGGCATCTGTCGTTGGGAATGTCCGAAGGAAATTATCGTTTTCACGATCACGAAAAATTGGCACATTATGCCAATGCTGCTACGGACATCGAATATGCTTTTCCATTTGGATTTAAAGAACTGGAAGGCATCCACAGCCGCACCGATTTCGACCTGTCGGCTCATTCCAGATTTTCGGGTAAAAAGCTTCAGTACTTCGATTCCGAACTCAACGAAAGTTATACTCCTTATGTCATCGAAACATCTATCGGCCTCGACCGTACTTTCCTTGCCGTATTGAGCCATGCTTATACCGAAGAAAAACTCGATGATGGCAGCGAGAGGGTTGTCCTGCGTATTCCTCCCATTTTAGCGCCGCTGAAGGCTGCCATCCTTCCGTTGACGGCTAAAGATGGCTTACCCGAAAAGGCCCGTGAGATTATGGATGTTATTAAATACGATTACCTGTGCAAGTATGAGGAAAAAGATTCCATCGGACGTCGTTACCGTCGTCAGGATGCTATCGGAACACCTTATTGCATCACCGTTGATCATCAGACGCTGGAAGATAACACGGTTACTATCCGCGAACGCGACACCATGAAGCAGGAACGTATTCCTGTGGAACGTATCTCGGGTATTATCGCCGACAGATTAAAACGGAACAGCTAAACAAAAACAGGTATTTCCTGTTTTTTGTAGCAGAGGTTCATAAAAAAGTATTATTTTTAATCTTTCTTAGTGGTCTTTGTGTAATTCTTGGTGTATTCTAAGACTAAACCAAATTTTTTTAAAAATTTTGTGCATATAATGTTACATAAGGAGATTGTCGTTTAATTACTGAAAAAGCCCTGTAAACAAGTTTACAAGCAATGGCATTCATTATAGACTGATGATGTTTTCCTTCTTCTTTTTTTCTTTTATAATAATTGTTTATTTCCTTGTCATGAAGCGCAGCCGCATTAGCTCCATTAAACAAAAGGGACTTAATTGTTTTATTTCTCAATGAACTTGTTTTTGTTTTCCCCCGGATGCTTGATCCTGATGAGTGTTCAAAAGGCGCTATTCCGGCATAGCAATTGAATTTACGTGCATCAGTAAAAGATTCAAAATTTTGAGTTAAAACCAGTAAATAAATTGAAATAATTGGACCTATTCCCTTGATGGTTTTCAATAAATTAAAATTATTTTCAAGGGTTTTATCTCTTTTTATTTCTGACATTAATAACTCATCAATGGATTCAATTTTTACCTTAACCTCAATTATTTGTTTTTTAATTTCATCAACTACATAATCAAAATGAGTTAACTGGCAAACTGCTTGATGACTTTTTAAACTATTTTGCAACTGTGTGGATATCCTTACCATTTGATTACGATAAGTAAGTAATTGTTTTATTTTCTGAAAACACCCAGAACTCATCTTCGATGGTTGTAGCTTATCCCGAAACGTATAAGCAAACATCGCTATCCTTTCGGCATCTACCTGGTCATTTTTTCCTCGAGTCATTCCAAGTGAAAGCTTTATCTGCAGTGCCGGAATTATGCTATACACACAGCAAATTTGTTCTAATTCATAACATAAGGAAAATCCATAATGACCGGTATGTTCGAAACAAAACCAGCAATCTTCCAAGTTTATCTTTTCTTTTTTTAATGTAGAAAACAAAGATTGTATGCCATCTGCTTCGTTTTTAATCACAAATTTGTTGGCTATTTTCTTTTTTTCTGCATCATAAACAGCTACATCTAACTTGCTTTTTGAAATGTCAATGCCTACATAAAATTTTTTCATAACTTTGCATTTAAGGTTAAAACAAAAAACGTTACCGGATTGGTTGAGAAGCTGAAACCTTTAATAAGCCTTATAACTTAAGATTCTAACTGGCAAATCTCAACTCAAAAAGGGCAGAGGACTAATACACGAAATAGAGATTCTTCTATGTCTCTGTTTAGTTCACCTCTGCTCTTTCCGGTTAACTATTTTATAAAAGTAATACCTCTTTTTTAATTCGCAAAACTAAAGGCTCTTTGTGGTTTAAATCGTAAAGCATTAAACCACAAAGATACTGAAGGCTTTTTAATTAGCCTCAGTTACGATAGTATCAATTTAAATAATTAAAACGATGGAAAATTTTGTTGCTTACAACCCCACCATACTACATTTTGGCAAAGGGGTGGTTAATGATTTGGGAAAAACCGTTGAATTGTTTGGTAAACGTGTTTTGCTGGTTTATGGAAAAGGATCGGTGAAGAAAACCGGACTATACGATGAAGTTATCGGTCGGTTAAAGGCTGTGAATGCCGAAGTATTTGAATACTCAGGCATCAAATCCAATCCTGTGATTGAAGATGTGGATGCCGCCGCCGAGGTAGGACGTAAAAATCGGGTTGATGTTATCGTAGCCGTAGGTGGAGGCAGCGTTATTGATTCTGCCAAGATTATTTCGATAACCATTCCTGTTGCTCATTCCGGCTGGGATTTCTATTCGGGCAAAGCCAAACCTGCAACGGCATTGCCAGTGATTGCCATCCTTACCTTAGCCGCTACCGGCACCGAGATGAATCCTTTTGCCGTGCAGTCCAATCATAAAACAAAGATAAAGGAAGGGTTTCATAATTCATTTCTTTATCCCAGACATTCCTTTCTCGATCCGCAGAACACCATCAGCGTTCCGCGCAATTATACTGCCTATGGCATAGCCGATCTCATAGCCCATGCGCTGGAAGCCTATTTTGGTGCAGGCGATGCTACCCTCAGCGATCGTTTTATTTTTGCCATCATTAATGAAGCCCTGGAAAACGGTCCCAAATTGCTCGACAATCTTAATGATTACGATTTACGGGCTAAAATTATGTATGCTGCCAACACTGCACTGAATGGTTTTACCATGTATGGTAAAGTAAATGCCGATTGGGGCGTTCATAGTCTGGGACATATCCTTTCGCTGATGTTCGATATTCCTCATGGTGCTTCCCTTTCCATTGCCTATCCTGCATGGATGAAAACGCTGAAAGACCGTATGCCCGAACGTCTGGAACTCTTAGGCAAAAATGTCTTTGGAACTTCTTCGCCCGATGAAACCATCAGCCGTTTCGAAGCCTTTTTCCAAAAAATTGACTGTCCTGTTCATCTTCAACAGACGGGGATACTTCCCGATAAGAAGCAGGAAATTTATGATCTGTTTATCCGTAACAACGTAGGAGGGACTAATTATCAATTGAGCAAGGAAGAAGTAAAACAAATTGTCGACTACCTTTTCTAAACTTGAACCGATTGAAAAAATAAAGGCTGGCCCTATGGTCGGCCTTTTTTGTAATCAGGAAGAAAAACTGCCACACCAGAGCATGAGTTTGCCACACCAGAGCATAAGTTTGCCACACCAGAGCATAAGTTTGCCAGCCCAGAGCATGGATTTGATGATGTTGTTGATGATGAAAGGGTATAAAACAAAAAAGGCTGGCACAATGCCAGCCTTTTTTATTTCAGTAAAGAGCAATTACTGTATGATAAGTTTTTTGATAAACGGTTTATTATTGTTTTCTATTTTCAAATAATAAGCGCCCTGGCTGAGCTGGCTCAGGTTGATGTTGAAAACGGCATTGGTAATGTTGTTTTCCTCAAAAACAGTTTTTCCCAAAGCATTTACAACCTTAACTTTTATCGGTTCATTCACCGGCTGGTTGTAGGTAACTTTGAAAACGCCTTTGCCGGGGTTAGGATAAATAGAAATATCGGAACTTCCCGCAACACTGATGCCGGTAGAAGCATCAATCAAACCATCTTTTAAGGAAGGCATGAAAACAGTTCCGTTGAAATCGCTGAATTCAACCGGAGTAGGTGTGCTGACAAAGCTTATGCCCGATACATCACTGGCAATGGATTTGAAATGAAGATTTGTCAGAATACCTTCGGCAATATCAATTCCGTTGGTTTCGGCAGCCCATACAAAAGTAAGTTGTCCGGCTTTCGGTGCGCCCATAGTTACATCGTTAATTCCCTGGTACCAGTCGGTAGCATTACTGAAAGTAAGCTTGGAAGGATCGTATTGAATGGTAAACTGGAAAGAGCCGAGGTTGTGGACGTCGGAAGCATGAACAGGAACGGTTACATCGCTGGTAACAGGGTTAATCGTTTCGATGGAAACTACGGCTGACGACGGATTGGCAACGACCGATTTTTCACCTTTGGTAGTAAAGGAAGCATTGGCATCGCCGAAAAGAATTCCGTTGAAATTATTGGTAATATCATTACCCACCAGGTTGACGGGAGCCGTGTTGAACAACCAGTCGCCGACAGAAAAGGAGGAAATAACATTAGCAATACGTTTGCGGATCAACAACACGTCGGAAGCGGTTAAAGAGCCACTGCCATTTACGTCGCCCGAAGCTAAATAAATACCGGTGAGCGGGGTAATGTTGGCAATATGCTTGCGGAATAACAATACATCGGTAGCGGTAACGCTGGTCCAGGGTAGAGTAGTTGTTGGTTCGATGGTATAAACGCCGTCGGGCAGAGCAGCGAAGGTATAATTGCCGGTTGCATTGGTAGTGGTTGTACCGACAACGCTACCGGAATTGTTTTTCAATGTTAAGGTAAGATTGCTCAACGGGCTGTTGGCTGTATTTGGATAGGTAACTTTACCCGTGATGGCATGTGTAGTAGCTACTGAAGGCGGGAAGATAATATAATCGATCCAGCCGGCATCGCTGCCCGAAGAAACGGAATTGTTTTTATAATATGCCCATTTAAAGGTATGAACACCTGCTGTAACGGGATAACTAACCCTTTCCCATGCTTTTTCACCACTCCACTGTCCTTTTTGAACATTATCGATATAAAAGCCTAAGAAGTCGTAGGTGGGCTGTGAAGAAACCTTACGGAAGAAGGAAATGCTGTCGTTGCGACCCACATTATAGGATAACGATAGTTGGCTCGAGAGGTTGTTTCCAATGATTCCGCTACGTGCACAATAGATTCCTTCGATAGGATTGATGTTGCTGATGGTCCAGGGTTGATTTCCGCCCTGTACCCATGAAAACTGGTTGAAATTACCGGTTTCAAAACCATCAAAAATTAAACCGATGATGGCATTAAAGGATTTTTGGGCTAAATAACTGCCGGAATTAGCAGTATAGTTTAACACGATAAGCGAATCCATAGGGGCGGCAGGACTAACCGTTATGTTAAAAACGGCATAATCGGTTTCGCCTATGGCAAGCGTATCGAGGCTGTGAGTAGCGCTGTTGATGGTGATCAATGGATTGGAACAAAGAAGCGTTCCTATGGTATTTTTGGCAAGATAGCCGCCGATGTTGGTAGTTGCTATCATGATATCGGCAGTTTCGCCAGGATCCAAACCACCATTGCTGTTGCCGGAAGCATCAGAAATAGACATTCCGCCAACGGTAAGAACAGGTGCATATGCTTTAACCGAGAAATTGCTGATCCAGGTGCTGTCGCCATTGGTAGCTGTAATATTGAAAAGGATATCCATTCCGTTGGGAATATCGTTAGTTGCGCTGAATGAAAAAGCATTTTCAATGGTAATGGTATCGTTAACATTGAAATTGCCATAAACCTCGAGGCTGTCAATCATATTGATGTACGGAGATTCCGTTGAAATTCTGACCGAGACATTGGTTGTAGGCTGATCGCCGATATTCACCATGGTTAAATTAAGACCGACGGTTTCTCCGGTTTCAAGTTTTCCGTCACCATTGCCAAGGATAGCATCGTTGATAGAGTGTTCCTGATAGGTAACCCAGGGTTGGTTGGGCGGAGGTCCGGTTTCGAAAGGTGAAGTATAAGCCATACAAACACCGGTGCGGTTGTCGGTCCAGACGGGATAAACCTTACGGTTTTGCGACGAAATGCCAAGGTAATCGCCCATATAACTACTGGCTAAACCGGGGATGGGAGTTGGCGTAAAAGAAACATCGCTTATTTTAAAATCTTCCCAGGTTTGTCCACCGTCTCTTGAGTTGGCTGCAAATACTTCGCATTTTGTGCTTGAAACATTACGGTCGTCATAGAAAATGCAGCTTAGCGTTCCTGAGGATTGATCGCAGCAAATCCATGGGAAGTAATGTTCTTTACCTAAACCTGAAGGATCCTGATTGATTTTAACCGGAGCCGACCAGGTGGTTCCGTTATCGGTAGATTTAAACATGTAAACATCAATATCGTTACCGGTGTTCACACCCGGAGTTCCGATGTTTGACCAAACGATATACAGATTGCCACGGTTAGGTCCGTTACTGATGTCCACGGTCATGGAAGGGAATGAATTAACCCTCATGTTTTTGGAAGTACCGGAAGTACGTATTCCGCGGAGGTTGGTAACAATACGATGAGCGGGACTAAATGTAGCACCGCCATCCATTGATTTGGCAAAGCCAATGGCTGTTTCGTCGGAAGGCCATGAATCGTAAATAGCCCAGATAGCGTATACTTCGCCGTTAGGTCCGGTATGAAGGTTTACGCCCTGATTATGGCTACCGGCATTCACAGCAGCGCTGACGTTTACCCCCGTTGACCAGGTTACCCCACCATCGCTCGAATGGCTTACTTCAATTTGATTGTTGTTTGATCCGCCAAAGGCAGTCCAAGCATCATACAGCCGTCCGTCGTAAGGGCTTGAAGTGCTGTTGTCAATCCACAGGTGGTTTTTGTCGAGCATACTGCCGGGATTGGGAGCCACTTGTTTGGCTGTCCAGGTTTGACCACCGTTGGTAGAATAGGAAACACCCTGGCCGTAGTTGTTGTGAATATATCCAACGTACATTCTTCCGGTATTGCTGATGGCTGTTGTCGGGTCGCCCGAATTGCCGCCACCGGCTCCCTGTACTTCTCCACCCCAGGTATCTCCGCCATCGAAGGTGAAGAAATCGTTGGCTCCATAAAGACTTCCTACAGGATTTTGGGTTGAATTGTTGGAATTGAGTGCATGATTTTTATCGTTAGGATCAACAAAAACTGAGTTTTCGCTCTGTGTTGAATTTACGGTTGTCAAAGGCACATCGGGAGAATCATCAAACAATACCGATTTTGCTTTGATCTTACTGCCGGTATATGTAGCAGGTTCGACTCTTATTTCCGGAGTTACGGGAACTAATCCCAAACGTGCCATATTTTTCCAATAGGCCATGTTATCCACCCGGGTGTCTACGGTGATTCTTTTGGGTGGCGCTTTTTTGTTCTTCTTAACCGCTTGTTGGGCAAAGATTATCGAAGAACTCAAAAGCAAGATCATCGCCAAAAGGAAGGTTGCTTTTAATTTTTTCATAATTTGTGTTATTAAGTTAATAATTAGTAGTTTATTTTAATTTTTATTTATTCTGTTTATCAGGAGTTTTTTTTGTAAAGATAATATTTTTTCAGAAGGTGAAGAAATTCCATTGGGCTGAGTAATCAGCCCAATGGAATGAATTAAACTATTTTCCGCCAAGCTGAGTATTTGGTACATATGAACCGTTGGCATCGCCATAAACAATGCCGTTGAAATTTTGAATTTCATTACTGTTACCTACGGTGAAAGGAACATTATTGAACATCCAGTTGCCAACGGGGAATGAATTAATGACCGCTGCAATACGTTTGCGGATGAACAGGACATCGTTAGCCGTGAGGCTTCCCGAAGCATTTACATCGCCCGAAGCAAGGTAAATACCTGTAAGCGGGGTGATGTTGGCAATGTGTTTACGATAGAGCAACACATCGGTAGCCGAAACGCCGTTCCAGGGTTTGGTAGTCGTTATCTCAAAAGTATAGTTTCCTGCGGCAACGCCCGTAAATGAATAATTACCGTTGGCATCGGTTGTAGTTGTTGCAATGGTATTTCCCGATGAATTTTTCAGATTGATAGTAATTCCGCTCAGGGCTGTATTTGCCGTGTTGGCATAAGTAACCATACCGCTTACGGTTTGTCCTGTCGGAGCTGAAGCCGGGAATATAATATAATCGATCCAAGCACAATCACTTCCATTCGAAACGCTTTGATCTTTCATGTATTCCCATTTAAAAGTATGGCTGCCTGTGGTAACAGGAAATGCGGCTTTTGTCCATGCGGTTTCACCCGACCACTGTCCCATGCTTGCATTATCAATATAAAATTTAAGATAATCCCAGCCGCTTTCGGAAGAGGTTTTTAAATAGAAAGAAATGCTGTCGGCGTTGGAAACGTCCATTTGTAACGAAAGCGTAGAATTTTGGTTGTTGGTAATAGTTCCGGATTTAGCACTATAGATGCCTTCAAAAGGAGCGATATCCGTAATAGTCCAGGGTTGATTTCCACCTTGAGTCCAGGCAAAATGAGTGAAGTTGCCCGATTCAAAATCTTCAACAATCAAACCGACTTTAAAGGTAAGATTGAAATTGTAGGTAAACGGATTATTGTTGGAAACGCATTGTACATTGAGGTTGCCGGAAATTAAATGTCCTATCGGAGTGGAAGGATCAACGGTTACATTCAATGATGAAGTGGCTTGTCCGCCTGCCGGTATGGTGCCGAAATTGAGTGAACCTGTATTAATTGTGAGGTATGGATCGGTGGAAGTGAAAGCAGCCGTAACATTTGATGCTTCGTATATTCCGTTGTTTTTGATTGTTACCACAACATTTGCAGTTTCACCCGGATCGAGTCTGCCGTTATTGTTCCCGGTTGGATCCTGAATTTGAATGCTGCCTAAGTTCATTGAATAAGCGTTAACACTAAGGCCTTTGATGCAAAAGTTGCCTGAATTCTGGAATCCTGACGGGTCGTTGTAATTGTACAAATCTTTCCATGTACCACCTTCTTTGTAGTAGCTTTCGTTAGGATTGGCTGTGGAATTTACGATAGTCCGGTATTTAGCTCCGAGTAAAACAGGAACGTCCGAAGTACGATCGTAAGGCATACCGCCGGTGGAAAGCTGGAGATAAATGTAAAAGTTATTTCCCTGGGTCAGCTGAACCGTGGTTGAAAGGTCAATAGTGTGAAATCCGCGATAATCAATGTGTCCGGAGATTGAGGAAAGTTCATTCTGAAGTTGACCTCCATTGAAGTTACCATAAATTTTAACGGTATAATCCACATTATCTGCAGCAGTAAAAAAACTTACCGATTTTAACTGATCGTTTGACTGAGCAGTAAAAACGTTAAAAGCTTCGGTAGTGTTGGGTTTGGTGTCGCGCCAGCCATGATAGTCGTGATAATAGATATGGTCGTATTGTAAAGGTTCCACATCCCTAAAAGTAACGGCTCCCATATCGGGATTATGTCCGGCATGTTTATCGTAATATGAAATCCAGAAGAAGCCGTCGAAGCCCCAACTGCTTCCCCAACTATTTTTACAGAGCCATGCTCCGGGCAAAGGTGCCTGAGTTACCTTGTTGTCGTCCCAACCGATGATAGCCACGGAATGATTGGGATCGATAGTGCTGGTAGGTGGCTGGTAATGCGTATAATCTCCCGACATAAAAGATCCGTCGTAGTACATGCAGGTAGCCATCACACCGTAAGTCATGATCTGGTTTTTGAGCAAATTGATATTTTCAAGATTATCTCCAACATTGTACCATTCAATTTGGCGGGGATAATATTTGTGGTAAGTAGCTCCATCGCGTGCCGGAGGAGTATCGTATGATTGTCCGTCAATATCGCGTACAGCGCCTTCACCACGTGTCAAATAAGCCGAAGATACACGGTAATCGCCACCTTCGTGCACTTCAAGACCATTACCCGTGGGTGGAGTAAGATCGTCATTATTATGTTGATTATAACCATTCCACCAGTCGAGATGATACTCAGCAAGATTAGGTTCTCCGGTTTCACCATTGGCGGTCCAGGCTCCGGTCATCATTAAATTTCCTTCTATGGCGGCCATGGTTCCGTGAGTCCAACATGTTCCTCCCTGCTGATTTTTTACGGAAGATACATAATTTGTACCGTTATAATTTCGTAAATCGAAAGAAGCCGGTGGATTTTGTGCCATTAGAAAAATGACACAAAAAAGCAATAAATTTGTAAGTAGTAATTTTTTCATTATGAATGTTTTTAAATTATTTTTCAATGACTATTTTTTGATTGATTGTTTTTTGGTTATCATCAACAGTCAGCATATAAACGCCTTTTGGCTGATTTGATAAATCAATGATTTTAGGTAAATTATTGCTAATGGTAACATTTTGTTCTTCATAAATTACTGTGCCCAGTGAATTGAGGACTTTAATAGTTACCGATTCTTTTTCGGAATTAAAGTTTAGCGTGAACTTTCCCTTGTTAGGATTGGGATAAACGGTTAGGCCGGTTTGATTGATCTTGTTAATACCGGAAGCCGAACCAATGCTTCCGTCAACCAATTTAGGGGCGAAAAGATTACCATTGTAATCGCTGAATTCTATTTGCGTTGGATTGCCAACAAACGAAAGAGTTGAACCTTCGGTGGAGGCAGAGATAAAGTGAATATTACACAAAATATTGTCGGTAGCATTGATGCCATTAACATCAGCAGCCCATACAAAGGTAAGAATGCCGGGAGTAGTATTTCCAACGGTTACATCGGTAATCCCCGGAAGCCAATCGGTGATATCGGCTAATTTCAGTTTATTGGCATCATATTGAATACTAAATTGAAAAGCACCCATATTTTGGATTTCTGCCAGATGAACCGGAACAACGATTTCGCCTTTAACGGCAGATACCGGTTCGATACTGATAGAACCTTTTTTTGTAATTTCTGTTGACTTTGTCTGAACTGGAATATAGGATGCATTGGCATCGCCATACAGAATTCCATTGAAATTCTGAATTATATCGGTGGTATCCATAGCTATTGCCGTGTTGTTGAAATACCAGTTGCCGCTTGGAAAAGAGTTAATGATGTTTGCGATACGTTTTCTGATCAATAAAACATCGGCGGCAGTTAAACTTCCGGAAGCGTTAACATCGCCAGAGGTCAGATAAATGCCTGATAAAAAGGAAATATTGGCAATATGTTTTCTGTAAAGAAGGACATCGGTAGCTGTAACGCTATTCCATGGCTTGGTTGTAGTTACTGCAAGCGTATAATTTCCGGAAGGAACGTCTGAAAATTGATAATTGCCCGTTGCATTGGTGATGGAAGTATCCACGATGGCACCAGCATTGTTTTTAAGATATACGTTCAATCCGTTGAGAGGACTGTTGGCTGTGTTGGCATAGGTAATGGTCCCGCTAATTGTTTTATTAGTTGCAGAAACAGGAGGTGTAATACGGCTATAATACACATCTTCTTCTCCGTTTAATGTATTGCACCATGCAAGATTTGCGCTGTTATCATCAGAAATCATGTGATAGTAATCACCCATTTTTTGTTGATTGGGCCAGCCCACATGTGTGTTAAATGGTACGGAAAGTTGTTCATCCGGCGACCATGTTTCACCTTCATCGAGGGAATAGGAATAATAAAGTTGCGACCAGATTGGATTGGACGGGGAATTACGGGTATCGAGCCAAACCACATCAATACGTCCGTTTGGAGCAACCGACATGGTACCAAACCATTGATAAGTGGTTGTTCCTGAATTTTTGTTGATTCGCCGGGGTGTACCCCATGTTAATCCTCCATCAGTACTTTTGTTAAACATCACGTCGCAGGGATCGTTACTTGAATTTCGTGCTACTGAAGCCAATACATATACATTGCCTCTTCCCGGTCCGTAGGATTTATCGACACCAATAAATGCCTGGCCTAATAAACCTTCAGGATTTACTTCCGACCAGCCTGACATATTACCGTCAAGGTTTACCTGGGAAGCGAAATCCCATGTAACCGGAGAATTGGGATTACGGGCAGTGGTGGATTTTGTTACCACAACACTACTATAATTGCTTGAGCCTACCGTATAAAGTTCGCCATCGGGGCCGACGGCAAGTGTGCCCCAATATGGATCGCCATCCACTTCAACACAATCTTCAAAGCTGGCGCCACCATTTGTGGAACGGGTAAAATGACCCGGATAACAGATGCTGTAAGAGGAGGTCCAGAATGAATAGTTGTTTCCTGTGCCTATGCTTCCGGATTTGTCGACAATCATCCATTGTTTATCGCCACCCTGTGCCTGTACTCCATTATCCCATTCATTTCCATCATGTTCCATTTTAAAAACTTTGCATGTGTAATCGTTGTTATTAGCCGTAAGACTGTTGTAGAAAAAATTTCCTGCCGTATCCGAATCAAGAACCGGGTCGGAACGAAACACGCCCTGATTGATTACTCCGGGAAAGGTCCATGATACGCCGCCGTTATTAGAATAAGCCCAACCGGCCTGCCTGAAATTACTGCTTACATTATCGAATTGTCTCCATCCCATAACCATACGGTTAGGATTGGTGGGATCAATGGCTAAGGACGGTTCATTGGCTGCATCGCCCAGGATATTTTGCCCGTTTGCATTCACATTAACCTGTGTTGTAAAAATCTGACTATTTCTGAAATGATAGGCAGGAGATGTTTTTAGGTTCACATTGGGAATGTAATTGTCGCCTTTTACTTCCTGGTGCATGGCTTTTTTTTCGGGCTTGGATGTTTTTTGAACTTGAGCATGCGATAGGACTGGCATAAAGAACAGTGTCCCCATCAATAAACTTACTAAATGGTTAATTTTTATCATATTTATTTTGTTTTAACTGGTAATAATTTTATGAATGATGGCTATTGAATATTATTAAAATATTCAATAGCCATCGCTAATAGGTTTTATTTAAAAAACTTTACTTTTTGATAACTAATTTCTTCTGTAGAATTGACTTGTTATCTTCAAGCGACAAAATATAAATTCCATTGGGTTGTTTGCTCAGATCAATAGTCGTTCCCGAAATTTTTCCGGCAGGAATGCTGTTTTCCTGATAAACTATTTTTCCAAAAGCATTGGTAATCTTTACATTAACGGTATTCTGTACATTTTTATCCAGTGCAATGGTAAACAGTCCATTACCAGGATTGGGGAATACCGATAATGAAGATGATGCTAATTCACCAATGCCGGTTGTACTACCAACAGCTCCGTTAACAAAGTCGGGAACAAATAAATTACCATTGTAATCGCTGAATTCAATTTGTGTAGGATTGTTTACGAATGTTAAAGCGGAAGAAGCGGAAGAAGCGGAAGCAAAATGAATGTTGCAAAGTGTAGCTTCATTCATTGAAATTCCATTTACATCGGCAGCCCAAACAAAGGTAATAAATCCCGGAGTATTATTTCCTACGGTAACATCCTGAATTCCATTGTACCAGTTGTCTACGCCGGTAAAAGTCAAATGGGAAGGATCGTATTGAACTGTAAATTGGAAAGAACCCATATCCTGAACGCCGTTAAGATTAATCGGAACAATAACGTCGTTTTTAGAAACATCAACAGATGCAATGCTTAAAATACCCTGATGATTGGCTTCTAATGATTTGGTTGTCGGAATGTATGAGCCGTTAGCATCACCATAAACAATACCATTGAAATTTTGGGTAACATTTGAGCTACCAACGGTAAAAGGAGCATTGTTGAACATCCAGTCGCCAACCGAGAATGAATTGATAACCGCTGCAATACGTTTGCGAATTAAAAGCACGTCGGCTGCGGATAAACTTCCGGAAGCGTTAACATCGCCTGAAGCAAGATAAATTCCGGTAAGCGGAGTAATGTTGGCAATGTGTTTGCGATAGAGCAATACATCGGTAGCCGAAACGCCGCCCCAAGGTTTTGTTGTTGTTATACCAAAAGTATAATTGCCGGCAGGAACGGTGGTAAATGAATAGTTACCGCTGGCATTGGTAGTAGTGGTTGCTATGGTAGTTCCTGACGAATTTTTTAAATTAATGGTTATTCCATTTATTGCCGTATTGGTGGTATTGGCATAGGTAACCGTTCCGCTGACCATTTGTCCTACAGGTGCAGAAGCCGGGAACAAAATATAATCTAACCATGCGCAATCGCTTCCGCTTGACTGGCTACCGTCTTTCATATATTCCCATTTAAAAGTATGATTACCGGCGGTAACAGGGAAAGCTGCCTTTGTCCAGGCTACTTCGCCCGACCATTGTCCTACGCTGGTATTGTCAATGTAAAATTTCAGATAATCCCAACCACTTTCGGAAGAAGTTTTATAATAGAAAGAAAGGGTGTCGGCATTGGAAACATTCATTTGCAACGAAAGAGTTGAGCTTTGGCTGTTGCCGATGGTACCCGATTTGGCGCTGTAAGTACCTTCGTAAGGAGCTGTGTTGGTGATAGTCCATGGTTGATTTCCACCTTGAGTCCATGCAAAATGAGTAAAGTTACCCGATTCAAAATCTTCAACAATCAAACCAACTTTGGCAAAAAATGATTTTTGTGCCTGATACTGACCGGAAGTAACCGAATAATTAAGATCTACAACATTGCCGATGGGTGCGGAGGCACTAACCGTAATGCTGAAAGTAGCAGAAGCAGAAGCTCCGGCAGCAATAGTTCCAAGGTTTACCGATGGAGTATTTATCGTAATATTACCATTGGAAGAAGTAAGACTGGCAAGGGTTGAAAGAGCTTCGGCAGAGCCGGAGTTGGTCGTCTGAATGGTGATATTGGCGGTTTCGCCCGGATCGAGACGTCCGTTATTGTTTCCCGTAGGATCGGAAATAGTCATATTGCCAACCTGCAAAACCGGAGCATGGGCAATAAGATTAATTGTACTTGACCATGAATTGGTTCCGTCAGTAGCGGTGATGTTAAAAGGAATAAGATGATTATCGGGAACATTGGCGGCTACATTAAATCTGAAACCATACGGTTTGGTAATGGTAGTATTCGGAGCAATATTTCCATAGTTTTCGGTAGAATCAACTACGCTTGTGTAAGAATCGGTTGTAGATAAAGTAACAATTACATTATCAGCCTGAACGCTGCCAACGTTTTTCATGCCGAGGGAAAGCAAAATGGCTTCGTTATAATCAATTTGTCCGTTGGAATTTCCAAGGGTATCATTAATGGCGTGGGTATCACAGGTAATATACGAACCACCATTAGGAATAACAGAAACCTGGAAAGTTTGGGGCAGGCAATTGTTGCCAGAAATAATAAGTTGTGCATCACCTACATCGGTAAAAGCCGGATCGATAGTGATAACGGCATTTCCAGTTTCGTCGGTAGCGGCTACACCATGAATAACATTGTTTTTCATTAATACGCAGTTAACATGAGATACAGGCGAGCCATTGTTGGTAACGGTAACTGGGAAGGTAGGAACGCCAAGTGGTAAAGCGGCCTGATAGGCTGCCTGAACAGTCATGGGTTCTTTGGTCCACATGGCCATTGCCGGATCGCCAAGTACATTGCAATCGTAAAAACACCAACGCAAAGCACCTTGTTCCCATTGTCCCGGAGCATTTACCCAGGGAGCGGTCATCGCTTTTGATTCTGAGTGGGCTCTGCCAATGCGCAGTAAACCATCGGTATACATAGCATCAACGAATTCACGTTCTAAGTGTATTGAGGGACCTTCGGTTTGTCCTTCGTTGAACCATCCATAGCGGGAATTGCCAACAAAAGCGGCTGCAAAGTTACTGATGTTAACCATTTTTTCGGCTATACAATCATCATAATCAAAAGCTCCGCATAAGCAACCATGCGTATAAACCAGGGCGTAATTGTGTATTACACCATTTAAATGTGAAAAATTAGCATCGGTAATGTCGCTGTTCGACAGTTTCATCACATAAGTTTCGTTGGCATGTCCTGAGTGGTGCAGGAAACTTCTTCCCTGATTGAGGTGATTAATCAGATCGGTGCCCGACCAGTACGATACTTCGTCATACATTTTTTCAATATTGTTGTCGGGTGTAACGCCGTCGGTGGTGTAGCCGTTATCTTCATGATGTCCGATTAATAATTCGAGATACTGGCTTCCTTCGGTATTTGGGTTATCATATAAATGTTCGCCTGCAAACAGCGGATGAGTCATTTCACCTAAAACCGGAGTACTCTGGTAGGAAACCGTTTTGTTGATCATGTGGTTGAGTTCGGTAAGATTGCTTGCCGTCATACGGGCAACGGATACTTCGGGAATAAGATCGTCTTCTCCGATTTCGCCCCATTTATTGTCGCCGTTGGTATTCCAGTTGCCGTCGAGGGATGAAAAATACAAATCGGTAGGGATATTGTAATCTTCCTGATTACCACCGGCGGAGGTAACATAGCAATAAAATCCGCGGTAAGGAATCTGGTCAACATCTCCTGCAAGCAGAACATGTTCGATGCCATGATTTTGATATTCCTGAATGATATAATTTCTCATTTTTTCGGGAACGTCCTGACCGCTAATGTTGGATGAAATATATTCCTTGGTAACGGTTAACGCTTTGACACCTCTGATTTTGTACATATCAATCAATGGCTGAAAAGCAGATTGGAATGCTGTTGGGGTGATGATGAGCAACTGATAATCGTCGTTGCGGCTTTTGCGCGAAGGATAGGCGTACATGGCTTCGGGATTTTGAGCTAATTTGCTTACCGATGTCAAAATTTCCTTGCTTGAAGAAATATTTTTCAGGGCGCTGGTGCCTTTATCTTCGTTTTTAGTGTAGATGCGAATGATAACCTTTTTGTAAAAAGTTACGGTTCCGTTTGATGGATTATATTTAACAGGCGTAAAAGCCGATAATCCAAAGGAAAAGCCATTCATAAACTGGGTGGATAAATGTCCGGTAGAAGTGGCCGGATATTTTGCATTTTGCGAATATACCGCTTCGTTTTTAAGAAATTTTCCGGAACTTCCTTCAGAAATTGGACGAACCGCCTGTTGGGGATACATCAGAAATGTACCGTTAATGGTGGTTTCTTCCTGTCCGATAAATTCGATAGATTCGGCGGATTGACCCGGAGGAAGAATCAGGGAAACACTGCAATAAGGCAGGGCAGGCTCGCCTTCCAATCCTGTTACCAACGTATTGGGAAAAGAAATGGTTTGATAATTTCCGTGATTGGTAATCTTGTAATCATTGAAATAATATACCTTTTCAATGACTTCAGCTTTTATTATCAGTAAAGAAAATACGAATAAAAGCAGTAGTAACGTTTTTTTCATTTGATATGTGTTGATTTGTTAATAAATTGATATACGCGTGTTTAAAAATTTCCTGAAAAAATTTTTAAACACGCGCCCAAATGTAGATAAAAGATTAATAGTGCTCAATATTTTATCGAAAAATCTTAAGAAAAATGAGACATAAAAAAACCGGCTCTGATATTTTGCAGAGCCGGTGGTAAAAAAATTAAAATAGTTGGTGCGAAAAATGCAGAATTATTTTTCGATAACAATTTTTTGATTGGTAATCGCTTTATTGTCGTCTATACTTAACATATAAACTCCCTGTGGCTGGTTACTGATATCAATAGTTTTGGAAAGATTGCCTTTTACCGGAACTCTTTTCTCTTCCCAAACAACCTTACCCAGTGAGTTGACAATCTTCAGATTAACTGTTTCATTTTTAGAATTGAATTTTACTACAAAAATTCCTTTTCCGGGATTTGGGAAAATATCCAATCCATTTTGGTTGTGTTCGCCGATAGCTGTAGCTGAGCTAATGCTTCCGTTGACAAACTGGGGTGTGAATAAATTACCGTCGTAATCGCCGAATTCAATGCTGGTTGGACTTTCGGTAAATTTCAGATTCGAAGCTTCGGTAGAGTTTGAAGTGAACAAAATGTTGCAAAGCAAGCCATCATTAATATTAATGGGGTTCACGTCGGCAGCCCAAACAAATGTTAATATTCCGGGTGTAGGATTCCCCACCGTAACTGATTCGATGCCCTGATACCAGTTAGAAACATCTTTCAGTTTTAATTTATTAGCATCATATTGAAGACTGAACTGGAACGAGCCTAAATTCTGAATTCCTGAAACATAAACAGGAACAGCTATTTCGCCCTTGACAGCATCCACAGGTTCTATACTGATTACGCCAAGTTGTTTAACTTCCAGCGATTTGCCTTTTGTTGGAATGTATGAACCATTGGCATCGCCGTAAACAATCCCGTTGAAGTTTTGAACAACATTGCTGTTTCCTACCGTAAAAGGAAGGTTGTTGAACAACCAGTTACCGGATGGAAATTCGTTGATTACATTTGCAATACGTTTCCTCATTATGAGAACATCTGCAGCAGTCAGGCTGCCCGACAGGTTTACATCACCGGAAGCCAGGTAAATTCCGTTTAAAAACTGAACATTGGCAATATGTTTTCTGAACAATAAAACATCTGCAGCGCTAACGCCATTCCAGGGCTTGGTTGTTGTAACTTCAAAGGAATAATTTCCGGCAGGAACAGTAGAAAACAGGAAATTACCGGTAGCATTAGTGGTAACCGTATTTACGACAGTTCCTGTACTGTTTTTAAGCTTAACAGTAAGTGCATTTAATGGAGTATTGGCGGTGTTGGCATAGGTAATCGTACCGCTGACATTTGCTCCCGTAGGAACAGAGGTGGGAAGTTCGATAAAATCTAACCAGGCACAGTCGCTTCCGTTCGATTGGCTGTTGTCTTTCATATATTCCCATTTAAATGTATGATTTCCAGCAGTTACCGGATAAGCAGTTCTTGACCAGGGAGTTTCTCCCGACCATTGACCCTTATTCGTATTATCAATATAAAATTTTAGATAATCCCAGCCGCTTTCAGAAGAAGTTTTGTAATAAAACGAAATGCTATCTGCTGCGGTTACATTGATTTGTAGCGACAGGGTTGAGTTTTGGCTATTGGAGATTGTTCCTGATTTTGCACTGTATACACCTTCGTAAGGAAGTACATTGGTAATGGTCCAAGGTTGAGTACCGCCCTGAATCCAGGTAAAATGGGTAAAATTGCCGGTTTCAAAGTCTTCAACAATCAAACCAATTTTTTTGGTAAAGACTTTCTGGGCATTGTATAAACCTGAAGCGATCGAATAATTCAGGCTTACCTGTGAATTTATTGGAGCATTGGGACTTACCGTAATATTGAAAATGGCATCCACCGTTTGTCCGGTAGCAAGACTATCAATAGTATAGGTAGCGCTATTGATGGTAATGTTCGGGTCGGAGCATTGAAGCTGAGCCAGAGAATTGGTAATGGGAACTCCGCCGGCATTGGTGGTTGAGATATGAATATCGGCTGTTTCGCCAGGATCAAGGCTTCCGTTGCCATTTCCGGTGGGATCCGAAATAACCATTCCGCCGATAGCAAATTGAGGAGCATGGATAATGACGTTGAAATTGCTTATCCAGGTGCTATCGCCATCGGTAGCCGTAACGGTAAACGGAATGCTTGTCCCATTGGGTACACCGTCGGGAGCGGTGATGGTAAACGCATTGTTTATTGTAATGGTATCGCTTACCGCGAAATCACCAAAATGTTCGGTACTATCGCTGATTTGAATAAAAGATGAACTTGATGAAATGGTAACGTCTACGTTGGTTGTTGGCTGATCGCCGATATTAACCATTGAAAAATTCAAAGGAGCGGTTTCTCCGTTTTTAAGATAACCGTCGGCATTATTTACTTGATATGATTGGAAAATAACCCAGGGCTGGTTTGGCGGAGGTCCGGTTTCAAATGGAGATGAATATGCCATTACCACACCCGAACGGTTGTCGCTCCATACGGGATATACTTTACGATCCTGAGCTGTAATACCGAGGTAGTCGCCCATATAACTATCGGCTAAACCGGGAATAGGAGTCGGCGTAAAAGAAACATCGCTCACTTTAAAGTCTTCCCAGGTTTGACCACCGTCCTTGGAGTTAGCTACAAACACTTCACATTTTGTACTTGAAACATTACGGTCGTCATAAAAAATACAGCTTAACGTTCCGGAAACCGGATCGCAGCAAATCCATGGGAAATAATGTTGTTTGCCCAATCCTGTAGGATCCTGGTTAATTCTTGAAGGTGAGGACCAGGTAGTACCATTGTCGGTTGATTTTATCATGTAAACGTCAATGCTGGAGCCGGTATTTACACCCGGTACGCCAATGTTAGTCCAAACTACATACATGGTGCCACGGTTTGGTCCGTTGCTGATATCTACTGTCATGGATGGAAATGAGTTAACGCGCTGATTTTTGCTTGTTCCCGAAGTACGGATACCGCGGATGTTGGTAATAATACGATGAGCGGGGCCAAATGTAGCACCGCCATCCATTGATTTGGCAAAACCAATAGCCGTTTCGTCGGAAGGCCATGAATCGTAAATAGCCCAGATAGCATATACTTCGCCGTTAGGTCCGGTATGAAGGTTTACGCCCTGGTTATGGCTACCGGCATTCACAGCAGCGCTGATGTTTATCCCCGTTGACCAGGTTAACCCACCATCGCTTGAATGGCTTACTTCGATTTGGTTATTATGAGATCCGCCAAAGGCAGTCCAGGCATCATACACGCGACCGTCGTAAGGACTTGAAGTGCTATTATCAATCCACAGGTGGTTTTTGTCGAGCATACTGCCGGGGTTGGGAGCCACCTGTTTGGCTGTCCAGGTTTGACCACCGTTGGTAGAATAGGAAACACCCTGGCCGTAGTTGTTGTGAATATATCCAACGTACATTCTTCCGGTATTACTGATGGCTGTTGTCGGGTCGCCCGAATTGCCGCCACCTGCGCCTTCTACTTCGCCACCCCAGGTATTTCCACCATCAAAAGTGAAAAAGTCGTTGGCGCCATAAAGGTTTCCTACGGGATTTTCGGTGGAATTGTTGGAGTTCAAAACGTGATTTTTATCGTTTGGATCGGCAAAAATAGAGTTTTCACTCTGCGTAGAATTCACAGTAGTTAAAGGAACATCGGGAGAATCATCGGTGATAACCGATTTTGCCTTGATTTTACTACCCGTATAAGTGCCTTTTTCAACGGTAACATCAGGTGCAACTGGTACCAGACCGAGCCGTGCCATATTTTTCCAATAGACCATGTTATCCACCCGGGTGTCTACCGTGATTCTTTGAGGAGGCGCTTTTTTACTTCCTTTTGTACCTGCTGATTGTGCAAAAAGCATTGTAGTGCCTGAAAGCAGGATGATAAATAAAATAAGTAATTTGTTTAATTTTTTCATGTTTGATTATTAGTGAGTTATTAAGTAATAAATTGTTTTTTGATGCATGGAACAATTAAAAACTTCTCAAAAGTAAGTAAAAAATTTTATGTTCATCCTTTTTCTTACAGATAATGCAAAAAAAAACCGCCTCAATCATTTCATGAGGCGGTTTTAGCTAATAAGATACTATTTTTTAAATAGTTGGAGATTATTTTTCAATTACTATTTTTTGAATAATAACCTTTTGATTATCGTCGGCATATAACATATAAATTCCTTTGGGCTGTTTGCTCAGATCTATGGTTTTGGAGAGGTTACCGGAAATGGTAACATTATTTTCTTCAAAAACCACTTTGCCGAGAGTATTCACGATTTTAATATTAACCGATTCTTTTTCAGAATTAAATGTTAAAGTGAATTTACCGTTGCTTGGATTTGGATAAATATTCAAACCGTTTTGGCTAAGTTTATCGATACCAGTTATTGAACCAACGCTTCCGTTTGCAAATTCGGGAGTGAATAGATTGCCTTCATAATCGCTGAATTCAATTTTTGTAGGATTGCTTACGAACGATAAGGCAGAACCATCAACCGAGTTGGAAGTAAAGTGGATGTTGCATAATACATCATCAGAAATATTGATACCGTTAACGTCGGCAGCCCAAACAAATGTGATATATCCAGGAGCGGGAGAACCGATGGTAACGTCATTAATTCCGGCAAACCAGTCGGTAACATCAGCTAACTGAAGTTTGGTTGCATCATATTGAACGGTGAACTGGAATGAACCCATATTTTGAATATCAGAAACATGGATTGGAACAATTACATCGCCTTTGGCTGCATCAATGGTTCCGAGATTCATCAGTCCTTGTTGAGCAATGGTAGATTTGGTTTCGGTAGGTATGTATGAGCCATTGGCATCGCCATAAACAATACCATTGAAGTTTTGAACAACATTTGACGTACTTACAGTAATCGGAGTATTGTTGAACAACCAGTCTCCGGTTTGGAATGAATTGGTAACAAAAGCAATACGTTTTCTGATTAACAGAATATCGGCAGCACTTAAGCTTCCCGAAGCATTGACGTCGCCTGAAGCTAAATAAATACCACTCAGCATGGAAACGTTAGCCACATGTTTGCGATAAAGCAGTACATCGGTAGCGGTAACACCTCCCCAGATTTTGTTAGTAGCAACTTCAATGGTATAATTGCCGGCAGAAACGTTAGTGAAATTATAAGTACCGGTTGCATTGGTAGTAGATGTTCCCACAACAGTACCGGAAGCATTCTTCAGATTAACGGTAAGTCCGTTTAACGGAGTATTAGCCGTGTTGGCATAGGTAATAACACCACTAACACTTGGTAGTGTTATTTGTGTGGCAGGGAATACGATAAAATCAATCCAAGAACAATCGCTACCGCTGGCCTGGCTATTATCTTTCATATATTCCCATTTAAAAGTATGATTTCCTGCGGTAACAGGGAAAGCTACTCTGGTCCATGCAGTTTCGCCCGACCATTTATTAACCATCGTAGCATCGATATAGAATTTAAGATAATCCCATCCGCTTTCGGAAGAAGTTTTCAGATAGAAGGAAATACTGTCGGCAGTAGCCACATCCATTACTAACGATAACTGTGATTTCTGGCTGTTTGTAATTGCTCCTGATTTAGCGCTGTAAACGCCTTCGTAAGGATCAAGATTGGTTATTGTCCAGGGTTGGTTTCCACCCTGAGTCCATGAAAAATGAGTAAAACCGTTCGATTCAAAGTCTTCGACTACCAAACCGACCTTAGTGTTAAATGTTTTGGCAGCAGAATATTGTCCTGAAGTAGCAGTATAGTTTAATTCAACTACCGAACCAATGGGAGCCGTAGGATCAACGGAAATGTTAAAGGTAGCCGTTACCGGAGTTCCGGGAACAACGTTACCTAAAGTGAAAGTAGCTGAATTAATGGTAATATTGCTACCTGTTGAAGCAAGAGTAGCAAGAGTATTAGCAGCTGTACTACTTCCGGCATTAGTGGTTGTAATGATAATATCGGCAGTTTCTCCCGGATCAAGACGACCGTTGTTATTTCCATTCGGGTCGGATATCGTCATTGCTCCAACCTGCAAAACCGGAGCATGAGCTGTAACAGTCATTGTTCCTGTCCAGGTATTGGTACCGTCGGTGGCCGAAATATTGAATAATATGGAATGATCATCGGGAACATTGTTGGCTACCGTAAATGCAAAGGCATTGGCGATGTAAAGTGAACCGTTAGCTGGAATATTTCCAAAGGCTTCGGTAGAATCGCTTAACGTAACATAAGAATCGGTGCTGGAAATAGTAACTACAACATTGTTAGCATCTTCCGAACCTACATTTTTCATTCCAAGCGAAAGGTTAACACTTTCATTATAATCTAACTGTCCGTTTCCGTTACCAAGAATGGTGTCGTTTACAGCATAAGTATCCTTGATTACATAAGCTCCTGTCGGAGGAATAACCTGGATTGTATGATGGAACCGATAATAATTTTCTTTGGTAATGGTGATTTCAACGTTTGTGCCGGGGAGTTGGGCAGGGAAAGTAACTGTAACCGGAGCTCCGGTTGCAGTAGCTGTTCCGAGAATTTCACCGTTGGCTGTCAAAGCAATAAAAGCGCCTTCGTTAGCCGTAACTTCAAATGAAGTTAAACCGCTTAATATAACAGGATCATACTGTACGGTTAGGTTTTGAGGTATTTCGGAATATAAATTTAAGAAAGCATCGCAATGGGCATGGAAAAGATAATAGGTCACTTCCTTATTATCGGTATTATATGGCCAGTTGGATTGCTGGAGGAAATATTTACCGGCAGCCATTCCAAAGGCTGGTAACATACCTCTTGAAGAAGGGGTTGTTCCGTAAGCAGGCATAAAGTTTGGCCATAGGTTATCATACATTCCCCAGCAATAGGTATCGTTTACAAAGGAATACGAAACTTCTGAAGGAGCAACAAATCCAAGGGCACCGGAATTATTTCCATTTTTGGTATAACGATGGAAATTTTCGCCGAAACATGCCGGAGAATAATTGTATTTTCCTGTCAAACAGTTGATGGAATAAACAAAGGTTAAATCAGTATTGGTTAACTGGTTGATATTTGAACTACTGAAGCCTGGTTCACCCCAGCCATCTTCGTAACCATGGTCACGGTGCTGAAGGATAAATGCTCCATTGTTTATGGCTGTAACTACCTGTGCAGGAGTACCGCCGCTAAAACCACCAAGACCCTGAGGAGTTGCCGGAATATATCCTAAACCGCTAGGTCCAAAATAGTTTATTACCTGGTTGGTATTCGTTGCTGTTGACCATGGATCGCTGGTTGGATTTCCCTGGTATACAGCATTGATACGCACCTGGTCTTTTCCAAGCACATTGTGCCAGAAACCGCCTACGATTTCGGAACAAAGCTGGAACCAGCGTTCGGTTTGCCAACCTAAGGCTGTAATAGGATGATGGTAATAATCGGCACTGGTTGGCGGGTTACGTTCATAATTTATACCTTTGCTTACCATTACCTGTAATTGGCTGGCATTATTTGCTGTAATACGTGAGAAAACAATGTCGGGCATCATGTCGTTATTCACATCGGAATAAATATTATCCGACACGCAATAGTTATCCCACATCGGAGAAGTAATGCTGTTGGTAGCGCTTGAGCCATAATCGCCTAAAAGCAGAACGGCTACTGGCGGTATGGTCCAGGTGTTAAAGGCATTGGTAATATAATTTTTAATAGCTGTAGATGTATTTCCGCCAACTTCGGTAAGGGTTTTTATCTGGGTGTTGATGCCTTGGAGTGTACGGAATTCTTTGATGGAATCTGCCCATTGTGTAAATTCAGGATTAGTAGGAACAATGATCAGGTATTCACAACCTGCTTCTTTTTGTCCTGCCATTTCGGTAGCACGTTTGCCATAATCTATGGTTGGAAGCGATTCCTGGTTCAGGATAGCATCCTGGAGGATAGGATCAAACCAGCGGCTACGCAAGCGGTCGTCGCCAAAATGTCCGTTTCCGCCTTTATAGCTGACTTCTACCTTTAAATCGCGGTAAACGATCAGGTCTTTTGTTACAGGATTGTACTGAAACGGGGTAATACCAAGCATTACCACATCTACTCCACGGAGTTGGGTGGGTTCGGAAATCTGTACAAACTTTTCGGGATAAAGAGCGCCTTTGGAAAAATACTTTGAATTTTTAGCGTATTTCAAAGGGCTTTTATCGTTATCCCAGGGAATTTTAAATGCCGGAGCCATGTTCACATTGTGAAATGTCTCGGTACGGCTTGCCAGAATTTTGCAGGTAGCTACGGCTCCCTGAGGAATGGCAATGTAACGGCCATTACCTGGAAGATCGGGCGCGCCTTCATCGTTAGGCAGGAAGCAACCGGAGAGTTCAATGTTTTGAAGGTTTTCTCCGTTGATGTTTTTTGTGTTAAGGGCAAATTCCGATATGGAAAAATTGACCTGTACACTTGCATTATCCGATTTCAGAAGCGTAAAGCCTTGCTTGCCCCAGCTATCGGAATACGTATTTACCGAGCGTTGAGCCATTGCCGAAAAGGCAAATAACAAAACGCACACTAAAAGCGTGTGTTTGAATAGCGTAATGATTTTTTTCATTGTGTTTTGTTTGTGATTGTTAATATTATGGAATTTTTTGGGAACAGTTATTTCCAAAGGATTAAAAATAATTTCCGGGTACAAACATAAACATTTTTTTTAAACGTTAACAATTGTTAAAATTTTTTACAAGGAAAAAAATAATTAATGGACATAAAATGCACAAAAACAGTTTAAACAACATTGTTTTTTTACTTTATTCGATGGCTGACGCATATTGTTCCGGATAGCGCGCACCAGGTTCGGATATTTGCGCATGGAGCGTATTGTTTTTTCTAAAATCTTCGACAGACAGAAGGAAAAAACCGACGATGATCTGAGTAGCCTGAAGCATACCGTAATTTTGATAACGGTAAATTCTTCCTCCGTGGATTAAAATTTAGTTAAAAACAAGATCATAAAGTTATTAAAATAACAACTAAAGCTGTTTATTCCAAGGCAAACTTCATTTTCATCATAATACAAAAGCTAATATCCAAGTTTGTGCGATTAATAAATTTGTTTACAAACAAGGGTATTAGCTTTTGACAGAATTCACAAGATATCGTAAAAGAATGTGAAATATCCATAAGAATAATGCTTATACAAACCGAAAATGATGTTTTATGGATATTCCATTTGACCAATAAAAATAAAATCAATAACAAATGAAATATATCTTGTCTGGCTGTGGTTGTGTAAATTATTTATGGTTGTTGAAACAGCCTGGACATTTCTTTTGCATGAGTCTGATTATATGTCTGGACATAGGCGATGTAAGGAACAAAAATCAACATACCTATTAAAAGACCAATGGCCAATGCTTTAAAGTTTTTATGTTTTAAAACAACATAAAATACCCAAATCAGATTCAGGGTCATAATAACATGACCGATATGCGCAAATAAATAGCTACCATTCCATGGCAGTACAAACATCGACATTGTTCCCAGGAAAAACGTCGGAAGAGATGTAAGAACCAAAGAGGTCGCTTTTTTATTGATCATAAAGACAATAAATAAGCTTAAATACAAGAAACTTGTTGGTGCACAGGAATTTAATGCAATCCAATCGGATACACTTACTTTTAGCTTCCCTAAAAAGAAAAATGTACTGTTTAATGTTACAACCAGTAATAATACTGCTAAAATGATTCCAATTATTTTTTCTGTTTTTGATAGATTCATTTTTTTAAAAATTAATTGTTAATAAATAATGGTTTAATCATAAAATTCCTTTATCAAGGCATCCGGTGGCATATAAAACTGATGCAAAATCAGCCCATACCATTTTACAGTCTGTTGCTGATATATGCTGTTCCCAGACTATAATCAATGCATCCGGAATGTTTTGTGGATTATGAGAACCAATACAAACCGGTATGGTACACCAGATTGCCTTAAAAAGACAATGAATTGAATGATAAATAAAAATGATAAACCGATTCAAGTAGGATTTACTTGAATAAAGAGACCATTAGCTTGTGGTTTATTAAGCTAATTTAAGCTAATATAAGTTTAAGAATAGTTCTCAACGTGCTATTAATTAAAATTTGTGGCAAATATAGGTGTTTTTATAAAAGTGATGAAAATATTTTTTATGCGGGGGATATTTATTGGAACGAAGGCTTTTCAAAAAGTTTTTTTGAGTAATAAAAAAGCCTGCCCGTAAATCATATTACAGGCAGGCTGAGTTTCGGTGGACGAAAAATGTTTTTTCGTCCGGAATAGCATTCGTGGGTATTTATTTCTTTAGCAGTTCTTTTACGGCCGCTTCAATTTGCTGATCGCGTCCGGTGGTAACGATTTCAGGTTCGTTAAGCACTTTAATATCGGGTTCCAGTTGAGTATTTTCGCAGAAATTACCGTCAGGCATTTTCCATCCACCCATTGGAATACCAAATACTAAGGTTGGGTCAATTTGAGTTTCCCACCAAACAAAGGTTCCGGTTCCCGGAACAGGCATACCTACAGTTTTACCGATATTTTTCAGTTTGTAAGCAACCGGGAAAAGATGTGCATCGGAGTAGTTACTTTCGTTGATAAGCACAATAGAACCTTTAACCCATTTGTCGAGAGGCTCGGAACCGATATATTGTCCGTGAGGAATGATGTCGATGTATTTTTTCCCGTTTAGGAAGTCCGAAAGCTGCTCATGAATATTTCCGCCGCCGTTAAAACGAGTATCGATAATAATTGCTTCTTTGTCGATACAACGGCCAAGAGCTTCTTCAAACACAGTACGCATGCTGGCATCGTCCATAGAGCGAACATGAATGTATCCGATTTTACCTCCCGAGAGTTCATCTACTTCTTTGCGACGATTTTTGACCCAGCGTTGGTAAAGCAACTCATTTTCTTCGCCCAAAGAAATAGGTTTTAAGGTTTCGTCCCAGCGGGTTTTGGTAGCAGGATCGTAAACCGACAATAACGTTAATTGCCCGGCTTTGTGATTGAGCAATTGGTAAAAATCGATAGAGTCGGTTACGGCTTGTCCATCAATTTTTTCGATAATGCTTCCTGTTTTTATTTTAGAAATGGCATTATCGAGTGGGCCGTCTTGTAAAATTTCGGCAACCTGAAGTCCATTTCCTGTGTAACTATAGTTATATAATGCACCTAAAGAAGCAACTTTGTCGGCGCCAGGTTTCGATTCGCGATAACGGCATCCGGTGTGCGAAGCGTTAACTTCGCCAAGCATTTCGCTTAACATTTCGGCAAAATCGTAATTGTTGTTAATATAAGGGAGGAATTTTTTGTATTCGGCATAATAGAAATCCCAATCGGTGCCATGTAATCCTTCCTTGTAGAATTTTTCTTTAAACTCGCGCCACGAGTGATCGAAAATATAGGCACGTTCATCGGAAGCTTTTTTTACCATTTCACCGCCTGTTTTTAACGGTTCGGCCTTGCCACTTTCCACTTCGACTTTCATCGGTTTACCATCGGCCAGCACAAAAAGGAATTTGCCATCGGAAGAAAGCTCAAGACTTCCACCGTTTTCAATTCCCAGTTTAGCCAATTGCTTGGTTTCTTTAGTGCGCGTTTCGGTAACCCACAGGTCGTATCCTTTGTCGAACGAAGTAAGATAATACAGTTTTTCGCCATCTTTAGACAGAACAGCATCACTTAAAGATGAGGTGTAAACCGTAAGTTTGTTTTTACGTTCGGTAAGATTATTCCAATCAATAACCACATCTTTTTTAATGGAATCGTTGTCGGCCTTAAGTTCCTTGTCGGCTTTCTTCTTTTTGTCTTCTTTTTTAACTTTATCCTTATCCTTGTCTTTGTCTTTCTTGTCTTTATCTTCCTGTTCTTTTAAAAGAGAAAATTCTTCTTTAGAAAGCTTAAACCGGTCGAAAGCGGCTTTAGTAAAAAACATACCGTAAATATCGCCAGTAGCAAGATTGCCACCTTGTTGACGCATACCTTCCTTGTCGGAAAACCAAATCATCATTTTCCCATCCATGGACCATTTAGGATTGTAATCGTCGTAACCGCTGAGGGTAAGATTAGTGATTTCACCGTTTCCGTCGGCTGAAACCAGGCCCACTTCGGGAGTAAAAATGCGGTCGGCTGAGCCGAATTGAACCAAAAACCATTTGCCGTCGGGCGACCATTGGTAATATTGATCGCCATCGGCATAGGAGTAGTTTTTGTCGGCAGGCATAATGGTGCGCGATTTTTTCGAAGCCAGGTTAATTACTTTTAGCGTAGCACGGTTTTCGAGATAGGCAACCTCTTTGCCATCGGGCGAAAACGAAGGTTGAAACTCTTCGGCTGGTGTTGCTACAACGGTTTCTTCTTTTAATACTGTAGAAGCATAAAAATAAGGTTCTTCTTTGCGAGAAATGGTAATGGTGTAAATATTCCAACTTTTGTCCTTTTCGGCTGCAAAAACCAAAGAACGACCGTCGGGACTAAAACTTACGCTGCGTTCCTGCCAGGGAGTGTTGGTAATACGTTTGGTTATGCCGCCATCAACACTCGATACAAATATTTCGCCTCTGTAAACATAGGCGAACTCTTTACCGTTAGGCGAAAGTTTAGCTTCGCTAAAGCCGTCGTTAACCGGAATAATTTTATCAATTCCGTTACGACCATCGGCAGCAATGGTAATTTTTACTTTTTGTGGTTCGCTACCTGGTTGAAGGGTATAAACTTCGCCGTTGAAACTAAAGCAAAGTGTATTGTTGTTGGCTCGCGATAAAAAACGCACAGGATGTTTGGTGAAATGAGTAATTGCAATGCTTTTTGACGGATTGGTTAACGAACTTTTATAAATATTAAATGAAGAAGGCTGTTCGCTCAGGTAATAATAGTCGTTATCGTTAGCATCGAAAACAGGATTGCGATCTTCGCCTTTAAATTGTGTTAGTTGGGTGTATTTTTTCGAATTGAAATCATATTCCCAAATGTCGCGCGCAATAGACGACGTATGATGTTTGCGCCAATTATCTTCATATCCTTTCTGGTCGTGAAAAATCAACTTACTTCCGTCGGAACTTAACGTGGCATTGATGGCAGAAATGCTAAGAATTTGCGAAACCTTTCCGCCGGTAATCGGAACACTGTACAATTCGGACATTACTGACACTGGAAATTGTGCATTGGTAACCAGGTCTTGGCGAGCAGCCGAAAAAAGAATGGCTTTATCGTCAGCAGTGAAGCAGCTTGGAATTTCGGAACTCGAATGATAGGTAAGTCGTTTGGCTTCGCCTCCGGCGGCAGGCATAACAAATACATCAAAATTTCCATAACGGTCGGATGCAAAAGCAATGCTTTTCCCATCGTGGCTCCATACCGGATTGTACTCATAAGTTTCGCTCATGGTAAGCGCAGTGGCTGTCCCGCCAGCCGAAGAAACGGAATAAATATCGCCTTTGTAGGTGAAAAGAATTGTTTTGCCATCGGGCGAAATAGAGGTGTAGCGTAACCATAACGGGTTATCTTGTGCAAAAACCCCTAAGATAAGCAACACAAAGCTTACTGTAAAAAGAATTTTCTTCATAAGAATTTTATTGTGTAATGTGTTAATTTTTAATATTTTTATCGCTGGTTGTTTTGATTGTTGGTTATTGATGTTCTTATTTTATTTCTAAAAACAAAAAAACATAGAAATTTTAATTGTTCGTCAAAGAAAACAAATAATTTTAAGCATAACGTAGTATTTATAGGAAAAGTTACAGCCAAAAAACTTTTTTATTCAAAGTCTGTTTCTTATTGAGTAGTTTTGATGAGAAAATTAAAATGCAAACCTGTTGTAAAACTCCGGAAAATTTTACAACAGGTTAAAAAATATAGCTTTATAGAAAGCAATAATAAAAAATTTATACCATGAATATTCCAAATACAGAATCCGTAACTTTCGGCAACCAAACACTGATGCCGGTTCTTTTTCTTGGGCATGGCAGTCCGATGAATGCTATTGAAGAGAATGCTTTTGCGGAAGGATGGAAAATAGCGGCGGAAAGGTTTCGTAAACCCCGCGCCATCCTTTGCATTTCGGCACATTGGGAAACCAAAGGCACTTTGGTAACAGCTATGGAAAAGCCTCCAACTATTCACGATTTTGGTGGTTTTCCCGATGCGTTGTTTGCCGTACAATATCCTGCCCCCGGAAGTCCGGCCCTTGCCATGAAAATTTGTGAAGTAATCAAACAAACCGAAGTAAAACCAGACCTGTTGTGGGGCCTCGACCATGGCACATGGAGCGTAGTTAAACACATGTACCCGAAGGCAGATATTCCTGTAGTGCAATTAAGCCTCGACAGGTTTCAGCTACCCCAATACCACTATTCGCTGGCTAAAGAACTTGCAGCACTTCGCCGGGAAGATGTGTTGATTGTCGGAAGTGGTAATATGGTTCATAATCTCCGCTATATTGACTGGCGGAATCCGGAAAATGGATATGAATGGGCTATTAACGCTAATACTTTGTTGAAAAAATACATCGCTGAACATGAGCATGGAAAACTAATAAATTATAATTCCCTGGGCAGGGATATTGCTATGGCCGTGCCTACGCCCGAACATTTTCTGCCCATGTTGTATATCCTTGCCCTGCAACAGGACAACGATAATCTTACTTTTTTTAATGACGAAGTGGTAATGGGATCTTTGTCCATGACGTCCTTCCGGATTGGTTGATTGTCGTTGGTTGATTGTTGATGGACATTCCATGTTTTGGTACCTTAAATATTGTTTTGTTTTTTCAAATATGGGAAGTTATAGATTTATTTTTACTAAACATGGAATGTCTTTCAATCGTCCATTAAATAAAGCTCTCGGTTTCTCGAACATTGAAAGTTATAAATTTTCATTTGCTAAACATAGAAAGTCTTTATATTTTATCAGATAAAAAAGGAATCCGTTACCTGATGCCTGTTTTATTTCTACTTTTGCACGTTTTTAAAATTTAGCAATAATGCGAAAAAAAGTTGATTTTTTGGTTATAGGTTCGGGCATAGCCGGCTTGAGTTATGCCTTGAAAGTAGCTAATTACGGTTCAGTTTGCCTGATTACCAAAGCCAAAGCCGAAGATACCGCAACCAAATATGCCCAGGGCGGTATTGCTGCTGTAACATATACTCCCGATACTTACGAAAAGCACATTCGCGATACCATGATTGCCGGCGACGATCTGAGCGATGAAAAAATTGTTCGCCTTACCATCACCGAATCCACCGAAAGGGTAAAAGAATTGATTGGCTGGGGTACCGACTTCGATAAGACAGCTACTGGCGAATATGAATTAGGTAAGGAAGGCGGGCATTCCGAGTTCAGAATTCTTCATCATAAGGATCAGACAGGGCTCGAAATCGAAAGGGTGCTATTGAAGCAGGTGCGCCAGCACCCCAACATCGAAATATTGGAAAATCATTATACCATAGACATTATTACCCAGCATCATCTTGGAATAGAAGTTAATCGCCGGACGCCCGATATTACCTGCTATGGCGCATATATTCTTAATCGCCTGACCCACGAAATAAGCACTATTATTGCCAAAACAACCATGATAGCTACCGGCGGCTGTGGAAATGTTTATTTATCCACTACCAATCCACCTGTTGCTACCGGCGACGGAGTGGCTATGGTTTACCGTGCCAAAGGAACCATTGCCAACATGGAGTTTATCCAGTTTCATCCTACATCTCTTTACAATCCCGGCGAAAAACCATCCTTTCTTATCACCGAAGCATTGCGTGGTTTTGGTGGTATTCTTAAGACTTACGATGGTAAAACATTTATGGAAAAATATGACGACCGGGGTTCGCTTGCTCCGCGCGATATTGTAGCCCGAGCCATCGACAATGAACTTAAAATTAGTGGTGAAGATCATGTTTACCTCGATTGCCGTCATCTGGACAAGGAAGAGCTGATCGATCATTTTCCTACCATCAATGCCAAATGCCTGAGCCTTGGCATAAACTTTACCAAGGATATGATCCCGGTAGTTCCTGCCGCCCATTACTGTTGTGGTGGAATTAAGGTGGACGAATATTCGCGGAGTTCTATATTGAATTTGTACGCTTCGGGCGAATGTTCCAGTACCGGCCTGCATGGTGCCAACCGGCTTGCTTCAAATTCATTGCTCGAAGCACTTGTCTTTTCCCATCGTGCCAGCATAGATGCCGTTGAAAAGATAAAACATATCAACTGGTGCGATGAAGTACCCGATTGGAATGCCGAAGGCATGGTACTGAATGAGGAAATGGTGCTGATAACCCAATCTCTTAAGGAAGTGCAAAGCATTATGACCAATTATGTGGGTATTGTCCGCTCCGATCTTCGTTTGAAACGGGCATTCGATCGTTTAGATATCATTTATTTGGAAACTGAGGCCCTTTACCATAAATCCATACTTACGCCTAAACTTTGCGAACTCCGTAATCTGATTAATATCGGTTATCTGATTATCATCATGGCAATGAATCGCAAGGAAAGCCGGGGCTTACATTATTCGCTTGATTATCCAAGAGCCATCGGGAATAAATAACAATTACGAATTACGATTTACGAATTACGATTTAACTGGGAGACATTCCATGTTTATTGAGAATAAAATAAATTACGAATTACGAATAGCCAACAGCCAATAGCTATTACGAATTACGATTTAACTGAGAGACATTCCATGTTTATTGAAAACAAATTCATCATTCATTATCTTTGCAAATGCCGAAGTTAATGTTTAAGGTATTAAAACATGGAATGTCTATCAATCACCAATCCCGAAAAGATCGGGACTAAGCTTCCGGCTTAGCTATCAACTATCAACCATCAACAATCAACAATAATGCAGCAGACATCTATTTTAGTAATTTATACCGGCGGAACCATCGGAATGATGCAAGATGAAGAATCGGGTTCGTTGCAGCCTTTTAATTTCGAACATCTTTATGAGCATATCCCTATTCTTAATAAATTTCATTATAAAATAGGGTTTCACAGCTTCGACCCCTTGCTTGATTCATCCAACATGAATCCGTCCTTTTGGATAAAGCTGGCCGGTATTATTGAGGAAAACTACCAGAAATATGATGGATTTGTGGTGCTTCATGGTACCGATACTATGTCGTATACTGCTTCAATGCTCAGTTTCCTGCTTGAAAACTTAAACAAACCCGTTATCTTTACTGGTTCGCAACTTCCTATTGGTATGATACGCACTGATGCCCGCGAAAATTTTATTAACAGTATAGAAATTGCTGCTGCCAATGAAGAGGAAACGCCAATAGTTCCCGAGGTTGCCATTTGTTTCGAAAATAAACTCTATCGTGGCAATCGCACCAGCAAATATACCGCCGAAAATTTCAATGCCTTTCTTTCGGGCAATTATCCCTTGTTAGCCGAAGTTGGTGTTCATATTAAATACAACCGGAGTCAAATTCTCCGGCCGAATTTTAGAAACCTTAAAGTTCATAAAAACCTGGATACAAATGTGGCTATTCTTAAGCTTTTCCCCGGCATTTCGGAAATGGTGGTCAAGTCGCTGCTTCAAACGCCCGGACTCAAAGCGGTGATCCTTGAAACTTTTGGCTCGGGCAATGCACCTACCGATAAATGGTTTATCGATGCTCTCGAAGAAGCCATCCTTGGCGGAATGATCATTTTTAACGTTACCCAGTGTAAAGGCGGTTCGGTGGAGATTGGTAAATACGAAACCAGTGTAGATTTAGGTAAGATAGGCGTGATTGGTGGTTACGATATCACTACCGAGTCGGCTGTTGCCAAACTGATGTTTCTGCTTGGGCAAAATTTACCCATCGAAGAAACCAAGCATCTGTTACAGGTTTCCCTTCGCGGTGAAATGACGGTGTAAAGGATTTTGATATTATTTATCAATAGGGCTTAAACCCAATAGGATTTGCCAAGCCCTGTTGGATTTTTGGCAAATTTTTTATTTTAGTATCCAGTTGCCGGTAAAGGGGCTATAAAAATATTTTTATCTGGAGCATAAACAAACCCCGAAGGTTTAACAAACCTTCGGGGTTTTTGTTATCCCTGTCCCGATTTTAAAACTCAATCTTATAGCTGATATTTGGTACGATGATGGCTTCCTGTTCCTTTTCTACCTTGTTGGCAATGTAATTATATCGGTAGCCGTTAAATTCACTTTACATCCTCCCGATTTTTTATTATCTTTGCAATGTATCCATAAGGGTTATGCCTATGCCAACCGAGAATGATATTTTATGGATACAAGTTATTTGACCAATAAATTAAAAAATTAATAACACATGAATACTCGCATCGAAAAGGATACTATGGGAACGGTAGAAGTTCCTGCCGATAAGTATTGGGGGGCACAAACCCAACGTTCAAAAGATAATTTTAAAATCGGCGAAGGCACGATGCCGAAGGAAATCATTACAGCATTTGCCTATCTTAAAAAAGCCGCCGCCATTACAAATAAAGAATTAGGTGTTTTGCCTGCCGAAAAATGTGAACTCATCTGTCGCGTCTGCGACGAAATCCTCGACGGGAAACTTTACGACCAGTTTCCGTTGGTTGTCTGGCAAACGGGATCGGGCACGCAAAGCAATATGAATCTTAATGAAGTAATTGCCAATCGCGCCCATGTTTTGCATGGTGGCAAACTCGACGATACTAAAAAGTTTATTCATCCCAACGATGATGTGAACAAATCGCAGTCGTCCAACGATACGTTTCCAACGGCTATGTCAATAGCGGCATATACGATGCTCGTCCGCACCACCCTTCCCGGAGTGGAAAAGCTGCAACATACCCTTGCCGCAAAATCCGAAGCATTTAAAAATATTGTAAAAACCGGTCGTACTCATCTGATGGACGCCACACCTCTGACCCTTGGACAGGAATTTTCGGCCTATGCTTCACAATTGGCACATGGACTGGCTGCCATTAAAAATACGCTTCCTCACCTTTCGGAATTGGCCCTTGGTGGTACGGCGGTGGGTACCGGACTGAATGCCCCCAAAGGTTATGACGTGCTGGTAGCTAAAAAAATTGCTGAACTTACAGGCCTGCCCTTTATCACTGCATCCAATAAGTTTGAATCGCTGGCTGCCCACGATGCCATGGTGGAAACTTCCGGAGCCTTAAAAACCCTTGCCGTGAGTTTATTTAAAATTGCCAACGATACCCGTCTTTTGGCTTCGGGACCTCGTTGCGGAATCGGAGAATTAAAACTTCCCGAAAATGAACCCGGTTCATCCATCATGCCAGGAAAAGTGAATCCTACACAGAACGAAGCCCTGAGCATGGTTTGCTGCCAGGTGATCGGAAACGACGTTGCCATCAATGTTGCCGGCACTCATGGCCATTTCCAGTTAAATGTTTTTAAACCGGTGATAATTTATAATTTGCTGATGTCGGCTCGTTTGTTGGGCGATGCTTGTGTTTCGTTTAACGATAATTGCGCCGTAGGAATTGAACCGAACCTGCCGTTTATTCAAAAAAATCTCGAAAATTCACTGATGCTTGTAACGGCATTGAATCCGCATATAGGTTATGAAAATTCGGCAATGATTGCCAAAAAGGCACATAAAGAAGGTTTAACGCTTCGCCAGGCGGCTGTTGAAAGTGGTTTGGTTACCGATGAACAATTTACCGAATGGGTTGATCCCAGGAAAATGGTATAAAAAAAGGGAGTGAAAACTCCCTTTTTCATTATTTACAGTATTGCTTTTGCCATCTTGGATATTTTGCTTTCATGGTTTTCATCACATCATGAATAGCCCCTAACCAATAATTTCTAAAACCAGCGCCACCCGGTTTACCCGTCATTTCTTCGATCAGCAGCACTTTTTTGGAACCGATATCAAAAAAAGTAACATAAATATTTGCCCTTTCGCTAATCTTATCCAGGTTGCCCATCAAAAAAACCAGGCCGACACCTTCCTTTTCGGCAGGAGAATAGCTTGCGATGATGGATTCTATTTTTTCAGAAGTTAAAGCAGTTTTATCCGCCAGGTTATCAGTTATTAGTTTCGACACTTCAGGTAGTTCATTGCGTTTTCCCACTACGCTTAAATCGTTGATAATATCTGATTTTCTTAAAAACGAGCGTAAATTGTATTTATCCGATTCGTTTAATATTACCTGGTTCCATGCATTGAAATAGAAATCTTTTACTCTCTGTACATCATTAAATCCGATGGCGCCCAAAAGTTTTACCTGTGAATAATCCAGCCCGAACCATACAATCTGGTCGGTTGTAAAAATATCCTTTGCCGTTTGTGCATTCGCAGACATGCCTATGCCTATAAAAAATAAAATGATAAAAATGGACCTTTTCATATAAATTTTGATATAAATAATTGATTGATAAAATTTTTATTGTGAAATTTAAAATTGTAGTTTAGCGGGTTAAACGACTGGCTGGGAAATTTTTTCCAGTGGATTGGCATACATTTCAAGAAACATCTGCCAGAATTTGCCGGTATCGCCATTTAAAGTATTGCATTGTTTTACCAAATGTCCTTCAAATTTAACTTTATCGGCAACCGAGTAAAAATCGGTATAGCGATGAGTCCCGGCTAAAAGATCGGCGGCAATGTAATTGGTAGGCCAAAGCTTATAATTGTTATGTATTTGTTTGTCAATAAGATTTGCAATAGCCTGAATTTTTTGATTATCGTTGAGCGAATCATCAATTTTATCCAAATCGTCATTTATAGGCTGGCATACTGCAAGATGAATATGGCCTTTTTGCTGGGTAATTCCGCTGATGATGCTGTGCAAATCTTCGTGAGTGGTTTTTTTGTATCCATTCGCTGAAGCATTGAGTTCCTCTACCTTAAGTTTATCGCAGGGCTCGTATTCATAGGACATCGATACAGGGACGATGTTTAGTTGTTTAAAGTGGTTTTTCAGTTGATGATTTAACCCTATAACCAGCATCTTAAGCAAACCAGGCTGAGTTTTATCGGCTCCATCCTTTGTCCTGCCGTTGCGTTGAGCTATCCATACCGAAATTTTCCGGTCGTTTATGGAATGTCGTATAAATTCCGACAGGAGTTTTTCCTGATTATACCATTGGCGGCTTGTTCCTTCATCGCGGTAAACCGTAACCATTTTATTAAGTCTTACCATATCGGCAAGCACAGGGGAAACCATCAGATTGCTGCCCGATGAAATTTCGGTCGTGGGCAATCCTTGCTCGAGCAGTAAAGTATTCAGTATAGCCGAATCAAGAAAGATATCGCGATGATTGGAAATAAACAAATATGCCTGATCTGGTTTTATATTTTCAAAACCAGTAAATGTCAAGCCATTGGACGTTTTTTCCAGAATAGCCCGTATCATGGGATACATAAATTTCTTCTGAAATTCAGCTACGGAAGAAATATTTTTCAAATCACCAGTTATTTTTTCAGCCGACATGTTCGAGAATAAATAATTGGATAATTTCAAAAAAGCTGTATTAGCTGTAATTCTGTTAATTGCAGCTTTTACTTCCTCTTCCGATTCTAAAAATTGATGAATGGATTTAAAATCTTTTTGATAAAGCATAAACAAAAGTAAAAATAATATTGAATTAATAGTTCTAAAGAAGTAAAAATTTTTACTTTTGATACGGAAAATAAAACTTAATGTCTACACTAAACGACATAAAAAAACCTATACAACAACATCTTACTGAATTTGAAGCGAGATTCAAAATTTCTATGCACAGTTCGGTACCGTTGCTCAATAAAATTACACAATATATCCTGAAGCGCAAAGGCAAGCAAATGCGTCCGATGTTTGTAATGCTGGCTGCCGATATTTGTGGTAAAATCAACGACAGCACTTATCATGCGGCTTCATTGATAGAGCTTTTACACACGGCTACCCTGGTTCACGACGATGTGGTGGATGACTCCAACGAACGCAGGGGCTTTTTTTCCATTAATGCTTTATGGAAGAATAAAATTGCCGTTTTGGTTGGCGACTATTTATTATCGAAAGGTTTATTGCTTTCGATTGAAAACAATGAATCGGAATTGCTTAAAATTGTTTCGGAAGCTACCCGCGAGATGAGCGAAGGCGAACTGTTGCAGATAGAAAAAGCCCGCCGCCTCGATATCAGTGAAGATATTTATTTTGAAATTATCCGGAAAAAAACGGCTTCGCTCATCGCATCTTGTTGTGCCTGTGGCGCTTCGTCTGTTAAGGCAAGCCCTGAAGTTGTGGATAAAATGCATCGCTTTGGCGAATATGTGGGTATTGCTTTTCAAATCAAGGACGACCTGTTTGATTATGAAAAAAGTAATGCTACCGGTAAACCTAACGGCATTGACATCAAGGAACAAAAAATGACGCTTCCCCTGATTTTTTTACTCGAAAATTCAAGTTTTTTTGACAAAAAATGCCTTATACATACAGTAAAACATCATCATCAGAATCCTGAAAAGGTAGCTGAAGTGATTAAAAAAGTAAACCAAAGTGGTGGAATTGAATATGCTTACCAGAGAATGATGGAATATCAAAATAAGGCATTGAATATTCTCAACGATTTTCCCGATAGCCCTTCGAAGCAAGCTATGCAACAACTGGTGGTTTTTACTACCGAACGCAGAAGTTAACCGTTTGTAAAGAATTATCCTTTTTTCAGCGTAAAGGCAAAGGTAGTGCCGACTCCCGGCGTACTTCGAACATTTATTGTCTGGTCGTGAGCTTCAATAATGTGCTTAACGATGGATAAACCGAGCCCGGTACCACCTCGTTCGCGTGACCGTGCTTTGTCGGTACGGAAAAAGCGTTCAAACAAACGGGGAATGTCCTTTTTATCAATTCCTACCCCGTTATCGGTTACTTCCACGAGTATGTTTTCATCCATATCAAAATAACTGATCTTTGTTTTTCCGGGGTTTTTATCGTTGTAATTTATAGAATTATCAATCAAATTAATAAGTATTTGCCGTATTTTTTCCCTGTCGCCTTCCACCATTACAGCTGGTTCGTAGTTGTCGCCAAAAACGATACTGATATTTTTTTCCTTGGCTTTCATTTCCAGAAATTCTATTACTTCCTTTGTCAGGGCGAGGATGTCGAATCTGATAATTTTCAGTTTGAGTTCGCCCGATTCGAGATGGGATATTATTTCCAGATCTTTCACAATGGCAATCATGCGGTTGATGCTTTTTTCGGTTCGGCGAAGGTATTCCCTGTTGATAGCCGGGTCATCCAATCCGCCTTCGAGCAAGGTTAGTACATAGCCTTGAATGTTAAAAATCGGAGTTTTCAGTTCGTGCGAAACATTGCCGATGAATTCACGGCGATAGGCTTCCTGCTTTTTAAGTTCTTCTATTTCTCTTGTTTTATCGGTTGCCCAATCACTTACATCTTTACTTACCAAATCAAGATCGGCTTTAGTGCCGGTTTCTACCCTTGATTCTTTGGGCATTTTCAGTTGGTGTATTGTTTTGTAGATCAGGCGTATTTTTGCATAAATAAATTTTTGAATGGTTATAAAATAAATCAGGTACGAAAATCCAAAAAGTAGAACAATAACAATCAATAATGTCCAAAACACATGATGGATAAGCGGAAAAATGAGCAAATAAGCGATTGTCAGAAAAACGACAGTCGCAAAAGCATTTATCAATGCAAGATGTTTTGGAGAGGACAGCTTCATAGCGGTTCTTCGTATTTGTAACCCACTCCTTTAATGGTTTTGATGTTATCAATGCCAATTTTTTCGCGGATACGACGCATATGAACATCAATAGTCCGGTCGCCGACAATAACATCGTCGCCCCAAACCCGGGTAAAAATTTCGTCGCGCGTAAAAACTTTGTTAGGTTTTGAAGCCAGCACCAGCAACAGTTCAAACTCTTTTTTAGGAAGTGCAATTTCCTTGTTTTCCTTGATTACCAGATATCTTTCCCTGTCGATAACCATTTCCTTGAGTGTAAGGATATTTCCGACCGGTTCATCCATTTTATATCGCTTTAGCAATGCTTTGATACGGCTGATGAGCACCATCGGTTTGACGGGTTTGGTAATATAATCGTCGGCTCCGGCATCAAAACCGGCAATTTGTGAATAGTCTTCACTTCGTGCCGTCAAAAAGAGAATGATGGCATTGCTTAAATCGGGCAAACTCTTTATTTCGCGGCAAGCTTCCATACCATCCATTTCGGGCATCATCACATCAAGGATGATTAAATGCGGATTAAGTTCTTTTGCCTTGCTGATGGCTTCTTTACCATTGTTTGCAGTAAATACCTGATAACCTTCTTTCCGCAGATTATAACCCAGAAACTCGAGCACATCATTTTCATCGTCAACAAGTAGAATTTTATACTTTTCGTTTTCCATGACGTCGGCTAATTTATTATTCATCAATTTATTTTGCAAAAATAGATAATCACTATCATTCTTTTGTTAATTTTGGATTAAATTTTTACCCAACAACACTACCTTTGATAATGACAAAAAAATATTGGTTATTAGCTACTTTATTAATGATTTTTATCTGCCCATTGAGCGCCCAGCGGTTCAACGGAGGACTGATAGGAGGGATGAGCACCAGCGAAATTTCCGGCGACCGCTTTAACGGACCCAGCAAAGTAGGGCTTTTTACCGGAGTCTTCGGTAATTTTTATATTTCTGATAAATCGTCTATACAGATGGAATTGGAATATATTCAAAAAGGCAGCCGTAAAGTACCCGATTCCACCGATGTTACTTTTTATTTGCTCCGGATAAATTATGTGGAAATTCCTTTGCTCTACAAATATGATCTGACAAAGAAAATCACATTTGAAGTAGGCCCGTCGCTTGGGTATCTTATTGGTAAATACGAGGAGGTAAATGGTGAAGAGCTTACCAATCCATTTAAAAAATGGGATTTTCAACTTGCCGTTGGCGGATATTATAATTTAACCAAACATTTGAAATTTAACATACGATATACCAATACGCTCTTTTTCCCCGTTCGCAACGGAGCATCGGGAACAACGTACTGGCTGAAGAAAGGACAATACAACGAAGTGCTGAGTTTTTTGCTGCATTACCAGTTTTAAACAATTACGAATTACGGATTGTGAATTACGAATGTCAATCAACTATCAACCAACAACTATCAACTAAATCCCAATGGCTGAAAAAATAAAACTTATCGTAGGTGTTACGGGCGCCAGTGGAGCTATTTATGCCAAAGTGCTGTTCGAGGAGTTGGTGCGGTTTAACGAACAGGTGGCCAATTGCAGCGTAGTGTTTTCGGAAAACGGAAAGAAGGTGTGGGAATATGAACTGGGTAACGACGATTATCGGAAAATTCCTTTCAAAATATATGAAAGCAACGATTTTTATGCTCCCATGGCTTCGGGGTCGGCGGCTTACCATGCCATGATTGTTTGCCCGTGCACCATGGGGACATTGGGACGTATCGCCTCGGGAGTTTCCAACGATTTGCTCACCCGTGCTGCCGACGTAATTCTTAAGGAAAGAGGGAAACTTATATTAGTTACCCGCGAAATGCCGCTTAATCTGATTCACATCAATAATATGAAAACCGTAACCGAAGCCGGTGGCATCATCTGTCCGGCATCGCCGGCTTTTTACCATAAACCAGCCACCCTTGAGGAAGCAGCGAAAACGGTTGTTGACAGGACACTTCTCTTAGCCGGGTTTCAAACCGATAGTAAAGGCTGGGGCGTCTGAAAGACGGAATGCAGGAATGAACGATTAATTTTTTCCGGACAGAAACTATTCGTACAAATAATTTTGTTTGATAATGATGGAAATACCCATGGAATCGCCATAGGTATAACGCCGGTTGTTTAAGGAAAAATCGTAGTTAAAGACTGTTTTCACAAGAAATCGGCTGTCGGAATGCTTCATAAGATCGTATCCAAACTCGACGATGGCAGAGTAGTCCGACTTTTCGCTGATGATATTCCGGAACCATAACCCAAAAACCATAGGATTGGTATAATAATTTAACCCGAGCGTGGTGGTATTGAATTTTAGCTGGTTTTCGTAAATCCCGGCAAACGAAAGACGGTTATATTGCTGGAAGCTGTGGGTTCGTGTCAGAAAACAATTATAATTTGCCTGCAATACATAACGTATAGGCATTTTATTTTTACTGTTACCATCAATAGTATACGACGCAGTGGAATACAAATGATGAGCCGAAAATCCGAGGATAAGATTATTGATAGGATCGGAGGTATTGCTAAAGCCCAGGGTGTAAACCATTCCGGCATCAAAGTCGATGGCGTTTAAAAAATTAAGACGGGAGGGTAGTTCATTGGTGCTGCCATAAATATTTCCCCTTACGGGATCCAGCTGGCTGCTAAAGACTAAATCGTCGGGATCGAGCAATGACTTTTGCATGGAGGAGGCGGTGAGCCCAAACCGGATTTTTTGATATTTGGCTATGCGTACGCCGCTCGAAAGGACCATTCCGATGGTTTGGGTTCTGAAATAACCTTCCTGGGTTTGAAGGGCAAGCAATCCGAATCCGATGGAATTGGAATGATTGGTATTGGCCGGCGAATAACCTGCATCATAACTTACGCTTAGCGAATGGAACCCTTTGTCCCTGACGTTGATTTTAAATTTGCGGTAATTGGTTCTCAATATCTGTGTCCATTCAGGATCGTTGGAGCGCAACTCGTCGAACCGGTCGCTATATCCCGCAAAGGCGGGGTTATAGTAGATGGGATTGTTGTAAAACTGCGAAAAATTGGGATCCTGAGCAAATCCTTTCAGGCAAAAGCTTGTAAGGAAAATTAAAAACAAGATAAAAATTTTGTTTCTCAATGTTTTTATATAAGACATTTTCAGTATCCTCAGTTAATTCAACCGCCTTAGCAATGGCAAAGACATAATACAATTTACAGGACAAAGGTAAAAAGATTGTTGATAAAACCCGGTTTTGGCACAAAAAGAATCAAATAAAAAGTGGCTTCGACAGGATTACAGGATTCCCAGGATTAAAACCTAAATCATAATATTATATTTACACAAAATTTAATATATTCCTGTAACACAATTTATAAAAACCGCCGGATGACTTGCGAAGTCATTCTTTCTCTTGTTCAGATTCTACTTCTTTCGTTTTTCAATTTTGCTGTAAAATCTGTCAAGCTATTTCAGGACTATACTAATTAATAATTCCGTAAAACAACCAGAAAATAGTCCTTAAAACATGGGGAATTTGCGCTTCTTAGGAAATTTCATAATTTTTTATTTCATAGGGTTTAATTTGTACTTTTGGCTGCAAAAAAAACTTGTAGCCATTATAGCCAATCAGGCGAAACAAATAAACGAACAACCGGAAACTTAAAAGTGGAGAGTCAGCACGATAATCACAGACAACAAAAAAATGAAGAAATTTACAATTATCTTGACAATTTTATTTGCAGCGACATTTACAGCAAAAGCTCAGTGGATTCAGGGTGATGGAATATACGGAGGATGTATTATGTCGCTTGCCGTAAGCGGAGATAATATTTATGCAGGTTCTTATAGCGGCGTATTTTTGTCTACCAATAATGCAACAAGCTGGAGTCAGACTGCTTTAGATAAAATAAGTACTCAATCTCTTCTTCCCCTCGGAGATAATCTGTTTGCCGGAACAACCGGTGGCGGCGTTTACCGTTCTTCAGATCATGGCGCAAGCTGGACGCAAACATCTTTGGGTTATTATCAATATATTTATTGCCTTGCTGCAAATGGGAATACTATTTTTGCAGGGACACAAAATAATGGGGTGTATTATTCCAATGATAACGGAACAAACTGGACTCAGACATCCCTTAGCAGCGCTCATGTTACCTCTTTGAAAGTTATCGGAAGTAAGATTTTTGCAGGAGTAATCAGTTCGGGAACGAACACGGATGGCATATACATCTCCGATGATAATGGTTTAACCTGGCATGGCGCTGGTTTGCCCAATTTTAATGTGAATGATTTTACGGTAATTGGTAACAGTATTTTTGCCGCGACAACCGGTAATGGCGTTTATATCTCTAATGACAACGGAACTACCTGGACACAAACGTCTCTTAGTTTTGCAAACAATGATATTTATTGTTTTGCAACCATTGGAAATACGATTTATGTCGGTACCGGATATAATGGCGTATGGTTTTCGACAGATAACGGCGCAAACTGGTCGGAAACCGTATTCAACAGGGGTTGGATTATGTCCCTTGCTGTCAGCGGAAATAATATTTATGCGGGAACAAACGACCGCGGGGTTTTTCTCTCCACCGATGCCGGACAAACCTGGACACAGACTGCTCTAAATAATCAATATATTCAATCTCTTACGGCAGACGAAAGTAATTTGTATGCGGGGACATGGATGTTTACGGGCGGCGTATTCCGTTCCGAAAACGATGGCGCAAACTGGACAGGAACGATCATGAACTATCAGGAAGTTATGGCTATGGCGACAAGCGGAAATACCATTTGTGCCGGGACTTACAATGATGGTGTCTACATTTCCACAGATAAGGGTATAAACTGGGCACGTACCGAAATGACATACCCAATTTTTTCCCTTGCTGCCAGTGGGGATACTGTTTTTGCAGGAACAGATGTCAGTGGAGTTTTTCGTTCCGTTGATAAAGGGCTAAGATGGACGCAAACTTCTTTAAATGATAAACACATCTGTGCATTAGCCATTAATGGAAGCAATATTTTTGCTGCGGGAGGTGGCGTTTATCATTCCACGGATAATGGTGTAAGCTGGTCGGCAGCCAGTTTGCAAGGTCATAGTGTATATTCACTTGCCGTATCGGGTGATACTGTTTATGCGGGAACCGAAAGTGGCGTTTATGTTTCCATTAATAATGGTGGAGATTGGACGCAAACCGCCCTCAATAACCAATATGTTTATGCTCTGGCAACCTATGGAAATTATGTTTTTGCAGGAACAGATACTTACCCTCAGGGTTCCGGCGGTGTTTACTTTTCAAGGGATAGAGGAGTAAGCTGGATAGATGTAAACCAGGGATTCAACGTTATTCCAACCGTATATTCATTGTTGATTAACCATAATTTTATCTATGCCGGAACAGCCGGAAACGGAGTCTGGAAGCGTCCTTTGTCTGAGATGCCCAATGGTATTAATGATATTCCCGAAAACTCTCATTTCTCGGTTTACCCCAATCCTGCTTCTGATGTTATAACTGTAGATATCGACAGAAATATCAAAGCCGACTTCACATTAAACATTTTAAACATAACGGGCTCATCAGTCAAAACAAAACATTTTAAACAAAATCAACAGCAAATAAATACCGGCAACTTACCCAATGGAATTTATATGGTTGAAATAAAAACCAAGGATTGGACCGGAATGCAAAAAATCATTATTCAGAAATAAGGCAATCCTGACGTGAAAAGAACAAAATCTGGATTTATGCATTGATTGCAAGCAAAAAAATCTGATTGTTGTGGCATGAAGTACCTGTAAATATCTCCGGATTAGTTCCAAAGAATATGAAATTTACTGTTTCTGAATACTTCAGCAATATATCTGAAAAAATGAGAAAAAAGAATTTATTCCGTTGAACAGACATTCTTTTGATGAAGCAGTTGTTTTAAAATGCCTGTGCAGATAGCTGGCAAAATATCTGGCAAGCTTTCTAAAAAATCGCAGCATGTTTTGTCGTTTGCGTGTCAACTTTTTTGTACGAAATGCAGTCCCAAACCGGACAAACATGTTTACACAGCAGGCAGCCGACGCAACGTTCTTCATCCACGGAAGCTTTCCTTGTTAATTTATCAAATTTCATAGCCTGATTTGCACCATCCTGGCATGAAATATAACATTGCCCGCAGCCAATACATTTGACGTTGTCAACCACAGAAACTACCTGAAAACGGGTTTCAAATTCGGAAGGATCAACAATTTTCCGGGCAGCTTTTCCAATAATTTCGTCCAACGATTGGATATTACGTTCGAGCATAAAATCGCTGAGCCCTTCTATCATATCTTCAACAATCCGGTAGCCATATCTTAAAATTCCGGTGGTAACCTGCAGGTTGGTAGCACCAAGCAACAAAAAATGCAACGCATCTATCCATGTTTCTATCCCGCCAATGGCGCTGAGAGGTAAATTTAACTCTTTGGAATTGTACAATTCAGATACAAAACGCATGGCTACCGGTTTAACCGCCGGCCCCGAAAATCCTGTCGCAGCCGAATGTCCGTGAATGTTTGGCAGCGGTGTGAAATTATTGATGTCAATATCGCTTATTGCCTTGATGGTATTGATGGCGGAAATAGCATCGGCACCGCCATTTTTTGCAGCTAAAGCGACCGGAACCATATCCGTAATATTCGGAGTCATCTTTGCCATTACCGGCAGTTTGGTTGCTTTCTTCACGACTTCGGTAAAGGCGGCAACAGCATGAAAATCTTGTCCCACTTTGTATCCGGCAAACGTATGCGCCATTTGCGGGCACGAAAAGTTCAGTTCCAGCATATCGGCGCCGGCATCTTCCGACATCTTTGCCAATTCAGTCCAATCTTCATCCGAATAGCCCATAATACTCGAAATTAACACCTTTTTAGGATAATTTTTTTTGAGCCAGGCAATGTCTTTGAGATTATCCCTGATGGGTCTGTCGGTGATTTGTTCGGCATTCTGCAAGCCAACAAATCTTTTATCGTTATAATTATAGGCATTCAGTCGTGGTGAAGGGACAATAATCTTAAAACTTTTTTCAAGTCCCAGTGTTTTGTAAACAATTCCGCCCCAGCCTGCATCGTAAGCTCTTGCACACATTTCGGCATGGTAGCCCACAGGGGAAGAAGAAAGACAAAATGGATTTTCGAACCTGATACCACAAAAATTGATACTTAAATCTGCCTTGGATTTCATTGATTGGTTCTCCTGTTTTTTAAATAATTATCAATACTTTCGGCAGTCTTTTTCCCTTCGCCGACAGCCTGCACTACTGTGGCGCCGCCGTTTGCCACATCGCCACATGCAAAAATGCCCGGAATGTTGGTTTCAAAATTTTGGTTCACATCCACGGTTCCCTTTCCTTTTGTTTTGAGGTTTTTGGCAAAATTCACTACCTCGTAGCCAGGTTTTGTTCCGATAGCCTGAACCACCAGATCGATATTGATAGAAAACTCTGTTCCATTTATCCGACGGGAATTCTGGGGCGTAAAATCTCCGGGTTCAATCCAGTCAATTTCCATTCCGGTCAACCCAGTTATTGTGTTTTCTTTTGCAGCAATACCGGTTATTTGGGAGCCAGTCTTAAAAATGATGTTCATGATACGGGCCAGATTAATTTCTTCCCTATCGGCAGGCAATTCATCCAGATGTTCGAGCGAAACAAGATATATTTTTTTGGCACCGACAGCTTTTGCCGAAACGGCAGAATCAATGGCGACACTTCCGCCACCAATCACTGCTACATTTTTATCTTTCAGCATTATATTTTTGCTATCCGCTTTAATCTGCCGGAGAAACGAAATATAATCAACGGCATTTGAAAAACCATCAAACAAATCCAGTTTAAAAGCTACGGAAAGTCCGGAACTGAGAACAACTGCATCATAGCCTTCTGTCAACAGATTTATTGCCGCCTCGTTTGTGTTTATGGCAGATTTATACTTTATTTCAACACCCTGGCTAAGCAGATTTTTAACATCATAAGCCAGCGCTTCTCCGGGCAACCTAAACTCGGGAATATTCCATCTGGGTACTCCGCCGGCACAGTCTTCCCGCTCGAATATAATAACATCATAATTCCTTTTTGCCAATGCCGAAGCGCATCCCATACCAGCCGGACCACTACCGATGATGGCTATCCTGCCTTTGGTTTTTAAACTTTTATCCAATGGTTCTATGGTAAACTTTTCTCCGTATTCCGAAGCAAAGCGTTGTAACCCACTGATGTTGATTGGATCTTCCAATGCTTTAACACTGCATTCTTTTTCACATAATTTTTCGACCGGACAAATAAAAGCACAAACACTCCCAAGGATGTTGTTATTTCTTATGGTCCGGGCAGCACCTTTGTAATTATAAAATTTTATCTGCCGGATGAATTTTGCCGGATCGGTACCTGCAGGGCATCCTGCACTACAGGGCGCATCAAAGCAAAGCAAACATCGGTTCGATTCCTTTATGGCCGCTTGCAGACTTAATGATTCGCGCATGCTTTTGAATTGTTCGATTTTAACATGATCAATGGGTTGTTTCATGTCTTTTTGCGTTTAATTATAATTGGTCAATCGTTTGTAAAACTAATATAATTCTGTTAAAAATCTTTCCAAAGATAATTATTTTTAAAAACTCTCGTATATTGCACTCCGTTTTTCAGATTTATCAGAAATTCATTAAGCTAAAGAAGGACAGTCAATGCCAAATCGTATTGTAGGTATTAATGAAAAGTTACCATTTTTTGAGAGTTTGCCACTCAGTTTTCAGCATCTTACGGCTATGTTTGGAGCCACCATCCTGGTCCCGATCCTGCTGGGTATTAACCCGGCTATTGCATTGCTGATGAATGGAATCGGCACTTTAATTTATTCGTGGGTTACAAAAGGAGGGCTTCCCGCTTATCTGGGTTCGAGTTTTGCTTTTATTGCTCCTACGCTGCTAATCATTTCCACACTTGGCGGTTTTAGCCATGCACAATCGGGTTTTATCTTTTTCGGATTATTTTTTATTGTTATTTCTTTGATTGTAAAACGATATGGTATACGATGGATTGATGTGATTATGCCTCCGGCCGTGATGGGCGCTGTGGTTGCTATTATCGGGCTCGAACTTGCTCCGGTTGCGGCACAACAGGCAGGGCTTGCCCCCAGCCCTACAGCCGTAGGACAAGTGGTTGCTCCTTTTGTCGTTTCGTCCGATGTATTGATTGTTTCTATGTTTACTCTGTTTATCGGAATTATTGGTTCCGTAATTTTCAAGGGGTTTATGCAGGTGGTTCCTATATTAGTAGCTGCAACTGCGGGCTATTTACTGGCCCTTGCCATGGGCATGGTTGACACGACTACCGTAAGAAATGCTGCCTGGTTTGCCTTACCTAAATTTCAGGCTCCTGTTTTTGATCTCAATGCCATAATCATCATTGCCCCGGCATGTATTGTTGTTTTTGCAGAACATATCAGTCACTTAATCGTTACCGGAAAAATAACCGGTAAAGATCTGATGAAGGATCCCGGATTGCACCGTTCTTTGCTGGGAGATGGCATTAGCAATGTGTTGTCAGGATTTACCGGTTCAACACCCAACACTACCTATGGTGAAAATATCGGGGTAATGGCAATTACACGCGTTTACTCCGTTTGGGTGATCCGGGGAGCAGCTATTCTTGCAATTTTATTCTCCTGCATTGGCAAAGTAGCTGCGGCTATTTCCACCATTCCTTTACCGGTAATGGGTGGTGTCTCCATGCTTTTGTATGGTGTTATTGCAGTGCAGGGCTTCCGGATGTTTGTGGAGCAAAAGGTTGATTTTAGCAAAAACAGCAATATGGTGCTGGGAGCCATTACATTTGTTGTAGGTGTGAGCGGTGCCGGCATTTATATCGGTTCCGTACAACTCAAAGGCATGGCCTTGGCCGCTATCGTTGGTGTAGTGCTGTCGTTGCTTTTCTTTATTTTTGGCAAGATGGGATTGATGAATAAAGACGGATTCGAAGCGTAATGCAGATTATTCTGTAATCAAACAAAAGAGCTCCTGACAAGGTTTAAGCCCTGCCAGGATTTAAGCAGATATTATCTAAGTTAATTCAAAATACTTGGTATGCTTCACAATTTTGCCTTCCACTAAAAAATAAACCGATTCAGCGATGTTGGTTGAATAACCGGCAATACGTTCCATCTGATTAATGATGAGCATCAAGTTGGTAGCTACCACTACCACATCTGTTTTATTCATCATTTCATCAATAATACGGTTGGAAGTTTGTTGAACTTTATCCTTGAGCGTGGCAGCCGATTCAAAAATATCGCGGATAAACGTAACATTATGTGTGGTAAGGATGTTGATACAATCCTTAACCAATATTTCCGACATATTTGCTAAGGTGTCAATATTCAGTTCAACAATTACATCTTTAAAATCACTGATAGCCTCTATCTTTTTGGCAATGGTAACACCCAAATCGCCCAAACGTTCCAGGTCGTTATTGATTTTTAAGGCTGCCATAATCAGCCGCAGATCGGAAGCTACCGGCTGGCTTAACGCAAAGATACGCTGACAAAGCTTATCAATTTTAACGTCAAGCATATCCACCTGGTTATCATTTTCAATGATGCGACTGGCTAGTTCCACATCGCAGTTGAGCAAAGCCTGCATAGTATTGGTAATCTGGCTTTCGACCAATTTACCCATTTTGAGAATACGGTTGTTTAGTTTTTCTAATTCCTGATCGAAATGACGTTCCATAGTATAATTTTAAAAGTTTTACAAAGTTAGTTTAAATGTTTTTTATCCAAAACGACCAGTAATATAATCTTCGGTTTGTTTTTTCTCCGGATTGGTGAATATTTTCCGGGTTTTGCCGTATTCTATCAGTTCGCCGAGGTAGAAAAAGGCAGTATAGTTACTAACCCTGGCGGCCTGTTGCATGTTGTGGGTAACAATAACGATGGTATAGTCGTCCTTAAGCTGAAAAATAAGTTCTTCGATTTTTGAGGTGGAAATGGGATCGAGGGCGCTGGCCGGTTCGTCCATCAGAATGATATCCGGGTTGACGGCAAGGGTACGGGCGATGCAAAGCCGTTGCTGCTGCCCACCCGAAAGGCCTAAAGCAGAATCATGAAGACGATCTTTCACCTCATCCCAGATGGCGGCTTGATGTAACGAAGATTCCACAATTTCATCAAGTTGCTTTTTATCGTGGATACCGTTTATTTTAGGACCATAGGCAACGTTATCATAAATGGATTTGGCAAAGGGATTGGATTTTTGAAAAACCATACCTATTTGCTTGCGAAGATTTACAACATCTATCTGTTTATCGTAAATATTGACTCCGTCAATCACTACATCTCCGGTTATTTTAACCGAAGGAATTAAGTCATTCATGCGGTTAAGCGTTCGCAGGAAAGTGGATTTTCCACAACCCGACGGTCCAATAAAGGCAGTAACTTTTCTTTCCGGAATATCTAAAGATATTTCGTTCAGAGCCATTTTATTACCATAGTAAAGTGTCAGGTTCCGTGATTTTATTTTTATATTCTTCATTCTATTTGTTAACGATTTAAATAAATTTTCAGGAATTATGCCATTTTTCTGCGAATGCGCGAACGGATAAGAATAGCCGATAAGTTTAAAATAAAAGTAAGCATTAGCAGAACCAGAGTAGTGGCAAATTGAATAGGCAATGTTTGATCAACATTGGTGGATTGGGTCGACATAATGTAGATGTGATAGCCCAAAACCATAAACTGGTCGCTGAGAGAGGTAGGTAAAGTGGCAAGATAATAAGCTGCTCCGGTAAAGAGGATGGGGGCAACTTCTCCGGCACCACGGCTAACGGCAAGAATGGCTCCTGTCATAATGCCGGAAATTGAACCGGGTAATACTACTTTGCGGATAGTTTGCCATTTGGTAGCGCCCAGAGCAAGGCTGGCTTCACGCATCTCCTTCGGTACCGTTTTTATGGCTTCTTCCACGGAAACAATAACTACCGGTAACGTAAGTAAAGACATGGTAAGGCTTGCCCATAGAATATTGGGTTGTGCCCATTTAAGATGTCCTCCAAGAAAAACATTATCCATCCCGGCACCTACAAATTTGATGAAAAATCCCAATCCGAATAATCCGAAGATGATGGATGGAACCACTGCTAAGGTTCTGACAGCAAAACGTATCGTCTTGGCTAAAATCGAATTTTCGCTGGCATATTCCGTAAGATAAATAGCGGTAATGGTTCCAAATGGTACAGCAGCTATCGACATGATAATAACCAATAATGCAGTTCCGAAAATAGCAGGGAAAATACCTCCTTTAGTCATCCCATCGGTGGGAAATGAAGTCAGAAATTCCCAAGTAAGTTTATCCTTTCCGCCAATGATGATTACGACAAGCATAACCACAATAATGGCGAGGATAAACACTACCGATGAAGCGGTAATTCCATAAATCAGATTTCCTTTTAATTTATCTTTTATCTTCATGCTTATTTTCCTTGTATTCTTTTCATCAGCCTGCCTCTGACATAAAATTCGGCAATGGCATTGATAATAAATGTAAAAATAAATAACAACGAACCGATAAGGAACAATACGTTGTAGTGATTGTCGCCAAATACAACCTCTGCCATTTCAGCGCCTATGGTTGCTGCGAGGGTGCGTACCGATTCAAAAGGATTAGCTGACATCAGAGCGGCATTCCCGGTAGCCATCAATGCAATCATCGTTTCGCCAAAAACACGGCCTATGCCTAAAAGTGTGGCTGCAAATACACCCGGGGTTGCCGCCGGAAGAGTAACAAAAAAAGCCGTTTGCCAACGGGAAGCCCCCAAAGCAAGGCTGGCTTCCTTGTAGGAAACGGGCACGGCTGAAAGCGCATCTTCGGTGATGGTATAAATAACAGGTATGGCAGCCAGTCCCATAGCTATGCCACCGACAAAAGAATTCAGCCGGGTTTCGTATCCAAAAACATTTTGTAAAAAAGAAGCCATCACGATTAAAGCGAAAAATCCGATGACTACAGATGGAAAACCGGCTAAAAGTTCAATAGCCGGTTTGATGTATTCGCGCATTCGTTTCGAAGCAAAAGTGGCTGTGAACAAAGCAGCTAAAATTCCTAAAGGAGCTGCAAATAATATGGAGATAAGCGTTATTTTTAATGTTCCGATAATAAGAGGCCACAATCCAAAACGTGGTTTATCTGATACCGGTTGCCAGTCTTTTCCGCCAAGGGTTTTCAGCGGAGACGATTCTTCATTGCTCTCCACCTGATACGTTCCCGTTTGTGCACTCACGCCTGTTGAATCGCTTTGTGCACTATCGGTTTGCACTCCGTATTGTTCCTGTTTTTCGACACCACCGTAGGTTTCCTGTTTTGGAATATCAGCGCTGCCTGTGTATGTGCTTTGTTTTAAATCGCCGCTTTGCACCGTTTCGGTATTCGTTTTCGGTTTTGATTTAAAAATAGGCAACGATTCCCTGAAAACGAAGAAAAATATAAGCACAATGATAGCAATGGATAAAAAAGCAACACCAGTTATCAGCTTTTCGGAAAGAAATTCGGATAGACGAAATTTCTTTTTCAGAGATTCTTTGCTAAATGTAAATTTATTGGCTGTATTCAGCAGCGGCTTATTTTCCGGACTATTTTCATCGTCCGGAATCTCAGGTAAGTATTGAAACTTTTGGTTGTTCTCGTCCATTTTAATGGTTCAAAATTAAAAAAAATAAGAGATCCGGCAACAGAACTTGCCGGATTCTTTCGTATCATCAAATTCTAAAAGAGAGAAATAATATTGAGAAAAGAATCTCATTTTCTTTTAATAATTTATTTTACAGGAAAATATCCTGTTTCAACTACTAATTTCTGTCCTTCTGGTCCTAATATCCAATCAATGTAAGCTTTCATAGCGCCGGTTGGCTTGTTGCGGACATACATGTACAAATACCTTGAAATTGGATATTGGTTTTTAGCTATGGTTTGGGCGTTGGCTTCGTATGCCGGACTTTTTGCATCTTTTTTTACTTTGCAGATTTTGATGCCTTCGGCGTAAGCTGCGCCACCATATCCTATACCATTTTTATCTTTTTTAACAGCATTTACCACTGCGCCTGTTCCAGGTAATGTTTGGCAACTGGGAGCATAATCGGCTTTTACCACGTTTTCTTTGAAAAAGACGTAGGTACCCGAGCTGTTTTCGCGTCCGTATAATTTGATGTCGGCATCAGCACCGCCCACTTGTTTCCAGTTGGTAATTTTACCAGTGTAAATATCGCTTAATTGTTTTAAAGTTAATTCCGATACTTTGTTTTTCGAGTTTAGATAAATGGTGATACCATCTTTTGCGCAGGGAATTTCAACGCCAAGGGTATTGTACCGTCCTTTGAGTTTGTCAATTTCCGAGCGTTTCATCTGACGGCTTGCATTGCAAATATCGGTAGAACCGTTGATCAGAGCAGATATACCTACTCCCGAACCGCCTCCGGTAACCTGGACAGAAATATTGGGATTTTTTTTCATGTAAACCTCGGCCCATTTCTGAGCAAGAATTACCATGGTATCCGAACCTTTAACCGTAATTTTCTGTACCGGAGCAAAGGCGAAACCGATTACGGCTATAAGCGCTATGGCTATTCCGGTTAATTTTTTTCTTGTTTTCATTTTTTTATTTTTTTGTGATTAGTAATTTATTTATCAATTAAAATTTAGCCTGAACCCTCAGGGTAAATGTGTTTTGTGAAAATACATCGTTATAGTAGTTATATTTGGTTACCCCGTTTACCGTTCCTTTGTCGTAAACCAGATAATTGCCTTTGGAATCCACCGCATTGGTTTTTTCATTCATTGGCATTTCGTAGGCAAGGGTAAACCGGATATTATCATTCAGATAATAATTCCAAGCTAAAGTTAAGGTATTATAAGCAATATCGGATACACCGCTCGCTGCCTTGATTTTAGTAGCATTGGTAATATCTCCACTAACAACTTTAATGGTTTGAGCATCAGAAGCTGAATAAACAGTCGTTAAATTTACTTTTTTATCGTCAAGAGCTGTCTCATATTTTTTTACACCGATATCATTTTTCGAAATCTGGGTATTGGGGTCATAAAAGTCGTAACGTAAAGCGAACTGGTTTTTCTTACCGATATTCTTTACCAGATAAATATAGCCACCCGAAAATTTGTTGATTTGGTTTGGTTTTTGGCTGTTATCTTTCGTGGTAATATTGCTTATGGTGAGTGTATCGGCTGTGGCGTTTAAAGATGTTGAACTTGTGGTGGTAGAGGTGGATGTGATATAGCCCGGAAGAGCATTTTGTCCGAACATGTATTCTCCTTTAATCGACATACCGCCTAAAACATCAGCGTATAATTGAAATTCTGCACCAAGCCAGTTGCGTTTTAAGGCATCGCCCACTTTTACATCGCTTTTATCCAAGGTATAATCGCCTTTGATCGTGGTAGTGGACGTAGCTTTTAGCTGACCAAAATAACCGTTTACTCCAAAATCGAGACCTATACCGGCTCCAAGATTTAATGAATAAGTGATTCTGCCCATCAGGTCTTTGAAATTGTCATAATCTTTATTGGTTACATTTTGTGCCGTATTCATATTATTGCCGGAAGCGTCCTTGAAAGTTAATCCGTCATTTCCGTTCAATAAAGCCACTTGTACTTTTAAAGGAATAAGTTTGGGACTGTATTCCAACTTGGCACCGATAGCTCTTTCGCCGGGATACAAAGCTTTGATGATACGCGAACGTTCGGGAACTTCGCGGCTGCTGGATGAATATTCCACTTCATAGTTAGGCCGGTTAAATTTACCCATCCATAATTCGATGTTTTTTAGCCAGGGTGCATTTGCTACGGCATACGCATCTTTAAGTTCAAAACCACCTGGACCCAATTCAGGTTGAACAACGAATTTAATACCATCGGCAGGTTCATATTGAAATTTTACTCTTGTACGACGGACCTGAAACGAATTGCTTGGATAAGATAATCTGTTTTCAAAATAATCATACTGTGCCTGGATATAACCCGAAATTTTAATCTTGTTCAATTTTGAAAGATCGCTTTCATTGGTCAGTACCCGTTCGTCCATTCCATTTAACCGGTCTTTTAATTCATCTACTTTTTCTTTTAGGGTGTCGGTAACACTTTGCGAAAAAGAGGGAACTCCTATTAAAAGTACCCCTGAGAGCATGGTTGCTTTTACAATTTTTGAGATAAAGTTTTTCATGTTTTTTTACAATTATTGTTTCAGCAAAAGTAATTCAGCTTTCAGGGATAGATTTTAAGCAAGGTTTAAGTTTGTATGAATTTAATGTTAACATTTTTAATGATTTTCGATATAAAAATACGATTTTTTAGGTTGTCGCAGTTGTTTATAATGATGTTTTTTTCGATTCGGCTTTTTTATTTTCACGACGGGACGTTGACCAAAAATACTTCATAAAAAAAACGAATATCTTAAAAATTTGATGTAAGTTTGTAACCATATAAATTTAAATGTTGCACCATGTTTTATTCCAGTAAATATCTTCAGGTAGACGAAAACGATATCACTAAACGATTAGTAAAAATCAATTCCGTAGGTTTGCAGGATTTAACTGTCTTGCAGGCGATGAAAATCATCCTTGGTTCCATTGACCTTACCACGCTGGAGGGTTCGGATACCAACGAAAGAGTTATTGAACTTTGCCGGAAAGCTAAAACATTCAGCAATCAGGGCGAAAATATACCCAATGTGGCAGCCGTGTGTGTTTATCCGCCTTTTGTAAAACTGGCAAAAAGCGAATTAATATCCACTGGCATTCATGTAGCTTCGGTAGCCGGAGCTTTTCCTGCGGGACAGTCGCCCCTGCATATTAAAATAGCCGAAATCAACTATGCTATTGAAGAAGGTGCCGACGAGATAGACATGGTAATTTCGCGCGGGAAATTTCTGGAAGGAGAATATAATCTTGTTTTTGATGAAATAGCCGCTATACGCGAAGTCTGCAAAAATGTTCACCTGAAAGTGATACTCGAGACTGGGGAATTAGGCAGTTATACCAATATAGCTCTTGCTTCTGCCATAGCTATGGATGCCGGGGCCGATTTTATTAAGACTTCCACCGGCAAAATGAAACCCGCCGCTACCCCACAGGCCGTGCTTGTGATGGCGGATGCCATCAAAGAATATTACAAAAAAACCGGAAAAATGGTGGGTATTAAAGCTGCCGGCGGCATATCTGAACCCGATGATGCCTTGATTTATTTGATGATTGTTAAAGATATTCTGGGTGAATCCTGGCTTAACAAAGCCTTGTTCCGTTTTGGAGCAAGCCGCCTGGCCGATAAAGTACTGGCCAAAATCATCGCTTTAAGTCATTAACGACGCTTTTTGAAACACGTTCGTTTTCGTACATAACGCATACTCTTTCCGAACATTATTTTTTTTGATTCATTTTTACGTTATTTGTAATACGCATTAATACAGTAATTTGTATTTTTGGTACGATTAATGCTTTTCTGGATTGAAAATGGTAAGATTATGTTCAGAAATTATTTTAAAATAGCCCTGCGCAACATTCTTCGGCAAAGAATTTATTCTATCATAAATGTGATAGGATTAGCTACCGGATTGTCCATTTTTATCCTGATCATGCTGTTTATAAACGACCAGCGGCAATACGATAAATTCAATAAAAATTATGACCAGATTTACCGTCTTGATTATTCGGATTGGAGTCTTTTGGGTACGGCTTACGTGGATGATATTCTCCGTGAATTTCCGCAAGTGCAAAAAGGAACACGGATTGCTTTCAATAATCCTGTGATTAAATACAACGATAAACGTATACGGGTGAATGATTTTCTCTTTGCCGATTCGTCTGTTTTCGACATTTTTTCTTTTCCGTTTATCCTTGGTAATCCTAAAACAGCGCTAACCGATCCTTTTACCATCGTCATCACCGAAAGTACTGCCCGGTTGTTTTTCGGAAACGAAAATCCTATGGGTAAAATATTGCGTTACAACGATCAGTATAATTTCAGGGTAACCGGCGTAATGAAAGATATCAATCATTTTCACCTTTCGGTCAATGCGTTGGCATCTTTTACCAGTTTGCCGATTTTATCTAATAACAAAGATTTTTTAAAAGTCCGTGACAACTGGAACTATCCGACATATTTTCTTATTCCCGGCGAATTTGATATCAAAGCATTTGACCATAAAATCAATTCGTATTATAAAACACAGGGTGAGTGGAAAAATGATGAGCCTCAATTCCACCTGCGCCCGTTAAAAGACATTTATTTCGACTACGAAACCAAGAATGAAATTGGCATCCGGCATGGTTGCCTTCCTAAAGTGCGGATATTCACAATTATTGCCATCTTTATTTTGCTGATTGCCTGTGTTAACTTTATTAATTTATCCACGGCGAGGGCTCCCATGCGGGCGAAGGAAGTGGGCATTCGTAAAATGGCGGGTTCTTCCAGAGGGAAACTAATCTTACAGTTTTTAATTGAATCAGTAATTATCAGTACGGTGGCTTTTATTATTTCTCTTGGCATTACTGAAGGTCTTTTGTCTTTTTTCAACGACCTGCTGTCTGTAGATTTGCATTCCAATCTTTTGCTTCAACCAGGTATGTTTTTGATGTTGTTTGGCGGAAGTATTCTTGTCGGTATTGTCGCCGGGCTTTATCCCGCATTTTATCTTACGGCTTTTCAACCGGCGGAAGTGTTAAAAGGGCAAAAGACCAAAGGGAGCAGTGCGGCTTTTCTGCGTAAGTTATTAATTGTTTTTCAGTTTTCTATATCCATAGTTCTAATTATCTGTACTATTATTGTTGACCACCAGTTGAATTATGTGAAAAACAAAAACCTTGGTTTCCAGAAAGAGCATATTGTCTATTTCGGACTCAACCAAAGCGTACTTTCCAAGATCGATGTCTTTAAGGCTTCCTTATTGCAATATCCTGATATCAAAATGTTTTCCACTTCCAATGCCATTCCTGGAAGAGTAACCTGGGTGGAAGGGCGTGAGGTTGATAAAAAAAACCAGTATTTCAACTTACTTCCTGTTGATCCCGATTTTATTGATCTGATGAAGATTTCGGTTATCCAGGGTAGAAATTTCTCGTGGCAGAACCCTTCGGATACCAACTTTAATATTATCCTGAACGAAGAAGCGGTAAAGTATTTCGGGATTCAAAACCCGGTTGGCAAACATCTCGACAACTGGAAGCCTTCGGGCATCATCATCGGGGTGGTAAAAGATTTTAATTATCAATCGCTGCAAAATAATATCGGACCGCTGGTTTTGTGCTGGAGACCTGAATGGAATTTTATCGCTTGCATCAGGCTTTCAGGCAACAACATTCCTGAAACTATCAATCATATCAAAAAGGAATGGAATAAACTTTCGCCCGAATTTCCTTTTGAATACTATTTCCTTGATCAATCCTTTGCCAAGCTGTACAAGTCGGAACAACAGTTTGGAAAAATGTTTCAGTATTTTTCCATCATTTCCATCCTCATTGCCTGCCTTGGGTTGTTTGGATTGGCGTCGTTCACCGTTTTACAACGGACAAAGGAAATCGGAATCCGTAAAGTGCATGGCGCTACCCAGGCGACTATTGTGAACTTGCTTACCCGCGATTTCACCAAGCTGGTATTGATTGCCACAGTTATTGCCTGGCCTGTGGCGTGGTTTTCCATGGATAAATGGTTGCAGGGTTTTGCCTTCCGCATACAAATATCTATGTGGGCTTTCATCGCCGCTTTTTTGATTGCATGGTTTATTGCTCTTTTCACGGTGAGCTACCATGCCCTGAAAGTGGCAAATACCAATCCGGCTGAAGCTCTTAAGTATGAGTAAATGTTTTATTTTTGGTTCGGGATTAATCATCGTTTATAAATAAGCAGCAACATAAAATTACCTGATTCGACAAATGATTTTAAGATGATAAAAACTGTAAACCTGAATAAAGTTTTTCGCACCGACGAGGTGGAGACTACCGCACTGGATAATTTGGATTTTGAAGTTAAACCGGGAGAATTTGTAGCCGTGATGGGCCCTTCGGGTTGCGGAAAATCCACGCTTCTTAATATTTTAGGTTTGCTGGATAACCCCAGTTCGGGTAGTTATTTTTTCAATGGCGAAGACGTGGCGGCTTATTCCGAAACGCAACGGACGCATCTGCGTAAAGGGAATATCGGTTTTGTTTTCCAGAATTTTAATCTTATTGAACAGCTTACCGTTTTCGAAAATGTAGAATTACCCCTGCTTGCACTTAAAGTGAAATCCTCGCAACGCAAAAAAATGGTTCAGGAACTGCTGGAGCGCATGCAAATATGGCACAGGCGCAAGTTTTTTCCCCAGCAGCTTTCGGGTGGACAGCAACAACGCACGGCTATTGCCCGCTCCGTAATTACCAATCCCAAACTGATACTTGCCGATGAACCCACCGGAAACCTCGATTCAGCCAACGGCGAACAGGTGATGCAACTGCTCGAACAACTTCATTCCGAGGGAACAACTATCGTAATGGTTACCCATTCGCACTCCCATGCTGCACGTGCAAACCGCGTGGTGAACCTGTTCGACGGACATATTGTATTCGAAACAATTGACCAGCTCCTTTAATCGCAGCATTATGTTTAAACAACTTTTTACCCTCACGCTGCGGAATATTTTAAAAGACAAAATTTTTGCCTTGCTCACCCTGACCAATTTAATGGTGGGGTTTGCAACCTTTATTCTGCTTAGCTTGTATGTCAACGGCGAATTGAATTGGGATAAACATAATGTTAATTATAACCGCATTTACCGTCTTCAGCTTTTTATGGATCAGTCGGAAAATGTGGAAAAAAATACCATGAGCGTAACGGCAGCTTTGAGCCGGCACGACCTGCCCCCGTTGCCAGAAATTGAAAAAATAGCATTGATACACGATGTTGGCGACAACAACAAAGACGGAATATTCTTTTCGGTAAATAAAATAAACCAGTTTAAAATCAGGTATGGCTATTTTGCCGATCCCTCGGTATTCGATATTTTTACTTTTCATTTTGTGGAAGGCAACCCGGCCACGGCGCTTAGCCGCCCGATGTCGATTGTATTATCAAAATCTGTTGCCGACAAACTTTTTCCTAAGGGAAATGCCCTGGGCAAACAGGTGTTTGGCGAAAATAAAGTAAATTTTATGGTTACCGGCGTGTATGCCGATGTCCCTGAAAATTCTTCCTGGCGACCCGTTTACCTGCTTCCCATGATTTCGTTTGCCAAGATAGCTAACTGGGAGGGGTACGAAAATGATTATTGGTCGTATTCCTTTTGTACTTATGTATTATTAAAGAATAATGCCCAGTCCTCGTCGGTAGATGCAAAGATACACGGAGCCTTACATAATTTCAGGAAAGAGCATTATCCGTATCTGCGTCCGCTATCGCAACTGCATTTAAATCCATTTTTCCAAAATGATATCTACATCGGTTTTTCCCTGATTGCTTTTATTGCTGTTTTGATATTGGTACTTTCGTCCATTAATTTCATCAATCTGCAAACAGCCAATGCAACTACCCGCTTGCGCGAAATCGGGATTAAAAAAACGGTAGGGTTTACCCGCAACCAACTCCGCAATCAGTTTCTGATCGAATCGGTTATCGTTGCTTTTATTTCCGGAATGCTTGGATTGTTGTTGGCTCAGGTTTTATTGCCGGTATTTTGTGAGATGTTCAACCTCTATGGAGTGGAAAGCGTGGTAAGCAACTGGCAATTGTTGTGTATCCTTTTGGCGGTAATGCTGCTCACCGGTGTGCTGTCGGGGCTTTATCCTGCCTGGGTGATTTCGCGTTTTAACCCGGTGCAGGCGCTGAAACAGAAATTTATTCAAAACGAAAGCCGCGGCTTCAGTTTTAAAAATGTGCTGGTAACTCTTCAGTTCAGCATTTCACTCTTTTTGCTTATTTCCGGCTTTGTTATCTTCAGGCAAACCCGTTTCATGATTACATCCGATCATGGGTTTACTTCAGAAAACCTGCTTTATGCCACGCTTTCGACCGATAAAAAAGGTTCGTTCCAGCCTATAAGGCAAAGGTTGCTCGGGCATCACGAAATTGTGGATGCGTGTTATTCGAGTTATATCCCGTTTATTTTGCCCGGAGGCGACGATCTGGACTGGGAAGGATCGCATCCCGGCGAAAAGGTTTTCTTCAGGGTATATGATGTAAGCCATGACTTCTTTTCTACCTATGGTATAAAAATAATGAACGGAAGAAATTTTACGCATGAATTGCTTACCGATAATAACAAGTGTTTGATTAATGCAACGGCAGTCAGTATTTGCCGATGGCAAAATCCTTTGGGCAAGCACATTCGTTTGTGGGGAAAAACGATGGAAGTAATCGGCGTGGTGAACGATTTTACGGCCAACTCGGTGCATACACGTACGGAGCCGCATATTTTCAGGCTGGTGAACGACAGCGCTAACCTGAGCGGAATTTATACCCTGCGATTCGTTGCAGGAAACGAACAAAAAGCGATGCAGATTATAAAAACCGAATTCAGGCAGTCGTTTCCACAGGATGCCTTTGAGTTTCGCAATTTCCACTATCTGATTGTAAACGAAAATGCTCTTCAGGCATGGAAAAATTTCAGCAAAATAAGTCTCTTTTTTGCCCTTATTTCCATCTTCATTTCTTCGGTGGGTTTGTTTGGACTGGTGATGTTTTTCACCAAACGCCGGATGAAGGAAATAGGCATCCGCAAGGTGTTCGGGTTTTCGTTTATGAATTTATACCTGCATTTATCCTCGAGCTTTCTTAAACTGATTGCCATTTCCATACTTATTGCCTGGCCCGCCGGTTATTATATTTATAATGTATTGCCCGGAGCTCATAAATACCCTTTACAGGTATGGGAATTCCTGTTGGCTACCCTGATCATCCTTGCTGTGGCTTTGATCACCATCAGTTACCAGATGATTAAGGCTGCAAATGCCAACCCGGTGGAAGTGCTGAAGGAGGAGTAACCTTTGATAAAATGGAAAGGATAAACCAAATTTTATCAGAAAAGGATCACAACTTCCTTTTTATTGAATCTTTTTCTGATTTGTTTATGGAAATTATAACCATCCAAATGTGTTGAGCGGAATGGGTTTTTTATATCGTATAATAAACTCCTTTGCCATCAATGGCTCCGCTTACCGTACCGCCAGTTCCGTTAGTATTGATAGCAATCGTTATTTCCATGTTGACCGTTTTATCATAATTGGGGCCTGTTACCCGGAAACCACCTCCTATGACCATATTGGATGTCGATCCAAAAGTAGTTCCGCCTGGTTGTAAGGTAAATGTTCCTGCCAGCGAAATATGAGGAGCTCCGTTCATTACGTATGTTTTTCCATCCAACGTAAGGGCATAATCGTTGATTGTTTCCGTCAATCCAATCAGCATCGTACCACCTAAAACAGCATTGGTGTGGTCGTCAAGTTGCATAGTGCCGGTAACACTTCCCAGTACATGAATATTGCCTCCTTCCGTACTTGTTACGGTATTATCCACGGGTATATTTATTGGATAGTATGCTTTTAATGCTTTTGTCCGGGTGTTCCACGACATTCCTGCCTTGAATATTTCTTCAACAAAGGCCTTATTGTCGAAAGAAGAAGAATCTGAATCTTTATCCTTTTTACAACTGAAAATTGGAATTAATGCAGCAATACAAAATAATACGAGTAATTTTTTCATGTGTTATTAATTTTTTAATTTATTGGTCACATGGAATATCCATAAAATATCATTCTTGGTTGGTATGAGCATAGCCCTTATGGATATTTCATTTTATTTTCATCAGTTATTATAGTGCTGACACCGCACTTTAAATGGTTACTGTTTGATGTTAGATTATAATAATCAGAACGTTGTTTAATTCAGCCCCGATTTGTCATTTTATGGGTGTAAAAGTAATTTTTTTTATTTAATGGCATTATTCAGGATAAAGTATTTGATAAATAAATTCATCATTTTTTTTGGTAGGATATTAAAATAACTTAACCTGGCCAGGGTTTTACCCCCCTTTTCATTCGTGTTTGCGTTTAACAAACATGCTCGTTTCATAAAAGAAAAAGAATTGGTAAGGCTTTTTCTTTTGCAAAAACGGAATGTTGTATTCGCAATTTTGCAGATGCAATAATAATGATTGCAAAAGAATCGTCATAGCAAAACGGTATAATTCAATCTGGATTTGCTCATTATCATCTTCTTCGGTTTTATAATGTTTTTCAACAAATTGTTTGCTATTGTCTCTTTCTGTTTATATTTGTGCATGGAAACGATGAATAAAAAGCTATTACGTTAATTGTGATTTTTAAACCGAAAATCATGCGAAAAAGCATATAACCTGCCTGACTGAGCGGAAATTATAACTTTGCAAACCGAAAACAGTAACAGAACTGACTTAAGATAGAATTCAAAAACAACATAACCGAAACAAAAATGGAATTAGAACCAATAATAAAAACCATAAGCCATTCGGGTCGCCTTGATGCTAACACCAGCGCAGACCTTGATCTGACGCTTCAACCTTTGCTCGAAAGCGGGCAATTTATTATCCTTGATCTTTCGCAATGTCCCTATATGTCGAGCATAGGTATACGCGTTTTGCTCAAAACCAAGAAAAAACTGCTTACCAAGCAAGGCGATTTATATCTTACCGGCTTAGTGCCTGCCGTATTTCAGGTGATAGAGATGGCCGGGCTGCACAATATTTTTCAGATTAAGGAAAACCCGGAAGCTGCCCGCGAAGATATCTGTATAGTTCAGGAAAATTCAATAGAAACCACGACATGTGTTTCGGAAGGCATTTCGTATATTTTTCATCCGCTAAACGGTAAAGCCCAACCTGCATTGTTATGGAAGGATAGTGGCATAGCCAGTTATAAAGAATTGGGTTTTTCCATCGGATTTGGCGCTCTTGCTGAATCGGGCGATGATGATCAGGAGCAATCGGGTTTATTTGTTACTACCGGTAGTTGCGCCGGTTTCATTCCCGACAACCCTCATCATACGGCCGATTTCAGGGTTTCGCCGGAACCGGAAAAGGCAGGCATTATACTAAAAGAGGCTTTATCGTTCGGTAGCCAGCCTTCGGGATTGCTACAGATGAAAGAACCCGGCAGGGTTTCGTTTCAGCAATTAGCCGATGCTTCTGAAGTACTGAAACAGCAACTTTTGCCGGAGAAATCCGAATGGATGCTAATGGTAGTTGTCAATTCCAACCCTGCAGAACCAACTATTTCCATGGTGTTACCTGTCGGTAAGCCACTGCACGATCTCTCCCGGATGGAAGATTTTCAAAAATGGTTTTCTGCTAATGAAAACAACGGACATCTGCCGGGAATCGTTTTCTCACTTTCGGAATTGCAAAATGCGGATACTAAAAAACCATTGGTTCAATTGCTCAACGAGAATCTGACCATTGAAAATATCATGGATATTCAACCTCTGCAAAAGCAGGAAAATCTCGAAAACCCCTGGGCGTGGGTGTTTTTCTCCAACAATTTATCGGATGCCAAGGCACATCGCTTAATCATTGAAACCGATCCGGAAATGAACTTTGAAGCTTGCAAAGCATTTTTGGTAAGACGACTATATACCGATTCGGCCAAGGTAAAGGTGGAACAATTGCACGGAGGCTATACGGCGCAGACTTATCAGGTTACTTCCTACGATGCCGAAGGCAGAAAAATGAGGCCTACCGTGCTTAAGGTTGCCAACCGTGCCATGATTACCCGCGAATCGGAACGTTGCAGGCAATATGCCCTTCCTTATATTTTTAACAATAGCGCTGTAGTGCTTGGCGCAGAATTTTATGGGGAAACAGGTGCTTTGAGGTATAATTTTGTGGGCATCGGTGGCGAAGCCGCTCAGTTAAAATGGCTGACCCATTATTACAATAATGCAGAGATGGATTTGCTGGAACCGCTATTCGATAAAATATTTCTGCAAATATTAAAACCTTGGTATGGACAGCCGGTACGAAAAACCATTTTCCCTTTCAAGGATCATGACCCCACTTTCACGTTTTTTCCATATATTTATCAAACGGTCAGTGATTTGTTTACCATTTCGGCGGATGAAAAATATATTACGGTTGAAGAATTCGACCAGCCCATCCTGAATCCGTACTGGTTTCTGAAGCATGAATTTGCCAGACGCCGTGATGAAGGCATCGGACTATTTACCGGCATCTGCCATGGCGATCTGAATATGCAAAATATCCTGCTGGATGAAAAAATGAATGTCTATCTTATTGACTTTTCGGAAACCAAATCCCGTTCGGTCATCTCCGACTTTGCACGCTTGGAAGCCATTTTCCTGGTCGATAATGCTCCGGTGGACAACGAAGCCGATATGAATGATTATCTGCAGTTTATCACCCGGTTTTACGATGTTAAACATCTGAACGAAATTCCCGTAGCAAACTATACGGGCCAGCATCGCGAAAAAGTAGCCAAAAGCATCGCTCTTACCCTGAAAATGAGAAAATATGCCTTCGACTGCACTCAGCAAAATCCCGATCCAATACCTTATTATCTTGCATTGCTCGAATGGGTGCTTCCTGTCGTTTGCTATGGTCTGCCCATTCCCCAACGGCGTGTTTCGATGATTGTATCTTCGATATTGTGCCAGAAAGTAATGGATGCCGGAAAGGAAAAGATTGCCGAATGAAGTAAAAACCTGATGGATCATTACCTGTAAACCTGAATTCGGGATAATAAAAAAGGGACTCTGATGAGCCCCTTTTTAAACAAACTTAATTTTACCTGAGTTCGGATTATCACTTCTCCCTTTGCAGTTTATTCGCTGATAAGCAATTTGCAGCTTCCGTCTAATTTTTCGGATTCCAGTCTTAAAATATATAATCCTGTCGGAATTTTATCTACGGGAATTTCTACTTCGTGCAGTCCGGGTTCAACATTTACATTTTGGTATATTCGTACCACCATTCTGCCAAACTGGTCGTAAACCGAAAGATTAATTTTTTCTTTAGCAGGAAGATAAAACTTAACTGTGGTCAGGGAAGAAGCCGGATTAGGATAAGCCGTTATAGCCGAAGAATTATTGATAACGGGTTCTTCTATTCCTTCGGGATCGTAAACGAATCCAATGGAATCCAACGCCGGTTGAATTTCAGCATTTGCCATAAAGTTGTTCCATAATAGTTGGCTACGATAATTTTCGATCATATCAATGATCGGACCCTTGATCGATGGCAAGATAGGAATCGGCATACCAATGATCTCCAATATTAAATGCATCACAAAATCCCTGGTTTCCCCAGATGTTCTGACCCAAATCGCGATAAAAATGTTTGAGGGCAAGCATGGAATATTCGGGAGTGTAGGGCATTGACGACAAAGCCGCCGTTGGGGTGATGGTTCCGTTATCGTTGTTGGGTTCATGGGCCTGATAACCATCGGGATCATCGCTGGCGGTAAGTCCCCAGCAGTTTTCGCCATAACCGGCAAACTGGTGAGGATTGGCAATGCAATATGCCCGGTTAATCTGTGTATGGTGTATATTATTAATAAAGTAATTGGTAAAATTATCTTTTTTATTTCTGGGATCAAACCCAAGGAAGGAATAATGGGCAAAAAATAGGGGGCCACCTTTGTCTGGACCAACATCTAACTTGATACCGTAATAGGTACGACCATTATGATAAGCATTGCTGGTGGTCCAGCCGGAAGACCAATACGCAGGAGAAACAGGATGCGTAGGCGAAGCAATGGCAAGTATGTATACAATCATCGCTTCCATGTAACCGTAAATAGGCATATTCATCTGCCAGGCATAGTTAGGCGACCAATGCCAATAAATGAAACCGCTATTGTTGCGGGTATACCAGTCCCATTCCACCGCTTCCCAAAGACTGGTAATTTTCTGCACGATCTGTTGTTCATCCGGAGTGTTTCGATTGAAATAATTGCGGGCAGTAAGTAAACCTTCGATCATAAAAGAGGTTTCCACGATGTCGCCCCCGTTATCGTATGTACTGAAAGGAATAACATGTCCAGTATTTCCATCAATCCAGTGTGGCCATACACCGTGAAAACGGTCGGCATTCTGAAGAAAATTCAGCATTTTGAGCATACGCTGAACGCCTTGTTCGCGAGTGATGAATCCCCTTTCAATCCCGACAAGGATAGCCATCACGCCAAAGCCAGAACCTCCGGTAGTTACCGTGGTGCCCGAAGTATTGCGTTCGCGGGCTAATCCTGAGTTAGGATCGGTATTATCCCAGAAATAGCGGAAATGTAGGCTTCCTGGGTCATGTCGAGGAGTTCTTCATCGCTCATCACGTGAGTATCTGCCGGCACGCTATCGGAAAAGCGGAAGGCTGGCTCTCATCGTTCATCGCCCGTATTTTATACAACAAGTGCAGATTGGTACCCTGAGTTCCTACAAAATCGGTGTAAACGCTATCTGTTTTTGCAGCTACGCAACGGATATGAAAGGAAACGCCACTATCGGCAGACTGAAATATTTCGTATCCCGCCCAAATGCGATTCGGTATTGGGTTTCCATGTCAGATAAACATGGACTATCGTACCCTTTGGCATAGAAATTTGCAGGAACGGCTACCGGAGTCGAGACTCCGCTACCGGTAAATACCCTGACATTATCAATGAGCAAGGTATGGCTTGTATTATCAGAGGTAGTTTTGTGCCCAGCCAACGGTTTTAATCTTGGTAAAATCCACCAGGGGACTGGAAGAAATAAACTGGCTCACCGGCATTGTTATCCTTGTCCATATTCCGGCAATCAAATCCCCGGAAAATGGAGTCAGCGGGATTTTAGTGGTTCTGGTATTATTAATATCTTCCATAAATATTTTCGGAAGATTTTCGGAAGAGATGCCTTCGACAGAATAGAGGTAAAAGCACAACGTATCGGTATTGCTTATGTCCTTTGCCGTCCAGTTTAAGCCGGCGGCAATAGCTGCCCAGTCGCCACCCTGAGCCGACGTCCAGTGAAGCCGGAGAGCATTCATGCCCTGCTGAGCAGGAATAGCACTTTCGACCGGAAAACGGGTTAAATCGGTTCCGCCGCGTTCCAATACGCTGGGCGAGGTAAGTTCCATCCAGCTATATTCATAATAACCGGCGGTTGGGCTGTCCTGAAAATACAAATAGGTTTGTCCGGAAGAGATCAGGGAAAATCCTAAAGAAAAGAACAATGTGATAATTATAAAGTTAAATCGTTTCATGTTTGATTGGGGTTTGAAGTTTTTTTACCACGAAGGAGCACAAAGTAAAGCACTAAGGCACACTAATTTATTATTATAGAACTACACGTCTAATACCATCTTTCAGATGTTTAACATTAAAATTTACCAATAAACCCAATTTGCAAGCGGATAATTTCATATACGTTAAAATTTGAGCCATATGAATATCGCAAAATTCTTCTACCGACTTTATTTCCACAATTACACTATTTTCAACCAATAAATCTACTCTGTAACCAGCATCAAGCTTTACTTCTTTATAAACAAGAGGTAACGCTTTTTGTTTTTCCACCTTTAAACCCGATTGTAACAGTTCAAAATACAAACACTCTTCGTATGCACTTTCAAATAATCCAGGACCTAAAGCGGTATGTACCTGAAATGAACAGTCTAAAATCTTTTTAGAAACGATCTCTATATTCATATTCATTACTTTGTGTCTTACTTTGTGTTCCTTTGTGGGCAAAATGGTTTAAAAGATTGTAAAATCCGCTTCTTTAACATCGGAGGAGTTAGTCCCGACAAAGACTTTAAAATCGCCGGGTTCACAGGTATATTTCATGGCAATGTCATAAAATTTCAGGTCGTCGCTGGTAAGTGTAAAAACAACTTCCTTTGCTTCGCCGGGGTTCAGACTGATTTTATGGAAAGCCTTTCAGTTCCTTTAACTGGGCGGGTAACGCTGCCAACCATATCGCGTATGTATAGCTGAACCACCTCTTCGCCTTTATATTTTCCGGTATTGGTAACCGTTACAGAAATATGCAACAGGCTCGTTCATTTTTATTTTTTGTTTATCGAGTTTATATCTGAGTAGCTGAAGGAAGTATAGCTCAATCCAAAGCCAAACTGGCCATTGCGGTGTGTTAGGGTAAATCGAAGATATTTACTGGTATATTTATTATCGGGCTCCATCGGTCGACCGGTATTTTTAGCATTGTAAAATAAAGGAATCTGCCCAGTACTGCGCTGGAAATGTAACCGGAAGTTTGCCTGAAGGATTATAATTACCAAACAAAACATCAGCGATAGCATCGCCGGCACGGGTTCCCAAAAACCATGTTTCGAGGATGGCAGGAACATTCTCGGCTATCCAGGGAATGGTCAGCGGGCGGCCGTTCATCAGCACTACCACAACGGGTTTTCCTGTTTTCTGAATTTCTTTTACCAATTGCTCCTGAACGCCAGGCAATCCAATATCAGAACGACTGGCAGCTTCGCCACTCATCCAGGCAGCTTCGCCCACAGCTACGATTACTACATCCGACTTGCCCGCAAGATCCAGTGCTTCCTGAAAATATCCGGTGGAATCGTCGTTGATATTGCAACCTTTGGTATACAAAACTTCCGTGGAAGAAGGAAGCAACGATTTTATTCCTTCGAGCAACGATGTACATTTGGTATAATCGCCCTGAGCGCTCCACGAGCCGATTAAATCTTGTTTGTCGTTTGCCAGCGGACCAATCACAGCCAATGTTTTAATGTTTTTTTGCAGTGGAAGCAACTGATTATCATTTTTCAACAGCACTATCGACTTGCAAGCAATTCTTTGGCAGCAGCCAGATTTTCCTTTGTCATAATGCTGTTTTTTTCGCGTTTTTCGTTGCAGAATTTATATGGATCGTCGAACAGTCCGAGTTCAAATTTTATCCGAAGGATACGCCGGACGGCTTCATCTATTTGCTGAACGGTAACTTTTTTTTCGGCAAGCGATTTTTCGAGATAGTTATAATAAACGGCACTTTGCATATCCATGTCCAAACCTGCATTCAGCGCCAATTCACCGGCTTCTTTTTCGTTGGCAACTATGCCATGTTTAACCATTTCGTTAACAGATGTATAATCAGAAACCACAAAACCTTTGAATCCCCATTCTTTTCGTAAAATATCGGTCAGCAGGAATTTGTTTCCCGTTGCCGGAACGCCGTTCAGTTCGTTGAACGACGACATCAACGTACCGGCTCCGGCTTCCACGCCAGCATGGTATGGCGGGAGATAAACCTCGCGCAGTGTTCGTTCCGACATATCGGTAGTATTATAATCGCGTCCGGCCTGAGCGGCGCCATACGCTGCATAATGTTTTATACAGGCAACCACGGTATTGGTGGCACCTAACTGATGATTTTGAAAACCATTTACACGAGCTTTTGCCACCTGCGAACCAAGAAAAGGATCTTCACCAGCACCTTCCATGATGCGTCCCCAGCGAGGATCGCGGGCAATATCAACCATAGGAGCAAAAGTCCAATGCAAACCTTCCGCCGAAGCTTCGGTTGCGGCTATTCGCGCCGATTGTTCTATGGCTGTCGTATCCCAACTTGCCGTTTCGCCCAGCGAAATCGGAAAAATGGTTTTGTATCCATGAATCACATCATATCCAAAAATCAATGGAATATGCAAACGCGTATTTTCCACGGCTAATTTTTGAAGTTCACGGGTATATTTTGCGCCTAACGCATTAAAAACCGAACCTACCCGGCCAGCTTTAATATCATCTTTGTATCCCTGTCGCATCGTCGGTCCGGTAACATCATAATCGCTGGTAAACTGGGTCATCTGCCCTATCTTTTCCTTCAATGTCATCATTTTCAGAAGAGAATCTACTTTTCGGTCAATCGTTGCATCGTTTCCCGGTTTTTTATTTCTGTCAATGGTGAATGAAGCGGCAGTAATCACTATTATAATCAAAGCCAATGGTTTAAATAATGGATATTTCATGTGTTTATAATTTATCTTTTATTTGTCAGATAGCCTGCCCTGATTTCTCGGGGGAACTCGTCCCGAGAACCGGGGTTTGTTTCATTCGTAAATAATTTTTTAATCGGTTGAATAATTTTGCTTTTCAGGAGATTAATTCCAAAAAATGGAATCCGTTTTATCTTAATTTTTTAAATAAAGAGTAAAAACTCCCGATATATAAACGAATATTCTGTTTTAATACCGGGAGTTCATTCCCCAAATGAATCAGGGATTAGGATTAATTATTTTTTTGAAGAAGGTTTTTCAGCATTATATAACTGAGTAACTTCATTAGTAGAAAGGGCCTTGCTGAAGATACGCATATCGTCTAACGCACCTTTGTAAGTGTTTGTTGCCGTTGAATACGTTGACCAACCGGTAGCCGTATTATCCCTGCTGCAGAAAAAGCCCAATGCAAGTTTGGGGTCAATACCTGTTACCGGAGTGCCGGTTCCATCCGCTTTGTCGGCAATGGCAAAATCGGTTAGGCTCCATTCCGGAGGATTACTAAGACTAACCTGTAGCATAATAATACCATCAATATAAATGGTCTTAACCTGAGAGTTTGCATCGTAAGTCATAACCAACTGATGCCAGCTATTTCCAATTAAATCCTTAATGCTTCCAGTGTATTCAGCCAATGCGCCGCCATGAGTTCCGCTACCATTAGGATCGGTCCAGGCTGTGCCAAAATAATGGCTATTAGGATCCGGGCTCACTTTATGGCTGGTAGCAAATTTAAGCCAGCCATCGTTAGGACTGATTTCATTGAAGAATCCTCTTTCGGTTCCCAGGCCAAACATTACTTTACTTGCGGAATAATCAGTCAGATTTACTTTAAACCAAACACTGATTGTAGTACTTGGATTGATAAATTTAGTACCACTTAATTCAACAATGTCGCCATTACCTGGAATAGTTGCTCCTCTGAAATCGGCAGCGCCATTAGCATTTCCAAAGCGGTCGGTGGTATACGCCACTTGTTCAAATTCTTTAGTGGCATTACCTGTAACATCGCTGATATTACCGTTAAATTGCAGATAAAGTGTCTGGCTCGAAGCCTGAGGCGGAGTATCAAGACCTACACCTTTGGTAAGAAAAGGAACAGTAGTTGTAGTCAAAATCTCACCACCGGTAGATTTAACCCCATCAAACGTCAACGTATATTCTGTTCCTGTAATCAGATTATCCGTCGGATGAATTGTAACATTGGGTCCGCTTACGGTAATTTGTGTTGCAACAACTACCGTACCTCTTTTAAGTTGGATTGCTGTCTGGGCTGTCGTCTGATCAACATCTGTAGTAAAAACGATTGCAATATCGTTTATAACATCAACATTGGTTGCCTTGTTTGGTCCATATAAATCAATGGTCCCGCACATAATACTTTGGATGTCGATGGGAGTAGATTTACTATCCTTTTTACATCCTGTAAAAATCAAGCCTGTAACTAACAATAGTATACCGGCAATTCTAAAAGTTGTTTTCATATTCCTATTTGTTAAATTAATATAATGATTGTTAAATTGTTTTTTGTGTTAATGCCAGTTTGGATTTTGAGTTAACGTTCCTCCCGATAATTCTATTTCACTTTCCGGTATTGGAAATAATTCATTTTTCCCTGTAGCAAATCCGTAGGGCCCGAGGACTTGTGCTGCACGTCCGGTACGAACCAGGTCAAAAAAACGTTGACCTTCCATAGCAAATTCCAGATGACGTTCATTAAATATTTTGTCGCGCAAAACAGATTGATCTACAGAAGTTTCTTCTGCAACTCCCGCTCTATCGCGCACCAGATTAAGAAATATTAGCGCACTGTCGGATTTTCCTATTTCGTTCAACGCTTCAGCGGCTATTAAAAGCACGTCGGAATAACGTATTTCTCGGATATTATAGCCCCATTCTTCTACGGTAGTTGTGCCCGGAGTCCATACCTTACGGTTATATGTTTCAAGTTCAGCAATTGTAGTATGCGTTGCATCCGTCCATGTAGTATCGGCTGTTGCAGGGTCACCGTTGATACGGATACCATCAATGGTTTCTCCAAGAAATATTACAGTACCCAATTTACGTTTGTCTCCCGGTTCAAAGCTGTTGATTAAAGCAATGGACGGACGGTTAAATCCCCATCCTTTATTCGGATCTCCGCGTACGCCCTGGGTATTGGCAAATTGATTTCCGCCCTGAGAAAAATCTTCAAACGGAGCGGCGCCAATTTCAAAAACCGATTCTTTTCCAAATTGTCCTGCCAGGGAAAATGCATCGGTAAATTCTGTTTCCAGATCGTACTGATTCGATTTAATAACCTGAACGGAATAATTGGCCGCCTTTTGATAATCTTTCAGATAAAGATATACTTTTGCCAGTAATGATTTGGCAGCTCCGGCGGTAGCCCGCCCGATATCATTCTCGCTATACTGATCTTTTTCAGGAAGATTAGTCATCGCAAATTCCAGATCTTTAATAATAACCTCATCATAAATTACTTGTTTTGGCGATCTGACCAATGTATAATCAGGAGTAGTGGTAACCACCATAGGCACATCTCCAAAAGCACGTACGAGGGTAAAATATGAAAAGGCACGCAAAAAACGGGCTTCGGCAATATAACGTGTTTTAAGATTTTCATCCATTGCAATAGGTGGAATTTTCTCGATAACAATGTTTGCACGTTTAACGGCTTTGTATAAAGCGCTATACCATGGGAAAATGTCTGTAGAAGAAGCCGTAAATTGGAAGCTATCGAACAAATTCAACCGGGCAGCATCACCGGGGTTGCTGCCTTTAGTCGCTTCATCGGACATAATGTCAAGGATTGGAAATCCTCCTGAATGATAATTCCATTCGCGCAACGCTGTATATGATGCATTAACAGCCAACCGAGCATCTTCGGCTGACTTCGGAAATAGAGCGCTCGTTTCTGATCCTTGCGGATCGACATCTAAGAAATCTTTTTTGCAGGCGGTAAGTACAATCATAAGTACAATCAATAACTTCCCATTCACTGCAAGTATCTTTTTAAAATTATTATTTTTCATAATTTTCATCGTTATAACATTAAAAATTAACATTAAAGCCAATTGAGTAAATAGCAGTTGACGGATAAACGCCCATATCAATACCTGAGGCAAGCGCATTATCGCTTGAAATTTCCGGGGAATATCCTGAATATTTTGACATTGTAAATACATTATTACCCCTGATGAATACCCGTGCCTGTTTCACATTAATTCTTGATAAAACCTTCGAAGGCAAAGTATAGCCCAATGAAATGGTTCTCAGACGGAAGAAGCTTCCATCTTCAATAAAATAGCTTGAAGGTTCATAATTAGGTCCACCGGAAGTAGCGCGCGGCTCCGAATTGCTGGTGCCTTCACCATGCCAGCGGTTTTTAACTCTGGCTTCAAAGTTGCCTAAATTGGGGCGAACAGCATTTTTCCCGTTATAAATTTTATTACCACTTTGCCCATTAAAATCCATTGAAAAATCGAATGCTTTATAATTAAGCTCTATAACAAGACCATACATTAATTTCGGGATGTACGATCCTAAATAGGTTTTATCCTTTTCATCAATGACACTATCGGAAGAGTTAAGGTTTGCAAATTTAAGATCACCCACTTGAGCTCCATCAATGTGCGGATAGTTTCTCAATTCTTCTTCATTCTGAAAGACGCCAATTACTTTGTAGCCGTAAAATTCACCGATAGGTTCGCCCACAACCGTACGCGTAACCATTTGTCCATTACCTAATGAACCATTGGATATAAAAGATCCGCTTCCGGAAGTAGCACCTAATTTTTTCACTTCGTTATATAGTGTAGATCCTACGATTTTAACCATATAATTAAAATCTCCGATTTTTTCCTTGTACGAAATATTATACTCGAAGCCGCGGTTTAAAACTTTTGCTGCATTATAAGTAACTGTAGCATAGGGGCCATTGCCCATATGTCCTGGCGTGTAAAGAGAAACAAGGATATCGTCCGTCATTTTACTGTAATAATCAAATTCTGCCGAAAGTTTATCTTCTAATAAGCCGATTTCCAATCCGGCATCGGTTTGTGTAGTATTTTCCCATTTTAATTTGTTATTACCTGTAACAGCATATGATGCACCTTGTTGCAGTGTTTCTGAATATCCAAATATTGCATTTTGACCATTATCAACCAATGAATAATGGGAGTTCTGTCCTATTTTTTCGTTGCCAATAATTCCCCAGCTTGCGCGAAGTTTCAATGTACTTACTGGTTTTACCGAGGATAGAAATTTTTCATTCTTTATATTCCATCCGGCAGCAAACGAAGGAAAATATCCCCAACGATTATCCTTATCAAACTTCGACGAACCATCTATACGATAAGATGTTGTAAAAAGGAATCGTTTATCAAAAGTATAATTTATCCTGAATAAATAAGATTCCATGGCCGTAATTTCACCTCCATTATCTCCGGACAGCGTTTTAGTATCGCCGGTTTTGATGTACCACAATGAAGGATCGTCTCCGATAAGATTTTGGATGGTTTCTGAAGTATACTCACTTTTATTCTTCTGGGCAGTGATACCCGCCAATACATCAACATGATGTTTCTTAATGTCTTTATTGAAATTAAGTGTATTTTCCCATAGCCAATTTCTGTATTCCGACATGGCTACCGTAAGTTTATTCATAGCAGCACTTTGCGTTGGGCTAACGTAATATTCCGGAGTAAAACTTTTATCCTTCGTATTATTAATATCAAAACCAAAGCTACTTTTATAAGTAAACAGCTTAAGCAAACTTATATCCGTAAAAACATTGCCCACCGAACGCAGATTATTCGTATACGAATTATTATATTCGATGGAAGCCAAAGGATTGCCCGAACCTTGAACTTCGGCAAAACTCCCATCGGATTTATATGGAACATCCGTCGGATAAGCAAGATATGTCTGATAAATAGCACCGGCTTCATTGTTACGTTTGTCCGGAGATACCGTAAGATCAACTCCAACCCTAACGTTATCGGTAAGATTATAAATATTGTTGAGTTTTACCGACAAACGTTGATAATCAGATTTTCTAATTATCCCATCCTGAGTATAATAACCGATACCAAAATAATAGCTATATTTTTTGCCACTTCCGGTAACCGAAGCATGATAATTTTGAATAGGCATCATATCCTTAAAAATCTTATCCTGCCAGTCCGTATTGGCTACCCTGTTGATATTATTAAATGTTCCTGGATTTATTTCATTTATCACCTGGGCAAATTCCTTTCCGCTAAGCAAATCAATTTTTTTCTGAAGGTGTTGAAAACTATAATCATACGAAAAATTGATTGCAGGAGGGTTTTCTTTCCCGACTTTGCCAATTTTGGTCGTAACAATAATTACTCCGTTGGCGCCCCGGGAACCATAAATTGCAGTTGCAGAAGCATCCTTAAGTACTTCCATCGATTCTATATCATTATTACTAAGAAATGAGATGTCGTCGAGAATAACTCCGTCCACTACATAAATGGGATTTGCATTGTTGAGTGTACCGACTCCCCGGATACGAACCACAGGAGTGGAACCCGGAGCTCCGGAAGGGTCAGAAACTTGAATCCCGGCGACTTTACCCTGCATGGCCTGAACAGCCGAAGAAGTGGCAATCTTGGAAAGATCTTTCCCTTTCATCGAAGAAACCGAACCGGTTAAATCGCTTTTTCGCTGAATTCCATAACCAATTACTACTATTTCATCCAATTTCTGAGACTCAACAGTCATTTGTACATTGATTTCATTGTTGTTAGCGATTTCTATCTCCTGAGTTTTATATCCGATAAACTTGAATATCAGAACCTGATTTTTACCGGTTACGTTAATTTCATATCTGCCATTCACATCGGATACCGCACCAGAAGTTGTTCCTTTCAAAATCACATTTACACCCGGCATGGTAGAACCGTCCTTGGCATCGGTTACCGTTCCGCTGACCTTACGCCCCTGAGCAAAAACCTGCCCTGCACAAAGCATTATCAGCAATAAGAGATACGTAAATTTTCTCATAATTTATAAATTTGGTTATTAAATGTTTTCGGTTTTTATTTGATGTTTATACCCGCGAATTCCATAAAAAAGAATATACAGATAACAAACAAGCGTAATTAAAAATGAATGGTGAATGCCAAAATTATCGGCCATAACGCCCATTAATAAAGGAATCAATGCACCACCAACAATAGCCATACATAAAATTCCTGAACCCTGACTGGTATTTTTTCCCAAACCATCAATGGCCAGGGTAAAAATTGTCGGGAACATGATGGAATTGAACAATCCTACCGCAATAATAGGCCACATGGCAAACTTGCCGGAAGAAATTACGGTAATGGTAACTAAAACAACCACAATGCCTGCCATAATGGAAAGCGTACGACCCGGTTTGTTTTTTCCTAAAAGAAAACCTGCAAGATTAATAATTACAAAAATGAGAAATAATGCTGCAAGGGTAGTTTCTTTGGTAAGATACCACGCCAGAAAAAATGCAAACACCATAGTTACAGCATAAAGTATAAATCTGGTATTCTGTTTCTTTATTCCCGTTAAGGAAATGGCGCCAAAAAATCTTCCGATCATTGCTCCGCCCCAATACATTGCCACATATTTAGCGCCTTCTGTTTCGACCAAACCTGCAATATCATGTTCTTTGAAGAAGCTAATGAGAAAACTGCCAATAGAAACTTCTCCTCCAACATAAAGAAAAATGGCAATGGCTCCTAAAACCAGATGGGGATATTTCCAAGCGCTTCCGGCTGCTTTTTGCTGGCTTTCCGCTTTGATATTTGGTAATTTGGCAAAAGCAAATACTACGGCTATCAGAAAAAGTGCAATGGCAATTCCAATATAAGGAATTTGCACGGTAGCTGCCTTTTCGGCGGCAACAGTATGATTGGAAAGGATAAGCAGCCCTCCGAAAATCGGAGCGATAGTTGTTCCTAATGAGTTAAATGCCTGTGTCATGTTAAGTCTTCCTGACGCAGTTTCGGGCGCTCCCAAAATGGCAACAAAGGGATTTGCCGCTACTTGAAGTATAGTTATCCCGGTTGCCAAAATAAAAAATCCGGTAAGAAATACGCCATAGCTTATCATCATTGAAGCAGGATAGAACATTAATGCACCAACACCAGTAACGGACAAGCCAAGTACAATACCCTTTTTATATCCAATTTTCCCTACTATCCATCCGGCAGGAATCGACATCAGGGCATAAGCTCCAAAAAATGTGAACTGGATCAACATCGTTTTGGTATAATTCAGATCGAACAATCCCTTTAAATGAGGAATAAGAATATCGTTCAGGCAGGTGATAAAACCCCACATAAAAAACAATGATGTCAGGAGTACTAATGCCGATGTGTAATTGGACTTCGGACGAAGTGCCCCTGAAAAGTTTTTCGATTCGGTCGCTGTAGTTCTATTTGCTGTCATATAATTCTATTTTGTTTTACGATTATTTTGAATAATATTAATTATCATTTAATTATCTAACCATCCGCCGCTGAAACCAGCCTTTTTTAATCCATCAACAATGTACGGATTTTTTTTGAAAATATTCCAGATCAATCCGGTTTTATAATTTTCTATCATCAACACAATGGGTCCCTGATCAATTCCGATATAATCATAATCGAACCAACCTTTTTCATTCTCTTTACCGAAAGTAAACGTAGGATTAAAGGCATCATGGAAGCCGTATTTACCGTAAAGTTTATCTCCGTATAAATCATACATTTCCTTTAACGCAGGAATACAGATTTTGGGGGCAAAAGCCACAGAACCACCAGCCGCTGTCGGAGCTATGGTACCATCATCCACCAAATATTTCTGTGCAGCTCCCCGGGCCGAGTAGCCATCAAATGCAACAATTTTATCACCTATTTTTTTTCTGAAATAGCCGGGACCATCACAGGCTGTCAAGCCCCAAACGTTTTCCCCGTAATCTTTGAATTTCTGAGTATTTTCGATGCAATATGCCCTGTTTGCATACGTCGCCCTCCGGGAATTTTCAAAATAATCTATTCCTTTACTTTTCATGTAATTATCCTGTATTCCTTTAAAATCGATAAACATATGGGAATATTGATGTCCGAAAAGCGGTCCAAAATTCACATGCTCCTGGCCTTTGTAGTTTGTCCAGTTATAATTTTGTGTCCACACATCCCAGCACGAGGAAGGTATGGGATGCGTCGGCGAGCCTATAGCCATGATTATCAAAATCATTGCTTCATTATATCCTTTCCATTCCGATTCCAGAAAACCCTGACCCGGATGCCAGCCCATGCTAAGTGCATTGTTTTTGGTCAAAAACCACGCCCAGTCTACACGACGGTAAAGCGAATCCGCTATTCGACGAATTTCTGTTTCCACAGGATTATTCCTGTCGAAATACGAGTAGCAGGACAAAACTCCTGCCATAAGCAAACCCGTATCAATGGTAGAAAGTTCCACATCCTGATAACGATAGCCGGTATGCATATCAAGAAAATGATAAAAAAAGCCTTTGTATCCCCCCGTATTGGCTGTCGCATCGCTTTGCGGCAGTTGCAATAAAAATTTTAATGTTTTTAATACCCGCTGCGAAGATTTTTTTCGAGAAGCCCAACCATGCTCTGTACCAACAATGTATGAGCTTAATCCGAAACCAACTGCAGCAACGCTCGAAAATGACTTTGTAGGAGCCCTGTCGGGAATTAGCCCGGTAACCGGATCGGCTAAATCCCAAAAATAATAAAACGTCCGGCGTTGCAAATCATCCAGCGAAAAATCACCCTGTTTGCCCCCTGAAATCAATGTAAAAGAAGGATAAAAAAGCAAAGAGATAAGTATCAATATTTTTCTAAAATATTTCATCCGGTTATAAATTTTGCTTTGTGTTAATAAAACACTAACTTTGTGTAATTTTAACACTATCTCGGCCGTAAAAATAAATCAATTATTTTAATCCACAAAAAAATAATGAATAAAAGTACAAATATTTTTTTAAAATCATCATTTTTAATGGGATTTTTTTCTATTATTGCAATCTTAGTTTGTGTAAGTCCAACACTAAGTACGTAAAGGCTCTTGCGTTTTTAAAATCTAATTATTAATAAATAATTCATTAACAATACTTTACAAAATATTAATGGACGCCAATTTAATACCATATATTTCTGTTGACTGTGTAATTTTCGGTTTCGATTTTGAACAACTAAACGTTTTGCTTATCGAGCGCAGTATTGAATTTGAAAATGTTACATACAGGGATTTAAAATTTCCCGGCGATTTAATCGGTTATACTGAAAACGTTGACGATTCGGCAATCCGGGTATTAAAAGAACTTACCGGACTGGAAAACATTTACCTTGAGCAATTTAATACATTTGGTGATGTAGACAGGATAACCCGTAAAGAAAGAGATATCGTTTGGTTAAATTCCATAAACCATCCCGAAAAAAGGGTAATTTCGATAGCCTATTTTTCGTTAGTAAAAATTGATAGAGAGGAAATTAAGCAGGCAAAATTTGCTAAAAACGCCAACTGGTATCCTGTTTCCGGAATTACTGAATTAGCATTTGACCACAAAAAAATTCTTGATAAAGCTTTAGAAGTGCTTAGAAATAAGTTGCATACACAACCAATTGGTTTTGAGCTACTTCCAAATAAATTTACCCTCAGCCAGCTTCAAAAACTTTATGAGGTTATTCTGGGAACTACATTAGACAAAAGAAATTTCAGAAAAAAAGTTTCAGCTATTCCTTTTATTATTCCTCTTAACGAAAAACAAAAGGGTGTTGCTCATAAACCAGCCCAATTATATCGCTTTGATCAGAAAAAATATATCCGATCGAAATACGAAAAGCTTTATCTTGTTTAATTGACAATATGCAACTTGTCCACTATCACTCTATCTGAAATTTTACCTATCGGATACATGTTCAAACTTTGATCCCAATACGGTGATTTACTGTAAAACCAGGTAAGAATAGCCAATGAATTTTTTGCAAATCGGGGGTCTTTGACTTTTTTTTCTTCAAATTCCTTTTTCAAAGAAGGATTTTCGGCAAGCAACTGACGCGCCAACGTTTCCAGCACATACGTTTCGCCGTACTCCTTTTGTTCAAAAACAGCATCGAAGAATCCCCAATGGACAAATGAATCGTTAGCTTTGGGTTCCATAAAATGTGCTATTACCCTGGCTGTCCGTTGATTCATATCCACAACAACAGAACCTGCCGGATATTCCCGTTCAGTTTTTATTTCCTCCAGATTAACATCCAGCAAATGCCTTCCTTCGTACGAACGTTCGTTCCATTTAGGATTGAGAAATTTATACGTGGTAACTTCTATAGTTTGCGCTTCCTTCAACCGTGAATATTTTATTCCGTGATTATCGAGGCGTTCAATAACAGAAGTCCATTCCGGAGGAATAACATAAGCTTCGGGCAAGTTGGCAAATACATTGGCTTGAGGATGATCGAAAAAAGGGATTTTAAAAGTCTTCGGTTTATCGTTGCTGTATTTAAACCATAATCCACCGCTTAAATCACTGGTATCGGCAGTATATTCTACGCCAAGGAAATCCACCATGGTGCTATCGGTGTATGTTTGATCGAAAGCAAGAGGAAAAGGTTGCTTCCTGAATTCACGACTTGCTGCAAATTCATCAGCAGTGGAAATTATTTTTTTAAGATTTTGATAATCATCATTCAGAACAATAGCTGTTTGTTTTAACAGTTCATACGTAGCCGAAACACGCGTTTTATAATCCTTCAGCATATGCGTTTCAATAAGAAGCCCGGGACGGTTTTGAACAGAAAGATAACCACTACAAAGCATGGGAGGTGCCACTCCGGTTTCCAATCCGCTGCGCGGATCATGCCATTGACGGAAGGAAATATATGGGAATATCGGCATATGGGCTTTATCCATTTCCTTTTCAATTTTTTTCAGGTAAATATCGCGTGTCCAATCCGTCAGGTTCTTGTCCATGCTACCATAAATTTCCAGACCATATGTCAGCACATATTGATAATCGGCGCCATCCGTTACATGACAATCCACTGTAAAATCGGGAAGCCATTCGTTGAATACCTTCAGCCATGCCTGCATTTCGGGAGCATCGGCTTTCATAAAATCACGGTTAAGATTCAGATTCTGAGCCGTAACTCTCCAGCCCATTTCTTTGGGGCCATTCTGATTGATACGATTATTCGGGCCAAAACGTTCGTGCCCGTCTACATTAAAAATGGGAATAAAAAGAATGGTAACATGATCGAGCAACTTTTCATATTTTTTTGAAATGGCAATATCTCTGAGCAGCATCAAACCTGCATCTTTTCCATCAGGTTCACCAGGATGTATGCAAGCCTGAATGAGTAAAATGGCATTTCCGGAAACTTTGACAGATTTAGAATCAAAATGACCCTTTTTATCAACAATAAGAAGTGGCAAATCCCTGCCTTGCGGGCTTTCACCAAATATTGTATATTTAATCCACGGTGAATGAGAGGCTAACTGTTTACAATAATCGATGGTAGCCTGATAACGTGGTGTTTCTTTATAATCCGATTTTTCATAAAATGTTTGCCAATCGGTATTTTGAGCTATAACAGAAAAGGAGAAAAGGAAAAAAAGTATAAACTGAAATGTATTTTTCATTATTGATTCAAAATAAGCTATTTATTACCAAAACAGATGTCGAGATTGCGTGCCATATTCAGAAGCGGAAGATCAAGCGGAATGGTTTTTAATTTATCGCTTACCTCTTTTAAAGAAACGGAAGATATTTCACTTCCCTTCAGTGAAACCATTTTACCGAATTGCTCTTTCACAATCATTTCCACTACCGAAGCGCCATAACGGGTGGCCAGCAAACGATCGGCTGGTGATGGGCTTCCACCACGTTGCACATAACCTAAAATGGTTTCACGGGTATCCAATCCTACATTTTTATAAATCAAATCGGCCATGTACTTTGCCGGAGAATCCCATTTTGAAGGAACATCAACACCTTCGGCTACAACCACAATGGAGTAATTTTTTTTGTTTTCCACCCGTTTTTTCAGATAATCGCAAATCGCTCGTTCATCATATTTTATTTCAGGAATGATAATCAGATCGCCTCCACCGACAATACCGGAATATAAAGCCAACCATCCGGCATGATGTCCCATCGTTTCAATAATCATGATTCGTTTGTGCGAATTGGCAGTGGTATGCAAACGGTCAATGGCTTCGGTAGCAATCAAAACGGCAGAATCGAATCCGAACGAAACATCGGTTCCCCACACATCGTTGTCAATGGTTTTCGGAATTCCAATCACATTCAGACCTTCTTCGGCAAGCAAAGCGGCTGTCCGCTGGGTACCATTTCCGCCAATGCACACCAACGCATCCAAGCCCATTTCCTTATAATTCTTTTTAATCAGCTGAGGTTTATCAATCTGGTTGTAAATTCCTCCTTTTTTCTTGAAGGGTTTCTCCCGTGAAGTTCCAAGGATGGTTCCACCGAGGGTTAACAATCCCGAAAGCTGAGGCTCCTCCAGTTCGATATAATCCTTGGTAATTAGCCCTTGAAAACCCGATGATATACCATAAACTTTCATGCCATGTTCAACAATGGCAGTTTTACCAACGCCGCGTATGGCTGCATTGATCCCAGGACAATCCCCACCGGCGGTAAGGATACCTATTTTCATTCCTTTTCTTGACCCGAACATGTATGTATGGAATTAAATTTTTATGGTGTAAAAATAATAAAATTTCACGAAATTTACTTTTTTCCATCAACCTTAGTATCTTTGCTTAAAATATACATCTTATATGATTAAATCCATGACTGGTTACGGCAAACAAACCATTGAATTGCCGGCGAAAAAAATTACTTTCGAAATTAAATCGTTAAACAGTAAGACTTTAGATATAAACACTAAAATTTCAAATGGTTATAAAGTAAAAGAATTTGAAATCCGCTCCGAAACAGGTAAAATACTCGAACGAGGTAAAATTGATCTCTCTCTTTCCAGTGAAAATACAGGCGACAGCCTGCCTTATTCGTTAAACAAAAACCTGGCCCGGAAATATTATCAGGAATTGAAAGTGCTTTCGGACGAACTGGGCGAAAATGATTTTTCTGATTTTCTGCCGATCATTCTTAAAATGCCCGATGTGCTGGTTACCGAAAAAGAAGATGTAGATGAATCGGAATGGGAAGCTATCAAAAAATGCCTGCTGGATACATTAAACCAACTCGATGAATTCCGGATATTGGAGGGCGAATTACTTAAAAAGGACATCGTCAACCGGATAAACCTGATACTGGAACTTCTTAAAGAGGTTGAACCTTTCGAAATTCAGCGGATTGCTCTTCTTAAAAACCGTCTGCATAAAAGTCTCGGCGATATTACCGAAGAAGTAAAAATTGATGAAAATCGTTTTGAACAGGAAATTATCTATTATCTCGAAAAATTAGACATCACCGAAGAGAAAGTCAGGCTTAAAAAACATTGCGATTATTTTCTCGAATCGCTGGAAGAACCGGTATCACAGGGTAAGAAACTAAGTTTTATCACCCAGGAAATCGGCAGGGAAATTAATACGCTTGGTTCCAAAGCCAATGAGGTAAATATCCAGAAGATTGTTGTGCGCATGAAAGATGAATTGGAAAAAATAAAAGAACAACTTGCGAATATTCTTTAAACTATGACACCGGAAGCCAAAGGAAAACTAATCATCTTCAGCGCTCCCAGCGGTGCGGGAAAGACAACCATTGTAAAAAGGTTGCTCGAACATCCCGACCTCTGTCTCGAATTTTCGATATCGGCTGCCAGCCGTCGCAAACGGGCAAATGAAACCGACGGGAAAGACTATTATTTTATTACTGCCGGGGAATTTCAGCAGAAAATTGCTGATAACGAATTTGTGGAATGGCAGGAAGTTTATCCGGGAAGTTATTACGGAACGCTGAAATCGGAGATGAAACGTATCTGGGATAAAGGGAATAATGTGCTTTTTGATGTAGATGTGCAGGGCGGTTTGAATCTGAAAAAAATATTTGGTAACAATGCGCTGGCTTTTTTTATAACACCTCCTTCGCTTGAAATACTCGCTCAACGGCTGAAGAAACGCGGTACCGAAGATGAAACAAGCCTTAAAAAGCGGTTGGACAAAGCCGGATATGAAATGACTTTTGCGAAAGGCTTCGATCAGATTATTGTAAATGATAACTTAGAAAGAGCCGTGGAAGAAGCTATTCAATCCATTAAAAGTTTTCTGGCGCGGGATGCCAGCAATCCTGATCCGGTGTTTTTAAAGAAATGATTCTGGTTTCAAAGCATAAAGATGAAAGAGTTCACCTCAAAGATCGGTTTATTATTTGGCAGTTTTAACCCTATCCATATCGGGCATCTGATTATTGCTAATTATATGACGGAATTCACCGATCTGGATGAGGTGTGGTTTGTGGTTTCGCCTCATAATCCGCTCAAGGAAAAGAAAACCCTTCTGGCCGACCATCATCGCCTGGCGATGGCGCGCATTGCTGTGGAGGAGAATGCCCGTTTTCGCATCTGCGATATCGAATTTAAAATGGAACAACCTTCCTATACCATACGCACCCTGACCTATCTCACCGAAAAATACCCCGGCAAGCAATTTGTCCTTATTGCCGGCACCGACGTTTTGCCTACCTTTAATAAGTGGAAAAATTACGAACAGATACTCGAAAATTATTATTTATACATTTATCCCCGCCCCGGGATAATGCCGGGACAGCTTATCAGTCATCCGCATATTACATTAGTGGATGCCCCGCTGATGGATATTTCCTCCAGTTTTATCCGCAACGCCGTAAGGCAGGGTAAAAATGTGGAGTATATGCTGCCTCAGCGGGTATGGCAGTATCTTCGCGAGATGCATTTTTACGAGAAATAAGCTATGCATTTGTTTGTGAATGGCAAATGTATAAGGTCGTACGCTGGTTTTTCAAAAAAAGAGCTACTGACGGCTTGCTAAAAGCCAAAGGCTGGCAGCCAACAGCTATTTCAGCACAGCCATAAGTTGCTGCAGTTTAGTTCCGGCAATTTTTACGCTATATTCAAGATCGATACGCCGCGTCTGCGACTGGACAAAATAATCCTGCGCCTGGTGTACTTCCAGCGAAGTGGTTTGTCCCTGGCGAAGCCGGGCAAGACAAATGTCCAGGTTTTCGCGTGCAAGTTGTTCGTTGTCCCTTTCTATCTGAAGCATGGATTGCTGATGTTCAAAATCGCTGAGCGCATTCAACAGTTGGGTATTAATCTGGAGCTTTACATTTTCCAATTCATCATTGGCCGATTGAAGCTGGGTTTTAGCGATGGAAATCTGACGCAGCTTATTGCCCGATTGATAGAGGGGAATGGAAATATTGCCAGCAAATTGTGGCCCCACATTGCGGTTTTTCACTACCGAACCCGATGAATAATCGTTTTGCGAAAAATAATATCCGGCATCCACACTGAGCGAAGGCAAACGAAGACGGTTGTATTCCTTAAGGCTGAGTTTGGCAATATCCACCTGTTTCTGGTACCAAAGCACACTGGTATTGGACGAAAATATTTTCGCGTTAAGCTCTTTGATGTCGGGCTGATAATCCAGCGGTATGCTGTCGGATACTTCCAGTCCGGCGGCGGCCGTCATCCCCAGCAACTGGTACAAACTCCGTTTGGCGGCTTCGATGGCCGACAGCTGAAGAATGGCGTTTTCACGATAAACATTCAGGTCAATCTTTGCCTGAAGCATATCGGTTTTGGGAGCAAGTCCTGCATCAAAAGAAGTGGAAGAGATTTTAACCCTTTCTTCATTCAGGCGCATGGCTTCGTTGATGGAAACAAGCTGTTGCTTTTGTTTTACCACATCATAATACGAAGCTACCACATCGTACACCGTTTGCAGGACATTTTCCCTGAACAGGATTTCGCCCTGAGCTTCTATTTCATTCAGTTTATTTTTGGTAATAAACATCTTTCCGCCATCGAACAACGTCCACGAAAGGGCAACTCCCGCATTGATGGCATTGGACGAAAGGGAAGGATTTGTGGCATCATTCCCTGCCGAAAATTTCTGATAATTATCGTTCAGGGCATATTTGTCGGAACCCGTAAGCGAAACTTCAGGCAACATGCCGGCATTACCGGCGGTATTGTTTAATTTATTGATGTCGGCCTGGCTGCGTGCAATACGAATGCCGTAATTGTTGTTCAAAGCCGTGGCAATAGCTTCATCCACGGTAATTATCTTTTGAGCCGGAAGCATCGGACTGAAAAAGAGAAAAAGAAAAAGGAATATTGCTGGCGTTTTCATTGGTTATTAATTTTATTTTTATTTGTCAGATAGCCTGCCCCGATTTTTCGGGAGAATTCGTCCCGAAAACCGGGACTTGTTTCATTTTTATTCGGCGATTTCAGTTTTAGTTGAATCAGAAGGTATGAATTTTATTTCGTCATGTTTTCGTCCCGACATCAGGATATACATGCTTGGAATTACAAACAGCGTGAGCAATAAAGAGAAAAGCAATCCGAAGACCACCACTATCCCTAAGGAAACACGGCTTTCGGCGCCTGCGCCCATATTAAGGGCTATAGGCAAAGCTCCAAACATGGTAGCAAGGGAAGTCATCAAAATGGGACGAAGACGTGCGGAAGCGGCTTCAAAAGCGGCTTCTGCCTTTTTAAGTCCGGCCTTGCGTTTCTGATTGGCAAATTCAACAATAAGAATACCGTTTTTGGTTACCATACCGATAAGCAACAGCATGCCTATTTCGGAAAAAATATTCAGGGTTTGCCCGAAAATCCATAATGCTAGCATAGCGCCGGAAACGGCAAAGGGCACGGTAAGCATAATGATGAAAGGATCGCGGAAACTTTCGAACTGAGCAGCTAAAATAAGATAGATAAGCAACAAAGCCAGTATCAGGGCGAATGAAATGTTAGAGTTGCTTTCGGCAAAATCGCGCGAGGAACCTGAAAGGGAGGTGTTAAATGAACTGTCGAGTAGCTTGGAAGCGATGTTCTGCATTTCGGCAATGCCTTCGCCAAGGGTTTTTTTATTGGCAAGGTTAGCCGAAATGGTTGCCGATTTGTAACGGTTAAAATGATACAAGGTGGGCGGATTGCTGTTTTCTTCAATCTTAACCAGGTTATCCAGTTGAATCATGGCTCCGGCATTGTTCCGGATATAAAGCGAACTAATGTCGGCGGGCTTGTTCCGGTCTTCGCGGTCAACCTGACCTATGACATAATATTGTTTATTGTTTCGCAGAAAATAGCCTGTGCGGTTTCCGCTCAAAGCCCAGTTTAAGGCATCGGATACATCTTTTTCATTTACACCAAGGCTGGTAGCTTTCAGGCGGTCGACGGTGATGTTCAGTTCGGGTTTATTGAATTTTAAATCCACATCCACATTGCTGAACACGGGGCTTTTTTGTGCCGCATCCAGGAATTTAGGCAACACCTGCTCTATTTTATTAAAATCTAAGTTTTGAATGACAAACTGAACCGGTAAACCACGCGAACCTGAAGTAGAAATGGTAGCTTCCTGGCTTGCAATGATGCGCGCTTCCGGGATTTTTTTGTACATTTTCGACAGCTTTTCATAGATTTTCTGTTGCGAAACCTTGCGTTCATCAGGCTGGGTAAGCATTGTCATCACATTTCCATTGTTAACTCCCGATGACATGCCTCCGCCATACCTTGCCATCACAAATTGGGTCTGAGGTATCGAATCCATCTGAAGCTTTATAACTTTATCTATTAAATTCTGCATTGTGCTGTATTCTGTTCCTTCGGGTGCAGTGATGGAAGTTCGCACATAGCTGTGGTCTTCCAAAGGCGCTAATTCCGATTTCAACACCTTGGATAAAGAAATAATGAGCAAGATACAAGCTCCGATGATGGCGAACGACATCCATTTATGCTGTATAAAATTGCGTAGTATTCGCCGGTAACCATTTTCGAGACCAACAAAAAAAGGTTCGGTTTTGATATAAAAACGTGAATGGTGCCCAGCTTTTCCGCCAAGTTTTACGTTCAATACCGGAGTAAGAGTTAAAGATACAAAGGCTGAAATAAGTACGGCACTGGCAACCACAATTCCAAATTCACGGAACAACCTGCCAGTGAACCCCTGCAGAAAAATTACCGGAATAAAAACAATGGCAAGCGTGAGGGAAGTTGAAATGACGGCAAAAAATATTTCACGCGAGCCTTCAAAAGCGGCCTGCCATTTATCCATGCCTTTTTCAATACGTTTATAGATATTTTCGGTAACCACAATTCCATCGTCGACCACCAGTCCGGTGGCAAGCACAATGCCAAGAAGCGTAAGTACATTGATGGAAAAACCAGAAATATACATCACAAACAAGGTGCCGATCAACGAGACCGGAATGTCTATCAATGGCCGTAAAGCAATAATCCAGCTTCTGAAAAACAAAAAGATAATGGTTACCACCAACGCAATGGCGATGGCAAGGGTTTCAATCACATCCGTTACCGACTGGCGTACAAAAATGGATTTATCGCGGATAACATTCAGATTTACTCCTGCCGGAAGATTTTTCTGAACCTGATCCAGCCGTTTGTAAAATTCGTCGGCAATCTGGATGTCGTTGGCTCCGGGCATAGGTATCAGCACCAGCGAAAGAGACTGAACCCCGTTGCAACTGGCAGCCGATTCTTCACTCTGCGGACCCAACACCGCCTCGCCTATATCGCTGAAACGGACAATTTGGTTATTCTTTTGTTTGATGATAAGATTATTAAAGTCATCTTCCGTAACCAGTCGTCCATATGTTTTGATGGTAAGCTCGGTAGCATTGCCACGGATTTTGCCTGCGGGGATTTCAATATTTTCTTTAGCAAGTGCATCATTCACATCAGCGGGAGTTAATCCATAAGCCGCCAATTTTTCAGGATTCAACCAAAGACGCATGGCTGGTTTCTGTTGTCCATAAATGCCAACAGAACTTACACCGGGTATGGTCTGGAATTTTTGCTGAAGTATATTTTCGGCATAATCGCTCAGTTCGAGTGCATTCATGGATGTGCTTTGGGCTGTGAGCATGATAATAGGATCGCCATTGGCATCCGATTTGGTTACGGTAGGCTGTGCATCTATATCCTGTGGCAAACTGCGCATGGCTTGCGATACTTTGTCGCGAACATCGTTAGCCGCCTTTTCCATATCGGCGTCTAAGTTAAACTCCACCGTAATATTACTCGTTCCTATGGCAGAGGTAGACGAAATGGATTTTACACCTTCTATTCCATTGATGGATTTTTCGAGATTTTCGGTGATCTGCGATTCGATGATTTCGGCATTTGCACCGGTATAGGAAGTCTGAACGGTGATGATAGGCGGATCGATAGCCGGAAAAAGACGTATTCCCAGAAATGAAAATCCGACCAATCCCATCAGCACTATGGCAAGGCTTAATACCGTAGCTCCAATAGGCCGTTTTAACGCATAGTCTGAAAGTATCATAGAGAGTCGGTTTTAACGTCGGAAAATTTCAGTTTCATGCCATCCTTGATAAAGAGTATGCCGGTAGTAACCACCGTATCGCCACTTTGTATTCCTTCGGTAACTTCAATAGTCGATTCCTTGCGGATGCCTGTTTTTATGGTAACAAAACTGGCTTTTCCGTTTTTGGATAAAATGACTTGCTTGTTACGTTCCGAAGGAATGATTGCCTGGGTAGGAATCATCAGTGCCTGGGTATTCCGTCCAAGAATAAGTTCGATGGTTGCAAAAGAACCCGGTGTCAGTTCATCTGATTTACTGTTGACCAGGGCACGTATTTTCAGATTACGGGTATCCTGTTCTATTTCACGTTCGGTAGCCATTACCGTAGCATTATAAATATGATCGTTGCCATGAACCTTGAATTCAATTTTCATTCCGTCTTTCAATTCGCTACTATATTGTTCGGGTACACTGAAATCTAGTTTTAATTTATTGACTGTGCGTATGGTAGCAAGCGAAGTTGCTGAATTTACGATAGCTCCTACGCTGATATTCCGTAGCCCAATCACGCCGTCGAAAGGCGCAAGAATTTCGGTTTTGCGTATCTGCGTTTGCAGAATATCGATATCCGCTTTCATGGAATGTATCTGCAGGACCGTCTGATCATAATCCTGCTGGCTGAGTCCGCTTACTTTCATCAATTCGCTTTGACGCTTGTTGGTTTGTTCGAGTATGGCAAGTTGTGCCTGAAGTTTTTTAAGGTTAGCCTGCAAATCACCATCAAACAGTTTGACCAGCAGGCTACCCGCTTTCACAAACTTTCCTTCGGGTAAATTTATTTTTACCACTCTTCCGGCAACTTCGGGCATAAGCACCGTTTCATCAAAAGGTTTCAATGTACCCGAAACAGAAATGGTTTTATCCAGGCGGGTGGGTTTTACGACATAAGCGGTTAAAAAAGCCTGGGTTTTGTCTTTTCCATCGTTTTTGCTGGTCTTCGAAGATTTGGAATGACACGAAAACAGCAACACGGCGAGTGTTGCTGCATAAATCAGAATATTATTCTTTTGCATAATTTAAACAACGGTGTGATGTAGTATAGTTTATCGAAATTTTACGATTAATTTTTTATTATAAATAGGAGATTTAGGATAATATATGCTTGACGCCAAATGAAAAGAAGCCTCTTTTTCCGACTTACCATAAAAAGAGTCGCAGCAAACGGATTTTTTCATTTTATTTGTTTATAATTTGTTTTTTATTTGTCAGATAGCCCGCCTCGATTTTTCGGAGGAACTTGTCCCGAGAATCGGGGCTCGTTTCATTCCATCGTTTATGACACTCGTTTTAAAAAAAACCTTCGAAACCATCGAAAAAAAATCTATCATTTCATTCTGTTCAATGCTCGTTTATTTTCATTAAAATTTTTGCAAAAATAAACTTACGGGATAAAAAATTGTTTGTTTCCATGTTACAAAACAGTTAAATTATCTGCCGGTTGCTATTCAAAAACAAGCCATTCAGGCTTTGGTTCATTCCCATCATACTTTCTTTATTTTCAGAATTTAAGCACCCATATATTTTTATAAATTAATTTTAATTTTTCTTTAGCTTTTTTAGCCGCTTCCAGGGAGGCATAATTGCACAGCGAAATCCGAAATGTTTTATCCTTTTTGATAATGCGTACATCATTGAAACCCTTAAGTTTCGCTTCTTCAATTGATTTTTGGGCTTGTTTCAGGGTTGGATAACTTCCGGAAATAAGATGAAAACGACCTGTTGGAATTGCATCAATAGCAATTGTTGATTTTTTGGGATTGGCGAAGCTAAGACTGTCGGGAGAAATTTTGTTATCGCAAACTGCCGGAACACCTTCGATATCTGCTCCTGCACCAACCCACACGGAAACATATCCTTTGTAAATACTGATTCCCAAGGACAACCATTTGTATTTCGCCCAACTGCCCGTATTGAGAAAGAAATCACTGGTAGGGGTATTTTTTCGCCAGAAATCCATCACATTTTGCAAATCCAGAGAATCACTTTCATAATAAATCAATTCATAACCTGGAAACGAATACTGGGTCAGTTCCTTTGGCTTTTCGTTCATACAGCTTTGGCTTGCAGGATCTTTAGTATAGCAGCACGATTTCCACCTGTCGGATTGCGACCAACTGTGAAGGTTACAAAAATCCTCATCGGGATGATGGTTGTAAAGATCGCGCGTGTGATTATAAGCCACATAGGATAACGATTTGGAAAGTCGTATGGCAGGCAGGCGATTTTTAATCCGGAAATCGTTTATCAGTTTTTGCATCTGAAATTCCTGACTGCTGATGCAAAAATCGGATGGAATATCATTTGATCCCCTTGCAGCAAAATCCAATGGCTGTATCAAGATAATAAAAATAATGATAAATAAAAATGATATTCTGTTAATTCTCTGCATATTGTTAAGAAATTCTTGTCTGCGGTTTATTTTTCAAAAATAGGGATTTGGTTTCAGTAACAAATAAATGAAAATCTTTTTCAGTAATTAAAAATTCACCCATTTTTACTTTGGCCATTTTAATAAAAACAATCAGTTGATAGATCATAGCAACAGTATAAGCTACAGAAGCTGTGATTCCGGCGCCGGCTAATCCGAATTGGGGAATAAGCCAAAGCCCGAGGCCAAGCGTGAAAACAAAACCTATACCCGAACTTATTGTATTATGATAAGGTTTGCCTCTTCCGGCAAAATAATGGCTAAACATCATAGAAACAGCTATGGATACTATGCCAATGCTCATGGTTGAAATGACAATGCCAAGTTGTGAAAATTCCTTATGGAATACAAACACATAAATCTCCTTGGGGATCAACATCAGGACTGCAACGGCTATTACGGTGATAACTGTGGTAAATTTCAAAAAAGCCAGTGTAATCCTTTTGGCATACGCTTCATCCTCGGAATTGGATATCCGGAAATACTGAACCTGGGCTACACTTTTGCCCACCAGCCAGACACTTTCCGATACCTGAACCCCAACCGAATAAATACCCAACGACGCCCGTCCTAATACATTTTCAATAATATAGTAGCTCAGCCGGTAATTAAACAACTGGAAAATACTGGCGACCTGTACATACGACCCGAATTTAAGCATTTCTTTGATCACCGTTTTGAGCTTGCTTAAATCCGAAAATTTCAGATAAGGGATTACAAACAACAAACTCAACAGGAATAACAGTCCAAATGAAAAATACAGCGCATATACAAAAGCTAACGGACTTATCGTATGAAACCAAAAGATGAAACATAGCAAACCGCTAATTCTTACTACACTTTCGATTACCGACAAAGTATTGTATAATTTTATCTTCTCTTTTCCAAGCAAAATGCTAAGATTAATAGCCGATAATGCCTGCAACAAAGAAAGAAACATCACATGAAACGTGTATTCCTGAGGAATGAGTTTGAAAGCACTCAATACCAAAGAACCAGCTACTGAAATAATCAACGACCAAAGATAAGCCGGAAAAAGCAACAAAAAAACATCCTGCCGTGGTACCAGATATACCAAGGCGCCTCCACCTACGAAGTTGCTTATTAATAAATTAATGGATATTCCTAAAATAATTAGCCCGATGGTCCCTACACCTGCCGCTCCAATATATTTTGAGTTTACTATTACCACAAAAAAACTGAGCAGCGTGATAAGTATTCGCGAACCAGCGGTTCCTATAATATTTTTAAACATCCTTTAGTGGCTGATTTTTTCAAAAGTAAACAATATTTTAAACGTAAAAGATTATGATATCGTATCATTCCTAAACCAATCATTTAAAATTCTTTGAGCTTTAACTTGATAAATTCCTGCTTAAAATTATTTTAACGGATTTTTCTCTGTTTTGGGATTTTTCAAGTGTTAAAAATATTTAAAAATTATTTCTGCAGTTTCATTTTATCGTATGTTTTGATTATCTTTACGCCGTATTTACACAATTAAAAAACAGTAAGATGAAAAATGTAATCAAAATCAGCATGGTAATACTTTTTGTATGCGCCATCGCACAATTCGGTAAAGCGGCAAAGGTAACCGGTATTCCTGATTCGGTACAAAAAATTGTAGAACGGGCTTGCTACGACTGTCATTCCAACAGTGCAAAAGGCTTTGCAAAATCGGCATTGAATTTTGATGGCTTTGCCAAATACAAAGATTCTAAGCAAATGAGTAAAAAAAAGGCCATTTGTGAAAAAATATCCAATAAAACAATGCCTCCCAGCGGCTATGTCTCCCGCAACGAAAAAGGAAAGTTAACAGAAAAGGAAATCAGGATAATATGTAATTGGACGAAAGCTCCAATGACCAGCGAACCTAAAAAATAGCTTTACCCTGTTTATTTTTGTTGCCTTTTAGATTTTTTTGACTATTTTTGACCTCCGAATGCTTACATCATTCATGGGAGCATCTGTTTTATTATGATTTCACAACCCAACGATATAAAAGTATTAATTACCGGCCTAAATATCATATCTTCGCTCGGCCTGAATATCAATGAAAACTGGACTAACCTGATCCAGGGTAGAAGCGGCGTTAAGCCCATTCGCCTTTTTGATTCATCAACATTACAAACACGTATTGCCGCCCAACTTCCGGAAAGTTTTGAAGAATATGCTTCCGGACGGATAAAGAAACATACAGCCAAACAGATGACCCGGGTTACCAAAATGTGCTTCGTCTGTGCTAAAGATGCTGTAGAAGAAAGCAAAATAGATTTTGAACTTCTCGATAAAAGCCGCTGCGGTGTAATATTGGGTGTGGTAAGTACGGGTAACACCAGCGTGGAAAACGACACAACAGTAAAAAATACAATCATTAAAAGCATGAACAATGCCATGTCGGCATGGATTTCGTTGGAATACAAACTGATGGGCCCCAACTTCACTGTTGCTTCTGCCTGTGCCTCTTCTGCTTATGCCATGGGATTGGGCTACGATATGATTAAAAATGGCATGGCCGACATTGTAATTGTTGGCGGAGCCGATTCCATCATCAATCCGGAAGAAATAGCCGGTTTTAATGAATTGTATGCCTTATCGGTTGAAAATGAATATCCCGAAAAAGCAAGCAAGCCTTTTTCGAACGATCGCGACGGTTTTGTAATCGGCGAAGGTGCCGGAATACTCATCCTCGAATCAGAAAAATCGGCTAAAACCCGTGGCGCAAAAGTTTTTGCGGAAATGGCGGGATATGGTATCAGTAGCGAAGCATACAATATTATGGCTCCCATGCAAGATGGCGAAGGCATTGTTCATACCATGAAATTAGCTCTCAGAAATTCGGGAATATCTCCCGAAGATATTGATTATATTAATGCTCATGGAACTTCTACTATTTTAAATGATAAGTATGAAACCATGGCTATTAAAAAAGTCTTTGGACAACGGGCTAAAGAAATCCCTGTCTCATCATCAAAATCGATGATCGGACATACCATAGGCGCTGCAGGAGCCATTGAAGCGGCCATTACGGTGATGAGTATAGTCAACAATACGGTTACTCCCACCATCAATCTCGAAAATCCCGATCCGGAACTGGACCTCGATTTCGTGCCAAAATGTTCAAGAAAACACCAAATAAACTATGCCATGTCCAATTCCTTTGCCTTTGGAGGACACAACGCAAGCATTGTTTTGAAAAAATATAAATAAAAAATACAATAAACCAATTACTTAATATGGGAAAAATAAACGAAAACACAAGAGCCGAAGTAAAAAAGATAGTTCTCGATTTTTTTAGCGAAGAATGCGAAGTTGAACTTACAGAATTATCGGAAAACACCAATGTTATTAAGGATATTGAAGGCGACTCTTTGATGTTTCTGGAATTACTCGAAATTTTTAAGAAAAAATATCAACTTGATATTGAACTGAAAACCATCGGAAAATATGTAATGAAACACCCAGCAGAAACCCTTGGCGACATCATCAATATGACCTTGCTCATTATTGAACACGAAAATAAAATTCTTGAATTGGCATAGTTTTAAATATCTTTCAGATTGGAAAATCGTCGTATAGCATTCCTTTTCCCGGCATTTATTAATGAATATTCCAACGACGAAAAGCAACAATTATCGGAATATTCCAATAATTTACAAAGTCATCTGGACGAAGCTTCCAAAATTACCGGAAGTGATTTGTCGTTGGTGGAAATTCATGGTTGCCAAATAACTAACGAATTACTTTCGCAATACATTGCTTACAGTTATAGTTGCGCCTTATCCGATATTTTAAAACAGCGCTCTGTTGTACCCGATTTTCTTTCCGGATATAGCATGGGCATTTATGCCGCTCTTTATCATGGAAATGCCATTTCTTTTGCCCAGGGAATAAAACTAATCCGGCAAGCCTACGAGGAAATAAAAAAATGCTGCAACGGAACGCCTTTCGGCATGGCCACCATCGTGGGGTTGAACAATGTTGATTTGCAACAAATAATTACACAAAATGCTGACAATGTTGAAATAATAAATAAAAATGGAAAATATTCCTTTGTCATTTCGGGCATTTATGCCGAAATAAACCGGATAGCCAACATTTGTTGTCAGGAAGGAGCACTCCACATCCGGTTGCTTCCGGTGGGTAGTCCTTACCATTCGCATTTTATGAACCAAGCCGCTCAGGAATTTGGAAAATTTGTCAATCAATCCGTTATCAATGATTCTGAAGTTGAAATAGTTTCAATTATTAATCAAAGAATTATTAAAGATGCTGCAGAACTCCGAAAAGAGCTGGTGATGAATATTTGTTCGGGAATAAACTGGTTTCTGACGATGGAATTCATGATAAAACAGGGAATAGACACCTTTATCGAATGCGGAGCTGGCGACAGCCTGACTAAAATTGCCAGATTTATTGATGGCGATTTCAAAATGTATCGGATGAATAAACTGAACCATTTGCTGATTAACACTAAAGACATTTAAAAATCAATAAATTATTAATAACTTACTAATATTCAACAATATGACAAAAGAAGAAATTTTACAGTGGCTCGATGCCCACAAAGTTTTTTACCTGGCAACCACCGAAGGAAACAAACCACATGTCCGCGGATTGATGTTGCACAAAGCCAACGAAAATGGGATTTATTTCACAACTACCAAAGTCCGTGATTTATATAAGCAATTAGTGGCTAATCCGGAAGTTGAACTTTGCTTTCACGAGGACAAGATGCAAATCAGGGTAAGCGGCCGGATTGAAGAGCGCGACGACGATATTGAATTGAAAAAAGAAATTGCTGCCGCCCGTCCGTTTATGAAACCCTGGCTCGACCGTACCGGTTTTGGCCCGATGGCTGTTTTTAGAGTAGTGGATTGCGTGGCAACAGTTTGGACGATGGAAACTACCCTTGCCCCAAAAACCTACGTGCCGCTGACCTAATTTATCGGGTACATTTTATATCTCAACCGAAGAAGCGTTCTGAATAGTGGCTCACGGAACTTCATCCGCGATTGTATTTCTATCGCTTCTTTCAGCATTTCAGGTGTAGGAGTTGATTCCCATGCCGGAACGCCATTTGGATTTTTGGAAGCAAACTGATTGATCCGAAAATATAATTCGTCCTCGCCTATAGTGCCGGAAATGTAAAATACCGGTTTTAACAATGAATCGGTGGATTTAATTATTTTTTCAGCTAAAGCGATCTCACAAAGTCTGGTTTGCGGATATATGCGTAAGCCGGCCGAGAGATGTGCCATGTCGTATTTATACACCCATTTTTCGATGAAGCTGAATGTTTCGTCGAGGGTTTGTGCATTTTCACCCGGACCGCCAAACAGGAAAAACCACATAGTTGGCATACCAGATTGTTGAATAAGCCGTGCCGTATTTTCTAATTCCTTCTGGTTAAAATTTTTGTCCAGGTTAGCAATCATGCGTGGTGAAGCCGAATCGGGAGTGCAGTCTATTTGTGCAAAACCAGCTTTTCTCATCAAATCAAACAATTCAGCGCTAGTATGCCTGGGATTTATTCCCATGGTACGCAGACGAATTTTTAGTTTCCTTCGGATGATTTCGCGGCAGATGGCTTCGGCATGGCCTGGCGGGTCATTAAACGTAGAATCAATAAATTCAAAAATTATATCGCCCAATTGCTCATTGGCTTTTTCTATCTCATCGACTATAGCTTTGGGGGTTCGCAGGCGGTACTGACCGCCTTCAATCACCGGATAAGTGCAGTAAATGCAACGATGATAGCAGCCCCGTTTGGTTTGTATTGAATAGCTTCCTCTCCGGCGGTAAGGTTCAAAATCAATCTTGCGATACATTTCAGAAAAAGGCAGTTTGCCCAAATCATATGGCGCAGATGCAGAAATAGTATTATTAGACGAATCTTTAGTTATTATTTCCGGAAGCCCATCGGTAGTTTTACCCGATTCCAGACATTTCAACAAGTTTAGCAATGCCTGTTCACCTTCGCCAATAATTCCATAATCTGCACCCGTTAGCTTCATCCATTCGTTGGGAAAAATGCTAAAACCGCTTCCGCCTAAAATCACCGGAACGGTCGCTATTTTTTGTACCGGTTTAATGAAGGTATTGATAAGCTGATCCGTATATTCTTTGGGATTGGTTTTAACCATATTATCAACATTCCGTATGCTGAAGCCAATATAATCGGGGCGGAATTGATGAACTGCCGTTTTCAGGTTTTCAATTTTTTCAAAAACCCCATCGAAAAGTTTCACTTCAAATGTTGCTTCCAGGGAAGAAGCAAGCAGGCATAAACCCAACGGAGCTACCGGATACGGAGCCTGTTCGGTATTGGTATTTACAAGGAGCACTCGCTTCATCAAATCAATAATTAGAAAAGCCCAAAGCTAAATAACATCGGTTCCTTTTTTGATTAGCCAAAGTTTTCCCACACTTTCATAAAATTCTTCCAGGGGCATTTTCGTTTCCATTACCGCATTGAAGAAATTGTATTTAGCCAAATCAAAATCAATGATTTTAGATTTAACTTCCTCATAATAAACCGTTCCAGGCATCGGAGAAAGTATCGTGTATCCGGCATAAACTACTTTATGTTTGCCGGAATAATCGGATAACGCCTTGAAATCGTCCGTGGTATAATCGCAAGGAATGACGTAATTTCCGCGGAGTTGAACATCGTTTTGATGAAAAATGTTGATCGCTTCTTCTATCAGATGCGCCGATGCATGTTTATTATAGCGCTTTAATTCACTTTGCCGGAATGATTCAAAACCACAGATAACCACTTTTAAACCACCTTTTGCCAATTTTTCAATCAGTTTGGGATATCTTACGGCTGTGTCGAAACGGATATCCATAATAAACGTTTTCTGTATGCCTTCTTCGGCTATACGGTCGAAAAGTTTATCAATAAAATTGACATTTACAATGGTATTGGCGTCGGCAAAACGCACCACTTCATAATCGTCAACCGCTTTAAGTTCATCAATTACACTTTCTATTTTCCGCTGAAGGAATTTCCCGTCGTGTTGTTTCCAGATGGAACAGAACGAGCATTGGTAGGGACAGCCCAACGACGTAAACAAATAAGTGCTGGCATGAGGACTTCCTCCGACTCTATATGTTGAAATCCAACGTTTCAAAAGGTTGCGGTCGGGCATGATAAAATTACGCCCCGCAGGATACCAGGGTTTTACCGGAGCTAAAGTCTTACGGAAAGTTGTTGCCGTATTGATAAAAATACCTCCGATAGTGTCAAAAGGCAAATGTTTCGATTTAGCTATAACAATTTGGCGGAAAATACCCGCCGATTGTCCCGGACAAACAATATCCACTTCCGGCCGGGCAAAATCACCCGGACAGAGAGAAGTATGTAAACCTCCGGCAATGGTTAATATTTCAGGATTAAACCGTTTGGCTACCCTGAAAATTTCCATCCCTGCCCAATATTCTGAAGCGATAAAGGTAACGCCTACAATATCGGGTTTAACTAGGAAAAGTATATTATCAATGAGTTGAGGAAGCGGAGGCGAATCGGGAAAAAGATCGTATTCCCCTTTCAGGTCAATAAAAGTTACATCAAAATCTTTGACCGCTGCCGCAACCGTTAGCAATCCCAGTGGCGGACCGATTAATTTTTTATGAATAAAACGCTTGGCTTCGTCCGGAGCATAGCGTAAAATACTATTTATGGGCGAGCGTGGCGGGTTGATTAAAAGAATTTTCATCCGTAAGTTTTATGATAACGACAATTTCACTCCGTAATACGGGAAATGCACTGTCATGATTTTTATGGATGTCAAAAATGCGAAAAAATCCTCAAACCTGGTTTAAAAAAGAAAATATTACTTGACTTTTATTTTTCCACCGGGTTTCAATACCGCATTTTTCTTCATTTTGTTTAGTGTATACAACTTTTTCAGCGGCACTCCCGATTTCCGTGCAATTTCCGACAGGGAATCTCCTTTTCGTACAGTATAATATTTGCGTCCGCGATAGGATTTTCCCACCGATTTTACATCGTGTTTCGAAATCTTGGAACGGATAAAGGAATTGCGTGTAATCATCAGAGTATCCGACAACAGATCGTGATCGGTAAGGCTTATAATATTCATCGGATTAAATGGCTCGCCAAGGTAACGGGTTTCAAAATGAAGATGAACGCAGGTGGCATGCCCGGTACGCCCGCCTAATCCGATGGGATCGCCGGCTTTTATAGGTCGATCTACACGGGCAATAATTTTGTTCATATGCCCGTAAAGGGTTTCAATACCATTGTTATGGCGAACGACTACCATGTTGCCATAACCTCCGTAACGACGGGCGATGCGTACCGTGCCGTCGAAAGCACAGCGAATGGTATCGTTTAGATTGCACCGGATATCAACTCCCGCATGGAAATGACGCCCGCGATAGCCAAAAGGAGAAAGCAACTGTCCTTCGTAAGGAAAGATAAAAGGACTATCTCCTTCGTTGTACAAAGGAATGACAGTGGTATCATTTTTGGCTGGTATGTTGCTTACATCGAACCGTCGCACATGGAGGGTATCCCAATTATGTTCGTTAACAAAATCTCCGGGAACAAAAATAAGATCGGGAGGAATAAATTTCTGGGTTGTTGTGTCGGGACTTTCGTCGGGTTGAACATTCAATGGCCTGCCAATAAACCGTGAATTATCAAAGACATCTTCTTTTTTTTGTGGCGTTCTTTCGATGACCGCAGCTGTTATCAAACTGTCGGTTGTTGTATCTGCTGTACGGCCAACAGATAAAGGAAGAACCGTCCCAAGAGACATTACGGGTACAAGTGTATCGGAGGGATTAGAATGTAATAAAGTTTTGTTTTCAATAAAAAATGCAGATGTGTCGATAATTACACTCTGCGCCGTTGCCATGTCTGTTATAAACAATAGACAAAGAACAACAAATAAGCTTTTTAAAAAATCGGGTTCATTATAAATCATAGGCTGCCAAATGGTTCGGAAAAAATAAAATTTCCATTTACTTAATTGAACGCCAAAATTAATGATTAATTGCCAAAAAAAAGGACTTATCTCTGTTAATAATACTTAAAAGGCATTAAAATATTGCCTAAAAGGGGCCTTGCAAATTTTTCATTATCATCAAAAATAGTATAATTTTGCTTACCAAAATAAAATGATCTTTTATTAAGTTAAAATAAATAAAAATATTAGTATGAAGCGATTATATTTTACATTCCTGGTTATCGTCTTTTTTTCTGCTTCTACTTTCGGGCAGGAAAATAATGGCAAAACAGGCCTCATTACAAAGAAAAACATGAAATTAAGCAGCAACATTCTGACTCCGGAGGTTCTTTGGTCGTTCGGCAGGATAGGCGAATCGGTGGTGTCGCCCGACAAAACCACGGTATTATTCGGAGTAACGTATTACGATATTCAGCAAAATAAAGGTAACTGCGACCTTTATACCGTAGGTATTGATGGAAAAAATCTCAAACAAATTACGTCGACTCCCGGAAGCGAATATAATGCTACCTGGCGACCCGATGGTAAAAAAATAGGATTCCTGTCGGCACAAAGCGGCGAGATGCAACTTTATGAAATCAATCCCGATGGAACGGATGTTAAACAAATTTCCTATATCAACGGAGGAATTGACGGGTTTAAATATTCGCCCGATATGAGCAAAATCCTGTACATTCAGGAAGTAAAAGTTGATAAAAACACACAGGACATTTATCCCGACCTGCCCAAAGCTTCCGGACGAATTATGGATGATTTGATGTATCGCCACTGGGATCAGTTTGTTGATACCTATACTCACATATTTGTGGCCGATTATAACGAAAATAAAATTACTGACGGAACCGATATTATGCCCGGCGAACCCTGGGAATCGCCACTGAAACCTTTCGGTGGACTGGAACAGGTTAACTTTAGCCCCGACAGCAAAACCATCGCTTATACCTGCCGCAAACTCAAAGGTAAAGAATATGCTCTTTCCACCAATTCCGACATTTATCTTTATGCTATAGCTACTAAAAAAACTACCAACCTTACCGAAGGAATGATGGGTTATGATATTAGCCCGGTATATTCGCCCGATGGCAGCAAAATAGCATGGGAAAGTATGGAACACAACGGTTACGAATCAGACAAATCGCGATTGTTTGTTCATGATTTTACTACCGGCACCAAAACCGATTATTCCAGGGATTTTGATCAGAATAGCAATGGACTCACCTGGTCGGATGACGGCAAATCAATCTATTTTATCAGCGATATTCACGCAACGGATGAAATCTACCGTTTAGATCTGAAAAATGGAAAAATTACCCGCATCACCGATGGTATTCATAATTATTTAAACGTTATCGTTGCCGGCAAAATGCTTATTGCCCAGCGCCAATCTATGTCGTCGCCTACCGAAATTTATGCCGTGAATCCCAAAGATGGAAAAGAAACCCAGATTACATTTGTGAACAAGGATTTACTCGATCAGTTGAAGTTCGGGAATGTGGAAAAACGCTGGATTAAAACTTCCGACAATAAGGAAATGCTCACCTGGATTATCTATCCGCCCAACTTCAATCCAAACAAAAAATATCCGACCCTGCTTTATTGCGAAGGTGGACCTCAGAGCACCGTCAGCCAGTTTTGGTCGTACCGATGGAATTTTCAGATGATGGCTGCCAACGATTATATTATCGTAGCGCCAAATCGTAGAGGATTACCTGGTTTCGGAACGGCATGGAACGAACAAATAAGCGGCGATTATGGCGGGCAAAATATGCAGGATTATCTTTCGGCCATTGATTCCATGAAAAAAGAGCCTTTTGTGAATGCCGATAAATTAGGTTGCGTAGGCGCAAGTTATGGCGGATTTTCGGTATACTGGCTTGCCGGAAATCACAATAAACGTTTCAAAGCATTTATTGCTCACGATGGCATGTTTAACCTCGAAAGCCAATATACTGAAACCGAAGAAATGTGGTTTGTAAATTGGGATTTGGGCGGTCCGTTCTGGGATAAAAACAATGCAACAGCTCAACGCAGTTATGCCAATTCACCTCACAAATTTGTTCAAAACTGGGATACTCCCATTTTAGTTATTCATGGCGAAAAGGATTACCGCATTCCTGCAACCCAGGGCATGAGCGCTTTTGATGCTGCCGTGTTGCGTGGTGTCCCGGCCAAGATGCTTTATTTCCCCGACGAAAATCACTGGGTACTTAAACCACAGAACGGAATTTTGTGGCAACGTACTTTTTTCGGATGGCTTGATAAATGGCTGAAGTAATAGTTGTTAGTTGATTGTTGTTGGTTGATAGTTGATTAACCTGACAGCATACGCAGTACCTGTCAGTGTTTAAAAGACAATTACGAATTAAAAATTACGAATTACGAAAACAATCCAAAACCTGACAGCATACGCAGTACCTGTCAGCGATACTAATAGTTGATTATTGATTGACCTGACGTCGTTAAATCAGCTGCCGGCAATAATCAATTGTTTGATCTGATCAATAGTATCGGGATGAAACCAATGAATTTCCTTGTCGCGCATAAACCATGTCATTTGGCGCTTGGCATAGCGACGGGTATGGGTTTTGATGTCGGCGATGGCTTGTTCGAGTGTAATTTTCCCATCGAAATATTCAAATAATTCCTTATAGCCAACGGTATTTAACGCATTATAATGCCGTAGCGGATAAAGATTGCGGGCTTCTTCAAGCAAGCCCTGCTCAATCATTTGGTCGACACGTAGTCCGATAATTTGGTTTAACTCTGCCCGTTCGCGGGAAAGGCCTATTTTTAGTATGTTAAATTTTCTCGGTCTGGCCGTGCCATTCCGTAGTGAAGAATATGGCTTACCCGTTTGCAGGCAGACTTCAATGGCACGGATTAGGCGCGTAGGATTTGCCAGGTCAACAATGGCATAATACTCAGGATCCAATAGTTTTAACTTATTGCGTAGCTCTTCTAATTCATTGTTTTGAAGTTCTTTTCGTAAATCGGGATCAGGATCGGGAAGTTCATCTATTCCATGACAAACGGCATTGATATATAAACCCGAGCCGCCAACCATAAGTAATTGTTTTTTGGTTAAAAAGAGACGGTCGAGCAAAGCCAAAACATCCGTTTCGTAACGCGAAACATTATAATAATCATGAATGGAAAGATTGCCTATAAAATGATGGGGTACGGCATTTAATTCTGCTTCGGAAGGAGCGGCAACTCCTATTTTTAATTCCCTGTAAAACTGTCGCGAGTCGGCCGAAAGAATTTCGGTATTCAGATATTGAGCAAGCCGTATACTTATAGCTGTCTTGCCAACGGCGGTAGGCCCGACGATGACAATAAGCCTTGCGTGTTCTGGGTCAGAATTTGACTTCTTCAAATCCATCATTGAGTTCGCCGAAGTCGGGATCAACCTCGGTATTGCCAAACAGATCGTCTTCCTCTTCTGTTTCAATATCGTTTATCTCATCCGACTCATCATCCATTCCGGGATAAGCCGCCGGAACTAAACCTGGTTTGTTGGGTAAATCGCCTATGCTTTTGGTGCATCTTGGAAAATGGATACCGTGAGTGGTGTAAGATACTATTTTGGATAATTCAATATAAAAAGTCTTAAGATCAATAAAATCATAAACATAAAGCATACGCTGATGCGGGTCGTCAATGAATTTGTTAAGGATGGACGTATTCATGGTAAAAGTCGGAATCTTTTTCCGCATCTTTTCTTCGTCCTCTTCCGCTTCTTCTTCCTCCGTTTCTTCGCTCATATCGAGCAGGGTAATTTCCTTTAGTTTGCGCCAACCGCTGTTGCATATATAAAATGAGGCTAATTCCTCTCCGTTTAAGCCGGTGGATTCAAGTAATATGTCGTGAAAATCTTCAAATGTCTGATTTGGCAAGATTTCTATTTCCCTTACAAAATCTTCCTGATTTTCAAACAGGACTTTGAATTTATAAACGTTCATTCAATTAAAATTTTAAAGTTCAAAAGTACAAAAAATTTGAATAGATGGCGATCTTTTGGGTAAAAAACTCGCAAAATATTATAGCAAATTACAATTTAGGTCCTGAAATACCTGATTTGATAAAACTTTTGCAATACGACCAATTTCTTCTTGCCTACAGGTAACAATAATTGCCCCAATTGTCGGTAAAATCTCCTTTTCCGTCGGTTATCTTTTTTCAGGCCTAAAACCCACCATACTTTTGTATCGTGAAATTACAGGAAGATGGGAACCAACCCGGAATCGAAACCAAAAACGTATAACATTAAAAATCAAAGATAAATGACGATTAAAACAAAATTTCTGTTTATTGCTGCCGGTTTTTACCTGCTGATCGCCTGTTCAGCGAAGGGATTTAGCCAGACCACCGACAAAACCTGGAGCTTGAACGATTGTATCCGGTATGCATTGGAAAAGAATATCCAAATACAACAAACGCAGCTGACATCCCAAAAGAAGGAAATTGTCGGCGAACAGGCAAAAACCGACCGCTATCCTTCGGTAAACGCTTCCGTAAGCCAGAACTTCGGATGGGACAAAACGCTGGATGTGGAAAAAAATAAATATGGCGATTATTCCAGATCCAACAGCACCGGTTATTCGGTAAATTCCAGTGTAACCCTTTTTAACGGCTATAAACTGAAAAACATCATTAAACAATCGGAACTGGAAGTAAACGCAAGCCGGTACGATACCCAGACTACCCAGGAAAATGTAAGTCTTAACATTTTGAATGCTTATTTACAAGTACTTTATTCCGAAGAACTGGTAAAGAACAGTCAAAAGCAGATTGATTTATCGGAAGAGCAACTTCGTCTTGCCGGAGAACGCCTACATCTGGGAGCCATTTCGCAAGCCGATTATCTACAGGTGAAATCGCAATTAGCAAGTGAAAAGCTTACACTTGCCAATGCCCAAAGCCAACTTTCCATCAATAAAGTTACGCTTATGCAATTGATGGAACTTCCGGTAGCTTCCGGTTTTCAAATTGTTCATCCCGATTTTGGCGATAGCATTAATCAGCATCGGATGCCGGATGCCGAAAGTATATTCCGCACAGCCCTTGCCATAAAGCCGCAGATAAAAAGTGCCGAACTCGGACTACAAAGTGCTCAGGAAAATGTAAATATTACCAAAGCGGGTTTCCTGCCTCAGCTATCGCTTAACGGAAGTTTAAGCACAGGCTATTCGAGTGGTTTGGATGGGCTGGGATATGGCTATCAGGTGGAAAACAAGATAAATCCGAGTGTTGGACTCAGCCTTTCCATCCCTATTTATCAGAACAAACAAATCCGGAACCAGGTGCAAACGGCAAACCTTGAAGTACAGTCGGCAACATTGAACATGAGCGATACCAAAAACGAATTGCGCAAATCCATCGAACAGGCTTGTGTCGACGTTACCTCCGCCGAAAACGAATACGAAGCAAGCCGCGAACAATATAAGGCAACGTTCGAATCGTACCAGGTTTCTTCAGAAAAATTTGACCAGGGACTGTTGAGTTCTGTTGATTTTCTGATTCAGAAAACAAACCTGATCGAGTCGGAAAGCAGCCTTTTACAATCAAAATATAAATTAATTTTCAGTTATAAAACACTCGATTTTTATTCAGGAATACCATTAGGATTATAAAACAACGAAGAAACAATTAAAATGAAAACAAATAAAAAAATATTAATTACTGTTTTGGCCGGAGTGGCCGTGCTTGCTACCATACTGTTAATAACCCGATCCTGTCGTAAGGAAGCTCAGCGTATTACGTTTGAAACGGCAAAAGTAACCCCAAGCACCATTACCAATACGGTAACGGCAACCGGAACATTGCAAGCCATAAAAACGGTAGATGTCGGTACACAGGTTTCGGGTGTTATCAGTAAACTTTATGCCGATTACAATTCTCATGTAAAGAAAGGGCAACTGTTAGCCGAACTGGACAAGCGGTCGCTAACAATGAATCTGCAAAATGCCCAGGGAAATTATGAAAATGCAAAAGCCGAAGTTACATACCAGGCTTCCAATTATGAACGCATTAAAGCCCTTTGGACAAAAAAATTAGTAGCCGAAAGCGATTATGACCTGGCTTTGTATAATTATACCAAAGCAAAAGCAAGTCTTAAAACGGCAACTTCTGATTACGAAAAAGCAAAAGTGAATCTGGAATATGCTTACATTTATTCACCTATTGATGGAGTTGTCCTGAAAAGAGCAGTAGACGAAGGACAAACTGTGGCAGCCAGTTTCAGTACTCCTACCTTGTTTTCTATTGCCTAACGATCTTACCCAGATGCAGGTGGAAGCAAGCATTGACGAAGCTGACATCGGACAAGTAAAAGATGGCCAAAAAGTAAGTTTTACCGTGGATGCCTTTCCCGACATGAAGTTTAGCGGTGAAGTTATTGAAATCAGGATGCAACCGGTAACTACCAACAATGTGGTTACGTATACGGTAATTATCAAAGCGCCCAATCCCGATTTGAAACTGATGCCGGGAATGACGGCGAGCATTGTCGTTACCGTGGAAGAAGCAACGAATGTTTTATGTGTCCCAAGCAAAGCCTTACGGTTTAAACCCGACAGTGCTTTAATGGCAACTTATCTTAAAAATTCGCCGAACGATGAGAACAATAGCAGTATAAAAAAAGCAATGGCCGCTACCGATAAAAATAACGGTCAGGAATATTCCGAATTATGGGTAAAAGTTGGAAACAGCATACATCCTGTACGCGTTCAGGTAGGAATAAATGATGATATCCATGCCCAGATTATTTCGGGATTGCAGGAAGGCGAAGAAGTGGTTATTTCCATGACTTCGTCGGGTAATTCAGATAATAACAGTAAAACCACAACCGGCACAACCTCCAAAAGCCCGTTTATGCCAACGCCACCCAAGAGAAAATAATGATAAATTCCATGGACAAAAGAATCATAGAAATAAAAAATCTGCGGAAAGATTTTCATGTGGGTGAAGTTACCGTACATGCTTTGCGCGGAATCAATCTTCAGATAAACGCAGGAGAGTTTGTAGCCATCATGGGTGCAAGCGGTTCGGGAAAATCAACCATGCTGAATATTCTGGGATGTTTGGATAAACCAACTTCCGGAGAATATCTGCTGGATGGGGTGCCAGTATCCGGATTGAACAAAAACGAACTGGCAAACCTGCGGAATCAGAAGCTCGGATTCGTATTCCAGTCGTACAACCTGCTGGCGCGAACTTCTTCGCTCGAAAACGTTGAACTACCCTTGTTTTATAATTCCAAAATCAAAGCCAAGGAACGTCGTGAGCTTGCATTGCATGCCTTAGAATCGGTAGGCTTAGCCGATCGCATGCATCACATGCCCAACCAGCTTTCGGGCGGACAACAGCAACGCGTTGCCATCGCCCGTTCGCTGGTGAACGACCCGGTGGTGATATTAGCCGATGAAGCAACGGGAAACTTAGATACCCGTACTTCTTACGAAATCATGGCTTTGTTCCAGGAATTGAATGAAAAAGGAAAAACCATCGTATTTGTAACCCACGAACCGGATATTGCCCGGTTTACTACAAGGAATCTCGTGTTCCGTGATGGTATCATCCTGCAGGAAAAACAGGTTACCGAAAAATATAATGCAAAGGAAATGCTGGAAAACATGCCAGTAAATGCAAATCTTGAATAAATACAGCCATGAATTATTCTAATCTGATAAAAATAGCATTAAAGGCGCTGCGCCGGAATAAGCTCAGGGCTTTTTTAACCATGTTGGGAATCATCATTGGCGTAGCATCGGTAATTACTATGCTTGCCATCGGACAGGGTTCCAAGAAAAGTATACAGGATCAGGTTTCTGGCATGGGAGCCAACCTGATCATGGTTATGCCAGGTATGCAGTTCCGGGGCGGCGTTCAGATGGGGAACACCAGTAGCCAGAAGCTTACATTGGAAGATATGGAAGCTATTGGAAAACTATGTCCCTCGGTAAGTATGGTTTCGCCGGAAGTGAGAAATAGCGGTCAGGCGATCTATGCTGATGAAAATACGCCTACCACTATGTACGGAGTAAATAACAGATATCTTGATATTAAAAAATTAAGCTTAAAATCAGGACGTATGTTTACCGATAAAGAAATAAAATCGGCAGCCAAAGTTTGCCTGATTGGCAAAACGGTACTCGAAAATCTTTTTGGTAAAAATGTGGACCCGGTAGGACTTACTGTCCGGTTCAACACCATTCCCATGAAGATAATCGGTGTACTGCAATCTAAAGGGTCGAATACCTTCGGGCAGGATCAGGACGATCTTTTGCTGGCACCCTATACCACCATACAAAAACGTATGTTGGCAGTTACCCACGTACAAACCATCTATGCATCTGCGCTAAGCGAAACAAAATCGAAACAGGCGGTAACCGAAATAGAATCTTTGTTAAGGGAAAGGCATAAACTGAAAGCTACCGACGAAGATGATTTTGATGTCCGTTCGCAGGAAGAATTGGTAAGCACGTTAAGTTCCATCAGCAATGTACTTACCGTATTGCTTGGCGCCATTGCCGGCATTTCGCTGCTGGTTGGAGGCATAGGTATTATGAATATTATGTATGTTTCGGTAACCGAACGAACACGCGAAATCGGGTTGCGAATGTCGGTGGGCGGACGTGGTAATGATATCATGATGCAGTTTCTTACCGAATCCATGTTATTAAGCATCATCGGCGGATTAATTGGCATTTGCCTGGGAATAGGCGCTTCGCGCATCGTTGCTTTGGTGATGAACTGGCCCGTAGTGGTGATGCCGCAGGCTGTAATATTATCCTTTGTAGTTTGTACGGTTATCGGGATCTTTTTTGGATGGTATCCTGCACGCAAAGCTGCTAACCTCGATCCCATTGATGCTTTGCGTTATGAATAATTCTTTGTATTTTTGAAATTCCTATTTAAGCCGATTATGCATACACCTTTTCTAACCGGAAAAAAGCTTTACCTCTTTCTTCATATTGCAGCCTGGGCTATTTTGTTCATTCTCCCAAGCTATTTTCTTTATATGGATTCAAGCCATGATGTTATTTTTCTCGTCAGAACCTACCTCCATACGGTTTTTCTTGCTTTTATTTTTTATATAAATTATCTGTGGCTTGCACCAAAGTTTTTCTTCGGGAAATGTAAAGTATATTATCCTGCTTTGGTAATCGGTTTAATCGCTTTTACTACTATTTTGTTTGTATATGCCAACAATTATTATTCACGAGAAACTGAGCATCCCTTTGAAATGGATTCGCAATTGCAAATACTGCAAAATGAAATGCAAAATCAGTATCAATACATGCCTCACCCGGAACCCGAAAGACCTAAGCCGCCCAAAGGCTGGCCTGTTTATAATTTTGTATTGAATTCATTACTCATTACCGGATTTGGACTGGGATTGCGTTTTTCGGAAAAAATAATACAAACCGATAAAAGACGTAAAGAAGCCGAAAAAGAAAAACTGAATTCGGAATTGGCTTTGCTCAAAAATCAGATAAGCCCGCACTTTTTCTTTAATACGTTAAACAACATCTATTCATTGGTACAAACCAATACCGATGATGCTCAGAAAGCCATTCTTCAGCTTTCCAAACTAATGCGATACCTCATCTACGAATCGGAAGAGGGAACTACTTCTTTGGGGAAAGAAATTGAATTTATGAATCATTATATCGACCTGATGCAACTCCGCATCAATAACAAGGTGGAACTGAAAGTGGATTTTCCGGAAGTCGCAGAACCGATTCCCGTTCATCCTTTATTGTTTATTCCTTTTATCGAAAATGCCTTTAAACACGGGATCAGCTATCGCGAACCTTCTTTTATTCATATAAAAATGCAAGTCAACAACGGTATTCTTTGGTTCACCTGCAACAATAGTATCAATATCCAAAACGAAAGCATGGTACGTTCCGGTTCGGGTATTGGTCTCGAAAACATAAAAAAACGTCTTGCCTTGTTATATCCCGGTAAATATACCCTCGACATCAGCAATACCGACCGGCAATACAATGTCTCCCTCAAAATAATAACCACTTAGAGATAAAAACGATGATAAGCACTATTGCCATTGACGACGAACCGCTGGCGCTGAAACTCCTCAGCGGATATATTGCAAAGACGCCTTTTCTTTCCCTTCAGGGAGAGTTTGATAATCCATTGGCGGCAATAGAATTTCTGGAACATACTGCCGTAGACCTGATTTTCCTCGATATACACATGCCCGATCTCAATGGGATAGAATTTGTACGTGCATTGGCAAGTAATCCCAAAATTATATTTACTACCGCCTACGAAAAATATGCCATCGAAGGATTTAAACTCGAGGCGATGGATTATTTGCTGAAACCCTTCAGCTATGAAGAGTTCCTGGTGGCGGCACAAAAGGCAAAGAAACAGATAGAACTGGAACAAAAAGCCACTATAACCATAGAAGCCAACAATGAATTCCTGTTTCTGAAATCGGACTATAAGATTCGCCGGATTAATTTCGACGATATTTTGTATATTGAAGGATTAAAGGATTATGTAAAGGTATACCTGAGAAACGAAGACAAACCGCTGCTTACCATAAGCTCGATGAAACAGATTGAAGCCAAACTGCCCGTTGCCCGGTTTATGCGTGTGCACCGTTCATTCATCGTTAACCTTAGCCGGATTGAGACTATCGAACGCTTCCGCATTGTGTTTGGCAAGGTATATATCCCTGTCAGCGACCAGTACAAGGATAAGTTTCAGGAATACCTTAATCAGAACTTTTTGTAGAATTAATTCTCGGATACATTTAAAAATAAAAGACTTTCTGAATAAATATTGGAATTTATATGGCTAAAACTCTGAAAAGGTAAAAGATACTATTGCAAAAAAATCATATAATCACATAAAAATCATTACATAATCTCTAACATGGAGGAAAGCAAACATGAGTACACATCAACTCTTTACTTTAGCAAAAATCATAATATTGTTCTTTGCTATTATTTTTGTTTTACCCGTTCAGGCACAAACCGGAGTATATACTTTGAACGGCGGAACCGCAAGCCAAGCAAATCAGACGTATGCGGCAACTCTTACCGATCAATCGGCCGTCTATGTTTTTAATTCAGGTCATCTGACACTGACAAATTGTACAATGACCAAAACCGGCGACGCTTCCAACGTAAATAACAGTAGTCAATATGGCACCAATGCCGGCGTATTGGCAAAATCAGCCGGAATCGTCGTCATTTCAGGTGGATCGGTAACAACAAATGCATTAGGCGCTAATGGACTTTTTGCGACCGGAACAGGATCTTCCGTTTCGATGTCTGATGGAACCATTAATGCGTCGGGCAGCAGCGCCCATGGCGTGGATGCAACTTATGGCGGATCTATAAGTCTCACTAACGTAAATGTTACATCGACGGGAGCCAATTCTTCAGTTCTTGCAACGGATTTCGGAGGGGGGACGGTAACTGTTTCCGGAGGTACAATCATTGCATCTGCAACAGAGGCAAACAGTCATTCCGCCGGCATTTATTCAACAGGCAATATCACGGTTACCGGAGCTACCGTTATATCTTCCGGAGATTGTGGAGGAGTAATTGATGGAGCTAATACCATCAATCTGATCAATACATCGCTCGCTGGTAAACTTGAAGGAATAAAACTTTGGAATACTACGCCTGCCAGTGGATCGGCTACGGTAACTATAAACGGTGGTTCACTTACAGCAACCACCGGTAATGCTTTTTATGTTACCGGTGAAGCTGGAAATACCGCCAACGGAATAATAACATTGAGCGGAGGAGCAGTCATCAATGCAGGTACCGGTAACATCATTAAGGCGGTCAGTCCAAGCACGGTAAACTTTACAGCGGATAACGAATCATTAACCGGAAACATGATCACTTCAGGAAACAGCACCATTACAGCCATGCTAAAGAACAACACCACTTTAACGGGACGCATCAACGTTGCCGCTTTGAGCATCGATTCAACAAGTTCGTGGACACTTACTGGTAATTCCATTCTAACAACCCTAATTGATCCCAGTGGAATTTCCGGACTTTTGGTTACTAATATCACCGGAAACGGATACAGTGTTCATTATGATTCAAGTCTTACAGGTAACGAATATCTTGGCGGGCTAACTTATTCTTTAGTTAATGGTGGCGTTCTTACTCCGGAAGCCATTAATAGTATTGAAGAACATCAATCGGTAGCATCAACAGACTGGATTCTCTATCAAAATTACCCCAATCCTTTCAGATCAACTACCACTATTTCGTTTGAGCTTTTTAAACCGGCATACGTAACCTTAAAAATATACGATATTCTGGGTAATCAAATAAAAGTATTGTTTAATAAAATGGGAAATATTGGGAAGTATGCAATACCATTTGCCGTTAATGGCCTCGGAAATGGAATTTATTATTACCAATTAAATGTAGATGGTGCTATTCAAACGCAGAAGATGATAATCCAAAAATAAGAGAAATAGCATTTAGCCATTAGCCGTTAGCTTTTGGCCGTTAGCCAATAGCCAACCGCCATACACAGCGTTTAAACGAAAGGGAAACGATTAGCTATTAACCATTCCTGCTCTGATTTTCACTTTTTATATATCGGTCAAAATGGCTCTCCGTCCCTGAAGCCGGTTAACGAAGCCCTATCTGCTTTTAGCCGTTAGCTTTTAGCCATTAGCTGTTGGCCAATTGCTAAAAGCTAATAGCCAACAGCCAGACACAGCGTTTAAACGAAAGAAAAACGATTGGCTATTAACCATTCCTGCCCTGATTTTCACTTTTTATATATTGGTCAATAGGTTTACCTGCCCTAATTTTCACTTTTTGTATACCAGTCAATAGGTTTACCTGCTCTGATTTAAAATATTCCCGACAGGTTTTGCAAACCCGTCAGGAATAATGATTACCAAAACTTATTTTCTGATCACAATCTTCTTAATATAGTTAGCATCCTTGCCGGTAACGGTTAGCGTATAAATCCCTTCCGGTAAATCGCCTGAACCGATTTCTGTGGAATATTTACCGTTAGCTGCAACGTTCAGTTGCTGATAAACAGCCACACCTAACGAATTATAAACCGTTACATCAAAATTCTGCGATTTTACCGGGATTAATTCAAGGGTGAATGTTTCGTTGCTGGGATTGGGATAAACACTTATGTCAGTTCGGTTTTGTTCGCTAATTCCGGTGGCAGACCCAACGACTCCATTTGTGTATTTGGGTTCAAACAGGTTGCCCTCATAATCGCTGAATTCTTTGAGCGTCGGATTGTTTTCAAAGGATAATGTCGATTGTCCCGAGGCTTTAGTGGTAAACCGGAGATTGCATAATGTTCCGTCAGCAATGTTTATGCCCCGATCATCGGCTGCCCAGACAAAAGTAAGTTGTCCCGGAGCTGTATTACCAACGGTAACATCATTTATTCCATCATACCAATGATCAATACCGGTAAATTGAATTTTGTCGGGGTCGTAGGCAATGGTAAACTGGAACGATCCCAGGTCAGGCATATCCGAAATGTGAACAGGAACGATTATTTCGCCATTGGAATCATTAACCGTTTCCATACTGATTATCCCCTGTTCCTTTACGGTTGATAAATCAGTTTCTGTTGGGATATACGAACCATTGGCATCCCCATAAACCAAACCATTAAAATTGTAGGTTACATTAGAGCCGTTGATACTAAGAGTGTCGTTATTGAAAAGCCAGTCGCCAACTGCAAATGAATTAATGATGGTTGCAATACGTTTTTTGATCAGCAAAACATCGGCGGCAGTCAAACTGCCGGAAGCATTAACATCACCCGAAACATAATAAATCCCCGTTAACGGGCTTATGTTTGCAATGTGCTTTTTATATAATAATACATCCGAAGCGCTAACTCCATTCCACGGTTTGGTTGCCGTTACCTGGAGGGTGTAATTACCGTTGGCAACATTGCTAAAACTATAACCACCTGTAGCGTTAGTGACAGTGGATGCTACGGTACCATTGCTGTTTTTTAAATCTACCGTTATATCGTTTAATGGAGTGTTTGATGTGTTTGCATAACTAATGATTCCATTAATTGAAGAATCAGCCAATAAATCGTTTTGTATAATTAACATACCAGCAGCATAATCCGCCACATAGGCATAGTTTCCGATGACGGCTACTCCCCAGGCAAAACCGGGTGTATCATAAAACCCAACTTCCTGAGGGTTGGCAGGGTTGCTGATATCAATAATCCGTAAGCCATCAGCATAATCCGCTACATAGGCATAGTTCCCGCTGACGACTACTTCCAAGGCAATACCGGGTGTATCATAAAACCCAACTTCCTGGGGGCTGACAGGATTGCTGACATCAATAATCCGTAAACCAAAATCACCATCCGCTACATAGGCATAGTTTCCACTAACGACTACTCCTTGAGCAGCCCCGGGCGTATCATAAAATCCTGTTTCCTGAGGACTGACAGGATTGCTGATATCAATAATCCGTAAGCCGGCACCTACATCAGCCATATAGGCATAGTTTCCGATGACAGATACTCCCCGGACAAAACCAGATGTATCATAAAACCCAACTTCCTGAGGGTTGGCAGGATTGCTAATATCAACAATTCGTAAGCCGGCTTCATAATCGGATATATAGGCATAGTTTCCGATGACGACTACCCCCCAGGCAGTACCGGGTGTATCATAAAACCCCACTTCCTGAGGGTTGGCAGGATTGCTGATATCAATAATTCGTAAGCCGGCATCCCAATCCGCAACATAAGCATAGTTTCCGCTGACGGATACTCCATAAACACATCCAGGTGTATCATAAAACCCTTCTTCCTGAGGGTTGGCAGGATTGCTGATATCAATAATACGTAAGCCGGCTTCTCCATCCGCAACATAGGCATAATTTCCGCTTACGGATACTCCATAAGCCCACCCCGGTGTATCATAAAACCCAACTTCCTGAGAACTCGCAGGATTGCTAATATTAATAATTCGTAAACCAGCAGCATAATCCGCAACATAGGCATAGTTTCCGCTTACGGATACTCCACGGGCAAAACCGGGTGTATCATAAAACCCCACTTCCTGAGGGTTGGCAGGATTGCTGATATCAATAATCCGTAAGCCGGCATTACCATCAGCCATATAGGCATAGTTTCCGCTTACGGATACTCCCCGGGCAGAACCAGGCGTATCACAAAACCCCACTTCCTGAGGGCTCGCAGGATTGCTTATATCAATAATTCGTAAGCCGGCATCCCAATCCGCAACATAAGCATAGTTTCCGCTGACGGATACTCCCCAGGCAAAACAGGGTGTATCATAAAACCCCACTTCCTGAGGAATGGCAGGATTGCTAATATCAACAATTCGTAAACCATCAAAATCATCGGCTACATAGGCATAGTTTCCGCTTACGGATACTCCCCGGGCATACCCGGGCGTATCATAAAACCCCACTTCATGAGGACTCGCAGGATTGTTTATATCAATAATCCCTAAGCCGGCATTACCATCAGCCATATAGGCATAGTTTCCGCTTACGGATACTCCCCGGGCAGAACCAGGCGTATCACAAAACCCCACTTCCTGAGGGCTCGCAGGATTGCTTATATCAATAATTCGTAAGCCGGCTTCATTATCGGCTATATAGGCATAGTTTCCCATAATTTCCATATAATTGATTAAATCCGGTAATAAGAGTTCACCAACTTTTTGTAGATTTGCTGATATAGTTTTATCTATCACCAATAGCATACACCCACTACCGATAAAGACATAATTACCACTTTCGGCTACGGCTTCACAGGGTCCATACCCCCAATGTCCGATAAACGTCGTGTTTAAAGAATTTTGTGCCACCAGCGAAAAACTAATGCCTATCGCCAGTATAAAAATAGTAAAGATTTTTTTCATAATTTGTAATTTAAGTTGTTAATTATTTAGCATATACTTTATCATAATCCGAATATTCTTTTGAACCACATTCAGGGCATACGGTACCATTACCGCTACCGCATTCGTTGCAATATTTCTTACCACATTTGCGGCAGGTATGTACCGGAAAATAGTTGGATGAAAATGTTTTTGAAGCTTTTCGCCCGCAATTGGGGCAGGATGTATAGTCACTCATTTTTTAATGTTTTTTTGTGTTTATTTTTTTAACCATAAAGTGCACTAAGGAGGCACAAAGGGAGAATTGTATTTTAACGTTCTTTAGTCCCGCTCATCGGCCAACTCACCCAGTCGGTTGGCGGTGAGTTTTGTTAATATTTCTCCTTCTGAAATCCCCATTCCCTTAGCACATTTTTATAGGTATCGGGGTAGTTTGCCTTGATGATAAATATAAGGGCGTTAAGCGCTCTTTTTAATTCGGCTTTCATTTGTTGTTTGTTGCCTACCATGGAGGAGACGCTACTGTCGGTTTCTAAGGCCTGCTTCATCAGGTTGTCGTATTGTTCGCAGATAGGGTTCCAGAAAGCGGAGCCATATTTGTTACCGCCCAGTCCATGGGTAATCAGCGCTGCTTTAAGCATACCAAGAGCTTCGTTGCGCTGGTTATGATCCTGTGGAATAATGTATATTTTGCCATGACGTACAATACCAAACTGAGGATAATAGACTGGGGCTTCCGTCCTGCCATATTTTTCCATCAGGTCGTGTTTTACAAAGCCGATATGTTCCTCAATTTGCTTATCAAGCAAAGCAAGATCCTGGGTAAGCGACTTACGTCCCGATCCGGTGGTTTTGCGTTGGTAAACCAGGTCGGAAAAATTTTGTGCCTTGATTTTAAATTCGGATTGTAAAAGCCAGATCAGGATAAACAAGGGATTCTTCTCCCAGGCTACAGATACGTTAATAGCTAAATCGGCGAAATCCCGATCGGAATTAGGAATGTTACCGGTAGTTGTCTTGCCGGTTGCATCCGGTTGGGTTATCTGCCCTTCCGGAGGAGTGATGTTTTCATTTGGTGCCATAATAGATTATTTTTAAAATATTATTAAATAAGTGAATAAAAGTTGTCCCGCTCAAAATTTATCTTCCTCACTCACCCTGCCGGTATTTCCACTCTGATTATTCCCACCTGCAACGGTATCGGCAGTAAGTTCATCTTGTTTTTCCCCATAAAGGGCATTCCACTTAGAATGCCTGTTTTATCAATTTTATCGACAGGTGCATTAACCTGCCTTGGTTTTTTTCTTTTAATGTATCAGTAGGTATATTAACCTATCCTTATTTTCACTTTTTATATACCGGTCAATAGGTTTACCTGCTCTGATTTTCACTTTTTGTGTACCGGTCAATATGTCTACCTGCCCTGATTTTCACTTTTTGTGTATCGGTCAATAGGTTTACCTGCTCTGATTTTCACTTTTTGTGTACCGGTCAATATGTCTACCTGCCCTGATTTTCACTTTTTGTATACCGGTCAATAGGTTTACCTGCCCTGATTTTTACTTTTTGTATATCGGTCAATATACTTACCTGTTCTGTTTTACGCTTTAGTTGTATCGGTACGCATTTATCCCAACGTTTCTTCATTTTTTATGTATTTCCATACTATAGTGGCGTAATCGTTTTAACACCACATATGATTCTTCTTTACAGCATGTTGCATCATATTCTTGATATAAAACATGCATAAAAAACACGCGGGAAATGTAATGATTTTTTTAATAACAAAAAAAATATTTTTATTCGTAAGGGTTTCTCGAGTATTCGTAGTAGTTTTTCGAGTATTCGTAAAAAAGGGAGGAGGGGGAGTAGTCCATTTTTACTCATTTGGGGCAAAATCAGTACAAAATCATTTGGCAATTAGCCGTTAGCTTTTAGCCATTAGCTGTTGGCCAATTGCTAAAAGCTAATAGCCAACAGCCAACCGTCATTTTTATAGAAGAGCTTTTTATCTTAGTAAAACTTCCGGTTTTTCTGACCCCACCATCCAAAAGTAATTACGAATTGAGTGATGAAGTGATGAAGTGATGAAGTGATGAAAGTGATGAAGTGATTGGGAAAGAGGAAGCGATTTATGAATTACGAATTACGAAAATTTTCCTAAACCTGTCAGCGTACGCAGTACCTGGCCATTAGCCATTAGCTATTGGCTTTTAGCCAACCGCTAACGGCCAACCGCTAACAGCCAGTAGCCATATAACGTTTCATCACGGAGTTTTGGTCCATTGTATCTGCAAAGTTGCAGATACAGCATTCCGTTTGTATCATTGCATCTGCGAAGTTGCAGAGGCGTATCTAAGCTTTTATTATTGTATCTGCAATATTGCAGGGGCATGTAGAAAAAGGATGATTCGCTTTTAGCCGTTAGTTAATTGCTAATAGCTAATGGCTAATTGCCAACCGCTAATGGCCACCTTCCCGTTCGTAGGCTTCGATGATGCGGGTAACTAATTTGTGACGTATCACATCGCGGTGGTCGAGGAAAATAAACTCAAGCCCATTGACGTCCTGCAATATTTTCATGGCATGAATCAAACCCGAGCTTTGGTTGCGGGGCAGGTCTATCTGGGTGATGTCGCCGGTTATCACAAATTTGGACATCCTGCCCATACGGGTAAGAAACATCTTCAACTGGCTTTCGGTTGTATTCTGGGCTTCATCCAGAATCACAAAGGCATTGTCGAGCGTACGTCCACGCATGAAAGCTAAGGGAGCAATTTCGATGGTACCATCTTCAAGGAATGTAAGCAGCTTTTGGGTAGGGAGCATATCGCGTAGCGCATCGTAGAGAGGTTGCAGATAGGGATCGAGTTTTTCCTTAAGGTCGCCGGGAAGGAACCCGAGGTTTTCGCCGGCTTCTACCGCCGGACGGGTAAGGATAATGCGCCGTACTTCTTTGTTTTTAAGTGCCTGAACGGCTAATGCCACAGCGGTATAGGTTTTGCCGGTACCTGCCGGTCCGATGGCAAACACCAAATCCTTCCGATGACTGCTTTCGACTAAGCGTATCTGGTTAACCGTACGTGCTTTGATAAGCATACCGTTTTTGCCGTGTACCAATATTCCGCTTTCTATTTCTGTTGTATTATAGGCATCGTCGCCATTGGATTGCATGATCTGTTCCAGGTCGGTATCGGTTATTTTCCCGAATTTATCGTAACTGAGCAGCAACAGCCCAAATTTCTTTTCAAACAGGTTTATCTCTTCCTCGTCGCCGATAACTTTAAGATCTTCGCCACGGGCTATGATTTTAAGCTTGGGAAAAAAGGCTTTGATGCTGTTGATATTTTTATCGTTTACTCCGAAGATATCCAACGGGCTGTATGAAGCAATACTGATTATTTTTTCTGTCATTACGTTCTATTTAATATGTCCAGACTGCGAAAATAATGCCAATTCTTTTATCAGAAATTAATTTGCAATTATTCGGAAAAGGTTTTTTATTATAAAAATTAACGGGATATATTTGCACTTTAGAATTTATATTTAGTATTGTCCGATAAAAAAATTTCTTTGAAGGGCTAAAGCCCAATGTTTACTGTATTCTACTAACTCCAGGCTTAAGCCTGGAGTTACAAAACGCAATTACTTGAAGGACTTTAGTCCAGATACTTTTACCGGACAATAGTGAATTTATATAGATTTAAAATACAAAATTAGCGAAATTTCATTGGTATATAAATTTTTTTAAAGGTCTGATGAAACCCTCGTATTGCAAATTATTTTACTTTCGTGTTTGCATTTAGCAAAGAATGAAGGTTTGATTGTATTTTTGCAAAATGGAATTCCTTGCAGCAGGTGTATGTCTGCTACGGGCAACGGCGAAAGTACTCAATGAAAAATACTGTTGAATAAATTATGGCAATTATCACATTAACCAGCGACTGGGGAACAAAGGATCATTATATCGGTTCGGTAAAAGGTTCCATTTTCAGGCAGATGCCCGAAGCTGTGATTGTGGATATTTCCCATCAGGTAGCCAGCTACGATCTTAATCAGGCGGCATTTATCATCCGGAGTTCGTTCAGGGATTTCCCGGATGGAACGGTTCATATTATCGGCATCAATTCCGATGCTTCTAAAACCACCCCGCATACTGCCGTATTTGCCGAAAAGCAATATTTTATCTCTGCCGATAACGGCATTTTCACCCTTCTTTTCGACCACCAGCCCGATGCTATCGTGGAAATTGTTATTCCGGCCGATTCGAGCTATTTCACGTTTTCCGCCCGCGATGTTTTTGCCAAAGCGGCTGTTCATCTTGCCAAAGGAAAGCCCATCGAAGGACTGGGACCTGCCAAATCGTCCTTTTCGACCAGCCGTATTCCTTTCCGCCCGATCACCGAAAACAACAATACGATTAAAGGACAGATCATTTATGTTGATGCCTACGAAAACCTGATTACCAATATTACTTCTTCCCTGTTTAAGGAAACCGGCAAAAACAGGAGGTTCACCATTTATCTGCGCAACTCGCATTACCGCCTGAATGAATTAAAACTTGCCTATAGCGATGTGAAAATCGAAGGCGAAATTGTTGCTCTTTTCGGCTCAAGCGGTTTTCTCGAAATTGCCCTTAACCGTGCTCCGGCTTCCAGCCTCCTGGGATTGGAAGTGAGCGATCCGGTAAGAATAGAATTTGAAGATTAATCGCAGCGTTTTTATACCATTACTGTAGGCATCTTTTACAAATATATGCTGAACAGTTTAAGTAGTCTTTAACATTAATTAATCATTTTATCCGTTTACCGCTTATATAAAAAAGCGTAACTTTGCCAGCCAAATCAAGTAAAGCATCCAATTATGCTCACATTGTTGTTAAAAGAAGTCCGCGGCTTTTTAAGTTCGCTGATTGGTTATATAGTTATTGTTGTATTCCTGCTGATTAACGGTTTGTTTTTATGGGTTTTTCCAGCCGATTTTAATATTCTGGATAATGGCTATGCCAATATGGACGGACTGTTTATGCTGGCACCCTTCGTTTTTTTATTTCTCATTCCCGCCATCACCATGCGTTCGTTTGCCGATGAAAAAAAGAGCGGAACCATCGAAATGCTGCTTACCAAACCACTGACAGACCTGCAGATTATCCTGGCCAAATATTTTGCCGGGCTTGTACTTGTCGTATTTTCGCTGCTCCCGTCGCTGATTTATTTTTTCAGCGTTTATCAGTTAGGTTATCCTAAAGGCAACCTTGATATGGGAGGAATATGGGGCTCGTATATCGGGTTGTTGTTCCTCGGATCGGGATTTGTTGCCATTGGTTTATTTGTCTCTTCCATCACCGACAATCAAATTGTTTCCTTTATCATTGCTGTGTTTCTGTGCGGATTTGTTTATCTGGGCTTCGAATTTATATATTCCCTTTCTTTTTTCGGTTCGATTGACTTGTTTATCAAATCGCTCGGAATAAGTGCCCATTATGCCTCCATGAGCCGTGGTGTAATTGATACCCGCGACATTCTCTATTTTTTAAGCCTTATTTCCATCTTCATTTTGCTGACTAAAATTTCATTAGAAAGCCGGAAATGGTAATATTTAGTTACAACCAGCAATCGCTTAAAACAAATTATTCGAAAAAATGATCAATAAAAAAAGAACAATCAAACAAAATAATGTCATTCAGTTATTACTCTGCCTTGTTATTATTATTTTATTGAATATTATCGGGTCCTATGTTTTTACCCGTTTCGACCTTACTTCCGAAAAGCGTTATTCCCTTTCGCCCGCTACCAAAAAGGCACTCCGCAACCTGGATGATGTGGTTTATTTTAAAGTTTATCTTCAAGGCGACTTCCCGGCAGGATTTAAGCGATTGAGAAATGAAACCATGGAAATGCTTGATGAATTCAGGGCTTACAGCGATAATATCCAATACGAATTCATCAATCCTTCGTCGGGTAGCGATAAAAAAGAACGTAATTCGGTTTACCAGCTTCTGATACAACGTGGTTTAAATCCAACCGATCTTCAGGTTAAAACCAAGGACGGGTCGAACCGCCAGATCATTTTTCCGGGTGCGCTGGTTACCTATAAAACCCGCGAAATACCTCTGCAACTCCTCAACAATCAAATCGGAGAAGCGCCTGAAGCTGTTCTGAATAATTCCATCAAAAATCTTGAATACAATCTGATTAGTACCATCCGCAAACTTTCGGTAGTCGATAAACCCAAGATTGCATTTATTGAAGGGCAGGGCGAACTTAATTCCGGTCAGGTTTATGATATCATGACTGCTTTAAGCGAATATTATGTCGTCGACAGAGTTAAAATAAATCAGAAAATCTACAGTCTTACCCGCCGCGACAGTTTGAAAGACGGAAAAATAGCTGTCGTTAATAAATATAAAGCCATTGTAATTGCCAAACCCGATTCGGCTTTCGATGAAAAAGATAAATTCATCATCGACCAGTTTATTATGCGTGGAGGCAAAGTACTCTGGTTGGTTGATCCGGTACTTGCAAGTATGGACAGCCTTCAGAAAAATAATGAAAGTATGGGCGTTGCCAACGACCTGAAGCTCGATGATCAGCTTTTTAATTATGGTGCTCGGCTTAATTATAATCTGGTACTCGATTTAAATTCGGCTCCCATTCCCATCGTTACCGGACGCATGGGGAACCAGCCTCAGATTGAATTTTTTCCATGGTATTATTTTCCCGTCGTCATGTCGTCGGGCGTTCATCCCATTGTGAATAATCTGAATGCCGTTAAATTTGAATTTGCGAGCAGCCTCGATACGGTGGAAGCTTCCGGCATTAAAAAAACCATTTTACTGAAAACGTCTAAATATTCACGTATTATTAATGCTCCGGCAAACATCAATCTCGAAATCTGCCGTAATAAACCCGATGAACGGATGTTTAACAATCCCAACCAGCCGGTGGCTGTGCTGCTCGAAGGAGAGTTCCAATCTCTTTTTACCAATCGGGTACCGCCCGAAATCATGAATAACAAACTAATAGGATTTAAAGGAAAGAGTGTCCCTACCGCTATGGTGGTTGTTTCCGATGGCGACGTAATTAAAAATCAATTCAATCGTTCGCAGGGCTATCCTCTTCCTTTGGGATACGATCAGGATACACGTCAGACATTTGGAAATAAAGATTTTATTCTGAATATTCTTAATTACTTTTGCGATGATTCGGGGTTGCTTTATACCCGTACGAGGGAAGTTCAGCTTCGGCTACTCGATAAAACAAAGGTTGAAAAACAAAAAATTTACTGGCAGCTTACCAATATTTTTCTCCCTATCATATTGGTTGTTGGTTTTGGAATTGTTCAGGGCATCATCAGAAAACGAAAATTTACCCGGATTTAGCATAGCATTAATTTCTTAAATAGTACGAAATGAAACGAAATAAACTGACTTTACTTATCACTCTCGTATTGGCAATAATAGCCGTTGTTCTTGTTTTGAACAATAAGAATTTTACCATTCGCAAGGAATTACACAATTTTGCGCTGAACGATACGGCTAACGTTTCCAAAATTTTTCTTGCCGATAAACAAAATCTGAAAGTTACCCTTATCCGTAAAAGTCCGGGATTGTGGGTGGTAAACAACAAGTATTCTGTTCGCAAAGATGCTATTGACCTTCTGCTGAAAACGATGGTAAATATTGCGGTAAAGGAACCTGTTGCTACGGCTGCTCATAATAATATTGTAAAGCTTTTGGCTGCCCGCTCGGTAAAATGTGAGATTTATCAAAACGTTTACCGGATTAATTTCCTGGGAATAAAACTTTTTAAACACGAAAAGTTAACCAAAGTATATTATGTGGGCGATGCTACGATGGATAATCTGGGTACCTTTATGCTTATGGAAAATTCAACGGTACCTTTTGTTACCTATTTGCCGGGATTCAGAGGATTTGTTTCCACACGCTACACTACCCGCGAAGACGATTGGCGTAGCCACAATATTTTTAATTGCAGCGCGCGGGAAATAAGATCGGTAAAAATGGAATTCTTTAATAAGCCCACAGAATCGTTTATGGTAAGTGTTGACAACTCACGACAGTTTAAACTTGTCTCTCTGATAAATAATCAGGAAATACCCAATTTTGAGGCTATTAAAATAATGGATTTTTTTACAGCCGTGAGCAATGCTAAATTTGAAACGCTACTCAATACCATTATTGATAAAAAACAGATCGATTCTATTTCTTCGTCCCGACCAATGAGTATCATTACGATAACCGATAAAATGGGGAAAGTGTATGTGGCAAAAGCATTTATTAAAATTATTGAGAATGAGGAAACCCCAAGCGAGGGAGCGCCAATAGATACGTATCGTTTTTACATGTCGCTCAATGATGGAAAAGATTTTGTGCTGACGCAGTATACGCCGCTTGATAAAGTAATGAAACCTTTGAGTTTTTATATCAAAACCACAAAATAGCTAACCATCAGCTATCAAATTCGTATAAAAAAGAAATCCGCTTCCCTTTCGGTTAGCGGATTCTTTTTTTCCAAACAAGGTGGATGTTATACGAGTCCCTGAGCTAACATAGCTTCGGCAACTTTTACAAAACCACCAATATTGGCACCTTTCACATAATTAATAAACCCATCGGGCTCTTTTCCATATTTTTCACAATTCTTGTGAATATTACACATAATAGTATGTAGTTCTTCGTCAACTTTTTCGCTTGTCCAGCTTAAACGCATGGAATTCTGGCTCATTTCCAAGCCTGAAGTAGCAACGCCGCCAGCATTGGAAGCTTTTCCTGGAGCGAAAAGGATTTTGTTAGCAAGAAATACTTCAACAGCATCAGGATTCGAAGGCATATTAGCTCCTTCCGAAACGCAGACACAACCATTCTTTACAAGAATTTTTGCTTCTTCACCGTTGACTTCGTTCTGGGTGGCGCAAGGTAAAGCTACATCGCATTTGATAACCCATGGACGTTGTCCATCGTGATATTCGCAACCGAATTTATCTGCATAGTCTTTAATTCTGCCTCTTTTAACATTTTTAAGTTCCATCAGGTAAGCTAATTTTTCGGCATTAATACCTGCTGCATCATAAATGAAGCCATTGGAATCGGAAGCAGTAACAACTTTTCCACCTAATTGGGTTACTTTTTGAATAGCATATTGAGCTACGTTGCCCGAACCGGAAACAACAACAGTTTTACCATTAAAAGTTTCGTTACGTGTTTTCAACATTTCTTTTGCAAAATAAACGCAACCATATCCGGTAGCTTCTGGGCGAATCAAACTGCCGCCCCATTCCAGACCTTTACCTGTTAAAACACCGGTAAATTCATTGCGTAAACGTTTGTATTGTCCAAACATGAACCCAATTTCACGTCCACCAACACCAATATCACCTGCAGGAACATCGGTATCAGGGCCGATATGGCGTTGAAGTTCGGTCATAAAACTTTGGCAGAAACGCATTACTTCATTGTCGGATTTGCCTTTGGGATCGAAATCAGAACCCCCTTTTCCACCGCCCATAGGCAAAGTGGTCAAACTGTTTTTTAAAACCTGTTCAAAAGCCAAAAACTTCAAAATGCCAAGATTTACCGTTGGATGGAAACGCAAGCCGCCTTTGTAAGGTCCGATAGCGCTGTTCATTTCAATACGATAGCCTTTGTTAATTTGGATTTCGCCTTTGTCGTCAATCCAAGGTACACGGAACATAATGACTCTTTCTGGTTCGGTCATTCTTTCCAAAATCTTTGCATCCTTGTATTTAGGATGTTCTTCTATAAATGGAAGTACTGATTCAGCTACTTCTTTTACTGCCTGGTGAAATTCTACTTCACCTGGATTCTTGGCTATGACTTTAGCCATGAATTTGTCAACCATCTGGTCTAATACTGGATTTGCCATAATTTTTTATATTTATGTTTTATAAAATATTTTCGCTGGCAATATTACTCACAAAAAATGACCTGAAAATTAAAAAACCCTATTTTTTTTCATTCCTCAAAACTATATAAACAACTGATATTTAATTTTTTACAGATAGACGATCAATAATTGAGGAAAACGCTGAAACTATGATAAGTATTATGCTTATTTAATATTGTTTCTATTACGTAATACACTTAATTGTGGCTATCGGTTTTGCTTATTCCCCGAAAATTTGTTTTGAAATGGAAGATTGTTGTATTTTTATAAAAAAATTTATTTCAATAGTAATCGTACTGGTATTCAATATAATTAATCAATTATGGACGAGCTTTTACAAAATCAAACCGATATCAAGCAATTAGTCTTTGAGCGACAGGAACGTTTAAAAGAACTGGCAACGATTAATAAAACAACACAAATACTGAAAGAAGGGAAACCCATTGAAGAAACCCTTCAGCAGATTTGTATGTTGTTGCCTGCCGGTTGGCAATATCCCGAATTTACAGTTGCCCATATTCAGTTCGATGGAAAAGAATACAAATCTCCTGGTTTTCAGAAAACTCAGTGGCTACAACGGCAAACCTTCGATATCATTGACAACCGGAATGGATTTATTGAAATTTTTTATCTGAAAAAATTCATTGATTTTGATGAAGGCCCTTTTTTGAAGGAAGAGCGTTCTCTTTTGAATAATATTGCCGGTATGCTCACCGGCTATCTCAACAGTCAGGTGGCTTGCAATATTATGACGCATGCTCAGATCAACGAACGGCTGCTTGAAGTCAAAACCAAACCCAAGGAAGCCATTGCGACCAGCAGGCAACTTTTGCAGAAATTTTTAAACAAAAACAATTACGACCGCGATATTTATCACGACCTGATGCCGTTTAAAGTCAAGGAAATTATGTTGATTTCCAATCTTTACGACGCTTACAGCATCGAAAAGGAAGGACGTTTTTCGGAACATGTTTTAGGTGAATATCATCAGTTGAATCTGACTTCCGTTCCTCGCATTACCGGTGTGTCGTCGGAGGAAGAAATATTTTTTGAACTCGAAAATAAACATTACGACCTGATAATCTTTATGGTGGGAACCGATAAGAAAACTCCGGTTGTTTTTAGCCAAAAAATAAAGCAAGCTTATCCCTATATCCCAATATTTTTGCTGCTTAACAACAATACTGATATTCCGTATTTCAAAATTGAAGGCAAACGACTTTCGGGCATTGACCAGATTTTCGTCTGGAATGGCGAATCCACGGTATTTTTTGCCATGATAAAACTGATTGAAGACAAAATAAATACGGGAAATGACACTCAGATCGGTTTGGTGAGGGTGATACTGCTGGTGGAAGATTCGCCCAAATATTATTCAAGATACCTGCCATTGCTTTATAGTATTGTATTAGAACAAACCAAACGCATCATTGCCGATGTGAGTACCGACGAACTGTATAAAGTGTTGCGTATGCGCGCCCGTCCCAAAATTTTATTGGCTTCGAGCTATGAAGAAGCTGTACAAATCATTCGTAAGTATAAAGAGTTTCTCCTTTGTCTGATTACAGACGTTAAATTTGAGCATAACAATAAATTGGAAGAAAATGCGGGCTTTATCCTTGCCGATTACGCCCGCAACGAAATTAAAGACCTGCCTATTGTAATTCAGTCGTCCGACATTGAAAATGCCAACAAAGCGTATGAAATGAAAACTACTTTTATTGATAAAAATTCCGAAACCTTGCTTCAGGATTTTCAAAGTTTTATCATGCACTATCTGGGATTTGGCAATTTTATCTACCGCGATACCGAAGGAACACAGATAGCTATGGCAAAAACGCTTAAGGAATTTGAACAGCATCTCCGGACTATTCCCGACGAATCGCTGTTATATCATGCCAAAAAGGATCATTTTTCGCTCTGGCTGATGGCCCGCGGTGAAATACAGGTAGCTAAAATTCTTAATCCCAAAAAAATCAGTGATTTTAAAGCACCCGGAGAAATCCGGGAATATATGCTTGATGTTATTCAGAAATTTCGTAATGAACAAAATAAAGGGAAAATTATTCCTTTTGAGGAATCGGCTATTCTGGACGAAACCAATATTGTAAGCCTTGCCGAAGGTTCCCTTGGCGGAAAGGGACGCGGACTGGCTTTTGTAAATTCGTTGATTTATAATTTCGATTTTTCCCAATTGGTTCCGGAAATTAATATCAGAACACCCAAAACTTCGGTGATAGGAACCGAAGAGTTTGAATATTTTATGGATCGCAATCATTTGCGCGAGATTGTCTATTCGGAAAGGGATTATCAAAAGATTTGCAAACTATTTATGGAGTGCAAACTTACGGATACGCTTATCCGCCGCCTTAAAATTATTCTGAAATTGATTAAAAAACCATTGGCTGTCCGTTCGTCGGGTCTGTTTGAAGATTCTCTGATGCAGCCTTTTGCCGGAATTTTTGAAACCTATCTTCTGCCAAACGATCATCCGGATATCAACGTGCGCCTCGAACAGTTGATGGATGCCATTAAACTGGTGTATGCTTCCGTTTTTTCACCTGTAGCCCGGGGCTATATCGAAGCCATCAACTATAAGATTGAAGAAGAAAAAATGGCAATAGTTATCCAGGAAGTGGTGGGAAATCAATATGGCAATTATTATTATCCACACATCAGCGGGGTAGCACAATCGTATAATTATTATCCTTTTGGTCACATGAAGCCCGAAGAGGGTTTTGCCGTGGCAGCTGTCGGATTGGGAAAATATGTGGTAGAAGGTGAAAAAGCATACCGGTTTTCGCCGAAATATCCGGCTACCGAAATTAATACACCCAAGGATCAGTTAAAAAACTCGCAACTGAAATTTTTTGCCGTTAACCTTGGGAAAAAAGACATCAACCTGTTGGAAGGCGATACGGCAGGGCTATCGTATCTCGATATTGATGTGGCTGAAACCCAAGGCACTCTCCGCCATATGGCTTCCGTTTACGACATCGACAACCAGCGTATCGTTCCGGGACTGACCATGCCCGGACCACGAATCATCAACTTTGCCAATATTTTTAAATATAATTATATTCCTTTGGCCAAAACGATAGAGGTGGTGCTGGATGTGGTTAAGGAAGCGTTAGGCTCGCCGGTGGAAATTGAATTTGCCGTTGATCTGAATAAAGATGAAAACATGAAAGCCTCTTTTTACCTGCTTCAGATAAAACCGCTTATTGGCAATGCCCAGGACTATACCATCGATATGGAAAATATTGAACGAAGCGAAATGGTTTTGTTCTCGGAAAAGGGGATGGGCAACGGGGTAATTAACGACATCACCGACGTTATTTTCGTTGATAAAGACGCTTTCGATAAGACAAGAACTATGGAAATGGCTGCCGAAATTGAACGTCTGAATAAAGAAATGATAGCCTGCGGACGGAAATATATTTTAATTGGTCCGGGCCGTTGGGGAACGCGTGATCGCTGGATAGGTATTCCGGTAAACTGGCCCCAGATTTCCAATGCCAAAGTTATAGTGGAAACCAGTTACGAAGATTATCCCCTCGATTCATCGTCGGGTTCTCATTTTTTCCATAATGTTACTTCCATGAACGTAGGCTATTTTTCTATTCAGCCCGAACAGTCGGAAAGTTTTATTGCTTATGATGTGCTGAAAAATCAGGCTTTGATCAACGGAACGCAATATTTCAAACACGTTCGTTTCGAAAAGCCATTGACGGTACGTATGGATGGCCGTAAACGTATTTCGGTAATTACCTGGGAAAAATAACAGGCAAAACCTGAAAACCATAAAACAGGCTTTCCGGATTTTAATTTCCGGAAAGCCAGCCTGGCGGAATGTTAGTTTTGTTTGATTGCAATTTTTATTTTGGCAGCGTTGCCCAGATTTGCACTTAATTTTATTTCGCTGCTAAATTTTAGGATTTCTCTTTTTTTAAGCCCGTTAGTCCTGTCCATATAGTTGCCCATATATACGAGCTATCGAGCGCCAGCCCTTTATCATCCAACAAAACAATTCTGTAAAGAGGACGGGATTCAAGTTAAACTATTCGGTGACGAAGTTAAACTGTCCGGCACTTAAGTTAAAGATGCTTGTATTCAAGTTAAAGTTGCTTGTATTCAAGTTAAAGTTGCATGTATTCAAGTTAAAGCTACTTGTATTCAAGTTAAAGATGCTTGTATTCAAGTTAAAGATGCTTGTATTCAAGTTAAAACAGCTTGTATTCAAGTTAAAACAGCCTGTATTAAAGTTAAACTGTCTGGTGATTAAGTTAAAAGAGGAGGAAGAGCGAAGGGGGGAAAGGAAGAGTGGGAGAGTGGGAGAGTGGGTGATAGGGCGACTTAGCGAGCAGGCGACTGGGCGACTTAGCGATGGGGCGAGTGGGCGATGGGGCGACTGGGTGCGAAGCGGAGTCCTGTTATGCACACGCTGAGACTACGTTTGCTATACACAGTTTAGGGAATGGTGCTGATTTGCGTTATACACAGGGTATGCCGGGACATGAGCATAGCAAAACAACTGGAAATACCCATCTACCAAAGGTTTCGATAAAATAAAAAGTTCATTAGATAATTTAGATATTTAAATTTTATTACATTTGTGTTTTAAAATAAAAAAAGGAATAACCAATTGCGAAATAACCGCCATTTGGTGGTTATACAAACGTTATCGGCAACTCTAAAAAGACGACAATGCAACAGACAATCTTAACAAACGACAAGGACAAGAACCTTAAAAATATACTTGCAGACTTTGCAGACAATGCAGACAGAGTTAAGGTAGCGACTGCATTTTTCTCGGACACCGAATTTATTAACTCTTGGCTTGACAATTCCAAGCAAGTTGACCTGTTGGTTTCGTTGCGACCGCCGACAAATTATTACTCTTTAAAAAATGTTCATTCAAAACTTGGCATTAACATTCAGTTTTTAGGCGACAATTTCCATTCTAAATTTTTCATCTTTTACGCCAATGGAAAACCTTTCGCTTGTATAGTTGGTTCGTCAAATTTTACAGCTGGAGGTCTTCATAAAAACATAGAAACTAACGCCATACTGACAGAATCTAAATATTTGTTAGAAATTGATAAACAGTTTTCAATCCTCTGGGAGCAATCATTTTCATTACAACCGACTGACCTTGATAATTTTAAAATAGTGTTTGACAATTTCCAGAAAAGAGCACAAGAAACGGAAAAGGAACAGGCAGAACTTGAAAAGAAGATATTAACCAAGCGGACAACGAAGAAGGGAAAATCTAAAGTTGGGAAAGAAGCTAAATCGTATTTTACCTTTTGGCTAAAAATAAATGAAGTGAAAGGAATGGTAAATGAAATTTCAAAACAAGAATATCCTAATGTTCCTGTTTACCTTTCCATCGACCATTTTTGGCATTGGATAAAGGTAGTTTGGGCTAAAGAAAACAGACCTAAACCGACAGCCGCAAATAGAAATATTATTATTCCAAAGTTGTTTAAAGAGTATTGTGATTGGGACAAGGCAACCGTAAGTCACACACAAGAAATGGCTGTAGCTTCAAAGACAATCTTTGCTAAATTGCTATCCGAAAGCAACATTGACAAATTGACAGAACACGAAGCGAAAAAGATTTATGCAAACCTACATTCAGGAGGCATGCGAACAAGGCGTTTCGGCGCAGATGAGAAATTTGTAACGGAAAACACTATTCAAAAAATAAGAACATCATTAAAATATCTGCTTTATTCAAATGACGAGCTTGACTTAAAAATACACAACCTTTGCAATAATCCAGATTATAAGTTAAGTCAATTTAAATCCTCTGGGACACAAGAATTAATCGGTTGGGTAACGCCAGACAAATATCCGATGCGAAACGACAAAGCAGACGATGCGCTAAAATTATTAGGCTTTGAACTTGAATGACAAATGAAGAGATACCGATAACTTCAGCTACCCGGCAAGTGCGGCAGCAGTGGTTTTCGGGGTGCATCTTTCCGCTCGGGCCGTCTTTCGACTTGACAGGGAATCGCCCGCAATCCGCCCCTGCGTGTAGCTTTTTACGTTAGTCAGAATAATATACAAACATGAAAACAAAATTCCTCCGGCTGAATGGAAAATGTTTTTCTGCCCGGAACAAAACAAAATTTGCAATTCCACACAATGAAAAACAATAGTCGAATACAAGTTAGTGCCAATTAAATTTAAATTACAATGAAAAAATTTATTTTATTATTTCTATTAATCAATCTCCATTTAATTACTTATACCCAAGTTATTAAAGGAACAATTTTAGATAAGCAGACTAAAAAGGCAATTGAATATGCCTCTGTTTATTTTAGCGGAACATTTGTAGGAACTACCTCCGATCAGAACGGTAAATTTGAGCTGGACGTTTCAAAAAATCCTTCCATGCCTTTAACAATAAGCTTTGTTGGATATTATTCCTATGTCCTTACTGATTTTTCGGCGGATAAACCCCTTTTTATTTATCTGACACCCAAGATTAATGAATTAAATGAAGTGGTAATTAGCGCGGAATCTCTTGCCAAGATAAGAAAAGAAAAATTAAAATTGTTTAAGAATGAATTCCTTGGATTGACTACTAATGCAAAGAATTGTGAAATTACAAATGAGGATGATATTAAATTTAACTATGGCGACGATGGTGATACCATGAAAGCATTCGCTTCAAAACCAATCCTGATTAACAACAAGGCGTTAGGGTACAAAATAACATATTACCTGGATAAATTTGAGTATGATAAAAAAAGTAAAACCGTGATTTTTGTTGGGAATATTATCTTTACTGAGGATTTAACAGTTGATAAAACTCAAAAAAAGTTATACGAAAAGAAAAGAATAAACACCTTTCTTGGATCAAGGATGCATTTTTTCAGATCGCTTTGGTCAAATGAATTACAATCGAATAAATTCATTGTCAAAAATTCAAACGGCCAGATACTAAGCTATAAAAACATTGTAAATAAAGATTCGAGCAATAAAGCATTTCTTAATTTTGCCGAAAATTTAATTATAGACTACTATTCAAATCTTAGCGCTTTAGATTTCCTTAAAAATGGGGTTTTCTTTGATAAAAATGGATATTTCGATCCGACAGGTATAAATTGGATTGGTGAAATGGCAAAACAACGTGTGGCGGACTTGCTGCCCTATGAATATACCTACGAATATTAGCAATCTCCGGCAGAGCGGTTCCGGAAAGAGCTTCTCACACCATCCCTGCCATTTTCAAATCGCCATTATGAAACATCTGCCGTTTATATTTTCACTGCTGATTCTCTTCTCTTTCGGACACCGGACTGAACGGAAGTAACAGGTAATTTTTGACCGGATAGAATATATCTACAACTTAAAATCATCGATTGATGAAACAGTTTGGAATGATTAAACCCTCAAGGTTTTTAAAACCTTGAGGGTTTTACAGGGTATTAGAGATTTCGCACAATGGGAAAACGGTAACAGTAATAATTTGAAATAGAACTTTAAAAACACCTGGAATAATAAAAATTAGTGGATCATGGTTTAGAAATATACTTTTAACATTACGCATGCCATTCTGCAACTGCGGACTACTTCCCGTAACGTTACGTATGCCATTCTGCAACTGTGAACCGCTTCCTGTAACGTTACACATGCCATTCTGCAAGTGCGAACCGCTTGCTGTAACGTTACGCATGCGCAGCATTGTCAGATTGTATCTTAAACGCTGACAGGTACTGCGTACGCTGTCAGGTTTTTTGGAAAAAAGAGAAGGGGGAGCGGAAGAAAGCAGCAAAAATCCATAATGCTAATTCAATGGAAGAAAATGGCAAGAGTCCCTCTCTTCCTTCCAAGAGAGGGATATAGGGTGAGTTTGTTGAAAAAAAAGAAAGAGGAGCGGAATAAAGCGGCAAAAGTGCGCATGACTAAAAAAACGTAGTGCAATTTTGTGCTACCGTGAATGGCAGTTGGCCGTTTACTAAAAGCTGACAGCTAATATCCAACAGCTAAAAGCCAACAGCCAATGGCCGGTTACGATTTTGCCTTCAGCCCGAGTTTTTCGCCTTCGGCAAGCATAAAGCGGAAGGCTTCGTCGTATTGATTGGGGATATACCCGTCGAGAATGGCTTCACGGATGGCATTTTTGATGATGCCTACCTCGCGGCAAGGTTGCAATGCGAAAGTCTGCATGATGATTTCGCCGCTGACGGGTGGTTGCCAGTTGCGTAAGCGATCTTTTTCCTCAATTTCTTTGAGTTTGGTTCGCACGATCTCAAAGTTTTTCATGTAGCGGCGAACCTTCTCGGGATTTTTGGACGTGATGTCGGCTTCGCAAAGCATCATCAGGTCGTCAATATCATCGCCGGCTTCAAAGAGTAGCCGTCTCACCGCCGAGTCGGTAACTTCTTCTTCCGAAAGCACGATGGGGCGCAGATGTAGCAGCACAAGTTTCTGTACATATTTCATCTTTTCGTTGAGAGGTAGTTTCAGACTCTTAAAAACCGAGGGAATCATCTTCGAACCTTTGAATTCGTGTCCGTGGAAGGTCCAGCCTGTTTCCGGTTCAAAATGTTTGGTAAGCGGCTTGGCGATATCGTGAAGCATAGCCGCCCAACGAAGCCACAGGTTATCGCTGCCTGTCGAGATTTTATCCACTACTTCCAGCGTATGATAAAAGTTGTCCTTGTGTCCTTTGCCATCAATAAATTCGGCGCCTTTCAACGCAATAAACTGAGGAAAAATCAGGTTGAGCAAGCCGCATTGGTCAAGCAGTTTTATTCCGGCGGATGGTGTGGGGGAAAGAAGAATCTTGTTGAATTCCTCGATGATACGTTCCATAGAAACGATAGAGATGCGGTGTGCATTACGGGCGATAGCCGAAAAGGTATCAGGATAAATAGTGAAATTGAGCTGAGTGGCAAAACGTATGGCACGCATCATCCGTAAGGGATCGTCGGAAAAGGTGATATCGGGACCGAGGGGAGTGCGGATAATTTTTTTTTCGATATCCGAAAGCCCGTCAAACGGATCCATTATTTCGCCGTAATCTTCTTTCTGAAGGCTGATGGCAAGGGCGTTGATAGTGAAATCACGGCGGTTCTGGTCGTCCTCCAGCGTACCGTTTTCAATCACCGGCTTGCGCGAATCCCAGTTGTATGATTCCTTGCGTGCACCCACAAATTCTATCTGCCAGTCGCCATAGTGAAGCATGGCTGTGCCAAAGTTTTTAAAGACGTTTACCGAAGTCTTTTTCCCGATTTTAGCAGCAGTTTTTTCGGCAATTTCGATGCCATTGCCAAGCACTACGATGTCAATATCTTTGGATCCGCGTTTTAAAATAAGATCGCGTACAAAACCTCCAATGACGTATGCGGGCATATTGGCTTCGGCAGCAATGTCGGAAACCAATCTGAAAATGGGATGGATAAGACGGTTTTTGAAATTCATCGGGTAGTTTTGCGAAAGCAGTTAAAATCCTTTAAGGCCCTTCAACCGTAAATCAATCTTAACCGAATCGGGTTGGGCATAATTATAATTGTAAACGGCGCCTTCCCAGTCGCCATACATGGCATTGGGCAAAACAATAAAGCGACGTCCGAATTCATCCTGCATCTTATCCACCAGTTCCATGCGTTCGCCGGATGATTTTTTTTCAAACACCTGGGCAAAATCGTTCAGGTTGTCGCCGATAAGTAGTGAAATATGGTTATGTTCGAGAATTTGCTGGCGACGTGGTTCTTTGGTGGATTCACCGGTACTTACCATCAGATGCTTTTCATCGGCATAAGGAAATCCGGCATCATTAAGGTTTTTCAGGGTAACTTCTTTTACATCGTTGCTACGGTTGGTAACATAATACACATCCACGCCATTGGCTTTGGCATAGTTGAGAAAATCCACCGCGCCCGGGATGGCTTTTGCCCGTGCAACCTTGCACCATTCCGACCAAAAGTCCGGATATTTAACATTTTCTAAAGCACATTTTGCCTGGTACGGACTGTTGTCGAGCACCGTTTCATCAATATCCACAACTATTGTCCGATGCTGGTTCACTGATTTATCAGCCAGATCTTTATCGAGCATAACCTTGGCGATGTTAAAAGCCTGGTAAGCCAAAGCTTTCATTTCGCCCGAGCGTTGCTGGTAAAGGACTCCCATCACGGTTTGCTGGTTGAGCATCAGCGCGCGGCACGAGCTATCGACTTCGCGGAGTATCTGAGTGGTTTGCACCACCTTAGTCTTGTCGTGATGTTTTACTTTATTTTTTTTAGTACAATCCGAAAAGGATAGAACCATCGCTATCATAAGCGAAAAGAGGATGATTTTACGAGTTGTTTGCATACCGGGGGTTGTTTGAATCTGCAAAAGTACAAAAACGATTAGATAATGTGCTAATTCGTTAATATGCTAATGTGCAAATGCTGTGTAAAACGATGAAAACGGCAGGAGGTTAAAGTGTACTTAAGTTACGAGGGCCTAAAGTATTAACCAGATAATCAAGAAATCTTAGTTTTGTTGTCCGAGCGTAGCATTGCCGTCGTTCTGGCAATTTTTATCACTGATATTCCTTCTCCTTTGGGAAGGTTAGGAGGGGTAGATTATTAAAAAAGCCGGTTCCTTTAAGGAACCGGCTTTTGAAAATAAATAGTTTACGCTTATTTAGTATAATCAAGTGATGCTAATCGTTGGTAGCTTTTATAACGCCATTTGGCATTAACTTCGGCAGCATTGAACAATTCACTGGCTTCGGCAGGGAATTGTTTTTTGAGCGAAGTATAGCGTACTTCCGAGTTGAGGAATCCCTGAAATTTATCCCATTGCGGTTCTTTGGAGTCTATCTGGAATGGATTCTTACCTTCAGCTTCCAGCAATGGATTGAAACGATACAAATGCCAGTAACCGCATTCAACGGCGCGTTTGCCTTCTTCCTGCGATTTTCCCATGCCCGAACGCAATCCATGATTGATACATGGTGCATAGGCAATAATCAAGGATGGTCCGGGATAAGCTTCGGCTTCTTTCAGTGCTTTGAAATACTGGTTTTGGTTTGCTCCCATGTCAACTTGGGCAACATAAACGTAACCGTAACTCATGGCCATCATGCCTAAATCTTTTTTACGAACCCGTTTGCCGGATGCAGCAAATTTAGCTACGGCAGCAATAGGAGTTGATTTTGAAGCCTGACCGCCGGTATTGGAATATACTTCGGTATCGAGCACCAAAACATTAACATCTTCGCCGGAAGCTAACACATGGTCTAATCCGCCGTAACCGATATCATAAGCCCAGCCATCGCCACCAAAAATCCATTGCGATTTTTTAATCAGGTATTGTTTCAGGTCGAGAATTGTTTTGGCCACAGGGTTGGTTTCGTTTTCGAGCGCTGCAATAACTTTGGCTGAAGCTATTTCAGAAGCTTCGGCGTTGTTTTTACCAGCAAGCCATTCGTTGAAAGCTTCCTTGGTTTCGGCTTTAATATCGCTTTCCAGCGATTGTTTCATCAGGGTTTCGATGCGCTGACGGGTATTTTTAACACCCATTGCCATACCTAAGCCAAATTCTGCATTATCTTCAAATAAGGAATTTCCCCATGATGGACCTTTGCCGAATTTGTTGGTGCAATAAGGCATGGAAGGAGCGGAGCCGCCATAGATGGACGAACATCCGGTAGCATTGGCTACCATCATGCGATCGCCAAACAATTGCGTAATTAATTTGATATAGGGAGTTTCACCGCAACCGGCGCAGGCACCTGAGAATTCGAACAACGGTTGAGCAAACTGGCTGTTTTTAACCGAACCGTTTTTAGGAAGTAGGGTATCTTTATATCCGACCTTAGTGGTCATATATTCCCAGCGTTTGGTTTCTTCCATTTGTGTATCGAGAGGTTTCATTTCGAGCGCTTTTTTAGGAGCAGGACAAACGTCGGCGCAATTGCCGCAGCCTGTACAATCGAGAACACTCACCTGCATCCTGAACTGTAACCCTTCGAGCGTTTTGCCCTGAGCTTTTTTAGTTGCAGTACCTTCTGGCGCATTTTTCAATTCTTCTTCCGAAAGGAGGAACGGGCGGATAACGGCGTGAGGGCAAACGAATGAACATTGGTTGCACTGGATACAATTATCGGCTATCCATTCGGGAACATTAACGGCAATACCGCGTTTTTCGTAGGCGCTGGTACCGGCAGGGAAAGTTCCATCTTCGCGATCGAGGAAAGCACTTACAGGCAGGTCATCACCTTTTTGTGCATTGATAGGTTCAACGACGTTGCGGATAAAATCGGGAACGTTGTTAGGATGGGTAGCAGGTTTTACTTCTATTTTTGCCCATTCGGCAGGAACTTCTACTTTTTCCACATCGCTTCCGCGGTCAACGGCGGCGTAGTTCATTTTTACAACGTCTTCGCCTTTGTTGCCATAGCTTTTAACAATAAATTTCTTCATTTGTTCTACGGCTTGTTCGTAAGGAATTACGCCTGAAACTTTGAAGAATGCGCTCTGCATAATGGTGTTGGTGCGACTTCCAAGACCTAATTCTTCGGCTATTTTAGTGGCATCAATAATGTAGAAATTGATATTGTTTTCGGCAAGGTATTTTTTAACCTGATCGGGCAGATGATTTTTTGTTTCTTCGGCGCTCCAGATGCTGTTTAGCAAAAATACTCCGTTTTTCTTCAATCCTTTGAGCATATCGTATTGATTGAGATAAGCCGGAACGTGGCATGCTACAAAGTTTGGTGTATTCACCAGATAGGGCGAACGGATAGGAATATCACCAAAACGAAGGTGAGAAACGGTAATACCGCCCGATTTCTTGGAATCGTAAGCGAAATAAGCCTGGCAATATTTGTCGGTGGTGTCGCCGATGATTTTAATGGAATTTTTATTGGCCCCCACGGTACCGTCGGAACCTAAACCATAAAATTTAGCGGCGAAGTTCCCTTTGGGAGCCACATCAATTTCGGAACCCATAGGCAACGATTTGAACGTAACGTCGTCCACAATACCTACGGTAAACTGGTTTTTGGGTTCGGCTAATTTCAGATTGTCAAAAACGGCTAACATCTGAGCCGGAGTAGTATCTTTGGAACTCAAGCCATAACGTCCACCAACGATAAGCGGAGCATTTTCCTTTCCGTAGAAAATTTCTTTAACATCAAGATATAAAGGATCGCCATTAGCGCCTGGCTCTTTGGTGCGATCAAGAACGGAAATACGTTTTACCGATTTCGGCATTACGTTAAGCAAATATTTGGCAGAGAACGGACGATAGAGATGAACGGAAATCAAACCGACTTTTTCTCCTTTTTCAACGAGATAATCAATTACTTCTTTGATGGTTTCGGTAACGGAACCCATAGCAATGATGATGTTTTCGGCATCTTTGGCACCATAATACGTAAAGGGGTGATATTCGCGTCCGGTGATGGCTTTTAATTGTTGCATATAATCTTCCACCATATCGGGAAGAACATTGTAAAAACGGTTAGCTGCTTCGCGCGATTGGAAATAAATATCGGGATTTTGAGCCGTACCTCTGGTAACGGGATGTTCCGGATTTAATGCACGGTCGCGGAAAGCCTGAACGGCGTCATAATCCAAAAGTTTAGCCAAATCATCCATATCGGTAGCTTCCACTTTCTGAATTTCGTGGGAAGTGCGGAATCCGTCGAAGAAATGCATGAACGGAACCCTTGATTTTATGGCCGTAAGATGAGCAACAGCAGCTAAATCCATAATTTCCTGAACGCTGCCGGTAGCAAGCATAGCAAAGCCTGTCTGGCGTGTGCTCATGACATCGCTATGATCGCCAAAAATTGAAAGTGCCTGAGCAGCTAAACTGCGAGCCGACACATGAAAAACACCTGGTAAAAGTTCACCGGCAATCTTATACATATTCGGTATCATCAGCAATAAGCCCTGGGAAGCGGTATAGGTTGTGGTTAAAGCGCCTGCCTGTAGCGAACCGTGAACAGCACCTGCTGCTCCACCTTCCGACTGCATTTCAACAACTTTAACTACATCTCCGAAAATATTTTTTCTTCCATGAGCTGCCCATTCATCAATGTATTCAGCCATAGTAGAAGATGGGGTGATAGGATAAATTGCTGCAACTTCGCTAAACATGTAGGCAATGTGAGAAGCGGCATAATTTCCGTCACAAGTAATAAATTTTTTCTTTTTTTCCATTTTTCTTTTTATTTAAATCTCTTAATTTCAAGCAACTAATATAGTCTGCGAAAGGTTTTGCAAAAGTAATAAATTATTAATTAGCAACAGGTTTAAAATTTCTGTAAATTTTTTTTGGTAGGCAACTTTTGGTAATTTTGAATGGAAGGTTTTATTCAATAAAAAAACCGTCTATAGATAAAGGATAGACGGCTTTTATTTGTATTAGTTCTTTTATTTATTCGGCTGGAGCTACTTCGGGAGTTGTTGGCTCTTCCGTAGTTTCTGCTACTTCTTCTGCAGGAGTTTCTACAGCGGCTGCAGCTTTTTGTGCTTCGGCTTCAGCGGCTCTTTTTTTGGCAAGAGCTTCGGCTTTAGCTTCGTTAATCTTGGTTTCGGCTTCGAGGCGTTTTTTCTTAGCTTCTTTCTTTGTTAGCTCTACTTCTTTGGCTTTACTGATGATTTTAGCTTCTTTGGTTGTTTGCCATTCGTTAAATTTTACATCAGCCTGTTCCTGACTAAGAGCGCCTTTAGCAACTCCTTTTTGTAAGTGCATTTTCATCAGTACGCCTTTGTAACGCAGGATGGCGTTTACGGTATCCGAAGGTTGCGCTCCGTTGCGTAGCCATTCCATTGCTTTATCAAAATCTAAATTGATTTCTGCGGGTTTAGTTAATGGATTATAGGTGCCAATTCTCTCTACATACTTTCCGTCCCGGGGTGCACGACCATCCGCAATTACTATATGGTAAAAAGGCATGCCTTTTTTGCCATATCTTTGTAATCTCATTCTTGCTGGCATTTTCTTAAGTGTTAATGATTAATATTTTTTTAAAAATTGAGGGTGCAAAAGTCCGAATAAAATTCCTAATATCAAAGCGTTTTTAAGAATTTTTGATCATGGATAATTTTATTCCTGATAAAAAAATAGACCAAAGTTTAGTCTCTGAATTTGAGAATCATAAAATGATTACCTGATGTTTTGGAGTGTATGTTATTGAATTTAAAGCATATGGTCAGTTATTATTTTTTATGAACAATGGAAAAAAACGCTGGCTTTTTTTATAATTTTACCAAAAAAAAATCCAGAATCTTATTCCCTAAATTTTAAATAGATGCCCGATTTTACCCATTTACATGTTCATACCCAGTATTCCATACTTGATGGGGCTGCCAGTATAGAAAAACTTATTGCCAAAGCTAAAAATTCCGGAATGGATGCTCTTGCCATTACCGATCACGGCAATATGTATGGTGTCCTAAAATTTTTTAATGAAGCTACCAGCAAAGGTATAAAACCAATTATCGGATGTGAAATGTATGTGGCGGAAGAAAGCCGGATGAACAAACGGGGAAAACAGGATAGAAGCGGGTTTCATTTGATTTTGCTTGCCAAAAACCTGGAAGGCTATCACAATCTTTCCCGGCTTTGCTCCAAAGGATTTCTCGAAGGATTCTATTATACGCCGCGTATAGACAAAGAATTGCTTAGAAAATATCATGAAGGGCTGATTGCATCTTCAGCTTGTCTGGGTGGCGAAATTGCTCAGGCTATTCTTTATAAAGGGTTAGAAAAAGCTGAAGAAATTTTAAAGGAATACCTCGACATTTTTGGAGAGGATTTTTATCTCGAACTGATGGATCATGGTATTTCTGAACAGGCGGAGGTAAACAAAGAATTGCTCGAACTGGCAAAAAAATTCGGTGTAAAAGTTATAGCCACGAATGATGTTCATTTTGTAAATGCCGATGATTCGGATGCTCACAATATACTTATCTGTCTGAATACGAACAGAGAGCTACAGGAAGATTCCGATATGAGCTATACGGGCCAGGAATTTCTGAAAACTCCGGAGGAGATGGCAGGCATTTTTTCGGCTTGCCCCGAAGCCATAAGCAATACCAGAGAAATAGTCAACAAAATTGAAGATTTTTCCATCCTTGCCCAAAATATTGTCATTCCTCATTTTCCATTACCCGATGAATTTACAAACGAAAACGAATATCTGCGTCATCTTGCCTATGACGGAGCCTATCGTCTTTATCCCGATTTGTCTGACGAAATAAAAGAACGGCTTGATTTTGAGCTTGGTGTCATAAAAGATATGGGATTTCCTGGTTATTTTCTTATTGTTCAGGATTTTATTAATGCAGCCCGCAAAATGGGTGTTACCGTAGGCCCTGGCAGGGGTTCGGCAGCCGGTTCTGTGGTTGCGTATTGCACCGGTATCACCAATGTCGATCCCATCAAGTATGATTTACTCTTTGAGCGTTTTTTAAACCCGGAACGTATCAGTATGCCTGATATTGATGTCGATTTTGATGACGAAGGCAGAGGTAAAGTGTTGAAATATGTTGTGGAAAAATATGGAGAAGAAAGAGTTGCTCAGATTATAACTTTCGGAAGTATGGCGGCAAAAACATCTATACGCGATGTTGCCCGTGTTTTAAAACTACCGTTGCCGGAAGCCGATAAACTGGCAAAACTAATTCCTGAACGACCTGGGATAACTTTGGAACAAGCGTTTAATGAAGTTCCTGAATTAGCCGAAGAAAAAAATAAAGGTTCGGAATTGATCCAAAAAACTTTACGTTTTGCCCAAACACTCGAAGGTTCGGCTCGGCATACCGGCACCCATGCCTGCGGAGTTATTATCGGTCCGGAGGATCTGATTGATCATATTCCCTTGGCTACGGCTAAAGATTCGGAACTAATGGTTACCCAGTACGATGGAAAATTAGTCGAATCAGCAGGTATGCTGAAAATGGACTTTTTAGGTTTGGCCACACTTTCCATTATCAAAGATGCCATCGAAAATATAGAAAAACGACACGGAATTAAAATTAATATCGATGAAATTCCGATGGACGATCAACAGACATTTGAACTTTACCAGCGTGGCGACACCATAGGTACGTTCCAGTTTGAATCGGAAGGTATGCGAATGTATCTCCGCGATTTAAAGCCTACTACCATCGAAGATCTTATTGCTATGAATGCATTGTATCGTCCTGGTCCTATGGATAACATCCCTAATTTTATTAACCGCAAACATGGCCGGGATAAAATTGTGTATCCTCATTCTTCGCTGGAACATATTTTGGAGAAAACATACGGGATCATGGTTTATCAGGAGCAAATCATGCAGATATCTAAAACCATGGCTGGCTTTTCGGGCGGCAAAGCCGATGAACTCCGCAAAGCGATGGGTAAAAAGAAAATGGAACTTATCGAAAAACTGAGAGTTGAATTTATTGAAGGTTCCCAAAAGAATAATGTTGACGAAAAGGTTGCTGCTGATGTGTACGATCAGATGGGCGAATTTGGAAAATACGGCTTTAACCGTTCACATGCTGCAGCTTATTCTATCATTGCTTATCAAACAGGTTATCTCAAAGCTCATTATCCTGCCGAGTATATGGCTTCGGTGCTGACTCATAACCTTCGCAACATCGACAAGATTACTTTTTATATCGAAGAATGCAAACGGGCTGACTTGATGGTTCTTGAACCGGATATCAACGAAAGCGGTTTTAATTTTATGGTGAACAAAAAAGGACAAATCCGTTTTGGAATGGCAGCAATTAAAGGCGTAGGTGAGCAGGCGGTTAATGCAATTATTGAAGAACGCAACTTAAATGGTCCATTTGTTAGTATTTTTGATATGGCTCAACGAGTTAATCTGCGTTCGGTGAACAAGCGCTGTTTCGAAGCGTTAGCCATGGCCGGCGCTTTTGATAGCTTTGAAGGGACTCATCGTGCTCAGTATTTTTACAAGGAAAGTGAAGATGATTCGCCTTTTATGGAAAAAATCATAAAATATGCTGCTAATTATCAAAGCAAATTAAATTCAACACAGCAATCGCTTTTTGGCGAAATCTCTGTTAACCAGGAAACTGAAATCCACCTGCCTGTTTGTGAGCCATGGTCTAAGCTTAAACAACTGAAACTTGAAAAAGAAGTTACCGGTTTTTATATGTCGGGGCATCCTCTCGATAGCTACCGAACGGAAATGGAATCTTTTTGTAATGCTAAACTGGGCGATTTAAAGGGAGACCTCCGGCAGTTGATGAATCATAACCTGATTTTTGCCGGCATCGTAAGTTCCGATTCACATAAAATGACCAAAACGGGTAAACCTTTCGGAAGTTTTACACTCGAAGATTTCAATGACTCCTTTTCGTTTAACTTGTTTTCGGAAGATTATCTAAAAATGAAACATTTCCTGACGGAAGGCGCTCTTTTGATGGTAAATGCCAAGGTGCAAAGCCGATATAGCGCTTCCGATCAGTTAGAAATCAAAATTATAAGTATCACCCTTTTGCCTGATGCCTTAGAAAAACTAACACAGTCGATTACCGTTTTTATTCCCTTAGAAGTTATTTCTTCTACCCTAATTGATGAATTATACCGGATGATGAAAGCCAACAATAAAGGAAAATGTAAAATTAAATTTCAGGTTATAGATGCCAGCGAAAATCTTTCCATTGAGCTTCCAAGCCATAAATTTATGGTCAGCAATCCCGGAATGGTACATGCCCTTCAATCATATAATAAATTAAAATTCAAGCTAAATTAATGCTTTTCCATGGGTTGTGCTTTTTGAAATAATATTTTTTTTAGCTGTTTTAAAAAAAATTCTACTTTTGGAAAATGATTAAAAATTAAGAAAATCATAAATAATAATATTATGGCAATAGAATTAAACGATTCAAATTTTGATGAACTGGTTGTTAAATCCGATAAACCCGTTATTGTTGATTTATGGGCAGAATGGTGCGGTCCATGCCGTATGGTAGGACCTATAGTTGAAGAAATTGCTCGCGAATACGAAGGAAAAGCGGTAATTGGTAAATTGGATGTTGATAATAATCCTTCCGTAACTGCCCGTTTTGGAGTAAGAAATATACCAACGATTTTATTTTTCAAAAATGGTCAGATCGTTGATAAACAAGTTGGAGCTGTTCCGAAATCGGTTATAATAAGTAAGCTCGAAAAACTTTTTTAATCCATTTGGGTTTATCATCCGATAGTTTGCTTTACTCCGGGTTGCAAAGGTTTTAATTTTATGCCCAGGAGCAGAAGTCTTATATCTAGGAATACTAATACAACTTTTTTGTGGACAATACGATAAACCAGGACAGGCTTCAGCAGTTTCATTCTCTGGATTTGTTAGCCCGTCAGGTGGTGGAAGGATTTATTACCGGATTACACAAGAGTCCGTTTCATGGCTTTTCGGTCGAATTTGCCGAACACCGGCTATATAATACCGGCGAATCTGTAAAACATGTTGACTGGAAGCTTTATGGACGGACGGATAAATTGTTTGTAAAAAGGTATGAGGAAGAAACCAATCTTCGTTGTCAGATTATTATCGACAATTCCTCTTCCATGTATTTTCCTGTAAAGGATAAGCTATCCATAGATAATCCTAATAAAATTATTTTTTCCGTGTATGCTGCGGCTGTGATAATGTACATGCTTCGTAAGCAACGCGATGCTGTCGGGTTGAGTATTTTTTCCGATAAGATAGAGGAGCATATTCAGGCAAAATCAAGCCTGGTTCATCACCGGTTTTTATATACCTATCTCGAAAAAATGCTTATGCCTTTGCCTGTGGAAACGAAAAAAAGTACTTTTGCTACCCAGGCATTGCATCAGATAGCCGAAGCTATCCATCAGCGTTCACTGGTAGTCATTTTTAGTGATATGATGGAAAGTCAGACCAATACCGAGGAGTTGTTTTCAGCTTTGCAGCATTTGCGCCATAATAAACACGAGGTTATTTTGTTTCATGTAAACGACAAGCAAAAAGAACAGGATTTTATCTACGATAACCGTCCGTATAAATTTATAGATATGGAAAACGGTGAAGAGATGAAAGTTAACCCCAATGAAGTAAAAAATCAATATATTAAAGCGATTAAAGAATTTAGAAAAGAACTGGAACTTCGATGTGGAAGCTATCACATTGATTTTGTGGAAGCTGACATCAATTCCGGCTTCAACCAGGTGCTTTTACCCTATTTTTTAAAACGGAAAAAGTTGCATTAGTTTTTATTTCTGAAATCTATTCCAATTAATTTCAAAAAATGAAAAAAGAAAGAATTTTAATCTATTTATCAATTTTTTGGGCACTTACGTTTGTAAATACAGAACCTTTGTTGGCTCAAAAACAGGCAGAACTTAATTTTGAAAAGGCAAAAACGGAACTTCCAATATACTATAATTTTATCGAACGTCTGAAAACCGAAGGTTATACTTTTTGGGATTTTAAGACCTATTGGGATGCCGATAAAACTAAATTACCAGATAAATTGATTGTTATCCGGCATGATGTTCACCTGAGAGATGTCAGGTTTTCGTATGATACGTATCTTATTGAAAAGGAGTTACTTGGCGATAATGTGGCCACTTATTTCGTAATGCTCGATTTCCCGGATGAAGAAAAAAATGTCGAAATTCAAAAAGAATATCTTTCACTTATTCGTTTTTTGAAAAACAAAAAAGTGGATGTTCAACCGCATATTTCCCCAAACGATCTGTATCACAAAAGTGTAACTACCTGGTGGAAAAACAAACCCAAAGAGGAATTGATTAAATTGGCAAACGCTAATTATATAACAGATCATAGGGAAAATGATATCAAAATTTCGGTAAGGACGGATGGAAAAGACGTTTTTAACCTTAAAGAAATGAATGACAGTATTATCGTATTGTTGAAAGAATATAATAAAAAATGGAAATTGGAAACCGGGCTAACGGCAAGATATTATGCGGCACATGGCAGCAAACTTCCTTTTAATCTTACACTTTTCAACAATGCGTTTCTTCTTGATCAGGAGGAATTATTAAAAAGTAAAGTGTATGAATTTGATACGTATAACACTCAAATTTGTAATTATTTAATTTATTTAAGCGATAATTCTGGCCCCGATTGGATTGAAGCTCCGGATAAAATTCTCCCGGGCAGATACCAGTTTTTGAGCCATCCTTTTGTCTGGTATGATCCTTCTGTTGTTCGTCCGGGAAGGCCTCCACAGTATCCTAAACAAATTCAATAATTTGATGAGCAACCGTTCGGGTTTGTAGCATCATTTTTTTACTTTTGTTTAATGAATCTTCAAAAAGTGGATGCCGGCGAATTTATCGCCAAATTGCTGATAATGCCAGTTATTGATGTCCGGTCGCCTGCCGAATACCGTCAGGGACATGTGCCGGGAGCATATAATATTCCCTTGTTTGATGATGAAGAACGCAAAAAAGTAGGCATACGCTACAATAAATCCGGTCGCAATGATTCGGTTCTCCTGGGTTTGGAATTAATTGGCGGAAAATTAGCTGATTATGTAAAACAATTGCATCAGGTTACAAGTCAAAAGGAAATACTTGTTCATTGCTGGCGGGGCGGAATGCGAAGCGAAAGCATGGCATGGCTTTTCTGTCTGGCCGGATATAAAGTCAATATTCTACGCGGAGGCTATCGGGCATATCGGAAAAAAATCAGGGAAGAATTTGAAAATGAATCTAAAATGATAGTGATAGGCGGGATGACCGGAAGTGGTAAGACCAGTTTATTGACTATTTTGGCTGAAAAAGGTATGCAAGTGCTCGATCTGGAAGGCATAGCCCACCATAAAGGTTCGGTATTTGGTGCTTTGGGCCAGCAGGACCAGCCAACAAACGAACAATTTGAAAATGATTTATTTTCGATATGGAATCAATTTGATTCCGGCAGGATCATTCTGACGGAAGATGAAAGTTTTTCCATAGGCAACGTTACCATTCCACAACCATTGTTTGATAAAATGCAAAATAGTCCTCTGATTAGAATTGATATGCCCCGTCACGAAAGAATTCGCAGGCTCGTAGAGGAATATTCGCAATTTGACGTCGGTTTATTGAAAGATGCATTGCTGAAAATAAAACAACGCTTAGGCGGACAAAACATTAAATCGGCCTTTGAAGCTCTGGATAAAAAAGATTTTGAAACCGTTGCCGGAATTTCACTTGATTATTATGATAAAACATATCTTTTCAGTATTTCCAAAAGACAAAATCAGAACATAATAACGTTGCCTTTTGATAAAGATGATCCGGTAGCCAATGCTATCAGTTTGATGAATTTAATAATTGAATAAAACGCTATTTTCAAAGCTTATGACTCCCATTTATTTAGATTATAATGCCACCACGCCTATTGCCGGAGAAGTTGTTCAGGCGATGAAACCATACCTCGAAGAATATTTTGGGAACCCATCGAGCCTGCATCCCTTTGGTGCCAAAACACGGCTTGCTGTGGAAAATGCTCGCTGCCAGGTGGCTGCTTTACTGAACTGCCATCCCGATGAAATCATCTTTACCAGCGGAGGCTCAGAATCCAATAATTTTGCCATCAAAGGAGCGGCATGGGCTTGTCGCCATAAAGGCAATCATATCATAACCTCGACGGTAGAACATCCGGCTGTGCTCGAAGTTTGTAAGTTTCTTCAAAAACAAGGCTTTGAATTAACTGTGCTTCCTGTGGATGAATTTGGTATGGTGGATGTGCTTTCGTTTGAAAAAGCCATCACACCACAGACCATTTTACTAAGTATCATGCACGCCAACAATGAAGTGGGGACTATTCAGCCCATAGAAGCTCTTTCGGAAATTGCACGCCGGCATGGCATTCTTTTCCATTCCGATGCAGCCCAGTCGGTGGGAAAAATACCCGTTGATGTACAGGCCATGAATGTTGATTTGCTTTCGGTGGCCGGACATAAACTTTATGCCCCCAAAGGAGTTGGCGCTTTATTTATCCGCCGGGGAATCCAACTCGAAAAATTGATTCACGGAGCCAATCATGAACAAAATCTTCGTGCAGGAACCGAAAATGTTGCAGAAATTGTGGGCTTAGGCAAAGCCTGTGAAATTGCTATGCGTGATTTGGAAAATAACAGCATTCACTTTTGCCGGATGCGCGACAGGCTTTACCAGGGAATAAAGAACAAGGTGGAATCGGTTCACCTAAATGGTCATCCCGAGATGCGTTTGCCTAATACACTTAGTCTTAGTTTTTATTCCATGGAAGCGAATACATTATTATCCGAACTTACGGATATAGCTGCTTCTGCAGGAGCTGCCTGTCATTCGGAAGATGTGAGCGTTTCGTCGGTGCTTCAGGCGATGAAAATACCAATCGAATATGCCATGGGAACCATTCGCTTTTCCACCGGAAGGATGACAACGGAAACGGAGATTGACACTGCCGTGGAAATGATAACCAAAACCGTGGAACGGCTGATGCCATCCTTATCCGAAAAAGATAACAGCGGTATGATTTCGTGCGAAAATGTTAAACTTACCCAGTTTACTCATGGTTTGGGTTGTGGTTGCAAGTTAGGCAAAAAAGAATTGGAGAAGATATTAATTCAGCTTCCCCAGGCCAATTATCCGGATGTTCTGGTCAATGCTTCCACTTCTGATGATGCTGCCGTTTACCGGATAACCAATGAGGTGGCGATAGTTCAGACTGTTGATTTTTTTACGCCGCTTGTGGACGATGCCTATCATTTTGGTGCTATTGCCGCCGCCAATGCGCTGAGCGATATTTATGCCATGGGAGCCCATCCGCTATTTGCCCTTAACATTGCCTGTTTCCCTTCCAAACGTCTGCCATTGGAAATCTTACAGCAAATACTGAAAGGTGCCAGCGATAAAGCTGCTGAAGCAGGAATAGGAATTTTGGGAGGTCATACTGTTGAAGACAACGAACCTAAATTCGGCATGGTCGTTACCGGCAGTATCAATCCTGAAAAAATACTTACCAATGCCAATGCCAGGGAAGGGGATTTACTGATTCTTACCAAGCCAATCGGAACTGGCATCATTGCCACGGCTACCAAACATGGTTTAGCTTCCGCAGATATTGCCGGGCGAGCTATCGGAATTATGTCGGAACTCAACAAAAATGCTGCGGAGGCTATGGCTCAATTTCCGGTGAATGCCTGTACCGATATTTCCGGGTTTGGTTTGCTGGGGCATCTGCTCGAAATGACCCGTGCAAGCAAAACCGATGCTGAATTATATCTTAATGCCGTTCCTTTTATTAAAGGTGTGGAAGCGCTTGTCGTAAATCAGAGCATCAGCGGGGGAACGCTAAGCAACAAAGAATATGTTACTCCTTTTGTGGAATGGAATTCTGTGCCGGAGATCACCCGCATTTTGCTTTGCGATGCCCAGACTTCGGGCGGATTGCTTATTTCGATACCCGAAGCCCAGGCCGAAAACTTATTGAAAAATCTGCATGACAAAGGAATTACCCAGGCTGCAATTATTGGTAAGATTTTCAGAAAAGGCAATGGAGCAATCAAGCTCTCATTGAAATAATTGTTCGTATCAATAAAAAACAGTAATTTTGCAAGCTTAAATTTCGAAAGTTAAGTTATTATTAATTATCTAAAAATAAAAGATTTACTCCTAAATCCATTTATCTTTACCTAAAAACACACGGATGAAAATTACTCAGGAAAGTACCGGCGAACAGACGGCTGTCATAAAAGTAGAAATAGAACTTGAAGATTATCAGGAAAAAGTTAGCAAATCGCTGAAAGATTTACAACATAAAGCAAATATTCCGGGTTTCAGACCGGGGCATGTACCTTTTGGAATGATAAATAAAATGTACGGACCCAATGTTAAATTTGAAGAAATCAATAAAACACTCAGTGAAGGCCTGGACGAATATATTAAATCAAACAATATTGAATTGCTTGGTCATCCGTTAGTGAACAAGGAAAAGACCAAGGAGATGGATAATGAAAGTCAGACCAATTTTGAATTTTTCTTCGATCTGGGATTTGCTCCGAAGTTTGAACTGAAGATTGATAAAGACATAGCCGTTGATTATTTCGATATAATTGTCGGCGATAAAGAAGTAAACGATTATATTACAGGTATGCGACGCCGTCATGGAGCCTTGATTGAGGTTGATTTAACGGGAGAAGAAGATGCGGTAAAAGGCACTTTTGTCCAGTTGGATGAAAATGGTGCTGAAAAACCCGATGGTATCAAATCGGAAAATTCCATTATGATTAGTGTGATCAATAATGAAACCATCCGGAACCAATTTATCGGGAAGAAACCGGGCGATAAAATCGCTTTCAATCCTGCCAAAGCATTTGAAAAACCGGGCGATATAGCCATGTTCTTAAATATTAAGAAAGAAGAAGCCGCAACGCTTGATTCCAACGTTGAATTCACCATCGAAAAGATCAGCCGCCTCCAGTTAGCCGAATTGAATCAGGAATTTTTTGCAAAAGTATTCCCCAACCAAAACATCGAAACCGAAGAGCAGATGAAAGAATTGGTAAAAATTGGCATGCAGCAATCCATGACCAATGAAAGTGAATCTTCTTTTATGAACGCTGCCATGGATGCCATCATCAAAGCTCATAACCTGACTTTACCCGATGACTTTACCAAACGTTGGTTGCTTGAGAACGCTGAAGATAAAATCACTCCCGAACAGCTCGAAGTTCAATATCCGAGTTATGCCGACAGCTTCCGGTGGAAACTGATTGAAGGCAAAATTTTAAAACAGAATAATATTGAAGTTACCGACGACGATATCCGCAATCATGTAAAAAGTTGGTTTACCAGTCCTAACGCCGAAACGCCAAATCCTGAACAGGAAGAAACGTTGAACAAAATTGTGGATTCGATGTTAACCAATGAAGAGGAAGTGAAACGTATCAACGACCAACTGTATGATGAACGCCTCAAAGCCTATTTCAGGGAAAATATAACTGTAAATCATCAGCAAGTTTCGTATACCGATTTCATCGCCAAGGCTTACGAACACCGTCATTAATCAAAACTTATTGCCATGAACGAATTCAGAAAATACGCCACTAAGCACATGGGCATCAACAGTCTTGCGCTTGATAAATATGCTTCAGCCTATGGAAGTTATATTTCACCCACCATTATAGAGGAACGTCAGCTGAACATAGCTACAATGGATGTTTTCTCGCGTTTGATGATGGACCGCATCATTTTTCTGGGAGTTCCCATCGATGATTATGTAGCCAACATCATACAGGCTCAGTTGCTTTTTCTCGAATCGGTGGATTCCAAAAAGGATATCCAGATTTATTTGAATACTCCGGGCGGTTCGGTATATGCCGGATTGGGTATTTACGATACCATGCAGTACATTGCTCCCGATATTGCAACCATCTGCACCGGTATGGCCGCTTCCATGGGAGCTATCCTGCTTTGTGCGGGGACCAAGCCCAAACGCACAGCGCTGAAACATTCCCGTATTCTTATTCATCAGCCGATGGGCGGAGCCGAAGGTCCGGCATCCGACATCGAAATTACCGCAAGGGAAATTCAGAAACTTAAGAAAGAACTTTACGAAATCATAGCCAAACATGCTGGTCAAACCTACGAAAAAATCTGGGAAGATGCCGACCGCGACTATTGGATGACTTCCCAGGAAGCTAAAGACTATGGTATGATTGATGAAATACTTGAAAGAAAATAATAAAATGGCTAAAGACACCGAAAAATGCTCGTTTTGCGGCAGGGACCAGAAACAGGTCAACATGCTGATTGCCGGTCTGAGCGGACACATCTGTGATTATTGTGTTGCCCAGGCACAGGAAATCATCAACGAGGAAGCCGTCATGAATAAGCCGTCGCATCTTTCAGATTTTGATCTCCGCAAGCCTATAGAAATTAAAAATTACCTCGATCAGTATGTCATCGGACAGGATGAGGCAAAAAGGGTGCTTTCGGTTGCCGTGTATAATCATTATAAACGCATCAGCCAGCCAATGGCTAAAGACAAGAAGGATGATGTGGAGATTGAAAAATCGAACATTATCCTCATTGGCGAAACAGGAACAGGCAAAACGCTCTTAGCCCGTACCATTGCCCGGATGCTGCAGGTTCCATTTGCCATTGCCGATGCTACCGTTTTGACGGAAGCCGGGTATGTGGGCGAAGATGTGGAAAGCATTCTTTCGCGCCTGCTCCAGGCTGCTAATTTTGACCTGGCTGCCGCCGAAAGAGGCATCGTTTTCATTGATGAAATTGATAAAATTGCCCGCAAAAGCGACAATCCTTCCATCACCCGCGATGTGTCGGGCGAAGGTGTTCAGCAGGCGTTGCTTAAATTGCTCGAAGGAGCCATCGTAAGCGTTCCCCCGCAAGGTGGACGCAAACATCCCGAACAAAAAATGATACAGGTGAATACACAGAATATTCTGTTTATTTCCGGCGGAGCTTTCGACGGGATCGATAAAAAAATAGCTTCGCGTATGCGCGCCCATGTCATCGGTTATTCCACCGATAAGAAAAAACACGAGATTGACATGGACAACTTGCTGCAGTACATCGCACCACAGGATTTGAAAAGCTTTGGACTGATACCTGAAATTGTGGGACGTTTCCCGGTGATTTCCTACCTCAGCCCGTTAAATCATTCCACCCTGCGCCGTATTCTCACCGAACCTAAGAATGCCCTGATCAAACAGTTCACCAAACTGTTCGAGATGGATAAAATTAAACTTAATATCGATGATAAAGCGCTCGATTTTATTGTTGAAAAAGCAATAGAATTCAAACTTGGTGCACGCGGCTTGCGGTCGATGCTCGAAGCCATACTCACTGATGCTATGTTCGATTTACCTTCCGATACTAAGGTAAAAGAACTTCACGTTACGAAAACCTATGCCAAAGATAAACTTGCAAAATCGAATGTTGCAAGGCTGAAAGTTGCTTAAATTGTGGCATGCTTGTTGATTTATACAAAATCATCACTGCCTATGAAAAAGATACTAATCATATTGTCCCTGTTGGCTGTTTTTGCAAGCAATGACTTGTTTCCGCAGCAAGCAGACTTTATTAGTCCGCTCAAGCCCAAGAAGCTTTACCGCGTTGCGGCTGTTATTATCAATGGCGATACCATTCCCTATATCGGGTTGCCCGAAGTGGAAATCTTCGGCAAAGGCGACCCAACCAAGCTCCAGCGTTTTAAACGATTGGTGTATAACGTTAAAAAAGTATATCCTTATGCGCGGCTTGCTGGTATCAAATTTAACGAGTACAACACCCTGATGACGAAAACCACTTCCGATAAGGAAAAGAAACGCCTGATGCGGAAGGCCGAAATGGAACTTAAGGCGCAGTTTGGTCCCGAACTGGAACGCCTTACCTTTACCCAGGGGCATATTTTGCTTAAGCTGGTCGACCGGCAAACCCGTAACTGCACCTACGACATCGTCAAAGAATTCAGGGGACGTTTCATGGCTTTTTTCTGGCAGGGTATCGGAAGACTATTTGGCTATAATCTTAAGGATCGCTACGATCCCCAGGGCGCCGACAGCGATATTGAATATATCGTGAGGGCAATCGAAGCAGGCAGCATTTAATAGTTGTTTGTTGATGGTTGTTAGTTGATAGATGGTTGTTAGTTGTTAGTTGATAGACGGTGTTCGTAATTCGTAGCTTTTTAACCATCCCGAGAGCATTCGATTCTATTTTCCCTCCAATGGGATGTCTAAAACGTTGACAATTTACCGATCAACTAACAAACCTGACAGCGTACGCGGTACCTGTTAACAATTACGAATTAACAATTACGAATTACGAAAACAATCCAAAACCTGACAGTCGAATTTCATTCCTTTACCCACTTTCCGCTTTCCACCATCTTATCTTTATTCATAAAACGGTAAAAATACATACCTGCCGGTAAAGCGGAAGTGTTGACGGTGGTGGTTCCGTTATTCACCGGCTGGCTGACAACAGTTTGCCCATTGGTGCTATATAGTTCAAATTGCAGGTCTTTTAAGGCGGTTTCTATGGTAAGCTGGGTACTGCCGGGATTTGGATAAACGATAGCTTCGCTCACCGTTAGCGGAGGCATGTTGTTGGTGGAGGTTATTATTCCGTTTTCATCTACTTTCAGGATATAAATGTCTAACTTATTATCAGGGGTGTTGCCATCGTACCGTGTTCCGGAAAGTATAGCGCCTCCATCGGATGTGGCTACTATATTAAAAAGAATATAATAAGCATCTCCTCCATAGAATTTTGTCCATTTCAGGTTGAGCAGAGAATCAAAACAGTATAGACTGTACCACGATTCCATTGGACTGTAATAAGGCATGCTAACATCAACGTTTGATGTTCCTCCAATAAAAATAGCATTACTATTTATAAAATCCATACTTTGCTGGACTCCTCCAAAATCAATAGTATCTGTCTGCTTTCCAACGTTAACAAACCTCAACGGTTGATTGTTTTTGTCGAGCAACATTACACCAATATCCCGGCTGGGAAGCCCTACAGGTACATTGCCTGCCAGATAATATTTGTTATCATCACTGATTTTACCACTAATACAATTATTAAAATCGTGTGGAATGCTATCAAGCGAGGCAATGTTAAAATTAGTATCAACACGAACAATTTGTGATGAAGAAGACCCGTTTATAAATGCCAGGATGGAATACAAACCATTGAATTGAAAAATATCATGGACAAAAAAAGTATGACCGGAATAAAGACATTTGGAACGAAGCGTATCGCCGTTTAAAGTTGCCTCTATCAAATAAACAGATGATTGAGCCGGATTCATATACGGGGCAATCGTTGCACAGGTAATGATATTTCCGTCGGAGGATGCGAACGAACGTGTTTGTTCAAACCATACATTGTTGACTTCATATTTCTTATTAAACACGATGTTGAGTTGAGTGTCCATGCCCAAATACCATATCTCTGAATTCTGATTATGGTGTTTCCATTCGCCTATTCCAACAATAAGCGAGTCGCCTGATAAAACAAGATTTTCGATGCGACAATCCCATTCCGGATTAACAACATTAATTTCTTTTATTAAACTGCCTGAAGCGGAATAGCGCTGTATTTTTGTATACAAGCTGCTATCAAAATCCGTTTGCGAAGCGATAGAAATAACAAATCCTCCATCGGCAAGTTCCACCAGATCGCGTGAATATTCATTGTTGGTGTTATTTAGCCAAAGCTGAAAATCTGTCTGGCATTGGGCATAATTAATAGAAAATAAAAATCCTAAAATGATAATGATTTGCTTCATAATTTATTTTTACTAATTATCTGTGGTTGCAGGCACGTCCCCCTTGCCATCTCCGTAATTCGACTTAATATTTCTCTTTCTGAAATCCCCATTCCCTTAATACGCTTTTGTAGGTATCGGGATAGTTGCAATGGAATGGTAATTTATACTTTGCTTTGGTCGTCTCACGAACATAGTCGTGGTAATTTATACTTTGCTTTGGTTTCCTCATAAACATAGTCATGGTAATTTATACTCTGCTTTGATTTTCTCATGAACATAGTCATGGTAATTTATACTCTGCCTTGATTTCTTCATGAACATAGTCATGGTAATTTATACTCTGCCTTGATTTCTTCATGAACATAGTCATGGTAATTTATACTCTGCCCTGATCATCTCATGAACATAGTCGTGGTAACTTATACTCTGCCTTGGCCATCTCATGAAATGCATCATGGCAATTTACTTTTCTCCTTAGCCGGATGTATATTTTATCCGTTTATGCTCCACTATTTGTTTAAAAACCATATCACTAAAAATTTATTAATAATGCACTGCCAAATATACATCAAAAAATAAAGATGTAAAAAAAATTAAAAATATTTTATTTATTTTAACGATTATGTCAAATAAATATTTTATTTTCAGTATTTAGGGGAATGTAGAAAAGAAATAAATGGCTATTGGCTCTTAGCCATTAGCTGTTGGCCAATTGCTAATTTCTTGGGTATTCAGGATCGGGAAGACTATGTTTCGGACTTAGCTATCAACTAACAACCATCAACAAACAACTGACGCTAGCCAACAGCCGCTAGCCAACTGAAAAATCTGACAGCGTACGCAGTCCTTCGTATCAGTCTTCAATACCCGTAAGGTAGGGGTTGAATTGTTTTTCGTTGCCGATGGTGGTAGCGGGCCCGTGTCCCGGGTAGATGCGGTAATCGTCGGGCAGGGTCAGCAACTTGGTTTCTATGCTTTGAATCAACGTTTCATAATTTCCTGTCGGGAAGTCGGTACGCCCGATACTTCCGTTGAACAACACATCGCCAACAATGGCGAACTTTTGTGGATGATTTATAAAACAAATGCTTCCGTCGGCATGGCCGGGAGTGTCCACAATCTCAAGTTGCGAATGTCCAAAGCTAACCACATCGCCTTGCCGGATAAAATGGGTTGGCAGGCTTTGGTTATTGAATTTAATGCCAAAAACGGAAGCAAATTCAGGTGCCGTTTTCAGAAGCATCAACCCGCCGGGATGAACTTCGGGTTCGATACCATATTTTGCGGTAATGAAAGCATTGCCCAGCACATGGTCGATATGCAGATGCGTGTTGAGAAGTTTTACAGGGGTTATTTTTTCCGATTCAATAAATTGGCTTATTTCGCGTTTTTCTTCTTCCTGGTAACAGGCCGCATCAATGATAACCGCATGAAGCGTTTCGTCGTAAAGTAAATACGTATTGGTTTGAAAAGAGTTAAAAACAAATATTTTAATAGTTATCATCGGGTTCGGTTTACAGATTGTATCATGAAGCAAAAATAATAAAAACTGAATTGATTATTCCGGTTCAGTATGTATAGAAAAATTAGTGTAATTTAGCCCTTTCATTCCAAAGGAATGCACATGCAACAACCCAAAACATTTAACGGTATAGTTTACAAAACTTTTGTTGTTTTGGCAGTAGTATTGCTCTTGGCGCCTATAACCGTGCGTAGCCAGTTTTATAATGGTTCGCAGTTGACTTTCGGGCGTAGCCGCGTACAGTACAAGGATTTCTTCTGGACTTTTTATCGTTTCGACCGTTTCGACACCTATTTTTATTTAAATGGCCGGGAGCTTGCTATTTATGCCGCCCGTTATACCAAATCCTATCTTCCGGAAATTGAGAAACGTCTCGAAGCCCATCTCGACGATAAGATAGAATTTGTTATTTATAATTCTCTTACCGATTTAAAACAAACCAACATCGGCGCTATCACCAGCCAGCAATACAATACCGGTGGTATTACCCATATTGTGGGGAAGAAAGTTTTTCTGTATTTCGACGGCGAGCATGCCAATTTTGAGAAACAAATCCGTGCAGGCATTATCCGGGTTTTGCTTGAGAATATTGTTTACGGTGGCACTCTTGGTTCTCAGGTTAAGAATTCAACGCTGATGAACCTTCCCGACTGGTATGTGAATGGACTGATTTCATATTTGTCCGATGATTGGAATACCGATATTGATAACCATGTTCGCGACGGATTTCTGTCGGGGAATTACAAGCGGTTTAATCAGCTCACAGGGAGCGATGCCGTTTATGCCGGCCATTCTATCTGGAAATTTATTGCCGACCGTTACGGCCCTACGATGATTCCCAATGTGATTTATATGGCTAAAGTAAGCAAAAATGTAGATGGAGGATTCAGCTATGCGTTGGGGATAAGTTTAAAAGACTTAATAAAAGATTGGAGGACTTATTATGAAAGCAAGTATGCCGGATTAAAAGTTAAAAATACGATGCCCGATGTTAAGCCATTGATTAAAAAAAGAGACTTTTCAAAAGTTTATAGCCGTTTAAAAGTTAGTCCCGATGGCCGGTATGCTGCGTACACAACCAACGAATTGGGTGAAACAAAAATATGGCTATACAACCTGTCCACCGGCAAGAAGAAGAAAATCTTTAAAGCCGGCTATGCCCTTGATGAAAAGGTGGATTATTCCTATCCCTTGCTTGCATGGCATCCCACAGGTCTTATGCTTGCTATTATTTTGGAAAAGAAAGGCCAGACCCAGCTTTATTTTTATACCCTCGAGAATCATAAATTTACCCGTCAAACCATTTTCAGTTTCGACAAAGTGCTTGATTTCTCTTATTCAAGCGATGGAAAGATGTTTGTGATGTCAGCAGTGCAACACGGACAATCCGATATCTTTATCTATACCATCGCATCCAATTCGTACGAGCAGCTTACCAAAGATATTTATGATGATTTGTATCCCCGTTTTATCAACAATTCTTCCGAAATTATCTTTAGTTCCAATCGCAACAACGATACCCTTGCTGCTGTGGAAAAGGATGTAAATACCGGATTATCGCCCAACCACGACTTGTTTCTTTATCCGTATACCCTGCATTCGGGAATTTTACGCCGCATCACCCAGAGTCCTTTGTCCGATGAAACTCAGGCTATGGAATATTCGCCGGGTTATTTTACCTATCTGAGCGACCAGAATGGCATCGTCAACCGCTATCTTGCCCGTTTCGACAGCGCCATAACCTATGTGGATACCACAACACACTACCGCTATTTCACCGAATCGTTTCCCGTTACGGATTATGCCCGCAATATCCTCGATCAGGATGTAAGCCCCGCTTCCGGAAAAATTTCGGAAGTTATCCTATCCAACAGGCAATATAAGCTTTACGTTTCCGATAAATTACTTCCCGAAAATCTGACACCGCTTCAACCCGCAAAAACACCCTATGTCGAAAGTTTAGAAAAAGAAACCATAAAGAAGGTTGAAGAAAAAATTGAAACTCAAAAGAAAAAAATATCCGAAAAGCGAAAACGTTTTGTGAATGTCTATCAAAAAGATTTATCGCCTGAATCCGATTTGAATAATCAAAAATCCGGTGAAGATTTGCTTAAAGATACGGTTCATTATAAAAAACAAAATTTTATGGAAATAAACCGCCAGGCAAACGGGAATTTAAAGCAGGATGCCGGACAAACGGTTTATCCGACAATTCCCCTACGCAAACCTGTGATGCATATACCTCCTGCCGATACTTTTATCCTTCCGATACAGCGAAACTATAACGTGGAATATACAATAAACCAAATGGTAAGCCAGATTGATTTTTCTTATTTAAATGCTACTTATCAAACGTTTACCGGCGGAGGTTCGCCCATTTATCTTAATCCCGGAACCAGCGCCCTGATCAATTTTGGGGTAACCGATTTGCTGGAAGATTACCGGATCACCGGTGGTGTCCGTTTAAATACCAATCTTGTCAACAACGAATACCTGATAAGCATCTGCAATAACCGGAAGCGGCTCGACAAAGAACTGATACTTCACCGCCAGAGCGTGGACGAATCTACCGATTATTCCAATATACGGCATTATACCCATGAAGCATTTTATATTCTTACTTATCCGCTGAACCAGGTAGCAAGCATCAAAGGAACGCTGATTTACCGTAACGAGCAGGCAGTTTATCTTTCTACCGATTATTATAACCTTCGTAATGCTACAATAGTCCAGAATTGGGGAGGTTTGAAGTTTGAATGGGTTTATGATGCTACTCGCGATATGGGGTTGAATCTTTATTATGGTACGCGTTATAAGATATTTGGCGAGTATTACCAGTTGGTTGATAAAAAACAAAAAAACATGGTAGTGCTTGGGCTGGATTATCGTACCTATAAAAAGGTTCATCGGACATTGATCTGGGCAACCCGTTTTGCGGCTAGCACTTCGTTGGGCAACAGTAAACTAATTTATTACATGGGTGGTGTCGATAATTGGCTTTTCCCCAAGTTTATGCAGGAAACGCCCATCGATTATTCGCAGGGTTATACCTATCAAACCTTGGCAACAAATATGCGGGGTTTTAACCAAAATATACGCAATGGAAATAGTTTTGCTTTGATTAACAGCGAACTTCGCTTCCCTGTTTTCCGGTATTTTTTCAATCGTCCACTCAAATTTTCATTTCTGAACAACTTTCAGATTGTTGGTTTTACAGATATTGGAACGGCCTGGACTGGGTTGACACCCTGGTCGGGTGATAATTTTTTATATACTAAAATTATAAAAAACAGTCCCTTACTTATAAATGTAAAACTTCAGAAAGAACCTATTGTCGGTTCTTACGGTGTGGGACTCAGAGGTACCTTGTTTGGGTATTTTGTCAGGGCTGATTATGCGTGGGGCGTAGAAGACGGGCAACCTAATAAAGGAATATTTTACCTTTCGTTGGGTCTCGATTTTTAATGAACAATAATAGTTGTTTATCAACTTTTAACTTTACAAACCTTAAATATACTTTTCAGAAAATGACTCCCATTCCTGTATCCATTTCCGATTTTATTCACAAGCATCATATTTTTACTTTAGCAACCAGCAGCAATAATCAACCCTATACCTGCACCTGTTTTTATGTTTATCTCGACGATTTAAACCTTTTCGTTTTTACATCCGACAGAACTACCAGACATATTGCAGAAGCGGAAATTCAACCCCGGGTGGCGGGCGCCATTGCCCTTGAAACTTCAATTGTCGGAAAAATTCAGGGCATACAGTTCACCGGTTTGATACGCAAACTCCAAAATAATGAATTGAAAATTTCGGAAAATGCGTATATTAGAAAATTTCCTGTGGCAATACTTAAAGAAACTACACTATGGGGTATTGAACCGGACTTCATTAAAATGACTCACAATCGTCTGGGTTTTGGAAAAAAATTAATATGGAATAAACCCGAGTAAAGTAGTAAAAAACTTATTATTCTATTGCTGTTTAATATTCAGCTATTTATCTCCACGTGTTCGTATTTTGTTAATAAATCCTTTTGGTAAAACTTGCCGGCGGATGTACCTTGCTTTATCGTTTTTTTGGGCAAAAAAATTCTTTAATATATTTATAAACAAATTATTATAAAAATCTTCATTGGAATGCGTTTCCGGTGCTGATTTGGAAAATCATGGATACGAATCTGTTCAGCGAAATAGAAAAACAACCGGAAACGGGGAAAAGCAATCCTTTTTACGAGCAGGTATTGGCAAAACGAACCAGACCTGATTTTGCTGCTTCGGAAGTTAAACATATACAAGACGAAAATAATAAAACGTTTCAAAACAATAAGATGAAGGAAAATTTAGTGAGTTACCCTCACGAAGAAGTATTAAAAAAAGCTACCGAATATTTTAAAGGCGATGCCTTGGCTGCCAACGTATGGATGAATAAATATGCATTAAAAAACAGCGAAGGTCAAATATTTGAACTCACTCCCGACGATATGCACCATCGTTTAGCCCGCGAAATTTTCCGGATCGAAAAAAAATATACGAATCCGTTAAGCGAAGACGAAATCTATCAGTTGTTTAAGGATTTCAAATATATTATTCCCCAGGGCAGCCCAATGGCTGGCATGGGGAATGATTTTCAGGTTTCATCGTTGTCAAATTGTTTTGTCATCGGTAATGAGTCAGATTCCTATGGAGGAATTATGAAAGTTGATCAGGAACAGGTACAACTGATGAAACGCCGTGGCGGAGTTGGGCACGATTTGTCGCATATTCGCCCCGGAGGAAGTCCGGTAAAAAATACAGCCTTAACATCAACGGGTATCGTACCTTTTATGGAGCGCTATTCCAATTCTACGCGCGAAGTGGCTCAGGATGGCCGGCGTGGGGCGCTTATGCTCAGTATTTCCATACGCCATCCCGATGCCGAAAATTTTATTGATGCTAAATTAGAGCAAGGAAAAGTTACCGGAGCCAACGTTTCCGTTAAGCTTGACGACGAATTTATGAAAGCGGTGTTGTCCAATACACCGTATACCCAAAAGTATCCCATACATTCCGATAATCCGAGTGTAAAACAGGAAATTAATGCAAAAGCATTGTGGGATAAAATTATTCATAATGCCTGGAAATCGGCCGAACCTGGGATTTTATTCTGGGATACCATTCTTCGCGAATCGGTTCCCGATTGCTATGCTGATCTTGGGTTTAAAACCGTAAGTACCAATCCTTGCGGCGAAATACCTTTGTGCACCTACGACAGTTGCCGGCTTCTTGCGTTAAACCTTTACAGCTATGTGGATAATCCATTTACTGCCGAAGCCAGTTTTAATTCCGAATTGTTTACCCAACATGCCCATTATGCGTTACGCATCATGGACGATATTATAGATCTGGAAATAGAAAAAATAGAACGGATACTCGAAAAAATAGCCCGAGACCCTGAAGATGATGAAACCAAACGTATTGAACGCAAAATGTGGGAAAACATCCGGAAAAAAACATCGCAGGGGCGTCGTACAGGTATAGGCATTACTGCCGAAGGCGACATGCTGGCTTCCCTTAGCTGCCGTTATGGAACTACCACCGCTACCGAATTTTCGGTAGAAGTTCACAAACTTCTTGCCATCGAAGTTTATCGGGCATCGGTAGATTTGGCTCGCGAAAGGGGCGCTTTTCCTATTTTTGATATTGCCCGTGAACATAAAAATCCATTTATCCGTCGCATCAAAGAAGCTGCACCTCAGGTGTACGAAAATATGATGCGTTATGGCCGGCGTAATATCGCTATGCTCACCATAGCTCCGACGGGTAGTGTAAGCATCTGCACTCAAACTACTTCTGGTATAGAACCTGTATTTAAAATTAGTTATAAACGACGCCGTAAAGTAAATCCGAACGACAAAAACAGCAAAGTTACTTTTGTGGATGAAATGGGCGATGCCTGGGAAGAATACAACGTTTTTCATCCTAAGTTTATGGAATGGCTGAAAATAACTGGCTACGATGTAGAAAAGATAAAAGATTATTCCGACGAAGAGCTGGAACCAATCATTCTTAAGTCGCCTTATTATAAAGCTACATCCAATGATATTGACTGGGTAAGCAAGGTAAGGATGCAGGGTGCCATTCAGAAATGGGTCGATCATTCCATCAGTGTTACCGTTAATTTACCCAAGGAAGTTACTGAGGAATTGGTTAGTGAGGTGTATAAAACTGCCTGGGAAAGCGGTTGCAAAGGGATGACTATTTATCGGGATGGCTCCCGGTCGGGAGTGCTGGTAAGCAACGATAAAAAAACAACCGAAGACATTCATGTATTTAAAGAAACCAAAGCCCCGCCTCGCCCCAAGAAGCTGGAAGCTGAAATCGTCCGCTTTCAGAACGATTATGAGAAATGGATAGCTGTGGTTGGATTGCTCGATGGAAAACCTTACGAAATTTTTACCGGGAAAGCCGAAGGTTTTTTCCTTCCGCCCACAGTTACCAAAGGTTGGGTAATAAAGGTGAAAACTTCCGAAACCGAACATGCACGCTATGATTTCCAGTTTGAAGACAAAGATGGTTATAAAGTTACCATTGAAGCTCTTTCGCGTACGTTCGATCAGACTTACTGGAACTATGCCAAACTTTTTTCAGGCATACTTCGTCATGGGATGCCGCTCCCTATCGTAGTTGATTTGATTACCAATCTTAATCTTGATTCTGAAACCATCAATACCTGGAAAAACGGAGTGGTTCGTGCCCTGAAAAAATTTATACCCGACGGAACGGTTGCTACCGGAAGTACTTGTCCTGAATGTGGCGAAAAAGGTGGATTAACCTATAAGGAAGGTTGCCTGAGTTGCCAGCATTGCGGATATTCAAAATGTGGATAAAATAGACGAATAATGAGGTTTTATTATCTTTGCCTTTCAAATTCTTTATTTTGAAAACAAAAATCCTCATTATCCGTTTCAGTTCCATTGGCGATATTGTACTTACAACTCCAATAATCCGTTGCCTGAAACAACAATTGCCTGGAGCTGAAATTCATTATCTGACAAAAAAACAATTTTTGCCTGTTATTCAGGCTAATCCGTATGTTCATAAGATTCATGTGCTTGATAAAAGCCTGAAATTGCTTATTCCTGAGCTCGTTTCCGAAAAGTTTGATCATATTGTTGATTTGCATAAAAATCTTCGTTCGGCTTATGTTATTCTGCATCTGAGGAGGCCTTTTTCTAATTTTTGTAAATTAAATATCCGGAAATTATTGCTTACGCGATTTAAAATTAATTGTTTGCCTTCTATTCATATTGTTGACCGGTATTTCCGGGCAGTCAATTGTCTTGGCGTGAAAAATGACGGCAGAGGGTTGGATTATTTTATTCCCGAAAAGGAAGAAGTACCTATGGCATCATTACCGCTAACTCATCAAAAAGAGTTTATCGGACTGGTAATAGGAGGGAAGCATGCTACCAAGCAAATGCCGGATGATAAAATTATTTCCGTTTGTCAAAAAATTAACCGTCCGCTTATTATTTTAGGTGGTAAAGAAGATTTTCCGGTAGGCGAAAAAGTGAAAGCCGTTGTGGGAGATATGATTTTTAATGCTTGTGGAAAATTTTCTATCAATCAATCGGCTTCCATCGTAAAGCAGGCGGAACGGATTATAACTCACGATACCGGATTGATGCACATTGCCGCTGCTTTTGGCAAGAAAATCGTTTCCATTTGGGGCAATACCGTTCCTGAATTTGGTATGTATCCGTATATGCCGCTAACTCCTGAAAGATCAACCATTGTTGAAGTAAAAAACCTTTCCTGCCGCCCATGCAGCAAAATCGGTTACGAAAGTTGCCCCAAAAAACATTTCAATTGTATGCGCCTGATTGATGAAGAATTGATTTGCAGTTAATTTTCTGAAAGTAAATTCGGGCCACCATGCGTACTCTTTCTGATCAAAAACAATATACCATTCCGGTTTTTATTCCGCAACTTGCCTGTCCTCACCAATGTGTGTTCTGCAACCAGCGTAAAATTTCGGGTGCGATGAAATCGCCTTCAATAGAGGAAGTTAAGAATATTATTGATAGTCATCTTCGTACTTTTCCCGACAAGGAAAAACATGTAGAGATCGGATTCTTCGGAGGTAGCTTTACAGGAATACCTTTTGATAAGCAGGAAAGCTATCTTCAGATAGCAGACAGTTATTTCAAAAAAGGAGAGGTGCAGGGTATACGTTTATCCACGCGTCCCGATTATATTGATTTAAAAATACTTTCATTATTGAAAGAACATCATGTTACGACCATAGAATTGGGTGCCCAGTCGCTGGATGAGGAAGTTTTGCGCCTGTCGGGCAGGGGACATATGGTGAAAGATGTGGAAAAGGCTTCAGTCATGATAAGAAATGAAGGTTTTGAACTGGGGTTGCAAATGATGATAGGACTTCCGGGTGATACTCCTGGAAAATCCATGGCCACAGCTCAACGAATTGTTGCTTTGGGAGCCGGTAATACTCGGATTTATCCTACGCTGGTGATACGCGAAACGGATTTGGAAAAGTTATATCTTGAAAATAAGTACATTCCGTTGACATTGTCGCAAGCCATTGATAATGTGAAACAACTTATTCCGGTGTTTGAATCGGGCAATGTTCAGATAATCCGGATTGGCCTTCATCCTTCCGAAGGATTGCTCAATGGGAATGATATGCTTGCCGGTCCTTTCCATGTTTCGTTCAGGGAATTGGTAATGACTGAAATATGGAATGATATTCTGCAGCAATTGATAATAAATCGCGGAAAGGGAAAAAATATCGTAATTCATATTTCTCCGGCTGAACTCAATTTTGCCATTGGTTATGGAGGCAAAAACCGTAAAATGCTTCAGAAATACTACCGGAATGTAAAATTTACTCCGGATTCATCACTAAATGTAAGAAACTATTATGTTGATTATTGTTGATAATAAAATTCCGGACACCGCCCGTGCCCGCCTTTCAGAATTTGGCGAAGTCATCGGATTGTCAACTTCAGGAATTACCTACGATGCCATTTCGGGTCATCCCGATATTTTTTTCTGTCAGCACCCGGGTGGAATTATTGTGGCACCTAATTTACCGGCAGAATATTTTGAAATTTTAGACAAGCACAATATTCCTTATATTATAGGTATAAATCCGGTTGGAAAAATTTATCCTGAAAGTGCCGTTTACAATGCCGTGGTTACCGATACCTATTATATACATTACACCGGCATCAGCGATGATGCGGTAAAAGAAGTTGCCCGGGATCGAATGCTTGTCCCGGTGCGCCAGGGCTATTGCCGTTGCAATCTGCTTCCATTGCGTGATAATCATTTTATTACTTCCGACATTGGTATTCATAAAATATTGACTGATCGAAAAGTCAATGCTTTGTATGTTTCGCCCAAAGCTATTATTCTTGAAGATTTTCCACATGGTTTCTTTGGAGGCGCCTGTGGCGTTTTTGGCAACCGGGTTTTTATTTGCGGTAGCCTGGACAGTTTTCCTGACGGAGAAAAGGTGAAAATGTATTTGCGGAAGCTTGATTATGAAATAATCGAATTATGCGATGATCGGTTAACCGATGTGGGAAGCATTCTTTTTGTTCAATAGCCATAGGGGTAAACAACAACCTTTTTAAAATAATTTGCTTGTAAGTGTCTTATGTTTACTTTTGCAAAAAATATTTAACATCCGATAAAAGAAAAGAAACAATGAAAGATTCAATAACAGAAAATACTCCAAAATACAAAATTGCTGATATTTCGCTGGCAGAATGGGGCCGTAAAGAAATACAAATTGCCGAAAAGGAAATGCCGGGGCTGATGGCTATACGCCGGAAATATTCCTCAGAAAAACCTTTAAAAGGTGTTCGTATTACCGGCTCATTGCACATGACCATACAGACTGCTGTTTTAATTGAAACGCTTACAGAGCTGGGTGCCGATGTTCGCTGGGCAAGTTGCAATATCTTTTCCACCCAGGATCATGCCGCAGCAGCAATAGCTCAGCGGGGAGTTCCTGTTTTTGCCTGGAAAGGCGAATCGCTCGAAGACTATTGGTGGTGCACCAATCAGGCGCTGACTTTCCCCGGAGGAAAAGGTCCGATGTTGGTTGTTGACGATGGTGGTGATGCTACCTTATTAATCCATAAAGGATATGCTGCCGAATCGGATTCTTCCATTCTCGATGCAAAACCTTCGAGCCACGAAGAAGCGGTAATTTATAATACGCTGAAATCAATTCTAAAATCCGATCCTGACAAATGGCACCGTACGGTAGCCGAATGGAAAGGTGTATCGGAAGAAACCACTACCGGTGTCCACCGTTTATATCAAATGATGGAACGAGGCGAATTACTGGTTCCGGCTATTAATGTTAACGATTCGGTTACCAAGTCGAAATTCGATAATCTTTATGGTTGCCGCGAATCGCTTGCCGACGGCATAAAACGGGCTACCGATGTAATGATCGCTGGAAAAGTCGTGGTTGTTTTGGGTTATGGCGATGTTGGAAAAGGCTGTGCCAAATCCATGCGATCCTATGGTGCAAGAGTTATCGTTACCGAAATTGATCCCATTTGTGCTTTACAGGCTGCCATGGAAGGTTTTGAAGTGGCTCGGATTGAAGATACTCTGGCAGAAGGCAACATTTATGTAACTTGTACCGGCAATCTGGATGTTATTTCCATCGAACATATGGCAAAAATGAATGATCAGGCAATTGTTTGCAACATTGGCCATTTTGACAATGAAATTCAGGTGGATAATCTGAACAATTATCCAGGAATCAAAAAGATAGAAATTAAACCCCAGGTGGATAAATACATCTTCCCGGATGGACGTGCTATTTTCCTCCTTGCCGAAGGACGATTGGTAAATTTAGGTTGTGCTACAGGCCATCCTTCGTTTGTAATGAGCAATTCGTTTACCAACCAAACACTTGCTCAGCTTGAATTGTGGAAAAATAATTATAAAACAGGAGTTTATCGTCTTCCAAAACACTTGGACGAAGAAGTTGCCCGCCTGCACCTTGAGCAAATTGGCGTAAAACTGACCACCTTAACAAAACAACAGGCAGATTATATTGGTGTTCCCGTGGAAGGCCCATATAAAGCTGATCACTATAGGTATTAATATTTTAATAAGTAAGGATTTGATAAATATTCCATCCCGATTGTCCAGGATGGAATATTTTTTAGTTATAAACACGAATGGTCGTCCCGTCAAAGCTGGTACGGTATTGCTTTAAAGGTAAATGTGCCGGACCTTTGATTACAGCACCATCCGACAGGGAATAAACAGAGCCACAACTTTTGTCGATTACCAGACCATCCCAACCGGCATACGCTTCTACAATAGCTTTTGCATTTTCAGGATTGTACGGACAGGTTCGCTCGTAAGCCATGAATTCATCAGGCATATAATGATAGACAACAACACCACGGCTTGGTGAATTGGCTGTATAATATTCGGATCCACCAGTTGTAACTAACCGGTAATTGCTGGGCAATTCGAGGTTGATACTAAAGTTAATATAAGCAAAAGGAATATTGGAATAGGCGTTGTTTTTTGAACAACCAGAATTATTTATTAACAATCCAAAAAATAAGATAGTGATTAAAAGGTTCTTAAGATTAAACATGAATTCTGTTTTCAATAAAACGATATTTTAAGGATTATATTTTCGTTGAAATTAAAAAGTTTTTATATTTGCCGCCAGAATAGCATTCTTTATTCTGTTTTCATTATAAAACTATTTAGGCGCTGACAAGCAAAATTTTACATGCTTATGCTTATAAAATGAAATTGCATTGGCGGTTATTTAAATGAAAAGGTATTAAAAATGAATGAATTAAATAAATTTGTTAAAATTTCACAAAAATGTAATTAACGGATTGTTAAACCAATATAAAATAAATTTCACATAAATAATAAATTAAATTTGGATACTAAATATTTTTCTTTTTACCTTTACAAACTTTTTAAACAATCATTGTATATATAACATAAATTTATATGGTATGTTAAAAAAACTACTTTTTACAGTTGGATTTGTATGTGTTGCCAGCTTTATGGTATTCTCACAATCGGGAACCCTCAAAGGAAAGATTAGTGATAAAAGCACAAAAGAACCCATTCCATTTGCCAACATTATTATTGCCTTGGGTGGAACCCAGGTAGGTGGGGCAACATCAGATTTTGATGGAAATTTTACTATTAAACCCATTCCTCCTGGAAAATATGACGTAAAAGCAACGTACGTCGGATACAAAGGTGTATTAATGAAAGGGTTATTTATTAATTCTGATAAGATTACATTTCAAGACCTTGAAATGGAGCCCACCTCAACTACCTTAAGCGAGGTAGAAGTTGTGGACTACAAAGTACCTCTTATTAGTAAGGACCAAACTTCGAGTGGCGCTACCGTTACCTCCGAAGAAATTTCAAAGATGCCTAACCGTTCGGCGAGCTCTGTGGCAAGTACCGTTGGTGGAGTATTCTCTGCCGATGGTGAAACCGGAAGTGTTCGTGGACAACGTTCAGAAGGTACCGTAATGTACATTGATGGTATTAAGGTGAGAGGTTCGACGAGCCTGCCGCAGTCTTCCATCGATCAGGTATCTGTTATATTAGGTGGTGTACCCGCCCAATATGGTGATGCTACAGGTGGTATTATTAATGTAACAACCAAGGGCCCATCGAGAACTTTTGGTGCTGGTGTTGACTTTGAAACCTCGCAATTCCTTGATAGTTATGGTCATAATCGTATTGGATTGAATATGAATGGACCTTTAATTAAAAGAGGAAAAGGTGACAATGCTACCGCTTTGTTAGGTTACTTCTTTGCCGGCGAATATAATTTTGAAAAAGACGGAAATCCTTCGGGCATCGGAATCTGGAAAGTAAAAGATAGTAAATTGGCAGAACTAAAGGCCAATCCTCTCGTTTTGGGAAATAACGGAAGTACGAGTATGGCTGCCGAGTATTTACATAAAACCGATTTGGAACATGTTAAGACTACTCAAAATACCAATAGCACCGATATTAGCCTTTCGGGTAAATTGGATGTGAAAACAGGTCCGAATATCAACCTGACCTTTGGGGGATCGTTTGTTCATGATGATGCCAAGGCATTTAGTTTATACAATTCATTGTTAAACTGGGAAAACAATTATCAAGTTTTGCAAAATACCTGGAGGGTTTACGGTAAGTTTACTCAACGCTTTCCCGTGGACAAAGACAGTAAATCACTGATAAAAAACGTATATTATACCTTGCAGGCAGATTATACCCGTTATCATGCAACCTATCAGGATTCCAGGTTTAAAGATAATTTGTTTAAGTATGGCTATATAGGAAAATTTGAAAGATCACGTATCCGTTCTTACGAAATGGGATATGATACGATTGCCAAAAAGACGGCCTGGTTACAAAATAACTGGCAGGATACTTTAATTACCTTTACACGTTCGGAAACCAATCCGGTACTTGCCAATTACACTGCACAGTATTTTGCTCTCCGGAATAATCAAGTAACTAAATTTCAGGATATAAGCAATGTTCAGGGCGGATTAATCAACGGTGATTCTCCTTCATCTGTCTATGGCATCTTTGCCAATGTAGGTGCTTTACAGATAAACCCATCTTATCAATTAGCCGATAACTCGCAGTTAGGTTTTAGCATTAATGGTTCTGCCGATATTGGTAATCATGCTATTCAGGTTGGATTACAATATGAACAACGTGCTGACAGGGGGTATTCCGTTGATGCCGCTGGTTTATGGGAACTTATGCGTGGTTATACCAATGCTCATATCGAACAGCTCGATTTTTCAAAGCCTTATTTGGTATATAATAATGGCGTATACGCTTATGGTGAGGAAAACCCCAACGGTATTTTCCTCGATACTATACAATATGATCGGATTTATGATGCCGGTTCCCAACGTACGTTTGATAAAAATTTGCGCAAAGCCATTGGCAATAACGGTGGATTAGCTGTAAACGGAACGGATTATATTGACATTGACTCGTACGATATAAACAACAATACCATTAATTATTACGATAAAAATGGTACATTGCATAAAAATGTACCGTTAAACGAACCTTTGGATATAAAAATGTTCTCAGCCGATGAGCTATTAAATAATGGAAGCGGTAATTCTGCTGTAGGTTATTACGGGTATGATTATAAAGGTAATAAACTGACCAGTAAACCAAGTTTTGAAGATTTCTTTACCAAGACAGACGAAAATGGTAATTTAACCAGACCTATGGGAGCTTTTGAACCTATTTATATGGCAGGATACGTTCAGGATGTATTTGCCTTTAAAGATTTAATTTTTAATGTTGGTGTACGTGTTGACCGTTTTGATGCCAATCAGATGGTTTTAAAAGATCCGTATTTATTGTATGATGCCCATTCAGTAAAAGAAAATGAAGTTCAGGATTTGGCTAAAGAAATGTCAAATTATACGATACCAAGTAACATGAAAGATAATTACGTGGTGTATGTAGATAAAGTTAACCAACCCACCAAAATTGTCGGCTTCCGTAACAATGACGTATGGTACAATGCTTCGGGTATTGAAGTAACCGACCCTGAAAAATCGTTGAATGTGGGTAATGGCGTTTCTCCATTTTTAGTTGATCCTACAAATCAGGTATTAACATCAAAGGTGTTTAAGGATTATCAGCCACAAACCAACTTCCTGCCGCGTATTTCGTTTTCATTTCCTATTTCCGATGAGGCTTTGTTTTTTGCCCATTATGATGTGTTGACGCAACGTCCTACGCAGAGTTTGAGAATGAATCCGACAAGTTATTATTATCTGCCCGTCAGAAGTAGCCCAACGATAAGCAATCCGAATTTAAAATCAGAAAAAACCATTGATTATGAATTGGGATTCCAACAAAAATTAAACAATACGTCTTCTCTTATTTTATCGACTTACTATCGTGAAGTTCGCGACCAGATTCAGAGTTTCCGTTATACAGCCGCTTATCCCAAGACCTATTATTCATACAGTAACATTGACTTTGGTACCGTAAAAGGTTTGACCGTAACTTATGATTTACGTCGTACAAACAATGCCCGTGTACGTGCAAGCTATACATTACAGTTTGCCAATGGAACAGGTTCCGATGCCGAAACTTCAAAAGCTCTGATTACTTCCGGCCAACCGAATTTGCGTAACCTTATCCCACTTAATTTCGACCGTCGTCATGCTATTAATTTATTGATTGACTATCGTTATGACGAAGGAAAGAATTATAACGGCCCAACGATTAAACGGAGAATAAAAGGCACCGATAAGTATGAAAATGTGCAGTTGCTGAAAAATACCGGACTCAGTTTAACCATTAATGGAGGTTCGGGTACGCCATATACCAAATATCAAAAAGCCGGTATAAATGGAAATGGTAAAAATATATCAGGAAACATCAACGGCTCCCGTTTACCATGGCAGTTCAGAATGGAAGCACGTCTTGACCGTGATATATATTTCGGTAAAAGCACATTCGTAAATGTTTATTTGCAAGTACTCAATGTATTAGATGCAAGAAATATTATGAGAGTATATGGTGCCACAGGTAATGCTGATGATGATGGTTATTTGTCTGCCGCCGAATATCAGGCAGAAATCAACCAGCAATTAGATTCGCAATCTTACCGGGAATTATATCAGGTATATATTAACAACCCTGGCAACTATAGTTCTCCGCGAATGATCAGATTAGGACTATCACTCAATTTTTAATTTTAAAATAATTAAATTATTTTTATTTCAATATTTTTAAAAATATTGATTTACTGATAAAATATAAATAAGACATACATTCCAATAAAAAATAGTCAATATGAAAAATATTTTTCGCTTAATATTAATCTTTGTTTGTTGTATTTTTCTTTCAGAATATAGCAAAGCTGATAAATGTCGTTGGCTTAAGGTGAAGAGTACTGAAAACATCAAATCATCCGCCGCAGGTTGTTTACCAGGTGCTGGTTTTAAGTATTTGGACATAAACAACGTAAGATGTAGGATAAATACTGGTGGAGATATGTTTTGGGACTTTGAGGTGGCTCAGTATGAAATACCCAACGGCTCAAAAAAGACATCCATTTTTGCTTCCGCTCTTTGGATCGGGGGGATGGACGTCAACAATCAGTTGAAATTATCTGCACAGCGCTTCCGCCAGGTAGGTGTGGATTACTGGCCCGGACCATTAACCATTGATGGTACCGCTGCCGTAACTGATGCTACCTGTTCAAAGTATGATAAACATTTCCCGATGACAAGAGCTGAAGTTAATGATTTTCTTGCCTGGTGGAACAATAAAGCTGATTATCCTGATTATGCTATTCCCCAGTCTATCAAAGATTGGCCAGGCAATGGCGATCCCAGTGCTAACCAGAGCTATTACCTCGCTCCGTTTTATGATCGTGATGCCGATGGCCACTACGATCCTACCCAGGGTGATTATCCTTATTATGATGTTGACAATTCATTATGCCCAAGAAACAAGGAAAATTGGTATAAACCAGCAAGAAGAACACATGCTATACTCGATCCCGAACCATCTGTTCCAGTTCCCGACAGCTACGATAGCGATGGCGCATGGAATCAGGGCGGTTCAGGAGTAGACACTATGGGTATACTTGCCGACCAGGTAATAAAAGGTGACCAGACGTTGTGGTGGGTATTCAATGATAAAGGAAATATACATACCGAATCAAAGGGTGCCGCTATCGGTTTGGAAATTCGTGCCCAGGCCTTTGCCTTCTCAACTAATGATGAAATAAACAACATGACTTTTTATAGTTATGAAATTATTAACCGTTCTACCTATACTTTGACCCAAACTTATTTTAGTCAGTGGTTGGATCCCGATTTGGGATATTCTAAAGATGATTATGTAGGTTGTGATGTAAGCAGAGGTTTAGGTTATTGCTATAATGGCCGTCCCAAAGATGGAAATGGTGAATATTTTGCATATGGCGATCAGCCACCTGCCGTAGGTGTTGACTTTTTCCAGGGACCTTATATGGATCCTGATTATAATTCCGATGGAACACCTCGTGACAATCCAAAATTTACTGGTGATTGTTCTATCTTAAACAGCCAGTATACCAGTGACCAATATGCTATAAACGGAGTAAACTTTGGTGATAGTATCCCAAATAACGAACGTTTTGGTATGCGTCGTTTCGTTTATTATAATAATAGTGGCGGTTACAATGGTGAGCCCGATAAAGCTATGGATTATTATAATTATTTAAGAGGTATTTGGCAAAATGGTGCTAAAATGATTTATGGTGGTGATGCTTTAACCACTGGCTACGGTCCGGAATGCGATTTTATGTTCCCGGGCGATAGCGATCCCTGTAACTGGGGTACCAAGGGATTACTTCCTAATGGACCTAAATACTGGACAGAAGAAACGTCCGGCAATCAACCCGAAGACCGTCGTTTTATGCAGTCGGCAGGTCCTTTACCTTATTACCAGGTGCTGTAAACTATATTACCGTAGGTATTCCCTGGGCAAGAGCCGCATCGGGTGGAGCTTTTGCTTCGGTAGAATTATTACGTGTTACCGATGATAAATGCCAGGCATTATTTGACAACTGTTTTAAGGTTATTAGCGGACCTAATGCTCCTGACCTAACTATCAGGGAACTGGATAAAAAACTTGTAGTTTATATTTCTAACCGTAAAATTGAAGATGCCGGTAATAATTATAACGAATGCTATCAGGAATGGGATAATACCATTAAATCACCTGCAGGCGCTCATTATGATTCACTCTACACTTTTGAAGGTTATCAGGTTTATCAATTGGCTAATGCCGATGTTTCTATAGCCGATATTAAAGATCCAGATAAAGCAAGACAGGTTTTCCAATGCGATAAAAAGAATAATATAAGCAAATTGGTTAATTTTAACTATGACCAGGCTTTAGGAGCTGTTGTTCCTGAATTGGAAGTTGATGGTTCAAATACAGGAATTGTTCACTCCTTTACATTGACAGATGATGCTTTTTCAGGAGAGCCCTTTATTAATCATAAACAATATTATTTCTTAGCTGTCGCTTATGGGCATAACGAGTTTATGAAATACTCAGCCGATGCAGCAGCACAGGTTGAAAATGTTTCCGGTTTAACAGGTCAGAAAAGAGTTTACTTAGCCGGACGTGGAAATATTAAAGTTTATACCGGTATACCTCATATTAATATTGGTGAAACAAACCCAGCTTCTTCGTATGGAGATGGCCCACAGATTATACGTCTTGATGGTCAGGGTAATGGCGGTTTATCGTTGGATTTAACAAAAGAAACGATTGATGAAATTATGTCGAAATCACCCGCCGATTCTGCTAATAATACTTTTGGAAATTCCAATTTTCCCATAAGTTATCAACCTAAATATAAAAATAATAAAGGACCACTTACAATTAAGGTTATTGACCCCTTAAATGTAAAAGATGCTAATTATGTTCTACGTTTTGATTCGCTTTACAAAGAAAAAATTAATAAAGTTTCTGGTGAATTAGGGATATTTGCAGGAGGAGATACGGCTACCAAATACAATTCAAGCTGGACATTGATTGATAATAGTACAGGAACTGAATATCATTCCGATCAGTCCGTGATTGCAAATAATGAACAACTTTTCCTCGATCTCGGGTTTTCAGTAGTACTTAATCAGGCTTATTATCCTGGAACCTACATGATTGGTTATAAATCTACGGGTCAACTGATACTACTAAAGTATTCAGTGCATTGCAGGATAATAACGGCTATTTGGAATCTTCAATTACATATGCGGATAGTTCCAGAAAATGGTTGTCCGGTATTTATGATTCGGATGAGCCTAACCCTTATAACTGGATTAGAGCAGGATCTTCTGCTAACTTTACAGATCCTACTTATGATGACTGGTATGTTTATTATACAGGAAGTTCAGGATCGTCAACTGTTGTAGGTCAGTCTTATGACCCGGATGGTAAATATGAGAAAATCATTGGTGGAAGTTGGGCTCCTTATAATCTATGTAGTTATGGATATACAAAGATAAATTCGAGTGGAACTCCAACAGGAACCGGTCAGGGCGTAGTAAGTCCGGCTGTTACCTTAAATTCAAAGAAGATATTTAATATGAGTCAATTAGCAAGTGTTGACATTGTTATTACTCCGGATAAATCGAAATGGACAAGATGCCCTGTGGTAGAAATGTGTCCTGATCCTTTACTATCTGAAGGCGGAGCCGTTAAATATTTCCTTCGTAAGGGACATTCTGTTGATAAAAATGGTAACTATGCAAAGGCCGGAGCCGCTGCAAGTTCCAATCCTGAAGATCCGGCATATATCAATGCTACGGGTATGGGTTGGTTCCCCGGATATGCTATCAACATTGAAACAGGCGAACGTTTAAATATGATGTTCGGTGAAGATTCGTGGCTTAGTGGCGAAAACGGAAGAGATATGCTTTGGAATCCAACTTCAAATGCAGGAACTATTAGTAATCCTTTGTTTGGCGGACGGCATATTGTTTATGTAATGTCGCAAGGCAGAATCGTTGATAAAATTACAGGCAGACACTATGATGCACAGGCTTATGATGCTGGTTATACTTTAAGAAAACAGTTGAGTCTGCCTCCATTTCCAAAACCAGATAATGCAGTGATATCTCCGATTGATCTTGCTTACGCAAGCGCTATGTGGGTTAATATTCCAATGGCGGTTAAAGGACAGGAATGGTTATCGAATGAAGTTACAATGAAAATCAGGGTCGCCAAACCGTATGAAAGATTTTTAGTTGGCGCTACCGGTAATGCATCTGTAGTAATGGGTCCAAACAGAGGATTCCCCATGTATCAATTCTCAACCAATAATATTGCAACGGTTAAGACTGATGTTAAAAAGCAAAAAGTGATATGGATTTGATTAATGTTGTTCCGAATCCTTATTATGGTTATTGTTCTTACGAAGTTAATCAGTTGGATAACCGCATTAAAATCGTAAATCTTCCGAAAAATTGTGTTGTAACTATCTATAACATTAGCGGAACTCTTATTCGTCAATATACCAAGGATGATTCAAGAACTTACATTGATTGGGATTTGAAAAACCATGCCGGCATTCCTATTGCAGGAGGTGTTTACCTGATTCATGTAAAATCTCCTGGCTTGGGTGAAAAGATTATTAAATGGTTTGGTACATTACGTCCAGTTGACCTTAATGCTTTCTAATTTTAAAATGATTCTGTAATTTCCTAAATATACGAAATATGAAAAAAATATATAGTTTCTTAATTTCAATTTTACTGTTGGGATTATTCATTTTACCTTTTAATTTATTAGCTGGTAATAAAGACAGGTCAGGACAGGCTGGCGCCGGAGAACTTCTTATCAATCCATGGGCAAGAAGTTCGGGCTGGGGTGGCGTAAACACAGCCAGTGTACGTGGAATAGAAAGTATGTTTAATAATGTTGCTGGAACAGCTTTCACAAAAAGTACGGAGTTGGTCTTTGCAAATACTACTTGGTTAAAAGGATCTGATATAAATATTATGTCGTTTGGATTAACCCAAAAAGTTGGTGAATCGGGCGTGATAGGGATTAGTATCATGTCAATGAAATTCGGAGACATAGATATTACAACTACCGATTTGCCCGAAGGAGGCGGTGGTACATTTTCTCCTAATTATATGAATATCGGAATTTCCTATGCTAAAGCATTTTCAAGCAGTATATACGGAGGTATCAATGTTAAGATTATTTCGGAAGTAATATCTGATGTTAGTGCTCAGGGTGTTGCTATAGATGCCGGTATTCAATACGTAACCGGAGAAACCGAAAATATTAAATTTGGTATTTCTCTTCGCAATCTCGGACCAACCATGAGATTCAAAGGCGATGGATTAGCATTCAGAACATTACTTCCGGGACAAGATAATGAATTTACCCTCGAGCAACGTTCTGCCGATTTTGAACTTCCTTCTCAGTTGAATATTGGTGCAGGCCTATGATATTCATTTAGGTGAAAATCATCGTTTAACCGTTGCCGGAAACTTTGTATCCAATTCCTTTACCAAGGATCAGTTTATTGGCTGGTTTGGAATATGACCTGAAATCATACCTTATGCTTCGTGGAGCATATGCTTATGAAGATGGTATTACCAAAGCTGTAACCGATCCTAACCGGTCAAATGTTTCTACAGGACCCAGCGGCGGATTTACCGTGCAGGTGCCCTTGAACAAGGAAAAAGGTTCAAGTTTTGCCATAGACTATTCTTACCGTGCTACAGGATAACTTTGAAGGTACACATAGCATAGGAGCAAGAATAAATTTCTAATATCCGCAAGGATAACTAATTTTCAAGCGTAATTTAAAAAGGACCCTTTTTTAAAGGGTCTTTTTGTCTTATTATAACTAATAACTAATTTATTTTTTTGAAAATGGGAACCATTAAATATTATACACGCGAAGGATTGCAAAAATTGAAGGATGAACTGAATTACCTGATTACCGTTGAACGTCCTTCTATTTCTCAGCAGATTGCTGAAGCAAGAGATAAAGGCGATTTGAGCGAAAATGCGGAATATGATGCAGCTAAAAATGCTCAGGGCTTACTCGAATTAAAAATTGCCAAGCTCCAACAGGTTGTTGCTAATGCGCGGGAAATAGATGAATCGAAACTGGATAATTCCAAAGTTCTGATCTTGTCTACTGTAAAAATAAAGAACCTGAAAAATGGTGCTGTGATGACCTATATGCTTGTGCCCGAAAATGAAGCGGATATTAAAACCGGAAAACTTTCCGTCAATTCTCCCATTGCCCAGGGTTTGCTTGGTAAATCCGTAGGCGAACAGGTAGAAATTACCATTCCGGCCGGAAAAATTACATTCGAAATTATTGAAATTAACCGTTAAAATAAAATACCATGGCAACAATTTTTTCCAAAATAATTAAGGGCGAAATTCCATGCTATAAAATAGCCGAAAATGATCAGTTTTTCGCTTTTCTCGATATCAATCCTTTAGCAAAAGGCCATACCTTGGTAGTTCCCAAACAGGAAATTGATTATATTTTCGATATTGACGATAATCTGATAAAAGACTATATGGTCTTTGCCAAGAGGGTAGCCAAGGCGATTAAAAAGGTTATCCCTTGCCAGAAAATAGGTGTTACTGTTATCGGATTGGAAGTTCCGCATGCCCATATCCATTTAGTACCTATTGAATCTATTTATGATATGGATTTTAAAAGAAACAAGTTGAAGCTTTCCGAAACTGAATTCGAAGATATCGCTTCTCGTATTGCCGGAGCATTTGAATAAAAAACAAAAAGGTTATTCCATTAAAAAAGGCATTCCAAATATAAAGGAATGCCTTTTTTGGTTAAGCTTCTTTTGTGCTATTTGAAATCCGGAAGCCGGCCGGTGGTATAAGGAACCGCTTCTTTGTTCATTGCCTCTTCCAGCGATTTGAGATCAACATTGTAAAGGGTTTTTACTTTCTGGTAAACAGGCGTAAATTCGTCCAGAAGTATGGAATATGCATCTTTCTGGGTTTGGGTGATGTTGGAAGTAGAATTCCAGTGCGACCAAGCCATTTTGCTTAAACGCCAGTTTAACGGAACAGGCGCCGGCGGATTTTCCTCATCACTTGCTTTGGGTGTTTTACCATTAAATGTGAATAAAATATCGTCGAGCTGGGCGGCGATGGACTGAGCCTGTTTCATCAATTCGGGAGAGGTGCCGGGAGTATTGTTTAATGCCTGGAGAATAAGCTGTACACGATTAGCAAATTCATCGGTAAATTGTTTGGTTCCCCAGACGATGCGTCCCAGCTCAGCGGATTTTTTCTCAAAAGCTACCATCTCGGAACGGCTATCGGCAGGGAGCGAAGTGTTTTTGAGTGCTGTACAAGTAAATTCAACAGGATTCGTCAGATTTGTAGTAATTCCATTCACCGTTTCGGAAAGAGCAACTTTATATTTTCCAGGCATTATGGGCGTACCACTGTTTCCTGAAGCCAAAGGATCGAACTTTTCGCCATTGAGTCTTACCGGATATGTGCCCTGATAACGTAAATCCCAGTTGATGCGGTTGATGCCTTCCGAAGGTTTGGTATTGATTTTACGAACCACATTACCCGATTCATCGGTAATGGTAAAAGTGAGGTAAGGAACAATTTCATTTTGTTCGGCACGGAGTTCGGTCTCGGAAGGCTGAGGAATGCGTTCGCCTTTTTTGAAGAGCTCTTTTTCCTTCTCATGACGTTTTTCTTTCAGCGTTTTAGGCGATTCCTTCAGAAAATATGTAAAAGTAGCTCCAAAGTCCGGATTTTTGGCAATATAATAACTGGAGCCCTGTCCGTATTTGGTGTCGGTTTGCGTGTACATCAGTGCATCTTTTACCGGAAAGATGTATCCGTCTTTATCTAAAATATCCTTTTTGAATAAACGCAGGGGGGTATAATCTTCCAGCAGGTAAAATCCACGTCCAAAGGTGGCGATGGCAAGATCATTTTCCCGTTTCTGAATGGCAATATCTTTTACAGGAATGGTTGGTAATCCTGATTTCAACTGAATCCATATTTTGCCACCGTCAATGCTGAAAAAACAGCCATATTCGGTTCCTATAAATAGCAAATCAGCATTTACAAAGTCCTGCTGGATAGTATGTATTGTTCCCTTGGCGGGAAGATTACCGGCGATGGATGTCCAGGTTTTCCCCTTGTCGGAACTTTTCAGCAGGTATGGTTTAAAATCGTCGCGCTGAATGTTATCGAAGGAAGCGTACACCACATTCTCATCAAAACGGGAGGCAAACACATCGCTGACGTACGTATTTTCGGGCACACCGGGAAATTTGCTCACTTGTCGCCAGTTTTTGCCTGCATCTTCGGTAACGGAAATCACTCCATCGTCGGTACCGGTATAAAGCAGGTCTTCCTTTACGGGCGATTCATCAAAGGAAATAATGGTTCCGTAGAGCGAAGTGGAGACATCTTTAGCTACGGCATCGATACTCCAGTATTTGCCCATCACCGGCCAGGTATTCCGGTCAATTTTAGCCGTAAGGTCATCACTGATCACCTGCCAGGTGTTTCCTCGGTCATCGCTCCGGAATACTTTATTGGCACAGGTATAAAGCCGCGTATGCGAATGCGGGCTGATAAGGAGCGGGGTATTCCAGTTCCATTTATACATGTCTTCACCCTTGCGGGGTTCGGGACGGATATCAATGCCTTCGCCACTTCGCCGGTCGTAACGGGTCATCCCGCCATATTGAGCTTCGGCATACACAATATTGGGATCTTCGGGATCAATCTGACTCCAGAAGCCATCGCCGCCCTGTGTAACGAACCATTCGTCGCTTACCACGCCGGTACCATTAGTATTGCGCGAAGGTCCGCCCATGCTGTTGTTATCCTGGGTTCCACCATAAACGTAGTAAAATGGCAGGGTATTATCCACCTGTACGCGGTAAAACTGGGTAACAGGCAAATTGGGTTTAAAGAGATACTCCTTGCCGCCGTCGAAGCTTTCGTAGATGCCGCCGTCGCCGCCGATGAGAAAATGAAGGGTATTATCCGGGTCTATCCACATCGCATGATCGTCCACATGACGTTTGTTGTTGCCAAGAACTTTCCATGTTTTACCTCCGTCTTCGGTAAATTGGGTAACAGTTTCGGCGGAATAAACCTTGTCGGCATTTTTAGGATCGCAGAATATTCTGTTGAAGTATTGACCCTGCGATGAATGATCGCTCATTTTCTGCCAGGAAGCACCACGGTCGGTGCTGCGGTAAAAACCGCCGGCATCGTTAGCTGCTTCGATGATAGCATAAATAATATCCGGATTAGCCGGAGAAATGGCTAATCCCATACCACCCATATCTTCCGAAGGCAAACCGGAAGTCAGCTTTTCCCAGTTGGCTCCGGCATCGGTCGATTTGTAGATAGCCGTTTCGGGACCTCCGCCAATTTTGGTAAATACATGCCTGCGGCGTTGTTCCGACGAAGCATAAAGTACATCGGGATTGCGCGGGTCGCAGATGATGTTGTTTATACCGGTGTTTTCGGAAATGGTAAGTATTTTATTCCATGTCTTGCCACCATCGGTAGTTTTATACAATCCACGGTCGCCGCCTGGTCCCCAGACTGAACCTTCGGCAGCAACATAAACCACATTGCCGTTGCGCGGATCGATCAGCACTTTTCCTATCTGGCGGCTTTCCTTAAGCCCCATATTTTTGAAACTCTTACCGCCGTCAATACTTTTATATACGCCGTCGCCATAGCCTAATACCCGCTGATGATTGTTTTCACCAGTTCCTATCCAGACCACATTTGTATTTGTCGGGTCAATAGCAACGGACCCGATGGAATAGGATCCGTAATTGTCGAACACGGGCTCAAAGGTAGTTCCAGCATTGATGGTCTTCCACACATGTCCCGAAGCTACCCCTACATAATACTCACTGTGGTCGTTTGGATTCACGGCAAAGTCGGCAATACGCCCGGATGTATATGCCGGTCCTATGCTACGCCAGGTTAATCCGCTGAAAGTACCCGATTTCAGAGTGTCGGATTTTTTCGATTCATCTTTCTTATCCTTTACTCCGGCATAAAGATATGCTGCGAAAAAGGTAATCAATACAAGGGAAAAATATTTTTTCATAATTGAAAGATTGGTTTGATTATTGCAATAATTTTAAATTATTCTGCTGGTTTTAAACTACAAATATCCGAATTTATTTAGCAATAAAAAACCTGAATTCTATGAAATCATTACTACTAACGGCAAAAAGCTTCGTATTGCCCATGTACCTTATCATAAGCATTGTATGGATGGTAACGATGTCGTGCAAAGCGGGCAATGATAGTACGTATAAAAAGATTCCGCTTACGGCACAGGAAAGGCAACTCATTACTCATTCCAACACCTTTGGGCTGGATTTATTCCGGACGGTCAACGTTGCCGAAGCCGATACGTCCAACCTCATGATATCGCCCGTGAGCGTGGCGCTGGCGCTTGGCATGACTTACAATGGAGCCGATGGTACAACCAAAACCGCCATGGAACAAGCTTTGCGGATGCAGGGATTTACCGATTCCGAAATCAACAAGGCTTACCGCAAACTGATGCTATCGCTCCTTAGCCTCGATCCACAGGTGCAGCTTTCTATCGCCAATTCCATCTGGTATCGCAATACCTTTAATGTGCAACAGTCGTTTATTGACATCAATAAAATGAATTACGATGCCGAGATTGCCGCTCTCGATTTTAAGTCTCCTCAATCGCCCGGCATCATCAACAAATGGATAGCCGGCAAAACCAACGATAAAATAAAGAACGTGATTAAAAGCATAGACCCACAAACAGTCATGTTCCTTGTCAATGCCATTTATTTCAACGGGAAATGGAAGCATCCGTTCGATGAAAAAAACACCTCCCTGCGCCCGTTTATCATTCCCGGCGAAACTAATCACAAAGTGATGAGCATGATGATGAATGCTAATTTCCGACATGGCGCTCAACCTGATTTTGATGCCATCGAAATTCCTTACGGGCAGGGCAATTATAACATGATCATCCTGCTGCCAAATAAGGATAAAACGGTGAATGATGTGATTGCTTCCCTTAACGGTGAAAATCTGGATGAATGGATGAACCGGATGAAGGAAACCGACGTACAGCTGACGATGCCTAAGTTTAAATTTTCGTTCGAAAAACAATTGGGAAATGCCCTTACCGGCATGGGTATGGGTATTGCTTTCGATTCCGACAAGGCTAACTTTGCCAAAATAAATCCGGATCCTATAAATAAATTATTTATTTCCCAGGTTCAGCATAATACCTTTGTGGATGTGAGCGAAAAAGGTACCGAGGCTGCCGCTGTTACCACAATTAGGGGCGATTTACAAGCAATATGGGTTCGAGAGCCTTATCTGTTTACGGTTGACCGTCCGTTTGTTTTCATGATTACGGAAAAGGAAACCCACGCGGTGATGTTTATTGGTAAAGTGATGAATCCGCATTTATAGAAATGATGGCTGTTGGCAGTTAGCGATTAGCTATTGGCCAAAAGCTAACAGCGGTTTCTTGTTCTTATTCATTAGGGCGTAGACATTCCATCCCGAGTATTTGGGATGGAATGTCTTTTTGATATCAGAGAATATCCGAGGTCGGACTAATACATATCGGGAGGAAAACAGGGCAGGTTGGTATATTACCCGGCACATGTCGGGAGGAAAACAGGGCAGGTTGATATATTACCCGACACATATCGTGAGGAAACCAGGGCAGGTTGATATATTACCCGGCACATGTTGTGAGGAAACCAGGGCAGGTTGATATATTACCCGACACATATCGTGAGGAAACCAGGGCAGGTTGATATATTACCCGACACATGTTGTGAGGAAATCAAGGCAGGTTGGTATATTACCCGATACATGTCATGAGGAAACCGAGGCCGGTTGGTATATTATCCGGTACATGTTACGAGGAAACCAGGGCAGTAGGCGGTAGGTAGAAAGCAGAAGGTAGTAGGCAGAAAGCAGAAGGCGGTAGGTAGAAAGCAGAAGGCAGTAGGTAGTAGGCAGTAAGCGGAAATTAATTTCTATGTGCTCTAATGTGCCTATTGTGGTTAATTTCCTGAATCAAAGAAATCTTTCTCCAACCATAAACCCGTGTGCGGTGGCATAGATGATGCTGCGGGTGGCTCCCGAGCAGTCGCCGATGAACATCAGGTTTTCAATTTTATCGTTGTCGAGATGGTTGGAGTAGAATTTGATTTCCGGCGCATACACTAAGTTATCGGAGTTGGCTATCCCGGGGATGACTAAATTCAGGTTTTCAAGAAAATCGATGATACTTTCGATAATACGACGCGGATAAGCCAGGTTGATGTCGCCCAGAATATATTTATTGCTGTTGAGGGTAGGCTGTACACGGTATAGGTATTTGGTGCGTTTGGAAGCTTTAAAGTTGCCGTAAGTCTGCAGTATCAGTTTGTTTTCGCCGGCAAGCAGGTTGCTGAGTTTGGCGATGTGCTGGCCATAACCAATGGGGTCGTTAAAAGGTTCGGTAAGCTGAATGGTAGCTAATACGGCAAAGTTGGTGTTTTTGCTCTTTCCTTTCAGTTTGGCATGACCATTCACGGTAACAAAGTCGCCGTAATGTTCCGTAACCACATAGCCCGAAGGATTATTGCAAAAGGTGCGTACCATATAACCGGTCTTGCTTTTGAATTTTACTTTAAACTCATACATTTCGCGGTTGATATCTTCTACAATATGGTTGGGCACTTCAAAACGTATACCCAGGTCAACTTTGGTATTATCGAGTATCAGTTCGGGATATTGATGGATAAGTGTGTTAATAAGTTTATGCCCGCTGCGTCCCACGGATACGACGGCTGTATCGAAACTTTCCGAATTATTAAGGATTACTCTTCCCTGAGAACACACTATTTCGGTGATTTCACTTTCGAAATGAAAATGGATATTAGGACAGGATTTAAATTTTTCGTAAATATTAAAGAGAACTTCTTTTAGCTGGTCGGTGCCAATATGGTAAAAGTCGGAAGTGATGGGGAGAAACCCTTTTTCGTAGAATTGTTTGTAGTATTCCTTGCTGGTGAAGGAATGTCCGGTCTCCACCGAGCCGTTGGAGGTATGTCCGATGTAATAGTCGACAAACTGTTTCTGAAGTTCGAGCGGAATATCCATGTCGCCGCCCATTTCACCGGATACAAAAAGTTTACCATCGGCGCGTATGCCCGAAATGCTCGATGAATACACATCTTTGCTCTTTTCAAAAATATGAATTTGGTGAGAGGTGTCTTTTATTTTTTCGATAAAACCAATGGCGGCAGCGCCAAAACCGATAACAGCAATTTGCATAGATATTTTTTTAAGGATGTCAAAGTTACATTATTTTTGATAACGTACACCCGATTGCTGTTGTTGGAAAAATAAATTTGCATGCGCTTAATTTTTAGACTATATTTGTATTTCCTAATTAACCTTAATGACCATGAAAAATATTCTTGTTCCGGTTGATTTTTCCGATCTTTCCATTCAGATTATTGATAAAGCGGGGGATATTGCCCTTGCGTTTAACACCAAAATTTTTATTATTCACATCTCGGCGCCACCTCCGGCATTCGTCGGGTTTGAGATGGTTCCGCAGTACGATGTGGAAGAACGTACCCGTGAATTGCAAACGGAGAACCGCGATTTGCTGGCGATGGAAAACCATTTGAAAGAAAAAGGGGTAGAGGTTCAATCTATGTTTATCCAGGGACTGACTGTTGAATCCATCATTGAACAGGCTAATAAATTAAACACCGATTTGATAGTGATGGGAACCCACAACCACGGCTTTTTCTACAAAACTTTCCTGGGAAGTGTGAGCGAAGGTGTTCTCCGTAAAGCCAAATGCCCGGTGATGATCGTGCCGGAAGTGATTTGAAATTTTTATTTGTTAAGAAATTCGCGGATAATGCTAAGATATAATTTTGGTTGTTCAACGGCGATGGAATGTCCTGCACCGGGGATAATGACCAGTCGGTGATTGGGGAAAAGTTCCAGATATTCGTTGGTATATCCCCATTTTTGGTTATCGCATTCGCCTTTCATCACCAAGACAGGAATCTGAATATCCCTTAACCTTGGCCGGGGGTCTTTTACCCGATCAAAACTCTGCAGCGTCATTAAGTGTGCATAAAACCCGCTACCACCTTCTGCTTTCAAAGCATTTGATGTATCACAAACGGTGGATTTATTTAATTCGTTGGTGAGGTAGGTTTGGAAATCATCTGCTTCTTTATCAGAAGCTAATTTGCTGCCCCAAATTATAGCCCATAGCGAAATAGCCTTGATTCGCAATGACCATGTTTTTTTGTTAGCCTGCCTATTGGAATAAAGTGGCTCCTTTAACCGGATGCTATCTGGAGTCTTTATGCCTGCCAGTTCCCGCCTTACGGGTAGAATGGGACCGGGACCGGTAAGAATAAGTTTCTCGACTTTTTTGGGATTGTCGGCTAAGAATTGTGTGGCAAGCATGGCTCCCCACGACTGCCCAATGAGTATAACTTTCTCGGCGCCTGTCTTCTTTATAATTTCTTCCAAATCCTGTTTGTGTCTATTGACGGTGTATTGCTTAATGCTTTTTAATCTGCCGGAATGTCCGCTTCCGATTTGGTCGTACAGATAGACATCATAGCCGTTTTCGGATAAGGGCGATAACATTTTGATGGTTTCATCGGTGATTATTCCACCCGGTCCGCCGTGTAAATAAATAATCGGGTAAGATTTTTTTATGCCTTTGGCCGGAATAAGCACATAACCTATTCTTGAGCCCGTTGGTAAATCCCAATACTTTGTGCTTTCTCTTTTTTGCATTTTGGGGACATTGTATTTCCTGGGTACAAAGACAAACAACAAAAAGATGCCAAAGCCGAGCAGCAATGAAAATTTGATGATGTTGAATATTTTTTTTCTCACAATTACAAAACGTTTTTTATCTCGCTGATTTTACTTCCCCGGTCAAACAGAAAAGTTTTATCCAATGAATTGCAAAATTCATATAATTTCAATGCACTCTCCAGATATTCTTTTGATTTTTCCGGTTCCGTTTTCATTCCCATTGTTTTTAAAATATCTGCCAATAATTCAATGTTTGGAGCATTAAAACCAGGAAATTTGGAAATGTATTGCTCTATCTCTGATCCGTTAAGTGATAAAAACAGATCAACATCGAATCCGGTTTCATGAAGCAGTAATCCTTTTTCTTCTGCCCATTGACTTTCCATGGTCAGGGCATAGTTCTCTCCGTTACCGGCTATTTTACTGAAAATATATCGTAATAATAATCCGATTTTCTCAATTTCTCTTAGTAAATAGTCCTTCTGCTCCATATAAAATATCAGGTTTTACTTACGCAAATTAAGTCTTAAAATCAGACTTTCGGAAGGCTTTTTGGAGGAATATTTTTTTACAATCTGGCATATCTGTTACCCGACCTTTTATTTCTGTAAGAAAACTAATTCAAACAAAGCTGAGATCGTTTGTGAAAATCTCGTCAGGTATTGCCGATTGGACTGTCTGTCCGGTTACAAAACATTTTCCGCTTAGCCAGGTTGTAGAAATTATAGGATGTTTTTTCTTATCGATATGGTCAATATTGTCCGCTGAAAAATTTGTTTGAATTGTCAATTTTTAGCCCATTATCAGTAAACCAATTTATAAAATTTTCCCATTTTACGGTATTTTCTATATACCATTTGTTAAACCCATCTTCATCGCCTTTCATTAATATCCAATGGTTGTATGCTTCAAGGTGTCCAGCTTTTAAAATTTGATTTTGATAATCAAACAATATGTTAGGGTATTTTGTATTATTCTCATTTTTGAAATACTCTACAACAAATTTATTCCTTATTCTGTCAAGCGAATTTATGTCAATTCCTTTTTCATTTATCATTGATAGTATCAATGTCGGCTCATAGATGCCAATACCAAAGGGCAATTTATTTTTACTGGGATTTTGGGAGTCTTCAATATTCATAGAAGAATTTTTACTAAAACTTACGGAAAATGAAGTATCGTTTATAAACTTGATTTCACTCTTATAGGTATTGTAAAGCAATTTGCTAATTTCCGAAGTTCTTTCACTATTTCGTTCCAGATTCATAAATATTTCTCCATAAATCATTCCCCAAACTTCTTCCGTAGAACTGCAATAAATTTGGGTTGCACGATAATAGTTTGAAGGAAATTTGGGGTCTGACTTAATTCCTTGTTCATAAAATGAAATTGCTTTGTTATAATCCTTTTGAATGAAATAAACATTCCCTTTTTCTAAAAAAAGTCTTCCTGACTGAGGAAGTTTTTTTAATCCTGCATCATAGGTTTCTAAAGCTTTTTCAGTTTTTCCCATTAAATCATAACAATTTCCAAGTAATTGAAATACGTGTTCATCTGTTTTTGGATCATTTAATATCTTTTCGAGATATTTGGCTGCTTTTTTATAATCTTTCTTTGAATAATATGAATACCCTATTTCATAAGGATACCCTATTTCGTTTGGATCAAGTTTTTGAGCGTCTTCAAGTAGTTTAATTGCTTCATCAAACTTTCCTTCGTCTTCAAGTTGGACAGCTTTTTCTCCTTTTTCATGTGCTTTCTCTTGATTAGTTTGCCCAAGTGTTATTTGTCCTGTTATTATGAACAGAAATAGTGCGATTGTTTTGATTATTTTTCCCATTGTGAGGTATGTTTCGACTTATAAAAATATTCTATAATATTTGTATTTCGGCAATAGTTTTTTTCCCGCCACTAAAATACAAAACATTTTAGTTATTCAAATAAGTTTGGTTAAAATTTTATATTGAAGGATGTTTTTGTATTTCTGTAAGATTGGAAAAGGAGGGGTGAGAATTAAGATTAACCCTGACAAGGCTTCAAGCCCTGTCAGGGTTAATTCATATTACTTTCTGATAGCATGTATTTTATGTTTTTTTTGATGATAAAATTTCACCGGATAAGATGATATTTTTATTAAAAATTAATGTTGTTTCAGAATTTTAGTATTTTTGGCTCGCTTAATTAAAACACAAAAATGATAACCTGTTGTTATCTTATTACCACATCTAAACATCTATTCCAGAATATCAAGAAACGGGATGAGTTCCATTGTTGATTTTTATTACTATTTTTATTACAGGATTTAAAGTGCCTAAGGTGAATTAAAGTACTTAAAATGCCTAAAGAAATTTTAAACAATTAACCAACAACAATCAACAATCAACAAACAACTAACAACTAAAAAAATGGAACTTCCTTTTTCAGAATCATATAAAATCAAGATGGTGGAAACCATCAAAAAAAGTACACGTACACAGCGCGAACAATGGATAAAAGACGCAAAGTACAATTTGTTTAACCTTCGCAGCGAACAGGTTTTTATCGATCTGCTCACCGATTCGGGCACCGGAGCCATGAGCGACCATCAATGGTCGGAAATGATGCTCGGCGACGAAAGTTATGCCGGTGCTTCATCGTATTTCAAGATGAAAGAAGCCATCAAAGATGTGCTGGGCTTCGATTATTTTCTGCCTACCCATCAGGGAAGGGCCGCCGAAAATGTTCTTTTCTCGGGCATGATAAAAGCCGGCGATATTGTTCCGGGCAACTCTCATTTCGATACCACCAAGGGTCATATCGAATTCCGTAAGGCACATGCCGTGGATTGTACCATCGACGAAGCTTTTGATACCACGCTCGTCCATCCCTATAAAGGAAATGTCGATCTGAACAAGCTCGAAAAGGTATTGAAGGAAAATCCTAAGGAAAAAGTACCGCTGATTATTGTTACCGTTACCTGTAACTCGTCGGGCGGACAACCGGTTTCCATGAGCAATCTGCGCGAAGTTCATCGTATGGCTCAGAAATATGGTATTCCCGTTTTCTTCGACTCTGCCCGTTTTGCCGAAAATGCTTATTTTATCAAGACAAGAGAAAAAGAATATTTTGACAAAAGCATACGCGACATCGTAAAAGAGATGTTCAGCTATGCCGACGGAATGACCATGAGTAGCAAAAAAGATGCTATTGTAAATATGGGCGGTTTTATCGGACTGCGCGATCACGATCTGTGGCAAAAGCTAAGCATGTTCAATATTATGTTCGAAGGTTTTGTTACCTATGGCGGCATGAGCGGACGCGATATGAATGCTCTTGCTCAGGGTTTATACGAAGGAACGGAGTTCGAATACCTGGAAACCCGCATCAAACAGGTGGAATACTTAGGCAACCAACTGGTTGGTCATGGTATTCCTATACAACAACCCATCGGTGGGCATGCTGTGTTTGTCGATGCCAAACGTTTCCTCGAATTTGTTCCCAAAGAAGAATTTCAGGCACAGACGTTAGCCATAGAACTCTATCTCGAAGCCGGAATCCGCGGAGTTGAGATTGGTGCATTGCTTGCCGACCGCGATCCCGATACCCGCGAAAACCGTTACCCGGCTCTCGAATTTCTGCGTTTAGCCATTCCTCGCCGTGTGTATACCAACAACCACATGGATGTAGTGGCTGCCGCTTTAATTAATGTGTTCGACCGTCGTAACGAAATAAAACACGGCTATCGCATCACCAGAGAAGCGCCCATCATGAGGCATTTTACCATTGAAATGGAAAAAGCATAAATTTCGTTTCTTTGAACAACAAAAAAGGAAAAGTGTTAATAGCTTAAAACGCTACTAATATTTTTCCTTTTTTCTTTATACATAAATTAATATCCATGGAAAATATCAAAAAATCGGGACGCTATTCACGACTTTACACTCAGCTGCAGGAATTGGTTAAAAAGAGCGATGATCCCATGGCTCACATGGCAACCATTGCCGCCGTTTTAAAACATAAAGTTGATTATTTTTTCTGGTGCGGATGTTATCGTTTACTCGATAATGGCAAATTAGTGGTTGGTCCTTACCAGGGGCCCGTTGCCTGTCAGGAACTGAAAAAAGATACCGGCGTGTGCTGGGATGGAATAAATACCGGAAAAATTATCATTGTACCCGATGTGGAAAAATATCCCGGACATATCGCCTGCGACAGCCGTTCGAAATCCGAAATTGTAGTGCCGGTTCGGAATCAAAAAGGCGATATTGTTGCCGTGCTTGATGTGGACAGCAAAGAACTCAATTCCTTCGATGAGACTGATGGAGAATGGCTGGATAAAATAGTTGCGCTGGTTTTTGTAGCGTAATTATCCGTACTTTTGCCGTCCAATACTTTGTTTATGAAGAAAACTTTTCTGCTGTTCGTATTCGTTGCTTTTTTTATTGGCGTTTTTGCCCAGATACCCGCCGGATATTATCAGAATGCCGAAGGTAAAACCGGAGAACAACTCCGGTTAGCATTGCATAATATTATTAAAAATCATGATGCAAAATCATACAGTTCCCTGATTGGATATTTTGAGTCTACCGATAAAAAGACCGATAATACGGTCTGGGATATGTATTCCGATATTCCGGGAGGGACACCACCCTATGTTTACCATTTTAACAGTGGCGATGAATGTGGAAACTACAACGGCGAAGGCGACTGCTACAATCGCGAACATTCTTTTCCCAAAAGTTGGTTTAATGATGCTATGCCCATGTACAGCGACCTTTTCCATATCTATCCCACCGATGGTTATGTCAATGGTAAACGTAATAATTATCCTTACGGAAAAGTAGGAAATGCTTCGTGGACTTCACAGAATGGAAGTAAATTAGGCAACTGTACGGTTACGGGATATAGCGGAGTGGTTTTTGAACCGATAGATGAATATAAAGGCGATCTGGCAAGGACATATTTTTATATGGCTACCCGTTATTATACCGAAGATGGCGGCTGGGCCGGCAGCGAAATGGTTACCGGATGCCTGCCTAAACCCTGGGCATTAGCTATGCTTCGGCAATGGGCTGCCCAGGATCCGGTAAGTCAGAAAGAAATTGATCGTAACAATGCCATTTATCAGATTCAAAACAACCGTAACCCCTTTATTGATCACCCCGAATATGCCGAAGCCATCTGGGGAACCAGCGCAGGTATAACAAATCCAGCAGAAGCGGTTAGCGTTAGTGTATATCCCAATCCGGTTCAGGATTATTGTACCATAACCCTAAGCAATTTTATGCCGGTAAACAATGAAGTGATTACGTTAAGCAATATGGCCGGGCAACACATCAACATCCCTGTTACTTTTCAGGATCATTCACTCGTGCTCAATACACAGGCATTGCCCAAAGGCATTTACCTGCTTCAGCTTCATTCATCCGATTTTTCAGTAAATTTACAGACCAAAATTCTTAAATAAATCCTTATGGCTTTCATCCGGATTACCAAAGAGTTTAAATTTGAGATGGCACATGCCCTCATGGGCTACGATGGCCCGTGCAAGCATATTCATGGGCATTCCTACGAATTATGGGTTACCATCATTGGCGTACCCGACGCTGATGAAAATTCACCCAAAAACGGGATGGTCATGGATTTTGGGTTGCTTAAAAATATTGTTCGCAAAAACATTATCGAACAATTTGACCATGCCCTCGTGATCAACAAGCAAACTCCCGATACTACTTTTGCCAGCGTTCACGAGCTTTTCGATAAACTGATGCTGGTAGATTATCAGCCTACCAGCGAAAACATGCTTATTGATTTTGCCCGGCGAATCAAGGATAAATTACCGGAAGAAGTTAAATTGCACAGCCTTAAGCTCCGCGAAACCGTTACCTCCGTTGCTGAATGGTATGCCGATGATAATGAATAATTAGTTCTGATTTTTCCGTTTATCCTGAAAAAGAGATAACCCAACATACAGCAATAGTATGATGGGTATGGCAATAAATTGAAAAAATACAAGAAGCAAAAAAGATACGAATAGAAAAATTAGACGGTATTCGTTTCCTTTCCAGTTCAGGTCTTTAAATTTCAGCGAAAAAAGCCGGATGCCGGATACCAGAAGATACGACATTACCATTGTTAATCCTAACAGAAACCATGTACTGGTGATAACTATTCCCAGAAGGGAATCATTGGAGTTCTCCCCTTGATCAATCTGGTTTAAAATTAAAGGCAGGGAAGCAATCATTAGAGCATTGGCCGGAACGGGTAAGCCTATAAACGATTCCGTCTGACGGGCGTCGAGGTTGAATTTGGCAAGCCTCAGCGCCGAAAAAACAGGGATAAGTAAAGCGATGAATGGAATAAGGTTAATTTCTCCTGCAAATAATACAATGTCATTGCTCACTGCACAAAGTTGAAAAACGATCAACCCGGGAGCTACGCCAAAAGAAACGACGTCGGCAAGCGAATCCAACTCTTTGCCGATAGCCGATTTTACATGCAGCCAACGGGCCGCCATGCCATCGAAAAAGTCGAAAACTGCTGCCAGGAGAATGAAATAGGCAGCATATTTAAGATCGAAATTAAAAGTAAGAATGATGGCTATACAACCGCTTACCAGGTTTAGCGAGGTGATGGCGTTTGGAATATGCTTTTTAATGTTCATGGGAAACCATTAGTTATTGAATAAACAAAGGTACGTAAAACCGTATCTAAAAGTATGTGGAAAAGAATTATTTTTTATTTGGCCGGCAGAATTGTTTTATCAAATTTTAATATGCGTGTAGTAGTAATAATGCCACTACCAATAAATCAATTTTTAAAAAGTAATAAATCCCTTGCTGAGGAATAACCAAATCTAAGTAGTTTTGCTTTTCGCAACCTGCAATAACTAAATATAAAACAATTAGGTAATAAAATTGTTTATCAGAGAAATGATGCGGGATAATTTTTTAAACGATGATGAATAAATTTCGAAATATTTTTATCTTCTTCTTTATATTAGGGATCCTTAATTGTTTGGAGGTAACCTCACAAAACATAAACTATGCCGATAGCCTGAAACAGGTTTTAAAACATGCGGAAGGCAAACACTTTATTGAGGTAAGCAATAATCTTTGCAGATATTACCTGAATTCCGAACCGGACATAGCATTAAATTATGCTTATAATTCGTTGAACGAAGCATTTAAAAATAATTCAACCAGCGATAAAATCATCACTTATAACTTATTGGGAATAGTTTATGTTAATAAAAACCATTACGACAGTGCGTTTATTAATTTTAATAAGTCAATAAAACTGGCTTACCAATCACGTGATACTTCCCAGATAATGTCGGTTGTCAATAACATTGGATTTGTGAACTACCGCATTGGGAATTATCAGGAAGCATTAACCAATTTCTATCAGTCGCTCAATTATTATGAAAAGTGTAATGATAAACCCAACATAGCTACGGCATATAATAATATAGGATTAATTTACAATGAACTAAAAGATTATGCCAAGGCATTAAGTTATTATCTTAAAGCATTAAATCTTGGGGAAAAAGAAAAAAATCACTCCATTATTATATCGTCTATGACTAATATTGGTTTTCTTTATTTTCGAAGTGGAGAACCTAATAAAGCATTAGTGTATTTAAACAAAGCATTGGGTTATTGTATAAAATACAACGATAAGTTTAATGAATCAAAAATTTATAAAGAATTTGGAATAATAGCTCTTGCCAACAAGGATTATGATAAGGCGATAACAAACTTGGAGATTGCTGAAAAGTACAATATAAAATTAAAAAATTATATCGAGCTGGCTTCTGTATATGAAAGATTATCGGAATGTTACTTAGAAATGAATAAGCTGGATAAAGCTTTGGATTTGGCAAATCTGAGCCTGAAATATTCAAGAATAGTCGTAAACAAAAGGTATCTGGCAAGGTCTTACAACAACATTTCCAATATTTACGAAAAGAAAGGAAATTATAAGAAAGCGCTTCAGTATTATCGAAAATCAACGGCGACAAACGCCGAAATCTTCGATCAACAAAAAATAAGTCTGATTTACAATATGCAACTGCAATATGAGACGGAAAAAAGTGCTGGTCAGATTGCAGAATTAAACCGTCAAAAACAGATGCAAAGTTTGATAATAAGCAAACGAAACTGGCAAATTGTAGTTTTTGGGGTCTTTTTTGTTCTCGTCCTTATTTTACTCTATTTATTTTATAAAAATAAACGCAATAAACAGTCAATGGAATTGGAAGCCGCGATTCATAGTTTAAAACAACAGAGAGCAATGGCGGTATTGGAAGCCGAAAATCGCGAGCGAAAACGCATAGGAGAAGAGTTGCATGAAAGTTTAAGTCAGATTTTGCTGTTGGCTAAATTAACCATCTCAAGTCTTAAAATTAATGACAGATATCTGACGATGAAGCAAAAAGAGACGATAAATAATAGTATCAATTTGCTTAACAATGCTTTCGAAGAATTAAGAAATATTTCACACAATCTTACCCCTTTTCTGCTGAAAGAAAAAGGATTAACCGAAAGTGTAAGGGATATGCTTGTAAAAGTTGAAAATACGAATAACTGCCGGGTGAATTTTGAGGAAGTGGGATTTAACGAACGACTGGACAGTTCCCTTGAAACCACACTTTATCGTGTGATTCAGGAGGTGATAAATAATATAGTAAGGCATGCAAAGGCTTCGGAAATAAATTTTCAAATAATTAAAACCGAAAAGGATTTAACCATTATGCTCGAAGATAATGGAATAGGTTTTGAAGTGTTAAAACTTAAAGAATCCAATGGAATAGGAATTCGTAATATTTATTCCCGGATCGAAAATTTGAATGGAACAGTGTTGATAGATTCTGCCATAGGCAGAGGAACAATTTTTACGTTAATAGTACCCTTAAATTAAGACTTTATGATTACCAATAATAAAGAACCAATCAGGCTTATCATTATTGATGACCATCAGTTATCGCGTGATGGGATAAAGGCATTATTATCCGACATTGAATTCAATGCCACAGTAGAAGTTGCCGAAAGTGGAGATGAAGCATTAATGCTCTTTAAAAACCAAGCATTTGATGTCGCGCTGGTTGATATAAATATGCCAGGAATGTCGGGTATACAGCTAACCTGTGAAATTAAAAAGAATTATCCTATCACTAAGGTTATTGCTTTGAGCATGTACGACGACCATACCTACATTTCCAAAATGATAGAGGCTGGTGCTTCCGGTTATATATTAAAAAATATCAATATCGAAGATTTGATAGAAGCAATAAATACGGTAATAAAAGGCAATTTTTACCTGAGCAAAGATATTCAGAAAGTGATAGACGAACATGTTGCTCCTGCAAATGAATCGTATAAAACAGTGAAATCTAATATTATACATCTATCGTATCGTGAACAGGAAATTCTTAATCTGATAGCCAAAGAGTTTACCAACGAACAAATAGCGCAACAATTATTTATTAGCGAGCGTACTGTCGAAACCCATCGTAAGAATATATTTATTAAAACTAAACAAAAAACCATCGTCGGATTGATTAAGTATGCAATAGAAAATAAGCTACTAACATAATCCTACAAAACGAAGCTCTCGTATCTGGCTGTATTTGTGTAATATTCAGGATGCAGTAAACTCATCTTGCCATTTTTTAACATTTTTAAGTACTGGTACGGATGATATTCCTATTTAACAAAGAATAATTTTGATGCCATCATTCAGGTAAGTGCAAAAGTGGTTTTAAAACCGTCGGCAAATAGCGTAATTGTCAGAAAATGACATGACTATTTGCAATGCGTATTTATCTATACAAAAATTATGAATTATCAACATCAATTTGAACGTTGAGTTAAAAATGAATAAAAGACATCAAAGCATTTTACCTAAAAGTATGGGTAGAAGGAAGGTAGTTTTAAGTATATACCTTTTATCTACATGGACTGCTCATTTTTAATATTTCTTAACCATCATTCATAATATAGCTTCTGCTATAAATAATAATGGCGATTACTTCTGCTTAAATTCTTATAATCACTTAATTTTTTAATAAAAATGAAATTTAAACTACTATTTTTTAAGGTCTTAGTGATCTTAGTTGTTTTTTTGACGGCAAATTTTACATTTGCTCAGCAAAAAAAAGCGCCAAACGGCAAATCAGTAGTGTATACTACCGATTTTGAATCGTTTACCGCCGGTGGACAGGTAGCTTGTCAGAATTCGACAAACTGGTCCACTTGGAGCAATGCACCTTGCGGAGAAGAAGATGCATACATCAGTACTAACTTTGCACATAGCGGCACTAAAGCTGCAAAGGTGGAATTAGTCAACGATGAACTTCTCCTGCTGGGAGACAAAACCAGCGGCAATTATGAACTGTCCTGGTGGATGTATATCGAGAACGATAAAGGCGGTTATTACAACATGCAGCATTTTCAGAATCCGGGCATTGAGCCGGCTTTTGATATATATTTTCTTCAAAACGGAGGCGGCGAATTTTATACAGCAGGCGCTCCCGCACCAATTACATTTACTTACCCAAAGGCAACCTGGTTTCAGGTTAAACATATTATTGATATTGATAACGATTTAATTTCCTTATATATAGATGATGTACTGGTAAATTCATGGCCTTTAAGCTATACCAGCAGTTCAACTACAGGAACTAAACAACTTGGAGCCATTGATTTTTTTGCTGGAGCTTCAGGTTCGGAAATACCAAAATATTATTTTGATGATGTCTATTTTGGCGATGTGCAATCTACGCCAGGGTATGCTAAAGATATTGCCATAAAATCTATACTAACTCCTGTATCGGGTCCTGGACTTACATCTTCGGAAGTTGTAACAGTTAAAGTAAGAAATAATGGTACTGATACCCAGTCTGACATTCCGGTAAATTATACCATTGATGGAGGTACTCCGGTAAGTGAAGTTGTTGCCGGCCCATTAGCCGGTGGTGCTCAGATGGAGTATGCTTTTACACAAACTGCTGATTTATCAACAGCAAAAACTTACGAAATTGTTGCTTCTGCTGCTCTTGCCGGAGATGAAAATCCGGATAACAACAGTAAAACAATTACTGTTACTAACTTAGGTAATCAGATTCTGATGCAAAATGGTACGGTTTCGGCTTGCGATGCTACATTTTATGATTCGGGTGGACCCGATGCACCTTATCAGAATGGTGAAAGCTATACTTTAACAATTGTTCCCAGTACAATGGGGGCAAAGATGAAATTTAATTTTACAGAATTTAACACGGAAAATAATTATGATTTTTTAAAAGTTTATGATGGACCGGATGTAAATTCACCCTTGATAGGAAGCTTTTGCGGCTCAACCATTCCCCCGGAATTAGAAAATTTAGTCGCTTCTTCCGGTAATTCAAGTGGAGCTATAACTTTTAACTTTACTTCTGACGGGTCGTCCAATGGTACAGGCTGGGCGGCTACCGTAAGTTGTCTGGCTCCGATGGAGCATGATCTTGGTGGAGTTTCGGTTACAGGTGTAAATAATTTGACTATAGGAACATCGTCGGAATATACAGTTACTATTGGTAATTTTGGCGTGATGCCCGAAACGGGTTCAAATTATAGCGTAAAATTATACGACGGCAATAATACGGAAATAGGTACAACAAATGGAGTTGATATTGCTCCGGGAGAGACGAAAAACTTTACTTTTACGTGGACTCCGGTTATAGAAGGTTCGACATATTTGTATGGAAAAGTATTTCTAAACGGTGACCTAAATCAGGCCAACGATAGAACACCAAACTTTAATGTGAATGTACAACCTGCCGGTCAAACGGATGTAACTATCGGAACAGGAACGGAATTATGCGGACAACCCACACCAATGTATTTATGGTTCGGTTATTCCTTTTCACAAACCCTTTATTTGCAATCGGAAATAAATACTGCAAATAAAAGGATTTACCGAATAGGATACCAATATGCTGGTCTTAATCCAAATCTTGAAGAGCAAATTGAAGTATGGCTTTCGCATACGGCTTTAACAGAACTCACAGCTTCAGTTCCATTATCCGGTTTTACCAAAGTATATGATGGACAGTATATTTGCAAAACTGGTGAAGAATATTCGTACATAGACATTGATCCGTTCTTTTACAATAATACCGATAACTTAATAGTTACCGTTATTGAAAAGAAACCTGGTTATACCACAAGTACAGATCAGTATTACAGTACTTTAAATTCGCTGCCTCAATCCATGTGCATAGGTGCGCAAAATGATCCCACACCTTACGATCCCAATAATCTGCCTTCGGGTAATGTTATAAATTACAGAGCCAATATTAAATTATCCTTTGGCGATGTACCAACGACTCCTGCAGTAAAAACATCTCCCGAATCTTTGAACTTTGGAGAAGTAGAAGCTACTGTTGCCAAAACAATGAATGTGGAAGTATCGAATGTGGGCGGTGGCAATCTTGAAATTACCGGTGCAAACATTACCAATAATCATTATACTATTCTTAATGACTCGTTTCCGATAAACCTGGGAATTGGTGAAAAGCATATTTTTAATATTCAGTTTGTTCCCACAGATCCGCAATTGGAGGAAGGAACCGTAACATTTTTAATGGCTGATACCATACCGGGAAGCAAAAGTGCTCAGCTTACAGGAAGAGGATTACGTTTTGGAATTCTTAGAGAAAGTTTTGAGGGCGAATTATTTCCACCTCTTGGATGGAAAGTTATTGATGATAATGGCGACGGTAAAGGCTGGTTGAGAAATACAGGCTTTGCACCGACAGGCCAGACTGCTCCACGAACGGGTATCGCTTGCGCATCGCTGGATGTTTATGCAGGAACCCCGGGCCAAACAAGTTATGACGATTGGCTTATTACTCCGGAAATGGTATGGCAAAATGGCGATATGTTCAAGTTTTATGTCAAACGTTTAGCAGATCAGGCTGGACAACTTTGGCGCGTATGTATTTCAACTTCTGGTAGCGACATTTCTGATTTTTCACCTATAGATGAAATTTCAGATCCACCATTAAGTTATGTAGAAAAAAGTTATGACTTAAGTCAGCATGGCTTAAGCAATGGCGATCATTATTACATTGGTATCCAGTTTAATTCCTTATGGTGCTGGCCGGGAGTAATTGATGACGTGCTTGGTTCTGTTCTTGTTCGCGTCGCAAAAGATTTGAAGGCGATGAATTTTACAGGCAATGATGTAGTTTATGCAAATACGGTTACCAATTATCAGGCGATGGTTGGCAATTATGGCTTATCTCCTGTTTCGGCTGGCGATTATACCGTTCAGGTTTGTGCGTATGTAAATGGACAAGAAACAGTCTTTGCTACTGTTGCCGGTGATTCAATAGCTGTTGGCGAAACCAAAACACTAACTATACCTGTAAGTATTCCTACGATAGGAGTATATGGACTTTATTCTAAAGTTGTTTGGAATGAAGATATGGATCCTACCAATAATATTAGCCAAATACTTTCGGTAGAGGTAATTGGAAATTCAGTTGTCTTAAAAAATATAGGCGATTTTCCGATAAATGCTCAAACCCAATATTACTATTATTATCCGATAAATTTTAGTGAAGACAGAAAAAGCAGTCTTACACAGAGCATGTATTTTGCAAATGAATTGAATACAGGTGGTATCATTGAAAGGCTGACTTATTACAAGAATATAGGTGATAATATGCCTCAACGGAAAATCAAGATATGGATGGGCGAAACCAATCAGCCAACCTTAGACACATATATTCCACCGTCGCAATTAAAAGTTGTTTTTGATGGAAAAGTTGATTTTACAGAAGGTATCGGAAAAGTAAATATACCCCTCACTACACCAATTGTTTATACAGGTAATGGAAATCTGGTTGTTCTGGTTTACTACTATGATGGAACCACTAATAATGATAATTCATTATTTGCTTACAAAGCTCCGGATTACGGACCTAACCGGACTATTTTTGAAAGTGGCTGGGGAATCATTGATCCCGAAAATCCGTCTTTTATTGGCACAACTATAAATTTCCCGTATACAAGTTTAATGTTTGAAACCGGAAATGGGTTAGGCAATTTAAGTGGCCGGGTATTGTATCAGGCAGATAATACCCCTGTGGACAGTGCAAGAGTAGAAATCATCAATCCCGATTATCCCGGAGCAAATGCTGTGCTCTATACAAATGCAAACGGCGACTATACTGCGCCTTATCTGATGGCTGGTAACAATATTAAGGTTGTTATTTCAAAGTTTGGTTATAATGACGCTGTTTATGATAATGTTGTACTCGCAAATGGTGGAAGTGTCAATTTGGGAAATGCTTTGCTGGTTCCCCGGCCCCATATTGCAGTTACAGGATTTGTACGAAAAAGCGATACGCATGAAGCAGCTCAAAACGCAATTGTTAAGTTAAATGGAATCGAAAATTATCAAACAACAACGGATGAAAACGGTAATTTTGAATTTTCTAATATCTGGGGTTCTACAACATATCAGATTGAAGTGTCTTTAAATGGTTATCAAACGTATCAAAATGATGTTCAGGTTCCGGACATAAATTATACTTTCGATACAATTACAATATTAGAGAACGCTCCAAAGCCAAATCTGGTTAATGCAGTTGAACAAAATGGTAATGCATTAGTAACATGGTATGCAGCAGGAAAGCCCTATCCGATGGAATTCCGTTATGATGATGGGGAAGCGGTCGGCGTTTTAATTACACCAGGAGTTACTAGTATAGTAGGAGGCTCATCATGGAACTATAATGCAATAGTAACAGGTGTACAATGGTACAATTATGAATTTCCAGGCTATACGTCTTCTCCATTGGTTATGATTTCAATTTTGGGGCTAAATGAAGATGGATCTCCTGATCCCAATAATGTACTTTATACTCAGGGAAATGTAACTAATGAATACGGCTGGAATTCACTTTCATTACCTGTGGGGATTGAAGCTCCCAATGGTTTCTTCTTTGGTATATCGGGTTATAGCGATTATACTTTATTGGCTTACGACGATGGCGAAGGCGAACCCTATACCTGGCAATCGCGTACGCAATGGAGCAATGGTTTAGGCTCATATTATCCATTGGAAAATGCTACTTCTCCACCGCTACGGGCAAACCTTTTGGTTCGTGCATCAGGGCTTACACAAGGCGATTTACTTGAAAAAAATCAAAAGCCGAATGCAAGTTATATCGTTGAGATTCCCGAAGGAAAACCTCTTTTTGTTTGTAAAAAAATAGAGGCTGTAAATACAGGGCAACCTAAAGTAATTTTGCCTGTTGTACCCCAAAATAACACTAAAGAGTTTGTTAACTATAATGTTTTCCGTAAGGCAATCGCAGATGTAGATTGGATGCAGATAAACACAACTCCGGTTACGGATACTTCATACATTGATCCCGAATGGCCAAACCTGACGTATGGTCTTTATAATTATGGTGTGGAAGCTGAATATACTAACGGTGTAAAATCTCAGCTTTCAATATCTAATGTCATAGAGAAAAACATGCGACTAACTCTTAATCTTATTGTTAATACAAATACAGGCGTTCCGGCTTTATCTCATGGAGCAAATGTAATATTACGAAATCAAAATGGCAATGTCAACTATGTGTATGATGCCATAGTGGGTGATAATGGAAGTGTGGAAATTCCAAATGTGATGAAAGGAATTTACACTCTGGAAATAAATCATGTTGGTTTTGAAAATTTTACTGAAAATAATATTAACCTTGATATTCCAGATACAGTATTTGAAAAAACTGTTACCATCAATGAGCGTATTTTTGACCCATATGATGTAGAAGTAAGTACTGCTGGTCAGACCATTGGAAATGCTAAATTTTTATGGAACCAGGCTCCCGTTTTAGATGATGTTGAAAGCTATGAGCCTTTCCTTATCAATAATATTGGCGATTGGAAAGTTATCGACCAAGATGCAAATCCAACAGTGTATGCCAACGGAATAACTTTTCCACATTATGGCGAGCCATTATCATTTATGACATTTAATCCGTCGTTGACCACACCACCACTTTCACCAGAATATTGGGGTGCTTATTCAGGCAATCAGTATTTTGCATCTTTTGGATCTGCTTCGGGAACAACAAGCGATTGGTTAATTAGTAAAAAGCAAAATCATAGTTTACCATTTACACTGTCGTTTTATGCAAAAGCCATTACCGAAGATTATGGTTTGGAAACATTCAGAATTGGATACTCCACCGGAGGAAATAATATCTCTGATTTCGTATTTATTACCACCGATGAGTCTCCATTAACTTATTGGACAAAATTTTCATACAATATTCCTGCGGAAGCAAAATATGTTGCTATACGGCATAACCATACCGGATTTGCTTTACTGATTGACGATGTATCGTTAGGCGTTGAGACTGATGGTGCAATTCCGGCAAACGGTTTTTCTGTTTATTTGAATAATGTTGAGGTTGCTACAGGTTTAACAACTCCGGAATATGAGTTTACAAATCTTACTCCCGGAAATTATACTGCCGGAGTAAAGGCTCATTTCTATACAGGCGAATCGGAATTAAAAGAAGTTAATTTTGAAATACCACAAGGAACGGATGTTAATTTCACTGTTACAGATAACCATGGCTCGTTGATTGATGGTGCAGACATCCATGTTTTGTACAAGAACAATGAAATCCTTACAACTCAAACAGTAAATGGTATTGCAAGTATTGAGCTTTATCCAGGTACTTATCAATATGTTATTTCAAAAGAAGGCTTTGCTTCAGCGGCCACTCAATTTATTGTTGATACAACAAGCTTAAACTTAAATGTTGTTTTGAGCGGGTTTTATAACCTTACATTTGTTGTAAAAGACAATGATAACCAGCCAATAGAAGGAGCAACCGTTGTTTATAAAGATGAAAATCAGGTTACAGGCGAAGACGGAAGTGTTAGTTTTATTACCGTGTCGGGAACATCTTCCTATGCAGTAACTCATCCGAATTATAACAGGGTTTTGTCATCAGTAACTGTTGTTGGTGATATGACTGAAAATGTTGTTATGCCAGAACTTACCTGTGAAACACCGGGCGAATTATCGTATGAACAATATTATAATAATGTTAAATTAGATTGGCTGGCACCTGTGCTGGGTAACAATGGAACATGGATGCATTGGGATGTTCAGCATGGTGGAACCAGTATTGGAACCGGAGGTGCTGTGGACTTTGATGTAGCACAACGTTTCGTCCCTTCTGATTTAACACAACAGGGCGGAAAATACTTAACTCGTGTATTATTTGTACCAGGTGAAGCTGCATGTACTTATTCTGTACGTGTTTGGGTAGGAGGAAATATAAGCGCCCCGGAAACTTTAGTTGTTGATCAGGTTGTTGCTGATCCTGTAATAGGCCAATGGAATGAAATATTCCTTAATACGCCTGTTCTTATAGATTCGACAAAAGAACTCTGGATTGGAATCCGTAATAATACTACCACAGGACATCCTGCCGGTTGCGACGTCGGACCTGCAATTAATGGAAAAGGAAATATGATTAACCTTGCAGGAACAGGTTGGCAAACGCTTTTACAGGTTTCTTCATCGTTAAACTATAACTGGAACGTAAGGGGATTATTGGAAAATGTTGGTTCTCGTTCTATGGCTACCCTGATTCCATTGGAGGATGGCAGTCGTGGAAGCTTAAAAGGTGTGCTGTCAGCTGTTAAATCAAACAGACATGGTGGATACGATGAGCCAAGAACTTTATTAGGATATAATATTTTCCGTAATGATACGCTGATAAATGCAAGTCCAATAACTGGTTTAACATATACTGATTTAGCTTTACCGGTAGGCTCATACACCTACAAACTTACTTCTCTTTGGAGTAATGGATGTATATCCGATTATTCAAATGCTATTTTGGTTGACGTTACGGCTCCTGTTTGCCCGGCACCTACTAATTTATCAGGAACCCAGACTGATGTGCATCAGGTTACCTTAACGTGGGAAAAACCACCTGTTACCGGACAAAGTCAATGGATAAGTTATTCCGGCGATCAGTTCAATGCTATTGGTACTAATAATGCTGCCGATTTTGATGTGGCACAACGATATTCTCCTTTTGATTTTTATAACCTGGGAATTACTGATGGTGCTTTAACCAAAATTGACTTTTTCCCTTATTATCAGGCATGTGAATATTCTGTGAGAGTTTGGGTTGGTGGCGATGCTTCTGCACCTGGCGAAATGGTTGTTGATCAGGTTGTAAGCTCGTTTACAAATCAATCATGGAATGAAATAGTATTGAATACACCAGTTCCAATTAATACTTCCCAGGAACTTTGGATAGGAATTCGTTGCAATACAACCGGAGGAAGACCTGCTGCTTGTGATGCCGGACCTGCCATAAATGGAAAGGGAAATATGATGTATTGGCAGGGGGCATGGACAACGCTTTCGGCAGTTAATTCAACTTTAAATTATAATTGGTGTATCAAAGGATATGTGGATGTAAACGCTAAAAATGGCAGTACTAAACTTGTAGCGCTAAATGATGATGCAAATAGAATTTCATCAGGTATTCTTGCTGCTGGTGGTCATAAATGTGATTTTTCTAAATCCGAAAAATCAGTTAGTGCTTATAATGTATTTAGAAATGGCGCATTATTAGCTACGGTTTCTGAATTGGAGTATGTTGATAATAATGCTCTTTCCAATACAAATAATTATTGTGTTAGTGCTGTGTATGATTATTGTGAATCGGAAAAAGTGTGTGTAGACGTATTTGTTACTCCACAGTCAGTTTTATCCGTAACACCTACTAATCAGAATGTATCATCAACAATCGGTACAACTACTTTTGCTGTAGCCAATACCGGAGCCGGAACAATGAACTATACTGCTGCTGTTACAACTGGAAATGATTGGTTAACGATAACCAGCGGAGCTTCGGGAACAAATAATGGTACGATTACCGTATCGTATACTGAAAATGTTTCAACCAGCCCGAGAGTGGGCACCATTACGGTAACTGCTCCGGGAGCCACTGGAAGTCCAGTTCAGGTAACCGTAACTCAGGCCGCCAATGCTGGGACATCTCCGGCATTAACTATTGGGACATTGACCAATGTAGTTGCCGGATCGATTACGGTTCCGATACATGCTGCCAACATTGTTAATATGGGGTCATTCCAGTTTACCATTGAATATGATCCATCATTGATGACTTATACCGGTACTTCTAACTGGTATACAGGAATTGATGCTGTTACTGTTGGAAATCCGTCTTCCGGCAAACTTACCTTTGTGTGGGCAGCCGATTTACAGGGAATCAATATTGCTGATGGTAATTTCTTCAATATTGACTTTACCTGGTTAGGATCTACCTTAACTTCTGCTTTAACCTGGAGCGATAATCCCACATTACGGGAATTTGCTGATTACAATGGAAACATCTTTGTACCAGTGTATAATAATGGATCTGTAACTGGTGGTACTGTACCTCAGCCTGTATTATCGGTAACACCATCTAACCAGAATGTAACTTCAGCAGCCGGCACAACTTCATTTGCCGTAGCCAATAACGGAACCGGTACAATGAATTATACTGCCGCTGTTACAACCGGAAACGATTGGTTGACGATAACCAGTGGCGGAAGTGGAGTAAATGCAGGTACTATCAATGTAGCTTATACCGAAAATATTTCAACCTCATCAAGGACAGGAACAATCACCGTTACTGCTCCCGATGCTACCGGAAGTCCTGTACAGGTTACCGTTACCCAGGCTGCAGCTTCTGGTCCGGCAGCCATTGTAACCATTACCGATGCAACTACGTTGGTATCCGGTCCGTTTGTTGTTCCGGTACATGCAGAGAATATTACCAATATGGGATCCTTCCAGTTTTCCATTGAATACGATCCGTCAATTATCACATATACTGGTGTATCTAACTGGTATACGGGTATTGAAGCTGTGACTACAGGTAATCCTTCGGCTGGTCATATAACTTTTGTCTGGGCAGCCGATTTGAATGGAATCAACATTGCTGATGGTAATTTCTTTGATCTTAATTTTGATTGGATAGCTTCCGATGTAATCCAGACCGAGGTTAACTGGAGTGATAATCCGACTCCACGTGAATTTGCGGATTACGATGGAAACATCTTTGTGCCTGTTTATAATAATGGTACGGAAACCGGACCTGACGGTATACCAGAAATCGGATCTTCATCCATCAAGGTATTCCCGAATCCGGCAACGAATGTTGTTAATATTGAATTCGCTAATAATATAAGTAATATCCGTGTTGTAAACAATTTAGGAATGACAGTTTATTCCGAAAATGTTTTAAACAATAAAACTGTAATCCTGAATACCTCCAGCTACAGTTCTGGTAATTATCTTATTTGTTTTATTACCAAGGATGGTAAAGTATTTACAAAAAAAGTTTTAATTGGGAGGTAATTGTTTTTAACAATTAGTTTTGGAAGGGGTCTCACTCGAGACCCCTTTTTTTGTACCATTCCTAATCATGTTACCCTATACCGTAACTCAAATGCGATTAATCAGATATATAACCAGTTGTAAACCGGAAAATTATGAAAATAAAATACGAAAACTTTAAAATAACAATCAAAGCATGGTTGATTGTTAAACAGCTCAAAAGGCAAGAATTGTTTTAACAAATTTTTAGTATACGTATCATTGCAATTTTTCATATTTTTGCCTTTTATTACAAAAATTGTTTCATGTCATTAAATTTTGAAAAATTTCAGGGCGAAGGATTAACTTACGACGATGTGTTGTTGGTCCCGGCATATTCGGAAGTCCTTCCGCGTGAGGTGAATATAAGCACTTTGTTTACCAAAAATATCAGGTTGAATATTCCGATAGTCAGCGCCGCCATGGACACCGTAACAGAATCTACGATGGCTATTGCTATGGCTCAGGAAGGTGGAATAGGGGTGCTTCATAAAAATATGAGTATTGAAGCTCAGGCCAATGAAGTGCGCAAGGTGAAACGGGCAGAAAACGGTATGATCCTCGATCCCATTACGCTCGACGAAAATGCTTTGGTTTCCGATGCCTTGAATATCATGAAGGAATTTAAAATAGGTGGCATACCTGTCATTCGAAAGACGAGAGAATTGGTGGGAATTGTTACCAATCGCGATTTACGTTTCGAACGTAATCCTAACCGGCCCATTGCCGAAGTAATGACGAAAGAGCATCTTATTACTACCAATGAATTTACCGATTTTGAAAAAGCAGCCGACATCCTTCAGGAATACAAAATTGAAAAGCTTCCGGTAATAGATAAAAACAACAAGCTTATCGGACTGATTACATATAAAGATATTATTAAAATAAAAGCCCGTCCTAATGCTTGTAAGGATACACGGGGACGGTTACGGGTAGCTGCTGCCGTTGGTGTGACCCACGATACGATGGAGCGAGTTTCGGCCTTGGTTAAAAACGAGGTGGATGCTATAATCATTGACACTGCCCATGGACATTCCATTGGTGTGATGGAAATGGCAAAACAAGTCAAAAAGCAATATCCCGGAGTTGAATTAATTGTTGGAAACATAGCTACAGGAAAAGCTGCAGAAGATTTAGCTAAAATTGGTGTGGATGGTGTAAAAGTCGGGATAGGTCCAGGTTCTATTTGTACTACCCGCATCATTGCCGGAATTGGAATACCACAACTTTCTGCTATCTACGAAGTTTCCGAAGCTCTGAAAGGAAGCGGAATTCCTATAATTGCTGATGGTGGTATCCGTTATACCGGCGATATTGTTAAAGCCATCGCAGCCGGCGCTTATACCATTATGGCCGGTTCCCTTTTTGCCGGAGTGGAAGAATCGCCAGGCGAAACTATTATTTTTGAAGGAAGAAAATTTAAAACCTACCGGGGAATGGGGTCTATCGAAGCGATGCAAAAAGGTTCGAAAGACCGCTATTTTCAGGATGCAGAAGACGATGTTAAAAAATTAGTTCCCGAAGGTATTGTTGGCAGAGTTCCTTACAAAGGTACTCTTTCGGAGGTTATCCATCAGATGGTCGGAGGTTTACGTGCAGGCATGGGCTATACCGGTTCGCCCGATATTGACCATCTTCAACAAGCTAAATTTATCAAAATTTCTTCGGCTGCTGTTGTCGAAAGCCATCCGCACGACATTACCATCACCAGCGAAGCTCCTAACTACAGCCGGTAAATTCCGGAGTAAATTATAAATTGTTAACCGTTAAAAATATAATTTCACAAATTACGTTTATTAATAATCAAATAATTACACCAATTATGACATCCTTTATGTTCTCAAACAAAAAAACTTACTTGTTTTCTGTTTTACTGTTTTTGATTTTATGCCCGACCATATCAGTTTATGCCCAGGACAATTCAGATGAAGTATTGATTACCATTGGAAACAATAAAGTTTCTAAGACGGAATTTTTGAATGTTTATCAAAAAAATAATGCTAAAGGCGATGCGATGGATCGCAAATCGCTGGAAGAATATCTTGATTTATATATCAATTTCCGGCTTAAGGTAAAAGAGGCAGAGGAATTGGGTCTGGATACGATGAAATCATTTAATGATGAACTGAATGGGTATCGCAAGCAGTTAGCCCAGCCCTATCTGATTGATGAAGATGTTAATAAAGCATTACTCGATGAAGCATACGCAAGAAAACAGGAAGATATCCGTGCAAGCCATATTTTGGTTAAAGTTGGTCGTAATGCTTCACCCAAGGATACCCTTGAAGCCTATCAGAAAATATTAAAAATACGTAAACGTATTCTCGCCGGTGAAGATTTTGGAACTGTAGCTGCCGAGATTTCCGACGACATATCGGCTAAAGACCGTACCTACGAAGGTCGTACCATCAAAGGAAATCGTGGCGATTTGGGTTATTTTACCGTATTCGATATGGTTTATCCTTTTGAAAGCGGAGCTTATAAAACATCCAAAGGTGATATCTCAATGCCGGTTCGTTCGGATTTTGGATATCATTTAGTTAAAATTACCGACCGCAAGCCTGCTATGGGAAAAGTTCAGGTAGCTCATATTCTGCTTATATTTCCTAAAAATGCAAATGCTCAGGATTCGGCCAGACTTAGTGCCAAAGCCGACTCTATTTACCAGTTAGCTATCCACGGCAGTGATTTTGCCGAACTTGCTAAAACTTCTTCTGATGATAAAGGCACAGCTTCCAAAGGGGGAGTTATTCCGTGGTTTACTGCCAATAAAATTATTCCCGAATATGTTTACCAGATCAGCCTCCTGAAAAATAAAGGCGATATTACAAAACCCTTTTCGACTCAATATGGATGGCATATTGTTAAACTTCTCGACAGAAAAGAAATCCCAAGCTTTGAAGAGTCAAAAACGGAAATCAAACAGGCTTTAGCCAAAAGCGACCGTAGTCTTAAGAGCAAAGAATCGCTGATCAACAAGATAAAAACGGAATACTTTTTTACCGAAATACCTAAAGCTAAAACAGATTTTTATAGTGTGATTGACACCAACTTTTTCCATGGAAAATGGGACGTTGAAAAGGCAAAATTGTTGAATAAAAATTTGTTTGTTCTTGGTGAAAAAACATATACCCAACAGGATTTTACGGATTATTTAGCTAAATACCAGAGAGAAATGCCCAAGTCAGATATTCAGACGCTGGTTGACAATAGATATAAAAATTTTGTAGACGAAAAATGTATGTCGTACGAAGACAGCCAGCTTGAAAATAAATATCCTGATTTTCGTTCGCTGATGAAAGAATACCGCGATGGTATCCTGCTTTTTAACCTTACCGACCAGAAAATTTGGTCAAAAGCCGTTAAAGATACTCTTGGTCTCGAGGATTTTTATGGTAAAACCAAAACAAACTATATGTGGGGCGAACGTCTTGACGCATCCGTGTATACGATTAAAGATGTAAAAGGCAAGACAACTAAAAAAGTACGTAAACTCATTGATAAGGGAACTTCGGAAGAAGATATCCTTAAAGCAATTAATGTTGATTCGACCAATGTTTTGTCTATTGATCATAAAAAATTCAGCAAAGGCGACAATTCTTTAATAGATAACATTAAATGGGAAAAATCCATAACCGAAAATAAAGTTAACGGCGATACCACCGTTTTTGTAGTCGTTCACGGCCTGGTGGCTCCTGAGCCTAAACTTTTGAACGAAGTTCGTGGACTGATTACTGCCGATTATCAAACCTATCTTGAAAAAGAATGGATTAAAACTTTACGGGGGAAATATCCTGTAACTGTTAATAAAGAAGTATTTGAAACGCTGATAAAACAATAATGCCGTTTGAAAAGGATAGCTATCATATTGCTGGTTTTATTTAGCTCATGCAGTTATCTCCATAAGTCAAAAAAAGGAGATGCGGTGGCTAAAGCTTATGATAAATATCTTTACATTTCTGATCTTAAAGGTATAGTGCCTCCCGGAACCAATAAGAGGGACAGCCTGACCATAACTAAAAACTTTATCGATAACTGGATCCGCCAGCAGATACTTATTCATCAGGCAGAAAATAATCTTTCGGAAGATCAGAAAAACTTTACCGAACAGCTTGAAAATTACCGCAACTCGTTGGTTGTTTTTCAGTACGAAACCGAGTTGATTAAGCAGAAATTGGATACTATTGTTTCGAAACAGGAAATTGAAAAATATTATAAGGATAATCAGGTAAATTTTATACTTCGACAGAATATAGTACAGGCAAATTGGGTAAAGTTAAAACCAGGTTTCAAAGGAGATGCTAAACTGAAAAAACTCTTAAACTCCAATCGCGACAACGACCAGAATAAATTAGAAGAATTTTGTCAGGAAAATGCCTCTGATTTTTCGTTGGATAACGAAACGTGGATAACTTTTGACGAACTGGCTAAAATGATACCCATTAAAACCACCGATCAGGAAGCGTTGGTAAAGAAAAATAACATTTTGGAACTAAAAGATTCGTTAGCCATTTATTATGTGAAGTTCAGGGATTTTAAAACCAAGGAAAATGTTTCGCCTTTAAGTTTTGAAGAAAAAAATATCCATGAAATTATTTTAAACAAACGCCGTTTACAATTAATAGAGAAAATGCAAAATGAAGTCTTTGAAAAAGCATCAAAACAAAACGACTTCGAAATTTATTAATATGTTTATCAGGGAGTTTTCTTTCTTAGGGCAGTAAGACTTCAAATTTTAAAAACAAATTATCTACTAATGAAAAAAATCATTCTTGTTGTATTTTCAATAGCATTGTCCTCTGTAACTCTGGTAAAAGCTCAGGAGCAGGTGGTGGATGAGGTTGTAGCTGTGGTGGGAAGTAAAATAATATTAAAATCGGATATTGAAGGGCAATATGCTCAATATAAAATGCAGGGCAATATTGGGAATGCTTCCGCAATGAAATGCCAGTTTCTGGAAAGTATTTTATTTGAGAAATTATTGCTGACTCAGGCCGAACTTGATAGCGTTCAGGTTACCGACAATCAGGTAGAATCCTCAATGAACCAGCGTTTCAGATATTATATCAGCCAGTTCGGATCGCAGCAAAAATTGGAAGAGTTTTATCAAAAGCCCATTCTGGAAATCAAAGAAGAGATCCGGTCGCTGGTAAAAGATCAATTAATGGCCGAGCAGGTTCAATCGAAAATCACGGAAAATATCAAAATCACGCCATCGGAAATAAAAGCTTTTTATAACAGAATGCCCGACGACAGCATTCCTTTTATTGATACCGAATACGAAATCGGGCAAATTGTTAAACAACCACCGGTTAGCGCCGAAGCGTTAAGCGAAGCCAAAGAAAAATTAACAAACCTACGTCAGAGGATTATTAAAGGCGAAAGTTTTTCTACTCTTGCCATACTCTATTCCGAAGATCCCGGCTCGGCCAAAAAAGGCGGAGAGTTGGGCATGTTTAGCCGCGGGGAAATGTATCCCGAATTTGAAGCCGTTGCCTTTGGTTTAAAACCCAACCAGGTTTCAGATATTATTAAAACAAAAGCCGGTTTGCATATTCTTCAGCTTATTGAACGTAAGGGCGATTATGTGAATGTTCGCCATATTCTTATCCAACCCAAAGTTTCTCCTTTCGATTTGGCAAAAGCCTCGGCATACCTCGATAGTGTAGCCGGTGTTATCAAACGCGATTCTATACCTTTCGAAAAGGCAGCCCTGAAATATTCGGATGATCCGGGTAAAATTAACGGCGCCTTGATGATTAACCCTCAAACCAATACTTCCCGCTTTGAAGCAAAACAACTCGATCCTAAAGTGTTTTTTGTCGTTGATAAAATGAAAGTCGGGGAAATTTCCAAAGCTGTTCCCATGACAACGGAAGAAGGTAAGCAAGCTTTCCAACTGCTTTACTTAAAGGTTAGAACGGATCCTCATAAAGCCAACCTGAAAGATGATTATAATAAAATTCAAAACTGGGCTTTAGAAGAAAAAAAAGGTAAAGCTATTGATGATTGGATTAAATCCAAAACCGATAAAACCTACATCAGTATTATTGATGAGTTTAAAAATTGCAATTTTCAACATAAATGGACAACCAATTAAGGTATAAAGGCATTAGGATGAACATTGCCCTTTAAAATCTTGAACCGGAAATCTGAAATCTAATACTATGAATTATTCCTCCGACGTAGAAGCCATTGACGCATTTGTAGAAAAATATAAACTGTTAAAAAAAGAAGTAAATAAAGTTATTATCGGGCAGGATGAGGTAATAAAAAACCTTTTGATATGTATTTTCAGTAAGGGACATGGGCTGTTGGTTGGTGTACCGGGGCTTGCCAAGACGCTAATGGTAAATACCATTTCCAGGGTGCTGGGATTAAGCTACAATCGCATCCAGTTTACTCCCGACCTGATGCCAAGCGATATTGTGGGAACAGAGATTCTGGACGAAACCCGTAAATTCCGTTTCATCAAAGGACCCATCTTTGCCAACATTATACTTGCCGATGAAATCAACCGTACGCCGCCCAAAACCCAATCGGCACTGCTGGAAGCCATGCAGGAAAAAGCGGTTACCGTGGCAGGAAATACATATCCCTTGTCGGAACCTTTTTTTGTGCTTGCTACCCAAAACCCGATAGAGCAGGAGGGAACCTATCCGTTGCCTGAAGCCCAGCTCGACCGGTTTATGTTCAACATCTGGCTTGATTATCCTTCGTTTGACGAGGAAATAAATATCGTGAAACTTACCACCGCCCATCAGGAAAATAATCTTAATATCATTCTTACCTCGGAGGAGATATTATATTACCAGAACCTTATTCAGAAGATACCGGTAGCCGATAATGTATTTCAATATGCTGTAAAACTGACCTCCAAAACCCGTCCGGGAACCAAAGATGCTCATCGTTTTGCCAACGATTATCTTACCTGGGGAGCCGGTCCGCGTGCATCGCAATATCTGATTATCGGAGCCAAATGTAATGCCGTGATCAACGGAAAATATTCGCCGGATATCGAAGATGTTAAGGCAGTAGCCGTTTCTGTCCTTCGCCACCGTATTGTTCGCAACTACAAAGCCGAAGCCGATGGCATCAGGGTGGAAAAGATTATTGAAGAACTGGTAAAATAATTTCCGAAACATTTCGGGCATCCTTAGGTTGTAACTTAGCGCCTTGTCGAAATGCTTGCGCATGTTGTCGAAATGGGTTAGCGCCTTGTCGAAATGGATTAGCGCCTTATCGAAATAGGTTAGCGCCTTGTCGAAATGCTTGCGCATGTCGTCGAAATGGGTTAGCGCCTTGTCGAAATGTCTGCGCATGTTGTCGGAATAAGTTAGCGCCTTATAGAAATGGATGAGCATGTGGGACTGTCCAAGACGGTGGAAGGAGGTTGCCTCCACAGGGCAAGTATTATTCAATAATCACTTTTCTTTTCTTCATGCTCCAAAGCAAATAATATTATGAGTAATTTTGTTGAGGGAAAAAAAGTAAATTCTGGAAAGCTATAGCAATGTATGAAGTAAATCCCGAAGCGGAAAGAAAAGAAATTATCCGGCGCTACCGTAATTTAATAAGGGCATGGAAATCAAATATTAATGTTAAGGACGAGCGGATAATCCGAAAAGCTTTTAACTTAGCCTTAGAAGCTCATAAGGATATGCGGCGAAAAAGTGGCGAGCCTTATATTTACCATCCCATAGAAGTTGCCCGCATCGTTGCAGGTGATTTGGGTTTGGGCGAAACATCCATTATTTGCGCTTTACTGCACGATGTGGTTGAAGATACGGAATATACGCTGGATGATATCCGAACCATGTTCAATGATAAGATTGCTCAAATAACGGATGGACTTACCAAAATAAAAGGAATCACCGACGATCCCTCACCTTCGCGACAAGCCGAAAATTTTAAAAAAATACTTCTTACCCTTTCCATTGATGTCCGCGTTATTCTTATAAAACTTGCCGACCGTTTGCATAATATGCGTACGCTCGACTCCATGCCTCCCGAAAAACAATTAAAAATAGCCTCCGAAACTTCTTTTTTATATGCTCCGCTTGCACATCGCCTGGGATTATACGCCATTAAAAGTGAGTTGGAGGATCTTGCCTTAAAATATACTGAACCGGAAATTTACAATACGTTGTCGGAGAAACTGAAAAGTAGTGAACTCGAGAGGCATCGTTTTATTTCCAAATTTATCTATCCTATAAAAAAAGAACTTGCAGATAAAGGTATTAATGCAGAAATTATTTCAAGGGAAAAATCCATTTTTTCTATCTGGAAAAAGATGCAAACCAAAGAAATTCCTTTTGAAGAAGTTTATGATATTTTTGCTATCCGCATAGTGCTTGATACCCCTTTCAGTTATTCGAAAGATCAGGAAAAAGACGCCTGCTGGCAAATTTATACCATTGTAACTAAATTTTATAGCCCCAAACATAACCGCCTCCGCGACTGGATTTCCACCCCTAAAGCTAATGGTTATGAATCGTTGCATACTACCGTGATGAGCCATACGGGACGTTGGGTCGAAGTTCAGATTCGCACACGACGCATGGACGAAATTGCCGAAAAAGGCTGGGCAGCTCACTGGAAATATAAAGAAGCCGGTAGTACTGATAGCGGACTGGATAAATGGCTGAACCGTATACGCGAGCTTCTACAATCTTCCGAATCGAATGCACTCGATTTTTTGGATGATTTTAAGTTAAATCTTTTTTCGGAAGAAATCTTTATTTTTACACCCAAAGGAGATTTACGAACCTTACCTTCCAATTCCACGGCTTTGGATTTTGCTTACAGCATCCATTCGCAAATTGGCAATAAATGTATCGGCGCCAAGGTAAATCATAAGCTGGTACCGCTGAGTTATTTGCTCCACAGCGGCGACCAGGTGGAGATTATTACTTCTAAAAATCAGAAACCCAAAGAAAACTGGATCGATTATGTAGCCACGGCAAGAGCAAAAAGTAAAATTAAAGAAGCCCTTCGCGAAGAGAAAAAATTACAGATTTCGGCAGGAAAGGAAATATTAGAGCGAATTTTTAATGAACTTCACCTTGAATTTATCAAGTCGAATATAACCCGCTTTCAGGAATATAATCATTTATCCACCATTTCCGATTTATACTATAAAGTTGCCATGTCTGAAATCGGAATCAAAGAACTGAAAAGCTGTTGCCACGAACATGACCGGAGTGGCTGGTTAAGCTATATCCGTCTTCCTTTTTCCAAATCAAAACCCGCCGACCAAGATACATCAGGGATACTTCCTGCAAAAATTGCCGGGAAACCCGAAGACTTGCTTCTGAAAGGAAATCTGGATAAACTGGAGTATAAAATAGCCACTTGCTGTAATCCTATTCCGGGTGACGATGTGATAGGTATAGTGGAAACCAATCATTTCATCAACATCCATCGCACTAACTGCCAGCAAGCCATACAACTCATGGCAAGATACGGCAACCGCATTGTTAAAGCAAAATGGACACAACAACAATCCATTTCTTTTCTTACGGGTATAAAAATAACCGGAATTGATAAACTTGGTTTTATCAACGACATCACTAAAGTAATCACAGAAAATCTAAAATTGAATATGAGGTCAATCCATTTCGACAGCCACGATGGTGTTACCGAAGGCGTGGTGATGCTTTATGTTAATAATACGAAAGAACTGAATGATGTAATTCTTTCCATAAAGAAAATCAATGGAATTTCAAAAGTTGTGAGGGTAAATTAAAATTGTCAATCCTGATAAACAGATATTTTTTATTTCCGAAATCCGATTAATCATGAAAACCATAGATAAAATTACTTACGAAACCGTTAAAAAGATTTTCACCGAGTATTTATTTAAAAATGGTCATCGAAAAACTCCCGAACGATTTGCTATTTTAAAAGAAATTTATTCCACAAATGGACATTTTGATGTCGAAAAACTTCATACCAAATTAACGGATAAAAAATACATGGTAAGCCGCGCTACGATATATAATACCATTGAATTACTGCTTAAAAGCAAACTAATAATCAAACACCAGTTTGGCAATAACAGTTCACAGTTTGAACGTTCCTACAAATACAGTCAGCACGATCATGTTTTATGCCTTGATACCGGAGAACTCCTGGAGTTTTGTGATCCAAGAATACATGAGATTCAGGAATCAATTGCTAAAATTTACAACATGGAAATAACGCATCATTCGCTAACGTTTTATGGAAGATGCAAAGACAACAAATAAGAAATAACAAAATTGATGATGCTCACATGGATTGTAGTTGTAAAAAAGGTATGACTATAATTCTCAGATGAGTGGACTTGGTTTGAAAAAACAATAAAATTATCTATAAATGAAACGAGTCCCGATTTTAGGGACGAGTTTCCCCGGGATACCGGGGCAAACTATCTGACAAATAAAAAATAAATCATAAACGGATGAAAATTGACATTTTACTCGGATTACAATGGGGCGACGAAGGCAAAGGCAAAGCTGTTGACGTTTTAACTCCAAATTATAATATTATTGCACGCTTTCAGGGAGGCCCCAATGCTGGGCATACACTTGAAATAGATGGAAATAAACATGTTCTCCATACGATTCCATCGGGTATTTTTCATAAAAATACTCCTAACCTTATCGGTAATGGTGTTATTATTGATCCTGTTCTGCTGATAAATGAAATTGAAGGCCTTAAAACTAAAAATATTGATGCAACGATTAATCTGTTAATTTCAAATAAAGCCCACCTTATTTTACCAACTCACCGGTTATTGGATGCTGCCTATGAAGCATCAAAAGGTTTAGCTAAAATAGGATCCACCCTCAAGGGTATAGGACCGACATATACTGATAAAACAGCCCGGAATGGACTTCGTGTTGGCAACATTTTACAGTCCGATTTCAAAAACAAGTACTTCCAGCTAAAAGAAACCCATCTCCATTTGATCAAGGATTTTTTAAAATTCGATTGCTCAGATTATCTGCTCGATCAAATGACTTTTAATGAATACGAAGATAAATGGTTTGGTGCTGTTGAAAAAATGAAATTGCTAAAAATAATTGACAGCGAATATTATATAAATGAGCAGTTGGCATCAGGCAAAACCATTTTAGCTGAAGGTGCCCAAGGGACCATGCTCGATGTTGATTTTGGCTCCTATCCGTTTGTTACCTCAAGCAGTACTATTTCTGCTGGCGTATGCTCGGGATTGGGAATTTCCCCCCGTAAAGTCGGGAATACGTTCGGAATAGTAAAAGCTTATTGCACGCGCGTTGGTAGCGGGCCTTTTCCTACGGAACTTAATGATAAATCCGGAGAACAATTAAGAGACTATGGAAAAGAATTCGGTTCCACCACCGGACGTCCCCGACGCTGCGGCTGGCTCGATTTAGTAGCCCTGAAATATTCGCTTATGATTAATGGTGTTACCAATCTTATACTTACCAAAGCAGACGTACTCAACTCGTTCGACGAAATAAAAATTTGTACGGCTTATAAAATTGATGGTAAATTAACACAGCAAGTTCCTTTTGATACGGCCGCTGCCATCGAACCCGTATATACGGTTCTTAAAGGATGGAATTGTGATCTTATGGAAATAAGTTCTTTCAACCAGTTACCCATCGAATTGCTAAATTATATTAAATTTATCGAAAACGAAGTAAACGTCCCGTTTTCGATTGTTTCGGTAGGCCCTGATAGGGATCAAACCTTGATTAAAGATTCTGATTAATAATTATTTTTTCTTTTGCATTTTCTCGCTTAGGCTTTTGAAATGGTGATTTTGTGTATCAAAATTATTTGCAATAAAAAAACTTTTATTTTGTAACAAAAACCAACAAAACACCGTCGTAGAGAAAAAGAGAAATATAATAATTTTTAAAAACAGATACCCATGAACTCATTAGTTAAAAAATCAATCAAAATTATGCTGGCAGTGATAATGCTGTCGGCGCTATCCTGCAATTTATATGCTCAGGAAAATATAATTAAGCAATCCCGCGATTTGCCGTCGTTTAATTCTATTGAAGTTGGAGGTGCTTTTACGGTTATCCTTTCGCAAGGGGGTGAACAATCGGTAGTTGTGGAAACCGATGAAGAAAATATAGATAAGGTAATTACAGAAGTTAATGGTAATGTCCTTGAAATTCATTCTCGTAACATTCGCAATTCTTCAAAGCTTACAATTTATGTTAACTGCATAAACATTAACCGTATCGAAGCCAGTGGTGCCAGTAAAGTAATTGGAGAAAAAACAATTAATGCGACTCAACTTTCGATTGAGGCCAGTGGAGCTGCCGATATAAAACTTGTCTTAAATACAAGTGATTTACAAACTGACATTTCGGGAGCAGCTACTGTAAAACTTGAAGGTAAAGCTATCAATCATTCTTCTGAAGTCAGTGGAGCCGCTAATCTGCGAACTGCAGATTTAGAAACATCTAAAACAAATATAGAAGTTAGTGGGGCGGCTAATGCTAAAGTCAATGCCAAAGATGAATTGATAGCCGAAGTAACAGGTGCTGGAAATTTATCTTCGGTGGGTGAGCCTACAGTTAAAAAAATTGATAAAAACGGCACTATTGAAATCCAAATGCAAAAAATGAAAGAAGATCTAAAAGGTCTTGAAAATCTGAAAGACCTCGAAGATTTGAAACATTTGGAAGAATTAAAAGATTTGGAGCATGCTAAAGTAATAAAGGATTATTCCGACGATTCCACTAAAGTTACCGTTAAAATAATTGACGAAGATGCGGATGAAGCGGATGAAGGAGATTCTGATAATGATAACTCTTCGGAAGTTTATATAAACCATAATAATAGGGTTCGCATCCATGACAGAAATATAGAATTACATCATAATCATGGTAAATTTAATGGCCACTGGGCTGGTTTAGGCCTTGGAATCAATGGCTATCTTACCAGTGACGGTAAATTAGATATGCCGGCAGAATACAAGTATCTCGACTTACATTACGAAAAATCAGTGAATGTTGATATTAATTTTTTTGAACAGAATATCAATCTTATAAAGAGGCATTTGGGTCTGGTAACCGGACTTGGATTAACATTCAATAATTACCGGTTCGATAATAATGTTGTTTTAGTTCCTGATAGCTCTAAGATTTTTGGATATTATGATAATTCAAAAGAAAGTTATAAAAAAAGTAAGTTATTGGTAACTTATTTAACTCTTCCACTGCTTCTTGAATATCAGACAAACAATAACTCAAACATCAATAGTTTCCATTTTACTGCCGGCGTTATTGGTGGCGTTCGTATAGGTTCTCATACCAAAAATATGTATGATGGTGATAAAAAGACTAAAAATCGGGATGATTTTTATTTAAATCCTTTTAAAGTTGATGCCACAGCACGTATTGGTTGGGGAGTGTTGAATCTTTATGGAAATTATTCACTTACCACCTTGTTTAAAAATGATAAAGGACCTGAATTATATCCATATAGCATTGGAATTTCGTTCGATATTGATAACTGGTAGGTCATTTTGGATCTTCCGAAAAAAACCACTCACAATTTTGAGTGGTTTTTTTATTTCGGTATCCTAAAAATTATTTAATTTAGCAACCCCGAACTTAAAAATAAATTTCTATGTCAGGACATAATAAATGGTCAACAATCAAGCGTAAAAAAGGTGCCATTGACGCCAAAAGGTCAAAGATGTTTTCAAAATTAATTAAGGATATTACTATCGCTGTAAAAGAAGGTGGTCCCGATCCCGATGGAAATCCACGTTTACGTTTAGCGATTGCAAATGCCAAAGGAGTAAGTATGCCTAAGGACAACATCCAGCGTGCTATTAGTAAAGGCGCCGATAAAGATGCTGCATCTTTTCAGGAAACCACTTATGAAGGATATGCCCCTAATGGAATTGCAATTTTTATTGAATGTACTACCGACAATCTTCAGCGAACCGTAAGTAATATCCGTTCCTATTTCAATAAATATGGAGGGAATCTTGGAACCAATGGTTCACTCAGTTTTTTATTCGATCGTAAGGGAGTTTTTATTATTCCTAAAGGAACTATTGACCCAGATGAATTTGAAATGGAGATAATAGACGCCGGAGCGGAAGATATTTCTCTCGAAGATGATACATTTACAGTTACTACGGCCATGGAAGATTTTGGTTCAATGATGCGAAAACTGGAAGAACTGAAAATTGAACCCGAAAGCGCTTCTTTACAGCGAATACCAAAAGAAACAACAAAATTAGATTTAGAAGCTTCAAAAAAAGTAATAAAACTCATCGATTTCTTTGAAGAAGACGATGATGTTCAAAATGTTTATCATAACATGGAAATTACTGATGAATTAATGGATGCCCTAAATCAGTAATCGTTTGTAGTTTAAAATAAAAAAGGAGAGATGTTTAACCTCTCCTTTTTTTGTTTGATGCTTCTTTATTTAGCATTTTCCGGTTACAATGTTATAGGTATCCTGTGCAATAACCAATTCTTCGTTTGTGCTAATTGACATTACTTTAACTTTTGAATTGGGTTTTGAAAGAATAGAGTCGCTTTCTCTTAAAGCTGAATTTTTTTCATTATCAAATTCGACTCCCAAATATTCCATATTTTCGCATACCCCCGAACGTACATGCCAATCATTTTCGCCTACTCCACCGGTAAATATAATTAAATCAACACCACCCATAGCAGCTGTATATGCTCCGATATATTTTTTAATCTGGTAACAATACATTTTCCTGGCAATTATAGCTCTTTCGTTCCCATTATCAGCAGCAGATTCTATATCCCGCATGTCGGAAGAAACTCCCGAAATCCCTAACATTCCACTTTTTTTATTGATTAAATCGTTAACAGCACTTATAGATAATTTTTCCTTATCCATAAGGAACAATAGAACTCCCAAATCAAGATCGCCGGCGCGTGTTCCCATATACAAACCTTCTACCGGTGTAAATCCCATAGAAGTATCTATCGATTTACCTTTTTGAATCGCTGCTACTGAAGCGCCATTACCTAAATGGCAAGTGATTATATTAATCTTTTCCCAATCAATTCCTAAAATTTTACATGCTTTTTGGGCAACATATTTATGACTGGTACCGTGAAAACCAAACTTGCGGATTCTATATTTTTCATAATATTCATACGGTAATCCATAGAGATAAGCATAAGCTGGCATGGTTTGATGAAACGAAGTGTCAAAGATTGCAACTTGTTTTATTCCGGGGAGTATTGTTTCCATCGAAGTAATACCTTTAAGATTTGCTGGATTATGCAAAGGAGCTAATTCGATACATTTTTCTATATCTTTTTTAACGGTTTCGGTAATAAGTACACTCGTCTTAAAATTTTCGCCACCATGAGCAACCCGGTGCCCAACGGCTTTGATTTCATTAACATCTTTTATTACACCATGTTGTTGATGAACCAAAGCTTCTAATATTAAACTTATACCAATGGTATGATTGGCTATATCTCTAACTATTCTATATTCTGCTTTACCCTGAGGTTTATGTGTTAAGATGCCATCGTTTATTCCAATGCGTTCAATCAAACCTTTTGCTAATAAATTAGCGTCTTTTTCCATGTCAAGTAACTGATACTTAATGGATGAACTGCCACAATTTAAGACTAATATTTTCATGTTTTTGTATTATGTTGAATTTTAGTGATTTATTTTTTATTTCTTGTATTGTTTTGATAAGCTTTAATGTATATTTGCTGCCTGACTGGCTGTGATGGCAACCATATTAATAATATCACTGATTGAGCAACCTCTTGACAAATCATTTATTGGAGCAGCCATCCCTTGTAAAATGGGTCCGATAGCTTCGGCACCAGCCAAACGTTGTACTAATTTATAGGCAATATTACCTGTTTCAAGAGTGGGGAAAATGAGCACATTAGCTTTACCTGCAACGCTACTACCCGGAGCTTTACTTAAACCTACTGATTCTACAATAGCGGCATCTACCTGGAGTTCACCGTCAACTACTAAAGTGGGATCTAATTCATGCACAATTTCAGTTGCACGAATAACCTTATCGCACATAGCATGTTTGGCACTTCCCTTTGTTGAAAAACTCAACATTGCAACTCTGGGGTTAATTCCAGCTATGTTTTTTGCAGTTTTTGCGGTAATTATGGCTATCTCTGCAAGTTCTCTGTCAGTTGGGTCTGGATGTACAGCACAATCGGCAAAAACAAGAATGTCGTTTTCAACATATGGGTTGTTCTTAAAAATCATAATAAATGCTCCAGAAACAACACTTATCCCGGGTTGTGTTTTAACAATCTGAAAGGCCGGACGCAGTACATTTCCCGTAGAATTCATAGCTCCTGCTACTTCACCATCAGCATCTCCATTCTTAATAAGCAAAGTGGCTAAATACAACGGATTTTCAACCAATTTATATGCTTCTTCTTTCGTTAAGCCTTTGCTTTTTCGGAGATCAAACAATAAATCAGCATAATAATCTTTCTTTTCATGATTTACAGGATCGATGATGGTGGCTTTAGGTATGTTAATTAAATTCCAGTCCTTAGCTTTTTTTAAAATTTCTTCATTGTTACCTAATAAAATAATTTTCGCCAACCCCTCCTGTAATATGTGGTCAGTAGCCATCAGAGTACGTTCTTCCATTCCTTCCGCTAAAACAATTCTCTTCAAATTTTTCTTTGTATTAGAACGGATATTTTCCATTAAACCCATGGTATATTGTGCTTTAAATATTGATAATATGTTTATTAAAATAAAACGCAAAATTATTACTAATTTTTGAGTCGGGGTGAAAAAAAATAAATTTTTACAGTTTAGCTTCACTAAAAAATAATACGTACGTTTTGTTTCGGTAATTTTGCAGAATTAATTACAACAAAAAGACATATTATTTTGATGCAAACTGATAATTTACAGGATACCACTTTGTTTTCCAATTCATTTCTTCAAAATAATGATTCTTTGACTATCAAAGTAATCCCGTATAAATCTCAATTATCATTAAAAGAAATTGATTCCTTAATAAATATATCTGCTAAAGATACTGTTACCTCCATTTTTCCATACCCATCTCATTATCTTGTTAAAGAGGAAAAACCGATAATTAAATCCTATACAAAGTCTATCTTTTCGCCACATCTGTTGTTTCCCAAAAGCATGCAAGTTCATGAAATAAATTCTTCGGGAGGGGATTGGATCTTTGGAATTTTTCTTCTTTGTTTTATTTTATTATCATGGATAAGAATATTTTACAAAAAAAGACTCAATTTAATTTTTAAAACATTTATTTCACAACGAACAACAAATCTTCTTTTAAGAGATGGTACTTTGTTTAACGAGCGGATTTCCTTGGCCTTATCGTTCATCTTTTTTTCGACAATTTCCATGTTTGTGTATTGCATTTATCAATTGACAACAAGTACTGAATTTAAACCGACTCAGGGATTAATTATTTATGGTCAAATTTTTCTATTAATTTTTGCTTTTATAGCATTTAAGATGTTTCTGGTAAATATTATCGGAAACGTTTTTAATAACAAAATAAAATCTTTTGAATATCAAATTAATGATTTAATTTTTTTCCAAGTGCTTGGTGTGGTTTTACTTCCTATTATTTTATTTTACAGCTATTTGCATATAATAAACCTTTTGTATATAGCCACATCCATCATGTTTTTGTGGTATATTTATAAATTATTGAGAGATTTGTTTATTGGTATTACACACTCAAAATTTTCTCTTTTCTATTTATTTTTGTACTTTTGCACCGTCGAAATTTTGCCGCTGTTAGTTTTAATAAAATTGGCTATGAAGTATTAGTAAGGGGAATATTTCCAAATCATTAAGACTAAAAGATTAAATTTTATGGAAAAGAAAGAGCAGAAGCTAAAAATTAAAAACATCCTTGTTTCCCAACCGCAACCTGTTGATTTTGAGAAATCACCATTTAGTGAGATTGCTAAAAAATACAATGTTAATTTTGAGTTTAATAAATTCATTAAAATAGAGGGTATTACATCTAGCGATTTCCGGAAGGATAATAAAATTACAATATTAGATTATACTGCTGTTATTTTTAATAGCAAAAATGCTGTGGACCATTTTTTTAGACTTTGTAAGGAAATGCGTATTGAAATTCCGGATGCTATGAAATATTTTTGCATATCGGAATCGACGGCGTACTATCTTCAAAAATATGTTCAATTTCGAAAACGTAAAATATTTCATGGGAAAGAGGATGTAAATCAATTAATTGAAATTATTAAAAAACATCGCGAGGAGAATTTTTTGTTTCCATGTTCCGATATCCATAACGATAAATTACCTCAGCTCTTGGACGAATCTGAAATAAAATATACAAAAGCTATAATGTATAGAACTGTTCCGAGTAATTTATCTACTGTTAATATATATCAATATGACATGCTTGTGTTCTTTAGCCCTGCCGGTATTGATTCTTTATTTATTAATTTCCCCGATTTTAAGCAAGGTAATATTGCCATTGCAGCTATGGGGCCAACAACCTCAAAAGCTGTAAAAGATTCTGGTTTAACTCTTAATATTTCAGCTCCCACGACTACAGCTCCATCTATCTCGATGGCAATAGAGGAGTATTTACAAAAGATTACCAAAAAATAAATTTTGTTATCTTGCATTTTATAAACATATAATTATATATGCCTATGCAAACCTTCAAAAAAAATGAACGTTTGTATAATAAGAAGCTTATTGATAATCTGTTTACTAACGGTTCTTATTTTTATATTTCACCCTTTAAAATTATTTGGCTTGCCACTGATTTTCAATCGGCAGATCCTGCAAAACTTCTGATTAGCATTCCCAAACATAATGTGCATAATGCTGTCGATAGAAACTATCTGAAGCGTATTATTAGAGAATCATACCGAAAAAATAAATCGGAATGGTATGATTATTTGATTAGTAAAAATCGAAAATGTGTGTTTGCGCTGGTATTTACGAGTAAAATATTAATTCCATATAATCAGGTAGAAGCTACAATTTTACTAATTTTACAGCGTTTAATCCAAGAACATGAAAAAATTGCTGGGTAAAATACTAATCCTTATTATTCGATTTTATCAATTAGTAATATCCCCCTATCTGATGCCGTCATGTCGTTATTCTCCAAGTTGTTCTGTTTATGGCATTACTGCTATTAAAAAATATGGTCCTTTTAAAGGAGGATGGCTTACCATAAAAAGAATTCTTTCATGCAATCCTTGGGGCGGAAGCGGATATGATCCCGTACCTTAATAAATTAAATTAATTGTCTTATTATTTATAAAATAAAAAATGAGGATTACATACATAAAGTCAAGTTTTTAGATAGTGAATCCTATAAAACCTTCAAAAAAAAACATTAACGAATGAAAAATATAAAATTTAGATATTTTCCGATGAAATTGTTGGTCTTTTTGACCTTTATTTTTATAAACATATCGTTTGCTGGACTGTGTCAAAATTCTGGTAATACTAATTTTGAGGCTGCCAAAAACTTAGAGATTTTTTCTACACTTTTTAAAGAGCTGAATGTTAATTACGTAGATGAAATTAAACCTGCAGAATTGATTCAGGATGGAATTGATAACATGTTGGAATCTCTCGATCCTTATACAAACTATATTCCAGAATCAGAAATTGAAGATTATGAATTTATGACCACTGGACAGTATGGAGGTATTGGTGCGCTTATTCATAAAAATGGAGATTATGTTGTGATTTCCGAGCCATACGAAAATTTTCCGGCAGCCAAAGCAGGTTTAATTCCTGGTGATAAAATTTTAGAAATCAATGGAAAATCAGCTAAGGGAAAATCTGTAAATGATGTAAGCGATATTTTAAAAGGGCAACCCGGAACAACTTGTACGTTAAAAATTGAACGATTTGGACAAAAACAATCTATTGAAAAAACAGTTATACGTCAAAAAATAACGATAGATAATATTCCTTATTTTGGCATGCTTAACGATAAAGTTGGCTATATTCGTTTATCCGGATTTACTCAGGATGCAAGCAAAGAAGTAAAAAATGCGTTTTTAAAGCTTAAGGAATCTAATCAGTTAAAAGGCATTATTTTAGACTTACGTGGAAATGGGGGCGGTTTAATGAATGAAGCTATAAATATAGTTAATCTGTTTGTTGAAAAGGGTGAAGTCGTAGTAAGCACGAAAGGTAAATTAGAAGATAAAAATAAAACTTATCGAACAATGATACCGCCATTAGATAAAGATATTCCTTTAATAGTATTAGTCAATCAGGGAAGTGCTTCAGCATCCGAAATTGTGGCCGGTGCTATTCAGGACTTGGATCGCGGAGTTATCGTTGGACAGCGAACCTTTGGCAAAGGTTTGGTTCAAAATGTTGTACCTCTTTGCTATAATACCCGCTTAAAAGTTACTGTTGCAAAGTATTATATACCAAGCGATAGATGTATTCAGGCAATAGATTATTCTCACAAAAATGGTAATGGTAATTTTGAAAGAATTCCTGACTCTTTAATACGTGCTTTCAAAACAAAAAAAGGACGTACTGTTTACGATGGAGGAGGAATAGATCCGGATATTAAATTGGAACCTAATCAATATAGTAATATATCTTTTAGTTTAACTAATAAATTTTTAATTTTTGATTTTGCCACCAAATTTTATTACGAAAATCCAACGATACCTTCTGCAAAAGATTTTGAAATAAACGATAGCATATTCAATGATTTTGTAAGCTATATTTCTGATAAAGATTATGACTATACTACTAAAAGCGAAGAAGAACTTGATAAATGGAAAAAAACTGCGGAAAAAGAAAACTATTTCGATGAAATTAAACCCGAATTCGAAATACTTCGGACTAAAATGATGCATAATAAAAAAGATGATCTTATAAAGTATAAATCTGAAATTGAAACTCTGCTAAAAGCTGAAATTACTACAAGATATTATTTCCAGAAAGGACGAATACAGTCAACTCTTGCAACTGACAATGAAATACAAAAAGCCATAGAAGTAATTGAAAATCAGCAGGTATACAATTCTATTTTAAATGGCACTTTACAAAAAACTGACAATCAAAAATAAGATGTCTTATCATACAACCTCATTAAGGTACAATAGCTATCTTGGTGCTCTTGCCTTGATGCTAATTGCCATGCCATTATCAAATTATTTAATGAGTGTTTCTCAATTTCTATTGGCAGGAATTTGGTTATGGGATTGTTCGTCAACCGGATTTTCTGAAAAATTTACGAAGTTTTTTAAAAATAAAGTAGCTTTAGTTGTTACTTCTCTTTTTTTACTTCATCTCATCGGTTTGATTTATACAACTGATTTTAATTATGGGCTTAAGGACATACGAACAAAACTTCCTCTTTTAATTATCCCATTTATTCTTTCAACATTACCACAAATCAAAAAACGTGAGTTCTATTTTCTTATAATTATTTTTATTGCTTCCGTTTTTATTGGAACTTGTTGGAGTACAATGATATTATATACTCAGCCAATAACAGATGCTCGAGAAATTACACCTTTTCTTTCTCATATTCGATTTAGTATGAATATCTGCCTGGCAATCTTTTTTTTGTTTTTTTTTATTTATCAAAAAAATTATTTTACAGTTTTTTATAAAATTCTTTTTGGCATTTTATTACTTTGGTTTATTTTATTCCTTTTTATCCTTGAATCGTTAACAGGAATTATAATTTTGCTAACGGTTAGCATATTATTATCGGTATACTTTATTTTTAAATTAAAGAACATCTATTTCAAATCAGGCATACTCATTACTACGTTAGCTGTCATTTTATTGGTCATATTTTATGTAAAAGAAACTATAAATAGCTATCTAAATATTGTTCCTGTTTCAATAGAGCATCTTGATAAATATACTGCTTTAGGGAACCCATATACACATGATACCATTAATTTTGGTAAAGAAAATGGCAAATATGTTGGTTTATACCTTTCTGAAAGCGAATTACGTAATGCGTGGAATAAACGTAGTAATCATGATTACAATGGGAAAGATTCTAAGAATCAGTCTATTAAATATACACTAATTCGTTTTCTAAACTCGAAAGGATACCGAAAAGATGCATCGGGAGTAAATAGTTTAACAGATGAGGAAGTTCATTATATAGAATCGGGTGTTGCTAATGTAGAATACCTTAGTAAAATTGGTTTTAAAACTAGGATTTATCAGGCTATAATGGGATATCAATCCTATAAAGCTGGCGGCAATCCAAGCGGAAATTCATTATTTCAACGAGTTGAATATTGGAAAGCTTCAATTTATTTAATAAAACACAATTTTTTAATTGGCGTGGGGACTGGAGACATGAATATTGCTTTTTCACAAGCCTATGAAAAATTGCAATCACCTCTCGATCCTCAATTCCGACGACGTTCTCATAATCAATATCTCTCTATTTTTGTTGATTTTGGGATTATTGGCTTTGTCTGGTTTATTTTTAGTCTTTTTTATCCGCCAATAAAACTTCGAAAATTTCATAGTTTTTTTTATATAATTTTTTTTCTTACGCTAATTTTATCTATGTTTGTCGAAGATACCATCGAATCTCAGGCCGGATTAACATTTTTTGCTTTTTTTAATTCTTTTTTTCTTTTTTGCCATAAAAATGAATGATTTCAGCTTACATTTAAACACTTAAACAAAGTTAAGCCAATATGCGAAATTTGAACTTTAATTGTATTGTAAACGAGTATAATTCCATAGAGGAGTTGAATAATGACGATAAGCTTCTTTTAAATGATGCAAAAAAAGCAGCTGAATTTGCATATGCACCATACTCAAATTATTATGTCGGAGCCGCAGCAAAATTAGAAAATGGAATAATTATTAAAGGAAATAATCAGGAAAATGCAGCTTACCCATCCGGTTTGTGTGCCGAAAGAATCGTTGCTTTTTCAGCTTCCTCGCAATATCCAGATGTGCCTATAATTTCTATAGCTATTTCAGCCAGGGCAAAAGATTTTATTGTAAATTCTCCAGTTACCCCATGTGGTTCTTGCAGACAAGTTTTTGCTGAGCTTCAAAATCGCTACAAGAAGCGTATACGATTTATTTTAAGCGGCGAAATTGGTAAAGTATTTATTATAGAAGGTATTGAAAATCTTCTTCCATTTATGTTTGAAGCTGAAAATTTAAAAAAATAGTTCTCACTTTAGAAAGATTGTCATGCTAAAAGTTCTCATAATCGATGATGAAACAAAGTCAAGGGAAACCATCAAAGATATGCTTGAAATTTTTTGTCATGGAATTGATGTTATTGCACAAGCCGATAGTGTTAAAACAGGAATCTCAGCCATCAAACAATATAATCCCGATCTTGTATTATTAGATATCCGAATGCCTGATGGTACAGGTTTTGACTTATTGCGACAAATCGGGCATGTTAATTTTAAACTTATTTTTATTACAGCTTATGAAGAATATGCAATCAAAGCATTTAAATTTAGCGCACTCGATTATATCTTGAAACCAATTGATCCGGCAGAACTTATAGAGGCTATTGATAAATCGAAAAAAATGATAGCCAATGATAGCCTTAATTTACAGTTAAATTCGTTCTTGTCTAATATTGATGCCTCATCAAAAGAAACAAAAAAAATTGCTCTTAAATCAATGGAGAGCATTAATCTGGTTGAGGTAAATGAAATTATAAGATGCGAGTCTAATGGAAATTACACTAGTTTTTATATGACTGATGGAGAAGAAATCATTGTCTCAAAAACGATGAAAGAATTTGCTGATATTCTCGATGACCATGATTTTTTTCGAATTCATCAGTCTCATATTATTAATCTGCGTCATTTAAAATGCTTTATAAAAAATGAGGATACATGTATTATGAGGGATAACTCAAAAGTACCGGTATCATCTCGTAAACGAGATGAGCTAATAAAATTTTTTAAAAAATATTAAAATTCTTATCAATTCTTACGAATACTCGATAAACCCCTACGAATACTCGATAAACCCCTACGCTTAATAAATCTTCCCAATTAATAAAAAATATATTTTTACTATTGCACACGATTTGATAATGAATTTTTTTATTAAATGTTTGAAATTGTAATGTTTGTTTTTTATTTAATTTTTATCGTTTAATTCTATTTATTGTCAAATCATTTTTTAATATCCCTTCCAATACATCCACAATCAGAGTCCCGAAAAAATAATCAAAACTATCCATATCTCTCAAATACTTCGGGACTCTTTTTTTAATCTTTTCATTTTATTCTCAATTTATTTATAATTTTGAAGTAAATTTATAAATCAGATGATCGATACTCCGAATTTAAATTTTCAACTTTTTGATGATCCGTTGAAGTTGTATAATTCAATGTTACTGGATATTAAAAAAGCACAGAAATATATTTATATTGAGACTTATCGTTGGGCTAATGATAACGTCGGATTGAAATTCAGGGATGCCCTTATAGCTAAAGCAGTTGAAGGTCTGGAAATAAAAATATTAGTTGATTCATGGGCTACTACCCTTCCAAATACCTTTTTTGCGAATATAATTAATGCTGGTGGTGAAGTCCGTTTTTTTAAAAAAATAAAATTTTCGTTTGATTTTTTTACAAAAAATCATAGACGAAATCACAGAAAGCTTTTACTGATTGATAACAATATATCATACATGGGCTCGGCAAATTTTACAGCCTATTCCTTAAACTGGCGTGAATTAGTAATCCGGCTAAACGATGGCATAACTGAAAAATTTAAAAGATCGTTTCTCGAGAGCTATAAAATATATAACAAATATATGTTTAATAAGTTTTCTTTCAAAAAAACGATCCGGCATAATGGTTTTGAAATCATTCAGGATTTGCCGTCAATTTATCGCCAACAAATAAAAAAGAAATTTGAATTGTTAATTCAAAATGCCAAAAAAGAGGTTACCATTGAAACTCCCTATTTTTTACCAGGCTATAAATTACGTAAATCATTAATTGAAGCAGCTCAGCGAGGAGTAGTTGTAAATATTATTGTACCCGAACATTCAGATGTAAAAATCGTTGACATTCTAAGAAGTTTATATTTAGGCCTATTGTACGAACATGGTGTTAGTATATATCTGTATTTTCCTTACAATTTACACGCCAAATGTTTACTCGTTGATAATGAAATATTTGAAATTGGCTCACCAAATTTTGATTACAGAAGTTTTCGGTATATGTATGAAATTGCATTGGTTGGTAAAGAACCTGCAATTATTAGTAAACTAAATGAACACATTAGGGGAACTATGATCCATTGTAAACATTTTAATTATACTGCATGGCAAAACAGGCCGCTCATTGAAAAAATTTTTGCCCGTCTTTTAATTCCATTAAGACATTTATTTTAAAAAAAGGCTGTCCCAACTTTTGGGACAGCCTTTCCGATTCATCCGATCAATAATATTATGAAATTTGAATAATTTTTGATGGATTTTGAGCTTCTTCTTTTTTGGGAAGTGTTACCCTTAATATTCCATTCTTATATTCGGCATTTATTTTTTCGGCATTAATTTCTTTGGGTAAAGTAAATGATCTACTGAATGCTCCATACATGAATTCTTTACGAGTGTAGTTTTTTTCTTCTTCCACTTTTTCGTTTTCTTTTTCGGACGAAATAGTTAAAATATTGTTTTCCAAATTGATTTTAAAATCGTCTTTTTCTAAACCCGGAATGGCTATTTCCAACAAATAAGAATCTTTTTTCTCAATGATATTGGTTGATGGCATAGTATTTAATCCTTTCCAAATCATTGGATTAAATTCTTTTTCAAACAAATTATCAAAAATGTCTGAAAAAAACGGCTGATTTTTCCATTTAACAAGTGTCATAATTTGGTCCTCCTATTTTTAAATTAATTTATTTTTTATTCTCTTTTTGCAATTATCGTTCCAAGGGAATTTTTATTGAAATTTGAACCCAAAATATGCCATATTGACACTATTGTTTTGGAGTGTTTTAGAAATATCGGTCATTATGACATTATGCCATAAAAAAACCGGAATTCTTTAATTCCGGTTTAGATTTGATTTTTTTCAGTTTTACCCGCAATGGAAATATTGATTTACCAAATTCATGATTCTATCCTTATCATTTGAAATATCTTTTCTTAATTCCCTGTCGTTATATGCTTTTAATTTAGAGATAATTCCCTCAATTAGCCTCGGTGTAAATACGTCATATTTTAAATAGATGTCTTCTTGCTTTTCCAAACATTCGGCAGATTCTGCACATGAATCCGGTAAATGATTTAATTTATTTAGTGTTTCTTTATATTCGTCATGGAAAATATTTACATCAACGTAAGTTTTTTTTGCAAAATCGAGTGCATTTTCCATTTGAAGTCCATGGCGTGCAGCAACAGTTAATCCGGCAAGTAACAGATAAATATCTGCAGAACCATCAGGGCATCTGAACTCAACTGTTTGTTTGTAAGAGAGATCTTCGGCAATATTTATTTCGTTTGGATTGGCATCTAAACTCATATTATTGACACCAGACCAGCCTAGCGGAACTCTTACAAGAACAGATCGATTCCTATCACCCCAACAAATATTTGTTGGCGCTTCCTGATGAGGTACAAGCCTGAAGTAAGAAGTTGGGTTTGTATTTCCAAAAGCAGTCAATGATGGGGCAAGGTCTAAATATCCGGCAATAGCACGTTTGGCTACATCACTGAGGATGCCATTTTCAACCATAACGTTACGACCATCCTTAACTAATTTTGTGTGAATATGCAGCCCGCTTCCAGCTTTACCAATAGTGATTTTAGGAGCAAATGTTATTGAAACCCCATACTTATAGGCTATCGTTCTAAGTATCCATTTGGCAATCACAAGTTGATCGGCAGCATCCTCTAATTTGGTAGGTAAAAATTCAATCTCATTTTGTTCATAATCCAAATTATTATAACAAAAATTGCCTACTTCCGAATGACCATATTTTATTTTACCTCCTGCTTGAGCTATGGCATGCATGGCTTCGGTGCGCAAATGTTCAAATTTATTGAATGGAGCTGATTCCTGATAGCCACGCTGATCTTCGGTAGGAAAAAGATTATTTTGTTCACTGATAATATAATATTCTAATTCGCCCATTACCTCAAACGAAAATCCAGTTTCACGTTGTAATACTTCATGAGCTTTACGAAGAATATATTGTGGGGAACTGGCCAAGGGCATTCCATCTTTATTATAAAAAGAACAAAGAATATCAAGCGTCGGTATTGATGTAAATGGATTTAAAAAAGCTGTTTTATACCGTGGTATTACGTATAAATCACTCGAACCAGCTTCAATATGGGAAAAAAGACTTGATCCATCAACGCGTTCGCCTGAGGTAAGAATATTTTCTAGATGTGTTTTACTGTGAATGACAAAATTTAATGTTTTTAAACGACCATCACCGCCCACATATCTGAAGTTAATCATTTCAATTTTATTTTCTTCAATATATTTTATAAGGTCGGCTTTTGTAAAATCTTCAGCAGGTTTGTTTAAATATCTAACTAATGGGTTGGGGCTCATTTCAATTATTTTATTCATTATCATCATATTTATGAATTTTACTTCCTCGTAATTTGGGGGTACAAATGTAGAAACTTTTTTAAATATTACTCTTTATACATAAACTGGATTTGCTTTAAGAAAATTGTGGTTAAAAATTCCCATATTAAAATCTTTGCGTACTTTTGAAGTCAAATTATTATGCATGAATTTAAATGAAATTATATTCTTTTTCCTTTTTATTTCAATAATATTTGGAGTATTATGGTTGGATTTGAGCGTAATTGGTAAAAAAAGCCATATCTTACCCTTTAAAGAAGCCCTCGGATGGACTCTGTTGTGGATATTTTTAGGATTATTGTTTTTTTTATTTATAAAAACTCATGGAGATTTAATACATGGAAGGGATATCAATAAGGATGGAATTGTCAATATTGATGATTTAAGACAATTGCAAACCCAATATGACCATCCAATAAATTTTGATGGCTTGAATTATAAAGAAGCGCTCAAGGTGTATCGCCATAACATGTCGCTCGAATATATTACGGGCTATCTGCTTGAATATGCATTATCTGTTGACAATGTGTTTGTCATGATATTAATATTCTTATCCTTTGGGGTTAAGGAAATGTATTATAAACGGGTTTTGTTTTGGGGGATCATTGGGGCTATTATTATGAGGTTTATTTTTATCTTCTTGAGTGCAACTCTTATACATAAGTTTTCCTGGATTTTATATGTTTTTGGTGGGTTTCTTGTATTCACCGGAATCCAAATGTTTATCGAAAGAAATAAAAAAGCCAAAATTGATACAGATAACCATCCGGCGGTTAAATTTGTTTCAAAATATTTTTCTATTTATAAGGGCGATTCAGGAAGGAAGTTTTGGTTAAGGGAAAACAATAAATTTTATTTTACACCCTTATTCATTGTTTTATTGGTAATTGAATTTTCGGATGTTATTTTTGCCTTTGATTCTGTTCCGGCTATCTTTTCAGTTACTCAAGATCCTTACGTGGTTTTCTTTTCCAATATTTTTGCTATTCTCGGTTTGCGGTCATTATTCTTTCTGGTAGTTCACGTAGTACATCTCTTTGAATACCTTAAAATCGGACTTTCCGTATTGCTTGTTTTTATCGGAGCAAAAATGTTTTTTCACAATTGGCTCGAAGAAATTGGATTTACAACGGCTCATTCCCTTTATATCATTTTACTGATACTTTCGCTAAGCATTATTGCCTCGCTTCTGTTTCCTTCAAAAGAGAAAAAGAAGGTTGAAATCTGATTCCTCATTTAATTAATGGCTACTTACTTTTTACTCAAATATGCTTCAAGCAGTTTTTGAGCTGCAATATAGGAACTTGTTTTACCAGATAATACATCGTTTTCGAGCTGAATCAATAATCTTTTGATGTTCTGATTTTGATAAAAGCTATCGCGAAGATTTTGATCGATAAAATCATACATTATCTGTTTGAGTTGTTCGGTGCGTTTTTGATAGAAATACCCGTTATCTTTTGTGAATCGGACATACTCATCAATGATTTTCCAGATTTCAATGATTTTATTCTTATACCTTGCGGAGCATATTTCTACCACCGGTTCCCAACCCGAAGGAGGCATCGGAAAAAGTTTTAACGCATTAAGATATTCTGATTTAGCAAGTTTAGCCTTTGTAATATTATCACCATCGGCTTTATTAATAATGATGGCATCGGCCATTTCCATTATGCCTCGTTTAATTCCCTGAAGTTCGTCTCCGGCACCTGCAAGCATCAACAGGAGGAAAAAATCGACCATGGAAAAGACAGCAGTTTCGGATTGTCCGACGCCAACAGTTTCAATGAAAATGGTATCGAAACCGGCAGCTTCGCATAAGATAATGGTTTCCCTTGTCTTGCGGGCTACCCCGCCTAAAGAACCTGCTGCGGGTGAAGGGCGTATAAATGCATTGGGATCGGTGGCCAATTCCTCCATGCGGGTTTTATCGCCCAGAATACTTCCTTTGGTTCGTTGACTGCTTGGATCAATGGCTAAAACTGCCAATTGATGTCCAGCTTCGGTAAGGTATTTTCCCAGCGCTTCAATAAATGTACTCTTTCCGACTCCAGGAACTCCGGTAATACCAATTCTGACAGAATTTCCTGAAAAGGGTAAGCAGCGTTCGATGATCTGTTGAGCCATTTCGGTATGCTCGGGCAACGAACTTTCAATTAAAGTGATTGACTGGCTAAGGACGGTTCTGTTTCCACCACGTATTTCGTTAACAAATTCATCAACCGTAAGCAATTGTTTACGGTTAGCCTTTAGTTGTTTTATGGCATATTTATTAATTGAACCTGGTTGTTCAATTCCTTCCTGAACTTTAAGTGCAGACTTGGAAAACTTGTCGGATTTTGTCATTAAAAAAGGCGATTTACTTCTTAGCAAAAATAATAAAAGAAATCGGGTTTTGCCAAGAAGCTGAAGAAAAACTTTAAACAGGCCAATAAGCAACAACTTAGTAAAACCGTGTATCATTAACAGATTTTCTATACTTTTGTGCGCAAATAAATCCATTATTTGAACCCTCTTAAACAACTTGCCGGGCAAACAGCCATTTACGGCCTGCCAACTATCTTAGGCCGGTTATTAAATTATTTATTAGTCCCGCTATACACGTATCAGTTTGTTACTTCCGAGTATGGTGTGGTAACCGAAATGTATGCCTATGTTTCGCTTTTTGCGGTAATACTGACCTATGGCATGGAAACGGCATTTTTCAGGTATTCACAAACTGAGGATGATAAAGGAAAGGTATATGGCACTTCTGTCCTTTCGCTGCTTATCTCTTCTGCCGTTTTTATTACTATTTCCATGATTTTTGCCCGTCCGGTGGCCAGCCGGATGGGATATGCCGAACATACGGAATATATCCGATGGTTTGTCCTGGTATTGGCTTTTGATGCCTTGAGCGCCATACCTTTTGCCAGGCTACGCGAACGTAATAAAGCCGGACAATTTGCGCTTATCAAATCCATCAATATTGTTATTAATTTAGGCCTTAATCTGTTTTTCATTCTTTTATGTCCCTATTTTCTTAAATCATCCGGAAACGGGTTTATCGTAAAGCTTATCCATTTTGTTTACAACCCTGAAGTTGGCGTCGGGTATATTTTTATTTCCAATTTAATAGCCAGCGGAGTTACCCTGCTTCTTTTATTGCCCGTAATTCTTGATATCAAGCTTACGTTTAACAAACCGTTATGGAAACGAATGATCAAATATGCCTTGCCTATCATGATTTTTGGGATGGCGGGTATTGTCAATGAAACGTTCGATCGTATTTTATTAAAACATTTGTTGCCGGGTTCTGATATGAAATACAACATGTCGCAACTGGGAATATACGGAGCCTGTTACAAGATTTCCATCCTTATGACATTGTTTATCCAGACGTTTAAATATGCCGCCGAACCCTTCTTTTTTAATCAAAGCAAAAACACCAATGCCAAGTTGCTTTATGCGCAGGTGATGAAGTATTTTGTAATGGTTTGCTGCTTTATCTTCCTTGCCGTGATGATGTATATTGATGTGGTGATGCTTTTTGTGGGCAGGGAATATCGCGTGGGGCAACCGGTAGTGCCCATTTTACTACTTGCCAATTTGTTTCTTGGCGTATTTTATAATTTATCCATCTGGTATAAACTTACCGGGCAAACCATCTGGGGAGCCTATATCTCCATTTTTGGAGCCATACTCACGCTCATCTTGAATTTCTGGTTAGTTCCCCTTATCGGTTATATGGGGGCAGCCTGGGCTACGTTTATTTGCTACGGTTCCATGATGGTTGCATCCTACATCGTAGGCCAGAAATACTATCCGATCAATTATAACGTAAAGAAACTCCTTGGCTTTTTCGGACTTTCCATACTATTCTACTTCGTAAGCATCCTTATGCATTTCGAGAATCGCATCCTACATCTGACAATAAATACCTTTATCCTTTTCCTCTACGTTTTTATTCTTTTTATAATCGAAAAGCCAAAGAAGCTTTTTGCTGGTAAATCCTGAAAAGGGATAGATTAATTGGATTGAGATAGATTGATCAGACTGTGTATACCTAAACATCCCCTATCTTATCTTTCTTTAGACAGGATTACAGGATTCCACAGGATACACATAATCATAAAATCGGCGGGAACCGTAGAAGCCATATCATCCATGTTCTATTAATAAAGATTGCGAAATCTTACAGTATAAGGCGAGGCTTCCTCTCAGCCTAAGGAGAGATGACCTCTCAGCCTAAGGAGAGACGATCTCTCAGCCTAAGGAGAGACAACCTCTCAGCCTAAGGAGAGGACGTTTCTCCAAATCTCGATGAAAAAACTTCCTGTTCCCGACGTTTGGATTTTTCGCAAGAATCAATGCGATACGTTTAACACATAATCGAATACATAAGTACGTGGCTTATTCAGATCCCTTCCCTGAGCCGAAAATTGGGTAGTTATGCTCAATTTGTAATCGCCGTCGGGTAGGGTGGCAGGGATTACAAAGGTAAGCCTGGATGGATCGTTTACCAGTAGCGAGGTTGGCGGAATGGCAACTACTGCCGAAGTTTGCTGGTTGATAAGATGAATGCCTACGTTCGGATCGCTGCCATCAATTTTTATACGGCTACCACTAAGGTTTACTCCTCCGCCGGGAGTAAGACGGCTGTTGACTGTGCCGGTGGTAACATCGGTTACCGAATTTACAAATAAGCCTGAAGCGGCCATTCCCCTTACATTTACCACGGTAGCCTTTACAGCTTCGCGAACTTCAGCCGTAGGCGTGGCATTCACCGTAAGGCTGTGCTGCGATGAATCCCAGGTGGCATTATCGCCGATAAAAACTCCGTTTACCGTAAGGTTGAAATACCCAAGGCCAAATTTTACCGAAGCGCCGTTAGCTAATTCATTAATGGCAACTTCCTTAACAAGCTCGATAGAGGCTTTGATGGTGGTCGCACTAAGATCGGTACGACGTGTAAGAACTAATTTTATTAAGTCGTCTTCGTTGAGCGACTTGCTGGTTACTACGCGACCGAAACGGTCGTCTTTACGTTCAGTTAGCATTAAATCGTGAAGTTCCACGATTACGCTGTTCTTTTCTGTTAGAGCCATAATTCGTTTTTTTTAAAAGATTTGATAAATTAATTACTTGATTTAAGTCATATTGATAAATTTTTATGGATACAAATTTAAGAATAATATTTCAATAGTCATAATTACTTTTTTCAAAAAAGCTACTTTATCGTCAAAAAAAAGCTGATGGTAAAAAGAAAAAATTTACTTTTGCATTTCAAAATACCAATTGAGGATTTAAAATGGACGACGGACCTGCGAGTACAAGGAAATTAATTCATAACGAATAAAGAAGGAGACTCGCTTTTAGCTTTCATCCTTCTAATTAACTAAAGGAGGATGCAAAGATGACCTCACAATCAACAATATATTTAAGTCATCTCATCGGCAATAAAGTATTGTCCGAGGAAAATAAACCTATAGGCAAATTACTTGATCTGGTGGTGGACATGAATTTTGCCCTTCCCAAAGTAATTGCCGCTAAGGTAAAATTAGGCAAATTACCCATAATTATTGATATTGAACATCTCAAAATCAATAAACAAAACGGTAAATATACTATTACCTGCCGCCATATCGAGGAATTTAAAATTGAAATCGATCATACCCTTTTCCTGACCAAGCACATGCTCGACAAACAAATTGTCGATATCGATGGGCGTAAGTTGGAAAGGGTTAACGATCTGCGATTGGCTGTGCTTTCGGCAGGTATTTTTGTGGTAGCTGTTGATGTTGGAATCGAGGGGCTATTGCGTCGTCTTACCATAGCGAAAACAATCAACCGCTTTTTGAAGCTTTTTGGAAAATCCATTCCCGGGAAATTTATCCTTTGGGACGATGTAGCCACCATCAGTGGTTCACAGGAAGGGATAAAGCTGTCGAAGGAATATTCAAAACTCGAGAAACTACACCCTTCCGACCTGGCTGATATTATTGAAGACCTTGACCGTAAATCACAGGTGGCTGTTTTTGCTTCCCTTAACGAAGAAAAGGCTGCCGATGTACTCGAGGAATTGGAGACAGAAGCTCAGATAAACGTGCTCGAAAGCCTGTCGAAAGAAAAAGCTGCCGATGTGCTCGAAAAAATGCCTGCCGATGAAGTAGCCGACATCCTCGACGATCTGGAAGAAGAAAAGGCGGAAGAATTGCTGGGCGAGATGGAAAATACGGCATCCCAGGAAGTACGCGAGTTGATGGATTATCCCGAAAACACGGTGGGTAGCCTGATGTCCACCGATTTCTTTTCGTTTAAGGAAAGCATGACCGTTGATGAGACTCTTCGCGAATTGCGAAGACTAAAACCCGAACCTGATTCCATTTATTATCTTTATGTTCTGGATAAGGATGAACATCTGATAGCAACGGTTTCTTTACGCGACCTTATTATTGCCGAACCCCATATAAAATTAAGCCAGATAATGAACCGTGAGGTCATCAAGATCGTTGATACCGATAAAATTGATTCATTAGCCGAACTGATAACCAAATATAATTTGATTGCCCTTCCGGTAGTTAATAAGGAATTAAAGATGGAAGGTATGGTTATCATCGACGACGTGGTATATACTTTATTGAAGACAAGGAAGAAAAAAACATTACGGGAAGAATAAGGAAGAATAAGAATGATAGCTTTAAAGGCAAAGAAGAAGAGTTTTTGGAGAAACATCGGTATTTTTCTGGCGATTTTAGGTCCGGGCATTATTACAGGAAGTGTTGATAATGATGCCGGCGGAATCACTACGTATTCCGTAGCCGGGGCGCATTATGGTTATACCCTCCTCTGGACGCTGATTCCGGCTTTTGTTGTCCTTTTGGTAGTTCAGGAAATGAATGCCCGTATGGGTATCGTAACCGGAAAAGGGCTTGCCGATTTGATTCGTGAAAATGCCGGAGTAAAAATCACTTTCTTTATTTTCATTGGATTACTTGTTGCCGACATCGGCAATACGACCACTGAATTTGCCGGTGTTGCCGGAAGTATGCAGGTGTTTGGAGTAAGCAAATACATTTCTGTTCCCATTGCAGGCATAGCAGTATGGCTATTGGTAGTCAAAGGAAATTACCGAAGCACCGAAAAAATATTCTTAATTTTCAGTCTGTTTCTATTATCCTATGTAATTTCGGCGGTAATAGGTAAACCTAATTGGTCTGAAATTGGTACTGCCATAATCAAGCCAACCATGCAGTTCAATTTTACATACATTTCTATCGTCATTGGTATTATTGGTACGACCATTGCACCGTGGATGCAGTTCTATATGCAATCGGCTGTTATCGAGAAAAGATTAGATATTGAAGATTATAAATATACCTTTGTCGATGTCGTTATCGGTTGTATTGCAACAATTGCCGTTGCCTTTTTTATTATGGTTGCCTGTGGTGCAACGCTATTTCCCAATCACGTTGAGATATCGGAAGCCAAGGACGCAGCCATGTCGCTTAAACCGTTAGCAGGATCACTTGCTTCCGCAGTGTTTGCTTTCGGACTATTTATTGCTTCTGTTTTTTCAGCAACTATTTTACCGGTTGCTACGGCTTTTTATGTCTGCGAAGCCTTTGGTTTTGAAGCAGGCATTGATAAAAAATGGAATGAAGCGCCTAAGTTTTACTGGCTTTATACGATAATTCTTATTGTATCGATGGGGATAATACTTATTCCCAACGCCCCGCTTATTACGATCACTCTTTGGTCTCAGATTTTAAATGGATTATTATTGCCGGTTGTTTTGGTCTGCATGATTTTATTGGTTAACAATAAGGAAATCATGGGAAAATATGTTAATAAACCGGTAAACAACATCATTGGCTGGTCTACGGTAATTATTCTTATCTCATTAACAGTCGTATTATTGATCTTATCGTTTATCCGGTAGGAAATACAAATAACTACCGAATAGAATTTTTATCTAATTTTGTTCTACCAAATCATTAATTAATGACAATTAAAATTGTAAATCACTCTCAAAATAATTTGCCCTCATACGAAACCATTGCCTCTGCCGGTATGGATTTAAGAGCCAATCTTGAAGTGCCTGTTCTATTAAAACCTTTGCAGCGTGCTATGGTTCCGACAGGATTATTTATTGAACTGCCTGTGGGTTACGAAGCACAGATCCGGCCTCGTAGCGGTTTAGCAGCCAAATGTGGTATTACTGTTCTAAATTCACCGGGGACTATTGATGCTGATTATCGAGGTGAGATAAAAATAATTTTGATCAACCTGTCTCAGGACGACTATACAATAAAAAACGGGGAAAGGATTGCACAAATGATTATTTCGTCTCACGAAAAGGCTGAATGGTTAAAGGTTGAAAAATTGAATGATAGTGAACGTGGCGACGGAGGCTTCGGACACACAGGCACAAAATAAATTATTGCTACTTGAGTTATTAGATAAAGGAATTTTTGTACTAATTATGAATAAACGTAATATTATTCTGTTTTTTATAGCCGTTACTGTTTTCTTTGCAGGGTGTAAGGTCGGCGAAAAAAAAACAAACGCAGTCAAGCAAAAAGAAATATCATCCAAATTAGTGCAAAAAAATCAGTTGCTTGCCGTTTCATATTTTTATGATGCACTAAAAGAACAAAATATCGAAAATTTTGACAAAGCTTCGGAATTGTTTCAGCGATGTTTAGCGCTTGATCCAAACAATGATGTTGCAATGTATGAATTGGCAAGGATATACAGTCTTAAAAATGATTTCAAATCTTCACTTCCATTAATCGAAAAAGCCGCTTCTATTAATTCAAAAAACAAATGGTATCAAATATTTCTTGCTGATGTTTGTCTTAAAAACGAGAAATATTCAGATGCCATCCGGATTTATACCAAATTAATAAAGGATGAACCCAATAATATTGATTATTATGATAATCTTGCTTCGGTTTACATCTATCAGGGCAAATTAAATGATGCCATAGGAATTTACGATCAACTGGAAGGAAAAGTTGGCGTTACCGAAGAAGTTTGCGCGCAAAAACAGAAAATCTATCTTTACCTGAAAAAACCCGATAAAGCGGCAGAAGAAATTAAAAAACTTATTCTTTTAAATCCTGACGAAAGTCGTTACTACTCCATGCTTGCAGAATTATATATAAGCAATAACATGCCTCAAAAAGCACTGGAAGCTTATCAAAAAGTTCTTGAAATTGAGCCCGAAAATCCATACATTCATGTTTCACTTGCAGATTTTTACCGTAAACAAGGGGATACAACCAAATCTTTTACTGAATTGAAACTTGGGTTTCAAAATCCCAAACTTGACATTGATACTAAAATTCAAATTCTACTTACCTACTATTCTTTTACTGATATTTATACAAAACTTAAAGATGAGGCATTTACCCTTGGCAAAATCATGCTTGAAGCGCATCCCACAGAACCTAAAGCACATGCAATTTATGCTGATTTTCTCGCCCGTCAGGAGCGTTTTAATGAAGCCCGCAACGAATTTCGCATAAGTTTTCAATTAGATAGCGGTAAATATTTGGTGATGGAGCAATTGCTTCGGCTTGATGCTCAACTTGAAGATTATCTTTCGCTTAGCAATGATAGCAAAAAAGCCATCGATCTTTTTAGCAATCAACCAATGGTTTATTTATTCAATGGTGTAGCAAATTACCAGCTGAAAAATTACGATCAAGCTGTAAAAAGCCTTTCTGAAGGCGTAAAATGGGTTGTAGACGATACACTCACACTTTCCGACTTTTATATTTATCTGGGCGATGCTTATAATCAATTAAAAAATTATCCTTCTTCCGATGACGCTTATGATAAAGCGCTAAAACTAAGACCTGATAATGCTTATGTATTAAATAATTACAGCTATTATCTTTCTTTGCGAGATGAAAAATTAGATGAAGCTGAAAAAATGGCAAAACGGGCAAATGAACTTAATCCAAATAGTTTTTCCAATCAGGATACTTACGGCTGGGTTTTATACAAGCTTGGGAAATTGCATGATGCACAAAATTTAATCAGAAGCGCTCTTGAAAATGGTGGTAATAATGATGCTATAATTCTTGAGCATTACGGCGATATTTTATATAAGCTTGGCGAAACTACAGAAGCATTGGAATACTGGCAAAAAGCTAAAAAAGCCGGTAAAGGATCTGACTTGCTTGAAAAGAAAATAATTGACAAAAAATTATATGAATAAACCGTTTCTGTCTCCGTTTTTATTATTTTTTTCTGGACTTTTATTGCTTTCTTCTTGTAATCCAACACGAAAAATTATAAAAGAACCCCTTAAAGAACAAGGCTCTGATTATATATTCCAGAATCTTAAAAAAAATGAATTGTCTTTTAATTATTTAGCAGCTAGTTTTTCTGCCAATTATATAGCCGACAAAAAGAAAATTTCACTGAACGGCCAAATCCGTATTGTTAAGGATAGTGCTATATGGATTTCCCTGTCGCCGGCTTTAGGAATTGAAATGGCTCGTGTACTCATAACTCCCGATTCTGTTAAGTTTATGAACCGCATAGATAATACGTTTTTTCTTAGCGATTTTCAGTACATGGACAGATTTATAAATAATGCCATCGATTTTGATATGCTTCAAGCCATGATTATCGGGAATGATCTTTGTTATTATGAAAATAATAAGTTTAAGGCAAGTGTTGAAAATCAGCAATATAAATTAAGCACCATTGGACGTCAAAAATTAAAACGCTATATTCGTCATAAAAATGAAGCATTAATAGTCCTGATTCAAAATATTTGGATAAATCCGGATAATTTTAAAATCCAGAAAATAAATGTAAAGGAGATAAAAGCTGAAAATAAAAAACTGGAAGCCGACTTTTCAGATTTTTTACAAGTTGATAATCAATTTTTCCCCACCAAAATTGCGTATACCATTGAAGCAGAAAAGAATATAAATATTGGATTGCATTATACTAAGGTTAAAATTAACGAACCTCATAAAATTTCTTTCCGGATTCCTGATAATTATACCCAAATTAAATAATTTAGCCTTTCAAATAGAAAGCTTCTCATGAATTATTCTTTACATAGAAAATTTGCATTATTTGTCTGTTATACAATTTTTTTTATTATTACATTTTGCCTTTCCTCCGTTGTTTATGCACAATCTAAAAGCGAAAAAGAGAAGCTTCAGCAAAAGAAGTCAAAAATAGAAAAGGAAATAAAATATACAAATAAGTTACTCGAAGAAACTAAAAAAAACAAAAAGCTATCCTTAAATCGTTTGGTAATATTAAACAATAAAATCAACAAACGGCAGGAGCTTATTTCAACCATTGGTACAGAATTACAGGGAATTGATAGTCAGATAGAAATTAATTCATTGTCGATTCAACGATCTTCCCAAGAACTAAAGGACCTGAAGGATGAATATGCCAAAATGATTTATTATGCTTATAAAAACAGGAACTATTATAATCGCATTATTTTTGTTTTTGCATCAAAAAGTTTTAATCAGGCTTTTCAGCGAATCAAATATTTTCAACAATATAGTTCTTATCGTAAAACTCAGGTAAAACTTATTCAAAACACTCAACAGCAATTAAATTCCAAAATTTCAATACTCAACGATCAAAAAAACCAAAAACTATCGCTTCTGCAAACGCACGAAAGAGAAAAAATACAACTCTCGACCGAAAAAGAAGAACAAAATCAAAGTATAAAACAACTTTCACAAAAGGAACGAAAATTACTTGCCACTCTTCGCGAAAACGAAAAAGCAGCCCGGCAATTACAAGCGGCTATTCAAAATTTAATAGCCGAGGAAATCAGGAAATCAAATGTTAAGGCTAAAAAAACCGGCAAGAAAACTCCTTCAACTACCCTTACTTATACTCATGCTGAAATTGCATTATCAAACACATTTTCAGCAAATAAGGGAAGACTGCCCTGGCCATCAGAAAAGGGGATTATATCATCATCTTATGGAGAACACAATCATCCGGTGCTTAAAGGGATAAAAGTTAAAAATAACGGTATCAATATTGCAACGAGTGCGGGATCGCATGCAAGAGCTATATTTGAAGGGATAGTAACAAGCATTTTGTCTATACCAAACTTCAATCATGTAGTTATATTGAAACACGGTGAATTCCTTACGGTTTATTCTAATCTTTCTGAAGTTTATGTTAAAAAGGGAGAAAAAGTATCCACAAAACAAGCCTTAGGTGTTGTCAGTACCGATAACGAAACATCAAAAACCGAACTTCATTTTGAAATCTGGAAGGGTAAAACGACGCAGGACCCTGCGCAGTGGATTTCCCGTTAATTTTTGTTAATGTTGCAAATACTCGATAATATTTTTCTACTTTTGTAGAATAAAATAATAAAAATATGGGAAAAATTGGTTTGACAGAAATTATTTTAATACTTCTTGTTATTGTATTGCTTTTCGGCGGGAAAAAAATACCCGAATTAATGCGTGGTTTGGGAAAAGGAATTAAAGAATTCAAAGATGCCTCCAAAGGCGAAGAAAAAGAAAATCCTGATAAAGGTAAAGAATCATAATTTACAATGACAGTTAGCATGTAATTTTTACATATTTTGCCGCTATTTTTTTTGGTAAAATGTTAAATTAAATTTTTGATTGTGCTGATTTTTATTTTTAAAATATTATTTTTGTAAGTTGAAAAGGCAATAAATTAATGCTTTTTCAGTTTTTATAAGGTTGCTTCCTTTTGCTTTATCATACAGTGGATTATGATGAAGCATAAATTATTTAGAATAATTAACATTCATATATAGTATTGACTGATGAATAATCTGAAAATATTTACTTTACTTATTGCTTTATTTTCTACTACTTTTATTTATGCTATTCCAGCCCAACCGGTTGATGACACAACCAAAATCAATCAGGAATTTGTACCCGACGATCCTATTGTAGCAATGCTTGATAGCCTGGTAAATTATCAATACTTTGAAAACTCGACTTTTACTACCGATATTTCTAAATTAAACATTTACAATTTTCCGCCCAATTTTATTCCGACGTATAGCGATTCCGTTTATTTTGATCGTATTGCTGGTTTAAATGCCAAATCGCCTATCGGATTGGTATACAATCAGGATGTTAAAACATTTATTGATTTATATGCTGTTAGAAAAAGAGCGTTGACAGCCCGCATTTTAGGCCTGGCTCAAATATATTTTCCTTTATTTGAAGAACAACTTGACAGATTTGATATGCCCTTAGAATTAAAATATCTGGCGGTTATTGAATCAGCCTTGATACCGCGGGCAAAGTCCAAAGTAGGAGCTTCTGGTTTATGGCAATTTATGTATGGAACCGGCAAAATGTACGATTTAAAAGTTTCCTCATTTGTTGATGATCGGCGCGATCCATACAAAGCAACTATTGCCGCTTGCCGCCATATGAAAGATTTATACAAAACCTATAACGATTGGCTATTGGTTTTAGCAGCATATAATTCCGGAGCTGGTAATGTAAATAAAGCTATTCGCCGTTCGGGCGGGAAAATGGATTTTTGGCAAATAAAGCCGTACCTTCCCAAAGAAACCCAAGGTTATGTTCCTGCTTTTATAGCAGTAAATTATGTGCTTAATTATGCGACAGAACACAATATATTTCCAGTTGAACCGGCATTTATGCACTATGAAATAGATACGGTAGCTGTAAAAGACGTAGTCTCTTTTGATCAAATATCCGAAAAATTAGGTATTCCCATTGCCGATATTGAATTTCTAAACCCTTCCTATCAGCGGGGCATTATACCTTCCACCAAAGGCGAAACGTATTATCTCAGGTTACCCCAAAAATATGTAGCTGATTTTATAAATAATGAAACGGCTTTATACCAATATACTACTTCTAAGGGAATTGAAAGGGATAAGTTGCTTTCACTGTTGAAAAATGCACCGGTATCTGAACGTACATTTTATAAAGTAAAAAATGGCGAAACCCTGACAACAATTTCCCGAAAATTAAATTGTTCGGTTAGCGATCTAAAAAGATGGAATCATATACGTAAGAATACCGTTCGACAAGGAACCCGCTTGATCGTATATTCTCAAGTTAATACTTCTGAATCGCTGTCTTTAAATAAGCAACCTAACGAACTGGAGGCTGAGAATTCAAATCCTGAAAAAACAATTTATCATAAAGTGGAAGTTGGCGAACATCTTGCCATCATTGCTTCCCGTTACCATTGTTCAGTTAAAGACTTGATTGTTTGGAATGATTTGAAAGAAACCACCATTCAACCTGGGCAAAAGCTTATTGTTTCCGGACCGGTACCTCTTGATAAAGAACAAAAAATCGTAAAGAAAACGACAGCAAAAGAAACCAAACAAGAAAAATCGAAGTTTGTTTACTATACTGTTCAAGCCGGAGATACTTTATGGGGAATAGCTAATAAATATAATGGCGTTACGGTAAATCAAATCAAAAAGATTAATAACATTGACAATTCCAATCAATTAAAACCAGGTCAGAAAATTAAGGTTCCCTTGGCAGGTTAAAAAAGAATATACTTCTTATAAAAAAATCCGATAATCTTTAAAATTATCGGATTTTTTTATTTCCGATGGGTATGCCATATCCATAATTTTTTTTAATTTTTGTAGATGTAATCAATTTTTGTTTTAATTTTGCCATTTGGTTAATCCAGATGATTAAACCATCTAATCAAATTTAAAATGCAGGAAAAAGACACTAATACCGAAACATTAATTCTTGAAGCAGCTAAGAAAGTGTTTGTTTTAAAAGGATTTGATGGTGCACGTATGCAGGAAATTGCCGATGAAGCAGGCATAAATAAAGCATTGCTTCACTATTACTTTCGTAAAAAAGAAAAACTTTTTGAAGCCGTTTTTAATGAAGCTTTTTCAAAATTTGTTCCTAAAATATGGAAAATTCAACGTTCCGATCAAACCGTATTTGAAAAAATTGAAGAAGCTGCAGAGCAGTATATTAACTTGTTTAAAGAAAATCCACACTTGCCGATTTTTGTTTTACACGAATTAAGCCGCAACTCAGAATATGTAGTTAATTTACTCCAAACAAACGGTGTTATGCCACCTCTCATCGTTTCACAAATTCAAAAAGAAATTGATGAAGGAAAGATCGAAAATATGCCGCCTTTACAGATTTTGGTTAATTTATTGTCGATGTGTATTTTCCCATTTGCAGCACGACCAATCATTTTAGGCATTTTAATGAATAATGATGTTCAGGCTTTTGATACATTTATCGAACAACGCAAAAAAGAAATTCCAAAGTTTATTATAAAAGCAATATCCAAAAAATGAAACGATATTTATTAATTTTCTGGCTTTTATCAGCGAGTATGATTTATGGACAGGCCCCTGGGAAACTTTCGCTTGACTATTGCTACCAGAAAGCTATGGCAAATTTTCCCTTGATAAAACAACGACAACTGTTAAAGGATGCCGGCCAATTAAAGATAAAAACGCTGAATAATACTTTTCTTCCCCAGGCATTTATTAATGGCCAGGCTACGTATCAATCGGATGTTACATCGCTGCCTATTAAACTGCCCAACGTGAATATTGAAGGTTTAAGTAAAGATCAATACAAAGTTAGTCTCGATCTTTCACAAACCATTTACGATGGTGGAAATGTTTCTAAACAGAAAAAATTGGAAAATTTATCTGTTGAAACTGATGAACAAACTCTTGATGCAGAGCTTTATAAATTAAAAGACCGTGTTAATCAGTTGTATTTTGGTATCATTCTTATTCAGGAAAGCGAAAAACAGGTTGATGTGATTAAAAAAGATGTCGAAAATAAATTAGCTAAAATTGAATCTGGTGTAAAAAATGGCATTATGCTGGAATCAAATGCAGATGTACTAAATGCAGAAATTATAAAACTTGACCAGCAGCTGATCGAATTTTCGGAAAATAAGAAATCCTGTTTTAAGATGCTTGCCGAGTTGATGGGGGAAGCCATAAATGAGACTCCGGTTTTAGACCTTCCGGCAGATCCGGAAATAGCGTCATCATTTGAAAATAAACGGCTTGAAATGAAGATTTTTGATTTGCAACTTAAAAAAACAGATGTTCTTAAAGATATGGTTTCGGTAAAAACCATGCCTCGATTTTCTGCTTTCGGGCAGGCCGGCTACGGACGTCCGGGGTTAAATATGCTTAAAAATGAGTTTAAAGAATATTATATGGTTGGCGCTAAGGTAAGCTGGAATATCTGGAACTGGAATCAAAATCATACTGATCGTAAGATTATTGATATACAAAAAGATATTATTAACTCGCAAAAAGATATTTTTGAAAAGAATCTGAAAATATCAGCAGAAAAACAAATGGGAGATATTCGCAAGCTCCAGTCGTTGATTGAAAAGGACAGTGAACTTATTGAATTACGCAACAAAATTGTAAAAACCTATTCGTCTCAATTAGATAATGGAATAATTACTTCTACCGAATATCTCACCGAAGTAAACAACCAACTTCAGGCAAGATTAATTATGGAATCACATAAAATTCAACTTATTCAAGCTAAAATCAATTATTTAACATTAACCGGGATATTATTAATTCTCAAAAAAATATAACTTTATGAAATTAAGGTACTTAATTCCAATCATAGGATTACTGGCAACAGCCTGTAATAACGATAAAAATAAATCGGACGCTTACGGCACTTTTGAAGCAACTGAAGTTACCATTTCATCGGAAGCCAATGGAAAAATCATTAGTTTCTGTATTGAAGAAGGTCAGAGACTGCCTGCCGATACGATAATCGGGCAAATCGACACGCTTGATTTATCTCTAAAACGCCAGGCTTTAATAGCTCAACGTAAAGCTATTGCAACTAAACAGGAAAACATTTTATCGCAAATTGAAGTTCAGCAGCAACAAAAAGAAAATCTTTTGATTGAGAAAAATCGAATTGTTAATCTGCTAAAGGATAAAGCGGCTACTCCCAAGCAATTGGATGATGTTAACGCTAGTATTCGTTTGGTTGACAAACAAATACAATCTATTCAAACACAAAGTAAAAGTATTCCTGATGAAATGGAAAGTTTAACAAAGCAGATTGCCCAGCTTACCGAAAGCATCCGTAAATGTACGATACGGAACCCTATTCCCGGTGAAGTATTAACTAAATATTCCGAGCCGATGGAAATTACTACCATAGGCAAGGCGCTTTATAAAATTGCCGATATGAATCAGCTTTTTCTTCGCGTTTATGTTGATGGCACACAATTGTCAGCTATTAAACTCGGACAAAAAGTTGAAGTTCTGGTTGACAAGGATAAAAAGGTCAATCGCAAATTGGAAGGGACTATAAGCTGGGTATCGCAAACAGCGGAATTTACACCCAAAATAATCCAGACCAAGGAAGAAAGGGTAAATCTGGTTTATGCTGTCAAGGTTCTGGTTAAGAATGATGGCACGTTGAAGATTGGAATGCCCGGCGAAGTGAATTTTAAATAGTCCCAAGTATTTGAAAAAGATAGAGGATATATCAAAAATTTAAACATGAGCATCATTTCTGTAGAGGTCGATAAACTAAACAAAAGCTATGGCAAGGTAAAAGCCTTGCAGGATATATCGTTTAGCGTAAACAAAGGTGAGTTGTTTGGTTTTATTGGACCCGACGGAGCTGGGAAAACCACGCTTTTCAGAATTTTGACAACTTTACTCATTCCCGATCAGGGATTTGCAAGTGTTGAGCAACTTAATGTAGTAAAAGATTTTAAAAAAATACGACGCAAGCTTGGATACATGCCCGGAAAATTTTCACTTTATCAGGATTTGACGGTAGAGGAAAATCTTAAATTTTTTGCTTCCATTTTCCGCACGACTATCGAAGAAAATTATTACCTGATAAAGGATATTTACAAACAAATAGAGCCGTTTAAGAATCGTCCTGCAGGAAAACTTTCGGGCGGAATGAAACAAAAATTAGCACTTTCGTGTGCGTTAATCCATAAGCCCACTGTTTTGTTTTTAGACGAACCGACCACTGGCGTGGATGCCGTTTCGCGTAAAGAATTCTGGGAAATGCTTAGAATGCTGAAAGAAAGTGGTATAACGATTCTTGTATCGACTCCATACATGGATGAAGCATCACTATGCGATCGTGTTGCCTTGATGCAAAAAGGTTCGATCATGAGCATCGACACGCCTTCAAATATAATTGAACAGTTTGCTCTCAAAATTTTTGCCATCAAAACTGAAGATATGTACCAACTCATCAGAGACCTTCGGGAATATCCTGATGCCAGAAGTGCTTTCCTTTTTGGTCAATATATTCATTATACAGATAAGTCCGATAAACCTGTTGAAACTAAGATTCAAAAATACTTGTTCGAAAAAGGACATAAAAACATTGAAATTGTGCCAATTAAAGCAAATATTGAAGATTGCTTTATGGAGTTGATGAGTAAAAACGAAAATATTAACTGATATCTGTGATGAATTCTGAAAAACCTATTATCGTCGTAAAAGATTTGGTCAAGAAATTTGATAGTTTCGTTGCCAATGATCACCTGACTTTTGAAGTAAAACAAGGTGAAATATTCGGTTTTTTGGGGGCCAACGGCGCCGGAAAAACCACGGCTATCCGGATTCTTTGCGGGTTATCATCGCCTACATCCGGGCAAATCAGTGTTGCTGGTTTTGACGTCTATCATCAAACCGAAAAAATCAAAAAAAATATTGGTTACATGAGCCAGAAATTTTCACTTTATGAAGACCTGACGGTAGTGGAAAACATCCGGTTATATGGCGGCATTTATGGTATTTCGCGTAAAGAAATCAACGTGCGAACGCAGGAGTTGGTTGAAAAATTAGGAATTGCAACGGTTCAGAATAAATTAATCAAAGATTTGCCCTTAGGCTGGCGACAAAAACTTGCTTTTTCGGTTGCCGTGTTTCATCATCCCAAAATTGTTTTCCTTGACGAACCTACCGGTGGAGTTGATCCTATTACGCGAAGGCAATTTTGGGATATGATTTACGAAGCCGCCCACGATGGTATAACTATTTTTGTTACGACTCATTATATGGACGAAGCTGAATATTGCGATCGCGTTTCGATAATGGTGAATGGTAAAATCGTAGCGCTGGATACTCCTGCAAACCTGAAAACAACTTTTGGGGTGCAATCAATAAACGAAGTTTTTCTCAAATTAGCCCGTAATTAGCCAATGAAAGGTTTTATCATAAAAGAATTCTACCACATCTTTAGGGATTTTCGAACACTAATCATCCTTTTTGGAATTCCTGTCGTTCAATTAATGCTTTTTGGCTTTGTGGTTACCAATGAAATCAAGGATGCTAAAATTGCTATTTATGATGCTTCGAAGGATCAAGTAACTCAAAAGATCACCCAGAAACTACTTTCTTCAGGCTATTTCCTTTTAGATAAAAACATCAAAAATTATTCAGAAATAGAAAGTTGTTTTAAAGAAGGAAATATAAAGGAAGTTATTGTTTTTGAATCTGATTTTGCCCGGAAATTCGAGAAAGAAGGCAAGGCAAACGTGCAACTTATAGCCGATGCTTCCGATCCCAATACTGCCAATTTACTGGTAAATTATACCCGTGCCATCATCAATAATTATGTTGCTGAAATGGCGCCCCAGGCTAAAATACCACTTCAAATTATTCCGCAGGTGCGTATGCAATATAATCCAAATCTGAAAGGCGTTTTTATGTTTATTCCAGGCATCATGGCTATGTTGCTGATGCTTATCTCAGCCATGCTCACTTCCATTTCCATTACCCGCGAAAAAGAATTGGGCACCATGGAAATTTTGTTAGTTTCTCCGTTGCGTCCTATTCAGATTATTGTTGGCAAAGTTTTACCTTATGTTCTTCTTTCGTTTGTTAATGCCGTAATTATCTTACTGATAGGAACTTTTATTTTTGAAGTTCCCATACAGGGCAGCATTATTTTATTGCTTGCCGAAAGTGTTCTCTTTATCATGGTTGCATTGTCTCTTGGAATTCTTATTTCAACCCTTACCAATAGCCAGCAGGTTGCCATGATGATTTCGCTGGTAGCTCTTATGCTGCCAACGATTCTGCTATCGGGTTTTATTTTCCCTATCGAAAATATGCCGGTTATTCTTCAGGCACTTTGCCAGCTTATGCCACCCAAATGGTTCATTACTATCATTAAAAGTATTATGCTGAAAGGTGTTGGCTTTGGTTATATCTGGAAAGAAACGCTGGTTCTGGTCATCATGATGTCGATATTTATTGTATTGAGTGTACGTAAGTTTAAAGTAAGATTGGAATAAAATGAAAACCATATTTTTTCTCCTTCAAAAGGAATTTATCCAAATATTCAGAAATAAGGCAATGATTCCAATCATTTTCTTTGTTCCGATTTTCCAACTGATTGTTCTTGTTCATGCGGCTACCTTTGAAATGAAAAATATCAAGTTGTATGTGGTTGATAATGACCTGTCATCAACTTCACGGCAAATGATAAGCAAGTTTGAGGGGTCGCCATTTTTTAACATCAAGGGTCGTTCATTTTCATCCGAAACAGCCGAAGAAGAGTTAAAACACGGGAAGGCGGATATTATTTTACAGATTTCTGATGGTTTTGAAAAAAAACTGGTTAAAGAAGGCAAAGATGAAGTACAATTAATAATAAATGCCATCAACGGAACTACTGCCGGACTAACTTATGCTTATGCAACCAATGTCATCGCCGACTATAACCGCCAGATTATGGTAAAATCCGTGGGTATGTCCCATGAAGGTATTTCCAAAACCATTGCCATTACTCAGTCGTTCTGGTATAATCCTGAATTAAATTATAAAACTTTTATGGTTCCCGGAATCCTGGTTTTGTTGGTAACCATTATCAGCTTAATGCTTTCGAGCATGAATGTGGTTCGCGAAAAAGAAATTGGGACCATCGAGCAAATCAATGTTACGCCCATACGGAAATATCAGTTTATTATGGGGAAACTTTTGCCTACATGGGTAATTGCCATGTTCGAGCTTGCTTTTGGATTGACTTTAGGGAAATTGTTATTCAATATTCCGATGGTTGGTAACCTATGGCTGATATTTATGGTAGCTTCGGTATATATTGTGGTTATTCTGGCCATGGGATTATTGGTTTCCACCATCACCAACACCCAGCAGCAGGCTATGTTTATTTCATTTTTCTTTATGATGATTTTTATTCTGATGGGCGGGCTTTTTACAGCTATCGAAAATATGCCTGTATGGGCGCAATATCTTGATAAGCTGAATCCTGTGGCATATTTTATCAAAATTATCCGTATGGTTTTGCTCAAAGGTTCTTCGTTTACCGACTTCAAAAAGGAATTTTTTTCTCTGGTGATTTATGCCATAGTTATGTTCATTCTTGCGGTCAGACGTTACCGTAAAACCGTTTAAAAAATTTTGTTTATCTTTGCAAAGTGTTAAAAAACAAGTTGAATATTGATGTGAATTATTCGCTATTTTTTAAAAACAGGAAAATAGTTTTTTCACCAGCCTTTTCGTACCTGCATTTTTTAACTTAAAAAAAGAGTGTTCACCAAAATAAAAAAAATGATTGTTAAGAGAATCCTGTTGTTGCTTCTGCCTCTTGTATTCTTTTTACCTTCTTGCCATAAAGCCACTAAAAAGCAACAACTTAGCAATGCTGAAAGTAAAGCTGTTATTGCAAAAATAAAACAAAAAGGAAAAATTATAGCCTCCACCGATTTTAACTCCATCAACTATTTCCTTTACCGTGGAGAGCCTATGGGCTATCAGTACGAACTATTACAAGCTTTTGCCAATTATCTGGGCGTAAAATTAGAAATCGTAGTCAATAACGATTTGCAAAAAAGCTTTGAATGTTTGGATAACGGAGTGTGCGATATGATCGCAATGGATTTAACCAAAACGATGAGTCGAAGTAAAATTGTTGATTTTTCAGTACCCATCATCCATGCACGGCAAATGCTTGTCCAGCGCAAATACAGCCATAAATCAAAGATTGAACCCATTCGGAATCCGATTAACCTGGCTCATAAAATAATATACGTTCAAAAGGGTTCTGCTTTTGCCGAACGTTTAAAAAACCTTCAGCAGGAAATCGGAGATACCATTCAGATCGTAGAAGATCCCGTAAGTAGTGTTGAAGAATTGGTATTGCTGGTAGCCAAAGGTAAAATAGATTATACCATTTGCGACGAACATTTAGCCGGCGTGTATGAACGTAATTATCCTGAATTGGATATTAAAACGCCCGTGAGTTTTCAGCAAAATTTGGGATGGGCTGTCAAAAAAGGTTCCAACGAATTATTGAAAGCCTTAAATAACTGGATGACTAACTATAAGGGTTCAAAGGAATATATGCTAACCTACTCGCGGTATTTCGATAATCCACGCTCGGTCGAATTTGCCCAGTCAGAATTCAATACGCTGGAAAAAGGCATTATTTCCCGTTACGACCGCCTGATTCAGAAATACAGCGCACATATTGGCTGGGACTGGCGCTTATTAGCCTCGCTCATCTATCAGGAATCTGGATTTCAGCCAAGGGCTATTTCCCGTGGCGGAGCCGTTGGCCTGATGCAATTAGTCCCCAATACGGCTAAAAAATATTCGGTTTCTGGCAAATCCTCTCCCGATTTTCAAATTAATGCAGGAGTTAAATATCTGAAACTGCTTGACAAGGAATTTATGTCCTCAGTTCACGACCAAAATGAACGTACTAAATTTGTTCTGGCTTCCTATAATGTGGGTATCAATCATGTACAGGATGCGCAGCGGCTGGCAAAGAAATATAAAAAAGATCCCAATTTATGGACCAATAATGTTGACTGGTTTATGATTCAGAAATCAAATCCGCAGTTTTGTAAAGATTCCGTTGTCCTTTATGGAACTTGTCATGGTAAGGAAACCTACAACTTTGTGAATGAAGTTTTTGAACGATATTATCATTACAAAAATGTAACTGATAAATAAATTTCTGTTTCATGACATTTTGATCGGAGGTTTTCTTATCTTTCATTTTTCTCCTTTTTATTGGGATGTGGATAAAGCGAAAAAGGTAATCAGGCACGCTTTTTTAATCGGGAATTTTATTACATTTGCCATGTCAGGATACTGTTATGACTAACTTTACAGCACGCTATTATTAATCATTAACTTCCCAAAATCATGATTCTCCGTTTTTTTCAAATCCTGTTTTTATTATTTTCCGTTACCGTTTCTCAAATCTTTGCTCAGCCTTTAAGAACGGAACAAAAGGCAAACCGGAAACTTATCCGTATTGAATTAAACGGCAACGGCTGGAAAGCGGTTACCGATCATGGCAGCATTTTTATCACACCGTATACCGAAACTATATGGGAAGTCTGGTATTCGCCCGATGGCAGCAATGCCAGTGATTCTTCCAATGCTGTTGTTATGAAGCCAAGGAATGTTGCTAAAAAAATGTCCTCAATCGCGGGTGCACAATTGCTCGAAAGCGGGGAAATGGATGTTTATGTTCATAACGATCCCTTTTATCTTGCATTTATTTACAAAGGAGATACTCTGCTTAGCGAATCTACCGGATTTGATGTTGACAGGAATAAAAGTAGCGTTTCTTTTAAGATAAGCTCCAATGAAGCCATTTATGGAACCGGCGAACGTTCCATCGTCATGAACCGGCGGGGTTATCAGCTTCCGTTGTATAATCGCCCGTCGTATGGTTATCAGATGGGTACTACCAGCCTGAATTATTCCATTCCTATGGTTCTTTCATCGAAAAAGTATGCCGTGCTTTGGGATAATCCACAAAAAGGATGGGTGGATATTGGCAAAACGCAAGCCGACATACTCGAATGGAATGCCATAGGCGGTACAGCCCGGTATTTTGTGATTGTTGCCGGGGATTATCCCGGACTGATGAAGTCGTATACCGATCTTACCGGTCGCCAGCCTTTGCTTCCCCGTTGGGCTTTAGGTAATTTGCAAAGTCGTATGGCTTATCGCAATCAGCAGGAAACCGATAGCATTGTATCGCTGATGCAGAAACATGATTTTCCGATGGATGCCATAATTATTGATTTTTATTGGTTTGGCGATAGCATTAAAGGGCATCTTGGTACCTTGGACTGGTATAAAAATGCCTGGCCTCACCCTCAGGAAATGATCGCCAACTTTCGTCGGCAGGGTATAAAAACCATTCTTATTACCGAACCCTACATTATTGATACTGTGAAAACCTATGCCGATGCCGATTCAAAAAAAATATTCGTAACCGATAGTCTGGGCAATACTTATGTGGATAAATATTTCTATTTCGGACATGGTAGCCTCATGGATATTTTTAAGCCCGAAGCGAGGGAATGGTTCTGGGAAAAATACCAGCGGCAAATAAATATGGGCGTGGCTGCCTGGTGGGGCGATTTGGGTGAACCCGAAAGTCATCCGTCGGATATCTTTCATGTAAACGGAAAAGCAGATGCTGTCCATAACATTTACGGGCATAACTGGGATAAGATGCTTTCGGATAAATATGCCGAAAATTATCCGCATACTCGGCTTTTTCACCTTCAGCGTTCCGGTTTTGCCGGTTCGCAGCGATTTTCGGCTTTTCCCTGGACTGGCGATGTGTCGCGAAGCTGGGGAGGGCTACAGGCACAATTGCCACTATTACTTACCATGGGTATGAACGGACTTGGCTATATCCATTCCGACGCCGGCGGCTTTGCTATGGGCGAAAAAGATGATGAATTATACACCCGCTGGCTGCAATTTGCAACATTCACCCCGATTTTACGCCCTCATGGTTCGAACATCCCCAGCGAGCCTGTCTTTTTCAGCATCGAAACTCAGCGAATTGTCCGAAATAGTATGAAACTGCGCTATGCTATGCTGCCCTATAATTATACCCTTGCCTGGCAAAATTCCGAAAACGGTGCCCCGCTGATGCGTCCTTTGTTTTATTATTTCCCCGACGATAGTATTGCAAGAAGCGTCGAAAATGAATACTTCTGGGGTGATAATATCCTCGTAGCTCCTGTGATTGAAAAAGGATTGAAGATGCAGGAAATTTATCTCCCATCCGGCCAATGGTATGATTTTAATTCAGGCAAACGTTATTCCGGAAACCAGTGGATAAACTATCCCCTGACGATGGAATACATTCCGCTTTTTGTTAAAGCTGGTAGCTTTATTCCGATGACCACTCCAATGAAAACAACTGACGATTATACTTCGAATGAATTTATTGTACGTTATTATCCTGAAGGTAAATCCCAGTTTATTCAATACGAGGATGATGGTTGGGACAAGCTGGCAATGGAAGAAGGAAACTATGAACTCATCAGCTACAATGGAAATCGAACCAAAGAGCATACCACCATTAGCCTTTCAAAAAAAGGAAGCTGGAAGGGTATGCCAAAAATCCGGCGGATGACTTTTGAAGTTTGGAACAATGACTTGCCGGAGAAAGTACTTATCAACGGAAAAGAAATCCCAAGGTCAAAATCGGGAAAGAATAATAAGAGTTACTATCAGATGGAAGATAACCGGTTGAAGATACATTTTGCTTGGGATGGCAAGCCACAAACGATTGAAATTATCAATTAGTAGTAAATCTTTAGTAATTTTAAAATCTTTATAAATGTTACGTCGTATCATTGCGTTGATTTTCTTGTTTTCCGGCTTTTATTCTTATGGAAATTACGATTTTAATGCCAATTGCCGACGGGCATATTCCAGCATCCTTAGCCTAAAATTTGCCGAAGGCAAGGCTCTTCTTCATCGCGAAAAACTGTTGAATCCTCAGAACGACCTTCCTTATTATATTGAAAATTACGTTGATTTTCTTACTGTTTTTATCGGTGAAGAAAAGGCAACTTTTGAGAAATTAAAACCTAACAAAGCTCTTAGAATCCAACGATTGGAAAGTGGAGATAAGAATTCACCATATTACCGTTATTGCCTCGCCGAAGTGTATTTACAGTGGGCTTTTGTGCGGGTAAAATTTGGAGAATACCTGACGGCAGGCTACGAAATAAACAAAGCTTATCGTTTGCTTGAGAAAAATCATCAACAATATCCCGGTTTTGTGCCCAACGACGTCAGCCTTGGTTTGCTGCACACGCTTATCGGAACCATACCCGATAATTACCGGTGGGTAATCAAAACATTATCGTTTAAAGGCTCGGTAAGTCAGGGTACATCGGAACTTACACGAGTGCTGACGCTTTCTGAAAAAAATCCGGAGTATTCCTATCTGAAGCCCGAAGCCATGTTTTTTCTTTCATTTATCAATCTGAATCTACAAAATGATAAATCGGAGGCTTTGAAACTCTACCGGCGATTTCTGACGGCTGAAAACCAGAAAGTATATGCATCTAATCCTTTGCTTATTTATAGTGTGGCAAGTATTGCTATGCGAACGGGAAATAATGATGAAGCCATCAGAATTTTACTTTCGCGACCCAACGACAGTGCCTATTATCCCTTTTATTATCTCGAATACCTGACCGGTTTAGCTAAACTCAACCGCCTGGAAGCAGGTGCCGGTAAACATTTTCTTAATTTCCTTTTAAAGTTTAAGGGTGCCAATTATATCAAGTCGGCCTATCAGAAATTAGCCTGGTCGTGCCTGATTGCCGGAGATGTTAATTCGTATAAACGAAATATTAATCGTGCGTTGAATTACGGAAATACTTTGGTGGATGAAGATAAATCGGCTGAAAAAGAAGCAAAATCGGGCGAAATACCTAACATCTCTTTGCTTAAAAGCCGTTTGCTTTTTGATGGCGGTTATTATGACAGAGCATTGGATCTGTTGACGGGAAACCGTATGCAAATGGTAACGAAAAAAGATGTTCTTGAATATACCTACCGTCAGGGGCGTATTTTCCATGAATGGGGTAAGACCAAACAGGCCATAGACTGTTACGAGGAAACGCTGAAAAATGGGAAAAAGGATAAATGGTATTTTGCTGCTAATGCGGCGCTTCAGTTAGGACTGATTTATGAAAAAAATGGCAACCGGACGAAAGCTGCGGAATATTACAACCAATGCCTTTCGCTTAATCCCAATGAGTATAGCAACAGCATTCATCAAAAAGCAAAAGCAGGGTTAAGCAGACTAAAATAGAATGTCCTTTCATACTGAATGCAATCGGGATATCAATTTTCATTTTGTCAATATTTTATCTGCTATAATATTGGCATAATGATTCCATTTGCCGCCAAGGGCATGTCCAACGGGTAGCTGCATCACGTCATAGGAATGATTCTCGGGCAAATATTTGCAAAGCGATTCTTTGCTGTTATCGCAGATGATCAAAAGCTTTGATGTATCGGTTTTTTCCAGCTCCGGAACTACGGCTACCATCTGGTCGTGGCGGTAATTATAATCGGGGCTAACCCAGAAACTAGCTTCATTGGAAGCAGCAATCATGGCATAACGAATCACTTTTGCCTTATATTCTTTATCCAAAGCATTATAAATAAAAGGCATGATCTCGGCGCCCAATGAATAACCTGCCAAAATTACCTTTTTTTTATTCCAGACGTGGGAGAAATTCCGGATTACCCGTTGAATATCCCCGGCTACCTGCTTTGGTGTTTTCCGTTCAATAAAATAAGGAACCGTGCTGAATCCCACCACAGGAATGCCTCGACGGGAACATACTGCAGCAATTTCGGTCGTAAAATCCATCCAGCCGCCATCGCCGGGGATTAGAATGACAAAATAATCCGAACGGGAACTATCCTTAGGATACATAGATAACCCCAAATCCATAAGGTCGTCCTTCCGGAATAAACTATCGCTGCCATAGATTGCTTTGATTTCTTTTGACTGGTTCTTGGAAGAATGGAGAAGGTAAAATTCCTTGCCGTAAGTGGATTGGGAATAAGCCATACTGCTTCCCACGATAATCAGGCAGGTTATAATTATTCGTTTTATCATTTTTTCAGTTATTATTTTATACCTAATCTGTTTGCCACTACATCGCTCATCTGGTCATACTTTTTGGAAAACATGTGTCCGTATTTTACCCTGACAACCTCGTAAGGAACTTTATCAGGCAGGACCTTACAGATGGAATGTTTGTATTTATCACAAAATACCAACACTTTATCCGGAGGGACTTTATTAAGTTCCGGTAATACCGGCTTGCTGTAAGCCGGATTGTAGTAATACACCGGGCTTACTTTAAAATCAGCGAGATTCGACGGGGCAATCATCATAATTTTTTCAACATTCTTCTGAAAAGCCGTATCCATTTTATTATACACAAACGGGAGAATTTCGGCACCAAAGGAATAACCACCAAGGATCACCTTTTGTTTTTTCCAGACATGCGAAAAGTTTTTAATTACCCGTTCCATATCGCGAGCAATCCGTGCCGGGCTTTTGGTATCGGAAAAATAAGGGATGGTATTAAAGCCAACCACCGGAATTCCCTTTTTAGCCAGTAAGGCCGACAGCGTATCAATAAAATCGCGCCAGCCACCATCACCCGAAATCATGATGATAAAATAGTCGGTCTGGGATTGGGGACTTTTATAGTACAACAGCGGTAAATCCGCCAGATCATCCTTTGCAAAGGCAGAGTCCATAGCAAATTCTCTCTTGATTTCTGCCGATTGACGGGTTTTTATTCTGTGTGAGTCAATTATTAGCCATGTAATTATCAGCAAAATAATGACGATTCCGGGGATAATTAGAAATTTTTTCATACTTTTGACTTTTCCGGGTAAATTTACGATTTTTATTTAAACGTATGAATTTTAAAGTTATCACTTCTCGCATCAGCGGTAAAATGATTTTTCAGGTTGCGCTGGCACTGATCCCTATAGCTTTCAGCGTTTATTTTATCAAACATAACGGTAATGAGCTGAAACGTTCCTTCGATTTGCTTGCAACCAGTCGTTTAGGTTGGTTTCTGGCAGGGATTGCGGTATCGGCGCTTTATCTCATTATTCACGGTAATATGTATATGGCCAGTTTCCGGACCCTGCATTCCGACGTTTCTTTTTTCAATGCATTGATTCTTTCGCTTAAGCGGAATTTTATCAGTGTTTTTCTTCCGGCTGGAGGAATCACTTCGTTAGCCTTTTTTACTTCCGACATCGAAAAGCAGGGGGTAACCAAAACCCGCATCCATTTAGCGTCTACTGTGTATGGTATTTCCGGTTTTGTTTCGCTGGTGCTCATTGCCATTCCGGCAATTATTATTCTTTTTTTGGCTCATAACCTTACGGGAACCGTACTTTTTGCATTCTTTGCATTAATCATTATCGTAGGTGCATTGATTTTTGCCCTGCGTTCATTTATAAAAGGCGGCGTTATTTTCCGGTTAATTTCGAGATACCAGCCTAAGCTGGTATTTTTTTATGAAGAATTAAAGGAACAGGAATATTCGGCAAAAGGATTCCTCGAAACGATATTCTTTTCTTTTCTCATCGAGTTATGCGGTATTGCTCATTTGTATATTGCCATGAAGGCTTTGGGGATAGATGCCACTTTGCAGATAGCCTTGCTGGGCTATGTGGTGGCAACGCTGATGTATGCCGTTTCGCCCTTTATGCGTGGGCTGGGAGCCGTGGAAATTTCGTTAACGGTAGTATTGCTGAGCTATGGCATATCGCAGGTTGATGCCATTTCCGCCTCGCTGCTCTATCGTTTCTTTGAGTTCTGGCTGCCGTTGTTGATCGGTGCACTAAGTTTTGTGTATAAACGCGACAACCTGTTCCTTCGGATCTTCCCAGCTTTTCTTATCCTGATTCTTGGCATTGTCAATATTTTTTCGGTGCTGACGCCTGCCGTGTCCGAACGTCTCGCTTTTCTCGAAGATTTTCTGCCTGCTGATGCTATCTATTTCTCCAATTTCTCCGTCATCATTGCCGGGATACTGCTCATTGTGCTGTCGGCATATTTAGTACGCGGACTGAGGAATGCCTGGTGGGTGTCTCTGGTCATTGCGGCGCTGTCGGTGGTGGGACATCTTACCAAAGCCATCGACTATGAAGAAGCCTTTTTTGGATTATTTGTCGTGGCAACGCTTATTTATACCCGGAAAAATTATATCGTTCATAACGATAAACGGCTTTTCCATAATTCAATATCCATATTGCTTGCGGGTTTTGGCTTCATTTTGTTTTATGGCATCGTTGGCTTTTACTTAGTTGATGAATGGCATTACGGACTCAACTTCAGCTTCCGGCAATCGGTTTATTACCTTTTTAACACGGCCTTTTTGTTTAATAATGGCGACCTGACGCCTCAAACCGAATTTGCCCACTGGTTTACCTATTCCTTAAACTTCTGCGGAGGCGGCTATATCATTTTCTTTTTGTTTATTTTGCTGAAACCATCCAACTATCGCCATCAGGAAGAGGAAAATGAACGGAAAACAGCCGAAGATCTGGTGAGACAATATGGCGTTTCTGCCCTCGATTATTTTAAAACGTATCGTGATAAACATCTTTACCTGGGGAAAAATCACGAGTGGTTTATTTCCTTCCGTATTTCGGGCGACTATGCCGTGGTACTCGAGAATCCGGTTTGCCGGGATAAATCCTTACTACCCGGATGCATCAACGAATTTGATGATTATTGTGCCGAAAACGGCTTGAAGACTCTATATTATCGTGTGGATGAAGATGACCTGGTTTACTATCAGCAACTGAATAAAAAATCGCTTTTCCTTGGGCAGGAAGGAGTCATCGATCTGGACGTTTTTAAATTGGAAGGCGGCGACATGAAGCCCATACGCAATGCCATCAATAAGCTGAACAAGGAAGGATATACCTGCAAAATAGTAACTCCGCCGCTGAAAGAAGGCCTGCTTCAGAAGCTGAAAGCCGTTTCCGACGAATGGCTGCAGGCTTTTGAGAAAAAGGAAGCGGTGTTTTCGCAGGGTACCTGGAATGCCAGGGAATTGAAAAAACAGGTTGTGCTTATAGTGGAAGATCCCGAAGAAAGGGTGGCCGGATTCTTAAATATCGTACCCGATTATGCTAAGGACGAAGGGACTTACGATCTGATCCGCAGGGTGAAGGATGTCCCCGGTGGTGTGCTGGATGTGCTGATGGTAACCATGATTGACTATTTCAGAAACGAACACAAGAAATACCTTAACTTAGGTATGGCTCCGCTGTCGGGTATCGAAAAAGGAAAAAACCTGCCCGAAAAAACCATCAAGTTTGCTTACGAAAACCTGAAAACGTTTGGACATTTCAAGGGGCTGCGCTTTTTTAAGGAAAAATACGCTACCATCTGGAAAAACAAATACTTGGTTTATAGCAACGACTACGATCTGCTGGCTGCACCTATCGCCATCAGCAAGGTGTCGAAGGAATAAGTTAAAATGGGTGCGCGGAGGCTGTAAAATAAACTGTGTCAAAGGGAATAAATAATTAAATTTGACACAAGAAATGGGAAAATGTAAATTTGATTTTGAGGCCTACAAGCAGGAAGCGAAAGAGAGGCTTCGCCGGGGAGAACCAGCCGGAGGCAAAGAAGGCATATTTCAACCTTTGTTAAAACAGATGTTGGAAGAGCTACTGGAAGCAGAAATGGACGAGCACATGGATGAGCAACAGCGATCAGTTGGCAATCGTCGTAATGGTAAAATAGGAAAGAGGGTCAAAAGCATCGAAGGGGAATTCGAGTTAAACACACCCCGGGATCGTAATTCAGATTTTGATCCAAAGGTAGTACCCAAGCGGCAAATCATCATCAACGAAGAGTTGGAAAACAAAGTGCTACGATTGTATAGTAAAGGGGTAAGTACCCGGGATATCTGTGAGCACATTGAAGAGATGTATGGGTTTACGCTCTCGCCAACAACCTTGAGCAACATTACCGACCGTGTTATTCCATTAATCAGAGAATGGCAGCAACGCCCGTTACAAAGCGTGTATTGCTTTGTATGGATGGACGCTATACACTACAAGGTGAAAGAAGATGGCAAAGTGTCTTCCCGTGCAGTATACAATATACTTGGAGGGGAGTGTAAAACGAACTGTGTCATAAAAATTTTCAGTACTTTTGTTTGTCGGGATAAACGGACACTGGCTCTGCTGAGGAGCAACCAGTGAAGGGATAAACCCGACCGACGGAATAATTATCCTAAAAGTGCTATGTGCAAATGTAGCGCTTTTTTTAATGGATAATAATTCTGGAGTAAAATGCCTTAAAAAACCCATATCAAATTGTATTTATGTTTATTCTGGCTCTTTCTGCAAAGATAATATCCAGCTGCGATGCTACTATGCCCCAGTTTGGCAGAGGTGCCGTCCACTTTTCTACAATATTCTGGGTTGCAAGGTAAATAAGTTTTAGTAATGCCATATCGCTGGTAAAAGCTCCTTTGGTTTTGGTTACTTTACGTATTTGCCTGTGAAAACCTTCTATCGTATTGGTAGTATACATAATTCTGCGAATAGGTTCGGGGTACTTAAAGTAATTACTCAGATGTTCCCAATTGTTACGCCAGGAGGTAAAAACCGGCGTATACTTCTTTCCCCATTTCGCTTCTACCACATCCAGGTTATATTCTGCTTCTTCTTTAGTAATAGCCTGGTAAACTGTTTTTAGATCTTTCATAAACTCTCTACTGTCTTTAGAAGCAACATACTTTAGTGTGTTTCTAATCTGATGAACAATGCAGGATTGTATTTCCGCTTTAGGAAATACCAATTCAATAGCTTCGGCAAATCCTTTCAGATTGTCTATACTGACAATAAGCATGTCTTCAACACCCCGGGCTTTAAGATCATTTAACAACTGTAACCAAAACCGGGAGCCTTCGCTTTCGGCTACATACATCCCAAGCAAATCTTTTATTCCTTTATTATCTACTCCAAGTATATTGTATACTGCACGGGAAGACACTTTGCCATCTTCTTTCACCTTGTAGTGTATAGCGTCCATCCATACAAAGCAATACACGCTTTGTAACGGGCGTTGCTGCCATTCTCTGATTAATGGAATAACACGGTCGGTAATGTTGCTCAAGGTTGTTGGCGAGAGCGTAAACCCATACATCTCTTCAATGTGCTCACAGATATCCCGGGTACTTACCCCTTTACTATACAATCGTAGCACTTTGTTTTCCAACTCTTCGTTGATGATGATTTGCCGCTTGGGTACTACCTTTGGATCAAAATCTGAATTACGATCCCGGGGTGTGTTTAACTCGAATTCCCCTTCGATGCTTTTGACCCTCTTTCCTATTTTACCATTACGACGATTGCCAACTGATCGCTGTTGCTCATCCATGTGCTCGTCCATTTCTGCTTCCAGTAGCTCTTCCAACATCTGTTTTAACAAAGGTTGAAATATGCCTTCTTTGCCTCCGGCTGGTTCTCCCCGGCGAAGCCTCTCTTTCGCTTCCTGCTTGTAGGCCTCAAAATCAAATTTACATTTTCCCATTTCTTGTGTCAAATTTAATTATTTATTCCCTTTGACACAGTTTATTTTACAGCCTCACTTGGAGTAGATAATAAAGGAATAAAAGATTTGCTTGGGATGTATGTAGCCGAAAGCGAAGGCTCCCGGTTTTGGTTACAGTTGTTAAATGATCTTAAAGCCCGGGGTGTTGAAGACATGCTTATTGTCAGTATAGACAATCTGAAAGGATTTGCCGAAGCTATTGAATTGGTATTTCCTAAAGCGGAAATACAATCCTGCATTGTTCATCAGATTAGAAACACACTAAAGTATGTTGCTTCTAAAGACAGTAGAGAGTTTATGAAAGATCTAAAAACAGTTTACCAGGCTATTACTAAAGAAGAAGCAGAATATAACCTGGATGTGGTAGAAGCGAAATGGGGAAAGAAGTATACGCCGGTTTTTACCTCCTGGCGTAACAATTGGGAACATCTGAGTAATTACTTTAAGTACCCCGAACCTATTCGCAGAATTATGTATACTACCAATACGATAGAAGGTTTTCACAGGCAAATACGTAAAGTAACCAAAACCAAAGGAGCTTTTACCAGCGATATGGCATTACTAAAACTTATTTACCTTGCAACCCAGAATATTGTAGAAAAGTGGACGGCACCTCTGCCAAACTGGGGCATAGTAGCATCGCAGCTGGATATTATCTTTGCAGAAAGAGCCAGAATAAACATAAATACAATTTGATATGGGTTTTTTAAGGCATTTTACTCCAGAATTATTATCCATTAAAAAAAGCGCTACATTTGCACATAGCACTTTTAGGATAATTATTCCGTCGGTCGGGTTTATCCCTTCACTGGTTGCTCCTCAGCAGAGCCAGTGTCCGTTTATCCCGACAAACGAGGCTGTAAAATAAACTGTGTCAAAGGGAATAAATAATTAAATTTGACACAAGAAATGGGAAAATGTAAATTTGATTTTGAGGCCTACAAGCAGGAAGCGAAAGAGAGGCTTCGCCGGGGAGAACCAGCCGGAGGCAAAGAAGGCATATTTCAACCTTTGTTAAAACAGATGTTGGAAGAGCTACTGGAAGCAGAAATGGACGAGCACATGGATGAGCAACAGCGATCAGTTGGCAATCGTCGTAATGGTAAAATAGGAAAGAGGGTCAAAAGCATCGAAGGGGAATTCGAGTTAAACACACCCCGGGATCGTAATTCAGATTTTGATCCAAAGGTAGTACCCAAGCGGCAAATCATCATCAACGAAGAGTTGGAAAACAAAGTGCTACGATTGTATAGTAAAGGGGTAAGTACCCGGGATATCTGTGAGCACATTGAAGAGATGTATGGGTTTACGCTCTCGCCAACAACCTTGAGCAACATTACCGACCGTGTTATTCCATTAATCAGAGAATGGCAGCAACGCCCGTTACAAAGCGTGTATTGCTTTGTATGGATGGACGCTATACACTACAAGGTGAAAGAAGATGGCAAAGTGTCTTCCCGTGCAGTATACAATATACTTGGAGTAGATAATAAAGGAATAAAAGATTTGCTTGGGATGTATGTAGCCGAAAGCGAAGGCTCCCGGTTTTGGTTACAGTTGTTAAATGATCTTAAAGCCCGGGGTGTTGAAGACATGCTTATTGTCAGTATAGACAATCTGAAAGGATTTGCCGAAGCTATTGAATTGGTATTTCCTAAAGCGGAAATACAATCCTGCATTGTTCATCAGATTAGAAACACACTAAAGTATGTTGCTTCTAAAGACAGTAGAGAGTTTATGAAAGATCTAAAAACAGTTTACCAGGCTATTACTAAAGAAGAAGCAGAATATAACCTGGATGTGGTAGAAGCGAAATGGGGAAAGAAGTATACGCCGGTTTTTACCTCCTGGCGTAACAATTGGGAACATCTGAGTAATTACTTTAAGTACCCCGAACCTATTCGCAGAATTATGTATACTACCAATACGATAGAAGGTTTTCACAGGCAAATACGTAAAGTAACCAAAACCAAAGGAGCTTTTACCAGCGATATGGCATTACTAAAACTTATTTACCTTGCAACCCAGAATATTGTAGAAAAGTGGACGGCACCTCTGCCAAACTGGGGCATAGTAGCATCGCAGCTGGATATTATCTTTGCAGAAAGAGCCAGAATAAACATAAATACAATTTGATATGGGTTTTTTAAGGCATTTTACTCCAGAATTATTATCCATTAAAAAAAGCGCTACATTTGCACATAGCACTTTTAGGATAATTATTCCGTCGGTCGGGTTTATCCCTTCACTGGTTGCTCCTCAGCAGAGCCAGTGTCCGTTTATCCCGACAAACAAAAGTACTGAAAATTTTTATGACACAGTTCGTTTTACACTCCCCGACAAACAAAAGTACTGAAAATTTTTATGACACAGTTCGTTTTACACTCCCGGTGCGCGCCTTCCCGAAAATCATTAGCGCCTTGCCGAAATGGGTTAGCGCCTACCCGAAATGCTTTAGCGCCTTGCCGAAATGGGTTAGCGCCTACCCGAAATACTTTAGCGCCTCGTCGAAATGAGTTAGCGCCTTGTCGAAATGAGTTAGCGCCTTGCCGAAATGAGTTAGCGCCTTGCCGAAATGAGTTAGCGCCTTGTCGAAATGAGTTAGCGCCTTGCCGAAATGAATTAGCGCCTACCCGAAATACTTTAGCGCCTCGTCGAAATGAGTTAGCGCCTTGAGATGAGCAATGGAACACGGATGACACGGGTTTGGCGGATTGTAACGGATTTTGCTTTAATGGAACACGGATGACGCGGATCAGACGGATTATAACGGATTTTTTTTGATCTGGTGTTTTTAGCGGGTTGATTAGGTAATGACAAACCGGGTACTCTTTTTTTACCGCAGAGGAACGCAAAGAAGGCATGGAGGGCTGCAGAGGAGTTTTTTATAAATAAAACGTGTTTGGATACTTTGGATATTAAAATTTAATATATTTGGGGCATTGAAAAAGTATGATTTAAAACACGATTGGGAGTTGATCTTTTAATTTCGGAAGCATTTTATGGATAAGTATTTCAGATATTAATTCAACACTACAAAGACATTATGAAAGTTAAAATAATTTATTCGGTAATTCTATTTACCATTATTGCTGGTTGTTCGAGGCATATAATAACACCATTTGCGGGATATCATCAAATAGAATCAAGAACCCATATAAATTCATTCAAGCAGATTGATTTTTCGAAAGCAAAGGATATAGCACTGACCGTTAATAATGATTTTAAACTTTCACTTGCAGATTCTGTTATGCAATGCGAAGATTCATCATTAACCAATTATCAGGTTTTTAAATTCAAAACAGTTATTTCAGGGTTGTATCGAATAAACGTAATAACCTATGCTTTTGGCAATGTTGATCAACTTTTTGTTTTTATGCCACAAATAAAGGTTTTTGATGAAAATTTACATCCCGTAGAAATTAAAATGGATTCGAGTGCACAAAACCAACCTTCTTCATTTATTAGAAGAGCTTGGGTGTTTGAGCAAGTCATACCAAAAGAATATTATCTGGTTGTTTATTCTGACAACAATAAATTAGGAAACCCGGTTTGCTCCTATGATAATTACATTCCAGTGGGAAATATAGATATTAAAAACCATGTTATAATTAACAGTACTTTGTTTGGAGAATTCAGAATCAGGATTGAAAATCTTTGATAAAATTGGAACGACAAGATAAAAACAGCCTATAACAACACTTATACCCAATAGCCTATGATAGTGCAAATTGAATCAGCAGTGCCCCACATAAAATATATGCTTGGCGACTGTGATGAAGCCCGCAAAATAGCTACTGGGCATAGCTGTGAATCATTAGGCAACAGTTTAAAAAACGAGACTTTGAGAACTATTAACTAATGATAAATTAACTATGACAAAAAAAGATTTTTTTCGCTTGATTATAAAGATTTTTGGATTGTATTCTGTAATTTCAATAATCTTTTCAGCATTTCCTAGTAATATGGGTTTTGTAATTAGTCAGATTGATTTAACAGGTATAATTTGGCTGATTGGTAGCTTGATTTTGATAATACTCCTTTTCATGTTTTTGATTTATAAACCTGACAAAATAATAGATTGGTTAAAACTAGATAAGGGATTTGACGATGACAGGATTGATTTTCAAAATTTCAACAATACCAACATTTTAAAATTGGCGGTGATTGTGATTGGCGGAATAATGTTGATTAAAAATATCCCAGCTTTCTTAAGTTATACGCTGTTTGCCTTTAAATCAGCCGTTGGTAATGATTTTGATAACAGCGTGATTAAATACACTAGTTTAAAGGATTATATTTATTGGGCTATAAGCTTTCTGAATATTTTATTGGGTTATCTCATGATTACTAATTACAGTTATATTAGCAAGATTTTGAGGGAAAAGGATAAAGATGGAAAATAAAACCGTTGCCTGACATGTGGTATAGTTTATTGCCGTCGCGGTGCTAACTTTATGGTTTTCGCTTTTATTAAAGTTCGGTGTAGCTTGATAAGAAAGTGCTTCGAAATCGGCAATTAACCATATCACCGGCCGTTGATGTTTATCGTAAAAAGAACGAAACGACAGATTAAATCAATTATCAGAACGAAACAAAATGAGACTACAAAGTAAATTTTTTGTCGCTTAACCCGAACTCGGGTTATAGACAGGCAAATGGGAACTTTTTATGCTATATCATATCATTTGAGTTTAGAGATTAGGAGAAATAGGCATTTTTGATGCCGACAGGGGCTTCACTCGTTGACCGGATTTTTGTAACGGGTATTTTGCTACTTTTACACCGTTAAATTATTCATGCGATGGCGTATAAAAGTCTGCAACATTTTATTAAAACGCTTGAAGAACAAGGCGAGTTGGTCCGGATATCCGAGTACGTTTCGCCACATCTTGAAATAGCCGAGATTACCGACCGCATTAGCAAGAGCAAGGGTAAAGCCCTGCTGTTTGAAAACAATGGGACTAAATTTCCATTACTTATCAATGCTTTTGGTTCCGAAAAGAGAATGTGTATGGCGCTGGGCGTAAGCCGGCTCGATGAGATAGGGGAGGAGATGGAGGCATTGTTTGATAAAGTGTTTCAGCCAAAGGAAAAACTACTCGACAAACTGATGCTTGTGCCAGTGTTTATCAACTTGAATTCGTATCTCCCCAGGGTTCTTAAAGGCAAAGGCGCTTGTCAGGAGGTGGTAATGGACAAGCCGGACCTGGATCAGCTTCCGGTGCTTACATGCTGGAAGCAGGATGGTGGGCCTTTTATTACATTGCCGGTAGTGCATACCAAGGATCCGGTTACAGGAATCCGCAACGTGGGTATGTACCGTATGCAGGTGTTTGAGAAGAGCGAAACGGGCATGCACTGGCATCTGCATAAAAATTCGGCACGCCATTTTAACGAATACAAACGCTTAGGACTGCGTATGCCGGTGAGTGTTACCCTTGGCGGTGATCCGGCGTATACTTATGCTGCCACAGCTCCTTTGCCCGATGATGTGGATGAATATCTCCTTGCCGGATTTTTGCGCAAGAAAAAAGTGGCGATGGTAAAATGTCTGACCAACGATCTGGAGGTTCCGGCTGATGCTGATTTTGTAATCGAAGGATATGTCGACCCGTTGGAAGATTTTGCGTTGGAAGGTCCTTTTGGCGATCATACCGGTTATTATTCCTTGCCGGATTATTACCCGCGTTTTCATGTTACCTGCATTACACATCGCAGGGATGCCGTTTATCCGGCAACCATCGTCGGTATTCCGCCACAGGAAGATGCGTGGCTGGGCAAGACTACCGAGCGCATTTTTGTAAAGCCAATCAAAATGAGCATGCTTCCCGAAATAGTGGATATGGATATGCCGGCGGAAGGAGTTTTTCATAATATTGCCATTATTAAAATTAAAAAAACGTATGCCGGACAGGCCATCAAAGTGATGAATGCCCTGTGGGGCGCCGGGCAGATGATGTTTAACAAAGTGATGATTGTAGTCGACGGCGAAACTGATGTTCACAATTACCAAAGCATTGCTAAAATTGTTTCTCAGAAAGTAAATCTGCCGGCTGATGTTTATTTTACAAAGGGTCCATCGGATGTACTCGACCATTCGAGCCGGCATTTTGCTTTTGGTGGGAAAATGGGAATTGACGCCACCACCAAGCTACTTAGTGAAAGCGGGAATCTTGTTGCCAAAGCCGAAAATCATCTTTTTATCACGGATAAGCTAAAATCGGCTTTTCCCGAAATTATTGCCGTTAACGAAAATCTGATTTCTGAAGGAATTACTGTACTTATTATTTCGCTGTTGAAAAACAAGAAAAAACAGGTAAGAATATTGCACAATGCCCTTGCATCGTCCGGTTATCTGACGGATATCCGTTATGTAATTTATACAGATCAGGTATTGGATGTGAACCGGATTGGCGACGTGGTTTGGCAGATTGCCAATAATATTGATCCGCAAAGCGATTGTTTTTTTGCTGATGCCGGATTTTGTCTTGCCATTGACGGAACACGCAAAACTAAGGAATGGGATGGTTTTGAACGCGATTGGCCTAATATAATTGCGGCAGACGATGAAACTATCCGTTCGGTGGACGGGAAATGGGAGAAACTTGGTTTGGGGAAATTCATCCCTTCGCCTTCGCTTACCTATAAAAAACTACTTTTCGGTGGTAATGCCATAGTTGACGAATAATTATTTGCGGTCGAAGAAAGGATTTTTGGAATAAGCTGCCAGTGGAATTCCGAAAATTATTTTTACTTCTTTGCCCAGGAGTTTCATTCCCATTGCAGCAAGGCCAATTGAATACATAATGCGGTTGTCCACGCGATTATCGGCGGCAACGGAAGCTGCCGAGCCAATGGCTATGCCTAAATCCACCTGGTTAAAAACACAGGTGCATTCGGGATGTTGATCTTTTTCCGCACAGGTTTTAAATCCGCACAGTCCGCAGTTGAGCCCTGCCGACATCGCTTTGGTTCCGATCAGTACAATGGCTTCTGCCAGAAGAATATTGTTGGCATCGCGGATTAAAAACTCAGCGGCGTTTTTTTTGCCGATTTCAATCATTTGGTCTGAAATACGTTTGATGTCGTTGCCGGCAACAATAGCTATTTCGATGCTGTTGCGTCCGCGTCCTTTTGGAGCCGTACGGGCTGCAACTACCATTTTACGAGCAGTTTCCATCAGCGATTCACCGATGATGCTATTTTCTGTAATTAATGCCATGATAGAAAAGATTAGAGGCATCAAAAGTATAAAAAAAGCCGGTTGGAAGTATTTTCCAAACCGGCTTATGGTCTCCTCGGGGGGGCTCGAACCCCCGACCCATTGATTAAGAGTCAATTGCTCTACCAACTGAGCTACGAAGAGTCGTTTTTTTCGGACTGCAAAGATATAAATTTTTCTAAAAGATAAACGGTTGTGCTGATTATTCTTTTGAAGAAAACATTGCCGGATTTATGGTCGTGCGGATATATCTTTTGGTAAGATCCAAGGAAAAGTGTTTTTCTATATCTTTGGGAAAAATTACATACCCCATGAAATATTCACAAGGATAATGTCTAAACAAACCAAAAATGATATTTTAGGGATATTCCCCCGAGAAATCGGGGCAAGCTATTTTGACCAGTAAAAATAAAATTAATAACAAATGAAAAGAATCACGCAGTTTTTGTTGTTTGTCGTATTTGTCTTATTGACAAACTTTTTACCTCAGCCGTTGCAGGCACAGAAAAAAATCACGGTAGCTTTTTACAATACCGAAAACATGTTCGATACCATTGATGACCCGCACAAAAATGATAACGATTACCTGCCGGGAGCCAAGTTGCAATGGGATAGCAAAAAATATTTTAAAAAAATTGAAAACATCGGCAAAGCGCTCAGTTCGTTCGATTCATCATCGGTAAAATTGCCTACGCTCATTGGTTTGTCGGAAGTGGAAAATGAAACGGTGTTGAATGATTTAATCAAGCGTACAAATCTTAAAAAGGGTGGTTATAAAATTGTTCATGAAAAAAGCCCGGACATACGCGGAATAGATGTGGCGCTTTTGTACCGGGCTAAGTATTTTAAATATATTTCACATAAAGCCATTGCCATCAACTTCCCTGATGATAAAAACGATAAAACGCGTGATATTCTTTATGTAAAGGGGATAGTCGGGAAGTCGGATACCTTGAATCTCTTTATTAACCACTGGCCGTCGCGATTTGGCGGGCAGGAACAATCGGATCCCAAGCGGCAATATGTGGCTTCGGTTTTACGGCATTATTCCGATTCTTTGCTTAGCCGTAATCCGAAAGCATATATTCTGATAGAAGGCGATTTGAATGATGAACCAAATAATCAAAGCGTTGCTACCGTGCTGAATGCTCAGAAGCCTGGAACCAAAATTTATTCTCAGAAATTATATAACCTTTTGTATAAAAAGTTTGAAAAAGGTGAAGGTACTATTTATTACAAGGATTGGGATGTATTTGACCAGATCATTGTCAGTGGTAATTTTTTGAATAAAGGTAAAAAAGGTTTGCAAATCAACGAAAAAGATGTGCATATTTTTAAACCTCAGTGGATGCTTTACCAGAATAAAAAGGGAGAATGGGTTCCCAACCGTACCGAATCGGGCGGAAAATATTTTGGCGGTTACAGCGACCATCTGCCGGTGTACGTAAATATTATTGCCAGGTAAAATCAGTTGCCCAACAATGCAGTTTCAGGGTTATTCCTGTCGAATAATAAAGCCGGATTTTCGAGCAATTCTTTCACCTTGATCAGAAAACTTACCGATTCTCTGCCGTCGATTACGCGGTGGTCGTACGAAAGAGCGATGTACATCATGGGTGCAATGATTATTTGATTATTTAGTGCAATAGGCCGTTGCTGAAGGGTATGCATCCCGAGGATAGCGCTTTGCGGAGGATTCAGGATGGGCGTGGAAAGCAGTGAACCGAAAACGCCACCATTGGTGATGGTAAACGTTCCACCGGACATTTCTTCGAGCGTAAGCTTATTTTCGCGTGCCTTGGAAGCTAATTGTTTTATTTTTAATTCAATTTCCAAAACCGACATGGCTTCGCTGTTGCGGATGACTGGAACGACCAACCCTTTGGGTGCGCTGACAGCTATTCCGACATCTATAAACTTATGATAAACCATTTCATCGCCGTCTATCAAGGAATTTACCTGAGGATATTCGGCTAAAGCCATCGTTACGGCTTTGGCGAAAAAAGAAACCAAACCGAGCGATGAACCGTATTTTTGTTTAAAGCGTTCTCCGATAGCCTTTTTTATTTCAAGAATTGCGCTCATATTCACCTCGTTGAAGGTGGTTAGCATGGCTGTTTCATTTTTTACGGCTACCAGTCGTTTCGAAAGTTTCAACCGGAGTTGCGACATTTGTCTGCGTTCTGTTTCTCTTGAGCCGGAAATAATTTCAATTTTTGAAACCGGAGGCTTATTTTCCGGCTTCTTTTCTGCCGTTGCCATCAGTACTTCTTTCTTTCCAATTCTCAGATTCTGCAAAACTTCGTTCTCCGATATGTGTTTTTCGTCCATTATTTTTTTTGCCAAAGGCGATACTTGAATGTGCGAAATATTTTCGGTTGTTTTTGGTAAAACGTCATTTTCTTGTTTATCATTCTGAAAATTAGTTGCCGCCTGACTGATTTCAACAGTTGCTTCATCCGGTTTTTGTTTGGCTGAGGAATCAATGGTGCAAATAATGCTACCTACGGCAATTGTTTCGCCTTCTGCAACCAAAAGTGTAATCAGCCCATCGTCGGAAGCATTGACGGTAAATGTCGCTTTATCGGAATCAATTTCGGCTAATTCCTGGTCTTTTTCCACCCGCTCGCCGTTTTTTACCAGCCAGGTCATCAATTGCACTTCGGTGATGGATTCACCGGGGCTGGGAACTTTTATTTCTATTTTCATAAATCATTCAATTTTAAATTCTTTTTAATAACTATTTTTTTCTACCCAATGCCATTCGTCGGGGATGCAGGTCATTTTACAACTTTCGTCCCGATAATCACAAGTGCATTCATCCAACGCTTTTTCAATAATTTTACGTTGCTGCAGCACATGCAGCTTACCCGAACCCGTTGCCGGACTTCCACTTTCGGGACGGGCAACCAGCATCATATTCACCGATTTAATATGGCGTAAAAGAAATCCCCAGGCACCCATATTTGCAGGTTCTTCCTGAACCCACAGAAATGCTTGCGCCTTATCATACTTTTGTATGAGTAGATTGAATTGCTTTTCGGGAAAGGGATAGAGTTGTTCAATCCGGATCAACGCTATATTTTGACGGTTGATTTTTATTTTTTCGTCCAGTAATTCATAATAAATTTTTCCGGAACAAAAGATAATTTTTTGAATTTCATTAGGTATAGCCGATTCATCATCAATGATTTCCATAAATTTCCCATGAGTAAAATCGCTGAGTGGTGAAATACATTTTGGATGGCGCAGCAGGCTTTTGGGCGTAAAAACTATCAGTGGTTTTCGGAAATTCCGATGTACTTGCCGTCGCAGTACATGGAAAAAATTTGCTGGTGTTGTGCAATTGACAACCTGTATGTTAAGATTAGCACAACTGTTCAGGAAGCGTTCCTGACGGGCACTGGAATGTTCGGGGCCCTGTCCTTCGTAACCATGAGGAAGCAGAAGCACGAGTCCGTTCATCACTTTCCATTTTTCTTCGGCGCTGCTGATGTATTGATCAATAATTATTTGTGCACCATTCATAAAATCACCATATTGTGCTTCCCAGAGGGTAAGTGTGTCCGGCGAAGCAAGGGCATAACCATATTCAAAACCGAGCACACCATATTCTGATAATAACGAATTATAAATCTGAAACCGAGCTTGATTTTGCGAAAGGTGATTCAAAGGTACATACTTTTCTTCCGAGTCCTCCACGGTGAGCATGGCATGGCGATGCGAAAAAGTACCTCGTTGCGAATCCTGACCGCTGAGGCGAACGGGAATATTTTCATGAAGAAGCGAACCATAAGCCAAAAGTTCGGCCATAGCCCAGTCAGCCATTTGTTTATCAAAAATCATGGAATGTCGCTCCTGTTGTAAACGGACGATTTTCCGGTAAAAAGGTTTGCCGGAAGGCAGTTCCGTTATTTTCCCGGCAATCAGAAGGATGGTTTTCTCATCTACATAAGTTGGCGGTGAAGCCTCAAAATCTTCAGCTTCGGCTTTGACGATGCCAGCCCATTTTTCTTCAAAAAAAGAATACGTCTTTGTTTTTTCGGTAAGCTCGGATTCTTCAAGACTTTTATCGAGATGGTGTATAAATTCCTTTTCGAGGTTTGATGCTTCTTCTAACGTGATGGTATGGTCGGCAGTAAGTTTTTCGATATAAATTTGTAACGGGTTGGGATGTTTTTCGATGAGCTTATAAAGTGTAGGTTGGGTAAAACGGGGTTCATCGCCTTCATTATGTCCGTATTTACGGTATCCTAATAAATCCACAAAAACATCTTTATGAAATTGCTGGCGGAATTCGACAGCTAAATTGACCGCATAAACTACTTCTTCCACATCATCGGCATTGACATGCAGGATAGGCGATTGAATAATTTTGGCAATGTCGGTGCAGTAAATGCTCGAACGCCCGTCGAGATAATTGGTGGTAAAACCGAGTTGGTTGTTTACAACCAAATGGATAGTTCCACCGGTTCGGAAGCCCTCCAGTTCCGACATCTGAAGTATTTCGTAAATAATTCCTTGTCCGGCTACCGAAGCATCGCCGTGGATAAGTATGGGAACAATTTTAGAATAATCATTTTTATAATCCGAATCGGCAAAAGCTCGTACAATGCCTTCAACTATAGGATTTACGGCTTCGAGATGTGAAGGATTGGGCGTAAGCATCAGATGGATTTTTTGGCCCGACGAAGTGAATCGGCTGTTTGAAAATCCAAGATGATATTTTACGTCGCCAAGCAAAGTGGCATCTTCCATTTCTTTTCCTTCAAATTCACTGAAAATATCCTTGAAAGGCTTGTGCAGGATGTTTGCCAGCACATTCAGCCTGCCACGATGAGGCATTCCAATAACCACTTCACGGATATTTAGTTGCGAGCCTTTTTCGATGATTGCTTCCAAAGCCGGAATCAGTGATTCGCAACCTTCGAGCGAAAAGCTTTTTTGTCCGGGAAAACGTTTATGAAGAAAATTTTCAAAATTAACGGATTGATTAAGTTTGTTTAAGATGTTTTTTTTGACTGATGCCGAAAATTCAGGAAGGTTTTTGCTTCCTTCCATTTTTGCTTTAAGCCAGGATTCAATTTCTTTGTTACGAATATAAGCGAATTCAATTCCAAGCGATTGGCAATAGGTCAGCCGGAGATGTTCGATAATGTTGCTGAGTTTGGCCGGGCCTATGCCTATTTCATTTCCGGCAAGGAATTTTTTATTGAGATCGGAAGGTAGCAGTCCGAAATTTTCCAGATCAAGGGTCGGGCTGTGTTTCCGGCGTGTACGCACGGGATTGGTTTTGGTAAACAAGTGTCCACGCTCGCGATAGCCGTTGATGAGATTAATTACCTTAAATTCATTGTTATACTGTAGATGTTCATTTTTAGGTGCTAACGAGTTGGCTTCCGAAAACTCAAATCCTTCAAAAAAAGCCTGCCAGCCGGCATCCACCAATTCGGGATTTTTTTTGAATAGTAGATAAATGTCTTCAATATAATTGCTTCCGGCATTTCCGAGGAAGGAAAAATTTTCCATAGGTATTTTGAATTAATCGTATACAAATTTAGACAAAGTTTTTTTGATAATAACACCTGTTATGGAAAAGGGTTTGTGTAAAATAAAAAAATCCTTCCGGTTTGCGGAAGGATTTTTTTGTTGCTAATAGATAACTATCTCTTTTTATTCAGGATGGATAGCTTCTGATGGACAAACGTCGGCACATGAACCACAATCGGTACACATTTCGGGATCAATTTTATAAATATCTCCTTCGGAGATAGCTTCTACCGGACATTCGTCAATGCATGTACCGCAAGCAACGCAATCTTCACTGATTTTATAAGCCATGGCTAAAAATTTTATTAGTAATTTATCATTGAATAATGGTGCAAATATACAACTAAATTTAAAAACCTAACTTTAGATAAAAATTAATACTTCCTCGTTATGCATTTTCTGTTATACTTTTCGATGAAGTAGTTTTAAACCAACGAGGTATGGTATCAAGCAAAATGATCACCGAAAGCGTAAGTATGATTAAAGTCATCGCCAGGTTGATAATTCCCAGTACGCAGGTTTCAGGATTATACATTTGTGGAATATAAATGCCGGTCATGTTCTTGACGCAGGCGGTAATAGTTGTAATTCCTACAAAAGCCATGGGAATGATGGTAATCCATGCATATTTTGCTTTGCCACGGTTGATGATATAGGAAGTGCCGATGGCAAGCGCAACGGTGGCAAGCAACTGATTTGCCGCTCCGAACATTGGCCAAATGCTTGTTATGCTTCCATTATAGATTAAATATCCCCACGAAAATACAATTAAAAAGCTGGCTAACAGATTGCCGGGTAGCCAGTGGGTTCGTCCAAAAGGTTTGTAGACTTTTCCAAGCATTTCCTGAAGCACAAAACGGGCAATACGGGTTCCGGCATCAATGGTAGTTAAAATGAACAAGGCCTCAAACATAATGGCAAAATGATACCAGTACGACATTAAGCTTTTTAGTCCTGGGATGGATGAAAATATCTGAGCCATACCTACCGCCAGAGAAACGGCGCCTCCGGTACGTCCGGCTATTTTTTCACCCACTTCGGCTGACAAAGCCGGCAAGTCGGAGGTGGTAAATCCCATCTGATGCAACTGAGGTAAAATGCTTGCTATTTTTTCTTTTGGAACATTAATAAGAAAATAATCGAGCGGGAATAAACTGGAAGCTGCAATCAGAGCCAAAATACTTACCATTCCTTCGGCAAGCATCGATCCGACAGCTATCGTCTTGATATGCGATTCCTTCGAGATCATTTTAGGCGTAGTCCCCGAACTTACCAGCGAATGAAATCCTGAAATTGCCCCGCAGGCAATGGTGATAAACAAATAGGGGAATAAAGCGCCGGGAATTATAGGCCCTCCGCCATGAATAAAAGAGGTGAAAGCTGGCATCTTGAGATTGGGAGCTACAATAATAATTCCGATGGCAAGCATGGCAATCACGGTAAGTTTCATGATGGAACTCAGATAATCGCGAGGTGATAATAAAAGCCAGACTGGTAAAACAGACGCAAAAAAACCGTAGCCACAAAGCAACAGCGTAAGTGTTTTATGGTCGAACGTAAACCAGGAGGCAATGGATGAACCCGGGACATAGCGTCCATAAATTACGGCAAGCGACAGTAAAATGACTCCAAAAATGGTAGCTTCAACAGTTTTACCCTTTCTTATCTGAAACATCCATACACCCATCAACATCGCTATGGGAATGGTTGCTGCTATGGTGAAAGTTCCCCATGCACTTTCGGCAAGTGCATTAATAACCACCAGCCCTAAACCGGCAAGAACCAGGATAAGTATCAGCAAAATGGCGATGGATGTGGTGGTTCCGCTCACTTTGCTTATTTCTGTTCGCGCTATTTCGGCTAAGGATTTACCATCGTGATGTATGGATGCGGTAAGGATGATAAAATCGTGAACCGCACCGGCAAATACAGCGCCGACTAACATCCAGATGAACCCGGGAAAATAACCAAATTGTACGGCAAGCACAGGACCTACCAGCGGACCGGCTCCGGCTATGGCGGCAAAATGATGCCCGAACAGCACCCACTTGCTCATGGGATAATAATTTTGACCATCGTATAAACGATTGGCCGGCGTCAACCGGAGATCGTCGGCGGTAGCTATTTTGGCAGCTATAAAACCAAAGTAAAAACGGTAAGCAAGAGCAAAAAACGCCAAAGCTCCTATTACCAAAGGCATTGCATTCATGAAAGTAAGTTTAAATGAATTGGATACATTTTTTAATGAGATAACGACAGATGATTGTTTATCTGTTATTTATCATTACATATACGATTTAATTTCGGCGGCGTGCTCTTTTTCTTCTTCTATGATCTGCTGGATGAGTTTTACGGCGTCTTTCTTGGTCTTTCTCAATAATTCGGTATAAAAATCAACACTTTCCAGCTCAAATTGATGGGCAATTTCAAGGGCTTGTTTGGCCGAATGAATCTTTTTTGCTTTTTCGGCACCCGAATCCTTTTTCTGAAAAATGTGGCTATCGGCAAGATGATTCATATAATCTGTTTCTTCTTCCTGATTAAACTCGAAACTCTCCGGCTCAAAATGACTGGCTATATTCTGAAATGCAGCAATATGACTTATCTCTTTGGCCGCAAGTTCTGTAAAGAGTTTTTTGACGGGCTCGTTATCGGGAATGGCTTTGGCTCCGAGAGTATAAAATTCATGACCGTTTTCCTCGATACGGATAGCGATGTCTATAATTTCTTGTCCTGTGTAATACATGATATTCTCCTGTTTTGGTTTATGTCGGTCAAAAATATAAAATGTTTTTAATCTTCTATACCAAATTTCCGATTTTTTTGATAAAAGTTTTTGAAAATCATTATAAATTATTGATACCTGTTTGGTTAATTATGTTTTTTCACGTCAACCGTTTTAATATCCAACGCATCGCGCAAGCCATTTCCGATAAGCATAAATGCCAATACCATAAGCATTATGGCTATGCCGGGCAAAAGGGCCAGATAGGCATAATGCAATATAATGTAAGCATAGTTCTCTTTGAGCATGGTTCCCCACGAAGGCATAGGCGGCTGCACACCTATGCCCAGAAAACTCAGCCCGGCTTCAATAAGTATGGCAGAGGCAAAATTGGCTGCCGATATTACGATGACGGGCCCCATCACATTGGGTAAAATATGCCTGAATATAATCCTGAAATTGCGAAAACCTAAAGCTTTGCCAGCTTCTACAAATTCTTTTTCGCGTAAGCTCATCATTTGCCCGCGCACCACACGTGCTACTTCTACCCACATGGTCAGGCCTACGGCGATGAATACCTGCCAGAAGCCTTTGCCCAAGGCAAACGTGATGGCAATTACCAGCAACAGGGTAGGGATGGACCAGACCACATTGATAAACCATATGATCAGGTTGTCGATCCAGCCGCGGAAAAAGCCGGCAAGGGCTCCCAGCAGAATGCCAATGACCAGCGAAATGAATACGGAAATAAATCCTACCGAAAGACTTACACGCGTGCCTATCATCAGTTGGCTGAGCACATCTCTTCCGTAACGGTCGGTGCCTAATAAAAACCGCTTTTGAATGATATTTTTTTGAACAATGGTTTGTTGTAGTTCCGAAATAGATTGGCTCTGAAGCCGGTTATCCACATCATAAAAAGTCAACCGGTTGCCAACGACTCTGATTCCGGAACGGCTGATGGAAACGGGAAACACCACATCGGCAAGGCTGAATGTTTTTTCCAATCCCTTGTAGTTAGCCGATCCGGTGAATTCCTCCACCACAATGTTGGCTCCGCAGAAATGATACCGGCTAAACGGAATAAGCGTATAATCGTTTGTTTTTCCGTAAAGCAGGGTGTGAAAAATGCTTGACTTCTGTGCGGCTTCATTTTTTCTAACCATAAGCATTGCAACACTAAATCCGGGCTTTTTGGTGGTTAACTCTAAGTATTGCTGGTTGGCGTAGGGGGACTGATCGGGAGTGATGAGATATCCCAACACTGAGATAACCACGGCAACAGCAATCATACCCATCGACCCGACAGCAAGTTTATCTTTTAATAACCTTCGCCAGGCTAACTTCGACAGCGAACCGGAACTTTCGTATTGTTTTTTCTGTAGGAACAAGATGTTTGATTATTTGTAAAAGTTGTAGTTTAATATGATTTATCGCCGCCAAGCAGGCTTCCCAGTATGCCGCCGCCTATGCCTGCCACACCACGGCTTTCGTCGCGGTTCGACCAACGTGCAGCATTAATAACCCTGTCGGCAAGCCGGCTGAATGGTAAGCTTTGCAGATAAATCAAACCGGGGCCGGTGAGTTGGGCTAAGAATAATCCCTCGCCTCCAAACATGGCATTTTTAAAACCACCTACAAACTGGATGTCGTAATCCACTGTGGGAGCCATAGCCACTAAGCATCCGGTATCCACACGCAGTTTTTCTCCCGGAGCAAGCATTCGGGGGATAATGGTCCCGCCGGCGTGGATAAAGGCTCTTCCATAGCCGCTCAGTCGCTGAAGGATGAATCCTTCGCCTCCAAACAAGCCGGCACCCATGCGTTTGGTAAAGGCAACATCTATATCGATGCCATTAGCCGCACATAAAAAAGCATCCTTCTGACAAATAAATGTTCCTCCAAGCTGATCCAGCTCCAGAAGTATTATTTTGCCAGGATATGGTGCCCCGAAAGCCACATGTTGTTTGCCATGACCGGTATTGAGGAATGTGCTTATAAAAAAGCCGTCGCCCGAAAGCATACGCCTAAACCCTTTAAAGATACCACCTCCCGTTCCCGTTTGCATGGCAATGCCGTCTTCCATATACATCATAGCGCCAACTTCGGCCCGTACGCCTTCGTTAGGGTCAAGCTCAATTTCAACGATTTGCATATCGTCACCAAAAATCTTGTAATCAATTATATCAGCCATTGTTTGTATCGTTTTTGAATTCAGTGCAAAGCTAAGAAAAATACTTCTTTAAAGGATGGTATGTATTAATCTGAAAAAAATTATCGGTAGTCATTTTTATTACCGATAAAAGTATTATTTTTGCAAGCCTAATAAATGGTGGACATAGCTCAGTTGGTTAGAGCGTCGGATTGTGGTTCCGAAGGTCGTGGGTTCGAGCCCCACTTTCCACCCGCCGGTTAAGCCCTGTCAAATGCAATGACGGGGCTTTTTTTATTTTGAAAAGTTGCGATGAATGGCGTGGGCTGATAAATTGTTTCTTTTTTCTGCCGGATATAATAAAAATGCCTTTTCCGATTACCACATTAGGTATGGGAAAAAATGTTACGTGGTATGGATAAAAACCACACGTCGTTTTTACTAAAACCACACGTGATTTTGGGCAAAACCACACGTCGTTTTTGACGAAACCACACGTTGTTTTTTTAATTGCTTGCTAAGCCATAAAATCAGCTTACTTTATTGATGTTGGCATCTTTCAATGCCTTTTTAATCCGGTCGCCCGGACGATAGTTAACATTTACTTTTTTAATACTGTTTATCGATAAATCGGATGCATTAGTTTCTCCTTTGCTGCTGATGGAAGGATAAAAGGTGCCCAGCCTTTCCAGACGAACAATCTTACCCTGCGCCAGCTTATCCTGTATGATGTTTTCAATGGCAATGATAACACCCCGGATATCGGGTTCGGATAAGGAACTGAACTTTTCGACTTCCTTTACAATGTCGTCCATCGTAGCTTCTCCATCATACACTATCTGTAAATAAAACTTTTTGGGACCGCCTCCTGCTATGCCGGGTTTCCCTTTTTCAATTATTTTAACTTTGAAAGCCATAATAAAATACTTTTAAGGATTACTATTTGGGTTAATTAAAAGAATTTTCAATAGAAGCTTTATGAACTGTCGGGATTTTTTACCCGTGGAAAATGTATCAGACCTTGCTTTAGTCGTTGTAAATCAAATTGTTTATTTTTATAATGCAAATTTAATATTTTTTATTATTCTGTTTACCAAACTGGCAAATATTTTTTACAATTTTTTTTAGTTAAGTGTCGGAAGAAGCAGGGTTTACTGTCCCGAGCGAAGTATATTCGCAGGGTATGCCGGATGGCATTGCGTTATTCCCCCGGGAGGGTAATTTACCGGGGATTGGAATCAATACAGGTGAAAATGAAAATCAGGCCTGGGGAAGCTCTTCAAATTGCTGATTGCGCAGTTGGGGCACAAAACCGGCTTCGCGTATGGCTTGTTGTATTCCCTGGGCGTCGAAGCGGTAGTTGGCTCCGGCCACAGATACCACGTTTTCCTCTATCATGATGGATCCAAAGTCGTTGGCTCCGGCATGGAGGCAGAGTTGCCCAACTTCTTTGCCAACGGTAAGCCAGGAAGCCTGTATATTACTGATGTTTGGTAGCATAAGACGGCTCATGACTATCATCCGGATGTATTCATCGGCGGTAACCTTGCCGGTGATGCCAAACTGTTTACGAAGCACAGTGTTTTCATCCTGGAAAGGCCAGGGGATAAACGAGAGGAATCCTGCCGTGTTTTCCGGTTTTTCGGTCTGCACCTGACGTATGGCTGTAAGATGTTCCATTCGTTCGGCTATGGTTTCGATATGCCCAAACATCATGGTGGCTGAAGTTGTTAATCCTAAGCGATGAGCTTCCCGCATAACATCGAGCCATTCCTTTACCGAACATTTGCGTGGCGATATGATCTGGCGTACACGATCGGATAATACTTCGGCACCGGCGCCAGGCAGACTGTCAAGTCCGGCTTCCATCAAACGTTCAAGTACTTCGGAATACTTCATCGAGTCCAATTTTGCCAGGTGAACTATTTCGGGAGGTCCCAAAGCGTGTAACTTCAGGTCGGGATAATGCTGTTTTAGTTCACGAAACAACGTGGTGTAAAAGTCAATGCCCAGTCTGGGGTGCATGCCGCCCTGCAGCAAGAGCTGGTTTCCTCCAAGGCGATAGAGTTCATCTATTTTTTTCTCATACTGCTCTATTGTAGTGATGTATGCTTCGGCATGGTTTTTACCACGGTAAAAATTGCAAAACTGGCAGCCCGATACGCAGACGTTGGTAATATTTACATTGCGGTCGATGAGCCAGGTGACTTTATTGCCTGGATGAAGCGTTGTGCGTATAGCGTTGGCAACAAACATCAATTCGGCTAACGGAGCATTACGGAAAAGCTGTTCTCCTTCGTCAACCGATAAATAATCCCCTTTCAGGGCTTTGGAATATAATGGATCGAAATTCACCGCAGAGGTTAGTTTAGGTGGCAAAAGTACAAAATATCGTTCTGCTATTCACCGTTAACCTCTTTTCAGCTATCTTTGCTGAAAATTTATTGTATATTTATGAATAAATCAACTGATAAAGAACATCTGATAAATGTAGGCATCACTCACGGCGATATCAACGGAATAGGCTATGAAATTATCATTAAAACGTTGATGGATAATCGTATTCTCGATTTATTTACGCCCATTATTTATGGTTGCCCCAAAGTAGCTTCCTTCTACCGGAAAGCATTAAATATTGTTGATTTTAACTTCAATACCATTCACAAAGCCGAAGCTGCCATTCCCAAACGCTCTAACCTTGTATCCATTTACGAGCAGGATGCAAAAATAGATATAGGTACTTCCACACCTGTAGCCGGCGAGTTGGCTTATCTTGCATTGGAAGCAGCTGTTAGTGATTTAAAAGATGGCCATATTGATGTCCTGGTAACAGCGCCCATCAATAAAAAGAATATTCAATCTCCGTTGTTTGATTTTCCCGGACATACCGAATATCTTGCCCAGAAGTTCAACGTCAGAGATTATTTGATGCTTATGGTATGCGACAATCTTCGCATTGGCGTTGTTACCGGGCATATTCCTTTGCACGAAGTTCCTTTGAAACTGACTACTGAATTAATTTTGAGAAAAATCAAAATATTAAATGAGTCGTTGATAAAAGATTTTAATATCCAGAAGCCCAAGATTGCGTTGCTGGGGTTGAATCCTCATGCCGGAGATAATGGTTTGCTGGGGCTGGAAGAAGAACAGATTATTATTCCGGCGGTCAATCAGGCAATGAATAAAGGAATATTGGCCTATGGACCCTATCCGGCTGACGGCTTTTTTGCTTCGTCGACATATACCCAGTTTGATGGTGTTCTTGCAATGTATCATGATCAGGGAATGTTGCCATTTAAAACGCTTGCTTTCGATTCGGGAGTTAACTTTACTGCCGGACTGCCTGTGGTACGTACTTCGCCTGCTCATGGAACGGCGTATGATATAGCCGGTAAGGATATGGCTTCGCCCGATTCCTTTCGTGCGGCTATTTTCCTTGCCTGTGATATTTACCGCAACCGTCAGATGTATGCCGAACTGAATGCAAATCCATTAAAAACCGGCGGGTTGACTTCCGAAAAATCAGAAGGGTAGAGGAATAAATGATTGGAGATTTTAGATTGCAGATTTTTTAGATTTTAAATAATGTCTGCTCAATAGAAAAGTATAGCTTGTGTGATGATAAAAAATTATACAATAAATCAAATAGCCGGTATTGTTGAGGGAAAATCAGTTTCCAACGGTAATTCATCGCATGCGATCAAAGATTTGCTGATAGATAGCCGAATGCTTGCTTCTCCGGCTACAACGCTTTTTTTCGCATTGGTGAGCCCAAGAAACGACGGCCATAAATATATTGGCGGACTTTATCAAAAAGGGGTCAGGAATTTTGTTGTGTCTCAAAAGGATTTTCCTACAGAAAGTTATTCTCAGGCAAACTTTATTTTTGTTTCCGATACGCTTACTGCCTTACAAAAGTTAAGTGCTGCACACCGCCAGCAATTCGATATTCCGGTGATAGGCATCACGGGCAGCAACGGGAAAACCATTGTCAAGGAATGGTTGTATCAGTTGTTATCGCCCGAATATAATTTAGTAAGAAGTCCCAAAAGTTATAACTCACAAATTGGGGTTCCGTTATCCGTTTGGCAGATGAATGAGCAGAACCAGTTAGCTATTTTTGAGGCTGGTATTTCGCAACCCGGTGAAATGCAAAAGTTGCAGGCTGTTATTCAGCCTACCATTGGCATTTTTACCAATATTGGTAATGCGCATGACGAAAATTTTACGGGCATCAGACAGAAATTGAATGAAAAATTTCAATTGTTTGGTGGCGTTAATTTACTCATTTGCCGCAATGATGTTCCGGAAATAAACGAGTATTTCCGACAATTCTCTCAGCAGAAATCCATGTTTACCTGGGGTAAAAACCCCGGCGGTAACCTTTGGTTGAAGAACATTCGCAAATCAAAAGGGCATTCGCTGCTGACACTCGAATATCAGGATAAAGAACTAAAACTCTTTATCCCGTTCACTGATACAGCATCCATCGAAAATTCCGTTCATTGTTGTGCTATGATGTTGGTGCTTGGCTATGCTCACGAAGTAATAGCTCAGCGTATCAACCGGCTACAACCTGTTGCCATGCGTTTGGAATTGAAAGAGGGAATCAATAACTGCTCCATCATCAACGACAGTTATAGTTCGGATATTTATTCTCTTAATATAGCCCTCGATTTCCTTAACCAACAAAAGCAACATGCAAAGAAAACTGTTATTCTCTCCGATATTTTACAAAGTGGAAAAACAGAAAAAGAATTGTATTCTGAAATAGCTTCCCTGCTTGCCAAAAAACATGTGAACAGGATTATTGGCATAGGTGAAGCCATTTCACATCAGGCACATCAATTCAAAATGGAAAAGACGTTTTATCCGTCAACTCATGATTTTTTGAATAATTTTCAACCGGCTTTTTTTTACGATGAAACCATATTGCTTAAAGGTGCTCGTATTTTTGAATTTGAAAAAATTGGCCGTTTGCTTCAGCAAAAAGCTCACGAAACTATACTTGAGATCAATCTGAATGCTTTGATTGATAATCTGAATTATTTCCGGTCCAAACTTCGTCCAACTACTAAACTGATGGCGATGGTTAAAGCTTTTTCTTACGGAAGTGGAAGTTTTGAGATTGCCAATACACTTCAGTTTCATCATGCCGATTATTTAACGGTTGCTTATGCCGACGAAGGCGTGGAACTTCGCAAAGGAGGAATTACATTACCGATTATGGTAATGAATCCGGAGGAACAAAGTTTTGATGAAATGATTCAGCATAAATTGGAGCCGGAAATTTATAATTTCAGAGTGTTGCGCCTGTTGGAAGAAGCGTTGCAACGAAGTAAAACTAAAAACTTTCCGGTTCATATCAAGCTGGATACCGGCATGCACCGTTTGGGTTTTGAAGAAAGTGAACTTAAAGAATTGGTAAATCGTTTAACAAAACTCGATAATATTCGTGTACAATCGGCATTTTCGCATCTTGCTACCGCCGACGAACCCGAACAGGATGAGTTTACCCGATTGCAACTTGAACGATTTACCCGTATGAGCAATTATCTGAAAAAAAACATTCCTTATCCTTTTTTATTGCATGTGCTTAATTCAGTTGGCATCACTCGCTTTCCTGAAGCACAATTTGACATGGTCCGGTTGGGCATTGGTTTGTATGGCATTGCTACGGCTAAAGCCGACGAAGATAAATTGAAGAATGTAACAACGCTTAAAACAATTATTTCGCAGATAAAACATATTCCTGCCGGTGAGTCGGTAGGATATAGCCGAAAGTGGATAGCGGATAAAGATAGCGTAATTGCTACTATTCCCATAGGCTATGCCGATGGAATGAGTCGCAAACTGGGTAATGGTAAAGGCAAAGTGATGATTAATGGTAATGCTTTTCCAATTATTGGTAATATCTGTATGGATATGTGTATGGTGGACATTACGGGTTTTGAAGCTATTGAAGGGGATGAAGTAATTATTTTTGGTGATGATTTCCCGATAACCCGACTTGCTGATGCCCTCGAAACCATTCCTTACGAAATTCTTACCGGCATTTCGCGAAGAGTAAAACGTATTTATTATCAGGAATAGATTTCTTTTTAAAAGAGCATATATTTGCAGAATTAAAAAACAAGAGAAAGACGGGATATTTATAAATGAATGTTGAAGAATTTTTTAAACTATTTATGGATGAACTCAGGCAAAACGAGAATCTTCATCCATATTATAAATTTTTAAGCAAAACCTCAGATTTTGAATTTCGTAAAGCATATTTTTGCCAGCGTTTGCAATATATTTATGATCATATTGATGATAAAAAAGCTAAAATATGGGATTGTGGTTGTGGTTATGGGACAACTGCCATTTTTCTTTCATTAAATGGAATATCAACTTATGGGTCGACGCTTGAATTTTATTACAAGGAAATCCCGCAAAGACTTGAATATTGGAAACAATTTGGTAATGTTTCGCTTTTTTCCTACAGCTATGAAGATGTATTCGACACTGAACAAACCACGGCTTCTATTTATGATATTATAATTCTTCAGGATACGCTTCATCATATTGAACCACTCAATAAAGCCTTAAAAATATTTAATAAAGTGCTTAAACCTTCCGGGAAGATTATACTTATTGAAGAAAATGGAAGTAATATTATACAAAATGCAAAGCTTTTTTTACGAAGAGGTTGTAAAAAGGTTATTACTCTTCACGATGAAAAACTTAAAAAAGATATCCTGATTGGAAATGAAAATATCCGGAGTTTAAAACAATGGAAAAAATATCTGGAGGAAGAAACTTTTAAAGTTATTGATGACCAAACCCAGTATATTCGCTTTTTCCCACCATTTAGTTTAAATACTATAAATTTTAAAGAACAAATAAATAAAGAGCAAATATTATGGAAGAAATATCCGCTATTGCGTGATTATTTTTTCTTCGGGCTGAATTTTATTGTTAAAAAGCAAAATTAAGTTTTCCATTAATAAAATCCTATCTCTCTTACTTATATTCCATTAAATGAACATTGCTGTTAACACACAATTATTAATCAAGGACCATCTGGAAGGTCTGGGTTGGTTTGAGTACGAAACGCTTAAAAGAATTACCGTTCAACATCCTGAACATAACTTCCTTTTTATTTTTGGTAAACCGTATGATAAAAGTTTTATTTTTTCTGATAATGTAAGGGCGATAACGGTACCTATTCCCTATAATCATCCTGTCTTTTGGTATTACCATTTTGAACATAGAATTCCTGGTATTTTAAAAAAAAATAAAATTGATTTATTTTTATCTCCCGACGGCATAAGTTCATTAAATACAAAGACAAAGACCGTTTTTGTGATTCATGATCTTAACTTTGAACATTATCCTAAAAATTTATCATTTTTTTATCGTCATTATTATAGATATTATTCTCCTCGATGGGCTGCTAAAGCTCAACGGATAGCTACAGTTTCGGAATATTCAAAAGCAGATATAGTTGCACGATATGGAATCAATCCTCAGAAAATTGATGTAGTATATAGTGCGGCTAAGGAAGCATTTAAACCGGTAGGGAATGATATAAAAAAAATAACAAGAGATACTTATGCCTTAGGTAATCAATATTTTGTTTTTGTAGGGGCTATGATACTTCGTAAAAATCTGATTAACCTCTTTAAAGCCTTCGACCTTTTTAAAAAGAATAATTCCGGTAATGTAAAATTGCTTATAGTTGGTGCAAAGAGGTGGTGGAGCAAAAAAATAAGACAGTCATACGAGTGTATGGAGTATAAGGATGACGTAATTTTTACTGGCAGAGTTTCGGTAGAAATCCTAAATCAACTTATTGGCTCTGCTTTAGCTTTAACATATGTTTCGTATTTCGAAGGCTTTGGTGTGCCTATATTGGAAGGTATGAAATGCGAAACTCCCGTTATTACTTCTAATAGTACATCTTTACCCGAAATAGCCGGAGATGCTGCTTTATCAGTTGATGCTTTTTCCATAGAATCTATTGCAGAGGCTTTAGAAAAACTTTATAAGGATAATGATTTACGACAGCAATTAATTTTGAAAGGGAATATACGAAAAAACGAATATACCTGGCAAATAACTGCTGATAAATTATGGGATTGCATTGAAAAATCATTTTAACAAGATTAACTAATAAATTTGCATTTATAAAAGACGCCATTATTAAGAGGATGTTCGTTTTTACTGCGAAAAAATGATAGATAAATTTCCAAATGATCATTTTTAACATATCAAAACGTACAAAAATTTTGGATTATTAGCTTAACACGTTAAGATATTTAAAGATACTTTCGATAAGAAAGCATAATAAAGCTCACCGGGCAGTTTATTTTAATTTGTGTATGATTATATATTATAATATTTTTGCCTGTTAATTTTAAGATTTACATTTGATGAAATAAAACCCATGTTCGAGATGAATTTTATTTCATTTTTTCATAAAACATTTACGAATGAAAATATTATCTATATTAATACCCGCATATAATGAAGCTGGTACCATCAGATTTATTCTTGATAAAGTATTAAACGTGCAATTAATAGAAAATATTGAAAAGGAAATTATTATTATTAATGATTGTTCCAGAGATAATACACGGCAAATTATTGAGGAATATATTGAATTACATCCTCAATCGGATATTAAATTATATAATCAAACGGTAAATCAGGGTAAAGGAGCTGCCATTCATCGTGCTATAAAAGAAGCCACTGGCGATTATCTTATTGTGCAGGATGCCGATATGGAATATGATCCCGAAGAATATAATGTTTTATTAAGACCGATTACCGATGGTTTTGCCGATGTGGTATATGGTTCGCGGTTTATGGGAGGCAAACCACATCGTATTTTGTTTTTCTGGCATACTATCGGAAACCATTTCCTTACCTTTCTATCCAATTTATTTACAAATCTTAATCTTACGGATATGGAAACCTGCTATAAACTTTTCCGGTCAGAGATTATTAAGCCAATTCATTTTAAAGAAAAACGTTTTGGTTTTGAACCGGAAGTTACGGCAAAGATTTCTAATGTTAAAGGAATCCGGATTTACGAAGTGGGTATTTCTTATTATGGTCGTACATACGATGAAGGGAAGAAGATTGGTATGGCTGATGGTTTCAGGGCACTTATATGTATTATTAAATATGGATTGTTCCATAGATAATATACAATATTTTTCTGTCAAAATAAATTGTTAGTATTGGAAATATATTAATTATTTCTTATTGCGGTTGTCCGGTAAAAAATAAACCTAAATTGTCCAATAGAGCAAATAGAATATATGATTAAAGAATCAGGACAAAAATTTCTAATGGACACCATTAAGAATTTAAGAGAGAATTGTATTTATTAACCTGAGTTCGGGTTAAGGATATGAACAAAGGGATGTTAATAAATTATTGATATATAGTAGCATTGTTTTTCTTAATTTTATGGTTCCAACAAACAAAAAAGGATAACAATGCTTGTCTCCTATAACCGATTTACTGAATTAAGTCATAGATGTGCACTTGCGTTTATGCTTTTCATGCATTTTAAACCTACCAGACACTGTTTCATTAATAGCTCTTACGCAAATGAGTATATTATTTCTTCCCTAAAAAAACATCGATTAAAACCGATATTCAAAAATCCGACCCGAAAACCATCGAAGCCTACAAGCAACTATTATTTCCCGCTGCTTAACCCGAACTCAGGTTGTTAGATCGGCAAAAACTATATGTTTCTTATTTCTTATGCTGCATAATATAACAAATTTATTGCTATAAACGACACTATTCTAATATTTTATATACCTTTTGCCTTGCAACGATTTTATTCTATTAAAGTAGAATTTGGTGAAAATTCCAATCAACTTGCTCTCTTCTTTTAAGTTGCTTAGATTGAATGAAGATTACGATAAAGCTTTCCTTCATCTTAATGAATTACAATATACGAGAACCTACTCAATTGCCAGGATATCTATTTTCTTCTTTGCTTAATTAGTCTGATTAATGAGATTTTATTTTATAAAGCTGACAATTATTATTGCTATAAATTAAATTATAATTATCTAAGACAACATTCTTTATATTAAGATTGCAAGAGTCAGATATCTTCTCAAAAGTACCTAATACAAAAACATAATCAATTTTAACTTTTGTATTTTCCATATTGCTTTCCCAGAAAACACATGGAAATTCATTTGAAGATAAATTTCCCAAAAGAATATTTGGCATAATGTTTTTGTTCCATTTTAGGGGGAAATAACCTGTTCCACATTCATAGTTTTCCAAAATAATCATAGGTTTGTCAATCCCTAAATAGTTGGAGAAATGTCCAACTAACCAATTATCAGAATAATTAAGGGGTAGGACTATACTATTTGGTTCTATTTGTAAAGATGCTTCATTACAGTTCACGGCAATTTTATTTAAAGTTTTAATGGCAGAGGCATAATATTTTACTAGCTTAAAATTACAATACAAAACTACTATAACAGATAAAATTATTAGCCACTTTGGATATTTCTGTGCCGAAAGCCAAATAATTAACAGAATAAAAAATAAAAATCCCAATCTTGCAGAGAGAAAGCCGGCAGAACCGTTTGAATCGGGCAGTACAAAATACATGATTAGAATTATTATCGCTGCAAAAATCCATAAATCTGAAATATAAAGATTGCCTTTAATAGTCGAATAAAGTTTTCTTTTTGAGAATGAATGAAACTGTGAACCTATAGCGTTAATTCTGTTATAAAATGCTGCTAATAGTAAAATTATAATGGAATAAAATATCTTTTTTGTATATACTTCTTCAATTGAAATATTGTAGATAATAATTGACCTTATGTTTTTTAGCCAATCTATTAACTCTTGTGGCTTCAAAAAAACGTTGTTTCCTGTGGATGGTCTGGAATAAAAATAATAAAATAAAAGTAATAGTGGAATAAATGAAATTATAATTAAAGTTTTTGTTTTTTTTATTGCATTTATCATGCATTTATTTAAGCTGTTTGGACTGTTGATAGCTTGAACGACATTTTTGAAAAATACATTTAATCCTATTAATAATAATGTAATTGCAAAGACTAAAATGTGAGAAAAGTAAGTAAGTATAATAAATAAAAAGAAGATAATCTTTCTTTTAATAGAAAAATTATCCTCATATTTAATCCAGTATTGGAGTGTGATGAACATGAAAATAATAGCAATAGAGAAATTATAGAATCCCAACATAAACATAAAAGAATATGTAAATGGGAAAATTAAATAGCTAAAGAATATATTTTTAGAATTAATAACTTTTACTAATCTACGAAATGCATAAGGCAGGCCAATAAAATATAAAATAAGAAATACTTTTTCTGCAATAAAGGCAGGAGTAAATTTATTTAATATGGATAAAAATAGATGACTAGTCCAATTAGGAACAGGTTCAGGATTAAAAATAAAAAAATCATTAAGTTTAGATTCAAATAGAAGATTATTAATAAGATTTGAATTATATAAATGGGCTGCTCCATCCATCGTTGGAAAAAACTTTCCAACAAAAATCGGAATTAAATTAAGGATAGTTATAGATAAGAAAATCCAATTTTCAACTTTATCTATTTTTTCAAAATTTATAGTCATATGTTGCTTTATTTTGGTTGCTAACATTAAGCATGTAGTTTATAACGAAACTTGAAAGACAAACCTTTCAAGCCACATCAATATTTATTTGGAATAAAATATTTATTTTTATAATGCAACATTAAAAATAAACCAAAATTAGTTTTATAAATCAAAAATGGAAGGAAATTACTAGTGTTGCGTTATAAATCGAATAAATCCAATTGGTTATAAAGGTCATTAATTTCGGTATTCTTTAAAAAATTTGTAAAAAGCTCATTTAAAGGTATTTTATTAAATATAGATGTGCTTATAATTTGTGAGATTTGGCATAGAGTTAATGGTGTTTTGAACTGTTTTTTTGCGTATGCTATCAACAAATAAGTACTGATAGCCATCCAAACTTGGGTCTTTACAGTATTTGAAGAAGTACCCCAAAATATCTTTATTCGTAAATGCTGTTTTATCCATTAAAAAAATAATTCTATTTGCCAACAATGTTCATAAAGTAATGCAACCATCAAAGTATCAATTTCAAAATTATTTGAAATGAATACTAGTTTTTTCTGTTTTCTGTGTCTTAGAATTTCACTCTTCTCAATTTCTTTGGATATAATTTCGAACTTTTGTTGTCTTTAAGTTTTATTATCTGGTCGCATCGTAAACCGGTTGATTTGTTAATCTTTAAAGCGTTGACTCGCACAAAACTAAGGTTAATTCTAGCTCGGGTAATAAAAAAACTGCGTTCTTTTCTATATTGAATAATCTTTCAAAATCAAAGTAACCTTTGTCCATTATATAAAAAGCATCTTTTTCAATATCAAATAAATCCAAAGCATAAATGGTGTTTTGCAAATCCAGATCAAAATCGTTTTCGTCTTGATATAATGGTCGAACAAGATGAATTAGATAAACAGTAAAGTCGGCATATATACGCTAATCCCTGTTTCCATTAGCTCTTGTTAATGTTGAAAGGGTAACAAGTTTCTTAATTCCAAGATGGTAAACCTTTTTATTCTGTGCTTTCAAACATGTAAAAATATCTCGAAAACTTTCTCTTTGGGTAAGTTGATCAAACATCATCGAAAGAAATTGGCTCGAACAATTAAATTTCTGAACTTTATAATCACCCTGATAACGTAAAACACATTTATCAAATTCATAGCGACTAACCAATGATACCAATTGAGCAAAAACAAACTTTCCTTTATTCACGATTTTTTTTGCGAATCTATCGTGAATCGAAATCAAAAAATCAAAGAACGGGTATAACCTACTGAATTTATATTTATTATCAAAATCTTTCTAAAAACAACGCAACACTAGTGATATATTTTTTATAAAATTCAAACAATATCATTTTTAAATTCGAATAATTGATGAATTGTTTTAATACAACTAAGTATAAATAAAAGATCATATTAGGAGAAAAATATTTTTCTCCTAATATGACATCTAAAATTGGTTTTTTACTTATATACTCATGACTCTACTTTGAAAACAAAATATTTAGAATAAAATATTTATATAGAAATCATGAAGCGAAAATTTATGTTTATTCAAAAGAAATATTAAAATCATCTACGTAAAACTCAAGTTTTTTAGGATTCCATACATAAACTCTTATTTCATTTTTAAGATCAAGATTGGCAGGTAAATCAAAACTTGCTTTAACTTCCATCCATTCTTTAGCTTTTGTTACAGCATTAAAACCAGCATTTTTCCAGAATATTTGTTGTCCGTTATTATTTATTTCAATTACGATGGAAGCATCAGGATTAGCTGTGAGCGAATAAGCCCATATTGATACATTAACTTTTTTGGGCAATTTTGTTAAAACATCACCCAATATGGAATTAAATCCATAACTAAAAATATTAGATGTGTCCAATTTGCAGGAATAGACGCCTGAATGGGCTATGCCTTTAACCAGGTTAACAGGGTTGTTCCACATTTTTACATTATCCAAGTCATTGGTAAATGTAGTCCCGTTGTTTTTTGATTTGTTGTTGCACGCAACTAAAATTGCAGCCATAGCTACAAATAATAATACTTTTTTCATTTTCTTTATTTTATAATTGGTTTAATATAGAAATTATGTTATTTTATATTAATAATTTTTTTGCAAAAGTAATATTTTTTTAAAAAGAGTTATTGTTTTTTAGTTTTTGCGCTCATCGTTGTATTTTTTTTCTAACTCTTTATTCATTATTTCGTCCAGGCTTATCTTTAATTTTTTAGCTTGTTGTTCAAGTAGTTCTTTTCTTGACTGATCATTGAGCATTTGCAACTTGTAATAAGTCATCCACTCCGCTTTAGTATGTTGAGTGGCTTTATTATAATTTTCGGTAAAAGTATATTCAGCATTCCGCCTGGTTTCTTCTTCAAGACTTCTATTGTTTATTTTGGCTTGTGTAACCATATTTTTAAACCATACAATATATAGCCGTATATCATTTTCATAATCATATATCAGGTCGTCCTTATAATTTGGGTAATAAAGTTTATAAAGATTATCCGAAAAGTTCCAAAAAGCGGTATAAAGAAAACGTTCGGTAATCATCAAGAAAACAACATCACGTTTTTCAACTTCTTCTTTAAGATTTATTTGTTCAACGGTTTTTGGGGAGAAATATGAATCTGGATAAATTTTTGAATTATAATACCAAAAAGAAGCATTATTGAAAACATTATCAGGAATTTTATATCTCATGATGTTGAAATAAAAGCTATCGCCGATCACCAAAACCGAGGGTTTGGTTTGATGAGGCTTGTTAATAAATTTAACTTCAGGATAAGCCATTGGGCTATGAGGCAATTTCCATAAAAGGTTCATGGCGTTCCCCATGTCATAATCTCCCCCCCTGAATTTACGAGAAACATCTATTTTGCTCCAATTTATTTCCGGCAGATCAATATTACGTGTTTTTTCGATGTATTTAATTAAGGAATCGCCTGCCAGTATAGCTCCATATTCGCTCCAGTGAATACCGTATTTAGGAAATAAGGGATATTTTGATGTTTTTTTTAATGATTTAAAATATCGGTTGAAGTCAATATATTTTATGCCTAATTCATTACAACGTTGAGTATAATAATCATAATTGGAAATGGTTTTTTGTTGAGGGTTGTAAGCATCGGGTATGTATTCGGGGTAAAAACTTGCTTTACCCGGTTCAAATACTACAACCAAATCAATGTTTTTTTTGGATTTGAGTTCTTGTTGTAAGAATTTAATTCTTTCGAGTTTTTTGTTTATTGTATTTTTACCGATAAAATGCCTGCCTATATATTCTAAAATATAATCTTCTTCAAATAAATAGCCTTTTTTACCAACAATTGTACCCTCAGCATTGGCCTTATTGTAGATGCAAAATTCGATGGTATTGTGAAGCCGTACAAAAAACTCCCGAAACCCGATGTTTTCTTCAAGGTATTTATTATATTGTTGTTGATATTTTTCAGAAAACCAGTCTGAAATTGAGAACACAGGCTTTTCTATGGGGGTATACGCTCCACCTAATGAGTTTAGTTTTATTATAGGATATATTTTCTGAAGGACAGGAAGAAGTAAAACAATAAAAATCAGTGTAAATAAAAAGAATTTAATTTTTTTCATCCGGCTATTAATATTAAAAACGGAAATAAATAAATGGATTAAATCCCGATGAATTAATGGAACTGATGCTTACAACCAGTAATAATAAAGCGATACCCGTAAAAACAAAATAGGTGGCAACCTTATGCGCTGGTTCATAAATGCGAACCTGCCATTTTTCCATTCCTTTGATAATGCCCCAAAAGGAGAAAAGCACTGCAAAAATTAAAATGAACCAAAATTTTTGGCTTATTTCGATGTCGCTAGTCTGAAAATTAAAACTGAACATTTTACCAAGGAACTTCCATGCTGATGAAAGATTTTCGGAGCGGAAAAATACCCAACCTATCATTGTAATCAGAAAAGTAAATAATGTGGCGGGTAATTTCCCGATTTTTTGAAGTACTTTTAAAAGAAAAACTCTGTCGAGGATAAGAAAAAGGCCATGATAGGCACCCCAAAAAATAAAAGTCCATGCTGCGCCATGCCAAAAACCTGAAATAAGAAAAACGAAGCAGAGATTAAAATACATGCGTTGTTTCGAAACCCTGTTACCACCTAAAGGAATATATAAATAATCTCGCATCCAACGGCTAAGCGTCATATGCCAACGACGCCAGAATTCGGTAATGCTTTGTGAAATATATGGATTGTTAAAGTTTTCGGGGAAAACAAAACCCATCATTCGCGCCATACCTATTGCCATATCGGAATATCCTGAGAAATCAAAATAAATCTGAAAGGTGTAGGCTAAAATTCCAATCCATGAAAGTGATGTGGTAAGTTGTTCGGGAGCAAGTGCAAATACCTGATCGGCAGTTTCGCCCATCACATTGGCAATTAAGACTTTCTTTGCCAACCCGATAATAAAACGGAAAAATCCGACGAGCCGGTTATCAATATTTTCCTTGTTTTCACGACTTAATATTTGATCTGCTATTTCATTAAATCGTATAATGGGACCGGAAATGAGTTGAGGGAAAAATAAAATATACAAGGCATAATCGGTAATGTGTTTTAACGGAGGTTTGTCATTTCGATAAACATCAATCAGATAACTCATTTCATGAAATGTAAAAAAGGATATACCGATAGGCAGAATGACTTTTGTCCATTCAAATGGGCTTATTCCGAATTGAGTTAGGGTATAATTAATATTTTCGATAAAAAAGTTGGCATATTTAAAATAAGCCAGTAACCCAATATTTACCGAAAGAGCAAGTGTAAGAAGCATTTTTTTTCGCTTCCCTGACGATCGAAAAATATATTTTGCGAAAAAGAAATCAGCTATAAGTGAAAAAAGAACAATTAAAACATAAACCGGAGCACCCCAGGTGTAGAAAAACAGGCTGGCAATAACTAACCAAATATTTTTTAGCTTCTTGGGGACAAGGTAGTAAACTAATAGGACAATTGGGAAAAAGTATAGTAGAAAGATGCTGCTGCTAAAAACCATATTAATGATTACAATAAAAAACTAATAATTACGCAATTAATAAGTGCCTGTTATTTAAACTATAGATAAAAATGTGTAAAATTTGTGAGCAAAAATAATGAAATTTATTAATGTTCATGATAATTAATTGGTAATAATGATAGTTTCTTTTTTATGAAATATTGTAAGTGGTTTTTGCTTTTATGAAAAATACGGGGAAGGTAAATGCCTATAATTCCAAGTGCGGTTAACCATATTCCACTTATACAAAGGAGTGTTATAAGCATAAAGATTCAACTTGCAACTTGGAAGATAATCCAATATTAAATTATCAGAACTTATCATTTGCTACAACATTCCTTGTCTTTTGAGTTTCCTCAAACTTACTGCAATCTGTTTCTACCGTAAGTTCGTCATAGGGTCTTTCGAAATCATCCATGGGAACTTTCAATGATTTATCGGCATAAATCTTTTTCATATAAATAGCCCAGATAGGTAAGGCCATGGTAGCTCCTTGCCCTAAAAGTATAGAACGAAAATGAACCGAACGATCTTCATTGCCTACCCAAACGCCTGTTACTAAACTTGGAGTTAAACCCATAAACCAGCCGTCGGAATTATTTTGAGTAGTCCCGGTTTTTCCGGCAATCGGATTAGTCAATCCGTATTTATAACGTATACGGGCACCTGTTCCGCTTTCAACTACACCTTTCATCAATCCAAGCATAAGATAAGCTGTTTGTTCGCTCATGGCTTCTTCTTGTTTGGGAACAAACTTGGAAATCACATTGCCGTTTTTATCTTCAATACGGGTAATGAAGATAGGTTCTGTATAAATACCTTTATTGGCATAAGTAGACATTGCTCCAACCATTTCGGATAACTTAAGATCGGCGGTGCCAAGACAAATGGAATAGACTGGATCGATATGACTTTTAACACCCATTTTTTGAGCTACTTTTATTACTGCTTCGGGCCCATATTGTTTGATAAGGTATGCTGATACCCAGTTGATAGAATTAGCCAAAGCCCATTTAAGAGTTACCATTTCGCCTTCGCGGTCGTGATCTGAATTCTGGGGTGCCCAGGTGCTTCCATCATATAACTCAACGCTTTGTTGTACATTGGGAACCTTGGAGCATGGCGAGTATTCACCTTCCTGCATGGCAACAGTATATACGAAGGGTTTAAAGGTTGAACCCACCTGACGTCGGCCTTGCATCACATGGTCGTACTGAAAATTTGTATAGTCGATGCCCCCGACATAAGCCCTGACGAAACCGGTTTGAGGTTCCATTGACATTAATCCCGATTGTAAGAAGTATTTGTAATATCGTATGGAATCCCATGGCGACATAATGGTGTCGCGATTGCCTCTCCATGTAAAAACACGCATTGGAGTTGGTTTATTAAAGTTTTCCCTGATTTCATCGTTGGACAATCCGGCTTTTTTAAGCAGCCGGTAACGGTCGGTGCGATGCATGGCGTCGGTCATTATTTTATCAATGACTGGTTTGCCTAAACGTGAATCAAAAGGCGCATCTTTTACACCTTTCCAGTGTTTGAAAAAAGCTGGCTGAAGTTCATTCTTTAAGTGTTCGCTAACTGCTTCTTCGGCATATTGCTGCATTTTGGAATTGATGGTAGAATAGAATTTCAGGCCATCTTTATAAATGTCATATTTTGATCCGTCGGGTTTAGGATTTTTATTGATCCATCCGAAAAGAGGATTGGTAGCCCATTGAATTGAATCATAATGATAATCCTGAGCATCCTCATAATCATCCTTATCGGGTTTGGAAGCATACAATATTTTTCGAAGGTATTCGCGGAAATAAGTTGCCAGTCCGGAAGTGTGATCCTCCAGTTGATAATGTCGCATATCCAAAGGGATGACACGTAGGGAATCATATTGTTCCTGTGTAAGAAAATCGTGTTTCATCATTTGATGTAATACAACTTCTCTTCGTTTGATTGCTCTTTCGGGATTACGAACAGGATTGTACCATGAAGGCGCTTTTAAGATTCCGACGAGTAAAGCCGCTTCTTCAACATTGAGCGAATCGGGGGATTTATTAAAATAAGTCTTGGCTGCCGATTTCACACCAAAGGAAAGGCTTCCAAAATCAACAGTATTGAAGTACATGGCAAGGATTTCCTTTTTGGTATAGTTTCGTTCAAGTTTGGTTGCAACTACCCATTCTTTAAGTTTGATAAAAACGGTTTCGAAAAACGTACGATCAGGCTTCCGGGGAAATAAATTTTTTGCAAGCTGTTGCGTAATAGTGCTGCCACCACCTTTATTATCACCAGTAATTAACCCCCAGAATACACGGAAAACGGCTTTGGTATCTACGCCGGAATGACTGTAAAAACGTGAGTCTTCAGTGGCGATCAATGCATTTAATAAGTTGGGCGACAAATCGGAATAATGGGAGTTAGAACGGTTTTCGATATAATATTTGCCTAACAATTCCTGGTCGGAAGAAATAACTTCGGAAGCAAGATTGCTTTTAGGATTTTCCAGTTCCTCGAATGAGGGCATAAATCCCAGCAGGCCATAGGAAATGGCAGTGAATAATAAAGCAATAAAAATTAAAACTACACAATAAGATATCCAAAAACGTTTTTTCCAGTAGCTAAAATCTTTTGTCTTTGTCATGATTAAGAATCAGTGATTTATAAATTATTGTTTTTCTATTCGTAACCCAATATCTTTAATGCCTGTTAAGTTTTTTTGCCGCATTGCCTGCTGAAAACGAAACTTATACACTCCTTTCAATGGAAACCGGACTCCTTTTTTAAAAAGGATGCGATTATCTTTAATTTTTCCCAAGCCCCTTCCGAGCCATTTTCCGTCGGGTGCAGCAAGGATGCATTCTATGGTATCCCTGCTTACCTTTTGGTTGGGATATTCTGTTTCCAGAAAAAATAAGATATTGCTGTATTTATAGTCTGTAGTATTGCGCAGATTTATATACAAATTGTTTAATGAATTTATATCGGAGATGGTAACTGTAAGAACTTTAATGTCGTTGATATCCCAACCTTTTTCTTTTACTGCAACGCTGTCGTCGAAGATACGGTTTGAATCGCAGGACATAAAAGGCACAATTAAAACCAAAAGGATCAATAATTTTATTTTTCTGATTATCATCATATACCGATAAAAATATAAATGTAAGTTATTTATCAAAGCGGTTAAGATCATCCTGTCCGACTCCATTTTCAAATTCTGTTTTTTGTTCTTTTGTCATGGCAAAATCTTCCAGTTTATCAGGCAGAATTCCTTTTGCATTTTTACTTATAATTTCAGCTACTTTGTCGATAGAAATAGCGAGCATATTCGACTGGTCGTTGAGGTATGCATACCACATCATTTTCTTAAAAATGTCTGTTTTTTGATGATTTGCTTCTCCTTTCTTGGTTTTCAGAACAATGTCGCTGTTTGGAAATTCTTTTAATGCATCCTGATAGGTGGCATATTCATAGTTGAGGCAGCATTTAAGTTTTCCGCATTGCCCCGCTAATTTCTGTGGATTTAGCGAAAGTTGTTGAATGCGGGCAGCATTCGTAGTAACAGAATTAAAATTTGTGAGCCAGGTGCAGCAACAAAGTTCTCTTCCGCAAGAGCCTAACCCGCCCAAACGACTGGCTTCCTGTCTTACGCCAATTTGCCGCATTTCTATTCTGGTTTTAAAATCATCGGCCAATAGCTTAATCAATTCTCTGAAATCAATTCTTTCGTCAGCGGTGTAGTAAAAAATGGCTTTGGTATCATCGCCCTGATATTCTACATCGTTGATTTTCATTTTAAGATTTAATTTCGCAGCGATTTCCCTGGCTTTGTACATGGTAGGGTTTTCTTTTTCCACCGATGTTATCCATTTTTCGATGTCGGTTGTCCGGGCTTTGCGATATACTTTTTTAAAATCTTTTGTATTATAATTTATTCCACGACGTTTCAACTGAAAACGAACCACATCGCCTGTGGCGGAAACAATGCCGATATCGTGTCCGGGAGAGGCTTCCACAGCGGCAATATCTCCTACATGTAAATCCATATCAGGTGTTATCCTGAAAAAATCTTTCCGGTTGTTTTTAAACCGAATTTCCACACAGTCGAATAAAGCTTTACTTTCGGGCAATGTAGTGTTTTTCAACCAATCATAAACATCCAACTTGCACATTCCGTGGCTGAAAGCCGATTCATTTTTTTGATAAATTTTAATATGATGGCTACATCCCCTGGATAAAAAGGGATTAGTATCTATATCATCTTGATTCTTGTCCATTTCAATATTCTTTAAGTGCAAAAGTAAACTTTTTTGAGATGGCTTTATTGTTTCCCTCTGCCGATTTTCAATAATTTACTGCAAATAAGCGATAAATCCAGAAAAAGAACCGAAGCGTTGGCATTACGTTCAATGTGAAATATGGCTTTGTTGAATTCATCCGTAAACGGCAAAGCATTGCTCGAATTAATAAAAGCCGAAAATTTTGTGATAAATTCCATCTCTTCGCCTTCGAGTTTGATGGTTGTTGGTGGCGTATATTGATAAAGCAGGCAATGACGGATGGTTCGCAATCCATAGTTGAGAAAAGCTTTTTGTTTTTCCCTGCTAAATTTTGAAATTTCGGATATGATTTCAAGGTTTGGAGCTATTTTATTCTGGAAACAATTTCTCATCCACTGACGAAACAGGATAAAATTTTTCTTTTCTGTCTCGCTGTCATTTAATAAATTAATGGCTTCAATATAATTACCGTTGGCCTGGTTGATTATTTGTTTTAATTCAGCAGGGTCTGATTCATAATGCTGATGTAATTCCTGATATAGGTCATTATTGGCAATTTTGGGGATTTTCACCAATTGCGTCCTCGACAAAATGGTATTGATGATAATGTCCGGATTTTCGGAAATCAGTATAAAAAGTGTTTTCTCGGGTGGTTCTTCCAGAATTTTAAGGATTTTAGGAGCGGCCGAATGAAATAGCTTTTCCACCATCCAGATGATCATAATCTTGTATTCCGATTCAAAGGATTTATAGCTGAGCGTTTTGATGATATTATTGCAATCGTCAGCATTAATAATGCCTTGTTTTTTTTCGATATCAATTTTTTCATACCAGTCGGTGAGATTGATATAGCCGTTGTTTTCGAGAACCAGTTCGCGCCAGGGCTTTAAAAATTCCTTGCTGGTAGGCTTGTCGGACGAATCTTTTGTTTTGGATACAGGGTAAACAAAATGTAAATCCGGATGAATAAGCTTATTAAATTTGATGCAGGATGGACAATGTCCGCAGGAGTCGTCTTCCTGCCGGTTTTGGCAATTAATATACTGAGCATAAGCTAAAGCGAGGGGAAGCTTTCCACTTCCTTCCGGTCCCAAAAACAACTGAGCATGGCTTACCCGCTGACTGCTTACGGTTTGAATTAATCGTTTTTTAACATTTTCCTGACCAATAACCTGCTTGAATAGCATAAAGATAACTTAGAAATAGATTTTTTCCAAAAATAAGGAAAATTTCCAATGGTCTAAGCTCCCTTGAAAGAAACTGTATTTTTATGGGCACAAATTTTTGCAGTGATAAATTCACGATTTAATCGTGCAATATTTGTAATCTTAACCAATTTAGGACATTCTGCTTCGCAGGCATAAGTGTTCGTACAGTTTCCAAAACCTAATTTATCCATAGTATCAACCATGTTCTGAACTCTTTCCATTGCTTCGGGCAATCCCTGAGGCAGGAGGGCGAGGTGGGAAACTTTTGCAGAAACAAACAGCATGGCGGAAGCATTTTTACAGGCGGCAACACAGGCGCCGCAGCCGATACACGCAGCGGCATCCATGGCAAAGTCGGCTTTGTATTTAGGAATAGGAGTGGCGTTGGAATCGGGAGTACTACCGGTATTGACAGATATATAACCACCGGATTGGATTATGCTATCAAAAGCGGTGCGGTCAACTATCAGGTCTTTGATTACCGGAAAGGCTCTGGCTCGCCAGGGTTCCACAACAATGGTAGCTCCATCCTTAAATTTGCGCATATGCAACTGGCAGGTAGTGATGGCATCGTCGGGACCATGCGGGCGTCCGTTGATATACAAACTGCACATTCCGCAAATGCCTTCTCGGCAATCGTGATCGAAAGCGATAGGTTCCTCATTTCTGAGTATCAACTGTTCGTTCAGGATGTCGAGCATTTCGAGAAAGGATGTGCTTGATGAAATATCCGATAATTTATATTTTACAAACTTTCCTTTTGATTTTGCATCTTTCTGTCGCCAGATTTTTAACGTAAAGTTCATGGTTAAATTTATTTATAGTTACGTTGTTTTACTTCAATATTTTCGTAAATCAAAGGTTCTTTGTTCAATAAAGGTTCTTTTCCTTTACCCTGGTATTCCCAGGCGGCGGTGTACATAAAATCATCATCATTGCGAAGGGCTTCACCTTCGGGGGTTTGATATTCTTCGCGAAAATGTCCTCCGCAGCTTTCGTTGCGGTGAAGTGCATCTTTGGCTAATAATTCACCCAGTTCAAGAAAATCGGCAACACGACCGGCTTTTTCCAGTTCAGTGTTTATCGCATTGAGTTCTCCGGGAATTTTAACATCATTCAGGAAAGCTTCCCTGATTTTTATGATTTTTTCGATGCCTTGTTTTAAACCGCTTGCCGTACGTCCCATGCCTACATGTTCCCACATTGCTTTTCCCAATTCTTTATGAAAATGGTCAACGGTGTGGCTTCCACGGATATTTAATAATTTTTCCAGATGGCTTTTAACATCGTTTTCAGCTTCGACAAATTCGGATAAATCTGTTGATAATCGCGGAGTATGTATTTCGTTGGCAAGATAGTTTTGGATGGAATAGGGAAGCACAAAATAGCCGTCGGCAAGTCCCTGCATCAGAGCCGAAGCCCCGAGACGGTTAGCGCCATGATCCGAAAAATTAGCTTCTCCGATAACAAACAGTCCGGTAATATTCGACATCAATTCATAATCGACCCAAAGGCCTCCCATGGTATAATGGACAGCAGGATAAATCATCATCGGGTTGGCATAGGGATTTTCATCTACTATTTTTTCGTACATCTGAAAGAGATTGCCGTAGCGTTCCTCTATCACGTTTTTGCCCAGTCTTTGAATGGATTCTTTAAAATCAAGATAAACAGCAAAGCCTGTTTCACCCACACCATAGCCGGCATCGCAACGTTCCTTGGCTGCCCTCGAAGCTACATCGCGGGGGACGAGGTTGCCATAGGCCGGATATCTTCTTTCGAGATAATAATCACGGTTTTCTTCGGGAATATCATTTGGATTTAATTGTTTTTTACGAATTTGCTCAGCGTCGTTTTTATTTTTCGGAACCCAGATACGTCCGTCGTTACGGAGGCTTTCGCTCATCAGTGTCAGTTTCGACTGCGATTCTCCATGTACGGGTATACAGGTAGGATGTATTTGAGTAAAACAAGGGTTGGCAAAGCATGCTCCTTTTTTATAGGCTTTCCAGATAGCGCTGGTGTTTGATCCCATAGCATTGGTGGAAAGGAAAAAGACGTTTCCGTAACCTCCCGTAGCCAACACCACGGCATGTCCGAAATGGCGTTCCAGTTCACCGGTGATAAGATTTCGGGCAATGATGCCGCGCGCCTTGCCGTCAATCATTACCAATTCCTGCATTTCATGGCGGTTGTACATCGTTACGCTACCTTTATGTATCTGGCGGCTCAAAGCTCCGTAGGCACCTAATAAAAGCTGCTGACCGGTTTGCCCGCGGGCAAAAAATGTTCGCGAAACCAAAGCGCCTCCAAAGGAACGGTTATCGAGCAATCCGCCATAATCGCGGGCAAAAGGGACTCCTTGTGCCACACATTGGTCAATGATATTATTGCTTACTTCGGCGAGCCGGTATACGTTGGCTTCGCGCGAACGATAATCGCCCCCTTTAATGGTGTCGTAAAAAAGCCGGTAGATGCTGTCGCCATCGTTCTGGTAATTTTTTGCAGCATTAATACCTCCCTGGGCAGCAATGCTGTGAGCACGGCGAGGACTATCCTGATAACAAAATACTTTTACATTAAAGCCTAATTCGCCAAGACTTGCCGCTGCCGAAGCTCCGGCAAGACCGGTTCCTACGACAATAATATCTAATTTTCGTTTATTGGCTGGATTTACTAAATTGATGTGCGACTTATAATCAAGCCATTTATCGGTCAATCTGCCGGATGGAATTTTGGGGTTTAGCTCTGCCATTTTAGTTGATAGTTGATAGTTGATTGTTGTTGGTTGATAGGAAAAAATAATAAAATGGTTTATTCTACAGGATAATAAATTTTAGTAAGCCATTTTGCCGGGTCTTTTTCGGTAGCCGGATCAGTGATATATTCTTCCCAGGGAGCGCCTGTTATTTTCAGGCTATTGGCAGTAATGAATTTGTTTGCTGCCTGGTGAGCAATCTCGGTTTCTTCATACGAACCATAATAATCGACCACGACCACTTTACCAGCTTTCAGTTCTCCGGTTTTTATTCTGCCTTCCGGTTTTGTCTTTGTTATGGCAGGTATGCAGGCTTCTATATCGAATACATTCCCCTGCCAGCTATGGTAAATAACGAAAGGCGGCTGAGTGAATGAAATGTTGGATTTTTTCATGAAAGCCATAATTTCACCATACATTTGTCCGATTTTCTGGCTGATGGTTAACATGGAACAAGTGTCGGTTATACTAAAGTATGGAATCGTTTTGATTTTTGAAATTTCAACTTTCAGTGGCGACATGCTTTCGCAAATTGTTTTCATAGCATGCAAACCTTGCTCAAACTGCTTACCAACCATTGTTTTCATTAATAATCCCAGATAACGGTTAATGGGATTGTTCCCTAAATCGCTATTCATCTGCCAGGTTACTTTTGTTCCGCCATCCACTTTGTCGAAAAAGAATTTGGATAATGATTTTTCTTTTTCCATAAAAATCATTTCCATGCAAATGGAATCGTAAGCTGCGCAAGCTGTAATGGTAAGGCTACCCGTACCCACATTCGTATTTTTGCTATCCCATTTATAGCTGGCGCCAACCCCCATTGGATAATTGTTGTAGGTAAGTTTTATAGAAGTATCAATTTTGTGCCATGGCGACCATTTTTCCCAGTTTTTCAGATAATTCACCTGGTTATATGCCATTTCGGGGGAAGCTTTGATGAATAATGAACGCTCGATCCGCATTTTACGCGGAAGCATGAATCCGATAATAGCCAGCAAAACAATGATGCCCGAAATAATAACCAGCACACGTAAAAATGTTTTCATAAATCAGGAGTTTAAAAATTTATCCAAACTTACAAAAAATTATTTTATCCTGATCAAAAAGAATAAAAATGATGTTTTTTGGAGAAAATTATTTTTCCGGAAACAAGCAACACCGAAAGTCCGGAGTTAAAGTTTTATTATCTTTCCAATACTTTAGGCATTCTGTATCTTAATTCACTTTAGCCTCTTTTATTCACAATAAGTGCTTTTCCCTTATGAAAGCCGTAATTCTTTATCTTTGCTCCGAAATTTCTCAAACACGGAGCAATCTCCCGGATTATTGCTTGGAGGCATTGTCTGTTGTTTGATAAAATAATGATATGATGAAAGTTTTCAAGTTTGGCGGGGCAAGCGTTAAAAATGCCGTAGCCGTAAAAAATGTGGTAGAAATACTTAAAAGATACCCCAATCAGCAAATTATGGTGGTGGTTTCGGCTATGGGCAAAACCACCAATGCCCTCGAGGAGCTAACTCGGCTTTATCATGAACGAAACAAGGGCTGGAAAGAAGTTCTGGAAAATATTCGCCGTTTTCATTCCGAAATTATTGACGAACTTTTTCAGGATACTTCGCCTGTCAATCAGGAATTGGATACATGGTTCGACACTTTGGAACAACTTCTTGAAAAAAGACCGTCGAAAAACTATGATTATGAATACGGACGGATAGTGACTTTTGGGGAATTATTTTCTACTTGTATTGTTAATCATTATCTTAATGAAAATCATATTTCTTCACGTTGGTTTGATGCACGTAAAGTTATAAAAACAAATGCTTCATATCGGGAAGGAAAAGTTGACTGGAAGTTGACGGAGAGTTTGGTTAAGACTGAGATTTTTCCTTATTTTCAAAATGAAACAAATGGAAAAATCGGATTGACTCAGGGATTCATCAGCAGTACAGTTCATAACCGAACAACAACTTTAGGGCGTGAAGGTTCCGATTATACGGCGGCTTTGTTTGCCTATTTCCTCGATGCCGAAGAGGTAATTATCTGGAAAGATGTACCTGGCTTGCTCAATGCCGATCCCAAGTATTTTCCCGAAGCCCGGAAACTGGATAGCATTTCATATCGCGATGCCATCGAATTAGCCTATTATGGCGCCAGCATCATTCATCCCAAAACCATTAAACCGCTTCAAAACAAGAAAATCCCTTTACGGATAAAATCGTTTATCGCTCCCGGCGACGAAGGTTCCGTTATTTGCGGCAATATTCAGTCCGAAACCCGCATTCCTTGTTATCTTTTTAAAACAAATCAGTTATTGATTTCTATTTCGCCTAAGGATTTTTCATTTATTGCCGAAGAAAATCTTCATGCTATTTTTGGAATATTCGCTCGTTGTCGGATAAAAATCAATTTGATGCAAAACTCAGCCATTAGTTTTTCCGTTTGTATTGATAATGATCCTAAAATTACTCAATCGGCTATTAAATCTTTGGAACATAATTTTAATGTTCGTTATAATCAGAATTTGGAGTTAATTACGATTCGAAACTATAATCAGGAAACGATTGATAAAGTAGTTCATGGTCGAAAAATTATGCTGGAACAAAAAAGCAGGCTTACGGCTCAGATTATTGTAAGTGTGGAATAAGTGCCTAAAATGCTTAAAGTGATCTAAAGTGCCTAACGTTTTGATCCACTTTTAAAGTACTTTAGGCACTCCAAACGTTAGCTCACTTTAGGCACTTCTTTTTATCACTTTTCCTTCCAGTTCCACCAAAGCAATTTTTCTTTTTCCCGCTGATGGTTCTCTGTTTCTGCATAGTAAACGGCACAGCGGAATACATAAAGCAGACACCGATCCTGCACGGTTCCTGCATATTGATTGGATAACTCGTATAGTTTTTCCGGCGATTTGCCTTTCAAATCGTCAACACTGCGGATATTAATATCCCATAGGTTGTTGGCAATGGATTTACCTACGCCGGGGATTTGCTGCAAATCTTTTAGTTGTTCGTCTTTGGTCATAGAAAACAAAAATAGAAAAATTTTGGTTTGATTGGAAGGGAATAAGTGGAATTGCAAATTTTGCTCAACAGAGAAATCGCCTGGAATTCTCTTTCTGCTGATGTAAAAATAAATAATTCATTTGTTTTTTAAGACAGTACCTCGATTATGGGCTGGGCTTTATAATTGTTTTTTAATTGTCTTTATTAATTCATAAACTGCAAGTCTGTTTTTTTCCAATGAATCAACGACTTTTTGTAAACTTTCAGAATATAAAGGAAATAGTTCTTGTATTTTATTCCTGTAAAAATCTGCTTTATCATTTTCCCCTTTTTCTAAATATGAATTATATATATTTAAACAGATTTGGATTTCATTATCTTTATGTTTTGTTTCAGATAGATTTTCTAAAAAATTAGAAATATCACTCTCATTCCATTTTTCAAGGTCTTCCAATTCAAAGTACAAATGAACGGAGTTAGATTCTGGATAAGTATTTTTCATTAATTCGGTCAAGTTAACACTATGCTGATTTAATACGGTTTGAATAATTGATGGATCAAGGTCACTATCTTCTTTTAAAGTCTTAAGAAAAACTTCAAAAGATTTTTTTTATTTCAATAATTGTATTTAGATAAGTTGAATAAAAACCCACTGCTTTTTCCGCTTTATCAAGTTTTCTTTCAAATGTCAGCTTCTTTAAATCTCTATTAAAATCAACTTTTCTGTTAATTTGATTAAATACTTCTCTTATTAGAAGTGTTGAAAGAGAACCTGAAAGTAATCCAATTATTATTTTTAAATCCATAATTAAATTTTTTATTGTCTTTTAGCCTTGCCCATAGCAATTGTATAACCCCCATTATGGCGGTTATTTCGTTATTAATTGTTGCTTTTTCTGTTTACAAATATAAAAATATTTTAAATGATAGAACCTATAAATTGCTGTATGATTAAAATTGAAAATCTTAGGAATAGAATACGGATTTATGGGGATATAGCAGATTGAGGCTGTAAAATAAACTGTGTCAAAGGGAATAAATAATTAAATTTGACACAAGAAATGGGAAAATGTAAATTTGATTTTGAGGCCTACAAGCAGGAAGCGAAAGAGAGGCTTCGCCGGGGAGAACCAGCCGGAGGCAAAGAAGGCATATTTCAACCTTTGTTAAAACAGATGTTGGAAGAGCTACTGGAAGCAGAAATGGACGAGCACATGGATGAGCAACAGCGATCAGTTGGCAATCGTCGTAATGGTAAAATAGGAAAGAGGGTCAAAAGCATCGAAGGGGAATTCGAGTTAAACACACCCCGGGATCGTAATTCAGATTTTGATCCAAAGGTAGTACCCAAGCGGCAAATCATCATCAACGAAGAGTTGGAAAACAAAGTGCTACGATTGTATAGTAAAGGGGTAAGTACCCGGGATATCTGTGAGCACATTGAAGAGATGTATGGGTTTACGCTCTCGCCAACAACCTTGAGCAACATTACCGACCGTGTTATTCCATTAATCAGAGAATGGCAGCAACGCCCGTTACAAAGCGTGTATTGCTTTGTATGGATGGACGCTATACACTACAAGGTGAAAGAAGATGGCAAAGTGTCTTCCCGTGCAGTATACAATATACTTGGAGTAGATAATAAAGGAATAAAAGATTTGCTTGGGATGTATGTAGCCGAAAGCGAAGGCTCCCGGTTTTGGTTACAGTTGTTAAATGATCTTAAAGCCCGGGGTGTTGAAGACATGCTTATTGTCAGTATAGACAATCTGAAAGGATTTGCCGAAGCTATTGAATTGGTATTTCCTAAAGCGGAAATACAATCCTGCATTGTTCATCAGATTAGAAACACACTAAAGTATGTTGCTTCTAAAGACAGTAGAGAGTTTATGAAAGATCTAAAAACAGTTTACCAGGCTATTACTAAAGAAGAAGCAGAATATAACCTGGATGTGGTAGAAGCGAAATGGGGAAAGAAGTATACGCCGGTTTTTACCTCCTGGCGTAACAATTGGGAACATCTGAGTAATTACTTTAAGTACCCCGAACCTATTCGCAGAATTATGTATACTACCAATACGATAGAAGGTTTTCACAGGCAAATACGTAAAGTAACCAAAACCAAAGGAGCTTTTACCAGCGATATGGCATTACTAAAACTTATTTACCTTGCAACCCAGAATATTGTAGAAAAGTGGACGGCACCTCTGCCAAACTGGGGCATAGTAGCATCGCAGCTGGATATTATCTTTGCAGAAAGAGCCAGAATAAACATAAATACAATTTGATATGGGTTTTTTAAGGCATTTTACTCCAGAATTATTATCCATTAAAAAAAGCGCTACATTTGCACATAGCACTTTTAGGATAATTATTCCGTCGGTCGGGTTTATCCCTTCACTGGTTGCTCCTCAGCAGAGCCAGTGTCCGTTTATCCCGACAAACAAAAGTACTGAAAATTTTTATGACACAGTTCGTTTTACACTCCCCACGCAAACCTTAGCTGACCGCTCGCAAACTTTATCCGGCGACATGAAAACCTTATCCGGCGACCCTTCGGGGGCTTACGGAGTGTTTTACACCCCATAAATTATGTTTTACGGTAGTTTCTGGAAGAATTTCAGTGCTTACTGGATGTTTTTCATCACTCACTGGAAGGTTTACAGTACTCACTGGATGTTTTTCGGTGTGTAAGTAGACTTTTGAGCGCTTACCGGACGTTTTATACCCCTTACCGGATGTTTTACACCCCTTACTGGACGTTTTTTTGCATACTTTGCGTTTTACGGTGCGTACCGGACGTTTTCACAGACTTACTGTAAACTTTATCAGTGTTTCCAATAGCTTTACAATAATACAAAGAACAAAAAACGATTCTCCCTGCAAACCTTACAGGGGCTACTCTAACAGGCTGGCTCTCTTTTTTTAGTTGATCTATAAATTATGTAACCCACTTTTTTATTTTATTTTCGGCGCTAAATATAATAAATAATTTTAATTACCAAATATTTATTTTAAAATAACTTGAATATTATTAAAAAAGATAGTATTACGCAACCATAGTTATTGCAAAACGCGGATAAATTTAAAAATATCAGCTAATTATGTGCTTTCTGAGGGTGATTGTCCGTAGGCTGGATTTCTGATTAAAAAGCGGGGATTCCATTCGTTGCAGGCAGGGTACCGATGGCTATCTGAAAATCGTCAATAAAAGCATGATCCTTGCCATTATACCAGATGTAGATGTGAACTTGTTTGTTTTCTATTTTCTTGTCCGCTTCAAAAGTCAACTTTAGTTGTTCCCATTCATTTTTTACCTGGTTTACGTAATTACATGCGATATAAAAATCGTTGGAATTTTCGATGGTCGCAACGATAAAACAGTTTTTATCGGATGATTTTTTCCAGAGGGTAATTTCATAATAATTGCCGGATTTTACATTATCCAATGTTATACCACTACCCCAGGGATGACCTTGATCAAGAAACTGGGAATACTTGCCCGAAAAGGAAGTGGAATTGCTTCGATTGTTATTATAATTAAATTTGTACTTGGTATTGGTTTCAAAGCAGGTACTATCCTTCGATAAATTTTCCATATCACATTTGATCTCTTCGTAATGATATAAATGATGAAGCTTATCCTGATCGATACTGAGCTTGTAAACCACATCGTATGCTGATTGGTATATCCTTTTGATTCCAATGACCGTTTGGCCAAAACTGTTATAGTAATTAATCCTGTTTCTTATTTTCTGGTTAAAATCTTCCTCTTTGGCGTCGGTAGCATCCAAAGCTCCGTATACATAAAAGTCTTTATATTTTGTAAAGATATCCGGCAAACTAATATCATAATTCCATTTCTGATATTTTTCTGTAAAAGGAAGATAAAAATAGGTATCCGGATATAGCTGATTTAGCCTTTCGAAATATAAATTCCTGTATTCTCCTGTCCATACCGCCGAAAGGTATAACGAATATGCTAATGTGGAAGACCCGAAGTAATTGGGAATAATCAAGATGGGTTTCCCGTGGAGATTTTCTTCTATAAAATGATATGCATCCATCCGGGATTCCCGGTAGAATTTATACTTAATATTATGCCTGATTAAGCTGGCTAAACCAAATCCAAGGATGATAGCCAGGGTAGTATACGACAATATTTTTATTCTCCTTGCACTAAATAATTTGTAATAATAAAGATGATAAGTCGCTCCCGATTCGTAAATAACATAAGTGGTAAGCATCATCGAGGGAATTAAATACCGGAATGCAAAATGCTTGGCTGTTAATACAATCTGAAAGGTAAAAACAATGACAATAGCAAGGAAAAACAGAAATGTTTTGTCTTGCTTCTTTTTGATGAAAAACAAATACATTACGGTAAAAATAGAAAACAGATAGGCTATAGAAAAGAATATTTCGGTACTGAATATTTTTTAAGATTTCCCTCAAATAAGTTAATGTCAACAATTTTTTCGGCTCCCTTGCCATAATTTCCAGCATGGAAAATGAGTCCGTTCACCCAGGAAATAAATCTTTCGTGCTGAATTACGGCTGGAAATGCTATGACTAAGGCTAATAAAACTGTGATGAGAAGATAGAATAAACGATATTTATTTTTTGAAAATAATAACAAAGGTATAATAATGAGTGGTATAAACGTCATTTTAGTTGCTAATCCAATAGCTGCTATTATAGAAAAATAAATAACAATTTTAATTTCACTCACGGCCTCTTTTCTCAACAATAATAATAGGATGATATACCAGATCATGATAATGATCAGGAAACTTTCGGGACAAATGATAGTGGTTAAGTTAAGAGTTTCTAAAGATACAAAGGGACAGAGCTGTAAAAAAACAGATAAAATTAGATTGCCGGTGTATTTATAGACAAAAAAGCCCAAGCACAACAACGATAATAAAGTCGCAAAAATCAGAGAAATCCTAAAGGATAAAATATACTTTTCGGGGTTTAACAAAAAATCATCCATCAAGTTAGCATTATTTCCAGTGAGCCAATGTGTGATTTTTACAACCATGGCGCCATAAATATAAAGGCTCGTTGCCGGGCTTTCAATGCTCAATAATCTATATTGCCCACTTGCCAGATTGACTGAACTGATCAGATGAATATATTCTGGATCAACCGTACGAATTGAGGCTAATTTGGCTTCCTTTACATTGTATGTAAGGGCTAAAAATAAGATGAATGGGATTAAAAAAAGAAGACTTTTTTTAAAAAGTGTAACTTGTTGCATTATTTAAAGAAAAGATGTTAAGGTGATTTATTCGGAATTGATGGCATTTTCAAAAGTTATGTACTCACCCTTTTAATATTACCAAATTTTTTTATACATCAGATAAATAGCTTGTTTTTATAATGAATGAATATTAAAAAATAATGATATTTTATTCATTGCACAAATGTAATTAAAAAGAAATAATAGCTGACATTCTGCCAAAAAATAATAAATAATATTGAGATGAGCAATGAATATGAGAAAATATAATGTAAATGTAAAACATAAACAAAAAAAGCCACCTAAAGATAAGTGGCTTATGATTTGCTCCCCCTCCTGGATTCCGGTAAACCGGAAGAACCCTCTGATTAATCCCGATCCATCGGGACTCTAATCAACTGAGCTAACCGATCAGGGTTATCTTTATGTTCGATAAGCGATTCTATAAACTTTTTGCTTTTTTGTTTTTTGATGTATTTTTCAATAATCATGGCTTGTCCGCGATCATCGGAAACGGGGAAGTAAGCTTTTAAAACCCATGGACGGTATTTTCCAGTATAAGAATTATGTAAAGAGGAATTATGTTCAATCAATCTGCGGATAGGATCATCAGAATGACCGACATAATATTTATTGGCAGAAAGAGAAAAAATAATGTAAATGTAAAACATAAACAAAAAAAGCCACCTAAAGATAAGTGGCTTATGATTTGCTCCCCCTCCTGGATTCCGGTAAACCGGAAGAACCCTCTGATTAATCCCGATCCATCGGGACTCTAATCAACTGAGCTAACCGATCAGGGTTATCTTTATGTTCGATAAGCGATTCTATAAACTTTTTGCTTTTTTGTTTTTTGATGTATTTTTCAATAATCATGGCTTGTCCGCGATCATCGGAAACGGGGAAGTAAGCTTTTAAAACCCATGGACGGTATTTTCCAGTATAAGAATTATGTAAAGAGGAATTATGTTCAATCAATCTGCGGATAGGATCATCAGAATGACCGACATAATATTTATTGGCAGAAAGAGAAAAAATAATGTAAATGTAAAACATAAACAAAAAAAGCCACCTAAAGATAAGTGGCTTATAATTTGCTCCCCCTCCTGGACTTGAACCAGGGACCCTCTGATTAACAGTCAGATGCTCTAACCAACTGAGCTAAGGAGGAAAATATTTTTATTTCAAATTTCTCTTTGACTCCTCTGATTAATCCCGATCTATCGGGACTCTAACCAACTGAGCCAAGGAGGAACGTTTTTCCCTTCAAAAACTTTTGCAAAAGTAAACAAAGAGATGATATAAACAATATCTTTGCCAAAATTTTTTTACATTTAATAAAACAATATTTTTATGGTAAGTGTACTTGGCATTGGTAATGCGTTGGTTGATGTTTTAATTCGCCTTGATTCGGATGATGTTTTAAAAAAATATCATTTAGGAAAGGGAAGCATGCAATTGGTTGAGGCTGATTTATCAACGGAAATTTTATCAAATACTACTCAATTTCATCAGGAACACTCTTCGGGAGGCTCGGCGGCAAATACTATTCACGGGCTGGCGAATCTTGGGATAAAAACATCTTTTATAGGTAAAGTCGGAGATGATTCCAAAGGTGAATTTTTTACAAAGGATATGCAAAAAGTAGGAATTAATCCTTTGCTTTTCAAGGGATCAACGAACACTGGTTGTGCGATTGCTCTTATTAGTCCTGATACCGAACGAACTTTTGCGACCTATCTTGGAGCTGCCATAGAGCTTAGTCCGGAAGACCTCAGCCATAAACTTTTTAATGGTTATGACTATTTTCATATTGAAGGATATTTGGTTCAAAATCAAAAGCTGATAGAACGAGCTCTTGAATTAGCGAAAGCAAACCAATTAACGATATCTCTTGATTTAGCCAGTTATAATGTTGTGGAGCAGAATCTCGATTTTTTAAAGGAAATGGTAAAGAAATATGTTGATGTTGTTTTTGCCAACGAAGAGGAAGCCCGTTCATTTACCGGAAAAGAACCGGAAGAAGCTATAAATATACTTGCAGAAACCTGTTCGATTGCCGTCGTAAAAACAGGCAAAAATGGATCGCTAGTAAAAGAAAACGAAAATCTTTATCCTATTCAGCCCATAAAAGCGACAAGTTTTGATACTACCGGGGCAGGCGATTTATATGCTTCTGGTTTTCTGTTTGGTTTGTCCCAGGGTTTTTCGTTGGACAAATGTGGCAGTATTGGTTCGGTTCTTGCCGGAAAAGTCATCGAAATACTGGGTGCAAAATTACATAAAAATGCCTGGGACGAATCGAAATCTCTCATTTCAGGGCTCTGATTTTAAAACGCTTATTCTGCATAAAAATTCTGGTTCTGTAATTAAGCTTAATCCGATGACCAAATATTTTTTAATTACAGAATTTTAATAACTTTGCAACCTCCATTTTTGTATTTTTTAAACTAAATATTAACCACTCTCATGAAGGTATATCAAACAAACGAAGTAAAAAACATAGCACTTATAGGCGGGGCTAAGTCGGGTAAAACTACTTTGGCAGAAGCCATGCTTTTTGAAGGCGGAATTATAAATCGCCGCGGAACAATCGAGGATAAAAATACTGTTTCAGATTACAAGGAAATAGAACTTGAACGTCAAAATTCGGTATATTCGAGCATATTATACACAGAATTCAACGGAAAAAAAATTAATATCATCGATACTCCCGGATTTGATGATTTTATAGGCGAAGTAGTGGCAGCTCTTAAGGTTGTGGATACTGCTGTAATGGTTGTCAATGCCCAAAATGGAGTAGAAGTTGGTACCGAAATATCCTGGAGATATACCAATCGCGATCACACCCCCGTAATATTTGCCATAAATCAATTGGAACATGAAAAAGCTAATTTTGATGAAGCTATTCGTGAAATGAAAGCCCAGTTTGGTCCTAATGTTACCATTGCACAATATCCGGTACATACAGGTCATGGATTCAACTCAATTATCGATCTGTTGCAAATGAAAATGTTACAGTTCCCCGAAGGTGGAGGTAAACCTACCATTGTCGATATCCCTGAATCAGAAAAGAAAAAAGCTGAAGACCTTCATGGCATTTTGATTGAAAATGCTGCCGGAAACGATGATGAATTAATGGAAATCTTTTTTGACAAAGGTTCATTGACTGAAGAAGAAATTCAAAAAGGTTTAAAACTTGGAATTATCAACCGTGGAATTTTCCCGGTATTTTGCATTTCCTCCAAATTGAATATGGGTGTTAACCGTTTGATGGAATTTATCTGCAATTCAGTACCTTCGGCTAACGAAATGCCATTAATGAAAACCACTGAAGGCAAGAATCTTAAATACGATGTTGCCGAGCCAACCTGTGCGTTTGTTTTTAAAACTTCTATCGAGTCACATCTTGGAGAAATTTCTTTCTTTAAAGTATACTCTGGTGAGATTACGGAAGGAATGGATGTGATTAACGCAAATAAAAACAACAAAGAAAGAATAACGCAATTGTTTGTTTTTGCCGGAAAAAACCGCGAAAAAGTTGAAAAAATTGTAGCTGGCGATATTGGTGCAACCATCAAATTGAAAAGCACACTTACAAACCATACACTCGATTCTCTGAAAAATTCAGATGATATAATTGAGCCAACAATCTTCCCCGAACCCAAATACAGGGTTGCCGTTAAAGCTAAAAATTCGGCTGATGATGAAAAATTAGGGGGACTGCTCAATGAAATGAATAAGGTGGATCCGACCTTATTGACAGGCTATTCCAAAGAACTGAAACAATTGATTTTACAAGGTCAGGGAGAACTTCATCTGAATATTGTTAAATGGCACCTTGAAAAACTTAACAAAATTGAAGTGGATTATTTATCTCCGAAAATTCCTTATCGTGAAACCATTACTAAGGTGGCAAAATCAATGTACCGTCATAAAAAACAATCGGGCGGTGCCGGCCAATTTGGTGAAGTTCACATGCTGATACAGCCTTATTCCGAAAACATGGTCCAACCGACCGAATTTCCTATCCGTGGCAAACAGGAAGAAGCTTTGCCTTGGGGCGGTAAGTTGCAGTTTTATAATTGTATCGTTGGTGGTGCTATAGATGCTCGTTTTATGCCTGCTATCCTTAAAGGTATCATGGAAAAAATGGAAGAAGGTCCTTTGACAGGTTCCTATGCCCGCGATATTGCCGTTTATATTCATGATGGTAAAATGCACCCCGTGGATTCTAATGAAATTTCCTTCAAATTAGCCGGACGTAATGCATTTAAAGAAGCATTTAAAAATGCCGGCCCCAAAATCCTTGAACCCATTTACGATGTAGAAGTAATAGTACCGGAAGATAAAATGGGCGACATTATGACAGACCTTCAGGGACGTCGTGCCGTTATTATGGGTATGGAAAGCGAAGGCAATTATCAGAAAATTAAAGCAAAAGTTCCTTTGGCAGAAATGAATAAATATTCTACCGCCATAAGTTCAATGACCAGCGGAAGAGCTACCTATGGAATGAAGTTTGCCGAATATACACAGGTTCCCATGGATGTTCAGATAGCTTTACTTAAAGCTTACGAAGAACAGGAAGCCGAAGAAGAATAGTTCATTTTCTTATTTTATAAAGCCCGCCCCTTAAATGGGTTGCGGGCTTTTTTATTTTTTTAACCAGAAAAATCTCCTTCTCATTAAACTTTTATACATCAAAATTGTTTACATTTAAAAATAAACTATACGATTAATTTTTTTATCTTTGCAACGTCTATTTTTAATTAATCTAAATAATCCGAAATGGCAAAAGAGGCAAATAATATATTAGAGGAAATAACCCGTGAAGATTATAAATATGGATTTTATACTGATATAGAAATGGATATGGCTCCAAATGGGCTCAGTGAAGAGATCATCCGTTTTATTTCTGCCAGAAAAAATGAACCGGAATTTTTACTCGAATTTCGTTTGAAAGCTTATCGCAAATGGCTGACAATGCAGGAACCGACATGGGCTCATCTGCACCATCCACCCATTAATTATCAGGATATTATTTATTATGCTGCGCCTAAGCAAACTAAACAGTTGGACTCCCTCAATCAAGTTGATCCTGAACTTTTAAATACATTTAATAAATTAGGAATATCACTCGAAGAACAAAAACGACTAACCGGTGTAGCCGTTGATGCGGTAATGGATAGCGTTTCAGTAAAGACCACTTTTAGCGATACCTTATCAAAGTTGGGTATTATTTTTTGTTCGTTCGGCGAGGCTGTCCAGAAACATCCTGATTTGATAAAACAATATTTGGGCTCAGTAGTACCGCCTGACGATAATTTTTTTGCATCGCTCAACTCCGCCGTATTTACCGATGGTTCTTTTTGTTATGTTCCCAAAGGAGTTCGCTGCCCTATAGAACTTTCTACCTATTTTCGTATCAATGCTGCCCGAACCGGACAATTTGAACGTACACTTATTATTGCCGACGAAGGCGCTTACGTAAGTTATATGGAAGGCTGTACGGCTCCGCAGCGTGATGAAAATCAGTTGCATGCAGCTATCGTGGAAATTATAGCCATGAAGGATGCTGAAGTGAAATATTCTACGGTTCAAAATTGGTATCCGGGTAACAAAAAAGGTGAAGGTGGTATTTACAATTTTGTTACCAAGCGCGGAATGTGCAAAGGCAATCACTCAAAAATTTCCTGGACTCAGGTCGAAACCGGCTCGGCAATAACCTGGAAATACCCGAGCGTTATTCTTATGGGCGACAATTCTGTCGGGGAATTCTATTCCGTGGCCATTACCAATAATTACCAGCAGGCCGATACTGGCTCAAAAATGATACATTTGGGTAAAAATACCCACAGTACTATTATTTCCAAAGGTATTTCAGCAGGATACAGCAATAATAGCTATCGCGGATTGGTCCGCATGACGCGAAAGGCAGAAAATGGCCGTAATTTTTCACAATGCGATTCCCTTCTCCTGGGCGATAAATGCGGTGCTCATACATTTCCTTATATTAAAGTCGAGAATAAATCGGCCATAGTGGAACACGAGGCTACCACAAGTAAAATATCCGATGAACAACTATTTTATTGCAATCAGCGGGGAATCAGTACTGAAAGTGCTATTGGGCTGATTGTGAATGGCTATGCAAAGGAAGTGCTGAATAAACTTCCCATGGAATTTGCCATTGAAGCTCAAAAACTCTTATCTGTCAGCCTTGAAGGTTCTGTTGGCTAAAAAAATATAAAACAATAATTTACGAATAAACCGAAAGCAAATGTTATCAATCAAGAATTTAAAAGTATCAATCAATAATAAAGAAATACTTAAAGGCCTCGACCTTGAAGTGAAACCCGGAGAAGTTCATGCTATCATGGGCCCCAATGGTACCGGTAAAAGTACTCTTGCTTCTGTTATTGCAGGACGTCGGGAGTTTGATGTAACTTCCGGTGAAATTATTTATAAAGGAAAAAATCTGTTTGATCTGTCGCCTGAAGAGCGCGCCTGTGAAGGTATTTTCCTTGGTTTTCAGTATCCGGTGGAAATTCCGGGCGTAAGCATTACCAATTTTCTGCGAACAGCCGTTAATGAACAGCGTAAATATAAGGGACTTGATCCCTTGCCTGCCAGCGATTTTTTAGCTTTGATGGAAGAAAAGAAAAAATTGGTGGAGATTCAGTCAAATCTAACTAAACGTTCAGTAAATGAAGGTTTTTCGGGAGGCGAAAAAAAGAAAAATGAAATCTTCCAAATGGCGATGCTTGATCCAGGCTTGGCTATACTCGACGAAACCGATTCCGGATTGGATATTGATGCCCTTCGCATTGTGGCAAATGGAGTAAATAAACTCCATACTAAAGATAATGCAGCTATTCTTATTACTCATTATCAACGATTACTCGATTATATTGTTCCTGATTTTGTTCATGTTCTGTTTGAAGGACGCATCGTAAAAACCGGTGGTAAAGAACTTGCGCTGGAACTGGAAGAAAAAGGATATGAATGGCTTAAAAACGGATAATAAATTTCGGGCGATATTTCCTGAAATTTGTTTTATTACAAGAAGTAAAAACCTGAACCCAAGAAAAAATCAGCTATGGAAAGCATTTTGACAGAAAATACATTTAAGGATAAATTAATCAGCTTGTTTGATGATAATTTCCGGGCTAATTTCAAGCATGATACGCCGCATGTACATCAACTCCGACGGCAAGCCATGGAAGCTTTCGCTAAAACAGGTTTTCCACATACACGGCTTGAAGAATGGCGTTCGACTAATCTGGCCAAACCGCTTGCATTGGAATATGTTCAGCATTTTCAGCCGTTAGATGAGAAGATAGATATAGAAAAAGTGTTTCAATGTGAGGTTTACGATCTCGATACCTATGTTTTCAGCCAGTTGAATGGCTGGTATATTTATAAAACATTGCCCATCACCACTCTGCCTAACGGAACTATCGTAGGAAGTCTCGATAAAGCCATGGAAACCTATCCCGAAATTTTTGAAAAGCATTATGCACAATATGCTGATTTTCGGAATAACGGATTGAACGCCCTTAATACTGCTTTTGCCCAGGATGGTATGTTTATCTACGTACCCGATGGGGTAGAGGTTTCCAAACCCATTCAGATTATTAACATCATTAATCTGAAAGAAAATATTTTTATTCAGCCCCGCAATCTGATAATTTTGGGTAAAAACAGTAAGCTTCAGTTGGTCAATTGCGATCATTCCCTTTTGCACAAAGCAAGCCTCATAAACTCAGTGAGCGAGGTGGTGATAGGCGAAAATGCTGAGCTGGATTATTATAAAATGCAAAACAAAGACAATGAATCAACGATGGTTGCTTCCCTGTATTTCCACCAGGAAGCAAACAGCCGCTTAACTTCAAACACTATTACACTTAATGGCGGCATTGTTCGTAACAATACCAGCGTAAAACTTAATGGCCAGGGATGCGAAACGAATCTTTACGGTTTGTATCTGGTAGATAAAGAGCAACATATTGATAATCATCTTGCCGTTGAACATGCAGCCCCGAATGGTACCAGCAATCAATTATTTAAGGGCATACTTGATGATCAGGCACAAAGTGTTTTTCATGGACATGTTCTGGTACAACGAGACGCTCAAAAAACCAATGCCGATCAAAATAATAAAAACATTCTGCTTACCGATAAAGCCAATGCTCAATCGGAACCACATCTCGAAATTTACGCCGATGATGTGAAATGCAGTCACGGAGCAACTATCGGACAACTTGATCCCGAAGCGATGTTTTATCTTCAGCAGAGAGGAATAAGTCAGGATAGCGCCCGAATGCTGCTAATGAATGCTTTTGCTGAAGAAGTAATTAATAAAATTTCTATTGACCCTTTGCGCGAACGGATTGATGAGTTGGTAAGCAAACGGTTAAAAGGTGAGCTTACGATATGCGACCAGTGTATTCTGGATTGCAGTGGACGAAAACCCGTAAAATTTGATATTGATTTGTCAAAATTATCCTAATTTTGACTTCTTGTTTTAAGCTGAATTCTAAAATTTAAAATTCTAAATGCCAGATATCTTAACTACCCGTTCAGATTTTCCCATCCTGCAACGCCTGGCGTATGACAAGCCGCTGGTTTATTTTGATAATGCTGCTACTACTCAAAAGCCTCAGTGTGTTATTGATGCGATCAGCAATTATTATTGCGCCGAAAATGCCAATGTTCATCGTGGTGTTCATTTTCTCAGCCAGCAGGCAACCCGGTCGTTTGAAGGTGTTCGTCAGCAAATCAAAAAATTCATTAATGCCCGGCTAACGGAAGAAATTATTTATACCCGAGGTACTACTGAGGCAATTAATCTGGTTGCTTCATCTTTTGGGAAGCAATTCATTCGTAAAGGTGATGAAATTCTTATTTCTGCCATGGAGCATCATTCCAATATTGTCCCGTGGCAATTTGTTTGTGAGGAACGCCAGGCTAAGCTTAAAGTGATCCCGATTACCGATAATGGTGAACTGGAGATGGATAAACTTGGTAAACTTATTACCGGAAAAACAAAAATCATAGCTATTACTCATGTGTCGAACACTTTGGGGACGGTTAATCCTGTTAAAGAAATTATTCGGATAGCTCATTCCCATGGGATTCCGGTGCTGGTTGATGGTGCCCAGGCTATCCCGCATCTGAAGGTTGACGTTCAGGATTTGGATTGCGATTTTTATGCTTTTTCCGGACACAAAGTTTACGGACCCATGGGTATTGGTTGCCTTTATGGTAAAGAATCATGGCTCAACAAGTTGCCACCGTACCAAGGCGGAGGAGAGATGATTGCAAATGTTACCTTTGAAAAAACAACGTATAATAGTCTGCCGTATAAATTTGAAGCCGGGACTCCGAATGTTGCCGATGTGGTAGGCTTTGGAACAGCTTTGAATTACATCAATGCTATTGGAATTGAAAATATTGGCATTTATGAAAATGAATTGCTGAAATATGCTACCGCCGAATTAGAAAAGATTAAAGGTTTGAGAATTATTGGAACGGCTGTTGATAAAGCGTCGGTTATTTCCTTTGTTCTCGATAAAATTCATCCGTATGATGCCGGTACTATCATGGATCATCTTGGGGTAGCCGTTCGGACGGGTAATCATTGTACACAGCCCATTATTGACAAATATAAGATCCCAGGAACCATCAGGGCTTCTTTTGCTTTTTATAATACCAAAGAAGAAATCGATGTTTTAATTCAAGCAATTCTGAAAGTTAAAGAAATGTTTTTATAATTTTTTGAAAATGAAAATAGAAGAAATTGAGAAGCAAGTAATATCTGAATTTAACCAGTTCGATAACTGGATGGACCGCTACAATTATCTTATCGAACTTGGAAAATCGTTGCCTTTGATTGATGAAAAGTTTAAAACGGATAACAACCTGATTTCTGGTTGCCAGTCGAGGGTGTGGTTGCATGCAGTTTATGAAGATGGTTTAATAAAATTTAGTGCCGACAGCGATGCGGTTATTACCAAGGGTATAATTGCTTTGTTGGTCAGGGTCTTGTCCAATCAATCACCAGACGATATTCTCGAAGCTCCATTGACTTTTATTGATTCCCTTGAATTAAAAGATCATCTATCGCCTAACCGTTCCAACGGATTAACATCCATGCTTAAACAGATAAAACTTTATGCATTAGCATTTAAAACAAAAAACGGATAAATCAACACCTGTCAGCATCCGAAGAATCTGATAACCTAAAAACGGGAAAACAAACGATTATGGATAAAAATGAAATAAAAAACGGTGTCATCAATGCACTCAAAACCATTTTCGATCCGGAAATACCGGTAAATGTGTATGACATGGGCCTGATTTATGAAATTCGGGTCGAAGATGATGCAACGGTTTATATAAAAATGACGCTTACGGCGCCCAACTGTCCGATAGCCGAAAGTCTTCCCGTGGAAATTCACGACGGCGCAAAACTTGTGGAAGGTGTAAAAGATGTGGTTGTTGATCTCGTTTTTGACCCACCTTGGGATACCGACATGATGTCGGAAGCCGCACAACTTGAATTGGGGATATTATAAAAGCCCTGTTAAATTGATGATGGAGCCTATTCGGGAATGCTAAATTCACGGATAAGTCTTATTTTTGCAATCCAAATTGTAAATAATGAATGTTACGCCTGGGAAATTATTATCTTCTATCAACTTTCCTTCCGATCTCCGGAAGTTGAAGGAGGACGATTTGCCACAGTTAAGCGAAGAAGTTCGTCAGTTTATTATTGATGTAATTTCAGTTAATCCCGGTCATCTTGGTGCAAGCTTGGGGGCTGTGGAGTTAGCCGTAGCTATTCATTATGTTTTTAATACTCCTGATGATAAACTGGTATGGGATGTAGGACATCAGGCCTATGCTCATAAGATTCTTACCGGACGAAGGGATGTTTTTTATTCCAATCGTAAGTATAATGGCATAAGCGGGTTTCCCCGTATTTGCGAAAGCCAGTACGATGCGTTTGGTGTAGGGCATTCGGCCACTTCTATCTCGGCTGCTTTGGGAATGGCTATCGCTTCCAAATTAGAACATAATAGCAAGCGCCAGCATATTGTGGTAATAGGCGATGGCGCCATGACCGGAGGTGAAGCTATGGAAGCGCTTAACAATGCCGGCGTATCGGGAACCAATATTCTTGTTATCCTTAACGATAATGGCATTGCCATTGACAAAAGCGTAGGAGCTCTTAAGGAATATCTTACCGATATTGTTACTTCACGGACGTATAATAAAATACGCGACAAAATATGGATGCTTACCGGAGGAGGCAGTAAATATGGTAAATATACCCGTGAAATTGTCAAACAGATAGGAAATGCCGTAAAATCGTCTATACTGCGAAAGAGCAATCTGTTTGAAGCATTTAATTTTCGCTATTTTGGGCCGGTGGATGGAAATGACGTGATCCGTCTTACCAAAGTACTGGGCGATTTGAAAAAATTGCCGGGTCCTAAATTATTACATTGCATTACTGTAAAAGGAAAAGGGCTGGCATTGGCCGAAGAAAATCAAACCCGGTATCATGCACCGGGTGTGTTTGATAAAAATACAGGCGAAATCATTACCACTAATTGTCCGGGTAAACTTCCTCCCAAATATCAGACGGTTTTTGGAAAAACCATTATCGAACTAGCTGAAAGGAATCCGAAAATAGTAGGCATTACTCCGGCCATGTCGTCGGGTTGTTCCCTCAATCTGATGATGGAGAAAATGCCTGATCGCACCTTTGATGTGGGTATAGCCGAACAACATGCCGTTACCTTTTCGGCAGGACTTGCCTCCCAGGGATTTCTCCCTTTTTGCAACATTTATTCCACCTTTCTTCAGCGGGCTTATGATCAGCTTATCCATGATGTGGCGTTGCAGAAGCTGAATGTCGTTTTTTGCCTCGACAGGGCAGGATTGGTGGGCGAAGATGGGGCAACCCATCACGGTTTTTTCGACCTGGCTATCCTGCGTGATATTCCCAATATCACGCTTTCGGCTCCGATGAATGAAGAAGAGCTTCGCAATCTGATGTATACTGCTCAGCTTCCCGATAAGGGTACTTTTGTTATCCGTTATCCTCGTGGCCGGGGTGTGATGCCTGAATGGAAAACACCGTTGCAGGAACTTCCCATCGGAAAAGGCAGAAAAATTAAAGATGGTGATGGCGTTGCTATTCTTTCCATCGGCCATCCCGGCAATTTCGTAACGGAAGCCTGCCGTATGCTTGCCAAAGAAGAAATCTCCCCGGCTCATTACGATTTGCGTTTTCTTAAGCCATTGGATGAAGAACTCCTTAATGAAATATTCCTTCGGTTTAAAAAGATAATTACCGTAGAAGATGGAGTTGTTACCGGTGGCATGGGCAGCGCTATCCTTGAATTTATGGCAGATCATCATTACCAGGCCGATGTTTACCGTTTGGGTATACCCGATCGTTTTGTTGAACAAGGAACCTGCGAGGAACTCTATCACGAATGTGGTTTCGATGCCATGGCTATAGCCGAAGCCGTCCGCAGGATGCTTTAACTGTTGTTTTTTAACAGTTCCACCCTTTTAACAATCATTTCCTGATGTGTCTCGTCGCTTAGATTAGGATCTTTAAGGTCGAAGTAGATTTTGCAGGGCAATTGATCGCAGCAACCACATGATGTAAATTTATGCTTGGTGATTGAGCATTCGTATAATGGACATCCTTCAGGGAAAGCGTCTTCTGTCCAGAATGGTTTCCCTTCCACGGCCTTGCAACCGTCGCAGTCTTTCTGATAAAATGGGCATAATTCACAATCGATGCCACAGGGGGATAGTGTCATAGGTTTGTATTTAAAATCGCTTCAAAATTAAAATTAAATAATGTACGGATAAACATTTTTTTTATTTTTAGCAAAAATTTAATACAGATGCCGGCCAGCGACCTTTTCCGCAAGAAATCCATAGCGCATATTCTGCACGATGCCTCTGTGCAGGCGAGCAAAGAAGTTCATCTTCATAAAAATTTAAATGTCCGCGATCTGACGGCGATGGGTATTGCGGCTATTATTGGTGCCGGTATCTTCAGTACCATAGGCACGGCGGCAGCCAGCGGTGGTCCGGCGGTATCGCTGTTGTTTGTGTTTACGGCTGTGGCCTGTGGGTTTTCGGCCATGTGTTATGCCCAGTTTGCTGCCACTATCCCTATCAGCGGAAGCGCCTATACCTATGCTTATGCCAGTTTTGGCGAACTGATAGCCTGGATTATCGGCTGGGATCTGATTATGGAATATGCTGTGGGTAATATAGCCGTAGCTATTTCCTGGTCCGATTATTTTACTGCGTTGATGCAGGGAATCGGGATTCATATTCCTGAATTCGTTTCGGTAGATTATTTAACGGCTTCCCGTGGCTATCATCTGGCGGTGCAGAGTATGGCCGGAGGAACACCTTTCAACCAGCTTACGGCAAGTCTCCAGGAAGCTTTCCAAGCCTGGCAGCATGCGCCCACGATTGGCGGACTGAAGCTGATTGCCGATATCCCGGCTTTCGGTATTGTAATATTTATCACTTATCTGGTGTATGTCGGCATTTATGAAACCAAGGTTGCCAGCAACCTGATGGTAATTCTTAAGCTTGCCGTTCTGATGCTCGTGATTGGTGTAGGCAGCTTTTATGTCCATCCGGCTAACTGGAGTCCGTTTGCGCCCAATGGCGTGGGCGGTGTGCTGAAAGGTGTTTCCGGGGTTTTCTTTGCCTATATTGGTTTTGATGCCATCAGTACTACCGCCGAAGAATGCAGAAATCCCCGTCGCGACCTGCCCAAAGCCATGATCTATGCCTTAGTCATTACCACCGTTTTATATGTTCTCATCAGTCTGGTGCTTACCGGCATGGTCCCCTACAACCAGTTACAGGTGGGCGATCCGCTGGCGTATGTGTTTCAACAGTTGCATCTCTCCGGACTGTCGGGAGTCATTGCCGTGAGCGCTGTCATCGCTATGGCAAGTGTACTGCTTGTTTTCCAGGTAGGACAACCCCGCATCTGGATGAGCATGAGCCGCGATGGATTACTGCCAAAAATATTTTCAAGGTTGCATCCGCGCTTTAAAACGCCAGCATTTTCCACCGTTATTACCGGGGTGATGGTTGCCGTGCCTTCGCTTTTTCTCAATATTACCGAAGTTACCGACCTGACCAGCATTGGTACTTTGTTTGCTTTATCCTTGTTTCGGGAGGTATCCTTATCATTGATCAACGTAAGGACAATAAGCCTGCCGGCAAAGGTTTCCGTGTGCCGTATTACAGCAGCCGTTATGTTTTACCGCTGATTTGGCTCATCATTATCCTGTTGTTGTTTTATTTTAACGGGGAAGGCATTTCCGGTTTCTTCTCCGTAAAAGTTACTCCCGGCCATTCCTTCTGGGACGTTTTCAAACATAAGATTCCATCCCTTGGCTTTATGGCGATTGCCACCGTTATCTCCGTAATGGCTGTGATTAAACGCTTGTCGCTGATTCCTGTCCTTGGCCTGTTGACCAATCTGTATCTTATTTCGGAATTAGGCATTACCAACTGGATGCGTTTTCTGATCTGGCTGGTAATCGGGCTGATTTTGTATTTTTCGTATGGTAACAAGCACAGCAAACTGATACAGAATCATTCTTCCGGGGTTTCAGAATTTTGAAATATTTTTTATTGTATATTTGGCAGTGGATTACTAAGTAATAGGACAAATAGAATGTCGTATATCAAAAAAAATAGGACGCGGATTCCACGGAAAAAAACAGATAAACACTGATCATAATACAAACAGATTTAACGCTGATTTTATTCATGCAAGCATGAATAATAAGAACGGATAGATCAGAAAATCATTCAGACAAGTCGGAATTAAAATCCGTTTTTAATCCGCTATTTTCAGCAAAAATCCGTGTTCTATTTTTAATGTTTTCAAATTTAATTATACGACAATTTATAGTTTCTATTACTTAAGAGGTTTTTAGTGATATGGTTTTTAAACCCAGATTTGCCGTTAGATTTTTTTTCAAATAACAATCATTAAAAAAATACAATAGTAATGAACTATTATTGACATTTTTGTAACGGCAAAACGATTAAGAAAAACTAAGAATTTATCTTTTTTATTGGTAAGGAAATTTTATCATTCAAGTTTTTCTAAATCGGGGTTAAACCCAACTAATTCATTAGCTCGCTTCGCTTCTAATGAATAATTTGGGTTAAACAAATAATGGAGCATAAACGGGTAAAATATACATCCGGCTGAGGGGAAAAGTAAACTACCATGATACATTTCATGAGACGATCAGGGTAGAGGATAAATTACCATGACCATGTTCATGAGAAAACCAGGGCAGAGTATAAATTACCATGACTATGTTCATGAGAAAACCAAGGCAGAGGATAAATTACCATGGCTATGTTCATGGGACGACTAAGGCAGAGTATAACTTACCATGACTATGTTCATGAGGAAATCAAGATAGAGGATAAATTACCACGACCTTGTTCATAAGCCGACCAGGGCAAAGTATAAACTACCAGTCCATTGCAACTATCTCGATACATATTTTTTCATTATTGTCCGGTAAAAAAGCTTGTTGAAGGGCTGATGCCCAATTATCCACTGTGTTTTACTAACCCCAGGCTTAAGCCTGGGGTTATACATTCCAGCTATTTGAAGGACTTTAGTCCAGATGCTTTTATAGGACAACAGTGATAAATATTTTTTATTTTTTATACGATATGCATACCATGTCGAAAACAATATTAATTTTGTTGCATGGCTTTTCCGAAAGGAGTGAAGTTTAAATAAAAAGCTTCCCCCATAGAAGCAGAACCAAATAAATTTTATGATAAAAAAAACGTTTATTATTTTCATACTGTTTCTTAGCTTTTCTTTTTTAGCAAAGGCACAAACCGATTTTGTACTGTCGTTAACCATGCCTCAAGGCAGTGATCTCGTTTTTGATGCCCATGAATTACCGGATGGCTCTTTTTTGTTTGCAGGCAAGTCATATATTTCGAATACCCAAAAGAGTAAACCATTATTAATAAAATCGGATCCTTACGGGAATATTCTATTCCTTAAACAATTTGACTTACCTTCAGGAAAGGGAGATTTTTATAATATACTGGTAAATGATGAAAATTTATATATTATTGGTAGTTCAACTGATAGTATAGCTGGGAATAGTAAAGTGTTTTTTTCAGAATTAACTGAAGATCTTGACACCTTAGGAATTCATTATTATAATTTACCCGATAGTTTATCGATTGGTAACGGAAAGTGTTTCCGGAATTCAACCGGCGATTTTATTTATTACGGATTTCTTATGCCCAATCATGAACCATATATTCCTTATTATATGTATGTATTGAAATGGAATCCTGATAAAGACAAAAACTTTACTACATTTAAAATTATTGATAGCATTGCACAATGTCAGACTATCATTGAGAAAAAGAATCATGATGGCTATTATGCATTTGTAAACAAAGTAGCTCTTATGAAAAGCATGATGTTAGAGATGGATACTTCTTTTACCATTCAATCTGCCTTCTCTTTCACGGGAAATTATCGTAATATGTTGTCTGCTCAATGGGTTAACGATACAAATATTATTTTTGCTGCTGAAAAAGCGTCTTTGCCTCCGCCTTATACTACTGAAGATAGAGGAATAGGCGTTATGTTGTTAAATCCTGAAGATACCATTATCTCGCAAGCATATATTGGCAATGCTGATACCGTTGATTTTCCTGCCTTCAGGGAAAGTATAATTGTAAGAAATCCGGAAACCATTTATGTTGGCGGAACGAAAAACGTAGATCAAACAATATGGTCAACTTTTAAATCATGGTATATTCTTTCCAAACTTGATGGACAACTGAATGTAGTATGGACGAAGTATTATGGAGGGGATGCTTATTATAATTTATGGACAATAAAAGAAACACAAGATAGTGGTTGCCTGATGCTGGGTACGCGCTACGACTATCTTACCCAGAATTATGAAAGGGATATTTATATCATAAAGGTGGACGGAAACGGAATAATAACCTCCACCAACGAAATGCCTCCGCTAACGGTAAGCGAAGCCATCGTTTATCCCAATCCCGGCAGTACCCAGCTTACCATAGAAACCGCCTTAAAAGGCCTGCAATTTGAACTATATAGCAACAACGGGCAAACCGTTGTCAGTCAGCCGGTGAATAATGGAACCATCACTGTTAATACGTCTGCTTTACCGGCGGGTGTCTATTTTTATCGTTTTATGAATAAAGATAAGATAGTGGAAAGCGGGAAATGGATGAAGGAATGATGACTGGCTGTTATTATTTTTGGACCCCACCCGAGCCCTCCCCTCGCGAGGGGAGGGAGGTGTATGTCTAAATTTCAGACTATTACCCGATGGGTGGGGTCAGGAAAACCGGAAATTTAAAATGAATGTGAATACTATCTCAATCTTATAAACCATCAAAATTATGATTAGAAAAATATTTATCAGTTTAGCTGTCTTTTGTGGAATTTCCTTTATTTCAAAAGCCCAAACGGATTTTGTGCTGTCGTTAACCATGCCCGAAACTGATGACTTTATTTACGATGCCCATGAATTACCGGATGGCTCTTTTTTATTTGCCGGCAAAACAGCCGATAATTCGGGAAAGGTAAAACCAATAATGATAAAAACGGATAATAATGGCAGTATTCAATTTGTCAGAAGCTATGATATGCCTGGGTATTTTTGCACTTTTGTAAATAATAATGAAAAACTATACATTGTTGGTGGTGGTTATGCCGATTATATAAATACGGATACCAGCAGAATGTTTATCTCTGAACTGGATAATAATTGCGATACTGCAGGCTTTATTTATTACAACATGCCCGACAGTTTATCATTAAATATGATTAAGTGTTTGGTCAATTCTTCCAATGACTTTATTTATTCAGGATGGTTGGTCGGAAAATCTTCAGACCATCATTCATACTCATACTTTCTCGAAACAGACAAAAACAAAGAAATAAAAAAATTTACAGTATTTGATAGAAGAGTAGGATCTATAGGCGACCTGATTGAATCCAGACAAGATAATGAATATTATGCTTTTTTTTGGGAGATTGCTTTTAAACAACAAAAAGCCTATGGAGATAATAAAATACTTTGTCTGGATTCCAATTTTAATATAAAATGGTCATCTTACTTTCCTATGAATTATAAAAATACTATGACCGTAAAATGGATATCCGATACTACTTTTATCTCTGCCTGTGAAGAACTTATTGATTCTATGGAATATCATAATCGTGGTATTGGAGCAATGATCTTTTCGCCCCGGGATACTACAATAATCAAAAGCACGTATATTGGCGTAAATGATACGGTTCTTTATCCAGCTTTAATGAAAAACGCTGTAATAAATGATTCGAACAACATATTTATAGGAGGAATTAAAAATTTTGATCCACAAAACCCATTTTGGTCGACAAACAAGGCCTGGTTTTGCCTCTCGAAGTTCGATAAACAGATGAATCCTATCTGGACAAAATATTATGGAGGGGATGCTTATTATAATTTATGGACAATAAAAGAAACACAGGATGGCGGTTGCCTGATGCTTGGAATGCGTTATGATTATCTTACCCAGGGTTATGAACATGATATTTATATCATAAAGGTGGACGGAAACGGAATAATAACCTCCACCAACAACATGCCTCCGCTAACGGTAAGCGAAGCCATCGTTTATCCCAACCCCGGCAGTACCCAGCTTACCATAGAGACTGCCTTAAAAGGCCTGCAATTTGAACTATATAGCATCAATGGGCAAAAAGTAATCCGTCAGGAAATAGATCATCAAACCATTACCATCAATACCTCCGATTTACCGGCGGGTGTTTATGTATACCGCTTTATGAATAAAGAAAAGATAGTGGAAGGCGGAAAGTGGGTGAAGGAATGATGTCTGGTTGTTAGCGATTGGCCATTAGCTGTTGGCTCTTAGCTAATAGCTAAAAGCTAATAGCCATTTATTTAACAGAATCGTTAAAATAAATAAAATATTTTTAATTTTTTTTTACATCTTTATTTTTGATGTATATTTGGCAGTGCATTACTAAGAGATTTTTAGTGATATGGTTTTTAAACAAATAGTGGAGCATAAACGGATAAAATATACATCCGGCTGAGGGGAAAAAGTAAACTACCATGGCTGTGTTCATGAGACGACTAAGGCAGAGTATAAATTACCATGACTATGTTTATGAGCAAATCAAAGCTGAGTATAAATTACCATGGCTATGTTCATGAGAAAACCAGAGCAGAGGATAAATTACCATGCCTATGTTCATGAGGAAATCAAGGCAGAGTATAAATTACCATGACTATGTTCATGAGCAAATCAAAGCAGAGTATAAATTACCATGATCATGTTTATGAGGAAACTAAGGTAGAGTATAACTTACCATGACTATGTTATGAGCAAATCAAAGCAGAGTATAAATTACCATGGCATTGTTTATTAGGAAATCAAAGCAGCGTATAAATTAACAGGATATAAAACAGGAGGATAAAAGTATAAGAAAAGAACGTCGCCGGTAGGGTTAAAGAGATAAAGGAGGTAAGGTGGTGAATACAAAGATAAAAATGACCGCAAATTTTTTAATTCACTTAGTATAAACATCAATAAAAATTTAACTATGGATGAGAATGAAATCCCGACTTCTCCGGCGGAACAACCCGGCCCGACCAAGTCAACCGGCAATATCCCTAACCCGGATGCCGATTTTGCCGACCTGAACATGAATGTTGCCCTGACGTGGGAAAACAATGCCGATCTTACGTTGAAATGGATAACTCAGGCGGTTTATAAAACCAAGGCCGAAGCCTTTTCGGCAATGGTAAAGCAACGTAAAACAGTGGGAGGCGGCCGGCAGTCGCTAACCCAGGAACTGAAACAATTAGATGCCGAAATAGACCGGAATATTGCTTACGTCAAAAACAGTCTGAAGGAGAAATATGGCAAAACCGAAGCCTTTGCCTATTATCCTCAGTTTGGTATTGAACATGTTCGCCATTTTTACCTTTTGCCCCGCGATCGTAATCAGCGGAAGCTTTCCCTCGAATTGCTTAAGAATGCGTTGATAGCTCATGGCATAGACGGGCAAAAATACGGTTCGGCCTATTGGAATCCGGTTTGTCAGCGGTATAATGAACTGATGACGCAAGCCCAGTATACGGACAGCAGTGTGTCCAATATTGTAGGCGACAAACGTCAACTGAAAGCCGAACTGCGGAAGGTATTGAATTCACTTGTGTTGCTTATCCATTGCAACTATCCCGATACCTACAAAAGCGTATTAAGGGAATGGGGATTTCAGAAAGAGAAATATTAATCAGAGGCTTCTGAAAAAGTCAGGTCATCTTATTTTTTATTGTCCGGTAAAAAATTTCCTTGAAGGGCTGATGCCCAATTATCCACTGTGTTTTACCAACCCCAGGCTTTAAGCCTGGGGTTATACATTCCAGCTATTTGAAGGACTTTAGTCCAGATGCTTTTATAGGACAACAGTGATAAATATTTTTTATTTTTTTATACGATATGCATACCATGTCGAAAACAATATTAATTTTGTTGCATGGCTTTTCCGAAAGGAGTGAAGCTTAATTAAAAAGCTTCCCCCGTAGAGGCAAAACAGAAATTAACAGAATATACTTAAATCACACCTTATGAAAAATACAATACGTACGGCTATAATAATTACAGTTTTTTCTATTTTTTCGTTATCCAAGACCTTTGCCCAGCTTTGGCCTAAGACTTATCAAGGGATTTATGATAATGTGTATGCCCGGGATATGATAGAGTCCTATGATAAGGGCTATTTTCTGCTTTCAGATATTTCAGAAAGTTTATACAGTACATATTTTGCTCATATCTGGGTAACCAAAACGGATGTCAACGGGAATATTTTATGGGATAAAGAAATAGGAACAGGTCTGTATGGAATAGGAAGTAACAGTTTTAAGCAAACTCAGGATGGAGGATTAATAATTGCCGGTTCAAGACTGAATAGTGAATCAAACGACTGGGATTATGATCCATGCATTATAAAAATGAATGCCTGTGGTGAAATTGAATGGGCTAAATGGTTCCCTGTTGAAGGTACTGTAAATTTAGGTTACGATATAATCCAAACCCCGGAAGGAAATTATGATCTCATGGCTTTAATGTATACTTATAATCCGTTTAGTGATCAGCGGATTTCGATTATCCGGCTCGATCAGGAAGGAAATGTGTTAATGATGAAAGACTTTATAAAGGATGACCCTAATATACATAATGACGAAGGGAGTAATCTGCTCTCGCTTAGTAACGGAACAGGATTAATTTCAGGGTATGCCTATTATCCCGATCCAGAAGATTCTCTACGTTGGTTCAGCCGGTCTTATTTTATTAGTTACGATCATAATCTGACTGCTAACTGGAATATTGTATGGGGTATTAAAGATCATCATTACTCGGATGCATCCCGTTCGGCACAAAGCAGTAGCGGGATGATCTATGCGGCGGGCAGGCATACGAGGAACGAACCCCCAGAATATCCTGATTCCCCCTGTTTATTTAAGTTATCTCCTTCAGGAGAGCCCTTAATGACTAAAGATTTGATACCAGATTCTCCGTTGGGTATTGCAACTACGATTGATTTTTTAAATGATACTACGATAATTTTAGCGGCAGGCTGGGGAAATGATAATAACCCTGAAGAAGGAATCTTGATAACAGATACTATGGGAAATGTGTTAAAACAAAGGTCTTTAATATCTGATTATTACACATTCTGTGGTTCTAGTATAACCTACGACAAAAAATATCTGTGTTTTGGCAGTTTTTTGATAGGGGAAGATTTTATACCCTACTTATTTAAACTTACCCCGGATTTAGAAGACGATACCCTTAACCCTGCCGTATTTACCTATGATTCCCTGTGCGGACATCCCATTACCTCCTCAGTCATTGATCCCCAATGGGACATCATCCTTGGGATAGATGAGCCGGAAAAGAACACGGAAGCCCAGCAACTGCAGCTTTCGCCTAATCCGGCAACGGATAATGTTACCATCACCCTGCCGCAGTATACGGTAGAGAAAACCCAAACCGGAGGATTTACAGTGGTTACGGCAACCTATCGCTACAATGACAAACCAGAATTAGAAATCTACGACCTCAACGGCAGGCTGCAACTCAGCCGTACGTTGCAGAAAGACGAAAAACAACTTACACTCGACATTTCTTCGTTATCCGCCGGCATGTATATGGTGCGTCTGGTAGCGGATAAGAAACAAGTGGCGGAGACGAAATTAGTGGTGGCAAAATAGGACCCCACCCGAACCCTCCCCTAATTTTAGGGGAGGGCGCAGTAATCCTGAAAATTAGGAGAATGCTGGAAGGGTAGGGTCAAAATAATCAACAAACAATAAAAACATTTAAAAATCAATAATCATGAAAAAATTTTTACTCTTCATTTGTTTTGGTTTAATGTGCATCATGGGTGTACAATCACAAAGCTGGGCTCCAATGGGAGCCGTATGGTACTATAATGTAGTAGATCCTTTTGGCCCGGGAATTACCTATGCCCGTTATGAAGTTACCGGCGATACGATTATTCAGGATAAGAATTGCAGCCTTATTACAGGTAATGCATGGGCTGTTTTTCCGGGCAATCTCAGTTGTATTTATACTTACGAGGAAAATGGTAAGGTATATATCTGGGATCCGTTCGCTTCCCAGTTTTGTCTGATGTATGATTTTTCATTAGTTGCCGGACAATCCTATCAAACGTCGTGGAATGGTTGCCAAAGCGAAAATACAATTTCGGCCACAGGCACACAAACGATTAATGGAATTAGTTTATCCACCTATACCCTTGCAGGAAGTTCTACGGAATTTGTACATTACATTGGAGGAAATGTTCATCCCTGTTTCCTTATAATTTCAGCTATTGTGATACGATAATGTATGATGGTCCATTCATTCAGGGATTGCGTTGTTATGATGACCCGGTGATCGGGCACTACGAAACCGGACTCGCACCCTATTGCGATTATGTGGTAGGAATCGAAAATCCCGAAAAAGAAACGTTGATCAGGCTGTCGCCCAACCCAGGCAGCAACACATTGTATATCCAAACGTCATTAAAAGATGCTAAATTTGAGTTATACGATATTACCGGCAGACAGGTAATGAAACGAAGCATTAATAAGGTAAATACTACCATAAACACTTCCACGCTGCTTTCGGGGATGTATTTTTACCGTTTTACGGTGAATGGGAAAATGCAGGAAAGCGGGAAGTGGATGAAAAAATAATGTCTGGCTGTTGGCTATCGCCAGTTGTTTGTTGATGGTTGTTGGTTGATAGCTAAGCCGGAGGCTTAGTCCTCCCGCTACTGAATAATCAGTTGGTTAGCAATTGGCCATTCGCTGTTGGCTTTTAGCTAATAGCTAATTTTAAACGCTGTCAGGTTAATGTTGTGGAATGAACCAACTCATCCCCCCGACCCCCTTCTCTTGGAAAAAAGAGAAGGGGGAGCGGAAGGAAGCAGCAAAAAGTGGTGTGCCCGCCCAATTAGGTATGACTAAAAAAACGTAGTGCAACTTTGTACAGACTATTTCAGAACAAAACAACAAGACCGTTGCAAAATAAAGCGAGGGTGAATTTTCTTGTTTTTTTACTAAAGATATTTAGTTTTATATCATCTAAAATGTTTTTTTATCGTTTTTTGCTCATTTTATTGCTATAGTATTGCTGCAAATGAGGGATTTTACCCTCATTTTTAGCATTGGGACATAATTATCCCTGGTGAACGATATAAGTTGTATGCAATAGCTTCCATCAGATGTTGAGTATGCATTTTTGACAACCCTACATAACGGGCTGCTCCTCCACCAAACCATCGTTTTATTGACCCAAATGTCCGTTCTACTTTATACCGGGTTTTACTCACTATTTTGTTGAATTGTATTTCTCTTTCTGTTAACTTTCTGTTTTTGGCTGCTTTGTTCATTATATGATTACGAAGCCGTTTCTGCTGTAATATTGTATCGTTCTTTTTGCTTTTATATCCTTTGTCTGCTTTTACCCAAGTCCTTTCCGCTAATTCACATGTATCCAATACCTGCTCTAAATTGCTTATCTCATTCACATTAGCCGAGGTGGTAAGTACTCCCAAAATTAATCCATTAACATCGGTAACCGTATGTTTTTATATCCAAACCGGAGCTTCCCCGCTTTTTTCACCCATCTGCCTTCGGAATCAACTCCTGGCTGGGTCTTCTTTATCAATTTAAATTGTGAGGCTTCTTTTTCTCTTTCTTCCTCCTTTGGCTCTTCCTGGCGATCTTCTACTATTTCATATTCCGTTTTTCCCTTTGGCTTTCTTGGACTATCGGTAATGCTCGCATCTACAATGACTCCTCTCTTAACCAGTATTTTCTTTTTCTCTAATTGTTTATTCATCGCTTTGAATAATTTTTCGTACACATTCTTTTGTGTAAGTTCGGTCCGAAAACGACTGATAACACTATGATCGGGGCATTTGTCATCTATACTTAATCCTACAAAACGACTGAAAGATATTCTGTCATTTACCTGGTCTTCTACTTCATAATCACTCAGATTATACCAGGTCTGCAAAAGACATATTTTAAAAAGTAATAGCCCTTCATAAGCCGGACGTCCACTTACACTTTCTCCTTTTTGATAGTATTTATTGATAATATTGGAAATAAGTCGCCAATCGATCAATGTATTTACCTGATCAAAAAATTCTGTCTTTACTTTCCTTCTTTCTGCTGCTAAATCAGCAAAGCCTATGTGTTTCTCATTTTTCATGCTACAAATATAACAAATTTATTGTTATAAATAACACTAATCTAATATTTTATACACATTTTTGCCTCGCAACGGTCTTACAACATGTTTTTTTGGACCCCACCCCGGCCCTCCCCTCACGAGGGGAGGGAGGTGTACGCCTATATTTCAAACCATTATCTAATGGGTGGGGTCAGAAGAACCGAAAGTTTCGCTAAGTTAAAAGTTGTTGTTATAGAAAACGTAGTGCCGAAACTTTGTGCAACGTTGTGCAACCCTAATGGCTGTTAGCAATTGTCCAATAGCTAAAAGCTAATAGCCAATTGCAATTTATTTCTTTTCTACATTCCCCTAAATGCTGAAAATAAAACATTTATTTGACAGTATCGTTAAAATAAAAAAATATTTTAATTTTTTTATTTACATTTTAATTTTTTGATGTATATTTGGCAGTGCATTACTAAGCGATTTTTAGTGCTATGGTTTTTAAACAAATAATGAAGCATAATGGGGAAAAATATACATCCGGCTGAGGGGAAAAGTAAATTGCCATGAAGCATTTTATGAGGCCACCAAGGCAGAGTATAAATTACCATAGCTATGTTCGTGAGAATACCAAAGCAGAGTATAAATTACCATGGCATTGTTCATGAAGAAATCAAAGCAAAGTATAAATTACCATGACATTGTTTATGAGGAAATCAAAGCAGAGTATAAATTACCATGGCATTGTTCATGAGGAAATTAAAGCAAAGTATAAATTACCATGGCATTGTTCATGCGGAAATTAAAGCAGAGTATAAATTACCATGGCATTGTTCATGAGAAACTCAAAGCAAAGTATAAATTACCATGACATTGTTCATGAAGAAATCAAAGCAGTGTATAAATTAACAGGAAATAAAACAGGAGGATAAAAGCATAAGAAAAGAACATCGCCGATAGGGTTAAAGAGATAAAGGAGGTAAGGTGGTGAATACAAAAATAAAAATGACCGCAAATTTTTTAATTCACTAAGTATAAACATCAATAAAAATTTAATTATGGATGAGAATGAAATCCCGACTTCTCCGGCGGAACAATCCGGACCGACCAAGTCAACCGGCAATATCCCTAACCCGGATGCCGATTTTGCCGACCTGAACATGAATGTAGCCATGACATGGGAAAACAATGCCAACCTTACATTGAAATGGATAACCCAGGCGGTTTACAAAACCAAAGCCGAAGCTTTTTCGGCAATGGTAAAACAACGTAAAACAGTTGGCGGTGGCCGGCAGTCGCTGACGCAGGAACTGAAACAACTGGATGCCGAAATTGACCGGAATATTTCTTACGTCAAAAACAGTCTGAAGGAGAAATACGGCAAAACCGAAGCCTTTGCCTATTATCCTCAGTTTGGTATTGAACATGTTCGCCATTTTTACCTTTTGCCCCGCGATCGTAACCAGCGGAAGCTTTCCCTCGAACTGCTTAAGAATGCGTTGATAACTCATGGCATAGACGGGCAAAAATATGGTTCGGCCTATTGGAATCCGATTTGTCAGCGGTATAATGAACTGATGACGCAAGCCCAGCATACGGACAGCAGTGTGTCCAATATTGTAGGCGACAAACGTCAACTGAAAGCCGAACTGCGGAAAGTACTGAATTCACTGGTTTTGCTTATCCATTGTAACTATCCCGATACCTACAAAAGCGTGCTAAGGGAATGGGGATTTCAGAAAGAAAAATATTAACGGAATATATTTTTTGCCAATCCATACCGGGGTAAGGCGCTATACTAAGACGCTGACAGATCTGATGATGCTGTCAGGTCTTATAACCTGTCAGCGTCTGAAAGACCTGACAGCGTTTTTAGTCTTTTGAGTTAACTATTCATCGAGATAAGAAATTCCTCGTTGGACTGGGTGTATTTCATTTTATCCTTCAGAAATTCCATAGCTTCGAGGGGGTTCATGTCGGCTAAATGGTTACGAAGTACCCAGATGCGTTGTAAAGCTTCTTTATCGAGCAGCAGATCGTCGCGGCGGGTGCTGGAAGCTACAATATCAATGGCCGGATAAATACGTTTGTTGGACAGTTTACGGTCGAGCTGGAGTTCCATGTTGCCGGTACCTTTGAATTCTTCAAAGATTACTTCGTCCATCTTGGAACCGGTATCAATCAGAGCCGTGGAGATAATGGTTAATGAACCACCATTTTCGATCTGACGGGCAGCGCCGAAGAAACGTTTGGGTTTATGAAGGGCATTAGCTTCCACACCACCCGATAATACTTTACCCGAAGCGGGGGAAACGGTGTTATAGGCTCGTGCAAGCCGGGTGATGGAATCCAAAAGGATAACCACATCGTGGCCGCATTCGGTAAGGCGTTTGGCTTTTTCCAGAACAATATTGGCAATTTTAACGTGGCGTTCGGCAGGTTCATCGAAGGTGGAAGAAATAACTTCGGCTTTTACGCTGCGTGCCATATCCGTAACTTCTTCGGGACGTTCGTCAATCAAAAGCACGATTAAATAAGCTTCAGGATGATTGTAGGAAATGGCATTGGCAATTTCTTTCAGCAAAACAGTTTTACCGGTTTTGGGCTGGGCTACAATCAAACCGCGTTGACCTTTTCCGATAGGGGTAAAGAGGTCGATGATGCGGGTGGACATGGTTTCGAGGGGATGTCCGGTAAGTTTAAATTTCTTTTCGGGGAAAAGGGGAGTCAAAAAGTCGAATGGAATACGGTCGCGGACTTCTTCGGGGTTTTTGCCGTTGATGAGTTCGATTTTAATTAATGGAAAATACTTTTCACCGTCTTTGGGCGGACGTATGCTTCCGCGTATGGTATCGCCGGTTTTCAAACCGAAGAGTTTAATCTGGCTTTGCGAAACATAAATATCGTCGGGCGAATTCAGATAGTTGTAATCGGCTGAACGAAGGAAACCATATCCGTCGGTCATTATTTCCAGTACGCCTTCGCTGGAGACAATGCCATCAAAATCCACCAGGTCATCTTTGGCTTTTTCAGGGTATCTTCCGCGTCCGCCGGGATAATCGCGTTGCCAGGGGCGTTCTTTTTCCGTTTTAACCGGTGGTTTTACAGATGGTCTTTCCGGTTCCTGTTCTGTTTCGGTTTCAATAGCGGGGGCTTCTTCTTCGGTGGAAATAAAAGTTGAGGGAGGTTCCGGGGTATCAATTCCTAAAAAGTCGAGTTTTCCGTTGTCTCCGTTTTCATCATCAAACGAAAAAATCTTGTCATCTTTAAACGACTCCGAAAGGTTGGAGGTAGTTACCGGAGCGATAACAGATACTTTTTCTTCAATTTTTTCTTCAGGTTTTTTTTCGGTTTCGGAAGGAGGATTATCTATTCTTCGGCGTTTCATCCGGAAGGGGTTTTTCGATTTTTTTTCAGAATTAAGCACTTCCTTGGAAGGATTCAATGCCTGATAATCCAAAATTTTATAAACCAAATCCTGTTTTTTCAATCCCTCGGTCTTGGGGATATTCAGTTTTTTGGCAATTTCACGTAACTCAGGAACCAACATGGCATTGAGTTCAATAATATCATACATAAAAAGAAAATTAGATTTTAAAAAAATAGTGGTTGATGCCCATGGGCATAAGGTTAATGATTAAAATAAAAAACTACTATTTGAAATATGTTGAACGAAACTTGATTGAGCTTAGTTTAGGGAATTAAACTGCGGCAAATATACAAAATTTTTCATTCACCAAAAAAAATATTTTTTCCTGGTAACAAAGTTTTAAACCATACAATTTTATACTTTTGCAACCAGAATCCATTTGTATAATTAAAATATAATATAAAATGAAAGAAACTGCTTTTAAGAGTTTTCACGAAGCCATGGGCGCCAAGATGGTTCCTTTTGCTGGCTTTTATATGCCTGTTCAATATGAGGGCGTTAATACCGAACACGAACACGTAAGAAAAGGTGTGGGCGTTTTTGATGTTTCACACATGGGCGAATTTTGGGTAAAAGGTCCCCAAGCGTTGGATTTGGTTCAATGGGTTACCAGCAATGATGCTTCCAAACTTCATGAAGGAAAAGTGCAGTATTCCTGCTTCCCTAACGATAAGGGTGGAATAGTGGACGATTTGTTGGTCTATAAAATCAACGACGAAACGTATCTGTTGGTGGTAAATGCTGCCAATATCGATAAGGACTGGGCTTGGGTAAACAAACAAAATAAATTCGGTGCAACACTCTATAATGCTTCCGGTGAAATTTCACAGTTAGCCATTCAGGGACCCTTGGCACTGAAAGCCATGCAGAAACTAACCGATACCCCGATTGTTGATATGGAATATTATACCTTTAAAAAGGTAACTTTTGCCGGAGTAAAAGACGTTATCCTTTCTACCACCGGATATACCGGTGCAGGTGGATGCGAAATTTATTTTGCCAATGAAGATGCTCCCGTGATTTGGAAAGCCGTTTTTGAAGCTGGTGCCGAATTCGACATCAAACCTATTGGTCTGGGTGCACGCGACACCTTACGTCTCGAGATGGGTTTCTGTCTTTATGGCAATGATATCAACGATACTACTTCACCTATCGAAGCCGGCTTAGGCTGGATTACCAAATTCACCGACCAGAAAGAATTTATCAACAAAGCCGAACTGCTCCGTCAGAAAAAAGAAGGCGTAAGCCGCAAGCTGGTAGGTTTTGAGATGGTAGATAAAGGTATTCCCCGCCACGAATATGAGATAGTGGATGCCGAAGGAAATGAAATTGGTGAGGTGACTTCCGGAACAATGGCTCCATCGGTGAAAAAACCAGTCGGAATGGGTTATGTTAAAACCGCATTTTCAAAGGAAGGAAGTGAAATTTACATTAAAATTCGCGATAAAGCATTAAAAGCTGTTGTGGTTAAATTCCCGTTTTATAAGGGCTAAAAATTTATAAATAATCAGATTGTTAAATCTTCCAGGTTTTTCCAGTAAATATTTGGACTCAAAACCTGGAAGGTTTTTTTTATAAAGATCGTCATTTAAATTCATTTACGGATGAACTGTAATACAATTGAAGTTTGTTTTACTCCGGCATTGTTTCCTTACCGGGCTACCGAAAATAATTTTGTGGTTGTGATTGTTGATATTTTACGGGCAACCACGGCTATTTGTGCCGCTTTCGACAATGGAGTGGCATCTATCATTCCCGTGGCAGAGATTGAACAAGCCCGCGAACTGAAAAAGCAAGGCTATCTGGTAGCCTCAGAACGTGATGGAAAAAAACTCGATTTTGCCGATTTTGGTAATTCACCCTTTAATTTCAGGACGGAAGCCGTGGTGGGGAAAACCATTGCCTATTGCACCACCAACGGAACACAAGCCATAGCCATGGCGCGTTGCGGAAGCAGTATTGTCATCGGTTCGTTCATTAACCTTACGGCTTTGACCGGATGGCTGGTTAAGCAGGATAAAAATGTGCTTATCCTTTGTTCGGGGTGGAAAAATAAGTTTAACATCGAGGATTCCGTTTTTGCCGGGGCACTTACTGAAAATCTTCTTGCTTCCGGAAACTTTATCACCGATTGCGATTCGGCTAAAGCTGCCCAGGATCTGTGGCTGCTGGCTAAAGATAATCTGTTGAATTATATCGAAAAGGCAGCCCACCGTCATCGTTTGAAACGGTTAGGATTGGACGATGTACTCGAATATTGTTTTACTCCCGACAGTACTCATGTAGTTCCCGTTTGTGAAGGCGACAGTATTGTGGATGCCTGTGATAAAAACCCGGACTGCAATTCAAATCGTTAGTCCGGGATCGGTTATAGTTTTAACTTTAGAAACTTGCTTCCGTAATTAATTACGGCTTTGTGTTTTTTCAGTAATTCGCCGCCAATCACTCCATCGATAGCCGGAAATCCCAGCAACGTATAGGTTTGGTTTACGTGCGACAGGTCGAGCACGGCAGTTTGGAACTCATGAATGATTTTTTCGCCTAACTGCAATTCGGATAAAACGGTAATTTCGCTGGGAAGGGTATTGGTTCCGAGCCCTGTCGAAAGTTGTTCGTTGATTTCAAATTTCTGTTCATCTTCCGGAATAAACTTTTCGATACGATTTTTATCAAGCACCGTTCGCGAAGCGCCGGTATCAATGAGCAATGTGGCTTCTTTGCCGTTAATGGTGGCATGGATAAGCAAATGGCAGCCTTCATCTTCAATTCTGATAATACGGAGAGGTATTTTCGTCTGCATAGATGATATCCCGCAAAGGAAAAAGCGGAAATGTTTTTTAAAAGTTAGGTTTCAGGGCGTATTTCGTATAAAAATCTTCGATATGCTGCACAGCTTCCTCGGCGGTATCCACCAACGCAAAAATATTCAAATCTTCGGGTTTAACATGCTGCTCTTCGACTAAGCGGTCTTTTATCCAGTCCACTAAGCCCTGCCAGTATTTTTTAACCACTAAAACGATGGGAAATTTAACCATTTTATGAGTTTGAATAAGCGTGATGGCTTCAAACATTTCGTCCAGCGTACCAAATCCTCCGGGCATGACGATATATCCCTGCGAATATTTCATAAACATCACTTTACGGACATAAAAATGATCGAAAGTCAGCAGTTTGTCGGAATCAATAAAAGGATTAGCTGTTTGTTCAAAGGGAAGAGTAATGTTTAATCCTACCGAGCGACCACCGGCAAAATGAGCGCCTTTGTTGGCAGCTTCCATGATGCCCGGTCCGCCACCGGAAATAATACCGAAGCCTTTTTTGGTAAGCAGGTAGGCAATTTCTTCCGACAGCTTATAATATACATTGGACGGCTTAACCCTTGCACTGCCAAAGATGGTAACGCAGGGACCTATGCGGGCTAATTTTTCAAACCCTTCCACAAACTCGGACATTACTCTGAATATTTCCCACGAATCGTAGGATTTTATCTCGTTCCATCCTTTTTGGGTAAAAGCATCACGAATTTTTTCTTCTTCACTTAATTCTTCGGTTTCTTTCATCGGAATATCTTTTTAAAATCAAATTCTTATTTCTACAGACCAAACTCTTCTTTCAGATATTTTGCCGTATAGCTATGTTTATTTTCAATAATATCTTCGGGCGTACCTTCGCAGACAATAGTTCCGCCGCGTTCGCCACCTTCGGGGCCTAAATCAATAATATAATCGGCTACCTTGATCACTTCCATGTTGTGTTCGATCACCAGCACAGAGTTGCCTTTATCCACTAAACGGTTAAGAACGTCTAATAGTACTTTTACATCTTCAAAATGTAAACCAGTAGTTGGTTCGTCGAGGATATAGAGTGTTTTCCCGGTATCACGTCTTGCCAATTCAGTAGCTAATTTGATGCGTTGGGCTTCGCCGCCCGAAAGGGTGGTGGATTGTTGTCCGAGGGTGATATATCCCAGGCCAACTTCTTTCAGTGCTTTAATTTTCTGAAGGATAAACGGAATATTTTCGAAAAACTCCACCGCCTGGTCGATGGTCATATCGAGTACATCGCTGATGGATTTTCCTTTATATCTTACTTCGAGTGTTTCACGGTTATACCGTTTGCCGTTGCAGGTTTTGCAGGCAACATGCACATCGGGCAGGAAATTCATTTCGATGATACGCAATCCGGCACCACCGCAGGTTTCGCACCGTCCACCTTTGACATTGAAAGAAAAACGTCCGGGTTTATATCCGCGTATCTTTGATTCGGGTAACGAATGAAACAGTTTGCGGATATCGTCGAACACGCTGGTATAGGTTGCAGGATTCGAGCGGGGAGTGCGTCCGATGGGCGACTGGTCTATTTCTATTACTTTATCAATGTTTTCTAATCCGGTGATTTTTTCAAAAGGTAAAGGTTTGGCTTCCGCCCGGTAAAAATGTTTGCTCAGTATCGGGTAGAGTGTTTCGTTGATAAGCGTAGATTTTCCGCTTCCTGAAACGCCCGTAATGCAAACAAAGATGCCCAGGGGAAGGGTCATCGTAACATTCTTCAGATTATTTCCTTTGGCTCCTTTTAAAATAAGATAATTGCCGTTGGGTTTGCGTCGCTGGTGAGGTACGGTTATTTCTTTTTTCCCGTTAAGGTATTTGCAGGTTAAGGTATTAAGACCAAGCAATTCTTTAGGGGTGCCGACAGCAACCACTTTTCCGCCATGTACGCCGGCAGCCGGTCCGATATCCACTACATAATCGGCAGACAATATAGTTTCTTTATCATGTTCCACCACGATGACCGAATTGCCAATATCACGTAAATTTTTAAGCGCCTGGATCAGCCGAAGGTTGTCGCGCTGATGCAAGCCAATGCTTGGCTCGTCGAGGATATAAAGCACGTTCACCAATTGGGAGCCTATCTGCGTAGCAAGACGTATCCGTTGCGATTCACCTCCCGACAGGCTACGGGAAACGCGGTTGAGCGTAAGATAGTCTAATCCTACGTCGAGCAAAAAGCGGGTACGGTTGCGTATTTCCCGAATAATTTCATGGGCAATGCGTGCTCTCCGGTCGTCAATTTTATTCTCAATGTCTTCGAACCATTCGTAAAAGTTGACAAGATCCATTTCCGACAATTCGGCAATATTTTTTCCGGCTATCCTGAAATGCAGAGATTCTTTCTTAAGTCTGTTTCCATTGCATTCGGGACATTTAAGTGTATTCATGAAACTGTTAACCCATTTCTGAATGGAATGGGAATCGGAAATGGTATTCTGGTTGAGGATAAAATTAACGATGCCTTCAAAATTTAAGGAATAAGAACTGGTAACGCCAAGGTAGTCATTTTTAACTTTAAAAACCTCATCCGAACCATAAAGAATAGTGTTAATGGCTTCGTCCGACAGGTCTTTTATCGGGGTGTCAAGGGTGAAGTTGTATTTTATACCAATGGCCTCTAGTTGTTTGAAAATCCAGTTGCTTTTATATTCGCCTATCGGGGCAATTCCTCCTTTTTTGATTGATTTTTCGGGGAAGGGCAGGATCTTGTCGAGGTCAATTTCGGTGATATATCCCAAACCGTTGCATTTGGGACAGGCGCCGTAAGGTGAGTTGAATGAAAAAGAATTAGGTTCGGGTTCCTGATACGAAATGCCTGAGGTGGGACAGATAAGCAATCGGCTGAAATGCTTTGTCTCGTTGTTTTGTATATCTACAACCATAAGGACTTCCCTTGCCTTGACGCAAAGCTGCCTGAACGGAATCGGTTATGCGTTTCCGGTTAGCCTCGTTGACGGTTATTTTGTCAATTACCACTTCGATATCGTGCGTTTTGTAGCGGTCGAGTTGCATACCGAAGGTTATTTCCTTCAATTCGCCATCAATGCGGACTTTCAGAAATCCCTGTTTGCGTATTTGTTCAAAGAGTTCACGGTAATGTCCCTTATGTCCTTTAATCAGGGGAGCAAGCAGAATGATGCTTTTGCCGAGATATTGTGTTAAAATCAGGTCAACAATCTGGCTTTCGGTAAACCTTACCATTTTTTCGCCGGTAACATAGGAATAGGCGTCGCCGATGCGGGCAAACAGCAGACGAAGAAAATCGTAAATCTCGGTGATGGTTCCGACGGTTGAGCGTGGGTTTTTATTGATGGATTTCTGTTCGATGGAGATTACAGGGCTTAAACCCGTAATTTTATCTACATCGGGACGCTCCAGGTCGCCGATAAACTGGCGGGCATAAGCCGAAAAAGTTTCCATGTAACGACGCTGTCCTTCGGCATAAATGGTGTCGAAAGCCAGCGACGATTTGCCGCTTCCGCTAAGCCCGGTGATGACCACTAACTTGTTGCGGGGGATGATCACATCAATATTTTTGAGATTGTGAACCCTTGCGCCGTAAACTTCAAGGGTGTTGCCGTCGAAGCTGACAGGCTTTTCCGAAGGAGTATCTGCCGTTTTTGTATCCGTTATAAATTGATTAACTTTCAAATGTCGTTATATTTTGTTATGGTTTTTTGCGACTGCAAATTTCATCAGAATTTCGTTACCGGAAACATTTCGTTGAAAACATTTTGGAATTAGAATTAGAATTACGAATTGTTGAATTGTTTTATTGTTTTATTGTTGAGCTATGGACATTGTACCCATAGAATAGATGGGAATTGTATTATTTATGACGGAGCAAGTTATACACACGACGGAGGTAATAATATTTTCGACGGAGCAAGTTGTATTCATGACGGAGGATATTGTATACACGTGAACGGATAAAAGATACCCGTGAATAGGTTTTTTATACACGTGAACGGATATAAGATACTTGTGAATAGGTTTTGTATACACGTGAACGGGTAAAAGATACCCGTGAATGAGTTTTGTATACCAGTGAACGAGCAAAAAATACTTGTGAATGGATTTTGTATACCCGTGAACGGATATGAGATACCCGTGAATGGGTTTTATATACTCGTGAATGGATATAAGATACTTGTGAATAGGCTTTGTATACTTGTGAATGGATTTTGTATACTCGTGAACGGGTAAAAGATACCCGTGAATGGGTTTTGTATAGTTGACGGCGGGTAAGATGAGGCTGTAAAATAAACTGTGTCAAAGGGAATAAATAATTAAATTTGACACAAGAAATGGGAAAATGTAAATTTGATTTTGAGGCCTACAAGCAGGAAGCGAAAGAGAGGCTTCGCCGGGGAGAACCAGCCGGAGGCAAAGAAGGCATATTTCAACCTTTGTTAAAACAGATGTTGGAAGAGCTACTGGAAGCAGAAATGGACGAGCACATGGATGAGCAACAGCGATCAGTTGGCAATCGTCGTAATGGTAAAATAGGAAAGAGGGTCAAAAGCATCGAAGGGGAATTCGAGTTAAACACACCCCGGGATCGTAATTCAGATTTTGATCCAAAGGTAGTACCCAAGCGGCAAATCATCATCAACGAAGAGTTGGAAAACAAAGTGCTACGATTGTATAGTAAAGGGGTAAGTACCCGGGATATCTGTGAGCACATTGAAGAGATGTATGGGTTTACGCTCTCGCCAACAACCTTGAGCAACATTACCGACCGTGTTATTCCATTAATCAGAGAATGGCAGCAACGCCCGTTACAAAGCGTGTATTGCTTTGTATGGATGGACGCTATACACTACAAGGTGAAAGAAGATGGCAAAGTGTCTTCCCGTGCAGTATACAATATACTTGGAGTAGATAATAAAGGAATAAAAGATTTGCTTGGGATGTATGTAGCCGAAAGCGAAGGCTCCCGGTTTTGGTTACAGTTGTTAAATGATCTTAAAGCCCGGGGTGTTGAAGACATGCTTATTGTCAGTATAGACAATCTGAAAGGATTTGCCGAAGCTATTGAATTGGTATTTCCTAAAGCGGAAATACAATCCTGCATTGTTCATCAGATTAGAAACACACTAAAGTATGTTGCTTCTAAAGACAGTAGAGAGTTTATGAAAGATCTAAAAACAGTTTACCAGGCTATTACTAAAGAAGAAGCAGAATATAACCTGGATGTGGTAGAAGCGAAATGGGGAAAGAAGTATACGCCGGTTTTTACCTCCTGGCGTAACAATTGGGAACATCTGAGTAATTACTTTAAGTACCCCGAACCTATTCGCAGAATTATGTATACTACCAATACGATAGAAGGTTTTCACAGGCAAATACGTAAAGTAACCAAAACCAAAGGAGCTTTTACCAGCGATATGGCATTACTAAAACTTATTTACCTTGCAACCCAGAATATTGTAGAAAAGTGGACGGCACCTCTGCCAAACTGGGGCATAGTAGCATCGCAGCTGGATATTATCTTTGCAGAAAGAGCCAGAATAAACATAAATACAATTTGATATGGGTTTTTTAAGGCATTTTACTCCAGAATTATTATCCATTAAAAAAAGCGCTACATTTGCACATAGCACTTTTAGGATAATTATTCCGTCGGTCGGGTTTATCCCTTCACTGGTTGCTCCTCAGCAGAGCCAGTGTCCGTTTATCCCGACAAACAAAAGTACTGAAAATTTTTATGACACAGTTCGTTTTACACTCCCTTATTTTTCAAAAAGAATATATAGAAACACTGTTGTCTGATAAAAATATCCGGACTAAAGTCCTTCAGGCAGTTACGATTTGTAACTCTAAGCTTAAGCTTAGAGTTAGTAAAACACGGTGAATATTGGGCTTTAGCCCTTCAAAGAAATTTTTTATCGGACAATAATGATCTGAAAATAAAAATAGTGTACTTTAGCAGATGAAATAACGGGACAGGATGTTCTGATAGTAGATTTTTTTTTGCCCGGATATATGTTTTGGCTGGAAGGAAGGCAAGTTTTGGGCGAAGATGGATGGTTTTTTTGTAACACAAAGGGCACGAAGGATTGCACAAAGGGGCACGAAGAGAAGATAGAAGTAAATTAAAACGGGAAAGATTTTGTAATGATTGTCTTTGGATTAACGAATAAAAGAAGGGATAACTAATTGGGAAATAACTGCCATAATGGGAGGAACACAATCATTATGGGCTATGTTAAAAAAACGAAACAGCATAAATATAACCATGAAAGAAATTGAAAAATGGTCTGATGAATTGGATATAATATCTCTAAATGAGAAGGGGAAAGCAATACTAAAACGAAGATACCTTAAAGGAGAAAAATATCTGGCATCGTCTAAAGATGCACAAATTATAGCAGAAGGAATAACAGCTTTTTTATATAGCGATTCTTATTCTGGTGGACTTCAACTACCATCACTCAATTTCCATGGAAATTTGGGATCTATTGACACGTTAAAATACTTTCAGCATTATTTTGCAATTTGCAAAAAATTCTATCTTCTTGAAGAGAATTCAAAGCCAGATTCAGTCCATAAAAAGCTAGAGAAAGACTTTGTTTTAAGTCATATCAAACAAGAACAGAAATTTTACAAAGAGTATAGAAACTATTTTGAGAGTATTGCTGACAAAGAAGAAAGACTATTGAGAGAGAAATTTGTTAAGTCCTACCTGAAATGGATTAAAAATAAACAAAACCCATTAAAAACATACAATTATTTAGAAATTGTATTCTGGATTGTATTGTGTTTTGTAATCATTTGTCTTATTGTTTTGGAATTTTGTTTTATCGAGAAAGAATGGAATTTTGTTCAACTATTTATTAATAAAGGATTTCAGAAATCTGATGAATTACAAAAACAAATTGCAATCTACCTAATCTTAGCTTTTATAGCCTCCTTTGGTTTTGCATTTCTTAGAATAAGAAAGATAATTAATACACATAGAATGAAATAACCCCAGCCCATAACACATGGTTTAGAGGAAGGTTGATGGCTAGTAAAAAGGTCAGTGTAACCTGATAAAAAAGTGCCAAGGATTCCCGCACGACACCATACCATCAACGTTACCACCAATTGTAAAAAAACGTCTTTCAACGATTGATAAAATTGATTATTTTTGTAAAAAGATTTGATTATGACAACGACTGATTTGAAATTTGAAATACAAAAGGCCATTGATTCTGTTCCGGAATCGGTTCTTGTTGATATATTGGATTATCTCAGACAGATACAAATAACTCCTAGTGAAAAGGTTGATTTGTCAAGGCATTTGGGATTGATCCTTCGCGAGGACAAGGAGCTATTGCAAAGATTAGCATTATGATTGATGTTCAGGATGCAATCAGAATTCATGAAGTTTTAATTGATAGATTTGGTGGCAGTCAAGGCATTAGAGATTTAACATTACTTGAATCGGCTCTATCCAGACCTTTTCAGACATTTGACAAAAAGGATTTATATCCCACTCCGATAGAAAAAGCAGCAGCCTTGATAGAGAGTATTTTGATCAACCATCCATTTATTGACGGAAATAAACGGTTAGGTTATGTATTAATGAGGTTGCTATTACTCGATTATGGTTTTGATATTTCAGCCTCTCAGAATGAGAAATTTGATTTTGTGATTACTATTGCTAAAGGTGATTATCACAATAGTTACATTATTGATTGGATAAAAAATAAGATAAAGCAATAGTATCCTTAAGGGAAACCGGGTTGTTTTTAACATAAAGGGAAACGCTTACCGATGAAAACAAACAAGGACGATGAGAACGCTTAGCAGTCATTTAATAAAAAACCAGTCATTATGATAACGAAAAAAGAAAATGCAAAGAAAAGAGTGTTTAAAAATGTCTCTTTTGATGTATTAGCCGTTGGAGAAAAGTCGATGGTTACAAAAATGAATTACAAAATGGGTGATATTGTTCCCTTGCATTCCCATCCGAATGAACAGAGTGGCTATGTCATCTCAGGAAAATACAGGATAAAGTATCAGGGAATTGACGAAATTCTTACAGCGGGCGACAGCTATTCGATACCTGAAAATATTCCACATTCGTGGGATGTCATAGAAGCGGGCGAAGCAATAGATGTATTTACCCCACCCAGACAGGATTATTTATAGATTTTAAAGGAAACAACAACTATGTTGCAGCTATTTCCAAAGCCCATCGTCGATTTGCCCGAAGCGGATATACCCATCAGGGGAATCAGGGCATTTCTTTCGCAGGGATCGAAACATCAGATTGTGTTTATGGAGTTTTCCGAGGACGCCGACCTGCCGGAACATTCCCATGAAAGTCAGTGGGGCGTAGTGCTTGAAGGCAGGATTGATCTGATTATTGACGGAGTAAAACACACATTCGTCAAAGGGAACAGCTATTTTATACCCAAAGGCGTTAGGCATTCGGGTAAAATTTATGCGGGCTATGCAGATGTAACTTTTTTTAATCAGGTTGACAGATATAAAGAGAAACCCAGATAAGATGCAGACACAATTTCGCGGTTGTGCACGGTGTATCGCCCGAAACCGTTGGTTTCAATAATTATTATACTACATTTGCTGGTTCAGATTTACGTAATCGTTTGTAAACACAGGGTTGGAAGCTCAGGATATGTGCAGGATAATCTGTAATGACACTGAATCTGGATAATTTATTATTGGCTTTTTAATCAGTATCATTAAAGAAATCGTTGTATGGAAACGGAAAAATTTAAGGTGTATAACTATCGTTGGATTGTGCTTTGTGCGTATATGTTTATTGTGGCTGTAAACCAACTTTTATGGATCACATTTGCGCCCATCACTGCCGATGCCACGAGGTATTATAATGTTACTGACCTTCAGATTGGCATTCTTTCCATGTGCTTTATGATAGTATACATTGTCGCATCCATTCCTGCCTCATGGATAATTGATACTTATGGTATCCGTATAGGCGTAGGAATAGGTGCGGTACTTACCGGAGTATTCGGGTTGTTGCGCGGATGGGTAGCCAACGATTACAACCTGTTGCTGCTGTCGCAAATCGGCATTGCCATCGGTCAGCCATTTCTTTTGAATGCCATCACCAAAATTTCCGCCCGGTGGTTTCCCATCGAAGAAAGAGCCACGGCTTCGGGCCTCGGGACCCTGGCGATGTACATCGGTATTTTAATCGGGATTTTACTGACGCCTTTTCTTACCAAGGGTCATGGCATCAACGGAATGTTATTCATCTATGGAGTTATTTCAATTATCGCTGCGTTGATTTTTCTGATACTGGTAAAAGAACATCCTCGCACGGCTCCGTGTCGTCCCGACCAGGAAGAACGGTCTCTTGTTTTGGACGGGCTGAAAGATACACTGCACAACAAAGGTTTCTACCTGCTGATGCTTATCTTTTTTATTGGATTGGGAGTGTTCAACAGTGTAACAACGTGGATAGAGGATATTCTCAGGCCAAGAGGCTTTTCGGCTACACAAGCCGGAATTACGGGCGGTCTTATGATTTTGGGTGGAATTTTTGGTGCGCTCGTTATGCCCATGCTTTCGGACTATTTTAAAAAAAGGAAACGATTTATCATTGTCGCCCTCATAGGCGCTATCATCGGTCTTACAGGTATAACCTTTGCTACCAGTTACTGGCTGCTTCTTTTTTCTGGAATAATCTTAGGGTTTTTCCTGCTGAGCGCCGGTCCCATTGGTTTTCAGTACGGTGCCGAGATAACCTTTCCCGCTTCGGAAGGTACTTCCAATGGGTTGCTTTTGCTTATGGGACAGATATCCGGAATCGCTTTTATCTTTGCTCTGGATAGTTTTAAAACGCCCTTAACAGGTTCGATGACCATGCCACTGATAGTGCTTATTGTTTTAATGCTATTCAGTCTTGTTCTGTCGATACGGCTCAGGGAGTCGCCATTGATGATCAAGCAAAAGAATTAAAATAGCTGAAATTCTCAGAAAAAACGGGAAGTAAAACGCCGGTTTAGGTCAAACAGCTATCAGCATCCGCATAAAAATTTAAGGGCAGGCATTAAAAATAATTCCGGTTATTTCTTGCGATTTCCGGATTTTTATTTATCTTTGACCGGGATAAAATCAACAACCATTGAAAATAGTAAGAAAATATAAAATAATTTCTGTCCTTTTTCTTGCATCACTTTTTTTGATGTATGCAAAACAACGTTCCTTTGTTAATGGCATGGGAGTAAAGATACCCATAGATTTAATCTATACAGTTAATCTTGAAATTATTCCGGCTCATTGTTTTTCTCATCAAATGGATAACCTTTCGGTTTACCCGATGGTGATAAAAAATGTATTCATGGATAAAATAAACCTCAGTAATTTATTAAGCGGGGTTAACGCTAAAACATTTTACAGAGCTTTTGTTAATGGTACAAGTGCCTCTTTATCCTTACGCCTATACTTTATTTGCAATCTTCGGATTTGATTTTTTTAAACCACTATATTTATTTCTGTTTTTAATTATTGTTAGGCCCGACTTGTCAGATGGTATCTGAAAGCTAAGCTTATACTTTATTACTATACAGTTTGTGTTTAAATTTTATGTAGTTTAAAAATCAATTTTATTATGGAAACAAATCAAAGTATTCAACAAGATATAAACAATAAAAAAACTAATGAAAAAGAAGGCGGCTTAACTCATTTTTTTCTGCTATTTATTGGATTTATTGTTGCTCTTGTTGCTATTGCAAAATTAATCATGTGGATTATTAATTAATCGTGCGATTTAAACTGCCAGGCACAACTGTCTGGCAGTTTTTTACAACGTATGTCTGAAGAATTATCATTGCGTTAGTAAATAAAATTACGGTAAGGTAATTAACGAAATAAAAACACCATGAATCCAATTTTTCAAAACATCATGATAGATGTTGCAACCCGTAGAGCAAAGGAGCAACCTTCATCAATGAAATTGTATAAAGAGCTGAAAGAGCTAAAAATAGAAATTAAATCTTTTTTGAAGAGTTCCTTTTTAATTGGTATTGGAACGATCTCGGCAAGCTTTGGATTAAAGGGTTTTTTATTACCCAACTCGTATATTGACGGTGGTGTAACAGGAATTTCTTTATTAATAAGTGAAATTAGTGGCGTTTCCTTATCAGTATTACTTATTATTTTCAATATTCCCTTTTTACTGCTTGGATTCTCGGCAATTAATAAGGTTTTTACGTTTAAAAGCCTTATAGCGGTTTTACTCCTTTCATTCTTAATTTTTATTGTGCCTTATCCGGCAATCACGCAGGATAAATTATTAGTGGCTGTGTTTGGCGGTTTTTTTATTGGCTTAGGAGTAGGATTATCGATAAGAGGCGGGGCCGTATTGGATGGAACAGAAATTTTAGCCGTTTTTTTAACCAGGAAGTCAAGCCTGACAATCGGTGATATCATCTTAATTTTTAATATTATTATTTTTTCATTTGCAGCGTATGTTTTATCCATTGAAGTAGCGCTTTATGCAATACTGACCTATTTTGTAGCATCAAAGACCGTTGATTTTATAATAGATGGGATTGAAGAATACATAGGCGTAACGATCATTTCGGGTTATAGTAATGAAATACGACTGACAATCATAGAAAAATTAGGAAGAGGCTGTACCATTTATCTTGGCCAGAAAGGTTATGCAAAAAGGGGAGAAGAGTTAAAGAATGTTGATATTGTATATACTGTGATTACAAGATTAGAAATGACAAAATTAAAAGCAGAAATAGAAAAAATAGATAAAGATGCATTTATAATTATGAGCTCCATAAAGGATGCCAAAGGAGGAATGATTAAAAAAAGACCATTGGAGAATTGATTTATGATTGAATGCTTTTAAAATATCTTTACCATCGTTTTAAAAAAGACGGTATCCATTTAAAATATCTTTACCATTATTTTAAAAAAGGCAGTATTCATTTAAAATATCTTTACCATCGTTTTAAAAAAGGCAGTATTCATTTAAAATATCTTTACCATCGTTTTAAAAAAGACGGTATCCATTTAAAATATCTTTACCATTGTTTTAAAAAAGGCAGTATTCATTTAAAATATCTTTACCATGCATTTTTCAGCATTTTCCTTTATGCTGTATGGTAATGCAGAAGGGAAAAATGGTAACCCTTCGAAGAAGTAGAAAATTATCTTACATTTGTTCCTTCAACTATCAGAAAGAGATTTGTCAGTTTTACGTATCCTGAGCAAAAGGCTTCATTTTTTTACGAATGTTAACATTAATTTAATTTTTAATAGAATTAAGGTGTTCATATTTGTACAGCCAACAATTGAAAATGAACAGTAAAATTCATTTGATTAATGATCAGATTGATTTAATAACGAATATGTCAATTATTTAATACTCTTTGGCATAAATATTGTTAACAAAGCTGACATTAACCCCAAAATATTATTCATGAGAACAATTTATGCGATTCTTTTCCTTTGGATTCTAACCACAGGATTTGTGAACAAGGCCAGGGCAGGTGAAGAGCCCGGTAGAGGAACCAAACGCTATACTATCAGCGGTAACATCAGGGATAAAAGCACCGGTGAAGAACTGCTGGGAGCAACCGTTTATGTCAAGGAACAACATGTCGGGGCTACTTCCAATTTATACGGATTTTATTCCCTGAGCCTTGAGCCAGGGACTTATGTCGTAACGTATTCCTATATGGGTTATGTGCCGGTACAAAAAAACATCCGGCTTTCGGAAAATACAACGGTAAATGTAGAACTGGAATCGAAAAATGAAACGCTGAAAGAAACGGTGATTACTGCCGTAAAAAAGAATGAGAATGTTACCAAAACGGAAATGAGTGTGGTGAAGATGGACGTAAAAACCATCAACAAAATACCGGCACTCATGGGCGAAGTGGACATTATTAAAGCGATACAGTTTTTGCCTGGTGTGCAATCCACCAGCGAGGGCACTTCAGGATTCAGTGTCCGTGGGGGAAGCGCCGACCAGAATCTGATTCAACTGGACGAAGCTACCGTTTATAATGCTTCCCATCTGATGGGCTTTTTCTCGGTATTCAACAATGATGCCATCAAGGATGTTCAGATTTATAAAGGTGATATTCCGGCTTCTTCGGGTGGAAGGCTTGCTTCGTTGCTCGATGTGCGAATGAAGGATGGAAACTCCAAGAAGTTTTCGGCTACAGGTGGTATAGGAACTATTTCCAGCCGGTTAACCCTGGAGGGGCCTATAAAAACCGATCAATGTTCGTTTATCCTTGCCGGACGGCGTACCTATGCCGACATTTTCCTTCCATTGGCAAGCGACAAAGATTTGCGAAACAACAAACTCTATTTCTATGATTTAAATGCCAAACTCAATTACCGTCTCGACGACAATAACCGTATTTTCGTCTCCGGGTATTTTGGGCGCGACATTTTTAAGAATCAGATGATCGAGATGTCGAATGGAAACGCCACCTCTACCTTACGCTGGAATCACCTGTTTTCAAAAAAAATGTTTGCAAATTTTACCCTGCTTTACAGCAATTATGAATACGATATGGAAACGCCTAAAGACGGAGGCGATGCGTTTATCTGGAAATCGAACCTGCAGGATTATAGCCTGAAAGCCGATTTCAATTATTATATCAACACCAATAATACGCTCAAGTTCGGTATCACCGGTACGCATCACACCTTCGACCAGGGTAAAGTGTCCGGAAAAGGTTCGGAAAGTTCTATCGTTGATTATGTTCTTCCCCGGAATTATGCACTTGAATACGGATTGTATGTCAGCAACGAACAAACCATTGCTTCCCGTTTTACGTTGAAATATGGGTTACGGTATTCCCTTTTCCAAAACATTGGCAAAGCCGAATATTATCTTTACGACAAGAGTAACCCGGAAGAATATCTTGTTACCGACACGGTTAATCAGCCTGGAGGTAAGGTTTATAAAACTTTTTCGGGATTGGAACCACGCCTTGGCATAACCTATACGCTCAATGAGGTTTCCTCAATAAAAGCAAGTTATTCGCGTACTAATCAATATATTCACCTGGCGCAGAATTCCACGGCAGGTACTCCGCTCGATATCTGGTTTCCTTCGTCGCCCAACGTCAAACCGCAGGTAGCCGATCAGGTAGCCATAGGATATTTCCGTAATTTTAAAGACAATATGTATGAATTTTCTGCTGAAACGTATTATAAAAAAATGGATCATGCCATCGACTTTAAAGATCATGCAGATTTGCTGCTTAATCGCAAGATGGAAGGAGAACTCCGGTTTGGAAAGGCTTGGTCGTATGGATTAGAGCTGCTTGTCAGGAAAAATGAAGGCAAGCTTAATGGCTGGATAAGCTATACCTATTCCAGAACCATGCGTAAAATCAAAGAAATCAATAAGGGTAAAGAATTTGCGGCACCTTACGATAAACCTCACAATATTTCCGTCGTTCTGAATTATGAACTGAACAAACGTTCGCAAATTTCGGCCAACTGGGTTTATGCTACCGGCGCTCCGGTTACTTTTCCTGTGGGCAGAGCTGTCATCGGAGGCAAGATTGTCCCCATTTATTCCGACCGCAATGCTTACCGTATGCCTGATTATCATCGCCTCGATATTTCCTATACATTGAAAGGCAAAGACAAACCTAACAAAAAATGGTTTGGCGAATGGAATTTCTCAATTTATAATGCGTATGGACGTAAAAATGCCTGGGCAATCAATTTTGTGCAGGATGAAGATAATCCTAACGAAACCTATGCCGAAAAGATTTACCTTTTCTCTATCATTCCATCCGTTACCTACAACTTTCATTTTTAAAAATATATAAATAGTACTGATTATGAAACGAATAATTCTATACTTTGCCGCAATCCTTGGAATGGCAACGGCATGCACCGAAAAAATTGATGTAAAACTTGATAAAACTTATACCCGCCTGGTAGTTGAAGGAAGTATTACCACCGATACCATGGCTCATACTGTTATACTTACCAAAACAGCCGATTATTTTGTCAATCAAATACCGCCAGCGGTAGCCGGAGCAATGGTAACTGTTACCGATGGCAACATCACCGATACGTTAAAAGAAACCAGCCCGGGCGTTTATCAAACCCGTCCTGATTATTTTGGAGTTGCAGGACATACCTATGTTTTAACCATTAAACTGCCTGAGCCCATCAATGGAAATACAGAATATTCTGCGTCATCCTATCTTCCACCAGTTGTTCCGCTTGATTCCATTGGTTTTGAATTTCATAAAAAATATTTTGCCAACATTGATTTCTGGGAAGTAAAAGTATTTGCTTCCGACCCGCCAGACGAGAATTATTACATGTTCAAAACATATAATAACAACCGTCTGCTCACCGATACCATCAATAAATTTACCATTTCCGACGACAGATTGTTTAATGGAAATTTTGTTAACGGATTTGGAGTTGTTTGGCTTAGTCAGGACCGGACAGACTATCAGCTTGCACACGGCGATACCGTTAAAGTAATGATAGCGGGAATCACAAAAGAATATTACCATTTTATTATGGATGTTCAAACCGAAACTGGTTTTCAGCTTCCGCTATTCAGCGGTCCACCAGCTAATGTGAAAGGCAATATCAACAACGGTGGCATCGGATTTTTTGCTGCATACTCCACCAGGTATAAATCGAGAATGCTCAGGCTATAAATGCTGTAGAAATAATAATATTTTTAAAAAAGACATCTTCTTGAAAAATATTGGATGTCTTTTTTTTATTTGGATAATATTAATTCAAAAAATTTAGTAAGTTTGAAGCCTAAATTAACAGATATGGAACTAACACCCATTAATGCTATTTCGCCCGTTGACGGACGTTATCGCAAAAACGTAGAAGGCTTATCCTATTACTTTTCGGAGGCCGCTTTTATCAATTACAGGGTATTTGTTGAAATTGAATATTTTATCGCTTTATGCGAAATACCTCTTCCTCAACTTCTCAACTTTGAGAAAAAAAATTATGAAATCCTGCGTACCGTCTCGCGTAATTTTACCTTCCGCGATGCCGAGGATGTAAAAGAAATTGAAAAAGTTACGAATCATGATGTAAAAGCTGTGGAATATTACCTGAAAAAGAAATTCGACCAGCTGGGATTTTCCAAATACAAGGAGTTTATTCATTTCGGACTTACTTCGCAGGATATCAATAACACGGCTGTACCGTATGCACTTAAATTAGCCTGCGACGATGTGTTGCATCCTTTGTGCGATGAATTATTAAACAGACTTACCATAAAATCCAAAGAATGGAAAAATATTCCGATGCTTGCCCGCACACATGGGCAGCCGGCATCGCCTACCTGGTTGGGTAAGGAAATTCTGGTTTTTGTAGAGCGACTTAAACAGCAGAATAAAATGCTGAAACAAATCCCTTTTTCGGCTAAGTTGGGAGGTGCGACAGGTAATTTCAATGCACATCTGGTAGCCTATCCAGATATCGACTGGGTAGGTTTTGCAGATAATTTTGTGAAAAGCCATCTTGGATTGGAACGGCTTAAAGTTACTACCCAGATAGAACATTACGATAATCTTGCCGCTTTTTTCGATTGTCTGAAACGTGTCAACACCATATTGATTGATTTAAACCGCGACATGTGGTTATACATCTCGATGGGTTATTTCAAACAGGAAATCAAACCTGGCGAAGTCGGCTCTTCGGCTATGCCCCATAAAATAAATCCTATTGATTTTGAAAATTCTGAAGGAAATCTCGGCATAGCCAATGCCTTTTTTGAATTCCTTTCACGCAAACTTCCTGTTTCACGCCTGCAACGCGATCTGACCGATTCTACCGTTTTGCGGAATATCGGAGTGCCGATAGCTCACACCATTATTGCCGTCAAATCGTTGTCCGCAGGATTGAGCAAACTTACCGTAAATACCGAGGCCATACGTGCTGATCTGGAAAATAATCCTGCCGTCGTTGCGGAAGCTCTACAAACCATTTTACGACGCGAAAATTATCCTCATCCTTACGAAACGCTTAAAAATCTGACACGAGTAAACCAAAAAATTACGAGGGAAGATATTGTAGCTTTTATTGATTCCCTTCAGGTTAGTAAACAAGTTAAAGATGAATTAAAAGCCATTACACCATTAAATTATACGGGAGTGAAATTTTTCTGATCCTGCATTTTTCTATTTTGAAACGAGCATGTTTGCTAAACGTAAACACAGATAAAAATTCACAGTGGGTTCCCCCGAGAAATCGGGGCAGGCTATCCGACCTTAAAAAAACAAATTATTTACGGATGAAATAATATTCAAACACTTGCGTTAATTGACCAATACTCAACTTACTTAACCATTTCGTTAAATGAAAGAAATAAAAAAGATATTGCGTTATCTGAACGGATATTGGGATCATGCATCCGTAAGCATACTATTTAATATGCTGTCCGTCCTTTTTTCGCTTTTTACGGTTACCATGGCTATCCCTTTCTTGCAAATACTCTTTAATCGGTCGCCTTTAGTAACTACTCTTGAACCTTTTAGCTGGCGGACATCAGTCATTACGCATAATTTTTACTATTATCTGAGCACAATTATCCAGCATAATGGAAAAACTCAGGCTTTGGGGCTGGTTTGTATTGCTGTGATTGTAATGACGTTTTTTAAAACATGGTTCAAATACATATCCATGTATAATTTAGCGCCCATCCGTAATGGCATTGTCAGAGACCTACGCAACCAGATTTACCAGAAGGTACTCAACTTGCCATTGTCCTATTATTCGGAAGAGAAAAAAGGCGATATCATGTCGCGTATGACTAACGATGTGAAGGAAATAGAATGGTCTATCCTCAGTTCGCTCGAAGTATTATTCCGCGATCCCGTTACCATTCTTATGTTTCTTATCACTCTTGTCATTCTCAGCCCGGCCTTATCAGCCTTTGTATTTGTCATTTTGCCAATTACCAGCCTTGTTATTGGCAGGTTGGGAAAAAATTTGCGCAAAACTTCTCAAGCCGGCCAGGAAAAAGTCAGCGAACTGCTTACCATTATTGAAGAAACTTTAACGGGCATTCGTATTATTAAGGCTTTCAATGCTGAAGAACGTTCTAACGAAAAATTTATGGGTGTTAACACGGTTTACACCGGATTGATGAACAAAATGTATCGCCGGACTTATTTAGCCACTCCCTTGACCGAGTTTTTAGGTACGGCAATCGTTATTGTTACCATGTGGTATGGTAGTACCCTGGTTTTAAATGATGTGGGTTTTATCAGTCCCGAAGTGCTTATTAGCTATCTGTTGATCTTTGCTCAAATCATTTCTCCGGCAAAAGCCTTTTCCACAGCACGTTATAATATTAAAAAGGGATTGGCATCTTCCGAAAGGGTTGATGAAATTCTTATGGCAGAAACAAACATCGTTGAAAAACCCGATGCAAAGCCTATCACTAATTTTAAAGATACGATTGAATACCGCAACGTATCATTTAAATACGAAAAGGATTTTGTATTGAAAGATGTCAATATAAAAATTGAAAAAGGAAAAACCATAGCCTTGGTTGGTCAGTCGGGTTCGGGAAAATCCACACTTGTTGATTTGCTTCCGCGATATTATGATGTTTCGGAAGGTGATATTTTAATTGATGGCATTTCTGTAGAAGATTATAAGATTGCCGACCTTCGCGGATTGATGGGAAATGTAAATCAGGAACCGATTTTATTCAACGATACTATTTTCAATAATATTGCTTTTGGATATCCCGAAGCTACCATGGAACAAGTGGTGGAAGCGGCTAAAATTGCCAATGCCGACGAGTTCATCCGGAATACCGAGCATGGTTACGAAACCAATATCGGCGACCGTGGCACCAAACTTTCGGGTGGACAACGGCAACGTATATCCATTGCCAGAGCCGTTCTGAAAAATCCGCCTATACTTATTCTTGATGAAGCAACCTCCGCCTTAGATACCGAATCGGAAAAATTAGTCCAGGATGCCCTTTCGCAGGTAATGCAAAACAGAACTTCCATCGTAATTGCTCACCGGCTTTCAACGGTAAGGGATGCCGATGAAATATGCGTACTTCATGATGGCGAAATTGTTGAAAGGGGAAAACATGAAGATTTAATCCGGATGAATGGCGTTTATAAAAAGTTGCACAGCATGCAGATGTTTGCCTGATAATAAAATTTAACATGAAGATTAGTGGATTTTCGATGGTGAAAAATGCGGATAAACTTTATTATCCCATCAAACAAGCCATAATGTCGGTTCTGCCGATTGTTGACGAATTTATAATTGCACTCGGCGACTGCGATCCCGACGATCATACCCGGCAATTAATCGAAAGCATTGATAGTGATAAGGTAAAAATCGTTGATACCGTGTGGGATATTGAAAAATATCCACGGGGTATGGAAAATGCCCATCAGACCGATATTGCCAAAAGCCATTGTTCGGGCGACTGGTTGATTTATCTGCAAGCCGATGAGGTGATTCATGAAAAATACTTGCCTGAAATTCAGTCGAAATGCGAGAAATATCTCGACGACAAAGAAGTGGAAGGCATGATATTTAAGTATAAACATTTCTGGGGCGATTATCGGCATTACCAGAAAGTTCATGGCTGGTATAAACATGAAATACGTATTGTACGCAATTTGCCCGACACTCATTCCTGGGAATCGGCACAAAGTTTCCGCCGCATTCCCAACTTTGACGGACTGAGCTACCGCCAGCAAAAAAATACTTACAAGCTCAAAGTTATTGAATTAGATGCTTATATCTATCATTACGGATGGGTGCGACCACCTTATCTGATGAAAACTAAAATCAAATCTCTTTCTACCATTCATAAAGGAAAAGCCATGGTAGAAGAAATGGATAAGAAAAACAAATTTGCCTTTGATTACGGCCCGATGAGTCTTCTGCCGGTATTTTCTGATACTCATCCTTTAGTCATGAAAGAATGGATTGCCCAATTTAACTGGAATGATCAGTTGCAACCATTTGGAAAACCGCCAGAGCATCGTGAGCCTCATCGTCATGAGCAATTGAAATACCGCCTGTTTACTATCCTGAAAAAAATCATTCCGGGTTGTAGTGAATTGGGCGAATTTAAAAATTACATTCTTCTGAAAGGCCGGTAGATAAAGTTAAGGTTAAATTCCAAGGAAACATTAGTTTTTGGTAATCCATTGATTGCTTTCTATATAGATAATTTCCTTTTGGAGAAAAGGATCGGCTGAGCAAACAGCCAATTTATAATTGTCGCTGAACGGAAGAAGGTTGATAAACATTTCAATTTTTTTGGAAGCCTGGAACAAGGCAAAACCATCGTTTTTGTCCCGGGTATTCGGGATAACGGTAAAAGAATTCAGCGGCTGAGTGAGTCCGGTGCCTATGGCTTTTAGATAACTTTCTTTTAATGCCCAGAGGGTATAGAAATAATCCTGTTGGTCCGATGTTGGTTTGCTTATCAAATCGTTGATTTCGGCTGGTGAGAAAAAACGTGTGGCAACGTCCATTTTGGTATTTCGTATTTTCTGAACATCAATTCCTACTGGTTTGCCCGAAAAAGCCGCTACCACCCATTCGCCGGAATGAGAAATATTAAAAAAATAACCTTCGGGATGGCTTAATTCGGGCTTACCATGATTGTTATTTTGAATAACAAGATCTTGTGGATAAATTCCGGTTCGGGTCGACAGAATTTTTCTGACAAGCTGTTCGCCGATGAGTGTTTGCTGTGCGGCATTCGGATGGGTATAACTCAAAATTTTCTTTCTGCTTTCGTCGGGCAATCCGGCAAGCAATTGCTCTTTGTGTTTCAGAAAACAATTTGTATCCAGCATTTTGAAAGCGTACACTTCAATCATCTTAATACAGTTTAAGATTTAAATTACGAAGTTTTGGCGCTAATTTTGCCGTGGAAGCAACGATAAGCAAAGTCATCGTTCCGCCAAAGACCACAGAGGTAATCAAACCCATTAGCCGGGCAGCCAGACCCGATTCAAAAGATCCAATTTCGTTGGACGAGCCAACAAATATGCTGTTTACGGCAGCCACTCTGCCCCGCATGGCATCGGGAGTAAGCATTTGCATGATGGTGGAACGAATTACAACACTAATATTATCAAATAATCCGCTGAAAGCGAGTAAAACGAAGGAAAGGTAAAAATTTCGCGATAAGGCAAATAAAATAATACACACCCCAAAACCGGCAGCACCCATCAGTAAATTACTTCCTGCATGGCGCAACGGAGGTTTGTACGCCAGTATTATTGACATGATGATGGCACCTATGGCAGGTGCTGCCCGCAGAAAACCCAATCCCTCGGGACCGATATGCAATACTTCGGAGGCAAATGCCGGTAACACGGCTACTGCCCCGCCAAACAATACAGCAAACATATCCAGAGCCATAGCTCCCAGAATTACCTGGTTGGAAAAAACAAAACGTACGCCTACCGAAAGACTTTGCACTAACGATTCGTCCTTTTTGACCGGAGGCATAGGCCGGCTACGTACACGGGTATAAAATAACAAAGCCACGGCTACTCCTATCACTACCGTTAAATAGGCGGCATGTACCGAAACAAAACCATAGATCAATCCTCCTACCGCCGGACCGGTTACTGCCGATATTTGCCAAACGGCGCTGTTCCATGTAGAAGAGTTGGGATACAGTTTTTTGGGAACCAACTGAGCCATAAATGCCATTTGTGCCGGATAAAAAAATGACCTGGCTACACCCGTAAAAAAAATGATGACATAAATGGGAAAGATACCGAAAAGGGGATATAATATTTTAAAATGCCAGGCAAATATCAGCAATAAAATGGCACAGAGCAAATATATGCCATTAGTAATAATAATGATTGTGCGACGGTTAAACCGGTCAGCTACATAACCCGAAATAATAGCGAATCCCAAAAACGGAATGGCTTCGGCCAACCCGATAAAACCTAACTGTAAAACATCGCCTGTAATCTGATAAACCTGCCAGCCAACAATAACCGACTGCATTTGTATGGAAAAATTAAGCAGAAAACGAGCTAACAAAAAACCACGAAAGTCTTTTATCCTCATTACAGCGAAGGCATCGTTCGATGGTATCAGCGATCTCAATATTCAGTATTAAAATGGAAGTGCAAAAGTATACATTAGAACCATGCCCATCGCCGTTGCGGTAATAATTTCATTAATTTTGAAAATCTAACATCTTTCCTTTCTTCCAAATTTCTGTTTTCATCTGATTTCCGTAGGCATCCCAATAAAGCCATTTTCCGTCTTTTTCGGGAATAAAATCGGGATATTTTCCACTGAACATGGATAGCTCTTCCCATTTCCCGCCGCAATAATTGCCTTCCATTTGCTTTTGGCCGTTTTCATACCAGTAACGCCACAAACCGATCATCTTATTCATCCGCCATTGTCCTTCAAACTTCTTTTGACCATTTTCGTACCATTCGGTGTGCAACCCCCAGCGCAAATCATAAAAAAATAGCTGTCGGCTGCGCTTCTGTCCGTTGAAATACCAGCGTTGTGTCCAGCCCAGGCGTTTATCCTGAGCAAACTGATGCTGTTCCCATATCCGGTTGCCGTCTTTATACCATAGTGTCCAGAGGCTATCCATCTTGCCGTTACTGCGAAAGCCTGTGTATTTCAGCCGGCAATTTTCCCAATAGCCGATTTCCTTGGTCATGGTTATATTCTGACGGCTGATACCATAAACATTAACCAATTTTACCTTGCCTCCGGGGTATTTTTCAATTACTATTTCCTTGTGCTTTTCGGGCAAACAAGAGGTAGTCAGAAGAATAAGCAGCAATAGCAGTCTTTGACGAGGCATGCGATTATTTTTTTAAGATTATCCGGTTTCAAATTTATAATAAAATCTTAAATTTGTACAATTCTACGAGTTATTTTTTAAGGTTAATATTCAGAATATGGACAGTAAGAATTTTCTTTTTACGCGCAAGTTTTATTTTACCGATACCCCTTTTGTCAACCTGATGAAAAAAAGAATTTATCATGTACTGCTGATTTCGAGTGCTTACGATACTTTTGTACTGGAAGGGGATGGGCGAATTGACGAGCAGATTTTTAACGAGTATGTCTCCCTGAGCCTGCGCTATCCGCCCCAGTTTATTAAAGCGTCTACCGAAGAAAAAGCTTTTGAAGCCCTTGAGGACACAACCATTGACCTTATCATAACCATGCAAAATGTGGGCGAATCATCTACTTTTAAACTGATTGAGAAAATAAAAGCCAAATATCCCAACAAACCGGTAGTTGTGCTTACTCCTTTTTCGAGAGAAGCGGCCATTAAGATGACCGAAGATAAGTTGAAAAATGTAGATTATGTCTTTTGCTGGTTGGGGAATACCGATCTTTTGCTTGCTATCATCAAACTGATAGAAGATAAAATGAATGTTGAGCATGATGTAATGCAGGTGGGCGTTCAGACCATTATTTTGGTGGAAGATTCCATACGGTTTTATTCCAGTTATCTACCCAATATCTATAAACTTATTTTTAACCAGTCGCGGGAATTCATGACCGAAGGATTGAATGAGCACCAACAAATGCTTCGTATGCGCGGCAGGCCTAAAATTCTCCTCGCACGGAACTACGAGGAAGCCATTAATTTATATCAGAAATACAAAAACAACCTTTTAGGCATCATTTCGGATATGTCGTACACCCGTAACGGGATAGAAGATAAACAAGCCGGACGAAAATTAGTGGAAATGATTCGCCAGGATGATGAATTCACACCCATTCTTCTGCAATCGTCCGATGCCGAAAACGAAGCCGTAGCCAAAGAGTTAAAGGTAGGCTTCATTAATAAAAATTCCAAAGCATTGTCTCTTGAGCTTCGCGAATATATCATGGAATATTTTGCTTTTGGTAATTTTGTATTTATTGATCCGGCTACCGGCGAAACCATTGCTTCGGTTCCCGATCTGAAATCCCTGCAGCAAATTATTTTCGATATCCCTGATGAATCGCTGACTTACCATATTGAACGTAATCATATCTCCAAATGGTTGCGTGCCCGAGCCTTGTTTCCGTTAGCCGAACTTTTCAGGGATTTCCGTCCCGATGATTTTACCGATCTGGATGAAATCCGCCGTTTTCTTTTCGATTCTATTGCCAACTACCGGCTGAATAAATCGCGGGGCATCATCGCCGAGTTTAACCGCGAAAGCTTCGACGAATACTTCAGTTTTACCCGTATTGGTGATGGTTCCATCGGAGGCAAAGCTCGTGGTCTGGCTTTTCTGGATACGCTTATCAAGCAAAAACGCCTGTTTGATAAATACAACGACGTTATCATCACCATTCCGCGTACCGTAGTGCTGTGTACCGATATCTTTGATGAGTTTATGCTTGATAACGACTTGTACAAAATTGCTTTGTCCGACATTTCCAATGAGGAAATATTGAATCATTTCATCAACGCCCGTTTGCCTTTCCGTGTACACGAAGACCTGGCCACCCTGATTTCGGTAACCAATTATCCCATTGCCGTCCGTTCGTCGAGCCTGCTCGAGGATTCGCATTACCAACCGTTTGCCGGAATATATTCGACATACATGGTAGCTTATAATGAGGAAGATGAACGTATGATGAACGAACAACTGGGCATTGCCATCAAGAGTGTATATGCTTCGGCTTTTTTTAAGGACAGCAAAGCTTATATGGCAGCGACTTCCAATGTGATAGACGAGGAAAAAATGGCCATCGTACTTCAGGAGGTTTGCGGTAACAAGTACGATCACCGGTTCTATCCTTCCTTTTCGGGAGTTGCCCGTTCCATCAATTTTTATCCTATTGAACAGGAAAAACCCGAAGATGGCATCGTAAGCATTGCCCTTGGCCTGGGTAAATATATCGTTGATGGAGGCGTTTCGCTTCGTTTTTCACCAAAGTATCCTAAAAAGATACTACAACTTGCTTCTCCTGAGATGGCTTTGCGCGAAACACAGAAATATTTTGATGTGCTCGATCTTCGCAGAAATAGTTTCTATCCATCAGTGGATGATGGAGTGAACATTCTGAACTTAAGTATTAATGAAGCGGTAAACGATAATTCGCTTAAGCATATTGCTTCCACTTTCGATTACGAAAACCATTGTCTCCGCGAAGGCTTTCAGGATAACGGCCGTCCTATCATTACCTTTTCCAATATTTTAAATCATAATGTATTTCCTTTAGCCGAAATACTGAAAGAAGTGCTTGAGGTGGGACAACGTGAAATGGGCAAACCTGTGGAAATTGAATTTGCAGTTAACCTTCACCGTCCTAAAGGAAAACCTAAAATATTTAATCTTTTGCAGATACGCCCGATAGTCGAAAACTTTGAAACAATTGATGTGCCACTCGAAAATATTCCATGGAAAGATACTATAATCTATGCCAATACCGCTCTTGGTAACGGAATAATGAATGATATTACTGATTTTGTTTATGTGAAACCTGAAGCGTTTAATCCGGCGAAGAATCACGAAACGGCTCAGCGGGTAGGCCGCCTCAACGATGAATTCCTGAAATGGAAGAGAAATTATGTGCTTGTCGGTCCCGGACGCTGGGGCTCCAACGATCCCTGGCTTGGTATACCTGTAAAATGGCCGCAGATTTCGGCTGCCCGCATCATCGTTGAGTCGGGACTCAGCCACTATCGCATCGATCCCAGCCAGGGAACTCACTTTTTTCAGAACCTGACTTCCTTCCGCGTAGGATATTTTACCATCAATCCATTTATCAACGACGGCTTTTACGACCTGGAATACCTTGCGAAGTTTACACCCGTTTTTGAAGATGATGTCCTGCGTCATATCCGTTTTCTCAAACCCATGAAAATTATGATAGACGGTAAAAAAAGCAAGGGCGTGATTATGAAACTTTAGGTTGGATAATTAAAAACAAAAATTAAATGAAATGAAAGTAATAGCAATTAACGGAAGTCCAAATAAAGAAGGGAACACTTTTCATGCGTTGAGCATGGTTGGCGACGAACTTAAAGCCGCCGGTATCGATTTCGAGATTCTTCATATCGGCCATAAACTGATTCATGGTTGTATAGCCTGTGGAAAATGCAGTGTAAACAAAGATGAAAAATGCATCATCCAAACTGATGACCTTAACCAGTGGATTCAGCAGATAAAAGTGGCCGATGGCATAATCATCGGTTCTCCGGTATATTATTCGGGCATACCGGGCACGATGAAGAGTTTCCTCGACCGCTTGTTTTTTGTTGCCGGATCCAACGGTAGTCTGTTGCGCCATAAAGTGGGGGCTGCCGTTGTAGCAGTCCGGAGAACGGGCGGTTCGTCCACCCTCGACGGACTGAACCATTACCTCAACTATTCGGAAATGATCATCGCTACTTCCAATTACTGGAACGTTATTCATGGTGCAGCTCCCGGCGAAGTGATTCGGGATGGCGAAGGCCGGCAAATTATGCGTGTGCTGGGGAAAAATATGGCATGGCTGCTCAGGATGAAAGAAACTTCGACAATTGAGCCTTCTCCCAGAGAAAAGAAAGAGTTTACCAATTTTATCCGGTAAGGAAGAATAGTTGTTGTATTAACCATTGATTTCCATAGAATGCCATAGTAATATTTTTTAAAAAAAACAGTGAAATTTTTAATTTTTACTGTTTTTTTTATAATTTTACGACTGAAATTTCCAGGCATACAGAAAGTAACATTAGGCTGGCTTTTTATGGAATGACAATGCCTGCCTTTTATAAGAATATCGACAGATTAAGCCCGGAAATTACTATTGAATCCGGCGAACAATATGCCTGCGATCCTTATCATAAAATGTTTTGATTGACAGCGTGATTTATCATTTTTAATTATTGAAAAGATTTTGGGATACTTAAAAAAGTGATTGGTAAAAAAGATTAAGAATTAATGGCCAACTACTAACTCAATATATAAATCCTATTCATTAAATTAGAAACATTAAAACAAAAAAACTATGGCAGTAACATTTAAAGCAGTGGCAAAAAAGAACCCTGCAAAGCAAACCGAACCGTCTAAATATTTTGCTCTGGCAGTAAATAGCGGGTCAATCAGCCTGCGGCAATTAGCAAAAATGATTACGGAACGATCAACAGTTAAATCTGCAGATACTATGGCAGTGCTCGAAGGACTATTAGAGGTGGTACCTTCGGCATTGGCCGATGGAAAAATTGTACGGTTGGGCGATTTCGGATCGTTCAGTCTGGGTATTAAGAGTGAAGGGGTAGAAGATGAATCTAAATTGTATGCTAAACACATCAACAAGACAATTATTCGCTTCCGTCCTGGTGCTGAATTTCAGAATGCAATGAACAATCTTGAATTCAGCCGTATTTAAATGCCAACTCATCAGTGATAATTTTTAAACTCATCACTGATAAGTTTTTTTTTGATCACTGATGAGTTTTAAAAAGATCAGGACGAATTAATAAAAAGATCAGGACGAATTAATAAATTTATCAGGACGATTTTAAAAACGGGTAAAGATAAGTTTGTAAATTGGTATAGATGTATTCTTCACTTCCCGGTAAACAATAAAATTATTACTAAAAATCTTTCCTTATATTTGCAGGAAGATAAGTGCCTAAAGTGAGCTAAAGTTGGAAGTGAATAAAGTATATTTACTATAATTATTAATGATCTTATGAATAAATTAATACTCATTGGAAACGGATTTGACCTTGCTCATGGATTAAAAACCAAGTATAACGATTTTATATTATGGTATTTAAATAATGCATTAAGCTCATTAACCGATCGTGTCATATATGAAGATAAATTATTAAAAATTAAAAGTAATAATACATTTAAATTTATACCAATAATAAATTCAATTAAAGAGTTTAGATCTTTTATAAGTGATTATGGAGTTATTTGTTTGTATAAGTTTCCATTTTTACGTGATGTTATTTCAGCAGGCAAGGATTATGGTTGGGTAGATATTGAATCGGAATACTATTCAGCACTAATAAAAATTTTTAAAAAATTAGAGATAAAAAATTTAGATAAAGACCCTAATACTGACAAAGAACTTCAAGACTTAAATACTTGTTTTGATTTAATTAAAGAAAAGTTGGAAGAATATTTATCGACTATTGATGGTAATCAAAAAATAGATAAAGAAATTAGTGAACAATTTTCTAATATATTAAGACCATTGTCATCAGCCGAAGATATAGCAGACAGGAGGCAAATGCTTTTTTTGAATTTCAATTATACCTCTACTGTAGAGTTGTATATAAAGAATAGTTTAAATAATTGTCGAATAAACTACATTCATGGTAAGTTAAACGATGAAAATAATCCAATAATTTTTGGATATGGTGATGAAATGGACGCTTATTATTCAAAAATTGAACGGTTAAATGACAATAATTTTTTAAACCATTTCAAATCATTCGGCTATTTTAAAACGAACAATTATCAGAATTTTAGTGGATTTATCAATTCTGAAAAATTTGCCGTTTATATTATGGGACATTCATGTGGCCTTTCTGATAGAATTTTGCTAAATAGTATTTTTGAACATCCCAATTGCATGTGGATTGAAATATATTATTACCAAAAAGATGAAGTCAAAAATGATTTCTTTGAAAAAACTCAAGAGATTTCCCGGCATTTTACGGTAACAGGTAAAAGCAATATGCGAAATATGATTGTACCATTTCCGAATTGTGTTCCATTGAAAAAATATAAAAAAAGTTAAGGTAGGGCAGTATTTGTAATACTGTATAACGAAACCACAAGCAAGGTTTATCGGATTAAGTACGCGCTACAAACTTTAGGGCTAAATATTATTTTGATATGCCAGGTATTTTATAATTTGTCCCAATAGGGACATAAATATTGGTAGAAAGATTTACCACATCTCAATAAAAAGTGCCGTAGGCACGAAATAATCGTTCAATATTCTATCGGTTTGAAAATATATCGTTACGGAACAAATACGGTACTTAAGATAGTAAAATTAATTCTTTCCGACACACCAAAATATTATTTAGCCAATATTTAAGCAACTTTAGGCATCAACAAAATTATTATTACTTTTACCCCCTGATTGACTGTGGATAGATTCCACAGGCAAATTTATGGCTAAATCACCCGCTTATTAAGTAAAACTTATGTTTTAATGAAGAAATCATTTGCTCTCTTTTTCCTCAATCTTTTAATTTCATTAGCCTTATGGGCACAGCCTCCGGCAGGATACTATAATGCTGCCAACGGACTTACCGGTACGCAATTGCAACAGGCACTCCATAACATTATCAATAATCATACGGTGGTCAGCTATACTCCCGGAGTATGGAATGCCTTTTACACCACCGATGTGCGACCCGATGGTAAAGTATGGGATATGTATTCGGATATCCCCGGAGGAACACCTCCATACGAATATACCTTAGGAAGTGGTCAGTGCGGAACAGCTTCCGAAGAAGGCGATTGCTACAGCCGCGAGCATTCCTTTCCCAAAAGCTGGTTCAACGATCAGCCGCCCATGAACACCGACCTTTTCCATATCTATCCCGTGGATCAGTACGTAAACAACAGACACAATAATTTTCCTTACGGAGAAGTAAATAATCCCACCTGGACATCGCTTAACGGAAGCAAGTTTGGTCCCTGTTCGGTAAGCGGATATTCCGGTTCCGTTTTTGAGCCTATTGATGAATATAAAGGCGACTTTGCCCGCACCTACTTTTACATGGCAGTTCGCTACTATGGCGAAGATGCAGGCTGGCTCGGAAGTCCGATGGTCAACGGATCGCAGCTTAAACCCTGGGCATTAACCATGATGTTGCAATGGGCACAGCAGGATCCGGTTTCAGCTAAAGAAATAGCCCGTAACAACGCCGTTTATGCCATACAAAACAATCGTAATCCTTTTATTGATCATCCCGAATATGCCGATGCCATCTGGGGCAATGGTTCCGGGGTAAAACCTGAACCTACGAATTATCCGTCAGGCTTCAACACACACAATATCTCTCTGCACTGGACCGATGCCGTAGGCATTATATTACCCGATGGTTACCTCATCCGTATGAGCGCTACAGGTTATAACGATATTGCTGACCCTGTAGACGGTACGACGGTTGCCAATGATTTTACCAATCAAAACGTTGCTTATGGCATACAGGAAGCCGTATTCGGAAACCTGAATCCGAACTCGACATATTATTTTAAGATTTATTCTTACGTTTTCACCGATGCCGGAATTGATTATAAAACCGATGGCGACATCCCTCAGACGCAGCGAACCACCCAGCCCTGATATATATTTGTTGGATGAGATGATAAAAAAAGGAGTGTTGCCATAAGGGTAACACTCCTTTTCGTTTATATTAGTTCATTAAATTATTCGAAGACAGCCGAAATTTCAACCCGACGGTTAAGTTTTCTGCCTTCAGGAGTTTTGTTATCGGCCACCGGTTTTTTCTGTCCATAGCCAATAGTAGCTATCCTTTTGGGATCTATTTTTTTACCGACAAGATACTTTTTAACCGATTTAGCCATATTTACCGATAATAAATCGTTGGCTGCCGAAGTGCCTGAATTATCGGTATGTCCGGCAATCAGCAGTTTCATTGTAGTATTGGCTTTAAGCATCTTCACCAATTCATTTAAATAGGCGTATGAATCTTCCTTTAGTACCGATTTTCGGGTAACAAATGAAATTTTAGCCGGAGCCTTGTTAAGCAGGTTCTGTTCGCTTTCGGAAGCTACAGGACAACCTGAATTTTCAGGAGAACCTTTTAAATGGGGACATTTATCAATTTCGTCGGGTACACCATCACCATCGGAATCATGTATCTCGGGGCAACCATTATTCGCTTGTATGCCTGGTATATCGGGACATGAATCTAATTTATCAATCACACCGTCGCCATCGCGGTCGGGACAACCATTGAATTGTGGCAAACCCGGTTGATCGGGACACGAATCCAATTTATCAATCACACCGTCGCCATCGCGGTCGGGACAACCATTGAACTGTGGCAAACCCGGTTGATCGGGACACGAATCCAGTTTATCAATCACACCGTCACCATCGGTATCCGGACAGCCATTGTACTGAGCCAAGCCAGCCACATCGGGACATGAATCCAATTTATCGATAATGCCGTCGCCATCCGTATCGGGGCAACCATTATATTGAGCCAAGCCAGCTGCATCGGGACATGAATCCTGTTTATCAATGATACCATCCCCATCATGATCGGGACATCCCTGAAATTGGGGTAATCCGGCTTCGTCAGGACATAGATCAAGCTTGTCGGGCACTCCGTCGTTATCACGATCGGGACATCCGTTAAACTGTGCTAAACCGGGTTCGTCCGGACATTCATCTTTGCGATCAGGTACTCCGTCTTTATCCCGGTCGAAAATATTCCGGCCAAACTTCGCACGGCCAAAAGTGAGGTTGCAGCCAATATGAATATTGAAATTCTTAGCTTGTTTATAGGCAAATACTCCATACAAATTGTCTGTGGTTGCATAAAACTGTATCGCCCCCAGATTTAGCGAACCACCCAGTCCGATATTCATCTGGCTTCCGTTGATGATGGAATAACTTGCTGCCATATTCAGCATTTTGCCAAATTGCCGGTTATATAATAATGAGTAGCTGACTTGTAATTTTTTATTAAAGTAATCGCTACGGAATAATAAGCCTATCCGGTCCTTTGGACTCATGAAGTATGTTCCCGACAAATAGATTTTAGTAACCAGAGGCGCTGTATAACTTTTGCGGGTTGAATCTATGTTAAAGGTTGTTCGTATGGAATCAAGGAGCTTTTCAAATTTATCAGCGGAATCGTTTTTACTGAAAAAGTTGTTGATGTCGATGCCTTTAAAGGTATACTGGTTGGATCCGGACGAAGAATAATTTTTAGGATTGGATTTCCACCGGATACTTCCCAAGTCGACTACGCTTGCCGAAAAGGCAAAATGCTTATTCAGCTTATACGAAGCGCCAAAATCCATGGCAAAACCTTTATTATCGAAATTAAACTTATAATCGTTTTCGGGTACATTGGCGTTGATAAGCAGATCGGATTTCAGCGTGATGTCATAAAAATTATTATTGGTGGAATCCGTCGAAAGCATGGTTATATTTGTTTTCTTGGTGTTTATATTGGCAATACCAACTAAAAGTTTTGGTCTGATTCCGACGGATAATTTATCGTTGATCTGGCGCGACATTCCCAAAGCTATTTCTGCATATACATTGGAATTTATCTTAAAATTACCGACATCCTGTTCTCCTTTGTTTATATATGGAGTATTGCCGTAAGCTATAAAGTTAAAAAAATCCTTGGGGTATCCGAAATAAACCGATGATTTGACATTAGTGCTTAGATTAAAATAATTCTTCCGGACTTTAAATCCAAAAGAAAGTATTTCATAATTAGCCTGAATGTTGAGATAATTCATATTTTTCAGTTTTTTCACCATATTATCAACATCCAGATAAAGCGAATCGTCAATACCTTTTTTAATCAAATCCTTATAGGCAAATCCGGAATTGCTTAATCCTAAATAGATGGAGGAAACTCCCAAACCAACATATGATTTGCAATCGGGCATTAGGGCCGGATTGGCATAATTGGTCTGAGGTATGCTTTGCAGGTTGTAAATGGTCAAATCTCTTTGAGCTGTGGCAATTGTGGGTAATATGACAGCCCATAGGATTAACAAAGAAAATCCTATGATATATTTTGTGTTATATTTTGATTTCATTGTTGTGTCAATTTAAGAGTTAATACTTTAACGTGCGATTTGAATGTTAGAAATTTGCTCTTAATTTAGCAGCAGTTGCCAGTTTAATGCTAAGAGATTGGGATGAATAAATTTTTCCAACCTGCCCATTCGTAGTTGACAATTCTCCGCGAACGATAATCATTTTGGTGTTTTTTAAATGATCTACCCGGTTTTTGAGTAATTCCACTACCGTTGTTTTGGTCGTTGGAGCAGTAACCTCGTGAGTTGCCGGATTAATTGTTCCGCCCATGATTACGTTTTGGTCGGTTCCCATCAGCGAATCGAGGCGTTGATATGCTGCATCGCAAAAATAAGCCTGAATCTTTGCCGTAATTGGAAATCCATTTATTGTTTTAACAAAGAATTTGATGGATTCCAGCATGTCTACATCCGGGAATTCGAAATTCAAGGTGTCCTGCAAAACCAGACGGGATATTGAACCATTCAAAGGAAGTTCAACTTTCACCTTTACTTTAAAACGGCTGGTATCAAGCACAAAGTTGGTAACCGTAGAATCATTCAGAGGGTTAGTTATACCGGCCATTTTATAGGTGATTTTGGTAGGCGAAATATTTAAAGCTCCCCAAATATTAGTGTTATCCTTATTCAGATTCAGTGCAGTAGGAATACTTTCTCCAATATGTGCCAGGGATGGCGAATTAATATTGATGTGATACGGGTTTTCATAAAAAAAGTTCACATTGTAAGGAGCGGTAACATCGGAATGTGATACAAATTTATTGACATTAATTTGAATAGGCAAACCATAAGAGTTGTCAATAGTAAACCCAAGATTCAGATCCGGAAAATTAAGATTCCCAAATTGATTGTTCTTAAAGAACCCAAGGTTAAATATACTGTCGCCAGGCAAAGCCAGATCGTATTGTTGGAAATAGCCGAACATCTTGGAAAATTTAATATTGTCGAGTGTGCCATTGAAATTTACAGTGCCAATAACGGGTTCTAAATTAGGATTGGATACTTCAACCCTATATACCACTTGCAACCTGTTCATTTGATTGGGATCTGAGTTGTCGAATATGATTTTATAGCCCGTTAAATCGAACGCATATATTTCCTGAGCGCCCAGTTGTAAATTTAGTTCAAGTGCAGAGCCATTCTTAACTATACTCGGAACAGTTATTTTGATGACAATATCTTGAGTAATACCTGTAGTAGAAATGTCGAAATTTATTTTTCCCGATTTAATAAACATGCTGTCTAATCGCTGGCGTTTGGGCGTTTGAAACGGATAGTAAAACATGGTATCTTGAATAGCCAACGTGCTACCAGGATTAGAGATGTTAAATTTTTCTTTAATTTCAGGAAATGTTTGATTCAAAACAGGCATAGCATTTTCAGCCGATTGCGAAAAAAGTTCTGATTCGTAAACTATGGTAAGAAATCCGGTACTGTCTTCATGAAGAAGCCCTGTAGTATCTTTGATAATATCCTTCAGGGTAAGTTTTGAATCTAAAATAGGCGTGGTAAATTCAGGATGCCAGTTGGTTTGTGTCTTCGAGAATTTATCAAAATCATCTTTCATACACGAAGTCAACAGTAAGCCTCCAAGCAATAACCATACACAGAATAGTCGCAATCTGTTAAATGATTTGATTTTAAGTAGAGTAAAATTTTCCATATTTTTGAAATTTAGTTTTAAACTAATTATATAAATCGTTACCTAAAGTAAATAAAACAAAAAAAACCCGTTCAACGAATCAGGTTTTTTTTGTTTTATTTATAAAGTTTGTCTTTAGTTTATTAATGCAAGTGCAAGGGTAGATAAGTTGTCAGAGGAGGTATTTGAGCTCCAATCCAATCATCACATTGATTACTAACTACTCCATTAGCGTCGCAACCAAAATTAACTTTGGCAGAAACACTTTGCGGTAGGTTGTTTTCGTCAGTCCAATCTATTTTCATATTCATTATTCCGGTTTCCACATATTGGCAAGTCATTGGTTTCACCAAATTGGTTTCCGTATAAAGTTTGAAACTTTTGTTATTGCTCGTAGTTCCATAGGTCAGAGGAGAGGTGTATGAACCTGGAAGCCCGAAAGAATAGCCATCAGCAGTTACTCCCACATTCATTGATGTGGCATAAAGTATAATGCCGCTGTTACTTTTGGTAATTTGTCCATTTTGCAACGTAACATTCATTGTATTGTTTCCGGTATTTGTTATGGCATAATTTCCAGCCACAGCATTACCAAGAGCATGATAATTTACAAAATTTAAAGTAAATACCGAATTGGTAGCAGAATATTCCCCGGTCATAATTCCATTAATACTTCCACTATGGTCAGCGACACCGGTAAAATCCATAGTGTAAGTTTTTGGATAAGTACTGATATCGGCAGGGCTAACTGTTACGTGGATTCCTTCGAGTGTAAAATCGTACACAACGCTGTCTTTTTGGTATTTTGCAATTTTATCTGCATAATTATACAAATCGGAATAGATTTGAAAGGCAGTTAGAACATCCTGAGTAGCAAGAGTATCTAATTTGCTAACATCAAGTGGATTGTCTGTACTTTCGCAATTGGTAAAAGTAAAAGCAAGAGCAATTAAGCTAAAAAAAAGAGCAATTTTTTTCATAGTTTGGTGTTTTTAATTGTTAATAGATTAAATTTTAATTTTTTAAAAAAATTAACTACATGGTGCAAATATAGTATAAATAATTGAGTTATACAAAAAATTTTATCAAATTTATTGCTTTTATTTTACCTGATAATTTAAAAGCGAATTTTCGTATCCAACAATCAGGTTCAGACTTTCGTTTTCTGTTAAACTGCCTGTAACAAAAGGCGTTTCTCCTAAAAATTTAGTATTTGGGCTGATTCTGCCATTTTTATCAAATAAATAAATTTCCTGATTATACTCGTCAAAAACACCAAGTATATTTCCTGTTTTAGGAATATAATTTATTACAGGCTCAACATTTACTTCAAAATCAAAAGGAAAATCAAATACTTGTTTCCCGTTTTTATTGAAAACAAACAAGTGGTTCTTATCAATAAAAAGAAAATCATTGGATTTGTCGCCGTCAAAATCGTTGTAAAGAAAATAATGACTAAATGAAAATTTTTGAAATGATTTTTTAACTGTTTTCTCCCAAGGATTGATATACAAGATATTTCCTGCAGTATCGGTGGTAATTATCGGGGATAAATTATTGGCTTTATTTACATAATATTGGGCATTGGACGATTTTCCTTCCAGCGTATTTATTATAGTTTCTGTTTTTCCATTGAGGTCGGTAATGAGAAGTTTCTCTTCGTTATTGGTGAACAGAAGATGGGATTTTCCACGGTAGGTAAATGGCAAAACCTGTTTATTGATTAAAAAGTCGGATATCGGAGAACCCCATTTTTTATTCAGGTTTCCGCTAATGTCGTAGCTGTAGATTTTACGATTTTTGGAAGCTATAATAAACTGACAATTTCCTTTTGATTCGTTGCCAATTAAAGAAATGCCATTGGTAGCTTCGGATTTAAATTTAACCGGAAAACCTTCTGCAATTTTACCGTCAAAGTCAATTTTATAGAAATAATTTTGTGTGCTGAAAACATATTGCAGTTTTCTTGTTTTTGCGTTATTTATTGGATAAACAGGACTGTTGGTTTTTTCTCTCAGTTTAATTTTCCACTCGATCTCGCCATCTTTGTCTATTTGATACATATTGTTGGCATAATCAAAAGCAATGATTTTCATAGAATTATTGGCAATATCCTTAAAAATAAAAGGTGAGCCCATCAGTTTAGCATCAAGCGGGACCTGCCAAAGTGCCGAAATTTCTTCCTTTTGCTTCGATTTATATTTTATACATCCTGTGGTATAGAACCAATTTCCGGAAGGTTTGAATTGTATGGCAAAACCGTTAAAATTTGAAAAGACTCCATAATTGCTCTCAAAATTAGCGGCATTATAATTATTCAGGTAACTTTTAATAAAATTGAGCGAGGACTCAACATTAGAATAAAAAAGAATATTTGATTTCTCGTCAATGTTATCGGTAAACGATTTATATTGTGAACTTTTTTCAAGAGTTTTACCCGATTTGTAATAGTTTACAAAGTTTTTTACGGACGATACACTGTTCCCAAAAACAATCGTATTGCCAATTATTGTAAAATAATTGTCGGTTAATTTCTGAAACAAAGGTCCAAAAAACAGAGGAAGAACGTCAGGAACATTAAAATGCCTGATTTTATATCCGTTATAATCCTGAACTTCACCTTCGCCTGCCGATAATCTGTTTATGGCTTTCGAAAATTCCAAAAGCGAAAGGTTTTTGCTTACGCTATCGCTGGCTTGGATAAGGACAAATGTGTTTTCTTTTATATCCAGCCCCGATTCGATTACAGCCAAAGCAACTTCCGACCCCACAAGATTAACGAAACTTTTTTCAAAATCCATATAATAAGCTTTATTTAAAGAGCTTATGCGTATTTTGTAGGGAATAATCCTGCCAGTTTTTTGTAAAAAAGATTTGTAGCTGCTAAAGTAACTTTGAAAATCGGAAAAGGTAAAATCAAGGAAAAAGTTGGTGTTTTCAGGCAAAACAGCAGCTAATTTACTTTTTCTTGGTTGTTGATTTGAAAACAATTTTAAAAATTGATTATCCTTTTCATTAACAGATGAAAAACCGGAAAACAAAAGTTTATCTTCCTTTACCATCAAGTCCAGTTCAACCCATTGTGCAAAAGAGGAAAGAAGTTCTATATTCGTTCTGTGAATAGGAAGGGTTTGGTTTTGAATGATTTTTGACAAATATTTGTAATTCAAATAAATATTGGCATCCGTTCTTTTTCCGGCCGTAGCCAGAAGTTGCTTAAACGATTTATCATCATCAATGGCACTTTTAGATTCCAGTTGATTTATGGCCGCCTGGACAATATTCGGACTGAAACTAAAAACAAGCACTCCTTTGTGAACAGCATAGGAAAAAACGTGATCATAGCCCTTTATAATCACTTTGTATATTGTTGTTCCATGGAATTTTCTGGGAATAAAAGCGGATTTGTTTGCCGATATTTCCTGAATCAGGCTGCGAATATAAATTTGCTGACGATTCGAATTTATGTTTATTGAAAACAGAAAATCGCAATCTCCTTGAATATTAGGATGAATGGAAAGGTATAAAGGATTTTTTTTAAATAGATCCTTTAATTTTGCATTACGAACCGAAACCGAATCCACGAAACTGATTTCTTTGTTAATATTAGCCATTTGCTTAATTCCAAGCAGTTCCTTCCAAATTACAGATTGCGAAAGATGATTCCACGTTTGCTGGGGCGAATGTGTGATAATAATTATGGCTGCATTTTGAGGTATGGCTTTTATTACAGGCGCATACGGCTGTTTGACATGGTTATAGAACAATATAACCGATAAGCAGCCAACGATAATTAAAGCGCCTGAAAGGGTAAATAGTATTATTTTATTTTTTTTTATCATCGTTGCTATTACCAATTTTCATGTGTTATTAATTTTTTAATTTATTGGTCACATGGAATATCCATAAAATATCATTCTCGGTTAGTATAAGCATAGCCTTTATGGATATTTCATCAAAAGTAAAAAATCAAATTTAAAAAAAGATTATTCCATTGAAAATTAATTAACAATGAATTGTTAATTAAAAATAAATTGTCCGTAAATCATTGAAATTATAACATTTGCACCCAATATATTGTAATAATAAACATCTGGGTTTGAAAAATAAAATTTCCGACGAAAAAATAAAACATATATTTGCTTTGGAAAAATCGGCATGCCGAAGTGTAGACTTGTTTAATAGACTAATTTTTATGAGGATAAAATCTCATCATTTATATAAAGCATTATCATTCTGTTGGATATTCTTGATCCCTTCATTTTCGTTTTCCCAGGGTAATATGACATCTGGTCGTTTTTTTAATGATTGGTCAGTCAACATGAATGCCGGAACAACTCTTTTTTTTGGCGACATTAATGAATATTTAATCTCGCGTTATCAATCGGAATGGCAACTGGCTTATGGAATAACACTATCAAAGCAACTGACTCCGGTTTTTGGTTTACGGGGGCAGTTGCTGAATGGAAAAATTTCTGGTACTAAGTTGAAATTTAAAGACGGTTCTCCGGCTAATTTAAAGTTTAATGCCGATTTTTTTGAATATAATGTGAATGCTACGATCAACTTCAATCATTTATTTTTTCCTGATAATCAACAAAGTTTGCTTTCCTTGTATGGTTTTATCGGGGTGGGCATGTCAAACTGGTCAACGAAATTACGAAATATCGAAACTAACACTATTGTGGCAAGCAACGGACAAAAAGGAAAAGGATTAAAAAAGCTAACCAATGAAGGAATGATGCCGGTAGGTCTTGGATTGGATATTCACCTCAGCAAAAAATGGAATCTGACGGTGGAATCTGGTTTTAGGATGGTTAATTCTGATAAACTTGATGCAGCCATCGGAGGCTTTAAATACGATATGTATAATTATTCGTCTTTTGGAATAACTTATAGATTAAACCCTTCGGTGATTAAAAAAAAACTAAAAAAGACAGATTTACCGATTTTGGAATTTACCCAGGAAAAGCCTGTTTCATTGGCATATCCTCCGTTAAAAATAAAATGTGAATTACCAACACAAATATTACCCGGAAGCTTGTTTGATGTACGTATAAAAGTATTGAAAAACGAAATAAAAAGTCCGGGGGAACTTCATCTGAATTTGCCCAAAGGTGTTTCATGGACAGGCTATTGTAATACAAAAGCATCATTTGATTCTAAAAATCAATTTATTGCCGTTAAATGGGACGAACTGCCATCCGATGCTACACTGCTGATTCTGTTTACGCTGAAACCTGATACAGCTCTCAGGGGAGATGTTGAAATTGCCGGTAAATTCTTTTATCAGTCGGGTACTTCTGATAAAATAGAACCTTTTAGCAGTATAGTTTCCATTAAAGAAAATCAGCCAAAAGAGGTCGTTAAAACGTTATCCGTATCCAGAATTGATTCAACAATTAACCGGGAAGTAAAACCGGCTGATCTGAAAAAGAATATTGCTGATAAAAAAACGACGGTAAACAAATCTGGAATAGAATACCGCGTACAAATCTATGCCGAAAGAAAAAAGATGACCTCTGCTGAAGCGCTTGCCCGCAAGTATAATATTGTGAAACCCATTAGTGAAGATTTTTACAGAGGTTATTATATTTACAGCACAGGCTCATATTCCACCAATGCTGAAGCCGTAAAACAAATGAAAAAAATCCGTTTACAGAATAACGTGCATGATGCTTTTGTAGTAAAATTCAGGGATGGGAAACGTATAAATCCGTAACATAATCCGGGATTGCCGGAAAATAAAAAGCGGGAGAAAAACTAATTCAGTAATTCTCCTGCTTTTTACTTTGGCGAAGCTTATAAATTTTTAAGTATAAAATCCGTCATCCGTTGATATAGATGAAGCCGGGTATAACCACCAACAATATTATGGTTTTTGTTGGGATAGAACTGCATTTCAAACTGTTTATTATTTTTTACCAGCGCAGAAATCAAATCCATTGAATTTTGGATATGCACATTGTCGTCTGCTGTGCCATGAACCAGCAAAAATTTTCCCTTTAAATCCTTTACATGATTGATGGGCGAATTGTCGTCGTAGCCCGAAGGGTTTTCCTGGGGGGTACGCATAAAACGTTCGGTATAGATATTATCGTAATAACGCCAGTTGGTAACCGGAGCTACGGCAATAGCCATTTTAAACACATCGGCACCTTTGGTGATACACGAAGTGGACATAAAGCCACCATAGCTCCAGCCCCAGATTCCGATACGAGAGGCATCTATATATTTTAATTGACCAAGGTACAATGCTGCATCTATCTGATCGGTGGTTTCGTATTTGCCAAGTTGCTGGTAGGTGCATTTTTTAAATTCTTCGCCTCTGGCTCCGGTACCGCGATTATCGACCGAAACAGAAATATAGCCTTTTTGTGCCAGCATCTGGTACCATACAAAATCGTAGTATCCCCAGCGATTTTCAACAGATTGTGAACCAGGACCTCCATAAACATTCATCAATACGGGATATTTTTTGGTGGAATCGAAATTGGAAGGCTTAATCATGTATGCATTTAGCTCTGTGCCATCAGCCGCTTTGATTTTAAAAAACTCGAGTTTACCAAAGGAGTATTCTTTCATCTTGTCAGCAAGATCTTTATTATCTTCCAATACTTTGATTTGCTTTCCTTTGATGGTAAATAATGTATAAACCGGAGGAGTGGCAACATCGGAAAAAGTATTGATATAATATTTGAAATTGGCACTAAAATCAACGTCGTTGTTTCCTTCGCGGGTGGTAAGTTTGGCTTTTCTTTTTCCGCTAAGGTGAATAGCATATACATCGCGGTTTAAGGGTGAATTTTGATCCGAAACATAATAAACCATTCCTTTTTTCTGATCAATTCCCTTGATTTCGGTTACTTCCCAGTTACCTTTGGTGAGTTGACGTATACAATTGCCCTGCAAATCGTAAAGATAAATATGGCGATAGCCGTCGCTTTCGTTGGTAAGTATAAAATGTTTATTGTCGTTCAGAAAAATCAGATTATCATCAATTTCGATATAGTATTTGTTTTCTTCAGTATAAATAACATGAGTTTTGCCACTCTGTGCATCGGCAAGTAGCAGTTCAAGTTTGTTCTGATGGCGGTTCATGCGGTAAATGCACAGCACGTTGGCATCCTGAGTCCATTTTATGCGCGGGATGTACTGGTCGGTTTCGTCTCCAACATCCATTTTAGTGGTTGTCTTTGTATTGATGTCGTACACAAAAATGCTGACCGTGGAATTGGCTTCGCCAGCTTTGGGATATTTATACTGATGTTCCTTGGGATATAATTCGCCCCACATCTGCATGTCGTATTCTTTTACTTTGCTTTCGTCGAAACGGTAGAAAGCAATTTTACTACCATCGGGTGACCAGGCAAAACCTTTTGAGAATTCAAACTCTTCCTCATACACCCAATCGGTGGCTCCATTGATGATGTTACGATCCAAACCATCGGTGGTTATTTGTTCTTCGGAATGGGTAGTTAAATCCTTAAGAAATAAATTATTCTCTCTTACAAAAGCCACTTTGGAACCGTCGGGCGAAAAGTCGGCCAGACGTTGTTTTCCTTTATCGGAAAGAGCGGTAAGCTTCTGGTCGGCAATGTCCCAGACAAAATAATTGGATTTGGAAGAACGGCGATAAATGGCTTCTGTTTCGGAAGGCAGCAATAGTTTTGTTTCGTCGTTGCTAAACTGATAACTTTCAATTCTCAACGGTTCTTTTTGCCCTTCGGCAATTAGCTGTTTACCGGCAACCAGCATTTTTTCTTTAGTTCCGGTTTTATAGAAATAACTATTAATGGTGTCGTTTTCGAGCACGGAATAATGTTCACCATCTTTCATCGGATTGATTTCGTTGAGAAATTTTGGTGAAAATGTCCGGTTTCCCCAAATGTTTTCTAATTTAATTTCCTTGGCATTTGTTTGCGAAAAAATACCTGCCGGAAAGCAAATAACAAACAGACAGACGAAAGCGATTGATAAGCGTTTTTTCATTTTGGTAATGATTTAAAAGGTATAACGATTTTGAATTATTCGTAACAAGGCTTCAAAGGTATGAATTAATCAAAAGTGGAGGCCTTTGATAAAAGTATTTTTATATTTTTGCAAATTATTGGGATGTTAGCTCAGTCGGTTCAGTCCCTCCCGAGTACTCGGGCTCGGGATCACACGTAAGAGGTAATCTGTTCTTTAGAAAAATATTGGGATGTTAGCTCAGTCGGTTCAGAGCGCATGCTTCACACGTATGAGGTCAACAGTTCGAATCTGTTACATCCCACTTTTTAGTTGATAGTTGTTTGTTGATGGCTGTTAGCTATTAGCTATTAATTGTTGATGGTTGATTGATGATTATTGAATAAAATCCCCAATCTAAAATCTGCAATCTGAAATTAAAAATTCCCCGGGATGTTAGCTCAGTTGGTTCAGTCCCTCCCGAGTACTCGGGATCGGGATGACAGGGCGGGGGTCAGTGGTTCTTAAAAAATATTGGGATGTTAGCTCAGTTGGTTCAGAGCATCGCCTTGACAGGGCGGGGGTCAGCGGTTCGAGTCCGCTACATCCCACTTCCTTTTTTTAGTTGATAGTTGTTTGTTGATGGTTGTTAGCCATTGGCTGTTAGAGTTGATTGCATCATTGAATAAAATCCTCAATCTGCTTACTGCCTACTACTTACTGCTTACTGCAATCTGCTTACTGCCTTCTGATTTCTACCTACCACAATTTCCTACTCCGCCAGTTCCAAAGCTATTTTAACCATATCGGTAAAAGCCGTCTGCCGCTCTTCGGCGGTAGCATGTTGGCCGGTAACAATGTTATCGCTTACGGTAAGTATAGATAGGGCTTTGACGTTTAACCGGGCAGCGAGGGTGTATAAGGCTGCGGTTTCCATTTCCACGGCTAATACCCCGTATTTCATCCAAACGTAATAGGGGTTTTTCAGATCGTCGTCGAAATAAAAGATATCGGAAGTAAGCACATTGCCTACTCTTGCTGTTATATTATTCTTTTCGGCGAAAGCCATTGCTTTTTTCAGCAGTCCGTAATCGGCTATAGGCGAATAATCCATCCCACCAAAGAGGAGTTTGTTCATGCTTGAGTCGGTACAGGCAGCCATAGCTATTATTACTTCCTTAACATTGATATCCTCCTGTAGCGAGCCGCAGGTGCCAATGCGGATGAGTTGTTTAGCCTGGTAGTCGCGGATGAGTTCGTTCACATAGATGGAATGCGAAGGCACGCCCATTCCCGTTCCCTGTACCGAAACGGGTTTGCCGTTATAGGTCCCGGTATATCCGAGCATCCCTCGCACATTGTTGTGGCAATGCACGTTTTCCAGGAAAGTTTCGGCTATAAATTTTGCCCGTAAGGGATCACCTGGTAATAATACTGTTGAGGCTATTTCTCCGGGGGCGGCTTCAAGATGGATGCTCATAAGGTAACGATTTTTTAATAAATAATGATAGCTGTTAGCCATTAGCTATTGGCTCTTAGCTTTTGGCCATTAGCCAATCGCCGGCAAAAGTAAAAAGTAAATCGTAAAATGCAAATAATTTCAGGAACTCATAAAAAATGACGCACTTTTTCAGGAGTGGTCATTCTTCCAAGTTCTACGGACTTTGGAAGGTTTCCGTAAATCGTAATTGATTTAAGCGTGAAGTTTCAAAGAATTCTTCAAACAACAAACCCATCGTCTGTTCGTTGATAGAATAAATACCACCCCGCATGAAAGGAATTATTTTTGATTTTAACGGAACACTGGTCTGGGATGCTGCCTATCACGAACAAGCCTGGAACATCTTTTTCCGCGATATCCGTCAAACGCCGCTTACCCGCAATGTCATGAATCTTCATGTGTTTGGCCGGACCAATAAAGCCATTGTGGAATATCTGCTTGGCCGTCAGGCCACCGATGCTGAAGTAACGGAAATAGCCGATAAAAAGGAGGAAATTTATCGCAACATTGCCTCTGCCGACCCTCAAAACTACCGTTTGGCGCCCGGAGTAACCGAATTGTTAAACGAACTGAAACGTCGTTGCATCCCGCGAACCATTGCCACCGCTTCCGAAAAAGCGAATGTGGATTTCTTTATCCGCTACTTCCATCTTGACAACTGGTTCGATACGGATAAAATTATTTACGACAATTTTACCTTCCCGGGCAAACCAGCTCCGGACATTTTCCTCCGTGCTGCCCAGGCCATAGGCGTTAGGCCCCAGGATTGTATCGTTATGGAAGATTCTCTTTCGGGAATACAGGCAGCCCAACAGGCAAATATTGGCAGGATAATAGCTGTGAATACCAACAACTACCGTAGCCAACTGGAGAAAATGAACAACATCTTCCAAATCATTGATTCCTTCGATGAATTTGATATTTTAAAAGTTTTTGCCAAATAAAGCCTTCCAGTGTGTGACCCGGATAATTGGGAAGACACATATTGATATCAAAATTTTACAGATTATACGGACAGGTGGAAAATTTCATGTAAATTTGTAAAAAAATAACGATATGCAACTGACTGTTGATTTACCTTTTGACCAATTGATGAATTTGATTAAACATTTGCCGGCAAATCAAATTGCGAAACTCAAATCTGAGCTGGATGATGCATTTATTGATAGCAAGGCCAGGGATGAGAAAACGGAATTCCAAAAGTTTTTGTTGATGGGTCCGGTAATGTCGGATGAGCAATACAAACAATTTAAGGAAAACAGAAAAAGATTTAATCAATGGAGAAAAAATTGATTTGTTTGGATACATCTGTATTGATCGATTACTTTAGAAAAAAGAATAAAGCAAATTCGTTTTTCTATAAGTTATCGAATGATTATGATTTATTTGCTGTTTCAACGATTACTGAATACGAAATTTATTTTGGAAGTAATGTTGATCAGGATTTATATTGGGATGATTTCTTTAGTAAAATTATTTCCCTCCCATATAATTCTCAAGCCAATAAAGTTGCCATAAGTGTTGACAGAGAACTACGAAAAAAAAAGATGCAACTTGATATACCTGATTTAATGATAGCAGGGACAGCAATAGCAAATCATTTGGAATTGGCGACATTAAATCCAAAACATTTTGAGCGTATTGCTAATCTGAAAATTATAACCCCCAAATAAATCCATAATATTCTTTTTAAATCCTACCAATAGGTACTCAATTTTTATTTTTAAGGATTTTCCAGCGTAACTGGGAAGGGTGGGATAATAATCAAAAACCTTCCAGCGTGCGCCCCGAGTACTCGGGGAAAAGAGCTAAAAAGACTAAAAACTCTTCCAAGTCCTACGGACTTTGGAAGGTTTCCATAAATCGTAATTGATTTAACTGCGAAGCCCTGGAGAGTCAACAAAAAAATCCCTACAATCCCTGCCGGTTATCCGGAAGTTTTGTATTTTTGATTTTCTAATTCATTTATCATGAACAAACGTATCCGTAACCTCATCCTCGGTCTGGTTATTGTTTTTATTTCCGGAAATGCTCTTTTTGCCCAGGAAAAAGAAGCTTCCGCTAACGAAGAAATAGAAATTCTTCAGAAAAAGATAGAAAACCTTCAGCACAACTTCGACGTGTTGAATAAAGGGATAGACGACCTGCAATGGTACAATAAAGTGGGCGATGTGGCCTATATCGACAAGGTTTTTATTACCGGTCCGCCACCGGCTAAGGTCAAAAATCCTACTGCTATGGGCGCTCATAATCCGGTGAAGTTTTATACATACATTTTTATTCCCAGGGGCATCGATCCCGATAAAAAATATCCACTGCTGATTTTGCCTCACGGTGGTGTTCATGCCGATTTCACTACCTATCATGCCCATATCATCCGCGAACTGATGGCTCAGCAATACATCGTAATTGCGCCCGAATACCGCGGGAGTACGGGCTATGGTAAAAATTTTTATGAAAAGATAGATTACGGCGGGCTGGAGATAGAAGATGTTCATGCTGCCCGCAACTACATGACGGAGAATTACGAAATGGTGGATAAAAACCGGGTGGGGATTATCGGATGGAGTCATGGCGGGTTGATTGCCCTGATGGATGTGTTTGAACATCCCGACGATTATCAGGTATGCTTTGCCGGAGTTCCGGTAAGCGATCTGATAGCACGCCTTGGCTATTACGATGAGGAATACCGCAATGAATTTTCAGCCGATTATCATATTGGCAAAACGGTGAACGAGGATGTGGAAGAATACAAACGCCGTTCCCCAGCCTGGAATGCGGCTAAGCTCCGCACGCCCTTATTGATTCATACCAACACTATCGATGATGATGTGAATGTGCTGGAAGTGGAACACCTCATCCAGGCGTTAAAGGCCGAAAATAAAAAGTTTGAGTACGAAATCTTTCAAAATATAGAAGGCGGACACTCTTTCGATCGTATCGATACACGCATTGCCAAGGAAATCCGCCTTAAAATCTATCGTTTCCTCGATAAATACCTTGATCCGCCAAAGAAAATTAAAAGCATACGCGATATCGACCGTGCCGCTTACCGGCCTGTACAAAAGTCCTAAAACATCGAAGGGAAAATACTGACTTGTACAGTATTTTCCCTCAATGTAAAAAACAAACTAATTATATTTATGAGAATAAACTTAGATGAACTTTAATTTTTTAAGGCAATAATGGATTTTCTGCCAGGTACGTTCGATGTCGTTATCCAAACCTACCGAAAAACGGATCAGTCCTTCGGATAGACCCATCTTTTTCTGAAATTCTTCCGGAACCTCACTCGAAGTGCTTTTACCGGAATTGCTGAACAATGTTTTAAAATAACCGAGACTTACGGCAAGGTATCCTATGCTTTCGGCTTCCATCATTTCCATCAGTTCATTGGCACGGTCGGAAGTGCCAAGGTCAATGGCAATCATACCTCCAAAACCAAAATCGGGATTCATTATCTTTTTCATGGTTTCATAGCCCTTATTTTCGGGCAAACCGGGATAAATAAGTTTCATTCCAACTTCTTTAAATTTATTGGCTAAAAACATAGCATTATAGCTGTGCTGTTTCATGCGGATATGAAGAGTGTGCAGGTTCTTAAGTATACTCGACGAACGCATGGGATCAAGAACAGGACCCAATAGCATAGCGGTTCCGCCATTTACATCTATCAGCGAATTGATAAATTCATTAGTGGAACAAATAGCGCCAGCAACGCAATCGTTTTTACCATTGATAAATTTGGTCATACTGTAAACCACGATATGAGCACCAAGGCGGGCAGGGGCAACGATCATGGGAGTAAATGTATTATCAACCATCAGTTTTATTCCTTTTTCGTTGGCAATCTGAGCCAGAGCTGGAATATCTGAAATCTGCAAAAGCGGATTGGTCATGGTTTCGGTATAAATAAGCTTGGTGTTGGGACGTATGGCTTCTTTTACGGCCTTCAGATCGGTAATGTCAACAAAGGTGGAAGCGATATTGAATTTTGCCAGGTAGTTTTTGATAAAAGCAAAGGTTCCGCCGTAGGTTGTCATGCTGGCAACGATATGATCGCCGGAATTGCAAAGTTGAAGCAGCGCACAGGTGATAGCTGCCATGCCCGATGCGGTAACCCAGCCGGCTTCGGTGCCTTCCATGGCTGCCAACGCATCGGAAAGATACTTGTTGCTTGGGTTCCAATGACGCGAATAAAGGTAGCATCCGCCTTCTCCCTGAAAAGTATCCGTCATGGATTTTGCCTGCATAAACGTATAGGTAGCTGAATCGGTAACGGACGGGTTTACATCTCCAAATTCTCCAAACTGGAGCAAATCCTGAATATTGCTTGCTGGATCATATTTCATAATTTAAAAGTTTAAGGTTAATGAAAATTTTGTTTTGCAAAAATATCATATTTTCCGTTTATTAAAGCAAATCCTGATTGTTGATACTTTATTTGGTCAATATTTTTAAAATTTGTTACTTTGAAGCGATTTTAACTAATAATTTGTAAGCAAAAATACTCAAATGATGATTCATCACTTTCACCTTGATAGTCTGGACAAAAAAATCCTAAACATTCTTACTGCCGATGCCCGCATTCCTTATCTGGAAGTGGCGCGACAATGCAAAGTTTCGGGAGCCGCCATACACCAGCGTATCCAAAAAATGACAGAAGCCGGAGTAATTTCCGGCACACAATTTAACCTTAGCAATAAAGGACTCGGCTACCTCACCTGCGCTTTTATCGGTATTCAAATCAATCTTACCACCACCCGAACCCATGTGGAGGTTTTTGAAAAAATCAGACAGGTGCCTGAGATTGTTGAATGCCACCACATCACTGGAAAATATTCACTTTTGCTTAAAATTTATGCTCACGACAACGAACATCTGAAAAAGATCATTATCGAAAAAATACAATCCATACCCGAAATCATTTTCACCGAAACGTTTATTTCGTTGGAAGAAGGGTTTATCAGGCAACTACCCGTTGGTTGACGCCTGCTCCTTCCGTTGGCCATTCAAAATAATTAGCAATCATTTTATAAAAAAGTCATAATTTCGCATTCTCAAAATATCATACCCATGAATTACGATGTATTAGTTATAGGCAGCGGACCGGGAGGTTATGTAGCTGCCATCCGTGCAGCACAGTTAGGAATGCAGGTTGCTGTTGTTGAAAAAGCTGAATTAGGTGGAATCTGTCTGAATTGGGGTTGTATTCCCACCAAAGCTTTGTTGAAAAGTGCTCAGATTTTTGAACACGTCAAACATGCCGCTGATTTTGGAATTTCCGTTTCCGGAGAAGTGAATCCCGATTTTGAAGCCATCATCCGTCGTAGCCGTGGAGTTGCCGACACCATGAGCAAAGGCATACAATATCTTTTCAAAAAAAATAAGATAGAACACATCAAGGGTTATGGAAAAGTAAAACCCGGAAAAGTGGTAGAAGTTACCGATGAGGAAGGCAAAGTTACGGAGTATACTGCCAATCATATTATCCTTGCTACCGGAGCACGCTCGCGCCAGTTGCCCAACCTGCCACAAGACGGCAAACGCATTATCGGCTACCGCGAAGCGATGACGCTTCCCAAGCAACCTAAATCAATGGTTGTGGTCGGTTCCGGAGCCATAGGCTCGGAATTTGCCTGGTTTTATCAAACCATCGGAACTCAGGTAACGCTTGTGGAATTTCTGCCCAATGCTGTTCCACTGGAAGATGAAGAGGTTTCCAAACAATTGGAACGCTCGTTCCGTAAAATCGGGATGAAGGTGATGACATCTTCTTCCGTAGAATTGGTCGATATTTCGGGCGAACTCTGCAAAGTACATATCCAAACTAAAAAAGGCGAAGAAGTGGTGGAAGCCGAAACGGTACTTTCTGCTGTAGGTATTGCCACCAACATCGAAGGCATAGGGCTGGAAGAAGTGGGCATAAAAACCGAAAAAGGGAAAATACTGATTGATGAATTTTATCGTACCAGCGTGGAAGGCTATTATGCCATAGGCGACATTGTTCCCGGACCGGCTCTGGCACACGTGGCTTCCCATGAAGGAATCACTTGCGTCGAAAATATTGCAGGCCTGCATCCCGAACCCATAGATTATAAAAATATCCCAGGCTGTACATATACACATCCTGAGATTGCTTCCGTTGGGTATACCGAAAAACAAGCCATAGAAGCAGGGTATGAAATCAAGGTGGGTAAATTCCCGTTCACTGCTTCCGGTAAAGCTACCGCTTCAGGTGCGAGGGACGGTTTTGTAAAAGTCATTTTTGATGCTAAATATGGTGAATGGTTAGGCGCTCACATGATAGGCGAAAACGTTACCGAAATGATAGCCGAAGCCGTGGTTGCCCGTAAACTGGAAACTACAGGAAAAGAAATTCTTGAAGCTATCCATCCCCATCCTACGATGAGCGAAGCCGTAATGGAAGCCGTAGCCGCAGCCTACGGAGAAGTCATTCATTTATAAATTAAGAGCCTGCTGAAAATGGAAATCATCAAAACCGAAATCCCCGATGTTCTCATTATCAAACCCAACGTTTTCAGGGACGATAGAGGCTATTTTTTTGAATCCTATAACAAGGAAAAATTTCTGAAGAACGGCATCGATCAGAATTTTGTTCAGGATAATGAATCCAAATCCCAGAAAGGAGTTTTGAGAGGCTTGCATTTTCAGAATCCGCCTTTTGCTCAGGGAAAACTTGTACGTGTGATGAAAGGCGCCGTACTCGATGTGGCTGTGGATATCCGCAAAGGTTCGCCTTGGTACGGGAAATGGGTTTCCATCGAACTGACCGAAGATAATAAATGGATGTACTGGATACCTGCCGGTTTTGCTCATGGCTTTCATACGCTGGCAGATCATACCGTGTTTTTTTATAAATGTACCAATGTTTATCATAAAGCTTCCGAAGGAAGCCTCCGATGGAACGATCCCGACCTGAATATCAACTGGGGAGCAACAAATCCTATTCTTTCGGATAAAGACAAGGTTTCGCCCTTGTTCAAGGATTTTATTAGTCAATTCTAAGGATAAAAGGCAAAAAAGCGGATAGTTATTTCTTCTTTTTACTTTTCCCTTCGATATAAGTTATAAACTTTTCACCGTCCTGCGACATTTCAAATTTTGTATTCACGCATTCATTGTCAAGCAACGTATAGGTCAGCCGGAAAATGGGAACGTTTGGGATTTTGTCGCTTGTCAATACGATGGAGGGGGCAGCGTAAGTTATTGAATAAGTTATCGTGTGCCCTTCGTTGTCGAAATAAATTGCTTTTGATGGGTTCCCCGTATTGTCCGGATAAACGATCATCAAGTCATCGTGAATAATTTCCGGCTTATTTCCGGTTGCCGGGTATTCGGAGTGGCTTTTCCGCACAAGAATTTTATTGTCGAGTTCAGTTTTAAAAGAAAAGGTCCCGCCACCCTGGCCAGGTTGTCCGCTACCTTCGCCCACCCATTCGCCGGTTAGCCATTCCCATTTGTTCCAGGTTGAATTTTGTTGTCCGAAGCAAACCGTAAAAAATCCAAAGAATGCCAGAGTTAGGAGTAATCTTGATTTCATTGATTTCGTTTTTTTTATTTTTAATGCAAATCTGAAATTTTATAACCTTCATATACTTCATACTGTCCACAGCCTAAACCTCCGTTCATGAAGAAAGAATATATGCTATCGTTCCATAATCGTAATCCATAATGATACGCATAAAAGTATCCGGCTGAATCAAGATAAACCTCCCGGCCAAGCACCATTAAGGTCGAATCTGTTTTACCGTAATTAATTTTTATTATGGTATCGCTTTCCCGGCTATACGGCTCGCCACATTCCGGAAAGCCATAACTGCTAATCCGTTCATGAACCTGATATTTGCCAACATATTTATCACGAGGATCCGGTGATTTGTGATCATCTTTTTTACAGGACATCAGCAGAAAAATACCAAAGATCAGTATGCTGATTATTATTTGATAAGGTTTCATTTTTAATAATTTATCTTTTTAAAATTTTGATTTACAAATTTTGGTGGCTATGAGTAATACTTAACAATTACAGCCCATGTAGTGAAAGTATTAACAATATTTTAAAGCATTTGATCATTTCTTCCATTAATTATTATCCCGAGGGGATAAAAGGTTTATAGAACCCGAATATTACGTCATCTTCTGCGACCCCTTCGGGGTCGAACAATCCAACCGGTATGTTGAATCTATAAATCTTTGATACCTTCGGCATCAGATGGTTCAATCTAATGAAACAAAAATTTCTCATCGAATTCAGAACTGACAATATTTTAAAGCATTTGATCATTTCTTCCATTAATTATTATCCCGAAGAGATAAAAGGTTTATAGAACCCGAACATTACGTCATCTTCTGCGACCCCTTCGGGGTCAAACAATCCAACCGGTACGTTGAATCTATAAATCTTTGATGCCTTCGGCATCGGATGGTTTAATCTAATGAAACAAAAATTTCTCATCGAATTCAATATTAAAACTCTTTAGAAATTGAAGGTATTCATCTTTAAATTTTTGTTTTTTATGATGTTCCTTTTGATTCATAATATATTTCACAACCGCATCAATATGCGAATGACTATACGAAAAAACCCCATAGCCCTCCTGCCAGCTAAATTTATATTTCGACAGCCCGTTATCTTTAATAAACTCATTGCTTGATTTCTTGACCTCCCGTACCAAATCACTTATACAGCAACTGGGTTTCATTCCAATAAAAATATGAATGTGATTGCAAGTTCCATTAATGGCAAGCATTTTTTGACCTTTGTTTTGGATTATTGCAGTAATATACTGATATAGCCTTTCTTCCCAATCGGAGGTAATTAGCGCATTTCTGTTTTGTACTGCAAATACAACCTGAATATAAATTTGTGAAAATGTACCCGACATAGTTGAAATCTTTTTCTGGTTTGTTTATATAAATACAGAAATTCTAAACCCCCTTTTCATTTCCATTCATTCCAATTTTTGTTTTGTTCCGGACAGCAAAATACTGGATAATCGGTACTACCTCGCTGAGCGGAATTTGCAATTCCGCTCGGAACGTTAGAAAATTTGTAATTTTCTGTTTTCATAAGGTATGATATTTTTCAAGTTATGCATTAAATATATCCTTCCGACGGTTTCATTACGCAGAATTACATCCCGAGTACTCTGGACTGCTTTGTTCCAAGCGGCAAAGCATCTGCCGTTCAGCCGGATTTAATTTAAAAATCAGAACCCTTTTTTGCCATTTCCGATTTTAATGATTCGACGAGAGTATTAATCTTCTGTATGTCAACTTCACGTTGATTAATTTCTTGGGTTTTTATATCGTTCTCAATTTTTTTTCTTAGTTCAGGTAATTCAGCATCTACTGCTGCTTTCCACTTCTTATAATTTCCCTTTTCTAACCCCTTAACAATTTCATCATTATAATGGTAAAAACCCCTTCCGCCAACTATATTAGTTATTTGTAGATTCCCGTTAGTATAAATGACATCCGCGGTTGTTTTTCCACAGTTAAAGCAAGAAGCTTCCATTACGATTTGAAACTTTTGTACACTTTCCAATTCTATTTCATACTTATATCTGCCATCTTTCGCTGTCAAAGTAATAACAACATGCCTGGGGATCAATTCACCATTTAGATTGATATATTCAAAAATCCCTTTACCAATAATTTTTCCAGATTCCAAATCTTTCATTTGAATAACATCATTTGATGATTTGAACTGGTAAGCAAACCATGTTAATCCGTTTGAAAATAAAGTTGATTTTTTAAATGTTGAGTCTGTTTTTATTATATCACTGACAATGGTTTGTCCAAATGCCATTTGCATAAAACTCAAAACGATAATTAGTGAAAATAGTCTTCTCATGATTTCCCTTTTTATTTTGTTAATTTCCATTAAATTTTACCATTACATTACGCTGCCTCTTCATTCCATCTGCTAAAATACACTCTTTTTCCATCTGACTATCTATTTTTATTGTTTTTTTAAAAAAATATTCTTAATAGTATGTCAAATTTAAAAAATATATCGTACCTTAGCTGCATTAACCCCTTAAAATAAAGCCTATGAGCACAACTTCTGAATCGGGAATTGCTTCAAATCTTGGCAATTTTCAAACCCTGACTGGCTTCTGCCAAAGTTTCGGTATTAAATACAAACCATCCAATCCGCTGATCAGTTTAGATGCGTTAAATGGTTATCATCAATTAGCAACCGAAAGTGTGGATGCCGTCAGCGCAGCCAAACCCCTTGCCGATCGCGCCTCCGACGATCGTGAAATCGTTTTCTCTCCATTGAACGACATCGTTACTGCTTCGTTCAACTCTCTTCGTTCCTGCGGCGCTTCGCCCCAGGTGATAGCCGACATTCGTCCTGTGGTTAATAAGCTCCTTGGCCGCCGGGCTTCTGTAGCCAAAGGCGAAACTACTCCCGTTAATCCGGAAGAGCCCGGTGCCGGCGCTCCCAAAGTCATCTCCGCCTCCCAGCAAAGCTTCGACAGCAAAATTGAGTTCATGGGAGCCTATATCGAGGCGCTGAAAAACGAACCCAAATACATCCCCAATGAAGAAGAACTCAAGATTACAAGCCTTACTGCTTTGCTCGGAAATATGAAAGCAGCCAATAAAGCCGTGATCGACAATTCGACTCCTCTTGTTGCTGCCCGTAGCCGTCGCAACCAGCTATTCAACAATCCCGATACCGGCCTGGTAGCCATTGCCAACTTAGTTAAGAAATATGTTAAATCCGTTTACAAACCCAAAAGCATTGAGTTCAAAAAGGTTAGTGCCCTTAGTTTTAGGAAAATATCCTGAAAATAGATTTTTAACAACTGCTTTTCACGGATTTATTCTTGCTGAAGCAATCCGAATAACTTCTTTAATGACAGGCCTGTCATTGTGAGTGCTATTGCTTACGTCGAAAGTATTATTATCTACGTCAAAAATAATATTAGCTCCATTACAAATACAACTTGCTACGTCAAAAGTAATATTAGTTCTGTCATAAATATAACTTGCTCCGTTAAAAGTAATATTAGCTTCGTCGTGAATACAACTTGCTCCGTCGTAAATACTATTGCCTTTGTCGTATGTACAACTTGTTTCGTTGAAAGTAATATTGGCTCCATCATGAATATAATTTGCTCCGTTGAAAGTAATATTAGTTCCGTTGTAAATGCAACTGGTTCAGTTGAAAGTAATATTAGCTTCGTCGTAAATACAACTTGCTCCGTCGTAAATACTATTGCCTCCGTCGTAAATAATACAACTTCCGTTTATTTTATGGGTACAAAGCCTATAACTCAACAATAAAACAATTTAACAATAGAACGGGAGTGTAAAACGAACTGTGTCATAAAAATTTTCAGTACTTTTGTTTGTCGGGATAAACGGACACTGGCTCTGCTGAGGAGCAACCAGTGAAGGGATAAACCCGACCGACGGAATAATTATCCTAAAAGTGCTATGTGCAAATGTAGCGCTTTTTTTAATGGATAATAATTCTGGAGTAAAATGCCTTAAAAAACCCATATCAAATTGTATTTATGTTTATTCTGGCTCTTTCTGCAAAGATAATATCCAGCTGCGATGCTACTATGCCCCAGTTTGGCAGAGGTGCCGTCCACTTTTCTACAATATTCTGGGTTGCAAGGTAAATAAGTTTTAGTAATGCCATATCGCTGGTAAAAGCTCCTTTGGTTTTGGTTACTTTACGTATTTGCCTGTGAAAACCTTCTATCGTATTGGTAGTATACATAATTCTGCGAATAGGTTCGGGGTACTTAAAGTAATTACTCAGATGTTCCCAATTGTTACGCCAGGAGGTAAAAACCGGCGTATACTTCTTTCCCCATTTCGCTTCTACCACATCCAGGTTATATTCTGCTTCTTCTTTAGTAATAGCCTGGTAAACTGTTTTTAGATCTTTCATAAACTCTCTACTGTCTTTAGAAGCAACATACTTTAGTGTGTTTCTAATCTGATGAACAATGCAGGATTGTATTTCCGCTTTAGGAAATACCAATTCAATAGCTTCGGCAAATCCTTTCAGATTGTCTATACTGACAATAAGCATGTCTTCAACACCCCGGGCTTTAAGATCATTTAACAACTGTAACCAAAACCGGGAGCCTTCGCTTTCGGCTACATACATCCCAAGCAAATCTTTTATTCCTTTATTATCTACTCCAAGTATATTGTATACTGCACGGGAAGACACTTTGCCATCTTCTTTCACCTTGTAGTGTATAGCGTCCATCCATACAAAGCAATACACGCTTTGTAACGGGCGTTGCTGCCATTCTCTGATTAATGGAATAACACGGTCGGTAATGTTGCTCAAGGTTGTTGGCGAGAGCGTAAACCCATACATCTCTTCAATGTGCTCACAGATATCCCGGGTACTTACCCCTTTACTATACAATCGTAGCACTTTGTTTTCCAACTCTTCGTTGATGATGATTTGCCGCTTGGGTACTACCTTTGGATCAAAATCTGAATTACGATCCCGGGGTGTGTTTAACTCGAATTCCCCTTCGATGCTTTTGACCCTCTTTCCTATTTTACCATTACGACGATTGCCAACTGATCGCTGTTGCTCATCCATGTGCTCGTCCATTTCTGCTTCCAGTAGCTCTTCCAACATCTGTTTTAACAAAGGTTGAAATATGCCTTCTTTGCCTCCGGCTGGTTCTCCCCGGCGAAGCCTCTCTTTCGCTTCCTGCTTGTAGGCCTCAAAATCAAATTTACATTTTCCCATTTCTTGTGTCAAATTTAATTATTTATTCCCTTTGACACAGTTTATTTTACAGCCTCAATAAAACAATTCAACAATCCGTAATTCGTAATTCCAAAATGTATCCTATTCGGACTAAGCCTCCAACTCAACAATAAAGCAATTCAACAATAGAACAATTCAACAATCTCATCGCCTTAACCCGGCTAAACACAGACAAATACTTTCTTTTTGCAGATTTTAACAATTATGTCTAAAATCCTGAACCGATTTTTATTTAATTTTGACCACTTTTTATATAATTACGAATTACGAATTACGAATTACGAATTACGAATTACGAATTTCCAAACAACTATCAACAATCAACTAACAACTATCCACTCATGAATCGTTTAACTTTACTATTAATGACTATTTTATTTACTTCGGCGGCTTTTGCTCAGCAGCCCCAGGAACAGCCGAAAAGGATGATTTTAAATATTTAGTCGAACAGTTTGCCGACCTTAAAATCATGCGTTATCAGGTCCCCGGATTTGAAACCCTTAGCCTGAGACAGAAAGAATTCGTTTATTACCTGAGCCAGGCAGCCCTCTTGCGGACGCGACATCATTTTTGATCAGAATTATAAGAACAACCTTTTGGTTCGACGTACCCTCGAAGCCATAGTAGATAGCTACAAAGGCCAGCGCAAATCGAAAGGGATTCGAGGATTTTATGGTTTATACCAAAAGGGTTTGGTTTCTCCAACTGGTATTCATCATCATTATTCCTCCGATAAAATAATGCCGACTTTTACTCAGGAGTATTTTTCAGTTTCTTGTCCGTAGTTCGGCTAAGGATAAATTGCCCATGAAGCCCGGACAGGATATCCACCAGTTTATTAGCGAAGGTTTCATCCATTATTTTCGATAAGGATGTGGCTCCCAAAAAAGTGAACCTCGATGCAAGCAAGGATTTGGTGCTGAATTCCGCCGTTAACTTTTACGATGGCGTCAACGAAAAAGAAGTAGGAAGCATTTTATGCACCGCTTAGCAAGCCCAACGATCCCAAACCCTATTTCCCTTGGACTTGAATTCTAAATTGGTAAAAGAGAATGGTAAGATTGTCGAAAAAACATATAAAATTGATGGATTATATTCCAAAGCCATCGAGCAGATTGTTTTTTGGCTCGACAAAGCTGCTAAAGTGGCCGAAAACCCTCTGCAAAGCATTTATATAAATGCACTGATCAAGTACTATAAAACCGGCGACCTGAAAGATTGGGATACCTATAATGTGCTTTGGGTAAAAGATATGAAAAGTAAAGTAGACTTCGTTAATGGTTTTATCGAAAACTACGAAGATCCTCTGGGAAGGAAAGCTACCTGGGAAGCCATGGTAAACTTTAAGGATATGGAAGCAACCAAACGAGCTACCACTATCGGCGCTAATGCTCAGTGGTTTGAGGATAATTCTCCGGTTGATCCGCGTTTTAAGAAAAAAGAAGTCAAAGGCGTTTCCGCTAAGGTTATTACCGCTGCTCAATTGGGTGGCGAATGCTATCCAAGCACCCCCATCGGAATCAACCTACCCAATGCCGACTGGATTCGTAAGGACTATGGTTCCAAATCGGTTACCATCGAAAACATTACCTATGCTTACAACCAGGCTGCTCTGGGTAATGGCTTCCTTGAGGAATTTGCTTATTCACCCGAAGAAATTGAATTAGCTAAGAAATATGGTTCCTTAGCCGACAATCTGCATACCGATTTGCACGAATGCCTCGGACATGGTTCGGGACAGTTACTGCCTAACGTCAAGGGCGATGAACTGAAGAATTATTCTTCAACGTTGGAAGAAGCCCGTGCCGACCTTTTTGCCTTGTATTATCTGATGGATCCCAAGATGGTTGAACTGGGGCTTATCCCCAGCCTGGATGCTGCCAAAGCCGAATATAACAGCTACATCCGTAACGGACTGATGACCCAGATTACCCGCATTGCACTGGGTAAAGATATTGAAGAAGCTCACATGCGCAATCGCCAGCTGATTGCCAAATGGTGCTTCGAAAAAGGACAGCCCGAAAAAGTAATCGAAAAAGTGAGCCGCGATGGTAAAACTTATATTAAAATAAACGATTATCAAAAATTGCGTACCCTCTTTGGGAAACTGCTTGCCGAAATGCAACGTGTAAAATCAGAAGGCGACTATCAGGCCGGAAAAGACCTGGTGGAAAATTACGGTGTCAAAATTGATACTGTTCTTCACAAAGAAATACTCGAGCGTTTTAAGAAACTCAATATTGCTCCTTATGGTGGATTTATTAATCCTGAATTTACTCCTGTAATGGAAAATGATAAAATTGTGGATATTAAAATTGAATATCCTACCGATTTTGTAAAACAGATGATGGATTATTCCAAAAAATACTCGTTCCTGCCTACGTATAATTAAAATTGAAAAATCTTATGGAAAGTCCCGGTAATTCATCGGGACTTTTTTTATTTGAATGAAGACTGTACTTTTGCTCCCGGTTTTGGATTTTCATTGATCCGGAAGAAATTATTATGCGAACAATAGGATTATTAATAGCCTCCAACATCTTTATGACTTTTGCTTGGTATGGGCATCTGAAGTTCCACAACGTGGCGTTGTGGAAAGTAATACTGATAAGTTGGGGTATCGCCTTTTTTGAATATTGCCTGATGGTTCCCGCCAATCGTATCGGTTACGGAACGTTTACCGCCGTACAACTTAAAACCATACAGGAAGTCATTACCCTGACCGTTTTTTCCGTTTTTTCCGTTCTTTATCTGAAGGAATCTTTTCAGTGGAATTATCTTGTTGGGTTTTGTTTTATTATTTTAGCTGTCTTTTTTATTTTTCATAAATGGTAAAACAAAAAAGGGTTATACTCATGCTAACCGAGAATGATATTTTATAGATATAGGCTATGTGATCAATAAATTTAAAAACTAATAACACATGAAAAAAATATTCACCCAGACTATCCTTCTTGTTTCCTTTGTGAGCCTGTTTACCGATATTGCCAGCGAAATGTTGTATCCAATCATGCCGGTATATCTAAAGTCCATTGGTTTTTCTTTCGTTCTCATTGGACTTCTCGAAGGGGTGGCTGAAGCCACTGCCGGAATCAGTAAGGGATATTTTGGCAATCTTTCCGATAGAATAGGGCTTAGACTTCCTTTTGTAAAGTGGGGCTATTTTTTGAGTGCTATTTCCAAGCCTATGCTTGCCGTCTCCCGATTTCCGTTATGGGTATTTTTTGCCCGCACCACCGACCGTTTTGGAAAAGGAATACGTACCAGCGCCCGCGATGCGATGTTAAGTGATGAGACAAGCCCCGAAAATAAAGGGAAAGTCTTCGGCTTTCACCGGGCAATGGATACGGTAGGTGCTGCTATTGGCCCTGTGGTTGCATTGATTTATCTGTATTTTTATCCCGGACAATATGTGTGGTTGTTTCTTATCGCTTTTCTGCCGGGGCTTTTTGCCATTTTCTTCACTTTTTTGATAAAAGAAAAAAAACGGGTTGCAACAATCGGTGGCGAGAAAAGACATGTTGGTTTTTTAAGTTATTTTAAATATTGGAAAGTTGCTTCGCCGGCATATAAAAGAATAGTTATTGGGTTGCTTGCTTTTACCCTGTTCAACAGTTCTGATGCCTTTCTGCTTTTGGCACTCAAAAGCAATGGTTTTTCCGATACTCACATGATAGGAGTTTATATTTTTTATAATCTTATCTATGCTTTGCTTTCGTTTCCTATAGGCATTCTTGCCGATAGGGTAGGGCTGAAAAAAATTCTGATTACAGGGTTAAGTATTTTTGCCGGTGTGTATTTCTTTATGGGATTTGCACATACGCTCTTGGTTTTCCTTTTATTATTTTTCTTTTATGCCGTTTATGCTGCTTCCACCGAAGGGGTTTCCAAGGCATTGTTATCTAATCTGGCAAAAAAAGAGGAAACGGCAACTGCTATTGGCTTTTATAATAGTTTTGCAAGTATTTGTACTTTAGTCGCCAGTGCTTTGGCAGGAGTTTTGTGGGAATTTATTGGCTATAAAGCTATGTTTATAATTTCGGGCTTGGGCGTGGCGCTGGTAGCCATTTATCTTATTTTTGCAAAAGTAAAACCTGCATTGCATTAGTTAAAATTTATAACGATTAGAATAATGAATACACTTTATCCGCTAAAATTTAAACCTATTTTTAAAGATAAAATCTGGGGTGGTAACCGGATACAAACTGTTTTAGGGAAAGACTTTTCGCCTTTGTCAAACTGTGGAGAAGTATGGATTGTATCCGATTATCAGGGCAATCATTCTATTGTCGAAAATGGCTTCCTTGCAGGAAACGAACTATCGGAATTGATAGAAGTTTACATGAGCGACCTTGTGGGCGATAAAGTCTATGAGAAGTTTCATAATGAGTTTCCTCTGCTGATCAAATTTATCGATTCCAACGATTATCTTTCCATCCAGGTTCATCCCGATGATGAATTGGCTCAAAAGAAAAATATTGGTTCCGGAAAAACGGAAATGTGGTATATCCTTCATGCCGAAAAAAATGCAGAACTTATCAGTGGCTTCAATCAGAAGATGAACCGCAACACCTATCTGGAGCATCTTAAAAATAATACGCTTACTGATATTTTAAACTATGAAAACGTCTCTGCCGGTGATGCGTTTTATTTACCTGCCGGAAGGGTTCATGCCGTTGGACCAGGAATACTGCTCACCGAAATACAGCAAACATCGGATAACACTTTCCGGATTTACGATTGGGACAGGGTGGATGCACAGGGAAAATCCCGCGAACTTCATACGGCTCTTGCTCTTGAAGCCATGGATTTTAATGTTTACGATAATTACCGGACCAACTATTTACACAAAGTTAACCAGACCGCTACTATAATAAAATCACCATATTTTACAACGAATATGCTTCAATTTAACCAGCCCATCGCCAAGGATTTTAGCGAATTGGATTCCTTTGTGGTGTATGTTTGTGTGGAAGGCAGTTGTGGATTGCTTTATAATGAAGGAATTATTGATTTGCATTTAGGCGATGCCGTTCTGATACCTGCCGAAATTAAAAATGTTGTATTACAAACGACTAAGGAAGCAAAACTTCTCGAAGTATATATTCTTTAAAATTTTTTTTTGTCGTTACATTGATTTTCCTAATTTTGGCGGCTTATAGCGTTAAATCATACTATCTAAATTTATCAATATTAACATGAAAAAAATAACTCTTCTTACACTGATTCTGTTTGTTAATCTTTTGGCATTCACACAGGAAAAAATTGAAAAATCGTATAAATTACCTGAGGTAAATATTAAAACACCTGAAGGGCAAACATTTAATACGTCAAACATCAGCAACAACGGAAAACCTGTAATTATTAGTTTCTGGGCAACCTGGTGTACCAATTGCGTCAAAGAATTGAATTCTATTTCAGAAGTTTATGGTGATTGGCAAAAGGAAACCGGTGTTAAATTAGTGGCTATTTCTATTGACGATGCCCGCAATTCGTCAAAAGTGATGCCTTTTGTTAATGGAAGAAATTGGGAATACGAGGTTTATCTGGATGTAAACAAAGATTTTTATCGTGCCATGCACGTTGGAAATGTTCCTTTTACAGTTTTGCTCAATGGTAAAGGCGAAATCGTATGGCAACATACTTCCTACTGAAGAAGGCGGCGAAGTGCAATTATTTGATCTGGTAAAAAAACTGGCAGCCGGTCAGGATATTAAATAACTTAAACTTTTCCAACACTTTAGTCCATTTTTTATTTATATTGTCGAAATTTTAATGATTTATGAAAAATTTTACCCGCTATTTTTATTTAATGTTTCTGCTTATTTTGCCTGGATTCATTTTTGCCCAGGATATTATTTCTTCGGGTCAGGTACATGGCGACTTCCAGATGGATGCCCAAAATTATCAACCCGATAAAGATTTGGGTATTACTGATTCCTCTATTAATGGCAAGAATCTGGGAATGAATGCGTATATGAACCTGATTTATACTAACTGGTAATTTTACGGCAGGCGTTCGTTATGAAACTTATATGCATCCTTTGGGCGGTTTTGATAAACGCTATGAAGGAAGCGGTTTTCCTTACCGTTTCTTGAATTATAAAAAAGAAGATCTGGATATAACTGTAGGAAATTTTTATGAACAATTTGGAAGCGGATTAATTTTACGAACCTATCAGGAATGGAATCTGGGTTACGACAATTCCTTAGATGGGATGAGGGTGAAATACAATCCCTTTAAAGGTGTGTCGATTAAAGGAATCATTGGAACTCAACGGTTTTATTGGGATAAATATACTCCAAATAGCCGGGGTATCGTACGGGGTGCAGATGCTGAATTCAATTTGAATGATATTATTAAAGGCGGCGAAAACTGTAAAACAAAAGTTATACTGGGAGGAAGTTTCGTAAGCAAATATCAAAAGGACGACCCAACTTTTAAATATGAATTGCCTGAGAATGTGGCTGCTTTTGCCGGACGTATAAACATTTCAAGGGGAGGTGCCAGCTTGATGTCGGAATATGCTTATAAAATCAACGATCCTACCGCTGTAAATAATTATATTTACCGCGACGGACAAGCATTATTGGTATCGGCTTCATATTCACAAAAGGGCTTGGGAATTACCCTTACGGGAAAACGTATTGATAACATGGGTTTTAAATCAAGTCGTACGGAGCTAAATCAGTCTTTGGATATTAATTTTTTACCACCCATCTCAAAACAATATAGTTATGCGCTTTCGGCCATGTATCCATATGCAAGTCAACCAAATGGCGAAATAGGATTGGAAGGAACCATCGACTATTTTATTGGCAAAGGAACGCTTTTGGGTGGCAAAAACGGAACGAATATTTCGTTGAATTATTCCAAAATTAATGCTATTGATAAGTCTAAAATAAACGATTCCACTAAAATAGATGAGAAGGGTACAAAAGGTTATAATTCTGATTTCTTTACTTTCGGGAAAGATAGATATTATGAGGATTTTGCCTTTGAAATTACACATAAATTTGGTAATAACTTTAAAACGGTGTTTTCATATATGAATGTTGCATACAATATCCTGGTACTTCAGGGACATGGCGATATGGTTTATGCAAATATCGGAATTGCTGATTTAACCTATAAATTTAACACAAAGAATTCATTACGTTTGGAAATGCAATACCTTAATACCAAGCAGGATTTTGGAAACTGGACAATGGCTATGCTCGAGTATGATATTGCTCCCAAATGGTTTTTTGCGGTAAGCGACCAATTTAATACCAATATGCCGGAAGAAAAAAAGGAAACCGGCGGAAAGGAGTTGAATTATTATAATGTAGCTACCGGATATAACTTAGGCACAACGCGTATAGCCCTTTCCTATGGTAGATCCCGCGAAGGTCTGCTTTGTGTTGGAGGTATTTGCCGCCAGGTTCCGGCTTCCAGTGGTTTTACACTTTCAATTTCCAGTAGTTTTTAAAGAAATTTTAATAAAGTTCAAATCTCAAATTGTTTAAATTTTTTGAATCAGATAATCATAAAATATCGAGAAGGGCAATGTGCAAACAAACCGAAAATGATATTTTATGGATATTCCATTTGATAAATAAAAATAAAATTAATAACACATGAAAAAAATCATCCTTTATTTAATCATAATTTTTACTCCCGTAGTCTTTTTCTCGTGCGATAAAATTGATTCGCCTTATCTTCGTAATAAAGGTACAACGCAGGTAGATACCACCAGTAAAAGTATCCATAAAAAAATATTGCTCGAAGATTTTACCGGCCATTATTGCCCCAATTGTCCTACTGCTCACGAAGTAGCGATGGAGCTTAAGAACCAATATGGAGATTCTATTATTATTATTTCTATTCATGCCGGACAGTTAGCCACCCCCTCCTCTGGTAATTATGCTTATGATTTTCGTACAGCCACAGGCAATCAATTGAATACTGATTTTGGGGTTCCATACAATCCTATAGGAATGATTAATCGCAAAATTAACGGCGGAAATATTCTGGTAGATTATGGTAATTGGGCATCTGTTGTTGGTGCTATGATAAATGATACTGCTATCGTATCGTTAAAAATTACCAACACATACAACAGTTCAACAAAACAATTGAATACGAATGTTGAGAGCAAATTTTTGGCAATCGATGAGATTAATTATAAATTGTGTGTATATTTAACAGAAGATAGCATCATTGCTTCGCAGAAAAACAATAATACGACCCTTGGCCCCACTCCTGACTGGACGAATTATGTGCACCGGCATGTTTTAAGGGATGCGATCAACAGTACTTATGGCGATTTAATTTCAGAGGAAGCTTTGGAAGTAAATAAAACGTATCCTGCTAATTTTGCGTATACGCTGAAACCGGAATGGGTGGCTAAACACTGCTCTGTTGTCGCATTTATTTATAATGTGGATACTAAAGAAGTAATTCAGGTTGAAGAAGCTCCGGTAATTCAAAGCCGGAAATAACTTCTGGATTTCTTTTCAAAATAGTAAATACTTGCTATCAAAAAGGAACTTGCTATCAAACTTCCTAAAATGATAGGGAGGGAGGAGGTGTTTCCTAATTCTTCGGCTTTGGCTTGAATTAATCCCGGTCTGCGACAGATATGAAACGACAACCGTTGTTCCGTTGTTCACAAAATGAACGAAAATAGGAACCCACAACGATCCTGTCCAGTAGCATAAATATCCAAACAAAACGCCGAGCATCAATCGTGGAATAAAGCCATAGAATTGAAGATGGAAGGCGCTAAAAATGATGGCAGAAGCGACAATAGCCCAATGGACATTTTTTCATCCAATTTTTTAATAAACGTAATAAAACTCCACGGAAAACCAATTCTTCACCTATTGCTGGTAAAATGGCTATCATCAGTATATTAACGGTAAATCCTACTCCGTTTTTTACGTTTAGAAAGGCATCGGTAAGTTGCGTTGCATTTTTTTCAGAATCTTTCATCCAGTTTTCGATAGCTGCCATTCCATGGGGTAGTTTCATCATTGAATTAATTTCGGAAAAATAATTTATCAATGGCAAAGCCAGGAACATAAGTATCCCGGCAGTAAATAACGTATATATTTTAGGTTTAACTGAAATGCTCAGATAAGATGATGGTTTATCGCTGATTATCCATGCAAAAATGATCGGCGGGAAGATAAACATCCCGAACTGATTGATAATTTGTATATATTTAAGAAGGTTAATTGACAAAGGATTCGATAAATTAGTCCGATTCCTGCCAAATTGTTTAGAATTCCCATTCCGAAGAATGGCACACCTATTAACAAGCCAAGGAACAAAGTAAACATTAATGAGATTAAGGCGATAAAAATGAAACAAATTAGCTGAGAATATGGTGGATAGCGACGCAGAAAATCAAAGGGTTTCATTATGTTTTCTTTAGGTAAATTGTGCGTAAATTTACATAATTTTGCATTCATGGTAAAAATTGGGAATGTGGAATGGGATGGCTTCCCATTGTTTTTGGCTCCGATGGAAGATATTACCTGATCCGCCTTTTCGTAGCTTATGTAAAAAATTTGGTGCCGATATGGTTTATACTGAATTTATTTCGTCCGAAGGATTGATACGTGACGCCGATAAGAGTGTCTGTAAGCTCAATTTGTCTGATGAAGAACGTCCGGTGGGTATACAAATTTTTGGTAATAATATCGAAAGCATGAAACAGGCTGCAAGTACTTGCCGAACAGGCAAATCCCGATTTAATAGACATTAATTTCGGCTGTCCGGTTAAAAAAGTAGGCTTCCAAAGGAGCTGGCGCTGGTTTGTTGAATGATTTGCCCAAAATGATAGCCATGACCGATGCCGTGGTAAAAGCCACACGTTTGCCTGTAACGGTTAAAACCCGCTTGGGTTGGAATCAGAAAAATAAAAATATTGTTGAAATTGCAGAACGACTACAAGATGTTGGAATTAAATTAATTACTATTCACGGACGCACACGGGATCAGCTTTACAAAGGCGAAGCCGACTGGACATTGATTGGCGAAGTAAAAAATAATCCACGTATGATTATTCCTGTTATCGGCAATGGTGATGTGGATTCTCCGCAAAAAGCAATGAAAATGAAAAATATGTTTGGAGTGGATGGCATAATGATTGGCCGCGCGGCAATTGGTAATCCGTGGATATTTACAGCCTATCAAAAAATATTTACTGAATAATGAACTGCTTCCTGATGTTGACATCGTTGAACGTATTAAAACCTGCAAGCTTCATTATATTCAATCGGTTGAATGGAAAGGCGAACGTCGGGGCGTTTTCGAAATGCGGAAACATTATTCAGGTTATTTTAAAGGAATACCCGATTTTAAAAAACATAAAATGAAAATTCTTTCATTGGAAAAACCCGAAGAAATTTTAAAATTATTTGATGATTTATTAGAAGCAACAGAAGTGTAATGCTTTATATCCATTTAATTTTTTTCAGAAAAAAAATTAAATGTTAATTACGTATAAAATTATTATTGTATATTAGCGTAATAATTTTTAAGCTGCAGGTATGGAACGGTCCTTTTACGATTTTCATTCTCGAAGATGATTTGATTTTTGCCAAAATCATGGCTTATCATCTGTCATTAAATCCTGATTATGAAGTGGAAGTGTTTCAGGATGGAAAGAGTTTATTGGCAAATCTTTATAAAAATCCATCTGTAATTACATTAGATTATAACCTTCCCGGAATGACAGGCTTGGAGGTTTTAACTAAAATCCGTGAATTCAATCCCGATCTACCGGTTGTTATTGTTTCGGGACAACAGGATATTTCAACTGCTATTGAATTGTTGAAAAAAGGTGTTTACGATTATGTTATTAAAGATCAGGATACGAAGGATCGGCTGTGGAATATTACAAAAAATATCAGAGAAAATCTTCAGCTAAAACAAAAAATATCCATTCTTGAAGAAGAAATCGGCAAGAAATATGAATATCAAAATTTAATCAAAGGTGATAGTCCGCCCATTCACAGGATTTTTACTTTGATTGAAAAAGCGGTACGAACAAATATTACCGTTTCTATAACTGGTGAAACAGGAACAGGGTAAGGAGCTTGTAGCTAAAGCTATACATTATAATTCTCCGCGGAAAAAAATGCCCTTTGTGGCAGTAAACGTAACTGCCATTCCCAGAGAATTGATTGAAAGTGAAATGTTTGGTTACGAGAAAGGTGCTTTTACCGGAGCCAATGCCCGCCGGACCGGAAAATTTGAAGAGGCGAATAAAGGTACTTTATTTCTGGACGAAATAGCCGACATGGATCTCAATATGCAGGCCAAACTCCTGAGGGCTTTGCAGGAAGAAGAAGTAATACGTATTGGTAGTAATCAGATTATTAAGTTGGATGTGCGAGTAATTGTGGCAACCAATAAAAATCTTGCCGAAGAGGTGAAAAAGAAAAAGTTTCGAGAAGACCTTTATTATCGCTTGCTGGGCTTACCTATCGAATTGCCGCCGCTCAGAGAAAGAGGACATGATATTTTTCTGTTAGCCAGATTTTTTGTTGATGAATTTTGCCGCAAAAATAAAATGAACAAGCTAACCATCACATCTGGAGCTCTTAATAAACTAAAAAAATATCCATGGCCAGGAAATGTCAGGGAGCTTAAAGCGATTATGGAATTAGCTGCTGTAATGACAAATTCGGATGTTATAGACAAAGAAGATATAAACTTTTCCTCTTCCAATACATTAAATGATATTCTTCTTGATGAAATGACATTGGAAGAGTATAATGTGCTTATTATCAAACATTTTCTCGAAAAATACGATAATAAAGTCCGGGTTGTTTCTAAAAAACTCGGCATTGGTAAAACCACCCTTTACCGGATGATGCAAAACAAAATATTATAGCTGGAACAGGGAACAAATATCTTTTCCTGGAGGCAATAAATACGTTGAAAAACCTAATGTATTTGCTGTAAGTATGTTGGATTCAGAATCATCAATAAAAAGGCATTCATTGGGAATAAGTTGACTATTTGATAGAACGTAATTAAAAATATCCTTATCGGGTTTTTTCATTCCCATTTCAAACGAAAAATAAGCTTTTTCAAAAATGTGAGAAAAGTTATCAAAACCATAAGTGTTTTTAAAATGATGTAAATAAAAATCGTAATGTATTTTATTAGTATTACTTAACAAAAAAGTACGGTACTGGTTCTTCAGATTTAGCAATAAATCGACTCTTTTAGCTGGAATATTTAAAATCATACTATTCCAGGCATCATCAATCTGGTTATCAGTTATTTTAGATGGCAGGAACGTTTTTAATTCAGTTCTGAATTCCTGAGGACTTAGTATTCCCTTTTCAAATCTATCAAATAGTTGAACCTGTGATATCTGAGAATACATCTTGGAAAAATCAGATATGCCTAACTTTTTAAATGAATTGGCTGCGGCTTGAAAATCAATATCTATAACCACTCCGCCAAAATCGAAAATGATATTTTTTATTCCTGTTAGATTAATCATAATGGTTTTTTAAAATGTTTTGTTTTTTCAAATACAAAATTGTAAATTTGCAGTCATAAATCCAAATGAGATTTTGGTATTATTTAGGGCCTATAGCTCAGTTGGTTAGAGCACCTGACTCATAATCAGGTGGTCCCTGGTTCAAGTCCAGGTGGGCCCACAAAATTCAAAAAATTACTCCAGTCTGTTGCTGGAGTTTTTTATTTAGCTGAAAAACAATACTTAAATCTTGGTCTTTTTCTAAGATTTAAAATGATACCTTCGCCAATTTTTCCCGAGATTTTATAAGCAGTTTAATTCAAAAAAAGCAGACCATTTTTTCGTTTGTATACGAATACTCGAAAAACCACTACGAATACTCGAAAAAGTGCTACGCTTACTAAATTTCCCCCAATTTATGATTTGTTTATTCCAACTTTGCAAAAAAAGTTTGAATAATGAAAACTGTGTTTCCCTTTTCCAAATTCAAATCGCATCCAGTTTTGCTGAATAAATTTTATAAATGTAAAAGATGCGGATTTATAACTTCAAAAAAAAGGATGTGCCCGGTTTGTGAAAAGGATGGATATTTGATAAAAATCAAATAGATAATTTAAAATCAGATTATTTCGTTCATTATAAAATAATAAGTTTGTTTTCTGTTTTTTTTTCTCTCTCTCCGGAACCAATAAACGGGTTCCGGTTTTTTATTGTACGATTATGCTATACCATTGATTTATTGCAATAAAAGTATTTATGGATGAAGCTAATGCTTAAAATATTTGCATTGGGGGGGCTGAATACCTTAAAATTTTTGTATGTTTGTCAAGTAATCAATAAATTATTTAACATGAAAAAATTACTTCTGATTTTATCTGTCATTTTTATATCTGTTGATGCTTTTTCGCAGAATGAACAAAATAGTTCTACGAAAATTACGGGTAAGTTTAGTTCTGGTATTGATGTTTTTACAGATATTTGGCAAGGTGTACCCGACAGTATTTCAACAAAAACTTTTAATTTGGGTACGAGTTTATATGTCTTGTATGGCGACCAAATAGGTAAAAGTAAACTTAGTTATGCAATAGGTTTAGGTATAACTGCCCATAATCTTAAGAGCGATGCATTGATTAAGGTTGATACTGCTAATGTTTCTAAATTTTACAAAATTCCATCTAAAGTTAACGGAGAAAGCATAAATTATAAACGAAATAAGTTATCGGTTGTTTATCTTGATATACCAATGGAACTTAGGTATAAAACCAAGAATGACATGAAATTTGCTTTGGGGTTTAAGTTGGGATTTTTGGTTGGAAGTCATACCAAATATAAGGGTGATGATTTGGATGGCGGAACCGAGTCGCATAAAATTAAACAAAGTGATGTTAAAAATCTTGAAAGTATGAATTATGGAGTTACTGGCCGGATAGGTTATAAATGGATTAATCTTACCGGTTATTATTCTTTAGCTAATATATTCAAAAAAGACAAGGGCCCAGATGTGTATCCCATATCAATAGGAATAGCACTTCGTCCATTTTAGAGCAAAAGAAAAATTCCAAACATTACAACAACTCCCGTAAGAAAGCCTGCATATATCTGGGCTGGCTTATGGGAGTTTGATTTTAATCGTGCAAAACCAACCAGCCCGCATAATAAAATCACTGCCGAAATTAAATAAGAAATATTGAGATTGTAGTTATAAGCTATTCCGATATACGCTCCGAGTAAACCACCCATAGCTATGCAGTGGATGCTGATTTTCCAGAAAAAATTGATAATAAGCAATACTACGTTGGAACAGAGTGCCCCGAACATGAAAACCGGAATAATCGGTGACCAGTGAATTTGACGAAGGAGATAAAAACTTAAATAATAAAAGAATGCTGTAAGCAATAATGGATATATCCTTTCTTCCTTTGTGTCCATTTCGGGCGATTTAATCCATCCTTTTTTTAAAAAAATATAAGCAAATGTCATTGGGAAAATGGCTGTGAAAAGGAACACCATTCCGACCAGTAATAACTTGCCCCACAATGGGATGAGATATAAAACGCCAAAATGCATAAAAAAAAGGATAATTATAAAAAAGGTAGGAATAAACACCGGATGAAAAATATAGGATATTATTTTAGCAATTCGAGTTTCCATTGGTAAAAGTTTGGTTGTCAATAATAATTGTTTGTGTCTGTTTTTAAGAAAAAAGTAAATAATATGCAGGTTAAAAACCGGATTGCCATGCTATGCAAATTCTTTACGAAGGCGGGCTACAGGGATATTAAGTTGTTCGCGGTATTTGGCAACCGTTCGGCGAGCAATATTATATCCTTTTTCTTTCAGGATATTGGTAAGATGATCGTCTGTCAGTGGCTTATTCTTATTTTCACTTTCGATGCAGTTGGAAAGAATTTTTTTAATTTCACGGGTAGATACTTCCTCACCGCTGTCGGTTTGCATAGATTCCGAAAAAAAGCTTTTTAATAAAAATGTTCCGAAAGGAGTTTGAACATATTTACTGTTGGCGACTCTGGAAATGGTAGAAATGTCAAGATTTACTTTTAAGGCAATATCTTTAAGAATCATTGGCTTAAGCTTAGTTTCATCGCCTTCCAGAAAATAATCTTTCTGGTAATCCATAATGGCTTTCATTGTGATGTACAAGGTATTTTGCCGTTGTTTGATGGCATCCATAAACCATCGTGCCGAATCAATTTTTTGTTTGATAAACTGGGCAGCTTCTTTATGAGAACTGTTTTGTTTGTTTTCCGAATAGGTTTCCATCATTTCCTGATAGGATTTATTGAGGCGTAATTCGGGAATGTTGCGTGAATTGAGTGTCAGTTCCAATTCGCCTTCTTTGTTTACCAAAATAAAATCAGGGATGATATACTGATTGCTTCTTGAAGTATCGCCAAAGGAATTTCCTGGTTTTGGATTACATTTTAGGATTTCGCTAATAGCTGCTTTTAGTGATTTTTCGGAAATTCCTGTTTTTTTTATAATCTTGTCGTAGTGTTTCTTTGTAAATTCGTTAAAATAGCGTTCGATGATCAGAATCGCTGTTTGCGAAGCCGGAGATGCGTCCATTCTTTTCAGTTGCAAAAGAATACATTCTTTCAGGTTGCGGGCTGCTATGCCTGGAGGATCGAGTTGCTGGACAGTTTTGAGCATTTCAAGAATTTCATCTTTTTTGACAGACAAATTCTGGGTAAAAGCTAAGTCGTCAGCCATGGCGGAAATATCGCGCCGGAGATAACCCGCCTCGTCAATGTTGCCGATGATTGTGGTTGCAATGGCATTTTCTTTTTCGGAAAGTACCAGTAAACCTAATTGTTGTAATAAAAAATCGTGAAAAGACGTACTGGACTCAAAGGGGATGTCTTTTTGCTCATCATCGGAGGAAGAATTGAACGTATTGAGTTTGTAAGTAGGTATTTCATCATCATCCATATAATCGGTGATGTCGAATTCATCTTTGTCAGGATCCAGGTCTTCAGCTAAATCATTTGTTGCATTTTCATTCGCTAATTCTTGTTCCGATTGCAGAATATCTTCATTTTCATTTATTTCTTCCAGTGCAGGATTTTCTTCAATTTCTTGTTTAATGCGTTGTTCCAGTGCCATAGAAGGTATTTGAATCAACTTCATCAGCAATATTTGCTGTGGCGAAAGTTTCTGAAGTAATTTCTGTTCTAATCTCTGGTTTAACATGGCTTATAAACAAACAAGTTTTCCTGGTTACAAATGAATGTCTAAAGATAATACATTTAATTTATCATCGGTTGAAAAAATTAAAATTCGGCATTCTGAGGCGTACGCGGAAATGGGATAACATCGCGGATATTTGACATTCCGGTAACAAATAGGATTAATCGTTCGAAGCCTAATCCAAAGCCGCTATGAGGTGCCGATCCGAATTTACGTGTTTCGAGATACCACCATACATCCTTTTGGGGAATGTGCAACTCCTGGATACGACTTAAAAGCTTTTCGTAGTTTTCCTCTCTTTGCGATCCTCCGATGATTTCTCCGATTTTTGGAAAAAGGACGTCCATCGCTCTGACGGTTTTGTTATCGTCATTTTGTTTCATGTAAAAAGCTTTTATTTCCTTAGGATAATCGGTAAGAATGACTGGTTTTGAAAAATGTTTTTCTACCAAGTAGCGTTCGTGTTCCGATTGCAGGTCAATACCCCAGGAAACAGGGAATTCAAACTCCTGTCCGGATGCCATTAAAATTTCAACAGCTTCGGTATAGGATAAACGTTTAAATTCGTTATTTAAAATAATATTTAACCGTTCAATCAATTCGTTATCATACATTTTGTTAAGGAACTCAAGATCGGCTTTGCAGTTTTCAAGAGCATAACGGATCAGATATTTCAGAAAATCTTCTGCCAGATCCATGTTGTCGGTAATATCACAAAATGCTATTTCTGGTTCTATCATCCAGAATTCGGCTAAATGGCGTGGAGTGTTAGAATTTTCGGCACGAAATGTAGGACCGAAGGTATAGACGGACGACAAGGCAAGTGCACCTAATTCAGCTTCTAACTGACCAGAAACGGTAAGGTTGGTCATTTTTCCGAAAAAATCGTTGGAAAAATCTACATTACCATCGTCTTTCAGTAGCGGATTTTTGGGATCAAGCACTGTAACGCGGAACATGGCTCCGGCACCTTCGGCATCCGAACCTGTAATGATAGGCGTATGAAGATAATAAAAACCATTGTCGTTAAAATATTTATGAATGGCAAATGCCATGGCATGGCGGATACGCAGCACTGCACCAAAAGTATTGGTGCGTGGACGAAGATGGGCTATTTCGCGAAGAAACTCCAACGTATGACCTTTTTTCTGCAAAGGATAAGATTCGGGGTCGGCGGTTCCATAAACAATAATGGACACTGCCTGGATTTCCACATGTTGTTCCTGTCCAAGCGACTCAACCAATTTACCGGTAACTGAAAGGCAAGAGCCTGTAGTTATTTGTTTTAATAATTCTTCTTCAAAATCAGATACATTAACCACTATTTGAATGCTATGCACAATCGAACCATCGTTCAAAGCAATAAAGGCAATTTTTTTGTTTCCTCGTTTGGTGCGAACCCATCCTTTAACCGTTACTTCTCCACCGATTTTTTCCTGACAATTATCGGTCAGTAAATCTTTAATTTTAATACGTTTTAAGCGTTCCATTTCGTTTGTTTCAAATTATTATGCAAAAAAACGATTTTTTTCCGCTTTTAATCAACTCTTTATTAAAAATATTATCAACTTTTATGGCTACCAGTCAATTGTTATTAACTTTGCGAAGTTAATTTCTTAAAATAAACCAATTTTGGACATACTACCCCTTACCTCATGGTTGGAAAACTATAATCAGCCGTTGATAATCAGCGGCCCATGCAGTGCTGAAACTGAGGCGCAAGTGCTTGCAACGGCAAAGGAATTGGCTAAAATAAAGCAAGTCAAAATATTCAGGGCTGGGATATGGAAACCACGAACCCGTCCCAGTCAATTTGAGGGCGTAGGAAGCAAAGGCCTGGATTGGCTAAAGCGGGTACGGCAGGAAACGGGTTTGCTTACGGCTGTTGAGGTTGCCACGCCACAACATGTAACTGAAGCTATCGAAAGCGGAGTCGACATTTTATGGATAGGCGCGCGTACGGTTGTCAATCCTTTTTCGGTACAGGAAATTGCTGATTCGTTACAAGGTGTTGATATTCCGGTGATGATAAAGAATCCGGTAAATCCGGATTTAAAACTCTGGATGGGAACGATTGAACGATGCTACAGGGCGGGAATCCGGAAAATAATTGCCGTTCACCGTGGTTTTTTTTATTTTGAAAAAACGCCTTACCGTAATGCTCCGATGTGGGAAATACCCATCGAATTGAAACGGCTGATTCCCAATTTGCCTATCGTTTGTGATCCAAGCCATATTTGTGGGAAAATGGAATTGATTTATACGATAGCCCAAAAAGCGTTAGACCTCGAAATGGATGGTTTGATGGTTGAAGTTCATGATCATCCCGAAAAGGCGCTGACCGATGCCAGGCAACAGATCACACCTTATCAACTTTCCGAACTTCTTACAACGCTTGTCATTCGCAAAACTTCGGGAAGCCATGAATTTGAAAATAAACTGGAAGAACTTCGCCGCGAGATTGATAAACTGGATGATGAACTGATTTCCATCCTTTCGCGCAGGATGGAAATAGTTAAAGAAATTGGTGAATACAAAAAAGAAAATAATATAACTATTCTTCAGATAAAACGCTGGAGCGAAATCATTCGCTACCGGCTCGAAAATGCTTCCCGTGCCGGGTTAGATCGCGATTTTTTAATCAGACTTTTTGAGCTTGTTCATAAAGAAGCCATACAGATACAATCGGAAATTATGGAAAAAGGCAAACTTCCTGACAGGTAAAACTTTCGCTAAAACTTAGGCGAAAACGTTGAATAATTTACAGGTTGTTTTTCAAACTTTGCAAAGAATTTATTTTTCGATTCATTCGAACCCAATATAACATAAAAATTGTAAGTCGTATTTCCCTGTAGTCCTAAAACAAGGGTGTCGCGAATGATAAGTTGAGTGCTATCCGTACGCTGAATCCAGAAATTGGAAGACTGACCTGTAATTTTTGAAATTCTCCAGACGGAATTGGTATCAAACCTTAAGGTTGCCATGTTATTGCTGTAAGATTTTAATGGCATATACAAGATAAAAGTATCCGGTGGATTGATAATTTCCTGAGTGTTTGAATATATTGGAATGTTATTTGCCTCATCACTATCTTTGTTGCAAGCTATAAAGGCAATGGATAAAGCAACGATACAAACCCAAATAAAATTCTTCATTTCAGGCAATTTTACAAATTAGTATTCAATTAATTACTTCCATGGCAATTTTTAAATTTTTTACCACTTCCGCAGGGACAGGGATCGTTGCGACCGACTTTTTTCTCTACATGAACAGGCTGAGTAATTTGCTGTTCCGAGGTGCGGTTAGCAGCTGCAAGCATATCCGAACGGCCTTCTTGTAATTTTCCACGATCCTGATGGCGTGGTAGTTGTGCTTCCTTAACATCACCAGCTTCTTCCATTGGAAGATTTCCTCTGATAATGAAAGAAGAAACATCTTTATTTATTTTCTGGATCAAGGTTTTAAAAAGCTGGAAGGATTCAAATTTATAAATCAGCAATGGATCTTTCTGTTCGTAAGTTGCCGCTTGTACCGATTGTTTCAACTCGTCCATTTCACGAAGATGGTCTTTCCAGGTATCATCAATAACACCCAGCGTAATTCCTTTTTCGATGGCTAAAATTACTTCCTTTCCTTTATCTTCATAAGCTTTTTTCAGGTTTGCTATCACCTGCATCGTTTTTATGCCATCGGTAATGGGGATAGCGATATTTTCGTATTGGTGCTGATGCTCATATACTTCTTTGATAATGGGTGCCGTTTTCTGAGCTATGGCCGCCGATTTTTCTTTATAAGCTTTGAATACTTGAGCAAAAAGTGCATCTGTAATTTCTTCCTTATTGCCTGCCAGAAATTCTTTTTCCGATACGGGGCTATCTGTAATTAATGTTTTAAGGAGGGCTAATTTAAATTCCCCGAAACTTCGTTGTTCTTGGTAATCGCTGACAATCTGTTCGCAAACATCATAAATCATATTGGAGATGTCAACGGCAAGACGTTCGCCGTAAAGAGCATGACGGCGTTTTTTGTAGATGACTTCGCGCTGGGAATTCATTACGTCATCATATTCGAGCAGTCGCTTGCGAATGCCAAAGTTATTTTCCTCCACTTTTCGTTGGGCTCTTTCAATGGATTTGGTAATCATGGAATGCTGAATAACTTCGCCTTCTTTTAAACCAAGTCTGTCCATGATTTTGGCAATACGTTCGGAACCAAACATACGCATCAGGTCATCTTCGAGAGAAACAAAAAACTGGGAACTTCCCGGATCGCCCTGTCGTCCGGAACGGCCACGAAGCTGGCGATCGACCCGACGTGATTCGTGGCGCTCGGTACCCAATATAGCTAAACCGCCGGCTTCTCTTACTCCGGGGCCTAATTTTATGTCGGTACCACGACCAGCCATGTTGGTAGCAATGGTAATGTTGCCTGGTTTTCCGGCATCTGCCACTATCTGAGCCTCTTTTTGATGTAGTTTGGCATTCAGTACATTATGGGGAATGTTTTTGCGTTTGAGCATACGGCTCAACAATTCTGAAGTTTCAACGGAGGTTGTACCTACCAGTACAGGCCTGCCAATGGCAATACATTTTTCGATTTCATCAATCACAGCATTGAATTTTTCGCGTTTGGTTTTGAAAACCAAATCCTGGCGGTCGTCGCGTATTACTGGACGATTGGTGGGAATTACCACTACATCTAATTTATAAATATCCCATAATTCACCGGCTTCGGTTTCGGCAGTACCTGTCATACCGGCTAATTTTTGATACATACGGAAATAATTCTGCAGGGTGATGGTGGCATATGTTTGTGTCGCCGCTTCCACTTTTACATTTTCTTTGGCTTCAATAGCCTGATGAAGCCCGTCGGAATAACGTCTGCCTTCGAGAATACGTCCGGTTTGTTCATCAACAATTTTTACTTTGTTGTCCATAACCACGTATTCTACATTATTTTCAAAAAGGGTATACGCTTTTAATAATTGATGAACGGTATGAACTCTTTCCGATTTTGTTGAATAATCTATCAATAGCTGATTTTTCTTTTCGAGTTTCTGAGCTTCGGTTAGATTATTTTTTTCCAATTCAGCTATTTCTGCACCGATGTCGGGCAGAATATAGAAATTGGGTTCTTCGTAAGAAGCCGTTATCAGATCAATTCCTTTTTCGCTTATGTCGACGGTATTGTTTTTTTCGTCAATTACAAAAAACAACTCATCATCAATGATGTGCATGTTTTTTTGTTGTTCTGCAAGGTAAAAGTTTTCTGTTTTTTGCATTAATGCTCTCATGCCGGGTTCGCTAAGGAACTTAATGAGTGCATTATATTTTGGCAAACCTCTGAAAGCTCTGAATAACTGTTCGCCACCTTTTTTTTCCTGTTCGGGAGTTGGTGTGCCGCTAAGAAGCTTTTTGGCTTCAGCCAGTAGCTGGTTAACTAATCGTTTTTGGGCCTCATAGAGTTTGAGTATTTGAGGCTTTAGTTCATCAAATTCCTGTTTATCTCCTTTTGGGGTTGGTCCCGAAATGATTAAAGGGGTACGGGCATCATCAATTAAAACGGAGTCCACCTCATCTACAATGGTATAATTATGTGGACGTTGCACAAGTTCTTCGGGGTTGCGTGTCATATTATCGCGCAGGTAATCGAAACCGAATTCATTGTTTGTTCCAAAAGTAATATCGGCAAGATAGGCATTGCGACGTTCTTCGGAATTAGGTTCGTGTTTATCAATGCAATCTACTTTTAGGCCATGAAATTCATATAAAACGCCCATCCATTCGGAGTCGCGTTTGGCAAGATAATCGTTAACAGTAACGATATGTACGCCTTTTCCTGGTAAAGCATTTAAATAAACCGGCAGGGTGGCTACCAGCGTTTTCCCTTCTCCGGTTGCCATTTCTGCAATTTTACCTTGGTGCAATACAATGCCTCCAATAAGCTGAACATCGTAGTGTACCATATCCCAGGTAATCATATTTCCACCGGCTAACCAGGTGTTTTTCCATAAAGCTTTGTCGTCAACAATAGTTACATGATCGCGTTTGGCGGCAATATCTTTATCCATTTCATTAGCTGTAACTTCTACGATTTCATTTTCCTTGAAACGCTTTGCCGTTTCTTTCATTACGGCAAACGCTTCGGGTAAAATTTCATTTAATATTTCCTGCGATTTTTTATAACTTTCCTTTTCGAGTTTATCAATAGTTTGGTAAAGATGTTCTTTTTCATCTATTTCCATTTCAGATTCAACTTCTATGCGATTTTTTAGTTCGGAAATCTGATTTTCTTCGCTGGCTATATAGTTTGTAATTTTTTCTTTGAATTCAAAGGTTTTGGCACGAAGCTGATCATTGCTGAGATTGGAAATTATCTCATAGGCTTTGTGTATATTGTCCAGAACAGGCATGATTTCTTTAACATCACGTTCTGATTTAGTGCCGAGTAATTTTTTTAAAAAACTAACCATGGTATAGGTAAATTATAAATAATGAGTTTCAATAAATAAAAGCAAAATTAACTCAAATTCTGATAACAGAATAATAATTCTATAAAAAAGGGAAAGTGAAAATGTGAGTGAATAAAGTTTAAAAGGCTGATGTTAGCAAAACATATAAGTTTTTAACATCAGCCAGATACGGTTAATACTCGTCTTCGTGAAAGAAGAAATCCTCTTTGGAAGGATAATCAGGCCATAGGTCTTCGATGCTTTCGTAGATTTCACCTTCATCTTCGATTTCCATTAAATTTTCGATAACCTCCATAGGCGCACCCGAACGAATACTGAAATCAATAAGCTCGTCTTTGGTTGCTGGCCAAGGAGCATCTTCAAGTTTTGAAGCTAATTCTAACGTCCAATACATGTTAAGAAGATTTAAGTGTTAATATTATGCAAAAGTAATTTTTTTTAACAAAATTCCAAATAAAAAATTATGGAAGCTTAAATTATAATATTTTATAAATATTCCGTTGATTTCCAATAAATTTCTGGAACTTTGAGGTCATGGGAAACTTTTCGGGATAATACAAACAAGTAATCAGATAGACGGTTAAGAAATTTTATGATATTTTTATTTATTTCAAAGTCCGTTGATAGTTTTAACGTTATTCTTTCGGCACGACGGCAAACGCAACGGGCAATATGGCAAAAAGATACAATCGCATGTCCGCCGGGAAGAATAAATGAATGCAATTCAGGAAGATTGCTATCCATTTCATCAATTTCCTGTTCTAAAAGTAAAATATCTTTTTCTGTGATCTTGGAAAAAGGTTTTGTCATTGAATTATTTTCGTCGGCAAGCATAGCCTCGGCCGCAAACAATAATTCCTCGATGTGAAGCAATATACTTCTTGTTTTTTCATCAGTCAGATAGTCGCGGATGAGTCCGATATGGGCGTTTAATTCATCTATAGTGCCATAGGCTTCAATCCGGGGGTGATATTTTGGAACCCGGCTACCTCCAATCAGCGATGTCGTGCCGGCATCACCGGTTTTGGTATATATTTTCCCTTCCTGGTTCATGGGATCACGGTTAGTTATTATTGAAATGATAAAACGAAACGGTACGTGGGTTTTTGTTTATCTCATCAGAAGTAATCTGACCATCAATTAGTCGGATTATCCTGTGGGCATGTTGGGCGATATCTTCTTCGTGGGTAACCACAATAATGGTATTCCCGGCTTTGTGAATATCTTCAAGCAATCCCATGATTTCGATGGATGTTTTGGTGTCGAGGTTCCCAGTGGGTTCGTCGGCAAGAATAATAGAAGGTTCGTTAACCAAGGCTCGTGCAACGGCTACTCTCTGGCGTTGTCCTCCGGATAATTCGTTAGGTTTATGTAAAATACGATCAGATAAGTTGACATTTTTCAATGCCTGGGTTGCCCTTTCGATGCGTTTGGCTTTTCCAATGCCGGCATAAATCTGAGGCAGCATAACATTATCAAGTGCCGATGAACGTGGCAAGAGGTTAAACGTTTGAAAAATAAATCCTATTTCTTTATTTCGGATTTCCGCTAACTGATTATCGTTTAAGTTGCTTACTTTCTGATTGTTTAATATATATTCTCCGCTTGAAGGAGTATCCAGACAGCCTAAGATATTCATCAAAGTGGATTTGCCGCTGCCCGAAGGGCCCATCAACGCAACGAATTCATTTTTATGAATGGATAATGAGATAGAACGAAGTGCATGAACGACTTCGGTGCCGATTTTATAATTTTTGATAATACCTGTCAATCTGATTATTTCCTTTTCCATAGCCGAAAAAATATAGTTTTTGTCAATAAATGGATTGCCTGCGTACAGACTGAAATTTTTACCGGATTTACGGAGCAAATTTCATTAACGAACAAACGTACGTAAATGTTTTAGAATATGCAATCAAAAAAATAAAATTTTCCGAATTTTTCAAAAAATTATGCCAAATGCTTCATTGGGATTAATAGCGAATAATGAAGTCCTGTTTGCTTAATTCTTTTTTAAAGAAAATAATACCCATAAAGAACAGGTCGATAGACAGGGTAACTTTTGAGTTAGCAATGATATAGCTCCAGGCTTCTTCCATTCCTTCCGACCAGTGAATATCATCAAAAATTAAAACAGAATCGTTGGTAGTCAGTGATAAACACTGTTCAAAATAATTTATAGTGGGTTCTTTCCGATGGTTCCCATCAATAAAGGCAAAATCAATTGCTTCGATTTTTTTAAGAATTACCGGCAATAGCGAATCAAAATTTCCAATATTCAGTTCGATATTGTTTATGCTAAGTTTGTTAAAGTTTTCCTGGGCTTTTTCGGCAGTGTTGGCACAGCCTTCGATACAAAATATTTTGCTTTGAGGTGAAGCCAATGACTGGTAGATTGTACTAATGCCGAGCGAAGTTCCTATTTCGAGAATGGTTTGTGGCTCAAAATGCTTTACAAGACGATAAAGCAGTTGACCGTATTTAGGTGCAATGGCTGAATTCTTTGCGATTTTTGATATTTTTTTAAAGGAAGAGGTATAGCTTTTATTTCCCGATTTAGCGCCGAAATCCACTACTTCTATCGAACTATGATTGTTTAGCATTTCCTGGCGTGTTGTTTCGGCTTTTAAATACTCAGGATAAGCAAATTCATTTTCGATAACGCGCGTAATGAGTTCAAAAACAAAGGGAGAATGAATATGGTACTTAGATTTAGCTTTTGTAAGATAATTCAAGTAGCGCATTATTAATCGTAAAGATTTCCACATATTGTGCTCCTCCGTATTTAGGTAGCTAAGTTAATAAAAAATACTAACGCCGGACTTTTTTGTTATTGTTTTTTTTTATTCTTTTACCGAAAATTTAAAAATGTTTAAAAAGTTTCTTTCCAATGTAACGGATTTTATGTCGTTGGTAAAATTTGCCCATACGTTGTTTGCTTTACCTTTTGCCTGTATGGGCTACTTTGTGGCAGTGAATTCGGAGGGACAATCGTTTAGTGCCCGCTTACTTATTTTGGTTTTGCTATGTATGTTATTTGCACGGAATGCAGCCATGGGGTTTAACCGTTATACTGACCGTTTTATTGATAGATCGAATCCTCGCACAGCCTTGCGTGAAATTCCGGCAGAAATTATCCGCCCGAATTCGGCACTGTTTTTTGTGATTATTAATTCACTATTATTTATAATAACCACATTTTTTATCAATCGCCTTTGTTTCTTTCTTTCACCTGTAGCCTTGTTGGTAATTTTAGGTTATAGTTTTACCAAGCGTTTTATGTCGTTTTCACATTTAGTGCTGGGGTTGGGGCTTTCGCTTGCGCCTATTGGAGCCTATCTGGCAGTAACGGGTAAATTTGCGATAATTCCAATATCTATTTCATTTATTGTTTTGTTTTGGGTCTCAGGATTTGATATTATTTATGCCCTACAGGATTACGATTTTGACCTTAAGCGTAAATTGAAATCGGTTCCGGTATGGTTAGGGAAAAAAAATGCACTCCTTCTTTCGGCCTTTTTTCATCTTATTTCTGTGGTATTTGTCGTACTTTTTGGATGGGTTGGAGAATTCGGGATATATTATTGGATTGGTGCCCTGATATTTACTTTATTAATTGTTTATCAGCATTTGTTGGTTAAACCCAATGATTTAAGCCATTTGAATCTTGCCTTTTTTACATTAAATGGTATTGCCAGCCTGCTTTATGCTGTGTTTACAATAGTTGATTTGTATTTCTGAAAATCAAAAATGAATTTTGTGGTAATCGAAATACTGGTTATCGCGAAACGTTTTGATTTTTTGAGCTAATAAATTAAATATTTTCAGATTATTCTGCTCAAACCAGAGGATAGCTTGCGGTTTATCCTGGCAAGCGTCGGCAAAATGAGCCAGCAAATTAAAGTGATGGTCTATCAGCCAATCATAAGCCTTGGGATTTTCATCAATGGCGCTGTCGAGAGCTGCCAGTTGCGGAAATCCATTTTTCATCAGCCAGGCAGAGGCTTCATTGCTCCCACGAATGGCGGAGGACAAGGCAGCAAGTTCGGGATAGCCATTGGCAAGCAACCATTTGTAAAATTCATCCTTTCCACTGATGGATTCGCCGAAGGCAAGGAGTATTTTTACATCATAGTTTTCCATTTTTTGAGGTCAAAGAATTAAAACAGAAGCTAATAATAAACTTCAGTATTAATGCCTAAGGTTTTTACTTTATTGGCTATTGCCTGAAGCTCGGATTCGGGAATTTTATCAAGCTGCCCCGAAGGGGTAGGGCGATCAATAGGGTAGATCATGACGAGCCGTGGATTAATCTGTTCGATATGGTGGAGCCAGGCTGCAATTTCTTCATTGGTAGTATTATCAATGATGGTTTCACCCACTTTCCCGCGTACAAACAGCGATTGGATAATCAGGTCGCCATTGAATTGTTTCAGGTTTTCGACGGTATGAGCCAACGTGGTTTTAATCATCGGACGGTTAATCTGCTGAAAGGTTTTTTCCAGTCCTGCATCCAATTTCATCACATTATTATCTACCATAAAAAGTGCATTAAAAATGTCCTGGTTGTCGAGCGTGGTAGAATTGGTAAGTACCGTTAGCTTCGCTTTGGGAAAATGTTCGTCGCGCAGGAAAAGGCAGTCCTGGATGATGCCGGCAAAGTCCGGGTGCATGGTTGGCTCGCCATTACCGGCAAAGGTGATGTTGTCGGGCATAACACCCTGTTCTTTCAAACCGATAAGATGTTGTTCCAATGAGTTTTTAATGATTTCGCGGATATACCAGTTTATCGGCTGAGACGGGTCAATACGTGTCCAGCCACATTCGCAATACACACAGTTGAAGGTGCAAAACTTATGAGTAAACGGAAGTAAGTTTATTCCAAGCGATATGCCGAATCTCCGGCTCTTTACCGGGCCAAAAATGATTTCATCAAAAAGGAATCCTGCCATGTTCTGAATTTTTGGCAAAGATAGCGGAAAATTCTGTTTGAAGATGGTTGGCTTTTCCAGGTTTCCAATGGAAGATTTTTCTTTGACTCTTCCAGGTACTTCGTACGCTGGAAGGTCGGGTTTGGGTTTGATTTTTATTAAAATATTCCTGACAGGGTTTGAAACCCTGTCTGGAATAATGATTACTAAAATTTATATATTGTCATTTTAATAATAAATTAGTTTTTAAGCAAATTCATGCTAGTCAAAAGCATCCATTCCTGAAAATTTAATACCATCTTTCATAAGAATCCAACCTTCTATATTGTTTAGCTTTTTAATATATACCCACCAATCTGACTTTAAGTTTTTAATTTTTCTTCCATATATCTTTTGACCTGAGCTATTTTTTTCTTCCCAAAAAATAAAATGATCGTCAAATATCTTGCCTTTATACCAAAGCATATAGCTTCCTTCACCTTTATAAGCTAATATAAAAATGGTATCATTAAGTGGAAAGTAGTCATTGGTTTTTGTAATTTTTACTTCACCAAACTGAGAAATAGAAAAAATTCCACGTATGGCTTGAATACGTTCGCCATAACTGATAGACGAAATAGCTTTAGTATCTTTATTATAAGATGAATAAACATTAAGATCATTTTCAGCTATCCATTCACCCATAGTACATCCTTCAAAAGGACATGCATTATTAATTATAGTAGGTGGTTTGTAAATATTTAATTTGGATTTAGCCAGTTTAATATATTTACCGTTAGGATAAATATCAATATAATCATGGTACGACTGAAGCGTATTTATTTCCTTACTTCTTTTCCAGAAAGCTTCTTCCTGAAATTTTTTAGCCTCATCAACATATTTGCCATTTGGATAATTATTTAGATAGTTTTGAAAAGAAGAAAAGTTGTTTTCCTTTACAGCAATATCCCATGCTTCAAATTGTTTATTTATTAAATAATAATGCCGTAAAAAGAGGAAAAGTGCTAATATTAACGCACAGATTATTGTAATAATTATTGTGTTTTTTTTCCTTTTCCGTTTTAAGGCATTTAGAAAAGATTCTATTTTGCAAAGCAATTTTTTATAATTATCATTATTAGAATTTAATTCAACAGCATTTTTACAGGAATTATAAGAATCAGTGTGGTAATTAAATTCATATTGCTTCTTGGCAATATTAAACCAAATGTTTGCTATTAATTCAGAATTTGTTTTTAAATCTACATAATCCAATATGGGCTGTAAATAAACATTGATTAAGTTATCAATAACACTTTTGGGATAAGACGTATTATCATCAATATTGTTTAAAATCAGTTCCGATATTTTATTGACAGATTCTATTAATACAAATTCGTCTTGCGTATAATAGTAACTTCCTAAAATAGTAAAGTCGATTTTATTAAACCATTCTTCTATTTCTGAAGGAATGAAACTGGTATGGACTAAACAATTAGAAAGATATAAAAATCCCCGGTTATTATCCCTGTCATTATAGGCTAAATTTTCGTCTGATAAAAAAGGATTTAAAACACGGATAGCCGTATCATAATCTTTATTTATTGTTTTACTGATTCCATAGTATATAGCTGTAATTCTGTCGTCTTTTTTAACAGGATATATTGTTTCAAAAATAGCGATGGCATCATCAACCATGTTTTTATCAAGTAAAATCAGAGCTTTATTATATAAGGCAAAAGTATTTGCTGGTTGAAGTCCAATTATTTTATCATAATAATCACTTGCTTTATTTTTATTTTCCAGTTTGTTGGCAATTATTGCGAGTTTTTCATAAAGGAAAATATCTGTTGTCCTTCTTTCGATCAGTTGTTCTCCAATCGTATTTGCTTCTTGAAACATATCAAGCTTAACGTATGATTTAAAAAGCAGTTCTTTTGCCAATTCATCTTCTTCGTTAATTGCTTGTATTTTTAATGAAAATGAAATCGTTTCTTTAAACAAGAGATTGTTGAAAAGGAACTGTGCATATTCGTGAAGTAATTCAAGATTTAATGGATCCATTTTAAGGCGATCTTCAAGAACTGTTTTTCTGGCTAAATTCTTGGGATCAATAGAATTTTCTGAAACTAATTGACTCCCGCATTTTTTACAGAATTTTTTATCGTCATCGTATGATAAATGGCATTTGGTACAGGTTTTCATAATTCAATGTTTTTATGATTACAATTCATTTCCACATTCTTCGCAAAATTTACCTGCAAATTCTGAAGAGTATTTTTTACCACATTCTGAACAATAAATATCTTCTTCTACATTTTCAGAAATATCAGAAGGATCGTTATCTATTAAAGCTAATCCAAAAATTAAAATAGATAATGAAGCTGTAATAACCAGGTAAAAGCCAATGCCAAAACTTGTAAACAATCCAAAAAAATCATCCCCCATTCGACTAAGAACAAAAAGAAGAAGCAATACTCCCGGAATGACACCCGGAATGATTATGCCAGCTAAATGGCCTTTACGAATTGCATTTTGAGGGTTTCCTAAAAGAGCAACAATAAGTGAAATGGCAAAAGCGATTATGATAATATAGCCAGTTCCGTCGCCTGTTTCTATTAGCGAAATGGAATTAGACCATATTCTTACAAAAGGCATAAAAGTTGCAATAATCCCAATGAAAGATGGTATTATAATAGCGATTCTTTGTTTGTTCATTTAAAAACCCTCCTAATTATTTTATTTTTATATAATAGCAACCATTATCTTCAGTGGGATGAAGTTCGTTATCCAGCATATTGCCTCCGGCAATAAAAATTACATATTCACCGGCTGCAATTCCTGTAATTTTATAAACAAGAATACTTGTTTGTACTAAACCCGAGTTTTTTAAATCAGTTGCATCAAGAATTATTTCCTGCGAATAAGTTGCTTTTTGTGTTTTACTTCTTCCCTGATGGTATTTTGCAAAGGATCCATCCTTTGAGATGGGGCAAACATAAATAAACTCTTTTTTGGAAAATATATTTTGACCAAGTGTTGATTTACTGTCAGCGGCTAAAAATATAGGTTGCTGTATTTCTGTTGGCGAAGCAGGAGCTTTTATGGAATAATTTCCGTCATAATAAGCAGGTATCATTAATCCCTGCATCCCTTCTTTTTGAAATTCAAACTTTTGTTTTTCCATTAATTTGTTATTGGAATATATTCCTGCTTCTTCTGGGGGTAAAATTATATTTTTAGGAAATTCATTTTTTGAAACGAGAATAGATCTTTTCATATACCCCTGCTTGAAAATAACTAATTGTATTCCCTGCTCGAAACTTGAAATCCAACATTTCCCGTTAGCATTGGTTTTTGTTGACGATAGTTCTTTTTCTTGCTTGCTGTCATTTTCATTGAATACCTTAATCGTAACGTCCGATACTGCATTATTGTAAATATCAGTTACGAGGATTTCATTTTTTGTGCTATGACAAGCTTCCATTATAAAAACTGTCAAGATTATTGACAATATTATTTTTATTTTCATTGATTTGTAATTTTATTTTTAAAAATTAAACTAATTTACTTCTTTACTCCCGCAGAAATCACAAATGCTTTCCGACATCTATCGAAATAACTTTCTTTCCGTAATTTGAACAAAATTAAATTATATTTTTCTTGTCAGTTCATCATGTCTTTTACGGTCAAGTAAACCAGCTATTCCGAAACTAATAAACGCAAAAACAACGTTATATAGTAATAAAAGTATTCCACCAATGTTTCCAGCATTAGGTAATGGATTATCATCTCTTATAGCTGAAGCTATACAGATAATACCTACAATAATTGCCAAAACACCAAACAATTGTAATGCGTTTATTAGCCAGCCATCTTCTTTTTCATTTTGGTTGAGAGACCTTGCAAGACCAAAGCACCATGAAGAAAACAGGAAATTATAAAATAGTAAAATGCCTGGAATAATCAACATTTTGGGCTCATGTTTAATTAAATCGGCCCCCAGTTTATTGAGCAAATAAACAGTTGATCCCAATGCAAAAAGCAAAAGAATTATTGAAAAGAAAGTTAGAAATCCCGAAAGAATATTGTTATTATACGGTTCTTTGGAATAACTTTTTATCGTGCTTTCATCTTTTTCAGTTGAGATATCTGTTGTGATTGGTTGTTCTTCTTTTTCGTGGAGTGGCTTTTCACAATGCCAACAGACATCTGAGTTATCTTCAATGTCTGTTCCACAACTTTTACATTTTTGCATAATTACAGGGTTAAAATTAATATATTATGAATTACAATTCGTACACGTTTGTCCTTTTCTTATTTTAGCACCACAATCTGAACAATAATAATATTCATCCTGGGAGGAAATCGTATAGCTGGAAGAAGGCTCAGCTTTTTCTTTCTTTGATGAAACATTTATTACAAAACCTGCGACGGCAATGATTCCACCAATAATCATAATACTATTGGCACTTTCCCTTTTCTGCTTTCGTCCATAATTTTCGCCCTGTACATTTAACCAGTTTCCCAGATCATCCCTGCCGCCAAATATGCTTTGTCCGGATTCTGATGTGTCAAACTTCTTTGGTTGATTGTTTAAATACTGTATCCCACCCCAGGCAAATACAACTAATCCAATAATGATGATGGATAATGATAATTTTTTAATGTCCATAAGAATAAAATTTTTCAATTAATTTATAAATCATTTTAAATATACTTTGTCGTAATCGGAGTATTCTTTTGCTCCGCATTTGGGGCAAAGGGTTCCATTTCCATCTCCGCATTCGTTGCAGTATTTCTTTCCGCATTTGCGGCAGGTATGTACATTGAAATAGTTGGATGAAAAAGTTTTTTCAGCTTTTCGCCCGCAGTTGGGGCAGGATGTGTAATCGCTCATTTTTTTAATGTTTGTTTGTTATTATCTTTTAACCACTAATCCCGAGTACTTGGGCACTAAGGGTATTGTGTTTTAATACTATTTATTCCTGTTTTTAGCAAACTCACCTCTGCCCCTCTCTTGAAAAGAGAGGGGTAAGGTGGTGGAAGATTGAGAGATTTGTCTTTTAATTTTATTTTCATTTGTTTTGCTTTTCAATTTTCGACTTATCCTGATTCCTTTGACCTCCCGCCCTTTTCAATGGAGGGTCGGGGAGGGTTTATTTCAATCCGGAAAAAAGTTTATTATTTTTTCTATGTTTCTTGTGCTTTCTTAGCATTAGATTAATTTGTCATTCATAACTTACAGACATTCCATGTTTCGTTCCTATTCAATAGCATTATCCTTTTTGCAAATACCGCCTGCCGTTGATTTCGTTGTTTAAACATGGAATGTTTTTTAATTCGTAATTCGTAATTTGTAATTCGTAATTGATAATTCGTAACTTATAAACATTCCATATTTCAACCATCTTCAATGGTGAAGGCACTTACCTATACCGGTCTGCACTTTTCCAAGGCAGGTGAAGGTACTTACCTATATCGGTCGGCACTTTCCCAAAGTAGGTGAAGGCACTTACCTATACCGGTCAGCACTTTCCCAAGGCAGGTGAAGGTACTTACCTATACTGGTCGGCACTTTTCCAAGATAGGTGAAGGTACTTACCTATATTGGTCGGCACTTTTCCAAGGTAGGTGAAGGTACTTACCTATACTGGTCGGCACTTTCCCAGGGCAGGTGAGGGTACTTACCTATACTGGTCGGCACTTGACCGAGGCAGGGTTTTGTATAAATTTATCGAAATCAAAGAGCATTATAAAATAATGCCGTAAATTTAAAGTAATAAAACATTGATTTTTAGAAAAGGGGAAGTTAATGTATAAGTGGTAGCTAAGTGCTGATAATTGGTAGGTATGTGGTGATAATTGGTAGTATTTTTTTTAATTTTTCAAAATCGGTAGGACTTGGAAGCGTTGAATAATTACACCTGTCAGGGTTTGGAACCCTGACAGGTGCTTCAGCCGTAATTCGTAATAATTTATTTTCTGATCACAATCTTTTTGATGTAATTAGTATCCTTGCCGGTAACCGTTAACGTATAAATACCTTCTGGTAAATCGCCAGAACCAATTTCTGTGGAATACTTACCATTAGCTGCAATATTCAATTGCTGATAAACAACCACACCCAATGAATTAAAAAGCCTAATATCAAATGTCAGCGATTGTATCGGTTGTATTTCGAGGGTAAATATTCCGTTGTTGGGATTGGGATAAACACTGATGTCAGATTGGGTTAGTTCACTTATTCCGATAGTAGAACCGGCAGTTCCATTTATATATTCAGGTTCAAACAGGTTCCCCCCATAATCGCTGAATTCTTTGTTTGTTGGATTGTTTTCAAAGGAGAAAGTTGATTTTCCTGACATTTTAGTAGTGAACCTAAGATTGCATAATGTAGCATTGGTAATATTTATGCTTTTATCATCGGCAGCCCAGATAAAGGTTAACTTTCCGGCTACAGGATTACCAATGGTAACGTCGCTTATGTCTGCAAACCAGTTATCGGCTCCGGTAAAAGTTAATTTGTTTGCATCGTAACTGATGGTAAACTGGAAAGAACCCAGATTTGGCATATTCGAAATATGAACAGGAACGGCTATTTCGTTATTGGAATCATAAACGGGTTCAATACTGATCGTGCCTTGTTGGTTAACGGCTACAATATCTTTAGTAAGGTTATAGGAACCGTTGGCGTCGCCATAGATGATTCCGTTGAAATTTTGAATAACATTTTTGTTTTCAACGGCAAAGGGTGAATTATTAAACAGCCAGTTGCCGGATGGAAAAGAAGAGATGATGGATGCAATACGTTTTTTAATCAACAAAACGTCGGTTACCGATAGATTTCCGGAAGAATTAACATCGCCACAGGCTAAAAACAAGCCATTCAATTGTGAAATGTGAACAATGTGTTTTTTAAATAAAAGAACATCAGTGCTCGTTATGCCTTCCCAGGGTTTATCTGTTATTGCTTCAATGGAATAATTTCCGTTATAGATATTGTCGAAAATATAATTTCCGGAATTGTCGGATGAGGTAGTTGCCACAGTATTGCCATTGGAATTTTTCAGCTTTAGAGTGATATTGCTCAATGGCGTATTATCTGCATTGGGGTAGATAATTGTACCACTAACGGATGGCAACCGGATAATGGTAATTTCTCCATCATTTGTCCCGTAAAGGATATTCTGCGACTGGCTATTGCCCATGATGGCATTGGAGAGTGTGAGCGGAAGCGTATTTTCGGTACCGGTTACATTTACAGCAAAGCCAAGATTGACCACAGCTCCCGAATTGCCCAGGAAGGGAAGTTGTTGCATGGAAAAAGCTACCACGCGCAAAGTGGTGGAATTAATCAGCGAAGCCTGCACCATATGCCCCTGGGCACGGTTAGTCAGTGTTACGGAATTGGGGATATAGCTCATGGATGCCGGAAAACTGATATCGAACTGGAACCCGACAAAAGGTTCGTAATTTTCGGCAGAAACCTGAACGGTAACCGTGTCGCTTTTAAAACAGGAGGTATCCATCACCGAAAGGTAATTGGGAATAAAACCATTGCCCGACAGGCTGATGTTTTTCGGATTTTCGTCGGGGTCGTTGCTGAAAATCTTCATCGTTCCGTTGGTTTGTCCTTCCGTGGGAGGATGAAACTTTACCGGAATATCGGCATATTCCCACTGATTCACCCGAAAGGGTAATGTAATATCAGAAAAAAAGGTTGTATTGGTAAACTGGAGTTGGTTTACCTTTAATGTATCATTTCCATAATTATAAACTCTGAGGATTTGCCTTGCCGTATCAAGGATGGAAACGTCGCCGAAATTCAGGTTGTTGTCGCACCAGATATTGGCTGCGGCAATTTCCAGATACCCGTTATAGGAAGCAGAAACAATATTTTGCCCGTTGCTATTTCCAATGATCACATTATTCAGGTTTAACGGATACCAGCCTCCAGTGCCATTGACCGAAAAACTCATCGTTACTACATCTCCATTGTTACCGGAAAAAGGCTGGTTGTTGGGAGAATAAGCGACGATGCGCAGTACGTTTCCCGATAATACATTGGCTGAGACCAAATGATTCGTTTTACGGCTTGTCAACTGAATGCTACCCGGCAGGTAGGCGAGGGGAGAAGGCAATTGAAGGTCGAACTGAAAACCGGTAAAGGCTTCCATATTGTTGATGGATAGACTTAAATTGGCCTGGTTTCCTGAATAGGCAAACATGTTGCCGCAATGCAGTTCGTTAACCGCAAACGCCACAGCCAGGAGGGCTACGGTGGACGACGCCTGGTCGGGATCGTTGCCGACGATGGTCATTGTTTTCTGATATGTGCCTTTGACGGTGGAGGTGAAACGTACCGTAACCGTTGAGTTTCCGTTGGGCGGAATGCTAAAAGCGGTATTCCCGACAACGGTAAAATACGGACTGTTGAATGTGATGTTGCTAATCTGTAAATTCTGATTACCCGTATTGGAAATGGTTACGTATTGATCGGATGTATTTCCCAGGGGAATCTGTCCGAAATCAAGGCTGGTTGGATTCAGATTGATATTGGGCGCCAGCAGGGTGAGCGTTCCGCTGACGACACCGGTTAAAATGTTGACCGATGAAGCATTTCCAATGATGGCATTGGTAGGTGTCAGGATATAATCGCCCGGTATCGTACCGGCATTCAGCGCAAAGGTGGCAATGACTCCGCTGTTGCCCAGAAAAGGAGCATTGTTAAACGAAAAACCGATGATCCGCAGAATATTGCCGGTCATCAGCGTGGCGCTAATCATTTGCCCGTTGCAGCGGGCAGGATTTAATGCAGCCGAATTGGCAACATACGCGAAAGGCGCAGGGAGTGGCACATCCAACTGGAATGCCACAAAGGGATCGGAATTAGTGATGACAATCTGTATGGTTACCTGCTGATTTGCCTGTACCTGGGCTGAATTGATCTGCATGATGTTGTCGGCTGAGGCAAAGCCCGGCCATAGCAGAACAAGACAGAGAACTATTTGATATCTTATGTTTTTTAGCATGGCGTTCTTTATTAATAATTTATTTATTGATTTCTGATAAACTCACTATTGCTTCTAACGACTCCATCCATTATCCTTCTTTCAATGAACAAACTCCTTTTTTTAGCAAACTCACCCCTGCCCCTCTCTTGAGAAGAGAGGGGTGAGGCAGTGGAAGATGGGGCGTTTCGTTCGCTTTCTTTGTGGTTTTCTTTATTTGTTTTTTCATTGGCTTGTCTTTTCCTTTTTCGACATATTCTGATTTCTTAAGTTCCCCTCTCTTGAAAAGAGAGGGGCTGGGGGAGCGTTTGTTTCAGTTCGGGAAAAAGCTTGTTTGCAAACATTCCTGATTTTCTCGATTACGTTATTCTGATTTTCCAATTCTTCATTTTTGATTCGAAGTACAGATAATCCATAATGTTCAATAATTTGCGTACGGTTTTCGTCATACCCTTTCTGATAATTGTGTATTTTACCATCTATTTCAAGTACTAATTTCTTTTCATGACAAAAGAAATCAGCAACAAAGAAATATTCACGTTTACTCCGTTCGTAAATGATAGGAAACTGACGATAAAATTTAAGCCCGTCTAATTTCCGATTACGTACCAATTTCCAAATAATTTCTTCTTCTGGTGTTTGGTTTTTTCGGAGCCAGCGAGTAACGGTTTTTACCTCTTCTGAGTAACGCATTTATTTTACTTATTTAATGTTATCGGGTTTTTATACAAACTTGCTTCTTTTTTCAATGAACACACTCCTTTTTTTAGCAAACTCACCCCTGCCCCTCTCTTGGGAAGAGAGGGGTGAGGCAGTGGAAGATGGGGCGTTTAGTTCATTTATTTTGTTTTTCATTTGTTTTGCTTTTCAATTTTTGACTGCCCTGATTTCTTTGACCTCCCGCCCTTTTCAAGGGAGGGTCGGGGAGGGTTTGTTTATGGTTGGGCGAGTTTGTTTATCGTTGAAAACCGTTGAATTATTTTATCACAATCAACTTAATATCCCTATAATATCTTGCCTTTTTAGCTTCCGTTGCTGTGGCTTGCATACGGCAGATATAGACTCCGGCTTTGGGCGCCTGCCAGTGCAGTTGATGGTTGCCATAGCTGAGCGTGGCATCCTGAAGGCGGGTAACCAATTGTCCGTATAGATTATAAATACTGATGTTTACCTTTGCGTTTTCCGGCAAGTCGAAGCTGAGGGTTATATCGCTGGAAGTTGGGTTGGGATAGGCTTTCAGGCTGTAATCCGATGGAATGGGAAGTACTTCACCCGCTTTGATGACGGTTACATATTGTCCCTTTTTGTCTCCTCCGGTAACATCTCCCCAGTTGAGGATGGCATTACCCGCTTCGATGTGCAGGATATCCTGCAAACCCGCTGGTATGGTTTTGCCCGAGAAGCTGAACAGGATTCCGGTGATGGTGGTATCGCTTGCCGTGTAAGCAAATTCAAAGTCTTCTACCAGCGACGACAGTTTCACCTCTTTCAGGTTGCTTCCTTTCAGCGTAAACTGGAGCCCGGCAACCTGTGCATCGCTCCTGAACTTGATACGATCCGGTTGCAGATAGATGTATGCAGGAACTGCATTGGTGCCAACGACATTGCTGATGCTCTTTTTATTTCCGGTAATCAGGTTCACTACTCCAATCACATCAAGTACATTTACCGAATTATCGCTGTTTACATCTGCCGCATCAAAGATGAATGGCTGAGGATTCTGATTGAGCAGGTAGGAAATGATGGTGGTAATATCGAGTACGTTTACGGTAAGATCGCCGTTGGCATCACCCGCCGAAGCTGTTACCGGTATGGCATTGACAATATGCGAGGAATCCGACTCGGCAAAGTCGGTGCGGACGACCTTGTAGTAATAATAGTAATGTGTGCCTGGCATAACGTTGAAGTCCGTAAAAAGGGTATCGGTAATGAGTTCCGTATTGATTAGTGCCGGAGTGGTAAAGGTAGTATCCGTAATGTTCTGGAAGCGGTACATGTTGAAGCCAAGCAAATCCTCGATATCCGCATTGTTCCATTCGAGCTTTACCTTGCCTAGGCCCGCGGTAGCCGTAAAGTCCATGGAAGAGGAACCGGCGGCATTGATCAGGAATTCAAAACGCATATCTTCTACAGGTGTTTCCCAACCTTCTAAATCTCTTGCCCCGGCAACCCTAAGGCGGTTGATGCCATCGCCGGTATAGAGTTTAATGGTTTTGTAAGCCGTCCAGATGCGATGGGTAGCATCCCAACGCCCGGAATCGGCAACCGGTTGCTGGGTATAGGGATAACGAACCCCGAAGGTAAGTTGTGGAGTATAGGTAGTATCCATCTCACGGTTAAAATACACATCAAAACGCTGGGTACCTACACCTACCGGCTCCACGTATTCATCCTGGGCGTCTTTCCCATTGACAAGGATTTTCCAGGTTACGGCATGGCAGGAGTCAGGAGGTGAATTTAAAAAAGGCTGATAATTAATAAGAGGCAAAGTGAAATTGTCAAAAAAATCACAAACCCTATCATCTATTTTTTTAATAACAGTTGTACCAAAATACTGATTATTAAAGTAGAGAATATCAAATTGAGATTCAATAGCGCTTACCGTATAATTATCCCTTACAAACATGGGATTAATGAATGTGTTGTTTTGTTTGCTTTCAGGTAGAACTTCATTAATTGATAACCTTGTACCACTATTAATAATATTATTAAATTTAATTATATTACCAGTGTTAAAATTTCCAATTGCTATGAACCTACCATTAGTGCATTTTGAAATAAAATTATTATTATTTAATGTTTCAAAGTATTCGATACTAGCTCCATATAATGCTGTCAAAACATTATTATTAAAATTTTTTGCACCAGAGACTGAAAGACTACCAGATGAACTATTGAAAATACAATTAGATACGTCAAAATCCAAATCGGTACAACTAACATTAGAGTTCCTTAAAGGAAATCCAAAATTGTTGAAGGAACAATATTTAAATATACTAATTGTATCCTTATGTCCATTTAACCAAAGAAATCCAAAAGTAGACTCTCGTTTACTAGTGATATAAATTAAACTATCTGGCGTTCCAATTGCAGAGACATTGCCCTTAACTACTATAGAAAAGGGCGGATACAAAATAATTTTTGTCCCGGGTTTAATTATAAGAATGCCATTATTACTAACTCTAAAGCTATTGTTGACAAGCCATAATTTATTTGGAGTTAATACTAATGTTGTATCCATTACTCCCGAAAGTTGTTCACCATTTTCAACATTTAATACAACTTGTTGAATTGTTGTATCTGCACATCCTTTAAACCAAAATAGCAAATCAAAAACAATATCCCGGTCGTGGGCTACATTGGGAGAAATATGGAGCTTCATGGGATCGAACTGGCTGGTGCGGGTAGCATAAGGGCTCATACTGCCAATAAAAGAGGATGGTTTTATGATTTGTGCCATAGTAGTGTCTTCGAATTCATGAAAACGAAGTTTGAACCAGGTACTGTCACATTGCCCACCGGTATTACGGGCAGTAAACCAGAATTGTATAGTTTCACCGGCATCTACCCTGCCATCGTTATCATCTCCGGCAAGTGTGTCAATCATAGTTTGGGATATCAGCCGTACTTCGGTGGCGGGTATTTTATTTAAGGCTTCTTCAATATTTAAAAAATTAGATGTGCTCTGGATGAGCTTTACCCACATCAGTTCCATGCTTTCATCAGGTATCAGCGAACGGTAAAGGGCCAAAGAACCTGATAAAATCGGCGCCGCCATGGAAGTTCCCTGGTAAACACGATAATTCCCATTCGGAATGGTGCTGAGAATATTTGTGCCGGGAGCTTTCATTTCGTAGTTGTTAAGGGTTGGAGATAGGCTGAAGGTTGGACCTGTACAGTCAGAATTGCTGAAGCCTCCATCTGGAGCCATAACTCCTAAAACATACGATAATGCAGCAGGGTAAAATGGATCACCCAAGCAATCACCGATATCAAGATCGTCATTTCCTGCCGCAGCTACTAATACACAGGTTGCATAGGCATTTGCCAGCGCTTGTTCCATCGTTAGAGAAAGTGCATAGCTTCCAAAACTCATATTAATCACCGTAGCTCCTTTCTGGGTAGCATAAATAATTCCCTGGGTAATGGTGGCGGCATCGCCCCGTCCGGAGCTTTGGAAAACTTTCAGCGGCATAATCTTTGCTCCATGGCTTACGCCACTGATGCCAATGCCATTGTTGGCTTCGGCGGCGGCTATTCCTGCCACATGGGTTCCGTGGCTGTTGTCGTCCATGGGGTTGTTGTCGTTGTTAATCCAGTCCCAGCCGCGCACATCGTCCACAAAACCATTACCGTCGTCATCTATGCCATTGCCGGGTATTTCGCCGGGGTTAATCCATATCTTATTCATCAGGTCGGGATGCAGCCAGTCCACACCGGTATCGAGGATGGCAATCACCTGTGTACTATCCTTACCATTTACACTATCCCAAACAGCATCGGCATGTACGGCAGGGATATACCATTGCTGGGAGTACAACGGATCATTGGGAGTCGAAGATTTTAAATTTCCACCATCGTTTGAAAAAGTTGATTGTTGATCGTTGGTAGTTGATTGGTGATTGACGATTGACGATTGTTGATTTCCTGTAGTTTTAAGATAATCCTGCATTTCCTTTTCGGAAAGGATAGGGGACAGGGGCTTGTCGTCGGTGATGGAAAGGAGGTAATTGGGTTCGGCATACACCACATGGGCGGTATCCTTTTTCAGGGTATCCATCAGGGCAAAAAGATCTTCCTGCCGCGCGAACTTCAGCTTATAGATGTTGTGCAGGCTGGGCTTTTCAAACTCTTTTCCGTTAAAAGCCTTTAAGATCACCTTCGATTTCAGCCGCTGTTCGCCTGGGAAGAGCTTTTCGGCGGTGGTAATATTAAAGTTGGCAAAGATATTATCAATAGTATTAATTCCGGTTTGTGCCTGGGAGCCTTTGTAGGAAAGGTTCACCACCACTTCGTCACGGAATTTTATGAGTACTTCGCCCGGGACAAATTCCATGGCTGACGTACGTGGATTCTGCCTCACCACCGAATCGGGCGGCTGGTTGGCGAAGAGTTGCTGCTGCGAATAGGCTGAGTTAAGCCCGAGAAGCAGCATGACGAATAAGAAGTAAAGTTTTTTCATTTGTTATTAATTTTATAATTTATTGGTCAAATGGAATATCCATAAAATATCATTTTCGGTTTGTATGAGCATTATTCTTATGGATATTTCATGAGAGGTGTTTTAAATTGATAATGTTTATTTTTTTTCTTTAACCACTAAGAGCCTTTAGTTTTGCGAATTAAAAAAGAGGTATTACTTTTATAAAATAGTTAACCGGAAAGAGCAGAGGTGAACTAAACAGAGTCATAGAAGAATCTCTATTTTGTGTATTAGTCCTCTGCCCTTTTTGAGTTGAGATTTGCCAGTTAGAATCTTAAGTTATAAGGCTTATTAAAGGTTTCAGCTTCTCAACCAATCCGGTAACGTTTTTTGTTTTAACCTTAAATGCAAAGTTATGAAAAAATTTTATGTAGGCATTGACATTTCAAAAAGCAAGTTAGATGTAGCTGTTTATGATGCAGAAAAAAAGAAAATAGCCAACAAATTTGTGATTAAAAACGAAGCAGATGGTATACAATCTTTGTTTTCTACATTAAAAAAAGAAAAGATAAACTTGGAAGATTGCTGGTTTTGTTTCGAACATACCGGTCATTATGGATTTTCCTTATGTTATGAATTAGAACAAATTTGCTGTGTGTATAGCATAATTCCGGCACTGCAGATAAAGCTTTCACTTGGAATGACTCGAGGAAAAAATGACCAGGTAGATGCCGAAAGGATAGCGATGTTTGCTTATACGTTTCGGGATAAGCTACAACCATCGAAGATGAGTTCTGATTGTTTTCAGAAAATAAAACAATTACTTACTTATCGTAATCAAATGGTAAGGATATCCACACAGTTGCAAAATAGTTTAAAAAGTCATCAAGCAGTTTGCCAGTTAACTCATTTTGATTATGTAGTTGATGAAATTAAAAAACAAATAATTGAGGTTAAGGTAAAAATTGAATCCATTGATGAGTTATTAATGTCAGAAATAAAAAGAGATAAAACCCTTGAAAATAATTTTAATTTATTGAAAACCATCAAGGGAATAGGTCCAATTATTTCAATTTATTTACTGGTTTTAACTCAAAATTTTGAATCTTTTACTGATGCACGTAAATTCAATTGCTATGCCGGAATAGCGCCTTTTGAACACTCATCAGGATCAAGTATCCGGGGCAAAACAAAAACAAGTTCATTGAGAAATAAAACAATTAAGTCCCTTTTGTTTAATGGAGCTAATGCGGCTGCGCTTCATGACAAGGAAATAAAGAATTATTATAAAAGAAAAAAAGAAGAAGGGAAACATCATCAGTCTGTAATGAATGCCATTGCTTGTAAACTTGTTTACAGGGCTTTTTCAGTAATTAAACGACAATCTCCTTATGTAACATTATATGCACAAAATTTTAAAAAAAATTTGGTTTAGTCTTAGAATACACAAAGGAGGCACAAAGGGTTCTTTATTTTTTTTTAACCACTAAGAGCATTAGAATCACTATGAAATTATAGCTCTTTTAATATTTTTCTTTCTGGAATCCCCATTCCCTTAATATATTTTTATAGGTTTCGGGATAGTTAGCTTTGATAATAAGGATAAGGGAATTAAGTGCTTTTTTCAGCGCTGCTTTCATTTGTTTTTTATTTCCTACCATCAGCGAAACGTTGCTGTCCGTTTCACTTGCCTTTAGCATCAGGGTGGCAAAGCGTTCGCAAACGGGATTCCAGAAAGTGGAACCATACTTATTGTTTTCTATTCCATGGGTTACCAAGGCTGCTTTGAGCATTTGAAGTGCTTCGTTGCGCTGGTTATGATCCTTGGGAATAATGTAAACGGAGCCTTTATGCACTATTCCAAATTGTGGGTAGTAGGCAGGGGCTTCTGCTTTACCATATTTTTCCATCAAATCGTTTTTTATAAAACCTATGTGATCATCTATTTCTTTGTCTATGGTTTCAAAATCCTGGGTCAGCGATTTGCGACCCGAACCGGTTGTTTTGCGCTGATAGACCAGATCGGAAAAATTCTGAGCCTGTGTTTTGAAATCGGAAGATAAAAGCCAGATAAGAGTAAATGATGATTGTTTTTCCCAGGTTAATGCTACATTGACAGCCAAATCGGCAAAATCGCGATCGGCTTTGGGTATGTTGCCGGTGGTGCTTTTACCGGTAACATCGGGCTGTGGATCAGAATCAGCCGGAGGTGTGAAATTTTCTTCTGGTACCATAATTTTTTGTTTTTATATTGTTTGTTATAAAATAGTAGTAGTCACGTTGATGTTAGAAATAAACCTTTCGGGTTGTTAAAACCTGACGGGTTTTAATAAAAGCCGGTGAAGGCACTTACCTATACCGGTCGGCACTTGACCGAGGCAGGGTTTTGTATAAATTTATCGAAATCAAAGAGCATTATAAAATAATGCTTCAAATTTAAAGTAATAAAACATTAATTTTTATAAAAGGGAGAGTTAATGTATAAGTGGTAGCTAAGTGCTGATAAGTGGTAGGTAAGAGCTGATAAGTGGTAATGTTTTGTTTTTAAAAAATGTATTTTTTGCCTGTTTTTTTGTAGGGAAATAACCCAAAATGGATAAAAGGAAGGAACAGGCGATGATAATATAATATATATTTTTAAACCTTTCCTTATTTAACTCTTTTCCCGAGTATTCGGGACTTTGTACGCTGTAAGGTTTTCAAAACCTGACAGGTGTTTCAGTCGTAATTAGTAATTTTTAATTCGTAATTGTTACTGTAAGGTTTTCGCCAATATTGTGGAAATTTAATTCGTCAATTGTTTTTTCAAGTCGTTCCAGTGATTACGCGATACCGGGAGGTTAACATTGCCATCAAGGGATACAATGCTTTTGTGACGGTCTATTTTGCGTATTTTTTTTAAATTGACAAGAAATTTTTGGTGTATGCGAAAAAAACCTTTGGAAGCTAATTCGTTTTCAAGGTAAGAGATGGATTTGGAAACGGTTAATTGGGGTAATTGTTCCGAGGAATCTCCAGAACGTTGTAATTTATTGCATTCGCTGTAAAAGACATGGGTGTAGTTCCCATCGCTTTCACAATAAATAACATCATTTACAGGTAAAAAAACAAACGATTGTTTTTCTGTAATTACTAAATTTTGGTCTTTGTTAAAATAATAATCAGAAAGTAAGTTATTTCTTGTTTCGTTGGTAAAAATCTGTTTCATGGCTTTGTTCACGGCTAAGCGCAATTCATTTCCATCGATGGGTTTTAGCAGGTAATCGGTGGCGTTTACTTTAAATGCCCGAACGGCGTATTGGCTGTATGCCGAAATAAAAATGATGTGGTAATTATGGGGACACGAAATTTTTTGTAGCAATTCAAATGCGGTAGTATTACCCAACTCCACATCGAGAAACAACAGGTCGAAGGAATAGGTAGCTATGTTATCAATGGCTTTTTGAGCTGAGCTAAATTCAGCAACAACTGTTATTTCGGGGCATGTTGCTTTTAGTTGCTGTTTAAGATGTTCCAGATGGATAGTTTCATCCTCTATGATTACGGCTTTTATCATGACGAATATTTTTAATGGGTATTTCTAAGATAATGCAGGTTCCATCAGTGTCGGAATGCGATATTTTTATGCTGTTTTGTCCCTCCATCAGTTGCAGGCGTTCGGCAATGAGTTGCATGCTCATTCCGTTTCCTTTTTGGGGAGTGGACTGCTCTTGATGCACAAATCCCGGACCGTTATCCATAATGCTTATCAGTAGTGATTTGCCGGATCTGGAAATCTCTATTTTCAACAATCCTCCGGTAGCATCCATCCGTTGTTTTATCCCATGCCGGATGGCATTTTCCACCAATGGTTGCAGCAGGAGTGGAGGAATAAGTATTTCTGTTGGTATGATGTTGCTGTTGGTAAAGATTTCAAAGTTAAAGTCGCTGCCATATTTTTTTTCGAGGAAAACATAATCTCCGATAAGTTCTAATTCTTCGGCAAGGGTAATTTCTTCTTTTCGCACGAAGAAGAGGTTTTGCTGCATGAAACGGGAGAATGTCCGGGCATAATTGCTTGCTTCATCTATTTTTCCCGATTCATTCAACACTACAATCTTAGCCGTACAGTTGGAAATAAAATGGTTGTCCAATTGCTTCGACAGGGTAGCCGATTTAAGCCGTAGGAGTTCCGATTTGTTCTTTTGTCTGCGGGTGATATGTCGCATCGTTAACCGCAAAAAAAGCAGGATAAGCATTAGGACAACAAAAGATTCGATAACGTAAAACCAGGCAGTTTGCCAGAAAGGCGGCAGTATGGTAAAGCTGATTTGCGAAACGGGGGCGTTGGTAAAATCATTGGTAAGCGAAGCTTTTACATAAAAAGTATATTCCCCGGCAGGCAGATTGGAAAAAATTACGGAGGAATTTTTGTAACCGCTTATCCACTCATCCTGGTATCCTTTCAGAAAATAGCTGTAGCGTACGGCCTCCGGAAAATTGAGCTCGGTAACCGGGAAACAGATACGCAGGTTGTTGGATGCGAATGGAATTTCAATGAGTTTATTTTCTAAATCTAATTTTTGATAATGTGTATTATCACGGTCGGTTATGGAAAGTGTGTTAATTCTGGCAACGAGCGTATAAAATGGCGTTTCAAAATCTTTCGGAAATATCTTTACCACATTATCGGAAGTCGGGAGCCAGAGGTTGCCGTCGTCGTCCTTGTAAAAGCAGTTTTGTCCGGGTTCGCCGCCAAAGTAGCCAGCGTTTTCGCCATATATTGTAAGAAAGGGTTTAGCGCCGGCATAGTAGCGGTTGAGGTCGAGCACAAACAGGTGTCGCGTTCCGGCGGCAAACAGAAGATTATTGCCGGCAATTTCGGCAGTCATCAGGTCTTCGGTAATCATATCCGGCGAAACGGTAATGTATTTCCCGTCTTTGAACAAAAGCAAGCCACGGCTGGTAGCTGCCCATATGTGGTGATATTGATCCATCAGCAAATCATTGAAACGTATTTTATCATAAGTAATAAAACTTGCCTTATGGGTACTTTCATTCCATTGAAGCAATCCACGCGATAATCCTAAGTAAAAGTTTTGGTTGTCTTTTCGCAGGATAGCAAGGATGGTATTTCGTTTGCCGGTAGTAGTTATATCAAACAGACTATCCACCCTGTAGTTTTTATCGATGGCAAGCAGTTTGGTCATATTTCCGACCATTATCCTTTTGCCCGACTCGTCGCGGTAAATGGTAAGAGAGGCAGAAGGCATCTTATCTTTTATGATGGATAATGAATTTTTTACAGGTAAAAAAACACCTACACCTGGAGCTGCTGCTATCAAAAAGTCATTATAAAATCCATGGCATCCTCCGTTATAATAGTTGTTTATAAATTTCGGTTGCCAATGGTTTATTATCTTGCCATTTTTGATTCTGAATAGTCCATGGTTATAACTGGCAAGCAGTTGTTCGTTGTTGAATATTCCCATGGCAGTCCATACATTTTCGGGATAACCCTGTTCGGGAAAGAAATACAGGTATTTTTTCAGGAATATCTTCAGCAATCCTTTTTCGGTAGCTACCCAGGCATTGCCTTCTTTGTCCAAAAGCATATTATGTATGCTGTTGTAATTTCCTGGTATTTGTTGCAATCTCCCGTTTATTAGAATAAAAATTCCCCCTTCGTCATTAGAAAAAATAAAATCATGTTTTTCTAAACATAATATTGAAGCTGAAGGGTCACTAGTAGCGGGAAATTTTGCGATATCTAACGTAAATGATTCAATTATTGCATAATTTCTCTTCGGCGAAAGTCTCTTGATAAGTAATCGTTTATTATCAGTTTTTGTCCATAAAAAAACATCTTCTGCGTCTATATTTACATTCCATACTTTAAGTCCTGAAGTACAAACAAGGCGAGTTTTTTGGGAAATTAAATCTATCTCATACAAATTGACACCTTCAGAAATAAGCAAAGTATTTTTTAAAAATGTATGATGCCTTATTTTTTTATAAAAGCGAGAAGGTATAATATCAACAAATCTTCTTTTATTTACGTCAAAAATCCGTAATAAAGAGTCTTCATTAATAGCACTTGTCGCCATGAACTTGTGTTTGCCGTAAAAATAAAAAGAAGCAGAATAAAACTTTTTTTCCATGCTATGCAGATGAATGATTTTCTCATCAACAATGACATCCAGTCCAACTTGGGTAGCCACAAATACGGTGTCGCCCGAAAAGGCTATATCATTTACGGCATAACTGGAAAGTCCGTCGCGTTCGGTGTAATTTTTGAACGTAAATCCATCAAAACAACTGACTCCGCCATAGGTGCATGCCCATATTTTGCCATCCGGAGCCTGGCGTATCCGCATTACCTGCATCTGCACCAAACCATCTTTTTTGGGGGTATACAAGCGGGTGGCATAGTCCTGCCCATAGGAAATCTCCGCTAATATCAGGGTGAGAAAAAATAATAACCGGTTCTTCAAACCACACTTCATTTGTTAATGCATTATATCAGGCATAAATAATAAATCAGTCATCGTAGGCAGTCAAAGATACAATAGTCATTAATGAATTCCCTTTAACAATCATAAGCTCTCGTAGAATAGCGATCGTTAAAAAGAACAATTAAATTAATGCTCCAAATATAATTAAATATAAAAAGCAAAAATAAAAACATAAAAAATTTTCTTTTTTTTGATAAAAAGCAATTGTTTTATGTAAAAATGTACGGGTATAGCTAATTTCGGAAGTTTTTTTTAACTAACCCGTCAGCGTCCGAAGGACCTGACAGTATTAATCCGGATACACCGATGACACAATTAAACAAATAAAAAATTATGTTTCCGGGAAAAAGGATGTTTACCCCCAGATCGTTGTAACAAACCTGGAATTTGTTATAACAGGATCGTTGGTTATTATAGGATGGTTTAGTTCAAGAGCAGTTCCGGCAATAATTCTGTCATGTAGTTCCGGAATATCCGAGATTTGAAAAGTATTTATAATGGTATTAAGAGTAGTTTCTTTTTCTTTTATAGAAGGATACTTATTACAGTAATTCTTTACATTATCAAGATTAATATCAATTTTGCCTTTTTCTGATAAATATCCTAATTCGGCAAATACGATAGCCGGTATGTATATTTCCATTTCGCCATGCTCTGCTTTTTCAAACAATTGTTTTACTTTGGCAGATAATTTACGTTTTTCAAGACGAATAACAATTGCCATTGTATCGGTTACATACTTAGTCTTCAAGAGGGTAAAGCGTTTTATAATTTAAAAATTCTTCTTCTACATGACTCGCTTCGGCTTCATCTAATTTTGTAAGCTCTTGTTTTAAATTATCATTGTAACTATTAGGTAATTTTCGTTCGCGGATAAACTGAATGAAATCTAAAATTTCCAAAAGCGCCTCCGACGGAAGCCCTTTTGTAAATTTTAGTATGTTGTTTTCTAATTGTAAGGTAGTCATATCTGCAGGATTATACCAATGCAAAGATAATAAAAAATTACCATTAACAGTTGAAAACTGGGCAGGATTTACTTCATTTCCTGTTTTTTCTTGTAAGCAGCCACTCCGTCGTCGAGGAATTTGATAAATTCGTCAATATTGAGGTTATAAGCCCTTGGAGCGACTAATTTTTCGCCTTTGGAGTCGAGCAGTACATAGTACGGCTGGGCATTTACATTGAAATGGGTAATCTGGAAATCGGCAAACTTTTTTCCGATGGATGTTTTCATCTTGCCGTCGTAGCTCGATTTTACCCATTCCTTTTCGGGGAGTTCGGTCTTGTCGTCTACATAAAGGGCAACGATGACAAAGTTGTTTCTGAGCCGCTGTAGCACTCTTGGATCGGACCATACGTTGGCTTCCATTTCGCGGCAGTTAACGCAACCGTGGCCTGTGAAATCAACAAAAATGGGTTTGTTTTCCTTTTGGGAACAGGCCAGCGCCTGATCGTAGTCGAAATAGCCTTCCAGTCCGTGTGGAAGATGCAAAAACTCTTTATATTTTGGCGTGTCGCAAAGAGAAGTATTTGCAGTTTGACCGTTGGATGACATTTTTACGTTATCGCGGATAATCGTATTCAGATCAAAATCGAGTGATTGTTGTGGCGGGATATATCCCGAAAGGACTTTTAACGGAGCGCCAAACATGCCGGGTATCATATAAACAACAAAGGCAAAAGTGATAATGGCAAGGATAAGCCGGGGAACGCCGATGTGTTTGCTATCGCTGTCGTGAGCAAATTTTAGTTTTCCCAGCAGGTAGAATCCGCAAAGGGTAAAAATAACAATCCAGAGCGAAAGATAAACTTCACGATCGAGGATATGCCAGTGGTATGTCTGATCGGCTATACTCAGAAATTTTAATCCTAATGCCAATTCAATAAATGCAAGGACAACTTTAACGGAGTTGAGCCAACCTCCCGATTTAGGCAAATTGCTTAGCCATGAAGGGAAGAAAGCAAAAAGAGTGAAAGGTAAGGCAAAGGCTAAGGAAAATCCGAACATCCCGATGATGGGTTGTAATATCTGTCCTCCGGCAGAAGCAACCAATATAGCTCCGACGATAGGTCCGGTACACGAAAATGAAACAAGAACAAGGGTAAAAGCCATGAAAAATGCTCCGACGATGCCGCCTTTATCGGCTTTGCTGTCGGCTTTGTTTACCATCCAACTGGGCATGGTAATTTCAAACATACCGAAAAAGGAAGCGGCAAATACCATGAAAATGATAAAAAACAAAATATTGGGTAGCCAGTGTGTGCTGAGGAAGTTGGCAAAGTTTGCGCCGAGGGTAACGGCTACTACTGTTCCGATGATAGTATAAATAGCTATAATGGAAAACCCGTAAACTAATGCCTGTAATCTTGCTTTTGCCTTGTTGCTGCTATCGTGCATAAAAAAGGTAACTGTCATGGGGATCATTGGAAAGACACAGGGGGTGAGTATTGCTAACAAGCCGGCCAGAAAGGATAAAAAGAAAACTAACCATAATGATTTGTTAGCCGTCGACATCACGCTGCTATCGGCGGATGCCGCAACAGGAGCCGGTTTCACCGTATCTTTTGCTACCTTGCCGGTATCCTTGGCGGCGGCAGTAGTGGCGGCAACTGTATCGGCGGGTGCAACGTTTGTTTCAGCGGTGGTAGCACCGGGATTGATTTTAAATTCAAAATCCACATCATTGGGAGGCAGGCATTGCTTGTCGTCGCAACTCATAAATTCAAACGTCCCTTTGACAAGGAATGGCTTTTGGCTCAGTATTTTGATTTTTTGCTTAAAAACAGCCCTGTCCTTAAAATATTTTAAAACCATTTTAAAATTAGGATCGTATTCAGATATAGATTTGGTTTCAGAAACCTTGCCCATACGTTTATAATCTTTACTATCTGTAAAAGTGAAAGTAGTTGCCGGAGGACTCATGGAAATGTGCTGTGAATACAAATGCCAGTTCCTTTCGATTTTAGCCGTAAAAATCAATTCAACCTGGTCGGTTCCAATCATTTTTTGGCTATAGCTCCATTTTACAGGTTCCAGTACCTGCGAAAAAGCGGTAATGTTGATAAATAGTAATGTACTGAAAATTAAAAAATACTTTAATCTCTTGGAATTCATATCGTAAAATAATTTGGGTTTGTTTTTCTCGGCGGCAAAAGTAATGTAAAAATATAGCTATGTCAATACCAGCCTGAATTTTTTAAAAAATTTCTACCTGATAAATTTGTTTTGTATGCGGATCAATACGGAAACGATTATCTGTACGATGCCCGATAACCCATACAATTTTGTTGTCCGAAACTAAAAGCCAGGTATTTTCCTTGTCCGAAATGGAAAGTTTTTGGTCAATAAAATAATCACTGATTTTTTTACGGGTTTTCATCCCGAAAGGAATAAACCAATCGCCTTTTTGCCAGCGTCGCAAGGTTAGCGGAAAGGATAGCTTATGAACATCGAAGTTGGCAATAGTCTTATCTTGGGGAACTTTGTAATCAGGAGTCATTTCAAATTCTGTAATTTTCAGTTTTGCTATTAAATTTCTGTTCTCGACAGGTTCAATAATTAATTGATCACGATCTTTTATCAGCCGGTGGGTTGCCGAAAAAAAATGTTTTCCGCTTAAACCGTCCAATGCTGCAATGATATGATTCGTATCTTGAAAATTAAATCCGTAAGGTTTAAGAAATTCAAATAAATAGGTCTGTATGGGATTTAAGTTTTTAAGTCCGGCGATAGAAATGATTGTTTTTCCATTTTCCTGAGTTACAATTTTCTGTTTTTTGCTTTCGATATTTTGCCGGTAAATTATTTCAGCTTCCCGTAACCGGGCAATGTCCTGATTGATAAAGTTACGGCTGTCCGGATTTATGGTGTCGAGCAGGGGAATTAAGTGATGTCTGATTTTATTTCTCAGGTATTTGTCATTCAGGTTAGAACTGTCTTCTCGATATGATAAGCGCTGATCGGTGATATATTTCTGGATATCGTTGCGATAGCAAAACATCAATGGGCGTATGAGATGGTTTTGCTTTGGCAGTATTCCGTGCAGACCGGCAATGCCTGTTCCGCGAAAGAGATTTATAAAAAATGTTTCAATTTGGTCATCAAGATGATGGGCTACGGCAATATAATCGTAATTTTCCTTACGGCGTAATTCTTCAAACCAGTCGTATCGCAATTGCCGGGCGGCCATCTGAATGGAAATTCCATGAGAAGCAGCAAATTGTTTAGTCTCAAATGTTGTGCAATAAAAGGGCACGTTGTAGGTATTGGCTAATTCAGAAACAAATTTTTCATCTCCATCGGACTCTTTATCTCTCAGGTGAAAATTACAATGAGCTATGGCAAATTCAAATTGTGCCCGATGAAAAAGATTGCACAATACTACCGAATCCATGCCTCCGCTCACGGCAAGCACAATCCGCTGGTGCGGAAGGAATAAGTGTTCATTTTCGATGAATCTCAGAAAATCGTTAAGCATAGGTGCAAAAATATAAAAACTGCACCATTTGTTGGAAAAAAAGAAAGCCCTTCCTGTTTTCGGGAAGGGCTTTCAGCAAAGTATTGATAAATTAAACAGTGGTTATTTTATTTCCCAGGTGTCTCCACTGTTGAGCAGATCGTCGACGCATTTTATTTTAGAGGTTGCTTTTGCCTCAAGAATTTGTTCTTCAACCATGTCGTCGTAGGTAGGATACATGGCCGAACGGATAACTCCTAAAGCCACCGGATAAAGAGGTAGCGACATCTTGGCAAGCATCAAATGAATGCCAGGATCTTGCTGATACATATCGTGTACAAGCAAATCGTCTTCGGTAATACCGTTTACGCCCAATTGAACGACTTCGAGCCGGGTATCCTTAAGCATGATGCCTTTGTCTTTGTTTTTACCAAAAATCATAGGCTCGCCATTCTTCAGAATAAGCATATGGTCATCGCGGAATTCTTTGTTTGTTATTTGTTCGTGGGCTTTATCGGCAAAAATCACACAGTTTTGAAGTACTTCCACTATGGATGTTCCGTCGTGTTTAGCGGCTTCAAACATTACTTCCGTCATTAGTCTGGGATTGATATCAACCACACGTGCGAAGAATGTTCCCTGGGCACCAAGTACTAATTCGCCCGGATTAAAAGGATGTTCAATTGTTCCCTGGGGCGATGTTTTGGTAATGGTACCCATGGGGGTAGTTGGTGAATATTGGCCTTTGGTCAAACCATAAATTTGATTGTTGAATAACAGAATATTCACATCCAGATTGCGACGGATAATATGAATAAAATGATTTCCGCCGATAGCCATGGAATCACCATCGCCGGTGGTTACCCAAACGCTCAAATGTGGATTGGCCACTTTAACGCCCGTAGCAATGGCTGCTGCCCTGCCGTGGATGCCATGGATTCCATAGGTATTTACATAATACGGAAAACGGGATGAACAACCAATACCCGAAACCAACATGAAATTTTCTTTGCGATAGCCAATTTTAGGAAATACATTGGCTACCGACGATAAAATGGCGTGTGCTCCACAACCGGGACACCATTTCACCATTTGGTCGCTGACAAAATCTTCTTTGGTAAGTTCAACCTTCGACCTTTCAATGGTCATATTTGATACTTCTAACATGGTTATTTATCCTCCAAAAGTTTAGTAAAAGCAGAAGTTAATTCATTTAATGTAAATGGTGTTGATTGCACCTTGTTGTATTGTGAATAGTTAAATTCCGGAAGTTTCATCCGTAGATAATTCACAAACTGGCCACTGTTTTGTTCGCAGACAATAATTTTTTTAAAGCCGGCAAATACTTCGGCAGTATTTTTAGGTAAAGGCATGATATAGTTAAAGTGGGCATGGCTTACTTTTTTGCCTTGAGCTTGCATTTCTTCAACACCAGCCTGTACGCTTCCAAGTGTACTTCCCCAACTTACCACCAATAAATCGCCTGTGGGCTCGCCAAGTATTTTTTGTTTCGGGATGGTATCAGCCACTTTTTGAACTTTCGCTTCCCGTAAATCAACCATTAACTGATGATTGGCCGGATCGGTAGAAACATTTCCATAAATATTTTCTTTTTCCAATCCGCCTACGCGATGGCGCAATCCTTCGGTACCGGGTAGTGCCCATTGGCGAACCAGGGTTTCCGGATTACGACGATATGGTTTATAATCAGGGTCGTTTGCTTTTGCTATGGGAGCATTGATGGCTGGTAAATCGGCAACTTTAGGAATCCGGAAAAGTTGCGATCCATTACCCAGATAACCATCGGTTAATAAAATAACCGGTGTCATGTGCTCCATGGCAATCTTGGCTGCATAATAAGCATAATAAAAACAATTTGCCGAGGAAGAGGCAGCCATAACTACTACCGGACATTCTCCATTGCGTCCAAATAAAGCCTGGTATAAATCGGACTGTTCCGATTTGGTAGGCAACCCGGTGGATGGTCCGCCACGTTGTACATCTACAATAACCAGGGGTAATTCGGTCATCACAGCCAAACCGATGGCTTCACTTTTCAGCGATAAACCGGGGCCGGAAGTGGTTGTGAGAGCTAAAGAACCTGTATAACTTGCACCTATGGCAGAACAAATGCCGGCAATTTCGTCCTCCGCCTGAAAGACTTTTGCTCCTAACGATTTGTGTTTGGCTAATTCAATCAATATATCGGTTGCCGGAGTTATGGGGTAGGAACCCAAATAAATCGGACGTCCCGAACGTTCGGAAGCTGCCAGAAAACCCCACGCTGTGGCGATGTTGCCGGTGATGTTGCGGTATTTTCCTTTTTCAAGTGTTGCTTTGGATACCTGATAAGTTGAAGCCAGGGCTTCCACCGTGTCAGCATAATTATATCCGGCTTGTAAAACGATTTTATTCGATTCAATCAACTGCGGCTTTTTTTTGAATTTTGATTCAAAAAAGCTAAAAGCATGGTCAAATTTCCAGTTGAAAATATAATACATTATCCCCAATGCAAACATATTACGGCTTTTATCGGCAGATTTGCTATCGAGGTTTGATGATTTTAAACTTTCGCGGGTCAGGGTTGAAATGGGAGGTTTAACTAAATTGTAGGTGTCCATACTTCCATCTTCCAATGGATTAGTCTGATATCCGGCTTTTTGATAAATAGCTTCTTCAAAAGTATCGGCATCTACGATAATGGTGGCGCCGGGTTTAGCCCATTTCAGGTTTGAACGCAAAGAGGCAGGATTCATGGCTACCAACACATCGCATTGGTCGCCCGTTGTTTCAATCTTTTTTCTTCCGATATGAACCTGGTATCCGGAAACACCGGCAATTGTATTATGCGGCGCCCGGATTTCGGCTGGATAATCGGGAAACGTAGCAAGATCAAGGCCGGCTAATGCTGCGGTATCGGAAAATAATGTTCCGGTAAGTTGCATGCCATCCCCAGAATCGCCAACAAACTTCACAACAACGTCTTCTTTATCTATAACGTTGATATTTTTTTTGGTCATAATTGGTGGTTTTTGATATTTTACGGCAAAATTAATAGTTTTATTAGTCCTATAAGTATTTTTTTAAAAAAATATCAGGAAAACACGTAAAAGCCATGAGGCAAACGGGTTTGTTTTTTATGAAATTGATATTTTATACTGTTTTAGTTCGAGGGATGTTGCATTTAGCTATTTTTGCAGCAAAATATAAAAAATGCTAACTGCCGAAAAACCAGATATTAGAAATTTATCCCTCGACGAGATACAGATTTTCTTTACACAAAATAACGAAAAATCTTTCCGTGCCCGTCAGTTATACGAATGGTTGTGGAAAAAGGCTGCCGGTTCATTCGACCAAATGACAAACTTATCGAAACCGATTAGAGAAAAATTGATTGAAAATTTTACTTTTCATACGGCAAAACCTGATAAAATTGTCAAAAGCAGCGACGGAACCATTAAAACTCTTTTCCGTCTTTTTGATGATACCCAGGTTGAAGGTGTGCTGATACCTTCCAAAAACCGGGTAACGGCATGTATTTCATCGCAGGTTGGCTGTGCTTTGGGTTGCAAATTTTGTGCTACCGGACAACTGGGGTTTACACGTAATCTCCATTATGGCGAAATATTCGACCAGGTTACCACCATGGCAAGGCTGTCGGTTGAGAATTATCAAACTTCGCTTAGCCATATTGTGTATATGGGCATGGGTGAACCGCTGCTGAATTATACCAATGTGATGAAATCCATCGAAATGATTACTTCTGCCAATGGATTGGGAATGTCGCCTCAACGGATTACCGTTTCCACGGTTGGATTGCCCAAAATGATCAAACAACTTGCCGATGATGGTGTAAAATTCAACCTGGCTTTATCTCTTCACTTTGCCGATAATGTTAAACGTAGCGCTTTTATGCCGGTTAATATTCAGAATCCGATTCCTAAAATAACGGAAGCACTCAAATACTATCATTCTAAAACAGGCGACCGTCTTTCGGTTGAATATATTTTGTTTAACAATCGCAATGATTCCCTTTCCGATGCCAGAATGCTTGCTGAATTTTGCCGGAATTTTCCAGTAAAAGTTAATATTATTGAATATAATATGGTGAAAAATACTGATTTTCAAAAACCAGATGAGGCAAAGCAGAAAGCATTCATCGAATTTCTTGAAAATAAAAATATGGTCGTAAACCTTAGACGGAGCCGGGGAAAAGATATTGCGGCAGCTTGTGGACAATTGGCTGGAGAATCAATGGAATAGTGCTTGTATATTAAATTTAATTTCAATTGATGGAGTTGAAATAACATGCGATTTTTTAAAAGTAGGAGTGGTTATCAATTTGATATTGTATATTTGTTAAAAAATTTGTCGTTTTAACTTTTATAAAAATTAAAGCTTTTTATGGAATCAAAAACTTTTTCAGTTTCGGGCAATATTGTGGATGTAGTTGGTAAACGTATTTTCCAGGGAACCATTAGGATAAAAGAAGGGAAGATCAGTAATATAACGGAAGAAAAAACCAGCAGTACCGACTATATTTTACCTGGATTTATTGATGCACATGTGCATATCGAAAGCTCCATGTTGATTCCTTCGGAATTTGCTCGTCTTGCAGTTGTGCATGGTACGGTTGCTACGGTTTCCGACCCTCACGAAATAGCCAATGTACTGGGAATTGACGGGGTTAAATTCATGATAAACAATGGCAAAAAGGTTCCTTTTAAATTTTTCTTTGGCGCGCCCTCATGCGTTCCGGCTACCCCTTTCGAGACTTCCGGCGCCAGCATTGGAATAAAAGAGGTGAACCAACTACTTGCTATGGAAGATATTAACTATTTGTCGGAGATGATGAATTTTCCCGGAGTTTTGTTTAAGGATGCAGCGGTAGTTGAAAAATTAAACTTGGCTAAGAAATATAATAAACCGGTGGATGGCCATGCTCCAGGACTAAAAGGAAAGGATGCTTTAACTTATGCTCAGGCTGGTATAAGCACAGATCATGAATGCTTTACAATTGAAGAAGCCACCGACAAAATTAAAGCTGGGATGAAAATATTAATCCGCGAAGGAAGCGCTGCCAAAAATTTTGATGCATTGGTTGGTTTAATAGAACATTATCCCGAATCCATTATGTTTTGTTCCGACGATAAACATCCAAACGATTTGGTGGACGGACATATCAATTTGCTTGTAAAGCGTGCTATAGCTTTAGGTTATGATCCAATTACCGTATTGCGGATAGTGTCGTATAATGCGGTTAAACACTATCATTTAAATGTGGGATTGATTCAGCCAGATGATGACGCAGATTTTATTATTGCCAGCGATTTAAAGAATCTGGAAATAAAAGCTACGTATATAAAGGGTCAAAAAGTTGCCGGAAATGGGGAAACAGCTATCAATTCCATAGTCGAAATTCCAATAAATGCTTTTAACGCTACCTCAATTACTGCAAGTGATATTGCTGTGAAGGCGAAAGGGAAAATGATAAAGGTTCAAAAAGCTATTGATGGTCAGCTTATAACTGAACTTTTGACTGTCAATGCAAAGGTCAGGGATGGGAATGTGGAAAGCGATATAGAAAATGACATTCTGAAAATGGTGGTTTTGAACCGTTATCAGCCATCAGCTCCTGCTGTTGGGTTTATTCATAATTTTGGTTTGAAGCATGGAGCAATTGCTTCAACCGTGGCGCACGACAGTCACAATATTATAGCCGTAGGAACTTCGGACGAAGAAATCGTAAAAGTAGTTAACGAATTGATAAACAGCAATGGAGGTGTTTGTGCAACGTATAATAATGAAATACAATTACTTAGGCTATCAGTTGCAGGCTTAATGTCTGATAATGACGGATATAACGTTGCTTTGCAATACGATTTGCTTGATAAAACAGCCAAAAAACTTGGTTGTCAGCTTGTTGCGCCATTTATGACCCTGTCTTTTATGGCTTTACTCGTAATTCCTTCTATTAAATTGAGTGACAAGGGGTTATTTGATGGAAATAGGTTCGAACTCACCGATTTATTCACTGATTAGAAAAAAAATATCTTTTTTATGAATTTTTTTGAAAATTTTTTCATATTTTTGTAACACAACTATCAATTCTGTATTATATTTGTAAAAATTTTAAATTTGAGAGATGAAAAAATTAGAATTAGACGTTAACAAATTAGATGCAGCAGCCAGCAGGCTCCGCTCTATGGCGCATCCTATGCGCATTGCTATCCTTGAAATGTTAAATGACAAGGAAAAGATGAATGTAACTGAAATTTACAAACATCTGAACATTGAACAAGCAGCAGCTTCACATCACCTTAACATTTTGAAAAATAAAGGTGTTTTGATTTCAAGGCGTGCTGGGAAACAGATCTTTTATGCAATTAAGAATGAAGCTTTAACAGAAATCATTCAGTGCATAAACAAGTGCAGCGAGTAGTTTAGACTGACTGGCTTTACCAATGCCAGTCTTCTACAACATCCCAGTTGGCACGAATTTCTATTAATTTGGGATACAGCAATACTTTTTCGGGTTGAATTTTCTGAAGAATGTTGCCTGTATCCCATTTTTTATTGGAATTGGCATCTTCGATAACCTTCAACTGGTATTTTGCCGGGGATAAATATTCGTATTTTAGTTTTTCACTATTTGTTATTATTCGTTCGTCCACGAGCTCGTTTTTTTCGGTTAATAGCTGAACGATATATTGTTTGCCTTTCGTTTCCATAACAACATTCATGGTCAACGTGCCGTAATCAGAAAAAGGACGCGTTTGAAAAGTGAGAACGGTAGAATCGTTGTTCTGGCCATAAAAATCTGTGAAAGATTTTGCCGGGATATACATTTTATAATTGCTATTTTCTTTAAATGAATGAACAATATTGATTTTGCGCTTAATAGAATCTGCAAAAAACAATTCAGGTTTAAGCGTATCCTTATTTTCAATTAAACGAATTTCCGGTGGTTTAGAATTTACTACCGGTTGAGAACAAATCAATTGCATAGGATGTCGAAAATCATAAACATTGGACGAATTTACATTTAAATTTAAAGAAATTGGCGGATACTTTTCCTTATTTGCCTTTAAGTTTCGGCCACGGATATTCGAGGTTAATGATAGTGTGACCGTATCCAGTATCTTACCATTGTCTTTTATTTGAAGTTCAAGCGAATCGGATCTAATGCCTTTTAACCAGCATGTTAATGTATCGCGTTCGGTATCAAATTCATCAATTTTCCAGTCGGAAGGAAGGAAAGGTTTTAAAACTATAATTTCTGGATTCTTGACCGGATATTTGAATCCCAGATTGATCTGTCCTTTTTTAATCTGAGTCGCTTTCAAAAATTTTTGTATCGAATCTGCCTGTTGAAACAAAACCAAATGTTGGGGCGGAATACTTTCGCCAATCCGGTGAAGGCTGTCCTTTTTCTGAATGGAATCGAGTTTGGCGATTCCAGCAGTATCTATTTGTTTTTTGGATGGCGGGTTTAATTGAATTGTATTTTCTGCGAAAGCGACTTTTTCGGTCGGAAGATCATAAATATAATTGCTGTTCAAATCATTCAATGCAAAGAGGCGGTACTTTCCCTTGCGAAGATTTGTAAATTCAAAATCACCTTTTTCGGATGTTTTGGTAATATAATACGGTTTTTCTTTATATAATGCCGAATCGTCAGGATTTTTATAAAGCAAAACTAAAATGTCTTTTTCGGATGCCATTGAAAATGCATCGAGCACATTTCCGCTAAACCGCAATGAATCTATGAATTTATCGGTGGAAAAAACAAACTGAAAGTTAGGTATTGGATTATTTTCGGTGATATCCTGTATGGAATTTCCAAAATATAATGAGTAGGTGGTGCTGTCTTTTAATTTTTCATCAAAACGAATATTTATGGATTTGCCTTTTGCTTTAACATCGGGTTGTTTTTCGAGTGGTGGAGAAATAATAAATTGCTTGGTAATATCTTTAAGCAAAACAAACTCGTTGAAGTTAAGGCGTATATTATCTCCTTTGAAATCAGATGAATAATTTTTGGGTAACGAATTTTTTAAGGAAGGTGGGGCAATATCCTTTGGCCCGCCGGAAGGTGGGACTGGTGTGGCACAGGAATATATCAACCACGGCATGAACGCGATGGCCACAAAAGATAATAACTGGCGTATTTTCAATTGGATGATGATTTTTAATGATTTGACTTTGCAAAGGTGCAAAAAAATCAAGTTTTTAGAAAGAATAATTTTTAGAAAGGATATTTTGGTTTGCTCTTAGGTTTTCACGATTTCCTTTGTATTTTTGAAAATATATTTAAATAAAGGAATGAGTATAGCTTATTTATTGATTGGCGGTAATTTAAATGACCGGGAGGCAATGCTGAAGAAATCTGTTGAGATGATTGAACAGAAAATTGGGAAAGTTATGAAAGCCTCTTCAATTTATGAAACAGAACCTTGGGGCTTTGCTACCCAAAATTCATTTCTAAATCAGGTTTTACAGGCCGAAACAAATCTAAGCCCTCAACAGTTGCTTCATGAGATATTTAAAATCGAGAAGTTGTTGGGTCGGGTTAGAAATAGTTTGCATTTTGAATCAAGAGTAATAGATATTGATATCCTTTTTTATGATGATGAAATTATTTATGAAGAAAATCTTGAGATTCCTCATCCTTTGTTGCATCGCCGACGATTTACCCTTGAACCATTAGCGGAAATTGCCGGCGATATGGTGCATCCGGTTTTATTAAAAACAATTGACACTCTTTTAAACGAATGTGATGATCCGCTTAAAGTTGTTAAATTCAAGTAATAACATAATTTAATGAAGTATAATTTTATAAGTATCGAAGGAAATATTGGAGCCGGAAAAACCAGCCTTGCCACAAAAATAGCAAATCAGTTCAATGCAAGTTTAATCCTTGAACAATTTGAGGACAATTCTTTTTTACCAAAATTCTATAAAAACCCCGAACAGTACGCTTTTCCTCTCGAACTTTCCTTCCTTGCCGAACGTTACCAGCAATTAAAAAACCATCTGACCAAACAGGATCTGTTCAAAAATTTTACTATCGCTGATTATTTTATAAACAAGTCGCTGATTTTTGCACAGAAAAACCTGCAGATGGATGAGTTTATTTTGTATTCAAAACTTTTTTATATTATTAATGCCGCTCTCCCAAAACCAGATTTACTTGTTTATCTGTATGTTGATATTAATCGCTTGAAAAACAATATTCAACAAAGGGGTCGTTCGTACGAACAGGACATTGCGCCTTCTTATCTCGAAAAAATCCAGGCAGGTTACCTTGATTATATTAAACATCAGCAAGATATGCGGATTTTGATTATTGATTCAAATCGATTGGATTTTGTTAAAAATGAAGACGATTACCGGTTGTTAGTGGATGCGATAGACAAAGATTATGCCATAGGCATTCATAAAATAAGCCTTCCGGGATGATGCTCTGGATTAAACGGATTGATGGTGTGATAATTTATACCAGATGCCATTTTCAGCAAAACGCATTTCCACAATTTTCAGCAAAATAAGGTCAATCAGGATTTTTTCTGCTTTTCTCCTGTAAATGCCCAACGATTTGCAAATATTCGACAAAGTAACTTCCGGGTGTTCGGTTAAAAATTGAAGCAACAATTTTTCGGTTAGGGAATATTTGAGATACACGCCGGAGGTTTCTTTTTGCCGCTGCCAAACTTTGAGCAAGATGCTGTTTGCCAAAAAATTCTGATCATTTACTCGGATATAAACCAGCCATTTGTCATCTTTGGTTTTGGCAAAATGAGGCGCCGTTTCGCTTTTGGGAATGATAATTTCGAGAACGGTTTTTTCATTGGTGTGCCATTCCTTGCAGGTAAAAGGGACTTCCGGTTTAGTATACATTTTTGCCGCAGCTTCTACCATATAATATTCTTCTTCCAAACGTATACCGGCAATTACACCGTTATCTTTAACTCCAATCAATAATTTTCCGCCATCGGTATTGGCAAAAGCCACCAGTGAACGGGCAATCTTTTGTGAGTCGCTGATTTCAAACTTGAAATCCAATTGCTGATGTTCACCTTGTTCGATGAGTTTCTGAATATATCCCTGCATGGTTTATAAATCATTGATATTTATCGTCGAATGAAAAATAATGGTATAGTACATTCATTAGCAATGAATATGCTATATTATATAATAAATAACATAAACAGCAATTGAAAAGGTAAAGAGTGCATTGAATTTAATCAGTGCACTCTTTACCAGAATATTTATTTGGTAAATTTTTTCAGATAATCTTTAAAAGCATCTTTATGGACACAGCAATCCATCATTTTTAGCTTAACATAGTCTTCGTGGAAGAAATAATATCCGAAATTTTTATTAAGCTCTTTTCCTCCGGTACGCGAGCCTGAACCCGAATCTTTTACTAAAAACCAGGTTTTTCCATTCTTTTCCATATAACCTACAATATGCATTCCGTGGTCATCGGTTGTGGTTTGGTTGCTGAAACGGAATTGACGGGCGTTATCATCAATGTAATCGGAAGGAATATCAAAGGTGGGAACAATGGCTGCATTAGCTTCGCGGGCAAGGAATCCTGCTTCTGAAACATCGCCACCGATGGAAACGGTATATCCTTTTTTGATTGCATTTTTAATAACTTTCATAAAATCTTCGAGTGGTACATTGTAATAATCTTTGTTATGCCACCAGTTATCCGGAACTTCGTATTCCACTTTATTCCAAAAAGGCTGTTGCATATAGGATAGCACATCAATATAATCATCGGGATTCAGTTTCAATACGTTGGCAAGATATTCTTTGGGTGTCATCACTTTGCCACCGACAGTGATTGTTGTGGGTGGTTCACCCATATAATGTTTCATAATACTTTTGATGGTAGCTACGACTTCTTCCTCGTTCCAGGCGTTGGTTTCTTTTACCGTTTTCAGGTAGGCACTCATTTCGCCAAACATTTTTTCGTGCGATTGGAATACCTGTCCGGGCTTCAGTCCGGTAAAATCATCGTAAGGAATTATTCCATAAAGTTTCCATATTTTTGTTACAGCATTTCCTTCCGAGCCTTCGCTAAAAGCGGAATTGCCTCGTTTTTCGACAAAAGCTTTGGCGCGTTCCACGTATTCCCAGTAAACGGTATACATTTCCGACAATTTTACTTTTTGTTTTGTGATACGGTAAATTTCCGATTCAAAAAACGAGGTGGAAGAATAGCACCAGCATGTATTTGTATTTCCCTGTGATACAGGATCGTTATGCCAATAGGATGTAAACTGGTCTTTGGAAGATGGAATATCCAATCCGGCAACATCTACTTTAAAAGTTTTGGCAGGTGGTGCGACTTCGTCTTTTTTCTCAAATTCGTCTATGCCTTTAAGTATGGAATTTTGAAAATAGCCGGGTTCGTAAATTTTGAAAATGCTATTGTTTTTAGGTTGCTGAGCATTAACGGTGAATATTGTTGAAATAATAATTCCCGATAGTAAACTGATTTTTTTCATTGGCAAATGGTTTAAGTTAGTATAAATCAAATTTATATTATGATATTATTGAAATTAAATAAATTCAATATTATTTTTTGCCGTTATTTTTTCACAATAATGGCATTGCAATTTTAATTCATTTTTTGATATAACGTTAAACCGGGTTTCAATTTTTTGATGATTAGTGATACAATTGGGGTTGAAGCATTTCACAAACTTGACAACTTCTGAGGGTATTTCCACCTGTTTTTTTTCAACAACCTTAAAATCCTTAATGATAATCAGGGTAGCAGAAGGCGCTGCCAGGGCAATTTTATTGATTTCTTCGCTTTTAAAGAATTTATTACTGACTTTAATAAGTCCTTTTCGTCCATATTTCTTGCTCTCAAGGTTAGTGCCGTAAAGTACCATGTCGTCGTAATTTTCTAATCCTAAGATTCGAACGACCTGAAATAAATTTTGTGCGGGTATGTGGTCGATTACGGTTCCGTTTTCGATAGCCGTAACTTTTAATTCTCTAAGTTCTTTTTCCATAGTAATTATTATTGATAAAATGTAAAATTAAATTGATTTAAACTCCCAGAATTGAAGCCATCAGGGCTTCGCGGACATACACCCCGTTGAGGGCTTGTTCAAAATAGTAGGCCTTAGGGTTTGAATCCACGTCTTCATTAATTTCGTTAACCCTTGGCAAGGGGTGTAAAATTTTAAGATTAGGTTTAGAATTGGCGAGCATTTTATTTTTTAGTATGTATGAATTTTTAACTTTTTCGTATTCCATCGGGTCGCTGAAGCGTTCACGCTGGATGCGTGTCATGTAAATAATATCAGCCGTGGGAATTACGTCTTCCAACTCTGTATATTGATGATATTCAAGGTTATTGCTTTTGATAGAATCTTTAACCACGCTTGGGAGCTTTAATTCAACGGGAGAAACCAGATGGAAGGTTGCATTGAAGTTGCACATAGCCATAACCAATGAATGAACGGTGCGCCCATATTTCAGATCGCCTACAAAAACAATGTTCAGGTTGCTGAGTGTGCCTTGGGTTTTGCGGATGGAGTATAAATCGAGTAGACATTGGGTAGGGTGCTGATTTGCGCCGTCGCCGGCATTAATTATGGGTACCTTAGAAACTTCTGAGGCAAAACGGGCAGCGCCTTCCCGTGGATGTCGCATAACGATTAAATCGGAATAATTGCCTACCGTTAAAATGGTGTCGCGCAACGATTCACCTTTTTGGGTGCTGGAAGATGAGGAATCGGAAAATCCGATAACGCGTCCTCCCAAACGGTTAACTGCACTTTCAAAGCTGAGACGTGTTCGGGTAGAGGGCTCAAAAAACAAGGTTGCAACCACATATCCTTCCAGTATTTTTTGAGTGGTTTTCTTTTCAAATTCTTCAGCCCGGTCAAGAATTTGGATGTATTCTTCCTTGCTGAAATCGGTGATTGAGACAAGACTTTTATTTTTCATGTGTTATTAATTTATTTTTTAAAATGATGCTATAAAGGTAATGAAAAAACAAAAAAAAAGCGACTGAAACAGTCGCCTTTTTGAAAATTATTTTTCCAGGTGATGATTTTTAACAAAATCATCGATGATGTCACTTAAATCGGGTTTACCGATTTCCTCTAAATCGTAACCAACTTTAACTGTAGGTTTTGTGATTTTAACAACCCGGTTAAGATCAATCGGAGTGGCAATAACTACTGCGTCGCATGGAGTGTTAGCGATAGTTTTTTCCAGGTCATGAACTTGTTGGTCGCCATATCCCATAGCGGGTAATAAAGTTCCAATATTTGGGTAAATCCGGAATGTTTCGGCAAGTTTACCAATAACGAATGGACGTGGATCAACTAATTCGGCAGCACCGAATTTTTTAGCGGCAACGGTTCCAGCTCCGATTTTCATTTCGCCGTGAGTCAGTGTTGGGCCGTCTTCAACAACAAGCACTTTTTTACCACGGATTAATTCAGGTTTATCAACGGTAACTGGAGATGCTCCATCAATAACCAAAGCTTTGGGATTAATTTTTGCAATATTGTCTCTTACGATTTGGATATTTCCATTATCGGCAGTATCAATTTTGTTTATAACGATAGCATCGGCAATACGAGCCATTACTTCGCCGGGATAGTAAGATACTTCGGCTCCTGGACGATGAGGATCTGCAACACAGATGGTTAAATCGGGTTTGTAGAATGGGAAGTCATTATTTCCACCATCCCATAATACGACGTCGCATCCATCGGGATCGTTTTCGGCTGCGCGGAGAATAGCTTCATAATCAACACCTGCATAAATTACATTGCCACGAACAACATGGGGTTCATATTCTTCCATTTCTTCGATAGTGCATTTGTGTTTTTTAAGATCGGCAATAGTAGCAAAACGTTGTACTTTTTGTTCGTTTAAATCGCCGTAAGGCATAGGATGACGTACAGCAACAACTTTCAGGCCTTTAGCCATCAATAGTTCGATGATACGACGTGAGGTTTGGCTTTTTCCGCAGCCTGTACGGGTAGCACCTACAGCAATAACCGGTTTGGTACTTTTTACCATGGTTTCACTAGGGCCTAACAGCATGAAATTTGCTCCAGCAGCATTTACCATAGCGCTAATATTCATCAAGCGTTGATAAGGAACGTCGCTGTATGAGAACACACAATCTTTTACGTCATGTTCCTTTATCATTTTTACAAGGTCATCCTGGGAAACGATAGGAATTCCCTTGGGATATAAATCGGCTCCGGCTAATTCTTTTGGATAAGCCCTTCCGTCAATGTCAGGAATTTGAGCAGCAGTAAAAGCAACAACATTATAAGCGGCATTGCCTCTGAAAAAAGTATTGAAATTGTGGAAATCCCTTCCAGCAGCTCCAATGATAATCACATTTCTTTTATTCATAAAAGTGTCCTCTTTTTAAGTTTGTTAAATGTATTGTGGTTGTATTAATCTTTTGCAAAGATACTGGTTTAAGTATCTCCAACAAGTTTAAAAATTTTATTTTTTTTATTTATAAAAAAAATTAGGTGCTGAATTCTAATAAACAGGCTGTTATTTAATTATCGTGAATGTTTTAAAATTTGGTTAAATGTTTTTTCTAATTTTTCACCGGGAGCCGGAGCCGGAAACTGTAGAAAATTTCCTTCGGGATCAATTAAAATATAAAGCGGAAAAGAGTTGATTCCATATTTTTCGGGCAATTCACCTTGGGTGTCATCAAAAAGGAAAGTCCAGTTCCAGTTTTTTTTCCTAAAAAAATCCGATAATATTTCCATGGAATTATCTTCAGAAATCGTAACGAAACAGAGACTGTCGTTGATTTTTGCAGTTATTTTTTGAAGAGAATCCAACTCTTGGGTGCATGGCCGGCACCAGCTTGTGTAAAAGCTCAGGTACACATATTTCCCGCGAAAATCATCAAGCGAAAAGGGTTTATTTTTTATATCATTAAGTCTGAAATCAGGTGCTGGCTGGCCGGTTTCGAAGCGTTGCAGTTCAAAAATCAAGTTTCGGGCGACAAGTTGGTGCTCCGGAAATCGGCTTGTGTTTTCTATATCGGTAAGTATCTTTAAAACAGCTTTTTTATTAAAATCGTCGGATTGATATAGGCTTCGGATATTCCTTAATAAAACGAATTCGCGTAGACTTTCGTTTTGCAGTAAACTATCTTTTCCGAGGCTATCCATCAGCGCCGGAAGACTTTGCAGATTGTTGATGGTATAGCTTAAATCGCTGAGACTGATGTTTTGAGACTGGGATGAAAGGTATTCCTGAAAAAAATCATTAAAAAAATTCATGTATGCCGGATGGTTGTACAAAACGGGTGAATTCTGAATATATTTTCTGGCAATTTCTGCCTTTCCCATGAGGCCAAAAATTTCCCGGATAGCAACTGCGTTATACTGAATGTATTCTGTAAGAAATTTATTATTAGCGTATTGAAAATGATTAAACACTTCTTCAAGAAAAGGATCAACTTTGGATTTGTTGCGTTTGGGGTTGATCGGATCAAGGTTATGCTCCAGAAAATTATCAAGTAAAGAATCGGCTTCTCCGATCAAGGCATTTAAACCGGAGGAATCAGCGTCGGTAAGGGTAAAACCTAAATTTTGCGGCAGGAGATAGGGATTGAAATTGGGGTAATTTGAAGGCCTTTTTACAGGGTGGAATTTTATTTGATACGTATGCCCGGGTTCAAGGTAAAGCTCGGCTTTGGATAATCCGATGGATAACCAGGCTGGGATGGTAGCTGCCAGTTTGAATTGTAATTTAAATTGTCCTGATGAATCAATTTGGCTAATCATCAGTGTAGTATCACGGTATGAAATTTGATCGCTCCAGGTTCGTAGCCTGATTATTTTTCCGGCTCCATCGGATGCCGTTCCGGTAATGAACGTGTTTTGGGCGTGAATAAAAGTGGAGATCAGTAATATAAAAAAGACAGACAAAGGTTTATGAAACATACTATAATTTTTCAATAGCCAGTTCGATGAGTTCCGCTTTGGTAAGCGATTTAAATTGTTCCTTCCTGATTTTTTTATTTGCCGTTGGTTGCAATACTTTACAAACGAATTCCGCAATATCTTCCACCTTGGCTTCCGAACCTTTTGCCAGCGTTTTTTTACAAAGCGGGCAAGCTGTAACGATAGTATCGGGATGAAATTTCTGAAGTTCATCGAGCACATCTTTTTGAATTGCATTTCGTTGTTTCGAGTTAATTTGAACATTTCCAAGACTTCCGCCGCAGCAGAGAGCATCGGCTTTTTCGTGTTCGGTGGACATCAGTCCGGCAATGGATTTGATGATCTGGCGAGGTTCTTCATAAATTCCACTTCCGCGCCCCAGTTCGCAAGGATCGTGATATACCACAGTTTCTTCGGAAGGCCTCAGGCTGATTTTATTTTCATTTATCAACTGCCAAAGGTATTGAGTATGATGAAGCACTTGTATATTAAGATTATAATCTTCTTTAAACACTTTATAGCAAATAGGACAGGAGGTAAGCAGGATTTTAGCTCCGGATTTTTGAATCAGGGTTTTGTTATAATTCATAAGTTGCTGAGCAGCTTCTATTTTCCCGGCCATCATTTGCGGACGTCCACAGCAGACAGTTCCATCGGCATCTAAGAACGAATATTTTGCGCCGGTAACATCAAGAATTTCCGTCATGGCTTTTTTGATGGAAGGTGTGAGATGTGTCATGCAACCGGCAAAATAAACTACATCAACGCTTGCTGGCTGATTTGTAGTTAAATAGCTGTACGAATTTGGATTATGCGTCTGAATGTCTTTTCGCTTTGTAACTCGTATTGCGTTTAGATTAATACCTACCGGGCAAATTTCCTGGCATCGGCCACAAAGCAGGCAATCGAAGGCAACATCTTGTTTTACTTCATTTTGGCGAACAGAACGAAGAAAATAGATGGATTGGGTGTCGTGGATGCATGCCGATGTATTCAATTGGCAGGTATCAATACAAATTCCGCAACGAGGGCAGGAATTGACTTCTATTTCTGAGAAACTGTTAAAATTCTTTTCGGTTTTTATGCCAAAGTTTCGTAGGAAAATTAGCAGTACTTCGGTGGGAATATGCATGTAGCGTGAATAGGGGAGAGTGACGAAAAATGCGCCCAATGCAAGAGAATAAGCCCACCAGGCAGGGTAGGCAAGATATTGAACCGGCAAAAAACAGGAAAAAACCCATCCTAAGGAATTAGTCAGAAAACCACCACCAAGATAATAACCGGCCGTAAAACTTTCGGCGAGCAGCCGAAGTGGAAAAATGAACCAGAGGGCAGTGAGCGCAAAACGGTCAAATTCAGTTTGTTTTGTTTTGCGCTGATAACCAAACCATTTGGAATGCGACCGTTTAATAAATGCCAGTACCAGCCCCGAAAGGATAAGTAAAAGCATCAGGTCCATCGAAAAACGGAAAAAACCAGGGACAGTATATATCTCAAAAGGCAATACTTTTTTATCGTGGACAAAAAATTTCAGGAAGATGGGATAGTATGGCGGATTGATATGTTTTCCGCTGTACACCCTCGATTCGATGTTGCCAATAAAGATAAGCATAAACCATCCAAAGGCAAAACTCATGTGCATCCATCCCGAAAGAGCATTCTGTTTGAACATTTTCCGGTGAATCAGGCTTTCAAAGAAAATTTCCCTGATGGATAAAAAGAATTTCCGGCTGAAGATGCCGTTGCGTATTTTCACGATGTCGGCCTTGGGCAAGGCATTTATCCACCGGGTATATTTTATTCCCAGTACGACTAATAAAAATATCAGCCCTAAGAAAAACGGAAGTACAAATAAATCGAAGGTCATAACTTTAGTTCATCTATTGCACAATTAATCGTTAAAATCAGGTTGCGGGTATTTACTCCGCGGGGGCAAACCAGGAGGCATTTGCCGCAAAACATACATTTCTGAATTTTGGTTTTAATTTCCGAAATCTCCCCCCTTTTGATCATCAAATGAAGTTTGCGGAAATTGAAATCGGTAAAATTGCCGGCGCTACAGGTTGCCGTACAGCTTCCGCAGCCAATACACAGATTGTATGATGATTCGCGACTAAGGATAAAATGCGACATCCTGTGGTCGTTGGCATCGTAATCAATCTGGCGGTCGGTATTTATGCTATAACCAAAATCAATCATACGCTTTTATTTTAAATAGTTAGCCACTTGTGTAGCCGCAGCACGGGCATCGGCTATGGAATCCTGAATGCTTTTTGGCCCTGTACACGAGCCTGTTACAAATACGCCTTGAATATCAGTAAGATTTGTTGAAGTATGTTCGTCTTTCGGAGTGATGAATCCGTCGTCGCCAAACGGCAGGCCAAGCATTTTTCCTATGGTTTTTGTTCCGCCGGATGGGACGAATCCGGCAAGGAGTATCAATAAATCTACTTTCATTTTCAGTGGTTTGCCTGCAAGGGTGTCTTCTACTTTCAGTAAAATACTTCCATCAGCATTTTCGTTGGCTTCCGAAAGTCGTCCGCGGATAAAACTTACTCCCCATTTTTCCTGCGATTCTTTATAAAGTTCTTCAAAATGACGCCCAAACATCCGCAAATCCATATAAAAGCAAAAGACTTCCGTTTCAGGAAGCATTTCGCGGATTTCAATAGCTTGTTTTACACCGGTAACGCAACAAACTTTTGAGCAATAATTATTTCCTGATTTTTCGTCGCGCGAGCCGACGCAATGAATAATTCCGATGCGTTTGGGGATGGCTCCGCTGTGAGTCAGGATTTTCTTGCCTTCGGAAAGTCGTTTTTCCAGATCGGCAGAGGTAATCACATTTTCGTAAATGCCATAACCATATTCTTCTTTTCGGTGAGCATCGAATAGATCGAAGCCGGTAGCGACGACAATGGCATCGGCGACGACAAGTTTTCCGTTGCGGAGCAGGATGCGAAAATCGTTTATATTTTTTTCGATATCAATAATATCGGCATCGTTAATCGTTTTTACCTTTCCTTCCATCCGCAGTTCGGAAAAAGTAAGTACTTCTTTTGCCGGCCGGCGATTCGGAAACAGTTGGTACCAATCGTGTACGTGTCCACCCGTAGAATGGCTTTTTTCGAGTAAAATGGCTTGGTAGCCAAGCTCGGCTAACGTTATTGATGCTTCCATTCCGGCGATTCCGCCTCCGATAATTACTACTTTTTTATTCATTGGTAATTATTAATGAGTGTTTAACATGGACGGTTTAATGGGTATACCGATATCTTCCCCGTTTTTCCCAAGGTATTTTTTAAAAGGATCGTATGGAATGCCCATTTTATTGAGTAAAGGCTCGGTAGGCACCTGGTGAAGCTGCAATCCCAGATCCCAGGGATCGAAGCCAAGAATCAAACCAGCAACTTCTTCGTAGGTAAATACCGGAATTCCCTGGCCATCCTCGCCGTACGTTTTGCCCTCCATTTCACTGATTACGTATTGCCAACGGTCGAGGAACATGGGACAACCCGGGCAATTGGTGATGATCATGTCGGGTTTGTAGGGAGCCATAGACTCAAATTTCTTTTTTGAACAAGCTACCGAGAAACCGCGGTTAGCTTTTACCAGATATTGCCTGAACCCGAAACCGCAGCAATGACGGCGTTCGGGATAGTCTACCACCTCGCCTCCCCAATCTTCCACCATGCCGGTGAGTACGTAAGGATATTCCGCTCCGCCCACGCCTTTGCTCGGAAACATTTTGGCATAATGGCAACCAATATGTTCCACAACTTTCAGCGGTTCCCCGGTTGTTTTATTGACAAGACGGTATTTGCCTTTAGCAGCTATTTGTTTACGGAATTTATATATGATGTCGCTGGCATGAGCCAGGTTTTTAGGAACTTCAAATTTACGTCCCGTGGCTTTTTTTAGATATTCTCTTACCTTTTTTTCTTCTTCCGGAAAATGCTTCCAGGTTTCCATCACCTCAGTATACAAGCCAAAGGAAGTAATACAGGATGGAACCAGATTTTGATACCCGGCTTCAGTCATCAGTGCAAACTGGCGGGCTACCACCGTCATGGTGGTATCAAATGGTACAATGTCAGAATGATAACCGATGCCTGTACAGGTGGTGTGTGCCGGATTTTCATACACATCCTTTCCGAGCACATCTTTCATAATTTTCAAAAATGCCCATTCCGAACCAGGGAAAAAGGTTTGCCGGATACAACTACGGACGTAAAAAAACTTGTCTTCTGCAATTTCTTTCTGATAATCCTTCCAGATTAGCCGTTTACCTTCTACCTTCATTTTTTGTTGTGTCTGTTGTTATTGGTCGTATAAATGTTCAGGAAATATTCGCCATCCGTTCCGCTATCCAATTCAAGGCCTAATTCTTTTGCTTTTTTACTTGAAAAATTTTCGATGGTTTCAAAACGTTTATTTCCTCCGGTGATTTCAAAAATCCTGGCTAATTCGTCCAGTGCTTCTTCGGGGATTTTACGGAGTGCCCCGGGACCGTCGCCTTTATAGTTGGCACCAAGACGGTTATAAATTTCGGGAAGATGTTGCTGGCTCCATTCCCACATCGGACCCTGTTCGGGATGAAGTTTAGCTGCAACCAATTCCGGAGAAACGCAATATCCGGTTTTCAGAATAGATTGCCCTACGGTACGTTTAATAGCTAATTGTTGCCTGCCTTTTTCGGATTCTACAAAATATCCCAGTTCCTGCGAAAGGGAACGCAAGGCGCAGATAATGAGCCCCGGAACATTCCCCCGGGGACAACGTGTTTTACACGACATGCATTCGCCGCAATACCAAATGGTTTCGCTTTTGAGCAGGGCTTCTATTTTTTCTTCGTCCCGGGTTTGGACAATATCAACAATTTGTCGCGGGTCGTAATCGTAAAATTCGGCGGCAGGACATATCGCCGTGCATGTGCCACAATTAATGCAGGCTTTCAATCCTTCCCTGAACCGGACGTCTTCCTGTAACTTATCGAATAGTTTATTCATTTTATTTATAAAAGCGTATAACGAATAATTTCAATGATTTATTTCCATTCCTTCGGGAATGAAAGGACGAATATCGCCTCCGTAGCCATAGATTTCGCGAACAATGGACGAATTTAATGCGGTATATTCAGGATTGCAAAGCAGGAAAATGGTTTCGATGCCGGGATCAATATTTTTATTGATTGTGCCAATGCTCCGTTCAAATTCAAAATCGGCAGCCGTTCGCAATCCGCGTAAAATGTAATTTGCATTCACCAATTTGCAAAAGTTGACGGTTAAACCTTTAAAACTTTTTACACTTACCGTCGGATAGTTGCTAAAAACGCATTCAATCCAGTGGATTCTTTGTTCAAGCGTAAAATAATTTTTCTTATCTGCATTTTGGCCGATAGCCACAATAATCTCGTCGAACAAAGGGATGGCACGGAGAATTATGGATTCGTGACCTCGTGTGATGGGATCGAACGATCCGGGGAAAACGGCAATTTTCTTCATCTAAAATAATTTCAGCAAAAATAACAAAAGTAAAATTAAATTGGTTCATTCAAAATCGGATAAAGATAAGTTTTAAGCACCAGGAAATTTTGTCAGTTAGTATTTTTAACTATTTTTGTGAATTGCGTTTTTTTAATCTAAAATTTTTAATCAATTTAAATTCAGTAATATTATGTTTAAAGGACATCCTAAAGGGCTTTATGTTTTATTTTTTTCCAACATGGGCGAACGCTTTGGCTATTATACCATGTTGGCAATCTTCACTTTGTTTTTGCAGGACCATTTTGGCTGGGACGAAACCCGTGCCGCCGGTTTGTATGGTATTTTTCTTGCCGCTATTTATTTTGCACCCATGCTTGGTGGAATTATTGCCGATGCCTGGCTGGGTTATGGCAAAACGGTAACCATAGGTATAATTACCATGGGGGTGGGTTATGCGTTGCTTTCGCAAACGGGCGCCGACCCTACCAGTATGTATATTGCCCTGGCAATTATTGCTCTTGGCGTTGGATTTTTCAAAGGAAATCTGGTCGTAATTGTTGGTAACCTGTATGAAAATTCAAAAATAGGCCATTTGCGGGATTCCGCTTTCAATATTTTTTATATGGGCATAAACATTGGCGCGATGTTCGCTCCTCATGTTGCCCGCTATCTTAAAAATTTGATGATGAGCCATGCAGGTTTTACTTATAATTCGGCTATTCCTAAAATTGCCAATGACGTGATTGCAGGAAACCCGGTTACCAGCGAAAATCTTCAGAAAATACAACAAATGGCCGGAACTACTGATATGGCTTCGCTTAGCAGTTTTGCCCATAATTACCTCAATGCATTGGCTCATGGTTACAACTGGGGCTTTGCTGCTGCCGGTATTTCCATGCTTATTTCCATTGTGATTTTTATCGCATTCAAAAAATATTACAAGGAAGCCGATTATATGCAGAAAGATAAAATAAAGACCGGATCGGACGTGGAATTAACCCCCAAACAAACCCGCGACCGTATTCTCGCTTTGCTTCTCGTTTTTGTAATTGTGATTTTCTTCTGGATGGCTTTTCATCAAAATGGTTCGACACTGACTTTTTTTGCGAAAAATTATACCAACCTGAGTGCAAGTAAATTTACATTTCTGCTTTTCAATATCCCAAGTTTATTGGCCATTTTTGCGGTCATTCTCGGAGCCGTTGCCATTTTCAATAAGGCAAGCAAGGCAAAGTTTAAAGCCCTTGGAGCCGGTTTTGCAGTGGCGGGCGCAGCTTACCTGATTTATATGCTTAAAGTTACCAGTGGCGATAAAATTGCTCCGGAACTTTTCCAGTCCTTTAACCCTATGTTTGTCGTATTTCTGACACCGGTTGTTGTTGGATTTTTCGCCTGGTTGCACAACAAACACACCGAACCTTCCGCACCAAGCAAAATTGGTATCGGAATGGTAATAACCGCTATAGGTTTTGCCATTATGATGTACGCTTCCTATACATTGCCCAGCGTGAAAGAGCTTGGCGGAAATGCAATTGATCAGTCCATGGCTGTAAGTCCATATTGGTTGATTTCTACCTATTTTACTCTTACCGTTGCTGAATTATTTCTTAGTCCCATGGGTTTATCCTTTGTTTCCAAAGTGGCACCTCCCAAGTTAAGAGGAACCATGCAGGCGGGCTGGCTCAGTGCTACGGCTATCGGCAACTATTTAGCCGGTTTTATCGGGCGTTTTTATAAAAACTGGGAACTCTGGCAGTTCTTTTTGCTATTAGTTGTTGTAGCTGCACTTTCGGCTATCATCATGTTTTCGATAATGCACATCATCAAAAGAGCAGCTACTTCTTAAATTATATTTTTCAATTTTTAATGGGCAGAATCGAATGGTTTTGCCCATTATTTTTATAAAAAATTAAAACGTAATGAATTTTATCTGGGGTCATAACCGTCGTTTTAATTCTTATTCTGAATATTTCAGGTTAAAATTCGGAAGTCGTATCCAGAAGGTTGCCGTGGATGCGGGGTTTAGCTGTCCCAACCGCGACGGGACATTAGGTATTGGCGGTTGTACGTATTGCAATAATCGGGCGTTTAATCCTTCATATTGCCTGCCCGAAAAGCCTATTCGCCGGCAAATTGATGAGGGCATTGAGTTCCACCAGAAACGTTACCGTCGCGCTAAGCAATACCTTGTTTATTTCCAGCCCTATTCCAATACCCATGCTCCGCTTGAAAGGCTTAAAGAAATCTATAATGAAGCCATCTGTCATCCGCTGGTTTGCGGATTGGTTATCGGAACGCGACCGGATTGCGTGGATGAGGAAAAACTGGATTATTTTAAAAAACTCTCCCAAACGCATTATGTAATCATCGAATACGGAGTGGAATCGTGCAACGATCAAACCTTACGGGCTATAAACCGTTTGCATACTTTCGACCAGTCGAAACAAGCCATACAATTGACCGCTTCCAAAGGAATAATGACGGGTGCTCATTTTATTTTTGGCTTACCCGGCGAAACCCGTGAGGAAATGCTTAACGAAGCATCCGTTGTTTCGGCATTGCCGCTGACCACCATAAAATTCCATCAGCTTCAGATTATAAAAAATACCCCGATGGCGAAACAATATTTAGATGCCCCCGGAGACTTTCAATTTTTTGCCCTTGACGAATATATTGATTTTATTGTTGATTTTCTCGAAAAACTCAATCCTGCTTTTGTGGTGGAGCGTTTTGCCGGAGAAGTGCCTCCGCGTTTTCTTGCCGGACCGGGCTGGGGATTGGTACGCAACGATCAAATCGTACACCGGATTGAACGACGCCTTGAAGAACGGAATACCTGGCAGGGCAAAAATTTCGGATAATCAGTTTTTATGATATAGTTTGACCCTGAGCTATACTGATTTCTTTCACAGTTTTAGGTTTCTCCCTACGGCCGAAAGTTATCATTCAAAGAGAATGAAAGGATGGGAGTACAGGCCGTCATTGGTATGCAGGGAGAAATCTGCTATATCATCACCAATTATTTGATTACTATAAACGCTGAATCCTCGTTTGGACATTCACACTATGGTGAAAGCTTGTCCAATTCCTCGTTTGGACATTCACTTATGGTGAAAGCTTGTCCACCCCCTCGTTTAAACATTCACACTATGGTGAAAGCTTGTCCAACCTCTCGTTTAAACATTCACACTATGGTGAAAGTTTGTCCAACCTCTCGTTTAAACATTCACACTATGGTGAAAGTTTGTTTGCCCTCTCGTTCTGACTTTCACACAACGGTGAAAGCTTGCCAGGTTCTTCGTTTGCACTTTCCACAAGAATGAAATGGAATTCTGTGGAAACTACATTGGGGAAATTATAAAATCAATAAAGAGGAAGGGTAAAGCGAAAAGTGCTTCCTTTACCTTCTTCGCTTTCCGCCCATATCTGCCCGCCGTGTTTTTCCACAAATTCACGGCAAAGAATGAGCCCCAAACCTGTGCCTTGTTCTTTTTCAGTACCGGGAGTGCTGTATTTACTATCGATTCTGAAAAGTTGTGTTAAATTTTGTTGCGGGATGCCTATACCATTATCCTTTACCGAAAGTTCAATATTGCTATTGTAATTTTGGCTTTCGATAGTGAATGTTTCCATTACGGGGAGTATATTTAATGGCATTGGCAAGCAAATTGCGCAGAATGGTATTCAGCATATTTTTATCGGCATAAACCAGGCAAGGCTCCTGAATGTTGTTGATAATTTGGATATTTTTTTTGCCGGCAGTGCTTTGGACAATGGCAAGAGTATCGCTGATGCCCTGAGATAAAGCAAATGTTTCGGGATTGAAATCAATTTTGCCCGTTTGCGATCTTGACCAAACGAGAAGGTTTTCGAGCAAATCATAGGCTTGACGCGAAGCTTTCCTGATCACATTCAAGCTGTCCTCAATTTCCTTTTCATCATATTCCCGGTAATTTTCCAGTAGCAATTCCGAAAACCCGAAGATGGAATTAAAAGGACTTTTCAGGTCATGGGCAATGATGGAGAAAAATTTGTCCTTGGTAGCATTGCTTTCCTTCAGTTCTTCGGAATATTTTTGTAATTGTAATTCCGATTGCTTGCGTTGCAGTAATATCGGTAAAGGAAGCAATGATTTTACGATGACTTTCAATCATTGCTAATCGACATCAGTCCATGTTTAAGTTCTCCGTTTTTATGATAGAACATAAATTCGTACTTCTCGGGAGCTTCGTTAGGATTAGTAAGCCGTATCCGGTTATATTCCTTCAGCCGTTCAAGGTCTTCAGGAGGAATTTGCTGTGTCCAACTCATTCCTATCACTTCCTCACGGACTATAACCGCCCATCTGGCAATAAGCATCGTTGACCATCGAAATGGTAGTATCCGGTTCAATAATGGCAAGCGCCGAAGAATTATTCTCGAAGATGGCACGGAATTTTTCTTCGCTTTCGCGTAATGCTTTTTCAGGCAAGAATACGTTTTTCCCTCCTCTTTGTCGGCAGTTCCGAAAAATGATACGGGTAACATTAATAATGACAATGCTAGGTTAAAATGACCAGAATGATGGTAAGCATGGCCAAGAGCAGAGCCGGATTGATATAAAAGTAATTGGTAATAAAATGTTGAAGAAAACTATCGAACAGAATTCCTGCCACAATGAGTGGCAAAATGGTTCGCAGCACCCTGGCACTTGCCGTATTGCCACTGAAATGACGCAGGATAACAGTCCGGCTTCCAGATATGGCAATCAGTCCGCATCCCAGAAATAAAAAGCAAAAGCCGTGGGTGCTGCCATTGGTATTATGTTGCCTGAATATAGAAAAGGGGTTCCAAAAATATACCCTAATCCTGCCAGAAATCCGGCGAAAAGCAATAATCGACCCTAAAATCCCCACAACATTCAGCGATGAGATTTTGTTTTCTGCCAAATAATTTAACCAACATGGCTACATTGCTGATAAAAAACAGCAGACCCGTATAAGGCGACATGCGGTTGATTGGGAATTTGTCAATTTTCCCATGGACAGGGAATAAAAGATTGTCAATGAAAAGATCGGTATGGAAAAAAGCACTGGCAAATTGCAAAAAACCATAGCCAGCCATAATTATAATGATTCCGGTAATAATAATCTTAGTTTTATTTTGGCATGAGTTGCAAATTCCTAAACATAAAATAGAACCCAGTAGAATAAAACAAATGGCGGAAGCAAAGGACATGGGAACATAACTGGGACTAATTCCTGCAAGTACTAAATGCCCGCTTACCCAGCCAATGAGTGCTACTATACCTGCCAGTAGCACTATGGCGCCCGACAGGAATACGATGTTTCGCAGGTCGGTGATTTTCGCAAATTTCTTTTTTTCAGACATGGTAAATTCTGTTTTTATAAATATTTATTCAACGTTTTCAACAGTAGGTTCTTATTCATGGGTTTGGGGACAAAATCATTGCATCCGGCATCGAGGCATTGAATTTTATCGTCGGCAAAAACATAGGCAGTAAAAGCAATGACCGGTAAATTTTTATTAAGCTTCCGTATTTCGCGCGTAGCTTCATATCCGTTCATCACCGGCATCTGAATATCCATCAAAACCAAATCCATTGCCGGAGTGTTTTTATAGATTTCGAGAGCTTCCTTGCCATTTTTGGCAAAAAGCAGGGTGGCCTGCGTTTTTTTTAGAAATACTTCAACCAAATCGAGGTTAACCTGAACATCATCGGCTACTAATATGGTTTTGCCTTTAAAATCATAATCGTTGCCATTTTGCTTTTTGTCATTATTTTTCTCAGCCCGGGCTATAAAAGGGGCGTATGGGATGGTGAAATAGAAGGTTGTGCCGTTTCCTTCATCAGAACTAAGCCATATTTTACCTCCCAGCAATTCAACCAGTCCTTTTGAAATGCTAAGCCCAAGTCCGGCACCTCCGAATTGCCGGGCGTGGGTTTCTTCTTCTTGCCGGAAACGTTCAAAGATGATGGATTGTTTGTCGGCGGCTATTCCTTTTCCGGTATCCTGTACAAAAAACTCCAGGTTGTCGCCCGAAAGGGAATACCCGAAACGAATAAATCCTTTGCTGGTAAATTTAAGGCTATTGCTTATCAGATTAAACAGAATTTGCCGTAAGCGAATATTATCAGAAATAATTTGACTTTGTGCATCCTGTAACGTCTTGTCGAGTTGCAGGGTAATTTCTTTTTTCCCTTTCTGAGCGATTTTGTTTTGATAAGTTATAAATAATTCGTCGAGCAGATGGTTCAGGTTGAAATTTACCTTAGTTATTTTAAGCTGATTACTTTCGATTTTTGAAATGTCAATGATGTCGTTAATAATAGAGAGGAGGTGCTGCCCATTAGTTTTGATAATATTAATAAAACGACGTTTTTCGTCAGGCTGAATGGAATCATCGTTCAACAGATCGGCAAAACCGAGAATTCCGTTCATGGGTGTACGGATTTCGTGCGACATGTTGGCAAGAAAAGCCGATTTTAACCGATCGCTTTCTTCGGCTTTGGCGAGGGCTGCTTTTAAATCCTGCATTGTTTTAGTACGTTGAATAGCAATGCCGATTTGGTGCGAAACAAATTCAAGGGTGTTTTTGTCCTTTTCGCTGTAAGCATTGACATCGTCATAGCTTTGTACGACAAAGGCTCCTATTGCCTTACCTTCTACCTGTAACGGGACGCCAAGCCAGATTTTAGAAGGTTCGCCGATAAGATTGACTTCTCCTTTTTTATTCATTTCAAGGTATTCCTTATCGGTTATAAGCATTGGCTTATTATATTTTATAATACAACCAGTAAGCGATTTTTCGGCAGGCCAGGTTTCAATGGCATCTTTCTCATCGCTATAATAAGGGGAAGAAAACATTCCTGTGGTTTCGTCATAAAAAGCGACATAAAAGTTGCTTGTATCAAGGAGTGTACTAAGTTGCTGTTTTATTGTTTCAATTAGCTCTTTCAGGTTGTTGATGGAAATTGCCGCATTCGAAATGTTGAACAGCACTTTTTGTAATTGCTCGGTGTGTTTGCTTTCGGTAATGTCCTCCACTGTACCTTCGTAATACAGGGATTTGCCATTTTTATCCCGGATAAGCTGGGAACTTTCGCGAATAAAGATATTTGTGCCGTCTTTGCGTTTCCAGACATATTCTAATCCGAGAACATATCCTTGTTTTTCAATGGTATCCTGAAAAGCTTTGCGTTGATAATCTAAGGCATAGCCTTCTTCGGAAATATTCCGTTTTTTCAAATCTTCCAGGGACTCGAATCCGAGCATTTGAACCAGGGTAGGATTGGCAAGTATAATCTGCCCGTCGGGAGTTGTCCGGTATAGCCCAATGGTAGCGTTTTCGTAGAGGCTACGGAAACGTTCTTCGCTTTCAATCAGGGCTTTTTCTGTTTTTTTTCGTTCGGTGATGTTGTGGCCAATGCCGACTAATCCAATGATATTACCAAGTTCGTCGCGCAGTGGTATTTTAGAGGTAATAAGCCATTGCTGAACACCTTTGGAATTATAAAAATCTTCTTCGCGATTAATTATCGGGTTGCCGGTTTGCAGGATGCTCATGTCGTCGGTATATCCCCGAATTCCGACTTCATTGCCAAAGATTTCTATATCGGTTTTTCCAATGAGTTCTGCTTCGGAAGAGTAGCCGGTTAATTCTATATCGGCGCGATTGGCAACAATTTTGCGGGCTTGCTTATCTTTTACATAAATAGTATCCGGCAGGTTATCAATAAGTGTTCGAAGCAGGATTCGTTCGCGTTGTATTCTTTCTTCGGCTTGTTTGCGTTCGGTGATGTCGCGCATTATTTCTATAGCCCCAATGATATTTCTTTTATAATCGTACAGAGGCGATACTGTTCCATAAATATAAGCTCCTTTGCCGTTATATAAGGCATTGCAAAACATTTCGGCTGTTATTGAGTCTCCTTCCTGTTTTATATTTTGATAATTTTTAGCAAATAAATCTTTATCTTTTTCCCATATAAAATCCATAAGTTGTGAACGCCTGTCTCCATAAAAAGGGATAGTATATTCATAGTTACCCTTACCAATAATATCCTCGGCTTTTATTCCGGTTATTTTTTCTATAGCTTTGTTCCAAATAGTTACTTTTTTATTTATATCAATAGCCAAAGTTGGTTCAGGAAGAAAATCAATAATGTCGTTAAGTGTGCGTTCTGATTTTAACAGAGCTTCTTCTACCTGTTTTCGTTCGGTGATGTCGGTAATAAATCCTTCGAGATAAAGCAATTTATCGTGCTCGAATACTCCATGTCCTCGTTCCCATACATTCCTGACGCTACCGTTTTTGGTGATGATCCGGTATTCATCTTCAAAATGCTGATGGACTTGCAATATATTTTGCCATTTTTCCCACAGTTTGTTTCTGTCGTCGGGATGGATGATGTCATTAAAGGATAAAAGTTTGTTTTGCAAAACCTCTTCAATAGCATAACCCGTTAAATCATTAAATCCTTCACTGAGATAATCCATGGTCCAGTGACGATCGTTAGCGCAACGGTAAACAAAACCTGGAAGATTGCTAACCAGATTGGCTAATGTTTGCTCACTTTTAATAAGGGCATCCAAAGCCTGCTTGCGCTCTTGCCTGATTTTAGCTTCGGCAATTTCGCGTTTTATTACCGAATCCAGACGGATAAGGTTGTTTTTCATTAGGTAATCGTGAGCGCCGGCTTTCATCATTTCCACCGCCGTTTCTTCGCCTATAGTTCCGGAAATAACAATAAACGGTATGTCTTTTCCGGAATTTTGCAGAAGTTTGAGCGCAGAAGGGGCATCAAACTGTGGCAGGCTGTAGTCTGCAATAATAATGTCCCATGATTTTGAGTCCAATGCTTCCTGCATTTCGGATGCTGTTTCCACCCGTTTGGATGCAATGGAAAAACCGGCTTTTTGAAGATAACGAAAAATCAGTTGGGCATCGGTTTCTTTATCTTCAATGATGAGTAAACGCAAATGGAGTCCCATAAATAATTTCAGATTTAATGTATCGGTGGCATTTCGTTAATAACTAACCAATAGAGTCCGAGGTATTTTACTGCTTCGACAAATTGATTAAAATCAACGGGTTTGCAAATATAACTATTTACACCTAAGTTATACCCTTTTATCAGGTCTTGTTCTTCGCGTGAAGAGGTGAGAATAACCACCAGTAATCTGCGTGTACGTTCGTCGGCTCTTATTTGTTTTAATACTTCAAGGCCGTCGACACGTGGTAGTTTTAGGTCGAGCAGGATAAGGGTTGGCATTTGACTAAGGTCGCGACCGGAATATTTACCTGTTGCAAACAAATAATCGAGGGCTTCCTGTCCATCCTCGGCAACGATAATTTCGTTTAGGATATGTTCTTTTTGCAGCGCTCTTTTCGTCAGTTCTACATCGCTGGGATTATCTTCCACCAGCAGGATGGTTTTTTCGTTGTTATTCATAGCTTTATATAGTTAAGTTATACATTGATGAAGGCAGTAATTAGTAGGTAGTAAGTAGTAAGTAGTAAGTAGTAGGTAGTAGGTAGTAGGTAGTAAGGAGATTTTTACGATCCGTAATGCTCCAATATTTTTATAATTTATTCATAATCCAATTGTTTATTTTCTAACTATTTACTACGGTACTAAATTTTTGTTAAGTGGCAAAATTTTTCAGGTTGATTTATCATGCTATATAACATTTTGTCAACTTCTTTATATCCTGATAGAAGTCGCGTTTTCGTTTCCTATGTCCAATATAATTATGATCGAAAGAGAAATCCAACCAGACACCTGTTTCGCCAGATTCTCCCTGCCGAATCAATAAGTTTACTTGTGAATAATTTTGGATATTTGCGTTTATACCATGCCTCAGCAATATTTGCAGGGACAGAACGGGAAGAACGTCGAATTTGATCGGTAAGTGAATACTTTTCTTCTTTTGGATATGATTTTGAAACTTCAAAAACTTCCAATGCCAATCGATAGGAAAGCTGATATACCTTCAAATCACGGAAACCCATTATAGCTGCTTACTTTCCATTATCTATTTATTAAAGACTGCCAATAACAAACTTCTTACTGTTTACTGTTTACTTCTTACTCCTTACGCCTTACTGCCTACATTTTCCTTTCTTCATTTATGGTAAAATAAAACGTACTTCCTTTATCTACCTGCGATTCCGCCCATATTTTACCGCCATGCCGACGTATAATACGTTGCACGGTTGCCAAACCTATGCCGGTACCTGGAAATTCGCTTTGCTTGTGCATGCGTTGGAATGCTCCAAAAAGTTTTGTTGCATAAGCCATATCGAATCCCACGCCATTATCGCGGATAAAATACGTTAGAGCGTCATCAATCAGGGTTGTTCCAAACTCAATTTTTGCAATGGCTTGTTTTTTGGTAAACTTACATGCATTGTCGAGCAGATTGGTGAGCGCAATTTCGAACAATTGCGAATCGCCGGTGATGGATAAGCCGTTTTGAATGACAAAATCAATTTTGCGGTTGGGGTTTGCATCCTTCAACCGTTGGCTAATGGTATTGGCAAGAGCCGTTAAATCAACATTCACCAATCGTAGCTCTGAGCGGGTAACCCGTGATAGTTTTAATATATCGTCGATTAGCTGTCCCATTCGCTGCGTTTCGCTGCGAACGCGATTTAGGTATATTTTTGCCTGATCATCGAGTAGGTGGTCATAATCTTCCTGCAGGGCAAGGCTCCAGCCGTCAATGCCACGGAGTGGAGCGCGCAGATCGTGCGAAACGGAATAGCTGAAGGCTTCCAGTTCTTTATTGGCTGTTTCGAGTTGATGGGTACGTTGGGCCACGCGATGTTCGAGTTCGTCGTATAATTTTACGTTTTCGATGGCCCGTGCTGCAGCATCGGCAAGAGTTTGAAGTAAATTAACTTCCATTTCGGAAGCAATATAGTGTTTAGCCCAGTAATTTCCAATGGCTCCAATAGGTTCAATCGTTGCAATGGGAACCATAGCAAGACTTTTGACGAATGTCGACCGGTAGGCATCGGCGGGAATGCGTATGTCGGAATAGATGTCTTCGATAACAACCTGTTTGTTATTCAGCATAGCCCATCCGCTGATGCATTGTTCTATCGGGAATTTTTGCCCTTTCCATAAAGGGCCGATGGCATCTTCGTCGGCATAATAACAGCAATTATCTTCGCGGTAAACAAATGTAACACCATCGGCTCCGGTGAGCGCACGAGCCGAGGTTTTTACAATATCCTGAATGGTTTGCAAATCGCGGGCAAAGGCTAATTGTTTAATGGCATGGATAAGCTGATGAAGTCTTGAATTGAGCAGGCGGATTTCTTCTTCTGCCTGTTTTGCGGTAGGTGATATCGCGGGCTATGGTTTGGAATGCTTTTTTACCTTTAAAAATGATGGGAATGGAAATGATTTCCACATCAACTATTTCCTTATTCAGTTTAACGAATTTTGATTCAATAAAGGTGGGCTTTTCGTCGGTTTGTTCAATTTTGCTTAATCGCTGGAGCGAAACCGCTCTGAGATCAGGATGGATAAATTCTACGGCAGGAGTATCTTTGATTTGGTCGAAATGCTCGGCACCAAGGATCGAAAGGGTTCCAGTATTGGCAAAAAGGATTTTTCCTTCCGATTGAATGACGACAGCGTCGGGGGAAACATCCACCATCAGACGGTATTTTTCTTCGCTTTCTTTCAATGCTTCTTCGGCTCGTCTGCGTTCGGTTACTATCTTCAAAAAGGACGGCAAATTGTCCTTTTTGATGACTGAAAGCGACCACACGGTAATATTGGTCGAGATCTTTTGAATAATTTTCGAAAGTTACCGGCTTGCCGGTCAATGCTACTTTACCGTAGGCTTCTATCCAGTACGGTTCGGTTCCTGGTAGTACTTGCAGCACTGTCTTTCCTATCGCCTCTTCGGCGCGGAGGCCTGTCAACTTTTCGAATGATGGATTAATCAGCAAAAAGCGATAATCAACGGGAATGCCCTTGGCGTTACAAATAATCTCGTGAAGAGCAAAGCCTTCTATCATTTCATTAAACAGCGAACGGTATTTTTCTTCGCTTTCTTTCAATGCCCCTTCTGCCAGCTTGCGTTCAGAAATTTCTTTGGCAAGCTGAATATTAGACAAACTAAGTCGTGATATCAATGAGGTGAATTTAATGAGGAAGCTCATAAACAGCATTACTTTTTCCCTGTTGAATCTCGGAATTTGCCGAAATTCGCGCATATAATCTTCTTCATTAAATCCATATTTTTTTGCCTGATTGATGAATAGATTTTCGTCCACCACATCATCATCGTAAAAAAATTGCCCTGTGAATATATTCCCAAAAAGTTTATCGCCGATGTATAAAGGGGTAACAATATCCCAGAGGTTGTTTTTACAGTGATATTCCTTAAATTCTCCCGGTTTCAACTTTCCCGAAAGATGAAGGTCGCTTTCTGTGCAGTTTTTGGCACTCTCGGGATTCATGCGATGGAAATTTTTACATATGTTTTGCCAGCCGGCGGATTCGATGATGTTTCCTTTCAGGTCGAGGATAGCCGTAACCATATTGGTTACCGGAGCTAAATCGTTTAATATGGATTGAAGTTCATCAACAGCGATGACGTTTTTAAGCTCAATATTTGAAATGTCGACATCGGGATTAAGGATAGTATCCAGCTTAAGTTTAAGTTGTTCTTCGCTTTTCTTCAGTTTTTCTTCTGCTAATTTGCGTTCGGTCAGATCGCGGCCGATGGATTGGTAATATGTCTTTTTTTCAATTTCTATTAGCCGGGAGTTGAATTCTACCTGGAAAGTGGTTCCATCTTTGCGTTGGTGAACGGTTTCATAAAGATGCCGAGTTTTTTTGATGAATTTCTTTAATCGTTTCCTGGAGCTGGCGTCGTGTTGCTTCCGAACGAAGATCAGCTAAACTTTTGCCAATGAGTTCCTGACGGGTATATCCATAATTGCGGAGTGCGCTGTCGTTACATTCGACAACGTTCAGTTTTTCATCAGCAAGCAAAACAATATCGTTAGCATATTTTACAATATAATCGAAATGCCGGGTTAACTGCCTGCTTTTCCAGATTTAGTTTATATTGTTGCCGTTTCCAGATCAGGTAAATGATGAGTGCCGCAATCAACACAAACAAAGCGGTAAAACTGAAAATGCCATACGACAGAAGCTGAACAGGGTGGTAAATTTCGTTAGCATCTACTTTGGCTATAATGTACCAGGATGTGCCGGGAACTTTTTTAATATCGGCCAGTACTTCTACGCCGCGGTAATCTACCCCTTTTGTTATTCCTGTTATTCCTGAAATGGCTTTTACCGAAGGATGGATGGTGTCGGTGATTGGAAGTTTTAAATGTAGCGCTTGTATTTTTGCGATAGTGAAGTTCGTTAAGAAAGGCAATGCTATCTCCTTCCCGTCGAACGAGCATAGTTTCGCTGCTTTTACTTGGCGTGGGCCATGTTTGGATAAGTGGAAAGAGAAACTGAGAAGCATTGATACGGAGAAACAGCAGCCCTACTAAATCTTCTGCCGTTTCGGGTGAGGAATACAAAGGTATAGCCATATCCAGATGGGCTCCCTATTTCGGAGGTAAAATGCAGATCGGACAGAATTGGAGTTTTTTTCTTTATGGCTTCTTTTGCTGTTTGTATTCCGTTTATCTGAAGATGATCGGTAGGGATGAGGGATATTGCTGGCTTCAGATTGGTATCCGTTACCATAAAAAGAGCATAACCATAACTTTTCCGGATAATGGTTAACCAGTTGAAAGCTTCTTTATAATTTTGATTACGATTGACTGCCACTGAGATATTGTTTAATATAATGGGCAAACGATTTATTATAAAAAATAGCATTGCCATCGCCCAGACGTTCGTTGCGCCAGTTGATAATCTGATTTACTTTGAGCTGACTAATAGCTGCCAACTCGTCGTATTTTTCGTTGGTAATGCTTTTTTTCTGATAGTTAAAAAGCAAATAACCTGCAGTAGCAAAAACTATGGTGAGTAAAATAAAAACTGCAAAAAGTTTAACCGCTTGCCGGTTTTTTGAAGAAACTTGCTTCATATTTCCTCCATAAAAAACAAAAATAATAAAGAAATGGATACTGTATGAAAAAAATAAGTATTTTTTTCAGTTAAAATCAAATAATATACAAATAATGTACAAAAACCCCCAGGGTTTATTAAACCCTGGGGGTTTCTTTCACAAAAGCTATTGGTTTGTCAAACTCTTTACGGAAACCTGGGTTACCTGATGTATAAACACCAGGCTACTCCCGAAAAAATAGATGAGTTGTTCGATTTTTTGCTGCTTCGTTTGCGTAAACATGCCAAAACGATAGCCGAGGAGATAAAGAAAATTCGCTGACGCTTATTGTGCCTTCGGCATCTGTTGCCGTAGCCGAAATTTCGCTTACCGATGAAACAAAGTTCTCGTTTTATAATTCAGGGAGCGTAAATTTGGGGATATTTACGGCAAGCCAGCCCAATGCTGCAGTGCCTTCCGATGTTCTGCCCGACGAAGAACTGGTGATAAAGGCAAGCCAGTTAGGTGCGGCAGGCAGTACCTTTTTATTGGTAAACAATGTCCAGCCAGCCCACTACCGAAGGAGAACTATAGATTAATATTGTGGAGTAAGTATAATCAACCCCAACCTATCAGTGCGAAAAGCTCCTGACAGTGTTGGGTGATAAACCTTAAAGTTCTTTATAGGTGCCGTCGAAAAAGTCGACATGCCGATAGAATTTTAGCATATCTTCCATTTTTACGTCCATATTTTTTAAAATTTCATCATATACGTTTCGTAAAATTTCGAGCATATTATCGATATCTTCGAGGCTTTGATGTAAAGTTGTTATAATTCTAACGCCTGAGTTATTATACGGAACAGATGGATAAACGCCGCCAGTAATAAAAAAACCACGATCTAACATTGTCCTACAAATACAAGAAGTCATATCTGGTTTGCCACTGGCAATAAAAGTAATTGGCGTAGGTTGGTTCCCGATTATCGGTAAGTTAAGTTTGTATGCTTGTTTTATGACTCTTTCTATTCGCAATCTTAGCTGGTTTTGCCTATCTTTTATTTCGTTTCCAAGATGAATTTTGGCAGATTCAATAATCGCACCTAAGGTTGGAGGAGCTACCGGAGAAGTAAACATCAAAGGAGCGCCTAATATTTCGATTTGTTCTTTTAATTTTTCATCCGGGCATACAATAGCGCCACCACCGGCACCGAATCCTTTTCCTAATGAGGTACATAAAACAAGACGGGGATGAAATTTTGTTTTTGTAAGGAAAAAGCCTTTTCCGTTTTCACCCATCCAGCTCATTCCGTGGGCATCGTCCACATAAAGATGAAACTTGGGATAGCGATCCAGCAAATCCATTACTTCGGCCACGGGTATCGTATCGCCAAACATGGAATAAATACCATCGGCAAGATACCATATCTTGGAATGGTTAGTCGATAATTCCTTCAGGCGTTCTTCCAGCAAATCCATACGGCTATGCCGGAGTATTTCCATTTTACAACCCTGGGCGGCGGCTAATTGTGCCCCAAGCTGAACGCTGGTATGTACCTGCTGGTCGAGAATGATGACATCTTCCTTTTCGACGATAACGGGAAGTGCACAAATATGAGCCAGCGTGGTGCGTGGAAGAATAAGGCAGGGCTGTCCGAAAATAGATGAAATAATTTCTTCGGCTTCCTTATAAATGCCTAATTTTACGTATGTCCTGGATACTGCCGTATAAACTCCGTATTTCATACTTGCATCTGCTGCGGCTTTGCGCAAACGGAGATCGGTAGATAATCCAAGATAATCGCAAAGGGAAAAGTTAATAAGATTTTTTGATTCAAGATCAACTATTCGTCCGTTGAATTCTTTGGTTGTTGTGTTGTTCAAAGCCATTCCAATGGATTTTGAATGACGAACGACATCTAATGCTAATTGTTTTTGCTTATCCATACTTACTTAAAAATTTAAATCTTTATAAAAATAAATATCATAGAATCAAAAAAATAATTTGCTAATCGTAAAAATATTAAAAACTATTTTTCTTTTTTATTGTTCTTTATTATAATAATTTCTTTACATCTTGAATTTACAAGGTCGCAAATGTATGCCAAATAAAATTTAAATTTATACAGGAATTGGTAAATGTTTTTAACATCTTAAGGGAAATAAAAAAATCATTAAAAAATTTTGAATAAAGAATTATAATTTTAGCTTTGTTGCCCTAATTCATTTTGAAAGTGAACTTACAAATTAAACATAAAAATAGTAATTGTAAGATAAGTAATAATCACATAGAGAGTGATAGCTTTAATCAAAGTTTTATTAAATCTTTGTGCATCGTAGCTTTTTTTGTTTCAGTTTTAGGAACAGCAATAAATTTTTTTAATGGGTTTAAATATGATTTAATTATTATGCCCCTAATTTCGGCAGGGGTATTTGGCGGGTTTTATTATTGGGCAAAATCAGGTAAACAAATGTTTCTCCTTAAATTTTTGTTAACTTTTCTAAGCCTAACTTTTGTAAATTATTTATGGGTAAATAATTATGGATCGCATGGCCCGGCTCCTTATTTTTTTGTTATTATATCAAGCCTTTTGATTTTTATTTGGGAAAGGAAACAATTATTAATCGTCTGTTCAATTTTACTTTTAAATAGTCGTTCCTTAAAAAGCCACTATTCACGCGGCGATATAATAAAAATTTTGTTGTAGGAAGGGTCGAAAAATAAAATACAAAAACTCTTGCTTGAGTTTTTCCATCATTTTCTTCATGTTCCATGCTGTCGCAGACATCAAAGCATTGATTTGTATTCCTTTTGCTCCCGATAGATAATTTTGATCCATTCGGAAATCTGTTTTTAGATGCCCGATTAGCGGTTCGATACCTGCTCTTGCCCTACATTTTTTACGTTTCTGTTGTTTTCTGTATCTTGTCTCGTTTGCTTTGGCTTTACCCGGTATTGTAATTTTTACTCCTTTTATTTCTGATCTTCCCTTTCCTCCTCTATCGTAAACCAATTCTTTGGGCAGTTTCAAATTGTTTGTTTCCATTTGATTAAGCAAGGGCTCTATCGTGTGTCCATCGAAAGGATTTTCCAAAAAGGCTTTTATCGCCGTTATGATTTTCTTTCCTTTTTCCCCTGTAGTGATCAAGCCAACCTTGTTACCAAACTCATATTGCTTATGCGGCTTACCTTTGGCGATACATTTTGTAAAAGGTTTATGAAGACTGTAAAACTTATTTTTGTCATATCTCTGCTGATTTACTACGTTCTGGAAAAGTTCCATCTCTGATTGATGTCGTTTTTTCTGCTCCTCGTTCATTTTGTTATTCAACTCTCGTAGTTGTGTATTGGCTATCGTTTTTAGTCGTTTCTTTGCTTTTCGTGCCTGTTTGGCTCGTTTGGGATGTTTGCCGTTATAGGTGTCTCTAACCAATTGCTTGCTCTCTCGGGTGTAGCGCTGTCTTTGCTTAATCCCTTCTTGATCCGCTATTTTATTGCATTTGTCAATTACCTTTTTACACATCTTGGCATCGGTCGGAAATGTCGTATTGTTCTGTTGTACCGTCGTGTCAGACAAAACAAATTTAGACTTTTTCTCCACCTCTTTTCCATGCATCTTCACGCTGTAGGCAAATATTTTTTCAATGCCTGCTTCGCCAACCCGATTGCGGAAATGGACAAAATCACTTGGGTCGAAAGGAAACTTATGTGAAAAAAATATTCCCCCACAGAAGTATTGAAAGTAAACATCCCGAACCCAAACCTCAGGAATACGTTCATCACCAATATTATACAAATACTTCAACAGCAGACATCCTATCATTAAACGAATGGGTACTGACGGTGCTCCGTTTTTTGAGTAATACGACGAAAACTCTTTCTCAAAATATGACCAGTCAATCTTGTTTGCCAAAAGAACCAATTCGTGGTTCATATCAATAAAGTCTTCCAAGAGTGGTCGAAATAAATCTCGCTGTCCTTTTTTCGGTAATTTCCCTATCATAATTTGCAGGCTTTTGTTCCACAAAGGTACAAAATACTGCATTTATAAACAAATGATTTACACAATAATTTATTACTAATCAGCAAAATAATCCTATTTTAAGGAGCGACTAAATATTCTTTTAATATTTTATCTTGATTATTCAAATCCTCAATTAATAAGTAATTATGATTCTGATATTGCACGCATTATAGATGTTTATACAGGTGTGCTAATGTACGGTGCTTTTATTTTTGTTCTTATTAGTCAGGCAAAAAGGAAATTGCATAATGAGTACGAAAAAGCTAAGCGCTCCGATAATCTTAAAACGGCTTTTCTGGCTAACATGTCCCATGAAATTCGTACTCCGATGAATGGTATCCTTGGTTTTTCCGAACTTCTCGATGACGAAGACCTTACCCCGGAACAGCGTCGCGAATACATCAATATTATTAACGAAAGAGGAAGACATCTACTGGCTATAATCAATGATATACTTGATATTGCAAAAATTGACAGCAATCAGTTGGTCGTTAATAAAGTTGTCTTTGATCTGCATCATTTGCTCGACGATGTATTACTATCTTATAAAAATGAACAAAAACGAAATAATAAGGGAAACCTTAATATAATTCTTGAGAAAGCAATAGATGAAGAAAAGGTCTTTATTACGTCGGACGACCTGAGACTTCGGCAGATATTAAATAATTTACTAAGCAATGCCCTTAAATTTACCAAAACCGGTTTTATTAAATTCGGATATACTATCCGGGGTAATAAACTGGAATTCTTTGTTCAGGATACGGGCAAAGGAATAGCAAAAGAGAAACAGTCCATCATTTTTGAGCGGTTTCGTCAGGAAGAAGAAACCTATACCCGTCAGTTCGGAGGCACCGGCTTGGGATTATCCATTTCCAGAGGATTGGCTGAACTGTTAGATGGCGATATTCGATTTGATTCAGAGGAGGGTAAAGGTTCTACATTCTTTTTTACCATACCGTATAATCCTTCGCGTGAAGTATCAGCTATGTATGAAAAAAATGATCCGGTTAAAAAAGAATATGATTTTAGCGATAAACTTGTATTAATAGTAGAAGATGAAGACTACAATTCAGAATTGCTTCGTTTCTATTTAAAAGAAACCAGCGCCCGGTTATTATTTGCAAAAGATGGGAAAATAGCGGTCGATCTTTGCCGGTCGAATCCGTCTATCGATATTATTATCATGGATATTCAATTACCGGTAATGAATGGCCTGGATGCGACCATGGAAATAAGAAAATTCCGGAAGAATATGCCGATAATAGCTTTATCGGCTTATGTTTATGAGTATGATAAGAAAAAATACTTTGATGCCGGTATCAACGATTTTTTAGCCAAACCGGTTAAATCGGAAAAATTAAAAGAAATTATGTCAAAATATTTATCCTGAAGCTGCGGCTAAAAACGGATTGCTTTACCGTTAGTTCGGAATTCCCATATATCTTTAATAAAAAATGATTTAAAATAAAAAGCCCGAGCCGAAACTTGGGCTTTTTTGTTTTTGAGTGGAGCTGCGGGGATTCGAACCCCGGTCCAAACAAGTAGCAAAAGTGCTTTCTACATGCTTATCCTTTTGTTGATTGTCGGATACAGACCGGTAAAAGGCGGGCCAATCGGTATCGTATTCTCTTTGATTTTCGTCCTGCTGCCGAGACTTCAGCAGGCTTATTCCGGCTTTTTCGATGCTTCTGACGGGACGCTGTCGGACAGAGCTTCCCGGGAAGCAATTAGGTGTTTAATCCTAGATTAAGCAGCTAATGCGTAGTTATAATTGTCGCCGTTTATAGGCTGTGAGTATTGGGTTTTACGAGCCACTTACACAACGCTCGGCATGCTTACAATCCCACTCCCTTGCTGTCAAATCCAGTCAGCCCCAAAATGGACTGCAAAGATACAATAATGATTTGAAATTTGAGATTTTAGGTTTGAAATTTTTAAGAAATAACCTATTTTTCAGGTCATCGGAAGCCAACAACCCATAGTTAACAGCTAACAGCCATTTTCTCATTTCATCGGCTGTGCATATTTCAAAACATCGTCGGCAGTAATTTCCTTGTCGCAAAGGATGGAGAGCCTTTCCACCACATTATGCAGTTCGCGTATGTTGCCTGCCCATGGCATTTTCTGAAGTTCGGCCAGAGCTTCTTGGGTAAATGCCATAAGGGGTTTGCCTTCATTTTCGGAAATTTCCTTAATAAAATGATTGGCCAGGATCGGAATATCGTCCCGGCGTTCGCTGAGAGATGGAACCTGAATAAGGATAACGCTGAGACGATGATAAAGGTCTTCGCGAAAATTTCGTTTTTCAATTTCTTCTTTCAGATCCTTGTTTGTAGCAGCAATAACTCTGACGTTGACTTCAATTTCCTTTTCACCACCTACGCGCATGATTTTGTTTTCCTGGAGCACCCGTAATACTTTAGCCTGAGCCGAGAGGCTCATGTCGCCTATTTCGTCAAGGAAAAGAGTCCCGCTATCGGCTTGTTCAAAATCGCCTTTGCGCTGTTTGATGGCTGAGGTGAATGAGCCTTTTTCGTGTCCGAAAAGGACGCTTTCGATCAATTCGGAAGGTATAGCTGCACAATTCACTTCTACGAAAGGAGCTGCGGCTCGGGGGCTCAGCTCATGAAGCCAGCGGGCCACCAGTTCTTTTCCGGTTCCGTTATCGCCGGTAATCAGCACTCGGGCATCGGTAGGAGCTACCCGTTCAATCATGTTTTTGATATTGTTGATGGCCGGTGATTCGCCTATCATATCATAGGTTTTGCTGATTTTGCGTTTCAGCACTTTTATTTCCGTAACATGGCTTGCTTTTTCTATGGCATTGCGCAGGGTAATAAGCAGGCGATTCAGGTCGGGTGGTTTGGAAATATAGTCGAAGGCGCCTTTTTTGATGGCTTCCACGGCTGTTTCTATGGTTCCGTGCCCGGAAATCATTACCACAGGTGTTTCCGAAAGTTTTTGAATGGCTTCCAGTACTTCGATTCCGTCCATTTGCGGCATCTTGATATCGCAGAGAATAACATCGTAATGACCAGCTTTGACCAATTCGATAGCAGTCATTCCGTCAGGAGCATCATCCACGGTATACTTTTCGTATTCCAAAATTTCACGTAAAGTATTGCGAATACTTATTTCATCATCAACAATCAGAATTTTTGGCATGATAAGGTGAATTTATTGAATGACTTGTTTAATGTCAGCCTTTATATTTTATCCATTTCCACAATTCCTTGTAGTCAACTTTTTTCCCATATAGTAATATTCCTGTCCTGTAAATTTTGGCAGCCAGCCAGGTGGAGCCAATAAAACCGAGTATTAGTAAAACCATGGAAAGAATCAGATCGAAAAAAGGCACCCCGAAAGGTATCCTTATCATCATGATGATAGGTGAAGTTAAAGGAATGATGGATAACCAAAAGGATAAGGGACCGTCGGGATTATTGATGACATATTGTGCCATGACAATGGAAAGGATGAGAGGGACGGTGATTGGCAACATAAATTGTTGCGTATCTGCATCGTTGTCCACTGCCGATCCGATGGCTGCAAAAAATGCGGCATAGAGCAGGTATCCGAAAAGGAAATAAAAAAGAAAAGAGCCAATCATCACCCCGAAATCAATAGAACCGATGGCTTCCAATATTCCCTGGTTTTCGTTTGCATTGTTTGCTTGTTGCTGATAGGTATTTGCCGTTGCCGGATTAACGCGGTTGTCGGTCATCATTTGTTGAGGCTTGGAACCGGAAAATGTCCCCGGATTGGAAACTTTAAATATTCCAACGATAGCAATGGTTAGAAAAACCCATAACAGAAATTGTGTTAACCCTACCAAGGCAACGCCGATAATTTTCCCCATCATTAGTTGAAAAGGTTTTACCGACGAAATGATAACTTCCACAATGCGGTTGGTTTTTTCTTCTATCACACCGCGCATGACCTGTGCACCAAAAAGGAAGATGAAAAAATAGATGAGAATGCCGGAAAACATGCCTAAAATCATGCTCACTTCTACGAAACTTTTTTCTTCGCTTCCCTTTTCACCCATTTTGATGGACGCTAAGGTTATATCCGATTTAATAGAATTCAGCACATCTTCGTTGATGCCGGAAGCTTGAAGCTTAAGTTGTTCCACTTCTTTTTCCATAGCCGATTTGATGTGTGATTTTATATTTATACCGGGTTGTTTGTCGGAATAAAGTATGGCTTTGGTGGGTACGCTATAGGCAGGCTTGGGTATATAAAGGATAGCATACAATCCTTCCTTGTTCATGTTGTTTTTGGCAGTATTTATTTCTTCGGTTATGTATGTAAATTTCAAATTGTCGGTATCGGGAATTTTTTTAAAGAAAATACCGCTTTCATCTACTACCCCAATTGTTCGGTTTTCGTCTGATTTTTGGGCAAAATAGGCCGGCAATATCATGAGTGCAGCCATTAAAATCGGACCTAAAATGGTCATAATGACAAACGAACGTTTACGAACCCGGGTTAAATATTCGCGCCTGATGATGAGAGAAATTTTGTTCATGACAATAATTTTTGGTTTTTAGCCTACGTGATTAGTTTGCTGTTCGGCGGAACCGGAAACATAAGAATTTACGGTGGAGATAAAAATATCGTTCATCGTAGGAATGATTTCGTTAAAAGCATGAATTTCTACCGTTGGGATCAGATTCTGAAGCAAATCATTCGGTGTGCACGAATTGTTGATTTGTATGGTAGCTTTTGACGTTTCACCATCAGGAATGGTTTCTTTTACTTCAAACGACGGGTTAAGCAAAGTCCGCAAATCGCCCTCAAAACCGGAAAATTCAATTTCAAACAGATTTGACTTATAGTTTTTTTTGATGTCCTTCACCCTTCCGTCAAGAATTTTATGCGATTTATTAATTAGGGCAATATGATCGCAGAGTTCTTCCACCGACGACATGTTGTGGGTCGAAAAAATAATGGTAGCGCCATTTTTCCTCAGATTGAGAATTTCTTCCTTGAGCAGGTTGACGTTGATGGGATCGAAACCGCTAAAAGGCTCGTCGAATATCAAAAGCTTGGGCTTATGGATGATGGTAACAATAAACTGTACCTTTTGCTGCATTCCCTTGGAAAGTTCTTCCACTTTCCGGTTCCACCAGCTTTGGATTTCAAATTTTTCGAACCAGTATTTTAAGGATTTAATAGCCTCGTTTTTGGTTAAACCTTTCAGTTGCGAAAGGTATAATGCTTGTTCGCCAACTTTCATTTTTTTGTAAAGACCTCTTTCTTCGGGCAGGTAACCTATTTGTTCCAAATGCGAGGGAATCAATGGTTTTCCTTCAAATAACAACGAACCTTCGTCGGGCCCGGTTATTTGATTAATAATGCGAATGAGCGTAGTTTTTCCGGCACCGTTTGGTCCAAGCAACCCGAAGATGCTTTGTTCGGGTACCGCAATGCTCACGTTGTCGAGAGCTGTATGATTGGCAAACCGTTTGGTGATGTTGTTGGCTGAAAATAAATCCATCAGGTTCAGAGATTAATGATTACTATAAATGTTCGTTGGTTTTGTTTCCAATACCAAACATTTGTCAAACGAAATTATTGAAAATATTCTTTCATACGATCAAAAAAGTTGTGATCGCGGCTTGTCGGATTCGGACGGAAATTTTCAGCCGACATTAATTTTTCGAGCAATGTTTTTTCTTCGCGGCTGAGATTTCGTGGAGTCCAAACATTAACGCTTATTAGTATATCGCCTTTTCCGTAGGAGTTTAGCGTGGGCAAGCCTTTTCCTTTTAATCGTAAAACTTTTCCCTGATTGAGTGCCGGGTTCGATTTTTATACGAGCCTTGCCTTCAATGGTAGGAACTTCTATATTGGTACCCAGTGCAGCTTCGGGGAAACTGATAAAATGCTCATAAGCAGGTTGTTGCCATCACGTTTCAATTCGGGATGTTTTATTTCTTCAATCAACACGATTAAATCGCCTGGAATTCCGCCTCGTGCTGCTGCATTACCTTTTCCGCTCAGGGATAATTGCATACCTTCCGAAACGCCGGCAGGAATAGCAACACTTATCACTTCTTCGCCTTTGATTACGCCATTGCCGTTACAGGAAGTACATTTTTCGATCACCACCTGACCTTCGCCCCCGCAATGAGGGCATACAGAGCTGGTTTGCATTTGTCCGAGAAAGGTGTTGGTAACCCGTGTAACCTGGCCTGTGCCATGGCAGGTAGAGCAGGTTTTGTAGGAAGAACCATTTTTGGCTCCGGTGCCTTTGCAATTCTGGCAAGCTTACCAGTTTATTGACTTTTAATTTTTTCTCAACTCCATTGGCTATTTCTTCGAGGGTAAGACTTACCTTTACGCGAAGATTGGAGCCTTTGTTTACTCTTCGGCGACGATCTCCTCCGCCGAATGAACTGCCAAAATTACTGAAACCACCGCCAAAAGCACTTCCGAAAATATCGCCAAACTGGCTGAAAATATCATCCATCGACATACCGCCGCCACCAAATCCGGCGCTTCCGCCCATTCCCCGGACACCTTCGTGTCCAAACTGATCATAACGGCCTTTCTTTTCAGGATTGCTCAGCACTTCGTAGGCTTCGGCAGCTTCTTTAAATTTATCTTCCGCTTCCTTGTTGTTGGGGTTTTTATCAGGGTGATATTTTAATGCCATTTGCCGGTAAGCTTTCTTTATTTCTGCTTCGCTGGCATTTCGCGAAACGCCTAATACTTCGTAATAATCTCTTTTAGCCACAATTAGTAACTTGATTTAAAAATTTTTTAATAGACTAATTTTAATTTCCGATAACAACTTTAGCAAAACGAATCACTTTGCCGTTAAGTTGATAGCCTTTTTGAATTTCGTCCATTATTTTGTTCTTCATATCCTCTGAAGGGGCGGGAGCTTGAGTAATGGCTTCGTGAAAATCGGTGTTAAATTCTTTACCAATGGATTCAATGGCTTCCAACCCTTTTGATCCCAAAATATTCATCAGTTTGGAATAAATTAATACAACGCCTTCTTTCATCGGCTTTAATTCTTCCGAATCGTCGAACGACTTGATGGCCCGTTCAAAATCATCGATTACTGGTAGCAGGTTGGTTATAATGTCCTCCGAAGCATTTTTACTCAACTCAATGCGTTCTTTCAGGGTACGTTTACGGTAATTATCAAATTCCGAATACAGACGTAAATATTTATCAGTCTGTTCATCTAACTTTTGTTGAAGCTCTTCTTCTTTACTTTCTTTTTTCTTTTCGGATTTTGAATGTTTTTCCGTTTTTGCTTCTTCTTTTTCAGGTTTTACTTCTTGTTTTTCTTCTTCCTGTTTTACATTATTCTGCTCCTGACTATCGATAGCATTATCTTCATCTTCCGTTTTTGTCTTCTTTTTTCCAATCATTGGTTTGATATATTATAATATTGTAAAGAATTAGTGTTTAAAAATTGTCGAATAATTTCGGCTAATCAAAGATTTTGCCAATTGCTTGCTTGCGTCAAATTGGCAGTGGTATATTTGTGTTTAAATGGTATCAAAGATAAAAAACAGTGCAAAAAAAGAACGGGATAAACAGATTGGTTATCAACCATTAATCAATTCTGTGGATTTGAGCGCCGAGCTTTTGTAATCGTTGGTCAATGTTCTGGTAGCCGCGGTCAATTTGTTCAATATTATCAATTATACTTTTACCATCTGCCGAAAGAGCCGCAATTAACAGGGCAACTCCCGCCCTGATATCAGGCGAACTCATACGTATACCCCGCAAACGATATTGATGGTTTAATCCTATCACGGTTGCACGGTGCGGGTCGCACAGTATAATCTGAGCTCCCATATCAATAAGTTTATCCACGAAAAATAACCGGCTTTCAAACATTTTTTGATGGATAAGAACACTTCCTTTGGCTTGGATGGCGACAACCAGGGCGATGCTGATGAGGTCGGGAGTAAAACCGGGCCATGGAGCATCGGCAATGGTCATGATGGAGCCGTCCATAAAAGTTTCCACTTCATAATGATCCTGAGCCGGAATGTATAAATCGTCGCCATGTAATTCTATCTGGATACCCAGACGTTTAAAAACTTCGGGAATAATACCTAAAGCTTGATAATTAACATTTTTAATGGTGATTTCGCTTTGCGTCATGGCGGCAAGTCCGATGAAACTTCCCACTTCAATCATATCTGGCAATAGGCGATGTTCGGTTCCTCCTAACTTTTCAACACCTTTGATGGTAAGCAGGTTGGAACCGGTACCCGAAATTTTTGCACCCATGCGGATAAGCATCTTACAAAGCTGAACAATGTAAGGTTCGCATGCAGCATTAAAAATAACCGTTTCGCCTTTGGCAAAAACGGATGCCATGATGATGTTAGCTGTTCCAGTAACGGATGCTTCGTCCAAAAGGATATAACAACCTTTCAATGATGTGGCATCCACTTTATAAAGACCTTCTTCGAGGGCGTAATCAAATTTTGCACCCAGTTTTTGTAAACCTATAAAATGCGTATCAAGTCTTCGTCTCCCAATTTTATCGCCGCCCGGCTGTGGAATATATCCTTTGCCGAAGCGGGCAAGCAATGGACCAAGTATCATAATGGATCCACGAAGAGAGGCTCCTTTTTCCCTGAACTGGGTAGTCTTCAGGTATTCAAGATTTATGTCATCGGCCTGAAAGGTATACGTTTCGGGAGCGATTTTGGCGATTTTTACTCCAATATCACTCAGCAGATCGAGCAATTGATTTACATCACGGATATTGGGAACGTTGGAAATGGTAACCTTTTCGGAAGTCAAAATAACGGCACACATCACCTGTAGGGCTTCATTTTTTGCACCCTGGGGAATTATTTCACCTCCTAACGATTTTCCGCCGATAATTTCAAATGAGCTCATAATTAATAAAATAGCAAAAGTTTAAAAATGCAAAATTGGTATTTATGGTTTTTACCTGCATCGGTTATTTACTATCTGCGTGAATTGCTGGCTTATTTTTTCCGGGGCCAGTTGCGGTGGCTTCTGGAATTGTTGCTTTCTTTTGTTTTTTCGATAAATTTTTTCTTTTTTGCTCGGGCAAGTATATCGAGCGTGTTATTGAGCCGGATGTCCTCGCTAAGCGTTAATTTTCCTTCGGATAAGAAATTTAAATGCTGGCCGATAACTTCGTCGCTTACCGAATCGCGGTTCCAGGTAAGATAAGATTTTTTCATGTGATTGGCAATCACTTTAATAAAAGCATTTTTAGCCGGGCCGTCTTCCATCAGAATGGCCTTTTCGATAAGCAATTCAAGATTTTTCCCATAATGCCGAAATTTAATATCTTTATATGGATAGGAAAGTTGCTGGGGTTTGTCGAGTAAAGTTTGTGGCGAAGGGGCTGGAAAAGGAGAATCGACATCCAATTTAAAATCGGACATAATGTACAAGTGATCCCAAAGTTTTCGTTTTACATCGCCCACTTCACGCATTTCGGGATGCAGTTGTGCCATAATATTTACGAGGGCGTGTGCCATACGGTTGCGCTTTTCCCTGTCGGGTAAGTTAACGATGTATTCGATCATCATCTGGATGTTTCTGCCATATTCGGGAATGATCAGTTTTTCGAGTTGGGTGTAATATTCCATTGAGAAATAAAAAAGTTAATAATTATAGAATTTTTTAAAAATACGCAGTTTAAGGAAAATAGTGTAAATTTAATGATTATCAGTATTGATAAATGGCTATAAATGAATACTTACATTATTTTGCACAAAGATAATGTATTTCTTGTTAAAAATCAATTGATGAACCAAAAACGGTTGCAAAGTTAAAGATTTTTATTAAAAATAAAGGTGTTGGATAAGAATTTTCAATCCTATTCCCATTAATATCAATCCGCCGATGATTTCCATTTGTTTTCCGAATCGTCCGCCGGTTTTTTTACCTACCAGAATACCTGTCATGGAAATGATAAAGGTAACGGCTCCGATAATGAACAATGCAATAATAATATGTACTCCAAGAAGTGCAAAACTAAGTCCGACGGCCAATGCATCGATGCTGGTGGCCAACGACATGCCTATAAGTACATAGAAATTAAGGGGATTGAATTTTTTTTCTTTTCCATTTTTCCATGCTTTGATACTTTCGTATATCATTTTTATTCCCAGTAAAAATAATAAACCAAATGCTATCCAATGGTCGAAGGCGAGCATGTAATTTTTTACCTGAGAACCAATAAACCAGCCAATAAGCGGCATCAACGCCTGAAAAAAAGACAAGGAAAAGGCTATTTTACAGGCGTTGAAAAAACTTATTTTATTCAGCGACAGTCCGCTTGAAATAGATACCGCAAAAGAATCGAACGACAGTCCGATGGCAAGAATAAAAATGAAAAAAATGCCGTCCATTAAAATGGCTTACTTTTTTGCTTTCCCTTGGTTAGCAACTTGTTCCATTAGCTTCTTGATTTCTTCCGGGTCGCCGAGGAAATAATCTTTTTGCAGGTTGAGTTTATCGTCAAATTCAAAAACGTAAGGGAACTCCTGTTGGAAGGTTCAGGTTTACAATGTCAGATTCGCTAATGTTTTTAAGATATTTTACGATGCCACGCAGACTGTTTCCGTGAGCAGCAACGATAATTTCGTTATGTTTTTCGAACGACTTTGAGATTTCATTTTCCCAATATGGAACAATGCGGTTAACGGTATCCTTAAGTGCTTCAGTTAATGGAATTTCGCTGGGTAACAATTCCTTATAGCGAGGATCAAGTTTTGGATTACGGGGGTCATCTCTGTTCAAAGGGGTGGGAGGAATGTCGTAGCTGCGACGCCAGATAAGCACCTGATCATCTCCGTATTTTTCTGCCATTTCGGTTTTGTTCAATCCCTGAAGATTGCCATAATGCTTTTCGTTGAGCCGCCAGGATTTTTTAACAGGTATCCACATCAAAGTCCATTTCTTCCAGAACTAACCAAAGTGTTTTAATGGCACGTTTCAGGTAAGATGTGTATGCTAATTCAAAATTAAAACCATTTTCTTTTAGTAATTTACCGGCTTTTTTAGCTTCGGCAATACCTTTTTCAGAAAGGGGAATATCCGTCCATCCCGTAAAGCGGTTTTCCATATTCCATTGGCTTTCGCCATGACGTATCAATACTAATCGTTTCATGTGTTATTAATTTTTTAATTTATTGGTTACATGGAATATCCATAAAATATCATTTCCGGTTGGTATGAACATAGCCCTCATGGATATTTCATCTTATTACTAAATTTTTTGCAAAGATAGGATGATTTTGAGTAAGTGCATCAAATTTGCTTAAATTCGCGGGCTGATTTATCGGCACAAACAAATCATATAAAATGAATATTTACAAAAAATTAAACAATCTTTTAGGATGGGCGGTATTTACCTTTGCTTCATTGGTTTATATACTAACTTCCGAGCCAACAGGCAAGTTTTTGGGATTGCGGTGAATACATTGCAACAGCAATGAAATTGCAGGTAGGTCATCCCCCCGGAGCTCCTCTTTTCCAGATGATAGGCCGTTTCTTCTCGCTATTTGCTTTTGGCAATGTGCAACATGTGGCTCGTATGGTTAATACCATGTCGGCATTATGCAGCGGATTTACGATATTATTTTGTTTTGGTCCATTACCCACCTTGCACGGAAGATCATTGTTAAACATGGCGAATTTTCCAAGCCCAGAATGTATGCTGTTTTAGCCAGTGGTCTGGTTGGTGCATTAGCTTATACGTTCAGCGATTCATTCTGGTTTTCAGCTGTGGAAGGTGAAGTATATGCCATGTCATCATTTTTTACGGCCATTGTTTTTTGGGCGATTTTAAAATGGGAAGATGAAGCAGACGAAAAATATGCTTTACGCTGGCTTATCCTTATTGCCTATCTTATGGGGCTTTCCATTGGTGTTCACCTGCTTAATCTGCTTACGATACCAGCAATAACGTTTGTTTATTATTTCAAGAAATATAAGAATCATTCCTTCAAAAATATTGTTCTTGTTTTTATAATTTCCATCATTATCCTTGCCGGAATAATGAATGGTATCATACCCTGGATTGTGAAATTAGCCGGGTTGTTTGAACTGTTTTTTGTCAATTCGGTAGGATTACCATTCAATTGGGGTACAATTATTTATTTTATCCTTCTGATCGGCGGAATTGTATGGGGATTGAAATATACCCGGCGACATAAAAAAGTAGTAGCCAACACCATTATTCTTGCTTTTACTTTTATTCTGATCGGCTATTCTTCGTTTCTGATGCTGGTAATACGTTCCAACACCAACACACCGATCAATGAAAATAACCCTTCCAATGCTATTGGTTTGCTTTCGTATCTTAACCGTGAACAATACGGCGACTGGCCTTTGCTAACAGGACAGTATTTTAATGCTCCATCCATAGATGCAAAAGATGGAAAGCCGGTATACGAACGGGATAATGCCAAGGGAAAATATGTAATAAGCAATGATAAAAAAGGTACTGTACCCGTTTACGATCCAAGATTTACTACGCTATTCCCGCGTATGTGGAGTAGTTCGGAACAATCACAGATAAATGAATATAAAAGATGGGGAAAAATACAGGGAACACCGATACAGGTTGAAACTCCCGATGGAACTCAGACCATTAACAAACCCACTTTTACCGAAAACCTGCGCTTTTTCTTCAGTTACCAGATTAGGCATATGTACTATCGCTATTTTATGTGGAATTTTGTCGGAAAACAAAATGATACTCAAGGATTTGGTAATAATTCCGACGGTAATTGGATTAGCGGCATATCTTTCATGGATAATGCTCGCCTGGGTCCTCAGGATAACCTTCCCGACAGCATGAAAAGCAAAGGAACCAATAAATTTTATTTTCTGCCTCTCATTTTGGGACTTATAGGGTTATACTATCATTATAAAACCCAGAAAAATGATACATGGGTGGTTGCATTGTTGTTTGTGATGACCGGACTGGCTATTGTTGTTTATCTTAATCAATACTGCCCGCAGCCTCGTGAAAGGGATTATGCCTATGCCGGTTCCTTTTATGCTTTTGCCATTTGGATAGGGCTTGGAGTGCTTGCTTTATACGATTGGATAAGCCGCAAACTTAAGCCTATGCTTACCGTTATTCTGGTTACCTTTTTCACTCTTATCCTTGTTCCAGGAATTATGGGGCAACAAGGTTGGGACGACCACGATCGTTCCGGACGATATTCGGTTCTTGAAATAGCGAAAAATTACCTGAATTCATGTGCTCCCAATGCTGTTTTGTTTACAATAGGCGATAACGACACATTCCCCCTTTGGTATGCTCAGGAAGTAGAAGGTATTCGTACGGATGTGCGCGTAGTGAACCTTAGTTTGCTTTCCGGTAGCTGGTATGTCGATCAGATGACCCGCAAAGCCTATGATTCGGATCCAGTGCCTTTTTCGATGAAACACGACCAGTACCGTGATGGCAATCGCGATTACGTTGTGCTTTACGACAGAAACACCAAGAATATTTCTGTTAGCGTTAAAGATATCATCAATTTTATTGCTGACGATAATAATCGTCTCGAAGTCAACAATGGCAAACTCATGAATTACATTCCTTCAAAAAAAATGTATATTCCGGTTGATTCAAACCTTGTGGTTGCCAATGGCACTGTTCCCAAAGCCTGGGACGATTCCATTGTTCCGGTAAATTTTGAAGTAAAAGGCAACGGCCTTACAAAAAATTATTTGATGCTACTCGATTTCCTTGCTACCAACAACTGGAAACGCCCGGTATATTTTTCGAGCCCCAATTTAGATGAAGCTTTTTCCGGACTTTCCGACTATTTGTATCTTGAAGGTTTAGCTTATCATCTCATTCCTGTCAAAGTACAAAACGATGGTGGTCAGGTTGGCGGAGTGAATTCCCAACCGATGTATGATAATTTTATGAATAAGTTTACGTGGGGTAACATGAATAATCCGAAAGTGTATTTGGATGAAACCCATCGCCGAATGGCTCTGAATGTCCGTAATAACTTTGGCAGATTAGCCGATCAACTGGCTGTTGAAGGGAAAAAAGATAAAGCCATTGCCGTTGGCGACAAGTGTCAGAAGGAACTTCCTGATAATTGCCTGACGTATGATTATTATATGTTGCCGTTGGCAGAAGCTTATTATAAAGCAGGAGCTTTTGATAAAGGCAATAAGCTTTTTACCCGCTTATTGAATATTTATCAGCAGAATTTGGCGTATTATTACAGTCTCGACCCTGTTTATTCCAGTCAGTTTAATATGGATAAACAACAGGCGCTTGCCGTACTGCAACGCATTGGACAGGTGGCAAAGGCAAATAATCAAAAAGCGTTGGAAACAAAGGCTCTTGGCGTTTTTGAAAAATATTATGGTTTTTATGTGAAAGAAAATAAGAACCTGGGGCAATAGAAGATGTATCTGGTCAAATCTCCATTATTTTACCGGTGGCTTTTTGGTAATAAGCTGATTTGGCGGATACCTGTAACTGAAAAAACATTATTTTTAACTTTTGATGATGGTCCGGTGCCCGAAACGACACCGGGCATCATTTCTATCCTTGCTCGATACGGAATTAAAGCTACCTTTTTTTGCGTAGGTGAGAATGTTAAAAAACATCCATCCGAGTTTGAATGCTTGCTCAGTGCCGGACATGCGGTAGGTTGTCATACATTTAATCACCTGAAAGGTTGGGAATTACTCAACAACGGATTATGTGGAGAATGTTAAAAAGTGTAGTCAGTATTTTCAGACATCCCTTTTCCGTCCGCCATATGGCAGAATAAAATCATCGCAAATCGAAGCGCTTCGTCAGGAATACAATATCATTATGTGGTCGGTACTTACCGGCGATTTCGACCGTAATACTACGCCGGAGCAATGCCTGCAAAATTCCATCAGGTATACAAAAGCCGGTTCAATAGTGGTTTTTCACGACAACATCAAAGCTGAAAATAACCTGCAATTTGCACTTCCCAGGTTTATTGAACATTTTTTAGCTCAGGGATATTGCTTTGAGACGTTGAACGAAAAACTATTTACTTAACGCTCTGCTTTCTGGTAATCGAAGCAGGCATCCCCAAATTAAAATGTGAGCATCCGGGAAATTGCAGATCCTGTAATTTTTTAATTACAAACCTTCATTTTCAACAATTTCCATTTATCCTTTTCTCCTAAGCCTTTGTACAGGAAATACACTTCTCCCTTATATATCTGAACTTTCTTGGGGAAAATATAGGGTATACTCTTACAATCATCTAATTCACCGGTATAAAGGTTGATTTGCTTAAGATGGTAAATGCCGTTTTTTATATTATACGTATACGCCTTTTCGGCAGGAACGTCCATCAGGATATTTTTACCCCATTTATCTTTTCCGGAAATAAAGGATTTCCCGATGTTATCAAAAACATGCCCGAGCTGGTTCCCAAAATTAAGCTCTTCCTCTTTATGAAAAGTAATGGGCACGCCGCTGATGATGTTCGTTCCCGTATCCAGAATTTCGATGGAATCGTTCGGAAAATTGAATAGCAACATCCGGTCGTCGCCAAATTTATATAGTGGTGCATTGATTTTTTTATAATAAAACATATTATCGGCTGGCAAAGAACCAAAACCTGCTTTTATTGCACGCAGATCATCTTTCATTCGCCAGATCATCTCTTCATCCCTGATAAAACGGGTATAATGTTTCCCTTTGGAACTCTGCCAATAACCAATACTACTAATAAACCCATCGGGGCTGTATTCCTGGAAATATAAACGACTTCCTATGGAAAAGGAATAATTTTTCATTAACAGGAAAAGGGAATCATAATTTTCGATGTATGGGAAAATCAGCTTTTTGGCTCCTGCGTAAAAGAAACATTGATATGCTTTTCCACTTTGTGTTACATAATGCACATTATTCAAGGCATCTTTATATAATTTTGAAGGCGTTTCGGGTGCATCGGTATAATCAAGCGTATCGCCCAGACGGGTAAGCAATACTAATTGCGAACGCTTGAGACGGTAACGGTAGACAAGCAACAGCAGGTTATCGTCCATAATTTCATAATCCAAAACCGAATAATGATCGTCCTTAAAAACAGGAATAACGGGACTCGCCGAAATAGCAACACCTTCCAGCATATAAATTTGTGATTTAAGCGGTATCCTTACCGTATCGCTGACGTATCTGGTAATATCGAGCATCATGGTTTCGTAACCGATAGCCGTAAGTTGCAATGTTACCGGCAGTTTTTTCAAAGGCAGAGTGAATCGTCCGTTCCTGTCGGTGAATGTGCCGGTTTTGCTGCGTTCCACCTTGATGGTTACTCCCTGAACGGGTTTTTGTGAAAGATCGTCAATGATTATTCCTTTCAGTACATGCGTCTGACTTTTCGCAAAGAGCGAAAAAATAAACAGAATAACAATGATCGCAAGCCGTTTAAGCATTTTGTCGGAGCGTTTTTATATCATTTACTTTACAAATATAGATGCTTTTTGATTAAACAAACAAAATTTCATACGAAAGTTTGGTAATAATAATTTTTTTTTAATTTTGTTTACGTTCGATTTATGAGCAAATTGTGAGCTATATTATTTACAAATAGATAATAAGAGAACAGCCTGTTCCCGCCATCAGATAAAAGTGTTGAATAAAAATTAATATTATTTTTTAAATTATAATTTTATGAAAGTTGTAAACCTGCAAATGTTAAGTGGTCTATTGTTGATTCCTCTTGTTTCCATGCTTATTTCGTGCAACAAATCGAATAATAACGAACCAGAGCCCAGCCAGATTAAAGCCATGGATGAGCTTGTCGTAGATAAGAATTTTAACTGGTCCACCGGTAAGGATATAACTTTTACCATTACGGCGAAGGATAATATGGATAATCCGTTGTCCAAAGTTCGTTTCAACATCTATACCGCTTCGCCAGATTCTGGAGGTATATATATTTCCGGTGGTGTTACCGATGCCTCAGGTATTTGGACTATTGTACAATCGTTGCCGGCATACCTTACAACGGTTACGGTAACCAACGATTACCTTGGGCTGATACGCGAAATGAAACTTAACATAACAGGCAATGCCGTGAATGCTGTCTTTGGTGGAAAAGGAAAAAATAATAAACACTTGAAATCGTGCGAAACATTGTTTAAAGATGTTGCCGGAACCAAATGGGTATATATGGGCACTTATAATTCGCAGGGTGTGCCCAATTATTTAGTTTCACCCAATGATCCGGTAGATGCAACCTTATTGAACGACCTGAATGCTACCTTGCCCGAACGCAAGGCTGTACCGGTATATCATCCCGAATTTATAGCTTCCACTGTCCCTAATAATCTCAATCTTATTGAGACCTGCGATGTGTGGATTACTTATATTACCGAAGGAGCTACCTGGTTAAACAGCCTTGGCTTTTTTGTTTTTAACACCGATCAGCCGCCGCAAAGCGCTGCCCAGATTGATACGATTCATATTATTTTCCCAAATCTTTCCAATTCGGGTAGTGGTGGGGGCCTAACTCCCGGGAATAAAGTATACCTGGGACGCTTTCCTGCCGGCAAATCGCTGGGTTGGGTAATTGTTCCCAATGGCTGGAAAAATAATGGTGTTTCGGTAGGCAGTTACGTTCTTTATTCCATCCCGGAATTTAATCCTGAAACCAGCGCAAGCCTCAATAAACACATGCTAATACTCCGTGATCCTACCCGTCTGGAATTTATGTACTCCTTCGAGGATTGGCGACGCGACGATCGATCCTGTGATAATGATTTTAACGACGGAGTCCTTTATGTGAAGGCTAATCCTGTTACTGCGGTTAATACCGATGGTATGCCAGTAATAGTAACTACACAGCCGGATACCGACGGCGATGGCATTCCCGACACCTTTGACGATTATCCCAATGATGCATCCAAAGCGTTCAACAATTGGTATCCTTCCAAAACTACTTACGGAACCCTTGCTTTTGAAGATAACTGGCCTTCGAGAGGTGATTATGATTTTAATGATCTGGTGGTAGGATACCGTTTTAACCAGATTACCAATGCTCAGAATAAAGTAGGTACAGGTTACGGCTACACTTATTACCGAAGCCATGGGCGCCAGTTTTCACAATGCCTTCGGATTACAACTTCCGATAGCTCCAGGCAGATGTGGCAAGCGTTACCGGGCACCGATTTGCGTCATGCACTGGTGACTGTAGCTGCCAACCATACCGAAACCGGACAGTCTAAAGCAGTAATTTTTGCCTACGACGATGCTTACGATCGTCTTCCTTCCAACGGCGGCATAGGTACGAATACCCAACTCGAATATCCTTATGTTACCGCCGACACTATGCACCTTACCATTAACCTTACCAATCCGGTAGCATTGTCTGTTATGGGAACACCTCCATATAATCCATTTATTGTCAGGAATCAGGATAGAGGCATGGAAATTCATCTCCCCGATTTTCCACCTACCGACAAGGCAGATGTAAGCTTATTGGGAACAAATATTGATGACAGCCAACCAACCATCGGACGATATTACAAAACGAAAACCAATCTGCCATGGGCTATAAATATCCCCGATAAATTTAATTACGTCATCGAAAAAACACCTGTAAATGAAGGTTTTCTTAAATTTAACAGTTGGGCCGAAAGTTCAGGTGCTAACTTTCCTGATTGGTATAAACCCCTTTCGGGCTACCGCGACAATACTAAAATCTATACACACCCTTAGGTTGAGACAAACCACCGGTTGTTGATGTTGCTCCGACTTATATTTTATTGAATCTGCCCGAGAGGCAAATGCAATAAAATATAAGTCCTGCCAAAATCGTTAATTCTTTATTATCTTTGCATCATGGAAACAACTCGTCAACAAAAAATATCCCGCCTTATCCAAAAGGATTTGAGCGAAATTTTCCGGCAGGAATGTAGGGAACAGTATGCTAATGCTATGATTACGGTAACCAAGGTAACGATAGCCAAGGATATGTCGCTGGCCAGAGTCTATCTGAGTATTTTTGCCGTAAATGATAAAGATACCATATTTAAAAAAATTGTCAGCCGAACAAAAGAAATCCGTTTTCAGCTTAGCACAAGGGTAAAGCATCAATTACGCGTTATTCCCGACCTGTTATTTTTTATGGATGATTCCCTCGACTATATCGAAAATATTGAAAACCTGTTGAAGGAAAGCTGAGGATTAGTTGATAGTTGATTGTTGATAGTTGATAGTTGATTGTTGATAGTTGTTAGCCTTAAATTCTAAATTGAAAACAACGTGAATTATGACCCCATAAAACGCAGTCCTTGGCAAGGTGTTTAACCAATCGCCATTTCTGCGGAAGTTATTCTACCATCTGCTCGATTGGCTGTTGCTGCGTACGTGGCATGTTAAAAAAGAAATCAGGCTGTGGATTAAAAGAGCTGGTGAAAAAAAGGACATTTGTTTGCTCGATGCCGGCTCGGGTTTCGGACAATATTCCTATTTCTTTCAGGATTGAATAAAAACTGGAAGGTGAAGGGCGTAGATGTTAAAACCGAACAAATTGAAGACTGTAACCAGTTCTTCGGGCGTATTGGACGTCGCAATGCCACTTTTGCCTATGCCGATCTTACTCAGTTCGGCGAAACCGCCGTTTACGATTTCATACTCTCGGTAGATGTGATGGAACATATTCTGGAAGATGTGCAGGTATTCACCAACTTTTCAAAATCACTTAAAAAGGGAGGAATGTTACTGGTTTCCACCCCATCCGACAAGGGTGGTTCCGATGTGCATGAACATGAAGATGGTTCATTTATTGGCGAACATGTGCGCGATGGCTATAACATAGATGAAATCCAGCAGAAACTGCGCAAAGCGGGTTTTTTGCGAACCGAAGCCTATTATCAGTATGGCTGTCCGGGAAAAATTTCATGGAAACTTTCCATGAAATATCCGATTCAGCTTTTAGGTGTATCCAAACTCTTTTTCATCCTTTTGCCGTTTTATTATATCATTACCTTTCCTGTTTCTCTGGTTTTAAACTGGTTTGATGTACATGGTCGGCATAAAACCGGAACCGGGCTGATTGTTAAAGCATGGATGTAGACGGGGATTAGAAGGCGGTAGGCAGTAAGTAGTAGGGAGTAAGATAAACGAAGATTAGAATTACTAATGTGCCTATTGTGGTTCAGAAAAAGCAGAAAGCAGTTAAGAAGGCGGTAGGCAGTAAGATAGGAGTAAGATAAACGAAGATTTAGAATGTACTAATGTGCATATTGTGTTCAGAAAAAGCAAAAGCAGTTTGAGCGAACGAAATCCCGATATAGAAGCGCTTAGGAGGAACACTTAGCGATTTTCATCGGGATAGTAGGTAAGTAAGGAGAAAGAAGATTTGAATTACTAATGCTATGGCCTATTGTGGTTCAGAAAAAAGCAGAAAACAGCAGCTAACAGCCAGAATGTCCTGAAGTGGAAAGCCTAAACAATTAAACAATTAACAATAGAAACAATTAAACCATAGAACAATTAAACCTTGAACTTTTCTCTTTTCATCGCCCGCCGTTATCTTTTTGCCCGCAAAAGCCATCATATCATCAATGTCATATCCGGCGTTTCGGTGGCTGGCGTAACCATAGGGACTATGGCACTTATTGTAGTTCTTTCGGTTTTCAATGGTTTTGAAAATATCGTCGTTTCTTTGTTCAATTCGTTTGATCCTGATTTAAAGATTACTGTAAATGAAGGTAAAACGTTTGATAATAATAGTCTTCCGTCCGGGGAAATTAAAAAAATTCCCGGCGTGGTCCGTTATACCGAAGTGGTAGAGGAAAATGCTTTGCTTCGCTATGGCGAAAAACAATACATCGCCACCATCAAAGGGGTAGACGATGGTTTTATCAATAAAAATCCCATTGATAGTATGATAGCCGAAGGGGATTTTGTTTTAACCCGCGGTGAGAATAATTTTGCGGTGGTAGGTTACGGAGTGGCTTATTTTCTGGGAATCAACCTGAACAATGTAAATGAATTTCTTACCTTATATGTTCCTAAACGTGGCAACCGTTTTTCTGTCAATCCCGAGGAAGCATTCAACACCCAGATGATTTATCCTTCGGGCATTTTTTCCATCCAGCAGGATTTTGATTCCAGGTACATAATCGTTCCCCTTCGTTTTGCCCGCGGACTGTTGGATTATAAAAATGAGGTTACTTCTGTGGAGATTGGATTGGCCAAAGGAGCAGATCTTGATAAAATTCAGTCAGAAGTGAAAAAACTGTCGGGCTCAAAATTTACCGTTAAGAACCGTTTTCAGCAACAGGAAGTCCTTTATAAAATCATGAAATCCGAAAAATGGGCCGTTTTTTTGATTCTTGCTTTTATTCTGCTTATTGCCACGTTTAACGTTATTGGCTCGCTTTCGATGCTGATACTGGATAAAACAGAAGATATTGCCGTGCTTCGGAGCATGGGAGCCGACAACAAACTCATCCGGAAAATCTTTCTTACCGAAGGCTTATTTATTTCGCTTGGTGGAGCCGTTTTGGGTTTACTGCTTGGTTTTATTATTTGTTTTATTCAGCAAAAGTTTGGCATCGTACGCCTTCAGTCTGCCGATAGCTCTTTTGTGATTCAGGCTTATCCTGTTCGGATGAAAATCCTTGATTTTATTTATGTTTTACTTACCGTTTTTGCCATCGGAATAGCTACGGCATGGTATCCCGTAAGGCAGATTTCGAAAAAACATTTAAGGTGAAGTTATAATTCGTTTTTCTGCCGGATATTTGCATTGTTTTTTTGCCAACATTTTTAAAAAATGAACTACCCGCAAACACTTGAATATATGTATAGCCAGTTGCCGATGTATCAACGTATTGGCGCGGCGGCCTATCGTGCAGATCTTGAAAATACCATTGCTATTTGTAATCTTCTGCATCATCCATACCACAATTTTAAATCGGTTCATATTGCAGGAACCAACGGAAAAGGCTCCACGGCACATATGCTGGCTTCCATTCTTCAATCCAAAGGTTTAAAAGTCGGACTTTACACCTCGCCCCATCTTAAGGATTTCAGGGAGAGAATCCGCATTAACGGAAAGATGATTCCCAAGACTAAGGTCGCTGCCTTTGTAACTAAGTATAAAAAGGATTTTGAACGGATTAGGCCTTCTTTTTTTGAAATGACCGTTGGGTTGGCATTTCAGTATTTTGCTGACGAAAAAATAGATATAGCTGTTATCGAAGTAGGAATGGGAGGCCGGCTCGATTCCACCAACGTGATTACACCGCTGGTTTCGGTGATAACCAATATTGGTTTGGATCATACGCAGTTTTTGGGCAATACCCTTGCCAAAATTGCCGCTGAAAAAGCCGGGATTATCAAACCGGGCATTCCGGTGGTGATAGGCGAAACGCAACCGGAAACCCGGGATGTTTTCCGGGAAAAGGCGGATGCCGGACAATCGCCAATAGTGTTTGCCGACGAGGGGTATACTTCCGTTTTCAAAGGGTATAGCGGCAACCTCCGTCAATGGCTGACGCTGGATATTTACCGTAATGGAGAACTGTTTATCGAAAATCTCCGGTGTCCGCTTCGCGGGCTTTATCAGTCCAGGAATATTGCTGCCGTGCTTCAGACGGTAGCGGTTTTAAACCAGTCGGGATATGCCATAGATGAGAAAGATATTCGAAACGGTATCCAAAAGGTGCTTGCGCAAACGGACTGCTCGGCCGCTGGCAAACGCTGTCGCGTAGCCCTTTAACCATCTGCGATTGCGGCCATAATCCTGCCGGAATGACCGAAGTGGTTCGCCAGATCAACTGATACTCCCCATCGTAACCTCCATTTTGTGATAGGCATGGTAAATGATAAGGATATTGATGGCGTCCTTCAATTTTTGCCTGCGGACGGGATATATTATTTCTGTAAAGCCGGCGTTCCCCGTGGCCTCGATGCCCGGTTGCTTAAGGAAAAGGCGGAAAAATATCACCTTAAAGGTGATGTTTATACTTCCGTAAAAAATGCCCTTGCTGCAGCCACTGCCGCCGCCGCTACCGACGATCTGGTGTTTGTGGGTGGCAGTTGTTTTACCGTGGCAGAAGTGGTTTAGGTGCTGAGCCGAAGGCTTAGTCCTCCCGAGTACTCGGGATCGGGATTAGGCTGTTGGCAATTGGCCAATAGCTAACAGCTAATGGCTAACGGCTAAAAGCTAATTGCCAACAGCCAAATAATTTTGTACTGATTTTGCCCCAAATGAGTAAAAATGGACTACTCCCCCTCCTCCCTTTTTTACGAATACTCGAAAAACCCCTACGAATACTCGTAAAACCCTTACGAATAATAAATTTTTTGAAAAAAACAAAAAAAATATTAAAAACCTATTAAAAATATTTTTAATATTGGCGCCACAAATAATAACTATATATGAAACGCAATTTATCCTCTTTAATTACAACTGCATTATTATTCTTTTGTACACTTACCGGCTATACGCAAAACTTCTGGGAACCCTTAGGCGCACCAAGTGGTGTTGAAATTTCTTCATTAGCAACAACCGCTGATGGTACAATTTATATTGGCACTCTTTATAATTCAGATGGAAAGGGTGTTTATCGTTTATCCCCAGGAAGTTCGAACTGGGAGTTTATGGGATTGGGGGATAATTGTCCTTATGCTTTGGAAATAACATCGACAGGTGAAATCCTTGCCGGTGCCAATGATACCATTTTTAAGTCTATAGATAATGGTAGTACTTGGTATACTGTTTATGTCGGTAGGGGAAACTGGGCTGCCGTAAAGGCTTTTGGAAATGGGCTGGTATTTGCAGGAAATACTTCAGGAGGTTCCGGAGTTAATAGCGTTTTACGCTCCTTTGATAATGGAGAAACCTGGAATACCGTTTTTCAAACAGCTTCTAATTGTGAACCGATAGTAGATTTTGCCAAGGCTCCAGACGGAACAATTTATATGGGAACAACCAATTATTTTAGCGGAGGGGGCGTTTACCGTTCCCCCGATAATGGGACTACCTGGGAATATATCGGCCTACCGGATAAATATGTAAGAACAGTAATAGTAAATTCGGCAGGAGAGATATTTGCCGGGGCATATTCGGAAGGTATATACAAATATAACGGATCGGGTACTTCATGGACTTTGCTTAAAGATCAGATATGTGTAGCAAATATGTACATTAATCCTCAGGGAATCATTTTTGCCGCCTGTAATTATGATAATTATTATCCTGGTGGTATTTTACGATCGGAGGACAATGGACAAACCTTTGATTTTATCAATTCGGGCTTAGGAATAAACACAGCAGATGGACTTGATATGGATGCATCGGGCTATTTATACACATATGGCAATTACACCACCACAAGCGCTGGCGTTTTTAAAAGCAATCAATCTACTATTATTTTCCATACTATTCTTGATGGCACAATAACGTATGCCAATACTGATTCTACTCCACTAAGCAATACTCATGTTCAACTGATGCAAAATGATTCCATTGTCAGGGATACCATCACCAATGCAGAGGGTTATTATCAATTGAAAAACTTTCCCTATGGCAGTTATACGATGGAGTGTTCGCCGGCTAAACCCTGGGGAGGGGTAACGGCAAGCGATGTGTTGTTGTATCGCAAGCATATTGCCCATATTATCAATTTAAACGGAATATCCCTTGCTTCGGGCGATGTCAACGGGTCGGGTGATCTGACGGCGGTAGATGTATTGCTGATCAGAAAACGCATAGCCCATCTGATTGATGCTTTCCCTGCCGGCGACTGGCTGTTCAACAACCAGCCGGTGATGATCACCACTTCCCACATGACATACAACTTTAGCGGAATTTGCTATGGTGATGCCAACGGGTCGTATGTGCCACCGGCAGGTAAAAAGAAATGAACCGTTGAAAATGAATATTGAATTTATTCCTTGAATAACAGAAGTTTCTAAATAAAAGCAATATAAATAAATCATCAAAAATTTAAGTTCAAACAATGAAAAAAATTTTTACTATTCTGATCATTCTGGCATTTCCTGTATTTTCGATACAGTTGAGAGCCCAGATGAGAAACATTAATCCGAATCCAAACGGTGATCCATGGATTGTTGGTGGCATAGCCGCATCTTCTTTCGGCGTACAGGATACCACCCCGGTGTTACAATTAACATCAGGATCACAATCTACTTTACTGCCCTATATGGTAGATAATTCCAAACGGCCGTATATGAGATCTATTTTTGTTCAAGCATGGAATAGTTGTGTACATGCAAGCTCTGTAGGATATGTTTTTACCTATGAAATGAACCGAATCAAAAATATTCATTTTTTGCAATCAGATTCAACGACGTATTATCCATATAGATTTACTTATAATTTTTTAAACGGAGGTACCGACACTGCTAGCTCACATCTTCCTTGGGAAGGTTTACAAATCATAAGAGAAATAGGTTGTCCTGATGCCCAAATCTATGGGAATGATGTCAGCCCGACAAAATGGATGAGCGGCATTGATAAATATAACAAAGCCCAGAAAAATAGGACTGATTCCATGTATCGGATAATAGTAGATACCAGTGGCAACGAGCTTTACAAAATAAAACATTGGCTAAATGATCATGGATCGGGAGATTCAATAGGTGGCCTGGCTTTTACTTTAGTTGCATTTGATCCGCCATATTTTGATACTATTCGTCAAGGAAATCCGGAAGCGGGGAAACATATATTATTACAGTGGGGAAATGGGTTCAATCATCAGGCAACCGTTGTGGGCTATAACGATTCCATCAGGTATGATTTTAACCACGACGGACGTTATACCAATAATGTAGATATAAATGGCGATGGCAAGGTAAATATGCTCGATTGGGAAATCGGTGCATTTAAAATAGCGAATAGTTGGGGCGAAGATTGGCTTGATCAAGGTTATGTTTATATACCTTATAAGGTGTTTGCAGATGTAGCTGGTTTTAAAAACGGTGTAGGAATGGTAACTGTAAAAACCATAGATAAACCGAATATTGTTATGAATGTTAAATTAAGCCATCCTTGTCGGGAAGATCTCGCTTTAGGGGTTGCAGGAGCATCTGTTTTATGTAGCACTACGCATAATACTACTTGTCACTATACTGCATTTAATCATGGAGGTGGTTGTTTCCCGATGCAAGGAGAAAATAAAAATGATACTATAGAACTAAGCCTTGATTATGGTTACTTACGTTCTGTCGCTGGTGGTAAAGCATTTTTTATAGTGTCGAACTCATCCTATATCAATGGTTCCCTGTCTGAATTATCGCTGGTTGATAACCGGTGGGGCGAAACGTTTACGCTGACAAAAGACTTAAACGTTGATACTACCTTACGTCCATTAATTCATGGCGACAATGTATTTTCCTTCGATTATAATTTAATGCCAACATCTCTAACGTGGTCCGACACCTATGCATGTAACAGGATTTGCCGCAGAAATCCGGTAGTTTCCAACAATGTTACTTTAACCATTGAAGACGGGGTTAAGATTGATTTTTACAACAGCAATCTGACACTACAGGCAGGAACCAGTTTGGTTATTGGCAATAACGTTACGTTTACCGCAAATACTGGCAATGATACCATTTTTATAAACGGCAATGTACAGATAGGAGAAAACGTAAACTTTAATGCTGTAAACGGTGGTAAATTATATGTATGTATCAATAACAATACGGCAAAAAATACAATTAAAAATTGTGTTTTCCAAAGCACAAATCTATCGGCTAAATATTTGGGACTTAAACTTACCGGATGTTCATTTACAAACAGCGGGTTTAATTATTCCTATGGAAATGTAGAGATTGATTCTTCTGAATTTAACAATTCCTATGCACGAATAACCAATGGTTCTACAACAACCAACACTGTTTATGTTAATTATTGTAATTTCCATAATTATACCGGCAACCCATTGTATATTGACAATTACCAAACATACCAGGTTAAAGGCAATATCATTACCAACAATGGCGGAGATGGTCTTGCTATTTATAATTCAGGATTTAATACCACTGGAACAAAATTGGTTTCAGGAAATACCATTACCTATAATGGAACGAATCCGTTATTAACTACAGGCAGCGGAATTAAAGCTTATCATAGTGTAGTCGAGATTCACAATAACATTGAAATATCACATAACCCTTATGGAATAATGAGTTTAAATAGTCGTTCCTTAAAAAGCCACTATTTACGCGGCGATATAATAAAAATTTTGTTGTAGGAACAGTCGAAAAATAAAATACAAAAACTCTTGCTTGAGTTTTTCCATCATTTTCTTCAAGTTCCATGCTGTTGCAGCCATCAAAGCATTGATTTGTATGCCTTTGGTATCTGATAAGTAATTTTGCTCCATCCGGAAATCTGTTTTTAGATGCCCGATTAGCGGTTCAATACCAGCTCTTGCCCTAAATCTCTTGTGTTTCTGTTGTTTTCTGTATCTTGTGTCGCTTGCTTTAGCTTTTCCTGGTGTCATAATTTTTACTCCTTTTATTTCAGATTTTCCCTTTCCTCCTCTATCGTAAACCAATTCTTTAGGCAGTTTCAAACCGTTTGTTTCCATTTGATCAAGCAAGGGCTCTATCGTGTGTCCATCGAAAAGATTTTCCCAAAAGGCTTTTATCGCCGTTATGATTTTCTTCCCTTTTTCTCCTGTAGTGATCAAGCCCACCTTATTACCAAACTCATATGGCTTATGAGGCTTACCTTTGGCGATACATTTTGTAAAAGGCTTATGAAGGCTGTAAACCTTATTCTTGTCATTCTTTTGTTGATTGACTGCATGTTGGTATAGTTCTAACTCTGCTTGGCGGCGTCTTTTCTGCTCCTCGTTCATTTTGTTATTCAATTCGCGTAGTTGTGTGTTGGCTATCGTTTTCAGTCGTTTCTTTGCTTTTCGTGCCTGTTTGGCTCGTTTGGGATGTTTGCCATTGTAGGTGTCCCTAACCAATTGCTTGCTCTCACGAGTGTAACGCTGTCTCTGCTTAATGCCTTCTTGATCCGCTATTTTATTGCATTTGTCTATTACCTTTTTACACATCTTGGCATCGGTTGGAAATGTCGTATTGTTCTGTTGTACCGTCGTATCAGACAAAACAAATTTAGACTTCTTCTCCACCTCTTTTCCATGCATCTTCACGCTGTAGGCAAATATTTTTTCAATGCCTGCTTCGCCAACCCGATTGCGGAAATGAACAAAATCACTCGGGTCAAAAGGAAACTTATGTGAAAAAAATATTCCACCACAAAAGTATTGAAAGTAAACATCTCGCACCCAAACCTCAGGAATACGCTCATCACCAATATTATACAAATACTTCAGCAGCAGGCATCCTATCATTAAACGAATGGGTACAGATGGTGCTCCGTTTTTTGAGTAATACGACGAAAACTCTTTTTCAAAATATGACCAATCAATCTTGTTTGCCAAAAGAACCAATTCGTGGTTCATATCAATAAAGTCTTCCAAGAGTGGTCGAAATAAATCTCGCTGTCCTTTTTTCGGTAATTTCCCTATCATAATTTGCAGGCTTTTATACCACAAAGATACTAAATACTGCATTTATAAACAAATAATTTACACGACAATTTATTATTAATCAGCAAAATAATCCCATTTTAAGGAACGACTAAATAACAGCCAGGTAAGCATCAAAGGAGACGCCAACGCTCGTTATTGCCACGAAACTCAGCAAATAAAGGACAACAACACTAACCAGGTATATGCTACGGTAAACAGTTTTCCGTATTATTTCCAAAGGAATGCCATAATAGATGAAGATAATACGACTCCGCTGGTGTATTATAATTCAGCCTTAGTGATGACTCCGCTAAACGTACAAAATAATTATTGGGGAAGTAACTTTACTCCATCCACCGATTTATATCCCTCGGGAGTTTATACTTATTTACCGATATGGACATTGTTACCCGGTAAAAAGGATGTAGATGTTGCCGAACAGGAATATAATACCGCCAACCAGAAGATTGAACAAGGCGATTATGCCGGAGCTAAAAACATACTGAAGCAAATGCCGGTGGATTATTCCAATTCTATATATGCGCAGGCAGCCATGAAACGACTCTTTGAACTGGAATCTTTGGCAGGAAATGATTATGCCGGTTTAAAAACCTATTATCAGACCATTTACCAGAACCAGGACAGCACCAGTTTGCCTAAATTAGCCGATTTTCTGGGTAATTTCTGTAATATTAAATCACAGAACTGGCCGGCAGCCATCAGTTGGTTCGAAAACAAGATAGCCAATCCGGAATCATTGGAAGATTCGGTATTTTCCATCATTGATCTTGGGTATACCTACTTCCTGATGGAGAACAGTGGCTTGAAATCGGGCTATACAGGAATGTATCCCGAGTATAAATTTACTTCGATAAATGATTTTGAAGTAAACCGGGATTCGTTAATCGCTCTTTTGTTTAAAAAGCATACCGATAATAACAACAAGCTGAATGACGGTACCATTGCAGATCAGTCCAAAGTAATATTGATGCAAAATACGCCTAACCCTTTTACCAAATCTACGGTAATAAATTATAAACTTATGGAAGCCGCTATGGTTAAAATAACCGTTTATAACCAATTAGGAAAATCGGAACGTGTTATCGAAAATGCTTACAAGGACAAAGGCGTTTACCAAACGGAATTCAACGCAAGTGGTTTATCGTCGGGTATATACTATTATACCATTGAAATCAACGGGAAACCGTGTGCAAGCAAGAAAATGTCCATACTAAAATAACAATAATCATCGCTTTTATTTAGGACTAAAGCCTTATCGGAACTGATAAGGCTTTTTTCTTTCTCACGAATTTTCACAAATTCCTACAAATTTTTTTTATAAAATAAAAAAAATATTATTTTTGTTTTTCGAAAGGTACCAGATTGAAAACAAAACCTACATGTACTTCTTATATAAACACAAATGAAAATAAAAATAATCTAAATACTTCTTTTATCAACCAATCATTTTTTAACATTTAAAATCAATAGTATGACTACTAAAAGAAATTATCAGGTAAGAGACGTGGTGATGCTTACCGTAGTATTGACCATCATCGATGCAGCCATCGCTCATCTGAGCGTATTAGTAAATGCCATGCCCGCATGGGCCGAACCTTTTTTCACCAATTTTCGCACCAGGGTCAATAATGCCTTTACGCAATATCTCGGCATCGACCCTAAGAAAGCGTTACGCGATGCCACCTCGGGTGTGCTGTCCATTTTCGAACCGGCAAGTAGTGCCCTTGCTAAACTAAAAACAAGACTTACCGTGCAGTATGGGGACAATAAAGCTCGCCTCCAGGAAATCCTTATTACCCTTGGCTACAACGACTACCTCAAAGCCATTCAGGGTCAAAACCAGGAAGCACTGGTGCAGTTTCTTTTCCGCTTTAAGACCAACCTCACCGACAGCCTGAAAGCCGAAATCATAGCCAAAGGCATTGCTCCCGATATCCTTACCGAAATTATGGGATATGCCGAACCTTTAAAAGATGCCGATGTAACCCAGGAATCACAAAAAACCGGCAGCATGGAAATAACCGGAGAAGCGGTCAAAGAATTTAATGCCATTTATAAAATAGCCATCGGGATTTGTAAAGTGGCCACTCTGGAGCTTTCTTCCGATCCTGCGGCTAAGGCTCAGTTTAGTTTTTCGGCTTTAGCCCGCAAAGTCAGCGGCGAAGGCAAAGGCGAAAACGTAAAACCAGAGACCAAACCGGCATAATATCTTAAAACCAAAACCCTCATTAAAACCCTCATTAAAACCCTCAAGGTTTTTAAAACCTTGAGGGTTTTATCATGACCGCAGCGCATTTTTCCGAGACAGAAGGAGATTTTTCCGGGTTAGCAGGACATTTCCCCGTGATAGCAGGACATTTCCCCGCGGCAGCAGGACATTTTCCCGCGGCAGCAGGGCATTTTCCCGCGGTAGCAGGACATTTCTCCGTGATAGCAGGACATTTTTTCGAGTTAGCAGGAGATTTTTCCGTGATAGCAGGGCATTTTTCCGTGATAGCAGGACATTTTTCCGCGGTAGCAGGACATTTCCCCGCGGCAGTTGGATATTTTAATGCGGCAGTCAGGCCTTAGAATAGGGCTGTAGTCCTTTGGGGTCAGATATAAAAGAATACCTCCGAATTTTTACTGCGCTGATTTTATGTGGCTGCACCTTTTCTCCCGTTATGCAAATATATGCATATTGCAAATTTTCATATTTTGTTAATCCGCGTTATCAAATTTTATATTTTTGTCATTCGTAATTTTTAATTCGTAATTCGTAATTGATAAAACCATGGATGCAAAAGAAAATCTGAAAATACTGAAACAGTATAAATATACATGGGCTCCGATAGATAAAGGATACAACAATCGTACACTCTATGTAAATGTAGGCGACGAAATCATCAGCGAAAACCGGTAACCCAGTTGATGAAGGATAAATTTATCGGTGGTAAAGGTTTCGGGTTAAAACTCTTATGGGATGGAACCCGCCCCGACACCAAATGGAACGATCCCGACAATGAAATAGTTATTGCCGGAGGTCCTGTTTGTGGCATCACTCAATATTCGGGAACGGGTAAATCTATCGTGGTTTCCATTTCGCCGCAAACCGATTCAATTATGGATAGCAATGTAGGCGGTTTCTTTGGTCCTTTTTCCAAATTCTGTGGTTTCGATGCCGTGGAAATTCAGGGCAAAGCCGATAAAGACGTCATTATTTTACTCGACGAAACCCGCGAAGTGGTTGAGATTATGGAAGCCCCGGAAGGTACATCCGACAGCCATATTTTAGCCGAACAACTTACCGAAAGATTTGCCGAAAACGAAAAAGACAAGATTAATGTTGCGGTAGTTTCTGCCGGCACTGCCGCCGAACATACCCTTATCGGGATGCTTAATTTCAGTTTTTATGATGTCCGCCGCAAAGTCGTTCGCCTGAAACAGGCCGGACGTGGTGGCATAGGAACGGTGCTTCGCGATAAAAAAATTAAAGCTATCGTTGCCAAAACCAAAGGCATTACCGGCAACCGCAACAATGTGGTCGACCTGGCTGCCATACAGGAACGAGGCAAACGCTTCAACAAGGAAATGCGCGACCTGGACGATAAACAATGCGAAATGCGTAGCAAGGGTACCGCCCATCTTACCGGAATTATGAACGATTACGATCTGCTGCCTACCCATAATTTTAAATTCGGTACCCATCCCGATGCTGATAAAATAAAAGGCGATGTGTGGAAAACCTATTTTACACAAAACATCCCCGATGGTTGTTGGATAGGCTGCAACATGGCCTGCGCCAAAGGCGTGGATCAGTATGAGCTTCGCAGTGGCCCATATAAAGGTCAAAAGGTGATTGTGGACGGACCGGAATACGAAACGACTTCATCCCTCGGTTCCATCATGGGTATCTTCAATCCCGACTTCACCATCGAAGCTAACTTTTATTGCGATACCTATGGCATCTGTACTATTTCCTGGGGAACTCTCATGGGATTTGTCATGGAATGCTATGAAAATGGCATCCTGAATGAAGGACGAACCGGAGGACTAAAACTTAATTTTGGAAATGCCGATGCTGCAATGGAATTACTTCATCAGGCGGGCAGGGGAGAAGGTTTTGGGCTTATTGCCGGCATGGGTGTTCGTAAAATGAAAGAATTATTTGCCAGTAAAGGCTGGGGCGATGCCCAGTTTCTCCAGGATATTGGTATGGAAAATAAAGGATTGGAATATTCGCAATATATCAGCAAAGAATCGCTGGCACAACAGGGCGGCTATGCCATGACCAACAAAGGACCACAACACGACGAGGCCTGGCTTATTTTTATGGATATGGTCAACAACCAGATCCCGACATTTGAAAACAAAGCCGAAGCCTTGCATTATTTTCCGATGTTTCGTACCTGGTTTGGATTGATGGGCTTGTGTAAACTTCCATGGAACGACGTGGAGCCCGAAAACAACAGCCAGTCGGGTGAACCGGCTAAGGTTCCCGAACATGTGGATAATTACGTTACCATTTTCAATGCCGTTACCGGACAACATATTACCCGGCAGGATATCATTCCACAGAGCGAAAGAGTGTATAACTTCCAGCGTATTTTTAACCTCCGGCGAGGATATGGAGTTCGCAAATGCGATGCTCAGCCCTATCGCGCCTGCGGTCCCGTTACCGAGGAAGAATACCTCAGCCGCCAGGAACGCTACGACAAACAACTGATCGAGCTTCAGGGACTGGATCCGACAAAGATGACATTGCAGGAAAAAATGACGGCTACCCGCAAATACCGCGAAAACCGCTACGAACAACTACTCGATGCCGTATATCAACGTCGCGGATGGAACAAAAATGGCGTACCTACCATCCAGCATCTGAAGGATATCGGAATGGATTTACCTCAGCTAATAGAAGTGATTACACCTTTCCAGTAGTTCAATATTTCTATATTGATAAAAAAGTCTGCCCTTGTTTTGGCGGGCTTTTTTTAACCCAAATTATTCATTAGAAGCGAAGCGAGCTAATGAATTAGTTGGGTTTAACCCCGATTTAGAAAAACTTGAATGATAAAATGATAAGATTTCCTTACCAATAAAAAAGATAAATTCTTAGTTTTTCTTAATCGTTTTGCCGTTACAAAAATCTCAATAATAGTTCATTACTATTGTATTTTTCTAATGATTGTTATTTGAAAAAAATTCTAACGGCAAATCTGGGTTTATGGGTATTAACGGGAATAATTTTCTAAGCCGTTGGTAAGCTTGAACGTGAAAATACTGCCTAAGCCGGGTGAGCTTTCAATACGAATGCTACCGCCGTTGCGTTCGATAAATTCTTTACAAAGAATAAGCCCGAGTCCGGTTCCAGTTTCGTTATTGGTTCCCATTCTTTTAAACGACTTGTCGATTTGGAACAGAAGTTTGATATCTTCCTGGCTAATTCCTATACCATTATCTTTCACGCTAATTTCAATGGTGTTTTCTTTAATTACGGATTCTATTTTTACCTCTCCTCCCACAGGAGTAAATTTGATAGCGTTGGAAACCAGGTTACGCATCACCGTTTTAATCATGTTTTCATCGGCAAAGATGATGGTATTAAATTTAATGGAGGAATTTAGCTTTATATTTTTGCTGTGGGCGAAGGAATGAAGTAACGATAGGGTTTCAACCACAATATTGCTTAAATCAACATTTTTAGGATTAAATTCAATTTTGCCGGTTTGCATTCGCGCCCATTCGAGCAGGTTTTCGAGCAATTTAACGGCAGCTAGCGAAGCTTCGTAGATATTATGGGCAAAGGATTTTTTTTCTTCCATGTCAAAGTTATCGAATTCATCGCTCAATAATTCTGAAAACCCGAGTATGGAGTTGAATGGTGATTTTAAATCGTGGGCTATGATGCTAAAGAACTTATCTTTGCTTATATTGGCTTTGTGCAATTCTTCGTTGGTGATGGCTAAGTTTTTATTTTGCAGTTCTATTTTTTCTTTCTGTTTGACAATTTCCTCCGTTCGTTCGGCTATTTGTTTCGATAATAATTTGTTGAGTCTTTTTATAGTTATAATACGATAACGGAAGATTACCAGGACAATAGTTGCTGCTATAAATGTAAGAAGCAGATAAAACCACCATGTTTTCCAATAGGGTGGCGAAATGGTAATGTGCAGGATTAAAGGTTTTGTACTCCACTCGCCATCGTTGTTGGAGGCTATTATTTGCAAAGTGTAATTGCCTTCTTTTAAACCGTTAAAAGTAATTTCGCGGCAGGTACCCAACGGTATCCATTTGTTATTTCCTCCCGAAATTTTGTATGCATATTCATTTTTATACGATTGATAATAGCTTAGCGCCGAAAAACCTATGGTTATAATCTGTGTCTTGTACGAAAAATTTAAATCACGGATCATATATAAAGGCTTATCAAAGGCAACTTCTTCATTATCTGTTTTTACAGATGAAAGAATTACGTCGGGTTTATAGAAATTATAAAACAGATTTTCTGGCGAAAAAAATGTAATTCCATAAATTCCGCCAAAGAAAATGGTCCCTTGCGCATCTTTAAAATAAGAAGATGTATTAAATTCATTTCCCTGGAGTCCGTCGGCTACATCCCAGCATTTAATTTCTTTGGTCGTTGGGTTTAGCCGGCAAATTCCTTTATTGGTGCTTATCCACATATTGCCTGTCTGGTCGGGAATGATGGCATATATCACATTATTTGGCAAACCATCCTTGGTAGTAAAATACGAAAATTTTTGTCTTCGGCTGTCTAATTTATTGATTCCTCCTCCGTTAGTTCCTATCCACAAGTTGTTGGCATTGTCGGCAGCGATATAAAGTATTGCGTTTTTTGTTAAGCTGTTGTTATTATTAAGCTGGTGTCCTGTAATGAATAAACCGTCCGGTTTTTTCGTCGAGCATCGATAAGCCGTCGATGTCGGAACCTATCCATAACTTTCCGGCTTTGTCGCGGGTAATGGTCTTGATTGCACCCGACTGAAGGCTGTAGGGATCACCGGGTATATTCCAATATCGTATATTGCTTCCTGTAAGAGTATTATATTTAATTAATTGATCACTTGTTCCTATCCATAGAATATGATTTTTATCGGTGTATATTGAGAGGATATATGAACAATTCAGTTTGGTCTTTTCTAATTTATTAGTTTTTATGTTTAATCGCTTCAAAGGGTTTCCCATGGCTTCTTCGCCTATCCAAAGGTATTTTGAAGGTTCGTCGGGATCCGGAGAAATGGTATAGGGGATAATTTCCATGCATATATTGGTAATATTGCCCGTTTGCCTGTCGATACGGTCGAATCCTTTGTAGCCGCCTGCCCATATATAATCGTTTGTAGCGTAAATTCCGCGCACGCTTTGAAAATTTATGGAATTGTAATGATCCTGGGAATTATTATAAACATAGGCATCAATATCCTGAAATTTATACTTTCCCTTTACAAAACGGAATCCTTGTGTTATGGTATGAAACGATATGCCGTCGGGATTCAGATAATAAATGCCATAACCGGTAGTGCCACTCCACAATATGCCGCCTTTATCAATAAACAGCGAACATACTCCTTTGGGGAGTATTCGTATTTCGGTAGATTGAGTAAACAACAGTTGGTGGACTTTTTTCTGTTTTACATCAAAATAATAGAGGTAATCGTTGAGAGTGCCAATAAACAAGTTTCCCCTTTTATCTTTAATCATACAAAAGATATTGCTATAGATTGATTTGGGAAGGGATGGATTTAAATTATACCTGATTCCTTGTTTTCCTGTATTTGTGTTAATAAAACAAAATCCTTTATTGACGGTAGTTACACATAGCCTTTGATTATCCATTTCAACAATCGAAGAAATCGGGGCTTGTTCACTGATGGTATATTGTTTGATAAATTTTTCTTGTTTTTTGTCGAATAGTATGATGGCTCCCTGGTTGGTTCCTATCCAAAATAAGCCCTGATAATTTTCGATGAGGGCATTTGCATACAGAATAAAATTATCATTTCTATTAGCAGGCCAATAGTTATTTTGGGAGGGCAGCTTGAAATATTTACTTTTCTGGGTTTTTGGATTTAGGCAGATAAGATAAGGATCATCCTTGTATGAAAACCAGATTATCCCTCTTTATCAGCTATTAAACTGTTAATATAGAAGTTTTTGGATGTAGGAGTGTTAATAAAATATCTTTTAAATTTACCCGTTTCCGGATTGTAACAATTTAAGCCATCTGTAGTACCGGCCCATATGCATCCCGTTGGGAGCAAGAGCCAATTTCCGTACCTGGTTGCTGCTTATGGAAGTGTTGTCAGTAAGGCTATTATAAAAGGTTTTAAAAGTATAGCCATCATAGCGGTTGAGCCCGTCGTTGGTGCCAAACCACATGAATCCTGTTTTATCCTGAATAATTGAATGAATGAAACTTTGCGAAAGACCATGTTCCATTCCCAAACGCAGATAATTATCCGAATTAATATCGTCGGCACGGACAACCAAAGTGGATAAAAACAATAAGATTAGAATAGCTTTAATTCTCATCTTTTTAATGGCCTATGGTGAAAAATACTTTATAAAATCTGTTCGATAAAAATTATCCGTTGATAAATCAGTATCAAAATTAAATTCAAAGATACTTTTTTTATGAGTATAACGGGAAAAATTTAACAATAATCTTTTAATCCGTTCAGGATTTTGAAATAAATTTTGATTTTAATGTTTATAATCAGTGTTTTATAATAGTATTGAATTTGGGTGTAATAGATGTTTTCAATATTTTTTGAGTACTAATTGCCGGCTATGGATTTTGATAGCTGATTACAAAACTCAGCCCAATCTACATCGCCAGTATTTTTTGCCTAATCCTGACCATGATGAGTTTTTTGGAAGGATTTACCCATATGTATTGTCCCAGCAAGCCTTTGGCAAAAATAGCACCGTAGTCGGTAACCCGCCACTGGTAGGTATAATGGTAATTTTGTCCGTCGCGGGAATTCATTCATCACCGTTTCCGAACGTTTTACCCATTCGACAGGAACAATCTGTTTCCCATTCCAGTTGCCGTCATTCAGATAAAGTCTTCCGAATTTAGCAAAATCGCGGGCACGGGCATTGAGGCAGCAAAACGATTTGATAGTGTTGTCCTTGCGGCTGTCGATGTTCCAGCTTGCCGGATATTCCATGCCGCAGGGTTGCCATATTTTTTCTTCAAGGTATTGCGAAAGCTGTTTGCCGGTAGCGCGTTCAATAGGCCATGCTCAGCAAAAGGGTGTTCACGCTGATGTATTCGTAATTTTTATCAGGTTCCTCTTTGATCTTCAGCTTCCGGATGTATTTACTCAGATTCAGTCCGTAATAGAATTTGGGAACCTGTGAAAAAGGATTCAGGTAATTTTCGTCGAATTTAATTCCCGAACGCATGTTGAGAAGATGTTCCAGTGTAATTTTCTTAAATCCGGGGTCTTTCAGTTCGGGAAGGAAGTCGGTAATGGGTTGATGCACACTTTTGATATAACCTTCGCTGATAGCTATTCCAGGTGAGCGCCGACACAAAAGCTTTGGCTGCCGAAAATGCCGGACTGATGGATTCCTTTGAATAATCGGAAAAATACGATTCGTATAGAATGCTGTCGTTGCGGATAATGAGAAACGCTACGGTTTTGTGATCCTTTAGGAATTTTCAAAACTTGTTTCCTGATTTCCGTTTGTAAATTTCGCAGGTACTTTCATCGAAAGGTTTTTTCCTGTTTCGCTGAAATGAAAAGACTCCGAAGGTTTATGAATAATTTTCTGGGGAAACTTTTTGTAATCTTTTATATCGGCATTGTTGTAATAAACAAAGCGGGCGACGTGGCACGAGGTGAATGAAAATAATAATAAGCTTAGAAATAAATATTTACGCATCATTGATGTGATTAAATTGACTTGGTAAAAATAATGAAAATTATATTTTGTGGGTTGATTAATTTATTTTTCTATTTTTGCCGCGTAATGGTGTGCAAAGCGATACTCTGTCGCCGAGCCATAATAGGGAATCGGGTGAAAGTCCCGGACAGTTCCCGCTGCTGTAAGCTTCTTTGAAACTCTTTGAAAATCTTTGCCACTGTTCCGCTATTCGGGATGGGAAGGCTTTCAGGGAGGAAGCGAGTCAGAAGACCTGCCATTATTTAACCAATTCAATGCTTTCGGGTTTAAAAGCTAAAGAATAATGAAGAAATTATTACTATTTTTATTTTTGTGTGTTGTTACTGCTGTTCAGGCTCAGTTGAAGCCGGATAGCGTTCATTCCCTGTCGCCGGTGAGCATATGCGCCACCCGTTTAAAGGATTTTTCCATCGGGATGAAAGTCGATCACCTTGATTCGCTCACCCTGTCGCGTTTTCAGTGGGCTTCCTTAGGCGAGCTTCTTGGAACCCATACGTCCCTGTTCTTAAAAACCTATGGTGAAGGCAGCCTTACCACCGTTTCTTTTCGCGGTACATCGGCAAGCCATACCGGAGTGTTGTGGAATGGTTTTAGCATAAATTCGCCCAATATCGATCAGACCGACCTGTCGCTGATTCCGGTTTATTTCTTTAATTCGGTGGAAATTTTGCATGGCGGCGCCAGTTCGCTTTTGGTAGTGGCAACATCGGCGGAAGCATTCATCTTAAGAACGATGCCGAATTTATTAAAAAACTAAATGTTACTGCTTCTGCCACTGCCGGCAGTTTTGGCAATTATTCATCCAGCTTCAGGATACTTGTTTCCGGCGAAAAATGGCAAAGTATCAGTGGATTTCAATATAATAATTTTGAAAACAAATTTACTTACCACGGTTTCCATGGTGAAAAGCTGACGCAAACCAATGCCGGATTGATTCAGTATGGTTATATTCAGGAGCTGAACCGTAAGATTTCGGACAGCCAGCTTTCTGCGTGCCAGCTTCTGGTATCAGTACAGCGACCGCAACCTTCCGCCGTCGATGACATCTACGGTTCATACGCAATATCAGCTCGACAAGTCGCTGAGGACTTCGCTGCAATGGGAAAAAAACTTTTCACATGGCATCCTCAGGGCACGCACCGCCTTTATCGACCAGAATCTTCATTATGTGGATGCGTATGAAGAATATCTGAGCGGTGTTGAATCAAATATACGCACCAAAAGCAGCATAACGGAAATAGAAGTCAAGAGATATTTCGGTGAAAATCTGAAGATCAGTTCCGGTGGCAATTTTGAATATACTGTTGCCGACATCAAAGCTTACAATGGCGAGCGCAGGCAAAACAGGGGAAGTGTTTTTGCTTCGGTGGTCAGGACATTTCCTAAGATAAACTGGACGGCTAATTTTAATCTGCGACAGGATGTGATTGAAGATTATCATGTTCCGCTGACTCCGGCTTTGGGTATGGAAGGAAAAATCACCGGAAATTTATATGGAAAAATAAACCTGTCGCGAAACTTCCGTGTGCCTACGCTCAACGACCGTTACTGGCAGCCGGGCGGGAATCCTGATCTGAAACCCGAAAAGGGTTGGAGCCAAGAGGTCGGGCTGGTGTGGAAATGGGATAAAAATCCGCAGAAGCATAGTTCTGAATTTTCTATTACCGCTTTCAGTTCGACAATCGACCAATGGATAATCTGGTTGCCTCAATCCTCGGGTATCTGGACGCCGGATAACATCCAAAAGGTTTGGAGCCGTGGTATTGAATGGGAGGGAAGCACTCATTTGATAGCCGGTGATTTTGTCTTTAATCTCAGCGAAAACTATACCTATACGTTTTCCACCAATCAGAAAAAAACGTCCAGCCTCGACAATTCTTTTGGAAAACAATTAATCTATACACCCCGCCATAATGCCAGCGGCGAGTTGAGGGTGGATTATAAGAGGCTTTTTATTGCCATAAACCAGGGGTATACTGGCAAACGCTTTGTAACTACCGATAATTCAGCTTTTTTAAAAGGATACGCTCTTACAAATCTTAGCTTGGGAATAAATCTGAAATGTAAAAAGCAGCTTTTTACCGCACAGGTCAATGTCAATAATATTTTTAATAAAGAATACCAAACGATACAATACCGGCCAATGCCGGGACGTGGGTTTAAAGTTTCTGTGATTTGGAACTTTGCGAGATGAGGCGATGGAGCGAGAGGGCGAAAGGGAGTGAGTGGATGAAGGGGCGAAAAAAGCGATGGAGCGAGTGGGCGAAAGGGAACGGGAGATGAACGGCGAGAAATGAGCATGGAGAAAATAACAATTTAATAATAAAAGCAATTAAACAATTAATTTACAATGAAACGAGTAACAATTTTTTTTACAATTTTAGCTTTTGCAGCAATCACTTTTTCGTCGTGTGTAAAGGATGATAAGAGCCAGCCGAAGCCTTATGAATCGGGAGTATTTGTCGTTTGTCAGGGAAAATTTACCGACGGAACCGGAACCGTAAGTTTTTACGACCGGAATACCAGAACTTCCGAAGATGATATTTTCGGGTCAGCCAATAGTTTCCCGCTGGGGAATGTGGCGCAATCAATGGAAATTTATAATGGGAAAGTCTACATCGTAGTGAATAATGCAGGAAAGGTGGAAGTTGCCGATGCCGAAACTTTTAAATCTACCGGAGTAATTACCGGACTAACTTCGCCTAGGTATTTTATCGGAATCAGCGCTACTAAGGGCTATATCAGCGATTGGTCGAACAATGTGGCTGTAGTGGATTTAACCTCCAACACCATAACCAAAACCATACCCGTGAACCAGAACGGTCCCGAAAAAATGCTGAAGAAAGATAATAAGGTGTTTGTGATTAACGGCGGTGGCTGGGGAATAGATAGTACGGTAACGGTAATTGACGTCGCTACCGATGCTGTGATCAAAACCATTGTGGTGGGCAAACGCCCTACGGGAATTCAGACGGATGGTAATAAAGTATGGGTGATGTGCTCGGGTAAAGGTTTTAACGGATTCCCGGGCGCCGACGATACCGAAGGTCATCTTATCGGTATCAACCCGACTACGCTGGCTGTGGAAACGGATTTGCCTTTCCCAAATACTACGGAGCATCCCGAAAACCTACTTATTAATAATCCCAAAACTAAAATGTACTATCTGTACCGTTCGGGTATATATCAGTTCGATCTTAACCAAACCATGCTCAGTAGCCAGGCGTTGATCCAGCTAAACAAATATTTCCCGGGTATGGGACTCGATCCGGTTACTGGTTATATCTATGCCGCCGACCCTGTGGATTATGTACAGAATGGCTGGGTTTTTCGCTACAATCCCAATACCGCTGCCGTGGTTGATTCGTTCAAGGTGGGAATTATACCTACGGAATTTTATTTCAAATGAGAATAGTTGATGGTTGTTAGTTGTTAGTTGTTAGTTGATGGTTGTTAGTGAAAAAGACAATTACGAATTACGAGGGACAATCAACAATCAACAATCAACTAACAACTAACAACCAACAGGCTATCGTCTGAATCGGAGGAAAACGCCAAGTGGCAGTTTTTTCCCTGCGTGGTCGGGGATAAAGAGCTCGCCGTATTGTTTTTCGATGATGTTGCCCAGATAGGATAATACCAGATTATCGGCGATGAGGGACGAAAACCCCATGGAATAGAGGTTGAGGATAAAGAAGGAAGTCTCCGGAAGTAGCAACTGATTGCATAGTTCCATCATTTCGTCGATATTGTCTTCCAACACCCATTTTTCGCCATCGGCTCCGCGGCCATAAGCCGGCGGATCAAGGATAATACCATGGTAATGGTTTCCCCGTTTAGCTTCGCGACGGACGAACTTCAGTGCATCTTCCACCACCCAGCGGATGTTGGTAAGTCCGCTGGCTTCCATATTTTCCTTCGACCAGGTAATCACCGGCCTGACCGAATCTACATGCGTTACGTCGGCTCCGGCGGCTTTAGCCGCCAGCGAAGCACCGCCGGTATAGGCAAACAGGTTAAGTACCTTCGGACTTTTTACCGGAAGGGAAGTAAGGGTATCAAAAATATAGTCCCAGTTATCGCTTTGTTCCGGGAAAACGCCAATATGCCGGAATGCCGTCAGCCCCAGGCGCATTTTAATGTGCATTTTCTGGTATTGGTATTCGATAAACCATTGTTCGGGCATTCCCTTTTTCAGCCGCCATTCGCCCTTTTCGGGATTCGATTTTTCCTTCACAAAATGAGCGTCAGCAAGCTTGTTCCATTCACTGTCGGGCATACTCTTCTTCCACACGGCCTGTGGCTCGGGGCGATTCAGCACATATTTCCCAAATCGTTCCAGTTTTTCAAATGCTCCGGAATCAATCAGTTCATAATCTTTCCAGTGGGTGGGCGAAATCAGTTGCATAGACAGTGTTTTATTTTAATGCAAAGATGAGAAAATATTTGATGTGCGAAGTACGAATTTTGGAATGAGGCGACTTAGCGACAGGGCGACTTAGCGACTGGGCGATTCTGAAATTACGAATTACGAATTACGAGGGACGAAGGACGGGTGACAATCAACTAACAACTAAAAAGGCTGCAAATGCCGAAAGAAATATTTTAGGGTTACGAAACATGGAATGTTTGAAAGAATTATTTGATTTGAGATTTAGGAATTTTGGAATGAGGAGTTTGGAGAAGGGGAGACTTAGCGACTGGGCGAAGGGCGATGAGGCGACAGGGCGATTCTGAAATTATGAATTACGAATTACGAGGGACGGGTGACAATCAATCCCGAAAAGATCGGGACTAAGCCTACGGCTTAGCTAACAACTAAAAATAATTGCGAATTAATTCAGATTCCGGACTTTTATTGATGGGAATGCCAGGACGTATTACATATCAGGAAAAAAAATTTTATATTTTTTTAAAAAATATTTGCTTAGTTAAAAAAATTTTTATATTTGGGGCGTCTTTTGGATAGTTAAGAATAAACGGTTGCGATAACAAAGAAAAAGATAATTGTAAGTGGATGTTACGGAGGGAGATTTTTAATAACCTGACAAAAATTTAAACGAGGCTATCCCCAAAAAGCCTGGAATACAATTATAAAATGAACCGGAACCGTTACCGGTTTTTACTTGGAGGCCACGATCTTGAGATGAACGGGATAGTGGAGATGCTAAGGAAGAACCGGAAAATTGTTTATGATCTTCACCTAAGCTGGGGTGCCCGCCTCAGTAGCTATATCTATGTGCTTAACAGCGAGGATGCCTTTGTGGGTATCGAACTTACCGAGGATATTCCCCCTCCGGCTCATTATATTGCCATTGATCATCACAACAAAAACAGCCATAATGCTTCATTTCTGAAGCAGTTAATTATAACATTTAAACCTAAAAACGTATGAATACAGCAATTCTTTTCGACACGATGTCCATACAGCAGTATGTCTTTGGATCGAACAAACTCAGAGATAATCTGGGTGCATCATATATTGTTGAACACATTTATGACTATTTAAAGGCAAAAGCCAGGGCAAATCCAACTGAACTTGATGTTGGTTATATTGGGGGTGGCAATGCTCTTTTCTTTACCCTTTCTGAAGTTAAAGCAACGGAAATAGTGAAAGAATATACCTCGTGGTTACTTTACACATATCCCGGAGTATCTGTTGCGGTTGCAATTGATGGTAAGTTTTCAAAAACAGACAGTGATTATAAAAAGAAACTTAACGACCTGTTTTCGGAATTGAATGCTAATAAAGGAAAATACATTCCAATAAATATCATTCCATCTCATGGTATAACCGCAACATGTCAGTTTTCCTCATTATCCGTTGAAGTTATTGAGAGAAATCCCGATAACAGTTACGATCAAATATCTTCTTTAATCGCAAGTAAAAGACTAAATGAAGCGGATGCAAGAAAAGAAGAGAAATTATTACTTAATAATGATATCCTAAAGGAATATAAGTTTCCTGACAAATTAGATGACCTTGGACAGCGCAAAGGTGAAGACTCTCATATTGCAGTAGTTCATATTGATGGGAATGGTTTTGGGAATATTTTTAGGGAATTAAATAGTGTTGAAGCAACAATTAATCTTTCAAATCAGGTAAAAGAAGCTGTTCGCGAAGCTTTTATATATTCTTTAAGTGAATTTGTAATTGCAAAAGAAAAGAACCCATTCCTTTTTGAAGGATATTTCTATATTGATAAAATTCTTCCTATTCGCCCAATCGTTCTTGGTGGCGACGATGTAACATTTGTTTGTCATGGGAAACTGGGTATCTGGTTTGCTGAAAAATTCATGGAGTCCTTTAAATCCAATTATATTGACAAGGATAACCAAATTCCTTTTAGTTCTTGTGCCGGAGTAGCTATTGTGAAAACCAAATATCCATTTTATCGTGCCTACCAATTGGCAGAAGAGTTATGTAATTCGGCCAAAAGTGCGCGGAAAAAGTACATGGATGACAAAAAGCTAAAGGATGGTGGCAATTGGATTGATTTCCAGCTTGCATATAGTGGGCTGGGAAACTCACTTGAAGAAGTAAGAAAACTCCAGTTCGTTGATGTAAAAGGGATCAAGTCACTTCACAATAGACCGTATTGTTTGGAAAAAATGGCTGATCAAATTTCAATTGAGGAACTTAAAGCTTACACATCAACTTTAAAAGTCACTTTACCAAACTCCAAGATCAAGGATTTACGCGAAATGCTCACCCGCGACAACGATTCACAAAAAGTCTTTATCGAACACCTGAAGCATCAGCATAATGAAGAAAAAGGTTTTAATGAATCGTTCTGTGAGAATCCCTCCCCAGAAGTAATACTTAATACCTATCCTTTCTTCGACATGATCGAATTACTTGAACTCTATCCTGTAAACCTATTAAATGAATAACTTATGGCACAGCAAAAACATATAATGCAGATTCAGTTGCTCTCAGAAACCCTTATCGGCTCTGCCGAAGGTTACGGGGCAATCATTGATAAAGATTCTGTCTTTGACGAAGTCGGGCTGCCTATTATTCCAGGCAAACGCATAAAAGGAATCCTAAGGGAACAAGCCGATTTACTTGAAAAATTTGGAAAGATCGACTCTGTAAATACATTAACTGGAAAAATAAACTCAGTCCAGACATTATTTGGAAATATTGGTTTAACGGATAAAGCAACAGAATACCTGTCTGTGTCGAGCTTCACTCTTTCTGATTATGAGGCAAACAAGAATTACCTGAAATATTTAATTCAGAAAGGTCAAATCTCACGTTCCGAAGTGATCGAATACTTTACAACCCTTCGAATGATGACCAGCATTGATGAGGATGGAATTGCTGCCGATACCTCATTGCGCACTTTCAGGGTTTTAAATAAAGGGTTGGTCTTTACAGGAGAACTGTACTTCGACCAATTACAAGAAACTGACTTTAAAAACATTGTTTCACTAACCCGAAGAATTGGCTCGATGCGCAACCGCGGATTAGGACACATACAATGTAAATTAGTAACACCTGCCGTTGTTCAAGTTGAACCTGAAAAATCATTAGCCGTATGAAAAAATTACACTACACCATAACAACGTTGGAACCGCTGATTATTACGCAGCATTCTGATGACCCCAATATGTATGAAACCCTGCAATACATTCGGGGAACAGTAATTCAGGGAGTATTTGCCCAGAATTATTTACGAAATATTAATAAAAATGCGGATGCCCAATTCACCCGACTAATTGTTGGTGGAGACTGCATTTTCGAGAACGCTTTCCCAATCGTAGATGATAACCTTTATACCCTTTCTCCTTTGGCATTGGCAAGGGAAAAATACAACCAAAAGGTAGCACACAATATGTTAGTTGCTTCAACAAATGAACAAACAAAAGGAATTTCTTCTCTTGTCTTTGTTGATGAAAAAGAAATAAATCCGCTAACAATTCGTAAAGAGATCCGATTACACAATGAAATTGATGATGAAAAAAGGACTACCAAAGAAGGAATCCTTTTTAATTACCAATCGTTACCCGCCGGAATGGTTTTCAAGGGAGCAATTACTGTTAAAAATGACAGTGATGAAGCTGAATTGAAAAAGATAATTCCTGCAGAAACCCATTTGAGGATTGGACGTTCTGCCACTTCGGAATATGGAAGGGTGTGTTTCAAGTGGGGTGAAACTTCAACCGCGACTGTGTCCCAGAATTCAGGACAGGTAATCATGACACTCCTTTCTGATGCAATCCTTTATAATGGCAATGGTTTCTCAAGCCTTGCTGTGGAAGACTTCAGCAATTATCTGAAGGGGGCAACCATTACAAATTCTATTTCCCGAAAAGGGAGGACAGAAGGATTCCTGAATGTTTGGAAACTTCGAAAACCATCGGAAAATGTTTTTGCGGCAGGTAGTTCATTCCTTCTCGATAAGCTGCCCGGTAATGCCGAAGATTTAGTTACCCTTGGTTTGGGCGAACGAACCCATGAAGGATACGGACAGGTTTCATTCGCCGTGCTTGACCCGGCAATAAAGGAATTGAATTATAATGAATGGAAAGAGCCAACATTTACTCAACCACCAGTGTTACCAGCATTGACCTACGAGATTTGGAAAACGGCTTGCCTGAAAAGGAGAAAAGAAGAAATAATTAATAATGCGCTTCAAAAAGTCGATGATACCAAAGGGAAATTGCCCACAAATCATCTTTTGGGCAAATTAAAAGATATGGCAGAAGACATCAATTCCTTTTCCGAAAATCTGGATAAGCTAAAAGATATTGCCAAAGGTCAGTTGACGAAAGCCTATATCGGGAACCAAACAATGTTTGACCATCTGAAGGAAAGGGCTGATCATATTGAAAAAACGTGTGGCCTGACTTACCGTTATGGAGATGTTGTTTTCGATTTGTCAGCCTCAAAACAAGAAATTGCAAGGCTTTATCTGGAGCAGTATCTTAAACAATTACGTCGCAAAAATTAAAACAACAGAACGATGAAAAACGGAAAAATTATATTAAAAGCCACGCTGTGGAATACCACCCCTGTTGGCATAGGATCGGGAAGTGATGAGCACAGCGACAGGGATGTAGTTACCACTTTATATCCGATTGGTCCCGATTGCGAACTTTTGCCTGCCGAGAGAATTGGGGAAGCCAAATTTTTTAAAAGGCTGCCATTTATCCCGGCTACTTCATTTATGGGCGCAATCCAACGGCACTTTGATACTGAAACGTTCAAAGAAGTTGAAAACTACTGGGGAGAATCAGAAAAGAATGCTTCTTTTATCGATTGCAGCGATATTTTAATAACCCATTTACTACCCCATGTTGAAAAAGGTGTATTACCAACTGAAATCCGGGATGGAATCCGCCTCGACTCTGCAAAAGGTACCGTTGCTAAAGGAGCCAAATTCGATTACGAACTTCTTGCCCCAAATACAACCTTTGGATTGACTATGATTTTTAGGGTAGAAACAGCAAAAAAATATGACGAAAAATCAAACAAAGAAATAGAGGTAGTATTAACAGACTATCAATCGTCATTGAATATTGCTTCTTCTATTGCCCATATTATTAATAATGGGTTTGATTTGGGAGCTAAAACAACAGTTGGTTTTGGCCGGATGAAAGGTAGGGCAGACTTATTTGAACTGGATTTTGAAAATCCGAAAGAGTTTCAGAAATGGATAAATAATGAATCAGGAAGACCAATCAAAGCTGGCATTCCACATTACTTAAAGCCCAAAGAAAACTTTTTTGAAATCGAAGCCACCTTCAAAATCAAGAATTCACTAATCATCCGCTCTTATTCCAAGGACCCGGATGCTCCCGATTCTACCCACCTGAAATCGGGAGGGAAAAACATTCTTTCCGGTTCATCCATTAAAGGTGCTTTGCGTGGTCGTGCCGAGCGCATTCTCAATACAATCCAAAGCGACAAATCAAAAACTCAGATCATTTTGGAAGGTTTGTTTGGTGATATGGAAAAAGAAGACGATGGGGTAACAGTTAAGCCCCATGGCTACACCGTACCTTCAAGAGTTTTTGTCGATGAAATTCCTATTGACGAAGTAAAAGAAGAAACCCAGACCCGAATTCAGATTGACCGCTTTACCGGTGGAACGGTAGATGGTGCGTTGATTGAAGAGGTTTCTCTTTTCCCTGATAAAGAAAAAGAACAGATCAGGAACTTCAGAATCAGGATTGAAATGAATCCCGAAGCAAAGAGTGTACTTCCTCTTGATAAAGGGTTAATGTTGTTGCTCCTTAAAGACCTTTGGACAGAAGACCTACCTATCGGAGGGGAGAAATCGATAGGCAGGGGTGTATTAACCGGAGTTGATGCAACGATAACCGATGGACAGGAAATGTATCATTTGATGGAAGATTTCAACGTGCCAGCCAAAGTTGAAAAATTACAAACCTACGTGACTGCTTTGAATGAACTGGCAGATTTTGAATTATACGAAAACCGAGTACTGAACTACAAAAGCAAGAAAAAATGAAAACAAATGGACTCACATATTTAAACCTGAAATCCAGTTTTGATCCTGTCACGATTAAAGACGATCAGGATATACTGGATAATGCAGCTGAAAATGCATGGTTTATTGCCTACTTATACCACCGCGTGGTGATTGGGAGAATAACGGACGGTAAGTTTGACTATTACCCAGATGAGAAAATACCCAACGATGTAACGCTTTCTAATATTCTTAAACTCCGTGTCTTTAATGAAGATGCCGAACTGTTTGTATGGAAAACCAGTCTTGGGGAATATAAAGCCCGGTTAAGGAAGGATGAAAATGTAAAAATAATAGACCCTGACGACGTGACGAATCAGCCGTGGTTTGCCCCTGATCAACAACATGCTGTTGAAGCCAGGCAGGTTTTATTTGGTACAAAAGCTGAACAACTTGCAACCGGCTATTCAAAACTTACAGAAGACCGGGGAACTGAAATCATCCTTCCAATGATCAATCTGAGAGTTGACAAGAAAGATCATCGAATGTGTATAAAAACCCGCTCCTATATCGGGTATATTGAAGAAACAGGACAAGCCACTTACGAAGATGTCCGTTTTGTTAAATTTGAAATGTATAAGGAGGAAAAGCAATGAAAAATGGAATGGAAAAAGGAATAATTACAGTAACCAAAACCAAGAATTATTTTATTACAATCATTAAGGATAATGGAAAAAAACTAACCCCTCCATTTAATGGATTTGACGAATCTTTCTTGAAAGGACTACCTCAAAATATGGAAGTGTACTATGAATTGGATGATAAATATTTCTTGATTAAGGTTTGCAAAGACAAGGATAAAAAAGAGATAATCTTTCCATGCCATAATTCAAATTCTCTAAATGTTCAACACATAAACGATATAACGCAAAATACAGAGCTTCCGACAACAGATAAGGCGCATGCCCCTTATAATTTTATTCCCGTTAATAAATCAGTTATACCTGATTTAAAACAGGATGATGAGAAAATATTAACTGGTTATATTGATTTAGAGATTACAACAAAAACACCTTTGTTTATTAGAGGAATTGGAGAAAAATTCTTTGGTGCGGAATATCCGGTAATTCCAGGTAGTTCTTTGAGAGGTATGATTAGAACTCTGGTTGAAATAGTAAGTTATAGTGAATTAAAGTTTACAGATAAGAAGAAGAGATTTTTTTATAGAAATATTGGAGAACCTTTTTATCGGGATAAATTTATTGAGACCCAAAAAATAAGTCCGCCTTTAGTAAAGATGAAAGTATATTCAGGATGGCTAACAAAGAATAATAATCAGTACTATATTACACCATCTGGGATAGATAGCAATCATAGACAATACTATCGCATAAATGGCTCCTTTATAAAGCGCAACACCTATTTTAGACCTAAAAAATTCGACTTTGTAAACACAACTTGGATAGATGCCGGATTCGAGGTTCCTGTTTATGATTTTATGAAAGTATTCTTTGATCCCACAAAAGTGGACAAAATAAAACATAAGCCCAACTTTAATCTTGAGTACTGGACATTAAAAGAGTTTTCGCAAACTAAAAGTATTGCTTCATCGCAAGAAGGATATTTGATTGCAAGTGGTGCTTTTGCAACCAAAAAACATTATCAATGGGTAATTAACAAAGCCGGAAATGCAAGTACTGCTGTCAATGTATCGAAACTTATTGAAGAATATCAAATGGATGATAATCGCGAAGAGGATGCAGATCTGATTAAAATGCTTAGAACTAAGAATAATCAGGCTATTCCTTGCTTCTATTTGACTGATAACAAAAACCAGATAATAGCATTGGGACATACCGGAATATTTCGATTAGCATACCAATATAATGTTGGTACATTGCTGAAACAAAAACAAGAAGACTTCCCAGATTTTACGGATTCAATGTTTGGGACACAGGAACAATCAAGTAGAGTATTTTTTGAAGATGGATTACCTTTAAAAGAAGATGGGGTTGAAGTTTATTCAAATCCCATTCGCTTGAATATTCTGCAAAGTCCAAGGCCTACCAGCTTTCAGCATTATCTTGAACAGCCTAATGGTGTCAATACTTCAAAAAGTGCTTTGCATAATTGGGGAAATCAAAATTCACAGATAAAAGGTTTCAAATTATACTGGCATCGTGACACGCCAGACGAAATGACTCAAAAAGACAGTTGGGCTTTCAATATGTCGGATATTATAGATTTTAATAAAAAAAAGAACATTTTATCAGAACCAGTTATTCCTGTTAAGCGTGAACAGAAATTTATGGCACGGCTACGATTTGTTGATATTACAGAGAAAGAATTAGGATGCCTTTTAATGGTTCTTGATTTGCCGAATGGGTGTTTCCATAAATTGGGAATGGGCAAACCATACGGGCTTGGTTCAGTTGAAATAAAACCCAATCTAACAATCATTGACCTTAAAAAAAGGTACTCTTTATTGATAGATAGTTCTGCGAATGAATGGGAAGAAGGAGCGATAAACGTAGAAATTAACTCTTTTAAAAACAGTTTTACTGTGTATATGAATGATCAATTAGGCACATCTTATTCCGACTTCCTATCTTTCTGGCATAATGATTCTCGATTAAAAGAATTATTGGAAATGCTTTCATTTACGCATAATGAATATTCGACCGAAGAGTGGTTGGGAAAGACAAAATATATGGAAATTGAGAGACTAAAATTCGACGCTCATGGTAATCAACTATTCAAAGAAAATGGAAAGCCCGATACAAAAAATGAATACGAGAATCGTCCTGTATTGACCAGTCCAACCAAATATATTAAAAAACCCTAATCATGCTCATCAATCTCACCAACCATCCCTTTGAAAAATGGGACGATAAACAGAAAGAAGCTGCTTTAAAACTGTTTGACAAAGTGGCAGATTATCCATTTCCGGTGGTTGATCCCGAGACTGATTTGCCTGAAATTGAAAAACAGGCGGATTATATTTTCGATGAGATAACCGGAAAGTATAGTTATGACATTGAAATTCATCTAATGGGAGAGTTTGTTCTTTGTTATCAATTATCCAAGCGTTTTGAAAAAGCCGGGATTCCTTGCTTTGCGAGTACTACCCAGAGGGAGGTAGCAATGAAACCTAACGGTGAAAAAATTTCTTTGTTCCATTTTATAAAATTCAGACCATATTATTCGATAACATAAAATTATTCATCATGAAAAAAACAACTTATCTTAATTATTTAATTAAAGAAAACACGCGAATTCTTATTGTTTTTTTAATAGTAACTATTCTTTTATTTTTAATTGTCATTCTTTTACCTGATTATCTTGATTGTTGGTATGTAAGGTTGATAGAACCTATTTTTGTCGTAGGTACTACTATTATTGCAATTTGCATTTGGTTTTTTCAGGCACAAAACAACTGGAAAGAATCTTTGGATAAAAGATTAACTGTTCATTTTATGTATCAGAATAAAGCTGTAATGTCCTGTTATGAAGCGTACCTTTCTGGAGTAAGCGACATTAGGCAATGGGCTCAGCAAATCGGACGACAAATGAATGATGGAGCTAATTTAGATTTTGACCCATACATTGAAGCTAAATCATTAAGTCTTCAGAAGAGTGCATTAGAACAAGATGAACATGGAGATTTAAAAGATATTATGCTCTATGAAGTTACTTTTCATTTAAGAAATTTGCAAAAGGAGGAACTTAAAAATCAATATTTGATTTGGATTAATGATATAAACAATAAAAAGTTTCTTAAAGTTAGACTTGAAGAACAGTTTGATATTCCTTTTACTGCTGAGAAAGCTATAAAGGAATATAAAAAGCAAACAAAGCCCAAAACAGAGAAATAACTCCCGCAGCCCCGGCTGCTCTATATATTACTTAATTACTAACTAAATTTTATTTATTATGAAAAATTTAATTGATGCGGTTCTTCCTGATGAAAAGAGGAATGAATTTTTGCAAACGTTGCTTATCCTGAGAGGTATGCTGCCTTTTCTGATTAAGCTTTCGAACGAAGAACGCGATGGTATGCAGATGATGAAGGACGGTCGTAAGCCTTTTACCAAAAAGGCATTTGACTTTGCCGACAACGAACCTGAAGTCAGTCCCGGCGCTGCGCTTGTGGAGGGCGCGCGCAAGGATTATGCGCTTTTTGAAGCATTGGAGATGATAGAGCTTGAACTTAACCGTTTAACCGAGATGGTGCACGACACCCGCCAGACGGCAGGTGCCGAAGCATATGCCGTAGCTCTTATTATTAAAAAGAAAGCCAATTTAGCCAACGATATGGGTGTTCCCGGCATGCAGACTATCGTTGATGAATTGGCTAAACTATTTAAAGTGCAGGGCGGAGGTGCTACCCCCGAAAATCCTGCTTAACAAACGTTCTTTCTATTGACCGGCGGGTAGTAGCTGCGCACGGACACGGCTTACCCGCCGAATGCACGTTTCCACCCCGGCGATGGGTCGTTGCACCTCCACAGTGCGACAACCCACCGCCACGGTGGAATTTCCACCAAAACGGTGAAACATTTCACTAAAACAGTGAAACGATCCACTGCCACGGTGCGACGTTTCACTGCCACGGTGGAATTTCCACCAAAACAGTGAAATATTTCACTAAAACAGTGAAACGTTTCACCAAATCAGTGGAATTTTCACTGAAACGGTGGATTTTTTAACGAAAATGGCTAAAACTGAGCGAAACGAAGTCCCGAGCGAAGCGATTCGGGATGGCAAAAATGAATCAAACGGGCTGAAGTGAACAAAAAATAGAACAATAAAATTAACCATAAATCAACGGGCTAAAACCCTGAAAAATGATGATCAAACTTTTAACATACCAGGTAAAACCTTACCTGCTGATAGGCGAATCTGTGGGGTCATATCTTAAATTCAATACCGAATGGATACGCGAAACCATAAACATGCTGGTAAACCGTCACCGGCAACAACTTAGCAAAGCCGGAGTGGATACTTCGCTGTTCCACAATCACAACGAATCCAACAGCCAAACCCTTACTACCTATCCCCTTATTATTTACCAGCAACACGACTCCATGTTTTTTGTTACCGGCATCAACGAGGGGGCGCTGGCACTTTCGGAACTGTTGAACCTGTATCCCCAGCCTGTATCCATAAGCAATGCCCTGATGGTGGGATTTTCCCTTTACCGCACCCAGGAAACGGAGATCGTAAAAACCGCAGGGATGCTTACCTACCGTATTCATAACTACCTGGCATTGGATGCCAAAACGCATAAACAATACGAAAGTGCTACGGCAGTGCAGAAAATACAGTTGCTTGAGCAAACCCTGCAAAAGCATTTTGAAAATGATATGTTTAAATACCTGAATATAGCCGTGGAAGGCCTTTCGGTAGAAATAACGAAGATGAACGGTGAACCAAAATCTATCACGTATAAGACACACCGTTACCTGTCGTTCGATCTTTTATTTTCGGCCAATATACTATTGCCAGCCTTTCTGGCACTTGGTACGGTAAAAGCCTTTGGCTATGGAATGATAGAAAGAGAAAATTTGAAAATGAATTAATTTGAAAATTTGTTAATGTATAGTATGATTTTTCGGGATTATACGCTGAAGTAGCTTTGTAAGACTTTGGTCACTGAAACTTTAAATCCTTATCGGAAAAAATTTTCCCTTGACTGAGTTGAAGCAGCTTCGTAAGACTTTGGTCACTGAAACCCTGTTATTATTATTTCCTCATACCCTTGGTAGTTGAAGTAACTTCGTAAGACTTTGGTCACTGAAACAAAAGGATGATACGCATGGCTGCATTGCTTGCAAGTTGAAGTAGCTTCGTAAGACTTTGGTCACTGAAACGCATCGCGGCCGATCATTTGTTCCAATACCATGTTGAAGTAACTTCGTAAGACTTTGGTCACTGAAACATGAATAAGCTGATCTGGATTTTTAGTCTTAAAGTTGAAGTAGCTTTGTAAGACTTTGGTCACTGAAACTTTGTGTGTCGGATGTCATGAAATAAATATTTTGATAGTTGAAGTAGCTTCGTAAGACTTTGGTCACTGAAACTTTTTGCCGCAATCCGTCAGCAAAGAGTCAGTTGTTGAAGCAGCTTCGTAAGACTTTGGTCACTGAGCCCCTGACAGGGTTAAAACTCCTGTCAGGGGTAAAAGTTAAGATGGCTTTGTAAGGCTTTGGTTACTAAAAATAATTTACTATGCTTGATAAAATCCATACACCCAGGGAACTTGCCGGTTATTTATTTACCAGCGAAAAAGAACTTAGTGGTATACAACCGGAAATGTCCTATAAAGTTTTTCAGATACCCAAGCCGGGAAAAAGTGAAAAACGCACTATCGAAATGCCTACCGGCATACTCGAAAACCTGCTCCATCACCTGTGCGATGGTCTGCAATGGCTTTACCTCGAGCATAAAACCGATGCTGCGTATGGTTTTATACGTTCGATAAAAAATGATGCCGATAAACGGAATATTTATACCAATGCCAGGCGGCATTTAGGTAACAACTATTTGCTGAATATTGATTTCGACAATTTTTTTTATCAGGTAGATATAGCCAAGGTTAAAAATATATTCAACGATTACAGCATTTTTTCGTTTACACCCGAAACAGAGGAATTGCTTACGCGTCTTGTTACCTTCAAAGGCAGACTTCCTATGGGCAGTTCTACCTCTCCACCTTTGTCCAACTTTGCTACCATATCGCTGGATAACGATTTGCTGAAATGGTCACGGGGAAACCAAATCACCTATACCCGTTATGTTGACGATCTTTCGTTTTCGTCCAATGCATCCATAACCGACAGCCATTACGAACAGATTCTGCAGCTATTGCAGGCGCATCGTTTTGTTGCCGACCCTGAAAAAATAAAATGGTACGGAAAAACTGATGTAAAAGAAATTACCGGTCTTATCGTAGGGAAAACGGTAACCGTTCCTTCCGTATTCATTGATGAGTTTGAGAAAGAGCTTCAAAAGCTAAAAGAACTATATGCCTATGCCATGCGTTATCCCGATTATCATGTGATGGACTGGATTGACAAGCTGAAACAGGTAATCCATGGCCGGCTGGCATTTATACAAATGGTGTATGGCAAAAATCATCCTGTATATTTAAAACTATGGCATCGTTTCGAAAATCTGGACGATGATGCAATGGCCGAACAAAGCATAAGCTGGCGTTATGCCGGTTATGAGTTTCATTAATAGCATTAACCCATGCAGATAGTACTCGATACCCGCGGGCTGCAATTAAGCGTTCGCAATAAGTGCTTCCTTATTGAAGCCGAAAAAGAATCACGCATCATCCATCCGCAACGTATCAGCAGCATACTGATTACTGCTCCCTGCCGTATGAGTAGTCCCGCTGTTATTTTGGCTGCCGAAAGTCAGATACCCGTAGTGATATGTAATTCGTGTGGTAAGCCACAGGCAAGGCTATGGTCGCCTATGTTTTTGAATACCTCGTCGCTCAGGCGAAAACAATATTTGTTTACCACACACGAACGCTCACTGGTATGGGCAGAAGAAATCATAAAACTAAAAATACAGGGACAAACCGATAATTTAAGGTTTGTAGCTGGCAGAAAAAATTTGCTGAATCCGGAAGTGGAAAAGGCGGTGAAGGGCATCTGTTCACAGCTCGACAAACTTCAGTCGGCCACTACTTCCGATCATACTGTTCGCAAAAAACAAATCCTTTTTTGTGAAGCTTATGCCGCCGCCTTTTACTGGCAATTGGTGGGCACAAAACTGCCATTCCCTTTTACGTTTACCAACCGTATAAAACGCGATCCCTCCGATGCCTTTAATGCCAGCATCAACTACCTGTATGGCATGCTGCGAAACCAGGCGGAAACGGCGGTGCTTAGCATGGGGCTCGATCCGGCACTGGGTGTAATGCACCGCGACGGCTATCGTATGCCATCTCTCGTTTTCGACCTTATGGAACCATTCCGCCCGGTAATGGACAGGCTATTAATAACAGCCATACTCCAAAACCAGATGCCCGGCGATACCATTGAATTGCAGAATGAAAAATGCCGGATTTCAAAAGCCGGACGCAAGCAGCTTATCGGACTTTTTTACGGGAAACTGCATTCGCGTATTTTACATAATGGAATGACCACAAGCCTGCAAAACCACCTGCTTACTGAAGTTAAACAGCTTACCGAACAAATAAAAAAAGTATGATACCCCAACAACGCACCTTTTGCCTTTTGATGTACGATATAACCCACGACCGCACCCTGCAAAAAGTAGCTCGCCAGTTGCAACAATATGGCTACGAGCGGATCAATTACTCGGTGTGGCTGGGATGGGAAAGCCCCAAAGAAAATCCAGAGCTGAAAAAGAAACTCCAAACCCTGCTCCGGAACCCGCAGGCGGAAGGCTCACGGTTGTATTATATGCCATTAAAGGCACATACGCTAAAGAATATGAAATCCATAACCGGTCATAAACCTGCTGAACTGGATTACTGGTTAGGCGAAACAAAAATTGAATTTTTTTGATGTAGTGCATAATATGCCTTTTTCGCTGCAGAAAAAATTGGGCGTATTGCTTGTTTGTTATAGAATTATTAATACCTTTGTGTTGAAGTAGCTTCGTAAGACTTTGGTCACTGAAACTTCTTCTTTAGTAATTTTTTGTTCGGCCATGCTGGTTGAAGTAGCTTCGTAAGACTTTGGTCACTGAAACCTCTTTGGGAAAAAGAATAATCCTCAAGAGTTCGTTGAAGTAGCTTCGTAAGACTTTGGTCACTGAAACTGATGTGAACCTCAACTGGTTCACATTTTTCATGTTGAAGTAGCTTCGTAAGACTTTGGTCACTGAAACAATCGCTTCTTGTGATAAAGACACTTGCTGGGCAAAGTTGAAGTAGCTTCGTAAGACTTTGGTCACTGAAACAAATAAATTAGTGTTGGGCAAATAACTCAAAAGGTTGAAGTAGCTTCGTAAGACTTTGGTCACTGAAACTTCATTAAGACCACCTCTTTGGCGGCTCTTAATCGTTGAAGTAGCTTCGTAAGACTTTGGTCACTGAAACTGTTTTTAATTTTTAACCTTAGGTTGAAAATTAGTTGAAGTAGCTTCGTAAGACTTTGGTCACTGAAACATACACTGTGCCGTCATTTAAGACGACATTGTGTTGAAGTAGCTTCGTAAGACTTTGGTCACTGAAACCTTCCATCCTTCACCTCGGGAGCGTTCTTCCAGCCGGTTGAAGTAGCTTCGTAAGACTTTGGTCACTGAAACCATTTCTTCATTCGGGTTCATAACACGGTGTCCGTTGAAGTAGCTTCGTAAGACTTTGGTCACTGAAACCCGCTCGTTCGTCTGATATCACCTATTGTAAAGGTGTTGAAGTAGCTTCGTAAGACTTTGGTCACTGAAACCAACAAAAAATGACGCCAAGGCTAATCATGACAGTTGAAGTAGCTTCGTAAGACTTTGGTCACTGAAACCGATCGGCAATTTCTGCGACCAGATTTTTTTTGATAGTTGAAGTAGCTTCGTAAGACTTTGGTCACTGAAACTCTATCACAGCCGGATCGGAATGACGTTGGTCAGTTGAAGTAGCTTCGTAAGACTTTGGTCACTGAAACATTAGTAGTTTTATAAGATACAGTACTTTTATACGTTGAAGTAGCTTCGTAAGACTTTGGTCACTGAAACTATCAAAAAAGCATTAGTTTACCGTTCGGAAATGTTGAAGTAGCTTCGTAAGACTTTGGTCACTGAAACTTGAGACCGTTTTCGTTTCAGTAGACCGTTTTCCCGTTGAAGTAGCTTCGTAAGACTTTGGTCACTGAAACTTTCTTTTCTGATAAAAGAGTCTTTTTCTACTAAGTTGAAGTAGCTTCGTAAGACTTTGGTCACTGAAACTTTTGAGTATAATCCCCTCCTTCGAGGAGAAAGTCGTTGAAGTAGCTTCGTAAGACTTTGGTCACTGAAACTCGATGCTGGCTACTACCCAGCCCTCGGCGTTAAAGTTGAAGTAGCTTCGTAAGACTTTGGTCACTGAAACTCTCTTGCGGCAGACATCACCGCAAAGGCATCTCTGTTGAAGTAGCTTCGTAAGACTTTGGTCACTGAAACTTAACTCCCTTATCGTTTATATATATAAACGAGTTGAAGTAGCTTCGTAAGACTTTGGTCACTGAAACTTACAAACCCAATATTTTGGGCTTGTTTTAAAATGTTGAAGTAGCTTCGTAAGACTTTGGTCACTGAAACTTTTGAAGAATTTTAAGTTAATAAATAATTTAATTAGTTGAAGTAGCTTCGTAAGACTTTGGTCACTGAAACCAATAAGCTCGCCGCGTAAAAATTTGTTTACTGTTGAAGTAGCTTCGTAAGACTTTGGTCACTGAAACCAAACCGTTTCATATTCATTATTAAATTTTTAGTTGAAGTAGCTTCGTAAGACTTTGGTCACTGAAACGTTCTTCAATCAATTTTTCTTTTGTCATGATTTCTGTTGAAGTAGCTTCGTAAGACTTTGGTCACTGAAACAGCCATAAACTCTTCTTTAGTTGAAACGCCCGAGAGGTTGAAGTAGCTTCGTAAGACTTTGGTCACTGAAACTTTTTCTTTTTATTCTGTCTTTTTTATACAATTCTGAAGTTGAAGTAGCTTCGTAAGACTTTGGTCACTGAAACCTATCATTTCTTCTTTTTTTCTCCTCGCAACATTGGTTGAAGTAGCTTCGTAAGACTTTGGTCACTGAAACTTTAAGATAATTTTCTAGAGAATTATTACCTTGTTGAAGTAGCTTCGTAAGACTTTGGTCACTGAAACCGCCACCGAAAAAGCCAGGATTGACAAACAGCAGAGGTTGAAGTAGCTTCGTAAGACTTTGGTCACTGAAACAGATGGTGCTTAATAAATTTTTTTTCATGATTCAAAGTTGAAGTAGCTTCGTAAGACTTTGGTCACTGAAACAACGTAGAGTCTTATTTATTTTTATTTCATTTAAAAGTTGAAGTAGCTTCGTAAGACTTTGGTCACTGAAACTGGATAGTAAATAAATATTTTTCCATGATTATTTCGTTGAAGTAGCTTCGTAAGACTTTGGTCACTGAAACAATTTTCATACTGATGATACCTGCTTTGGTTGTGTTGAAGTAGCTTCGTAAGACTTTGGTCACTGAAACCCTTTTTGTTTATCTTTTGGTCATATTTTATGACGTTGAAGTAGCTTCGTAAGACTTTGGTCACTGAAACTTCTTTCGTTTTTTTCATGCCTTGTTTTTTTGTTGAAGTAGCTTCGTAAGACTTTGGTCACTGAAACATAGGTTGCTTGAAGTTTGTACCTACGATACCATGTTGAAGCAGCTTCGTAAGACTTTGGTCACTGAAACTGTTTATTTGTTTTAAGTTAATATAAGTTAATAATTGTTGAAGTAGCTTCGTAAGACTTTGGTCACTGAAACTTCTTTTTTCTTTTCTTTTTATTCTGTCTTTTGTTGAAGTAGCTTCGTAAGACTTTGGTCACTGAAACCTTGAGCCGCTGCCATAAATTTTTCTTTTTGATGTTGAAGTAGCTTCGTAAGACTTTGGTCACTGAAACTAAATGTAAATATTGGTTTAATGATGTTAAAGTTGAAGTAGCTTCGTAAGACTTTGGTCACTGAAACTGATTCTAGCCAAGACGTTTTCGCGCTTGGCGTTTAAGTTGAAGTAGCTTCGTAAGACTTTGGTCACTGAAACAGTTAAAGATACTTTTCTAAAAAAAAGATAAAAGTTGAAGTAGCTTCGTAAGACTTTGGTCACTGAAACATTACTATTCCCGTAGCTGCGGGAGTCTTGATTAGTTGAAGTAGCTTCGTAAGACTTTGGTCACTGAAACCAATATCTTCGCCCTCGCTGGCCGATGTTACCAACCGTTGAAGTAGCTTCGTAAGACTTTGGTCACTGAAACAAATTTAAAAAATCCATTGAAAATTTTTTTAAATGTTGAAGTAGCTTCGTAAGACTTTGGTCACTGAAACGATAATAAAGAAGATTTTCTGGCTTGAATTCAAACGTTGAAGTAGCTTCGTAAGACTTTGGTCACTGAAACTCGCATCTTTTGATGCGGATCGGTCGTAGGTGGTTGAAGTAGCTTCGTAAGACTTTGGTCACTGAAACATTTCTCATTTTGTTTGGTTTTGTTTTGGTTTTGGTTGAAGTAGCTTCGTAAGACTTTGGTCACTGAAACCCTTCCTCAACTTTATAATGGCCGTGTTTTTTTGTTGAAGTAGCTTCGTAAGACTTTGTCACTGAAATCGGTAAGACTTTGGTCACTGAAACTATCAATTCTTCTGATGAAAAACCAACCATTAAGGTTGAAGTAGCTTCGTAAGACTTTGGTCACTGAAACCCTTCCTCAACTTTATAATGGCCGTGTTTTTTTGTTGAAGTAGCTTCGTAAGACTTTGGTCACTGAAACTCGCGGGTTTCTCCCATATGGCTCGGGACTAGACGTTGAAGTAGCTTCGTAAGACTTTGGTCACTGAAACTCCGGAATACTGGCAACCGTAACAGAGATTGTTTTGTTGAAGCAGCTTCGTAAGACTTTGGTCACTGAAACGTAAGCCCCATTTTTTCCCGGTTTTCCTTTATCCGTTGAAGTAACTTCGTAAGACTTTGGTCACTGAAACAAATGGCGACCTGTAATCCGGCAAGTGGCGTAAGTTGAAGTAACTTCGTAAGACTTTGGTCACTGAAACTTGCTATAGTTGTTTATAACAACAGTGCCACCATCGGGTTGAAGTAGCTTCGTAAGACTTTGGTCACTGAAACTTAGAATTGGACTACATAGTAGCTTCCAATTCTTGTTGAAGCAGCTTCGTAAGACTTTGGTCACTGCTGAAACCTTGAAGGTTTCCAAAACCTTCAAGGTTTAGGTCTTCCTTAAAAAAATCTGCGGATTGTGCGGATTGTATGGATTGAATAGATTGGGGGAATTGATTGATTTTACAGGGTTTTTATCCGTTAAGTCGCGTCATCCGTGTTCTATATCTTTGTGGTGTTTTTGGTAATTAGCGAAACAAAATTTGTTTGTATCTTAGCGGATAGAAAAATCATTTTTCCCGATGAAAGAAGAAGAAAAGAAAAACATCATCATTTATCATACTGCCGACGGCAAAGCCAGGGTATCGCTTTATGCCAAAGACGGCACGGTGTGGATGAACCAGACCCAATTGGCAGAACTTTTTGACACCTCGAAGCAAAATATTGGTCAGCACATTGCAAGTATACTTAAAGAGAATGAGTTGAACCACGACTCAGTTATAAAGAATTTCTTTACAACTGCCGCCGACGGTAAGGAGTACATTTTATCCGCGTCATCAGTGTTCCATCAAAGCGTAAACGGCGAATTAGCATCCCGTTGTTTTGTGCGGAATTATTCGGAGTTTATTCCGGTTTTTCGGGACGCAGCATTAGCAAATTAGCAAATCAATGCGAATCAATGGTTGAAAACTTCCTCTGTGCAACTCAGTGCTTCCTCCGTGTAGCTCAGTGTTATAATATGTTTAATTACACAGAAAGCCACTGAGTCCCGATAACTGTCGGGATCACGGAGAATCACTGATTTTACTGTTTATATTTTTTCCTCCTCCAAACTCCCTGCTCAAAACTCATCGCTTCCATCATCGGGGAATTTATTATTTTTGCACAAATCGCAATTATGCCCGACAAGATAACCAGTGTACAGAATCCGGAAATAAAGAATATCCTGAAGCTTCAGCAGAAAAGCCGTGAGCGCCGCGAACAAAACCTTATGGTGATAGAGGGTTTTCGCGAAATTAACCTTGCCCTGGCTTCCGGCTTTGCGGTTCGTATGCTTTTTGTGTGTCCCGAAATTTCTCATAGCGAAAAACTGTTGGCTCTTAAGGCTCTTGCCGGTAGTTGTAAAATTACGGAGGTGAGCCCGGAAGTTTTTGAGAAGATAGCCTATCGCGAAGGTTCCGACGGATTGTTGGCCTTGGCTACGCCGATTTACCGCAGTCTGGATGAGTTGCAGCTTGGCGATTGTCCGTTGATTGTGGTGCTGGAGGCGGTGGAAAAGCCGGGTAACTTAGGTGCTATCCTGCGTACTGCCGATGCGGCAAAGGTGGATGCCGTAGTGATTTGCGATCCGCTGTGCGATATTTATAACCCGAACACCATACGGGCTTCTATTGGTTGTGTGTTTACCAATCAGGTGGTAACCTGTACCACCGGTGAGGCATTGGATTATTTCCAAAGAAAGAAAATTAAAACCTTTGCTGCGGCGCTTACCGCGCAGAAGTTTTATCACGAAACGGATTTTACGGTTCCCTGTGCCTTAGTGATGGGTACCGAAGCTTTTGGGCTGACGGGTAAATGGCTGGAAGGCGCCACTGCACAGATCAAAATACCTATGCTTGGCCGGATAGATTCCCTCAATGTATCCACTTCCACTGCCATTCTCGTGTTTGAAGCGAAGCGGCAGCGGAAGTTTATACAATAGCAGAATTTTTATTTATAATCTTCGATGGGAGCACAGGTGCACATCAGATTACGGTCGCCCCAGGCGTCGTCAATCTTGGTTACCGGGCACCAGTATTTGTTGTTGTACAACGAAGCCACAGGATAGGCGGCTTGCTGGCGGCTGTAAGGATATTTCCATTCGTCGGCCGTAACCATACGGGCGGTGTGCGGAGCATTTTTGATAACGTTATTATCCTTGTCGGCTTTGCCTTCGGTTATTTCATCCATCTCTTTGCGGATAGCAATCATGGCTTCCACAAAACGGTTGAGTTCTGTCAGGGGTTCGCTTTCGGTTGGTTCAACCATCAGCGTACCGTGAACAGGGAATGCGACGGTGGGAGCATGAAAGCCATAATCCATCAATCGTTTGGCGATGTCGATCACCGGAACGTTTGCCGTATGGTGGAATCCGTTGCAGTCGAGTATCATTTCGTGTCCCACATGGCCTTTGCTTCCGGTATACAAAATGGGATAATAATCCTTAAGACAGGCCATCAGGTAATTGGCATTCAGAATGGCATAGCGGGTAGCTTCAGTGAGTCCGTCGCGGCCCAGCATTTTGATGTATCCATAGGAAATTGGCAGTACCAAAGCGCTTCCGAAAGGAGCAGACGAAACGGCTGTGATGCCTTCGTTGCCGCCGGTTTTCACCTGGGTGTGGGTCGGAAGGAATTTAACCAGATGTTTGGCTACGGCTACGGGACCTACTCCGGGGCCACCACCACCGTGAGGAATTCCAAAGGTTTTGTGGAGGTTTAGATGGCAAACGTCGGCGCCTATGGTTCCCGGGTTGGTCAGTCCGACCTGGGCATTCATATTGGCTCCATCCATATAGACTTGTCCGCCGTTCTGGTGAATGATTTTTACCAATTCGAGTATGGCTTCTTCAAACACACCATGGGTGGAAGGATAAGTTACCATTACGGCAGCTAACGAATCTTTGTATTGTTCGGCTTTTTCTTTCAGATCAGCCATATCGATGTTACCCTGATCGTCGCATTTTACAACTACGACTTCCATGCCGGCCATATGAGCACTGGCAGGATTGGTTCCGTGTGCCGAGGCAGGAATAAGGCAGATATGACGGTTGTTGTCGCCGCGGCTAAGGTGATAAGCGCGTATAATCATCAATCCTGTATATTCGCCGGCGGCTCCCGAATTAGGCATTAAAGTGATGCCTTCGAAACCGGTAATTTTGCATAAATTATTGCTCAGGTCGCTGATCAGTTCATGGTAGCCGGCAGCCTGATCGCAGGGAACAAAAGGATGTATGGCTCCGAATTCGGGAAAACTGAGCGAAAACATCCATGCTGCGGCGTTCAGCTTCATGGTGCACGAACCTAACGGAATCATGCAACGATTAAGTGCCAGGTCTTTTTCTTCCAGCTTCTTGATGTAGCGCATCATTTCAGTTTCCGAATGATAGGTATTGAACACCGGATGGGTAAGGAAAGCGCTTTGGCGTTCCAGCATTCCGGGTATGGTTTTTATCTTTCCGCATTCTTCGGGGTCGCAAACAAAAGCCGTAAAATCTTTATGGTTTGCTTTGGCTAAGATACAGAGGATGGCGTTGATGTCGGTTAAAGCCGTGGTTTCATCGATGCTGATGCCGATGGTTTTTTCGTCGATATAGCGGAAGTTCATTTCGCTTTCTAAAGCCATCTTGCGGATTTCGTCTATTTTTGCGTTTTCCGGCAGGCGAATTTCGAGGGTATCAAAGAAGTGGCTGTTCAGTTGGCTGTAGCCGTATTTTTTTACTTCCTGCGAAAGCACGCCGGTGAGGATATTGATATGTCGTGCTATTTTTTTGATTCCTTCCTGTCCGTGATAAACGGCATACATTCCGGCCATGGTAGCTAAAAGTGCCTGGGCGGTGCAGATGTTGGAAGTTGCTTTGTCGCGTTTGATATGTTGTTCGCGGGTTTGCAGGGCAAGACGTAGGGCCGGATTTCCCTGGGCATCCACCGAAACGCCGATGATACGTCCGGGCATGGTGCGTTTGAAGGCTTCGGTAGTGGCAAAATAGCCGGCATGAGGTCCGCCGAATCCCATGGGAACGCCAAAACGCTGGGTTGAACCCACAACTACGTCGGCACCCCATTCTCCCGGAGGAGTCAGCAAGGCAAGACTCAGCAAATCGGCAGCCACAGCTACGGTGATGCCTTTTTCATGAGCTTTGGCAACGAAGTTTCGATAATCCACAACGTTACCTTTCTGGGTAGGATACTGGATGATGGCTCCGAAAAATTGTTCGCCGAAAGTGAATTCTTCGTTATTGCCCAGGACTAATTCGATTCCCAGAGGGAACGAACGTGTTTTGAGTATATCAATGGTTTGCGGAAATACATCGCTGGAAACGAAAAAGCGGTTGGCTCCGCGTTTCACGGTTTCGCGGTTGCGTGAGTTAAACAACATAATCATGGCTTCGGCTGCCGAGGTGCCTTCGTCGAGCAGGGATGCATTTGTCAGTGGCATGCCTGTCAGGTCGCAGATCATGGTCTGGAAATTGAGCAAAGCTTCGAGGCGTCCCTGCGAAATTTCAGCCTGATAGGGAGTGTACGAAGTATACCAGCCCGGATTTTCAAGGATGTTTCTCTGGATGACACCTGGCGTAATGGTATTGTAATATCCCAGTCCGATAAATGTTTTAAAGAGTTTGTTTTGGGAACCTATTTTCTTGATAAGATTCAGATATTCGTATTCGTTGATTCCGGAAGGCAGATCTAATGGCTTTTTCAGCCGGATAGAATCTGGAACGGTTTCATTAATCAGTTCGTCAAGCGAAGAAACCCCGATTTTTTTAAGCATGGAATCCACTTCGGATGGGCGAGGCCCGTTATGACGGGATATAAAATTATTGGTAATCATTATAATGAGATTTTAAATGTTTAATGGCAAAGATAACAAGATTTATATTGTTTCAAATTGTTTTGTATGGTTGATAGTTGATGGTTGTTTGTTGATAGACATTCCATATTTCTGGGGTTACTTCATCTTTTATTGTTTTTTGCAAATCATGGTATTTCTATGGTTTATACTTTTAAACATAGAATGTTTTTTAAATCGTACATCGTAATTTGTAATTCGTAATTCGTAATTCGTAATTCGTAATTGATTAGTTCATCCCCCTTTGTTTTTTAATTTCGGAGTATGCATTATTGAGTTTCTGGAATTTTTCCTGTGCTGCTTTCTGGATGTCTTCGCCCAGATGGCTAACCTTATCGGGATGATAGTGCTGTGCCATTTTTCGGTAAGCCGATTTAACTTCTTCGTCGGAAGCATCCGGAGATACTTCAAGAATTTTATAGGCGCTTCCGTTATCTTTAAAAAACATGGCTTTGATGGAGGCAAAGTCGGAGACAGAGATGCCAAGATAATTGGAAATCTGCTGTATGGTATCGGTTTCGCTGGGGTGAAACTGGCCGTCGGCCGACGAAATTCCAAAAAGGTAATGAAGCAGTTGTAGCCGCGACGGATATTCCATGTATTGCTTGATCTGCGAGCAGACTTCGTAAAGGTTAATTTGCTGTTTAAGGATCTCGCGCAGGATCAGTAATTGCCGTTCCGCTTCGTCGATGCCGAACTGCTGGATAAGGAAGCGTTTTACGTAATCCAGTTCTGCTTTCACCACCTTGCCGTCGGCTCTCATCACGGCAGCCGAAAGAATCAGTAAACTGACGTTGAAATCCCCTGTCTGGGTTTGTTGACCGTCTGCAAACCCGCCGAGTTGTCCTTTATATTCGTATTTTCCGCTTTGCATCCCATCGAACATCGACCCGAAGGCAAAACCAAGGAGCGCTCCGATGGGACCACCCAGCACCCAACCTAAACCTCCGCCTATCCATTTTCCGTATTTTGACATTATCTTTTCAAATTTGGCGGCAAAATTAATAGAATTCTATTCAAATTCATCTATGGTGATGGTCTTATCCAAATAAACAAGAAGCATTTTGGGAGAGGTATAGCCTAAATCTGCCAACAGACAGGAATAATTTCGGAGCTGTTTACGGTGTTTTTCAGCGGGTTTACCTGTTTTGTAATCAATAATTACAGCTTTGTTGCCGTTTAAAATCAACCGGTCGGGACGATAAAGCATTCCATTTGCATCAAGTATATCCGCTTCGGTTTTAACTGTAACTTCGTGAGTAAAATAGCCGGCAAGCATAGGATGTGTTATCACTTGTCGGATATTTTCGTTAAGCCGTGAACGTTCGTCATCATCCAAAATACCCTGTAAATAATAATCGTTAAGTACGCTGTCAATGTCATCTGCCGTTTTTATTTTAGCCAGACAGGTGTGAAGCAGAATGCCCCATTCGCGGTTTTTATCAGGATTTTCCACATCCCAGGCTTCAACTGCCTGTTGACTTATCAGTACTTTGGAATGCCATTCGTTGGAAATAAAAGAGGTTAAGTGGTAATTGCCGGACAGGGAACTTCTTTTTCCGGAAAGAAAAGCAACAGCTTTTCCAAAGATATAGGTTGTTTTGTTCTCAGACCAGATTCCTGACGATTTCAGAAATTGCTGGAAAAACAGGGGAATGGAATTTATTTCTTTAGCCTCGTTTGCCGGAAACGACGTTAAAACATACAAACGGTTGGAAGCACGGGTCAGGACAACATATAAAATATTGATCAGGTCGAGTAGCGATTTCCCTTTTTCTTCTTCGTACAAGGGAGCCAACGTAGTAGTTGCAAGGTCTTTGGTAATAGGGAGAAGAGCCGCCCTGAGCATGGGAATATTGGGATTATCAAAGTCGACCCATTGCGATTTTTTCGTCAGGCTGACTTTTTCTTCGGCATATGGATAAATGACCACCGGAAATTCAAGCCCCTTGGCTTTATGTATGGTCATAATCCTGACGGCATTGATTCCTTCGGGGACGATGATGGATTTGGTTTTTTTCTTCTCTTCCCACCACAAAAGAAAATCGCTGAGATTTTGCCTGTTTGCCATCGAAAATTCCAGCACGGCATCCAGGAAAAACTGGATGTGTGGATTAACGCTATTGTTGAGCGTAAATATCCTGATAATTTTTTCGCAGAGATCGTAGAGCGGAAGTTTGATCAATGCGGATACATGAAAATCAAAAGTTAAAGTTTTTAGAGGTTTGTTTATCGCTTCGGCGGGAATCCTGCCCGTGTTGACTAAGTATTGTTTCATAGCTCGCTGCGAAATGGCGTCGACGGGGTTGTTCAGATACTGAAGGCAGGAAATCATAAAGTTGACTTCTGGTGAACAGGCAAGCAACAACGATTGGGATGAAATGATGTCAATGCCCTGTTCAATCAGGTATTGGGCGATGTTGCTTGCTTTGGCGTTGCTCCGGCACAGGATGGCTATATCTTTCCATTCAAATCCGTCGTTAACGGCCTGGGCAATAATTTGATTTATTTTGCTGAAATTCTGTTCCTCAAATGATGATTCAGAATTTTTTTTATCCAAAAATTCAATGCTGACCAATCCTCCGGTATTTTCCGGATCATATTCCTGTTCCAATCCTTCGTAAATGGATTGATAATCCGGGGGCAGGTTGGATGCGATGCAGCGGAAGAACTCGTTGTTAAACGTTATGATTTCGGCTTTGGAACGGAAGTTTTTGTTTAGGTTTTCCGCTTTGTAGTTTCGCACCAGGCTCAGTTCGCGTTCGATGTTTACCGGATTGCCGTCGTTTTTATAAATATAGGGCAGTTGGGCAAACTGCTCCACTTCGCCGCTGCGAAAACGATAAATGGCCTGTTTACCATCGCCTACTATCATGTTGAAGCGATTGTAGGATAATGAATTGGCGATTAACGGTAGCAGATTCTGCCATTGCAACACGGATGTATCCTGAAATTCATCGATTAGAAAATGATGGTACTTTTCGCCGAGACGTTCGTAAATAAAAGGTACCGGTTCGTTCCGTACAATTTCGGCTATCCGTTTATTAAATTCTGAAATCGGAAGAATGTTATTGCGGGTTTTTATTTCATTCAACTCCTTATCGAGTTCATTTAAAACGGCGATGGGATAGATATTTTTGGTTAACAGTTTCAGCAAAAGGTATTCGTTGTAACGATCTTTCTTAAAATTTTCTATTTGTTGAAAAAGAGCGACAAGCTGAGGTTTGATGGAATCAATAGCTATTTTGTCGGTTAAATCCAGCTTGGCGGTGTACCATTTATCATCGTTGATGGTGCTTGCGACATAAGAATTAGGCAAAAGCTTATCAAAATTTCGTTTGCTGATGTTTTCAAAATATTTGCCTATTCCGTTGGTCCCATGGAAGAACGAATTGATAGAAATATTTTGATTTTGAATCAACTGAAAAGCTTCGGTGCCAATTTTATGCACAGTATTTTCGAATTGGGCGATAAGTGCATTCACACGGTTGTTGATCTCCATAAAGTCGTCGAGCGAAAGATTTCGGAGCCTTTCGATAAAAATGGTTCCATCTTCATTCATCAGCGATTTGGCAAACTCCTGCAGATCCTTTTCAATATGCCAGCTTTTTTCATTCTCCGTCTTGGTTTCCAGAAAACGAACGAGGATTTTGGTAAGCTGTTCGTTGCTTCCGACCCTGCTTATCAGCAAGTCAACAGATTGAGCAATGAGTTTATCCATATCCAATTCCACCTCAAAGTTTAACGGCAAATGGAGATCGTGGGCAAAGGTCCGGATGATGCGGTGGACAAAGCTATCGATGGTGGTGATGGCAAAATCGGAATAATTGTGTAAAATCAATTTGAGGGTTTCGGCAGCCCGCTGACTGATTCCGGCATTGTCCAGGCCGGTAACTTGTCTTAAATCGGGCAATAAATGCATAATTGCCTGGGAAGGGGCACCGCTTTCTAATACAGATAATTGTTTTAAATTGTCGAGTATTCTTTCTTTCATTTCGTTGGCAGCCTTATTGGTAAAGGTAATTGCCAGAATATGCCGGAATTCCCCGGGTCTTTTCAGTACCATTTTCAGGTATTCCTTTACCAGGGTAAATGTTTTTCCCGAACCGGCTGATGATCTGTAAACGACGAAAGACATTTGAGAGAGTTAAAAATTGACAATTACGATACAGGGCTAAACATGATTAGTCCTGAAATTTAAAACTACTTTCTGAATGTCGGGACATAAGAGGCATTGGCATCACCATAAACCAAAGCATGGAAATTCTGACTGACATTACTTCCGCTAACTGTAAACGGAACATTGTCGAAAAGCCAGTCTCCGGTGGGAAAGGAGGTGATGACGGCTCCGATACGTTTTTTGATTAAAAGCAAATCGGAAGCCGACAGGTTTCCGGAAGCATTTACATCGCCGGAAGCCAGAAATATTCCTGTAAGCTGAGTAATATTGGCAATGTGTTTTTTATACAAAAGCACATCGGTAGCACTTACTCCACCCCAAGGCTTGCTTGTTGCAGATGTTATCGTATAATCCCCGTCTGCTATTTCTTCAAAAGAATAATTTCCTGAATTATCGGTTGTCGTTGTTGCCACGACATCTCCTCCGCTGTTTTTAAGCGATAGTTCCACATTGCTCATGGGCGAACCGGCAGTATTGGCATAAGTAACAGTGCCACTGACAGTATATCCGGAAGGGTTTAAATTTCTTGGTAAATCCCTGTAGGTTACAGTGGTTATGAGCCCTTCGCTGTTGATTTGCAAAAGCGGTATTCGTTGATTGGCGCCAAGCCATTTATATTCGGTAATATGCCTGTCGATGGCTGTTCCATAGTTCAGCGAATCTACATAAATGCTGTCGTGCGAATACACTTCCGATTTTATGCGCAGGGTTTGGAATGTTCCGTAAGGCGTAGTCAGCGTGCCCCAGCCATCCACTACGTTGATACGTTTACGAACGGTGGAAATATATCCGAGATCGGGTACTCCAAAAGAAAAAGAAGAAAGGGAAGAGTCCATAGGATTACCGTAGGTTAGTGGGAATTTATAATAAATCTCGGGATTATCGTATTTTAAAGGAATGGGGGCACCACTTACCGTAACTCCGTAACCTAAATCGGCAAAGGAAGCTGTTGAGCTTTTGTAAAATTCAAATACATCGGTAATAGGCAAATTAGGGATAAGAGTGATATCGGGCTGGGGAGATGCCAGGGTGGCGTTGCTGAAATAAATCTGGTACAACAAAGGAGTTTGCGATTTGCTGACAAAAGAATCAATTTTTTGATTAAAAGGCTGCAAACTGGAAAAGTCCCAGGTGTAATTGGCGCCAGTCAGCGTATAATCGTTCGTGATGGTATAGGCTATGCTGGTTCGTAAGGTATCTCCGGCAGCAGGCATGTCATTTTTTGTAATGACAATCTGCGAAAAAGATATCCCGGAAAACAGGAAAAGGAAGCTTAAAAGGTAAATTTTTTTCATGGCATACAACTTTTTAAAATAATTAGTTAATCACAGGTTTGGTTATGGTTTGTTGTTTAGTCCCGGATACTCGGGATTGTTTCTTTTTACGGCGGAATAAATCTCTGAAATGGTCAAAATCTTTACGGTAAAATACTCCAACGCCCTGGGTATAGGGTGAGTTGTCGTTTATAATATCAAGTGTATTCGATTTATTATACGCTTTTACGTGAAATTGTCCGTCTTTTGTGATCTTCCAGTCAATGTTAACGTCGCCAACAATATTGTTTCCGGAATTGGAAGCCTGCTGGGTAGAACTTGTATTGCCTTTTACGCCAAAGTTCCCGTCTATCTGAACGCGATTGTTAAACAACTGGGTCGAAAGAGCTACTTCCAATTGTTCGTTGGATATTTTATCGCCAGGCCGGTAATTTACGCCAATATCAAAGTCCTTATTGATTTGCGAAAGCCAGCCGCTCAATTGGTTGGAAAGTAATTCAAAGCTGGATGCCCCGACGCTATTAGTAAGATTGGTGTTTTTACTGCTATAGCTAAAACTGTTCAATACCAATAATGAAATCATCTGCTTGTTCATTTCAGCCTGGTTGTTGGTATCAATAACGCTAAAAACCTGCTGGCTGATTTGTTCGTCCACATTGGGCAAACGAATTTTGAAGACAATTTCCGGGTTGGTCAATTTATTTTTTAATGAAATAACGCAATTCACCGGTACCCGTTGTGAAATTAAAGACGAATCAATAGGTAGGCCGCTGAGGCTTGCTTTGATTGTGTAAACGGCACTTAGATCTATATCGGCATCTTCAGCACTTCCGTTCCATTTTATGGTACTGCCTTTGGAGATATTAAACTGTTTGTTAATCATATTCTGCAAGGTAAACAAAAACGTTCCCTGATTTATAATGTATTCGCCAAACATATTAAATTCTCCGCGGGTATTAACGCCCATGCGGATAAGTCCGCTTCCGTTAAATTTTAGTTTTCCCATTTGCATAGGCAACGAAAGATGCATAATGGCTTCGGGGGTTACATTTAAATTGAAATCGAGTTTAAAATCAGATAAATCAACTTTGTATGGTGATTCTTTGTTGACAACCGTGTTGGATGTGTTGATGAATTTGATATAGTCGTTGCTCGATAAATCGGCAGAAATATTTAAAGGTAAATAGAAATCGGTTCCTTTTTCGGTAGATACATCCAGATTCATTTGTAAATTATCCAGCGGGCCGGTGATTGATACCATGCCGCTTACCAGAGCGTCGCCATAAAAGATGTTGTTTTGTGTATAATCTGTGCCCAATCCGGCCAGTTTATTTGCCATGATATTGATGTCGAACTGAAAATTGTTAAAATATGTATGGTGGATTTTCCCGTTGCACAAACCTTTGTTGCCGTTGGCATCCGTAACTACTAAATTATCGAAACGGATAAGATTTTTTTCAAAGAAAACCTCGTGCGCAAAGGAATAGCTGACATTGGTATAATCTACTTTAAACTCAGTACGCATCAATTGAAGTTTTCCCAAAAGTTCTGGTTGGTCAGTGGTTCCTTTAAGCGAAAGATTTCCACTGGCATATCCGTGAATATCCGAAAATATGTTTTTTACAAATGGCGATAGCGTTTGCAACTTCATATTCTGAAGGGTGATGGCAAAGTCAAAATTTTCTTTTTTATTGTCCGGATAATAATATCCTTTGCACGAAAAGGGTTGATTTGTGCCAGATGTCCCTGAATAAATAATGTTTGCATCCACAGCCAAAGCTTTCCGGTCGTAGTCCCAGGTGGTGCTTGCTATCAAATCGCCCATTTTTTCATTATTGAATTCAAAACCGGAAATTTTTAGATTGGAAATGAAATTCGGGGCTTGATATAAACCAAAAATGCTAATATTTCCGTTGATAATTCCGTTAAAATCCAAACCGTTTTTCGGCAATAAAAAATCGAAATGGCTGATGTCGTAATTATTAATCAGAATATTAAGTTTGTCAAGCGGATCGTGGGAAATGATACCATCTGTTTCAATTTTTTGCCTGTTGCTTTCAAAGGCAAGGTTGTGAATAAGAATGGCATTGGTATCGAACGTCGTTTGATTGCCGCGCGAAATGGTCCACAGGGAATCGCTGATAAGCATTTTGGCATCCGTTACTTTCATCGTGATTTTTGGACTGCCGGAAAAATCGAAATATCCATGAACATCGCCTTTGTTATGAATGCGTTTACCGAAATCGTTCCAAACCAAATTATATTTAAGGCTGTCGCCATACATCTGTGTGTTCAAATACAGGCTGTCCAATCCGATACTCACCGAATCATTCTCGGTTTTTTCTTTAAGGACTAAATATTTACAACCTGTATGGAGAATAAATTCTTTGTTCTGACTTTTTCCTTCAAGTGTCCAGTTTTTTAACTTAATGCCTTTATAAACAATCAGATCGGAACTACCTGTAAGACTTGCCATTTCATTGCCCGACTGATAGTTGCCGCTAAAATGGGTATTAGGAGCAATGGAAAGCCCGGGAACAAACAAATTGCATAATGCATCGGTGTTTTTAAGGTTGAGAGTGTATCCAAAATTTTGTTCAGAACCTTGGCCGGTAATGGTATCGGAACGGAAAACAACGGACGGAAGGTAATGATTCAACAATTTATTAAACGAATGGTAAAAATTTAAAAATGTAAATTTTCCGGTAACCTTTGCATCAATATAATCGGATAAAATGGTCAGATTTTTGGTATTCGTTTGATCATTCTGGATGTCGAGGCTGAAGTTTTTTAAATAGTAGGTGCTATGATTTTCGGAATAGGATGTATTTTCAATTTTTAATGATCCCTGGATGTTATCAATGGTGCTACCTGTAAAATCACAATGAAGCGTTGTGCTCAGTTCCGAAAGCGAATCTCGCTTGGTTAAACGCAGCTTGGTAAGCCGGGCATTTTCAATGGTAGACGTGAAGTTAAATACAGGCAGTTCGTTGCTGAAATCGGCTAAGCCAATAAAATTAAGGCAAATATTTTTATCGTTGATGGTGAGCATCCCGTTAAACTTCTTTTTCAGGAGAGTTCCTTTTATTTCGAGATTGTTATAATTTAAACCTTTAAAATTAAGAGAATCAATCTTTCCATTCAATTGAATGTCAAAGTTGTCAAATTTATATCCACTGCCCGAAACCTCCAGATTGGCATTTAGTTTTCCGAAATATTTTTTGTCGGCAAGCAAAGTTCCTAATCTAAAATTCTGCGCTTTAAAGTTCCCCTGATAATCAATATTATTTGTTTTTTTATTGCTTTTCAATGAAATATCCGTCGAAAAATTGCCCATATCCGATTTAAAATTGGCATAGGAAACAAAATCATTATAAAAACCGGTGAAAATTCCGGCAATATTCACATTTCCAAATCCGAGCAACTGTGATGGAATTTTGAGGCGGTTGTTTTGTCCTGGCAATTTAAAGGTTTGCAAATCCTGGATGCTGGAATATAATTCATTTATATTAAGATTGATAAATGTATTTTCGAGTGTTGGCAGGCCGTTTAATGAAAAATTACCGTTAAAGCGGGTTGTTTCTCCAAAGTTCGACCTGAAATTTTTGACCTTCAAATTACTTACGGGCCCACGAACCAGCCCCGATAGCGTAATCTGATCGTCCATTCCGCGCATTTCGGGAGCAAAAAAGGAAATATCGTTGAGATTGAGATCGGAAGGAAAAATTTCCGATTCAATTCGTACACTATCAATAAAATAATTGTATGCATTCCAGTTCGGATATTTAAAATGAAAGTCAATCAGCAAATCTGATTTATTGGTCTGAACGATCAAATTTTCAACATTAAGTTCTACAGGACTTACTTTTGCTTTTCCCTGAAGCTTTTTCAGTACAAGTCCGCAGCGTTCCTGTGCATTTAAGTTTAGTATGTTACCAAATATGGTATCGCCTACGACTCGCAATTTATTGGCGGAAAGATTAATGTTGGAAACATCAATGTTGTTATAATCCATCCCCCTGGAAGTAAAAGCATGATTCTGATTTTGGTATAAAAAATGAGTATTTGAAATGTCTAAAGCCGAACACGTAACTTTCCATCCGGGCGAAGGTTTTGAAGGCTTTGTTTTTGAAGCCGGCGAAAAATAATCAATCAGGAATTGTATATTTAAGTCTTCTTCACCCTTGTAATACCTTATCTGAATATTTGCATCGTTAAATATCAGTTTGTCAATAGTTAACTTATGTTCGCTCCGGTTAATTTTTCCAATATTGGCAACCAGATTCTGAGCCGAAAACAACGTCTGATGGTGTAAGTCATTAATTAGCGCATCGGTGATCGAAATGTTGAGGAACCACGTAATTTTTACTTTACCAATTTTTACATCTGTGTGCAGTTGTTCCGACAGATAATTGGCTGCTTTATTGGCTAACCAGGTTTGAATTCGTGGCGTTCGTATCAGCAAAAAAACAGCTATCAGGAATCCGAAAATTCCGAGCAGTGTATATGACAATATTTTAAGAAGCTTTTTTTTGATACTTTTGCCTTTTAAATTTTACTACAAAAATAGTATAAAATAAAATTAATGAGTGTCTATATTTTAGGAATTGAATCATCGTGTGACGATACTTCGGCAGCCATACTTAAAGACAACGTCATTCTTGCCAATGTTATTGCCAATCAGGACGTCCATCGTCAATATGGTGGTGTAGTTCCTGAGTTGGCTTCCAGAGCACATCAACAAAATATTATTCCAGTCATCGAAAGTACGCTAAAAAAAGCAAAAATTGAAAAAAAACAAATTGATGCCGTAGCTTTTACACGTGGTCCCGGGCTGTTAGGTTCATTGCTTGTGGGTGTTTCATTTGCAAAATCGTTTGCTTTAGGTCTTGGGATACCCATCATTGAAGTTGACCATTTACAAGCTCATATTTTAGCCCATTTTATACAGGAAAAGGAAAACTCTCAGCCAGCACCTGAGTTTCCGTTTCTGTGCCTTACCGTTTCGGGTGGACATACTCAAATTGTGTTGGTTAAGGATTATTTTCAAATGGAAATTCTTGGCCGGACCATTGATGATGCTGCCGGAGAAGCCTTTGACAAAGCTTCAAAAATCATGGATCTGGGTTATCCTGGTGGTCCTTTGATTGATCAGTTTGCAAAGGAAGGAAATCCTGAGGCTTTTGAATTTTCCAAACCAAATATTCCGGGATTGGATTATAGTTTTAGTGGTTTAAAAACTTCGTTTCTTTATTTTTTAAGAGATCAGTTAAAGGAAAATCCTGATTTTATTCTTCAGAATCGAAACGATCTATGTGCGTCTATCCAGAAAACTATTGTAGATGTTTTGATGGAGAAGCTTCAAAAGGCTTCGTTGCAAACGGGTATTAACCGGATTGCTATAGCCGGAGGTGTTTCGGCAAATTCGGCACTGCATGCTGCCATGAGGGAAACCTGCCAAAAACTGGGCTGGGAAGTTTTTATCCCACGGTTTGTTTACAGCACGGATAATGCCGCCATGATTGCCATAGCCGGATATTACAAATTTCTTAAAAAGGATTTTTCTGATCAGACGGTTACTCCTTATTCGAGAAGCAGGTTGCTATAAATCAGTTATATAATGGGGTAAACCGATAATCGTAGGCGGGTTCTATCCTTCCGCTTTCGCGATCAAAATGCATGTATTTATAAGGTTGTGAGGAAGCGGGCAATTGTTTGCGGATTTCCAGATTCATAATATAATCGAAAATATAGGATGCGTATTTTTTGCCGGCGAAAGCTGCTAATTCATAAATATCGTTAAGTGCAATGGTATCAATAGTATATTGGTAAGTAACTTCTTCTGTAAGAAGATTGAACTTAAATTTTCCATTAAAATAATCGGCAGCAGTTTCGCTGGCATACAACATTTTTTTTGTTTTTTGAGAATCGTTTACGCCCGAAATTTCATACCAGCTATTAAGATTCACCGCATTAAGCCAAAAATCCTGATAAATCATTGAATCATGATAGGCTGCTTCGTCATAAACGGGTTTCAGGTATTCTTCCAGTTGTAACTGAGCAATATCAATAATGTATCCTGAAGAATTATCGGCCAGAAAATCATCCGAATTGACATCAAAATAAATTTTATATCCATAAAGTTTTAACTCATTGGAAAGACTGTTTATGTAAGTCTCTAAAAAAATGGAATCGGAAATGCGTTTTAAAAATTTGCTGTTTACAAATAATAAAGAATCAATAGTCGAAGGATTGGCATTGGATATTGCTTCTTTATTCAAATTATCTTTATATACCATATCGGTTGGAAGAATAAGCAGGGCAACGTCATGGTTGCTTTTTGTGTATGATGTGGCAAGCTTGCGTTCGGGACTACAGGCCGAAAATAATACGAAGACTGCCATTACAGAGAACAGCAGTCTGTAATTTAATAATGTTTTAAAATTCAAATATTTTGGCATATCAAGCAATAAACGCAAAAACCATGAATTTATTCCATTGTTACTAATTTTTTTCCAAATTTTTTACCATATTCGAAGCAAAGTTCAAACTCCTGAATATGAGGAGTAAATTTGATAAAAATACTTTCGCCAAAAAAGGCAAGCTTTACATTGGAAAGGTTGGTTTCAATGATTTTTTGGCCTTCGCCACTCCAGCCATAGGACCCAAAGGCTCCGGCCAATTTTCCCTTGTCTCTCAAAGGATTAATCAGGGCAAAAATGTTATATATTTGTAAAAGAATGTTTTGGTTGATAGTAGGTGAACCGATGATGATGGCATTGGCTAAGGCTATTTTTTGATCGATCTCACCGAGGCTCATTTTTTCGATATCGCAAAGGTCGGTTTCGATATTGCCGACACTTTGTATTCCTTCCGCTATTTTTTGGGCTAAGAGAGCCGTATTTTGATATGCGGAAACATAGGGAATGAAAACACGGTTTTTTCCGGGTAATCCGGCTGCTTGTCTGGCATATTCTTCAGATAAACTGACATAACGTTTCCAGTTTTTCTGTAAAATGGGGCCATGACCGGTGCAAATGGCAGCAATGTCGAGAGGTCTGATTTTTTCTATTGCCTTAAGCATGAATTTGCTGTAAGGTTTCAGAATAACATCGAAGTAATATTTAAAAGCATCATCCCAATTGCCGCACTGTTCGTCGAGCATTTTTTCACAGCAAAAATGAGCTCCAAAGGAATCGCAGGTAAACAACACTTTATCTTCTTCAAGATAAGTATATATCGAATCGGGCCAATGCAGATTAGGTGCTGAAATGAAATGGAGCGTTTTATTTCCCAGATTCAAAGTATCTCCGTCTTTTACAATAAGATGCTTAAATTCTTCACCAAGCAGATCGTGCAAATAACGAATGGCATTACCACTTCCGACAACGGTTGCATTGGGAGCTATTTTTAGCAGGTTTTTTAAATTTCCGCTGTGGTCGGGTTCGGTATGATCTACAATAATATATTCAATTTCTTCAGGATTAACTACTTGTTCAATCTTGGAAAGGTAGGTATCCCAAAATTTTTCTTTAGTAGTTTCGACTATTGTTTTTTTATGAGCATTGATAAAATAGGAGTTGTAAGTGGTTCCATATTTGGTTTCCATAACAATGTCAAAAGTTCTCAGATCGGGATCGAGTACCCCAATCCATTTTACGTCATCGGTTACATTAATAATTTTTGTATCGGTCATCTTTTTTTGATTTTGGATAGTATAACAAAATTTACGAAAAATGGTTTTACCTCTATGTTTTTTGTTTTTTCTTTTTAGCAGCCGGGAAAAGTACATTGTTTAAAATCAGCCGGTAACCTGGAGAATTGGGATGAAGGCTTAGGTCAGTTGGCGGATCGCCAACCATGTGCTGGTAATCTTCAGGATCGTGGCCTCCGTAAAATGTCCATGTTCCTTTTCCAAATTCGCCATGGATATAGCGGGCTTCGTTCAGCATTTTGTTTTCGCCCATGATTAAAACATTGGGCTTGATGCAGTCTTTGTTGAAAGCTGTGGTTTGTCCCATAAATCCCTTGAGAATGCGTTCATGATCCTGGCAAAGCATGGTCGGGACGGGATCCCATTTGGCCGAAAAATCGAACAGCGAAAAGAAATCTTCATTTTTGGATACTTTTCGTGTATCGGTTACGTCGATGGTAGAAATTTCGTAAACGTAAGGATTCGTGATCAGTTTAAAATTGGTGAATGCAAAACAATTATCGAAATTAAGTTTTGACTGGGCGTTGGGATCCGGTGGATCGCCATCAAACATCACGTCGCAAATATCAACATTGTCGGCGGCCAAAGCCACGTCATAACTATCGGGAGCCGAACACATCGAAAATAAATATCCGCCGCCGGCAACAAAATCACGGATTTTTTTGGCAACGGCTAACTTGCATTGAGACACTTTATTAAAGCCCAGTTTACGGGCAATATCTTCCGAATTTTTTACATCTTCCTGATACCATGCGGCATTTTTATAGGCGACCCAAAATTTTCCAAATTGGCCTGTAAAATCTTCATGGTGCAAATGCAGCCAATCGTACATGGGTAATATTCCTGAGATAACTTCTTCATCATAAACTACATCGTAGGGTATTTCGGCATAAGTCAGGGCAAGGGTTACCGCATCGTCCCACGGACGATTATATTTGGGAGAATAAACGGCAATTTTGGGAGCTTTCTGAAGTTTCACTTCATCCATATTTGCTTGTGGATCGGCTATTTCCTGTAAAATGGCTGTAGATTGCACGTCGGCAATCACCAGATAGCTCACTCCTCTGATAACGCACTCATTTTCGATTTCTTTGGCATATTTGCACATAAAACTTCCGCCACGGTAATTGAGCAACCAGCTAACTTCCACCTCGTGCTGCAACGACCAGTAGGCAATGCCATAAGCTTTCAGATGATTTTTTTGCGTTTCATCCATAGGGATAAGCAGATAAGCAGCCCAAAGCTGGAAACTTAAGGTTGTGAGCAGAATAATCAGACAGATGCGTTTCATCTTAATCGAGAAATTTTTAGTAATGTATCAATAACCGGCTAAAATGGGTCTTCATCCATTTCATTCATTTTTGACGGAACTGTGTAACTATTTGATCCGTTTTCAAATTGCTGATTCGGTTCAAGGGCGGTGGCATAATCGCCTCCGGAAGGTTCTAAATCTTCAAAACGGGCAAATTGTGATACAAAGCGTAACTTAATATCTTTTAACGGGCCATTACGGTGCTTGGCTACGATAATTTCAGCCATTCCGGCGGTGGAATTTCCTTCCTCATCGGTGTCAATTTTATAATATTCAGCACGATAAATAAAAATAACCATGTCAGCATCCTGTTCGATAGCACCGGATTCACGCAAGTCGGATAGAATAGGACGACGGGAAGGGCCTCGCTTTTCAACTTCGCGGCTTAATTGGGACAAGGCGATGATTGGAATATTCAACTCTTTGGCAAGAGCTTTCAACGAACGGGAAATGGTGCTTATTTCCTGCTCCCTGTTTGTTCGCCCATCGGTGCTTGCCGACATTAATTGCAGGTAGTCAATCACAATCAGTTGAATGTCGTGTTGTGCCTTTAGTCGGCGGCATTTGGCTCGTAATTCAAAAATGGAGAGTGCCGGTGTATCATCAATATATAATGGCGCTTCTATCAGATTACTGATTTTTGCGTTAAGCTGCTCCCATTCGTAACTTTCGAGATTTCCTTTGCGGAGTTTTTCGGCCGGAAGATGAGTTTCGCTGGCGATTAAACGTGTAACAAGTTGAATAGATGACATTTCGAGCGAAAAAAAAGCAATCGGCCTTTTCAAATCTATGGCTACATTTCGAGCCATGGAAAGTACAAAAGCTGTTTTACCCATACCAGGTCTGGCTGCAATAACGATAAGATCAGATTTTTGCCAGCCGGCGGTAACTCTATCTAATTCAGTATACCCGGAGGCAACGCCGCTAAAATGTCCATCTTGGTTTTTTGCTGCTTCTATCTTTTTGATGGCTTCTTTTACCAGCGATTGCATGTCCTCGTAGCTACGGCGTAAATTATTTTCGCTTACTGCAAAAAGATTTTTTTCGGCACTATCAAGTAAATCAAATACATCTGTAGTGTCGTTGAAGGCATCGCGTATGGTATCGGATGAGATTCTGATTAATTCACGCTGAATATATTTTTGAAGGATAATATGAGCATGATATTCAACATTAGCGGCGGAAGCAATACGGCTTGTGAGCTGAGCCACGTAAAAAGGACCGCCAACATCGTCCAATTCTCCGTTTACTTTCAAATTGTTGGTAACGGTTAAAATATCAACTGGTTGGGCTTGTCCAAACAATCGCTTTATTGCAGAAAAAATAATCTGATTAGCCTTTTTGTAAAAGACTTCCGCTTTTAATATGTCAATTACTGTGGATAAAGCATCTTTTTCGAGCATCATTGCACCAAGCACTGCTTCTTCGAGGTCGACGGCCTGAGGCGGAATTTTACCATGTTCATAAACTTCTTGATTTACAACTGGTTTTTTGCTTCTTTTTCGTGAAGGCTCCAGAAATTGATTGGCGGAAATGGTTGTATTGTTTTTTTCATCCATATTGCCAAAAGTAAAAAATAGAAGCTTCGCTTCTTGAAAAATTCCGAAAAAAATTTATTAACAATTATAAAACCCAACCATTCAATCGGAAACAAATAGTCGGCTATTGATTTTTACTTTTCGGTATAAATAGTAATTTTGCTGAAATTAAATATTCTACCCATGATTCGAACTTCCGTAAAATTTCTGACGCTTTTGCTTTTATTAACCGTAAATCTGGCATATTCGCAGGAGAAAAAAAATACCAACATATTAATTGATGGAAAGTTAACCGGCGAAACGAATCGACGTATGATTTATCTTGAGGCACTTACCACGACAGCCGAAATAATTGATTCGGCTAAAATTACGCCCAATGGTAAGTTTTCAATCAAAACTTCGCTAAAGGAAACCGGTTTTTTTAAACTCCGGCTGGATAAAGACAATTATCTGATACTAATTTTACAACCTAAAGAGAAAGTTCAAATTGAAGCAAATGCATTGAAAATGAGTGATAATGTAAAAATTTCAGGCTCATGGCAAACGGAATTGATGTACAAAACGGTTGGAATCCTGTCCCAATTTAACGGTCAACTTGACAGTCTCAATAATATCTACTTGTCGGCCAGGGAATCTGGCACTTTGGGTGATGTTGTCCCAATGCTTAAGAAAAAGTTTGAAGAAATAGATAATCAACAAAAAAATATTTTAGCTGAGATGATGATTGCGACACCAAACTCATTGAGTTGGTTGTTTTTTATTGACAAGCTGGATATTAATAAATATGCTGAAATTTATATGAAGGTGGATAGTGCTTTAATGAAGCAATGTCCTGATAATTTGATTGTACATGATTTTCATGCTAAAGTTGAGGATTCTAAATTTTTATCGCCTGGCAGTATAGCTCCCGAAATTATGCTGCCCGATCAACAAGGGACTTTAAAAAAGCTTTCATCTTTGCGGGGCAATATTGTGCTGATCGATTTTTGGGCTTCATGGTGTAGTCCCTGTCGCCAGGAAAATCCTAACGTGGTTAAAATGTTCAATAAATACCATTCAAAAGGGTTCGAAATTTTCAGCGTATCGTTGGATAAAACGAAGGAAAATTGGTTAAAAGCGATTAATGACGATAAATTAACGTGGACTCAGGTTAGCGATTTATTGTATTGGAAGTCGGAAGCGGCATTAAAATATCATGTAACAAGCATTCCTTTTACCGTTTTGATTGATAAAGACGGTAAAATTATTGCCAAGGGTTTGCGTGGCGAAAGTCTGGAAAAGAAATTATCGGAATTGCTGGATTAGGAAAGTGTTGACGTAAAAAAAGCCCGTTCAATTTGAACGGGCTTTTTTTCTATGAAACTATTTTTTTGGCTTAATTGTTTTGGTTTTTGCCGGAGCTTTTGTTGGTTCCTTTGCCGGAGCTACCTCAATAGGGGTAACTGTCTGAGGCTTTTCGGGAGTAGCCTGAGTTTTTTCAGGAGCAGGAGGTGGTGGAGGAGCAATTGAAATCAGTTCAACTTCGAAGATTAATGTAGAACCACCAGGGATCGTTGGGGTAGTGCGGTCACCGTAACCCAATTCAGAAGGAATGTATAGAATGGCTTTTCCACCGGGTTTCATCAACTGAAGTCCTTCGGTCCAGCCTTTAATTACGCGGTTGAGTTGGAAAGAAGCAGGTTGTCCTCTGTCGATGGAGGAATCAAAAACCTTACCGTCAATCAAAGTGCCTTTGTAATGAACCGTAACTTTGTCGGTAGGTTTGGGATTATCGCCGGTACCTTCTTTAACAACTTTATATTGTAATCCGCTGGGAAGTGTTGTTACACCATCTTTTTTAGCGTTTTCGGCCAAAAATGCAGAACCTGCTTTTTTGTTTTCATCGGCTATGAGTTTATTTTTTTCTTCCTGTTTTTTCATCAGATCTTGTTGAAAAGCTTTCATTAGGCTGTCCGAAGCTGCTTGAGAGAAATATATAGAATCGTTTCCCGATAATCCGTCAAGCAGTCCCTGGAGGAAGATTTTAGGTGTTACTTCGATGGAATTTTTGCTGAAACTTTTTCCAATGTCGCTGCCAATGAGGTAGCTTATGGTATCGGTTTTACTGGTAAAACTAATCGCATCTTTATCTTTTTTGTTTTTCTTTTGTGCGAAACTTTCTGTAGAAAATGCAAATAATGTAAGAGCCAAAGCCCCTAAAAGAATGATTTTTTTCATGTTTTATGTGTTGATTTTTAATCGTAAAATGATAGTAATAATGGAATTTTTCCTTATAGTTAATAACGAGTTACAAAAGTAGGTAAATTTTAATATAAAGCCGATTATTTATATTTTCTTAACAAATAAGATCAGACAATTTTTATTTCTTCGGCTTTCAGCAGTGGCAGGTGTTTAAATCGCCGGACAAGTTGTGCAATGGTAAGCACATCTTTTTGACAATAAGTGGCTATGCGTTGTAAATCATTATCCTGCCAATAAACCTGAGCGACATCGCTTCCGGCAATGTCGTCTTTAGGCGTAGGAATATTGAAAATAGCAGCCAGTAGTTCGAGGGACGTAAAGTTTTTATAATCACCAAATTTCCACATTTCCATGGTGTCGAGATGGGGTACTTCCCAGGGTTTTTTTCCGGTGTAATCAAGAATTAATGGAATTTTTAATTCATTAATTAAAATACGACGTGCAATATACGGAAAATCAAACTCTTTACCGTTATGAGCGCAAAGACGGTAATTGGGTTTATGGAAGTGATTGTTGAGAAGATCGATGAACCCGGATAAAAGTTTTTTTTCATCATCATCGAAAAAAGATTTGATACGGAAGAAATCTTCCCTGAAACAACCGACAGAAATACAGACAATTTTACCGAATTCGGCAAATATTCCAGCTTTACCGAACAGTATTTCAGGGGTATCGCTTTCGGAAGATGCTATTCTCTCGGATTTTTTGTCCCATAATTTTTTAAAATGATCTGGCAGTTTGTCATAGGCAGGCACCATGGGTACGGTTTCGATATCGAGAAACAGAATGTTTTTTAAATCAATGGAATCTAACATAATATTGAATTTTAGACCTTGAAAATACAAATGTAAAGAATTCTTTATATTATTTTTACAAAAAATTTAAAAATGTTGCAAAACAAGCAAATTAAAATAATTATTACTGGCGATGGTTCCAGTTCAATTTATGTTCCGGATTTAGACGAGCATTATCATTCTACTTTTGGAGCTATTCAGGAGTCGGAACATATTTATATCGGGGCAGGTTTGAATTCGTTGGCCGATTCGTTGGAGTGTATTGATATTCTTGAAGTGGGTTTGGGTACAGGACTGAATGCTTTGCTCACTTTTTGTGAGGCTTCAAAAAGGCATTTGAAAATTAATTACACGGGTATTGAAGCGTTTCCATTATCACAGGAATTTTATCAAAAAATAAATTATCCGGAAATGCTTCCAAATTTTCAGTGCAAACAGGCATTTTTGAATTTGCATCAGTTATCATGGGATTGTGTACATGATTTGTCCGATGATTTTAGTCTGTTAAAAATTCATGCAGAATTGCAGAAGACATATTTACAGGAAAATAAGTTTGATCTGGTTTACTTTGATGCTTTTTCTCCTGATAGTCAGCCTGAAATGTGGAATATTGAAATTTTTAAAAAAATATATAAGGCGATGAAAAATAGAGGTGTGCTGGTAACGTATTGTGTGAAAGGAATAGTAAAACAATCGCTTAAGAAAGCTGGCTTTACCATTGAAAAATTGCCTGGTCCGGCAGGCAAGCGGGAGATATTGAGGGCAACAAAGGCTTAATCTCTGTGTATCACTTTGAATCCTCTATAATTTTTTAACTGACCTTCTTCAATTATAATATCCATTACTCTTGAACCAGGCGAGCCTCGTTTGCACCATAAAACAAACTGGTCAAGGTTTTCTTCTTCTCCTTCGGCATCAATAATAACCTTGTTGTATTCAGAGTTATGTATGGTTCCGCTAATTAGGTATTTATAAGCGGCTTGTGTGGCATAAAACCGAAAACCAACATGTTGTACCATGCCTGTAATTGTTATGCTCAAATTTTTTTTCATCCGTAAATAATTTGTTTTTTAAGGTCGGATGGAACTCGCCGTGAATTTTTGTCCGTATTTGCGTTTAGCGAACATGCTCGTTTCATAGCCTCATAAAATAAAAGGCTAAGATATAAAAAACTTGTTAAAAATTAGCGCATATCAATAACTTCTACGCCCGGATAACTTGATGATTTAAATGTAAATTCGGAATCGGAGAAGGACTGTCCTGTAAGATAACGTTTGATTTTATAGGAATAGGAACTGCCATCTTTGTTAAAAACGGTAAAACTATAAACCTGTTGTTGAGCTTTATCAATCCCCAGCAGCACTTTAACAAGTTTTTTACCTTTTTTAAGAGGCACAAGTTCGATAAATTGAATCATTTTTCCATCCTGTATGGATTCTCGATTAAATTTTGCGCGGTAATTATCTTTATATGAATTCAATAATTTAGTAGGAGTAAATGATTCTTCTTCAGAACCTACCGAATTTATTTGTACTTCATTAGCGTCTTTAATATAGGTCCACACTACTTTTCCATCGCTAATAACCGTTTGTCCGGAGATGTCCAAACGATATTTGTCACCTTTATTCAGGAGACTGCCCGTTCGGGTTTCTTTTTTTTTCTGACCTTTTTGCTCGAAGGTGTATGTAAAATCAATTTTTATGGTTTTGTTAGCCTTGGTTTTAGCGCTCACTTCCTTTAAAATCAAATCGGCTTTTTTGTCCTGAGCATGGATAAATGGTGTAAATAGCAGAAATACAGTTAAAATTGCAATTGTTTTATTCATTATTTGTATTTTTTTGATTTTTCATTTCTAAATCCTTCAAAAATTGTTCCAAAGCTGTTTCGGTGAAAACTTTTACTTCGCGGGCTTTGCTTCCTTCAAACGGACCTACGATGCCTGCTGCTTCCAGTTGGTCGATAATTCTGCCGGCACGGTTGTAGCCTAATTTTAATTTGCGTTGCAACAACGAAGTGGATCCTTGTTGATTTAGGACAATAATACGAGCAGCATCTTCAAAAAGTTCATCCCGTTCGCCGGGTTTAATTTCTTCCGTTTTTTGATCCAATTCGTCATTATATTCAGGAAGCTGAAAAGCAATAGGATAGCCTCGCTGGGAACCAATAAATTCGGTAATACGCTCCACTTCATGTGTATCCACAAAAGCACATTGCAGACGGATAAGATCGCTGCCGGTAGATAGAAGCATATCGCCCCGGCCTACCAGTTGTTCGGCACCACCGGAATCGAGGATGGTGCGGCTGTCTATTTTTGAAATAACACGGAAAGCTAAGCGTGCCGGGAAATTTGCTTTGATGGAACCCGTGATAATGTTAACCGACGGACGTTGGGTGGCAATGATAAGATGTATACCGACAGCACGTGCCAACTGAGCCAGGCGGGTAAGCGGTATTTCAATTTCCTTACCGGCTTGCATTATCAGGTCGGCAAACTCATCTATTACCAAAATGATATAGGGCATAAAATGATGACCCTGATTGGGATTGAGTTTACGGGAAATAAATTTAACATTGTATTCCTTAATATTACGTACCTGAGCGTCTTTAAGCAGGTCGTAACGATTATCCATTTCAATCCCCAGAGAATTAAGAGTGCGAACTACCTGATGGGTATCAGTAATAATGGCTTCTTCCGAATCCGGAAGCTTGGCAAGATAATGCCGTTCGATTTTTGAAAAAAGTGTCAGCTCGACTTTTTTAGGATCAACCATCACAAACTTGAGCTGGGAAGGATGCTTTTTATATAAAAGCGAAGCAATGATGGCATTTAGTCCGACAGATTTTCCTTGTCCGGTAGCCCCAGCCATTAGTATGTGAGGCATTTTGGTGAGATCGGCTATGAAACATTCGTTGGAAATTGTTTTTCCCAGCCCGAAGGGTAATTCATACTTGCAGTTTTTAAATTTTTCGTCTGCAAGTATAGATTTCATAGCCACAATTTCGGGATTCTGATTGGGAACTTCTATACCAATAGTTCCTTTTCCGGGAATAGGAGCAATAATGCGTATGCCTAAGGCTGAAAGACTCAAGGCGATATCGTCTTCCAGGTTTTTTATTTTTGAAATTCTTACGCCTGGTGAAGGAATAATTTCGTACAATGTAACCGTTGGGCCGATAGTTGCTTTTATTTTTTCAATGGAAATGGCGTAATGGCTAAGAGTCTCAACAATACGATTTTTGTTGGCTTCTAACTCTTCCTTTTGTACCTTGATGGTTCCATTATTATAATCGTCGAGTAGCGAAAGTGCCGGAAACTGGAACGTTGGCAAATCAAGGGTTGGGTCGTAGGGAGTATCCACGGTGAAGTGAGTGGGCGTTTCTGAAACTTCTTCCGGTTCTTCGATTATTTCTTCAACTACTTTTTCATTTTCAACGGTCAGTTCAATATTTTCATTTGATTTATCATCAGAATGTTGACGAGGCTCAATTATTTTGTTTTTCTGAGGTTCAACGTTATGGAAAGCGGGCCGGGCTTCCTCGTCCTTTATCGAAAATTCAACAGTGTTATACCGGTCTTCTTTAATTGTACTATTATTTGCAAGAGCTTGGCTTTTATTGATTAATGTCAATTCATCCGATTCTTCGTCTGTTTCGTCCGCATCATCTGCATCATCCTTTTTCCTTTTTTTCCAATGGAACGACAGGTTGTAGACTATAATCAGGAAAGTGATGAAAAGAAAGAAAAGCAGCAAAGCCGTACCTGATTTTCCTAAAACATTTTCGAGCCATATAGCCGATTGATAACCAACTACTCCACCTAAAATAGCGAGATCGGTATTCTGAAATAAAAAGCCAAGGGAAACAGAAATCCAAACAAGACCAAAAAAAGAATATTTTAATGTCTTGCCGATAGGAAACAGGTTGATTTTGATGATTTTCCATCCCAAAGCGAAAATAGAAACCAAAATAAAAAAAGAGGAAATACCGAAGCCTTGTTTAACAATAAGATAAGACAGAAGAGCACCCAATTTTCCCGTCCAGTTGTGGATTTGCTCGGGATAATCCTTGAATATTTTTGAAAAAGTGATGTTATGGATAAATGCATCATCGGTACCCCAGCTAAACCAGGATAAAAAATAAGAGGTAAAGGAGAGAAATAAATAAATGGAAAATAGGATTAAAAAAACACCAAAAACATTATGCAATCGTTCCTCTTTGAAAAATTTACCAAAAGATTTGCTTTTTTTTGAAGGCGTCTTTTTCTTTTTTGCGGGGGAAGTTACCTCATTTTTGACCGTATCTTTTTTCAGATAGTTTTTGGTAGCAGGCATTTATCTGTTTTTTACTTTGAAGGACAAAAGTATAAAAAAAAGTGTAAAAATAAAAAATCCTCCCCTGAAGGAGGATTTTAGGGGTTGCTATTTTTTATTGTCCGCCACCAAACATGTTTTGAAGTTCTTCTTTGGTAACTTCTTTGTATCCTTCCGGAATTTCAAAGTCTTTATCTGTAACCTTTTGTTTTTTAACGCTTGTAGCTGTAAATTTCATCTTCATGTTATTAGCATCAATATTGTATTCCAGCGGTAGTCCGTTCAATCCGCGGAATAAGCCTTCGAAATTAAGTTTTTCATTGCCAAGTTCTTCGCTATAATATACGGTAAAAGTAATTTCTTTATCGCCCTGGTCGGGATCCATGGTAGTGATTTCGGCTTTTTTACAGGTATATCCGGCTATTTCCTTGGCTTCGTCGCTTAGAACAATTTTAGGAGAAGGATTTTTTTCTATTTCTTTTTCTATTTCTTCTTTAGTTTTCTTTATCAACATTTTCTGGCCCATAATATCCATCAGGGTTACCGAAGTTTTAGTATTTGCATCCGTAATAGTGCTTTGGGAAAACATGCCGGCGTCCAGTACTGTTTTTGACTGTGCTTCGCCAACGGTCATGACCATCAGTTTGGGTAGTTGGGCTAAAGTTGCGGCATCAAATTTATTGTCCGGAAATGATATCTCAAAGTTTATCACTCCTTTGAATGTTTTTTCGTTTTTTTGTGCAAAAGTTTTACAGGTAAAAGTAAATAATAATGCAACTAATACAATGAAGGTCGTTTTTTTCATACGTTGTAAGGTTTATAAGGTTTGTTAAAGTTGAACAAATCGGATCGGGATTTGTAAGGTTTAAAGTTTGTAAAATTATAAATTAATGAATTACCCTGAGCATTTTTTTCCAACGTAGTTTTCCGTCGAACAACGATTTATTTTTATCGAGCGAAAGCCATACAAAAGAAGCTTTACCCACAATGTGGTCTATAGGAACAAAACCCCAGAAACGGGAATCGGCTGAATTGTGGCGGTTGTCGCCCATCATCCAGTAATAATCCATTTTAAAGGTATAGGAAGTGCTTTCTTTTCCATTGATATAGATTTTATCGCCTACAATTTTTAGCTTGTTGTGTTCGTAAGGATCAATGATGCGGGCATACAGGCTGATATTTGATTTATTGATATTTACCGTAACTCCGGCTTTGGGGATGACTAAAGGTCCAAAATTATCAACGTTCCAACGGTATGTGGAATCGAAAGGAAAGATGTAAGGAAGCCATATGCCTTTGGGTTGTACGATTTTTTCCACACTTTTTACGTTGGTAAATTCTTTCAGTTGAGCTACATCATTGTCGGTAAGTGTCATTTGAAATTCATTTTCACTCACTTGATTTATTTCTTCGGTGATATCGAGTTTATCGAGAATGAGGGGATTGATAGGAGAACCATCCGTTTTAACGATATAATGAAACTGGCGTATTCCCGGATAGTTTACCGGTTTGTCGTTGACATAGACAATTTGATCACGTATTTCAAGTTTATCGCCAGGGATGGCGATGCAGCGTTTGATGTAATTTTCGCGTTTATCCACCGGGCGTGCGATAATATCACCAAAATTAAATTTATCGCTCCATACCCTGTCGTATCCGTATTCCCTGCAAAGGGCATAATAGCTCTGATTCTGAACTTTTAATGCTACGGTATCGCCATCAGGATAATTAAATACCACCACATCGCCGTTTTTGATGGTTGATAAACCCGGATAACGATAATACGGGAATTTAATCCATTCTACGAACGATTTGGTGAACTGTGTCAGTGGTAATGTATGATGTACAAAAGGAAATGCAATGGGAGTGTTGGGAATACGCGGGCCATAAGCTACTTTGCTAACAAACAGATAATCACCAATAAGTAACGACTTTTCCATAGAGGATGTAGGAATGGTATAAGCTTCAAACAAAAAAGTGCGGATGATCGTAGCAGCAATAACGGCAAAAAGGAGTGCATCAACCCATTCACGTGTGGCCGATTTTTTAAATTTTTCGCGTTTATCGGGATCGATATATTTTTCTTTGGCTGAAAAACCGAGATAGGGAAGATAAGCAAATGCAAATACCACAGCCAGCGCCTGGTTTCCCAGGTCGAATTTGCGGAAGCATTTGGCTGTTTCTACAACCATCAGCATAACCATAAAAACATTCAGATAGGGAATAAGCAAAAAAATATACCACCACAAAGGCTTTTTAATCACCTTTAGCCAAATGTAATAATTGTAGAAAGGAATTAAGGTATTCCAGGCAGGAAAGCCGGCTTTTTCAAAAATTTTCCATAGGAAAACGGGGAAAAAGGTAAAAATAATCAGGGAGGTTATGAGCATAACTTTGAGTTTAGGAATTCAGATGCAAATATCAATTATGTTAACGACATAAGGTAACAAAAAAGTATAAAAGTTGTTAAAATTCAGAAGGACTATTGAATACCGAATTCGAGTTTCATGGTAATGGAAACGCTTTTGCGTTTGGAACTGATGTTAAAAGCGCCTCCATAGGTAAAATCTTCGGTCGAATTCTGGGCTGTAATTTGAAAAATACCCATGGTTGCTTTACGCAAATGGCCTAAGTTTCGGCCGGCATTTGAAGCTATTTTTTCGGCTCGTTGTTTTCCGTCGGCGGTTGCTTCCGAAAGCATTTCAATTTTTAAACCGGCTAATTGGGTGTAATAATATTCGGGCGGATAGGAATATAATTCGATGCCCTGATCAATCAATTCGGTAACTTCGCGGGCAATGGCTTCAATTTTATCCACATCTTTTGATTCAATACGAAAATCCTGGCTAAGAACATAGCCATTGAATTCCTGAACAGCGGAGCCAAAATTATTGTATGAAGTTTTGTAATCTTTGTTGATATTTATAGCTGGAAAGATGATCTCGTCTTTTTTAATACCTTTAGAAATAAGGTAATTCCGAATGATGTCAGCATCTTTTTTCAGACCGCTATAAGCTTCTTTGATGGATGCTGATTTCCTGGAAAAATTGCCGCGCCAGACGATAAGGTCGGAAGTAAAATCTTTTTTTGCTGATCCGGTAACACTAATGGTCTCGTTGCGTTGATGCGATTTGCTCCAGGAACCGGCAAGAATAATGGCTGTGATAATTACCGACAAACCAATGATAAAGCTGGGCAGCAGTTTTTGGATGTTTTTCATAAAAGAAAGTTTGAGATTTTTGCAAATATATGAAATAAATTTTTTTCCATCGGTTGTTACAATATAATTAATGATTTACGATAAACTTGCCGGTACCGGCAAACCGATAGTTGCCAAAGGAATCTATCACCGAAAGTTTGCACAGGTACATGCCGTTGCTCAACCCGTTAAGATTGATGGTAACACGATTCGTGTTATGATACGTTTTGGTGATGAGCGGTTTACCCAGCAAATCGTAAACCGAAATCCGGTAAGCCAGCGTGTTAAAAATATCGGATAACGTAACACTAAGCTGGTCGTCAGCCGGATTGGGATACAAGCTGATTGCGGATGAGGGCAAAATATCTTTTTCGGCTATTCCCATGGGCGGAGGGGCAATACCTTTGTAATATGCCAATCCGCCGGCATAGTTGCCTGCAATCATATCCGGATAGCCATCATTATCCAGATCGGCGACGGCGACTCCCGTTCGCCATCCTTCAGCAATACCAAGTAATTTGGATTCAGTAAGATTGAATGTATCTGTAAGATGATTTTCGATGTTGTTGTAATATAAAATAGCTCCGAATTCTGAACCGGCAAATAATTTTAACTTACCGTCTTTGGCTTTAAAAAAACAAGGTACACTGTATCCATAATAGGTTAGCAAGGTATCGGTAACCCTTACGTTACCTAAGTGGTCGGTTATCAGTGTAAAAACCGGATTGGATTTTGTTCCTGTATTTTTATAAAAACCAAGCGAGCCATTTCTTCTGCCAAAAATTAAATCGGGAAGCGAATCACCGTCGAGGTCAAAAAGTTGAGGAGTACAAAATTCTCCGGCATCAATATTTTGATAATTGGTCTGGCGTAAATGATAATCGGGCAAATTACCGGGCGATGCCGTATTTTCAAAATACAAAAGATTGCCATTGCTATTTCCTACCAGCATGTCGGCGTCGCCATCGCCGTCCAGGTCGGCAAAAGCAGGATAACAACCCACCAATTTCAATGCCGACAAATTTGCAAAATCATTAGTAATCAATTGAAATTTTGGATAATTTGGAGTTCCGATATTTTTATAAAGGGCAATCTGCGATCGGTAACGGGTATGCAGTATTCCGTAGGCTACCCATGAAGAATCGAGGATACCATAATTGCCTATAAATAAATCCTGAAGTTTGTCGCCATCATAATCGAAAAGGACAGGATAAGCACCGCTGCCGACATCTATCATTTTGGATTGCAAAAAGTTATCCGTCTGGAATTCAAAAACCGGTGAAGAATTGGTTCCGGTATTTTTGTACAGCCAAACGCTATGTTGATTTTCGGCATTGGTAAGTGCGGGATCGAAAGGCGACACCAGCAGATCTTTAGCGCCGTCATTATCAATATCCACATAATCGGCGGCAGGGAAGGAGCAGAGATTGATTTTTCTGGAATTGGCAGGGAAAACGGTATCCTGGCTTACCATCCATGCCGAATCCTTTGTGCCTCCGTTGTAAAGCATCATCAGTCCGTTATAGCCCACATCTCCAATCAGTAAATCGCTTACCAGATCACCGTTGGCATCCAGGGCAAGCAAAGTGGAACCGGTATGGCGGGGCGCATCTTCCAAATTATTCTGAAAGGAATTCTGAGAACAGGTATATGGGCATGAATCATTAAGAATAAGTTGGTTAGATACGGGACTTTCCTTGAAATGCCCCCAGCACATTTCGGTTAATTTATAGGTTAAACTGTCGGCATTTCCATATTTCTCCATCGAAAGGTTTTTATGGTATTGCACATAAGTTCCCAGGCTGAAGAACGTCAGGATATCTAAGTCGCCATCGCCGTCAATATCGGCTATAACCGGATAATCAGCCAGGGAAACATATAAATTGATAAATCCGTTGTATTGGTAAGAGGTAAGCAGGGGCGTTACTAATTTGAATTTTAAAACGCTATCTGAAATATTGCGAAAAACTTTTATTCCTCCCACGGTATACGTAAATAAATCTTCTTTTCCATCGCCGTCATAATCAATCAACCGGACCCAATCGCTCATGATTGGAAATGCCGCCTGGTATTGAGGATCATACTCATAATCCACACTTCCGGCTGTTCCATGATTAATAAATGTCAGCGTTCGGTTACCGTTTCGGTCGAATACCATTAAATCTTTTATCCCATCAAGGTTTAAATCAATTTGCGAGAACTGGCACGAGTTCATTCCGCCCACCCAGGCCAAAGGTACGACCGTGCCGACACTGTCGTATACCGGTACCGATAAATCTTTTTTAAACCCAAAATCATGAAAATTCTGAGCCGGAAGCCCATTCGCAGCACAGACTAAAAGTGCTGATAAAAAAATGTTTAGGAAATATATTTTACTTTTCATCATGGTGAAACAAAGGTAAGCAAAGCATCAATGATTGAGCCAAAAAATGAAATTTTAAAAACTTTAGCGCATAGATTGCTAAATTACAAGGAATATTCTATATTTGCAGGCTCAAAAAAAGTGTCGATTTATAATATAAAACAATAACAGTATGCAAAGTAAAGGTGCAATTAAATCGCTAGTTATAGCGTTTACTCTCGTTTGTATTTTTCAGCTTTCGTTCTCACTTGTTACACGTTTAGTGGAAAGAAACGCTAAGAAATACGCACTTAACGACCAGTCAAAAAATTTAGCGAAAAAATTAGCCAAGGGTGATGTTTCGAAGGAAATTTATCTGCTCGATTCCATTTCCAAAGCAAGGGAACAGTATTTTATTGATTCTATTTCCAATAAGGTAGCTTATAACCTGTTGATCCGGAAATATACCTATAAGGAATGTAAAGAACGGGAAATTAATCTTGGTCTTGACCTTAAGGGTGGAATGAATGTTACGATGGAAGTTTCGGTTCCCGACATCGTGAAGGCATTATCCAACAATAGTACTAATCCGCTTTTTATCAAAGCTATGAATCTGGCACTGGAACGTGAAAAAACGAGCCAGAAGGATTTTGTAACCCTCTTCAGTGAAGCTTTTCAGGAATCGGATCCTAACGCTAAATTGGCCGCTATTTTCAGTACCGTTGAATTAAAGGATAAAATTAATTACAATTCTACCAATGCTGAAGTACTGAAAGTGATACGTGCTGAGACCAATGGTGCTATTGACCGTACTTTTAATATTTTACGTACCCGTATCGACCGTTTCGGTGTAACCCAGCCTAACATTCAGAAATTATCTACTGCTGGCAGAATTTTGGTTGAATTGCCGGGTATCAAGGAACCGGAACGTGTGCGTAAACTTCTTCAGGGAACTGCTCAACTGGAATTCTGGGAAACTTATCAGTTTACCAATTTAGCTCCTTTTTTTACCGATGCCAATAAACGTCTTCAAAATATCAGCGGACTTGTTGCTGTTGCAGATAGTTCTAAAATAAAAGCAGATTCTTTAATGGCTGGTGATACAGCAACAAAAGCAGTTCTGAAACCAACTCCTGATAAAAATAAAAAACAGGAAGCCCCTAAAGCCAAAAAAGAAAGTGTTGCTAAAAAAGATTCGTCTAAATCAAAATCCGATCTTTTATCAAAAATTGATTCTACCAAAGGCGGAAAGGATTCCTTAGAAAAAGGCAAAGGCAAATCGTTTGAAAAATATGCCAAAGAAAATCCATTGTTTGCTTATTTACGCCCTGCATTTATTCAGAATCAAAAAGGACAGTTTTTCCCCAGCGAAGGTTCTACGGTAGGCTATGCTTCCATTAAAGATACATCAAAAGTAAATCACTTGCTGAAGCTGGTTAAAAATATTTTCCCACGCGATTTGAAATTAGCATGGGGCGTAAAACCGGAAGCTGAAATGCCCGATGTTTTACAACTTTATGCACTGAAGGTAACTTCACGCGATGGTACGGCTCCTTTGGGTGGTGATGTTATTGTTGATGCCCGTCAGGATTACGATCAGAATGGTAAGATTGAGATTTCGATGAATATGAATTCCGAAGGTGCCCGCATCTGGAAAAGGCTTACCAGCGAAAACGTAGGCAAACAGATAGCTATTGCGCTTGATGGTTATGTTTATTCTGCTCCGCGTGTTAACGACGAAATTCCGAACGGACGTTCATCCATCAGTGGTAATTTTACTGTTGATGAAGCCAAGGACTTAGCCAATATTTTGAAAGCTGGTAAACTTCCGGCTCCTGCCCGTATCGTTGAAGAAGCCGTTGTGGGACCTTCCTTAGGTAAAGAAGCTATCAATGCGGGTATGTATTCGTTCCTGTTTGCATTTATCGGAGTACTTTTGTACATGTCGTTATATTATAATGGAGCCGGTCACGTGGCTGATATAGCTCTGTTTGCCAATGTATTTTTCCTGTTTGGCGTTCTTGCTTCATTAGGCGCTGTGTTAACTCTCCCTGGTATTGCCGGTATCGTTCTTACCCTTGCCATGGCGGTGGACTCCAACGTAATTATTTACGAACGTATGCGTGAAGAAATCCGAGCGGGGAAAGGCGCCCGTTTAGCCGTGAAAGACGGTTTCCATCACGCTTATTCCGCTATTATCGACGGACACGTTACCACTATCCTTACAGGTATTGTTTTATACATCTTCGGTTCAGGTCCTGTTCAGGGATTTGCTACCACCTTAATCATTGGTTTGCTGCTTTCTCTGTTCACTTCTATTTTTATTGCCCGTTTGGTATTTGAATGGATGCTCGACCGCAACATGGAAATTACCGTTGGTAATAAATACACCATTAACGCATTTACGAAAACCCATATTCCTTTTATTGAAATTCGTAAGATCATGTACGTTGCTTCCGGAATTTTGATTGGAATTGGTATAATTTCGTTATTTATCAGAGGATTAAGTTATGGTATTGATTTTACCGGAGGAAGAACTTATGTTGTTCGCTTCGACGAAACGGCGAATACTGAAGATCTTCGGATGGCTTTAGCTAAACAATATGACGGAGAAGCTCCCGAAGTAAAAACTTTTGGATCGAGCAACCAGGTTAAAATCACCACAAAGTATAGAATTAAAGACAATAATCTGGCTACTGATTCTATTGTTGAACAAAAACTGTATGAAGGATTGAAACCCTTTTTCAAAACGCCTATTGATTATAAAACATTTACATCTCACGGTGTTGACGAACATAAAGTAATTGGGAAATTATCGTCGCAGAAGGTAGGGCCTACCATAGCCAAGGATTTGGTCTACGCCGCTTTCATGGCTGTAATTTTCGCCCTTATCATTATCTTTATTTACATTGCAATTCGTTTCAAAAACTGGCAATACGGTTTGGGAGGGGTCGTTTCTCTGGCTCATGATACCATGGTAATCATCACCTTTTTTACCCTTTTCCATGGAATTTTACCATTCAATATGGAAGTAGATCAGCAGTTCATTGCCGCTTTGTTAACCATCATTGGTTATTCCATCATGGACTCTGTAATTATCTTCGACAGAATTCGTGAATATAACCGGTTATATCCTAAACGAGATCTGGCGTTCAATATAGATGCCGCTATCAACAGCACTTTGGGACGTACCATCAATACTTCGGGTATTACTCTGGTAGTTTTAATCATCATCTTCATTTTTGGTGGAGAAGTATTACGCGGATTCGTCTTTGCATTATTGGTTGGGGTAGCTATCGGTACTTATTCATCGGTATTTAACGCAACGCCTGTAGCTTATGATGTAATTATGTGGCGAAAAAGAGTAAAAGAACGCAAAGCATTAAAAAATAAAATTAAATAATAATCATATTATTTAATCCCTTTAGAGAAGTCCCGTGTAACAACGGGACTTTTTTTATTATTTTTGCTCAACGAAATTATATGTAAAATGGGAACTCCGGTTTTGTTGTTTCTGGACATCAGTTCTGGTGAGTTGTTGCTGATATTGATCGCTGTTTTCTTGGTTTTCGGACCCTCAAAATTGCCGGAAGTTGCCCGTAAAATAGGCAGACTTTATAGCGAACTGAAAAAAGCATCTGATAATCTATCCAAAGAATTTAACCAGGAAACGGCTTCGTTGAAAGCCGAATTGGAAGATGCCCGACAAACCATCGCCCGGCAAACGGATGAAATTAAAACGGAAATAGAAAAGACGAAAGATAATATCAATAATGAAGTTAAAAATAGTAACATAAATACCAAGCTAACCCTTGACGACGTTTATAAAGAATCGGATAAACGAACAAGCGAACAATAAATTTTCTTATTTTGCAGCCTTAATCTAATTTGGAAATATGAACTTCTGTAAAACCATCTGCCTGACCTTCCTTTTGGGAATTCTTTTTTCTTTCACCGGAATTGCTCAAAACCGTTTAACCCAGAATGCCGATGATGCATTTAAAAACCAACGGTATACCATAGCTATTGCTAAATATAAAAAAGCTTATTCCAAGGTTAAGAAAAATAAAGCCGAAAAAAACCGTATCTGGTTTCAGATAGCCGAATGCTACCGCCTGACCAACGATGTGAAAAAAGCAGAAGCCGCTTACCGGCGCCTGGTTAAACTTAATTATGAAGAACAAAAACCACAGGTTTTGCTGTATTATGCCGATGCATTGAAAACCAATGAAAAAACGGATGAGGCATTAGTGGAATATCAGACATATCAGGAAAAAGTACCCGCCGATCCCCGCGGAGAAAACGGCGTCCGTTCCTGCAAGCTGACGAAGGACTGGAAAGATAATCCATCTAAATATGAAGTGGCCAATGTGAAAAAAATAAATTCAAAATACGATGATTTTTCTCCCTGTTATTATGACCAAAACTTCAATTCATTGATATTTACTTCTTCCCGTGAAGGAGCTACCGGTAAAGAAACCGATGACTGGACAAACCAGAGTTTCAGCGATTTGTTCTATACCAAAAAAGATAGAAAAGAGGAATGGAGTACGCCTGTTTTGCTCGACAACCAAGGAAATGTAAATACCGAAGCCAACGAAGGCCAGCCGTTTATGAACAGCAAAAATACTTCCATGTATTTTACCCGTTGCGGCAACGATAAGAACCGCAAGTCAAACTGCCAGATTTATGTTTCTAAACGCACCGGAAGAACTTTTACCAAGGCAGAATTGGTCCCCATAGGAAAAGATACAATTTCTACCTTCGGACATCCTACCCTGAGCAGCGATGAACTGACAATCTATTTTGCTTCCGATAAAACAGGCGGTTTGGGTGGTAAAGATTTATGGATGGCCAAACGTGAAAAATTATCCGATCCCTTCGGACATCCGGTAAATCTGGGCCCCGAAATCAATACTCCGGGCGATGAAGTTTTCCCTTTCCTGCGTAATGATACCATTTTATATTTTGCCTCCAACGGTTTACCCGGAATGGGAGGTCTCGATATCTATAAAAGCACTAAAATAGATAATAAATGGACGACGCCTGTCAACCTGAAGTATCCTATCAACTCCAGCGCCGACGACTTTGGCATAGTATTTAATCCCGAAGAAGAAAGTGGCTATTTCAGTTCCTGCCGCTCGGGCGGTCGCGGGCTTTCGGATATTTATGCTTTTATCGAACCACCTATTATTTTTACGCTTTCGGGCGTGATAAAGGATGACCGTACCCTGCAGTTTCTGCCTGGAGCATCAGTTAAAATTGTTGGTTCCAATGGATCCTCTTTTGAGGTAAAAACTGACAGCAAAGGCGCTTATAATTTTACCAAAACACAGATTAAACCTAACGCTACTTACGAAATTACACTTACCAAATCCAACTATTTCACCGAAAAAGGCAGGGAAACGACCGTTGGAATAGAACACAGCCGCGATTTTGTTCATAATTTTATACTGAAACCTATTCCTGAAAAGGCTATTCCTCTTCCCGACATTTTATATGATCTTAATAAATGGGATTTGAAACCTCAATACCAGGATTCGTTGCAGGGACTGATTAAAACGCTGGATGAAAATGAAACGCTTATCATTGAGTTGGCATCGCACACCGATAGTCGTAATACTTTTGAATATAATGATATTCTTTCGCAAAAACGTGCCGAATCGGTGGTGAATTACCTTATCGAACGTGGTATTGATCCTGATCGTTTAAAGGCTAAAGGTTATGGTAAACGTACTCCTCGTACTTTGGATAAGGATATTGTAAAAGACGGTTTCAAGTTCAAAGCAGGAACTGTGATTACCGATCAGTTTATCGAATCGTTAGGTTCGACACAGGAAAAGGAAGCAGCCCACTCGCTCAATCGCCGTACCGAATTCCGTGTATTAAGCCGCGATTTTGTTCCTAAACCTAAAAATGCTGCTATCGGTAATGAAAAGATTAATATTGTCATCAATCCTGAGGAAAATATCGTTAACTTTACCTTCGGCTCGGGACGTACTATCGAAATCCCTTGCATCATCAATGGTTTTAACCGTAAGGTTGTTTACGAAAAATCCGAAAAGATACTAAGTGTTTCGCTGGAACAGGCATTGAAACTCCTGCAGGAATCGGCCATCAGCAAAACCGATTTCAAAGGCGATCCCGAAAAGATATTAGCCAACGGAACCATAGCCGACAAGGCCGTGTTCACCATCAAGGAAATGCGCATAGGCAATAAAGTGGTTACCAATGTGGAAGCTACGGTTAACAGCAAGCTGAAAGTCCCGATGATGTTTGGCGATACGATACTTTCCGGATTCGGTCAGTTTTCGGTGAATGAAAATAAACGACAATTGATTTTTTCAAAATGATAATCCCTTTTTCGGTTCAGTAGGATTACCGTAGGGGAATTAATGTATAACTAATCAGCACTTAGAGTGCCTAAAGAGGTTAAATAAAAAGATAACTTTAGGCACTCTAAACTCAAGGCGCTGATTAGAAAAATGATTATTACAAGATAATGGACAATCTGAAATATAATCTCCGTGGCGTTTCAGCATCAAAAGAAGATGTGCATAATGCAATCAAAAACCTGGACAAAGGATTGTTTCCGCAGGCTTTCTGTAAAATAATTCCGGATGCCCTGGCTGGCGATGCGGACTATTGCAACATCATGCATGCCGACGGAGCGGGAACCAAATCGTCATTAGCCTATATCTACTGGAAGGAAACCGGCGATATATCGGTGTGGAAAGGCATTGCTCAGGATGCCATCGTGATGAATCTTGATGATCTGCTTTGCGTGGGAGCAACCGACAATATCCTTTTGTCGTCGACTATAGGAAGAAACAAAAACCTGATTCCGGGGGAAGTGATTTCTGCCATTATCAACGGCACCGAAGCGTTTCTGGAACAGATGCGTTCGCTGGGTGTCAATATTTATTCCACCGGTGGCGAAACTGCCGACGTAGGCGATCTGGTACGTACCATTATTGTTGATTCTACCGTTACCTGCCGGATGAAACGTTCGGAAGTGATAACCAACCGCGATATCCGCCAGGGAGACGTCATCGTCGGGCTGGCATCCTCCGGGCTGGCAACGTATGAATCAGAATACAACGGTGGAATGGGCTCCAACGGTTTGACCTCCGCCCGCCATGATGTGTTCAGTAAAATTTTTGCCGCCAAATATCCCGAAAGTTTTGATCATAATCTTCCGGACGACCTGGTTTATACCGGTAAACTTAGTCTTACCCAACCTACCGAAGTTCCCGGAATGGACGCTGGTAAATTAGTGCTTTCGCCTACCCGCACCTATGCTCCCGTCATCAGGAAAATGTTGCAGGACTATCGTCCGCAAATCCATGGCATGATACATTGTTCGGGTGGCGCACAAACCAAAGTGCTTAATTTTGTTGATCAATTGCATGTAATCAAAGATAATCTCTTTCCTGTTCCTCCCTTGTTCCACATGATAAAAGAACAATCGGACACGGCATGGAAAGAAATGTACAAAGTATTTAATATGGGACATCGTATGGAACTCTACGTTCCCGAAGAAATTGCCGGCGATTTGATACAGATTTCCGAAGAATTCGGTGTGGAAGCCCGTGTGATTGGTCGCTGCGAAAAAGCAGATGCCCGTTCGCTGACTATCAAATCGGAATACGGGGTGTTTACGTATTAAGTTTGTAAAGTTCTTAAAGTTTTTAAGGTTTATAAAGTTTTTAAAGTTTATAAGGCTGAGTGAAGCGAAGTCCCGAACGAAGTGATTCGGGATTTATAAAGCTGAACGAAGTGAAGTCCCGAGTGAAGCGATTCGGGATTTATAAAGTTGAGTGAAGTCCCGATATAGAATTGCTTGGGAGGAACGATTTAGCGATTATAAGGTGATTTAAGAAAAATTATAACTTTGGGCATTTTAAGCAATCCAAACTCAAGGCATTTTATAGTATCTTTGAATTTATTTTTTAACCCGATAAATAAAAAACTATGGAAAGTATCAAAGGATCACAAACAGAAAAAAACCTGCTGAAAGCCTTTGCCGGTGAGTCGCAGGCGAGCAACCGTTATACTTTTTTTGCCAAAGAAGCAAAAAAGGAAGGTTACGAACAAATCTCCGCTATTTTTTTAGAAACAGCTGAACAGGAACGCGCTCATGCCAAAGTGTTCTTCCGTTTTCTGGAGGGAGGTCCCGTTGAAATTACGGCAACTTATCCTGCCGGCAAAATAGGAACGACTACCGAAAACCTTTTGGAAGCCGCCGAAGGTGAACATGAAGAATGGACGGAATTATACGAAGAGTTTGCCCGCGTAGCCGAAGAAGAAGGCTTTAAACAAGTGGCTTCCAAATTCAAATTGATTAAAACAGTGGAAAAACGCCACGAGGAACGCTACCGCAAACTGCTGAAAAATATTGAGGACGGAACCGTTTTCAATAAAGGCAAGAAAGTAAAATGGGTATGCCGTCACTGCGGTTTTGTGTATGAAGGAGAAAAACCTCCGAAGAACTGCCCCGCCTGCGAACATCCCCAGGCTTATTTTGAAGAAATGGCAGAGAACTTTTAAACCTCTAAAGCCTGGCGGGATACCTTCCAGGCTTTTTTTAACTGATGACAGAAGCAACGTTTCACCCCAATCGTAGTCATAAACGGGAATAGCATCCAAAGCCTGCAATTTCCTATGGGAAGGAGATTGTTGCCGGCAACAGCCACCTTCGAACCGGCAACAATGTGCTTCTAAGTGGCAACAGCCGGCTTCTAAGTGGCAACAGCGAGCTTCTAAATGGCAACGGTCAGCTTCGAAACGGCAACCATCAGCTTCGAAACGACAACCGTGAGCTTCTAAGTGGCAATCGTCAACTTCGAAACGGCAAAAACCTGCTTTGAAATGGCAATCGTCAGCTTCGGAACGGCAACAGCCTCTTTAGTTGATAGTTGATTGTTGATTGTTGATTGTTGATTGGCCTTCGTAATCCGTAATTCGTAATTCGTAATTCTCGCAAATCGTAAATCAATAAACATGTCCGTCTTCCTTCATTTCGTTGGCGTCGATGCGCTTGTTGTTGATGGATTTCCAGGCATAGAAGATATAGGCTGCCACAAAAGGGATAAGCAACGATACATAGCTCATCGCCGTAAGGGTGTAGTGGCTCGACGAGGCATTTTCGATGGTTAGCGAGCTTTGCAGATCGTATACCGAAGGGTAAAAGCTGGTGTGGTTGTATCCGGCAAGCATCAGCAGCGATGTTACGGTGATGATGGTTCCTGCCCCCGAAAACCAGATGCAATCCCTGCATTGTCTTGCTATGGAACGGATGATAGCAAACAGTACCATGACCACTCCCAGGACAAACAACGAAGCCACCGCCGGCAAGGCGATCAGGTTATGGAGGTATTTATAGTGCTCCATATACACCACATGGTTTTCCGGCAGATAGGCAAAGCCGTCGCTGGTTAGCAAACGGAAAACGAAATACAGGAAAAACACCAGGAAAGGCACCGCATTGTATATTATTTGTTTTTTGGAACGGGCAAAGATATTTTTGTCGCTGATGGTATTCATAAAATAATGAGCAGCCAGCAGACGGGAGAGGAAAAATACGGCTAATCCCAGCGCCACATTTTGCAGGTTAGCCACAGCTTCCAACCCATGGAAGGGCGATTTCCACTGTGAGATTACCGGGTTTCCGATTTCGGTAAGATGAAGTTTGTTCATCGAAAATTCTGAGCCGGTGAAAAAGGTGGAGACGGCTGTGCCCAAAAGGATAGTTCCGAGCAAACCGTTGATGAAAAGGAACACATCGTAGGTGCTTTTCCCAAGGAAATTATTGGGTTTGGACCGGTATTCGTAGGAAACAGCCTGGATGATGAAACAGAAAAGGATAGCCATCCATACCCAGAAGGCTCCGCCGAAGCTGGTGGAATAAAACAGGGGAAAGGAAGCAAAGAAAGCTCCGCCAAAGGTTACGAGGGTAGTAAAGGTAAACTCCCATTTTCTGCCAAGGGAATTGACCAGCATGGTGCGTTCCATTTCGGTTTTTGCCAGTTGACAAAGAAGCGTTTGTCCACCCTGGACAAAAAGCAGGAATACGAGTATTCCGCCAAGGAGCGAGATGATTGCCCACCAGTATTGTTGTAATGCGAGCTGCGAAAGTGTTTCAAACATATTATTGTCCTCCGTCTTTAGGTCCGAGTTTTATTTGCTTGGTCATAATTTTTATTTCGGCGATCAGCAGGGTGGTAAACAGAACGGCAAACAGCCAGAAGGTAAGTTGTACCGAGCCTGCGTCGATATTCGAAACGGCAGCCATGGTCGGAAGCAAATCCTGTATAGTCCACGGTTGGCGCCCCAGCTCTGCTACTATCCATCCCATCTGGCTTGCTAAATATGCCAGCGGTATACAAAGAAGGGAAATCCACAGCAGCCATCGCTGGCTTTCGAGTTTTTTCTTTTGCAGGAAAAACAGGACAACGATAAACAGCAGGATGAAAAAGAATCCCAGGATTACCATGATGTGGAAACTATAAAAGGTAAGTGGCACATTGGGGATAAGGCTCGACGGGCTGTTGAGGTATCCATAGCCAAAATAGGCAAAATTCTGATTCAGGATAGTCAATTGCTGGGCTGCTACCAGGGTGTCGCCGGTTTCTTTGGCGTTTTTATATTTTCCAAGGGCAGCGATGGCTACCTTTCCTCTGGCTATTTTTTCTTCTGCCGGAAGGGCAATTTCTCCGCCCTTATTTTCCATCGGATATCCTCCCTTGATAATATCATCGATGCCGGGGACAAAGGCTTCGGAATTACGGTAACTTAATATCGAAAGTAAACGGGGTACTTCTATTTTGACTACATAGGGTTTCTGGTTGTCGTCCCATTTTTTGCCGGGAGTAACTATCCCTGCAAGAACCAATGGCGCTCCTTTCTGTCCATGGTATAATCCTTCCATGGCAGCTAATTTCATGGGTTGTTTCTGGGCTGCCTGAAAAGCCGAGCCATCGCCTGTCCAGGCTAACAACAGTGAAGAAACCAGCCCGAAAATGGCGGCTATTCTGATACTTTTTGTGGCAATATCGATACTGCGTTTTTTCAGCAGCAACCATGAGCTTATGCCTATCACAAAGATGGCTGCCAGCACATAGGCAGAAGTTACGGTATGAAAAAATTTATTCATGGCTACCGGAGAAAACAGTACTTGCCAGAAATCGGTCATTTCGTTGCGGGCTGTATCGGGATTGAAATGCATACCCGTAGGAAACTGCATCCAGGCATTGGCAACCAAAATCCATAATGCCGAAAGGTTGGCTCCTGCGAACACCATCCAGGTGGAAAAAAGATGAAATTTCTTGCCGACTTTATTCCATCCAAAAAACATGACAGCGATAAACGTAGACTCGAGGAAAAAAGCCATGATGCCTTCGATGGCAAGCGGAGCACCGAAAATATCGCCAACAAACCAGGAATAATTCGACCAGTTGGTGCCGAATTCAAATTCGAGGATGATGCCGGTAGCAACACCGATAACGAAATTGATTCCAAACAAGGTCATCCAGAATTTGGTGATGTCCTTCCATTGCTGTTTGCCTGTTCGCACATACTGGGTTTCCATGATGGCGATAATGAAGGCAAGCCCGAGAGTGAGCGGCACAAACAGCCAGTGGTACATTGCCGTAAGCGCAAACTGCGCCCGCGACCAGTCAATAAGAGATAAGTCAATGTTTCCTGTCATTTTGTTGAGTTTTGGTTAATTGTTCGATGACGTAGTGGCTTCGTTCGTTATCGGTCTTGAAACGCGTTTTCAGAAAATCGGGAAAGAAAAGGAGTTTCAGCAGGACAAACATAATAAAAAGTTTGATAAAGAGTATCAAACCAAGGCTTTTTCCCAGCTGGTGTTTTTTGCCGGTTGCCGTTGCGAAGCGATAGGTTTTTTTAATCCACTGCATAGCAGCTTTTTTTACCATTATTGGATGTTTGGATAAAGCAAATGTAGGCAATAATTTTAAATCAACTGTAATTTTTCAGACAAAAAATATATTCATAAAAGAAAATGAATTCCTTTAATCCGAATTAGTTGAAATGATAGGGATTATCGTATTGCTTCGTTTCGCCTCCCTGATAAAAAACGGTGAGTTTAGGTGCGTTTAATGCTTTACGGATGTTGTTTTCGTTCGTTTTTGCTTTTACAAAATAAATTTTAGCCATGGCAACATTACCTTCCATCAGTGTTTGAAAACGGACAATCCCTTCGTCGTTCGACAGATGACTTTCTAAATACGGAAGCCAACGTGCCTTATCGGGATAAATAATTTCCGGGAGGGTGATTCCGTAAACAGCCAGATTGCCGGAAGAATAGCTGTCATAATTATTAAAACTTTCGTCGAAGGGTGTAAACATCCGCTTATAAAATTCATCCACCGGCAGGGTAGAGGTAGTTAAATTTTCTTTGGCTATCCTGAAGTTGGTTTTTTCGGTAATACTTGTATTTTCAATAGTATAAGTTACTTCAGGCGCTTCAATCAGTTTCTGTATTCCGGGCAATCCAATGGCGGAGGAATTAAAATATATCCTTGCCAGCACGGGTTCGCCAAATTCTGTTTCTATACCAAAGATTGCCTGATTTTGCGAAAGCCGGGTGTTGAGAAAAAATTCGTCGTTGGCGTCGAAGAAGTTGTTGATTCGCAATTCAACCACCGAAAGTTGCCTGATATTTTGTCCGGGTTCTTTTAGTATGGTGGCTACTGGTGTAAAAATAGCTTTTTTGATTTCGGTGGCATTGGTTTGCAGCGGATCGAAAAATATTTTAACGGAATGATGTTTGACAAAAGTTTCCACGCCCAGCACGCCTTTTACATCCTTCATTTGTTCGGCAAAGGAGGTGGAACTGCCAAAACATTTAATATTTTTTAATCCGGATTGCTGGTAGATGGCGGCTTTGCCGAGTTGTGCGGGAGTGCCCCAGCGCAGGCTGATGGTTGGTACTTCGTGTGATGAGGAAATGATGATGGCAAAGGCGATTAGAATAATTACAGCCATAGGAGGAAGCCATTGCCAACGGTGGTGATTGATGGTTAACCTATTTTTTTCGGGGCATGCCGTGATGCAATCGCCACATAAATGGCAATCCATATGATTGACTTTCGTCGTTTGCGATACGGCAATTGCCATCGGGCAAGCTTTATCGCAACGACGACAATGGGTGCAGGTTTCATCATCGCGGGTTATTTTCATTGGAGGAAAAATCCATCCTTTCATCCGTAAGGATTCCAATAAAAATCCACAGAAACAAACCGTCGCCAGATACCATACCCAGCTTATGGTTATCTTGAATACCAGAATAAGCAACAAATAAATCGCGGTGATAATTGCAAAAGCGATAAAATTGACAAAAATATTGGTAACGGCGCCAAGAGGACAAAGATATTTGCACCAGAATTGACGGATGAAAAACGAACCCGCAATGACGAAAAAAAGAGCAATGGCTGCATATAAAATAACTACATCGGCAGAGAAACCGGAAAAAGTTGCATAATATGGATCGAACTTGCGACAAAATAACTCGCTGGAACTGACGGTAAAATAAAAGGTGAAAAAAAGCAGGGCATATTTCAGTATTCGCAATGCCCGGTCGGTATAACCGGTAAGGGTAAAGTTGATTCGCAAACGTCTTCCCATCTTGCCAATCCATTCGGTAAATGTTCCGATGGGACAAACATAGCTGCAAAAGAGTTTCCCTAAAAGCAAGATGCCAACAATCAGGGCAAGTCCCATGGCAATCTGGAGAGTGGTCATGGAGCAGGCAAGGGAGTTGCTTACGAAATAACCCGATAAAGCCTGCATTCCGCCAAAAGGGCAGTAGGCTTCAAAATCAGCGGTATAGTTTTTGTCGAAAAAGGGACGTACAAGTAAATAAATGAGCAGAATAAGAATGAGCCATTGAATGGAAATACGGAAATAGTTGAATGGTGTACGTTTTGACAATTTAATCATTGGTAATTTTTTCGTTTTGAATGTACAAACATAAATAAATTATCTATTCCTGCAAGTTGGTGTGCATTATTTTAATATCTTTGTTTACCGGTTTATTATCTGTGTATTGAATATGAGGCTTTCTATTTATTTTTGTATTTTACTGGAAGCATTTTTGGTTCGTTTTTCTTCTGCTCAGGAATCAGTCGAAAATCACCGTATCATGTTTTATAATACCGAAAATCTTTACGATCCGTTTGACGACAGCACGCAGTCGATAGCAACCATTCCGTTCCTTGGTTTCAGCACCTGGAACTATTTCCGGTTTCAGAAAAAAATTCTGAATCTTTATAAAATAGTGATGGCTGTCGGGGAATTGTCGCCACCGGATATGGTAGGTTTGTGTGAGGTTGAAAACCGTTTTGTGCTTAATCAATTGGTATATAATACGCCGTTAAAGCAATTTCAATACGGAATAGTTCATTACCAATCGCCTGACCGGCGAGGGATAGATGTGGCATTGATTTACCGCAAGCAAAATTTTCGGATTTTAGCTGAGCAAGCCTTCGGAATATATTTTCCGGCGGATACTTCATGGAGAACCCGCGATATTCTGTATGTGAAAGGAATAATAGCGGAAAAGGATACGTTGCACTTGTTTGTCAATCATTTTCCATCCAAACTCGGCGGGAGTCTGGCTTCGGAAGCCAAACGCAACTTTGTGGCTTCGGTTTTGCGTCAGAAAATTGATTCATTATTTTTGGCAAACTCCGGTTCAAATATTATCCTGATGGGTGATTTTAATGATGAACCGGAAAGCCGGTGTCTGAAAGAAACAGTAAAAGCAAGAACCGATAGTGTGGGCGGAATCGGTCCCGACGAACTTTTTAATCTTTCGGCGGCTTTAACGAAAAATTCGGGAATAGGAACTCATAAATACCGTGGCCGCTGGTCGGTAATTGACCAGTTTATGGTTTCCAGAAATATGGTAGGAAATTCGACAATAAAGGTGGCTAAAGCCGGTATTTTTGCACCCGGTTTTTTGCTCGAGGACGATACTTCCGGATTGGGGAAGAAACCCTTCCGGTCGTATTCCGGATACCGGTATACCGGAGGCTACAGCGATCATTTGCCGGTTTATCTGGATTTGGTCGTAAAATAATGACTCTTATACTTTTGAAAAAAAATGCCATGCAACAATCGGATAATGCCGGTAATCATCTAAAATTTCTGTTGTTAACAACCGGAATTTCTCTGATATGCTTTATCTTTTCGTACGTTGTCGTGTTGTTTCTCAACCGGTATGCTACGGTATATATTGCTACCGATTTTGGTATTCAATGGAAAATAGCACACAACCAGGTTGTTTTCCTGACGCCGGTGAAATCGGTGTTGTGGACTCGCGATGCCGTGATTTCGGTAGCCGTTGCCGGATCCATTTGTTGTCTGATTATTGGAACCCTGGTTTTATGGCTGGTCAATGTGATAAAGAAACCGGGCTTTGCGCTAAATCTGATCCTGGTTTGGCTTATTTTCCATGCCTTTAACCTTTCTTTTGGATGGATACCTTCCGTTTATTTATATGCTGCAATAACCGGAAATCAGCCAGTAATACCCATGGATACGGGAATTGCTTTTGCACTAAGCATTATTGCCATTTATTTTTTGGCACGAATAGGTTTCCATTCCCGTACGTTGATTTTTCGTAATGCCGGTGAAGCAGGTTGTAATTCCGTAAAGGGAAAACGAACATTTTTGTTTTTTGCTGTAGCCGTTCCCTGGTTGATGGGAAGCATCTTTTGCATTTTTTTTATGGTTTCGGAGATTCGATGGGAAATTGCGATTAATTTTCTGATAATGATATGCATTGTTATTCCTGTATTTATAAGGTCAAAAAAGAATCAGTAAGCAACGACACAGTTAATTTGGAAAGAATTTTTGGATATCCTGCCTTTGCCGTATAGCTATTTCGTTAATTTTATTTGCTTTACGGATAAATACGCTTCAGTGTATTACAAAATAATAAATAAAAAATTTTGCATTTATTAGGATATGCCAAAAGAAAGGTTATTTTTATAGCGTTTTTTTTCAAAAAAATATTTATCAAGTAATTTATTCATATTCAATTAAAAAATAACTTATGAAAAAACAACTACTCTTATTTTTGACATTGTTTATAAGCCTGCTTGCTTTTTCGCAGGTTGAACAAAAGCCTTTATCCGATTATGTTATAAGTCGAACAACGGATAAAAATGGTAAGGAAATCACCGGAGTTAAGGTTCCCGGCATTCCGCCAAAGGATTATCGTGCACCCATAGCTGTGCCATCACGAAGCGCTGTGATATTAAATAATGTTCCGGCGTTTAGCTGGTCGTTTGGTTGTTCGGCAACTTCTGCTGCAATGATCGCAGGATATTACGACAATAACGGTTTCCCGGATATGTACACCGGACCAACTAACGGCGGCGTGATGCCCATGAATAATAGCTCATGGGGTTCAGTTACCATTAACGGGGAAGTCCGCGACCAATGTCCGTTAAGCGCTACCCGGATGGATGTTGACGGACGAACCACGCGCGGACATGTGGATGATTATTGGGTGGTTTATGGTAGCACCGCAAACGATCCATATATTACAAATGGCTGGACACAACACGCTTACGGAGATTGTACCGGCGATTACATGGGAACCAACCAGTCTGCTCTGGGTAATTCCGACGGCTCAACTTTATTTTATTACTATAATGATGGGACTGCTTTATATGATTATACAGGATGCGAACCCGCCAATATTGACGGTTGTCACGGCCTGCGCGATTTTTATACTTCGCGTGGTTATACCGTAACTCAAAATTATACCCAGCAAATTTACGGACTCAACGGGAATACGACAGGCTTTACCTTTGCTCAGTATAAACAGGAAATAGATGCCGGATTTCCGGTGCTTATTCAGGTTAACGGACATACCATGGTAGGTTATGGCTATGATGATACCGGAAATACCGTTTATGTTCATGATACCTGGGACTATAACAACCACAGCATGACCTGGGGGGGCAGCTATTCCGGATTGCAGCAATGGGGCGTAACGGTTGTTCGGTTACAACCGGTTTTTAATACCATTCCTATTTCTCAAGCCAGAACGCTTCCCATTGGCGATACGGTTACTGTTCAGGGTATACTTACCGCTGACCGTATTATTACGCGTTATACCGGTTATATGCAGGATGCCACTGCAGGAATTGCTATTTATGATGTAGCAGCCAATCATCTCATGGATAGCCTTAAACCTGGTGATATTTTTGTTGTTTCCGGCGTTTTGAAAAATTATAGCTCATTGCTTGAAATTAGTCCGGTAACAGCCGTAACTATACTTTCGAGGAATAATCCTATTCCGGCTCCGGTTGTAATTACGCTTCCGCAAATAAGCGATACGTATGAGGCAATGCTGGTGAAATACGAAAATGTACATTTTGATGCTGCCTCGCAAGGTACTGCCTTCAGCGGTGGAACCACAGGTAGAAATTATAATGTTACCGATGCAAACGGCATTGTTACCCAAATACGTATTTTACCTGCCACCAACATCGTCGGCAAAATAATACCTGTCGGCAACGTTAATATCACGGGTTGCCTTAGCCAATACAGCTCGAATCCAGCTACCGGTTATCAGTTAATTCCCCGTTCAATTTCCGATATCGAAACCTTGCCAACGGTAATTGCCGATTATGAAACAGGAACTTCCCCGTTTGTGATGAACTGTATGTCGAACGGAAGCCTTTGCGGCGATCCCAATACCTTGGCAGTAATAGACAATCCTTTTCCTTCGGGCATCAATACCAGTTCGAAAGTGGTACGCTTTACCCGTGCGTCGGATGGTGATCCCTGGGCAGGTTTTTTTGCCTCTCTCAACGATTCGCTAAACATTACCAACAAAAAGTATATTCATGTAAAAGTGTATAAGCCACGTTTAAGTCCTGTTAATTTTAAACTCGAAAACGGACCGGCAGGAACTCTTGAGATAGCTTCAAAATATCCGCAAACGGAAATAAACGGATGGCAGGATATGGTCTTCGATTTTTCATCCAAGACCGGCAAGTATTCTACCATCGTATTTATGCCTGACTTTGCCAATCCGGTAAATCTGAATCAGAACATTGAAATTTATTTTGACGATATTCTCCTGAGCGATGATTCATTGCCTGCTGGCGGAATCAGTCAAACATTTGATGTGCCGTTTACCATTGTTGATAACACTCAAACGTACCAGAATATCAAAATTAAAGGCTTAATGACTCAATGGAATACAATGCCGATGTATGATGATGGTACCAACGGTGATGCCATTGCCGGCGACCACATCTGGACAGCTATTTTGCCGGTATTGCCGGGAACTTACGATTGGGGAGCCATAGAAGACGACGGTTCACAATGGGGTATCTGGCTGTTGCCTCCCGGACAAAATCAGGTATTTACTCTCGATGGCGCAGGAAATATTTCAGGGCAAACATCTTATACCATCCCTGGCAATGTTACGGAATATCCGGTAGAATTTACGGTAACCGATGAAGGTAAAACCGAAACCGGCATTATGCTCAAAGGATCGTTTACCAATTGGGTAAGTGTGCCTATGCTGGAAACGCCTGCAGGCAGTGGTATCTGGAAAACAACAATTACCATTGCTGTCGGCGATACCAATCAATGGACAATCGTTAATGGCGCCGGTGAATATTTGTTTGTTGCTCATGGTTTACCCGGAAACAACCTGGTGTTTGTTGTTAATCCCGATGGCTCTGTTACCGGGCAAACGCAACTTATTTTGCCTCCCGCTGTTGGATTATCACTAACCTTTAATGTGGATTTAACCGACCTTATCAATGCAGGAGGATTTGATCCGAATACTGATTTTGTAGATATTGCCGGTACATTTAATAGTTGGTTAGGTTCTTCAGCAATGACTCCTCTATCAGGAAATATTTACACCATTTCTACCAGCAACTGCTACCAACCCGGACAGGAAGTGGAATTTAAATTCCGTAAAAATTTTAATTGGAATACCTGTGAAACTCCTGACGATGGTGCTGGTTATTTAAACAGACATTACACGGTGGTAGAAGGTGCCAATGTTTATAATTGTGTTTGGGGCGATAATTTTTATCATAATATCGGATATGTTCCCGTAAATGATACAATTCACACTACAGTTGGAACTTATTTCAACCAAATCGGTTTACCCGGAAGTGTTGAAGTAACTTTGGGAACACCCGATTCTCTGCTGAATAATGTTTATTTAAATGTTACCTGGGATTCAACTTCGTATGATCCCAATATTACCGGAATCTATCCTGTGATGGGAACCCTTTCCCTTGTTAAAGATGGTATCACCTATTATAATGGATATGATATAATGGCTAGTATTGTGGTAATTGTAGATGCACTTCCCATGCACTTCGTTTTTGAAGGCGGAAATCCGGCTGACCCGGTGTGGACGATTTATTTATCCGGAGCTTCGGTTAACGGAACTAATTTACAACCTATGGATGAGATTGCAGTTTTTGACGGAACCACTATGGTCGGTGCCTGCCGTTTGACGGAACCACTAACACCTGAAACAGCGCTCAATCATTTTATCAGCGTATTTAAAACGCTAACCAATGGACCAGGTTATGTTCCCGGACATACATATACTTTAAAATGCTGGCTTGCAAGCGAACAAACCGAAATGCAGTTTTCCAATGTTATCTTAAGCAATCCTTGGGGAGATGCCTATATGGGAACAACTTTCCCTGAAGGAGATGGAGAATACAGCATAGCCGATATAAGTTTTTATAATGCCGTTACCCATTCGTATAACCTGAATACCGGCTATCAGTTTATTTCTTCCTATGTTACACCACCTAATGCGGATATGACTGCCGTTTTGGCTGACCTGTTGAACAGCAACCTGAGTTTTGTACGTAGTTCCTCCGGTAATATGCTTCGCAAACTGGGGCCAAGCTGGGTAAATAATATCGGAAATTGGGTAATTACCGAAGGCTATTTAGTAAAGATGAATGCCCCGGATGATTTTGTCATTACTGGCACACCAGTTGATCCGCTCACGCCGATCAACCTGAATACCGGCTATCAGTTTATCAGCTATTTTCACGATTATCCGATGGATGCTTCTGCTGCCTTTGCGGGAATTCTTAACAATAACCTGAGTTTTATCCGAAATTCGGCAGGCAATATGCTTCGCAAACTGGGTCCCAACTGGGTAAACAATATCGGTAATGTTGTTCCCGGCGAAGGGTATCTGGTAAAGATGAATGCACCATCAACACTGATTTATCCGGTGGGAACCAAGTCTGAATCAATCAAAAATAAGGTGGCAATTCAACACTTCAACTTTGAAGGTGGTAATGCAGCCGACCCGGTGTATACCATTTATATTTCGGATGCAACTATCAATGGCTACAGCTTACAATCTGGCGATGAAATTGGTGTATTTGATGGAAATACCTTAGTCGGAGCCTTGGCATTAATACAAACTCCAACGATGGAAAACCAGTTTGAAAATGCCATTCCTGTTTTTGCCACCCTGAATTCCGGTGAAGGTTTCACAGCCAATCATCCGGTAACGTATAAGATATGGTCAGCTTCACAGGGAATGGAATATGATGGAGTAAACGTTACGCTGAGCAATCCTTACGGAGATGCTTATACTGGCAACGTTTATCCCAACAGTGACGGAGTGTATAGTATTGCTTCGCTGAAGGCAACCGTTACCGGAATTAACAGCCTGGACAGGACGGAAGTAGCAGTTTATCCCAATCCCAGCAACGGAGAGTTTACCCTGCAATTCTTCAATAACTATGCTCAGGAGTATACGCTTAGTATATTAAACAGCATGGGTGTTGTCGTTTTTCAAAAGCAGCATCTTTTGATGAATAAGGGTAGCAATATACTTACCTTAAACCTGAATAATTTAGCTGAAGGCGTATATACTTTATCCGTTCAGGGAGATAAAAACGTCATTAATCAGCGTTTAGTGATTAAAAAATAGCTAAGCCCGACTTGGTTGAAGGGTAAGTTTTCGTATAACCAAAAACCGGATTTCGACTGAAATCCGGTTTTTTAATGCATATACCATTCGATTTAAATATCAATATTCTGATTAATAATAATATATGATTCAGAGCCGAAAATATTGGTATTTGGAGAATATTGTTTGTGGATAAAAAATTTTTTTTAGACGTTTTCTGAGATTAAAAGATGATAATATAATATTGTAATTATAAGAAAAATAGTATTTTGTAATAGTTTTATTGTTAAAATTAAAAGAAAAAAAGTGCGGCATTTAACAATTATATTATAAAAAAACAATTTTTTTAATAATAATTTTTGTTTTTATCAGAAAAAATGATTTTTTTTGATAAATATTTTTAATAGCAATTTTTTATATATCAAAATCTAGATTAATCCAATATTAACTAAACACAAACAACAATGAGAAAATTTTTACTTTTAATTTTTGCGTCTTTAATCAGTACCTGGCTGATAGGACAAACAACAGTAACTTTAGGAATCGGAACTTCTACCAATACCTCATCGGGATATCCGTGTCCTTATGCCAATTATTACAAAAATTGCCGGACACAATATCTGGTAACAGCCGCAGAATTGACTGCGCTGGGTGTAACTTCAAGCAATATCACAGCTTTGGCATTTAATGTGAGTGCATTAAATGGAGTTTCAGCGCTGCCAAATTTTAGCATCAAGTTAAAAGCCACTACGGCTACGGTGCTAACGACAACCTTTGATAATACTGGTTTATCAGAAGTATTTCTTGCACCTTCCCTTACGGTAACTACCGGATGGAATACGCACACATTTACTACCCCGTTTTTCTGGGATGGCACTTCCAATGTATTGATCGATATTTGTTATTCATTAACAACGTCATATACTAACAATCCTTCAGTTTATTATACTGCTACTACCGCTGTAACATCAGCTTATTACAGAAACGATTCTAATATAGCCTGCGGTACGACCAGCGCAGCAACCACTTCAAGCAACCGCGCCAACATGCAAATAACCTATCAGGCAGTAAGTGGTCCCTTACCTCCATCCAATCTGGCAGCTACGGTCATCAATGATTCACAGATTAATTTGGGATGGACAAAAAATGCAGCAGCTAATAATGTAATGGTAGCTTTCAATACAACCAATACTTTCGGAACCCCGGTAAGCGGTACGGCTTATACTGCCGGACAATCCATTTCCGGCGGCGGAACGGTTATCTATAATGGTTCGGATGTTGCCTTTAATCATACCGGTTTGTCAGCAGGCACTACCTATTATTACAAAGCATGGTCAGTTGATGGAACTGTAGCATATTCAAGCGGTATAAGCACCAGTGCTACTACTATGTTTGCATCGCCATATACCCAGAATTTTGAAAGCGGATTAACGCTACCCTTGGGATGGGGTGGTACCATGTCGGTAATAGCCAATCATGGTACTTCATCTTCCAATGGATTAACATATGAACTTTGGAGTTCTGCAACTTCAGGCAATGCGACGACCCCCTGTTTTGGAAATATTCCTTCTTCCTGTTTCCTCGAATTTGACTATCGCATTGTAAACTGGAGTGGCTATCCTGCTACTGCTACTACATTGGGTGCTAGTGATAAAATTGAAATTCAGGTATCAACCGATAATGGCGCTACATATACTACAATATATACCATCAATCAAGCCAACCATGTTACGAGTACAAGTTTTGTAAACAAAAGCATTGATTTAAGCACCTATGCAGGACAAAATGTAAAATTTAAATATTTATTGACGTGGGGTACAGGTGATTATTATGTTGACGTTGATAATTTCCATGTATATGTGCCTTCTCCTATGGCTTATGTGTCTTCTACCACTGCCCAGATAACCGGAATCCTTCCGCAGGGAGCTACTAACCAGTTAATAAATGGTTTACAGGTGGTAACATCAGGTTCATTGACTCCGTTACCCATTAGTTCCATTACATTCAACACTAATGGAACAACCAATGTTTCAGATATTGTTAATGCAAAATTATGGTCATCGGGAACTAATTCAAGCCCTTCATCAGCAACAATGATTGGCGATGTAATAGTAAATCCTTCGGGAATAATGACTTTTGATACCGGTACGGGTTTACCTATTACTTTAGCCAACGGAAACAATTATTTTTGGTTAACGTATGATGTTTCACCCTCAGCTATTCCTGGCGATGTGTTGGATGCTGAATGCAATTCATTTATTTTTGGTGGGATAAGTGAGATACCCACAATACAGGCTCCTGCCGGAAATCGTTTGGTACGGACTCCTTTATCTGGAATTTATACCATAGATAATACGTTGCCAACTGGAGGTACAAACTATGCCAGTTTTGATGATGCCATTAATGAACTCGATATTTTAGGCGTGAGCGGGGCTGTAACATTTAATGTTACTGCCGGACAAACATTCAACGTTACCTGTGGAGCATCGCCTTATAATTATGCTTACGCAATAACGAAATCGGGCACGGCTGCCAATCCTATCATTTTTCAGAAATACGGAACCGGCGATAATCCTATCGTTAATATTACTGGTACATCTGCTACCAATGATATAGGATTTTTCCTCTATGGTTGCGATTATGTAACATTTGACGGAATCAAAGTAATGGATGCCGGCACTACTTCAAGTAATTACCTTGAACGGGGTTTCTATCTCCAGGGTCCTGCCGATAATAATTGCAATAATGTTACCATTAAAAATTGTATTGTAGATTTAACCAAAACCAATACCAGTTCATATGGAGTATATTCGTATTCCTATACTCCCACCAGTCTGGTTAATACAAACAGTAATAATAAGTTTTTGAATAATACTGTACAGGATTGCTACAATGGATATTATTTCAGTGGCAATTCCACTTATCCCGACAACGGGAACGAAATCGGAACAGTATCCGGCGGAACGAGTACCATTACCAACATTACCAATTATGGTATTTATTACACAAATCAAACCGGGCTGAAAATTTACGGGAATACTATTAATAATATAAGCAGCAGCAGTGGTGCAGTTTATGGTATTTACGAAAGTTCTGGTTCTACCAACACGGTAGATATTTATTCGAACACTATAAGCGCTCTTTCCAGCACCTCATCCTATGCTTATGGTATATATATATCCACTGGAACAACTCATAATGTGTATTCTAATACCTTGTTTGATATTTCATCCAGTATTTCCGATGCCTATGGCTTTGCCATTTCTTCAGGTACCAACACAATTTACAAAAATAAAATTTATAATGTAAGATACACCGGAACATCAACTTATACGGCAAATGGATTGACAATTTCGGGAGGTGTACTGAATAATGTTTATAATAATTATATTTTCGACATTAAAGCGACTTCATCCACTTCCAGTCCAGGAACCAAAGGAATGAATATCAGCGGAGGAACTACCGACAATGTTTTTTATAACACCGTATACCTTGATTATACATCGGCAGTAGCTTCCAATTCCAGTGCAGCATTATATGTTTCGTCGCCTACTACACTCGATTTGCGTAATAACATTTTTATTAATAATAGTTTGATGACTACCGGTACCCGTGCAGTGGCTTTTCATAAATCCAGTTCAGGATTTGGAATTATTTCGGCTAATACAAACAATAACTTGTATTATGCAGGAACTCCCGGAACCAAAAATCTTATTTATTATGATGGAACCAACAGCTATCAAACACTGGATGCTTATATAGCAGCTATTTCAACCAAAGATCAGCAGGCAAAAACCGAAAATGTTCCATTTGTAAGTACAACTTCACCTTACGATTTGCATGTCAGCACGGCTGTGGCTACGCAAGCAGAAAGCGGTGGAATACAGGTAACAACGCCTTTTGCAGTTGCCAATGATTTTGATGGCGATATTCGCTGGGGCGAAACGGGTTATGCCGGTTCGGGTTCAAGTACCGACATTGGTGCCGATGAATTTAATGGAATAATTATGGATTTAACTCCTCCGTCCATAGTTTATACAGCTCTTACCGGAACTACTTCTACATCCAACCGTACGTTAACCAATGTTGTAATTACTGATATTTTAAGCGGTATCAATACGACTTCCGGTACTAAACCTCGTCTTTATTTTAAAAAATCGACCGACAATAATGCCTATGTAGGTAATACTTCAGCAGATAACGGCTGGAAATGGGTGGAAGCAACCGGTAATTCTTCGCCTTTCAGTTTTATCGTTGACTATTCTAAACTGAATGGCGGTTCGGTTGCTGCTAATGATGTTATTCAGTATTTTGTGATAGCACAGGATTTGGCTACTACTCCGAATGTGGGAATCAATACAGGTTCGTTTGCAGCCAAACCCGCCAGTGTAGATTTAACTGCTACGGCTTTTCCTATTGGTGGTACACCTTTTTCCTATGGAATTTTTTCCTCCATTGCCGGTAACATTAGCGTTGGAACCGGACAAACCATAACCAGTCTGACGGCTAACAATGCTACGGGTTTGTTTTATGTACTTAACAATTCTGTGGTAACCGGAAACCTTACGGTTAGTATAGTTTCCGATTTAACGGAAACCGGGGCAACTGCTCTTAATCAGTGGGTAGAAGAGGGTGCAGGCAATTATACCCTGACCATTCAACCATCTAATGCAACAGCTAAAACCATTTCAGGTGCATATGCCGGTAGTTTAATCCGAATTAATGGCGCTGACCGTACGACTATTAATGGAAATTTTAATAGTTTGGGCAAATATCTAACGTTTATTAATTCCAGTACAAGTTCTCCCAAAGTGTTTGAATTTTTGACGGGATCGGGTAATAATGCTATCAAAAACTGCAATATTTCCACAGGAACCATTTCCAGTGGTGCTTATGGGATTTATGCGAACGCTTCGGGTGTTGATAACCTGGTGATTGATAATAATGTGATTACCAAAACATATTACGGAGTAAGTATTAATGGCATTTCCGGCGGTGTAAATTATAACGGTCAGATTACAAACAATATCATTGGTTCGGCTACCGATGCCGAAGCTGTTGCTTACCGGCCGGTGGTTATCACTTATGCCGATAATATGCTTATCAGCAATAACGAATTGAAAGGAGCTCCTGCAGGCGTATCTACTTATTATCAATGTGGTGTGTATGTGGGAACAGGATCTACAAATACCAAGATCAAAAAGAATATTATTCATGATTTCTATTATACCGGAACCAGCGGTTATGGTAATTATGGTATTTGGTATGCTTCTGATGCTTCGACGGTTACGCAAATTCATAACAACGTTATTTATAATATAAAAGCAGATGGCGATCAGTCGGCAATAAATTATAATCCTATTGGAATTTATGTTTCTGCCGGAGGTAATTTGCAGATTTATTACAATTCTATTTACTTGTCGGGCAGTACTCTCGGAAGTTCATATTCCGGTCAAAGTATTGGCGTTGGCATTGCCAGCGGTATCACTTTGGTTAATCTGCGCAATAATATTATCCAGAATTCCATGACTACTGCTGCCGGCACAGGGGTCAATAAAACGTATGCTGTTTATTGTCTTTCTCCCAATACCGCCTTCACCGCCATCAACAATAACGACTATTTTGTAAACGGGATTAATCCTCAAATAGGTTATCTGGCTGGTGATTTTGCAACATTGGCAGCCTGGAAAGGTGCTACAGGACAGGATATTGCTTCTATAAATGCCGATCCATTATATACTTCTACATCTAATCTTACGCTGAGTACTTCGCCGGCATCGCCTGCTATCGGATTTGCCATTCCACTTTCAGGTATAGTTGACGACGATATTCTTAGCAATCTTCGTAGTCTCAGTTTTCCAACGATAGGTGCCTATGAATATACAGCCGTTGTACCGACAGTATTTAATGTTAGTGGTTCCGGTGAATATTGCCAGGGTTCTTCCGGTTTAACCGTTACCCTGAGCGGCTCTGAAACCGGAGTTAATTATCAGTTGATGAAGGATAATGTAAATCTGGGCGATGTGGTTGCCGGAACGGGTGAAACATTGAGCTGGATTGATTTACTGGCTGGAACATATACCGTGAAAGCAAGCATGGCTGCAAATGGCCTGTCAATTATGATGAATGGAAACGCAGTTATTACAGAAACTATTCCGTTGCCTGTAAGTGTTTCCATCTCAGCTTCAGCTAATCCGGTATTTGAAGGAACAGCGGTTACCTTTACAGCTATTTCTCAAAATTCAGGTTCAGATCCGGTTTACAACTGGTTTGTAAATAATACTTTGCAAGTTGGATCAATATCTTACACCTATGAATATGTCCCGGCAAACGGCGATCAGGTGTATTGTATACTAACTTCAAATATTATTTGTGCAACCAATAATCCTGATACTTCCAATGTGGTGGATATGCAGGTAAATCCTAACACCATTACTCAAAACTATGACCTAATTTCAGGTTATCAATTTATTTCTTCTTATGTCATACCTACCGATCCGGATATGATGGAAATTATGACTGATCTTTTGGATAATAACCTGAGTTTTGTTCGGAATTCCAATGGAAATATGCTGCGGAAAATCGGTCAAAGTTGGGTAAATAATATTGGTGATTGGAATATAACAGAAGGGTATATTGTTAAGATGAATGCTCCCGGTAATTTAAGCATCACCGGATTACCCGTTGACCCGCTTACTCCTATCAACCTGAATACTGGTTATCAGTTTATCAGTTATTTCCACGATTATCCGATGGATGCCTCTACTGCTTTTACGGAAATTCTTAATGATAATCTGAGCTTTATCCGCAATTCGACAGGTAATATGCTTCGCAAAATAGGTTTGTCCTGGGTAAATAATATCGGAAACGTTATCCCCGGCGAAGGCTATCTTGTAAAGATGAATGCACCGGCAACACTGATTTATCCGGCAGGAACCAAGTCCGAATCAATCAAAAATAATGTGGCAATTCAACACTTCAACTTTGAAGGCGGCAATGCAGCCGACCCTGTTTATACCATTTATCTATCAGAATCCAATATTAATGGTTACAATCTGCAAGCCGGAGATGAAATCGGAGTATTTGATGGAAATACCTTAGTTGGAGCCTTGGCATTAACACAAACTCCAACGATGGAAAATCAGTTTGAAAATGCTATTCCGGTTTTTGCCACCCTGAATTCCGGTGAAGGTTTCACAGCCAATCATCCGGTAACGTATAAGATATGGTCAGCTTCACAGGGAATGGAATATGAAGGCGTAAATGTTACGCTGAGCAATCCTTACGGAGATGCTTATACTGGCAACGTTTATCCCAACAGCGACGGAGTGTATAGTGTTGCTTCGCTAAAGGCAACAACGAATGGTGTAGGAGAATTGAGTTTGACTTCCGTTCAGCTTTCTGTTTACCCCAATCCAAGCAATGGGAATTTTACTGTTGAATTAAATTCAGGACAAAAACAGGAAGTTGATATGAAGATTACCAATTCATTAGGTGTAATTGTTTATCAAAAACTGATGGCTTTGCCAAATGGGAAACAAATTACAGAAATCCATTTGAACAATTTACCGGACGGAATTTATACGATTAGTGCAAGGAATAAAGAAGGGATAATTAATAATCAATTGATAATTAATAGATAAACCTCTTTTGATCCTTTTTATTGAAAAACCTCGCCAATTATGGCGGGGTTTTTTTATTTTTTTTATAATTTTAGAGTAAAATTTTCTACTTTTTTAGAAATAAATTTTCTATAAAAAGTGAAAATATTTATAATACACAGAAAAACAGAACAAAAAAAATAATTTTAAAATTGTTTTTTTTAATAAAAAAATTGTAAATTTAAAGCGGATTTTATATATAGAAGTTATATGTTTCGCTTGCAAGCTTGATTTGATGTGCCAGCAATAGTAAAATTACAGATTTTCAATATTTTGCTTTAAATTTCGACAATTACAGATTCTTAGATCTCAACAGATTTTTTCGTAAAGCAAAGTATCAACCAACAAAATTTTTCAGATAATTTTTGCCCTTTCAATTTTTTGAAAGGTTGTAGCGCCAGTTGACTAAATATTATTATAAGTCGTTGTATTACAATGCTATTAATTTTGGTGAGGGATAATTATTTTCTGTATTTTAAAAGAATACCATTACTTTATAATAAACGTATTTACAAACCATAAATCAAAGAAAGGAGGTAATTTTCAGATAATTAATGCATTATCTTCAAAATCATGAAATAAACAGAACATTAGTTACTTAATTCTATTGTAGATTTAAAAAGCAAAAATCAATAAATGTATTCGTGTATTGATAAGTAAACTTAATTATTCACTAAATTTAGTTATAATGAAATCAAAATTACAATTTCTTAAGGTTTTTCTGATCCTGATAGTTTTTTTGATAGGCAATTTATCTTTTGCCCAACAAAAAAACATGATCGAAAAAATGAATTCAGCCAAAGAAACGCTGATTAAATTGAAGACCCAACCAGCAGATAGTAAGCCGTATGTTTTCGTAAATCCTTTAAATATGAACATACCCATTTCCCACCCAACAAATTTTTCGGGAAATAACGCTATTGCTGGAGTTTTAACGTATTGTTCAGCAACCGCCTCCACATGTGATGAATATATCAGTAATGTAACTTTTGGAACCATCAATAATACGACAGAGTGCACCACCGGAGGTTATGCCGATTATTCTAATCTTACCAATACTATTTACCCCGGAATTTCTCAACCCATCACTATTACCAACGGAACTCCTTACTCTTCAGATCAATGCGGAATATGGGTGGACTGGAATGGCAATACTGATTTTACCGATGATGCTCCGATTATCGTTAGCGGTAGTCCTGGTGGTGGTCCATATACCGCTACCATCTCAGTTCCAACGGGTACAAATCCCGGATCATACAGGATGAGGATCAGGATTATGTATACTGGGACTCTGAGTCCTTGCGGAAATACAACCTATGGAGAAACAGAAGACTATACGGTTATCGTTAGTAGTGGTTCTGCCGTTCCTGTAATACAGGTTGCTCCTTCAAGTTTAACTCAAACATTGTTTGAAGGTGAATATACTACTCAGGCACTCACGATAAGTAACTTAGGAACCGCTACGCTCGATTATAGTATTGATGTGAATTACCTGAAAAGAATAGTTAAAAGGGAAAAACTCACTAAAGATAACGAGCCTACTGCTGTAATCAGTAAAAATAGCACTATAGGAGTAAAATATATTCCTGAATTTGGCAAAGATGCTACGATACTGTATAATCAAACCGGTAATCCTTCTGCCGAAGGCTCTCCCTGTTCACAGGCTCTTTCGGATTATCCTGAAGATTTTATGCAGGCTGCCGATGATTTTGTTGTTCCATCAGGATCTACCTGGAATATCAATGCAGTATATGCAGGAGGTATTTATTTCAATGGCGGTTATACCATTCCTGCTGTGCATGTGTATTTTTATCAAAATTCGGCGGAAAATAAGCCAGGAACATTGATTACTTCATTTTTAAATATTGGTTGCATGTCGGATGCCATAGGGAATGTGGGCATTATACTACCCTCTAATGTAACCTTGAGTAGTGGTCAATATTGGATTTGTATTCAGGCTGTGATGGACTTTACTAATTATGGACAATGGGCCTGGAGTAAAGAACTCGCTCCAACCATTTTAAATGAATACCAATGGCAGAATCCTCCAGATGGACTTGGCTCTGGTTTTACTACATGGACCAACGGCTCTATCGTTTTTGGCGGCGCTGACAACAATCTGACCTTTGCCTTGTTTGACGGCAATCCGTTCCAACAGGGATGGCTGACTGCCAATCCGGCTTCGGGTTCAATTCCTGCCGGTGGTTCGAATGAAATAACAGTAGGATTTGATGCTTCATCGTTAACTGCCGGCACGTATAATGGTAATATTGATGTGTCTAGTAATGATCCTGTTACTCCAGAAGTACAGATTCCCGCAACCTTAACGGTTAATACCGAAACTTCCATAAATTTACCTTTTATGGAAGATTGGGCTTCAGGTAGTTTTACAACCAATGGCTGGACTTTCATGAGTGGGCTACAAGGTAACTGGATGATTAGCACTTCCACTGGTAATCCTGCACCATCAGCGCAATTCAATTGGTCGCCATCTGTTACCAATTATTATTATTCCCTGCAATCTCCATTTCTTGATGGTACGGGAAAAACAGAAAATATCACTCTTGATTTTGATATTTATTTATCTAACTATTCCACTTCCACGGTTGAAGGACTTGATGTTTATATTTGGGATGGCGGCGGCTGGTATGTATTGCAATCGTTTACCAATCAAGGTGGCAGTATCCCATGGACGCCTATTTCTATAGATATTTCACCGTATGCTGTGGGTAATACATTTATGGTATCTTTTGATGCCTGGGGAGCAAATTCATTTAATATCAACAATTGGAATGTTGATAATGTGCATATTTATGGTGGCGCTTTAGATCCACAAATAGTTGTAAACCCAATGAATCTTACCCAAACAATTGTTCCAGATGGGACTGCGTTTCAGTATATGACTATTTACAATACGGGCTATTCTCCTCTCGATTTTAGCATGGCTATTGACTATCCTGTGAAATCGGTTAAGATTACACCCGCAGCAGCTAACAAGGGCATTGTAGGTAAAAAAATTGAAAAACCTACCACTCTTGGTAAATCGCTAAAATTACAGAGATTAGCAACTCCTAAATTTTCAAAAACAGCTCTTGCTCAGCATAAGCCATTGCTTAAAACGGGAAAAGCAAATAATACCGGTATAAAACCGGCAATTTCGGGTACATCGAAACATGCTTTACAGCAAGCTCCCAAATTTGGAAAATCCACCGTTTTGTACGACCAGACAGGTAATCAAACAGCTAATGGTTATTCTTCACAGGAATTCACCGATGCTACGGATTATAACAGCTATTGTGCTGATGATTTTATAGTTCCATCTGGTGGAAACTGGAATATTGGTAGCTTATATATTGGTGGAGTGTTTTATAACGGTGGATACACTGTTCCAGCAGTAAATGTATATTTCTACCAGGATGCTCCGGGCATGCCGGGTACTATGATGGCTTCTTTCTTAAATATTTCATGTACTGCGGATGCTTCAGGAAATGTAACTGTTACTTTACCAAGTTCGGTTACATTGTCTCCCGGTCATTACTGGTTGTCTGTTCAGGCAGTGATGGATTTTACTACTTATGGACAATGGGGATGGACAGCAGAATCTACTTCTACCATTCTTAATGAGTTCAACTGGCAGAATCCCGGCGGCGGTTTTGGAGGATGTACTTCATGGTGCAACGGATCAACGATGTGGTCTGGACTGGCCGGTTATAATCTGACGTTTGCCCTGCTCGAAGGTGGGGAAACTTATACCGTATGGTACGACCAGACTACTAATCCTTCTGCTGATGCCTGGACTTCGCAGGAATTTTTCGATTATCCGGAATATACTGGTCAGGCTGCCGATGATTTTGTCGTTCCTTCCGGGGATAACTGGGGTATTGGCTATCTTTACGTCGGTGGCGGTTTTTGGAACGGTGGATATACTGTTCCTGCTGTCAATGTGTATTTTTATCCGGATTCAGGCGGACCAGTAACACCCATGGTTTCATTTTTCGATTTGCCCTGTTTGTCAGACGCTACTGGTAATTTGGGTATTGCTTTACCCTCGACGGTTAACTTAGGCCCCGGACATTACTGGTTGTCGGTACAAGCTGTTATGGATTTAACCAATTATGGACAATGGGGATGGAATACTCAACTTCCGCCTCCCGTTGGATCTGAATTTTACTGGCAGAATCCGGGTGGCGGTTTTGGAAGTTGCACTTCATGGTGCCCCGCTTCCAGCGCTTTTGGGATAACTCCATGCGATCTTACCTTTGCTTTACTCAGCGGTGAGCCTGGCGGCGGAGAAGATTGGCTTTCAGCTAATCCTTTATCGGGAACCGTGCCTCCGGGCAGTTCGGTTAATGTTGAAGTTGGCTTTGATGCCACCGGACTGGATGAGGGTACCTATAATGCCAATATTGCCATCACAAGCAACGATCCGATTACACCATTGCTGGACATTCCTGTTACCATGAATGTACAAAATATTCAAGTAGTGGCTTTACCCTTCCTCGAAGACTGGTATTCGGGAAGTTTTGCTACCAACGGCTGGACTTTCTGGAACGGTAATCAGGGTAACTGGCAGATATATAGCAGTAATGGAAATCCTGCACCTACTGCCGGATTTGATTATGCGCCGGAAGTAACATCGTATGAATTTGATTTGTTATCGCCTGTTTTTGACGGAACTTCCAAATTAGCCAATATTACCCTCGATTTTGATTTGTTTTTAGACAATTATTCAACTGCAACTGTCGAAAATATGGCAGTAGCTATTAATAACGGAAACGGATGGTATGTTATAGCAAATTACGATAATCAAAATGGCAGCTTTGCCTGGACAACTAAATCATTTGATATTTCCTACTACGTTTTGGGAACTAATTTTCAGTTAGCGTTTGCGGCTTGGGGCGACGATTCGTATAATATTAACGAATGGTATGTTGACAATATTCACTTGTATGAAAAACAAACCGGAAACCTCAATGGTATTGTTTGTAAATTATCGGATTACCTACCTATTGATGGCGCAGAAATCGGAATAACAGATCAGTTGGGAAACTATAATTCAACATACAGTAATCCTGATGGTTATTATGAATTTAATAATCTTGGAGTTGGTAGCTATACTATTGAAGTTTCAAAGCCAGGGTTCAATGAGTTTTTTGATCAGGTAGTAATAGCAGCCAATCAAACCGTGTCGAAAGATGTTTTCTTAACCGCACCGACGATGGAAATTACTCCTCCTTCATTGAATGTTACCGTGTTGGTTGGCGAAACGGATACCGAAACATTGCTGATGAGTAATAATGGCGATGGTATGCTTGATTGGAACAGTGCTTCGCAGTACTCGGCAAAGCAAATTCAGATTCCAAAAAGCGATGGCAAGTTTCCTCGCGGGAAAGCTCCGGTTTCCATTGGGCATGCTCCGGTGGTTAATCATCCGGATTTGCCTTCGATTCTTGATTTGTTGAACGGTTCTACCGCATGGGCATTTGATATTTATCCGAATCAAAATTTCTTCTCGTTCAATACCGATGATCCATCAACTCCTAATATTATCAGTCCGATTGCTATTGCTCCTTTTGGTGGTTCCTTCGATAATGTGAATACCAATTATATCTATGTAATTGATTATAACGATAGCTATGTAAAGAAAGTAGAGGTGGCAACTGGCATTGTTTCCAATATTGGATTAGCCACTCCGGTTTCTGGACAATCGTGGACAGGCTTGACCTGCGATAAAACTACCGGACAGTTTTATGCTTCATCCACTGATATTAATGAATCGTATCTCTATTCTGTTGATGTAACAACCGGAGCCACAACCGTTATTGGACCTATGGGCATGCCAGCGTGTATTGATATTGCCGTGGATGGCAACGGTCAGATGTGGGGTATTGATATTGTTGGCGACAACTCTTACCAAATTAATAAAGCTACCGGTGCGTCCACGATGATAGGTTCCATTGGCTATGATGCCAATTATGCACAAGGCATGGGCTGGGATCCTGCAACCGATATTATTTATCTTGCAGCTTACAATAATGCAGGCGGAACCGGCGAGTTGCGTGTCCTCGACAAAGTTACCGGAAACACTGCCTTTATAGGCTATTTTGCTGGCGAAACAGATGCCTTGTCGTTCCCTGGCGGAGGAACTCCTCCCTGGTTTACGGTTAATCCTACTTCGGGTCAGTTGGCTCCGGGTACTTCGCAGGAAATTACGGTTACATTTAATGGAAGCTTTGTTCCTCCTGCGAAAAACTTTACGATGAACGGTGCCATTACTTACACTTCCGATCCTGATGTTGGTGTCGTACAGGTTCCGGTTAGTATGACCGTTGCCGATCTTCCGATGCACTTTGCCTTTGAAGGAGGTAATCCGGCTGATCCGGTGTGGACTATTTATCTTGCAAGCGCTATTTTTGAAGGAATGGATTTACAACCTCTCGACGAAATTGCCATTTTTGATGGCTCGACCATGGTTGGAGCTTTCCGCCTTACAGAAGTTCTTACAGGCAGCAACTGGCAGGATAATTTCATGACTGTTTTCAGCACACTTACCAATGGACCTGGATATGTGCCGGGTCATCCGTACCAGTTTAAATGCTGGTTAAATAATCTGCAACAGGAAGTGAATTTTGCAAATGTGGAACTGGAAAATCCCTATGGAGATGCATATACCGGTACTGTTTTCCCAACCGGAGACGGACTTTACAGTATTGCTAACCTTGAATTCCTTTCTACCGTTGCTCGCCAGTTTATGCTAAACCAGGGATACCAGTTTGTTTCGTCTTACATTATTCCACCCGATCCTGATATGATGGTTGTTCTGAATGAAATTCTTAATAATAATCTCGCCTTTGTACGTAACTCAGCAGGCGTTCAATTAAAAAAGATTGGACCTAACTGGGTAAATAACATTGGCGACTGGGTTATTACACAGGGCTACCTGTTTAAGATGAATGCAGCCGACGATTTTACCATTGTTGGAGCTCCTGTTGATCCGCAGACGCCAATTAATGTGAATACGGGTTATCAGTTTGTTAGTTATTTGTATGATTTTCAGATGAATGCGCTCAGTGCTTTTTCGAGTATTTTGGATAATCTTAGTCTCGTAAGAAATTCTTCGGGGGCTCAATTGCGGAAAATCGGACCCAGCTGGGTAAACAACATTGGTAATGTTATTCCCGGCGAAGGCTATCTTGTTAAAATGAACGCCCCTGATGTTTTAGTTTATCCAGTTGATAAAAAATCTATGGCAAATAATCTGAAGTTATCGGCACAACATTTTATCTTTGAGGGGGGTAATGCTGCCGATCCGGTGTATACCATTTATGTATCTGATGCAAGCATCAATGGATATACTTTGCAGGCTGGCGATGAAATTGGCGTATTTGATGGAGAAATCCTGGTCGGATCTCTCGCTTTGACTCAATCTCCGACTACCGAAAACCAATTTGATAATTCTATTGCGGTATTCTCGACACTGAATTCGGGACAAGGCTATATCGCTAACCATCTTATCTCGTTTAAAATTTGGTCTGCGACCCAAGGAATAGAATATGATGCAGTTTCATTTAGTTTCAGCAATCCTTACGGTGATGCTTATACAGGAAATGTTTATCCGAATAGTGATGGAGTATACAGCATTGTTTCGTTAAGTGAATCGCTGACGGGTACAGGCAATTCGGTATCATTATCAAATTTAATGAGCGTTTATCCTAACCCGTTTAGCAAAGTTACGACTATTGAATTCAATCTGACTTCTGTTTCCAAGGTAAAACTATTGGTTTACAATGCCGTTGGTGAACAAGTGGCAGTAATAACCGACAGTGAGTGGGGTACAGGAAAACATGAATTATTGTTTGATGCTTCTATCTTGCCGCAAGGTTTATATAATTTGCGTATGAATGTAAGCAATAACGCCACAACGTTGACACAACTCAAACGAATTGTCGTTGTCAGGTAAGAATTATTACTGATTAAATCTCCCGCTCATCGTGGAGCGGGAGATTTTTTTAATTCAACAAGAATTATGAACTTTTTAATTTCTTTAAACTTAGTCTGATTTAATGTAATTTATTAATAAACAGAAGTTTATATATGGTTGAATTTTAGTAACAAGTTCGTATAGGATTTTTAAAAAAATATATTAAAAAAAACATCGGGTTTGTAATTTATTAAATGTTTTTTTATTATTTTTAAAAGCTCATTAAGCGTGAGCTTATTTGAGAGTTTTGGTATGTGCTATGTAATTGTAAATAAGTTAAGTAGAAATAAAATTCATTTTAAAAATTATTGTTAATTTAAACGTAAATCTATGAAAAAAATTACATTTTTGTTGATTCGCAAATTTTTCATCATTATTGTTCTGATACTGATATTTTCAAATGCAAGGGCTCAGCATTTTAGTTTCGAGGGTGGCAATCCTGCCGATCCCGTCTGGACCTTATATTTTTCAGGAGCAACTTTTGATGGCCAAAATCTGGTTTCTGGTGATGAAATTGCTGTATTCGACGGTTCAAAAATGGTAGGAGCGTTTGTTCTTGATAAAATTTGTACTCCCGAAAATGCGTTTTCCAATGACCTAAGCGCATTTAAAACATTAACAAATGGTCCGGGGTGGGTTTCAGGGAACGCAGTTTCATTTAAATGTTGGGATGCCAGTACCGGAATAGAAAGTTCGGTATGTACCCCCACATATACCGATCCATACAATGATCCATGGTGCTGGACTCAAAATATCTTTCCTCCGGGCGATGGTTATTATAGTGTTGTTTCTGTTGCTTTTATTACCCAAAACATTCCGGTAACTGGCATAACAGTCAATCCTCATAGTTTGGGTTTAACGACAGGGGAAACAGGGCAGCTTACCGCTACTGTAATACCATCTAATGCAACCAATCAAAATGTTACATGGTCGTCAGATCACAATGAAATTGCTTCTGTAGATAACAATGGATTAGTTACAGCCATTGGCGCCGGTACGGCCACTATTAAAGCCACTACTGTTGATGGTGGTTTTAAGGATAGTTGTATGGTAACCGTTTCACCACTAATCATTCCTGTTACCGGAGTAACCGTTTCGCCACATGCGCTTACAATATATGTAGGACAAACCGGACAAGTTACTGCCACGGTTGTCCCCGCAAATGCTACCAATAAAAATGTTACATGGTATTCCCAAAATTCATCCATTGCAAATGTAAATACAACTGGCTTGGTTACAGCCATAGCTCAGGGAGTTGCTAAAGTTTGGGTAAAAACAGAAGACGGTAATTTTACCGATACCTGTACCGTTACAGTCGCCAATCCACCGGCTCCCGTATTGGTGAGCGCTACTCCGGGAATAGGCCAGATTACGCTTACCTGGACTCCGATTCAGCAAACCAAAAATCCGGGGCGGACGACCCATTTTAATTTCGAGGGCGGTAATCCTGCCGATCCTGTCTATACATTGTACATGTTTGGTGCAAAATTAGATGGAGCAGACTTGGTTGCCGGTGATGAAATTGGTGTTTATGATGGTGCTAAGCTGGTGGGAAGCATTGTTTTATCTTCGGTTTGCTCGGTGGATAATTATAGTAATGCTATTCCGGCTTTTAAAACGTTGACCAACGGACCGGGTTATGTGCCAGGACATGCTGTTTCTTTTAGATGCTGGGATGCCAGTTTAAATCTTGAAATTTCTAATTTTCAGGTATCCTATATGAATTTATATGATGGATGGACTCAAAATGTGTTTCCCGATGGAGATGGCATTTTTAGTTTTCCTGTAGTCGAGTTTACTTCTTATGTTCCAACTTTTAACGTGTACTACACCGATGGAACATTAAGAGCTTCTAACATAACAGGAAACACGTATACTGATACCGGTTTATCCAATGGAACGCAATATTGTTATTACATTAAACAAATAATGGCTGATGGTAGTTTGTCGGCACCATCCAATTCACTTTGTGCTACAACATTGAATCCATTACCTGGTCCCGCAGGTACAATTTCTGGATTAACAACAGTTTGCCAGGGACAGCAGGGTGTTGCGTATTCGGTTTCTCCAATAACGAATGCAACCGGCTACGTCTGGACACTACCTGCTGGCGCAACGATAGCTACCGGAAGCAATACTAATTCAATAACGGTAAATTATTCCAATACTGCCGTATCCGGTAATATTTCTGTTTATGGAACAAATTCTTATGGTAATGGAACTCCATCTTCTTTAACTATTACTGTTAATCCTTTACCCTCCGCAGCAGGAACCATCACGGGTACTTCTACGGTTTGCCAAGGGCAGCAGGGTGTAGCTTATTCTGTCGGAACCATTACCGGCGCAACCGGCTATGTCTGGACATTACCTACCGGAGCGACCATAGCTACCGGAAGCAATACCAATTCAATTACAGTAAATTATTCCAATACAGCCGTATCTGGTGATATTACCGTTTATGGAACCAACACTTGCGGTAACGGTACTATTTCTCCTGCATTTGCGGTAACCGTCAATTCGGTACCCTCCGCAACCGGAACGATCACCGGAACTTCCACGGTATGCCAGGGACAGCAAGGCTTGGCTTATTCTGTCGGAACCATTACCGGCGCAACCGGTTATGTCTGGACACTACCTTCCGGCGCAACGATAGCTACCGGAAGCAATACCAATGCAATTACTGTAAATTATTCTAATACTGCCATATCTGGCGATATTACCGTTTACGGAACCAACAATTGCGGCAATGGCACCGTTTCTCCTGCATTTGCGGTAACCGTCAATTCAGTACCTTCTGTAGCCGGAACGATCACCGGAACTTCTACGATATGCCAGGGACAACAAGGCGTAGTGTATTCGGTTTCTCCAATAACGAATGCAACCGGCTATGTCTGGACATTACCTTCCGGTGCAACGATAGTTACCGGAAACAATACCAATGCAATAACCGTAAATTATTCCAATACAGCTATATCCGGTGATATTACCGTTTACGGAACCAACACTTGTGGAAACGGTACAATTTCTCCTGCATTTGCGGTAACCGTCAATTCAGTACCTTCCGCAGCCGGAACGATCACCGGAACTTCTACGATATGCCAGGGACAACAAGGCGTAGTGTATTCGGTTTCTCCAATAACGAATGCAACCGGCTATGTCTGGACATTACCTTCCGGTGCAACGATAGCTACCGGAAACAATACCAATGCAATAACCGTAAATTATTCCAATACAGCTATATCCGGTGATATTACCGTTTATGGAACCAACACTTGTGGAAACGGTACAATTTCTCCTGCATTTGCGGTAACCGTCAATTCGGTACCTTCCGCAGCCGGAACGATCACCGGAACTTCTACGATATGCCAGGGACAACAAGGCGTAGTGTATTCGGTTTCTCCAATAACGAATGCAACCGGCTATGTCTGGACATTACCTTCCGGTGCAACGATAGCTACCGGAAACAATACCAATGCAATAACCGTAAATTATTCCAATACAGCTATATCCGGCAATATCACCGTTTATGGAACCAACACTTGTGGAAACGGTACAATTTCTCCGGCATTTGCGGTAACCGTCAATTCGGTACCATCAACAGCCGGAACGATCACCGGAACTTCTACGATATGTCAGGGACAGCAGGGCGTGGCTTATTCTGTCGGAACTATTACCGGCGCGACCGGCTATGTCTGGACACTTCCTTCTGGCGCAACGATAGCCACCGGAAGCAATACCAATGCAATTACTGTAAATTATTCCAATACAGCTATATCCGGTAATATTACCGTTTACGGGACCAATAGTTGCGGCAATGGTACAATTTCTCCGGCATTTGCGGTAACCGTAAATTCGGTACCATCAGCAGCCGGAACGATCACCGGAACTTCTACGGTATGTCAGGGGCAGCAAGGTGTAACTTATTCTGTCGGAACCATTACCGGCGCAACCGGCTATGTCTGGACATTACCTGCCGGTGCAACGATAGCCACCGGAAGCAATACCAATGCAATTACCGTAAATTATTCCAATACAGCTATATCCGGTAATATTACCGTTTACGGGACCAATAGTTGCGGCAATGGCACGGTTTCTCCGGCATTTGCGGTAACCGTCAATTCTGTACCTGCCGTAGCCGGAACGATCAGTGGTTTAACTACAGTATATCAACGTCAGAACCGGATTGCATATTCCGTTCCTTTGATTGAAAATGCAACCGGCTATGTCTGGACTTTACCCACCGGAGCTACCATTGAATCTGGGGACAATACCAATTCAATTACTGTAAGTTTTTCAGCTTCGTCAGTTTCCGGTAATATAAGTGTTTATGGAACTAATAGTTGCGGTAACGGAACATCCTCTTCCCAGGCAATAACCGTAGTTCCGTCGCATTTTGCATTTACTGGCGGGAATGCTTCCGATCCGACTTATACCATTTATTTGCCCAGCGCACTTTTAGATGCCGTTGATTTGCAGTTTGGTGATGAAATTTCGGTATTCGACGGTACAACGATGGTCGGAGCATTTACATTGTCGGAAGTTTTAACTCCGGCAAACCAGTTGGCGAATGCTATGGTTGCCTTTAGCACTTTGAATACGGGATCTGGCTATGTTGCCGGCGATCCGGTAACATTTAAATGTTTTGATGTAAGTGCCGGCGTGGAAATCTCCAATTTTGAAGCTGCGTATGGCGACCCATTTGGCGGAGCCTGGACACAGCCGTATTTCCCATCGGCAGATGCAGAATATAGTTTTGCTTCTCTTAACTTCCATTCATTTCTTACCCAGAGTATTAATTTGAATGTTGCTGGATTCCAGTATGTGTCTTCGTATTTGGTACCCCAAAATCCGAATATGAAAACCATTTGTACCAACATTTTGAATAACCTTGATTATGTGAAAAATAATGCAGGATTGATGTTGCGGAAAATTGGTCCAAACTGGGTGAATGGTATTGGAAACTGGAACCCTGTCGAAAGCTATGTATTTAAAATGAAAGGGCAGGCAACGCTCAATATTTATGGATTTAAAATTGATCCGCTGACTCAGTTTAATTTCGTTACCGGCTTCCAGTTTGTAAGTTATATTCATGATTATCCAATGGATGCCAAAGTTGCCTTTACCAGCATCCTTTCCAAATTAAATTATGTAAAGAATACCGCAGGGCTGATGTTGCGAAAAATAGGTCCCAATTGGGTTAACGGTATCGGAAACCTCAAACCGGGCGAAGGTTACATTGTGAATATGAAAAATGCATCAACCTTTACCTATCCTTTAGCCGACCTTACCAAAGCCAATAATGAATTTATGGCTTCTCAACATTTTATTTTTGAGGGTGGCGATGCAGCCAGTCCGGTTTATACTGTATATATAGCTGATGCTGAAGTTAATGGTGTTGATTTGCAAGTTGGTGATGAGATAGGCGTTTTTGATGGCGAAACGTTGGTTGGTTCCCTTGTCTTAACTCAGGTGCCGACGGCCGAAAATCAATTCGAAAACGCTATTCCGATATTTACGGTGCTGAATTCAGGAACAGGTTATCAGCCAGGAAATCAGATTTCGTTTAGAATCTGGAAAGCCTCTAAAAATCTCGAATACGAACATGCTGCCTTTGATTTCAGCAATCCTTATGGCGATGCCCATACCTCGGCAATTTTTCCCGATGATGATGCAGCTTACAGCATTGCCTCTCTGAAGGTTTCGGCAACGGACATTATTGATTATAATAAACCCGTTTTTATTACTTCTGCTTTTCCAAATCCTTTTTCACAGCATACGACTATCGAATATACTTTGCGTGATAATGCAATGGTAACTTTGTTGTTGTACAATTCTGTCGGACAAAAAGTTAAAACATTATCCGATAGCAGGGAATTACAAGGTAAGCATACGATTGAATTAGATGGAACGACATTACAACCCGGAGTTTATTATTTACGGCTGGAAGCAATTACCAATTCTGATAAATTGACCGATCTTCGTAAAATTGTACTTGTTAAATAAAAGATATAGAATGCAATCTCCCGTTTTAAAAATTAAAACGGGAGATTTTTGATTAATATTATAAAAATTATATATAAACCAATGAAATATTGACTAAAACACAGAACGATGAGAAAAATTACACATTTTATGCAACTGATGATAATTATTTTAGTGTCATTATTTGCAACAACAAACCTTAAAGCGCAGTCTCACTTTGTTTTTGAAGGTGGAAATCCTGCAGATCCCGTTTATACGATATATTTTTTCGGGGCAACGCTTAATGGGGTTGATCTTCAGGCTGGAGATGAGATTGCTGTTTATGATGGTACTAAAATGGTTGGCGCTGCTGTGCTAACATCTGTTTGTGCCTCTGAAAACTATAATAATTTTGTTTCTGCTTTTAAAACACTTACCAGTGGAACGGGATATGTTCCCGGACATCCGGTTACCTTCAAATGCTGGGATGCCAGCGCCGGTGTTGAAGCTACTGATTTTACCATTAATTACCTGGATTTATATGGTGGCTGGATACAAAGTGTTTTCCCAAGTGAAGATGGAGTATTTGCTATTACCGAAGCCAATTTTACCCACGCAACAAATATTCCGGTTACCGGAGTTGCGCTTGATCCATCGACTTTAAATTTGATTGTTAATGAAACCGGTCAGCTTACGGCTACCATATCTCCGGAAAATGCAACCAATCAGTTAGTCGCCTGGTCTACGACAAATAATAGCGTGGCAACTGTCGACCAGACAGGTTTGGTAACAGCTTCCGGCACAGGAACCGCAAAAATCGTTGTTACTACCGATGATGGCGGTTTTACAGATACCTGTTATGTTACCGTTTCGGCAGCAAACATACCGGTAAGCGGAGTAACCATACAACCAACAACAATGAATTTATATGTGGCGGAAACTGGTCAGCTTACCGAAACCGTAGTTCCTCCCGATGCTACCAATAAAAATGTAACATGGTCGTCGACCAATGAGGCTATTGCAACGGTAAATGCTACAGGGCTGGTTACGGCGGTGAGCGAAGGTGTGGCAAAAGTAGCGGTAACTACTGTTGACGGAGGCTTCTCCGATACTTGCACCGTTACGGTAAGTCATGTGCCCATAGCTCCGGTTTTGGTGAGTGCCGTTGGTGGTGATCAACAGGTTACCCTGACCTGGACGCCGGTTTCTGCTAAAAAAGGACGTACCACCACTCATTTCAATTTTGAAGGTGGTAATGCCGCTGATCCCGTATATACTCTTTACTTTTTCGGAGCAACTCTCAATAGCATGAATCTGGAAGCCGGCGATGAAATTGCCGTTTATGATGGCGCCAAAATGGTTGGTGCAACAGTGCTGACTTCTGAATGTGCTCCTGAAAACTATAATAATTTTATTCCTGCTTTTGCAACACTTACTTCCGGTCCCGGATATACTCCCGGCAATCCGGTATCGTTCAAATGCTGGGATGCAAGTGCTGGAATAGAATGTTCGGAATTTCAGGTAAATTACCTCGATCTTTATGACGGATGGACCCAAAATGTTTTTCCCGGAGGAGATGGAATTTTTAGTTTTCCTCTGATTTCATTTTCAACCGTAGTGCCTTATCAGCCCACCTATAATGTTTACCATTCGGATGGAACGCTAATTGCTTCCGATATTTCGGAAACTACGTATACCGAAAGCGGTTTAACCAATGGAACGGAATATTGCTATTATGTAACTCAAATATTGGAAAGCACCAATGAATCTGATCCTTCCAATACCTTGTGCGCTACTCCCGAAAGTTCAGTTGTTCATGTTACAGGTGTTACCGTTTCGCCGGATACATTAACTTTATTGGCAGGGGCAACCGGGCAATTAATCGCTACCGTTCTTCCCGTCAATGCTACTAATCCAAACGTTATATGGTCTTCAGCCAATCAAGCTATTGCCACGGTGAATGCTTCCGGGCTGGTTACTGCTGTTGCTGAAGGATCAGTTTATATCAAAGCTACTACCGAAGATGGTGGCTTTGCCGATAGCGCTTATGTTATTGTGAATCATGTTATTGCACCGGTTTTGGTCAATGCTGTCGCTGGTAATCAGCAGGTTACTCTTACCTGGACACCAGTTTCGGACAAGAAGGGTCGTACCACTCACTTTAATTTTGAAGGCGGCAACGCTGCCGATCCGGTGTATACTTTTTACTTTTTCGGAGCCACGCTCGATGGGTTAAATCTTGAACCCGGCGACGAAATAGCCGCTTACGATGGAACAACTATGGTGGGAGCCATTACTTTATCTTCCATTTGTGCACCCGATAATTTTGATAATGATTTACCTGCCTTTGCTACCCTTAACTCCGGACCCGGATTTACTCCCGGAAATCCGGTATCGTTCAAATGCTGGGATGCAAGCGCCGGAATAGAATCTTCGGAATTTCAGGTTAATTATTTAGACATTTATGACGGTTGGACTCAAAATATTTTTCCGGAAGGAGATGGAGTCATAAGTTTCCCTCTGGTTTCGTTTACCACAGTTATTCCTTATCAACCAACATTTAATGTTTATCATTCTGATGGTACGGTGGTAGCTTCTGGTATTTCGGAAACTACGTATACCGAAAGCGGATTGACCAATGGTACAGAGTATTGTTATTATGTAACTCAGATAATGGAGGGTGGCAGCGAATCGGCAGCATCCAATACCCTTTGCGCTACTCCATTTTCATCATATATTCCTGTAACCGGCATTTCTGTAACACCCGATACCCTGTCTGTAAATATTGGATTAACTGGACATCTTACCGCAACAATTCAACCTTTGAATGCAACAAATCAGAATGTTACATGGTCGTCAGCTAATCAGTCTATTGCCACTGTAAATACTTCCGGTTTGGTTACCGCCATTGCTGAAGGTTCGGTTTACATTAAAGCGACTACCGAAGATGGCGGATTTGCCGACAGTACATATATTATTGTTACTAATTTTCCTACGCCTGTTTTGATAAGTGCAGTTGCCGGCGATCAGCAGGTTAGCCTTACTTGGTTACCCATTGCTACTAAACAAGGACGGACTTCCCATTTCAATTTTGAAGGTGGCAATGCTGCCGATCCGGTGTATACGTTCTACTTTTTTGGAGCCACGCTCGATGGGCTAAATCTTGAATCCGGCGACGAAATAGCCGCTTACGATGGAACAACCATGGTTGGTGCCGTAACTTTAAACTCCATTTGTGCACCTGAGAATTTTGATAATTCTCTTCCTGCTTTTGCAACACTGAATTCCGGGCCCGGATGGGTGTCAGGACATCCCGTTTCATTTAAGTGCTGGGATGCAAGTACCGGAATCGAATCTTCCATTTTCAATGTTGCCTATAGTAATCCATATGCTGATCCATACTGTTTTACTGAAAATATTTTCCCTCCTGCAGACGGATATTATAGTCTGCCGGTTATAGAATTTACCGGTCAGGGGTATCAGCCGACATTTAATGTTTATCATTCCAATGGCGCTGTAGTTGCTGCGGGTGTGGCATCTACAAGCTATACCGAAACCGGATTAACCAATGGAACAGAATATTGCTATTATGTAACCCAGGTATTGGACGATGGTAGTGAATCGCCTGCATCGAATACACTTTGTGCTACACCTCAGTTACCTGTTATTCCGGTTACGGGCATTTTAGTAATGCCGGATACCCTCAATTTAAACAGTGGCGAGACTGGTCAGATGACAGCTTATATAGATCCTCCCAATGCAACTAATCCATCGGTAACATGGTCATCAGCCAATACAGATATTGCTACGGTGGATGCTACTGGTTTGGTTAGTGCTATTGCTCAGGGAGAAGTGTATATAAAAGCGACGGCCAACGACGGTGGTTTAGCAGATAGTAGCCTGGTTATTGTAAATCAGTTTATTATTGCGCCAACGCTGGTAAGCGCTATTCCCGGATGTGAAAAAATTACGTTGACCTGGACTCCAGCCAATGTAACCAAAAAAGATTCCAAATTAGTGCATTTCAATTTCCAGGGCGGAGATCCATCGGATTATGTTTACACTTTCTATTTATTTGGAGCACAGTTAAATGGAATAAATCTGGAAGCTGGTGATGAAATTGCTGTTTTTGATGGCAATAAAATGGTTGGAGCCAAGGCGCTCACTTCTGTTTGTTCACCCGATAATTACAACAATTTTATTCCTGCCTTTAAAACCTTAACTTCAGAACCGGGTTATACTCCGGGAAATCCTGTTTCATTCCGGTGCTGGGATGCCAGTGAAGGCATTGAATCATCCATTTTCCAGGTAAACTATGCTAATAATGGAGATCCTTATTGCTTTACGCAAAATATTTTCCCTTCCGGCGATGGCTATTATTGCCTTTCCGACGTTTCGTTTACCGGAATCTCTTATAATCCTGTTTATAATCTTTATTATAGCAATGGGAATCTTGTTATTGGAGGACTTACCGATACAACCTTTGTTAATGAAGGTTTAGTTACGGGGACGGAATATTGCTATTATGTAACTCAGATTTTACCTGATGGTTCCGAATCGGTGGCTTCAAATATTTTATGTGCTACCCCCGGAATTGATTTGCCGGGAGCTGCCGGAGCAATTACGGGAACATCGATTGTATGTCAGGGGCAAACCAATGTTCAATATTCGGTGGCTGAAATTGAAAAAGCCGAAGGATATAACTGGATTTTGCCAGAAGGAGCATCTATTGTTTCGGGAGGAAATACGAATGCGATAGTAGTAAACTACTCGAATTCATCCGTATCTGGTAATATCACAGTCAGAGGAACCAATGGTTGCGGCAACGGACCCGAATCGCCTACTTTTGCCGTAATGGTGAATCCATTACCGGGAACTCCAGGTACAATAACCGGGCAAGCAAATGTTTGCCTTGGACAAGCCGGAGTCGTTTATACTGTACCGCCTATTGCTAATGCCACTGGATATGTCTGGTCGGTTCCTGCCGGTGTTACCATTGTTTCAGGATCCAATACCAATTCCATTACCGTTGATATTACCCAATCGGCTGTTTCTGGGAATATTACCGTATATGGAACCAATACTTGTGGTAATGGCGTCCTCTCTCAAGCATTTGCGCTAACGATATCTACCGTGCCCGGGGCTGCCGGGAATATTGCAGGACTATCCTCCGTTTGTCAGGGACAGAATGCAGTAGCTTATTCGGTTCAAGCCATTGCAAATGCTACCGGTTATGTGTGGACCATACCCACCGGTGCAACAATTGCATCCGGAGCTAATACCAATTCGATACTTGTCAATTTCTCAGCCAGCGCTGTTTCAGGTAACTTTACTGTTTATGGAACGAACGATTGTGGTAATGGGCAGGTGTCTCCCGCTTATGCTGTTACGGTAAATCCGACACCGGGTGCCGCCGGAAATATTACCGGACCAGCCACTGTTTGTCAGGGTCAAAATGCTGTAACCTATTCTGTAGCTACGATTGCCAACGCTACCGGTTATGTTTGGACAGTACCTGCGGGCGCAACCATCGTTTCTGGTGCCAATACCAATTCGATTATTGTGAATTTCTCCAGTACAGCAGCATCTGGTAATTTTACCGTTTACGGAACGAACAATTGTGGCAACGGAACAATATCACCTGCATTTGCTGTTACCGTTAATTCATTGCCGGGAGCGGCCGGAAATATTACCGGACCGTCAATTGTCAATCAGGGACAAACCGGAGTGGTTTATTCTGTAGCTGCCATTGCCAATGCTACCGGTTATGTTTGGACAGTACCTACGGGAGCAACCATTGTTTCCGGTGCAAACACCAATTCGATTACAGTTAATTTTTCCAATACTGCTGTTTCAGGTAATTTCACCGTATATGGAACTAATGATTGCGGCAACGGTACTGTGTCTCCACCGTATGCTGTAACGGTTAATCCGTTAAATAATCCTACGGTTACTATCGGTACTCTTACAAATGTGGTTGCCGGAGCCTTTGCTTTACCGGTTAATGCTGCCAATATCATTAACATGGGTGCATTCCAGTTTACCATCGAATTTGATCCGGCTTTGATGGAATATGTCGGTACTTCTAACTGGTATCCTGGTATTGATGCCATTACAGTTGGGTATCCTTCGCCAGGACATATTACCTTTGTTTGGGCTGCCGAACTTCAGGGAATTACAATTCTGAATGACAAATTTTTTGATGTTAACTTTACCTGGTTAGGCTCAAATTCTACTTCTCCTGTAATTTGGAGCGATAATCCTACCCCGCGTGAGTTTTCTGACTGGGATGGTAATATTTTTGTACCTACTTATGTCAATGGTTCTGTTACAGGCATAAGCGGTCAGCAACCTATTTTGAGTGTTACTCCTGATAATCAAAATGTAACTTCTCCTTCCGGCTCTACTTCATTCGCCGTTGCTAATGTTGGCACAGGCACGATGACTTATACTTCTGCTGTTACAACAGGTGGCGATTGGCTTACAATAACCAGTGGAGGCTCGGGTGGAAACACGGGAACTATTGCTGTGGCATATACTCAGAATACATCTTCTGTTCCACGTGTGGGAACCATTACCGTTACGGCTTCCGGAGCCATTGGAAGTCCCAAACAAGTTACTGTTACTCAGGAAGGATGTACTCTTCCGGGTGCAGCCGGAACCATTACCGGACCGGCTACCGTTTGTCAGGGACAAAATGGCGCAGTTTATTCAGTAGCCACCATTGCCAATGCTACCGGCTATGTTTGGACGGTTCCATCAGGAGCAACCATTGTATCAGGAAATAATACGAATTCCATTACAGTGGATTTTTCCAACACAGCAACATCAGGCAGTTTCACCGTTTACGGAACCAATGGTTGTGGAAATGGAACAGTTTCTCCGCCATATGCTGTAACGGTTAATCCATTGCCGGGTGCAGCCGGAACCATTACCGGACCAGCTACCGTTTGCCAGGGACAAAATGGCGCAGTTTATTCAGTAGCCACCATTGCCAATGCTACCGGTTATGTTTGGACGGTTCCATCAGGAGCAACCATTGTGTCAGGAAATAATACGAATTCCATTACGGTGAATTTTTCCAACACAGCAACATCAGGCAGTTTCACCGTTTACGGAACCAACGGTTGCGGCAACGGAACAGTTTCTCCGCCATATGTTGTAACGGTTAATCCATTGCCAGGTGCAGCCGGAACCATTACCGGACCAGCTACCGTTTGCCAGGGACAAAATGGCGCAGTTTATTCAGTAGCCACCATTGCCAATGCTACCGGTTATGTTTGGACGGTTCCATCAGGAGCAACCATAGTATCAGGAAATAATACGAATTCCATTACGGTGAATTTCTCCAACACAGCAACATCAGGCAGTTTCACCGTTTACGGAACCAACGGTTGCGGCAACGGAACAGTTTCTCCTGCTTATGCTGTAACGGTTGATTTATTACCTGACACTGCCGGAACCCCAATTGGACCGGATTCTGTATGCTACAATCATACACCTACATCGGATTATACTACTTCCGGGGCTACGAATGCTACTTCATATTTGTGGTCGATTTCTCCCGCAGCCGCCGGAACCATAACAGGCACCGGATTAACAGCAACAGTTACATGGAGTGAATGGATAGGCAATGCTTCCATTACCGTTACTGGCGTTAATGATTGTGGCGAAGGAACTGTATCGGCGCCCATGGTTGTCAATGTTGACCTTTGCCCGGGTATACCTGAACAATTTATCAATAAGCTTCAGGTCAATGTATTTCCAAATCCGTCGGACGGAAGATTCAATATTGAGTTGACTTCGGATAAAAACATCACGTTTAACTTGTCTGTTCATAACATGATAGGGGAAACCGTGCTTGTTGAAAGGAATATACGTTTCACCGGATACTACCTGAAGACGATGGATCTCAATAATCTGAATAATGGTGTTTATTTTGTGTATCTTGAATCTAATGAAGGTTTAATCATTAAAAAAATTACCATTCAGCATTAAAATTTTATTAATGACCGAAGCTTTTCCAATTTAATTTTAGAAAAGCTTCGGTCTTTTTTAAATAAATTATTACTTTTACTGGTTACTTAATTACTCACTAATTATTCATTTAAAATTAACTTTATGAAAAAACTACTATTACTAATTTTTTTGTTAAATGTCGGGCTATTCTGCTTTTCGCAGTATAGTCGTACAACTTTACCCAATGATCTAAAGAAAATTGCGATCAAAAAGGCGATGCCTGTTGACAACAGTGCCGTTGCAGAACAGGCGAGGGTAACAAAACACCCAGCCAAATCGGGTAGAGACATCAATGAAGAAGAAATTGGTCAAACCATTTATGATTTGCAATCCAATGCTTCTACTCCCTATGGCCGGTTTAATATTTTTGATGACGGAACCATGGATGCTGTTTGGACCCGAGGAACCGGACCTACTGCTTATACCGACCGTGGTACAGGTTACAATTATTTTAATGGTACTTCCTGGGGACCCGAACCAACGGGCCGTATTGAATCGCTTAGAACCGGCTGGCCAAGCATAGCTCCTTTAGGTCCGAATGGTGAGATTGTTATTTCTCATCAGAGTGCTACGGCACCCATGGTGATTAATCAACGGGCTACAAAAGGAACAGGCGCTTGGACGCAGTCGCTTTTTGATGGTCCATCCGGACATCAGTGCACCTGGCCAAGAATGGTTTCCAGTGGCACAGACCATAATAAAGTACATATTTTTGCATTGACAGCACCCGTTGCTAACGGAGGTACTGCTTATTTAGGTCAGGATGGCGCTATTCTTTATTCCCGTTCAACGGATGGTGGCGTTACCTGGGATAAAACCAATGTGCTTATTGATGGTACAGGCTCATCTGATTATCTTGCTTTTGGTGGTGATAATTATTCATGGGTAGAACCCCGTGGCGAAAATCTTGCATTTATTGTATCAGATAATAGTAATGATCTCTTTGTTTTAAAGTCTGCCGATGGAGGTGATTCCTGGCAGAAAGTGATTATTTGGGAGCATCCCTATCCTCACTGGAATGGACTTACGTTAACCGATACATTTTATTGTCCCGATGGTTCGGCTCATGGTGTTTTCGATAATAATGGATTACTACATATTGCTTTCGGAGTTAACCGTGCTAAAGGTGAGGGCACTTCCAGCGTATGGTATCCATTTGTAGATGGTATAGCTTATTGGAACGAAAATCTGCCTACCTGGACCGGTGGTACACAACAGGAACAGGAAAACTGTCTTAATCCTGACCTTTTATTCGAGCAGGGAAGTCTTATTGGCTGGATGCAGGATGTGAATGGCAACGGACAGCTCGATTTAGTTGGTAATGCTACTTCCAATTTAGGATTGTATTATCTGAGCCCGTCAAGTATGCCTCAGTTAGCTGTAGATCAAGATAATATGCTGTATATGTTATTTTCAGGTGTTACCGAAACTTTTGACAATGGAACCCAGCAATATCGTCATATCTGGGGACGTGGTTCGAGCGATGGTGGTCAAACCTGGGGTGTATTCAAAGATTTTACCGGCGATGTGTTACACGCTTATGACGAATGTGTATTTCCTGTAATTGCCTCGAAAATTGATGCTAATGTACATAGTATTTATCAGGCAGACAATGAACCAGGGATGGCTTTAAGAGGCGATGCTGATCCTCCGGGCGATAATTATATCCGTCATTTATTTGTATCTAAGAGCGAATTTGAACTTACCCCACCTATAGGATTCGATGTGAGCGGTATAGTTACCTATCCAAAAACACCATCCGTTCCGTTAAGCAATGTTAACATTAGCCTGAAAGATTTTGGCGGCAATGTAGTAGGCACGACCACCACCGACGCATCCGGAAACTATTTGTTCAGTAATGTTATCAACGGAGATTATACTTTGGTACCCACCACCACCAAGGCATGGGGCGGAGTAACGGCAGGCGACGTTTTATTGTACAAAAAGCATATAGCAGGCATATCATCATTGTCGGGAATTTTTCTTGCCTCGGGCGATGTAAATGCAAGTGGCAGCCTTACCGCCGGCGATGTACTTCTTATCAAAAAACGTATAGCAGGCATTATCAATTCGTTTACCGTAGGCGACTGGATTTTCAATAACGGACCAATAACCGTCAGCGGAAGCAATGTAACGCATGATTTCAATGGATTGGTTTATGGAGATGCCAATGCATCATATACATCTCCGACCAAAGGAAATATACCGGCAGTAATTGAAAAGAGTACGGCATCCTTTACCATTCAGTCGGTAACATTGCAGCCCGGACAAATAAGCATACCGGTAATGGCAAACGATGTACAGAATATGGGAGCTTTCCAGTTTACCATAACTTATGATCCAAGCAAACTGGCATTTAATGGAGTAAACAATTGGTACAAAGGAATAAATGAAGTAACCGTAGGAAGTCAGATTCCTGGACAGTTGACGTTTGTATGGGCAGCCGATGAAGGAGGTATATCTATAGCCAATGATAAACTATTCGATTTACAATTCACCAATTTGAGTAACGAATCGTCAACGATAGGCTGGAGCGATAGCCCGACGATGCGAGAATATACCAACTGGAACGGCAATGTTTATGAAGCAAGCTATATAAACGGGACGACCGATGTAACCACTTCTATCGGCAACCTTGAGAATGCGTCTGTAAATATTTATCCTAACCCGAACGATGGTAAATTCAATCTGTTGCTGGATAAAAATATTCAATCCGTTAATATCAGAATTTTCAATACAATGGGCACCTTGGTTTTCCAAAAACAATATACTAATGATAACCATTCTTTTGAAATTAACCTGAGCGATTTGCCTAAAGGTATTTATCTGCTCAATGCCAATGGAAAAGATGTAAATTTTGTAAAGCAATTGGTTGTTAAATAAAAATTGTATTTTTTTACTATCAAAAACATCCCATTTCCCCAATGGGATGTTTTTTTTGTGGTTTTAAGCATTGGTTTAAACTTTTTATTATCTTTGAATCGGATAATTTATCATTATTTTTTAATCATATAAAATTTATCATTATGAAAAAATTACTACTTATCGGTATTTTTTTTAGTCTCTGTCTGTTGGGTTTTTCGCAGGGTAATAGAACACCCGGAATGAAAAAACAAACCGGTTTGCTTGTGCCTACCGTAACTATTCAAACCGTTACGGTGTCACCTGGTGCCGTTGTTTTACCGGTTCATGCGAATAATTTTGTGAATCTGGGCGCTTTTCAGTTTACCATATTGTATGATGCCTCCAAGCTTACTTATAATAGTATATCTAATTGGTATACCGGAATTATAGGCGTTACTATCGGTACTCCGGCTCCCGGGCAAATTACTGTGGTTTGGGCTGCCGATACTCAGGGAATTGATATTGCTGACAATACTTTTTTTGAAATCAATTTTACGGCAACAACCACCGGAACGTCAACGGTTACCTGGAATGATGATCCTACGCCCCGTGAATTTGCCGATTTTGGCGGCAATGTTTTTGTACCTGCCTATGTTGATGGCGCAGTCCATATTCAATCGGTACCCACGCATTTTGCTTTTGAAGGCGGAAATCCTGCCGATCCGGTCTGGACCATTTATTTGTCGGAAGCCACCCTGGATGGGGTAGCCTTGCAACCTTCCGACGAGATTGCTATCTTTGATGGTAGCGTAATGGTTGGTGCATTTAAACTTACCGAAGTGCTTACTCCCGGTAACTGGTCAAACAATTTTGTTACTGCTTTCCGTACGCTTACCAACGGAATAGGATATACTCCTGGCCACACCTATACTTTCAAAGCCTGGGATGCCAGCGCTCAACTGGAAGTGAGTAATCCTGCCGTAACCTTGCTTAATCCTTACGGAGATGCATACACCGGAACTACTTTCCCCGATGGCGATGGAATTTACAGTATTGCCAACCTGCTTTATGCAACTACGGTTTCGCAAACTATCAACCTAAATACAGGTTTCCAGTTTATCTCATCTCATGTTATTCCCACCAATCCCTTGATGACGGTGGTTATGGCCGATATTATGAACAACAATCTTGCTTTTGTCCGCAATTCTACGGGAAGTATGTTACGTAAAGTAGGACCCAACTGGGTTAATAATATCGGAAACTGGGCTGTTGCCGAAGGTTACCTTGTCAAAATGAATGCACCCGACGATATTACCATCCAGGGAACAGCCGTTGATCCGGTTTCTCCAATTAATCTCAATACCGGATTCCAGTTTGTGAGCTATTATCCCGCTACTTCTATAGATGCTTTGGCGGCTTTTGCAAGCATTATCAATAATAACCTTTCTTTTATCAGGAGTTCGTCAGGAGCGATGCTGCGGAAAATAGGACCCAATTGGGTCAACGGAATCGGAAATGCAAATCCTGGTGAAGGATATCTTATAAAAATGAATGCTCCCGGTATTCTGACATATCCGGCAGTAAAATAATTGTTTTTAACATTTAAGGTGTTTTTAGCACATTGATGTATACCGGTTCTACGGATTCAGACTGTTAAAAAGTTTTAATCTTTGGTATTGGCTTTATCAATGTGCTATTTTTGTATCATCAAATTTCAAATATTTTGGCTATGGTTAAAATAAGATGGTTTATTTTAAGTGTACTGCTGATTTTAGCAGATTTTCAGGTTTTTTCGCAAAATCATAACAAAAATAAAGTTCGTGGACTTGTCGATGTGGTGGGCTATGCCTCTGAAAAATATCAAACCGATAGCATTATTAATCGTATTGAGCGCATCTATGGCGCTTCCATTGCCAGGTATCACCGCAAGGCAGGTATAACCAAGGAAACACAGTGGAAAGTAGCTATTTGTCCGCATGATGACTATGCCTATGCCGGCCGGGTTTATCAATCGGTTTTGCCCAATGTGCAGTCGCCCGTAGTTTTCGTTTTTGGCGTAGCACACAAGGCTCGTCAGTTGGGAATACAGGATAAAATCGTTTTTGATTCGTATAAATACTGGCACGGACCATATCGCAGGATTAAAGTTTCGCCGGTGAGGGAAGAACTCCTAAAACTTTTGCCTAATGAAGATTATATAGTAAGCGATACGCTTCAGCAAGTAGAGCATTCGGTGGAAGCGATATTGCCTTTTCTGCAACATCAGAATCGTAAAATCCGCATTGTCTCTATTCTTGTGCCGGCAATGACGCTAAGCCAGATGCAACAGTCGGCAGATACCCTTGCCGGGATTATTGCCTCCATAGCTCATAAGCATAAGTGGGAGTGGGGCAAGGACTATTCCTTTGTTATCTCGTCGGATGCCGTGCATTATGGCGATCAGGGCTGGGGCGATAATAACTATGCCAGCTATGGTGTGGATACTGCCGGATATCGCAAAGCAGTGGAGTATGAACTAAAAATTATGCAGAGCATCACTGGCAATCTTTCCGACATTTTGGTAAAAAACTTTTCGGGCTATACGGTTGATGATAACGATTACACCAAATACAAATGGACTTGGTGCGGACGCTATAGTATTCCCTATGGATTGTATGTTGCTATCAGGTTGCAAAACAAATTAGGACTTCCTCAACTCAGGGGCAAGATTTTAGGATATGCCACCAGCCACGATCCTAAAACTTTGCCAGTAAGCGATCTTAAGATGGGCGTAACTGCTCCGCAGAGCCTACGGCATTGGGTTGGTTATCCGGCGCTGGGGTTTAAGTAGGCAGAAAATAGTAGATAGTAGGTAGTCAGCTAACTGCCAACCGCCAATAGCTAACTGCCAATCGCCAATCCTATTTCCAGTAGGCTTTTCTGCAAACATAGGTGTTTCCATATTTGGTTATAACCTGTGCTTCAAACAGAATTTTTCCCGTTTTAAAATTAGGTTGCGACACCGAAAAGGTCATCGTACCTACTCCGTTTTTGGATGGAATTTCCTGCCGTTTGACTTTGGAACCATCATCTTTTATGATAAAATATCTAACAGAGCCGGTATTATCCGACATCGTAAGCTGGAGGATGTATTTATGCTGGGTGGCCGTTTTGTCAATGGCTTTTATTTGGAGGGAAGGATTGTAGTTTACTAATTTTCCGTTTTCGGTATATTCTTTCAGCCCGGGTTCCACCTCGCCTTTGTCGTAGGGAGTTTCGGCGGCTATTTTACCACTCCGGTAATATCGTTTTCCTAATCCTTGCCGTTTGTCATTTTTATAGGGGGTGATGGTGCAGATTTTTCCATCGCTGAATAGCCATTTCACATCACCTTCGCGTTTGTCGTTCACGTAGTAGAATTCGTAACTGACTTTACCATTTTCATAATAATTCTTTGCCGGCCCGTTGCGTTTGTTATTTTTAATGGTGCATTCCGATAAAATTGTTCCGTTTTTACGAAAGGTTCTTTTTAGCATTGATCCGTCGGGATTGACGATGACCGGGCGGGTGTCTTTTGCTGTGTCTCCGGGTTGGTTGGTACATGCTCCGAAAAGCAGAAGAAGAGTGATGGCGATTAAATGGATAGTCCTCATAGTTTGGGTTATTATAGGGATTGATTATGCAAAACTAAATTGTTTTTTGATGATATTTTATTATCAATGCAAAAAAATTATTTTCTTTCGGCAAATACATCAATAATTTTTTTCAGATAGGTGTTTTCGGTTTCCAGGCGGGCTAATTCCACTTTCAGCGTATTATATTCCTGAGTTAGGGCAGCAAGCTCCTGCTCAATTTTTTCGTTTGCCGTTTTATCCGTTGCCGGCTCGGAAATTTGCAGCATGTTGGCTATTTCGCGAAAAAAATTGTATTGAAGAGCCCTGGAGATGTTTATAAGCTTTTCCACCGGCATGGACGAATTCCGAAGGGTGTAAGCGGCATTGGGAGCGGTCATTTTTATTTTACGGGCGAGCTGCGCTTTGTTTAGGTGCTGGTTTGCGACAACCCTTTCGAGCATCTTTCCGACGTGAATTTCTGTTTCCATAGCATTTGGTATTGTTAATTTGATACAAAAGTAATAAAAATTATTTGTTTAATTAAAATTATTATTTTAACAAATAAAGGAAATCTTATATCAATTAAGCTCTTTTTTACATCAAGTATACGTAATCTTATATTAATTAAATTTTTTTTTGCATCAGGTATATAAAATTTTATATTAAATTTAAAACCAATTTTAACAATAATAATTTTTATTATTTCAATAATAAAAATTATTATTTCATCGGATTCGAAAGATTCTTGAACAAAACCTCATGAAAGGGCAAAGATTTTCCGGAACATTTTTATGCGGTCTGGCGATGGATTATTCGACAAAATGATAAAGTCATTTTCTTTTACAAAAAACAAAAAAATAGGTTAGCAATTTAATCAGAAAAAAACAAAATGTTGCTTGCTTCGTTTTACCGGACAGATATGCCTGTTTACCGAATTATTTTGCCTGTTAAACGTTTTTAAATGTATTTTGCAATGATAATTTCGCATATCAAATAATAAAACATTTATAGCTGTAGTTATTAAAGAAATATAAATCGAAATGAAACAAGTTGCTACTTTATTCATTATGATGGTAATCCTTTCCGGACTTACCACCGTAAAAGCCCAGACTAAAAAAGATCCCATCACAAAATACACTGTTTCTGGTGTAATTATCGACAGCATCACGAAGCAACCACTTCAGTTTGCCAATGTGGGACTGCTTAAGGAAAGTGATAAGACTTTTGCCCGTGGCACGACTACGGACGATAAGGGTAATTTTCAAATTCAGGGTGTAAAAGTCGGCAGTTATTTTATCCGGATATCATTTGTTGGCTACAGCCCGGAACTATTGCCGCTGAAAGTGGATGGCGACGAAAGACAAATTGATGTTAAAACTATTCTGGTGAAACCGGTAACCCAAAGTCTGAAAGCAGTGGAGGTTACGGCCAAAAAGCCTATTTATTCCTATAATTCCGACAAAAAGGTGTACAACGTTACCGAAGATGTCAGCGTGCAGTCCGGTGTGGCCAGCGATGCCTTGCAGAATGCTCCCGGTGTGGAAGTTGATATGGAAGGGAATGTTACTCTGCGTGGCGTTTCCAATGTGGAAATCTGGATCAACGATAAGCCTTCGCGACTGAGTGCCGACGGATTGAAAAGCTATCTGCAACAACTTCCTGCCAATGCTTTGGAACGTATCGAAGTTATTACCAATCCTTCCGCCAAATATTCGGCAAGCGGCACGGGGGGTATCATTAATGTGATTACCAAACAAACCATTAAAAAGAATTTTTTCCTGAGTTTGGGAGCTTATAGTAGTACCCGCCCTAATGCTTCGCCATGGCTTTCTTTTATGTGGTCGAACGAAAAATGGAAGTTCAACCTGTATGCTACCAATGGTTACTATGAATGGAAAAGTAATTCCCGTTCCGAAAGCCTGATCAAAAGAGATATGATCCCTTTGTATTCCTATCGCGAAAAAAGCAAAAGTACTTCTAATAATGATTGGACTTACCTCTACCTGAACACCGAATACCAGATCAGCAAACATACTTCCATTGAAGTGTATGGCGGTAGTAGCTATAACTCCAATAAATACTCCAGCAACAGCGAAATATTCAAAAAGGATTATTTTCCGCAAGGCACCGATAGCCTCGATAACATCCTTTATCATTCCGACAGCAAATATTTTGGACTGAATAATTATTATGCTGGCTCCTCTTTTACCCACAACTTTAATGATAAAGGTCATAAACTGAGCGTAGACTTATACGGCTGGGGATATGTGTACAAAACCCATTCTAACTCCAGCGAAATACATAGCAATGAAAGCCAGACCGACAAATATCGCAGAACGTATCCCGACTATAATACTTCATCCGTCGTATTAAATGCCGATTATACCTATCCTATCAATGACAGCACATCTATTGAAGCCGGTTTTAACGGAAGCCTGCCGTATGTTAAGAGCATGAGCAGGATTGACAGCCTCAATACTTCCGACTCGTTGTGGTATTTTAATAAATTGCTTAGCAACCGTTATAAAAACCAGAGTAAAAACTTTGATGCGTATCTTTCCTATAACGGTAAATTATGGGGAATAGGCTATAAGCTGGGCATGCGCTCCGAATTCAAGGAATATTACATGAATTCCATCAGCACAACCCGAAAGTTTACCCGCGACTTTTTCAGCCTTTATCCATCCGTTCATCTGAGCTATGCTACCAAAAACATGAATAACTTTACGTTGAGTTACAGCCGCCGGGTGGAATATCCCGATTACCAGTTGGACCCCTTTATTGATTATTCCAATGCGGAAGGTATTTCGGGTGGTAATCCCGACTTAAAAGCAGCTTACACCAATTCATTTGAAGCCGGTTATGCCAAGTATTTCAAAAAAGGCGGCTCTTTCAGCCTGTCGGTTTACTATCGTTATACCGGAAAAGATATTACCAATATTACTGATGCCGTTTATGATACGTTGCTCCAACGCAATACCCTGTTTTCATCCTACACCAATTCCGGAAGCAATTCCTTTACGGGAGGCGAAATCACCGGCAATCTGCGTCCGGCTAAATTTATCAACATCACTGCCAATGCCAATCTGTATTATCTTAAGATAAAAGCGGATGTTACGCCCATGAACCTCGAACCTTATAAGGTAAGACGCGAAAACCTGAACTGGGACAGCAAGCTGTCGGCTAATTTCACTATCCATAAAACCATTCAGTGGCAGGTTATGGGCATTTATCGTTCGGAAAGCAAAACCGTTCAGGGCTCCACCGATCCGGTATACTACATCAACTCCAGCCTTCGTTCCGATTTTTTTAACCGTAAACTTTCGATCAACTTAGGCATACAGGATATTTTCGACTGGCAAAAAAACAAAAGAATCACCAATACTCCTACGTATTCGGGTAGCAGCAATTCCAAGTATATCACTCGCTACATGACCTTTGGTATTACTTTGCGTTTCGGAAAGATAGAAATGGAACAGGAAACAAAGACTGGGCAGGATAAAGGCGGGAAATAAGACCGTCCAGATTATTTTTTAGTCTATGTTTACCATGAGGGGTTCTCATCGGAAAAAAATAGTATTTTTGTTAAAAAATAAAACCGATGAGAACCTTAACCTTAAACATACCCGATAATCTGGAACTTAACGATGCGGATTTATCGGTGTATATAGCCACTAAATTATACGAAGATGGCAAATTATCTGCCGGACAGGCTGCGGAGTTCAGTGGTTTATCCAAAAGAGCTTTTATAGAAATCTTAGGTAAATACGGCGTTTCATTGTTTAGTACCTCCGTTGATGACCTGAACAACGATATCAAAAATGCCTGATGTTGTTATTGCCGACACGAGTTGCCTGATAGCTATGGAAAAGCTGGATGCTTTCCATCTTTTAAAATTATTATATGGTGAAGTTAAAATTACTTCCGAAATAGCAGCGGAATTTGGAAAATCATTGCCGGAATGGTTTAAAATTGAAAAATCTACAAACAAAAAATTCCAGAAAATAATAGAAACATTAATTGATAAAGGCGAGGCAAGTGCTATTGCTCTGGCGCTGAATTACGATAATTCATTACTTATACTTGACGACTTAAAAGGAAGGAAATTTGCTGTTAAATTAGGACTCAAAATTACAGGAACTTTAGGTATCCTTTATAAATGCAAACAAGTGGGTATTATTGAAAAAATCAAGCCTTTTACCGATAAACTTATTAATTCCGGTTTTCGGTTGCCTGAAAAAGTGGTAGCAGAGATATTACATCTTTGCCGTGAATGACCTAATCACTTTAACCTGTAATTTTAATCTTCCTTTCCGTGGAAGACAAGCCGATTGACATATTTTTGTAACTTTGCCGGCGTTTTGATTCGTAAATCATGATTCTGCTTTTGGAATCATGCATTTATCAATCTGAAATTATAACCCAAAATTACAATGACCGAAATTCCCAGCAAGTACGACCCTTCACTAACCGAAGACAAATGGTATCAATATTGGCTTCAACACGATTTTTTTCAATCCGTTCCCGATAAAAGGAAAGCGTATTCCATCGTTATCCCGCCACCCAATGTTACCGGCGTGTTGCATATGGGGCATATGCTTAACAATACCATTCAGGATGTGCTGATCCGTCGTGCCCGTATGCAGGGTTTTAATGCCTTATGGCTTCCAGGTACCGACCACGCAAGCATTGCTACCGAAGCAAAAGTAGTTGCCAAACTGAAAGAAGAAGGCATCAGCAAGAGCAGCCTGAGTCGCGACGAATTTCTTGACCATGCTTGGAAATGGAAGGAAAAACACGGCGGCATCATCCTCGAACAACTCAAAAAATTAGGCGCTTCCTGCGACTGGAGCCGTACCCGTTTTACCATGGATCCGTCCATGTACGAATCGGTAATTGATGTCTTTATTGATTTATACAACAAAGGACTTATCTATCGCGGTGTTCGTATGGTGAACTGGGATCCCAAAGCATTGACGGCTTTGTCCGACGAAGAAGTGATCCATAAAGAAATAAATTCAAAGCTATATTACCTCCGCTATCAGGTGGAAGGATCCAGCGACGAATGGGTAACCATTGCTACTACACGTCCCGAAACCATACTTGGCGATACGGCAGTTTGCTTCCATCCGGATGATGAACGTTTCCAACATCTGAAAGGAAAACGTGTGTTGGTGCCACTGATCAACCGCAGCATTCCCATGATTATGGACGAATATGTGGATCGCGAATTCGGTACCGGATGTCTGAAGATTACTCCGGCTCACGACGTGAACGACTATAACATCGGCATCAAATATAAACTGCAGTCGATAGATATTTTTAACGACAACGGGACGCTCAACGAAAAAGCTCAGTTGTATGTTGGTGAAGACCGCTTTGTGGTTCGCAAAAAAATTGCTAGGGAACTTGAAGAAAAGGGATACCTGGTAAAAGTGGAGGATTATGTAAACAATATCGGCTTTTCGGAACGTACCGACGAAGTGATCGAACCTAAACTTTCGATGCAATGGTTTGTCAGGATGGGCGAATTAGCCAAGCCGGCCCTCGATGTGGTGATGGATGATACCATTCGTTTTTATCCCGAAAAATTTAAAAATACTTACCGCCACTGGATGGAAAATTGCCGCGACTGGTGCATCAGCCGCCAGCTATGGTGGGGGCAAAGGATACCGGTATATTATCTTCCCAACGGAGAAATGGTAGTTGCCAAATCGAAAGAAGAAGCAGCAAAAATTGCAGAATTAAAATTTAAGATTGCAGATTTAAAAACAGAAGACATAAAACAGGACGAAGACGTGCTCGATACCTGGTTCTCGTCCTGGCTGTGGCCTATTTCAACTTTTGATGGCATCCGCCATCCCGACAATCCGGATATCAACTATTATTATCCGACTAACGTTTTGGTAACGGCTCCCGAAATTCTTTTCTTCTGGGTGGCGCGCATGATCATGGCCGGACTGGAATATCGCCACGAAATTCCTTTCCACGATGTGTATCTTACCGGAATCGTCCGCGATCATAAAGGCCGGAAGATGTCGAAATCTCTTGGCAACTCGCCCGATCCCATCCTGTTGATGGAAAAATACGGTGCCGATGGCGTGCGTATGGGCATGTTGCTTACCTCGCCGGCAGGCAACGATTTGCCTTTCGACGAAACACTCTGCGAACAGGGACGCAACTTCAGCAATAAAATCTGGAACGCCCTTCGCCTGGTTAAAGGCTGGGAAGTGAACGAAACACTGGAACAACCGCAGTATGCCAAAGCATCCATTGCCTGGTTTGAGGCTAAATTTAACGAAACACTGCTTACCATTGACGATCATTTTTCAAAATATCGCCTTTCGGAAGCCCTGATGACGGTTTACAAACTCATCTGGGACGACTTCTGCTCATGGTATCTCGAAATGATAAAACCGGCATACCAGCAGCCGGTGGATCGCCAAACGCTGGAAGCAACGCTGTCGTTTTTCGAAAAACTGATGAAAGTATTGCATCCGTTTATGCCGTTTATCACCGAAGAAATCTGGCACCAGTTGAACGAACGCAGCGGGGAAGACTGCATCACGATTGCCACCATGCCGGTAGCCGCAACGTTTGACGAAAAAATATTAAAAAGCTTTGGCTTTGCCCAGGAAGCAATTATGGCGATACGCAATGTTCGTAAGGAAAAAAACATACCGTTTAAGGATACCCTCCGCTTGCTGGTGAAGAAAAACAACGGCGATACTCCCGACCTGACTTTTGATGATGTGGTGGTAAAACTCTGTAATTTATCGGAGCTTACCTATACGGATGAAAAATTGGACGGAACACTGAGTTTTATCGTACGTTCCACCGAATTTTATATTCCGCTTACTGCTTCGGTAGATGTGGAAAGCGAAATCCAAAAGATGGAGGACGAACTGAAATATACCCGTGGATTCCTGCAGTCGGTTGTCAAAAAGCTGAGCAATGAGCGTTTTGTGAACAGCGCTCCCGAAAAGGTGGTGGCTATGGAACGCAAAAAACAATCCGATTCCGAAGCACGAATCAAAGTGCTGGAAGAACAGATTGCCTCGATGAAGAAATAGCAATAACCACAATATTATATTAACCACAATAGGCACAATAGGGCACAGTAGATTTTGATTAATGATAACACAGAAATTATTTAAACGAGCTGACGCAATTATATTAACCACAATAGGCACAATAGGGTAAACAGATTTTGATAGATGATGACCCAGAAATATTTAAACGAGCTGACGCATACTATTATTGGTGCTGCTATCGAAGTCCATAGGGAATTGGGTCCGGGTTTGATTGAAAGTATTTATGAAAAGTGTCTTATCTATTTACTAAAGGAAAAAGGATTTACGGTGGTTTCCCAACAAAAAGTCCCTGTTAAATTTAGAGATCTTTACCTTGATTGTGATCTTCGGTTTGATTTATTAGTCGAAAATTCTATTATTGTAGAAATAAAAGCCGTCGCTGAGTTATTGCCTATTCATGAGGCGCAGTTGCTGACATACCTTAAACTCATGGAAAAGCCTAAAGGAATTCTGATAAATTTTAACTGTACCAATATTTTTAAAGAAGGACAAGAAACAATAGTAACCGGGCTTTTTGCAAAACTACCCAAAGGTTACTAATATGCCCTAATGTGTTCTAATGTGCCTATTGTGGTTCAGAAAAAATAGTAAGGAGTAGGTAGAAAGCAGTAAGCAGTAAGGAGTAGGGAGTAGAGAGTAGAGAGTAGGGAGTGATAGTGCGCGAAACGATATAAACTAATTTCTATGTGCCCTAATGTGCCTATTGTGGTTTTTAAAATAATCCTAATGTGTCCTAATGTGCCTATTGTGGTTCAGAAAAAATAGTAAGGAGTAAGCAGTAAGGAGTAGATAGTACGCGAAACGAAGATATAAACTAATTTCTATGTGCCCTATTGTGCCTATGTGGTTTTTAAATAATCCTAATGTGTTCTAATGTGTCTATTGTGGTTTTTAAAATAATCCTAATGTGTCCTATTGTGCCTATTGTGGTTAATACCGTCTTATGAAAATATTGGAACCACTAAAAGCGTTAAAGGAACCTTTGTTTACTAAGCTTTATGTTGCCCAGGCTGTTAGCCTTCTTGGCGATGCTTTCACCTGGATAGGCATTGCACTTTTAGCATTTGAATTTGGAGGCAACCAGTCGGCAAAAGTATTGGCTACTGCCTTAACCCTGAGGGTAGCGGCTTTTATCGTTTTTGGTTCGTATGCCGGTGTGTTGGCCGACCGTTTCAACCGTAAGAGGATTTTGATCATTACCAATTTATCGCGGATGGCAATTGTTTTTTCGTTGGTATTTGTTACCAGTGTATGGCAATTGTATGTGCTCATTTTTCTGCTTAATGTATTCAATGCATTTTTTACGCCGGCTTACAAAGCCTGTATTCCTCAACTTATTTCCCGTAAGGAAAACTATGGTAACGCTATTGCTTTATCCAACGGAACCTGGCAATTGCTGGGAATCCTCGGACCGGGCCTGGCCGGTGCATTGGCTGTGGTATGGGGCTCGCGGCAAATATTTTTCTTCGATGCTTTTTCATTCATCATTTCTTCCGTTTTGGTTTTAATGACACCTGTGGTTTCGGTAAACAAAGAGGCAATGCAAGTGCGATCGTCGTTTGTAGGCCTTTGGCACGACATTGTGAACGGAACAAAATTATTATTCAAAAATCCGCCTATCCGTTTTTCGTTATTGATAGAATTGGTTGCTGCCATAGCCGGTGCGCAAATTCTGGTGAATACCGTCGGACATATTAAAGGCGATTTGTTGCTGTCCGATAAGGAATACGGCTGGGCAATGACTGCTTTCGGGATAGGAGCAACCATTGCAGCCTTTACGGCAAATTCCATAGATAAATCGAAAGGAAAAACAATATTGCTGATGATGGGTGCATTAACGCTGGCTTTGGCCGTTTCGTTAGCAAATATGGTATCGTTTGAGGTGCTGATGATCCTTTGGATAATTGCCGGGCTGGGACAGAGCTTTGCCGATATGCCTTCGCAAATACTTATTGCCGAAAACATAAGCCTGGCGCAGCAAGGCAAAGTGTATGGAAGCCATTTTGCATGGTCGCATTTGTGGTGGGCTTTAGGTTATATTATTGCCGGTTTTGCCGGAACAAATTTCAGAACGTATGAATTTTTTATTGGCGGATTATTGGCTTTGGTATTGTTAGCTATTCTTTGCCTGCATCGTTTTTTAAAATAAAAGCAATATATTTTACCCGATAAAACAGTACCCGTTGAAAACCCAATTATTTTTTACGAAAAGACTTTGTACACGTTGAAAACGCCATTATTTTTTACGCAAAAGCTTTGCACACGTTGAAAACGCTATTATTTTTTACGAAAAGGCTTTGCACCCGTTGAAAATGCCATTATTTTTTACGAAAAGGCTTCGCACCCGTTGAAAATGCAATTATTTTTTACAAAAAGGTTTTGCACACGTTGAAAACGCAATTATTTTTTACAAAAAGGCTTTGCACATGTTGAAATTCCATTTTTTAATCTTTTTCCCAAAATTTTATCAACAAAATATCTTTCATTTTTAATTATTTTTGTATTATTGCAATAGATAAAAAGTAATGAAGATAAAAAATGCAAAATCATTATAAAAATGAGGCATAAAATATTTTTTTCATTACGTATCGAACGATTACCAAATAAATAAATAAAAGTATAACTAAATCGGAGATAACCGCCGGGGATTACACAATCGTTAGCAATAAGGTATAAAAAAATAAACCAAGATTATAAGTTATCAATCAATAAAAATATATTACAATGGGATTATTTAATTTTTATAAGAAAAAATCAAAAGAAGATAATAAAGACATGAAAAAAGAAACATTCGAATTATTTCTTTCCGGTTTTCTTTTATATGAAATGAAAGATTTTAATGGAGCAAGCTCAAATATTTTAAAAGCTATTGAATTGGAGCCACAAAATCATAACCTTTATTACATAATGGGTAATATCTATGAAGATTTAGGCAATGATATTAAAGCTGAAAATTATTTCCAAAAGGCATTAGAATTAAAGTTAGACTATCGTTCATTATTTCGTCTTGGGATGCTCCATTCAAGACGAAATAATTTTAAAATTGCTATTCAATATTTAAAGCAAGCAGCAGACCTTGCACCAAACACAATTATTGAAGAAGTTGGAATAAATAATTGGTATTTAGTTTCAAAACCTTCAATACTTTCTAATTTAGGTAACTTTTATATTCAGACGAGCCTATTTGAAGAAGGTATTATAAAACTTGATGAAGCTATTAAACTTGCACCAAAATATTCTAATCCTTATTTGATAAAAGGGCTGGCTTTAATTCAACTTGGGAAATCAAATGATGGTATGAAACTTTTACAAATGGCAGTTGATTTAGGTGATATCAAAGCAAAAGAAACCTTGAATTTTTTAAATAATGCAAATGAATCAATATCTATGGTTGACCGAAAATCAGAAGTAAATAATCAACTTGATATACAGTTAAAAGAAATCTTGAGAGTTGGAAAAGAATTGTCCAATAATAAATCTATAATTGCAATGAATGGTGGAGTAAAATTTAGAGATGTATTTAAGTCTGATATAACCAATATCTTATTAAACAATACAAAAAATGACAATCTTTATCTTAGCGATTTAATTGATATTTTAGTTGATTATAATTATAATATGTGGTATGCATTTAAACAAAATGCACCAGGAATGTTTAATGAATCTTATAAAGCACTATTTACTCATGAAGTTGTTATAGCAGCCCAATTATTAAATGTATGTTCTTTTAATTTTGAAAAAATATTTTGCGATGTTTATATATTAACTGAAAATAAATATAGACATTTTAATCAAAAGTATTAAATTTTTAAAATAGATTATGTAATATGCGATACTAACATTTGGTATGATTTGGGGTCAGGAAGAATTGATGCTAAAGATATTAAGAATATTAATTTAATTGGAACTGCCATGAATGTTATTGAAATCGCATGTTCTCCTAATTTAATGCGGGATATTTATTTAGTTAAGAATGCTATTAATGCTCTAAAAAAATATCATAACTTTATTATTAGTAGTAATCCTTTTGAACATTTTATTTCAATATTTGATTCGACATTTGAACCAAATGATGAATATACTTTAGACCTTCTTGCCGCTTTTAAAATATTTGAAGGAATAGATAATTTTAATGATATTTCACAAGACGGATGGGACAATGTGAAGTCCAAAATATCAAAAATTGAATTTAATAAACAATATTTTTCAAAAGTAGTAAATGATATTTTGAATCAAAAGAATTCCTCGGGGCTTGCCCCGGGGTCATTCATTAGAGACTTTGTTTTTAATCGGGGTTCTTATTCATATTTACAAAATTTCAAGAACACTTAAATGAAAAACATATATGGACTAATTAACAGGCACATAACAGGCGGTATATTTTATTGCCGAGACAGTGCGGGTTTCTGCGTTTCTGCATCTTATAAACTTTTGTGTAACTTGACTGGACAGTGCTTAAAAATCGGCAACAAAAACATACCGCCAAACCGTTGGCGGTCATTCTAAAGACGACCACTCAAACAACGGGGCTACTGAAAACCGAATAGAGTAAGTGTTAAAAAAAAGAGCATAGAAATGAATTTAGACTTTGTTTTAAAATCACCTGACCATTTAAGATATGAAAATGGCAAACATATATCTGGTCCTCACGGAGGAGCAGGACGAGCAGTTAAAGTTGAACCAAACGTTAATGGTTGCGAGGGTTATGATATTAAAAGTGGTGACGGATATATTGTAACTGTTTTTAATTTGGACGACAATCACCCTCTTTGGCAAAACAATGTTCAAATGACACCAAAACCAATGAGAATTATTAGTCAATCGTCCGACAAAATTATTTTAAGAGGTTATCCGACAAGAGCTATGTCGCCTTTTGGCTGGATTGATTTTAATGGAGCGGATTATGGTTTGACTATTAACTTTAAGAATGGACAATTAGAAAATTGCATTTTACATATGCACGACAGAAATGTTGATATAGAATATCTGAAAGGTGAAGTTTCTCAAACTCCTGCCGAGCCAGAAATTGTATCATTAGCGAAAAGAGCAAATGCACAATATCAACAAGAAAGAGTTACAGACGGTCGTCAATTATTAATTCAGATTTATCGTTCTGTAAAATCAGACCCAAGACAATTGCAAAACGTGACCGACTTTTCATCTCTTGGAACTTCATTTCTAATGATGCTTGACCAAAATCTTTCGGACGACATTGATACTTTACAAATGATGGCAAGTATAAGCTACTTGTGCATTAGCAAAGCCATTGAAAAAGATAGTACAAATCTGAATTTATACAAAGACAGATTACTGATGTTACGAATGGGACACGACCCGTTTAAATATACTGTTATGAGTGCTTTAAATTTAGGAGGCGACTTCTTCTCAATGTCAATGGTAATGTCAGACTTAGAAGCAAGAGATGCGATTTACAAAATGGAAATAGCAGACATTGAATTGCACCCACAACTTTACCGACAAGTTTCATTCTTTAAAGAAAGGAAGGACGAATTTGATGAAATGATAGGCAGACAATTTTTTATGCCTGAAAAGACACTTGAAAATGTAATAAAATCAGGCCTTGAAAATCACAAAAAGATTTTGGACTATCTTGAAAATAGAGTAATCAACGAAGAAGATGTGGACTTTTAATGCGGTAGAAAAAGAACGAACCGCCAACAAGGTATTGCCAAAAGCGGGGCAGAACGGCTTCGATTGGGCATTTGTGCAAGGTTCAACATTCGTTCTTCGATTGAACTTTGTGCTAAAAATCCCCGCCTTCGGCAATACCCAAACCGTTAGCGGCAACTCTTTGGCGACAGTGCAACTTTCAACGGACAGACATAAAACGAAAGGACAATGCCTGAAACAGTAAACGACAAACAAGTTTTTTCTTTGCTTGAGGTAACGAAAAGCATACAGAAGACAATTGCTGAACGATACAAAAGTTCATTTTGGGTTAAAGCCGAAATGAACAAACTGAACTTTTACAAACAATCAGGACATTGCTATCCTGAACTTGTAGAGAAGCAAGACGGAAAAGTAATTGCTCAAATAAAATCTAACTTGTGGAAAGACGATTACATAACCATAAACAACACCTTCCAAAGAGTTTTAAAAGAGCCATTGAAAGACGGCATCAAAATTCTATTCCTTGCAAAGGTTTCTTTTGACCCTGCATACGGATTAGCACTTAGAATAATTGACATTGACCCAAGCTACACCTTAGGCGACCTTGAAAGAGAGAAACAGGAAACGATTAATAAACTAAAGGCAGAAGGCATATTCGGCAAAAACAAAACACTTCCTATTGCACTGCTTCCACAGAGAATTGCAATTATTTCAGTTGAGACAAGTAGAGGTTATGCTGATTTTCTAAAAGTGATTGATACTAATTCATGGAACTACAAATTTTTTCATTTACTATTTCCTTCTCTACTCCAAGGAGAAAAAGCAGTTGATGGAATTATCAATCAACTAAGAAGAATTAAAAAAGTAAAAAGCCATTTTGATGTTGTTGCAATAATTCGTGGCGGTGGTGGTGATGTTGGTTTATCTTGCTACAATCATTACTTGCTTGCAAAAGAAATTGCATTGTTTCCAATGCCTGTTATCACAGGCGTTGGTCATGCAACAAATGAAACTGTAACAGAGATGATTTCATTTTCAAATGCAATTACGCCAACAAAGTTAGCAGAATATCTTTTACAAAAGTTTCATAACTTTTCTGTTCCAGTTCAAAAGGCAGAAGAAAAGATTATTGACAAAGCAAGAAGATTAATCAGTGATGAGAAAACAAAATTTCAATCAGAGATTAAACTGTTTCGTTCTGTTACAGAAAACATTTTGATTAAAAACCGAAACGAAATTAAAGGACAAGTTCAATCATTGTTTCAGCAATCTCACTTTCTTTTCAAAAACGAAAAGGAATATTTGTTTTCCATAACAGAAGGAATAAGGAAAGGCACAAATACTTTTTGTAATTCAGCCAAGCAAGTAATAAAACAGTTTGCTTTGACTATGAAGAAAGATGTCGGAACACAACTTAACGCTGTTAAGTTGGTGATAAATCAAAATGCAAATCAAGTTGTAAGAGGTTCAAGAGTTTTACTTCTTTCAAAGAATGAAAAAATCTTTCAATTCAAGGAACGGTTTTCAGAAAAATCATTATTGCTTTTGAGAAATCAAACTGTTGAACTAAACAACATTGAGAAGAATGTAAATAACATGAACCCAAAAGAAGTTATGAGGCGTGGATACAGTATAACACTTCTACAAGGAAAAGCGGTAAGGAATTTTGACAAGGTAAAAGAAGGCGACACACTTAATACAGTGGTGTTTGAAGGCAATATTATTAGCATTGTAAAATCATCATCAAAACCAAACGAACTATGAGTGAAAAAGTAAATTACACCGAAGCATTTGAAGAGTTGCAAGGAATTGTTTCAGAAATAGAGCAAGGAGAAATTTCCGTTGACGAACTTTCTGAAAAAGTAAAGAGAGCAGCACAACTAATTAATATTTGCAAAACCAAACTTGTAACGACAGAAGAAGATGTTAATAAAATTCTGAAGGAACTTGACACCGCAACCAAAGACGAGGACAAATAATAATTTAATCACCAAATAAAAAACAAACACATGTATCTATTCTTTGACACGGAGACAACAGGTTTACCACGGAATTGGAAAGCACCTGTAAGCGATTTAAGTAATTGGCCACGACTTGTCCAACTTGCATGGTTAAACTATGACAAGGACGGAAATCAAATTGGCGGGAATAATTTTATCATAAAGCCAGACGGCTTTACTATTCCTTCTGATGTTTCAAGAATACATGGCATTTCAAATGACCGAGCAATGAGTGAAGGTGTAGAATTACAGGACGTATTAAACGACTTTCAAATTCTAATTTCACAATCAAGTTATTTAGTAGCTCACAACATGAGCTTTGACGAGAAAATTGTTGGTGCAGAGTTTTTAAGAAAAAGTATGACTAATAGCATTGCGACAAAGAACAGAATTTGCACAATGGAGAAATCTACCAACTATTGCAAACTTGATGGACCTTACGGTTACAAGTGGCCAAAACTTTCAGAACTTCATCAGAAACTTTTTGGGACAGGATTTGAAGAAGCACATAATGCAGCAGTTGACATTAACGCAACAGCAAAATGTTTTTGGCAAATGAAAAAACTTGGCGTGCTGTAAACAAAATGGAACGAAATACCTACAGAGCGAGAAGTAGAGCAGCCGCTAACTTTATGCTGCTGCCAGCGGGGGGAAAGCGGAAGATTGCAATTAAGGAACAATAAATAAAATTAATAACGGGTGAGACTGATGAACCAATTAAAACCCCGCCGTCAGCAGCACCGGCTCGTTGAAAGCGCCATTATTTTTTACGCAAAGGCTTCGCACCCGTTGAAAACACCATTATTTTTTACGAAAAGGCTTTGTACACGTTGAAAACATCATTATTTTTTATGAAAAGGCTTTGCACACGTTGAAAACGCTATTATTTTTTACAAAAAGGCTTTGCACACGTTGAAAACCCAGTTATTTTTTATGCAAAAGCTTCGCACACGTTAAAAATGCAATTATTTGGGAGTGTAAAACGAACTGTGTCATAAAAATTTTCAGTACTTTTGTTTGTCGGGATAAACGGACACTGGCTCTGCTGAGGAGCAACCAGTGAAGGGATAAACCCGACCGACGGAATAATTATCCTAAAAGTGCTATGTGCAAATGTAGCGCTTTTTTTAATGGATAATAATTCTGGAGTAAAATGCCTTAAAAAACCCATATCAAATTGTATTTATGTTTATTCTGGCTCTTTCTGCAAAGATAATATCCAGCTGCGATGCTACTATGCCCCAGTTTGGCAGAGGTGCCGTCCACTTTTCTACAATATTCTGGGTTGCAAGGTAAATAAGTTTTAGTAATGCCATATCGCTGGTAAAAGCTCCTTTGGTTTTGGTTACTTTACGTATTTGCCTGTGAAAACCTTCTATCGTATTGGTAGTATACATAATTCTGCGAATAGGTTCGGGGTACTTAAAGTAATTACTCAGATGTTCCCAATTGTTACGCCAGGAGGTAAAAACCGGCGTATACTTCTTTCCCCATTTCGCTTCTACCACATCCAGGTTATATTCTGCTTCTTCTTTAGTAATAGCCTGGTAAACTGTTTTTAGATCTTTCATAAACTCTCTACTGTCTTTAGAAGCAACATACTTTAGTGTGTTTCTAATCTGATGAACAATGCAGGATTGTATTTCCGCTTTAGGAAATACCAATTCAATAGCTTCGGCAAATCCTTTCAGATTGTCTATACTGACAATAAGCATGTCTTCAACACCCCGGGCTTTAAGATCATTTAACAACTGTAACCAAAACCGGGAGCCTTCGCTTTCGGCTACATACATCCCAAGCAAATCTTTTATTCCTTTATTATCTACTCCAAGTATATTGTATACTGCACGGGAAGACACTTTGCCATCTTCTTTCACCTTGTAGTGTATAGCGTCCATCCATACAAAGCAATACACGCTTTGTAACGGGCGTTGCTGCCATTCTCTGATTAATGGAATAACACGGTCGGTAATGTTGCTCAAGGTTGTTGGCGAGAGCGTAAACCCATACATCTCTTCAATGTGCTCACAGATATCCCGGGTACTTACCCCTTTACTATACAATCGTAGCACTTTGTTTTCCAACTCTTCGTTGATGATGATTTGCCGCTTGGGTACTACCTTTGGATCAAAATCTGAATTACGATCCCGGGGTGTGTTTAACTCGAATTCCCCTTCGATGCTTTTGACCCTCTTTCCTATTTTACCATTACGACGATTGCCAACTGATCGCTGTTGCTCATCCATGTGCTCGTCCATTTCTGCTTCCAGTAGCTCTTCCAACATCTGTTTTAACAAAGGTTGAAATATGCCTTCTTTGCCTCCGGCTGGTTCTCCCCGGCGAAGCCTCTCTTTCGCTTCCTGCTTGTAGGCCTCAAAATCAAATTTACATTTTCCCATTTCTTGTGTCAAATTTAATTATTTATTCCCTTTGACACAGTTTATTTTACAGCCTCAATTATTTTTTACACAAAGGTTTTGCACCCGTTGAAAACGCCATTATTTTTTACAAAAAGGCTTCGCACACGTTGAAAACCCAATTATTTTTTACGCAAAGGTTTTGCACCCGTTGAAAATGCAATTATTTTTTACAAAAGGGCTTCGCACACGTTGAAAACACAATTATTTTTTATGAAAAGGCTTTGTACATGTTGAAATTCCATTTTTTTAATCTTTTCCCCCAAATTTTATCAACAAAACATCTTTCATTTTTAGTTATTTTTGTATTATTGCAATAGATAAAAAGTAATGAAGATAAAAAAATGCAAAATCATTATAAAAATGAGGCATAAAATGTTTTTTTCATTACGTATCGAACGATTACCAAATAAATAATAAAAGTACAACTAAACCGGAGATAACTGCCATAGGGGGGCACAATCGTTAGCCACAATTTTAAAAAGACACTGACAATGATAAAAAGTTATTGCAATATTTTACTAATAATTTCTTCATTTTTGATCTTGAGTGGATGTATGACATATCGAATGCCTCGCTCATTGAAGAACAATTTTACTCAACATTATACTCCGACTAATAAGGGATTAGATAAATTATTAAGGATTGATGGATATTACTCCGAAAGAGAAATTATAAATCGTAAGATTCCTAAAGGATTTTTTGTAAAAGAATTTATGAATGTTATAGATACATTTTATATGAATTATCTGTTTTTTTCGGATGGCATAGTATTAGAAAATATGTTCGGCTCTGATAGGTCAAGTGAACCTGATAAATTGCCGAAATTTCTGTCAAAAATGGTGTTAGATTCTTCCAAATCTATGTGTTTATATGGAACCTGGGGTACTTATATTATTTCAGGGGATACAATCAAAACTCAGTTTATTCATCCTTCTGGTTCGCTAAATGATAGTTGGGATGGTTGGAAGGTGAATTTTAAAATACTTGATAATGAAGCCATAAAATTGATTTATGAATATCCTTTATATTATTCATCTTCTTCTGATAAAAAAATTTACACGGAACAATTTTATATGGATCGGATTAAAGATGAAAAACCGGCAATATTTATTAAATCAGATGTGCCAAAGTCGGATTGTTGGATGAAAAAGGAAAAATGGTTTTGGGAGAATGAGTTACAGTATAATGATTTTATAAAAAAAACTGTGGCCAATACGCGATATAGCCAATAAGGGTTTCAGTGGTATGCGTGGTTCATCACCCGTATCAATCTTTCATTTCAGTTGATAGGTACGTCACTCCGCAATCTCTTATTGGCCATATTGCCAACCGTTGAAAACCCGATTGTTTTTTACGCAAAGGCTTTGCACACGTTAGAAATGCAATTATTTTTTACGAAAAGGCTTTGTACCCGTTGAAAACGCCATTATTTTTTACGCAAAGGCTTTGCACACGCTGAAAGCGCCATTATTTTTTACAAAAAGATTTTGCACACGTTGAAAACGCCATTATTTTTTACGAAAAGGTTTTGCACACGTTGAAAATGCCATTATTTTTTACGAAAAGGTTTTGCACCCGTTAAAAATGCAATTATTGTTTTTGTTAGTTGGTTTTAAACGAAAATATTCCCCCTGCTTACTATTATTCATCTAAAAAACAGTAAGATATATTATTTTGTAAAAAATTATAATTATTTTGTAAAAAATTTGAAAAATAATGTATTATTTCCATGGATAATACAGAAAAAAATCGTTAATTTTGTGTTTATAACCAATAAACATCATCATTATGAAAAAAACACACAAATTACTTAGCAATTTATTTCTGCGTATTTTTCTTTCCAGTCGTAAGAAGGGTTTAGCTACATCTTCCGACCATCTGGAACGTCTCGTTGCCCATAAGGACGACGAAGACATCAATCGTCTTTGGCTGCGTACCGAACCCGTGGTAACACAGCTAAAGAATACTTATATCATCTACGAAGCCGCCCGCGACTTTTCGCGCGGCGAAACTAACCGCTGGCAGGCGGTTCTTGATCAGGAACGCGATGTGGTACGTCGTATTAATCATAAAATACTCGTGGTTTTTGATGAAAAATCGCCTAATTATTTTAGCATTTTCCCTGACGGACTCAGCGGACTCTACCGGGGTTCTTATGAGCAGCGTATCACTCAATTAGGTGCTTTTGTTGAAAAGCTGCATACTTTTCCCGAACTTGCCGATGTCTACACCGAGGCAAATATATTTTATCAATTAGTGCTTGATACTCGCAAAGCACAACAGGATAAGGGTATTTCGCTGGAAACGGCTTCCGATAATTTAAATATAATTCTTACAGAAGTAGCTCAGGTGATGTTTGGCAACCTGGGTTTCCTGATTTATAAATTTGCAAAGACTCCTGAAAAGATACAGGATTATTTTGATTTTGCATTGATGCGTCCGCGTATGAAAGCTAAAGGCGAAGAAACGGAGGATGAAGGGGAAACCCTGACCATTCCGCCTGCTGCTACCAGGGCTTCCGCCATTGCTTTTAGCGCAGTAACAAAATTATCATTTTATAATTCAGGCGATGTAGCGCTGGGAATTTATACCGCTACCGACGCCAACGCACCCGTGCCGGCCGATGTGCATATTCTTCAACCCGACGGCGAACTAAATATTACCGCTGCCGAGTTAGGAGACGCCGGTAACAACATCTTATTAGTTGCTAATAATGATGCCACTACCGAAGGCGAGCTTGAAATAACGGTGATGGAATAAACCCCTGGGGTTTTTAAACCATCAAACCCATGGGGTTTTTAAAACCCCATGGGTTTTGATGATTTTTGATGGGTTTGGTTTTGATGGGTTTTGAAAGAATAAAAATTTATGGGAAATATCCGAATACCTTTAGAACCTGATAAATATTACCATATTTATAACCATGCCGTTGGAAGGGATAATTTATTTAAATGCGACGATAATTATTTGTTTTTTCTAAAAAGATATCGACAGCATATTTTACCCATTGCCGATACATTTGCATATTGTTTAATGCCCAATCATTTTCATTTGCTGGTAAGGATAAACCCTTGGGGTTTAACAAACCCCAAGTCAAACCCTCGGGGTTTGTTAAACCCCGAGGGTTTGGATTCTGTAAAGGTGGAACATTTTTTATCTCATACTTTCGGAAGTCTGTTTAATTCCTATACCAAAGCTTTCAACAAACAACAAAACAGAAAAGGAAAATTATTTCTGGAAAATTTTGAAAGAAAACTGATAAACGAGGAGAGCTATCTGCGAAATATTATTCAGTATATCCATTTCAATCCGGTATATCATGGTTTTGTTAATGATTTAAGGGATTGGAAATATTCATCTTTCCAATGTTTTCTTACAACCCAAGCAACGGATGTAAAGAGAGATGAGGTAATAGAATGGTTTGATGGCAAAGAGAATTTTTTAGCTTTTCATCATCAGGAAGTGGATGAAAAGCTGATTTTAGCAATGGAATATATTTAACGATTCAGACCCTCGGGGTTTTAAAACCCCGAGGGTCTGAAATTTTATTTCATCCCAATTCGTTTTCCTTCTGCCGAAAGGCTTACCACTTCGTTTATTCTTCGTTGCAGCGTTTCTTCTTTCACGGCATTATTGATCCATGCAAGGCAAAGTTTTTGGTAGGAGGGCGGAAAACTGTTGAATTGCCTCTGGGCATCCGCATTTTCCTGCAGGGCTTTCAGAAAAAGAGGATGCATCACCGGTTTGGCTTTCATGGGCGGCTCGGCTATGATTTTATGCGGATTGATTTCGGTTTCGTGGTATTTTTTTAGCCCGGCTTCGGTCATGTGCCCGCTTTTTATCAGCTTCTTTGCCCGTTCGATATTCAGCAACGACCATTGGCTGGAAGTGTTGCGCGGGGTGAATTTCTGAGCATATTTTTCGTCGTCTATCCGTCTTATCGTGCTGTCGATCCAGCCAAAACAGATGGCTTCCTCCACCGCTTCCACATAGGGAATGCTTGGCTTACGGGTATGTTTTTTATAATAAACTAACCAGATTTCCTTACAACTATCGTGATGTTGCTCCAGCCAGGAACGCCATTCCCGGCTGGTGGCAACATACAACAAACGTTCATTCTCCATTATTTATTCACCTTCGATTTAAACCCTCGGGGTTTTTAAAACAAACCCTCGGGGTTTTTAAAACAAACCCTTGGGGTTTTTAAAACCCCAAGGGTTTGGAATTTTCTTTATTTATTCACCTTAGCGCGGGCATCCTGTTTTAGTTTATCCGCCTCTGTCCTGGCCTTATCAATTACGGACTGCGATTGTTTGCGGGCTTCGTCAACTAATTTACCTGCTTTTACGTCGGCTTCCTTTTTTACTTTATCGGCGGCTTTTTTGGCAGCAAAGCCAGCGATAGCGCCTTTTTTATTTCCTTCGGCTACCAGTTGATCTGCCTGTTTGGCGGCTTCGGCTTTCACCCTATCGGCGGCAGCCTGAGCTGTCTTTATGATGTTGTCGGCTTGTTTTTGTGCTTCGTCGATAAGTTTGGCTGCGCGGGCATCGGCATCGGAGATAAGGTTATTAACTTCGGTTTTTACCTTGGCTACCACTTCTTCCTTTTTCTTTTGCAATTCCTCTTTAGCTTTGTTTTTCAAATCTTCAACAGCCGATGCCATCACATTTTTCAATCCGGTTTTGATGGTCGGATTGGTTATGGTGCCACCGATAATGAGTGCTACGGGTATGGTTTCTCCCGCTTTGATGTTTGAGCCCATTTTTTTGTTGGCATCCGAAATCAGGTTGTTGAGCACCCCATTGGCTTTGCCTCCGAATTCGCTGCGCGGGATATCAAGATTCATCGTATAACCTATGGTTTTGTCGAAACCGGTCCAGCCGGAGAGGTTGGTTTTGATGTTCCCGGTTTTTACATCGAAGGGCTTAACGTATACCTTGCCATCGGTAAATTCGTACGAGAGGTTTATTTTTTCGAGCGATAGTTTGCGGAATTTATCCATCTTCAGTACTTCGGCAATTTTATTCAGTGTGCTTACATTTTCAATCTGAAGCAGGGGAGAGGTTAGTGTTCCGTTCCCGTTAAGGGTACTTAAAATGGGGTTCATGTGCTCGTCGAGAGTCGTTTTAAATGCCATTTTTGTGGATACCCGTCCCGAAGTCTTTTCGGCAATAGGAGCCAGTTTTTGTACGGTATTAAAGGTTTTGAAAGCTTTTTTTACGTCCACCTGGCTGATGTCGAAAGCAAAATCAACCAACGGTTTTTTAGTATTCAGCGTATTGTATTTGCCGTTCATGGTGATTTGTCCATCGAGCATATTCAGTTTAAGCCCGTCGAGCAGCAGTTCGCGGTCTTTTATCCTGACGATACCGGCAACATGGGTCATTTCGTATTTGTCGTAGATAATCTTACCAAAGCTTGAATTCATCGTGAAATCAATGTTGGCAGGAACTTCAATTACGCTAAGGGTGGAAGCGGTGTCGCTCTTGGTTGATGTGGTGGTGGAAGCAGCCATGAAATCGGCAGCGTTGATCAGGTTTGAACTGGTAGTGAGTGTTCCCGTAAGGACTCCGTTTTTCTTCAGAAAATAAGCTAAATAATTTTGCAGTTTACCTTTGGCCGATAAGTCGCTTTTACCGGCTTTCAGGCTGAAGGCAGCCAGTTCAATGTATGCCGGACTGAAGAGCAACTGGGCGGTAGGAAGTTGTATCGTTTGAGGCAAATCGGGCATTTTGTAAACAATATTGCTTGCCATGATATTGCCATTGGCTTTAAATTCGTCATATTTTTCTTTTTCGATGGACGATAATCTGCCGTTGAGGCTTACGTCGGCTTTCACCATACCACTCATGGTGGTGCCTTTTTCCAACGGATAAATCTTAGCTACATCTGCCAGGTTAAATACACCCTTGATTTTGCCGGCGATCTGTGGATCGCTTACCGGAGTGCGAACCGAAAGTACAACATCCACCGGGTTGCCTGCCATTTCGAGGTGCATCTTTGGAACATCGATAGCGGTGGCATCGGGAACCCCCGTCGGATTATCCACCTTTGCATCTATATTGATGTTGGTAACGGCTGCCGGCAGAGATGGATATTTAAACATGGCATTGGCTATGTTGAGATGAAGCCCGAAAGCTGGTATGCTTTTGTCGTTGTAAACACCTTTGGCATACCCGTCGAAAGCAAGACTTCCCTTGGTTTCTATCGAACTGAAATCCTTGCTGTAAACGGCAGGGATGAGCGACAGAAAAGCCTTGAACTCGTTTTGTTTTGCATTGAATTTAATATCCATGCCATAGCCGTTGGCGGGCATGGAAAACCAGCCGGTAGCACCTAACAATAAATCGTTCAGCCCGAGAGTTACGTCGGTAAAGGTAAATTTCATGTTCTTCAGATCAGCATCCAGAGGGGCGTTCAACGCTATTTTTGTCCGGCTGAGGTAACGTATGCCGCCGTAGTCGAGGGTCAGTGCGGCTATTTCTGTTTTTGTTTTCAAACGGGTAAAGTCGGCGGTAAAATCCCCGCTAAGGGTATGATTCAAATCGTTAACTTCTACCCTTGTGTTAAGCGTTGCATCTTCATACACCACGTAAGCGTGGTTGATGGCGAGTTTATGAAGCGTCATCCTGAAGTTGGAAGGCTGTGAAGGTTTGGCCTGCGGTTTTTCCTCCGTCTTTTTCACGATATCCCAGTTGGCTTTGCCGTTGGCAAGCACCTTAAACAACAGTCGGGGGTCATCGATGATTATTTTTTTAATCTCATAATTACTCCCCATGATAACACTTGTTATATTCACAACTACCTGCAGCGAAGGAATATTGGCGAGCGTATCGTCTTTAAATTCATCCTTGCCGACTATCGTCAGGTTTTTTAAATTAAGCGTAAAGTTTGGAAAATGGCGGATGAGCGAAAGACTCACTTTTTTAAAATCCATTGACGCATTTAAGCTGGACGAAGCTTCTTTTTTGACGGCTTCGGTAATTTTCCCTTTGAATGCAAACGGGATGATGAGGGCTAAAATGAATAATGCCGCAATGACAATTGCACTGATTTTTAAAATTTTTCGTGCCATATGGTTAAGTTTTTAAGTTAAAGAATTCATCGTATAAAAATACAATTTTTTTAATTGCTGAATGGTAAAAAAATTACTGTAAAAGTAGCTGCTATCACGGCAGAGCTCAAAATTTTCTAATAAATTGATTTTTACACTCCGAATAATGTTTGTATTGCTCCGGAATACGTTTGTAGCGCTCCGCAGAACGTTTGCCGCATCTCCGCGCTCCGCAGCGCAATTGCGATTTAAAATTGATTTCCGGGGCTGAAACAAACTTTCGGTCGGAATTCAAAACAGTCTTCCACCGCTGCTGCTCCTTCTCTTCTTTTTCCCAAGAGAAGGGGGCTTGGGGTATGAGTTGGTTTGAAAAATAGCAAAAAACAGTAAGATTTACCTGGGTTTGACGGGCGTTTTTGTATTTCTGGCCGTCTTTGGGTCATCCCGTGGACCCCTCAGATGGATCACCAGCCCGTTAAGGAAGTTTCGCAAAAGCTGGTCGCCACATTCTTTATAGTTGGGATGGTCCTCGCTTCTGAACACGGAGCTCAGTTCACTCTTGGAAATAGTAAAATTGACCAATTTGAGTATTTCGATGATGTCGTCATCCCTGAGGCTGAGGGCAACTCTTAATTTTTTAAATATATCGTTGTTAGTCATTGACCTGTTCTTAAATAAATTTTTAGCAAATGTAAACAAACCTAATTGAAAATCTTAGCAAATGTTCCCGAAAAATCGGGTTTGGTCTATCTTTTTTCAGAAGTTTGGCGGTGGTTATTTGTGGAATTGATACCTTTGCCGCTTCAGAAACAAAGTGTTTTTCCCGCTGAAAAACGTGAGTATTAGTTTAAAAGCATGTATAATTTTGATGAACTTATTCCCCGAAAGGGAACCGATAGTGTAAAGTATGATCTTCGCCGGGAAGTCTTTGGCGATGACGGGGTGATTCCGATGTGGGTTGCCGATATGGATTTCCGTACTCCCGATTTTATTGTTGATGCCGTAAAACGCTGTGCCGCCCACGAGATATATGGCTATAGCATACGCGGAAACGAATGGTTCCGGGCGCTTATCCGCTGGTTGGATCGCCGCCATGGCTGGAAAACGAAGAAGGATTGGATTGTTTTTAGTCCGGGAATAGTGCCGGCAATCAATATGGCCGTATTATCGTATACTCAACCCGGCGATTTCATCATTGTGCAGCCGCCTGTTTATACTCCTTTTCTGGAAGCAGTGAAAAATCATGGACGTACATTGGTTTATAATCCATTGAAAGCTGAAAACGGACGGTTGAATATGGATTTGGACGATCTGGAACAAAAAGCGGCTATGGGCGCTAAGATGCTTATCTTGTCCAGTCCGCATAATCCCGGAGGAAGTGTGTGGACACGCGATGAATTGACAGCATTGATGCAGATTTGCCTTCGCTATAATATGATTGTCTTTTCGGATGAAATCCATTCCGATTTAGTTTATCCGGGTAATCAGCATACTGTTTTGGCAACGCTTTCTCCCGAAATTGCTTGTAAGGTGGTAACGGCTGTTGCCCCCAGCAAGACTTTTAATATTGCCGGCATGGCGACTTCGGCGTTGATTATTTCTGATGACGGGCTACGCCAGCGCTTCAGCAAAACGATCGAAGGTCTGCATGTGGGGCTTGGTAATTTGTTTGGTAATATTGCGGCTCAGGCGGCTTATACGTATGGTGATAAATGGCTGGATGAGCTGCTCAACTATCTTAGCGCTAACCTTGATTTGGCCGAAGCGTTTTTTAAAACGCAGATGCCGCAGATTAAGATGTTCAGGCCTCAGGGCACTTACCTTATCTGGCTCGATTGCCGTGGACTGAACATGAACGATAATGAACTCCGCGATTTTATGATTCACAAGGCAGGACTCGGACTGAATGAAGGGTGTAGTTTTGGCCCGGGTGGCGAAGGATTTATGCGGATGAATGTTGCCTGCCCACAGGCTACGCTCAGGGAAGCACTGGAAAAACTGAAGAAAGCGGTAAAATAATTACGATTTACGAATTACGAATTACGATTTTAAGACATTCCGAGGCTGTAAAATAAACTGTGTCAAAGGGAATAAATAATTAAATTTGACACAAGAAATGGGAAAATGTAAATTTGATTTTGAGGCCTACAAGCAGGAAGCGAAAGAGAGGCTTCGCCGGGGAGAACCAGCCGGAGGCAAAGAAGGCATATTTCAACCTTTGTTAAAACAGATGTTGGAAGAGCTACTGGAAGCAGAAATGGACGAGCACATGGATGAGCAACAGCGATCAGTTGGCAATCGTCGTAATGGTAAAATAGGAAAGAGGGTCAAAAGCATCGAAGGGGAATTCGAGTTAAACACACCCCGGGATCGTAATTCAGATTTTGATCCAAAGGTAGTACCCAAGCGGCAAATCATCATCAACGAAGAGTTGGAAAACAAAGTGCTACGATTGTATAGTAAAGGGGTAAGTACCCGGGATATCTGTGAGCACATTGAAGAGATGTATGGGTTTACGCTCTCGCCAACAACCTTGAGCAACATTACCGACCGTGTTATTCCATTAATCAGAGAATGGCAGCAACGCCCGTTACAAAGCGTGTATTGCTTTGTATGGATGGACGCTATACACTACAAGGTGAAAGAAGATGGCAAAGTGTCTTCCCGTGCAGTATACAATATACTTGGAGTAGATAATAAAGGAATAAAAGATTTGCTTGGGATGTATGTAGCCGAAAGCGAAGGCTCCCGGTTTTGGTTACAGTTGTTAAATGATCTTAAAGCCCGGGGTGTTGAAGACATGCTTATTGTCAGTATAGACAATCTGAAAGGATTTGCCGAAGCTATTGAATTGGTATTTCCTAAAGCGGAAATACAATCCTGCATTGTTCATCAGATTAGAAACACACTAAAGTATGTTGCTTCTAAAGACAGTAGAGAGTTTATGAAAGATCTAAAAACAGTTTACCAGGCTATTACTAAAGAAGAAGCAGAATATAACCTGGATGTGGTAGAAGCGAAATGGGGAAAGAAGTATACGCCGGTTTTTACCTCCTGGCGTAACAATTGGGAACATCTGAGTAATTACTTTAAGTACCCCGAACCTATTCGCAGAATTATGTATACTACCAATACGATAGAAGGTTTTCACAGGCAAATACGTAAAGTAACCAAAACCAAAGGAGCTTTTACCAGCGATATGGCATTACTAAAACTTATTTACCTTGCAACCCAGAATATTGTAGAAAAGTGGACGGCACCTCTGCCAAACTGGGGCATAGTAGCATCGCAGCTGGATATTATCTTTGCAGAAAGAGCCAGAATAAACATAAATACAATTTGATATGGGTTTTTTAAGGCATTTTACTCCAGAATTATTATCCATTAAAAAAAGCGCTACATTTGCACATAGCACTTTTAGGATAATTATTCCGTCGGTCGGGTTTATCCCTTCACTGGTTGCTCCTCAGCAGAGCCAGTGTCCGTTTATCCCGACAAACAAAAGTACTGAAAATTTTTATGACACAGTTCGTTTTACACTCCCGTGATTAAGGGTTAACCGCTTGTCCTTTTTTCACTCCATCACTCCATCACCCCATTACCTCATCACTCCATCACCTCACCACCCCATCACTCTATCACTCACTCTCCCATTCGCCCTTTTTAACTTTAATACAAGCATCTTTAACTTGAATACAAGCAACATTAACTTTAATACAAGCATCTTTAACTTGAATACAAGTAACTTTAACTTGAATACAAGTAACTTTAACTTGAATACAAGCATCTTTAACTTGAATACAAGCAACATCAACTTTAATACAAGCATCTTTAACTTGAATACAAGTAACTTTAACTTGAATACAAGTAACTTTAACTTTAATACAAGCATCTTTAACTTAAGCACAGTACAGTTTAACTTAAGAACCGGACAGTTTAACTTAGAAACCGTATGCTTTACCATCAATACCGGTTACTTTACCATAAGCGCCGGACACATTACCCTTGCCAAAGACTTCGTTACCCTCGTCCCTTCACCTCTTCTTTTCTGTCGCCCAGTCGCCCTTTCGTCCCGTTAATCTTCCCTGATATTCTACATTTTAAGCAACGCATGGCCGATGGCACAGTCGAGGCATCTTTTTTTATCGCAATACTCCGCTTTTAGCTGAAGCAATCCCTGGGTTTGCAAAGCGCTTCCGGCTTTTAGTCCCGCATCGGCAAAATGTTGAATCACGGAATTGTGTTCTGGCGCTATTTCGTACAGGTATTCCAGTGCCTTATCCCTGAATGCAGGATTGTCCATTCGTTGTCCGTAAAGGAATAAAAAAGGAATCACCGTATTGATGAGCAACAGATCAATAGCATTCACTCCTAATTTCTTCAACCTGCCCACCGACGGTTTATCAAAAACATAATGTTGCTGCCAGTAAGCCTCGCATTCCACCCCAAGCAGGCTTACGATCTGGTTCAGGGTATGGCTTTCGATGATCTTGGAAAACAATGCCGAGGATTTAACAATCAACTGGGCGAAACTGAGCCAGCCGTATCGTTGGAAAATTGGATGGACGCAGACGCAGAAACCGCCAGAGATGCCCGTCGATAGGGTTTCAGCGAATATTTCGATTGCTAGAAAATGATATTCTTTTTGAAGCGATTGAGGATATTCATCAATAAAATTAACTTCAAGCAGGCCTGCCTGGCCAAAAAGCATGGCTTCGACCTGAAGAAGATTGTTTTTGTGCCTTCCCAGATATTTCAGGGGCAGCGATTTGGCTAAAAGTTCAAAAGGCAGGGAATTTAGACGGAAACCGAAATTGCGGGCAAAGGTCTGGTAAAAAGTTTCCTCCCAGTTATTTCTGTTTTGCCTGAACATCGCATCTATGCTTTGTGTTCTTGTTTCCAGACGTTCGACGAGTAGCCGTTCGAGCCAGGCATCCACTGTAAACCGGTCGACTTCAGCTATGGAATGCTCGCAGGGTATCCAGCTACGGCTATTCATAAAATTCTGGTAACGCTCCAGAAGCCGGCTATCGAACATCCCGTCGAGTTTTACGGTGGGTATTATTTCTCCGTTTTCACGAAAAATTGTTTCGTCGGCATTCAAAACTACATGTAAGATAATGTTATTATAGGCTTTATCCTGATGGTGCCCATGCTTGACCCAGTCGGAAGCATTCACATGAATTTCTACATTACCTGCCCAAAGGGTATCCCCGATTTTGATACGGGCATTAAAAAAGTCGGGACCCGCATCGGTATTGTGTTCACCGGGGTTATTTATTTCCGTTAAATCACCATCAGTAGTCTGCAATTGCCGGATAAACAGACGGTATTTCCATAGATAATGAAGGAATTTTTCGTCCATAAGGAATTTTTTGTTAAAATTACAAACAATATGGTTTATGTCGAAAAAAAATGTTATCTTTGAGCTATGATTAAAATAACAAGGGCGGAAATTAAATTTGGATTATTATAATTAAAAACTAATTTTGCACAACGATTGCATTTTTTAATGAAAACTGAGTTCAATGAAGAATATCAATTTATTGGTTTCAGGTATCGAATTTAAGACTCGAAAACTAGTAAATTCGTATAAGGATATTCAAAACGAAGTAACACAGTTGAATGAAAAAATCAAGGCGTTACAACATACAATAGAAGAACAAAAAGAAGTTATCAAAAATTTAGAAGAAAAGAACAAAACAATAAAAATAGCAAAAACATTAGACAAAGGTAAGGAGACACTGGATTCAAGATTAAAGATAAATGAATTGGTGCGGGAAATTGATAAATGTATTGATCTTTTAAACAAATAAAGTCATTATAAATAAGGATAGTATCCATGGGCGAACTTTCAATATCGGTTGGTATAGCTGACAGACCATATCGGTTAAAGATAGAAAAGGCAGATGAAGAAACGATACGAAAGGCGGCCAAATTGATTGAAAAAACGATGAAAGAATATTCTGTTAATTATGCATTTAAGGACAAACAGGATTTATTGGCAATGGTGGCTCTTCAGTTCGTAACAAGCTCGCTGAATTTTGAAAGCCAGATAGATTTTACGGAGAATAAGTTAGAGTCGAAATTATCAGAAATTGACCATGTTTTATCGGAAGTAATTTAGTTTAAAAGTTTGCGTTCTTTGAAAGCACCACAAGATTTAACCCGTACTTAATCAATTTAGTTTGTAAACTCAACATTACAACTATTAGAGCAAAGCTTATTGGTTTATAAAAACAGGCCTCAACCCGGTAAACCCGGGTTCTTTCGCAAGGAAGACAGTGGACGTTTGCATAATCAGGCAGCTCTATTCATTTCATTTGGGGTTTACCAAAACACCAGAATTAAGTGCGGGTTTTTTTTATTAACCAGTCTTCCTACCTAATCAATCCTTTTTCAACAACTTAAATATATTAGCAAATGGAACAATTAGTTCTTATTATTATTGGATTAGTGGCAGGTTTAGTTGTCGGATTTATAGTTACCGGCACCGTGCTTCGCAAAGCCGTGGAACGCAAAAGCGCAACCATACTCCGCGAAGCCGAAGAAAAATCGGAAGTACTTAAAAAAGAAAAAATTCTTCAGGCAAAAGAAAAATTCTTGCAGTTACGAACCGAACATGAAGCAATTGTTAACGAAAAAAACAACAATATCCTTAAAAACGAAAATCGTCTGAAACAGAAAGAAACACTGCTTTCGCAGAAAATGGAAGAGTTTCAACGTAAACAAAAGGAGGTTCAAACAATAAAGGATAATCTGACCAATCAGCTCGAAATTATTACAAAGAAACAGACTGATACGGAGAAAATTCATAAAAAACAGGTTGAACAGCTCGAAATTATTTCTGGATTATCGGCTAACGAAGCTAAAGCGCAACTTATTGAAACGCTGAAAGAAGAAGCTAAAGCCGAAGCGATAGTACAGATAAAAGATATTGTAGAAGAAGCAAAGCTTACTGCCAATCAGGAATCGAGGAAAATAGTCATCGAAACCATCCAGCGCACGGCTACCGAACATGCCGTTGAAAATACGGTTTCTGTTTTCAACATCGACAATGATGAAATAAAAGGAAGAATCATCGGTCGTGAAGGCCGCAATATACGTGCCCTCGAAGCGCTTACCGGTGTTGAAGTCATTATTGACGATTCGCCCGATGCCATTATTCTTTCCGGTTTCGATCCGGTACGCAGAGAGATTGCCCGACTGGCACTCCATAAATTGGTTACCGATGGCCGTATCCATCCTGCACGCATCGAAGAAGTGGTTGCCAAAACCAAGAAACAAATCGAACAGGAAATTATTGATACAGGTACCCGTATCACCATCGACCTTGGTATTCATGGCATGTCGCATGAACTGATCCGGATGATAGGAAAGATGAAATATCGTTCATCCTATGGACAAAATCTGCTTCAGCATTCCAAAGAAGTTGCTAATTTGTGTGCTACCATGGCTGCCGAATTAGGATTAAATCCCAAAAAAGCCAAGCGTGCCGGATTGCTGCACGATATTGGTAAGGTGCCCGACAATGAGCCCGAATTGCCACATGCTTTGTTGGGAATGAAGCTTGCCGAAAAGTTTAAGGAAAAACCCGAAATTTGTAATGCCATTGGCGCTCACCACGAAGAAACGGAAATGCTTTCGTTATACGCACCTATCGTCCAGGCCTGCGATGCTATTTCCGGTGCTCGTCCGGGTGCCCGCCGCGAAGTGGTGGAAGCTTATATTCAACGGTTGAACCATCTGGAGGAATTGGCTATGACTTATCCCGGAGTTGTTAAAACATACGCCATACAAGCTGGTAGAGAATTGCGCGTTATCGTTGCTGCCGATAAAGTTACCGATAATGAGGCTACACAACTTTCGATGGAACTTTCACGTAAGATTCAAAACGAAATGACCTACCCGGGTCAGATCAAAATTGCCGTTATCCGCGAAACCAGGGCTATAGCTTACGCAAAATAACAACGCTTGCCCTATTCCCTTGCCCGGCTTGCAGAAAACCCAATAATACATAGGAGCCCCGTTAACGATCGTTGACGGGGCTCCTGTTTTTAAACAAGAACGTTTTATTTTATCTCAATAGAGTTTTAAGCTGATCACTGACGAGTTCCCCCCATCACTTCATCACCCCATCACTCCATCACTTTAATCTAGTTCCTGATCAATTTTCCCGTTTCCACACTATTACCAACCTGCAAACGATAGAAATAAATTCCTTTGGAAACGTTAGAAGCATCCCACGAATACGTATGAATTCCCGAACCTGACTTTCCATCAAATAATACATCCAGTTTCTGCCCAAACATGGAATAAATGCTAAGATTTATGGTTTCGGACTGAGGCAAATTAACAGAAATTGAAAATCTATCCTTCGAAGGATTGGGGTAAACCAAAGCAGACCCATTGCCGGGAACTATTTCGGGTATTCCTGTGTTTAGTTCCGGCTTGGCTAATTTTTTATCGGTATAAAGATGATATTCGCCCGGCTGAAGATTGATCACAGAATTGGTATAATTTACCGTGATGGAATCGCCGGAGAAATAATCGTACCATTTGCCGGTGGATTGGAAGTTGGGAACGACATCTGTGGAAGTAACTCCAAAATTGCCAATGATGGTAACATTCATCGAAGGATCGTTTAAATGGATAGTCTTTCCGGCAGAAGCCAGCGAAAGAGTGAAATCGGTGGTTTCAAATACAGGTTGTGTCTTTTTCAGATCAATCAGCGCCGACCAGAAATTATTCAGGTAATGCCGGCGGTAATCCTCATTATAATCCCAGCGGGCAGGTTTTGGTGTAAGACGATCGGAACTTTGTCCCGAAGGCCAGTTAATGGAATAATCGTAGCCTAACTCGCCGAACTGCCATATCATCTTAGGACCTGGAATGGTAAAGAAAAACAAACCGGACAGTTCCATTCGTTTCAAAGCAGTAGTTGTATCTTTGACATTATAGTCTCCCTGAACATTTCCATTAGCAATGTTTCTATACATTTCCCTTTCTTCGTCATGGCTTTCCATATAAGTAACAAGGTTTGGCTGTTGCCAGTTACGTGCTTTGTACGAACCCCATGTAAAGTCCCAATCGGTACTCCATCCCATACTTGCCTGCCCGTAGTTATAATTTGCATTTCCCCAAAGCATCATTCCCATGTTGGATAAAACGGTTTCTTCGTCATTATCGGCAAAATGTTCGAGAATGACATAGGCATTGGGTTTTACACTCCAGATGGAATCGGAAATACGCTGCCAGATGTTTATCCGGCTTTGATCATAGTGTCCCCATGCCGTGGTATTTCCAAGCGTATTGGTTTGTGTAAATCCTTTGGACAAATCAAAACGGTAACCATCTACATGATATTCATTGATCCAGTATTTAACTACGCGGTTTACTAAGTATTTTGTAGCTTCACTTTCGTGATTAAAATCGTAACCGACATTAAAATCGTGTTTAGCAATGGGATTAAACCACGGATTATTGGCTGCCGGACGATTGTTTAACGCATCCCAGTAAAGCATCACCATAGGCGAGGTGCCAAAGGAATGGTTTAGTACCATGTCCTGGATAACAGCTATTCCGCGGCTATGACATTCGTCAATAAAATGTTTCAGGGCATTTTTAGTTCCATAATATTTATCGGGAGCAAAATAATAATTAGGATTATACCCCCAACTTAAATTGCCTTCAAATTCGCTGATGGGCATCAGTTCAATGGCATTCACGCCAAGGCGTTGAAGATAGCCCAACGTGTCAATCAGCGATTGATAGTTGTGCAATGCCGTAAAGTCGCGTATCAGTAATTCATAAATCACCAGGTCGGTTTTTGCCGGAGGGGTAAAATTAGTCGTCTGCCATAAGTATGGTTGCTGTGCCGTTTGCAGAACCGTGGCAATGTCAGAGGTTTTATCGGAAGGATAGCTAAGCATGTTGGGATAAGTAGTGGCATCAATATACGAATCGTTCCACGGATCGCTTACCTTATCGGTATAGGGATCGCCTATTTTAATGCTTCCATCCACCCAATACTGAAAAATATATTCTCTGGCGGGAACCAGATGATTCAGTTGTACCCAGAACCGCTTACCGTCGGGGGTAATATTCATATAATACGCCGAATCGGCTTGCCAGTTGTTGAAATCACCAATGGCAAAAACATAATTTTTGTTTGGAGCATACAAACAAAGCACAGCCGTGCTGTCGTTGATGTAATTTATTCCATCTTCAATTCCGGAAGGCAAAGCTTCTACCTGTGGATTAGGAATCACAGCGTAGGTAAATGTATCTGCGACCATTCCTGTAGTGTTCTTGGCAGAAATAACCACGGGTATTTTAGTCCAGTAGCCGGCAATATTTGTCGCATCAATGGTATAATTGATGGAAATATCTTTTACTGCGAGTATTTGTTCATTGTTAATGTACAAAAACATTGAATCGGCTCGCGGGCTGGCGGCAGCCACCGGTATCTGCGAATTTTCCGGAGCAACAAGAGCTTTCTGGGTTGGCTGGGTGATATTGATACTAAGTTCTGAACCGTAAACATCTACAAACAAGTCAGGACGAGTTTGAGTGCTTCCATCTGCACTGCGGAAAACAAAAGCCATCTGGGTAACTACTTCTCCGGCAGAAACGTTGTAAAAGCCCCGGATGTTTGGTGTAATCGAAAGCTGGTATTTATGATTTCCCAGACTGGTAAGATGCGGCTGATTGGTATTGTTGCCCCAGTCGCCAATCACATGTGTCCAGTCCGGACTTCCTTCAAGAATAACGCCGGTGTGAGCATAAACCTCGCCGGTATAATTTTCGAGCGCAGTTCCGGTAGCATCAAAGGTTAACGTTATCAAATCCTGATCAGAGGGATAGGCAGGGATTGTGGTAATCTGACTCCAAAGAGTATTTCCAAAAAAGAATAAGGAAACAATTATAGTTAAAAGATATTTTTTCATTGTAATGAGTTTTTTATTTTGCAAAGTTAAGTAATTATCTCTTACTACCATTTTCTTCCGTTTTAAGCCTTTTCCTGTTCATTTTTTCACACCTGTTTTAAAGCTGATGGCAATTTTTTTTCTATTATTTTGCTGGGGGAATTGAAATATTTATTTGATTATAAAAGACTTTCCCTAAATTTTATATTTTTTTAAAATCAGCCGCTGGAAAAACTTAAAACGAGAGTCTAACTTCTATCTAAAAGTAATTTTAAGTTTAATCCGATTAAAAGAAAACTTAAACGAAAACAAGGATGAACGGTTTTATTAAAAAGTATATCTGGTTTGCAGGATTGATATTTACGGCGGGATGTGCCAGTATTCCTGTTTACAAATGCAATGTGATAAAAACTACAGGAACTGAATTTCCGGAAAGCACCAGCAAATATACCGACAATGACGGACAAATAGAATTCGGGATGGCGCGCGATACACAAAACGTGTATATCAGCATTGTTTTTCTGGATAAAATGGCTCCTGTTAAATTGATGCACAACGGATTTAACGTGTATTTTAATTCTCAAGGAAAGAAGAAAAAAGAATATACACTCATGTTTCCGGTAAAAGCGGAAGGTGATTTTATGAAAGATGCAGAACCACGAAACGATTATGAAAGACTTGCTAAACAACAACACCGGGGTTTTAAAGGAATGATGGAAAAATTCCCTGACGAAGCAAAATGGAAGGACAAAAACGGAACTACTGTTTTCCGCTGGCGCGAAAGCTCGAATCCTTGTAAATTAGAAATGGTTACGAATGAAAGGGAGCAATTAACATATCGCATCACCCTTCCCCTGAATCAACTTTTTGAAAACAATAAAAAGAAAACGAATCTGGCTATTGGGTTCGAAAGTAAAACATCCGGAAACAACATGGGAAATAAAATGGGAGGCCCTCCGGGTGGTGGAAGACGAGGAGGTGAAGGAGGAATGGGCGGTCCCGGCGGCGGAAATATGCCAGGCGGAGATGGTCCGGGTGGCGGCCATGGACACATGGGGCCAAGAGGCGAAAATCCTCAACCCGGACAGAATCAAAATGCGAACAAATCGTTAAAGACATGGTTTCTCATCCCCGTAAATAATTAATTTGAACAGGTAAATTTTCTCATATTTGCCAGAGGTTGTCCGTATCGGGCAGCCTCTTTTTTTATCCTGTTTTGTTGCTATTTCGAGTTCTCGCTCCAGAATATTTCCAGATAATGAATTTTTAATGAATGTAGCCAGCTTTTAATGTTTTTTCATACATTTGCCTAAGGAATACCGTTTCAAATCATTTATTAACTATAAAATTAAACATTATGGCACACGAAGACACTACCCAATGTTGTCCGGAGTTTGACCCTGCTCCCTGGGACGGCATTACCCACCAATGGAAAGACAAACTTTTTCTGAAAGATTCCATGCCGGTTTTCTTTCATGTTCCATTTCCATGGAAAATATCTAAGCTGATTACCAGCATGTGGAACAAAGCCCAGCAGGCAGAAGCCGCTCCTGAATTAAAAGATTTCCTTTTGTTAGCCAATGATCCCAGCCCGTGGAAGTGCGATTATTATCTGGGGATAAACAAAGAAATCCCCGGCGGTACCAACGTTAAACTTTCAGGAACCTTTATCTCCAAAGTCTTCGACGGACCATACAGCGCCGTACCCAAATGGATTAAAGAGATGAATGTATATCTTGCCGAAAAAGGGCTTACTGCCGGTGATTATTTTTTCTATTATACCACCTGTCCTCGCTGTGCCAAAAAGTACGGACATAACTATGTGGTTGCTTTTGCCCGCATAAAAGAATGAAAGCTTTTTTTCCGGTAAAAAATCATGGTATTTTTTTTAGAAAAAGTTTGCACATCATAAAAAATATGTAAGTTTGACTTGTTGTTTTTTTACTCATCAAAACAATATAAAATTCTAATTTACAATTAAACGCAAATTTACACTTGCTATGAAAGATACTCCAATAAATTATGAAATTGTAAGCCAGCAGATAAGGGAAATGAAATTACCTATAGTTGGCAATGGTTCTATCAGGGAAATAAAACGGTTGATTGACAACATCGAAAAGGCCTCGGGCGAAAGGTTTGTCCGTATGGAAATGGGCGTTCCCGGTCTTGAGCCTTGCTCTATTGGTGTTGAAGCCGAGATAGAAGCATTGCGTAAGGGATGTGCTGCCATTTATCCCGATATTGACGGCACGCCGGAACTTAAAAAAGAAATTTCCCGTTTTGTTAAAATGTTTCTCGACATTGACGTTGCTCCTACGGGTTGTATTCCCACCGTCGGCTCCATGCAGGGAAGTTTTGCCAGTTTCCTTACCCTGGCAAGAATCAATAAAGAACGGGACACTACTTTGCTGATCGATCCGGGATTTCCTGTACATCACCAGCAACACAAGGTGCTCGGACAGAAATTCGAAAGTTTTGATGTATATAACTATCGCGGTGAAAAACTCCGCGAAAAGTTAGAATCCTATTTTAAAAAAGGCAATATCCATTCGGTGTTGTACTCCAACCCTAACAATCCTTCATGGGTTTGCTTTACGGATAAAGAACTTCGTATCATCGGCGAACTGGCCACACAATACGATGTGATGATTACCGAAGACCTGGCTTATTTTGCCATGGATTTCCGCAAGGATTATTCGAAACCGGGACAACCTCCTTTCCAACCTACCGTGGCAAAGTATACGGATAACTATATCCTTTTTGTCTCCAGTTCCAAGGCATTCAGTTATGCAGGACAGCGTATCGGGATGATGGTGATATCCGACAAACTTTTCAATCGTAAATTCCCCGATTTGCTTCGTTTTTACAATACCGACACTTTTGGTAAAGCCATGATATTTGGAACCGTATATGCATTAAGTTCAGGGACGGCACATTCGGCACAATATGCGCTGGCAGCTATGCTTAAAGCCGCCAATGATGGCAAATACGACTTTGTGAAAGTGGTAAAGGAATATGGCGAAAAAGCCCACATCATGAAGAAGTTGTTTACCGATAACGGATTCAAAATTGTTTACGATATGGATGAAGATAAACCCATAGCCGATGGTTTTTATTTTACTATTGCCTATCCGGGTTTCACCGGCGAGCAACTGATCGAGGAGCTGCTTTATTACGGAGTAAGCGCTATTGCATTATCCATTACCGGAAGTGTGCATACCGAAGGTTTACGGGCATGTGTTTCGTTGGTTCAGCGGGAACAATTCCCGGCATTAGAGCAAAGGCTAAAGAAGTTTTATGCCGATCATCCTTTATAAGGCTGAATGAAGCGAAGTCCTGACGAAGAAGCGCTGGGGAGAATGACTTAGCGGTTTTTCGTCGGGATTAGGCAGAAAGCAGTAGTTAGTAGGCAGTAAGCAAGAATTAAAGTTAATGCCTGAATAGCGTTGACCATTCGCGCATGGAACAGTTTAGAAAAGAAGTGAAGGTTAATGCTATAAAAGCTGCAAAAGAAAAAGCCTGAATCACTGGCTGCGGCAATAAATCAAAGTATCGGCAAGGCTATTTACATACAGGAAATGAATTATTTTAATCCTTACGTGATGTCGAATACTCTTCAGGACCAGGCTTCCGGAGCTTTTAGAAATAGTATGAGAGGTTCTGAAGGTTATGAAAATGCTTCTGCGGTCCCTGAGATCGAATTTGAAAAAATAAAGCTTGAATCTTCCATCTTAGTGAAGTTTGAGTTGAAATAATGTAGGGACTAAATCTGGTTCACTATAAAAAAGATTAAATTTACGCCATGAAAAAGAGTGAAACGAAGCATGGTGCTACTTTCATGGTTTTGCCTGGATGGAAAAAGATACTGGTTACTTTAGCCATTGTGGTTATTTACAGTCTGTTGAATTATTTTGTCAGGATACATCTTCCCGGGGTTTCCAATGTGGATATCCGCCCGCAGATTGTACTGATATTTGTCGCGGGATACCTGTACGGGCCTGTGTATGGCTTTCTGGCCGGATTTGCCGGAAATTTTTGTACCGATTTGCTGTTTGGCTATGGACTTACCTATCTGCCAAGCTGGACGATAGGCAATGGATTGATTGGTGCTTTGATGGGATTGTTTCCTTATCGTAAACGTCAGCAACTTGATCGCATCGGGCAGTTGGTGCTCATGGTATTGGTTCTGATACTGGTTAACGTACTGTCTCTGGCTTATGCGGCATGCATGGAGAGTATCCGGGGCAGTCATCTTGCCTTGGCAATCAACTTTCATTATTTTTATGTGCCGGCCTTATTATCCAATGTTTTGGGAACGCTTATTCTGTTTCCGGCTATCTTGTTATTTCTCGGGCGGCTGAAGAAAAATTTTCCTGTTAAGATTGCCCTGGCAAACTATTATCTGACCATATTTCTTATAGCTTCATCCTGGATCATTTTTGCTTTAAATTTTCAGACGCTTCCTAAAACCCTGAGCGTTGCCGGGCTCGATATAAACCAGGGCAATGCCTTGGTGGATGCTTTTAACCACTGGTCGTTGCTAATGGTAACAATGTCGATTATTAGTTTTTTTGTTTCAAGCTGGTTGTCGAAAACAGTGGTAACGCCGCTTAAGCAACTGGAAGAAACTGTTTATACCGTTTTAAAAGGCGACCCTGCCTCTGCCGACCGATTGACTCGCTCGGCCAACCGGCAGGATGAAGTTGGAATTCTGAGCTACACAGTGAAACTATTGAGCGAAAAGCTCTGGGAAACACAAAAGCTTTTCCGGGATGAGATGAAGAAAAAAATGAAATTTATGGATTCGGGCGACTCGGGAACGGATGTTTTTATTGTTGCTCTCGTTTCTTTATTTGGAAAAGATGTGCTGGAAAATCCGGAAGGCGATGCATCCTGTTCACAAACCGGAGAAATCAGCAATATCTCGGCCATTTCCCTGCTTGTTTCGGCTGGAGGATTGAGAGAACTGGCAGCCACTTATTCTGATGCAAAGATCGGGAAAAGCTTTGAGGGATTATATCCTGGGTTCCTGGAAGCCATACCTTCGAAAGAGAAACGGCAGGCTTTAGCATTAGCCATTGACCTTAACCTCCTGTTTAAAGGAAGGCTGATGGTGATGAATTTGCATGCACCGCTTGATCATGACTTTGCCTTTCACCTGCTGGAAAAGATTCAGGCTTTCCGTCGAAGTGATAAAAAATATATCGGTTACGTTACGCAACACGATATCATCAGCAAACTGCAGGAGAAATGGGAAAAATCGGCGAAGGTAAGCAACGAAAAACTTGAGCAGGTGATGAAACGAGCCGTAACTCAACAGATCGTTAAGGGATACCAGATCAAGAACCTGAATGATCTGGCCCATTTTGACGAAGATCTGAAAATTACCTACAGTCATAGCAATTTCAAGCATATTAAACAATTGATAGGCCTTTTAGTCAGCGAAAATCTCCAGGCAAAAATTCAGCTCGAGCCGAAACATTCCTCGTTTCTTTATCTGGAAGAGTGGGAGAAGACTCCGGATTTGAACCAGGAAGCAATTGCCGGAGGTCTTTCCATCGCCCATAAGCACGAGTTTGATGTAGTGATGGAATTTGTTACACGGGAACAACGCGACCGTTTCCGGGAAATCATTGAAGCTTTTGCCAAACGGGAGAGCAGCAGCCAGCAAAACCTCCTGTTCGACTCGTGGTATCAGCCGTTGTATTGCTCTGAGGTGCCCGTGGATGAATATTATCAGATAATCAATCTTGCGCTTGGCGACCATATGCACGTGGTTCATGCCTACTGTAAAGAACAAGATGCAGAAACGGTTATGAATTGGCTACAGAAAGAATCTTCGGATTTGGATTTGTCAGCCACGGCACTTTGGGTTAACGATGCTTTCTACCGGTACCTCGAAGGTAAATACGAATAAAATGCTAATGTCTGAGTAAAAGTATGAAAACAAATGACAACGATTAAATAATAAAAATTTAGCATGGATTTTTTAGAATTAGCAAAATTACGGTGTTCAATTCGTTCGTTCACAGATAAACCAGTTGAAAAGAAAAAACTTCAACGAATTCTGGAAGCAGGGCGTGTTGCCCCAACAGCTTGCAATAAACAACCTCAGCGCATTATTGTCGTTCAGAATTCGGAAAATATTAAAAAAGTTCAAAAAGCCTATAAAACATTTGGATCTCAGTGCATCCTGATAATCTGCAGAGATGAAAGAGAGGCATTGGTTAGAGTGTTTGATAACAAATGCTCCGGCGATTTGGATATTGGAATTGTAACAGATCATATGATGTTGGCAGCAAGGGAAATAGGTATTGGCAGCGTTATGGTTGGACTCTTCGATCCCGGAATTATCAGAAAAGAATTTGATATTCCGGAATATATTCAGCCAACAGCGTTGCTTATTTTAGGATATCCTAAAAATGGTTTTTTAGATCCCAATCGTCATTTGACAGAGCGAAAACCGATGAATGAAACTGTAATGATGGACGGATATTTTGAATTTATGCAATAAACAATATCGAATAGGAAATGCAATAGTTAAATATAAACTTACCTTTTGAAATTTTAATAATCAATAGGAAATTAATAAAGCAGGGATATGAATAAAACAATTCTTTTGTGTCTTGTTATTGCGGTCTTAACAGGCTGTTCGCCGCAGGAAATCAAATTACTTACTACTAAACCGGAAAAGGTGGGCATGTCGTCCGAACGTTTAAATCGTATAAAGCCTGTAATGCAGGGGTATATTGACGAAAATAAACTGCCGGGCATGATCACAATGGTAGCCCGCCATGGCAAAGTTGTTCATTGTGAAAAATATGGGTGTATGGATGTTGACAAGCCAATGCAATTAAATACTATTTTCAGGATGGCTTCGATGACAAAACCCGTAACAAGTGTTGCCGTAATGATGTTATATGAGGAAGGGTATTTTCAACTGGATGATCCAGTGGCTGATTATATTCCTGAATTTAAGGACTTGAAAGTATTTTCGTCAATCGATAAAAATGGAATACATACGGTGGATCAAATACGTCCAATGACTATCCGCGATCTTCTGACCCATACGTCCGGGCTTACTGGCGTGGGAGCAGATTCACCTGTGGATTCGATGTATAGGGATGCAAATCTTTCGGAAGGAACCTTAAAAGATATGATTCAAAAACTTTCTAAAATTCCACTTTTATACCAACCTGGCACAAGATGGAATTATGGCAGATCGTCGGATGTATTAGCTTATTTAGTGGAAGTTATTTCGGGTAAACCATTTGATGTGTTTTTAAAAGAGAAAATATTCAATCCTTTAAAAATGGAAGATACTGATTTTTATGTTCCTAAGGAAAAAATAGAACGCGTTGCTGCCGTGTATGCGCCGGATTCCATTGGGATTAAAGTCATCATGAAACCAGACACCAATATTTCTATACCTGCGAAATTTCTATCGGGTAATGGAGGACTCATTTCGACAGCCACAGATTATATGATATTTTCACAAATGTTGCTGAATAAAGGGGAATATAACGGCGTGCGGCTTTTAGGAAGTAAAACCGTTGATTTAATGACATCAAATCAATTATCAAACGAAATAATGCCTGATGATGATTTTTTTGGTCCATTGCTATCAGGAATGGGATTTGGATTGGGCTTTGCTGTACTGCAAGATAATATTCAATCAAAAATCATTGGTTCAAAAGGTTCATATTGGTGGTCGGGTTCTGGTAATACTTATTTTTATATTGACCCCAAAGAAGAATTAGTATTGATTCTTATGACACAGTTTGTTCCGAATTTTTATTATCCTATTTATAAACAATTTAGGGTGTTGAGCTATCAGGCTATTATTGATTAACGGTATAATTGCCGTCCCGGAAATTTTATATTGCGGAGAAATCTGGAATTGTAAAAAGTTATAAATTGCAAGGCAAATTTTATGTAAAAGAACCCTTTCCCGTTGAAGAGATATCCGGGTTTGTATAATTTTTATAAAACATTCAAAATGATGCATCGTAAGAGTGGATGGATGCTGGTGATTATATTTCTGGCAGTTTTTTTTGCAGGCTGTGAGAAAGATAAAACTGAAAAACCGGCTACGGAAGTATCCGATTCCTTTGAGTCGGGAAGTATCGGCAAATTTACAAAAGTAACAGATAATGAGTGGGATTTATACATAGCCAACGACAATGATGATCCAACCCTTTCCGACCAATGGCGTAGCTGGTGGTATGTAAAAATGGAGAATCTTATACAGGATTCTCCAACTAAAATTACCATCAAAAACTCGGGATGGCCCTATTATTACCTGCCGGTATATTCCTATGATCAAAAAGAATGGCGCCATTTTGCTGAAGATGAGGTAATTCAGAACGGGAATAACGAACTGATTATTCAAAAGCAATTCGATCATAAAACTGTCTGGATAGCCCGGTTTTATCCTTACACATTTACTGATTTGGAAAACTACATACACAATATTCAGGGCAGTCCGTACATTGATGTCAAGATACCCGGCTATTCTCAAAAGGGCAAGCCCATTTATGTTTTTAAAATTACGGATTTTAATGTACCTGCTTCTGGCAAAAAGAGAATTTTTATGCATGCGCGTACTCACGCGGCAGAAACGCCATCTTCTTTTCTGATTGAAGGAATGATTAATTTTCTTTTATCCGGGACTCCGCAAGCTTCCGCAATACTATCCGAATTTGAGTTTTATATTTTCCCGATGCAAAACGTTGATGGAGTAATTGCCGGCAATTACCGTTCGACTCCGAAATCGGAAAATCTTGAGATGATGTGGTATTATGATAGCAACAATCCTCTCAATTTAACTGCGGATGCACCCCCCGGAAGTAACAACAATTCATCAGTATGCTAAAAATCTGATGAACGATGGAGGACAACCCATTTCAATAGCGCTTAACCTGCATGCTTCAAACAGTGAACCCGATATTCGCCCCTTTTTCTATCCGCATTTTGGAACAGAATCTCATGGATATTCCTCTGTTGAGGCTTCATTATGGGAAAAACAACTTCATTTTATCAGCAGCGTTGCAACACATTATGGAGTCGATATGATTGAACCCATTACAGAAGAAGGTGGCAGCAGTTTTGCAAGTAAAACGTATCCTGAAAGCTGGTGGTGGGTCAACTACCATGACCAAGTGATGGCCATGACCCTTGAAATGACTTATGGAAGAGCAGGCTATTCTCCCAGATGGATTGAACCGGATGATCTGCGAAATTTCGGAACATCGCTGATTTTAGGTATTCGTGATTATTACGATAAGTCTTTTACACCAACTATTCTGAAAGTGGGGACAAGTGCCAGAAAATTGGTTTAAATATCCCGAACTCTATCCTCCAGATGCGATGGATGAATTGAAGGAATAATTGACCTATTTCAACGAACCGATACCTATACGCGATATAAACAGTATTGATTTTAGTCTGCCGGTTTATTAGAAAGTGTTGTAACTCTTTATTTTGGAAGGGAATATTTCTTTCTTTAAATATTTTTATTTTATTTATAATCAAGATGTTGTAGTAAAAAGAGACGTTTTTATTTCCTTGTTGGAAATTTTTTATCGCAACATGTGCAGGAATAAGAAAATAGTATAAATTGCAGGGGCAAATTTTCATGTAAAAAACTCCTATCCATTGAAGAGATTTTCCGGTTTGCGTAACATAGGATTGGCCATACTCATCCTGATTACAATCACCCTGATTGGAATAGCCGGATATGTTTATATCGAAAATTATTCCTTGCTGGATGCCATTTACATGACGGTGATAACCATAGCTACCGTTGGCTTTGAAGAAGTGCGTCCGCTTACCGAAAATGGGAAAATTTTTACCATTTTTTTAATTGTATTTAGCTGGGGAACTTTTGCTTATGCCATTTCCGTGGTAACCAGCCATTTTATTTCGCTGAATCTGCGCGACACTTTTCACAGGTTAAAAATCATTTCAAGGATAAAAAAAATGAGAAACCATATCATTATTTGTGGCTACGGTCGCAATGGCCAGCAAACCGCAAACGAACTGCTTGCCTATCGCCAGGATTTTGTTATTATCGAACAGAACAAAATCATTGTTGACGAAAACAAAGAGAAGATCGAAATATTATTCAGGGAGATGCCACAACAGATGAAACGCTTATCGAAGCCGGAGTACAACATGCAAGGGCGATTGATCACTGCATTGCCAATTGATGCCGACAATTTGTTTGTAGCTCTTACCGCCCGGTCCTTGAATCCGGATATTCTTATCGTAAGCAGGGCGAGCCACGAAAGTTCAGAAAAGAAACTACGTATTGCCGGAGTAAATCATGTGATTTTCCCAGAAAAGGTGGGCGGAACGCAAATGGCTGTTTTGGTATCGCATCCCGATATGGTGGAATTTTTAAATCATTTATCCATTCATGGAAGTTCGCCTACCAACCTGGAAGAAATTGATTGTGGCAGCCTCCGAAAAGCTAATGAGATCCTTACCATTAAAAATTTAGGTTTTCGCAAAACCATAGGTATAAACATCATCGGCTTTAAAACACCCAGCGGGGAATTTGTTATCAATCCTATGCCGGATACGGTTTTGGTTCCCGATTCCAAACTTTTTGTTTTGGGAACCAGAGAACAGGTGTCGAAAATGAAAGAAATTTTAGCAAACTATAATTAGAACCCAATTTTAAAATCCTCAAAATAAAATAGCGATGTCGAATAAACTGTTTGCAACAAAACCGATGAGTCAGCTAATGTCGGAAGCCCAAGGGGAAAGTCATGGACTAAAGCGCACCCTTACCCGTTTGAATCTTACCACGCTTGGAGTAGGTGCAATTATCGGAGCGGGAATATTTGTTCTGACCGGGCAGGCTGCTGCCATGTATGCAGGCCCAGCCATTGTGATATCTTTCATGATTTCCGGTTTAGCCTGTGCCTTTGCAGGGTTATGTTATGCCGAATTTGCCTCCATGATACCCATCGCAGGTAGCGCTTATACGTATGGCTACGCAACATTAGGTGAGTTTTTTGCCTGGATTATCGGCTGGGATTTAATTCTTGAATACCTGTTTGCCGCTTCTACCGTTTCGGTAGGCTGGTCGGGTTATATGGTTAGCTTTTTAAAGGATTTTAATATCATCATTCCACCCGAGTTTATTGCAGCAACGGGTACAAAATTGTATGACATACCCAACATGGGCTGGACGGCTTTAGCATCATTACCCAAAGAAACCATCGCCACAATGAACCTGGCATCCATTCCGCATGTTACAGCCATCATGAACCTTCCGGCCATGTTTATCATTGGTGCTTTGGTGGTATTATTGGTTATCGGCATACGTGAATCGGCAAACTTCAACAACATCATGGTAATTGTAAAAGTGTCGGTTATTATCTTATTTATTTGTTTAGGCATAATGTTTATTAAAGCCGGTAACTGGCATCCATTTATTCCAAAGAATACCGGAACTTGGGGGCACTTTGGATGGAGTGGAATATTGCGAGGTGCTGGCGTAATTTTCTTTGCATACATTGGATTTGATGCCGTTTCCACGGCAGCCCAGGAATCCAAAAATCCGCAGAAGGATATGCCATGGGGTATTTTGGGTTCGCTAACGATTTCAACCATTTTATACATTCTTGTTGCCATTGTTCTTACGGGTATAGTAAGTTATACCATGCTCAATGTAGCCGATCCGGTGGCAGTAGGCGTAAATGCTATGGGAAGTGGCATGTTTTGGTTACGTCCAATCATAAAAATAGCTGCCATTGCAGGATTGAGTTCTGTGATTCTGGTGATGCTGATGGGCCAGCCAAGGATTTTCTATTCCATGTCGAAAGACGGTTTGCTGCCTCCTGTTTTTTCGCATGTTCATCACAAATTTAAAACTCCATATGTCAGCACTATTATTACCGGAGCTGTTGCTGTCGTTCTGGCAGGAATTTTACCCATTGGCATTTTAGGTGAATTAGTTTCCATTGGAACTCTCATGGCATTTGTAATTGTTTGCGTTGGTATTATCTTTTTACGATATAAAAAACCTGATCTTCACCGACCCTTTAAAACTCCCTGGGTTCCTGTAATTCCTGCTTTGGGGGCATTGATTTGTTTTGTCCAGATGGTTTCCCTACCTTTCGATACATGGATGCGGCTGATTATCTGGATGGCACTGGGATTTATAATCTATTTCACATATAGTATAAGCCACAGCAAATTAAGAAAAGACAATTTGAATAAGACAGAATAAATCAATTAAATATATAATGTGTAGTAATTAAAGCATTTCGAAGATGGCAAACCAACTTTCCCTTAAAAAGAGCCTGAATCTGTTCGATTCCACGGCTTTGGTCATCGGATCCATGATAGGTTCGGGTATTTTTATTGTCAGTGCCGACATGTCGCGCACTTTAGGTGCTCCCGGCTGGCTGATGCTTACCTGGCTGATTACGGGCATTCTGACCATCATTGCAGCTGTAAGCTATGGCGAACTTGCCTCGCTTATGCCTCATGCCGGAGGCCAGTATGTCTATCTTCGCGAAGCCTATCATCCCATGTTTGGTTTTCTCTATGGCTGGACTTTTTTTCTGGTCATACAAACGGGAACCATTGCAGCTGTAGCTATGGCTTTCGCCAAATTTTCCGGTGTGCTGTTTCCTTGGTTTTCTGAAAAAATATCTGGCTCGATTTGGGTTTCATCAAATGTAATACGGTTCAGATACTGGCGATAAGCTGTATCATTTTTCTTACCTGGTTAAATACCAACGGGATAAAAACCGGCAAATACGTTCAAAACAGCTTTACCGTTGTAAAAGTCGGGGTTTTAATACTTTTCATTTTGTTTGGATTGGTTTTGGGAACCAATCACGAAACAGTAAAACTTAACATGTCTATCTTTTGGGATGCACAGCAATTTACAGGCGGTAAGATAATTCCACTTACCGGATTTGCCATCGTTACAGCTATGGGTACGGCTATGGTAGGATCGCTTTTCACTTCCGTAACCTGGGAAAATCTCACATACACTGCCGGGGAAGTAAAAAATCCCAAACGCAATGTTCCCTTAGGACTTTTCTTTGGTACGCTGATCGTTACCATTATCTACCTGCTGGCAAATGTTGTCTATCTCAACATTCTTCCTCTGCGCGGAAATCCGGAAGGAGCCACAGCCATCGAACGGGGAATACAGTTTGCGGCCAACGACAGGCTTGCCACGGCTTCCATGGAAAGTGTGTTTGGTCAATATGCCGCCGTGATCATGGCAATTTTTATTGTGATTTCCACCTTTGGTTGCAATAATGGCCAGATATTATCCGGAGCCAGAGTATACTATGCCATGGCAAATCATGGTTTGTTTTTCAAAAGAGTAGCCAAACTAAACTCGCAGGGTGTTCCTGCCGCAGGGCTTTGGGCACAGGGCATCTGGGCTGCTTTGCTTTGTTTTTCGGGAACGTATAGCCAATTGTTGGATTATGTTGTTTTTGCGATATTAATTTTTTATGTGCTAACCATTGGGGCAATTTTTATTCTTCGCATCAAAAAGCCAGAAGCCGAACGGTCCTATAAAGCCTTTGGTTATCCTGTATTACCTGCTATCTATCTGTTGGTTGCCAGTTTTGTAATGATTGACCTGCTGATTTATAAACCGGATTATACCTGGCCCGGACTGATCATCGTTTTGCTGGGCGTTCCTGTTTTCTTCCTTTGGAAAAGGAATGTAAAATAATTCATTCTGAATTTTTTTGAAGCATTTTCCTGATTTTACAGCACCCTGAAGTATTTTTTCCGTTCATGGATAAAATTCGTATGAATTTTATTGGTCGGTTTAAGTCATTTTGTTGTATATTTGTATTGGTAAACCATGTCATCAACGGATGAATTCGGTAACCGGTTCAATTTTATTCAACGGATATGAGCAATTGGCTTAAGAATTTTTTCACTTTTAATAAATTAGAACGTAATGGAGCGATTGTCCTGTTGTTTATTATTGTGTTGGTATTACTCTCGCCTTTTTATTTGAAAATTTTTAACAGAAAGCAAAAAACTGATTTTGCATCTTTTCATAATGAAATTACAGCATTTGAAAATCAACGGAAGCAGTATAACGATTCAGCCTCCCAACGCAGAAATACCCATGATGTTGATTTTAATAATGTAGACCGTTCGGAGGCAGAACGTAACCTCCATCCTTTTCCGTTTAACCCCAATAATCTTTCGTCTGAAAAATGGAGAAAAATTGGACTAACGGACCGGCAGATACGTACGATAAAAAATTATGAAGCTAAAGGTGGAAAATTTTATAAAAAGGAAGACCTGAAGAAAATATATGGCCTTTCGGAGGACGAATATCTTGTTTTGGAACCGTTTATTACCTTGCCCGAACGTGAGAATAAGCAGGATGAGAACAAAATATATAATAGAATAAAACCTAAGTTGCCGCCAGTGGTGGTTGAAATTAACACTGCCGATTCGGCTGAGCTGATGAGATTGAATGGCATCGGAGCATCTTTTTCGCGACGTATCGTAAAATACCGTAATCTGCTCGGAGGTTTCAGTTCCAAAGAACAGCTATTGGAAGTTTACGGCATGGATAGCGCACGTTTACTGCCTATTTTAGATAATCTTACCGTCGACCAGCAACTGATCAAAAAAATTAATCTCAATACCGTTACTATTAAGGATTTAAGCAAACATCCATATCTTGACTACTATGTTGCCAAAGCCATTGTAAACTATCGCGACAAGCACGGGAAGTATAAATCTGTTGAAGATTTAAAAAATGCCAAACTGATTTACATTGAACTTTTTGAAAAAATTAAACCTTATCTTGTGGTTGAATAACAGGAAAGGTTTCTAAAAAATGAGTAACAAATGAAGAAAAAATATCGCTATAAAACAATGTACCGGTTAACAGCCATGCCCCTGCTGTTATTCTGTATTGTCGTTTTTACTGCCCGAATTTTTGCACAGGGAAAAACATGTACCGACAGGGATTTATTACTTGCCCCGGAGCAAAAAAAAGTGGAAATTCTGAATTGCCTTTCGGAAAATATACGAAATTCCGATACTAAAAAGGCCATGAATTATGCGGAAAAGGCTTTAAAACTATCTAAAAAGCTGAATGATAAAATTGGTGAAGCCAATTCGCTGAGCAATATCGGGGTATGCTATTATTATACCGGCAATCCTAATCTTTCGCAACAAAACCATCTTTCGGCCCTTCAAATTTTTACGGCACTGAATGATATGCAAGGGATGTCGAATTGCTATAATAATTTAGCAATACTTTTTCAGGATAAAGGGGAATATGATACGTCCCTTGATTATAATCTTAAATCATTAAAAATTGAAGAAAAAACTGGTAATAGAAAAGGAATAGCCAAGAGCTTAAAAAATATCGGAGTTGTATATGGCTGCAAAGGTGATTACACGGAAGCCATGCGTTACTTTAAACAGGCATATAAAATTGAAAAACTATTGCGTGATAAAAACGGGATGATGAATTCGTGTATTAACATAGCCATAGTATATGAATCGCAGCAAAAATTTGAAGAAGCCCTGTATCAATATAAAAGAGCGCTTACATTGGCCGATGAATTAAAAAATCTGAAAAGCAAAGCAATTTGCCTGGATGGTTTGGGTAATTTATATTATGATTTATCTGAATATTCGCATGCGCTTCCGTATTTATACCGGTCTTTGGAAATTAACGAAACGCTGGGGGCAAAATCGGGAATGGCGGCTACGTTAAACACTATCGGAAGTATTTATCAGGAACAACAGGAATATGATAAGGCTAACGAAATATTGTTTCAATCCCTAAAACTATATGAACAACTCGACGATAAGCGGGGAAGCGCAAGTGCAATGACTTCCATAGGAGTGAATTTGATGCATAAGGAAAATTTCCGGAAAGCCAATGAATATTTTAATCAAAGCCTCGAAATAGCCAAATCCATTGGCGCTAAACCTGAGATGATGGAAAATTATCTTCAACTTCATTATTCTTATGCTGCCATCTGGGAATTTGACCGTGCTAAAAAGTACCTTGAATGCTATAATGCGCTGAGTGATTCAACGAAAATAACGGAGGAGATGCTCAACGAAACGGATAGCCTTTTATTGGATAAAAAGAAATCGATCACATCCGAACTCAGGACCTGGATCATCAAAGCACCGTTGGTTTTAAAGATAATACTTGTCCTTATCATCCTTGTTATTTTTATTCTTTTATTTCTTCTTATCCGTAATAAACAGCGATTCCTGGGACACACCTGAAATCCTCAGAGTCTGTTGTCAGATTCCTTCGGGTTACCGGCTTCTAATTTGTAAATTATATCGCTTGCCAGGTTGTGCATATGCTTTTCTGTTTTTTTATTCTTTAACAAACTTTACCGTTGAAACTTGCCGGTTTTGATAGATCATACGTACGAAATAAATTCCAGCACTCAGTTTGCCGGTACTGAATTGGACTTCGCGCTGGCCGGGAGTGAGTGGCTGAATGCATTGCAATGTTCCGTTAAGGTCGTAGATTTCGAGGCGGGCATCTTTCTGGTAATTCCGGATGTAAACCGAAGCCTGCATGCCTTGCCGGGCGTTGCGGCTGACAAGATATTCGGGTAGCGATACCGTTAGCATGTCTGAGACTGGATTGGGTGAGATACTGATTTCGGAAACATCGGGCAGGCGTTCCAGTTCGTCTATATTTACATATCCCCCGCAATCGGGATCGATGGTAAGGACGGTGTCGACGCCACCCGGACAAGCCCAGTCATAGGTGTATGGTGCCGTATAAATACTATCGTCCTCCAGGTCGGAATTAAGTTTGAACAATACAGAACATTTATAATCTTCCTGCCATTCTGTAGTAAATGCCAGTATTTTATTGTCTTGTGTAACATCAAGCCCTTCTATATAGTATATATCTTCCCCATGTAAAAGCGTTCTTGTTTTTAATATATTACCTAATGTGTCCAATTTATATAGTCCATTTTCTATTTTAGATTCATGCTTATAGTTAAAACAATAGGACATCACAAGCGTTGTATCTGAAAGAAAATCTAAATATCTGGTTTCACCACATGAGGCAATCGCTGTATCTACCAATAGTTTGGATTCAAGAATTTCCTTATTTGAGTTTGTTTTCAGAAAATATGGATAGGGCCATGAAGAGGGAGGGTTTACGTAGATACCGCCCGTAGAGTAAAATATACCGTTTGGTTTTTCTTTTGTTTGCCATGCAGTAGACCAAAGGGTATCTGAAACATCAAGAACCCCAAAATCTTTTAAGGTTCCATCCGGTTCTGTAAGAATAAACAAAGGTCTGGGTTGTTGGTAAGGACTTCCGGGTTTAATCACATTAGCTTCCCCGGTAACCATAATATCCCCATTAGATCGCTGTCTAAGGGTTCTGCCTTCTTCATTTATGGCAGAATCGCTATGATAAGTTTGTACCCATTCTACATTTCCTTCCAAATTTAATTTGGTTAATGCAATCCGTTGAGTAAAATAGTCATACCCATAATATGCCATTAAGCCAATGTATCCATCAGATACTTCAATTATGTTAACTCCAAAATCTCCGTGGTCATCGGTTTTGAAGTACTGACACCATTCTAAGTTTCCGCAGGCATTCAATTTCACGAAAAGAGGATCAATACTATTGCTGTAGGGCGTCTTGGTCCAGGATCCGGCAAGAACAATTCCTTGATCAGAAGTTTCTATCAATTTTTCATAAGCCGATTCATAACCATCATAATTTCCGATAAATCTTTCCCAGAGTTTATTTCCATTAATATCTGTTTTGATCAGCCATCCGGTATGCACACTGCTTCCGTTTTTAAGAAAATTAGACAATAAAAGATAACCTTTATCATAGGCTTCCGTAACAGAATATGCTTCTGAATGTCTTTCTGGATAAGTATAAGTTCTTTTCCAATTCTGAGAAAAGGCAGGTATGCTCAATACCTGAAATAAAAGAATGACGATGGTAAAAAAGGTGTTTTTCATAGCGTTTGTTTTTATGCAAATCATAGGGTTGAAACGTTCTCTGTGCAGTTTTGTGTTATAATATATTAATTACACGGAGAACCACTGAGTTTACTATTTATATTTTTATAAATCACAGGAACGGCAATTTGTTTTTCTGCTTTTATTTTTCAATTATCTGCTGATTATTTCATTAAATTCTGCCACTAAATTACAAATATTTTAAATACTCAGATATTTTTTTGTTTTTCCAACAGAAATAACACCCGGCACAGAAAAAGGCATCCGGGATTAGCTATCCGGACGAACGGCTAAGAGGGACGTAACAACACCAATGATGGCCGTAAACAATTTTACGGTATTGCTTATGCATATTTCCGATCCCTGCTACAGGATCACTGGCATCAGGCAAAAACCGGTAATGGCAACGGTTCATTTTTATAATTGTTTTCAGGCTTATATAAAGCCTGTTGTTTATTGCAAAATGGGCATTAAGTCAAAAAAAACCATGATCCTCCATCTGAAATCATCCAACAACTATCTTCTTTCTGTATCCGTCAATTTATTCATGGTTTAACTATGCAACAAATATAAAAAAAATTAATTATGCAAATGTTTTTCTGAAAAATTAAAATTATTTTCTTTCTGATATGAGATGTGTCGTGAATTTTTATCAATAAAATTTTACCCAATCAAAACGTTGTATTTATGGCTTGCATTCAGCTTTTTTAAAATAAAACTAACCGTCGGAAGATAGATTTTGATAAAAAAACTTTGGCTATTTGAAAATTATTAAAAAAAATCGGATAAAAACGGACATCGTTCCGTTAATTTTACCTAATTTCGCTTCATCTTTTAAAACACATATTTAAGGACTCATAATAATATAAAAATGGCAAAAGTAAAAGGAAGCATTGTTATAGACATTGAGCGGTGCAAGGGTTGCGAAGTATGTACAACCGCTTGTCCGAATGATGTTATAGCAATGTCGAAGCAAGTGAATGGTAAGGGTTATCATTTTGCCGAAACGGTGAATGATGACTGTATTGGCTGCGCCAATTGCGCAGTGGTATGTCCCGATGGAGTAATTACTGTATACAGGGCAAAATTGAACGATTAAAAAATTAAAATACCAAAGGAATGAAAGAATTAAAATTAATGAAAGGCAACGAAGCGATAGCTGAAGCAGCTATTCGGGCCGGTGCCGACGGTTATTTTGGTTATCCTATCACTCCGCAGTCGGAAGTGATGGAATACCTGATGGTAGAAAGACCGGAAGAACGTACGGGAATGGTTGTTTTGCAAGCCGAAAGTGAAGTTGCTTCCATCAATATGGTTTATGGCGGAGCTGCTTGTGGCAAAAGGTGTTTAACCTCTTCGTCCAGTCCCGGAGTTAGTCTGATGCAGGAAGGGATTTCCTATATTGCAGGAGCCGAACTGCCTTGTTTGATTGTTAACGTGGTTCGCGGTGGCCCCGGATTGGGAACAATCCAGCCTTCACAGGCCGATTATTTTCAATCGGTAAAAGGTGGCGGACATGGCGATTATAAATTAATTACCTTAGCCCCGGCTTCGGTGCAGGAAATGTACGATTTTGTAAAGATCGCTTTTGATCTGGCTTTTAAATATCGTAATCCGGCGTTGATACTTTCCGATGGTGCTATCGGACAAATGATGGAAAAAGTGGAATTGGACGAACAGCGCCCACGTTTCACCGATGAAGAAATCCGCAAAAACACCCCATGGGCTACTTTCGGGAAACCCGATTATCGTAAACATAATATCATTACTTCCCTTGAGCTTGATCCCGGAAAACAGGAAAAAGTAAACCTGCGTATTCAGGCCAAGTATCGCGAATTGGAAGCCAATGAAGTTCGCTACGAAAAAATTATGTGCGACGATGCTGAATACATTTTTGTAGCTTACGGTTCCAGTTCGCGTATTTGCCAAAAGGCAATCGAACTGGGACGGGACAAAGGTCTTAAACTGGGTTTGCTGCGTCCCATTACGCTTTATCCTTTCCCTGGCAAAGTCCTGAATGAACTTGCCGATCAGGTAAAAGGAATGCTTGCCGTGGAAATGAGCGCCGGACAAATGGTGGAAGACGTTCGTCTTTCGGTTAACGGTAAAGTAAAAGTAGAACATTATGGACGGTTTGGCGGAATCATCCCCAGCCCATCCGAAGTTCTGAATGCTATTGAACAAAAAATTATTGGAGGTTGATCATCATGGCTGAAATATTAACAAAAGAAGACATCATCAAAGAAGAGAACCTGATTTACAAACGTACTCCGGTTCTTACGGATAACATCATGCATTATTGTCCGGGTTGTGGCCACGGAACCATACACCGCATCATTGCAGAAGTAGTGGAAGAAATGGGTATACAATCCCAAACCATTGCGATTGCTCCGGTGGGTTGTTCGGTATTGGCATACAATTATTTTGAAATTGATACGCAGGAAGCTGCTCACGGAAGAGCTCCGGCTTTGGCAACGGCAGTAAAACGTTTAATGCCCGAGAAATTTGTTTTCACCTATCAGGGCGATGGAGATTTAGCTGCCATAGGTACGGCTGAAACCATCCATGCCTGCAACCGCGCCGAAAACATTACCATCTTTTTTGTAAATAATGGTATTTACGGAATGACCGGTGGACAAATGGCTCCGACTACGCTTTTCGGTATGAAAACGGCTACATCACCTTATGGAAGAGATTTGAAACATAATGGCAATCCATTAAAAATTACCGAATTGGTTGCTCAACTTCCGGGAACTATTTTTGTAACACGTCAGTCGGTTCAAAATCCGGCAAGTGTACGCAAAGCTAAAAAAGCAGTTCGTAAAGCGCTCGAAAGCCAGAAACTCAACAAGGGAACTTCGTTTGTCGAATTCGTTTCCAATTGCAATTCCGGCTGGAAAATGACTCCTAACCAAGCTAATAAATGGATGGAAGAAAACATGTTTCCATTTTATCCTTTGGGCGATCTTAAGGACGAAATCGGCAAATAATTCCGGAATTATTTATAATGAATTAATTGAACAATTTAACATTTAACAAGATATGACTGAAGAAATGATCATTGCCGGTTTTGGAGGACAAGGTGTACTTTCGATGGGTAAAATCCTTGCCTATTCCGGCGTAATGCAAAATAAAGAAGTCAGTTGGATGCCGTCCTACGGTCCCGAAATGCGTGGCGGTACAGCCAACGTTACGGTTATCATCAGCGACGAACGCATCAGTTCACCTATTATCAATGCTTTTGATACGGCTATCATTCTTAACCAGCAATCTATGGATAAGTTTGAAAACAGCGTTAAACCTGGTGGCGTATTGCTTTATGATCCTAACGGAATCACCCGCCATCCCCAACGCAAGGACATCAATATTTATTCCATTGAGGCTGCCGATGAAGCTGCCAAAGGAGGATTGATGAAGGTTTTTAATATGATTGTCTTAGGTGGTTTTCTTAAAATAAAACCATTGGTAGGTCCCGAATTTATTCATAAAGGCCTGGAAAAATCGTTACCGGAAAGGCATCATAAACTTATTCCTGAAAATGAAAAAGCTATTGAACGCGGTAAGGAAATCCTGAAAGCAGTTCATCTTGTGAATTAATCATAGCTTTATTGCAATAAAAAAGCCCAGTCCATTGACCGGGCTTTTTTTATTTTATGAATTCCTAATTTAGCAGTTTTTACGTGCCACCGATTTAAGGGCAGCATCTACAATGTTTGAGGTATCCAGGCCGTATTTTATCATCAGTTCTTCCGGTTTACCGCTTTCACCAAACCGGTCGTTAACGGCTATCATTTCCACGGGTACGGGAAACTTACGCGAAAGAAACGAGGCGATACTTTCGCCAAGTCCGCCGTTCATCTGATGTTCTTCGGCCGTAACCACGCATTTTGTCTTTTTCACCGATTTTAATACGGCGAAAACATCCAAAGGTTTAATGGTATGGATGTTGATGATTTCAGCATCTATTCCTTTTTCAGCAAGAATTTCGCCGGCTTCAATAGCTTTCCAAACGAGGTGTCCGGTAGCAAAAATGGTTACATCTTTTCCCTCGTTTAGCAACAGCGCTTTCCCGATGATAAATTTCTGATCTTCGGGGATGAAAACCGGAACTTTTGGACGGCCAAAACGAAGATAAACCGGCCCTTCGTGATCGGCGATAGCTATTGTAGCCGCTTTAGTCTGATTAAAATCGCAGGTATTGATAACCGTCATGTTGGGCAAGCCTTTCATTAATCCAATATCTTCGAGTATTTGGTGTGTAGCTCCGTCCTCTCCAAGTGTCAGTCCGGCGTGGGAAGCACAGATTTTTACATTTTTATTGGAATAGGCAACCGACTGGCGTATCTGGTCGTAAACCCTGCCTGTGGAAAAGTTGGCAAAAGTTCCGGTAAAAGGTATTTTGCCGCCTATGGTTAGTCCGGCAGCTATGCCTATCATGTTGGCTTCGGCAATTCCCGTCTGAAAAAACCTTTCGGGAAACTCTTTTACGAAAGCATCCATTTTTAAAGAACCGATCAGATCGGCACAAAGGGCAACTACGTTTGGGTTTTTACGTCCGGCTTCCAGTAAGCCTTCGCCAAAACCCGAACGGGTATCTTTTTGTCCGGTAACAGTATATTTTTTCATAATCTAATGAATCTAAAATCTAAAGTCTAAAGTCTAAAATCTCAAATTAATAATCTCCCAGGGTTTCTTCCAATTGTGCCAGGGCTTTTTCAGTTTGTTCGTCATTAGGCGCATTGCCATGCCATTTATGAGTTCCCATCATAAAGTCGACACCAAATCCCATTTCCGTTTTCATCAGTATTACTATTGGTTTTTCCTTACCGGTCATTTCTTTGGCTTTTGTCATCACCGAAAGAATATCAGCAATGTTGTTACCGTTCATTTCGAGTACTAACCATCCAAAGGCTTCCCATTTTGCTTTCAGGTTTCCCAAAGACATAACTTCATCCACAGGACCGTCAATTTGCTTACCGTTGTAATCCACCGTGGCGATAATAGTATCTACTTTTTTTGCGGCGGCAAACATTGCGGCTTCCCAGTTCTGTCCTTCTTCCAGTTCGCCATCGCCGTGCAACGAATAAATAATGGATTTATCGCCATTGAGTTTCTTTGCTAAAGCAGCGCCTATGGCAACCGAAAGTCCTTGCCCGAGCGATCCCGAGGCAATACGTATTCCGGGCAACCCTTCTGCCGTTGCCGGATGACCCTGCAAGCGGGTATTCAGTTTGCGGAAAGTAGCTAATTCCTTCACATCAAAATAGCCGGAACGGGCAAGAACGCTATACCACACCGCCGACAAATGACCATTGGAAAGAAAAAACAAGTCTTCGTTTTTGCCATCCATGGTAAAATTTTTGGGGTGATGATTCATGATTTGAAAATATAGAGCCGTTATAAAATCAGCACAGCCTAATGCTCCTCCGGGATGACCGGAAGCGGCTCCGTGTATCATCCGCAGGACATCGCGCCTGACCTGGCTCGATATTTTTTGTAATTCGGAAGGTGTTGGCATTATCTTAAGATTGAATAGTTGATCGAATGAATTTTTATGCAAAAATAAAAGACAGGACAGCCGTCAATTCTATTTTCACTTGCGACGGCAAAAGTACGGATTTCCGGATATGTGTAGCCAAAATATGAGTAATTTTGCCGGGATAAAATCAAACGATCTGATGTACAAAACAATATTTTTACGGAATCTTACTTCTGTTTTGCTGTTTATTCTGACACTAATTCATTTTACTGCATATTCTGATACTTTTTTCTCTTCCAGTCCAGATTCCCTGTGGGTTGATTCTGTTTATCGTTCGATGAGTCCCGATGAGCGTATCGGACAACTATTTATGATACGTGCTTTTTCGGGGAGAGATAAAATTTACAACGATGAACTAACCGAAATCATAAAGAATAATCATGTTGGCGGAGTTTGTTTTTTTAAAGGAAGCCCGGTTAATCAGGCAAACCTTACCAACTACTGGCAGGCTATTTCCAAAGTGCCACTTTTGATAGCTATTGACGGCGAATGGGGATTGGGGATGCGCCTTGACAGTACGATTTCGTTCCCCCGTCAGATGACTCTTGGCGCTATTACCGACGACAGCTTGATTTATAAAATGGGTACTGAAATTGCCCGCGAATGTCATCTGATGAATATTGATATGAATTTTTCTCCGGTGGTGGATATTAATTCCAATCCTGCCAATCCTGTGATTAATATTCGTTCGTTTGGGGAAAATAAATTCAATGTTACGCGGAAAAGCCTGATGTATATGAACGGGCTTCAGGATCACGGATTGCTGGCTACAGCCAAACATTTTCCCGGTCATGGCGATACCGATACCGACTCGCATCTTACTTTGCCGTTGATCAATCATTCGGCTGAAGAAATTGATACCTTAGACCTTTATCCTTTTAAGCAGCTAATTAATAATGGCTTGAGTAGCATTATGGTAGCTCATCTGTTTGTCCCCTCTCTTGATTCGACAAAAAATACAGCATCTTCTCTTTCCTACCCGGTAATTACCGGGCTTTTGCGGAATAAATTGGGTTTTAACGGATTGATTTTTACCGATGCGCTTGATATGAATGGTGTTACCAAATACTCAGAACCCGGCAAAATTGAATTGAAAGCCCTTGAAGCCGGAAACGATATTCTACTTCTTCCGCAGGATGTGCAGACGGCCATTTGCGAGATAGAACAAGCCATTGACAGCGGTAAACTATCGCGCAAACTGATTGAAGATAAATGTAAAAAGATATTGCATTACAAATATATTGCCGGATTGGCAAATAGTAAACGCATCGATACACAGAATCTTTTCAAAGAACTTAACCTTCCGGAATCCCAGTTGTTGTGTCAGCATTTATACGAACCAGCCATTACGTTGGTAAAAAATCAGAACGGATTTCTGCCTATTCAATGGCCGGATACGCTTAAAATAGCTACGGTAATTATTGGCGATACGCTATCTACCGTTTTTCAGCAAATGCTGGAAAACTATTCTCCGCTTACTCATTTCAATCTTCCGGAAAATCCTTCCAAGGAAAAAACAGATAATCTTTTAGCCAAGCTTTCGGATTTTAATCTGGTGATTGCAGGCATAGTAGATACACATCCTTCGCCGGTGAAGAATTTCGGCATCAGCCGGCAAACGATAGCTTTGATAGATACGCTTCAAAAACATAAAAAATTAGTTCTCGATATTTTTGCCATTCCCTATTCGCTGAATAGTTTTAAAGGCCTTTCAAATATCGAAGCCATTGCCGTTTCCTATCAGGATAATCCGGTAACACAGAATCTTTCGGCTCAGGCTATCTTTGGAGGGATTCCTTTTCAGGGGAAGTTACCCGTAACCGCTTCTCCTGAATTTCCGATAGGAACAGGATTGACAACTGCAGGAATCCAGCGATTTAAATATACTTTTCCTGAGGAAGCCGGAATATCATCCCGCGATCTGGATGCCATTGACAGCATTGCCCGGAAAGGAATAGCCGCAAAAGCTTATCCGGGTTGCCGGGTGCTGGTGGCTAAAGACGGGAAGGTGATTTATGATAAATCGTTTGGATATCATACTTATGACAATAAAATACCGGTACGCAATACCGACATCTATGATCTGGCATCGGTTACCAAAATTGCAGCCACCACTCTTGCCGTGATGAAACTTTATGAAGAAGGCAGGATAGATCTGGATAAAAAATTAAGTAAATATCTTCCGTATCTGAAAAAAACCAATAAACGCAGTCTGACCATACGCGATATGATGACTCATCAGGCGGGCTTGCAGTCTTTTATTCCGGGATATCCAGCAACGCTCAGGGAGGGGCAACCCGATCCGGAAATCTATCATAAAACTTTTTCGGAAGCCTATCCTTACCGTGTAGCTGAAGGGATGTTTATGCGCAAAGATTATGCAAAAGTGATGTTCGACAGCATTGCTAAGTCACCGGTATCCACAAAGAAAGAATACAAATACAGCGATCTTGGTTTTATGTTGCTTTGTCAGGTGGTGGAAAGTATTACCGGAGAATCGTTGGACAAGTATGTAGATAGTGTTTATTACCGGCCGCTGGGATTGTCAACCATGGGTTTTAATCCGCGTCATCGTTTTGATCTGACGAGGATACCTCCTACGGAAAATGATACCATCTTCCGTCATCAGCTTATTCATGGAGATGTGCACGATCCACGGGCGGCGATGTTGGGTGGTGTTTCCGGTCATGCTGGTTTATTTTCCGATGCCGGCGACCTGGCTGTTTTAATGCAGATGTTGCTCAACGAAGGAAATTATGCTGGTGTACGTTATCTCGATACAGCCACGGTCGATTTGTTTACCAGCACCCAGTTTCTGCTTACCGGCAACCGCCGTGCCCTTGGCTTTGATAAACCTATGCTCAATATCAGCCAGCCCGGACCAACCTGCCGCGATGCTTCGTACGAAAGTTTCGGACATACCGGTTTTACCGGAACTTATGCCTGGGCCGATCCTGAATATGGCATTGTTTATGTTTTCCTGTCGAACCGCATTTATCCCGATGCCGAGAACAAGAAACTCTCGGAAATGAATATACGTACCGACATTCAGCAGGTTATTTATGATGCGATAAAAAAACAACGCAGACAATAGTCTTTTGTTAGCTGTCATATACAGTGGTAGTTCTTTAAATTTCTTTTATTTTAAAACTAATATATTATCTTTGCACGTTCAAAGGCGGATATGTCGTAATTGGTAGCCGAGCCAGACTTAGGATCTGGTGCCGAGAGGCGTGGGGGTTCGAGTCCCCCTATCCGCACACTCCATTTTGTTCTTAGTTTATTCAGCCATACGTTGTTTTATCATTCGATGTTAAAATACCATCGTTAGTGCTCCATTCCTGCATTTTCCTTTTATCTTTGTATCTTCACTTTTTGAAAATAAACGCTAAGATTTTCATTTCGGTTTTCTAAGATTTTGTAAACCCAGCTTAGTCTATCTTTACAAATCTTACAAACCGTATAAACTTTTAGAACTATACTTATGGACAATAAAATAGATTATGACGACGAAGCTTTTAGCAATTATACCCATCTTAAAAAAAATATTGATGAGGCCTTTGATAAGGTAAAGCAGACAACCGATCTGCGTGAGGCCAAAGGATACCTGATTGATGCCCAAAACCATTTCAAAGGATTGAAACTCTATCAGGGCGACCGTGAGCAACTTTATGAAAGATTACAGCAGGCTTTTGCCGAAATAAATAAAAAAATTGAGGACGAGCGGCTTGACTTTGAAAATGAAGCTACACAAAACTATTTTCAACTTAAAACTAAAGTCGACGAGGCGGTTGCCATTGCGAACAATCCAAAAGATTTTCAACAGGCATGGAATTTTCTTATCGAAGTTCAGTCGCTTTTTAAAGGGAAAAAACTGTTGCACCAGCATCGCGAAACTCTTTATGCCCGTCTTCAACACGCTTTTGACGCGTTGAAATCCCTGAAAGAGGCCGAAAAAACTCTTTTTGAGAAAGAAACGGTTCAGAATTATACCCGGCTGAAAAAAAACATAGCGGATGTTATTGAACAGATAAAAGCCACTGAAAGCTTGAAATTATCGAGAGAACTTTTGATAAAAATTCAGTCCGAATTGCGCGAAACCAGGCTCAGAAAAGAACAACGCGACGAACTGTATGGCATCATTCAGCAAAATTTTGAAATACTAAATCAGCGTTTTAACGAAACCAGGCAATCGTTTGAAAAAGAAGCCTGCAAGAACTATGAACAATTAAAAACGCTGGTAAACAACGGACTTACCCAAGCACAGGAAACTTCTCAATATAAAGAGACAAGGGAATTTCTGAAAAAGATTCAGTCGGAATTTAAAGGGATAAGGCTTGCCGCAGAACAAAGGGAAGAACTTTACAGTCGTCTGCAAACGGCTTTCGATATTCTTAACCAACGTCTCGATGATTTCTTTCGCCAGAAAAAAAAGAACTGGGAGGTGAAAATGCAATATAAACTGGCGGAACTCTCGGCTGAAATTTCAACTACGGAGGAAACCCTGGAAGATGAACGGGCTAACCTCCGTGAGTTGGAAGATCAGTTGGATATTGTAATATCGGCCGGAAAAGAAAAAGACGCCGTTGCCGGATTAAAGGCTCGGATTGCTTCTGCGCGATTAAGCATCGAACGTAAAGAAAAACAGATTCAAAACCTGGGAATTGAAACGGATGAACTGAAAAACCGTCTTGAACCGGAAGAATAAAATATCATTTATTTTCTATCCGACGGTAAATCGTTATAACCGATATGTTATCCAAAGCTGACCATCGGACAGCGGCTCGCATTTCACAAATTTCAGGTTTATGTTTTTGGTAAGATTGAGTTTGCCGAAAAGTGCTGGCTGGGCATTGCCGGTCAACAAGGGAGCGACAATCAGACTTATTTCGTTTACCAATCCTTGTTGAATGAGGATGCTGGTCAGCGTACCTCCGCTATCCACACGAAGTGTGCGGCAATGATATTTTTCGTAAAGAATTTCCAATGCTTTGCGATAATCCACATGATCGTTTCCGACGATGATGTAATCATAATTTCTTTCCTGCAGATATCGCAGATGCGATTCGGGTGTAGTCGCCGACACCAGCACCACCACATCTTTGCAGTAATCGGCACGGCGAAACAAGTGCAGGTTGCGGCAAATACCCCGGCTGTCGGCTACAACGCAATATCCGGCATGGGGACGGGTTGTCGGGTCAGGTTTTATAAAGTCGGCCGGCTCTTCTGCCACATTTTCTTCGTCGGCTTTGGCCATGGTTCCCGATCCGATAAGGCACATGTCGGCGCCAAATCCTGCGGCAATGGAATAATAAGTTTCCAGGTCGGCTTCAAAGCCGGTAAAACAACCATCAACACTGAGGAGGTTGTGAATAATTACTTTTGGTAACATTTTTTAGAGTTTTGATTTTTATTGTTGCAAAAGTAGCTTCGGGCTGTGACAAGGGTATGTCAGCAGGAGAAAAAATATTTGATAATTAATCAGTGGTATTAAAACCCTGAAGGTTTTCAAAACCTTCAGGGTTTCTTTTAATGGTAATGGTCAGCCAGATCGCGTGTTGTATTTTTCATTATTTCTTTTAATTCCGGAGGGGAAACGATATTGACCTGATTGCCGAAACCGAGCAGATATTTACCAAAATAGAAATAGTTGTCGACACGGAAAGTTAGTTCTATGGTGTCGCCCAGATCTTTTTCGTCCACCAGACAATAGCAAAGGCGGCGTTTGAGCGTTTCCCAGCCTGAATTTTTATGGAAATGAAGCGTAACCGGATGAACATAGTTTTGATCAAACATTTGTTCAAGCACTTCTATGTGACTTTGGTGCTTTTCGGGAGAAAAGGTCTCATTTTCGAGGGTAAGATGAAAAATGCGGTCGAGGCGGAACTTCCCGGTAATCGTTACGTAAACGGCACCATGCAAAAAGATACCAGGCTCCTTCGGAAAAACTCAGACTGATAGGTTCAACTACGCGGGTAGCTGCTTTTTTTGCTTTCAGCGAATAATATTCCATACGAATCACACGGTGTTCGCCCAATGCCGTCTGGATGTCGGTAAGCCAGGCCGGAGATTCGTCGGTAGTAGGTTCCCATACTTCAATTTTTTTGCTCAGCGTTTCAAGATGTTCTTTGAGCGGCGGTTGTAAAACCGCTTTCACTTTAAACATCGCCGAATCGAAATGACGGCTAACGGTGGCATCAGAAAAACTATGGAAAAGAGCTCCGGCAAGCACCTAGGGCAGAAGCTTCGTCACGGGTAAACATTACGGGCGGTAGCCGGTAACCAGTCTACCAGAAAAAAACCTATTCCGGCTTCGGCGCCAACAGGAACACCCGCCTCTTCCAACGCTCGCAAATCGCGGTATACCGTGCGTAAACTGATTTTAAAACGACCAGCTATTTCAGAAGCTTTTACTACTTTTTTCGATTGCAGATGCGTTAAGATGGCGGTGAAGGCGTTCGAGACGGTTCATGGCGGTTGTTTTTGATTTACATAATTTCAGTTTAAAATTAATTCCGGATTTCTATTCTTCATCATCATTAATTGGCTGTCTGGAGGATTATAAACCCTAAAGGTTTTCAAAACCTTTAGGGTTTATCTGCTGATTAGTTATTCTTCGTAAAATTCGCGGAGCGAACCAAAATAGCTTTCATCCCATCCTTCTATCATGTCATTATATTCGCTATCCGGAATATTGGTATGAGTCAGTTCAACGGAAGTGCCTTGTTTGTGGGCATGGAGCAGAATGGTAACAATGGAATCTTCGGGCTGATCGCCAAAATACCATTGCTGAACAATTTTACAGTCGTCCTCAAAGGCAATATTTTTCCCGATTATGCTTCCGTCCCATAATGAAAATTCAGAGCCGGGTTCTGTTGACATTTCTGCCGGATCGCCCGTCCATAGCCGGATGGTCAAAGGATTGGTTAATGCCCGATAGATATCGGCAGGAGTTGCTGGTATAAGATAATATTTTTTAAAATTCTTCATGATGCATTATTTCTGGTTTTCGCTTCAATCGCACCCTAAAATTACTATAAATTTTAGTTCACAGGCAAGGTTGATTCTTTTGTTAGATGTTGCTAATTTCGATTTTTACAATTTGATGTCCTTTTCGTATTTCACGGGCGGCAAATAATACGCCGATGAATACTGAAATCATGCCGGCCAGAAAAAGAATGACGGCCAGATCGGATACCCATTCGGCGGCAACCTGGTATTTGAGTCCGATCATCAGTGACGAAAGAATAAAAAAAGCAACGGCAATAGAATAGCTGAATACAGCATTTTTTACAAGTGTTACCCGGAAGGCAAACTTCTCAATCTGGAGGGTGATGCTTTCCAAACGGTGTTGTTCGTCGGGATGAAGCGGTTCTACCCGTGGATATTTAGTGAGCTTACGTTCTTCGTCGGTGAGTTGCCGGATGCGGTTTACAACCAACGAATATTTATTATTTATGCCCAGAAGCAACAGACCACAGGCCGAAATCATTAAACCCGGCGCCAGCATGGCCTGAATGATGTTTACAATTGAAAAGTCCATAATTATTATTTTTTTGCAAAGGTACATTACAATAAGATAATCTGCTTGAATATTTTTTAATGATTTTACATGAATTATGTGTTTTTTTTGTAAAATTGCATATTAATTCTAAAAACGTAAAGCGATGAAACAATTTTTTAAATTTATGTTTGCTTCCATGCTTGGGACTTTCCTTACGCTGGTCATCATGTTTTTCATTTTTATGGGAATTGTCGTTTCGATAGTTTCTCTTTCTTCTAAAGATGAAGTTGTCATCTCTCCAAACAGCATTCTGCAGATAAAGTTGGATATGCCCATGGTGGAGCGTTCGTCCATGCAATATATTAAGTTTGGTTCTTTCCAGGCAGGCAACATGGGACTGGACGATGTGCTTAAAAATATTAAAAAAGCTGCTAACGATCAAAATATTAAAGGTATTTATCTTGATCTGAATAATGTGGTTGCCGGTATGGCTTCGGTAGAAGAAATACGCAATGCGCTGAAAGAGTTTAAAACTTCGGGTAAATTCATTGTCAGCTATTCGGAGGATTACACCCAAAAAGCCTATTACCTTGCCAGCATTTCAGATAAAATCTATCTTAATCCTGAGGGACAGTTGACTTTTAAAGGAATATCCGGTCAACTGATGTTTATGAAGGGTACGCTAAAGAAATTAGATGTGGATGTGCAGATTATCCGTCATGGGAAATTTAAGAGCGCCGTTGAACCCTTGATGCTTGATAAGATGAGCGAACCCAACCGCGAACAAACACTCACCTATATTACTGCCCTGTGGGATCAGATGTTGAAAGGCATTTCTGAAAGCAGGCATATAGAACAGGAACAGCTTAACACCATTGCCAATTCACTGGGCGCTCAGACGGCTGAAGATGCATTGAATCAAAAGCTTGTTGATAAATTGATTTACAAAGACGAATTGATAGCGGAACTAAAAGCTCGTTGTGGCAAGAAAGAAAGTCAGAAACTAAGTCTGATTTCACTTACCAAATATATGGATGTTGCCGATAAATCCAAACGTGTTCGATCGAAGGACCGGATAGCTGTAATTTATGCCGCTGGTGATATTGTTAGTGGCGACGGTGATGATCAGACTGTTGGTTCAGAACCCGTTTCCAAAGCCATACGCGAAGCCCGTCTTGACGATAGGGTAAAAGCTATTGTTTTGCGTGTTAATTCACCCGGTGGAAGTGCCCTGGCTTCCGAGGTCATTTATCGTGAGATAATATTGGCAAAAAAGGTAAAGCCGGTAGTTGTTTCCATGAGCGACCTGGCTGCTTCGGGTGGATACTGGATTTCGTGCGCTGCAAATAAAATCATTGCTCAACCCAATACCATTACCGGTTCCATCGGTGTGTTTGGTGTCGTGCCTAACTTCCAGAAATTTTTCAACAATAAACTGGGCATTTCTTTCGATGGCGTTAAAACCAATACATATTCCGACTTCCCCAACGTAAACCGTGCATTAACACCTTTTGAACAAAGCGTTTTCCAAAAGGATGTAGAGCATATTTATTCTTTATTTCTGAAGCATGTTTCCGAAGGTCGTAATCTGACCATAGCCCAGGTGGACAGCATAGGGCAGGGAAGGGTATGGAGCGGAGCCGATGCCAAAAAAATTAAGCTGATTGATGATTTCGGAGGATTGGATGTTGCTATCAAGACGGCAGCTAACCTTGCCAAAATAAGTGATTACCGCTTGTTGAATCTTCCCAAGCAAAAAGATCCGTTTACCAAATTGTTTGAGGAATTAACCGGGGGCAATGAAGAAACAAGAATCCAGAAGGAATTGGGCGATACTTATATTTATTATCAATATCTTAAATCCATCAAACAAATGAAGGGTGTTCAGGCTCGCTTGCCTTATGAATTGATGATTGACTAATTATTTATCCAAGAGATAAACCATAGAAGCCATAGCGGCGGCACCTAATTCCAGTTCGCGGCAATTTACTTTGTCGAAGGTGTCGCTGGCTGCATGGTGATAATCGAAATAACGTTGTCCATCATCCATCAGGCCCATCAGGGGAATACCTAATTCTTTTAGCGGTCCGACATCTACGCCACTACCGCCTTTGATAAATTCGTGCATGTCGAATTCTTCAAAATATTTCTGAAAGGATTTGATGGTGGAAAAATTATCTGCCGAGGCATCAATCGAAAAACCTATGGGCGTGAACCCTCCGCCATCCGATTCAATAGCAGCTATGTGTTTTTCATTTTTGCGTTTGACTTCTTCCAGGTATTTATGAGCGCCTCGCTGAGCCATTTCTTCATCCATATAGATGACAGCCCTTACGGTATGACGTGGTTTTATTCCCATTTCGTTGAACAGCCGCAGTACTTCTATGCTTTGGACTACGCCTGCGCCATCGTCGTGAGCTCCTTGGGTGATATCCCAGCTATCAATATGCCCGCCGACCACAATGTATTGATCCGGGAAATCCGTCCCTTTCAGTTCGCCTATCAGGTTGTACGAATCAGCTTCAGGCAGTTCGCGGCAGTTGGTTTGCAGAAATAATTTCAGTTTGGGATCGCTTTTCAGCCAGGTGCTTAACAGTTCGGCATCGAGCGTGCTTAAAGCGATGGAAGGAATCTTGGCAATGCTTTCGTCATAATGCATCACACCAGTATGCGGGAATTCATCCCGGGCAAGGGTTACCGAACGAACGATACTTGCCAAAGCGCCATATTTTGCGGCTACCGATGCTCCGTGAATACGCTGGTCGACGGCACTGCCGTAGGAATGTCCGGTATAAAAAAATGCCGGGTCGGCTGGCCGGTCGAAGAACACTATCCTGCCTTCAATTCCTTTTCTTCCTAACTTTTCCACTTCTTCAAAACTTTTTACTTCTACCACTTCGGCTGTGATGCCTTCTTTTCCGGTGCCCACCGATCCTCCATAGGAACAAATGTTCAGATTTTTGCTGCCTCTAAGTGTTGAAGTTACTATTGCCGTTTCTTTGCCTCCGCGTTGCCAGTTGCGAACTTTGCAGGGTTGCAGATAAACCGTATCTACACCCATCTGCTGCATTACCTGTTTTGCCCATTCCACGGCTGCAATGGATTGTGGCGAACCGGCAAGACGCGGCCCTATGGTTTGGGTAAGATAGCGCAGATTTTCGTATGCCGCATCCGATTTTAGGGATGTGATAAAAAGGTTATGAACGATGGCTGAATCGCTCTGTTGCGAAAACAGGGATGCCGAAAGTGAACAGGCAAAAAGAATGAAAGCAAGTTTCTTCATCATAAAATATTTGAGGCAAAAATAGAAAAATAATCAAGTGCCGCAATCCTTATTCAAATTTAACAATTTCCGGCCCGGTGTAATTCATATTGTCGAAACGGTAGGATTCTTCACCCGAAATTAGCAGGACAGAATGACTGCTGCTGTAAGCCGCTTTGGGATACCATGCAAAACGTATCTGAAAGGTTTTGAAAATAAGATTCTCGTTGCGTATGCGTATGCCACAACCCAGGCCGGTGTACATGGGTTGAGAAAGTATAAATTTGGAGTTGGTCCCTATCCATCCCATATCCATGAATCCAAATACAGAAAAATGGAAGCCCACAACTTCTAATGGTGTAAACGCTACCGATTCGAGGTTAACCGACAAACGATGTTTGCCCTGAAGGCTATCCTTGCTGAACCCCCTGATCCCATCCAATCCGGTGAAACGGATATAGGCATCCTCAGGCTGTTTTATCCCAATCATATAATTGATAGTGGCAAAATGACGAAATTTTATTCTGGTAAAATCGGATGAATAAAGATTAGTGAAATAATCCATATCCAGTTTGAGCACGCCATTGTTCAATGCCGTATTGTTCAGATAACCGCCGATATTTGCTGTGGCATTATAATATCCCGAGGCATCGTCGAAAAAAGCCTTGCCTAATTTAAAACCGGCATAAAGTTGTTTGTTGTAGTCGTCGATATTTCTTCCCACGGAAACGGCAAAAAGATTTCCGTAAGGAATATCTTCCGTTCGTCCAAAATTATAGATCAGGTTTCCTGTATAAAAATCCTGGCTGATCAAAGCCAGGCTGCCCAATATCATATTCCGGTTATAGTAGTTTTCGTCGGAAGAAGCATATACCGGTGGCCTTTTAAAATATCGTTTGTTGATGTAACGGGCGGCAATTACCAGTCTGAGACGGTTTTTAAAAATATCTCCCGATTTCAGGACAAAAGCCCTTCCAGCCCAGATATCCAGCGAATCGTATCTCACCTTGTAGTATGCTGTATCTCCTTTATTACTCATGAGAACACTTTTCGTTAACTCATTTTTTGAAAAATCCATGCCTCCGGCATATTTTGTCGCCGGCGTTAAAAATGTTCTGGATAAATCAACGCTGTATTGCTTTTTATTGTCCTTGTCGGAATACCGCAGGTAGCCGGTAATAAAGCTTCCGAGAATATTTTCGACCCTGTAAAGCCCTTCCTCGTATAGGAAGCTGTTTTTTTTCCGGAAATTATTGTTGAAGGTGTGCCGTAAATATTGCCCCTGGCCGAAAAGATTAACATCATAAATGCTCATTTTACTCCTTTCGATGCCAAAAAATTTAGCATCGAAAGCCAGCGACCATACATCCTTGGTTACCACCATTACATCCACCAAAGAAGTATCCTTCAGGTTGGGCAGAACAAATATTTTAGCATCCTCGATAAACGGAAGTTGGCGCAAAAGTCTTTCGTTATCGGCAATGGTGTAGGGATTTATTGTATCATTAGCTTTAAATAAAAGGTTGTTTCGGATGACGTAATCCTTGGTTTTTATATGAATATTATTTCCAAATTTTTCTAAGGAAGATCGGGCGACAAAGCCTGTATCGGCAATAAATTCACCAAAGACATCCAATTTTCGAATAAGAACTGAACGGATGGTTTTGCCTGAAAATTCCAGGAATGGATATTCGCTTCGAAAGGCATTGGTAGTATCGGGAAGATGAACAGAGGCAGAAGAGACAAATACCAGGTCGTATAATTCCTTTGAAACCCGGGTTTGGTAAGCTTTTTTCCTGAGCGAAGCATAAAAACTATCCTGCCGGTTTACCGGCCGGTTTTCAGCCCGTTTTATTTTATAAAACGAGGTGTCGGGAATAAAAATAACCGTATCGAAACGGATAAATGCAGTACGGTTGCCGATCACAATCAAGTCGCCGGCTTTTAGTTTGACCGTATCGTATTGGATTTTGGGGAGTTTTTGCTGGGCAAAGGCAAGGCTGGAAACAATTACGAAAAACAGAGAAAAGAACATGAACTTTACAAATAATGTTTTGCCCTGAAATCGTAATTGTTGCATGATAAAATAATGGGAATAACTTTTAACGTAAAAGTATGAAATTTTATTACAGGGCAAAAAAAATCCCGACCAAGGCCGGGATTAAATCTTTTTGAAGCAGATGATTTACATCTTTTTTTCTTTGATTCTGGATTTTTTACCACGTAATCCACGAAGATAAAAAATACGGGCACGGCGTACAACGCCTCTTTTGTTGACTTCAATTTTATCAATAAACGGCGATGTTACCGGGAAAATTCTTTCCACGCCAATATTGCCGGAAATCTTACGAACGGTAAATGTAGCCGTTACTCCGGTTCCCGAACGTTGTAAAACAACTCCTTGGAATTGCTGGATACGTTCTTTGTTACCTTCTTTAATTTTATAATGTACGGTTATGGTATCACCAGACTTGAAAACTGGTAGCTCATTCTTAGTTACAAAGTTATCTTCAACATATTGTAGTAATGCTTTCTTGCTCATTGGTTTCTGAATTAAAAGTTCACACACTCGAAAATCGGCTGCAAATATACAAGTATTTTTCGTTCAAACAACCTCTGTTTCATTTTTTTTAATAAATGATTATCAAACCGGTTTTTGGAAATTATGTTGTTGTTTTTGAGATGTATACCAATTTTTTGGTTTCAAAATATTCTTCCTCGAAGTACTGATGAAGTTCATAAATGGTTACGGATTTAGCCATCAGCAGGATTTCTTTTTCAATTTCTCCACCTTTTAAGTACAGAATGCCATTGGCAAGTTCATTAAATCCCCGGCTTTTTATCTTTCCATTGACGGTTTTGTAAAATTCGGGCAATGAAGTTACTGCCCGGCTTACCACAAAATCAAACTTTTCGTTAATTTCCTCCATTCTTGCCTTGCGGGCAACGGCATTTTTTAATCCAAGTTCATCAATCACCGCATTCACAACTTTTATTTTCTTTCCAATGGAATCCACCAGCATAAACTGAACATCAGGAAAATAAATGGCAAGAGGTATTCCAGGAAAACCGCCGCCGGTACCGGCATCCATCACCCGCGTTCCTTCCTTAAACGGTATGATCCTGGCGATGCTTAATGAATGCAATACGTGTCTTTCGTATAAATGGTCGATGTCCTTGCGCGAAATAACATTGATTTTGGCATTCCAATCGTTGTATAGCTGTTGTAAACGACCAAACCGGTGAAGCTGTTCTGGCGCCAGATCATTGAAATATTTTGAAATTAATTGCACGTTATCGCAAACTATTTTGAAGCAGGCAAAGGTAAGAAATAAGATGGCTGAAGCTTACAGAAAGTTTTCCATAAAAAAGGAGCCTTTCATTTTTTTATTTTTATACATTTGTCCCATCATAAATTCAAATGGTTGCTTAAAAAATGAAGAGCTTTGGATTTCGTCTTTTTTTATGTGTTTTCTTTTTCGGCAATTTCGTTGCTTTTGCTCAGAAACCGGCAAAAAGGATAACGGCTTCCGACTATATTGCCATGTATAAGCATTGTGCTATCAGGGAAATGAAAGAATATAATATCCCGGCAAGCATTATTCTTGCTCAGGGTATTTTGGAAACCAACTGCGGAAACAGTATGCTCACCCGGCAGTCGAACAATCATTTTGGAATAAAATGTCATAAAGATTGGACTGGCGATACCATACATGTAGATGATGATGCGCCGAATGAATGTTTCAGAAAATATCGCAATGCCGAGGAGTCGTACCGCGATCATTCGTTGTTTCTAAAATTGCGAAGCCGCTATGCTTTCCTGTTTTCGATTCCGGTAACCGATTATAAGGGCTGGGCTTACGGACTCCAGAAAGCCGGCTATGCTACCAATAAGCAATATGCCGAATCGTTGATACGGATTATCGAAGAAAATCATCTGTATGAATTTGACGGAGGAAGTGCTTCCATAGCTCAGCTGAAATCCGTTAAAGAAAAACTATTTTCCTGTGGCCATTTTCTTCAGGGTTACGTTCAGCCTTCTCCCGATGCCTTTGAGCTGGTTAAAACGACTCCAAACGGCAGAAAAATATATAAAAACAACGGATTGAAATTTATTTTTGCTCAAAAGGACGATAATTATCTTTCCCTTGCCAAAGAATTCAACATTTATGCCTTTCAGATACTTAAGTACAACGATTTATCCAAAGAATATTGTCTGCAGGAAGGCCAAATGATTTATCTGGAACGGAAAAAACGTAAAGCTGCCATGGAGTTTCACCAGGTGAAACCAAATGAAAACTTATATTCTGTTTCGCAACTTTATGGAATAAAACTAAAGATACTGAGCAAGAAAAACCGGCTGAATTCCGATGATGCTATACAGCCAGAACAAAAATTGTGGCTCAAATCTACCCGGCCAAAAAAAGATTAGTTTTCGGCCATTGCAATTTCTTATTGTATTTTGTGATAAGTTTTTTTGACTTCGTCGGTTAAAATGCCTTCGTACACCACTTTCATGATGGCATTGAATTTTTCCACCGGCGATGGGGGCAGGGGACGGGTGAATTCCGAAGGGAGCTTATTTAAAAATACAGGATCAAGCATGCTGTCGAGGGTGCAGATAAAAATGAGTACGGTGGTTTGGATATTTACATCCTGACGAACAAATCCTGCTCTTTTCCCTTCCTGAATCAGTTCCGTTAAATGATGCATGGAAGCTTCTGCTTTATAACTGAGCCAGTCCTGATAGATTTCGGGTGCATAGTGCTGAAGGTCTTCGGCAAATTTGGTGGAAATATCGGATATCCGGAAGGTAATTGCCGAAAGGTTGCGTTTAAGCTTTTCCGAAAAACTAAGGGTATTGTCGTTGAGTATGGCTTCTATATCGTGGAAAAGGTCCTCTTTTATTCGTGATACGATGTCTTTAAGCAGTTCGAGTTTATTAGGATAATAATTATAAAACGTTTTTTTGCTGATGGCAAGCGATTTAGCTATTTCGTCGAGTTTTACCTTGTTATAACCGTTGCGGTAAAACATATCGCGGCCACATTCAAAGATTTCCCTTTTAACATCCCTATTATCCATTGTACCGAAATTATATTTCAAAGTCGACCGAAGACTTAGCTATGCTTTTATCTTTATTAAAATTAATAAAATCAACGTGAGCAGGATGCACGGTATATTTTTCCACATCTTCCAGGTTGTCGAAAGTAGAAGTCAGCACCAGGTCGTAAGCCGAAGGGTGATTACGGAGGTTGATGCCGACTTCCATCGAACGTATAAAATCTATTTTCGACGGCAATTTTTCTATTCTTGTTTTAAGTTGTTGCAGCATGGCTTGTTTTTCATCTTCCGAATTGAACTGCCGCAGTTTGAACATGACAATATGCCGTATCATAAGATGTGGGTTTTGTGTTAAGGAATCGTTTTTTAGTTGTTTATTTTTGAATTGACGATTTCGAGTATTTCCGTTTCCATTGCGATAGCTTTATTTTCAATAATCAAAGCTTTTGCAATAATATCATCGACAAAGGCCGCATCTTTCAGTCCCGAAGCGTTTATTTTTACGTTAAGGAAAGCACCTATCACAGCTGAGCGGGCACACAGGGCGCCGACTCCGGCGTCGGTAACCGAATTTGGATTACCTGTTTCTGCCATTGCTTTGATGATTTCCATAGTTTCGAAAGCTTTGTTCATCACTTTAAAGGGTACTTCGGTAGCATATTTTGTGGCAGCCTGGATGGCGGCGGTTCGTGCGGCTTTTTCGGCATCGTTACCTTTGGGCAGGCCGAAGGCATCCATAATTTTATTGAATGCATTAGTATCTTCGTCCACCAGATGCAGCAATTCGTCTTTTAGTACCTGACCTTTTTCGGCCCAAAGGCTGAATTCTTCCCAACGTTCGTCCCAGCCGGGCTTGTGCGACGACAGGTTGGCAACCATAGTGGCGAGGGATACGCCTAAAGCGCCTATATAGGCAGAAATGGAGCCGCCACCCGGAGCCGGCGATTCGCTTGCCGTTTCGTTGGCAAAGCCGGTGCAGCTTAAATCTACTAATTTCTTTTTGGTATTGTCGCGCAGGACGTATTCTATGATTTTTTCGTCAGGGTTGAAAGGCTTCAGGTCGTCGAGGCCTAAGGATTTGATGGCAATCTTAATCAGTTCGTCCTCCGAAACGCCCACGGAGCGTTGTTGTTTCCTTAGAAAATATTTTCCGGCGTCGGTAAGGGCCTTCAAGGGAAGTAATCCTATGATTTCGGAGCCGGTAACCCGTAATCCGCGTTCCTGTGCCTTCTGGCAGCATTCGTCGAAGGCAATGTGAACGGGAGTAATGCTGATGTTGGTCAGGTTGATGGAAACCTGGGCTATGCCGTATTCTTCGATAAACCAACCGATGGCTTTGCAGGCTTTGAGGCTTCCGGGAGTCCATATTTCTTTTCCATTTTCGTCCTTTTTTATTTTTCCGGTAACGGAATTTCCTTCACGTACGGGGCGTCCTTTCTCGCGTATGTCGAAAGCCACGGCATTGGCGCGGCGGGTAGAGGTGGTATTGAGGTTCACATTGTAAGCAACTAAGAAATCCCTGGCTCCAACGGCAATGGCGCCGGTAGCCGGAAGGAATTCGGCGGGACCGAAATCGGGTTTCCATTCTGCATTTTTAAGCTTAGCAGCCAATCCTTCGTATTCGCCGCTGCGACAGTTGGCAAGATTCCGCCGTTGGGGGGTAAAGGCGGCATTTTCGTAACAATAGACCGGAATTCCCAGTTCCTGCCCAATCCGTTGAGCAAGCTTGCGGGCATATTCCACCGTTTCTTCCATGCTTATGTTTGATACCGGAACCAAAGGACAGACATCGGTAGCACCAAAACGGGGGTGTGCGCCGTGATGTTTGCTCATGTCGATAAGTTCTTTTGCTTTTTTAATGCAACGGAAAGCGGCTTCCATTACTTGGTCGGGAGTGCCAACCAATGTTACGACGGTGCGGTTGGTTGCTGCGCCCGGATCTACATCAAGAAGTTTTACTCCTTCCACGGTTTCGGCCTGGGCTGTAATCTGGTTAATAATATTCATATCGCGTCCTTCACTGAAGTTGGGAACGCATTCGATGAGTTGTGTCATAATTTGATAGTGTTGGTTGGATATTGTTTTTCGCTTGCAAAATTAATAAATGCGGCGAAACCTAAAGGAAAAGTTTATGCCGGAGAAAAGATGTTTGTAAGGCAAAAAAAGGCGGGATACCTTTTACGGCACCCCGCCCGTTGCTGAAGGGTACTTAATATAAACAAAAAAACCGCATAAAAGGTAAACAAGCTTATCAGCGTCAGCCGTTTGCCTTTAGTTCAAAGTCGCAGGTAGTATCTTCATCTTCCATCACTTCCACATTTTCGTGTGTAGCGATAGCATATCCGCCAAGGGTAGCCGTAACGGTGTAGCTCCCCACGGGTACTTCGGGCAAGGCATATTCTCCTTCGGCGTTGGTGGTGGCGGTAAGGATAGTGCCTGCCACTTCTACCGTAACTACGGCATCCTTCAACAGAAGGCCGGAGGCGGAAGCGGTAACGAGTCCTGTAATAACTCCGGTGGCTGTGCCTGCCGGTGGCTGCCCGTTAGGGGTATTGTAAATGATGTAGCGTTTCTGACGGGCATAGTCGTTTCCAAATACCTGTTTGCTGGCATCGCATACGTGCATTATTTTTTTCCATATCTTGTTCATCAGCAGAATGCGGTCGTCCACGGCGACAGTCCGTTGGCTTTTGAGTTTTTCCTGAAGAGTGTTCGCCGTATCCAACTGTTCGGTAAGGCTAAGTATTTCGTCGGCTTTGGATTGGGTAAACCCAACCTCGAGAAGCGGAACGCTGTATTTTTTTACGGCATCGTTGAACTTCTTCAGAAACTGAAGCATCTTTGGTTGCGAATTGTGGATACTGTCGTAAATATCGAACCCGAATTCGCTGAGTATGCGCGGAGGTTTTACCGGAATTTTTTCAATAAAATATTTGGTATTCTGCGTTTTTTTCTTTGCATCGTCCATCAATGCAAGCACTACATTGGTTTGGTTGGTAATGTCGTTTGTCAACTGGTTTGCGGTGGGCATATTCTGCAGTTGTTTGATATCTGCAGCAAGCAGGTCTACGTATTCCTGACTAAAATCGACATCAAAGTCGTGGAACAAGGCGAGGTCTTCGGTCAGAAACACTAAAATAAGTTGTACTTTTTCTAAAAAAATGGCGTCGGATAAATTAAAAATCCTTACCACTGCTTCAAGTTTAGTCATTTTTAAATCTCCTAAGTTTTAATGGTTTGTAATCGGTATTTTGTGCATAAAGATATAACCTTTTTTTTGATTGAAATAGCAAAAAAAATAAAAAATTTTCATAAAAAAAGCTTTATTTTGATAAGTAGTTGTAAAATAGATGCTTATTGTTATAGGGAAAAATAATATTTTTTTCAGAAGTGCTTATTTCTTAGCTTAAAACGGGTGAAATTTTGCATAATAAGTAAAGATCATTTGTTAACCGGGCTTTGCCCCCGGAAGTTACGAACTGATTGCACAATGGTAAAGGATATTATTATTGATAATAAGACAGTTATACTTGCGAAGGAGGCCATTGTTGTTTAGAAACTAACCGTTGCCGTTTCGAAGGAAATTGTTGCCGTTTCGAAGGTAGTTATTGCCACTTCGAAGGTGTTTGTTACCGTTTCGAAGGTAACTGTTGCTATTTCGAAGGAGATTGTTGCCATTTAGAAGGTAGTTGTTGCCGTTTCGAAGGCGGCTGTTGCCGTTTAGAAAGAGATTGTTGCCGGCAATTTTATCCTTCCAAAAAGGAATGATGGGTTTTTATCCCGGAAAAATAAATAGATTGGCAGAAAAATAAGGATGATTTATAAAAAGGGCTTATTTTAATTGTTTTGCTAATTTTTCTACAGTTAAACCCTGGACAAGAATTGAAAAAGCAACAACAAAATAGGTAAGGGTTACCCAAAGATCCTTTTGCATTTCCGGTTTCAGCGAAAGCGCGAGTGCAATTGAAATACCTCCACGCAGTCCCCCCCAGGTAAGAATGATTATTGTTTTTTGTGTGATTTGTTCTTTAAGTTTTATTATTTGAGCAGGAAGGAGAATGGAAATATACCGGGTTATTAAAACAATGATAATGGTGATGGAGCCGATAATAATGTAAACGGGAATAAAATGAACGATCAGTAATTCCAAGCCAATGAGTACAAACAAAATGGCATTAAGCGTTTCATCAATCAGTTCCCAGAATTTATCAATATATTCAATGGTTGTATTACTCATTGCATATTTTTTCCCATGATTGCCAATTATGATTCCTGTGGCTACCATAGCCAATGGCCCGGAAACATGCAGAAGGTTAGCTAAAGAATATCCGCCCATTACTATAGCCAATGTAATTAGCACTTCAACTTTATAATTGTCGATGCTGCGCATTAAAATGAATCCAAAATATCCGATGGCTATTCCTAAAATTACGCCTCCGATGGCTTCACGAACAAACAGTACTGCTACATCAGTCAACTGAAAATTGCCGGGTTGTTCGGCCACTTGCAGGATGGTTAGAAAAACAACAACAGCCACTCCGTCATTAAATAACGATTCGCCTGCAAATTTCATTTCAAGTGATTTTGAAATTTTTGTTTTTTTCAGGATTTCCAATACGGAAATGGGATCTGTGGGCGAAATCAAAGAGCCAAAAAGAAGGCAATGAATAATATTTGTCTGAATACTGAACAGCCCCAGCAAATAATAAATAACAAACCCGATAATGAATGTTGAAATAACAACGCTTAACGTTGAAAATACAATGACAGATGTTTTCTCCTTTTTTAATGCCTCTAATTTGATATGGATTGCTCCTGCAAAAAGCATGAAACTTAACATTGACCCAAGCAGCAATTTAGAAAAATCAAAAGAATAGAGAAATAAAGTAACATTTTGCATGGCTTTTGGGTAGCTTATTCCGATGCCAATCAATAATAATGAAGTAAGTAAAGCCAATACCATTATACCTATTACAGAAGGTAATTTCAGAAAGCGATAATTGATGTATGCAAATAATGCTGCAATAACAATGAGGATTGAAAAAGAGGTATAAAGCATTATTTATCTGATTATAGAAATTATTTCATCGAAATCGGGCCGTTTTATGACATAATCAGCAACAGCATCAAGAATACTATTGGCAGAACAAAAAGAGATACCTATCCCGGCATTTTTTACGGAGCATATGTCATTTTCACTGTCTCCGATTACCAGTATATTTTTCAGGCTAACGCCATATTTTTCTGACAGGTGAATAAGAGCATTAAGTTTACAGTAATCGTGTTTACAAATACTTTTTTCAAACGATAAAAATAATGAAGGAATTTTTACTTCTCCAGTGGCGATACTTTTCGAAAATTCTAATTCATTGGCAAGTGTAAAATCGAGATTGTATTTATTTTTTAAATGGTTGGTAATGCAATCATAGCTATCGCTGATAATGCCAACGATATATCCATTGCTTTTTAGTTCTGTAATAGCTTCTTTAAAATGGGGAGTTACCGGAATTAGGTCTGCTATGGCTAACAAATCACCTATTGATTTGTCCTTAAGAAAACGGGCAATATGTTTGGTGCGAACAAATGGGCTATCATTATTGGTAATTACTTCAATCAATTGTTCCGAAAAACCGAATTTCTGTGCAGCAGTATGAATAAAACTTGCCCGAAGAATCGTATAATCCATATCGAACACTGCAATTTTTTTAAGGGAGGTCAGACTTTCACGAATGGCAAAATCCATTTGTTCACGAATGATCTGGATATTTTCATACGTTTCGAGATTCTGAACCTGTGCCCATTTTGATTTTTTTAAAATCGTTTTTGCTACTTCTCTCGACATTTTACCAAGTTGATCAAGCGATCGCATTCGGTTTTCGATTTCACCAATATTAACCTCGGCAATTTTTGCATTAAGATTGTACATGTCAATCAATATACCGATGTCTACTCCGTAACCATCTTCAAATTCAATTTGAGTAAATAGACTTTTTTTACCTGCAATCATTCCACTTAAGGGTTGTTTAAAGTTTGGGAAATCGGGGTAGATAATAGAGAGTAAAGGTTTTGCAACCAATTCGGTTACTCTGCCGGCTTGTCGTGTAAAAAATGATTTTGTAAAATCAATGTTGCCCGAAATGATTGGTTCACAAAGGAGTTTTATAATATTATCAGGATAGGTAGTAATATCAGCATCAAGAAAAGCAATGATTTCATTTTTAGCAACCAATATTCCGTCTTTCATGGATGCACCTTTGCCAAGCTTTGTGCTTGTAATAACTGTAGCACCTTGTTCCCTGGCTTTTTGCACGGTGTTGTCTGCCGATTTATCGTCTACTACAATTATTTCAGAAACAAGTTGCGATTTTTTTACAAGTTGAATTACTGATGTAATTGTTTCCTCTTCGTTGAGTGCGGGTATTATTACTGTAATCATTTTTCAAAAATTATTTTTATTGAATCTTGTTGTGTCCGTATTTTTAGCCAATTCATAAGCTTATTTTTTTCCTTAATTGAAAATCGTTTGTTAGAAGTAAGTAGTACCAGCAAAAAGGATTTATTATCGGAATAGGATGGTAAAGTTTGAATTATACCATTTGCAATGTTCGGATACTGCGCTTTTATTTCATTATAAACCTGAAAATTTAATTTTTGCTTATCTGAAATACTATCAATCTTTGCTTTGGCAGACTGAAGTTCATTTTCTTTTTCGGTTAAAGCGAAAGCTAACTGGCTTTGTTGTTCGTTATCTTTAGTTTCATTTAAGTATGCAAAACCTTGTCGTACTTCTAAAATTGCTTTTTCGAGTTCGTAGTTTTTTTGTTTACTTTTAAGTTGATTAATTTCCGAATCTTCAATTTTTTTACCTCCGTAAGTAAGGACTATGGATTTCTTTTTGGGATCGATTACTTTTTTCAGAAGATAATCGTTAGGAAATGCCGCTTCATTATCTATAAAACGGTTGGCATTTTGGGAAAATTTATTTTGTTGAACAATGTCGTAACCAAAATATATGCTTGGCAAAAGAGTAATAATAACCAATGAAGCAATTATTCTTTTTGTTTTTAGTTCATCTTTTGGCTCAGGCAAATGTTTAAATGGTAATTTCAATAGCCTTACGGTAATAATGGTTGCCAGAGCAATAAAAACGGAGTTGATGATGAATAAATAAAATGCCCCGAAAAAGAATGCAAACTGAAGTGTTGCCAATCCGTAACCTGCTGTACAAAGCGGAGGCATCAATGCCGTTGCAATGGCAACACCCGGAATAACATTTCCTTTCAGTTTACTTGATGTAGCAACGATTCCGGCAAGTCCGCCAAAAAAAGCGATCAGGACATCATAAATATTCGGAGACGTTCTTGCAAGAATTTCGGAGTGGGCTTCATATAAAGGGGATAGGAAAAAATACACTGTTGACGTAGCCAATGCTATACCGGCTGCAAAAATGTAATTGGAAAACGATTTTCGTAATAGTGTCAGGTCGTTGATGCCCATTCCCAAACCCATTCCCATTATCGGCCCCATCAACGGGGAAATAAGCATGGCGCCAATGATTACTGCTGTCGAATTAACATTCAGACCAAGCGATGCCACGAAAATGGCAAATACGAGTATCCACAAATTTGTTCCACGAAAAACTACTCCATTTTCAATGGTTTTAACGATAGTTTGGTAGTCTTCTTTTTCGTGTATTAATTTAAATTTTTCAATTAGATTGTTCATCGTTTATGAGGTTCATTTTTCTTTTTATACGTTATTTTCACAAATGTAAAAAAAAACAGCAAATCATTCAATAGCGAATTTTTTTTAATGATGGATTTGATCGTAAATTATGGATCAAACGGAATTTATTTTCTCTTTATTTCCGTTTTAATTGGATTTTAATCCCTCTTTAATTACTTCTTAATTTGAGTTAATTTAATTTGCAATACAATAATTAAATTAATAAAAATGGAAACAACGAACTTTTTAAAAGCAGTGAAAACAACAATGAGCTATAACATAGTTTTGAGTTGTGTAATGAGTATCTTTTTATTAACAACAGGATGCCAATCGAATAAAAATAGTGATAATAAAACGACGTCAAATATCAAAACTGATTCCATTCAGACGCTCCTCTCCAATCTGAGAAATGAATATAAACTTGGAGAAAATGAAATTGATAAACTATCTGGAACTACCAAGGAAATTGATAAACTTTCACAAAAAATGATGCTCAATCTTATTGAAAAAAGGAGCGCTTTGGAAAGATTGATTACCAATAACCCTCAGGATACCATGATTAATATTAAAATGAAAGAACTATTGGATTACAGGATGCACTGTACTCAAATAGCAGATTCCATCTTGCTGATTTATAAAAAATAGAAAATAATTTATTAAGATGAACTATCAAGCCTATAATTTGAAGAATTTAGATAAAATTCCTCAATACTCCTTGTTAAAAGAAAACGTAATTCACCAACTGAATGTTGTGGGGAGAGTCTTTCCGTTTAAGGTAAATACATATATCCTTAACGAATTAATAGATTGGAATAATATTCCGAACGATCCTATTTTCCGGATGACCTTTTCACAAAAAGAAATGCTGAACGAAGATGATTATAATACCATAAGTTTGGCTATAAGAAAGAATTCTTCGGAGGAACTTTTACAACAGATTGTTAAAAAAATAAGAAATAACCTTGATTTGTTTTCTACAGGACATCATGAGCCAAGTCTTCCTTTATATGATAATCATAGGCTTTATGGGCTTCAGCATAAATATAATGAAACTCTTTTATATACTCCTTCGCAGGAGCAATCCTGTCAGGCTTATTGTACATTTTATGTCCAATGGCCTTTATATGCAGGAGATAATGCCTGGAAAATAGCAGCCAATGATGCTTTGCAACTTGTAAATTATCTTAAAATTCATCCTGAAGTAACCAGTGTTTTATTTACCGGAGGTGATCTGTTATTCATGAAATCAGGTATTTTAGAACAATACATAAATCCTTTGCTTAAAGCCGATTTGCCGAATCTATTCAATATTCGGATAGATACAAAAATGCTTGGGTATTGGCCTTATCGTTTTACAACGGATAGTGATAGTCGTGAGCTATTAGCATTGCTTGAGCGGATAAGTACATCGGAGAAACACTTAGTAATTATGGCTAACTTTAGTCATCCGGTTGAACTTTCGACCAATGTTGTAAAAGAAGCCATCAAAGCTCTTCGTAATACAGGGGCAACAATACAAATCCAGTCGCCAATACTAAGAAATATAAACGATTCGCCTGAAATCTGGAAGAGAATGTGGAATGAACAGGTTAAACTGGGTTGCATCCCTTATGAAATGTTTATTCCCCAAAATACTGATATGCAAAATTATTTTTCTATTCCTTTGGTAAATGCGTGGGAAATATTCAGGGATGCTTTTAAAAACGTAAGTGGTCTATGCCGGACAGTAAGAGGCCCCTGTATGTCGTGTGATTTTGGCAAAATACAGATTCTTGGTATCAGCGAAACACCCAATGGAAAAGTAATATCTTTACGGCTTGTTCAGGGGAAAAACCCTGAATGGGTAATGAAACTTTTCTTAGCCGAATATGATGAAAAAGCTATTTGGATTAATGAACTTATCCCAGCTTTCGGACAAAAACAATTCTCTTTTGAGGGAATAGAACACGAAGAGGTTGAGTTGGAAGATTCATATAACTATGCTTTGTCTCTTTAACTAATCTTTATTTATTAACCATCGATTAAAACCTTTATTTATAAAAACTGTTATTAATTTAATAATAACAAAAGATAGATTTTTAATTTCAGAATAATTTATGAACAGTAGGAGAGAGGTATTGTTAAATAACTATCTTTATAGCCATAAGTTTGTTTGTTTATGAAGAATAATAATATCCTTATTATTGAAGATGAGATCAAGGTTGCACAGTTTATTAAGCGTGGTTTGGAAGAAAATGATTTTGATGCCGAAATAGCTTATGATGGATTTACAGGTGAGCGAATGGTTTTATCAAAGGAATATGATTTAATTATTCTCGACATTAACCTTCCAATAAAAAACGGATTTGAATTATGCAAAGTCATTCGTAATACGAATGCAAAAGTTCCTGTGCTTATGCTTACGGCTCTCAGTTCAACCGATGATAAACTTATGGGATTTGACATCGGAGCCGACGATTATATGGTGAAGCCATTTGAATTCAAGGAATTACTTGCTCGTATCAAGGCTCTTCTGAAAAGATCAAAGTTTACTGATAGTTATAAAAATGTTTTAAAAGTTGCCGATTTGGTACTTGATAATAATGCTAAAACCGTAAAACGAGGCAATACGATAATAGAACTGACAGCCAAGGAATTTTTATTGCTCGATTATCTGATGCGAAATAAAGGACGGGTTGTTTCGAGAGTAGAAATAGCAGAAAAAATTTGGGATATTACTTTTGATACGGGAACTAATATTATTGATGTTTATGTAAATTTTCTAAGAAAAAAAATTGATAAAAATTTTTCGCCTAAACTTATCCATACGGTTATTGGGATGGGGTATGTTTTAAAAGAAAACGACGAATGAATATACGTACAAAGCTCACCTTACAGTTTTCAACCATTGTAACTGGAATATTGTTGATTTTTTCCATAGCTGTATATTTTCAGAATGAACATTATCGTGAAAAAACCTTTTATGACCGGCTACAGAACAAGGCCATAACCACTTCCCGTCTTTTATTTGAGGTCCATCGGGTAGATACGGCATTACTATCAGCTATTGAACGTAATACTGTAAATGCACTTTACGACGAAAATATCATCATTTATAATACTGCCAAGAAGAAAATTGTTTATCAGAATTTAAAAGGATCAAATTATTCTCTTGACCAGATAGTTATTGATAAAATCTTACGGGATAAGGAATATAAATATCGCATTGGTAGAATCCAGGTTTATGGGATACTTTATTCTTTTAAAGATCGTCAATATGTTATTGTTGTCTCGGCCTATGACAAATGGGGCCTTGCCGAACTAAGCAATCTGCTATTGGTTATCCTAACAGGACTTTTTATATCATTACTTGTTATCGTATTTGCCGGTTTATTCTTTTCGCGAAGGGCATTGAAACCTATTTCTGAGGTGGTAAAACAAGTGGAGAGTATATCGGCATCCAATCTCGATTTAAGGGTAAGCGCTGGCAATGGTAAAGATGAAATTGCACTATTGGCCCGGACTTTTAATAATATGCTCCATCGCATTGAATCGGCCTTCGAAACACAAAAAAGATTTGTTTCCAATGCTTCGCATGAACTGCGAACGCCTCTTACATCCATTACCGGGCAAATAGAAGTAATACTTATGAGCAAACGTTCGGAAAAGGAATATGAAAAAGTTCTTCGCTCCGTACTCGAAGATATTAAAAACCTGAATAAACTTTCCAATGGTTTGCTGGAGCTCAATCAGGCGAGTATTGATATTTCTGCATTGAAACTGGAAGAGGTTCGGGTTGACGAATTACTGCTTGAAACGCAAATTGACATTGTTAAAAAAAATACCGACTATCACATAAAAATAGATTTCGAAAATGCTCCGGACGATGATTCCAAATTACTCATCATCGCTAATGAAAATTTGTTGAAAATCGCCTTTTTTAATATCATAGAAAATGCCTGTAAATTTTCTCCGGATCATACGGCTAGTATTATCATTAGGCCTCTTTTAAACGATATACGTATTGATTTTGTAGATAATGGAATTGGTATTCCTATTGAAGAAACGGATAAGATATTTAATCCCTTTTATAGGGCTACCAATGCTGCAAATATTAACGGACATGGGATAGGGCTTTCGCTGGTGGATAAGGTAATTTCGCTCCATCGAGGAAACATCATCATGAATTCCGAATTGGGTAAGGGTACGACGGTTACTATTACATTGCCCATGGGATAAATTAATCACTTTTTAATTCGGGTTTAATTCCTTTTTAATTTCTAAACAATACATTTGTTGCGAAATTAAATAATAAATATCATGTCACAATCATTAGGAATGGAGGGACCTTATCAATTATCGTTTGATATCATTGATAGGATAGTAAAGAAAGATTCTCCCGGAAATTTTGCGCTTGGCCATTTTATTTCCGAGAATAGTTTTATACAATATATCGGTCGGTCAGATCAAAATATTAGGGAATGCCTTAAGAATTGGGTCGGATTTTCCATGCATTTTAAATTCAGCTATGCGTCTGATTCGCAAAAAGCGTACGAAAAGGAATGCCAAAATTATCATGATTTTATTGGAAGGGATTATTATTTTAAACCTCATCCTAAAAAACCGGAAAATTCTGATTACAAATGTCCGGTATGTAAAATTTAGAACCATTTTTTTTAAAAGTTAAGTATAAATGTTAAAACCAGCAATCATTACGATTGCTGGTTTTTTATTTTTTTTCTTTTATACAATTTTTACCTAATTTCTTTTTATCACTTGCCGGATGAATATTTTTTGCGGCAAACGGTGATTTTAAAAAAAATTATACCTTAGTCGAAAATTTATAAAAAAGGAATTTTATGGATAATCAGGTAAAAATGAAACAGCCGCCGGCGCTATATATGCTGGCGTTGACTGCCTCGTGGGAGCGTTTCAGCTACTACGGAATGCGTGCATTTTTGATATTGTATATGGTAAGCGGCACCACTAGCCGTCTGGGCGGAATGGGCTGGGACGATAGTAAGGCAGGTATTATTTATGGGATATTTACCGGGTTGTGTTATCTTTTTCCCCTTTTGGGTGGATGGTTAGCCGACCGTTACCTGGGCGAAAGGCGTTCCATACTCATTGGTGCTATTTTGATTATGTTAGGGCATTTCACCTGTGCCATCGACGATAATATCATTCCCTTTGTAGCCGGATTAACGCTGCTGATTTTTGGTAATGGATTCTTTAAACCTACCGTTGTTACGATGGTTGGCGACCTTTATCAACAGGGAGACAAGCGTCGCGACAGTGCCTTTACCATTTATTATATGCTGTTTAATGCCGGGGTTTTCCTTGCGCCTATCCTTTGCGGCTATTTCAGTTCCAGTTATGGATACCGTTACGGTTTTATCACTGCCGGGACAGGAATGGCCATAGGAATACTTGCTTATGTGCTTACGGCTCCCAAGTATCTGGGTGAAACGGGTAAAATTCCGAAACATCAGCAAAATAAATCTGTTCAAAAGGAAAATACTCCGCTTACCAAGGAAGAGCGCGATCGCATCTCGGTCATTGTTGTCCTTTTGTTTATTGTTACTTTTTTCTGGGCTGGTTACGAACAGGCCGGTTCTTCGATCAATTTGTATACCGAACGTTATATCAACAGGGTAGTTGCCGGATGGACTATACCGGCGGAATGGTTTCAATCGGTAAATCCTTTGTTTGTAGTATTGCTTTCCCCTTTATTTTCATGGTTATGGATGGCGCTTTCGCGAAAAGGCAAGAATCCTTCCACCCCGGTTAAAATGGGAATAGGAATGTTGTTTCTCGGAGGCGGTTTTCTGTTTATGCTGGCAGCCGTGGCACAACGCGGAGGCGACACAGCCGACACTACCGTCAAAGCCGGGCTCATTTGGCTTATTGCAACCTATCTGTTCCATACCGTAGGCGAACTTTGCCTTTCACCTATTGGACTTTCAATGGTAACCAAATTAGCTCCGCTAAAACTTGCTTCGTTATTTATGGGCGTTTGGTTTTGTAGCAACTTCCTGGCAAATGTAATCAGTGGTTTCCTTGTCGGTTATGTTCAACGTTTGGGTGCAGGGACAATATTTGGCGCTATTGCTGTTTTTATGGTAGTGCTGGCCGTGTTTGTATTCTTTATTTCGCGCTGGTTGCTGGTAAGGATGCACGGAAGAGATTAGTTGAATTACGATGTACGATTTACGAATTACGATGTAAAAGAAAAGACATTCCATGTTTAAAATAAAGAATCAAAAGCATATCTTGATTTAAAAGAGCCAGCAACAATATTTAACAGTTTCAAAACATGGAATGTCTACCTTTTTTCCCAATCTTCGATATTTCCTGCGATGATTCGGAACATGGGGTGTGGCAATAACTGGTTTAACATTATCAGTTCGTTATATTTTTCGGGGCAGCGTACGCTGAGTTTATTCAATAAATGACGGGCTTCGTATTTCAGTTGGCCATCAGTAACTTCGATGGTTGCTTCTTCAAAATTCCAATCAATTTTTGATTTATCGAAATGATAATTCCTTTTTTCCGCTTCGGCATACACTGCGGACAAATACTGATTGATGGCGTCCAAAGGTTTTTTGGCGTTGCGGAAACGTATCAGTTGGGGATGGCTGCGATAGCCTGTGGTCTTTTGATCCAGAACATGCTGGGCAAGCAAAGCTTCCCTCCAGAGGGCGACAAGCCCTTTGGAATCCAGATGCTGGGGATGAATCGACCACAAACGCATGCCGGTAATTATTTCATCTCATCTCTGTGCACACTATCGGGCGAAAATGCCGGAAGACAAACGGCGATATATTCGGCTCCTTCGTTAAAGGGGCTGCTGTACTGAATCCATTCCTTTGCCGGAATAAGTATAGCCTGCCCTTCGGTAACAAAAAAGACTTCTGTCCTGGTAGTTACCTTCAATGTGCCTTTTAATACCACGGTATATTCGTCAAATTCGGGACATTGACCGGGTTCTTCCCATCCCTGGGGACTTATCATGCGTGCAATGCTTATTTCGGAAGTGTGGCTGTTGACTCTTCCAAAATATTCTTCAATAAGTTTGGTTTTGTTTCCGGCAGCTTTGATGATGCTGGGTGATTGTATGAGTGTTGGCATTTTGAAAAAATATTTAGTAATACAATGGTAACATGCCGTAGCAAAAGTTGTGTTTTATTCATCTTTTTTTGTCTGGCGAGGCTCAAAATGGCAATCTGTTAACCGGTTGTCGGACTGAGCGTAGCCGAAGCCTAAAAAGGTATTTGCAACGGTCTCTGTATTTTTTACCAAAGATACAAAATTTAACAAAAAAAGAGAACCCTTGCGAGTTCTCTTTTTTGAACAATAAAATTAATTATTGATAGTCCTGATTATTTTTCAACAGCAATACTTCTGCTTATTTTACCGTTTTTGGTTTCAATTTGGATGAAATAAATACCGGATTTCAAATCTGAAGTGTTGATTTTAACATCCGTTGCATTTACTTTCTGTTCCATTGCTACTTGTCCGGTATAATTGATAACCTTAACTGAAAGTATTTCATCTGCGTATTTAATGTTGACAAAATCCTTGGCAGGATTAGGATAGATCATCAATTGGCTGCTGCTTAAACTTCCAATTCCGGTAATGGCTCCAACGGCTCCATTGACGAATGAAGGATCATAAATATTTCCGTCATAGTCGGCAAATTCGCGGGCAGTAGGTACGTCGCTCCAGCTAATGGAAGAAGCATCGGCATTGAGTGCATTAAAGTGCAAGTCAAACAGCTTATCGTTGGATAATGATATAGCGTTGGCATCGGTAGCCCAGACAAAGGTTAATTTTCCAGCCACAGGATTGCCAATGGTAACATCACTTATTCCTGCAAACCAGTTATCGGCTCCGGTAAATGTTAATTTGCTGGCGTCGTAGCTAATAGTAAACTGGAATGAACCCAGGTTCTGAACATTGGTTGCATAAACCGGAACAGTAATTTTTCCGTTTTGTGAATCAACCGAAAGAATAGTTAAATCGCCGGAAGCAATTTTCTGTGGGGCGGCGGCAACATAACCTTTAGCCGGAGGAGCATATGAACCGTTGGCATCGCCAAAGCATAAACCGTTAAAGTTTTGTGTTGCATTACCTCCGTTGATGGTAACAGAAGTATTGTTGAATAGCCAGTCGCCTACGGTAAATGAATTAATAACATAAGCAATACGTTTTTTGATTAACAAAACATCTGCAGCGGTAAGGCTGTTTGAAGCGTTTACATCACCTGAAGCTAAGAAGATACCTGTGAGGAAACTAACATTAGCAATGTGTTTTTTATATAAAAGCACATCGGCTGCCGATACTCCGCCCCAGGTTTTGGTCGTCGAAGGTTCAAGGGTATAGGTTCCGTTAGCAAGGTTGGCAAAGGAATAATTTCCCGAAGCATTGCTTGTGGAAGTAGCGATTACTGTTCCGCTGGAATTCTTCAGATTTAGAGTTATTCCGCTAAGCGGAGTTGAGGACGTATTAGGATAAGTAATTGTACCGCTCAGGCTGAACGTAGTGCCACCGCCTCCAAAAGTAACGGTTTGTGATGGTACTGATTCGTGATTGGTATTATCAACAGTAGTTACATAAAACATGTAAGTTCCCGAAGCGGGTAAAGTATAGAAATACTGTACGCCAATTGTGCTTCCAAGCAGGTTGTACGATTGTCCGTTATTGTTCGACCAGTAAATGTTAAAATGGTTAAAATCGTTGATTCCTGGCTGATTCCATGATAAAACGATGTCAAGCGAAGGAGCCTGGTTGTTTAGCGTTAGGCCATCGGGGGCCGGAGGAGTCTGGTCAATATCACCAAAAGTAATTACACCGTAACCTGCGGGGTTGAAAACATTCATATTTGTGCATGGCCAGTAACCGTCGTAGCTACTTGGATCGTCTAATACAAAGGCAAAAATACCGCTTTGGTTTTGTTCGTTGAAATTGATTTTCCAGTTTTCATCACTTCCCATAGGAATAGCAAATTCGTATACTACATGGCCTGAAGCATTAGATACAGAGATTTCGGGATTGGAAAGATAAACAACCGTGCCTACACCACCAGTATTGTAAAGCGGACGGTATTTGATAACATCACCGCTGGCATAATGAGCAGCCCAGAAATTACCTTCCGAATCATCACCTGTAGGAGGATAAGTGCCGTCATTGTTATCGTCTATATAAAGGGCAACTTCGTCGTGATCTTCAAGGACAACATCATTTTTGTCGTCAACAGCACAGTAGAGTTTTGTTTTGTTTGCATTTACTTTGAAATAGGCAGTTACACTTCCAATAGGATTGGGCGTATTGTCATTAGTTCCCATAAAATCGGAAATGTCAACTTTATAAGCATCTGCCCATTCGCTTTGATTGATAACACCGTCGATTACCGGGGCTGTTCCAACATAAGCGCTGAGTTGATTAGCAATAAAACCTGTAGCCAGCCAGCCTTCAGCATCATTGGAATAAGGTGATTGAAGATTACCGGATAATACTGCGGAAACTGCATAAAAATAATGTTTTAATGGTAAAGCCGTTGTATCAGAAAAACTTAACTGTGAAGATGAAAGGGTGGCAATAGGTGTTTCGGGATAGGTATCGGGGGCGTACATTTTACGGAATACCTGATATCCTGTAATATTTCCTGAAGCTGGAGCTTGCCAGGTAAGATGTACATTTAAGCCTGCACCTTGAGTTGCAACAAGGTTTGTTGGAGGTAAACCTGTAGAAACCATGGTAACGTTTTTATTCGTAGTTTGTCCTTCGGTAATTACAATTCCGGGTATTTCCTGAGGAACGTAACCTACGGCAGAATACTTAATAGTATAAGTTCCTGCAGGGATATATGGAAGAGTATAATGAGAAGTGTCGTTGGTATAAGCAAAATAGTAGTCAAGTCCTATAACTTCTACCTTAACTCCTGCCTGGTTTGTGCTTCCCGATTTAACGGCATTACCAGCCAGAGTACCTCCACCGAGGTCGGAATTGATGTTATAAAGTGTACCACCCCATCCCATTTGACGGGCATGTACGGCTTTTCCGCCAGCAATGCATGATTTGCCATCTGCAGATAAGTCAACGCCATAAATGGAGCCTGGAGTATTTACAGTAAAATAGGGAACATTGGATTGCTTACGAAAGAAGAATATATCTGGCTTGGAATTGTCAAGTGGTCCCCAGCTTCCGGCAGCAATAATTGAACCGTCGGTGTTCATATCTATAGCGTTTACTTCATCTTTAAAACCGGTGGCTATCCATAAGGGAACAGGTGAATAGGTATTGAAAACATATAATTCTCCATCATAATCGTTGGTTAAAAAGATCAGAGAACCAACAGCAACGGTACTACCGTCGGCTGAAACAGACATGCCGGTAATCCATGAATTGGATCCGTTAACTTTATAATTCCATTTTTCAAAATAGGAATTATTGGCTTCATTGTATTCATAAAGAAAAGCATAACCACTATAATTTCCGCTTACTACGTATTTCCCATCATAAGAAATACTTGGCGGATTCTGATCGGCATAAGCTGTTTCAAACAATTGGTTCCCGTTACTTCCGTCCAGTATCCATAGCTTATTTGTTGTTCCACCATATTCACAATAAACAACCCGATTTCCACTTTTACTTGCTGTTAAGGCTGTGGCATTACCGGTGTAGGATTTTGTCCAAAGTGGAGTGTCCTGACCTACCTGATAGCAATATACGTAGGAATCATTTTGTGTTGCAGAATTAAAAGATGCTACAAATACTTTACCATCATTGGAAATCTGAATTCCTTTTACACAACTGCTAATGGAAACTTCCCAGATGGGATCACTGGATGATGCATTAAAAACCTGAACCGTACTATCGTAACCGCAGGCAACATAATTGCCATCGTCGGTCATATCGGTTACTTCATCCCATGCATAAATTTTACATGGTGATTCCCATACCGGAACATTGCTGTTACCGTAAGCTGATAAACGTTGATTGTTTAGTCCCCAAGCACAAACCGATAAATCATTTTGTCCTGAAATTTTAACGTATTGCCCAATAGCATAGCCATCATTTGCCTGCCAGTTGATACTTGCAGACTTGCCTGAAGTTATTGTCTTCATTGGGTTGTTTACAGAAGTTGCCTGCGAACTAAATTCAACAATTTTCCCTTTCTCATAGTTTGTTGTTGTCCGCTGAGAAAGTTTGCCTGAATTTTGGGATACAGCAAAATATCCCAAAAAAGCAAAGAGCACGGATAAAGCGTAAAACTTTTTCATAAGTTTTGATTAAATTAAATTAATTAATAAAGTAGTTTGAACGTGGCAAACATAAATAAATTTAATCTTCAAAAACAAAAAAAATTTGTTTTTTTTGGGATAATTTTTATGCTACCCTTTGTGGTAAATATATTCCACTATCCAATCGCAGCTTTGCCAGCACAATAAACATGCTTTCTTAAAAAACAAAACATGCTATTCCAGCCTGCGAAAGAATTCGCAGGAGTCGTTATGCAAAGAAAGAGAAACCCGTAGCCAGCGGTAGATTATTTGTTGCTTTTTAGTTGCCGGATAATATCTTCGAGATAGTCGGTTTGAAGTTCCTGTATTTCTATTAGTCCGCTTGTTTTGGTGGGTTATCAGGTGATCAAGTTTTTCGTTGAGCGTCCGTATTTCAATTTCTGCTTCAGGTTAACTTTAAAATCATTTTCGCTCCGTTTGCGGTCTTTATCTTCCTTACGGTTTTGACTCATCATGATCACAGGAGCCTGTATGGCTGCTAAACAGGAAAGGATAAGGTTTAAAAGGATAAAAGGGTAGGGGTCAAACGAACGGTTTATCAGCAACCATGTATTTAGACCGAATCCACATAATAAGAATAATGAAAAAAGTAATTATAAAATTCCAGCTTCCTCCAAATTTAGCTATGCTGTCGGCGGTACGTTGTCCGAATGTTATATTGGTCTGCAAGGTCGGTTTCGATATTCTCGGTAATTACATCGTGGCGCGAGATGGCATCTACCACCTGAGCTTCCATATCGTTCAGCTCTCCGTCTTCCTTTTTAATCAGGCTGGTAAGATACTGTTTGCGGTATTTGTTCAGTTGTTCGATGCTGATATACGAATCGTGGTCAAAGCCCGGATAATCTTTCTCAATTAATGACATTATGCCGTTACGGATCATATCGCCTTTATAAACTTCCTCCTGGGGAAATTTTTTATGTGTAACGAAACAGGTAAATTCTTTCATGTGCTCCTTTTTTAGGATAACAAAGATAGTTTTTTTTCGGAATATCTGAAGCCTTGTAACGATAAGCTATGTTAGTCGTTATTCGATGATGGAAATAACATTTTCGAGATTTTCAACCACTATGGCTTTCGACTGTCGTAAACGTTCGCGGGATTGATGCCCCTGAGAAACAAGGATACACTGGCATCCCAATTCTTTAGCCACATCAAAATCATGCAGGGTATCGCCTACTAACCATACCTCTTTGGGTTGCAATTTATAATGTTTCATCATGTTTTGGGCATTGAGTAATTTGCTGTCGGCATAATGATTTTCGATACCGGTAATATGGTTGAAATATTTTTGGATACCAAAATCTTCTACGGCCTTTCTGAGAACCTCCTGTTCCGAAGCCGAAACAATGACCTGAAAATAATTTTGATTATGGAAATATTGAAGAACTTCGCGCACATTCGGATGTAACCCATAATTACTCAGATTTTGATAATAAAGTTCGATAAACTCATTGGCGGCGGCGTCCCATGATTCTTTTTCAAAATCAAATCCTATCCTGAGGTAATAATCCTTTACCGGAAAATTGAATACCTGTTTATATTCCGGCAAACTTAACGTTGGTAACAAACGTTTTTTAAGCATTACATTGATTGAAAAAAGAGCAAGCTCAGCATCATTAAGCAAGGTCCCATTCCAATCCCAAATGATTGATTTTTTAGTTTTTATATTTTTCATCAAATTCCTTTAGTCATTTAAGGGATAAGAGTAATTATGTTTTTGCAAAAATGATAAATAACCGGCACGTAAAGAGAACTAAGGTTTATAAAGCGAACCGATTCGGGCTGCTTTGTACATAAGTTGCTGCTTAATAATCAAAACGTAAATCAATAAAATCCCCTGGAAATTATTCAAAAACTCTTCAATACCTGCTTAACAAAGTTTTTTGCGGGCAATTTCCGGTGGATAAGTAAAAAACTGAACTTCCGATTCAGCACATATTTCATTATTGGAATTAAAGATTTTAACATCGATAAAAGCGATATTCCTCTTTAATTCCCTTACTTTTGCTTTAATAGTTAAAAAATTATCAACGGTGGAAATAGCTTTACGGAAGCGGGATGTCATGCGGGAAGTAACGCCGTCGACGCCCAGCTTTGCCGATACAGCCCAGCTTGCCGTTTCATCCATTAGTGCTGCCTGTATACCACCATGAAGCACATTATGCCAGCCCTGGTAGTTCTCTCCGGGTTTCCAATGGCATACAACCTCATCGCCATCTTCTTCAAACGTCATTTTTAACCCGTAAGGGTTTTCGGGTGAACAACCGAAACAGTTATATCCTTTAAGATTAGCATAAGGATTAACGATTTTTCGCATGCCTCTTTATTTTGCTATTCCTTTTTTGTATTTGGATGTTTTTACCAATTTGCCGTCTTCGGCAAATTCCGACCATTTACCTTCCTTCAGGCCGTTAACATATTCGCCACTCGCTTTTTTATTGCCATTATTGTAGTATTCGGTGGAAATACCCTGCAGGACTCCGTTTACATAATTTTCTTCCGACTGAATTTTTCCGTCATCAAAATAAGTGCGTTGTATCCCCTCGAATTCCCCGTTTTTGTAGACATAATCGGCTATTATTTTTTGATCGTTAGTATACCATGTAGAGGGACCCTCCTTAATACCCATCGAATAGTTGGATTCTTCCAAAAGCTTGTTCGGATAATTTTCGTAATAGGCTTTTTTAGCTCCATTGAGCACCCCCATCTTATAATTGAGTATCAAAACGGGTACGCCGTTACTTATATATTTTTTGCTTACTCCGTTCAATACATCATTCTTGTAATTTTTTTCGCTTACCACATAGCCATGACGGTCTATTTCTACAAAAATTCCGTTTTTTAAGCCGTTTTTATAATTCTCGATGCGGCTTACCATTCCTTCGGGGTAATAGCTTACCCAGGCACCGTCCTTGACATTATTCAAATAGCAGCCTCTGGAGACAACGTTGGCAACAGATTCTTCCCACAAACCCTGTTTCTGTTTATTCCTGTCGGTAAGGTTCAGACTGTCATCGTTACCAATGACTTTGTAACCCTGGGCAAAGGTCATCAATGATAGCCCGGTGATTAAAAAAATAATTAATGCTGACTTTTTCATACTGATTTTTTTAACTGATAACTGATCAATTTTACGACAGGCAAAAATAAAAAATAATACGAATAAGGTATCGGAAAAATATAAAAGGATAGAAGGTAAGAATTTTCAGAGCAAGCCGGCCGGTACATAGTCTGACCCAAAATCTCAAAGTTTTTGGGTCAGACGGAGAAGCATTATCTCTTAACAATTCTTTTTGCCACAACGCCTTCGTTATTCATAAACCTGACAACATAAACTCCTGCCGGATAACCGGAGATATCCACAGTTGTTGTGTTTCCAGTAACGGTAACGTTTTTCAACAGATTGCCATAAATATCGAACAATTCTAGCGTGGTGTGATTAACTGCCGAATATGTTGGTAAGGTTATCGTAAGTTCATCGTCAGCCGGGTTGGGATAAATACTGATTTTGCTTTCACTGGGATACTCAGGTATTGTGTTTGAAGATGTGTTCAACTGGGCAATAAAGATGTCAGCCATGCCAGTATTAACTAAAGTTGTGTTGTCAAAAGAGAGAGTTGGACTATCAAAATTCCCGGTAATGTAAACATTACCTGTTTTATCAGTGGTTATGCTTGTTCCCTCATCACGACCATCACCACCTACACTTTTTGCCCAAAGCACATTACCGTTAGGAGCGTATTTGACAATAAAAATATCATATCCATCAATTTTGGTTAAGGTAATATTACCAAAGGATATTTTAGGACTTTCAAAGACCCCCGTAAGATAAATATTGCCTGCTGTGTCGGTGGTAATGCCATAACTTTTATCACACAAACTTCCACCAGCCTTTTTTGCCCAAAGTACATTGCTATTGGCGTCGTATTTGGCGATAAAAATATTTTCAAAACCAGAATTAGTCAAAGTAATATTGCCTAAAGTAAGAGTTGGACTATCAAAATTTCCGGTAATGTAAACATTACCTGTTTTATCAGTGGTTATGCTTGTTCCCTCATCACTACTACAGCCACCTACACTTTTTGCCCAAAGTACATTACCATTCGAGTCGTATTTAGTAATAAAAATATCCCATTGCCCAGTATTAGTTAAGGCTATATTGCCAAAAGTAATAGTATCATAATAATAGTTTCCAATAAGATAAATATTACCCATAGCATCGCTGGTAATTCCTGTGCCTTTTCTATCCCTATTACTTGCAGCATCTTTCGCCCAAAGAACATTTCCGTTGGCGTCGTATTTGGTAATAAAAACATCTAGTTGTCCAGTCCTTGTTAAAATGGTATTATCAAAAGTAAGAGTTTTACTTAAAAAACTTCCTGTCAAATAAACATTACCTGTAGCATCGGTAGTAATGCATGCACTTCGATCCTCATTGTTGCCCTCTGCACTTTTTGCCCAAAGTACATTACCAGAGGAATCGTACTTTACAATAAAAATATCCCAATTACCAGTATTGTCTAAGGTAATATTGCCAAATGTAATAGGTCCAGGGCAAAAGTCTCCAGTAAGATAAATATTTCCTGCGGCGTCGCTGGCAATACCTTTACCCATATCGCAATTGTAACCTATAGCATTTTTTGCCCAAAGCACATTACCATTGGGAGTATATTTGACAACATAGGCATCCCCCTCGCCATAATTAATTAAAGTAGTATTGCCAAAAGTAATTGTATCTCGATAAAAGTATCCGGTAAAATAAATATTACCTGTTGCATCTGTCGTCATTCTGATACTCTGATCTACGTCTTTTCCTTTGACACTTTTTGTCCATCCCCAGTCGGGGGCTTGTGCCAAGGTTGATATACTACATAATAGCATCAGAATAAATGGGTAAAATTTCAATTTCATACGCTTAGGGTTTTAAGATGGTTACAACTAATTTCGAACTGACAAATATAAATGTTTTTAATTGTAAAGAACCAAATGGTATGATTTTTTTAGATGTTAATTTTACCTGATTGTTGATCTCAGTTGAAAGGATGCAAATTCGGTGTAACTCGCTACCGCTACTATATATCTTGCTACCACTTTGGATTGTCTCGTGATTGCTATGAATTATATTGAACAATCTACGGATTAAATTGCTATTACTACGGGTTATCTTGTGATTACTATGAATTATTTAGCGATTGCTACGGATTATCTTGCATTTGCCATGTATTATCTTGCGATTGCTACGCGTTATCCCGCATCCGCTGTCTTATACCAACCTACGGTGATAGACATTCCATGTTTTGGAACTGTTAAATATTAGTTATTAACCTTAAGTTATGCCCCTGGTTTATTATTCTAAACATGGAATGTCTCTTCTTCTACATCGTAAATCGTAATTGATTTCCATTTATAAACGCTGACAGGTACTTCGTACGCTGTCAGGTTTTGGGAGATTTTCGTAATTCGTAATTTATAAATCGTAATTCATAGTTTTCCTCACCATCATCATTCCGTCGCGGAAAGGCAACAGCACATTTTCCACCCTTGGGTCATTCTGAACAAACGTATTAAATTCGAGTATACCCGGTGTATCCTTATCGTCGCGGGCAAGAGGTTGTAATATTTTCCCACTCCACAGCACATTGTCGGCAAGCAGATAACCACCCAGGTTCAACTTGTCGATCGTCATACGATAATAATTCAGATAATTTTCCTTGTCGGCATCTATAAAAATCAGGTCGAAGGTTTCGTCTATGGCAGGAATTATGGTCAGCGCATCACCGATGTATTGTTTAATTTTATGAAATACGCCTGCCTGTTTAAAATAATCGGTAGCCATTTCTTCCAGTTCAGGTTTAATTTCGATGGTATGCAACAATCCTTCGTCGTCCAGCCCTTCGGCAAGGCATATGGCTGAATAGCCGGTATAGGTTCCTACCTCCAGGATCTGTTTCGGGCGTATCATCCCGCAGATCATTTTCAGAAATTGCCCCTGGATATGTCCCGACAGCATCCGAGGATGCAGAATTTTAATGTTTGTTTCACGATTAAGCCGGTACAGAACTTCCGTTTCCGGTGTGGTATGCGCTTCGGCATATTCCTCTAATTCCAAATCTATATCCATACGATTCTCCAATAAAATACGATTTCTCTTCTAAAACTCTTATGCCGCTAAAACACTAAAACCCATCAAAATTTATTAACTTAATATCAGTTTTTTGTGCTACCTGCCGATAGGCAGGTAGGTTTAGTGTTTTAGAGATTTTGTAGCATTTTTTATCATTGTATTTTCAAAGCGAACTCAAATAATAACAATAAAACAATTCATCAATAAAACAATTAATCACTTTAAAGGATACTTTTTATCCAGATACAGCCAAAATAGCAGCATATTTCCCTGCAATTCGCCGGTTTCGCTGTATTTAAGTATCATCGGAGCAATACCCACTACTTTCTTTTCTATTTCAAACGTTTTTTCATCTATATACCATTCCTCCAGGAAGCGTACTTTGGTAATATCCTGGAGCTGCAACTGCTGCTTTACAATCATAAGGGTGTCGTTGTAGGGCGGTTTGGGGCTCGGTCCGGTAACGGTATCGGTGCGGTTGCCTATGGCTTTTACCTGTTCCACAGTAAGTGGATTATTGAATGCGTCGTACGCTTTTATTTTTCCCGAATAGGCTTCGTCCAGAATCATTTTAATAAAAGCTTCCCGTTTCGAGCCTTCCATATTCTGAACCCACCAATCCTGATCTGCATCAGGGTTTTTGATGGTTACGTCGTATTGAATACGTTCGGTAAGAACCTTTTTTTCTGTTTTGCGATGACAGGATGTTATCAATACCAGAAATAACAATCCATAAAAAAATGGTGATTCCTTCATTTTATTTGACCAAAGTGTGTTTCCGCAAAAGTAACGCAAAATCGTTTTACGGAGTGTAGCAAAAAATCAGAAAGGTTGTTTTTCGGGCAGGTATTTCCAGAAGCGTTTAGGCAGATGTTGCAGATGCAATTTCCGGTTTATCCGTTCCTTGATAGTGAGCGACGTAAAATAATTTTTCCACAACTCCCGAAACTGCAGATCATCTTCAGCCATGATTTCAGTATCAATATTACCACTTGCTGTATGAACATGCAAAGTAGTGAAAGTGATTTCGCTAACCTTGTCCAAATCGTAGAAATAGCCATACTTGCGGTGGGTATCAAAAATTGCCCATTTCTGATCGGCAAAACGATTCTTAAAATGACCGATGGTTAGGGGAAGCACATTGTATTTGGGATCGAACGAAGCATAAAATACATCATCCGATGTTTTCTGAAAACGCACAAACATGGATACCCGTTGAGCTTCGCGGGCTACTTTCTTGAAAAGAGCACTCACTTCCATCACACAAGGTTCTGCAAAGTTACTCTCGATATTCTGAGAAGAATTCAACGCTTTATCGATAAACCGATAAAGCAACAATTCGACCTCGGGTAGTTCCGAAAGGAATACTGTGGAGATTATGTGGCAAGCATTGTCCGACAGTTTTTCATGCAAACGTTTCCATAATTCATCCGACTTTTCTTTATCGGTAACCACATTAAACGTCTCGCAAAAAAAGTCAGTTTGATAATTATCAACAGAAGTAATTCGTTCGGGTTTCAACCCCAATTCATAGGAATAGGCAACCAAATTCAGGAAGCCATCAAAAGTTTTATCGTAAGTAAAATGTATCATGTTCTGGTTTTACTAATCGGTGAATAATTTATACTGATATTGTAATTTATGATTTTGTTTATTTTTTGAATTCAGGAGAAATTGTTTAACATATACCGGTTCCACTTCGTTGACGGTAAGCGCCACCGGAAGTTCGTTGCAGGTAATAAAATACTTGGCACGTTTAAGTACGACTCCCATTTTTTTCAAATTATCAAAATTAAGTTTTCCATACCGTCGCGAGGAAACAATAAGCTTAGCCGAATGCACGCCTATGCCGGGAACTCTGAGTATTGTTTCATAATCGGCCCGGTTGATATCCACCGGAAACATCTGGGGATTTCTCAATGCATAAGCTAATTTGGGATCTATTTCCAGGTCGAGGTCGGGATGCTTATCGTTTACAATTTCGTCCACTTTAAAAAAATAAAAACGCATCAACCAGTCGGCCTGATAAAGCCTGTTTTCTCTCACTAACGGAGGCTGAACAATAGCCGGAAGCCGGCTGTCGGTATTGTTGATGTGGATATATCCCGAATAATAAACCCTTTTAAGCTGCTGTTGCGTGTAAAGCTGGGAAGCGAGCGTTAGTATCTGGTTATCATTATCGGGAGTAGCGCCGATAATCATCTGGGTAGTCTGTCCTGCCGGCGAAAAACGGGGAGCCGAACGAAACTTCTTCCGTTCTTCCGTATTTTCCAATATTCCCTGCCGGATGTATTTCATGGGTCTAAAAATATTGTTGTAATTTTTATCGGGAGCCAGGTATTTCAGATTGTTCTCGGTGGAAATTTCTACGTTTACGCTAAGCCGGTCGGCATATAAACCGGCTTTTCGGACAATTTCGCTGCTGGCTCCGGGAATGCTTTTAAGATGAATATAGCCATGATAATGATGTTGAGTACGCAGGAGCTGAGCTACCCTAACCATCAATTCCATAGTATAATCAGCATTGCGGACAATACCCGAACTTAAAAAAAGTCCTTCAATATAATTACGGCGATAAAATTCGATGGTCAGTTCCACCAGTTCATTCACCGTAAAAGCCGTTCGCTGAATGTCGTTGCTCCGACGATTCATGCAATAGGCACAATCGTACATGCAATGGTTAGTCATCATAATTTTTAGCAACGAGACACAGCGTCCGTCTTCGGTGAAACTATGGCAAATACCCCAGGGAGCTGCATTACCTATTCCTTTGCCGGTATTGGAACGGTTGCTGCCACTGGAAGCACACGACACGTCGTATTTTGCTGCCGATGCTAATATTTTTAGTTTTTCGAGGGCGTCAGGATTCATAATTTTCTTTTGTAAGTGCCTAAAGTTTGGATTATTTATAAAATTCTTAATTTTAAACATTCTGAATCGTTTCGCTTCCCGATGAAGAATCGCTAAGTCGTTCCTCCTAAGCGATTCTATATCGGGACTTCGCTTCGTTCAGCTTTATAAATCCCGAATCGCTTCGCTCGGGACTTCACTTCGTTCAGCTTTAAGAATTTTATAAACTAATTTTATCTTACATTTGCATTGCTAAAAATTTTAACAAAAATACTAATTAAATCAGAATTGCATACTAATTTAGCAAAAAATTTTGTATGAAAAACATTTTAGGAAATAATCTTAAGTACCTGCGTAGAAGTAAAGGACTTACCCAGGACCAGTTAGCCGATAAAATCGGAGTTAATCGTGCCATGATCGGCTCGTATGAAGAAGGCCGGGCTACTCCGCGTCTTAGTGTGATTCAAACGCTGGCACATTATTTTGGTTGTAGCCTCGATGAATTGATTGGCCGGGATGTTTCGTCCGGAGGAAGCCCATCGGGAAGTGCTTCAGCCAAGGATATCGCAGGAAAAAACCTCCGTATTATTTCTACCCTGGTCGATCGCGACGACAAAGAACTGATTACACTGGTTCCCGCCAAGGCATCGGCAGGTTATCTTAATGGCTATGCCGATCCTGACTTTATCGAAACTCTTCCCCGTCTTGCCCTGCCTCTTCCCGAGCTTGGCAACGAAAGGACTTACCGCGCCTTCCAGATCAGTGGTGACAGCATGGAACCTATCCCTTCGGGGTCCTACATTATCTGCGAATATGTCCAGAACTGGCACGAGATACAAAGTGGTAAAGCTTATGTGGTGCTTACTCACGACGATGGACTGGTTTTTAAACGCCTTTTTCCCGATGCCAACGGCGAGTTGCTGCTTAAATCCGATAATCCGCTGTATCATCCTTATGCGTTAAACATTAACACCATTACCGAACTGTGGAAAGCCCTGGGCTACCTCTGTTTCAATCTGCCGCAACCCGACGAAGTAAGCCTGAATAAACTGTCGTCGGTAGTGTTTGAAATGAAAAAAGAACTGGAGGAACTGAAGAAAAATAAAATGGGATAATTTACTAATGTGTTAAAGTGTTGGTAAATTATTCTCGCCACCGAAGTATAAAAATCAGGCATTGATTTCCAGATTCATTTTATTTGCCTGATTTTGATATATAATTTACCCGTGTAATTTAGCGCTTTTGTGTTTTTATGGCTTCCGCTCTTACCCAGTCGAAGAAGCGTTTCTAAATAATTTTATCCGAAAATCAAATAGGGATGTTGCTTTTAATAAAAATAGTGTAAATTTGCAGCTCAATTTTAATTGTTGTTTTTGTTGTTAATAGTAGTGTTTTAAGTTTTAGTTAAAGATCAGAAATCGGGGTGTGGCGCAGATGGCTAGCGTACTTGCATGGGGTGCAAGTGGTCGTGAGTTCGAGTCTCACCACTCCGACAAAAGGAGGTTCTTACCAGAGCCTCTTTTTTTTATTTTATCTCCCCCTGAAAGCCCTTTTAAATCCCCAAGGGTTATAGAAACCCTCAGTGTTATAGAAACCCTCAGGGTTTTTAAAACCCTGAGGGTTTTTTTCTTGAAAAAACACAAATATCTCAGTAAATTACACAATTATTTCAGTAAATTACACAAATGTTTCAGTGAATAACACAAACGTTTTTGTAAAAAACACAATTATTTCAGTAAAAAACACAAATAATGTTTTGCTAGAAATCGGGAAAATGATTATTTTTATCGAAAATTTTATTTCGAAACTAAATAACAGGATTATGGATACGATTCAACTAATTCCAATGATAAGACGGGAGATGCTGCGGAAGCATCAAAACATTTCGGGCGTAGCCCGGAAACTAAATCTTAATCAGTCGTCGGTAAACGGGATGCTAAGGCGGTCGTCGATGCATGTGCAACGTCTGGTCGAGTTTTCCGATATACTTCAATACAATTTTTTTCGAGAAATTGCGGCGATGCTTCCCTATGCCGAGCCGGCAGATGAAATGCAAATCAAGGATCAGGAACGCATCAAAGAATTGGAAATAGAAGTGCGCATTCTGCGGCAAATGCTAAAGGATGCAATGAGTCGTTAACATAAAACGGATAACGTGATGCACAAAACAAATGCTGCCCGTATGCTCGACAAGCAGGGCATATCTTATGAGCTGAAGGAATATGAGGTGGACGAAAACGACCTGAGCGCAACTTCGGTGGCTTCCAAAATAGGTGAAAATATCGATCAGGTGTTTAAGACGCTGGTGCTTCGTGGCGATAAAACGGGCATTGTGGTTGCCGTGATACCCGGCGAAACTGAACTGAACCTGAAGACAACAGCCAAAATTACCGGCAACAAAAGTGTAGCTATGGTTCATGTAAAAGAGCTTTTGGGACTCACCGGATATATCCGTGGGGGCTGCTCGCCTGTGGGGATGAAGAAAACCTACCCGACGTATATCCATGAGAGTTGCCGGCAGTTCGATTTTATTTACATAAGTGCCGGACAACGGGGACTGCAATTGAAAATAAACCCTGATGAGCTGGTAAAAAGCTGCCGTGCGGTGGTTTGCAATTTGTTGTAGCAGGGTTGAGTTTTTTGATTTATATTTATTATCAACTATTTTAGGACGAGATAATCTCTCTGGATTTCTGCAAATCTTTCAAAAATAAAACCCCTGACAAAGCTCTAAACTCTATCAGGGGTAATCAATCGATCCCGATCCCGAGCACTCGGGAGGACTAAGCCTCCGGCTTAGCAATCAATCCCGAAAAGGTCGGGACTAAGCCTCTGGCTTAGCAATCAATCCCGAAAAGGTCGGGACTAAGCCTCTGGCTTAGCAATCAACAATCAACAATCAACCATTCTACCAGCTTCCTCCGGCTCCTCCTCCGCCAAAGCTTCCTCCGCCAAAGCCACCGAAGCCGCCACCGCCGCCAAAGCTTCCGCCTCCGCCCGAAAAATCGCTCCAGCTACTTCCCGAACCTCTGCCCATGCTTCCCAAAAGAAACAGTGAAGTCCAGAAAGGAAGATTTTTACCTACAGAATGTGTACGGTTTCGTCCCGAACGCATGGTTAAAAATACAACCGCCAGAACGATGAATGGAATAAGGAATCCATAGGATCTTTTCTGGATACGTTTGTTGTATTGGCTGGCAGTAAATTCTTTTTTGGTAAGGGAAATAAGTACGTTGGTCGCTTTTTCCAAGCCGGCATAGTAATTATTGTTTTTAAACTCGGGTATCATTTCGTTTTCGACGATCCGTTTAGCTATGGCATCGGGCACAACGGGTTCCAACCCATAGCCTACGGCTATGTATGCTTCACCTCTTTCGCTACCCGATTTGGGCTGAACCAGGATAATCATGCCGTTGTTCTTCCCTTTTTGTCCAACGCCCCATTTTTCGCCGAGGCGTTGAGCATAATCGTATTTGTCGTATCCGTTAAGGCTTTTTACCAAAACAATAACGAGTTGTGTGGAGGTGGAATCGTTAAAATTCACCAGTTTTTGTTCCAGCGAAGCCACTTCATCCTGTTGCAGGGTACCCGAAAAGTCGTTTACTAATCGTGGAGGCGAAGGACGTTCGGGAATGTCCTGGGCAAAACCAGAAACCGAAAGCAGGACAATAGCCATAAAAGCAACGATCCTGGTTAAGAATCCGGATTTAAAATTTCCCCTTCCGGGGTTATTATTTAGTTTTTTTACTTTCATTTTACGGATGTTATTCATCGTGTTTATTCCTTTCCGAATGAAATTTCGTCCGGAAGTTCGTTGATATCATCGGTCAGACGCGGAAATTTTGTTTTTAGCAAAATGCCGATCTGACTTATGGATTCGCATAATCCTTCGGTAAACTGATTTTCGCGAAAACGATTGAGCATTCCCATTTTTATAGTATCCCAAAAATTACCAGGGACAACAGCATTGATACCTTTATCGCCTATGATGGCAAATTTTCGGTTCTCGATGGCCAAATAAATGAGTACACCATTACGCAGCAGCGTTTTGTGCATATCTATTTTTTCGAAAATATAAGCGGCTCGGTTCATCACATCGCCTTTGCAGGTATTTTCGATATGGACTCTGATTTCGCCGGACGTATCGAGTTCGGCATTCATGATCGCCTGTTTAATGGCGTCCTGTTGATCGCCTGTAAAGAAATTTTTGGCAGAAATGCTCATGTCTTTATCTGTTTGGTATACGGTTAAAATTGTACCTGTGGAGCTTTTTCGGCGCCCTGTTGAGCCTCGAAATATGCTTTTTTCTGGAAGCCGAACATGCCGGAAAAGATATTTTTCGGGAATTTTCGGATATACGTATTATAATCCTGTGCCGATTCATTAAACTTTTGCCGTTCAACGGTTATACGGTTTTCTGTACCTTCCAGCTGGGCCTGAAGTTCAAGGAAATTCTGGTTGGCTTTCAGTTCGGGATAACGTTCCACAACCACCATCAGGCGACCCAAAGCCGAACTTAATCCGTCCTGAGCCGATTGAAATTTCTGTAACGAAGCAGCATCAAGATTTTTAGGATTGATGTTTACGGCTGTTGCCTTGGAGCGGGCTTCGATGACAGCCGTCAATGTAGATTTCTCGAAATTGGCATAGCCTTTTACAGTGTTTACCAAGTTAGGAATAAGATCGGCACGGCGTTGATAAACGTTTTCTACCTGCGACCATTGGGAATTTACGCCCTCTTCGCGGGTAACCAATCCATTATATATCCCAGTTGACCAGGATATGATAATTATAACGAATAAAATGATTACTCCGACAATTATCCAGTTTTTGTTTATTTTCATTTTTAAAGGTTTTAAATTTTTAGTAAAAATAGGATTTTATTTTAAATGATGTAATAATTGGGAAAAAATTGATGATTATTTAATAATTTCCACGCTTCGTTTGATGAAGTTTGTCAAATCCTCGCCTTTGAGCATACTTTGCGAAAGCAAGGCAAGGTCGGTTACCTGTTTTATCAGGTTTGTCCGCAGCGATTCGTCGGTTTCGTTCAGTATTTTGCCAATTACCGGATGATTGGTATTAATAACCATATTGTAATGGTCGGGAAGTTCGCCCATATAGCTCATTCCGCCACCCATTGCCGACATATCCTTCATTCGGCGCATGTATTCGGGCTGAGTAATGATGACCGGTTGGTCGGTTTCGCTCAGGCTTTCGAAAACAAGGCTGAATTTATCTTTGGGAATACTGTTTTCGATGATAGGTTTCAGTTTATCCTGTTCTTCCTGCGACAGTTTGGATGGTAAAGCATCTTCCTTCTGAATCAACTTATCAATAACATCGGCATCTACACGGGTAAACACCGTTTTTTCAAATTTATGTTCAATGGCATTAATAAAATGATTGTCCAGAACGCCATCCATCAGCAATACATCATATCCACGTTCTTTGGCTGCTTCGATGTAGGTGTATTGTTCTTCGGCATTATTGGCATAAAGGTAAACCAACTGTTTGTTTTTGTCAGTTTGGGTGTCAACGATATGTTTTTTATATTCTTCAAATGTGAAGTATTTGCCATCGGTATTTTTAAACAGGCAGAATTTTTCGGCGCGTTCATAAAATTTTTCGTCCGAAATCATACCATATTCGATAAATACTTTGATGTCGTCCCATTTTTTCTCAAAATCTTCGCGGTTGGTTTTGAAGATTTCTTCCAACTTATCGGCAACTTTTTTGGTGATATGGCTCGATATTTTTTTAACGTTGGTGTCGCTCTGGAGATAACTTCTTGAGACATTCAACGGAATATCGGGTGAATCGAGAACACCGTGAAGCAACATCAGAAAATCGGGTACTATACCTTCCACCGAGTCGGTTACAAAAACCTGATTGCAATACAACTGTATCTTATCCTTCTGGATTTCCAGGTTTTTCTTAATTTTGGGAAAATAAAGTATACCGGTTAGATTAAAAGGGTAATCTACGTTGAGATGAATATTGAATAAGGGTTCATCGAAGGTATACGGATAGAGTTCGTGGTAAAAGTTTTTGTAGTCCTCATCCTTCAGTTCGGATGGTTTACGTTTCCATGCAGGATTGATATTATTGATCATGCGTGGTTTTTCCACTTCTATCTCTTTATCTTTTCCATCCTTATCCTTTTCGCCTTCCACTTTTTCCCAGCGTTTTTCGGTTCCAAACTGAATGGGAACGGGTAGAAATTTACAGTATTTTTTCAGCAGATCGAGCAGCTTAAATTCTTCGAGAAAGTCTTTGCAATCGTCGGAGACATGAAGGATAATTTCCGTACCTCTGTCTTCTTTTTTTATTTCGCTAATGGTATATTCGGGGCTGCCGTCGCATTCCCATTTTACGGGTTTACTGTCTTCTTTAAATGATTTAGTGATAATTTCCACGCGGTCGGCTACCATGAATGATGAATAAAAGCCTAACCCAAAATGACCGATCAAGCCGTTGCCATTTTCTTCTTTTCCTTTATATTTTTCAATGAATTCTTCGGCACCCGAAAAGGCAATCTGATTAATAAATCTGTCAATTTCATCGGATGTCATACCGACTCCGCGGTCGGTTACCGTAATGGTTTTTTTCTTCTTATCAAAAGAGACCTGAACCGTAAGATCGCCCAATTCTCCTTTAAATTCACCTAAGGATGCCAGTGTTTTGAGTTTTTGAGTCGCATCCACTGCATTTGAAATCAGTTCTCTTAAAAAGATTTCGTGATCGGAATATAAAAATTTTTTAATTATCGGAAAGATGTTTTCCGTCTGGACATTAATTTTTCCTGTTTGCATAAATTAAATTATTTGTAAAGTACGAACCCATACTTTCAAAGTCTATGCCAACAGAGTCAGTCTGCCAAAATGTCGGGAACCCCGGATTATTTTTTAGACAAATACTGGTCTATCATTGTAAGAAGCAGGTCGGCTTTTATTGGTTTTGCAATGTAATCATCGCAGCCGGCTGCAAGCATTTTTTCACGGTCGTCTTCCAGTGCAAAAGCCGTTTGAGCAATCACGGGAATATTGCGTTGGATTTGTTTGATGATTTTTGTGGCTTCCAATCCATTGAGAATGGGCATTTGGATATCCATTAAAATAAAATCTATGGGTTGTTTCCCCATATGCTGTTTGAAGATTTCAACGGCTTCCTGGCCATTTTGTGCCCAGATAATGGTTGCATGGGTACGTTTGAGGACTTTTTCAAGAAACATATAATTGGATTCCACATCTTCGGCTATAAGGAAAATTCTATTTTCCCAATCAGGAACAGGATTTTTGGGATGCGAGGCAACTGCTGCGTTAGAAACAGGTTGTAGTATTGATATGTTATGAGGAAGGGTAAAATAGAAGGTGGAACCCGAACCAGGTGTGGATTCAACCCGTATTTTTCCGCCCATTAATTCAACAAGCTTGCGGGTTATCGTTAATCCTAATCCGGTACCGCCATAGACTCTTGTATGTGAATCGTCGGCCTGACGAAACCGGTCAAAAATCATTTCAAGTTTATCCTCGGGTATTCCGATGCCTGTATCTTTGACAGAAAATTCGATGGTTTGGTTGGATTGTATCTGGTAGGAAATTTTAATAAAACCTTTATCAGTAAATTTAAGAGCATTACTTACCAGATTGGACATAACCTGTTTAAATCTAACAGGGTCGGATTGTATCAATGGAATCCTGATCGGTGGTTTTTCTATAATAATTTCTATATCGTCTTTTTCCTTTTCCTTCTTTTCCTTTTGGAAAAAGGCAAAAACTTCATCAATGATTTCTTCGGGATCGAAATCTTTGGTTTCAAAATCCATTTGTCCTGCTTCAATTTTAGATAAATCAATGATGTCGTTAATCAGGTTCATTAAAGCATTTCCACTGCTTTTGATAAGCGAAATATATTCTTTTTTATCGTTAATTGAAAGGGCAGGATCGGCAAGCATGTCGGAGAATCCGATGATGGCATTCATCGGAGTGCGGATTTCATGAGAAAGATTTGCCAAAAAAGCTGTTTTGAGATTATCCGATTCTTCGGCTTTTATTTTTGCTTGCTGAAGTTTTTGTTCATCAAATTTCCGTTCGGTAATATCTCGGGCAATCGTGAGTACTTCCGTATCGTTAAGAGCTATAATACGAGCTTCATAATAGTTTTTAATATTTTGATTTTTCAGTTCAAATTCGATGGTTTGTACTTTTTTTTGATCTATTGCTAATTGAAAATGTTTTAACATTTCGGTAAGGATGGCTTCGGGAAAACCAATATCCGTAAATTTTGCTCCGTAGATTTTATCGTAAGGTATTTTTAAAAAATCATAATTCTTTATTTTAAAATCAATAATGGTGCCATCAAGTTTATGGATAAATAACATATCAGGCATGGCTTCCAGCATGGCATTGTTACGTTGCTCGCTCTCCAACAGTGCTTTGTCCTTTTGTTTTTGTTCAGTAATATCGCGCAACATTAAAACGAGATAATTCTTTTGAGGAGAAAAAACATAGATGTAAAAATATTTATCCAGGTTCTTAAAAAATTGTTCTATACGGAGCTCGTTTTTGTCAGCAACAACCCGATTCAGTAAATTTACCCAGTCAAAATCTTTTTCTTGTATATCGTTTTGAAGTTCTGTTGTTGTTTTTCCTACAAGTTCGGTCCGGGATTTTCCCACAAAGGATTCAAAGGCATTATTTACCTCAACAAAAACAACATCAATAGGTTGGTCGTTTTTATCCGAATTTATTTTTAGATAGGCAAAACCATCCATCATATTCGAAAACAGAGAAATGTATTTTTGCTCGCTTACATGCAATGCTTCTTTTGTCAAATTAAGCATGTCTCTGAATAAGCGAATAATAAAATAAGAAATGAGATAGCCAATAAGTAAGCATACGATACATGCAAAATAATACACGATGGATATTTCATGGCGTCCGAAGTAGTAATGAATGGAAAGGATCAGCAACGAAACCAGTGTGTAAATAATTAACTGGAAGTTTTTTAAGGCAAATAGTCCTAAAAATAAATATCCGATCATGATAAAAATTGATAAGGAAAATATACTTTCGATGGCGAAAGGATGGTTATTGCCCAAATTATTTAATACATGGTATGCTAATGTAGATAGAGGAAGTAAAATTATAAAAGTAGTGGCATAGTAAATTTTTTTCAGTTTTATGCTTGCCAAAGAAACAACCAGGAATGTTAAGATAAATAAATCACCAAGATAGTGATATACAGATGATTTAACGGTAAGCCGAAAGATGAAAAGGAGAAAAAATGAGATGACACCAATAAAATCAAAAATGAATAATAAATTTAATCGTTTCTGTATTTCAATGGAGTGGTCTTTATAACCGGCCAGGAAATAGTCATTAATTCTTTGGTATGCATTCCATTTCATAAAACTCATTTAAGATAACAAACATACGACTTTTTTAGCAAATTCTACCAGATTATTTTTTTGCAGCCATTATAAAAATTAACTGACGAAATTAAAATCCGGAAAATAAAAAGTTTAGTTAAAAAAATGATTATCTTCCAAATGCAAATTAATAAATAAAAGAAGGTAATAATTTTTAACAGAAAGCCGCCATATCAAATATTATATTTAATTTCGCTTCCGTATTTTACTGAAACAATAATAAAAACTCTTAAATATGACAGATTTAGATATAGAATGGGGTAAACTGCCTTTTGGTTACTTCAAAACAGATTACAACGTACGTTGTTATTACCGTAATGGTGCATGGGGAAAACTGGAAGTTTCATCATCAGAGTACGTCAATATACACATGGCGGCTGGAGGAATGCACTATGGACAGGAAGCCTTTGAAGGTTTAAAGGCATTTCGTGGTAAAGACGGGAAAATCAGAATATTCCGGCTTGATGAAAATGCTAAACGTTTGGAAAGTTCTGCCCATGGTGTTATGATGGCACCGGTTCCTCCCGAACTCTTTGAAGAAGCTGTTTTGTCCGTAGTTAAATTGAATGAAAAATTCATACCACCTTACGGTACAGGGGCTTCGTTATATATTCGACCATTACTTTTCGGAACAGGTGCCTGTGTGGGTGTGAAACCAGCGGATGAATATTTGTTTCTTATTTTTGCGGGGCCTGTTGGTCCTTATTTCAAGGAAGGATTTAATCCGGTTAATATTCAGTTGGTTAAGGATGCCGATCGGGCAGCTCCAAAGGGAACTGGAATTTATAAAGTAGGCGGTAATTATGCAGCAAGTCTGCAATCAGGAGAAAGAGCTCACAAAGAAGGCTTCTCGGCTGCATTATATGTGGATTCGGTTGAGCGAAAATATCTTGACGAATGCGGCCCAGCCAATTTCTTTGCAATAAAAAACAATACTTATGTTACTCCAAAATCGGATTCGATTTTGCCTTCCATTACCAATAAAAGTTTGATGGCATTAGCTGAGGACATGGGAATGAAAGTAGAACGTCGTCGTATTCCTGTTGAAGAGCTGGCTGAATTTGATGAAGTTGGAGCTTGTGGCACTGCGGCTGTTATTTCGGCAGTTAAAAAAATAGTTGACCGTGAAACAGGTAAGACATGGGAATATTGCAAAGACGGCAAGCCAGGTCCTATATCTACCAAGTTATATAAACATCTTCAAGGAATTCAATATGGTGATGAACCCGATAAATTTGGCTGGATTACCATTGTGAAATAAAAACCGAAGAAAATTAAAAGCAGAATTGTTTTTCTGCAGAAATCTTACAGAATGGAGTGTTTTTCAAGAAGGCACTCCATTTGTTTTTGAATGGTCGTGGCTTCGTTGCAAGCCTTTTCAGCAAAATCTGTATTAGCTGAAGCATAAATAATATTCCGCGACGAATTTACCAATAAGCCACATTGCTTATTTATTCCATAGTTAGCCACTTCCTCAAGGCTACCTCCCTGGGCTCCCACTCCCGGAACAAGCAAAAAATGATCGGGTATTATTTTACGAACATCGGCAAGAAGTTCGGCACGGGTGGCACCTACGACATACATCATATTATCTTTGCTTCCCCATTGTTGAGACTTGGCAAGTACCTGCTCGAATATCCGTTGATTCTGTTGGTTATCCGTTTTTATAAATTGAAAATTGTCAGCTCCTTTGTTTGAAGTTAATGCCAAAAGAATTACCCATTTATTGCAAAATGTTAAAAATGGTGAAACCGAATCTTCGCCCATATAGGGTGCTACGGTTATAGCATCGAAATCCAGGCCGTTTTTTGGATCAAAAAAAGCATTGGCATACTGGAGAGATGTGTTCCCAATATCTCCACGCTTGGCATCGGCAATCGTAAAAACTACTTCTTTGCGACGGTGAAGGTATTGCATGGTTTTTTCGAGACTTATCCAGCCTTTCGATCCCCGCGATTCATAAAAAGCGAGATTCGGTTTGTATGCGACTGCCACATCAATTGTTGCATCAATAATTTGCCGGTTGAATTCAAAAACCGGATCATCCTCCTGCAAAAGATGACGGGGAATCTTAGTAATATCTGTATCAAGACCTACGCAAAGAAAAGACTTTTTGGATATTATCAGTTGGTAAAGTTCTTGTCGCGACATGGATGGAAATTTTTTATTACCAGTAAAAAAACAATTTTAACTAATACCTTCTTTTAATCTTTCTGCATTTTCGGCAAGTTGAAGAGCATCAATCATATTTTGAATATCGCCGTCCATAAAAACCTGAAGGTTATACACCGAAAGGCCTATCCGATGATCGGTAATTCTGCCTTGGGAATAGTTATATGTACGTATTTTAGCCGAACGATCGCCTGTAGAAACCATGGTTTTCCGTCTGGAAGAAATCTCATCAAGGTATTTTTTGTACTCTAATTCATAAATGCGAGTTCTTAAAACACCTAAAGCCTTGTCAAAATTTTTCATCTGTGATTTCTGATCCTGACAAGTAACAACAATCCCGGTAGGAATATGGGTTAGGCGAACGGCAGAATAGGTGGTGTTAACCGATTGACCACCAGGTCCGGATGAGCAATAGGTATCTTTACGGATGTCGGCTGGTTTTAAATCCACATCAAATTCGTCGGCTTCAGGCAAAACGGCAACAGTGGCTGCAGAGGTATGCACGCGCCCCTGGGTTTCGGTAGCCGGAACACGCTGAACGCGATGAACACCCGATTCGTATTTCATCTGGCCATAAACATTCTCGCCCGAAACATTGAAAATCACTTCTTTATAACCGCCCATTGTACCTTCTGTATAATCAACGATTTCTGTCTTCCAGCCTTTGGTTTCACAATACTTAAGATACATTCTGTACAGGTCGCCGGCAAAAATACTTGCTTCGTCGCCACCCGTACCCGCTCTTATTTCTACCACAGCGTTTTTATTATCTTGAGGATCAGCAGGAATAAGCATAATCCGGATTTCTTCTTCCAGATCGCTTTGTTGCTTTATCAATTCATTAAGTTCTTCTTTGGCCATCGAACGAAACTCTTCATCTTTTTCATTATAAATGATGTCCTTGGTCGACTTTATATTTTCAAGAATATTGTTGTATTTCTTATATGCTTCCACAACTGGTTGCAGTTCCTTGAAATCCTTGCTGAGCTTGATATAATTCTTCATATCCGACATAATGCCGGGATCATTTATCTGAATTTCAATTTCAAGATACCGCTTATAAATGGCTTCTAATTTTTCTAACATCTTACTTTTCTGCTAAATTGGCTGCAAAAGTACATCTTTTTAGCTTACATTGGCTAAAACCGCAATCGCTTTGCCATGGAAATTGAAAAAGCATTCGTATGGGTAACGAAAAAATTATACCTTTGGATAGTTTTAAAATGGTAATAATAATGAGAAAAATAAATACTTTGACAGGATTTTGTATGCTGATTATCGTTTTGACAATAAATGTTTCATTGGAATCCTGTACCAGGCATTTTAAAAACGGTAAAAACAAAAATGAAATGCAATTATCAAAAAGTCAGGAGCAAGTAGCCTCTCCATCAACCATTATTTATAAAACGAGGAACGATTATTACGACTTGGTTCCAGTAACATTAAGTCCGGATAAAAAGAGCATTGTTTCATTTCCTGGTGCGCGGGATGTGTATTATAAAGGAAAATTGGCTTATCCCGAACGGCTGCATCAGGGATTCTTGCTTGATAATCGGGGAATTAATGAAAATGTTGCTTTTTTGACAATGACTTACGATCTTTTCAGCAAGCTTCAAAAAGTGTTTTCGGCAGACGAATTATTTAAAATGGTTAAAGATGACAATCCGTTAACCGAAATGTACAATTGTGGCAACCGAAACCAGTGGGATATTGAAAAGTTGAACCAGTTAATAGATTCGGGGAAATATAAAAAATTCAAACGATTAAAATAAATTGATTCGGAAGATCAATTATATACGGCTTTGACAGTTTTGATATTTTTATTTTATAACCTACCTTCGCACCTGAAATTTTTAAATTATAAAATTTAATTAAAAAATTAATTTTCAATGATTAATAAACAATTAATACGCCCCGAAAGCATTGTGGTTATTGGGGGGTCCAACGATATTACCAAACCGGGAGGCAAGGTTATTAAAAATCTGATTGAACATAATTATCAGGGCAGGCTTTATATAGTAAATCCCAAAGAAGTTGAAGTACAAGGTGTAAAATGTTATCATGATGTATCCCAACTTCCCTTTGTTGACCTTGCAATTATTGCTATTGCCGCTAAATATTGCCCTTCGACGGTAGAAATTCTGGCACAACAGAAAAATACGCGTGCCTTTATCATCATTTCTGCCGGTTTCAGCGAGGAAGGGGAAGAAGGAAAGTTGCTTGAACAAAAAATTGTCGATTCTGTAAACAAAGTCAATGGCTGTTTGATAGGACCAAATTGTATTGGCGTTTTAAACCAATTTCACACTTCCGTTTTTACGACGCCTATTCCCAAATTAGATCCTAAAGGGGTTGATTTTATCTCAGGTTCAGGCTCAACGGCGGTTTTTATTATCGAATCGGGTATACCCAAAGGATTAACCTTTTCCAAGATTTACTCGGTAGGCAATAGTGCGCAAATGGGCGTGGAGGATGTTTTGGAATATCTGGACGAAAGTTTTGATCCGGAAAAGAGTTCCCGGGTAAAATTATTGTATATCGAAGGAATTAGTCATCCGGCACGGTTGCTCAAGCATGCTGCCTCGCTGATTCGCAAGGGTTGCCATATAGCAGCCATTAAATCGGGAAGTTCCACAGCCGGTAGCATGGCTGCCACATCGCATACCGGTGCGCTGGCAAGTTCTGACGAAGCGGTGGACGCATTGTTCCGCAAAGCTGGCATTGTTCGCTGCAACGGCAGGGAAGAACTGACAACCGTGGCTTCAATTTTTATGCATCCAGAGCTGAAAGGCAATAATATAGCCATTATCACTCATGCGGGAGGTCCAGCGGTAATGCTCACCGATGTTTTGTCGGATGGTGGCATGAAAATTCCCCATCTCGAAAGTCCTGAATTGCTTGCCAAATTATTTGCGGGTTCCACCGTATCCAATCCGATTGATTTTTTAGCTACCGGAACGGCAGAGCAATTGGGCGAAATAATTGATTTCGTTGAAAATAAATGTGATAATATTGATGGAATGGCTGTTATTTTTGGCAGCTCCGGATTATTTCCCGTTTATGATGTGTATAAATTGTTGAATGAAAAAATGAAAACCTGTCGGAAGCCTATCTTTCCCATTTTGCCTTCCGTAATTAATGTAAAGAAAGAAATTGAATATTTCCTGTCGGAAGGACGCATTAGTTTTCCGGATGAAGTAGTTTTTGGAAATGCGCTTTGCAAGGTATACAACACGCCACAACCTGCCATGGAAGTACCATCTTTTGCCGTGAATAAAGAAAAAATTCGTTATATTATTGATAATGCCCAACCAGGGTATCTTTCACCTGCCGAAATTCAGGAATTGCTTGATGCTGCTGAAATTCCACATGCCGGTGAAGCCGTCGTCAAAACGAAAGACGAAGCTGTGAAGGCAGCCCAAAAATTAGGATTCCCGGTGGTTATGAAAGTCGTAGGACCGGTTCACAAATCAGATGTCGGAGGTGTAACACTGAACGTTAAAGACGCCGAGTCGGTTGGACGTGAGTTTTATAAAATGATAACCATTAAAGATACTACGGCAATTTTGATTCAGCCGATGCTTTCGGGAATTGAACTTTTCGTTGGCGCAAAACAGGAACCAAAATTCGGACATCTGATTCTTTGCGGATTGGGTGGGATTTTTATCGAAGCACTAAAAGATGTTCGTTCCGGATTAGTGCCCGTCTCCGAAAATGAAGCTCTGTCGATGATCCGCCGGCTGAAAAGTTATAAAATTATTCAGGGCATACGCGGGCAGGAAGGCGTTAATGAATATAAATTTGCGGAAATTATTACTAAGTTATCAGCTCTCTTAGAAGCAGCACCGGAAATTAAGGAACTTGATCTTAATCCTTTGCTTGGAAATGGTGATAAGATAACAGCAGTGGATGCACGCATCAGATTATAAAAATTCTTAAATTTCCGAAAGTTTTGCAGTGTCTTGGTGTCAAAAGTAGTACCATTGCAAAATTTTTTAAACTTATTATATCAATTACTATTTATGCTTCTTACCTCACTCGTCAGGAAACTGACAATTATTGCTTTTGTTTTAAATGTTCCTTTTTTCCTTTTTGCACAAACATCAACCAAAAAGGCTCCCTTACCATTACAAGGTGGACCGGGCAAAATTACCGGGACACTGATTGATGCCACAACTTCTCAGCCTATAGAATATGGAAATGTAGTGATTCTGCGCGCAAAAGATTCCGTCATGGTAAATGGCGGCATTTCCAATCCTAATGGGAAATTTACGATTGATCAACTTCCTTTTGGAAAGTATATGGTTAAAATACAGTTTATTGGTTATAATACAAAGAGAGTCAGGGATGTTTTAATAAATCAAAAAAAGACAATTGTTGATTTAGGAACCATTTCGTTGGCAGTTAGTGCTAAAAACCTTAAAACAGTAGAAGTTACTGCTCAAAAGGAATTGATGATAAATAATCTTGATAAAAAAGTTATAAATGTTGATAAAAACCTTGTTGCTATGGGCGGCTCGGCGGTGGATGTCATGCAAAACATTCCTGCTGTCTCGGTTGATGCCGATGGAAACGTGGCTTTGAGAGGAAATACTAACGTAACCATACTTATAGATGGCAAGCCCTCGAGTCTTTCGGGACTTAGCAGCTCCGATATTCTGAATCAAATTCCGGCAAGTTCTATTGAAAGCGTTGAACTGGTAACCAATCCTTCGGTAAAATACGATCCGGAAGGCACTTCGGGTATCATCAATATTGTGCTAAAAAAGAAGGTTAATCTTGGCATTAATGGCTTGATTACGGTAAATGCAGGCACAAAGGATAAATACAATGCTACTCTTAATTTAAATTATCGTAAAAACAGACTTAATTTATTTGCAAACATTGATGCCCGGTACAATAACTTTGATAGCTGGAGTACCTCTAACCGTAAATCTACCTACAACAATCTGACCAACTATCTTGATCAGAAAGAGAAGGATCACAACCGTATGCAGATGCAAAATTATAACCTTGGCTTGGACTACAGTTTTGATTCCCGGAACAATGTTACGGTTTCGTGGCAACGTCGTGATATGCTTGGTTATGGCAATGATGTGTCGCTAAACAAATATCTTGATAATAATTACTTGCTTACCCGGGCTTTTGACCAGTCAACGGAAGGTCATAGACACATATATTCATCCGATTATAATGTGAGCTATAAGCGAACGTATGAACAAAAAGGTCGGGAGTTAACGGCTGATTTTATTTATTCCGACAATATACGCAATAATAACGACGACATTACCCAACAATCCCTTGATTCTGTTTTTGAGCCCAGTGGACAACCCGCTCTTCAACAGTCGTATTCCAAAAATAAAGGAACATCCTATATTGTTCAGGCTAATTATGTTCAGCCATTGGCAGAATGGGGACGACTGGAAACCGGTTTTAAGAGTTCTGTGCGTAGCCAGGTTTCGGACAACGAAGTAAATAATTGGGTATATACTTCTTCTGAATGGATCAATGCTACACTTAACCATTACACCTATGATGAGCAAATACACGCAGTTTATGGCATTTTTTCAGGACAGATCAAGACATTTAAATATCAGCTTGGTTTGCGGGCAGAACAGGTTTATACCGATTCCAAAGTAACACTTACCAGTGATAAATTTAATAAAGATTATTTCAGCCTGTACCCGTCTCTTCATTTTGTTCAGGATTTGGGTAAAGAACAGGAATTGGCTTTAAGTTATAGCCGCCGCGTCGACCGCCCGGGATTTCGCCAAATGAACCCCTTTATTGATTATGAAGATTCGCTCAATCTCAGCAAAGGTAATCCTAACTTAAAACCACAATATATCAACTCATTAGAATTAGGATATTCAAAATTCTGGAAAAAATCATCGTTCACCGTCAATGTATTCTACAAACACACTGCCGATATGATTACCCAGATTGATTCGATGATAAACGAACGGGTGAAAATGAGTACTTATCTCAATCTTCAAACTTGGCAATCGTATGGAACCGAACTGATTGCTGCTGCCGATATTGCAAAATGGTGGAAATTGAATGCCAATTTTTCCTATTTCAGCACATCCTATGGCGGAAGCGACAAGTACAACATTGACAAAAGCTATAATTATAGCTGGACAGCTAAAGGAAATTCAATGTTTACACCCATTAAAGATTTTACATTACAACTTATGGGAAATTATAGCGCTCCGCAATATATGGCACAAGGGAAACGAAAATCCATGTTCACCTTGGATTTTGCTATGCGTAAGGATTTTTTCAAGAATAAACTTACGCTTAACTTCCGGCTGAGCGATATTTTTAAAAGTCGCCGGTATAACGGGGAAACCTGGGGCGATGGCTTTTACTCAACCAGCTCCCGGCACATGGATTCCCGTATTGCTTTCATAGGTCTTACCTGGAAAATAAATAACTACAAGCAAAACCGTGATAAAAAAGATTTGCAAAATGGCGATAATGAAATGAATGATTTTTAGCATCATAAGAAAGGAGATATGCTGATTTCCAACCTGCCGTGATTCCTAAATCCGGCAGGTTTTTTCTTTTCAAAAAGTAAACTATTCCAACAATAAGTAAGCCGAATGGTTTTTTCTGTATTTTTACTGGAAATTTATTTTGTAAATGCGAACAGAATCTGACTTTTTAGGCAAAATAGATATTGAAGATGATGCACTCTACGGAATCAATGCTTTGCGGGCTAAAGAAAATTTTCCCGACTCAACTCCGTTTTTCATCGAATGGTACAAAGCCGTAGCCCAGGTAAAATTAGCTTGTTATCTTACCTGCAAAAGCTATCAATCGGCTGTTATTAGTCGCTTTGGCAAAAATAATCTACCAATATCCATTATCGGAGATGACATTCTGACTTGCCTTATCCAGTCGGCAGAGGAAATGGCTTCGGGTAAATATTTCGGACAGTTTATCGTTCCGGCAGTTCAGGGTGGCGCCGGGACCAGCATCAATATGAATGTAAACGAAATCATTGCAAATGTTACCTTGCTGAAGCTCGGGAAAAAAACCGGTGATTATTCTGTGGTCGATCCCATCGAACATGCCAATATTTTTCAAAGCACCAACGATGTTATCCCCACCTCGCTGAAAGTGGCAGCTATGCTTCTTTTGAACAAGCTGGAAACCGGCATTAATACCTTACGGCAAAAAGTGGAAGCGCTTGAAACCAGGCACCGGAACGATTTGCGCATTGCCTATACCCAAATGCAGGAAGCCGTGCCTGCCAGTTTTGGTAAGCTTTTCAGCACATACAGCGAAGCTTTGTCGCGCGATTGGTGGCGGGTTAGCAAATGTTTTGAACGCATAAAAGTGGTAAATCTTGGCGGAAGTGCTGTCGGGACAGGCATAGCCGTGCCACGTTTCTTTATCATGGAAGTGGTACAAACGCTTGCCCGTGTTACCGGACTACCGGTTACCCGCAGCGAAAATCTTTCCGATGCTACCTGCAATCTTGATGCGCTGGTCGAAGTGCATGCTATACTCAAGGCTCATGCCGTGAACCTCGAAAAAATGGTTTCCGATATTCGCTTGTTAGCTTCTGATTTGGTACATCAAAATCAACTGAGTATACCTCAGCGGCAACTTGGTAGTTCAATCATGCCTGGTAAAGTTAATCCCGTTATTCCGGAATTCGTCATCAGTTCTGCTCATATCATCTATGCCAACGACCAGCTTATCAGTTCGCTATGCGCCAGTGGTTGCCTCGAACTCAATGCCTATCTTCCGGTTATCGGCAATGCCTTGCTGCAAAGTCTCAATCTCCTTATCGCATGCAACAATACGCTGCAAAATAACCTTTTTGATGGACTTATCGTTCATACCGATACAGGTTCCGACAAACTTTTTCGCAGCCCAGCTGTTACAACTGCGCTAAGTCCGTATATCGGTTACCACAAAGCAGCATTGCTTGCCAACGAAATGAAAATTTCCGGCATTACGGTATTTGAAGCCAACCAGAAGCTGAATTTGATAGATGATGATAAACTTAAAAATATCCTTAAGCCCGAAAATCTACTTAAATTAGGATATTCGTTGAATGATTTAATGAAATAAAAAATTGAAAGGAAAAGACGCAAAACCACATATTGGTATTTTTGGAAGGCGAAACAACGGTAAAAGTTCATTTATCAACACCCTTTCGGGTCAGGATATTGCCATTGTTTCCGAAATTGCCGGAACTACAACCGATCCGGTAAAAAAATCTATGGAAATAAATGGGCTGGGCCCTGTAATCCTCATTGATACTGCCGGAATTGATGATGTCGGTGAACTGGGTAACAAACGTATTGCCAAAACTCTCGACATCCTGAAAACCATTGATCTGGCAATACTTATTATTACCGGAAACATCTTTGGCAAACATGAGCGCGAGCTAATCAGCGACTTTAACGATTATGCTATTCCCTTTTTGATAATTCATAGTAAATCGGATATTGAAAAGTGCAATCCGGTTATCCTTTCGGCAATAAAAGATGAACTGCAAACCGATGTTATTGATTTTTCAGTTAAAAATCCTGAAAATCTCGAAATCATCATTTCTGAAATTCGTCGACTAATGCCTGAAACGGCTTATCGTTCCAAATCGCTCATTGGTGATATTTTACATTATGGCGATGTAGTAATGCTGATTACCCCTATAGATATAGAAGCTCCCGAAGGCAGGCTGATATTGCCTCAGGTTCAGGTAATCAGGGATATACTTGATAATGATTGCGTAGCAGTGGTTGTAAAAGAACGCGAAGCAGACGTTTATCTTCGGAAAATGAATCCCAAACCAGCCCTGGTGATTACCGACAGCCAGGTTTTTCTCAAAGCCGATGCATTGGTTCCCTCAAATATTCCGCTGACCAGTTTCAGCATCATCCTTGCCAGGCAAAAGGGTGATTTTGCTAACTATCTGAAAGGAACGCCTCATTTATCAGAACTTCGCGACGGCGATCGCATCCTGATCCTCGAGTCGTGCACACATCATGTATCGTGCGACGATATTGGCAGGGTGAAAATTCCGCGATGGATCAATAATTTCACGGGTAAAAAACTGGAATTCGATACCGTTGCCGGATTGGCCTCTCTTCCCCGAAAAATAGAAGAATATGCCATGGTAATTCAGTGTGGCGGTTGTATGCTTACGCGAAAGCAACTCATCAATCGACTTAAACCTGCCGTCGATGCAGGGATTCCTGTTTCCAATTATGGAATGACCATCGCCTATATTCATGGTATCTATCAGCGGGCGGTAGCTCCCTTTGCCGATGCCGGACTTTCTGCAACTGATTATTTGTGATAAAAATCAAATCCATAAGTCATGAACAATGCATTTGAACCTGCTAACCGAAGCATCGAAACACGGAATATCATTGTTACCGGTGCTAGCAAGGGAATTGGTTATGAGACGGTTAAATCATTTAGCCAATGCACGCAAAATCATATTATTGCCATTTCCAGGGATGTCCTTGGATTGGAACGTTTGGTAGATGATTGTAAAAAAATGAATCCCGAAGCAACCATTTATCCGCTTCCGTTTGATTTGGAAAATGACGATTATAACACACAACTTTTGCCTTCTATTTTAAAGCGCTTCCAACAGGTGGATATCCTGATTAATAATGCAGGGAAGTTGATAAACAAACCGGTGGAAGCGTTTTCGGTTTCGGATTTTGATTCCATTTTTAATGTCAACGTCAAAAGCGTTTTTCGGCTAATCCAGATACTGATTCCATACATGTCTGAAAATTCGCACATTGTAAATATATCAAGTATGGGTGGTTATCAGGGAAGTTCAAAATTTCCAGGGTTGGCTTTGTACAGTGCTGCCAAAGGAGCCGTTGCCACACTCAGTGAATGCCTCGCCGAAGAGTTGAAAAACAGGAATATAAAAGTTAATTGCCTGGCTCCTGGTTCGGTTCAGACACGGATGTTTTCAGAAGCATTTCCGGAATACAAAGCGCAGCTTTCGGCCAAAGAAATGGCTGATTTTATCCGGTATTTTGCTATTAATGGACATAACTATTTCAATGGTAAAATATTACCCGTATCCGTTTCTACTCCGTAGCTTTTGCTATAGCAAAATTCATTTGCCAGTGTTAAATTAAAAATGTTGAAATTTGGGTTTTCAATTTTATCTTTGCCGATGTTAATTTTTTTCTTACTAAATGTATATTTTAAAAATCAGCGGGAGTTTAAGTATTCCGGATTATATTCAAATCCGTGATCATAATTTTTTACTTGTTGCCTATTTTCGTCCGGAAAATTCAAACAGAGCTTTATCAAAGTGCGGTCTTCATGATCGTCAGAATGAAATACTTGATCTTGTTGATTCCCTTCCTTACGGAAAAATTCATAAACTAATATTCTAACCATGGAAGAAAATGATACGCTACCGGAAAATGAAATAAATACCGGAGAAAATGCTGAAGATAACATTGACGCCAACGAATTACCAGCAAATGATAACAATCCTGCCTTCGAAAATAAAGCCATAATCCGGCTCGAAAATGTTTCGGTGTACCAGAAAAGCATCTTGATATTATCCGAAGTTAGTTTTTCTATCGAAAAGGGTGAATTTGTTTATCTTATCGGAAAAACAGGAACCGGTAAAAGCAGCCTTTTGAAAACATTGTATGCCGAATTACCAGTAACACAGGGTGATGCTCATGTTGCTGAATATGACCTTAAAAATATAAAAATCAAAGAAATTCCCTTTCTCCGGCGAAAATTAGGAATCGTCTTCCAGGATTTTCAATTACTGACTGATCGTAGCGTAAACGAGAATCTCGAATTTGTGATGAGGGCTACCGGATGGAAAGATGTTGACCTGATGAAAGATAGGATAAACAATGTGCTCGATAAAGTCGGGCTTGAAACCAAGGGCTTTAAAATGCCTCACCAACTTTCGGGTGGCGAACAGCAACGGCTTTGCATTGCCCGCGCCCTGGTGAACGACCCGGAAATCATACTTGCCGATGAACCTACCGGTAATTTAGATCCGGAAACCTCGGAAGGTATTATGCAATTGCTGTTTACTATCAGCCAGAGTGGCAGAGCGGTTTTTATGGCTACCCATAATTATACTCTTTTTGAAAATTTCCCTTCACGTACGCTTAAATGTGAATACGGAAAAGTATTTGAAAATTAACCGTTATTTCGGTCGATCCGAAACTGTCAGGCTGAAAAGATCAATTCTTTAAGTTTTTCCGCATTTGTTGCATTGGCATAGTTGATTCCGATTTTTCTCCGGCGTTCGTCAATTATGGAAGGATCAAATTTTTTTGAAAACAATTGATTTATTGATTTTTTCATTTCTTCAGCCGTGTTGGCAATGTTGCATAAGTCTTTTAGAGAAGTGCCTGCTGTCATGGCATCGTTGGCCAGGACAAACCTTCCGTTATATAGTGCATTCAGGAGTTTTAACTTAAGCCCCGAAGCCTGAAAGGTTATCATAATATTTATCTGTGCATTTTCAATAAAATATTGCATTTCACTGTGAGATGGGCTGTTAACAAGTTCTATATTTTCTGCCCCTTCCGAGAGTTTTGTCAAAAATGATGGCGCATTTAATCCGGCAATCAATAGGGGAATATTCAAATCATTAAAAACTTTTTTTATCAGAAATTCAGCTACTCTGTAGTTTTCGGGTACCGAAAGTTTACCATGATATAATGCAAATTTCCCTTTGCCTTCCTGGCATCTGAAATCGTAATTCGGATGGAAACTTGGCAGATAAACGATTCTGTTTTTTGGGAAATGACGACGTAAATAAATAGCATCCAATTGGGAAACCACCAGCATTAATGATGCATTTTTTAAGATTTTTTGATAAAGTCGCAACTTCAGGCTTTCTGTAAGGAAAAAGCATTTTGCCGATAGCTTTTTTTCTGCTTTGAACAACTGGTAATAATATTGATGCTCAATATTGCTCTCGCGATAGATTTTCATGCGGTTTTTCAACCGGGGATCATCAATCCAATAGCAGGAATGAAGCCCTTCAAAAAGAATGGGATAATTGTCTTTTAATAAATTATGCATCAACTCTTCCGAACACCGGCTGGCAACAATGTAAGGCTTGATTTTCATTGCTTTTAAAAAGCTGGTTTCCCGTGGATAATAATTTACGCTTTCACAAAGGGTTGCAAGAACAGGCGATGGCTCATTTTCGTATTCAAAGCAATGAAGATGAATGCGGATACCTAAATGAAATAATGTCTTGATTTTATAAAATACATCAATTACTCCACCATAGTTTGCCGGAAAGGGAATCGAAAAAGAAACGATATGCAAATGATGCTCAGGCATACTTTTGAAATATTTCTATTAATATCTTCTTCTCATTTTCCCAGTTTAATTCTAAGGCTGCTTTTTTCAGGTTTTGCTTCCAGATAGCTGCAAGTTCTTTGTTATGCAACATAAATTCCATTTTTTCAGCAATATGCTTAGGATTATGATTTTCGATAGTACAACCAATATTGTATTGCTCAATAATTTTTTGAATTTCCACCAAGGGTGAAGCTAAAATTGGCACTCCTGCCTGGATGTAATCGAATATTTTATTGGGCAGGCTGAAGTGATAATTGATGTTGGTATCCTTATCCAACGTCAGCCCGATATCGGCATAGATCGTGAAATTTAACAGTTTATTAAAAGGCTGTTTGGGAATGAACATAACTTTTTCGTTCAGTTTCAGATCAACAACTTCTTTTTTAAGGGATTCAATCACATCGCCTCCGCCAATGATTATCAGTATGGCATCGTCAACAAACTTCATAGCTTCTACGGCTTCTTCGGCACCGCGCTGAATATTAATTCCGGCACCCTGAAGCAGAATGATGGGTTTGTTTTCGGGCAGGCCCAATTCTTTTTTGCTTAATTTTTTTGCCAGTTCCCGTTTGGGCGAAATATTTCTGACCACTTTTATTTCGTTCCCGTAATCAGTCCGGTATAATTGTGCAATAGATTCATTTACAGTTATTACATTTTTTAACTTCGGGAAAATGGATTTTTCTATGCTTATCCAAATTTTTTGTACAAATTTTCGGTTTATCAGTTCCGGAGTTTGGGTATAGTATTCGTGACTATCGTAAACTATTGGAATTCTTTTTAATATATGAACAAGATAATTGGGCAAAAGTGTATCCAGATCATTGGAAACTAAAAGATCGGCTTTACGAAACAAAAGAAAGAAAAACAAACGGAGATTAAATTCAGCATAAAAACAGGGCCCTTTTTCAAAAAGAAGTCTCATGCGTTCCATCCGGTAACTTCGCTGGTCGGGCTGTAGAATACTGTCTTTTTTTTGTCGTCCAACCAGCAAAACCTCAAATCCTAATTCAACAAGGGTTGAACAGGTTTTATCCACACGACGATCGGTTACCAAATCATTTGTTACCGAGACAATAGCTTTTTTCAATTTCTTTTTTATTTTTGCATTGCGAAGTTATAAAATTAAACATTTAGTAAACATTTTTATTTTGATATCGGAATATTAAATAGCAAATTCATGGAATTCAAACAGAACGTTTCTTTAAAACCTTTCAATACTTTTGGTATTGACATTACATCACGTTATTTTGCCGAAATTAATGTTGAGGATGACTACCCGAAATTACTTTCCGCTCCATTACTAAAGGAAAACCGGCTTCTGATTATCGGTGAAGGCAGCAATATTCTTTTTTCCAGCGATTTTGATGGTCTGGTTGTTAAAATCAATACCAAAGGAATTGAAATCCTCGCTGAAAATTCCGATGAAGTTACGATAAAAGCTCAGGCTGGTGAAAAATGGGAAGATTTTGTTAAATTTTGTATATCGAAAAAATATACTGGAGTTGAAAACCTTTCGATGATTCCCGGAAATGTAGGCAGCAGCCCTGTTCAGAATATTGGTGCTTATGGTGTAGAAGTAAAAGATGTCATACAGGAAGTGGAAACCCTGGAAATAGAATCGGGGAAAAAGATTATTTTATCCAATGCTGAATGTAAGTTTGGTTACCGGAATAGTATTTTTAAAAACGAGTTGAAGGATAAAATCATTATAACTTCGGTTACGTTTAAGCTTTCCAAAAAAGCATATTTTTCCGTTAGCTATGGTTCTATAGCCAAGGAATTGAGATCAATGTGTTCAAAACGGGTTACACTCGAAAACGTTGGCGAAGCCGTTTGTAACCTTCGCACTCAAAAACTCCCCGATCCAAAAGTTTTGGGTAATGGCGGAAGCTTTTTCAAAAATCCCATCGTTTCTTCGGAAAAGTATGAAAATTTAAAAAGCCTTTTTCCAAATATTATTGCATACGAGATGCCGGGTATTGGCTATAAACTGGCTGCAGGTTGGATGATTGAGCAATGTCAATGGAAAGGTAAACGCCTGGGCAATGTTGGCGTTTATGACAAACAGGCATTGATTATCGTAAATTATGGCGAAGCTAAAGGAACAGAAGTGCTGGAATTTGCCGAAAAGATCAGGGAATCGGTTCAGCAAAAATTTGATATAAAACTTGATTTTGAAATCAATGTTATTTAGACATTCAGGCATTTTTTAATTGAATTCTAAAGACAAACCGGCTGTAACTTAGTATCTGACCGAAAAGTTTTTCTGAAAAAGAGAAATAATTACTCCGTATCGTTTGTTTGAATCAAAAAAAGACTATTTTTGCAGTCCCAAAATAGCAAGTTATGAAAAGAACATTTCAACCATCACAGCGCAAAAGAAGAAATAAACACGGATTCCGTGAAAGAATGGCCTCTGCTAATGGTCGCAAAGTATTAGCTGCCCGCAGGGCAAAAGGCAGAAAAAAATTGACTGTATCCGACGAAATGTAATTGATTATTCCGGTTTTTTCCGTGAAATCGATTGTTTGGTTTAATTATAGTTATAAAATATTTGGTTTAAAAGGAGGCATTGCCTCCTTTTTCTGTTTGTGCTAATGGATAAAATTTAATTTTGCTGCTTTGCCAAATCTAAAATAATGTAACTTCGCATTTCAATAATATTGTACTGTATCCTAAACTTTAATTCATTTTTTTAATGGAGAGTTTCTTAAATTTTATATTCATTTTTATCCTGATAATTGTTGCTATCAGAATACTTTCCAGATTTTTGTTTCCCATAATTTTAAAAAGCTTTGCCTCCAGGCTTCAGCGGAAATTCCAGCAAAATATGGATTTTCAGGAACAGCCTCCGGCCAAAGAAGGGGAGGTGAAAATCGAATATACTCCCGAAAAAGAAAAGAAAATAGTTAAAGACGACGAAGGCGAGTATGTGGATTACGAAGAAATCGAAAAATAAATTCAAATAAATTTCAAAACCTGAACAATGAAAAATCTTTCATTTAAAAAATTACTTCCCTTTATAGCTGCGATAGCTGTGTTTTTCGTTCTGACGATGTCGTATTTCAATCCGTTGATCGAAGGCAAACGTTTGATGCAGGGTGATATCAGTCACTTTAGAGGAATGTCGAAAGAAATAGTTGACTATCGTGCCAAGACAGGGGAAGAGCCTTTGTGGACAAATTCCATGTTCGGTGGGATGCCGGCTTACCAGATTTCGGTTCAATACAAGGCAAACCTGATTAAACACATTGACCAGTTGTTGCAGTTGGGCTTACCCAATCCTGCCGGATTCGTTTTTCTTTATTTTCTTGGTTTTTTCATTCTTCTGCTGGTTCTGGGCGTCGATCCCTGGCTTAGCCTTGCCGGAGCCATTGCCTACGCTTTTTCAAGCTATTTTTTCATTATCCTTTCGGCGGGGCACAACAGCAAGGCGCATGCCATTGCCTATATGGCTCCGGTTCTCGCAGGTATTATTCTTACCTTCCGCAAGAAATATCTGATAGGAGGGGTGCTTACGGCCATTTTCCTGTCGCTTGAAATTAGTGCCAACCACCTTCAGATTACCTATTACCTGCTGCTTATCGTTGTAGCCTATGGCATTAATGAATTTATTTTTAAAATCCGTGAGAAAGAATTCGGTTCCTTTCTTAAAGCTTTCGGAGTATTGCTGGTTGCGGTATTCCTTGCCATACTGACCAATATAACCACCCTGTGGGCTACGTATGATTATACGCCTTACACCACCCGTGGCAAATCGGAACTGACTTCCAATAAAAAAGACCGCTCGTCGGGGCTCGACAGAGAGTATGCTACGGGTTGGAGCTATGGTATACCCGAAACGATGACTCTGCTGATTCCCGACTTTAACGGGGGCGCTTCCGGTGTGGCTTTGGGAACGAAATCGGCTACCTATAAAGCTCTCCAGGCTAATAATATTCCCGAAGAGCAGGCTCAGGGATTCGTCAATCAGAAACTGCCCATGTACTGGGGCACTCAACCCAATACCTCCGGCCCGGTTTACGTAGGAGCCATTATATTTTTCCTGTTTATTTTCGGATTGCTGATTGTGGAAAACAGATACCGGTGGTGGATTTTAGGCATAACTATCATTTCTATTCTGCTTTCGTGGGGTAAAAACTTCATGCCATTTACCAATTTCTTCTTCGACTATATCCCGGGTTACAGTAAATTCCGAGCGGTTTCGATGACCCTTGTCATTGCCGAACTTACCATGCCTCTTCTTGCAATATTTGCTTTGAAAAAAGTATTCCAGGATGGAATCAATAAGCAGGTGGTGTTGAAAAAGCTTTTGTATACTTTCTATGTTGTTGGCGGTATTTGCCTTATCATTGCGCTTTTCGGAAGCAGCCTTTTCAGTTTTGCCAATCCGAACGATGCTAATTATTTCAAGGGATTACCCGACTGGCTGGTGGCGGCTATCCGTCAGGACAGGGCAAGTATGCTAAGATTTGATGCCTTCCGTTCGCTGGTATTTATTGCTGTTGCAACAGTAGCCATCTGGGCATTTTTGAAAGACAAACTGAAAATGCAATGGGCTGTTGTTATTCTTATTCTTGGCTTCCTTGTCGATGGCTGGGCGGTGAATAAACGCTATCTCAACAACGATGATTTTGCACGTAAGTCGGAAATAGAAAATCCTTTTCAGCCTTCGCAGGCCGATTTAATGATAATGAAAGACACCGACCCCAACTACAGGGTGCTAAACCTGATGGTGGATCCGTTTAACGATGCCAGCACAAGCTATTTCCATAAATCCATCGGTGGTTATCACGGAGCCAAGCTTCGCCGCTACCAGGAACTGATAGAACAACAGATCAGCAAGAACAATCAGAATGTGCTCAACATGCTTAACACTAAATATTTTATCGGACGCGGACAGGATGGATCGCCTGTACCACAACTAAACATGGCTGCTTTGGGAAATGCATGGTTTGTGGATAATTACCGTTTAGTCCCCAATGCCGATTCTGAACTGACGGCCCTATCGAAATTTGAACCCGCCAAAACAGCCATTGTGGATGTACGGTTTAAAGGATTAGTGGAAAAATACAACAGTCAAAAGGATACTACCGCTTCCATAAAGTTGACGGACTATGCTCCCAATAAATTAGATTATGTCTATAAAGCCGGTTCCGATCAACTGGCGGTATTTTCGGAAATCTATTACGAAAAGGGATGGAATGCTTATGTGGATGGCAAACTGACGCCTCATTTCCGTGCCGATTATGTGCTGCGTTCGATGGTGCTGCCTGCCGGAGAACATAAGGTTGAATTCCGGTTTGAACCTACGTTTTTCAAAACGGGCGAACGGGTTTCCTTTGCCAGCTCATTGCTGCTTATTTTGCTTTTGCTCGGCGGCGGTGGCTTTGAAATCTGGAATGGTAACCGGAAGAAACAATAATTTAATGCATCGAAGGTAAGGCATTGGACAAAATCCTTTGAGACCTTTGTGTAATTCGTAGTGTCCTTTGTGGTTATTAATTTTAAGTAATTGTATCATAAAGTTACTTAACGATTGCACAACGTTTTTCGGAAAAGGAAAACAAATAAATGTTTTTTAGTCCGTATTTTTTAATTGGAAAAGTTAAACTTCATCATGAAAAAAGCGCTTATCCTTACCTACTACTGGCCTCCGAGTGGGGGTGCCGGTGTGCAGCGATGGCTTAAGTTTGTAAAATATCTGCGACAGTTCGGATGGGAACCCGTGGTGTACACACCATTGAATCCCGAATTTCCCGAACATGATGAATCGTTATACAGGGACATTCCCGAAAACATCACCATACTGAAAACGCCCATCAGCGAACCCTATTCGGCATACAAACGGTTTATCGGACAGAAAAAGGAGGTGAAAATCAACGCAGGCTTCCTTTCGGAAAACAAAAAGAAACGGTTTACCGAAAACCTGGCGGTATGGATACGTGGCAATTTTTTCATCCCCGATGCCCGCAAGTTCTGGATTAAGCCTTCGGTGAATTACCTGAGCGATTACCTGAAGAAACATCCGGTGGATGTCATCATCTCCACCGGACCGCCTCACAGCCTTCACCTGATTGCCCTCCGGCTCAGCCGGAAATTTTCCCTTCCCTGGCTTGCCGATTTCCGCGACCCGTGGACGAATATCGATTTTTATCACGATCTGATGCTGACCCGTCGCTCCGACCGCAAACATCACCGGCTGGAACGTGAAGTGCTTCAGAATGCTTCCGCCGTTACGGTGATCAGCCGCAGCATGGCCGAAGATTTTAATAACCTGTTTCCAAGGAATTACGAAGTGATAACCAACGGCTACGATACCGATGATGTGGAACTGAAACAGGAAATTCACAGAGACGAAAAATTCAGCATTGCTCACATTGGTACGATGGCTAAAAGCAGGAACCCCCTGATGCTTTGGAAGGTTCTGTCGGAACTGGTGAAAGATGAACCCGGCTTTGTTCATGACCTTGAGATTAAATTAGTAGGCAAAGCCGACTTCTCGGTATGGGATGCCTTAGATGAGGCCAGTTTAAGACCACTGGTATCCAAGGTGGATTATCTGCCTCATTCCGAAGTTACGCGTATGCAACAGAAATCGCAGGTGTTGCTGCTGCTTATCAACGATACGCCCAATGCCAAGAGCATACTTACCGGCAAGTTTTTTGAGTATTTAGCCGCCAGCCGCCCGATACTCTGCATAGGTCCCGTTGATGGCGATGCCGCCCGTATACTGAAAGAAACCCATTCGGGACTGATTTCCGGCTTTGAGGATCAGCAACAGCTAAAGCAGAATATCCTTGCCTTTTATCGCGAATATAAAAAAGGAAACCTCGTTTCCGAAAGCCAGAACATTGAACATTATTCCCGTAAGGCACTTACCGGCAGACTGTCGGAAGTGCTCGATACCCTAATCGTGAAGTGAAAAAACGTTGCGGAGCTTTACGATGCAACGTTTCCATAATACGAAATGATTTCCGGATATTACAAAGCCATGCCGGGATATTACGATACGCTACCGGGATATTACAAAGCCATTTAGGAGTATTACGATACACTACCGGAATATTACGATATGCTACCGGGATATTACGAAGCTATTCAGGGATATTACGAAGCTTTTCCGGGGCGTTTCGATGCAATTCCGGGAAATGTGTTTTTACAAAACAATACCCCGGGAAGCCTTCGCAGCGCAGGAATCCCTTATCGCAGTCGCCTCCAAGCTTTTTGTAGTAAGGAACAGCGACTTTGAAACTCTGCGTCATGATCACGAAATGGAACGCTGGAGCATAGAAGAGGAGCGGAGAGGCTTTGAAAAAGGGGAAAAGACAATTGAATGCCGGCGGGGCCGATTACCTGCTTACCGACTGTGCATTATTTTCAGATGTCGACACTCAGACTTAGGTGTTTCCCAAATCCTTCACGGATTATTCTCATAAGCGTTGAAAGCCGAATGTCGCTGGTATCATTTTCGATTCGGGAAATATACGTTTTTGTTGTGCCGCACTTTTCAGCCAACTGTTCTTGAGTCATTCCATACTCTTTTCTGAGTTCCTGGAGCATAACACCAAGTTTGAATGCTTCAAAACTTTCTTCATACTTTTCTCGTGTTTCCGTTCCACGTTTCCCATATTCAGCGTCGAGATGGTCAGCAAATGATGTAAGGTCTTTATTTATCTTTTTCATCGAAGTATTGTTTTTTGAGTTTTTCTGCAAGTTCTATTTCGCTCTTTGGCGTTTTCCGGGTTTTCTTGATAAAACCGTTCACCAACACTATCAGTTTCCCCTCGTCAAAAAAGCTGAAAACCCGATAAATATTAGAACCGGCTTCGACTCTTATTTCAAAAAGACCCGTTGAACCTGTCAAGTGTGAGAAATATTTTTCAGGAACACGTTCTATTTCTGAAATAAGCTGTAGCGTCCAGTTGAACTTCTTCTTAACTTCAGGATTCAGGGTCGCATAAAAGTCAAGATAAAAGTTCTTATAGTAAAATATGCCTCTGACAAATTTTTCTTTCACTATGCAAAGTTAGCTAATTAGTGAACCGTAATCGAAAATCTGATAAAATTTTCTTGGTGGCGATATTTAACGATAAAGATGTTACTTTGCATTTTTAAATAAGGTTAACCATGAACAAAACGATTATTGAAGACAAAGCTTTTCAAAATATCAATTTTTCTCAAAAAGAATTTGTCAAAGGCGATTATGAAAATTGCAGGTTTGTCAATTGCATTTTCCAGGATTCGGATTTAGCGGGGATAAATTTTGTGGAGTGTGAATTTGATAATTGCGATTTAAGCATGGCGAAGATGAAAAACACGGCTCTGAAAACGGTGAAATTTAAGGGATGTAAACTTTTAGGTTTAAATTTTGGGGATTGTAATACTTTTCTGTTATCTGTTTATTTTGAAGATTGTATTTTAAATTTAGCCTCTTTTTATAAATTAAAATTAAAGGGAACAAAATTTATGAATTGCAGTCTTCAGGAAGCTGATTTTGCCGAAACCGATCTGACGGGATCGGTATTTAAAAAATGTGATTTATACCGGGCAATATTTGATGATACCCATTTGGAAAGAGCCGATTTTCGTTCGTCGGTTAATTATTCAATCAACCCGGAAACAAATCGAATTAAAAAGGCAAAGTTTTCAAGAATGGAAGTTGTCGGATTGTTGGATAAATACGATATTGAAATAGAATAAAGTATGGGTAGCTTGGCATGTGCATGTCTTGATTATCCGGGATTTACTTTTTTATATGATAATATTTGCTCGTTTGTCGTAAAAGGTTTTTGAAAAAGTATTATATTTGGCTAAAATTCAAAAATTTGTTATCAGACAAAATGCACTATTCACAAATATTACAAAAATGAAAAATAATCTACACTCCTTAACCGTATTTAGCCGCGTTATTTTCGTTTTATTATTGATGAATATACAAACCGGCAAAGTTTTTTCCCAGTCTGTTCTTCCTGTTCCCGATCATATTGTTATTGCTGTGCTCGAAAATCATGCTTACACACAGATTATCGGTTCGGTAGCAGCGCCAAACATCAATGCTTTGGCCAATGATTCATATTCTGCATTATTCACGCAATTCTATGCTGTTGAGCATCCCAGTCAGCCAAATTATCTTGATTTATTTTCCGGCTGCAACCAGGGCGTAACGAATGATGATTTTCCGGAAACGAATCCGTTTACTGCAGATAATCTTGCCCGGCAATTGATTGATTCCGGGATGACATTTGTTACTTATTCTGAAGATTTACCATTTGTGGGTTATAATGGAGCAACATACGGCCATTATGTACGCAAACATAATCCTGCAGCTAACTGGATGGGAACGGGAATAAATCAAATTCCGGAAACCACCAATCAGCCTCTTACAGCTTTTCCTTCCACCGATTTTACATTATTGCCTACCGTTTGTCTTGTTGTACCTAATCAAATCCATAATATGCACGACGGAACCGACCCTTCGCGCATCATCGTAGGCGATACTTGGATTTACGACAACCTGAACAATTATATTGAGTGGGCTAAGACACACAATAGCTTATTTATCCTTACTTTTGATGAAGATGATGAGCAGGGCAGCAATCGTATCGTAACAATCTTTACGGGACAAATGGTAGAGGCGGGTCAATATGCGGAAACGTATAATCTTTACAACATTTTACGTACCATTGAAGATATGTATGGATTGCCCCATGCTTGTAACGCTGCCACAGCTACTGCTATCTCCGGTTGCTGGAATACTTCAAATGGAATAGCAGAAAATCCGGATCATGATGTTTTTTCTGTTTTTCCTAATCCTGCTGACGGAAAGTTCTCTGTTCAACTCAAGAATTCTGCATTGGGAAAGTTCGGAAATATTGAGGTATACAATGCCTTTGGTAAAAAAGTTTTTATGGAAAATTTTACAAATTCGGATTCAAAAGAAATTCATCTAAAGAATAGTCCTTCCGGAATTTATTTTGTGAAAGTAAGTAACGGGGAAAAATTATACATAAAAAAGGTGGTTATTGAATAGTTGTCCTGATTTTTCAGGTTTATGCTGTAGCGTTGCAATATAATAGGTAATCGGGTTTTGTTTTTATGCAAGTATTGGTGTTTATTCATCCGGAGATTGAGTAGCCATTCCTGTTTAATTTTATTATTTGTATATTTGTAAAAGGAACCGATTCCGGTTGCAGATTTGCTCGACGGAAAGTATGATATTACGAAATAGGAAAGTACAAGTTAATTAATGCACATGAAACAATTTAATTTTAATATATCCGGCATTGAGGAATTAAACAGTATACTTCAAACCGAAGCAATATCTACTTATTATAGTTTTCAATCCCAATTAATTCAAATATTATCAGCAAAAAACGAGAAAGAATGGTTTCAGGTACTTGGGAATACCATCAGAAATGTTTTTCCTTCGGCTGTCATTATCGGGACTTCTACCGTAGGAGAAATTAATGAAGGCAAAATGCTTACGGATTCAACGGTAATTATGTTCTCGTTTTTTGAAAGTTCATCGCTTAATTTGTTTTCTTATGAATGTAAAACCGGAAACGATGAAGCTATAGGAAAATTATTGATAAAAGATGTTGAAGCTTTAAACCTGGATATTAAAGGAATGCTTTTGCTTTCTACTCCGGTAAGCAATGATTCCGCAAAATTATTCAACAGTATAGCAGCATGTAATATAAGCTATCCGATTTTTGGCGGAGGCGCAGGAGATTATGCCAATGAACGAAAAACAGTGGTTTTCGATGGTAAACGTTGCTACGAACAAGGAGTTATTGCTGTTGCCTTTTCGGGCGATAACCTTTATATTGAACCACTGACTTATTTGGGTTGGTATCCAATAAGCAAAGAAATGACTATCACCGAAGTTGGCGATATGTCTGTTAAAACCATTGACAATCAGCAGGCATTTTCTATTTATGAAAAATATTTAGGCATCGATGCCAATGATGATTTTTTTATGAATGTTCTTGAATTTCCATTCCTTGTTTACAGAAATGGCCAGATCGTAGCACGCGTACCTTTCTTTGTTAATGAAGATGGTTCCATCCGGTTTGTAGCTGATTTGCAGAAGGGAGAAAAATTTAGAATCGGATATGGGAACCCCCAGACAATAATAGCTGAATCGGCTACTATCCAGAATAAAATGCAGAGTTTTCAGCCCGATGCAATTTATTTATTTACCTGTATATGCAGACGATTCCTGATGCAACAGGATGTTGAGTTTGAAACGATGCCATTTAGCTGTATAGCCCCGACAGCAGGTTTTTATACTTATGGTGAGTTCCTTGCCAACAATACATTCCATTCATTACTCAATTCGACAATGGTTGCCGTAGGTATTCGCGAAGGCGCAAAAGGTGAAAAAAAAGAATACCGGAATCTCATGCCGAAAGAATTTAAAAGAAGTTTAGACCCTTATGAAAATCAGCATACCCGGATTCTGTCACGTTTATTATATTTTATTAATGCAACAACAAAAGAGCTTGAAGAACAAAATAAGGCCTTAAAACTTTTGAATGAACAAAAGAATGAATTTTTGGGAATGGCTGCTCATGATTTAAGAAGCCCGATAGGAGTAATTCAAGGCTTTTCTCAATTACTTGAAGATGAATTAGGCGATGATTATAAAGACTATACGAGCATGATCATCAATGAGAGTTCTAAAATGCTCCATCTGCTTAATGAACTCTTGGATATATCAAAAATTGAAGCCGGAAAATTAGATCTAAAAAAGCGTGAAACAGATTATATTTCGTTTATCAAACGCAATATAAAAATGAATGAGCTTTTAGCTCAAAATAAAAAAATTAGGATTGTTGGTGATTTTGAAACACCCAGCCAGATCCTTTCCTTTGATGAAGGGAAAATAGAACAGGTATTGAATAATCTTATCAGCAATGCCGTAAAATATTCTTATCCCAATTCAACCATTACGGTAAAAGTTTTTAAAGGTAATCATCAAATTATTACACAGGTTGTAGATGAGGGGCAAGGCATTTCGGAAAATGAAATTGATGGAATCTTTAAGCCATTCAAAAAAACGAGTACAAAGCCAACCGGTGGCGAAAATAGCCATGGACTGGGCTTAGCAATCGTTAAAAAAATTATTGACGGACACGATGGCAGTGTAGGTGTCAGCAGCGAACTGGGAAAAGGTTCTACTTTTTATTTTGTGTTGCCAATTTAATGTGGCAAAGAATAATTTTTAGTGTATTAAGATGCAAATTATTATTTTATCGCTTTATAAAATCTGTGCCAATTTCATACTTTGCCAATTCGCGTCTAACTATATTTAAATTTGGAAACTATTCAAATGACGATGTTAAAATCAGGGAACAATTATTTATGAGACGAATATCCACTTTGTTTGCCATTCTTCTGTTTATTTTGCTGTTTATTCCTAATCTGAACGCCCAGAATGTTCGGCATACTTTTACGTTAGGCGACAGCGTTTTTTTGTTAGATAATAAACCTTTTGTGATCATTTCTGGCGAGATGCATTATCCCCGCATCCCTCGCGAATGCTGGCGCGCCAGGATGAAGGCGGCAAAAGCCATGGGTTTAAATACCATCGGGACTTATGTTTTCTGGAATTTGCATGAGCCACAAAAAGGGAAATATGATTTTACGGGTAACAACGATGTGGCGGCTTTTGTAAAAACGGCTCAGGAAGAAGGGCTATGGGTTATTTTGCGTCCGAGTCCTTACGTTTGTGCCGAATGGGAATTTGGCGGTTATCCCTACTGGTTGCTGAAGGAAAAAGGAATGGTGGTTCGCAGTACTAATCCTGAATATCTTTCTGCTTATCGCAATTACATCATGGAAATTGGCAGACAACTGGCGCCTTTGCAGGTAAATCATGGTGGCAATATTCTGATGGTTCAGGTGGAAAATGAATACGGACTTTACGGAAGCGATAAGGAATATCTTGATATTAATCGAAAGATGTTTACCGAAGCGGGTTTTGATGGACTGCTTTATACGTGCGATCCTTTGTCGTCAACTCCAAACGGGCATATTGATGGTTTGTTGTCGGCAATTAATGGTCCCGATAATATTGCTGAAATAAAAAAAGTGGTAAATGAAAATCATAATGGTAAAGGCCCTTATTTTATTTCGGAATGGTATCCTGCCTGGTTCGATTGGTGGGGCGAGAAACACCATGAAGTAGATCCAGCCGATTATGCAGCTCATCTCGACTCGATACTGGCTGCGGGTATTTCCATTAACATGTATATGTTTCACGGCGGTACGACCCGCAGTTTTATGAATGGCGCAAATTATAACGATTATAGTGCTTTTGCACCGCAAATCAGTAGTTACGACTACGACGCTCCTTTGAACGAGGCGGGGAATGCTACCGGTAAATATCTTGAATTCCGCAAGGCAATTATAAAACATTTGCCTAAGGACAAGAACATTCCCAATATTCCGGATCATAGAGCAACTGTTGCTATTCCACACATTAATTTATCACAGTCTGTCGGCTTGTTTGATATTTTACCATCACCGATAAGCAATTCTGTTCCGCTTACTTTTGAAGATCTTGATCAGGACTATGGCTTTGTGCTTTATCGCACTATGTTAAAGAATGCAAAATCCGGTTTACTGAAAATAAATGGTTTGAGGGATTATGGTATTATTTTTATTAATGGAAAACGTGCCGGCATTCTGGATCGGCGGCTGAAACAGGATAGCCTGCCAATTGAAATTCCCAAAGGGAAAGTTATTCTCGATATCTTAGTGGAAAACTTAGGCAGGATAAATTATGGCCCGTATTTACTGGATAATAAAAAGGGAATCACCGGAAATGTGATGCTAAACGGAACTGTTTTGAAAGACTGGCAGATGTTTAGTCTCCCTTTTGGTAACGTAGATAATATTGTGGCAAAAGAAGGAAATACTGTTTCCGGAGATATTCCTGTGATAAGAAAAGGAACATTCAACATGGATAAAACCGGCGATACCTGGCTCGATATGCACCAGTGGGGCAAAGGTTGTGTGTGGGTAAATGGCCGTAATCTGGGCAGATATTGGGAAATTGGCCCGCAGCAAACCGTATACATACCTGCGGAATGGTTGAAAACAGGTCGAAACGAGATAACTATTCTGGAACTATTAAAGCCGGAATCTTCCTCCATAAAAGGAGTGGAAGGCCCGATACTTAATTGCCTTAAAAAATAAGTTTATAAAGTTCTTAAAGTTTACAAACTTTACAAACTTTATAAACTTTACAAACTTTATAAACTTTACAAACTTTATGAAGAAAATTATCATCGTTCAGCTACTGATTTTTCTGATCAGCTATAGTTTAAAGGCGCAAACGGTTGCTCCCAATGCCGTAATCCCTACAAAAAATCAAATCCGGTATCAGCAGATGGAGCTGATCGGTTTTATTCATTTTTCCATAAATACTTTTACCGGTAAAGAATGGGGCTATGGCGACGATGATCCCAAACTTTTTAACCCTGCGCAGCTTGATGCAGAACAATGGGTTGCCGCGGCAAAAGCAGGAGGTCTAAAAGAATTAATCCTTACGGCGAAACATCATGATGGCTTTTGTTTATGGCCCAGCAAATACACGGAATATTCCATCAAAAACAGTTCGTACAAAAATGGCAAGGGCGATATTGTAAAAGAATTTACGGATGCCTGCCATAAGAATGGAATCAACGTTGGACTTTACCTTTCTCCCTGGGATCGTAATCACAAAGATTATGGTAAACCGGAATACATTGCCTATTACCGGAACCAGCTGAAAGAATTGCTTACCAATTATGGTGAAATCAATGAGATTTGGTTTGATGGCGCAAACGGAGGCGATGGCTATTATGGCGGTGCCAAAGAAAAGAGAATTATTGATAAGAAAACGTATTATCAATGGAAAGAAACCATTAAACTGGTGAAAAGTCTTCAGCCCGACATCCTGATTTTTTCCGATGCCGGTCCCGACATCCGTTGGGTTGGCAACGAAGATGGCACTGCCGGAGAAACGTTCTGGTCGACCATTTCAGATCAAAATATTATTCCCGGTGAAGCCGATCAAACGTATCTGAATACCGGCGAACCTGGCGGAAGCCGATGGATGATTGGTCAATGCGATGTTTCCGTCCGTCCGGGTTGGTTTTATCATGCTGAAGAAGATTCGTTGGTGAAAACGCCTCAGCAGTTAATGGATATTTACGAAAAGTCCGTCGGACGAAATGCTGTTTTGCTGCTTAATATTCCGCCTGATCGCAAGGGTTTGATTTGCAAAAAAGATATTGCTGCTTTAAAAACATTCCATGAAATGGTTCAGAAAACGTATAAAACAAACCTGGCATTTCATAAACCGGTAATTGCAAGTAGCTACCGGTTGAATGATCCGGAATTTTCTCCGAAAAATATAACAGATAATAATCCGGAGACCTTTTGGACAACAGACGACGGCATTACCAATGCAGAATTAGAAATTGACCTTGGTGGTACAATAACTTTCGACAGAATTATGCTTCAGGAAGCAATAGCTCTGGGACAAAGAATCGGTGCTTTTGATGTTTCGGTTTTTCAGAATGGCATCTGGAAGGTATTAACCTCGGGGACAACAATGGGCTACAAACGATTGCTGAAAGTTCCCGTTACTACCGCATCGAAAGTCAGAATACGGATTAACGAAGCGAACAACCCGCCGGCAATTTCCGGTTTCGGACTGTTCTTATCTCCAAAATAATATTCCGGGAGTAGGCGGTGATGATTCTGTTTTAATAATAAAGAATGGATGAAAAGACCCGGCTGTTTTTGCATTCGTCGGTAACAATAATTCGAAGTTCATTTTTCCCTTTGTGCAAACGATCGTCGAAGCGATAAATCAGTTTATCACTTTTGGCATCGTATTCCATCAGTATCCATTGTCCGTTAAGTGTGCCACGGTACGATTTTATTCCCGATAAGTTGTCTGTAATCAAAAATTCAAGATTTTTCTGTCTGGTGATATGATGTTTCCGCGGAATATTCAGCGGTTTAATCTGTGGGGGAACAGCGTCTATAGTTACGGCATAATCTCCGAATGTATTGGTTTTTGCGATAACAAAACCATTTTCAAATGTACTGTTAACGGCGTTTTTGCTGTGGTTTTCATTTATCCTGACCAGTAAAGCTTTTTGCTGGTATTTTTCCGGCAATCCTTCCATTTTCACCGAGACCGTCATATTTTTTTGTAAAGCGGAAAATGGATTTTGTATATGATGTAATTTTGAAAAACAGCCTTTAGGAATTTTATCGGAAGAATAGCTGAAAAGCAAGGTGTCGTATAATGCTCCGGCAGGAATGGTTATTTCAATGTCTTCGTTTTTAAAGGAATTTTTTCTGTCGGGATAAAAGATGAGTGTATCGTCGTTGCACCAAGGCTCGTTCACATAGTCCTGGGGAAATGGAAAATTCCCTTTGGCATAAAATTGCAATACTCTTTTATTTCCTGAAAAATCGGATACTTCGTAGCGGATAAGATGCAGTTTTGGTGCAGAAAAATCAAAAATACCCTGATTGGCAACGTATCGGTATACCGGCAGTTTATTTCCCGGCGAAATGTATGTTTTTATGATTTTTCTGCCGGTATGCATCCAGTAATTAAAATCGATCATTGCATTTACATAGCGGGTTTCGTCAAAGGCGAAACTATCTAAGGCTTGCGAAAAGCATAATGTTGAGTCAATAAAGAGTTCCACGGAATACACTCCGTTTTTATCCCGTTGATTGTACATTAAATCTTCCGTTTCGATGCCAAAATAAATATTCCCGGCAAGGCAAAGGGTATCTTCGGCTATAAGCGAGGGATGGAGTGTATCTGTCCCTTCCAACGGGTATTGAACCGGAAAGTAATTTTTGTTTATGCTGGAAGAATCGCCGAAAGGATAAATAATCAGGCTGGAGATTATTGGTTTAAGCGTATCTTTGATGTTGTAGCCGAAATGCAACGGATTGATAGGACGTTCCGTTTTGGTGTCGCGCAATTCAAAATGCAGATGAGGTCCGAAGGATGTTCCGGAATTTCCGGCATATCCGATAGTATCTCCCTTTTTTATTCTGATTAGGTCTTTACCAGGGAAAACATCTACATCAAAAGATTCTCTTTCGTACTGTTCTTTCCGGATATATTTTTGTATTTCGTTGCTAAACCGTTGTAAATGTCCATACACGGATGTGAATCCATTGGGATGATCGATGTATAATGCATTTCCAAACCCAACGGGGGAAACTTTTACCCGCACTACAAAACCATCGGCGACAGCAAGCACCGGCATACCTTCTTTTTCAAATACTTTAATATCGATGCCTGAATGCAGATGACCGGCTCGTATTTCGCCGAAGGAAGCGCTTAAAAGCATAACCGTATCCAGCGGTGAGCGAAAATAATCGTTAGGAATTACCATTTGAGCTGGTAACCTGAGAAAAGCGATTAAAAACAGTAAGGTTGCAATGGCATTTTTCATGCCGGCTAAATTAGTTAAAAAATGTCGGGGAGTATACCGGTCGAGTGTTTTATCTGCATCTGGGTTCTATGAATAATGCCAAGTTATGCGAAATCCGTAACTTGTATTTTAACTGATAATTTTAGCCTGTTATTTCTGAACCATCTTTAAAACCCAGACATACTTTCCTGCTTTTTCCAACTCTTCCGGAATGATGAGCTGAACGCCTTGAGGCAATATTTTGTATTTCAAGGTTGCGTTGCTTCCCAGCATTTTTATTGTACATTTTTTACGTAAAGAAAGATTTTTAAGCGTTACTGGTTTTTTGGGGAAGCTGAAGAAGAAAATATATTGTGTGTGACCGTCCTTGCTTTGGGTGAAACGGATGTTATCGCCTTCGCCAAAGACTTTGTACATACGGGTTTTGTAAATAGCTTCTCCGTTTATTTTCATCCAGTTGCCGATTTCTTTTAAGCGGTCGTAAGCCACCGGATCGAGTTCGCCGTCGGGACCAGGACCGATATTCAGCAAAAAGTTTCCGCCTTTGCTTACGATGTCCACCAGTTTTTCTATCAGTTCATCTGCCGGTTTGTAAACATCATTGGGTACATAGCTCCAACTGGTTGCCATTGTCATACAGGTTTCCCAGGGATAAGGCAGACCATTTTCCGGTATTTCCTGTTCAGGCGTAAGGTAATTCTGATACATTCCCGGCACGGCGCGGTCGACAACGATTAATCCGGGTTGTTTTTCTCGGGCTTTTTTAACAATTCCGGCAATGTCAATATCCTGACTCTGCGGATTGCGGAACCAGCGGCTGTTTTCGCAGGTATCGGTCAGTTCTTTTATCAGTTGATCTTTCGTTTTTTTCTGCACCCAGCCGCCATCGAGCCAAAGGATATCAATCTTGCCATAGTCGCTCATGAGTTCATCAATCTGGTTATGGGTATAACCTACGAATTTTTGCCAGCGATCGGGATGTTTGGTAATGGAATAGTTGCAATTTCTGTCCACGGCAGGGAAATATCTCCACCAGTAATAATCGCTGTGCCAATCGGGTTTGGAGAAATAAGCACCTATCCAGAAATTCTCTTTCCGGAAGGCAGAAAAGACTTCCTTCACCACATTGCTGCGTGGATTTACCGAAAAAGGCGTTTTGGAATCGGTGATTTTATAATCGGTGTATCTGGAATCGAACATACAGAAACCGTCGTGATGTTTGGTGGTAAAAACCAAGTATTTTATTCCTGCTTCTTTGGCAGCAATGGCCCATTTTTCGGGATTAAATTTTACCGGATTAAAGGTTGTTTGCAGTTGCTCGTATTTTTTTACGTAGTCGTTGTAATTGCCTGAAAACTCTTTTTTTCGTCCGCCGGCAGCCCAGCTTACATCTTCCGGGCAGATGCTCCAGCTTTCTACTATGCCCCATTGGCTATATGTTCCCCAGTGCATCAGTAAACCAAATTTCAGATCCTGCCAATCTTCGAGGCGCGGCTGAATTGCCGGATCGGGATCGGGCACATACTCCTGGTGTTGGGCGTAGGTTTTAAAACTTAAAGTGAACAAAAAAATTCCAATCAGCAAATACTTCCACATACAATTATAATTTAAAACGTTATTTGATTTCTATTCTTTTCCGCAAACGAATATCCTTGCTGGAACTTCCGATCATGATCCGGAAAAAACCGGGCTCGGTTATTGTTTTCAGATTTTCGTCCAACAGTGTAAACATTTCCGGAGTCAACGAAAAGGATATTTCTTTTTCCTCGCCTGCTTTCAGAAACACTCTTTGAAAAGCTTTCAGTTCTTTTACCGGACGAACTACCGAAGCCAGTTCGTCGTAAAGGTACAGTTGTGCTACTTCAGCTCCGTCGAACTTTCCGGTATTTTTGATTTTAAATGAAATGCTGGCAGATTCTGTGGCGCTGATTTGTTTCTTGTTCAGAACGACATTGGAATATTCGAAATCCGTATAGCTAAGTCCGTATCCGAAAGGGAAGAGCGGCTGACCGCTGCCGTCGGAATAATCGTCGCCCCGGCCGGTAGGTTTGTGGTTGTAAATCAGTGGAAGCTGGCCTTCGGTACGGGGGAAGGTAATGGGAAGTTTTCCCGAAGGATTATATTTACCGGTTAATATTTCTGCCACGGCTTCGCCGCCTGCTTCGCCGGGATACCATACATCCACAATGGCATTGACTTTATCGATCCATCGATCCATTGTGATGGCGCTGCCACCGACCAGCACAACTATCACTGGTTTTCCGGTAGCCGCCAGCCGGAGAATCATTTCTTCCTGTTTTCCGGGAAGGTTCAGTTTGCTCCGGTCTCTGAATTCTCCTTCTTCGATTCCTGCAACCACTATGGCAATATCGCTTTTTTGGGCGAGGCCAACGGCTTCCTGAATTTTTTCTTCTGCTTTATTATCCAAATCTACATTCCATATTAGCCGAACCCAGGAATTTCCGGAAGGCTCTTTGTATTCTATCTTGATTTTATACTTTTTACCTTTCACAAAATCAAAATCGGCAAGCGTGGTGTGATAGCTTTGCTGATTCCAGGTATCAACGATGAGTTTTCCGTCTAAGTACAAACGACAGCCGTCGTTTCCATCCATACCGATTTTAAATTTTCCCGAAAGGGGAGAAACAATTTCACCATTCCAGCGAACGGAAAAAAAATCGTAATTGATGGACGGATGGGGCGAAAACAATGTCCACTGGAATTTAATTTCATTATCAACTCTTGTCAAGACGGGCTTTCCGCTTAAATCAATGTTGTTGAAGTATTCTCCCAGCAAACCACTTTCTGTTTTTCCATCTTTTTGGTGAAACAGGCAGGAGGCGTCTACAAATTTCCATTCTGTGTCCGACCTTCCGCAACCTTCGGAATAAACCACTTCGGCGCCTTTGCCCAAAGTTTGTTTTAATCCATCCAGAATATTGATTTTATTATTCCCCGGACTGCTGTAGCCGCCCAGTCGTGCCTCTGTGGCATCGGTTCCTATCACGGCTATCCGTTTGCAGTTATCTGACAGGGGAAGTATTTTCTTTTCGTCATTTTTTAGTAAAACGATGGACCCCAAGGCGATTTCCTTTGCTATTTTCCGATGCTCCGCAAAATTTATTTCATTGGCAGAAGTGTTTACATACGGCTGGTCGAATAAGCCGAGTTCAAATTTCACGCGAAGTACCCTTGCTACGGCACTGTCCATTTTGGCAGCATCCACATTCCCGTCGAGAAATGGCTTTTTAAACAAATCATAACTACCAAACCCCGACTGAAAGATAACATCCATACCATTTTCGATGGCTTGCTTCCCGGCATCTTCATAATCTTTTGCTGTAAAATGCAGCACATTGGCGCCGCCGGTTGCCCCGGCATCGCTGACCACCATTCCGCGAAAGCCCCATTCTTTTTTCAGTTTTTCATTCAGCAGCCAGTTGTTTTGCGTACATGGACGTCCGTTCAAAGAGTTGTATGCCGTCATGATGCTTCGTGCCCGACCTTGTTTTAGCACGGCTTTAAAAGGAATGAAATAGCTTTCTTCCAGTCCCCGTTCGCTCAGATAAACCGGATAGCTGTCGCGGCCTCCGTCGCCATGGTTTACCACAAAATGCTTGGGTGTGGTTATAATATCCCTGTCTTCAAATGATTTTACGTAAGCAACGCCCATCTGGGAAGCTAAGTAAGGATCTTCGCCATAGGTTTCTTCCACCCGTCCCCAGCGGACATCGGTGGCAAGGTTTACCACCGGCGATAAAACCTGACGGATTCCCCAGGCTTTGCATTCTTCGGCGATAGCTGTGGATACTTTTGCCATCAGAGCGGTATCGAAAGTAGCGGCCAGGGCAATAGATTGCGGGAAAGCTGTAGCTCCTGAACGCATCAGTCCGTGCAGGGCTTCGTCGAAGAAAATGACGGGAATGCCCAACCTTGACTTCTCCACAAAATAATGCTGGATGGAGTTGTTCTTTTTCACTGCTTCCGGAATATCTTTGCCTGGATTATATTTCAACATCTGATTGGCAGCATTCTCTGCTTGTTCAGAGGTATTTGTCTGAAATCCAAACAAACCGGCATCGAAGCGGGAAGAATCGTTGCCCAGATCGCCGGGTACCATGAACAGTTGACGGAACTTTTCCTCGGGAGTCATCCGTCCAAGCAAATCGGCAACCCTTGCCTCTACGGGTAACTGAGGATTTTTGTATGGCAATACCTGCTGGGCTTTGGCAAATAGCGTAAAAAAAAGTAGTATGGCAAAAAGGTATAGATGCTTCATTGTAATATTCCCTGGCTGCTAAATTAAATTTTTTGCCGATACATTGCGATTATTTTATAAAAAAACTGGCTAAACCGGGCGAATTGCCGGCTTAGCCAGTTTCTGATCGTTAAACGGACAGTCTTTTACTGAATAATAATCGTTTTAGAGATGCAATTTTTATCGGTAGTTACTGTCATCAGATAATAACCTTTAGGCTGATTCTGAAGGTTAAGATTGTAATTGTTCTGAGTGCCGGAGTATATTTGTTCAAAAACAACTTTACCCAGAGAATTAACAACTTTTACATTTACCTTTTCGGCGTGGTTAACCAATAAAGTAAATTTACCGTTACTTGGATTTGGATAAATATTCAAACCGTTTTGGCTAAGTTTATCGATACCAGTTATTGAACCAACGCTTCCGTTTGCAAATTCGGGAGTGAATAGATTACCTTCATAATCGCTGAATTCAATTTTTGTAGGATTGCTTACAAACGATAAGGCAGAACCATCAACCGAGTTGGAAGTAAAGTGGATGTTGCATAATACATCATCGGAAATATTGATACCGTTAACGTCGGCAGCCCAAACAAATGTGATATATCCAGGAGCGGGAGAACCGATGGTAACGTCGTTAATTCCGGCAAACCAGTCGGTAACATCAGCTAACTGAAGTTTGGTTGCATCATATTGAACGGTGAACTGGAATGAGCCCATATTTTGAATGTCAGAAACATGGATTGGAACAGTTACATCGCCCTTGGCTGCATCAACCGTTCCGAGATTCATCAGTCCTTGCTGAGCAATGGTAGATTTGGTTTCGGTAGGTATGTATGAACCATTGGCATCGCCATAAACAATACCGTTGAAGTTTTGGGTGATGTTGCTGCTTCCAACGACGATTGGCATGTTGTTGAACAGCCAGTCTCCGGTTTGGAATGAATTGGTAACAAAAGCAATACGTTTTCTGATCAACAGAATATCGGCAGCACTTAAGCTTCCCGAAGCGTTGACGTCGCCTGAAGCTAAATAAATACCACTCAGCATGGAAACATTAGCCACATGTTTGCGATAAAGCAGTACATCGGTAGCGGTAACGCCATCCCAGATTTTATTAGTAGCAACTCCGAGAGTATAATTACCTGCAGGAACGGCTGTAAATGTATAATTTCCGGAAGCATTGGTGGTTGATGTTCCCACGATGTTTCCTCCAGCATTTTTCAGATTAACGGTTAATCCGCTTAAAGGGGTGTTATTCGTATTGGCGTACGTAATGGCACCACTAACATTGGATCCCGAAGGTACAGCGGCAGGGAAGATGATATAATCTAGCCATGCACAGTCGCTGCCGCTGGCCTGGCTATTGTCTTTCATGTATTCCCATTTAAAGGTATGACTTCCGGCTGCGACAGGGAATGATACTTTGGTCCATGGGGTTTCGCCCGACCATTTATTAATCATCGTAGCATCTACATAAAATTTAAGATAATCCCATCCGCTTTCGGAAGAAGTTTTTAGATAGAAAGAAATACTGTCGGCCACAGCCACATTCATTACCAGCGATAACTGGGATTTCTGGCTGTTTCCGATAGTTCCTGATTTAGCACTGTAAACACCTTCGTAGGGATCAACATTGGTTATTGTCCAGGGTTGGTTTCCGCCTTGTGTCCATGAAAAATGGGTAAAGTTGTTTGATTCGAAATCTTCGAGCACCAGCCCGATTTTAGGACCAAATGTTTTGTGAGCCGTATATCCTCCGGAAGTTACCGTATAATTAATATCGGCAATAGCCCCTATGGGAGCATTGGCAGAAATCGTCAGATTAAATGTGGCAGTTGCCGTTTCGTTTACCGAAAGGGTATCTAAGCTAAAACTACTGGAATTTATTGTAACATAAGGACTGTTGGTCGTAATATTGCTAATGGTATTTGGCGCATTGCTGTGTCCAAGGTTGCTGGTAGCAATTGAAAGGACAACGGTTTCGCCCGGATCGAGCCTGCCGTTTCCACCCTGCCCGTCGTTGATGGACAAGCTTCCAATCCTAAGTACCGGAGCATTGGCAATGATACTGAAATGTGAATTCCAGGTAGTATCACCAGTAATGTTAAGGTTAAAGTTAATTTTATGCTGATCGGCGATAGAATCGGATACGGTCATTCCGAAAGCATCCAGTGAAATGGTTTGTCCGGCGGCAAAGTTTCCATAATTTTCTGTGCTGTCGGTAATGTTGATGTAATCGTCAGAACTTATGAGTTTTGCTATAACATTAGAAGCAGGCTCAGTTCCTACATTTTTTAAACTAACATTTAGGCCTACTGCTTCTCCCGGATCAAGTTGGTTGTTATTGTTACCCTGGTTATCTTTTATCTGATGAGCCTGATACATTATGTATGGCTGATTGGCTATCACAACAATGGTTCCCTGATGACGGATACGGTTATGACCAATGATGGAGACAGAAATAGGATCGGATACGTTTGTAATAGGTCCGTTAAGTGTAATGGTAGCATTGCCATTGGCATCGGCAACTCCTCTCCCGATGAGTGAGTCATTTTGCACGAGACCGATACGGGCAAAAGGAACATCTGTTTGAAAATCAATTTGATTAACACCTACAGAAATACTTTGCTGATACGTTGCTGTGATTTCTGAAGGAGTAGCAGTCCAAATATCCATGGATGGATCGCCAAACAGATTGGTTTCGTAACCGCACCATTTAATTACTTCATCGGAAGTAATATTAGAAGCGTTATCATCTTTTGAATCGGCATTGACGTCGCCAATGTTATAAATATTTTCGCCGAAGAGTGCATCGAAAAATTCGCGGTCGAAAAACTGAGAGGCTCCGTTGGTGCTTCCACCGCTATACCATCCGTAACGCGAATTGGAAATGCAGGCAACTTCTCCGGTAGCAAGGGTTGTAATTTTTTCGGCAAAGCAATCTTCTGTACCAAAACCGCCATTAACATCTCTGTTGTCGAACGAACCGTTGTAGCATCCCTGTGAATAGCCGATGACAAATCCATGATTGACACCATTGTTTTGGAAATTGGTGGTGGTAACGTCGGTATTATACATTTTCATGTTATAATCCACATTGGAATGTCCCAGGTGATTCAGCAAATGGGTTCCGGTGTTGAATTTATTGAAAATATTTTCTTTTTCCCAGTTGCCCTGGCTTTCATAAAGACGGGATATGTCAAAACTTTCGGGGAAACCTGCTGTGGTGTATCCGTTGGATGTTGCTCCGTTGGCCACTTCTTCTTTATAGGTGTCGCCATAAGTTTGAGAATCTAATTGTTCGCCTACCATCAATCCTTTATTAATGTCGGCAATTACCGGGCTGCTTTGATAAAGTGTGAGCTTATTGAGCATGTTTTGTATTTCAGTCTGGCTGTCCACACATAACCGGCCAACACTTACTTCGTGGTACAAATCTTCTTCGCCGGCTTCTCCCCATTTGTTATTATTGTTGTTGTTCCATGTGCCGTCGAGGCAACCGTAATACATGTCGGAAGGAATGTCGTTGTCGGCATAACCGCTACCCGGGTCGGCATAAAAGCCACGTTTGGGAACAATATTGTCGCTAGCGCTGTTAGGATCAGCATCGCCGGCAAGGATAACATAGCTGATGCCGTTGTTTTGATATAAATCAATAATGCAGTTTCGAATTTTCATAGGGTTATCGCTTCCCGTGTACTGGCTGTAAATATCTTCTACGGTTTTGCATATTACGGCATAGCCGGTACTTTGTTTATAGGCAATGTAATCGTTGAAGTAGGGGAGGAAGCTGTTTTTGGTTATCAGCAGGATGTCGTAGGTTGGGTTGTCGCGTTTTGCCATGGCATTATAAGTCTGAAGAAAATCGTGATGCTGGGCAATGGAAATGATGCGGTCGTTTACGCTTTTATTGGAACGTAGCATGTCTAATGCACGCGTAGCCTGTTCGGTTGTTTTTTCGCTGACTTCAATAGTAATGCTTTTGATAAATTTTGCTTTTAGCAGAGATGGAAAATACACTATCGGGCAAATATGGAAAGATCCCATGGCATGACCGCTTAGGAAACCCGTATAAATAGCAGATGTTTCCTCCGAAGGATAAGCAGCATCAGAGGAATAAATTTTTTGATCGGGAACCGCACGGTATCCTTTGGGTGCTCCTATTGAAATAGGAAATTGCCTCGATGCCGGACGGATAGCTATTCCGTTTTCTTCGGTGTAATACTCCACACCGGTAACCTTAACAGACGAAATTTCGGTACCCGGAGGTAAAAGCAGGTTTGCTGAAAATTGCGGAAGCAGGGGCGTTCCCTCTTTTCCCATGTTAATACAGTTTTTATACATAATGTCGGTATAACCGTCAGACGAAGCCTTGAGCTGAGGCTTATCGAACTGATAGGTAAATACCTGTTTTTGTGCCGACAGATAACTGCTCAGGAATATCAGCACAAACGCCGAAAAAAAAGTAATTTTTTTCATGTTTTTTCTTGATTTTTAATAAAATGATTAATGTTTGTTACTAAGGATTTCTATAATAATGCAGACTATATAAAAAGGCTTAAAATTTTTTGCTAAAGTAGAAATATTTTATTACCAATCAACCGTTATGAAAAAAAATGCATAACAAATAAAAAAAACATTGTAAAAACTTTAAACAAAAAAAGAAATTGAAAGGATTATGATAGATAATTTACGATTTGAAATAAGAGAAACATATCCTGCAATTGGAGGAGAATACTCATTGGTTGAAGAATAATAATGTATAATTATACCATAGGAGGTGCCCGTTAAACTATCGCCGGGCATCCTTACGATAATAGGTTCCGGCGGCGGAAGCCATCATCGTAACGGCGGAAGCCATCATCGTAATGGCGGAAGCTATCATCGTAACGACGGAAACCATCATTATAATAGAGGAAAGCATTATTGTAACGACGGATGAGTTGACCGTAATACCTGAATGATGCTTCCTACCTTAAAATTTATATATCAACCCTCAAGGTTTTTAAAACCTTGAGGGTTTGTTCCCACAATCAGGACTGGATTACTTTGATTTGTTTCCATTTTCCTTTGCGGAAACGCTGGAAAAACAGGGTGCAGAACAGCAAATAGAAAATAACCAGAATTAGCCAGCTATGTACGGTGGAAAAACTCAGGTATTTTATACAAAAGAAAAGTACCGGAACCAGCGACCAGTGCAATGCTACCGAAGCTATCATGGTGAAATGGGTATCGCCGGCACCGCGCAGTGCACCTACAATAGCTACCATAATTGCTTCCACCAATACATACAACGCTGCAATACGTACCATTGCTACGGCCATCGGCACGGCTTGTTCAAATACATTATTATAATGAGCTGGATGGAAAACCCTGACCAGCATTTCGGGTATGAACAGGAATAACGCCAGGATCACCACCGAATAAAACAATCCGGTTTTGATTCCCGAAAGGGCTGCCCGGTGTGCTACCTGTGGCCTTTGTGCACCCATGTATCTTCCAACTAAGCTGGTAACGGCTATTTCCATACCAAGCAAAGGAATAAACGATACCATATCCCAGTTGAACATGATGGTGCTTGCCGTAGCCTGCTGCTCGCCCTGCGAGTGGAATAAAGAAACCACGATGCTGAATGCAAAAAAGTTCAGGAACATTTCGAGCCCAGCCGGCGAACCATAATAGAGCAGTTTTTTCATAATATCCAGGTTGAACCGGAACGACTGCATTACCTTAAATTCGATACGGTTGGTATGGTTCAGGTAAGCAATAATCAGAATTGCCATGGCAAAAGCGCCGCCGGCAACCGTAGCCAGTGCCGCACCCGTTACCCCCATAGGGGCAAAACCCAGTTTCCCGAAAATGAGAATATAATCCAGTACTACATTTACCAGCATAGCAGTGATGGTAGCCGTCATCACGATTTTAGTCTTGCCAATACCTGTAAAATAACATCCCAGCGTATAGCGGAGCATGCTAAATATTGCTCCCCAGGCTAAAACATTTAAATATTCCACCTGATAGCCCATTTGCGAAACCGGTATGTGTACCCATTCGAAATAATAAACAGTAAGTGGTTTTAGAAGCAGGATCACCGGCCAGGCAAAGATCGTAACTAATATTGCCTGAAATGCTGCTTTGGTAGAGTTGTATTTTTGGTTGGCACCAAAGTATTGGGCAACCAATGCTGTGGAATAACCGGTAAGACCGACAAAGAAGAACATCAGCATCTGCATGGTAACACCGCCACCCATAGCAGCATTCATCTGCTCCGGCCCCACGCGGGCAAGGAACAAGCGGTCGGTAAAAGTCATCACTCCGTCGCAGGCGGTAGAAATAACCATAGGCAAGGCTATGACAAGTAGTTCTTTTATTCCGCCCTTTTTTCTGTAATCAGAGAAGTATTTTCTGAAAAAAGTCATAAATAAAATGTTTAATTTGAGTTTGTTTATGTAAATTATGGGATAGAATCCGCCGCAAAAATCTTCGGATTTAACCGATAGAAACAATACTACCCATCATCCGGACAATGATTGTTTAGCTATTGAAATATATTTAAATGCAATGAAGTATCTTGATTAAAGATACCTGCCCTTAGGCGGAAATTACCCCGTATTTATGAAGCATTACCTGTAGAAACAGGATTTTAAGATACGAGGCTCAGGGCTTAAAAAATGATTTTCATGACGAACTCAAATTTTGCGCTGCAAAGGTAATAAATAAAATAGAATACGTCACAAGATATTATAGTATTTGTTTAAAATGTATGATTCATGGTTTATCAGTAAAATTCATTGTTCCTCGTTTGCAGAACATTTTATCCCGAGTACTCGGGACTATTTATAGTTAACCACTTCGTGATTTTTTTTCAGTAATCCCTAAACATGGAATTACTAAAACCCTCCATAGGGCAATATTATGCTACCTTTATTTATGATTTATAAAAAGGATAGGCAAAGATGACCGGTTCAGTTTTTATTTCCGTTATTCCGGCGTTGTCTTACCATTGAAATGGCTCCGTCGATGGAATTGCGCATATAGCTTTCGATAAGCCGCCAGCGTAGAACCACCAAGAATAAATATCCGACGATGAAAAATCCAATGATTGCAATTACAGAGTATTTCATGCTTCCCGTCAGGGCTTCAATAATACCAAAACTAAAAGTTCCGGCAACGGTTGCAAATTTTTCCGTTACATCGTAAAAGCTGAAAAAGGAAGTGTGGTCAATTGTCTCGGGTATCATTTTCGAAAACGTGGAACGGGCAAGCGATTGGGAACCTCCCATGACTAATCCTACAAAAAAGGCAACAATAACAAAGCCTATGGCATTGGTAACAAAAAGAACACCCAGACAAATAAATATCCATATCCCTATCGAGATCATCAATGCCCGGATATTACCTATCCTTGCCGAGAGTTTCGAGAACAATGTCGCGCCAAGCATACCCACCAGCTGAATGACGAGGATAACCGGTATTAGAACCGTTTCTTTCAATCCAAGCTGCTTTTCGCCGTAGGTAGCCGCCATAAACATCACGGTAAGTATTCCCATCATCAGGAAAAAGAAGGCGAGAAGATAAATTTTGAGTTCAAACGATTTCTTTACCTGAACGTAAACCTTACGCAGCTCGCGGTAACCGTTAAAAATGGGATTTCCCTCTTTTTCGTGTCCAAAGGTATACTTGGGCAGACGGCGAAAGGTGAGATGAGCAAAGCCTAACCACCACACACAAACCGAAAGAAATGATATTTTGGCGGGCAATTGCGGGTCGCTGATGCCGAACCATGCGGGGAAAAGGATGATGATTAAATTAATGACAAGCAAAATCACGCCTCCTAAATATCCCATCGAATAACCACGTGCGCTGATGCTATCGTGATATTCCGGATCGGCAATTACAGGCAGGAATGAATTGTAAAAAACAAGGCTGCCTCCGTAACCTATGGTTCCTAAAGCAAAGAAAATAATGCCCCATTCCACATTATGACCGTTAAAGAAGTATAAAAGTCCACAGGAAATAGCACCTATAAAAGTAAACACCTTCATAAATGTTTTTCGACGGCCGGTGTAATCGGCTATGGAGGAAAAAATAGGAGAAAAAAGGCCGACAATCAGGTAGGCGGCAGCTATTGCCCATGAATAAAGAACCGTGTTTATGGCCGGATGTCCGAAAAAGGAAACTGTGGGACCATGATAGGCCGCTTTGGTTGCCTGATTATAAAAAATCGGAAAAACAGCCGATGCAATGGTAAGTTGATAAACGGAGTTGGCCCAGTCGTACATCACCCATCCACGGATGACTTTAGGGTCGTTTTTTTTAATTTCTTTTAAATTTTCTTTAATCATTCGCTTCAGTCATTATATTCTTTATCCAATCGCACCCTGAACGCAATCCCCAGATCGAAGAAGAAATTATCCTGTAACCGGTAAAAAGCTGGATGAGTATGTTCTACGTTATCAGAATTATTATATTGTTCAAAATAACGGAAACCCGAATAGCCAATGTCGCCGCAAAGAACAAGATTTTTGGTGAGATAATAGTTGTAAAAATTCATAATGCGTAAATCACCCCAGAACTTTTCGCCTTCGCGTACATAATACTTTTCGTTGTTGTCGCTGATTCTGAACGAAGCGGTGATATCGCGGTATGCAAGTCCGGTATACAATTTGGGACAAATCCTATATTCAAGGTTGATGCTTCCGGGCAAGAGTCCGTAGACGTATATTCTGTCGGTAGCTTTCCATTCAATACCGGCTAAAGGCATGAAATAGTTTCCAAAAAATTCGCGGTTGTAATATAGCCCCACTTTGTATTTCAGGCTATTTCGCACTTTGTAGGTGAATACTGCCGCACCGCCCATTTGCAAATGTTTGGAATTAAAATTCCGGAAGTCGGAATTGGCCTTGGGAAAAGCCATCAACATCATGTTCCAGCGATTGCTAAGTTTAGTAATCATACCCAATTGCAGGGAAGCTGAAATCAGATTGGCATGGTAGCCTTTTTCGGAGGAGGCTTTCATGGAAACCTGGTCATAGCTTATGCCGCCCAAAAGGACTTTATTGTTTTTTAATTGTATAGGTACAAAAAGATTGGCATTTGCTTCCCATGATTCATTATTGGTGCCGGGAAGTTTTTGGGTATTGGTTTGAGGAAAACGGCTTAATTGTACATTGGCCACGTCGATAAATGGCTGAGCGTAATTGATCAACGGCAGTATACTAAAAAACAGAATCGTAAGTAATGTTTTGTTCATAAGGGCGATATTAGTTTAATTATTATAGGATTAATCAATCTAAAATAATCTAAATTAGCAAAAAGCAAATATAGACTATTTTAGTAAAAACGCTTATTTTGAAAAATTACCGAAAATAATTTTAAAAATTATTTGTATAATAAAAAATTATGTAGGTTTGTAACCCAAACAAACACCATTATGGATAACAAAATCTTGAATTTACAACCCGAAAGAATTTGGCATTATTTTAACGAAATCTGTAAGATTCCGCGTTCGTCGAAGCATGAAGAAAAAATCGCAAAATATTTGATTTTGTTTGGTAAAGAACATGCTTTAGAGACAATTAAGGATGAGGTAGGAAATATTTTAATTAAAAAACCTGCCGCTGCCGGGATGGAAAAACGCCAAACAGTGGTTTTGCAAAGTCATATTGATATGATTTGTGAAAAGAATAATGATGTGGTGCATGATTTCGATTTTGATCCTATTGTTCCTGTCATTGAAAACGAATGGGTAAAAGCAAGAGGAACAACTCTTGGTGCCGACGATGGAATAGGCATAGCTACCCAATTGGCTATTCTTGAGTCAACAACTATTGTTCACGGTCCCATCGAGTGTCTATTTACCATAGATGAAGAAACCGGACTTACTGGTGCCAAAGGCATAATGCCTGGATTCCTTAAAGGAACTATCCTTTTGAACCTTGATTCGGAGGATGAAGGACAAATATTTATAGGATGTGCCGGAGGAAAAGACACGATAGCCTCATTGCCTTATTCGAAAATTCCTGTTCCCATTGATGTAGTAGCTTTTCAATTAAGTATTTCGGGGCTAAAAGGCGGACATTCAGGTGATGATATTAACAAACGGCTGGGAAATGCCAATAAAATCATGAATCGGTTACTGTGGAATGCTAATCAAAAATATGAATTACGCATTTCACGTTTTGATGGGGGAAATCTACGCAATTCCATTGCCCGCGAAGCAACTGCCATTGTTACCGTTCCCAAACGTTTCCAGAACCAATTTCAAGAATATGTTATTGATTTTGAAGCGATCATCATTAATGAATTGGAAATAAACGAACCAAATTTAGTAATTGCATGCAAGCAAACCGTTTTGCCCGATTCACTTATTGATATGGCAACTCAGGAAAAGCTACTCAATGCAATTTATGGTTGTCCCCATGGAGTAATTGCTATGTCGGCCACGATTGCCAATTTTGTCGAAACCTCAACTAATCTGGCTACTGTCAAGACGTTGGATAATAAATTTGAAATAGCTACCAGTCAACGCAGTTCTGTTGAGTCGGCAAAAGAAGACATTTCTACGATGGTTGCCAGCATTTTCCGTCTTGCCGGATGTAAAGTCATTCATTCGGATGGATATCCCGGTTGGAATCCCAATCCTCAATCTCCGGTTCTTGATCTTGCAGTCAGCTCGTATCAACAATTATTTCACCAAAAACCACTGGTACTTGCCGTTCATGCAGGTTTGGAATGTGGTATCATAGGCGAAAAAAATCCGGGAATGGATATGATTTCATTCGGACCAACCATTAAAGGCGCACATTCTCCGGATGAAAAGCTTGAAATTGCAACGGTAAAACGTTTTTGGGATTTTACGCTTGACATCCTTAAGAAAATACCGGAATAATCACTCTGTATATATTAAGGTGTAAAAATATTTAAGATGCGTTAGAGCGCTCTAAAACCCCAGGTTAAAACCTATTCGTATTACAGGATTCTGATAAGGCGATTCTAGCGATTCGTTGAGATTCCATAACACTATCAAGTCAAAGGAAGCATTATCGGAGACATATTGTCTGTATCCGCCGCCCAAGAATAAGCTTGAAACATTGCTTGATTCTTTAAATTTGACCCCTGAAGCGTCATAATTGTCGTGTTTAAAATGGAGAAATTCGTATTCTGCCTGCCCAAAAAGTTCTTCCATGAAGAAATATCTGCCAAAAATACTACCTCCAAAAACGTTGCTGGTGTAATCGTACCACTTATTATAGGTTGGATTGTAGTAAAATTTATTATATTTAAAGTATTTGTACGTAGCACTTACTCCGGCAGATATATTTTCGGTAATCTTGTAACCCAGCAATGGGGAAACATCTATAAAGGTTTGGTCGCCAAGTTGAAATCCAAGATTTCCACCCGTAAACCAACGTTTTTCGATGGTAGAAGAACGATTTTGCTGGAATTTATCCTGTGCCTGGATAAAAGTTGAAAATGTGAGCAAAACAAACAAAATTAAAATATATTTTACTGCTAATGTGTGCTTTAACATAATAAAATGCATTGATAAACAAGAATTAAAACAGCAAAATTAAGCGAACTTTATACAATTCCAAACAACAGTACTAAAAAATATTTTACCCGCAAATGATAGAAAATAAGTAGTTTGAAAAATTGTTTGAAAATTTATAACCAAAGACTTGTTCAGGTGAAAAATATTATTCTATCTTTGCAGCCGCTTTCAGCAAATAAGTTCTTAGAAAAATTTTAAAAAAATATTTCGAAAATGTTGCAGAAGTAAAAATAAAGAGTACTTTTGCAGTCCCAATTCAAACGGGAAAACGTTCAGAAAAAATTTTTAAAAAAATATTTCAAAAATGTTGTAGAAGTAAAAATAAAGAGTACTTTTGCAGTCCCAATTCAAACGGGAAAACGTTCAGAAAAATTTTAAAAAAAATTACAAAAAAGTTTGTAATTTAAAAAAAAGAATTACTTTTGCAGTCCCAATTAAACGGGTACTTAAAGAGAAAAAACAGAACAAAAAAGTTCTTTGAAAATATTGAAGACAAGCCTATAGTAGCAAATATCCCAAAAATCAATTTTTTGGAACTAGAATAAGTCTGAGACATTTAAGATCAAATTTTACAATGGAGAGTTTGATCCTGGCTCAGGATGAACGCTAGCGGCAGGCTTAATACATGCAAGTCGAACGGTAACATGAGTAGCAATACTTGATGACGAGTGGCGCACGGGTGCGTAACGCGTATGCAACCTACCTTTAACAGGGACATAACTTAGAGAAATCTGGGCTAATATCCCATAACATTATGAAGAGACATCTCTTTATAATTAAAGCTCCGGCGGTTAAAGATGGGCATGCGTGACATTAGTTAGTTGGTGAGGTAACGGCTCACCAAGACCGCGATGTCTAGGGGTACTGAGAGGTTTCACCCCCACACTGGTACTGAGACACGGACCAGACTCCTACGGGAGGCAGCAGTAAGGAATATTGGGCAATGGACGCAAGTCTGACCCAGCCATGCCGCGTGCAGGATGACGGCCCTACGGGTTGTAAACTGCTTTTATACGGGAAAAAACTTTTGGTTTCGCACCAAAATTGATGGTACCGTAAGAATAAGGATCGGCTAACTCCGTGCCAGCAGCCGCGGTAATACGGAGGATCCAAGCGTTATCCGGATTTATTGGGTTTAAAGGGTGCGCAGGCGGAATAATAAGTCAGTGGTGAAATCCTACGGCTCAACTGTAGAACTGCCATTGATACTGTTATTCTTGAGTTTAGTTGAAGTGGGCGGAATGTGTCATGTAGCGGTGAAATGCTTAGATATGACACAGAACACCGATCGCGAAGGCAGCTCACTAAGCTAAAACTGACGCTCATGCACGAAAGCGTGGGGATCAAACAGGATTAGATACCCTGGTAGTCCACGCTGTAAACGATGATTACTCGATGTTGGCGATACACAGTCAGCGTCTGAACGAAAGTATTAAGTAATCCACCTGGGGAGTACGGTCGCAAGACTGAAACTCAAAGGAATTGACGGGGGCCCGCACAAGCGGAGGAGCATGTGGTTTAATTCGATGATACGCGAGGAACCTTACCTGGGCTAGAACGCTGGATGACCGACTGTGAAAGCAGTTTTCCCTTCGGGGCAGCCAGCGAGGTGCTGCATGGTTGTCGTCAGCTCGTGCCGTGAGGTGTCGGGTTAAGTCCCATAACGAGCGCAACCCCTATCATTAGTTGCCATCAGGTAAAGCTGGGGACTCTAATGAAACTGCCTACGCAAGTAGTGAGGAAGGCGGGGATGACGTCAAATCAGCACGGCCCTTACGTCCAGGGCCACACACGTGCTACAATGGCCGGTACAGAGGGTCGCTACTTGGTAACAAGATGCTAATCTCAAAAACCGGTCTCAGTTCGGATCGAAGTCTGCAACTCGACTTCGTGAAGTTGGATTCGCTAGTAATCGCACATCAGCCATGGCGCGGTGAATACGTTCCCGGGCCTTGTACACACCGCCCGTCAAGCCATGGAAGTTGGGGGTACCTGAAGCCGATAACCGCAAGGAATCGCCTAGGGTAAAACCAATAACTGGGGCTAAGTCGTAACAAGGTAGCCGTACCGGAAGGTGCGGCTGGAATACCTCCTTTCTAGAGTGATTTATTCTTGACCCTGAATTCAGATTCAGGATGATATTTGCTACTAAAGTTGTCTTCATATTATTAATATTTATCCCAAACGAGTTCTGTGAAGGGGCTCTTCCTTTCAAGCTAAAGGAACTTGTAAACGTTTTACAGTCCCGTAGCTCAGTTGGTTAGAGCACTACACTGATAATGTAGGGGTCCGCAGTTCAAATCTGCGCGGGACTACACAGAAAAGACGCTTTGGGGGATTAGCTCAGCTGGCTAGAGCACCTGCCCTGCACGCAGGGGGTCAAGGGTTCGAATCCCTTATTCTCCACTTTATTGTATTGCAATTTTTTATTGTAATTTTTGTTAGAATTGTTCATTTTATAATGGTAAATAGCTCAAGGTTGAGCAGTTTGAATTAAAAATTCAGAAAGGATGGGTTCGATTCCCATGTTGATCACATCTGAAAAAGACGAAAAGATGCTTTTAGTTGATATTAAATTGTTAATTAATTGCTTATCTGAAGTCTAAAATCAGTAAAGTTCTTTGACATATTGAAAGAAAATACAATAGATAAGTTGATGTAAAACATCGAGAATAAAAAAATAATAAGAAAGTAAGAAAGAGCGTACGGTGGATGCCTAGGCTCTCAGAGGCGATGAAGGACGTGATAAGCTGCGATAAGCTTCGGGGAGGTGCAAATAACCTTCGATCCGGAGATTTCCGAATGGGGCAACCCTTCCGGCTGAAGGCCGGAAATCTTTATGAAGCTAACCCGGAGAACTGAAACATCTTAGTACCCGGAGGAAGAGAAAACAATAGTGATTCCCCAAGTAGTGGTGAGCGAACGGGGAACAGCCTAAACCGACATTGTTAAGGCAACGTCGGGGTTGTAGGACTGTAATGTGGAATATAAATTTATAGTAGAACATTTCTGGAAAGTTAGACCATAGAAGGTGATAGTCCTGTAAACGAAATGAATTTATTACCTAACAGTATCCTGAGTACCACGAAACCGGTGAAATTTTGTGGGAATCTGGCGGCACCATCCGCTAAGGCTAAATACTCCTGAGAGACCGATAGTGAACCAGTACCGTGAGGGAAAGGTGAAAAGAACCGCGAACAGCGGAGTGAAATAGTACCTGAAACCGTGCGCTTACAAACGGTCGGAGGTGAGGTATCAGCAATGATATAGTAACTGACGGCGTGCCTTTTGCATAATGAGCCTACGAGTTACTCCTCTCTAGCAAGGTTAAGCATGAAAACGTGCGTAGCCGAAGCGAAAGCAAGTCTGAATAGGGCGCTTAGTTAGAGGGGGTAGACGCGAAACTTTGTGATCTACCCATGATCAGGTTGAAGTCAGCGTAACAGTTGATGGAGGACCGAACCAGTTGACGTTGAAAAGTCTTTGGATGAATTGTGGGTAGGGGTGAAAGGCTAATCAAACTGAGAGATAGCTCGTACTCCCCGAAATGTTTTTAGGAACAGCCTCGAGGTAAGAGTGTCATAGAGGTAGAGCTACTGATTGGACTAGGGGGCTTCATCGCCTACCAAATCCTGACAAACTCCGAATGCTATGACATATACTCGGGAGTGAGGCGTTGGGTGCTAAGGTCCAGCGCCGAGAGGGAAAGAACCCAGACCATCAGCTAAGGTCCCCAAATATATGCTAAGTTGATCTAACGAAGTCTGATTGCTTTGACAGCTAGGATGTTGGCTTGGAAGCAGCCATTCATTTAAAGAGTGCGTAACAGCTCACTAGTCGAGCGATCGGGCGTGGATGATAATCGGGCATTAAGCATATTACCGAAGCTATGGATTGTTAATTAATTTTAACACTGGTAGGGGAGCATTCCAGTTGCACTGAAGGTGTGTTGTAAAGCATGCTGGAGCGGCTGGAAAAGCAAATGTAGGCATAAGTAACGATAATCCCGGTGAGAAACCGGGACACCGAAAGACCAAGGTTTCCTGATCAACGCTAATCGGATCAGGGTTAGTCGGGTCCTAAGGCATATCCGAAAGGAAACGTCGATGGACAAAAGGTTAATATTCCTTTACTAGCAATTACTGCGATGGGAGGACGAAGGAGTGAAAGGTTTGCGTACTGACGGAATAGTACGTTGAAGAGTGTAGGTATATCTCTGGCTGGCAAATCCACCGGAGGTGCTGAAACTTGATAGTACCGTGAGTCTTCGGACAAGCGGATAATGACCCTAATCATACTTCCGAGAAAATTCCCTAAGCTTCAGGTAGTTGCTACCCGTACCGGAAACCGACACAGGTGGTCGAGGAGAGAATCCAAAGGTGCTCGAGTGATCCATGGCTAAGGAACTAGGCAAATTAGTCCTGTAACTTCGGAAAAAAGGACTCCTCCGAGTAATCGGAGGACGCAGAGAAATGGCCCAGGCGACTGTTTATCAAAAACACATGGCTATGCTAAATCGAAAGATGATGTATATGGCCTGACACCTGCCCGGTGCTGGAAGGTTAAGAGGAGAGGTTAGTCGCAAGGCGAAGCTTTGAATTGAAGCCCCAGTAAACGGCGGCCGTAACTATAACGGTCCTAAGGTAGCGAAATTCCTTGTCGGGTAAGTTCCGACCTGCACGAATGGTGTAACGATCTGGGCACTGTCTCAGCCATGAGCTCGGTGAAATTGTAGTTCCGGTGAAGATGCCGGATACCCGCAACGGGACGGAAAGACCCCGTGAACCTTCACTATAACTTAACATTGACTTTGGATAAACGATGTGTAGGATAGGTGGGAGACTGTGAAGCGGCTTCGCTAGGAGTCGTGGAGTCAACCTTGAAATACCACCCTTTGTTTATTTAGAGCCTAATTCCGATGTATCGGAAGACAGTGTTTGGTGGGTAGTTTGACTGGGGTGGTCGCCTCCAAAAGAGTAACGGAGGCTTTCAAAGGTACCCTCAGCACGCTTGGTAACCGTGCGTAGAGTGCAATAGCATAAGGGTGCTTGACTGTGAGACCAACAAGTCGAGCAGGGTCGAAAGACGGATATAGTGATCCGGTGGTTCCGCATGGAAGGGCCATCGCTCAAAGGATAAAAGGTACTCCGGGGATAACAGGCTGATCACTCCCAAGAGCTCATATCGACGGAGTGGTTTGGCACCTCGATGTCGGCTCGTCACATCCTGGGGCTGGAGAAGGTCCCAAGGGTTCGGCTGTTCGCCGATTAAAGTGGCACGTGAGCTGGGTTCAGAACGTCGCGAGACAGTTCGGTCCCTATCTGTTGTGGGCGTTGGAAGTTTGAGGGCACCTGACTCTAGTACGAGAGGACCGAGTCGGACACACCTCTAGTGTACCAGTTGTTGCGCCAGCTGCATAGCTGGGTAGCTACGTGTGGATGAGATAAGTGCTGAAAGCATCTAAGTACGAAACTCAGCTCAAGATGAGACTTCCTTTAAGGGTCGTCGTAGATTACGACGTTGATAGGTTGCAGGTGTAAAGTCAGTAATGGCAAAGCCGAGCAATACTAATTACCCGTAGCTTTCTATTAACGCCCTGTTTTTTGTCAATTCTTTTTGTTGTATTTTCTTTCTTTAATATGTCATTTTTTAAGATATTTAAGATCTTAAGGCGATTTTTGCGGTGGCGTCCACCTCTTCCCATTCCGAACAGAGAAGTTAAGCCCACCAGCGCAGATGGTACTGCAGTTAAATGTGGGAGAGTATGTCATCGCCAACTTTTATAAACCCGACCCTAAAGGTCGGGTTTTTTTTTGCCTTTTACTTGCTCACTTATCCCGTTTTTGCTTACTTTTGAACGCTAAATTTAAGCTTATGCCTAAAACAACAATCTTTATTACTTTGTCCCTGTTTTCTTTCTTTATATTCCCTACTGCCCAGTCAGCAAACTTCCCCTAAAACAGCTCCTAAGCCTAAAACTGATTCCGCTTATCTCTATTATTTTTATGCTCAGTCCGACAGCGCCGGATTATATAATCATCTTTCCTTAGATACTTCAATGTACCGTTTCCAGCACTATGATCCCATTTACCAGAAAATTCCCTTTTCTGCTTCTTTGGGTAATATTGGACTGGCTCATCATAATCTTGTTTTTACACCCAAAACATCAACTGATTTTGACTTTGGCATTCATTCGTTCGACGGATATCTATTTACTGTTAACCAGTTAAAATATTTTGTCCCTTCAAGCCCTTTTACTGAGCTTTATTACGAAATGGGTTCTAAAAAGGAACAGGTTTTTAAAGCATCCCATTATCAACAGGTAAGAAGAGGATTAACTGTCGGTGCCTGACCTTATGATTATCCATTCACTCGGTTATTATCCTAAACCAGACTTCCAACGTTACCTGATATTAATCTTTCGACTTCTTATTTTTCTAAAAATAATAAATATTCTATTATTGCAAGCTATATTAATAACCGGATAAAAGCTACGTGAAAACGGTGGTATTCTTGCCGATAGTATTTTTGAACAAAATCTTTATACCGACCGTACTGTCTTTAATGTTTGGCTCAACAGTGCCCAAAACCAGGTACAAAGAATCGGGACTATACGTCAAGCAATATCTTTTTCTTACTAACAAGAAAACAAGGTTCAGGACGATAGCACTACGAGAAGCAAATGGCATATTGACTTAGGGAAAATTACCCATACTTTTCAGTATCAGAGGCAATCGCAGGTATATCGCGACTGGCGATCCAATGTCGGGTTATTATTTGAAATATTTATGCCGACTCTCTCAAAACTTTTGATACCACTTACATGGACAAATACGAAAATCGGTTTACCTGGACTAATGCTTCCAACAGTGGCAAACCCAGGTTTTTTGAACTTTTTGTTAGTATTAAACATGATTTTTTTAATGTTAAAGAAGATTCCATTAAATGGGATTTCTCTCAGATTTCTCCTTCGGCAGGTATAAGTATTACTCCATACCGTAATATGCGTCTGAATGGTAATGCAGGTTATACCAACGGAACTTATAATGGCGGCGATTATTATTTAAATGCTTCTTTACTTCAAATTTTTGGGAACAGACCCCGAAACCAGGCTTTTTTTACCATAAAAGCCAATATTGCTAAAATGGAACCGGCTTGGTTTTACGAACATTATCATGCCAATAATTTTCGCTGGGATACTTCATTTACCAAACAAAAAACTGCAGGTATCGGTTTTGATTTTAGTTATAAATATCTGAAAGCGGGCTTCAATTATTATATCTGCCGTAATTTTGTTTATCTCGATACGCTGGCTTTACCAGCTCAAATCACTAAGAATTTCAGAATAATGAACATGTTTGTTTCCAAAGATACGCATATGGGCATTCTGAGCTTTGATAATAAGGTGGTTTTTCAGCAAATTTATGGTACCAATGCCATCCGTGTTCCCGATTATATTGTAAGTTCCTCGCTTTACTGCAATCTTCACCTTTTTAACAAAGCAATGTTTGCCCAGATAGGTGTTGATGGGTTCTACAATTCGTCCTATTATGCCGATGCTTATATGCCTGCTTTACGCAGTTTTTATCAGCAGAACACTAAAAAAATTGGGAATTACTATTACCTCGATTTCTTTATCAATATGCAGGTGAAACGTGCCCGGATGTTTGTAAAATACCAGCATTTCAACAGTTGGTTTGGCGATTACAGTTATTATATGACACCGCATTATCCCATGCAGGATGCTTCGCTCAAATTCGGTGTGTCTTGGATATTCCATGATTAAACATTCTGATCGAAGGTAGATATTCTCTAAAATTAATATTGGTTAGTAAATTCGGTAAATAAATGAAACGAGCCATAAAGATTTCTTCTCTTACACGAGAATGATTATTTTGGCGAGTTCCATCTGACAAATAAAAAATTAATTATTAACAGATGAAAAAAATAAAAACAGTTTATTGGATATGGTCAATTACGATTTTGTTTACCCTTTTCTTTGCGTATTATCAGCGGGCAACCGGACCTACTTATCCTGTGAAGGGATCAGCTATCATTGGTGGCGATAAAATAAGTTATAAACTAATCCGCTCCTGCACTTCAGGTAAAGGCGCCGAGATAAAAATATTGGCTAAAAACGATTTCGTTACGGGACGGATATATTTTAAGGAATATAAGAGCCCGCAGCCAAGAAATGAATTCTGGATGAAGCGGCAGGGCGATTATTTGAGCTATACCTTACCTTCATTGCCTCCTTCCGGAAAAATGATGTACCAGGTACTGCTTCTCGATAATTACAAATCCATTCCTCTTACCAAGAAGCCTATTATCCTGCGATATAAAGGAAATGTTCCCGCTCTGATTTTGATACCTCATATTCTTTTAATGTTTTTAGCCATGTTGTTTTCAACACGGGCAGGCATTGAAGCTATACTTAAACGCAGCAAAACTTTTTTATATTCCTGTCTTACACTAGCATGTTTGGTTGCAGGAGGGATTATTCTGGGGCCATTCGTTCAGAAGTATGCTTTTGGCAGCTTCTGGACAGGTTTTCCTTTCGGATACGATTTAACCGACAACAAAACTGCCTTTGCTTTGTTATTTTGGATAATCGCTGTAATTGTCCTGAATAAGCATCGTGAAAACCGAATCTGGCCAGTGATTGCTTCCATAATGTTGATCATCGTATTTCTGATTCCTCACAGCCTCTTGGGGTCTTGATTTGGGAGTAGGGAGTAGGTAGTAAGGAGTAGGTAGTAAGGAGTAGGTAGTAAGGAGAATATAAATGTCAACAGCTAACAGCTAATCCCGAAAAGATTGGGACTAAGCCTTCGGCTCAGCAACCAACAACAATCAACTAACAACTAACAACTAACAACTAAAAATGACCGTAGAAGAAATCTTAATCCAGGAAACTTTCGATAGGGACGATCTGATTCGTTTGCTTTCGGCTGATGAACCCGAACGCCGGCTTATTTACAAAAAATCGTCGGATATAAAGGAAAAGTACGTTGGTAAAAAGGTGTATTTCCGCGGATTGATAGAATATTCCAACATCTGCCGCAAGGATTGTTATTATTGTGGTGTACGTTCGGGAAATACATCGGTGAAACGTTATCAGCTTACCGACGATGAGGTGGTGGAAGCTGCCCGTTTTGCCCTCGAAAATCATTTTGCATCGTTGGTTATCCAATCGGGTGAGCGGAACGATAAAAAATTTGTGGAAACCATCAGCCATTTACTTACAAAGATCAAAGATATTTCCGGCGGAAAACTGGGCATAACCCTTTCGATGGGTGAACAAACGGAAGAAACCTTCAGGGAATGGTTTGCCTGTGGTGCTCACAGGTATCTGCTACGTATTGAAACTTCTTCCGTCGACCTGTATCATAAACTTCATCCCAACAATATTACCCATAGTTACGAAAAACGCCTCGAGGCGCTTCATCTGTTAAAAAAAACCGGTTATCAGGTTGGAACCGGCGTGATGATAGGACTTCCTTTCCAGACCATAGAAAACCTCGCCGATGACCTTTTATTCTTTCAAAAATTGGATGTAGATATGGTGGGTATGGGTCCTTATATCGAACACGAAAGGACTCCTCTTTACCAATATAAGGATGAGTTGCTCTCCAAGACTGAACGCTTTAACCTTTCGCTAAAGATGGTGGCGTTGCTGCGTATACTGATGAAGGATATCAATATCGCCAGTACCACCGCCATGCAAACCCTCGACCCACAGGGGCGCGAAAAAGCAATTAAGGTTGGTGCTAATGTAATTATGCCTAACCTTACCCCCGTGAAATACCGCGAAAATTATCTTCTTTACGAAAATAAACCCTGTCTCGATGAGGAAGCTTCCGAATGTCAGAACTGCCTCGAAGCCCGCATTCGTATTGCCGGGGGTGAAATTGGCTATGATGAATGGGGCGATTCACGGCACTTCTCCCGGAGACGGCGGGATTGACGATTAAAATCTTATCCTTATTTTTTAGATTAATGCCATTTGGTAATGTATACCTCTTAACCTAAGTTTTGGTTAATAAATAACCATTCAGCTTATTTTTTATTCAACTATTGGAAGGTATGGTTAGGTTTTTCAATGTCTATTCCCCAACTTTTTCCAATCAATAAATGTAAAGTACTGAAATTGCGCTTCCCGAGCGCTGGGTAACGATTCCCAAGCGCTGGGTAACGATTCCCAAGGGCGAGGTAACGGTTCCCAAGCGCTGGGTAACGATTCCTAAGCACTGGGTAACGAATCCCAAGCGCTGGGTAACGATTCCCAAGCACTGGGTAACGAATCCCAAGCGCGAGGTAACGATTCCTAAGCACTGGGTAACGAATCCCAAGCGCGAGGTAACGATTCCTAAGCATCGGATAACCTAAATTCGGGTTAAATGACGAGTAATAATTGTTGATTATAAGTCCCGATAGTTTTCTGGGCGGTTTCTTGAATATTGGTTTTGATAGATGATTTTTTGGGAAAGAACGAATAAGCAGCAAGAGCACCATAACTTTATCCCGAACTCAGGTTCTTAAGTTCTAATTATTTATTTGAAGTAAACTAATGAATTTGTTTTTCCATTAGTCCTGATTTTTAATAATAATTACTTGCTATTGTGCTTTTTCACTGATAAATTCAGATTAAATATTTTAATGCTATTTTTTGTTTATTTAAATGATATAGTTTTTATATTTGCAACGTATGAAAAATATAATAATATCCATGAGCGCTATGCCCATATCAATTGAGAATGATATTTTATGGATATTTCCCTGGAATATCGGGGTAGACTATTTAACCAATAAATTATAAAATCAGTAACAACATGAAAAAAACATTACACTATTTTTTTATTTCAGCCTTATTTCTGATGTTATCGGTAGTTGCAAATTCACAGTCTGTTGTGCCCGATAGCTTAAATAAAGTCATTTACACTTCCGGTTTTAGTAAATATCCGGTAAATAGCCTGCGGGATGCTTCGCTACTGTATTCGGGTAATTATTATTTGAGCCCTAATTCAATTTATAATTCAGGAACATCCACCGATAATTATAGTACTTATCTTGACGGAATGCGATTGGAAAATGCTAACGGACTTTCTTTTCATAGTATTGGCAGTTTTTCTTACCTCAATAAAAATATGCCGCTGTCTTTTGGTTATTCTCCGGCAGGAATCATCCAGTTAACAACTCCGGAATCGGACAAACCTGCATTTAATTGCTTTGTGAACAGTAATGTTCCGTTTGTTGCCGGCAGGGGCGGTAATCAAAGATTTGAAAATTCAGCAATTAATTATCTGACCGTTGAAATAAATGCGAACAGAGCAATCAAACTGAAAAATAAAGCAAAAAACCTCTGGCCGCGTATTTTTATTGCTGCCAATATTTATTCCGGTAAAGATTCCGGACCTTCCTTTGCAAAAAAACAAAAAGTAAAAGGAAGCGTTTACGATGAATTGGTTGCAAATCCATATTCGAATAGTACTTTTTACCCTATCTTAAAATCTGAGACGATTGATAAAAATGATGTAGAGGAAGTAAGTTTTGTACCAGGCACCAGCCAGAGAAACGGAAGTATTTATGGGAAAATCAGTATTCCTCTTACGAATACAATGAAGGTTGAAACAGGCCATTACTATTATTTAGATAAAAATAATGTGGATATTTTACAAAACAGGATGTTCAACTATACCATGAATCCAGAGGAGATTACCCATCAATACAATGGGTTCATCCGTTTCAGTCATATACTTGCAGAAAAAAAAGATTTTAAATTAGAATATAAACTCCAGGCAGAATATTATACGTATAATTATACGCTTCAGGATAAAAACTATAAAGGCAATTTATTCGATTACGGATATATAGGAAAGTTTTCTTCCGACAAGGTTCCGATGTATTCTTCTCAAACCTACTATGACCCGGTATTAGGGAAATATGTATATCCAATGAATGGCCTGTATACTACAGGACTTACTTTTATTCCGGGGGACATAAACCCAATTGCTGCTAATTATACCTCTGCAATCTTTAATTTATATCCTGGTGGATTTAACAATACGAATGACCTTCTTTCCTGCCGCGGGTTGATAAACGGATATTCACCGTCAGGTGTGTATGATTTATATAACGGTCAGGGAACGGTTTACGATCAATATATTAAACGCAATAATAACCGGCTTGATTTTTCGGGAACGGTAAATATGAGCATCGGGAAAAATGATATGGAACTGGGCTTTTCGTACGAAAAAAGTACCCGGAGATATTATTCCATTTCCCCGGTAAGCATATACAAGTATATGGATCAATTAACCAATAACCAATTTAATGGTTTTAATACGAACGATCCAATTCAGGTGGTTATTAATGGAAGAGTTACCGACAGTGTGATGTATCATCGTGTATATAATGCCGAAGGACAAACCGTATTTGATAAAAATTTAAGACAGAAACTTGGATTAGCGGTAAATGGAACCGATTGGATTGATATTAATTCCTATGATGCTAAAAATCGCACTATAGATTACTATGATGAAAATTATGAAAAACATACCATTAGTTTTAAAGGAGATTTGTTTTCACTCGATCTTTTTGGCGAAAATGAAGTCTCGGGTTTAATCACCGGATATGGCTATAATTATAAAGGTAATAAAGTAAAATCGGGCAGCGATGATCTTTCTTATTTTGATACGTATATGAAACCTGCTTTTGCTCCGGTGGATTATGCCGCCTGGTTTTCGTACAAAAGGGAAATTTTACCAAAATTAAAAGTGGAAGCCGGGTTGAGAGCCGAAGTTTATGATGCAGGGTTGAATGTTTTAAAAGATCCTTATACTTTTTCGGCAGCCAAAACGGTAGCTGAAGTAATAGCATTTACGCATCCTGATAACATTGGTGAAAATTATGTGGTTTACGTTGACCGGTATGGAGATCCAACGATGGTTACCGGCTACCGGAACGGAGATACCTGGTACGATAATAATGGAAATATAATTAGCAATCCCAATGAATTGGATCATGGAAATGGTATAATTCCATATCTTAAAGAAGGGGCGGCTACAACAAGCAAAAATGCATACCGTAAAAATGATAATGTATTCAATTTGCTGCCTAAATTAATGATAAGCTATAATATCACTCCCGATTTTCTTTTGTACCTCGATTATTCATCTGCAACAAAACATCCGTATTATGATTTATTGGAGAATAGCATATCCGTTACTTCATCGTATAATTATTTTTATAGGAATTGCTACATAAACGAATTAAAACCTATGCTTTTTAATAAATCAACGATAGGATTAAATACCGAATTATTTCCAAACTGGAAGTTGGGATTGAGTTTCGCAGAACAGCAAATCAGGAATCTCATTGTACCACATTATTATTCGGCAGCATGGCCAGTACCCTATGCCGGATACGAAAACAATAGCAAAACCATTAACAATGCTTTCCTCGACTTTAATACAAGTTATACTACGCCGGATCGTTTTATTGCAGTGGGAGCTAATTATACACACGGTTGGTATGATAAGGCAATTAAAGATGATGGTATGCAAAGTTATTATCTGACGACCTCTGAAAATATTGCCAATATTTTTGCAATGATAAATTTTGATAAGTGGTTTAAAGGATCAAGTATTGCTTTTACGGAACATTACCGTTCGGGTATACCTTATATAAAAACTTCAGGTCATGGACTATTATCCGGCTATGCAAGAATGGATGATTTTTATTCTACCAATCTCAAAATTCAAAAATCGATCGTTTTATGCAAAGAAAATCCTATGAATCTTTCAGTTTATTTTCAGGTAAATAATGTTTTCAACAGGGAAAATACATTTAATGTTTATTCAACTACCGGAAAACCTGATGATAATGGCTATTTGACATATCCGCAACATCAGGCACAGATTAATCAAAAAATATCTCCTGATACATACCGGTTGCTTTATTCAAGTGCTTTGGATAATCCTGCAAATTACGATTCTCCAAGGACTATGAACTTAGGTATCGTTTTGAATTTCTAAAAAAGATGGCCCAAAGGGGGAAAGAAGTTTCGATTGAATTTCTTTCCCCTTTTGACTTTTATCAATTTTAAAGATTATCATCAAAAGTCCGGCATGGTATTCGGGATAAAATGTTTTGCAACCCAATATCAAAGGGTATTTTTGGAAAAGTAAAATGCCATCTATACACCGACAGATGCAATCTTTTTCATGTATGATGCCTTCTATGCACTGTCAGATGCAATCTTTTTCATGTATGATGCCTTCTATGCACTGTCAGATGCAATCTTTTACATGTATGATGCTATCTATGCGCTGACAGATGCAATCTTTTACATGTATGATGCAATCTTTACGCTGACAGATGCAATCTTTTACATGTAAGATGTCATCTATGCGCTGACAGATGCAATTTTTTTACATGTAAGATGTCGTTTTTATAACGTTTTAAGGCTAAAAGGGCCAGAACTGGTTGTCGTACCAGATGTTTTCTTTAAGTTCCTCGTCTAATTGGTGAAGTATTTTGTGATGTCCCTTTTCCCAGTTGGCTAACCAGTGGAAAAGTTCCTTCTCGTTAGGGTCGGTGGCTTCGTCAGCCCATTGGGTATACACTTCTATTGCCTTTGTTTCCATGTCGATAGCCGATGATATGGCAGCGGCTTCAAATCCGGCGGCCGAGATGCTTTTCTTTATGTCGGGCGATAGTATCAGCTTAGCCGCAAGTTCGCTTCCGGAACCTTTTAATTGTTCTTTCCCGAAGGATTTGCTTTTTGAAAAGGTGGCAAATTGTTTCGACAGAAAGTCAATGTGTGTTTGTTCTTCTTCGGCCATCAGCATAAAAATTTTTTTCACCTCCGCATTAGAAGTATCGCCTGCTATTTTTTCGTAAAAAGCTTTACCGCGACGTTCCATTAGCAGAGCGGTTTTCAGAATATCGGTAGTTGTTTTTGTTTTCATGGTAATAATTTATTGGTTTATTAATAATTCGATAGTTTTTTATTTATCATTAGCTTAACAGTAAAAAAGCGTAACACAAAGATAATTTTTTTTGGGCAATTAATAACTTCATGTTGTATTTTATTTTAAAATGAATATTTTTGTTCGCAGATTGATATTAGTTGATTGTTGTTAGTTGATTGTTGTTAGTTGATAGTTGTTAGCTAAGCTGAAGATTTAATCTCGACTTTTTCCGGGATTGATAGGTTTATACTCAAAATTAGGATTGATGGCTTAATGTCGGCATTCCTGACACTAAATCATTCGGGTTTTTAAAAAATATAAATTTGAATAATCACTGTTTACACATTGAAAACCTCTTCCGGCAATGGTCGGGAACGCCTGCGGATGCAATATCTCCTCTTCCGCTATCGGGTTCCAACCGAAAATATTTCAGGATACAATCAGCTACACATTTAGCCATCGGTGTTTATAATCCCGATAAAAAGGAAAATGCAGCTTTTACCGGTTTCACCAGGCATTTTTTGGACAAAGGACTTAATGTCCCTCAGCTTTATGCCGAGGATTTGGCAAACGATGTTTATCTTATTCAGGATTTAGGCGACACCACCTTGTTTGCATTTCTTGCCAAGGAACGCAGAGGAAAATTGTTTTCCGATAAAATTATCCAATTATATCGTCATGTTGTTGAAGAGCTTCCCCGTTTCCAGATTTCGGGTGGCGAAGGACTGGATTATTCGTTGTGTTATCCACGACAGGCTTTCGACCGCCAGTCTATGCAATGGGATTTAAATTATTTTAAATATTATTTTCTGAAATTAGCCCGGGTTTCGTTCGATGAACAGTTGCTTGAGGATGATTTTCGCAATTTTATCAACTGGCTTCTTCAAGCCGATAGCCATTATTTTCTCTATCGCGACTTTCAGAGTCGCAATATTATGGTTCAGAATGATAAATTATTTTTTATCGATTATCAGGGAGGTCGTCGGGGTGCCTTGCAATACGATCTGGCATCGTTGCTCTATGATGCCAAAGCCGATCTCTCGCCTGAACTTAGAGAAGAATTGCTGGAACATTATCTGGAAACTCTTTCGCAATATATTCCGGTGAATGCCGGTGAATTCAGGCGTTTTTTCTATGGTTTTGTGCTCATCCGCATCATGCAGGCCATGGGAGCTTATGGCTATCGTGGTTTTTATGAAAAGAAAGAACTATTTCTGCAAAGTATTCCCTATGTCGCTAATAATATAAAATGGCTTATCGAAAATGAAAAACTTCCCGTCGAGTTTCCTGCGTTAACCCATGTTTTACATCAGATTGCCAGTTCGGAATATTTGCGGACTTTCGGAAAACCACTGCTAAAAGTGATGATCAACAGTTTTTCATTCAAAAGGGGTATCCCTGTCGACCTGAGTGGCAACGGTGGCGGTTTTGTGTTCGACTGCCGCGCACTACCTAATCCCGGAAGATACGAAGAATATAAAACGCTAACCGGAAATGATCAGCCCGTAATTGACTTTCTTGAAAGCAAACCTGAGATACAACCCTTCAAACAAAATGTTTTCAGCCTTGTGGATCAAAGTGTGGATAACTATTTGGAACGTGGCTTTGCCAACCTGATGGTTAACTTCGGTTGTACCGGCGGTCAGCACCGTTCGGCGTATTTTGCCAATCAAATGGCGAAACATCTTACGGAAAAATATCATATCAACATTGTATTGACCCATCGCGAACTAAGTAAATAACACATCACATGGCAAAAAAAGACGAATATTTTTATCTTGGCAAAATAACCCGCACGGTTGGTAATAAAGGTGAGTTGGCCATTTACCTTGATGTGGATAATCCTGAAAAATATCGCCAACTGGATGCCATTTTTGTGGATATGAACGATGAATTTATTCCTTTTTTTATCGAAAAAATACGCATCCGTCATAACAGTACCGCCGTAGTTACAATTACAGATATCAGTAATGTAGAACAAGCACAGTTTTTAATCAATCGCAAGTTGTATCTGCCAGTAGCCTTGTTGCCAAAATTAAAAGGAAACAAGTTCTATTACCATGAAGTTACCGGCTTTGAAGTGATAGATAAAAACCATGGTTCCATCGGCACCATAGCCGAAATACTCGATTATCCTCATCAGGCTATTTTTCGTATCCTTTTTGGTAAAAAAGAGATATTGATCCCGGTGAGCGACGAAATCATTCGTAAGGTTGACCGAAACAAACACCAAATTCACATAGAAGCGCCTTCAGGTCTCATTGAAATTTATATCTAAATGGAACATCAACAAATGAAAACTCTTGAGTTAACGCTCGATGATTCGCTCAACAACAGCACTAACAATGCATCCAAATCAACCGCCGGAACACCTTCGGTAAATAGTTTCCGTTTTAAACAATTCGCTGTTCAGCATTTCCAAAGCACTATGAAAGTGGGCACCGATGCTGTTTTGTTAGGTGCTTGGGCAGAAATTGAAAATGCAGAAAAAATACTTGATATCGGAACCGGTTGTGGCATCATTGCCTTGATGCTTGCCCAGCGTTCCATGGCAAAAATTGATGCTATAGAAGTGGATAACGCTTCCTGTGAAGAAGCCCGATTGAATTTTGCGAATTCTCCCTGGTCCGACAGACTTTATTTGATAAACAAAAGCATACAGGAATATGCAACATCCGGTGATCCGGTTTATGATGTCATTGTTTCCAATCCGCCTTTTTTTATTAATTCTCTTAAATCGGCTGTGGCAAGCCGTAACCTTGCCCGGCATAACGATACCATGAACTCTGCAGAACTCATTGCCGCCATTAAAAAATTACTGAAGCCCAAAGGCAAATTCAGCCTTATTCTTCCGGTGAATGAAAGCATGCTTTTTACTAAGGAAGCCGCTGAAAAAGGATTATATTGTTATGCGTCATTGCTGGTGCGTCCCAAACAAAACCTGTTACCCAACAGGGTATTGATGAAGTTTGGATTTCAGGACGTTCATTCAATAACCAACGAAATGAGCATACGTAAACCCACTGCCGAATTTACAGATGACTACCGTAAATTAACCCGTGATTTTTACCTTAGCTTTTAACTTTTTCCCTTTGTAAAATCAGCGGCAAAGCTGAGCTATAATCTTTCTATGCCGGGGAAATTGTGTTTGTAAGTCTTCTTTTTTACCGGCTTCAAAATCCCTGAAATCGAATCCTGGAGCTACCGTGCAGCCAACAAGTGTAAACGTACCCGGAGATTTAACTTTGGCAGCAAACCAGTTTCCTTTAGGAACAACCTGCTGAGGAAATTCATCCTTCCATGAATTATTGCCAAGCAAAGATTCTGATAAATTGCCTTGAGCATCTATCATATAAATTGTCAGGGGGTCTCCGGCATAAAAATGCCAGATTTCATCAGATTTAATGCGGTGAAAAGCTGAAAAATCGGACGATTCGAGCAAATAGTAAATAGCTGTTGAGATGTTACGATCGCCCTGAAATCCTTGTGGCAGATTCTCCGCTTTAATCATTTCTTCCGAACGGTATGGCTCATTGAACCATCCTCCTTCAGGATGAGGTTGCAAATTAAGGTATTCTATCCATCTGTTCATAAGCAATGATTTTTAATGCAAAAATAATAATTATTGCTTATTCTTAACGTTTTCCAGTTTTTCATTAAAAATATAAATCAGACGAAAACTGATATAGTTGTTGTATTGCTTGCGTTCCCAGGTACGCGTCCCGTCAACATTCGTAAATTCTCGTTTACGGATTTCGGGTATGGAATAGGAATAGCGTAGGTTGAATTTTAATTTCTGATAGACTCTTATCCGGAGATCGAACAGCCAATCAATATCGTTACGTTTATAGGGACCGCTCAAATCGGTAGCTGTTCGCCGGCCATGTTCCCATTCTTTAACTCCAACAAGTCTTCCCCACGAAAAACCTGTGCCTACGGTCATGGTATTGCGATCTTCATAATGAATTAAAACCGGAATTTCCACATAGTTTAGCTTTAAATCATAAGCACCTGTAATTTTTTCACCCAGCAGCGAAGAAGAATCACTGTATTGTTTTTTTTGATGACTTCCTTTCTGATTGAAAATGGTTTCAAGGCTAACTGACCATTTACTGGTAAGCGGTATGATGGCTGATGGTCCGCCGACAAATCCAAACTTCTTGAATCCATACACTTCATCGCCATCTACCTGCGAGAGATTAAAACCTGCAATCAGGGCGCCTTTGATACGCTGGGCATGTGCTGTATTTACCATCACTACCAGCATACCCGCCAAAAACAATTTAAATAATATTCTAAATTTCATTAAACTTTGTATTAAATAATTTTATCTATCAGCTCAGAACTGTTCAAATTTCCAACGATATATCCAGCAACAATCAACAATCAACTAACAACTATCAGCAATCAACTGTTACCCTTCCTTCATCGAAAGCTGAATCCGTTTTCGTTGTATATCCACTTCAAGTACTTTAACCATCACTTTTTGATTAAGCTTAACCACTTCCGCAGGGTCTTTTACGTATCTGTCGGCCAACTGGCTAACGTGTACCAGCCCATCCTGATGAACGCCTATATCTATAAACGCTCCAAAGTTGGTAATATTGGTTACTATCCCTGGTAAAATCATTCCGGCTTTAACATCTTCGATTGAATGTATGCCTTTTTCAAATTCAAAGAAGTCGAACTTAACACGGGGATCGCGGCCTGGCTTGGCTAATTCATTCATAATATCGGTAAGCGTAGGCATACCGACCGTGGACGTAATAAATTCTTTCAGGTTTATTTTTTTACGTAAATCTTCCTTTTCCATCAGGTCGGTAATACCTGCACCGGCTTTTTCGGCCATTTTATAAACCAAAGCATAACTTTCGGGATGGACAGCACTGCGATCGAGTGGATTGACGGCATCACGTATCCTAAGGAATCCGGCAGCTTGTTCAAAAGCTTTATCACCGAAGCGGGGAACCTTTTTTAATTCTTCACGCGAGTTGAAAGGGCCGTTTTTAGAACGGTAATCCACAATATTTTTTGCCAGCGAATCGCCAAGTCCCGAAACATGTGAAAGCAGTTGCCGGCTTGCCGTGTTCACTTCAACGCCTACCGTGTTCACACAACTCACCACTACATCCTCGAGGCTTTTCTGCAACATTTTCTGATCCACATCGTGCTGATATTGTCCCACACCTATGGATTTAGGATCGATTTTGACTAATTCGGCCAGCGGATCCATCAGTCGTCGTCCGATGGAAACCGAGCCGCGGACGGTAATATCGTAATCGGGAAACTCTTCGCGGGCTACCGGGGATGCGGAATATATCGAGGCTCCGCTTTCGTTCACCATGATAGCCATAATTTCGGTATCGAAGGGGATATGACGGATAAAGTTTTCGGTTTCCCTTCCGGCGGTACCATTGCCAATAGCGATAGCTTCTATCTTGTATGCTTTTACCAGTGTCTGAATTTTATGGCTCGCCTGTTTTACTTCGCTCTGTGGCGGATGAGGATAGATGGTTTCGTTATGCAACAACGTTCCTTGCCTGTCGAGACAAACCACTTTACATCCGGTGCGGTAACCTGGGTCGATGGCCAATACGTTTTTCTGTCCCAAAGGAGGCGACAGCAAAAGCTGACGCAGATTTTCGGCAAATACACGTATGGCTTCACCATCGGCTTTTTCTTTGGCCCATTGCCGCATTTCCGTCTCCATCGAAGGCTGAAGCAAACGTTTATATCCATCTTTTATGGCAATTTTTACTTGTGTTGAACATTCATTATCCTCCTTGATAAAAATCTTGTCGAGGATTTCAATGGCTTGTTCCTCATCGGGGGTGATGGCGATTTTGAGTATGCCTTCATTTTCGCCGCGCAGCATAGCCAGGATACGGTGGGAGGGGGCTTTGCTCAGGGGTTCTTCCCATTTGAACCAGCTTTCGTATTTTACCCCTTCCATATCTTTGCCTTTGGACACCTTAGAATAAATCCGGGCATCCTTAGTAAAAAAATTACGCATACGCCGACGGCTGATGGTGCTTTCGTTTACCCATTCGGCAATAATATCGCGCGCTCCGGCTATGGCTTCTTCTGCCGAGGCAACCTGTTTTTCATCACTTATAAATTGGAAAGCCTTTGTTTCAAGATCGATGGGGCGTTGAGCCATGATAATTTTTGCCAGGGGTTCCAGCCCTTTGGCAATGGCAATGGTTGCCCGTGTTTTCCGTTTGGGACGATAGGGAAGATAAATATCTTCAAGTTCCGATAACGTTTGGGCTTCATTAATTTGCTTCTCTATTTCCGAAGTGAGTTTACCCTGTTCGCGTATAGACTGAAGCACCGTTTCACGACGCTTATCCAGTTCGCGCAATTGTTCCATACGATCGCGAATCCGGGAAATCTGCACTTCATCCAGGCTGTCGGTAGCCTCTTTACGATAACGCGCAATGAAGGGAACCGTAGCTCCTTCGTCGAGCAGATACACAGTGCTTTGCACCTGCGATTCATTAATTTCCAGTTCGGAAGCAATCTTTTGAAAATGGGATAATGGCATAATCTCGGTTTATCAGAATGGCAACAAAAGTATAAAAAAGATGGCAAGATACATATCCTTACGGTAAACAATATTGCATGAGATTCAAAAAAATATTCCTTCAGGATAAAGGTTGTTTTTTAAACCGGTTAGCGAAGAAGAGTTATCTTTTACCCATCCTGTGGTTTTGGGGTGTTTCTATTTTTTTATTTACCTGAATTTTTCGCTTCAAATGGTTACACCGCTAAAATTGCCTGTTTCTATAAAGTTTATGTATTTATAACTAAAATAAATGTATTTGTGATAAAAATTCCTTATCGAATTTCAATATTTTCGCATAATACACTGAATATCTTAACAAAGATACCAAATAAATAGACGAAAGTCTGAGACTTTTACCTAATAGTTTGAGAGTTTTAGGTAATAGTTTGAGAGTTTTAGGTAAAAGTAAGGAACTTTTAGGTAAAAGTGAGAGAGTTTTAGATAAAAGTACGAGACTTTTAGGTAAAAGTGAGAGACCTTTAGGTAAAAGTATGGGACTTTTAGGTAAAGATACGGGACTTTTGTGTAAAGATGAGAGACTTTTAGATAAAAGTATGAAACATTAAGGTAAAGAAGTTTAACAAACAGTTTATTTTGTATTAATAGGGCTATTTTATTATGAATATCGAGAATAAAGTCAGTAAATGAATGGCGCTACCGGGATGAAGAAGGCAGGGTAGCTAAGGAAAAGCGTTGCAAAAGAGAAAAGAAATTATATTTGATAGTCTCTTTATTGTACATTTGTAAAATATAAAAATCAGATTCTGATAAAGGAATAATCGTTATAATGGGAATTTTACAATTGTTATTGCATTTTTAAAATTAGATGAAGCCATGACAAAAAATCAAACGTTTTTTTTATTAATATTTATACTGACTTTTTTTTCGTGTAACGACCAAAAATATAATAAAAATAAATGGATTAATGACGATCCCTCATTTTACCGTGTTCGCAGGAATATGGTTAATGATATTATTGACAGTAAAATGTTGGATAATAAATTCACAAATGATGTTATAACTTTAATAGGTAAACCTAACTGGACTGACACGACCAATACTGGTAAAACAAAAAAAATGAACTATACTGTCCAGATATCTTATGGCTTTGATATTGACCCAAAATTTTGCAAGACTCTGGAATTAGAAGTTGATACTACCAATAATAAAATTAAGAGCATTATGCTAAACAAAGAGAACGATAGAAGAAGTTTTATCGAGAAATTTTTAACTAATTAAATGATTAAAAGACTTAATAAAATGCTATATAACGTTGCCTTACTTTAATGGGTTGCGGCTGGCATGTTATAATTGTATACTTTAAAAATATTATTTCGACGGACATATCCGTCAACACAAGCAATGTATGATCGTTGGGTGTTATTTATAAAAATATGTTACCAGATTACGAAATAGTTTTAGGCGGGGGAATTGGGAAAATTCTTTTCGGGATAACAAAGGAAGAACTTGTCGAAATTCTTGGCATTGCTGATGAAATTGAAAAGCCGGATGATGTAAAAGGATTAAACTGGAAAGTCTATAATTACGATTCTATTGGTTGTTCATTTTCTTTTAACTCGGATTTTGAGGAAAGGCGTACTGAAATATCAATTGAAAACGGGTATTTCCATATTCATAATTTAATCAGGGTTGCTTTAAAAAAGGAAGAATTACTTAAGTTGGGATCGAAGCTAAAACTTGGTAAAAAAGTTATTGAAGATCTAAGAAGCGAGGAATATCCTGCTCGCGAACTAATTTCCTATGCTCAGTCGGGTTTAGATTTTTATTTAGATGACAAAATCATTTCCGCCATCCGGATTTCGCCGCTTTACAGTAAGGAAGGTTTTGTTATTTGGTCCAATAATCCATAGCCAAATGCAAACGCATTTCTAATTAATCGTAAAGATGCTCTCCGAAGATTTTTTATCAGATAATGATTAAGCGGCTAATAACTTCTTGTTTGTCATTCAGGGAAAGCTTTATCAGATAAAATCCTTTTTGTATTCCTTCTATTGGGTAGCCATTGTCGGAAGGAAGAAATTTTTTCACCAGTTTTCCCTGCAGATTAAATACTTCCACCGTAGAATAGGGCAGACTATAGCAAACAAAAAATTTATTCAGCGCAGGATTGGGGTAAAGATACATTCCCTTTTCGGCAGGTAGTTCTCCAATTTCGTTATTCTTTTGATACTCGCAGGCTCCGATATCTACCCGGTTGTCCGAAAGCCTGGGTTGGGAAAAGAAATCTGTTTCATTATCTGAAAGTATAAAAGCATTGTCGCCGGTATTGATACATGGACTGTTATCTCTTAGATGAAAATCGGGAGTAAGAATGCTTTCGTAACGCAACAAAGGATTAGCATAAAATGAATGCTGATCAAAGCCGGTAGTATCACGATAAGTCTGGAAAGATTGCAGCGTCTGTCCGCGCCAGTTAACCGTTGCAGCCAAAGGATTATTGGCAAAAGAATACCAGCAGTTGTAGTCGAAATGATTATCCGTTTGGGGATTGATAGGATCAAAGGTTAAGAAGACATTATTGGCAGAAGCATAGACAATGTTATTGGTAAAGTTGCAATGTGAAGCTTTGGGCATATAAAACTCACCCATATTGGAACTCCCGGAATTATTTTTGTATAGCGTGTTATTAGAAATGGTAGTATAAAGCACTTGTCCGGTGGTATTGGGATCGTAACCGCCCACACCTATTCCCCAATCGAGGTTATCGAAGACGATATTATCGCGAATGATACAACTATCTACAATGCCGTCGTTTTCACATCCGATCTCGATGCCTACACCATTATGATAGGAACTGTTACGTTCGATAAGTACTTTGCGTCCGCCATCCACATAAATGCCAGCGCTGGTAGCAGCTCTCGAAATGTTGTAAAAGCAACTATTTTCAACAATCTGTACATTACGTGCATGATCGAGGGAAGCCGTAGAACAGGCACCATAGGTTCCGGCTATGTCAATACCGATATTTGTATTATCATGGATGCGATTATGCGAAAGAATGGCTCCGTCCACATTCCCGTTCAGGGTAAGATTTTCGCTGTACCCGGTAATATTATTATAAATTTCACAACTATCCACCCGGATGTTGGTAATAGCATTGCCAGTTTCAAGCCCCGTTCCATAAAAAAGAAAGGGATTGGTATTATTGCCAGGTCCGGGGATGATATTAAAATCGTTAGTCCAGTTGATGCCAGTAACAGTAAGCTTTTTGAAGCTAATATCGGTTACACTTCCGGTGGGAGAGGCTTCCACCAATATTCCCATTCCGAAATTCTGTAAAAGATTTTGAACAATTAAATTTTGTAAGCAGACATGGCTTTGATCAATGATGCTTATCATACAATTTCCCGTAAGACCTGTACCATCAATAACAACCGTATCTCCAGGTATGGCAGTAAAAAGGATGGGATTACCGGGAGTTCCGCTGACATTAAGGCTGAGTTGCTCATGATAGATGCCTTTGCTAATGATAACGGTACTGCCAGGTGTTGCCAGGTCAAAAGATTTTTGGATCGTTTTCCAGGCATTAGCCGGACTGAGCCCATTATTGGAATCATTACCTGTAGATACATTTACATAATAAAACATCTGAGCCTGGATGGGGAAAAAAAATCCCATCAGAAGGAAAAACAGAAAAAAGGATTTTAAAGATTTTGTCATCACGCAAACCTTTCGTATTGTTATTTTTTTGCAAATATATTTTATATTTTATTTCGGAATTAAGACATTTAATAAATAGAGTGATTAAATGGAAAAAATAATATTGGATAATTTGGATATATAAAATACATTGTATATTTACAGGTATTAATATCTGTTTGTAATAAACAACCGTTATAATGTATGTTATGTGTTCATTATGGCAATAGGATAAAAAATCATTTCAAAATATAATAATAAATAATAATTAAAAATACGACAAAATGAAAAGAATTTTACTCACATTGGTTTTATTAATTATCTGTTTTTCATTTATTTTTGGGCAAAATCACACTGACTCTATTAGAATGGAAAAAACATTTGGAGGCTATCAATTTTATCAAGGGAACAATAGATTAAAAATGTCGCAACTTGTAAAAATAATGCAACCAAATGAACAGGCTTATAAGGAAATTAAAGCTGCACAATCTACTAATACTATAGCTTCAGTTATTGGTGGAATAGGTGGGTTTATGGTTGGTTGGACATTAGGTACTGCAGCTGGAGGGGGAGAACCGATTTGGGCTATGGCTGGAGTTGGAGCTGGGCTGATTGCTGTTGCAATTCCAATTAGTCATAAATTTAACAAACAAGCTAAAACAGCTGTGAATACATTCAATGGAGGATTAAAAACAAGTTCACTTTTAAACAAAACTGAATTGGAATTTGTCTGTACAGAAAATGGAATTGGGCTTGTTTTGAAATTCTGATACATACTTTGTAATAAGGATTAATAAAAGAGGCTTATTGATAACTCTGGATATCCTTGCGGACGCTGTTATGTTTTTAGTTTGCTTTTGCCCAAAGGTAATGATCGGCTATGACTAAGGCAGCCATGGCTTCCACCACAGGAACAGCCCTGGGTACCACACATACATCATGTCTTCCCTGTGGGTTTATTTCTATCGGCTTGCCTTCACGGCTCATCATTTGCTGAGGTTGCATCAGGGTAGCCACCGGTTTAAAGGCCACACGGAAATAAATGTCTTCGCCATTGGAAATGCCGCCCTGTATTCCGCCCGAAAAGTTGGTTGAGGTAGCTATCTTGTCATGTTTGTATATCCAGGGGTCGTTATGTTCCGAACCTTTCATCGAGACGCCGGCAAAACCTGAACCATAATCAAATCCTTTAGCGGCAGGAATGCTAAGCATGGCTTTGGCTAAGTTTGCCTGAAGTTTATCAAATACCGGTTCGCCCAATCCCGAAGGGACATTGCGGATGATGCAGGTAATCACTCCACCTGTTGTATCGCCTGTTTTCCTCAGATTGGTAAGGTAATCCATCATCTCTGCAGAAACTTTTTCATCGGGACAACGCACAGGATTTTGCTCTGTTTTGCTTAAATCCAAAGCAGTATAAGGTTGGGAAAGGACGATCTTTCCGATCTGGCTGACATAAGCATTAATGGTAATGCCTGTTTGTTTTAAAAATAATTTAGCGATGGCTCCTCCGGCAACGCGAGCCAGTGTTTCGCGGGCAGAAGCTCTTCCCCCGCCACGATAATCGTACATGCCATACTTCTGATCATAAGCAAATCCGGCATGCGACGGACGGAAAACATCTTTCATTTCATCATAATCGGTCGGATGCTGATCATGATTTTGTACCCAAAAAGCGATGGGAGCACCAGTGGTTTTACCTTCAAAAATACCGGAAACGATTTGCAGCTCATCTTTTTCATTCCGTAGAGAAACTACATCCGATTGTCCGGGACGGCGCCGGTTAAGTTCATTCTGGATAAAATCCATATCCAAAAACAAACCGGCGGGACAGCCGTCGAGGATTCCCCCGACGGCTATCCCGTGCGATTCGCCAAAAGTAGTAAGCGTCAAAATATGTCCTAATGCATTACCTGCCATTAGATTTTTTTATTTGCTTTTATCCGGATCCTGAGGGATTGGAGGTAATGGTTTATAATTTTTTAATTCATCTTTGATGACTTCAATAGCTTTGTCAAGCTGTTGGTCAACGCCTTGATATTCGATGGCTGGATCATTATCCACTACAATATCCGGATCAACGCCATGTCCTTCGATAATCCATTGGCTTTCGTCGGCTGAATAGGTGCCAAATTCAGGCTTATTCAGGCTGGTTCCGTCAACAAAAGGAAGACTGCCACGGATGCCGGTAACACCACCCCAGGTACGGACGCCGATAACTTTTCCTAATTTGTGTTTTTTGAAACCATAAGGGAACAAATCGCCATCAGAAGCCGAATATTGATTGACGAGTAATACTTTGGGGCCTAACATCATTTCATGTGGCGTATGACTTACGGAAGTAACATTACGGGCTACATTGGAGCGTGTAAGCTGACGGCTCAGACGCTCAATAATCATAGGCGAAACATTACCGCCTCCATTACCGCGGTCGTCAATAATCAGTGCTTTTTTATTCAGTTGGGGATAGAAATATTTGACAAATTCGTTTAAGCCTTCCACACCCATATCGGGGATGTGAATGTACCCAACTTCGCCGTTGGTAGCATCGCTAACTTTTTTAATGTTATTCTGAACCCAGTTGTAATAATACAAATCAGATTCTTTGCTGATAGGCAATACTAAGGCTTTATGACTTCCTTTTTCTTCAGGAACTTTGTTGATTGTAAGTTCCACCTGTTTTCCGGCAGTGTTTACCAATTGAGCATAAATATCGTTCATCTCTTTGGTCGAAGCGCCATTGATAGCAATAATATAATCGCCTTCGTTGGCATCAACGCCCATTTCGGTAAGCGGCGACCGAAGATCATTGTTCCAGTTGGCCCCTTTAAGTATTTTATCAATTTTATAATAACCGGAAGCATCGCGGCTGAGTTTAGCACCTAAAAGTCCGGTACTGATGCGTTCGGGCATAGGACGGTCGCCACCGCCAACATAAGCATGACCGATATTTAGTTCGCCAATCAACTCGCCAATCAGGTAATTCAAATCATGACGGTTATTTACGTAAGGCAACAGCACGGCATATTTATCGTGCATGGCTTTCCAGTCGACTCCGTGCATAGTGGGACGATAGAAAAAATCGCGCATTTGTCGCCAGGCTTCGTTATAAATTTGGTTCCATTCCTCGCGGTTGTTCACCCATATCTTCATGTCGCTGAGTTTTACGGCATCTTTCAGGGCAACAGGCGTTGAGGGCAAATCAATCACATAATAGCTTTGATTTTTGCGGATCATCATTTTTTTATTGTTTGCCGAAACGGTAAAACTCATGTCTTTACCCAATTCAGTTTCTTTTTTCTCCTTCAGGTCGAACATCTTAAAAGTCATTCCATCGTCGCCCTGTTTCATTTCGTTGTAATATACTTTATCGTTATTACCATAGATGTTCCAGTAATTGGAAGCATCAATAGGCAGCGAAACGATGCGATCCTTCAGTCCGTCGATGTCAATTTTAACATCTGAAACATTAGCTGAGGCAGATTTTTCTTTTTTATCCTTATTGCCTTTTTTATCGTTTTTTACGTTGTTTTCGGTATTTGCTTCGTTTTTGGTTTTATTCTCATCTATTTTTACTTCGTTATTTTCGGGAGCAAAAGGCGAAGGCGTTGTTTTAGCCAGAGTTGCTAAGTATACCTTGCTCATGTTAATATACGCATGGTTCCATTCGGTCTGACTATAGATTGGATTAAAATCGCGCTGGGAAACAAACAGCAGATATTTCCCGTCGGCGCTGAAAGCCGGACTGTCGGAGCCGTACCATTCGTCGGTAACATCTGTCTTGGTTTTTGACGAAAGTTCGTAAAGAATAATTTTCGACATGTCGTTTGTTTGGGGAGCAGTATACACTATCCATTTGCTATCGGGCGACCAGTTGAAACTATTGAATTCCCAAATGGTGGATTTGTCAACTAGTGTTACGGCTTTGCTGTCAATGTCTACGTATTGGAGACGAAGCATTTTGTCATTAAAAAGTATTTTTTTGCTGTCGGGCGACCAAAGGAATCCAAATTTATATGTGTCGGCGCCGGAAGTGATTTGAACAGGTTGTTCGCTGCCGTCTTGTTTCTGAATATATATTTCATATTCTCCATTTTTATCCGAGAGATAAGCTATCCATTTGCCGTCGGGCGACCAGGAAGCGTCGCGGTCGTGTGCACCGGAACTTTGAGTAATATTGCGGGTAATCCCTTCTTTATAGGGCACGGTAAAAATATCGCCACGGGCACTCATTACCAGGCGGTTTCCGTCGGGTGAAATATCGGCACTGTTGATAAATTTGGAAGCATCTTTCAGCTTGTCTCTTCCGGTAATAAAATCATCTTCAATCTGAATGCTTAATTTGGTAACTTTTTGGGTGGTAAAATTGAATACCGAAAGGTATCCTGCGTTTTCGAAAATGATGCCATTGTCGCCAAGGGAAGGAAATTTAATGTCATAATCGGTATAATTGGTCAGTTTACGTGTCGTACCCGATTTTGTGTTGTATACAAAAAGATTCATGATACGGTCGCGGTCGGAACAGAAATAAATATCGTCGCCATGCCACATTGGGAAAATATCCTGATTGTCGTTACTGGTGATGTCTGTAACTTTTTTTGTATCGAAATCATAAACCCGGATATCATCAGCCATACCACCTTTGTAATATTTCCAGGTGCGGAATTCACGGAAAACGCGGTTGAATGCTAATTTTTTGCCATCAGGTGAATAGGAACAAAAACCGCCGGTCGATAATGGAAGTTCTTTGGATAGTCCCCCATCAACCGGAACCATGAAAAGTTGTCCTACAAAGTCGTCCCAGGATTGTTTCCGCGAACGGTAAATAATGTTTTTGCCATCGTTGGTCCAAGCCATCACAATATTATTGGGACCCATACGATCGGAAATATCGTCCCTGCCTAAGGTTGCCGTAAAAGTTAAACGTTTGGGCGTACCGCCTTCGGCAGGCATCACATACACTTCGGTATTGCCATCATACTGTGCCGTGAATGCGATATATTTTCCGTCGGGCGAAAAATGGGCAAACATTTCATAACCGATGTCGTTGGTCAACTTACGGGCTAATCCGCCATTGAGACTTACCGTATATAAATCGCCGGCATAGGAAAAAACAACCTGATTGCCGTGCATGGTCGGAAAGCGTAAAAGCCGGGATTCTTCCTGCGAAAAAATATTTCCGGCTAAAAAAAACGCTACGAAAAGAAATAAAATTTTTTTCATATTCTGATGAATTTTGAAATACAATTAATTAAAATTTAGAATAATGTACAAAAATATAAATTGTAGTAAAAAAGAGCGTAAAATTAGTTAGATAAATGAGTAAAGCGTAATTTTGTCCAAATTTTTTCAGTCAAAAATTGATTGCTAAATGGTCCAAGAATTTATTTCCGGTGATTCACAGCTTTTTACATGGGTAATCCTGCCTTTGTTAATTTTCTTTGCCCGCATTGCCGATCAGAGTATAGGTACGATGCGGCTTATTTTCCTGTCGAAAGGCTATAAGTATATTGCTCCTTTTCTCGGTTTTTTTGAAGTAATCATCTGGTTACTTGCCATTGGGCAGATTATGGAACATCTTGATAATTTTATGTGTTACATTGCCTATGGGCTGGGGTTTGCCATGGGAAATTTTATAGGAATCACGCTCGAAGAACGCATTTCGATAGGTAACGTCATTATCAGAGTGATTACCGGCACTGAAACCATAACCTTGGTCGAACATTTGCGTTCGCTCAATTTTGGAACAACGGTAACTGATGCCGCGGGAAGTAAAGGCCCGGTAAAAATATTGTTTACAATAATTAAAAGAAAGGATGTGCAAGAGGTGATAAAGATTATTCAGCAGCATAACCCTCATGCTTTTTATACCATTGAAGATGTGAAAGCACTTAACGAAGGAATTTTTCGTTCTACCAAACGAAAGACGATTTTTGATTCGTTCTCGTTTAAACTTAAAAAGGCAAAATAATAAAACAGATAATCTTTAGGAGTAGTACTTCATTCATTCTATCGTCATCAAATCTAAAATTAAAGGGTATGCTAATAAAAATAACTTTCGACGGCAACAAAAAAATAAATGCCAATATCAACGGTCATGTAGTAAAGACAGACCAACCAGTGCATCAGGGTGGCGAAGGAACGGCTCCTTCTCCTTTTGAAGTCTTTTTGGCTTCGCTGGGAACCTGTGCGGGAATTTACGTAAAGTCGTTCTGCGATCAGCGGGATATCCCAACAACAGACATGTACCTTACCCAGGAAGTAGAATACAACAAAGATCGCAAATTGCTGGAAAAAGTGAGCATTTATATTCATGTGCCTTCTCAGTTTCCTGAAAAATATGATGCCGCCATGATTCATACAGCCAGCTTATGTTTAGTAAAGCGCCATCTGAAAGAAGATATTAAATTAGACGTTTCCGTCAGAAGGGATTCGTAAATTATTATTTCCAAGATTATTAATCAACCAATAACAAACATATTACATCATGTCGAAAAAAGAAAAATTAGGTTTTAATTCAAAATTAGTCCACGGTGGCGGATTCGAAGATTCATTAGGAAGCGCCGTAGTTCCCATTTACCAAACGTCCACCTTTGCATTTAAGAGTGCCGAACATGGAGCAAGCTGCTTTCTGGGTGAAGATGATGGATATATCTATACCCGTATCGGAAATCCAACCATCAATGCTCTTGAAAATTCTATTGCAGAACTTGAAAACGGCTATCGCGGAATCTGTGTGAGTTCGGGTATGGCAGCTGTAAACACGGTTTATATGGCTATGCTCAATAAAGGCGACCATATGATAAGTTCAGCCGCTGTTTATGGCCCTTCGCGCGGAGTGATGGAACAACATTGGAGCCGCTTTGGTGTGGAATCCACTTACGTAAATACGGCCAACATTGGTGAAATAGAGAAAGCCATTCGCCCAAATACCAAGCTTATATACATCGAATCGCCTGCCAATCCTACGATGGATATGACAGATCTGGAAGCCGTGGTAAAACTCGCTAAAAAACACGGGCTTGTTACGGTAGTTGATAATACGTTTTGCAGTCCGTATCTTCAGCGTCCGCTTGATTTTGGTATCGATATTGTTCTGCATTCCATGACCAAATTCCTTAACGGACATGCCGATATTGTAGCCGGAATCGTTGTAGCTAAAGATAAAGATTTGTACAACAAACTGCGGGCTATGATGGTGAACCTTGGCTGCAACATGGATCCCCACCAGGCATTTTTGGTACATCGTGGACTAAAAACCCTTAGCATACGCATCGATCGTGCCCAGGCTAATGCACAGAAAATAGCTGAATTTCTTGAAAAACATCCGAAAGTGGAATGGGTGAGATATCCCGGACTGAAATCATATCCGTATTACGATTTGGCAAAGAAACAGATGCATGGCTCCGGCTCAATGATTAGTTTTGAATTAAAAGGCGGCGTGGAAGCCGGAAAAATTTTGATGAATAATGTAAAGGTAGCACTTTTAGCCGTATCTTTGGGAGGTGTGGAAACCCTCGTTGAACATCCTGCTTCGATGACTCATTCCAAGGTATCGCACGAAGCTAAACTCAAAGCCGGAATTACCGATGGCTTAGTTAGATATTCGGTGGGTATTGAAGATGTGGACGATTTGATTTGGGATTTAGACCAGGCATTACAAAAAATTTAAAAATTATCCTTTTGCATGAACCAGTTTAAAATTATATATTGTAAGCTTTTTTGTGCAGTTTTATTGATTGTATTTACCCTTACCGCTTCCGCTCAGAAGGTTGCCCTTGTATTGAGCGGAGGTGGTGCCAAGGGTGTAACGCACATTGGCGTACTCAAAGCGTTGGAGGAACAGGGTATTCCTATTGATTATATTGCCGGTACTTCCATGGGAGCCATTATCGGCGGTTTGTATGCCAGCGGCTATTCTCCCGATGAAATTCAAAAACTGATTAACTCACCCGATTTCCCGTATTGGGTTACCGGTAAAGTAGACAGCCGTTATACGTATTATTTCAAAAAATCGAGAGCCAACCCTTCATGGATAAATTTTAAATTTCGGCTCGATTCCATCTTTGAGACCAAACTTCCTACCAACATCGTTTCGCCTATTAATATGGATTTTGCATTTATGGAAATCTTTTCTTCGGCGAGTGCAGCTTCAGATTATAATTTCGACAGCTTGTATATCCCTTTCCGTTGTGTGGCTTCCGATATTGTATCCAACAAAGAAGTAGCTTTCCGAAAAGGAGATGTAGGCAAAGCCATCAGAGCTTCCATGACCTTTCCTTTTTATTTCAAACCTATACGCATTGATGGTAAATTGCTTTTCGACGGAGGTATGTATAATAATTTCCCGTCCAATGTGGTTTTACAGGATTTCAATCCCGACATCATTATCGGAAGCAAGGCTGCATCCAACTATGAGCCTCCGAAAGAAGACGATGTTATTTCACAGATACAAACCATGCTGATGGAAAAAACAGATTACGACGTCATCTGTGAAAACGGAATACTGATTGAACCCAAGCTTAAAACCGTAAATGTTATTGATTTTAGTAATACCGAAGCTTTTATCGACAGCGGCTATGTGGCTGCCCTGAGGAAAATCCCCGAAATACGCCTGTTTGTTACGGATACCATTAGCATGGAAGCCCGGAACAAGCAACGCCTGGCTTTCAATAGCAAAAAAAAGCCATTGATAATAGAAAACCTACAGATTAACGGATTAAATAAAAACCAGGAAATATACGTTAAAAGGCAACTGCTGCATAAATCGCATAATATTTCGCTTGCCGAGCTGAAACCCGAATACTTTAAATTATTAGCCGACGATAAAATTGACTATGTCTACCCATCGTTGCAATACGACAAGCTTACCAACTTTTACATCCTGAATCTCGATGTTAAGAAAGATAAAAATTTCAGTCTGCAATATGGAGGACAGGTATCATCGAGTCCCGTAAGTGAAGCTTTTATCGAACTTCAGTACAAATATCTGGGGCAACATGCCACCAGCATTTTTACCAACACCTACATTGGCCGGTTTTATAATTCCGTTCAGTTACGATCGCGCCTTGATTATCCCATGAAGCTCCCTTTTTACATCGAAGCCGACCTGACATACAATCAATGGAATTTCTTTAAAACGAGTAATTATTTTTATGAGGATAAAACGCCTTCTTACCTTATTGAAAATGAAGAACACGCTCGTGTCAGCGTGGGAATTCCGGCTTCCCGTCAGGGAAAGCTGATTTTTGATGCAGCATACGGGCACATACGCGACGATTATTACCAGACCAATATATTCGCCCGTCGCGATACCGTTGATAAAACGTTTTTCGACTTTTTTACCAACGGAATTCTATTCGAGAAAAATAGTCTTAATCAAAAACAGTTTGCCAAAAGCGGCGGCTATTTTTCCGCATCCTTCCGTCAGATTCTGGGTGAAGAAAAAAATGTCCCAGGATCGACATCGCTTACCCACGACGAATCGGTTCATTACCATCGTTATTATCAGCTACGGATAAAATACGATAATTATTTCAAAAATATAAGAGAATTCAAGCTGGGGTTTTATTCCGAAATATGTCTGTCGAATCAGCGCCTGTTAAGCAACTATGTTTCCAGCCAATTAGCTGCTCCAGCCTTTCAGCCTGTACCCGAATGCAAATCGTTGTTTCAACCCAAATACCGTGCATTTAACTTTGGCGGAGTTGGACTTAAGATAATTTACAATATCTATAAAAATATCGATTACCGCCTCGAAGGTTATATGTTTCAACCCTACCAGGAAATTTTGCGCAATGAACAAAACTACAAAGCCTATTACGGACCTACCTTCGACAGACGTTATTTTATAGCATCCACTTCGGTGGTCTACAGCAGCCCCTTAGGTCCGTTAAGCGTCAGTTTCAATTATTACGACAGAAACTCAAAATCTTTTTCCTGCGTGGTCAGTTTCGGATACATCATTTTCAACTCCAAGGCAAACGAATAAATAATTGCTTTCAGGGGTATCAGAATGCCCGTATCATCATTGACTTAGGCAAAGGACAATACGGAAGGGGAGAAAGAAGTGAAGTCGTGATGTTTTTTAGTTTATAAGGTTTGTAAAGTTTATAAAGTTATAAGGTTTGTAAGGATGCACGAAGCGATTTGGGATTTGTAAAGCTGTAAAATTAAAAGGTTAGGAATTCGGTTAATTAACAATTTAACAATTTAACAATCCGGTAATTTAACTGATTCATGAAATGAAGCAGTGGCGCGGATAATGGGCACATTTATTAGATGAATAAGTGCGGCAGGATAGAAAACATCCAATTAAAATAAAACAACATGATAACAACGGACAATTTTCGAGTAACAAACAAAGATTTTTTTAAAATTTTGCTGGCTAATTTTTTTAGAAGGAATTGGTGGGTATTATTAATATTGGTAGTAATTATTTTGCTTATTGCCTTTCACAAAGAAAGAGATTCTTCGGAATTATTTATTATGGATTTTTTAATTGGAATTCTGATTGGGAAAACATTACAAATAAGGAGTTTCGCATATTCAAATAGCAATATGATATTGCTATTAAAAAGACATTTCGAAATCTTTGACGATAAAATCGTTGAGATAATAGAGGATGGAACAAACTTTACGATAAAAATTGAACATTTTATTAAGACATTCCAAACTAAAAAGTTCTATATCCTTTTCTATACGCAAGAACAATTTATTTTTATTTCCAAAGACTCGTTTAGGAGCAAACAGGATATGGAATGGTTTGAGAAAGAAATACTGTTGAAAAACAAAACAAAGCACGATCGCACAACAGCACCTATCCATAATGCATAGTTTTTATTTGAAATTTCAGCATACATTTGTGTCCTTAGACAACCGAACAGCAATCTAAACCAGGCAGAGCATGGTAAAAACTTGATGGGCTTGATATTTAAAGTTAAAAAGATAGAAATTTAACCAATTAACAATTCAACAGTTGAATAATCCGGCAATTTAACTGAAGCGGGAGCGCGGGATGCTCCTGCTGTTTATACGATGGCATAGGAATGATAAAATCGGCATTTTATGATATTTAGAAAATTATATATATTTGCTGTAGATAAAACATAACTAAATGTTGCAAGTTAACTGAAAACGGGATGCTTTATACGGGGTATAGTATATATAAATGAGCCATGTCTCATGCTAAAAAGTACCAACATCAAGAGTCTAATAACTTATTAACAGTAGAACTCCGAACCAATAATAATTAGTAAATTTGCGGAATAAAGAAATTTTAATGGAGATATTTACGGATATATATTTAGGCGATAGTAAGGATAAATTAAAGTTAATTCCTGAAAATTTTGTTGACTTGATTGTTACTTCTCCTCCTTATGCAGACCAAAGAAAAAATACTTATGGCGGTATTCATCCCGACAAATACGTTAAGTGGTTTTTACCAATATCTAAAGAGTTATTTAGAATATTAAAACCAACAGGTACATTCATTCTTAATATAAAGGAAAAAGTTGTTAACGGAGAACGAAGTACTTACGTAATGAAGCTGATTATAGCAATGCGTGAACAAGGCTGGTTTTGGACAGAAGAGTTTATATGGCATAAAAAAAATTCATATCCAGGAAAATGGCCAAATCGTTTTCGTGATTCATGGGAAAGACTTCTTCAATTTAACAAAGATAAGAAATTTTGTATGTATCAAGAAGAAGTAATGGTGCCAATGGGTGATTGGGCCAAAAACAGATTGAAAAATCTTTCTGAAACTGATAGAACACGTGACAACTCAAAAGTTGGTAGCGGATTTGGAAAAAATATTTCAAACTGGTTAGACAGAGACAAGGCATACCCAACTAATGTCCTTCATTTAGCAACAGAATGTAATAACAAGAATCATAGTGCCGCATTTCCAGAAGAATTACCCGAATGGTTTATAAAACTATTTACAAAAGAAAACGATATAGTTCTTGACCCTTTTATGGGTTCGGGAACAACATTAAGTGTAGCAAGCAGAATGAAACGCAATTCAATTGGTATAGACATCGTTCCCGAATATTATGAAATGGTAAGGGATCAACTCAATCCTGTTGAAAATTATTTATTTGAACCAAAAGAAAAGTATGGAAAATTTAAACCTTAAAGATGTATTGCAATACGTTGAGGAAAATATCGGGACATTTCACGAAAAACGTATTAAAAGCCTTGACAGCCTTATGCTATCAAAAGTTCTTAAACGAAAAAATCCATATTTATTCAAGGCAAAATATGTAATGACATCAGAGCAAATTATACGTGGAATTGTTGATGCACATATTTCATCAAGTGAAGAAGGGATTTTTGGTGATTGGTTAGAAGGTCTTGCAATATTTATCAATGGTAAAGTTTATGGTGGAGACAAATCTTCAGCCGATGGCATTGACTTAGAATTTGTAAATGATGATATTCATTACTTAGTTTCTATTAAGTCTGGGCCTAATTGGGGAAATAAAAGCCAAAAAGATAAAATGATAAGAGGCTGTAAAATAAACTGTGTCAAAGGGAATAAATAATTAAATTTGACACAAGAAATGGGAAAATGTAAATTTGATTTTGAGGCCTACAAGCAGGAAGCGAAAGAGAGGCTTCGCCGGGGAGAACCAGCCGGAGGCAAAGAAGGCATATTTCAACCTTTGTTAAAACAGATGTTGGAAGAGCTACTGGAAGCAGAAATGGACGAGCACATGGATGAGCAACAGCGATCAGTTGGCAATCGTCGTAATGGTAAAATAGGAAAGAGGGTCAAAAGCATCGAAGGGGAATTCGAGTTAAACACACCCCGGGATCGTAATTCAGATTTTGATCCAAAGGTAGTACCCAAGCGGCAAATCATCATCAACGAAGAGTTGGAAAACAAAGTGCTACGATTGTATAGTAAAGGGGTAAGTACCCGGGATATCTGTGAGCACATTGAAGAGATGTATGGGTTTACGCTCTCGCCAACAACCTTGAGCAACATTACCGACCGTGTTATTCCATTAATCAGAGAATGGCAGCAACGCCCGTTACAAAGCGTGTATTGCTTTGTATGGATGGACGCTATACACTACAAGGTGAAAGAAGATGGCAAAGTGTCTTCCCGTGCAGTATACAATATACTTGGAGTAGATAATAAAGGAATAAAAGATTTGCTTGGGATGTATGTAGCCGAAAGCGAAGGCTCCCGGTTTTGGTTACAGTTGTTAAATGATCTTAAAGCCCGGGGTGTTGAAGACATGCTTATTGTCAGTATAGACAATCTGAAAGGATTTGCCGAAGCTATTGAATTGGTATTTCCTAAAGCGGAAATACAATCCTGCATTGTTCATCAGATTAGAAACACACTAAAGTATGTTGCTTCTAAAGACAGTAGAGAGTTTATGAAAGATCTAAAAACAGTTTACCAGGCTATTACTAAAGAAGAAGCAGAATATAACCTGGATGTGGTAGAAGCGAAATGGGGAAAGAAGTATACGCCGGTTTTTACCTCCTGGCGTAACAATTGGGAACATCTGAGTAATTACTTTAAGTACCCCGAACCTATTCGCAGAATTATGTATACTACCAATACGATAGAAGGTTTTCACAGGCAAATACGTAAAGTAACCAAAACCAAAGGAGCTTTTACCAGCGATATGGCATTACTAAAACTTATTTACCTTGCAACCCAGAATATTGTAGAAAAGTGGACGGCACCTCTGCCAAACTGGGGCATAGTAGCATCGCAGCTGGATATTATCTTTGCAGAAAGAGCCAGAATAAACATAAATACAATTTGATATGGGTTTTTTAAGGCATTTTACTCCAGAATTATTATCCATTAAAAAAAGCGCTACATTTGCACATAGCACTTTTAGGATAATTATTCCGTCGGTCGGGTTTATCCCTTCACTGGTTGCTCCTCAGCAGAGCCAGTGTCCGTTTATCCCGACAAACAAAAGTACTGAAAATTTTTATGACACAGTTCGTTTTACACTCCCAATGATAATGGATTTTGCTGATGCAAAAAAACGACTTGCTACCAGTGGTCATAAATCTAATGTTATATGTGTTAACGGTTGTTGCTATGGAAGAGACAATACCCCGCACAAGTTTCCCAAAAAAGGAGTAGAGTACTTTAAATATTGTGGTCAAAGCTTTTGGGAGTTTATTTCAGGTGATAAAACACTTTATACAAATATTATTGAACCACTTGGACATAAAGCAAAAGAAAAGAATGACGATTTTATGACATCGTACTCTCAAATGATAAACAAATTTACCAAAGAGTTTGCAAATGAATTTTGTAAAGACAGTGGGGAAATTGATTGGTTGAAATTGGTTCGGTTTAATTCAGCAACAATTGAAACAAAAAAGAAAAAAGAAATCCCGAAAGTATAACAACGGCTATATTTCTATAGGATTGAAGTAAGTATGCAACAGTTCGCGTTCATCGTGTTTAGGTTGTACCCAGCTGTGCGGTCCCGAGTACTCGGGATGCAATTCTGCTCGAAACATAGCGGAAATTTATTTCCGCAATTACAATAAATTAAAGATATGCCGGCAGATTATCAAATAAATTCAACAATTCAACAATTGAACAACCCAACAATTTAACAATTTAACAATCCGGCAATTTAACTGAAGCGGGAGCGCAGGACGCTCCTGCTTTTTATACAATGATACAGGAAAGGTACAAATACAAAAATGAATTGGATTTTAATAATTATAGCAGGTTTGTTTGAAACAACCTTTGCCTTCTGTTTGGGAAAAGCAAAAGAAACCACAGGAAGCGAGATGTATTTATGGTATGCAGGCTTTTTGGTAGCACTTTGCATAAGTATGGGGCTTTTAATCAAAGTAACTCAAACTATACCAATTGGGACAGCTTATGCTGTTTGGACAGGAATAGGAGCTGTCGGGACAGTATTGGTCGGAATTTTTGTATTTAAAGAGCCGACAACATTTTTGCGTATATTTTTTCTTACTACTTTAATAATTTCAATTATTGGACTAAAAGTGGTATCACATTAAAATGGAAAACATTCTGATAGAAATACAATGATAAAAACATTGCCAGCTTCAAAAAAAGGCAGGCAAATGTTTTATGAAAACCCAACTGAGCCCGGCTGAGCGGTCCCGAGTACTCGGGATGCAATTCCGCTCTAAACAATCCGAACGAAGGAAGATGGAAAATACTGTGGCAATCCTGCTGAGGTAAAGCTACAATTCATCGGCAGGCAATTCCAGATCCATTTTTAACGAATCGATAGGCGCTGTGAGGGTATCGGCTTTCAAAAGCAGATTCTTTGCCGGGCCGGTTAACACAACATCGGGAACGAGCGACGACTGGTCGGCTTCGGTGATGTATTCCTTATGGAGCATTTTCTGCGACATCAGGTTATAAAAACCGCCAAGGAATTCCTTCAGGTGGCCATCCGTTTCGAAGGAATACATAAACCATTTGGGATGCGGGATAATGCTCGCCATATAGATGGCTTCGGCCAGAGTAAGCTGGGATGCATCTTTGCTGAAATAAAACTGCGATGCTTCCTGGGCACCGTAAATCATCGGGCCCCATTCAATGATGTTGAGGTAAACTTCAAGCATCCGATCCTTGGTGGATAAACCGTTGTTTTCGATAAGCCATACAATGAGAACTTCTTCCAGCTTACGCGAAATGGTTTTGTTACGTGTAAGAAACACATTTTTGACTAACTGCATGGAAATGGTACTTCCTCCGCGGGCAAATCGTTTTTGCTTGATATCGGCGACAATGGCATTTTTAAAGGCTTCGGGTAAGAACCCGCGATGGCCATAAAAAGCACCGTCTTCGGAAGTCATTACAGCATTTTTCAGATAAGGTGAAATCTGGTCGAGGGTACGGAAATTGGAATTTTCTGGTCCAACCATAAATGTTCTTACCGGAACTCCATGTTCATAAGCCGTATAACTGAAAGGTGCATTGAAAAACGAAAGGTTGGTTCTTCCGAAATGATCGATGTGAAACTTATGCCTGTCGAGCGACGATTCAAAGACGAGATTGTCGGGATGAGCAAAATCAACGATAAATTTCAGATGATAACTTAATTCGCCGGAAGTCTGTATGCCTTGCAGATTGGAGAATAACCCCTGAGGCAACGATTCAAATAAATTTTGAGATGGGAAATCGGGCTTGTTTATAATCAGTGTGATTTGTTTGCTCGGATGCGGACGGTATTTAAGGTAAGGATTAATATCGAGTTTATTAATGGTAGCCGTCGACAGGCTGTCCAGTTCAAAATAATCCTTTCCGATATTCACCCGGTAGTTGAGAGCAGCTTTAGCAAAAATAACTTTTTCGTTGGAAATGGCGGCATGCTGCACTTCGAGCCCTTTGATGGAAGCAAAACCATTAACAGAAAAAACGCCATGGCTGTATTGACTTTCGGCAAGGTTAAACTGAATGGTGTCGAAAGCCACATCGGCTTTCCATTTGTATTGCAGATAGGGAAGCACAACTTTTTGACGGCCCGGGCAATACCATTTGACCACAGCCGTCCGGTTGTAAGCGTCGAGCTTGCCGTCAACAATCCATCGCCAGCTTTGGTTCTCTTCTTTTACCACCACCCACGACTTAAAAGCACGGTCGGTAATGTTGAAATGATCGATATGCAACGATAAAACATGACCGTTTACGGAAGAAGATGCATTGAAATTGGTGATTTTTAGTTGCGAAGGTATTTTGTCAAAAATAGCATTGAAAAGCTGGTAGAATTTTTCGTTGTAATTGGGAATAGTATCCGATTCAACAGCATTTTGTTTCGATGTTTTTTTAAAAAGAAATGAATAGTTGTTTATGCTATCCTGTCGTATTAATGAAATATAGGTATCGGAAAGTTCAAGATTGCGTAGCCCTACCCGTCGCAGAAGCAATTTCCATAAATTGATGCGAGCGTGGATAAACCTGGTTTTGATTAATGTATCACCATTGACCGGTTTTAGAGAAAGTCCGTTTATTTCAAGTTGACTGATTCCTTTCAGCTTAATTTCTCCGATTCGCAGTTCGGCATTATATTTTTGATTAAAATTTGTTATTTTCTTATTTACATACGATTGTAAAATAGGGTTGCGAAAAAAATAAAGGGTAATTGCAACTACAGCAACGATTGCCAGAATGATAACAAACCATTTAAAAACCTTACGGCGATTAATCGTCAGGTAGATACGTTTTCCTGAAAGCCAGTTTTTCAAAATAAAGTAGAATTAAAAGCAAAAAAGTAAAAACGAATTTTGATCGAAAATGTTATGGCAGCTTATGGAATTACTTTCCTTACAGCATCAATTACCGTTCCATCAACCCATTTAATGATGGCAACAATTTCGTCGCTGAATTTGGGTTTTACAGGTTTTCCACAGATACGTTCCGCTTCATCCTTCAGTTCCTGTATGGTTCTGATTGGGAGATTGGTGTTTTTCATCTTATCAATCAAATCGGTACGAAGCGGATTGATGGCAATTCCACGTTCGGTAACAATTACATCCACCAACTGACCGGGGCCGCAAAGGGTGGTAACTTCGTCGATAATTACCGGGATACGGTCGCGAAACAGTGGAACGGGCAAAATAACACATTTGGCATGCAGGCAATTTTGCCAGCCTCCGATGCCATGCAACAAATATCCATCGCTATGTGAAACCACGTTACCGTTGAAATTAATGTCAACTTCTGTAGCGCCAAGTATCATAATATCTGTCATGGAATTATAATTTCCTTTGCAATGGTAATTGTAAGCATGCCATACCGATACATCGAGATGGTTAGGATTATCGCGGATGGAACGTATCGATTCCAAATCGAAAGACTGGGCGTCAAGAATGTAATCTAATACGCTATCTTCCAGCATTTTGACCAGATATTGGGTGCTGCCGCCAAAGGCAAAACGCGCTTTTTGTCCAAGAGCTTTCAGCCTTTCATGAAAATAAATTCCGATGGAAAGAGATGTTCCGCCGGCACCTGCCTGAAAACTACAGCCATCTTTCAGCAAGCCGGCTTCCTGACAAAATTGAGCTGTCATTTCGGCTATCAGCAAACGATCGGGGCTTTTGGTAACCTGGGTTGTACCAGAGACAATTTTTTCGGGATGTCCTATTTTTTCAATAGCTACTACATAATCAACATAATTTCCGAGTACTTGCATGGGAACGCAAGGAAAAGGCACCAGGTTATCGGTAACAATGATTACTTTATCGGCATACATCATATCGGGCAGGGCATAGCCGAGCAAACCACAGGCCGAAGTGCCGTCTACACCGTTGGCATTGCCATAAGCGTCGGCTGTGGGTGCGGCAATTACGGCAATATCAATATGAACTTCTCCATCCTGGATTGCCTGCACTCTTCCGCCGTGCGAACGAAGCACTGCAACTCCTTTCATTTTTCCCTCGGAACAGAACCGGCCAAGCGGGCCGTTCATGCTTCCTTCAATATGATTTATAGTGCCGTCTTCCAGGTATTTAATCAGAGGCTCGTTGCAAGGGAAGGATGCTGAAGGAAGCCACACCAAATCTTTTATATTCATTTCCTTAGCAATGTCGAAAACCATGTTGCTCACAAAATCGCCGTCGCGCAGGTGGTGATGGGTCGAAATGGTCATTCCATCTTTAAGTCCGCATTTGTACAAAGCATCGGTTAGATCTTTCACCACTTTATTTCCATCTTCGGGATAATCAATGCAGGTGGGAATGGGGGAGGCGTATTTATTGCCTACGGGACGATGTTGCTTCAGACCCTTAAACGGTATAACTGGCTTTCCATTAACTTCTGTCGGGACTAAACGACCGGCAGCATTTACTACTAAGTTGTCGTATTTTTTCATATTCTCTACAGGGACTATTAAAAATTATGGCAGTAAATGTAGTCTTTATTTTGTAAATAACAGTCATGCATTTCAAAAAAAAGGAGAAAGACTGTAAAAATCTTTCTCCTTAAGCAGGTAGTTCTTTTTATTTACTATGAAATGACCTTTCTAACGACATCAATAACCGTTCCGTCAACCCATTTGATAACAGCAACGATTTCGTCGCTGAATTTAGGTTCTTGAGGTTTACCACAAATACGTTCGGCTTCTTCCTTCAATTCCTGCAGCGTTTTGATGGGTAATGAGGTGTTTTTCATTTTTTCAATCAAATCGGTACGTAACGGATTGATGGCTATCCCTCTTTCGGTAACGATAACATCAATAAATTCACCGGGACCGCAAAGGGTGGTAACTTCATCCCTGATAACCGGAATTCGGTCGCGGAAAAGAGGAATGGGTAAAATGGTGGTTTTACCTTGAATTGCACTTTGCCAGCCACCTATTCCGTGAAGTAATAATCCGTCGGAGTGGGTAACCACATTGGCGTTAAAGTTAACGTCAACTTCGGTAGCTCCCAGAATAACAAGGTCAACTAAGGTTGAATGATTGCCTTTGGCATGGTAATTATACGATAAAAATGCCGAAACGGCAATGTGGTTAGGATCTTCACGCATGGAACGTACGGCGTCGAGATCGAAAGTTTGTCCATCAAGAACATAATCAAGAGTGCCGTCGTAAAGCATGTCGTCAAGGTATTTGTTGGCACCACCAACGGCAAAACGTGCTTTCCATTTGTTTTTCTTTAAAATTTCATGAATATAAATACCTATTGATAAAGATGTTCCGCCAGCTCCGGCCTGAAAAGAGAATCCATCCCGGATGAGCCCGGCTTCGATACAAAATTCGGTAGCCATTTCTGCCAGTTTAAGCCGGTCTGGACTTTTTGTTATTTGAGTAGTACCCGACACAATTTTTTCGCGAATACCAATGGAATCAACCTTTACCACGTAATCTACAAAATTACCTTCAATTTGCATGGGAGCGCATGGAAATGGAATCAGGTTATCAGTTACAACAATGGTTTTGTCGGCATAATGAACGTCGGCAATACCGAATCCTAAGCCTCCACAAGCTGATTTACCGTACAATCCGTTAGCATTGCCAAAGGGATCGGCGGTAGGAGCTGCCATTACTGCAATATCAATATGTACTTCACCATCCTGTACAGCCTGATGACGGCATCCGTGGGCACGCAAAACGGCTGTTCCTTTCATTCCACCATGGGAAGTGAATCGTCCTAATGGTCCATTCATACTGCCTTCAATACGGTTGATTGTTCCATCTTCCAAATATTTAATCAAGGGCTCATTGCATGGAAAAGAAGCTGAAGGATACCATACTAAATTCTTTACTCCCATTTCATGGGCAATATCGAAAATCATATTGCTTACCAAGTCGCCATCGCGCATGTGGTGATGGGTCGAGATGGTCATTCCGTCTTTTAAACCGCATTTGCGTAAAGCTTCGGCAAGAGAATCGACTAACTTGTTGCCATCGGGCGGATAGTCGGCGGTGGTTGGAATTGGTGGAGCTGCCATTTTGCCTGTGGGTTTATATTTTCCTGCTCCCATAAAAGGGATCATAGGCTTGCCATTGACTTCTGTGGGAACCAGCCGTCCCACGGCATTCATAACTAAATTATCATATTTTTTCATTATTCTCTTCTCTCCAGTTTTTTGAAAGTTTACCTGTATTAATTGCAAGTTCTATGGTACGTTGAGCACGTTTTACCACCGGAGGATCAATCATTTTTGTTCCCAATGATACCACTCCGAGACCTTTTTCAGTAGCTTCGATAAAAGCGTTCATTATCTTTTTAGCTTTTTCAATTTCAGTTTCGTTAGGTGCAAAATTTTCATGAATTACCTGAATCTGTCTGGGGTGGATGCAGCCCATTCCATCAAAGCCCAATGCTTTCGATCTGAGTACGTTCTGCTTAAGTGCTTCCATATCTGCAACATCTGAAAATACAGAATCAATAGCCTGTATTCCTGCAGATTTACAAGCATTTACTAAGAAACAGCGGGCAAAAAACGATTCTGTACCTTCGTTGGTACGCTGCGTGCCAAGGTCGGCGGTATAATCTTCCAAACCGATAGCCATAGCTACTACATTATTTGCTGAATGAGCAATTTGAAGAGCATTCATCACGCCCAGAGCACTTTCGATAATTGGCATCAGCCATATAGGATTTTCCTGATGATATTTCTTTTTTAACTCCTCTATTTTTTCGTTAACCGCAACAATCTGTGCAGCACTTTCGCACTTGGGTACCAAAATCAGGTTAACATTGTAAGGAATAATGTATTCCAGATCGTCCAGCCCTTTTGGAATTTGATTGATGCGGACCATACGTTCAACTCCATAAAAGTCTAATGCAAGTAAAGCATTGCGAACGAGATAACGAGCTTCATCTTTTTTTGCGTAAGCAACAGCGTCTTCCAGATCGAGGATGATTCCATTTGGACGATGAATGCCTGCATTCAGCATCAGTTGTGGGCTGTTGCCAGGCAGATAAAGACGCGAAAAACGGTTCTGATCTTTTGCCGTGGTATAAAGATTTTGTGGAAGCATTTCCGGCAAAAAGCACTTGTCGGTATTGATTATTTGCTTGATAGCCGCTTCCATACGTGCAGCCAGAACAAAATCAAGAGCACCGGTATCTTCAATCAGCAACTTACAATTGCTGATCCCAAAGAAATCCAGTATTTCCTTGGCTTTGGTTGTAATGGCTTGGCCATACAAAGCTTTCACCTTGCTTTCGAGTTTAATATCTACTCCGCCCGAACTGGTTAATTCGAGGGTTACATGGCAATCGGAGCGGATGCCTTTACCCTTATTTCCTGCAATAGCTATAGGTTCCATATTAATAAACACCTTATTTTTAAGTTAGATAATGAATTAAATTGATTTTCCAAAATTACTCAAAACAATAAATTTACCAACATATTCTGAAAAAATTAAAAAAAAAGAGAGGTTTAACACCTCTCTTTTCAATTTTCTTAAAAAAACTCAGATTATTTTTTCTTTTTTTCTGGAGCTTTTTTCTCAGTAGCTGCTTTAGCAATGCTGTCTGCTTTTGCAGCAGAATCTTGTTTTGCTTTATCAATCTGAGCAATGCTATCAACTTTTCTCATGCTATCAGCTTGTGCAATAGAATCTTGTTTTGCTTTTTCAGCAGCTTTTTCTTTTGCGCTGGGACCGCATGCAACAAATGCTACCATACCGGCAACAATAAATAATGCAAATAATTTTTTCATTGTGTTTGTTTTTTGATGGTTAATGAATTTGCAAAATTAAGTATTATTTCAATTAGTGCAAGATTAAATAAATTTATTTCCGATATTTAATCAAATAAATATCAACAACGGATTGTTAATAACTTCTTTTTTATTTCACTTTTGTTGCACCTGGACGTTTAGATTTATCAGCCTTTTTTTCTTCCTTTTTTGTTGTAACTTCTTTTTTTGCTTTTGTTTTAGTCTTTGTTACAGCTTTGTTTTTTTCAGCGTTAGCAATGCTATCGGCTTTTGCAACAGAATCTTGTCTTGCTTTTTCAATTTGAGCAATACTGTCAGCTTTTGCAGTTTCTTTGGCAATGCTGTCGGCTATACGGATTGAATCCTGTTTTGCAGCTTCAGCTTTTTCTTTGGCACTTGGTCCACACGCTACGAATGATGCCATTCCAGCGATTAACAATAGAGTAAAGATTTTTTTCATGATTAAACAATTTTTATGGTTAACTTGCTGCAAAAATAATTTTTTTTTAAATACGCGATTGTTTTTTATTTTTTTTTATATTTGCAAGATATAATCATTTTTTAATTAAAATTTTAACAACATGAAAAAAATCGTTTTAGGAATTGCCTGTATGGCATTGTTAGCTTTGAGTTCTGTTTTTACGGCATGTACAAAGGATTCTGATTCTACACCTCCGGTTATTACTCTTTCCGGCAGTAGCACTATTGAAGTAGTACTTCATAGCGACTATACAGAGCCAGGATATACAGCAACCGATGACAAAGATGGTACCATTACTAATAGAGTCGTCGTAACAGGTTCTGTAGATAAAGATAAAATTGGCACATACACAATTACTTATTCTGTTTCTGATGATGCAGGGAATCTTACTCAGGTTACCCGAACAGTAGATGTTGTTGTTAACAGCGCAACGTATCTTGGAACATATCATGTATCAGATGTGGTTACGGGAGCTGGTGCTGGAACTTTTGAATATAATGTACCCGTAACAGTTTCGAGTATCGACCAAACAAAATTACTTTTTGCTAACTTTGGTGGATTTGGAACTCCGGTTGTAGCAAGTATTAATTTTGCTAAAGATGGTACATTAACTATTTCGGCTCAGGATTTAACGGGGACTCCAGGTTATGAAGGACATCTTACGGGTACCGGTATTACTTCACTTGACGGTACAACACTAACCATCAATTATACATACATTTATGCTGATGGTACTGGAACTGCCACTTGCGTTGCTACCTATACTAAACAAAAATAAAATTTATTAAATATAATTTTTTAAGAGGTATCAGGATGATACCTCTTTTTTTATCTCTTATGGCGAAATTTTATACTTTTGCTCACATGAAACGAGTATATTTTTATAGGGGCGGTTTATATCAGACATTTCTTTTTAAATTATTAATTGTCCTTTTGTTACTTACTTCCTCAAGGTTATTTTTATACTTTTTTAACCCTTCGTTATTTGGAAATGTTTCTGTAAGAGATTTTCTTAAGATATTCTTTTATGGACTGCGTTTTGATGTGGCAACGCTGATAATGGTAAATGGTTTATTCATTTTTTTAACAATTATTCCATTTCCATTTCGAAAAAATCGTACATATCAACAGATTAATGATGTATTGTTTTATGTTTTTAACTCCATAGCTTTTGCATTTAATTTTATAGATGTAATTTATTTTCGTTTTACATTAAAGCGGACAACAGCCGATTTTTTTAACTATCTTGGAACTCAGGATAATATGAATGTGCTGATACCTCAGTTTATCAAAGATTTTTGGTATATTCTGATACTGTGGTTACTATTCATTTTCCTGATGATTGTACTTTGCCGAAAAATAAAAACTGAAATTAAATGGTTAGGTTTTGGAATTCATTATTATATCAGACAAACACTGTTGTTTCTTGTTTCTTCTTTCCTTTCAATTATTGCTATCAGGGGAGGTTTTCAGCTAAAACCGATAAGTATTATCAATGCAGGCAATTATGTTGAGTCGCAAAAAGTTCCTTTACTAATTAATACTCCCTTTGCTATTATTAAAACTTTTGGCCAAAAGGGTGTGAATGAACTTCATTACTTTAAAGATAATTCAAGTTTGGAGACAATATATACTCCTTATCATATTGCTCATTTCGACCCGAATAGCCCGTTTAAAAAATATAATGTAGTTATTCTGATTTTGGAAAGCTTTTCCAAAGAACATTTTGGAGTATTAAATCCTCAGTTAGAAGGTGGAAAATATAAAGGATATACTCCATTCCTTGATTCTTTAATTCGGGAAAGCCTGTGTTTTGATGGATTTGCTAATGGCAAACGTTCGATTGAAGCGATTCCAGCCGTAGTTGCAAGTATGCCATCATTAATGGATATGGACTATATTACTTCAGCTTATGCCGGTGATAAAATTAATAGTATTGCTAATCTTTTAAAACAAAAAGGGTATGCGACTTCCTTTTTCCACGGAGGAACAAATGGTACGATGAATTTTGATTCGTATGTTAAATCGGCTGGTTTTGACCAATATTACGGAAGAACGGAATATGACAATGACACTGATTTTGATGGGAAATGGGGCATTTTCGATGAGCCGTTTTTGCAGTTTTTTGCTAAAAAATTGAATAACACACAACAACCGTTCCTATCTGCATTATTTACTCTTTCGTCCCATCATCCATATACGATACCCGAAAAATATAAAAATAAATTTCCAAAGGGTAAACTCACTATTCAACAAAGTATCAGTTATTCCGATTATTCGCTCAGGAAATTCTTCCAAACTGCTTCTCGTATGCCTTGGTTTGATAATACTTTATTTGTAATTACCGCCGATCATACTTCGGAGGCAAACGATCCGTATTATCAAACGTCTATGGGGGCCTATGAAATTCCCATATTTTTTTACAAACATAATAGTACTTTAAAGGGATTTACGCATACAATTATCTCTCAAATTGATATAATGCCTTCTATTTTAGGTTATTTAAATTTTGATAAAAACTATAACGCTTTTGGTATCAATGCTTTTGACGAAAAGGCACAACATTTTTCTGTAACTTATTTAAGTTCAAATTATCAATTGATAAAAGACAATTATTTATTGATTTTTAATGGCAAGGAATCCACGGCTCTTTACAATATACGGACAGATGCTTTTTTAAAGACGAATCTTGTGGATAAAGAATTGGTAATTAAAAATAAAATGGAAATATTTTTAAAAGCAATCATTCAACAATATAATAATCGTTTGGTAAACAATGGACTAATTGGTAGATGATATGGGAAACGATGATCGTAAAAAGAAAATAGTGTTTATCCTAAATCCAATATCTGGGCTTTGGCATACCAAACAAAATGAATTGGAAGAAATCCTGGAAAATCATTTAGATAGGAATAAATACGAAAGTGAAATAAGGGTAACAGAATCGCCAACCCATGCAACCGTCATTTCTCGTGAAGCAGTACAGGATAATGTAGATATTGTTGTTTCTGTAGGTGGTGACGGTTCTATTAATCAAGCCGTAAAAGGATTAATGGGCAGTAAAACTGCTTTGGGAATCATTCCTTCAGGTTCGGGCAATGGATTAGCCCATCATTTAAATATTCCATTTAGTTTAGCCAGTGCCGTTGATGTAATTAATCAAGGGAAAATTGCTCAGATAGATACTGTTAGTATTAATGATGAGTTATTTGTCAGTATTGCTGGGATTGGGTTTGATGCCTTGGTTGCTCAAAAATTTGCCCATTTTAGACGACGCGGTTTTCTTTCCTATTTTCAAATTATTTCACAAGAATATCTGATGTATCGCCCTCAGAAATACCGTTTAAATATAGATGGTAAAGAAATCGCATGTAAAGCTTTATTTATCAGCTTTGCCAATTCCAACCAATTTGGATACAATACAATGATTGCTCCAAATGCAGAAATTAGCGATGGTTTGGTGGATGTTTGCATTTTCAAAAAAGTACCGTTAGTTAAAACTCCTTTATTAGCTCATTTTCTGTTCAGGAAAAAAATAGATAAGAGCCGTTATATCGAAATAATTAAAGCAAAAGAAATAAATGTGGTTAATAAGAATAAGTGGGTAAATATTGATGGCGATCCCGTCCAGCTTAACCAAAAACTGAATATTCATGTCAATCCTTTATCTTTAAACGTCGTTATTCCATAGATTTGCATTATACAGGGGAAATTAACTGTAATTGTGTATTTTTGTATCATCAAATTGATTATCAGATATGGCAGCTAAAAATAAATCCATAGGCGTAGTTTATTCTACTGATCCTAATTTCAAATATGTATATCAGGATGAAGAACAGCCCGAAACTCTTCCCGAAAATCAACAAAATTTAAAAGTATTTCTTGATAAAAAACAAAGAGGCGGTAAGGTTGTAACATTAGTTACTGGCTTTGTTGGCAAAAGCGATGATTTGAAAGAACTTGGTAAATTGCTGAAAAATAAGTGTTGTGTCGGTGGTACCGTGAAAGACGGCGAAATACTTCTTCAGGGAGATTTTCGGGATAAAGTTATTGACTTGTTAACCAAAGCTGGCTATAAAGCAAAAAAGGCTGGCGGATAATATGAATAATAAGTCTTAATTATATAAAAATGATTATAAGTATTTTATGGTTTATTTAATTATTTACTAATAAATTATGGGACAAATAATTAAAAAATGGCTGATTTCCATTGGATTATCTGCGGATTGGGCTGAAAATTTAACCAATCTGACGGATTTTGTTATTGTTGTCATTTCCAGCATTATTGCATATTACATTGCCAAATTAGTTATCGTTCATATAATTAAACGATTAGCTTTAAAAACTGCCAGCAATTGGGATGATATTATGTTGGAACACAAGGTTTTTAACCGAATGGCTTTTCTTATCCCAGGAATTATTATTTATTCTTTTGCGCCTGTTACTTTGCGTGAATTCAATCATATTCCGGAAACTATTCAGATGCTGACAAAAATTTATATGATTTTTGTTACTTTGTTTATTATCAACTCTTTCTTTAATGCTGTTCTTGAAATTTCACAAAGTTATGAGCTATATAAATCCAAGCCTATAAAAGGATATATTCAGGTTGCAAAAATTATTATTTTTTTAATAGGCAGTATTTTAATAATTTCAGTGCTGATTAACCAAAGTCCGATGTTGCTTTTGGGTGGCTTGGGTGCATTTTCGGCTGTGCTGCTTTTGGTTTTTAAAGATGCATTATTGGGGTTTGTAAGCAGTTTACAAATATCAGCAAATGATATGGTTCGTAATGGCGACTGGATTACAATGAATAAATACGGAGCCGATGGGACGGTAATTGACATTTCTCTTTCAACTGTGAAAGTTCAAAACTGGGATTATTCAATTACCACATTGCCAACATATTCACTCATCTCAGAATCATTTCAAAACTGGCGGGGAATGGCGGAATCGGGTGTGCGTAGAATTAAACGTTCGATACCCATTGCCATGAGTTCGATTAAATTTTGTACAAATGATTTTTTACAGAAATTTGAAAATAATGAATTTGTAAAGGATTATATCGCTGATAATAAACATGATATAACTAATATCGAAATTTTTAGAGCATATGTATATGCTTATTTAAAGCAAAATCCAAATCTTGATCATGAAAAGACGATGCTTGTTCACCAACTTCAACCCACAGAAATAGGAATTCCTCTCGAAATTTATGCTTTTTGCAAAATTCAGGAAGTCAATACTTTTGAAGATATCCAGGCATCCATTATTGAATACTTGCTGGCAGTAATTCATGAGTTTGATTTACAGGTATATCAAAATAATTATCTTGATAATCTTAGAATAATAAATGCCAAACTGGATAAATAAATTATGGAGAAGGAGAATTTTCTAAGAAAAATAGAACAAAAAAATGGAATCGTTAGTTTTTAATTATAAAATATAGTATTTTTGCAACCCGAAATTTAAAAAAAGTAAAACTGATAAGGCATGTATTTAACTCCTGAAATTAAAAAAGATATCTTTAAAGAAAATGGTAAATCAGAATTTGATTGTGGAACTTCTGAATGTCAGGTGGCATTGTTTACCTATAGAATTCAACACCTTACGCAACATTTAAGAACCAATAAAAAAGATTTGGTTACAGAACGTTCACTGGTTAGATTGGTTAGCAAACGTCGCCGTTTACTCCATTTTTTAAAGGAAACGGAAATCCAAAGATATCGTGATGTTATTAAAAAACTGAAGATCAGAAAATAAATAATTCTCAAAAAAGATTTATTAAAAGGCAATTCAACTAAAATTGCCTTTTTTTGTACTGGTTGATTTATTACTATAAAAATTATTTTCAAAGTAAGAAGTTTTGTACTTTTGAAAGTTCTTATTTTTGAGAATGAATCTACTTTTTTACTTTAAAAAAATAAATATAATTTTATATGTTAGGAATAACACAATCGTTTGATTTAGGCGATGGAAGAATTATTTCCATCGAAACTGGAAAATTAGCCAAGCAAGCTGATGGAGCAGTTGTTGTTAAAATGGGCAACACTATGCTACTTGCCACGGTCGTTTCAAAAAAAGAAGCTTCTGAAAATGTGGATTTTATGCCACTTACCGTAGAGTATCAGGAAAAATATGCTGCTGCAGGTCGTTTTCCGGGTGGTTTTTTTAAACGCGAAGCTCGTCCTTCTGAATATGAAATATTAATTGCCCGATTGATTGATAGAGCCTTGCGTCCGTTATTCCCCGACAATTACCATGCTGAAACTCAGGTTCTGGTTACCCTGATTTCTTCCGATAACGATGTAATGCCCGATGCTTTAGCCTGCCTTGCAGCTTCTTCAGCTCTCGCCGTTTCGGATATTCCTTTTCATGGGCCGATATCAGAAGTTAGAATTGCCAGAATTAATGGTAAATTTATTGTTAACCCTGGATTTTTAGAAAATGCTGAAGCCGATATCGATATTATGGTTGCTGCTTCAATGGAAAATATTGTAATGGTAGAAGGTGAGATGAAGGAAGTTTCGGAAGCCGATATGATTGAAGCCATTAAAATTGCTCATGAAGCCATTAAAATCCAATGTAAGGCTCAAATAGACCTTGCTCAGTTAGTTGAAAAGTCAAAGATCAAACGTGAATATTGTCATGAAGTAAATGATCCGGAAATAAAATCAAAGCTCCATGAATTTTCTTATTCAAAAATTTATGAAATTGCCAAAAATCCAACGGCAAAACATGAAAGAACAGCACTTTTTGATAAAATAAAAGAAGATTTCTTGTTAACATTAAGTGAAGAGGAACAAATGGAAAAAGCCCCGATGATTTCCAGGTATTTTCATGATGTTGAAAAACAAGCAGTAAGGGATGTTATTCTTAATGAACGTAGTCGGCTTGATGGACGGAAATTAGACGAAATACGACCGATTTGGTCAGAAGTTGATTATTTGCCTTCGGCTCATGGTTCTGCTATATTTACGCGCGGTGAAACACAGTCGCTTACTACGGTAACACTGGGTTCCAAGCTTGACGAACAGGTTATTGATGGTGCTTTTATTGAAGGTAAAGTTAACTTTATTCTACATTATAATTTTCCTCCTTTTTCAACCGGCGAAGTTAAAATGGTTCGTGGAACGAGCCGTCGGGAGATAGGTCATGGAAATTTAGCTTTAAGAGCTTTAAAACCCGTAATTCCTACTGGTAATGATAATCCTTATACGATCAGAGTTGTTTCAGATATTTTAGAATCCAATGGTTCATCATCAATGGCTACCGTTTGTGCCGGAACTCTTGCGCTTATGGATGCCGGTGTAAAAATTACCAAACCGGTTTCAGGTATTGCCATGGGTTTGATAACCGATACAAAATCGGGTAAATATGCTGTGCTTTCGGATATTCTTGGTGATGAAGATCATCTTGGTGATATGGATTTTAAGGTTACCGGAACAAAAGATGGTATTACTGCCTGCCAAATGGATATTAAGGTAGATGGATTATCGTTTGAAATAATGTCCGAAGCCCTTGCTCAGGCTCATCGTGGAAGAATTCATATTCTTGGTGAATTGGCAAAAACTATTACAGAACCCCGTGCCGATTATAAACCGCATGTTCCGCGTATAGAAAAATTAACAATTCCCAAAGAATTTATCGGAGCGGTAATAGGCCCGGGAGGAAAAATAATTCAGGAAATGCAACGGGAAACCGGATGTACTATTGTTATTGAGGAAGTTGGTGAATTCGGAATCATTGATATTGTTTCCAGCGATAAGCCTTCCATTGAGATGGCAAAAGAAAAAATTAGAAGAATAGTGGCTGTTCCTGAGGTAGGAGAAGTTTATAAGGGCGTAGTTAAAAATATTCAACCGTTTGGCGCTTTTGTGGAAATTCTTCCCGGAAAAGATGGTTTACTTCATATTTCTGAAATTGATTGGACTCATCTTAAAGATGTCGAAAGTGTTTTAAAAGTTGGTGATGAAGTAGAAGTAAAACTTATTGAAGTGGATAAAAAAACAGGAAAACTAAAACTGTCCCGTAAAGTTTTGCTGCCCAAACCGCCTAAACCATAATCTTTAATTAGTAGATATTTTAAGAAAACATTAAAAAAATAATCTTTGATTTTTTAATCGTATCATGAGGCAATTAAAAATAAATAAGCAGGTTACTAATCGCGATACTGCTTCTTTAGACAAGTACTTACAGGAAATAGGAAGAGTAGAACTTATCACCGCCGATGAGGAAGTTTTGCTTGCTCAGAAAATAAAACAAGGTGATAGGGCAGCACTCGAAAAACTTACCAAAGCAAATTTACGATTTGTGGTTTCTGTTTCCAAACAATATCAAAACCAGGGTTTAAGCCTTCCCGATTTAATTAATGAAGGTAATTTAGGTTTAATAAAAGCTGCTCAGCGGTTTGACGAAACCCGCGGATTTAAATTTATTTCCTACGCTGTATGGTGGATTAGGCAGTCCATATTGCAAGCTCTTGCCGAACAGTCGCGTATTGTTAGATTGCCGTTAAATAAAATCGGATCAATAAATAAAATAAACAAGGCGTATGCTCAGCTTGAACAAAAGTTTGAACGCGAGCCTAATACGGATGAAATAGCCACACTCCTTGAAATTACGGAGACGGAGGTTAAGGAATCAATGCGAAATGCCGGACGTCATGTTTCGATGGACGCACCACTTGTTCAGGATGAAGACAATACGATGTACGACGTTTTGAAAGCGGAAGATGTAACTACACCGGAAACGGCTTTGCTTTACGATTCGCTTAAAAAAGAAATTGAACGTGCTATCTCTACGCTTACTCAACGTGAAGCGGATGTTGTAAGATTGTTTTTTGGCTTAAATGGCAGTCATCCACAAACATTGGATGAAATTGGAGAAAAATTCGGCTTAACCCGCGAGCGTGTACGACAAATTAAAGAAAAAGCCATTCGCCGACTGAAACATACTTCGAGAAGCAGAAATTTAAAAACTTATTTGGGCTAATCATTATAAAATCAATTGTTTGATTAATTGATACATTCTGGCTACACTATGAAACATTTGATTGCTCCATCGTTTTTATCTGCAGATTTTGCTCATTTGCAAACCGACATTGAGATGATAAACAACAGCGATGCTGATTGGTTTCATCTCGATGTGATGGATGGTGTGTTTGTTCCTAACATTTCTTTTGGCATTCCCGTAATAAAATCCATTAAAAAATATTCGAAAAAACCTTTAGATGTTCATTTAATGATCGTTGATCCCGACCGGTATTTGTCATCTTTTCGTGAAGCCGGAGCTGATATTCTGACTGTTCATTTTGAAGCCTGTACTCATTTAAATCGTTCTGTTCAGGCGATTAAGGCAACCGGTGCTAAGGCTGGTGTGGCTTTAAATCCGCATACTCCCGTTAGTTTTCTTGAGGATATTATTGAATATCTTGATTTAGTTCTGCTGATGTCGGTCAACCCGGGTTTTGGCGGTCAGCGATTTATTCCTAATACATTTTCAAAAATAGAAAAGCTTTGCCGTTTAATTACCGAAAAGCATTCGAATGCATTAATAGAAGTGGACGGCGGAGTGGATTTGCAGAATGCTAATGAATTGATAAAATGTGGTGTAAATGTGCTGGTTGCCGGTAAAACGGTTTTCTCTTCTCCCAATCCTGTGGAGACTATCCGGCAGCTTAAATTAGGGTAGTCCCGTACAAATCAAAATTGTCGGCAGCAGTGATTTTTATATCGTAAAAACAACCTATAGTTAATTTTTTTTCAGCTTTTGGTATAAGTACTTCGTTGTCAACTTCAGGCGAATCAAACTCGGTTCTGCCAAGAAAATGTTCATCTTCTATCCTGTCAATAAGCACTTTAAATATCCTCCCAATTTTTTGTTGATTAATATCAAATGATATTTCCTGCTGAATTTGCATAATTTCGTCCATGCGTTGCTGCTTAATTTTATCTGCAACTGAATCTTTCAGAAGAAATGCCGGAGTGCCTTCTTCGGGAGAATAAGTAAAAACACCTAAACGATCGAAGCGACTTTTGATTACAAATTGTTTTAATTCTTCGAAATTCTTTTGGGTTTCACCAGGAAATCCAACAATCAATGTTGTTCGGATAGCAGCCGAGGGTATTTTTTTGCGAATCGTACTTATCAAAAGGTTCGTTTCCTGTTGTGAATGATTACGTTGCATGGATTTTAAAATCGTATCGCTGATGTGCTGCAGGGGAATGTCAATATACTTGCAGATTTTGGGCGACTGTTTCATGATTTCTAAAACATCTTCCGGAAAGCCTGCCGGATAAGTATATTGCAATCGTATCCATTCAATTTTTTCAATGGCTATAAGTTCGTGCAGTAAATCGGCAAGACGGCGTCTATGATAAATATCTATCCCATAATATGTTAAGTCTTGTGCAATCAAAATCAGCTCCTTAACTCCATTATTGGCAAGCAACCGGGCCTCTGAAACAATATCTTCGATTGTTCTCGAAATATTTCTTCCACGGATAAGCGGTATAGCGCAGAATGCACAATGCCGGTCGCATCCTTCGGCTATTTTCAGATAAGCAAAATGCGACGGTGTAGTCAGAAATCTTTCACCAACTAATTCTTTTTTGTAATCAGTTTCAAGAAGTTTTAAAATTTCGGGGAGTTCATTTACACCAAAAAGACCATCTATGCCCTGAATTTCTGCTGCTAATTCTTTTTTATAGCGTTGCGAAAGGCACCCCATCACAAATACTTTTTTTGTAAAGCCTTTTTCTTTTGCAGCAATGGCTTTCAGGATGGTATCAATGGATTCCTGTTTTGCATCATTAATAAAGCCACAGGTATTGATTACCGTTATGTCAGCTTCGTTAAGTTTTTTTTCAAAAACAACATTTAAGCCATTTGCTTTTAATTGCCCCATTAACACTTCGGAATCTACCAGGTTTTTGGAGCAACCGAGAGAAATAACATTGATTGTTTTTTTTGATTTTAAAACCACGGATGAAGAATTGAAATTTTAGAGGAAAGGTAGTTTGATTGAAAAAGTTTTGAATGCGATAGAAATTCAAAATGTATCAAAATCAGTTAAATAGAGAATCTACGAATTCATGTTTATCAAATACTTGTAAATCCTGAATTTTTTCGCCTATACCGATGTATTTTACGGGGATTTTAAACTGATCGGAAATTCCGATGGCTACACCGCCTTTCGCTGTACCATCTAATTTTGTAAGACACAGAGCATTAACTTCGGTGGCGGCAGTAAATTGTTTGGCTTGTTCTATGGCATTTTGTCCGGTGGAAGCGTCAAGAATAAGCAGAATTTCGTGGGGAGCATCAGGAATAACTTTTTTCATCACCATTTTAATTTTTGTAAGCTCATTCATCAATCCGATTTTATTATGAAGTCTTCCGGCGGTATCGATAATTACAACATCTGTTTTTTTAGTTAATGCTGATTTCAGCGTGTCAAAAGCAACCGAAGCAGGATCGGCTCCCATTCCCTGGCTTACGTAAGGTACGCCAACACGTTCGGCCCAAATAATCAATTGATCGACGGCTGCCGCCCGAAAAGTATCGGCAGCACCCAGCACTACTGATTTGCCCGCCTTTTTAAACTGGTAAGCCAGTTTGCCAATAGTAGTCGTTTTCCCAACGCCATTAACGCCAACAACCATAATTACATATGGATATTCCCGTTTCTGAAAATCAAAACCATAATTATCTGAAGTCTCATTTTCTTCGAGCAAGGCAGCAATTTCTTCTTTTAAGAGACGGTTGAGTTCGCTGGTTCCAACGTATTTATCCTTAGCCACGCGGGTTTCAATGCGTTGGATGATTTTTAAGGTAGTTTCCACCCCCACATCTGAAGTAACCAGAATTTCTTCCAGTTTATCCAGCACTTCATCATCCACTTTTGACTTTCCAATGATAGCCTTGGATAATTTTGAGAAAACACTGGTCTTGGTTTTTTCAAGTCCTTTATCTAAGTTTTCCTTTTTTTCCTTGTTAAATAATGAAAAAAGTCCCATAACTGATTAGAATTGAAATTATTAATGTGTAGGTGATGGTAAACAAAAAAAGCTTTCTTCCCCAAAAGAAAAAAGCTCACCTGCATTTTATAAATCGTAAAATGCTATTTCTTTGCTAAAAATTCTTTAACCGCGTCGTTAGGTACAATGGTTTCTTTAAAGGTATAAGCACCTGTCTTAGGCGATCTTACCGTACGGATAACTTTTGCGAAATCTTTTCCGGAACTAGTTCTCAGGGTTGCAACAACTTTCTTTGCCATGGTTTTGTATTATTTAATTTCTTTATGAATAGTCATTTTCTTTAAAATAGGGTTGTACTTTTTCAACTCGAGACGGTCGGGAGTATTTTTTTTGTTTTTCATGGTAATATACCTTGATGTTCCCGGTTGACCGCTTGCCTTGTGCTCTGTACATTCAAGAATAACCTGTATTCTTGCATCTTTACTCTTTTTAGCCATTTTTGTATGCTTTTATTTTCAGGGCTGCAAAATTAGAAACTTTTTGCAACAATACCTAATTCTTTTAAAAAAAATATTCAACTTTGATGCGGCAAATTTCAGAAAAATTTTTGTGCCAAACAAGAAAAATAAAATGCAAAGTTTTAAAGACCAAACACCCAATTGGGCAAGTTGTATTCAGAGTTTTAAGAACTATCTGAGCCTGGAACGAGCGCTTTCTCCAAATTCCATTGATGCTTATTTGCGAGATGTCGGACATCTTTCGCGATATATTGAAAATAATGAAAATGGTATTCCTCCACAAGAAGTTAGTTTAGAGCATTTACGCGATTTCATTAAATCGATGAATCAAAGTGGCTTGAATGCCAGTTCACAATCGAGATTGATTTCCGGAATCAACGCTTTTTACAAATTTCTTTTATTGGAAAATATTGTCGTCAAAAATCCTGCTGAATTGCTTGAACAACCAAGAATAGGTCGAAAATTACCAGATACACTGAGTATTGCTGAAATTGAAAATATTATTGCTGCCATTGATTTGAGCAAGCCCGAAGGCGAGCGTAACCGCGCCATAATAGAAACGCTGTATGGATGCGGGCTACGGGTTTCGGAACTGGTAAATTTAAAAATTACCAACCTGTATTTTAAAGAAGGTTATATAAAGGTTGCCGGGAAAGGCGATAAGGAAAGATTAGTCCCTATCGGACAAACGGCGCAGAAACAGATTGCCATTTATTTAAAAGAAGTAAGGAGCCATCAGGATATTCAAAAAGGTTTTGAAAACATTCTTTTTCTGAATCGCCGGGGCAGAAAATTGACCCGGGTGATGATTTTTACTATCATCAAACAATTAGCCGAAAAAGCTGGCATCCATAAAACGATCAGTCCACATACATTTCGGCATTCCTTTGCCAGTCATTTGGTGGATGGAGGTGCCGATTTGCGCGCCGTACAGGAGATGCTTGGGCATGAATCCATTACGACAACAGAAATTTATACCCATCTCGATCGCGATTATCTTCGGACAACCATTTTACTATATCATCCCCGAAAATAATAAATTATTTATTTAAAGGGGGAATCCGGTTCTTTTGCCATGAGTTTATAACTCATTGTATCAACCCAATGTGGAAAAAATTTACTGAGAAAAACAGCTAATTTACCTTCGACGAAGGTTAGTATCAGTGTCCGTTTACGTTTAACGACTGCCTGGGCAATTTTTCGGGCAACAACTGCAGCCGGCATCATTTTAGCTTCATCACGTGGCGTTTCTCCCTGAAGGGAACCGTTGGCAGTTAAGGCGACATGGCGTATATTACTGGCTGTAAATCCTGGGGCAGCAACCAGCACATGCAGCCCGCTATTCATATTTTCTACACGCAGGGTGTCGAGAAATCCACGGATGGCAAATTTGGAAGCTGAATATCCGGTACGACCTGGCAACCCGATATATCCGGCGATGGAAATAACTCCTACCACCGAACCTTTGCTTTGCAACAGGTAGGGCAGAGCATATTTGGTACAGTACACCGTTCCCCAGAAATTTACGTCCATCAACGAATGAATTACTTTCAGATCCAAATCGCGGAACAATGCACGCATAGAAATACCAGCATTGTTTATTAAAACGTCAATTTTGCCAAACTTTTCGATGGCTGCTTTTATCAGGTTGCCACAGTCTGTTTCTATGCTTACATCGGTTTTTACAGCCAATGTTTCAACGCCTTTGGCGTTTAATTTCAGGGTGAGTTCTTGTAACTTCTCGCTTGTACGGGCCGCCAGCACGAGCTTTGCTCCACGGCTACCAAATTCTTCTGCCAGAGCTTTTCCTATTCCCGAAGAAGCACCGGTAATAATTACGACTTTATTTTGCATACTGTCATTAACTTTAGTGCAATGATAAAATAAAAATCAAAACCATGAATGGTTTTTGGTTAATTTTGCTTGAAAATATTACCAACCCATGTTAACCCAACGTCAGTTATTTATTGAATGTATTGCTCAAACGTCGGAGGCTCCGCTTGCTCTCGAGATTGAAAGAGCCGAAGGAATTTATATGTATGATATTTACGGAAAGCGTTATATAGATTTGATTTCCGGGGTTTCGGTAAGCAATGTCGGGCATTCCCATCCCAAAGTTATCGAAGCGGTGAAACAACAATTGGATAAATACATGCACTTGATGGTTTATGGCGAATACATTCAAAGTCCTCAGGTAAAATATGCTCAATTGTTGACGAAACAATTACCCGAAAGTTTAAATTCGGTATATTTTGTAAATTCAGGAAGCGAGGCCATAGAAGGCGCTTTAAAATTAGCTAAACGTTTTACCGGTCGGATGGAAGTGATTGCCTGTAAAAATGCTTATCATGGAAGTACCCATGGGGCATTGAGTGTGATGGGAGGCGAGGAATTTAAAAATTCATTTCGTCCGTTGGTTCCCGGGGTTAGTTTTATTGAGTTTAACCGAACGGAAGATTTGTGCCAGATTACGCGAAATACGGCTTGTGTTTTAATTGAGCCCGTTCAGGGTGAAGGCGGAATTATCCCTGCCGATGCTGACTACCTGAAATTACTCAGGAAAAAATGTGATGAAACCGGTAGCCTTTTGATTTTTGATGAAATTCAGACAGGCATGGGACGCACGGGGACGCTATTTGCTTTTGAGCAATACAAAATTGTGCCCGATATTTTGGTTTTGGCTAAGGCAATGGGCGGAGGAATGCCCCTTGGATCTTTTATATCGTCAAGAGCTATTATGCGATGTCTGATACACAATCCTGTGTTGGGCCATATCACTACTTTCGGAGGACATCCGGTGTGCTGTGCGGCAGGTATGGCGGCTTTGCAGGTGTTGATCGAAGAAGACCTGATAAGTCAGGTTGCAGGTAAAGAAAAACTTTTCAGAGAATCGCTATGTTCGCATCCACTTATTCAGCAAATCAGATCGAAGGGTTTGATGATAGCCGTTGAACTGAAGGATGCCGATAAGGTGTCGCAGGTGATGAAAAAATGTGTGGAAAAAGGCGTAATTCTCGATATATTTCTGTTCAGGGCAAATTCTTTCCGTATCGCTCCTCCATTAACAATAACAGAAGATCAGATACGGGAATCCAGCGCAATTATTCTTGAGGCAATGGATGAAGTTGCCTGAGCATACCTGACTGAAAATTATCTGTTAATTGGAGATCCTGAAAAACTTAATTCAGAAGATCTTTTTCGATGTATCCCGAAATAGCATCAAATAAACTTTTTGGCAGTATTGGTTTTACCAAATAATCGTTGCATCCTACTTTAATAGCAGTGTCCCTGTCAAAATCGAGGGAATAGGCCGTTTGAGCAATAACAGGTAAATTCTTTCGTATTTTTTTTATTTCAACAGTTGCCTCATAACCATTCATTATAGGCATGGAAAGGTCCATAAGTACTAAATCAATGCCTGGATTTTCCTTACATAAATCTACGGCTTCCAAACCATTGATGGCGTAAAGTATTGTGGCGTTTGTCTTAGATAAGGCTGCTTCTAAATAAAGAAAATTGGTGTAAATGTCTTCGGCTATCAGTATCGTTTTGCCTTCCCAGTGGCGGTAACGAAATCGGTCATCATAGTTTTCTTTAGTCATTTATAATTGATTAGATGTTGTACCTTAATTTAAAATGTTGATTTAATACCGTATTCGCTTTTTTTCTTTTTCAGTTGCAATTTTAAAATAAAATTTACAAACTTTTCTATCTTCAAAACAATTTTTTTGATAATTTTATTAACAGGATTTAACTACCCATTTATTGTTGAAACCTGTAGTATGCAATTGTTATCTGTTTCTTACTTTTTATTTTTTTTAGTATTAAAAAGAAGAACTTGAATTATTTGTTTTTTACGTAAGTTTGCCTAATGAATTTTACCATACAAATTTTGGGCAGCAGTGCTGCTTTACCTACTTCGCAACGTAATCCAAGTGCGCAGGTGCTGGAGTATGAAGGACGACTCTTTTTGATTGATTGTGCCGAAGGAACGCAGATGCAAATGCGTAAGTTCAGTATTGCTTTCCGGAAGGTAAGCCATGTTTTTATCAGTCACCTTCATGGCGATCATTATTTTGGACTGGTTGGACTACTTTTCTCCTTTCATCTGCTTGGACGGACAGAGGAACTGCATATTTATGCAAAAAAAGAACTGGAAGAGATCATTGATCTTCAACTTAGGGTTTCCGACACTCATTTAAGCTATCCTCTTCTTTTTCCATCCGATAAATCCGGAAGAAAAAGAGATAATTCTTGATGATGAAAATCTTACTGTTGAGACCATTCCTCTGAAACATAGCATTCCCCTTGCTGTGGTTTTTTATTCAGGGAAAAGGCTAAGCCGCGGAAAATTGATAAACATTTTCTGGTAAAGGAAATTATTCCCATATCTGCATTGCCAGGAATAAAAGCTGGCGAGGATTATCTTAATCCGGAAGGTATTTTGTATAAGAATTGCGATATTACCATTGCCCCTTCCACGCCACATTCGTTCGCTTATTGTGCTGATACATTATATGACGAACGGATATGTTCGCAGATTGTCAGGGGTAGATGTTCCTGTATCATGAAGCCACATTTATGAACGATAAACAGTCGTCGGCAAAGGATAAGTTTCATCTCACAGGCTCAGCAGGCTGCCGAAATTGCAAAGAAAGCTGGTGCAGGGACACTCGTTTTAGGTCATTTTTCGGCGCGTTACGATGACTTGCAGCCCTTACTGGAAGAAGCCAGAGCTATTTTTGAAAATACGGTTTTAGCCGAAGAAGGACTTAAAATTGCTATTGGTTAATTTGTATTAGCATCAGGACTTCATTTAGCTAATGTAGATCAGATGAATTACGATTGACGAATTACGAATTACGATTGACGAATTACGAATTACGATTGACGAATTACGAATTACGATTTTTATAGGATATTTCGTGGTTAACAAATAAAGGAAGAGGATACTTTTGCATAATCGTTAATAATATTAGAAACTTATCGCTATATTATTTTATAAGTTTTATTTTTTGTAATTATTTTACATAATATGGCATGATAATTGCGTATTATAATGCTATCCAAAACAATTATTAACCAAAATTATTTCCTATGAAAACGTATAAAATTACTGTAAAGGCAGCTTTTTTGTTTTTTGTTATTTCCTTTGCATCTGTTTTTGTTACAAATGCGCAGTATCATGATTTTAAGCTTACAGACTATAAAAATCCGGATTATCAATGGCGTAAACTCAATGTTTCCTTTGGCCTTTCAGGAAGCAACAACAATAACAAAATGGATGGTGATGCACTTGAATATGCTACCAAAAATGATCAAAGTAATTGGGGAGGCAGCCTCTATCTGGATTATTATTCCGTAACTAATTTACGTAAATATCAGGGCGAACGATTTGGAAATCTTAATACCCATGCACAATGGTATAAAAGTACAGATGAGGAATTTAATAAAAAGACCAGTAAAAGTAATAATCAGTACCTTGATTTTAATTACCGGATCAATAACCGGTTTTACTTTAATAAACTATGGTTTATAGAAGCCGACCTGACCGCCGGATATTCTATAGATAATGGATATTATAAAAATACAGGAGATGAAAATTATCCTATACATGATAAAACAATAAGCGATAAAATAGATGCAAGTGTAGGCGTTCCTCTGATGATAGGTTATGGAAGAATAGAAGATGTACAGGATGCAAGGCTGGCAGTGTATATATTGGAAGACCTGGAGAAAGCAGGAAGGTTGTCGCATTCGCCTACTCATGAGGAAATACTTTCCTTTGCAAGTTTCATTACTCAAACTAAAAACAAGAGATACTTTGATATCAGGCTGAAAAAAATTGAAGAACTTACCGTGGTAGATTCTTTTCTGGTTGAGAAACGACTGATAAAAAAACAGGATATACAATATTTTGCCCTATTGAACGACAATTGGGATTATGCCATGGGTCAGGAAAGATCATCGGGTTACCGGGTTTCGGTAGGATTTCAACCTTATTACAGCTATATCTTTAATGATGAAAAACAATATTATACGGATGTGATTTCGGGTAATCCTCCAAGTTTCTTAAAATGGACGGAGGGGGCAAAAGCCAAAACAAATGATTATAATTATAATATAGTTGCACAATTTATCCACGAAAAGCCCATTAATCTATACTGGCAGAGTAGTGCTGAAGCTTCACTTACGTATTTAATAGGAAATAGTAACTACCGCTTTGATATTCATTCCCCAGACTATACACTTAAAAGAGATACGGTTTCGTCTGGAATTGAGGTTGGATTATCCTATGCTATCCATTATTATCCCAGCACACGAACTTCGCTTGGAATGGGGGTAAATGCTTCTTATCTGAAAGCGTGGGGGCATCATAACTTTAATGATTACAGAACGGATATAGATAATCAACGTTTAAATGCCGGACTTTTCTTTTCGTGCAATTATTATTTCTCACCCCGCTTACGGTTCAATGCCGGTTTGAACGGCAATTACAACTATGAGTTGGTCTACAACGATTATGATTTAACAACATCATCTAAAGAAAAACAGACAACTAATAAATTTCATACTTCCTTTCATGCCGGTTTGGTTTATATGATTTTCTAAGAAAGGCAGTGTAATGCTTTCTGCTTAGAGATATTGAAAGATATAAAAAAAGGCTGTTGTTGTTTCAACAGCCTTTTTACATTAAAATAAAATATTGAAAAAACTAACTTACGCTATTTCTAAGGAATTTTAATTTTTCTTCCAGAATCTGTACTTCCCGTTTGGCATTATTGATCTTTTTATCAAATTCTTCCTTAAGCAGGGTAGCGTTGGTCGATTTGGCAAGATAACCGATATTATTTTCCCACAAAAGAATGTCTTCCTGCAATTGTGTGATTTTAGAAGTGATAAAATTCTTTTCTTTGCTGATTAGACGGTTGGCATCGGGTGCATTTTTAAACGATTCGAGCTTATTTTTGTAGTTATTCGCATTCATTTCGTAACTGTTTGCTTTCAGCTTATCAAAATGTTTGTTAATAACCGTGCGGAACTGGGTCTGTAATTTGTCTTTTTCGGCTAAGGGCACATGTCCGATTTCCATCCATTGGCGTTGAAAATCTTTTAGGTTCTCGAGGTCTTTATTTCGGTCGTTCGTAAAAACATATTCTTCTGCCTGTTTAATCAGATCGAGTTTCAGTTTCAGATTTTCTTCTTCATGGATATTAACATTGGAAAAGAAAGCCGCTTTATTGTTAAAAAATTCATCGCAGGCCGAACGGAAACGCTTCCATATTTTTTCGGAGATTTTATGTGGAAGGATGCCGGTATTTTTCCATTCTTTTTGCAAAGCAATCAGTTCGCGGGTTGTTTTAGCCCAGTCGGTACTTGTCTTCAGGGCTTCAGCTTGAACACATAAATCAACTTTAAGATTATAGTTGTTCATCTGTTCATCTTTTATTTTGCTATAGTATTCTTTTTTGGTAGAATAGAAGGTTTCGAGGCTGTTGCGGAATCGTTGCCAGATTTCGTTGTTGAGTTTAAGCTGAGCCGGACCAATGGTTTTCCAGATTTTTAGCAATTCATTTATTTCATTGGTTTTGCTTTGCCATTCCTTTACGGTAGTTGCTTCGGTAGTAAGGATGGCTTCTGCCTTTTCACACAAAACCGTTTTGGCGATAAAATTATTCTGCTGTTGTTCCTGAAGCTTACCGTAGAATTCACGGCGACGCTCGTTGATTTTATCGGTAGTGTTCTTGAAGCGTTCCCAGATTTCATCTTTCTTATCCTGGGGCACTGGGCCAATTTCCTTCCATTCGTCATGAAGTTTCTGAAGAGCTTTGAACGATTTGGCGATGGATGTTTCGAGTAAAAGTTCATCGGCTTTTTCGCAGATGGCTATTTTACTTTCAAGATTCTTTTTCAGGTCAAGGTCTTTAAGTTCCTTGTTGATTTTAACTTTATCGAAGAATTTTTCGACCAGGAAATGATAGTTCTGCCAAAGCGTATTGATCTCGGTTTTGGGAACCATACCGGTATCTTTCCATTTGACCTGAAGTACTTTAAAATCGTCGTAGGTTTCCTTAAGGGTTTCTTCAGAGTTGATCAGATTTTTTAAATCTTCGAGTATCTGTTTTTTAATTTCAAGATTTTTTAATTTTTCTTCTTCCAGATCCTCGTTATATTTAGCTTTCTTTTCCTTGTAAATATTGAAAGCGGCATTAAACTGCTGATCAATTTCGTCTTCCGTAGGGATATACTCTTCCTTTTTACCGCCTTTTTCAATAAAAAGGTTATATTCGTTTTGTTTTTCTGCTCTTGATAGCTTGTAATAAGCCACTTTAACAAGCGAAACTTTGTTTTTGACTACATTAATATCGGGTTCCTGAACCAGGACTTCCATAGCCGAAAGTAACTGTTCGCGGGTGTAGTTATCATAGTCTTCCTCTGTATCGGTAATTTGATGAATAACTGTTTCTGCATCTTCAGTTTCTTCTTTCTCCTCAGTTTCCTGAATTTCTTCGATAGCAACATCCTTTGATCCCGGATCAACGCTTAAATCGGGAGATTGAACTTCAAACTCCTGGTTAAAGTTTTGTTCAACTTCAGCCGCATGATCAGAGGTAGCTGTCTCCAAAGGCTGTTCAATAGCATCCAAAGAAGGTTGCTGATCCGCTTCAAGCGGAGTTTCTTTGGCAGAATTGTCCACAGCTTCTACAGGTTCTGGCATTTCAGCTTCCTGTATTTCGGAGGATTCAGTTATCGGTTTGGAATTAATTTCTGTATTAGTTACAGTTTCGGAGTCCTCATCCTGGCGATGGTTTACATTTCCATCCGCAGGTTGATTGAGTTTTTCTTGAGCATCCATCAGATTAGATCAATATAGTTTATTAATTAGTTAGTTACAGCTTGGCTCCCAAAGGAACGTAGCTTTGATTAGGAGTAGTACACATTAAACATCACTTTCTTTCGAGTGATTGGAATAATCGGTTTCTTTATTCTTTTTTAGAGAAACTGATTCAGAACGCTAAATCCTAAAATATGGCTGCAAAAATAGTAATAATTTAACACAGTACAACAGTAATTTAAATCTTTTAAACTTAGCCATTAGCTATTAGCTATTAGCTGTTGGCTATAAGGAAGCACAATGTTGCACCAAGTTCCGGTTCAACGTTGCTCTACGTTTTTTTAGTTATACCAACTTTTGCCGTTTTCTTCTGCTCACCCTTCTCTTTTTCCCAAAAGAAGGAGGGGATGAGTTGATTTCTCCATTCAAATTTTTCACCTGACAACCTGGGTACCTGAGTAAGCAGTTCTAATTTTTCACCTGGCAACTTGGGTACCCGAGTAAGCAGTTCTAATTTTTCACATGACAACTTGAGTACCTGAGTAAGCAGTTCTAATTTTTCACTTGGCAACTTGGGTACCTAAGTAAGCAGTTCTAATTTTTCACATGGCAACTTGAGTACCTGAGTAAGCAGTTCAAATTTTTCACATGGCAACTTGAGTACCTGAGTAAGCAGTTCTAATTTTTCACATGGCAACTTGGGTACTTGAGTAAGCAGTTCTAATTTTTCACATGGCAACTTGAGTACCTGAGTAAGCAGTTCTAATTTTTCACATGACAACTTCAGTACCGGAGCGTTTAAACTTAGCTATTGGCTATTAGCCCTTAGCAATTGGCTAACGGCTAATCCCGAAAAGGTCGGGACTAAGCCTTCGGCTCAACAGCTAAGGGCCATAAAGGAAGCACAACGACAATTTATTGTTTCATCATTTTCCGGTTAATTGTTTGTCCGTCTTTGGTAATTAGTTGTACAATATAATTACCGGTGCGGTAGCCGGAAATGTTTAGTGTTATCGTTTTTTTTGCCGGTGATGTTTTGTTCGTAAACCGTTATTCCCAGGTTGTTTATTACATTTATTTTGCGGATGTCGTTGCCGACTTCTACGTTAAGATAATCTGATGCAGGATTTGGATAGATTGTAACGGATTCCTTTGTGGTTTTGTTAATGCCACCAATAACATCGCCACTGGCAGAACCATTAATGTAGTTTACGGGGATTGGTGTTCCATAGTCCCATGAAAAATTACGGGGCATAGGATCCTCGCTCCAGACGATAGGAAATGTCATCCAGATATCTGTAAATTCAGGCCAGCGAAAAAGCAAATCAAAGAAATGTCCGTCAGTAATGTTAAGTCCTTGGGTTTCGGCACACCATTGGAAAGTAATATGACCGGGGGTAGTTTCTTCTACCATTACGGAGTCGACAATACTTGGGTTCCAGTTGGCTACTCCAAGAAACATTAACGGATAGTCATATTCTATGGTAAACTGGAAACAATCAGGATTTATTGCAAATTGAGCATGGACGGGGACAGCAATGGTTTGCATTCCGCTTCCATTAGGTACAATAACATCTTCGATACTAACAGTTGAATTATAGCCGCTAGTACCGGAAACCAGCCCATTAATATATGTCGGTACAAAAATATTTCCATTGAAATCCCCAAATTCTCTGGGTGTAGGATTATCACTCCATACTAAAGCAGAAACTGTATCCAAACCGGACCATTCAAAATCAATATTAAACAAATTATCGTCTGGGATGTAAATTCCATTGTTCTCGGCAGCCCAGACAAAAGTGAGATGACCGGGCGACGGATTTGCAACGGTAACGTCATTAATTCCGGGATACCAGTTGGAAGTGCCGGTATAAGTTAACAGTGCGGGATTGTATTCGATAGAGAATTGGAAAGAGCCCATATTTATAATGTTTGATGCATGTACCGGAACAGAAACCGGGCCAGCCTGAATGTTAGCTAACATAGCAATAGTAACCTTTGCCACAGGTTGTACATGTAATGTAACTGGAATAATAATTGTACCTACATTGGGATCACTCGTAAAGGTAATGCTTGCAGTATAAATACCGGAAGAAAGGTTGGTAGCATCGATAGGTATCATTATATCCTGGCTTGTACCTTCGGCAAGCGTACCTGAAGCTGGAATTATCGTAATCCATGGTGTGGTTCCGCCCAAATCGTAAGCAAAGATCGTTTGAAGATCATTCTGCATATTACCAATCAGGGCAATCTTTCCAGGAACAGCTGTATTAGAAATACATAAACCACAAGCAAAACTACTGCCTGCAACGAAACCTGGAATGTCAGAAGCATCATGCATAACGCCGGTTAAAGCACCATTGGCAATATTGTATTGATGAATATCAACACCGTTTCCACCCTGATCGAATATCCAGAGGTAAGGACCGCCTATTGTCCAGGGATCATAAGCTGAGCCGTCCATTCCACTTAATCCGGTTGTACCTGAATTGATAACAGAACCATTACGGTCAACAAGCTGAAGATCGCTCCATCCACCTACCCAGAAGCCATCATTTTGTGAATCGTAAGCAATATGACGAATAGCGGGGACAGAAGTATTGATACTTCCAACTAATACTTTATTGGTGAAGTCCATCTGGTAAATGGTCGAGCCATTGGCGCCGCCATAGAAGTATTGACCATCGTAAGCTAAGTCGCAGATACCGGTTGCACCAGCGATATCAAAATCTTCAATCCAGTTACCGTTCATGTCATATTTATGGAACCATGAGCCTATACCACCCACCCATGATGATGAAGTATAGATGTACTGACCATCGGTTTCAACACCTGGCTGATTAGTATAATTTCCATTGAAGGAAAATAAAACATCCCACAGAGCGCGAACAGGGGTATCAATGGCGTTTGTATGAATTAGGCTTATATCACTGGTGGCGCTTCTGCTGATTTTCGGTTCGGTAATAAACTGAGGAGGAGTAATAGAGCGTTTTCCGTTGGCGTCCAAGTTGGTGATCAAAGTCGAATGCCATTCAAGCATTCCGTCACCGCCATTAAACATGTGAAGGATAACATATCCTGTTTCTCCCTGGTTCAAACTGATTGCTAACGAATCGGGGCTGATATTCATGGTAGGAGCGGTGAGGTTGATAGGCAAATATTGGTATTCGTATACTTCTATGCTATATGCTGAATATGAATTATAACCTGTAGCTTCGGCGGTAACATCATACGTTCCCATAGGGAGATCGCCGATGTAATAAATACCTGTGGAATCGGAAACAGCAGTATAATTTATACCATCATGAGTTGCCGTGATGGTAACATTGGGAACAGGTATGCCGGCATGAGTTATGTTTCCGGTAAGTATACCATGTACTACTATAGGAAGTATGGTAACCGGAACAACTACCGTATCCACATCAGGATCGGAAGTAAAAGTAATGGTTCCGTTATCATAATCTTTTGAGGAGGAAACCAGCTTCCATCTATGCTTGCCGTTACCACCACGGAATCACCGGGAGGAACTGTCCCGAATTTTGGATCAATAGTTAACCAGGTATAAAGATTGCCAGAAAATGCTAATCCGTCAACTTCGTTGTCGAGCAATGAACCAACCATCGTTGCATTTCCGGAAGCTTTGTCGAGAATATATAATTCGCTCTTACTGGTTGTATTGTTATAAGAAGTAAAGTAAACGTTGTTGGTTTCTGAATCCCAGCTCATACCCATCACATTGCCGGCGTTAAAGCCTAAAGGACCTAATAAAGCAGATGCGCCGGTTGACATGTCTATTGTATATGCATTATCGCCGACAATGTCTATCCCGTACATCTGATCTCCACCGACAATGGCAAAATCTGCACAGTTCGGAATACCGGTAGGCCCTATAACTGTAGCACTTCCAGTTGACGGGTCAATGAGATAGAGGTAAGATTCGTTATTGTCGGTAGTTATACCATACATTTCGCCCTGTAATTTATTTACCTGAATTCCTGTCCATGATTGTTGTCCGCCAACCGTACTATTACATAAGCCGATATCGGTAACATTGCCGGTAGCTGCATTCACTTTCTTCAGGTGACTATCATTGGCGTCAATGATATACATAAAGCCGGTATGGCGGTCATCGAATGTTCCACCTGCGGGAGAAATGGTTTTCTGTACTGATGATGTTACTGATGGATGGATTATCAGTATCAAAGGAGAAGAAATATTTTTCGGGTCCGAGGGAAAAAGCATAGCCTGTTGAACCTTTCGGGGAAGGTTTTTTAAATCCTGTTTCAGTTTCGCCATTCCATAGCAGGGGACCATCGCCGTTGTTAGTTATCGTAAGGGTTCGGGTAATGGTTTGTCCAAGCTGTGGACATTCTACTTCGATAGACAAAGGGTTTATAGCCATGGTAGGGGCAGTAATATTAATATCAAAGGGTGTATATTCATCTTGAATTACACAGGATCCATGATAAGTATTATAGCCTGCAATTTCAGCCGTTATCGCATAAGTACCAGATGATGTCAATGATAACCAAAACGTGCCATCAGCCCCGGTGGTTGCCGACTGACTATAACTGCCTTTAGTCGCTGTAACGGTAACACCTGCTAATGGTTGACCTGAATGGGTTGCCGTTCCGGCAAGATAATAATGAGGAGGTGGGGGAACAATATTATAAGTAACCGGAATAGTAGCTGTACCTACATCGGGATTGGAAATAAAACAGATATTGCCCTGAAACGTAATATCTTTTTGAGGAGGAATATAGTTCCAGTCGAAGGTAACTGGTATGTTTACCGATGAATCGGCTGGAATAATACCTTCTACCGGAGCCCCTACAACAAGCCACGAAGGATATCCCTCTCCGGTGAAACAAAGGCCATCCACCTTATCGGCAAAATAGCCAACAACATACGTATTTCCATTGGTGCGGTCCATTATTCGCAACTCGCTGAACGGTGGCGCACCGGGGGTGTTATCGTCATAGTTTGCCACCACATAAATAATATCTTGTTCCGGATTCCAGGCAATGTCGTGACGATAGTATGAATCGAACCCAAGAGGTCCTAATGCGGTAGCGGCTCCTGTGGCCTTGTCAATAAGATATGCCTTATCGGTGGCAGCATCTATACCATACATCTGACCGGTGCCATCAATAGCTATGCCCTGTAAATAATGGAGCCCGGTAGATCCTATAACAGTAGAAGCACCCGTAGTAATATCAATAGCATAAAGGTATGATTCGTCCCAGTTAGTTGCACAGGCATAATACATTCCGGTATTACGGTCGCAGGTTAGTCCCGTCCAAAAAGACATAAATGGAATATTGGGATTTGAGGAACCAATATCAGTTATTTCCCCTGTGTTAATATCCATTTTCATCAAATCCGAGTTATCATATCCTAAGGGGCAGATAAAGTAAATAATACCATTATCTGTTGCATCAAACGAACTACATTGTACGCCCATCGTATCGGCACAAATAATATTCATATTGGATGGGTTATCCGTATTGAAGGAGAAGAATAAATGATTTGAGCCAAAACTAAAAGCATAGCCGGTAGAACCCAGGAACGAATTGTCCTTTAGTGGAAAACTGGCGGAATGTATTTTCTGAAAGATATTACAATCTTCTGCCGAAGAAGCTTTTGTTTTTTTATATTGCATTTGTGCCCAAGTATGCCATTCCAAGGGTCCGTCACCGTTGTTGGTAACGGTAATCCATCGTTGATAGGGTACTCCCGAATGCAGTGTATCGTTGATCGATTCCGGGATGATGTTCAAGGTAGGAGAGGTGAGCTGGAAGTCATGAATTATAGTCATGTCTTCCGGTATATCAATGGAATCTTTCAAGATATTGTAATGATCTTTTATCACCTTTACTTCGAACTTCATTCCTTCGAAATAAATAAATGCATAATTGCCCTCGGCATCGGTAGTGTCAATATGGACAGTTAAATTATGTTGTAAGATAACGATGGCTCCCTGTACAGGTGTACCGGTTGATAAAACAGTTACTTTGCCTGTAAGATTACTGGCAAGGGACATCAATGGCATAAGCCAAAGTAAGAAGATAAGAAAGTAGAGTTTTTTCATATGGCTATGGTTTAAAAAATATTTTAGCACAAAGTTATAATTAATTTAATAAGACATGTAATTTTTTATAAATATTTTTTAAAATAAATTCATCCGGTAACTCTCTTTTCAATAAACTCACTCTAAAATCCTCTCTTTCTAACAAACTCACCTTAAAATCCTCTCTTTCTAACAAACTCACCCGTTCCCTCTCTTGGAAGAAAGAGAGGGACTCTTGTTGCTTTCTTCTGTTCCCCTTCTCTTTTTTAATAAATCTGACAGCATACGCAGTATCTGTCAGCGTTTAATCTTGGCTATTAGCTGTTGGCCAATTGCTAATAGCTAATCCCGATCCCGAGTACTCGGGAGGACTAAGCCTTCGGCTCAGCAGCCAATAGCCATACACGGGGTACCTGAGTAAGCAGTTGTAATTTTTCACATGGCAACTTGGGTACCTAAGTAAGCGGTTGTAATTTTTCACCTGGCAACTTGGGTACCTGAGTAAGCAGTTGTAATTTTTCACATGGCAACTTGAGTACCTGAGTAAGCAGTTGTAATTTTTCACATGGCAACTTGAGTACCTGAGTAAGCAGTTCTAATTTTTCACATGGCAACTTCAGTACCGGAGCGTTTAAACTTAGCAATTGGCTATTAGCCCTTAGCAATTGGCTAACGGCCAATAGCCAATTGCTAATCCCGATCCCGAGTACTCGGGAGGACTAAGCCTTCGGCTCAGCAGCTAATGGCCATAAAGGAAGCAGGACGACGATTTATTGTTTCATCATTTTCCGGTTAATTGTTTGTCCGTCTTTGGTAATTAATTGAACAATATAATTGCCGGCGCGGTAACCGGATGTGTTTATGGTTATCGTTTTGTCGCCGGTTATGTTTTGTTCGTAAACCGTTATTCCCAGGTTGTTTATTACATTTATTTTGCAGATGTCGTTGCCGACTTCTACGTTAAGATAATCTGATGCAGGATTTGGATAGATTTTAACGGATTCCTTTGTCGTTTCATGAACTCCATCTAGTATCCAACCACTGGCAGAACCATTTATATAATTTACTGGTATAGTATCTCCGTAACCCCAGAAAAAATTACGAGGCATAGGATCATCGCTCCATGTGATAGGGACGGATAACCACCAGTCATCCATCAATATAGGCCAGCTAAAAACCAGATCAAAGAAATGTCCGTCAGTAATATTGATACCTTGAGTATTGGCACACCATTGGAAAGTAATATGACCGGGGGTAGTTTCTTCTACCATTACAGGGTCCACAATGGTTGGGTTCCAATTAATTACTCTCTGAAAAGATATCATTCCCGACTCGTACTCTATAGTAAATTGAAAACAGTTAGGATTTATCGCAAATTGAGCATGGACGGGGACAACAACGCTATCCGTTGCCAATTCGTTGGGCACAATTACGTCTTCAATACTGACTGTGGAGTTAAAAGTGCTACCACCAGAAACTTGCCCATTAATATACAAAGGCACAAAAATATTTCCATCATAATCACCAAATTCTCTGGGTGTAGGGGCATCACTCCAAGCAAGAGCCGAAGTTTGCCCTGCTTGACCATTCCAGGTAAAGTCGAGCGTAAAGAAGTTACCGTCAGGTATATTAATGCCTTGGGTTTCGGCAGCCCAGACAAAAGTAAGGTGCCCGGGAATAGGTTCACCAATGGTAACAGCATCAATTCCGGAATACCAGTCGGAAGTGCCGGTATAAGTTAACAGTGCAGGGTCGTATTCTATGGTATACTGGAATGAGCCTAAATTGGAAATGTAGCTAGCATGAACAGGAACCGAGACCGGACCAGGCTCTACATTAGTTACCGTTGGGATGGTAAGGGTAGGATAAGCGCCGGCTAAGACGGTGAACGTAACGGGAATGCTATCGGTACCTACATCAGGATCACTGGCAAAGATTATAAAGGCATGATAAGTGCCTTCCGGAAGATTGGCTGTAACCGGAACAGTGATGATCTGGGTTGTGCCGGGAGCAAGCATCCCATGAGGATTCATCGAAATCCATGACGGGGTTTCGTCATAAATAACCGTTGCATTCCAGTTCAAGGTTCCGTCTCCGTTATTGATTATATTCAAAGGCAGAGAAGTCGTCCCCATATAATACAAAGTAGCGCTAAGCGAATTAGGATTGATATTCATGGTCGGTGCGGTGAGGTTGATAGGCAAAGTGGTTGTTTGCCCGAACCCAATAATTACACCTGTTGTTGAGAACGTGTTGTAGCCTGTGGCTTCGGCAGTAACCGAATATGTTGAAGGAACAAGGTTCTCGAAGGTATAAACGCCATTGTTGCCGGAAGTAGTAATATAACTCATGCCATTGTGTGTTGCGTAAAGCGTTACACCGGCAACCGGTATGCCGTTATGCGTAACGGTTCCGGTAAGCGTGCCATAATCATCGTATGAAGAAAGAGTAACCGGAACGGTTATTGTACCAACGTTAGGATTGGAAGTAAAAATAATGCTTCCATTTAAGTCGTAATCTTTCTGAAGGGGAATATAATTGCCATCCAGCGTAACGGTAACATCTCGTGTAGTGCCCGGAGGAACAGTTCCATGTCTTGGACTAACAGTTAACCAACTGCTGCTTCCACCAGGAAATGCAAATCCGTCAATTTCGCCGGATAACGAACCTATTACGGCTGTATTACCGGTTGTTTTATCAAACAAACGTAATTCACCGGCTGAAGTTCCGGCATTGTAAGCTGCCATATAAATAGCATCGGATGCAGGATCCCAGCCCATACCCTGGGCATAGCTTGCATTGAATCCGATGGAACCAATTAAAGTAGAAGCGCCCGAAGTTTTGTCAATCATGTAAGCGTTGTCGCCAACAATGTCATAACCGTACATCTGGCCACCGCCGTCGATAGCAATATCAATCAGGGCAGGGATTCCTGTTGTACCAATTATGGTAGCTGCACCGGTGGCGGGGTCAATGGAATAAAGCATAGATTCTACTCCATTGGTAGATGAGGCATAGAATGTTCCGTCAGTCTTATCGCAGGTTAACCCGGTTGGGGTATCGCCGCTTTGTAAACCGGCAGGGCCAACTGTGGTAACATTGCCTGTAGTTATATCAACAGTTTTGATGTTGCCATCATTGTAATCAATGATGTACATAAAGTCGGTATGGGTTGCATCAAAGGTACCGCCAAAAGGCATAACCGTTACGGAAGCAATTGTTGTAGGATTGGAAGGATCGTCCATATCGAATGACATGAAAATGCCATTATTTACGTCAAATCCATACGCTATTGAACCTTTAGCACCTTTGTAAGCGCTGGTAACATTTGTTTTATTAACAACCGGAGCAACGCCTGCAGAAGCAGAAGTATGTTCAAAATTACCATCGCTTGCGGGAATTGAAGCTTGCTTTTTGATGTTTGTCTGAACATCAGCAGTCCAATCCAAAACGCCATCGCCATTATTAGTAATATGAATTATTCGGGTAACGGTTTGTCCAAACAGAAGATATTCCGTAATGGATAAGGGATCAATAACCATGGTAGGAGCAACCATTGCAATATTATGAACGGTCGTTTGTCCGGTAGTAATGATAACATTGGTATCTGAATAAGGATTAAATCCTTCTTTTACGGCAGTAACATCATAAGTTCCGTATATTACATCATCAAAATGATAAGTACCATCGGCACCAGTTACCATTGAATAGACATAAACTGGATTTTCTTTGCGGGTAGCAGTTACCGTTGCACCTTCTACAGGAGTTGCTCCATGGGTAACCACACCATTCAGGGAACCATTCCATGGACCTATTTCAGTCATATATAGAGCTACGGTAGCCTGTCCGACATCAGGGACAGATTCAAATACGAGGGTTCCGGCTAATATGTCTTTCTGCGGAGGAATATAATTACCGTCGAAGGTAACCGTTACGGTTTGAGATTGTCCGGCTTCAACAATGCCGGAATTCGGATTGATGTATGCCCAGTTTCCACAACAACTACCAGGGAATGCCAAAGCGTCAATTTCGCCAGGTAATGAACCTAATACGGCTGTACTACCCGTTAGTTTATCAAACGAACGTAATTCACCGGCTGTGCCGTAAGCTGAAAGATAAATATTGTCTGATGCAGGATCCCAAGCCATACCCTGAGCATAATTGGCATCGAATCCGATAGAACCTATTAAAGTAGAAACACCGGTAGCTTTGTCAATTTTATAAGCGTTGTCGCCAACAATGTCATAACCGTACATCTGGCCTGTTCCGTCAATAGTAAAATCTATCAAAGCAGGAATACCGGTAGGTCCAATCAATGTGGCTGCACCGGTAGCAGGATCAACGGTATAAATCAAAGATTCGGTACTATTTGTAGAAGAGGCATAAAAATTACCGGTCGATTTGTCGCAGGTTAAACCGGTTGGGGTATAACCGCTTTGTAAGCCGGCAGGACCAACGGTAGTTACATCACCTGTTGCTACGTCTACTTTCTTAATAGCGCCATCATTATAATCAATAACGTACATAAAGTCGGTATTAGTAGCATCAAAGGTACCTCCAAAAGGAGTAATAGGTACACTCGCAATCGTTGTTGGATTGGATAGGATCGTCTACATCGAATGACATGAATGCACCATTATTTACATCAAATCCATAAGCTGTCGAACCTTTAGCACCTTTATTGGTACCATCAACAACAACGTTTTTCTTTGCCATTGGAGCTATACCTAAATTAGCTGCAGTATGTTCAAAATTACCATTGCTTGCGGGAATAGAAACCTGTTTTTTATTGGATTGTAAATGTCCACTCCATGCTAACGGACCATTACCACTGTTGGTAATGGTCAGGTCGCGGGTAGTAGTTTGTCCAACAGTAACAGTAACCGTTAATGAATCGGGATCAACGGCAATGGTAGGAGCCGTCAGTTGATAGTTCCTGGTTACGGTTTGATTACCAATGACGGTATCCTCTTCGGAGATTACATTGTATCCTTCCTTTTCGAGAGTAAGCGTATAAATTCCGGCTTCTATACCATTGATGGCGTAGGTTCCATCGGCAATAGTAGTTGTGGTATAGCTACCACTTAATGCGTTGGTCATTGTAATCGTAGCACCGGCAACGGGAGTATTATCCGATAATTTAGTTACCGTACCGGCAATATTACCAATAACTTGTTGATAAATTTTAATATTATCGACATACCAGTAGTTGATGTTGTATGAATCGGCACCATAAGCACGGAAACGAACCTTAAAAGTATGTCCGGCAGCCCACTGGGTAATGTTATACGATTCGGATATCCAGTTGAAACTGCCATTACTATTTGTATAATCATGTACCATCTGCCAGGTAGTACCATCAAATACTTCAACAGCCAGTCCTTCGAGGGTAGAATAAGAGAAGTTATCCAGATTAATGTCAAATTTCAGCGTTACATTATCCATAATGGCTGTAGCATCTATGGTATCGGAAACCAAAGCAAAATTATAGTTGGAAAGTTGAGGACTCCAGCCAAACTGTGCCGAAGGGGCAGGATTGCCCGTAGTGGTATTTACCGACCAGTTGCTTTGAGCAGGATCGAACGACCAGTTGTTGGTCTCAAAATTTCCGGCAGCCCAATCCTCATAAAAAGGTAATATTATTGAGTCGCGACTACCCGGAATGATTGGAAGAGTTGACACATTTATCCCCGGGGAGGAGGCGCTAACCTGGGAATTGCAGCGGTTACCTGCCATTACAGCACAGGATAACATGCATAGTAGGAAAAGAATGGCGTAGAGTTTTTTCATGATTGTTGTTTGTTTAAAATTTTAAATAGTTCTTGCTGTTACGTAAAGTGCCACCCCGGCTCTTCACAGGGATTGGCTCAATATTCAATTATTCTATTATATTAATTTCCAGTTCTCCGGCAGTATTAGCATCATTATTATTTATCAAAAGGTATTTATTGCCGGCAGTACCAAGTTCGACGGCTGTAATTTCCAATTCATCGTCGGGTTGCAGGATATGGATTCCGGCAGGTGCGGTAGCATTGGCGTCGGCAGCCGTAAAAATACCCAGCGCTACATGGCCTGAATTATAAAATGAAAAGGTAGTTTCGTCGGTGAAGGAAAGTGTGGATGCCTTTACCGATGCGGGGGCAATAGTAAGGGTTTCGGAATCTCCCTCATCGGGTTCATTACCATTTTTCTCTTTTCTATAGGTACGCAACAGATGATAAGGGAAAAACTTTTCAATGAAATCGGGATTGGAAGGGTTTTTCCAGATAAACCAACCAAGATGGGAATAAATTATTTTGCATAGTTCGTTATGGCTGGCATTTAGTTCTTCGGTAGTGTCATCGGCTGAGCCACTTTGTTTTTGTTGTGTATCGCGTACCTGCTGGAGCGTAGAAGCATAAGCAGTTGCTTCATCTAATACCGTGGTTAATTTGGGATAGTTTGCCAAACGTCCTTTAAAAGCATTGACCTGAAGAATTTGTTCATCAATGCTGCCTTCATGAAAAGCACTTAAGCCACCGGGGAAAATACTGATGTATTCGGGGGTCTTTTCATCATATTCGAGCATGACAAGTAATTTCCAATGTCGGAGTTTAGCCGTAAGTTCTTTAAATGTATCTGCCAGTCGGGAAGTTTCTCCTTTACGCAAACCTTTGGTGGAGATAAGCGATTCGTACATTGCGGCATATTGTTGATATGCCGCTTTTATTTCATCTAATAATGGAACAAGCTCTGCATTGCTTTTGCTGGCTTCCAACTGACCTATGTAGTGGTTGAGCAAGGTCAGCAACCTTTTATGGCTATGTTCAAAAGCTACCACAAAAGGATTTCTTAAGTAATAGGGCATTTTTTTCATTTTTTAGATTATTTGTTGATTATTAATGATTAGTGTATTTACATTTTTGTATTAATTAATAATGGTTTATATAAATTGTGATACGACATTAATTCATTCTTAAAATTTTAGTCAATCCTAATTTTCAAACTGACAACCTGAATGTCTAAGTAATCAATCCTAATTTTCAAATTGACAACCTGAGTGTCTAAGTAATCAATCCTAATTTTCAAATTGACAACTTGAGTATCCAAGTAATCAATCCTAATTTTCAAATTGACAACCTGAGTGTCCAAGTAATCAATCCTAATTTTCAAATTGACAACTTGAGTGTCCAGGTAATCAATCCTAATTTTCAAATTGACAACTTGGGTACCTGAGTAAGCAGTTGTAATTTTTCACTTGGCAACTTCAATACCTGAGCGTTTAAACTTAGCTATTGGCTTTTAGCCGTTAGCTATTAGCCAACTGCCAATAGCTATACACAGTAGCACAACGTTGCACGAAGTTCCGGCACAAAGTTTCACCAAGTTTTTTAGTTATGCTCACTTTTGCTGCTTTCTTCCGCTCCCCCTTCTCTTTTTTCCAAGAGAAGGGGGCCGGGGGGATGAGTTGGTTTCGGCATCCAAATTTTCCACCTGGCAACTTCAGTACCTGAGCGTTTAAACTTAGCTATTGGCTTTTAGCCGTTAGCTATTAGCCAACTGCCAATAGCTATACACAGTAGCACAACGTTGCACGAAGTTCCGGCACAAAGTTTCACCAAGTTTTTTAGTTATGCTCACTTTTGCCGCTTTCTTCCGCTCCCCCTTCTCTTTTTTCCAAGAGAAGGGGGCCGGGGGGATGAGTTGGTTTCGGCATCCAAATTTTTCACCTGGCAACTTCAGTGCCTGAGTAAGCGGTTCTGATTTTCGGACTGACTACTTCGCCCGATGGATGATTCAGGAGTCTGAGAAATACTTTTTGGCTTTCATAATTTATATTTTTTTGATAATATTCCGGCTAACGGATTATCTCTTCCGTAGCCGGGTGTTTAATTCATTATTTAGCCGGTGGCACATACGATCCGTTGGCATCGCCATAAATCATCCCGTTGAAATTTTCAGTTACCGTAGTATTTGTGTTGGGAATGGTTACCGTGGTACAGTTAAATAACCAGTCGCCGGCAGGAAAATCGGAAATAACATTGGCAATGCGTTTTTTGATTAACAATACATCTGTTGCCGTTAGTTCACCCGAGGCATTTACATCGCCCGAAGCTAAGAAAATACCGGTTAAGGGAGCTATACCGGCAATGTGTTTTTTATAAAGCAATACGTCAGCAGCCGATACGCCACCCCAGGGTTTAGTAATGGAACAATCTATGGTATAATTGCCTGAAGATAATCCCCAGAATGTGTAATCCCCGTTGCTATCGGTTATCTGATATGCAACCACATTTCCTTGTGTATCTTTAAGGTTAATGGTAACATTTGATAAGGGTACGGGAGCATTCTTCGGATAAGTTATCTTACCAACAAGGGAAGGTAAACACGGTAACCAAGGTAAATATGGCGCTAAATATCGTATATAGTTATCGCCGGGTATGTTAGATAACCCCGGTTCATTATCTGCCTGATAGATGCAATAAAATTTGTCGTCAACTTTTGTAGCAATAGAAGGGAAAACGCATTCGTCGTAGGCATGGAGAACATCGCCGGTAAAATCCTCAAAAAAGCCCCATGTTTGTCCTCCATCTCCGCTGCATACTCCCCAGATATGACGGTAGTTCAGCGAGCCGTTATCAAACGTTTCAGTAATTCCGGAATAGAGCAGGCATATCATGTTGTTATTGTCAATAGCTAATTGTGGCATACTGGTAGGTCCTAAATGATTATAGGAATCGGGTAATCCTACGATGTCCAATTGTCCGTTGCCATTGATATCCTGCATCCAGGCAATAAGGCTTCCTTGCTGGTCGAGAATATCGGGATCAAGGCAGTTGCATTGTTCTTCGTGGGTTCCGCCTACCCATGTAGGAAGATTTTCGTTCCAGTAGGCAATTCCGTCTATCCAGGGGAAATATTGAATGGTAGTTCCGTCGGAAATCAGTCGGGTTAGCCCGAAAGCCACGTGTAGCAGTCCGTTGCTGTCGAAAGCGCCATGAGCCGAACCGTCGGGACAATAAAAAGTATCGGTGGCAGAGATACCGTTCCAGTGCGGATACGGATGTTGCCAAATCACCGTCTTCTGCCAGGTAGCGCCGGCATCGGCAGATCTCATCACAAACAAATCGTTTTGGTTATCGCAGACGATAAAGGCTAAGTTGTCGTCCTTTGGTTCCACCCAGGAGTATTTATCGGGATGGAAGTTAGCATAGTCGGCAGAGCCCATGCCGTTGAGAATAACGTTGCTTTGCGTCCAGGTGGCGCCACCATCGGTGGAACGGGAATAAACCAAAGCTCCATCCTGTCCCTGATAAGGTGTGCCGCCTTCGGCAACCGGAGCCGTCAAGGCAAAAAGATGAACGATGTTATGATTGCTTCCGCCGGTAACTAATCGCGGGTACATCAGCTGATGCCCGTCGGGACCATTGAATGTAGTTTGTGTCCAGTCGCCGCTTCCCTTGGTGCTGCGTGTGCTTATCACCAGCGGTTGTGTGGCGCTGCGGTGGGCTGCGATCATTTCGCCGTTGGCTCCCAAAGCGGCATAGCTTGGCCATCCGGCATTTATGGATCCTACACTGCCAGTTACCTGCCAGGCAGTACCGTCGTAATAATTATAGCCGGTACCTAAGGTTGTGGAGTTAACGGATTTTGTCCATACGGCCCCCATGGTTCCGTCGTCGTAATAGAAATACCGTCCGTAAGGGGTACACGACTTCGACTGGAGGTCGTAATTGGTTTGCCCGATTTGTTCTTCATACAACGAACGCGAAGCCTTAGCGTTTGCCGGAAGAGCCGCAGAGGATTGGGAATGAGTGGCAGATGTTGTAGTTTTTACCTGTGAAAGGTCGACGGCTTTGTTTTTAAGGGAAGCCGGAAGGGTAACCCTTTTTTTCTGTGAGTAGCCCAGACAAACGATGCCTGTAAGCAGACAAAGGAGTAGAAGTTTTTTCATGATGTTAAACGTTTTAATTTTCACATCAAAGATATAATAATTTTATCGAAATTGTTCAACCATAATCATTTTTTTTAAAAATTTTTCTTAATAAAGTTATTAGTCATTTATTATAACTTAATCTATAAGTACTTAAGTCGCTTTGTTGTTAAGTTGCTTATTTATTGAATCGCCATGAAATATCGTTTTTTTCGTCATAAATTAAGATTTTAATTAAGTATTGTCCGATAAAAAATTTCTTTGAATGGCTAAAGCCCAATGTTTACTGTATTTTACTAACTCCAGGCTTAAGCCTGGAGTTACGGATCGTAACTACTTGAAGGACTTTAGTCCGGATATTTTTATCGGACAACAGTGATTTTAATTAAGAAAAAAGCGGGATGGATACTATTATTTTTTCCTAAGCGGCTTGCGGATATTAAAATATTTACTCAGGAATTTCTTTTCCGTATGGATATTGAAAAGCTTCGCTACTTCATTAAAGCAAACCGTTAGATTTGCAAATCGGAATTAATGACAGGAATACTTAACTAAAAAAGAGTGAAAGCTAACTATTATCTAATCCAATTGCTAAGGATTATTAATTGAGATAGTCTTTCACTCTTTTTATGGAGATGTACCAATTATAATTTTAAGTTACCAGGCTTATTAAAAAGGTATTGGTTTTTTTAATATTTCGATTCATATTGGCAAATTTAAAGCGTTCGATTGATGGTCGGGCTAATAAATGTTGGCCGTATTCCGGTAGCCTGTTTTGTCGGTATACCAATCGGTATAGTCGATTCCACCCGATTCGGCCCATTGGGCAAAATGGAGGTAGGTTTGCAGAATGTCTACCGTTTCGAGAGGATAATCGAAACTAACGGGTATTTCGAAAGCCCAGGGTAGTCCGGTTTCCGATCTGTAATATTTGCCTTGTCCGGGATTGGAAGCATCGGGGAGTTGTCCGAAGAACGAAGTATTTACCAATTCCGTTGGAGGCTGGTCTTTCAGATGTACTTCTTTTCCTCTTTCCTGTGCTTCAAAAATAAACGGGTTATATGGTGGTGTACCGATATTATCCTGTGGATTGGAGAAATGAGTCGTTACCGTCTGAAGTGCCGTTTGAACGGTTAAGCCGCTGGCATGGCTGGTGTTTATCATACCGCCACCCAGCAAAGTATTTACGGCATCAAAAGGTATAATCACGGTTTCGCTGGTATGTCCGGCTTCATAACCTTTGGCATCAAGGGTTACGGCACTGCCTGCTTTAATACACCCGGTAACGCTTTGTACATTGGCAGGAGCCGTATTAAATACGATTCCGAAACCGTTGTCTTTAGATGCACCGGCGGCTTTGATTTTAAATTTAGAAACAACGTCAACCACTTTATTCTGGGCATTGGTAACAATCTGGTATTGGAAATTAACTACCAAATCGTTGCAGTCGTAATCGCCGTAATAGGGCCAGTTGTCTTCAAACACAAAGCTTCCGTAATCTACTTCATTAGGATAATAGGAATTGAAGGCGCGGGTAGGATCGTTGGGATAAGCATCCAGGTTGTCGGCTACGCCATCCCCATCCGAATCGTTTCCGCTGGTATTGCTATCAATAGTTATTACTAATGTTTGATTGTCCGAACCAATGCTGTTGGTAGCCGTAAGTGCCACGTTGGTAATACCGGTAGCCGATGGAATTCCACTTATGGTTGATCCGTTAAATGTTAATCCGGCAGGAAGGTTGGTCGCATTAAAGGTGATGGGTGCAGTACCATCGGCAGTAATGGTATAGGTGAACGACAGTCCTTTTACTCCGGTAGCGAAAAGAACGCTGGTAATGGTAGGTGCATTTCCTGCGGAGGCTATGGTAATAACAAGCGTTTTTGTATCGGTTCCAAAGGAGTTGGTTGCCGAAATGGTAACGTTATACGTTCCTGCCGAAGTAGGATTGCCACTGATGGTAGAACCGCTGAAACTTAACCCGTCGGGTAGGTTGGTAGCCGAATAGGTGATGGGAGTATTTCCGGAAGCGGTAATTTGGTAGATGAATTGTTGCCCTGTGGTTCCGGAAGCGGACAGCGAACTGGTGATTACGGGAGCCGAGCCCGTTCCCGGGTTGCAATCGGAAGGTGTTACCTGGTATGAACAATAGGTTACATGAGAACCCATACTTCCATGATTAACTTCTATACCATCGGCATCGCAAAGGTCAACATAGTTATTTACCGAAGCACCCCAATTGATATTTGTAGTTTTTAATATATTGATTCTACAACCGGAAGTATTGGGCCCGCTGATTGATCCCTGGAGGTTAAAATGTTTGGTATCCATCATGCTGTTTAAGCCCATGTTGATTACTGCGCCTCCATTTACGGTTGTTGTTCCTCCGCCATTATCAACGCCTACCTTGATGTAGCTTCCATTGTTAACCGTACCTTGCTGATCGAAGTTGCCCGAGATAATCACTTTGCACGAATTGGTAAGTTGGGAACCGCCGTTGTTGGTAAAATTACCATTTACGGTAAGGGTAGACGAGTTGGTTATTGTTCCGTCGTTTACAAGTTTATTTGTAACTGATAGTGGTCCTGAGTTGTTTAAACTGGAGTTTCCTTCGATGGTAAGTTGTCCCGAATTAATGGTTAACGTTCCACTGTTTGTCATCGACGAATTATTGTCAAAACTATTGTCAACGGTCATTGTTCCCGAATTATTAAAGGTTACGGTTCCTCCGTTGTTTGTAAATTGTCCCGAAACGGTCATCGTTCCTTCATTAATAAAATCGCCGCCGTTGGTAAACGAGTTGCTGGTAGATGCGTTGGCATTGGCATAGTTGTGAAAAGAACCATTCTGTCCTACGGTTAGTTTGTTTAGCGTTACGGTTCCGTAATTTTCAAGTTTTAACTGATAACCGAGGTGAAGATTCGTTGGATTTAATGTTCCGGTGGAAGTTATTGTGATGGTTCCGCCGCCACCCCAGCCGCTGGTGGTATTTAATGTTACGCTTCCGCAAACGACTAATTTACCATTGTCGTGGATAGTTAAGTTGCTGATGTTTGCCGATGTTCCCTTAGGCAATACAAACCTGCTGTCCCTGAGGATATTTCCAGATTCGAAATGTTTCCGGTGATAGTTTGTGTACAGCCCGAACTGCAATCGGGGCCAGCTTTTAATCTTCTTGATTTGATGCTGGTGCCATCAAAAGTATAGGTTAGCGTGGTTCCTGTAATCGGAACGGCTTTATATTTATAATTACCATTCGGACCCAGATCGGCAACCCAAAGTTCGGTCAGGCTGGAAGGTACCCGGAGCGTTGTTACATATTTCAGGCTATTATCGGTAGCTCCGGTTTTTACTAATTTCCCATTTGTTCCGGGGTTTCCGTTATAAATCTTAATGATATGAACACCGGCTTGACTACCCTGGGTAACATTGATGGTAACATTCAAATCCACAAAGTTATCGAAATTGAAATTCGGATTAACTTTTAAATCAGTGAATTTGGAAGGAGTACTGCCGTCATTATTGTTTTTCTGACATGCCGTAAGAGATAAAATGCCGGCAATTATCAACAGGAAAAATACGGACTTAAACCCTGCAATTAATTTTTGGTTTGTATTCTTTGTATTCATAGTGAAAAGGTGTTTTAATGATGATTAATATAATAGTAGTATTAAAATCGTGCCAAAGTAAAAATAAATAACAATTTACTGGTTACTATTGTTCTATGATCATCAAGGAAAATTGTCGAAATTATAATTGTCCCATAAAGGAACTTTTATTTTCCTTTTAAGGCATCAAATAAGATTTCAACCGGATGCAATGCCTTGCGATGAGTTCCGTCGAAAATCTGATGGCGGCAACTCGTCCCGGGGGCAGCAATCAAAACATCATCCGCAGCCTTTCTGATTTCTGGAAACAAAACCAACTCTCCGACTTTCATCGAAAGCTGATAATGCTCCTTTTCATAACCAAAAGAACCAGCCATTCCACAACAACCCGACTTAATTTCTTCTACCGTGTAATTAGTTGGCAAGGTAAGCATTTTTTTCGTTGTTTCAGTCGTTGCCACCGATTTTTGCTGACAATGTCCGTGCAATTTAATGGTTTTTGCTTCGGAAGAGAATTGTTTAGCGCTGATATTTCCTTTTTCGGCTTCGCGGACAATAAACTCGTCGAAAAGCAAAGCATTTTTCGAAAGTTGTGCGGCATCTTTCCGGAGTTCGGGTTTTACCAGTTCGGGATATTCATCGCGGAACGATAAGATAGCGGATGGTTCTATCCCGATAAGTGGAGTTTTATCCGAAATCAAATGTTTTAACAGGTTTACGTTTTGGTTTGCGATTTTTTGGGCGGTACGTATTAATCCCTTGGAAATATAAGTTCTGCCACTTTCGCCATGTTTTGGTATTTCTACCTGGTAGCCTAACTGCGATAATAGTTTCACTGCTTTAATTCCGATTTCAGTGTCGTTGTAATTGCTGAATTCATCGGCAAAAAGATACACTTTACCTTTTAAGCCTTGCATATTTCCGGCATTCGGAGTATTTTTTTTCAGCCAACTCCGTAACGTAAACTTATACAGAGCCGGGATACTTCGTTTGGGAGCGAAACCGAGCATTTTTTTCAGTATGCCAGAAGTAAATTTGTTTTCGACAAAGAAATTGAAAACAGAAGGCAAAATGCTTCCCAGGCTATTTATTTTGGTGATGTAGGCGATGAGTCGGGTACGTAATGGAATTCCGTTGGCGTCGTAGTAATGCTGAAGAAATTCGGCTTTATACTTTGCCATGTCGATGTTGGATGGACATTCGGCTTTGCACCCCTTGCACGAAAGGCATAAATCGAGGATGGAATAAATTTCCTTGTGGTCAAAAGGATTGGGTTTGGTGGAGTTTGTCAGGAATTCGCGTAAAATATTGGCACGGGCACGGGTAGTGGCGTTTTCGTCAAGAGTAGCCATAAAACTGGGACACATGGTTCCTCCCATAATGGCCGATTTGCGGCAATCAGCCGAACCATTACAACTTTCGATGGCTCGCAGCATACCACCCGATTTAGAAAAATCGAAAATGGTTTTCAGATCGCGGAAAGGTTCTCCTGTCCGATAACGCAGGAAAGTGTTCATGGCCGGAGTATTCACAATTTTGCCCGGGTTGAAGATGTTTTGAGCATCCCAGGTGGCTTTGATGTCCTTAAATAACTGGTAATTGTGTTCGCCAAGCATCAAAGGAATAAACTCACCGCGAAGTCTTCCATCGCCATGTTCGCCACTGAGCGAGCCTCTGTATTTTTTAACAAGTCTGGCCGTTTCTGTGGCAACCGTGTGAAATAGTTCTACATGCTTAGGATCTTTCAGATTCAATACCGGCCGGAGATGAAGTTCACCGGTGGCAACATGGGCATAGTACACACAGCTTAACCCATGGCTGGCAAGCATCGTTTTAAATTCGGCAATATATTCGGGAAGTACTTCGGGATGAACGGCAGTGTCTTCGGTAACGGCAACCGGGCGCGCATCGCCGGGAATATTGGAAAGCAACCCAAGCCCGGCTTTTCGCAATGCCCAAACGCGGGCGCAATCGGAACCAAAAACGATGGGAAAATGATAGCCATAACCGGCTTGCCTCATTTCGGCTTCCATTTTTTTAGCAATGTCAAGGATTTCTTCTTTTGAGTTACGGGCAAATTCTACAATCAGTATTGCACCTGGATTGTCTTTAACAAAAAAACGGTTACGGTTTTGTTCGATGTTGCTTTTGGTACATTCCATAATTACATCATCCATTAGTTCCACCGAACCGGGCTGATATTTTAAGGCGATTAAATTTGCTTTTAAGGCTTCTTCAAGGTTATGGTGATGTACACAAATCAATGCCTTTTCTTTGGGAGGCAAAGGCAAAAGATGAAGCTTTATTTCTGTGGTAAAAGCTAATGTTCCTTCCGATCCTGCAAGCAAAGTGCAGAAATTAAAAGGTTTTCCTTCATCGGTAAACGGTTCCGATTCGAGCAGCAAATCAATGGCGTAACCCATATTCCGGCGGGGAATGTTTTTATCAGGAAATTGCTCGCGAATTTCCTGCTGATTTTCGGGATTGGAAAGTATAGTATTAATGTTTCGATAGATACGTCCTTCGAGGGTATTTTCCTGGCTTTTGGCTAAAAATTCTTTCTTGGTTAAAGGCTTAAATTCTACTTCGCTACCATCGCTGAGTATGGCTTTTATGGAAAGAACATGCTCGCGGGTGCTTCCGTAAATGAGCGAGTGTGCACCACAGGAATTGTTTCCCACCATTCCGCCAATCATACAACGGCTTGAAGTAGAGGTTTCCGGTCCGAAGAATAAACCGTAAGGTTGTATTCTTTTATTTAGCTCATCAAGAACTACTCCCGGCTGAACGCATATCCAATGTTCTTCGGTATTTATTTCTAAGATAGCTGTCATGTATTTCGACACATCCGCAACGATGCCACTGCCGACTACCTGTCCGGCTAATGATGTGCCTGCCGTACGTGGAATAAGCGATATTCCTTCATCATGGACAAAGGAGATCAATGTTTTAATATCATCGGCATCTTTCGGACGGACAACGCCTAACGGTAATTCGCGGTAAGCCGAAGCGTCTGTTGCATACATCAACCGCCAGGTTTCGGTGGTAAATACATCGCCTTTAATGTGTTCTTGCAGTTTTTCTAATTTCTGCTGAATGGAATTCTTGATCATAAAAAAAGAATAAGCTGCAAATTTCACTATTTTTCCGGTTTAATCCAGTAAAGATTTACATCCCAGCTTCCAATATGATATTTTTTTACCGAATCGGCTTCTTCAGAAAGGATTATGCCATTGGCAAGATATGCCTTTTCTGAATCTGTTTCATCAACTTCTGAAATGATTATGCGTGGTTTATATTCTTGAATAGGATTTTTATAATTCAGAAAGTTATTCCATACCGGAAGCGTCCGTGCTTTGCAATCCCAGCATAATGTCGGAGCCCATGCGCCGATAATCGGTTGATTATATAAATATTTGGCAATATAAGTATTCGCTTCTTTTATTACAAACGTACGCTGCCGGTAGGTGCTGTAAAGTGTTGTTATGTTCTGGTAGAAAAGGAGCATGAATATGAAAAATGAAATAGCTTTTACCAGCCCATTTTTTTTGAGAAAAATAGGATAAAATATTAATTCTGAAATAACTACACTTATCAATAAACCCATTGAAAAATAGAAGCTTATTAAGTATCTGGTAGGCAAATATCCCATGGTTAGCTTATGCGTTTCCAATAGAAACCAAAGAACGGAACAAGTGAATATAGTCCTGAATTCGATCCTTTTAAGGAAGAAAAAAATGAGAAAACCGGTTAAAAAACAAATACAGAAAGCACTACTGTAAACGGAGTTTACGTTGTTAAAGAATATATCCCGGATGTTGTTTTTTATGATTTCACCGGTTTCGCCACTAATTTTAAAAGTTCCCGACTGGTTAGCCATCATATAATCAAAAGTTTGTTTCAGAGGCAAATACCAGAAAAGAATAAAACATAATGATAGACCAATCAACGTAAAACATAAATACCGGAAATTTTTGAAAAACAATTTCTTGTCGTAAGGATTGATAAAATAGTCTATTGGCATAGCCAGCAAAGCAAAGGGTAATAAATAAATAAACTGGATCTTTGCCATGAACGCGCCGAAAATGAAAACCTGTGATAAAATGAGAAACGTTTTAGGTTTGCCAGCGTTGGTCGCATATAAAAAAAAGAATAGAATAGCCATGGTGAAAAAGGAAACACTCAGCATTTCGGCAAGGCAAAAATGGGAAAACTGATGAATTTGATATTTAAGAAAAACCGTTCCGACGAGCACCGGAAGAATATATCTTATTTTTTTTAAAGTGCCGATATAGAAAAGTATACCAATAACAAGTAATAAAATGGTTAACCTGCCGGCAAGATGACTGGTCCCAAAAATTTCAAAAGGTAGAAAAAGTATGGCGTTGAAAAGTGGAGTTTTAACTAAATTGTCACATTCGTTAAAGTTCAGATAGTCATAGTTTATAAAATTTCTAAGTTGACAGGTATTCAGCCCTTCATCCGTAAATGGTCCGCGGCTAAATGAAATATGGGCATCAGGATCTGCCGAAAGGAAAGATAGATGCGAAATAAGTAAGGTTATGATTAGCAAAAAACAGAAAAGCCAATAGGTTTTATTTTTAATTTTGGTATTAATAATCATACTGCAGTTAGAATTTTTGAAATATAAATTTAGTTTAATCGCTCAGCGAAATGTTTTTTTTGATATCTGGTTATGGATTAAAATAACTTCCGAAAATTAGAATAAATTTATTACCTTTGGTAAAAAAATAATGTAGTAATGGATAATTATAGCATTTTTCAGTCGGGTGCTCATCCTATATATTTGTGTAATAAGTCATTTTGTAATATTAAGGATTTTTTTAAGAGTAATGACGGAAATCATTTTTCCAATGTTTTTTTGTTGGCCGATGAAAATTCCAATGAAAAATGTATTCCTGCGCTGAAAGAAAATGTTGAATTTTTAAAAAAATCCAAAACGATTACCATCGAAAGTGGAGAAGAAAACAAAACAATAGAAAAAGCACAGTATATCTGGCAACAATTAATTGATTTGGGTGCTGATCGCAATTCTCTTTTAATAAACATTGGCGGAGGCGTTATTTGTGATTTAGGTGGGTTTGTGGCTTCCACGTATAAACGTGGTATAACGTTTATTCATATTCCCACAACGCTTTTGGCTATGGTTGATGCTTCTATCGGAGGCAAAGTCGGCGTTAATTTAAAAAAAATTAAGAATCAGATAGGCCTTTACAGTCAGCCTTTAGCTGTTTTTGTTAATCCTTATTTTTTAGGAACTCTTCCAAGGAGGCAACTTCTTTCGGGCTATGCCGAAATGATTAAACATGCTTTGCTGAATGGAAAAAAGTATTGGAAAGTTGTTTCAAAACAGAATTTTAATGAAATAGTTGATTGGGAATATCTTATAGAAGGTTCCGTTAAAATTAAATCACAGGTTGTTCTTTCTGATCCCAACGAATATGATTTGCGGAAAGCCTTAAATTTTGGACATACCATAGGCCACGCTTTGGAAACATTGGCTATGGAAACGTCTCCCAACACCCTTTTGCATGGTGAAGCCGTTGCTATGGGAATGATTTGTGAAACGTGGCTTTCGTCCAAAATAGCCAAACTGGCTTTGGATAAAATGAATGAAATTAATCAGTTTATTCTTTCACAATTTGATTACTATAAATTACCTGAAAATTATGAGGATGAAATGTTTGAATTGCTTAGGCAAGACAAAAAAAACAGTAACGGAATATTTAATTTTACACTTTTATCTTCCATTGGCAAACCGCTAATCAACCAGAAATGCAGTCTTGATCTAATATGGGAATGCCTGAACTATTATCAAAGTTTATACAAAAATTGATTATTGTTTGATTTAATGATAATTAAAAAAGAAGATAAAAAATTATACGGGAGTATTTGTTTACCGGCATCAAAAAGCATCAGCAACCGCCTGTTGATGATCAAGGCTTTATCAGGTAAAAATTTTAATATTTTTAATTTATCGGATGCTGATGATTCAAGGCTACTATCAGAACATCTTACTGAAATAGAGGCGCATTCTAAAAATCAGTCGGAGGAAATATGCGAGCTCAATTGTGATAATGCAGGAACCGTAATGCGTTTTTTAACAGCCTATCTTTCGACAATAAACGGGAAATGGATACTTTCGGGTTCCGAACAAATGAAAAAACGCCCCATTGCTATTTTGGTTAATGCTTTACAATATCTTGGCGCATCTATTGATTATCTGAATGAAAATGGGTTTCCGCCACTTTTAATTAATGGTGGACAATTACATGGAGGATGTATCGAAATGGATGCCGGAATCAGTAGCCAATTTATTTCGGCTTTGTTGATGGTAGCTCCTGTATTATCTGGCGGACTAACCATCAAATTATCAGGTAATATAATTTCAAAACCGTATATTGATCTGACAATTAGTTTGTTAAAATATTTTGGTATACAAATCAAAATACAAAACAATGTCATTTCAATCAAAGAACAGGATTATAATACAAATGATTTTACCGTTGAATCCGATTGGTCGGCAGCATCTTACTGGTATCAAATGGCTGTTTTGGCTGATGATGTGGATCTAACATTAATTGGATTGATGGAGAATAGTTTACAGGGTGATGCAATAGTCTCAGAGATGTTTGAAAAATTTGGCATTAAAACTGAATTTTTATCAGGTAGTGTTAGAATAACTAAAAAAAGGAAAGTTACTCGTCGTATCAGTTTAGATTTTTCTGATTTTCCGGATATTGCTCCAACACTTATTGTTACTTGTGCCGGCATAGGAATAGACGGGAATTTTTCCGGTCTTCAAAGTTTACGTATCAAGGAGACCGATAGATTGGAGGCGTTAAAAACCGAATTGGCAAAAATTGGGATTCAATTTGGGAAATACCCGGATTCTGAAATCTGGCATATAGCGAAAGAACAAAATTGGAAAATACGGAAAATCAGTATTAATACTTATAATGATCACAGAATGGCTATGGCTTTTGCTCCGTTGGCATTAAAATTTGGTCAAATTTCCATAGAAAATCCAGCGGTAGTTTCAAAATCATATCCTCAATTTTGGGACGATATTCAATCGGTTGGATTTCAAATAATAAAATAAATTTTCAGTATTTTATAGTTTCGGATACGGTTTTTTAGATAAATTTGTTCCAAATTATAATATATGAAGGTAGACGTTTTTATTCCTTGTTTTATCGATCAAATTTATCCCGAAACCGGAATGAATATGGTAAAAATACTCGAAAGAGTGGGATTGGATGTTCATTACAATGATAAGCAAACTTGTTGTGGACAAATGGCTTTTAACAGTGGCTATTGGGATGAAGCTAAAGCGATAGGCGAAAAATTTATTCGCGATTTTTCAAACGATCGTCCAATTATTGGACCTTCAGCTTCTTGTGTCGGTTTTATTCGAAATTATTACGACGAACTGTTTTACAATACAGCTTTACATATCGAATATAAAGCCCTTAAAAAAAACATTTACGAGTTTAGCGATTATATGGTTAATTATCTTAAAATTATTGATTTAGGGGCAACATTCAATCACACTGTTACTTACCATGATTCGTGTGCTGCGTTAAGAGAGTGTAAAATTAAACAGGAACCTCGCATTTTGCTAAGTAAAGTTAAAGGCTTGGAATTAAGAGAAATGAAAGATACTGAAGTCTGTTGCGGTTTTGGAGGAACTTTTGCCGTTAAAAATGAAGCAATTTCTACAGCTATGGCTGAGCAAAAGGTGAAAAATGCCCTTGAAACCGGCGCTGAATATATTGTTTCCACCGATGCATCTTGTCTGATGCACCAACAGGGATTTATTGATAAACACAAACTTCCGATTAAAACAATTCATCTTATTGATGTATTGGCGTCTGGATGGTAAAATTCAATTTCTAACTGGATGAAAATTATTTGGATGAAGAATACATACCGTATTTTTTTGTTGATTTTGGGTCTGTTACTTTGCTTTGATGTAAAATGCCAAGATTATACCATTGTTGGTAAAATTAAGGGCTTGCAGTCGAAACAGGTTTATCTTTACGATTATTATGGCGAAAAAAACACCCTGATAGATTCCACGCAGGTTGATGATGAAAATGAATTTCAGTTTATTTTAAAATCAAATACACTTGTAGGACTTTATAAGATTGGCTATTCCAACGATAAATCTCTTGATATTATTTTTAATAACGAAAATATCAGATTTTCAACTAATAATTCCTATCCAATTGACTCGATGAATATTATTCAATCAGTTGAGAATAAATTGTATTATGAATATATTAATAAGAGAGATAAAAGCCATTATAAACTTGGAATTCTTAATCAGTTATTGAATAGTTATCCCGAAAAGGATAGCTTTTATTTTTCAGCCCAGAAAGAATTTATCCTAATTCAGCAAAATCTTGATGCATATGTTCAATCAATAATTGATAAACAACCGCTTAGCTATATTTCAAAAATTGCCAGGATAGAAAGATCGCCTTTGGTTATTCCCGATATGCCACCTCTTGTACGAAATGAATATATGCGTAGTCATTTTTTGGATAATAGTTTTGATGACACGCTGTTAATTCGGAGCAATGTCATAACATCTAAGATTATCACGTATTTAACCTTTTACAGGAATCAACAATTCAGCAAGGAAAGACAAGAATCGGAGTATATTATAGGCATTGATACAGTTCTGCAAAAGATCCGGACCAATGAAACCATTTATGAATTTGTGATTGACTATCTTATACATGGTTTCGAAAAATATGGTTACGATCGGCTTATCACACATGTTGCTTTTAACAGCCGGTTCGATGAAGGATGTGTCAATACAGAAAGAAAACAGCAATTGGAAAAGAAAATCGAAAATTTAAAAAGATTGTCGGTTGGTAAAATAGCTCCTGATATCAATATATTATGTTATGACGGAAAAAATGTTAAATTATCAGATGTTTCTACCGATTATACCGTGTTATTGTTTTGGGCAAGCTGGTGTCCGCATTGTAGCCAGTTGATACCGGAATTAAAAAATGTATATGATAAACATAAAAATAAACTGGAATTGATTGCTATTTCGATAGATACGGACAAAAAGGCATATGAGAGTTTTTTGTCCGAAAATCAAATAGATTGGATTAACTGTACCGATTTGATGGGTTGGGAAAGCAAAACGGTAAAGGATTTCGATGTGTTTGCTACGCCAACCATGTTTTTATTGGACAAAAATAAGAAAATACTATCAAAACCAATTACAATCAATCAATTAAAGGATGCTTTAACAGAAATAGGTTTGAATTAGAACATCATACTCAAGTTCTGCTAAAAACTTTATCTTTGCCGCTCAATTTTCCATTTAAATTTTAACATGAATAAACAAAACATTATAGGTATCGTTTTAATTTTTGCCATAGTCATTGGATTTAGTCTTTGGCAAAGTCCTTCCAAAATGGAACGCGAAAAGATGCAGCGCAGTCAGGATTCTCTACTCAATGTCCAGCGTCAATCCGATTCCTTAGCTGCAATACAAAAGAAAGCAATTGAACAACAGGCAAAAATATCGGATACTGCTACCAAAAAAGTAGAAGTTAATGATACTGTTCAATTAAAGGAAAGACTTGGAGCTTTTTCAAATGCCGCCAAAGGCGAAAATAAATTCTATACTCTGGAAAATGATTTGCTGAAAATTAAAATTTCAACAAAAGGAGGCAGAATACAGTCTGTTCAGTTGAAAAAATATCAGACTTACGATAGTTTACCCTTACAAATTTTTGAAGCCGACTCTTCAATCTTTGCTTTTACTTTTTTTGCCGAAAACCGTTCAATAAATACCGATCAGCTTTATTTTCAGCCCTATTGGTATAGTAAAACAACTTCGGGAAGTAATTTAATGGGCGTTAAAGGTTCCGATTCGTTAAAATTTGCAATGAGGGTTTATGCCAATGCCGGCGATACAGCCTTTAACCGGAGCCAATATCTTGAATTTGTTTATACGCTAAAAGGCGACAAATATGATGTGGGATATACTGTGAATTTTGTCAATCTTAAAGATGTGATAGCAAACAATGCCAATTACGTCAGCTTGGATTGGAAAGTTGATATGCGCTCGCAGGAAAGAAGCCTTAAAAACGAAAGGGTTAACTCTTCTGTATATTACAAGTATTTTCAGGATGAGGTAAAATACCTTAAAGAAACCAAGGATGAAGAAGATAATTTAAAGACAAAGGTTAAATGGATTTCATTTAAAGATCAGTTCTTTTCGGCAACCCTTATTGCAGGAAACTATTTTAATGAAGCTACTATTAAAACATTTACTGCTCCCAACCGGTCTCATTATCTTAAAACCATGAGCGCTTCGATAAATATACCGCTCAATCTGACATCGAATCAGAGCATACCTTTTTCATTTTATTTCGGGCCAAACAAATATAATACGCTGCGTAAATATCATCTTGATCTGGAACGGCAAATCCCATTAGGATGGAGCTTTTTTCTGATGCAATGGATAAACCGTTATGCCGTAATTCCGGTTTTTGATTTTCTTAGCAAATTTGCATTAAACTATGGTATAATTATCCTTATCCTTACCATTTTATTGAAAATTGTATTATTTCCTATTGCCTATAAAACTTATACTTCTTCAGCTAAAATGAGGGTTTTGAAACCTGATGTGGATGAAATAGGAAATAAATTTCCCAAAAAAGAGGATGCAATGAAGAAGCAGCAAGCCGTTATGACTTTGTATAAAAAAGCTGGTGTTAATCCGATGTCGGGATGTGTTCCTTTGTTGCTTCAAATGCCTATACTTATTGCGTTATTCCGCTTTTTCCCTTCATCTATTGAGTTAAGGCAGCAATCTTTTTTATGGGCTCACGATCTTTCGTCGTATGATTCAATCCTGAATTTGCCATTTACGATACCTTTTTATGGCGATCACGTAAGCTTGTTCTGTTTGCTCATGACAATTTCTACCATTGTTTACACTAAAATAAATAATGATATGATGTCCGGATCTACTCAGCAGATGCCAGGCATGAAAACCATGATGTATCTGATGCCGGTAATGTTTCTTGGATTTTTCAACGATTATTCTTCCGGTTTGAGTTATTATTATTTATTAGCCAACTTAATCACTTTTGCTCAGATGTGGGCTTTCCGCAAGTTTGTGAATGAAGATGCCATTAGAGTAAAAATTCAGGAAAATAAAAAGAAGACTGTTAAGGTTTCAAGTTTTCAGAAACGGCTTGAAGATATGGCTAAACAGCGAGGCTATAATCCTAAAAGATAAATTATATCATTGCCTGATTGTTTAATGTCAAATTTTGACATTAAACAATCAGGCAATGTATTTCAAAAAAGAGCAAGCGCTTTTTCTTTTGCTCATCAAAAGGATAGTTGATGTCGTTTTGCAAATAATTAAGCAGGTTAACTCCTTTGGGAATGCAATAATCAGTATTTTCAACTACTTCAGAGATATTATTGACACCCCATTCTGTTGCCTGATTAAATTTTGTTAAAAATTCCTGCGAAATAGCTTTATTGGCAGTCCAGCAGGCAAAAACGAATGGTAGTCCGGTAAATTTTTTCCATTCTTCGGCCAAATCGTAAACAAATGGAAAATAATTTCTCATTTCAAAAGTTTTATCGCCTATTATTACCGTAGCTTCTATATTTTTTATATTTGAAAAGATTTCCGGATTTGCCGGCAACCATTCGGGATGTATTTTCCAGAAATGATCCGAAAGTACCCTGACTAATTTTACAGAAGTCCGCGATTCAAAATCGAGATAAATTGTTTTTATCTCGTTCACAGGTTTCTGGCTGACTAAGAGTACAGGTTCTTACAGTTCCACATGCCCCTATGCAATAATTAGTTAGAAGGTGATAGTTTTTTAATTCCGGTAAAACGGCAACGGGCACCAGTACCGATATCTACGCTATCGGTTATCAATTTTTGGGCACAAACTGCAGGGTGCGTCCAAATCCATTTGGTAGTCCGTTAAAAATCCCGAATTTTTTATTCCATATACAAAAGGAAGTGAGTTTAGGTAAGATATTGCTGAAATGCGGATTTTCTTGATCATTTATATACTATTTTATCGCAAAAGTAGATTAATAAATTCTTTATTGTTAATAATTTTCAAAAAAAACTTATCTTTGCACCCCAAATTTGAACAAAATCAGATTTGTAATTAACCTTAGTATTAACCCGTTCCTAATGCTGTTAACTTAAAATCAGGTTTTAGGAACATAAAAGAAACAAAATGACTGAAGAAAGCAAAGTAAATGATGAGTTGGAAAATGTGAATAACGTTGAACAAGTTCCAAACGAAACGCCCTCAGCCCATGAAGAACATTTACCTTTAGAAGAAGTTCGTTCAGAAATCAAAGCAGAAAACGAAGAAGATGCCAAGGAAATGGTTGCAACAAAAACCGCCGAAGCCGCTGTAAAAAAGGAAAATGAAGAAGCTGCTGCTCCCGTTGTTAAACCAGATCCTAATGTGCCAGAAAGTTTCGACTGGGATACCATCGGAAAAAAGCACGAATTTTATTCGGCTAGCGAAAGAGAAAAACTTGAAAAAGTTTATGATAAAACGTTAAGCCAGATTGCCGAACATGAAGTTCTGAACGGTATTATTGTAGGAAAAACTTCCCGCGAATTAGTCGTAAATATTGGTTTCAAATCGGATGGTGTTATTCCTTTATCGGAACTCCGCTATAATCCAAATATTAAACTTGGCGATGAAATAGAAGTGTATGTTGAAAGTCAGGAAGACCCTAGTGGTCAGCTTATTCTTTCACACAAAAAAGCTCGTATCCTGAAATCTTGGGAACGTGTAAATCAGGCCTATGATACACAGGAAATTATTAATGGCTATGTAAAATGCCGTACCAAAGGCGGTTTGATTGTTGATGTTTTTGGAATCGAAGCATTTTTGCCCGGTTCACAGATCGATGTGAAACCGATACGCGATTACGATATTTTTGTTGACAAGGTCATGGAATTCAAGGTTGTTAAAATCAACCACGAATATAAAAATGTAGTTGTTTCGCACAAAGCTCTTATTGAAGACGAACTCGAACAACAAAAAGCCGAAATTATCAGTAAACTCGAAAAGGGACAAATACTTGAAGGTACTGTTAAAAATATTACATCTTATGGTGTATTTATTGATTTAGGCGGAGTTGATGGATTAATTCATATCACCGATTTATCCTGGGGCCGTATCAATCATCCGGAAGAAATTGTTCAACTTGATGAGAAAATAAAAGTGGTAATTCTTGATTTTGATGATAATAAAAAACGTATAGCCCTTGGTTTAAAACAACTTACTCCTCATCCGTGGGATTCGCTCGATCAATCAATGAAGGTTGGCGATAAAGTGAAAGGTAAAGTTGTGGTTATTGCCGATTATGGCGCATTTATTGAAATAGCTCCCGGAGTTGAAGGTTTGATTCATGTTTCGGAAATGTCGTGGAGCCAGCATCTGCGTACTGCTCAGGATTTCCTGAATGTTGGTGACGAAGTGGAAGCCGTTATTCTTACCCTCGATCGCGAAGAACGCAAAATGTCATTAGGTATCAAACAACTTATTCCTGATCCATGGGCAAACATTATGGAAAAATATCCCATCAAGTCAAAACATCAGGCTACCGTTCGTAACTTTACCAATTTCGGTATTTTTGTTGAACTGGAAGAAGGTGTTGATGGCTTAATCCATATCAGCGATTTATCGTGGTCGAAAAAAATTAAACATCCTGCAGAATTTACCAAAATTGGTGAACAAATTGATGTGCTTGTTCTGGATGTTGATGTTGAAAATCGTCGTCTCAGCTTAGGCCATAAACAATTGGAAGAAAATCCATGGGAAGTGTTTGAAAGTATTTTTACCCCCGGTTCTATTCATAAAGGAACGATTTCCGGAAGCAGCGATAAAGGCGTTATTGTTACCCTGCCTTATGGCGTAGAAGGCTTTGCTCCTATACGTTATCTGCAGAAAGAAGATGGTACTATTGCACGTAATGAAGAAACCCTTGACTTTAAAGTGGTAGAATTTTCGAAAGAAAACAAAAAAATCATTTTATCCCATTCACGGGTATATCAGGACGTTGCTGCATCTCAGAAAGCTAAGGAACAATCTCAGAACGAAGATGCTGAAAAATCTACAAAAAGAGCCGTTAAAAAGATTAAGGACAATCTCGAAAGGACAACTTTAGGCGATTTGGAAGCTCTTGCTACTTTGAAATCGGATATGGAAACTTCTGAAAAGGCTGCCTTGAAAAAGAAAGCCGATAAATTGAAGAAAGCTCACGAAGAAAAAGAAAAGAAAGAAGAAGAAGCTAAAGCAGCCGAAGCCATCGATGAAACTAATGATGATGCTCCTGTTGCCGAAGCAACCAATGAAGAAACTTCTGTTGAATAAGCTTTCATAACTCTATTTTAAAAAAATCCTTTTCTCTAAATAATTAATCCAGGGAAAAGGATTTTTTAATTGTTTAAATTTGAAAATAAAGAAACAAGATTGTCGTTTTAAATTTACCTGTTCTTTTAAAAAAACCTTTCATTTTGACGAGTTTAGTCTTACGAAGTCAAAACAGGATAAATACTTGGAGAATTCACAAATAGCAGGATGTTTTTTACCAAAACGTAGAGAAAAAAGCAGAAAATTAATCAGGAATTAATACTTACATAACGAATTTTCTTAATTTTGCAATTCTCTAATGATGATAAGTTTTACGATTATAACTTTCACTAATAAATTAATAATAATACAAAGGAGAATATAAAATGAGTAACACTAATGAAAAAAAGTATGTTTACTTTTTCGGCGGTAAAAAAGCCGAAGGCGAAGCTACGATGAAAAACCTTCTCGGAGGTAAAGGAGCTAACTTAGCCGAAATGGTAAATATCGGATTACCCGTACCAGCAGGTTTCACCATCACTACCGAAGTTTGTACGGCTTATTATGCAAATAATAAAAACTATCCACAGGAGCTCAATGCTCAGGTTATGGATGCTTTGAAGCGTACCGAAGCCGAAATGGGAATGATTTTCGGCGATAAAGATAATCCATTGTTGGTATCTGTTCGTTCTGGCGCACGCAGTTCAATGCCGGGTATGATGGAAACTGTTTTAAATGTTGGTTTAAACAACCAAACCCGTGAAGGTTTGATAAAAAAGACTAATAATCCCCGTTTTGTTTACGATTCTCAACGTCGTTTAATCCAGATGTATGCAGACGTTGTAATGGAAAAAGCTGCTGGTTTGGAACCTGAAGAAGGCAAAGGCGTTCGTCAACAGTTAGAACATGAACTTCAGAAAATGAAAGATGCTCATGGTTATAAAAGTGATACCGACCTTACCGCTGAAAACCTGAAAGATCTTATCGAAATATATAAAGTTAAAGTAAAAGAAGTCCTTGGTAAACCATTTCCTGAAGATGCAATGGAGCAACTCTGGGGCGCTATCAGTGCCGTATTCCAAAGCTGGAACGGTAAACGTGCCATTTCTTATCGTCGCTTTGAAGGTATTCCTGAAGAATGGGGAACGGCTGTAAACGTTCAATCCATGGTATTCGGAAATATGGGCGATACTTCAGCTACCGGTGTAGCCTTTACCCGTAACCCTGCTACCGGCGACAACTATTTTTATGGCGAATGGTTAGCTAATGCTCAGGGCGAAGATGTGGTTGCTGGTATTCGTACCCCCAATCCAATTAACGAAATAGGTAAAGATGAACATACCCGTCATTTACATTCCTTGGAAACGGCTATGCCCGTTGTATATCAGGAATTGAACAAATATCAGCAACTTCTCGAAAAGCATTATCACAACATGCTCGATATTGAATTTACTATTCAGGATCAAAAGTTATACATGCTTCAGTGCCGCGTTGGAAAACGTAATGGCCCTGCCGCCGTTCGTATGGCTTTGGATATGCTTAAAGAAGGTTTGATTACCAAAGAAGAAGCTGTTTTACGCGTTGAACCTCATCAGTTGGACGAATTACTTCACCCCATTATCGATCCTGCTGCCGAAAAGAAACTCAAACCTTTTGCTAAAGGGTTGCCTGCAGGTCCTGGTGGAGCTGCCGGACAGATTGTTTTCAACTCGGAAGATGCAGTGGAATGGGCCAAAGAAGGTAAATTAGTGATATTAGCCCGTGAAGAAACCAATCCTGAAGATATTGAAGGTATGCGTGCTGCTACGGCTATTCTTACCGCACGCGGTGGAATGACCAGCCATGCTGCTTTGGTTGCCCGTGGTTGGGGTAAATGCTGCATTGTTGGTGCCGGAACGCTGAAGATTAATGCTTCTGCTAAGACGATCACTTATGATGGTGGCGTTTTCCATGAAGGCGACTTCGTTACCTTAAACGGCTCCAAAGGCTATATCTACAATGGTGAATTGCCAATGATTAAAGCTGCCGAAGAAAATCCCGATTTCCAATCGTTCATGAATTTATGCGACTCGGTACGTACCATGAAAATCCGTACGAATGCCGATTCACCGGAAGATGCTAAAAAAGCCCGCGCTTTTGGTGCCGAAGGTATTGGTTTATTCCGCACCGAGCATATGTTCTATGGTTTAAATTCTGAAAAACCATTGTTCCTGCTTCGTAAAATGATTGCCAGCAATACCGTTGAAGAACGTCGTGCCGCTTTAGCCGAACTTTTCCCTTACGCCAAAGCTAACGTAAAGGCAACTCTTGAAGCAATGGATGGTCTGCCAGTTACTTTCCGTACACTGGATCCTCCATTACATGAGTTTGTTCCAAACAACCCTGAAGAACGCAGCAAATTAGCAAAGAGTTTAAATGTAAGCGCTACAGAGTTTAATCACCGTGCCGATGCTTTACACGAAAATAACCCAATGATGGGCCATCGTGGTGTTCGCCTGGGTATCACTTATCCCGAAATTACCGAAATGCAGGTAAGAGCTATCTTTGAAGCGTCTGCCGAATTGATTAAAGATAATAAAAATCCTTTACCGGAAATTATGATCCCGGTTACCTGTGTTGCTTCCGAATTGAAAGACCAGTATCAGATTGTTGACCGTGTTTACAATGAAGTGTTAGCTAAATTTGGTATTAAGGAAATTAAACACCTGGTGGGTACCATGATTGAAATTCCTCGTGCAGCTCTTACCGCTGATAAAATTGCTGAGTATGCTCAATTCTTCTCTTTCGGAACGAACGACCTTACTCAGATGGGATTTGGTTTCTCACGCGACGATATCGGCTCATTCCTGCCCGAATATCTTGACAAGAAGATATTACCTGTTGACCCGTTCAATGTACTGGATCAGGAAGGTATCGGACAATTGATAGAGATTGCTGTTAAAAAAGGACGTGCTACCCGTAAAGATATCCATATCGGTATCTGCGGCGAACATGGCGGCGAACCTTCATCGGTTGAATTCTGCCATCGTATGGGCTTTACGTATGTAAGCTGCTCACCATTCCGCGTTCCTATTGCACGTTTAGCCGCTGCCCAGGCAGTTGCCCGTACAAAATAGGTAGTATGGAATAAATAAAACCTTACATTCCTTTTTTTAATTACGGGAATGTTTGATAACCGGAAGGAGGTAAGTCGATGACTTGCCTCCTTTTTTTATTTAAAAGATAGGTAGCTTCCAGGTAAAAGATAGGTAACTTTCAGGTAAAAGGTAGATAGCTTTCAGGTAAAAGATAGGTAGCTTTTAGGCAAATGATAGTTAGCTTTCGGGTAGGAGATAGGTAGCTTTTGGGTAAAAGGTAGGTAACTTTCAGGCAAGAGATAGTTAGCTTTCGGATAGGAGATAGGTTTCTCTTTTAAACGCTGCCTTTTGTCGTTGCAACAAGTTGACTATTACGGGAGAAATCCGTCAAACGATAAATCCGGCATTCAGGTTTAAAGCGAACTAAGGAATCCCGGTTAGTAGTGATAGAACAATGCTTTTCTGAAAGGTTTGCGGGTATTAAAATATTTTTTCAAAAACGCCTGTTCCTTTTCAAGGCGGTTGGACATATCGTTGAGTTGGCGTTTGAAAACGGAAATACTTTTCTTAATTTCTGCATCAGGATTTGAAATCATGGCAAAATAAGTCTTAGCAACCTGATATCTGGCCTGGCAGCTATCGAAAACCGCTTGAATTGCCTGATCGGATGCCATCGTTTTAAACTGACGATTTTTGGCTTCGTTGTATTGGTTAAAAAAAGCGACAGCGGCATTGAATTCGGCAGAGCTCTGGTTTAAGATATCGACATTTTCGTTAAAAACTTTGACCTTTTCATTTTGTTTATAGATTTCTGCGTTTTTGATAAAAAGGTTATATTCATCGGCTATCATTTGATTTTCGATGCCATATTCTTTTATCCGGCGTGCGGAAGCTTCCGTTTGTTGAAGTTTGGTCTGTTTGTTATATTCGGCCAAACTGTCGTTGTAGTTAAAATATGCTCGTTGCCTGGCATTGGAAAAATCATTGTTTATAAATTCGCTATGCGTAAAAGGATAATCTAAAAACTGCCAAAGCGGATCGAACGGGCAGTGCGTTAGGATAAACTTATCGGGAGGAACCATGAAATAATCCGATGAAAACTTTTTGGTGAAGCTTCCGTTGTTAACAAAACCAGAAGCCCAGGTGGGATCCATGAAATACCATTTGTTGTCGAGCAACACAGCATTCCAGCCATGGCTCAGATTCATTACTTTACCTTTCTGACGGGTATAGCCCGAAATAGTTACGGACGGAATGCCTAAACTCTGGCAAAGCGAATTAAATACTTCGGAATAGCCCTGGCAAACATCACGTCGTGCCGAAAGGGTGTGCTTTATCCTGTCGCTGTTCGAAATTTGCTGAGGTCCTGCTTTAAGCATATCCAAGTCGTAGGAGATGTTGTTCGCTATCCAGTAATACACCGCCATAACACGATCCTTTGGTGTATCAAAATGTGTAGAAAAATAGGCGACTAAATTTTCGATCGAGCGGGTAGAGTCGTCGGGAATGGCATTCACTGGCTTGACTACCCGGCGGAAATCAAATTTCTGTGAAAAAACACCGGTAACGGAAAATAATAAAACTACAACCAGCAGCAATCGTTTCATAGGATAGCTTTCTGCAAAAGGATAAAAAGAGTTTAAGAAAAGAAGAATTGTTTCGGTTTATACCGTCATAATGTCTTTTTCTTTGGCATCGAAAATCTTGTCAACTTTGATGATGTAAGCATCGGTTGCGGTTTGAATATCCTTTTCAAGATTTTTGATTTCGTCTTCGGGTATTCCTTCTTTTTCGAGCTTTTTAGCGGTTTCGTTAGCCGAACGCCGGATATTACGGATGCTCACTTTTGCAATCTCGGCTTCATTTTTAGCACGTTTCACCATATCTCGGCGTCGTTCTTCGGTGGGAGCCGGAACAATAATACGAAGCGCCTCACCGTTGTTGGTCGGGTTAAACCCAAGATTGGCAGCAAGGATGGCTTTATCAATAAGGCTGAGCATATTTTTTTCCCAGGGTTGAACGATAATTTGACGCGGATCGGGAGTGTTGATGTTGGCAATTTGATCAATGGGCGTAAGCGTACCATAATAATCTACCTTAACACCTTCAAGCATTTGTGGACTGGCTTTACCCGCACGAATCTTATGAAGTTCACGTTCGAGGTGGATTATGGCATTTTGCATACTTTCTTTGGCTTCATCGAGACAAAACTGGACTTCTTCGTTCATAGTTGTATATTTTGTTGATGCAAAAATATAAAAAATCCTTATAAAGACTAAGGAGAACAGAAAAAAGCTATTTTTAGATTTGTTCTGTTCTCCTTAACCAATTTTTCATTTTTCTATCAGTGTTCCTACTTTATCGCCGGCAACTACTTTCAGCAGATTGCCATTGGTATTCATATCAAAAACAATAATCGGAAGGTTGTTTTCGCGGCAAAGGGTAAAAGCGGTCAGATCCATGATGTGTAATCCTTTCTGGTATGCTTCGTCAAACGTAAGCGTATCGTATTTAACGGCATCGGGATGTTTTTCGGGATCGGCAGTGTAAACGCCATCCACCCGTGTACCTTTCAGGATAACATCGGCTTTGATTTCGACAGCTCGCAATGCCGAAGCGCTGTCGGTAGTGAAAAACGGATTGCCGGTGCCTCCGCTGATGATTACAACTTTACCTTCTTCCAGATAACTTATGGCTTTGCGCCGGCTCATGGCTTCAGCAACAGGTTCGATGGCAATGCCGGAAAGAAGTTTGGTTTTTATTCCTATTTTTTCCAATGCGGCTTGCAATGCCATACTGTTGATAACCGTAGCAAGCATACCCATATAATCTCCCTGTACACGGTCGACACCGGTGGCAACACCTGCCATTCCACGGAAGATATTTCCCCCACCGATAACGATGGCTACTTGAATCCTATGGTCGGCTATTGATTTTATTTCGGAAGCATAGTCCGAAAGCCTCTTCGGATCAATTCCGTATTGCTGGCTGCCCATGAGGGCTTCGCCACTAAGTTTTAAAAGAATACGTTTGTATTTCATTGTATTGATTTGTTTTTTAAGCTGGCCTGTAATTTTTATTTTGGATTTACAGGCAGAGTCGTTTTCTTTTCTTTGTCGTTTGGTATTGTATTCCTGTTGGCAGGTACATAACTGCCATTAGCATCGCCATAGGTTAATCCGTTAAAATTAACGGTAACATTTCCGTTGTTTACACTTACAGGTTGGGGATTAAATAGCCAGTCGCCCATAGAAAATGAATTTAGAATCAAAGCAATGCGTTTACGGATAAGCAGAATATCGCTTGCCGAGAGGTTTCCGCTACCATTAACATCACCACTGGCAAGGAAAATTCCTGTTAACGGAGTAATATTAGCGACATGCTTTTTATAAAGCAGAACATCCGAAGCGGTAACTCCGTCCCATGGTTTAGCGCTTGTAGCTTCAATGGTATAATTACCGTTGGCTATTCCGTTGAATGAGTAGTTTCCTCCCTGATCGGACGACGTTGATGAAATGACCGAACCGGAATTATCCTTCAACTGAAGCTGAATATTATTAAGTGGAGTATTAGCTGTGTTGGGATACGAAATTATTCCGCTGACGGAATAACCTGTGGGAGCGCCAAGGGTCGTAACAACGATATCATCAAAGTAGAAACCATCGCCGGTTGTATAACTATCACTTTTTAGAGTAAATCGTAATTTTATGGTCTGTCCAATGTATGGTGTTAAATTAATGCTTTCGTTTACCCACGAACTTTGTGTGCCGTCATAAACAGGTTCGCCCGGAGCCTCATATTGTGTGCCAGCATGAGTGTACTTTCCGGTAAGAGGAGTCCAGGTGGTGCCTCCGTTTGTTGAAATTTTGATTTGAACATAATCGTAACCATCTTCTAGGTCCCATTTTGCCCAATAGCTGAGATCGGCATAAACAGCTGAAGTTAAATCGATGGTATTGGTCAGTGTAATGGATTTGTTGGCATTGTTACCATAATTACCACTTGGTGAATCTGTAATACATGCAGGTGATGAATGATAGGATGAAGTAGTAATAGCCCATCCGCCGGGAGTCCAATTGCCGATGGTTGTGCAGGGATCATTAAAAGTAATTATAGGTTGACCAAATATTTTTTGGATAGTGTCCATTTTTACACTGGTTCCGTCGTTCAGTTTCAGGATGTACGAAAGGGTTGTTCCGCTTGGCGTATTGGGATTTAATGAAAAAGCAATGGAATCGGTAACGGTTTGTCCCGGGCTGATACTTCCGATGTTGATGGAATCGCCGACATTTAAAAATTCATTGCTCAATGGAATTACAGATACGGTGAAGTTTGACGTGGAATCCAGTCCTAACTGGCTAACGCTAAACTTTAAGTATCCTGAGTTTTGCGAAATAATGGATGGCGATTCATCGGTGATGGATCCGTAATTGTGAACAAATTTTGCTGCAAGCAGGCTGGTGAGCATGTTTTCCTGACACAGAGGAATAATTTCATTAATGGTAGGCCAAAAACCGCTTCCGGCAATCTCGGGTGTGTAGGCAAGAATTTTATTTTTAGTGGTTTGTTCGCCATACATCCAGTCGTCGGAGCCACCGGTTGTAACATAGATGGTTGTAGAACTTGGGCCATAGCCATAATGGCTGTCGCCAGTCATTTTAGCGGCTTGTTTGTTAAAAAGCGGTTCATCTGGAGTAACTTCGGTTGTTGTGTATCCCCAGGAATAAAGTACTAGTCCCGAATTTGAATGATAGTTGATGGCTATACCAAACTGATGACTTTCGCAAAAAGCTTTGATAGCCTGTGCTTCTAGTTCTGAAAATGCGGCTGTACCACGATATGTTTCGTCATTGGGATCGCCTGATGAGCCTTCGCCACCCCACATATAGCCATAATTACGGTTAATATCCACACCATAAATTCCGCCACCATTATTATGACGGTTTTTACGCCAGTAACCGCCACCGTTGGGATTAGTGGTTTGGTTATATTTATATCCATCAGGGTTCATGATGGGTACAAAATACATTTCTGTATGGTCCACCAAGTATTTTATATCGGCATCGGTATTATAATTTTCAAGCAAATAATACATGTAAAAAAGCAGATGCATCATTCCGATGGGTTCGCGGGCATGGTGCATACCGGTATAAAGTACCTGGGGTTTTGGATCTTTCTGCACTGCATTTCCGGTTATTTTTACCATATACAACGAACGATTTTCATCAGTCTGTCCAATGGATACTTTTTGTGAAATAAGATCGGGATAATGAGCATACATATAGTCAAGATTGCTGATGTATTCCTCCCATGTGCAATATCCACCCATCGAGCCAAGCTGAAATTCATAAGGAACCGGATATTCGCGCGATAATTTAGGATCGCCGGTAAGAGGTTTATTGGCATATTCCTGATTGGTTTTCAGATAATGTGCCAGGACATCATCTACAAGAATGTCGAATTTAAATCCATTGGAACGAATAACTTTTATTTCTGTTTCCGAAAAATCGGAAATAAAATAAACGCCTTTGCGGCAGATACCTTCGTCAACGGCTAAACCGAGTTTTGATAATTTTTGTAAGCCGTTATCATCGGTATAAATCTTGATTTTAGAATATTTTTCGGTTTGCGAATAGGCAAATACAGCCGAAAATACAATTAAAAAGAGTAAAATTGTTTTTTTCATAATGATTTGATTTGTTTAACAATAAGTGTAAAGGTTGTTATTTTTTTGATTTATTTTTTCCAACGGAATGTTTTTAGCAAATGAGTTATGTCTGTTTTAATATATTTTATCACGGGTTCCAACGAGTCATTGTTAGGAGTAACACTGAAATAGAGTGCACCCCGTAGAAAATGCCTGGTACTGTCGGTAATCCAAAACTGGTAGGTTGAAGCGGCTTCAGAACCTTTAATGTTATAAACCAGTCCATATACTTTGTTTTGCTTATCGGAGATTGTTTGTTGTTCGATACCATACGATTTTGGGATGTGCTTTATTACAAGATTGTGAGCATCATCCATGTATTTTGATAGATTATTGTTTACCAGTTTATAGCTTAAATGGAGTCGGCCTTTAAATTTTGGATATACGATGTTAATCCAATAGGGTTCGTCGGGTGCGTATTTATCGTGCTCAATATAAGCGTATTTAGAATATTCAAAGGAAAATGGAAAGGTGGTATCAAATTTTACGTATGCGTTTTTAGGCAAATCGATGCGGAGATATCCCATGGGTTTAGGTGTATAATTATGCTGGCAACCGGCAAAAGTAAAAAATATACATCCAAATAAAATGATGATTATTACAGAATTAGAAATCTTATTCATTTATAAATCGTTCAATTATTGCTTACAAATGTAAAAATTATTCAATTAGAGCGCTGATATTTCTTTTAAGTCCTTGAAATTTTGTTCGTTTTATGGCTGATTTACTGAAAATATCGTTAAATGTTTGTTCATCAATATTTTCCCAATCGGATGATGTCATCGTCAAAATTTTGTCGGAAATTACAAAAGAGGGTTCATTATGAGGTGAACTGAATTTATTCCAGGGACAAACTTCCTGGCAAACATCGCAACCTGCAATCCAATGGGTATATTTTCCTTTTAGCTCATCGGGAAACGCTTCTTTCATCTCAATGGTTAGATAGGAAATGCAACGGGAAGCATCCAATACATGAGGTTTGGTTATAGCTTGCATTGGACAAGCATCTATACAACGTGAGCAACTACCACAATAATCATTAGAAAATGAGGTATCATACTGCAATTCAATGTCTGTAATTAATTCGCAAATAAAAAAATAGGATCCTTGTTTGGTAATCAGATTAGTATTTTTTCCTATCCATCCCAATCCGCTTCTTACAGCCCAAGCTCGTTCGAGTACCGGAGCTGAATCAACGCAGGCGCGAATTTGCGCTTCCGGATATTTAGTGTGAATAAAATCAATAAGATGAAATAATTTCTTTTTGATTACTACATGATAATCTTCACCATAGGCATATTTTGAAATTTTATATTTGGAATCTGAAAACTGAACCTGTGAAGGATAATAATTATAAAGGATAGAAATAACCGATTTAGCATTGGGAATTAACAGCCTGGGATCGAGTCGTATTTCCAAGTTATTTTCCATATATTTCATGGAAGCCTGTTTTTTTTCATCAAGCCATTTTTTTAAATAAACGGCTTCCTGGTGAAGGTATTCAGCCTTGGCGATACCGCAACTTTGAAATCCAAGCTCAATGGCTTTATTTTTGATTTGGTATGTTAAATCCAATGTTTTTGTATCTCATTAAAAAAGTTCGGGTTGGGTATTTTTCCTGATTTTTCCTAAATGTTTATATGCCATATCCGTAGCTTCCCGTCCTCGTGGAGTCCGCATCAGATAGCCTTCCTGGATGAGAAAGGGTTCGTACACTTCTTCAATAGTGCCTGCATCTTCACTTACTGCCGTGGCAATGGTTGTAATTCCTACCGGGCCGCCCTTAAATTTATCAATGATCGCATTTAAAATCCTGTTATCCATTTCATCAAGACCATTTTTGTCTACATTTAAGGCATTGAGTGCATATTGGGCAATGGGCAAATCAATAGAACCGTTGCCTTTTATTTGGGCAAAATCTCTAACCCGCCGCAGGAGCAAATTGGCAATTCGGGGAGTTCCGCGGCTTCTTCTTGAAATTTCAACAGAAGCATCTTTATCAATTGCAACTTTGAGTATTTGAGCCGAACGCTTGATAATTTTTTCAATGGTAATGGCATCATAATATGATAATCTGGAATTTATGCCAAAACGTGAACGTAAGGGAGCCGTTAATAATCCGGAACGGGTAGTCGCACCAATTAATGTGAAAGGATTAAGCGTAATTTGAACACTGCGGGCGTTGGGTCCGCTTTCTATCATAATGTCAATCTTATAATCCTCCATGGCTGAGTACAAATATTCTTCGACCACAGGACTAAGCCGGTGGATTTCGTCAATAAACAAAATATCATTTTCTTCCAGATTTGTTAATAAACCTGCCAAATCGCCAGGCTTATCGAGTACCGGACCGGAAGTAACCCTGATATTTACGCCCATTTCATTGGCAATAATATGCGAAAGCGTGGTCTTGCCCAATCCGGGAGGGCCATGAAGCAATACATGATCCAGGGATTCTTTACGCTGCTTAGCTGCTTCGACAAAAATTTTCAGATTTTCCACTACATTTTTCTGACCCGAAAAATCTTCAAAAACTTCTGGACGCAGTACTTTTTCAATTTCTTTTTCTACAAAGCTAAGCTGTTCTTTATCCGGATTTAATAAATCGTTCATTAAATTTTTTTAATATTAAGCAAAAATATAAAATTGGATGAATTTTCTATTGTTTTTTTTTTTACCTTAGCTTCAAATTAGCAAACTATATTAATCGGGTGCGAAACAAGCCTTGACATTTAGGATGAGTTTGAACCGGATTAGTGATTACAAACTATTAAAAAATGAAAAAAATAATTATAGCCGTTGATTTTTCCAAGTATTCAATGCGTGCACTTGAATATGGAATTTATTTAGCTAACCGGACGATGGCCGATATTACCTTGGTTTGGGTAGATAATCAAAGTATTCAGGAACGTTTATTGCCTTTTGAAACCACTTCGGCCGATGTTTATAAGGCTGAAGCAAAGGAGAGTATGGATGCTTTGGTAGCCAAGTATAAAAAAAAGCTTAAAAATGGGAAAATAACATATCGGTTAAGAAGGGGTAAGGTATACCATGAAATTGCCAATCAGGCAAAAAAAATAAATGCAGATTTAATCATTGCTGGAACACATGGCATTTCCGGATATGAGGAATTTTGGGTAGGTAGCAATGCGTTTCGTATCGTAACGTTTGCTCCTTGTCCTGTAATTACTATCCGGCACAATTTTCCGTTTGAACTGGGAAACAGTAAAATTGTTTTGCCCATCGACAGCACAAATGAAACCTTACAAAAAGTTCCTATTGTTGCTAAAATTGCCAAAGATTTTGAAAGCGAAGTGCATTTACTTACGTTGTACACTCCTGGATTTCCAACGTTGAAAAGAAAGATTGATAATTTTTCGCTTCAGGCGGAAAAATATTTTAACAGTAATGGAGTTAAATGCGTTAATGAAGCTACTTCCTCAGACAATTCAACCCTTACAACCATTCATTATGCTGAAGCAATAAATGCGAAGCTTATTGCAATCATGACCGAGCAGGAATCATCTTCATCGAACATACTCTTAGGCGCTTTTGCCCAACAAATGGTGAATAATTCGCCAATACCTGTTTTATGTGTTCATCCACAGGAAACTTTTTCGTTATTCAATGCAATTAGCTGATAAATTAAAATATAGTAATTTTTTAAAATAATATTCTATCAATGAAATTTGTTAATCTGATCTTTGGATCGTTTTTTATGTTTTGTTTTCTAAATAATTATGCTCAGACAGATGCATCTGAAGTTGGAACCGTAGAGATTGTCCAGGATAATAGAATTAATACTTTGCTTGAAAAACATAAAGTAATAAATGAAAAATATCCTTTTATCGAAGGATACAGAATCCAGATTTATTTTGAATCGGGTAATTATTCAAAAAAGAAAGCCGGAGATATTAAAACACGTTTCCAGAATTTGTTTCCCGAAGAAGATGCATATATCATTTTTCAGGAACCTTATTACAAAGTAAGAGTGGGCGATTTCAGAACAAGGCTGGATGCACAGGCGTTTTTGCAGAAAATCATAGCTGATTTTCCCAACGCTTTTGTTGTTAAAGAGAATCAGATAAATTTTCCTAAAATAGATTAATGGTAAACCGGGAATATTTAATATGATAAATGAAAAATTAGTATAAACGAATTCTAATTCTTAAAACCATGAAAGAAATTGTTGTAGCTATTGATTTTTCTGACTGTTCTGTGAATGCTCTGGAACATGCTGTGAATATTGCGATGAAATCGGACCTCGATGTGAAAATGGTTTGGGTTAATAATCCCAATGTTTCAAAAATATCAATTTCATCGGACAAATCGGACGAATTAGTAAAAGAAATTAGCGATCAATTCGAAAAGCTTCGTTCTAAATACCAGGGCGATCTTAAAAAATCGAACTTTTCCTATAAAATCCGTGAGGGAATAATTTATAAGGAAATAATAAACGAAGCTAAGGAAAGTAATGCTAAAATGATTGTAATGGGCACTCATGGGACATCGGGTTATGAGCTTTTTTTAATTGGAAGTAATGCCAACAGGGTTGTGGCTAATGCTTCTTGTCCTATTATTACCATCAGGGCCGATCGTCGGGTAAACCGTAATCTTTCCAAAATTGTTTTACCTATTGATAGTACTTCCGAAACTCGCCAGAAGGTTCCTTTTACGGCTTCACTGGCCAAACTTTATGATGCGGAAATTTATATATTGGGACTTTTTACGTCAAAAGTAGAAGAAATACGGCATATTGTAAAACAATATGTAAAACAGACAGCCCAATATCTTGAGGACGAACAAATCAGCTATAATACTGAATTTATTGCTTCTGATAATATTACTAAAAATGTAATTGAATATGCTGGTAAAGTTGATGCCAACTTAATTTCTATAATGGTTCGCCAGGAAAAAGTAGCTTCAAATTTGTGGTTAGGATCGTATGCTCAACAGATGATTAACCATTCACCCATTCCGGTTTTGACCATTCATGAAAAGTAACTTATGGCTACCAAATCCTGATAGCCATAAGTTGAATATTTTAGAATCGATCAATACAATTCAGGTCGGTAAACGCAACTTTAAGTCGTTCAACAACTGATTTTTCTCCTTCGCGTAACCATGTGCGTGGATCATAGAATTTCTTATTGGGTTTATCATCGCCTTCGGGGTTTCCAAGCTGACCCTGCAGATATGCTTCTTTGGCTTTATAATAATGTAAAACACCTTCCCAGTATGCCCATTGCGTATCGGTATCAATATTCATTTTGATTACACCATACGAAATAGCTTCTTTAATTTTTGCAGGTTCTGAACCTGAACCTCCGTGGAAAACAAAATTTACAGGTTTTTCGGGAGTATGGAATTTTTGTTGGATATATTCCTGGGAATTGTGAAGAATTTTGGGTTCCAATTTCACATTTCCGGGTTTATAAACCCCATGAACGTTGCCAAAAGAAGCGGCAATGGTAAAGTTAGGACTAATATTCCCAAGCGATTCATAGGCAAAAGCCACGTCTTCGGGTTGGGTATACAAGCGTGAACTATCAATGCCGGAATTATCTACTCCGTCTTCTTCGCCACCGGTACATCCCAATTCAATTTCGAGGGTCATGCCAATGCGATGCATTCTGTCGAGATAGCGTTTGCAGATTTCAATGTTTTCTTTTAAAGGTTCAACCGAAAGGTCGAGCATGTGTGAACTGAAAAGAGGTTTTCCGTATTGTTTGAAATATTTTTCGCCAGCGTCGAGTAAGCCATCAATCCAGGGAAGAAGTTTCTTGGCTGCATGGTCGGTATGAATGATAACCGGAATGCCATATAATTCGGCAACTCTGTGAATGTGTTCTGCTCCCGAAATGGAACCCGTTATGGCAACCTTTTCTTCGGCATTAGTAAGAGATTTACCGGCATAAAAAATGCCACCTCCATTGGAAAATTGCACGATAACGGGTGAATTAACGGTTTTAGCTGCTTCCAATACAGCATTTATTGTGTTCGTTCCTACCACATTTACGGCTGGGATTGCAAATTGATTAGCTTTTGCTATATGGAATATTTCCTGAACCGCATTGCCTGTAGCAACGCCCGGACCAATTTTAGATGAAATTTTTTCTGTCATAATGTTAGTTATTAAATTTAATGTTCAAAATTAATCATTTTAACGGTAAAAGATTCTTAAAAATTATAAAAATGTATAAATATATCACCTCCATTTTCCGAAATCACTGTAGCGTAATTATCAAAATATTGATGGAAAATAATAAAACAACTGAACGTAAAGATTGTTCGCTTAGCGTTCAATTCGTTGATAGGCTCCCAGATCGGGTGGAAATTCAGATATGCGACTATTTCCTTTAATGTCGCGCGACAGATCTATCCACGAACCATTCAGCACTTCATAACTTCCGGCTTTAATCAATGGCGAAAGTGTATCGGGTTGAAGATTGAAAGTGGTGTAGTCTACAAATAAAGGATCTTTATTTTTTTTGCAATTGGAATAATATATGGGATCGGAAATATTGAGCTGTGTCCTGAACAAGCAGTTTTCAAATTTATAGTTAAACAGAGCTATATCTTTTTTGTCAAGCATGATTTCTTCAAACTCATTTCCGTAGATAACACAATTGCCGAAATAGGCATTGGTTAAGTTATACGGAATAGGATCTCCATTATTATTTATAGAATAGTTATTGAGCACCAGCGAAGGTGTATTTCTTACATTATACATCCAGAAGTTGCCCATGGTGCAATGCCTGAAATCATAGTTGCCTCCTTTATTAAGATAAACCGTCGAGACGCCGCAATTGCCGATGACACAGTTTGCCGCCTTTACCCATGCATCTTCGGCCAGTAAGCCTGCTTCGCCCATGTTGTTGATAGTTGTATTGCTTAAACGTAGGGTCGGATTGGAGGAATTGGTTACAGAATCAACTTGTAGCCCGATGGTTCCGTTTTTGATGATGGCATAGCTGATTTCGTTGTCGGTACTGCCGGCCTGCATCCATATTTCACCCCATTGCGAGGGGATATCGTTATAAAAATCTTCCAGACGATCGCCCTGAAAAGTAACCGGCTGGTCCAATGTTCCGTTAACTTTTAAGGTAGCATTTCTGTGGACGTATAGCGAGGAATTATGATGAAAATAAATCCGGGCTCCCGGTTGTATGGTTAAGGTATATAGCGAATCGATGGTGAGATTCCCATAAATAACATGAGGCTTATCGTTGGTTAAAACGGTATTTTTTTTAAGCGTAACATCATTATAAAAATGAGCATCCTGTCCCCAGGCTACCAAGCGAACGCATTGCAGGTTCCCGTTGGTTTCAAACAAAATGGAATCCGATTGGATTAAAGGATCGTTGGCATTGTTGGGATTGATGGTTACTTTTACGAAAATATACATGCTGTCCTTGCCTGCAATATCCACATCGTTGAGCGATAGGGCAGGAGAGCCGTCAATATTTAAACGAAAAGGAGAATTTGCACCCCGGGCTAAACGAATGGAAGAGATTTTTAATTTTAACGGGTTTTTATTGTAAACCATTAATGCGCGAATGGACGATCCTACACTGGTAAAAACGGTATCAAACAAAACCGTATCGTTGGAAAACGTTAATTTGTGATTGGAATTGGTATCGGTGATATCATTTTTATTGCACGAAAATACGACGGTAAGGGAAAACAATACCCCTATTCCGGAAAGCAGGTATGCATAAAAACTCTTTTTAACAGGCATGGGTAAGTATAAATAAAGGTATTAAGGTATTAATACGTGAGGAATGGATAAATATTGTAACGTGAGAAAAATATACCCGAAAACAGAAAAGACATTTTATTTATATAAGGTAACGGTTTTGGTCATGGTTACAGAGCTATTGGTTCCGGCAGCAACTAGCGCATCGGGATAGCCTATAAACTGAGTGTCGGGATTCAATTGATCGAAGTTGTTAAGCATGGACAGGATGTAGATTACTTCGCTGGGAAGAATAGTATACGTAAATGTTTGGTGGACATGCCCTTCCGAATCTGAGACAAGCATAATTTGATTACGGGCAGCCGTTTCGTGCTTAATGGCATCGTATTTATAATTGATCAGGTAAACATTTTCATTAGCCACCGGTTGTTGCGTAGTAGCATTTAGTACCGTTACGTCCAGTTTTACTTCTACCTGAAGGGTTTGAATGTCGCTGTTTTTGCTGCAAGAGATTGTTGTGAGAGCCAATACTACCAAGGTTAAATAAATAACCCTTAAACTTTTGGCTAAATAATGTTGCTGTTCCATTGTTTGAATTTTAAATGGGTTGATTTGATTATTAAAATAATAAAAAAATAATTATTCAGCCGCTTTTTAATCCTCAGCCTCTTTTTCCTCTTCTTTTTCTTCTTCCTCTTCTATCCCTTTTGTATCTACGGATTCAATAATCAAATCTGTTTCAAGAGTTGGAGGTTTGTTATCAATTTTAACGGGGACTTTTACTAAATACACCACATCGGGAGTATCCACCGTTATTGCCCAAAAAGTGGAAAGAGGGGTTGTGATTTTTTTAACGTGATTAGCGTATCCTTCCGGATATTGCAATTTGATAGCTTCAATAACTTCTGCTGGTAAAGCGTCAAGGCTTTTTATCATTTTTTTCTTTTCCATACAGTTGATAATTTTTTACAATATTACATAACATTTTCAAAAAAAAAAATACCCATAAGTGAATTTTTATGAATATTTAGCAATTTTGAATTAACGGGTCAGATTATTCTCTGTTCCGATTCATTTTCAGGAATTAAAAATTCAATAAAATTTTTATAATAGTGAGTTAAAATTGTGTATGTTTGTTGGGCAAACATAGAAATAGTATAATGAGCATTAAAGAAAATCTGGAAAATGTAATAGCCTGTATCCCCGAATACGTCCAACTAATAGCCATTTCCAAGACAAGACCTGTTTCCGACATCATGGAAGCTTATAAATGGGGACAACGTTTGTTTGGCGAAAACAAAGCGCTGGAAATGGAGGATAAACAACATCAACTACCCAAAGATATCCAATGGCATTTTGTAGGACATCTTCAAACCAATAAAGTAAAGTATATTGCCCCGTTTGTAAGTCTTATTCATAGTGTGGACAGCCTGAAACTGCTGATGGAAATAGATAAGGAAGCCCGGAGAAATCATCGGGTGATTGATTGCCTGCTCGAATTTCATATTGCTACCGAAGAGAGTAAATTCGGATTAACTATGGATGAGGTGGAATCGATGTTTACAGTTCCGGTATTTCATGTGTTGGATCATGTCCGTATTTGCGGGGTGATGGGCATGGCTACTTTTAGCAACGATGAGCAACTGGTCCGCAGAGAATTTCGTTTACTAAAGGGGTATTTTGATACCCTGAAACAAAGATATTTCCAAAATAGTGATCATTTTTGTGAAATTTCGATGGGGATGACCAACGATTACCGCATTGCTATTGAAGAAGGAAGTACAATGGTGAGGGTAGGAACGGCGATATTCGGAAAGAGATGATGGGAAATCAATTACGAATTACGGATTACGAATTACGGGAACCGATTGTCAATTACGAATTACGATTTTTGATGAATGAATAAAAACAAGTGATATGGAAAATGCTAATGAAAAGATAACGCCGGAAGAAGCTGCGTTTAACGATCTGATGCGGCATGGCGATGATTTTATGAATATCCAGATTTACCGCAATGCGAGGGAATGGTATACCAAAGCCCTTGAAAGCGGGGTAAATGATTCCTTGGCTAAGCATAAGTTAGCCGAATGCGAAGCACTGCTTACGAAAGAAACAAGGACTAAACGTATCCTTGCCATTATTGCTATCGTCGTCATTATTGCCGTAGTGTTACTAATGATTTAACTTAAAATAGGCCCGAAATGTTTATCGATAGGCTCGACTAAAGTTTCGATAAGTGTATAGTCCTGAAATAGCTTGACAGGTTTTACAGCAAAAATAAGAGTTGATATTCAATTATTTTAAACCATATTTATCAACATTTAATCGCTCATTATTTTAATGTGTCGCCCCTGAATACTGTTTACTTTTTAATGATAATATTGTAATATCTTTGCAAAATGGTATGTTTTTTGTTGTGTTTTTTAAATTAACAGATAACAATTCTAAGAATAAGTAAAAGCGCCTTTTTATTGTAATCTATTGATAATTGATGAGCTGAAATTTATTTTTATTATTCTGTCAATCGGTAAATCCTTCTTTTTATGCGCAGACATTTTTTACTCATTTTGTTTATTTGCACGGTTTCTGCATTGTTTGCCCAAACAAAGTATTCGAAGGATTTTTCAAAAAAACAGAATCCGTTTATCCTTAAAAAAATTAATCACCAGCAGAATTCTGATCTCCGCCAATTGGTTTCTCTTCCTCAAAACAGTATCTATTATTCGTGGGATGCGGATAACTGGAAAACCATTTATCAAAACGAATATCAATATAATGATAAAGGTTTATTGACCATGCAGCTAATGAAAGACCCTGCCACAGGCGAAAATTGCAAACGTTTGAATAATTATTTTGACCAAAATGATCACGATACGCTCAGCCTTTTACAAGTATGGCATAAGGGAACCTGGATCGACAGTCTCCGTGAAATAAACCGGTACGATCAGCATAATAATAACATTTTACACCTTAACGAAATTTATGCCGGAAATACCTGGATTACCCTGAGTGGGGGCGAGGCACATGATCTGGGATATTATGGAAATGGATTGATAAAAAATGATGTTTATCTGGAATGGACGGGCTTGCAATGGCTAAAATCTACAATTGATATTTATACATATAACGGCAATAATCAAATCCTGGTTGATTCTTCATTGCTGTTTGATAATGGCGTTTTGACCAGTGCCTACCGAACCATTTATCATTATAATAAAGCTCCCGTTCCTTTATGCGATACTATGGATATGCAGGAATGGAATGGAGAATCGTGGGGAAACAATGAACGTATAATAAATATCGTATGGAAAACACCTCAAATGGATACCGTTTTAAGTTATACCGATCAACAATGGGCATTTCAATCCTATTGGGAAAATAATTTCCGGCTCAATAATACCATTTTTGCCGACAGCGTCGTTTCGCTGGAGGAATATTATAATACGTATACCACCAACTGGGAATTATCTTCACGCGAAACGGTGTTCACCGATTCCAAAAAGAATAACCTTGGCGTTCGCTACGAAACCTGGGATGGCGATCTTTGGCAGGTGGAATATGAGTTGAGATATTCGTTGGCATGGAATGGCGTTGATATCATTGAAAAATTATTAAAAGTTCGCGATTTGTCCAATCCCGAATATCAAAATGTTGAAAAATATTCGTATAGTAATTTTCTGCATTGGGAATTGGGCATTCCGGTAAATATTCCCGAAACGGTTATAAAAATATATCCCAATCCGGGGAATAATGTTTTGTATGTGCAGGGAAATAAGAATAATGAATTTGTATTGTATGATCTTACGGGAAGGGAAGTTATTCATAAAATCATCAACGAATCAACAATCACTATAAATACTTCTTCCTTCAATTCGGGTATTTATTTTTATCGTTTTCTCAAAAACGGAGCAATAATAGGGAGCGGAAAATGGGTGAAGAAATAAATTTTGAAACCATTTCCTTTTTTGGCACAATTCAGTCCCGGTATTCAGATTGTTTATTAGGAGGCGTTGTTTTTTATTATAAGTTGAAGAAGTTTTTTTAACTTTGTAAAAAATATTATTGTTATTCGATAAAAGTATTCGGACTAAAGTCCTTCAGAAAGCTACGATTTGTTGGAGTTAGTAAAATATCGTAAGTACCGGACTTTAGCCTTTCAAAGAAATTTTTATTGGACAATAATTAAAAAATGTATAATCATGAAAAAACAACTTCTCACGTTAACTCTGGCATTGCTTACGCTAAGCATTTTTGCCCAGAAAGAAATGAAACCAGCACTACTTGTCATCGATACACAGAACGATTATCTGAAATACATGTGTGACGAAGATAAAAAAACGGCAATGGAATACATCAATTATTCCATTATGATCTTTCGCGAAAAGAATTTTCCGATAATTCGCGTATATAATTATAATTCCGGTTTCGGACCTGCTCCGGGAACCGATGGTTTTGAATTTCCGTCTTCCATTCCTGTTTTGGATTCCGATCCTAAGATTATCAAAAATTATGGCAATGCGTTTAAGAAAACCGATTTGGATAAAATTCTTAAAGAAAAAGGAATTAATACGGTATATTTATGCGGTTTAAGCGCTACTGCCTGCGTCCTGGCAACATATTATGGGGCAATGGATAATGATTATGATGTTTTTATGATCAAGGATGCTTTATTAAGTCCTGATGCTTCGAATACGAAGACCATTGAACAAATTACAGAAACCGTAAGCATCAATACGATGTATTTTATGCTTAATCATCTGAAATAAACGCTTTCTTAAGGAATTGTGTCTATGTTCTGAGTCCAATTTTTTTCCAATCGGGATTAAATAAATTATTACAACATCCTCTCTTATGACAACAGACTTATCGAAACAAATAAACATAGGAAAAGATACCGAAACGAAACTGATTGAAGTTGGAATCAATTCTTTTGAAGAATTAAAATCAATGGGAAGCAAGCAGGCGTTTATTCGTCTCCAAACCATTGACCCGGGAGCATGTTTGAGCTTGCTTTGCGGATTGGAAGGCGCTATCGAAGGTGTTAAATGGAACAAATTATCCGCCGAAAAGAAGCAGGAATTACAGCAATTTATCGAAATGATAAAAAAGAGATGATCCTTTAAATTGAATCCGGAAAAAGCAAAATGAATACGCTCAACTACAATAAACAACTACTGATTGCGGGTATCATTTTCACGTTGCATAATATTGAAGAATCTATTGGATTTGCTCATTTTGTCTATCCGCAAAATCTGAATTTACCCCTGCATCCTCAGCCCGTCGGAACAATGATTCCGGCCATTATTTTGATAACAATTATTGCCTGGGGCGTTCTCTTTTGGGCGTATCGCCAACGAAATGATATTGTCAAACGAAACATACTCACAGTTTTGGTTGTAGCATTTCTTTTTAATGCCATTTTCCCTCATATTGCGGGCGCTATTATTTTGCAAAGATACTTCCCGGCTGTAATCTCGTCAGTGTTGTTAAATCTGCCCTATTCAATCTGGATGCTTCCTAAAATCATTCGTTTGCATTCTTCAGGAAAGAGTTTTTTCGTAGTTGCAGCTATTGGAATGTTTATCGTGTTATTATTGGTAATATTTTTATTAATCATCAGCAATTTTCTTTTTCAATAATATTTTCTTTTTCTTCTGTTTTTGAGTATTGCTACTCGGAGTTCAGGATAAATAAACTGTAATGTGAAGGCAATTCACAAAAACGAGGTCTACGCTAAGGAAATTTTAGAGAATCAATTATTTGTGCCGGTCTTTATTTTTGTTAGTTTTGTTGGCTTATTAAAATGCTGATATCTAATTGCTGATGCTTCGTATGAGAACTTCGTACCGCTTTGCCATTTTCTTACTTTTTCTGTTTGCAAACGCCCAACTTTTAGGGCAAGCGATTTCCGATACAACAAAACATATCAGTTATGAGGCTTTTTTTCAGCAGCTTGAAAAGCAAGAAAAGGTAAACATTTATTACAAATCCGAATGGTTTGCCGGTAAAAAGATCAGCGCATCTATTCTTACGTTTCGTTTGGAGGATGCCCTTGCGGCAGTAAAAAGACTTTGCAATCTGGACTATATTGATATGGATAAGGGGGTTATCGTTTTTGTTCCTGCTATCCAAATGAATTTTCATTTTACAAGCGGCAATAATGATGCTTTGGCGGTCGGAACTCCTTCCGGTAACGACAAATTTGCTGAAGCTAACCTAAGCGGGAAAATAGTAGACGGAAAAAATAACGAGTCGCTCCCATCGGTGATCATACAGGATGAAAAAACAAAGAAATTTGCGGTTACAGATGCAAAAGGAAACTTTTCGCTGACGCTTCCTTTAGGTGAACACACATTTAATATATCCTACATTGGATTCCAGAATAGCCGGCGGACGATAAACCTTTTGGGAAACGGCAAGGTTGAATTTGCCATTTTTGAAAAATCATTACAGCTTAATGAAGTGGTGATTACAGAAGAAAGGGACGATTATAATGTGAACCGTACCCAGATGAGTGTCGTGAAAATGGATGCCAGGCTGATAAAAGAGCTTCCTATTTCGCTTGGCGAAACCGACATCATCAAGAGTGTATCGTTGCTTCCCGGAATCCAGTCGGTGGGGGAATTTGGTAGTGGTTTTAATGTCCGGGGCGGAAGTGTAGATCAAAATCTGATTATGATAGAAGATGTTCCTCTTTTCAACTCCTCCCATCTTTTTGGTTTGAATTCTGTTATCAATCCCGACGGTGTGAGCGGACTAACACTTTATAAAACAGGAATCCCGTCTCGCTATGGCGAACGTGTTTCGTCGGTTATGTTGATAAAACTTGGAAACGCCACTACCGATAAGCCAACACTTAAGGGCGGAATAGGTTTGCTGAATAGTCGTCTCAGCCTCGAAACGCCATTATTTCACAAAAAAGCAAGTCTGCTCATTGGTGGCAGGAGTTCTTATTCCGACTGGCTTCTTCATAAAATGCCCGACATTGATCTGATGAACAGTTCTGCAAGTTTTTACGACCTGAATACACTGTTACAGATAAATATCAACCAGAACAACAGGGTTTCCATTTTCGGATATTATAGCAGCGATAAATTTTCTTTCAGCAAAACTACATACTACCAGTACAATAATATTTTGAGCTCGATTCGCTGGAATCACAGTTTTGGTTATAAGTTATCGTCGGGACTGGTTATCGGAATGAGTAAATATATTTTTGATGTAAAAGAAAAAGATAAACTTTACCTGCAGGAAGCCAACCAGATTAAATTTGGAACGGATTATTACAGCCTTAAGTGGAATTTCAATTATCTGCCAAACGAAAACCATAACATAGATGCAGGTATAAACGGAGTATTGTACAACATCCGCCCGGGCGAAATGCTACCTTTAGGCGATTCGTCAACCGTTGAGCAACAAAAAATGCAATTGGAAAAAGGATTGGAGATGTCGGCATATCTGAGCGATGATTTCAAAATTACTTCGAGGCTTAGCGCAGAAGTTGGCTTACGTTATGTTCAGTATTTATCGCTCGGACAAGGCGACGTACTTGTTTTTGGACTTCCGCATACGCTGGAAAATATCATTGACACCCTGCATTATAAAAATAACCAAACAATCAGGCGTTTTCAAGCCCTTGAACCTCGCGTGTCTGCCAGATACAGCCTTAACGAAAGCAGTTCGGTAAAATTGAGTTACACCCGAATGAATCAGTTTATTAATTTAATTTCAAACACTTCCGTAATGTCTCCTACGGATACCTGGAAACTGAGCGGCGCTAATTCTAAACCTTTAATTTGCGACCAGTTTAGCCTGGGATATTTTCGCAATTTCAGAGAAAATACCATTATTACTTCGGTGGAGGTTTATTATAAAAATCTAACCAATATCATAGAATACAAAAATGGTGCACAGGTGTTGCTGAACTCTCATCTGGAAACGGATTTGCTGGATGCTAAAGCATATAGTACAGGGATAGAATTTTATATAAAGAAGAATTCGGGCAAACTTAACGGATGGATAAGCTACACTTTTTCGCAATCGGAACACAAAACGACCAGTAGCTACACGGAAGAACAGCTTAACAACAACCGTTATTTTGTGTCAAATTATGATGTTCCGCAAAATCTCATTGTCAACGTAAATTATCATCTGAGCCGACGCTGGCGATTGGCAGGCACGTTTACCTACAATACCGGACGTCCCGTTACCCTGCCGGAAATAAAATACGATATCAATGGCAACCAACTCATCTGGTATTCCGATCGTAATAAATACCGTTTGCCCGATTACCACCGTCTCGACCTGTCAATCACCCTTGATCCAAGCCTGAAGATAAAAAAGAAATGGAAGGGGAGCTGGACTCTTTCCGTAATCAACGTCTATGGCCGAAAGAATGCTTATTCCGTTTTCTATTCCAGGGAAGATCCCCGGATTTGGAACGGCAATGGTTCGTACAACCTGTATAAATTATATATCATCGGGATACCCTTGCCTACAATAACTTATAATTTTTCATTCTGATGAAGATGAACAGCCACCGGATTAATCTGTTTATATTTGCATTGCTCATGATTAGCGCAGCTTGTAGAGAAGAATATTACCCTTCGATAGATGCGGGAGAAAATGCCCTTGTGGTATATGGTTTGGTAACCAATGCTCGTGTACCATATGCTATCAAATTGAACAGAGCCGTTCCTTATAACTCCAACGATGTACAACCTGCTGTTTCAGGGGCTTTGGTTTATGTGATGGAAGGAGATAAACAATATTTGTTTCACGAAACGGTTACCGGAAAGTATACATCGGATACCACAAAATTTATTGCCTTACCCGGACATCGTTATACCCTGCACATCGAAACACCTGATGGAGAAGTTTATGAATCTTCCTCCGAAATTTTACCATCTCCTCCCAGGCTCGATAGTATTTACGGAAGTCTTACCGATAAAGAATACCTGTACCGGGATGTGCATGGACAGTTAACCACCCATTTGGAAACCGGAGTGGAAACCCTTATCAACTTTACTGACACTTCCGCCACTACCCATCAACTCCGTTTTGATCCTACCTTGTTGATTGAATATACTTATATTCAGCAAAAAAGCACATCTTTTCCCTTAATCGTTTATATGTGGAAAAAAGTTAATCCAAACAATATTGTTAGCCTCACCGGTAGTGATGACAATGCAAGAACTACCAGTAATTTTCCGGTATGTTTTTTCCCTCTTGAAAAGTATTTGTATGATATACAAAGCTTTCAAAGTATTGAAAACTGGATTTTAGGAATTAAAATTTATACCCTCAATGATGAATCTCTGAGTTATTACCAGGGAATTGTGGAGCAGACGTCGGCAACAGGCAAACTTTTCGATCCCATCACCTCGCAGCTTAGAGGAAATATCCGTTGCATAACTCATCCTGATAAGTTGGTTCTTGGGCTGTTCGAAACATCATCTTACAATGAAATAACCTACCATATCAGACCAGGTCAGGCAAACAATAATTATTTTTATCAGCTTACTGAAAGTATTGACGGAATACCTTCCTCCGGTAAAAGTATTCAGGAAAGACCTGATTTTTGGCATGTAAATAAATAACGATGTGAAACATTCAGCTAAAGTCATCATTTTTTCCGGCATTCTGGCCATTTTCCTTTCTGGCATGGCTATGGCACAAACTGATCTCCATAGCGAAAAGGTATTTGCACATACCGACAGGGAGGTTTATGTCAGTGGCGAGCTTCTGTTTTTCAAACTTTATATTGTTGATGCTGTTACGCACCAGCCTTCCACGATCAGTAAAACGGCGTATGTGGTACTTCGCAACACGTCAAATCGTTCAATTACCGAAATGAGCTTTCAGGCAGAGCATTCCGTGGCCTATGGCAGCATTCTTCTGCCCGACACACTTAGCTCCGGCGTTTATCAATTGGTTGCTTTTACCCATTGGATGCGGAACTTTGGTGAATCTTCCTTTTTCACAAAAGAAATTTTTGTTGCAAACGCCCTCGACAGGGATTTGCCGGTGCTGAATTCTTTGACCGAACGAAAAATACTGGAGCAGGATAGTAGCGCTAATAAACTATATCATAATGATTTTATTACCATTAATTGTGATAAAATAAATTACGGACAGCGCGAAAAAGTCATGCTGAAGCTTCATTATAATTCTGGGGATGCCGATACGGTTGCAAATCTCAGCGTTTCGGTGAGTGCGTTTGTGCCGGATAACTATTCCGATTCAACCTTTGCCGATTTTTTTGCTGCCGCAAACCCTTCTTCCGGAAAAAGTAATTTTAATCGGAGGCCAACTGTGGGTTTACCATATATTGCCGAAACAAAAACGGAAGTTCTGCAAGGGAAAATTAAGAATATAGCCACAGGAGAACCTGTAAAAAGCTGTTGTGTCATTATATCTGCCGTTGATTCCATGGTAAACTTGCAATATGATTATTCCCGCTCCGATGGTTCTTTTTGTTTCCCGATGAACGATTATTACAATGATAAAGAGTTGGTATTAGGAATCAGAGATTATCAGGAAGAAGAAAATCTGCAAATACTGCCCGAAAATAAATTTGAACTTACTTCCGCTTTCATACCCGGGAAATTTTATGGAAATGAGCACTTTAAACAATATATAAAACGAAGCCAGGATGTTGTTAGAATTTGTAAGACTTACAATCTGCAAGCAACGGCGCAGGAACTACCTTTACTAAAGAAAAAGAATTTTCCACCGGAAATCTACTTTAAACCTACCATTAAGATATTTCCCGACGATTATCAGGCGTTAAATGATCTTTCGGAAATCTCCAAAGAATTGCTGAGAACAGTAAAAATTCACAGGCAAAACGAAAGCTATTTTGCAATACTTTCGGATGCCGTGCGACACGAAAGTTTTAGCGAACAACCGGCATTATTTTTAGATGGAGTGATGATAAAAGACCTTGACCGGATCATACATCTTGGCAGCAAGGAAATACAACGCGTGGATGTAGTAAATGAACCTTTGTATTACGGGCAGGAATATTTTCCGGGCGTGCTTGCCGTGTTCAGCAAGGGAAGGATGATTGATAAAATTGATCCCGGACTTGCTTCTGTTCATCTGCATCTCCAGCCGAATACTCGGTTTTCCAATGATCTGATGCCTTTTCCGGAGGGAAAAATCCCGGACAATCTCCCCGACTTCCGTCAGATGCTTTACTGGAATCCTTCCATTAATAGTAAAGAAAACCAGGAAACAAACATTGAATTTTATACCTCACGCCTTACGGGAATTTATATGATAAAAGTGGAAGGCATTACAACCGGAGGCAAAGCCGTAAGTGCAACGACAAAAATCACCGTAGAGTAAAGAATATTAAAATTACAGAAAATGAACAGGTTCATGATATTTGCTTTACTTATCCTTCTTCAAACATCCGGTTACGGACAAATAACCACCAGCGATACTGCTTTTCAGCCCCGACTTTGCGGGATATTATATGTGCCTGGCCCCAAAACAGACGGTAGCCCGTTTTATAATGATGAATGGATGAATAGCGATATTTTACTCTCAAACGGAGAGATGGTTACCAACAAACCTTTAAAATATAATGCTTATATTGGTGAAGTCATCTGGTTTTGCCAGGAAAAATCAGTTCAGATAAAGCTTGAAAAGCATTTTATAGATGGATTTTATTTAAAACAATTTCAGGGGAAAACAGTCTGCTTTAAACGGATTCATGTGCCGGCTTCGCTTACAGGCGATACCTTGGAATTTTTTGCAGAAGCATTATACGAAGGCCGGATGAGCCTGTATGCAAAACGCCAAGTGGTTGTCGGTGGTACAGTTACCCAGACGAAGGAAGCTGCCAGTTATATTTATGATAAACTTGTGGTTAAACCCCGGTATTATCTGGTGTTGCCCAATCACAAAGTGGTTATGCTTAAACAAATCAGCAGAAGAACCGTTTTAAAAGCCTTACCATTATCCTACCGAAACATTGCAAAGGCAATCCTTGGTACTCATCATTTGCGACTACATACCGAAAATGATCTTGTGGATTTGCTAACCCGAATGTAAGTTTATTTTCTACTGTCTGGCAAGCTTCATTTTGTGATTTTTTGAGAAATCTCCCCATTATTACTTGGTTTAAAACCTTATTTTTGCTCCGTAAAACAAATTACATTTCAGCACAGTTTATGATTTCCAATTTATAAATTTTTATCCATGAAAAAAAATTTCATTCTAACTCTTTGTTTCTTATTTAGCACATCTGTATTTTATTTAGCTCATGGTCAGAATAACAATGGTAACATCTCAGTCGATCCGCTGGTGTCGCATATTGATTCTGCAGTAAATCCGGGTAACGATTTTTTTCTTTTTGCCAATAGCCGATGGTTTAAACAAAATCCTATTCCGGCAAGTGAGCCATATAATGGTATTTTTCAACTGATACAGGATACAATTAATGCTCAGATTCATAATATATGTGTTTCCTCAGCAGCGATTACTCATGCCGTAAAAGGAAGTAATAAGCAAAAGATAGGCGATTTCTTTTTTTCCGGCATGGATAGCGTTACTCTTAACAATAAAGGTATTTCAGGTTTAAAAGCTGACTTTAAAGCCATAGATGCCATCCGCGATATTAATGGTGTGGCCAAAGAAGCTTCGTATATCCACAGCATATCCGGCTCACCTCTGTTTAGTTTCTGGATTACACAGGACGACAGAATCAGCAGTAAAAATGCCATTTTTATCGGGCAGGGAGGATTAAGCCTGCCAAACCGTGATTATTATTTCGATACTGATGACCGTGCTGTAATGATTCGCGAAAAATTTACAGATTACCTTACTCATATGTTTGCCATTATGGGATATAATCAGGTGCAGAGCAAACAAGCTGCCAGCCGTTTGATGAAACTTGAAACGGCATTGGCTAAGTCGTCGCGTAAGCCTGAAGATACCCGCGATCCTTTGAAGAACTACAATAAGATTTCCTTTGCTTCATTATGTAAAATGACTCCTAATATGAGTTGGAGTACATTCAATGCCAATGCAGGTTTACCTAAAGTGGATACGGTAATTGTAGGGCAGCCCGAATTTTTAAAGGCTCTGAATGGTTATTTAAAATCATTTACACTCGACGACTGGAAATTATACCTAAAATTTCATTTGATAAACAGCCTCTCGGAATATATGGATGATAAAACGTTTATGGAAGCCTTCGGTTTTTATAATACCGTGTTACGTGGGATACAGGAACCCAAACCAAGATGGGAACGTGTGGTTGGACAAACCGATGGCTCGTTAGGCGAATTGATAGGTCAGGTGTACGTCAACGATTATCTGCCTAAAGGCACAAAAGAAAAACTTCAGGAGATAGGCAACGCCATAAAAGCAGTTTATGCCGAACGGATTAAAAATTTAGACTGGATGAGCGATGCAACAAAGAAAAAAGCACTTGCTAAACTTAATGCAGTGATAATGAAAGTTGGTTATCCCGATAAATGGAAAGACATGAGCACCTTGCAGGTTGATCGTTCATCTTTCCTCCAGAACGTAAAAAATGCCAACCGGTGGCAGTTTAAGTATATGATTTCAAAATATGGCAAACCGGTTGATCGTACGGAATGGGATATGGAACCGCAGACCTACAATGCTTATTATAATCCATCCAATAACGAAATAGTGGTTCCGGGGTGTAACATTATTGTGCCGGGTTACGAACGCACCATGGCCGACGATGCCCTGCTTTATTCCATTATTGGCGGAAGTACTTTCGGTCATGAAATTACTCATGGTTTCGACGATCAGGGCGGAAAATACGATGCTTTAGGTAATCTTCATAATTGGTGGACACCTCAGGATAGCGCACGGTTTTATGCCAAAACAAGGTTGATTGTCGATCAGTTTGATCATTACATTGCCATTGATAGTTTACATATCAATGGTGAATTTACCCAGGGCGAAAATATTGCCGACCTTGGCGGAGTAGTAATGGGTTATCAGGCATTCAAAAAGACACATCAGTTTCAAAGCAACGAAATCGTAGGCGGATTAAATCCTTCGCAGCGTTTTTTCCTGGGCTATGCCATGGCATGGATGTTAAATCAGCGCCCGGAAGCTACCGCCAACCAGGTACGCAGCGATGTACATTCACCGGCAAAATTCAGAGTTATCGGACCGTTATCGAATATACCCGAATTTTATGAAGCCTTCGGAATAAAAGAAGGTGATGCTATGTGGCGTCCCGAAAGCTCAAGAGTTCGCATCTGGTAGTTTAGCAAAATATCAGCAATATAATTATCATTAACCTCCAAGATTATATGACACAAAATAAATCTCAATTTCCCCGCGAAAATGACCGTCAAACCTGTTATTTAAAAAACTGTATCACCAATCCGAATATTGAGGTTGGCGATTATACTATTTATCATGATTTCGAAAACCCATTGGATTTTGAATGGAATAATGTATTGTATCATTATCCGATAAATAACGACAAACTGATAATAGGCAAATTCTGTTCTATCGCTCATGGTGCAAAATTTATTATGAATGGAGCAAATCATACCATTGGCTCATTGTCGACTTATCCTTTTCCGGTAATGAAGTGTGAATGGGATCTGGATATTGCTGTTACCGAAGCTTGGGACAACAAAGGAAATATTATCATTGGCAATGATGTATGGATAGGCTACGAAGCAATCGTTATGGCCGGAGTTACCATTGGCGATGGAGCAATTATTGCTTCCCGGGCATTGGTAAACAAAGATGTTGCTCCCTATTCCATTGTCGGAGGAATGCCTGCCCGGGAAATACGTAAACGATTCAACGATCAGCAGATTTCTTTTCTTCTTGATTTAAAATGGTGGAATTGGGATAAAACGAAAATTAACAATAATATAGACTTTATTTTAAAAGGCGATTTTGAAGAACTGAAACGGAATATTTAATAAATATCAGGGACGAATAATTAGCCGGGAAAAGAGTTTTTACGATGATAAATCAATCGGAATAAAAACTAAAAGTATGTTATGTTTTGCTAAAACATTCTTTATTTTCATAATCGGATGGGTATTTCCTGCTTTATTTTTCTTATTATACTGACTGTTCCAAAAGGTAATGACAAAATTGTTGAATTGCTGATGCAAATCAAGGATTAGAAATGAAAAGATATAAATAGTAAACTCAGTAGTGCTCCGTGATTCGCTGTGTAATTTAACATTTTATTTCACAGCGTTACACAGAGGGCGCACAGAGCGGCACGGAGAAGATTCAACCCATAATTCATATTCCTATATTTATGATAAAATTTCATTCCATTGCCTTGTTTGTCGAAGATATCGAAAAAGCAAAAGATTTCTATCTTAATGTACTTGGTTTATCCGTCGAAACCGATATGGGCACTAATGTAATCCTTAGCAATGGCATTACATTATGGCAACCGGATCCCGATAATATAATTCCGAAAACGCTTGGTAAAATTAAAACCAACGGGCATGATTTTGAGTTGTATTTCGAGGTTGATAATATAGATGAAGCCATTTCACTGATCGAATAACATCATTGTAAAATACTGCATCCGCTCCATGAGGAATCATGGGGACAACAAACCATACGTTTGTTCGATCCCGATGGTAATATTATTGAAATCGGCGAATCGATGAAGACATTTTTACACCGGATGCTAACTAAGGGCATGAGCTTAGAGGAAATTTCACAAAAATCATTTATTAAAACAGAAGATATTCGGCGTTTACTTGGATATTAATGATATTATAATAATTTTGTGCTTTATTTATTTTTCAAAAATCAGATAATATTCGATGATGAAGAGCAAATGGTACGCATTGATTTTCTTTTTTGCATTAATAAATTGTTATTCTGTAAAGATAAAAGCACAGAATGATAGTGTTAACGAAATATTTAGTATAGTGGAAGAAAAACCTTCTTTTCCGGGTGGGGAAGAGGCAAGGATAGATTTTTTCAAACAAAAAGTCCAATATCCAAAGGAAGCATTTGATCAGCGGATACAGGGAACGGTATATGCAACCTTTGTTGTGGAAACGGATAGTACCATTTCCAATGCAAAAATACTTCGCGGACTCGGATATGGATGCGATGAGGAAGTATTGAGGGTAATCGGATTGATGCCTAAATGGATTCCCGGCAAACAACAAGGCAAAGCGGTAAGAGTACAATATAGTATTCCTGTTATTTTTAAACTTAGTCCAGATGCTATGCTTACAGATTCTATAAATAATAATGGTATAGAAGGAGAAGTATTTTGGATAGTAGAAGAAGGCCCAAGTTTTCCCGGTGGGGAAGAAGCAAGAATAAAATATTTACAGGAAAATATGAATTACCCAACTGCCGAAAGGGATAAAGGAATACAAGGTTGTGTTTTTGCTACATTTGTTGTATGTAAAGATGGCTATATCAGAAATCCAAAAATATTAAAAAGCATTGGTCCGGAATTTGATAAAGTAGTTTTACGTCTTATTAATGGAATGCCTCGTTGGATTCCCGGAAAACAAAATAATATTCCCGTAAATGTTCAGTTTAATATGCCTATAAAATTTATTTTATCAGAATAAATACAATTAATAATTTTTCACTTGTTTTTCTATTTTATCAGATAGATTATAAAATTTACTCAGGATATAAAATCATAATGGCACTACATTATGGCAAATTGACTACTCCAATCATATAATTCCGAAAACACTTGGTAAAATTAAAACCAACGGGCACGATTTTGAGTTGTATTTCGAGGTTGATAATATAGATGAAGCCATTTCGTTGATCGAACAACATCATTGTAAAATACTGCATCCGCTGCACGAGGAATCATGGGGACAACAAACCATACGTTTGTTCGATCCCGATGGTAATATTATTGAAATCGGCGAATCGATGAAGACATTTTTACACCGGATGCTAACTAAGGGTATGAGCTTAGAGGAAATTTCACAAAAATCATTTATTAAAACAGAAGATATTCGGCGTTTACTTGCTTAATCAGTACTTAAAGAGAACTAAAGTTACGAGTGCTTAAAGTATTTAATCAAACAATGAAACGTTTAGCAAGCGATTGGAAAGCAAACTAAAACTTCAGGCACTCCAGACTTTAGGCGTTTTAGACACTTAATTACTTTCCGGAGTCGCCGTTATATATACCCGGCGCATTACCCGGTCGAAAAGCAAAGCATCGTACCACATATAATAAAATCGTTGGGCATTGAACCAGTTTATGCCATCCACCAGGTCGTCGTGCCGGTCGTAGGGGTCGGCAAAAATGATCACATCATCCATTGGGTCTTCGGTATTGCGTGTATCGTAACCCACGGCAAGCACCCAATGTCCGCCCCAGTCGCTCCATTCCACAAGGGTAGGGATGTTGTTTGCTAAGTTTTGCCGTATCATCTCCAGGGTTCCGTTTTCGCCCCAGTTTACATTAAAACCATTATTGCCAAGCCATGTTGCCAGGTTTTCGGGTGTAGTCCCGGTGGATGCGCTGGTATGCATCTCCGAAGCAATGCTCATCTCATTTCCATCCCTATGATAATAATGCAAAAGCGTAAGCGCAGAAGCAGGACCACAGGTATAATCCGTCGTCTGCTGATAAGCTTTCAGGTTGAGCAGGACAAAACCGGGACGATTGACGTTTTCATAAATATCGGTAATATAATAATCCGAAGCACCTGCCTGGTTATCCTTATCGTTGTCGTCCTTTTTACATGCTGAAATAAAAAGAAGAAAACAAAATACTGCAAAAGGAAGTAATTTATTCATGGCTGTTTTATTTTGAATATGAAATGAAAAGAGGATGCAAGATACAAATTAATTTTAGAAAATGGGATGTCTATTATCTGATTCATTAATCATGCCCGGGTACAGATTCGTATTAATTTATGGGTATAATCTTTGATTAGTTCCATAAAACATCAATTATTAGATGTTTATGATGGGTGAAAATGATAGATAGATTTTTAATTAAGTAATTGGATATGTAAAATGTCGTATATCAGAAGAGATTAGAACATGGATTCTTCCGAACTGAATTACAAATTCTGTTCAGCAGGGTATTGAGGATATACCAATAAAATATTCATTATGTTGTTCTTTTTTACAAAAGTTGTTCAACGGGCTTCTTTTAAAGTTATCCCTAAAGATTTGAACCTTTTTTAATAAAAATACCCTGCCAAAGGCTAACCTTTATCTGGCAGGGTTATTCAAGTCTGCAATATTTCGTAACGTTTTAGCGGGGAATTTTACAAAAAATCCGCAGATGGATATGAATAAATACTATTTTTTATAAAACACCTTCATCATAAGCTTTTTCACCATGCAAAGCTTCGTCGAGGCCGATTCTCTCTACGCTTGCATCTACCTTAACCGGAGTAATCATATTTATAATAATCAGCATAATATACGTAAAAATAAAAGCATATATCGAAGCTGCTACAACAGCAACCAATTCTTTAATAAAGAAAGAACCATTGCCAAAAACCAAACCATCTGCACCGGTAGCGTTAACAGCTTTTGATGCGAAAACGCCGAGCAGGATTGTTCCTAAAACTCCACCAACACCGTGAACGCCCCATACATCCAGTGCATCATCCCATTTCATTTTATTTTTAAAATTAACGGCAAAATAGCAAACTAAACCGGCTGCTGTTCCAATAATAGGAGAGGCCCAAACGGGTACGTAGCCGGCACATGGAGTTATTGTAGCCAATCCGGCAATAGAACCTGTGAGCAAACCTAAGAATTTAGGCTTACGTTCACGTATCCACTCAACAAATAACCATGCAATAGTCGCAAAAGAAGCGGCTATATCGGTATTGATAAAAGCGGTAGATGTGATAAAATCGACGGCGACTTCGCTACCGGCATTAAAACCATACCATCCAAACCATAATAGTCCGCTTCCTATGGCAACAAGAGGAATGCTGTTGGGCGTAGAGTTTTTGTCAACCCTTGCTTTTACATAAAATACCGAAGCTAAAGCGGCAAAACCAGCCGTTGCATGTACAACAATACCACCGGCAAAATCAATAACACCCCATTGTGCAAGAAGTCCTCCGCCCCAAATCATGTGAACAAACGGATAGTAAACCAAAACCTGCCAAACGGTAAGAAAAATAAAGTACGCTTTGAAGTTTACCCTGTTTACAAAAGCGCCAGTGATAAGTGCAGGAGTAATAATGGCAAACATCATCTGGTAAGCAACGAATACAAATTCGGGGATTTTCCCGTTGGTATACATCGATGAAGGTGAAATACCGTTAAGAAAAGCCTTGTGGAGGTCTCCGATAATTCCACCTTCGCCGCCACTGAAGCAAAGTGAATAACCAAAAATTACCCATAATACGGTTGTCCAACCCAAAGAAACAAAACTTTGAATCATAATACCTAAAATATTACGTTTTGTGGCTAATCCTCCATAAAAGAAAGCTAAGCCTGGAGTCATCAGCATTACCAAACTGGTAGCTAAAAGCATAAATCCTGTTGAACCTGTGTCTATCATAATTATTGAATTTTAAATGAATATGTGATTATTGTTAATTAAAGTGTGATTCCAAAAGTGAAATAAACATTGGATGTTTGAGGATTGAAGATTAAAGATCCTTTGATAGGTAAGGAAAAATCGCTGGTGATTTTTATTTTGCGATATCCTGTTATTCCCATATTAATAACTCCCGGGTCATTACCATAAGCTCCTTTTTGGGGAGTAAATCCTACAAATAAATCGGCACTGTTTTCCTGTATGGCAAAAGTGTAACCTGCTTCAAAATAAGAGGAATAGTATGTTTTATCGGTGGAGTCTTTTTTTAGATCACAGCCCCATCGTTTATCGTTTCCATAAAAGTAAACGCCTCCGAGCAACCATAATGGCAATTTTTCATCTCCTTTGTAAAGTACAGCGCCTTCCATGGTATGAGCTGTTTTTTTATCGTCGTAATAAAAGTATCGGTTATCGGGCGACGAGGAAATTCCACTGTTGTTGAATGGAATATAGTAATCTGTAACAATCAGGGATATTTTTTTGTATGTATATTTTGCATACAGGTCAACTTCTTTGTAATTATTTTGAGTAGAGACGGCACTCCAGCAACCGGCTTCAAGGTTTGCCCATGAAAGTGAAAGCGTTGGTTGTATGCTTGGCGAATTGCCATAATCGCATCCTCTCCAGACGTATCTGCTCATTATATCGGCACTGAAATTTAATTTTAATGCCGTTTTTGTGGAATCTTTTTCTGAACTGTTCTGCGATTTTAACGGGCCACATAACAATAGGGTCAATAATAGAAATAAACTTAGCTTGGAAGATTTTACGATCATAGCTTTTAATATTTTTTAAAAGCGCAAATGTAAAATCGCCTTAGGCGGTTAGCAATAGGTTAAAATTTGATTTATTTGTAAGCCGTTTTTTTACTTACTAAGAAAAATTCTTAGATGTGGAACAGAAAAACATTTCCGGATTAAACCTCAATGATCTTGTTTTTTATCGCATAAAGTACCAACTCGGCAGTGTTTTTTAGTTTCAATTTCTGCATGATGTGATTTTTGTGTGCATCTACGGTTTTGGTACTTATAAAAAGTTTATCCGCCATTTCTTTGTTGGTGTAACCACTGGAAGCAAGTTTTAAAATTTCGATTTCTCTTTGAGTTAATTCCTGCTTTTTCATCAGGTTTTGCTCTACCTTGAAATTTTTAATATATCCCTTCAAAAGGTTATCTGAAACCAATTTGCTGTAATATTCACCTCCTTCGGATAAAATTTTTATTGCTTCCAGCAATTCTTCCTTTGAGGTATCTTTGGGTAAATAGCCTTTGGCTCCGGCTTTGATGGAATTGATAACAAATTCTTCATTGGTGTGCATAGACAGGATCATAATTTTTATTTCGGGATATAAAGAGGAAATTTGACGCGTAACTTCGATTCCCGAAAGTCCCTGCATGGATATGTCGAGAATAACCACATCGGGCTTATGTGTCTTTAGCAAATCCAACAACTCGTTACCTCCAGAAGCTTCACCGATAATGTTTATAAAATCAGTATCGGATAGCAATGATTTTATGCCATCGCGGAAAATCCGGTGATCGTCCGTCAAAATTATTTTAATCTCTGTCATATCAGATGGGTATTTTAATATTTATTTGAGTTCCCTTTCCCAAGGAAGAATAAAATTTGCATTCGCCCTTGAGTAATTCCACTCTTTCTTTAATATTCATAATTCCATTGCCGTTCGTATCATTTTTTTCAATATCAAATCCTTTGCCATTATCGGAAATGATAAGGGAGATTAAATTTTGATTGCATGATATTTTCAGCGAGGCTTCGGTAGCGGCTGAATGTTTGGTGATATTATTGATTGCTTCCTGAGCAATCCGGTAGACGTAAATTTGCACTCTTTTATCCAATGAATCAGGAATGTTTTCGCTTATGTATTTTATAGATATGTCTGTATTTTTTGCCGTGTCTTTACAAAGATTTTTTAATCCCTGTTCCATCCCGAATGCTTCCAGCACCGGAGGCATTAGATCGTTCGAAATATTTCGTATTTCCTGTATCGTATCTCGTAGAAGCTCCTGCGTTTCGTGTATGATTTGCTGATTTTTTTCAACATTGGCGTTTTTTGCCTGTTCAAGTTTTATTTTTACTGTCAGAAGGGATTGCCCAAGACTATCGTGTAAATCTCTCGACAACCGTTGTCTTTCCATTTCCTGTCCGTCTATCAGCGAACTCATTCTTTTTGTCTTTTCTTCTTCTATCTGGTTGCTTTGTTTTTTCAGACGTAATGTCATACGGTTAAATGTTTCGGTAAGAAACCCAATTTCATCACGGGAAGATACTTCAACCGTAACATTATAATTTCCTGTCCCGATTTGTTCGCTTGCTTTTTGCAGTTTTTTAAGAGGATGCGTAATTTTTCGTGAAATGAGAAAGGCAAAAATAAATACACTCGCGGCAATAATTATGCTTAGCAATAAAATATTATTGCGGATAGAGTAGACGGGAATCATCGCTTCTTTTTCATCAATTTCGGCCAAAATCACCCAATGCAGCCCTTCAATATTTACCTTGCTGTATGAACTTAAGCAGGAAATATCCCGGTAATCTTTCACGATGTCGTAGCCCGTTTTTCCATTAAAAGCATTTAATACTGATTGGGAAGTAACTTTTGTTGCATAAATAGCATTTTCTTTAAATCTTGAATTACTTCTCATCAGGTAATTGTTCCCTACCAGGTAGGTTTCTCCGGTCTTGCCGAGTCCGTTCTTTTCCGAATAATTAAACATTATTTTATTAATGGCCGTAACGGGAATTTCGAGTACTACATAACCGATAATTTCCTTTGTTTCATCAAAAACGGGTGTTCCTATATAAATCAATAGTGTAGACTTTGTTAAATCCTGGATAATGGTTTTTTTCGACCGTTCCAGTTCCTTACAAAAGTTACCTAAGTTTTGACCGGAGAGAACAGTAATACCGGAATTATTTTTTAAACCGGTGGGCAGCGAATTGATGGTAAACACAAAATTATTCCGGCTCACCACATAAAGCCGTTGATAATAACCGTTGGAACCGATATATTTGTCCAACTGGGAGTTATATTGAAGTGTATTGACCTTTCCGACAGATTTTACCGGCGAGTTTAAAACATCAATGATTTTCTTTAGTTCTTCCGATTTGGAGATGAGATTGATATCGCGATTGCGGTCGAGAAAAAACTGCTCAATTCTGTTTTTCTTTTCCAGACGTAATGAAATTAGCTGGTCGAAGGTTCGGTTCAGCAACGCTTTTTTAGCAAAATAATAGGAATAGGAGCCAATAATACTAATCACTACAATGCCTAAGCAGACAAAATAAAATATCAGTTTCTCGGTAATTGAAATATTTTTCATTATCAGATTGAAAAAATCCGGATAAACCAGAATTTTTATTTTACAAAAATATTCGTTTTTTTAAAGAAATGCCGGTGTTTTAAAAAAAGAAGGAATTTGCTTTTGATTTATAAATGCTACAACATACAAGGCTGAATAGCCAACGGAATAAGGATTTTTTTAAGGTGGTCAATGGCAAATTTTGTTTTTAATGTTCTGTTGAAATATGCATTTCCGCTCAGGTGCAAGCGGGAATGATCGATTACATTTTTTATAAAAAAGGGAAAAACATGCATTAAAATCAATATTTTTGTGCAAAATATGAAATAGCCTAAATTGCAGGAACAGAGCTTTATTTTAACCCGATTGCTGTTCCCTTTAATTTAAAAAACATGATAGAAACCGAACGACTTATTTTAAGGCCATTAACATACGAACAACTTATAAGATATTGCAGAGCAGATAATTCTTTAGAAGAAGAAATGCATCTGAATGAAACATCACGGGGCATTCCGCCGGAGCTGAAGGAAGCGCTTGAACAAGCCATTTTGCCTGATGTGACAGATAAAAACAAGAATTATCTGTATTCTACACTTTGGATTATTATTTTGAAACTGGAAAATAAGATGGCTGGCGATTTGTGCTTTAAAGGAGAGCCAAATGCTGAGGGCGAAATCGAAATTGGTTACGGAACGTATGATGCGTTCAGAAGAAGAGGTATTATGACGGAAGCTGTGGAAGGAATGATTTGTTGGGCCGGAAAACAGCCTAACGTTAAAGCGATTATCGCATCTACAGAAAAGGATAATATTGCATCATCTTTGGTTCTTGAGAAAAATCATTTTATAAAAACCGGAGAAACCGGAACACTGTTTAACTGGCGATTCGAATTATAAAATACAATTGCTTTTAGCCAATATCCCGAAGCAAATGGAACACTAAAATTTTCGGGGCCGCTCAGCCATGGAATATATTTCATGATTTTGACACGGATTTCACCAATGAGCACTAATTTTTATAAAATTACTTTTTGAAACTTCTGCTATTGTTGTTTTGTTTTTGAATTACCAATTTTTTAATGTTTCGAGCGGCAAGGACTTTGTCCTACGGCTATTGATATCCCACAGGTCAGTTGGCAATGGATTTTCCTACGCCGGGGATTTGCCGGAGAGGTTATCGTTGGGAGGATTAAGCCTTGGGAAAGTAAAATAGAAGATTTTGGTTTGATTGGAAGGGATAAGTGGAATTGCAAATTCGACTATGTTCCGAGCGGAATTATAAATTCCGCTCAGCAGGGGAGTAAATTGAATAACTCAGCATAACAGTTGGGGCAAATCGTTTGAGTTCAGTCTCCTTTAAAAATAAATCGGGAAAATAGCAATACTTTTTGGGATGTTTAGCTGCACGGAAAGCTATTTTTCTTACTTTTGCTGCCTGATCATGTTAAAAAGAAAAAACAAATCAGGAAAACTAAAAAGTGCAATAGCACAAACAGATAGCAATTATATTGTTTTTATAACCAATAGATAAAAAAGCCGACTTATTGTCGGCTTTTTTTTTGCGTGCACTTTTTCTAAATCTTAAAATTAATGATACAAAAAATCAGGGCAAAACTTATTTTGGATGATGGTTCTCAGTACGAAGGACTTTCTTTCGGGTATCAGGGGAGTACTGCCGGCGAATTGGTTTTTAATACGGCAATGACCGGTTATCCCGAAAGCCTTACCGACCCATCGTATAAAGGACAGATACTGGTAGCTACCTATCCTTTGATTGGTAATTACGGTGTTCCGGGCAATAGCTCTTCCGAGCATATTTTTAACTTCTGGGAATCGGATTCAGTGCAGGTTTCAGGGTTGGTAGTTTCGGAATACAGCGAAAGGTTCAGCCATTGGAATGCAAAAACAAGTCTTGCGGAATGTCTCGAAACATGGAAAATCCCAGCCATTTCCGGGATTGATACTCGTGCATTGACAAAAAAACTTCGGGAAAAAGGATGCTCGCTGGCAAAAATCGTCATTGATTATGATATTCCCTGGCGAAACCCGAATATAGAAAACTTAGTTGAACAGGTTTCTACAAAAGAGATAAGAATTTACGGCTCTGGAAAATACCGCATTGCCTTGGTTGATTGTGGTGTTAAAAACAATATTTTACGTTGCCTGCTCCGGCGCGATACGACAGTTATTCGTTTGCCTTATGACTATGATTTTAATTTGGAAAAATGGGATGGGTTGTTTATTTCCAACGGTCCCGGTGATCCCAAGATGAACGTCAAGGCCATAGAATACCTCCGCCAGGCATTAAGCAAAGATAAACCCATCATGGGTATTTGTTTGGGCACACAGTTAATGGCTCTGGCTTCCGGCGCCGACACTTACAAGCTCCCTTATGGACACCGTAGCCACAACCAGCCGGTTATCCTGTCGGGAACCAACCGCTGCTTCATTACTTCGCAAAATCACGGTTTTGCCATTGATAAATCAACACTTTCGGACGATTGGAGTCTTTATTTTGAAAATATTAACGATGGAACCTGTGAAGGAATCCGACACAAGACCAAGCCTTTCTTTGCAGTACAGTTTCATCCGGAAGCTTCGGGTGGACCTACCGATACCGAATTTTTATTCGACGATTTTATGCAGGCTATAGAAAAATACAAACACTAATTCATCCAAAACAAGAGATCATACGATGAAACGATATAAAAAAATTCTGGTACTCGGTTCCGGAGCCTTAAAAATAGGGGAGGCGGGGGAATTCGATTACAGCGGTTCGCAGGCACTGAAAGCTTTAAAGGAAGAAGATATCCAAACCATATTGATTAATCCGAACATCGCTACTGTCCAGACGAGTAAGGGAGTTGCCAATGAAGTTTATTTTTTGCCTGTTACACCGTATTTTGTGGAAAAAGTCATTGCCAAAGAGAAACCCGATGGTATATATCTTTCATTTGGCGGACAAACGGCACTGAATTGTGGAACGACTCTTTACAAGAATGGCATACTGGCAAAATACAATGTTGAGGTATTGGGCACACCTGTTGAAACGATTATCAACACCGAGGACAGAGAACTTTTTGCCGAAAAACTAAAAGAGATTGAAGTTAATGTTCCGAAAAGCATTGCTGTAGAAAGTGTGGATGCCGCTCTTGATGCCGCAAAAGAAATTGGTTTTCCTCTTATTGTTCGGGCAGCTTTTACCCTTGGCGGACAGGGTAGCGGCTTTTGCAACACGGCGGAAGAGCTGAAAGTGCTTGCCGTGAATGCATTTGCCTATTCTCCTCAGGTATTGGTAGAAGAATCGCTCAAAGGATGGAAAGAAGTGGAATACGAAGTGGTACGCGACCGTTTCGACAACTGCATTACAGTTTGCAACATGGAAAATTTTGATCCGCTGGGAATTCATACCGGCGAAAGCATTGTGGTTGCACCTTCACAAACGCTTTCCAATTCAGAGTACCACAAGCTGCGCAGTCTTGCCATCAAAATAATCCGTCATCTTGGTGTGATAGGTGAATGCAACGTCCAGTACGCCCTCGATCCAAACAGCGAAGATTACCGTGTGATTGAAGTGAATGCACGGCTTTCCCGTTCATCGGCTTTAGCCAGCAAAGCAACAGGTTATCCGCTTGCTTTTGTGGCAGCTAAACTTGGACTGGGCTATGGGCTTCATCAGCTTAAAAATTCAGTAACCCAAACCACTATGGCTTGTTTTGAACCGGCTCTTGATTATGTGGTAGTAAAAATTCCCAGATGGGATTTGAATAAATTTCACGGCGTTAACCGCGAAATAGGTTCTTCCATGAAAAGTGTCGGCGAAGTAATGGCTATTGGACGTTCGTTTGAGGAAGCCATACAGAAAGGACTTCGTATGATAGGACAGGGTATGCATGGATTGGTAGCTAATCCAAAACTTCATTTCAGTAATCTGGAAGATGCACTTGCCCATCCCACCGATCAGCGGATTTTTGCTGTTGCAGAAGCATTGGAAAAAGGCTGGAACATTTCAAAGATTCATGAGCTTACCAAAATTGATATCTGGTTTCTCGAAAAATTGGATAATATCATTCAACTGAAAAATAAGCTCGAAAGTATCAAGAGACTTGAATGGTTCGACAAAGAAATTATGCTTGAAGCTAAGCAAAAAGGATTTTCTGATTTCCAGTTGGCTCGCTTTATTTTTGATCCGGATGCCGGTGAGATTGAAAATTATCAACTAAAAGTCAGAGAATATCGCAAGAAACTGGGAGTAGTTCCTGTGGTAAAACAAATAGATACGCTTGCCGCGGAGTATCCTTCGCAAACAGCTTATTTTTATATCACCTACCATGGCACCGAAAGCGATCTGCCCGAACACCGGGCAACAAAATCGGTGATTGTACTTGGTTCGGGAGCCTACCGTATCGGTAGTTCGGTGGAATTTGACTGGTGTACTGTAAGCGCTGTTAATCAGATCCGGAAACATGGCTACCGCTCGGTGATGATTAATTATAATCCTGAAACGGTAAGCACCGATTACGATATGTGCGACAGTCTGTATTTTGACGAGCTGACTTTTGAACGCGTGCTCGACATTGTTGAAATGGAGAATCCAATGGGTGTAGTTGTTTCGGTAGGTGGACAAATCCCCAATAATCTGGCAATGCGTCTGCATTTTGCCGGGGTTAAAATATTGGGCACTTCGCCTGAATCCATCGACAGGGCAGAAGACCGTAAGAAATTCTCTTCCATGCTCGATCGCCTTTCCATCGACCAGCCCCGCTGGAGCGAGCTTTCCAGCTTCGAGGAAATTAAGAAGTTCGTTGCCGAAGTAGGTTATCCGGTGCTCATTCGTCCTTCTTATGTGCTTTCCGGTTCTGCGATGAATGTGGTTTCCAATGTCAGCGAACTGCACGGATTTTTAACGCTTGCTGCGGAAGTTTCTAAAACCCATCCTGTGGTGGTGAGCGAATTTATCGAAGGTGCCAAAGAGATAGAATTTGATGCCGTTGCCAACAATGGCGAAGTGATGTATGATGCCATTTCGGAACACGTAGAATTTGCCGGCGTACATTCTGGCGATGCCACGCTCGTATTTCCACCGCAAAAACTTTATTTTGAAACTATCCGTCGTATCCGGAAAATTGCCCGCGAAATCGCCCGCGAACTTTGTATTACCGGGCCATTTAACATGCAGTTGCTTGCCCGTAACAATGAAATTAAGGTAATAGAATGCAATCTTCGCGCCAGCCGCAGTTTTCCTTTTGTGTCGAAAGTACTGGGTTATGATTTTATTTCCGGCGCCACCGATTACATGCTTGGACGACTACCGTTTTCGCTCCCGCCATCGATGTTCGAGATCGATCATGTGGGTGTAAAAGCTTCCCAGTTTAGTTTTAACAGACTCTCCAAAGCCGATCCGGTGCTTGGAGTAGATATGGCTTCCACCGGAGAAGTTGGTTGTATTGGCAATGATTTTGATGATGCTTTGTTAAAAGCTATGCTTAGTATCGGTTATCATATTCCACGGAAAAAGAATATCTTGCTTTCATCCGGGCCGTTGCGTTCCAAAATTGCGCTGGTAGCTCCTTTGTTGCAATTGACAGAAAAGGGATATACCATCTATGCTACCAGAGGAACGGCAAAATTTTTAAAGGAAAATGGAATAAATTCCGTAGCCGTTGCCTGGCCCGACGAAGATGAACATCCCAACAGTCTTGATCTGATTAAGCAACGCGAAGTGGAACTGGTAATTAATATTCCCAAAAACCTTTCCTCGGAAGAGCTGGATAATGATTATTCCATTCGCCGTGCAGCCATTGATTTCAATGTACCGTTAATTACCAATGCTCGTCTGGGAGCAGCTTTTATATATGCTTTTCTCAGGAAAGAACTGGATGACCTTGGAATAACTGGTTGGGGAGAATTTTACCATTAGAATTTACTGTTGTCCGATAAAAATATCCGGACTAAAGTCCTTCAGGTAGTTACGATTTGTAACTCCAGGCTTAGGCCTGAAGTTAGTAAAATACAGTAAACATTGGGTTTTAGCCCTTAAAAAGAAATTTTTTACCGGATAACGGTGATTAGAATTGTAAAAAATCATAGAGAGTTGCTCAATCATACCGAAAAAATTCTGATGATAAATTGTGTTAAATGTTTTTTCTTACTTTTGGCTGATGATAAAGTTTATCAAAGATATTTACCGTAAGGATCATCGTCCGGCCTTTGGTGCTTTGGAGATATTGAAATATATTGGTCCGGGGCTATTGGTTACGGTTGGTTTTATTGATCCCGGCAACTGGGCTTCCAATATTGCCGCAGGCTCGGGGTTTGGCTACACCCTGTTGTGGATGGTTACCCTGAGCACTATTATGCTCATTGTTCTTCAGCATAACGTGGCTCACCTTGGCATAGCTACAGGTCTTTGCCTGTCGGAAGCTGCCAATAAGTACACTCCTCGCTGGGTTTCTCTTCCCGTGCTTACCACTGCCATGATGGCATCGGTTTCCACTTCTTTGGCCGAAATCCTTGGTGGGGCTATTGCTCTTAATATGTTGTTCCGTGTTCCGGTGAGCATAGGCGCTGTCATTATTCTTGCGGTGATTATCTGGCTATTGTTCAGCAATTCCTACCGTAAGCTGGAAAAATATATCATCGGCTTTGTTTCTGTTATCGGGCTGTCGTTCATTTATGAACTTGCCCTGGTGCATGTAGCCTGGGGCGAAGCCGTGCATGGCTGGGTTACACCTGTCATTCCTGAAGGATCCATCATTGTGGTGATGAGTGTGCTCGGAGCCGTGGTGATGCCACATAATCTTTTTCTTCACAGCGAAATTATCCAGAGCCGCCAATGGAATCTTAAAGACGAAGCCATCATCCATAAACAACTCAGATACGAATTTGCCGATACCCTCTTTTCGATGATTGTCGGTTGGGCAATCAACAGTGCTATGATATTGATGGCTGCCGCCACATTTTTCCATCATCATGTCAACGTAACGGAACTCCAGCAGGCTAAGGAAATGCTTACGCCTTTATTAGGCAGCGCTTCTGCGATCATTTTTGCTGTTGCCCTGCTCTTTGCCGGCGTGGCTTCAAGTATCACCTCGGGCATGGCCGGAGGAAGTATTTTTTCGGGTTTCTTTGGCGAACCTTATGATATCAAAGATAATCACAGTCGTCTTGGCGTATTGATTTCGCTTTGCTTTGCCGTATTCATTATTTTTGTAATGAACGATCCTTTTAAGGGATTAATCATTTCGCAGATGATCCTGAGCATACAGTTGCCATTTACCATTTTTTTACAGATTTACCTGACTTCTTCCCGCAAAGTGATGGGCAAGTATGTTAATTCACGTTTTCTTATTGCTTTATTGATAACCATTGGATTGATTGTTGCTTACCTTAACCTGATGTTGCTTCGGAGCCTGTTTTAATCCCATATTGTTCATCAATTTTTATTCTTTATTAGCGAAATGAGATTTTCCGGCAAAAAACTTAAATTTCGTTAATTGTTTTAATAATATATTGTATATTTGCTTCCATAAACAATTAATCAAATATACCTTTTTATGAGAAATTTTTATCTTTTGTTGTTAATGATAATAGTTCTTTTTAGTTCTTGCGAAAAAAACGATTCTAAACCCGAAAATGGAAATGGCTATGCAATGCTGAAAACCGGGAATTATTGGATTTATAATTTAACAAAAATAGATTCGTTGGGAGTAGAAACTATTACTGAAAACTATGATAGCACATATATCAATGGCGAAATCGTTATCAGAGGGTATAAATATTTTAAAATGCAGCATTCATACTGGTCTTTAATCACTCCTTCTGAATGGTTTCGCGATTCGTCTGATTATTTAGTAAACTCCGTTGGCGATATTGTTTTTTCATCTAAAAACTTCAATGATACCTTACATAAAAGTTTTAATATAGCAATAGGATTAAATGGTATAGATACCACCTATACGTGTTATTATATGATGGCAGATAAAGACCTGCTAACCACCGTACCCGCCGGAAATTTCTCAACGCTGAATTATAAAGGCACATACGTTGTAAATGAACGATATATTGATTATAACAGTCCGCTGACCAGTAATTATTATTATGCTAAAGGAGTAGGATTGGTTTGTGTCAAAAATACTTATATGGACGGTTCACAAATGCTAAAAAAGTTGGTGCGTTATAAAGTAAATTAAATCTATTTGCGTAAGAACTCTGCCAAACGAGAAGATATTTATGCGGTAATTAAAAAAAAATAGGCCAATGAGTTATAAAAATTTTTTGCGTTTTGGGCAGTTTTGCTGTTTACAATGTGCAATCCCAGCGACCAGAAAAAACTTTACAAATATCCAAACAACAGCAGACTTTCTTTTGAAAATGGAATGCCTGTATGTGATACTGTACATTATTTTCCCAAAAATGTATTGGCTTCCTTTTTTTATGTTGATGGGGAAAAAAAAGTATTCGGAGATGATGATTCTGAATATTCTCAATTGTTATTTAAAATGGATGAGCCTGTTTTATGCAATAAATATTTGAATAAAGATATTTATCGTTTAACAATACTTCGTTCCTTTCGTCCCAATATAATACTCCGGCTTGAGAAATCGAATGATACTGTTTATTTAATTGAAAAAGATCATATTGAATATATTTCCAACAGAATAATTTATGAAAATAACGTACGAAAAAATATTTTGGACAGCGTTAAATATCACCATTATAAAACGATATCCAGTATTGAAATCTGGGATAAATTGGAAGACATTCTTAAACAAATTAATTATCAATCCTTACCTTCATCTACATCCATGGATTTTGGTCCTGATGGAGAAGAATTGATTTTTGAGAAACATACCAAAAAGGGTTATTATGTAGTAAAACGGTCTTCTTATGGTATTAACTTTAGAAATCTAAAAAGACTAGGTGATTTTTTTATTAAAAACAGCAGATATAAATTAGAGACAATAGATTAGTAATCATTAATTCTTCTTTGAGCGAAGTTTCAAACTTCGCAAAACTCGGTTGTCAATTTGTTTTCCTTTACTTTTTAATCTAAGTTTGCATAATCATTTTAAAACTTTAAATCATGTTTAAATCCAACGAATATTTCGATGGAAATGTAAAATCCATCGCTTTTGCAACAACAGACTGTCCTGCAACCGTAGGCGTAATGGCTGCCGGTGAATATGAATTTGGCACTTCTACCATCGAATACATGACCGTGATTTCCGGTGAGATGACGGTTTTGCTTCCCAATGAAACGGAATGGAAAACTTACCGTCCTTTTGATACTTTCATCGTTGCCAAGGATAGTAAATTTAAATTGAAAATTCCGGGCGATGTTGCGTATCTTTGTAAATATAAATAAAATTTTTGAATATGGATGAGCCTCCGGAGAAATTCAACAAGTATTCTAATGTCCGTGTAAACTACCGCATCTGGATCAATGCCGAAGGTGGAGAAAGTGTGCTGGATGACGAAAAATGGCAGCTTCTGCAAGCCATCGATGCCAATGGTTCGCTTGTCGCTGCCGCGGAAAAGTTAGGAATCAGCTACCGCAAAGCCTGGGGCGACATGAAAAATGCCGAAGATATTCTTGGCTTTTGTCTTATCGAAAAACAAAGGGGCGGAGCTCATGGCGGTACAACCACCCTTACTGAAGAAGGAAAACGTTTTGTGAAGAATTACGAACAGTTTCACCAGGAATTCCAGGAGGCGGTTAATCAGGTAATCATACGTTTGAAGAAAAGATTGAAACAGGGAGATGTTCCATCCGGTTTATAAAAATTCAGAAAATGATAAGAAAAATTGCTCTGCTTTCGCTTCTGCTTCTCTCTTTTTTATTGGCCTTTCCACAAAAGCCGAAGATTACCGGTGATCTGATTATTTTTCATGCCGGAAGTCTGGCTGTTCCTATGAAAAAGATGATTGAAGCTTTTAACAAAGAATATCCTAATGTAAATGTTAAAGCTGAGGCAGCAGGTAGTGTGGCTTCTGCACGTAAAATCATTGACCTGAACCGCGAATGCGATATTCTTGCTTCTGCCGATTATCAGGTGATAGATAAAATGCTTATTCCGAAATATGCCGACTGGAATATCCGTTTCGCCAGCAACGAAATGGCGATTGTTTACACCTCTCAGTCGAAATATGCCGATAAAATTACCCGCAATAACTGGTACGATATTCTTTCGAAAAAAGATGTGTTGGTAGGTAGGGCAGACCCCAACAGCGATCCTTGCGGTTACCGTACGGTTCTGACCTGCAAATTAGCCGAAAAATATTACAAAAAAACGGGTCTTGCCGGGAAGCTGCTGGCAAAAAATAATAACATGATGCGTCCGAAGGAAGTGGATCTTTTGGCTTTGCTCGAAACTCAGTCGGTAGATTATATTTTTATTTATAAATCTGTAGCTATCCAGCATGGGCTGAAATATCTTGCGTTGCCCGATAATATTAATCTGAAAAACCCCGCTTTCAATAAGTTTTATTCTATGGCAAATGTAGAAATCAACGGGGACAAACCCGGCGAAAAAGTAATTCAGAACGGGGAAGCCATGATTTACGGACTGACAATTTTAAAAAATGCTCCCAATAAAGCTACTGCCGAAGCCTTTGTGAAATTTATGCTTGATAAAAATAAAGGCATGAAAATTATGCAACAGTGCGGTCAGCCTTCGGTAATTCCGTCGAAGGCTACAGGTTATAAAAAACTGCCGGTTTCCCTGAAAACTTTTGCAACGCCCTGATGAATACTTATCTGATTGGAATTGATGATACCGATAACCTGCAAAGCCGGGGAACTGGTTACCGGGCAAGACAGATGGGGTTATCGTTGCAGCAAGCCGGTTGGGGCGAGCTTTTGGGCATCACGCGTCATCAGTTGCTGGTTCATCCGGATATTCCTTACACTTCTCACAACAGTTCTGCCTGCCTTGAAGTGAAATCGGATAAACTTGCCGGTCTGACTTCCTTTTGCCGCGATTTTTTGCTTCACGAAAGTGCCGAAGGTTCTGATGCAGGATTGTGTATTGCCTGCTTGGATAGAATAGATGAGGAGGTTATGCAATGGGGCGAAAAAGCAAGAAAAGAAGTTTTGAAAAAAGAAAATGCCCATCTGCTTGCAGAAAAACACGGAATTTTTCTGCAAGGCCTTACCGGGATGCGGATAGGCGTAATTGGTTCGTTGGCTGCTATCGGACTGCAAAAAGCCGGCAACGACGGACGATATTTATGGTTGAGCGGAATGCGCGAACTCACCGGAATCCATTCTGTCAAAGAATTATTAACTTTGCTGCGCATAGAATCCATAGAAACCAAACAGGGTATTGCTGTTTCTGTGGATGATACCATTGATGTGGGGGAATGGTTCCGGCCAATCCGGAAGAATAAAAAAATCACTTTAATTGTTGAAAAGAATGATACAGATGGAAAATCAGACTGGAAAATGGCATCCAAGGAATACATCAAGTCTGTCACTTAACATAGCTGTGGCACTCGAAATTCTGTTTCTGACATTGCTGGGAATGCTGGCAATTGTTTTGCATGCCCGCTTGCGTATTCCGTTGGGCATACCTGGCAAACACGGACTGGAATTTATGGCCATACTTATCAGCGGACGCATGCTTTCGCGGCATGCCGTAGCTACAAGTTATTCGTCTCTCGGCATAGGTTTGCTGTTGCTTTTCCCGGTTTTTGGCTTTTCCGATCCTATGATGGGGTTCCATTATATGATTCCCGGGATACTCCTTGACGTTTTTTTCGGAATTTATACTTCTTTACAGAAAAAGATGTGGTTTATCGCCCTGGTCTCCGGGGTTGCCTATATGACCATTCCTTTGAGCAGGTTGATAATTAATCTGGTTGTTGGAATTTCGTATTCTTCTTTCATGAAGCACGGTGTGGCAGCCACTACGGCAAGCTTTTTCTTTTTCGGCCTGCTTGGCGGATTGATTGGTGCCGGGATCATCTTTACTGTAAACAAAATTAAAAAATCGTAATTGTTATATAAAATTTTAAATAACTGTTCTTTAGTATTTATCGGTAAATGAAGTAGGAGCTAAATTATAATATCATAATTCATTTACCAGTTTCGGTTCTTCACCTTATTGATGAATTATTTCACCTCTGCAATGCGATAACTCACCTCTACGGTGAAAATTCCACCAAAACGGTGCGTTGGTTCACCTCCACGATGGATTCACCCACCAAAACGGTGCGTTAATCCACCGAAATGGTGAAAATTCCACCGAAATGGTGCATTAATCTGCCAAAGCAGTAGAAATTTCATTAAAATGGGGAATTTTAATGAAAAACAGAAGGCTTGTCTTTGATCCGAAACAGAAAGAGTAACGTTAATAAAAAATAATTAATAATCCATTAAAAAATCTTTTAGCATGCAATCCGATATGAATAAAAATACGGGTCGTTTTTGTAAAATTTTAGCCGGAAGAACATGGCTTTTCGCATTGTTATTCTGCTCCGGGATTTTTCTTTTTCTAAGCTGTGGCAAGGACGATGAAAAAGAAGTAAATCCGACCCTCAGTTTCGTTGTCAGTCCGGGTTATCTTTCCCATGATAGTACGTTGGCTATAGGAGCAACGGTAAATGTAGGGATTTTGGCGGAAAAAGGCAGCGTCAACCTTACCAATTTTATTATCAAAGTAAATAATGAAGTTTACCTTGACAGTGGGATGAATACCGCTTCCATGAATTTCGTTCGTAAGATTGCCAAAGGCTTGGATTCGCTCGAAACCTGGACTTTTATCATCCGTGATAAAAACGGCAACTCGGCTTCCGTTTCGTTTAAGCTGTCGAAAAGCCAGACATCTTCTTTTGGTGAAGTGAATGAATATCAAAGTTTACTTTTAGGAGCGCAAGACAATACTTCCACCGGATGTTTCTTTTCGTTTATCAGCAAAAAGGTCTATACCTTGTCCGAAGCCTTTCAGAAACAGGATTCCATTGACCTCATTTATTATTACGGTAGCGAAGGAAATACGATAGCTTCTCCCGGAGCTAACATCGAAACCGGAGTTTTTACCGGTCCTGCTGCCCTCGAAAATTGGAGCGTCCGCCGTACTACCCGGTTTAAAACGGCCGGTTTTACACAGACAGAATTTGAAACAATGGCAAACGATAGTTTGCTCATTGCCGCTTACGGAATTTCCGAAGGTAACCGTAAAGCCAAGTACCTGACAAGCGGAAATATTTATGTTTTTAAAACGCAAAGCGGGAAATACGGAGCTTTCCGGGTGAAGACAGTAAACGGAACTGCTGGAGGAGATATTGAAATTGCAGTAAAAATTCAGAAATAAATATTACCGAAAAATCTTTTGCTTTGAAAAAAAACATCTTCTTCGTGCTTCTTTTTTCCGGTTTGACGGTTTCAAACCTTTTTGCACAAACAGGCACAAAGCCTGATACGGTGGAAATGGAAACAGTGGTGATTACGGCTTCCCGTATCAATGAAAAGATTGCCGACATTCCCGGCAGGGTATCTGTGATTACAAAATCGGAAATCAGCAATGCACCAGCTTCCAATTTGGATGATTTGCTGCATCGGGTTGCCAACGTGAATGTAAACCGTAGCTGGGGAATTTTTTCCAAAAATGCCAGCGTAACCATGCGCGGACTGGAAGGAGCTAACCGTACGTTGGTGATGCTCGATGGCATCCCGCTAAACAAATCTTCGGGGGGAACCATTAACTGGCATTTGATTCCCGGCGATGATATTCAGAAAATAGAAGTGGTAAAAGGACCTGTTTCTGCTGTGTATGGGAATAATGCCATGGGCGGTGCTATCAATCTGCTTACCGGTAAGCCGGATAGCGATCTGGAGGTACGCGCTAAACTTTCCTATGCAAGTTATAATACCAAAGGAATTTCGGTAACAGCCGGAGGTTTGGGTCTCCCTTTTTCCAAAAAAATATACTGGAACGTTTATGGTTTTTCCCGCCAGGGCGATGGATACGTTATTGAACCTAAGGAAACCAGAGATTCCACTAGCAGCAAAGCCTACCTCGAAGAAAGAGGAATGGGTATAAAAACCGGTTACCAGCAAAATGCCAATAATTCTCTGGAAATGTCTTATTCGTTTTTTAATGATAAAAGAGGTTCCGGAACAAAAGTTTACGAAAATGATGGTAGTTACGACCGCTACATTTCCAATATTGTAAAACTAACCTGGCAGGCCGGAAATGCAAATACCCATTTTAATACGAGCTTGTTTTATTATGGAGAACATTACCTGAAGCAAAGCGAAAATATCAATGCGACGGGCGATTATAAACTGTCGGAAACCGATTCCCGCAACAACGAAAAAGGACTGATGTTTAACGTAAATCAGCGGATTTCTTCCTCGAATTCATTGCTTGCCGGGGTGGACGTCAAGCTCAGCGACATGGATGGAACGGACACCTACAAAACGTCAACTGATATTCTGGATTACGAAGGGAAAATGAATTTTTATGGTTTTTATCTTCAGGATGAAATGTCTTTTTTTTCAGGGAAAGGAAGGTTCGTTGCCGGAATGCGGCTCGACAATGCCGAATTCAGTAATGGTTCCCTTAAAGTTACCGATCCTACTTCCAATACTGGTTTTACGAAATCTTATCAGGACAAATTCCGAAGCGATAGCTGGCAGTCGTTTAGCCCGAAACTTGCTTTGCAATACCTAATTTATCCCGAGTTGAAAACATACGTTTCGTGGGCCGAAGGTTTTATGCCTCCCAAACTGGACGATCTTTGCCGTTCGGGGAAGATTACCAAAGGATTCAAGCTGGCAAATCCCGAGCTGAAACCAGAAGTCCTTTCCAACGTGGAATGGGGAATGGATTATCGTGCATGGAAAGGTTTTGTGGCTAATCTTTCATTGTATCATTCTATTGGTAACGATTTTCAATATTTCATTCCAACCGGCGATTCCGTGGACACCGGCGGCGGAACCCTGAAACCGGTATTGCGTCGCGAAAATGTAGGGACGGTGGAAATAAACGGGATAGAACTCAGTGCTCAACAAACGATTGGCAAGGCCATGATATTTTCAGCTTCGTATGCTTATAATCATTCCGATATCAAAAAAATCAACGTTAAAGACAACCCATCAGGAAATCTCAAAGGCAAATATCTGGTAGAAGTTCCCGGCCATCAGGGGTCTGCATCTATGCAATGGGACAGCAGGTTTTTTACTGCTTTTTTCCTTTGGGAGTATACCGGCAAACAGTGGTTTGATGAAGAGAATACCATTTCTCTTAGCGACCATTCTCTTTTTGATTTAAAACTCAGTAAAAATTTTGCCAAAGAGTTCCGGTTATCTTTTACAGTGCAAAATTTATTTGATACAGAAATCATTGATAAAAAAGGAAGGCTTTCTCCCGGTAGATTTATTTCGGTTGAATTGTTGTATCAATTAAAAAAATGATTTATTTTTGCCAACGTTATGTACAATTATTCATAACGAAATGAAAGTATTAACAATTTTTTCAAAACCATAATCATTATTAATCAATTAATTAAAACTATGAAAAAACGTTTATTTTTTGCATTTATGATGCTTGTATCGGCAAGCATGCTTTTTACTTCCTGTTCTAAGGACGATGGCAAAGGCGCTCCTACGTTAAATTTTAAAACCGGAACTGGTTATACTTCAGCCAATGCTACTGTAAATTATAATGATACAGTTAAAATTGGAATTGTGGCTACCAGCAATGGAAGCGATAATATTGTAAAACTTGTTTTGAAAGCCGATGATCAGGTAATAATGGATAGCACATTAAATGCTATACAAGTTTCTTTGGATTTTAACATAGTTAAAGGAGCCTCTGCAAGCGAAACATGGAAGTTTTCGGTAACCGATGCAGCGGGTAAGGTAACGGAATCGAATATTGTACTTTCCCGTCCAAGTACAGAAATAGCCTCTTATAGTGCTGTAAAACTTGGTGCCCAGGATAATACGACAGATCCAAGTTTCTTCTCCACCAGCGATGGAACTACTTATTTTCAGTCAGCTGCTTTTAATAACCAGGCAAAAATAGATATGTTCTGTTTTTACGAAAATACAACAAGTCATCAGAATTTTACTACTCTTGGTGCTCCTGGTTCAAACATAACCGGCATTTTTAGCGGAAATACAGCTCCTGATAACTATACCGTTAAAAATCTTACTTATTTTGTAAAAACAACCCTTACGGCTGCTCAGTTTGAAGCCATTACTAATGATGAAGTAATACTGCAATCATACGATCCCTCAAATCAATTTAAAAAAGCCAAAAACCTCCAGGCTGGAGATGTATGGGCATTTAAAACCCAAGCCGGAAAATTTGGTGTATTAAAGGTTACCAGTGTGGTTCCCGAAACCAATGGTAGTCTGGAAATGGCAGTAAAAATTCAAAAGTAAGTAAGAAATGAATAAATTGTCCTTGTATGTAATGCTCCTGCTTGCAGGGGCATTACCTTTTTTGTTTTCCTGCTCCAAGGAAGATTCCACAGATAAAATACCAGCGATTTCCTTTATTCAGAACGATACCACCCTTACAAAAGATGGTGCGGTAGTTGGAGAAGGAATGCCAATGAAATTTGGAATTCATATGCTGGGCGGAGGCGCTAAAATTACCAACCTGGTCATTGAAGTACGAAGTAGTGAGGATACCATTACGATGCTCGACTTAGGATTTTACAAGGATGAATTAGATACTGTAATTACTTTTTATAAAAACAATTTTGAAAACGAAACCTGGTCGTTTCGCATCATGAATGTCGACCGCAAAACGGCTTCTATTACTTTAAACATTAAAAAAGATTCTGTTACTCATTACGGAAATATCATAAACCTTCCGTCGGTTACCATGGGATATCAGGGAAATTCAACCTATGGTCATTTTCTTAAAATGGACGACGGTACGGTATATTCCACTTCAGATGCCACTGCCAATCAATCCAAGGTAGATTTGCTGATTTATTATTTTACCGATGGCACAGGTCCTTCTCCTACATTCTCCTCACCAGGCGATCAGGATGCTCCGGATTATTATCCTGAAATAAATACCTGGCAAACCAAAAACTATACAAAATACGATTACGTAACCAAAATTACCGAAGCCCAGTTTGATGAAGCCGATAACGACAGCCTGCTCATCAAGGCGTATAACGAATACTGGGGCAGAAGAAAATATAAATATGCTGTGGCAGGAACCATTTTCCCTTTCAAAACCATTGCCGGGAAGATTGGACTGATAAAAGTTCTGCAAGCCGACACCCAGGCAAACGGGAAAATTACTTTTGCTATTAAAGTTCAAAAATAAAGAGATATGCGATTCAAAGTTTTACTCATCACCATCATTTCTTTCCTGTTTACTGTAAATATTCAGGCTCAGGGTGTGATCAAAGGAAAAATTACGGATGCCCAGAGTGGCGAAAGCCTTACAGGAGCCAATGTTGTTTATCTGAAAGGCAAAGGCGTAACTACCGATAGCAAAGGCGATTTTATGCTACAGAACCTCAATACAGGAACCTATAAACTTGAATTCAGTTTTGTAGGCTACCAGACGGTAGTAAAAACAATTGTGTTAGGAAAAAATCAGACAAAAATACTCGATGTTCAGCTTAATCCTCTGAAATTTCTTACCGATGAGGTGGTGATCACCGGAACCCGTACCGAAAACCAGCTTAAAAATGTCCCTAACCGAATCAATGTACTCACGCCAAGACAGTTGAAATCCATTCCTATGCAAACCATTGACGATGCACTTGAATACGTTTCAGGCATCAACGTAAACCGTCCTTTCGGGATTTATTCCAGCAAAGCTACGGTTACCATGCGGGGTTTGAGTGGAAAAGAACAGGCCAGAACCCTTGTGATGATAGACGGCATTCCCGTAAACAAAACCGACGGCGGAACCGTAAACTGGAATCTCATCAATGCTGATAATATTGAGCGGGTGGAAGTGGCAAAAGGTCCTGCATCTTCTCTTTACGGAGGCAATGCGATGGGGGGTGTCATCAATATCATTACCAAAAAACCGGTAGAGCCGTTATCGGGAAAAATTTCTCTTGATTATGGAACATACAACACACTCGGCGGTAAAATTTTCCTTGCCGGACGTCCCAAGGACAGTAAATTTTTCTGGAATCTGAATGGCTTTGCCCGTCAGGGCGACGGGTATATCACTCAGGCACCCATTGACCGTACGCCATACACCCGTAAATCGAATCTTAAAGAAATGTCTGTTGGCGGAAAATTAGGTTACGATATTTCTAAAGACCAGAATATTATCGCCAGCATCAATTATTACAATGACTATCATGGAACTGGCGAAAAAGTTTACCAGAAAAATGGAAATTACACCAGTCAGGAAACCTGGCAGGCGAATGCTGCTTACAATGTAAAACTGAATGAATATGACTTTCATGCCGGACTTTTTTACCAAAAGGAAAATTACAGCAAGGTAAGCGACTATATGAGCGATAATCGCTATAACTATGTGGATGTTTTATCCAAACGCAGCGATATGGGATTGTTTGCCAATGCTTCGCGCAAATTCGGAGAAATACACAACGTCATTGCCGGCATGGAATTGAAACAGGGTGCTGTTGATGCTTCCGATGTATATTACACTTCCACCGACAAGGTGAATAATGACGGAACCATGGATTTTGCTGCTTTGTATGCCCAGGATGAAATTCTGCTATTAAAACAAAAAATGAAAATTGTTGCCGGACTGCGTTATGACTATGCCGGTTTTCACGATGGCAAATTCACCATCGAAGACCCTTCATATGCCCTTAAATACCTGTATTATTACCAGGTTCCGGATATGAAAGACGAAAGCTGGACGGCTCTCAGTCCCAAACTTTCGGTACAATACCGCTTTAATGATAGTTATCGTTTGTATATCTCCTATGCCAAAGGTTTTCGTCCGTCGGTGCTTGACGACATGTGCCGTTCCGGAAAAATCAGCGGAGGCTTTAAAATTGCTAATCCTTCCCTGAAACCAGAATATATTGATAATTACGAAATAGGAGGAGATGCTACCCTGTGGAACAAATTACGGCTGGAAGTTTCTGCTTACTACAGCACTGGGAAAGATTTTATGTATTACATCAGTACCGGCGACTCAGTGGATATGCCTACCGGAAAAGTGCCTGTGATGATGCGCGACAACATCAGTAAGGTGGAAATCTATGGCTTGGAATGCAACGCTACTTTTACACTTAATACCATTTTTAATGTCTTTGCCAATTATGCTTACACTCATCCGAAAATAAAAGATTACAAGATAAATGATCCCGCAGTAGATGCCGATTTGGACGGCAAATACCTGACCGATGTTCCCGACCATCTGGTTTCCGGCGGGGTAAACTTTACACCCGGGTTTGCAAGTTTCAGCATCCTGGCAAAATATACCGGAGAAATGTGGATAAACGATAAAAACGGATTCGACAACAAATATCTTTTCAGGTATGAATATCCTTCCGTTTTCACGATGGATGCAAAAGCCTCCAAGACTTTTTATAATAAATTTGGCTTGACTTTGAGCATTCAGAATATCTTTGATGAGAAATATTACGACAGCAAAAGTGCTGTTTGCCCCGGCAGGCTGATTACCGGAGAAATATCCTATAAATTTTAAAAAATCCAATTCATGAAAAAGATTTTAACTTTATTATTTGCCTTTTTAGCTGTTTGCTGTGGGGCTTATGCCCAAACCGCCACTAACGATTTTTATGATGATGCCGAAACAATTACGCTTCCGGGTGCTACCAGCATAGAAGTTACCGGCGAGATTTCTAATCCCGGAACGGTGCAATTTTCCACGCTTCCGGTGCGCTCGGTTATCGTAAAGGAGACCGTGTTGAAAGATGGAAAGGATAGCTTTGTTGGTGCATACCGTTACGATGGCTATTCGCTGTACGATATCCTGAATAAGTTTATTCTGGAAAAGAAAAACAAAGCTGATTTTTCACCCATTATCGACCTGTACGTGGAAGTATCGAACAACAAAGGCGAATCGGTGGTGATCAGTTGGGGCGAGATTTATTATCCTATCCACCGGCACGAAATTATTATTGCTAACAAGGTGATGCACATTGTACCCAGCAAAACCAAGGATTTATGGCCTTTACCGGCTGAAAGCCGTCTTATTGTTGCCAGCGACCTGATTACCGAACGCAACATTTCTAACCCAACTAAAATTACTGTTCATTCTCTTAATGCATCCTACAAGGTGGAGCGTGAAATGAATCCGTTGTTTTCTTCTGAGTTTCCCATCCTTAACGGTAATAAAAAAGAAGGCGAGATCAAGCAACTGCCTGCCGATTTATGTATGAATACCTATCCAACCATATTTTACGGCCGCGGCAAAGGCATACATTCCGTAACGCCATTTACCGGAGTTAAACTTAAAGATGTTGCCGCTAAGTATTTTCCGGTAAGCCGCGAAAATTTGCAAAAAGGGATTTTTGTCTTTGCAGGAAAGGACGGCTACCGTTGTGCCTGCACATTCAGCGAACTGATGAATCGTAACGATCAGGCCGAATTTATGCTGATAGATAAAGGCAAAAATGCCGATGGCGGACGTTTTTCTATCTTTCCTGCCGCTGATTTCTTCTCCGACAGGGCTGTGAAAGCACTGACGGAAATTAAATTCATGAAAGAGTAAATTTCAATTACGAATTACGATTTACGAATTACGAATTCCATTACGGTTTACGGTAATGTTGTTTTTCGATTAGGCTACTGTTTCAGCCGTTCCAATGCGGGCAGGCTGAAATGGTCGTTGATACGGATAAACGGAATTCGTATTTTGTCTATGTTTTGAAATATCTAACTATCTTTTGCCTTCCAGTCGCGGAAGGTATCGTTGGAAACGATAAAACATTTATCTTTTTTGGCGCTTTGTATCAGGAATTCATCGGCTGACGTTTGTCCGGGACTTTCGATATATTTAATCATGGACCGGAGGCTCGAAAAGGCATATTCATCGGCTACGCGATGGCGCAGGGAGGCATCGGCTATAACAATGATTTCCTTGTAGCGCAGGACATTTTTGATATAATCGGCCATGATAATGATATTCCGGTAATAAGGTTTGGCTTTATCGCTACGGTTTTCGTCGGCAAAGGCCACATTGCTTCCGTCGAGGTAGATTTTAATCAGTCTATTTATAATCAGTATGTACAGGACGTTTTAGCAAGACAAATATACGTATATTTTTTAAAAATATCCGCTAACAGAAAAATATTTTTATTTTTTTTGAAGCATTAGTTACTTTTGCCGGAGGTAAGCTATATAATTTGAGGATAAATCAAACTGACAGCCGCGGGAATGATGATAGGGAGAAATATGTAGCAGTGAGATGAATTTTTTGACTACTAAAAAGTAAAGTTAATAACACATGAAATACTATGCTAAATCAGAATCCGAAAAGGAAGTATTGCTGCAATGGTTGCAGCCTGCCGGTAAGACGATTGTTGATATTGGCTGCGGCATAGGCGATTTGGTTCGCTGGCTTGCTCTGGAAGGTGCGGATGTTACCGGGGTGGATGTCCCGGAACTGATTGCTCAGGCAATAACATTTCCGAAAGCAGGCAACGAGAAATACCTCGAAGGTATGGCTCAGCAGATGCCTTTTGCGGATAATTATGCAGATGCTGTCTTGTTTATGTCGAGTCTTCATCATGTACCCGAAGGGCATTTTAATGATGCCATAAAGGAATGTGCCAGAGTGTTGAAACCGGAAGGCATGGCTATATTTATAGAACCATCGCTGGAAAAAGGATGTTATTACGAGCTTAGTAGTTTGTTGCACGACGAATTGCTGATACAAAGAAAAGCCTACAGGGCATTGAAAAGGGCACCCGATTACGGACTTAAGCCGGTAGCGGAAAGTTTTTTCTATATGGAACGCTCGCTCGGACATTTTGTCAAAACAATGAACATCTACGTGCAGGATCCGGTATACCGCGAATCGTTGATACGCCAGGCAGAAGCTATCGTACAGAAAGCCGAAAAAGAAGGCTGGATACATAAATTGTTCAAATCCACTGCAAGGGTGAATGTATTTACGAAATAGCCTTGCAGGAATAATCTGAAGTTTAACTAAAAAGCAAATCCGGTGAAGATATACAGAAAAGATATGATGCACTGGGTTTTTATGCTCCTTGGCGGGATGGTGTTGCTTTTTGTTCTTGCACCTCTGGCAGGGATGTTTCTGGCGACGCCTTTGCAGGATATAGTGGAAACCACCCGCGATAAAGAGGTTACCGATAGTATTTTCCTTACGTTATGGACATCCATGCTGGCGACGGTAGTATTTGCCCTGGGAGCTATTCCTTTAGCCTACCTGCTTGCCCGCAGGAATTTTCCTATGAAGCGACTGGTTTCCGGCATCGTGGATTTGCCTATTGTGATCCCTCATTCGGCTGCCGGTATTGCTATCCTGGGCTTTGTTTCGAGGAGTTCGCCATTGGGAAAGCTTGCCTCGGTGGCAGGACTCGATTTCGTCGGCCATCCTCTGGGAATAGCCGTTGCTATGGCATTTGTTAGTCTTCCGTTCCTGCTCAATGCAGCACGCGATGGTTTTGCTGCCGTCCCCGAAAGGCTGGAAAAGGCAGCCCTTACCCTTGGAGCTTCTCCGTTAAGGGTGTTTTTTACCATCTCCCTGCCCTTGGCATGGCGGAGCATCATTTCCGGACTGATCATGATGTTTGCAAGGGGAATGAGCGAATTTGGTGCCGTGGTGATCATTGCCTATCATCCGATGGTAACTTCCGTGCTTATTTTCGAACGTTTTGGTGCTTTTGGATTGAAATATGCCCGGCCGGTATCGGTAATTTTTATTCTGGTTTCGCTAGTGTTTTTTATCCTTTTGAGAAGCCTGGCGAAGGAGAAAAAGAATTAGGTAAAGTTGATTTGAAGATGAGTTGATTTGAAAATTTGAAAATGAGTTAATGATAATTCTTTAATTAGCACATTAACTATTAAAAAAGAATGTTGCACCTGGAAAACATAGAAAAAGAGTATGAAGGTTTTTTGCTTTCGGGAATAACCTTATCGGTGAAGCCGGGCGAGTATTTTATACTACTTGGTGAGTCGGGGGCAGGAAAGTCACTGCTGCTCGAGATCGTTGCCGGGCTGGTTCGTCCGGATAAAGGCAGGATTATCCTGAATGGAAGGGTCATCACTAATGAGAAGATTCAAAAACGAAAAGTAGGGCTGGTGTTCCAGGATTATGCCGTATTTCCACATCTTTCGGTGCAGGAAAATATAGCCTACACGTTAAAAACAGAAGGACTGCCTAAGCACAAAATTAAAGAAAAAACCGCAGAACTGGCGGAGATGATGGGCATTTCGCAACTGTTGCACCGCAGTCCTGCCACCTTGTCGGGTGGCGAACTGCAACGGGTAGCCTTGGCGCGAACCCTTGCTTTGCGTCCCGACATCCTTTTATTAGACGAACCATTGTCCTCTCTTGATGTTCAGTTACGCTCGGAACTGCGCAGTCTTTTGCGTAAGCTTAATCGTAACGGACAAACGATAATGCACGTTACCCACGACTATGAAGAGGCCATCTCGCTGGGAAACCGACTGGCGGTGATGGACAAAGGACAAATCCTGCAAACAGGAACTCCCGAGGAGGTTTTTCTCCATCCCAGGACGGATTTTATTGCCCGCTTTGCAGGAATAAAAAATTTCTTTCCTGCCGTTGCCGTAAGGAATGAAAAAGAAAATACCTGCTTTGCTACGTTACCGAATAACATCATCATTGAAATGGGCGATAATGGCGTGGCCGGCGAAGGTTTTGTGATGATACCCGCCGAAGACATCGTACTGATGCTGCATAAGGCGGAAAGCAGCGCCAGGAACAACCTGCCAGGAACCATCCTCGAACTCATACCTACCATACGTGGCATTGAAGTGCGGGTAGATGTCAAAGGTATAGCATTTGCCGTACTCATCACCCGTCAATCGGTGGAACGGCTTCACTTAGATACAGGGATGCAATGCATCATCAGCTTTAAGGCAATGGCGGCTAGGTTTATTAGTTGTTAGCTGTTGGTTGATAGTTGTGGCTATTGGCAGGAAAAAACATGGAATGTCTCTAAAATCTGCAATTTCAAATTAGCTGATTCGTTTTGCTCCGTCGCCTATTTGGGCTGTATAATGGTCGGCGGTTAAACCGGTTTTCCGGAGGTAGGTTTCGCTTAATTGTTCGCAAAACGCACTGGTTTCATTCTTTTCCACTAAGCTGATAATGCATCCTCCGAAACCGCCACCCGTCATCCGGCTTCCGATAACACCTTTTAGTTTTTGTGCTTCTTCCACCAAGGTGTCAATTTCGAAACAAGTAATCTCGAAATTTTCGCGCATAGAAACGTGCGACTGGTTCATCAATTGTCCGAAAGCCAACAGGTCGTTGTTCTTTAGCGATTCTACCGCTTCTACCACACGCTGATCTTCCGAAACTACATGCAATGCCCGTTTTTGTACTGTTTTGTCGGCAATGACGTTTTGTACCTTTTGAAATCCGGATAACGTAATTGAGCCAAGGTTTGTCAACGGCTGAATCTTATTGATGTCCTCCACCGCCTTTTCGCATTGCTGGCGTCGTTCGTTGTATTTTGAGTCAACAAGTCCTCTTTTTTTATTGGAATTGGTAATAATCAGTTCGTAATCGGTAAGAAGAAAGGGAGCGTATTCGTAGGTTAGGCTATTGCAATCAAGGAAGAGGGCGTTGTCCTTTTTCCCCATGGCCGAAGCAAACTGATCCATGATGCCGCAGTTCATACCCACAAATTCATTTTCGGCTTTTTGCGAAAGCTTTACCAACTCCCATTTATCCAGATTAAACTGAAATAAATCGTTTAGGGCTACAGCCGTTACAAGTTCAATGGAAGCCGACGAGGATAGCCCGGCGCCATTGGGAATGTTGCCCGAAAACAATAATTCCATACCCCCGATTTCCAATCCCCGTTTTATAAACTGGTTTATTACGCCCAAGGGGTAATTAACCCATTGCCCGTCAATCTTGGTTGAAAGTGCATGCAAGGGGATGCTAACCGAAAAATCGAAATTGGTTGTCGAAAATTTCACCAGCGAATCATTGGTACGCCGGATGGCAAGATAAGTACCAAATGTTAATGCGCAGGGGAGAACATACCCGCCGTTGTAGTCGGTGTGTTCGCCGATTAAATTGACCCTTCCCGGTGCAAAAAACAAGGAAGGCGATACGGCTGAATCTGCATATCGTGCAAAAAATGAGTTAATCAGGGTGTCGTTGATCATATTTTTTCCTGTGAGGTTTTTAAAATGTTGTAAAGTAATTCTTTTGCCCTGAATAATTGAACTTTGACTGTGCCAAGGGGCAACTGCATCTGCTTGGAAATTTCATCGTAGGAAAGTTCGTTGAAATACCGCAATTCGATTAGCGTCCGGTAATGGGGTTTGAGCCGTTCAACCACCTCCCGTATAAGGTCTATTTTTTGCTTGTTAATCAGCATTTCTTCCGGATCGGGATTTTGTGAAGGGATATCTTCGGGTATTGGATTCAGATTTTTATGATCGGCAGTAGAATTCGAAAGGAAATTATTCTGATTTTTTTTCCGGAAATGATCGATGGAATGATTGATGGCTATTTTGTACAGCCAGGTGCTGAAAGCAAAGTCGGAAGTGAACTGGTGAAGATTTTTGAAGGCTTTGGTAAATGCTTCTATGGTTAAATCATCGGCATAGGATTCATCGCCGGTCATTTTAAAAATCATAAAGTATACCGGATTCCAATAATACTTTAATAACTTGGCGTAAGCTTTGGGATTTCCGGTTTCCAGAGCATCCTGGATAATTTTATTATCGCGTATGGCTTTATCGCTTAAGCTCCGTTTTACTTCCATTTATTTTGTTTGATAAAAAAACTTGATAGCCCTACAAAGAAATTAAAAAGTATTAAAACAATTTCTAAAAATGGGGCAAGAAGTAAGAATTTCCGTTCATGAAGTTTGATCATGCAACGTTTGGTTATGAAAAACTGGGTGATCAGACGTAAACCAAAAACGCTCAAAACGATGATCCAATTGTATAAATAGCAGATTAGTAAAATAAAAAGGGAATAAAATAAAAACCGGCTCAGGGAGAAAAGACCCAGCAGAAAGGTATGCTTAAATTTGTAATACCTTCCGGTGGAAAGATGGCGTTTTTTTTGGATAACCCAGTTCGCGAAAGTTGTTTTGGCATCGGACAGAGTATAGCTTTCGGGCGAAATTTCTATTCGTGTATTTGATGCCGTTGCTACGTTATTGATAAATAAATCGTCGTCGCCCGATTGTATCTTATAATGGGAGGAAAAACCTTTATTTTTATAGAACAACGATTTTCGGTACGAAAGATTTCTCCCGACGCCCATATAAGCCAGTCCCATGATGGCATACGAAAGATATTGCATGGCAATCTGGAGGGTGTCGTAGCGAATAATGGTATTTAACAGTGTGGGGCGTGGTTGGTAAGCTCCGTAGCCTAAAACGATAGCTGTTTTTCCGGTATAGTTTTCCTGAATTTTATTTAGCCATTGGTTGCTTTGGGGTTTACAATCGGCATCGGTAAGGATAAGCAAGTCATGTTTTGCAGATTTGATGCCGATAGAAAGCGGGAATTTTTTGCCGTAGAAAAAGTTTAAATTTTGGGTAATATTAACAATACTAAGGTTTTTATATTTCTCGGCAAAATCCTGGAGAAGGTAATTGGTGTCATCATCGGAGCAGTCGTTCACGACTACAACGTCGAAATCGGGATAGTCCTGTTCGAGGATGAACGGCAGATTTTTTTCAAGATTAGAATATTCGTTTTTAGCACAAATGACAACCGAAACGGGTTGTTTTACCGGGTTTTTTGCTTTTTCCCGATAAAAGGCAAGCCTGCTGAAAATTCCCCAGAAATAAAGCAACTGGATGAAGGTAACAGCAAGAAAAGCAAAAAACAGAATATACAAAAGCTGGTTAGTTTCAAAGGGTTCGAGCATCATAGCATATACGGTATTGAATCTACAAATTTATTTATTCTAAACGAATAACCACTATCTTTGGAAAAATTTTTAAATGCTCAGATTTCAAGTCCAAAATACTGATAATGCTTCGTCTGCCCGCACAGGCGTTATTACTACCGATCATGGTTCCATTGATACTCCCATTTTTATGCCTGTTGGCACGTTGGGAGCCGTAAAAGCAATGCACTTTAAGGATTTATTAGAGGATACCAAGGCTCAGATTATACTGGGAAATACCTATCATTTGTATTTGCGTCCGGGTACCGATGTTCTTGAACGTGCTGGCGGATTGCATCGTTTTAATGGATGGAATAAACCTATTTTGACTGATAGCGGTGGATACCAGGTATATTCGTTAGCTCACCGGCGCAAATTGGAACAAGAAGGTGTAACTTTTCAATCGCATATTGATGGTTCACGGCATTTGTTTTCGCCCGAAAGGGTAATAGATATTCAGCGTTCTATTGGCGCCGATATCATGATGGCTTTTGATGAATGTACGCCTTATCCCTGCGATAAAAATTATGCGAGCGATTCGCTGAAAACAACGCATCAGTGGCTTTTACGGTGTATGAAACAATACAAGGCTACAGAACCGAAATATGGATACCATCAGGCATTGTTTCCGATAGTTCAGGGAAGTGTTTATCCCGATTTGCGTATAAAATCGGCAGAGGAAATTTCCGCTTTGAATGCCGAAGGTAATGCCATAGGCGGTTTGTCGGTAGGTGAGCCCATCGAAAAGATGTATGAGATAACCCAATTGGTTTGTAATATTCTTCCGCAAAATAAGCCAAGATATTTAATGGGGGTAGGGACTCCGGTAAATATCCTCGAATGCATTGCTTTGGGAATAGACATGTTTGATTGTGTGATGCCTACCCGTAACGGACGCAACGGTATGATTTTTACCCGCAATGGTATTATTAATATCAAAAATGAAAAATGGAAAGATGATTTTTCTCCTGTTGAATCAGAAGGTAATTCTTTTGTGGACACTCAATATTCCAAAGCTTATCTGCGTCATTTGTTTGTAGCCGGAGAGATGAACGGCCCTATGATTGCAAGTACTCATAACCTTGCCTTTTATCTTTGGCTGATGAATGAAGCCAGGAATAACATCCGGAATGGGACTTTTTCGGAATGGAAAAACTCAATGGTAAAAAAACTGGCAACAAGATTATAAAATTTCCGTTATTGAATTACGAATGAAGAAAATTGATATTTACATAATCAAAAAATTCCTCGGGACTTTTTTCTATGCCATTGCTCTTTTGGCAATGATTATCATTATATTTGATATTTCAGAAAAAATTGATGATTTTTTTGAAAAACAGGCTCCGCTCAAGGAAATTATTTTTTCGTATTACCTGAACTTTATCCCGTACTTCATCAATATGTTTAGTGCGTTGTTCACCTTTATTGCTGTCATCTTTTTTACTTCCAAGATGGCCGGAAATACGGAAATTATTGCCATTTTAAATAGCGGAATCAGTTTTAACCGTATGCTGAGACCTTATTTTATAGCAGCTACTTTTTTGGCATTGATGTCGTTTACGCTTACCAATTTTGTTATTCCGCATACCAGCAAAACAATGCTTGCTTTCGAAAAAAAATACATCAAGGACGTAATCCGGAATAAGGATGTAAACATCCATATGCAACTCGATTCGGTAACGTACGCTTATGTGGAAAGTTATAATACGGTAAATAATATGGGTTATCGTTTTTCGATGGAAAAAATTAACGAAAAGGGACTGTATTATAAATTGAATGCCGATTATATGCGGTGGGATAGTATTGGTAAAAAATGGCAGATTGAAAATTGTAATATGCGCACTTTTGATGGATTAAATGAAAAACTGGCTTTCAGGCAAAAGATAGATACCGTTTTACCTCTTCAACCATCCGATTTTACGATCAATCTGGATAATTTAAAAACCATGACTTACAGTCAGCTTCGTGAGTTTATCCATCGCGAAAAAATGCGTGGCTCGATGAATGTTCGAAAGTTTCAGTTGGAGCAACATAAACGGATCGCTTTTCCGTTTGCCACCATTATTCTTACGCTAATAGGCGTTTCTCTTTCAAGCCGTAAAGTCAGAGGGGGAATCGGCTTACATTTAGGTTTGGGGATTACAATAAGTTTTGCCTTTATTCTGTTTATGCAGATATCTTCAGTATTTGCCTCTTTCGGCAATTTGCCACCGGTTATTGCTGCGTGGCTACCCAACATTGTATTTGGTTTGCTTAGTATTTATCTTCTGAAGACTGCGCCCAAGTAAACGCAATTAAAATAAATTTTGTAAATAATTTTGATAAACCTACGCTTATGTTTATTATCAATTTAACGTACACAAAATCCATTGAAACGATTGAAAAAGAACTTGCCAACCATAGCAAATTTCTTGACAAATATTATTCGCTCGGTTTACTCATTTGCTCGGGGCGAAAACAGCCAAGAACCGGAGGAATGATTATTTCAAGATCCACAAGCCGCGAAGAAGTTGAAAAAATGATTTCGGAAGATCCTTTTTATAAAAACCAGCTTGCCGAATATGAGCTTATTGAACTTATTCCCACCAAGTATGCTTCGGGGTTTGAGCTGTTTTTAACTGATAAAAAAAGCTGATTGCTCTAATGAGTAATCAGCTTTAGCAGATAATAAATTAAATCCATTTGACCAGATTAAAATCCTGGCGATGGGGCAGAAGCGGATTTTTAGGAAATACCCTGAAAGCATAATCGAATACTCCGGAACGGACGGCGGGAATTTCACACCGGAAACTTACCTGGTTTTTAGCCGTTTTGGTAATTTTCATTTCTTCTTTATAAACAATTTCTTTCACCTCATCATTTTCTTTTTGACCCAAAATAACTTCAACACCAATATCGGTGGCCGAAAGTTCATTCAGATCTAAAATAATTTCCGCTTTATAACTTTCGCCGAGGACCAAGGGTTTAATTGTAGAATGAGGAAGAATCATGGAAACGACTTCGATACTATCCCAGCTTCGCAGTATTCTTCGTTTCCAGGTAGCCAGGCGGCGTGCCACTTCGCAATCGTTATAAGTCATCATTTTAGAACGAAGGATGAGTTTGGAATAATATTTTTCCTGATAATCGGTCAGCATGCGTTTCATGGTAAAATGGGGCGCAATCTTGGCGATAGAGTTTTTGATGTATTTAATCCAATCGTGGGGCAAGCCTTCGGGATCGTGCCGGTAGAAAAGAGGAACAATATCTTCTTCAAAAGTATTATAAAGGGTTTCGGCATCCAATTCGTCTTGAAATTGCTGATTAGCATAGGTGCGGGCTTCTTTCAGCATCCATCCGGCTTCGTGGCAATAGCCTTCGGCCCACCAGCCATCAAGCACACTGAAATTCAAAACTCCGTTCATTACAGCTTTTTCTCCGCTCGTTCCTGAAGCTTCCAGAGGACGGGTCGGTGTATTTAACCACACATCAACACCCTGAACCAGTTTTTTTGCAAGATCCATCTCATAATTTTCGATAAAAGTTATTTTTCCTAAAAACTCAGGACGTTTTGAAATTTCTATGATTTTTTTGATGAATTCTTCTCCGGCTTTATCGCTGGGATGTGCCTTTCCGGCAAAAATGAAATGAACCGGATGTTTGGGATGATTGACTATAAGCGATAGTCTTTCGAGATTGGTAAAAAGCAGATGCGCTCGTTTGTAAGTGGCAAAACGGCGGGCAAAACCAACCGTAAGGGCTTTTTCATCAATGGATTCAAGTGTCTTGAAAATCATCTGAGGACTATCTTGCCGACGGGTCATATCATCGTTTAACCGTGTTTTGATATAATTAATCAAGTCTTTTTTTAGCTTTAAACGAATGTCCCATATTGTTTTATCCGGTACGTTTTGAATTTTGGACCATAGTTCTTTGTTCGATTGAACAGATTCAAAATCTGGACTTAAATGTTCGTTGTACAATCTCTGCCATTCAGGAGCAGTCCATGTGGGGTAATGAACTCCGTTGGTAACATATCCGATGTGTAGTTCTTCGGGGAAAAACCCTTCGTAAAGGTCTGCAAACATTTCGCGGGTAACTCTGCCGTGGATTCGGCTAACTCCGTTTATTTCCTGACTTAGTTTGGCGGCTAAAACGCTCATCGAAAATTTCTCATTGGGATCATTTTCGTGTATGCGTCCCAGGTTCATGAATTCATCCCAGGTAATATTCAGACGATTTGCATAATGTGGAATATACATGCGGAGCAAATCTTCAGAAAAAGAATCGTGGCCTGCCGGAACGGGTGTATGCGTAGTAAACAGCGATGAGGAACGGATAATTTCAATGGCTTGATTGAACGAAAATTTAGAATCTTCAACGTATTTGCGTATGCGTTCAATGGTTGTAAAAGCAGCGTGTCCTTCGTTGCAATGGTAAATTGTAGGGGTTATACCCATAGCATCGAGCATCCGAATGCCGCCTACGCCAAGCAATAGTTCCTGTTTTAGGCGGTTTTCCCAATCGCCGCCATAAAGATTATGGGTTATGGTGCGGTCGTTTTCCGAATTTTCGTCAATATCTGTATCAAGCAAATAGAGAGGAATCCGGCCAACATCCACCCGCCAGACTTTGGCAAAAACTGTTCGCCCGGGAAGTGCAACGCTTATCGTTATCCATTTTCCCTGAGCATTACGTACCGGTGCAAGAGGTAAAAAACTGAATTTTTGGGGTTCATAATTTACCAACTGATCGCCAAAAATAGATAATGCCTGGGTAAAATAACCATAGCGGTACATTAGTCCTATTCCAACAATATTTTCGTTGGAATCGCTGGCTTCTTTCAGATAATCTCCGGCCAGAACACCTAATCCGCCGGAGTATATTTTTAATGAATCGTGCAAGCCGTATTCCATGCTGAAATAAGCAATCATATCTTTTGGCTTTTCGACGGACATGTATGCATCGAATTTTTGAGTTACGGATTCCAATTTCTGGACAAATTTTTCGTTCCGTTCAAGGTGCCTTAATTGTTTATAGTTGAGCGATTCGAGCATAGCGATAGGGTTGTGTCCAAATTTTGTCCAAAGTTCTGGATCAATCATCGAAAATAATTCTATGGCTTCGGTATTCCACGACCACCAAAGATTACGGGCAAGCTTTTGCAGGGAAGAAATTTTGGGCGGCAGTACAGAACTAATAAATACCTTTTTCCATTCTGGTTTTCCATATTTGATTTTACGCAACGGAATAAAATGGTCGTAAGGCGTTTTATCCTTAAACAAATCATGCCTTTGTTCTACTTTCTGTAAAGCAAGGGAAAATGCATCAAAATAATGGTTTATTAAGTTTTTCCATAAAGCTACCCTGGAAATTTTATAAGCCCATTGATGGCATTCCAATTTTTCGCCTTCGGTTTTATCAATAAATTTTTTTAAGCAAAAAGCGATTTTATTGATAACTTCATCATCATTATCATCGGTGCGTTCGACCACACAAACCCCTTTTTCGATGTCCGGAAAATTATTTTTGACCCATCTTCCAAAACCAGCCAGAGATGTTGTAATTGTTGGAATGTGAAACGCCAGACTTTCAAGAGGTGTATAGCCCCAAGGTTCGTAATACGATGGAAAAACGGATATATCAAATCCTGGCAGCAAATTATAATAATCGAGATTAAAAATGCCGTCGTCGCCATTCAGATAGGAGGGGACAAAAATGATTTTAACTTTTTGATCGGGTCTGTTGAAGATGTTATTCTTTTTGATTCGCTTTAAAATAGGATCGAATTCAGCATCGTGCAAACCATGTGTCAGATATTCTCCGGTGATGGGATTAGAAAAATCGGGATGATTCATGCGGTCGATGACTTCTTTTCGTGCTCCCGATTGATTAGCCGGTACCATAATAAATGCAACCACAGTTTGTTCAAATTGGTCGTTTTCTTCCAATTTTGCCAGCGAATCAATAAACAAATCAATACCTTTATTTTTAAATTCGTACCTTCCGCTATTTACCATTAAAATTGAATCTCCGGGAAGTTGCTGGTTGAGTAAAGCTTCTGCTACATTGATTAATTTATCTCTTGCAGTTTTACGAATACTGCCAAAAGAATCATTATCCGGCACGAAAGAGTCGTCAAATCCGTTGGGCGTAATGATATCAACTTTTTTGTCGAAAAAATAACTGCATTCCAGTGCTGTTATTTCGCTTACGGTGGTAAAGGCATCGCTTTCGCGTGCCGATAGTTTTTCGAGCGAATATTTTGATTTCACACCAAAGTTAGCGGCCATCATTTCACTGTTATACTGAGTCAGATTATTGTACAATGGCAGGTTGTTTCCGGCAATGCAACGACCAAGAACAGTAGCATGAGTAGTAAAAACACAACCGATTTGTGGAACCTTTTCCTTGAGATATAGCAATCCCGTACCCGTCATCCATTCATGAAACTGGGCAACAATCTTATCCTGTGCCGATAAATTGAAATTGTAAAAACTTTCGATGGTTTTGGCAGCGGCATAGCCAAAAAGAGCTGGTTCGGCATAATCCCATTGTCCGGAAAGAGAATCAAGCTTATAGATTTTCCAGAATTCGGTAAAAATGTTGTCTTTATTTTGGAAATACGGGGTAAAATCAACCAGGATAACAAGAGGCTCGCCGGCAATATTCCAACGGCCAATACGGATTTTTAATCCTTCGCTTTCGGCTTTTTCACGCCAGGATTTGTAAAGATATTTGTCTTCGATAAAATCAGGATTTTTCCGGGTCTCCATCCAGACATCCGGCCCGATCAGGATAAAATTATCCTTATATTCTTTTACTAAAAGGTTGGCTTTGGTTGAAACAACGGTATATATCCCGCCTACCATATTGCATATTTCCCACGAAGTTTCAAAGATATAATCGGGTTTTATCAGCTTGTTTTCAGTCATAGATATTGTGCTTTTTTGAACGACAAAAATACGAAAAATTGAAGAACGGAATTTCGGAAAGCTAATGAATGTAATTAGCCAAAATCTCAATAAAATTATTGTAAAGCAGTGCGTTTGATGCAATAATTTCCTTACCAAAAACATAATCATTGCTTCCCTTGAAATCGCTTACTTTGCCACCGGCTTGTTGAACAATAAAGGCTCCGGCTGCAACATCCCATGGTTTTAGCCCGTATTCATAAAAAATATCAAATCTTCCACAGGCAACATAAATTAAATCTACTGCAGCAGAGCCTAAACGACGGACACCCTGGGTGCTTTGCATCAGGTATTTCAGTAAATCCATGTATTGATCCATCCGGCTAAAATCGGTATACGGAAAACCGGTAGCCAGCAATGAATTGTCGAGCGATGATTGCTGGGTAACGGCAATGGGTTTGTCGTTGCAAAATGCTTGACTTCCTTGCCAGGCATAAAAACATTCTTTTAAGTTTACTTCATAAACCACACCCAAAATCACCGAATTTTCCTTCATCAACGCAATGCTAATGGAAAAAAGAGGAACTCCGTGTACATAATTGGTGGTGCCGTCCAACGGATCTACTATCCAGTTATAATGCTTGCCTCGGGTTGTAACGGAATTTTCTTCAGCCAAAAAACCGGCTTCCGGCAGCATCTTCGATAGGCCTTCCACTAATTTTTTCTCAGAAGTTTTGTCTACAAATGTTACCAAATCGTGCCGGCCTTTCTTTTCGATGTCTTCCGACGAAATTTTGTTAAGATGAGCGGCCAAAAATTCACCCGTTTCAATGGATAAATCCCGAACCTGATGGCATAATTGTTCTAAATTCAATTCCAAAATATGAGTATTTATAAATTAGTAAAAAATAAACGTCTTAGTTAGGAAATTTGTTCTTGATCGGGATAGAATTAATTTCCGGTATTTTTTTTCCTGGTTAAAAAATAATTGATTAGAAAGTAAGCCGATAAAAATAATCCAGTAAAAAAGAGGAAAAGTGGCAGGTAAATGTCCGGAGAAAAATCGGTAATAAAAGGTCTGTGCGAAAAATTTCCGGTAGTTTCAATACTATAATTTCCCAGGCCTGCTATGATCAGAAAGGTGGAAAACAATAAACCGGAAATGGTAAAGTTTTTTCGTAAAAATGTGAAAATAAAAAAAATGATAAAAAAGAAGATGCTTTTGTACAACGATTCAGAATAAATTCCGGAAGTGGAACTCATTAATCCGGCATCGCCCGATAAATAACCTCCGAGATTTCCGAGGGCTAAACCTATCGAAAGGGCTAAAACAGATGAATCTGAAAAATGCTTCCAGTTAACTTTGCTTTTTATTACCATTCCTGCAATGACAAGGGTAGCCAAAATCAAACCGCCCCAAAATATCATATCAAACGATAAAATCATCTGGAATGGAAATGCCTTAAATTCCTTCAGGTGTAATAGTATATAAGCACTTTTTGCGCCAAGCAAACCAAAAATAAATGCACCGGAAATAACCGGCAGGGCAATCTGAAAAGGATGCACCGGAACATATACAAAGGGCTTTTTCATGCCACGTAATAAAGCGGAAATATTAATTCCCAAAGAAATTGCCCCGAAAATGATTCCGCCGCTTAAATGTCCGTTTCCGTTAAAAATATAATCGAAGGGATGTTCCCAAAATTCAGCGTATTTAAAAAATATGCCAAATAATTTATAACCGATGAAAACGCTAAAAACGAAGGATACAATGATGTCGAAGAAATCGGGGGGATCGCTCTGCTTTATTTTTTTTTTATAAACCGGAAGCAGAGCTGCATTTTCCTTATTAATTAGTTCCATCCGGAGAAATATCCAGGCGGAAATAAACGCCAATACTAAAAAGAACCCAAAGGTCTGGATGGGTAAATCAAAATCGCTCCCGATGAGTTTATTGATAATATCGCTTAGCTTAGGGTACATCAGTTAAATCCTGGCTTTAAAAAATCAAAAATACATAAAATTTAAAATTATACTAAAAAAATTCCATCCGAATCCATGTTTTCCAAACGTATGGTTTTTATTTCGTTTACCAATGACGGATCGTATGTTGTTTTTACCCGGATATAATTATCGGTGAACCCAAACATAAAACCATTTTGAACATCGCTTTCCCATAATACTTTTACCGTTTTGCCGATATTGGATTTATAGAATGTTAACTTTTTTTCTTCCGACAATTGGTGCAGAAGCTGGCTCCTGGTTTTCTTTTCTTTTTCCGAAACTTTTTCATCAATTTTTAGCGCAAGGGTATTGGGCCGGGGAGAATACGTGAAAACATGGATGTACGAAATGTCGAGTTGTCCGAGAAATTGCAAGGTGTCGTTAAATTCTTCGTTTGTTTCGCTTGGGAAGCCAACGATTACATCGCAAGCCACGCAGCAATCGGGCATGAGTTCCTTTATTTTTATCACTCTTTCTGCAAACAATTCCCGGGGATATTTCCGGTGCATTAGTTTCAGGATACGATTATTGCCCGATTGAAGCGGAATATGGAAATGGGGCATAAATTTAACGGAATTGCTGACAAACCCGATGATTTCGTTGGTTAATAAATCGGGTTCAATGGACGATATGCGATAACGTTCGATGCCATTTACTTTTTCGAGCTGGGTAATTAACTGATAGAAACTTTCGTTATGATGTTTCCCAAAGTCGCCAATGTTTATGCCTGTAAGGACAACTTCTTTAATTTTAGTTTGTCCAATTTCATTAGCAATTTTTATGGTATTGGCTATGGTATCGTTCCGGCTTCGCCCCCGTGCAAAAGGGATGGCACAATAGGTGCAGAAATAATCGCATCCGTCCTGAATTTTAAAAAACGAACGGGTACGACTGGTAATGGAATAGGATGGAATAAATTGTGCTTCTTTTAAAATATCGTGATTATAAATTTCCGCATGTTCATTCTTATTCAGATTGTCGAGAAAATCGGGCAATAGAAATTTATCGGTATTTCCCAAAACAAGGTCAACGCCATCTATTTCTGAAATTTCCAAGGCTTTGAGCTGAGATAAACAGCCCATTACTGCAATTTTAGCTTTGGGGTTCCGATGCAGTGCCTGCTTGATGGCCGTTTTGCATTTTTTATCTGCATTTGCCGTTACTGTGCAGGTGTTTATTACATAAACATCGGCAAATTCTTTGTAATCGACAAGCTCAAAATTTTTTTTCTGAATGTTTCTCGAAATCTCGGATGTTTCGGCAAAATTTAACTTACAGCCGAACGTGCTGAATGCTATCTTTTTTTTCATTGCTGCAAAGATAAGTAATAATGAATTTCAATACTAAAAGGAAAGTAAGACCAGAGGGTAAAATAGTAAACGATGTTTTGAATTTTATGAATATCCAATTAAAACAAAGGTCGGTTTTAAAAAAACAATCTCCTTTTTTGCAGATTTGACGTTTCTTTTTTCAAATTAGATATCCATTTTTTTAATCAGATGTTACTTTTTCAAATTTAAACGTCTTTTTTCTGAATTAAACATTATTTTTTCAGAATTAAATGTTTCTTTTTCTGAACTAAACGTTCATTTTCCAAAAACAGACGTCCTTTTTAAAAATTAAACATTTATTTTTTCAAAACAGACGTTATTTTTTTTAAATTAAACGTCCGTTTTTCAAATTAGATGTTACTTTTTTATGGATTTAAGCTTGTTTTTTTCAATCAAACATTACTTTTTAAAAATATAACGTCCTTTTTTCAGATTAAGCGTCTCTTTCCCAAAATCAAGCGTTTCTTTTCCAAATCGGAGGACTTTTTACAGATAATATCTTACCGTTTAAAAGAAATAAATTTACTTTTTGTGGATTCTAAAATAGTTCAACTTTGTTTTTTATCTTTTCATACACATCGCACCTTCAATTTAAACAATACTTCCGTAAAGTAAATCGAAGAACGTTTCGATATGTTCAGAATTGATTTTTAGTCGAATAGTCGAAAATAAAATAAAATTTTTTTTTATTAAATTTTATTAGAATTTTGTATCGATAAGCGGGACAATTTTTAAGGATATCGTATTTAAAGAAGCCAACATAAAAATCATGCAAGAATTTTTAAAAATTTTGTTAATTGATGATAATCCAGATGATCGTTTTTTGACGATAAAGGAGTTGAAAAAAGAATTTGATGTAGATGTTGATCAGGTTTCAACCGAGGCCGAATTCTTACAGGCAATGGTTAAGGATAATTACAATATAGTTATTATCGATTATCAACTCCGGTGGGCAACCGGCTTTGAAATTATAAGAAGGATTAAGCAAAAGTTTCCGTTTTTGCCAATTATTATGTTTACGGGTTCTGGTGACGAGGAAGTTGCCGTTGAAGCGATGAAGAAGGGGCTGGATGATTACATCATTAAATCGGAGAATCATTATATGCGCATTCCGATAGCCATCAGGTCAATTTTATATAAGATAGATCAGGATAAAACCCGCCATCGTACCGAAAAAGTACAGAATGTATTATATAACATTATCAATGCCGTTAGTACAGCTCAGGATTTAGATGAATTATTCTTCGAAATCAGGAAAGAATTGGGGACGATTATTGATACCGAAAATTTTTTTATAGCGCTTTATAATCAAAAAAATGATACGCTTTCATTGCCTTTTATGGTAGATGAAAAGGATAAATTTAAAGAATTTCCAACACGTAAGACATTAACGGGTTATGTAATAAAGCATGACCGACCTATGCTGGTGGATGAAAAGCTATTGAAAGAATTGATAGAAAAAGATGAAATCGAGAATGTAGGTTCTCCAAGTGAAATATGGCTGGGCGTTCCTTTAAAATCGAAAGATGGCATTATAGGGGCTCTTGTAGTACAAAGTTATACCGATCCTTATGCTTATACCAATGAAGATCTGGAGATGTTGAAGTTTGTATCCAACCAGGTGGCTATTTCAATTGAAAGGAAACAATCGGAAGATGCTTTAAAGGAAAGTGAAAAAAAATACCGCGAATTGGCCGATTTTTTACCGGAAGTAGTTTTTGAGTTAAATACGGAAAATCGTTTAACGTATTTGAATAAAAAAGGATTTGAAAAATTTGGAATAACCCAGCAGGATTTGGATCGGGGAATAGATATTATTGAATATATGCATCCTGATTTTAGGCAAAGGGCTATAAGGGAACTCCAGGAACGGTTTGATGGAAAAGAACCGGAATCGGATCATGAATATGCCGTTGTAACTAAGCTTGGAAAACAATTTCCGGCAATGATTTATGCTGAATTAATAAAAACCGATAATAAAATTAAAGGATTAAGATGTATTTTGGTTGATATTACCAAGTTGAAAGAAAGCGAGCATACATTGCTTAAAGCTAAACTAAAAGCTGAAGAATCAGATAAGCTAAAAACGGCCTTTCTTTCGAATATGTCGCATGAAATTCGTACTCCCATGAATGCAATTATCGGTTTTTCGTCGTTATTGTCCGATAATGGACTTTCGTCCGAAGAAAAGCATGAGTACATTAACTTAATAAATGATAATGGTAATATTTTATTGAACCTGATTAACGATATAATTGATATCGCTAAAATAGAAACGGGTGAGATGCCTCTTTCCGAATCTCAATGTGAAATTAATCAGTTGATAGATCAGTTATCAGAGTCTTTTCAAAGTAAAAGGCAAAATGAAGAAGTCGAAATAATGGCACAAAAGCCAAATGCAGATAAAAATTTCACAATTATTACCGATCCTTTGCGTTTGCGACAAGTGATATCCAATTTAATTGGAAATGCACTGAAATTTACAAAAAAAGGATCGATACGTTTTGGATATAGGATTAGGAATGATAATTTTATGGAATTTTTTGTAAAAGATACCGGTATCGGTATTCCTTTGGAATGTCAGTCATTAATTTTCGACCGTTTTCGTCAGGCCGACGATTCCTTTACCCGAAGATTTGGAGGTACAGGTTTGGGACTCACCATTTCAAAGAATTTAATAAATCTTTTGGGTGGGGAAATATGGGTAGATTCGTCGCCCGAAAATGGTTCTACATTTTATTTTACAATTCCGTATAAACCAGTAAATAAAGAAGTGAAAGAGACAACGGTAGTTACTAAGATTAATAAAACTATTTATGAATGGCACGATAAACTGATATTGATAGCCGAAGATGTTGAATCGAATTATCAATTTTTGGAAGCCGTATTGCGAAAAACCGGTTGTAAATTGCTTTGGGCAAAAAACGGTGTGGAAGCTGTGGACATTTGCAGTAATAATTCTGCCATAGATGTAGTATTGATGGACATTCAAATGCCTTTGATGAATGGTTATGAAGCGATGCGCAAAATTAAAAGTTTTAGAAAGGAATTGCCAATTATATCACAAACCGCTTATGCTATGTTAGGCGAACGCGAACTAAGTTTTGAAGCCGGTTGTGACGACTATCTCTCAAAACCAATTCGTACGGGCGAACTTCTTTCTACTCTTTCAAAGTATTTGTAGTTGCAGTTAACTGTTGCCACACGATACCGGCTATGATTAAAACAAGTCCGGTAATCGTAGAAATCAGTATTTTTTCGCCTACGATAAAATGAATAAAAATAAGCGATGTAAAGGGTGAGAGATAAATCAGGTTGGTAACTTTTGCTGTTGTTGCTGAAAGTTTTAACGCCATGAGCCAGATGATGTAAGTTATTCCCATTTCAAAAAAACCTACATAGCATGCCCCCAGCAATCCCTGCCAGCTTTTTATAAAAATATCGGAATAAAAAGCTGAAAAAATGAGAATGTAAAGAAAACCAAAAACAAAATTCAATAACAACTTCGATACTTCTTCTCTTTTGTCTTTAACATTTAATAGCCAGAATAAAGCCCAGATGATGGTACTGCACAAAGCAAGAACAATACCCACAGGATCGCTCAGGGTAAACCCGCTAAAATCTCCATGAAAGGTTATGATTACTGTTCCTGAAAAACTTACGATAATCGCGAGTATGCTTTGCCAGCCGATTTTTTGTTTCAAAATGGGGATTGACAATAGAACCAGCATGACAGGCCAGATATAATTTAAAACAACGGCTTCCTGAGCCAGGAGAATAGAATAAGCCTTAAGAAGCACTACATAATAAAGGAAGGGATTCAAAAAGCCCATACCAGCCGAAAGCAATATGTCCTTGCGACTGATTTGCCGGAAGATGTAGAATTTATGTTGAATAAGCAATATTACGAAAAGCAGACAAACAGAAATCAGTGTGGCGTACAAAAGCAACTGAAGGTAACCAATATAATTTAAGGTCAGTTTAAAAGCTGTGCCCATGGTCGACCAAAAAGCGACGGCTATTAGGGCGAATAGGTACGCTTTTTTTTGATTTTTCAACGTTTTGCTTAACTAATATTCAATTTTGTTTGTCAGATTATCCCAATCGTCAAAAACCGATTTTGCTTCTTCTTGAAGAAGCTGTTCCGATTCAATTTTGCGATGTTGTATCGGAAGAGCAATTTCATCATAAATCAGCGAATCGTCAAATCCTGAAGCTGCAGCATCGATACGCGAAGCGGCAAAATAGATTTTTTTTGGTCTGGCCCAGTAGATTGCTCCAAGGCACATCGGGCAAGGTTCGCAACTTGAATAAATTTCACAATCGTCCAATTGAAAAGTATTCAGTGTTTTACAGGCATTTCGTATGGCAACCACTTCCGCATGAGCCGTGGGATCGTTGGACGAGGTAACGCAATTAGTACCCGAAGCAATTATTTTTCCATCCTTTACAATAACGGCTCCAAAAGGGCCTCCAGTTCCATTTTTGATATTTTGTTTCGACAGCCGGATGGCTTCTTTCATGTATGTTTCTGGCGATTTATTCATGATGTATTTCAGTTTTAAAATTTATTAGCTGACTCCAATTTCCCTGTAATGTAGGTTCCAGCAAAGCTTTTTCCAAATGTATAAAAAAATCAGTTCTTGGAATCATTTCGGCTCCCAAACTTTTCAGATGTTTTGTTTCTACCTGGGCATCAATAAAATGAAAATTCCATTGTAGTAATAGATTTACAAGGTGATATAAAGCAATTTTTGAAGCATCGCGTTGAAGAAAAAACATGGACTCGCCAAAAAAGGCTTTTCCTAAAGAAACTCCATATAAACCACCGGCCAGCTTGCCATCCCGATACGTTTCCACCGAATGGGCAAACCCGGCGTAATGCAAATTAAGGTATGCCTTTTTCATTTCGGAAGTGATCCATGTATCATCCTGCTCCTTTCGCCGAACGCTGGAACAATATTCTATGACGGATTCAAAATCGTTATCAAATTTTACTTCAAAGGTATTTTGAGCTAAGGTGTGTTTAAGACTTTTCGACAAAATAAATTTTTTTGGGAAAAGCACCATTCGCGGATCAGGCGACCACCACATAATTGGATATTCATCGGAATACCATGGGAAAATTCCTTTTTTATATGCAGAAAGAAGCGTGTTTATTTCTAAGTTTCCTCCCAAAGCAAGCAACCCATCTTTATCAGCTTCTGCAATATCGGGAAAAATGATGCGATTTTGAGATGAGTATACAGGCATTGCAAACAAGAAATGAGGATTGACAATTATAATATGCGCTTCATATTCTTATCAATGAACAACTTTTTCTTTAAGGAAAAATCCGGTAGGGGATTTGGCGCATTTGACTAAGTTTTCGGGGGTGCCTTCAAAAACGATTTCACCTCCAAGGTCGCCGCCTTCGGGCCCTAGGTCAATTATCCAGTCGCCGCTTTTAATAATTTCGGGATTATGTTCAATGACGATCAGTGAATGTCCTTTGTTTAACAAGGCATTGAAAGCAGCGAGTAATTTGTTGATGTCGTGAAAATGGAGTCCGGTGGTGGGTTCGTCAAAAATAAAGAGGGTTGGACTGTCGTTGCTTCCTTTGGAAAGGAAAAACGCCAGTTTGATACGTTGAGCTTCTCCGCCGGATAAAGTGCTTGAAGGCTGTCCCATTTTCAGGTAGCCCAATCCAACATCGGCAAGTGGTTGCAATTTAATAAGTATATGCGATTCGGTGGCAGTTCTTTTCTTATTCGAGCCAAAGAATTCAATGGCTTCAGTAATGGTCATGTTCAATATGTCGCTGATGCTTTTTCCTTTATATTTTATATCGAGCACTTCGTCGCGGTAACGCTTACCACCACAACTGTCGCAGGTAAGATAAATATCGGCCATAAACTGCATTTCAATCTTTACCACACCTTCGCCTTCGCATTCTTCGCAGCGTCCGCCTTCGACATTGAATGAAAAATATCCGGGTTTGTAGCCTCTTGTTTTTGCTAAAGGCTGATCGGCAAATAAATTTCTAATATCATCGTAGGCTTTGACGTAAGTGGCCGGATTAGAACGTGTGGAACGTCCAATGGGATTTTGATCCACCAATTCTACTCCGGTAATCCGGTTAATATCTCCGTTGAGATGATCAAATTTTCCCGTTTTATCACCATAGCCACCAAATATTTTTTTAAGTGACGGATAAAGAATGTTTTTAACCAACGAAGTTTTTCCTGAGCCGCTGACGCCGGTAACCACAGTTAAGGTATTGAGCGGGAATTTTACAGTAATATTTTTCAGGTTGTTTTCCCGGGCGCCAACGAGTTCAATAAAGTCTTTCCATTTCCGGCGTGTTTTCGGTAAATCGATTTGCATTATTTTATTAAGATATTGTGCTGTAAGGCTTTTGCCATCCGAGAGCATTTCCTGATATGTTCCCTGAAATACCACTTCGCCGCCCTGATAGCCGGCCAAAGGACCAATATCAATAATTTGATCGGCTGCTTTAATAATTTCTTCGTCATGTTCTACAACGATCACCGTATTCCCAATATCTCTTAATTGTTTCAAAACGTGAATGAGACGATGAGTATCCCGTGGATGAAGCCCAATGCTGGGTTCGTCGAGTATATACATGGATCCAACGAGGCTGCTTCCAAGCGACGTCGCAATATTGATTCGCTGCGATTCGCCTCCCGAAAGTGTATTCGATAAACGATTCAACGTTAAATAATTTAATCCTACGTCTTTTAGGTATTGCAGACGGCAGGTTATTTCTGTGAGTAATCGATTGGCAACCTTTTGTTCAAAAGGCGATAGCTTCAATTCTTTAAAAAAGTCATAGGCTTTATTTACAGGCATCAATACGATATCAGTGATTGATTTGCCGTCAATTTTTACATAATTTGCATCTTTACGCAGACGCGAACCTTTGCAATCGGGACAAACCGTCTTGCCTCGATAGCGTGCCATCATCACACGATACTGAATTTTATGATACTGACTCTCGACGTATTTAAAAAAAACATTTAATCCTTCAAAATATTGGTTACCAGTCCATAGTAATTCTTTTTGTTCGGGGGTAAGCTGATAGAAAGGACGATGAATCGGAAAATCAAATTTATGAGCAGTCATTACCAATTTATTTTTCCATTCGCTCATTTTTTCACCTTTCCAACAGGCGATTGCTTCTTCAAAAACAGAAAGACTTTTGTTGGGAATCACCAGATCTTCATCAATTCCTATAACGCTTCCAAATCCTTCACATGTTTGGCAGGCACCATAAGGGTTGTTGAAACTGAATAGATTAACAGAAGGCTCTTCAAATTCAATACCATCACGTTCGAAGCGGTTTGAAAAAACTTTATTTTGGGTTACATCCCCGTTAATAATATCAACAAAACAAGTTCCATTACCTTCAAAAAAAGCAGTCTGAACCGAATCGGTTATTCGTGAGGGCAAATCTTCGTCGTCTTTATGAATGGAAAACCGGTCGATAACGATATAAATATCATTTGTGGTTGCCGGTAATTTTTTTAATATTTCGGCTATTCGGATAATTTCTTTTCCAATCTTCAACCTTGAATAGCCTTGCTGCATTAAAACAGTAAATTGTTCACGGATTGTCCTTTGAGTTTTTAGAATTAATGGACAAAAAATTAAGACATTTGTTTCTTCATCCTGAGAAAGGAGATAATCGGCTACATCTGTAACGCTATCTCTTTTAACTAGGTCTCCCGAAACCGGAGAATAAGTTTTGCCAATACGTGCAAATAATAATTTGATGTATTCATAGATTTCGGTAGAAGTGCCAACCGTTGAACGGGGATTACGTGTATTTACCCTTTGTTCGATAGCAATGGCAGGGGATATACCTTTAATGTAATCCACTTCTGGTTTTTGCATGCGCCCGAGAAACTGCCGGGCATAGGAACTGAGGCTTTCAACATACCTCCGCTGCCCGTCGGCATACAATGTATCGAAGGCTAAGGATGACTTGCCTGAGCCCGATAATCCCGTTATAACAACAAATTTGTTGCGTGGAATTGCCAGCGAAATGTTTTTTAGATTATGAACTCTGGCACCTTTTATTACAATATATTTTCCGGCATCGTAATTATCAATCTCATTTTCAATCATAAACAACCCTGCTCTAATTTTTTTCAAAATTATGCTTATTTTTTTTCTAAAATTTGTTTTTGTTGATATTTGTTTTAAATTTGTTGCTTCAAAAAAAGCAAACATAGTTATCAATTTATACAGCTTCGGTTGTAAAAATAATAGGAGGAAAATTATCGAGTAAATATCTACCCTTTACAAATAACTTAAAAAAGGGAGGAACAATGAACAATCAATTGGTTTCCGATCAGGAGCTGATTAACAGATATTTGTCCGGTAATCAAGCCAGTCTTGAACTGCTTATTCATCGTCATAAGAACAAGGTTTATTCTTATATTCTTACAGTCGTTAAGGATAAGGAACTTGCTGATGATATTTTTCAGGATGCCTTTATAAAAGTAATATACACCCTACGTTCTGGCACCTATCAGGAAGAAGGCAAGTTTATTCAGTGGGTTATGCGAATAGCTCATAATCTGATTATAGACTTTTTTAGAAAATCCAAACGCATACCAGTAGTTGATAATTCGAACGATGAGTTTGATATTTTTGATACTATCAAAATATCTGATGGTTCGATAGAGGATCGTATAATAAATGAACAAATACATGAGGATGTTCGTAAATTGATAGAATGTTTACCCGAAGAACAAAAACAGGTGCTGATAATGAGGCATTATGCTGATATGAGTTTTAAGGATATTGCCGAGCAAACCGATGTCAGCATCAATACTGCACTCGGTAGAATGCGTTATGCCTTGATCAATCTTCGTAAGATGATAAAAGAAAAAGAAATTATACTAACAGCTTAGTGTTGGTATTAAAAATAAAGTTTTATTGATTTTTTTATTGATTTTTAAACAAAAGGGAGGTTTAAACAAATTTATTTTTTGATTGGAATACTATTCCTGTCAATTGTATCGTTTGCTTGTTATTAAGTAAGTATAAATTAAATAATAAGCTTATGAACCAAACGTTTACACCTGAAGAATTTATTACGTTAGCTACTCTTGATTTAGAAGCGTCGATGTGTGAATCGGATTTATGCAAAGAAAAAAAACAAGTTTCGCCCAGTAATAATGTAATAAATTACATCCTTAATTTTTCCAGTGTTTTAGCTGTTTATTCAACTAAAAATACCGGTGCCTTTAATGTAATTCTTAATTAAATTAAAGGTGTTAAAGAAACTAAAGCCATTCTTTTTTAACGGAATGGCTTTTTTTACTTTTTATCATGCTGAGTACCAAAGAACGTTATAAACAATTTATAGAATATTTTTCGATAAACCAGCCGGATGCTGGTACCGAACTTAATTATTACAATCCATACCAATTGCTGGTTGCCGTAATTCTTTCCGCTCAATGTACTGACAAAAGGGTAAATATGATTACTCCACCGTTTTTCAGGCGTTTTCCCGACTGTTTTTTACTTGCCGCGGCCGAACAATCGGAAGTTTATGAATTAATTAAAAGTTGCTCGTATCCCAATAACAAAACAAAAAATTTGATCGGGATGGCAAAAAAACTTTCCGAAGAATTTAATGGCATTGTTCCGTCGGATGTTGATGCATTACAGAAACTTCCCGGCGTAGGCCGCAAAACAGCCAATGTAATTGCTTCGGTAGTATTTCATAAACCAGCCATGGCTGTGGATACACATGTTTTTCGGGTGGCTGCACGTATCGGGTTAACCACAAATTCAAAAACTCCTTTAGATACCGAACGTCAGTTGGTTGAGAATATCCCCGAAGATAAAATACCCATTGCTCACCATTGGCTTATTCTTCACGGAAGATATGTTTGCATTGCAAGAAAACCCAAGTGTAATGAATGTAAAATTTCGTACATTTGCAAATTCTTTGAAAACCAAACATAAATCGTAGATTCTCATCATAAAAAGCTGTTTACGAAAAAAATAAGGAATTCCTTCCTTTAGCTATTTATTTATCGAATACCAAAAAAATGCAAGAAATTAGAAATATTGCCATTATTGCTCATGTTGATCATGGGAAAACCACACTCGTCGACCGGATATTGTTTCAATGTAAACTCTTCCGTGAAAATCAAAATATGGGAGAATTAATCCTCGACAGCAACGAACTGGAACGTGAACGCGGGATAACTATTTTATCAAAAAATGTTTCGGTAAGATACAAAGGTACAAAAATCAATATTATTGATACCCCTGGTCACTCTGATTTTGGGGGCGAAGTAGAACGCGTTCTCAACATGGCTGACGGAGTTTTATTGCTTGTAGATGCTTTTGAAGGCCCTATGCCTCAAACTCGTTTTGTTTTGCAAAAAGCATTGGCTCTTCATAAAAAACCTATAGTGGTAATCAATAAAGTAGATAAACCAAACTGTCATCCCGACGAAGTGCAGGAAGCCGTATTCGATTTGATGTGTAATCTTGATGCTACCGAAGATCAGTTGAATTTTCCTACCGTTTTTGGTTCGTCGAAAGAAGGCTGGATGTCGGAACGTTGGGACAAGCCGGCAACCGATGTCAGCTACCTGTTGGATACGATAATAAAATATATTCCGGTAGCTACCTTTCCTGAAGGTTCGTTGCAGATGCAAATTACATCGCTGGATTATTCGTCATACGTTGGACGAATAGCCGTTGGAAGATTAACCCGTGGAATTATGCGTTGGGGAATGAATGTTTCGCTGGTGAAACGCGATAAAACCATTTTAAAATCAAAAATAAAGGAACTTTATGTTTTTGAGGGCCTGGGAAAAGAAAAGATGAAACAGGATGTATATCCCGGAGAGATTTGTGCTGTTTTAGGTATTGATGATTTTGAAATAGGTGATACGATAGCCGATTTTGAAAATCCTGAAGCCATGACGGCAATCAATATTGATGAGCCAACCATGAGCATGCTTTTCACCATTAATAATTCACCTTTATATGGAAGAGAAGGCAAATACGTTACTTCCCGTCATTTACGCGAGCGTTTATATCTTGAAACAGAGAAAAATCTTGCCCTTCGGGTGGAAGATACTTCTTCGCCCGATTCCTATATTGTATTTGGCCGTGGAATACTTCATCTTTCCATCTTAGTAGAAACTATGCGCCGCGAAGGATACGAACTGCAATTGGGGCAGCCTGAGGTTATCATTAAAGAAATTGATGGGAAGAAATGTGAACCGATTGAGTATCTCACCATTTTAGTTCCCGAAGCTTTTTCGGGCAAAGCCATCGAAATTGTAACGCAACGCCGTGGTGAGATTTTAAATATTGAAACGACTAACGATCGTATCAGGTTGGAGTTTGCTATTCCGGCAAGAGGCCTTATCGGTTTACGTAATTTAACGCTAACGGCTACTGAGGGCGAAGCTATCATTGCTCATCGATTTAAAGCTTTTGAACCATGGAAAGGTGATATACCAAGCAAACGCAATGGCTCGCTTATCGCTATGGAAACGGGTACGGCTATTGCATATTCTATTGATAAATTACAGGACAGGGGAACTTTTTTTATAGAACCCGGAGATGAAGTTTATGCCGGACAAATCATTGGCGAACATGTGCGTCAGGACGATTTGGTGATTAATGTTACCAAAACCAAAAAACTTTCCAATGTACGTGCTTCGGGTACCGATGAAAAAGCGGTAATTTATCCGGCAGTGAAATTTTCGCTCGATCAATGCATGGAATTTATTGATAAGGACGAATACCTTGAAGTTACTCCTCATTCGTTGCGTTTACGCAAAATTTTACTCAACGAATTGGATCGCAAACGTCAGAACAAATAATTCTGCCTCCGGTAGATGTTTTTTCGGATAACAGGGAAGCGGTTATTTTTTAAGCATTTCTTCAAAAGCGGGTAGTCCATGCAATGTCTTAAGCAAGGGATCGTTTTGCAGACGGGTTATATCATGGAATCCGAGTTGAATGGCTTTTTGCAGATGAACGATAGCATCATCCGTTTTGCCGGTATTTGCTTTCAGGCAAGCTAAGTCATAATAACATTCTGTATTTTCAGGATCGGCTTGCTGATAAATTCCGGTATAAAGTTCTGCAGCTTTCCAGTTCTGCGTCTGGAGTGCCCGGTTTACGTAGCTGTAACAACTCAGACTCACATATCCAAGCAAACGTTTGGCCACATTCTTCATTGCTCCGTTTTCTTTTGATATTTGTTCGAATTCAGCCAACTGAGCCTGCCACCATTTGCTGGGCTTTGATTCAAATGCTGCGACTAATTCCTGCTGTTTCTGAAATTCATATTTTTCGAGCGATAGTTCCGCGTTGAAATAATTTTGCACTTCCGGCTGTTGCTGAAGATTGGTAAGTATCGTTTTTTGTCCGCCGACGTCTGTCAATCCATCGAGCATCCCGATGGATTGCTTAAGCAGGAGGCAAGCTTTGGCTAAGCTGTCGGGCGATTTTGTTTCCATCAGATGTTTTGCATCCTGGGTGTTTTTCGATTCAAAAGTGCTGATCGATTTTTTATTTACAGGCTGCAATTTATCTTTCATGGCATAAAGATCGAGCAGGGTAATGGCTTTATGCATCAAAACTTCCGGCGGCCATTGATGTTTGCCTTCAAAGATGAGTAACTGATGCCGGGCGTTCATACTTTCTAACTTTTCGTCAAGCCGTTTCATTTCAAGATAATTCATATCCTGCGTTCCGGCAATTCCGATAAAGTGAAAGCCGGGAGCATTATTCCCGGGTTGAAATCCGGCCGAGCAAGCAATTACTCCGCGTATCCCATAATTATATTGGGCAACGGCACAGGCAAAACGTGCACCTCCCGAAAATCCGGCAGTATACATCCGTAAGGTATCAATGGATAAATTTTGCTTTGTTTCCATCAGCAGATTATTGGCGATATCCTGCATTTCGTCCGAACCCAAACCATTATGAAAATCGTTGGAACCGACAAGAATATAACCTGATTCTTCGGCTGCATTTTTCATTAACTCTACGGGAAGGCGTCCGCTTCCGTGCGAGTCGAAAGCAAAAATTACCGGATAGGTTTTTTTGACGGAATACGACGTGGGCAGATAAAGACAATAGCTTTGTCCCGGAGCGATCTTACATACAATATTATTCAGAACGGTTCCTTTTTGCACTCTTTTCAGGAATTGTTCTTTAGGCCTAATTGCCGGATCGCACGAAAGGCTGATGAAAAGCAGAAGGATGTAAATATGGAATTTATTCATGATTTTCAGGTTTATTAAAAATTTAAAATATCCGGTGGTATTCGTTGATTTTATATCTTTTAATTTTACCGGTAGTATTTAAAATTACAAGACAAAGGTATTTTTTTATTTTTAAAGAAGCTTGAAAATTCGGAATTTTGATGAGAAATGAATTGAATTACAAATTACGGTTTGACATTTCATATTCGAAATAATAAGCTAAAGGCATACCTTGATTTAGGCTTAATAGACAAAAATGATACTGACAGGCCATTCGAATGGAGCAATGGTATAACTTTGGAGCATTTGAAAACTATGAATAAAAAATTTGCTTTTATTGCGGTTCCAAAATCATCAAAAAAAGTGGAAAGATAAATGGTGTACAAAAGTTAAAATGTTATATTTGTGGTAAGCAATTTCTTGGTGGAAATAGAATTGATAGTCATATTCTGTGGCACGAATACACAGAAGACAAACAGACCTATTTTCAACTATCTCAAAAATATAATGTTTCAATAAGAACCATACGGCGCAGATTCGACAAGGTTCAGACAGATAGACAATTCTGTAAGCCAGAAGCAGAGCCTGCTTCCGCTTACTTGATAAACAAAGCTATTAAATTAAACACAAGCTAAATAAAAATCATGAAGATAAACAGCATCAAAAATGTCCATTACGCCTCATTCACCTAAAAATGTTTTCCAGGCTTTACCCAACGCCCGGATGCTATCGCTGGCAATCATGGCTTCCTGTCCAAATTTTTGTGCTGCCCGATCACCAGCTAATCCATGAAGAAAAACTCCAAGAAGGCAGGCCTGTTGTGGAGTGTATTTCTGCGCAAGCAAGCCTAAAATGATTCCGGTAAGCACATCGCCGCTTCCGGCTGTGGCCATGCCGGGATTTCCGGTGGAATTGAAATAACAGTTACCGTCGGGGCAGGTAATGGCGGTATGAGCTCCTTTAAGAACTACATATACTCCGTATTTGATGGAAAATTCCCGTTGCAAATGATTCCGTTCAAAGTCGTTGTTGCTTTTGCCGGCTATAACGTTCAAATTCTTTGGGATGAGGCGTAAAAATGCTGTTGGCGGGAACAAAAGGTATCCATGTTTTATTTTCACCAAGGATGTTGATGGCATCGGCATCGAAGAGCAGGGGAATGCCTGAATTTTGAATCAGCAGTTTCAGTGAATTTTGCGTCTGATTATCCATGCCAATTCCTGGTCCTATGCCTATGGCATTGTATAGGCGATAAATCGGGTACTTCCGAAAAGAAAAAATCGGAAGTGTCGATGCTTATCATGGCTTCGGGTATTGCCGTTTGGATGATTTCGTATCCTTTGCGCGGAATATGTGTGGTTAGCAGTCCGGCTCCCGCGCGAAGACAGGCGGAAGACGATAATATGGCTGCCCCCATTTTACCATAACTTCCGGAAATTAAAAGGGCGTGACCAAAACTACCTTTGTGCGCAAATTTGTCCCGAAGTTTGTAAATATGCTGACAATAATCTTTTTGTAAAAAGAAGTTTTGGGTTTCAGCCGACAGTATAAAATCCGGATGTAAACCGATAGGAATAACTTCCCAATTGCCAACAAAGCGCCCTGTTTTCGGGAAACATAAAGGCAAGTTTTGGAAATTGAAACGACAAGGTATAATCGGCTTCAATGACGGAGTTATCCTTGCCCAAGCTGCTTTGGTCGCAAAACAATCCCGAAGGAATATCTATCGAAAGTACTTTGGCATTACTTTGGTTGATGTATTTGATAATATCAGCAGCATGGCCTTCCACTGATTTGGAAAGTCCCGATCCGAAGATACAGTCGATAGCCAAAACATTTTCAGTCGAGCCCTGGGTAGCGGAGTGTCCTGTTTAAGCCAGGTTACGGCAACGTTAGTGGTATCTTTAATCCGCTCGAGGTTAGTAGCAAAATCGGATGAAAATTTATCGGAAAAAGAGGTGATAAATACTTCGGGATTGAACCCATTTTGCTGCAAAAGCCGGGCAATTGCCAGTCCATCGCCTCCATTGTTGCCTAATCCGCAGAAAAGTTTGATTGTTTGGCTCTTTTCCCATTTTTTTATTACATAATCAACGCAAGCCTTGGCAGCCCGCTCCATCAGATCGATGGAATTTACCGGTTCGTTTTGGATGGTATAGGCATCCGCCTGCCGAATCTTTTCAACCGGAAGGATTTTCATAAACTTATCTTTTTACAACGAGGCAATTAGCCATAATGTCGTGTAATGCTTGTTTCTTTTCGGTAAATCCAGCCATGATATAGCCTATCAGTAATATCATTCCCGATATAATTTTTCCAAAATAGCGACCGGTAGCGCGGGCAAAAGAAATACGTTGTCCATTCATATCGGTAACTTTGAGTCCAAGAGCCAATTTGCCTATAGTAGCCTGGTGTTTTGATGATTCCATCAGTGCATAATATAGCCATGTAGCTGCCATTATGATAACGTAACCATGAATGCTCCTATAATCATAGCCAGATTGGCAAAGAAATCAGGGGAACATTCATCCTCAAAATCAAATGAACCATGAGCGGCGCTAATACCTAACACTACGAGCAACGGAGAGATAATAATCCATTTTACGAAGGAAATAATTATGCCATCAATAAGTATGGCTACGAAACGCAGCCAAAAACCGGCATACTTTACCGGTTGTGGGGCAGGAGCAAATTCTTGATTTTCCATGATAATCGAATTTTTAAATACTTTATTAGTTGGTTTTTGAATAAGAAAAAACAAACTTACAAAATATTTTAAAGAAACGTTTACATTATTGTTATTTTTTTACATTATTGTCCAATAAAAAATTTCTTTGAGGGGCTAAAGCCCAATGTTTATTATGTTTTACTAACTCCAGGCTTAAGCCTGGAGTTACAGAACGTAACTGCTTGAAGGACTTTAGTCCGAATGTTTTTATCGGACAACAGTGAATTTTTTTATTAAAAACTTCCCCGTAATGCAATGATAAAGTTTCGTCCCGGAGCGCTGATGCCGGAAGCAAAAGTACGGTAATGTATATCGAGAATGTTTTCCATGGCAAGTTGAATAGTAAAGTATTTATTAAACTGATAGGCTGTTTTTAAATTCAGTGTATACCAGGCAGGCATTCCGTGAATTGTTGCCGATTCGAGGTTGTCTTCACCGCTTGGGCTGTAATATTTCAGTCTTTTCCAGGCACTGTAGCGGATATAGAATTCCGATTTAAAACGATTTAATTCTATGCGGTAAGTACTTTGCCCGTAAAACGGCGGAATGTGGTCGAGCGGAACATCTTCTTTTTTTACTCTTCCATAGGAGTAGTTAAGATTGGTTTCCATGGATACCAAAGGATTAATCTGTATTTTAACATTTCCCTGTATGCCGTAAAGAAAAGCTTCGCCGGCATTGGTATTTGCCTGTACCTGGCATAACGAGCCGTCGTACATCACCGAATCCTGACCATTGAGTTGAAAAGGGCGGGCCACGATGGCATCTTCCAGCAGGGTATAGTAGGCTGTGGCTTCCAATTGTATGGTTTTCATAATAATTTTTCCGATGGTAACGTCAATATTATAGGAATATTCGGGTTTTAATCCGGGGTTAGGCACTACCAGAAGGTGATCTTTTCCGTTGGAATCGTTTACCTTGGAAATATCATCCACATTTGGCGCCCTGAAACCCGTGCTTCCGTTGATGCAAAAGCGCCAGTTGCTGCCGGGTATATAAACCATGCCGGCGCTGCCGCTAAATGCCGAGTTGTCCTGGCTGATTTTTTTATTGAAGGGGAATTTCATGATATGCATCATGGAATCGGAATATTCGGAACGGAGGGCGATGTAATTAAACCGCAATCCCTGCGATAATATGAGTTTGGGGTTTAGTTCCCAGCGGTGCGATACATAGGTGGCAAGGGAAGTATAGCTGTTGCCGTCGTCGGGATAACGTGTGGCGATGTTATCGGCGGTTTCGCCATTACTAATATTTTTTTGATAAGCTTTGGAATCTATACTATTATAAACGGCTTCTATTCCGTAGCGTAGTTCATTTTTGCCGGTGAGTTTTTTCATCAGATCGGTATTGAGCGAAAAAACATTCACCGTTTCTTCCTGATATTGTTTCCAATCTTTTCCAAATTTCCGGTTGATTCTGTCTTCGCTGATATTTTGCCAGGCGGAAGTCAGATTTATATTGTCGTAAAATTTGTTTTTACCTTTCCATTCAGTCTGTAACGAAGCGAGTATACGGGTTTGGGGACCGTAATACCATTCGGCATATTTTAATATACCATTATCGCCGGTTTGTTGCAGACGGTCGTAACGTGAAATGTTGCTTGAGTTTGAAAACTGGAGGTTAAGGATGTAGCGTTGATTCTCGCTGGGCTGAAAAAGTATTTTCTGCATCAGATCGTATTGGGAGTAGCCGCTGTTTTTCTGGATATTGTAATTGGCATTTTTCATCATGCTATCCTTTCCGTTGATGCGTTGGGCATAATACAAACATTTTCCCCAATCTCCGTAAAACGGATCGCGTATGCTTCCCATTTGGAGGTCGCCGATGTTTTTATGCGAAACATTGGTAAGAAAGGCAATTTTTCGAAAGCCAAGATTAATGTTAATATTTTCGGTATATTCGTTTGCCGCCGTGGAATAACGTGAAAATGCGCCGGCTTTGATATTTTTCTTTCCGTCGGATGAAAGTTGAGGATTTTTTGAATAATAATGGATGGTACCTCCCATAGCATCGCTGCCATAAATTACCGAACCGGGACCAAAAACCACCTCCACGCGATTGAGCATGGAGGGGTCGATGGTGATGGCGCTTTGCAGGTGTCCGCTGCGATAGATGGCGTTGTTCATCCGAACGCCATCTATCACCATCAGCACCCGGTTGGCTTCAAACCCACGTAAAATGGGACTTCCGCCACCCAATTGGCTTTGCTGTACGTACACCATTCCGCTTTGCTGAAGCAAATCGGCAGCGGTAACTGGATTGTTCATGACAATTTCCTTCGCTTTGATAATTCCTATTTTCTGCGGCAGGCTGTTTTGTTGTTCTTCTACCTTGTTTGCCGATAAGACGACTTCGTTAAGCCGGATAATGTTATCGGTAAGCAACACCTTGTATTGGATAGCTTTTAAATCCTTTTTGGCAGATTTACAAATCTGGTAGGCAAGATGCTTAAAAAACAAAGTGTCGTTTTCGGCAAAATCTGAAATGTCGGCATTTCCTTCATCATTGGTGATGCGGACAATATTGTTTTGCAAATTATACACCGTTACATTAGCTATCGGTTGCAAATCTGATTTATCCAATACAGTGATTTTTTGAGCACGGGCAGAAAAAACTGCCAGAACAATTGCTGCAAAAAGAATAAGATATTTTAGCATAAAGGGTTAAAATTGTTACTACTAAGTTTAGAAATTAAATTTCAGGCTACCAAAAAATTCTCTTCGTGAACCGGGCTGGTAAGAATTTCCTCCATCATCGGGTTCGGTAAAAGCAACGTATTTCTGATCGGTAAAGTTTTTGGCATACACGCTGATTTCGCCTTTTAGTCCGGCAATATTCCATGTGTAGGCTAAACGTGCATGATAAAGATTAAATCCATCCTGTGATACATCTTTACGGATTTTATTGGTATAGATATACCATTTGCTTTGGTATTCGGTGCTTACGCCTATCGTGAGATTTTTGGTGAGTTTATAGCTGACATCGGCGTTCAACTGATGTTCGGGTGAATTGGGTAACCAATTGTCCTTAATACTGTCGGGTGAAGAATATTTGAAGTTGGAATAAGTATAAGCCAACTGAATAGACAGAGGATCAATGGGAGTAACAGAAACAAATGTTTCAATACCATAGCGGTTGCTTGAACCGACATTACCATAAAAAGTTTCCTGGTCGCGTGGTGCAGCAATACGATAACGGTAAAAATCATTGTCGGTATTCATAATAAAACCGGTTACATCATAAAAAATATAATTCCTGAAATTACCCCTGATTCCAATTTCTTCGCTGTTGGAAGTTGCCGGTTTCAAATCGGTATTGAAACCGCCGAAAGATAACGGGTTACTTGCTAATTCTTCGGTAGCGGGAGGTAAAAATCCCTGGCTCCAGTCGGCATATATATTGGCCATTTCACAAATAGAATAGGATAAACCGACTCTTGCGGTGGTTCTGTCGAAATCTTTATTTCCCGAATGATTGTTGTTGCTTACAATACGGTCTTTAAGTTTATTTTGGGTGTTGTCATAACGTAGGCTGAAGGTAGCGCTCCATTTTTTGCCAAGTTCAAGCCGGTCGAGTAAAAATAATCCTAAACCTTGTTGTTCGTAAATCTGGTTGGCCAATAATGTATCTCCGCCTTCATGAAGTGTTTCCGAAGGAATTCCGTTGCCGTCCCTGCGTAAGGTATCTTTCAGGTTGGTATGCTTGGTTTCATAAATATTCTGATACTGAAAATCAGATCCTATGCTGACGTGATTTTTTATTACATCGCTTCCGAAAGTCAGGTTGTATTGCAATGATCCGCCATTGGCTTTTATATTCCGGCGAAGCACGCCCGAGTTAGTTGCTTCTAAATAATTGGTCGAACGAAGAAATCCATTGAATTGAATATTCTGATTTTTGTTAATTTCAACTTGTCCAAGCAAGCCGTTGGTTGTCCGGCTGGTTTTCATATACTCGTTAAAAGGAACAGCATCGGGATTGGCTTGTTTTGGATTTTCAGCAAGCTGATCAAGACTTAATCCTTCAGCATTTTGGTTGAAATAATCGGTAACATTCATAATTTGCGTAAGTTTTACTCTTTTTGAAGGAGAAAAAGTTATTTTTTCATTCAGGTTATTGCCCCAAAAAGCAGTATGATCGCGATAACCATCGCCAGCCAGACGCGAATAGGATACTCTGTAGTTTAAATTATTGGAAGTTCCATCCACTTGTCCGCGGAGTTTATAAAATCCGTTAGAACCTACGGATGTCGAAATATTGCCTCCGATAGGTTTATCGCCTCCGTCCTGGGTGGCCACACTGATAACTCCAGCATTGGAACTTCCACCATAGAGTGAAGCGGCTGAACCTCTTAATACTTCAATATTTTTAACCGAAGCCCAATCAATATCATACAAATCGGCAGCAAAACCGGTCGGATCGTTTACCGGAATTCCGTCAATCAATACTTTGATACCTCTGAGGCCATGTTCGCTCAATATTCCTTGTCCACGGATAGACATGTGCAGACGTGAACCGTTTGCCTGGTTATCAATCCGTACGCCGGGAACCAAACGCAAGCGCTTCGTCGGCGGCAATGGCCCGTGGCATAACCGAAAGTACATTCTGTCCGACCAGCGATGTGGCTGCCGGATTCATTTTTAAAGGCATGGGCAAACGTCCTGCCGAGATAATTACTTCACCAAGATTTTGTGTTTTAATGGTATCCTTTTGATTTTGTGAAAACAGGAGACCGGATGCTGATAATAATATTGTAAGGGTAAATATAAGTTTCAATTTCATTTTTTTAAATTTTAATAAAATAAAAAGATTATGGCAAATGGCCTAATCATAAAAATAATTTGTTGGAATAACTTGTTGAAATGCAGCTATTCCGGAATAAATGGTTAAAAAATTACACTTTCAAAGCAGTAATAAATTTTGGGAGGAGGGTAGGGAATTCCTGGAATGAAGTTTCGATTCGTTTGAGAATATTCAAAATAAAATAATTCCGATAGACAAAAGCTATCGAATCGTACATAAAACAATGGAATAAAATCTTTTACGATTAATTTCAGAATATTGGGATGTTTATGATTTAGCGGAAGGTTGGTAGCTGGTATGAGTTTCGACATGTTGATGAAAATTTTTGATTATCGCTTCTTCCTTTTTGTCATGCAAACAGTAAAAGAAAACGGAATCGCCTATATTTTTTCTCCGAACAATATCGTAAAACCTACCATGATATTTTATTTCATTTTTTTTAATGAATTGTATTTCTGAAGCTTGATTGTTTTTAGGTAATAAGCTGATTTTAATTACTTCCAGACTGTTTAGGGAAACTTTTTTTCGAATGGCAGCCCTCATTTCCAATCGATTAAAATATCGGGAACTTTTGTAAGCAACAAAGTATCCCATAGCATTGTAAATGAATAGCAATGATAATAAAAGGCTGGTTAGCCGTTTTAGAAATTCAACTTTCATTCCGCAAAAATAAAATTTATTAGAATGAATGGGCAAAAAATCTAACGTTTAAAGATTTTTCTTACTTTTGATTTCTTATTATTTGTGAAAATTATGAAAACATTGATTAAAATTTTTACCGGCGTTTTTTTAGGATTAGCGCTCATTGCTATTTCTTCGTGCAATTGTATTGAAGGAAAGGGAGATGTGATAACTCAGATGCGACAAGTTGAGTCGTTTAACGCCATCAATCTTGATTTTCCGGCTCAGGTTTATCTTGTTCAGGATTCGGTACAAAAAATTAAGATTGAAGGGCAACAAAATATTCTTGATATTATTAAAACTGAGGTTTCGGGTAATAAACTTACCATTAAATCCGGCAAAAGGTGCATTAATAATAACAAGGGGGTAATTATTTATATTTCTGTTCCTGCACTTGAAAAAGTAGTTATTAATGGTTCGGGAAACATTGAAACTAAAAACACTATTAAAACCGAACGAATGAAAGTATTATTGAATGGTTCGGGAGACATTACCATGAACCTCGAAACGGATAAACTGGATGCTGAATTATTGGGCTCGGGCAATTTTATTTTTAAAGGAACAGTTAAATCAGAAGAACTTACAATTAATGGTTCGGGAAGTATCAATGCTACGGAATTCCCCGGAAGCGATTGTAAGATAGATATCAATGGTTCGGGAAGTTGCCAGGTAATGGTTCTGAAAACGCTGAAAGTTGACATTGCGGGTAGCGGCAACGTTACCTATAAAGGTTCGCCGGAAATTAAAAGCCGGATTTCCGGTTCGGGCAGTGTGAATAAAGCCGATTAATCTTTAATACATCTTACGCTTTTTGCCAATTTTTTGCTGTCAAATGTAAAAAAGATGGCATCAAAGTTTGTCGCTATGTGTGTTTGAAAGGCATGAGTTGTATCTCTTTCGGTAGAACTCCAGAAATAAGCATAATTACCAAGATTCGAAAATCCGCCTGTTTCGAGGCGTGTGCCAGCCATTAATGCATCAAAATTTGATGAACCTCCGTTTTTTAATTCTTTACCGGCAGCCAAATTTCCTCCTAAATAGCTAACCAACTGGTTCCATTCGGCTTCGGTAGGGATATGCCATCCGGCAGGACAAATTCCCTGCGTTCCTTCTGTGGCGAGATAATTCATAAGCTCATCCCATTGATAAAGCCCGCCGTAAGTATCACAATTCGATTCCAGGTTGTTGTAACAATATTTTTCTATTTGCTGGTTGTTGGTTTGTTCGTTTGCCGGATTAAGTTTTATGCCATAATTCAGGTTTTCGCCCATCCAGCATTGTTCGCCGATGACAACTCCGGTATATTTTTTATTATTTCGAATATCGGTAAAAGAAGCAGGGCATTGACTCATATCGGCTTTTGTCCGGAAACTCCAGATTTTGCTGCTCGAAGAATTGCTATGGCTATCCAAAGCTACAATTTTCCAGTAATATGTTTTGCCCAAAACGAGTTGTGTGAGATTATAACTATTGGTTGTTAAGCCACTCTGCAACAATGGAGGATCGCTCTGTTCGCCAAAATACAATTTATAAATCAGGGCGTCGCCATCAGGATCGGTGCATTGCCAGGTAAGTGTTAAATTTATTGGTTGCGAGACAGCTCCTGAATCAGGAATCGGGTTGGTGGGTGCATTGGGAGCCTGGTTATTTACGTCGGCTACTTCGAAAATCCGGGTCGTTGCGGCGGTATAGCCTTGGCTATTGCGTATTTTTAACGTTACCGTTTGAGTTCCGGGTGTCGTGAACTGATGTTTTGCTATCGCAGAAGTATCGTTTATAAAGTCCCAATTGCCATCGCTGTCAAAATCCCAAAGGTATTGTTTAATACTAACTTCGGCGCCACTTCCATGCCAACTGGAAGAAGCATCGAAAACGAAAGTCGTATTTAAATCGCCGGTTTGGGGGACAACCGTAAAAGCGGCGGTCGGCTGGCTTACTTCTTTGCTGCATGAAAAATTAAACTGAAGCATCAGAAGAAACCCAAGTACAAAAGCAATTTTTAAAAAAATATATTGAAGTTTTTTGAAGATTGACATGTGCAAAACAATGATATTGAATGTTTAATGAGTTTGTACGATTTTTTTAACAAATATTTGATTTCCGGACTGGACTTTCAGATAGAATATATTTTCTGTTCCGGCAACGGATGAAGGTTGAATCGTATAATTGTGTTTTCCGGTATTTTGTTTTTCATTGACGATTTCAGCAATCCTTTCGCCTAATAAATTGAAAAGTTCAATCCTTACAGAAACTGGGGCTGTTAGATCATATTCAATATTAAAAAGGTTATTGGAAGGGTTGGGGAAAACAATAAAATGCAATGGTAATTCATTTTCGTTTATTCCGGCCGGTCCGATAGCTATGTTTAATACCGAAGTGTCGGAATAACATCCGTTGGGTGAAAGAGTGGTTACGTAAACATTTCCATTACCATGGGCGCCCCAGTGTACGCTAATGTCGTTGGTGCCTTGGCCCGAGAAAATGCTACCGTTATCGACCCACCAGAAATAAATTGAATTTATGGACTGGGATACGGTATAGTTGTGATATTCAAATTCTACAACATCTTGCTGACCAACGATGGGATAGGATGACGGACGTGGCTTAACATACACTTTTATTGAATCGCTTGGACTGGAATGTCCATCGCTAACGGTGACAATATATGTAGTATTAGTGTCCGGTGATACTATCGGATCGGCAAGAATCGAATAAAAACCATCGGGATTAGATTTCCACTGATAGCTGTAGTTTCCAGTTCCATTGGTTGCATTGGCAAACAGTTGGGTCGAAAATCCTTTGCAAAGCGTATCGGGTTCAGCGGTTAGATTTATGACTATATCCTGAATTTCGACATTGATTGTTACTTTATCGCTGCTTGCACAGCCGGAAACCAAATCGGTAACGGTAAAAGTAAATGTTGTGGTTGTATCCAAGGCAACAGTGGTAGGCGAAAGGGTAGCCGAATCGGAAACTAAATTAGAGGGAGTCCAGAGGAATGAATATGATGAACTGCCCGTATACGTGGCGTGTAGGGTTGTACCTGTGTGAATATTGATGGTTTGGTCGGGACCGGCATTAACAATAGCCGCCGGATGAACGGTTAAAATCATCTGATCGGTTTTACTTTCGCATAACGCGCTACTTGTTGCCTTTAATGTTATCGTGGCTGTTCCTGCTGAAATATCAAGACTACCCGGTTTATAATAGGTAACCAGAGAGTCAGCCCGGGAAAAAGTACCATTGCCACTGGTTGTCCAAAGGATGGTTTTATAATTTAAGGAACTTCCTGTTAAAAGAACAGAGTCGCCACCGCAAATTTCGGCATCCGGCCCTGCATTTGCCGTAGGAATATGAGAAATCAGAAGCGTCATGGCATCTGTACCGGGTAAGTTGCACGGCGCCAAAGCCCAGGCATAGATAGTGAGAATGACGGAATCGCCAAGGAGATCATTCGTCCCCGGGGTATAGATGGGATTGGTAATGTCGGTATTATTAAAAGTTCCGTCGCCGGAAGTGGACCATGAACAAAAATTGGAATTGGTAATGCTCCCTGAGAGTTGATAAGTACTGCCTTCACAAATTTCGGCATCCGGTCCGGCATTGGCTACCGCTTGTTTGGTAATATGGACGGTAACGCTGTCGCTAATGGTGGCTGTACATGGTTCCATGGAAAACCCTTTCAGCGTCAAAGTTGCATATCCTTTGGTAATGTCTTGGCTTCCTAAAGTATAAGTTGGGTTTAATAATGTAGAATCGTTAAAAGTTCCATTTCCCTTGGTAAACCATTGCACAGAACTGGTATTTTGAGCAGTCCCGTTAAGAGTAATGGAATCTTCGCTTTCGCATATTGTAGTATCCCGCCCAGCATTTACAACGGCTGCCGGCGAAAAAAACAATAGCAGATAATCTTCCACCCAATTCGTACAAGGCAGTTTTCCCCAGGCGGTTAGCGATAATTGGACATATCCGTTGATCAGATCGTTGGTTCCCGGGGTATAAGTGGCTGTTAATAAATTGACATTATTAAAAGATCCATCACCCGAAGAAGTCCATTTTACCAGGCTTTGGTGGGCAGCCTGACCGGAAAGCGTGTAGGTGGATGTTTTACAAATAGTATCATTGGATCCTGCTTCAACGGTTGGGGGAAGCAAAATTTTTAAATTCATGGTATCGGAAACGGGTGATGAGCAGGGTGCCAAAGGATTTCCTGTTAAAGCTAATTTGACGTAACCATTGATGCTATCTATAGTTCCCGGGGTATAAACGGCATTGGCGATTGTATCGTTGCTGAATGTTCCATTGCCGGAAGTAGTCCACAAAAGATGGCTGACGTGAGTCGAAATACCCGAAAGAGTATAGCTGTTGTTGGCGCAAATAGAATCGTTGGCTCCGGCATCAACCACTGGCACATGAATAATGGAAAGATTGACGTTGTCGCTAACCGGGCTGCTACATGGGCTGATTGAGGAGGCGGTAAGAGTTAGAACAGCCAGGGCGTTTTGAATATCGTTAGGTCCGGGTGTGTATTTTGGAGCTAAAATTGTATCATGGTCAAAAACACCATCGCCGGAAGTTATCCAATGAATGGTTGAATAATGGGTTGCCTGTCCTGCAAGTATGTGTGTTCCATTGCTGCAAATGGTGGCGTCATCTCCGGCATTTACCACGGGAAGCGGAGCTATGGTCAGGATAATAAAATCAGAAACGGAATCAGCACAGGGTGCATTGGGGTAAGCTGTAAGTGTTAAAGTCGCAGTTCCGTTGATAATATCAGTTGTCCCTGGTGTATATGTAGGGTTTAAAATTACCAGATCGGAAAAAATGCCGTCGCCCGATGTTCTCCATTTCAATGATGATTGGTTGCTGGCTGTTCCGGCAAGGGGATGAACAGCATTCTGGCATATGGTTGCATCATCACCGGCGTTGACTTGTGGTGTTTTAATAACAATCAAAAAGAGCTGATCAAAGGTATTCCCGCAAAGGGAATCGCCATAAACCGTAAGCGTTAACGAAACAGAACCTCCAGGTAATATCCTGGCTGCCCGGTTTATAATACGTGTTTAAAGAGGAAGGAATTAAGAAAAGTGCCGTTACCGGTAGTTGTCCAGTGAACCGAATGGTAATACGTTGCAATGCCATGTAGCGCAAGTGAATCGTTGGCACAAATGGTTGCATCTGGTCCGGCATTGGCTATGGGCAGGTGTGCAATTCGCAGAACCATTTCATCGGCGGCAATTTCTGTGCATGGAGGTAATCCTGTTGCATTTAGGAATTAAAATAACCGAATCATTAAGTATGTCATTTTGCCCGGGTGTATAGGTGGCATTTAATATGTCGGGATTATTGAATGTTCCATCTCCAGTTGTTGTCCAGTAAGCTGACGAGGAGTTGGAAACACTTCCCGAAAGGGTATAGGGAAGAAGACTGGCAGATTCGTGCGTCGTTACCGGCATTTGCCATTGGTTGTCTTACAAAAGATAACGTCATGCTATCACTTACGGATTGGGTACAGGGTGCCGTAGAATATCCCTTGAGTAAAAGAACTACTGAGCCATTGGTAATATCGTTTGTACCCGAAGTATATGTGGTGGTTAAGGATGCAGGATTGCTGAACATTCCATCACCGCGGGTTTGCCATAAAACAGTGCTTGCATACTGAGCGATACCCGAAACGGTGTAAGCAGGCACTGTTTCACAGGTTTGAGCATCATTGCCTGCCGAAACTACTGGCAAAGGAGCAAGGGTAAGTACCATTGCATCGTGAATAAAACCATTGCATGGCGATTTGCCAAAAACAGTAAGCGTAAGCGTAACAGTCCGGTTGATTTTATCATTTATTCCAGGCGTATAGGTTGTGGTCAGCATGGAAGGATTATTAAAAGTGCCATCGCCAGAGGTGTTCCATGCAACCGGTACTTGTAATTATTCGCCTGTCCTGTAACAGTATAGGTTGCATTTTGGCAAATGGTGGTATCCGGTCCGGCATTGGCAAGGGTAGGCTCATGCTGAAACCGTAATGTCATAAAATCCTGGGTTGGAAAAGGGACAGGGATCAATAGGTAAAGCGGTAACGGTTAAAATTACCGAATCGTTAGCTATATCAAGCAGGCGCTGGGAGTATAGGTGGCATGTAATAAAGTGTCGCTGTTAAAAGTTCCGGTACCGGAGGTTTGCCAAATAAAATGGCTGGCATAGGTTGCTGTTGCCTGAAGGGTATAAGTACTGTTGGAACAGATGGTAGCATCGGATCCGGCATCAACCGAAGGATAAGAAAGAACCGTTAAGATCATGTTAGTCAGTTATGGTCCTGGTTGCACACCGAACCGGTAAAAGGAAAGCCTTTAATGTTAAAACAGCCTGAACCATTTTGAATGTCAATGGTGCCGGGTGTATAATTCGGAGTAAGTATGGTATCGTTATCAAAATATCCATTTCCATTGCTTATCCATAGCAAATGCTGATAGTTGCTTGCTTGTCCTTCCAGATCCCAGGTTCCGTTGCTGCAAATTTTAGCGTCGGGTCCGGCATAAGCCGTGGGAGGCTTGTTCAATGGTAAGTATCATAAAATCGGAAGCCACAAAAGTTTCGGGAGGTATTGGAAAAGCAGAAAGGGTCAACGTTACCGAACCGGAATTCATATCGTTAAAACCATGGAAAATATGTTGGCGTGAAATGAAGAAGGATTGCTGAAATACCCGTCGCCGGAAGTATTCCAGTAAATGGAACTCTGATAGGTAGGCCGATCCATGAAGCTGATAATTGCTTCCGCGGCAAATAGTGGTATCATTCCTGCATTTGCCGTAGGTTGAAAAGACGGACTGATGCGTAATGTTGTCAGTATTTACTGATGATTGTGCCTGTATGATAAAAGTAGAAAATAAAAAAAGAAACAAGACAGCAGTCTTAATAAAATCAATCATTTTAACTTTTATCGGGTTCAGAGGAGTCCCATAGCATGGTTAGTATCATATTATCAGTCTTTTTCATGATATGATTTGTTTTCGGTAAATTGTTATCAAATTTACTTTAAAAAAGTTCTTCCGCTACCATTTTAGTCAATATTTTAAGAATTAATTTTTTTTGTAAAAATACATAAAATAAAATATTATCGATTGCTTTGGAGCTGTTGTTGAATTTAAATAAAAGGGAAAACAGTATATTAATATCTTCTTCCGGTTTTTATTTATTAGGTGTAAACATGCAATTAAATAAGGTAGCATCAGAATTGTTAACATTTTAATTTGAATTGTTAATAACTATTTCTTTACAAATGCCCAATCCGGTGAATAATTTTTCCTTTTTGAATCATAAATTTATTCAAATCCCGTTAATGTTAATTAGAAAATACTATTTTTGATTTTTATTTAAACTGATACTTCGTGAAAAATCGTTATACTTTTCTGATTATTTTCTTTCTTTTCGTCGTTTTACCATATAAACAACTTCTTTCGCAAAATGGCGGTAGTTCTACCTATGAGTTTCTGCGACTTCCTAATTCAGCACGTATAGCTGCAATGGGTGGCGATTTTTTAGCCATTAACGATAATGATATCACGCTTACCCTGGCTAATCCTTCACTGATTACTCCTCAGATGAATAATCATTTGGGATTGAGCTTTGTAGATTATTACTCCGATGTCAATTACGGATTTGCCAATTATTCCCGGACATTCTCAAAACTGGGAAGTTATACGGGTACCATTCAATTTATCAATTACGGTAAATTTACCTCTTCCGACGTAGGCGGAACTCCCACAGGCGACTTTACTGCCGGAGAATATAACTTTAATCTGGGATGGGGCAGGCAGTTGGATTCTACGTTTTCTATCGGAACTAATTTTAAAGCCATTTATTCCGATTTGCAGGATTACCATTCGTTTGGAATTGCCGTAGATGTTGCCGGTACTTATAATAATTCCGATCGCGGGCTTACGGTTTCTCTTATCGGACGTAATATCGGACGCCAGTTGAAATCGTACGTTGCAGGTAATAATGAACCATTGCCTTTTGAACTACAGTTGGGCATGTCGCAACGATTAAAACATCTTCCTTTTCGTTATTCCATTTTGCTTAATCATCTTGAAAAATGGGACTTAACCTATAACGATCCCTAACGATGATACCTATACCGACCCGTTAACCGGCAAAGCCACCTAATAAAGGACCATTTGATAAATTCGGAGATAAATTGATGCGTCATGTGGTTATTGGCGGTGAATTTATTCCCTTCCAGATATTTCAGCATACGTTTTGGCTATAACTATCAGCGCCGTCAGGAGATGAAAGTGGAATCGAAGTTGTCAACCGTTGGTTTCTCATGGGGATTTGGCTTGCGGGTGTCGAAATTTAATTTTAGCTATTCCCGCTCGGCTTATCATCTGGCAGGTTCTCCCAATTTTATCACCATTACGACCAACTTAGCTGATTTTGTCAGAAAAAAAAGTTTATAGCTAATCTTTAGATTTTTGTAAGCTTATTGCAATTTCTTTTTAATCATGGCTTAACTTATCGTTAGCCCATTCAATATTTATTTTTACTTTTACCATGTCCTTTTATAGAAAACAGATAAAACCTAAATGTGCCTGAATTTCTGTTTCTGGGATGGGTTGCATCTGATCTTTTAGTTAAAAATAATTACGGATGAATATCCAGGGACTATGCTTATACCAACCGAAAATGATATTTTATGGATATTCCTCTGAGAAATCAGGGCAGGCTATGTGACCGATAAATTAATAACACATGAAAGTTAGTATTGATCCCGAATCGGGTTTTTGTTTTGGAGTGGTAAATGCCATACATGTGGCCGAACGCGAACTGGCTGATTTGAAACAATTGTATTGCCTTGGCGATATTGTGCATAACAACATGGAGATAGCCCGCCTTCACGAAAAAGGATTACAGATTATTGACCATGATCAATTCGGCAAACTTCATGATTGCAAAGTCTTATACGGGCGCATGGCGAGCCTCCCGAAACATACCGGATTGCTCTTCAGAACAATATTGAACTTATAGATGCCTTCCTGCCCGGTGGTACTTAAACTTCAGAACAGGATCAAAGAAGGCTATGATTTGATGAAAGCCGTCGATGGTCAGATTGTTATTTACGGTAAATTCGGTCATGCCGAAGTCAATGGTTTGGTGGGACAGACAGAAAATACAGCCATTATTGTTGATAAAGAATCTGACCTGGATAAATTGATTTTACACGACCTATCCGGTTTTATTCGCAAACAACCAAAAGTACCGATGGCTTTTCAACGGCTGAAGGAAAATATGGAACAGCGGATAGCTAAAGCAATCCCCGGTAAGCCATACGATTTTATTGCTTACGATACTATTTGCCGCCAGGTAGCCAACCGTTCGCCACAACTCAAAGAATTTGCCCGTAAGCATGATGTGATTATTTTTGTAAGTGGCAAAAAAAGCTCGAATGGTTTGTTTTTATATGATATTTGTAAGTCGGTGAATCCGGAGACCTATTTTATTTCGGTTAAAGAAGAAATAAAAAAGGAATGGTTTAATGGGGTAAACAATATCGGTGTTTGTGGCGCTACATCTACTCCCAAATGGGTGATGGTAGAAATTGCCGATTATATTTTAACTTTCGACAGTGGACAAGAGTAAACAATTACGAATTACGAATTACGAATTACGAATTACGAACAGCATTAACTAACAACTAACAACTAACAACTAACAAAGGGGTCTTCCGATGTTTCTGAAAAAGCTATCCTTAACCAATTTTAAAAACTATACCGAAGCTGCGATAGAATTTTCGGCCAAGATTAATTGCTTTATTGGCAACAACGGCGAAGGCAAGACCAACCTGCTCGATGCTATTCATTACCTTTCATTTTGTAAAAGCTTTTTTAATTCCGTTGATTATCAAAACATCCGTCATGGAACGGATTTTTTTGCCATCCATGGAACTTATTCCCGCAACGGAGATACTCCGGAAACTATTTCCTGTATTCAGAAACTTAACCAAAAAAAGATATTTAAACAAAACACAAAAGAATACGACCGGCTTTCCGATCATATCGGGCTTTATCCTTTGGTGATGATTTCGCCTTACGACCGCGATTTAATTAACGACGGAAGTGAAGTCCGGCGCAGGTATATCGACAGTGTGATGTCGCAGTTTGATAAAGTTTACCTCAACGAACTGATTAATTATAATAAAGTACTTGCCCAACGCAATGCCCTGCTGAAATATTTTGGCGAAACCCAGACTTTCAGCCAGGAATCGCTTGATATCTGGAACCAGAAAATGGTTAGTCTGGGTATTTCTATTTTTGAAACGCGTCGTAAATTCATTGCTGAATTTATGCCTGTGTTCAGTCATTATTACGAACTTATCAGCGATGGAAGGGAAAAAGTCGGCATTACGTATGAATCGCAATTGCTTCAGGGCGATTTTTATCAATTGCTTCAGCAAGCCGGCGAAAAGGATCGTTATGCCCGTTATTCTACCGTGGGAATCCACAAGGATGATTTGGTATTTGAAATAGATGGCTATCCTGTTAAGAAATATGGTTCGCAGGGACAACAAAAGTCTTTTGTGGTCGCCATTAAGCTGGCGCAATTCGAATATACCCGAAATCTGAAAGGGTATAACCCGCTTTTATTGTTCGACGATATTTTTGATAAACTCGACGATAACCGCGTGGAACAACTCATTAAATTAGTTAGTGCCGATAGCTTTGGACAGGTATTTATTACCGATACCCAACGCTATCGTATCGAAAAAATAGTTAACCGCCACGAGATAGATTACCGTATCTTTGAAATTGCAACCGGAATAGTAAAAGAACTTGTAATGAATGGTGAAAATTAATCATTAACCATTAATCATTATTCATTAATCATTAATCATTAATCATTAATCATTAATCATTTAATCCCCATGTACTCTAACGAGCAATCGCTTAAGGAAGTGATTCAGGAATTGCTGAAAGCCTATAAACTGGATGATAAAATGTCCGAAACACAAATCATTGCTTCATGGGAAGCCGTGGTGGGTAAGATGATTGCTAAGCATACCCAAAAACTGTTTATCCATAAGAAGATATTATTTGTTACCCTCGATTCCGCTGCTTTACGCGAAGAACTTTCGTATGCCCGCCAGAAACTGATTAAAGTACTCAATAAAAAAGTTGGGATGGAAGTAATTAAAGATATTATTTTTAAGTAAATTTCGTTTTTCCGGATTTTATTCACGCAAGCATGAATGATAAACATTCCATGGTTAAACAAACAATTTAAAAGCATTCTATGGCTGCAAAATGCCGAAAGAAATATTTTAGAGTTACGAAACATGGAATAAGACCGTTGCAAAATGCCACGGGGTCAATTTTTTAATTTAGGGTTGATAATTTTTTGTTTTGTTGTGATTTGCTTTCTAATTGTATCTTTGACTTACTGATTACAGCGTTCATTCCGTATATCAATGATCTTATCTTGTTGTGATTTGCTTTCTAATTGTATCTTTGACTTACTGATTACAGCTGAAATACAAAGTATCATCAGCGTGGGCGGGTTGTGATTTGCTTTCTAATTGTATCTTTGACTTACTGATTACAGCATAAGCAATACGGGTAAGGCCAATACGGAGTTGTGATTTGCTTTCTAATTGTATCTTTGACTTACTGATTACAGCAACTCTTGAAAACGATTATTCCCTGATTCAGTTGTGATTTGCTTTCTAATTGTATCTTTGACTTACTGATTACAGCCGACAACATTTACAGACGAAGCAGAACCTGTTGTGATTTGCTTTCTAATTGTATCTTTGACTTACTGATTACAGCTACGGCGTTTTCTTTATTAATCGAATGTAAGTTGTGATTTGCTTTCTAATTGTATCTTTGACTTACTGATTACAGCTTTTAATGCTCCCCGAACTCCATTTTTATTGTTGTGATTTGCTTTCTAATTGTATCTTTGACTTACTGATTACAGCAAAGAGCCCAAGGACTTGCTGAGGATTTGTGTTGTGATTTGCTTTCTAATTGTATCTTTGACTTACTGATTACAGCGGCAGGGTATTTCTCATGGCCTCCTGGCCGGTTGTGATTTGCTTTCTAATTGTATCTTTGACTTACTGATTACAGCTTTCGGAATAATTGTTGAACAATCACGTTGTTGTGATTTGCTTTCTAATTGTATCTTTGACTTACTGATTACAGCTTATAGTCTTTGAACTATTGTCAGCAACATGTTGTGATTTGCTTTCTAATTGTATCTTTGACTTACTGATTACAGCTTCCTTTATCGTAAAATGCCGTCCTTACAAGTTGTGATTTGCTTTCTAATTGTATCTTTGACTTACTGATTACAGCCCGGCCGCTGACAAAGCGCGAAGCCTGGGAGTTGTGATTTGCTTTCTAATTGTATCTTTGACTTACTGATTACAGCAAAAATCCGATTTCTATTCATTCCATTGATGTTGTGATTTGCTTTCTAATTGTATCTTTGACTTACTGATTACAGCAATTCTGGCAAAACGTACTAATCATTGATAGTTGTGATTTGCTTTCTAATTGTATCTTTGACTTACTGATTACAGCAAAATAACTAAAAGTTGGGTTGGAGTAAATGTTGTGATTTGCTTTCTAATTGTATCTTTGACTTACTGATTACAGCTTTCGCTTCGGCGAGGTTGCTGATAACAGTGTTGTGATTTGCTTTCTAATTGTATCTTTGACTTACTGATTACAGCAATCTAAAAAAAGTTCGTGAGCGTTATGGGTTGTGATTTGCTTTCTAATTGTATCTTTGACTTACTGATTACAGCGCCAGTTACGGAATATACGATCCTCAATTAGTTGTGATTTGCTTTCTAATTGTATCTTTGACTTACTGATTACAGCTGTCATTAAGATAATGTGTCGGCAGTTCCGGTTGTGATTTGCTTTCTAATTGTATCTTTGACTACTGATTACAGCTATTACCAGTTTCATCCCTGATATTCATCGGTTGTGATTTGCTTTCTAATTGTATCTTTGACTTACTGATTACAGCTCATACTCGAATGTTTTACATGGATATCAGGTTGTGATTTGCTTTCTAATTGTATCTTTGACTTACTGATTACAGCACAAATGAAATTTTTCATTTTATGTTATTTGTTGTGATTTGCTTTCTAATTGTATCTTTGACTTACTGATTACAGCCATGCAGCCGTGGGCAACATTAGCTGTCAGGTTGTGATTTGCTTTCTAATTGTATCTTTGACTTACTGATTACAGCATTTGCTTTGATTATTGTTTCGGTAGCTACGTTGTGATTTGCTTTCTAATTGTATCTTTGACTTACTGATTACAGCAAACGACAGCAAGTAACGCTACGCCACCCAGTTGTGATTTGCTTTCTAATTGTATCTTTGACTTACTGATTACAGCGGTAAAATTACAGAAGTTTTATTTTGTGAGTTGTGATTTGCTTTCTAATTGTATCTTTGACTTACTGATTACAGCCAAACCCTGCTTTATTTACCTGGTCAATTTGTTGTGATTTGCTTTCTAATTGTATCTTTGACTTACTGATTACAGCAATCAATTACAAAAATTATTACCAGCAGCGGTTGTGATTTGCTTTCTAATTGTATCTTTGACTTACTGATTACAGCGCAAAAGGCAACATTAAAACTCCAATCCCAGTTGTGATTTGCTTTCTAATTGTATCTTTGACTTACTGATTACAGCAGGAACTATTCGTGGAATAAAACGGACTTTGTTGTGATTTGCTTTCTAATTGTATCTTTGACTTACTGATTACAGCTTAGTAAAGTAAATTTACAAGGTAGGATAGTTGTGATTTGCTTTCTAATTGTATCTTTGACTTACTGATTACAGCTTGTAGTGGCATTAAAATCTACTTTAGATAGTTGTGATTTGCTTTCTAATTGTATCTTTGACTTACTGATTACAGCCATCACCAAATAAGTTTTTTATAAATTCTGGTTGTGATTTGCTTTCTAATTGTATCTTTGACTTACTGATTACAGCCAAAAAGCAGGATATTTAGATGAAATTTGTGTTGTGATTTGCTTTCTAATTGTATCTTTGACTTACTGATTACAGCATTTAATTGATTCTTTATCTGAAATAAGAGTTGTGATTTGCTTTCTAATTGTATCTTTGACTTACTGATTACAGCAAAAATCTGAAATAGTGTATTCCTTATTTGGTTGTGATTTGCTTTCTAATTGTATCTTTGACTTACTGATTACAGCTTTATCCCAACAATGGAAAGCATTGGGCAAGTTGTGATTTGCTTTCTAATTGTATCTTTGACTTACTGATTACAGCTTTTGAAGGTAGATATTGATAATATCACGGTTGTGATTTGCTTTCTAATTGTATCTTTGACTTACTGATTACAGCTTTCGATGAAATATTAGATTCTTTTATAAGTTGTGATTTGCTTTCTAATTGTATCTTTGACTTACTGATTACAGCTTAAAACAAATCCAGATAATCCGAGGATTAGTTGTGATTTGCTTTCTAATTGTATCTTTGACTTACTGATTACAGCCCTTTGAGCATAAATCAATTCCCAAGGATAGTTGTGATTTGCTTTCTAATTGTATCTTTGACTTACTGATTACAGCTCGTAATTAATATCAAGTACTTCCTCGGCGGTTGTGATTTGCTTTCTAATTGTATCTTTGACTTACTGATTACAGCAGACCCCCGGTTAAGGGGATTGATTTCAGTAGTTTAAAGCATTATTCAGAATTTAAAAATGAGACTGTTTTTAGTAACAAAAACCGGTGAATAGCCGGTTTTTTTTGTTTTAAACCATAAAGGCATGAAGAGTACTAAGTATTTTTTTCTTTGTGTTTCTTAGTGTTCTTAGTGGTTAAAAAAAGAATAAACCACGAAGGCACAAAGAGCCTTTAGTTTTGCGAATTAAAAAAGAGGTATTACTTTTATAAAATAGTTAACCGGAAAGAGCAGAGGTGAACTAAACAGAGACATAGAAGAATCTCTATTTCGTGTATTAGTCCTCTGCCCTTTTTGAGTTGAGATTTGCCAGTTAGAATCTTAAGTTATAAGGCTTATTAAAGGTTTCAGCTTCTCAACCAATCCGGTAACGTTTTTTGTTTTAACCTTAAATGCAAAGTTATGAAAAAATTTTATGTAGGCATTGACATTTCAAAAAGCAAGTTAGATGTAGCTGTTTATGATGCAGAAAAAAAGAAAATAGCCAACAAATTTGTGATTAAAAACGAAGCAGATGGCATACAATCTTTGTTTTCTACATTAAAAAAAGAAAAGATAAACTTGGAAGATTGCTGGTTTTGTTTCGAACATACCGGTCATTATGGATTTTCCTTATGTTATGAATTAGAACAAATTTGCTGTGTGTATAGCATAATTCCGGCACTGCAGATAAAGCTTTCACTTGGAATGACTCGAGGAAAAAATGACCAGGTAGATGCCGAAAGGATAGCGATGTTTGCTTATACGTTTCGGGATAAGCTACAACCATCGAAGATGAGTTCTGGGTGTTTTCAGAAAATAAAACAATTACTTACTTATCGTAATCAAATGGTAAGGATATCCACACAGTTGCAAAATAGTTTAAAAAGTCATCAAGCAGTTTGCCAGTTAACTCATTTTGATTATGTAGTTGATGAAATTAAAAAACAAATAATTGAGGTTAAGGTAAAAATTGAATCCATTGATGAGTTATTAATGTCAGAAATAAAAAGAGATAAAACCCTTGAAAATAATTTTAATTTATTGAAAACCATCAAGGGAATAGGTCCAATTATTTCAATTTATTTACTGGTTTTAACTCAAAATTTTGAATCTTTTACTGATGCACGTAAATTCAATTGCTATGCCGGAATAGCGCCTTTTGAACACTCATCAGGATCAAGCATCCGGGGGAAAACAAAAACAAGTTCATTGAGAAATAAAACAATTAAGTCCCTTTTGTTTAATGGAGCTAATGCGGCTGCGCTTCATGACAAGGAAATAAACAATTATTATAAAAGAAAAAAAGAAGAAGGAAAACATCATCAGTCTATAATGAATGCCATTGCTTGTAAACTTGTTTACAGGGCTTTTTCAGTAATTAAACGACAATCTCCTTATGTAACATTATATGCACAAAATTTTTAAAAAAATTTGGTTTAGTCTTAGAATACACTAAGGTTTCTTGATTTTAAGTAATCATAAACACTACCGGTTTGCAGAAAGGGTATTTATTTTTGTTAAACGGTCGGTTATCATCTGCCGTATTTTATCCGGTGCATTGTGCTCGTCGCAAAGCGCGATATATTTCTCCAGCACGTCCGGATTATACTCTTTATCGAGAAATTCTTTAATCGTTCCTTCGGAAGCGGTTGCCGGATGCGGAAATTTTACCCGAATTATGCTGTACTCAGGTGTTGATTCCAGAACTTTGTGCCCTGTTGATACTTGTTTTACGGAACTCTTATTGCGTATTTTATCATAAATCCTGAAAAAAGCCAAGAGCAATAATAAACCGAATACATTCCAAAGAAACATTTTTTTACTTTTTTTTAATTTTAAAACAATTCGAGTTGTTGTACGGGTATGTTCACTTCCTTTTGTTGGCGGCAATAGAATATTTCCATGTCGCCAAATTGCTTGTCGGTGATGCACATGATGCCTATATGCCCTTTATCGGGCAATTCTTTTTTAACTCTTCGGATATGTACTTCGGCATTTTCGCGACTGGGACAATGCCTCATATAAATAGAAAACTGGAACATGGCAAACCCGTCTTTCATCATATTTTTACGAAAATCGCTGGCTATTTTACGTTCCTTTGCCGTGTTGGTAGGCAAATCGAAAAAAACCAATACCCACATAATCCTGTATGCATTTAAACGTTCGTTAATCATTGTCCGGTATTATCTGTCTGACGGTTCTTACCGGCAGCGGTTATGTCATTTCGGGATAAACAATTTTACGGGCCGAGCCTTCGAAACAACGGTAAAGCGATGTGGTAGTCTGTGTTATTCCAACCATTAACGGACTGCTTTGTCCGTTGATCAGAATATCCATAGCCGGAATACCTAACAAACGGGCTTTTAACTCCCGGGTGAGTGTAGATAAATCACTTATTTCGGCGATTATGTCGGTAACCATTTTATCTACATAAGGGCGATAGGGTTCCATGATGTCGTCGGCAAGGCAATAAGCATTGTAGCGGTTGTGGTGATGAATCCCGAGGGTTGGTAACATTCCGCTTGCCACCAATGCTCTTGCCGTTACGGCCCTTAGTATGGCATATCCATAATTGAGCAGATTATTGGGAGGCTCGCCGTCGCGGCTACGACGAAAACCGGGGAAGCCTGTGAATAGATGTTCCCAATAATAAGCCGCAGCGCGGGCTTCGTGGTTTTCGGCATCATCGCTTTTTACACTTGCCGCCCAGTGCAGCATATTGGCAACAGATTGCTTATGTTTGGATAGCAGCAGTTGTGCCTGATTGGTAATTTTACACTTGATGGTTTGTTGCCATAATTGTTTTTTTAAGGGAAGGGAAGCATCTATTTGTACCCTGAACTTTTCGGATTGCAGGGTATTAGCCGAAAGGGGCAATAGCAATCCATAGGGATGATGAGTTTCGTTGCAGGTGATCACCGAGCAATTATTATCGAGTAATTTTTCGAGCAATGCCTGGGTAATGGTTATTTGTTTATGATCGAGCACTACGATGCCTATATCTTCAATGGGAATGGATGTGGCGGCTTCTTTTTTAAAATGTTTGGGCAGGGTTTCGTTTTTTTCCACTTCCGGCAGGCGGATGATCAATTGTTCATTGTTCAGATGCAGGTAGGCGGGATTGCCAAAATAAAGAGTTCGTTTAATCATATTTTTTGTTTTACAGTTATGCTTCTTAGTGTTCTCAGCGGTTAAAAAGAGTAAACCACAAAGGCCCGAAGAGCACTAAGTATTTGAAAAAACGCAGGCTAACGGCACCTGCGTTTTTCAACAGAAGCTTTATTCCGTTTTTTTGGGTGCACGTGGGGTATCATCCACCACAAATCCCCAATCAATCAGTTTTTTTGGATTTTCACGATAAACGCCAATGAGTAAATCTCTGCTGGCTTTTATGGAGTTAGTAATTGGATCCAGTAATACGTCGCGCTGACGGTAAGCTACTTCTGCCTGTTGTTTCTTCGTTTCTGCTTCGTTATGCAGCTGACGGCAGGTAGCAACTTTAGGTCCATTTTCTTCCCATTTGTTCGTTTCGAGCGAATGTAATGGGGATTGAGCCCCTGCTTCAATATGTTTAGCATTGATTTTCTCTGCAAGAGCTATTTTTGCTGCAGGATTTTCGGGAATGACTACCCTGAATTTGTTATTTGCCATAGTCTTTATCTTTTAATAGGTTTTAGTAATTAAGTAAATTGTAGAATAATGAATGCTTGTTTATGAGTTATCCTCCTTTCTTATTTTAAAGGTTAATACTTTTTTGTATAAAAAGCTCACGAATGCCATTCTTGAGCATGAGTTTGCCATCCTTGAGCATCAGTTTGCCATCCTTGAGCATCAGTTTGCCATTCCGGAGCATGGGTTTGGCATCAGGGAGCATGGGTTTGGCATCCGTAAGCATCAAGTTGCCATTCCTGAGCATCGGTTTGCCATTCTTGACTTCCAGAGAGGCAATCTGAACTTTGGGTTTGGCAATTCCGAACCTGATGGCGCCAAGGTTGAACTTAATAATGGTTTGTCTTGAGATTATATTCATGGGTGATTAATTATTTGGCCAAGATTATTTATCCTTATTTTAACCGGATTTTGATTAAAAAAAGCATCGATGCTTTGAAAATTATAAAATCGTAAGCTCTTTTTAGCATTCGTATCATCTACCAGCGATGTTTCTAAATGATGCCTTAACCAAATATTTATGGAATTTCCAATTACAGATAGTTTTTGACAGCGATACAAATGGTCGCTAAGAATTCTATTGTTTTTTTTCAAAATGACTTCTTGTAAAACATCCGGTTCCATGCCAAGTATAAACATTTCATTTTGTTGCAGGCTAAATAAAAACTGCCAACCATCTTTTGGAAGTTTATCGGCAAACGATTCGGGGTATGCTTCCGGATTTTGTAATAATTGATTCCATACCTCGGAAGTGTTATTGATGATAACAGGTAGTCCATACTTTTTCCTGTCAACGGCGTTCCAGAATGTACATAAATGTTGCTGGCGTTTACCCTGGTCATCAAGGTAGAAAGCAATGTGATGGTTATTGCCCGGTTTTACAAATGCGATTTCTTTTCCGTTTTCATCTTTCTTAATTGGTTCTACCGACGACAAGCCTGTAAAACAACGCACACTGCGGATAGGAATCTGCTTTTCTTTGTTAAACCAGACAGGATTTTTTTCAAGGTCTTTAAAAGCATCTTTTTCGTTGCTAAATTTTGCTAAATGGGTTTCAATGATTTTTCTTATACCATGATCTACTATTTCCTTTACATCTTTTGCTTTAATTGCTTCGATAGGATATTTAATGACAAACTCTTCTTTAAAACAAGTACCATGTTCTAAAACCTTGGTTTTATCTTCATTAAGATAAATTGGTTCTTTCTTCAGAGAAGCAAGTGCCTTTTTAGTATCGTTGTTAAACATGTTAAGTCGTTCTTCCACCAACTTTTTAATATATGGCTTAAAAATGAGATTGGGATATTCAAACAGATATTTTATAGGTTTCGTGTACTCCATAGATGCTATTTTGCCATATACATTTTCTTCACTTAACTGACCACGCGGAATGATGATACCGGTTTGAACGACTTGTTTTTTCCCATTCTTTTTTATTTTTCTTTGTCCTTTTGTAGCAACCTTTTTCCCTGCTTTAAATGAAATGAGTACTTGCGAAGCTTTTTCTTCTATTTCATTAGTAGTAAAGGGACGTTGTATAAAGATGTATTGTTCGAGCAGATTTTTCTTTTCCTGATTATCTATTTTGGCTTCCTGTACGGCTTTATACATTTCGTCCCGAGTTATTTTAGAGCTAAGGGTATTAATTCGTTGTACAAATCCTTGCTGTGTACAGGCAATGGTTAGGGCATCAATGGCATGATGTCTGTGATCATCGCGTTTAGTCCATCCTTTGATTACTTCTTTTTTATGTAATTGATCATTTTTCTCAAATTCCACCCATTCCGTTAAGTCCATATCCCTGTATTTGGGCAATTGTAAATTCATCAACACATCATCCCAGCCCCAAACTCTTCGCAGGTATTCTGTTACACTGCCACTGGTAGCCCATACATTGGTACAAACCTGCATTAGAATTTCTCGTGCTTTCCGTGTGATGTATTGCGATTCGCGCAACTGGCGATCAATAAAATCTTGAGGTATTTTATCAACAGACATCAGCAATTTATCTCTCTTAGCTTTTCGTATGATACCATTTTTATACAGTGTATCTATCCTTTCAAGGTAAGTTTGAAATTCATCATCGGATTTCGACTTCATAAAATCGTAAGCTGTACGGTCTTTTTTATCCGCATTGCATTTCCGGTGTGTAAGCGTTTTGTTGCTTTGCGAATCGTCAAACAATAACGATTTTGGGATGATATGTTCAATATCCACTTCGTCGCCTTTAATTGCGGAAATAAAACTAATAGGCTGTCCACAATAAATACAAATAGCATTTGTTTTGTTATTATCCCCATCTATTTCCTGATAAAGTCTCCATTTGATAATATTGTTTCGGGTTGCACGCAATCCGTATTCATTTTCCAATCGGTCGGCAATAATCTTATTTTCTTTTTCTCTTTTGCTTATGTTCGTAAAGGTTTCATTTCTTTCTTCTTTACTTTGTTTAAGTTCACGAGCCAATTCAATCCTTACTTCATCGGGCTTTCCATAAGCAACGCTAATAGCATTATACACATTAATCATTTGGTTGAGGATTTTTTCAACAATGGGTTGCCGAAGGCTGTTTTTTGGAAGATTTGGAAGTATTTCTATTAATGCCCTTTTCAGATTTTCGTCTTTTGTAAGAGAATTTGAATGGTTATATCCTGCAAATGAACAGGCATCACTATAGACATAGCCCTCCATTAAATATGGCAGGATTTTTCTCATTGCTTTTACCGATTTGTTTCCGAATGCCTGTTTGGTAAAATCAATAGTTGCTAGTTTTTTAGCTATGTCCGGTGCTAAATTAAATTTCTTAATCAGCGTTTGTGTACATTCTTCCTTTTCAGCAATGGAATATATGATATGCCAAAGCTGGTAAAATGGTTCTTTTTCAACGCATGGCAGAATATATTTTTCTTTATTTTCGGCAACTATCTCTCCACTTTTACGATCTACCAAATAGGTGGATTTTTCGTTTTTTTTAACTTCTAATTTTAAAGGGAACTGCTTTGAGAATGTTTCTTTGTCAGGAAAGCATTTCATAATTTGAACTTTTGTTAAATTGCCTTGAAGCCCTTTAGATAGTTGTTTGTTTCCATACCAACCATCTTCTTTTTTTAATTCAAGAATTTTAAATAAATCGGAATATGTTAGCTTTTCGTTGTTGTCGAGATGTTCAAACAAGACATTCTTTTTTTCTGCTGAAATGGTCAATTCTCCGCCATTTTTATTCTTTAAGGTAATGGTGTTGATAGTCTCCCATATTTTGCAGATTTGAAAAATTGGAGAACTTTTGGGTGCGACTTTCGGTCCAACAAAAATTTCTTTTTCTTTTCCATTTGCAGAAACCTTGGTATAAAAACCTTCAAAATCACAAACCGACACTAATCCTTTTTGAGATTTTAACTTACGTTGATAATAAATGATCTCATTTTTGAGCTTATCTATAAATTCTTTTGTTAATATTGATGGATGAGTTTTTTGTTGTATTTGGCAAATTTTATCGAATTCTTCCATGTATGCCTCTCGTGGGTAGACTTGCTGTTTTATTCGGTAGCAATCATCGTTTTGCAATTCATGATAAAAATGCTGACCGATTGTCATTTTTGATTCTTTCAATTTGTCATGACGACTTTTTACAGCAGACACATAATCAGTGTCTTTTTTATTTAAATTGGCATCGCTTCTGCTGCTTTTATAACCGCGTTTTTGGTTTAGATGTAGTAAAATGCGACCAATTTCTTGTAAACTTACTTCTTGCTCAGCAGCTTTTGCCCTTAATTCCCATAATTCTATTTTAGGAAGTTTTATTAGCTTTTCATCTGGCAACATGTTGTTTTTTCTTAGTACTTCTACTAACAACTGTCTGCGTTGCTGATATCGGTCGTATCCTTTTCTCTGCGTTCTTTTAATTGTCCGTTTTTGATTCTTTGAAATCGCATTGCCTTTAGTGAACTCATCCTTATCATCTGTACTTAAAGGAATAATTCTACTCCCCATATTTATTATATTTTTCTCTTTATCATCTACTTCAATTAGTGCCCAACCAATGGATGTAACACCTAAGTCCAAACCCAATATTTTTTTCATTTTTTATTTGTTTGATTCATTTTTTAGTCTACTTTTGCTTCACAATTAGAAGCAAATCACAATAAGGATTATTCCGTTGTGAAAACATTCAGGCCTTGCCCTCGTCCTTATCGGGGGCTTTTTATTTATATACCAGTTAATTACAATAAAATCCTCTCACACAGAGAGCGCAACTGATATACATCGAAATAAGGCGTTAAATATACAAAAAAAATAGTACGAAAAAAATTATATAGATTTTTTTAATCGGAAGTGAAAAAATGAAGATGACCCGACAGCGCCGTCAGTCCTGTCAGCGTCAGTTCTATTCGTGGGTGAATCTAAATAATAATACGGCTCCTGTTTTCGTAATTGGAACATCCCAGGAGTCAGGTGCGTAATTTTGACTTTGAGATGATGTTATAGGGTCTGTTTACGAACATATTGCCGGGCATTTTTCCAAACGGATAATTTCTACTTCGGTGCTACCCGTGCCAAAGCTTTTATCTATGCGCCTGGCATAAAATAAAAAAGCGCCTCAAATGTACTATTCAAGACGCTTAAAATTGAAGGAGTGATCTAGCTGGGATTCGAACCCAGGACCCCATCCTTAAAAGGGATGTGCTCTACCTGCTGAGCTACTAAATCATCATTAATGAGGGTGCAAAAGTACACATTTTATTTTATGTACAAACAAAAAACGGATTATTTCTTTAAAAAAAATAATAACGTTGATAATGAACCTGTTTTATTGAAGTTTACCGTGTATTGCCAACCAAATACATACCGGATCGGCTGAAGTATAAGTTATACGGTGGCGCTGATGCGAAGGGATGAATAAATAATCTCCACTAAAAAGTTCGTTTTTTTCACCATTGTCATATTCTATCACGGCATTACCTTGTAACAACACAACCCATTCATCTTTTTCCTGATTGTACCAAAAATCGGGAGGCGATACTTGTCCGGTGCTTATTATCCGTTCTATAAGAATATCGGGCGTTTTAATCAGGGGTTCAAATAATTCCTCCCGTGTATTAATTTTTTCAGGAAATTCAAAAATGTTTTTAGTACGCATTAATATTTGTTGTGAAATTCAGCAATAAACTGCCGTTTTAAAGATAGTTGTTTATGTCTCCCTTTCCTTCACGGACAACGATAATATCGTCGCTTGTGCAGTCAATAATGGTAGAAGCAATGTTTCCACCAAATCCGGTATCGATTACAATATCTACCATTTTATTAAATTTTTCATGAATTAATTCCGGATCGGTCGAATATTCAATAACTTCATCCTCGTCGTGTATAGAAGTTGTCATTATTGGATTTCCAAGTTTTTGAACGAGCAATAACGGAATCTTATGATCTGGGATACGGATACCTACTGTTTTTTTCTTGCTTTGAAAAAAATTGGGTACACTATTATTTGCATTTAGAATAAAAGTAAACGGACCTGGCAATGCTTTACGCATCAGCTTAAAAGTGGGATTGTTTATAGGTTTACAATAATCGGCCAATTGACTAAGATTATGGCAAATAAATGAAAAATTAGCTTTTTCTTTTTTGATTCCTTTGATTTGGGCTATTCTTTCAACGGCTTTGATTTGAGTAATATCGCAACCTAAACCATAAACGGTATCGGTAGGATAAATAATAATTCCGCCTTTTTGTAAGCATTCAACCACGGTATTGAGCTGACGTTCGCCTGGGTTATCGGGATGTATTTTTAGTAACATAATTTATAAATACCTTAGTATAAGCATTGATTAAAAGACAACAAATGACAAAGGTAGCTAAAAAATGATTATTTACATCAACATCAGTAAATAAAAAATGGGTAAGCTACTTATATCGCACCGCTACAACCACCTACCCTTGCTACCTTCCGGTCCTGGGGGGATTCAGCAGGAGCTGGTCGTATAAGACTTACCCGATGCAAAAGTAATATTTTTTTTGACTTAATGCTGCCAGTTCTTATAAAATTTTTATGTAAGTTTGCCAATTAATGATTAATCATTTCTTTAAACTTTATTCTATGGAAAACAAAAAAAATGCTTTACTAAATCATTCAATAGTTTATGGTTTAGTTACAGGAGGTTTACTTGTTTTATTAAGCTTGATTATTAATTTATTAAATCTGGGGCCAAAAAATCCCATTGTGTATTTGTCCTACCTTATTTTAATAGGTGGTATTATTTGGGGAAGTAAAGAATATCGTGATAAAATAATGGGCGGTTTCATTTCGTATGGCAATAGCTTATTAGTCGGATTTTTGATTGGATTGTTTGCTAGCCTGATATCAGCTTTGTTTATGTTTATTTATGTTAAATTTATTGATCCGGCTATTGTTGAAAAGTGGTTAGAATTAGCAGAAACAAGTATGTTGGATAAAAACCCGAACATGTCGCAGGATCAAATTGATGCGGCTATGAGCATGACTCAAAAATTTATGAGTCCAGGATGGATGTTCATCTCAGGTTTTATTGGACAATCATTTATTTCTTTCATTTTGTCATTGATCGTATCTATTTTTATTAAAAAAGAAGATCAAATGTTTGGCAATACAAACCAATAGCTTGACGTTAAAGTCTGGTATCAGAAAAAAATCTGAAATTTAAAATCTGAAATTATAATGATAGATGTATCGGTTGTAATTCCTTTATTTAATGAAGAAGAATCATTGCCCGAACTAAGCGATTGGATAGTTAAGGTGATGACTGAAAATAAATTTACTTACGAAATTATCTTTATTGATGATGGAAGTAAAGACGGTTCGTGGAAAATAATAGAAGATTTGTCGCTAGCGAATGTTAATGTCAAAGGGATAAGATTTCGTCGGAATTATGGTAAAGCTGCAGCTTTGAATAAAGGTTTTGAAGAAGCGTCCGGTAATGTGGTAATTACAATGGATGCTGATTTACAGGATAGCCCTGATGAAATTCCCGAATTATACCGCATGATTATGCAAGAGGGCTACGATCTGGTTTCCGGATGGAAAAAGCGCCGGCACGACCCTTTGAGCAAACGCATTCCATCCAAACTGTACAATCGTACAGTCAGATGCATGACCAAAATTAAACTGCACGATTTCAATTGTGGCCTAAAAGCATACAAAAATGAAGTGGTGAAAACCATTGAGGTGTATGGCGAAATGCACCGCTATATTCCCGTGATTGCCAAATGGGCAGGATTCACTAAGATAGGGGAGAAGGTAGTGTCTCATCAGAAACGTAAATTTGGGATAAGCAAATATGGTTGGCGCAGATTTATTCATGGCTTTTTGGATCTACTTTCCATCGCATTTGTTTCTCGTTTTGGTAAAAAACCGATGCATTTGTTTGGGTCTCTGGGAACCATATTATTTTTATAGGTTTTATAATAGCTGCGTATCTGGCCTATGCCAAATTTTTTCTTGCCGGTTATAAAATGACCGAAAGGCCCTTGTTCTATTTTGGAATATTGGCGATGATTCTTGGTACGCAGGTATTTGTAGCCGGTTTTCTTGGCGAACTAATTTCGAGAAATGCTCCTGATAGAAATCAATATTATGTGAAGGAAACGCTTGGGCGGAAAAATAATTCCTAATCTTCCGCTCATGCCTGAAAAAAGAAAAATAGTACTTGTTGGTTCGGCTTATCCTTTAAGAGGAGGATTGTCTAATTATAATGAAAGGCTGATCAGGGAGTTTCAACAAAGAGGGGATGAGGCATTTATTTATACATTCAGCCTTCAGTATCCCAATTTTTTGTTTCCCCGGAAAAACACAGTATTCTTCAGAACCTCCGCCTCAAGATCTTACCATTAAAGTTTGTGTAAATTCCATCAATCCATTTAATTGGATCAGGATTGGAAAAGAGCTTAAAAAGTTGTGTCCTGATGTTGTTATAATTAAATTCTGGATACCCTTTATGGCTCCCTGTTTCGGAACTATTGCACGAATAGTACGAAAAAATAAATACACAAAAGTCATATCTATTATTGACAACATTATTCCACACGAAAAGAGGATAGGAGACCGACTTTTGGCTAAATTTTGGGTAAATAGTGTGGATGGTTTTGTTGCTATGTCTAAATCTGTGTTAGAAGATCTTAATACGTTTGACAGAAAAAAAGAAAAGCAATTTTGCCCTCATCCCATTTATGATAATTTTGGGACGGCAATTGAGAAAGATATTGCCAGGGAAAAACTTAATTTGGATAAGAAATTCAATTACATTTTATTTTTTGGTTTTATCCGGGATTATAAAGGATTGGATTTACTTTTAAATGCTTTTGCCAGCGTATTATTGAAAAATCAGAAAATAAAATTGATAGTTGCCGGAGAATTTTATTCAGATTCCAAGCCGTATTTTGATATTATTGAAAAAAACAATTTGCGGGATAATGTAATTTTGGCAACGGATTTTATTCCGGATAGTGAAGTTTATACTTATTTTTGCGCTTCAGACATCATTGTTCAGCCATACAAACATGCTACACAAAGTGGTGTAACACAAATTGCTTATCACTTTAATAAACCCATGATTATTACAGATGTGGGAGGCTTAAAAGAGTTTGTTCCTGATGGCAGAGTTGGATACGTCGTGAAGCCGGATGAAAACAGTATTGCTGAAGCAATTTTAAATTTTTATGAAGGCAAAAAAGAAAAGGAATTTATTGAAAATATAAAAGAGGAAAAGAAGAAGTATTCATGGAAAAGAATGGTAGAAACAATTGATCAATTGTTATAGCCATAATTATTTACAATTAACTATCTTTTTTCCAGGCGTATAAAAATGCTTAATTATAAATATTTTTCATTTTAATTATAACGAATGATAATCAGAAGTAAAGCCCCTTTGCGTTTAGGTCTGGCTGGTGGCGGAACCGATGTGGCTCCGTATTCAGAATTATATGGCGGAGCTATTTTAAATGCCACCATCAGCATGTATGCATTTGCTACACTTATCCCAACCAATAATGGGAAAATCGTTTTTCATGCTGAAGATAAAAAAGAACATTACGAATTCGATTCCGTTTTGAATCTTGAGGTAGACGGGAAATTAGATCTTCATAAAGGCATATACAATCGTATTGTTAAGGATTTCTCAAAAGAACCACTTTCCTTTGAGCTATCAACGTATGTTGATGCACCGGCAGGTTCCGGTTTAGGGACTTCTTCCACATTGGTTGTGGCTATTTTAGGTGCTTTTGCCGAATGGTTGCATCTTCCTTTGGGTGAATATGATCTGGCAAAATTAGCCTATGAAATAGAGCGTCTGGATTTGAAAATGGCAGGAGGAAAGCAGGACCAATATGCTGCCACTTTCGGTGGAGTTAATTTTATGGAATTTTATAATACCAATAAAGTAATAGTCAATCCTTTGCGCATAAAGGACGTATATCTTGATGAGTTAGCTCATAATCTGGTACTTTATTATACAGAAACAAGCCGTCTTTCATCAAAAATTATTGAAGCTCAGTCTAAAAATGTAAATGATAAAAAGGTAAAAACCATAGAAGCCATGCACAAACTGAAGGAACAGGCAGTGATGATGAAAGAAGCATTATTGAAAGGTGAGCTGGATAAAATTGGTGAGAACCTGAATTTCGGCTGGCAATACAAAAAGCAAATGGCAAAAGGAATTACCAATCCGATGATCGATAATATTTATGATATTGCCATCAAACATGGTGCGACGGGCGGCAAAATATCTGGTGCAGGTGGTGGCGGATTTATGTTTTTTTATTGTCCTGGAAATACACGTACGAATGTTATTGATGCTTTACTGCAATTTGGCGGACAAGCCAAGCGTTATGAGTTCGTATCTCATGGATTAAAAACATGGACATTCTAATTTCGTTTAAATTATAAATATCATATTTTCAATGAGCATTAAAAGTATTATCCAGTCATCACTTCAGGTAAAACAATTGGTTTTGAATGATGATCAATTGTTGAAAACCGTTCAACAGGTTACCGATGAAATGATAAAATGCTTCCGTAATGATGGAAAGGTATTGTTTTGTGGCAACGGTGGCAGTGCAGCCGATGCTCAGCATTTAGCGGCTGAGTTTTCCGGGCGATTTTATTATGATCGGGATCCTCTTTTTTCTGAAGCTCTCCATGTTAATACTTCTTATATTACAGCCGTAGCAAACGATTATTCATACGATCAAATATATTCACGGCTTGTAAAAGCAAAAGGCAGGGCTGGCGATATTCTGGTTGGTATTTCAACTTCCGGTAATTCAAATAATATTATTGAGGCATTTAACGTTGCCAATCAAAAGGGTATGATTACCGTTGGAATGACTGGCGAAACCGGCGGGAAAATGAAGTCCGTTAGTAAATACCTTATAAACGTGCCTTCCGTCGATACTCCTAGAATTCAGGAAGTACATATTTTGCTGGGACATATTATTTGTCAATTGGTTGAGGAGGCAATGTTTCCAAGATAAAAATAGAAGGGGCGAATTATTTTCTATCCAAAGACAATCAAAAACGTAATCAAAAAAAATAGAATTAATTAAAACAAATAAGTGGAAGCGATTATTCTGGCAGGAGGCTTAGGAACCCGTTTACGAAAAACGGTTCCAGATGTCCCGAAGTCTATGGCTTTGATTAATGGAAAGCCTTTTTTGGAATATCAGTTAAATTATTTAAAAAGTATGGGTATAGATAAAGTTATTTTATCTATTGGTTATAAGGGAAATATAATTCAGGAATACTTTAAAAACTGTTTTAACGATATTGAAATCCGCTATGCCGTAGAAAAAAAAACCGTTAGGAACCGGAGGTGGAGTAAAAAATGCATTAGCGATGGTTAACTCCGAAGAAGTTTTAGTTTTAAATGGAGATACCATGTTCAATATTGGATTTGATGAACTGATTAAATTCCACCATGATGCAAAATCGGACTTAACTATCACTTTAAGGTATGTTACAAACGTTAACCGCTATGGATCGGTGGAAATCGATGATGATTTCAGAATAATCGATTTTGTAGAAAAAAATATAAAGGAAGGAACCGGACTTATAAATGGAGGAATTTATTTAATCAACCGGAAATTCTTTTTATCATTGCCGATGCCTACTGCGTTTTCATTAGAAAAGGATTGTTTTGAAAAAATATATCTTACCCACGACTTATACGGTTTCCCATGTGAAGGCTATTTTCTTGATATAGGAATTCCCGAAGATTACCAAAAAGCACAAGATGAATTTAAGAGATTTGAAAATTAATCGTGGAGCGACCTTGTTTCTCGACCGGGATGGCGTAATAAATAAGCGATTAGTTGGGGATTATGTTAAAAAATGGAATGACTTTGAGTTTTTGCCAGGGGTTCTGGATGCTTTTGCAACATTTTCCTCTTATTTCGATAAAATATTTATAGTTACTAATCAGCAGGGAATTGGAAAAGGTTTGATGACGGAAGCTGATTTGCAGCAAATTCATCATCAAATGATTTTTGAAATTGAAAAAGCTGGCGGAAGAATAGATGGAATATATTTTTGTCCTGATCTGAAGGATAGTCATAGCTTTATGCGCAAACCAAATATTGGAATGGCTCTAAAAGCCAAGAAGGATTTTCCTATGATAAATTTTAAAAATTCTGTAATGGTTGGAGATTCTGTTTCTGATATGCTTTTTGGTAAAAGGGTGAAAATGATCACTGTATTAATTTCTCATAATGTTTTAGTTAGTAGACAATATCCGTTACTGGTAGATTTGCGGTTTCCCGATTTAAAAGCATTTTCCGAGAGTATTGATTCCCGTTCAACAATATAAACCTTAAAATTCGAAAGCTTTGTCTCCAACTATCCTTTTAATTATTTTCATAGCCTATACCCTGATGTTATTTTTTATAACTTGGGTTACATCCAAAAAGGCTAATAATGAATCTTTTTATATCGGCAATAAATCTTCGCCTTGGTATGTCGTGGCTTATGGGATGATAGGCGCATCGCTTTCGGGTGTTACGTTTATGTCGGTACCTGGATGGGTGGGGGCAACACAGTTTACATATATAATGGTGGTTTTGGGTTTTTTTATCGGATATGCAGTAATTGCACTGGTATTAATGCCTTTATATTATCGCTTAAATCTTACATCTATTTACTCTTATCTTGACAAACGTTTTGGTTTTTGGTCGTATAAAACGGGAGCTTTTTTCTTTTTACTTTCAAGGGTAATTGGGGCATCATTTCGTATGTTTTTAGTTGTTAATGTTTTGCAAATATTTGTCTTTGATGCCTGGGGAATTCCATTTGGATTAACCGTAGGTATTTTTATAGCTCTCATTCTTCTTTATACATTTAAAGGTGGAGTCAAGACAATTATTTGGACTGATACCCTGCAAACAACCTTTATGCTGGCGGCAGTAGTTATAACTATTATACTAATATCAAAAGAATTAAACTTTTCCTTTTCTGGACTTTTTACTACTGTATTTACTAGTGATTATTCTAAGATTATCGATGTCGACTGGCATAGTAAACAGTTTTATCTTAAACAAATTCTTAGCGGAGCCTTTATTGCCATTGTTATGACGGGATTGGATCAGGAAATGATGCAAAAAAATTTGAGTTGCAGAAATCTCAAGGATGCTCAAAAGAATATGTTTTCTTTTAGTTTTGTTTTGATTTTTATCAATATGATGTTCTTGTTTTTAGGGGCTGTTTTATTTATGTATGCAAGCAAAGAAGGTTATTCGTTGCCAGTCCGGAGTGATGATTTATTTCCTACAATTTCATTAAAATATTTAAGTCCTGTCGCTGGTTTAATGTTTATGATAGGATTAATTTCAGCAGCTTATCCAAGTGCTGATGGTGCATTGACAGCACTAACTACCTCATTTAGTATTGATTTTTTAGGATTGGATAAAAAAAATAATCTTTCCGAGAAGCAAAAAACACATATCCGTTATATGGTACATATCAGTTTTGCATTAATTTTACTCGTTGTTATAGTGATATTTAGGGCAATAAATGACCGAGCTGTGATTGATAAGCTATATACAGTTGCTGGTTATACCTATGGGCCATTGCTGGGTTTGTATGCTTTTGGTCTATTTTCAAAAAAACAGTTAAAGGATCGATGGGTTCCTTTAGTTGCTGTTATATCTCCCATACTGTGCTATTTTTTGAGCGAATATTCAGTACGATTGTTTAATGGTTATAAATTTGGGTTTGAATTATTGATATTGAATGGAATGATAACTTATTTCGGATTGTTTCTGATCCGAAAAAATAATGTGGTTGCAATAAAGTAAAAAAAGAGTGTGCAAAACAATTGGGGAAGTCGGGCGAAGTTTAAATAATTTTGAGGCCATGAATAATTATCTGAGAAAAATTCTGTAAGTTTGTGTTTTAACTTTAAATATATGATAACAAAATTTAAAAAAATTGTACTTTTTATAGGTCTGATTCCAACATTGTTACTTGGGCAGGAACTTAAGTCTCAGGTTGCTGTATATCCTGTAAAACAACAGAATGCTACAAAATTGAATGGCATTTTCTATTATTTACCACGTAATGTAGTCAAAGTTGATGTAAGTGTTGCAAAAACCGTAAAAATAAAAGGTCCCTATGCTGAATTTGCAGATAAATTTTTAGGAATTAAAAATATTGTGAACGAAAATTCAACCACATACGAAATTTCTGACATCAAACTAAATTCTTTTTCCGAGCCAGATCCGAACCAAATTTATCAAATTAAAGTTTATCCGGATAAAGAAAAATCTTTGGTTTTATCTTTTAATGAAGATGGTACACTTTTAAATTGTAATCAATCACTTAAAACCAAAAAGCATCAGTTGAATCAAAAATTTGAATCCAATAATGCTGCTATTAATTTATCTGATGATTTGGTTAGTCCTAATGAATTCGAGAAAATCGATACTATTATCCGGAAAACAAATATAGATACTATAACCATTGAAGAAAAATTTTATAAACGTACGGTTAGTGAAAAACCATTGGAGATTAAAGCAAAAGAGGCTGCTGACGCCATATTAAAACTGGAAGAAAGCCGATACAATCTGCTTAATGGTTCAAATGAAGTTAATTACGAAAAGGGTAGCATTGAGTACATGGATAATCAAATGAAAAAAATGGAAGACGAATACCTTTTACTTTTTAAAGGCACGACTCAATATAAAATTATGAATTACTCGTTTACTTTTATTCCAGAAATAGCTGATGAGGGTAAAAACAATAATTTATTTAAGTTTTCCAGTCGAAAAGGAATTACCGACCTGAATGATAAAGAAGGTAATTTTGTTTCCATTGTTACTGAATCAATGAACGTTACCAAAGATATTCAAAGTGTTGAAAATAAGGATAAAAAATCCAAGACCGAATCAGCATATTTTTATTATAGATTACCTGAAAAGGTTAGATTTGATGTCAATTATTTAGGAAAATCAATCGCTTCTGATGAATTTTCGATAAGCCAATTGGGAGAAATTGGACGTTTGCCTGCTGACGGTATTTCATCAGTGGAATTTTATCCACAAACCGGAGTTCTGAAAAGAATAATTTTTAATCAGCAATAAATGGCAACGATTGGATCGATTCTCTGATTTTGAGTAATTTTTCCAATAATTTTTCCAGATAGCCTAATTTTAACATGTTTGCTCCATCCGATTTTGCAATTGCCGGATTGGGATGCGTTTCGATAAAAATTCCATCAACTCCTACGGCAATGCCGGCTCGGGCAATGGTTTCAATTAATTCAGGTTTTCCGCCGGTTATCCCACCCGACTGGTTGGGCTGTTGCAAGGAGTGGGTTATGTCGAGCACAACTGGTACATTATTTTTTTGCATTTCGGGGATATTACGGTAGTCAACAATTAAATCATTATAACCGAACATACTGCCTCTTTCGGTAACCATAATTTTTTCATTACCAGTTTCTTTTACTTTATCGATGGCATATTTCATTGACTCGGCAGAAAGGAATTGACCTTTTTTAATATTTATTACTTTTCCTGTATGTCCGGCAGCCTGAAGTAATTCTGTTTGGCGACATAAAAAGGCTGGAATTTGCAAAATATCAACATATTGAGCAGCTAATTGGGCATCAATTTCTGCATGAATATCGGTAAGTGTTGGAATATTAAGTGATTTGCCAATGCTTTCAATGATTCTCAGACCTTTTTCATCACCGATACCGGTAAAAGAATTGGATTTTGACCTGTTTGCTTTTTTATATGATGCTTTAAAAATGAAAGGGATATGGAGCTTATCTGTAATCTCTTTTATTTTTATGGCTATTTCACCAGGCATGGTTTCATTTTCAACTACACACGGTCCGGCAATAAGAAAAAAGTTTCCGGAGTCTAAATATTTAATTTTAGGGATTGGACAAATCATAGCTGGAATATTTATGCAAATTTACAATAAAAACTCAATAGCCATATTTTGTCTTCCAGAGGTTTTTTAAACGGCTGCGTATTTCGTTTTCCTTTGGATTATTAGAGGGATTGTAAAATTTGGAATTTTTTATTTTTTCAGGCAAATATTCCATATTTACAAAGTTATGTTCAAAATCATGGGCGTATTTATAATTTTTGTGATAACCTATGTCTTTCATTAATTTAGTAGGTGCATTCCTGAGATGAAGCGGAACCGGTAAGTCTCCGCTTTCTTCAACTTTAGCAAGAGCATTTTCAATGGCCATATACGATGCATTGCTTTTGGGGGAAGTGGCAAGATAAACAGCTGTTTGGGAAAGAATAATCCTGCATTCGGGGTAGCCTATTTTATTAACAGCATCAAAACAGGCATTTGCAAGTAATAATGCATTGGGATTAGCATTCCCAATATCTTCGGAAGATAGAATAACCATGCGGCGAGCTATAAATAAAGGATCTTCTCCGGCCGCAATCATTCGGGCCAGCCAATAAACCGTAGCATTGGGATCGCTGCCTCGCATAGATTTGATAAAAGCGGAAATAATATCATAGTGCATTTCACCCAATTTATCGTATAATGCAAGATTTTGCTGAATAATATTTATTGCTTTGTCATTGGTAATAATAATTTTTGAAACGTTTTCTTCTGCATTCACTATTAGTTCAATAGCATTTAGCAACTTTCGGGCATCTCCGCCGGAAATACGAATAAGCGCTTCAGTTTCCTGTATTTCAATAATAATATTTAATTGTTTTTCAAGATGCTTACGTGCGGTCTCAAGTAAAATTAACAATTCGTTTTCATCAAAAGGCTTTAGGATATATACATGACAGCGCGATAGCAAGGGGGAAATAACTTCAAAGGATGGATTTTCGGTAGTAGCGCCGATTAGTGTTACTATTCCTTTTTCAACAGCTCCTAAAAGGGAATCTTGCTGAGATTTGCTAAAACGATGGATTTCATCAATGAAGAGTATGGCGTTATTCTGATCTGTTTTTGCCTGAGCGATTACATCTCTTACTTCCTTAACTCCTGAATTAATAGCACTTAATGAAAAAAAAGGTCGCTTTAACTGGCAGGAAATAATGTATGCAAGTGTCGTTTTGCCTACGCCTGGCGGTCCCCAAAGTATCATTGAAGGTATGTTTCCACTTTCAATAGCTTTTCTAAGAATAGATTTTTCGCCTATTAAATGATTCTGTCCTACATATTCATTAAGAGTTGTTGGACGTAACTGCTCCGCCAAAGGAGGTAAATTGTGCATAGAAGGATTTTTTTTTAAAAATGATCTGACTAAATTACTAATTATAGTGTTTGAATTTAAAAAAATGTCTTAGAATATTCAAAATTAATAGGAGTAAAAAGCTATAATAAAAGATTTATTGTTTTGTCAATCAGTGAAATGGATAAAAATATAAAAAAAGTTAAAAAAAAAGATAATAATTTGTTGCAGTATTCAAAAAAGGTATAATTTTGCACTGTTTTTAAATCAATAAAACATATGAAAAAATTATCACAATTGTTAGTGATTGCAGGTTTGATATCTTTTATCGCCTGCGGACCAAGCGCCAAAGAAAAAGCTGAAAAAGCAAAACAGGATTCCATCCGTATAGCTGACTCCATTGCTAAAGAAATGAAAGCTCAGGATTCTATTCGTTTGGCTGATTCTATTGCAAAAGTAAAACAGGATTCCGCAAGAATCGCTGATTCTATTGCAAATGCAAAACCAGCAAAACCAGCTAAAAAAGCTAAAAAGTAAAACCTTTGATGGTTAACTTGGAAATTAAGGAGTGGAAACACTCCTTTTTTTTTTAATTTTTTTAAAGTTCTTTCTTTTTATTACTTTTGATTTTTATTTTTGGAGATAATCCAATTAAACAAAACTTACCAAACGATGGGTTATATTAATTTAGATAAACTTCAGCTAATAAATTTAGAGTATTCGCTCGATAAGGAACTTATACGGGCTAGTCGTACAGGCTCGTATGCTACTTCAACGATTATAAATTGCAATACGCGGAAATATCATGGCATGCTTATCGTACCGCAGCCGGCAATTGATAACGAAAATCATGTACTTTTATCTGCGTTAGACGAAACAATTATTCAACGCGAAGCTGAATTTAACTTAGGAATACATAAATACCCAGGAGATAATTATTATCCCAAAGGCCATAAATATATCCGGGATTTTACGACCGAACCCATCCCTAAGCAAACCTATCGCGTTGGTGGCGTGGTTCTTGATAAAGAAATGCTATTTACCCGGAATTATGATCGAATGATTATAAAATATACACTCGTAGATGCTCATTCTCCAACTATACTACGCTTTAAACCATATTTAGCATTCAGAAATATACACCATCTCAGTAAAGCAAATATTTTTGCAGACAATAAATATGAAAATGTACCTAATGGTATAAAAATCAGGATGTATCAGGGATATACCCATCTTTTTATGCAGTTTTCCAAAAAAGCGGAATACACACATGTTCCCGATTGGTATTATAATATAGAGTATATCCGGGAAGCAGAACGAGGCTATGAATGTCATGAAGACTTGTATGTGCCTGGTTTTTTTGAACTGGAAATAAAAAAAGGAGAAAGCATCTTTTTCTTTGCCGGAATTGAGGAAATAAAGCCAAATACCTTAAAACGAATATTTGATAACGAAATTGATACACGTATTCCCAGAAACAGTTTTGAAAATTGTTTGTTGAATTCTGCACAACAATTTATCATCCATCATGGTAAAAAGGCTGAGATTGTTGCCGGTTATCCATGGTTTGGTTGTTGGGGACGTGATACATTTATTTCTTTGCCAGGATTAACCTTAGTGCAAAAAGATTACAAAACATGTAAGGAAGTTATTGATAACATGATCTCTGAAATGAAAGGTTCGCTATTTCCCAATATTGGAAGTGGGGATCAATCAGCATATAATTCGGTAGATGCACCTTTATGGTTTTTCTGGGCTTTGCAAAAATATTCTGAACATACAGATTCCAAAGCAGTCATCTGGAAAGAGTATGGAAAAATCATGAAAACAATATTAAATGGCTACCGTAATGGAAGTCAGTTTAATATTAAAATGCAGGATAACGGGCTAATTTGGGCTGGAGAAAACGGAAGGGCTCTTACATGGATGGATGCTATAGTTTATGGAAAACCGGTAACGCCACGAATTGGAATGCCTGTAGAAATTAATGCGTTATGGTATAATGCCATCATGTATAGCCTGGAAGTTGCCGCTTTAGCAAAAGACGTTAAGTTTATTAATGAATGGAAATCCATAGCGGAAATAATTCCTGCTTCAGTTTACGGAAACTTTTTGGGATGAAGAAAAGGGCTATTTAGCCGATTGTGTAAATGGAAAAGATAAGGATTGGAGTGTAAGACCTAATCAGATTTTTGTTGCTTCATTGCCATATAGCCCTGTAGATGAAGAGATTTGTAAGAATGTGGTAAGTATGGTAAAAAAAGAGTTATTAACACCAAGGGGATTACGAACATTATCACCAAAACATCCGGATTATAAAGGCGTTTATTATGGCGACCAACCTACCCGCGATAAAGCTTATCATCAGGGAACTGTATGGCCCTGGCTATTGGGACATTTTGTGGAAGGCTATCTTAAAATTCATGGCAAAGGAGGTCCTGAATTTTATTAAAAATATTTATAAAGATTTTGAAAAAGTAATGGTTGAACACGGCATTGGAACAATTTCCGAAGTGTACGACGGAGATCCTCCGCATAAAGCCGGAGGTGCTATTTCGCAGGCATGGAGTGTTGCAGAATTACTTAGAATTAACTGGTTAATTAAAAAATACGAACAATCTTAAAAAAAAAGAGTATGAAAGTACTGATGTTCGGCTGGGAATTTCCTCCTCACATTACCGGTGGATTAGGCACAGCATGTTATGGCTTAACCAAAGGACTTTTAAAAAAAAATGTTGAAATTATCTTTGTTGTTCCCAAAGCCTATGGAGACGAAGATAGCCAAGCTGCCCGGTTAATTAATGCAAGTGATTTTACCATTAATTTTAACGATAATACTTTTCAGGAATATTGGAAAAGAATAACTTATCTTGAAATTGGTTCTAATTTAATACCATATGTTGGTCCCGAAGAATTTTCCCTGCCTGACAAGCCAGGCAGAATTGGAAGCCACAACCTGGAAAAAAAATATTGTTGCTGAAAAATTTGAATTTTCGGGTCGGTATGGAAAAAATCTATTCGATGAAGTATCACGTTATGCTTTAGTAGGATCTGCCATTGCTGCTTCCAATACTTTTGATGTAATTCATGCCCACGATTGGTTAACTTATCCTGCTGGTATTGCCTCCAAAAGTGTTTCGGGTAAACCGTTAATCGTTCATATTCACGCTACCGAATTCGATCGATCAGGCGAAAATATTAATCCCGATGTATATGAAATTGAACGTAAAGGAATGGAAGTCGCCGATAGAGTAATTACGGTAAGTAATCTGACGAGAAATATTGTTATTGAAAAATATGGCATCAATCCCGATAAGGTTTTTACGGTTCATAATGCGGTGGAAAAAGCGGCAGATAAACCAGAAATAATTGAAAATAAACGATATATTCAGGAAAAAATCGTTACCTTTTTAGGTCCGTATTACATTTCAAAAAGGACCCGATTATTTTGTGGAAGCTGCAAATAAAGTTCTGATGAAAGATAAAAACGTACGTTTTGTTATGGCTGGAAAAGGCGATATGCTTAATAAAATGATACGAAGAGTTGCTCAATTGCGGATTTCTCAGAAATTTCATTTTACCGGTTTTTTAGAAGGGGACGATGTTGATCGGATGTTTGCGCTAAGCGATGTTTATGTAATGCCTTCCGTATCGGAACCTTTTGGGATTTCTCCTCTGGAAGCGATGCGATCCAATGTTCCTGTGGTGATTTCAAAACAAAGCGGTGTATCAGAGGTTTTAAATCATGCCTTGAAGGTTGATTTTTGGGATGTTGATGCTTTAGCCGACTCTATTTATGGATTAATACATTATCCTGCACTTAAAAAAACATTTCTTAAATGGGGTAAAGAAGAAATTAACAACCTGAAATGGGAAAATGCAGCGGAAAAGGTATTGGAAATATATCAGAATGCAACAAGTTAATTTTAAAAATACATTTAAAATCAGAAGCTTATGAGGATCAATTTGCTTTTATTTTCAGGTTCATCAGCCGTTTAGATTACGGACATATCGCTTTTTTTGATATTGGTGCCGATCATAATTATTATGATGAGTATCAAAACCGCCATATCATTCCGCTAGGGTTGCCAAAAAATGTTATTTACCAGCAAATCAGGTTTTGCTTGATTTGATTAAAGAGTATGGCACAGCATTCAAAGTGAGTTTTTCTATTTCGGGTGTTGCACTTGAACAGTTTAAAATGTATATTCCTGAAGTAATCGACAGTTTCAAACAACTTGCCGATACCGGTTGTGTGGAATTTCTTGCCGAAACGTATTCTCATTCATTATCAGCCTTAAAAAGCAAGGAATGAATTTAATCGTCAGGTACAAAAGCAAAAACAAATGATCTCCGATTTTTTTGGACAGCATCCAACCACTTTTCGCAATACCGAGCTCATTTATTCTGACCGGATTGGAGAAATGGTTGCTGAAATGGGATTTAAAACCATGCTTACCGAAGGTGCCAAGCATGTTTTAGGTTGGAAAAGCCCCAACTATATGTATTGTAATAATATAAATCCCAAATTAAAACTTTTATTAAAAAATTTTCAGCTTAGCGATGATATTGCTTTCCGGTTTTCGCAACAGAGCTGGCCGGAATGGCCTTTGACTACCGAAAAATTTGTTGGCTGGCTTAACCAGATTGAGCCTAATCAGGAAACGGTGAATTTATTTATGGATTATGAAACTTTTGGCGAGCATCAATGGGCTGAAACGGGTATCTTCGATTTTATGAAAGCATTGCCAGGTCAAGTCTTTGCAAATTCGAATTTTACTTTTAACACTCCATCTGAGTTGGCCGAAAATCTTCAACCTGTTTCGGCAATTAATGTTCCTTATCCCTGCTCATGGGCAGATGAAGAAAGAGACTTAACGGCATGGCTTGGAAATGATTTACAGGATGAAGCATTCGATGCCCTTTATGCTATTGAGGAAAAGTTAAAAGACTGCACGGATGAAAATCTGCTCCGCGACTGGCTGTACCTGCAGACCAGCGACCACTTTTATTATATGTGTACCAAATGGTTTTCCGACGGCGATGTTCATAAATATTTCAATCCTTATGGAACACCTTACGAAGCATTTATAAACTATATGAATGTTTTATCTGATTTTTTGATAAGAGTTGAAAATTGCTGCAAATCGCCACAAACACCTTTGAAAAACGAAATTGCTGAACAAAAACCAACGATTAAAAAAACAGTTGTTAAGAAAACGGTAACGAAAAAAAATACACCAAAAAAAGAACCTGCATCCAAAAAGAAAGCGGCTCCGGTAACGAAAAGCAGAGAAAAATAAAATATTTTCTTTTTATTTTTTGCCTTTTAATATTTCGGACTGGGTTTTAACCCAGGCAAAAATTTTATTAGCTCTTGATAAATAGGCGTTGTATTTCCCCGACGGAATTGTAAATACTTTATTCAAATCATCTCTGGTAATATTGAGTGCGGATAATACTTGTTCAGTGTTTAATGGTTCGGTGTTGCTATGATCCTTTTCATGTATTTCAAGCGCTTTTTCTCTTGTGATTTCTCCCAACCGGATCATATTACTTAACTGACTTATTCTGCGTGAGTGTCCGAAACGTTTTTCACGCACATAGTTTGTAAAAGGTTCGGCCCAGCAATCAAGATGTTTTGAAAAATCAGAATCCGACTTATCGGTCCAACCCATTTCACTGTTTGATTATTTCGCCAATTTCAATGTCTGTAGGAACTTCCAAAAAATATAAAGGATTGATTTTTTTACCAAACTTTCCTGTCAGGGTGTGAAGATAGGTGTTGATGTAATTCATTTTAGGATAAATCAGAAACTGATCAAATTCTTTTTTAGAAATATTTCCTGATTCTGAAGTGATCACTCGTAGACGATGGCTATCATAAATGTTTTCGGAAGTAAACGAATTATCCTCCAATGGCGAATGTCCAAGAAGTATCAACGGGATATGCCAATCGGCAGATATTTTTTGAGTACTGTTCATGATTCCTATTCCGCAAACCCCGCATATTTCACCCGAATTAAGGAAGGCTTCGTGATAGATATTTCGTAATATACGCTCATTGGGTTTATAAAAAATATGATCAACACCCGTTTTTCTGATAGCTGATTCTATATTGTTGATTGCTATTTTGCTGAAAAATCCATTATCATAAGTGTATGCCAGAACATTAAGCTTGTAAACTTTTGTGGCCAAATACAGAATGTAAGTACTATCTTTTCCACCACTAAGCGGTACCAGGGCATCGTAAGTCCTTTTTTTCCGTTTTGCGTTATCAAAATATTTAATTAGCCGATCTTCACCAAAGGGAATATGTTTATGAAAAGTTTTGCAGAAATTACATTCATTATGCGAATCAAATTCAATTCCCGTAAAGTCTTCGGGTAAAATACATTTTGAACATATTTTTATCATTATTTCGCTCTTTTACTTATCAAATGGATGGGTTTATTGTTTTTGAAAATCCAATAGCAAATTAACAAATAAATATTCGTATAAAAATCCCTTTTTAAATTACTTTTGCAAAAATATCCAATCGAAATAAAACAGATGATTGCTTTTTTACATCCAGAATGGGCATACATATGAGTGGACAAAAAATCAAAATTCTGTTTATTTCAAGCTGGTATCCCAATAGGGTACAACCTACTCACGGTACTTTCGTACAAATGCATGCCGAAGCGGCTTCTTTGTATGCTGATGTTTCTGTTCTGCATGTTTGCTTCGATACGTTAACGAATAATGACAAATTTGAAACGGTTCAGGAAATAAGGAATGGGATAAATACCATTATTATTTACGTTAATTCAGCACCAACAGTTCTGCAAAAGTATGCCCGTTATTTTTCGGCATATCGTAAAGGCTTAAAAATGGTGTGTGTAAAGTACGGAAAACCTGATATTATTCATGCCAATGTGCTATTGCCTGTTGGATTGTTATTTCTTTTGTTAAAACAGTTTAGAAAAATTCCGTTTGTATTTACCGAACATTGGACGGGATATTTGCCAGGCGATAGTGTCAAGATTGGGAAAAAGGATTTGTTTTTATCCAGGTTAATTGCCAGAAGAGCAGCTATGATAATGCCGGTATCCAACGATCTGAAAAATGCCATGATAAACCTGAAATTATATGGCAATTATCGGGTGATTCCTAATGTTGTTAACGAAGATTTTTTCAAACCGCTTATCAAGGAAAGTATTCATGACAAGGTGAAATTTCTTCATGTTTCTTCATTATATGATTTTCAAAAAAACATTAGCGGTATTATCAGAACAGTTCATCAATTATCGTTGGTCAGAAATGATTTTGTTTTAAACATTATTACCGACGGCGAAGCCAGTCCGTTTATTGAAATGACAAAAGAACTTGAGGTAACGGACTTCTTCAGTTTTGAATACATGAAGACGTCTTCCGAGATAGCCAATACCATGAAACAATCGGATTGTCTGGTAATGTTCAGCAATTTTGAAACGTTTTCGGTGGTCATTGCCGAAGCTTTGGCTTGTGGTTTGCCGGTTATTGCAACAGATGCCGGCGGTCTTGCCAGTGATATTACCAATGAACAGGGTATTATTATCCGACCTGGCGACGAAGCTGCATTGTTCAACGCCATGAACGATATGATTGAGCATCATAAAGACTATGATAAAGAAAAGATAAAAACATTTGCCCACCGGTTCAGGTACACAAAGGTGGGTGAACAATTTTTAGAAGTATACAAACAGGTTTTAAACCAATCGGAGAAATAGAATAATAGACCGGAACTCAAAAAAAAATTTTATGAACAAAATATACAAAACATTAAAAGCCGTCGGGCTTATCATTTCGAAACCGTATTTACTTAATAATGTTCTGAATGATGAAGAAGTAAAAGAAAAATACGTTGTTTCTAAGTATGGATTTAAAGATGGCTTGCCTACGGTTGATTTGTTGGATTTGTTTCCCAATTTTGAGGATACCATCAGCCCATACAGTTATCTGGACGGATCTTCTTTGCCCACGGATATGTCGCTTTTACGTGGCTTGGCAAAAAAGATAAAATGTCAAGATTATATGGAAATAGGAACCTGGCGAGGCGAAAGTGTTGCTGTGGTTTCGGAGCTTGTGCCTCGTTGTATTGCCATTAATTTACCCGATGAGGATTTACGGAAATTGAATTGCAGCGAAGATTACATCGCAATGCACCGTTTTTTTTCTAAAGATAAAGTTAATATCAAACATCTTCAGGCAAACTCTCTTACTTTTGATTTTTCAACGTTAAATCAAAAGTTTGATTTGATTTTTATTGATGGTGATCATCATTCGGAAAGCATTGCTTCGGATACTGCCAATGCTTTTAAATTGTTGAAGGACGAAAACTCGGTAATTGTATGGCACGACTATGGCATAGGTACCGAAACCGTGCGTTGGAATGTGCTTGCCGGCATTCTTGAGGGATGTCCTGCCGATAAAAGGAACAAACTCTACCATGCTTCAAACACTATTTGTGCTTTTTTTACTAATCGGGAAATACCGTCTTCCATTGTTAAACCTAATCAGGCTCCTAATAAATACTTTTCAGTAAATCTGAAGGCTCATAAAATGGGTTAAGTTTGATTTGAAATCAAAAAAATTAACCCGATTCAGGTTATTATTATTTTGATTTTTTAGGCTTACGATGATGCCGTCAGCATCTGCAGGACCTGACGGGTTATATTTTACGCTCAGCATCTCCCATCGGAGCAGGCATTTTCGCCTATCTCCAGTTCCAAAGTAATATGCTGAATCTTGTTTTCAGCAGAATGTTTCCGGATGTTTTCACGGATGTGGTTAGCGGCGGCATTATCCGCGGCATTCACTTTTACATGAGGCCGTCAGGGCATTGATGTTGCTGCTTAATGCCCAGATATGGATATGATGCACTTCCATTACTCCTTCCTGGCTCAGCATTATCTTTTTTATAGTATCATAATCAATGTCCTTTAGGAACGGCATCGATGGATAAGCGCAGGCTTTCCCTGAGCAGTCCCCAGGTAGAAATGACGATGGAAATGGCAATTACTACACTTATCACCGGGTCGAACCACATCCAGCCGGTAAAATACATGATAAGTCCCGGAAACTACCACTCCCACGGAAACCAAGGCATCCAGCAGCAAATGAAGAAAAGCGCCACGGGCATTAATATCCCTGTTTTGTTTATCATAAAATAAATAAGCGGAGATGGCATTGATCGCAAATCCTATCCCCTGCAATCAGCATGATGGTGATGCCTTTCACTTCCATCGGTTGCCTGAAACGAATAATCGCTTCACGCAAAATACCTCCGACGATCACCATAAGGATAATGGCATTGATAAGTGAAACGAGGATGGTGGCTTTTTTATAACCATAGGTGTATTTTTCGGTAGCCTGCTTTTTGTGCTAATTTAAAACCGATGAGCGAAAGAAGCAGGCTGCCTACATCGCTCAGGTTGTGGCTGGCATCGGAGATAAGGGCAAGGGAATTGTTTGCAAAACCGGCAATAAACTCAATGGCAGTGAACGACGCATTAAGCACAATGCCTGTGATAAAAGCCCGGTTTAAATTATCTGGACCTATGGAGTGATTATTATGATGATGATCTGTTTCCATTTCTTTTTGTTAAGGCAAAAATCACTGTTGCCCGATAAAAGTATCTGGACTAAAGTCCTTCAAGTAGTTACGACCCGTAACTCCAGGCTTAAGCCTGGAGTTAGTAAAATACAGTAAACATTGGGCTTTAGCCCTTCAAAGAAATTTTTTATCGGACAATACTGGGCAAAAATACAAAAAGTAAGTTTCTAAAATAGTTTGTTTTTACTGATTTCTTTTTGCTCAGAATGGTTCATTCCTAATCATTAGAAACATCTTCCGGCATAAGAAGAAGCTGTCAACATTCTAAGGAGAGGGAACCTCTCATCCTACGGATGATGTATGCCGGCCAGATAACAGCAGGAGAAATCCGGCAATATCCATCGGGATATCTTTATCTGTGAAAAAAAGGATTGAAATAAAAAATAAACCTTCAGGGTTTTTAAAACGCTGAAGGTTTGCCGGAGTGATAAAAAACGAAAATAATAATCCGAACTTAGGTATTGAAAATACGCATTAAGCCATTTTGATCAGTATTTCCTTGATGGTATCGGAAATATTTTCGGCTTTATTCACACATTTTTCGAGGGTTTCCAGAATGTCTTTCTTTTTAATGAGTTCGATAGCATCTTTTTCTTCTTCAAACAAAGCCCTGATACCGGAATGATAATAGTCGTCGGCTTTTTTCTCGAGTTTGTTTAAATTACGGCATGCTTCGAGTAATGATTTCTTTTTTACTACCGGGATGGCTGAGTCCCGTTTACTGATATTTCTACTTCAAGTGCCTGCCTGATGAAGCACTTCCGCAATATCTCCGAATATAAGCGATACTTCTTTAGGCTTATATAGATTAATACGACGGCTCACGCCTTTGATCGAGTCAACTACATCATCGATATTTGTTGCCAGTTCATGAATATCTTCACGGTCGAATGGGGTAATAAACGACCGGTTAAGTTGGTCGTATATCTGTTGGGTTATTTCATCACCGTGGTGTTCTATATCTTTAATTCTTTTAATATACTTTGACCGCTTTTCTTCGTCTTCGGCGTTAGCAATTTTTTAATGCAATACAAGCAGCAATCAAATTCTGAGCATCATTTTCAAAAAGGGGGAAAAAGGAATCGTCTTTAGGAACAAAAAACTTTAAAAATTTATCGAAGTTCATGGTAATAGTATTTAAATTATAAAAAACGCCTGAAAATTATGATTTATGATAGCCAATGGATTAAAAGATAAGTTAAAGCGCCTATCAAAGCCGAAACGGGAATTGTAAGTATCCATGCCCAGAAAATCTTGGTTGTAACTCCCCATTTTACAGCCGATACTCCTTTACGGGCTCCTGCACCCATAATAGCGCCGGTTACGGTATGTGTTGTGCTTACCGGAATACCAAAATGGGTGGCACCAAATAAGGTGAGGGCTCCGGCTGTTTCGGCACAAAACCCTTCAAAAGGTTTCAGTTTGGTAATTTTCTGTCCCATGGTTTTAACAATTCTCCACCCTCCGAATAACGGTACCTAAGGCGATAGCTGTTTGGCAGGATAATACTATCCATAATGCAATGGGTTCGCTTTTAGTGGTATGACCAGTAACAATCAATGCAATCCAGATGATTCCCATGGATTTTTGAGCGTCGTTGCCTCCATGTCCAAGACTGAGCGCAGGCCTGATGAAAACAATTGAAAAGTTCGAAAATGTTTATCTATTTTGGAAGGCGTCGAATTTTTGGATAATTGAATGACAATAGCCGAAATAATAAACGACATAACCATTCCTAACACTGGCGCAATAACAATGAAAGCAACAATTTTAGCGACACCGGATACGATAACAGAACCCACACCGGAACTTACAATGGCTGCGCCGACTAAACCGCCAACCAATGTATGAGAAGAACTTGAGGGAAGTCCCCACCACCATGTGAATATATTCCATAAGATGGCTGCAACCAATGCTGAAGCTATGACGGTAAGGTTGATAATATCCGGATCAATGACTCCCTTTCCCATGGTTGTTGCTACTTTTAAGGGAAAAATCAAAAATGCAATAAAGTTACAAGAGGCAGCCATAGCTCACGGCTGCAAAAGGGGAGAGTACTTTGGTGGATACTACTGTTGCTATGGAATTGGCTGAATCGTGAAAACCGTTGATAAAATCAAAAATCAGAACAAAGGCAACGACAACATATAAAAACTCCATGGGATAAATTTTATAAAATTTAGCTACATACTAATCACTCAACACGTCAATAACAAAAAAAATGAATTGTTTTTGTTGTGGTATTTTAATGGATTGCAAAAATAGTTTATTTTTTCACAAAGGAATAAGTTGTCTGTTTTTTATACACGTCTTTTTGGCAGAGTTCATAAATTATTGATTTTTGTTTATTTTGGTTAATCATTGTTGTTTGCTAATTTTGAGTTTTAGGGTTAGAATTCAGGGCTTAGAGAATGCTCCAGTCAATTTCTTCTTTTCCATTTCACGTAAAAGCTGGTTGGTTTTGGAAAAATGTTTGCATCCAAAAAAGCCGCGTTGTACCGAAAGTGGGGAGGGATGCACTGTTTTTAAAATATAATGTTTGCTGGTATCAATAATTTTTTGTTTTTCCTGTGCATAATTTCCCCAAAGCAGGAAGATAATTCCTTTTTTTTGATCCGATAAAGCCTTGATGGCAGCGTTGGTAAACGTTTCCCAGCCTTTTCCCTGATGCGATGCCGCCTGGTTAGCTCTTACCGTAAGTATAGCATTGAGCAAAAACACTCCCTGTTTTGCCCATTTTTCAAGATTTCCACTTTGGGGTATGGGTATACCCAGATCGCTGTTGATTTCTTTAAAAATATTGATCAGCGAAGGAGGTTTAGGCACTCCATCGGGTACCGAAAAAGCATAATCCGTGTGCCTGACCTGGTCCGTGGTAAGGGATCCTGGCCTAAAAGGAACTACTTTTACCTTGTCAAAAGGAGTGAAATTAAAAGCAGAAAATATCTGCGAACCCGGAGGATAAACTTTATTATGTTGTTTTTCGCTGATCAGGAATGTTTTGAGTTGACTAAAATACAGTGAATGGAATTCGTTTTCGAGTGCTTTTTTCCAACCTTCTTCAATTTGGGGTTCAACAGGGTTCATCACTTAATTTTTATATTTTCAATGCAAAAAATAATAAATTTGCAGGGCTAATGTTATTTAATATATACCTAAACAATTTTCTGTAAAAATATGAAAAAATTATTTTTAATTCTTGCCATAGTTGTTTTTTTTGGACTTATTATTACTTCGTGCAAAACACGTGAAAAATGTCCTGCATATCAGGAATATTCCAAATATCAGATCGAAAAAAATCATTAATTTTCGGTTTGATTTTTGATTAAACCATATCTATGAAAATACGGATTTTTCTTATTGGACTCGTGTGGTTTTGTATAGAAACAGGTGCATTTGCACAGTTGCCCGTTTCATACGATAGTCTGAGTGATAATGTATTATACCGTAAAGAATGGTGTGGAGGACTTATTTTCCATTCGGGAGGCTGGGGTGTTGAGTTTCGGTGGGGAGGGAATAAAACGGCCTTCGACAAGCGTCTTTTTGAAGTAGATATCATCGGGATGAAATCGAACAAAGAAGTAAAAACCATATCCTATTATTCCAACGACCGTACTTATTTTTACGGTAAATTAAATAGCTTATACATCGTCCGTGGCGGATTTAGTGTACATCATCTGCTTAACCGGAAACCATACTGGGGTGGGGTTGAGCTTCGGTATTTTTATAGCGGAGGCGTTTCGTTGGGTATTTCCAAACCCATTTATCTGTATATTGTTGATAGTATATATGATTATGGTAATGGTGATTATCAGATTTTTACATCAACCAAGCGCTACGATCCTACAAAACATGATCTCAATAACATTTATGGCAGGGCATCATTTTTGAGAGGCTTTGATAAAGCAAAATTTTCCCCTGGTCTTTATTTAAAAGGTGGGCTGAATTTTGATTTTGGAAACTACTATCGTACCATCAAATGTCTTGAGGTGGGAGCTGCTCTGGATATTTATCCCCAGGCAATAAAAATAATGGCATTTAACCGTCCTAAGAATTTCTTTCCTTCCGTTTATATAAATTTAAACTTTGGTCATCGGTATAATTAATATTTATTTAAAAAGCTGAAATTATGAAAAATCATTCTTCTCATGGATTCTTCTGGGGAATTGTTCTTATTGCATTTGGTGTATTTTTTTTAATAGAAACCATGTTCGATATTCATATCGATTTTTTCCCTATTTTAATGGCTTTTATTTTTATTATATTAGGTATTAAAGTAATAATTGGTAGAAATAAATCCTGTTGTTCTTCAACTTCAAGTAGTGCCAATGTTTTTGCAGAAGGCGACATGAATTATACTTTTGATAAAAATGAGTATAATGTTGTTTTTGGACGTGGTTCGCTCGATCTTTCCATGGTTCAGCCAACTGAAAACCGGCATATAGAACTATCGTGTGTTTTTGGAAGGCTGGATGTGTGGATCAGTCGTAATTCCAATATAATTATTCACTCCAATGCAGCTTTTGGAAGTTTTACTACCCCTTCCGGCTCGTCGCATTCGTTTGGCGATTCCGATTTCAGAACCGACACCTTTGATGCGGCCAAGCCTGTACTGACAATCAATGGCAACGTTGTATTTGGAAACATACAGATAATGTATAAATAAAGTCAGGCATAGAATATACCTGTTAGAAATTATAATGAACTGCAAATTACCATTATATTGTGATAGTCTTTTTTCGTATTCCCGTTTTAAGACAAGAGAAATAAAGATAGGTGATGTGCCTTTGGGAGCAAATAATCCCATACGCATCCAATCCATGACGAATACTGATACCATGAATACCATTGCTACGGTGGAACAATCGTTGCGTATGGTAAATGCTGGTAGTGAATATGTCAGGATAACAGCTCAAGGTGTAAAAGAAGCCGAGAACCTTGCCGTGATAAAAAAAGAACTGAGAAAACGGGGATGTAAAGTGCCACTGATAGCTGATATTCATTTTAATCCTAAAGCCGCCGAAGTAGCTGCCCGTTTGGTTGAAAAGATACGAATCAATCCCGGAAATTATGCAGATAAGAAGTCGTTTCAGAAAGTTGATTTTACAGAAACGGAATATAATGAAGAAATGGAGCGCATTCGTGAACGGATGTTCCCGTTGATTAAAATTTGTAAAGAATATGGTACCGTAATTCGAATAGGAACCAATCACGGCTCATTGTCCGATCGTATTTTAAGCCGGTTTGGCGATACGTCTTTGGGCATGGTTGAATCGGCACTGGAATATATTCGTATTTGCGAAGATTTTGATTTTCATAATATTGTTTTGTCAATGAAATCGAGTAATGTGAGGGTAATGGTTCAGGCAAACCGACTGCTGGTAAGCCGGATGAAAGCGGAAGCAATGAATTATCCTTTACATTTGGGTGTTACCGAGGCTGGTGATGGTGAGGACGGGCGCATAAAATCAGCAGCAGGGATTGGTACTTTGCTCGAAGATGGAATAGGGGATACCCTTCGTGTTTCGTTGACCGAAGAGCCCGAAAATGAACTTAGTATTGCAAGTATCCTTGCACGTCGTTATCAAAACAAAGTGGATACGTCGTCTGGCAATTTTGATGAAAAGATTCCCGTTGATCCATATGATTATCAAAAGCGAAAAACAGTAGCCATAGGTGGTATCGGAGGTTATAATCCGGTGGCTGTAATTATGGATGCCAGCGAAATCCCATCGGGAGCCTTGGTGCCCGATAACACAGATTTATCCGGATTTCGCCAATCGTTTTTTGAATTAATGAATCATAATGATTTAACTCCGGTGATCATTCATCGCAAATACTCCGATTGTACTCCTGACAAATTTATGATTATAGCTGCCGCTGAAATTTCCCCTTTGCTTATCGACGGTTTAGGTGATGGTATTTGGCTTGAAGCAGAAGGCATATTACCGGAAATTATTGAACGAGCGGCATATAATATACTTCAGGCAACCCGCTCACGCATTACTAAAACAGAATATATTGCCTGTCCTTCGTGCGGAAGAACATTGTATGATATTCAGGAGACTTTGAAAAATATCAGGGAACGTACGTCTCATCTTAAAAACCTGAAGATTGCCGTGATGGGGTGTATTGTTAACGGTCCGGGCGAAATGGCTGATGCTGATTATGGCTATGTTGGTGCCAGTAAAGGGAAAATTACCCTTTATAAAAAGAAAGAAATCATCAAAAAAAATATTCCCCAATCAGAGGCTGTGGAAGCGTTGATTGCATTGATAAAAGAAAGCGGCGACTGGGAAGAAAAGTAGACAAAAAGCAGAAAGCAGTAGGCAGTAGGCAGAAAGCCAACTGCCAATAACTAATAGCCAGTTTTATTTCAATTTTTCAAATAATTCGGGTAAGCGACGCATTAATGCTATTTCCCGCCATTTTTTACGGGCTTCTTCGGCAGGAATACCAAAATATGTTTTTCCGCCTTCGAGGGACTTGTCAACACCGGATGTGGCTAGTAAAATAGCTCCTTTTCCGATAACAATATCTTTATTTATCACCACTTTAGCCCAAAGGATTACATCATCTTCAATTTTAGTAACTCCGGCAATGGCACAATGGGCGCCAATTAAACAGTTTTTACCAATAACTGTATCGTGGCCTACCTGAACATGATTGTCGAACTTAGTTCCCCAACCGATAAGGGTATCTCCAGAAACTCCTTTATCGATAGAACACAAAGCTCCGATTTCCACATTATCTTCCAGGATAACTCTTCCGCAGGATTCAAATTTGGTATAACCTGTGGGGCGATGCTGGAAGTAATAAGCGTCGGCACCTATAACTGAATTGGAATGAATGATAACATTATCGCCAATAATGCAATGGTCGTAAATACTAACATTAGCATGTATCAGACAGTTTTTGCCAATCTTAACGTGGTTGCCGATGAAAGCTCCCGGCTGAATTATTGTTCCTTCGCCAATTTCGGCTTTGGGGCTTACCGGAACTTCGCATTTTTCAAAAGGACGGAAACGCTTTACCAATGAAACATAATCATTGAATGGCTGATCTGAAAAAATTAATGACTTTCCTTCAGGACACTCAACTTTGGTATTGATAATAATAGTTGTTGCCTTGGAAAATAAAGCTTTATGATAATATTTGGGATGGTCTACAAAGGTAAGATCACCGGGTTCAACGATATGAATCTCATTAAGACCACTTACTACCTGGTCAGGATTACCAATAAACTGAGCTTTTAATAATTGTGCAATTTCCTTTACGCTCAGCGAAGGATTTAATTTCATAGCCTGAATTTATAAATGTACATTCCGGCAAACCGGAAAAGTTAATTATTTTACTCTTTCCGAGTATGATAGAGTGCGTGTATCCACTCTGATTTTTTCACCCTGGTTAATAAAAATAGGAACATTAACGATGGCACCGGTTTCAACGGTAGCTGGTTTTAATGTGTTGGTAGCAGTATCACCTTTTAAACCTGGTTCTGTGTATATTACTTCTAAATCAACAAAAGGTGGTAATTCGCAGGTTAATGCGGTTTCGGTATCGGCATGAAATACAATTTCTACGTTTTGTCCTTCTTTGAGCAAACCTGGAGCATTAATCAGGTCTTCTTCAATGAAGGTTTGTTCAAACGATTCAGAATTCATAAAATAATAACTGTGGTCTTCTTTATAAAGATATTGATAAGGACGACGTTCGACCCTTGCCACATTAATTTTTACTCCGGCAGTAAATGTATTGGGAATTACTTTTCCGGTTTTTAGGTTTTTTAATTTGGTACGTACAAAAGCAGGTCCTTTACCTGGTTTGACATGTTGAAATTCAACGATAACATACAAATCACCGTTAAATTCCATACATAAGCCGTTTCTGAAATCAGCAGTTGTTGCCATAAAATAGTTTGGTTTAAATCGTTTGCAAAAGTAGTAAATAATTGTAAAAACACAAGTTAAAAGAAAGTGATTTTTGACGGTTAATCATTAAAATTGAAGTGCAAATTTTGTATGCAACAGTGGCAAAGGAAAAATGGTATTTCAAATTTTCAGGGTTCTATCCAAAGCACTGAATTGCCGCCATTAAATTCATTTATTTCCCAAAGTTCGTTTCCGGGATCAATTATCCAGTTACCATCGACAATAAATTTATACGTGTATTTTCCGGGTTTGAGATACATATTGAAAACCCATTTGTCGTTTAGTTTAACCATGTGATAGCCATTCTCATTCCAGCCATTGAAACTGCCAGCAAGGATAACTTTTGATGCTTTTAAATGACCTTTGAGTTCAAAGGTGTGATTTGGTTTTACGCAAAGAATCGAATTTTGATAATCTTCCGATCCGGTAGTGAAAAGATTGGAAGAATCAATCATCCATTTGCCATCCACAATAAATTTATATTCATAGTTTCCGGCAGCCAGAACATAGGGCAATTCCCAACCTCCGGGGGCTTTATTCATTAAAAGTTCCCATCGGTTCCATGAATTGAAATTTCCGGCAAGGAAAACAGCACCGGCATTCGTATGGCCTTTCAATTGAAAAACTAAGGTGTCGCCTATGCTAAAATATGAATTTTGATTTCCATAACCATCTTTGCGCATAATTTTGTTTGCAGGATCATTGATCCAAACATTATCAACGATAAATTTGTAAGTATACGTTCCTTCTTTTAAAAAGACGGGTAATTGCCATCCCGAAGATGTCTTTTCCATTTTCAATTCCTTCGTGTTCCAGTTGTTGAAGTTACCCGCAACAATAACTTTTTTAGCATTGGCATAGCCCGAAAGTTTAAAAAGATGATTTTCACAATATAAAACAGAATTATAAATACGACTGTTGCCGTATTTTTCTTTGGTTTTATTAAATGGATCGGTAAACCAATTTCCATCAATAATATATTTATAAAGATATTTACCTGGTTCCAACGGCAGGCTTATGATCCATCCCGAATCGCAGGTTTGCATCGGATTTTGCATTGTGCTCCAGTTATTGAAAGTTCCCGACAGGTAAACCCGTTTGGAATTTGAATGATTGGGGAGATAAAAAATGGCTTTACCGTTTGAATACTGAATTATATTTTTTTGTGTAAAGTGGTTTACCCCATAGGGAATTGTGGGCTCGATGCTGATCTTGTTGTTTTTCCCTAACATCGGATCATCTAACATAAAGAGTTCGCTTTTATTTACATGATTTACCGCAGCGGTGCTGTCGATGGGCTTATAAAGTTCAACAAAAAAGGAATCAATTTTTTGTGTTTTCCAATCTAATCCGTGAAACGAAATATCTTGTTTGCCCTGAAATGCTCCGACTATTATGGTGCTGTCAATATCAAATTTTTCGGAGAGGCTCTTTTTTTGTTCAGCATTCCAGCGAAGGTCGAGTTTAAAAATAATCATGCCGTTTTCAACCCGGCAAATCTCTTTGGAATTAATTTGAGCTTCCGATGCAAACGTCTGACTAATAATTATCAGTAAAAGAATGAGTCTATTTTTCATTTTTCTCCTCCTTTTTAAAACAAATGCCAATTTCTTCTTTTACAAAGTTAATACAAACTATGCCTTTTGCAAAAAAATCATAACCTAACATGCCATCAATAGTACAACCATAGGCTTCGCACATATTGTCGAGATTGGTAATTATCGTTTGCATCTGGACGTATTGTTTGTCGCCAAATACAAAATCATTCATGGTTCCATACAACACTTCGGAAGAAGAAGCTCCAACTCCACCTAAATTGGATCTCCGGTTAATAGTAACGGTATTAAGCACTTTACGTGATGAATGACTGTTTATGGCGTTGATCTCGGCTCCGGTGTCGAGGCAGAAGTTCAAAACTTTTCCACCAACCTTTCCTTTGATAAACATCATATTTTGGGTTATCTCAATCCTTTGAATAATGTCGAATTTTAGCGTGTTATTATTTATCAGCCTGTTTCCTTTTTTATCTAAACGATTAAGTTGAAGCTCGCTATTATTAACATCAAATACGATTTCAAAGTTTTTGATCATATTCAATCCAAACAATCCGAGAATCTTTACACCACGCCGGTTTTCGATATGACCAAGGTCGGCAACGTCGGCTTTCACATTTTCATAATACAAGTCGGAAATTTGCAAACGATCGACGTTGGTGCAATATACATCGCCGATGGCGCCGGTAATTCCACCTCCGTTTCCCTTGCTAATCATGATATTTTTTCTAAAATAGGTTTTGTTTAGCACCAGCCCCGAAGATCCAGTATCGAAAATCAGGTTCCCAATTTGGTTGTCAATATTAGCTTCGATCAGAAACAGCCGGCCAACGCGCTTAAGAGGTATGGTTATCGAAAGAAAATCGCCCAGAGGATCGTCGCTGAAATCGGAAGGTTTTATTTGAGAAGGTGATAAAGGATTAATATTGATTTGCTGCCGATCGCCCGGCGGGATACTTGCTTGAATTTTTAGGCCAGCAACGAATGCAAATATCGTTACGATGATAAATTTGATTGTAAAAGAGTCGTGGATAGACCTAAATTTCATTGATAAAAATTTGGACTAAAATAGTATATTTTGAAACAGATTTGAATAATAACAGATTTTTTAATGATCAAATAGCAATTCTATTTATCTTAAAACCGGTTGTTTTATTTTTTGATAAATTTAGTGTGATAATTTCTATCTGCAGATTGTATATTTAGAATATACATACCGGATTTTAAACCCGATAGCGACAATTTTTTATAATTTTCATTTTTATTTAAGGTAAATTCTTTAATTGTTCTACCACTTATATCAACAATATAACCATAAGCTGTGGAATTAGCTTCGACCGGACGTTGTATAAAAATATTATCGTAAGTCGGATTGGGGGCAACCATAATCGTCGAAGAAATATTACTTAAATCATTTACACCCGATGAATTAAGTTGGTTCAGGATGGCTTGCTTGCGGGCAGTGAGAAAGGGTTTGATGCCATAATGAATATGGTCGCCGGCAGCCAAATCAAAACTATTAGTAAAATCGGTTATGGTATAATGATAGTCGAGGCAACGGAAAGTATCGGCAATGGCAGCCGGAGTTATTAGTTGTTTAAGCGTTTCGATATGCGGAAAAACAGAATCGGGATTTATAATATAACGGGCTACAGAATCGAGGTAGAATTTATATTTATTAAAAAACGTCGGAACAGCCAATAATTTTTGAGCCAAAGGTAGGTTAAGGGAGTGGTTGGTCCAATCGAGGCAGTTGCGTGTAGCCCAGTCAATATTATCCCAATTTACTCCAAAAGTGTTGTCTGCATCATAAGCAATAAAGTCAAACTGGCTTGTTTCCAGGTTATGATAAAGATAGTAATTGTTTTTATTATAAGCATACGAGTCCCAGTTGCCGGTAGCCACATCCAAAGCCAGAGCTTTTAAATATTCATCAGCATTCACCACCTGATTGATGGTAGCGCCAAAAACAGAATCCGGCTCATTGTTCAGAGCTGTTATCAGTTCCACGAGGTCGGTATAGTCATCAGCCGATTTATTGGTTTGCAATTCATACACTCTTCCTCCGGTAACGGTACTGTTTTCAAGATCTTTATATGTTTGCTGGTCGCCGCCCAGATAATTAAGATCAGCAGGATAACTGCATTTATATAAATTTCCCTGATTGTTTTCATAAACATTAGTCAGCCATTCCTTTTCCATTTCTTCAAGGTTGGTATAAAGCCCGTAATATACCTGATTGATGTAAAGTTTTACAAAATTAGTACGCCGTTCTTTCATTCCTGCTTTTTCCCAGAGGTCATAAAAAAGTTTTTCGCGTATCATGGAAGGGTCATTATGTTGAGCATTCAGGTTTATTTTTTTTACACCCTGGTATTTACGCCCCGACACATATTCGTTAAAGCTTATCTTAAACGATTTCTTTTGAGCATAACGCGACGTATTGCCTCGTAACCGAAAACCCACATCCTGAAGAGTATCGTTGCCTTGTCCGTCATCGAAAATGAATTGCGCTTTAAAATAATGATCCGAAAGCACATCAGTCATGATTACGGCGAGAGAGTCGACAGAAATATCAATATAAACGGATGAAACACGACTGTCGTCGAAGAGGGTGTTGTTTTGTGAATAAGTAAAGCCCGGCAGAGCAAAAAACAACAATGCAGAAAGGTAAGCAATGGCTTTCATAATAGATTTTTAAGGGTAAAATAATGGAAATTACTGATACAAAGATAATCTTTTACCGGTAATTCTGACGGGAAAATCTTGTGGATTTTGTTAAAAGAAAACAGATTCTCAGCTTCCGAACAAAACTATTCAGCCGTTTCATCGTGCGGCATGCCCTCGATAAGACGATCATAATCTTCGGGCGTATTAATATTATAGAGCACCGACGGATCGTTGGTAATTACCGCTTTCATATCAAACTGGATAAGTACTTCGCGCAGGTTACGCTCGTTATCCTTGGTGTGCACAATATGTCGAATAATACGTTCAGAGATCAGTAAAGGATGTCCACCCTGTTCGTCGTAATCGGGGAACGAATATCCGGCAACCGGCAGATTTTGAAGTAAACTTGTTAATATGGCTTTTTTTGTAAATGGATTATCCACATCCTGAATATAGCAGGCTTTCATATTTTCGAGTGCCGATAATCCTGTTTTTATTGAATAATAGCGTTCCCATTCGGGATGGGAATTGATCACTACATTTACTCCGCCGAGAAAAGTATAATTATTGGTACGATAAAAGTCTAACACTTGAGGGTTTAGCACGATGACGATTTCTTGGCAACCAAACCGGCGGTAAGTCTGTATGCTTTTTTCTAAAAATGTAAATTTGCCATCCCACGATAAAAAAGCTTTGGGAAATCCCATCCTGCCTGAATTTCCTGCAGCAAGTATTATTACGCTTGATTCATTAGGTGAAAACATAAATCATCCTTTCCATTTTTTTCACAAAGCTAATAATATTAGTTTACAATCCGCAGTTTTTATCTTTTTTTTACATTCTTATCTTAAAATTAATCTGGCTATTGGCTATTAGCTGTTGGCTATTTGCGATTGGCTAATGGCTAACAGCCAATAGCGGCTTACCAGTGTCTATTTTATATCTTCGGAAGCTACCCTGAAATTGGAATATGTTTTCAGTTTATGGGGTACAAACCGGAGAACCGAATAATCTTCATCCCCTTGTGGATAATATATTTCCCAGCCGTCATGCCATACTTTCTTCCGGAAATCTTTGTTTGTTACGTGTTCCACGGTTCCCTGTAATAAAACACCGTGAAAGGATTCGGGTTGGTAAAAATAGAGGCATGCTTTTTCGTTATGGGTAATCTCTTGTATTTTGCCGGAGCTGGTGTTTGTTGTCATATAAACGACCAAAGGATTGCTTTCTTCCCTGTAGAGCGGGATAAGCTGGGGATATTGTTGCTTGTTTCTGAGGTTTAACATCGCCCGTGTAGACGGAAAGCCGTCGGAGCCAATGGTTGTTAATTCTGCAAAGGAAGCTTGCTCGATTACTTCCTGACATTCCAACTGTTTTGCTGTTAAATTTGTCATGATTTATTCGTGTTATAATTACTATTTTAGAGTGCTTATGAAAAAGCAGTTACGAAATTATGCCTGACCTTTACGAGGATATGTCCACATCTTAATTAACCCGAGTACTCGGGATTATATTTTAGTCTTAAACCCATCCAAATGTTGCTTTCAGTTTCTAAAAACTTAATTACAATATCTTTCGAATATTGCTTTATCTGTTTTGAAATCAAATTATTGTTCCGAGAAAAGTGAAAAATATTTAATATATTTTGTGTACAGTTCTCTTGCTAATTGACTTGGGGTTTCGGTGATAGTAGAATTATCTTTATACTCAGATTCACACCATTTCCATTCAAATTCAGCGATTTTCTGATCAAACAATTTCTGATCAAATGTGGTTGAATCTTTTAAAGATTTTCTAACATCATCAAAAAATATCTCCCAGCGTTTTTTGTAATATGAATCGATTAACCCGCTGAAATCTCTTGCTGCATAGTCGACCAATTCGCTATCCTGCTGTCCCCAGGTGGTAATAAGAACTTTGGCATTTTTCTCAAAATATGATTTTGGGGCATCTGCGGCTTCAAATTTGTGAGAAGCAGTAATCCAATTGTTTAAGGAAAATTCCGGTCGGGTGGCAACTATTCGATCGACATCAGCTGCGATTTGAATAAATAGCGAGGCATACTGGTTGAATTGATCGATATTTTTGGCCTTATAGGCTTCAAAAGCTTTATTTCTTACGTTAAAACTTAAGTTTGCCAAAACTTGTCTGCAAACCATCACTAAATCGTATTGGTAACGAGGATTGGATAGTGTTTTTTGATCGGCAAGGAGCATTTGTCCAAAAATATCGGCAAGTTTCTGATAATCATAAACCCCTCTTCGGGTATAATTTGCGTTACCCTCAAATCTGGGTCGCATTTCAATAGTATTGCCAAGTCCAACTCCCGAAACAAGCTGATCGTAGGTAACATTCACCAACCGCCTCCAGGCATCTTCTGCAATAGGATCGGCCTGACCTGCACGCGAACGGGCATATTCAGTAATCCAATCGTTGATGTTGGAAGCTGAATTGTCCCATGCGTATTCGAATAACCACTCAAACATAAAACGATTTACCCCAAAACCTTCAAGGGTTGATCCAATACCGCACATTTGTCTACGATTATCGTCGTTTTCAGTTGCAACCAACAATTTTGAAACTTTTTTTATAGGAGCAGCCATTTGCGTTCCTCCACCAAAGTTTCCCAGATAACACCAGATATATGGCGCATTGAAAAATGCATCGGTGGTTCTCCAAATTTCGGTATTCTCGCAAAAATAATCGAGAAGCATCATTTTATCTTTAGGAACAGCCTTAATCATAGCCTCAAGGCGAGGATTTGTCCAATGTTTTCTATCATAGTAAAATGTCCAGCCCATTTGAACCCAAACAGCCTCTTTATCGATTTTCGACATTCCTTTATATATTGTTTTTGATACCGAGGCTAAGTAATCGGGTTCCCAACTTGGTGGATCCATTTCGTTAAAGGGGTCGGTTCCATAATAGTGATCAGTGCCGAAGTACTTTGTTTGTTCTTTAATAAACTCCTTCTGTATTTCAACAAAAAGAGGTTCCATCGGATTAAGAAAGTATGCATTATACTGCTCTCCTGTTGAGTACGAGCCCAATGATGTCAGCTTCACCTTCGGATATATCCTCTCTATGGCTTTGGGTGTATGTCCGGCAAAAGCAGGTAATATAGGGGTCATCCCAAACGATCGCTCCTGTTGAAGAATTTTCTTTTGAAGTTCAAACTGTTGATCGATAAATGACTGGGGCAACGGGCCTAACCATCCATCCAAATTACCCATCCTATGCCACGGAAGATGTGCCGGACCGGTAAAAAAGGCGCGGATTTCTTCGTCGGTCATTCCGAATTTCTTCCAGACTTTTTGCCAGATATACTCCTGACCAGTTATCGCCAATGGCATATTTATCCCGTTTAAAGCCATCCAATCAATAAATCGTTCCCAATCATCCCATTGCCACCAAAGCGTTGTGTATCCAAACGTACAATAATTTAAGAAAAACCTTTTTTCGAACCGGCATGATTTTCGAACCTTTTGCGGGACAACCGGTAAAACTGATGGTATATCTATTGGTTCTGCTTTATACCAAGATACCGAAGTATGACAGTAATGGTTTAAATACCAGTTTAACGCCCGGGTAAGTGCTATACTGCTGCTACCCCGCAATACTATTTTACCATTCCTGCTTTCGAGTTCAAAAACCTCCTGGTTGTTTTCGGCTGTAATCGTCTCCAGAATAAAATTGTTCGATTTACCCGGGAGTATCCTTTCAATTAAACCTGTAACAGCAACATTGTTAATTGTATGATCGGTTTTACCAGGTAAAGAAAATAAAGCATTCGTATTGGTAATTAAAAGAACCAGTACTAAATTTCTGAGTAAAGAGTATTTAATCTTCATTGTTTATTTTTTTATAATTTTTATTGTTTTCCAGTATAGTCAGTCGTTATTAATGGAACTTTTGAGCTTGAGCCATTGGTTCAGATGCTCATCGAGTAATAAGGTAAAAATCAGGTTAAAAATGCCGGCAAACAGATATTGCTTGGGATAAATTGACTTAAAACGAATTTCTTTGTAGGTCACTTTAAATGTTTATTTTTCTCTATTTGTTTGTCAGAAAAATTAGTTTGTAACGGATAGGGCTAACTGCATATGGCGGATTTGTGAGAGATATTTTGTCGAAAGACGGAAAATCTTGTACGGAATTCCATTGCTATAAAATTTTTTCGCTCCGTTGTTACAGATAGCCTTTGTGTGTGTCCTGCATAAGCAAAGCACATCCATCATAAGTTCTATAAAAGGCTCAAAAATACAAATATTTTTATAAAAGCAAAGTAATAGGTGTTTTTTTTATGGTGTGCATGGCCATGCTCAAGATGGTAACTTTATGTTGCGCCACTACGTGGCTTTGTATCATTTGTTCATCTTTTACCGATGGGCTTCACCCATCGTTTTTTATATGATGTCCCTTCGGGACTGGTTCTTTTCTACGTACGATCATTATTTTCTGGGATATGCCCTGAAAGGGCATCGTATAATAACGCATGGCAAAGCCCTGTGGATAAAAAAACAGAAAAAACTTAGCCCTGAAGGGGTGAGATAGCTTTTTTGTTTCATAGAATAATGAATTCCGTTATGCTCTTGGTGGATACCCGACATCATAAAAACAAAAAAAGTTGGTTTGGTCTTAGAATTCGATTGTATGCAGTTGCTAATTATTTTCTATTCTTTTAAATTCAGAATTATTGCTATGTTCATTTGAATAACCCGGAATAATAAAATAAAACAGCTCAAATGATATCTGACCATAATCTGTTGTCAGATCATTATTTTCTAAAATTCCAATTCTTAACATTCTATTTCTATATAAATTTGCAATAATCATCGGTATTACTAACCATTTTCTTCTGAATTGAAAGTATCCATCTTTGATTTTGCCATGAAATATTTTTGATTTCACAATAGAATCTCCATCATAATGAGTTATTAAAATTTTCTTACAACTTAGAGATTTTAATTTGATGAATTCAGTAGAATTCTTTTTATTATAACCTCTATCAAATATTATCCAATGCAAATCATCGACATTTGATCTTATATTTCTTGTTGAATTTACTTCATACCTACCATTTATCAATCCAATATTTGCAGGAGTTAGTTCAATAAAACTTTCTGGTTTGACACTTTTCTTTAATGTAGAGCAAGAACAGAATAGAACAAGAATTAATATTAATCGTAAAAGTTTCATTTTGGAATCAAATATAATTTCTTAATTGTTGAAGCTGGCACTGCACTGGCAATTAACTATACCGTGTGTTAGCGGGTGTTATTCTGTTTTTTCATGCTTTAAATACTTAACCCATTGTTTTTCCATGGCGTCTTTTGACAAACCGTATATGATTTCAAAATTTTCAGGCTCTTTTATCAGTAAAACCAATTTGTCAATACCATATGTAACAATTAGAAATTCTACAATCGAAACAGAAAGTCCATAACCATTCATGTTGCCAAATTCCATAATCGATACGGTATCAAGTTGTGTCCATGTTGGCGGTGTCTTTGCTATCACACTTAATTCTACAATTTTTCGTATATGTTCATTTATCTGACCTGCTTCGTATTGTGCATATCCTTCACTAAGCCATCTTGGCAATCCGGTTACGCCTTTATCTCCACATGCATAATAAACCGCTATATATGTAAATTCATGCACAATTACCTGCATAAGGGATTTATATGTATGAACACTCCCAGGATGCAATGGCGATACCATCATTATTTCATTTGTATTCCATGTTCCACCGACAACCCAGTCCGGGGCATCAGGAAGATTTACTGCGGCATGAAAAGCCTGAATGTTTGGAAAGACATTTACTTTGATTTTTTTGTCAATTTGTATTCCTAAATGATTCGTAATTCTGGAGTAATTATTCTCTAAAGTTATTGCCAGTGAATCTAAAACATTAATGTCATCATTGGTTGAATAAAAAATGAAATGCGGACTCTCTTTTGCTAAATTCAGGGAGTCGTTATTTTGCCCGGCTAATTTTGGTATTGTAAAACATACAAAAATCGCCATTAAAAGTGTATTTAAACCTACAAGTCTTATTTTCGTTCTCATGGTTTTATAGTTTTGTTAGTTTTTATCATTCTTAATATTCCTTTGACGGTCAATAGTATTAATCCCCGCTGACGGCATGTTATGGTGCGTTATTTCTATTCCATTCTAAATTTTATTGGGATACAGAATCTAACAGGTACAATCTTTTTATTGCATTTTCCTGGTTTCCATTTTGGCATATTTTCTACTAATCTTAGAGCTTCTTTGTCTGAAAGATCATATATTCCTTTCAGAACAGTCCTATTTGTTAAAGTTCCGTCTGTCTCGACAATTACTGAAATATAAACTGTCCCTTGAAAATCATCTTGACCATCATTTGGCCATTTCATATTAGTTGAAATATACACTTTCATCGAGTCAATGCCACCGGGAAATTCAGGCAATTTGTCGACCATTGAATAAACTATCCTGTTTGAAATGGAGTCAAACTGAGTCTTACATTCGGTCTCAACTTTGTCCGACTGCGCAAAAAGCAAAACCGTCCAAAATAATATAAAAATCGTCATTATGTATTTCATTATCTCGCCCTGTTTTTCCTTTGTTCAAATATATATCAAATTTTTCGTTTCACAAAATGACCTTCTCAGGCCAGGAATTTATTTTTGAAGTTCCCCAAAGTTTATTGATATAGTCAATCGAAAAAAAATCTTCAAAAGCATGGATCCAGTAGGTTCCTTTGTCTGTTAACTGAATTAGATCTTGTCCGTTGTTTAAAAATCCAATTCGATTCAGATATTCCATATATGATCCATATTTTTTGTCGAAACTCCGGTCAAACCTTTGTTGGAAGTCGCTTTTCCTGAATTTTGTTTCGTAAATTCTCCAGTAGAGCCAACCAGCCATTTGTGCTTTTTCCGATAAATCTATAGATAAGGCAATTGGAGAAGATCCATTCTCTGTTGCTTTAATATATTCTGCCACCTTAAAGGTATTCACGTAAAACATGTCTTTCAGATAAGAACTGCCACTGGCACCAAGACCGATGTAGGAAGGAACAGTAACCGAACAATACTTATCAGTTCCCTTTTGGGTAAATGCCCATACCGATGAGCGTTCAAACCCGGAACTGTAAAAAATGTCTTCAATCACCTTCAGAAATTTCCTTCTTCGGAACATCGTGACAACAGTATTCCGTTTTGCGGTGATCTCTCTTCCAAACCGTGTGTATGGAAAGCTGAACAAAGGATAAGTTGCTGCTTGATTGATTCCAAGCTTAACCATGTCGTAGCTTGCCTGTTCAACTTCGACAACAGTCTGGCCGGGCAAATCGAAAATATAATCGATGTTCAGGCATTCGAAATTTTTACCTGCAGCCCGTTCCACAATTTTTTTCACATCCTCGGTATTATACGGCCGTTCCAACATTTTCAGATACTTGTCCTGTAAAGCCTCAATACCAATACTCAGGTATTTAACACCTGAAGTTTTTAAAATATCCAGGTTTTCGTTGCTAAGATGGTTTGGATGGCTCTCGATATGAATTGAACATTCCATGTTAAAATGCCTATAGATTGCATTAAGAATATCTTCCAGCCCCTTTCCCAACATGGAAGTTGGCGTACCTCCCCCGATATAAAAACTTGATATGCTTTTACCTGCCATCAGATCTGCATATTTTTCAACTTCCTTTATTATTGCTTTTGTGTATTCTAAGACTAAACCAAATTTTTTTTAAAATTTTGTGCATATAATGTTACATAAGGAGATTGTCGTTTAATTACTGAAAAAGCCCTGTAAACAAGTTTACAAGCAATGGCATTCATTACAGACTGATGATGTTTCCCTTCTTCTTTTTTTCTTTTATAATAATTCTTTATTTCCTTGTCATGAAGCGCAGCCGCATTAGCTCCATTAAACAAAAGGGACTTAATTGTTTTATTTCTCAATGAACTTGTTTTTGTTTTGCCCCGGATACTTGATCCTGATGAGTGTTCAAAAGGCGCTATTCCGGCATAGCAATTGAATTTACGTGCATCAGTAAAAGATTCAAAATTTTGAGTTAAAACCAGTAAATAAATTGAAATAATTGGACCTATTCCCTTGATGGTTTTCAATAAATTAAAATTATTTTCAAGGGTTTTATCTCTTTTTATTTCTGACATTAATAACTCATCAATGGATTCAATTTTTACCTTAACCTCAATTATTTGTTTTTTAATTTCATCAACTACATAATCAAAATGAGTTAACTGGCAAACTGCTTGATGACTTTTTAAACTATTTTGCAACTGTGTGGATATCCTTACCATTTGATTACGATAAGTAAGTAATTGTTTTATTTTCTGAAAACAATCAGAACTCATCTTCGATGGTTGTAGCTTATCCCGAAACGTATAAGCAAACATCGCTATCCTTTCGGCATCTACCTGGTCATTTTTTCCTCGAGTCATTCCAAGTGAAAGCTTTATCTGCAGTGCCGGAATTATGCTATACACACAGCAAATTTGTTCTAATTCATAACATAAGGAAAATCCATAATGACCGGTATGTTCGAAACAAAACCAGCAATCTTCCAAGTTTATCTTTTCTTTTTTTAATGTAGAAAACAAAGATTGTATACCATCTGCTTCGTTTTTAATCACAAATTTGTTGGCTATTTTCTTTTTTTCTGCATCATAAACAGCTACATCTAACTTGCTTTTTGAAATGTCAATGCCTACATAAAATTTTTTCATAACTTTGCATTTAAGGTTAAAACAAAAAACGTTACCGGATTGGTTGAGAAGCTGAAACCTTTAATAAGCCTTATAACTTAAGATTCTAACTGGCAAATCTCAACTCAAAAAGGGCAGAGGACTAATACACAAAATAGAGATTCTTCTATGACTCTGTTTAGTTCACCTCTGCTCTTTCCGGTTAACTATTTTATAAAAGTAATACCTCTTTTTTAATTCGCAAAACTAAAGGTACTTCTGTGCGGCAACATCGCTGAAGATTTCTTTGTTGTATGGACAGTACGGACAAATTTGGTTGCAAAACGGAATATGAAGATACAATCCTATTTTGTCGAGTTTATGAATATTTCTTGCTATTGAATTATCATCCGGAACAATGTTCTGAAATATTATTTCATTCTCACCAGTGAACTGTTGGCTTATCTTTTTTCGTATTAGTTCTGAAATCATATCTGATGACATTTAATCAATATTGCTACAGTGTTTTTGGGAATAATCTTTAAACGTATGAAGAAATTCTATAGCTTTCTTTTTCATTAAATCGAGGTACAAATCGGTTAGAAAACTGCTTGTTAACCTGCACATTTGAAAATATTTCACAGTAATAATCCCGTTATGCCGATTCACTTTATAATAACCTGATGAGGATATTATTCGGGGCATAACAGAATTATTGTTTTTGCTGGATATGAGCCAAAAATCCACTCTTGAGTTTTTACGGTCGATGGTTCTATACCACAACGATTCGTTTTTAAAAAACGGGAATATTTGGTACGTATATCTAATTTTGTTCCAGTTTGAGCCTTCTTCGATGAGCTTAACATTGCTTGCATCAACAGCCAGCGCTTTGATGTGTTTGTAGTTGAAGCAAATATTTATTAAACAGTTGGTTTCGGCAACGACGTTAAACTGTCCATAAAATGTAAATGAGGTATCGGTTTGTGAAAAGGAAGAATAAATGCCATCGTTTTCCTGGGCAAAAACCTGCGTGAAGCAAATTATTGCAGGAATTAGTACCAGAATAAACTTCTTTATATTATATCCCGGTTTTGTATGCATAATTTTACTGGTTGTAAAAAGATTAGAAATATTTCAAGGCATTCATAATTGCACCTGGTTTTAATTTCAGGGCCTGATTGATTTCGGCATAACTCAAATAACCGCAATCTTTACACATTTCGCCGTTTTTACTTTCACGGCAACAATTATAATATTGTCCCTGCTCATAAACCTGACAAATTCGAAGGTTTTTCTTCCAGTCGTTTCGAATAGCCGATTTAAGCCCGGTCTTGGAATTTAAGATTTTATATTTCTTTTTCAGATTTATAATCTGTAACAGAATTTCTTTTTTCGTCTGATCATCAAGGTATAGTTCATCGTATCCATAATAAGGGGTGTGGAAATAAAAAAATATACCTTTTATCTGGGGTATTTTATCAATAAAAGCACAGAAACCAGCTATCTCTGCTTTATTTACAGCATTGATTGTGTAGTTAATATAAATGGAGGAATGAGTCGATTCCCTGATATTTTCTATGATCCTGTCGAACGACTTTCCTCTGAGTTTATCGTGAGTTTCTTTTAATCCATCGACACTCACAAAAATTGTATCTGCATTTGAATTAAGCGGCTGAGTTCCGTTTGTGTATATGACAACTGTATAATAACCTTTTTCGTGGGCATAACTAACCACATCTTCCATCGAATGTGAGCCGTCGTTCCAAATCATCGGTTCACCGCCTTCCAGGTAAAGACACCGTCCTCCATCGGCATAAAATTTATTTATTACTTCAATCGTTTCCTGGAAACTCATTTCTGCACCAGGTCGCACGAAAATGTTACAATGCCGGCATCGTAAATTACATTTGTTATGAAGCACAAGTCCGCATATCAATGGTTGCATATCTCCATGAATCCAATAATTGACAACATATTTTATTCCATAAATAATGTGTTTCACTTGAACCGGTTTATTTGTTAGAATTTTAAACATACATAGCTGCAAATTTAGCAACGAATCGGCGGGGGAAAAAACGCAAGGCAAACACTTGCATCTTATTTGTTAGTCCGGGAATAACCACTCGTTTCCCTTTCATGAAAGCATTGTATCCCGATTTTGCCACAGCAGGGGCATCCATCAAAGGATTAAAAAAGCTTTGTTTTCGGTTGCTTAAATCCTGAAAAGAAGTATTTATTCCTCCAGGACATAAAGCGGTAATCTTGATTCCTGTACCGGCAAGTTCCTGAGCCAAAGCTTCTGAAAAGTGTAGCATGAAACTTTTTGCTGCACAATAAACAGTATTGTATGGCCCGGGCATAAATGAACCGGTAGAACAAACATTCAGTATTCCTCCAACTTTCCTTTTTAACATTTCAGGAAGGAATAACTTTACTAGTTTGATATGATTTATACATTGCAGCTGAATTAATTCCTGTTCCTTTTCCCATAATGTCTTAGCAAAAGCTCCGTGAATGTAAAATCCCGCATTATTTACCAGGTTGTAAACCGGAACATTCCATTCTTCTACTTGTCTGAAAATTATATCTGCTGCATTGGGCAGACTTAAATCTTGTTGAATAATCAGTGTTTTAATATTGTGATTATCAGTAAGCTCCTTCGCTACTTGTTGCAATTTATTTTTTTGTCTGGCAACAAGTATCAACGAATCCCCATGTTCAGCAAATTTTTTTGCCAACTCATAACCGATGCCACTCGAACTTCCGGTAATAAGTGTATATTCCATAAACATATATATTACTCAGTTGCAATTTAATAAATAAGTACTTGGTTTCAGATTATTCAAATGTACTGTAACGGTTGATGGTTGCGAGTCGTGCGTGGAGTACGGGGCGATAACTTATCATTATACTACTTTGCTTTTTTACGGGCTACAAACCTTGCAAACCCATGCCTCCCGCATGCTCGCAGACCATGTGTGTGTGCCCTGCATGAGCAGCGCACACCTATTTAAAGCTTTATAAAAAAGTTCAAAAATACAAATATATTTTTATAAGCAAAACAATAGGTGTTTTTTTTTCCAGAGGGTGCAAGTCCCTTATACGCTGGGGTAACGTCCAGAAGTATTAGCAAGTGGCAAGCTGGTTACCGGTAACGGTAGCAGTAAAGGCAGCCAGACTGCAAAATCCGGTACTGACGAACAGAAATGGTATATGAGGCTATTATACGAGGATAAGCAAGCACACCTTTGCAACGTCCAAAGAATACAAACATCGTATTTTAGTAGATGCCGCAGGCATTGGATGAAGGAAAAAGCTCTTACCAGGGGAGGTCTTGGAATAGATTTGGTTTCTATAGGCCAAGAAGTCAGCAGAAGCCGTAGTAGTTGCTGGGAACGAGCCACGAATAGAAACCGTGGAGGACTTACAGGGCAATGAAGGGCTGAACATTAAGATGTTCCAAATGCAATGTGGAGGCTTGCCAGCCACATTATAAGCGGGACAGAGCAAAAAAAAAAAAAGAAAAAAAAAAAGATGATTGAACAAGTATTGAACCGAAGGAATGTAATGCGGGCTTATCGCCAGGTGATGTCGAACAAAGGTTCGGCAGGCGTGGATGGTATGCCAATAAAGGAACTATACAAATTTCTATCTGAAAACAGGGAACGTGTAGAAGCTGAAATACGTCAAGGGAAATACCAGCCACAAGCCATCTTGGGGGTAGAAATACCCAAAAGCAATGGGAAAACACGATTATTAGGTATTCCCACAGTCATCGACCGACTTCTACAGCAAGCAGCCGGCCAAGTAATAGCTATAAAATTCGAGATGGAATTTGAGAATTACAGTTATGGTTTCCGTCCCAATCGCAACGCCCAACAAGCGGTATTGAAAGCACAGGAATACATAAATAATGGTTATCAGCATATCGTTGATATTGACCTGAAAAGTTTCTTTGATGAAGTTGACCATTGTATCCTACTGCAATTGTTGTATCGCAAGGTTAAATGCCCACTCACCTTACGCCTTATTCGGAAATGGCTGAGAGCACCCATTCTAATCAATGGAAAATTAGTTAAACGCAGAAAAGGTGTACCACAAGGAAGTCCACTTAGCCCGTTACTGTCCAATATTATGTTAAATGAATTGGATAAAGAAATGGAAAAGTAAGGACTTCGCTATGTTCGTTATGCCGATGATTTTAGCATTTACTGTAAAAGTCATCAACAAGCCCGAAAGATCGGTAATAACATATATTTGTTCCTGAAGAATAAGTTGAAACTACCAATCAATAGGGAGAAAAGCGGTATACGCAAACCTGTAAACTTTACAATACTGGGGTTTGGATTCGTTCCTACGTATGTAAAAGGAGAGAAAGGCAAATACCAGCTGGTCGTAAGCGAAAAGAGCTGGAAAACGCTTAAACAAAAACTCAAAATCATCACACGCAAGACTACTCCATGCACATTTGATGAACGCATCTGGCGGCTCAAAGAAGTTCAACGGGGATGGCTCGGATACTTTCGTATGGCCAGTATCCAGGAAAAACTCAAAGAACTCGACAGTTGGGTGCGCAATCGCTTGCGTTATTGTATCTGGCATCATTGGAAGAAACCCGAACGGAAAAGAAAAAATCTGATTCGATTGGACATAGACCATGAACACGCTTACTCATGGAGCAGAACCCGAATGGGAGGCTGGGCAGTAGCTCAAAGCCCCATTCTTGTTACAACTATTACTTTAGAACGATTGCGAAGAAGAGGTTACGAGGCAATGCTTACCGTTTATCAGAAAATTGCTCCACATCTTAATGAACCGCTGTATACGCGACCCGTACGTACAGTGGTGTGAGAGGCTCTCCCCGTCAGCTAATTACTGGCGGGGCGGTCTACTCGATTGGTTGCAGTTTTTATTTGTCTTATATGTGAAAGATATTAATTATTTCAAAAAATATGAAAATCAAAAAAAACAAAACTCCACTAATCACAAAACCCCAATAATACTCTTTATTAACAGTTTTATATTTTTTAATACAATATACTGTAACTAATAATAATGTCAGGAAATATAAAATCCCACAAATATGAATCAAATTAAAAGCCAATCCTATTTGATCCATTAAATTGTCTGGAGATTTAATATTATAAATCCAGTATCCTATATAATAAACAATTATCAAAAGTAATCCTGCAGTAATCAAAGAACTAAGTATCACAAAATATCTAGACTTAAATAATTTCATGTGGATTAATATTTAAATCATTTATAATAAATCTTTAATTATACTTAAAAACAATTGCGATTCGATTTTTTAAAATTGCAACCAACTTGTATATAAGTCTGGCAAAATGATCCCAATACACCACCTACTGTCTACTGTCTACTACCTACTGCTTTCTGCCTATCCCGATACATCGGGGCTCAGCATTTTCAAATTAGCACATTACTTTTCTCCTTCTTCCGGTTCGTGTCTTCCCCCGCGATCCACAATCTTACGGGCATTTTTATATTGCTGGTAAAAGTCGGGATTGGTATCGGCTAAGCCGGCAATCAGGCGGTCGAGTTTAACACGTTGCAGTTTCGAAATTTCAGCTATCAGGGTATTGATATTTTTGGTGGCAGTACTCGAAATGGCAAGTTTTTCCCTGGTCTCGGGCATAGCCACTAAGAATTGCTGGTGAAGGGTAAGGAGCAGTTCCAGCATTTCGTCGGTTACCCCATAGGCGGCAAGCTCGCTCTTGTGTGTATTAGCCGTTTCGTACACTAAGCGGATGATGTCGCTCACCCGGTTTTCGCTGGCAACGCTAAGGTCGGAAGCGGTGTAATTGATGTTTGCGTCTAATTCGGTGTCTTCGGTGGTCCACGGCAAACATCACCAGTTTACGGATCACGTTAATGCCCGTTTCCTCCATCTTTTCCCTTACTTTCTTTTTCCGTTTGGTAACCCCGGTATTGTCTTTTTCCTGTATCTGACGCAGGTCGCGCACCAATTGTATCTTCGCTTTCAGAAGATCAAAAATAACCACAATAGCGGCAATCATAGTCCAGATTGCAATATTGTTTGCCAGCACAAGCACAACGGCTTCGGCAGCGTTTAGTTTGTTTTCATCTGTTGTTTTCATGTGTTTATTGTTTTTAATTTATAGGTTAAATGGTTTACCCCGATTTTTCGAGAGGATATTCATTAAAGTATAATTTCAGGTTTGCAGTAGCATTGTCCATTATGGATATTTATGTTTTTAATAGTTAATTTCGTTTACAAATATAAAATAATTTTACTTATGCAAATAATTTTTAAAAAAAATGTAAAAATTTTCACCGTTGTCCGGTAAAAGTATTCAAAATAAAGTTCTTACGATAGCAAAATACCTTATCTATAACCAGTAATCAGGCTCCCGCCTCATCTTTAACTCCGTCCATAGCTTTTGACAGGTTGTTCCCACTTCTCGACACCTCTTCGGCAATTTACTTTCGTTCAACTCCTATATTCATATCTGACGGTCTCGTTAGACCGCCTTTTTCCAAATCGCTCAGCACCACAGCTCTTTACCGCAGCACCATTTGGTGATTTGCTCCCCTGCCTGAACAGTGAAAGCGGTGGTTCAGCTTACAAATGCCCCCACCATCTTATTTACAGCATGCAGAACTTTGTTTTGCCGATATTCTGCTTCTCGGCACACTATGAGTAGTGGCGGACTTCGGAGCACTGCTCTGTCAAATTACACTGAACTTGATGCGAGGTAGGATGCTAAATATCGCTACAATCCCCACCATTACTTATACACGATGTTGGGTGCAGTACTTCTTCCGGTTCTTCAACAATAAATAATTTTGGTTGCATTTCAATTAGTTTTACTCTTTTCCTTGCAAGTTCGCAGTATTCATGGCTTATATCAATCCCAATGTAATTTCTACCCATTTCTGCTGCCACTCTTGCTGTTGTTCCACTTCCACTCATAGGGTCTAATACAATATCACCTTGATTTGTCCATGAAATAATATGGTCTCTTACTAATTGACAGGGAAAAGGGGCAGGATGTCCTTTTGCCTCTTGGTCTTCTTGTTTTTTTCCAACAACATACTCCCAAATATTCCCTTTAATTTTTTTGTCTTTAACTGGCTTTGCCATTTTTTCTCTGGTCTGTTCGTTTTTAGAGAAGTTTTTGTAAGTCGTTCCGTTAAGCTCTAAACCAGCATGTAAACAATCAATCATCAAGGGATTATGTGTTTTAACAGTTCCCTTACTAAACACAAACATAAACTCAAATTCGTTATTATATCGTTTGCGATAAATTTGAGGAATTGGGTTCGCCTTCTTAAATATCATTGTATCGTGAAGATTAAAACCAATTTCCCGAAAATATAATACTTGTTTAAAACTTGTTCCTGTTTCGTTGCCGTTAATCGTTGCATCATTAACAACCCAAACTACTACGCCCCCTGGTTTTGTAACTCTGTAAAGTTCTTTTGCAATATCTTCAAAAGGGAAAACAAATCCTTTGTAATTCCGCAAATCGTCATAAGGCGGTGAAGTAACTGTAAGGTCAATTACATTGTCGTCAAACTGTCGCATAACTTCAACACAATTACCTTCTACTATTTTATTTAAATATTTGTCCATGTTGTATTTCCTTATTTTAATGTAAACAAACCATTGTCCGTAATTGCATTGATTGTTTTAATTCTGCTCTCAATTTTGTGAACTTTTATAAGTTCTTTCAATGCCTCTTTATGACTCATTCGCATTATTTTCTCTCTCTCTTGGGCTAAAAATGTTAGTGCTTCTTCTTTTGCAATTGAAATACTTTCAGTTGCTACACCTTTCTCGATATCCCATATTGGTTGAATTTTCTTTGAAAAAGAAAGAATTGTTTTGTTGACCGCCAACCAGTAATCAGTTGCATTTTTAGAGGGATTTAGAGCTTTTATTGTTTCAAATATTTTCTTTAAAAGTTGCTGTGCTTTTACTTGTCCTTCAACCTGCGAATATGAAAGAAGTAATGCTAAATGTGAATATGTAAAAATACACACATTTTGTGTTGTAGCTTGTTGATAAATTTGACTTGAAGATGTTGGCAGTTGATATATTGGACAAACAACCATTGCATAAGGTTTCCCTCGTTTCCAACCGTGCATAGCTTGCACTTTAAAGTCTTTTTGATTTTTAGCAGTCCTACTAAGTCTAAATGCCTTTGCGTCTGCTACAAAGCTGTAATCTTTAGCGAAAGCCTCAACATCTGCGGCATCTGCTCTCTCTTTTAATACTAAACTTTTTAGTCCTAATGAAGAATAAGCTAAAGAAAGCAAACAATCTGTATATTTTGAGTAAAGTTTTTCTTCACTCGTGTCGTGTCCATAACTTTCAGGAATATTACCACAAAGACGTAAATGGTCAATCAAAGAAGATATTCCATTTTTTTTGATTTCTGTTTCTAATTCCTTTTCTAATTTGTCGGAGTCATCTCCAAAATTACCACTCAATTTTCGGATTTCTTCAATCCAATATTGTCTGTTTTTTATCGCATTTTCTGCTATTATTTTTTTCATCAAAATGTCCTATTTTTTTTGCAAAGGTACTTAAAATCCTACTATCCTTATCTTTTTGTTTTTAAAAGTTACTAACGAACTTGCAGTCTGTCTGTTTCTTAGTATTGCACCCAACGGTTACGTATATGAAACGTTTGGCATTTCGAAGCACTTTCCTGTCAAATTACAAGTACTTTTGATACGAGCTAAAACGCTCGATAACTCACTGACTGCCAAATGTTTTATATACGATGTTGGCGGTATGTTATTTATCCACATATTCAATTATCGCATTTTTCCATATTAAATATCCTTGTCCATTTACGTGTAGTCCGTCAAATGTCATTTCCGGATTTAATTTGTTTTCAGTCGTTTTAAATAAATCAAATAGATTGATATATGTTAAGTCGTATTTCTTTGCTAATTCAATCAACCCATTGTTAATTTTGATTACATCTGTATTTTGTAATCTTTCCCGGTTGTCGGTCGGTAAAACACTTTGAATATAAAGTTCAGTTTCAGGTGCTTTTTCAATTATCTCATTTATTAACTTTTCATAGTCAATCAAAATTTGATTTACGCTTCTTTTTCTTCCCAAGTCATTAATTCCAATCATTAGAAATATTTTTTGGGGTTTTGAAGAAGTTACTTCATCCAATCTATTAATTACTCCATTAATTACATCTCCACCAATTCCGCGATTTTTTATATTTGATTTTCCAAAAAGTTCATACCAGTCGCAATAATCTGTTATCGAATTTCCTAAAAAAATGATTTCGTTAGTGTCATTCGGCATTATCTCAAAGATTGTCTTTTTTGCTTTGTAATAATTACTCCAATTTTCTTCTGTTTGGTTATCAGACAAATTTAATTTTCGTTTCACGTAATCAATTCCACCTTTTTTATGAATGACATATCCACCAAATAGAAGGAATACAATGTTAATAACGACTGAAATAAGTAATAATTTTTTCTTCATTTTTTCTCTTGTTATGTTATTCGTACTCGTCTTTTTATAATTACCGCCAACGTTTTTGGGCTTGGCGTTCGTGCGGGATTTCAGGGCACAAAACTGTCACCCCAGCACTAAAGTTGATTTGAAAAACTACACTTGAATTTAAGCACGTCACCCCGCATGACGCCAAACCCATGTTACCGGTTCGTGCTTCTGTCGTCCGTGTCAATATACTTTGTCTGTCTAAGGGCTGCAATAAACTGTTTGATTGCTTGTCTGTCTTGAGTTGTGCGGTTGCAAAAAAATTAAAACACAGAAGGGTTGGAAGAAAAAAAATTGAATTTCTTCTCTGGTTGGGGAAAAGCACACTCTTTTGCAAGCTTAGGTCTGAGTATTGGCTTGTGCGGCTTGCAAATGGGTGTGCTTTTGTGTGTTGGCTCATTTGATTACTTTATTATCCTCGATAAATGTTTTTAGAGCTACCGCCACTGCTTTTGCTAATGGAACAGGAACTCCGTTACCAATCATTTTAAATTTTTTTGAAAGTGGCAACTCTGTCGGTAAAACATAAGTGTCTGGCACTCCTTGAATTCTTAATGTCTCACGCACTGATAAACGCCTATGCTTGTATGGATGCAAATGAACTTCATTGTTGCCGTAACAAGCTGTCGGGCTGTATTTGAATCGGTGAAGTCGTTTAAATGAAGGTCTGTTTGTTTCGCCTTCGTCAATTGCGTCAAGTGCTTTGTCTGTTACATACAAATTAAAAAACTCGTTTGCATTTGCAGTTGTATTTATTTCTCTCTGTGGAACTAAGCAACTCTCAACACATAATTCAAGCGGTAAATCTTTTGGCTTAGTCAAACTTTTGCCAAACTGAACTGGTGCTGCCCAATTATATTTTGTTGCAGCATCTTTATATTTTTTGTCTATTGGAAAAGGAAACCATTTACCAAATTGACTTTGATTTACAATTTTAGAATCAAGTTTAGTTTTTTTAATTCCAACAAAGAAAATTCTCTCTCTGAATTGAGGAACGCCAAATTCCAAAGCATTTAATTTCTCGTGGTCAACAAAATATTCTTTCTCAACTCTTTTTAAAAGTGTTTGCAAAAACTCCTTTGTCTCGCTTCGCTTTGTTAAGCCAGTTACATTTTCCATTACAAAAAATGTCGGCTTCAATTCCAATATTTTATCAAAGAATAAAATTGTGAGTTTGCCTCTTTCACCTTCAAAACCTTTCAAACTTCCATTCATGCTAAAGTCTTGACAAGGTGGTCCACCAATCATTCCAAAGTGTTCTGGTTTACCATCAGGAAAGGCTTCCTTTAAAATTTCCATTGAAGAAACTTCGGTTATAGATTTTGTATTAAAGATTTCAGCTTTGATTCCATTGCCTCTTGATTTTCTCCATGAAGTAATTCCGGCAGCATGAAGTTTTGCAAATGCCGGATCAACTTCATTTGTCCATACAGTTTCAAAACCTGCTTGCTCAAAGCCCATATCTAAAAAGCCGCCACCGGAGTAGAAGGAAAGTATTGGAATTTTATGTTCGATATGATTATTCATAAACTACTGTAAAGCTATTCGCAGTTGCATTTAATGACTGCTTTGTTTTTTTTAAATTATAGAGTATTACATTTTTGCCAAGTAGAGATTCAAAATCTATCTTTTTCCCTATTGGTAAACCATTTATTAAAACTTGTTTGTCTTGGGTCTGCAATTGCAATCCAAGTGTATCGTTACTGAATTGATTTACTTTTTCAACTCTTCCAAACAAGTCATTTACCGCTTCAAAGTTAAGAGTTAACCAATTTGAATAAAAGCTACATGCTGGTCTGTAAGAACAATATTTGCAATTCTCAACTGAAGGATTTGCAATAGTTGTTAAATCATTATTTGAGATGTAAGAGTTTGTTGTAGAAAGAAAATTCAATGCTTCAGAATAGATTTTTTCGCAATCTGAATTTTGAAACTCTACTTCAATGAAATCATTTGAAAGAGTTACAATGAAAAGAGATTTAGGATATTTTTCAGTCATAAGAAAGTATAAGTGAGCGTACAGTTTAAGTTGTATTTCATATTCTTTTTTTACGATCGGTTCATTTATACCGCTTTCATCAATTGCATCGGAAAATATTTTTCCAGTTTTGAAATCTAATATTGTAGTACCTAAATCATTTTCAATTATTAAGTCAGCAACACCAGTAATGCTCTTGTCTGAGTTTTCCAATCTCATTTCGGGATAAAATTTACTTGATGATTGTTTTGTAGTGTGATTTAATTTTTCCTGCTTTTTCTGCAAGATGCTTTTCACTTGATTTTTCTTTAATGCAAAATCATTTACAAAATATTTTAAAGGAGTGATACTTGTCAAACCTTTCTCCTTCAATTCATCTTCTTTCTTTTTAATTAAATCAATCCAATTTTCTGAAAATGTTTGCTCGTCATTTATTGCACCTTTTGAAATCAGTTCAATCATTTTATGAATGACAGTACCAAAGTGGGCATTTGCATTTAACGGTAATAAAGGTTGATACCCGTATGAATTAGCTAATACTAATTTATAAGGACAACTGATTGCCGAATGATATTGACTAGGTGAAATACGATTCAGCTTTTTTAATTTAAGATTGCTTAACTTCTGAATCATTTATTCATAATTTTTTCAAAGCACCAACCGATTCTTCTTTGAAGATTAAAAGTATCCAAGCATTCAAAATCGTCTTCTATACTTCCACCTTTGCTTAAAATGTACTCATGTGCTTCACTTATCCTGTTTGTATACCATGCATCTTCTTCGGGGTTTTCTAATTTCCAAAATGGGTGCACAATTAATATTATTTTCCGTCTGCCATTTCTTGCTGAACCATGTTTGATTGCAGGTAGTCCATCAAAGTCAATTATGTAATCATCTTTGGGGTTACCTACTTTAACAAAAAAACTTTCAACAAACTGGTCTCTCAATGTTGATGCAAATGCCTTCCAATTTTTCAATTCAATTTCTTCAAACTTTCCATCTGCACCCGACTTGTAATTCCTGTCTTTAAAGATTCTCAAAATGCCTAACCCTAAACGCCAATCCAACAAGCTGTGCCAATTCATGTTGCGATAAACTTTCAAGCAGTCATAACAGGCATCATAGCACCTGCTTTGATGTTCATCTGAATGAATCCGTTTTATGTAAGTGTCAATTGATTTTGGGTGTAAAGCTTCATCCAGCATTGACTCAAATTCCTCATAAAGTTTTCTGACGAAACCTGAACCATTTGGCAACTCGTCAGTAAGAATTATTTCAGCAACATTCTTTTTTATAATGTCATCAATTTCTCTTTTTGTTATGTCGGCAATTTCAATTTCAGTCGGGTCAACATCAAGTGTATCTGCCAAAACCCTTTGAAGTAGAAATGCACTTGAATAAAAACCTGCTCTCACTCCCAAACTTTGCCTCTCAAAATAGTTTGGATTTTCTTTCAGATTGAACATATCTAAATGCAATTCAGGAGGAACAGAAACCGGAAAGAATTTTAGGATTTCTGTTTTTTTATTAATAGCTAAAGCAATTGGCTGCTCTTGAATTCTGTTTATGAATTCAATGCTGTATCTATCCTCGTTTATGAAAGGATTGTTTGTGCCAATTGCAGGTGGGACAAAAGTGTCTTGAATCCATTGATTCTTGAAAATAGATTGCCTGTGAGTTTCAGGATTATAATTTCTGACTTCATAATAACTACCTGAATAAAATTTATCACCGTTCGTATTTATCCTCCATGTAACATCTTTGTCCGAAATAATAAGTTTTGTATTAGCTACATTTTTATCGTCTCTGTTTGCATCACCTTCTGTTGACCGATCAGCATAAATAGGAGGTCTATTCGTTACAAAATCTGCCTCATCTCTATTATCTGCACCTAACAGAAAATTACTCCTGTAAGCTTTAGGCGATTTAATTCTGAACTTTCCATATGTATATGTGTCAAAGTTTCCGCAATTCGGACACTGCATGTTTGTTGGTTCTTCATTTTCAGCAAACGATTTATTGTAGCCGCACTTTTTGCATCTCTCCATCCATCTACTCAAATAGAAAGGTGAATTGCCTGTTAAGCTATCTTCTTTGTTGGTGAGAATATCCCTGCCACCATCATTTAATTTTACGATGTCGGAAGTAAAACCAATTGATTGATAAATTGCTTTGTCTTTTGTTTTCTGTGCACCAGGAGCAAATTCATAAACTGCCATCGCTTGCCCTCTATCAATTTTCAGAGTTTCATAATTAGGTGCTGTTCCGTGATAAAAATATTTTACATCAGTTGGCATTCCAAACATTGGGAGAATTCCACCTTCAGCAAATTTTTGTGAAATATCATCAGTAGGAATTTCAGCATTCATAATTACACTTTCAAGTTTTGCAACAAATCCATTTTCTGTAACTGTGTCGTTAAAATAATTTTGAAATTGTTCTTTCAAGCTGTTTATCTGATAGGGTGTAATGCAATCAATAACTGACTTAACGGAATTATGATTGGCATTTATCCAATCTGTTAATTGTGTTTTGTAACTATTCCAGTTATGAGTTTTTCCAAATACTCCGTGAATGCTTGATTTACTCTCATCAAAGTTTTCGTTCACTTCAATTGTCAAGTATGCTAGCCTTAAAATTTCTTTTGAAATTAAACGCAAGCAAATTCTTTCTTGCTTCATTGTCAAGAATGGAGTAGGTGGACTGTCGCCTGTAATCTTTTGAGGATTTGAAAAATAAAATTCGTCATGACTTCTACCTCTGCAAAAAGTGAGTATTACTGAATAAGCTTGACCTCGTCTCCCTGCACGTCCAACTCTTTGTTGGTAGTTGAATCTTTGCGGTGGCATATTCGCTAACATAACTGCTTGCAATGCTCCGATGTCAACCCCAACTTCCAATGTTGTTGTCACACTTAGCAGGTCTATTTGCTTTACAAGTGGATTTCCTTCTGCTTTCAAAACAACATTTCTAAAATGCCGTTGCCTTTGAAATTGATTATCAGTTTGTCCGGTTAGTTCTTCGCAATGAATTCTTATTGGCTCTCTATTTTGAATCATTGCAGAATGGGATAAATAATTTTCTTCCCATACTTTTACACAAGTTGTTTTATTTGATGGGTCAAGTCGTGATTTTGTTTGTGTGCAAACTCCACCGGAAAAATGCAGGTGTGCTCTCCGGCTTTTGCTACTCAACCAAACATCATCAGTTGCAATGGATGCTTTAATAAATAAATCTTCAAACTGTAAACCTGTGTTTCCGTTTAGCAGATTTATTTCAGTAAGCAGGTCAAAAATACTTTGCCCTAAAAGTGTATCCGAAATAGAAAGTCGGTCTGCAACATTCGTAATGTAACCTTTGCACAAACTTGGAAAATTACTGTAAGAAATAATGTCAAACGGAAAATTGTCCTCATCAACTTGATTGTGATTGAATTTGTCACCTAAGATTCTTATTGTAGAGTTTACAATTTCAAGAAAAACATTAGGTGCTAATCCAACTACGCCTGCATACTTAGCAATTGCTGGTGTGTCTGGATTGATTGTAAGATAACCCAATGCAGAACTTTCAAACGAATAAAACAAAGAAGCAAAAAACATATTTGCCATCTTTCTTAATGTTCCCTTTTTTATTTCTCTTATAAATTCGTCATCAACTCCTTCAACCCACTGTTGTGGATTCTCAAAGTGAATTACTTTATACCAAGGTATTTTTGTATCGGGAGTTGATTGCAAACGGATGTCATTGCCCCCCGGATTTATACCCAACTCTGCTAAACGCTTGACTAATGGAGCTAAGTTTAAATTATTAGTGTAGTCAACCAAATCTCTGACTTTAATAATCCTAGTTTCAATTTCTTTAATTTTTCGCAAAGCGAAATTCTTATCACTAATTGCTTTGGGAGTAGTTCTTGTTGTAATTGCATCATTCCAAACATCATCTACTTCGTCAACAAGTTCATTGTATTGCAATCTGAATTCTGAAATTCTTTCAATGTCGTTTGCTCTGAAAGCTTTTAATATTTCGAGTTTGATTATTAGCCGACTGTTCAATTCACGAATCAAAAGTTCTCTTAACAAATCCAAAAAATGATTTCTCTCAATACCATTTGCAACTTGTGCTGAATCTTCTCGGCTATCTGAAAACACAACTAATTTTCTTTCGTCTTGCTTGCTTGGTAACTGATACATCAACTCTTTAGCAAACATTTGGCTTGATTTGGCAAAACCCGTTCTAAAACCTCTGATGGAAGAAATTTTGTTTTTGCTTGCTCCTTGCTTGTGCTTGCTATGATTAACCCCGCATGCAGGGCAAACACATGGCGTTGCCTTATGTGTATCTACGGATAAACTGCTAAACGCAATATCTAATCTTGAAGAATCTTTGTGAGCAATCTTAAAGTAATATCCTTTCCTCCAATTGGTAGGTTCTTGCTCCGCCTTTTCGTAAGTTTCTTTTATGTCTCCTGAAAAAACATTTATTGATGCTTTCTCCCAGGTAGAGATGTAGTCTTTTTGATTGATAGAATTATTTAATGTCGCTTGCCGCCAATAACCGCTTGGCCTTTCGTGTGGTTCTAATTCTTGTTTGCCTTGTGGCCAAAAGATAGCATACTCTTGGTAAGTTCTTCTTTCCAAAAGCTTATGAGGAGTTTTTTCAGGAATGCCTTCAATATTTGGACTAAGCGGAAGCAATTCAAAAAAACTATTCGTTTCATCTGATGCTTTCAATCGGCTACCACCAAAAAGCGTTGTTCCACAATTATCACAATAGAGTAATTCCAAAACCCTGTAACCCTTCTCTGATTTTATTTGAGCTTGTGGATATAATTTTCCAACAGTTCTTTCTTCGTCTTTAAATTCTTCTTCAATATCATCGGGATTAAGTGAACCCCACAATCCTTCAATGTTGCGGAAGAAATAATGAAATCTTAGTCGTGGTAATTTTGATTCGTTGTTGTCGGATTCAATTTTCCTAAATTCAGGAAGGTCATACATTGAACGCAGAATAAGCAAGCCGCTTAGTGCTTTCCTCAAATCTTCTTTTGAATTTATTTCTCCGAATAAACTTTCAGTTAAAATGTCTTTGCCTTCAATATCACCATTTGCTCTTAATGAACATACGGCTCTTTCGTTTCCTTCAATGGTGCAAGCATTGTATAAGCGTTCTCTTAACTCTAACTTTTTATCAAGCAGAACTTTTAAAACTAATTGTCTTGGCTCTGCTTCTGTCAAAGTAATTTTCGCAAAGGATTTCAATTCGTTTGCCGTTAGTAAACATTGCTGAATAAATTCTTCTGAATTTATGTTTCCATTGTTTGCATAAAAAACCTTACTAAGTTTTTTGAATGGGTCAATAGGAAGTTTTGCAACTCCGCTGGATAAAGGATGAACCGGATTGTTTTCTCCTTTGATAATTGCAAAAGAATTTTTTGCATCAGCAACACCAAAAAAGTCCTGAATGAAGTCAATACTCTTTGAATCATTTGCATCAAGTGACGCAGAAGAAGCAAGTATCTTCAATTGAGAATGATTGGGGTGTAACCCCAATCTATTCAGGATTAGTTTTAAAAGATATGCTACTTCTGTTCCTTGTGTTCCTCTATATAGGTGCAACTCGTCAATGATTAAATGAAAAACTCTGTTTCCTTTTTCTTTCCTTTTTTCTCTTCTGAAAGGTCTTTTGAAAACTCATCATCGCAATTGAGCCAATCTTTTGTTTTGTCAAATATACCACTATCAATGTCTCTCATAAGCATGATGCTTAACATAGAGTAATTCGTAATCATTATGTCAGGCGGTGCAACTTGCATGTCGAACCGTGTTCGCATTTCTGCACCATCTAGCCTCGGATAAAATGCAATCAGATTTTCCGGTGTGTCACTTAAACCATCCGGCACACCTTTGTTTTCTTCAATGTGTTGCTTTATATCATTTGAAGATTTTTCAAGTGCTGCAAGTTCTTTTCGTAATTGCTCAATTTTATACTTGTTAATTATTTTTACCCCATTTTCATTAAATAAATGTAATTCACCCGATGATGGTGTGCTGCCGGTGTATCTCCCAAAATATATTGAGTTGTTGTTTGCATTATTTTCTAACCATTCTCTTGTCTTGTCCGAATCAAGTGCTTTTCTCAATCGTGTTAGTTGATCTTCAACTAACGCATTCATGGGATAAAGAATAAGTGCTCTTACTGCTTGGGGTCTTCCATCATTTGGTCTTTGTCTTACTTCAGGACTTAACGTAAAATCTTTGACAATGTCTTTATCAGCCAAATCAGAATCGTTCCACCAATAATATTTATTTGTGCCGGAAGATTTTCCCCATCTTGAAAGTTCTTTTGATAGTTGTGCAAATAATGGCAATAAAAAAGACTCTGTCTTACCTGAACCCGTTCCTGATGTAATGATGCAATGCTTATTGCTCATTGCTTGCTTGAGCATGTTTGCCTGGTGTGCATACATAGGAAAGGAATCAGAAAACAATCCGGTTTTCACGAGTGACTTGAATGTTTCCAACTCTGCATCTGTCATGTTCGGAACATCACCTTTTGTAAGTTGCGAAATAGTGATTCCACTTGATTTGTAATCCGGCAATGGTTCAATCCAAGGTTCTCTGTATAATACTCTGTCGGTATTTAACTTGATCCTTCTCTCTGCATTTACAGAATTGAATTTTGTATCAAATGCAGTTTCTACATAACGGATGTAGTTGTCTTTGATTATATCAAATGCGGTGATTGGGTCTCTCATGATTTACCAGTCATTTTTAAATTGAATATTTTGATTGAACTTCTTAAATAAATTTTCAGCAAATAGTTTAGGAACATTTTGATAAAACTGATAAACCAAATTGCTACCGTCAATACTTACATTTTTATAATATGGAACTTGCCCACTAAGTAACATAATAGATTCGGCAATAAGTCGGGGAAGCTGAACATATTTTGGTATTGCCAACTCGTTGGTGGTTTCGTTGTAGTAAATTACTTTCTTATCCTTTTCAGATAGCAGTAAAAACTTACCCCAGTTCCTATCCACTTCATAAGATTTGTGGTCAAGCCAAAGAATGTGTGTGTATTGATAGCGGACATAATATTCTTGCAGCGAAAGTTTTTTATCAATCTCTCCTGTGTCTTTAACAAACTTCAAGAGATTGATGTCAAACACTTTTCTTGCCCATTCGTAGTTTGGTTTTTCTACAAACTTGTTTGCTAAAACATTTTTCTTGTAACCTTCAATGGTTTCGCTGAAATCTTGTAAACCAAATTGTACAATCTGCGGTTGCGGTATTGGCTTCTCTGTGATTTTAAATTCTATGTTTAATTGTTCTGCAATCCGTTGTAATTTTTTCCATGCATCAATGCAGTTTTTACAATTTGCAGGAGTGAGCCGGATTAAGTCAGGCAGATAATAAATTTCAAGTTGCTTGGCTTGCGGAATAATTTCAATATTCACTTCATGAGTATTGCAAGCGTCTTTCAAGTTGTCAATAAATGATTTTGAATGTCCGCCAATAAGAATTGCTTTCACAGAAGATTGAGAAGGAATTATTACGAACTGGGGTTTATTGATGGAAATTTTATTTAGAAAGTAATCATAATCCAAACAACCTAAGTAATCATAAAAACTAATTGCAGTTTGCTTGATATATTTTGGGCTTTGTTGAAATTTTGACAACTCCCAAACTTTCTCAATATTTTCAATAGAATCAATAATTTCTTGGAACTCTTGAAACTTCAAATTTCGTTTCATACTTAGAATTTGCAGAATGAGATTTCCTTTTTGAAGTTCAAATTCTATGTTATTTGGTACAAAATCAGTTTCTTTATAGAAAACAGAAAAGAATGGAAGTGACCATGATGTTTGTCTTTGCCAATCATTGTATGTTGTATTACTACCTACAACATAGAATTCATCACTAGCCTCGCAAACCTCACCAAACCTATTTCGCTTGGTTAGATTTTCATTGATGATGTCAAGGGGATTAAAGTCAATGTCTATTATCTGATAAGGCAATTCGGAATTGTCTAAGTTTTCATTTTCAATTCTTACTAAAAAATTTTGATTACATATAACACTCTCAGGAATTATAAATTCTTCAGGAATAATGGAACTCCGGATTAAAGGAATCTTTTTATTAGTTTCAGGAAATTCTAAAAATATATTTTCAGTTCCATCAGCTCCATCAATAAATATTTTGGGAAGTAAATTCTTTAGATAACTTCTATTCTCAACTTTAATCCCTCCACGAAATTCTAATTTCTTGCTTGTAGTTACCTTTAAAATATCCTCTGTCGGATGTGAGCTTGGTGGGTTCTTAAATTTGAATAGATTAAATCCGATAGGGACTTTATCATAGTCAACAGCATTGAAATCACCTTTTTGAAATGTTGCTCCCCAATCTAAAATACATTGCTTTTTTGAATCGGTGCAAAGCAAATACATTAATGATTGTCGGCTGACTTTGTCTGTTTCAATAAAATTGTCTGCTGGCAATCCAAAATACGAACCTGATGTATAAATAACTATTTCGTTTTGGGTTGTGCTTGCTCTCCATTTATTTTGGTCATCTTGTAGATTCAAACTTTGATTGAACGAAATATTTATTGGCTTTGAAAAACCATTGCCAGCATTATGGATCTCATTATTACCAAATGTCAATTCATCAGGAAAGTCATACGGTGAAAACAAATAGTAAAAGTGATTGAAGGTTTCGTCTGCTTTGTTTAGGTTAAACGCTGAAAGAAGAGTCGCATAAACCCAGCCCGACTTTGGAGTTAAAACTTTATCATCTTCATCATATTCAATTACATATCCTTTCCAATTTGAATACTCTCTCCTTACAATATCAGTGATAACTTTTCTAAGCGGATTTTCTTCATCCTCTATAATGGAAATTATTCTAGGGCTGAATCCTGCTTGTGATACACCATGAAGTGTGATAATTCTTTGAAATTGTTTTTCGGGAATGATGGAGTTTGGAGCAATGTCTGCTTTCCAAAATATGTTTGGAATATCACGGATATTTCTTGGCGTAAGCAAGCATTGCGAAAATGCTTTGTTTACATAAACCCAATTGTGATTCCCTAAACGCCTTTCTATGAAGTAACCAAAATCTTTCTTGTAATATTCTTTGCTCCATTTCTCTAAGTTACTCCAAACCCAATCTACATCTTGAATTGTTCCTGTTCGTGTGCTTGTAATTCCATTCTCCTTCAAAAATTTATTAAGAGGTGGAAAAAACGAGTTTGCTCTGAATTCATTTACATTGTCTGTCAATGGAATTATGAAAGCAATCAAGTAAGCAAGATAGAAGGGGTAAACAATATTGTTGTCAGGATTGTAGATTGATACCGAATCAATTTTTAAATCATTTTTGTTGTTAAGTTCAAATACTATTCTTTCAAATGATTTCCATTTGTTGGCAACAACTAAAAACTTGTCAATGAAATTTGCCTTGGAAGATGTTTCAGGGAAATCACTTTTAAGTGCTTTGCAGAAATCTTCCCAGCTTTCTTTCTCAGATGTAAAGTTGAATTTGATTATTCCCAAATCAGAAATTTCTTTTTGCGTTACATACAGTAGAACTTCCTTATCCGCTTTGTTTGGATTAAAAAAGTATTCTCCGATTATATGATTCCATTGAAGATATTTCACTTTTCAAATGTATTAGAATTAGAGGGGTGGAGATTTGGCTCTTTTGCTTTTGCCTCTGGGTTGGCTTGTGCGTTTGCGGCAAAAGCAAATGTGCCAAATGTGGGAAGCAATAGAAATTCATTTTTTTTTGTGCGGTGGCTGTGGTTTAATTTTTTATTGCATTGGCATAAGTATCGGACTGTCCTCTCAAACTGTCCTGAAGTTAAGTTGCTTTTATGTTTTTTTCCGCTTGTCAAAATATATTGTTTTAATGTTTATTGTCTGCCTGTCTGTTTTATGGTTGCACTGTCTAATAGCATGACCGGTAACGGTCGGCGGTATGGAATCGTTGGGGATTGCGGGCTACTATCCTGTCCAGTTACACCGAACTTGATGCGGGGCAGAACGCTTGAATAACAACTTAAACCCCAATGTTTTATACCGCTTGTTATGCACTGGCGGTTCTTGTATTTGTCTGTATATCTGCTTATCAACTCATTCATAATATGACAATAATATTACTGTTTTAAATTGCAAATCTCCAAATAAGTTTTCCGATTATGGTTGTCCGCTCAAGTTTGATAGTGTTTTCGGTGTTAAACTCCTGATTAATTACTAAGTAGAAAAAACTGCCTATCTTTGGTATCCAGTTTAGCCTGTAATTGACCAAAATATTATTGTCTTCATTATTCCATTGAGCGAAAAGGCTGGTTTGTAATTTAGGATTAAAGGCATAGTCTATTCGTCCTCCAATTTCATCAGTTGTGAATGATTCCGCTGGTAGGACAATAATATTCCGTTGCCAATCGAAACTTACATTAAGGTGTTTATTAAAATTGAAAAATGTCACAAATCCATACTCCTGTCTATGACCAGTGTAAAATTCGCCAAAATTAACCGATGCCTCTGCTGATATTTTTCTACCCCTAAAAGTGCTGCCCTGAATCTCAAAACGGTTATCCCAGTACTTGCCTGCCGGAATAAAAACACTGTCGATAAGTTCAAAGGCTTCGGTAGGATTATCAAAAACGTGTTGAATGTTAAATTCCATAAATTCCCCGCTTTTGGATTCAAAACCGAACGGTCGCCATTCATAAAAAACAGATTCAGTAGTTTTGGTCTCTTCGTTTATATAATAGTTAATATCTATCGGTTTAAAAATAAGATTCCTGAAAAACGGAAGGTTTTTAAAACGAGGATTAAATTGAAGTTCGGTGTAGAGCATTTGATAATTTTTTCGATTAGCGAAACCCATTTCAGGATTAAACCCCTTTTCTACCGTTGTGAAACCGAAGTCGTATTCAATTATATCGTTCGGATAGCTCAAAAAAACATTGTAGGAAAGATTATCTTTATTTAGATTTTCGTTATTGTTAAATATTTTGGTTTCGGAAAGTGCAAATTCACCACCAATAATCAGGTTTTTATTTCCAAAAATCTCTGAAGTGGAATAAGTAAAGTCTGCACCGTAAACACGATTGTATCCTTTATCGGAATATTTTTGGGTACTTATAAAACCAATGCTTGATTGCTTAAAAACATCCTGTTTAACACGAATAATTGAATAGTTGGTTGTTGGAACAGTATCGTTTTTGTAGGTTTGTAAAGACATTACTCCAATATTTGTTTGGTTTAACTTACCAAAAAGTCTTACTCCTCCGATTATTGGGACAACTTGATTTTGGTCTATGCCAATTCTTCTGCTATAAAAGAGCCTTGCGCTACCAACATTCAAATCGTAATAGTTTTTGCCTTCGAGAAAGAATTGCCGTTTTTCAGGGTAGTAAAGCGAAAATCTCGATAAATTGATTTGTTTCCTGTCCGCTTCAACCTGAGCAAAATCGGTATTTGCAGTAAAATTAAGTTTAAATGTTGGTGTAATATCAAAATTAATCTCTCCGCCTACTTTAGTAGTATTGCCTATCTTGTTGGCGGTAAATTCTGTTCCTGCGAGCAGGTATGGTTTAATTTCAATTTTTGTGCCTTGTTCAATATTATAAATCCCCGCAAGCTTTCCTCCTTGAGAAATTTTTTCTAATTCATATAACCTTGACCAACCCTGCCACATCACTTGTTCTTTTTTCCTTCGGATATTTCTTTCAAAATTAATCCCCCAAACTTGTACGCTGTCTTTGGTAAATTTTAGAGTGGAAAAAGGGATAACCATCTCTGCAAACCAACCTTGTTCATTTCTGGTTACGGCAACATCCCAAACTCCGTTCCAGTCTTTGTTGAAATCTTTACCTTCATCACCAATCCAAACATCAGCCAAAGCACCGTTAGGATTGGTAACAAATAGATAACCGTTTCGATTGTCATTGAACGGGCTTATTATAAGCTCGATATTATCATCGCTCCCCCAGCTAAAGTCACGGCTCATTTGTTGAGCTGAAATTTTATCAGGCTCGCTATCATAGCACCAAATTCCAAAATAGATTTCATTGGTATTATAAACAACGGCAATTCGTGTTTTTTCGGTAGCCGATGAGCCTTCATTTTGCTCTCTTTGGGTAAAGTTTCCGATAGTAACGGCTTCTTTCCAGCAAGTTTCATTTAACTGACCGTCAAGTTTTATTTTTTCAACGTACGAGTTTGCAATAAGTGTGTCAGGTTTTGAGTGTTGCCCAAAAATATTACTGCTAAAAAGCAGAATTAAGATACAGATACTTATAAGTCTCATTAAAGTATTTCTATTGTCATTTCACTATGTCGTTGTCTTTTTTCGCTTGTGCATAACGTCTGTATAACCCCCATTATGGCGGTTATTTCGTAATTGGTTATTCTTCTTTTTTATTTTCAAATACAAAAGTAATAAATTTTAAATATCTAAATTATCCAACGGGCTTTTTATTTTATCGAAACCTTTGGTGGTAATATGAGTATATATTTCAGTGGTTTTGCTGCTCTCATGTCCCAGCATACTCTGTATATAGCGCAGGTCAACACCATTTTCAAGGCAGTGTGTAGCAAAAGTATGCCTAAGCGTGTGCATGGTAGTATGTTTTTTTATACCTGCTTTTACAGCAGCAGCTTTTATAATGTTTTGCAAACTGCTTGGCGAATATTCTGCACCTGCAGCTCCTTCAAACACATAATCTTTGGGTCGGTATTTTTCGATATATTGGTCTAATACAACTAAAAATTTTGCAGAGAGTTTGGCATACCTGTCTTTCTTACCTTTGCTTTGTTCCACCCGTATTTGCATCCGCTCCCTGTCAATATCCTGAATTTTTAACCTTACTATTTCGCCCAACCTTAGCCCGGCTGAATATGCAAGCATCAACATACACTTATGCTTAATGTTGTCAACACTTTTAAACAATCGTATCACTTCTTCTTCATTAAGTACGGTAGGTAGTGTGCGTTCTTTTTGGGGTCTGTCAATAAAATAAAACTTTCGCTGCCCGCCAAGTACCTTTTCATAGTAGAATTTTATCGAATTGATGGCTTGATTCTGATACGAAGTGGATACTTTTCGCTCCATTACAAGAAATCGTAAAAAACTGATTATTTGCACCTCAGATATCTTATCAATGTCGTATCTGTTGTAATAATTGATAAATTCCTCAAACAAACCCTTATAGGTCTTAATGGTTTTATCGCTGTACCGTATTTCTTTGAGTTTCAAAATCATTTCTTCCGGGCATTGGCGATAGTTTATCATATCGTAAGCACTCATTTTTTTCAAGCCCTTACTTTCTGCCTTTTCTTCTTCATAACGTACTTTCATTTCCGCTTCAAGAGCAAGAGTTTGTATTTCGTTAAGGTATTTTTCCGAAAAAGGTATTGTCCACCATTTGTTTTTTGCATCCCAGCTATGGTAAGGATATTTTTTTATCAGCATCAGTATAGCTTTGTTAAACCCGAAAATCAGGCGCAACCTGCCTGTTTTGGTCTTTATTATTATTAGTTCTTTATTTCCTATAGTGCGGGTTTCGTTACCCACGCTGATATCAAATTTATCATGTATTATCAATTCATCAATCCGGTCTTTGAAATAATCATTAATTAAATCCAAATTGCCCGGATAATTGGGTATTTCCCAACAAAACATACGCCCCTCCCAACGACTGTACTTTAATGTATTGATAAATTTAATATCTGCTTCGTTTTTGGGTAGTTTCAAAATGATTTTTTTACCAATTACTTCAATTTTAATACAATTCCGGTCGTCTTTAATGGCTGGCTTTTCGGTTTTTATTTCCAATAGTTCTATTGACTCCGGTTTTGCTTCATTTATTTCGGCTTCGGTTTCTTGAATCTGAGGCAATATAATTTCTGGAAACATTTTACTTAGTTCCCCAATAGCTTCTTTTGTAAATGGAATATGCCAGGCACGATGGGTTTGACTCCATGCAGCATTTTTTATTTGTTTTACCTTATCTGATATGTTAGCATTATAAGGGAATTCGAGTTTAAGTCGTTTCTGTCCGCGATGGTTTATAATACTAACCTTAATCATTATTTATGGTAGTTATTTTTTACATGGGATGGATAGGTGCCATAAGATATATTGTTTTTCATTGCTAAGTGGTTTTTTTAAAATTAACCCTGTCTTGGTTAATAACCCTGGCAGGGTTAATTTTCCCGTTTGCTTCGCTCAGCATTTTCAAATCAGCTAATCTTCAAATTAACTAATTAGCTAATTACTTTCCTTCTTCTTCCGGTTCGTGTCTTATCCCGCGGTCGACAATCTTACGGGCATTTTTATATTGCTGGTAAAAGTCGGGATTGGTATCGGCAAAGCCGGCAATCAGTCGGTCGAGCTTGGTACGTTGCAAATCCGAAATTTCAGTTATCAGGGTATTGATATTTTTGGTGGCGGTACTCGAAAGGGTAATCTTTTCCCTGGTCTCGGGCATAGCCACTAAGAATTGCTGGTGAAGGGTAAGAAGCAGTTCCAGCATTTCGTCGGTTACCCCATAGGCGGCAAGCTCGCTCTTGTGGGCGTTTGCCGTTTCGTACACTAAGCGGATGATGTCGGCTACCCGGTTTTCGCTGGCAAGGCTAAGGTCGGAAGCGGTGTAATTGATGTTTGCGTCTAATTCAGTGTTTTCGGTGGCCACGGCATACATCACCAGTTTACGGATCACGTTCATACCCTTTTCCTCCATCTGCTTTCTTACATTTCCTTTTCCGTTTGGTAACCCCGGTATTGTCTTTTTCCTGTATCTGACGCAGGTCGCGCACCAATTGTATCTTCGCTTTCAGAAGATCGAAAAGTACCATAATCGCAGCAATCATCGTCCAGATTGCAATGTTGTTAGCCAGCACAAGCACAACGGCTTCGGCGGCGTTTAATTTGTTTTCATCATTTGTTTCCATAAGTTTTATAAATTTAAGTTTAACAATCAAATAAAATATCCATAAAATATCATTTCAGTTTGCATTAGCATAGTCCATTATGGATACTTCACTTTTTAGATATTTAATTTAGCTTACAAATATAAAAAATTTTCCATTACAAAAATATTTCAATAAAAAATAAAATATTTCACTGTTGTACGATAAAAATATTCAGGCTAAAGTCTTTTAGGTAGCAAAACACCTCACCAATGGGGCGACGAAAAGCTTTTGATACCTTTGTGATCCCGAGTACTCGGGGCTTTGAGTCCTTTGTGGTTAAATGTTAAAGTATTGAAACACAAAATCACAAAGTATACACAAAGAAGAAAAATGAAATAAAAAATACTTTCGGTCAGTCCCAGGGGATAAGGTTCCTGACAAAATCCCGGTAAGCAATAATTTGAGTTACTTATGCAAATCAAGGGGTAAAATCTTCTCTGTGAAACTCTGTGAATTCTCCGTGTAACTCTGTGTTATAATATTTTAAATTGCACAGAGAACCACAGAGGATTCACAGAGGACCACGGAGCCTGTTATTTATATCTTTTATTTCAACTCTTGCTTCGTATTCTTTTTAGTTAAGATTTTATCTGAATTGAAACGCTACAAAATCGCGGTAAGCAATAATTTGAGTTACTTATGCAAATCAAGGGGTAAAATCTTCTCTGTGAAACTCTGTGAATCCTCTGTGAAACTCTGTGTTATAATGTCTTAAATTGCACAGAGAACCACAGAGGATTCACAGAGGACCACGGAGCCTGTTATTTATATCTTTTATTTTCAACCCTTGCTTCGCATTATTTTTTAGTTAAGATTTTATCTGAATCGAAACGCTACAAAATCGCGGTAAGCAATAATTTGAGTTACTTATGCAAATAAAGGGGTAAAATCTTCTCTGTGCAGCTCTGTGAATTCTCCGTGTAACTCTGTGTTATAATATTTTAAATTGCACAGAGAACCACAGAGGATTCACAGAGAACCACGGAGCCTGTTATTTATATCTTTTATTTTTAACTTTTGATTCGCATTATTTTTTAGTTAAGATTTTACCTGAAATGGAACGCTGCTTCTTAATACTGAAACTCTATTTCACAATAGAGAAGCTCTAATTCACAGAAGAGAAGCTCTAATTCACGGAAGAGAAGCTCTAATTCACAAAAGAGAAGCTCTAATTCACAAAAGAGAAGCTCTAATTCACAGGAGAGAAACTCTAATTCACAGGAGGGAAACTCTAATTCACAGGAGAGAAACTCTAATTCACAGGAGAGAAGCTCTAATTCACAGGAGAGAAACTCTGCTTCATTTTTTTTGTATTTTGTATTCTAAAATTCATTACTTATGGCAGAAACAATCCATCAATACATACGCAATTATATGTATGCAAATAAAATAAGCGCTGCAAGCCTCGCTGCAAGTCTTAATATGACCCAGCGAAATGTGTATAACATCCTCAATGATGGGAATATCACCGTAGCGCATTTGCAACACATCTCCGCAGCGCTTCATCATAACTTCTTTCTCTTTTTTACCGGCGAAACCGATATTCAGGCAGAGCTAACCGCCGTAAAGGAGGAAAACAGCCGTTTGTCGCAGCTCATTACCCAAATCGAAACGGACAAAAAGCAGCTCGAAATGCTCAACCGGCTGCTGATGGAGAAATCTTCCTGAAATTCCGTAAAAATACGCTTTGAGTTTCTGATGAAAACCCAGGAACTCTTTATGGTTATGTGCTTTGAGTCTCTGATAAAAAACCGGAACTCTTTGTGGTATTTTTTATAGTTTAAAAAAATTGAGAAAAATAGCGCTTTGAAATTATTATTCATACTTTTGCTTTAAAATTACATTTCTACCGTTAAAATTCACATGAAGCAGGATAAATTTTCCGTCGTACCTCTTGAGCGTTTGCTCCATCTTATTCTCGAACAATTAAAGGATGGCCAGTATTTTGGATTGGATAAAAGTTTGTTTTATACCGGTTACCGAACCTGTTTTTCAAAGTCAGCGTTTCGGTCAGCTGCTCGAAACTCCGCTGGGAGTAGCCGCCGGTCCGCATACCCAGATGGCACAAAACATTATCGGGGCATGGCTTTGCGGGGCTCGTTTCATCGAACTGAAAACCATTCAGACCCTCGACGAACTGGACGTTTCCAAGCCCTGTATCGATATGTACGACGAAGGCTACAATTGCGAATGGTCGCAGGAACTCAGGATCAAAGACAGCTTTGACCAATACCTGAATGCCTGGATTATCTTGCATATATTAATGGGGCAAAGACCGTTTGGTGGCATCTTCAACATGAGTGTTGGCTACAATTACGAAGGCATCCTCAGCGACAATGTGCAATGGTTTTTCGATAAGATGAACGATTGCCATGCCGAAAAGCAGGAAAAAATTAACGCCATTCGTAAGATTTATTCCCGGATTGATGAAATTGCCATTCCCGATTGCATTTCAAACAATGTTACCCTGAGCACCATGCACGGCTGTCCGCCGCAGGAGATTGAGAAGATTGGTTTATATCTTATTGAAGAGAAAGGCTTGCATACTACCATCAAGCTGAATCCCACCCTGCTTGGTCCGGATGAGCTGCGTTGCATTCTGAATGATACCCTCGGCTATTCCACTCCCGTTCCCGACCTTGCTTTTGAACACGACCTGAAATATTCCGATGCGCTTAGCATTATCCGCAACCTCAGCCTTGCGGCAGAAAAGAAAAAGGTGCATTTTGCCATCAAGCTCACGAATACCCTCGAAAGCCTGAATTTCCGTAGCGTCTTTCCGGAAAACGAAAAGATGATGTATATGAGCGGTAGAGCTTTGCATCCCATAAGCATTAATCTTGCTCGTAAACTGCAACGGGATTTCGGCGGTAAACTCGACATCTCCTTTTCTGCCGGAGCCAATTGTTTCAATTTCGCCGACATTCTTGCCTGCGGATTGAAACCCGTTACCGTCTGTTCCGACATCCTGAAACCTGGTGGCTATGGCAGGCTGAGTCAGTATCTCGAAAACGTAAAAGAAGAGATGCATCGCCTTTCGGCAAACAGTCTCGACTGATTTTATCCTGAAAAAGGCAGAGAATGCCTTTACGGACATCTCAGAAGCTGCTTTGCATAACCTTGAAAAATATTCTGACAGAGACACTTTCCAATCCCGTTTACCGGAAAGGACATTTACCAAAAGACATTAAAACCCAACGTCCGCTCGGCTATTTCGACTGTGTCCATGCTCCCTGTGTGCCATACCTGTCCGGCAAATCAGGACATTCCCGAATACATGTATCTTACGTCCGAAGGCAGGTTTGACGATGCTTTTCGCACCATACTTCGCACCAATCCTTTTCCCACGGTTACCGGCATGGCCTGCGATCATCTCTGCCAGACCAAGTGTACCCGGATGAATTACGAGGAATCTTTACAAATCAGAGAAGTCAAGCGTTTTATTTCCGGAACAAACCATAGAAAAACCCGTTCCGGCAACATTTCCATCCAATGGATTGAAAAGCTGCCATTCTCGGCGCTGGTCCCGCCGGGTTGTCCTGTGCCTGGTTTCTTCGTCTTTCCGGCTTTGAAGTGGATGTTTTTGAAGAAAGAATTTATGCCGGAGGCATGGTCGCCTCGGTGATTCCTTCTTTCCGTATGCCCTGGAGCCGGTATCGAAAAAGATATCGAAAGGAATTATTGATGCCGGAGTAAAAATACATTTTGAAACACCCGTTACCGGAAAAACCTTTGAAAAACTTCAACGGGATTACGATTATGTTTTCAGTTGCCACCGGAGCCAAAAAGGCAAAAAGACTCAACATTCCCGGTGAAGATCTTCCGGCAATAACCGATCCACTGACATTTTTAAGCTTAGCCAAACAGGGACAAGCTCCGGCAACCGGCAGGCACGTCATCGTCATCGGAGGAGGCAATACTGCTATGGATGCCGCAAGGATGGCTAAGAAAATTACCGGTGGAAACGGTAACGTTACCATCGTTTACCGTCGTACCCTTGCCGAGATGCCTGCGGCTTATGAAGAAGTGGAAGCTGCTCTTCGCGAAGGCGTGGAAATTCTTACGCTCACAGCTCCGCTCCAAATTATAGGAATCTGTTCCTGGAAAAGTTTTGCTTCATTGTCAGAAGATGGAACTGAAAGGAATGGACGAGAAAGGGCGTCCGAAGCCGGTGAAGATAGAAGGCTCCGAATTTGATCTGGAAGCAAGCATGATCATTCCCTGCAATCGGGCAGGATGTGGTGATCGATTTTATGAATCCTTACCTTACGGTGAACAATCCGGAGTTCCGAACCAAATTAGCCCAATGTGTTTATTGGTGGCGATGCTCTGCGTGGCGCTTCGAGTATCATCCGTGCCATCGGCGACTGGACAAAAAGTCGCCCGGCTCATCGTTGCATCAGGCAGGAAAACAAATTCCGGAAACAAATCCTATGGTTTCAAAAACATTTGATAATAGTCAAATCTTCTATAACAAATCACGGAAAATGAAACCGGTAAAAATTCGTTGCGGAAGAGATACCTTATGCCATTTCCTCCGGCTCTTACAGTCGAACAGGCAATATCCGAAGCGAAGCGTTGTCTGCTATGCGACGAGGTTTGCAATGTTTGCGTAAGCGTTTGTCCCCAACTTTGCCAATTACAGCTATCAAACCGAGCCAGGTAGAGTTTATGCTGAAAAAAGGCTACCAAAAAAGACGATAAAATCATTCTGGAGGACGACAAGATTTTCCGGGTACAGCAACAGCTTCCAGATACTAAACATCGGCGATTTTTGTAATGAATGTGGTAACTGCAACACTTTTTGTCCCGACCAATGGTGCTCCGTACAAGGATAAACCGAAGTTTTACCTGACGATAAAGAGTTTTAACGAAGCCGAAACGGGGTATTACCTGAGTAAATTAAGCGACAAAACCGTGTTGATCTATAAAGAAAAACAGAAGATCCGTACGCTTACCTTTGCAGAAGACCGGTATCGTTACGAAACCGATGAGTGGGCAGCTACATTTACGCTTCCGGATTTTACACCCTCGGATATCGTTTTTAAGATTCCGTGTCTGGTAACTGTTTCTTCCGAATTGGCAGCAGAGATGTTTATTTTGATGAAAGCTGCAGAAAAATTATTTTAATAGAACACGGATGACACGGATTGAACGGATAAAAAACAGATAAAAATGAGAAATCATATAAAAAGTCTGTATTTTAGTAAAAAAAATTTTAGTAAAAAAATCCGTTAAAACCAGTCTGATCCGTGCCATCAGTGTTCCATAAACAAATAAACAAACAAATCGAAAACAGATAAAAATGGAGAGTTGTATAAAAAGCCTGTATCTTAGTAGAAGAATTTTTATTAAAAAATCCGTTAAAATCAGTCTGATTCGTGTCATCAGCGTTCTATAAACAAACAAATTATAAAATGATAAACGTAACTACCGAAGTAACCAATCCACAGGTATTGGAAAATACCATCAAACGCTTTCGCGAAAGAGGAATAATCCTTCCTACCTTCAAACAAATGCGCAACCCGGAACTGATTCCGGATAAGATAAAAGAAAAGCTGAAAAACATTGGCCTGTGGGAATTAAACCCACTCAACCTTTTCCGCATCACCTGGAAGAATGAACCGGTGGAAAAAGGCGGACTTTATGGCGGCGTGAATTATATCGAGATACCCAAAGCCATCAGTGACGTGGATGCACGTATTGTGCTTCTGCTGGGCAAATATTTTCCAACCGGCGCTCACAAAGTTGGCGCTGCCTATGGTTGTCTTGCTCCGCGTATTCTCACCGGTGAATTTGATCCTTCTTTTCATAAAGCCGTATGGCCCAGCACCGGTAACTACTGTCGTGGTGGCGCTTTCGATTCGTACCTGATGGGTTGCACTGCCGTTGCCATCCTTCCGGAAGAGATGAGCCGCGAGCGTTTCGACTGGCTGAAAGAGATAGGTGCCGAGGTGATTGCCACTCCTGGCTGCGAATCCAATGTAAAGGAAATTTACGATAAATGCTGGGAAATACGCCGGACAAGAAAAGACTGCATCATTTTTAATCAGTTTGACGAGTTTGGTAATCCGGTTTGGCACTACAATGTTACCGGATATGCCATTGAGGAAGTTTTTAATTCTCTGAAAGGCAAAAATGGGAATCTGGCTGCTTACGTATCTTCTACGGGTTCTGCCGGGACCATTGCTGCTGGAGATTATCTGCGTACCTTACATCCGCACCTCAAGGTAGCTGCATCTGAAGCTGTGCAGTGTCCTACGTTGCTACAGAATGGTTTTGGCGGACATCGCATCGAAGGCATAGGCGACAAACATGTCCCCTGGGTTCATAATGTGAAAAATACCGATGTGATTACCGCCATTGACGATGAAGACTGTATGCGTGTCCTTCGTCTTTTTAATGAAGAAGATGGTAAAAAATATCTTAAAGAAAACGGTGTGGATAAAAAGCTGGTCGACGACCTGCATCTGATCGGCATTTCCGGCATTGCCAACCTGATTTCCTCTATCAAGATGGCAAAATATTTCGAGATGACTGGCGACGACATCGTCCTTACTATCGCTACTGACTCTGCCGACATGTACCGTTCCAGAATACAGGAACTGAAAGAAGAACGTGGTATTTACACCCCGTTACAGGCCGCTAAAGATTCTGAAAAATGCCTTTACGGAACAGTTACCGACCATATGAAAGAACTATCCTACCAGGATAGAAAAGCCATTCATAACCTGAAGTATTATACCTGGGTGGAACAGCAGGGCAAGTCCATCGAAGACCTGAACCAGCTTTGGTACGACCGTGATCTATGGCCATCACTTTTCCATCAGAGTGAAAAATGGGATGAGATGATAGAAGAATTCAACGAACGGACAGGATTACTTTAAGATAAACTAAACCCTCAAGGTTTTCAAAACCTTGAGGGTTTGCAGTAGAACTTGGAAGAGTTATAATTGAAGAATTATTAAAAAAAGGTTATGCCAAAATTTTATTACCAATGCGTCAATTGCGGAAAAGAATATCCTGCGGATGGTGTCCGTTACCTTTGCCCGTCCTGCGAAAGCGATAATTCTTCGGATACTCCGCCCAAAGGAGTGCTGAAAACAGTTTACAATTACAATAAACTCCGCAAAAGCGTTGCGCCGGGCGAGCTTTTTGAAAAGTTGTCTCAAAATGACTTTCTCGATTTATTGCCAGTAAATTCGTTGGAAAGCTTCGGTCCGTTGAAAGTTGGAAATACTCCGGCCTACCATTGGCAGCAAAAGAGCGGAAACGGTACGTATCAACTTATCCTGAAAGATGATTCGCATAATCCAACTTTTTCGTTTAAAGACAGGGCTTCAGCATTGGTTTCGGCTTTTGCCAAAGAAAATCATATTCATACCATTGTTGCTGCTTCCACCGGTAATGCCGGCTCTTCGCTGGCAGGCATCTGTGCTTCGCAAAGCCAGAAAGCGGTAATCTTTGTTCCGGCAACAGCGCCCAAAGCCAAGTTATTGCAGATAATGTTGTATGGTGCAACCATCGTTCCGGTGGATGGGAACTACGATGTAGCATTCGATCTCAGCCTGCAGGCCACAAAGGAATACGGACTCTACAACCGGAATACGGCTTACAATCCGCTGACTATCGAAGGGAAAAAGACGGCTGCCTTTGAACTCTTCCGTCAGTGCGGGATGCAGGCGCCGGATATGGTTTTTGTTTCTGTTGGCGATGGCGTCATCCTTTCCGGGGTTTATAAAGGTTTTGAAGACTTGCTGATGTTGGATATCATCGAAAAGATGCCACGGATTGTTGCCGTGCAGGCGGAAGGAAGCAATAGCATCATTAGCAACCTTCGTTCTGAAACTTTTAAACCATCTTCTGCACAAACCATAGCCGACTCCATTTCAGTGGTTATTCCCCGAAATTTTTACATGGCAAAGGATTTCCTGCTGAAATATGATGGAGAAGGCATTGCTGTGTCTGATGATGCTATTTTGAATGCTTCTCTGAAACTGACACGGAATTTTGGTATTTTTACCGAACCTGCCGGTGCGGCTGCTTTTGCAGGATATCTGAAATATAGCGAGACAAGAACGCCGAAAAATAATAGTAAGGTTGCTGTTTTACTTACCGGAAGCGGATTAAAGGATCTGAATGCGGTGTCTTCGCAGGTTTCTTTGCCGGAAGTGGTTAAAAATGGTGAATTTGTTTACAAAGATGTTTAATTTTTTTTGTTTATGACTTTTTATTGCCGGAATATTTTATTGATAATTTTTTTTTCATTTTTACTTAATGGGACATTAAAAAGCCAGGTAAGCGGTTATGTTTTTGATATTACAGATAACACTCCCATCGAAAATGTAAATATTGTTGTAAAAGGAACCAATGCAGGCACTTCAACCAATGCAAAAGGATACTTTCGGCTTAACATTGATAATAACAAAGCTGTTCTAATTTTTTCCCATTTATCGTTCCAAACAGATACCATCAGCCTCCTAAATGCAACGTTTTCAAAACCTGCTACTATTTTTCTGATGCCTAAAATGACCCATCTACAGGAAGCTATGATTACTTCAAAAAAAATTAAGAAAGATTTATTCTGGGTAAGCGATTACATCTTTGTCAAAAAAAATATTTTGGTCCTCGGAAACGACCTTTACAAAAATGTTTATAAATTGATTTTGCTTCGCAACTTGAACGATACTATTACAAGTCTTTATTTACCATCTTCTTTTAAACCAAGAGGTTTGTTTATTGATTGCATGGGTGGTTATCAATTGATAGGAAGAGATTCTGTATTCCAAATAAACATTGACTCAATGGGAATATCTTTTCCATTCAGTGTAAGCATTGATAAGTTTAATGATGCAGTATCAGATTGCATGTTTGACATAAAAGATTATCTTATCTTTAAAACAAAAACTTCAAATGAATATTTGCAAGAATATTACGGGATAAATAAGCATGATAATGCATCTAAAATCTTTATTACATCAAATGAAAAACGAAAAGCAAAAGAAGCATCTGATTATATATCATGGCTAATTAAAAATAATGCAGTGGGGATGTCCGATATTTCTGCAAGAATCCGGTTTGAAAAAACTATTATGTACCCTCCCTCGTATCTTGCTTTAAGTAAAATAGATAATAAGATCTATTTTTTTAATCATGCATCCGGAAATATTGAAGTGTATTCCGAAGATTTAAACCTAATTAATAGCATTCCTATTTCTTACATAAATAAAAAAAATTGGATTCACCGGATTATAACAGATAAATACAGAAATAAGGCTTATACAATCTTTTCAAAAAATGCAGAATGTCAAGTCGCAGAAATTGATTTAGCCGACGGGCAATTAAAAAATACCACCAGAATTCCCTTTCCTTTTCCACAAAATATACGGGTAAATGATGGATATGTTTATTTCCTTTATCATGATTTTCGTGATGAAAATAAAAAAAATACGTTATTTGGTATAAAAATAAAAGAATAACAAACGGATGAAAGGTATTTGGAAAGTAATCCATGTAAAAGCCAACGAATTAGTGGATAAAACAATATTGTAGTTATGATAAAATTTACATTAAATAATCAGCTTGTTACCTTCTCCGGCGATCCTCAGCTTAGGTTGTTGAAATATCTCCGGAACGAGCAGCACATCACATCGGTAAAGGACGGTTGCAACGGTCAGGCGGCTTGTGGCGCCTGCATGGTGGAAATCAATGGTGAAGCAAAACTTTCCTGCGTTACGCCCATGCAAAAGCTGGAAGGTGCGGTGGTGAACACCCTCGAAGGTTTGCCGGAAGAAGTCCGTGATGTGCTTGCCAAAGCTTTTGTGGAAAAAGGTGCTGTACAATGTGGTTTTTGTACTCCCGGCTTTTTGATGCGTACCCATGTACTTTTGCAAAAAAATCCTTTCCCGACAAGGGATGAAATCCGGAAGGCACTCACGCTAAATTTTTGCCGTTGCACAGGATATGTAAAAATTATTGATGCCATTGAACAGGCGGCAAAAGCTTTTCGCGAAAGAACCGGAATTGAATATTCAGAACTTTCCGGCAAAGTGGGAACTTCCTATCCAAAATATCAGGCTTACGAAACAGCTTTGGGCAAACGTTCGTTTGTCAACGACCTGCATTTTGATGGTATGCTCTACGGAGCCTTGCGGTTCAGCGATCATCCTAAAGCTAAGATTTTAAAAATAGATCATGCTGAAGCAGAAAAACTTCCGGGTGTTGTAAAGATATTCACTGCCAAGGATATTCCGGGTACCCGTTTTACAGGTTTGATTTTTCCCGACTGGCCGCTGATGATAAAAACCGGGGAAACAACCCGCTACATCGGTGATGTGCTCGCTGGTGTAGTTGCCGATTCGGAAGAAACCGCCCGTAAAGCTGCAAGCCTTATCAAAATAGATTATGAGATACTTACGCCTGTTACCGATCCTATGGAAGCATTGAAAGAAGATGCTCCTCAGGTGCATCCCGACAGGAAAAATCTTCTGGAAAACTGCAAAGTTTACCGTGGAGGCAATGCAAAAGAAATTTTGGAAAAATCAGATTTTGTTGCCCAAGGTTTTTATCAAACACAACGGATAGAACATGCTTTTCTGGAAACAGAAACGGCCATTGCCTTGCCTGAAAATGATGGTATTCATCTGTATTCTAACGGACAGGGAATTTATGAAGATCGCCGTCAGGTTGCCATTCTGCTTTCTCTTCCGGTCGAAAAAGTAAGGGTAACACTGGTTTCTACCGGCGGAGGTTTTGGCGGAAAAGAAGATCTGACAGTTCAGGGACATGCTGCGCTTTTTGCCTGGCATCTGAAAAAAACTGTAAAAGTCAGGCTTACCCGAGAGGAATCCATCCGAATGCATCCTAAACGGCATCCGGTGTTCATGGACATCGCCGTAGGTTGCGATAAAAACGGCAAACTTACCGCCATACAACTGAAAGCGGTAGGCGATACCGGTGCCTATGCTTCAGTGGGAAACAAGGTGATGGAACGTGTTGCCGGACATGCTACCGGCGCTTACCATTTCCCCTGCGTAAATCTTGAATCGCTTACCGTTTATACCAACAATATCCCAAGTGGAGCCATGCGCGGCTTCGGTGCCAATCAGGTTTGCTTTGCTCTGGAAGGTTGTATCGATGAACTTTGTAAGATGGGTAGCTTCGACCGCTGGCAGTTTCGCTACGATAATGCATTGGATGAAGGCGGGATGACCGCTACTGGCCAGGTTTTGAAAAAAGGTGTAGGCGTCCGCCAATGCCTGCTTGCCGTAAAACCTTTTTACGACAAGGCAAAAATAAAAGGGCTCGCCTGTGGTATCAAAAATTCAGGAGTGGGCAATGGCATGGCTGATTTTAGTGATGTGATCATCGAGATACATCCCGGCAAACGGGTTATTTTACACCATGGCTGGACAGAAATGGGCCAGGGAGTGCATAATATGGCCATACAGACGCTTCATCAGGAAACCGGCATTCCGCCCGAATGCGTGGAAGTGATTGTTGACACCAAAGCCGGAATTACTACCGGGATGACAACTTCTTCGCGGGCGACTGCCTTGCTTGGCAATGCCATCCTCGATGCGGCAAAAGCCATCCGTAAAGATTTGGAGAACTACTCGCTGGAAGAACTTTCGGGCAAGATTTACAAAGGAAACTATACCTGCGACTGGACTACCAAGCCGGGAGCGGAGGTTGAAGAAGTAATTACACATTTTGCCTATGGTTATGCCGCTCAGTTGGCAGAAATGAATGAAAACGGTGAAATTACCACGGTATATGCCGCCCACGATGCAGGAAAAATCATGAATCCACTGATGTTTGAAGGACAGGTGGAAGGCGCTGTTCACATGGGATTGGGCTATGCTCTTTCCGAAGAACTTCCGATGAAGGATGGCTATCTTGTTTCGGATAAAATTAAAGATTTACAAATCATCAAACCTAAAGATATGCCGGAAATTGTGGTGCTTGGCGTGGAAGTGGAAGATCCGGTAGGACCTTACGGAGCCAAAGGACTTGGCGAAATCGGACTGGTTCCTACTGCTGCTGCTGTCGCCAATGCTTTTTGCGATTTCGATGGCAAACGTCTTTATTCATTACCTTTAAAGAGAAAATAATATGGCTGTGATACTTAAAAATGCTACTTTCATCCACTGGCAGACGCTTGAATTCAAGCAAGCCAACATCCGCGTAAGCGAGAAAGACGGCATCGAATTTCTTTCTGCCATCCCGCAAGATGGCAAAGAGGAAATTCTTGATTGTACCGGAAAGTTGGTAACTAAATCGTTTGCCTGTGGACATCATCATGTGTATTCGGCGTTGTCGAGGGGCATGCCTGCACCGGCAAAATCGCCGGAGAATTTTTATGAAATTCTGAAATACGTTTGGTGGACGCTGGACAAATGTCTTGATAAAGACATGATAGAAGCAAGTGCACTGGCTACTGCAATAGCTTGCGCCAAAAACGGAGTAACTTTTGTTATTGACCATCATGCTTCGCCTTTTGCCGTGGAAGGCTCGCTGGAAACCATTGCCAAAGCTTTCGATAAAGTGGGCGTTGGTCACCTGCTTTGTTACGAAATCAGCGACCGCGACGGCATTGCTATTGCCATAAAAGGTTTGGAGAAAACGGAAAATTATCTGAAGAAAAACCAGGGGCTGGTGGGATTACATGCTTCTTTTACCATTTCGGAGGAAACGCTGGCAGAGGCGGTATCTCTTTCCGGCAGGATGAATTCCGGCATTCATGTTCATGTGGCGGAAGGAGAATACGACCAGCAACATTGCCTGAACACCTATGGCAAAAGGGTAGTGAACCGTCTGAAAGATGCCGGTGCGTTGGAAAGTCCGAAAACCATTCTCGGCCATTGCCTGCACGTTGACGAAAATGAAAGGGAAATTATCCGAAGTTCTCCGGTATGGGTGGTTCAAAATCCGGAAAGCAACCTGAACAACAATGTAGGTTATTTTAACTCCAGAGGACTGAACGAAAATATTATGCTGGGAACCGATGGTATGCACAGCGATATGCTCCGTAGCGCCAAAGCAGCTTTTTATATCGGACAGGGATTCGACAGCATTGACTATCCGGGGATGTATCACCGTTTCCGCAACGTGCATAAATACATCTCTTCCAATCATTTTTCCGGCGACGGGGATAACAATTTAGTGGTACTCGATTATGATTCGCCTACGGAAATAAACGCTTCCAACTTTCTGGAACATTTCCTTTTCGGTTTGGAATCCAGACATGTGCAACATGTAATTTCCAACGGAAAATTGATTGTTAAAAACAAAAAAATCATCACGGTAAACGAAGAAGAGATTCTAAGGTTTTCAAAAGAAGAAGGGAAAAGGCTTTGGAAGAAAATGATAGAACAGAGCGTATAATTACGAATTAAAAATTACGAATTACGTGAATTTTCGGTATTAAATAGACTCTGACATGATTTGCATGGTTTATAATTTTTAATCAAAATTTAATTTATAATTGATAATTCGTAATTGAAATTGATTTGAGTATGAAGAGTGATAATGTAATACAAAAGAAAAGTTTTGATTTTGCAATACAAATAATCAATGCGTATAAGTTTCTGTTTAACGAAAAACATGAATTTGTGATGTCAAAACAGCTTTTGCGATGTGGAACATCCGTTGGTGCAAATATAGAAGAAGCGATTGGCGCTCAATCAAAGGCCGATTTTATTTCCAAGCTTTCCATTGCCTATAAAGAAGCAAGAGAAACAATCTATTGGGTAAAATTATTACAGGCGACTGACTATCTTGATAACGAAAAGTCCACTGGCTTACTAAACCAATCAGAAGAGATTTGTAAAATAATTGGAAAAATCCAAATCACATTCAAATCCCGTAATTCGTAATTCGTAATTCGTAATTGTTAATTGATTTCCCGTAATTTTTAATTCGTAATTCGTAATTGATCTTAAAATGCCTGGATTATTCATCAAAAACGGAACCATCATCACTTCGGAAGATATTGACCGGACAAATATTATTGTCGAAAATGGCTTAATTTCTTCGCTTACCGATGAGGAATTGCCTCCTTCCCGGGAAATAGAAATCATAGATGCTACAGACAAATTAATATTTTCCGGAGGAATTGACCCGCATGTCCATCTGCATCTCGATACGCCTGCCGGACCATCATGCGATGATTTTGAAAGCGGCAGCCGCGCCGCTCTTGCCGGAGGCACTACTTATTTTATTGACTTTGTTACTCCTGTCAGAGGAGAATCGTTGCAATCCGCATTTAAAAAACGCTTTAATGAATCCACAAACAGTCTCACGGATTACCATTTTCATATGGGCGTTTCGGAATGGACTTCGCATACGGCAGATGAAATGGCCTGGTGTGTGCATGAAGCAGGCATACGCTCGTTTAAAACGTACTTAGCTTACAAAAACACTATCGGTATAGAGCCGGAAGAATTGAAAAAAGTAATGCAGACTGCCGCCTTATTTGGCGCAACTGTTTTGGTACACTGCGAGGATGGTAATAAAATTGTCAGGCTACAGCAGCAGATGCTGAAACAGGGGAAGACGACTCCGCTCTACCATGCGTTGTCGCGCCCTGTGGAAACGGAAACAGCGGCAGTAAAACAGGTAATCGCCCTTTGCAGGGAGACAGGCTGTACTACGTATCTGGTTCATATTTCTTCTGCCAAATCTATAGAACTTATTGCTGATGCAAAGCGGGAAGGCTTGCCGCTTTTTGCCGAGACCTGTCCTCATTACCTGTTGCTGGACGACAGTTGTTATCAAAAACCGGATGCCGAGGCGTTGGCTTACGTATTCAGTCCGCCGCTGCGTAATAAAACCAATCAGGTGATGCTTTGGGATGCTTTGCAAAGCGGGGTGATAGATACCGTTGCCACCGACCATTGCCCGTTTAATCTGCATGGACAGAAAGATATTGGGGAAAATGATTTTACCCGGATTCCTAACGGAACCGGAGGTATTGAATTTCGGCTGCAACTGCTTTACACTTATGGTGTATTGGAAAAACGCATCTCAATGAACCGTTTTGTGGAACTGGTTTCTGATAATCCTGCCAGGATTTTCCGCTTATCACAACACAAAGGTGGTATACGTAGAGGTATGGATGCCGACCTTATCATTTGGAACCCGGATAAAGAAATGGTAATCTCAGCCAAAACGCAGTACCAGCATTGCGACCATACCATTTATGAAGGAATACCGGTAAAAGGTTTTGCTGAAAAGGTTTTACTTAAAGGCGTTGTATACCATAGATAAATAACAGTTAATTTCAAAATCCAACAGGTTTTAACGAAATAGAAGAATTGCCTTTTGTTGCAAGTGCGTTGCGGCACACTCTTGAGCACGACGAGGCAGATTAAGACCGTTGCAAAAAGCCACGGGGCAATTTTTTAATTTTGGGTTGATAATTTTTTGTTTTGTTGTGATAAAAAGCCCTTTTATACTATTTTTGTTTTATTATATCTCGACAATATTGCTGCAAATGAGGGATTTTTCCCTCATTTGCAGCAGTGGGATATAATGATTCCACGTGAACGATATAAATTGTATGAAATAGTTTCCATCAGATGTCGGGTGTGCATTTTTTCGGGGCAAGCCCCGAGGTCATTCATTATATCGACGACAAAAACCTTTCCGCCTCAATGGCAGCCATACATCCTGTACCTGCTGCTGTGATGGCCTGGCGGTAATGGATATCCTGAACGTCGCCAGCGGCAAAAACGCCTTCCACACTGGTGCGAGTGGTTCCTGGTGTGGTTTTGATATATCCGTTTTCGTACATCTCTATCTGTCCTTTAAATACGTCGGAATTGGGCGTGTGGCCGATGGCGACAAAAAAGCCGTCAATACGGAGTTTGGTTTCTTCGCTAGTCTGTACATTCTGAAGCAAGATTCCATTAACACCCATAGCGTCGCCCAGAATTTCCTTGGGCACGTTATTCCAGAGGACTTCGATATTGGGAGTTTCTGCTACCTTAGCCTGCATGGCTTTGGAAGCCCGTAATTCGGTGCGGCGATGAATGAGATAAACTTTACGACATAGTTTTGCAAGGTAGGTTGCTTCTTCGGCGGCGGTGTCGCCTCCGCCAACGATAGCGACATCTTTTCCGCGAAAGAAAAATCCGTCGCAGGTGGCACATGCCGAAACGCCCATGCCCTTGTATTTCTCTTCCGATTCCAAGCCTAACCATCTGGCGGAAGCTCCTGTGGCTATGATAACGGTTTCGGCCATCAACGTTTTACCATCGTCGGCAAGCACACGGAACGGACGCTTCGAAAAGTCTACTTCGGTAACGATACCATAACGAACATCGGTGCCAAACCGTTGGGCTTGTTTTTGAATATCCTCCATCATTTCCGTTCCGGTAATTCCGTTGGGATAGCCCGGGAAATTATCTATTTCGGTGGTGGTGGTCAGTTGACCGCCGGGCTGTAATCCCTGGTAAATAACGGGCTTTAAGTCGGCACGGGCTGCATAAATGGCTGCGGTATATCCTGCTGGTCCTGAACCAATGATCAGGCATTTTACATTTTCTGTGGTTGTGTTCATCTCTTTATTTTTTATTTCGGATTGTGATAATTCTAAATCGTTTTTACAACGTGCAAAGGTAGCATATCTGGCAAATTAACCGGTAATGAAACAACGGACAAACGCTTTAGTTCGATAAAAATTTGCATTTAGCTTGTGTTCTGCTTCTTTTGATGAATCACGGAAATCAATTACGAATTACGAATTACGAATTACGATGTACGATTGTAGGTTGATATAAGATAGCGGATGCGGGATAACGCACGGCAATTATGAAATAATTCATAGCAATATAATCGCAAAAACCAAATGTAATACATTTTTAAAACGAAATGTATAAAAAGTTTTGCGCACACAAACATAAACAAAAAGAGCTAATCAATCACGTTAGCTCTTTTTTTATTGTTAAATCGGGAAGTTAGCAGTTAATACTTCCGTTTTCTTTGGTCGGTTCACTTTGGCAACTGAAACCTACATCTCAAAGCTCTTCTGGCTCCAGCCTCCCTTTTTCACATACTCAGCTAATATGGGCGATGGATACGATGATAAGATGAATTTTCCCTTAATGTTTAAAAGCGTTTGTAATAGCGTTTCAAAATCTTTTAAGGTATATCCGGCATAGTGCCCCATATTGGCCTGAAAATACGGTGGATCGCAGTAAAAGAAGGATTGCTCAGTATCACGGCTGGTGATAATCCTGATAGCGTCTGTACATTCAATTTGAACATCCTGGAGCCGTATAGCGTACTCTTCGGTAAAACTATCCCTCTTATTCATAATCTTCTTTGAGGTGCACCGGGTGTTGATATCATAACCCCAGGAGCCATCAACTATCGAAGCGAAGCTTTGGGTGGCTAATACCCACACCGCCCAGGCTCGCCTAACTTCATTAAACATGTCTGGATTATTGTAGATAACACTTGCTTTACGGTGTAAATCTCTTGAGTGAAGCGTTATCCTCACCTCTTTTTCGAGGCTTACAAAATCGTTCTGAACTACTTTATAGAAGTTAATCAACTCCTTATTGGTATCGTTAATCACTTCTACTTTACTAACCTCTTTAGGCTTGGCAAAAAACACAGCGCCGCCGCCGAAAAAGGGTTCACAGTAAAGACTGTGTTCTGGAATTAAAGCAGCTATACGGCTGCATAAAGTTTGCTTGCCACCATAATAACTGATAGGCGTCTTCATTTTTGTTGTTTCTGTTTTCATTTAATTGTTATTTTTGTGAGTCTCAATTTTGGTAATAAAAAAGGTGCCAACACACCAAAAGGCTTATGCCTTGTCGTGGTGTGTTGGCACCTTTACTATGTAGCAGCTTGAGACCTGCTACATAGCGGCAGGGGTATTTTAAAGGACGATGTGTCCCAAATCTATTATTGATGGAATGCCCACTGGCGTTGAAACATGATTATAATACAAGCTTCCATCAGCGTCAATACGGAATAGACACGTGCCATATTTTTCTTCGCCATCCTTAATAAATCCTACAACATAAATATCTTTTGAAGGATGATACGCTGTTGGTAGTGTTGTTATCTTATTACTCCATCCGCTAAGAGGGCCTGATGGGCATACTACAGCACCCTTTATATGAACAAACCCACTTTGATCTTTCATAAAAGATAATGGATTATACACTGCTGTGTCAACATTTTGCCAACCTGATGTAAACGCCGGCTCTCCACTTGCGCCCACTTGATGCCAGACTTCCTGTTGCTTAAGCGCATAAATAGGGTGTGTATGTGATATTAAGCTTGGTAATATATCCCAATCCTCCCAGGGTAGTGAATTAGTGGGCTGAGAAGTATTCCACTCAAAAAAGCTCTTCTTATTTGATGAATATTGTGGGATACTCCGTCTTCAAATACTACATTTCCATCTGGATCATACTGCGGTTCCCACCGCAGGTATAAAACAGACCCTTGCGCTGGGTTTCTGGTAAGTATTTGACTGTTGACGTGATATACTTCATTGTTATAATATATTGACCCCTCATTGATTATAATAATACCACTATTACTATAATCAAACGAAACTCCATGTAAAATCACCGGGTTTGCAGTCCCTGCTGCTATACCTTTCATTATATCATTAAATGCCTGCCTGTAGGCATCATCCATCCATCTTGTATCATCCATACATAGTGGAAAGCCACCATCAAGCGGGTTTCCCTGAGCATCGACATCTGATAATAGTTTGTTCATTTTTTTATAATTTATGGTTCGTACGTATCAATTCTAAAAGTGGTACCAGCCACTTTATATTTGTTAATTAACTTGGTGATGATTACTCGTTTTTGAAGTAATGTTAATGATGGGATGTATACAATAAAATCAACACCCATAGACTCTCTTCGGTTATAAACATACACCGATGGTTTGTTTTCCCTTCTATTATAAACATACACCTTATGGCCTTCGCGTCTATTGTACAAGCGAACACGGGTAGATTTAACCCCATCCACAATGCGACAGGCGGTAGATTGACCCGAGCCAAACACAACCTTATTAACAATAAACTCCAGTGATGCGACCTGTGGCGTTACGGAAGCTTCGAGTAACATTTCAGCGCGGAAAAGAAGAAATTTATCGTGTAGTTCTTTAATTGGCGTAACAAGACATTCAAGCCAGCCCTTCATTCTTTTTTTTCTAAGAATGGCGGGCAATAAATTGTTAACTAATTTTTGGAAATTAAGATTGTACATCTGGCTGATAGGTTAAGGCTGTTGTTAATGGAAATAACTCATCAATTTTGTAATATCCAGAATAAGGAATATGGCTAACAAGGATATCAGCGTATACACCAGCGTCGTTGACACGATACTGAAGGCTTGTCAGCTGAAAATCAGTTACACCTTCAGCGGCTAAAATAGCTGATATAAGAGAATTTCTACGTAATACGCCGTCAAATGGCATATTTTTAAGAAAGACGATAACGGCTGCATCCACGGGACGGCTCCCGTCGGCAATTAACGTCCCGTCGGGATTAATTAGCAACGGGTTAAAATACACAGTTCCTATAATTTTAAGCTTATTAGCCGCCTGATTAATAATAAACAGGTGTATTCCGGCAATTTTAGCCTTTTGCATGTATACCTGAAAAGCATTTTGCTGGTCTGTTGGAAGTGGAGAAAGTTCCCCGTTAATTTCAGTGGCAATTTTAATAGATACACCATCTGCATTTTCGGTTACAGCGCACTGCGATATTACTTGTTTTGTTGCGTCGATAGTGGCATAAGAGACTGTCCCGTTTTCATTAACCTGTAAAGAATCGCCATACTGGAAAGCTTTGGCGATTGCCTGGTACCACAACAGCCGTCCAATTTTTTGAGTAGATAATATCCCTTGTATTTCGGCAGGCAATAAATCAAAAAGAGTTTCTACGGTGAAGATCGCCACGGCAGTAATAAACGCCCACAGCCGGTAAATGGACGTTTTACTGCTTGTATTTATTACAGCTAAGTCTGCGTTTGCCTCTTTCGCGGCTAAAATGCTGTTAAATATAGTATTTACACTCCTGGCCATCCTTTAGTATCTTTTTACCTTATTTTTAAAATAAATATACAAATCCCCCGTATCATTGTTTACAAACTCATAAATATGTGTATATAAGGAGTCTGGAATATTAAAAACCTTTTCTTGTAAAGTAACAGACGGGCTTGATGCGGTGCCCGACGCTTGGTAGGCAACATCAATCCTAAATGTGTTAAGGTCAACAGACGTAAGCAGATGCACGCCATTGTAACTTGCTTTATTTCCTGAATACCCGGTAATCTTAACATAACTACCGGTAGTGTAACCATGGTGCGTACACGAAAATGTCGCGTAGGTTGGTGGCCCCGTTGTGTACTCAACGACCGACTTTGAGGTGTTGTTAAAATTGTCCCAAGCCCATACATCGTCACTGAGCAATAAACACCCTGGGTAATCAGTGGGGACTCTCAATTTATTAGCCACCGCCGTAGCTTTTATAAATAACAAACCATACGTGCCATAATCCCAGGTTAGATTATTTATCTGAAGCGTAGAAAGAGCCCCAACTGAGATGAAAAATTGTGGAAACTGACGTTCTTGACAATCACACGTTACTAATCCAGAGCTATCACTTACACCCTGCCGTAATACGATGGCCGATTGGAAAATACTTTCTAAATAAATTCGTAAACCCTCAAAGTTTTCCATATTCGGAAACTTTACTATCGTCTCCGTTGTTCCAACCTTCTTTTTAGTATAAATTACACCGTCATAGGTATTAACAGCCAACTCCCCCTCCTGTAGCTGGGCTACAGTGGGGATTTTGGCAGAAACGTTGCTATGCCGGTTTTTTACTAAAGTCATATTTCAGAAATTAAAAGGTTCCTCCGTCTACCGTGGCTGCTAATAGCGCATTGTTTATACTAATCTTTTCGTTCGCACCTGCGGCGGAAGATGCGATTAAAAAGTCGTTCACAGGATCAAAAGTTGTAACCGTGCTAAGTAAAGATAAGTCAAGTCCGATTAATATCTGAGATGCTGACCCGCTTATAGTCAACCCCGTTTTAGCGGTATTAACTATAATTTTATCAGCAAGCCAACCTTCCACGTCTGTGCCAAACGCTTTAACTTTATATGTATCTGACACTATACCTACCGTGGAAAGGAAGTTAGCTTTTGTAATTAACTTCATACGAGCCGTGCCTGTCGCAGACGAATCGATAAAAACTAAAGAATCTCCAGTGTCAAAGCTGGTACCTGCCGTCAAATCCTCCAGGTTAAGATCGAATTGATTGCCATTTACATCAATTCCGAATCCGGCAATATAAGTACTGGTACCAGCAAATTGAACAAATGTTAAGTTAGATGTTCCAAGCGCGATGCTATCAGTAGTACACACCCAGGCGGTATCGCCTTTAGCGGTGCCACCCGATACAAAACAAGCTGCGTTCAGGAGTTCAGCTGCACTGTCGGCATCCGCGGAACGAGCCCAGGCGCCGGCAGCTACGACGTAGATACCATTTGTTTTGGCGTCTGTTTGTCCAACTACCAATACGCGATCTCCGACAACTAAAGCGACACCATCTACTGTCTGCGCTGCCGAAAGGGTGATGTTTGCAGTTGCTACAGCTTTTACCGGGTCTTTCCATCGCAGTCCGGCGATCAACTGGTCAACTTCAACCTTGCTGTAAACTGAAAGGTTTGTCCGTGCAGCCGCTTTATCGCTTAACCCCGCAAGATTGTCGCTTTTCAGTAGGTAATTACTCAGGTCGCTGTATTTACCTAAGAGGATTTTTACTGTCGCGGTTTGACAGATGTATAAATCGCCGGTATCCGTAGCGAACAAAAACTCTCCAGGATTCAGTCCCGTTGATGGGAGGTTTGCGGCAAGGCCGCGTTTAATTTTAATCGTTGCCATATTTCAAAGTTTTTTGGTTTGTTGTTTTTGGTTTATATTTTAAAATTAGAAGACTCCAAGGTCGAGAATATCATCATCGAACTTAAACCCCTCAATGTCGATTCCTTCTGTGCCAGCCTCCTCAAGCTGGCTTACTTTTAATTCCTGCAGGTAGGTTTTAATGCCTGCGATGATTTCATCCCCACGAACGTGGACATAATCCGCGTCGTTCAGATTGCTACCGCTGCCGGTTCCACTGCCAGCCTGGCTACCGATCGCGGCAGCCCACTGCATTAAAACAGGCAAGTAGCTGGACAAAGATTCCTCTTGAGCTACGACGTCTTGTACGATCTTCAGCGGCCAGATGGTTAGCGATTGTCCCGGAACCAGGTCATCGGTAATGCTCTGGATTTTGTCAGTATTAGCGAGCATGACTAAGAACACCCCCTCCACACTGCCGTATTCCTGCACGGCGATGTCGAATAAGGTTTGACCAGGGGCGATATATATTGTTTTTACAATCATTTTAAAAATAAAAACCCTATTTTTCTGATTATTTTTAATAGCGAATCCTTATAAATAAAGACTAAGACAGCGGCAAAAAGGATAATTGTAAGATACACCCACCACGGTATTCCGGTTTTTGCAATCTCTTTCGTAACTTCCTTTTTACTCAGATTGTCTACCTCCTTTTTACTCAGATTAGTATTACTTTTTTCAACTGCCGCTTTATCAGTAAGTATTTTAACAGCCTTTTTTTCAACAATTTTTCGATCTATTTTTTGAGACACCAGTATCGTTTTCCCGCTGTCGGGAACTTGATAGGCTGTCTCAATATGCTCAGTAGTTGTGATTACCGAGCTGTCTGATTGTTGCGTTTTTTTCTGATTGTTGAGAGCTGTGAGTAGCTAAAGAATCAGTTACCGTCTGCTTCAGCTCAGTGTACGATGATTTATTTACATGTTTACCTACCGAGCAGCTCACAATGAAGATTATTAATATTGTGAATGCTAATATTTTTAATGTTTTCATAATCTTCCTTTTAAATTGTCAATTACTGTCAATACGCTTTCACCGCCAGCCAGCGAGGCGAATACGTATATCAGATTTAGGTCGAGAGTTAAGTTAAAAAACTTAGCAACCACCATACCGGATAAGACGACAAATGAAGCAATAGAGATCACTCGTTTATGACTAACCTCGTCCGAAATGCTTACCAATTTCTTTAAAAATTCTTTCATTTAAATGATGTATAAATAGTTTTATAATTCTGTTTCAGTGAGCGTAGAATTTGCCGACGATTAACAACTTTGTTGTAACTGACGTGCACCCAGTCTGGCTGATTTTCATCTCCGAATTCCCAAATAAGCTGATCGAATTCGAGGTTTTCACGTATATAATCAAACACTTGTTTATTAGTTATTTTTCCCAACACGTCAGCGTCAATATCCATAGCCTGGCCAGTACTATGCTGCGAGTTTCTTGCGCCACCGGCGGCGGCATTTACAGCTGGTGCGCGAAAAAAAGAAGTAACAGCAATTGGGTAGTTAAAAAACTCCCTTACCGGCTCAAATATCTTTTCAGCCGTCAGTGTCATATTTTCGAGTTGCTCCTGATTAGGAACATTTTTAAGATTATACCTTACAGCAACTTGGCTTTTCGTAGCCTCAGCGTAAGTGATATGGTCGCTTATTTTGAGCATAATTTTTAATTTTTCTGTGAATGGAAGAAATGATGATTTTACCCATATACCCGGCGGCACCACCGGCGGCACCGTAAATAACAACCTCAAGCAGCGTATTAAAGCATATCATTCCGGTGATCATACCGAAAATAGATACTATCCAGCCGCACATTATTGATAAAAGGTTTTCTTTCATTGTTAATAGTTTATATCAAAGTCAATATTAAAATTACCTGTCTTGTCAAGTGATATATCTTTAAGTTTATACCCGTCAGCCGTCAGGTTAACCTGCGCCCGTCGCTTAATTGAAGCGGCATTGTTATCCTGTTTTTTTAGCTCATATTGTAATCCTATCCCTAAACTGGGGTATTGCTTAAATTGTCCTGGAGTAGCAACCAAAAGAAGTTCTATATTCTGCTCATCACTATTCCCGACTACAAAATCACCATCAGCCGAAACAGCTAAATCGCCGTCATCATCGAGCATTATATCAGTTCTAAGTTCTGTAGCCATCAGTGTTTTACTTTATCATTTTCTAATTGTCCAAAATCTTCCTTATCGGTTAATAATTTTAATCCGATTACAATGGTTTTTTGTAAAGAGGTACCGCCATCTTGAGGAACAGCTATACCATTTTCGATAGCTTGAATAATACCATCAACACGCTTCGTAAGTTTGTCAAGTTGTTTTTTAAGTTCATTACCCTTTACCATCCCACCAAGTTTGCCATCATTAAAGACAATTCCGCCAGCGGTCATCTTTACTTTTACATCACCTATCTGCCCGCTAATTTCTTCAATGTCGGTACAATCTAAAACATAAGCATCTGCTTGATCACCCTCTATAATAGCACACAACACCTTACTCCCTTTTTGGGGATATACTGTTATTACATCATTTCCTGATTCTAAGAAAGCATTCAGTCGTACATCATAAAGCTGCGGAGCATCCTCTCGCTCAACTTCACAGGTTCGGGCGTCGCGGTCAACGGAAGTAACAACACCTTCACTTATAACAGGAAGATTTTTGCTTTTTTTTACCTTTTCTATCGCCTTTTGCGCTAATGCGGCCACTGATTCTTCACTCATACTTTAAAGCTTAAAAAGTTCTCACGATCAAAAAGTGGCGAATTAACATCGTAGGTGATTTTTACAGATTCAATCAGATAATTACCCTCCTTGTCTTTTTCTTCCGAATTCACCAACCTTAAAGTATCACCTGCGCGGGTTATTGGAATACCAAAACCGGTAATTGAGCCGGAAAAGCCGTCAAAACAGCTTTGTTTATAATTTTGCTCTGCGACCTTTTTAATAAAATCCATCGACATGCCTGCCGGCAGAACCACACTCTTTAACATTGATTCCTTTTCTTCCCGGCCAGTCTCATATTTTAAGATTTTACCATTACGCTGTCTTGAACTTACGCGAACTCTCAATTTAACATCCTCAGCGCGATGATACTTTAGATTACTCTTTTTGACTGTTGGAGTAAAAAAAGTATACGTAGAAAAATTACCGGTAAGACTCCCGGAAATATTGTATGACCAGAAACAATTAAAAGTCTTTCCGCTTATCCAACTATAAAAGCCATATTGTTCACAGATGGCGAGTAAAACACGGTAACTGCTTACGCCAGGTATTTGATAACTACCAATCGAAACATCTGGACAGTTAATGGTATATCCGGGTGCCACATACTGTAAAATTTGCTTAAGCGTAACCCCGGATTTCCATGTTTTATTAAGAGTATTTCTCTTTAAGAGATAGAACTCATCATCTACATGTAACACAAGCGGCGCTTCGCTTTCTATCTCCTGCAGGTAGCCGGAAAATTCCTGGTTCAGTTGTCCATCATACCCTAACCATATCTTTACCCTATCCCCTGTTTTGAGAAGATCAAGAAGACTTTGACCATCCAGCTTGCCATAGTTGCGCGGAAGGGTTATTGTAGCCTTATTACCCAAATCCTTTACACTCTCGTCAATTACAATCTTATTGACAGAGTTAAATTCAAGAAAATCGGTATCACTACCGATTCTTACTCTTGCACAAGGTTCAGCATAATAAAACATTATCCCTCCTTAATTCTATTAAAAGCTGCAACAGCGGTACTTATCGCATCAAATGAGAATTTAACCGTGTCGGCATAACCCTCAACAAATGATACATCAAGCCCGCCTTTTATAAACATCTCACAAATATCCATGTCGTTAAATATCGTACTCGTTACCTCATACGTACCCCATTCAGCAAACATTTCTGATATTTTTCGTAAAAGATCACCAGGATACTGATGATTATCCATATCAACTACCAATCCCTGCACCTTGATGTTGTACGATTTTAGTCCAAAATTTTCTATTACTTCAATTTCAGACTTATCAATCGGAGTTATGCAAACATTTTTATCTCTGTTAAACGAGAGCATTAAAGGTGGAGCAAGAAATTTTTTACCAATTCCGTAGCTAACAATATCAGTTCCAAAGTTGTATTTATTGCCGGATTTTGAGTTTTTAAACTCCACTTCTGCAAAATGGATGTCAGTGACAGGAAAAAGATCAATGCTTTCATCAGATGTACCCCCATCAAGACGCTCAGCATACAAGGGCATATTAACAAGCTTAGCCCATAGCCGGTTTGCCACCACGGAAGCGACATTACCGGCCACATAGCCAAAACCGCTCTGATAGCGTGCTAAAATTGTATTTATGTTAACTTGAGGCATTTTTCTTTTTAATTCCTAATAATCCTGTTTCAGCAAGCCATTCAATTTGTCGATACTTTTCCATCCAGGTGTCGTCGTCTAACTCTTCAGGAAAGGGGACGCTTAAAAAGTAACTGATTAAGGCGTCCCCGCGGCGTGTGAAGTTGGCATCCTGTCTCGTCAGGCTATCCTCATCATTAATTATATCAATAGATGGATAGCCTTCTATAAGTTTTTTAGTATCGCCTTCGGAACTTGTAATAGGTTCATGATTGCGTCTGCTGCACCAAAGAATAAGTATTCATTTGCCTTTACTTCATCTTTGTTTGTCAAGAGGCAGGAGTTGATAAGAATCTCCTTCGCCTTGTCAGGGTTCTTATCGATCCATTTTTCAAACTCTGAGGCTTCTTTCCTGCCTGGTGCACGCACAATAACAGAAAGGTAATCATCGCAGCTTTCCGTGAGTGGCAATAATGCCTGTTTTACTTTAGTTTCGCCATAGCGTTCCTTCCAGGCGGCGACCATTTCAGCAGTTACGCCTGCCGGTAATTCTACTGTTTCTTTTTTCATAGGTTTAGGCGTTGTTAAAATTAATACTCAGTACAAATAAGGTACATTGCTTTTTCAAATCCATATCGCCGGAGATGTCGCGGCCCTGGCTTTGAAACTTAGCGACGATGGTATCATTGATAATGTCGTTATCCTCGTTAAGAATAGTAACATTTATCGTAAATGGTTTTATTCTAAGAATATTGCCACCTGCGGCTTTTTCAATGATTGACATAGAAGCAAGTCGAAAGGTAATAGTTGCTGAATTGGTTTTTTTACCCATCGAATAAGACGTGGAATCATTACTGCCAAGTGAATGATTAGGTTGATGCTCTTGTTCTGTGCTATAACTGATTTCAGTTATTTCATAGTCATTTCTTCCAAACATCGTTACAACAACGTCCCCACTGTCGTAAGCTTTTCCATTTCTATTTATTACAGGCATTACAGTTTGGTTTTAAGATTAATCGTTCCTTTAATTTTCAAGATTGAAAATGTGGGAATCAAAATAAAATCAACGTTAAGGGATTTATCTCCGGTTAGAAGTGTCGATTTAGGGTCAACGATAGTTTTCCCATCACTGATCTCAGTAGCAGACGCCATATTATCAAAAGCCTGGTCTCCCAAACCTTCAAAATATTTAATAATACCGGTTGGCAAGAAGCCGGTAGTAGAGTCAACCGGCACGGTAGATTTTAGCTTTGGTAAGAGCTTTTTACGAAGCATACGGGCACCTTTGTTAAGGGTTGCGCCATGGCCGATGGAGCTAACTGAAATAAAGCCATCGTCATCCACAATGATAGGAGCACAGACATGATCGCCATTCCAGCGTATTCCGGTAATGCCGGTATAACTCATTCCAAAGACGTAACCCTTAGCATCCAAATCGGACAGCTCAGAATCCATCTCCTCGATGGTTTTGTGATTAGATAGCCCGGCAGTAAGCCAGCGGCTTTTTGTGGCAGAGCTAATATCTAAACTCTCCACTTCACCAATATTCCTGTTAACAGAAATAGCGGCTTTAGTGCCCAACATAGTGCCCACATCGGCAAATTTCTGAGATTCACCAGTGAGGGTATCTGCATAATCCCAATCCTGCCCGATGCACAAACTAACATGTGTAGCGGCTAAGAGGGCGGCTCCATCCATGATGTTACGAAGGTCTAAAGCGGCTGCGCCGGTAGCGGCATTAAAGCCACGACCCTCAAGAAAAATATTAATCGGGCGATCGGTATTCCAACTCCATTCATGCAGAGCCCGAGCAGGGGCGATAGCCTCACGGATATTCTGTTCAAGCCCATCCACGTAGGTAGGAGCGTAAGCAGCAAGAGGATTGTAAGCCACACCCATATAGTAAGCGGCACCTTTAGCAGCGATGATCAACTTCTGACCATAGGTTTCAATCATCTGTTTGGGCGTTTTGTCGTTTTCGGCAACCAATAAATAAAGCTTTGTGCCTTCGCCAGCCACCCGATAGAACTCCGAAATATGGCGCCATAGCCGGACATTTTTATTCTTATCGTTGAGCTCAGTTATACCAAGCGACTCAGCATCTTTCAATTTTGTGAGCGGGTATACCTTTCCGTTTGTAAATGTTAAGCCATCTTCCGTGTCATCTGCATTTACAAGTAACATGCAGATGTTATCTTCAGAATCACTTGTGCTTCCGCTGACGGCGCCTTTTGACAATTCAAATCCTCTAATCGGCATCGCTTAATGATTTAATAATTGTTTCTAAATTAGACCTGTGTATAGCAGAAACATTTTCCTTTTTACCACCTTCGCTATATACAGCGAGGCCCTCAGCTGTGAAATATTCACCTTTAGAATTTTTGTATAATGTGTCTATACCCAGACGATCCATTATTTCTAATTCTGTTTTAACTGAGATAATTTTAAAGTCTGGGGTTTCGGCAGATGGAGTAGTAGCTTCCGAAGCTTCATTAACTTCCGGGGTCTGAGTTTGATCAGTTACCTGATCTGGGTCATCTTTTTTCTTTGCCATAATAGTGTTTTTTAAAAAAATTCCGGCACCGGTTTCCCAGGCCGGAATTTTATATTTAAATTTTTCTTTTTTATCTATTGATATTTAAATAAAGGTTACCCAGCTTCGCTCGGGTGGTTGAACCAACACCTTTTATTGATGTTTTCAAATATCGCCACGCTACGTAAGTAGTATTAGAATTAAACATTACCGCAGTATCAGCAGTTGTCATATACCACGGGATTGCTGTAATAGTATAATACTTAACATTGTCCATACTACCATACAAGTAGAAATTCACCTGTCCGGAATCTGATACGCGTGTAGCCGAAGCCTGACACATGTATGTGTATTTGTAATCTTTATTTACAAAGAATACCTTACCTAATTCGGCTGTGCCATGAATTGTGTCTGCCGGGGTAATATACTTAAAAGTTCGGAACGTTTCTGTCTTATTAAATGACACATTAACAGTTTGTGCAGATAAAAACATTCCAGAAATGAGCATTAAAAATAGAATCAACTTTTTCATTTTTACAGTTTTAAATTAAACAAACAGGGTTAATTATACATTATCAGATACAATAGCTCCACGAGCTTCCTCATACGTAGGAAGTACAATAAAGTTGTTTCTGAAATTGATTAGGTTACGCTGGTATAAAGGATCGGTATTAGCGGCAGAAAAGTACATCTTTGTCCAACCTGATGCCTTAGCTGCGCGAGCCATATTAAAGTACACTGAAGCGCGGCGATCTGTAGCTGCTGGAATAGCACCAAAAGAAAGCTTTGCTTTTGTTGCCGGCGAAAAATACGGATTTCCGTTGTAGTCATAAAATTCAAAACTCAATTGATTATAGATACCTCCATCAGCCCTATTGTAATATTGATCTTTAAAGGCTTGTGGGCTATCAAATAAAAGATCATTGAGATGATCAGTGCACAGGACAAGTCGACGGCCATTGCCAGGATCGCCATTATTATCGACAGCTGTTTTAAATGTTAAAATATCCTTCCACGTAAGTCTTTTTCTTCCTGTACCATCATCAGCTCCAGTTGTTAGAATAACCGGCATTTTAGCAGTATTAGAGCCTGGGGCAAGGGCATGGATAGCTTTTAAGGTTTGATTTATGGCAATAGCTTCAGCATGCGATTCTTTTGTGGTCGCTATCTTATCATAAGTTAGCGCATACAACTCATCGTCAGTGATGGGAGTAGCTTTTGTCTGATATTTGTCTAAGGCAATTACAACGTCTTCAGGTGGTAAATCCTGAATGGGTATCGGGTAGGTTGTATTATTAATCAATACGTCAGGACGTACGCCAAGGTAAATTAAATGTATCGCCTGCGCTTCATCACCTACATTACTCACGTATCTTGAATAATCCTTAATTCCTTCCAAAAACGTATTTTTCAATAAAGAAGTGAAGGATTTAATAACCTCTTTAGTCCACACCTCCTGGTAGACACTGGCAATGGTTATTCCAGTTTGCGGAAAGGGAATAAAGGAACATGCTAAGAGAACAGAAGTAACCGGCAGTACCGGCAAGGAAGCGGCAGAGGCTATACCAACGCCGGCAGCCACGCTCATCAGCATGGCAATCAGAAAAGAGAGAATGAATTTGTTTTCATGGTTTTTTAAAAAATGTTAGTTAAATCGTTAATTACAGTTCCGGTTCGGTTTTGTATTCAGCTTTGTAAGAGCTTTGAATAAATCCGGATTGGTTTTAGGCATACTTTCCAATTCATCAGGGGCTTTTGCCTGATAATCGTTCCATGTCCAACCTTTACGATCTTCGGGGCTGGCACCACCGGCGCCACCGGTGATCTTTGATTGAATTGATTGATAAGGGTGCATGTCAGCAAGAATGGCATTCAGATCAGCGAGACCAAGTTTTTCGCCACGGGCGATATATTTGTCGCGTTGTTCTTTTGGTAATTTTCCTTCTACTATCGCCTGATCCACGGCGGCAGTAATAGCAGTTTTAGCCGTGTTGGCGGCGTTTTGCTCAGCCGTTGTGGCAGCTGTAGTGGCAGAGGCAAGTTTAGCATCTATCGATGCGTAGATTTCCTCTTCGGTGTTTGCCTCAGTAACATCCGTAAGTTTGTACCGGGCGATGATTGCTTTTTTATCCATTTTATTAACAGGGGGTTGATTAAACATATTTTGAGTTAAAGCGCTAAAGCGATCAAAAACCGCTTTTGCGCCAAGCTTTGAAGCTTCAGTAGTGTTTGAGACAGCTAAATCTTGTACTTTAGGAGTAAACTACCGGAGGCAAGTCCAAAGGCGATAGCTTTATCAGCATCGAACCAATGATCCGTGCCGTCAATAAAGCGTTGATCTCTTCTTCGCTCTTACCAGTTGCAGTTATAAGTTTTTGCTTAAAGTTTTTTTGCATCATGGAAAGTAAGTCGGCGGCGGCATTAAGATCAGCAACCGTACCCTCAGCATAGCCGACGGGCAATGGATCATGATAAATCCATTTTCAGCGATCTGAGGTTATTTTTGCCGGCCAACATGATAATACTCCCCATCGATGCGGCAATCCCATCGATATAGATGTCAACATTCCCGGAAAATCCGGCCAGAAAATTATAAATCAGATTACCATCGATAACCGATCCGCCATACGTGTGCATATGAAAATCAAGTTGTTTATAACCCGATTCTTGAATATCAGAAATGGCAGAATTAACAGCACGCATATCCATGTAGTAACCCCCCACATAGCCATATACTGTTAACACTGCCTTATCCGATAACTTTTCTACTTTAAACATTTTTCATTTTTTATTAAATTTTAAAGTTGAGATGATTTCATCATTGTTCGAGCTGCAAAATTGAATCGATAAAATAAATGCACAAATTATAATTTGTTTACTTACAGAAATCTCGTAATGATTACATAAATTTCTGCATTAAAAACATGACAATTTTTTCTTAAGAACCAATCTTTAAACTTTGCAGAACAAAAATTAGGAGAAAATGGCAAAGAAATCAGCTGATAAAAAAAATGGACACGCGCAGAGCTTGAACGAATTAGAGGTCAAGCTGAGGATTTGTATATTAATAAAGGTTATACATTGAAGCAGATAGCCGCCGACTGGGATGTGAGCGAGCAAAGCTTAATAAAATGGAAAAAGGGTCGTTCCGGCGAAAAAAACTGGGATGAGCGAAAAATATTTAACGAACTAACCCCGGTTAAGCTTCGTGAAGTTTTGCTTTCTGAGGCTCTTAGCATCGCGCAGGGAAACCCACCGGCGCTAAAAGCCGACGCACTCAGTAAAGTAATGGTTGCTATCGACAAATTAGATAGTACAGTTAACCCCAGGGTTATTTCATCCGTATTCATCAGCTTCAACAACTGGCTTGTGGATATTGATCCTGTACAGGCTAACGCATTTACGAAATTTGAAAAGATGTTCTTACAATACGCTATAAGTAATTATCAGTAAGATGGCAACAAACAAATATCAGCAGCTGTTAGCCGACTTTGACAAGCACTGTCTCGCTGTATCAAGAGCAACCGAGATAAAGCTTGGTGAGTCGGAAAAAGCAAAGCATGAGCGTAAAAAAATACTCGAAGCTGATTACGCCACCTGGTTTGAATACTACTTTCCTAATTATGCTAAGGTAAAATCAGCCTGGTTCCATCGCAAGTTGGCAAACCTGATTATAAAAAACAAGGTAATCCGGTTATTAGCTGAATTGTTCCGAGGTGCCGGGAAGTCGGTGCATATTGACATGGGTATTCCTCTATTCCTGATGTTTGCGCTGAACGACCTGCATTTTATGCTCCTGATAGGAGAGACAGAAGATAAGGCAAAGAAGCTCCTCTCCGGTATCCAGGTTCAGTTACAATACAACAAGCGATTAATCAATGATTATGGAGAAAAATTCCAGTTCGGAGATTGGAGTAATGGAGATTTTGTTACTAAGGACGGGGTTCGTTTCCAGGCACTGGGCTTTGGTCAAAATCCCAGAGGTGCCAGGGAAGGTAGTGAACGGCCTGATTATATTACTGTAGATGATGTCGATAATCGTAAGCATTTCAAAAACGAGCGGTTAATGAGTGAGTCGGTGGATTATATCACTGAAGATGTATGGGGCTGCTTTGATAATATGGAAGGTGGTACCGAACGCTTTGTTTTTTCCAATAATAATACACATAAAAAGAGTATTACCAATCGGCTTAAGATATACTTTAAAACAGCTATTCAAAAAGCAAAAGCAGACGGCGAAAAATCGCCCTTTCAAATTCTTACCGTTTGTGCGGTAAAGGACTTACAGACTTTCGAGCCGGAGTGGCCGGAAAAGGCATCTGTTGATTACTGGCGCAGAAAATTCCGGGACATGCCCTATCGCTCGTTTATGCGCGAATACATGCATATTCATGTTGAAGAGGGTAAAATATTCAAGTACGAGTATTTCCAATGGAAAAAGGTACCTAAGCTCGACAAGTTCGATGCTCTTGTATTTTACGGCGACTTGTCATATAAGGAAAATGCCTGCTTTAAAGGTTTGTGGTTGGTAGGAAAGTTAGGAAGAGAATTTTATGTCATTCATGGGTTTTTGCGACAGGCATCCCGGCCAGCGATAGCCGCCTGGCTTTATGACATACATGAAGATAAAAAGCTGGAAAAATATTCTATCAAGTATCGCATTGAGGGTTTGTTTGCAATGGATGATTTTGTGAATGATTTTGACAACGAGGGAGACTTAAGAGGTTACTATATTCCTGTGGTTGCCGACAAACGTACCAAGGCAGACAAAGATGATCGTATCGAGGCAATGGCGGCATTCTGGGAACGCCGGAACTGTTTCTTTAATGAGGATGAAAGAAACAATTATGATCAGATAGAGCTGCGCGATCAGATGCTTGCTTTTGAAAAAGGTAGCGGTGTAGCTAAGGACGGCCCTGACGCCTTAGAAGGCGCATTTGCCGAATGTAACAGAACTGCCCGTGAGGACAAATTTGATCCATATATTACATCAATCGAAGATTTTACAAAAAATTCAAAAAATAGATTCTAATGAGTAGATTTTTAAAGGATGGCGATTATGATGTTCAGATACGCTCAGAGATCGCACGGATTATAGACCCGACGTTGGGAAGCACAAAATTGCTGGGAGCTGAAAAGATGGCTATCGCTCAGATCAGAAATCATATCGCTGGCAGATATGATTGCGATAAAATATTTACTCCTGCCGGCGATGTGGATAACAGGGATCAGTACATCGTAATGATTACAATTGACCTTGCCCTGTATCACCTATGGAGTAAGGAAGGACCTAACAACATTCCAAAAACACGCGAGCTGCGTTACGAAGATGCGCTGAAGTGGCTAACTGCCGTGCAAAAGGGGCAGAATGCCGACCTGCCAGCCCTCACAAATGAAAGTGGAGAGGATGAAAGCGACGTCAGGTTTTGGAGTGAACAAACAAAAGAAAGTAACCGGTTTTAATCACTTTTTAAATACTATTTCAACGATGATAAAATTCTTATTATTTACAATCCGCTTTCGCTATGCAAAGCACAAAGCTAACACGCTTCATAAACACACAAATCGCCAATATTATGTTATTCGCTGGCAAAAGAAACTAAAGGTGTTTTCTGCTCATCAACTCAAAGAGATGAGAAAACAAAAGATGATCACAATAGACTGGGTAAAACTCCAGGAGGTTGCACTCTATAAAACAAAATAGGACATGGATATCAGTAAAAACATACAACAGTCAAAGAGTTACCTGTGGGGTCTCTACAAAACGGAAAAACATCCAGTTTCATTAACTTCTGGCCAGGGTGCAAGCGGAATAATGGTTCAACTTGTAAAGGAGTTTACCGACAAAACCCGATCCGATATAAAAAAATGGCGAGAATCTATGGATGCTGCCGACGATGTCGATAATCCGCGCTGGTATCTCCTGCAGGATTTATACGATAATCTTCTAACAGATGGCCACCTTGCCGCTGTTATCAATATCCGGAAAGCGGCGACGATGTCGAGGCGAGGAATAATTAAGGATGCTAAAACAGGAAAAGAAATTCCTGAGCAAACTGCCTATTTCGAGAGTGAATGGTGGTATAACATGATGGGGGATTTACTTGATAGCGTTCTTAGATTTTATACCGTCATGGAAACCACTAACCCTACTTTCGCATGGCAACTCATTCCGCGCCGCAATTGCGTGCCTCAAACCGGAATGGTTTATTTTGAGGTTGCCGGCACCAAGGGCGTAAAATATACAGACCCTGCCTTTGCAAAAAATGTAATTGAGCTGAAAAGCACTGGCAGTAAGTATGGAATATTAAATAATATAATCCATCAGCTGATCTGGAAGCGGAACGCGCAACAGGTATGGGCTGATTTTGCTGAGAGGTTCGGTATTCCGCTAATTACCGCTGAAACAACCCGTACTGACAAACCCAGCCTGGATAAAATCCAAAAGGCTATGAGAAATCTCGGGCAAGCGGCACAGGGACTGTTGCCTGAAGGAACAAAAATCACTATTCATGATTCAGTTCAGAAGGGTGATCCACACAAGGTTTTTCTCGAACAGATCAACCTTGCCAATGATGAAATAAGTAAAAACATCCTTGGCGGGACAATGGTGATCGATAATGGAAGCTCAAGAAGTCAAAGCGAAGTGCATGAACGAACCTTAGATGAAAAGATTGCCGAGTCAGATCGCCGCATGATTGAATTCTTTGTAAACGGTAAGCTTATTCCTTTAATGCGCACCTGGGGCTTTAAATTTACCGACAATAGCGTATTCTGCTTCGACAGGATGGAAAGTATTTCCCTTTCTGAACACTGGAAAATAGTAAGTGATGCTTTACAGAATTACGAGATTGATCCTGACTGGGTAAGCAACCGGTTTAATTTCCCAATTATTGGTAAGAAAGCAACGGCAGCCACCCAGGAACCAGGGAAGCCGGCTAAAGCAGCCTTTTCGGCAAATTTTCAATAGGGGACGGACCGACGGCAACAGCCGTCCCCATTAAACTATATGAGCCGTGTCCCTGCTGTGGTGGATTGTATCCTACCGCAGAGGCTGATTTACCCGCTTCTTTTACCCAGAACCTTACCACGGAACTGGAAAGGGTATTGGATGAAATATGGAATGGTACCGCAGGGCTCACCGACGCCGGAATACTGAAGCTGGTTGGCTCCGTATTACAAAGTCAGGTGATAGAAGGCTATGGCAAAAATTTCATGCAGGTGGACTGGGATACTCCCGACGCTGAAATGCTGACCCGGTTAACCCGCGATGTGTGGAACTTTAGCGCGGCAAAGAACTATCAGCAGATGCGCGATATGACGCTTGCGATGAGAGACGAAAACGGGAAACTCAGAAGCTTTGGCGACTTCAAAGATATAGCCGGATCGATTAACGAAAAATACAACTCTTCCTGGTTACGGACGGAGTATAATCAAGCGATCGGATCGGCGACGATGGCTGCCCGCTGGAGTGAGTTTGAGGCTAACAAAAAGATAATGCCATTTCTTCAGTATAGCACCGTCGGCGATAAAAGGGTAAGGGATTCGCATCGTGCGCTGGAGGGGATTATCAGAAAAATAGATGATCAGTTCTGGGCTACGCATTATCCGCCAAACGGCTGGGGTTGCCGCTGCAGCGTAAACCAGCTACCGAACAGCAACGCTAAGGAAACCAAGGAAATTCCAGACGCCCCTATTCCGGCAATGTTCCGTACTAACCTGGCTCAATCGGGGCTTATCTTCCCGGCAGGGCATCCATATTATGACGGTATACCAACGGATGTGTTAAGACGATCTATACAGACAGTACCGGCAGATGCAGCTTACAACACTATATATAAATCAGAGAACGGAAAAACGGTGCAGGTTCACCTGCTGCATGGTATAGATGAGATGGCGAAAAATGTAAACGCAGCTAAGCTTCTGGCTGATGCTGGTTACAATGTAAAGTTATTACCCATCCTGGATGATGATAAAATCAGGGAAAAAATATACGGCACAAAGGATTTTGTAAAAGGTAAAAACCCTGACGCTTTAATAAATGGGAAAATATTTGATATAAAAACAACGGTTAGCAACAAAAATGCTATCCATAATTCTATCAAGCGTGGTCAAAAACAGGCGGATGGTATAGTGATTCATTTATCTGAAAAAATGGAGGAAGAAAAAATACGGCAATACGTTAAAGGACAGATGACACAATCAGTATACATTGACGATGTGTGGGTGATAAACAAAGAAGGTAACCCGTTAAAATATAACCGGAAGGGGTTTGGACTGCCCGAAAAATCAAAACGGCCAACAAGTTAAAAACCAGTTAGCCGTTTTGGGAGGTCTGGGATATACCCTAACCGGCTACAAAGATACAACAGAAAAATCAGTTTTCGACAAAAACACACAAATATTTTAAAAAAATGGACGGACAAGCAAAAGTACAGTTAATTCTTGAAATGAAGGAACGTATCAAAACCGGATTATCAAGAGCTAAAGAGATTGTTAACAGTAATGTGCGGGATATGAAAACCTGGTTGAACAAATTAAAAACATCGCACATTGAAACTTTTAAAGCCATGAGAGATGAGATACCTGGCTTTGGAAGGGCGATGGAGTTATTAGGTAATCCATATATACGGCTTATGGCGGGAATAGCGGGGCTGGGAATTGGATTTAAAAAAGCCATTGCCGCGGCGGAGCAATTCGATAACTCGTTTTTAAATATCGAAAACCTGAATCTTGACAAAAGTAGGCGGCAAATATCTGATTTAAAAAACGAAATTCTTGATTTCTCTTTCAGAAAAGGATTCGACCCTGATAAGGCGGCGGGGGCAGTATTCGACGTTCAGTCATTAACCGGGAAGTATGGCAGTGCCGCAGAAGCGATTGTTGGAAAGGTGGGAAAATTCAGCCAGTATGTTAAGTCGGATTTTAATGAAACCATACGTGGAGCGGCAAAGGCAATGGCGAACTTTGGATTTTCAACAAACGATGTTAATAAATATCTGGAAAGTAGCCATAAAACAATGAGTACCGCCCTTGTTACCTACGACCAGCTTGCCAAGGTACAAAGCGATTTCGCCGGAGCTGCTAAAGGTGCGGCGCAGGACTACAACAGCGCAAACCAGGCCTTTGCTTTATTTACCGTAAAAACAAAGAGCCCGGAAGAGGCGGCTACCTTAACAAAATCCCTGTTTACCGACCTTTCGAGGCTCCAGGTTCAAAAAACATTCAAAGATGTACTGGGTGGCAATGGGGTGTTTGATAAAGCGGGAAAGATGAAGCAGTTTAGCCAGATAGTTACCGAGTTGAATCAAAAACTGCTGACGGCGAAAACAGACTATGACCTTTCAAAAATCCGGGGACAGTTCCAGGGAAGTGAAGGGCTGAACGCATTGTTAGCAATAGCTTCCGACAGAAGCGGGCAAACACTGGCAACACTCAAACAGTTTGATAACGTAGAAGTGGATTTTTCAAAAATTAAGGAAAATGCCGAAAACAACCTTGGTTATGTTAACGAAATGATAAATAACAGGCTTAGGACGTCTATGGTACGGCTTGGAGAAACAGCTGCGCCAACATGGATAGTTATTAAAAGAGACCTTATCCTTCCATTAACAGAACATCTCCAAAATTTGGTTATGATATACGGAAGGTTAACTGGAAATATAGATAAAACCACATACCACTGGATGAAGATTAATCATTCTAAGGATGTCGAACTGTCAAAAACTGAATGGGTAAAGGGTAAGGAAGTGGGATACTGGGATTCCCGGATTGATCGTGCTAATAAAATGTCGAAATCGGAATGGGATAAAACATGGAAAGAGTTAGATAATAACTATCGTGAAATAATGGCAACTTATAAAAACCCTAAATCAGACAAAGAAACTAAAGAATGGGCATGGGGTAAATTAGAGGCATTTAAAGATATAAGACCACGATTACTGGAGGCACGTGGAAATCCTTGGGCTGCAACCCAAGCCAATACTAATGATAAAAATAAAAACCCCACAGCGCCTACCGGGGACGATCTTACCAATAAGATAACCGGTAGTGCAAAGCAGATAAAAACAATTAATATCAACATCGACAGCTTCGTGAAGGGAGGAATTAACACCCAGAATACAACTTTACAAAAAATGGACGAACGGCAGATTGAAGCCTACCTGCGCGACATGTTTATGAGGATTATTGCCAACGTAGAAACTGCATATCAGTAGAACAATGAACGAAACCGCCGACTTTATAAACATGATGAACCGCATAGCCACTGCCGTGGATCGCATTCCACAGAAGGCGGCTGTGGTTGCCGTTAACTTCAGCAAGGAGCGGTTTGTGATGCATAACTGGGTGGATAATACCCGCCATCCCTGGAAGGAGCGTAGTAAAAATCCGGGATGGGGAAGGCGTGAACGGAAAGGAAGGGGATTACTGGTGGATACCGGCAGGTTGCGACGTAGTATACGCATAATTATGTGAGTGAATCTACATTATAATCGGTACCGATGTTCCTTATGCCAGGGTACACAACGAAGGTTTTAAGGGCGAAGTAACACAGCACGTACGGGCATACACCCGTGGCAGGTTTAACAACGCAAAAAAAGGTACCGGCGTTTATAGTATCGGCAGCCGGAGGGAACATACCAAAACGGTAAGGGAACGCAGCGGCGATGTGAAGGTAAGCGCTCATACAAGAGTTATTATACAAAACACACCTGCCCGGCAATTTATAGGCCCTTCCGCCGTGCTGATTCGGCGCGAAGAGCGAATGATGCAGGCAGAGATAGTACAAGCAATTAAAAATCGTTAAAAATGGAAATCGTTTATCAAAAAATTTTAAAAGTATTTGCGGATCATCCGGAAGTTTTCACCGAACGTGGCCTGCCGGTTCCGCGGCAGATAGATATTAACCTTGGGCAGCCCGACGATCCGGAAGGATGGGAAGTCTTTTTCCCAGGAATCTTTATTGCCTGGAGTATTAAAACGGCTGGAGATGACCCAGATGTGCTCACACTTGAACTATCTGTATTGCAGGAACCAGGGGCGGGTACCGAGAGCTTCAGTAATAGATTGGATGAGGGGCTGGAATACTTAAAGATGCTTAAGGCGGTAAAATACCTGATAAACGGATTAAGGTCGGACGTTAGTAGCCCGCTTACCTACAAAGGAGAGCGGCCGGGAGCCAACCGGATTATGCGATACCACGTGCTGGAATACACCTGTAAGATCGATTCCTACACCGACAGCATACACAAACATAAGTTAACGCCGGCTGTAATTGAAAATATTAAACTTGGTGGTGGAAAACTTAAGGAAACTAATCCGGAAGGGGAATTGGATTTGGAGATTGAGATATTTGGAAAATAAAAAAGCCCCGTTATGGGGCTTTTTTATTTCAATTATCTACTTCAGAATAATTTATTTCTTTACCATCCACAATGAGTACTTCTCCATTAAATATCAAATTATCAATTTTAAATACATCATTATTGCCATCTATGTAGATGGTATATTCATTTCTCATCATTGCACCAAATGAGTTTTGAGCATCAACGTAAGAATGTATTGATATGTAGCTTTTCATTAGGCTTCCTCTTAATTTAATAAATTTTCCATCAAACGATGGATAAATAGCGGTGGATGGACATTTTAATATCTTTGAAACGTTTTCTTTTGAAAAATCATAAGCCTTTCTCATCACAGCTTCCTTTTTATTACGCTCTGATATTTTTTTATACTTTGGAATCCCAATGCCTATGGCGCTCCCGATAATAAGAATCCCTATAAAAATAAACAAATAATACTTGATTTTCATACTTTTAAATTTTACCATACAAAAATAAAAAAAAGTCCCACATGTTGCAGGACTTTTTCTGAAAAAATTATCCTTTACAAACCCGCAAAGCCGGGCGGTTCCTTTCCCGCAGATCGTCGGCACGGTACCGCTCGTTCATAGCCATAGCCAGTCCGTAAAGCGTGCTACATAATTGTTCCTGTGTCTTTATCAGCTTCATCAGGAGTTGCAGTTCGTCGTAATCGGGTTTCATTTCACTTTTCATAACCTGCCTCCAATTTACCACACCTTAGTTTTGATATTACCTTTTCTTTATTAATTGGTTTATCAAAAATCAATTCAAATATTTCAAGCATTTGCATGCTGGTAAAATGGTATACATATGGGTCTTCAATATCGCGGGAACGTTCTATACCAAATATATCTCTATACACTGTACTTATAGCACTATATTTTATCTGAGTTTTAGCATATTTAAGAAAAATCTCAATAGCGTTGATGTTACCAAACCATGTCAATTGCTTTCCAACTTCAATTTGCATAAGGTTTTCCATTCCTATTCGTTCTTTATGGGTAGGCGAAACACTACCAGCTGAACCAAAAAGCTTAAACACTGGCGATAGTTTTGTAAATAGCACACCATTGGTATAATAACAATACGTCATTCCCTCGCCAAGTTTATTCAGAAACAATTGATTTTCCACATAACCCGCATTTTGAGGAATTACAACAGGTTTTTTTATTGAGCGTTTAAGTAGTTGATTTACCAGCATTTCATCTACTTTAATAGCAAATTCAGGGCTTAACCATTGCGCAAAACGCATAGCTAAGCGATAATCATTAGCCCAAGTTCCTTGTTCATCGGGATCACCACCGTGTCTAACTGACAATAAATCAGCCGTTCCTACTTTTAGAGGAACGGAAAGAGTGTTAATATACTCTTTTGATTCTTTGGTTTTTAACCAATTTGATGGTTGTTTTGATTTACCAAACGGCTTAGCCATTTTGGTGAGATTAACACTAATATTGCCATCCATCATTTGAATAGCAAACTTACTTTGGTCAATTTCGACCACTTGCAGGCCTAAAACCTGCTTTTCATTCTTCTTTGAGATCATTTTAAAAAGAATTTAAGATTAATAAATGAGTAAGGCTACATTAGGTGTGATCTCCAATTCAAACGCGGGGCGTCGAATCAGTTCCGTTGTTTCCTCCGGAACCACCAATAGCAGCCTTACTTTATTTTTAAAAAGTTTATTCAAGTGATTTGCCCCTGAATGTTTAAATTGAAGATCAAAGGCAAAAGTAATACTAAAAATTTCAAATTCGACAAAGAGCGGAAAATATTTTTCAAAAAATAGGATAACTTATTTTTAATCAGGCAAGTTGATTTTATTCAACTTGCTTAACGCTTTGATGTAAAAAGTTAGTTTTCAATTTTCTTTTCAACTTGTTTGTCAACCTGTTTATAAATCTTCTTTACAAACGCGGCGACGGTTATTCTGTCAATATCATTATGAGTTAATTTAAGAGTTTTATTCTGCGTCTTAATAATACGTACAAGCCAATCACGCTGAATGCAGAACTCGTATTCCAAGAAAGATAAAATCACATCAATTTCGATTTTATATTTTCCGAGCTCGTTGTACATGTATATAATACGCGAACGTTTTATTTCCTTCAATCTCTCATCCTGCATATTTTTTACTTTTTCTTATAGGTTAAAAACACCTTTTCGTATCCGGTCTGCTTTTTCAACTCACTTCTGAATTGAAGCATAGCCGCTGCATTTTCAAAAGATAGATTGTCTTGAATTTTAATTAATTCATAAACAGCTTTTTTATCAATCATTTTATAACCTTGAGCTGTTATTATCCTGTAACTCATATTCCTTTTATTGAAATTTTAGACTTATACATAACCGTAAACTCACTGAGCTTCGACGCAGGCGAAAATATTTCACGCCGTCCCATTTCTTTTGAAGCTGAATTAGCAGATTGCTCAGCGGCAAGGTTGAGGCGTTCATCAGCGTAATCAGTAAAACAGGCGATCACTTTAGCAATATTAAGACTTTCAAAAAAGTTACCCCAAAATCCTGTCTTTATTCTTTTAAAAATCAAATATATATCTGGCATCTTTAAGAAATAAAAATCATTACAGATAATCTCTGCCGATTGATCGATCATTTTCTCAGTGAGCGGGTTTTTAAGATTTAGCAACTCATTAAGTTCAATAAGATGTAGCTTAATCATAGCCAACACCTTCCTTTCACCCTGCTGTTTTCTCAACAGAGCAAGTGTTGTTTTATCATTAAGAGCTAATACATCGCTTATATCTCTGACTTTCAACAACGATCTGCGTAACGACTCAGGATTGTAAATCGCTAAGCAGTTGTTGTTTGTAGTCGTTAGAGATGTTGTTTGTTGCTCTGCCATTCTTACTATTTTTAATCTGTAAAACAATATCATTAAAACGGCTGCTGATAGCCGTCAGGTTAAAGGCATTATTGATATACCATAGCGGTAATCGCTCAACAATTACCTTAAAAGATGCCTCTGTATCTGTATTACTCGGCATCAGCTCAATCTTCTTTATAATCTCTGTGAGCGCCTTTGCGTCCTTGCCGGTAAAGTAATACACCAACCCGGTTTTATCGGTATATACCCTCATAAAAGCCTCTTTACAAAGATTAAATAAGCTCTGTTCCATCTGCTCCAATCGCTCGGCTTCTTCAGCAGCGATACCCAGGGCGGCCCCGAGGGCATTGCGCAGTTGTTGTTTCGTCGAAGAGTTCCTTTTGAAGATTTTTACAGCTTCTTCGTGCGTCATAGCCATTCCTCCTCAATTCTTTTTTCTGTTTGAATTAACCACTTCACAAACTTCTTAGCCATAATCACAGCAAGAAGAGTTGTAAGAGTGATGATACTGATAATAATTGTTATCATTTTACAGATATATAAATTCAAAATCAAGCATTTCAGCTATCTCATATTCTATTGATACACCACGACTATCCGACCAGCCAGGTAAAAGAGCGATAGCATCACAGCTCATCATTGCCTTAATACATGTTCGCATCGCCTTATTCCAGTCCATTCCCCGAGACACTAACTTGATCGGATTAACCACAACATATCGCTTATCAAGCAACCCCTCTTCGGCTGTATTAAAGGCCTTGACTACATCATCGTAATCCAAACCTGTGATTTTTCCGGCCAGATAAACCTTTTTCATATACTCGAAAAATTAAGATCGATTAACTTGTATGCGCCATCATCCTGCCGCTCCCAAATACGGAAGTAAGTACGTGAGTCGGGACGGCGGATCGCTTCCGTTAACAAGCGTAACGCTTCCTGAAAAAGAGGGTGATTAACTTTTGACTGCCATTTGAGCAAATTCATTACTTTTTTTACATCGAGTTTTCCTTTTGATGTTGCGAAAGCGTCTGTAACCATCTCTTTAATAAAATCTTGCTTTGCATCGAGATTTTCATTCAAAAACTCATCGAGCTTGGCCTTACAAGCTGCAATTGTCAAATCGTCGAACTCTATCCGATCCGAGATGGCTACCTCAATTTTAATTGATCGATCAAAGTTGAAGATGGTAAAATTACCTTTTTCTGTTATCACCGTTTTAAGCTCCGTTTGCGCTAAATTATATATCTCGTTGCAATACTCTTTAACTATCGTTTTAAAATTAGTTAAACGATGATTTAATATAACTGCTTCCTTCAGCAGTTGACTTAAGCGTTGCTCTTTTAGACGGGCAAGAGGCGTGATGTATTTAATAGGGACGGCTTGACCTGTCTCATCTATCCATTTCTGATCTTTTACTTTTTGTATCATTGTTTTTATCTTTTAAAATATTTATAAATCATTCATTTGACGGCTATTACAAGCCTCTTTATTTATTATAAGTTCCATAAAATTTGTTTTTAAAGTGTTTAATAAATTTGTAAGACAATTAAAAACATCATCATAAACTACAATACACCCTCTTTCAATTACATTGTTTGTCTTAATTGGAATTCCTTCATAAGTTGGGCATTTACTTGTCTTATAATTTTGTATTGTTGATTCTAATTTCTGTTTAAAAGAATCAAAATCATCAGAGTTCATCAATATGATAGGTTTTTTCATTTTCCTAACCTTTTTGATTTTTAACTGTTGCTTTATCCTATTATCCATTATTTGTATATTTTTACGTTAGTAGCTAATCAACATTTTCAATTACTTCTATTACTTTTTTAATAGTACATTCAATCCCAAATTCCATAGCTCTGTATCGGTCGGTTATACATCTATCTTCTAATCCACAACCAAAAGCATGTGTGTTTATATCCATATCATTGACAGCATCTAAAAAACGTTGTCTAACAATAGATTTAAACCATTGCTTGTTAAATAGGTAATTTACAATTCTATCTTTCATTTTTTCAGCTGTTAATTGTTTTTTGTATTTTTACATTTTTGAAATTAATTAATTTTGTGATTAAATTTAACCCTAATCACTTAGGTTATTTTATTATAGTTTAAAATGCGACTATTATAATTCACCCAAATAAAGAGACATATCATTTATCATCCCTTTAATTATTGAGTTATCAATATTCCATGCGTTTACCCAATCGGCTTCGGTTGCATTCTCACTAAGTGATTTACAAGAAGTACAATAATTAAATCCTGCGAGTTGTTCTAATTTTTTTATTCTTCTTTTTATATCGCTTATTTTATTCATATCCTTTTTTAAAATATTCAAAAATCTCATTTGGGCATCAAACATATTTTTATACATTTTTTCTCGTGTCATTCGTTCTTTTCTTTCCTTAGGTGTATAGTTGAATATTGGACAAACTAAATGACCAGCACATTTCTTTATGCAATCACAACAACAGTCTGTAGAACTTTTACATCTCATTTGACAGCTATTATAAGCCTCTTTATTTATTATAAGTTCCATAATCTGAGAATTTAATTAGTTCTTTTTTCTTTTCCACTTCCAGCTCTCTATCTTATCTTGAATCCAGGCGATAAACAATATTATCAATAATACTACAATCGCTATCGCCAATATACTTAGTCCAATTATATCTCCCATAGTCCATACGAATACAGACCTGGAACAAGAAGAAAAAAGAACTAAGCATAGTGTATAACCGATGTTTAATTTAATATTTTTCATTTTTAACTATTTAAAAACACATGATTTAATAACACATTGACGTTTTCCTGTTGAGAAATACGGATATATTTAAAAAAGGATTTTTCCGTCTTATGACCCGTCAGTAGCATGATGCGAAAAGTCGGTATGCCGGCGAGATACATGTTTGTAGCTCCCGACCGGCGGGCTGTATGGCTGCTAACAAGCTGCCATTTTTCGTAGTTCCTACTAACAACTGAAAAACCTACCGTCCTCTCAATATGAATAATAGCGTTTATTCCAGCTTTTTTGCAGATACCTTTTATGACTTTGTTAAAGTTTTGCTGAGAGGTAGGAGGAGGAAGTTCATTATTGTATTTAGTGAGAATTTCACGAACGTATCTATGAAGAGGAATACGAACAACAACGCCTGTTTTTTGCGTTTTTATCAGTATATTGTCTTCGTTAATATTTTCACTACGTAGTCGTGAATAGTCGCTGTACCTTAATGCTGTGCAGCAACCAATAATGAAACGATCACGTATTATATCAGCTTCATGAGATAGAGCTACATGATACACTTTTTCAATTTCAGCTTCATCAAGATAAATAGCCGAAACGTCCTCTTCATTTACTGCGATGTGTGAAAATCCTAAGCACACATTATAACCTGCACGCTCAGCAGCACGAAGGACAACTGACAGCTTATTATATATCGTGCGTATCGTATTCGCACGATGCTCGTATCTAAGCTTTAAAAAGTACAAGAAATCTTCCGTAAATTCCTCCGTAAATGAGTTTGTGAAAGCTTTTTTATCATTAAGACTCTCGTACTCTTTGATTTTTCTTGATAAGTTCAAAAAAGACATAATGTAACGATGTGATCGATACGTCGAGACTTCTTTAATGTACTTATCGTTAATAAAATCAGTACATCTTATGCTTTTGTTAAAAAGTTTCATAGCGCTTCCACTTTGATAAATATCAGCTTTGTAACCTTTACCTTTCCTGAGCCATTACAGATCATACATGTTTGATTACGCAGATGACTGTCGAGATAAGAACCGACCCCATGACAGTTCCGGCATATCTGATTTTCATCACGCACAACCTTCTTAAAATCGTACATAGCTTCTGTAGCAATCGCTACACGCTCATCTTTTGTTAACTGATCTACTGTCATGACACGAGTGAATTAAGATTAAAGTTGATAGGAAGTGAAAAGTTTGTATCAGCTAACTGTTTACAACGAGGAGATGTGTAGCTATTGATTTGAGCAAGGATTTCGTTACGCTCATTAGCCTTTTAATGAATTCGGTTGAACGAGTGTTTTCTAACATCCATTCAAGTAGCTCATCTGCCCGAGCTTCTAATTTTTTTGGTGATTCCATTTGTTGTTTTTTTTAAGTTATTAATTATTAATTGTTAGTTGTTTTTATCGTTTTTATATAAGCATACATATTATCTGTTGCTTTATTCAAATCCTGTTCTGCGCAACCTTTATGTCTACCCATTAGTGAGTAGATATCTGCTATTATTTTTTTGCATCAGAAACACTGTTGTTGATAGTATATTTTTTTAAATCTTCCATCACTAATTATTAATTGTTAATCTTTCAATTTCAGCCTTAGAAACCTCCCTTTTGTAAAGAATGGAGTTTAGCTTTTTCCGGAGTTGTTTTAACTCGTCTATATTCATCTGAAACAGTAGTTTTCCTGCTATTTTATTACTCATAAGGAAGTTATTAACAGCATTCCAATCATTATTTGTTACGTAGATACCCAGCTTATTAATAACAACAAGTACACTACTCCTAAGCGATCGGATTTCATCTTCACCTGTGTTTGTATTAAAACGAGCGATAAGTTCATTAAGCTGCTCAATTGTAAGTTTAGCCGTGCTATCAACACCGTACTCCTGCAAATAATCCATTCTATCCTCATCTAAGCCGAGTTTAATCCAGATTGCCCGTAGTTGCCTTACCTTTAACTTTCTTGTAGCTTCAGTATTCATATTTGTTAATCCTATTTTTTTACCAGAGCCAAGTAATTCGATAAAACGGTTAGTGGCAATATCACCAATAAAACCACCACGCAGTTTACCATCTACGTAGACGTTGAGCTGCTTTGACTCTGGATCGTATGTGTATGTAATCTTCTTTTCCATAACCTTAATCTATAAATGATTGAATATTATACCCCCCCCCGCAAAGCCGATCCAAAACAGACCGTTGCTTCACTGAGTCGCTGACTATGTCCAAAAATGGGACGTAGACGGTCCGCTTTTTCACTTCTACTTTGTAAATACCTTTCAGCTTTCTGTGAAGGTAGCACCTTTGATTTTTAGTTAGTTTTGCCATGATTTTTAGTATTTTAAATCAGTCCAGTGAATGATTTTGCCTATAAAATTTTTGTATTCAAACCATTCTAAAAACTCTTCATAATTATTAAATCCATCATTAACAATGAGTTTAGCTATTAAATTTATTGTCAATACTCTTCCATCAACAATTATTACAGGATTGTATTTATCTCTAATCCAAATTTCAATGTCTTGAACCGAGCAGCATTTACTTAAAAAAATTGGCGATATTCATTCGTTCTTACTCCAACAGCAGCATGTATTATCCGTCCAGCACGCCATCTATTTAATTTATCTTCACGGATGGTGTGTATTTTCTCTCCTTTTTCAATTTTCTCAACAAAATTGGTATATCTACCATCTTTCGTTTTTGTTTTAAATCCAAGTATCATAAATTTAAGTTATTATTAATTATTTGATAATTATTCTCCCCAATATCTCATAGCGCCCTCATGCCAGATTATATATTCACCGCCATTGGCGCCGATGTAGCGACCTTTACTGAAAGCTGTATAGCCTTCAACCCAGATTTTTAAAGTTGCATCAAACATTATCGACCTTGCAGCCCTCCCCTCGGGCCTTTTGCCATCCGCATGAGATATGAGGATTATTAATTTATTACGATGTTTTTCTTTAAATAATTTATACTTTTTGTAGGACAGATCAGCATACTGAATACTGTCTATTACATATATATCAGCGCTTTTACGCCTTTCCATTCGCTCAGATAACTCATCAATACTTTCACCTTCAATTAAGATCACCTTTTTAGCAACCTCACTCATGCCAGTCTTAATAAAAGACTGCTGCATCGTATGTGCTCCACCCTCTTCCAGACTATCAATAGCTACTTTACCAAATGTGGCTAAGTACTTTATAAGCTGAAGTGTAAATGTTGTTTTCCCGTTGCCGGAATCACCCCAGATAAACCAAATTCCGGTTCGCTCAGGCTTGCTAAAAGCCTCAAGCCACTCGCCTTCAAAGTCAAAAAGCTTGTACTTTTTATTCAATAAATCTGTTACCGATAATGCGCGTGCCATAGTCTTATAAATTTAGCATATTAAAAATAGTACGAATAAAATTTTCTGTTAAAGGCTGTCCGGTTCGTTCAGCTTCACGCATAGCAGGTACCAGTAGATCGTGTAACTCACCATAATTATCGCAATTATCACGCACGAAATTTAAGATAGAATGACTGTTTAAATCACCATTTAAAAACTGTTTAAATGTTTTATCAATAGCCGGTAAAACTCTTATTCCAAACTTTATACGACGATAAAGCTGAGGAATACCGTCCTTGTTCTTTTTACGCATCTTTTCAAGGTGCCGGGTAAGCTGATCAGTACCCATAAGAATTATAGAACACACACCATTAAGATTGTCGTACAACTCTTTCATGTTACACAATGCAGGTTGACGCATATACTCAGCTTCATCAAATATAATTTGAGGCTGATGTCCGTCTGATTTTAGTGTTTGTAACTTGCGTGTTACGGCACGCAGCGTTTTGCTTTTAGATTTCTCTGTAGCAATATGAATCTTATCACATATCTTTTCTAATAGGTCTCCGATGTTATCCTGAGATGAAACAGTAATAATAAAGCAGTCAAGTGGGTAATTTTGCGAAAACAGGTTAGCTACATAACTCTTACCACAACCAGTCTCACCAATTATCACATTAGTGTAGCCATATTCCTTAGCATCCTCAAGCGTTGCCAGGATGCGCTTCATTTGTACGGTGGGTACAGTCGGCCAATAGTTTTTTACAAGCTGATAGTTTATCAGCTTAGCAATTGTTTCATAATACTTATCAGCAATTTCCACCTCCTTTTCGCCTACCTGTATAGTAGTTTTTCCTGAGCGCATATTGCTGATATAACTGCTGTTAACACCTGTTTTTTAGCTATCTCATTCGCCGAGATGCTGTATTGTTGCATATACGCCTCTAATGCAGCAATAATTTCATTTTTTGTTTCGTTTTTCATTTTAATAAGTAATTAGTTTATAAGTATTTGTTAATATCAATTTTACTATCTAAGTATTCTTCCTGTTCCTGCCTCCAGCTCTTTTTCTCCTCTTTTTCTTGCTTTTGCTCCTGTTTTTTTCAGCAGTTTCTGAGCTGATAAGCGGGCGGCACTCTTATTATCTTTATGCTGCCCAGCGGAATCCGTTAACACCAGCTTGGTAAGCGTATCAGAAAGTTTTGGATTGTCGTTAAATACAGCCTCCACCAGTTCGTAATCCTTAGCCATACCCGCCGTAATTTCAGCCTTAATGCTTTTATTGAAGTTTTTCACTAATTGAAGCTGATCACTATCGCCATCGTTCCTGTCGCGTAGGGCCATTGGCTGTACATATTTTTCTGTGAGCATAAACCGAAGGGAGCCGTCCGCTGTAGTAGCCAGTACCTGATCTGTGTTGGATGGATCGTATCGTAAAATCCAGTCTACATCAGCATTTTTGCGAAAATTTAAATCAAAGCAATCATACTCATGTTTTTGACCGTTTATTTTAGCAACCAATCCCTGAGCAGATAGCCGGTTTGTAAATCCTGTTGTTTCGCCGAGCAGGTATAGGAACTCTTCGTGTGATATAAGTTTTTTATCCTCCTGCGGCATCTCTGCAAAAGCAGCAAGGTATTTTTCACGCACCAGGGCACGTTCGCTTTCAACTATTGTTGATATCTGCATCCGTACACCAGCCTCATCCGGAAAACTACTGTGTATCTTGTTTAAATATTCTGTATTTGGCTGTTTTTTCGTGCCGGAGGCTATACCGAAGCCGGACCAATTAGGAAGGAGTTGACAATATTTCTTATTTAAGCGTGAAAAATAAGGTTCCACAACCTTACTCTTTGCATTATGAACTCTTGCGGGTGTGAATTTTTCAGAAACAGCTTCATAGATAGGTAATAACGCCTTTTTACCATAATTATCAGTCTGTAGTTGTAGGACCTTATACCGCTCACCAAACAGGTCTCGTGTGTGATTAATGGCGTTACGCATAGCCTCTTTAATGAGTCCAGGAGTTTCGTGTGTGCCAATTGCGTAGCCGATCGGGTAATTTAAGCAAGGGTCAAGGACTAAAACCACTGTTAATCGGTTGTGATAAGTCGTTTTTGAGTTTCCATTACCATCAACTTCTGTTTTTTGATATAGAAGTTCAACATCCCAGCCGTCAGCGGTCCAGTAATAGAGTGGAAAAGTGGGAGCCGACCTTTTTATAAGCATCGCCTTTGTATTGTCAAAGCTAATTTCACCCTTACGGCCACCGTGCGTTTCCAAGTCCCATTTACTTCTATAATTAGCAACTGTTTGTGCTGTAATTTTATCCCATACCAGGTTCTCAGCTACTATATTATACAGCGTGCGGATTTGCTCATTATCAAGGTTGTTGTGATGACGTAATAGCTGCCTCATCGTAGCCTCCTGCTGTGTGTCAGTAACCTTACCAGCATTTTTATTCAAAAACTTGCCACTAACTAAGCTGATATATCCATTTTGCCTGTACTGTTCTACTTTCTCCTTTAACCTTAGATGGTTTTCCGGGAGTGTATGGGCAATAATTACAGATTCTATTTTTTCTGACTTTTCTAAATCAGCATTATCTTCTTTTGGCTTCAGTCGTGCCGCTGATTCCGCAAGTTTTTTCCAAATATTTCGGGTGCTTCCGCCCAAAGCCTTCCGTAGTGCCGTACGGTCATTAACTATTTGTCCAAGCGCGTTGAGCACCTTCGCATTATTACAATATTCTGTCTGCTTATCTGTTGTAAGGTGTCGCCCGTCGGGTAGTAAATATTCACTATAAAATTGTATTGCTGCATAATCTATCTCGATCATACTTTTAAGACTGTAACTTTTTACAGTCTCCCGCGGGTCGCCATAGCGTTCGATATATCTGGCCTTAATGTCGGACCGCAACAAATCCCAGTTGAGTAAAGCTGGAGTTTTAGGTCCGCCACCCTTGCGCACACGAATATATTTATTTCGGGTAATATATTTATGCAAAGTTTCACGTTCTATAACAGGGTTACTACCCTCTGTTAATTCAGGCACGCTTACACACAATATGTTGTTATAATACTCAGGCATTGCCTTATTTTACTTTTGGTTCCTGGAGGCTGATTCGGTCAGCAGCGTCGCGCTTGTTTTCCAGGAATTTTACTACATTTGCGTTGTCAAACCTTTAAAAATGTAGTTATGTCAAAATTGCAAGAACTTAAGTGTAGAATAATAATAACTTACTGTTATTCTGACAACCTTCTATCAGATGATGAGCTTAATAATCTTCGTATTTTTGCCCACACATATATAAAAGGAGTCGCTGAGCTTTTTAATATCACCGTCCCACCAAGCTTTTGTGTAAAATTTTTCGCATCAAAAGATTCTTCTTCTTATTCCCAAACAGAGATTTTTTACTTGGATAAACAGGGTTTGTCTGACCTTGAAAAACGAATACTTCTAAATTATTTAAAAGCAACCGCTGATTACCTTTTTCGTCAGTCACTATTTGCAGATTGTGATTTTCAAAAGCACCCGTATAAGGTTCCTTTATGGACTGTGTAATATTTTCCAACATAATTTTTAAAAATTAGATTAATATTTTAGATATTAAATTATTGATTTTTAAGTTTTTTTATTTTATTATTGAGTGATTGACGCTCATTAGTTAGTCTAATGATTGCTTTTTTTACACTATCTGTTATCCGTGAATACCCACACATCATGTCGCGGATTGTGCCAGGTTTTAATCCTGAATAACTGGCAATTATCACCCTATCACCCTGCTGAAGGGTGATATTAATTTCCTTATTTTCTGGAAATTTTATTCTCCTTTGTCGTTTTTTCGTTTTCATGTAGTATCTTTGTCGTTTCATTAATGATGCAAAAATAGTATAAAATTCCAACAATGTTACAAATCTTAACAAAAAAATGTTAAATTTATTAACAATTTATTAACAATTGCAAAAAAATCAACATATCGGATTGAAAATCCTTGAGTTAAGAAAAAATAAAAAGCTTAGCCAGGAGAGTTTTGTGTCAGGTTTAGGTATAGAACGAGCCGCCTTAAGTCTGATTGAAAATAACAAAATGAGTCCATCGTTAGATTTAATAACAAAGATTGTTAATAAATATAACGTTTCGTTTGATTTTTTACTTAATGAAAAAAATGATTATATCTATAATGTTAACACTCCTATAATAGAGGATAAATTACCACCAATGGATGAGCCACCACCAGATTGGTGTGAAAAATGCTACTTGCGTGATAAAATAATAAAATCTCAAGAATTTACTATTAATGCTCAACAATCTACAATACATGCACTCGAAAAACGAATAGAGGAAATAACCGGAGAAATAGGCCCGCAAGAAAACGGGCAAAAAAGAAAGGTTGGATAAGATGGGTTGTTTACAAAACAATCCCAGGCGATAAATAATTTTAAATCTCCGCCACACACACTAATATTTTATAAATTTTCTGATTATTAAACGTATTATCCTATTATCCTGTGCTTTGCATCATGTTTTATTATTTTTAGCGGGTTTTTTAGGTGGATTAAGCCACCATTTAAACATTATAAAAGGCAAATATCAATTGTTTTTTAGTATGTAAGTATATTTTTATACATTGTTTTTATCGGTTTTTTGTCCCTCCTCTTGTCCCTCCTCTTGTCCCTGCTCTGTGTTTTTAGTACTTTTTTAAGCCAAAAAAAGCACCCTGTTTAGGTGCTGCATAAATCATCTATTCTATCTGTAATATTAGTGTCCGGCATTAAAAAAATTATCGCCATATCGTTTGTTTTAGCCATTTTAGGCTATCTTTGCCGGTAAGTAATAGTTATTATCGTTTATAGCAACTTTAATTAAACCAAAGTGCGCCATTTGCTTTTTAAATGTAGCCAAAATTAAACTCAAATTAAAGTAAAATAAACAATTCGTTTTATTCTGCTTCTTTGTAATCATTTATAAATCGGCAAATTATACTTTGTACTTTATCCTTTTCATTATTGTGCCCATAGCAATGGCTATTTAATTAGCAGCAATTTAAAAAATAGTCTTCTAAAAAAAAATATTTTACTTGTTTTTATCATAATATCAGTGTTTTATTATTTAATAAAACAAGGAATAAAAAAACATTTATTTTTCATTGTTTTATTTTATTAAAAAATTAAATTTGTTGTGCGAATGGTATGCAGTATAAGTAATTTAAAAAATAGGTTTAATACCATGTTTTAATGGAAAAATAACGGCTAACGGAATAGCTGTTAATGGAAGAATAGTCGCTCATGAAATAAAGGTAACATTGGAAAATAAAATATCGGAGGATAAATATGAAAGCTTGGGTAAAAATAATAGTACTATTCTTTATTCTTCTTTGTCCACTTTTATTTTTTACAGTTAAGGGACAGAATTATACAATCAAACAGCAGCGGTATTCTAAAGATACTACCTGCTTTAAAAACACATTGGTTTTTTCTTCTGAAAAACAAAAGCTAATTAATAAAATATTGCCCGATGTTGAGTTTTATTATTATGAACATAAAAGTAATAATGGGAAGCAATTATCAATGTTATGGGCAGGATATAAAAACAAAGAGTACCATTTACGTGAACAATTTAATGAACTATTAACAGATATTGACATAGACAAAAAAGGAAAGCATCTGAAAAAGATATCGGAAGAAGAAATTGTTAAAGTGTTTTTATGGACGGCAATGAGCTACTCTAATAAAGAATTATTATCTATTGATACTTTTCAATATTTAGGGGATTATATATTCCATTTCCCTAATTTCCCTGATCGCAAAGCAAAGGTTAATTATAAAATATCTGCTAAAATCAGAACTTATTTGCCAGATGCAGAAGATTATTCTGAACATACCGTTACACTTTATGTTACCATAAATGATAAACAGATTGGATATGTTATAGCTGATTTTGGAGATGGAAATGCGTTCCCATTTATATATGCTTATCCGGTTAACAGGTCATTTATGTTAGAAAACTCTAAGAATACTAAATGAAAGGCTTTATCTTATCATTCATCGTTTTTCTGACCATGCTTCAGGTAAATGGTCAGAAATTTACGATCGATTGTAATTGGGATACATTATCAGCAAGGAAGATAAAAATAATTACTCTGCCCACTTATTTTGATTGTTCAGGATTAGCCGTTGGTAGTCCTATCGCATTTATTTCCGCTCCGGAAGAGTTGCATAAAGTTTTGCCCAATGAATTAACAGATAGTTTTAAGCTCAGCCAATACAACTTGTTTATATGCATTACCGGGTCATCTGGTTGTAAAGAGCCAAACGTAGATTGCTCTTTATTTAATGATGATTCCAAAAACGAGGCTTTTTTAAATGCAACCGTTACAGAATTTGGAGTATGCAAGATATTGCGACCACTTATAATATCATTCTTGGTTAAAAAGGAAGACTGTCCTTCTTTAGGCAAGGGTTGTTTTATTAAAAAAGTTATACCCTAACTCATTACCGCTTGGAAAAATTCTTACTAACTTAACCCGATATCTTCAATTCGTCAAAATATTACAATTAACCCTAAAATTTATTTTTTTAGCCTAAAAATGAAGCCTTAAAATGATGCTTCAGAGAGACGATTTTTCTCCTTCGTAGATGGTCGCGATACCGAAGGTGAGTCTTCGCTGGCTTATTTTGTTGAAACCACAGCCGGAAAGAATATTTATGAATTCTTTTCCTTGGGGGAAAGCTATTACGGTACGAGGAAGATAGGTATAGGCGTTGTGGTGTTTTGAGATTATCCGTCCCAGAAAAGGAAGGATACGGGTGAAATAGAAATGATACAATTGCTTGACAGGAAAAGTCTGTGGTTTTGAAAATTCGAGAATCATAACGTGGCCGCCGGATTTAAGTACCCTTTGCATTTCGAGGAGTCCTTTTTGCAAATTTTCGAAGTTTCGAACACCAAAAGCAACCATCACTAAGTCGAATGAATGATCTGGAAAAGGAATGTCTTCCGAATCGCCAGACTGTAATTGAATGGTTTGATTCAATTTTTTATGAAACAACTTTTGTTTACCAATCTCGAGCATGGCTTCTGAAATATCGATTCCAACGATTTGGTCAGGGGTAAGCTTAAGAGCGGCAATGGCTAAGTCGCCGGTACCGGTAGCCACATCAAGGATGTGTTTAGGATGATGGCGCAAAGCCATGGCGATAAGTTTCCTCCGCCAGCATTTATCTATACCGGCCGAAAGGAAATGGTTCAGAAAATCGTAATGTGGGGCAATACCATCGAACATGGAACGGACTTCTGTCCTTGAAGTTTTTGCAGGTTTGTCCTGGTTATTTTGCAATGGATTGATTTTATCTAAAAATTATACGAGTAATAAAGTGGCTTCTTCGAACAAGCGTTTTTTATTGACAGGAGCCACACCCACAAATTCGCAAACTAAGCCTCCAGCGAGGTTGGACAAGGCGGCCATATCGCAGGGAGTCATGTTCAGGGCGAGACAGAGTGTAGCTACGCTGATCACGGTATCGCCAGCTCCTGATACGTCGGCAATCGAACGCCGGTGAGCGGGGATGAGATACGTTTCCGGCTGATTAGTGTTGCCGTTTATGCTGATAAATACACCGGCTTCGCTCAGGGTAGCCATAACCATTTTTATATTTTGGCGCTGATGCAGTATTAACGTGGCAGCTTCCAACGATTCCCTGTTGGCAGAATCAAATTCAAGTTTTAATCCTTCTTTTAGTTCTTTAAGGTTGGGTTTAAATAGGGTAACATCATGATAGGCTTCAAAGTTTTTCTTTTTAGGGTCAACGGAAACCGGGATATTATACTTTTTAGCTTTGGCAACTACTTCGCTGATGAGTTCCGGTGTAATGATTCCTTTGTTGTAATCCTGAAAAATGATAGCATTGATGCTGCCGTTATCAATAATCTGATTGATTTTTTCGGACAAGGCTGAAGAATCTTCAGGATTGAGGTCAGAAGTCATTTCATCGTCTACCCGGAGCATTTGAGCATTATTGCCGATGATACGAAATTTTGTGGTGGTGATCCGATTTTTACTTCGGCAGATGCCGTCGGTAATGATGTTTTCTGCTTTAAGCAGGTTCATAAATTCGTTGCCATGTTCGTCGTTGCCTATCACCGAACAAAGGACGGGAACGGCACCCAGCGATTTAATGTTCAGCGCAACATTGGCAGCGCCACCAAGCAGGCTCGAACGTTTGTTCACGGCTACTATGGGTACCGGCGCTTCCGGCGAGATGCGTTCCACCTTTCCCCAGATGTACGAATCCACCATCACATCGCCGATGATCATTACGTTGAGGTGATTGAAGGATTCGTAGATTCGGGTGAGTTTTTCCTTTGTAAACATGCCGATTATTTATGGTTTATAAAGTTCTTAAGGTTTGTAAAGTTTATAAGGTTTATAAATTACATCAACTCCGCCAGCGCTCTTTTAATACGTTTGGCGGCTTCTATCAGTTTGTCGTTAGACGTAGCGTATGAAAAACGGATGCAATGCGGATCGCCGAAGGCATCGCCAGGAACCAAGGCAACGTAAACGGTTTCCAATAGGTAGTTGCAAAGATCGTTGGCATTATTAATGGTTGTTTTTCCATTTGTTTTGCCAAAATAAGCGCTGATATCAGGAAAAATATAAAAGGCGCCGTCGGGAACATTGGTTTTGATGCCTGGTATTTCGTTGAGCAAACCAAGCATTAAATCGCGACGTTCGTGGAAGGCTTTACGCATCATTTTTAAGTCAGTACTTTGGACCGGATCAGTATTCATGGCGGCGATGGCGGCACGCTGCGAAATGGAGCATGTTGCGCTGGTGAACTGTCCCTGGAGTTTATCGCAGGCTTTGGCAATGATTTTGGGAGCGCCGATATATCCCAGACGCCAGCCGGTCATGGCAAAACCTTTGGAAACACCATTTACGGTTATCACTCGTTCTTTTATAAAATCAAACTGGGCAATGCTTTGGTGCTGGCCGGTAAAGATGATGTGTTCGTAGATTTCGTCGGAAATGATAAATATATTTTCGTGTTTAGCCACAGTTTCAGCTATGCCTCTTAACTCATCTTTGGAATACACCGAACCTGACGGGTTGCATGGACTGCTGAAGATAAGCATTTTTGTTTTGGGTGTAATCGCTTTTTCCAACTGGTCGGGAGTAATCTTAAAGTTATTTTCGATAGACGTCGGAATAAAGACAGCTTTACCTTCGGCTAATTTGATGATTTCTTTGTAAGAAACCCAAAAAGGTATAGGAACAATGACTTCGTCGCCAGGGTTAACCAGGCTTAGGATGGCATTGGCTAAAGCTTGCTTGCCACCGGTGGAAACCACAATCTGGTCGGCAGAATAATCGAGATTGTTGTCGCGTTTAAATTTTCGGGAAATGGCTTCGCGTAAATCGGGATAACCGGGTACTGGCGGATAAAAAGTATAGTTTTGATCCAAAGCCTCTTTAGCAGCATCTTTGATATACGTTGGCGTATTGAAATCGGGTTCTCCTATGCTTAGGTTAATAACATCAAAGCCTTTGGCTTTTAGCTCACGACTTTTGCGGGTCATGGCAAGGGTTTCCGATTCAGATAGATTGTTGATACGGTTTGATAATATTTCCATCAGATTGTATTTTTGTAATTTTTAAAATTAAAAGGGCAAAAATAGTAAATAATAAACGGAAGCGAACTAAATTTATGGTGTTTTATCACAATAATTTCGGATATTTGCCTTTTAGTATGTTAAAAAACATTGTAGCTTATGAATGAAACCCTTGAAATGGTAAAGTATGTTCTGCCAACGCTTGCCATATTGATAACCGCATACATGGTAATGAAGTTGTATATGGAAAATGACCAGAAAAAGCGGACAAACGACCTGATGTTAGCAAGTCGTAGGACTGTTACTCCTTTAAGGTTTCAGGCATACGAACGTATTGTTTTGTTTCTGGAACGGATAACTCCCAGTAATCTGATTTTGCGTGTTGCCGAAGCGGAAATGACGGCCACCGATCTTCAGGCTACCCTGGTAAGCACTATCCGACAGGAATATGAACATAACCTTTCGCAGCAGCTTTATCTTTCGTCGCAGGCCTGGGAACTGGTAAAAACAGCCAAGGAGGACATGATACAGCTTATCAATGCTTCGGCTTCACGCCTAAATGAGACGGCTTCGGGTACCGACCTGGCAAAGCTGATTTTTGAGGAAAGTATACAGCAGGGGACTACGCCGATAAATATGGCATTGGAATTTATTAAAAAAGAAATACGATTGTTGTTTTAGAGTTTATAAAGTTCATAAGGTTTTTAAAGTTTTTAAGGTTCGTAAAGCTGAGCAAATTCCAGATATAGAATTGCTTAGGAGGAACGACTTAGTGATTCTTCATCGGGAAGCGAAGTGATTCGGGATTTATGAGGTTCTTAAGGTTTATAGGATTTTGATGGATAAGAAGATGCCATGGAAAAGTAAAATTAATCCTGATTAGTAAAATAAATTAAATCTACAGTTATGAAGAAATTATTGTTTGTTTTTGCTCTTTTCTTTTTGATGGCAGGATGCAGTCAGAAGAAAGATAATCTTTCGGCATTAAAGAACGGCAAATGGCTCGATTTAAGCTATTCGTTTGACGAGCAGTCCATTTATTGGCCTACCAATATTCCGTTTAAACACGATACTGTATTTGAAGGGATGAATGATAAAGGGTACTATTATTCTTCGTTTAAATTCAGTGCCGAAGAGCACGGAGGTACACATTTTGATGCTCCGATGCACTTTGCCAAAGGTGGACGAAGCATTGAAAAAGTTCCTGTGGAGCAACTCATGGGTGAGGGGGTGGTCGTAGATGTTACGGCAAAGGCAGCGGCTGATCGCGATTATCAGGTTACGGTAGCCGATTTGCAGGAATGGGAAAAAAAATACGGACCTATTCCTGAAAATGCCATTGTATTGCTGTATACCGGCTTTGGGAAATATTATCCCGATAAGGAAAAATATACCGGTACTACCTTGAGCGGCAAGGAAGGGGTGGAGCATCTTCATTTTCCCGGCCTGCATCCTGATGCTGCCCAATGGTTGGCCACAAAAAGAAAAATCAATGCTGTGGGATTGGATACTCCAAGTATTGATTTCGGTCAATCCAAGGATTTTATGACTCATCGTACCTTGTTTGCCAATGGACTTACGGCATATGAAAATGTAGCCTGTCTCGACAAGCTGCCGCCTAAAGGTTCATGGATTGTGGCGCTTCCCATGAAAATTAAAGGCGGCAGCGGTGCTCCGCTACGCATAGTAGCTTTATTACCTTGAGAAAGGGTAAATTTATGGCGAAAATCTTAAATCAGCAATCTAAAATTATATTACGTTGGTAAATAATAGCAGACGTCAAGCCATAACGGGAGCCTTAGCCGTATCCGTAGCTGCTATCCTCTGGGGATTGGATGGTATTGTTTTGACGCCAAGACTTTATAATCTTAATATTATCTGGGTAGTTTTTGTGGTGCATTGCATTCCTTTTATCCTGATGAATTTTTTCCTTTTCCGTGAATATAAGCATTTAAAAGAGTTCACCGGAGGAGATTATCTGTTTATGGGATTGATTTCGCTGTTTGGCGGAGCCATCGGAACGCTTGCCATTGTCAAAGCCTTGTTTTTACTCAATTTTCAAAGTCTGACAATCGTTGTTTTGTTGCAGAAGTTACAACCGGTATTTGCCATCACACTGGCTGCGCTTCTGTTAAAGGAAAAACTGAAAAAACATTTTCTGCTTTGGACAGGATTAGCCATAACTGCCGGATACATATTGACCTTCGGGTTAAGTTTGCCCAATTTTCATACCGGGTCTAAGACCTTGTATGCCGCCTTATTTGCTCTGCTGGCGGCCTTCTCCTTTGGAAGTTCTACGGTTTTTAGTAAAAAAATACTGATAAAATACAATTTCATTACCGCCACTTTTTTCCGTTATGGATTTACAACCCTTTTCATGTTAGTAATAGTACTTGCCACCGGAAAATTAAGCCAGATTTACAGTACTACTTCTTTCAACTGGTTTATTTTTATTGTTATAGGGTTTACTACCGGTTCGGGGGCGATCTTCCTGTTTTATTATGGGCTGAAACGTATAAAAGCCATGCTGGCAACTATCTGTGAGCTGTTTTTCCCCCTCTCGGCGATTCTTTTCGATTACCTTTTTAACCACAATCGCCTATCCCTTGTTCAGTGGATAGGCGCTGCGGTTATGATTTTTGCCATCATCCGGTTGAATGTCGAAGAATGATGTTTGCGAAATGTTTCTGTCGTTTATAATGGATTATAGCTTGCATTGGCATCGCCATAGATGATTCCGTTAAAATTCATCTGAACATTGTTTCCGTTTACCGAAACGGGAGTTGGATTAAATAACCAGTCGCCTGTGGGAAACGAAGAAATAATGATAGCAATACGTTTTTTAATCAAAAGCACATCGGCGGCTGTAACATCACCCGAAGCGTTTACATCGCCCGATGCCAGAAAAATACCCGTCAACTGCGAAATGCTAGCTATGTGTTTACGATATAAAAGCACATCGCTGGCAGAGACGCCACCCCAGGGTTTGCTGCTGGCAGATGCTATCGTATAATTTCCGTCAGGGATATTGGCAAAGGTATAATTCCCCGAAATATCGGTAGTTGCCGTGGCTATATTTGTACCGCTGGCATTTTTAAGAGTCAGAACCACTCCGGCAAGTGGTGTATGAGTAGCATTAGGATAAGTAAGCGTTCCGTTGACGGTATAAGCTGGGGGCGGAGGTGTGGAAGCTGTAATTAAACCATCGCGCGAATTGCTGCCTTTATACGTTCCGAAAAGGACGGTAGAAGCGGTACAGGGGACATTGAGAGCATAAACATTGACAATAGCTGAGTCGGTGGTGGAAAAAGTCTGGTCGTAGCTCAGGGATACCAGCTCGAGCATACCGTCGTTGTTCACATCGGCCAAGTCGGCTCCGTTCATGTATGAAAAGCCTTGAGGACGTAATGGAAACCCTGTTGCTTCACCACTTCCGTTCATTTTGAAAGCATGAATAAAACCGAAGCCTCCGTCGCACAGGTTACTTCCGGTTACAATTTCATATTGACCATCGTTATCCACATCGGCAATGGTAACGATACCTTCGTCGCCGCCACGGGCTGACTTTGGAAAGTTGCTTAACGTGTTCGCATCTTTATCAAAACCATAAAGCATGGGCATTACCGTATCGTTGATCGGACGGGTAAAGAAAATACTGTAATTGCCGTTTTGATTTAAATCAGCTACGGCAGGCGGGCAGTAAGTCCAGCTTGCATCGGGGATAGGCACTGGCCAGCCGGTATGAGAAGCCCCGTCGAAATTCAAGGCATAAAACTCGGGGACATCGCCAATGGTAGAACCTACGATATTGAGCTTCCCATTTCCATCCAAATCAACCAGCAAAGGCGATTGATACGAAAAGGTAGTGTTGGGATTAAGAACGGGGAAGCCAGGTTTTAATGCTCCATCCAAACCAAAAGCTAAAACGTCGTTGTAGGAACAGAGAATAACTTCCTTGTTTCCGTCGCCATCAATATCACCTATGGAAGGAGTAACCGATGGCGTAGCATCAATAGTTACCGGCCAGTTATCGTTAAGCGAACTGCCATCAATTTTGCGGATATGCAGTTTTCCCTGCGGATAAACGCGTTCGTTGAAAATAATTTCAAGGGTGTCGTCTCCGTTTACATCGGCCATTACCGGACTACATAGAATCCAGTGGCTACTGAAATTCAAAGGCCATCCCGTAAGGTTGTCCCCATTTTTATCCATAAGATAAATGCGTCCGTTGGCCGGAGAACCTCCTGTAGCCTGAGCAATTTCCAATTGTCCATCAAGGTTAATATCCGCTACCGTCGGCGGATAAATAGCAGCTCCTGTGAGCTGTTTCGACCATAAAAGACTACCATCGGCTTTAAAAGCATAAAGCGTATTGTATGAAGCGACTAAGACTTCATTTACGCCGTCATTGTCGATATCGGCAATGGTTGCTCCGCGCATGTTTTTGAAGTTGGGATGAGCCGCAATTTTTTTGGGCCAGCCAGACAACTGATTAAATAATGTTGCCTTGGCCTGCTGGTTACCTTTTTCGCTGACCTTGGTTGTACGGACAGCACCGTCTTCCCCCAGCGAAGCACGGTAAACCTGAGCCGACAATACCGTACAAAAAGCAAGGGCACAGGATAATAGTAATAGTTTCTTCATCGTTTTATTGTTTTTTAATTTATAAATAGGTTAAGTTTGTTAAAAATGTTTCCGCCGGAAATAAAAAACAAACAGATTTGCAGCGGAGTTTTTTAATTATACATTTGAATTCCCAAAGCAAAAATAGTATAAGATATTACTTAAACAAATGAATTGCTGTAAATAATCGGATATTTATTTTTAATCCGGATTATTCATCCACTTTATTTAGTGATGAGCCTTCTCAATAAAATCATTATTTTTGATTTTCGAAATACAACAACCTTTTCTATTATTAATTTTAAAACTTAAAAACGATGACACTTATTAAATTAGTTGAAAAAGAAGAAGCTACCGGCAAAGTGGCCGAAATTTATGAAGCGATGAACAATATGTGGGGAATGATTCCTGAAGCGTTTAAACTGTACAGCCCCAGCGAAACTTTACTCAGTCAGCAATACAATAACCTTATGTTTTATTCCAAGCATCCGACTATAGGAAGTAAATTGCAGGCATTTATCCGTTTGCTGGTTTCGGAAAAGGAGGAATGCGAATATTGTGTAACGATGAACACCGGCATGCTTTTTAACTACGGTGTGCTTCCCGAAATGATAGAGAAAATTAAAAAAGACCCTTCTACTGCACCCTTGGATGATAAGGAAAAAGCCATGCTGCTTTTTGTTCTTAAACTGGTTCAGAATTCCAATTCCATTGAGCAAAAAGATGTGGATAAATTACACGAGCTTGGTTGGGCAGATTCCGAAATACTTGAAGCAAGCTATCACGGAGCCATGCAAACGGGCGCTGATAAAATATTTAATGCTTTTAAGATTCAACTTTAACTAACAGGTTTGTAATTGTTGGCAGGGTTTTATAATCCTGCCAACGATAGACTGAAATTTTCCACTGCACTCATTTTTTTAGAAAAATAGTAACCTTCAACAGACGGTTGGGTCTTTTCTTTAGAATAATGCCAACCTTCAACAGACAGTTGGGCTTTTTCTTTAGATTAATGGTGTTTGGTAATAAATAAGCGGCTCTATCCACTAAAAACTGTTAGCCCCACCCTTGACTCCCATGCAAAGGGAGAAAGGGTGGGGCGGAAAACAGCTTGCAATTATTGCCTTATCCTAAATTTATTACTTACCAATCACTAATTGCTTGTTCAGATTGAGATCAGCATTCTTTACGTTCAGCATGTAAACGCCTCCGGGTAAGGTGCCCGGATTAATTTCGATGTTCTGTTTTCCGCTAACCGGAATATTCGATTTTTGATAAACTATCATTCCTGCAGAATTATAAATTGTTAGATCAAATTCCTGGGCAATAGCCTGATCTACGAATAATGTAAAAGCTCCTTTACATGGATTGGGATAAATGGTTATCTTAGCATTTGTCATGTCGGGGATTGAACTCATCATATCGCTTGAGCCATTAACCAATGCCGGTTCATAAATATTCCCGTTCCAATCGGCAAATTCGCGCAGGGTCGGGGTGTCATTCCAAATCAAAGCTGAAGTTTCGTTGGTCAACGAAGTAAAATGCAAATCGAAAAGTTTATCATTGAGGATTGAAATGCCGCTATTGTCGGCAGCCCAAACGAAGGTGATTTTTCCCGGTATTGGATTTCCAACGGTTACGTCCTGAATTCCATTAAACCAATTGTCGATTTTTATAAATTGTAACTTGTCAGGATCGTATGCAATGCTAAACTGGAATGAACCTAAATCCTGAACATCGGTAGCATAAACCGGAACGGTGATTTGACCGGACTGGGAAGTAACGTTCGATATGGTAAACGAAGCGGATGTAGGTAGCAAAACGCTTGTTGCCTTGGCAGCAGGGGTGTAGGAAGCGTTAGCATCGCCATAAATTATTCCGTTGAAGTTCATGGAAGCGTTGTTTCCGTTAACGGTAACCGTCGTTGGATTGAAAAGCCAGTTGCCGGTTGAGAATGAGCTGGTGATATGAGCTATGCGTTTTTTGATCAGGAGCACATCGGTAGCGGTAACGTCGCCCGAAGCATTTACATCGCCCGAAGCAAGGAATATTCCGCTTAACTGTGAAATGTTGGCGATATGTTTTTTGTACAGCAATGCATCGGTAGCGGAAACACCTGTCCATGCTAAATTGATGGAAGCTTCCACCGTATAGTTTCCGTCAGAAATATTGGAAAATGTATATTCACCGGCAGCATCAGAGGTCGTTGTACTTACAATGTTTCCATTGGCATTTTTAAGATTCAGCGCCACGCCCGACAATGGGGTATTTGCTGTATTGGGGTAAGTAATGACTCCGTTAATGTCATTTCCGGGGACAAAAAACCAATCGAGTGCCTGGGATATGGTATTGTTGATGTCGTTATCGCTGGTAAATTGCGAAATGTCGAAGCTGAGGAAGAAAGATTTGTAAATCAAATTATCCAACCATATGCCACAACCCTGACCTTTGGAATAAGCATCTCCGTTAAAAGGCCCGGCATCGAAAACAAATGATCCCCATGAACTGATTTCCGGATTGGATACTTCGTCGGCATACCATTCGGGACAAGTGCTGTTATAGATTACGTCCGGACTATCGGAATATACAGGGATTTCAACATCTTGCTGCCCTATGGGAGAACCGCCTAAGCCAATAATACTTCCATAATTATAGCCAAAAGCATCGGGACCGCCAATACCGTCGCTTCCTCCGTTATAAGGCGGATTGGTAACCGGATTGTATCCTCCGCGGAAATAAGCGGTGAATAGTTTTTTGACTGGACTTGCATTGGGTTGTCCGTTCTGCATGTTGGCTAACTGGTCGGAAGCCATAAATACATTCTTTGGACTTGCTTCCGTTCCGCTATCCATAAATTTCATTAAAGCTACGGATAATGTATCCTGGATGCCGTTGCAACCCGAATTATTCGAATACACAATAATAGTTTTGTATGAATCGGGAAAGCGGTAGGTGGGAAATTCCGCCCAGTTATAGATGTCGTATGATACTCCGGCTGCATTAAGTGCGGCAAGGTATTTGGGATATTCTTTATTCTGATAATCCTGATAACCGGGTTTGTTTCCGGGGGTAGCAAATAAAATATTAACACCGTCGGTAGGAAGGATTTTAAAGGAGAAATATCCGTTTATCGTGTCCGTTAAAATGCTTCTGTTATGGTTTGCCGAATTATCGGTTGCTGCAAAATAATAATTGATGGTTTTGCTTTTCGGAATAACAGGCAATTGGTAATGATAGACATTGGGTTCTTCAAAAGAAGTATGCGATAATGCCTGCCAGCCATTTCCTATGTTATAATACAGGGTGTCCGAAGCAATGCCGCTAACATCGTTGATATTGGCTTTGATTTCGGGAGTTTGAATAAAAGTATTCCACATGCTTTCGTGCGAAAGAATCGGAGGTTGGGTATCTTCGCCCATGAAAAATTTTATGGCGAGTCCATTGGTCAGGAGGTTGCCTGGAGGTTCGGGACCGATGTACTGATTGTTTTCCACGATTTCGGTCAGGTAAGAAAGCCCAGCCGAAGCATCATCATTCTGAACGGCCACTGTAGCGCTTTGTCCGTAATCGTGAATGGCGTTGCTACCGCTTTGTCCGTTGGCTACGTTTTTATATTGCATGATAATATTACCGTTTTCATGCAATATCACTTCAAAGCATAAGGTAGGAGAGCCGCCGGTTCCGGCAGAAAATCTCAGATTATTCCATTCAATTACGCAATAGCGGTTAGGAGCCGTTCCAAAAGTCTGGAAATATACATTACCCGTGCCCTGGTCGGCAAATAAATCGTCCCAATATACGGCAATGAGTGCTGGCATTTCGCTGTACCCTGGAATTGGATAGGAAAAATTAAAAATATTGCCATCGTTATTCCATCCATTGTTTGGGAAAGGCTTGTACCATTGATTATCGGTTAATAGTAATTCGCCATTGATATCAGCATAAAAATGATCGCGATTGTAACCGTAAAATGGAAAATCAAATCCGATAGGAATAGGTTCCGAAAAGTTATCATCGCCAGCAAAAGAATTCACTCCATACATCACCGTTGATGTGCCTGTGGTATTTATTTCAATCCAGTTGTAGCTGGGTCCGCCGGGTTGGCTATTGTCTATCCATTGATAGCTTTGAGCATCGGGTCCACCGGTTCCGTAATGTAGAACTACCTTAGTAGCTTTGGATAAGGTATCATTACTCGGATCGCCATCGCCGGTTAAGAAAGTGGATGCATATACATGATAAATTCCGGTATCGGAAGTTGACCATTGCGGGAAAGTAATCGCCTGAGTTGCGCCTGAAGCCAACGTTCCTGTGTGGGTTATGGTATTTGAATATACTGCATTTCCGGCAGCATTTTTAATGGTACATTGTACGGGAAAATCAGTGGTAATATCTGAAGTTCCAAAGTTTTTAATCGTAGCTACAGGGGAAACCTGAGATCCGGCTACATTATACTTCATGGGATTGTCGATAGAAATTACTCCTGCATCGCCAGTTATAGGTTTACCTATTTTTATATCATCCACAATAAGTGCATAATTATCCTGTAGCCACTGGATGGCAAGATAAATATGCTGTCCGGCATAAGCGCTTAAATCGTAAGAATATTCAACATAATTGGCGCCTACACCGGTTACTGATTGCAGGCTTACTGTAAAATTGCTGATTGCATTTCCGGTAGTCGAAAGTTTAACATTCATGTTCTCGGTCGAAAACCATGACCGGGCATAAAATTTGAATACATACCCCGGCAGAACTGTAATTTGCGGAGTTACAAGCCAGTCGTTTCCATTATTTCCGTAACAGTCTACAAAAGCCATGTGTGTTCCACTGTGGGCATAGGCATGTTGTGCTACCCGCCAATGACTTCCGTCGTTGTTTACGTCGTAATATGTCCAGCCTGAAGGGAGCGAGCCTCCCTCAAATCCTTCGTTAATAACCCACTGAGCTTTTACAAACGATGATAAACACAGAAATATCGTTGCAAGGATAGCCCATTTTCTTAAATTGGTAAATCTGTTCTTTGCCATTTCTTTTCTTTTTTTTAATAAAATAATATTAGAATTGAATTATCAAACCCAGGGTTTAATATCGATTGCAAATTAAATAGAATCGTATAGAAAAAAGAAACTAAATACTAATTAATTGGTATATTTGTAAGCCTAACCAAGTGTTATATTTGATTGATTATCCGTTTCCTTTTTAAATACAGAAGGCGTAATTCCGGTGTATTTCTTAAAAACAGAGTTGAAATTGGAAATGGTGTTAAACCCAGCTTCTTTGGCTATGGCTTCGATGGAATATTTATGGGTTTTTTGAGGATCAGAAAGCATAAACATGGCTTCTTTTACCCTGAAATCGTTGATAAAGTCGGTATATTTTTTATTATATTCATCATTGATGATCTGCGATAGATACGTACGGTTAGTGTTCAGTCGTTTGGCGAGTTTTTCGATGGTCAGATCCGTTTTGGTATATATTTTATCTACATCCAGTAATTTTTCCAACCGTTTCATCACTTTTTCTTTTTCATCTTCCGAAATAATGCTTTTAGGCTCTGAATTTTCCAACACATTTCGCATCTGATTTCGCATTTCCTTTATTTCATGTTCCTTGCTTATTAAATCCATATTCTTTTTCACAATAAATTTATAAGCGGTATTTTTTTTCCGATACTGAATAACAATGATAATGATAGCCGTAATCGAAAGAATGATCGTGATTAAATAGGCATAATTTAGCTTTCGCTGGTTGGTTATTTTGGTTGACTGTAAATCGTTTTTAAATTTTAAGGTCAGGTTTTCTTTTTCTAATTTTTCGTTAAGAAATTTTTCTTCGAGTATAGCGATTTTTTTGGCTTTTTCGATGTTAAATAAGCTGTCCTTCAGCACTGCCGATTCTGAAAACGTATTATAAGCTTTATCAAATCTTCCGGTGTGGTAATAAATATCGGCAAGCAGTTCAAGAGCATTTCTTTTTTGATCTAGGTCGCCGGATTGGGTAAATAAAGGGATGCTTGCATTGCAATAATATTCGGCAGTAGTAAAGTTTTTTCTTTCGTTTTCGAGGCGCGAAATGTTCATATACGATGTCGCCATGCCATTGATATCACCTGTTTTTTGGTATATTTCCCCGGCATTTCTGTAGAATTTCATGGCTGTTTCATACTTTTTTAATTTAAAGTATGCCGTGCCGATGCTGTTATAATTGGAGGATATTCCGTCAAGGTCGTTGTTTTTTTTATCAATGGCAACGGCTTCCAGAAAATATTGCAGGGCTTTCTGGTAATTTTTCCTATTACTATAAATAGAACCGATGTTGGAAAGACAAATGCTATACCCCTTGGAGTCGCCAATGGCCTTAAATTCATTCATGGCTTCTCCTATATATTTGAACGCCTTATCGTAATCGGGAAGTTTAAAGAAGAGAGAGCCTATACTTAATTTGCACCGGGCAATTTGTAATTTATCCTGAAATTTCTGGAAAATACGTAAAGCATTAAAATTATTTTCATTGGCTTTTTCATAATCGCCCAGCCGAATGTAAACCAAGCTAACATTGCTATAGATTAATGCTTTGAATTTTTCGTAATGATTAGTCCTGGCAATTCCCAAGGCGAGGGATAAATAATCAAGCGCTTTGTAATTATCGCCTTTATAAAAATATCGGACAGCAAGGTTGTTATAGCATTGCATTTCGTTGTAATCCAGTCCGATTTGTTTATAAATGGTTATGGCTTTATTCAGTAAACTGAAGGCTGTGGTAAAATTGTTGGAATTTATAGGATCGTCAGCCATTTTTACGTAAACATCGGCCATGCCTTTTTTATAGCCAATTTTAATCGAACGATTCAGTGCCTGAGTATAGTAATTGTTTCTGATGTTTGCATTGCCATTGCGGTATTCATTGGCCAGACTAAGGCAGGCTTTAATAATGAGAGTGTCGGTCTTGGAGTTTTTGATAATGGATTTCAGGCTGTCAATTGTTTTGTGATTCTGAGCAGAAATCGTTAGCGACGACAGCATTAATATAAATACAATGTTGATTTTTATCCGATGGCAGATCATTGATAATTACTTAATTAGTTGATTCAATTTTTTTCAATGCAAACTGATTGCTTAAATCGTTTTCAGTTTTTGTACGGGCAAAAAACAATAAGCATTTGAAGTGATAAAATTATAAATTATTCCAATCGTCAAAAAATAAATTTGAATATTTTAAAATAAACAAAATTTTAGATGTTTATTTTGATGACAACAGGGCATAAAAAAACAGACATTCCCCGGAGGGAAGTCTGTTTTTGAATTGGCAGGGCTTATGCCCTAAGCACTTAATTATTCGATGAAACGGTTTTATTCTTTGGGTAGACTATTTATTTTTTTAGCACCATAGATTGCTCCCAGAGTCAGCAAAATGCCTACCCCTCCGTCGATGGGAGCTCCGCCGCCAGGTGCTGAACCGCCAATAGGTCCGCTTCCGGTACTACCGCCGCCAACGGTTGCATCATTGGGCTTGGGTTGACTAAAAAGCATAGGTGCCGTGAATAAAAATCCAGCGAGAAATATAAGTCTGATTACGTTTTTCATATTGATTGAGTTAAATTTCCATCCTTAATTAAATTTCAGTTAGTATTGGCTAAAGGTAATATCCCGATAGCCAATACTTAGCTTTAAACACATTTTTATTTAATAACCACTTTTTGAGAATAAACATTATTGCCTGTAATTACTTTTACAATGTAGCAGCCCGGCGTGATATTCAGTTGCAGACAATATAGTGATGAACCTTCCAGTTGTTTTGTTGCAACGGGTTTGCCTAAAATATCATAAACCACAACCTGTCCGTGAAGATTTACTTTTCCAGGATTTATATAAACCGTTTTATCCCAGGAATAAATAGTTACTTTGCTTTCCGATGGATCGTTTATGCCATTAACAGATTTAAAATGAAGATTAAACCGATCGGGATTGTCGCCAATGGAAGCTGTAAAAGAATATATTGGATTTTGGGTTAAATCCTGAGTGATATTCAGTATTTTATCCTCCAACATAACCGGTGAACCGTTAAAATTCAGCATTTCGGTTGCCTGGATGGTAAAGTTACCAGTTATTCCGGCATTCAATTGCAAAGGAACAATCAGATTGCTTTCCACTTTTGGAAACGTATTAATTGCCATATTTACATTGTCGGTAGTAACTGTGGATAATTGTGGCACATTGGAAGCAAATAGTTTCCAGCAATCGTAAGCATTGTCGGCTTCGGAGGTTGCATTAGCATCGAAGCGAACAACGGTTTCATCTGAATAATTTCCGCTAACCACTTGCAATCTTATCAATGAATTGGTATTTCCGTCTTTATAAAAAGGCGTATTGTTATGAATACGTATTCCGTTATCCATAACGAGAGTGGCAGATGCCGAAGTTTTTACAAAGAAACCCTGCATTGCCGCAATATAACGGGAACCACCGCTTACTCCAACGCCTTGGTTTGAACCTTCGGCACCTAAGTAATAGGTGAAATTACCGATTCCTCCGTTGAGCGAATTATCCCAGAAATAGATGGAATTGTTCATTTCGGCAGGTTTTGTCCATCCGGATACAGCATCCCAGTCAATTGTGGAAGGATAGGGGTTACCAACCAAGTTCCATCCTTCACCCTGTCCGGAGGTAAATGATAACGGAACAGAATAAGAGCCATCATTCAAACCTCCGGTAAATTCCAACGTCTTGCTGGTAGGAGCGCCGTTTTGGTAACTGTACATGGTGGAATAACCTTTTCCTATGGTATTCAAAGGAGTTGTTCCTGCAACATCTTCATAAAGATTGGTTGTTTCGTTGTATTGTTTCAGGTAGCAATGGTTAAAGACATTGCTTGCTTGCGCAATAGAGGCAACAGGTTGGGAAATCAGATGCCATTTGTCGTTATCACCGGCCAAAGCTCCTTCAATAGTAAGTTGGACATTAGCTGTTCCGGTTACGGTAAGGTTTGTATTTCCCAACAATGAAGCGCCCGGTTCTATGGTAAGATTATGACAGGTTCCGGCAGCCGAAAGAGTTGGGTAGTTGGTTAATCCGGTTGGAATAATAATATCGGTAGAAGCTGAGGGAAGTTGTGCATTATCCCAGTTGGAAACATCCGCCCAATCGTTGCTGATGGTACCATTCCATAAACCAGCCTGACCAGTCATGGTGGAAAACGACCAGATGGGACATCCGGTAGCATCGCCTCCGTTGTTGAACGGCACAATCTGCCAGTAATAAGTAGTACCAAAAGTTAATGGAGTAGCAGGTGCATAAGGTGAAGTTTGAACCGTACCATTTTCGATATTGGTAGGGGTAACTGTGCCACCGCCATCGGTTCCGAAATATAATTTATATCCTTGAGGCGTTCCTCCGGTAGCACCGGCAGACCATGTAAGTGTAGTATTGATGTTTACTTTGCTGGCGGCATTGGCAGGAGCACCAATGGTTGCTGGTTGTGGTGGTGCAACGTAAATCACAGGTCCTCTCACATAATCCACATAAAATGAACCACCGGAACTGCTGGTTGTGGTGGCGGCAATGGCCAGATAATAATTATTGCCAGCTATGGAAGAAAGGTCAACAGTATATTCCGTCCAGGTAGTGGTAAGCGTATTTGATGATCCGATGTTGGTCCAGGAAATAAGGTCGGATGAATATTCTATTTGTATACTTTGCGTTGTGCCAGAACTTGTTCTTCCGTAATATTTTAACGTATTTCCTGCAGCAATGGTAAGTTGGGGAGTTATCAGTTTTACGTCAGATGTAGCAGCAAAGGGAAAATAATAAGCACTTTTTGCTCCATCATAATGTTGAGATAACGATTGTGCCCATGTAGATGCTGCCTTGCTCCATCCTTCCGGAGGAAAGCTCCCTTCAAAACTTTCTCTTAAAGAACCTTCCGCAAAGGCTGCACCACTTAAATCGGCAGTATGAGTTTCTTTGGCATTGGCAACGATTTGCAACTGCGCCGTTTTGTTTCCTGCGGAAGTTGGCGAAAATGAAATGCTGACCGTTGCTGTTTGTCCATAAGCAAGGTTGATGGGATAGGTATTGGCATCATTAAGCGTAAACTGGCCGGCATCGGTTCCCGTAAGGGTAATATCGCCGTTGTTGATGATAAGCGGAGCCAGCCCATCGTTGCTAATGGTAAATGTTTGTGGTGTAGAGGTTGAATTGGCAACAATTTCTCCAAAATTTTTGCTGGCTGGGTTCATAAGGAAGATTGCATTTGCCTGGATTTCCTCCACCACTACATTATCCAGATAAATATAATCCACATTGTAATTGCTTGTTCCCTGGAAAGCAATTCTCACATTATCATAGCCGGCGCCGGTATAGGCACTGATGTCTTTTACTTTTTCAGTCCAGGTGCTTTGGCCGGTTAATCCCGACCAAAGAATATTGGGATACGTATTTCCGCCATCGGTAGAAAGCAATACAGAGAAATCACCTCCATAGGCATTTTTGAAATAAAATTTTAAACAAGCGGAAGACAAACCGGATAAATCAAGCACCGGCGTGATTAGTTTGGACTGATTACCTGAAGGATTGTTGGCTGTTTCAAATGCAGCACAATTTCCTGAATAGCCGCCTGCACTGCTTCCCCAGCCGTAGGAAGAAGAAGGTGTACGGACTTCGCTCCAGCAATCTGCTGTGGGCGGTACGTTTCCTTCAAAATTCTGGGTAAAAGGATAGATGATATTTTTACCACAGGGAGTAGTGGCGTTGGCAATTTTTCCAGTAGAATAAGCAAAAGTGCCATCCACAGACCAAGCTTTATAATAATAGGTTGTATTTGATAATACAGGTGTATGGTTGAATGTTGTCTGATCGCCATTGTACAGGACTGTTCCGCCACCGGTAATAGTATTTCCAGCCGAATAGGATGTGCCACTTGCCGGTGTCCCAAAAGTGTTTGAAGTATTCCATGCAACCATCACATTATCATTTGCCAGATTTTTTGTCCATGACAAATCAATTTCAGTAGAATTGGCGGTAGTTGCCGTAAAAGTTGTTGGATTTAATGGACCCGAAGGAGGCGTAAACGTATAAAGTGTTCCGTTGAAAAGACCTGTATTGCTCGCAATGCTATTATTTGCCGTTGTTGAGCTAACAGTACTCAACGAAGGCGTAGCGTTTGGCGTAACGCTTAAAAAATGTCCCGAACCTCCGGTAGCATCATTTATGCCAATAGATGCGGAAGGATTTTTGGGAGAAACTATCGTTCCGTAAATTATTTCAATTTTATTGGAGGTTTCGTACATTTTTACCTGAACATTTTGTCCGGCAGTGCCGCTATATTTCCATTTAAAGTTTTTCCATTGTACCGTAAACACACGATTGGGAGATGTACCGTCAGTAAGATATTGAATATTGTCAGAAGAATTATCATCCCATAGGGGGGCAATAACCGGTCTAAGTGTTGTAGAATGTAACGCATTGCTATAATTACTTGTTGGAAGCGTAGTTCCTAATCCTACACAGACATTGGTTGATATTAATACCTGAGTATAATCAATTCCACAGTAAGTAAACGTAAATCCAATATTGATGGCAGACGATAAACCTTCATCTCCGGTAGTAATACCAGTGGTGGAGCCTGTGATTTCAGTGTACGTTCCTGTGCTTCCGGCAAATTGATAATCAGCAGCGGTCTGAGCCATAGTTTTTATGCCTCCAGCCAAAAACAGCAGGATAATTAAAAAAGTAAACGTTTTTTTCATAATTTGAGAATTTTGTTAATGAGATTATGAATTACAATTTTTTGTTGAAATAATAAATTTAAAATACCTTCTGCAAATAAAAACTATTATTTCAGAAATTATCAGATAAATTCTTATTAATTGGTATATTTGTTAATGTAAAAAATGCCATTATCTGCAAGATTATGAGTTTATTGACAAAACAGAAAATGGGACTGGACGAAATAGAAATTTTATTTCTTTTATTAGCTATTTTTGTCCGATTAACTTTTAAATAAATGCTGATAAAAGATTAAGATGCGGATTACGCGGATAAAACGGATAAAAGATTATGACACAAATTACACAAATAAACGCAGATAAAAGATTTGGACGCGGATTACACAGATAAAACGGATTGATGATGATAATTTAGACAAAGCAAAATCTGTGTTCTGTTTTTGAGTTATTTAAATTCGATTATACAATAATAGTTTCTATTACTTAATCATGCAAATCAAGGGTTGAAAACTTCTCTGTGTATTCTAAGACTAAACCAAATTTTTTTTAAAATTTTGTGCATATAATGTTACATAAGGAGATTGTCGTTTAATTACTGAAAAAGCCCTGTAAACAAGTTTACAAGCAATGGCATTCATTACAGACTGATGATGTTTCCCTTCTTCTTTTTTTCTTTTATAATAATTCTTTATTTCCTTGTCATGAAGCGCAGCCGCATTAGCTCCATTAAACAAAAGGGACTTAATTGTTTTATTTCTCAATGAACTTGTTTTTGTTTTGCCCCGGATACTTGATCCTGATGAGTGTTCAAAAGGCGCTATTCCGGCATAGCAATTGAATTTACGTGCATCAGTAAAAGATTCAAAATTTTGAGTTAAAACCAGTAAATAAATTGAAATAATTGGACCTATTCCCTTGATGGTTTTCAATAAATTAAAATTATTTTCAAGGGTTTTATCTCTTTTTATTTCTGACATTAATAACTCATCAATGGATTCAATTTTTACCTTAACCTCAATTATTTGTTTTTTAATTTCATCAACTACATAATCAAAATGAGTTAACTGGCAAACTGCTTGATGACTTTTTAAACTATTTTGCAACTGTGTGGATATCCTTACCATTTGATTACGATAAGTAAGTAATTGTTTTATTTTCTGAAAACAATCAGAACTCATCTTCGATGGTTGTAGCTTATCCCGAAACGTATAAGCAAACATCGCTATCCTTTCGGCATCTACCTGGTCATTTTTTCCTCGAGTCATTCCAAGTGAAAGCTTTATCTGCAGTGCCGGAATTATGCTATACACACAGCAAATTTGTTCTAATTCATAACATAAGGAAAATCCATAATGACCGGTATGTTCGAAACAAAACCAGCAATCTTCCAAGTTTATCTTTTCTTTTTTTAATGTAGAAAACAAAGATTGTATACCATCTGCTTCGTTTTTAATCACAAATTTGTTGGCTATTTTCTTTTTTTCTGCATCATAAACAGCTACATCTAACTTGCTTTTTGAAATGTCAATGCCTACATAAAATTTTTTCATAACTTTGCATTTAAGGTTAAAACAAAAAACGTTACCGGATTGGTTGAGAAGCTGAAACCTTTAATAAGCCTTATAACTTAAGATTCTAACTGGCAAATCTCAACTCAAAAAGGGCAGAGGACTAATACACAAAATAGAGATTCTTTTATGACTCTGTTTAGTTCACCTCTGCTCTTTCCGGTTAACTATTTTATAAAAGTAATACCTCTTTTTTAATTCGCAAAACTAAAGGCAGCTCTGTGTTATAATGTTTTAAATTGCACAGAGAACCACAGAGTCCCGATAAGTATCGGGATCACAGAGAGCCGCGGAGTTTTTCTACTTGAATAATTAGACAAATAGTATATCATATATCAAAAAAATCATGATGCAGATTGTACGGATGGATTGTTTTTATTTTCTATCAATATTGGATTCCTGAGGTAACAATATAGATAGAAAATTATTTATAAGCTACGCTGAATTCGGTATGGGACGATATAAAAATTATCGGACAATATATTTATAAATAATCATTTCCGGTGAACATTCGTATCTGTTGCCGTGTTTCTATTCTGTACAAATAATAAGATAAATCTTGATAATTATGGATCTGATAAAATATTTAAACTGGCGTTATGCCACCAAACGTATGAACGGGACAAAAGTTCCCAATGAAAAGGTGGAAAGAATATTGGACGCAATCAACTTGTCGGCTTCATCCATCGGACTTCAGCCGTACATTGTTTTGGTGATTGAAGACGAAAATCTTCGCAAACAAATAAAGTCTATTGCCAACGATCAACCTCAGATTACCGAATGTTCGCATTTGCTTGTGTTTGCGGCATGGGATAATCTTACAGAAAAACGTATTGATGATTTTTTAAAACGGATGCAGGAAGTCAGAGGTCCGTTGCCTTCCAAAATGAAGGATTGGGAAATATATTTAAAGAATAAAGCCAGAAATTCTTCTGCCGATGATAATTTTAACTGGAATGCACGTCAGGCATACATTGGTTTGGGTACAGCATTGATAGCTGCTGCCGCAGAACAGGTGGATGCAACTCCGATGGAAGGTTTCGACTCCCAGGCGCTTGATGCTTTGCTGAAACTTGATGCAAAAGGTTTGCGCAGCGTCCTTATCATGCCATTAGGCTATCGCGATGTTGCCAACGATTATCTGGTAAATCTGCCGAAAGTTCGCAGGGAAAAAGAAAAGATGTTTATCCGGTTATAATTGGGGGGGCGAAAAAGACATAACAACCTGAGTTCGGGATAAAAATCCTAATTTAAAAAACAAATATTTTTTGATCATCAGGCATATTTGCTACCGTTATTATGTTTTTTCACTAGTGTCCCATTAAAATTGGGACGTTATTAAAAATCAAATAAACTTGGCTCATTAGGTCCAAAACGTTCTTTGTCATTTTGAAATTTAGTTTTGTCAAAGAGGTCTCGAAGATGAGTTTTATCGGTCAATGAGATGCTTAATATTTGGAGAATTTCGTATGTACTTCTGTCAAGTTTCATATCGTGTTGAACGATTGCCACAAGGCAGTAGGCACATATGGCAGCATAGATTTGAATCCGGACGGCATTCTCTGTTGTATCCCAGAACTTCTTTATTTTAAGATGCTGCTTCAGCCATTTGAAGAAAAGTTCGATTTGCCATCTATTCTTGTAAAGTTCGGCAACTAGAATTGAAGAGATGTGCATTGCGTTTGTCAGAAATATAAATTCACGTTTTTGTTCTTCATCCCAAAATCTTACCAGACGAAGAGGCTCAGGATAGTATTGCGTTGGATAAAAGCCCGTTAATTCGATTGTTGCATCCGAAAGCACGTTCTTCGGCAACCTTCGCTTCCATTTGATGACCTTATATTGCAGGTTCTTCTTTGCACGGATAACGAAGTAGGCCCCAATCTGGTGAATCCTGTACAGCATCTTAAAGTTGTTGTAGGCACGGTCAAATACGTAATAAGATCCAGACTCATAAGGAATTTCTTTCATCACCTTCGAATCGTGTACTGCTGCATCGGTGATATGAAAGAATGCAGGTATCTGTGTTTCCAGATCATATAAGGTGTGTACTTTAATACCACCTTTACTCCTGCGGAATTTTGCCCACCAGAAAACAGCAAGGCACAAATCAATGGTTGTTGAATCAAAAGCAAAGACGTTTCCATTGAGTTTGAAGATATCTGTAACACGCTTTTGTCTTGCCTCATTCACAAGGCAATAGGCATATTCTTCAAAGATTTTATTGTCCCTGTCTTGATTGGCTCTTGCCAGGGATGATCTTGAAACGCTTCTGCCCATTCCTAAATGATAGCATTTGGAATTATGAGCTTCAAGGGCAATAATCAAATCCCTCAGACTTTCTCGATTTGACAATTGGCCAAACATCAAAGCAAGAAGTTGATTCCAACAAGTGAAATGCTTCACATATTTGTCGCCATTATACTTTCGAACGATGTAATTGAATTTATTCCTATCTAAGAAAGCGACCAGTTGAGCGAAAACAAATTTATCTTTATGCATTTGCAATCCTGATTAGGATCGCAAAAATGAAAATTCAAATCCGTTTAATCTAAAATCGTATACAACTAACTAAATTTCAAATATTTCAAAGAACTATTTTAGATTTTAATGGGACAGCAATGATGTTTTTTATCGAATTAACAACTGCTTTTATAAAAGAAATTGCTGTTGTCCAATAAAGAATTATGACTAAAGTCCTTCAAGTGGTTGCGATTACTAACTCCAGGCTTAAGCCTGGAGTTAGTAAAACATAGCAAACATTGGGCTTTAGCCCTTAATGAAACTTTATCTGAGAATAATGAAAAGAAATGCAAGGGAAACTGTATTAATTATAAAATACCTGTGCACTTGTAAAACTTTATTCCGATACTTTGTTATTTATAAAATTGTGAAAGGATTTAATTTGAATAGTCCCGAGTACTCGGGATATGAGTTAATTTTATTTTCAGGAACCCTGAAAGGGTTCAATGATAGCTATATTGAACTCCTGTCGGGGTTCATGGTTTGTAGAACATTTTTATCCCGAATTGCATTCGGGACTATTTATATTTAATCCCTTCGTGGTTTTTTTCGGCAAACCCTAATTGGGTGCGAACAAAACAAAAGAGTCCTGCAATTTTTTACAGGACTCTTTACGATTTAATCAATGGCATGTTTATAAAAAGACTGCCGTAAGTTTTATTATTCGTGATGATGGCCGCCTTCGCCATGTACATGTCCGTGGTGTAATTCTTCTTCGGTAGCTTCGCGAACCGAAAGTACATCGCCCGTGAAATGTAAATTTTTACCGGCCATTGGATGGTTAAAATCCATGGTAACTTTATCCAGTCCGCGTTTGACAACTTTTCCCTGTAAGGAATAGCCATTTTGGTCCTGCATAGGTATATAATTTCCGATAGTAAGCATTTTGTCGTCGATTTTACCATCTACCATAAATATTTCGATAGGCAATTCGGTAATCGCTTCGTCGAGGATTTCACCGTAAGCCTGCTCGCTCGTAAGAAAAAATTCAAAGTGATCTCCGGCGATTTTCCCATTAAGATTGCTTTCGAAAGCTTCCAGCAGATTTCCTGCTCCGAAAAGCATAGTAAATGGATTTTCGGTGGTAACCGTTTCTACAATTTCGCCCTGGGCATTGTCGAGTCTCAGTTGGTAAGTCAATGAAACTACAGTGTTTTTGTTGATTTTCATCAATAAAGGATTAAAGGTTTATAAAATTATTTGATTTTAAAACAGTATTACTTAAAAAATGTTCAGTTTAAAAGTTTTCCGGCATAGCGTCGCCGAGGGAATCGGCAGGCAAGGTATCGGCTTTTGGAATAAATGTATGACAGGTATAGGATTTGTTGATCTTGACCGTAGGTTTCGGAAAATGCCCTTTTAGATATGCGAAGCGTTTATCGGCAAGTACTTTTTCCATAAACAGCCCGTAAATAGGCAGGGCGGTATGACAACCTTCGCCTAATTCGGCAGTTCGGAAGTGTACACTTCGACTTTCGCCGCCCACCCAGGCTCCGGCAATAAGGGTAGGGGTAACGCCTACAAACCAGCCGTCGCTATGATTGGATGAAGTTCCGGTTTTCCCTCCGAAATCGGTATCGTAACGGAATAAATCGTATTCAAACAATGCCTGAGTGGTGCCTCCGGGTTCGTGTAATCCGCCTTGCATCATCTGGCACATCAGAAATGCTGATTCCTCACTTAATACGCGTTTCTTTTCCGGCTTGTATTCATAAATTACTTTTCCATTTTTATCCACGATTTTAGTTACCAAAACCGGATCGAGGGCATATCCTTCGTTTACCGTTGGACAGTAAGCATCTACTAATTCGTAGAGCGAAACATCACTCGAACCAAGACATACCGAAGGAACATCTTCCAGTTCGGTTTTTATTCCCATTTTATGAGCGTATTCTATCACCTTTTTCCAGCCCAGTTTTTTTGTAACCTGTACGGCTATGGAATTGATGGATTTCGCGAAGGCATATTTCAGCGTAACACTTCTTCCCGAAAAAGAACCGTCGGCGTTGTGAGGTGCCCATACTTTGTTCTGTCCTTTTTCAACATATTCGTACGAAACCGGGATATCGGTCATCATATCGCAGGGCCCCATGCCATTTTCCATGGCAGCCGAATAAACAAAGGCTTTAAAAGTAGAACCCGGCTGCCGTTTGGATTGCTTTACGTTATCGAATTTAAAATATTTGTAATCAATATCGCCGACCCAGCTTTTTACAAAACCGGTATTCTGTTCCATGGCAATGAATCCGGCATGAAGGAAATGGTTATAATATTTTATTGAATCTATGGAACTCAGGGTAGTGTCTTTTTCGCCATCCCAGGTGAAAACGGTCATCTGGTGCGGAAGATTCATGTAATAATCTATCGAATCGGGATATTTTTTATATTTTTTTTCCAGAAAATCATACATTTCAGTCCTTTTGGCGACATTATTGATGTAGTCGGGGAGCTCTTTATTATTTGCATCAACCCAGGGGTTTTGTCCCTGCCAGTGCTGATTAAAACGTTTCTGCAGGGTTTTCATGTGTTCGGAAGTTGCTTCTTCGGCATATGCCTGCATGCGGGAGTCGAGGGTGGAATAAATTTTTAAACCGTCGGCATATAAATCAAGATTATTTTCTTTAAGCCATGGTTTTAGATAATTATAAACGGCTTCGCGGAAATAGGAAGCTTCGCCGTCGTAATTATTTTCCACGCTGTAATGTAATTTTAAAGGTAAATTGCTCAGGGAATCGCATTGCAATTGTTCAAGCATTCCATATTTTACAAGCTGATTCAGCACAATGTTGCGTCGTTCCCGCGAACGTGCAGCATGATAAATAGGGCTGTAATACGTTGGTGCTTTTAATAAACCGACCAATACTGCAGATTCTTCCCATTTTAATTGCGAAGCTTTTTTATTAAAAAAAGTTTTGGCTGCCGTTTTCAGGCCATAAGCATTGCTTCCGAAATCGTTGGTGTTGAAATACATGGTTAGGATTTCCGATTTGGAATAAAAGAGTTCAATTTTTATGGCGGCAATCCATTCCTTGGTTTTAGCGACTACGGTTCGTATGCCGGGAATATGTCCCAGTAAACCACGTGAATATTGACCACGGGTTTTAAATAAATTTTTCACCAATTGCTGGGTGATTGTGCTTCCACCGCGTTTTTCGCCATGAAGCATATACCAGAAAATAGACATGGTAGCCTTAAAATCGACGCCATGATGCTGATAAAACCGGGTATCTTCAGTAGCAATCAGCGATTTGATAATATTTTCGGGAATTTCTTCATATTTTAAGGGCGAACGGTTTTCGTCGAAGTATTTGCCAATGAGTTTCCCGTCGGCTGAATAAAGTTCGGATGTAATTTTCTGATCAGGATTGTTGATCGAACGGATGCTTGGTGAACGGCCAAATAGCCAGAAAATATTGCAATCCACCATTACAAGTCCAATAAAAATGATGATGATCACATGTGCTATCCGTAATAGTATCCGCTTATAAAGTGGAGTGCCTTTGGGAATTAAAAAAAAGTGTTTTATCCGTTGCCGTATCCTGAGTTTTTTAATAAAATGATAAACTTCCAGTAGCGCATCTAAAATTTTCTCTATGCTAATCTTCATTTTTTTATGGATTCAAGATTTTTAAGTCGTTCCAGTAATGGCGGATGTGAATAATAGAAAAACACATACGCTGGATGTGGGCGCAGGTTGCTCAGGTTGTCAACCGACAGTTTTTTTAGTGCCGATTGCAAACTTGAGACGTTGTATTTTCTGCCTGCAAAACTATCGGCCTGAAATTCATGCCTGCGTGAAATAATATTCATTGCTAATCCTAATATCAGCGAAAGCGGTGTATATAATATACCGAAAGCAAGTATTCCCAGATGAAAACTTCCTTGTTCAGCACCCAATGCCTGCGATAATAAAGGATTCCCGATAAACCATGACAAAATATAAAGTGTCAGCCCTGTCTGAAGTATGGAAAGGATAACCCCTGTACGTGTATGCTTCAGTTGATAATGTCCGATTTCGTGAGCCAGAACAGCCACTAATTCGTCGGTGGTATGTTGCTTAATAAGTGTATCGTACAATACAATTCTTTTTTTGGAACCCAGCCCACTGAAATAGGCGTTCGATTTTTTTGATCGTTTGGAACCATCAATGACGAAAATATTGTCTAACCTGAAACCTGTTTTTGTAGCGAATTTTTCGATGGCGCTGCGGAGTTCTCCATCTTCCAGTGGCGTTTGTTTGTTAAATAGCGGAACAATAAGTGTAGCGTAAAACATGGTCATGAAAATGCTGAAAACGCTGATGACTATCCATGCCACCAGCCAGAACCAATTTCCTGTGCTTTGATATATCCATACAATAATAGCTAATAAGCCGCCTCCGATAATTGCTCCCAGAAGCCAGCCCTTCATCTTGTCGAAAATAAAAGTTTTTATGCTTGTTTGATTAAAGCCAAATTTTTGTTCGATGACAAAGGTATGATACACCGACAATGGTGTAGATAAAATGTCGGCTGCCAGACCCAGTATTCCAAAGAAAAATAAGGCAAGTATTATGGGATGGTTTGTGCATTGCCTCAGAAAATCGTCGAGCCAGGCAAAGCCGCCTAAAACAATCAAGGCAAGCATAACTATAAGCGTTAAAGTATCGGTGAAAATGCCAAAACGGGTATTCGTTTTTTGATATTCCTGCTGTTTGCGATATTTATCTGCGTCGTAAATTCCTTCCACTTCTTTGGGAAGTTCATTGCTCCAGCGGGTACTGTTCAGGTAATCCAACCATCGCTCAAGAATATAATCCCCGATGAGTATGAATATGATGATGTAAAAAATTATATTTATCAATGGTTTAGTTGATTGTTGTTAAACATTCCATGTTTCCGGAACTACGTAATATTTTATAGGTTTTAGCAAATCGTGGTATTTCTTTAGTCTATACTTTTAAACATGGAATGTCTTTTAAATCGTAATTCGTAATTCGTAATTCGTACATTGTACATCGTAATTTGCAATTTGCAATTCGCAATTCGTAATTCGTAATTCGTAATTCATTAATAGCTTCCATTGTATTTTCGCAGAAACCATTCGGTTCCCAGCAGTACTATTATTAACACTAAAACCCAAAAAATGTTATTCAATCCGGTTAATCGCTTTTGGGTATAGGATACATTTTTAATATCGTCGCGTGCTTTGAGCATTTTTGCCAGTTTATCCAATTGCCTGGGATATACCATTTCGCCATCGTGATTTTTAGCCAGGCGATACATCAGGTTATGATCGGCTACTGTGTTTATGGCTTCCAGATTGAGTGGAACCACCGTAAACATTCCGTTTTTCTGTAATAGTTTGTTGTTTAGTTTTACCCGTGCCGAATATTTGTAATTGCCTGCAGGAAAGATTCCGGCGTTAAGGTAATAGGCGTTTGTTGTTTTGGCGAATGCGAAATTGTAATTTTTATTCTTTTCGTCGGTAATACTAAGGCTGACTTCGGGTTGGTTTATCAGTTCATAACTTTGATTATAAACCTCGGCTTCCAATTCTATAGGTTCGGTCTCAAAGAAATAGTTTTTACCATTTATCCTGAAAAAACTCCGGTCGGCTTTCACCGTTAGGAACTGAGCGATCTTGTTGATAAGTTTATCAAATCCGGCATGATTGCTATTGTGTTGATAATCGGCTATACGCCACCGCCAAATACCTTCGCCGGCAATAATTCCTGTTTTTATATCAGCATCCTGATTAAAGGCAATCAGTGGCTGTTGCGTGGTTACTTTACCAATTTTCTGAAAAAACAATGCATGGGTTGCATTTGATTGTTTATAGTCGCCGAAAGGGCTGATCAATGGAGGAAAAATATCGAATAGTTTTTTATCGTCGTTGTCGATGCCAAAAAGTGAAAATTCATTATTTATGGCTGGTAGCGATTCATTCAGGCTCATCTTTGCCGTAAGGATATTTATACCCTTTTTCAATCGGTTAAAAGCAAAAATATCCGATTGTGAACCGAGGATGTAAAGCACGGGAATGTTTGCCTGTTTTAGTTTGGAAAGAAGCGAAGTTGCACTGTTTGTAGTGGATGGCAACTGATGCAGAATTACAAGATTGTATTTATCCAGCGGCTGATTAAACTCGTTGATGTAGCTGCTTTCTACCTGAAAATTTATATTGCTTTCGAGCGATTGCTTAATGGCGGAGATATCGGGATGAGGCGAATTGGCTAAAATAAGTATCTTTTGCCTGTCGTCAATTACTTCTACAAAAATGTCGGTTGCATTGTTCTTTTTACTGATTTCTCCCGGAAGAGGCGAAAGATTAAGATGATAATGTTGTAATCCGCTTTCTTTGGCTTCGAGTTGAAGTGTAACAGTAGTTGCAAATTGGTCGGAAGTAAATGATACCGTTTTGGTAGTAAGTACTTGTTTGCCTTTGCTAAGAGTAAGTTGAGTCTTCTTTCCGTTAAATTTGTTGACATTAATAATTACTTCAACAGGGAAAGTATTTCCGCGAAAAACAACCTGATTGTAGTTTACCTTGGTAAGAATAATATCGCGTTGCACGTTGGTATCGCCAAGTGCGATGGTATACACAGGATATTTAAACTTTTCGGAAGCATACACCGGGCTTGTTCCTTTATTGTAGATGCCATCGCTGGCAAAGATTAATGCACCGATGTTGCGGTTGGCATAACGGCTCATCAGTTCATCAAAAAGCTGAGCCATATTGCTTTCTTTTTCGTCGAAATTACCTGCAAGCTGATTATTGATTCCACTTCCGAAAGTAAGCGTTTTAATATCATAATCATTGCTCATTTGTTTTACGAAATCGGCAAGTTGTTGATGATATTCGGTTTTATAAAACGATGAATCCTTGTTGATGATTATTGATTGCGAATTATCCTGTGCCAGAACGATGATGGGTTTTTCGATTGTGTTGCTGATGGTTTTCAGCAAAGGCGACAGCAATAAAAAGGCGATAAGACTTACTGCTACAAAACGCAATGCTGCCAGCAATCGTTTTAATTTAGGTGAAAACTCATTATTTCCCCAGAAATACAGAACATAAGCATATACTCCGCCGGCCAGAAGGCAGAAAAATAAATACCAGATGGATTGTTCTGTAACGATTGACAATTACTTCAGAATTTTAAAAAATAAGGTTTTATTAATTTCATCCGTATAGACAGTAAAAACTTTTTATAATCCTGTCAGGCTTTTAAAACCTGACGGGATTTTTTAATATAAATCCCGAATCGCTTCGCTTCCCGATGAAGAATCGCTAAGTCATTCCTCCTAAGCGATTCTATATCGGGACTTCGCTTTGCTCAGCTTTGCTCAGCTTTATAAACTTTACAAACCTTATGAACTTTATGAACTTTTATACTCTTACGTATTCATTCCTCCACAAACATTGATTACCTGTCCGGTAACATATTCGCTCAGGTTGCAGGCAAGGAAAAGAGCAACATTGGCTACATCGGTAGCCTGACCACCCCGACGGAGAGGAATTTTTTCCATCCATCCTTTGCGTATGTCTTCGGGAAGTTGTGCGGTCATTTCTGTTTCAATAAAACCTGGGGCAATGGCATTGGCGCGTATGTTGCGAACACCCATTTCCTGTGCTACCGATTTGGTAAAGCCAATGATTCCGGCTTTGCTTGCCGAATAATTGCATTGGTTGGCATTTCCGGAAACACCAACTACCGAACTCATGCTGATAATGCTTCCTCCGGCTTGTTTCCACATTATTGGCTGAACGGCTTTGGTAAAATTAAAAACAGATTTAAGGTTAACGGTTATTACGGCATCCCATTGTTGTTCGGTCATGCGTTTGAGAGCGCTGTCCTTGGTAATTCCTGCATTATTTACGAGAATATCAATGCGTCCGAAATCACTTGCAATTTTATTCACTACTGTTTGTGTTTCTTCAAAGTTAGCGGCATTGGAGGCATAAGCTTTGGCTTTGATGCCAAGGGCTATTAATTCTTTTTCGGTTGCCTGTGCATTTTCATCATACATCAGGTCAGTAAAGGCGATGTTTGCACCTTCGGTGGCAAACCGCAGGGCTATGGCTTTGCCGATGCCGCGGGCAGCTCCGGTAATTAATGCGGTTTTACCTTCTAATAACTTCATAAGCGTATAAATTTAAAATTAGGCGGCAAAGATACAAAGTTTAGCGGTTCCTGCTTCAAGTTTAAGCTTCAAAGTTTCGGTTTTGGGATTTTAGATGATATTTTATACGACAGCCAATAGTCTTCTATCCTTCCCAGACGAAATATTCCGGAAAAAGACTTTTCAATTCCATCGTTTCATTAAAAAGTCCGTATACTGCCGAACCGCTACCGCTCATCGAGGCATATACAGCGCCCAACGCATAAAACCGTTCCTTGATGGATTTAATTTCAGGATATTGGGCAAAAACGGTATCTTCAAAATCATTGATCAACCGTCCTTTCCAATCGCTAACCGGTAAATGAATTACTTCTTCCACGGCATGTACAGCTTTGCCTGGCTTTATCCCGGCATAAGCTGCTGCAGTATTCACATGCACTGGTGGCTTTACGATGGCGATATGATAATTGCGTAAATCCACCTCTGCTTTTCTGAACATATCGCCCCGTTCATAAGCAAATACAGTTTTATTTTCGATAAAGAATGCGCAATCGCTTCCTAACTGGCTCGCATAATCCTGCATCTTTTTTGCCGAAATGTTTAACGAAAATGTTTTATTAAGCAGCTTAATCATATTGGCTGCATCCGATGATCCGCCGCCTAATCCTGCTCCTATAGGTATGCCTTTGAGTAAATAAATTTTAACCGGAGGCAGATGAAAATCTTTTTTCAACAGATAATAAGCTTTAAGACATAGATTTTCGGAACCGTTTCCGGGGACGGGCAATCCACTAAGTTGCATTTCCGTGTTACCATCTTTGGAAGGAATAATTTCCAACGCATCGCAAAGGGCAACCGGATAAAACACCGTTTCGATGTTGTGATAGCCATCGGCACGCTTTTCGGTAACCGATAACCCTAAATTGATTTTGGCATTGGGGAAACAAATCATGAGGCAAAACTAACAAAAATTACGTTAGAAAACCTGCTTACGTAATAGGATAAATAGCATGTCGTCTGCCAAAAAAAGAATAGGACGCGGATGATACGAATGGTACGGATTTTCACAAATAATAATTACTTCGCGCAAACAACCATCAACAGTCAACTATCAACAGTCAACTATCAACTAAAAGAATTGATGATTACCGTTACATGAAGGTATGAAATGCAAACAATGATGGATGAATACCATTACATGAAGGTATGAAATGCAAACAATGATGGATGAATACCATTACATGAAGGTATGAAATGCAAACAATGATGGATGAATGCCAAACATCTTGTGATGAAAGTCAAGCATTAGTGGATGAATGCCAAACATCTTGTGATGAAAGTCAAGCATTAATTGATGAATGCCAAACATCTTAGAATAAAAGCTAAACATCTTGTGATGAAAGTCAAACATTAACAAACTCACCTCCAGTTCTACCAATAAAAGATTTACGCAACTGGTACATTTTCTGGCAGTTTAACATTCAGTTCTTTGACAAGCAGGACGGCCAAAACGATGTAGATCATAATGCTAAGACAGGTAATATATTCACTGTCATCTTTGCATTATGCCCTTTTTCCTTGGGGTAGATTCTCGGAATGATGGAGTAATGGGATGGCTATCATTTCGACCGGAGGGAGAAAACTAAAACCGTACGATGGATTTTTTTTATTTTTGTAAAAAAAACGAGTTCTGATTTTTGGGATGAATTCTATACGACCAATAAATTAAAAAATTAATAATACATGAAAAATCATAGTGTAATTTTTTTTCTTTCTATAGCCGTTGCCGCTTGTAGCACAACAACAAAAAATAGCAAGATGAGCGACCGGTCAGAAAAAATGAAACAAGAAAATACAATATTAAATGATACTACCCCGAAAGTTACGGGCATTGGCGGGATTCTTTTTGGTTCAACTAATCCAAAAGAAACAAGGGAATGGTATGGCAAAAACTTAGGGCTTGCCATAGATGACTACGGTTCGCCTTTTGAGTTTAGAAACGCCAACAACCCAAACGAAATAAATTATCTTGAATGGAGCCCATTAAAAAAAGGCTCCAACTACTTTGCTCCGTCTAAGAAAGATTTTATGATAAACTACAGGGTACAGAATATAGAAGGTTTGGTGAAAAAGTTAAAGGAGAATGGGGTAACGATAGTCGATACCATTGAAACGTTTGACTACGGAAAGTTTGTTCATGTGATGGATCTTGACGGGAACAAAATTGAACTCTGGGAACCTGTGGATAGCATTTTAACGAAAATGGGTGCTAAAACGACCAAGTGATCCATAGGGAATAGGAGTAAATGTCGTTCGGTTGGAATATCATTCTGACGAAGTAATTTTAGCTTATTCATCAGCTTTAGTCCGGGAATTTTTATCAATCAAATCATTTTTCTCCTATCTTTACACCATCAAAAAAATAGTTATGAGTGGGTTGGTGTATTTATTTGTCGGGTTATTGCTTGGCGGTATCATGGGATGGTATTTTGCTAAAAACCAGTCGGCTTTTCACAAAAAAGAACTCGAAGAGCAAATCATGGCTCTTGAAAAAGGCGCCATCACCAGAATCGGTGAAATTGATAAAGAAAAAAGTATAATCGAAGAACGGTTAAATTTAGTTACAGAACAAAAAGAAAAAGCCGTTGCACAATTGGAGGAAGAAAGGGAAAAAACCTTGTCTCAAAGTTCGCGACTGGCAAAAGCCGAATCGGAATATCGTAATCTTCAGGAAAAACTGGAAACCCAGAAGTCCGATTTTGAGGATTTACAGAAGAAATTTACAGCCGAATTCAGGAATATGGCCAACGATATACTGAAACAACATTCGCAGGAATTTACCCTGTCCAACCAGAAAAACATAGGCGATATCCTTAATCCGTTAAAAGAAAAAATAAAGGAGTTTGAAAGTTCCGTTAATCAGAAACACGAATCGGCAGTTAAAGATAATGCAAGTCTGAAGCAGGAAATCAAGGGACTGTTCGATCTTAATCAAAAGCTTAGTCAGGATGCCGAAAACCTGACCAAAGCATTGAAAGGAGATGTTAAAAAACAGGGAAACTGGGGAGAAGTAATTCTTGAAAGGGTGCTCGAACGTTCGGGATTGACGCGGGGAGTGGAATACGAAACACAATATACCGCCCGCAACGAACAGGGCGACATGCTACGTCCCGATGTTATTATTCATTTACCCGACAATAAACACATCATCGTGGATTCCAAAGTTACCCTCGTTGCTTATGAAGCCTTTTCGAATGCCGATTCCCAGGAGGCGAAAGACCGTTATCTGAAACAACATGTGGATGCCGTTAAAAACCATATTAAACTTCTGAGCGAAAAGAATTATCAGAATGTTGCCTCTTTCGATACTCCCGATTTTGTACTACTGTTCATGCCCATCGAGTCGGCTTTCAGTGCTGCCATTCAAGCCGATTTGGAACTGTTTGGGTATGCCTGGGACCGGAAAATTGTGATCGTTAGTCCTTCTACTCTTCTTGCCACCCTGCGAACGGTTTCTTCCATCTGGAAACAGGAAAAACAAACCCAGAACGCTCTCGAAATTGCACGGCAGGGCGGAGCTTTGTACGATAAATTTATTGCTTTTCTTGCCGATCTGGAAAAAATGGGAACCCAACTGAATACTTTACAAAACACTTATGGCGATGCACATAAAAGACTCTCTTCAGGAAACGGAAATCTGATAACGAGGGTGGAAAAACTCAGGGAATTAGGTGCAAAAACCACAAAAAATCTTCCTGATAAGTATCAAATCAGCGGCGACCTTTTCATCGAAAACAGCAATCAACCCATCTAAAAAAATTAGTATTTAAAATGAGAGAACAATATCAACACTATTCGCGGGAACGGGAAAAACCATCGTCAGGTAATTTAATCTACGGACTGCGCCCGGTAATAGAAGCCATAAACGCTGGTAAAGAGATTGACAAACTGCTTATTCAGAAAGGACTTCAGGGAGAATTATTCCATGAACTGTTTCAATTGGTAAGGGAAAACAATATTTTATTTCAGTATGTTCCCGTGGAAAAGCTTAATCGGATGGTAACCAAAAATCACCAGGGAATAGTCGCTTTTATTTCCGAAATCAGTTATCATAAAATTGAGAACATTTTACCCATATTGTATGAGGAAGGAAAGACTCCACTTCTGTTAATCCTCGATCGCATAACCGATGTGCGCAACTTTGGTGCTATTGCCCGTACGGCTGAGTGCTCGGGCGTGAATGCCATCATTGTTCCCGATAAGGGAAGTGCACAGGCAAATGCCGATGCCATGAAAACGTCGGCTGGCGCACTAAACAAAATACCAGTCTGCCGAAGTTCAAACATAAAGGACACTATTGTTTACCTCAAAAATAGCGGTGTTCAAGTTGTAGCAGCCACCGAAAAAGCATCGAATTATTATTATAAATCCGAATACAGCCTTCCCACCGCTTTTATCCTTGGCTCCGAGGATGAGGGAATTAGTCCGGAATATCTTCGTATAGCTGATGTATTGGTGAAAATACCTCTTGCCGGTGAAATAAAATCGCTAAATGTTTCGGTAGCCGCAGGCATTATTTTGTATGAAGCGGTTAAGCAACGAAACAGTGATGTTTCGGGCGACCGATAACCACTTGTCTTAAAAACAAACTTTTGATTTTAAAATAAAAGAAAATTTCTATCGTTACCCATGCAAAGGTAATGGCACATGAAGACGAGTCATGTTTTGTATTTTATGATTCTGTTTTTTTTCGTTATGGAAATGAGCAGTTGCAACCGTCCGGAAACCGAATATTGGCCTAATGGCCGGAAAAAATCCGAAATTTTCAAAGAGGATGGGAAGATGAATGGCGTTTCTACCTGGTATTGGGAAAATGGCGTCAAGCAGATGCAATGCACTTATCAAAATGATAAGCTGAGCGGAGTATTGAGCCGCTGGAATTTGAGAGGAATAAAAATTCTGGAACAGAACTATGCCCTTGATAAACTCAATGGGATATCCACAATCTGGAATGATGATGGAGTAATGATTTCGGAAGAAACCTATACCAATGATGTGCCCAATGGCAGCTATCGGGTATGGTGGAATGAAAACAACCCAAAGGTTACGGGCTTTTATAAAAACGGGAAAATAGATGGGGAATGGAATTATTATAATGAAACCGGCAAAAAAGTAGGTGCCGGAATTTTTAATAATGGTTCCGGTGTGTTGAAGTCATTTTTCCCTGATGGAAAACTTGAGTACGAAACCCATTATGTCAATAATAAAAAAGACGGGACGGAGCGTATTTATAATGCTAAAGGTCAGCTTTTACAAGAAATAGTTTATAAAAATGGCGAACGTCAGGGGAAAAAAACGAATTAAACCTGAAATGAACCATTTATTTGTCAAAAAAAATATCCTAAAATTACTTGATATATCATTTAATAACTTCTAATTTTGCATCGTTTTTTAAAAACACTTTTCACCTTATCACATAAATAATAATTAAAAAATTTTAGAAATGAACGTAGAAAAAATCATGACCGACCTGGAGAAAAAACATCCGGGCGAGCTTGAGTATTTGCAAGCGGTACGAGAAGTTTTGGACTCTATTGAAGATGTCTATAACGACAATCCTCAGTTTGAAACAGCAAAAATTATTGAACGTTTGGTTGAACCAGACAGAATTTTAGCTTTTAAAGTTCCCTGGGTTGACGACAGCGGAAATGTTCATGTTAACCTTGGTTACAGGGTACAGTTTAATCAGGCCATTGGACCATACAAAGGCGGATTACGTTTCCACCCGAGTGTTAACCTTAGTATCTTAAAATTCTTAGGTTTTGAACAGATTTTCAAGAACAGCCTAACCAGTCTTCCTATGGGTGGCGCTAAAGGTGGTTCAGATTTTGATCCCAAAGGCAAATCCAATACCGAAGTTATGCGTTTTTGCCAATCGTTTATGCTCGAATTATGGAAAGTTATAGGTCCGGAAACCGATGTTCCTGCAGGTGATATCGGAGTAGGTGGCCGCGAAATTGGCTTCCTCTATGGTATGTACAAAAAACTTACTCACGAACATGTAGGCGTTTTAACAGGAAAAGGATTAAACTGGGGCGGAAGCCTTGTTCGTCCTGAAGCTACAGGTTTTGGCGGAATTTATTTTGTTAAAGAAATGTTAAAAGCCAAAGGCGAAGATTTAAAAGGTAAAGTAGTTGCTATTTCCGGTTTTGGAAACGTAGCATGGGGCGCTGCCCTTAAAGCTACCGAATTAGGTGCTAAGGTTGTTACTATTTCTGGTCCCGATGGTTATATTTATGATCCCGATGGTATTTCTGGTGAAAAGATTAATTATATGCTCGAACTTCGCGCTTCAAACCAGGATATCGTAAAACCATATTCGTATGAATATCCCAATGCTCAGTTCCATCAGGGAAAACATCCTTGGGAAGTGAAATGCGACATTGCTCTGCCTTGTGCTACCCAGAATGAATTGAATGGCGAAGATGCAAAACAATTGATTGCTAACGGATGCAAACTTGTTGGCGAAATTTCCAATATGGGTTGTACACCAGAAGCTATTGAACTGTTTATCGAACATAAAATGCTTTATGCTCCGGGTAAAGCTGTTAATGCAGGTGGAGTTGCCACTTCCGGTCTGGAAATGACACAAAACTCCATGAAACTCAACTGGCCGGCTAAGGAAGTTGACGATCGTCTGCACCATATCATGACAAGCATTCACGAATCATGTGTAAAATATGGAAAAGATGCCAGCGGATATATTAACTATGTAAAAGGCGCTAACATTGCAGGTTTCCTTAAAGTTGCCAATGCTATGCTTGATCAGGGTATTATTTAATCTGAACGTTAAATTTTAAATAATTTATTTCATAAAAATTTTATGAATTTCCTCTGAATAGTAAATTACCAATCCATTTACAGAGGAATTGTTTAAAAATACTTTTTAAAACTCCCTCCCAAACGAGGGAGTTTTTTATTTTTGCTGAAAAGAAAGAGATCAACCCATGCAGTTTGTTAACCCTTTGTTTTTGTTAGGACTTTTAGCCATAGCTATTCCGGTGGTTATCCATCTTTTTAATTTTAAACGATTCAAAAAAGTATACTTTACCAATGTAAAATTCCTTCAGGAGATTAAACTCCAAAGCCAGAAACAATCCCGGCTTCGTCATTTGATCATTCTTTTCTTACGAATATTGGCCATTCTATGCCTTGTGCTGGCTTTTGCCCAACCCTATATCCCCATAAATGGAAATCAAATTAAACAACGAGCCCGCAATGCAGTTAGCGTGTATATCGATAATTCTTTTAGCATGGAAGCCCGTAACGAAAATGGCATACTGCTCGATGATGCCAAAGCTAAAGCCAGAGAAATTGCTTCCGTTTATAAATCATCCGATTTGTTTCAACTGCTAACCAACGATTTTGAAGGAAGTCAGCAGCGTTTTATCACTCAGGAAGAATTCCTGAACCAGGTGGATGAAGTTAAGATTTCGTCAGCCGTAAAAGATATTTCTACCGTTGTTCGTCGTCAATCCGATTTGTTTTCGGAAAACCATTCGTCGTCAAATTTCAGTTATTTAATTTCCGATTTTCAAACGTCGACGACCACTTTGGCTAATATACCAAAGAATGTTAATTTTAACACGGTTCTTATCCCAGTCGCATCCAAAGTATCAAACAACCTTTATATTGACAGTTGCTGGTTTGAAGCTCCGGTTCATCAATCGGATCAAAGTGAAAAACTGAAAGTCAGAATTAAAAATACATCTCAAGAACCCTTCGAAAAAATTCCGTTAAAGCTTACCATAAATAACAAGCAAAGGGCTGTTGCCAGTTTTAATATCAAGAGCAAGGGCGAAACTGAACTGGAGATTCCTTTTACGAATCATGAAGATGGATGGCAGTTTGGGAAATTGGAAATTACCGATTATCCCATAACTTTTGATGACAGATTCTATTTTACCTATCCTGTAATTTCTACCATTAAAGCACTATGTATAAATGGGACTACCGAGAATGTATATCTTAATTCACTGTTCGTTGGCGATTCGATTGTAAAATACACTAATTCGTCCGAAAACAGTCTGAATTATTCTACCATCGATAATTTTAATTTTATCATTCTAAACCAGCTTCCGGCTATCAACACGGGCTTAAGCCAGGCGTTAGTCCAATTCGTTTCCAAAGGTGGCTGTGTTACTGTGGTTCCGTCCCAGGCTATGGATATAAAGACTTACAACAATTTTTTGATAGCCGTTCATTCCGATATTTTACATCCGAAGGATACGGCAAAAGTTAAAATAGCTTCGATAAATTTTAAAAACATCCTTTTCAACGATGTTTTTGAGTCGGCTTCCGATAATCTGGATTTACCTTTTGTCTTTTCGCATTTTCCTATCGAAAAAACCGTTCATTCGTCGGGCGAAACTTTGCTGCCATTAACCGACGGATGCTCGTTTTGCAGCGTTTATCCGTTTGGAAAAGGTTGTGTATACCTCTTTGCAAGTCCATTGGATAGTAAATATACCAACTTTCCACAACATACTCTTTTTGTTCCTGTTTTGTATCGCATGGCTTTGCTGAGCACTTATACCAATAAGTTGTTTTATAATCTTGGAAATGATGAAATCATTGATTTGCCTGAAGCAAAAACTGGCAGCGAGCCGGTATTTAAAATCAGGAGCAACGAAAAAAACTTCGAAATTATTCCTGAAATAAAGAAAACGGGGCTCCGGCTTTCTTTACTAATTCATCATCAGATAAAAGAAGCCGGAAATTATACTATTTTTGATGGAAATAAGGATATCAGCGGTATTGCTTTTAATTACGATCGCCGCGAATCTAATCTTGAGTGTTTAAGCGTAGGTAAACTGCAAAACCTGATAGATAAATCGGGTGAAAAAAATATCCAGGTGTTAAAAGTCAAAGAAAAACCACTTGCGGAAACGCTTTCGGAAATGAATAATGGAATACAATTGTGGAAAACTTTTGTACTTTTAACTTTGCTTTTTCTGGCTTCTGAAGTAGTTTTGTTAAGAATTTGGAAGGATAAATAGAAATGGACGAAATAGAAGAAGTAGACAATAACTTTGATGAACATGACGATACGGTAGAAATGCCTTCGGGCGAGCTACAGAAAATTATTCCTATGTCGGGGATGTATCAGAATTGGTTCCTCGATTATGCTTCTTATGTTATCCTTGAACGTGCTGTTCCCGCCATTGAAGATGGGTTTAAGCCCGTACAACGACGGATTTTGCATTCGATGAAGGATCTTGATGACGGACGTTTCAATAAGGTGGCAAACATTATTGGACACACCATGAAGTATCATCCCCATGGCGATGCTTCCATTGGTGATGCCCTGGTTCAACTGGGACAAAAGGATTTGCTGGTTGATTGCCAGGGAAACTGGGGCAACATCCTTACCGGCGATGGCGCTGCTGCTCCCCGTTATATTGAAGCCCGCCTTTCGAAATTTGCCCTCGATGTAGTTTTTAATCCTAAAACCACACTTTGGAAACTGTCGTATGACGGACGTAATAAGGAGCCGGTAACTCTTCCTGTAAAATTTCCTCTGCTTTTGGCTCAGGGTGTGGAAGGAATTGCCGTAGGATTGTCCTCCAAAATCCTTCCCCATAACTTTATCGAACTTATTGATGCTTCCATTAATCATTTGCTTGGAAAGGACTTTGAAATCTTTCCCGATTTTCCTACGGGTGGTTTAGCCGATTTTTCCAAATACAACGATGGAAACAGGGGCGGTAAAGTCAGAATCAGGGCAAAGATCAGCCAACTTGATAAAAAAACACTTGTGATAACCGAAATCCCTTTCGGTACCACTACCGGCTCGCTCATCGATACGATTATTGCAGCCAACGATAAAGGCAAGATTAAAATCCGCAAGATTGACGATAATACGGCTCAGAATGTTGAAATTTTAGTTCATCTTTCCCCCGGTGTTTCCCCCGACACTACGATAGATGCCCTTTATGCTTTTACTGCCTGCGAAATATCGGCGTCGCCCAATGCCTGCGTTATTGAAGAAAATAAGCCCCGCTTTACGGATGTTAAGGAAATTCTCAGAATTTCAACTGGAAACACGCTCGGCCTTCTGAAAAAAGAACTGGAAATAAAAAAGAACGAGCTTACCGAACAACTTCTTTATTCTTCGCTCGAAAAAATATTTATCGAAAACCGGATTTATCACGACATCGAAGAATGTAAATCGTGGGAAGATGTGCTGGCTACCGTGGATAAAGGATTGGAACCCTATAAAAAGCAGTTCTATCGCGAGATTACCACCGATGATATCCTTCGTTTGCTCGAAATAAAAATCAAACGTATTTCCCGCTATAATTCCTTTAAAGCCGATGAGGTAATCAAAGGGCTGGAAGATGAAATAAATGAAACCATTTTCCACCTGGAGCATCTGGTGGATTATGCTGTTGATTTTTTTAACCAGATAAAGAAAAAATACGGAAAAGGGAGGGAGAGACGTACCGAAATTCGTAATTTTGATACCATTGAAGCAAAGATGGTAGCGGCTGCCAACCAGAAACTCTATGTCAACCGTCAGGAAGGATTTGCTGGAACGGGGCTTAAAAAGGATGAATTCGTTTGCGATTGTTCCGACATTGACGATATCATCGTATTTCATGAAAACGGTACCTGTTTAATTACCAAGGTAAGCGAAAAAATCTTTGTTGGCGAAAATATAATCCATATTGACGTTTTTAAACGCAACGACGACCGCACTATCTATAATATGGTTTACCAGGATGGGAAGTATGGAAAAGCTATGGTTAAGCGTTTTGCGGTTATGGGCATTACCCGCGACAAGGAATACGATTTAACCAAAGGAAATCCGGGCAGCAAAGTGCTTTATTTTAGCGCCAATCCCAATGGAGAAGCCGAGGTAATTAAAATTTACCTGAAAGCGAAGCCGAAACTTAAGAAACTTTTCTTTGAATTCGATTTCAGTGCCCTCGAAATCAAGGGACGTGGTTCGATAGGAAATATTCTTTCGCGTCATTTGGTCCGCAAAATAGAAAAAAAGGAAGATGGAGTTTCTACACTCGGTGCCCGCGAAATCTGGTTCGACGAAAGCATTAAACGGCTCAACACCGAAACACGAGGCAAGCTGCTGGGCAATTTCCTTGGCGAGGATAAAATACTTACCATCATGCAGTCGGGACAATATAAGCTGGTTAATTTCGACCTGACCAATCATTTCGACGACGATCTGGTGATTATTGAAAAATATGATCCCGAAAAAGTGATTACAGCCGTTTATTTTAATGGTACGAAACAGGATTATTATGTCAAACGCTTTATGGCGGATGGCGGAGATAAAAAAACTGATTTTATTGGCGAAAACGATGGCTCTAAATTAATTTTTGTTTCAACGGATATGCTTCCTCAGGTAAAATTATTATTTGACGAAGCAGTTCTGAAAAAGCCACATCCGGACGAAATACTGCCTTTGGCCGATTTTATTGACGTAAAAGGATATAAAGCCGTCGGGAAAAGACTGTCGGCTTTGCCTGTAAAAGAAATAATACCGCTCGACCCGCTGCCTTACGAAAAGGAGGCCGAAGATACGATGCCGGAAATGCTGGATGATGATAATGATTCGGATGATGACAACCCAGAAACCGGTGAAATTTTTTATGAAACAGATAAAACCGGCGGGAAGATTGCCGGAGACGACACCCCTGGGGTTGAACAAAATGCAAAAGAGGCGGAAACCAACGCCCTGAGGGATGTGGCTCAAATAGAAGAACCAGAAACTGACCAGCCTGATGAAATAAATAAACCGGAAATCAGTTTTAAATCCCCGGCAAGGTTATCTCCGGAAGTTCCGGTTAAGGAAGAGCCCTCCGAAAAGCCGGTTATCGGTTTTGAACCGAAAAAGACAGAACCTGCCAGGCCTGCCGTATCGAAGGATGAGGGGAAAAAAGATAGTGAAGCAATACCATTAAAAGATATTGACTTTGAAATTACCAATCCCGAAAAAGTAGAGGGGGAAAAGAGTAAAAAAAATCAGGAAAATCCACCGGATGAGTCCTTGCAAATGTCGTTGTTTTAAACGGTGCCCTTGACTTTGAAGCGGCTTGGTAAAAAAGCAGAAAAATAGCCGGCTCCATTCAGGGATTTTAGTAAATATTGCCAGCCTTTTTTAGGACGAGTCGGCTTGCGGTTTTAATGAATTTGCAGCGAATTTGATTTTTGCTACCCCAATGGCTTCTCCGGCTACTCGGACGAATTCTTTGTTTACTCGGACGATTTTCTTGTTTATTCCAAATATTTCTCCGGCTTTTCAAACGGCTTTTTGATTCATGTTGATCATTTTTCTGGCTGTATGAATCATTTTCAGCTATATTAAGCTTTTTTGGAAGGCCGTGATGTTATATTTTTATTGAATTAATTGTAGAAAATAAAAAGACCCGGTAATAAATTATCGGGTCTTTTTTAAAGTTATAGAATATTCTTATTATCCTTGGAGGATAAATTTGATAGGCATGTTAAACTGTACCCTTACAGGCCGTCCACGTTGTTTACCGGGAGACCATTTAGGCATAGATTTAACAACCCTGATAGCTTCTTCGTCGCAACCGCCGCCGATACCACGTAATACTTTTACGTCGCTTACCGAGCCGTCAACTTCAACTACGAAGGTAACAAAAACGGTTCCCTGGATACCAGCTTCCTTTGCTACCTGAGGATAAGAAATATTCTGCTGCAGGAACTTGATACGCGATTCTTCGCCACCCGAAAAAGAAGGTGCTTCTTCAACCACTGTAAAAATTTCCTGTGGCGCAACTTGTTCAATAACTTGTTCTACGGGTTTATCTTCAACTACAAGATCACCTTCAACAGGTACATTGTTTACTGGTTGTTTATTCAAATCGTCTTGTAGCAGCAATCCGCCACTTTCTACTTCTTCTTCAACAACCACAGGAGCTGTGAACTTAACTTTCTGTTCCAAAGCTTCAGCGGGAGGTGGAGGAGGAGGTGGCGGTGGAGCATCTTCTCTTTTAGCTAAATCCATCATTTCGGCAGCAACCGATTTATCTTCAATGATTCTGGTCTTTTTATTCATGTAACCGGCAACCAAAGGAATGGTTACGGCTAACAATAAAATGGTAGCAGAAATTGCAAGAGAAATGTTTAAATGCTTATTGTAGATTTTTCGCAAAAAGTAAGCACCATAAGCTTTGTTCCTTTTTTCAAAAACGATTTCGTCCCATTGTTTGGCACGCTCTTTTTTTGCCATAGTTTTACCTTTTAAATATTAGTTACAAATATCAATTTATTTAGGAGCGTTTTTTATCATTTCCTTTTCAATAGAGGAAACTTCAACAACAACGTACTGTGCAATGGTAGCAATAGCCATTTCGTCGATAATGTCAACTACATTTTTATACTTGGCTTTATCGTCGGTTTTTATCAGCACAATAGGTCCTAATTTATCGGCTCTTTTAAAACCTTTAATTTGTTCGTTAAAGGTTGAATCAGCCATTTTAATTTCGCCTTTTAAACGCTTTTGGCGTAAATCGTAAATTTTAGTGAACAAATCTTTATTCAGTTCTAATAATACTTTACGCATACCATCTTTGCTATAGTTAGAAGCTATTAAAGCTGGTAAAGGTTTTCCGGGTTCTGCCAATCCTTTATAGTAATAAACTTTATCATTACCCGTAATTAGAATATTGAGAGTTCGGTCAGCCGAAATTTTTGGGGCGTCAGCAGGTTTATCAGTGTCATTTTTCTCAGGCATGGTAATTTCCATAACCTTCGGTTTACTGAAGGCCGTGGTAAGCATAAAGAAGGTGATAAGCAAACACATTAAGTCAACCATTGGGGTCATATCAATGTGTGGAGCTGATTTCTTAGCTCTGCGCTTTCCTCCTTTTTTTCCACTTTCTTCTTGGATTATTTCAGCCATATTTATTTCTCCGTATATTATGATTTAAAATCAAAATTATTTAATATCACTTGGCTTAGCCTCTTCTTTTTGAAGATTGGTAACCAGATTGAATTTGTTAACCTTGTTATCCTGTAAGTAGTCCATTACCTTTTTAACCTTGGCATAATCGGTAGTGGCATCTGCTTTGATAGCTACTTCAAAATTAGGATTAATCTTGCGTGAGCAATAAATCCAGTATAAAAGTTGGTTATCAAGAGAGTCCATAGGCATACCTACCTGGTACTGTTCAATCTTTTTAGAATCGCGAGTATTCAACCATGATTTAACAAGTTTAATAGGCATCCCAAAAGATGACATTTTACTAAATCTTTCGATTTCTGTCTTGTTAAATTTGATATTATATTTGCTACCCATTTCCTGCAATACGTCGGCCCTGAATTTTGTAGAAGAATCTTTTCCGTTGTCTATATTGAAAAATACTTTACCATCTTTATCAACCAATAACGTCATTATGTTTTTGTCTGGCGATTGTTTTTCTGATACAGATGTGGGGGTGTCAATAATTGCAGCTTCCTGGGGTCTAAAAGATGAGGTTAACATAAAGAATGTCAACAACAGCGAAAATAAATCCACCATAGGCGTCATGTCTATGTGTGGAGATTTAACCGGTAGCTTAATTTTTGGCATATTGATTTTTTTTTAATCTATTTATGAATAGCGAAGGCTATATAAAACAGAATAAATTATCGTTTAATTTTTGAATTTAATGTCTGAATTAAACTGAAATTGGCTTCATCCATTTTAAATGTTAAGCTGTCGATACGGGTAGAAAATATATTGAAAAGGATGATAGCTAAAGTTGAACCACTGATACCGAAAGCTGTATTGATAAGAGCTTCAGAAATACCGGTTGCAAGAGCTAAAGCATCAGGTGAACCTGCGGAAGCCAAAGCGGCAAATGCACGGATCATACCTAATACGGTTCCGATCAAACCGATAAGTACCGAAATAGAAGCAATAGTTGAAAGAATAACTAAGTTACGCGAAAGCATAGGCAATTCCAAAGCAGTAGATTCTTCTAATTCTTTTTGCAATGATAAAACTTTTTGTTCTTTTTCAAGGCTTTCGTCATCTTTTAATTCTTTGTATTTATTTAAACCCGAACGCATAATATTAGCAAGAGAACCTTTTTGTTTGTCACAGGCAACAATAGCTTGATCCAATTGGTCTTTTGCAAGATAGTTCTGAATGTTAGAAACGAATGCATTAATTTTACCTTTTCCTTTGGCTTTGGCAATAGTTATAGCACGTTCAATTGAGAAGGTGAAAAGAATTAATAAAAGGGATATCAATAAAGGTACGATAAATCCCCCTTTATAAATAACACCTAAGTAATTTCCTGGTAGTGGTTGACCTTTAGGGTTTCCGCCTTCGAAGTTAATTGGATTTCCCATGATGAATTTGAAAATCACGAAACCGATAACAAGGGCTATCACAATAGTACCGATTGCAAATACTGAACGTAATGCATCTTTTAGTGGTTGACCGTTTTTGCTCATTTTTAAAGAATTTAAAGTTTAATTACTGTTTTTAATTAGTTTAGATTTGTAAATAATTTAACGCCACAAAAATAAATAAATTTTAATTAATAATAAAAAAATTGTGGCCTTGGGTTTATAAATTGGGTTTATGTTTTTGTTTTATAAATGACTAACTTGTTTTTTAATTTATTTTACCTTTCCTTTCATTTCGTTAAGAATGGTCTTGGCTTTTTCATCGTTTGGTGTGATTGCTAATACCTTTTCGCAATATAATACCGAATTGGCGGCATCACGAACACTATGAGAAGAGTTATATTGTACGAAATAATAATAACTCAGAAATGAGTAGGCTTCCGTAATTTCTTTAACATATTTTGCAGAATCAGGGAGCGCTTTAATGATTAATTTTTCATAAATTGGCTTTGCTAATCCAAGTTTTGCATCAGGGTCCATATTTGATTTGGTACGAGCCCTCCAGCTATAACCTTGAACATAATCGGGCAATAATTCATTAAAGGTGGCGAAAGTAGTATCGGCTTTATCCCATTTTTGAATGTTATAATAAACCTTTCCCAGATTATAATAGTCGCTGGCTACGGCTTTGCCCATGGCAATTTTCTTTTCAAAAAAACTGATTCCTTCATCGTATTTTTTTAATTTGCTGTATGATAGGGCTATTTCTGATAAAAGATCCGTTTTTGTGGTATCCATCTGAAAAGCAATATAAAGATTTGCTGCGGCTAAAGAGTCGTTTTTTAGCTTTGCATAAGCTCTGCCGCAATATACATAATCATCAGCTCTGATTTTTTCTGGTTTTGCGTTTTTCAGGAATTTCTGAATGTAGATTAAGCTTTTATCAAATTTTCCTGTTTCATAGTAAGAATACCCTAATGCTCTGTTTAAATCATTATGGGTGGAGTCAACCATTAAAATTTGATTGATGTCGATAATAGCTTCTTCATAATCTTTAGCATTTATCAAAGCGGAAGCATAACGGATTTTTGCAGAAATATTATCTCCGGAAAGGCTCAAGAATTTTTTATAATTTGCAATAGCATTATCATATTGGCGAGCTAAAGCATATAAATCACCTAATTCACGGTAAGCTGGTGCAAAAGTGGAATCAATATTAAGGGCTTCTTTATAATATAATAGGGCATCATTGTAATTTCTGGCTCTTACCCATAATTGCCCAATACGAAGCTTTGCCTTGGATGAAGTGGGATCTAAGGCTTGAGCTTTTTTATAGTTTTCGATGGCATTTGATCCGTCATTTAATCCGTAAATATAATAGTCGCCAATAACTAAGTAAAGTTCGGGGACTTTTACTAAATCCTTACCGGCATTTTTGGGATTAGGATCTTTTATAATGCTTTTAGCTCTTTCTAATAAAGAAATTGCTTCGGGAAGGTTTGGCTTTTCAGATTTAACGTAGGTTTCTGCAATTTTGTAAAGGACTAAAGCCTGCCTATCCGGGGACATGATTAGCTTATTTTTTTTGGTTGGTAAAAACGAAAGAGCTTTATCAAAATAAGGTTTAGCCTGACTGGTATCACCATTATACATGGCAATTTTCCCTAGTCCAATATAATTCATAGGATTTGTTGGATCAACAGCTATTCCCTTGTTAAATAATTTACCTGCAGGTTCGGCAACTTCTTTGAACAATGTATTTGCCGGGTCCGAAAAATATTGTTTTAGATAATTTTCGCCATAATAATAATAGTAATCACCATTATTAGGTTCTTGCTTAAGTAAAACATTATAAGCTTTTTCTGCAGATTCGAATTGCTCGCTTTCAGTAAGTTTTATAGCGTATGTTATATCTTGGGCCAACAAAGATGAAGTACATAAGCCAAAAAAAGCAAATAAAGCGCCGATAGTTTTTAATGCTATTTTATACATAACGGATAAGAAATTATTTGTTATTTTTATTTATTCTTTTTTATTTCAATTAGTCTGATTGGCATTGTGGCTGGTACTAAACCAGATTTTAAAACAATTCGTTGTCCTTTGTCTCCGGCAACGAAAGAAATAAGACCAGAACCAAGTCCGGCAAAAGTTTCTCGCGAAATAGCATACACTTCTCTTATAAATGGATATGAACCTTCAGCAATATAACCTTGATAAGGTTTTCTGAATTCTCCGGTTCCATTAATATCACCTTCCTGTCCAACACTTACAATATGTAATTTGTTGAGAAACCGGTGGGAAATGGTATCGTGAGGATCGCTAATCCAGTTTACACTGATGATGCCAAGTGCATTTTTGTTATTTTTTACAAAATTAATAACTTCTTCATTTGATTTAACGGCATAGCAATAGGATGGAAATTTCCCTTTGACGGAAAATTTTTCTCTTATATACCTTGGATTGCCTGATTCATTATTATCGAAAACAACTGCCAAATTGCCTAATGTAGATTTAGAATTAATACTTTTCCATTTCGATAAATTGCCTGTAAAAATGTCCTTTAATTGATCGTATCTGATTAATGTGTCAGGATTATCGTTGTTTACGATCAATGCAAGAGCGTCATAAGCGATTTTTGTAGTTCGGGGAATAATTTGTGCTTTTTTGAGGTTTTGTTCTTGAGCATCTGTTAATTTTCTATTCACTATCATTAACCGGATAGAATCTTTAAAAAAAAGATCAAATGCTTTAGTTTCTGTAGTGTAGTCTACATTGATTTGGGCATATTTGTAAATGGAATGAAACGTATAAATTTCAGTATCCATTAGAAGTTGATACGATTCATCAACAGCAATTTTAATATTACCTCGTGTTGGTGTTTCATCAAATTTTTTATCGCTACGATTTCCACAGCCGAATATCAACAAAAAGAACAAAATAACCAAGGATTTACCTGTTATTGCAAAAATGCTTGTTTTCATTGCTTGTTTTTTTTAAGTTTAATCATAAAGTATAACAATAATGTGCCAAATTTATTGTGATTGAACTGTAATACTATGTTTAATGCTGAAGAAACAAATTAATATCTAAATTTTCATGTTTTTGTATTTATTCCAAATCCGTACAGTACGAAAAGCGCCATAGGAAATGAAAAAAAATCCAAATATTATTTTAATATTTTTGGGTAAATTGTAATTTTGAGCGAAAAATAACAGAAAAAAACCAATAACAAAATAAAGAAAAACTACAAAAATCTCAAAAAGTTTAAATAATCTTGACCAAAACATAAATCGTTAGTTTAGAATGCAAAATTAATTTAATTCTTTAATTAATACAAAATAAATCAAGAACACCATATTTCCCATGATTTTTCAGCTTGATAATGAAACATTTCTAAGCCATTTTTAGTAATTGCTCCATATTTTTTTGAAAATTGCAAAAATTTAGTTTCTAATGGATTGTATATTAGATCGATTACTAAATGTTTTTGATTTAGAAAATGATATGGAAAATTTGGATAATCCGTAACTTCGGGGAACATCCCAACGGGAGTAGCATTGATTATAATTGAGTGCTCGGCTATAATATTTTTATGAAGATCATGATAATTAATGCTTTCGTCATCTAAATGCTTCCGTGTTACTAATGTAAAAAAAATATTATTTTTTTTAAGGATATACTGAATGGCATTTGATACTCCGCCGCTACCTAAAATTAATGCTTTTTGATGATGTGTTTTTAGCAACGGCTTTAACATTTTTTCAAAGCCGTATCCATCTGTATTATAACCGATTAATTTAGTTTTGTTTTGGTTTCTTATAATTTTGATCGTATTTACGGCTCCAATTTCTTTGGCATTATCGCTAATATCATCTAAATAATTAATAACCAATTTTTTATATGGATGGGTAACATTTAATCCACGTAATTCCTGATTGTTTATTATCAAATCTTGAATTTGTTCAATTTTTAATAGTGGAAACATTTGATAGCTAATATTTTGTATTTCTGAATGGCGTTCCGGGAATTTTTCATTGAAGTAATCGGCAGAAAAAGAATGTGTTAATGGAAAACCGATCAGACCAAACAGGGACATGATTATTAGCTTTTGACAGTAATTTTTTGTTTTTTTATTTGAAATTGTTCGGGCAGGAATGTAAAAAATGTGTCCCCGCGCAATCCTAAACGTAATGTTTCTAAAGGAATCATTTCATTGGGCGCAATGTTTCCTAAATTTACATTGGCTCCAAAATGTTTGATGAACCAAACTTGTTGAGACTTTATTGGAGCCTCCCAAATAATTTTTTCCATTGATACCTTTGAAGAAATTTTGTTGATAAGTGCAGTGTGAGCGCTTCCATCGGGACGGTATATGCCGACAGTTCCGCTTTCACGGGCTTCGGCTATCACTTTAAATGAGCCAGCCTCTAATTCTGCCTGCATCATGCTGATCCAACGTGCAGGAGAAATTAATACTCCTGCTTCTTTTGATCCAACTTCAGATAATACAATATAATTTTTCGAAAGTTGATTTATGTATTCGCATTTTTTGTCGTGCTGAAGGATGATGGAGCCATCGGATACTTCCACGGCATCTAACCCAAGTTTTTCGATGAGATGGAGATAATCATCAAATTGATTACGAATTAAAAATGCTTCGAGAAGTGTACCGCCAAGGTATACCTTTATTTTTGCTTGCTGATAAATTTTAATTTTTTCAACTAAATTATTCGTAATTATCGAAGTGCCGAAACCTAATTTTACAAAATCGGTTAAATTACTGGCAATGGAGACAAAATCTTCGGCTTCGCGAAGACTTAAACCTTTGTCCATTACCATAGCTATCCCATTTTCACGAGGTTTTTCTGGCCGCTGTGGTAGATATGATAAGTTGAAATTCATTGTGATACTAATTTTTTTGAAATAAATAATATGTTGAACGTGTATTAATAAATGTTATTTTTCAGGATTTGAATACTTTTGTATTAGTTTTTTGCATTTTGTATCATTTAGAAGTTCAGGAGCATAATCTAAGAGAGAACTATGCAATTGAAAATCTTTTGATAATAATTTTTTCAATAGTTGATAGGCTTCTTTTTTATTATTCATTTGATAATAATAAGCCACCAATCGGTATTGTAAAGTCAGGTTTTCGGGTTGAATTTTGATGCCTTCATTAATTGTATTAATTGCATTCTGGAAATCAGTTTTTTTTGTAAAAGCATCAGAAAATTCAAGCCAGATTTCTTCATTTTTAGGATCAAGAGTACAAACTTTTTCGTAGGATTGAAGAGCCTGCTCAATGTTGTTATATTTTAACTGTAAATCGCCAAGAATGAACCACGGATCAGGATTAGAAGGATCAATTTCAATCGCTTTCATGATATTATTAATTGCTGATTCGGAATCACCCAGTTCATCACGGGATATACCTAATCCAAGCCAAGCATCTATAAAATCATTTTTCAATTCTATGGCTTTACGATAGTTTATTTCAGCGGCATCATATTTTTTTAGATTTTCAAAACACTCGCCTATGTAATAGTATGTTATAGCTTCGGGGTTTTCGTAAAGAAAAGTTTCACGATAAACGTCAATAGCCTGATCGTATTTCCCTATATTTGCTAAGGCATTTGCTTTATTAAAATAAGCCGAAGAGTACATTTCATCAATAGCGATAGCAAAATCGTAGGCTTCAATGGCTTTTTCAAAATTTTGAATGTTACTATAAGCTACTCCCAAGTTAAACCATGCATTGACAGAATAGGGGTGGTCGTCAATAAAATTCAGAAAGAAAGCAATGCTTTCATCATTTTTACCAGATGCTTCAAAACTAAAAGCTATTTCAAAGAGAATGCTATCATTATCGCTATTGATTGTCAGGGCTTTTTTTAAATATTCCAAGGCCTTGTCATATTTTTTCAAGTTTTCGTATTCGAAGGCAATATTAATATAAACTTCATCCAAGGCTTCGGCTTCACTCAGCGCTTTTTTGTATTCTTCTATCGCTTTTTCATATCGTTGAAGTTGACTATAGATAGCTCCACGGGCCAAAAAAAACTCGCTGTCGGTAGGATTAATGGTTTCTATTTCTTTTAGAATAGTTAAAGCTTTTTCGCTGCGATTCGATGAAGCAAATAGCTGGGCTTTTTTTAATTTTATTAATACATTTTGAGGATATTGCTCCAATGCATGCTTGATGGCAATATTCGTTTTTGCAAAATTTAGCTCGAATAAATAGTAGTCTATAATGTCAATATATTCATCAGCATCAAAGTAGGTGTATTGATGCTCATTTATCATTTTTTCGAAACGTTCGATCAATAAATGAAAATAATCCTCTTCCTCCTCATTTCCGTAATCGTATGGATTATAATTTTCTTCCATTTTTTATCTTTAAAAGTATTTCCGATACAAATCTACATAATTTTTTAAAGCATTTACTCATTTCTAAAAATATATATTTGTTGTTTTTCTTAAATGGTTTTGGGAAAATACAGCTTATGCTATAAAAGAAAAATTTATGATAGCTTAAGTTGAATTTTTGACATTTTGATTTTTGATGGATCAAATAAATCTGTTTTTAAAGTAGTTACATTATAAATATAAAATCGTTTGATCAAAAATATGAGTAAAGCATAAAATGTATAATTTTGTCGTTAAAAATTTTAAAAATGACGTTAATAAAATCTATATCGGGAATTCGGGGGACAATTGGTGGTTCGGTTAATGACGGATTAAACCCTGTGGCCATTGTAAAATATACGGCTGCTTTTGCACAATTTATTATAAAGCAAACAGATAAAAAGAAAATTACGTTAGTTGTTGGGCGTGATGCACGCATCTCTGGCGAAATGGTTAATCATTTAGTTATCGGTACATTACTTGGAATGGGTATAGATGTACTTGATATCGGGCTTTCTACAACACCCACAGTGGAAATAGCTGTTATAGATACTAAAGCTAATGGTGGCATTATTATTACTGCCAGCCATAATCCAAAACATTGGAATGCATTAAAATTATTAAATAATCTTGGGGAATTTATTTCAGCTTCCGATGGTAATTTAGTACTTGAATTTGCCGAATCTGGCGATTTTACTTTTGCAGAAGTTGAAAATATAGGGAAATACACTTTTGATAATACATTTATTCAAAAGCATATTGACAAAGTATTGAATCTCCCATTGGTAGATGTAGAAGCAATTAAAGCCGCAAATTATAAAATTGCAGTTGATTGTATCAATTCATCCGGAGGAATTGTAATTCCAGAATTGCTTAAAAATCTTGGTGTTAAGGATGTTGTGAAATTAAATTGCCAACCTGATGGTAAATTTGCTCATAATCCAGAACCTTTACCCGAAAACCTGCTCGATATTTCTAAAATAGTATCCGAATCCAATGCGCATCTTGGCTTTGTCGTTGATCCAGATGTTGATCGTTTGGCAATAATTACGGAAGAGGGCGAAATGTTCGGAGAGGAATATACACTTGTTGCTGTGGCCGATTATATTTTAAAACATAAAAAAGGAAATGCCGTTTCTAATCTTTCTTCAAGCAGAGCCTTGCGCGATATTACAGAAAAAGCCGGTGGCGAATATTTTGCATCTTCTGTTGGAGAGGTAAATGTGATTGAGATGATGAAAAAACATAATGCCATTATTGGAGGCGAAGGAAACGGGGGCGTTATTTATCCCGAATTGCATTATGGCCGTGATGCTTTGGTCGGAATTGCATTATTTTTATCTTCTTTAGCACAATCGAAAAAAAGTTGTTCAATGCTAAGGAGTACATTCCCAGAATATTATATTTCAAAAAATAAAATTCAACTATCTCTGGAAATGGATGTGGATAATATTTTAAATGAAATAGCTGAAAAATATAAAAATCATCCATTGAATACCTGCGACGGAGTAAAAATTGATTTTGAAAAAGAATGGGTTCATCTACGCAAATCCAATACAGAACCGATTATTCGCATTTATTCTGAAAGCGATTCCCCAACTAAGGCAGAACATCTGGCTCAAAAAATAATTTATGATATTCGCGAAATAATTAAAAATAAATAACATAACAAACCTTTTAATTCCTGTTTTGAAATGTAATTCTGAACAGTGATGTGATTATAAAGATAAGTTAATGACAAAGAGAAATCCATATAAATCAGTCAAAAAAAATAAATACCGGCAAGTTGTTTTTAAGCTTTCCGATAAGCAAAAAAAAGTGATTGATCGCTATTGTGATAGCCATCGTACAACTCCCAATAAATTTTATAAAACAGCTATTCGAACGTTTTTGGCTAATTTTTCTAATTTATCCCCTGAAGATGAATATTATATCAGCGAAAATCAATTGAAACTTTTTGATGAAGAAGAAGATTTTGAGGAAATTCCGTTGGTAGCCGAAGACGGATTATGAGATTTCTGATTGAATAAATTATTTTATCAGAGAGTTTTCATAGGGTATTCTATTGATAATTGAACGACCCAATGTTACTTCATCGGCATATTCTAATTCGTCCCCAACAGATATGCCTCTTGCTATTGTTGAAATAACGATCGGGAAATTTTTGAGCATTTTGTATAGGTAAAAGTTCGTAGTGTCTCCCTCAATGGTAGAAGAAAGAGCCATAACAATTTCATGAATATTTCCGAGCTGAACTTTCTTAACGAGCGTTTCAATATTTAAGTCATCGGGACCAATCCCTTCCATTGGAGATATTATTCCTCCTAAAATATGATAGATGCCATGAAATTGAGCTGTGTTTTCAATAGCCATAACGTCACGAACGTCTTCAACAACACAAATCAAACTGTGATCGCGTTGTGGATTTGCACAAATTTCACAGATTTCTGTATCGGAAATGTTGTGGCAATTTGTACAATATTTTATATTTTGCCGCATTTTAAGAATTGAATTTCCAAGAGCTTCTGCAATTATTGAATCTTGCTTAAGAAGATGAAGACTAAGTCGTATGGCTGTTTTCTTGCCAATACCTGGCAAGCGGGAAAGTTCATTTACAGCACTTTCAACTAATTTTGATGGAAATGTATTCATTTATAATTGTTTATATGTCTACAAATTTTTCTACTTTTGCAATGCAAAATTAGGCTAAAAACAAATATGCCCGAATGGTTTATTTTAAATTCAGATAATCAAATCGATGAGTACTTTACTGAAAAACTTCTTTTTATACAGTTGTCTTATTTTTTTATTTTCAAATGTATCTCTTGCGCAAGATATTTCAAATTTTACTGATGCTAATGGCAAAAAACAAGGATATTGGAAAAAATTTGACGACCAAGGCAAATTAAAATATGAAGGAAATTTTTATGATAATATTCCCACGGGTAAATTTATCTATTATTATTCCACGGGTAAAATAAAAACCATATCAATCATATCTTTAAATGGGAAAGTATCCTATACAACCATGTATTATCCTAATGGAAAAATAATGGCTGTGGGTAAGTATTTGGAAAACGTAAAAGATAGTCTTTGGAAGTATTTTAACGAAGAAGAAATCCTTATTTCCGAAGAGATGTTCAAAAATGGTAAAAAAGAATCGGTTAGCTATAATTATTATGCTGATGGAAAAATTTCTGAAGAAATTAATTGGAAAAACGGCATAAAGGATGGCAAAAATCAGCAGTATTTTAAAGATGGAAGTATAAAGGCTTTATTATTTTATAAAAATGATGCATTGGATGGGCCGGCAGTTTGTTACTATTCAAATGGGAAAATCATGATTTCTGGGAATTATAATAAGAATCTTCATGATGGAGTATGGATATATTACACCGATAAAGGCGAAGTGGAAAAAAGGCTAACTTATAAAAATGGCGACTTAATCGAAGAAAAGATTTTTATACAGCCTGTTAGCGATGAAAAACCAAAAGTTAAAATTGAAATTCCTCAGATGCCAGAATAATAATTACAAGTTTTCTTATTTTTTTGTGCGAATTATTAAACGAAGTGATTGGTCGTAAGTTACATAATTCCAAAACCAGTTAATAAATAGTAATAATCTGTTTTTAACACCGACGATAGACATAAGATGTACAAACATCCAGACAAACCAGGCAAAGATTCCCTGAAACCTGACAAAGGGGAAATCTACTACTGCACGATTCCTTCCGATAGTGGCCATTGAACCAAAGTTTTTATATTTAAATGGTTGTAATGGCTTATTAAATTGAATTCTGAGTAAGTTTTTTGCCAATAATCGTGCTTGTTGTATTGCAACCTGTGCAACTTGTGGATGTCCGTTCGGATATTTTTCTTCAGTCATTAAGGCGATATCGCCGAGGGCAAAAATATTTTCATATCCCTGAATCTGATTGTATCTATTTACCTTAATTCGATTTCCTTTGCCCAAAATATCTGAATTCAAACCATTGATAATGTTGCCTTTAATTCCGGCAGTCCAGATCAATGTATTTGAAATGATTTTTTTTCCATCAGATAATTCAACAGTTTTTCCGTCATAATTTGTAACGGCCGTATTTGTAATTACTTCTACACCTAAACTTTTAAGAAATATTTTGGCTTTTAACGATGCTATTTCCGACATTCCGTTCAAAAGTTTATTAGCGGCTTCCAACAGGTAAATGTGAATTTTGGAACTGTCTAATTCTTTAAAATCTTTAGGAATGACAAATTTCTTCATTTCGGCTAAGGCTCCCGAAACTTCTACGCCGGTTGGCCCACCACCAACGACGGTAATATTCAAATGCCCTTCTCTATCAGTCTCATTTTTGCAACTTAAGGCATCTTCAAAATTTTGAAGTATTGAATTTCTTAGGTTTAAAGCCTCTTCGGTTGTTTTCATTGGCAATGAATGTTCTTCTAAGGATTTCATTCCAAAATATGAAGTATTAGCTCCTGTTGCAACGACCAGATAATCATAGTAAATATTACCTAAGGTAGTATTGATAATCTGTTTTTCGGTATCAATAAAAGTAACTTCGGTAATACGTATAAATACATTTTTAACTTTTTGAAAAATTTTTCGTAAAGGGAAGGAAATGGCACTTGGTTCAATACCCGAAGTAGCGACCTGATAAAAAAGAGGCTGAAATTGGTGATAATTATATTTATCAATCAAAACAATTTGGAAAACAGAATTTTTTAATTTTTGGGCTAATTTTAATCCTGCAAAACCACTGCCTATGATTACAAGACGTTTTTGCTGAGATGGAGGTATATTTACTGTCATAGGATAAATTTTTATCATGTTTTATCAATAAAAACAAATCCACTTTACGATTGTTTGAATGCAAAGTGGTTAAAAATGTATGGTAAAATTATTTTTTAAAAATAATGTTTTTTAAACGAAAGATATTAAAAGGATTACAATAATAAATTTAAAAAATCATTTTCTGAAATAATTTGAATATTCAGTTCTTTTGCTTTTTGAAGTTTAGCAGGTCCCATCTCATTGCCGGCAATCAAGAAAGTGGTTTTTGATGATATGGAACTTGAATTTTTTCCACCGTTTTCCTCAATCATTTTTTTGATTTCATCACGTGAAAAATTGGTAAAAACACCGCTTACTACAAAAATTTTCCCTTCTAATTTTGAAGATTTTTGTTTTGTTTCGGTTGATTCCATTCTTATTCCATGCTGTTTTAGTCTGTTAATTATTTCAATATTATTGGGAATAGAAAACCAGTCATTCAAGCTTTTGGCAATTTTGTCGCCAATTTCATCCACTTTAATTAATTCATCATAAGATGCGTTTAGTAATGAGTCTATATTTTTATAATGACTGGCTAATTTTTTTGCAACAGTTTCACCGACGTATCGAATGCCCAAAGCATATAACACTTGATGAAATGGAGTTTTTTTTGAAGCTTCAATGCCATTAAGGATATTGGTTACCGTTTTATCTTTAAAACTGATTTTCTTGTTTTTTTCACTCGACGATTCAAATACTTTTTCTAATCCTAAAAGCTTTTCGTAAGTTAAATCAAATAAATCGGCAACATTGTAAACCAATCCATTATCGTAAAGTATTTCAATTTTACCTTCCCCAAGGCTATCGATATTCATGGCTTTACGACTGATAAAATGTTCTAATTTTCCTTTAATTTGAGGCGGGCATTTTGTTTCGTTGGGACAATAATGATTAGCTTCACTTTCGTTTCTAATCAGCGGAGTTCCGCACTCTGGGCAATTAGTTATATATTCAATGGGGCGAGCATTTATATCGCGTTGTTTCAGGTTTACTCCAACAATTTTAGGAATGATTTCTCCGCCCTTTTCAACATAAACCATATCACCGATACGAACATCAAGATTTGCAATAATGTCTGCATTATGAAGCGAAGCTCGTTTGACCACAGTACCTGCTAATTGCACAGGCTCGAGGTTGGCAACAGGCGTAATGGAGCCAGTACGGCCAACCTGATAGCTTATGGATAATAAACGAGTTAAAGCTCTTTCGGCTTTAAATTTATAAGCGATGGCCCAACGTGGCGATTTTGCTGTATATCCAAGCTCTTCCTGTTGTTGAAATGAATTCACTTTAATAACGACTCCATCAATATCGAAGGGAAGTTCTTGCCGTCCATTATCCCATTGATTAATAAAACTAAAAATATCATCAATGGTTTTGCATCTGGCGATGTAATTGGATATTTTAAAGCCCCATTCTTTGGCTTTAACCAAGCTTTCGTAATGATATTTAAAAGGGAGATTTTTATCAGGGAGGTAATACATGTAACTATCAAGATTTCGTTTGGCAACTTCTTTTGAGTCTTGCAACTTTAGTGTGCCTGAGGTTGCATTACGCGGATTAGCAAATAGTTGATCGCCTGTTTCTTCACGTTCATTATTTATTTTTAAAAAAGATTTTGTGGGCATAAAAATTTCACCACGAATTTCAAAATCGGAAGGATAATCATTGCCCGAAAGCTTAAGAGGAATACTGTGGATTGTTTTTACGTTGGTCGTAATGTCGTCACCTTGAATTCCATCACCGCGCGTAATTGCCTGCGTAAGAATGCCGTTATGATAAATGAGACTGATCGAAACACCATCGAATTTTAGTTCGCATACATATTCTATTGTTTCACCCAGTATTTTCCTGATCCGGTTATCGAAATCGCGTATTTCTTCTTCAGAATATGTGTTTCCAAGCGAAAGCATTGGATATTTGTGAGTTACTTGCTGGAAGGATTTGGAAATTTCTCCGCCTACCCTTTGACTGGGCGAAAAAGGTAAAACTAATTCAGGATATTGCTTTTCGAGGTCTTGTAATTCGTAAAGGAGCATATCAAACTCATAATCGCTTATGGTCGGAGCATCTAACACGTAATAATTATAATTGTGCTGATTGATTTTCTCAGTAAGTTCCTGTATTTTTTGCTCGGCTTCTTTAGAAGTCATCTTAGTTTAGTTTAGTTGGGAAAAAATCAGTATTTCGATAAATATAAATAGTTTGATTTGAATTAATGGGATTCATTTTAAATAAAACAATATCGATGAACCCTGGACGAATGGTGGTTTCGTATTGGATATGGGGTACAATTGTTTTGATAGAATCTATCCTTTTCTCAAGATTTTTATCACCAAATAATAATATAAAATCTGGATAATCACTTTTTTGAGCTCCGGAATATACTTTGGATAATGGAGAGTATTCTTTAGAGTTGGCATATTCTCTAATCTTTACCCATTGCCCTAAATAAAATTGCGGTGGACGTTTTGACCGTCCATGATTGGAGTCTTCAATCAAAATATTGTGAATGTTTTTGTATTTTGATAAATAAACCATTGATTCTACTCGTGAACGTTTGGAATACATGGTTGATACAAAAAATAAAAGGATCGTATTAATTATCCAGAAAAAAATCCAACTTCCTCTTAACCATTGTTTATGGCTTTGCCAAAATTTTGATTTGACGACAAAATCATTCCATCCAATAACGCCTAACATGATGATAAACGGGAAAATAGGAATAATAAACCGTTCCTGTTTGTTTGGAAAATACGAATGAAAAACCAAAAAAAGTAAGGTTGGTAAGAATAGTAGTAAATGCTTTTTCCATGTTCTGAAAAAACCAAAAAATAAAAAGAGACTAATGGGTGGAATCAAAATTCCAAGTAGAAGCAAAATATAGGTATACCATGAGGATGTTAAGTAGTTATACGCATTTTCTACATTGTAACGAATATACTCGCCAAGTTCGGCAAACGGATAACCCCAGAAATAATAATCGGAACTACATTGAATAATACAAATACATGGAATCAAACCTAGTATAAAATAAACTGAAGCTTTCCAACGCTTTAATAACAGTAATGCCAATCCGACACCTGCTGTAAAAAATAAGGTCTGAAATCTGATTGAAAATGCAAGTCCAAAGAAAACTCCTGATAAAAAATAGGCGAGCATGATATTTTTCTTTTGCTCGGAATTAACAATAAACCAAATGCCCAAAATTAAAAAAGGAATGCATACCACTTCCACGAGATTACGAACACTTAACCATGGCATTATCCAATAAATGGCAAGCAATATTCCGACAATTTTTGCTGATGATTTATTGTCAATTTTTTCTGCTATTTTATAGCCATAATAAACTGTGATTAGCGAAAATGCAGCATGAATAAATCTAACAATGAACATTTTTGTTTGAGGATCATTTATTTGCAATAAGTGTAACAAATAAAACAGAAAGTAACTTAATCCGGTATAGAAAAAGCTGTGCCCGGAGGGTTGTGCATTCGCATCACTTCCGGGAAGCCAATGGTTAAAATTTACTCCGTCAATCCATGATTGGGATACTTCTATTACTAAAAAATGATCGTCATGCATACCAAAACCTTTGGCAAAAATAACGGCAATAAAACGAAATATTATTGCCAACCAGATAATTACAAGCAAAGGCTTTTCTGCCCAAAGTAGCTTCATTTTTTCCATTAGTGGGATTTTTGTAAAAAAATAAAAGTACAAAGTTAATAATTATTAATTTTTGTAAAAATATTATCTTTTTATCAGCAGGAATTTTAATTATTCCACTTTGGGACTTTTTAAATAGAAATGGGAAAATAAATTGTGGCTAATTGGTACAACATCTGAAAAGACAACGTATTATATAATTGGTTCAATATTTGACGTTCTATACGAATGGTTAGTAATTTATTCAAAATACATTTAAAATGTACATCGAGGATATTGACGGGGAAAAGGATAATAATGGCATTAATTTACGAATTAATGAATCGAGGCAACTTCATATGGAGAATGTGATTAGCGACGGTGTTATGCAATCCAAAGTTGATGATGCTAAAGATCGAATTTTAGCTTTGGAAAAAGAAAATCAACAATTAAAAAGCATCATTTCTCAACATAAACATATTAAAAACGAATTAAATAAGGCAAAAGCAAAAGCGGAAAAATTAAATCAAATTAAATCAGATTTCTTAGCGATGATGAGTCATGAAATACGCACTCCAATGAATGGAGTTATTGGCATGACGAGTTTGCTTCTTGATACTGAATTGACTTCCGAACAAAGAGATTTTGTGGAAACAATCAGGATTAGCGGCGAAAGTTTAATGACTATTGTAAACGAAATACTTGATTTTTCAAAAATCGAATCCGGAAAATTAACACTCGAGGAAGCACCTTTTGAACTAAGAACTTGTATTGAAACAACCTTAGACCTATTTGCTCAAAAAGCATTAGAAAAAGGAATTGATTTATTATATTTAATTCAACCTGAGGTTTCTTCAACTTTTTTAGGCGATGTAACACGATTCAGACAAATTTTAGTAAATCTGATTAATAATGCCATTAAATTTACGGAAACGGGTGAAATTTTTGTAAAAGTTGAAAAAAATGATGAAAAAGAAGGTGTACAGGAAATATGTATATCTGTGGATGATACAGGAATTGGTATAGATGAAGATAAGATTGATTATCTTTTTGATCCTTTTATACAGGCCGATACTTCAACAACAAGAAAATATGGTGGTACAGGACTTGGTTTAGCTATTTCAAAACAATTGATTAACCTCATGGAGGGTAAAATCTGGGTGAAAAGTACAAAAAATGTCGGTTCAACATTTATTTATACGCTTAAGCTAAAAATATCGGATCAGGGAAAAACAAAATTATATATCAAAGGAAATATTCCCGAATTGCAAAATTGTTGTGCTTTAATTGTTGATGATAATCAGACAAATCGTTTGATATTAAATCTACAGTTTGAATCATGGGGAATTAAAACGGTAATGGCAGATTCAGCCATAAAAGCCTTGGAAATAATTAAAGATAATGACGATTTTGATTTGGCCATTCTTGACATGCAATTACCCGAAATGGATGGAATTCAACTGGCACAGGCCTTTAAAAATATGCCAGATAAAAAACATATTCCATTAATTCTGCTTACATCACTTGGACATTTTAATAACATTCCTAATGACTTATTTGAAGCACGGTTGTCGAAACCAATAAAAATGACGATACTATTTGATATGGTGCTTAAAGTTATTTCTAAAAGGAAAAAAGAAAATGAGGATAATGATAATTTTGATAAAAATCTTGCTTCAAAACTACCGTTAAAAATTCTCATTGCCGAAGATAATATGATTAATCAGAAGTTAGTGATATCCTTGTTGAGCAAAATGGGGTATGAGGTAGATTCTGTTACGAATGGGAAAGAAGCCGTAGATTTTGCTATACGAAAAAAATATGATATTGTTTTTATGGATATCCAAATGCCTGGCATGAACGGATTAGAAGCTACGCAGACCATTTTAGAAGCTCAAAATGGTATTAATCCATATATCATTGCAATGACAGCCTAATGCTCTTCAGGAAGATAAAGAAAAATGTTTTGAGGTAGGGATGGTGGATTATTTGTGCAAACCTATAAAATTTAATGAAGTACAACAAGTTTTGATGAAATGGGGGAGAGCGAAGAAAAAATAATCAGATATTCTTGAGTTCTATTTTAAAGGTAACGTAAAATAAAAGGTTGAGCCTTTTCCTTGTACCGAATCTACCCAAAGTTTTCCGCCCATTAATTCTACCAAATTTTTTGAAATAGAAAGCCCTAATCCGGTACCTCCATAATTTCGGGTATGCGAACCGTCAACCTGGCTAAAACGTTTAAAAATTAATTGTTGGTTTTCCGGAGATATTCCAATACCGGTATCTTTTACAAAAAACATATATTTATCAGCGCTTACCAGATCAAACCCAAATTCAATAAAACCTTTTTCTGTGAATTTGAGCGCATTTCCCAACAAGTTAGTCATGATTTGTTTTAATCGTTGTGGGTCGGTATAAATGGTATGTTGTTTCGAAGGTTGATCATTATAAATTATTGTCAGTTCTTTTTTATCCAATTTTTCTTTCTGCTGAGTGAACGTAAGATATAATTCATTAAAAAGAGCATTTATATTGCAATCGGATTGGATAATAGTAATTTGTCCGGCTTCAATTTTTGCGATATCTAATATATCATTAATCAGGTTTAAAAGAGAATTGCCAGCAATATTTATATGTGCGACATAATTGTCTATTTTCCTCTTTTGTAATTTCGTCGTCCGAAAGCAGTTCTGAGAAGCCGATGATGGAATTCATGGGCGTGCGAATTTCATGAGACATATTGGCAAGGAAAGCTGTTTTAAGCCGATCTGATTCTTCGGCTTTTTCTTTAGCTTCTCTTAAAAGTATTTGTTCTTCTTCAAGATTTCGTTGAGTTTTTTCTCTTGCTTCCAGCATATCGTTCGCTGAGTCAGGCGAGTTTTTTAAATTCAGAAAAATACAGGCGAGAAGAATCGATTTTTTTAAACTCACTGGCTGCCTTTTCGAAAAATGTTGTAAACGCAGCAATACTTTGACCTGTTTTTTTTGCCAGTAATCTGCCAAGAAAATAAATAACGATAAGGATACAAATAAAAATACAAAGTATTTGAAAAATTGTTTGATTAATCTTTTGGTTTAATTGGGCTCGTTGTGATTGAATAACTTTTTCAATTTTATCCCGATTTGTTCCTGCTCCAACAATCCATTTCCATTCGGGAATATACTTGACATAAGTAATTTTTTTTGAAAAGAATGATTCATCTGCTTCTTTCCAACGATATTCAATAAAACCGCTTTTATTTGCATTAAATCTTATATTTGCCTGATCGTGAAAAATATTTATCCAGTTTGTATCCCCTGATGCTAATATATTTTGTGAAGGAATTTGAATTTTGCCATATTTTATCAATGATTTGCCATCAAGGGTATTAATAAAAATGTACCCATTGGATCCAAAGCGTATTTTGCTAATGCGATCCAAAACATCTTCCTGAATATCTTCTTTAAAGTCGGTAATATATTCCTTGCTTCCAATATACCAATTGTAGGGCTTGAAAAGTTTAATATATGCAATTTTAGAGTTCTTTTTATCCCAGTTAATTGTTTTTTCATCAATATTATAATCAATGAAGCCTTTATCGTGTGTTTTTAAAAAATTGATTTCATTTTGTATCACCGGACGGCCCAAGGAATCTTTAAGTGTGATACGGTTTTCGTTTTCGTTTTGGGGATTTTTCTGATTCAATATCTGATAACCATCCAGAGAATAAATATAAATATACCCACGATTATTACTATATCGAATTGTTCGCAGGGCATCGGTAATCATTTTTTTTATTTCGGCATTGCTTTTACTTCCTTTATTTCTAATGTAAATGTTTTGTGCAATGTCATAGGATTCGTTTACTTTTTCGCTTAATAATTTTCGTAGTTTGGTTATTGCTTGTGATTTTACATAATCAATATGATCGGCAGCCCGTTCGGCTTCGAATTTAATTACCGATTTTTGTTCGTTGATATATATTTCTCTCTGTTTGTTTGCATCAACATCAAAACGCTGATATTCCTGTAGTATCCAAAAAATGCTAATGATTACCGCAGTAATTAAACTTCCCATGATTAAATTCAACAGGTGCGTTTTATTAATGCTGGGGTTACTTTTTTTTCGATAAAGTTGTCTTAACATTTTGATGCGTTTCAGTGAATGTTTAAATTGTTCAATCAATAATTCATGTATTCCTGAAAAACTGTTTGAAGATAAGATTTACCTTCTTTAATTAATTTATCCTTATGGTTTACGTCTGATTTCATGAAAAAATAGTTGTTGCTTTTTTTATCATATACAAAATATCCATAAGGCCGTATCCAACCTAAACCTTCTTCAAATGCATAATAGGCAAACTGCGGAGAATAAGGGCTTAAAAGATTTTTACTCCAATGAAATTGTTTTTTATCAATTTCTAATTGGGATAGCAGTGTTCCCGCAATATCGGTTTGCGAGCCGATAGTTTTCCATTGGGTTCCTTCCCATTCGTCTTTGATTACATTGCCATAAAAAAGCAAGGGAACATGATGGTATTGTGGCGAAAATGGATGCCAGTGACGATAGGAATGATGTCCATGGTCGGCAACCAGAATAAATAGAGTATTGTCAAACCATGGCTGTTTTTTTGCATTTCTAAAGAAATCGCCGAGACATTTATCGGTATAATAAGCCGAATTCAGATAGCCATTTAATTCGTTTCCCCAAGTGATTACATTTTTCATTGGTTGGTCAAAAGGGGAATGAGTGCTGACGGTGAATATTGCCGAAATAAAAGGTTGCTTTTCGGAGTTTAAATCTTTGAGCTGTTGGGATAACGTGTATTGATCATGGATGCCTAATTTGCCCCGGGGTAATTTTTTATCGAAATCGTAGATTTCTTTAATTTTATCAAAGCCGCAATCCATAATATAGCCTTTGATGTTTCCATAAATTAACTGGCCGCCGAAGTAATAGGATGAGTGGTATCCTTTGCTTTTAAGAACTTTAATTAAACTGGGAAGTTTCTGGAATTTTTCGGGTTGCACAGTAATGGAAGATATGGGATGTGCCGGAAATCCGCTGAAGATACAAGCCATTCCCTGTTCCGATCTTGAACCGCTTGCATAAATATTGGTAAAAAGTATTCCATTTTTTTCCAATTCCTTAAATTGCGGAGTAATGCCAGGCTTGGCACCAAGGTCTTCAATCAAGTCGGCCGACCAGCTTTCGAGTATTATCAAAACAATATTCGGACGATTGGTTTTTAATACGGAAATACTGGTGTCTTTTGGAACGGAATGAATATCGAGTACCGTTTTGCGAGCCTCGCCGGTAGAATAAAACTGAAATGGATTTTTATTGAAATTCTTTATGTTTTCGGTTATGCTTTTGATAAAACTAAAACCGGAATTAACTGCACCTATATTTAGTATGTTGTGTTCGGAATAATACGACTGACTTTGATTGATGGGTATCTGTTGCACGCCTCCGCGCATCCCGATGAAAAGCAACGGAGGAATGATAAGTAAAAAGCAAAAGAAGGAACTGATTTTTCTTTTCAGGTGAATCAGATTGGAATAAAAAAACTTTTGATATAAATAATAGAAAATTACAAATTGAACGCTAAGAATCAGCACCAGCCCGATGAAACGCCAGGAAGATGTGGAGTTGAACATTTCGGTGGGATGGCTCAGGTATCGGATGGCTTTGTAGGGCAATTTTGTTTGCCATTCGTCGTACGTTCCCAATTCGGCAGTGGTGATCAAAAGTATGATGAACAGTAAAAGTGTGGTATAAATTTTATTGATAGCATTAAACCATTTGGGGCTATAAATATTTTGAAACAAAAGGAGAAAATAGGGAATCGAAATTAAATAGCAGGCCGTAGCAATGTCGAGTTTAAATCCATACCAATAAGAAGCAAGGATTTGCACGAACCCAATATTTTCATTTATCAGTAGCTGATTATAGTAAATAAAAAAAACAGTTCTAGATAACAGGAAAACCATTAGCCAGAACATGAATTGCTTGGCTAAAGATAAAATAGTAGGAAAAAGGCTTTTATTCATAATTTCTCAGCTGCAAATATAAAAAGTTTATTCAATAAGGTATAAAAATTTTACACTAACTATGTTATAATAATGAAAATAAATATAACTTTGGAACTGTTAAAAAAAACGGTTATGAGCATTTTGGTAAATAAAAATACACGGGTTATTGTGCAGGGATTTACGGGCAACGAAGCTACCTTTCACGCCCGGCAAATGATAGAATACGGAACCCAGATTGTGGGCGGAGTTACTCCCGGCAAGGGCGGGCAAAAACATTTGGATTTACCTGTTTTCAACATGGTATCCCAGGCCATGAAGGAAACCGGATGCGATGCGGCCATTCTTTTCGTTCCGCCGGCATTCGGAGCCGATAGCATCATGGAAGCTGCCGATGCAGGCATAGAAGTGATTGTATGCATTACCGAAGGTATTCCTGTAAAAGATATGCAGGTTGTAATGGATTTCTTAAAGGGCAGGAACAACCATCTTATTGGTCCCAATTGTCCTGGGATTATCACTCCCGGTGAAACTAAAGTTGGGATTATGCCTGGATTTATTCACAGTCCGGGGACAATAGGGATTATTTCGCGTTCCGGAACCTTAGCTTACGAAGCTGTGGACCAGATTACTAAAGCAGGACTGGGACAGTCCACCGGATTGGGTATAGGCGGTGATCCTATCATTGGTACAAGCATGAAGAAGGCCGTACAACTATTCATGGAGGATACGAAAACGGAAGGTATCGTTATCATTGGCGAAATTGGCGGCAACATGGAAGCGGAAGCAGCCTTATGGATTAAGGAAAATGCTGCAAAACCCGTGGTGTGTTTTATTGCCGGAGCTACCGCTCCCAAAGGAAGAACCATGGGACATGCCGGAGCCATTATTGCCGGGAAATCGGAAACGGCTCAGGCGAAAAAAGAAATAATGAGTCAGTGCGGTGTTCATGTGGTGGATTCGCCTGCCGATATTGGCACAACGATGGCATCGCTGATGAAGTAGATTTATTGTATTTGTCTTTTTTATTCAAACGCATTTGCTATTTTTGCAAAAAAAATCGTCATGTTACAGCGTATTCAAAGTGTTTATTTATTCCTGGCATTTGTTGCCGGTGTATTATTGTTTGTATTTCCGTTGGCCGTTTTTGATACTGGGTTGGCGTATTATAAATTTTATATTTATTCGCTTAAAGATATGGTCCCTGATTCACCAGCAGTATTCCAATCGTGGTTTACCTGGCCTTTAATCATTCTAACAGCAGCTATCTGTATTTTGACACTCGAGAGCATCTTCCTTTATAAAAACCGCATCAAACAGATGTTGCATGTAAAGATCGGCATCTTTCTGACGATGCTTCTCATTGTTCTGATCTTTTTTGTGTACGTTACTCTTGTTGAGAAAAAGTTGCATATTTCTCCCGATTATCATGGAATTGTCGGCATTTATTTACCGGTGGCAGTGTTGGTTTTGCTGGTGCTTGCCTACCAGCGTATCATGCATGATGAAAAACTTGTCCGTTCTGCCGACAGGTTGAGATAAATTTAGAATAAAAACCTTCGGGGGTTATACGGATAGAATTATTTTGCGAATAACCCTTGGGGTTTATCAAACCCCAAGGGTTAAATAAAGGTTAAATAGTGTAGGAAGAATTACCTTTTCAGTTCCAGTATTTCCAGATCAAAAATACGTTCGCCGTCAATGGAGAAGCGTATTGCTGTCGATACCTGTTGCATTCCTTCCTTGCCGGCAGCTCCCGGATTGATATGAAGAAGGTGGTTATGCGGGTCGTTGATCACTTTAAGGATATGGGAATGCCCGGAAATAAAAATTCTGGGTTTTTCCAATGAAATGAGGGTGCGGGCTGCCGGACTGTATTTGCCGGGATAGCCGCCGATATGCATCATGGCTACTTTTACTTTTTCGCACCAAAAGACCAATTCCTCGCGATAGACTTTGCGTACATCATAGCCGTCAACATTTCCGTAAACAGCCCGCAGCGGTTTAAATGCATTCAGTTCATCGGCTATCCCAATATTGCCCATGTCGCCTGCGTGCCATAGTTCGTTACATTCGTTAAAAAAATCATACAGTTTCGGATGTATGTATCCGTGAGTGTCAGAAAGGAGTCCGATGCGTATCAAGTCAGCTTTTTTATAAGGTTATAAGGTATGTAAGGATTTGCAAAGTTAAAAAAAATTAAGGCTGAGCAAAGTAAAATCCCGAGCGAAGCGATTCGGGATTTTTAAAGTTGGGGCTGCAAATTGGGTTAAAAATTATCCCTATTGGAGAATCTGTGTTAAAAAGATCACCGGAATATTTTTGCTTCGTCGAAACAAGAGAACCCTGACAGGTTTTAAAAATCTGTCAGGGGTTATAGGTTGGTTAATTAATTCAGGATTTACATAATTACTAATTGTTTAGTAATAACATAACCTTCGGTTTCAAAACGCAGCACATATACGCCGGGATTGATGTGGCTGGTATTAAGTTTGGCTTCGCTTCCGTAGAAGACGTTGCTTAAAACCACGTTTCCCTGCATCGATGTCATGGTAAATTTCACCTTTGCTTCGTTGTTAGGCATTACGATGTTTACCCATTCGTCGGCAGGGTTAGGATAGATATCTACCTGTTGTCCGGAGGCTATGGTTTCATCATCCGGAATTTCCGATGATTTAAGCGAAGACGATACCTCTACGTGATCGAACTGGGCAATGGAAGTCCGGTCGGAACGTACACTTTCGGTAAAGATACCCGCAAGGATATTGGTGCTCATGCTTACTGTTGCTGTGTACCTTTTTTGCCAGGAGGATCCGTTGCTGGAGGAATAGATGATAAATTGACTTCCATTACGTTGTATTTTCAGCCAGGAAGTAAGTTGAGTAACCTGGCTGACCGATGACATGGATTTTCCTGTACTACTGCGATAACCAATGATTATATTAGGATTATAAACATGGGATTTGATCAGCACCGTTTTGGCATTTGAAGCACAGCTTTCGCGCATTTCTATGCCAATCCATCCTCCATTTTCTATGTCCGCAGCATGAGCAATTACCGTTCCGGTATTACCGATCGTTTGATAAGCAAACTCTTGAATATCTGCATTTGATGCTGATAAGCCGGTAGATGTAAGTGTAAATGTTCCGTTATTTGTGCAGGGACTATAGGTGGCCGTGCCGTTAGAAGCGCCAACCATGCATGAAACCCAAGGAGAAAGTAAAGTAGTGCCTTCCAAAACTGTAATTTGGGGAGTGGCCACAGTATGGTTTCCGCAAGAATCAGTAACCGTAACCGTAACCGTTGTAAGGCCAATATTAGAACAATTAACGGAAGAAGGAACGATATCCACCGATTCAACACCAACGCCGACATCCGAAAATGAATTCAAGACATCGGCTGAAAGGAGTGTATAATTACCAGTAGGATCGAGCGTAACCGTGTTGCCACTTTTGGCTGTAACCACGGGAGGGGTTTCATCAATAGTTATTTTTATCACATTCGATTCGACAGCGTCGGTCCAGTCGCTTCTGCAATTTACGCGGGCAAGTCTTTTGAACCAGGTGGTAACGGTAAGCGTACCGGGAGTAAGATTATCAGAATCGCTGTCTGAAATATCTGTAAAACCGGATGTTTGATTGGTAGTTGAATGTTGCCATTTGTATTCAAGGGTGCCACCGTAATTGCTTGCTCCGGAAATGCTTGTCAGAGGTGAGGGTGTGCTACCTGAACAAATAATCTGGTTGCTACCGATGGTTCCGGCAACTGTTGGATTGGTGCATGTGATGCCAGAAGTAGATTCGCCATAATCGGTTTCAAAATTATCTGCATTTCTGGCTTTCACCTTGAAAGTATAGGTTAGCCCGGTGGAAAGCCCGTTAACAGTAATTCTTGTATTGGAAACGTTGATATGCCATTGATTTGCGGTTTGCCATACAACAGATAAACCTAATGAACCGTTTGCCTGAACAAATTTTGCCGAGTTAGTTTCGTAAATAGCAAATTCTGTAACATCGGGATTCAGGTTAACGTTTACCGCCACATTCAGTGAATTGGCCGTAGAGCCATCGACGATGGGAGCACCGGGGATGTTTGCATGGGTTACAAAATTGGAGGCTGAGCCGTAACTTGTTCCCACGGCATTGGTAGCATAGGCCTTGACGTAATATCTTGTATTAATAGACAAACTGTTGATTGACTCATTGAAAGTTCCTGTTCCGTCACCATTACTTTCTTTTATCACTCCGGTTTCGCCGATAGTTGGGGTGTCATCGGAGGATGAATAAACTACACCTCTTTCGGTTACCGCAATACTTCCACCATCAGTAACATTACCACCCATGGTAGCTGAAGTGGTTGTAATGGATGAAGTCGCAGTTGTCGTTACCGTTGGTAGTACATCGTCATCAATGATGGTGGCCGTATGGCTTGTAGTTGCGCCCATGTTTGCATTGGTTGGCGTGCCCATATCTACAATTACCGTTTCGTCGTATTCGTCTAGCACGTCTGTAACAATGGTAATAGTGATTGTTCCCGTGGTTGATCCTTTTGTTATCGTTATCGGGCTTTCGCTGATCGTATAGTCAATCCCTGCACCTTCTGCGGTACTTAAAGCGTTGACTGTGAATGGTACCGTAACGTCGCGTCCGCTGACTGCCGAGAGTTGTGCTGTGATAGTCATCGTCCCTGTTTCACTGGCACTCGACTGTGTGGCTGTCGTAAAGATTACCGTTGGCGTGGCATCGTCATCGGTGATGGTGGCCGTATGGCTTGTAGTTGCGCCCATGTTTGCATTGGTTGGCGTGCCCATATCTACGACGATTGTTTCATCATATTCGTCCAGCACATCTGTAACAATAGTAATGGTGATCGTTCCCGTGGTTGCCCCTTTGGCAATTGTTACGGGACTGCTGCTGATGGTATAGTCAACTCCTGCGCCTTCTGCGGTACTTGAAGCGTTGACCGTGAATGGCACCGTAACATCGCGTCCGCTGACAGCCGAGAGTTGTGCTGTGATAGTCATCGTCCCCGTTTCACTGGCGCTCGACTGTGTGGCTGCCGTAAAGGTTACCGTTGGCGTGGCATCATCATCGGTGATGGTGGCTGTATGGCTTGTAGTTGCACCCATGCCTGCATTGGTTGGCGTGCCCATATCTACAATTACCGTTTCGTCGTATTCGTCAAGCGCGTCATTGACAATAGTAATGGTGATCGTTCCCGTGGTTGTCCCTTTGGCAATGGTCATGGGACTATCGCTGATGGTATAGTCAACTCCTGCGCCTTCTGCGGTACTTGAAGCGTTGACCGTGAATGGTACCGTAACATCGAATCCGCTGGCTGCCGAGAGTTGTGCTGTGATAGTCATCGTTCCTGTTTCACTGACACTTGACTGCGTGGCTGCCGTAAAGGTTACTGTTGGTGGCAAGTCGTCATCGATGATGGTTGATGTTACCTGTTGCACTCCATCTTCAACAGCATTGGTAGCAGATAAGATATCGATGATAACGGTTTCATCATTTTCATCAAGTAAGTCCTGTACGGCAGCCAGGGTGGCTGTACCTGTTAACTCACCGACAGGAATGGTTATGGTTGTAGATGACAATGTATAATCATCAATAGCTGTAGCTGTACTTGAAGAGTTTGCCCCGATTATAACTGTTATTTCTTCGGAAAATGTTGTACTTAAAGTCGCCGTGATTGTATTGCTTCCTTCGGCTTCGTTAAATGAAGTTACCGATTGCGAAAGGGTTACTTTGGGCAGATCATCATCCAGAATGGTGATGGTCTGTTGCTGTATGCCATCCTCAATTCCTTTTGACACTCCTGTAATGTCAATAATAATTGTTTCATTTCCCTCCGTAATAACATCTTGTGTAGCAGTAATACCCGTCGCAGCGTTTGCCGAGATGCTACCTGCCGGAACTATTATACTTGTGCTAGCCGTAGCGTTGTAATCAGTACCATTGGTTGCCGTTCCGGAATAGGTCAAAGCAACCGTCACGTTCTGACTTGAAATTTCTGATAACGTGACTGTAATAGTTGAAGTTCCTCCATTTTCGATAATACTTGAGGAACCAACGCTTAAGCTGACAGAGGGAAAAGCTTGAATGACTATTGTTTTATTGGCACTCAGTGAGTTGGCTGCTCCGGGAGTAGCTAAGGTCAACGTGGCATTGTTTCCTGCGGCATCTTTAATTGTCCCCCCGTTTAAGGATAACGAACTGGTCGATTTGTAGTCCAGATCAGCCGATTCATCACCCGATTGGGTTGTATAGGTAAAACTCAAAGTAGTTGTTCCTGTTCCGGAGGAGTAATTTATTGTCCGGTCAACCGGGCCGGTTTCCAAATCCAATTGGGGAACGCCTGTTACTGTAACTGGTTCTGCAAAAGTTATCGTAATAATAATTTCTTCACCAATACCATATGTGCCGTCGGCTTTTGTTGATGTTACAGTGGTTACTGTTGGTGCTATGGCATCTACCAGCACTCCGGTTGTTATTCCAACACTACTTAAATTGAGTAGTGCATCATTTCCGGCGTCATCTTTCAGTGTGCCACCATTGGCGGTAATCGATGTCCCGATCGTAATCCCATCGGTGTCTTCGTTGCCACTGACAACTGTATACCTGAATACTAATGCGGTTGTTCCAGATCCACTTTGGTAGGCTGCATTTACTGTACCTCCAGTATTCAATGTAACAGGGATATATGGAATTCCACCGGTTGTAACAACGGTAACGGCTTCGCTACAGTTGACTGTGAAATCGAGATTTTGTCCGGTAATATAGGTTGCATTTGATGGAACATCAACAGATGAAACTGTCGGGGCAATGGCATCGACCAAAACACCTGTTGTGCTTCCGATGCTGTTTAGGGTATGTGTAGCATTGTTTCCTGCAGCATCTTTCAGTGTACCGCCATTAGCCATGATGGATGCACCGACGACAATACCATCAGTATCTTCATTTCCGCTGACAACGGTATACCGGAATGTCAAAGCCGTTGTTCCCGAACCGCTCAGGTAGTCTGCGTTTACTGTACCTCCAGTATTCAATGTAACAGGGATATATGGAATTCCACCGGTTGTAACAACGGTAACGGCTTCGCTGCAGTTGACTGTGAAATCGAGATTTTGTCCGGTAATATAGGTTGCATTTGATGGAACATCAACAGATGAAACTGTTGGGGCAATAGCATCAACCAAAACCCCGGTTGTACTTCCAATGCTGTTAAGGGTAAGTGTAGCATTGTTTCCTGCAGCATCTTTTAATGTGCCGCCATTAGCCATGATGGATGCGCCGACGGCAATACCATCAGTATCTTCATTTCCGCTGACAACGGTATACCGGAATGTCAAAGCCGTTGTTCCCGAACCGCTCAGGTAGGATGCGTTTACTGTACCTCCGGTATTCAGAGTGATGGTTATGTATGGTGTCCCTCCGGTGATAACAACGGTAACTGCTTCGCTGAAGTTGACCGTAAAATCAAGGTTCTGACCTGCAACATAGGTCGCGTTGGATGGCACGCCGACAGAAGCCACCGTCGGGGCAATGGCATCGACCAAAACACCTGTTGTGCTTTCGACGCTGTTTAGGGTAAGTGTAGCATTGTTTCCTGCAGCATCTTTCAACGTGCCGCCATTGGCTGTGATGGATGCACCAACGGAAATACCATCGGTATCTTCATCTCCGCTGACAACGGTATACCTGAACACCAATGCCGTTGATCCCGAACCGCTCAGGTAGTCTGCGTTTACAGAACCTCCGGTATTCAACGTGATGGTTATGTAAGGTGTCCCTCCGGTAGTAATAACGGTAACGGCTTCGCTGAAGTTGACCATAAAATCGAGGTTCTGACCTGCAACATAGGTCGCGTTGGATGGCACGCCGACAGAAGCCACCGTCGGGGCAATGGCATCAACCAAAACCCCGGTTGTACTTCCGACGCTGTTTAGGGTAAGTGTAGCATTGTTTCCTGCAGCATCTTTCAACGTGCCGCCATTGGCTGTGATGGATGCGCCAACGGAAATACCATCGGTATCTTCATCTCCACTGACAACGGTATACCTGAACACCAATGCCGTTGATCCCGAACCGCTCAGGTAGGCTGCATTTACCGACCCTCCGGTATTCAGAGTAATAGCTATGTATGGTGTCCCTCCGGTGGTAATAACAATAACCGCTTCATTGAAATTGACCGTGAAATCAAGGTTTTGACCAGTAATGTAGGTTGCTCCGGATGGAACAGAAACGGAAGATACCGTTGGGGGTGTTACATCGTTTGTTGTTCCTGGGGTACCGGCTTGCGCCACAAATCCACCTGTTCCATCAGGCGTCCTCGAAAGTGTTTCTGTGGCATCCTGGCCATTGGCATTTTCATTATAAAGTGGTACTCCTCCCAGTGCTGCCCTCAGAACAGCGTCATCTGTACTTCCATAAACAATGGCATCAACCAAGCCATCATTGGTTACAACAGAGCCATTTGGAAAATCAGATTGGTCGCCAACAAATAGAGCTACGGCATCAGGCCCATTCTGTATATCAGTTGCGCTCCATGTCAAATCAAGATTAGGCACTCCTGCATCACCAACGACAAAAAAGTCTTTTGCAGCGATAGCATAACTATCCAAATCTACCGAAGTTTTATAAGTCTGATCGTCGCCTCCATTAAAAAATACTAATACTAAACTATTCATGTTTAATGTTGCCCCGTTATCATTATATAATTCTACAAACTCTTCAGCGGAAGGAGTTGTGTTCAATTCATTGATTGTTATTCCTAATGGTGTTACAAAGATTTTAAATGTTTGGTCTGGCGATTGATTGTCGCCTCCATTGGCTGTTCCACCATCATCGGAAATGGAAACGGTAATGATTGCTTTTCCGAATTTCGTTGCATCGGGAGTATAGGTCAAGGTTCCGTCTGAATCGATGGCTGGCTGGGTGGTAAAGAGCGCATTATTATCATTCGAAACGTTGAAGGAAACAACTTGCGTTATTTCTGCATCTCCATCGTTAATATTTGTTATGAAATTATTTACCGTTTGTGCTCCGGCATTTTGTGCTACCGTTTGATTGGTTCCAATGGTAAAGGAAGGCTCATCATTGACGGCCGTAATGTCTATGTTCACCGTTCCCAGAGAAACATCAGTGCCACCTCCGGAACCGGTATTTCCTCCATCGTTAGCCGTCAAAGTTAGTGTTGTTGCATTATTTCCATTGACATTAAGCTCCCCGGTGTATTTTATGTTTGAAGCTGTATTGAGATAAGTATCAATATTAGCGACTGTTCCGCTCAATGCAATTGTTGTCGTTCCTGAACCTGTAACAGTTACGCTACCTCCCGATGAAGCGGTTAAATTTCCAGCACCCACCGTAAGTGTAAGTGTTACCGTGCCTGAAGCAGCATCAACATCCGTAAAGCTTGCAGCCGAAAGGTCGACATTGCTTGCCACATCTTCAAGAACTGTAACGTCTGAAGGTAAGCCTGTAATTGCAGGGTTATCGTTTACTGCTGAAATATCAATATTCACCGTTCCCAACGATGGGTTTACCAAACCATCATTCGCATTAACGGTGAAAATGGCTGCATTATCTCCATTCACATTCAGCGCCCCGGTGTATTTTATGTTCGATGGTGTATCTAAAAAAGTATTGATATTGCCTGCTGTACCTGACAATGTTAATGTTCCGGTTCCAGTGCCGCCAACCGTAACACTTCCTCCCGAACTGGCAGTAAAAGTCCCTACCGATGCAGTTAGCGTAACGATAAGGGCATCGCCATCAGCGTCGCTAAAGCTCGCGCCTGACAGATCAATATTACTTGACAAATCTTCGGTTACAGCTATATCTGTCGGTAATCCGGATACTGCTGGAGCTGTATTTGTTCCTGTCCCCTGTATGCTGAAATTGTATGGGTTTTCATCGCTGTCGTCGTTGGCAATCGAAAGTGTTGCCGAACGGGTTCCGACGGCAGATGGATCGAATGTGATGTTGAATGTCGTTGAACCGTTGGCTGTGATGGAACTTGAAGGATATGGTGTTGATACACTAAAATCCCCGGCATTGGTTCCACCAATAACTACATAGGGGGAAGAACCTGTTAGAGATAAGGCAGATGTACCCGTGTTTTGAATCGTAAAAGTTCTTACCACTGTTCCGCTTGCTACCGCTATTGAACCGAAATCGGTATGATCGTTCAGAGAAGGTGTCGCATCGCCATCGGCAATGTCGGTGCTGTTACCCTGAACATTTATATCTGGGAAAGCAGGGTATTGCCACGAGAGAAATGGATATCCGCTATTTTTACCGGCGTCGATTCCCCAATAATCATTGGTGCCATTGGCTGATTCTCCTCTGAAATCCCAGCCTGCCCCTGTAAAAGTTGATTGAGCTTTCATTTCGGCAGTTGTTTTAGCCGTAATTCCTGTGGGAGCAGAAGTTACAAATGTACCGCATACAGTTGAAGTTCCTGCAGTATTAGAATCGAAAAAACAATTTGAAAATGTACCTGCATTGTAATACCCAACAAAGCCGCCTTTGGTCGGACACGTCACGGAACCGGTTGAATAGCAAAATGAAAAGGTTGGGGTTCCAGTACCTGTACCACCAATGAAACCACCTGCACGACCACCTGTGGTGCTTGACACATTTCCGGTTGAATAACAATTAGAAATGGCATGTGTTGCTATGCCAATAAATCCACCCGTATTAAAAGTGCCTGATGTATTATTATTCGATACATTCCCAGTTGAATAACATTGACTTATTGATCCTGAAATATTCAGTCCTGCTCCAATTAATCCTCCAACATTGTTTGATGTTGCTCCAGTCGCCGTAACCGTAGCGGTTGAATAACATTTTGTTACTGTTCCGCTTGATGAGCCAAGAAGTCCACCAGGATTGTTATGGGATGTTGTTACTGTTCCTGTTGTATAACAATTATCAACAGTGCCTCCGAAATTATAACCGGCAAGTATTCCTAACCCGGCAGTAGAACCGGATAAGCTTGCTCCAGTTACCCCAAGATTTTTTACGGTTCCGCCGGAGCCTATCACTCCAAATAAACCATTATAAGAATCGGTCGTACTGGTAATGGATAAACCGGTAATTAGATGATTGTCTCCGTCGTAAGTACCAGAAAAATAAACTGTCGTAGTAGTTCCGATTTTAGTCCAGTTGGAAACACTGCTGATGTCAATATCTGCAGTTTGCTTAAGATATTTACCTGAAAAATTATTTCCTGAGTTTGTTTTTTCAGCTACCCATTTCAGCTCATCAAGGTTGCTGATAAGGTATGGATCTAAAGAAGTTCCTGTCCCTGCCGGGTCACCGGTTCCCTGAATGCTGAAATTATAAGGGTTTTCGTCCCCATCATCATTCGCAATACTCGCCGTTGCCGATTTCAATCCTACAGATGTTGGATTAAAGGTAATCTGGAATGTGGTTGAACTACTTCCTGAAATTGTTCCCGAAGGAGGTGTTGTTAATGAGAATTCAGTGGTAGCACCCGAGATAACCACATAAGGTGATGCATCAGTCAAGGTTAGGATTCCGGAAGCCAAATTTTCGATGGTAAAAGTGCGGACTATACTTCCCGATACAAAATTGGTATTTCCAAAATCAGTAAAATCTGCAAGATCAGGTGTCACATCCCCGTCAACAATTGAAACGCCGTTCCCTTTCAGGTTAATCTCTCTTGACGGGATAATGGTAATGGTGCCGCTCGAAAGAGCTGCATTGGAAAAACTACTGGCAATAGCTCCCCCCGAGATTGTTAAATTAGCTTGTGATCCGATCGTTAAGGCAATGGTGCCGGATGAGGTGCTGGCCAAATCGGCAGTGATAAAATAGTAGGTTCCCGAAGTGGATATGGAAGAGGAAAACCCCGAAAAGGTAACCGTAGAACCATCCGACTGGCTATTCAACTGGGTATCGCTTCCTGAATTAAAGGTTGCATCAGTTGAGCTCCAAATTTTTAGGTTAGATACATTGATGCGGGTCCCGGTTACGGTAATGGTTGCTCCGGTAAGACTAGCTCCGGCCAACTCACCGCTAAGCTGGAAACGTCCGATTGGATTATTGGTTGTGCCGCCGGTTGGGTTTCCAGGGCTGTAAGCAGTTCCATTTGTAAACGAAATATTCGGATAATCAATTATTGAAGGTGTGCCAGTTCCATCATCTGCTGCCCATCCTGAAGAAGGACAACTTGCAGCATCGGCATGGTAAAAAAGATAATCATAAAGGCCATGAGAATTTTTCAACTCATCATCAATATACCAGAAATAATCGGAGTTCCAACCTGTAATACTATAATAAATCCAGTAATTCAAGGTTTGGTGTTTCCATGCCGGTTTGCCATAATAATTTCCTATCCATATATAAACACCATTCGCCGCTGTCGGGTTTGTTACACCTGATAAATACTTATTTGGCTGACTTGTTGTTGGTGTTGTAAAACTTTTTACCCCGCCATAAGTAGTGCCGTAAGTATTATGACCATATGCCTGGTAATAATAAGTAGTTCCTGCAGTCAACGAACCAATTAGTTCGGAAAAAGTTCCTGTACCTGTCCCTTTTGTAATCTGAGTAACACTGCCCTCACCAATAGTTGGAGTGGCATCTGTAGAGGAATAAACAAATCCTCTGTCTGTTTCCGCGCCTCCGTCTGCAACAATATTGCCGTTCATTGTTCCTGAAGTTGTAGTAACTAATGAGGCAGCATCAGTAGAAACAGTTGGAGCTACTCCAGAAGCAGCATCAGTAATTGTTATAGATTGCGGACAGTTTCCACCACTACAGTTAGTAGTTACATCATACCATTGCTTCAACCCCGGATCGCCTAAAGTGGGATACGCATCTGGCCATTGATAATACTTCACATAAGTGTCATTCGGGTTTACTACCAGAGCACTTGCAAGCATCCAGATATTTCCATAAGAGCCACAATAGTTATCAACATACAAATAACAATTTTGGCTTGCATGTTTGTAATAAGGATGAGAATTTCTTTCACCTACATAATTATAAGTTCCGGTATATGTTGCATCTCCAGGAACAGTAACTGTTTTATTAGTTTGTGCTTGTAATACCAACGAAAACATTGGCATCAGCAGGAAAAGAATAAAGATTTTTTTAAGTAGTTGTAACTTCATGGTTTTTAATATTTATGTTTAATTTTGAGTTAATTAGTAGATTTTTTGTGTGTTTATTGACAAAATATGCGTTGTACCATCTTTTTCTGATTAAGAAGGCACTATTTTTGGCTGAGAAGATGCTACGTCCACCTTAGAAAGCTTTATTTTATGCTTAGCGTTTCCTAAAGACGACCGGGGGCGTATATCAAAGGATGATGAAGGACTGAACGAAGAAATAACAGGGGTAGGAGGTCGTATATATACAAAATCATTGCCGGGACTTACATCCGTAGCATGGTTGCAATCTATGGTCGGATTGGTTTTACCCCGATCCGTAAAAAACCTTTTCATAATCAGAAGTCTTTGTTATTAATAAACAGCATTAATAAGTCGAAAAGCATTCAGGTGATTATCAGGCCAACGTTCTTTCACTGGCATTTTTACTGCCCGAAAGGAATTATTATTCGTTAAAATTTCAAAAATGCAATAATAAGGAAAAAAAATAAAATATTGCTTGCATAATAAAAAATATTTATGTAAACGCGCAATTTTTTAAAAAAAATAAAAAAGTATAGATTCGGCAGATTGGGAATAAAAAAACCCTGACAGGTTTTTTTAAACCTGTCAGGGTTGCTTGGTGGTTTGCTTGATTAAAATTTACATAATCACAAGTCTTTTAGTAATAACATTACCTTTGGTTTCAAAGCGCAACACATACACACCTGGATTGATGTGGCTGGTATTAAGTTGAGCTTCGCTACCGTAAAAGATAGTGGTTAAGATAACGTTGCCTTGCATCGAAGTCATGGTAACTTTCACCTTGGCTTCGTTATCCGGCATTACGACGTTTACCAATTCGTCGGCAGGGTTAGGATAGATATCTACCTGTTGTCCGGAGGCTATCGGTTCATCATCTAATATTTCTGCTGATTTAATGGAAGATGAAATTTCTACATGATCGAACTGAGCAATGGAAGTCCGGTCGGAACGTACGCTTTCGGTAAAGATACCCGCAAGGATATTAGTACTCATGCTTACTGTTGCTGTGTACCTTTTTTGCCAGGAGGATCCGTTGTTGGAGGAATAGATGGTAAATTGGCTTCCATTACGTTGTATTTTCAACCAGGAAGTAAGTTGAGTAACCTGACTGACCGATGACATGGATTTTCCCGTGCTGCTGCGATAACCTATAATTACATTAGGATTATAAATATGGGATTTGATCAGCACCGTTTTAGCATTTGAAGCACAGCTTTCGCGCATTTCTATGCCTATCCATCCTCCGTTTTCTATGTCTGCAGCATGAGCAATAATGGTTCCTTTATTACCTAAGGTTTGATAAGCAAAATTGTGTACATCATTTTGAGCTGTTGATAAGCCGGTGGCAGATAATTCAAATTCGCCATATACCGGAGCCGTGCTGCCGTCGGGGAAATACTCTGTTTCTCCATCAGCCGATGCTGAAGTATTGCAGGCATTCCAGGGAATTAAGGTAACCTCAATGCTGTGGGTAGCCGATTTTCCAACCAGGCCTTCATCGTTTCCCGAAGTCCTTGCGGCAGTTATTGTGTAATTTCCAACCTTGCTGTCCCGATAGGTAAAAGTAGTATTTCCACTTCCATTGCTCATAACAGGACTTGCCGGGTTAAAAATAATAATTGTACCGGTAGAATTGGTCGACAGTGAAAATGTAGTAGCGCTGGTTACGGTAGTAGCGTTTTCATATCGATCGTATACCTGAATGGTAAAATTGGAGCTGGCAGAACCTGCAACCACTTCGTCGGGTCCGCTGATGCTAAAATGATGAGCCGGTCCAGGGAGGATTTCACCCGTAGTATTTGTCAGATAATGTATGGAATAGTTATTTCCATTATTACCATCATTGAGAACAAGTCCGCTTGCGGTCATTGTTTTTCCGGTTCCTACGAATTTTGTATCATAAACCTGATGAGGTTGAGTGCTCACCCAATCTCCGGTTTGGATAGCTGAAGTTTCTACTATTGGCACTTCATCCGAACTGGTATTATCATCATAGATTTTGGAATCGCTTACCGCAGTAACGTTGATGGATTTAGTGGTAATGACACCTGTATTATTAGAAATATAGGAAACGGAATAATTATTTCCATTGTTACCATCATTAAGAACAAGTCCGCTTGCGGTCATTGTTTTTCCAGTTCCTACATGTTTACTGTTATAAACCTGAGTAGGTGAGGTAGAAACCACGTCGCCGGTTTGCAAAGCATCAACAACCGGAGCTATGCTTGAAGAGGTTGTTCCATTATAAACTCTGCTATCGGTTTGAGCCGTAACATTGATCGCTTTGGCGGTAATGACACCCGTATTATTAGAAACATAAGAAACGGAATAGTTGTTGCCACTGTTTCCGTCGTTAATCACCAGTCCGCTTGCGGTCATCGTTTTTCCTGTACCCACATGTTTACTATTATAAACCTGGGTAGGCGAGGTAGAAACCACGTCACCGGTTTGCAAAGCATCCACAATCGGAGCTACGCTTGAAGAGGTTGTTCCATTATAAACTCTGCTATCGGTTTGAGCCGTAACATTGATCGCTTTAGCGGTAATGACACCCGTATTATTAGAAACATAAGAAACCGAATAGTTGTTTCCATTATTACCATCATTGAGAACGAGTCCGCTTGCGATCATCGTTTTTCCTGTACCTACATGTTTACTGTTATAAACCTGGGTAGGCGAGGTAGAAACCACGTCACCGGTTTGCAAAGCATCCACAATCGGAGCTACGCTTGAAGAGGTTGTTCCATTATAAACTCTGCTATCGGTTTGAGCCGTAACATTGATCGCTTTAGCGGTAATGACACCCGTATTATTAGAAACATAAGAAACCGAATAGTTGTTTCCATTATTACCATCATTGAGAACGAGTCCGCTTGCGATCATCGTTTTTCCTGTTCCTACGTTTTTGTTGTTATAAACCTGAGTAGGTGAGGTAGAAACCACGTCACCGGTTTGCAAAGCATCAACAACCGGAGCTACGCTTGAAGAGGTTGTTCCATTATAAACTCTGCTATCGGGTTGAGCCGTAACATTGATCGCTTTGGCGGTAATATTTGCTGAGGCTGTTGGAGCTCCGGTTAACGATAAAGTATAATATGAAGCATTAGCTCCGGTAATTGTTGATCCGGTCAGACTTACTGTTTTGGAGTTACCAACATTTTTATTTGCAAATACTGCAACTGCAGTTAATGTAACAGCATCGCTGCCCACTTTTCCAACCAGAGTCAGGTTGTTTGTCAAGATGGATGAAGCGGCGGTTGCGTCATAAACTTTATTATTGGCAACAAAAGAGCCTCCGATGGTTAATGTTTTTATTGCAACGTTTACACTGAATACATCGGAGTATGTTTCGGAACAGCTACCACTTTTAACCAAGGCACGATATTGCCAGGTTCCTGGGGAAGAAGGTGTTTCGCTATAAGTGGTTGCAGTATTGCTGATATCGCTCCATTCGCTGGCCGTACTAATTTTTTTCTGCCATTTTGATACCGTTCCGACATGTCCGCTCAGAGTCATAGTTCCGGTAGAACTTCCATACGTTATAGAATCGGTTCCATTGATGCTGCCTCCTACGGATACCGGATTAACGGTTATCGTAATGGAAGCACAACTTGTGCTGTATAAACCATTGTTATAGTTTTTGGCATAATAAGTTGTCGTTGAAGTTGGACTTACCGTGATGGGATTGCCTGTTGTAAGTTGAGTGCCTCCGCAACTTCCGGTATACCAGTATACTGTTCCATCGGCTCCATTGGCTGTAAGTTGAGTAGATGAACCAATACAGATTGGATTTGTGGTGGCAGCAATTGAAGTGGGAGCATTGGGAGCAGTTACGGTACTAACTACAATTTTATAAGGCGAATCAGAAAAACCGGAAGTACAACTGGCGCCATGATTGTCTATTGATTTTATGTAGTAATCTATTCCCTGATCTGTCATTTGAGCGCCGGGAATTGTTGCTGTATATGTATCGCCGGAAGTAAAAGCCATGTCTAATGCCGTATAAATAGGAGTTCCTCCTGTTTTTCTGTAATAGAGTTTAACCGATTGTACATAATCTGTAACATCTGTTACGTTAGCCGTGATAAGTATGTTTGTGTTAACCGGACTGGAGGTAACCGGAGTATGAATAGTTTGAGGAGGCGCATTATCAACACCTACAGAGTATGGACTGTTGGCAGGATCAACAGCAGGACTGGTAGTAATAGTTTGTCCATCGGTGGCAAGAATATAAAAATCTACGCCAGGAAAATCCGTAGCAGAAGCAGAAATGGTAGCGCTATAAATGGTACCGCTTCCCAGAGTCATAGGTATTGAGGTATAAGTAGTCGTTCCTATTTTACGATAATACAGTTTGGCACTTTGAACAAAAGGATCAATGCTGTCAGTAATTGATGCAGATATTACCAAATCAAGAGTTGTAGCGTTTGATGTACAAAAGAGGTCAACCGTAGGCTCCGTTAATGCGATGACTGGTCCGCCTCCTGAGTTTATGCTTCCATATCCTGATCCTCCGGGGTAACCATAAGAGTCGGCCTGGGTAAATCCGTAAACGGAAATGCCAAATGATTTTCCGATTGTATTAGTAACATGATGAGTGGAGTTAATGGCGATTGGGAATGAAGCGACTGAATAGTTTGTCCCCGATATTGCCGTAAACGAAGCTGCATTTAGTGGCGACCCATCCATTTGCATTCCTGATACTCCGGTAGTTTCAACGGTAACATTAAAATAGTTTGTCGCAAAACCTTCGGCGGGTGTTGCAAAAGTATAATCATTGAGAAATTGCTGGTAGGGAGGAACAATCATCGAAAAGGGATCACCGGTTGTGTTATCATAGAGAATACCATTTGAATATTGCATTGACAGAATAGGCTTATCTGCCTCCACATAAGAGGCTGTTTGGAGTATCGTTTCATAAAAATCACCGAAATTCAGTGTTGCCTTTGTAACTCCATTTATTTTCAGTGTGGTATTGTTCTGTGATGCCATAAAACGCCAGGTATCACCGCCCGTCCTTGATGCAAGAGGACAGGTAACAAATTTATTTCCATAGGCCGATAGAGGAGGCATTTGTTCTACGATCATATCACATGCAGCAAAACCTGCGGGTATGTTTACACAACCAGCACCGGCAAATACAGCAACAGGTAATGATGACTGAATCACTGAACCCGACATATCGGTAGTAGAAGATGATTTAACTAAGTAAGTTTGTCCTTGGTTCAGTGTAATATTGAAAGGAACACCAGCTGGCTGGCTATTATCTGTCGCTGATTTTGGTGTAATAGTAACCACATTATTATCATAGGGACTGACAATGGCAAAATTTGATGCATAAGAAGCAGCTAAACCATTATAGGACAGAGTAAGATAGTTTGTCCCAAGTGCAGCAACAGGTATTCCGAGAAATGAATCCGTACTGGCGGTTATTCGATTTGCTCCGTAAACGGTAACATTTTTTAAGGAGACCACGTGAACTCCAAGCGATTGTATGATACCTGAAGTTGTGAGTTGTGCACTATTAGGAATTGTGATTCTGGTAATTGTATTGGCTGTAATAGTAAAGTTTTGTGTAAAACCAATTGCTGAACAACTAACTGTTCCTGTCGTATTTTCAGTTCCTGTAATATCAAGAAAAAGAAGTGGACCGTTTGAATAATTAGGTGTAAATGCCAGCCAAAAATCCGTACCTTGGTTAGTTTGCATAGACCCCGATTTTGAACCGGAAATGATTTGTTTGAAATCTTTTGGCATCGTCAGATTGCTTCGCTCAATACGTGGCTGATATTGATCTCTTAATCTCTGTGACTCTTCCGGAGAAGTTGTCGCTGGACAATGGTCACATTCGATAGTTGCAGGATTGTTTAGTATTTCCTGTGCATTTGAAAAACTTTGGTTTTGCGCCATGGCATTATTGCTTACAAATCCTAAAGCAATAATTGCAAACAGCATAACCCATAAAGAAGTAATTTTTTTCATACTTGATAATTTATAATTCATAATTCATATTTGTTTGTATTCAGCTATTTTTTATTTAATGTATAATTTTAAAGCTATTTATTAAAAAAACGAATGGCTATGTTGGATGCATTATTTTTAATTTGCTATTATTTGTAATATTTTGATATTTTTAATTTATATTAAACATTTTTGCCGCAAGTATCCTTTTTGTCTGTAATAATTACAAATTTTTATTGTCAGGATTTAGAAACAGATGTCAGGATTTATTTAAAATATTATTTAACCGTTGATCATTAATCGTTTATAAAATTACAGGGATAACAATACCTTAACAGTTGGCATAAAAACCGCAGTTGTAATAATGTTGAAATTTATTGCTCGGATTTATCTAAACCGAATTGCCGGTAATTTATTAATAATCAGGTAAAATAAAGAGCAAAATATTTCACTATCCTTTTTTTCGGGCGATGTTAAATAGTGAGCAGTAAGTATGCAGTCAATAGCGGGGTGATTACATGCTTTGGAAAAGTTTCCTTTGAATAACTCACGACGATTCGCTTCTTTTTATATTAGCTAAAAAGAAGGATGGAGTTACACCGGTAAAATGTTTAAAGGCTTCATAGAAAGTTGTGCGATTGTAAAATCCTGCCTTTAAAGCCATTCCTTCAAAACTGAGATTGGCATTTTCGCGATTGGTCATCCATATCAATATTTCGTGAATACGGTATTCGTTAACCATGTTGTTAAAATTTTTTTGGAAATATGTATTGATGATTTGTGAGAGATAAGTTTTATTGGTTTTCAATTGCTTGGCTAATTCATCTATGGTCAGTTTTGGATTAAGAAATAGCTTTTCGTTTTCCATCAGATGAATTATCTGAGCCATCAATTCAAATGGAGGATTTGTTTCTCCATCATCATCTTCTTCTTTAATTTTGGTCTGTGTTTCTGCTTTAGCAACTGGCAAATGATCATAAATGGAGATTTTATTTATCAGTTGATGGTTATGCGATTCGGCTTGTATAAAATCCAATTGTTGCTCTACTAGTTTGCGATTTGCATTTAGTAAATTGTAATAAAGTCTGTAGATGATAATGCTGATGATGATAATTAAAATCAAACCGGTAATGAGCACGTAGGTGGTATTTCGTTGATTTTTTATTTCAACAGTCAGCATGTTCAGTGTTGTTTGCTTTTCATTAATTTTCTTACTCACTTCAAGATTAGCTAAAACCTTTTCTTTTGGGGTATGCTTTAGCTGATTCGTTAAACCGACAACGGTAGACGAAAAAGCAACGTTGGGTGAAAAAAAATAAAAAGCAACTGTAATAAATATTACAGTTGGATAATATAAGTACTTCATTATTATTAAAAAGCGGGATTAATAACTTTGAGGCGGCAAATATAAAAAAAGACTTTTGACAATTATCAATTAATAAAAATTTTAATTTAGCTTCGTTTTTAGAAATCAGAAAATAATTCTTTAACTTTGTTTCTGATTTATGAATACTGTATTGTATTAAAAACGATTAACCGGAAAGTTATTGATACATTAAAAATTGTTTTATCGCACACTAAAAATCTATAAAATGGAAAACAAATCAGTTTATAAAAGATTTATCACAATTTTAGTAATAATTCTTTTACCCTTTCTGATGAAAGGACAAAATGCTCCCGTTACAACGGCAGGTTCAGCTCAGACATGCCCTAACGGCGTTGTGAATGTTCCATTGACTGTTACCGGTTTTAATCAAATTGCTTCCATAACATTAAGGCTTGATTTTAACCCGAATTATTTAACTTATAATGGATGCTCAAATATTAATCCATCCTTATCCGGTTTTTTTGTAAATGAAATTATTGTTTCATCCTCACTCCATAAGGTAATGATGGTTTGGTCGAGTATGGCGGCGGTTACTCTGGCAGACGGGGCCAAACTTATGGATTTAAGTTTTACCAGTCTTAATGAATCTTCGGAAATCATTTTTAACAATACGGCAAATGGCGGGAGCGATTGCGAATATTCCGATGTGAATATGACTCCGCTGAATGATATACCCACAAGCAACTATTATATCAATTCCGTTATTACAAATTTGGGCGCTGGAGCAGCCGGAACCATAAGCGGAGCCGAAACGGTATGCCGGGGGCAAGCAGGAGTGGCTTATTCAGTGCCACCAATTAATAATGCCATCGGTTATGTCTGGGAACTTCCGGAAGGAGCTTCTATAGCAAGCGGATTAAATACTCATGCGATTACCGTTGACTTTTCCAATACAGCTGTTTCGGGAAACATTTCCGTTTACGGAACGAATAGTTGTGGCAATGGAATAGCTTCTCCCGATTTTGCAGTTGTCGTTAATCCCTGTGGTGTAGATGTTTTAGGTATGGTTTCCTATCCAAACAATAGCAATACACCCTTAAGTAATGTAACGATAAGCTTAAAAAACAGTGCCGGTTCTATTGTTGGAACCACCACCACCAACGTTGCTGGTATTTATTCGTTTTCAAACGTTGTTCCCGGTAATTATTCATTAGTGGTTTCAACCAATGAGCCTTGGGGCGGTGTTACGGCTACAGATGTTTTATTATACTCCAAACATATTGTTAATATTGCCCATTTAAGCGGTATTTACCTGGCGTCCGGCGACGTGAACCTTTCCGGTAGTTTAACTGCAACCGACCTTCTTTTAATTAAAAAACGAATTGCTACTCTTATTAATACTTTTCCTTCCGGTAATTGGTTCTTTAATACTTTGCCATTCACGGTTGGAAATGAAAATGTAACCCAAAATTTTAATGGAATAATTTATGGAGATGCCAATGCTTCCTATGTTCCGTAGAAATAAATTTTCTTTTTTATCTTAAATGGGCAAATTGTCGTTGTGCCTCCTTGTTATGGCTATTTAACTTTTTTTACTTTTATTTTTGAAAGAACATTTAATGGAAAACGAACTAAAGGAAAACGTATGTCCCAATTGCAACAAGCCAATGGGGGAGGGAGACCGCTTTTGTGCTTATTGTGGTCAGAAATTGCTTGGAAAGGGAGATTATTCGGTAAGGAAATTTCTTGTGGAATCGGTTGGCGACTTCTTCCATTTCGATTCAAAATTCATGCATACGATTGTTCCATTGCTCTTCAAACCGGGATTGCTTACCAAAGAATACCTGGAGGGTAAACGGCAACGTTTTTTTCATCCGTTTAAGATGTTCTTATTTATCAGTGTGGTGTATTTTCTTGTTACCGGAATTACATCCGATAAAAAAGAACCGGAATTTGAACCGGCAGTTAAAAATGCCCAAACAGGGCAAAATAAATCGTCCAATACCTTTCATATCACTACAAATAATCCATCGCTTCAAAGACTGAATTCGATAAATCCGGATACTTTGCGTAAAAAAGTTAAAAATGAAGGCCTCGATAAGTTTATCAAAAAAGAATTTCCGGGAATGAGCAGCATAAAACGGTTTGTTGCCAAGCAATATGTTAAAATTAACCTGTCGGGTACCGAAAAATTTACAGAAGAACTGAATCATATCATCTCCAAAATGGTTTTTCTGATCATTCCTTTTTTCGCCGGGTTGTTAAAACTTTTTTATATTCGACGGAGAACAAATTATTTCAATCATTTGATTTTTTCTTTTCATTTCCACAGTTTTATTTTTATGCTTTTCCTTGTTTGGGAATTACTTTCGCTGGTAATGGAAATTTCATTCTTTTTTATTTTACCCATTATCACTGTTTACCTCTTTTTTGCATTAAAACGAGTATATTCTCAAAGCCGGGGAAAGACAATTGTTAAAACATTTTTATTGCACATTGGTTATATTATCGTATTACTTGTGTTTTTTATAATTGTTATTGGATATTCTTTGGTAATGTATTAGTATACATTATTTTAAAAATATTTAGCATGCAATTTAATAGTGCTGCATAAATCCTTTTCCGGTCAGAAATAAAAAAGTTGACGGTTATTTTGCTTAGTTGATTTGGTTCGGTGCATTTCAATTTTTGTACATTTGCAAGCGATATGCAACAAAATGCAAGTCGTGTATCTTTTTAAACAATTAAAAAAATTATCAAAATGAATAATGCTATTTATAATTTCCCGGTACCACAAAATGAAGCGGTCCTGAATTATATGAAAGGAAGTCCGGAGCGCATTGCACTTGAAAAGGAATTACAGAAACAAATGAGTCAGAAAATAGAAATTCCGCTAATCATTGGTGGAAAGGAAATTCGTACCGGAGATACCGGAACCGTTTGTATGCCTCACCGGCATTCTCATGTTTTAGCTACTTATCATAAAGCTACGGAAAAGGAAGTTCGTCTTGCCGTAGAAGCAGCACTTAATGCACATAAAATCTGGTCGAATCTTACCTGGACCATTCGTGCTTCTATCCTGCTGAAAGCAGCCGAACTAATTTCTACCAAATACCGGGCAGTGATCAATGCTGCCAACATGCTGGGACAGAGTAAAAATTTCTATCAGGCCGAAATTGACAGTGTTTGTGAAACCATTGATTTCCTCAAGTATAATACATATTTTGCAGGTAAAATTTACGAAATACAGCCCCGTTCGGCTTACAATCAGTTAAACCGTATGGAATTCCGGGCACTGGAAGGTTTTATTTTTTCGGTTACTCCATTTAATTTTACGTCTATCGCTTCTAATCTGAACATGGCTCCGGTGATGATGGGCAATACCACCGTTTGGAAACCTGCTACATCAGCGTTGCTTTCTAATTATTACCTGATGAAAGTGTTTATGGAAGCCGGCTTACCCGATGGCGTCATCAACTTTGTACCAGGAAAAGGTTCGTTGATTGGGAATACGGTATTAAAATCGCCAGACCTTGCCGGATTACATTTTACCGGCTCTAACCGGACTTTCAACCAGTTGTGGTCGCAGGTAGCTGCTAATCTTTCGGTTTACAAATCGTATCCTCGTTTGGTAGGTGAAACCGGTGGCAAGAATTTCATTTTTGTCCATCCATCAGCAGATGCGCTGGAAGTAGCTGTAAATGCAGTACGTGGAGCATTTGAATACCAGGGACAAAAATGTTCGGCTGCTTCGCGGATGTATGTGCCGGAATCTTTATGGCCTGCTATCAAAAAATCAATGGTGGAAATGACCAACGACATAAAAATGGGAGATGTAACCGATCCTTACAACTTTATGAATGCGGTTATCGACGAAAATGCCTTTGATACTATCACATCCTATATTGATTTTGCCAAAAATTCACCGGAAGCAAAGATTATTGCCGGAGGTTTTTACGATAAATCGGAAGGATATTTTATCCGGCCAACGGTGATAGAAACCGTCAATCCGAAATTTAAAACCATGGAAGAAGAAATTTTTGGACCAGTACTCACTGTGTTTGTTTACAAAGACAATGATATGGAAAATGCAATTGACCTTTGTGATACGACTTCTCCCTATGGACTTACCGGTGCTGTTTTTGCAAAAGACCGCTCTGCAGTTGTTCATCTTTGCGAAAAATTAAGAAATGCGACAGGTAATTTTTACATCAACGATAAGCCTACCGGTGCTATCGTAGGTTTACAACCCTTTGGTGGTTCGCGTGCTTCGGGAACCAACGACAAGGCGGGCGGAGAATTTAACCTGATTAGATGGGTGAGCCCGCGTACTATCAAGGAAACTTTTATTCCGGCAACGGAATACCGCTATCCTTACATGCTTGAATAACCAATGCTTTATTTATATTAACAAAAATCAAAGAAATTATTACTCATGGAATCCATTTTATTACGATTAGGAATCAATAACATTAACGATGGTGCGTCTACCGGCGCCAACTGGATTAAAACTAACGGAGAGGTGATCACTTCTATATCGCCTATCGACGGTAAGGTAATTGCTAAAATCAAAAATGCAACGCTTGAAGATTATGAATATGTTGTTAAGCAGGCGGAAGAAGCTTTTAAAATCTGGAGAAAAGTGCCTGCACCCCGGCGTGGTGAAATCGTAAGGCAGATAGGCGAGGCTTTGCGTGCTTATAAAGACGACCTTGGCTACTTAGTTTCCCTCGAAATGGGAAAAATTTATGAAGAAAGTAAAGGTGAAGTTCAGGAGATGATTGATATTTGCGATTTTGCCTTAGGCCAATCGCGTCTGCTTATGGGCTATACCATGCACTCCGAACGGCACGAACACCGTATTTACGACCAGTATCACCCAATGGGTATCCTTGGTCTGATCACAGCTTTTAATTTTCCGGTAGCTGTATGGGCATGGAATTCTATGGTCGCTGCCATTGCTGGAGACGTGGTCATCTGGAAGCCAAGTTCCAAAACGCCTTTATGCTCTATTGCCGTTCAGCATATCATTGGCGAAGTATTACGCAGGAACGAACTTCCCGAGGGTATTTTTAACCTTTTGATTGCCAAAAGCGATGTGTTGGGAGATAATTTTGCTGCCGATAAACGCATTCCTTTCTTTTCTGTAACCGGTTCCACGGCTGTGGGGAAAAAGGTATCGCAGATTGTTGGTCAACGCTTAGGCCGTACCATCATGGAACTTGGCGGAAACAATGCCGTAATTATTTCCGAAAGCGCTAATCTTGAAATGGCTATTAAGTCGGTGGTATTTGGAGCCGTAGGAACCTGCGGACAACGTTGCACCTCTACCCGTCGTATCATCATTCACGAAAGTATTTATGAACAGGTGAAAGAAACTCTTCTCACCGCCTATCAAAGTGTGTCGGAACATATCGGCAATCCATTGGAAGATGGCACCCTGGTAGGTCCGATGATAGACGAAAAGGCGGTAAAACAATTTACCAATGCACTTGCTCAGGTTAAAAAGGAAGGTGGAAAAATCCTGTTTGGCGGACAAACGCTGAAAGGCGAAAAGTATGCTTCGGATAATTACGTGGTTCCCGCCTTAGTGGAAGCCGAAAATCATTACGGAACAGTGCAGCAGGAAACTTTTGCGCCCATCCTTTATCTGATAAAATATCGCACCATTGAAGAAGCCATCGCTTTAAACAATGATGTGCCGCAAGGGCTTTCTTCTTCCATTTTTACCCAGAACCTTATCGAATCGGAAAAATTCCTTTCGGAAGCAGGTTCGGATTGTGGAATTGCAAACGTCAATATCGGAACTTCCGGTGCCGAAATAGGTGGCGCTTTTGGTGGTGAAAAAGAAACCGGTGGCGGACGCGAATCGGGTTCCGACTCGTGGAAGCTATATATGCGCCGTCAGACCAATACCATTAACTATGGACAGGAACTCCCGCTGGCACAGGGAATAAAATTTGGATTTTAAAACCAGAACTATCCTTTAGCTTATAAATTTTCTCATATAAAGCAGGGAAGCCCCTTTCTTCAGTAACCCCAAAATTATGGTTTCTGGAAATTCAAGCGGCTTTCCTGCTTTTGCTGTATTATTTACATTGAATATCAATTTTATTTTTTAGTGTTCTGTCGTTTCAAGATTCCCAAATGCCATTTTTGTCTGTGTCAGGTAGGGCTTTAATCTGTTTTCAGCAAGTGAAATATAATCTTTACTGATGTCGTAACCAATAAATTTTCTCTGTGATTTAATTGCTGAAACAGCCGTCGTACCACTACCCATAAAAGGATCAAGAATAATATCGTTGGTGAAAGAATACAACTGTATTAAGCGAAAAGGTAATTCCTCTGGAAATGGTGCAGGGTGTCCAATTCGTCTTGCACTTTCTGCATTCATTGTCCATATGGATTTTGTCCATTCCATGAATTGTTCTTTAGTTATAGTATTCTTTTTTCCATTCGCAATTCTATTGTAATCACCTTTTGAAAAAATTAGAATATATTCATGAACGTCACGAAGTATTGGATTTGCGGCGCTTTGCCAACTACCCCATGCAGTAGAAGGGCTCGCACTTGCTGCTTTATTCCAAATAACTTCGCCTCTCATATTATAACCTATTTCTAACATCATTTGAGAAATATAGTCTGAAAGAGGAATGTAAGGTTTGCGGCCAAGATTGGCGACATTAATACAAGCGCGTCCGCCGTTCACAAGCACACGATAAGTTTCTTTGAAAGAATTTTCGAGTAACTGCAAATATTCTTTTAGTGAAAGGTCGTCATCATAAACTTTTGAAACATTGTAAGGCGGTGATGTAATCATTAAATGAATAGAGTTGTTAGGAATTTCTTTCATATTCTCTGCTGAACCGAGAATTTAATAATGTATTTCCTTTTCAAAGAACGTTGGTATTTTATCAATAATCTGAAAAACAGAATGCGTTTTATCATCTAATTTTACTTTTCTTAGCCAATTTTCTTCATCAAAATATTGTTCAAGATTTGCATAAGTAAATTCAGCATGAACATTTGGACTAACAACAAGTAAATTTTTAAAATGATTTCCAATAGAAGGGTCAATATGATGTATTTCAAAATAAGGTTTTCCATTTTTCATTAAAAAAGTAAAACCTGATACTTGACATTTTCCTTCATAAAGTCCTAATAAAATCTTCCTTAAAGAAACTGGAACATTTTCATTGATTTTTGATTTTGATATTTCTTTATTTTTTCGTTTTGAAACTTCTTTATTGGATAATCTTACGAATTCACTCTTTAATACTTCTTTGGAATTTTTATTCGTTATTAATGATAATTGATTAAAAAAATTATCTGCCTCTTTTTCATCACTACTTGTTTCAATTTTTGTTTCTAATTCAAATACTTGTTTTTCAAAAATTATTTCAGGAATTATCTTGAATTTGTCATCGTCTAATAATTGAATGACTAATTCTTCACCATCTTTTATTTTATTTTTTGTGTAGAATTCCTTTAGTCCGCCAATTCTACATTCACGACTGCTGCTATTATAGGGTGTAAAACTTTTAGCATCTTCTTTTCCTGCTTCGTTCAATAAAAAAATCTTTTTCGCATTTTTAGGAAATAAATCAACAAGAGAAACTGGTATCGCTAAAAGCCCTTTTTCAATTCTGCTTTTAGTTGTTTTTACAGTCACATAATCAAATGGAATATTAGCTTCTATCTTTTTCATTTTTGATTTCAGTTGCTGTATCTGCTTCTTTCCAATTTTCTAAATTAGACAAAAGTTCACTCTCTTTTATCTCAAGTTGTCTTGCTTTTTCAATAGCTTGTTCATTATTTTCTGCATCAATTTCATAAGTGCAAAATCCAGAATAATAAATTTGTACTTCAAACTTTTTCATTATGCTGCGTTTTTAAAATCTGTTTTAAAAATATTTAATGATAAGAATTTTTCTGCTCTTACAACGACTGTAGCTTCCTTACTTGCAATAGATACTATTTTTTCCAAATCAGTTTTAGAAATCATTGATGAGAAATAATTTATATCATTTTCTACAAGTTCTTTACAAGGTTGTAGAATTGTATCTGTTGTTTGTATTGTTTGAAAACCATTTTTTGGTGTTATTTTGACAAAATCACTTTCTGTTGGTTTAGGATTAAGTGACCAGAAACCTTGAATAACTCCTGAAGTTTTTAGAAAGTCAACTTTTTTGATATAACTGTCTGTGATAGGACTATTGCCTAATATGATTATTGGGATTTTTGTAGAGGCTATTCCAGAAACTCTTATATTAATTGATTTTCCAATTGCTTTTAACATTGAATCGGAACGAAGTAATGCAGGAGTTCCCTTGTGCTGCTTGTAATCGCCAACAAAATTTAGCTTGTCAGGGTGAGTGAATTTGTAATTTGAAACAACACTCATTTTTATTTCAAATAGTATTTTAATGTTTTCTGCTCGTTGATTTACACTATTTGTAGTGCAGAAAGCAAGGTCTGCACTTGATGCTCTCGGAAGGGATAATTCGTCGCAAACTACACTGTTTACAGCAAAAAGTCCTAATTCTCTTGCTATGGGTTCAAAAAGTGTTTTACACCACTTTTCTGTAAATTGACCGATAAGTGAATTTCGGCTTTGTAATGTCTGTCCTTCTGCTTCTGCTCCTTTTGGAACATAGGCGTAATAGCCTCCTTCTAAATTGTAAAAGATTTGTTCGGGAGAAGCAAAGTTTTTAAGTGCTTCAGTGAAAAATTGTATTTCTGTGTCGTTGTTCCAGAGAGCCATAATTAAAGTTTAAAATTTTTACAAAAGTAGGTATTATTAACTGTTTTGTTTTTGTTTTTCCTGTGTTTTAAGTTCTGAAGTTTTTAGTTAGCATGGTATCTTTATTTTAGCAGTTGCAGCCAACTCGTTTATCCCCCCAAATTTTTCAGTATCATACATCCCCTTTTAATGAATCCCTCCTGAAAAATCCTGGTTTATATGCAAAAGTAAATCAATTCTGTTAAAAAGATCATCATATAGCAGTTTATTTTTATACTTTATATGCCCGACAGACCTGGAACCTTGACAAAAGTATGATTCCGCCGTTACGATAATAGCATCCGTCATCACAATGATAGCATCCGCCGTTACAATAATGGCATCCGCCATTACGATAATGGCTTCCGCCATTACAATAATAACTTCCGCCATTACAATGATGGCTTCCGCCATTACGATGATGGCTTCCGCCACCGGAAACGCTCGTTGTAACGCTGCCTGACGATGGCGTAACGGTTGTTTTTAAAAGATAAAACAAGGTAATGTTTTTCCGCCCATTGCCGGTAGTCATCTTGAAATAATTTTTTTTAAAAAATTATCAGATAATTTTCAATTATGGCTTGTTTATTTTAAATAAATATTTTATACCTTTGCGAATAACAATAAAGTAATAACTTTTTAATCAAAAAAAACCATGGAAAAAGCTGATGAAATAAAACCGGACTATCAGATTCCAGCCGATGAAATGTTATTGGAATCGCAGACTAAGCTTGATCTTTTTAAGGAAGACGAAGCGCTGTTTATTGAAAAAGTCCCCGACCTGAAACCTCCTTTTGCTGCCGATTGGCAGGACGCCATCAACCTGGGAAAACAGGCAATAAAGGATGATGACTTTTTGGATGTACAGCAGGGAATGACCGATGCCATAGAAACCTATATGACCGAGGGGCGTAACGGTTTACAGACACTTTATTTTTATGTGGAACGTGCTTTTCCGAACAACAAGGTGGTGGATGGCTTTTTTGGACACGACCGCTACGAGAAAGCCCGCAAATCGCCCTTGCTTATGTTCGATCTGCTGGTAAAGTCGTATAAAGCAGCCAATGATTCCAAATATCATGGTAAGTTGATAGAAAAAGGGCTGAAACCGGAAGACATCGAAGCCTTAAACACCACTTCCGGCACATTGTACCAAAAATACCAGGAACGCGATAAATACATCAGCGAAAGGGTATATGTTACCCAGGAACGCATCCGCCAGTTTAATAAAGTATGGGCTTTTTCGGTAAGTGTAAGCGAAGCTTCCAAAATTGTTTTCCAGGATAATTATGCCAAGCTGCAGCAATACCTGCTTTACGACAGCAAAAAAACGGAGAATGAAGAAGAACCCGTAACGGATACTCCGGAACAAAATTGATATATTCACCGGTAAACCACGAAGGTTTAGCTAATTTTAATTAATAACCAATGAAAAAAATAATACTGCCGTTGTTTATTCTGGTTGTCCTGGCGATAGGCTGCCGTAAAAACGATGATAACGATATAAATTTATCGTATAATCAAATTGCTGTTAAATATGATTGGGTGTTGGTATCTATATGCGATACGGCAGGAAATAATGTCCACAATCCCCATTATTACCATTTTGATTTTTCGGCTTGCGATGCTTATTTAATCCGTTTTGTAAATGACAGTTCTCTTGCTTTTAAAACAGATAACCTTCCGGTAGCACTGTATGAATCCTCAACATGGAAAATTATAAATAATTCAACATTGATGCTGGGGAATGATTTAGCAACCATTCAAACGTGGAATAAGAAAAAACTAGTATATATCATGGAGCTTGCCGACCAGGGAGGAAGCATAAAGAAGTATGTATTTACAAGAAAAAGTGTAATACAAGATACTCGGTTAGGGTATATTGGTATTAATGGTGGTCGTTAAAAAATAAGTGCTAAACAAAGCGATAGTTTAAGCGTAACCCCCCGGAGTTTTATCGAACTTTCAAAGTGTTTTTACAAAAACCTATCAGCGTCCGCAGGACCCGACAGCGTTTTTATGGAAAGAAACATTTCATCGTAACACCGTTAGAGTGATAAAGCGAGTCAGATGTCTGAGGCAGTAATTCAAACTTCTTATTATTCTTCTTTTTTATTTTCAAAAATTTTAAGTGCATCTTTGGGATACTGATGTGCGCTGGGTCCGGCGATACAGCCTCCTTTACAGCTCATCACTTCGATAAATTCTGCCGGCGCTGATTTCTTCAGTGCAAATGTTTTTAGCAAAGCAATGGTTTTCTTATCCAGACCGTCGTAGGCGGCAGTGGTAGTTTCCGGTCGCAGCGTTTTTACAGCGCAAGCCACGCCTCCGCAAACGGCAAATCCTTTGGACGCTGGAGGAATATACGTGGAACTTCCCCAGGTGAATTCCTTCTCGGGTTCAATACCCCACCCATCCATCCAGCAACCTAATTCTTCAAAAGTCAGCACATAATCCACATCAGGGTTGTTTTTTCCTTCCCGGCGTTTGGCAATACAGGGACCGATAAAAACGGTTTTATGACCTGGCCATTTTTCTTTGGCTAAGCGTGCTGCATAGGCAAGTGGGGTGGGGGTGGAAGAGATAAAAGGAGCCATTTCAGGGATAATTTTATGAGCAGCCTCTACCCATGCAGTACAACAAGAATTAGAGAGAAAGGCTTTTCCTTCCTGTAATTCGTGAATTAATTCTTTGGCTTCGGTATTGGCCGTAAGTGTAGCGCCCTGCGATACTTCCAGAATCTGATCGAAACCTAAGGCGGTCAGGGCTCCGAAAATCTCAATGTCCTTGCACGAAAATTGCCCCGACACGGAAGGTGCCGGCAAGGCCACTATCTTTACACCTTTTTTCAGTTCTTCCATCACCCGGAACAGTTGGGAATGTTCCATGATGGATCCAAAAGGACATGCATTGGCACATTTTCCGCAAAGGATACATTTTTCTTCATTGATTACTTCCCTTCCGGAATCATCCTTATGAATGGCGCCAGCCGGGCAGGACTCTTCGCAGGGAACCGGCATGTAAATAATGGCATGGTAAGGACAAAGCTCTTTGCAAATGCCGCAGCTCACACATTTTTCCGGGTCGATTTCGGCTTTTCCGTTGCTATGGCGAAAAACGGCTTTCTTAGGGCAATTCAGCAGACAGGGCTGGGCAATACAACCTTTGCACAGGTTGGTAACAATATAATTGGTTTTCACGCAGGAGGTGCAGGCTTCGTCCACCACGGTAAGAATACGTGAAGAGGCTATCCCTTTGTTTACCGACAGATCGTAATAATCTTTCAGTGGCATCAGTTCGTCGGTTTCTTCTTCGATGCCATAGCCAAGCAGACCCATAATCTTATATTTTGCCACCGCACGGAGTTTATGCTTGCAGCAACGGTCGGTTGCCTGCGATGGAATTTTACTCATCAAAAGCGGTATGCGATCTATTTCCTGTTCTATCTTCCCTTCGTTGACCAATGCAGCTATGCGGGTAAGCAATTCCCTGCGTATGATCATTGTATTATTTACAAAAGCCATGATTTCAATATTATTAAGTTGTTAACCTGGAGTTGACTAAATTTGAGTTTATCCATCTTTGTGTTTCTTTATGATCTTTGTGGTTTATCTCTTTAAACTTTAACCACAAAGCGCACTAAGACTTAGTCGATCCCGTAAATTCTGAAAGGGTTTCAGAGAGCCTTCAGACGATTTTTTGAAGTTCTTCAATAATTTTCTCCAGCGAAGCATCGGACATCAGTTTTCCGTTGATTTCGGCATACGGAGGCTGAGGCTTTTCTTTTAACGTGCTGCATCCCAAACAAACAGAAGCTTCTACTTTTACTTTGTCCTGCAAAGCTTCCGGCAACTGTTGCCGGAGTTCACGTAGTTTGTATCCGCCCATTACATGGCAGTAGGTTCCCACACAAATTTTAATTATTATTTTCTGATCCATGACCGATTGTTTAAATAAATTGTAACCGTACTTTTTTTAAATATTTATCTTCCAACAGAAATGCAATTTTTTTAATAACATTTCTTCTTATTTCGAGTTCCACCGGAAGACTTGGATCCTGATGGGCTTCGTTGATCCGGGTTCCTACCATCAGATCAATCATATCCGATTCGCGTATCCGTTTAACGATATTTCCGGCGGGATTATCGGGTAGAGAATCGAGCGAAGGATTGTTTTCAAGGATTTCGGCTACAGCTCCAAGGGTAAGAATACCTTCGGTAACCAGATTCACTCCCTTTATTTTTGCCGAAGGTGGCAAGTCGCCTATCGGGATATCCAGATCAATCTGAATTTGGCGGTGCAGTTCCCGTGCAATGATTTGGGAAGTGGTTCCTCCGCAAATGATGGTTTTGCCGGGATAATTATCCACTGTGCTGGCAAGGAATTCATCTTTTTCGTTATTAAATGGAGGCCCGGAACAAATTAAAAGTCTGCGAGGATCGCGGAGGTAAATCACGGCACAACTAATATCGTCTTTGGGAATAAACCGGTCGTTTTTTATGGCCTGCCTGACGATACATTTTGCTAAGTCGTGAGCCGAAATATCCGGGTGAACATCAATCTGACCTTGTACAAATTCTTCCACGCCATCGTTGTCCCAGCCAAAGGGATATTCATTTCTTCCGATGCCGGACTGGTTTACCCCATCACTAAACAAAATTATCCGGTCGCCTTTAAAAAGTTTCAGTTTGGAAATACGTATTATGCGATGCTTCCGGCGAATTGGGAAGCAAAACTTTTTCTTTTTGTGGTTTAATATTTATTTTTTCGCGGAAAAGCAAGAACGAAGGGTTATCGAATTCTACAATGGTAGTTTCACCATCATTATCAATACTTGCGAGAGAGAAGGTGGCATAGGAAACATTCCTGACGCTGTCCATTGGCAGGGTATTCAGAATTGAAATAGCCGAACGGACGATGGGTTCGTTTTGTTGCAGAAAGTTCATGGCCATAGAAGCCGTCATTGTGCTAAGCACATTGGCTTTGATACCGCTTCCCAGTCCGTCGGAAAGCACCGACAGGTAAGCACTGTTGTTTTTATTTTTGTGTGAAAGGAAAGTATCGCCACACACAAAATTACCCGCTTTGTTTTCCTGGCTGCATCCAATCTCAATAAACACCGTATCAGGTAGTTCCAAAAGGTTCCATGATTATTTGGTATTTGATTCTATGCTGGCAGACTGTCCCAGTGAATCGGTGATGGAATTCAGCGTGGCTTCGGTAAATGAAGCGTTTTCACCCAGCAGGTAGGCAATGCGTTGTACGGCTTCCATGTTCTGGCGAACCACTTCATTAATTCGTTGTTCAAAGACTTCTTTCTGAATTTCCGGATTTCGCAGGTTCTGAATAATACCGCAGGCAATTTTATAATTTTGAATGTTTACTACCGATACGTGGTAGTAATTGTCTCCTTCACGGATATCGTTTTCTGTTTTTTCTTCTCCGGAAAGGAGCAGTGAAGAGAACAGTTTATGGAAAGAAACTAATTTGCGGAGGTCGGCGCCGGTCCATTCCGGGATTGCTGTCGAAAATCATCACCGTTTCTTTTCCCAGCAATTCGGCAAACTGACGGTTGCAATCAATAATCTTTAGGTTTTCGTCCACCATCACTACGCCGGAAGGTATTTTTTGCAGCAATACCGAAGCCTTATTTTGTGCAATCTTACGCATATACGAAATACACATCGTCCGTTCTGCTTTTCCATCGAGCAGTGCTTTGGCAAATTCCCTGCAATTGTCGTAGCCACAACCTGAGCAGTTCAATTCTTCTTTTTCTGTCCATTTTCCCATGGAATTAAGCACATCCTGTATGTCCTTTTCGGGATGGATGCAACGGATCACCGGGCGGAAAACGGTATAATCCTTTGAAATATCTACCGCAACGTTGGGAAGGGGTTTTATGGAATAATCGCTTGCGGAATTCTGCTGTACACTTTGGATCAGGAAACGTCTCTTGCTTGCCAACCCGCCAGGGATTTGCCGAACCGGGACCTTTGATGCAACCGCCTTCGCAAAGCAAAAGTTCCAGGAATAGTTTTCCTACCGGCTGTGATATTTCCATTTCAGAAAGGATTTCTTTGATGTTTTCGATGCCCGAAAAAGTCATCCTCTGTAAATCGGTCAAAGGTGCTTTTCTATCCATCGTGCTAATCATTCCTCCTTCCACCGGGAACAGGTTGCCACGGTTTGCTTTTCCTACGACGAAATCATCAGTGACTACCGGTAACCCGGGAATGTCTATTTTTTCTTCATTGATCCACTGATCCAATTCCTGGAAAGTGATGGCTGCATCTAAGTATTCTTTATACTGGTCCGATTCTTCTTTTTTGGCAATGCACGGTCCGATGAAAACAGTTTTTACATCGCTGCCAAACGTTTGTTTAATCCTTTTAGCATGAGCTACCATGGGCGAATATACCGGAACCAGGTTTTTCAGCAGTTCGGGATGATAAATTCCGATAAGGTTTACCACCGAAGGACAGCAAGAGGAAATGTACACTCCATCGGGTTGCCGGTTCAGCCATTTCAGCGATTCCGCAGCAACCATTTCTGCTCCGATGGCTATTTCGGATGCCCAGGTAAAACCAAGCGCATGGAGTATAGTGAAAAACTTTTCAGGATTCCATTGCGGGAAATCGGCGATAAATGAAGGTGCAACACATGCCACCACTTTTTCGCCAGAATCAATAAACCATTGTACTTTACGGAAATCCTCACGGTACTTTTTTGCTTTTACCGGGACAGCTTTTGATACATTTTCCCACAATAAACACAAAAATCATTGATTACCGAAGCACTGTTCTCTTCAATTTTGATGGATTTTACCGGACATTGTTTGATGCACTTATAGCAGTCCTGGCAATCATTCTTTTCGGTGTAAATAACCGGTTTTGTCATTGTTTTATTATTGAGTTGAACGATAGAATGCCTGTCGGCTTTTTTTGAAAATGAAATCTTAGGAATAGAAAATTATTCTTGATTATTTCTGAAGTAAGCTGTCGAGGATAGAGATAATGTTATCCCGGTTGATGTCGAAGTATGTTTTTCCAGTTAATTTTCACCTACCGGGCCTTTGTTACACATTTCGGCACACAAATGTCCCCTGAAATCCACCTTGTCCTTCAAATTATTTTCGGAGATGTAATCCTTTATAATTTCAAGGTTTTTGTTATTTCCTCTGGAAAAGCAGGAACTGCCAAGGCAAATTGTTATTTCTGTTTTTTTTAACATGATACATTTTTTTAAAAGAAAAAGGATGAAATTCAATTGGTTTCCCATAAAGCCTTTCATCCTCGTTTCTGCGGGAGATATCTTTTAGAAATCTATTTTATTTCCATAATAAATGGCGGTAAGAATGTTTTTAAAATCTTCTACTCCGGTTTCCCTTGGATTGCTGCCGGTGCAGGCATCCAGAACGGCATTGTTGGCAATACGATCCAGGTTGGCTTTGAAATCAGCTTCTTTTACACCATATTCCTTTAGCGAACAAGGAATGTTCAGTTGATGATTCATGTCGATAATGAAGGCACGGTAAGCATCCACCAGTTCGTCGGTAGTTTTACCTTCCAGTCCGATGAAGTGGGCAATTTCTGCGAAACGTTCGGCTACCACTTTGCGGTTGTAGTCCATTACGTAAGGCAGATAAATGGCGTTGGCGCATCCGTGAGGGATATGGAAAATGGCTCCGGTTTTGTGTGCCAGGCTGTGAACGATACCAAGCAAAGCATTGGAGAAAGCCATACCGGCAAGGCACTGGGCAATGTGCATTTTGTCGCGGGCTTCTTTATCGCCGTGAAACGATTTTACCAGGTTGTCCTTGATCATCTGAATGGCTTTCAGAGCGAGAGGATCGCTGAAGTCGCTGCGGTTGCAGGCAACGTAAGCTTCGGTGGCGTGGGTTATGGCGTCCATTCCGGTGTGAGCGGTAAGGGTTGGAGGCATGGTGTAAGCCAGTTCGGGATCAACGATGGCGATGTCGGGGGTAATTTCGAAATCGGCCAGAGGATATTTGATCTGGGTGCTGTAATCGGTAATAACCGAGAACGCCGTTACTTCGGTAGCTGTTCCGGAAGTAGATGGATAGGCTACAAAGCGGGCTTTGTTACGCAGTTGAGGAATATTGAATGGTTTTGCCACTTCTTCGAAGGTAGCATCGGGATGTTCGTAAAAAATCCACATTCCCTTGGCAGCATCAATAGGCGAACCACCACCCATGGCTACTATCCAGTCGGGTTGGAACTGGCGCATCAGTTCGGCACCTTTCATTACTGTTTCTACCGAAGGATCAGGCTCTACACCTTCAATAATTTTAACTTCCATTCCTGCTTCTTTCAGGTAGTCTTCTGCTTTTTGCAGGAATCCGAATTTTTTCATCGAACCGCCACCAACAACGATTACAGCTTTTTTTCCCTTTTATGGTTTTTAATATTTCTAATGAATTCTGGCCAAAATACAAATCGCGGGGCAATGTGAAACGTGACATAATTAAATCTCCTTATTTTAAGTTAATAAATTATTTTCTTAGTGCCTTTCCTATTAACAACCGACGTGCCACAATTAGTATGATACTGGTATATTATTAATTATGGAATTATCCTGTTTTTACAAATAAAAAAAGTGTCATAAATGATGACACTTTTAAACGTTCGAGTTGTAATAATTTTGCACAGTGTACTAAAAAGTAACACTAAATGGGGATACCGTATTTTTTGGCTTTCAGATAAAGGGTATTTCGGCTGATAGCCAAAGATTTTGCCGACTGGCTCATGTTATTCCGGAAATGTTTCAATGTTTTTTCAATGATTTCTTTTTCTGCTTCCTCAATCGATTTTGGAATAAACATTGCAGGCAAAGCCGGAATTGTATTTTCTGTTGTTTCCTGCACTGTATTTTTATTTTCCAAAACCGTACGGAATTCTTCATCCATCATTTCGGGCGTAAGTTTTCCCTGGAGCAGGATAAGTTTTTCGGCAAAGTTTTCCAGTTCGCGCACATTGCCTGGCCAGTGGTATGCCATTACTTTATCGATAATTTCCACCGGGATATCCGGGATATTCATGCTAAGTCTGTTGGCTTTTCGCCGGATAAAGAATCGCAGAAACGGCAGAATATCTTCTTTCCTTTCCCGCAAAGGAGGAACGTGCAGGTGTATGATGTTTAGCCGGTAAAACAAATCGAGACGAAAACGCCCCTGTTTTACCTCTTCTTCCAGATTTTTATTGGTAGCGGCAATGATGCGGACATCCACATCAATGGCTTTGTTGGAACCAATGCGGGTAATGGAGCCTTCCTGCAAAGCCCGTAACAACCGAATCTGCATGTCGGGTGGCATTTCGCCAATCTCGTCGAGAAAAAGGGTGCCTTTATGTGCCAGCTCAAACTTGCCAGGATTGCCACCTTTTTTTGCACCGGTAAAAGCACCGTCGTCGTAGCCAAACAATTCACTTTCGATAAGAGTTGCTGTAATGGCGCCACAATTCAATGCCACAAAACCGGAATCTTTACGTTCGCTGGCATTATGGATAGCCTGGGCAAAGACTTCCTTGCCGGTTCCGCTTTCACCGGTAATCAAAATGGTGGAAGGGCTGTTTGCTACCATTTTCGCATTTTTTACCAGTGATTTGATAGCTTTGCTGTTTTCGGTAATATCTGCGAAAGTGAACCTTGCCCTGCTACCGGTATATTTGTTTACTAATTTGATCATTCGGCTTAGCTCGCGGAAGGTAAGCAGAAAACCGAGCAGTTCGTTTTCCTTGGTTTTGATAGGGAGGGCATTCAGCAGAAATTTTTCATCCAGGTTTTCTATCTGGAATCGTCCTTCTTCGTCAATGTAGGGAATTTCCTGGATTACCGATTTTTTAACTTTAGGCCAGTCCTTAAAAAAATTAATGATAGGCTGGTTGATGAGGTTTAAGCGTCGGATGTTTAATGTGCGGCAGGCGGTATCGTTTACCCAGTGGATGTCGTCGTTCAGGTCAATGGCAAAAGCTCCGTACGATAGATTATTCATCATGGCAAAAGCATACATGTTGGAATCGAACAACTGCTTTTGGATATCGATGTTTTCGATATGGTTTTCGATGGCACGAACGGCTGCTACTACCAATCCGAGACTATGCGGATGCATCGACTGGCTATCGCCGGTAAGATTAATGGTTCCAATGATTTTGCCTTCGGTATCGTGGATGGGAGCTGCCGAACATGTCCAGCGATGGTAAGCCGAAACAAAATGTTCGTCGGCTGTAACCTGAATAGGTACATTTTCGCTGATGGCAGTACCCATGGCATTGGTGCCTATGATTTTTTCCGACATGTAGGCGCCCATCACCATATTGAAAAATTCCGCTTCGCTGATGATTTTTTTGTCGCCCATTACCCGGAGAATACAACCTTCATGGTCGGTAAGCACTAAAATGTAGCCGGTACCTTTCAGAAAATCGGAAAGCTCTTCAAGAAATGGAGTTGCAATATCCATCAATTCCTTATTCTGGTTCAACAACTGCCTAAGCTCGTCTTCCGAAAGAACTTTTTTAGGGAAAACCCTCGACTTTTCCACACCAAACTCCTTGCTTCGCTCGTGCGATTCCTGAATGATTTCTTCGTGGCTTTTCTTAATGTCTTCTTCCATTAGTTTTTTAATACTTAAATTTAAGTAACAAATGCAACAAGGTTGAGATTGCAAAGGTAATCAGTATTTTTGATAATATGATTGTTGGATGAGCCCTGTTATAATTTTGTTTTGTGTTGCGAAATTTTAGTATCTATTATTACATATTTTTTGTTTTCTAACCTATAGTAACTCCCGTTTGCTACGCGACTGAGGACTTCCACAGTAGTGGATATCGTTATATTTTCAACAAGGTGGGCTTTGTGGTTCTCAGAGAAATAAATGGTTTAGGTAAGATATCATATAATCAGTTAAAGAAATAAACAAAATGACGTTAAAGGTGTTATTATTTTTAACCGGTTTTATAGATAATTAAATCGGGAAATTCATTAACCAGAAAAAATATGGAAACATTAAAACCTAAAATTGCAATCATTGGTGCGGGAAACGTAGGAAGCACTTTTGCCTTTTCGTTAATGATAAGCGGATTAGCCAGAGAAATTGTTTTGGTAGACAAAAATGAATTGCTTGCTAAAGGCGAATGCCTGGATTTAAATCATGGATTAAGTTTAACTCATCCTACAAAAATTTATGCTGCCGGGTTTGAAGGTTGCGAAGGTGCGGATATTGTAGTTATTACGGCTGGCGCCAATCGCAAACCGGGACAAACCAGACTGAACCTGGCGGAAGAAAATGTGGCTATCTTCAAAGATATTATTCCAGCCATTGCCAAATATGCATCAAGCGCTATCCTTTTAGTCGTAACCAACCCTGTAGATGTTCTAACGTATGTTACTCTGAAATTATCAGGTTTTCCTGCCAACCGGGTGATTGGTTCCGGAACGGTTTTGGATACGGCAAGGCTAAAATATATGATAAGCGAATATTGTAAAGTGGATCCCAATAATGTTCATGCATATATTATTGGTGAACATGGGGACACCGAACTGCCTGTGTGGAGTAATGCCACTATTGCGGGAATGGATATCGAAATGTATTGTTCCGTTTATGCCGGGCTTAGCAATGCTAAAAATGAATTATCGGAAATATTTGAGAGCGTTAAAAATTCTGCACATAGTATCATTGAAGCCAAAGGGGCAACCAATTATTCTATAGCTTTAGCTTTGCTTAAAATTACACGTTCAATTTTGAGAAGTGAGAATTCTATTTTGCCGGTATCTTCGCTAATTACCGACTATTACGGCGTAAGCGATGTGTGTATAAGCATACCCTCGTGTGTTAATAATAATGGTGTGGAACAATACCTGAAACTGGAACTGTCGGACAGGGAACAAGAACAATTCAGGCATTCTGCCGATACATTGAAAAAGATTATAGGCTCGCTCAATTTTTAACCGGTACAATAAAAAATCAACTTTCTTCCTGATAATAAATTTTATAAAATTTTCTTCCTTTTTCGTCTATGCCTTGTTCGATAAGCTCGCGGTTGCCATGAATATAGATATGGAAATTTTTATCTAATTTAATGATGCTTTTAAGCTTTCGGGCTTGTTTTTTTACGGCCGATTCAGAAATGGCAAAGCTGTCGGCCATATCGTATTCGTCTTGATAATCGGTTCGGTATTTTTTAAAGCTTTCGATAACATCGGGCTGAACGATGACTTCGTTGGCAAATTCATCCATTTCAAAATTATCTTTTTCCTTAAAAAACTTTACCGACTTGTTCAAAAAATCAATCTGATCGGCTTTGGAGACGTCAAATTGTTGAGGTAGCCCTTTGGTTACAAAGTTTTTACATAACGAAAGTACATTGTGCGTATTGTAATACTCATCCTTGCGTTGCAGCACATGCAGAAAGTCATCCATCCAATATTGAGCTTCAGTTCCTTTACTCGAATTATCTACTACTGCAATCACATAGCCATTCTCACGTTCCGTATTAAATATCAGGCATCCCTTGTCGAGTTTGTTGATATTTATTCCCTTTTCACTTTCTATGTCAAACCCATCAACGGATGGATATATCTTTAAAAAAGTATCTTTATTTTCAGATTTAAATAAACCTACCGCATCAACAGTATTGTTATTAATGATGCAATCTTTGAAATAAACGGTATAAAACTCCCCGCTTTTGATTTTAGGATGAACGCTTTGCTCGTAAAGATGCCTGGCAAGATTTACCGATTGTTCGTAAAGCGAATTGGGATTATCGAATATTTCCGAAACAAAACCATATACCTCGTTGTATTTTATATCACTGTCGTGATACAGATGGTAAAATTCATCGGATTTGAAAGGAGAAAGAAAATAGTTTAGCAATACGTTGTTGAGGCTATCGTTTGTCCGGAGTTCCGATTTTGAAAACAGAATACCTTCATCTTCAATTTTGCTTCCTACTTTGTGAAGCGTTATTCCCGACAAACTGGATTGATCAAAAAAAAGCATGGCTAATTTTTTAAGGTTATTTTATTTTTTCAGGTATTACAAACCGGCATCGCCAGATTACGATTAAATCGTGGTCTCTTATTTTTGTGATGCTTAATTTAAACATGTCAAAATTACGTAAAAATAAGGATAAATATAGTTCCAACGAGTTAAAAAAATAAAAAACGTAATCCAATCGCCGACTCCTGACGAAGAAATACCCTGATCACTGCCTTCCGAAAGTTTCCCGTTTAATCAGCAACTCTGACAGCGTTAAAAAATGCTCGTTAAAACATATATTTTCTTGCCGTTTTGTCCTCAAGCATGTCTTCCAACAGGGCTGCCGGGTTTTCAAAACGGTTGGTAAGCATCATGGCGGCTATAACAAATGGCTTAAATCCGGCTTGTTTGTAAAGCGGAGTCCGATATTTATCGAAAACGCTGGACGAAACTTCACCTTGCATACACGAAACTCCGGAAATATCAGCAGGCAGGCAGTGCATGTATAATGCATTTCCATTACGGGTAAGCTTCATTTTTTCTTCAGTGCATTCCCAATTTTTAAACTTGGCATTATTTTCAAGACAGATTTTTTCGAGTTCTTTTAATCCTTGGGTATCATTATTATTCAACATGATAGTTCGTTGTTGCATCACCGTGAAAGGAGCCCAGCTTTTGGGATAAACGATGTCGGCATTGCTAAAAGCTTCGCCCATGGAATGGCTTATGCGAAAGCTGCCACCGGATTTCCCGGCTTGTTTCCCGGCTAACTCTGTAATTTCGGGGATCAGATGGTATTCTTCGGGGTAGGCTAATTCCACGTCCATTCCAAAGCGTGTCATCAAACCGATGATGCCTTGCGGAACTGAAAGTGGTTTGCCATAACTTGGCGAATAAGCCCATGTCATCGCAATTTTTTTTCCTTTCAGGTTTCCGAGGCTTCCGAAAGTCTTTTTCAGATGCAACAAATCGGCCATGGCCTGGGTGGGATGATCAATATCGCATTGTAGGTTTACAATGCCCGGACGTTGATTGATTACTTTATGCTCAAAAGCATCATTCAGTGCATTACCCACTTCACGCATATAAGCATTGCCTTCGCCAAGGTACATGTCGTCGCGTATCCCGATGATTTCCGAAAGAAAAGAAATCATCACAGCTGTTTCACGGACAGTTTCTCCATGCGAAATCTGGGATTTTCCTTCATCCAGGTCTTGTACTTCCAATCCTAAAAGGTTGGCGGCCGAGGCAAACGAAAAACGGGTGCGGGTGGAGTTGTCGCGAAACTGTGATATGGCAAGTCCAGAGTCGAAGCATCGTGTGGAAATATTATTCTGATGTAATATTTTTAATGCTTCGGCAACTTCAAGAATGATATCCAATTCATCTCTTGTTTTTTCCCAGCTCAACAGAAAGTCTTTTTGATAGAGCCCCGATTTTTTATCTTTTATTTTCTGAATAAGTTCTTTGACGTTATGCATTTTTTTTATTTTAATGTGGATATTTTATAAATAAAGGCTGCGTAAAAAGCAGAAGCTGCCACCAGATCGCTGACGGGCACTTTTTCATTTGGAGCATGGGCAAAAACTTCGTTCCCCGGCCCGAAGCCAATTACCGGAATACCATAATACCCGTTGATGGTAACGCCATTGGTGGAAAAAGTCCATTTATCTATCAATGGTTTTTTATTGAAAAGTTCCGTAAAGGCTGAAACAGCCGTCTTAACAATGGTACTGTTCTCATCAATTTTCCAGGTGGGATAGTATTTTTCCATTCCATAGCGCAAACCAGTGTATGCCGTTTCTTCGTAATGCAGCACTGACACTTTGGCATCCATGTTTGTGATAAGATTTTCGATTTCTGCTATTGCCGATTCTTTGGTTTCACCCCAGGTAAGGCGGCGGTCGATATGAATTTTAGCAAAATCGGCTACAGCACACAACGACGGACTGCCGGAAACAAATTCGGTAACAGTAAGGCTTCCTTTTCCCAAGAAATCGTCAAATTTCAGTTTGTTGTTTAACTTTTCAAGCTCAAGGCAAATTTTTGAAGCCATGTAGATGGCATTTTTGCCGCGTTCGGGAGCCGATCCATGCGACGAAATACCCCGGAAGCTGATTTCTATCTCCATCCGTCCACGATGTCCGCGATAAATGTTAAGATTTGTTGGTTCGGTGCTTATAACAAAATTGGGCTCTATGCCATCTTCTTCCACAATGTATTTCCAGCATAAACCATCGCAGTCTTCCTCCATCACCGTTCCGGTAAAATAAACCGTAACATCTTTATCTATACCTAATTCTTTAATAATTTTTCCAGCGGTAACAAAAGCTGCCGGCCCGCCTTTCTGATCAACAGAGCCGCGTCCTTTTACGAAACCGTCTTCAATTTCACCAGAAAGCGGATCGAAGTTCCAGTTGTTCATATTTCCAAAATCTACCGTATCAATGTGTCCGTCGAGTGCAATACTGGTTTTGCCATTTCCTATCCGTCCCGATAACATTGCCCAGCCCGTCAATTTTAACTTCATCAAACCCGGCTTCTTCCATCTGACGTTTTAATTCGGTAGCCACAGCTTTTTCGGAAGTGCTTACCGACTTAATCTTTACTAAATTGGAAAGATTTTGAGAGGTGTATTGCTGGTATGTTTCTGCTAAATGTTTGATTTTGTCTATCATAGTTTTGATTTTAATCAATAAATTTTTCTATTTTTGCAAAACCAAAAGTAAGCAAATTAATTTTTTATAAAGTTTTGGCAATTAATAAATTTTTAATACCTTTGCCGCCTGAATTTAAAGTACAAAATGCAATGAAAAAAGACATTCACCCCAAAGATTATCGTCTGGTTGTTTTTAAAGATATGTCTAATGACTATGTTTTTATTACAAAATCAACAGTTAAGACTAAAGAAACGATTACCTGGGAAGACGGCAAAGAATATCCTTTGGTAAAACTCGAAATATCCAATACATCTCATCCTTTTTATACAGGGAAAATGAAATTGGTAGATACTGCCGGTCGCGTTGATAAATTTAAGAGCCGTTATCAGAAACACTTGGATCTTAAAGCAAAACAATAGTTTTAGAAAAGAAATTTCTTTTTATTGAAGCCCTTTGATAAAAAGGGCTTTTTTTTACCCATATTTTACATAATTTTGCCAGATAACCCTAATTTAGGTAAAAGAATGAACTATATACTTTTTGATGATAATCGCAGGGAATATTTGCTGCCGTTAACTTATTTTCGTCCGGTTGCCGATATCCGGTTTGGCATTTTAACCATTCGCCAAAAATGGGAAAACTATTTGCTTTCCAAAACTTCAACATTAACCGAAGATTACCTGAGTAAAAAATTTCCATTAGTACGTGGTAAGGAAAGCCTTTTGATTAATGGAGGTATTTGTCCGAACAAAGAATTGCTAAACGCAATCAATAAGCTGGAATCCAACCAGACACTTGCCAAAGGCGAAACGATTATTGCCATGCGGTTAACGTTTGATGATTTGGATAAACCTTTTGTGATGGATGAACTTTCTCAGACAGAAGTTCAATGCGAAATTCCATACACGGAAATTTATTATCCCTGGGATATTTTCCATCAAAACGAAGTCCGCCCTGAAGAGCAGATTTTGAGCTTCTGACTAAAGGTAAACAATCGCAGCCCCTCAGCAAAACCAATACTGTTATCGGAAATTGGAATTTATTCATCGAAAAAGGAGCTGTAATAGAAGGTGCAACTGTTGAATGCTTCTGCCGGTCCGATATATATAGGTAAGTCTGCCGAAATTATGGAAGGTTGCCTCGTGAGAGGGCCTTTTGCTATGCTCGAACATTCAACTTTAAAAATGGGCTGCTAAAATTTATGGTGCTACAACCATTGGACCTTATTCCAAAATAGGAGGGGAGGTCAATAATTCGGTATTCTTCGGATATTCCAACAAGGCACACGATGGCTTTATCGGAAATTCTGTCATAGCCGAATGGTGTAATTTTGGCGCAGGAACAAACAATTCCAACCTGAAAAATACTTACGACAACATAAAACTATGGTGCTATCCCCGAAAGGACTTTTATTGATACCGGATTGCAATTCTGCGGGTTAATCATGGGCGATCATTCCTAAATGTGGTATCAATACTATGTTTAATACCGGAACAATGGTAGGCGTAAGTTGTAATATTTTTGGTGCAGGATTCCCACGTAATTTTATCCCTTCATTTTCGTGGGGCGGAACTTCCGGTTTTTCAACATATAACCTTAAAAAGGCTCTTAATGTGGCATTTGAAGTGTATCAGCGAAGAAATGTTAATTTGGACGATATAGACAAAGAAATTTTTAGCATCATTTTTGATCATACCTTACAATTCCGTCAGGAATAAACAATCCTTGTATTTATTTTGTCATCTAATAAAAAATAATGGACAACCTCATAGAATCCGAAATGCTTAATTTTTCTGAAATTGTAGAAAGTGATGCCGAATTTATTCCTTTACTTACCCCACAGGATGAAGAAATCATGAATGCTGAAGAAGTTCCTGAAATACTTCCGATCTTACCTCTTCGAAATACAGTTTTATTTCCCGGCGTGGTCATTCCGATTACTGTTGGCAGAGATAAGTCTATCAATCTTATTCGTGAATATTACAAGAGCTCAAAGATAATAGGTGTTGTTGCACAAAAAGATTCGGAAATAGAAGAACCTACGTTCGACGATATGAATAAAGTTGGAACGGTAGCTTATATTCTTAAAACCTTTCAGATGCCCGACGGAAGTACGACTGCTATTATTCAGGGGAAAAAAAGATTTCAAATCCAGGAACCTGTTCAAACAGAGCCTTATTTCAAAGCTAAAGTCGTTCAATTTGGCATTGATGAAAAAAAGAAAAAGAATAAAAATTTTGAAGCGCTTATTTCTTCTCTTAAGGACTTGTCCATTCAAATCATTAATAATTCTCCCAATGTTCCTTCGGAATCGGCCTTTGCTATTAAAAATATTGAAAGTCCGGTTTTTCTGATTAATTTTATTTCGTCCAATCTTAATTCAGATATTAATGAAAAGCAAATGCTTCTTGAAATCTCTGATATGGAACAACGGGCAAATAAAGTACTTGCGGCTTTAACCAAAGAACTCCAGATGCTCGAACTGAAGAATCAGATACAGAGTAAAGTTAAGGTAGACATTGACAAACAACAACGCGATTATTTCCTGAATCAACAACTTAAAACCATTCAGAATGAATTGGGCTTTGGCAATAATGAACAGGAAATTACGGAAATGAAAAATAAAGCCAAGGATAAAAAATGGTCCAAGGAAGTTTCTGATATTTTTGATAAAGAACTGATGAAACTTCAGCGGATGAATCCTTACGCTATGGAATATTCCATGCAGATGAATTATCTGGAAACTCTGGTCGATTTGCCTTGGGGCGAAGGTACTGAAGATAATTTTGACCTGAAACATGCTCAGCAGGTATTTGACGAAGACCACTACGGATTGGAAAAAGTTAAAGAACGCATTATCGAATATCTTGCTGTTATAAAACTGAAAGGGCGATATGAAATCGCCTATTCTCTGTCTTTTAGGACCTCCGGGAGTGGGTAAAACTTCGCTTGGCAAATCCATTGCCCGTGCTGTCGGACGTAAATATATCCGGATGTCGCTTGGCGGTTTACGCGACGAAGCCGAAATTCGTGGACATCGCAAAACCTATATCGGAGCTATGCCCGGACGTATTATTCAAAGCATTAAAAAATCCAAAGCCTCGAATCCTGTATTCGTTTTGGACGAAATTGATAAAGTTATCGGAGCAAACATTAACGGTGATCCTGCGGCTGCCTTGCTTGAAGTACTCGATCCGGAACAAAATTCAACATTTTACGATAATTATTTGGAAGTTGAGTATGATCTGTCAAAAGTAATGTTTATCGCTACAGCCAATTCCTTAGCAACCATACATCCTGCACTTTGCGATCGTATGGAAATTATTGATTTGAGCGGATACCTGATTGAAGAAAAAATCGAAATTGCTCGTCGGCATCTTGTTCCCAAACAGCTTATGGAAAATGGACTCAAACCTAAACAATTAGTATTTACTGATAACATAATTGAAAAAATAATTCAGGATTATACCCGCGAGTCGGGTGTTCGTGCCCTGGAAAAAAATATTGCAAAAATTATCCGTCATCAGGCTCGGTTTATCGTTTCAGATGAAAAGTATAATAAAAAGCTTACCGAAAAGGATATTAAGGAAATATTAGGGATTTCACATTTTCAGCATGAAGATTCCCTTAATGGAGAAATTGCCGGCGTGGTTACCGGTTTGGCATGGACTGTTTATGGAGGTGAAATCCTGTTTATTGAAGTTAGTCTTAGTAAAGGTAAAGGAAATCTGACGCTTACTGGAAATCTGGGCGAAGTGATGAAGGAATCGGCTGAAATTGCGTATGAATATCTGAAAGCCCATGCTCATTTGCTCGATATAAATCCCGATATTTTTGAAAAATGGAATGTCCATATTCATGTGCCTGAAGGTGCTACACCCAAAGATGGACCTTCCGCTGGTATCACTATGTTTACGGCTTTAGCAAGTGCTTTCACCCAGCGAAAAGTTAAGAAAAACATCGCGATGACTGGCGAAATTACACTTCGCGGTAAGGTAATGCCTGTTGGCGGTATCAAGGAAAAAATATTGGCAGCCAAGAGATTCCAGATAACCGATATCATCCTTTCGAAAGAGAATAAGAAAGATATTGAGGACATTAAATCCGATTATATCAAAGGAATTAAGTTCCATTATATTGATGAAATGATTGAAGCTATAGATATGGCTCTATTAAAAACCAAAGTGAACGACCCCATAAAATTTGAATAAACCGGTTATATGAAGCTGTTTCGAATCATCATTGCCTGGTTTCTTGCAATTATAGCAGTTTTGGCTGCGGGCTCTTACCTGTTGCCCAAAACGTATTTGATAGAGCGCAGTATTATTATTTCTGCCGATAAGGCATTGGTGTATAAATATATTAGCCACCTCCAGCTTTGGACCGAATGGATACCGTGGAAAACCGATTCAGACACTTCGTTGAAACACACTTTTATTGGTTTCGATGGCGAAAATGGAACTACCTATATGTGGGACAGCAAAATGAAAGGCAAGGGTAAATTGGTTCTTAATAAGCTTGTTGCAAATAAATATATTCATTATCAACTATCTATTAATGATGGAGAATTCAAATCGGAAGGTGAAATTATGATTAATTCTCAGGGACAGGAGAAAACAATCGTAAAATGGATGGATAAGAATGATTTGGGTTATAATCCCATTACCCGATATACCCGGTTATTCTTTAAGCAAAAACTTACACCCGATCTGGAAAATAGTCTGAAAAAGCTAAAAAAACTTTGTGAAACAGCAAGTAATACTACCAAAGTAAGTCCTACCTATCCTTAACTTTTTAGTAATGAAAAAAATTCTGATCATTCAGGCAAACCCTAAAAAAGACAGCTATTGTCATTCGTTGGCAGAATCATACCAAAAAGGTGCTATGCATTCAGGTGCTGAAATTCAATGGATAGAGCTTTGTGATTTAAAATTCAATATAAGTTTTGATGGCATTCCTGTAAAAGAAATCGAACCCGATCTTATCGATGCTCAGGAAAAGATACGTTGGGCAGATCATCTTGTGTTTATTTATCCTACGTGGTGGGCAACTTTTCCAGCTTTGCTCAAAGGGTTTTTCGACAGAGTGTTCTCTTCGGGATTTGCCTTCCGGTACCGTGCCAATACCTGGCGATGGGATAAACTTCTTTCGGGTAAATCAGCCCGCCTTATTGTTACTATGGATTCGCCTCCGTTGTTCTATCGTTTGTTTACCAAACAGCCTGGTCATAATGCTGTTAAAAAAGGAACTCTTCAATTTTGTGGTGTCAATCCAGTAAAAATAACTTCAATTGGTCCCGTCAAAGGCTCTTCTGAAATTCGTCGGAAAAAATGGCTCGAAAAAATTGAGCAATTAGGCTTTAAGCAAATATAATTAGCCTCATTTCTGGTGTTTCTTTTTAAATCGAAGAACTTGTGTTTTTTCGTAGTTTTCCTCTTGCCATTGAAGCAAAAACTCCAATGATGCAAAGAACTGAAAAAATGCTGAAGGCAAACCGAATGCTGTAAAGAAATTGTGGATAATTTTCGGGACTGATTTTTACTTTTCCAATAAATAAAGAAAAAATCAACATGGCAATTCCCATACTCATGGCCTGACCGGTTAACCGCATGGTACCAAGTGTTGCTGAAGCTACACCGTAATTTTTCCGTTCTACCGAACTCATTACGGCATTGGTATTGGGTGATGAAAATAAAGCAAAGCCTAAACCTATAATCACAAGCGTAGAAATAATATGTGCTACAGACGTATGAAATCCAAGAAAAACAAACAAAATTAAACCAATGGCGGTTAATCCCATACCGGCGGAAGCTAATAGTCTTGGCTCAATTTTGTCGGAAATACGTCCCGTTACAGGCGAGAATAATGCCATAACTAAGGGTTGTGCAACCATGATCATTCCTGCATGTTGAGGATTAAATCCTTTGATATATTGTAGATAAAGGCTAAGCAGGAATCCTACGGCAAAAGTGGCACTATAATTAATAAATGCTGCCAGATTTGAAAAAATAAATACTGTATTGTGTCTGAAAAGGGAAACATTCATTACAGGAAAAGTTGTTTTTTGTTCCCACCTAAAAAAAGTAATCAGGCATACAATACCTATGATTAATAAAATTAAACCATTTATGGAAGGAAGTAATGTAAATCCATACATAAGTGCAAATAATCCGGTTGCAATAATTGCCGCTCCACGATAATCGTATTTTTCGCCTTTTGCATCAGCCCATTCCGATTTCATCTTATAGAAAATAAATGGAAGAACAGTTAAACTCATAAGAAAAAGTGTAACAAAAAGATAACGCCAGCCAAGATAATGAGTAAACATACCTCCAATAAAAGGCCCTATGGATAAGCCAAGATATGTAGACGCTACATTTATTCCCAAAGCTTTTCCGCGTTCCTGTGCCGGAAAAACAGAGGTAAGGATAGCTATTCCTGTTCCAAAAATCATGGAGGCGCTAATGCCCTGTAAAACCCTTGATAATATAAGTAAAAACGCATTGGATGCAAGCGCAGACAAAAGTGATGTTAATCCAAATAAAATTATGCCCCAGGTATAAATTTTTTTTCGTCCTAAAATATCTGCAAGCTTTCCGAAAGGAACCAAAAATATAGCTGCCGTGAGTAAATATGAAGTTGCTACCCAACCAATAGTTAAGGCATTCATCTGAAGTTCTCTGCCAATGGTAGGTAATGCAATATTCACGGCTGAACCGATAAAAGGCGTAAAAAAGGAGGTAAGCGTAGTAATAAATAAAGTAACACGTTTGCTGACGGTTGGTTGGATGGCTTCCATTTTCTGATTTTGGTTTTGAAATTAGGATTTTATTTTTAACGGCTAACGATATTAATTGTTCATTTTGTATATTTACAGCCTAAAAAAACGATTATGAATCTTACAATACGCTCAGAATCTCAATCCGATTATCTTTCCATTACGATGGTAAACGATCTTGCTTTTGGTCAACAAAATGAAGGTCTTTTAGTTGAAAAACTTCGTAAAAATCAAGATTTTATAAAAGAACTATCTATTGTTGCCCTGTTTGGTGGAGAAGTCGTAGGGCATATTTTATTTTTTCCAGTTGGCATTGATAATGGCACTTTACAACACAGAGCACTTGCATTAGCACCCGTTTCTGTTTTACCCGAATTTCAAAATATGGGCATTGGAAGCCAATTAATTCAAGTTGGATTAAAAAAATCAGCTGAAGCTGGGTTCCATTCTGTAATTGTTGTTGGACATCCGGATTATTATCTAAAATTTGGTTTTAAACCCGCATCTCTTTTTGATATTAAAGCTCCTTTTGAAGTTCCTGAAGATGTTTTTATGGCAAAGGAATTAGTTCCGGATGGCTTATCCGGGGTTTCGGGAGTCGTGGTATATCCTGATGAATTCAGAGATGTTTAATGCTTAATTATTAGGTATGCCAAGAGTTAAAATAATCTTTACAGCCAGCCGGATGCATAATTTGGGTAGCTTATTTAATATTTCGTGATGTGAATATCGAAAATTTCTTAATTTTTTCTTAATTTCGTAAGATTCAAAAAACACTATGCCCATCCGGAATATTTTAATAAAATACTGGGGTTATTCAACCTTTCGTCCCATGCAGGAAGAAATTATCCGATCTGTTATGGAAGGAAAAGATACGTTGGCATTACTACCTACCGGAGGCGGAAAATCAGTATGCTATCAGGTTCCTACGCTGGCAATGGAAGGAATATGTTTGGTAATTACTCCGTTGATTTCATTAATGAAAGATCAGGTGGAAAACCTGAAGCGCAAAGGAATAAAAGCTGTTGCAATTTATTCGGGGCTAAATTATTATGAAATTGACATTGCTTTTAATAATTGTATTTATGGAGATATAAAATTTCTTTATATTTCACCAGAAAGACTTGAAACCGAAAAATTTCGTAACATCTTGTCTAAATTGAAAATCTGTTTAATTGCTGTGGATGAAGCCCATTGTATTTCGCAATGGGGATATGATTTTCGCCCACCGTATTTGAAAATTGTAGAAATACGAAAATTCTTACCTCAAATTCCGATCTTGGCTGTTACGGCAACAGCCACACCTGAAGTAGTGAAAGATATTCAGGCAAAATTGAATTTCCCTTTTGAAAACGTTTTCCAAATAAGTTTTGCCCGAAAAAATTTAACGTATTATGTTATTAAAGAAGATGATAAACTCGGAAGGCTGATACGTATTCTCAATACATTAAAAGGTTCTGGTATCATTTATGTTCGTAGCCGGCGGAAAACTTTTGAAATTGCACAGTTTCTCGAAAAAAATAATATCACAGCAAGCTACTATCATGCAGGTTTGGATGCAGTTACCCGCGATCGCAGACAAAATGCCTGGATGCGTGAACAGTACCGGATTATTGTTGCGACAAACGCTTTTGGTATGGGTATTGATAAGCCTAATGTCAGGGTTGTTGTTCATTTAGATTTACCGGAATCACTGGAAGCTTATTTTCAGGAAGCCGGAAGGGCAGGGAGAGACGAATTGAATGCCAGCGCTATTTTATTGTATGAAAATTCTGATGTAATTGATGCTCAGAATAATTTACAACTTGCTTATCCTGAGCCAGAAATTATTAAAAATGTTTATCAGGCATTGGGTAATTATTATCAACTTGCCGTTGGCGGAGGAAAAGATATTTCATTCGATTTTGAACTTAATGCCTTTTCAAATACGTACCAGTTTAAGCCTTCTGTTGTTTTTAATTCATTAAAATTTCTTGAAAAAGAAGGGTATATAACTCTTTCTGATTCGTCTGATTCATATTCTAAAATTATATTTTTGCTAAAAAAAGATGAATTATATCGTTTCCAGGTTGAAAACATAAAATACGATAAATTTATAAAGTTGATTCTACGTTCATATAGCGGTATTTTTACCGATTTTACCAAAATAAGTGAAGCGGAATTAGCCAATCGTGCAGAAATATCCAAGGATGATGTGATAGCGCTTTTAAAGAAGCTGCATTTAATGAAAGTACTGGTTTATATACCTCAAAAATCTCTTCCGCAGATAGTTTATAATTATGAAAGAACCGATGTAAAAAATATTTCTATTTCAAAGGAAAATTATTTAGAGCTGAAAGAAAATGCAGAACGTCGTCTTCAATCGGTAATACATTATGCAACAACCAACCAATATTGTCGTAATCAGTTATTGTTAAAGTATTTTGGCGAAATGGACAGTAAACGTTGCGGAAAATGTGATGTGTGCATTAATCGCAATAAAACAGAATTGAGCGATTATGAAATGGACAATATTATTAGTGCAATTAAACCGGTATTACAATTAAAAGCTTTGTCTGAATCCGAAGTTCTGGGGATGTTTGAGTTAATTGACGAATATAAGATGCTAAAGGCTATTCAATGGCTTAAAGATTATGGTAAAATTTATGAAAATGAGGATCATAAATTAAAATGGAGGGGAAAAACCCACTAAAAATGAAACTTCCAACTTCCTTTTATACACGCGATAATGTAGTGCAAATTGCTAAAGAGTTGCTTGGTAAATGTTTATGTACTAATTTTAATGGGATTTTAACAGCCGGAATGATTACAGAAACAGAAGCATATAAAGGCATAGTAGACAGAGCTTCCCATTCATTTAATAATCGTTTTACTCAACGAACTCAGGTTATGTATCTTGAGGGGGGAGTTGCTTATGTTTATTTATGCTATGGCATTCATTCATTATTTAATGTTGTTACAAATATAGCTGGAATTCCTGATGCTGTATTAATTAGAGCAATTAAACCCATAGATGGTTTATCTGAAATGTTAAAAAGAACATCAAAAACAAAAATATCAGCTAATTTTGGGATAGGACCTGGAAATGTATGTAAAATATTAGGAGTTCATTATTCTCATACCGGATTAAACCTAAGTGAGAATAAAATTTGGCTGGAAGACAGAGGATTGAAAATATTAGATTCTGAAATAAATGTATCTCCCCGCATAGGCGTGCATTATGCCGGCGAGGATGCTAAATTACCTTATCGTTTTTGTATTTAAAAATTAATAAAAAAGCTCCATATTATTGGAGCTTTTTTATTTAGTAATGTAAGATTACATTACTGCATTTGAGAATTCCTTTCCGGCTTTAAATTTTATAGATTTTTTGGCAGCAATGTTAATTTGTTTGCCGGTTTGGGGATTCCTGCCTACTCTGGCAGATCTTTGGGTTACCGAAAAGGTGCCAAAACCTAAAAGAGAAATTTTGTCACCTTTTTGGATAGCTTTGTAAAGGGAGGAAACAAAGCCATCAACTGCAACTTTTGCATTTACTTTAGAAAAACCAGTTTCTAATGCTAATGCATCAATAAATTCTGTTTTGTTCATTTTCTTAAATTTTTAATTAATATTTAAGTGATACTATCTAATCACAAATATAAACCATTTTCGAAAATGTTGCGATACAATTTTTCAATAATACAAGTAAAAGTTGATAAAACGGGCATTTTGTTAATAACTTTTATAAAAAGATCCCAAAAATTTTCTAAAAACGTCTTTTTATAGAGCTTTCCATTGGTTCATTATTGGAAATCCTCTTAAAAATTGATCGATATTCATATCCTTTTTGCCCATGAGTTGGAGATGATCTATTGAAATCCATCCGTCAGAACACGAAACATTCAAAAAAGTTTTGCCATTTGTATTAATACTTCCCGGAACGCACAATGTTTCTTCATTAACAATATGACTGCCAAATACTTTTAGCGTATATTTTTCAGAAGTAGGAGATGATAATTCCATGAAGGCGGTGGGATAGGGATTTAAACCCCTGATAAAGTTAATAATATCAGAGGCTGATTTAGTCCAATTTATGCGACAGTCAGTTTTAAATATTTTTGGGGCGATCTTTATATTTTCATTAAGTATGTTATACGTTTCCTGTTTTATAGGGTTGATAGTATTTGAAGAAATAGCACTGATCGTTTTCATTACGATGGTAGCTCCTGCTTTCATAAGCTTGTCGTGTAACTCTCCAAAAGTGTCTGAAGGTAGGATATCTACTTTATCGTAAAAAATAATGTTACCAGAATCAATAATATTATTGATAAAAAAAGTCGTAACACCGGTTGTCGTTTCTCCATTAATTATTGCCCAGTTGATTGGTGCCGCACCTCTGTATTGGGGTAATAATGAAGCATGAAGATTGAATGTGCCATATTTGGGCAGCGACCAAACTATTTCAGGAAGTTTCCGGAATGCAACAACAATTTGCAGATCGGGTTGCAATTGTTTTAGATTATTAACAAATCCTTCATCTTTCAGATTATCAGGCTGAAATATATTTAAATGATGTTGCTTGGCAAAAGATTTAACAGCTGATTCTTGTATTTTTTTTCCTCTTCCGGAAGGCTTATCGGGTACTGTAACTACACCTACAATATTATAACCATTTGTAAATAGCATATCTAATGTGTTTACAGCAAAATCAGGGGTGCCCATGAAAACTATACGTAATTTTTTTTCGTCCATATATTATCAAAAAAAAACCTGCTCAAAATTGAACAGGTATAAGTAAATAAAATTTAGAAAGATATAGTTAACCTTTCAAATAACTTATTTGTTTTCCAAAACACCTTCGACATGAGCTATATATCTGTCAATATCACGTGACTGGGCACTTTTGGGAAATTGAGTTTTGATTTTCTTATACAATTCTAATGCTTTATCAAATTGATTTTTCTTTTCATAAGTCCAAGCAGCTTTTAATAAAAACAAAGGAGATGTCAGATCGTTTATGTTTTTATCGGCAGCTTTTAAATAATATTCTAAGGCTTTGTCTGTTCTACCAAGCTCCATGTTGGCATCGCCAATAGCGCCTACAGCCATTGGGCCTACAAAAAGCTCATTACTTTTAAAACCTTCTAAATAATCGATTGCTTTTTCAAATTGACCTAGTTTCAAATAACAGATACCTGCATAATAATGAGCAAGATTAGCCGATTTGGTTATTCCATAATCATTGATAATGGCCAGAAAACCAAGATAGTTACCATCTCCATTTAAGGCTAATTTCAAAGAGTCCTGACCAAAATATTTTTCTGCCATAAACATTTGAGATTGAGCTTCTTTTTCTTTTGGCTGTAAATATAGCTTTTTAAAACCAAAATATCCCAATATGATTACTATTATAGCTCCTAAAACTATCATAATAATTTTTTGGTGCTTTTCAATAAAAAGTTCAGTATTGCTTAGTGCATGCTCTACTGCTTGAATTTTGTCTTCCGTCGTATCTGTCTTTTTTGCCATAATCTTTTTAATTAGGGTGCAAAAATAGTTTTTTTTATTTAAACGTGAAAAAATACCGTGAAAAATTATAACAGAATAAATATTGTGTTTAATTTCGTAACCTTGCTTTAACGTTTTGGCGAATCATTTTTGGAAAATATTTTATAAGAATTATATGGATAAATATCTTGATAAAGAAATAAAAATAAGATTATTAAATTATCTTTCAACATTTGCAACAGATAATAGACTTCTAAAATTTGAAGAAATTATTTCTCAACGCACAAAATATGTAACTGTTGTATTAGAAAATATTTTTCAATCGCATAATGCGAGTGCGGTTTTACGTACTTGTGATTGTTTCGGCATTCAGGATGTTCATATTATTGAAAATGAAAACCATTTCAATGTTAATTCTGATATAGCATTGGGCTCGTCAAAATGGTTAAATGTTTATAAATATTCACAAAAACAAAATGCTTCTAAAATATGTCTGGAAAATCTTAAAAATAAAGGTTATGCTATTGTTGCTACTTCGTTGCATGAGAAGGCATTAAAACTTGAAGATGTACCTGTTGATAAAAAAATAGCTGTTATTTTTGGAACAGAATTAAATGGATTAACGAAAGAAACTCTTCAAAATGCCGATTATACCATGAAAATTCCGATGTATGGTTTTACAGAAAGTTTAAATATTTCTGTATCAGTAGCTATTGCAATGTTTTATTTTACCAATAAAATCAGGGAAAAATCATCCGATTATTTTTTGACTGAAGAAGAAAAAGTTGATGTTATGTTAAACTGGATGCGAAATTCAATCAACAAGTGCGAATTAATTGAAAAAAAGTTTTTATCGGAATTATAATTATTTACGTAAAATTATCCATTAATGAAAGAACTTTATTATTTTTACAAAACAATTAAATAACTAATTTTTTATGTCATGGGAAAAGGTGATAAAAAAACGCGTAGAGGTAAAATAATTATTGGAAGTTATGGCGTTAGAAGGAAAAGCCAACACAAACGTCCATTTAATTTTACTGAAAAGATGAATATTCAGCAGAAACAAATTGATGTAAAAACTGATAAACAACAAGATGCTATTAGTGCAGATGCTAAGAACATATCAAATTTACAGGTTAAGGTTAAAAAATCAGCATCTGAAAAGCCAACAGTTTCTAAAAAAACTGAAATGTCTTCCAAAAATACATCTAATAAAAAGATAATTAAAGAAGAATGATGATACTTAGGTAAATAGATTTAGGATATTTTTAAATTTGGCTTACCAATTCCTTGAATTTATTACCTCTTTCTTCAAAATTTTTAAATTGGTCATAACTTGCTGCAGCAGGTGATAATAAGCATGTTCCACCTGTTTTAGTATATTTTTTTGCAATCAAAACAGCATCTTCAAATTTTGTTGTTAAAAATATGCGTTTCTTTTGAGGAGCCAAATTATTGATAATGTTATTCATTCTTTCGCCAGCCTTCCCTATAAAAACCAGATTGGTAATTTCTGAATCACATAAAAATTGCATTAAGTTGTCGTAGCTTATGCCTCTGTCAAAACCACCCAAAATTAAGGTATCAACACCATTTAATGTTTTAATGGCTTGAATTGTAGCTTCTGGTATGGTTGCAATGGAATCGTTATAGTACTTAATATTGTTAAATTCACCTACAAATTCTATTCTATGAGGTAGGGTATTAAAAGAGTTGATTCCTCTTGTAATAAAAATGTCTGGTATATCCAAAATTTTGCATGCATTAATGGCAGCCATAATATTGAGCAAATTATGAGTGCCTTTTAATTTACGTTTATTTTCAATGTTATAAGGTTCTGAAAGTACGTTTTGATAGGCAAAATTTATGATATTATTTTTAATAAAAGTGCCGTTTTCAACCTGTTTAGTTAAAGAAAATTGAAGATATTTACGATTTAGGTTAAATTGATTAACCAAATTAGTTATTAGTTGGTCATCAGCATTATAAATAAAATAATCGTTTTTATTTTGATATTTGGTAATGTTGAATTTGGCTAATTGGTAGTCGTAGAATGAATTATAATGGTCGAGATGTTCTTGATAAAGATTTAGGAGTATTGATATATGTGGAGCAAAAGATATCTTTTCAAGTTGATGTGAGGACAGCTCATAAACAATGAAAGTAGAATGATTTATTGAATTTAGCATGTTAAAAGGAGGTTGTCCTATATTTCCGACAATGATTACATTATCGGTATATTGCTTTATAATGTGAAAAATCAAACTGGAGGTTGTACTTTTACCTTTTGTTCCAGTGATGCCAATTATTTGTTTTGAAAATAGTTCTAAAAATATTTCAGTTTGAGAGGAAAGCTTATTGTTGGATAATGAGTATTTCAGATCTTTTAGTGATATTCCCGGTGTTTTTAATATTAATTCATAATCATTAAGTGTGTCCAAACATTTATTCCCGAGAATAACGTTAATATTCGTATCTCCTTTTAAAATAGTAGTATTCAAATTTTCATTTTGATCGGCTATTGTCAGCATCTGATTCGGAAACAAGTTCCGAATCAATTTATATGAACTTTGACCTTCTCTGCCAAATCCAAGTATTAAAGTCCTTTTATTTTCAAATTTTTCTATTAATTTATTAAGCATTTATTTTCTGAATTAATATCTTTTCAAACTGTTCTGTTAAAAAATGGTTTTTATTGTAGTTATGTAAAAGGATTTTGCCGTCCGTGTCTTCGAATATTTTATAAATAGGTAATGTTTTATAATATTCAAGCAATCTTGGTAAATGATTTTCTGTTTTTCGGATAGTCATTACTAATGCTGTGTTAATTTCATCTGGTGTTCCTATGCAATCAAATGGTTTTGTATTCTTAATACCAATTAGTTGATCAAAATAAAATCGTAAATTTATATCGTCAAGTAAATTTTTGCCAAAAATTTCTATCAATAATTTTGATGTAATAAATGGTGAAAGAATAATATATGTGAACAAACATTTAGAACATACTCCACACCAAATGTCAGTTTTGCTACCTGCATTACAACTTTTGAAAACCGGAAAATACTTTGGAAATCCCGAAAATAATTTAGCTATTTGTAGTTCATTTAAGGGACGAAGAAAACTAAAATAGTTAAAACTATCTGAGATGTAATTTTTTACATAGGTTCGGAAATCATGTTCAAATTCATAAGTTTTGGAATATTGATGATTGATATTCGTATTTACTATTGTTGATTCATTGGCACTCGATTCGTTTGAAAGAGCTATATTTTTTTTGCCAGATATGACTGCTGCAAGTATACTAATAAAAGCTAATAAAGCAGAAAACGGAGTGTGCCCGTTTAAAAATCCTTCTTCATTGAGTTTTAATAGTTGCGGATGTATTGTGCGTTGTATTTCAAAAATATTATTAATTGAATAACCGGCAGTTGATATAGTCGAAAGTGTAGCTCCTCTGGGATTCAGGATTAATGGTAAATTGCTGGTTTTTAGAGAAGATAGAAGTTCGAGCGTAACCACAGAATCTTTTCCTCCCCCGATAGGAACAAGAGTATCGGTGATTGTATTTATTGATTCGGGGAATAATTTGCTGCCCGAATTAGCATAAATTTCACAAAATTGATCTTCATCAGTTTGAATAGAATTTAAATAAATAAATTCTCCTAAACCATTATAGTATAGTTTTTTCCAAAACGATATTTGTTCTGAGGTTAGAAAATGAGGTTTTATTATTATTTTAGGCGAACAGGTAGTTTTCCAATAACTTAATAATTCAACCATTCCGATATTGAAAATAATATTATTTAAAAAATTAATAGATACGTTCTCTGTAATGGATTGCAAATTAAAAATTTCCTTCTGCGGAATATTTATCGTAGGTTTAAAATAAAATGTATCGTTAAGATTAAATTCGTATTTGATATGGAAGCAACTATCTGAAATGTAATAAGAATATTTTTCGTAAGAAAAGAATTTGTATTTATTTCTGAAAGAAGTATATTTGTAAAAATTATCTTGTTTATTCATTTTGAAAAAGGTATTATTTTTGATAAAAATTATTTGCCTGAATTATTCGTAGGCTAAATTTATTTTACAAAATTAGCAATTTGAAACGATTGAAAATTATGAAAAAGAAAATTAATCCTTCGCAAGGTAAAATATTAATAGCTAATCCCTCTTTGGTTGATTCTTTTTTTAAAAAATCAGTTGTTTTATTAACGGAACATAATGAAAATGGTACCATTGGATTAATTATTAATAAATTGACAAATTTAAAATTATCTGAATTATCAAATGATTTTATTGGTTTTAACTTTCCTTTATATTTTGGAGGTCCGGTAAGTTACAATAATTTGTTTTTCCTTCATGAAATTGAAGGAATCATACCAGATAGTGTAAAAATAATGGATGGACTTTTTTGGGGCGGTGATTTTGAAATGGTAAAAAATTTAATTCGAAAAAAAGTCCTAACCACTAATAATATACGTTTTTTTATTGGTTATTCTGGGTGGGAACCCAAACAATTAGACCGGGAATTGGAAGACGATTCATGGATAGTCTCTTCAACTAATATTGATAAAATTATTAATACAAACCCATCAAACCTCTGGGAAAATATTATGAAATCTTTTGGACAAGAATATGCAATTTGGACGAATTTCCCTTCTGATCTTTTAATGAATTAAAGTTAAATAAATTAACTGTGGTGGTCTTTTTATTTGTGTTTTTGTAAAATGAACTACTATCTTTATTGTAATAAGTTGTAAATTCGACAAACAATGCATATTTTTACCTTTTAAACAATCTAAAATCAGTATTTATCAATGAAATTTATGAAATTTTTTTTATTTAGCATGTATTTTGTTTTGATGTGTTTATTTTGTCAATCGCAAAATTTTAATGATGAATATGTTGTGTTATTTACGGATAAAAATAATTCCCCTTTTAGCATTACTAATCCATCTGAGTATTTAACGATAAAATCAATAGAACGTCGCCAAAGATATTCGATCAATATTGATGTAAGCGATTTGCCTGTAAATCCATCATATGTTAATCAAATTAAATCTGCTGGCGGAAATATTAAATATTCTTTAAAATGGTTGAATGGGGTTGTCTTAACTGGTAGCAATAATTTGCAAGCCATTGGTAACTTGCCATTTGTTAAAGAAATTAGAAAAATCAAGGATGGTAATGCATCTAATAAATGCAATTCTGATAAAAAATCATCAATTGTAGATGGAGAGACTATGATTAGCAATGTTTTAAATAAAAATTCTGATATATATGACTATGGAGCTTCATATAATCAAATTAAAATGATTTCTGGCAATGCATTGCATAATGCCGGATATCGCGGACAGGGAATGACGATAGCAGTATTGGATGCGGGTTTCCTTAATGTAGATACGATGTCTGTTTTTGATAGTCTAAGAATTAATAATCAAATTTTAGGGACCAGGGATTTTGTAAAACCTGGTGAAAATGTTTATGGATATGGCATGAGCCCACATGGGATGATGGTATTATCAACAATGGGCGGTTTTCTACAGGGGAAACTTATCGGAACAGCTCCTAAAGCAAATTATTGGTTACTTCATTCCGAAGATTATTATGCCGAATATGTGGGTGAAGAATATAACTGGATAGCTGCAGCAGAGTTTGCTGATAGTGTTGGGGTTGATATAATTAATTCTTCATTAAGCTATACCACTTTTGATGATACTTCACAAAACCATACGTATTCACAATTAGACGGAAATACAACTGTGGTTACAGTCGGTGCAGATTTTGCAGCAAAAAAAGGCATATTAGTTGTTTGCAGCGCAGGTAATTATGGAAATGCAGGCTGGAAATATATTGGCGCTCCCGCCGATGGAGATAGTGTTTTTGCTATAGGTGCAGTAAAGCAAGATAGTCTATATGCCAGTTTTAGTTCTGTGGGACCTTCGTATGATAATAGAATTAAACCCAATATAGTAGCTCAGGGATATAATGTTGTTACTTCTGGCTTAAATGGAGGCATTTCATACCAAAGCGGAACTTCTTTTTCTTCACCTATAATAGCTGGAATGTCCGCATGCTTGTGGCAGTCAAAGTTAAATCATAATAATCAGGAAATTATTTATGCCATTGAGTCCAGTGCAAATCAATTTACTCATCCTGATTCTTTATTAGGATATGGTATTCCCAATTTTTTATATGCAATAAACCTACTTGGCGGAATTGATATACCCGGAACAGAACAAAAAGGGATTCAAATATTTCCAAACCCATTCTCTTCTTTTCTTTCATTTACATTTCCTTCAGAAATTACAACAGTTAAAAGTATTCAAATATTTAATATTCCCGGAACTAAATTGTTTGAAACCGATAATTGCATAATGAGTGGTAATAAATTGTATATAGATAATTTAAGCTTTCTACATAAAGGTTTCTTTATTGTAAAGATATTGTGTGCTAATAGGGTATATACAGGTAAAATAATTAAGCTCTAAGTCAAAAGTCTTAAAAAAAATATTAGAAAAGTATATTGGCAAATTCAGCTTAAATAATTTAAAATTAGGAAAAATGTCAATCATTTTTTATATTTGCAATGCGTAATTTTACATTGTAATGCGTTACTTTAAAAGGATTGCCAAAAAAATATTTCGATTTGATTATTTAGTATCGAATATTGCATTGTTTTTAACAATAACTGTATTGGGGTTAATTGGGTTTAATCTGTCAGTTTTTGATCCATTTAAAAAAGCACTTAAGGATTTTAATTTTAGCGATCTGATTTATTCTCAATTTAATAAAAATCAACACATTCTTGATACAAACATTGTTTTAGTAAACATAGGACATTTAAATAGAAAACAGATTGCTGATGAAATAAAAATTATTCGCAAGTATCAACCTAAGGTTATCGGATTTGATGGTTTTTTTTCAATATTAAAAGAAAAACAAACAGATAGCTACCTAAAGGATCAAATTTTAAGGGATAATAATTTCATTTTAGCTGCTTATTTTAAGGGTTATAATAGTGCATATAAAAGGTATGATACCTTGGAAAAATCTAATCCATTTTTTTATAATGCAATAATTGGCCATGTCAATCTGGGTGGAAACAATCCTAAAACTTCAACAGTAAGATTTTTTATGCCTAAAGAAAAATTTCATAATGACACAATATATTCATTGACGGCCAGATTAGTACAAGTTTATAATCCAGATGCCTTCAATTTTCTTATTAAAAGAAAAAATAAAACAGAGAAAATAAACTATATTGGTAATTATTCCGCATTTACCTGTTTCGATACGTATGAAATTTTTGATTCACTTACCGATTTAAATATAATTAAAAATAAAATTGTACTAATGGGTTACATGGGAGAAAATATTACATCAGCGAATGATTTGGAAGATATTTACTTTACACCATTAAACTCAGAAATTAGCGGCAGGTCGCACCCAGATATGTATGGAATGGTAATTCATGCTAATATTATAAGTATGATTTTATCAAAAAAATATATTAATGAAATGCCATTATGGCTTACTATATTGATTTCATTCATTATATCGTATTTTTACATTTATGTAATTTCTACTTATTCAAAAAAAATAGTGCATTTTAATTTGATTTATCCAGCAATTCTCCTTTTATTAAATTGTTTGTTAATTTATTTTGTATTTTTGATTTATAAAAACTTTAGTTATAGTATTAATTCAGCCTATTTTTTAGCTCCTATACTTATGTATAAGACTTTTGATATCTATTATGCAAGAATGGTCAAATTTATTAGAAAGCGTTGTTAAATTATTATATTATGCGAAAAATATACTTATTATTGTTTTTATTTTTTCCATATTTTGCATGGACACAATGTGATGATTTTGTTGTTTTCCAGGTAAAAGGTTCGGTAAGTATGAATGAAAATGGGGGGAAATTACAACTTAAAAAAAATGTTGTAATTCCATCAAACTGTAAAATCTTTATTAGTAATAATTCGTCTTTAGTTTTATTATGTGGAAATGATAAAGCGATTTCAATCACTAATCCAGGGTTTTATACTTATGAAAATTTAAAATCTGCCTGTTTAAAAAATAAATCTTCTCTTTCAAAAGAATATTTTAAATATGTGGCTCAAAAAATTATTGAAAAAGAAGAACCTCAAACAGTTATGGTAATAAAGGGAGCCGTTTACCGCACAAAAAAAACGTATGAGTACACCTCAATGATTCAGCCAAAAGATTCGGCAATTATTTCAAGTGATTCATTGAAATTTGTATGGCATAAGCCGATCAACGAAAAATCCATTTATTTTTTATTATACGAAAATGGAGTAAGTAAGTTAATTAATATTAATTGCAAAGATACTTCTTTGTCCCTAAGTACAAGTATCTTTAAAAAAAATACAATGTATTTCTGGATTGTCAGCAATAGTGAAACTCCGGGTGATGATGAGATACGCTTTCATTTTATATATGATGATTGGGATTGGATGGAGAACTATCTGATAAATATGGAAACGATAAAAGAAGATTTTATCAAAAAAGGTGATTCTATGAAAGGAAAATTTATTCAGGAACAGGAACAAAAAAAAGAAGAATACCTGAAAGAACAAAAATAACAATAATTTAATTATGGTAGTTATTTGCTTAAAATGAAAAAACAAATTACTATATTAATTCTTTTAATAATATCGTCTTACGTTGCTATTTATGCTCAAAAGCCTAAATGGACAGATTTATATCAACGACAGATGCTTTATCCCAAATCTGAATACCTGACAGGCTTTTTTTCTGAGATTAATAGCCAGAATAAGCCACCTGAAGAATTACTTAATAAACTTTTAGAGTCAGCAAAACGTGAACTTATTGAACAAATCCAGGTTTCTATTGAAAATAAAGTAGTACTTGCAACGGATATCATTAATACTAAAACCCATGAAGTTTTTAAACAAGCAAGTGTTTCTTTTTCTAAAGCAAGTATTACCGGAATGATAACAGATAAATATTATGATTATTCCCAAAAAGAAGCTTATGTTTTTGTTTATGTAAAGAAATCAGAATTAATAAGTTATTATCAACATTTGGTAATTAATAGTAAACTGGAAATTGAACAAAAAATAAACAATGCTCAGCAATATGTAAAACTTAATGATAGAAAATTAGCGCTTAAAACATTTAGAGAGTGTTATCTTTTGTTTGAAAAGTATAAACAGGATCAATCAATCCTTTTAATGTTGGATAATATTTCAACAATGGATGTGATAGGAATTAGTGAATATGAAATACAGGTTAATAGCTGTATCAAAGAATTACTACAAAGCGAGCAACTCACTCTTGACGATGTTTGTACATTTATGGCTGATGAATTAAAAAAATCGGTAGAAGAGATTAATGGAGTTATTGAAATAGAGAATTTTACTTTTGAAGAAACCAAAACGATTTCGGAATTTTCACGAAGGTTTGCTGCTATATTTCCATCCAAACTGATGGACGAAGGTTTTCATATTGCAACAAGCAATCCTATTTTAACAGATAGTAATTTTAAAAAAACATATAATTACAGAATTAGTGGTACATTTTGGTTTGAAGGTAATAAGCACCTGAAAATTATTGCAAATCTTAAAAATCTGCAGGATGGAAAATTATTGGCCGGGGTTGAAGGTTTTTTACCCATTTCATGGTTAAGTAATGAACATATTGCTGTAGAGCCCTCAAAAACTGTAGCTTTAAATGATAAAATAAAAGCTTTAGCAAAAAACGAAAATGCAGGCGGTGGAATTCTTGTTGATTTATATACTAATAAGGGATTTGATAATCTTCTTTTTACGGAAGGTGATACACTCAAAATATTTGTTAAAGCAAATCATGAATGTTATTTACGATTTATATATTATCAAGCCGATGGAAAGATAGTCTTATTTAAAGATAATTTTTATATAAGCCCCGAACAAATTAATGAACTTACATTAATAAGTGCGGGTGCTAATATTAACTTTATTTGTTCACCTCCTTTCGGAGTGGAAATATTACAAATGAATGCTCAAACTGAAAAATTTAAGCCATTGAATACAAAAATTATAGATGGATTTGAGTATGTTTTGGATGATGTTAATCAAATACTTGCTAATAATAGAAAACAAATAGACGAACACAATTTAAATGCTGAAAAACGTATAATTTTTACGACTATGGCTAAATAAATCATTTCTGATGTTTATTTTTTTTTGATTTTTACGAAAAAATATATACATTTGTAAAGTCATAAAACTAAAGGGTTATGAAAAGTGGTAAATTTTTATTTATTTGTATTTTCCTATTAACCTCGCTATTTTCACAGTCAATTTTTGCTCAGTTTAGGGGCTTCAAAAAAGTAGATGTGAAAATTAATGGTAAAATTGAACCACTATATAACGAAAGTTATGCACTTATAATAGGTGTGAGCGATTATACCGAATGGCCTGTTTTGCCTGGTGTTAAAGAAGATATTTCCGAAGTCAAATCTGCTCTTGAAAAACAAGGTTTTAAAGTTATTACATTTATCAATCCACCAGATAAAATTTCAATTGACAATGAATTTATTGATTTTATCAACAAATATGGTCAAGATAAAAATAATCGCTTATTATTTTATTTTGCAGGTCATGGCTATACAATAGCACAAAATTTTGGAGAGGATATGGGTTATATCGTTCCGGCTCAAGCCCCAGATCCAACAAAAAAATTAACTGAATTTAAGATCAAAGCAATGCCGATGCAACAAATTCAAATATATGCCGATCAAATTAATTCAAAACATGCATTATTTTTATTTGATGCCTGTTTTGCCGGGTCTGTTTTTACCGGATCAAGAGCGTTGCCTGAAGCTATAAGTAAAAATACAACAAAGCCCGTTCGTCAGTTTATTACAAGCGGAAGTAAATACGAGAGAGTATCGGACAAAAGTGATTTTAGAAGACAATTTATTAGTGCTATTAATGGCGATGCAGATAAAGATGAAGATGGCTATGTTACAGGCACTGAACTTGGTGATTTTATTTATAGAACCGTTGTTAAGTATTCCAACGAAACGCAGCATCCTCAATATGGTACTATCAATGATCCTAAATTCGATAAAGGGGATTTTGTTTTTGTTGTACCACCACAAGAACAAGGTAAAAAGAATTTAGAGAAAAATAAAAACGATGTAATTAATATTGATAATCAACCTGCAATTAATAGGAATGAAATAAAATCAAATAATGAATTAAATAATCTTTCTGAAGATAATAATGGAATAATGACAGGTTGTATTCAATTAATTTCCGAGGTTGATGGTTCGTTATATATTGATGGGGTTTTTAAACAAAAAATTTTAGCAAATTCGGTTGATACAATTTCTGATATACCAGTAGGTAATCATTATTTTGAAATCAAAGGAGCAGATAATTGGAGCAAATCTGACATTATTTTAAGAAACCAGATGCTTGATCTAAGAATTCCCAAAAAAACATCAAATGCATCAAAAGAATTAAATTCAATGATTTATGTTGAAGGAGGCTCTTATAAAATGGGATCAAATTCCGGAAAGGATAATGAAAAACCTCCCCATATAGTCAATATTAAAGGATTTTATATCGGAAAATATGAGGTTACTGTTGGTGAATTCAAAAAGTTTGTTGATGCTACTAAATATAAAACAGAAGCCGAAAAATATAATGGAAGTTTCATTTGGAATGGAACAGCATGGGAAAAACGTTCAGATATTTCCTGGCAATTTGATATTTTAGGCAATAAACTTACCGCTAATGACTATAATTATCCCGTGGTACATGTTAGCTGGAAAGATGCCTCGGAATATTGCCGCTGGGCAAACGGACGTTTGCCGACAGAAGCCGAATGGGAATATGCTGCCCGCGAAGGAAACAAACAGACGAATTACCCTTTTTCCGGTAATACCAATCCTGATGAGGTTGCTTGGTATCATGAAAATTCAAATGGTAATCTACATGATGCAGGAATGAAAAAACCGAATGCACTTGGTATTTACGATATGTCGGGAAATGTATGGGAATGGTGCTCGGATTGGTACGATAAGGCATATTATAGTAATAGCAAAATGATGAACCCCACAGGCCCTTTAACAGGTTCGGAACATGTTATTAGAGGTGGTTCGTGGATTGATAACCCAGATGTAATTAAAATTACCGCCAGAAGTGGTGCAAATCTGAGGAGCGAAAATTTAAGCATAGGATTTAGAATAGTTAAAGATAAAAAAGATTGATTTTTTTGTTGTTCCTGTTTATTTTTCTGATTATATATTTTGATATTTAACTATATAAAATGAAAAAACTAAAATTATTATTTATATTCATCATTTTTTTCTCAAATTTTACTTGCCAACTTAAAGCGCAGGATTTTGATGAAATCAAAAGAAAAATGGAAAGGGAATTTGATGCATTCAAACAACAAAATCAGCATGAATACGATCAGTATATTATACAAACAGATGCTGAATTTGCTCAATATCTTGATCAAATCTGGGAAGAGTTTACACTTAGTAAAGGAATAAAACCATCAGAAGCGCCCAAACCAAAAGTTGTGCCTAATTTTACACCATCCAAAATAGAAGATGTTCCTTTACTAATTCCCGTCTCAAAACCTCCTATTGCAGATCAAATGGTCTTGCAGCCACGCCTTCCGATTCCTGCCTTACAAAAAACCGAAGATTTGCAATATGAACAAAACACCATCCAATTCCAATTTTACGGTTCAGAGCTTAGTTTTAATTATGATTCCCGTATCTCTGTTCAGATTGAAGATACTGTAGATAATACATCAATAAGCTCGTACTGGACAAAAATGTGCGAGACAAATTATCCGAACCTGATTGATAAATTTAAAAATATAAAAACCAACCTAAATTTAAATGACTGGGGCTATTATTTGCTTTTAAAAAATTTTTCCAAACAACTGTTTCCTTCTTCATTAAAGTCAGAAAATTTATTAACATGGTATTTATTAACGCGGTCGGGTTATAAAGCCAGAATAGCTTATGCGGATAATAACGATGTTTTTATATTAATTGCAAGTACAATCGATATTTACAATGTAAATTTTCTAAATTACAATAATTTACGATATTATCTCCTTGATTCAAAAGAAACTAAAGTGCGAACCTACGATAAAGATTTTCCAGATGCACATTTGGTGATGGATTTAAATATAGATTCACCATTAAATCTTGCAGAAAAAATTGGTAATCGAAAAGTTAATTTTAGGTATAGAGATAAAAAATATAATTTTTCCATTAATTACAATAAAAACCTTGTTGATTTTTATAATGATTATCCGCAGGCACAGATAAGTGTTTATTTTGATGCCATGGTTTCACGGGCTGCCAAAGAATCCATTATTGATAGCTTATATCCATTGATGAAAGATAAACCGGAAACGGAAGCTGCTGAGTTTCTTCTCAATTTTGTTCAAAATGCTTTTGATTATAAAACGGACGAGGAACAATTTAGTCATGAAAAATTCTTTTTTGTTGAAGATGTTTTACACTATCCGTTTTGTGATTGCGAAGACCGCGCAGTGTTTTATGCTTTTCTGGTGAAAGAATTACTTAAGCATGAAGTTGTGGGAATTGAGTATCCCGGGCACATGTCCACAGCCGTTCATTTTGATCAACAGATTGAAGGTGATGAGTTTGTTTTTCAAAATAAAACTTTTACCGTATGCGATCCAACATACATTGATGCTCCAATTGGAGAAGCTATGCCAGACTTTGAAAATGTTTCAGCTAAAATAATTCCCTTGAAAAACCAACAAAATAAAGACGTACTACAGAAAAGTATTTGGGAAAAAACATTGGCTTTAGGTTGTAATCGTGCTAATAATAAGCGGGATATTATTGTTGATAGCGAAGGTAACAGCTATTTAACTGGTTTCTTTAGCGGTGAAGTAAATTTCGGAAGTTTTAGTATTCAAACCGATAGTAATAAGAAAGAAATTTTTGTTGCTAAATATGATAAAAATGGAATAGTGCAATGGGCAAAGCAGGGCAGGGGCAAGGGAAGCAATGTTGCTTATGACATAGCTTTAGATAAACATGATGGTTGCATTATTACTGGTTCGTTCAACGATACCCTTATTTTTGAAAATAAAGTATTACCGGCAAATTCTAACGGCGATATATTTCTTGCAAAATTTGCATCCAATGGTGACGTTTTATGGGTCGCTAAAACAGGCTTTGATACTATAGAACGCGACACTTTTTCAATTTTTGTTGCTGAATTTACCGAAAAAGGCGAGTTTCAAGATACCAAATTATATAAGGAAGATCAAAACTTTACAAATTATGGTATTGCCGTTGATTCATTAAACAATATTTATGTAACAGGTTCTTTTGCAAATTCCATGGGTTTGAATGTGAGTAAAGTTTCGTATGCCAGCATGGAAACATTTAATCCGGTTACTGATTTGAAAACAGAAAACGATAAACTTATTTCCGAACATTGCGACAAATCCATAGCGGGATTATTTGCGATTATAAATGTAATAAAGAGCAATAATGCTGTTATTGCAGGAAAGTCGATTCAAGCAGCTTTGGATAAAAACAATCCCTTATTCAGGATAAAATACGTTGATATTTATAACAATATTAGTAAAATTAACATAATAAAAAATTCTGATGGCATTATTTTTATTATCAATGCTGACAAAAACCCGGTTTGTTTTGGAAAAATCAAGGTTGAGAATAACGCAAAAATTAAAATTATAAATTATCAAAACGGTAATGCTCAAATAGATGTTTTATCAAATATAAAAGTTGGAAAATCATTTATTTGGTATCCTCTGAATTATATAAAATTGTTCCGAGCTAATGGTGATTTGTTATTCGATTATGACGACGACCATACGCAGGTGAAATTAAATTTACGAAATGATATTTTGAATTAACTAATTAATTCTTGAATAAAATAACCAACAAATTATTAACCTAAATATTATTATCATGAAAAAAACATTATTAATTTTATCCGGTGTTATCCTCTTTATTTCTTTTGTGTGTAATGTTAATATTGTGTGTGCACAAAAAACAGACAAGGAAATACACAAAGAAATGACGAGCAAAGTATCTAAAGATGTTAGAAAAGATGCAAAACGAATGAAAGCCGAGGGATGGAATGTGGCTCCCGGTTCATTACCCTTAGAGAAATTATTACAAACAGCACAGGAAAAACAGTTGATGACCGATGAAAAGGGACAGCAAAAATACATTACCGCCGATGGAAACGGCGTAGCCGAATCGAAAGCTGCCGCCGAAATGCAAGCCATAGAAACGGCCAAACTTCAACTTGCCGGTATGATAGAAACTTTGATGAATTCACTTGTTTCTACTAATTTGGGAAATGAACAAATCAATAGAGAAGACGCTGCTTCTGTTACCCAGGTGGTTCAAACTTCTAAAAACTTAATTTCTACCCAACTTGGTTATATTAATCCGTTATTTAAGATTTACAGGAATGTTCCCAATACTAAAAATGTTGAAGTGCAGGTAAAGGTTTTTTATGAAACAGCTCAATCGCTGGTGATCGCTAAAAAAGTGATTAAAAAGGAACTTAAGGAAAAAATGAAAATGAACGACGAACAGTTAGATCGTATCACCGACTTTTCAAAATAAATATAGCATACTACACCTCTCAGACTTAGCTTTGAGAGGTGTTTTTTTTAACAAATTCAAATGAATCGTTTTCTATTAATCGTTATTGTTTCGTTGATTAGCCTTCCGCTTTTTTCGCAGGAAATAATCACCACCAGTGGTGAATACCAGTTGGAGTGGCTCGATACCCAATCGAAAATTGAAGTTCAGCAAAAAGCAGAACAGCTTGCCACCGTTGATGCCCTGGAGCGTGCTTTTGGGAAAGTAATTATTCAGGGCAACAGCACTTTTGTACAAAATCAGATGACCGGTCAAAAAGTAGAAACCCATTCCGGTTTTTCTTCGATTGCCAATACGTATGTAAAAGGAGAAGTAGTTGAAGTAATTAATAAGGAATTTAAAGAAGTAGAAGGCGAAAAAACTGTTAATGGAAAAGCCGAAAAGATTAGGGAGATTCGTTGTAATATTAAAGTGAAAGCAAAAGAATTGGCGGATATTCCGGTTCAGTTTGATGCTTCACCCTTAGCTTGCCTGAAACTGAATTGCAAAACCAGCTCTTTCCAAAATAACGATGCTTTGTATTTTTATTTCCGTAGTCCGCAAAGCGGATTCCTGAGTATTTTTATTGACGATAACCAGTTTTCGCAACGTTTGCTGCCCTATCATAACATGGAGGCTAAATACGAAAATGGTGTTCCGGTGGAAGCCGATAAGGAATATTTTTTCTTTTCTAATGAAATAAACTATTTTGGAGAGAAAAATGATTTTGTAGATGATAAATATGAGCTGGCAACCAACTCATCAAAAGAAATAAACCGCATCTTTATCATTTTTACAAAATCGGAGCTGAATAAGCCGGTATTAAAGGAAAATCTTAATATGGGAATGCTATCTAATGAAGAACAGGAACTAAAATATAAGCTACCCAAAGCCATAAAGAGCGAAGATTTTCAACGCTGGCTAATTGATAACCGGTCGACCCGGGATGATATGGCTGTCCAGATTATTGATATAACTATTTCGAAATGAAATGATGCTTTATTTTTTAAAATAATTACTTATCGCTCCCCCAGGAGCTTTATTGAAAACTCATTTTTTTATACCCACGATTTTTTCTTCGTCGTTGTTAATCCTTCTCCATCATCACCATTATTTCTGTTTCTTTTTCGTCGTTTATGCCGGAATATTCAAAAAATACAGGATCGGCACAAGGCTAATCTGATCCTGTTTCAATTTCGGCAGGATGCGATAAGGGATGGGCAAAGGATTTTAAGTCCTTCGTGCCGTTGATTTGCTTTCTAATTGTATCTTTGACTTACTGATTACAGCCTTATTCAATGTAAGAGCTTCGTCTGCTAGTTGTGATTTGCTTTCTAATTGTATCTTTGACTTACTGATTACAGCTGTATCATAAAAGCCTTTAGCGTGGCTTCAGTTGTGATTTGCTTTCTAATTGTATCTTTGACTTACTGATTACAGCAATAGGGGAAGGTTTAATTTTAAAAATTAGTTGTGATTTGCTTTCTAATTGTATCTTTGACTTACTGATTACAGCTTTAAGGTTAATAATATATTAAGGATATGTGTTGTGATTTGCTTTCTAATTGTATCTTTGACTTACTGATTACAGCGATGGAATCGAGAGGAGACTTGAAAGACTTGTTGTGATTTGCTTTCTAATTGTATCTTTGACTTACTGATTACAGCACAGCACTTTTGATTAAACCAACGCCTGCGTTGTGATTTGCTTTCTAATTGTATCTTTGACTTACTGATTACAGCAAGGTTTGCTACGATGAGCTTAAAAAATTAGTTGTGATTTGCTTTCTAATTGTATCTTTGACTTACTGATTACAGCGAAAAAAAATCATCATAATCATGCGTCATCGGTTGTGATTTGCTTTCTAATTGTATCTTTGACTTACTGATTACAGCATTATGATGGGATGAAGATTCGTTTTGATAGTTGTGATTTGCTTTCTAATTGTATCTTTGACTTACTGATTACAGCGAAAAGACCATTTTTTGGACAATTGAACAGGTTGTGATTTGCTTTCTAATTGTATCTTTGACTTACTGATTACAGCATTATGATGGGATGAAGATTCGTTTTGATAGTTGTGATTTGCTTTCTAATTGTATCTTTGACTTACTGATTACAGCGAAAAGACCATTTTTTGGACAATTGAACAGGTTGTGATTTGCTTTCTAATTGTATCTTTGACTTACTGATTACAGCATTCAGTCCGATAATTTACTACAAATCATTGTTGTGATTTGCTTTCTAATTGTATCTTTGACTTACTGATTACAGCGCAGATGTTTTAATTAACTTTGATTTACCAGTTGTGATTTGCTTTCTAATTGTATCTTTGACTTACTGATTACAGCTTTTTTCGTATGTGGATAATACCAACTACAGTTGTGATTTGCTTTCTAATTGTATCTTTGACTTACTGATTACAGCGTTGGTTTAGAAGGACTACCACCATCGTCAGTTGTGATTTGCTTTCTAATTGTATCTTTGACTTACTGATTACAGCATGACAAAAAGAAGGGCGCAAATTATTTTTGTTGTGATTTGCTTTCTAATTGTATCTTTGACTTACTGATTACAGCTTAAGACTGAATTTAATCCAATTGAACTTCAGTTGTGATTTGCTTTCTAATTGTATCTTTGACTTACTGATTACAGCCGATTCCAGCCAAAGGAAAATTAGGCCTTTGTTGTGATTTGCTTTCTAATTGTATCTTTGACTTACTGATTACAGCTTAACCGACGTAAAGGAGTTTACAACCCTAGTTGTGATTTGCTTTCTAATTGTATCTTTGACTTACTGATTACAGCGCCGAAGATTTTATTTTCCAACGTACCTACGTTGTGATTTGCTTTCTAATTGTATCTTTGACTTACTGATTACAGCTAGTTTCTATAATAGTAGCCTTAGACTTATGTTGTGATTTGCTTTCTAATTGTATCTTTGACTTACTGATTACAGCTATCAGGTGGTACATTACCCGCAGTATCTTGTTGTGATTTGCTTTCTAATTGTATCTTTGACTTACTGATTACAGCAATGTATAAAAATGTCAAAAAAATTAACCAGTTGTGATTTGCTTTCTAATTGTATCTTTGACTTACTGATTACAGCTCCGATTGCGAAATCTACGACGAGCTGTTGGTTGTGATTTGCTTTCTAATTGTATCTTTGACTTACTGATTACAGCACTGAAAATCATTTTCGTACGATAAAACAGGTTGTGATTTGCTTTCTAATTGTATCTTTGACTTACTGATTACAGCCTGCAAGCTTCTACCGCCAACCTTTTGAGTGTTGTGATTTGCTTTCTAATTGTATCTTTGACTTACTGATTACAGCATCGGCGTCTCCGTTCACCATGTTTAAAAGTTGTGATTTGCTTTCTAATTGTATCTTTGACTTACTGATTACAGCTGTGATATATATATATGCAGAACCCGACCAAGTTGTGATTTGCTTTCTAATTGTATCTTTGACTTACTGATTACAGCTATCGGCAAACGTGTTACCATTAACTGGAGGTTGTGATTTGCTTTCTAATTGTATCTTTGACTTACTGATTACAGCACAGATGAAAAATTAGAAAAAGCCGATAAGTTGTGATTTGCTTTCTAATTGTATCTTTGACTTACTGATTACAGCACGGAGCGAAAATTCAATTAGATATGTTAAGTTGTGATTTGCTTTCTAATTGTATCTTTGACTTACTGATTACAGCAGACCCCCGGTTAAGGGGATTGATTTCAGTAGTTTAAAGCCTTATTCAGAATTTAAAAATGAAGCTGTTTTTAGTGTGAAAAACCGGTGAATGGCCGGTTTTTTTATTTTAAACCACAAAGGCATAAAGAGCACTAAGTATTTTTTTCTTTGTGTTTTTTAGTGTTCTTAGTGGTTAAAAAGAAATAAACCACGAAGGCACAAAGAGCCTTTAGTTTTGCGAATTAAAAAAGAGGTATTACTTTTATAAAATAGTTAACCGGAAAGAGCAGAGGTGAACTAAACAGAGACATAGAAGAATCTCTATTTCGTGTATTAGTCCTCTGCCCTTTTTGAGTTGAGATTTGCCAGTTAGAATCTTAAGTTATAAGGCTTATTAAAGGTTTCAGCTTCTCAACCAATCCGGTAACGTTTTTTGTTTTAACCTTAAATGCAAAGTTATGAAAAAATTTTATGTAGGCATTGACATTTCAAAAAGCAAGTTAGATGTAGCTGTTTATGATGCAGAAAAAAAGAAAATAGCCAACAAATTTGTGATTAAAAACGAAGCAGATGGTATACAATCTTTGTTTTCTACATTAAAAAAAGAAAAGATAAACTTGGAAGATTGCTGGTTTTGTTTCGAACATACCGGTCATTATGGATTTTCCTTATGTTATGAATTAGAACAAATTTGCTGTGTGTATAGCATAATTCCGGCACTGCAGATAAAGCTTTCACTTGGAATGACTCGAGGAAAAAATGACCAGGTAGATGCCGAAAGGATAGCGATGTTTGCTTATACGTTTCGGGATAAGCTACAACCATCGAAGATGAGTTCTGATTGTTTTCAGAAAATAAAACAATTACTTACTTATCGTAATCAAATGGTAAGGATATCCACACAGTTGCAAAATAGTTTAAAAAGTCATCAAGCAGTTTGCCAGTTAACTCATTTTGATTATGTAGTTGATGAAATTAAAAAACAAATAATTGAGGTTAAGGTAAAAATTGAATCCATTGATGAGTTATTAATGTCAGAAATAAAAAGAGATAAAACCCTTGAAAATAATTTTAATTTATTGAAAACCATCAAGGGAATAGGTCCAATTATTTCAATTTATTTACTGGTTTTAACTCAAAATTTTGAATCTTTTACTGATGCACGTAAATTCAATTGCTATGCCGGAATAGCGCCTTTTGAACACTCATCAGGATCAAGTATCCGGGGCAAAACAAAAACAAGTTCATTGAGAAATAAAACAATTAAGTCCCTTTTGTTTAATGGAGCTAATGCGGCTGCGCTTCATGACAAGGAAATAAAGAATTATTATAAAAGAAAAAAAGAAGAAGGGAAACATCATCAGTCTGTAATGAATGCCATTGCTTGTAAACTTGTTTACAGGGCTTTTTCAGTAATTAAACGACAATCTCCTTATGTAACATTATATGCACAAAATTTTTAAAAAAAATTTGGTTTAGTCTTAGAATACACTAAGGTTTCTTAATTTTAAACAATCATAAACACTACCGGTTTGCAGAAAGGGTATTTATTTTTGTTAAACGGTTTGTTATCATCTGCCGTATTTTATCCGGTGCATTGTGTTCGTCGCAAAGCGCGATATATTTCTCAAGCACATTCGGATTGTACTCTTTATCGAGGAACTCTTTTATTTTTTCTTCCGAAGCGTTTACCGGATGCGGAAATTTTACCCGAATTATGCTGTACTCAGGTGTTGATTCCAGAACTTTGTGCCCTGTTGATACTTGTTTTACGGAACTCTTATTGCGTATTTTATCATAAATCCTGAAAAAAGCCAAGAGCAATAATAAACCGAATACATTCCAAAGAAACATTTTTTTACTTTTTTTTTAATTTTAAAACAATTCGAGTTGTTGTACGGGTATGTTCACTTCCTTTTGTTGGCGGCAATAGAATATTTCCATGTCGCCAAATTGCTTGTCGGTGATGCACATGATGCCTATATGCCCTTTATCGGGCAATTCTTTTTTAACTCTTCGGATATGTACTTCGGCATTTTCGCGACTGGGACAATGCCTCATATAAATAGAAAACTGGAACATGGCAAACCCGTCTTTCATCATATTTTTACGAAAATCGCTGGCTATTTTACGTTCCTTTGCCGTGTTGGTAGGCAAATCGAAAAAAACCAATACCCACATAATCCTGTATGCATTTAAACGTTCGTTAATCATTGTCCGGTATTATCTGTCTGACGGTTCTTACCGGCAGCGGTTATGTCATTTCGGGATAAACAATTTTACGGGCCGAGCCTTCGAAACAACGGTAAAGCGATGTGGTAGTCTGTGTTATTCCAACCATTAACGGACTGCTTTGTCCGTTGATCAGAATATCCATAGCCGGAATACCTAACAAACGGGCTTTTAACTCCCGGGTGAGTGTAGATAAATCACTTATTTCGGCGATTATGTCGGTAACCATTTTATCTACATAAGGGCGATAGGGTTCCATGATGTCGTCGGCAAGGCAATAAGCATTGTAGCGGTTGTGGTGATGAATCCCGAGGGTTGGTAACATTCCGCTTGCCACCAATGCTCTTGCCGTTACGGCCCTTAGTATGGCATATCCATAATTGAGCAGATTATTGGGAGGCTCGCCGTCGCGGCTACGACGAAAACCGGGGAAGCCTGTGAATAGATGTTCCCAATAATAAGCCGCAGCGCGGGCTTCGTGGTTTTCGGCATCATCGCTTTTTACACTTGCCGCCCAGTGCAGCATATTGGCAACAGATTGCTTATGTTTGGATAGCAGCAGTTGTGCCTGATTGGTAATTTTACACTTGATGGTTTGTTGCCATAATTGTTTTTTTAAGGGAAGGGAAGCATCTATTTGTACCCTGAACTTTTCGGATTGCAGGGTATTAGCCGAAAGGGGCAATAGCAATCCATAGGGATGATGAGTTTCGTTGCAGGTGATCACCGAGCAATTATTATCGAGTAATTTTTCGAGCAATGCCTGGGTAATGGTTATTTGTTTATGATCGAGCACTACGATGCCTATATCTTCAATGGGAATGGATGTGGCGGCTTCTTTTTTAAAATGTTTGGGCAGGGTTTCGTTTTTTTCCACTTCCGGCAGGCGGATGATCAATTGTTCATTGTTCAGATGCAGGTAGGCGGGATTGCCAAAATAAAGAGTTCGTTTAATCATTTTTTTTGTTTTACAGCTATGTTTCTTTGTGATCCGTAGTGTTCTTAGTGGTTAAAAAAAGAATAAACCACAAAGGCACGAAGAGCACTAAGTATTCTTTTTTCTTTGTGATTCTTAGTGCTCTTAGTGGTTAAAAAGAAATAAACCACGAAGGCACAAAGAGCACGAGGTGTTTTTAATCATTGAGGTTACCGTTGATGACTCGTCTAATTCCATCTTTCAATTTTGCTACATTAAAATTCATCAGGAGACCCAGTTTACAACCCGATAGTTTCAGATAAGTCAGTATTTGTGCAAGATGTACATCATTGAGAGCTGTTACTGATTTTATTTCGATGATGAATTTGTTTTCAATTATTAAATCAATCCGGTAACCACAATCTAATTTAACATCATGATAAATTACCGGTAAGACTTTCTGTTGTTCAACCATAAGTCCTGCTTGCTGAAGTTCGTATTTCAGGCAGGTTTCGTAGGTCGATTCAAGTAAACCCGGACCTAATTCAGAATGTACTTTAATAGCACAATCGAGCACAATTCTTGAGATATCATTCTCGTTCATAATAAACCATTTTAAAGTAAAAATTAATCAATTAAAATATAAACCACGAAGGCACAAAGAACACCAAGTATTTTTTCTTTGTGATTCTTAGTGTTCTTAGTGGTTAAAAAGAAATAAACCACGAAGGCACAAAGAGCACTAAGTATTCTTTTTTCTTTGTGTATTCTAAGACTAAACCAAATTTTTTTTAAAATTTTGTGCATATAATGTTACATAAGGAGATTGTCGTTTAATTACTGAAAAAGCCCTGTAAACAAGTTTACAAGCAATGGCATTCATTACAGACTGATGATGTTTCCCTTCTTCTTTTTTTCTTTTATAATAATTCTTTATTTCCTTGTCATGAAGCGCAGCCGCATTAGCTCCATTAAACAAAAGGGACTTAATTGTTTTATTTCTCAATGAACTTGTTTTTGTTTTGCCCCGGATACTTGATCCTGATGAGTGTTCAAAAGGCGCTATTCCGGCATAGCAATTGAATTTACGTGCATCAGTAAAAGATTCAAAATTTTGAGTTAAAACCAGTAAATAAATTGAAATAATTGGACCTATTCCCTTGATGGTTTTCAATAAATTAAAATTATTTTCAAGGGTTTTATCTCTTTTTATTTCTGACATTAATAACTCATCAATGGATTCAATTTTTACCTTAACCTCAATTATTTGTTTTTTAATTTCATCAACTACATAATCAAAATGAGTTAACTGGCAAACTGCTTGATGACTTTTTAAACTATTTTGCAACTGTGTGGATATCCTTACCATTTGATTACGATAAGTAAGTAATTGTTTTATTTTCTGAAAACAATCAGAACTCATCTTCGATGGTTGTAGCTTATCCCGAAACGTATAAGCAAACATCGCTATCCTTTCGGCATCTACCTGGTCATTTTTTCCTCGAGTCATTCCAAGTGAAAGCTTTATCTGCAGTGCCGGAATTATGCTATACACACAGCAAATTTGTTCTAATTCATAACATAAGGAAAATCCATAATGACCGGTATGTTCGAAACAAAACCAGCAATCTTCCAAGTTTATCTTTTCTTTTTTTAATGTAGAAAACAAAGATTGTATACCATCTGCTTCGTTTTTAATCACAAATTTGTTGGCTATTTTCTTTTTTTCTGCATCATAAACAGCTACATCTAACTTGCTTTTTGAAATGTCAATGCCTACATAAAATTTTTTCATAACTTTGCATTTAAGGTTAAAACAAAAAACGTTACCGGATTGGTTGAGAAGCTGAAACCTTTAATAAGCCTTATAACTTAAGATTCTAACTGGCAAATCTCAACTCAAAAAGGGCAGAGGACTAATACACAAAATAGAGATTCTTCTATGACTCTGTTTAGTTCACCTCTGCTCTTTCCGGTTAACTATTTTATAAAAGTAATACCTCTTTTTTAATTCGCAAAACTAAAGGTTTCTCAGTGTTCTTAGTGGTTAAAAAAAGCATAAACCACAAAAGCCCAAAGAGCACTAAGTTATTCTTTTTTCTTTGTGTTTCTTAGTGTTCTTAGTGGTTAAAAAAGAGTAAACCACAAAGGCACAAAGAGCACTGAGTATTTGAAAAAAACGCAGGCTAACGGCACCTGCGTTTTTCAACAGAAGCTTTATTCCGTTTTTTTGGGTGCACGTGGGGTATCATCCACCACAAATCCCCAATCAATCAGTTTTTTGGGATTTTCACGATAAACGCCAATGAGTAAATCTCTGCTGGCTTTTATGGAGTTAGTAATTGGATCCAGTAATACGTCGCGCTGACGGTAAGCTACTTCTGCCTGTTGTTTCTTCGTTTCTGCTTCGTTGTGCAGCTGACGGCAGGTAGCAACTTTAGGTCCATTTTCTTCCCATTTGTTCGTTTCGAGCGAATGTAATGGGGATTGAGCCCCTGCTTCAATATGTTTAGCATTGATTTTCTCTGCAAGAGCTATTTTTGCTGCAGGATTTTCGGGAATGACTACCCTGAATTTGTTATTTGCCATAGTCTTTATCTTTTAATAGGTTTTAGTAATTAAGTAAATTGTAGAATAATGAATGCTTGTTTATGAGTTATCCTCCTTTCTTATTTTAAAGGTTAATACTTTTTGTATAAAAAGCTCGCGAATGCCATTCTTGAGCATAAGTTTGCCATCCTTGAGCATCGGTTTGGCATTCCGGAGCATTGGTTTGGCATCCTTGAGCATCGGTTTGCCATCCTTGAGCATCAGTTTGCCATCCTTGAGCATCGGTTTGCCATTCCGGAGCATGGGTTTGGCATCAGGGAGCATTGGTTTGGCATCAGGGAGCATCAAGTTGCCATTCTGGAGCATAAATTGAGCCGGATCGTAAATTAATGGTTGGTGATGGAGCGTAAGAATCATTGCTTGTGTTTTTAGGCTTAAATGTGGCTGCCATTGACTTTAATAATTCGGCCTAAACGGTCGGTTTCCAATTTCCAGCAAACTTTTTTAATCATTATTCCATCAATTGACTTTTCCATTTTATTAAGCGCTGAAAATTCAATTTTGTTCCAAATGGTAGCCGCAATATCGTTTCTTACAAAAAAGCAATCAGTACTACTTGAGCTAACCATTTTATAAATATTTTTTACCTGCTCTTTTGTTAAATTTTTGAAATCAATACTTTGATGATTTTCAATTTCTTCTTCGGTAGGTACATATACCAAATCGTTAGGCGAAAGATAAGACAGCAATTGTTCTTCTTTTTCGTTTGTTTCGGGCACAGATTGTAAGCCTTGTTTCTGGCGTTCGATTACTATATTTAAAGGTATGCTTTCGTAACTTCGCTTACCGGTTTTATCCTGATAAATGGCAAAGAAAAGGTTAGTACCCTTGGCAGCTTCCACATATTTATCCTTTTTATTACCGATATACCCTATGCTGAACTTGTTTCCCCTGGGTTCATAGGTCCGTACTTTAAAAATAGGTTGATGAAATTTGCCATCGTTAAGATCAGTAATATTTTCATTTAGCCGATCAATGCCATCGGGCGAAAAAGCTAATTCGGGATGTTCGATGATTTTGCCATCTTTTTCTTCGTTGTATTTTTCTAAATGCTTAAGCAGGATTTTTTGTATTCCGGTATCAGTAATACTCTTTATAGCAGAGGAGCTATACGTTTCGTTCAGCGTTGTACGGGATGCAACATTATCCGTCGCCCAATAATAAATTTCGACTTTAGCAATATTGGAGCCATTAAACGTATTCTCATTCGTTTTGAAAAACTTCAAAAGTTGTTTTTTATCGTATCCTTCTTTTATCAGGGTTTTAATTTGTTTTTTCAGTGGCTTGTCAACAATCATTTCCCATTGATCCAGCGCAACAGAAAGAGAAACGGTTTTTTTGAAACGCAAATTCACTAAACCAGCGACAGTATCCTTGTGCATAGGTTTTCGTATAGCCCAATTTTCACCTTTTTCTTGTTTTGTAAAGACTTTTTTGAGCTGTCCATTTTCGTCCTGTTGCCACTTTTGGTACCAGTTGGTCGTTTTATTGATTATTCTGAGGTTTTGTTTAAAACTTATAAGTGTGGTTAATAATTTATTTTTTGCATCCTGGGTAAAGGTTTCCCAGGGTTTGTAGAACATCCATTTGTAATTACCATTTATATCTGTTTTGTGTTTAAAACAAAGGGTTGAACGTAAATCGTAACGTTTGCCTGAATTTGCACTCACATTGTTAAGGTAGTTAATGTGATTTCTGGTAGCACAGGCGATTACCAGGGCATCCAAGGCATGATGGCGGTGGTCTATTCTTTTTTTACTAAAGCCTTTTTGCAAATCCAAAGGCATTTGGGTTTGAAAAACCTGTTTGCCGTCTTTGTTTGTCCATTCGCCAAAATGATTGCTATGGGTAAGAATGTTCAGTCGCTCGAAACGGGGCGAAATAATGTCGTTCCAGATGTCATTTAATCCCCATTCCTGTTTTAGAATGGATGTAATAGCTCCATTGCTTGCAGCTACATTTTTTGAAGTGGTCTCCTGTTCGCCATCTTCACGAACAATGTTTGAAAGGAGGTTTTTTATGTATTTGCTGATATAACGGGTATCGTTGAGCTGACGCTGAACAAAAGATTCGGGAATGTCATCCATCAGCAATCGTTTCATTTTTCCCTTGTTCTTACCGAAATTATTCTTAACAAAATCTTCATAGGATTCCACGGTAAAGAGTTTTACAGTTTTTCCGTAACTAAGTTCAATAATCTTGCCCTGATTATTCCGGATATATTCGTAAGCAGTATCATTATCCTTGTCTTTATTCACTTCGCTTTCGCAGATTACTTTATTACTCATCGAATCATCAAAATAGCGCGATTGCGGAATGATGTGCTCTATTTCGTAGGCAGTTGTAAAGAGTTTAGTTAGCGGGATGGGGCTACCGGTATAAGGGGAGCGATATTTTTGCTGAAGCCAGAGTTTATACCGGGTAAGTTCCGATGAGGTGGGCTGTGCATTTTTGCTTATTTTCAGAATATCTTCTGGAATTTCTATGGGCGAATTCAATGCACCTTCTTCGTAAATCTTTAAGATTTCCTGCTGACTGGGAGAATGAGGGCGAACGTTCTCTATCGAATCATCATTCTTCATTTCTGCCAGCAATGCTTTTATACGGAGATTGGTGTTTTCGTTTTCCGAAACTTGTTCTGTCATCTTTTTTCGTTGCTCGGCAGTGTTTTTCATTTCCCTGCCCAATTCAATATGAATTTCGTCAAAGAAATTTTTTTCACCTTTTCCATATTGCTTCCATATATCGTTGACTACACGTAATGTTTCGGTGATCACTTGTTCCACGATTGGATTCCGTAGCGAGTGCTGCTTAAATTCTTTTAAAAAATTTTCAATATCGGTATTACTTTCCCAACGGATAACTTCTCCTTCTTCCGAATGCCGTCCATATACTGCATAGCAAGCCTGATATGTATTCAATCCTTTGTATGGGCTTTCACAATCAATAAAACTTTTTAAAACCTGTTTGGGAATTTCGTCATCGGTAATTTCTTCAATTTTTTTCCTGTCAAAAGCAACAGATTCCAGCCGTTCGTTAATGGCATTAATATGAGCAGTCGTTTCCTGGGAAATGGCTTCTTGCTTCCAGTATTTTCCGCGGCGCATCACAGTCAAAAGTTTTTTAATGGCTTTTGCCGAATAAGCACCATAATCCTTTTTGAACGGCGGGAATTTGATGAAGTGATCAACAAAATCTTCACCTAATTGATGTTTACAGGCAAATGTTTTTAAAGCTTTTTCAATTTCTTTCTTGTCTTCGACCGAATAAAGGATGTGCCAAAGATGTTCTTCTATTTCCTTAGTTAAGAATCCCAATGGTACGTTTGCAACCTTCGATAGACGGGTAAGTATTTGCGCACGGGTTTCGTTTGCAGGATAAATTTTCTCCTCTACATAATTCCACCGGTATTGTTCGGCATTCTTTTTCAGGTTAAATGCAGGATATTTTAAAAATACTTTTTGATCAATTTCTTTCCGGTCGTTCAGCCATTCATATAAGCTTATCCAATCCTCTTCTGTTTTTAAAAAATCGGAAGTAACATCTACATCAAATTGCAGTTTTCCTTCCACTTCTTTTCCCCGTTGATAAATCTTTAGGTTTTGCAAAAACTGCCACAACCGGAACTCCTGGTACAGCGGATGTGATTTGGCAATGCACTTAAGGGGTACTGAAATAATATTACCTTCTTTATCTTTGTAGGATAATGTTTCGTAGCGGCAATTGCTTATGAGCGATTTTTTGCTTTTCAACGGACGTTGATAAAAGATGATATCATTAAGGAATAGATAAGTGAAATCCATTTGAGCTACGCTGCTCCGGTAGTTTTCATTGCTTTTGTACAATTCTTCAAGGCAGGCTGTGTAAAGTTGTTTATCGAGTAATTCAGGATGAAATATCTTTTGCTTTTCTAAGATAATTTGCAACTCTTCTTTGTAAAATTTTCGTTCGATGGTACGAACCAATTTACCTTTGATTTTTTGATTGGGATTCTGAAGCAGGGTGTCATAAATATAGGCTCCAACGGTTTTCCCGCTTTTATCAATTTCGAATTCGGTTTTTTTCTTAACCAACGTCCAATCATCATCCTTTGGGGATCTGAATGATCGTTTTTCTTTACCGTATTTATCTTTTTTAATCGTACCATCTTCATTTAAATCAGTGGTAACAATAAATTCTTTTATTTTACCCGTCCAATCCAAAGGTACATTGCTGGTTCGTCTGTATATCCAACCATTTTCCAGAATTACATTATACCAGATTTCATCCTTACTCTTTTTGTCGCCGCTATCTACGCCAACCACTTTAAGCGAATGAAATTCGACTAACTTATTATCATTTTCTTCCTCTTCTTCCCCCCGTAATTGATAGTAACCTCTTTTTTGATTAAAGTGGAGTAGGAGCCAAGCCAGTTCTTCTTTTTCAATACGCTGCGTTAAGGCTTTTTTGCGTAGGTAATAAATTGTCCAATCATAGGGTATCAATGCGGGTTCACCATTTTTCTTGGTGAGCATCTGAGGCTGATGTTTTGCAAAATCAGCAAGCATTTCTTCAAAGGAAGATTTAAAAATAAAATCGCTTTTACCAGATTCCGGGTTTGGTTTATAGGCTAATTTAGGCTCGGCTTCATCTAAGAACTGACCAAAATGTTTTTCAAAATCAATATGCTGAGAATAATGAACCGGCAAAAATCCAAGGATGTTCAATACACTATGCAGGCGTTCGCGACGTAATAAATAACGTTCGCGTAACCGTCGTACGCCTCGGAATCCGGTTCTGTCAGCGGTTTGGGAAACTGAGTTTCCCCGATCAAATTCTCCTAAGCTTCCTTGGTCTATTGGTATTATTCGGGAACCTATTCCTATAATGTTTCCTGTTTTTTCTTCAAAATTATTCTCAACCAATGCCCATCCGACAGAATTCGTGCCTAAGTCCAAACCTAATATTTTTTTCATTTTTTATTTGTTTGATTCATTTTTTAGTCTACTTTTGCTTCACAATTAGAAGCAAATCACAATAAGGATTATTCCGTTGTGAAAACATTTAAGGCGGCGCAAGTCGCCTTTTTTCTTATATTTCAGTTTATTACAACGATTATCTAACCCTTAACCCTTGCAACTGATATGTATTAGAATAAGGTGCTAAATATACAAAAAAATAATACAAAAAAAATTTATATTGATTTTTTTTAGTTGGAAGTGAAAAAATGAAGATGACCCGACAGCGCCGTCAGGTCTGTCGGGTCATATCTATTCGTGGGTGAATCTAATAATAATATTGTGGCTTATCGTGTTTAATGAAGGTTTCATTATCAAGTTCTCTGAAAGCCTGATCCAATTCTTCTTTTGTATTCATAACAATGGGGCCTCCCCAGGCTACCGGTTCGTTAAGCGGTTTGCCGGCGATGAGGAAAAATCTTGCCCCTTTATCGCTTGCTTTCACCAGCACTTCATCATAATCGCTGCCTTTTGAAGAAGAGGCTGACATCAGGATTGCACAGGCTTTTTCTTCAAAATTAATCAATGCTTCATCGGCGGCTAACGTGCCATCAATCAGGTAGAGAAATAGTGTCTGATCATTGGAAGTTTCCTTGTAATGCCAACTGGAATAGGGCTTCAGGGCAACATCGAGGTATTGGATTTTTACATATTCACCTTTCACAGCCCCGTGATGGTTATTGTAGTTTCCGGACAATACCCTGATCGTAGCGTTCTCTTCCTGAACCAAGGAAACGTCTTCTTTTTTAATATCACGATAGGCGGGTTGTGTCATCTTTTCTTTTTGCGGAAGGTTAACCCAAAGCTGACAGCCCAACATTCTTTCGGAAGCCATAGGCATTTCCTGGTGAATAATGCCGGATCCGGCTGTCATCCATTGACATTGGAGGTCTCTTATAAATCCTTTGTTACCTAAGCTGTCGCCATGTTCGATTTCGCCTTGCAACAGATAGGTAACCGTTTCGATTCCCCGATGAGGATGCCATGGAAACCCTTTGATGTAATCTCCGGGATCTGTAGAATCAAAACCATCCAACATTAAAAACGGGTCAAAATCCTTAACGGTTCTCAACCCCAAAACCCTGCGTAAGTGAACACCGGCACCATCAATAGCGTGTTGTCCTCTTACAATTTGCGTGCATCTTCTTCTGGACATTGTTTGTAAATATTAGGTTGACTTGTTATGATAAAAAATATACCATCCAATGGTTAGGCTCCTGGCTATGCATGATTATTGCCTTTTATTGGTTCTGATCAAAAAGTAAAAATACTCATTTTTTACAAGCTGACTTGAGTTTTTTTTATTAAGCCAACAAGCAGTGAGTTTGGAGCTTTGAGCCTGGAGAAGATGATGGTTAATAGCTAACAGCCAATAGCCAATAGCCAATAGCCGTTACTTCACAGCCTGGGCTATTTTAAATAAATCTTCATTATTCGGTATAATTGTCAGACTTGCAAAATCGCATTTCCATTTATTATCCATGTTATAAAAGTGGAGAATATGGCGAACAGGAATTTTTTTGCTCCAGTCCATAAAAAACTGATCGATGACAATGGCTGAGCTTCCGTTTTTACTGAAATGGATTTCGCGTTTATCGACAGTTAGTTTTGCCGAAGCTGTATCGGCAATTTTTTTGTTCATCAGTCCGGAATATGTTTGCTTATCCCAGAATTCTTTGGGATCGGTGCCCAAATAAAGGCCGTCATCCGTCAGTAAAGACATAAACTGCGTAGTGTCTTTGATATTATACGCTAAATAAATGCTGTCCAATATACCGGTAACTTGCTGTTTGGCTGTAGCCGCATCAAAAGGGACAGTCTTTGTTTTGGGTTGGCATGCCGTAATGGCTATTGCAACCACGAACATTGCATACGTAAGTTTTCTCATTTTTGTTTTCATTTTAGGGTTTTATAATTGTTTTAATTCAAGTTTCGCACGTTGATTTAAGCAGTTTTTTCAATCGTTTCAGGTTTATCAGTTTCATTTTTCCCTGTTCATTTTTCCAAAATAAAATCCATGTATTATACCGTAGCAAGCAATATCCCGAATGGAATTGCAAATTCCGCTCAGTCGGGATTGATCTTTTATTTGATAACCTGTCGGCATATTTTTATTTTAATATGATTGCGGAAATACAATTTCCGCTATGTTCCGAGCGGAATTGCAAATTCCGCTCAGCCGGGAATATGTTCCAGTTTTTGCATGTTTGCATCGATCCATTGGATAAGTACAAGAAACATGCTTAGCTTACTTTCTTTAGTAATATCCATAAAATAAAATTTAAAAGGTTAATAATAAATAGTTTATTAGAAATTGGTGTAAAGTTACGATATTTAATTATACATCATTTACATTTTGATAAAAATTTTTTTTTAAAAAAGTAACTAATTAATCGCTGTTATCTGATAAAGGTATTTGGACTAAAGTCATTCCGACAGTTATGATTTGTAAGGGGTTGATCAAAAGCCTTTGATACCTTTGTGATTCCGGGTACTCGGGACTTTGAGTCCTTTGTGGTTAAATTTTAAAGTATTGAGAATACAATGGTTACAAAGTATACACAATGTACCAAAAAAAAATAAAATAAAAAATACTTTTTGATCGGTTCCCCTGAGGCTGAGTTTGTTGAATCAAGGCAAAACCCCAACGATCATAAGCTGTTTGCCCGACACAGAAAATTGATTATATCCAAACCTAAATTGCCCGCAATTCATCTAAAGATACCTGACATTCATCTTTTAATGCTTGGTATTCATCCTAAGATACCTGGCATTCATCTTTCAATGTTTGGCTTTCATCCTTCAATGCTTGGCTTTCATCCATTGATTTTTAATATTCATACACGATTGTTTACATTTCATACCTTCATGTAACAATAAACATCAGCAATGTTTAATCATCATACCTTCATGTAACAATAAACATCAGCAATGTTTAATCATCATACCTTCATGTAACGATAAACATCAGCAATGTTTAATCATCATGCCTTCATGTAACAGGATTCATCAGTAATGTAACACAAGCCATATGCAATTTTTTTCGTTTTATATGGCATTGTTTGCAGCCGATTCGTTTTTTGAGCCTGCCAGCCGTTCGATTTGGAGTGCCTGGGTTATATGCCGGTTGCCAGATAAACTGTTTATATAGCCAGGCATTTTTTTTTGTTAAAAAAATAAAGGTTTATACAAAAACTTATTAAAAAAGCTTACATTTGGAAACTGTTTTGAAACGGACGATTAAAAAGTTGAAACATAGTTGTGGTGAAAATGGTATGTTGAAAATATAAGGTTTGGTATTATTAAAATAATTTTCGGGGTAAATTTTATAATAAAATGTACGCCATGATAAAAAACAATCCAACTTACGAAATGCTTCTGCAAGAAAATCTTGCTTTAAAAAACGAATTGTTACAAAAGAAGACGGAGCTTGATCGTTATCATATCCTTATTTCAAAAGTTTCCGATGTTATCTGGATTTTGAATTTGCAGGGGCAATTTACCTACGTCAGTTCATCGGTAGAGCAACTCAGAGGGTTTACGGTAGAAGAAGTATACAAACAAAGCATTAATGATGTTCTTACTCCCACATCAGCCCCAAAAGCTTTACGACTATTAGCGGAAACATTGGAAGAAGAAGCAAAAGGCATTAAAAAAGATGTTTTTGGTTGCTATGAATTGGAACATACCTGCAAGGATGGTTCAACGGTTTGGGCAGAAGTCGTTATTTCTGCTAACAGGGACGAACAGGGGAATTTACTTGAATTTATTGGAGTCAGCAGAAATATTGATGAAAGAATAAAGATTCAGGCAGAACTTAACAGGAGCGAAGAACGTTACCGGCTTATATCAGAAGTTTCGTCCGATTATGTTTTTTCTACAATGGTACATCCTGACAATTCTCTTGAATTAAATTGGATAAGTGGTGCCTTCGAGAATATCACAGGTTTTACCTTCGAGGAATACAAGGCTAAAGGAGGCTGGCGTGCTTTTGTTCATCCCGATGATCTGGCGAAAGATGATGAAGATTTGCAGAATCTTTTTAGTAACCGTGCCATAAAATCGGAAATACGCACACTAAATAAACGGGGAGAAGTGGTTTGGGTGCAGGTATTTGCTCATCCTCTTTGGGACAGCAATCGAAATGCATTACAAAGTATTTATGGTGCGGTACGTAATGTTACCGAACGAAAAGTTACCGAGCAAAAACTCAAGGAAAGCGAAGAAAAACTCAGCAACGCCAATAATCTTTTACAGGCAGTTCTGGATGCATCTTCCGATGCTATCACTATGACCAACCGTAAGGGAGAATTTCAGGCATGCAACAAAATTTTACTCCAACGCTGGGGAAAAACCAGAGAAGAAATCGTTGGATTTTCGGCAAGCAAAGTATTGCCGCTATCTGTTTTTCAAAACAGGATAAAGATTATTAATGAATGTATCGAAGCCAGAGAAGGTATTACGTTTACCGATACGTATAATGAAAAATGGTTCGAAAATACGATAGAGCCCATAATGGAGGCAGATGGAACCATCGAAAACGTTGCGATGTTTTCGCGCGACATCACCCTGTTGAAAAATACATTGGATGATCTGAAAAAAAGTGAGGAAAAATTTGCCAAAGCCTTCCGTTGTAGTCCTGATCCTATTTTAATCACTGTCCTTAACAAAGGGGAAATAGTGGAAGCAAACGATTCTTTTATCGCTCTTTCGGGCTTAACCAAAGATCAATGTATTGGAAAAACAACAATCGATATTCATTTATGGATTATCCCCGAACAGCGGAATCAATTTACATCGCTTTTGCAGAAAAACGGCAGTGTACGGGATTTTGAATGTGATTTCAATTTTAAGGGAAATGTCAGGAATTGCTTAGCGTCGGCAGAGGTCATTAGCCTGAATGATGAACAATATATACTTAGTGTAATTCATGATATTACCGAACGAAAAATTGCCCAACTAAAACTGGAAAACGAGCGTAAACGGTTGCGCACTCTTATTGAATCCATTCCTGATTTGGTATGGCTGAAGGATCATAATGGTGTTTATATACTATGCAATCCAAAATTTGAACTTTTTTTCGGAGCAAAAGAAAAAGATATTATCGGCAAAACCGATTATGATTTTCTGGATACTTCTCTTGCCGATTTCTTCAGAGAAAAAGACCGTAAAGCCATGATGGCAGGCAAACCTTCCATAAATACGGAGGAATTAATTTTTGCCGGCAATGGATATAAAGGTTTATTTGAAACCATAAAAACACCTATGTACGACGTAGAAGGCCACTTGATGGGTGTTTTGGGTATTTCCCGGGATATAACCGAATTAAATGAGCTAAATCAGCATCTTGAGAAAAAGGTAGAGGAACGCACCTTACAACTCGAAGATGCTAACAAGGATCTCGAGTCTTTTGCATATTCCATTTCGCACGATTTGCGTGCCCCGCTTCGTCATATTGATGGCTTTTCCAAAATTTTAAAAGATACAATTTCTGAATCCTCTGATGAAACCAACAGGTATTTCTCAAAAATTAGCGATTCGGTTATTCAGATGGGAAGGATGATAGACGATTTGCTAAAATTTTCCCGTTTAGGGCGAAAGTCTATACAAAAAACGGAAGTTGACCTGAATATTCTGGTTAAAAATGTTATCAACCAATTTGAACCGGAGATTACAAGCCGGAAAATCAAAATGGAAGTTGGCAAACTTCCCGTGATTAATGGCGATTCCGGGCTTTTACAAATGGTTTTCGAAAATCTTATTTCCAATGCCATCAAATTTACATCCAAAAAGGAAAAAGCAATAATAGAAATAGGATCTTATAAAGATACTGACCAAAAAAATACTATTTTCGTAAAGGATAACGGAGCTGGTTTTGATATGGCATATGCCAGCAAATTATTCGGCGTTTTTCAGCGCTTGCATACCCAAAGTGAATTTGAAGGAACGGGTATTGGCCTGGCTAATGTTAAACAAATAATTCATAAACATGGCGGGACCATTACCGCCAAAAGCGAAATAGATAATGGAGCTACATTTTTTATAACATTATAAAATAAAATTCTATGGAAAATATTCCTCCGATTCTTTATGCCGAAGATAATGAAAATGACATCGAATTGACGTTAGGTGCCTTTAAACAATGTAGATTAAGCAATCGCATTGACGTAGTTACGGATGGCGTTCAGGTTTTGGACTACCTGAAATACAATGGCAAATACCTAAACAGGAAGAAAGAAAAACCGGTATTGATATTGCTTGATATTAAAATGCCAAGACTTGATGGCATACAGGCTTTAAAAATCATCAAATCGGATGAAGATTTAAAGACCATACCGGTAGTCATGCTTACCTCTTCATCTATGGAAAGCGATATGGTAGAAAGCTATCATTTGGGTGCAAATGCGTATGTGGTGAAACCAGTGGATTATGATGATTTTATAGAAGCTGCAAAAAAAATAGGTTCTTTTTGGGCTATAGTAAATAAAACCGTGTAAAGAAAGGGAAACATTATGGAAACGCTGAAAGTACTGATTCTGGAAGATAATGAATATGACATGGAACTGGTGAAGAGATCGGTAGTATCTTTTTCAAACTATCATTTTCAGTTTACATGGGTTGTTTCAAAAAATGATTTTATTAAAGCACTTACGGAAATAAAATTTGACATTGTATTAAGTGACTATAATTTACCGCAATTTAACGGAATAGATGCTTTAAAGATATCAAAAGAAATCAATCCTAATATTCCATTCATTATCGTAACCGGTACGTTAACGGAAGAAGCTGCTGCCGATTCTATCAAAGCCGGTGCCTGGGATTATGTGGTAAAAGAAAGGCTCCACCGTTTGCCCTTAGCTGTCGAAAGTGTTTTAAAACTTAAAAATGAAAGGCTAAAGTTTAAAGAAAGTGAGGAAAAATTCCGACTGATAACAACTTCGGCTCAGGACGGCATCATCATGATTGATAATGAAGGGAAAATTAGTTACTGGAATCCCGGAGCTGAAAAAATATTCGGATATTCCATTGAAGAAGCCAGAAATAAAAACATGCATTCCTTGCTGGCTCCTCCTAAATATCATTCGCAACATTTACCGGCATTCCAGCATTTTAAAGAAACAGGAGAGGGCCCCATGCTTGGAAAAGTAGTAGAACTGGAAGCTTTAAAAAAGGACGGAACTATTATTGATATTGAACTTTCTCTTGCTGGTATGCAACTTTCCCAAGGCTATGGTGCGGTGGGTATCGTCAGGGATATTTCGGAACGTAAAAAAGCGGAAAATGAAATCAAACGGCAGTATTATTTTATCGATGCCATGCTGCATTCCATTCCTGTTCCTTTATTTTATAAAGATATCGAAGGCAAATACCTGGGTTGCAACGAAGTTTTTTCTGAAATGTTTGGCAAATCGCTTGAAGAAATTCGTGGCAAAACGGTAATTGAATTATGGCCAGAACTGTATTCCCAAACGTACAATGAAAAGGATATGGAACTGTTACGGGATAAAAGCAGGCAACGTTATGAATCTGTTATCCTTGATAAGGATCAGAAAGAACATCAGGTAATTTATGACAAAGCCGTTTTTTATAACGAAAAGGATAAAGTTGCGGGCATTATTGGCACTTTTACCGATATTACTGAAATAAAGAAAAAAGAAGTAGAACTTATATTAGCCAAAGAAAAAGCCGAAGAAAGCGACCGTTTAAAGTCAGCATTCCTTGCTACCATGAGCCATGAACTGCGAACGCCATTAAATGCGGTTATTGGTTTCAGTAGTTTAATTGATGAGAGTCTACCCCTCGACGAAATACTTGAAATGGCAAAATTAATAAACAAAAGTGGCAATCACCTGCTTAGTATCATTGAATCCATTTTCAATATTTCCATGCTTCAGACAAAAGAACTGAAAATAAGGCCGGAAAGTTTTTCTGTTTATAATGTGTTTTTGGAAATGAAATCGGCAGTTGAAGCCGAAATTGATAACGAAAAAAAAGAAAACATATCCGTTTTATTCGAGCCTGAACCCAATACCATTTCCACAACCATCGTTACGGATAAAACTAAGTTAATTCAAATGCTTACCAATCTGTTGAGTAATGCTGTAAAGTTTACAAAAAAAGGAAAAATTGAGTTTGGATATTTCTTTACCGAAAAAGATATAACATTCTTTGTTCAGGATACGGGAATCGGGATTCCATCGGATAAAACAGAGTTGATATTCGAACGTTTCCGTCAGGTAGACGATACTCATACACGCCAACACGGAGGCATTGGGCTGGGACTGGCTATCTGCAAAGAAATAGCCAATTTATTAGGCGGTTCGCTATGGGTAGACTCGGAAGAAGGCAAAGGGTCTTCTTTTTATTTCCGTCTTCCTGATGTTGTACAGAAAGAATCAGAATTATCAGAAAACATACCAGAAATAAGTATACCAGACTTAAAAAATGCCACCCTTCTGATTGCGGAAGATATTGAATCGAATTATTCCCTGATAGAAGCAATGCTAAGGAAAACGGGAGCCCACCTTCTTTGGGCAAAAAGTGGGGAAGAGGCAATTCGCCTGGTTTCGGAAAATCCGGAGGTCAGCCTTATCTTAATGGATATCCGTATGCCGGGAATCAATGGATACGAAGCCACCAAGAGCATTAAAAAAATAAAACCTAAGCTAAAAATTATTGCTCAAACAGCCTATACCATGCCTGAAGAGATAGAAAAATGCATGGAAGCTGGCTGCGACGGATATGTTTCAAAGCCTATTTCTAAGATAAAACTCTATGATGTAATAAGACAAATGATGCAATAAAAAAGCTATTGCCAAAGCGTTTAACGTAGCTTAAACCGTAACCCGGCAGAAATATTGGTAATATCATATCCGCATTCCACAAATCCGGAAACTTTGCTATTAAACTGGTAAGCCGCACCAGTAAATCCTCCAAAATGGAAATTTACAGTGTTATAATCCGGTGAATCCTGATGAATGCTATGGTTATATTTGTCAGAAAAAGCGGTAAAACGAGGTCCACTGGTAAAACCAGCATAAACATCCAAGTGTACCGGTTTGATATAATAATGATATGATCCGCGGGCGAGCAGGAAGAAATTAGTCCAATCATATTTATAGTCGCCACCTTCGTGATGTAAAAAGGAAAAACCACTTTCTGCACCCAAAGCAATCGTTCCTGGCCCTGCTTCCCAGAACCCTTGTTCGATATACCCATAAAAACCAGGCCGCATATCTGAAGAATAATCATAAAAATTAGCTGCCGGTCCCATGGCAATTCCTAAGTTTACATCTCCTTTTCTGACTTCCTGCGTTTTGCCATAAAAAGGCACAACTAACATCAGTAGAGTGTACAATACAATAAAATTCCTTTTTCCCATAGTGTATCGATTTTTACGATTAACGGAATTTTTGTAAAGAAATTATTACCGGTTTGGATTATTTGCAGACCCAACTTAGTGAGCTAATCTTGCGAAACCGGCAACGTAAAAATAAATGTACTTCCTTTACCCGGTTCGCTTTCTACCCAAATAGTGCCTCCGAGTTTTTCGGCAAACTCCTTGCAGATAAGTAAACCCAAACCGGTTCCTTTTTCATTTGCCGTACCCGGAGTGGAATGTGTAGCGTCGAGTCTGAAGATATTTTTCACTTCTTCCTGTGCCATTCCAACTCCATTATCCTTTACACTTACCTGTATTTTGTCGCCAGAAATACCGGCTTCAATGATTACCAATCCACCAGAATTGGTAAACTTAATGGCATTATTGGTAAGGTTTAGCAATATTGTATGTACCATAGAGGTGTCAGCCCATGCGAAAGTGCCGGGAGTGATTTTATTCGTCAGTTGAATGTTTTTTGCAGCGGCAACCGGATTAAGTATCCCAATAATTTCTATGGAAATATTCCCGATATCTGTTTTTACGGCATTTACTTTTATCTGTCCCCGTTGGCTACGCGACCAGGTGAGAAGATTTTCCAGTAACAGAAAATTGTTTTCTGCCGCATCTTTAATGTGCTTTATCATGTCTTTACGCTCTTCTTCCGAATATTCCTCATAGTCGTCGCTGAGAAGCCCTGCATAGCCCATCAGGATAGTGAAGGGGCTTCGTAAATCATGGGCAATAATGGAGAATAGTTTATCCTTGGTATCGTTGGCAATTTTTAGCTCATCGGCATACTTTTTTAATTGTAGTCCTGCATTGACTCGTTCGGTAACATCACGTAGTACTCCTTCGTATTGCAGGATATTTCCTTGTTCATCAGTTTTTACCCATCCATGGTCTTCCACCCAAATACGGGAACCATCTTTTTTCCGCAGAGGATAAATGGCCATTTCTTCTTTTTTCTCCTTTAAAATGGCGCTTTCCCGATCATTTATATCGAAATATAAGTCCGTTTTAATATTGATAGACATCAGGTCTTCCCGGCTGTCGTAGCCAAAAATTTTAACTAATGCAGGGTTTACCTCCAGTAACTTACCTTCCGGTGTACTCCGGTAAACCCCATCGGGGATGGATTCTATCAGCGTGCGGTATTTTTCTTCGCTTACGCGAAGGGCTTCTTCTATTTGGCGGCGTTTGGTAACGTCGTGGCCTATACCAACTAGTCCGATAATGTTTCCTGATTCATCAAATAAAGGGATTTTTGAAGTTTGTAACCAACGTAAATTTCCACTTTTACTGTCGGGAAAGGCGCTTTCTTCGTTCAACAATGGCTTGCCGGTTTTTAGCACCCTCATGTCCTCGTTGTATCCATGTGCTCCCACTATCGGATCATAAATTTCAAGATCCGTCTTGTACAGAATCTCTGCTTCCGTATTATAACCGGTTACTTCCACATCGGCAAGGTTGGCTATAAGTTTTCTGGCTTCGGCATCTTTTATATAAACCGTATCGGGCAGGTTGTCAATTAAGGTTCGTAGCAAAATGCGTTCGCGTTTTAACGTTTCTTCTACCTGCTTACGTTCGGTAATATCGCGAAGCGAGCCTTCTATGCCAAGTATTTTTCCATCATTATCGTAAAAAAAATGTGCATTTGCAGAAGCCCAAAAAATCTTGTGGTGCTTGTTAAATAATTTTACTTCGTAATCGAAAACCTCTCCTTTTACCTGTATTTCTTTTAGCAACGACTCCCGGTCTTTAGGATCGACATAAATGGATTCCAATGTTTTTCCTATCAATTCTTCGCGGGTATAATTGGAATACCGCTGGATGGAAGGACTTATTTCTACAATCTGACCTTCCATATCCGTTTGATAAAAAACATCCTGAACATTCTCGAAATAGCTTCTGTATTTTTTTTCGTTACGTGCCAGCGATTCTCTGATGATCGTATTTTCATGATTCATGATTGCTATTGCAATCTGATCGGCGACCTGATTGGCAAAAAAAACTTCATCTTCATGCCATATGCGGGTTTCACCGGTATGACTCAGACATAATATTCCAAGTACCTTGCCGGAAACCCGGAAGGTAGCATTAAGCAATGATTTTATTCCCAAAGGTAATAAATAGTTGTTCTTAAATTCAGGGGTTAATATATCCGACAAAATATCGTTGACTGCCACTACCAGATTTGTCCGAAGTTTTTTAAAAAATTCGGGATAATTGTTAGCATGCAAAATTTGTCCCGGGGAATGACGCATCATTGGCAGTTCATACAAATTAGCACACATAAGCTGTGATTCGTTTTCCTGAAAAAGCCAGATGCTTGCACGGCTAACTTTTATTGTTTCGGCAACCGCTTCGGTAACTTTATTGAAAAAACCTTCCAGATTTCCTTTGGTCAGATGCTCGTCGGTTGCCAGCTTTATTATTGTGGCGTTTTGTTTATTTAAACGGAGATAATATTTTTTCTGTTCTTCAGCGGCATCTTTTTGTTCGGTAATATCTCTTGCAATACCTAAGTAAGAAGTAACTTCACCTTTATCATTGTGGATAATAGAAGTGTTGGACGAATGCCATTTATAGCTTCCGTCGAGATGCCTGATCCGGTAATCGATAGTGCCCTGGCTTTCGCCGGAAAGTATGACGCGTTCCAGGTAACTACGCGTTTGAATAACATCTTCCGGATGGATAAATGTTTCGTACAACTGACCTACAATCTGATTTACCGGGTAGCCAAGTAATTTGGTCCATTGGGGAGATACGTAAGTGAATATCCCTTCGGGTGATAATAAATAGATAATATCGCTCGAATTTTCGACGTATGAGCGAAATCTTTCCTCATTTTGACGCAAAGCATCTTCGGCATTTTCCCGGCGAAGGGTAATGGCTGCAAGGTTCGCAAACGACTCAAACAATTCCGTTGAAGGTACATTTTGCCCTTTTTTCATTCCAATTACCGAAGTTCCAAAAATCTTACCGGCTATTACATAGCAAATCCTATAAAAACGATCCGTACGCGTTAGCGTTTTAATAGGAAAATCTGCTATCTTCGGTATGGCTCCAAAGGTTATATCCGACAATGAATTTCTTTGTATTACTACATTATGAATCAACTCCTGGTAAATCTCCTCGCTCACCGGAGATTCTGTATTCAGAATATTTTTGTCAACGGTATTGATTATTGTTTGCAGTATTTTTTGATCAGTTTCAATATGTCGGGTTTTCAGTACTCGCTTTTTGTGGTTGTATTCCGAATAGGTTACGAAAGCAGCTCCGGTAAATTCTTTTAATCGGGTACAAAGAAAAACCTTTATATCCTGCTCCGGCGTTAATTGGGCAAGATGGAAAGCGGTATCGTTAAGAAACCGCAGGTTAAGGTTCTGTTGTGCTAAGTCTTCGCCAGCCTTCTCTTCCTGAATATTTCTTTTTCCCTCATTTTGTTCCGAACCCATTGCCTGAAAATTTTAACAAAGATAAGAAAAAACCTGCTAAATTGAAATAGGCTATTCGATTTATTTAACATTATTTAAAGGAATAAAAAGGTTGATTCCTTTACAAATATTCGCGGTCTCGGCTTCTCCGGCTGAGTGGCAAATGTATTAAACCCTCAGGGTTTATCAAACCCTGAGGGTTTTTCTTAAGGTTTATCAAACCCTGAGGGTTTAATATACAAATATCATTTCTTTTTAAAGGAAATTCCTTCCTTTTTACAGATAATCTGTGTAAGATGATTGCCCATCATCACAACACTATTTAATCCGCCGGAGATTCCGGCCCATTGTCCTGTCATATAAAAGTTGGACAGGCCTTTGATTTGCCAGGTAGTGGGTTTGCCAAAGGTATTGCGGGTTGTGCTCCAGCTTATCTGTCCTCCAGTCCAGTTGTTGGTATAGCGGATATAGGTAGCTGGGGTAACCACATCAATCATTTCAACGTTGTTGCTGATATTTCCGAAACGGTTTTCCAACGCCTCAATAATGTCCATGGCAATACGTTTTTTTTCCTCATTGTAGTGGATGCGGTCATCCATCCTGAGGTTGTGCCAGTATTCCCAGTCGTTGGCCTGGGGCATTAACGTCAGCAGCGATTTGCCCTCGGGGGCGGCATGGATGTCGTCGCAATAATGCGTAATATCGAGAAGATTCAATTCGGTAAGCGGATCAATATGGATAGGTTTAGCGAGCGGAATATATAACTTATGCGGTTGTCCGGAAAAATCGGCGTTGACGCCAATGGAGACGTACAGCGTTTTATCAATAGTTTTAAAAACGCCGCTTTCGTACCGTTCGATAATGTTTTTGTCCTTATACCTGCCTCCAAGCAGGGAGTAGATGGTGGAATATCCGTCGGCAGCGGAAATTATGAGATTGCCATAATGTTTATCGCCATTTCCAAGCTCAATGCCCATGGCAGTGTTATCAGTTACGAGTATTTTGCTTACCCGCGAATTGAAATGAATGACACCGCCGGCATTGCGGTATTTATTTTCGATTTGCCCACTGATGTATGACGCTCCGCCTTTGGGATATCCGGTAGATTTATTATGCCTCCACACCATTTGCATCACGGTATAGAACAGGGGAAATTCGCCGATAAAAGCTGTGGAAAAAGCATAACGGAGACGGGGACTTTTTAGCCGGGAAACAAATCCGGCATTGGATATCATCATCAACCGGCGGAGCGGATACAGGTAAGGCAACATCTGATAAGCCACCTTCAGCTTATCGCTAAGGGTCATCAATTCGTAGGGTTTGTCAACCGGCATCTTCATGTCTGTAAACTTTTTAATACCCTTTACCAGGAAAAGGATTTGCTTTTTATCCTCAGGCGCTATGGCTAATAATTCATCCGTTAATTTATCGACATTGCTGTACAGGCTTACTCTTTTGCCGGATTCGTCTTCCACCACGGCATGGGTGTCCTGGTATATAAAATCCACCGATGGCATGTCAAGCAAATCGTTCCAGAACTGATAGGTATTTTCTTTGGGTGAAGTGCCGGTGAGGAAGTGAATGCAGCCGTCGATGAGATAATTTTTCCGTTTCCACGAAGTGCATAAACCGCCGGATGATGAATGCAACTCAAAAATTTCGGTATCGAAACCATTTTGCTGTAAATAATAGCCCGCCGACATTCCGGCTAAGCCTGAGCCGATGATAATAACCTTTTTCCTTTTCTCCATCAAGAGTTTGTGCTGACTGTTCAGGCTCCTTTAAGTTTTTTGATCACCAGCACGCGAAAATCATGTACCGAATTATTGAATAAATATCTTTCGGTGTGGGCTGCCACTTCTATGCTGTCGTTCGGTTTGAGCTGCAACGGCTTTTGATCGGTTATAAGTAGCGAGGTGCCATCAAGCACATAAAAAATAGTGATAAACTTGTTGGTATGTTTCTCAAGCTTTTCGCCGGGTTTTAGCCGTAAATGAATTATTTCGAGGTTAGCGGAAGTATACATCCGGCGTCCGTCGAAGGCAAAATCTACCCTGGGAGCCTCATCATAATGCGTTAAATTAATCATGGCTTATGGTTTTTAAATAATAACCAAACATACAAAAAAAATCATTGTAAAAGCCTTTTGCCATAAATTTTCACTGTTGTCCGATAAAAAATCTTTGAAGGGCTAAACTTTAGTCCGAATACTTTTACCGGATAACAGTGATAAAGATCTTATTTTACCCGTTGCTCCCCTTCGGGGAATGAATTGATTTTCGATTCAATTATTTCTATCATTTTTTTTACCGGCTCAAAATACGGGATAACTGTATTCTTATCAAAATCGAACAAATCATCATAATCGCCTTTTTGTCTCCAGGTAAAAAGTTGCGAATATATCTTGCCAAATTCTTTAGGTATTATTCCCTTTTTTATAAAGTACTCCGAAAAATTTGATTTTGCTCCATTATGTGTGGTGGGTTTTAAATCAGAATTTAAAAGCAATGCCATGACTGCGTAATATGCCGAGTAGTAGAGCCTGTTTATGGTTGAATTCCACTTTTCTTTATCCGCCAGAATCTCGGCATCATTAAAAGTGTCTCTTGCTCGGGCTAAGCGATATCTTATCAAATCTATCTTTGAACCTGTCATTTTATTTTTATACCTTCTTTTTGAATATTGTCGTATAGCGGAGTCAAAGAATGGTTTTGCACCCAATCAGTTTTTGAATAAATCAATGGAGAAATTATCGCTCCCGTTTCAAGTTCAAGTTCATAGAATTCGTCCATGAGCTTTGTTTCAAGATCAAAGGAGATATTCTTTGAATTCAGCAAAATCAATAAATCCCAATCCGATAATTTTTTGGCATTTCCACGTGCCCGGGATCCATACAAATATATCTCTGCATCAGGATATTTTGTATCAGCAATCCCGATAATCTTATTTATTATTTTATCTCGCCTACTCATTCTACAAAAATAATCATTTTTTGGTATAGCCTTGAGATTATCTGATTGACTTTTTTGTTTGATGGTAACGTTTGTTTAATCATTATTTTTTAGTAAACTCTTAACGAAGGTGTAAATCCTCAGCTGTTCCGCCGGATATTTGATCATGAAAAATTGCCAACCCTTGCTTATCCCCTTCGGGGAATAAGATTGATTGTTGATTCTGTTTTTTCTACAATAATTTAACCACTACGTGGTTTTTTTCTGTTTTTTGTTATTGCGTATTTGTTTTTCTATTTCTTGTAATGGTAGAGTTATATTTACATAGTTGAACTCGTCCACAGCTTTTGCCAATGTTTTTTCATCGTTGATGAAATTTAATTTTTTGAATTTGTCTTGCATATCTTGTAGGAAATCAATATATCCGTCAGAATATTTTGAATATTTTTTATATTGATAAGTCCCATTTTTAATTGCTTCAAGTTGGTCATAAATTTTTTTTGACTTTTCTCCTCGGATATAAGTGTCCCACATTACAAAAACATTTGGATTTTTTAAATGCATTAATTTTGGAGCACCCGTATATTCAACACCTTTTATTTCTGATAATGTTGTGTAAATTTCTTGAATGTCATTTTTGTATTTGTTAAAATTTATTGTTTGAAAATTTTGTTCGCTTAAATTATCAAAGTTTTGTTTAAGACCAGAAAATGTTACCTTGAATTGTTCAACATCAAAATTTTTTTCTGCATATCGAAAACCAGCAAAGTTCCAGGTTGCCAATATTAATAGTTGCCCCTCTGTTTCAAAGCCTGCATTAATTAATTTTTTTGCAAGTATGAAGAAGTTATTTCGTTTCTCCCTTTTGTCATATTTAGCAATTGTATTGTTAAATATCTGAATGTCTATTATCATAATGATTATTATTAAAATTGTTTATGGTATTGTTAAATAATCTGTATATTTCTTTTTAATCCTTTCACTTCACTATTTTTCAGACAGGATTACCCAATTTCCAGATTCTAATTAAAAAATCAGAAATCCCATTTTCAAATTTTCAAATTACCCCATCGGTGCATTTTCCCCTTTTCCCTTACTCCATCCTCCGATTTGGCGGGCGTTGGTATATTCAAGATAAAAATCGGGATAGCTTTTCCTGTAAACAAGCATCATGTTGTCGAGGCGCACATTTAACAGGGTATCGCATTCTTTAAACAGGATTTTCATTTCTTCCTTGATACTCTTATCGGCGGTACGTGCCTCCCGTGGGGCGGGAATCAGTTTATCGAAAGCCGAAGCGGCTTCTGCCTGTACTGTCAACTGATCCGGGGGCAGGTTAAAGGGAAGTAGTTTATCAAGAATAGGTTCGGCAGCCTTTCCAATGCCAACGCAACGGGTATATATTTCTTTTTCGTTGCCTTCTTTCAGGTCGCTTTTTGTAAAATTAAACATGGCTTTCAGTCCGGCATCCTTTATCTGTGCGGCATAGGCTATACCCACACCGCATATCACCAGGGTGGTGTCCAACAACAGTTCCTTTGTTTGTAGTTTCTCTTCGCTTACGCTTTCGGAACCTTTCAGCATTTTGTCTTTGTCTTCAATAGCCGTAACGGTTGCATCCATGGTCTCCACTTCCGTTTTGAACGGTACCGATGATTCCCATTTTTGTTTATGGGTGTTAAATACACTTTGTACGTCATGGTACATTTTCAGTTTTCTTAATGATAAATTATCCATAATTTTATTTTTTTTAATGAGTGCTAAAAAGTAGTTAATAAGTTTCCCTTAAGGGCTTTACTTTTATTAGCCGATAAAATTACGACATTTCTTTAATATATTATTCTTATATGACCAAATAAAATTGCATTTTTTTTAAAATATTTTTCGGCAATAGATATTATTTACACATTGTCAATAGAATAGATTAAATTTAAAAACATAAAATTTTTTTTACAAAGCTTCAAATCAGGATTAATTTGAATATAAATGCTTGCTTAACTCTTCCCGAGTACTTGGAAAAGGGCAGGATGGGGTCTAATAGATTTACGTATTGTATTAAAAAACAGATAAATTGAATTCGGGACAGCCTGCCCCGGATTACTGAAGCTGCATTATGGATTTAAAATCTTCCGCCTTCCATTTTAAATAGGCTACTTTGGATTTAAAGGTTGGCAAATTCGATTTGTAAATGCCAAATCCTATTTAAAGAGAAGCAAATTCTATTTCAAATCTGCCACATTGGCATTTAGCTCTGCCACTTTCTGTTTAATGAGAGGCAAATCCTATTTAAAGTCATCCACTTTCTATTTGAAAAGAAGCAAATTCTATTTAAAGTCATCCACTTTCTATTTGAAAAGAAGCAAATGCTATTTTTTTCGGACACTTTTCATTTAAGAAGAGGCAAATGCTATTTAAGGTGAGACAAACTCAAACTTTACAGGATGTTTCCCGCTTCTAAAAAAAGACCTTGATAATGCTCAGCAATTCCTCATTATCCGATTAAAGATTTTCTTTGAATGGCTAAAGCCCAATGTTTACTGTGTTTTACTACCCCCAGGCTTAAGCCTGATATTATAAATCAACTGCATTAACGTTGGTTATAAAACGAAATATTTGCAGATAAAAACAAAAAAACAGCAATTTGCAGGGCTATGTTAAATCCCGGCAAATTGCTGTTGAAATTACAACGGAAGCAAATTACGATTTAATCATCGTAAGTATCATTTTAAACTTTTCGGTAGCCATCACTGCATGCGGAGCGCCGGCAGGCATAATGATGCTTTCGCCTTGTTTTAATTCATGATCTATATGATTAATGGTAATCAGTGCTTTTCCTTCCACTACCTGAACTAATGCATCAAAGGGAGCCGTATGTTCGCTCAGCGACTGTCCGGCATCAAAAGAAAACAAAGTAACCGTACCGGTAGTTTTATTAATAATGGTTTTGCTCACGATAGCGCCTGGCGCATAATCAATGATAGCGCCAAAAGTAAAAACCTTTTCTTTGGTATATTCCATTTTATCCATAATCAAAAGTATTAAAGGGGTTAATTATCCGTTAATTTCCTTCAGAATATCTTCAATGTCATCTACACAGCCACCACAAACCGTTCCGGCAGTGGTTTCAGTTTGTACTTCTTCCACAGTAGTTAGCTTATTCTCCATGATAGCTTTCACGATTTCGCTTTTCATAATGCCATTGCAATGGCAGATTTCGATATCCTCATTCATAGCTTCAATATTTAATTCAGAAATAATTTCATGTCGTCGTCCACGGTAGTAATGCCTGCAATTCCGAAGTTTTCGACCAATACCTTTGCCACATTGGGTGAAAGGAATCCTGGCAGGGTGGGACCTAAGTGAATATTCTTTACACCAAGCGAAAGCAAGGCAAGCAGGACGATAACAGCTTTTTGTTCGTACCAGGCGATGTTGTAGGCGATAGGTAGTTCGTTTACGTCGTTTAGTTCAAACACTTCTTTCAGCTTAAGGGCTATCAATGCCAATGAATAGGAATCGTTGCATTGTCCGGCATCCAATACCCGAGGAATTCCATTGATGTCGCCCAGTGGAAGCTTGTTGTAACGATATTTGGCACAACCGGCAGTGAGAATAACGGTATCTTTGGGAAGTTTTTCGGCAAATTCGGTATAATAAGCGCGGTCTTTCATCCGGCCATCACAGCCAGCCATCACAAAGAACTTACGTATAGCGCCCGATTTAACGGCTTCAACTACTTTACCAGCCAAAGCAAATACTTGTTCATGAGCAAACCCGCCGATTAATTCACCGGTTTCAATCTCGGTAGGAGCAGGGCAGGTTTTGGCAAGGGCTATAATTTCTGAAAAATCTTTTACTTTACCATTTTCCCTTGATGGAATATGCTTAAATCCGGGGAAACCGGCAGCACCGGTAGTAAATACTTTATCTTTGTAGGTGGCATTCACAGGTGGAGGAACGATGCAATTGGTTGTAAACAGCACTGGTCCGTTAAACGTGGCAAAGTCTTCTTTTTGATGCCACCATGAGCTACCATAATTGCCCACAAAATGGCTGTATTTCTTAAAAGCGGGATAATAGTTAGCCGGAAGCATTTCGCTGTGGGTATAAACATCCACACCGGTGCCTTCAGTTTGTTTCAATAGCTCTTCCATATCTTTAAGGTCATGTCCACTGATAAGAATGCCCGGATTATTACGCACACCAAGGCTTACTTTGGTTATTTCGGGATTACCATACGATGTTGTGTTGGCTTTATCCAGCAGAGCCATGGCTGTTACGCCTTTGCTGCCGCATTCGAGAACCAGGGCTACCAGTTGGTCAGCACCTAATTCATCATTTAAGGTTTCCACCAGACCACGTTGCATAAATTCATACAACGATGCATCTTCGTAACCAAGGTTGTAAGCATGTTCAGCATATGCTGCCATACCTTTAATGCCATAAATAATAAGTTGGCGCAGCGAACGGATATCTTCATTTTCGGTTACAAGTACACCTACACTCTTGGCTTTTTCTTCAAATGCTTCTATGGTATCGGCATACCAGGATGCACTTTCATGAAGTACTTCCGGCATTTTAATACCGGCTTTTTCAACAGTAACTTTCATTTCCGAACGGTAAACCAAAGCTTTTTTGATACGTGGAATAAAGGATTCCTTATCAAAATTGGCATTGGTAATAGTAGTAAACAAACTCTCCATGATAAAATGATTTATCGATGGATTCTCGATTCCTGCTTTGCGGGCTTCCGTGCTGTAAATGGATATTCCCTTCAGCATAAAAATTAATAAATCCTGAAGATTAGCTACATCATCGGTTTTTCCGCAAACACCTTTAATGGTACAGCCGGTACCTTTGGCTGTTTCCTGACATTGATAACAAAACATGCTCATACAATTTAAAATTTAAGATTTATATTTAGGTTTACTGTTACCGGATATTGATTCCAGATCGACCGGTTATTTATTGTGAAATTTGGTAATCATTGGTTAATTTTTTTAAAAATTGAAGCTATAAAGATAGTCGTTTTTTAGGTTTAAAGCATAATATTTTAAAGATTTAGCTCATTAAAATCAAATCCATTCTTCGCTCATCACATCTCCCTGTATGCTGACAATGATTTTTTTCAAAGGTATTTTCCTTTCCGATTGATGCAGCGCAAGTTGAGCCATTTGCATCAATCCGCCGCAACAGGGAACTTCCATCATCATCACTGTTAAGGTATTGATTTTCGAGTCCGTTATCATTGAAGTTAGTTTTTCGATGTATGATTCCTTGTTTGAGTCGAGCTTGGGACAGGCAATGGCAAGTATTTTCCCTTTCAGAAAACCGGCATGAAAATTACCCATTGCAAAGGCTGTGCAATCGGCAGCTAAAACCACGTCGGCATTTTTAAAATACGATGCCATCGGATTCAGCAGATGAAGTTGCACCGGCCATTGGCGCAGTTCTGATGGGGCAGGAGGATTATTACTTTCGCCGGCTTCTTCAACTTTTTTCAGATCAATTTTAAAGTCTATGGCTTTGCTTCCGGGGCAGCCACCGCCACAACCATTAGCTTCCTGTTTTTTTATAGTTTCTTTTTTTGTTAAAAAAGGATTTTCTGCATTTTCACTCATGTCAATATTATTATTTTTAATAAAGGCTACAGCTTCCTTTAAAAGTTCCTGTTCATTATGGTCGCGCAAATGTTCAAGATGGGCGAGAATAGTGTTTCTGCCTTGCTTCACCATAGATTCCATCACTTTTGTTTCATTATACGCTTCGGCATCACGTTCTTCCAATGTTATGGCTCCTTCGGGACAATGCCCGATGCATGCGCCCAGCCCGTCGCAAAACAAATCGCTGATCAATCGTGCTTTTCCATCAATAATCTGTAATGCGCCTTCATGGCAGTTGGGTATACAAGCACCACAACCCGTACATTTTGAATCATCTATTTTAATTATAGTTCGTTTCATTCTTAAATAGGAATTTAGGTAATTGAATACGCAAATGTATAAATAAAAATGTTTGTTGATACATAAATTTTTAAAAAAATTTAATTATTAATTAATAATTTTGATAATCAGTTTTTTGAAAATGAAATTTAGAATCAAAAAATTAATTCTTTATCATTTCTTCGATGGTATGGTTTTGGAGATAATCCTTAAATTCGAGTGTAGTTTGCTGTGCAATGGTACCCATGATGCATTTATCAAAAGGGCAGATGGTATGATCAACAGGACAGGCAGATATTTCTATTTGACCTTCAATGGCTTCATAAATTTGGAGCAGTGTGATTTCTGATGGATTTTTTTTAAGGGAAAAACCGCCGGTAGGGCCACGGTTAGAGGTTAGATAGTTTTCTTTTACAAGTCGTTGCATAATTTTAGCTACGTGATGCTTTGAAGATCCGGTTAGTTCGGCAATTTGATTGACATTCATATTGGTATCGGCCTTGGCTATTAAAATAATACTATGAATTCCAATAGAAGCGGCTTCAGAAAGGGAAAGTATTTTCGACATGATTTAATTTAAGTATTTGAATGCTCAAAAGTAAAAACAAATGGTTAGTATAACACGGATAAAAGAAAGTTGTTCACAATTTTTATTTGGAATGAAAAACTTAAAAAAAACGTTTATTTTTGTAAAAAACTATTAACTATCAAATAGCGTTGCAATATTAATAATTAATTGAAAATTCGTAAATAAAACGTATGACTTATGGCAGCACTAAAAATTGGCGACAAGGCGCCCGAAATTAATGCTAAGGATCAGAATGGAATACTGATATCGCTTAAGGATTTTATTGGTAAGAAAGTTATTGTTTATTTTTATCCCAAGGACGACACTCCGGGATGTACTGCCGAAGCCTGCAATTTGAGGGATAATTATGAACAGCTTATCGGTAAAGGCTTCAAAATTATTGGTATAAGTGCTGATGATGAGAAAAAACACCAGAAATTTTCGGATAAATACAATTTGCCTTTTCCGTTGATTCCTGATACCGAAAAGAATATTATCAATGCGTATGGCGTTTGGGGACCTAAAAAATTTATGGGAAGGACTTTTGATGGCATAAACCGGACTACATTTGTTGTTTCGGAAGATGGAAAAATTGAAAAAATATTTTCGAAGGTGGATACCAAAAATCATACACAGCAGATTTTCGAAGAGTATAAATAGAATAAAAATAAAAATATGACAGAAGTAAATTCAGAGAAGCTAAAAGCTTTACAACTAACGCTTGACAAATTAGACAAGACCTATGGCAAAGGTACAGTAATGAAATTGGGTGATAATGCCGTAGTAAACGTTGAAGTTATTTCAACAGGTTCCATAGCTTTGGATGCAGCTCTGGGAGTCGGGGGCTTGCCCAAAGGTAGAGTAGTTGAAATTTATGGACCGGAATCTTCGGGAAAAACTACGTTAGCCCTGCATGCTATTGCCGAGTCACAGAAAAAAGGTGGTATTGCCGCTTTTATTGATGCAGAACATGCTTTCGATCGTTTTTATGCTGCTAAATTAGGCGTAAATATTGACGATTTGCTGATTTCTCAACCCGATAATGGTGAGCAGGCTCTGGAAATTGCCGATAACCTTATTCGTTCGGGAGCTATTGATGTGATTGTTATTGATTCAGTAGCAGCTCTGACTCCCAAAAGTGAAATTGAAGGAGAGATGGGTGATTCAAAAATGGGGCTGCAGGCACGTTTGATGTCGCAGGCTTTGCGCAAATTAACTTCAACGATAAGTAAAACAGGATGCTGTTGTGTATTTATCAATCAGCTTCGCGAAAAGATTGGTGTTATGTTTGGCAATCCAGAAACAACAACTGGTGGTAATGCGTTGAAATTTTATGCAAGCATACGGCTTGATATACGCAGAATGGCTCAAATCAAAGATGGTGATTTGGCTATAGGCAACCGTGTGAAAGTGAAAGTGGTAAAAAATAAGGTGGCTCCGCCTTTTCGTACAGCAGAGTTTGATCTTATGTTTGGAGAAGGAATCTCTAAAAACGGTGAAATTGTTGATCTGGGCGCTGATTTTAAGATTATCAATAAAAGCGGCTCATGGTTTAGTTATGGCGATACCAAGTTAGGACAGGGGAGAGATGCTGTAAAAAAACTCCTTTCCGATAATCCTGAACTTGCCGAAGATCTTGAAAAACAAATCAGGGAAAAATTACAATCTGCTTAATTTATTATTTGTCAATTTGTTGACATCCCAGACATTCCATCAATAAAAACATGGTTTGTCTGGGCTATTTTTTTATTTTTGCAAAAAAAATCTGATGAATACTGCTTTTAAATACTCGCTTATCATTGCTTTTGCATTTTCGTTTGCCATTTTAGGATGTAAAAATAAGAATAACCAGGCGTTGAATCAAAACCTGCCTTCTGAATTGGCTGCTTTGAACAAACAAATTCAGGATGATCCTAAAAATGCTGATTTGTTGGATGCAAGGTCAAAGTACTATCTGAATCATGATAAATGGAATGAAGCATTAGCCGATATTAATAAAGCGATGCAATTGGATGCTTCAAAATCGCAATATTATTGCACATTATCGGATGTTTATCTGATGATGAAAAAGCCGAGCAGAGCGCAGGATATTTTACTAAAAGCCATGAAGACTTTTCCTGACGATCCGATACCGGTTTTGAAAATATCCAAATTTTTTCTCATCATCAAAGATTATAAAAAATGCTTTGAGTACGTAACCAAAGCGCATCAAATGGATAAAAATAATCCGGAAGCTTTTTTTATTCAGGGATTTGCTTTGATGGAAACCGGCGATACGGTAAAAGCCGTTGAAAATTATAAATCGGCAGTCGAGCTTAATCAAAATTATTTTGAAGCCTTTATGCAATTGGGCGACATGTACGCCATAAAGAAAGATAAACTTGCCGGAGGCTATTATGACAATGCTTTGCGGATAAATCCAAAGAGCATAGAAGCATTGTATGGGAAGGCGTTATTTTGCCAGGAAAACGGGATGTACGACAAGGCTACGGATAATTATAACCGGATTATAGCCATAGATCCTAATTACAAAGTTGCCTATTATAATCTGGGGTATCTCAATATGGTTTACCTGAAAAAATATAATGTAGCCGTGGAATTTTTTGAAAAAGCCATTAATCTGGATCCCAAATACTATGAAGCCATTTATAACAGAGGCTTTTCGTATGAGTTGATGGGAAATGCGGTGAAAGCCCGTGCCGATTATCAGAAAGTACTGGAAATTCAAGTGAATTATCCCAAAGCCATCGAAGCATTGAACCGGTTGGACAAAGCCGGAGTTTAGGATTAATCCGGATATTCCACTTTTAATTGCTTGAGCTCTTCAACAAAAGTGAATAAGCTTTCTTTTAAAATGCTGAAGGTATAATTGATTTTTGTATCCAGCATTTCATCGGTAATATCCAGCGTATTGTTTACTTTTGAGGCGGCTAAGTTTTCAAGTTCTCTTGCCTGATCAACGACCTGAGGAGCAAAAAAGTTTGAAACGACTCCTTTAAGGCTGTGGGCAGCAAATTTTAAAGCGGCATAATCTTTTTCCTTGATGCTTGCAGTTAGTTTAGCTATCCTGTCGGGGTATTCTTCAATAAAAAGGTCAATAATTTCCAATACTACCGATTTGTCGAATACTTTAAAACCATTAAAGAAGTTTTCTTTATTAATCATTTTTATATTTTTTAATGAATTTATTTCTGCAAAACTAAAAATAATACCAATCTACCGGCTTAAGTTCTTCTTTTCTTCTATCTTTTTTTTGATTTCAAACACCTTGCACGATGAACAATCGTTGGAACACCCTTCACAATCTTTGAGCGGGTTTTTCAATCTGCGGTAAATCAAAATTACAGCAACTACAACGGCGGCAACGATAATTAAAGAAGCAATGATTTCCTGTATCATAAAAAAGGGATGGCTGGAATATTAAAAAATAAAGCGATGGATTTATAGCCGATCCAAAGTGCCACTACCATAAACAATAGCGACCAAAAAAACGCCGGTATTCCCGTAAAAGTTTTCAAATTTTTGGCATCTCCGGCATTTTGAGGTTTGGTAATGCTGATAATAAACAGATGAAAAGCGGAAATTACAGAATCGGTAAGGACAATGAGCGATAAAAATATGGCTCCGGCATAAATGATAAATTCATTTTTAAAATAAATAGCCACAATAAGCAAGGCCGAAAAAGTGATCAACCAGAAAACACCATATCCGTTACGGACCAGAAAGATTAAATTTAACAACGAAAACACAACTAATACATAAAGAACAATCAGTTGGTTTTCTGTTTTGATCAGATAAAAGAAAAAATAAGCTGCTGCCGACGAAAAAGGATAACCGGCTAAGGCAATCAGCATCTGACAGAAATGGCTACTCGATTTAGTAACGGTATCGCCTTCGGTGTTGCTGAAAAGTTCTACTTTAAGAATGTTGCCACTGGTAAATAACGTCATCAGTGCATGACCGCTTTCATGAATCATGGTATTAACTACGCGGAAATATTTCCCGATGACCGGAGTTCGGGTAAGCAAAAGCGAAATGCCTAATAAAACATAAAAAACCGTTTGCTTATCGTAGGACTCCATTTTAAAATAAACTTACCGTTTGAAAAACAATAAAAGATACTAACCATGCTAAGGAAGTATTGTACACGATAGAAAACAATGCCCATTTCCAGCTTCCCGATTCCTTCTTGATGGCAGCCAGCGCCGCTATGCAAGGGAAATAAATCAGTATAAACAGCATAAACGAGAAAGCAACGAGTGGACTGTATACTTTTTCGCCTTTTTTAGGTCCCGAATCGTATGTATCGTTTTGTAGTTTTTGAATAATACTTCCCGACTTTTCATTGTCGCCGGCTGATGCATGGTGCAAAACGCCGATGGTTCCAACCACAATTTCCTTAGCGGCAACGCCTGTAACCACGCTAACGCTCATCTTCCAATCAAAACCTAAGGGTCGCATTACCGGTTCAATAAACTTGCCGATACGTCCGATATAGGAACTTTCCTGGGCAAGGTCGTTATCTGCATGACGGGGAAAATATCCTAAAGCCCACACGATGATGGCTCCCAATAGGATGATCCCACCGATTTTTTTCAGATACTGTGCCGAACGTTGCCACATATGCTTTACCAGCGAGCGGACGGTCGGAAGGCGGTAAGGCGGCAATTCCATTACAAAGGGCACATCGCTTTCGCGGAAAAATGTCTTACGCAACAACAAGGCGGAGATGATGGCAATACTTATTCCGATAGCATAAAGCGAAAATAAAATACTTGCCTGGTAGGAAGCAAAAAATGCACTGATCATCAGAATATATACTGGCAAACGCGCGCTACACGACATAAATGGATTGATAAGTATGGTGATCAACCGGTCGCGCTTGCTTTCGATAATGCGTGTGGAAAGTATAGCCGGCACGTTGCAACCAAATCCCATAAGCAGGGGAATAAATGATTTGCCATGTAGTCCGATTTTGTGCATGGCTTTATCCATAATAAACACGGCACGTGCCATATATCCGGTATCCTCCATTATCGAGATAAACAGAAAAAGCAGCATGATATTGGGCAGGAATATAATTACGCCCCCCACACCGCTGATAATACCCTGGATAAGCAAATCCTTAAGCATCCCATCGCTCATATTCTGACTGATGGTGTTGCCAACAAACGAAACAAACTCTTCGAGCCAGGTTTTGGGATAATTACCGATACTGAACGTGAGATAAAACATCAGCCACATGAAGCCAATAAATATGGGAATACCCCAGATTTTATGGGTGATGAATACATCCACCAATTCGCTTTTCTTCACCCTTGCTTCGCGGCTGGGTTTAAAGGTTTCCTTTGAGAGCGCCGGCAATAAAACCATATTTGGCATCCGTAATCAATGTTTCGGTATCGTCGAGGAGTTCGGTTTCGAGTCTTTTTATTTCTTTGGTATAGGTTTGCTCAATTTCCGGGGCATTAAAAAGAGACTTTATTTTGATTTTATCTGCGCATCCTTTTCTAAGAGTTTAATGGATAAAAACCTTGAAGATAGGGTATGGAGCATATCCCTGTTTTCGGGGATACGTATTTTTTCCTGGACGGCCGAAATACCTTTTTCGATGGCATTGCCATAGTTGATATGGATATGCCTTACGGTTTTATCCTTATCCTCGTATACTTCAATAATTTTTTCCAGGAGTTCATTTATGCCTTTGCCTCTGGAACCTATGGTGGGAACAAACGGTATTCCAATCAGCTTGCCCAGTTGCTTTTCGTCGAGGCGATCGCCGTTTTTTTGCATTTCATCATACATATTTAAAGCCACCACGACTTTAATGTCCATATCAATGAGCTGGGTGGTGAGGTAGAGGTTGCGTTCTATGTTTGATGAATCAATAACGTTAACCACCACATCGGGTAGTTTTTCGAAAATAAAATCGCGGACAAATAATTCTTCGGGCGAGTAAGCCGAAATGGAATAAGTTCCCGGAAGGTCGGTAACATTAAACGTAAATCCATTGTGCTTAAAATGGGCTTCTTTGGCATCGACGGTAACTCCGCTGTAGTTGCCAACTCTTTCGCGCGATCCGGAAGCAAAATTAAAGATGGTGGTCTTGCCCGAATTAGGATTCCCGACTAAGGCTACATTAATGGTTTTGCCTTTTTCTTCGGCAGTTTGCCTGAAAAAATCGCTGCTGAATGTGCCGTGGTATTCCGATTCTTTCAGGTTTATCGCATCGGCTTCGGTGATTATTTCTATTAATCCGGCTTCGCTGTTGCGAAGGCTTACGTTATATCCCATGATGTTGTATTCCACCGGATCGCCCAACGGAGCTTTTTTAACTACCGTAATTTCCTTACCCACCAAAAAACCCATTTCCATGATACGTTTGCGGAAGGCTCCGCGTCCTTTTACCTTGGTAATGATAGCTTTTTCGCCCTGGGTCAGATTAAGTAACGACATGTTGATTGTAGTAATTTCTATCGGCAAAGTTATTCTTTTTTCAGAAAGGTTAATTTCCAACTCTATTCAGGGATTAAACACCGCCGGAGAAAAAAAGTTTAATCCGGATTATTTATCAGACGCAAGCTAATGAATAAAAGGTTTGACGAAAAATCGTTAGAACCACGGAGCAATCAGGGTTTGATGAAAAACTTCTTTAAACCACGAAGTGGTTAAATATAAATAGTCCCCAATGCAATTCGGGGTAAAAAATGTTTTGCAAACGAGGAACCCCGATAGGGGTTCAATAGGGTTATCATTAAACCATTTCAGGGTTCCCGACGATAAAATTGACTCATATCCCGAATTTCATTCGGGGCTATCCAAATTAAATCCTTTCGGATTTTATAAATAACAAATATCAGGATAAAGTTTTACAAGTGCACGGAATATCGTATATCCCATTTTCCCTGCAATTTTTTATGAAAGTTGTTACTAATTCAATAAAAAAGCATCGTATTATAGTTAAACTATTGTGTTTTTATCATTTATAGCAACGTGTCTTTGTTTTACAGTAACGTGTTTTTGTTTTATTGTAACGTGTCTTTGTTTTATTGTAACGTATCTCTGTTTTATAGTAACGTATCCCTGTTTTATAGTAGTTGTTCTGTGTTTTATAGTAGTTGTTCTGTGTTTTATAGTAGTTGTTCTGTCTTTTATAGTAGTTGTTCCATGTTTTATAGTAATTATTCCATTATTCTACCATAGAATAATAGGATTCGGAACTGCTATAAAAGCAATTCAGGAAAGGATAAAACAGAATATTTTCCTGGTAAAACGCAGGTGGGGAGCTTTAATTTAAAGGTGGCTCATAATTCATGCGGTTATCCTCGTGCTGAATGATGCTTGCTTCTTTCAGCACAATGTTGTTGTTGGGATCAAACTGAGGCACGCCGACAGGACGGGCATCGAATATCCAGGTAAAGAGCTGGTGGTTGGAAGTATTCATCACGCGTATAGTTGTATCGCCTTTGCCATCGAAAGAAAATTTAATTTCTATAGGCATCTGGAAAAATCCGGTATTGGTTTGCGTTTGATTTGCCGTAAATTTAACCATCCATCTGCCATGCCCCATATTGTGATAGCTATACCAGTTCTGATAGTGCGGATGGTTGGGGGTGTAAATCCATTCGTCGAAAAACCAATCCAATTCTTTTCCGGTGGTTGTTTCCATCTGGTTTTTAAAATCGGGGATTATGGCTGAATGGAATCTGAAATCGGGATTGTTGGCATATGCTTTCATTCCGGCAAAAAAGAGTGAATCGCCAAGGACATAGCGCAATTGAGCCATTACACAACTGCCTTTCATGTACGTAATGGCATAGTCGAATAATACGTCGGATGAGGGAGTATTAACAGCCCAATCGGGAACGGAAATAGCCCAGCCGGGATTGCTGTAAAGGTAGGTACTTGCATTGCCCACTATTTCGTTATGATAGGCATTGTATCCTTGTTCGTGTCCTGTCCACAAGGCTTCGATAAAGGTGGCAAAGCCTTCGTTAAGGAAAATATCGGCCCAGGTAGCGCAGGTAATCATATCGCCGAACCATTGGTGAGCAAATTCGTGAGCCAGAAGCGAGGTGCTCCAGCAGTTGGGACAGAAATTGGTTAGTGTCTGGTTTTCCATTCCGCCCCACGAAAACAGATTGTTCAACGTGCAAAAACCATTCTTTTCGAAAGGATGTTCACAGAATGTTTGGGAATAATAGGTGGTCATGGGAATAATTTCGGCTTCCATGGCATGCGGATTTTCGCCCTGGTTATAATAGAAGCGGATGGGAATGCTGTCGTTGGGATTGGATATTTTATGCCAATAGACGATATCGAGATTGTAGTTAACTTTGGCCGACATCACCATCAGGTAGGTTGCTACCGGATCGTGACTAACCCAATGATAATAACGTGCTCCGCCGCTAATGGTTGAATCCATCAGCGAACCGTTGGAACCTAACTTAACATTAAGCGGAACCCTTGCCGTTAAATCGAGTTTGGCTTTGTCGGAAGGTTTATCCCAGCAGGGAAACCAATGGCGGGCGCCTTCGGGTTCGCAATCGGTAAACACAAAACCGCCACTAACGTTAAAAGCACCATCCGTTATGTTATTATGCCGGTAATAAATTTTTATGGTTACGGTATCGCCGGCATTATAAGTCTGGTTCAGGTTGATGGTTAGCTTATCGTTGCTATGTGTAAACGAAGCAGCGGCAAGCCTTACCGAATCGATGGTGAGCGAATTATTGGCTGCGTCTAATTTAATCTGATTAAGGGTACTGTCCACCTTAAATGTCATGATGTTGCTGGCTGTGAAGGTATGAGGGTAGGGACTGGTAAAACAATTGAAAATATCCAGCTGGAGTTTGTAATTCAGCACGTCAAATGTATGTCCGGGGATAGGTGAAATTGATTCTAAAGGAACTAATTGTTTGTTGCTGTGAATTTTTTTATACGAACAATATTCGGAACCTCTTTTATAGGTTGACTGTTGTGCCGATGTCAGGGTGATGGTAAATAAAGTCAGCAGAATAACTGGAAATATTTTTTTTATCATGATGGGGAAGATTAATTTTAGATTTATAAACGATAGCTTTGCCGGTTCGGTGATAACCTTTACCGGCACAAATGTAAAATTAATTTGATAACATTAAATCATTTTTTTTAATTCCATGACATAAACAATGGATTTCACAATTTCGTTAATATCCATTGTTTTACAATTAAAAATCAGGTCGAAGATGCTTTGGTCGGGTTTGCATTTCAGAAAAGATTCGATAAGAGCCGTTCGTTTGGTATCGGTATCGTCGGCCATCTTTTCAGCATCCGATTTGCTTAAGCCATTTACCCGGCAAATTTCGTTGATACGCCATTCCAAAGGTGCCTGCAAACGTATGTGAAGGGAATTGGGAAAACCTTTGGTGATAGCCACGCTGCCTCTGCCGACAATAATTACATAGCCTTTGATGGCGATGCTTTTAATGATGTCGCTGATGGTTTTCCGTATAGAAATACTATTAATGTAATATTTTGATGAAAAGGAAGAAATAACATCGTCCATGATGCCTCTTTTTTGGGCGCTCAGCACCGATTTGATTTTCATCGGATCCACATTTAGCTTGTTGGCTGATTCTTCAATAATTTCTTTATTAACAAAATGCCATGGATGAGTTTTTTGCATCTTGTTTATTTCCGTGGTAAGTCTGTTGGCAATAAGCTTGGATGGGCATCCAAATTCCCGCGAAATGGTTACGAAAGGAGCCGAGGGGGTAGCTGGTAGCATTTCCGAACCTTGATTAAAGCGAATGTCCATATATTTTAACAGTATATTTTCCATTACAACCTCCGTTTTTATTTATTATGGTTAATACAGAATACAAATTTACAAAAAAAAAGTCATAAGTGCTAAAGCTGTCTTATATTTGCCCAAAGTATTTTTTGAAGAAATGAACCGGCGGATATTACCTTTTTTTATTCTTATTATTTTCGTTTCCGGATGTGGCAGACGGACTAAAAACACAGGATTACTTACCGTATTTAGATATAATGAATCTGCCGGCATTACGTCCCTTGATCCGGCTTTTGCCCGCAATCAGGCAAATATTTGGGCATGCAATCAATTATACAATGGGTTGGTACAACTCAGCGATAAGTTAGCTATCGAGCCTTGTATTGCCAAAAGCTGGGATATTTCAGCCGAAGGCACATTATACACGTTTCATCTTCGCAATGATGTATATTTTCATAACAATCCGGCATTTCGGGGACAAAAGGGCAGGAGGGTAGTTGCTTCCGATTTTGTTTACAGCTTCAACCGCATTGTTGATCCGGCGGTAGCTTCGGCAGGAGCATGGGTTTTTAACAATGTGAAACAGAACGGAGGAAAGTTTTCGTTTACGGCTATCAACGATTCCACATTCTGCATTGAACTTAAGCAGGCTTTTCCGCCATTTCTGGGTTTGTTGAGTATGACCTATTGTTCGGTGATACCGCAGGAAGCGGTGAAGACTTATGGCAATGATTTTCGCCGGAATCCGGTGGGAACGGGGCCTTTTCAGTTTAAGATGTGGAAAGAAGGCGTTAAGCTGGTAATGGTTAAAAATCCCGATTATTTTGAAACCGACGGTAGTCAGCGACTGCCGTATTTAGATGCTGTTTCCGTTACATTTATTGTGGATAAGCAATCCGCTTTTCTTGAATTTGTCAAAGGCAACCTCGATTTTATGTCGGGCATCGATGCCAGTTATAAAGATGAACTGCTAACACGGAATGGAGCATTGAATCCCAAATATCAGAATAAAATTACGTTGCTTACCCAGCCGTATCTCAATACCGAATATCTTGGTTTTTTAGTTGATCCCGGTTCCGATGTTGTTAAAAAAAGTCCGTTACGGTTAAAAGCCATCCGCCAGGCTATCAATTATGGATTCGACAGGAAAAAGATGATGCGTTATTTGCGCAACAACATTGGTATACCGGGAATTTATGGTTTTATTCCATTAGGGATGCCCGGCGTAGATACCAACGACCGGCATGGATTCGGTTACAATCCCGACAAGTCGCGAAAGCTTCTTGCGCAGGCAGGTTTTCCACAAGGCAAAGGTTTACCCGAAATAACCTTGTCCACCAATGCTTCTTATCTGGACTTGTGTCAGTATATTCAGCAGCAACTTACCGAACTGGGAATGAAAATTAAAATTGATGTGAATCCTCCGGCAACTTTACGCGAGATGATAGCGCAGTCGAAGGTAAACTTTTTTCGTGGTTCCTGGATAGCCGATTATCCGGATGCCGAAAATTACCTCTCGTTGTTTTATACCGATAATTTTTGTCCCAAAGGTCCGAATTATACTCATTTTTCCAGCAAAGCATTTGATGCTTTATATCTGAAGGCTCAAAAAGAAGTGAACGATACCTTACGCTACCGGTATTACCGGCAGATGGATGCGTTGGTGATGGAAGAAGCGCCGGTAGTAGTGCTTTATTACGACCAGGTATTACGTTTTGTTCAGAAAAATGTTCACGATTTAGGAGGCAATCCCATGAATTTACTTACAGTTGAAACGCGTTAAAAAAACGAATAAAAATTAAATTCTCAATTAAAATGAAAAGAAATACCATAGCGACATTAAGTCTGGCTCTTTGCCTGCTGTCGTTTCCGGCATGGAGTCCAGAAAGCCCAGAAAGGTCCTGCCGGCAAATCGGGCGGAAGCAACCTGACACAATATGTGAACCCGTTTATCGGCACAGGAGGACACGGACATACCTATCCTGGCGCATCATTTCCTTTTGGTATGGTTCAGCTAAGTCCGGATACACGGACTGACCGGCTGGGACGGCTGTTCGGCTTATCATTATTCCGACAGCCTGATTTATGGCTTTTCGCACACTCATCTCAGCGGAACCGGCTGTTCCGATTATGGCGATATACTGATTATGCCTACTACCGGCAAGGTGAAAAGTGGTACGTGGCGAAGCAGGAAAACCTAAATCGGGTTACGGCTCTAAGTTCAGTCATAAGAATGAAGCCGCCCAGGCCGGTTATTATAGCGTGATGCTTGATGATTATCATATCAAAGCCGAACTGACGGCTACCGCCAGGACAGGTTTTCCATAAATATACTTTTCCTTTAAGTAAAGAATCTAATATCATTATTGATCTGCAACATCGCGATGAAGTTATCGAGTCGTCGGTTACTATTGTCAGCAATACCGAGATTCAGGGTATGCGCCGTTCCCGGGCATGGGCAGAAGACCAGCAGGTATTTTTTGTGGCTCGTTTTTCAAAACCTTTTATCAATTCAGGCATTGCATTGAATGATGAACTGAAAAACCTAAAAACGGCTTATGGTAAAAATGTGAAAGCTTTTGTAACGTTTAATACTTACAAAGGCGAAGTGATTACCGTAAAGGTGGGCATTTCGGGTGTAAGCATTGATGGCGCCCGCAAGAATCTGGAAGCCGAAATCGGTAACAAAAGTTTTGAAACCATACGCACAAACACCGTACAGGCCTGGAACAAGGAATTAAATAAAATAGTGGTGGAAGGTGGTTCCAACGATCAAAAGACCATTTTTCTATACGGCTTTGTACCATGCCATGCTCAATCCCAACCTGTATATGGATGTTGATGGCAAATACCGCGGACGCGATTTGAAGATACACCAGGCCAAAGGCTTTGAAAACTATACCTGTATTTTCGCTCTGGGATACCTACCGGGCAGCGCATCCATTGTATACTATTATCGAACAAAAACGTACCGCCGATTTTATCAATACTTTTCTTGTGCAATATCAGCAGGGCGGAATGCTTCCGGTATGGGAACTTTCGGCTAACGAAACCGGATGTATGATTGGCTACCATGCCGTCCCGGTGATCGCCGATGCATTGATGAAAGGCATAGGCGGGTTTGATGCATCGAAAGCCCTGGAAGCCGTAAAACATAGCGCCGAGCAGGATCATCTTGGGCTTAAATTTTATAAAACATTGGGCTATATTCCTTCCGATGAGGAAGGTGAAGCGGTTTCCAAAACGCTGGAGTATGCCTACGATGACTGGTGCATCGCTCAGATGGCAAAAAAAATGGGTAAGAATGAAGACTATAAAACCTATATCCGGCGGGCTCAGTATTACAAAAATCTTTTCGATCCTACCACAGGATTTATGCGGGCAAGGAAAAACGGCAGCTTGTATTCACCCTTCGATCCGGCAGAAGTGAACTTTAATTATACCGAAGCTAATGCCTGGCAATACAGCTTTTATGTCCCGCAGGATATTACAAACTGGTCTGCCATGCTTGGAGGAAAAGTCCAATTGGCTACCATGCTCGACGGGTTGTTTGCCGCCAAACCCCAAACCACCGGACGCGATCAGGCTGATATTACCGGACTCATCGGACAATATGCACATGGCAACGAGCCAAGCCATCAGATAGCCTATCTTTACGATTATGCCGGCCAGCCATGGAAAACCCAGGAAAAGGTTCATGAAATCGTTTATACGCTATATCATAATCAACCCGATGGACTGAGCGGCAACGAGGACTGCGGACAAATGTCGGCCTGGCTGGTGCTTAGCGCCATGGGCTTTTATCCCGTTACCCCGGCTTCCGATTTTTACGCTATCGGAACCCCTTTATTTGATAAAGTTACGATACATCTCGAAAACGGAAAGCAATTTGCAATAAAGGCGAATAATCTTTCGGATAATAATTTTTATATCTCTGCTTCCCGTTTGAATGGCACTGCAACCAATCATTGCTATCTCCGTCATTCCGATTTGATGAAGGGTGGAGAGCTTCAACTGGATATGATGTCCCAGCCCAATAAAGCATGGGGAAGCACGGATGGAGATGCTCCCGTTTCGGCCATCACCGATAATTTTATTACGCCAAATCCTATGGTGGAAAAGGGCGACAGGGTCTTTTACGATTCCACGCTTGTCGTGCTTGGCTGTGCTAATGATAAAGCCAAAATATATTATACACTCGACAACAGTCAGCCTTCGGAAAACTCGTCGCTTTATTCTGAACCTTTTTTACTCACCAACACATCTACACTAAAAACTTGTAGCTTATGTTGACCATCAACCCAGTTTTACCGTTACATCCTGTTTTAATAAAATTCCCAAGGGCAGAACCCTGCGACTGAACACCAGATACAGCAATAGTTACACTGCCGGAGGCGATATTGCTTTGATCGACGGCATTTATGGTAAAGGCGATTTTCATACCGGTTCATGGCAAGGTTATCAGGGAGTGGATGTAGATGCCGTGGTAAATTTAGGCAAAACTTCCTCTATCCATAAATTAGCCATTGGTTTTAATCAGGATATGGCCTCATGGATACTTATGCCCCAGAAGGTCGATTTTTATGTTTCGTCCGATGATGTAAACTACAAACTTGTTGGAACCGTGGTTAATGATATCCCTGCCGACAAGGAAGGCAGTATCATCAAAACGTTTACGCTGGAAGGACTGAATCTGCAGGGACAGTTTGTAAAAGTCGTAGCTAAAAATCCGGGAGTCCTGCCTCCTTCACATCCATCTGCCGGGGAGAAAATCCTGGATTTTTGCCGATGAAATCACCATTGAATAAAAATTATACATCATGAACTCATTAAAAAAATTAATCCTTTTCTGTTTATTAATCTTTGGTTTTACCTCTTTTATTATTGCTCAGTCAGCCGATACGGTTTGGCTTTCGTCTCTCGATATAACCAAAGCCCGTCAGGGGTGGGGCGACCCTCATGCCGACAAGTCGGTGGAAGGAAACCCTATAAAAATTGCCGGAACAACCTATGTCAAAGGTTTTGGTACCCATGCCGGAAGTGCTTTATATATCAATCTTAAGGGAACTGCTTTGTCTTTCGAATCGCAGGTAGGCCTGGATGATGAAATCAATGGGGCTGCCGGAAGCGTAAGATTCAAGATTTACTGCGACAAGAAAGAATCGTGGAAAAGCGAAGTGTTGAAAGCTGGTGAAAAGGCTAAAGTAAAACTGAATTTAAATGGGGTTAAAGAGTGATATTGTTGGTAGAAACTACAGATGACGGACCTAACTGGGATCATGCCGACTGGGCAGATGCTAAATTTATCGTTGTTGGCCAACATCCTGAAACTGTAGATCCACCACGCGAAAAAGAGGAAATTCTAACGCCCAAGCCATCGCCGGAGCCCCGGATAAACGGCGCCAGAATTTATGGCGTTCGTCCCGGTTCACCATTTCTTTTCCGGGTTCCTGTTACCGGCAAGCGCCCTTTGAAATATGCTGCCAAAGGATTACCTAAAGGATTAATTATAAATGCATCCACAGGAATTATCTCAGGCAGTACTTCAATTGTCGGAAAACATAAAGTAATGCTTACCGTTACCAATTCTCTTGGAAAAGCGGAACGCCAGTTTACCATCGTGGTAGGAAACAAGATAGCGCTCACTCCGCCTATGGGCTGGAATAGCTGGAATTGTTTTGCCGAAGCAGTAGACGATCAGAAAATCCGTTCGGCAGCCGATGTACTCATCACTTCCGGCTTAGCCGATCATGGTTGGGCATACATTAATATTGACGACTGCTGGGCGATTAAACCCGGCTCTAACGATACGATGCTTGATGGAAATGCTCGTGATAAGGACGGAATGATCAATTCCAATAAAAAATTTCCCGATATGAAAGCCCTTTCAGATTATGTTCATTCCAAGGGTTTGAAAATAGGAATCTATTCTTCGCCTGGGCCATTAACTTGTGCCGATTATACTGCCAGCTACCGTCACGAAGCCGACGATGCCAAACAATTTGCTAATTGGGGAATGGATTATCTGAAATACGACTGGTGCTCCTATGGTAATATTGCCAAGGATAAAAGCCTTATCGAGCTTCAAAAGCCCTATCTTACCATGAATGATGCATTGAATAAACAAAAACGTGATATCGTTTACAGTCTTTGCCAGTATGGTATGGGTAATGTGTGGACATGGGGAAGTGCCGTAGGTGGCAATTGCTGGCGTACCACCGGCGATATTACAGATACCTGGGAAAGCATGTCGGGCATAGGATTCGGACAGGCTGGCAAGGAAAAATATGCCGGTCCCGGTCATTGGAACGATCCGGATATGCTGGTAGTTGGTATGGTTGGCTGGGGAAACTTACATCCCTCGCGTCTATCGCCCAACGAACAATATACCCACATTTCCCTTTGGTCGCTGCTTGCATCAGCCTTTGCTCATCGGTTGCGATATGACTCAGATGGACGATTTTACCTTTAACCTGCTTTCCAACGATGAAGTGATCGAAATCAATCAGGATGCGCTTGGTATTCAGGCGAAGCAGGTTTTAGCGGAGGACGATAAGGAAGTATGGGCAAAACCCCTCGAAGATGGTTCCCTTGCCGTGGGCTTGTTCAATAAGGGAATGTTTGCCGATTATGTTAGTGTTTCGCTGGAAAAGTTAAATATCAAAGGTAGCCCGGTAGTGCGCGACGTATGGAGGCAACGTAATCTTGGCTATGCCAACGTCAGCCTTACCTATAAAATTCCTGCCCATGGTGTAAAACTGATCAAACTGACGCCAGTGCAGAAGAAAGAAATAAAATTTACCAATTCCAACCCTGACGGGGCTTTCAACCCCCGTCAGGAGTATTGAAACTATTTATTCGTTTGGTTCATACAGACGAAGCCTGTTTTTAAGCGAAATAATTTCATCCTGCATCGAGCTTATTCGCTGTAATAAATGAATGATAGACTCAATGCCTTCCAGGTTAATTCCCAGTTCGTAATATAACCGAACAATTTTTTCTAATTGCTGAAGCTGATCCGTATCAACATATAAAGTTTCTTCAATAGAAGTAAATTCTATCAATCCGGTTCGTTGTAATGATTGTATAAAAGAAATCTCAGTATTATGATTGATACAGAATTCATTAATGGATATTAAATTTTCTGTTTGCATGGCTAACATTTTAAATTACAATTTTGACAATTCGGTAAATAATGCTTTCTCCTTATCTGTTAAACTTTGCGGAATTTTAATTTCGTACGTTATAATTAAATCCCCAAAAAGTCCGTCACTTTTATAAACAGGAAATCCCTTGCCTTTTAACTTTATTTTACTTCCATTTTGGGTTTCAGGCTTTACTTTTAACTTTACTTTTCCGTCCAGGGTATCTACGGTGATTTCACCTCCTAGTACGGCTGTGTATAAATTTAATTCTACCGTAGTATATAAATCATTTCCTAACCGTTTAAATTTGGAGCGATTAGGCTATCGAAAATGTAATATATAAATCGCCGTTTCGGCCCACCATTTATTCCCTGTCCGCCAAGCCCTGCTATTTTAATTGTTTGCCCGTTTTCGATTCCGGAAGGAATAGTAATCCGTATGTTTTTTCCATTTACTGTCAGTGTTTGCTTTTGGGTATGATAAGCATCCATTAAATCCAGATGTAATTCTGCATTATAATCTTCTCCTCTGAATTTTACCTGCCTTTTACCTGCACCTGCCGCTCTACCAAACAGGGATTCAAAAAAATCAGAAAAATCTCTTCCTTCAAAAGATGTTTCCGAAAACCTTGTTTTTCCCCGAATCTGATGGCTGTCCCTGATACTGTTTTGCGTTTTCGAATTGTTCGGCATGTTCCCAGTCTTTTCCGTATTGATCATATTTCTTACGTTTTTCAGGATCACTCAATACTTCATTCGCTTCATTGATTTCCTGAAATTTCTTGGTTGCATCCTTATCATTCGGATTCAAGTCGGGGTGATACTTTCTGGCTAATTTCCGGAAAGCGCTTTTAATTTCCGTTGGCGTTGCCGTTTTTTCAACCCCTAAGATTTTATAATAATCTACGAATGTCATTACTCTTATTGTATTTGGTTGATTTTATTCCGAATTATCGGGAAAATATTTTTTTTGATCTTGTGCATAATGGAATATGCTTTTTTATTCATGTGTTATTAATTTTTTAATTTATTAGTCGCATGGAATATTTATAAAATATCATTCTTGGTTGGGCTAAAGCCTATGGATATTTCATTGTTTTCCTCCACAAATGTAAAGAGAAGGAGAGAAAAGGCAAAATAATATTATCAGTTTTATTTACCGCTTATGGCCTTGTCCCATCAGATAGTGGGTTTATTTATCAGTTCATCAATTTCATTCCAGATGCAATTTAAAATGCCGCAGGTAATCTAAAATCATTGCCTTAAGCGATACTTTTGTGTTTAGTGCACTAATCCATTCATTATTCAATTTACCGGGGTTCACATTATCGATTACATGAACAATATGGATATTGGAATATTTCCATAGCTGAACCAAATCGTACCATTTTTCAGCCTGGTAATTCTGAATGGCAATCCACCGGTCATTATTGCCAAGGTTGGCATAATCAGGATAGATAAGGGGAGTCGGCTGATATTGCAGATGAACGATCCTGTGTGTGTTGTTTGAAGCCGAGTCAATCATATGCCCGACAATCTGCTTGATTGTCCTGTTCTGGCAGTTTCGTCTCCATGTTATTACTTCTTCGGAAAGAGCCCGTAGCTTGGGTTCCCATTCTTCAATCAAGCGTAATATTTCCTTATTGTTTGCCGTAAATTCATTCATCTCTGTTTCTGTTTTTAATTGTGCCATAACTTCAGTCGCATGCTTGCCTATTTTCTACATTTTATGACATAACCTTTTTTAGCATAATCATAATGTATGTTATCGAATCCTGCGGATTTTAATTTATCAACAACCTCTTCGATAGAATATTTATTAAAAATCCCATCTTTGGTAAATTTAACGGTATTCATAAAATCGCGATGGCACATAAATATGCAAAGCAAACCACCTTTTTTCAGCAATGCATTTATTTTTGAAAATGGTTCATCCAACTTATCCCAGAAATAGATAACATTTAAACAGAAAACCGTATCAAACGGGTCGGAACTTATTGCTGAGCCAAGGAAGTCTCCGTAAAGCAATTCAACTTTTTATTTTCGATATGCTTTCTGTTCCTTTTTGCGGCTATGTTGTACATCACCTTCGAAAAGTCTATGCCCGATACAAAACAATCATAATCTGAAGATATTTTGTCCACTCCGAATCCGATTCCATATCCGATTTCAAATAACCTGTCGTTTTGTTTAATATCCAGTTGGGAAATTACTCTTTCATAATCATGAATGTTTCCTTTTATCATTTTATGGGCAATTATTTTCCCTAATAATCCTGTTGGCCTTTTATACTGATTGCCTATTATCCTTTGCATGCTTGTTTTATGTAGTGATTTTCCCTTTTAAATGGTGGTTTATTCATTGTTTTTGGGTACAAAAATAAACAGAATGAGATAACGCCTCGTGGTTTTAAAAAATATAATAAAGCAAAGCGGGGACAATCCTTGTCGGATTGGTTATAACTCCCGTATGCGATAGGGGATGGCAAAGGATTTTAAGTCCTTTGGACAATTTGGGTTTAATTTCTGCTGCAATTGTTTCAGCTTTTGTCCCCTGTCATATAGAATGACAAATCCTTTTTTGAGAATATATATGGTTTCCGGTTTCAAGGGCGCATCATTTAACCATTCCCTGTCGGGAAAAATAAATTCTATTTCCAGTCCGCTGGTAAAAAGAAACTGGATAAATTGATTGTTCCCATAAAATCCATCATTCGACGATCTGAATTCTAAGTTTATTTTATTCCAGTTTATATCTTTTATCCATCCGGTTTGTCCGAATGTTTTAGGATTTTCTGCAAAAATCAATAAATCTATATCCGAATCTTCCCTGGCTTCACCCCGGGCATACGAACCTGTTAAAGCAACTCCGGTAATTTCTTCCCGCAATCTTACCCATTCAAGAATTGCCGGAATAATTTGTTGTAATTTATGATCAATCATGATCGGATGATTTTCTTGGATTCGTCCACTTTTTGAATCACAATAGGTACAATAGAGCACATAGAAATTAATTTATGAATCCCGAATCGCTTCGCTCGGGACTTCACTTCGTTCAGCCTTAAAAACCTTAAGAACTTTATAAACTTTACAAACTTACAAATTCCGAATCGCTTCGCTTCCCGATGAAGAATCGCTAAGTCGTTCCTCCCAAGCGCTTCTATATCGGGACTTCACTTCGTTCAGCCTTATAACCTTATAACCTTAAAAACTTTATAAACTTTATAAACTTTATAAACTTTATTTATAACTTACTGCCTACTCCCTACTCCTCCGGCAACTTATAAACCATCGCATTAATATTCATTCCTGCTCCTACAGAAGCAAAAACAAGGATATCGTTTTGGTTTATTTTATGTGTTTTCCAATCGGTTTTCAGAATAATATCCAATAGGGTAGGAAGGGTGGCTACCGACGAATTGCCTAACCACGAAATCGTCATTGGCATGATATATTCGGGTACATCTTCAATATTATAAAGCTTAAAAAGTCTTTTCAATATAGCTTCATCCATCTTTCCGTTGGCCTGATGGATCAACACTTTCTTGATTTCATTAAGATGGACATCACTCTTTTCAAGACAATCTTTTATTGCCTGAGGTACGGTTTCCAATGCATATTGGTATAGTTTCCGGCCATTCATTTTCAAAAATAAATCGTCTTTGTTTTTATAATTGGGATTGTACGATTTATCCATATACAACATGGCGGAATGCAGAAAAGTATCCGAGCGTGTTTTATGTGCGAGTATTCCGATGGGCATATCACTTTTTCTGGCTTCCAGAACTACAGCACCGGCTCCATCGGAATACAACATGCTGTCTCTGTCGTGTGGATCGCTGATGCGTGATAATATTTCGGCACCGATAACCAATATTTTTTTAGCATCTCCCGATTTCAGGTAGTAATCGGCCTGGATGACGGCCTGTAACCAGCCCGGGCAACCAAAAGGTAGGTCATAGGCAACCGTATTCGGATTTTTTATTTCTAATTTATGCTTTACCCTTGCGGCTAAACAGGGCACCAGATCCGAACGACGGTTGTTGCTTTTTACATCACCAAAATTATGTGCAACAATGATGTAGTCCAATTTTTCTTTATCAATGTTTGCAGATTCGATGGCCTTGATGGCAGCAAAATAAGCTATATCGGAGGTAACCAGATCGTCGGTAACATACCGTCTTTCTGCAATCGTTGTTATTTCGAGAAACTTGTCAATTATTTCCTGATTCTTTTTTTCGAGCTTCTTCCCGTCGGAATCATAGAATTCGTTGGTAAGAAAATCTTCGTTCCCGAAATGTACAGTTGGGATATAACTTCCTGTTCCGGTAATCACACTGTAAATCGAACTATTCATAGTCTGAGAATTTATTGTCGTTTATTTTGCTGCCGACATATAAACGTAATTATATTTAAATATCGTATTTTTCCGCAAAATTTCCGACTACTAAATTACAAGGTTTTTAAATTATTTTTACATATTCCGGTTTTTTTTGTTTTGATAGCATTTTAATCATTGCTATCCAATTACAAAAACACTGACTATCATTAAAAGATAAAATAACTAAAATATTTCTATCGATCATTTTGAGCGCAGCCAAGTGGACTGAAATTTTTCCTGCAGTCCATTGGTGAGTAACCAAATCAATTGAATTTTTTTCAATAATCCATTTGAGAGCAATCAAATCAATTAAATTTTTTCCAGCACTCCATTTATGAGCAATTAAATGAACTGAAATTTTTCTATTAGTCATTTTGAGTGCAACCAAATGAATTAATTTTTTTTCAGTAGTCAGTTTGTGAGAGAATAAATGAACTAAATTTTTTTCAATAATCAATCTGTGAGTAATCAAATGGACTGAAATTTTTCCGGCAGTCCATTTATGAGCAATTATATCAACTAAAAATTTTTAAATAATTACACTATAATTTTTTGCATTTATATTTTTTTAACCACTAAGGCCACTAAGAAACACGAAAAATAAAATACGTAGTGCTCTTTGAGCCTTTGTGGTTTACTTTTTTTTAACCACTAAAATTTTTAAAATAATAATTACTTTATGATTTTTTGCATTTATATTTTTTTAACCACTAAGGTCACTAAGAAACCTTTAGTTTTGCGAATTAAAAAAGAGGTATTACTTTTATAAAATAGTTAACCGGAAAGAGCAGAGGTGAACTAAACAGAGTCATAGAAGAATCTCTATTTTGTGTATTAGTCCTCTGCCCTTTTTGAGTTGAGATTTGCCAGTTAGAATCTTAAGTTATAAGGCTTATTAAAGGTTTCAGCTTCTCAACCAATCCGGTAACGTTTTTTGTTTTAACCTTAAATGCAAAGTTATGAAAAAATTTTATGTAGGCATTGACATTTCAAAAAGCAAGTTAGATGTAGCTGTTTATGATGCAGAAAAAAAGAAAATAGCCAACAAATTTGTGATTAAAAACGAAGCAGATGGTATACAATCTTTGTTTTCTACATTAAAAAAAGAAAAGATAAACTTGGAAGATTGCTGGTTTTGTTTCGAACATACCGGTCATTATGGATTTTCCTTATGTTATGAATTAGAACAAATTTGCTGTGTGTATAGCATAATTCCGGCACTGCAGATAAAGCTTTCACTTGGAATGACTCGAGGAAAAAATGACCAGGTAGATGCCGAAAGGATAGCGATGTTTGCTTATACGTTTCGGGATAAGCTACAACCATCGAAGATGAGTTCTGATTGTTTTCAGAAAATAAAACAATTACTTACTTATCGTAATCAAATGGTAAGGATATCCACACAGTTGCAAAATAGTTTAAAAAGTCATCAAGCAGTTTGCCAGTTAACTCATTTTGATTATGTAGTTGATGAAATTAAAAAACAAATAATTGAGGTTAAGGTAAAAATTGAATCCATTGATGAGTTATTAATGTCAGAAATAAAAAGAGATAAAACCCTTGAAAATAATTTTAATTTATTGAAAACCATCAAGGGAATAGGTCCAATTATTTCAATTTATTTACTGGTTTTAACTCAAAATTTTGAATCTTTTACTGATGCACGTAAATTCAATTGCTATGCCGGAATAGCGCCTTTTGAACACTCATCAGGATCAAGTATCCGGGGCAAAACAAAAACAAGTTCATTGAGAAATAAAACAATTAAGTCCCTTTTGTTTAATGGAGCTAATGCGGCTGCGCTTCATGACAAGGAAATAAAGAATTATTATAAAAGAAAAAAAGAAGAAGGGAAACATCATCAGTCTGTAATGAATGCCATTGCTTGTAAACTTGTTTACAGGGCTTTTTCAGTAATTAAACGACAATCTCCTTATGTAACATTATATGCACAAAATTTTAAAAAAATTTGGTTTAGTCTTAGAATACACAAAGAATAAAATACGTAGTGCTCTTTGAGCCTTTGTGGTTTACTTTTTTCAACCACTTGTTATATAAAAAACAGATAATCATTGTTTTTATTATCAATAGTAGGATAATAATTTTAATTACAATGTGTTATGCTTTATCATTCGTGTTAATTATTGATATTTAATATTTTATCCTATGCTATTTTTAAAAAACCGTCGCATTTACGAATAAAATAGTAAAAAAAATAATAAATTATGAATTTTTTTATAAAAATAATTTGCTATCGAAAAAATATTTTTAATTTTGTATTATTAAGTATAATTATCCAAAATTAAACTGATTATTAATCTAAAACATGATTATTATGATTATCCTTATTTATCCAAACAGTGATAGCGACAGATGTGATGTCCTCGAAAATTCGTCTAATCTTATTTTCAATTCAGATGGAACCGTGAAACCGGAGGCTGAAAAGATATTCCTTAATTCTACCATTGAGCAAATGCGCAATTATGCACCTTTGTATATTGCCAAATATAAACAATTGAATGCTTGCATAACCGATAAAAGCAATGCAACACTTCAAAAAAATACATCAAAATCAGATTCTTCCATAATTATTAATCATTATTTCAAGGGCTTATTTAATGGAATAGACCGGAAGATATTTCAGTCCACCGATCTTGCATTATATGGCATGGATATTACCAGCAGGGAACTTCCACGTCTGGTTTCCGATAATGATATATTACGTTGGGGTAATGTAATAGCCGAAGGAGAAGCCGCCCGCGTCGCCAGGGGAGGCCCAGGCATGTCGATGCCTTCGGCAGCCGAGGTAAAAACATTGTTTGATATCTTCAAAAGTAAGCGAAGTCTTCTTGCTGAAAAGAAACTTTTGTTGAGTGATGTACAGGGAGAAATAAAACCGATGCGCGCCGAAGCTAATGCATTAATTCATGATTTATGGGATGAGGTCGTATTTTATTATCGCAAGAGCCCGCCTGCCACAAGACGTATGCAATGCCGGCAATGGGGATTGAGGTATAAATCGCGCAATGGCGAAAATAATTTTATTTCCGGCAGCGCTGCCCCGGCACAGGTAACTTCTATTGCAAATAATACATTTACCGATAAAACAATTTTTAGCCTCAGCAATACCGGCGATATTACTTTATTGTTTTATACGGCCGATTCCGCCACCGCTGCCGCTCCTGCCAATGCCTATTCGCTTCCCAGAAGAGCCAATGCCAATATTCCGCCTGCGATATTAGGAAATATTGGAAATACATTTCTTAATGTTTTTAATGCCGATACGGTAAAAGAAGGAAAATTTGAGGTGGAAATATTCTGAGGATAGCCTGTTGAATTTCTTTTGCAAACCTTTGAATCCTGTATGCACTATATTATGTGTGGTGCGTTAGCTTTTTTTCTATTCTTTCTTTTTTCTTCTTCTTAATTCCCGTGTTGGATTTGCATCATATTCTTGTTTTAGTTTGTAAAGTTCTGTATTATTTGAAATAATATCATCTTTGTAATTTGTATAAAATCTAAACAAATTTGCGAATTTAGGATTATAGTTATTAGACAAAAAAGAAGTAAAATGGTTTTGATGTATGATTTCTAATAATTCTGATTTTTCTTGTTCATTTAAAATCCGAAACGTTTCTTGCCAACATTGCCACCAAGCTTTTGCCGAAACAGGGTAATCCTTTTCATCACCTAACCACTCGAAAAAATAACGATATAAAATCATTGTTTCGGGCATTTCTAAGATTTTAAAAAATTGTTCTTCAGTTTTGCCAAATGCTTTTTCAAAAAATTCTTTTCCTCGTCCAACTTTTCCTTTAATTACATTTAAAATAGCTTGTATTGCCCTGATATATTTTCTGTTCCAATATTTACCTAAATAATTGCGATTAAATCTATTTTCATCTACAATTGGATGAAATTTCATTGGAAAAGAATATATATTTATGTCTAATTCTTCGCATAATTCTACATTTAGTTTTAAGCGTTGATAAAGTTCTATTGGCTTATCATTAAAATTGTAAAGAATATAATTTGAAAAGTTTTTTATTTCTTCATTAGCACTTAATCTGATTGCATTTTCGTAATATTTTTTATCTTTAATGTTGTCAAAAGCAATTCTCAAAGGATGAATATTTATTTTACCAAGTAGATTTGCTTTTTCTTTAGTAAAAAGTCGTGCGTCAACCCCCTGATTAAAATCAATATAACGTTGTTTTGGTATTTTGCGAAAATATTTTGTGTATAGAGGCAATATTTCGGATGCAACTTCTAATATTTTTCTCTTAGTTGCTGTGTGAATACATAGAAGTTGATTATCATTCAATAAATTATAAACATTTTGTTCTGTAATACCATTTAATTTTTTTAATAATAGCAAATTAAGATTAAATAACTTTTTAATATAGGCAGTGTCATTTATGCTGTTTTCTAAATTTCTAAATGCAATTTCATAGTCATTTGGTTCTATAATTGTTGCACCTTTTTTAAAACCACAATCAATAATTTCTTGAATTATTTCGGGAAAACGAGAAGAAGCTAAAACATTATTATCTAACAATAAAAGATTTCGTTGTTCCCCAAATTTTGCTTTAATTTCTTCAATTCTCTGTTCCATTGGAACATATTCGCAATATTCAGGTTCTAATGTTGGAACAGCGCAAAACGGACATTTGCGAATGCAACCACGTGTCATATAACCATAATAGGCATTATTTTCAGGATATTTATAATCGGTTTCATCTAAAATAGAATAATCCAATGGTAATGTATCAACAATAATATCTTTATTTATGCCTAAGATTTTATTGTTTGTATCCAGCATTTTTGGTTTATTCAAAAGTCCTTTGATTGGTTTAATGCCTGTTTCAGAAACAATATCATCATAAAGCAAAGTAGCTGAAACACCACCAACAATAACATCGGAATCACATTTTACAAGCGTTTTTGCAAAATTGATTGTTTCAATAGTTATTTTCCAATAAAAAGTGAAATAAGGTTGACACATAAACACGGTCAAATAATGGCTCTTTTTCATATTCTTTTGATTGAAAGCTCTTTTTTTTTTCAATAATAGCGTTCTCTAAAAGTAATTGATATTTTGATTTAGAAAAAGGAAGATTATAATAATCAAGCTTTTTCCCATTTCTTAAATATTGCTTTATGGTTTCATAAAAAACGTTCCAATTAATTGTTTCATCAATATTGCATAGCTTTTCAATACATTTTTTTGTCAATAAATCGGTTATAAATTCTTTTAGATCCCCTTTAAAGAAAGTAACTTTATCCTCAAGAATTCGGTGATAAGTAGCAATTTTCATTAAACCAATAGGAGGATATTTATTTTTATAATTAGGCTCTAACAATAAAATGTTTCTCATTTATATTTCTCTTCGATTTTTTGAATTAAATTTTCGGCGAGCTCTTTTGTTAAAACATTATTGATAATCGTAAATATTTCGCCAAGAAATTTTCGATCGCGTTTTTTTAATTTTGATAATTTATCGGTCCGAAATTTAGTTTTTTCATTAAAAATTTCTTGATCGATTTCAATTGGTTGTATTTTCTTATCTAATTTTTCAGTTGCTTTTTAATAATTTTTGAAAAATTACAGGATTATCTTTATCCTGTAATTTTTCTAATTTTTGAATTGCTTTTTTGCTTTTTCTTTCTGATTTTCAAGCTCTTTTTCTAATTTATTTCTTTCATCATTGCTTGTAAAAAGACCTTCTTTTATCTTATTCTCAAATTCAGTTTGTTTTTCATTATAATTTAAAATGTCTTTTGCCGCACTATTTGCATCGGATGAAATTCTACATAATTTTGAGATTGTTGTCTGAAAAAAAACTTTTAATTTATCTTCAAACTTAGTACAAGTCTCATTCTCTGAAAAAAAATCACGTCTTGCATTTGGATAAAGTCCCTGATGAAGTGCGTGAACTTCACCAAAAAAATAATTTTGAAATCTCTTTTCACTATGAAATCTGTCTAAAGTACTATCTTCCCCAATTTGAATGTTTTCTTTCCTTAATCTAAATCCTCTTGCATAATTGATTTTGTTTAAGGATTGATTTTTTTCAGTAATTCCATACCAACCCCAAAATAATAATTTTTCAGAATTATCTATTTCCTTGAAAAAACAAATATCAATAACTTCATCTATTTTTTTAGGATTATTTTCGTCCCCTTCATAAACATACCATTTATATCCTTTAAAAAGTTGTTCCTCGTTAACATAAGTCGTATATTCATCAATCTTTATTTTTTCTTTTTTTAGTTCATTATAAATTTTTTCAGAAAAAATAGATTTTTTAAATGGAACGGGAGCAACCATTGACAAATATTGCCTTACATCTTTAATGTTTAAAAGTCGTTCGTTTGTTACGCCTTCTAAAATTACTTTAAAATAATGATTATAAGAAATTTCTCTTTCTTGTTTGAAAGATGTAACTTTATCAATTACCATTGAAGCTTCTTCCTTATTAGAACGATCAGCAATAATCTCTTTGAGTTTTTTTGCATCCCAAATCATTATAGATTTTATATTTTCACCTTGAGTTGAAGTTTCAAAAATAAGTTTATCACAATAGCCAAGACCGCCAAGTCGTCCAATACCACGAAATCCTTTATCTACACCTTTTTGTTTTGTCGATTGTGCAATGTTTTTCAAAATTTCAACTATATTGTCTTTCCCAATACCAATGGCATCATCTTCAATTTCAATTCTTTTTTTATCAGAATTAACTGTTATATAAATATTCCCTTCAGTAACTATACTCATTTGACGTGCTTTGTCAATTGCATCAGCGGAATTTTGGATGTATTCACGATATACAAATCGTGGGTCATCATACATTGATGTGGTTAATGACTCAATAACATCTTTTCCTATAATTGTTCTTTCTGTTTTATCCATTCTTAAATTGTTTATAAAGTGGACGTGGAAATTTAATGTTAAAGGTGATCGAAAAATCGGATTTTGCAAAATATATTCACCTTGTTCTAATCTTGTAAGCATTGATTTATAAACAGATGGCATATATTGAAAATCAGATTTTGAAACCTCAATCACATTTGTTCTCCCAAAGGCATGTGTTGCACAGTTACCTTTTACTCGGTCGTGAATATCGCTTTTAAACTGTTCAGCGGCAAAAAGTATAATTCCTAAAGAGCGACCACGTTCAGTAATATCAAGTAACTGACGCAAAATAGGTGAATTTTTAGGTACATCTTTACTCCCATATTTGTTTAATTCGTCAATGAAAATAATAATTTTTGATGGTATCTCAGAATCTTCTCTTTCTATCTGTCCTAGTTTCAAATCGTAAATAGCCCGCATAACATCACCAAAGACAAACCCTTGCGCTTCTTCGTCCAATTTTGCAATATCAATTACAAAAATATTATTTTTCTGTATTTGTTTTATTGATTCTCTTAACCGAACTTCTGAACCGTCTCTTTTCAAAGAATTGGAAAAAAATAAATTTCGTTCCAATGATTTTCTAAACAGACGATAAAATTTTCGCCAACTTAAAACTGAAATGGTTTTATCTTTTCTTGTGTCACCTTTTTCTTGATATTTTTTAATTTCTTCTTTTAAATCTTCCCAATTTGTAATTCCATTGAAAGTTCCTTCCTCCGAAGTGATATAGCTTACAATAGACTCCATTGTTTGTGTAGGATCATCAATATTTGCAAAAAGTAAATCTAAACTATCTTTGTCGTCTTCAAACAGATATTTGTATTGAAATGCTTTCCTAAGTTCCTGCTGATTTTTTACATCATTAATATCTGCATACGTAGTAGATTTTATGTCTTTTGAATAAGGATAAAAATATTTTACATTGTCAAATGGTTTTATTTCCAAACCTAAATCCTTGTACATTTTTTATCGTTTTCAGGCAATTCTTCATTTGATTCATCAATTGCTAATAAATCACGGCCCTTCACATTCAAAAAAACAAATGCAACACTTTCGTCTTTTACTTTTTTTAAATAACGTTCTTGAATGTTTTTAAGCAGAAACATTGCATAAGAAGTTTTTGATGCTAAGCCTGAAATGCCTGATATATTTAGATGAGCACCTTCAGGGCCAATCAAAAAGTGAGAATTAAAATTTACAGGAACTTTATCTTGTCCTCGCCTTCGTACATTTCAATTATACCGCAAGGCAACGGATTCTTAATATTTTCCAAACCTAAAGCTTTTGTTACATCGTTACTATCCGCAAGAGTTACAATAGCACCATCCAAAACTGGTGTATAAATATTTTTAGTATTTCCTACAACTCGTGCTTTTATGTAATTCATTCCAATTCTGTTAGTGTAGGATTTTGAATCAACCTCACCAAAGTCACTCGAAATGAAACCAGCCAAAAAACTTGCACCATCTGTTAAGTGCGAAATTTCTTCTACAACTCCAAAAGTAACAGAATCATTTAGGTGTGTTACTTTTACTACGTCAAATGGTTTTATAATCTGTTTTTTATCAGTCCAGAAGAAAAATTCATCTACTGTCGTAGGTGCCTTTTCGGTGGCTATAATTTTCCCTATTTTTTTCATTTTTAGAATAAATTTAAAAAATTAATGTCGCTTAAATACTTGCTTTTGATAAACGTTTCTGTTAAGTAAATTGGGTATAAATGATTAGCCCATCTATCGTCTTTCCCATAACAAACAGGATTACGTTCATTAATAATATTTGCAGTTATCAAATCAACTTCAGAGCTTTCTACCCCATTTTCTATTTCATCATCAGTAATTAAAATCTTTTCTATTTTTAATACTCCTGCAAATGGACTAGCAGAATGCTCTTTTTCTCTTATTCGAACATACCAAATTGCGAAATGCACATTACCAACCATTTCGCTTTTATATTTATATGCAGGTGTTCTATGAAAAAGTTTTAGTTCTGCAATTTTATCTGCATTGCTTTTTCCATCTTTATCTCTACACAATTCGGGATTGAACATTTTTGACACACCGATGACACTTTTGTAGTGATTTTTAATTTTAATAAGCTCCTTGAAATCGCCAGTTTTCATTGGTTTGTATTGCAACGAGCCATCTTTAATGAGATATTTGTTTGCATTTATCAAACCTTTGTCATAGAGTGACGCAACTATTTTTTTCTCTGCCTCAATCATTTCGTCTTGAATGGTCGCAATACCAAGATGTTCATATTTTGTACCGTCTTCGTGTTTTTTAGAATCATATGACAATATTTTCTCAAAATGAATTTTTCTTTTCTCAAGTATTGAAAGTTTGTTTACTTTATCTTTCAAGTTATTAAAAAACAATTTAGCATCGCCTATATTTGGGTTGGCGGCTCTTGGCAATGACAAAACAAAATATCTCTCGAATTCTGCACACTTAAATTGATCTGGTGATTGTCTCTGACAGCAAGCAACTCCAATCTGTCCTGCAATAACTGGATAAACATTTCTATTTATTTCAATATCATCAACTTTGTATGTACGACGAGAACCATCTAAAAAAAATGAAATAAAGGGTCATTATTTATAACTTTCTTAGCTGTTTCTTTAATACTTTTTATTGTTTTTAAACTTGTATCAGTTTCGCCACAAGAATTTTTTATCAACGAAAATTCGTTTCCTTTATCTTCATAGTCGAGTGTAGGCATCCGTATTTCGTCATCAGCACAATAGCGAAATGATTGATAGCACTTTCCGTTAGTCTCATTAGCTATAAATTCTAAAATTTTATTTGTCATTTCATTTTCTTTCACTTATTTTATATTTATCATTCATCTCTACAGTTCGCTTTTCCATTGCACATTTTAGGATGATGCACAGCGATTATACAAACACAATTGCATTTATTCTTCAATTATCTTTTATTTATTAAAAAACCTTTCGTCGCCTAAATTACAAATATTTTAATTCTCCAAACTAATTCCTATAAATATTTTATTGCAGGGATATATTTTCTTTCATTTAGTTTTGCCGCTTTGTGTTTGTGCCGGGTTTAGCTGCGTTTTCTATATCTTTATTCAGTTCGTTAAATAATCTTTCGGCAATCAATTGATGATAATGTTCCGTAGCATGAATTCCATTGTTCTGAAAAAGTGGTTCATGATTTCCGGAACATCCATCAAGTCCATCAACAAAACTAATGGCTTTGTTTTTTAGCTTATTCTTCAGTGTATCATTTAATCTCCGGCAAAGGACGGGTTCATAAGAAGTATTTGTACGTAATGCCGGTCCTAACAGTACTAATTTAATATTCCGGTCATGGCAATAATTTACCACGTCTAAAATAAATTTATAATATTTATCGATGGCATATTTTACATTACCTAAAATTTTTCCTGTTTTATAATTCAGGTCAACATTAATCTTATGCATTGCAGAATTGTCGGGTTTAAAAGGGTAATTAAATCTCCGTCCTAACATCAGCATATCGTATTTTTCGGGATTGATGAGCTTAAGCAGGGGTATATTGAGCGAATATTTCAGTTTCCCGTCATTATTCAGATACTTATAAAAGAACTTTACCAATCGGAGAAATGGTTCCGGACGGATGTGAAGAACGAGTATGTCGACAGGATTTGTTTGATGATAAGCAATTATTTTGGAAAGGCAGGTATTTATCCGTTCGTAACGAATGATGTTTACATTAAAATTAACATTAAAGGAATCCTCAACGCTTCTCTTTAATTTTTGATGAAATAAATCTTCAAACACAATATTATGTTGAACAGGGGAAACATCCTCCGACAAACGTAAAATTAATAGTTGCAGTCCGTTTATTGTTATAATGAGATTTTGCGGCAATATATTCGTGTGGCGAAATCAACGTTTTGTCGGTTTTTGATACCGTAAAACCATTGTTATTATTTTCAGTTTCAAATTTAGTTATCAATTCTGCTGCATACTGTTTTTTTATGCCCAAATCAAGTCTTTCGTCAAATAATTGATAAAATGGAATTTTATTATTGCTATAATCGAATGTTTTACAGAGAACGGATTGTTTGCTTGTTAATGTAAATTGTCCTGCATTTTCGCCAAACAGCGTATATAAATGGTTAAGCATTGAATTGAAAAAAGAATCATCAGGCTAAGGCTAAGTATGCTGAATTAATCAGGCTTATATTTTTAGGAATCAGGATATCGCTTATTTTTGATATCCATTTCCAGTATTCTTTGCTGTTTTGATGGAAAAATGGAAAAGTATTGATGCTCAAATTATAGTCGCAATGACCAAAACCAACTTTGGTAATTTTATGTAAACCCGAATCAATGATTTCCGATAAATTTGAAATTCCTTTGGGCGTTTCAATTATTGGTATAAGTTCTTCGAAAAATATCTTATGATCAGATAATAATTGTTCGATAACCTCAATTTGATTCGGCGTTTCAACTTTTGGTATTATTATCGAATGTATCCTGAGCGTTGATAGGGCACATAAGTCCTTTTTTAATTCCGGGATCGTATTATTGATCCGTATGCCAATTTTTACTGTGTTTAGCTGCGGAATTATTGTATTGCAAATATGTTTAAACCAATTTCTATATTGTTGTTTACGTTTGGGATTGTTTAATGGGTTTATCCAATCGGCAATACTATCTTCAAAATCAAAACATAAAACGGCCCCGGTTTGGGCATACTTAAATAAATGTTCAGGTTTTGTTTCGCCATTATATTTTATAAACTGATAGCTTTGCATTCAGGTTTTTTGAATTAATATCCGGAATTTTGCCTGAATATAATTATGTTTATGCAAACTCAGGCGGCTATTATTTTAAATAATTTTACGACCACTAAAATACACTTATTTTAATTATCTAAACTAATTGTAGTAAATATTTTATTGTTGGGATGTATTTTATATGAAAGACATTTAGGCAATTCATTTCTCTTGACCTATTTGTTGACCAGGTAATTTTTGATTTTCTGTTCGGCTTCCTGGCTGGAGAATAAACATTTATTTTCTATAATCTTTCCATTTTTATCAATAAGCACATAGCAAGGAAACGCTGCAATGTTATACTTTTCCTTAAGTATTTTTCCCCAATTTTCATTAGCAAACAGATTTATTGTTTTGAGCTGATGTTCTTTTATTACTTGTTTCCAATATCTTCATGGCTATTCATGCAAATGCTGATAATTTTTACATTTTCATTCTTAAAACATCAACTAAATGATTTTCCTCAGGAAATCCCTTGATGCACGGCTTGCAACCAGCAAACCAAAAACAAAGATAAATCACATTATCCTTAAAAGTTTTTAATGAAACAAACGCATTACTTTCGTTTTTTAGATAAAAATCCGGTGCGCAATCGCCTTTTTTAAGGTTTTTGTCATGCTTAAATTGTTGTTCTAAATAATTCTTAAGTTGTGTGCTTTTTATTGCGTTTGTTATAGAAATATAATCATCATTTGAGACCTGAAACAATTTAATCGACATGTCGAGTTCCCGCGCAAGCAATATATCCGAAATATAAGGACTAAAATGGGTAATGGAATATCCGATAAAGTCGTGCAAATAATTTATATTACCCGTAAATTTATTTGTAAGCTGTGAAGGTTCAAAGCAATTATAAAAATAATCGCGAAGACTCAGAAAGTAATAAATGGATAAGATTGCATCTTCATTATTTAAGGGCAGTTCTTTTGTAAATGAAAAATAATCATCGGGTAAAGGATTAACAACATCACGCAATTTCATAACTGCCGGTTCATTCATTTTCGATGTAAATGCATCATATCTCAAATCAAAGTTTTCGTAATTTACAAACCATTGGGGTAAATCATTTTTCTTTGAATAATCATTAAGAAACGTAAGTTCAATATCGGTAAGGCTGTCTAACGTGTTTTTGAACGATTGATAATTGATAGCCGTATTCGACAACATTCCTTTTCGATAAGATAAATCTTCGTTGTTAAATTGTATTTCCTTATTCCGGTAATAGTCCGAAATTCCGGCATATTTGCCAATATATCTGATCGCTTCTTTTTGCAGATTCCGCTGAGCATAATCGACTTCGATTTCCAACGTGTCGGATGGGACAAGAAAACATGTAGCGTTTAGATCTTTTATGGGAATAGTTTTGGAAGAATCTTTTTCGGGCGAATCCGAAAAGAATCCAATAAAACGGATGTCAACCTTTTGAGGTATTTGAATTTTTAAACGAAGATATTTTATTCCATCGCCATAAAGTTTTAGGGATTCACCTTCAAGATAATCATTGGGAAAGAAATTCCCAAATCCTGATGTCAAAAGGATAGTATCCTTAAAATTAGTATAGTTTACTTTGATTGTTGATACGGCATCAAAATTAATTCGTAATAAAACTGAATCTTGGTTTATCTGGCAATTTGCCTGTAATCCAATAATCGCTAAAAGAACAATAATAGCTCGTTTCATATCAATTGTTTTTAATGTTTTTGAGGCAACTAAATTACACTTATTTTAATTATCCAAACTAATTGTAGTAAATATTTTATTGTTGGGATGTATTAACCCGGCAGGTTTTCAAAACCTGTCGGGTTTACTAACACAATGACTTTTCGGTTAGTCTCTATCATTAAAAAAGAGGCTGTATTTATTTTACAGCCCCTTTTTTGATTCAGCTTATTTTAAGATTTTAAAATGTAAAGGTAGTTCTCCATTATTCCCAATTGCTGCAATATATTTTACTTCAGTTTGAGTATAATTTCCTGTGATTGTACTATGTCCTCCAGCTATTTCGGAACAAACAATGGGGGCGGCAATTACATTATTATCTAACACAACTGCTATTGCATTATTAATATTACGCTTTGTTACCTTAGCCCATAATTCTACCGATGATTTTTTAAACCGGATATCTATCTCATTATTTTTCGATGCTTTATCCTGATTCGATGTAACACTTTCAATATCTGCGACTGATAGTAATGCAGCTTTATCGCCATTTGTTTTAAGTGCATAGAGGCATACTTCAGAACTATCAAAATGTTGACTCCATGCAAATTTACATTTTCGATCGAGCCCAAGAGTGTTTAAATAATCATTGATTTTTTGAACTTCCATGGAGGAAGTGCATCCGATTTCTGCCGATGATTTATTAGCAGTAGTAAACAATGAAAATAAGTGATCATTGCCTTTTAAAAGTTCAGCTAAACTTTTATGATTGTAGGTTTCATAAAATGCCAATGTTCCCTTTTGAATCATAAGGTTTTCTATGGTTTTTAAGTCCTGGTCATTCATTAATGTTACCTGAATTTGGTTCTTTTCGGGAATGATCGTAATTTCAAATTTTTCTGAACTAAAATCCTTCAACCGGTTTGAAATAATTGTAGCCGATTGGGAAAGTGAAAGGGATGATATTTTACTATCATCCGATTGAATCAGTATACTGGTTTTTGGATTTGTTTTATCGGTAAAGCTCATTGCCATTATTCCAAAAATTAAAATGACAATGAATGTATGAAATATTGTTTTCATTTTTTAAAAATTTTAAGTTAATAGATATTTGATGCCTCTGGTTAAAAGGCAAATAAATAATAAATAGGGTGAAAGGAAAATTAACCCAGATTTGCCGTTAGAATTTTTTTTTCAACTAACAATCATTAGAAAAATACAATAGTAATGAACTATTATTGACATTTTTGTAACGGCAAAACGATTAAGAAAAACTAAGAATTTATCTTTTTTATTGGTAAGGAAATCTTATCATTTTATTCATTCAAGTTTTTCTAAATCGGGGTTAAACCCAACTAATTCATTAGCTTCGCTTCGCTTCTAATGAATACTTTGGGATTAACTTAAAACCGGCAGGTCTTTAGCATTTTTAGAGAAGAGATGATAATAAAACCGGCAAATGCTTAAAGGTTTTATCAATAATTGATTTCTTTGACGGAAAATAATGGTTTGAATAATTTTTCTGTTATCAGGCAACTGGTTTGGTGGGTTTCATTAAAGAAAATCCTGAGTAAAGGGACATCCTGTTTTTTTATAGGAAGGAAATTGGAGAGGCATCAACATTAACAGCATTTACATTATTTTGATGAATTTCTGATACTAATTCGTGCCGGGAAGTAGTTATTCTGTGTTACCGGGTTATCAGAAAAAGAAGAAATGATAAACAGAAAAAGTACCATAGCGAAAAACGGCGCTTAGGAAATTGATTATATTTTCCTTCTTATTTATCATAAGGCAAATTTAAATAGTATATCTGACATTTTATCAAAAAATCTTAAAAATTATGTCAATTATTACTTATTACATTAATTGTGCCAAACAATCCGGTGCCAGCTTTTCAGTGGTGATGTTTGACAATATATTTTCCATTACTCTTGAATTTATTACTCCTCTGTTCAACGAACCATACTATGCCATTGAAGACAAATGTATGTTATAATTGGGGGGTTATTCTTTTATAAATTTTTTTGTTACAAATTCATTGTCAGTCTTTATATTTATCATATAAATTCCGTTTGATAAATTCTTTAAATCAATTGTTGTCTTTTTTTCTGAGTCATTGATTGTCTTTATGATTTGCCCTTCAATATTTAGAATTTCAATTACAGCTTTTTGAGGAACTTCGATTGTCAAATTGTTTAATACAGGATTTGGATAAACCAATATGTTATTATTAAGCTGAATGTTTTCTATGGAATTTATAGTATTATCACAGAACTCAGATACTCCACCCATGGTACCAAACCATTTGTTGCCCATCAAATCAATGTCAACAGCATAGACTTGATTATTGATTAACCCATTATTGGTTCTATAAGTTGTCCAATTAGTACCATCAAATTTTGATACTCCGTTTCCTGTTCCAAACCATTTAATAGCCCGTATTATCTATAGCAATAGAATGGACGCAATTACTAGGCTAAACCGTTACCTGTTGAATAAAAAGTCCAGTTAAAACCATCAAATTTAAATAGTCCATAATTCTGTGTTCCAATCCATTTATTGCCAAGTGAGTCGATTGCAATAGAATAAATAAATTAATAGGTATCCCATTAGCAGTCGTATAATTAGTCCAATTAGTACCGTCAAACATAGATAATCCTCCATTTGTCCCAAACCATTTAAGGCCGTTGGCATCAATTGCAATAGCATTAACACCATAATTAAGTAAACCGGCAGAGGTTGTATAGGTTGTCCAGTTGGTTCCATCATATTTTAGAACACCTCGTGATGTTCCAAACCATTTATTATTTTGTGCATCAATAGCTATTGACCAAATTGAATTGGTATCTAAAAAGCTTGGTGAATATATTGTCCAATTTACTCCATTAAATTTTGCTATTTTACAATTATACCCATAACCATCTTCTGTTCCAAGCCATTTGTTATTTTGAGAATCAACTGCAATCGAACGAACAACATTACCAGATAAACCGTTTGCCGTTGTGTAATTAGTCCAAGTAACGCCATCAAACTTGGATAATCCATCTGCCGTTCCAAACCATTTTATGTCGTTGTTGTCAATAGCAACTGCATTAACGGAATTATAAACCAATCCGTTGGCATAAGTATAATTTGTCCATTGTTGGGCTTTTGCAAAATTTAATATTAATGAAAGAAATAAAATAATGTGAAATTTTTTCATGGTATGAATTTTAAATGTGTTTTTTACATAATGTTTTAGCGATCACAATTGCATTTATTTATCAATTATCTTTAATTTATCCTATATTTTACGACGACTAAATTACAATATTTTAATTCCCCAAATTAATTCCAATATAGAAATATATCGGTTTTGAAAGCGAACTTTATCTGTTAGTGCCTGCGGGGTTGTCCGCCTGAGCACCGGAATAAATTTTATTAATAAATCCAGGGGATTAAACGGTATGTTCTTTTCATATAATCGGAGTATTCTGAGCCAAATTGATCTTTTAATGCTCTTTCTTCAATTTTTATCCGATAGAGCATAGCAATAGTAACGAGTATGCTAATGGTTAGTAAACTTATCCAGTTGTTAATGGATATACCCAAACCAATAAACGACAATAACATTCCCGTATAGGATGGATGCCGGATTATCCTGTATAGTCCGTCTTGTTTTATCTGATGATTATCCCGGATGGTAACATCCACGGTGAAAAATTTTCCTAACGACCAAATGGAAATAAATCGTAATATCATTCCGGCTATTATAATAAAAAGTCCAACATAGGGTGTGATCCGTAAATGACTAATAGGAATATTGAAAAAGATGGAAGAAACAATTCCCAGGGGAATGGCAATGCCTATCGTAATCCAGATAATTCCGAGAGATCCTTTGTCTTTATCTTTCTTATCCTTAGTGCCGGCGCGTAACAATCTATTCAGTACTATTTCTGAAATAAACCATACAGACCAAGTGATTATAAAAATCATAATCGTATTATAAGATTATTGCGTTATTGTTTTTTATTTTTCAGCTTATATCCTAATCCCACTTCAATAATGATATTCCCTTTGGGCTTTACATAATCTGAAATATCCATAAAACTCTTACTGTATCCAATATTACCTGATAAAAAGAACCGTTCGTCTGCAAAAAATGAAGCTCCCCCCTTAATGTCCAATCCGTAATTAAAATCTTTAAAATCAGATCTGGAATCAAGAGATTTATAACTTACCGTAGATGACGCCAACAAATCAATTCTCGGCCCAATACATAAATAAGGTTCAAATTTATTAATCCGGTATTTAACTTTAAATGTGGTATTAAAATTAAAGTAGTTAAAATAAAACCTTGTTGTACTACTGCCTAAATTATTGCCAGAAATATCAGTATATTCCATTTTTTCCTTACCGCCAATTTGATAGCATCCGATTTTTGAATTTATTTCCCAATAGCTATGTTCGAGATAACCAACGGTAAAACTTGTGGAATATCCTAAAATTGTTTTATTATATAAATTATTATCCAAGATACGCCAATCAATCTTTGAAATAGAAATACCTGAGGATAAATTAATGTCGTTTATTACCTGGCAATTTGCCCGTAATCCAATAATGACTAAAAGAAAAATAATGGCTCGTTTCATATTCATTGTTTTTAATATTTTTGATGCAGCTAAAATACAATTATTTTAATTCTCCAAACTAATTCCGGTAAATATTTTATTGTTGGAATGTGTTAACCCGACAGGTTTTCTAAACCTGTCGGGTTTGGTAGCTAACAGCTAATCACCGTAAATATTAATCAAAATTGCCAAATTCGCTATATTTTTTTCTGCCAGGTAATTTTTTTATAAATGAAAATTCTATCCCGCTTCTTCGTTTGATAATTTCCTTTCCGGTATTAATATTTGCATCGTAGCTAATGGTAAAATAATACTTATTATAATCCAAGCCAATAAACGCTACAAAATCCCTGAATGGAGTCGTTCTTACCATTGCACCGGATAAAAAATAAAAATCTTCTTTGTCCTTTCTTCGTAATGTAATGTATTTTATAATGTTTTTAGTAGGATGTTTGGAGTGATATTCCAATTTGGAAACAAGAAAAGAAAACTGAGCGCCAATAAGTAATTCGTCCGATGTTTCCTGTTTTGAATAATAGATGAAGGGTTCCATTTCAAGACTTCTAGTTGATTTTTGTGGAAATGCTTCCATGCAATACCGATTTCCAGGGCAGGCGTTGGTCGGTATTCATAAAAGTATAGATGGGTTTATTGATATGATTTAAACTATAATCCCAAACTAAAACCCGTTTTTGAAAAAGGATGATAATCGAGTAAACAACCTCCATTGAAATCAACATAATTTGAACTGTTGCCTGCACCGGAAAGGTCGGGCGGAAGGGTAGGATCGTAGGTCAGTCCTGTATATTGACTTAAAAATTGCAGATTGTCGTAGGAAATACTTTTACTTACCCAACCCACCGAAGCGCCTAAGGAAAAAAATAAACTTTGATCGGCATTTAAACATTTGGAATAGGAAGAAGGATAGAGCCGCTTCGGTAGTTTTTAAATCGCCGTCGCCAGCCTTATCATTAAAAAGGAACAAACCAATTCCCCATTTATCTCTATCTAAGAAATCCTGGCATATTGATTTGTCCATAAAAAATGAAAATGTTTTGTAAACATTCCATTGATTACGATAATTGAGGCCCTGCCGTAAAATATTTTTGGTTTTGACCCGTCATTGCCGGGTTATACATGAATAGCGAAGAATTAAATTGCGAATGATGCACATCCTGGGCAATCAGATTCCATCCGGTAAATATTAACAATAATATGACTGATAAACGTTTCAACCGTTTGATGTTAATTTATTAGCGTAATGTTCCCTTCTTTATGAATTTCTTTCCATTTTTTAAAATAATCTTGAGCTTATAATAAAAAACATCGGAAGCACTGTTGTTGCCATCCCAGCCTTTGGTTATATCATCCGATGTAAATACTATTTTTCCGAGGCGATTGAATATGGAAATTTTAAAATCCTTAACCGCATTGTAATAGTCAATCACTTTGAATTCCCTGTCCAGTCCGCTGCTTTTCGGAAGAAAAGCCGTAGGAATAATCAGCTCAAAAATTTTAACATAAATAGAATCTGTTTTTTCGCAACAATTTTCATTGATTACTGTAACGGTATACAGACCCACCTCGTTAACCCGGATGGATTGGCTTGTGCTTCCGGTATTCCATAAATAACTCTGAAAACCACTTCCTGCATCTAAAACAATATCTTCATTGGGAAATATAAACGTGGTATCCATCCCGTTATTAATTGATAGCTTTGGTAAATCATTAATGACCACCAATAATGAATCCGTATATCCAATTCCGTTAAAATAATCGGTAAGTTTTACATAATAATCTTTTGCCTGGTGAAAGCAATGATGTGGATTTATTTCGGTAGAAAAAGTACTGTCGCCAAAATTCCAGAGCACAGAATCAACATTTGTAGGGTTTACCATCGTAAATTGAGTGCTGTCATTAAAACAATTGAATGTATAAGTGAATTTAGGAACATAAAAATAACTCTGAATGAAATTGGGAAGACCTATCCGGCATTTACCGCCATTTAAGAAAATGCCATTATTGTTTTGATGATTGATGTTGTTAAAATTACATGCCAAACCAGCTCTTGTTGGATTATTTACAACTCCGATATAATCGTAACCATTTAAAGGAAGTTGCTCGCGGATAGAAGTGGCAACATATATTTTGCCATCTGTGGCCACTTGCAAACCTAAATAATCAATTATGGAATCGGAAGTTACTACAACCGGATTATCAAAAACAGAAGAGCCGTTATCAATAGTAAATTGATAAAGTGTTGAATTAAAAGATGAATTCAACACATAATTATTAGTGCTTAGATATAACATTTTGCTGTCGGTGGAAAATTCAATGCCGTATGCTCCGATGAAAACAGGATTTGAAGTGATGGCATTTGTAATTTTTCCGGTAGCTTTGTCAAAATCTAATAGCTCAACTATGCTTTTACCATAAATTGCCTGTGCTATTTTACAACCGTCGGGGGATGCTTTTAAATAACCTATGGCATTATTATTTAAATCATCCTGGGTATGTTCTGTACCGGTTTCACTTATTACGGGCGATTTTAACCCGTCTTCGGTAAGAAGGTATGCAATAAATTTCCGGGAACCCCATTCATGTACGATAATCCAGTAGTCTTTTCCATTTTCATGTTTTATCGCGGTAATCTTTTCGGAAATTGATGGTAAAAGTGAATTATTTTTATCTATTATTGATCCATTATCCGACATGTCAACAACGGTATAATTTAATCCGCGTCCATACGGATAAGGAAGATTAATACCTACGGTAAAAACAAAATAGATATTATCATGCCCTGGCTGGGGGATAATTATCGAATTTTGGGTGGCGCTATAATGACCATCTAAATGATCACTGTTTGATATTTTCTGAAAACTATTATTTATCAAATCCATTACTTCACCGTTTGTGGTAAAAAGGAAATTCCCGGATTTGTCGGAAACGGAAGCGCCTCCTTCCAATTGATTTATAATTGCATTATTTAATACAGAGGGAGGAATGGTATTGAAATTTAAACCTGCATTTTTACCAAAATACCATACGTTTGCCTCCTTATCAATGATTGACGGATTACAATTAGTAGGTGCGATTTTATAACCACAACTATTCTGAGAAAAGATATTCTTTTGGCAAATAATTACATTAACAAAGACAAAACAGATGAGTAGTTTTAAAGAAAAATATTCCAATATCTTTTTCATTATCGTTTGGTTAACTGTAATGTTTTAATAGGATATGATTTTTTTTATCTCAAACCGGTCATTTAATGAAATTTTTAAATAATAAATTCCTCTTTTGTAGTTAGCCAGATTCAGGGACAATTGGTTGGTGTGATAATTATTGTATTTTTGTTTATATAGCATTTGTCCTTGGAAATTAAAAAGTTCTACTGAGGAAATATCATAACTTTGTTCCATATTTATAGTAATCTCTCCCGTAGTAGGATTCGGGAAAATAGCGGCTATGAAATTGTTGTATTCATTAATTCCAACGCACCCGCTAAAATCCCAGAGAACGTTAAGCGAATCCGATGAGGAACAATCATATTCGTTGGTAACTTTTAAATAATATGTTTCAACATAGATTCCCATTCCCGGGTTAGATAATGTAATGGAATGATCATTGGAAAACCAATAAGGTTCCGATTTCTTTGTCCATTCAAAATTGGTACCGCAATGACTTACATTCAGATTAATAGTATCGAAGGGACACAATACAATAGAAGAAGTTGTGATTAATGATGCGTTTTTATAAAATTGGATTAAAGGTAACGGATAGGCGCTTACGGATTTTGTTATGGTATCACTACAACCATGGGAAGAACTGGCGATAAGCGAAACATTATATGTCCCTGGGCTTTCGTAAGTATGCGTTGGGTTGAGAATATTTGTTACAGGCAAACTTCCATCTCCAAAATCCCATTTCCGTTCGGTAATCGTATCCTGATTTATAGTGCTTAAATCGAAAAAAGGAATAGGAAGATTATTGCATTTGGAAATAAAGCTAAAATCGGAATTTGCATTTGAATGTATTGTTATGGGTTTTACAATCGAATCGCAACATCCTCCATAAGCATAGGCTTTAAGTTTGACGTAATAGGTCCCTGTATTTGTATAAATATGAGTGGGCTCAGGAGTATTCATTACAGATGGGCTTTCGTCTCCAAAATCCCAAACCCAGTCGATAATTTCATTTTGATTTACCGTGCTTAAATCTGTAAAAAGAATAGGAGTGTCGGTACAGTTAGATGAATAGCTAAAATTTGGATTTACAATTGTTGGAAATAGTGGAGCATAAATTGTAATCTGGCAACCGTTAACGGATGTTAAGATACAGCTATCTATAGTTCCGGATACAGGATTATGGATAGTTATTGATTGGGCAGAATCTCCATTACTCCATAGATAAGTAAAACCAGGGGGAGCCGTTAATGTTGCTGAAGAGTCCTGAGAGCAGTAACTAACGGTCATTTGTAGTTTGCCACAAGAAGCTGAAAGATATGCATAACCAAAATGTAACCCCATTGAGCAGTCTCTCGTGGTAAAAATAATCGTTATTTTTTGTCCTAAATATGGATTTAAATCTAAGCCAACTGTTGTCCAGTCTTTCCATACAACACTATCGCAGGTTGACCATCCGGGTAACCCTTGTTGGCCATAAACATAATAATATCCACATGCAGAATCAAAAACCGCTCCATTTTCATCTGTAATTTTTATTGTAAAACTTGGTTGTTGATTTGGTTTATGATTAAACGGGTTTTGAAGTACGACTGCATATTTATAGATGAATAAATTTGTTTCATTAGTTACTATAATGGAGTATCGAAGTTGTTCACCTTCAGATCCGGTTCGAGAATTACCTAATCTTGCGGTATATGCTTCTCCGGCAGGGACGGTCAGTAATCCATAACAAGTATTTGAATCAAGGCTTCCGGGCGCGGTATTGATTACATGCCGATCAGGAGCAATGCCAGAATGTAGCGCAGGCTCCGCAAAGGTTCCATAATAACAACGCCAGTTATTAAAATTTCCCTGACTAAAATCTGAGTTTGGACAATTACTTTGAAACGTTTGCGAAAAAAGCTGGCTTACAGTACAAATTATAAAAAGTGCTAATATTAGTTTTTTCATATCCGGCATAAATTATAATTAATTGTGTATTTGCAAATAGCCTTTATACAACTACAATTGTCTTTATTTCTCAAATATTTACTTTTTACAAAATATTTTCGAGCACTAAATTACAAATATTTCAATCATTCAAATTAATTTTGGTTAATATTTTATGAATAAGATGTATTTTTTTATCCCCAATCTGCCATTAAAGAGTTCATTAAATTGTTTATCAAATATTTATATCATGAAAAATGAGAAACGTATATGAAATAGCAGAAGGTCGTCAGCAAGAGCCAAAGGAGGAAGAAAGAGAAAAAGAAGCCTCATTTAAATTGATAAAGAAGACCAATCAGGAGTTGGTTCCGAAGGCAGATGGGGGAAAAAAACGGGAAGCTCCGGTTTTATAAAAAACATAAGACCGTTGCAAAATGCCACGAGGGTCAATTTTTTAATGTTAGGACTGCAAATTGGGTTAAATTTGATACTGAAAACAGAAAAAGCTACCCCAAGGATAGCTTTTCCAGTTTTATTAAATGATAATTTTATATGCTTTTCTGGGTATAAAGTTCTATTATTTTCAATATCACTTCCGAAGCTTTTACCATAGATTCGACGGGTAGATATTCATATTTTCCGTGGAAATTATGTCCGCCGGCAAAAATATTAGGACAGGGGAGGCCCATATAGGATAAACGGGCTCCATCGGTACCCCCGCGAATGGGAACTACCTTAGGTTTTATTCCAAGCAATTCCATGGCTTCCTGAGCCGTAGCTACCACATGATAAACCGGTTCCACCATCTCACGCATATTGTAGTACTGGTCTTTTAATTCAAGGGTAAAAGCTTTTTCACCATAACGTTGATTCATAAAAGTGTTGACATCAGTGATGAGAGCTTTTTTCTGTTCAAATTTTGTGCGGTCGTGGTCGCGTATGATATATTGAAGGTATGCTTTTTCCACCGAACCTTCCATTTTAACTACATGGAAAAATCCTTCGTAATCCTGGGTGAATTCAGGACGTTCGTTTACAGGGAGCAAAGCATTAAATTCCATAGCCATCAGTATGGCGTTTAACATTTTGTTTTTGGCATAACCCGGATGGATGTTGCATCCCTGGATGTAAACTTTAGCGCTTGCCGCATTAAAGTTTTCGTATTCCAGTTCACCTATGCCCCCTCCATCGAGTGTATAGGCAAAGTCGGCATGGAATTTCTCCACATCAAATTTGTCAACTCCTCTGCCTATTTCTTCATCAGGAGTAAATCCAATACGAATGGTTCCGTGTTTGATTTCGGGATGTTTAACCAGATATTCTATAGCGGTCATAATTTCGGCGATGCCTGCTTTATCATCGGCTCCCAGCAAGGTTGTCCCATCTGTAACGATCAGTGTTTGCCCGGTATATTCATGCATTTCCGGAAAATCTGAAGGCGATAATATGATATTTTTTTCAGCATTCAGTAAAATATCGCTGCCATCATAGTTTTCTATCAACTGGGCGGTAGATGCATTTCCGGGCATATCGGGACTGGTGTCCATATGGGCAATAAATCCGATGACAGGGATTTTTTTGTCGGTATTTGCCGGCAAAGTTGCCTGGATATAACAATTTTCGTCGAGGCTGACATTTTGCAAACCTAAATCGTTAAGCTCTTTTATTAAAAGTTTAGCAATATTGAATTGTTTTTCTGTGCTTGGACAGATTTCCGAATTTTCATCACTTTGGGTGTCAATGGCGATATAATTCAAAAAGCGGTCAAGAATATTTTTCTTCATGGGTATTATACTTTAAAACAGGGTTAATTATTTTTATTTTAAATTAATAATTTATGAAAAATCAGCATTCGATGATAAACTAATTTTCTTCTTTCTTTGCGCGTAAAGTTTCCCAGATCATATATCCGCAAAGGGCAGCAAACATAACAATGGCAAGAGCTTCGGCTGAGTGTGATTCAAACCATTCCGTATTCACCAGATTCACGCCTGCATAACGAAGTACTGCGCTGACAACGCCCATCAAAGCGCCACCGGCAATAAATCCTGAAGCGATAAGTGTTCCGCGTTCCTTGCGAGCCTGGTTTAACTTTTCATCTTTTGAACGTGTTTCAACGAAATAAGCGATAAGTCCACCTGCAAGTAAAGGTGTATTTAATTCGAGGGGAATGAACATTCCTAAAGCAAAAGCCAGTGCCGGAACGCCTATCATGGTAAGAATAAGCGCCAGAAAAGCACCAGCACCATATAACAGCCAGGGTGCGGGCTGACCCGACATCATGGGTTGAATAACTGCTGCCATGGCATTTGCCTGGGGAGCAACCATTGCATTCGGACCAGTAAATCCATAAGTTTTGTTAAGTATGATAATCACTCCGCCTACAGTGGCTGCCGAAACTATAGTCCCCAGAAATTTCCATGTCTGTTGTTTGTAGGGAGATGTCCCCAGCCAATAACCAATCTTTAAATCGGTAATAAAGCCTCCAGCCATGGAAAGAGCGGTACAAACTACTCCGCCAATAATCAAAGCAGCAATCATACCCGTTGTACCTGATAAACCTACCGAAACCAGAATTAATGAAGATAAAATAAGAGTCATCAGCGTCATTCCGCTAACAGGATTTGTTCCTACAATGGCAATGGCGTTGGCAGCTACGGTGGTAAATAAAAAAGCAATAACCATCACAATGGCAAGTCCAACCAAAGCAAGTCCGATATTATGTACAACACCAAAGAGGAAGAATATTAACAGCATGATTGCTGTAAGAAGGATGCCGCCGGCAATGATCGACATGGGCAGATCCCGTTGAGTTCTCTTTGTTTCGGAAGTTAGATTTTTTGAATGAAATATTTCTTTTACAGCCAAGGAAAAAGCCGTGCGGATGATTTTTGATGAACGGATAATACCAATGATTCCCGCCATAGCGATACCGCCAATACCAATCTGACGGATATAATTTCTGAAAATTTCTTCAGCCGACATATCGTTGAGCAATTTGGTAATATTAGCTCCAACAGCAATGGTTTGTCCGTCGGCAAAGTGATATGCAATGGGAATAAGGACATACCAGGCCAAAAATGAACCTGCACATATTATTGCCGAATATTTTAATCCGACGATATAACCCAAACCGGTTACGGCAGCGCCAACATTCATCTTAAAAACTATTTTTGCTTTATCGGCTAACATTTCCCCGGCAGGGATTACACGGGAGGTAAATACTTCGCTCCACCAACCGAAAGTGGCAATGATAAAGTCATAAATACCGCCAATTAATCCGGCAACTAATAACAAGCGTGCCTGCTTTCCGCCTTTTTCTCCCGAAATCAATACTTCGGTCGTTGCTGTTGCTTCAGGGAAAGGATATTTCCCGTGCATATCCGAAACAAAATATTTACGGAAAGGAATCAGGAAAAGAATTCCCAGAAATCCGCCAAAGAGTGACGAAAGAAATACCTGGTAAAATTGTGATTCAAGTTTTAAAATATATAAAGCAGGAAGTGTAAAAATAGCTCCGGCAACAATAACACCCGAACTAGCTCCGATGCTTTGGATAATGACATTTTCACCCAGTGCATTTTTTCGTTTGGAAAGCGTCGAAAAACCAACGGCTATGATAGCGATTGGGATAGCCGCTTCAAATACCTGGCCAATTTTTAATCCAAGGTATGCGGCCGCAGCGGAGAAAATTATTGCCATAATTAATCCCATGCCTACGGAGCGGAAATTTACTTCGGGATAAATTTTGTTTGGCGACATTACCGGTTCGTATGTTTCACCTTTTTTTAGCTCTTTATAAGCGTTTTCGGGTAAGCTTTTAACAGTCTCTTTTTCGTGTTCTGACATGATTGATTATTTTTATTTTCAGCAGCCAAAGTTAAAATAAAAAATAAATCGGAGAATTAATTATAGTATAGAAAGCAAATATTTCCTAAAAAGTGAATTCTAATCCAAAAAAAACAACTAATTTTGCCTACATATTTTGGGAAATGTAAGAATATGTTCAAAAAACAGATACTTTTTTTAAGTTATTAAAGAAGGAAAATCAATGAATGATGAAATAAAGTTTAAGGAAGAATTATTTAATGCTTTGTTTGCATCAAAGAATTTTGGTATTCTGTTGACAAACACAGAGGGAAGATTATATAAATGCAATGACACCGCATTTAAAATGATGGGGTATACCAAAGAAGAATTTGTTAATCTTGCTAATGCGGAAATAACCCATCCCGACGATATAAAAGCAACAGAAGATTGTTTTAATGATTTCCTGAATGGAAATAAAAATAATCGCCATATTGAAAAACGATATGTACGGAAAGATGGCTCATCTTTTTGGGCAGAGTTGTCTGTAAATCCCATTTATAATTCAAAGAACGAGATTATCGCTTTTTTTTGCCTCATAATGGATATTACCGAGCGGAAGAATGCCGATGAACGTGTGCGTCTGCTTTCGCATACGATGAAGAGCCTCTCGGAATGTGTAAGTGTTACCGATACTGAAGATAAGATTATTTTTGTTAATGAAAAGTTCTTGAAAACGTATGGATATACCGAAGATGAACTCATTGGCAAAAATATTTCAATAGTACGATCACCAAACAACGATCCTGAATATATTAAAAAAATTCTTCCTGCAACAAAAAATGGAAACTGGCATGGTGAATTACTTAATCGTCGTAAAGATGGCACTGATTTTCCCATATCTATTTCCTCATCAGCAGTAAAAAATGAACGAGGAAAAATTGTAGCGCTGGTAGGCATAGCTACCGATATTACTGAACGTAAACAAACAGAAAAAGCTTTAGCAGAGAGCGAAAAAAAATATCGAAATCTGGTCGAATCTATACCTGACGGAGTATACCGAAGTACTCCCGATGGTAAATTTATAGATGCCAACCCTGCAATGTATAAAATGCTTGGTTATGCTAATAAAGAAGAACTTTTTGCCGTAGATATAAAAAAACAACTCTATTTTGACGTTTCCGACCGTGAAAGTGCGATACTGCAAGAGGAACTCGAAGAAATTGCGGTATATCCTTTACGAAAAAAAGACGGATCCAAATTATGGGTGGAGGATCATGGCTGGTTAGTTATGGACGAACAAAATAATATTCGTTACCATGAAGGAATTTTACGCGATGTTACCGAACGCAGAGCTGCCGAGATTTTACTTAAAAAAAATGCTGAGGAATTAAGAGATCTCAATGCAACTAAAGACAAATTTTTTTCCATTATAGCTCACGATTTAAAAAGTCCCTTTAATTCCATTTTGGGCTTTTCTGATTTATTGATCAATAACTTTTCCGATTACGATAAGGATGAAATAGAAAAATATTTACGTACCATTGAAAGTTCCTCCAAACAAGCTTTTGAACTGCTTGAAAATTTGCTGGTTTGGGCTCGTTCACAAACGGGAAGCATACATTATCAACCAGAGACTATTGAATTAAAAAGTATAATTCATGAAAATATCAATTTATTGACTAATCAGGCGGAAAGAAAAAATATTCAAATCTTTTCAACAATTACTGATGAAGCCTTTGTGAATGGTGATAGAAACATGATTAATACTATTTTGCGCAATCTTTTGGCAAATGCCATAAAATTTACTCCTCAATTTGGAAAGATCTTTGTATCCTTGATCCCCAACGACGAATCTTATGAAATTTCTATCAAGGACAATGGAATTGGCATTGCCGAAGAAAATATACCCAAATTATTCAGAATCGATAGTAAATTTAGTACTTTAGGTACAGAAAAAGAAAAAGGAACGGGTCTTGGACTTATCTTATGCAAGGAATTTGTCGAAAAACATGGTGGCAAAATATGGGCCCGGAGCGAATTAGGAAAAGGCAGCACCTTTATTTTTTCATTAAAAAGCAATCACTAAACCTAAAGCGAGACCAAAGGTATCTATAAAATTTACCTCTTTAGATTTCAGGCTTTGATATAAATAGGTATCCATTGCATTGCACTCGTAATAAACCCCGGCTTTTTTAACAAAACAATTTTTTTTGAAATACATGATGCATTCCTGCGAGATAAAAGGCATTAGATGGATTGCATTAGGTGAATAATAATTTGTAGGATAGTAATCCGGAAGATCCATATAGGTTTTTTTTGTAAACGCAAGATTGACAGAAAAACCTATTTGCTCTTTAATTACTATATTGGGAGCAGGATGAAAATCATAAATATTTGCCATATTTTTTAAAGCGACAGTCCGAATGGTATTTCCTCCGGCCCAGGATGGAACTTTTCCGTAAAAGATTTCGGTTTGCATTTTATCTTTCCACCAAAAATAGCCTATTCCCACAGACCCCAGTCCTATATTTCCGGCATATTGTAATTTAAGGTAATCGGGCATCAACGGAAGGGACTTTTTTTGAAAAGCCTTTTCTTTATGTCCGTCGTTGCCCGAATAACCATCAAAACAAAACAATATTAAAAAAACAACAAACAATATTCGTAAAAATTTATTCATTTCTATTTCGTTAAAAATCAATTGGGTCTATCGAGAAATTTTTGCCTTTTATCCTGACAACGATATAATGTTCCTTGCACACACTTCCGGTAGCAATATAAATTACACCATCATGATAATGATCTTCCTGTTCGTAATTATGCAGATGTCCGCAGATTACGGCCTTAACTTTATTGTCGGTCATCATTTTTCTGAATCGTTCTTCTTTTTCGCCGGTTAACTGATCTGTCCAAGGCGGAATATGGGTGAAAACAAAAATACTGGTGTCGGTTCCGGCAGTAGAAATAGCATTTTCCAGCCAGTCGAGATCGGGATTATGATTAATGCTTTCCCAGACCACATCATCAAAAAAAATGAATTTATTTTTTCCGATATTCAGGGTATAATTTCTTTTCCCAAAGAAATGATAAAAAATATCAGAGCCATTAGATAAATAATCATGATTACCTATGCATGCGAAAAAAGGTTTGTGGAGTTTATTAATTATTTTGTAGGTATTACGATATTCCCATAATAAACCGCTTTCGGTAAGATCGCCGGCATGAACAGTAAACATGCTTTCGGTATCCCTGTTTATGTAATCTACCACTTCACTTAAATTATCGTAATAATAGTGACTGTCTGCAATTACCGAAAATGAAAAAGTATCCGTATTTATGGTATTTTGCCTAAGATTTGTCAAATTTTTTTCATTTAAATTTTTATCGTCCACTTTTGATGCATAAGGACTGTATTGGAAGGCATCTTCGCAAGCGATAAGACTGAAAAGAAGAAAAAATGTTAAAAGGAAGTTTAATGTATGCAGCTTTTTCATCTGTTTATCATTGATTTTTTTATTTGTCAGTCATTCCGACCGAAGGGAGGAATCTCTGAGAAAGCTACACTCGGTTTTTTGTTCATGTGATAAGGAAGTTTTATGGTTCGTTTTATGACAGAATTAATCCAATTTCTGGGGAAATGTATCAGTTAGCATTTCATCCGGCTTCTTTAATTTCCATCGTTTGTGCGACCATAGCCAGTCGTCCGGCTTTTTCAGGATGATGTCTTCAAGTTTTTTTATGTATTTAGCTGTTATCTCACCGCGCCGGGTATTTTCGGGATACGTGCAAATTTCTTCCAGTTCGATGGTATAATGGCCACGTTTTACCCTTTGTACGTCGGCATAAAATACAGGCAGATTGAACAGTTTTGCATAGCTTTCGATACCATGAAGGCATGCTGTATCCTGATTCAGAAAATTTACCCAATATGCCTTTTTCTCTTTACCCCGGCTTGGACTTTGATCGCTTACCAAAAAATAAACTTTGGGAGGTTCATCGTTTAACCGTTGCAGGAGTTTTGGTTTATAAATAGAGCATAATTCCATGCTCTGTTTCATTCTATGCTGGCGGAGATAATTATCAAAATATTCATTGGAAAGTGGCTTATAAAAAGTAACAGGTCCGTGTAAGAAAAATTTACTTGCCACCTGAGTTCCCCATTCCCAATTGGCATAATGACTCATAGCAATAATTATATCCTTATTTTCCTTGTAATATTTATGCGTAATTTCAGGATTTAAACACTGATAACGGGAAAGTATTCTTTTTGTACTTAACGAATAGCCTTTGATTGTTTCAAGTGAAATATCACAAAGGTTTTTGTAATACCGGCGAACAATCCGTTTTATTTCCTGATCGTTTTTTTCAGGAAACGAGTTTTTTAAATTCTCCGTAACCGTTTTTAGACGATAGCGTACTACATATTGCATCATTATTGAATAAAAATCGGATGACCAATAAAGTATTCGAAAAGGAATAATGGAAATTAATAAGGTAAATCCTCTGAAAAATATGTATCCTATACGTTTCATAGAAATTTATTTGAGTTTTTATTAGAATATTTACATGTAGAGCAAAAAAACAAAAGGCACTCCTTCTTTTTCGTAAAATGCAATTTTATCATTACGTGAAATCCAGCCTAAAGCTAAATAGAGTTCTTTTGTGTTAATTTTAAGCTTCTTTTTAAGTTCTGCAATGGAACATTCTCCATTTGTATACAAATATTCCCAGATATGTTCGGCTTTTTTCCCGATTTCACAGGTGTTCATGGCTTTGGTTTTAATTGTCAAATATACATTGATTAGTGTTTTTGAATATTTTGTATGTTTTTCAATATTTCAATACCCTGCTGGGTACAAATCCTTTATAGAAATACTTCATGATATCTTTTCCGGAAAATGGCATAGGATACATCGGAAAGATTATGTAATGGATGCAGGAAATACGATTCGAAAATAAAGGCGAAAAAGCAAGCTATCTTATCATATTCAACATCCGGATTGAAATTATTTTCAGCTATTCCTCGTTTTATTCCACTGGTGATTAAATCATTTATTGATGTGTCTATCAATTTTACCATTTCGGCAAACAGCCCATGATAATATTTTTTTAAGTCATACAATGTAGATATACTTAATGAATTTTGACTGGTTATGAATAAATCGGATAACCGGTATAATTCTTCAATGGCAGAGCTACTGTCTTTTGGTATTGAATTGGCGATAGTCATAAATTGTGAAAAGTCTTCCAGAAAAACATCCCTTACCAATTCATTTTTATTGGCATATTCCTTATAAAGCGTTTTTTTTGAAATGCCCAGACTGCCGGCAATATCGTCCATGGCAATACTTTTAATCCCATATTCCAGAAATGTTTTCTTTAACAATTCAAAATGTTTTTCAAGGATTTGTGTCATTTACTGAGAATTTTATTGTTTTAAGACGTTTAATTTAAGTCATCATGATTATTTAATAAGGGGAATGCCAGATTAAACCGGCATTCCCTTTCAGTTTTAATTATTCTTCTGTTAATAATCCTTTTTCTGCGGTTTCTTGTTCTGTAAGTTCTTTTTTAGTGTTTCTTTTATTATGTTTTTTCACTAATTTGTCGAGAATAACATAAATAACAGGTACTACAAGAAGGGATAAAAACATAGAACTGGACAAACCACCAACAAGTACCCATCCCAATCCATTTTTCCATTCGGCACCAGCACCAGCGGCAAGCGCTATAGGCATAAGTCCGACAATAAGTGCCAGGTTGGTCATAAGTATAGGTCTGAATCGGACAGAAGTAGCTTCGGTAATAGCTTGTACCACTCCTTTGCCATCTTCCTGCATTTTATTGGCAAAGTCAACCACCAAGATGGCATTCTTGGCAACCAACCCCATCAACATGATAATTCCCATGATGGAAAACAAACTCAAACTTTTACCTGCCAATGCCAGCGCTAATAATGCTCCGATAATAGACAATGGTAACGAAAACATCACTACCAATGGGTATATATAGCTATCGTACAGCGCAACCATTATTAAGTACATAAGGATAATGGATGCAGCAAGAGCTATGAACAAGCTCGAAAAGGAATCACTCTGACGTTCCATATCGCCGGCATAAACCACCTCGACTCCTGTCGGTTTTTCCGTTTTGGCAAGCCGGGCTTTTATTTCTTCGCCAACCGTGCCTATAGTTATACCAACTAAGTTGCCCGATATACGAACAGGAGGGTAGTTTATTATAACGGATAAGTGTAGAAGGACTTTCTCCTTCGCTGATGTCTGCCACCTGCGAAAGTTTGATAAGCTGTCCCGAATGGTTTACAAATGAAATATTTTCAATATCGGCTTTGCTTTTCCTGTCAAATTCGTCTAATGATATGAACAGATCGTATTCGTTGCTTCCATCGCGGTATTTGAGGTCGCGGTTTCCTTCGTACGACATGTACATCTGATTACCAATTTCACCGATGGTAAGTCCCGAGTTTTGCTAATTTTTCGCGATCGAATTTCACCACCATTTCTTTATTCACCACTTTCTACTGTTGATTCCACATCGCTTGTCCCTTTGATATTTCGCAGTTCGTTCAGGACAATCTGGCTATATGCTCTCACTTCTTCAAAATTGGTTCCGCGTACATAAATTTCTACCGGGGTGGTTGTGGTTCCCATCATACTTACTTCTTCTATTTTGAATTTTGGACCGGGGAAAACAGATTTTAAATCGTACTGAAGCTTTTTGGCAAATAATTTGGCGCTCAGTTTTCGTTGATCCTTAGAAACTAACTTTATAGAAAATTCGGCAGCATAAGGGGTTTCTAGTATTGACATACTTCCTCCTTTGGAGCCAACTTTTGTAAATATGGTTTGTATTTCAGGGTATTGAAGCATTTTTTTCTCTATAGCAAGGCACATTCCATTGGTTTGTTCCAATGTGGCTGTCCGGTCCAACTCCATAGCTACGATAAATTCGCCACGGTCGCCGGCATCCATAAATTCGGTTTGAATAAAGCCTTTGGATACCAAAAGAAATGAACCGACAAAAAGTACAACTGCCGAAAGAATGGTAATTTTTTTATGCCCTAACGTCCAATGAAGCGCCGAAAGAATCGCTGTCTTAAACCTGGTTATAATACTTTCAAAAGCAAGCAAAAAACGGTCGAAGGGCTTTTTTTTATTAAATACTTTAAGTTTACCAAAACGCGATGTAAGCAACGGTACCAAGGTAAATGAAACCAGAAGACTTATTAGAATAGAAATTACAACTACCAATGAAAAAGAACGTAAAATCTGACCAGTGGTACCCGATATAAGCCCGATAGGAAGGAAAACCGCTATCAATACAATGGTGATAGACGTAACGGTAATACCAATTTCCTTGATTGCATCAAGCGATGCCTGTCGTCGGGCTTTGCCCATTTCAAGGTGGCGATATGTATTTTCCAGCACCACAATGGCGTCGTCCACAATAACTCCTACAACAATTGATAATGCTAATAGGGTAAGTATATTAAGCGAAAAACCAAAAAGCCAGAAAAACGTAAATGTGGAAACAATAGAAGTAGGAATGGATACGAAAATAAACGTCAGGTTACGGAATGTATGCAAAAACAATAGCATAGTGATTGATACCAGAACAATAGCAAAAACAAGATCGAACATAACACCTTTGACAGCTTCATTGGTAAAATCGGACATATCACTGGCGATGGTAAACTTAAGCTTTTGCTTTGCATATTGCTTTTCGAAACCGGCAAACTCTTTTCTTACTTCCTTGCTTATTTCTACGGCGTTTCCATCTGTCTGCTTCTGAATACTCAGCCCGATAGCCGGTTCTCCATTGATACGGGCAAGCTTAGTTGTTTTCTTGGAGCCATCCACCACTGAAGCCACATCGCTCAATTTTATAACAGAACCTTCTTTCGTTTGACCGATAATCAAATCCCTTATCTGATCAAGATTATTAAATTTGCCGGCAAGCCTTACGATAAATTTGGTATTATCATCTTTAATTTTTCCGGCAGGGAAGTCCACGTTCGACGCTTCAATCATTTGCTTTACCTGAAGCAGTGAAATGCCGTATTGTTCCAGTTTCTGGGCATTAGCTTTGATTTCTATTTCCCGTTGGTTGCCACCGATAATATCTACCTGGGCGATTCCTTTTATTTGGGAAAGCCTGGTTTTAATTTGCTTATCAATGATGTCGTAGAATTCCTTATCGGGTATATTCGATTTAACAGCAATGCTCATGATGGGAAACATGTTAAGATCATATTTCATAAATTGAGGATCCTTGCTGTTTTCGGGAAAATCATCTTTGATGGCATTTACTTTTCGTTCGCATTCCTGCAACGACATGTCGGCATTGATGCCATCTTTATATTGAATCAAAACTATCGACATGCCCTCGAAAGAATAAGAAGTAATTTTATCAATTCCTTCCAAAGAAGAAGCTGCATCTTCCACGTGTTTGGTAACCGAGCTTTCCACTTCCTGAAGGAGCAGCACCGGGGTAAACCGTCATTACTGCATTGATTGGCAGGTCCATCTTGGGAGTAAGCTCTTTGTTTAAAAGAGTGTAGCAAAATATCCCTGCTAATGCAAGTAAGGTAAATACAACTACCGGGATGGTTGAACGTTTTATTGATATTTCAGTTATCTTCATTATTTCTTTTTTTTAAGGAATATTTATTTGAATGATGTTAATATTATCACCGTCTTTTAAATTAAGTTGCCCGCTGGTAATAATTTTTTCGTTGGCAGATAAGCCATTAAGTACTTCCACCAGTTTATCATTGCTTTGTCCGATAATCAATGTGCGCTTTACCGCTTTTCCATTTTGTGCAACATATACCTCCGGGTTTTCCATACTTCCTATAATGCACTCTTTTTTAATGATAAGTTTGGGCTCATTTTTAACCGGTAGTTCAGCTTCCGCATATAATCCGCTTCTTAAATGGTTTTTTGTGTCGTTAGTAAGCGTAATTTCTACATTAAATTTCATGGCGACATCTGCTTTTTCGGCAATGGATGTTATTTTTCCTGAAAACTTTTTATCCGGAAAGCGCCCTAGACGTACTGTAACATTCTGCCCTTTACTGATTTTATAGACCTCGTGTTCCGAAATTTTAATATTAAGTTTCAGGGTATTATTATTAACGATTTCGCATACCGGCGAACCGCCTGCCAGAAATTGCCCTAAAGTTATGTTATCACTATTAATATAGCCCGAAATAGGCGATTTTATGCTCGTATTACTTAATGCTTTACGGGCATTTATTAAATCAGCTTTGGCTTTTTTCAAACCGATGGAAGCTTGCTCCAGATCGCGTTTGGCTATGGCATTTTCGGCAGCAAGACGCGTGAAACGTTCAACATCTTTTTGATTTTGTGCATAATTTGCTTCGGCGGTTAAAACATTTGCAGCAATGACTTCGTCGTCCACTTTTACAATAATATCTCCGGCAGAAACCCTGTCGCCTTTTTGTTTATAAACTTTAATGATTCTACCTTGAGTCTCAGAAACGAGGGTTAGTACATCCGAGGCTTCTAAATTTCCGGTGGCCACAACATTTTCCGAAAGCGTTCCGGTTTGTACTGTTTCTGCCGATACAGGAATTTTGTCCACCTTACGCTGACTAAAGGCGATGTCGTTTTGAAATTCTTTTTTATTATCTTTGAGTTTATATCCAACAAATATTGAGGCAGCAAGTACAATGACAATTACTGTGATATAGGTTTTATTGATTTTCATAAGAATGAGTATTTTATTAATTATTTTATATTTACAATGTTTTTAAGATTACCGGTAGCCTTAAGCATTTTTATTTCTGAAGTTTTGCATTTTATTACTTGTTGATTATAGGAATTATCTGCCTGTAAGAAATCGGAATTGACGTTCAGTAAATCGGCAAGCGAAGCCATCCCTTCCTGATATTGCAACATGGTTTGCCGATAGACTTTCTGGGCAAGTTCGCGATTGTCTCTTTGTACACCCAACAAGTTCCGGGCTGTTTGATATTCGGAAAAGGCATTTTGGTAATCGACCTTCAAGAAATCTTTGGTTTGCAAAATATCTTCATCCAATTGCTTTTGCTTCAGCAACGACTGTTTTACTTTGGCATGGGTTACTCCGGAATTATAAATAGGAATGGACATGCTTAATCCTATGGTTGTCATCCTATTCCACTTATCTATATCGGAACTTGTATTGTAGGATGAATAACCGAGCTTGCCAAATGCTGCAAGCGTTGGACAATATTGTGCTTTTGAAAGTTTTGTCTGCTGATTATAAATTTCGGACTGCTTCATCAATGCCTGATACGACGGAACATTCCCTATTTGAAATTCGCTTTTTACCGGTTTGCTTTCCGAAGCATTTGTAAATGAGGTTGTATCTATGGTAATTGATGAATCTCCAGGCATTCCTGCCAGAGCCTTTCAGGTAGTTTAGCTGTATATTTATTCCATTTTGAATGGTTTGCTTCGTAACTTCCAGGTTGGTAATGGTTACCTTCAGACGGTTTACATCGGTTTCTTTTATCAAATCATTTTGATAACTCAATTCTGCAATCTTATAAATTCCCTTCAAGGTTCTTTACGGATTTTTCTATTGTATTCAATTGCAACATCAAGGAACCTGCCTGGTAATAGCCATTTGCTACTTCGGCAATTATTTCTTCTTCGTTTTTGTTTTTTAAAATTGAATAGAGTTCCTGAGCCTTTTTTGTAGTTTGCAAACCAAGCCAATACGATTGACTGTAAATCAATTGGGTTACCTGTAAATCTGCACTGGCAGAATAAAGTTTATCAATGTTGTTTAACTTATTAAGCATTGGGGCATATTCTGCCGGAACCATGTTGTATACCGATGCCGGAATATTAATTTTATTGAACATCATTATGCTATAACTTGTCGAGCCATCAATTTGCGGCAAGCCTTTTCCCAAAGCTTCTTTGTGCATGTAGTTTGCTTCCTGTATCTGAAAATCTGCTTTTTGAATTTCATGGCTATGTTTTAGTGCATAGCCGATTAAATTGTTTAATTCCGTTTGTCCGCTTACGTTTTGCATAAACAGACCAAAACTGAACATAAATAAAATTAACACTCTACCTTTCATAAATTTATTAGTAATTATACACTGGTTTAATTTTCATTTCAAGTTTAAATTAGTTATACCGAACAGTCGGTATGTTTTTTAAATAAAAAAATAAACAACCGAATGTTTATAGTTTTATGATTTTATACAATTCTTTCATTTGTTTTTTAAACATTTCAAAGGCATAATCAATGGAACCTCTCATAATCATATTACCAATGATACCTGTACTGATATTTAAAAAATTCATCGAAATAATCTCGGTATCAATATCATTCCGTATTTCACCGTTTTTTACGGCATCATCCAGAACACTTTTCCATTTATTAATAAAATTTTCATAAAATTTCTGACCAATTTCGGCAAAGCCAGGGTAGTATTGCAATGCATCAATCGTTAAAGAAATAAAGTGTAATGGCATTACCTTCTGAAAACCGATGTTTTGAGCCAATTCTTCCGAAATTTTTTTTTGTGCATCATTAATGGTGTGCTGAATAAAATCATCCAGGCTTGTGTGTTCATAGGGTATTTTTACCTTATTTTCAATCATGTATTTATCAACCACAGCCTTAAAAATATCTTCTTTGTTGGCATAATGGTGATAAATAGCTCCTTTGGTAAGCTTGGTTGCTTCGCTTATCTTATTTATAGTAACTGCTTCATAATTATTATGTAGAAATAAATCGTAAGCAGATTTTAAAATAAATTCCTTTGTGTCTTTCATTGTATTAGATTTTAAAAAAAAATACCGACCGTTCGGTTTGCAAAATTACACAAATAACATTTGCTACAACAAAGAGTTCAAAAAAAATCACATTAAAATGCAAATTAAATTGTAAATAGCATAAAATCAAAAATTTACTTCTTGCATTTTTTAAAAAAATCAGTAATGTTATATCCAAACCGAGTACAAACAGAAGTCTCATGTTATGAATAAAAGGATTAACGAAAAAAATTATATATTTTTTCGTTTGCCTGAATACTTTATTATACCTTTGCATAAAATCTGAAAAATATTTTCTTCGGGGCAGGGTGGAACTCCCTACCGGCGGTAAAGTCCGCAACTCTTCCGGTTTCCCGGAAGACTGAACTGGTGAAACTCCGGTACCGACAGTTAAAGTCTGGATGGTAGAAGAAAAGATCATTTGTATATACTGCTGTACCTGCTAAATAGGCATCAGTTGTTTCAAAAGATATTTAACCCCGATGAGATACCATTCGGGGTTTTTATTTTAAAACAGATGATTAACAACGAAGATATCAGGTATATGCGTATGGCGCTCGGGCAAGCTGCCTGCGGTGTAGGGAAAGTAAATCCCAATCCATTGGTGGGTGCCGTGATTGTGCAAAACAATACGGTTATCGGAAGCGGTTATCACAAACAGTTTGGTGGACCTCATGCTGAAATAAATGCCATACGCCATGCCAATTGAAGATATTAAAGGTGCAACTATGTACGTTACACTTGAACCATGCTCTCATTATGGTAAAACTCCTCCCTGTGTCCGATGCACTGATAAATGCCGGACTTAAGCCGGGTTGTAATAGCAATGTCAGGATCCGAATCCCTCTTGTCGCAGGTAAAGGTATAGAGAAGCTACGTAAAAATGGCATTCTGGCAGAGGTGGGATTGCTTGAAGCAGAAGCTATGGAGCTAAACCGAATTTTTATAAAATATATTAAAACGGGTAGGCCGTATCTTGTTCTTAAATCGGCCATGTCGCTTGATGGTAAAATTGCAACGGTTGGTGGTCATTCAAAATGGATAAGTTGTCATGAATCGAGGCAATATGTACACACATTACGTAACGAACTGAAGGGGATAATGGTAGGTGTAAATACCGTGATTATTGATGATCCGCAACTTACCACCCGTCTCAACAATGCAAAGGGACGCAATCCGGTGCGAATTGTAGTGGACAGCAAAGGGCGTATTCCTCTTACTGCCCGCATATTGCAGGACGGAGAAAACAATCCGGTGATAATTGCGACCACACGGCAATGCCCGGACGTAAAATGTCAGCAGTTAATGAATGCCGGACACAAGGTATTGATTCTTCCAGATAAAGATGGACTTGTTGATTTGAATATTCTAATGGAAACTTTAGGCAAAATGGAAATTGATGGAATATTGCTTGAAGGTGGAGGAACTTTGAATGAATCGGCGTTGCGTGCAGGCATCGTGGATGAAGTTCAGTTTTTTATTGCACCAATGCTCATTGGTGGACAAAAAGCAATTACCCCGGTAGAAGGGTGTGGATTTGAATCTATTGATGAATCGATACACCTTCATGATCTGAAGATAAAGCAAATAGGTTGCGATATCCTGGTAACAGGAAAAACTAATCATACATTAATTTTATCAGATAATAATCCTTTATAAGACATGTTCACAGGAATTATTGAAGAAATAGGTACATTAAAAGCCATCAGTCGCGGACAGCGTTCAGCCACACTTGAAATAAGCGCTTTAAAGGTACTGGAAGGAACCCGGGTAGGAGATAGCATTGCTGTGAATGGAGTTTGCCTTACCGTAACTTCCATTGGCAAAGCTTCATTTATTGCTGATGCAATGCCCGAAACACTTAGCCGTAGCAATCTGGGATCACTCCAGGCAGGAAGCAAAATAAATCTGGAACGTGCGTTGCAATTGAGCGATCGTCTTGGCGGACATCTTGTCAGTGGGCATATTGACGGCGAAGGCATTATTTTTAATTTTCGCGAAGACGATAATGCCATCCGGATACGCATTGCTACCGATCAATCATTGTTGCGCTATATTATTGAAAAAGGATCGGTTGCCGTTGACGGAATCAGTTTAACCGTAACCTATGTGGATGATAAAAGCTTTGAGGTGTCGGTTATCCCACACACAAAAAATGAAACTACCCTTTGCGGTAAACGACCGGGCGAAAGAGTGAATCTTGAAACCGATATGATAGGGAAGTATGTTGAACGCTTTTCAGGCTTTAGCACTGACCCGCAAATTAAAGAACCAAAGGATATCAGTATTGATTTCCTGAGAGAAAACGGATACTTTTAAAATCAAATATATAAAAAATGGAATATTCATAAGGACTATGATTAAACCAATTGAAAATAATATTTTATGGATATTCTCCCCCGAGAAATCAGGGCAGGCTATTTGACCAATAAAAAACAAAATTAATAACAAATGAAACCATTTAATTCGATAGAAGAAGCTATCGGGGATATTCGTCAGGGAAAAATGATTGTTGTGGTAGATGACGAGTATCGTGAAAACGAAGGCGATATTATTATTGCTGCCGAAAAAGTTACTCCGGAAGCGGTTAACTTCATGGTAAAACATGCCGGAGGATTGATTTGCATGCCTGTTACGCGTAAACGTATGGACGAGTTACAGATTGACTATATGGTTCAACGTAATACCGATAGCAAACAAACTGCGTTTACCGTTTCTGTTGACTGGCATGAATCCACCACCGGAATCTCTGCTTATGAAAGGGCTCAAACAATTTTGCATGTAATTGATCCCAAATCGAAACCTAAGGATTTTACTCGTCCGGGGCATATATTTCCATTAATTGCCAAAGAACGTGGTGTTTTGGAACGTGCCGGGCATACGGAAGCTGCCGTTGACCTTGCTCGCATGGCCGGACTTTATCCGGCAGGGGTCATCTGCGAAATAATGAATGAGGACGGCTCGATGGCACGTGTGCCTGATTTAAGAGCATTTGTAGAAAAACATAAACTGAAATTTATTACCGTTGCCGATTTGATAAGCTATCGCCGGAAGCATGAATCCATAATTGAACGAAAAGCTAAGGCCGAATTACCCACTGCTTATGGCGATTTTAAGGCTTATGGTTATGTGGATAAAATTAATGGCGAACATCACATTGCATTGGTTAAAGGCAATATTCACAACAACGAACCGGTGCTGGTACGTATTCATTCCGAATGTTTGACAGGCGATGTTTTTGGATCAAAACGCTGTGATTGCGGAGAACAATTACACGAAGCCATGCGCCGCATCGAGGAAGCCGGAAGAGGCGTATTGCTTTATCTGCGTCAGGAAGGGCGGGGGATCGGCCTGATCAATAAATTGAAAGCCTATGAACTGCAGGAAAAAGGCATGGATACCGTAGAAGCGAATATTGCCCTTGGTTTTAGAGCCGATCTTCGTGACTATAGCGTAGGTGCGGAGATATTAGTCGACCTGGGCGTAAAAAAAATCATACTCATGACGAATAACCCTACCAAAGTGGCTGGGCTTTCAGGATATGGGCTTGAAGTGGTGGAACGCCAACCTATCGAAATGGCCTGTAATGAAGAAAATCATTTTTATATGCAAACCAAGTTGCACAAACTGGGGCATTTGTTGCATGTACAGTGATGATTGGTTTTTGTTGTAACTGAACTAACGCTTTATCAAATATAACTAACGCTTTAAGATGAAATTTCCATAAGTATGCTCACACCAATCGAGAATGATATTTTATGGAACCAATAAATTTAAAAATTAATAACACATGAAAACATTTGAAGGAAAATTAATTGCCGAAGGTTTAAATTTGGGAATTGTCGTGGCTCGTTTTAACGAGTTTATTGGTGCCAAATTACTGGGCGGCGCACTTGATGCCATTAAGCGTCATGGTGGAAATGAAGAAAATGTAAGTATTGCCTGGGCTCCGGGTTCATTTGAAATTCCTTTGGTAGCTAAGCGAATGGCAACGAGTGGTAAATATGATGCAGTCATTTGTCTGGGTGCTGTAATTCGTGGCTCCACGCCCCATTTTGATCTGGTAGCCGGAGAAGTGGCAAAAGGCATTGCGCTGGTAAGTCTCGAAACCAACGTTCCCGTTATTTTTGGCGTATTATCCACCGATACCATTGAGCAAGCCATTGAGCGTGCCGGAACAAAAGCCGGAAACAAAGGCTTTGATGCTGCCGTTGCTGCTATTGAAATGGCAAATCTGTTGAAGCAACTTTAAACCTCTGTTTTGAAAAGCAGGAATATTCCTTTCAACCGGAATATTCCTGCTTTTGTTATCATTTTGCTCTTCTATTGGGGAGCGTCTTCTGATATTTTGTTGTGTTTCCTGAAAAGAGATATATGATATCTTATCAGATACAATTAATTAACGGTACCGTTCTAAAATTCTTAATCTCACCTTTATTTTTCTATCAATATCTTCCTGTAACCTGCATATAGGCAACTAATTTATTCTGATAATTAGTCCTAACATCCGTAAGCTGGTCCTTTGCTTTTTGCAGCAAAGCTTGGGCTTCCAGCAGGTCGGAAATATTTACCATCCCCGATTTGTACGAATCGTTATTCAGCTTCAGATTTTCTTCAGCTTGAGCAACGGTTTCTTCGGCGACAGCAATTTCTCTGTCGGCTTCCTGTAATTCATTCCAGGCTTTTTGCATTTGTACAATAAGCAGTTCCGAAGTGTTATCTGCGTTATTTTTAGCTATTTGTTCTTTCAACTTACGTTCTTTCAGGGTATGGGAAGCTTCCCACCAGTCGGAAACGGGAATTTTGAGAGAGGCCATCACAAAAGCATTATTATTATCTTTTTCATCCATTCCAAGGTACATAGCTCCGGCTCCTACGGCTAATTCGGGCAAATATTCGCCTCTTTTAAGCTTGGTTTGGTATGTTTCGGCTTCTATGCTTTTTTGCAGAAGCTGGTATTCCACCCTGTTTGTAAGGGCTTGATGATGATCAACAAATACATCCGTTGGTTTCGAAATGTTTACTACAGAATCAGAAAGTACTAATAAAGAATCATACTTTACACCAATGTACTGGCAAAATGCCATCAAAGCAAGATGCTGTCCGTTATCCAGTTTCATCTTATTCATTTTCACTTCACTTTGTTTCAACTTAACCTTAAGCAAATCGTTATGTGTAATTAATCCGTTTTGATAAGCGTTGTTTACTTCTTTGTAAAGGGCATCGAGCAACTTTTCGTAGCTGTTTATGGTATTCATTTTTTCGTTCAACGAGACAATCTGCCAGTATTGCTCTTCAGTTTTAAGCAAAACCTCATTTCTGTTCAGTTGTGATTTTTCGCTGCTTACTTCTATGCCAAGATTGGCAAGCTTGTTACCATTACTTATGCGACTTCCGGCATACAATGGTTGCACGGCAGCAATAACGCCCGTGTTTATCTTATCTAATCCGGAAAAAGACATGCCCGGAAAATAGGCAAACTGGGTAGCCGTTGCCAGATTGGCCGGGTTGCCATCGTAAACCGGCAGATTTCCACCAGGAATTTTTAAATCTATAAGCGGGTCGGTAAACCGGAACGACATAGCCTGGGCACTCATATTGGGGAAATATTTGGTAAATGCAGCGTTTTTGGTTTGTTTGGATGCTTCTATTTCCAGCCTGCTGTTCTTAATCAGCGCATTATTTTGCAGAGCAAGTGTTTTGCATTGTTCCAACGAATATTTGTTTTGAGCCGAAACATAATTATTCAGCCCAAGAACAAGCAGGATACCCACCAACGTAGCTTTTATCATTTCCCCTTTTAATAAAGTTTTAGCTTTCTTTTTTTCTTTTTTCTTATCTACTCTTTTAAAAATAAGCCAATAAGCTACAGGCAAAATGAATACTAATAAAACCATAGAAGTTAAAGTGCCAAAGCAAATAACCGTTCCCATAGGTCCCCATAATGCACTTCGGCTTATAATCATGGGGATTACGCCCATAGATGCGGCTGCCGAAGTAAGAAAAATGGGACGCATTCTTCGCTTACCGGCTTCCATAGCCGCTTCGCGTATTGTTTTTTTGTATTTAAACCGTAGTTCTTCTGCATAATCAATCATTATTATACCGTTACGAACCAAAATACCAATCAGGCTGACAATTCCAAGGATGGCGGTTATTCCAAATTCAAGTTTCATGACAATGACACCGATGGCGGCACCCAGAAGACTTAAACTTGCCGACCCCATGACTAATAATGCCAGATTAATCCGTTTGAAATGAAATAACAGGATTAGGAAAATTATGATTATGCTTAACATTAAACCGCCTATAATTTGCGGCAAAGCTTCGGCATCCGATTCATAAGCTCCTCCATAACTTAGGCTTGTACCTTGGGGTAAGGGACACTTTTCTGCTATTTTTTTAACTTTTGAAAATACGGTGTTGGTATTTATTCCGCGTTCCACATCAGCATATACGCTGATGGTCGGAACACCATTGCGGCGAACAATCTGCCCCTGGTTCCAGTCGGGTTTTACTTTTGCTATTTGACGCAAAGGCACCGACACTCCTGGAATTAACGAATGAATATATTCGTTTTCGATTTCATTATAATCGACATCACCTTCGCGTTCAGCTTTTAACTTTACGCTTACAGGATAATCTTTTTCCCATAAGGTGGTTATCGGTAGACCATCAAAACGCATAGCCAGATTGGTAGCTACGGTAGTTTTGGTAATGCCCAATCGATTGGCTTCCACAGGATCGATATTCACCTGCATTCCAGGAAGCATTTCTTCAAAATTGGTTCTTACCCATACCAGCCCATCAATTTTTTGCATTCTTTTAGCTAATGAATCAGCGGCAATTTTCAAATCTGCAATACTGTCGCCTGAAACCCTGACTTCAATAGGAGCTGTTGATGGTTGAAAATCTAATTGTTTAAATCGGATATGGGCATTAGGGAATAGGTCGGCATATTTGCCAGAATATTCGTCCAACAATTGAATGGTTGCTTTTTGAGAGGTTGTGTTTACAATAAATTGAGCATAATTTTTGGCTGGCATGTTGGGAGCATAGCTGGTATGGAAGCGAGGTGAACTGGTTCCAATGAAAGAGGTTATGGATTTGATTCGGTTATCCTTTTTTAGGATATTTTTCAGACTGTCGGCAACCATAGCTGTTTGATTCAGGGAATTACCCTGAGGAAGATAAATTTCGATGGCAAACTGATCCCGTTCGGCAATAGGCATCAGTCTCTGGGGAATCTGGAAAAAAATAATGATGCCGGCAAAGATGGATAATCCGCCAAGAATCAATGTCAAACGGGGATGATTAAATGCTTTTATCAGCCATTTTTCGTAGGTGGACTGAACAATATCCAAAAAGTTTCGCTTTTTATTTTTTGGGGAATCTTTTAATTGCAGAAATCCTTTTTTGATAGTTATATACTGAATAAAAGGAATAAGAAGCATGGCCACCAAAAGTGATATTCCTAAAGTGATGGAAACTGTCCAGGGAAATAATTTGACAAAGTCCCCAAACATTCCTTTTAATGTAACTAAGAAAGGGAAGAAGGTGATGCTGATGGCAAGTGTTGCCGAAAAGATGGCTTTGAAAAATCCCTTGGCACTACTAATGGATGCGTTCCATCGCGATATTCCATGATCAAGTTTATCCATATAGCTATCCACAATTACGATGGAATTATCCACTATCATCCCAAGCACAACGATAAGACCTGCCAATGTAACGGTATTCAATTCCATGCCTGTAAGGTACATTATTCCTAAGGAGATAAAAATGGTTATTGGAATGGAGGATGCTGCCACAGAGGCAACTCTGAGTGGTAACAAAGCCATCGTTACTAATATTACGGCGATGATGGCATAGAGAAGTTCCTTAAGGAAGGTGGTGATAGAATTGCCTACAACCTTGGGCTGATCGGCTATCCGTTCGATGCTGACACCTTGCGGAAGTTCTTTCTGAAACTCTTTAAGCACTTTATCCACATCCCGGCCATATTGCACAATATTATTGCCTTGCTGCATCTCCATAGAAATCAGCAAGCACTTTTTCCCGTTATTATTGATGTAATTGTCAGGTTTAGGGTATTCCCTTACCACACGTGCTACATCTTTCAGCCGGATTATGTTTCCGGCAGGATCGGAATAAATAATTTGTTCGGCAATGTCATTTTCATTGGAATATGATTTGGAAACATGAATAGGGGCAATAAACTGGCTGTTATCCACCGATCCGCTGGTGGTAGTAAAACCTTGGGTAAACAAATTGGCCAGAAGGGTAGAGGAACTGATTCCATAATTTGTCAGTTTTTCTTTTTCGAGATAAATGCTGATTTGTTCTTTTTCCAATCCGTAATGCCGAAGGTTGGAAACAGATTGTATCCGTCGCAAACGGTCTTCTAATTTATTGAGATATGTTTCCAACTCGCGGTAGCTTTTATTGTCCGATTCCAGCGTAATCAAAAGTGCTGAAGTGTCGCCAAAATCGTTATCGGCTATCAATGCCAGCACACCGGATGGCAATTGGGATTTAAATGTACTTAGCCCATGCTTGAGTTTCGACCAGAACTCATCTGCGTTGTTCACATCATCATTCAGTTCCACGTAGATGATCATCATTCCGTCCTTGGAATGGGAATAAGTCTTTTCTTTCTTTATTTCTTTGAAACTGAAAAGGTATCTTTCGACAGCCGTAGTTAACTGTTCTTCTACTTCGGCAGAGGTGGCTCCCGGATAAACTCCGATAACCAATCCTTGCCGGATGGTAAATTTGGGAAATTCCTGTTTTGGCATGTTAAACAGTGCATAGCCGCCAAATAAAACCAGCAAAGAAGTGATCAAAAATAAGATCTGCCAGTGCCGCATGGCAGATTCAACAATTCCAATTTTTTTTCTCATCTTATTTTACGATTTGAATGGTGGTATTTTCGCTCACTTTTTGATAACCTTCGATGATTAGCTGATCGCCTGGTTGTAATCCCGATGTAATAATTACGCCGTTTTTATATGGCGAGCCTGTTTCCACATTTTTCTTCACCACTTTATTTCCATCAGCAACGAATATGTATTTCTGACCTTTCTGATCTATTTGTATTGCATCGGCAGGAACTACTATTTTTCCTGCTGTGTTATTATTGTGAATAATTACATTACAAACCATTCCGGGCTGAAGCAACTTCTGAGGATTATTCATGGTAATTTTAACTTTGTAGGTATGGGAAAGCGGATTCGACATTACGCCTTTTTCTTCTATGGTACCTTCAAAGCTTTTATTTCCCAAAGCACTGACGCTGATGGTAGCTTTTTGCCCTTTTTTAATGGTTGCAATTTCGTTTTCGGGAATAGGAACAGTGGCATACACTTTTTCAATTTTTACCAACTGAAAAACAGGATTTCCTGGAATGATATTCATCCCAGGTTCAATCATACGCTTACCGATGGTTCCATTCGTGGGAGAATACAATTTGCAATCGTTCAGATTTTTCTTTGATATGGCTACCATTGAACGTGCCTGTTCAAGTCCTGTTTGGATTTCCACAAATTTAACTTCTGGTAAGCTCCCACTTTTATACATGGTTTCGAGTCTGTTGTAGGCATCAGTTGCCTGTCTTTCTTTTGAAACAGCTATTTGGTAAGCATTCTGGTAATTTCCACTGTTTATAACAGCTAAAAGCTGTCCCTTTCTTACATCTTGCCCTTCCGAAACCATAACTTTATCTGCATTTCCGCTGATCAAGAAACTTAATGGAACCGACGATGATTCTTCTATCATACCGATGTACGGTTGTTCCGTACTTCCTGAAGATGTGGCTATTTGTTGTACTTTTACATTAACTACTTGGTTAAGATCATTATCCGGCTTATCACCATGCTTGTTGTTACAACTTACCATGCATACTATTATCATAAAGTATGCTACAAGGGTTGGAATTTCTTTTCTTTGCATCTTTAAATTATTATTCATTTGTACTTATTTCGTTTTTTAGTCGATTTTTGATTAAAAAAATATTGATATCAGTATTGATATCAAGCTAAAAGCCCTTTAAGAAAGATATTTATTAATAAGTCGATTCTGTTTTCCCATCCCGGAAAATTTTTATGAATAACAAAATCAATAACTAAACCAGATAGTGCGCTATTCATAGAAAAGGTCAACAAATCAATATCACTTTTTATTTCGGAAACAAATTCGCCATTTACAATGCCTTGGTTAAGGATATTATATAGTAACTCATTTTGCTTTTTCTCAAATTTTCCACGTAATTCAAGTACCAGATTCATGTTTTCACTTATTTCGCCCACAATAATTTTATAAATTACTGATACCGTATTTATTGATTTAAACGTTGATAGGCAATAAGCAAGCAATTTTTCCCTGGCAGAGGAAACATTATTTACAGCAGTTTTGACATTGATATGCATTTCGTCAATTTCGTTTAGAACAACAGCTTTAAATATTTCATCCTTGCTTTTATAGTAATAGTATAAAGTGCTTTTACCCCGACCCATTGCTTTGGCAATGTCTTCCATCGTGGTTTTATTAAGTCCATAATGTTGAAAGAGAGTCTTTGCTGCTTGTATGGCTTCCGATTTAACTTGTTCTTCTTTGGTCATTTTTTTGACTTTAATACTAAAAACGTTTTAGGGTGCAAAAATAGATATTTTTATTTATGAATACCTTTTTTAAAAAGTATTTTGTAATAATTTAATTTCAAATATAAACTACTAATAATTAATAATAAATATTTTAGGGATTTTTATGATAAAAGATAGATAGGTATTCGTAGAAGTTTATCGAGTATTCGTAAGAAAAGAGAAATTTTTTTTATTTTATTTAAAAATAAAAAAATATGCATTATGGCAAGCATGCTAAAAATTATACAACATAATCCTTTAAATGTGTATCATTTTTTTCATTTCCTTTATCTTTTAATTTGAAGAGGGTTTATTTTAATTTACACCTGACATAATGGCATTTAATGAAGGATGAAATCGATTTAAAATGCGATGAAATCAATTTGAAATGTGCTGAAATCGATTTAAAATGTTCAGAAATTCATTTTATATGCACTGAAATTGATTGAAAATGGTCTGAAATCAATTTTATATGCACCGGAATTGATTGAAAATGTTACAAAATTGATTTGAAATGTGCTGAAATCAATTTAAAACTGACTAAACGTCATTTGAAATATCCCAAAATCGATTTAAAATGTCCTGAAATCGATTTAAAATGTCCTGAAATCGATTTGAAATGTCCCGAAATTGATTTGAAATGAGCTGAAATTGTTTATACTATGCTTTTTTTATAATCTTCCATGCTCAGGAAGTATTTGCAGAAGACTGTTTCCTCTTGTTTGTGGTTGGAGCATACAATGATGAGCCGGTCATCCGAATAGTCGTTGATTAAATTGTGATACCAGTCTGTTCCCTGCTGGTCGAGGTTGGTGCAGGGTTCATCCAATAGTAATAGGGGAGTGTCGCTCAGGATAGCGATTGCCAGTTTCACCCGTTGTTTCATTCCCGAGGAATAGTATTGCAGTTGCTTGGATTCCGATTTGGGAAAAGCAAGTATTTCACAGATTCGATTGGGAGTAAATTGCTTTACAAAAGGTTTAAATTTCTGATGAAAATGCAGCATTTCGGGCAGGGTGAATTCTTCGATAAGCTGTTGGTAAGGAGTAGCAAGGGCGAGATGGCGAAAAATATTGTCGGGAGCAATTATTTTATCATTATACTCGTAATTAATTTGGCCTTCACTGGGAGTAATATTACCGGCAATGAGCCGAAGCAGGGTTGATTTTCCCGAACCGTTAGCTCCTACGACTGCATAGCGGTTGTTACTGTTAAATTCATAGTCAAGGTTCCTGAAAATCCAATCGGAATTAAAACGTTTACCGGTTTTTGTGAGTGTAATTTTCATACCTTAGGTATTAAAAAAGCCACGATTATTCCGTGGCTTTTTTAATCAAATGTTATTGTTTATGGCTGTTGTCCGCGGGTATATCCTTTCATTACTCCGCGACTTGAATTGCCGATAAACGAAAGTATTTCGTCGCGTTCGGGCGTTGCCGGCATTTCGCGTTCTATCATATCGCAGGCCTGGCTTACGTTTAAGCCCTTTACATAAATGTAACGGTACAAATCCTGAATTTCATTGATCTTTTCGCTTGTAAATCCTCTTCTGCGTAATCCAATCGAATTGATACCAACATAAGCTAAGGGTTCGCGGGCAGCTTTGGTGTAGGGAGGAACATCCTTACGAACCAATGAGCCTCCGGAAATCATGGTATGGGAACCGATGGTAACAAACTGATGAACTGCCGTCATGCCACCGACTATTGCCCAATCATCTATTTTGATATGACCGGCAAGGTTGGTTGCATTGCCAAGGATGCAATTATTACCTACAATGCAATCGTGGGCAATATGCACATACGCCATTAAAAGGCAGTTGTCGCCTACCACTGTTTCCCAGCTGGCTTTGGTTCCGCGGTTAACGGTAACAAATTCCCTGATGGTGGTATTATTGCCTATTCTTACGATGGTGTCTTCGTTGTCATATTTCAGGTCCTGAGGAATGGCGGCAATGACGGCTCCGGGAAATATCTTGCAATACTTTCCAATACGTGCGCCTTCCATAATAGTAACATTGGAACCTATCCAGGTTCCGTCGCCTATTTCGACATTACGTTCAATATTAACAAAGGGTTCGATAACTACATTTTTAGCTAATTTAGCTTGGGGATGGACGTAGGCTAAAGGTTGATTCATGGGGTTACGTTATTTTTTTTTAACAATTTGTGCAAGCATTTCGGCTTCCATTACAATTTTACTTCCTACATAAGCCGAGCCTTTCATGTGGCCTATTCCCCGGCGGATAGGCGAAACAAGGTTAAGATCGAACACGAGGGAATCGCCGGGAACCACGCGTTGGCGGAAGCGAACATTATCTATCTTCAGGAAGTAGGTAACGTAATTTTCGGGATCGGGAACAGAACTCAGCACGAGAATACCTCCTGCCTGAGCCATGGCTTCAATTTGAAGTACACCTGGCATCACGGGTTCGTCGGGAAAATGTCCCATAAAAAAGCCTTCGTTCATGGTAACATTTTTTACGCCTATCACGTGATGGTCGTCCATTTCCATTATTTTATCAATAAGCAGAAATGGCGGGCGATGAGGAAGAATGTTTTTAATAGCGTTGATATCGTAAAGCGGCGCTTTCGTCAGATCGTATTTGTGAACTTTACGTGTTTTTTTAGTTTCGCGTATCTGTTGTTTGATGAGCTTTGCAAACTGAACGTTGGAATGATGTCCCGGACGGTTGGCAATGATATGTCCTTTGATGGGCATTCCTACTAAAGCAAGGTCGCCCAGAACATCGAGTAGTTTATGACGTGCAGGTTCGTTGTTGAAAAGCAGTTTAACATTATTCAGGATGCCTTCTTTTAAGACTTCTACGTTGGGTTTATTGAAAAATTTCGCCAATCGGTCCAGTTCGTCTTTTTCCATCAAACGGTTAACAAAGACGATAGCATTATTGAGGTCGCCGCCTTTGATCAGGTTGTTTTGGATAAGATATTCCAGTTCGTGCAGAAAAACGAACGTACGGCATGGAGCAATTTTGTCTTTAAAATCATCAATGTTCAGGAGCGTGGCATTTTGAGTGTCCAATACATTGGAACCATAATCTATCATCACCGAAAGACGGTAATCCATGCTTGGGATAGCAATCATTTCAACCTTTTTTCCGGAGTCGGAATAGGTGATATTGGAAGTGATTTCAAAATATTCGCGGTCGGCATTTTGTTCAACAATGCCGGCTTCGAGCAGAGCTTCCACATAAAATTTTGAACTGCCATCGAGAATGGGGGTTTCTTCACAATCGAGTTCAATCAGACAGTTGTCAATTTCCAAACCGGCCAGAGCCGCCAATGAATGTTCTACGGTGAGTATCTGAACGCCGTTATATTCCAATGTAGTGCCACGAGCTGTTTCTACAACAAAATCAACATTGGCATCAATCACGGGTTGCCCTTCAAGGTCGATGCGTTTAAATTTATATCCGTAATGCTCGGGAGCAGGATTATAAGTTAGCGTAACCTCTTTCCCGGTATGTAATCCCGCACCTTTAACGGTTACGGGTTTTTGAATTGTTCTTTGTTTTTCAGTCATTCCAGTAAAATCAAATATTGTTTGCAAAAGTAAACTTCTTCCTTGTTATCTGTTTATTTTTGCTCATTTATTTTTTTAAGTTGTTTTTCTAATTCATTGATGCGTTCAACCAATTTTGGAAGATTTTTATAATAAACGATTGAACGTTTGGCAGTACTTACGTCCAATGCGGGAGATCCTAATACCACATCGCCTTCTTTAATATTGCTTCCGATACCCGATTGTGCACCTATCTGTACTTTATTGCCGATGGTAATATGTCCGACAATTCCTACCTGTCCGCCGATCATACAGTTTTTCCCGATTTTTGTTGATCCCGAAACGCCGGTCTGTGCAGCAATAACCGTGTTTTCGCCGATTTCAACATTATGGGCTACCTGGATAAGATTATCCAGTTTTACCCCACGCCGGATGATGGTCGATCCTAAGGTTGCCCTGTCTATGGTTGTGTTTGCTCCGATTTCGACATTATCTTCAATAATTACATTACCTATCTGTGGCACTTTTTGATAATTATTGTCTTCCTGAGGAGCAAAACCAAAGCCATCAGCACCGATGACGACTCCGGCATGCAACGTACAGTTATTCCCAATTACGTTATCCGAATAAATTTTAACTCCGGCAAACAGGGTTGTATAAGTTCCGATTTTTACATTTTCGCCGATATAAACCTGAGGATAAATTTTGGCATTATCATTTATCACAGCGTTTTCGCTAATCACGGCAAATTCGCCGATATAAACATTTTTGCCGACGGTTGCCGAAGAAGCAATGAAAGCTTTTTCGGAAATGCCGGTTTTATTACGGTTGATCTGATCATAAATTTCCAACAGCTTAGCGAAAGAAGTGTAAGCGTTTTCAACTTTTATCAGGGTGCATTTTATTGGTTTTTCAGGGATAAAAGCTTTATCAACAATTACCACCGACGCTTCGGTAGTGTATATGTATGGCGTGTATTTGGGATTTGCCAGAAAGCTAAGGCTGGATGGTTCCCCATGTTCGATTTTTGATAATTTAGTTACGGTTTCCTCGGGATTACCATCAACCACACCTTCCAGCAAGTCTGCTATCTCTTTGGCTTTGAATTTCATTTGCTAAATTATTTTTTATTAAAAAAACGTTGCAATTTACCAAAAAATACAATCATTAATAATAATAATTGAGCTAATGGTTATTCTGAAATTTAAACCGTTGCTAACAACTCATTTCACCGGCGTTTTTCATGGCGGATAAAAGGCTGTAAGCTCCTTTGGTTACTATTTTGACCTTCTTTTTATCAATATGTTCCGGCAAAATAACTTCGGTGTACCCGTTATTGCTAACTCCCGTTTTTATTTCCACCTGTTCAAAATCGGTAACCACTTTCTGCCCCTCGTTTCGTTTGCCTTTGATGATGAAAATGTATTTTTTGTCATCAAAACTTACAATAGCATCATTCGGCAGAGCGTCAGTCTGATTATTGCTGGTTTGTATAAAAGCATTTACAAACATGCCTGCAACCAGTCCGCTGGTTTTTGAATTTATTTTTGCATAAATTTTTACCGTTTTGTCTTCGTTGATGGCTTTGCCTATCTGTAAAACAGTTGCCGTTTGTGTTATCCCCGGATTGTTGGGAAGGACAAAATCGAGTTTTTGCCCGATGAATACCTTTGTAATATCCTTCTCAAAAAGTGTCAACTCCAAAGTTGCATCCTGATTATTAATAATCTCAAATAAAACATCCGTGGGATTGATGTATTTCCCAATCACGGCATGGGTGGTTTTCAGAAAACCATTGATTGGGGATGTGATTTCTATTTCGCGGGTTATTTTATCTTCCTTCAATTTATGAGTATTGATGCCGATCATGGCCAGCTTTTGTTCCAGAGCTGCAATTTTAACCTTCAGGTTTTTATATTCGGCAAGCGATTGTTGATACGACTTGGCTGAACTTACGTTTTCCTTGTAAAGTTCTTTCTGTCGTTTGAAATCGGAATCGAGGTATTCTAATTGATTTTTGCTTTCCAGATACGTTTGCTGGAGGTCAATAAATTCAGCATTTTCAATGGTCGCCAGAATTTGCCCTTTTCTTACAGGGCTACCTTCAACGAGGGCGCTTTTTTTAACATAGCCACCCATACTGGCACAAACAGAAACCATATTTTGTGGTGGAAATGTTATGGTACCGCTTGCTTTAATGGTATTGCTGAGTATTTTTTCTTCGACAGAACCAAGAGTGATATCTGCAATTTTGTATTGATCGTTGCTTAGTTCCACTGTATTAGCGGGAAGCACTTCGTGCTGGTCATCTTCTTTTGCTGTTTTGCTTTTGCAGGAAAAAAGGATGGTTATGGTTAGTAAAGTGATAATTTTAATTGTTTTCATTCTTTTTGTATTTTTATTTTGTACCGATAAGATATTCTATTGCAATTATTGCCTGATTATAATTATTTAAATTTTCAAGATAATCACATTCTATTTCGAGTGCTTTTTCAATATTCTGAATATATTCCATGTAATTGATGCTGCCGCCGAAATAACTTTTGCCTGCCTGTTTGATGATGAGTTCCGATTGCGGAAGAGCTGTTTTTTCATAAAAATCAAGCGACGTTTTGTATTTCTGATATGCTTCGTATTGTTCAGTCAAACGGTTATTCATTTCGTTCTGCGAATATTCCAGGTTGTTTTTGGCAATATTTTCGCTGATTTTTGCTGCCTGTATTTTTGCCGCCTGAGAGCTAAACCATAGCGGAATTCTAACTCCGGCCTGTAATCCTGTAAACCTGTCGCTGGAAGAATAATAATGCGATTCGCCATTCGTTTCCTGATATCCAATGATAGACTGGCTGAAATAGCCTATGTTGAAATCGGGATAAAGTTTTGCGCGTTCCACACGGGTTTCCCTGCGGCTGATTTCAATTTGCTGACGTAACAGCGCTAACGAAGGATTTTTTGTCAAAGCAGAACTATCGGAAGATAAAGTTAAATTCAGTTTTGCAGGCGATAATTCGGCAATTGTAATATCTTCTTTTTCGTTTAGTATGGTTTTCAACCGTTTGCCAAAAATGATTATATCCGAAAGAATTTGAGACTTTCGCGTTTTTAATTCCATCAACTGAGTTTCGGCAGACGTTTTTTCAAGCAGAGGGCTTTCGCCTTTTTCTACTCTCAGGGAAGCTGCCTTATAAAATTCGGTATAAAGGCTATCCTGATGGTCGAGTTGTTTTAACCGGGCATTAAAATAAACTAATTGGTAATACGTAGCTTTTACATTGCATTGTATTTCATTTTTAGTGGCAACAAGTTCTGTTTCCGAAAAGTTAACATTGGCTTTTGCTAATCGTGTTTGATTGATGTACAATCCCGGGAACGAAAAATCCTGCGAAATACTGATGTTATTATCTTTCTTCAACGAGTTGCTTTGGCCGTAAACCAGATCAATATTTGTCTTTCCAATGTCCCAGGCTGTATTCACGAGTTTTTTCTGCAAATCCACATGCATGGTTGCCGATTTGATGTTGCCATTATTTTGTAATGCCTGGTTTATTGCCTGTTCCAGCGTAATGGTTTTCATCGTTTTTCGCTGAGCCATCACCCCCTGGGAAAATATCAGGGATGATCCTATCACCAGAATGGTAACAAGACTTTTGAAGCTATGCCCGAATTGATTTTCTTTTTATTGGAAAACAGGATGTAAAGCACCGGAAGTACGATAAGTGTAAGCAAGGTAGCCGAAATTAAACCTCCAATGACAACGGTGGCCAATGGTTTTTGCACTTCAGCACCAGCCGAAGTGGACAAAGCCATTGGTAAAAATCCCAATGAAGCCACCGAAGCGGTAATGATTACCGGACGTAGCCGTGTTTTCATGCCCTTGCGAACCCTTTCATAAATATCGGTAATACCACGCTCCTGTTCCAGCCGGTTAAATTCGGCAATCAACACGATACCATTGAGAACCGCTACTCCAAACAAGGCGATGAATCCTACTCCTGCCGAGATGCTGAAGTTCATATTGCGTAAATATAACGCCACTATTCCGCCTATGGCCGAAAGTGGCACGGCAGAATAAATCAGAAGGGTTTGTTTTATGGAGTGAAAGGTAAAAAACAGCAAAACGAATATCAGCAACAGGGCTACGGGAACGGCAATGGCTAATCGTTGTTTGGCTGCTTCCAGGTTTTCGAACTGACCTCCAAAGGTAACATAATAACCCGCTGGCAGTTTCAGTTGTTTATCAATCTTTGCCTGCACTTCGTTGATGATTGTCTGCACATCCCTGTTGCGTACATTAAATCCAATGTTGATTCGTCTTCGCGTACTTTCGCGCGAAACCTGTGCTGTTCCATTTTGATTTCTACCGAAGCAATCTGATCCAGCGGTATCTGGTTGCCATTAGCCAACGGGATGTACATACTTTTAATACATTCAATGTCATTCCGAAAATTCTTATCGAAACGAACCACGAGGTCGAAACGCTTTTCTTCGTCGTAAACCACACCGGCGGAATTTCCTGCGAAAGCAGTCTTGAGCAAATCGTTTACGTCGGCGATGTTTATTCCGTATTGCGCCATCTTTTCGCGATTATAAACTACCTGCACTTGTCCTGATCCGGTAACTTTTTCCACATTGATATCCACAATGCCGGGAATATTTTTAATGATGTTTTCAACTTGTGAGGCTTTTGTAGCAAGCGTTTCCAGATTATCGCCAAATATTTTTATGGCCACGTCCTGTTTGGTTCCGGTCATCAGTTCATTAAACCGCATTTGGATAGGTTGCTGAAATTCAAAAACTACTCCGGGAAGAACCGAAAGGGCTTTCTCCATCTTTTCCATCATTTCTTCGCGTGTAGAAGCACTTGTCCATTCGCTTTTATCCTTCATCACAATGATATAATCGCCGGTTTCCATAGGAGTAGGGTCGGTAGGTATTTCGGCGGCGCCTATTTTACAGATGGCATGTTTTACTTCCGGAAACTGAGACATCAATATTTTATTCGCTTTTTCAACGGTTTCTGTTGTATGTTCGAGCGAACCGCCCTGAAGTGTAATCACTGACGAGGCCAGGTCGCCTTCTTCGAGATTGGGAAGAAATTCACCTCCGAGCGAATTATATAATAATATACTTAGCACAAACAATATTACCGAAACGATGACGACTGTAATTTTCCGCTTTAGCGCAAGGTTTAACAAAGGCTCAAAAGCCCGGTGTAAACCAGTCATTATTTTATCGGAAATATTAGCTTCCGTTGGGTCGACGGGCTTAAGAATAATGCTGAAGCCACTGGCACATAGGTTAACGAAAGTATTAATGCTCCGATGATGGCAAAGCTTACCGTTTCGGCCATCGGGCGAAACATTTTCCCTTCTGTTCCAACCAAAGCAAGTATCGGCAGGTATACGATAAGGATAATGATTTGCCCGAAAGTTGCCGAATTCATCATGCGTTTTGATGAATGGTATACTTCTTCATCCATCTGATTTTTGGAAAGTTTTAGTATGCCTGATGCAGCTAATTTTCCTTGCGTAATGCGGTGAACTACACTTTCGACAATGATCACTGCTCCATCAACAATCAATCCGAAATCGAGGGCGCCAAGACTCATCAGATTACCCGATACCCCAAAAAGATTCATCATCGAAACGGCAAAAAGCATGGCTAACGGAATAACTGATGCCACGACAAGTCCTGCCCGTAAACTTCCCAATAACAAACCAAAACAAAGATGACGATCAGTCCTCCTTCGATCAGGTTTCTGGAACGGTTCCTATGGCACGGCCAACCAAGTCGGTGCGATCGAGATAGGGCACTATTCTATACCTTCGGGTAGTGACTTTTGAACCGTTCTATCCTTTTCTTAACGTTGGCAATCACTTGCGAACCATTTTCACCTTTGAGCATCATCACTACGCCGCCTACGGCTTCACCGACAGTATCTACCACAAACGTACCATAACGCTGGTGCATTTCCGAATTGTACTTTAGCCACATCGCGTATCAATATAGGCAAACCATTGCTTGTTGTTTTTACTGGTATTGTTCTATATCGCTCAATGAGTTTACCAATCCGATGCCACGGATAAAAAATGCTGTAGGATTCTTTTCAATATAAGCACTACCCGTATTTTGATTGTTTTTGCCAAGAGCATTAAAAATATCTGTCAGGCTGATACCCATACCATGCAGGCGTTCGGGGTTTACGGCTATCTCATATTGTTTCAGCATTCCGCCATAGCTGTTCACGTCGGCTACTCCGGGAGTTCCCAAAAGTTCGCGGCGAACAATCCAGTCCTGTGTTGTTCGTAAATCCATGATGGAATAATGATATCCGGGCTTTACGTGAAGAAAATACTGGTAAATTTCACCCAGTCCGGTGGATACCGGAGCCAGTTCGGGCGTAGTGAGTCCTTCCGGAATTTGACTTTCGGCTTCGCTCAACCGTTCACCGATAAGTTGACGTGCTTTATAAATGTCTACATGGTCTTTAAACACGACGGTTACCACCGATAAGCCTAATCTTGAAATGGAACGACAGTTCGATGATGTCGGGAATATTTACCACGGATATTTCGATGGGTGCCGTGATAAATTGTTCCACCTCGTTGGCTGCAAGTGTGGGGGCAACCGAAATAATCTGTACCTGGTTGTTGGTGATGTCGGGTACGGCATCTACTGGCAAGCGGGTGAGCGAATATATTCCCCAGCCAACCAGAAACAGCATCATTAACCCGATAATAATTTATTATTTATAGAAAAGCGGATTATTTTATCTATCATAATTATTGATTTTAGCGCCAGACATAGTGAATCGGCGCTGGATGATTAATTAATCAGCCCAAACCCATAAGTTTACGGTTATACCGTAGGCAAAGGGCTAAAAAACTTTTAGAAAAGGGATAATTATTAACAGGCTAACTTAGGCGGTTGCCAAATGGGTCGTTATTACTTCTGCTAAGCGTACTTTTTTAATCCGGTATGTCAGTATTTGAGGAATGTATGTATGCTTCTAACGTCAGCCTGATTTCCGTAAGGGTATTCACCTGGCAACAATTGCACACGCAAAACGGGGAGCAGTGATGACAATATTGATCATGCTGGGTATTGTTTGCGCTTTGCTCTGTATTAAACGTTTTATCGGAATGTTCACCATTATCCCTGCATGGAAATCCACAGAGAATGATAACGTACATCGACAATATGAAGCAAAACAGTTTCATTGCGGCA